>Ga0209127_100001_pt1 | contig 2339177 bp, 2035 predicted proteins | sample LakSupMetagenome_FD_187469 | JGI IMG/M metagenome (GOLD analysis project Ga0209127, IMG submission 187469) | Freshwater microbial communities from Lake Superior, Canada - Sta WM archaea (SPAdes) (version 2) | ecosystem: Environmental > Aquatic > Freshwater > Lake | place: Lake Superior... | reverse complement strand
TACATCCGGTACTACAACGAAGACCGTATCCGACTGAAACTAAAGGGCCTGAGCCCGGTAAAGTACCGGGAACAGGTCGCGCTGGCCGCCTGATCCCCCAACTGTCCAACTTTAGGGGGTCACTTCATGGATGGGTTCACGGCGTCCCCGCACTCCGACACCGCCCCGCCATCCCACGGGATGCACGCTTTTGACGTTGAATTTGACGTCAGCTTCGGCGGGTGCAGGGCGCAGCCCTGCCGAGCAACCCTCAGTGCAGCAGGGCAGCCACCGCCGCGCGGAACCCCGCCTGTGCCTGCCCCGATTCGGGCGTGTGATGCAGCTGCCGTACCGCACGTGCCAGTCGCGCTGCACCCACGAACCCGCAGCTGGCCTGCAACCGGTGCAGCTGGCTGCGCAGCTGGCGCTCGTCATGCTGGTCCACGGCCTGTTCGACCGCATCGCGCACGCCCGGCAGTTCGGCCAGGAACAGCTCGCGCAGGGCGATCAGGTGGTTGCGTTGGCCATTGAGCGCGGCCAGGGCGGCGGTTTCGTCCCAGTCCTCCAGGGCCAGCTCGACCGCCGCCGGCGGCACCGTGGAACCGGCGGGGCTGTTGACCAGCGCACGACGGACCGCCTTCAGCAGTTGGTCGCGGCCCAGCGGTTTGACCAGGGTGTCGCTGAAACCCGCCTCGCGCAGGCGGGCGTGAATGGCAGCATCGCCGTCGGCGGTATGCGCCAGCGCCGGGGTGTCCGGGTGCGAGCGGCGCAGCTGGTGCAACAGCTGGGCACCGTTGCCATCAGGCAGGTTGACGTCGATCAGCCACAGATCGTGGGCACCGGGCTCGGCGCGCGCCAGGGCGCTGGCCAGTGAGTCGGCGGTGTCCACATCCGCTGGTAACGTTTCCAACGCCGCTTTGAAAAAACCACGGCTGATGATGTCGTCCTCGACAAGCAGGAAGCGGGGTCGACTGGCCCGCGGGGTCATCTGCATCAGGGCTGCCTCCATGTCAGCTGGGGTCAATCATCAAGCACGGCGGCGGCGGGCGCAAGCGGCCAGCGGCCCTGTTGGTCAGGATCTGCGACAATACGCCCCCACTTTTGCCCGCAGCCTGTTGCCACGTGGCCCGATCCCGCTCCCGTATCGACCGTACTCCCTTCCAGACCGAGATCCTCGACCTCAGCCATGATGGTCGCGGTGTTGCCCGCCGTGAAGGCGAGGGCGGCAAGGTCACCTTCATCAGCGGCGCCCTGCCGGGCGAAGTGGTGATGGCCGAACAGACCGCCCGCAGCCGCCACTTCGATGAGGCGCGCACGGTGGAAGTGCTGCAGGCCTCGCCGCAGCGGGTGACCCCCAAGTGCCCGCATTTCGGCACCTGCGCCGGCTGCGTGCTGCAGCACCTGGACGAAGACCAGCAGATCGTCGCCAAGCAGCGCGTGCTGATGGACAACCTGGAGCGCATCGGCCATGTGAAGCCGGGCACCGTGCTGCCGCCGCTGGTGGGTGACAGCTGGGGCTACCGCCGCAAGGGCCGGTTCTCGGTGCGCCGGGTCGAGAAGAAGGACAAGACCCTGGTCGGCTTCCGCGAGCAGGACCCGCGCTTCGTCGCGGACCTGCAGCAGTGCCTGACCGTGATCCCGGAAATCGGCACCAAGGTGGAGGTGCTGTCGACCTTCATCGAATCCCTGGATGGCAAGCGCGACATCCCGCAGATCGAGTTCATCGCCGGTGACCAGGCCGTGGTGCTGACCGTGCGCCACCTGCAGCCGCTGAGTGATGCCGATCGGGCCGCCTGGGCGGCCTTTGGCCAACAGCACGGTTTTGTCATCTACCTGCAGTCGGGCGGCGTGGATACCGTGCAGCCGCTGGACGGGCAGGGCGTGGCGCTTTCGTTCCGGCTGGCGCCGTGGAATGTCGAACTGGCGTTCCGTCCGCTGGATTTCATCCAGGTCAATGCCAAGCTCAACGAGAAGATGATCGCCCACGCGCTGGACCTGCTTGAACCGGGTGCCGACGAGCGCGTGCTGGACCTGTTCTGTGGCCTGGGCAACTTCACCCTGCCGCTGGCGCGCAAGGTGCGCGAAGTGGTGGGCGTGGAAGGTGATGCCGGGCTGGTGGCGCGTGCGCGTGAGAACGCCGAGCGCAACGGGCTGGCCAACGCGCAGTTCTACAGCGCCGACCTCACCCAGGACCAGCGCAGCACGGCATGGATGCGCCAGGGCTTTGACAAGCTGCTGCTGGATCCGCCGCGTTCGGGCGCCATCGAAGTGCTGCAGCAGCTGCCGTTGAAGCAGTTCAAGCGCATCGTCTATGTCAGCTGCCATCCGGGCTCGCTGGCCCGCGATGCCGGCTACCTGGTCAACGAACAGGGCTTCACCCTGGTCAGCGCCGGTGCGATGGACATGTTCCCGCATACCGCGCACGTGGAAAGCATCGCGGTGTTCGAAAAGCGCTGATGCCTGCAGCGCCGGGGGCTGCCCGGCGCCTGCCTTGCCGCTTGCAGGCAGGCAATGCGGTCAGTCGGCCGGGGCGTTCTGCCACTGGCCGTCCACGCGCACGAAGGTCATGGACTGCTCGCCGTGCTCGCTGCCGTCGCCTGCGCGCACGGTGCATTCGATGGCGGCCCTGTCGCTGGCGACCTCGCAGTTCCTCACTTCCTGCACCTGCAGGGTGCTGGCAGCCTGTTCGAAGCGTGCGCGCAGGGCAGGGTCGGCCTGCTGCTGCGCCTGCCCGGCGATCCGTTCGCGCAACAGCGCCTGCACCCTTTCCCGGGGCGGCGCCGGTACGGGCACATTGCGCTGGTCAGGCAGTGTCCACACGCCGTCCACCAGGGCCAGCCGCAGCAGCTGCGGTCGCGAGTTGATGCCTGCGCTGGCGGTGGCGATGCAATCGACGGCGTCGCCGGCCTCGGCGGGGGCACAGCTGTCCAGGGTCTGCAGACGGGGCCGGAACGTCTCGGCAACCAGGCGACTGCTGTCGCTGGCGGGGCGATCGGCAATGGCCTGATCGAACATCCCGTCCATTGCGGCCTGTGCCTGCTGCAGCGAAGGTACGACCGCCGATCCGGCGCTGGCAACGGCGCACGGCAGCAGCGCCGACAGGGCAAGACAGCGACGAAGGCGATGGGAAAGCGTCATGAGCGACCATTCCATGGTTGGGGGGCCGCGCAGTGTAGTCCTGCCCGTCGCCGCGCCGATAGGCAGCGTCTGGCGTGAGCCGCATACTGTGCCCATGGGCATCGAAATCGAACGCAAATTCCTCGTCACCCATGATGGGTGGCGCACTGCCGCGCACCGGGTCATCCCGATGGCGCAGGGCTACATCAACGATCTGGGCGCGCTCGACCGCGGCACCCAGAACGCGTCGGTGCGGGTCCGCATTGAAGGCGACAAGGCCGCGCTGAACCTGAAGTCGCGCACCCTGGGCCATACCCGGCAGGAATTCGACTACCCGATTCCGGTGCAGGATGCGCGCGACCTGCTGGCGCTGTGCGTGGGCGGCCTGATCGACAAGCGCCGGCATCTGGTCGAGTACGCCGGCCTGACCTGGGAAGTGGACGAGTTCCTCGGCGACAACGCCGGCCTGGTGGTCGCCGAAGTCGAGCTGGACAGCGCCGACCAAGTCATCGACCTGCCGGACTGGATCGGCGCCGAAGTGACCGACGACGCCCGCTATTACAACGTCGCTCTGGCCAGCCGCCCCTATTCACAGTGGTGAAACCCTCCGTCCCCTTTTTTCGAGGGTGTCGGCCCCCATGTCGGGGGGATGAGAATCGACATCTACTCCGACGTGGTCTGCCCCTGGTGCTGGATCGGCAAGCATCGCTTCCAGCAGGGTGTGCAGTTGCTGGGCGCCGATGCGCCCGAACTCGAGATCCACTGGCAGCCGTTCCAGCTTGACCCCGATGCGGACGCCACCCCGGTGCCACTGCGCGAGGCCTATGTGCGCAAGTTCGGCGGTGCCGAGCGCACCGAGCAGATTCTGGGCCAGACCCAGACCGCTGCGCGGGCCGAGGGCCTGCCGATGGACTTCAGCCAGGGCCAGGTGCGGGTAACCACGCTGCCGGCGCATCGCCTGTTGTGGCTGGCTGGCCAGCACGGCGTGCAGGAGGCCGTCGGTGAGGCGCTGTTCCGCGCCCATTTCGAGCATGGACAGAATCTGGCCGACCCGGCGGTGCTGGTCGCGGCCGGCGCCGCCGGTGGCCTTGCCGCAGACGAGATCCAGCAGATGCTGGCCGGCGATCGTGGCCTGGCCGAGGTGGAAGCGGGCCTGGCACAGGCCCACGCACTGGGTATCTCCTCGGTGCCCACCTTCGTCATCGACGGCCGCTGGGCGGTTTCCGGAGCCCAGCCCCCGGAAGCCTTCGCCAACGCGCTGCGCCAGATCGCCGCCGAGCAGGCGGCAGGGCAGGGCGCGGAGGGTGCCCCGGACGGCGGCGGCGACGCCTGCGGCGCGGACGGCTGCAAGGTCTGACCGACCCGCAGAAGGGGACGGAGGGGATTGAGTCGCATCCGGCACCAGTGGTCGATTGCGCCTTGATCCCCTCCGTCCCCCTTTTTGACCACTGCGCCTGTTGGCCGGTTCTGCGACAATGCGGCACTGCGCCATGCGGGCGCCCGTTGTGGAGATCGACCATGCTGCTGATCGGCGTTGCCGGTACTGAACTGACCGCCCAGGAACGTGAGTGGCTGCAGCACGATGCTGTGGCCGGGGTGGTGCTGTTCAAGCGCAACTTCGCTTCGCGGCAGCAGGTGACCGAACTGTCCGCGGCGATCCGCGCTGCCGCACCGCGCCCGCAGTTGATCTGCGTGGACCAGGAAGGCGGTCGCGTGCAGCGCTTCCGTGAGGGCTTCAGCGAACTGCCGCCGCTGCAGGACATCGGTGTCCAGTACGCCAGGGATCCCGACGCTGCGCTGGCATTGGCCGAGCAGCACGCCTGGCTGATGGCCAGTGAGGTCCGTGCCAGCGGCGTGGACCTGAGCTTCGCCCCGGTGGTCGACCTCGGCCGTGGCAATCGCGCCATCGGCAATCGTGCCTTCAGTGAAGACCCGCAGGTGGTGGCCGCGTTCACCGCTGCCTATGTGCGCGGCATGCATGCGGTCGGCATGGCCGCCACCCTCAAGCATTTCCCCGGCCATGGCACCGTGCTGGAAGACACCCACGTGGATACCGCGATCGATCCGCGTGCGCTGGATGAACTGCGCGCACAGGATCTGGTCCCGTTCACGGCCGGTATCGCCGCCGGCGCCGATGCGGTGATGATGGCGCACGTGATCTACCCGCAGGTCGCACCGGAACCCGCTGGTTACTCGCCGCGCTGGATCCAGCAGATCCTGCGTGGCGAGCTCGGCTTCCGCGGCGTGGTGTTCTCCGATGACATCGGCATGGCCGCCTCGCACAGCGCCGGTGGCGTGCCGGCACGCGTGCACGCACACCTGGATGCCGGCTGCGATGTAGTGCTGGTCTGCCACCCGGAGCTGGTCGATGAAGCCCTGCACGCGGTGCAGGGACGCTCCCTCAATACCGCTGCGCTGCTGGGCCTGCTCGGCCGCGGCGCGCTTGGCTGGGATGGCCTGCTGGCCGATGCCCGCCATGGCGACACCCAATCCCGTCTGCTGCAAACCCTTGGAAGAACCGTCTGATGCCGAACCTCACCATTTCCCAGGCCCTGGCCCAAGCCGACCTGCTGGTCGACCGCCCCACCATCGACAAGGCCATTGCCGGCATCGCCGACGCCATTGCGCGCGACTACCAGGGCGAGGTGCCGCTGTTCCTGTCGATCATGCACGGTGCGCTGCCGTTCGCCGGCCAGCTGGCACTGGAGCTGGGCGCGCGTGGCCAGGACGTGCAGTTCGATTACCTGCACGCCACCCGTTACCGCGGTGAGACCACCGGCGGCGACCTGGTGTGGAAGCACAAGCCGGCCACGGCGCTGTTCGGCCGCCGCGTGCTGCTGGTCGATGACATCCTCGACGAGGGTTACACCCTGCAGGGCGTGCGTACCTGGTGCCTGGAGCAGGGCGCGACCGACGTGCGCATTGCCGCGATGACCGTGAAGAAGCACGATCGCGCGCTGCCGGATGTCACCGCCGACTATGCCGGCATCGAGCTGCCGGATCGCTACGTGTTCGGTTTCGGCATGGACGTCAACGAAACCCTGCGCTGCGTGCCGGCCATCTACGCGATGAAGGAATAACAACGCGGCCGCCTGCGGCCTGCGTTTCCTGCCGCCGGCATCCTCGGGTGCCGGCGTTCTTTTTTCTCTGGAGTGCTTTCCATGCAACAGATCGCCCTGGCCGTGATTGGCGGTACCGGTGTCTACAACCTGGCCAAGCTTGACGACGTGCAGACCCACGAAGTCGACACCCGCTTCGGCAAGCCGTCCGGCCCGGTGCGGGTCGGGACATTGCTCGGTCATCGCGTGGCCTTCCTTGCACGCCATGGTGAAGGCCATTCGCTGCCGCCGCACAAGATCAACTACCGGGCCAACCTGGCCGCGCTGCAGCAGATCGGCGCGCAGCGGGTGCTGGCGCTGAACACGGTCGGTGGCATCGGTGACGATTTCGGGCCGCGCGTGCTGGCCTGCCCGGATCAGGTAATCGATTACACCTGGGGCCGCATCAGCACGATCTGCGAAGAAGAGGGCACCGACGTGGTGCACGTCGACTTCGGCCATCCGTATACGCCGATGCTGCGCAGCAAGATCCTGGCGGCGGCGAAGGTGACCGGTGTGAAGGTCCACGATGGCGGCTGCTATGGCGCGACCCAGGGCCCGCGTCTGGAAACCATCGCCGAGATCGCGCGCATGCGCCGCGATGGCTGCGATCTGGTCGGCATGACCGGCATGCCCGAAGCGGCGCTGGCGCGTGAGCTGGGGCTGGATTACGCCTGCCTGGCGATCGTTGCCAACTGGGCCGCCGGGTGCGGTGATGGTGAGGAGATCACCATGGCCGAAGTGCTCGCCAATGTGCAGGCCGCCAGCAACGGACTTCCGGAACTGGTCGGCGAATTGGCGCGGGGGTGATTGTCTTCGCGTAACAAGCTTTGCATACTCAGCTTGTGCGCGGGTTCAGCGTACACCACCCATTCATTGCATAAGGTCACGCATCACCATGCCGAACGGTACCGTCAAGTGGTTCAACGACGCCAAGGGATTTGGCTTCATCTCGCCGGAGGACGGCAGCGCCGACGTCTTCGCGCACTTCTCCGCGATCAACTCCAAGGGCTTCCGCAGTCTGCAGGAAGGCCAGAAGGTCACCTACGACGTGACCCAGGGCCCGAAGGGCGCCCAGGCCTCGAACATCGTTCCGGCCGAGTGATCCACTCGATAGTGCGTTGAAAACCCCGCTTCGGCGGGGTTTTTTTTGCTGGCCGTGAAGATGCTCTTGCGGCGGGAGCGCCTGTCCTTGCGTGCGAATGTCCCCCGGCGCCGGCCTGCGGCCATCGCCTCCTCCTTTACTTCGCACGCAAGGACAGGCGCTCCCGTTGCGGAATCGCGCGCGCCAACAGAGGCCATGAAAGCTGAGCGCTGCCACCATTGCCGGCTCTCCTGCGAAGTAAAGGAGGAGGCAGCCGCGCAGAGGCTGCCGGGGGACATTCGCAGGAGAGCCGGCAGTGGTGGCGGAGCCCGGCACATCTGCTCGGAAGAGGGGTAGCTGATGTACCGCCCCTGCGCCGATGGCACAATGCGGGCATGACGGAACGACTGCGCATCGCCGTGATTGGATACGGCACCGCTGGCCAGGCATTGGCCATCCTGCTCACCCGTGATGGCCACGAGGTGGAGATCTTCGAACGCGTGCCGACCCCCGGGCCGGTGGGTGCGGGATTCCTGCTGCAGCCCAGCGGACTGCAGGTGCTGTGGCAGATGGGCCTGCTTGAGGCCGTGCGTGGCTACGCCATGCCGGTGCGACGGCTGTATGGCGATACGCCGTGCGAGCGCGCGGTGATGGACATGGGCTATGACGGCCTGGATGCGCGACTGCACGGCATGGGCATGCAGCGCGGGGCGTTGTTCTCGGTGCTGGACCAGGCGCGTGAAGGCGCCGGCGAGCTGCACGTGGGCACGACCATCGTCGAGGTCGATCACCAGCAGGGGCGGCTGCGCGACAGCGACGGTCGCACGCACGGACCGTTCGATCTGGTGGTTGCCGCCGACGGCGCCGCCTCCACGCTGCGCAACGCCGTCGACGGTGGCGCGGCGCTGGACCGGGTGTACCCGTGGGGCGCGCTGTGGTGCCTGTTGCCGGCCGAAGACTGGCCACACATGCAGCAGCTGCGGCAGCGCTACGTCGCCGCGCGCAAGATGATCGGCCTGCTGCCGGTGGGCACCCGACCCGGTGACGACACGCCTCGCCTGAGCTTCTTCTGGAGCCTGCCGCGTGCGGATTTCGACCGCTGGCAGGGCGACGGCATGGCGCCGTGGCTGGAAGAACTGCATGCGCTGTGGCCACAGGCGGGCGCGCGCTTCGCCCATCTGCGCGACGCCGGTCAGCTGGCGCGTGCGGTGTACCGCGATGCCGTGATGAAGCGTTGGCATCAGGGGCGGCTGGTGCTGGCAGGCGATGCAGCACATGCGATGAGCCCGCAGCTGGGGCAGGGCGTGAACATGGCGCTGCTGGATGCACTGGCACTGCGCGACGCGTTACGCACCCACGGTGGTGGCGAACCGGCATTGCAGGCCTACCAGGCGCAACGACGTGCGCATGTGGCGGTCTATCAACGCTGGAGCCGCTGGCTGACGCCGCTGTTCCAGTCCGATCGCGATGCGTGGGCAAAGGCGCGCGATGTGCTGTTGGGACCGATGGGACGACTGCCTGGCGGGCGTGGGCACATGCTGCGCGTGCTCAGCGGCACCCAGCACGGATGGCTGGGCGCGTTGCCGCTCGATCCGGCATTCATCCAGGCGCTTGCCGCTGCGCCCCTGCCGCTACAGGGCGTGGAAATGCCGGCCACCGCGTGAAGCCTTTCGTTACGGCATTTAACGATTGCCTCACCCCGTATGTGCGACAAGAGATGAGCACGCGGCAGCCGCGTCGCCCGCTTTCCTTTTCGTGATCGATCATCGCGTGGCCCGGGTGGTGCCGCCGTCGTTGCCTGCTGCGGCCCGGATGCGCCGCACGAACGAGGAGGATGCCATGTTGTTCGCGGTCGAGAAGCTGGAATCGGAAATCTGCAAGCTGCGCGGTCTGCTGCGGATGCTGCACGAGGACCAGCCCGACGTACTGGAAGATGTGTTCGAGTTTCATGTCGGCAGTCTGATCAGCCACGCATCACCGGAAAGCCACGGCCATATCCGCGCCTGCGCGCAGGAAATGCTGATGGCGATACAGGCACTGCCGCGTCATGCCGACGAGGCGACGCAGGATTTCAGCCTGATGCACGGAATCGCCGCCCGCCCGTCGTAATCCCGCGCAGGTCTCGACGCGTCAGCGAACCGGTAGCGGCACTACGCTGTCTTCCACACAGGCGAGCAGCTGTTCGCCCGGCGCCAGTACAGGCACCACACCGGCGGTGAATGCCGAGAATGCCGGCAGGATGGTCACGCCGTGGCGCAGCCAGAACGCGGGGAAGCGCCGACGCAGTGCCGGCAACGCAACCTGCGGATGCACATGGCCCGCCAGCACGTGCGCGGAGGCATCGGCCAGCGGCTCGTGCCGCAGCAGGAACGGTCCCCATCGCGCGTCGTCATGCATCTGCACCTGCAGCGCCGCCTTCGGCAGATCACGGTCGTGATTGCCGCGCACCACGTGGATCTCCAGCGCGGCGTGATGTTCGCGCCAGCCAAGCCATTGCTGATACCAGGCCGCGCGATGCGCCGGGCCGTGCAGGACGTCGCCGAGGATCCATAGTTGCTGGCACTGGTGCATGGTCACCAGGTCCTGCAGGCGCTGCAGGTCATTGCCGGTGCCGCCCGACGGCAGGGCGATTCCCGCACGCCGGAACACGTCCGCCTTGCCCAGGTGCAGGTCGGCGATCAACAACGCGCGCTGCGCCGGCCACAGCAGCGCCCGGCCGCCGAGCAGAAGCATCGACTCACCTCCCAGCTGCAGCGGAAGATCAGCGGCCATGGCGGCGCTCCAGCTGCTGCGCGGCACGCTGCACGCGCGTGCGCCAGTCTTCATTGCTGAACTGCCCACGCAGGCGTTCGGCCCACAAGGGAAATGCCAGCGGGGTCAGTGATGAGGGCCGCTGCAGGGACAACGAACGTGTGGCGATGCGTGCCAGCACTTGCTGCAACCCGGGCAGGTCGAGGCTGTCGTGCAGTACTTCCTGCTCGGCCAACGCCAGCAGCAGATGCTCCGGGTCGTGCTCGCGCAGCACGTCATGCAGCAGTCCGGCGGAGGCCTGCAGCTGGCGCAGCGAGCGTGGCATGCCACCCGGCAGGCTGGGTACCAGCAGGCCCGCTACGCGCGCGATGCCGCGGAACTGGCGGCGCGCCAGCTCGCCCAGGTTCACCGCTTCGCGCAGGTCCTGCAGCAGATCGCCAGCATCCAGCATTGCCCGCCAGTCCTGTTCCTGCAGATCCACCGGCGTGGCCGGAGCGAGCACCAGGCCATGGTCATTCACTGCATAGCCGATGCTGTTGCGTTGCCGACGGGTGCAGCGAAGGGCCAGCAGCGCGGCCAGCGCTTCGTGCACATGGCGGCCCGCAAAGGGATAGACGAACAGGAACTGGCCTTCGCGTCGGCGCACGTCTTCCACCAGCAGGTGGTCGGGCGATGGCGCCGCAGACAGCTGCGACTGCAATGCCAGCAGCGGCGCAAGCCACCGCGACTCCGCGCTCTGGTCGGCGCCTGACAGCACCTTTTCCAGTTCGCGGCCCAGCGGCATCGACAGTGGCAGTTGACCGCCCTGCCAGCGCGGTACCACGCCATCACCACCACCGCGCGCCACGCGCACGAACGCGGTCATGTCGCGCAGCTGCACCAGCTCCAGCAGCCGCCCTGCAAACTGGAAACGGTCGCCGCGGCGCAGGCGGCTGGCGAACTGCTCTTCCACCGCGCCCAGGCTGCCGCCACGCAGGAACTGTACGCGCACGCTTCCGTCGCTGCTGATGGTGCCGATCGACAGCCGATGGCGCAGCGCCTGGCGGCGATCGGGCATGCGGTACACGCCGTCGGCATCGCGTACCACCTTATGGAACTCCGGGTACCGGGACAATGCACGTCCGCCCTGCACGATGAAATCGATCACCGCATTCCACTGTGCGTCCTCCAGCGCGGCGAAGGCATGCGTGCCACGGACCTGTTCCAGCAGTGCATCGGCGTTGAAGCCGCCCGCCAGCGCGCGACTGACGGCGTGCTGGGCCAATACGTCCAGCGACAACGTGGGAGGACGTCGCGCTTCGATCACCCTGTCATGCAACGCGTGCCGGGCCGCCGCGTACTCGGCCAGTTCCAGCGCATGGCTGGGAATGCACAGTATCTGGCCGCTGGCACCGGGCCGATGGCGCGCACGCCCGGCGCGCTGGCGCAGGCGCGCCACGCCCTTCGGGCTGCCCAGCTGCAGCACCTGGTCCACTTCCGGAAAGTCCACGCCCAGATCCAGGCTGGAGGTGGCCACCACGCAGCGCAGCGTGCCCGCACGCAGTCCGTCCTCAACCTGCTGTCGCAGCGTGGGATCCAATGATCCATGGTGCAGGGCGAGCGTGCCGGCATCTTCCGGCCACACGGCTGCGAGGGCCTGGTGCCACAGTTCCGCCTGCGCACGGGTATTGGTGAAGAGCAGGCTGCTGCGTGCACGGAACAGCGCGTCGAGCACGCGCGGAAGCTGGGAAAGGCCAAGATGCCCGGCCCATGGAAAGCGTTCGCCGGGTTCGGGCAGCAGGCTGCGGATCGTCACCGGCCGCTGCCGTGCACCTTCCACGATCGTTGCCTGTGGACGGTGTGGCAGCAGTACGTCGCGTGCCTGTGGCAGGTTGCCCAATGTGGCCGACAGCCCCCACAGCTGCATCGCCGGGGCTGCCTCACGCAGCAGCGCCAGATTCAACTGCAGCAGCACGCCGCGCTTGTTGCCCAGCAGTTCGTGCCATTCGTCCACCACCACGCAGCGCAGTTGGCGCATGCGCTCAAGGGTGTCGGGATAGCTGAGCAGCAGCGCCAGCGACTCCGGCGTGGTGACCAGCACGTCGATGCGACCTTCGCGGGCCAGGCGCCGGTCGCGGTTGCTGGCATCGCCGCTGCGCAGCCCCACGCGCCAGCCCAGGCCAAGGCCGTCGATCGGTGCCTGCAGCGCACGTGCGGTATCGCTGGCCAGTGCACGCAGCGGCGTTACCCACAGCACCTGCAGCGGGCGTACCGCGCTGGCGCGACGCGGTACGGGGGGCGGGTCGAGCATCGCCTGCAACAAGGGGCCGCCGAACATGGCAAGAGTTTTGCCGCTGCCGGTTGGGGTGTGCAGCAGGCCCGATTCGCCCGCCAGATAGTGACGCCACATCGCGCGCTGGAAGGGCAGGGGGCGCCAGCCGCGGCTGCCGAACCACTCGTGCAGGCGCTGCAGCGCATCGCTGCGCTTCATCGCGCCAGCGCCTGCAACTGGGCCAGGTGGTCGGCTTCGGCAGCTGGCTTGTCGTGGCGCCAGCGCAGGATGCGTGGAAAGCGTACGGCGATGCCGGACTTGTGGCGCGCGCTGCGGTTGACTGCTTCGAAACCAAGTTCGAACACCTGTTCGGCACTTACGCTGCGCACCGGGCCGAAGCGCTCACGGGTGTGCGCGCGGATCCAGCGATCGAGGGCGAGGATTTCCTTGTCGTCCAGACCGGAATAGGCCTTGGCCACTGGAACCAGTGTCTCGCCGTCCCAGACGCCGAAGGTGTAGTCGGTATACAGCGTGCTGCGCCGACCATGACCTGCCTGCGCGTACAGCAACACTGCATCTATCGTGAGCGGTTCGACCTTCCACTTCCACCAGTCGCCACGGCGACGCCCGGACTGGTAGACCGAATCACGACGCTTGAGCATCAGCCCTTCCACACCACGCTCGCGCGATGCTTCGCGCAGCTGCGCGGCATGCTGCCAATCGTCGGCGTCTACCTCGGGCGAGAGCTGGATGCGCGGATCGCCGAGCGCGCCGACCACCTCGGCCAACTGCACGCGTCGCTGCTGCAGCGGCAGTGCACGCAGGTCCTCGCCGTCGCGTTCAAGCAGATCGTAGGCGAGCACGCGTACCGGCGTGTTGCGCAGGGTGGCGGCGCCGGGTTTGCGGCGCTGGATGCGGGTCTGCAGGGCGGTGAATGCACGCGGCAGATTGTCGGCGTCGTCCCATGCCAGCAGCTCGCCATCGAGTACGCAGCCATCGGGCAGAGACGCTGCCGCCTGCTCGATCTCCGGGAAGCGACCGTCCAGCCGCTCTTCGCCGCGCGACCACAACGCCACCTCACCCTGGCGCCGCAGCAGCTGCAGGCGGATGCCATCCCACTTCCATTCCAGCAGCCAGTGGCTGATGTCGCCCAGCCGCTCGGTAGGCTCGCCTTCCAGCGGCGAAGCGAGGAAGAACGGGTAGGGCTGCTGACGATCGGTCGGCAGTTCTTCGGCAGACAGCAAGGTGGTAAGCAGGCCGGGGGAGGGCACCCAGTCGCCGAGCATGCGCTGGGCGATGCGGGCGATATCCAGCCCGGACCACTCGGCCAACGCCTGCTGCACCACGCGCTGCGACACACCAACGCGCAGGGCGCCGGTCAGCAGCTTGTTGAAGACCAGGCGTTCGGCCGATGCCAGCTGTCGCCAGCCGTCGACTACGGCGGCACGACGCACCGGCTCCGGCTGGTTGGCAACGGCAAGCAGGTGTTGTTCGATCCAGTCGGCCAGAGGCCGATCCTCGGCTTCGGTGGCCGGATCATCCAGCAGCAGGGTAAGCGTTTCAGCAAGGTCGCCGACCTGCGCGTAGCTGTCTTCGACCAGCCAGGGGGGCAGGCCGGATTCGTCGGCGATCCACGCCCGCAATTCGCCGCTGCCGGCAATCTTCCGCCGCGCGCCGCCCACTTTGCCGCCGCTGAGCAGGTACAGCGCCCACGCTGCGTCATGCGGGCGTGCGTGCTGGAAGTAATCGATCAACGCCGCGCGCTTGTCCAGTGTCGCCGTGCTGCGATCCAGCCGCTGGTACAGCGCGGCGAAGGCCTTCATTCCTCGCCTCCGAAATCGGTGCGGAACGCTTCGGCGGCAACGCCGCGTTCGCGCAGGTACGGAATCAACGCATCGGTGTTGCCGTGGGTGGCAATGACCCGCTGCGCGCCGGTCTGGGTGATGGTCTGCAGCAGCGCTGGCCAATCGGCATGGTCGGAGATCACAAAGCCACGGTCGACGTTGCGCCGGCGGCGGTTGCCGCGCAACTGCATCCAGCCCGAGGCGAAACCGAGCTGGTGACGGCCGAACCGGCGCAGCCACGGCGTACCGGCGGCCGAGGGCGGGGCCAGGATCAGCTGGCCGGCCGCATCGGGCTGACGCCCCTGTTCGGCAACGGTGAGCGTGTCGAGCATGGGCACACCGGCCTGGCGATAGACGGCCACGCCGTTGGCGATGGCGCCATGCAGCCAGGCAGGCTGGTCATCCACCGCACGCAGCTCGGCAAGCACGCGTTGCGCCTTGCCCAGCGCATAGCAGAGCAGCACTGCCGCTTCGCCCCGCTGCGCGCACTCGCGGCGCCAGGCGGCGATCTCGGCCGCCACGGCACGGGTATCGGGCCAGCGGTAGATCGGCAGCGCAAAGGTCGCCTCGGTGATGAAGGTATCGCAGGGCACCACTTCGAATGCAGTGCAGGTCGGGTCGGGCTGGCGCTTGTAGTCGCCCGACGCCACCCAGACCTGCTCACCATCGTCGATGCGCACCTGCGACGAGCCGAGCACGTGGCCGGCGGGATGCAGCGATACCTGCACCCGGCCCAGCGCGAACGGCACGCCCTCGGCATGCGCGTGCAGCGGCACATCGCCCAGGCGCCAGCGCAGAATCGGCACGCTGCCGGTGCTGCAGTGGTACTCGCCCATGCCCGGACGCGCATGGTCGCCATGGCCATGGGTGATGACCGCGCGCGGTACCGGCCGCCAGGGATCGATATGGAAATCGCCTGCCGCGCAGTACAGCCCTTCCGGCCGCAGTACTACCAGATCGTCTTTGCCTGCCATGCCGTCACTGTGGCGGTCCGGTCGTGCACGTGGCGAGAATCGGCCTGAACGCGGGGTTGCCGGGCGATACGGCACAATCGGACCGCACACCTCTTGCCGGCGGGGAAGGAACCGATGAGTGGACCGAGCTTCAACAGCAGCGCCCCCTACGAAACCCATGTGGTGCTCAACCAGCCGCCGCCGTTTGCCGGCCGGCAGCTGTGGACCGACGACATCGCATTGATGGAGGCCGTGCAGCGCGAGGGCGCGGCGGCGTTCGCACCGCGGTTGGCGGCGTACGGAGGACTGGCCGGCGACGAGCTGTACCGCATCGGCTTCGACGCCAACCGCGATCGCCCACGCCTGCGTACCCATGATGCACAGGGCCATCGCATCGATACCGTGGAATTCCATCCGGCGTATCACCAGTTGATGCAGACGGCCAAGGAACATGGCGTGGCAGGGTTGTCCTGGCACGAGCCGCAGCCCGGCGCGCATGTCGCGCGCGCTGCGCTGAGCTACCTGCACCACCAGGCCGAGGCCGGCACCAGCTGCCCGTTGACCATGACCCACGCCGCGGTAGCCGTGCTGCGCGGGCAGCCGCATCTGGCCGAGTGGTCGCGCAAGGCCGCCGCACCGGTATACGACCCGCGCGATGTGCCAGTGGCCGACAAGGCCGGCATCACCCTGGGCATGGGCATGACCGAGAAGCAGGGCGGTTCGGATGTGCGCGCCAACACCACCCGCGCCGAACCCATCGACGGCGAGCGCTATCGGCTGATCGGCCACAAATGGTTTTTCTCCGCACCCATGTGCGATGGCTTCCTGGTACTGGCGCAGGCGCCGGCCGGATTGACCTGCCTGCTGATGCCACGGCGCCTGGCCGACGGTGATCGCAATGCATTCCGCCTGATGCGCTTGAAGGACAAGCTGGGCGACTGGGCCAACGCATCCAGCGAAGTGGAGTTCTGTGGCGCACAGGCCTGGCGTGTGGGCGAGGAGGGACGCGGGGTGGCCACCATCATCGGCATGGTGATGATGACCCGGCTGGACTGCATGCTGGGCGCTGCGGCGGAAATGCGCATGGCGCTGGCGCAGGCGCTGCATCACGCGCGGCATCGGCGCACCTTCGGCAAGCCACTGCTGGACCATCCGCTGATGGGCAACGTGCTGGCCGATCTGGCGCTGGAATCGGAAGCGGCCACGGTGCTGGCGATGCGCATCGCACGCGCGGTCGATCGCGCTGGCAGCGATCCGGCCGAGGCCGCGCTCGCGCGGCTGGGTACGGCCTTGGGCAAGTACTGGATATGCAAGCGCGCACCTGCGTTCGTCAACGAAGCGCAGGAATGCCTGGGCGGTGCCGGCTACGTGGAGGAATCGATGTTGCCGCGGCTGTACCGGCAGGCACCGTTGAATTCAATCTGGGAAGGCAGCGGCAACATCCAGTGCCTGGATGTGCTGCGCGCGCTGGCGCGAGATCCGGAGGTGCTGGCGGCGCTGCACGGTGAACTGGAGGCGGTGGCCGATCGTGATGCGTGTTATGCGTCGGCACTGCAGCAGTGGCGCGATGCGGCGGCGCCGGAGGAGGCACAGGCACGGGTCTTCTGCGAACGCACTGCCTTGCTGCTGCAGGCGGCGCTGTTGCTGCGTGCACGCAGTCCAATGGCCGAAGCGTTCATCCGCAGCCGGCTGCACGGCGAGCATGGGTTGGCATTCGGCACGCTGCCGGCGGGGTTGGATGTGGCGGCGATGCTGGCGCGTGCGCTGCCGTAGGTGACGGCCAACGGCGAAGCCCCTCATGGTGGGCGGCGCAGGAGCGTGGGCAGGGCCGCGCGGGTGGGCTGCGCAGGGGGCGCCGTAAATACGACCAGGTAGGCTCGGGCGCGCCTTGCTCCTGTGCGCTGTCCTGCGCGCACGGCAAGACCGGGGTTGGGCGTCCTGCCCAACCCGCTCGAGGCATGCCTCGGGCCCAGGGCGCTTACGCCCCTGCGCAGCCCACCCGCGCGGCCCTGGACGGTTTCCGTGCGCGCCCAGCACGGAATCAACAGAAGAAGCGAAAAGCAGAAAAGCCGCGGCGATGCCGCGGCTTTTCCGGTTGCGCCGGGCGATGCCCGACGAACGCGAAGGCCTTAGTGCTTGGCTTCTTCCTTGGCGGCAGTGGCCTTGGCGTCGTCAGCAACATCGCGGGCCTTGTCGGCAACCTTCTGCGCGGCATCGGCCGTGGCGTCGCTGGCGTGGGCGGCGGCATCGGTGGCTGCGACCTTGGCCTTGTCGGCGGCGGTGGCGGTCGCGGCTGCGGCGCTGTCCAGCGCCTGCTGGGTATCGGCGGCAGCCTGTTCAGAGGCGGCAGCGGTCTTGTCGGCAGCGTCGCGGGTGGCGGCAGCGGCCTTGTCGACGGCATCGCGTGCGGCGACACCGGCGCTGTCGGCGGCCTGCGCGGCATCCTGCTTGGCCTGTTCGGCTTCCGGGCCCTTGCAGGCAGCCAGTGCGAGCAGCAGGGAGGCGGCCAGCAGGGTAGTGGTCAGCGGACGGATCTTCATGGCGGTCTCCGGTACTGCAATGGATGGGGACGCCAGCCTATTCATACCGTTGTGAAGACCTGGTGGTGACCTGCGCGCGGAACTGCGCGCAAAGAAAAAGCCGCTGGCGAACCAGCGGCTTCTTCAGAACAGCTTGAAGAAAGAAGTTATTACTTCTTGGCTTCTTCAGCAGCGTCCTTGGCCTGCTCAGCGGTAGCTTCGGCAGCCTTGGCGGCGTCCTTGGCTTCGCCAGCAGCGGCGTCGGTGGCAGCGCCAGCAGCCTGGGCAGCGGCGTCGACCGAAGCGTCAGCAGCGGTGGCGGCGGTGTCAGCGGCCTGCTGGGCAGCGTCGGCGGTCTGGGCGCCAGCAGCGGCGGCCTGGTCGGCAGCAGCCTGGGCTTCGGTGGCGGCCTGGTTGGCCGAAGCAGCGGCGTCCTGGGCAGCTTCCTGCTTCGAGCAGGCGGCCAGGGCCAGAGCCAGGGACATCGCGACCAGCAGCTTGTTGATGCTCATTGTGTAAATCCTCGTCGTTAGAATTAGGCAACGCGCATGCTGCGCGCCGACAACATGATGACAAGCCAAGATTGGGTGTCAAGCGATCCCGCATTCATTTTTGCGAAATAGACGTTAAACCCTTTCAGATCAACTCGATGGCGATAGCCGTCGCTTCGCCGCCGCCGATGCACAGGGTGGCAATGCCGCGCTTGCCGCCGCGCGTGCGCAATGCGTTGACCAGGGTGACCACCAGGCGTGCGCCGGAGGCGCCGATCGGATGGCCCAGCGCGCAGGCACCGCCATTCACGTTGAGCTTGTCGTGCGGGATGCCCAGTTCGCGCATCGGCGCCATCGCCACCACGGCGAAGGCCTCGTTGACTTCGAACAGATCGACCTGGTCCAGCGACCAGCCGGTCTTCGCCAGCAGGGTGTGGATGGCACCGATCGGGGCGGTGGTGAACCACTCCGGCTCCTGCGAATGGGTGGCATGGCCGACGATGCGCGCCAGCGGCTGCAGGCCGCGTGCGGCAGCATCTTCTTCGGTCAGCAGGACCACGGCGGCAGCGCCGTCGGAGATGCTGGAGGAACTGGCGGCGGTCACGCTGCCGTCCTTCTTGAAGGCCGGGCGCAGGGTCGGGATCTTGGCAATGTCCGAACGACCAGGCTGTTCGTCGCTGGCGACCTCGACTTCACCCTTGCGGGTGGCGACCTTCACCGCAACGATCTCGTCGGCGAAGGCGCCGTTGGCCTGGGCTGCCTGTGCGCGCTTGACCGATTCGATGGAGTAGGCGTCCTGCTCTTCGCGGGTGAACTGGTACTTGTCCACGGCGCATTCGGCGAACTCGCCCATGGCCTTGCCGTCATAGGCATTGACCAGGCCGTCGTGGGCCATGTGGTCCACTGCCTGGAAGTTGCCGAAACGGTTGCCGGTGCGCGAATTGGGCAGCAGGTGCGGTGCGTTGGACATCGACTCCATGCCGCCGGCGACCACGACCTTGGCCGAACCGGCCTTGATCAGGTCATGCCCGAGCATGATGGCCTTCATGCCCGAACCGCAGACCTTGTTGAGGGTGGTGGCGCCGACCGACAGCGGAATACCGGCGGCGATCGCTGCCTGGCGGGCAGGGGCCTGGCCGAGATTGGCCGGCAGCACGCAGCCCATCAGGACTTCGGAGACGTCGCTGGCAGGCACGCCCGACTGTTCCAGCGCGGCGGCGATGGCGGCCGCGCCGAGGGTCGGGGTCGGAACGCCGTTGAACTGGCCGAGGAAGGAGCCGATGGCGGTGCGCTTGGCGGCGGCGATGACGATGTTGGACATGGCAATCTCGTTGATGCGTGAGCAATGTTCGGAAAGGAGACGACGGGCGTTGGATACGGCGCCGTTTCCCGGCAGACTGCGTGGGGGTCGGCCCAGTATAGAGGGTCGGCGAAGACTGCCGCTGGGCAGTACTGGATGCCTGCCCGGATGGCGGCAGGCCAACGTTCATGGGAAGGAAACGATGGAACGTAAGACGATGGGAAGGTCGGTCCTGGCATCGGCGCTGGCGGTGGCGCTGACGGCGTGTGGCGGTGGAGGCGGCGGCAGCAACGTGCGCATCGACCCGCCCCCGACCACGCCTCCGGTCACGCCCCCGGTCACCCCGCCTCCCGCTGCCAGACCGCTTGAGCCGGTCGTGGATGCGCATCTGGCACAGACCAACGCGCGTGCCGCACAGGCCACCGGCGCGACCGGCCGCGGCGTGCGCATCGGCATCGTCGATTCGGGCGTGCTGCGCAGTGCCGAGGCGCTGAACGGACGGGTGGTGGCCAACCTCAACTACATCGACCCGAGCCGCAACAATCTCAACGTCGATGACGTGCTTGGCCATGGCACGGCCGTCGCCAGCCTGGCGGCCGGTGTACCGGTGGGGGTCTGGCCCGGCGGCATCGCACAGGGGGCGGAGATCGTCTCGGCACGCATCATTTCCGACACCACGCCCAAGGATGACGGCAGTGGCCGGGGCAACTCCTTCAGCGGCACGCTGGGCGTGGCCGGGGTCCACCAGGACCTGATCAACTACGGCGTGAAGGTGATGAACAATTCCTGGGGCGGCCTGTACTGGACCGACCTCGGCACCACAGCGCAGGTCGCGGGCGAATATCGCCCCTTCATCATCAATCACGGTGGCCTGGTGGTGTTCGCCGCAGGCAACGAAGGGCGCGACCAGCCCAGCAGCGTGGGCGCGCTGCCCAGCCAGCGTGGCTTCGGCGGATCGCTGCCGGCAGCGGATCTGGAAAAAGGCTGGCTGGTAGCTACTGCGATTGATCCGAACAAGCCCGGTGAACGTGCGCCGTGGGCCAATGCCTGTGGCGACGCCGCACGCTATTGCCTGACCGCTCCCGGCAGCGCGGTGTTCCCGGAGCCGGGTACCGGCAAGTACCTGTGGAACTACGGTACGTCCTTCGCCGCGCCGCTGATCTCCGGTGCCGCGGCGCTGGTCTGGCAGCGCTATCCCTACTTCGACAACGACCTGGTACGGCAGACCCTGCTCGGCACCGCCACCGACATCGGTGCGCCGGGCGTCGATCCCATCTACGGCTACGGCATGCTCAACGTCGGCAAGGCGGTGAACGGTCCCGGCCGCTTCGACTGGGGCGATGCCACGGTCAATGTCGACGCGGCCTCTTCGGGCTCGATCTGGAGCAACGACATCGCCGGCGCTGGCGGCCTGATCAAGCGCGGCGATGGCCGGCTGGAGCTGAGCGGCAACAACAGCTACAGCGGTGCGACCCGCATCGAGCGCGGCACCCTGGCCCTGCGCGGTGGCGGCGTGATCCGTTCCAACGTGAGCGTCTCCGGTTCCGGTGGTGCCTCGATGGCCGGCCTGCAGTTCATGCCCGGCACGCCGCGGGTGATCGGCAACGTCGACAACGGCGCCAGCGTGGTGCTGGTCAACGCCAACACCACCGCGACCATCGAAGGCAATTACAGTCAGCGGCCGGATGCGCAGCTGATCGTCGCGCTGGGGGTAAACGCGCTGCAGGTCACCGGCACCGCACGCCTGGCCGGTGGCGTGGTGGTCGATGGCATCGTGTCCGGTTACGTGCCGCAGGTCGGCAGCCGCCAGGGTCTGGTCCATGCCAACGGCGGTATCAACGGCACGTTCACCACGCCGGTGGCCAACACCGGCGCCAACGGCCTGACCCTGCTGCAGGCGCAGTACGGCTATGGCAGCAACGACGCGTGGATGGACCTGACCCAGGTCAACGTTTCGGCAGCCGCATCGGGCCTGGGCGCCAATGCACAGGCATCGGCACTGCGGGTGCAGTCGGCATTCACCGCGCTGGACCGCAATGCGGATCTGCAGGGCTCGGCGTTCGGCGTGGCCGCAGGCGCGCTGCAGCGTACGTCTGGCGGAACCGATGGCCTGTCGGCGAGCCTGGAGAGCCTGTCCGGACAAGCACATGCGCGCGCTGAAGCGTCGACCTTCGACAGCGTGGACATGTCGCGCCGCGCGGTTGCCGAGCGCTTCGACCGCGTGCAGGCTGCGCCGAAGCTGCGTGGCGCCTGGCAGAGCGCGCTGGGTGAAGCCGGGCAGGGCAGCTTTGCCGGCAACGCCGCCGACAGCCAGGGCTGGATGGCCGGCCAGGACGTGGCACTGGGCAGCAACGGCCTGCTGGGCATGGCCTTTGGCGAAACCCGCAGCAATGGTGGCAGCAACTTCAGTGGTGACCGTGGGCGTGACCGCCAGGCGCAGGCGCAGTTGTATGCCGGCTGGAGCCTTGGGCGTGGCTATGCGCTGGCCCAGTTCGGCACCGGCCAGTTCACCCGGGAACTGGATCGCCAGTTGCTGCTGGGTGCCGGTGCCTACGGTGTGTCCGCGCGCTACGGCGGACGTTTCAGCAGTGCCAGCGTTGAAGGCGGCTATCGTTTCGGGCGCATCGGTGCATCGTTGACACCGTACCTGGGGGCAAGCAGCACCCGCCTGGATACCGATGGCTTCAGCGAGCAGGGCGGCTTCGGCTTCGGCCTGCGCGGTGAGGCGTCGCGTGCACAGCGCAGCCAGATGCTGGCGGGCCTGCGGGGTGAGCGGCAGTGGGGTCGTTGGACCCTGCGCGGCCATGCCGAATGGCAGCAACGGCTGGATGGCGGTGAGCAGGCCTGGCAGGCAAGTTTCGTCGGCGTTGATGCCTGGGCGCCGTTGGCCGGTGTTGACGCACCGCGTGGCAGTGCCTTGTTCGGCCTGGCGCTGGAATCGTGGTGGGGCCGCAATGGCCGCCTGAGCCTGGGCATCGACCAGCGCGTGGGTGGCGATGATGCACGTCAGGCGGCGCTGCGCTACAGCACCGGTTTCTGATCATGGCGCCGGGCGTCCTGCCCGGCGCGTTCATCCGGCGGTGCCGACCCACGGTCGGCACGCGTCCGGTTGCCGGGGGCGGCGCTCAGCCGCCGCGCAGGTCGCCCAGGCGCGGTGTGCTGCGGCCCAGCGGCATCTTCAGCTTGCCGATCGACAGGATGCGCGCTTCTGCGATCCGGTCAGCCGCGCGCTGCGGGGCAATGTTCTCGCGCTGCGACAGTTCGAAGATGCGCGTCAGGTTGTGGTAGATGCTGCGGATCAGCCGCATCGCGCGCTCGCGGTTGTAACCGTCGATTTCCAGCGACACGTTCATCACGCCACCAGCGTTGACCGCGTAGTCGGGGGCATACAGGATGCCGCGCGCATGCAGCTCGTCGCCGATCTCCAGGCTGGACAGCTGGTTGTTGGCGGTGCCACAGATGATCTTCGCCTTGATCCGCGGCAGCGTGTCAGCGTTGATCGCGCCTTCCAGCGCGCACGGCGCGAACACATCGGCGTTCACTTCGTGGATCTCGTCCGGCTTGACTGCCTCGGCGCCGAAATCGTTGACTGCACGATCCACCAGCGCGCTGTCCAGGTCGGTGACATACAGCTTGGCGCCACGGTCGCGCAGCAGCTTCACCAGTTCCATGCCGATATGGCCCAGGCCCTGCACCGCGATGCTGGTCTTGCCCACTTCCTCATGGCCGAACTTGAAGCGCATCGAGGCCATCAACGCCTGCAGCGCGCCATAGGCGGTGAACGGCGCCGGATCTCCCGAGCCGCCATGGACCTGGTGCACGCCAGTGACGAACTGGCTCTCCAGGTAGATGTTCTCCATGTCGTTGACGTCGGTGCCGACGTCCTCGGCCGTGATGTAGCGACCACCCAGCGAATCGACATAGCGGCCGAACGCGCGGAACAGCACTTCGGTCTTGTCGACCTTGGGGTCGCCGATGATCACCGCCTTGCCGCCACCGACATTGAGACCGGCCAGCGCATTCTTGTAGGTCATCGTGCGGCTCAGCCGCAGCACATCGGCCAGCGCATCGTCGGTGCTGGCGTAGGGGCGCATGCGCACCCCGCCCAGGGCAGGGCCCAGGGTGGTGTTGTGGATGGCGATGATTGCCCGCAGGCCGGCATCCTGGTTGTGGCAGAACACCACCTGTTCGTGGCCGGTGGTTGCGAGGGTTTCGAATAGCATGGGGTCTCCGATGGCGCGATCTGCGGTGAACTGCGGCGAACTGCCAATGAACGGTAGGGTCCGAAAACAAAAAAAGCGACGTCGTCGGTACAGGGGGACGGGTCGCGCGGCGCCATTCTAGTCCATTCGCCCGGGATATGCCGTCGACGCCGGACGCGCCCGGGTTAAAGAAGATGAAAGTGCGGCCGATGCTGCGACGACGGCAGGTCGCCGGATGTGATGAAGGCGCAGGGGCAGGCAGTGGCAGCAGGACAACGACAGGATGGGCGGCGATGACCGCAGCGTGGTGGCGATCTGTGCTCCGTTGGCTGTCGCAGCTGACCGGGCAGGCCCCGGCACGCCTGGCCGCAGCCCCCCGCCAGGCCGTGGCGGCCGCGGCGGCCAGCCTGCAGGGCGACGCCTTGCCGGCGGCCGAGGTCGCCGCCCACCTGCAGCGCGGACTGCACGCGCTGGCCCTGTATCCGCGCTTGGCAGGCGAACCGGCGGCGGTCAGCGCATCGGGTCTGGCCGAAGCGGTGGACCGCGCGCTGCAGGACCGCGACTGGGCTACCCGGCAGCTGCCGCGGCGCCCGCAACTGCTGCCGCAGCTGATCCAGACGGTCAATGACGACGTTGCATCGGCGCGGGTGATGGCGGCGATCATCGGCCAGGATCCGGTGCTGACCGGCAACCTGCTGCGGATCGCCAACAGCCCGGCCTACAAGGTGCACGAGCGGCCCGTGGAAAGCCTGCAGCGGGCGGTGACCCTGGTCGGCACCGAAGGTGTGCGGCAGATCATCAGCGCCGTGCTGGTGCAGCCGGTGATGCAGGTGCAGTGCGAGGTGTTCCCGCAGTTCAGTTCGATCATATGGGAGCACGCGCTGCTGGCGTCGCGCGCGGCCGCCGACCACGCCCGCACGGTCACCTTCGGCGATGCCTTCGCTGCGCAATGGCTGGGCCTGGTGCAGGGCCTGGGCGCGGCGCTGGTCATGCGTCAACTGCTGCAGGAAGCACAGGTGCGTGGCGAAGAAGTGGAGCCCGCGCTGGCCCTGCAGTTGCTGCAGCAGTGGTCACTGCCGTTGGCGCAGCGGGTGGCAGCAGCGTGGGAACTGCCCGAACCGGTGCATCAGGCCCTGGCGCCTGATGCAGACGGTCCGCTGGCCGACAGCCTGCGCCTGGCCAGCGCCGCTGCGGCGGCCAGCCTGCTGTGCCGGCACGGGCATGCCAGCCAGGGCCGCATGCTGGCCTTGCTGGAACAATTGCCGGCAGCGCCGCCACACGCGCTGCGCTGGATCTGGCGGCGCCTGCATGGGCGCAATGTGGAAACCCTGGACGAAAGCCTGCACGGCGATGGCGAGGGGAACGCCCCCTGATCGTTACAGCTGGGATTCCAGCGGCAACCAGCTGATCACCCGTGCCGTCCAGCGTTTGCCGAGGCTGCTGCCGGGCTCGGCATCGACCCAGTGCGGCGGCGGCTCGCGCTGCAGCCAGCGCAGCTCATCATCAGCGCCGAGCGCAAGCCACCAGCTGTGTTCCGGGCTGGCCAGGCGCAGGTATTCCGCGCGCAGCTGTGCGCCCAGCACCGGGTCGTCGAACAGCACGCCCATCTCGGTGTTGAGATAGGCCGAACGCGGATCGAGGTTGAACGATCCGACGAATCCGCGCCGGTCGTCGACCAGCAATGCCTTGGTGTGCAGGCTGGCGCCGCTGCTGCCGAACAGGCTGCCGTCACCGGCCTGGCCGTTCGCCTTCAGTTCGTACAGCTGTACGCCGGCCTTCAGCAGCGGCACCCGGTAGCCCATGTAGCCACCGTGCACGGCAGCAACATCATTGGCCGCCAGCGAGTTGGTCACCACGCCGACCTGGGCGCCGCGGCCGGCCATCGCCGAAAGGCCGTCCAGCCCTTCGCTGCCGGGGACGAAGTACGGCGAGATCAACAGTGCCTTGTAGCGCGTCGACTGCAGCTGTTGGACCAGCTCGGTGACCAGCCAGTCGTCGTGTGCATCGTCGTGGTGCTTCATCGGTGGATCGGACACGATCCGTACCTGCCTGCTCCAGTGCAGCGGCTCCGGGCTGGCACGCTGGCGCTGGCGCGACTCGGCCACGCGCTGCAGGTACGGTTGGGCCTGCGCATGCAGCGCGTCCAGATCGGACTGGCGCACCAGCTGGCGCAGCTGTGCATCGGTATAGGTTGCCAGCGCCGAGATCGGAATCGCCGCGTCGCTGTTCCAGTAGTCGTCGAAGATCTGGTTGGCCTGCTGCACGGCCGGGCCGGCTACCACCAGGTCCAGGTCCTGGAAATTCACGTCGCTGCGCGCGCTGAAATATTCCTCGCCGATGTTGCGGCCACCCACGATCGCAATGCGGCCATCGGCGATCCAGCTCTTGTTGTGCATGCGGTGGTTCACGCTGAAGGCGCGTTGCACCAGCTCCAGCGTGCGGGCCAAGCCACTGCGGTTGCGGAACGGGTTGTACAGGCGAAGCTCGATGTTGGGATGCGCATCGAGCGCCATCATCAGCGCATCCTTGTCCTTGGCATTCATGTCATCAAGCAGGATGCGCACGCGCACGCCACGTTCGGCAGCGTCGTACAGCGCCTTGGCCATCAAGTGGCCGATCAGGTCGTCGTGCCAGATGTAGTACTGCAGGTCCAGGCTGCGGCCGGCGTGCTCGGTGATCATCGCGCGGGCAGCGAATGCATCCATGCCATCGCTGAGGAAGGCCACGCCCGACTGCCCGGGATGGGCGGCCTGCAGGGGCATCATCTGCCGATCGATGGGCGTCTGCGCAGGTTGCAGCGGCAGTACCTGCGACGCTTCGCCGCGCGCCTGCGGGGCCAGGTGGTCGGCCAGCAGCAGGCCGGACAGCACCAACAGAAGCAGGGCGGCGATGATGATCGCGGCCACGCGCAGCAGGCGTCGCCATAGGGGTTTGCGCAGACTCATGACGCCGATGGTAGATCCTGGCTACGCATGGAGGTAGACCCACGCCACGCGTGGATGAACTGCCACCGGTAGATCCACGCCATGCGTGGATGAACTGTCACCGGTAGATCCACGCCATGCGTGGAAGAACTGCCACCGGTAGATCCACGCCATGCGTGGATGAACTGCCACCGGTAGATCCACGCCATGCGTGGAAGAACTGCCACCGGTAGATCCACGCCATGCGTGGATGAACTGTCACCGGTAGATCCACGCCATGCGTGGATGAACTGCCACCGGTAGATCCACGCCATGCGTGGAAGAACTGCCACCGGTAGATCCACGCCATGCGTGGATGAAGCGCCGTGACTCAGAACCGCTCGTCGCTGCCCAGATAGCGCCACTGGCCCACGGCCAGCGGGCCCAGCGCCACCCGGCCGATGCGCAGGCGGCGTACGGCCACCACCTGCAGGCCGGCAGCCGTCACCGCAGTCCTCAGTCCCTTCGCGGTCAGTCCCTTGCCTGCAAAACGCAGGCGCTGCTCGCTCTGCCAGCTGACCTTCGGGCCGCCTGCTTCATGCTGCAGCCGGGCCATCAGCCACGGGCCACGTTCCGGGCCGCCTTCAGCCACTTCGACCAAGTACTCCTGTTCGGTGCGGCCCAGGTTGCGCTGCAGGTGCGCGAGCACCGCCGGATCCTGGCTGACCACCACCAGCCCGTTGTCGTCGGCCGGCAGCGAGGATGCCAGCTGCAGGCCGTGGAAATGCCGTTGCAGCGGACGGATGTCGCTGGCATCCAGTTCGCTGCGGGTCTCGGTACGGATCAGCGCGCACAGGGCATCGGCTGGCACGCCCGCCGGTTTGTGCAGCAGCATGCTGGCGCGCTCGGCCTTGCTGTCGCTGGCCTGCTCGGCCACCACGATGCTGGCGCTCTCGTCCACCGGGCGCTGCGGCTGTTCCACCACTTCGCCATCGACGCTGACCCAGCCGCCCTCGATATAGCGCCGCGCTTCACCACGCGGGATGCCGAGCAGGGCGGACAGGCGTTTGTCGAGTCGGGTCGGTTCCATGGCGAAAGGTCGGGCAGGGGGCGCGCAGTGTAGCCGCTACGCCGGCTCAGCGCTGGCCGCGGTTGGCCAGCTCGGTCAGGTACAGGCGGGTATCGAACTCCAGCTGCAGGTAATCCGGCTCCATGTGCTGGCACAGCTGGTAGAAGGCCTTGTTGTGGTCGGCCTCCCTCAGATGGGCCAGCTCGTGCACCACGATCATGCGCAGGAAGGCGGCTGGCGCCTGCCGGAACACGGTGGCGATGCGGATCTCGCGGCTGGCCTTGAGCCGGCCGCCGTGTACACGGGAAATGGCGGTGTGGGTGCCCAGGGCATGCTTGATGACCTCCAGCGTGTTGTCGTAGCAGACCTTGTTGAGCGGCACCGACTTGCGCAGGTAGCGGTCCTTCATGTCCTGGGTGTAGTCGTACAGCTGGCGGTCGCTGCGCACCTCATGCGGGTCGGGGTAGCGTTGCTGCAGCCAGGGGCCGAGCTTGCCCTGTGCCAGCAGATCGCTGACCTGGGCGACCAGGGGTTCGGGGTAGCCGGTGAGGTACTTCAGGACAGCCATGCAGGGGCGTCGGCGCGTCGGTAGAATGGGGCATCCAGATTACACGCGGTACGTATCGACCATGGCAAAGCCCAACGCGCTGCAGGAACAATTGCTCAAGGCCGGCCTGGCCAAGAAGTCGCAGGCCAGCGCCGCCGCGCGTGAACAGGCCAAGGCCCGCCAGGGCAAGGCCGAGTCGACGTCGGCGGAGGTCCAGCGTGAAGCTGAACGCGCGCGCGCCGAGAAGATCGAGCGTGACCGTGCGCTGGCTGCCGAGCGCAACGCGCAGGCCAAGCAGGCTGAGCGCAAGGCGCAGGCCAAGCAGATCATCAGCGCCCACGCCGTGCCGCACAAGGGCGAGGACGAGTACCGCTTCAGCGATGGCGCAGTGATCCGCACCCTGTTGATCGATACCAAGCTGCGCAAGGCGTTGTCGGTGGGCGTGCTGGTCATCGTGGCCCATGGCGATGGCTACGCGGTGCTGCCACGGGCGGCAGCGGAGAAGGTGCGTGAACGCGCCCCGGAAGCCATCATCGTCGACCATGGCACGCCCGGCTCCAGCGCCGAGATCTCCACCGGCAACGCCGAGGACGACGCCTACTACGCACAGTTCCAGGTCCCCGACGACCTGGTCTGGTAAGGCGGCGCTGAACCGGCCGCAGCGTCCGCCGGGCATGGCCCGGCGCTACCGATTGCGGCGGGGTGTATTGTCCCCATATCAGGCGACACACCTGCGGAGGATGGCCATGGCTACCGGTTGGGCCGGAGATGGCGCGGTCCAGGACCAGATCGACGCCACCGTCGACGATGCGATTGCCCGCGCGCGGCGCCAGCTGCGCCAGGGCCCGGGTCTGGAACACTGTGAGGAATGCGACGCGCCAATTCCCTTGGCGCGGCGTCAGGCAGTGCCTGGCGTACGGCTGTGCGTGAACTGTCAGCAGGCGCACGACCAAGAGGAACAGGCGCAGAGTGGCTACAACCGCCGAGGCAGCAAGGACAGCCAACTGCGGTAAGGGTGGTCGGCAGGGCTGCGCCCTGCACCCGCGGTAGTGCCGGCCGCTGGCCGGCAACCTTGAGAGCAACAGCAAGAGCAAGAGCGGCATTCCGTGGGATGGCGGGGTGGGCCCGGTTGCGGGAGACGCCGTAAACCCATCCATGGGGGTTTGGCCGCGGCATTCATGCCGCGGACACTCCCGCAACCGGACCCACCCCGCCTTCGACAGGTTCCCGCGATCTGTCATGGATCCACGCCACGTGTGGATGAATTTCGATGGAAATCAATGTTTCGATATTGGATCGAAGAGCATCCACGCATGGCGTGGATCTACGTGTCGACCAAGGTCGACACCTACCAACAGCAGCCGGGAATTGTCGAAGGCGGGGCGCTGTGGGTTTGCGGGGTGTGAGCGGCATGGATGCCGCGACCAAGCCTCCAGGGATGGATTCACGGCGTCCCCGCACACCCACAGTGCCCCGCCATCCCACGGAATGCCGGCTTTTGACGTTGACGTTGCCTTGGTTTGAAGGCCTCTGCGGGTGCAGGGCGCAGCCCTGCCGAACACCCCCTCAGCCGTCGCCCTGGATGCCGCCGGGCGCCTGCGTCGGGTCGCGCCAGCGCCGCACCGTGCGCTGGAAGAACAGGTTGTTCGGCAGCTGCAGCACCGTGCCCTCGTGGCCGTTGCCGGTTTCCTGCAGCGTGGTGTAGATCAGGTTCACGTCGATTACCCGGCCTTTCAGCCCGGGCTTTTCGCCGTTCTCCAGCACTTCGATGTAGTCATGCAGGCGGAACGGTCGCGTGGTGAAGATCAGCAGCGTGCAGAAGATGTTGGACAGCACGCTCCAGGCCGCGAAGAACGCCACCGCGCCCACCGCAGCGAAACCGGTGAAGGCCGTCCACAGCACCGAGGGCGATGCACCGAGCAGGCTGAGGATGTACAGCACCGCGCTGAAATAGACCACGAAGCTGGTGATCCGGCGCGCGCCCATCACCATTTCCGGCGGCAGCGTGTAGTGGTCGGCGAAGCGGCGGATCAGGCGCCGCGCCAGCACCCGAAGCAGCCAGGCGGCGAGCAGGGTGATCAGGATCTGCAGGGCGATCCCGATGTCATGCAGCCAGGGGTGGGTCCAGGCGGGCAGGTGGTCCTTCAGCGACAACATCATGGGGCGACAACGTGTGACGGAAACGGGGCTTGATGTTACCCGGCGCGTGTCGACGTTTCGACCGCCTGTGCCCAGGCAAGACAGACAAGGTCCTGTTTGTGCTGCTGCACGCAGGCGCGGCCGCTTTCGGCACGCCAGTGCAGGGAAACGTCGAACGCCTGCAGCAGCATGCAGGCCGCGATCGCCAGCAGGGCGGCGCAGGAAGGGCTGGACATGGGAGGCTCCTGGCCGGGCAGGCCTGCGGGGGACCTGTGATGGATGCAGCCAGGCGCGAAAAGGTTGCAACCGAGAAGCGCTCCGGAAGATCTAAACCTTTTTCCGGCAGGCCGCATCCAACGGATATGCTCGACACCACCATGCCCGCGCCGCCTGCCGCCAACGACGTCGTCGACGAAACCGCCTTGGTACGTGCAGCGGCGGCCGGCGATACCGCTGCCTATGAACAGCTGTATCGGCAGCATGCGCCGCGGGTGTTTGCCACCCTGTGGCGGCTGTGTGGCGGGCAGCAGGCGCGTGCCGAGGATGCATTGCAGGAAGCGTTCCTGCAGGCATGGAAGGCACTGCCCGGCTTCCGTTTCGAGAGCAGCCTGTCGACCTGGCTGCATCGGTTGGGAGTGAACGCCGCGCTGATGGAACTGCGCGGTCGTGCCGCCGGGCATGACCACGACAGCCTGGACGACGTGGACGGTGGGCTGCCGGAGATGGCGGTGCATGACGGCTGCGCCGGCACCGAACGCGACCTGGAACGCGCGTTGGCGACCCTGCCGCCGCGCGCGCGTGCGGTCTTGGTGCTGCACGATATCGAAGGCTGGAAACACCATGAAATCGCCGGCCAGCTGCAGATGGCGGTCGGCAGTTCCAAAGCACAGCTGCATCGCGCGCGTGGCCTGCTGCGCGCGCGCCTGGGAGACATGACATGAGTACGCACGACCCCGATCACGACCTGCTGGCGCGCCTGCGCGCCCTTCCCGCGGAACGAAGCGCACCGGCCGATGGCTGGGAACGCCTGTCGGCGCGGTTGCCACCCCGCGAGCCGGTTGCCGTGCAGGCGCCGTTGGACAACGTGGTGGCCTTGCCACTGCGCACCCGTCGACGCTGGTGGCTGCCGGTTGGCGCGGCGTTGGCAGCCAGCCTCGCGCTCTACGCGGTGGCGCCGTGGCGGCACGCGCCCGAGTCGCTGCCTGCACCCAGCGGCCTGCAGCTGCAGGCCGATGCGATGACCGAACAGTACCGGCAGGCAGTGGCGTCGCTGCCTGATGGCACTGCGCCGGAGTGGCAGCCCGCGCTGCATGAACTGGATCGCAGCGCGGAACAGATCCGCGCCGCGATGGCGCAGGACCCGCGTGCGCCGCACCTGCTTGGACAGCTCAAGCGGACCTATGCGCTGCGGCTCGAACTGACCCGGCAGGCGGCCCAGGCCGCCTCCGGTCTGACAACCTGAGGAGACCCCCCGATGCGAACCCTTTTCCCTCTCTGCGCGGCCCTGCTGCTGGTGCCCGCCATGGCGCTGGCCGATACACGCGTCGATGAACGCCACAATGTTGCTGCAGGCGGCCGCATCGAACTGAGCAACGTCGCTGGCAAGGTGACTGTACGCGGCTGGGACCGCAATGACGTGCAGCTCACCGGCACGCTCAGCGACGGCCTGCAGCTGCGCCAGGAAAAGAGTGCCAACCGGGTGCGCTGGGAAATCGAGTATCCGCGACGCGGCAACAATGGCGGCGCCACCTTGACCCTCAACGTGCCGCGCTCGGTGGAGCTGCTGCTGAGCACGGTCAGTGCCGATCAGGACATCAGTGGCGTGGACGTGCGGCGGCTGCAGGCAGATACCGTCAGCGGCAACCTTGCCGCCGCCGGACGTAGTGGCGACAGCGTGCTCAATACGGTCAGCGGCAATGTCACTGCGCGGTTGCAGACCCCACGGCTGGACGTGAACACGGTCAGCGGTCGGATCGAGGCAGGCGGGGGCGTTTCCGGGGAGATCGGGGCGCAGACGGTGTCTGGCCGGGTAGGCGTCGATGCCGGTCGCATCCAGCGCCTGGTGGTGGAGACGGTATCCGGAGGCATCGACCTGTCGGCGACGGCACTGGCACCAGGCGGGCGTATCAACGTCGAGTCGGTCAGTGCCTCGGTCAGCCTGCGCCTGCCGCGCACGGTGTCGGCGCAGCTGTCAGTGAACAGCTTCAGCGGGTCGATCAACAGCGACGCCGGCAAGGTGGAGCGGCCGCGCTATGGGCCGGGCAGCAGCCTGGATGCGCGGTTGGGCAGCGGCGACGGCGATATCCGCGTGCAGTCGCACTCGGGTAGTGTGCAGGTGCGCCTGGACCGCTGAGCGCGGCCCGGCAGGCCGCGGCGGCAGCGCCGCCGCGGTCGGGGGAGGGTCAGCTGGCTTTCTTCAGCGCCCAGGTGGTACCGAGAACTTCAATCTTGCCACCGCTCTTGCGGAACGCGGCCAGGTCGGAGGCGATCGAGTCGCTGTTGACCACGGTGCTGGCGGATGCGCCCTTGCGTTCGCTGCGGATGCTGTTGCTGGCCTTCGCGGGGGTCTTTGCCTTGCGGGGCATGGTTGCTCCTGTCAGGTGGAAGGGGAGGAAAGCGCGCAGGATTCAGCCTGGCGCAGGTAGTCCTGCCGCTCGCGGCGGCAGTCGTCGCCGCCCATCGAAAACTGGCGGCAGATCGCCGGGCGCTGCGAATAGATCGTGCAGCGCAGGTGATACGGATCGATCGCCGCGCACCAGCCTTCCTCGTTGCGCGCCATCACGGCACGGCCGTGTGCATCGCGCGACAGGAACTGGCCGGGCACGTGGTCGCCGGGCTGCAGCAGGACCGGCAACCGGCAACAGACCGCGTCACAACGGCGGCAGTCGATGGGTGCTGGTTCAGCGTCAGGTTGTACGGCCACAGGGGCCTGGCGGGTGCCCAAAGCGGGTCTCGATGGCGGCTCGGGTAATACGCGGACCATGATCGAGCCAGAGGGCATGGTCGCCAGACCCGCTGGGCGGGTCAGGCTGCACCATGGGTACACACACCGGCGAGGCCAGCGGAAGGTGCAGCGGTTTTCTAGCCGGCCAAGGGTAGCTCAGACCGCGTAACGTTTTGTTAATCCCGGCTGGCTGCCGCCAGCGCGAGGCCCTGGACGACCCCCAGCGAGGGCTCGCCGTGCACCATCCGGGCGCCCGGGAACGCCTCGGCAGCGGCCTGCCGCAGGTAGCCGGCGCGGGACATGCCGCCGGTCAGGAACACCGCGTCAGGGTCGCCGCCGATGTCGCTGCGGACCTGGGCCAGCAGTTCGCGGATCTGGCTCAGGTAGCCATGGGCGGCGGCGGCCAGGCCGTCGGCGCTGTTGTCCACGTGCAGGTCGCGGGCGATGTAATCCAGCGTGCTGCGGTGTTCGCTGGCACCGCTGAGGGCGATCTTGGCGCGCTCGACATCGCGGTACAGGCGGGCGGTGTTGCCGGTGTCCTGCAGCGCCTGCAGGCGCGCGCCCCACGGCGCGTCGACGTTGTCGTAGTTGTGCTGGCGGAACTCGCGCTGGCGGGTCATGTCCTGCACGGTGGCCGCTTCCACGTAGTGGTGGGTGGGCACGCGGGTGATGCCGCGGCCGAACAGCGGCATGTAGCCGGACAGGCTCAGGGCCAGGTCGATATCGGTGCCGCCGCGGGCAATACCCCAGGCACGGTGGATGCGCGGGGCCTGGCTGCCGCCCACTTCGGCGTGCGCGATATCGGTGGTGCCGCCGCCGATATCGACGATCACCGCCTGATGGCGATCGCGGCTTTCAGCGTGGTAATGCATCGCTGCGGCGGCAGGCTCTTCAAGGAAATCGATGTGGTCGAAGCCGGCCTGGCCGGCCGCTTCGCGCAGGATGTCCAGGGCCTGGTCGTTGCCGGCCTCGCCGATCGAACTGCGGAACTGCACCGGGCGGCCGAGCAGGGCGCTGCGCAGCGGCTGGCCGAGCTGGGCGCTGGCGGTCAAGCGGATGTGTTCGAGGATGTGCGCGGCAATGCCGGTGATGGTCTGCCGCGCGCGTGGGTGCAGGTTGTAGCCGAGCATGGACTTCGGGCTCTGCACGAGGTTGCCTTCGTGCTCCTCGAAGTACGCTTCCAGCGCGTCGTCGCCATAGACGGCGTTCTGCAGCAGGTCGCTGGCGCTGCGTTCCTTTCCGGCGCGAGCCTCCATCCATTCCCGGCGCAGGGCGCGCAGTGCCTCGCGGCGCAGGGCCTGTGGCGTGCGCTCCTGGCCAGCGGCTCGGGCTGCACGGGCGGCGCTGTCGATCAGCTGCTGCAATTCGTGCTCCTGCCCGGCGTCGAGCTGGAAATCGTCCGGGTCGGGCACCACGCCGGGGAAGTACACGCTGGTGCGGAACTGCTCGGCCTCGCCGAAGCGGATCGGCAGCAGCTTCCCATCACGCACGATGGCGGCGGCGGAGTTGCTGGTACCGAAGTCGATGCCGAGGCGCATGGGGAGGTCCGGGGACGATCAGGGGCCGCGCACTCTGCTGGAGTTTGCCGCGCGCTGCAAGTTCCGGTGCCTGCCTCGGGCGGGGTGGGGCGAGGTCCGGTCCGGACCGACGTCGGAAAATGAATGAAAAGGCCGGGCGGTTACAATGGCTGCTGTTGATTCATTTTGAGGTACTTGCAATGTCTTCTGTTCCCGCCTGCCCGCAGTGCACCCTGGAAAACACCTATGCCGATGGCGCGCTGTGGATCTGCGCCGACTGCGGCTTCGAGTGGACGGCCGAAGAAGGTACCGGTTCGACCCTGGTCGTGCGTGACAGCAACGGCAATACCCTGCAGACCGGCGACACCGTCACCGTGATCAAGGACCTGAAGGTCAAGGGCTCCTCAATCCCGCTCAAGCAGGGCACCGTGATCCGCAACATCCGCCTGGTCGAAGACGATGCCGAGCACATCGAGGGCAACTCGGACAAGATCAAGGGCCTGGTGCTGAAGACCTGCTTCCTCAAGAAGGCCTGATCGCGCCTCAGCGCTTGGCCTGCTGCGCCCGCCAGCGGGCCAGGCTGTCCAGCTTGGCCTGGTAGCGTGCCTGCTGCATTGATCCGCCCAGTTCCTGCGCCCGCAGCAGTTCGCGGTCCGCACGCTGCAGCCGGCCCGTCAGGAAATACACCCGCGCCAGGCCGAAGTGGAACTGGTGCGCGGTGTCGTACAGGCGCACCGCCCGCCGGTAGTACGTGATCGCCTTGTCCAGGTCGCCAGCGCGTTCGGCCTGGGCACCCTGCATGTACTGCGCGAACGGGTCCTCGCGCTGCACCGACTGCAGCTTCTTCTGCATGGCTTCCGCCTGCGCCGTCATGCCCAGCTTGCGATAGAGCGCACTGGCGTTGTTCAGCGCTGCACTCTGGCGTCCGTCCAGTCGCAGTGCCGTGTCCAGCGCCGTGCGGGCCGCCTGGTCATCGCCCAGGCGGTTGTCGAGCACGCCGATGTTGTTCCATGTCGAGGCGAACTCCGGGTCCTGCGCCAGCGCGGCATCGAAGAAGGCACGTGCTCCGCTCAGGTCGCCATCGGCCAGCTGCTCCGCGCCCCGGTTGTTGTAGTAGTGCGCCAGCGCCCGTTCACGGCCAATCGGTTGCGGCCCGTGGCGGTCGTACAGCACGTTGCGGTCCAGGTCGACCGTACCGTAGCGGCCACCGACATCCACGCCGGCGTTGACGTGCCCGACGTTGTAGACAACGCCCTGGTCCTGGTCCTGGTACCACGACACCACCTGGCCGACTTCCTGCACCCGCGCCTGGATGCCGGCCTCACGGGCGAGGGTGACGAACAGCAGGGTGAAGGCGAGGCAGTTGGCGCGCTGGTGCTGCCAGATCTCGCTGACGGTGTAGGTCGCATCGGCGTCGTACTGCAGGTCCAGGCCGTGCTGGCTGAAGATCATCTCCACCAGCGCCTGCAGGCGCTGGTCGCGCGAGTAGCTGCGGCTGATCACCTGCTTCTGCAGCATCTCGCGCATCGCCGGCGGGATCGCGAGCACCTGTTCGGGTGTCGGCACGCTGGCGGCGGTGACCTTTACGGTGGAGATGGTCGGGATGGCGGGCGCAGCGGCTGGAGCATCCTGCGCGGACAGGGCTGGCGCGCCGAGCGCAGCCAGTGACAGGAGAAAGCATCGGGCGGCAAGACGGCGCATGACGGTTTCCGGCAGCGGCGGGCGCTCCCGCCTGCGGCCAGTGTAGACCCGCGCGTGGCGGTCCGCATCCACCGGCGATCGGCGCTGCGCTTCGTCCACAGCCGGTGTGGACCAGCACGCGACAAACCTGTGGACAACTGCCCTGCGCCCTTGCCCGGCACGGGATGTGAGTGGCTGGTGAAAAAACAGCCAGCTTGCCCGGCGGTGCCAAGGGCGGGATCATCCCTGCATGGACTTCGCCCCGCTGACTCTCGCTCCCGCGCATTGGCAGGCACTGCAGGATGCCTATTCGACGCCACCGCGCGCCTACCACCACTTCGGCCATGTGCGCGCGGTGCTGCAGCATTGCCAGGAGGTGGCTGCAGGTCCGGGCTGGCAGCAGCCGGCCGAGGTTTATCTGGCAGTGCTGTACCACGATGCGATCTACCAGGCCGGCCGCAAGGACAACGAGGCCAGGTCGGCCGCGCTGGCCCTGCAGGCGATCGCGGACTGGCCCGAGCTCGCATCGGTCGATGCCGGCCGGGTCGAGCAGTTGATCCTGCTCACCGCCCGCCATGGCGAGCTGGGCCCGGCCGATGTCGATGCCGAAGCGGCGCTGTTCCTCGACTGCGACATGGCGATCCTGGCGGCACCCGAGGAGGTATTCGCCGCGTATGACCGCGGCGTGGCCGAAGAGTACAAAGGCGTGGTGCCGGGCTTCCTGTACCGCGCCGGACGCCGCCGCTTCCTGCAGGGGCTGCTGCGCGCGCCGCGGATCTTCCTCAGCGACTTTTTCGACCAGCAGCTTGATGCCGCCGCACGAGCCAACCTGCGCCGCCAACTGGGCGCCTGAGCGCGCCGCTACACTACCCACCTGCCATTGCGTGGTGTTGTTTTCAGCCGTGACCGTCTCCGATACTCCTGCCGATCCCCGTCCACTGCCCCCGGAAGAACCCGGCCCCAACGAATGCTGCGGCAGTGGCTGCCCGTTGTGCGTGCTCGACCTGTACACCGAGGAGCTGCAGCGTTACCGCAAGGCGCTGGCTGAGTGGCAGGCACGGCATCCGGACGCTGGCCCATGACGCGGGCCCGTCCGGCCGCGACGCTGGCGCTGGTGGCACTGCTGTTGTTCGTGGCGACCGCGTTGTGGACGCAGTTCGCGCGGGCCGATCTGGATTGGCTGAAGGCCACCTTGAGCCTGTACCTGCATGGGCCGTGGGGCCTGGCGCTACGCAGCGCCTACTGCCTGCTGGCACTGGCCATCGCCGTGCTCGGCATCGCGTTGTATCGGCACAGCGTGGGGCCGCGGCGCAGCGCAGCGGCACCGCTGTTGTTCTGCGTGGCTGCCGTTGGCCTGGCCACCGTCGCCATCGGTGACAGCTGGCTACCCGCGGCAACGCCGTTGCTGGCGCCGTTGATCCACGGCCTGGCCGCCAATACTGCCTTCCTGTGCGCCAGCGTCGGCATGCTGCTGCAGGCCTGGTACCTGCGCCGCGAGCCAGGCTGGCGGGGCAGTGCGGCGCTGTTGTGGGGCTGGGCATGGCTGGCCTTCGTGTTGCTGTGGGTACACGTGCTGTGGCGCGGTGGCCCACCGCGTGGGCTGGGGCAGAAACTGGTGATCGCGGTGATCGTCGGCTGGCTGCTGTGGTTGGCGCTGGCGCTGTATCGCCGTGGGCGTGCCGCCGGCACCCGCTGAATCAACCACCTGCCCGATTGCAGGGCGCCTGTACCGGTACGTGCCGTGCACGTAGCAGCGGCGTATCGTGTGCGCATTCCAACGGGATGCGAAACGATGCGTGCAGGGCTGGGCAGGGCGATGGGACTGGTGTTGGCGCTGGCGGCGGTGCCAGCGGTGGCGTCAGTGCAGCAGGTCAGCCATGGACGTTTCGATCAGGTGCCGGTGCATGTTCCGGCCGGGGCACCGCAACGGGTGGTGATCTGGTTCCATGACGGCGCCGATGCCGATGACAGCCGCATGCCGATTGAAGCGCTGCGCGCCGATGGTGCACTGGTCGCATCGGTGGATGTGGCCCACCTGCGTGGCGTGCTCAAGCGCGAAGGCAACAGCAGCTGCGCGTTCGGCGCGGGCGATGTCGAGAATTTCTCGCGTTGGGTACAGGCGTTCCTGCATCTGCCGGGGTATCACCTGCCGTTGGTCGGCGGCAGCGGCGAAGGCGCCGAACTGGCCTATGCGCTGGCAGCGCAGGCCGACACCCAGGTCTTTGCCGGCCTGCTGACCTCGGGATTCTGCCCGGCACATGTGCACGAGCGCATGGTCTGCGGTGATGGCGTGAAGCACGACCGCCTGCAGCCCAGCGAACTGAATTTCCCGTGGTTGAACGCGGCCGGCGCGCCGGGGTGCTCGACCAACAGCGCTGGCCCGTTCGTGCAGCAGGTTGCAATGGCGCGTGAATTCAAGCGCACCGCCGCTGGCGATGCGACACCGGGGCTGGTGGCCGCCGCGCGGGTGATCGGCGCGCAGGCCGGGGTCGCGCTGGCACCGCCTCCGGATGCCCTGAAGGGGCTGCCGGTAGTGGAAGTGCCGGCGCAGGGCAGCGGTGACACGTTGGCGGTGTTCGTTTCCGGCGATGGCGGCTGGGCCGGCCTGGACAAGGACGTGGCCGGCGCCCTGGCCGAACATGGCGTGGCGGTGGTTGGCATCGATTCGCTGCGTTATTTCTGGAGCGAACGTACGCCGCAGGGATTCGCTGTCGATCTGCAGAAGATCATCGGCCACTACCGCCAGCAATGGCAGCGCGACAAGGTGATGCTGATCGGTTTCTCGCAGGGCGCCGACGTGCTGCCGGCCACCATCAACCAGCTTGATGCAGGCACCCGCGCCGGCCTAGAGCGCATCGTGCTGCTGTCGGTGGGCAGGAACGCCGACTTTGAATTCCATGTCAGCAACTGGCTGGGCGGCGGTGGCGGCGGCCTGCCGATCGCGCCGGAAGTGGCGAAGCTGCCGGCGGCCAGGACCCTGTGCGTGTACGGCGACAAGGACGAGGATGCGCTGTGCCCCGATCTACCGGTCAACGACGGCGTGCACAAGGTCAAGTTGCCCGGTGACCATCACTTCGGCGGTGACTACGATCGCCTGGCCGAGGTGATCCTCAAGGGCGGCGCGTAATCGGTCTCATGGGACCACCGCCGGGCATGGCCCGGCGCTACCCGTGCGGACGATTCATCAGGTAGCGCCGGGCCATGCCCGGCGGATCGGGGCGTCAGTTGCGTCGCGGGTCCAGCGAGATCAGCCGTGTGGCATCCAGCAGGGCGGCGGGCAGATGCATGCCGCCGGGCGCGGCCAGGTAGCGCGGTCGCCACTGCGGATCGAACTTCGACTTGAACCTGCGCAGGCCGCTGAAGCCATAGAAGCGCTCGCCATGCCGTGCGAGCAGGCCGGCCAGGCGGTTCCAGCGACCGGCCAGACGGTGCTGGGCCAGGCCGGACAGCGGCGCCATGCCCAGCGAGAACCGTGCGTAGCCCTGCGCGCGGCCCCACAGGAACAGCTCGATGAACAGGAAATCCATCGTGCCCTTCGGTGCATCGCTGACATGACGCATCAGATCCACCGACAGTTCGGCGCCCGCCGGTGCCTGCCACAGGTTGGCAAAGGCCACGATCCGACCTTCAGCTTCGACCAGGGCGATCGGGAAACGCACGAGATAATCCGGGTCGTAGCTGCCCAGCGAGAAGCCCTTCTCGTCGCCTGACTTGTCCTCCAGCCAAGCGTTGGAAATCGCATGCAGGCGTGGCAGCAGGGCAGGGATCTCTTCCGCCGGTGCTACGCGGAACGACAGCCCGCCGCGCTTGCCACGGTTCCAGGCTTGCCGCAGGTCGGCACGCTCGCGGCCTTCCAGGCCGAAGTCGTGCAGCGGCACCATGGCCTCTTCGCCCAGCTTGACCAGGCCCAGGCCGAGATCGAGATAGGTCTGCCAATACGCCTCACCCACCTGGTAGAACACCGGGCGCAGTCCAAGCCGGTCGGCTTCTTCGCGGAAGCGCCAGATCAGTGCGCGCGCCACCTCCGGTGGCCCGACCGGATCGCCCATCGCGATCAGCGAGCCGCCGTAGCGCTGCATCATCACAAAGCCCTTGTGCTGCTCATCGCGCAGCACCGCCTTGTCGGCAGTCAGCACCAGGCAGGCCTGGGTGTCGGTGGCGCCGGCCAGCACCGGTGCCAGCGCCTGCAGGGTTGCGTCGTCGGCAGGCGGCAGCGGGCTGCGCGTGCTGTGCAGCAGCCGCGCCAGGCCGAACATCACCAGCGCCATCGCCACCAGCAGCAGTGCACGCAGCGCGCGCGGCGCATTGCCGGACACGGCGAACTGCCACCACAGCTCGTTCTGGTATTCGACGTGGCTGTAAGTGAAGAACAGCAGCCACGTCACCGCCACCAGCACCAGGCCGAGGTTGCGCAGCCATGGCCACGACCAGGCTTCGTCCAGCAGCGCGCCCTGGCGATAGAACTCGCGACGTGCTGCCCACAGCGCCATCGCCACCAGCAACGCCGACAAGGCGATCAGCGGTTGGCCACCGCGCAGCCAGATCGGCAGCGGCGCGATCACGCAGATCGCCATCGCCAGCATCCAGGCCGCGTGGCTGCGGCGGGCCAGGCCCTGGCCGATCAGCAGCAGGGCGACGCCGGCCAGGCTGCCGATCAGGTGCGAGGTTTCCAGGATCGGCAGCGAGGCATTGATCAGGTGCCGTCGCGGTGTGGGCAGGGTGCCGTCGATGACCAGCGCGGCACCGACACTGAAGGCGGCCAGCGCGATGATCTGCGGCAACCACGGACGCAGCGCGTACCAGCCGGCGCGGGTGGCACCTGCGCTGGCCTGCAGCGGCTGCCGCAGCGCGGGCGCCAGGGCCAGCACAGTCGCCAGCAGCAGCGGCAGCACGTAGTAGCTGACGCGGTAGATCAATGCCGCCGCCAGTACTGCAGCCGGCGCCACCTGCGGCAGCAGCTTCAGCAGGCTCCACTCGAACACGCCAAGGCCGGCCGGTACCGTCGACACCAGGCCGGCCAGCACGGCCACCAGATACAGGCCGACGAAACCGGGCAGGCCGGTCGGCGTGGAATCGGGCAGCAGCACATAGAACGCGGCACTGGCCAGGACCAGTTCAACCACGCTCAACACGGTAACCCCGAGCATGGTGCGCCGGTCGGGCAGCCACAGGCCATGGCCGAAGATGCGGAACTGGCGACCGTTGCGGCCGACCAGGACGAAGGTGGCCGCATAGGCGAGCAGCGCGACGATGCCGACCACGCGCACCGCGCCGGGGTCCAGCGGCAGCGCAAGCGCGGCCGCGGCCGGCTCCATGCACAGGGCAACGCCGATCAGCAGCCACGCGCCGAAGATGAAGCCGAGCGTGCTCATCAGCACCACCTGGCCGATCTGCGCCAGGTCCAGGCCGGCACTGCGGTAGCCGCGCAGGCGCACTGCGCCGCCGGTGAGGGCGGCAAAGCCCACGGTCTGGCCCAGGGTGTGGGCGAGGAAGGCGGTGATGCCGATCCGTGCCGGGTGCACGCGGATGCCACTGCGGCGCAGGCCGATCGCATCGAAGCCGATCAGGCAGGCGTAGCTGGCCAGGCCGAGCAGCACGGTCAGCGCGATCTGCGCAGCGCTGAGCTCGCGGAAGGCCTGGCGGATGGCGCGGTAGCCATGCTCGTCGAATTCGCCGGCCAGCCCATGCAGGGCCAGCGCGAGGATCAACAGCGGGACGACGATGGTGACGACCCGCTTCCAGGTCGGTGTGGAAGGGGAGGCAGTGGAATCGGTGGGTGCGGTCATCGGCGCAAGGGTGCGTCAGAAAGGGCGAGGGCGGTGTCAACGCAGGCGTGGCGCATCGTGCGCCTGTCCACGCCGTTTGACCAGCACTGCCGCTGTGCTGGTGGTGGCGGTATCCAGTGGCCGCACCGGGCACACACTTCCAACGCCGGCTGGGTGAGAATGCAGTCCAGACCACCCGCAGGAGCCACGCCCATGATGGAGCGTTACGACGTCGGACCGCGCATGTCCGAGATGACCGTGTACAACAAGGTCGCCTACCTTTCCGGTCAGATTCCGGAAGACACCAGCCAGGACATCACCGGCCAGACCCGGCAGGTGCTGGCCGAGATCGACAAGCTGCTGGCGCTGGTGGCCAGTGACCGCCAGCATGTGCTGCGTGCGGAGATCTTCCTGGCCGACATGGCCGATTTCGAGGGCATGAACAAGGCGTGGGACGAGTGGGTGGTGGAGGGCGCGACCCCGGCCCGCGCCACGGTTGAAGCCAAGCTTGCGCACGCCGAATGGAAGGTCGAGATCATCGTTACGGCGGCAGTGCCGTAATGACCAGACAGGGGTCAGATCCCGTTTCCTCCGAAAAAGGGATCTGACCCCGTTTGCCGGGGGGCTGACGCTGCAACATCCGTTACAGCTGCGGCTGCAGTCGTGTGCTTGCCTGCGTGCACGAGGCCAGGCAGGCAAGCATCAGGCCTTCCATGACCCGGTCGCCGACGTACTCCTCCGGCGCGCCGTTCTGCCGGGTGCGTTCGGCGGCCAGCAGGACCTCCTGCACCACGCGCAGCCCGGCAAGCGCGCAATCGGCATCGGCCAGCGCCATGCACCGGCTGGGAAGTTGATGCCGCTCCGGCCACGGCTGACCGTCAGCGGCGGCGCCGGTACCGATGCGCCGCAGGGTCGCAACCAGCGTGGTGGGATCAAGCGCTGGCGACGGTTCCGTGTCCTCGTCGGCGTCTGCCGGGCCGAGGTAGGCGTGCAGATGGGGGAAATCCGATGCGTTCATGGCAAGGCTCCGTGCAGGACAGACGGTAGCCGCCACTCAAAGGTGGCGGACGGAGACGTGGCTCGAAAACCGGGACGCAAGACGAAACCGGTGGACCCGAAAGCCCCCACGCTCCGTCCGCCATGACCGGCAGACGGATTGCCAGCCGGCGCCACGCAAGGTGACGCCGGCTGGCAAGCGTAAACAACATCTTGCGTCGCGGGTTTTCGACACCCGGCCACCCTTTTTCGGCGGCTCACCATCTGTAAACCCGTCGTAGCGGAATGCCAATCAGACAAGTTGCAATGCCCGCAACGTCAGGAGGTTTCCGGCATTTTTGCATGCTGTTAAGCCGCCTCGAACGCAGGTGGCGCCACGGTCGCGATAGACCGAGCAATCTGCGACATGCATCGTGATTCGATAGTCGCCAGCGTGCGCAGGCAAGGTCGATTGCGACGACGGTTCATGACATTGGACAGATAGTGCGGACCAAGGTCCGCACCCACCAACACCCCGGCCATAGCATTGCAGTTGCTCGCCCGTCCGCCGCGGATATCTGTCGGGGGCTGGTGGGCGGGGGCAAGCGGGACCGTTGGCGCCATGGGCCAGGCGCATGCGCCTGGCGGGTTGGGCAGGACGCCCAACCCAGGTCTTGCCGTGTGCGCAGGATAGCGCACACGAGCAAGGCGCCATCGAGCCCCCATGGATGGGTTTACGGCGTGTCCCGCTTGCCCCCGCCCACCCGCCCAGATCCTGAAACCCAGGCAGCCGACGCTCCCAGCTGTTGCCGTTGCCGTTGCTGTTGCCGTTGCCGTTGCTGTTGCTCTCAGCGCAACGCGACGCCGCGGCGTCGCAAAAAAAAACCTACACCAACACCAGCTCGATGCAATCCACCGGGCACGGTGGAATACACAACTCGCACCCCGTGCACAGATCGGCAATCACCGTGTGCATGTACTTTGCCCCGCCGACGATCGCATCCACCGGGCACGCCTGTATGCACTTGGTGCAACCGATGCAGTCAGCCTCCACGATCAACGCCACCTGCGGCGGCTTGTGCTCGCCCCGGCTGCGATCGAACGGCAACGCCGGCACACCCAGCACCTGCGCCAACGCCCGCGCACCGGCATCGCCGCCGGGCGGACAACGATCCACGCCAGCCTCGCCACGTGCCATCGCCTGCGCATACGGGCGGCAGCCGTCGTAACCGCATTGCCCGCATTGGGTCTGCGGCAGCAAGCGGTCCAGGCGTTCGGTCAGGGGCGGAATCAGGCTCATGCGTGGCGAAGGCTGCGCGTTGGGTTACTTCAGGGGTTTGCCGCGGTACCAGCGCTCGTGCGCCAGGGCCAGCATCGGGCGATCCTCCGCGCTGTCACCGTAGGCATGGATGCGTGTGTAACGTGACAGGTCGAACTGGCGGCGGATGTGCTCGACCTTGCGCGGACCACAATCGCCACCGGCGTAGCGGCCGGTCAGGCGTCCGCTTTCGCTTTCCAGTCGATTGCAGATCAGCTGCAGGCCCAGTTGTTCGCACCACGGTCGCAGGTACAGGTCCAGTGAACCGGACACCACCACCACGGTGTGCTGCTGCTCCTTGTGCCAGCGGATCTGCTCCAGCATTTCCGGACGCACGACATCGGGCAGGAACTCGCGGGAAAAGCCCGCAGCCAGCGTCTCGATGTCATCGGCGTGGCGCTCGCTGAAGGTCAACCGGGTCACCCGTGCGCGGATGCGCTCGGCGGAGATCAGTTTCAGCTTGTAGGCCAGCAGCCACGGGCCGACTTTCCACCAGGCCTGTGCCAGCTGTTCGGCGGTGGCGACCCGGCGCAGGAAGCGGCCATAGGTGTCGCAGGTGGTGACAGTGTGGTCGAAGTCGAACAGCGCCAGTTCCAACGCAGCATCTCCCATCACGGTACCTCCCTTCGCGGTGCTCATGACCGGGCGCGGCCAGGGCCGCGCCCGTACTGCATCAACGAACCGGCATGCCCGGCTGCGCGCCGCTGTCGGCGTCCAGCAGCGCCAGCGCGCCGCCATCGAAACCGGCCGACAGGATCATGCCTTCGCTCAGGCCGAAGCGCATCTTGCGCGGTGCCAGGTTGGCGATGAACACCACGCTGCGGCCGACCAGCGCCTCCGGCTCGCCGTAGCTGGCGCGGATGCCGGAGAAGATCTGGCGCTTGCCGAGGTCGCCGGCATCCAGTTCGAAACGCAGCAGCTTGTCCGAGCCTTCCACGAACTCGCACACCAGCACCTTGCCGATGCGCAGGTCGAGCTTGGCGAAGTCGTCGATGCCGATGTAGGCCGGCGCGTCGGCGCTGTTTGCTTCGTCCTTGGCCACCACCGGTGCGGCGGGCTTGCTTGCTTCAACCTTGGCGGCGGGGGCAGCGGCGGTCAGGGTGTCCTTGGAGGCGTCGATCATGGCGTCAATCTTCTTCGGGTCGATACGGGTGAACAGCGGGGTGTAGTCGGTGATGCGGTGGCCCAGCAGCGGCTGCGCCAGCTCGGTCCAGTCATTCACCGGCGCGGCCAGGAAGGCCTCGGCCTGCGCCGCGGTGGCCGGCAGCACCGGCTTCAGGGCGGTGACCAGTACGCGGAACAGGTTCAGGCCCTGGCTGCAGACCGCCTGCAGCTGCGCATCGGCGCCTTCCTGCTTGGCGATCACCCACGGCTTGACGTCGTCGATATAGCGGTTGGCTTCATCGGCCAGGGTCATGGTCAGGCGGATTGCCGCAGCCGGGTCGTTGCGCTCGTATGCCTCACGGATCGGCGCCAGGCCATCGACGAAGCGCTGGTACTGCGCCGCGTCGGGCAGCTGCGCGGCCAACTGGCCATCGAAGCGCTTGCTGATGAAACCGGCGCAGCGGCTGGCGAGGTTGACGAACTTGCCGACCAGATCGGCGTTGACGCGCGCGATGAAGTCGCCCAGGTTCAGGTCGAGGTCGTCGACGCCACCACCGGACTTGGCAGCGAAGTAGTAACGCAGTGCCTCCGGCTCCAGGCCGGCATCGAGGAACGTACGCGCCATCACGAAGGTGCCGCGCGACTTGCTCATCTTCGCGCCATCGACGGTCAGGTAGCCGTTGACGTGCAGGCGGGTCGGCGCGCGGTGGCCGGTGCCGTGCAGCACCGCCGGCCAGAACAGGCCATGGAAATTGACGATGTCCTTGCCGAGGAAATGATGCAGCTCGGTGCTGGTGCCCGCGCGCAGGTGCGCTTCGAAGTCCTCGCCGATCCTGCTGCACAGGGTCTGGAAACTGGACAGGTAGCCGATCGGCGCGTCCAGCCAGACGTAGAAGTACTTGCCCGGCTGGCCGGGAATCTCGAAACCGAAGTACGGCGCATCGCGCGAGATGTCCCACGCACGCAGGCCGCCTTCGGCGTTGAGCCATTCACCCAGCTTGGCCTTCACGCCCGGCAGGGCGACATCGCCGGCCAGCCAGTCGCGCAGGAAGCCGTCGAAATGGCCGACCTCGAAGAAGAAGTGCTCCGAATCGCGCATTTCCGGGGTGGCCCCGGAGATCACCGAGCGCGGCTCCTTCAGGTCGGTCGGCGCATAGGTGGCGCCGCAGACCTCGCAGTTGTCGCCGTACTGGTCGGCGCTGCCGCAGTTCGGGCAGATGCCCTTGACGTAGCGGTCGGGCAGGAACATGCCCTTGGCCGGGTCGTAGAACTGCGCCACCGAACGGCGGCTGATGTGGCCGGCCGCTTCCAGCTTCAGGTAGAACGCTTCGGTCAGCGCCTTGTTGGCGGCGGAGTTGGTCGAGTCGTAATGGTCGAAGGCGACGCCAAAGGCGGCGAAATCGCGCTCGTGGCTGGCCTGGATGTTGGCGATGAAGGTTTCCGGGGTGACCCCGGCCTTTTCCGCAGCCAGCATGATCGGCGTGCCGTGGGTGTCGTCGGCGCACACGAACCAGGCCTTGCCGCCACTCATTCGACGCGCCCGCACCCAGATGTCAGCCTGGATGTAGCCGACCAGGTGGCCCAGGTGCAGCGGGCCGTTGGCGTAGGGCAGGGCGGTGGTGACGAGCGCGGTACGGGTCATGGTCACGGGGTGCAGCCAGGGGGAACCGGGGATTATCGCATGCCCGCAACGCGGTGACCCGGCCGGAGCCGGGTCACCAGGGCATTGCCGGGGCCGTGACGCTTACTCGCGGACCCAGGTCTGCGCGCGGCAGATGAAGGCGATGCAGCCGGACACGTCCAGCTTGCCGCCACCCGGCTGCAGCTCGATCTTCGAGCGATAGGTCTTGCCGTTGGCCGGGTCGAGGATGGTGCCACCGGACCACTTGCTGGTGGTGCCCTTGTCCTGGCTCAGGTTCCAGAGAATGGTCATGCCCTTCACCGGCTTGTTCTTGTTGGCGCCCTCGCAACCATCGCAGACCGGGTTCGGGCCCTTGTCCGAGTGCAGGATCTCGACCACCTTGCCGGACAGCGTGCCGTTGGCGGCCTGGCTGATCTCGACGATCGACTTCACCTTGCCGGTCTTGTCGTCGATGGTCTTCCAGCGGCCGGCGGCACTGTCGGCGGCCTGCGCGGAGAGCGCGGCCAGGCACAGCGGCAGCGCCAGCAGCAGGGTCTTGAAGGTCTTGCGCATGGTCCCCTCCCAGGGTTCATTCCGGCACGATGCCGGTACGGGTCGACTGTATACCCATTCGGCGGGGTATGGGGAAGGGGGGCTTTGGCCGGGCTGCGCCCGGCACCCGCTACGGCAACAGCAACAGCAACGGCAACAGCAACGGCAACAGCAACAGCACAGCAACTGCAACTGCAACGGCAACGGCAACAGCGTGCATTCCGTGGGATGGCGGGGTGGGTCCGGTTGCGGGGGACGCCGTAAACCCGTCCTTGGGGGCTTGGCCGCGGCATCCATGCCGCGGACACCCCCGCAACCGGACCCACCCCGCCTTCGACAGGTTTCCGCGATCGGTTGGAATGGCATTGCCTGCTCTTGGTGGGTGTCGACCTTGGTCGACACGCAGATCCATGCCATGCGTGGATGAATTTCCGCGATTGAAAATCGCTCAACCGATCTCGTACAGCTCCAGCGGCAGGTCGTCGGGGTCGGCGAAGAAGGTGAAGCGGCGGCCGGTGTATTCGTCCACGCGGATCGGTTCGCATTCGACGCCGTGGCGGGCCAGGCGTTCGATGAAGGGTTCCAGCGCGGCTACCCGGAATGCGAGATGGCGCAGGCCCTGGGCTTCGGGGCGGCTGGGCCGTGCGGGGGGCGAGGGGAAGGAGAACAGCTCCAGCTGGCCGCCATCGGGCAGGGCCAGGTCCAGTTTCCACGAGTCGCGTGCCGCGCGGTGGTTCTCGGCCAGTATGCGCAGGCCCAGCACGCGCACGTAGAAGTCTTTCGAGCGGGCGTAGTCGCTGCAGATCAGTGCGGCATGGTGGATGCCCAGCAGGCCGGTGGTCGTGGTGGTCATTGCAGGGTGTCCAGCCAGCGCCGGGCGATCTTCAGCGCCAGCGGATAGGGTTCGGGGGCGTTGCGGTTGCTCAGCACGATGACTGTCAGGTGCTTGTCCGGGTAGCGTAGGATCACGTTGCGGAAGCCGATGCTCTCGCCACTGTGCCAGTGCATGCGGCCGTTCAGGCGCCAGCCGAAGCCGTAGTGCGGTACGTCCGCTTCGGTGGTGGCGGTGGCCGGGCTGAACATGGCCTTGCGTGATGCGGCCGACAGCAGGCGGTCGTCGTACAGGGCCGCGTCCCAGCGGGCGAGGTCGTCCAGCGAGGAGTAGATGCCGCCGTCGCCGAGCACGGCGCTGGTGGTGCTCTGGTCGGTACGTTGCCAACGTCCGTCAACTTCGCTGTAGCCATAGGCCCGCTGCGCGACCTGGTCGACCCCGTCCTGGTGGGCGACGGTGTGCGCCATGCCCAGCGGCTGGAAAATGCGCTGCTGCAGGAAGCTGGCAAAGTCGCTGCCGGCGGCGCGGCCGACGATCAGGGCCAGCAGTGCGTAGCCGCTGTTGCTGTAGCGGTACTGGCTGCCGGGTGCGAAGGCGAGTCGATCTTCGCGGGCCAACAGCGCCAGCACATCGGTGTCGTGCACCTGCCGGGTGTCGGCAGGGTCCATCAGGTCTTCGTAGTCCAGCAGGCCGCTGGTGTGCGACAGCAACTGGCGCAGGGTGATGCCGGCAGCAGCGGGCGGCAGCTCCGGCAGCCAGCGCCGCGCGGGCTGGTCCAGCGCCAGGCGGCCGTCCTCGACCAGCAACAGCACCGCCGCAGCGGTGAACTGCTTGCTGACCGAGGCCAGGCGGAAGTTGCTGGCCGGCGTGACTGCGCTGCCATCTTCAACCACGGCCAGGCCGTAGCCGCGACGGAACACCGGCTGCCCGTCGTGCAGCACCAGCACCGCTGCGCCCGGCACCTGGCCGTCGTAGACCTGCATCAGTCCATCGATGCCTGCATCCGGAGGTGCCAGCGGTGCCGCTGCCAACGCTATCGACGGCAGCAGAGCGAGAACCGTGGCACACAGCAGGGCGGCAGGGCGCATGGCAGCTCCGTGGCGGTCAGGGCGCGGGCGCAGGCGTTGCAGCGGCCGGCTGCGCCAGCCAGCGTTCGATCTTGTGGTCCAGTACATCCAGCGGCATCGAACCGTCCTTCAGCACTTCGGCATGGAAGCGGCGCAGGTCGAACGCAGCGCCCTGGCGTGCCTTGGCCTTGTCGCGCAGGGCGATGATCGTGGTCAGGCCGGCGACGTTGGACAGCGCCTGGCCAGGCTGGGCCATGATCCGTTCCACTTCCGCGTTGGCATCGTCAGCGCTCATGTCCACGGTTTTCTGCAGATAGGTCACGGCCTGCTGCTTGCTCCAGCCCTGCGCATGCACGCCGGTATCGGCGACCACGCGCGCGGCGCGCAGCAGGCGCGAATACAGATAGCCGATGCGGTCGTACGGATCGGTGTACGCGCCGAGCTCATCGCCCAGGGTTTCCGCGTACAGGCCCCAGCCTTCGACGAAGGCGAGGTCACCGCCGAGGCGGCGGAAGCGCGGCAGCTTGGTCAGTTCCTGCTGCAGCCCCAGCTGCACATGGTGGCCGGGAATGGCTTCGTGCAGGTACTGCACCGGCACGTTCCAGCGCTTGCGGCTGGGCAGGTCGCGGGTGTTGACGAACAGCACGCCGGGTTGTCCCGGCGGCGACGGCTGGTAGGAGGCTGCGGCGGCGGTCATGGCACGCTCCGGTTCCACTGCACGGATCTGCAGCGGCGCCTTCGGCAGGGTGTCCAGTACCTGCGGCAGGCGTGCATCGACCTGCTGCTGCACCTGCCGGTAACGGTTGAGCAGCGCGTTGGCATCGCTGTACTGGAACTGGCGGTCGTTGCGCATGCTGCGCAGCAGCTTGGCCTGCGAACTGCGCAGCTTGCCGTCGCGCATCACCGTGGTGATCTGCGCCTGCAGCTCCTGCACACGCTGCTCGCCCAGCGCATGCAGCTGCGCGGCGGTCTGCTGGCTGGCGGTGGTCTGCACGATCAGGTTGGCGTACCAGGCCTGGCCGTCGGGAAGTGCGCCAAGACCGCTGCTGCTGCGCGTGGCAGGCAGGTATTCGGTGGCGATGAAGCCACGCAGGGCGCGGTAGGCCGGCATGATGCGCAGTTCGATCATGCGCTTGTACTCGGCGGTGATGCGCGCCTTGTCTTCGGCGGAGATGGACTCGGGCATGGTCCGGATCGGCGACCAGAAGATGCTCTCTTCGGCGGTCGGCTTGATCACCGCGTCCAGCTGCGGCAGTACCTTTTCCATCAGGTCGCGCGGCTGCACCACGCCGGCCTTCATGCCCTGGCGCATGTTGTCGATGGCCTGCTCGAACAGGTCGGGGATGCCCAGCGAGCGTCGCGACCAGGTGTCGTAGTCCTTGGCCGTATTGAACGGCTGTGCGCCAGCACCGGCGCCGAGGATGGCCATGATGCTGCCGACGTTGTAGTACTGGCTGATCGGCATCATCCAGCTCGGATAACGTTCGGCGGCCAGCGAAGCGCGGGCATCACGCACGAAGATCTCGTAGCTGAGCAGGTCCTGCCCCTGCAGGCCGTCGCTGCCGATCTTCTCGACCTTGCCCAGCCATTCGGTGGTGAAGTCGTGCGATTGCTGGCGCCAGGCGGCAGAAAGGATGTTGGGCAGCTGGTCGTTGTAGCGCGGCTCGCCCTGGAAGGTGGCCTGCAGCGGGTTCAACCGCATGGAGGCATCCCAGTATTCGTCGTACAGCCGCTCCAGCTGCACCTGCTTGGGCACCGCACGGGCAGGGGCGACCGGGCGCGGCGCGGCGCGGCGCGCCGAACTGCCGCGGGCGGGCGTGGTGGCACGTGTGCCGGCGCGGGCCTTCGGCTTGGCCGCCTGGCGGGTCTGCGCGGCGGCGGGGCGGCTGCCCTTCTTCTTCGCTGCTTCGGCCGGCGGAACGGCGCTGAACAGGAACAACGCGGCGATGGCGGCGGCCAGGACGCGGGGGGAATACGGCATCAAGAAGCTTCCGTGGAACACAGACCGTGGAGCTTGCACGATCCGCGCGCGTACGGCCAGCGTGAGGGCGCAGTCAGCTTGCGCGTCGCTGGGGCTTCAGTCAGCCGCGGCCGCAGCGCGCAGGTCGGCGGCGCGGTGTTCGCCCAGATAGCGGGTGATTGCACGCCGCATCAGGTACAGCAACGGAATCAGGGCGATCGCAAAGCCCATCTTGTAGACGTAGTTGACGCTGCTCACTGCCAGGAACAGCGATGTCGGCCAGTGCTGCGGGCCAAGCACGAAGGCGATCCAGATCACAACGAAGCTGTCCACCAGCTGCGAGACCGCGGTGGAACCCGTTGCACGCAGCCATACATGGCGCTCGCCGGTTGCCTGGCGGATGCGGTGGAACACCGCCACGTCGATCAACTGGCCGAACAGGAACGCCACCAGCGAACCGGCGATGGTCCACATGCCCTGTCCGAACACCGCCGCGAACGCGGCCTGGTAATCGGGCACGCCGTGGGCATCCATCGAGGTTACCCACCAGCTGGCCGGTGCCAGCGAGATCGCCGCGAAGGCGAACAGGAAACCGTAGGCGATCAGCACCACCGCCAGCCACGAGATGAAACGCACCCCGCGCTTGCCGAAGAATTCGTTGATGGTGTCGGTCATGATGAACACCACCGGCCACAGCAGCGTGCCGGCGGTGAAGCTCAACGAGCCGGTCTGGCCGAACAGGTTCCAGTTCAGCGGGTCGATGCCGAGGGTGTCTTCTAGGGCGAAGATCTTCACCCCGATCAGTTCGGCCAGCACCGCGTTGCCGCAGAAGAACGCAGCCAGCACGATGAACAGCAGGACCGCGCGGTCCTGCAGCGGGCGCGCGTGCGACGCCTCGCTCATTCGGAACGATCGCCGGCGCGGGTGAACGGAACGCTGGCTGGTGCCACTGCACCGCCGGAAATGATGAAGCTCATCGCCTGGTCCACCGTCCAGTCGGTCGGGGTGAGCAGTTCGACAGGCACGATCTCCAGATAGCCGGAGGTCGGGTTCGGCGTGGTCGGCACATAGACGGCCGCCAGTTCGCGGTCGGTGCCCTGTTCCTTGATGACCCGGGTGACCAGGCCCACCGACTTCATGTCGCGGTGCGGGAAGTCGATCAACACCACGCGCTGGGTACTGCCCGGTTCGGTCTGCAGCATGTCCAGCAGCTTCTTGGCGCTGTCATAGATGATGCTGGCCAGCGGAATGCGCTTGATGACCGCGCCGACCCAGCGCAGCAGGCGCTGGCCGACCACGCGGCGGCTGGCCACGCCCACCGCCAGGATCACCAGCAGGGTGGCCAGCAGGGCAATGGTGTTCTGGATCCATTCGGCGCGGACCCAGCCGAGGTAATGCGGGAAGCTGGTCGCGATCTGTTCGGACAGCGGCATCACCAGCGGGCTGGAGATGCCCGACAGCAGCACGAACACGAATTTGACCACCACCCAGGTCAGCCAGATCGGCAACAGGGTCAGCAGGCCGGTCAGGAACAGGCGCTGCAGGGAGGGACGGGGAACCAGGGCGGGGGCATCGAGCGACATGCGCGCATTGTAGCGGTCGCGGCCGCTCGTTTACGCTGCCCGTTGGCGGCGCTGGCCATGCAGGGAAGGGATGCTGTGTTGAGGATGCTGCGGTGGTTGGGCTGGGCAATGCTGGGTCTGCTGGTGATCGCCATCGCGGCATGGCTGCTGTCGAGGTTCTGGCCGTTGTCGGCCGCCCAGCGGGAGGATGTCCGCCTGCTTGAAGCCGCGCATCGCAGCGAGGGCAGGAACGGCTTCGCCCTGCTGTGGACGCTGCCCTTCGATGGGCTGGACCTGGCCCAGCGTGAGGCGGCATTGGCCGAAGATCTGCAGCGCTGGCAGACCGCGCCCGCGCAGGCGTCGCAAGCGTCGGTGCTGGCCGCCAGGCACGCACCATTGAATCCGGGCCGCTCAGGTCGTTGTGCAGTCGGGCCGGTCGGCTGCCTGGCACAGGTACGCGCTGATCCGCAGCGCTTCGCTGACGCCCACGCGGGGCATGCCGGCCTGCATGAGCGACTGGCCCGGATGGCGGATTACGATCGCTTCGATTCCCCGTTCAGGCCCAGCGGAAGCGAGCTGCTGCCTCTGCCGGCCTACGCGCCGCTGCTGGATGGGGCTAGTGCACAGGCATTGGCCTATCTGCAGGACGATGTTGCCGGTGCCATCGAGGGCAGCTGCAGCGCGGTGCGGTTTGGTCGGCGGTTGATGCGGACCGGCAGCACGCTGGTGGACAGCATGATGGGCGCCGCCGTGGTGCGGACCCATGCCGCACTGCTTGGCGAGATGCTGGTCGAGCAATCGCCGGATTACGCGCTGCCCGTCCCCTGCGAGGCGGCGCTGCAGCCACTGGACGCGAACGAACAGAGCCTGTGCCAGGCAATGCAGGGCGAATTTGCGATGAACAAGGCGGCGGTGGAAGCGTCCACGCAGACAACAGGCAGTCGTCTGCTGCTGGATCGCGACCACACCCTGGCCCGGATCGCCGGCAATTTCGGCTGGGCATGCCGGCCTGCTGCAGCCACGGCGCTGGCGGCCGACATCCCGCTCCCTGTGTCGCCACCACTCGGATGGGATGTGCGCTGCATGGCCAATCCGCTGGGATGCACATTGAGTGCCATCGCCGGGCCGTCCTATGCGCCGTACGCGGCGCGCAGCCAGGATACGGCGGCGATGATCCGCCTGCTGGGCGCGCAGCGGTGGCTGCGGCAGCAGCCCGGGCCCGCCGACGAGGCGCTGGCGAGGTTGCCGGCGCAATGGCGTTCGGACGCCCGCACGCCCGAGGTGTCTGCCGATGGCCGCTACCTGCAGCTGCTGCGGCGCGGACCTGCGCGCGAAGGCGAAGGCCCGCATCTGTCGATGCCGTTGCGGGCGGATTGACCCGCGCTCAGCTGCCGTCGCCGAGCGGATTGAACGCCCAGCCATCACCGACGCTGTCCAGCGTCCAGTGCTTGCGGTCACGCAGGGTCTGCCAGCGCACCTGTTCCTTGTCGTCCTGCATGCTGCCTTCGGTCAGCTTCACCTTGCCGGTGGAGTAGTTCACGCTGAGGCCCTCGGTCTGCCCGGAATTGCGCATCATCGTGTCGCGGTCGTAGCCGATCAGCGCGAAGTTGCCTTCCTGCCAGCGGAACGTGAACGTGGTGGTGCCCATCGACCAGCTGCCCGCGCTGGAGAACGAGTACAACCCAACCCGCAGTGCGCCGCGCTGGATCGACACGCCGGTGCCTTCGGCCAGCGCATCGCTGAGCACGGGCGAGTCCGGCCGTGGAATGAGCGTGTGGTTCTGCGCGGCCAGCACGTAACCGGACGGTCGCGCGAAGGCGATGGCGAGGATGCGCGGGTTGCTGTCATACGGCGAAGGGCCAAACCCATCGTGCTCGATGATGTTGCGCGGGTCCTGCTGGCGCAGCACCAGCGCGAGGTCTGCGCGCCCGTCCTGGTCGAGGTCGCCTTCGATCCTGTATTCCAGCGTCCAGCCGGCAGGTACGAAACCCTCGGCCGTGGCGGCGTGCGCGGGCACGGCGGGATAGCGCACCGGCGGCACGTCCAGTGCAGTGGCGGCGAAGGGCAGGGCGGTCAGTGCCGCAGCAAGGAAGAAAAGGCGCATTGCAGCCTCCATGGCAGGGCTGCAGAGGATAGCCGGGCGTCAGCCGGCCCGCTTTACCGTGCGTGTGGCTTCAGGCGCACATAGACCTGCTTGCGTACCTGCGCGACCACCTCGCCGGCTTCGTCGACCACGTCGTTGCTGAACCAGCGCAGCACTTTTTCGCCACCAGCCGCCGCCGTGCGCAGTTCATCCAGCAGTGCATCGTCGATGCGGAAAGACGTGCGCACCGTTCCACGACCGGGCTTGAGGAAATCGATCGCACCGGCGCGATCCCAGACGTAATAGTCGCGGCCCAGGGTGTGCATCAGGCCCAGCATCCAGAACGGATCGGTCATCGCAAACAGGCTGCCACCGAAGTGGGTGCCGACGTAGTTGCGGTTCCAGGGGCGCAGGCGCAGTTCCACGTCGATCTGCCGGTAGTCCGGGGTGATCCGGATGACATGGATGCCGGTGAACAGGAACGGTGGCCACAGGTTGATGCCGAAGCGGAACGTGCTGGCTTTCATGCGGGAACCGGGCAGGGGACGGGGCGCCCAGTCTAACCATTCGCATGCGTATGTTGTAGCCCGCAGCGCCCCGACAGGCCTGCCGGGCGTTACGGTCCGGACGTGCCGCCGTCGATCACGTAGCCGTCGCGGCCATTGTCCTTGGCCCGGTACAGCGCGTTGTCGGCGCCTTCGACGAAATGATGCGGTTGCAGGTCGCCGTCAGGCACACGGGTGTAGACGCCGATGGTCAGGGTGACGCCTGTGTCGCTGCCATCGCCGGGCGGCGGCAGGGCGCGGATGCAGGAGATCAGGTCTTCGATCACCTGCCGCGCGCCTTCAACCGGGGTGTCGGGCAACACCAGTGCGAACTCGTCGCCGCCGTAGCGGGCAGCCATGTCACGGGGGCGCCGGGCATGCGCCTGGATCAGGCGGGCCACTTCGCACAGCACGCGATCGCCGACCTGGTGGCCATGACGATCGTTGTGGTGCTTGAAGTGGTCGACGTCGATCAGGGCCAGGGTCAGTGGCTTGCCACTGCGGCGTGCCGCATCGCATTCCTGTTGCAGCGACTGTTCGAAGCGCAGGCGGTTGCCCAGTCCGGTCAGCGCATCACGGTTGGCCTGGCGGTGCCAGGAGGCGATGCGCCAGGTCGCCCACGCCGTCAGCACGAGCACGACGCCGAGCAGAGCGCTGGCCGGCGCCCACCAGAGGCTGCCGGTGCGCAGCAGCAGCCAGCTCAGCAGCGGCGCGGCCGGCAGCGAGCACAGCGCAACTACCCAGGGCAGGCGCAGCCCGAGCAGCAGCACGCACATGGCCACCAGCAGGCCGGCCAGGGCGTCCTGCCAGGCGCGGGGCAACACGTTGATCTGCTTGTCCTGCAGCAGCATCGAGGCGATGTTGGCCTGGTACTCGCTGCCGCTCATCCAGTATTCGCGGGTGGTGGGTGTCAACAGGCGGAGGGCGATGCCGCTGGCCGTCATGCCCACCACGATGCGCCTGCCACGCAGCATCGAGGCATCCACGCGCCCTTCCAGCACATCGGCGTAGGACACCTGCGGCAAGCGTTCCGGTGGCCCGGCATAACGCACGCGCACGTAATCATTGCGGCGCCATTGATAGGGCGAGTCCAGCGCCGGGTCGGGATCGGGCAGGCCCTGTGCGCGTTGCGGCGGCAGGCCGGTCAACGCCAGGCCGAGTGCCGGCCAGTGCGCCTGGCCGATGCCGGCGTGCAGGTAGGCCCCGCGGGCGACACCATCGCCGTCGACTTCAACGTCGCTGTGGCCGATGGCGGCAGCGCTGGCGGCAATCAGCGGGATCGGCAGCATCTCCTCGGCCATGCGGTCGCCGGCGGCCGGCGCGGCCAGCACCGGCAGTACCACACGGCCGTTGCGACGGATCGCCGCTGCCAGCTCGGCATCCTGGCGCGCATCGCGACGGTCGGGCTCGGACAGCATGAGGTCCAGCGCGACGCGCTCGGCACCGGCGTCGGTCAAGCGGTCCAGCAGGCGGGCATGCATCGAGCGCGGCCACGGCCACTGGCCCAGCCGCTGCAGGCTGCCTTCGTCGATGGCCACGATCAGCACGCTGGGGTCGGGGCGGTAATCCCAGCTGCCGACCATCAGGTCGTACGCGCTTTCGTCCTGCCGCCACAGCCACTGGCCATGGCTGACCACCGCCGTCGCTACACCCGCCAGCAGGGCCAGCAGGATCCGTCGCGACCACGGCAGCGGCGAGCGCCTCACAGCAACAGCCACAGCAGCAGGGCACCACCGCTGGCGCCGTAGCACAGGCGACACGGCAGCTTGACCTGCTGGGCGGGCGAGAACGGGCCAGCATGGCCGTCGTCATCAATGTACTGCACGCGGATGTGCAGCGTGCCGCGCCACGGGCGCTTGAAACTGACCTGCGGTTGGTCGACGGTGGTATCGAGCAGCGGCGCGCTGAAGTCGCCGCGGCGATCGACCTGCACGCGGTAGCGCTGCCCGTCGCTTCCCGCCTGCCAGCGCAGGGTCAGCTCGCCATCGACGGCTTCGGGCGGCTGCAGTGCCGGGTCCACCGGTTCATCGGTCAGTTGCAGCGTCACTGCCTGGCCGTAGCGACCCTGGTGGCCCTGGTCATCACGCGAAGCGACCCGCCAGTAGTACTGGCCGGGAGGCAGCGGCTGGCCCAGGCGCAGGTCGGTGCCGCCGGTGCTCTGCTCGCGCAGCGGCTGCAGGAACTGCGGCTCGTCGGCCACCTGCAGCACGCTGCTGCTGGCACCGGGCGCCTGGCTCCAGTGGAAGCGGGGACGGTCGCTGTTGACCGCCTGTCCCTGCAGCGGGGAAATGGTCAGCGGCGGAGGCGGCTGGTCGTCGAGGACGAAATCCTCGCTGGCATCCAGGCCTTCCACACCCTGTGCATCCACCGCTCGCAGCAGCAGGCGCAGCGTTCCTGGCGGCAGCTCGCCGATCAGCAGCCGGGTGTCGGCGGTGTCGGCGGCAAACAACAGGATTTCCGGGGTGGCGGCCTGCACCACTTCGACCCGGTAGTGATCGGCGCCGGTCACCGGCTCCCACGCGAGCTGGGCCGGCAGGGCTCCCAGGCGGGTCGCATCGGCACGCAGGCGCGGTGCCGGCAGCAAACCGGAAACCGCTTCGGGCGCCGTTCCGCTGCCCGCGCTGCGGCTGGCCTGGCCGGGGTGCACCAGACGCTGGCCATGCGGGTTGCCGACCTGCACTTTGCCTTCCAGTACTTCGGTGGCACCGGCATGGGCATCATCGCCGGCGCTGACCCGGAACACGGTGCCGCGCACGCTGCTGGTGGCCGTAGGGGCATCGATGATGTAGCGCGAGGCGGGCCCGCGCGCAGGGGTGACCCGGTTGCTGGCGCGCCCCTGCTGCAGGCGCAGGCGGGTATCGACCATGCCGGTGCGGCCATAGCGGCTGAGCTGGTCCAGGCGCAGGCGTGAGTATTCGCGCAGCTGCAGGCGCGACGCATCGGCGAACTCAAGGGTGATGCTGGAATCGGCCTTGGTCTGGATCGCGTCACCGATGTGCAGCTGTTCGCCTGCGCGCACGGCGCGGCTGCTGCTGCCATCGGCCGCGCTCAGTTCAACCTGCCCACGCACGGCCAGTACCCGCGCCGGGGCGGGCTCAACGCGCAGCCAGCCGATCGGGAAGCGCAGCAGTTCACCCGGCGGCAGCCGGTACGGGTTGTCGATGCGGTTGTGCTGCTGCAGCTGCTGCCAGCCGATGCTGGGCTTGAGGTAGGCCGCGCCGAGATCCCACAGGGTATCGCCGGGGCGGACCCGGTAGTTCCAGTCCTGCGCGCCGGCGAGCGCCGGCCACAGGCAGAGGGCACACAGCAGTGTGCGCAGGAAATACTTGATGAAAGACGACGAGCGGCCAACGGTCACGGATAGCTGTCCCGGCAAAGCGGGGGCGCAGCAGCAAGACCCCATGGCCCCGACCTCATCCCCCCGAACGGATCGTGGCGGCCCTGGGGGCCACCATCGCGGGCATTATTGCCCGCGTTCAGTGCAGGGATTCTGAACGATGCCGGTGCCGTTCAGAACAGCAGGGAGGCCATCCGGCGCCGCGAACGGCCGACCAGGTCTTCATCGGCGATGACGTTGAACGCATCGATCAGGGCCTTGCGCGGCAGTCCTTCCTGGAAACTGCGGTCGATCCGCAGCATCTCCAGGAACTGTTCCAGCGCAGCTTCGTCCTCGCCGGCCAGCAGCAGCTGCACACCCCGCAGGTGGCGTGCCTGCAGATCCTTGCCGTCGGCGGCGATGCGCGCATCCAGCTCCTCGGCGGGCGGGGCATCCTTCAGCGCGGCGGCGAAGGAGAGCCGGGCGCGGCCACGCACGGCGCGGTCATCGGTGGCCAGGTTGGCGGGCAGGGCATCGATCAGGGTAGCGGCCTCGTCCACGCCGCCGACCTGCAGCAGCGCCAGGGCCAGGTCGAGCTTCAGCTCATCCTTGTCCGGCTCGGCGGCGATCTGCGCGCGCAGCACGTCCACCTGTGCCTGCGGGTCCAGCGGCGCTTCGTCTTCGGCGATGGTGTCGCCGACATCAGCCGGCACAACGCCGTGCTGGGCCAGGAATTCACGCAGCTGGCCTTCCGGCAGGGCGCCGGGGAAGCCGTCCACCAGCTGTCCACCCTTGACCAGGAACACGGTGGGCACCGAACGGATCTGGAAGGCCGCCGCGATCTGCTGTTCCTTGTCCACGTCGACCTTGGCCAGCTCGAACGCGCCGTTGTATTCGCCGGCCAGCTTCTCCAGCATCGGGCCGAGGGTCTTGCACGGCTCGCACCAGGTCGCCCAGAAATCCACCAGGACCGGCGTCTGCAGCGACTTCTGCAGCACTTCCGCCTCGAAGGTGGCAGTGGTGGCATCGAATACGTAGGTCGTCTCGGTCATGGGGCATCGTTCGGCATCTGGAGACCGATTCTATGGTGACGAACCTTGCCGGTCTCAACCCTGCGGTCACGCCCACCATGAAATCGCGGACGGCTTGGCGCAGGTGCCGGCTGCCGTGACAATGGCCTGATGTTTCCCTGAAGAGTGGCTGCAATGTCCGTGGTTCGGCTGGATCGTTGGGTAGGCATGCTCGCCGCAGCCCTGTTCGTGCTGTCGGTGGCCGGCTTCGGTGCGGCCCTGCCGGACTATTCGCAGGCGATGCATCCGGTGACCTGGCTGGGCGCGCACGGCATCCCCCATGCGCTGGGCTTCAACCTGCTGGGCCTGGTGCTGCCGGGTGCACTGGCGGTGGTCGTGGCCGAGCGCCTGCGCCGGCAGCTGCCGGTGGACGCCGCCTGGACGGCACGCGTGGGCAGCCAGATGCTGCTGCTGGCCGGTCTCGCCTTCATCGCGATGGGCCTGCTGCCGCTGGATTTCGAAGACCAGATGGGCATGCAGGGCCCTGCCAGCAAGCTGCACGCCAGCGTGTGGATGGTCTGGGCACTGGCCTTTGTCGCCGGCAGCGTGATGCTGGGCGCGGCGCGGCTGCGGCATTCCGGCGGGCGCAGGCTGGGCCTGCTGACGCTGGCCTGCGGAATCGGTGCCGGTCTGCTGGCGTTCGGCCTGCCGGGGGTACTGCCGGCGGCGCTGGCGCAGCGGTTGGCCTTTGCCTGCTGGGCGCTCTGGCTGGCCTTGGCCCTGCCTCTGTCGCGCGGGCGCTGAGACGCTTCCCGCAGCCACGCCGCGCGCCGGTCCGGCAGGCAGGATTGGAGCCATTTGCCGCACTGCGGTACGCTGTACCGCTTTGCCGCCGCAACCGCGTGTTACATGACCAGCGTCGAACCCAACGTTTACGATCCGCAGCAGGTTGAATCCGCCGCCCAGCAGTACTGGGATGCTACCCGTGCCTTCGAGGTCGATGAAGCCTCGGACAAGCCGAAGTACTACTGCCTGTCGATGCTTCCGTATCCGTCCGGTGCGCTGCACATGGGCCACGTGCGCAACTACACGATCGGCGACGTGATCAGCCGCTACAAGCGCATGACCGGCCACAACGTCCTGCAGCCGATGGGCTGGGACGCGTTCGGCCTGCCAGCAGAAAACGCCGCGATCAAGAACAAGACCGCGCCGGCCGCCTGGACCTACAAGAACATCGACCACATGCGCAGCCAGCTGAAGTCGCTGGGTTATGCCATCGACTGGTCGCGCGAGTTCGCCACCTGCCGCCCGGACTATTACGTCCACGAGCAGCGCATGTTCACCCGCCTGATGCGCAAGGGCCTGGCCTACCGCCGCAACGCGGTGGTGAACTGGGACCCGGTCGACCAGACCGTGCTGGCCAACGAACAGGTCATCGACGGCCGTGGCTGGCGCTCCGGCGCGTTGGTGGAAAAGCGTGAGATCCCGCAGTGGTTCCTGCGCATCACCGACTACGCCCAGGAACTGCTGGACGGTCTGGATGAACTGGACGGCTGGCCGGACTCGGTCAAGACCATGCAGCGCAACTGGATCGGTCGTTCCGAAGGCCTGGAAATCCAGTTCGATGTGCGCGACGTCGATGGCGCCGCACTGGATCCGCTGCGCGTGTTCACCACCCGCCCGGATACCGTGATGGGCGTGACCTTCGTGTCGATCGCCGGCGAACACCCGCTGGCGCTGCATGCCGCGAAGAACAATCCGGAACTGGCTGCGCTGCTGTCGGAAATGAAGCAGGGCGGCGTGTCCGAGGCCGAGCTGGAGACCCAGGAAAAGCGCGGCATGGATACCGGCCTGCGCGCCGTGCATCCGGTTACTGGTGCCCAGGTGCCGGTGTGGGTCGCCAACTTCGTGCTGATGGGCTATGGCACCGGCGCGGTGATGGCCGTACCGGGCCACGACCAGCGCGACAATGAATTCGCCAACAAGTACAACCTGCCGATCCGCCAGGTCATCGCGCTGAAGTCGCTGCGCAAGGACGAGAGCGCCTACGACGCGACGCGCTGGCAGGACTGGTACGGCGACAAGACCCGCGAGACCGAACTGGTCAACTCCGACGAGTTCGACGGCCTGGACTTCCAGGGCGCCTTCGAAGCGCTGGCCGAGCGTTTCGAGCGCAAGGCCCAGGGCCAGCGCCGGGTGAACTACCGTCTGCGCGACTGGGGCGTGAGCCGCCAGCGCTACTGGGGTTGCCCGATTCCAGTGATCTACTGCGACAAGTGTGGTGCGGTGCCGGTGCCGGAAGACCAGTTGCCGGTGGTGCTGCCTGAAGACGTCAACTTCGTCGGCACCGGTTCGCCGATCAAGGCCGATCCGGAATGGCGCAAGACCACCTGCCCGGACTGCGGCGGCGCGGCCGAGCGTGAGACCGACACCTTCGACACCTTCATGGAGTCGAGCTGGTACTACGCCCGCTACACCTCGCCGGGCGCCCGCGATGCGGTCGACAAGCGTGGCAACTACTGGCTGCCGGTGGACCAGTACATCGGTGGCATCGAGCACGCGATCCTGCACCTGATGTATTTCCGCTTCTACCACAAGCTGCTGCGCGACGCGCGGATGGTGGACAGCAACGAGCCGGCGCGGAACCTGCTGTGCCAGGGCATGGTGATCGCCGAGACCTACTACCGCCCGAACCCGGACGGCTCGAAGGACTGGATCAACCCGGCCGATGTGGAAGTGCAGCGCGACGAGCGCGGCCGCATCACCGGCGCCACCCTGATCGCCGACGGTCAGCCGGTGGTGGTCGGTGGTACCGAGAAGATGTCCAAGTCGAAGAACAACGGCGTGGACCCGCAGGCGATGGTCGGCAAGTACGGTGCCGACACCGTGCGCCTGTTCTCGATGTTCGCGGCACCGCCGGAACAGTCGCTGGAATGGAACGAAGCCGGCGTGGACGGCATGGCCCGTTTCCTGCGCCGCTTGTGGGCACAGGTGCAGAAGCACGCTGCCGACGGCGCCGCACCGGCGCTCGACGCGGCTGCACTGGATGCCAGCCAGAAGGCCCTGCGCCGCAAGACCCACGAGACCATCGGCAAGGTCGGTGACGACTACGGCCGTCGTCACAGCTTCAACACCGCCATTGCCGCGGTGATGGAGCTGATGAACGCGCTGGCCAAGTTCGAGGACGGCAGCGAGCAGGGGCGCGCCGTGCGCCAGGAAGCGCTGCAGGCCATCGTGCTGCTGCTCAACCCGATCACCCCGCACGCCAGCCACGCCCTGTGGCAGGTGCTGGGCCATGGCGAAACGCTGCTGGAAGACCAGCCGTTCCCGCAGGCCGACAGCAGTGCGCTGGTTCGCGACGCGCTGACCCTGGCCGTGCAGGTCAATGGCAAGCTGCGCGGCACGATCGAGGTCGCCGCCGATGCCGCGCGCGAACAGGTTGAAGCGCTGGCGCTGGCCGAGCCGAACGCGGCCAAGTTCCTGGAAGGCCTGACGGTGCGCAAGATCATCATCGTCCCCGGCAAGATCGTGAACATCGTCGCTGCCTGATGTACCTGGCACCGGCCGCCATCGTGGCGGTCGGTGCGTTGTCGCCACGCCGGGCACGCCCGGCCGATGGCCCTGCGTTCACGCGGCCTCGGGCACCCTGTCTGTTGCCGTGATCGCCCGGCTCCGCCAGACTGTCTCCATGACCCGAATCCTGCTTGCCCTCGTTCTCGTCCTCGGCCTCGCCGGCTGCGGTTTCCACCTGCGCAACAAGCTGATGCTGCCGACCGACACGGCGCCGGTGAAGGTGGTCTCCACCGCGCCCTACAGCGAGTTGGTCAAGCTGTTGAACCGCAGCCTGCTGGCATCCGGTGCGCGCTTGGCCGATGAGGACAGCGAGGGCCCCAATGCCCAGCTGCAGGTGCTGTCCGAACGCTGGGGCGACCTGCCCATCGCGATCGACTCGCAGGGCCGCGCGCAGGAATACAGCCTGCGCTATGCGGTGATCTTCATCTTCCGTCGCGAAGACGGCAGCGAGCTGGTGCCGCAGCAGGTGATCGAACTGTCGCGCGACTACGTGTCGCCGCCGACCGACGCCACCGGTACCACCACCGAACGCGAGATCCTGGCCGATGAACTGCGCCGGGAAATGTCGGCCTCGATCATCCGCCGCATCGACAGCGTGGTCCGCGCCGAACTGGAAAAGGGCGGCAGCCTGTCGGCGCCGAAGCCGGTCGAGCGCGATCCGGTCGAGCCCGCACCCGCCGTCCAGCACTGAGCCGGGCGCCTGATGGAACTGCGACCGGAACAGCTGGCCGGGCAGGGCGCTGACACGGCGCTGGCGCCGGTCTACCTGATCGCCGGTCCGGAAACGCTGCGTGTGCTGGAGGCAGCTGATGCCGTACGTGCCCGTGCACGTGCGGCCGGCATCGACGAGCGCGAAGTGTTCGACGCCGATGGCCGTGATTTCGACTGGAACCAGCTCGACGCCAGCTTCAATGCCCCCAGTCTGTTCAGTGCCCGCCGCCTGGTGGAAGTGCGCCTGCCCAGCGGCAAGCCGGGCAAGGACGGCGGTGAGGTGATCAGCCGGTTCTGCGCCAACCCGGCGCCGGACGTGATCCTGATGATCACCGCCAACGAATGGAGCAAGGCCCACCAGGGCAAATGGGCCGAGGCGGTGAACCGCGTCGGCGTGCTGTCGGTGGCCTGGGCCATCAAGCCGCATGAGCTGTCGGACTGGATCGAACGGCGCCTGCGCAGCAGGGGCCTGCGCGCCGAACCGGCGGCCGTGCAGCGCTTGGCCGAACGCGTGGAAGGCAACCTGCTGGCGGCTGCGCAGGAGATCGACAAGCTCGTATTGCTGGCCGACGGCCAGACCCTGGACGTGGAACGGATGGAATCGCTGGTAGCCGATGCTGCCCGCTACGACGTGTTCCGACTGGTGGAAGCCACCTTCTCCGGCCAGCCCCAGGCGGTACTGAGGATGCTGGCCGGGTTGCGCGGCGAAGGCGAGGCCGTGGCCGCGCTGATGCCGATCGTGATCCGCGAGCTGTTGGCCGGTGCCGGCCTGGCACGGGTACAGGCACGTGGCGGCAATCTGGCGGCGGAGATGAAATCCCGGGGTATCTGGGAATCGCGGCAGGCGCCCTACAAGCGCGCGCTGCAGCGGCACCCGGAAGGCAAGCGCTGGGAGCGTTTCGTGGCCGAAGCAGGGCTGGTTGACCGCATCGCCAAGGGCCGCGCAGACGGCGATGCCTGGCTTGCACTTGAGCGCCTGCTGGTGGCGGTGGCCGAAGCGCGTGCGGTGCGGCTGCTCGCCCGGGCCTGATCCATGAGCCTGCGGATCTATTACGGGGGCACCTTCGACCCGGTGCATCTGGGCCATCTGGCAATCGCGCGCGCCGCGCGCGATGAACTGCAGGTGGCGGTGCGCATGCTGCCTGCCGCCGACCCGCCGCATCGCGCGGTACCGGGCGCGACCGCCGAGCAACGCTGCACCATGCTCGGCCTGGCCATCGGCGATGAGCCGGGCCTGCTGCTGGACCGTCATGAGCTGGATCGGGCCGAGCGCTTCCCTGGCCGACCTTCCTATACCGTCGATACCCTGCGCGAACTGCGGGCCGAACTGGGCCCCAGCCGCCCGCTGGCGTGGCTGGTGGGGGCCGACAGCCTGCTGGGCCTGCCCAGCTGGCACGAGTGGCAGGCGCTGTTCGGTCTGGCCCATTTCATCGTTGCCGAACGGCCCGGCAGCCCGCTGCGGGCCAGTGTCGACGGCGCGCTGGGTCAGGCCACCGAGGGGCGCTGGGCCGACAACGAGCAGGCCCTGTTCACCAGCCCGGCCGGCCGCATCCTGCGCCTGCACCACCCGCTGCGGGTGGAATCGGCCAGTGCCGTGCGCGCCCAGATCGCCGCGGGCGGCCCCTGGCGGGCCATGCTGGCACCGGCGGTGGCCGACTACGTTTCTGGCCACGGCCTGTACCGCCCCGCCACCTCGTGAATACGGTTGCCGCGCTGTGCCCGTATAATCGCCCCCACGTTTATCGAGTCGACCCGCTTTGAGCAACCAGACCCAGCCCCAGACCATCAAGGTCGATCTGCCCAGCCCGCCGCCCTCCGTGCCGGAACTGCTGGCCAGCGTCCGTCAAGCCACCGAAGACCTGAAGGCCAAGGACCCGGTCGAGATCGACGTACGCGGCAAGTCCAGCGTCGCCGACTACATGGTGGTCGTATCGGGTACTTCGACCCGCCATGTGAAGTCCATCGCCGACGAAGTCGTGCGCTTCGCCAAGAACATCGACGTCATGCCGCTGGGTGTTGAAGGCGAGCGTGAAGCCGAATGGGTGCTGGTCGACCTGGGCGACGTCATCGTGCACGTGATGCTGCCGCGCGTGCGCGAGTTCTACGCGCTCGAGCGCCTGTGGACCGTTGGCGACCAGCCGCCGTCCTACGACGACGACGAAGTGGCCTGAGCCATTCGTTGATGCGGTTTTCGACGGCGCCGATGGCGCCGTCGACGTTTTGGAGGAATGTTGATGAAAGCCCGCCTGATCGCCACCGGCGAACGCGCGCCCAGTTGGGTGGCGCAAGGGTTTGCCGAGTACCAGAAGCGGCTCTCGCACTGGCTGCCGTTCGAGCTGGTGGAGATCGAGCCCGGCCTGCGTGGCAAAGGGCGCGACGCACGTCGCGCCACCGAGGACGAGGGCAAGCGGGTGATCGCTGCGTTGCCGAAGAATGCCTATGTCGTTGCACTGGACGTACCGGGCCGCCAGCTCAGTTCCGAACAGCTGGCGCAGCGCCTGGAGCACTGGCGTGGACAGGGCAGGGACCTGGCGTTCCTGATCGGTGGCCCGGAAGGGCATTCGCCGGAAGTGTCTGCGCTGGCCGATGAAAAGTGGTCGATCGGCCCGCTGACGCTGCCGCACATGCTGGTGCGGCTGGTGGTGGCCGAGCAGTTGTATCGCGCTGCTGCGATGTTGGCCAATCACCCCTACCATCGCGCGTGAAGAGTCGTTATACTGGCGGTCTGCCCGAATAGCTCAGCCGGTTAGAGCACTTGACTGTTAATCAGGGGGTCGTTGGTTCGAGTCCAACTTCGGGCGCCACATTCAAGAGGCCTGCATCGCAAGATGCAGGCCTTTTTTGTTGTGTCGCGCCGTGCAGTCGCGTGCGGCGGTGGATCCACCCCATGCGTGGATGCATCGCGCGCGATCTTTCGAGCGGACTCGACTCTACACTGCAGGTCCATCACGTGGATGTTGACGATGCGCGCTCGCTTTGCATTTCGCCTGCTGATGGTCCTGCTGCCATTTACCGCATCGGCCGCCGCGCCTGCCACCTGGCACCCGCCAGCCGGTACCACCGAACTCCCTCTGTGGCCGGATGGGAAGGTGATGGCACCGCCGAAGCTGAAAGGCCGCGAGCAGGTCAGCGAAACCGTCTCCAAGGCCAGTGGCGAGCGCTGGATGATGCTGCAGAACGTGGCCGTGCCCACGCTCACCGTGTTCCCGGCGAAAGGCTCGCCCAACGGCACGGCAGTGATGGTGATACCGGGTGGTGGCTACAACGTGCTGGCGATCGACCTGGAAGGCAGCGAGATCTGCGATTGGCTGACCGCGCAGGGCGTCACCTGCGCACTGCTGAAGTATCGCGTACCGGCCTCGGGACCGAACTGGGACCGCGAATGCAACTGCCGCGACATTCCGGCCGTGCCGATGGCCTTGCAGGATGCGCAGCGGGCAATGGGCCTGCTGCGTGCGCAGGCCGCGCGCTGGAAGATCGATCCACAACGGTTGGGCGTGATCGGCTTCTCGGCCGGCGGCCATGTGGTGGCCGGGTTGAGCACGCATGCGCAGCGCAGCTATCCACCGTTGGATGCGGCCGATGTGCAGTCCAGCCGGCCCGATTTCGCGATGCTGCTGTATCCAGGGCATCTCTGGGTACGGAAGGATGATTCTCTGGAAAAAGACATCGTGGTCGATGCAAAGGCGCCGCCGACGTTCATCGTGCAGGCCGCCGATGACCCGACGGACGATGTCCGTCATGCACTGGTCTATCACCGCGCACTGATCGAGGCCGGCGTGCCGGTTGAAATGCATCTGTTCGCGCACGGCGGCCACGCCTTCGGCCTGCGCCTGAAAGATGCGCCGGTGTCGGCATGGCCCAGCCTGGCAGAGCGCTGGATGCATGACATCGGCATGCTGACGAAGCACTAGCGTCGGGCGTGGCTCGGCCTTACAAGGTCAGCGCGCCACGGGCGAACGCCACCAGCGTAGCGATCGCCACCACCAGGATCGCGCCGAACAGCACCCATTCCCAGCGCGTGAACACCCGCTCGCCGCGCTGGCTCCGGGTCAACGAGTACAGCACTACGCCCGGCACATACAGCAGTACCGACAGCAGCAGGTTGTCCAGGCCACCGGCATACACCAGCCACAGCGCATAGGCGCTGGCCAGCAGCGCGACGATGAAGTCGCGCCAGCGGGCGCCGGCCGCGCTGGCGTAGGCCTCGCCCTGCCAGGCCAGCTTCACGCCGAATGCGCTGGACAGGAAGTACGGCACCAGGCTCATCGACGCCGCCAGCAGCACCAGGCTGGTGTAGCTGCCCGAATTGAACAGCACCAGCAGCAGGAACAACTGGATCAGGCCGTTGCTCAACCACAGTGCATTGGCGGGCACGCCGCGCGCGTTCTCGCGGCCGAGAAAGGCCGGCATCGTGCCATCGCCAGCGGCGGCAAACAGCACTTCGGCGCACAGCAGCACCCATGCCAGCAGCGCGCCCAGTACCGAGATGATCGAGCCGATGATGATCACCGTCGCACCCCATTCGCCAACGATCGCGCGCAGCACATAGGCCATCGAGGGATTGGGCAGGCCGGCCAGTTCGGCCTGCGACAGCACACCCATCGACAGCAGGCTGACCAGCACCAGCAGCAGCCACACGCCGATGAAGCCGATCACGGTGGCGCGGCCGACATCGGCGCGTCGTGCCGCGCGCCGCGAATAGATGCTGGCACCTTCGATACCGATGAACACCCACACGGTGACGAGCATCATCCCGCGCAGCTGCTGGCCCATGTCGCCCAGCGCGGGAGCGCCGAAGAAGTCGGCGCGGAACACGTCCATGCGGAATGCGCCGGCTGCCAGAATCAGGAACAGCGCGATCGGCACCAGCTTGGCCACGGTGACCAGGCCATTGATGATCGCCGCAGTGCGCAGGCCGCGCAGTACCAGCAGGTGCACGGTCCACAGCAGCAGCGACGATGCGGCGATGGCGGCCGGTGTATTGCCTTCGCCGAACACTGGTGCGAAGTGGCCGAGACCGCTGAAGATCAGTACGAAGAAACTGGCGTTGCCGAGTACCGAAGCGACCCAGTAGCCCCACGCGGCGGAGAAACCGATGTAGTTGCCGAAGCCTTCGCGCGCGTACGCATAGATGCCGGTGTCCAGGTCGGGGCGACGATTGGCCAGGGCCTGGAACACGAAGGCAAGCATCAGCATGCCGGCACCGCTCACCGCCCAGCCGATCAGCGCGGCGGCCGGGCCGGCGCTGCGCGCCACGTTCTGCGGCAGCGAGAAGATGCCGGCGCCCACCATCGAACCAACCACCAGCGCGGTCAGTGCGGCCAGGCCAAGGCGTTGAGTGGAGGAGGGCATCGCGCCTGTCGCAGGAGAAGGTGCCCCCATGATGGACGCTGACGCGTGTGTAGAAAAGCAAAGGCCCGGGCGTGAGCCCGGGCCTTTGCGGGTGACGCTGCAGCAGGATTACTTGAAGGTGTACTTGGCGCCGACGGTGAAGTAGCGACCAATGGCACCGCTGAAGTGCAGCGGGTTGTAGTTCACGCCACCGTAGGTGGTCGGATCGAGCGGAGCGATGCGATCAAACACGTTGGCCACCGAGGCGTTCAGCTCGAAGGCTTCGGTGATGTTCCAGCGGCCGGACAGGTCGAAGGTGGTGAACGAGGAGATCTTGGTGACGTCGGTACCGTCGGCATAGGAGAACTGGTACGAGCCGTCCGGACCACGGAAGTCCTTGTTGTCCATCTTCGAGATGTAGTTGGCAACGCCGCTGACGCTCCAGTTGCCCTGCTTCCAGGTGGTGCCGAAGTTGATGCGGTCCTTCGGCGTGCCGATGCAGTTGGTCACGTCGCAGTTGCCGTGGGTACCGGCGTAGTCGACGGTGACGTCAGCGTCGGTGCGCTCGAACTTGAGCACGTGGCTCCACTGCAGGTCCATCTCCAGCTGGCCCGGACCGATGTCGAAGGTCTGGCGGATATCAGTGTCGATACCGCGCACGCGGGTGGAGGCGGCGTTGATGTACGCGGTGTTGACCGCCAGGATGCTGCCGGTGCCAGCAATGCCGTTGATCAGGTCGATGTCACGCAGCACGTTGCCGGCGGCGATGGCATCAGCGGTGGCGCCCTGGGCGATTTCGTTGGTGCGCTTGATCTGCCACGCATCGACGGTCAGCGAGGTGCTGGAGGTCGGCTGCAGCACGATGCCGACCGAGTAGCTCTTGGACTCTTCCGGCTTCAGGTCCTTGTTCGGACGGGTGATGATCGCCACCGGCCGCGAGCTGCAGTTGGTGCCGACATCGGCGGCCGGGCTGGCGGCGCAACGCACCGGATCACGGGCGTTGGAGAAGGCAGCCAGGCCACCGTCACCGTTCTCGGCCGGGTTCGGCGCGCGGAAGCCTTCGGCGTAGCTGGCGCGCAGGGCGATCCAGTCTGCCGGGGTCCACTTCACGCCCAGCTTCGGCGTGGCCTTGCCTTCACCGCTTTCGTACTTGTCGTAGCGCATGGCGGCCGACAGTTCCAACTGCTCCAGCACTGGCGCGGACAGCTCGACGTAGCCGGCATACACGTTCTGGGTGCCGTCATAGGCCGAATAGCCCAGGCCGATGATGTCACCCTGGTCGGTGTAGGTCTGCGGGGTCAGGCTGTTGCTGGTCTTGCGCCACTCGGTACCGAAGGCCAGGCCCAGCGGGCCGCCCTTCAGGTCCATCAGGCTGCGCGAGATGGTGAAGTCGAACATGTCCAGGCTGGACTTGGCGCGTGCGCTGATCTGCGGCGAGATGTAGTCGTACAGCGCCTGAGAGTTGAGGTTGGCGTTGTCGCCGATGCGCCACACGCCGCCGGCGCAGTTCGGGTTGCCCAACGCACACTGCACAGCGCTGTAACGCAGGAAGCCGGTGCGCTTGTTGGTCAGGTCGGTGCCCGAGTGCAGGTAGGCGGTGTCGTAGCTCCAGTCACCCCAGTTGCCCTTCACGCCCACCAGCAAGCGGTTGAACTCGTTGGTGTTGTTGGTCACGCGCGGACCGACATCCCATGCCGAATAGCGCAGGCGCGAGGCCTGGCCCTGGATCGGGTTGTCCGGGTGGGTCGGCGACAGCACCACAGCACCCGGACCGCTGCTGGCATTGCGCGGACCTTCCGGGTAGCCCCAGCTGCCGGACACGCCGGACGGGGTGTTGCTGAAGGTGGTTTCCTTCTTCGAGTAGCCGATCTCGGTGTAGACCTCGCCGCCTTCGCCGAAGGCGAAACTGGCACGGCCGAACACGTTGACGTACTTCTCTTCAGGGGTGAGGTCGCGGTACTGCTGGTTCGGATCCCACAGGCAGCCCTGGGCAGCCACTGAAGCGTCGGTCTGGCCACCGATGGTGGTCAGGCCCTGGCAGCCCGGCAGCGGAACCAGCTGCGCGGAGGTGCCCGGCGGAACGCGGTCGTCGAACACCGAGCCGTTCGGACCGACACCGCCGCTGGTGCGGTTATTGAGGTAGGCGCCACCCAGGAACTGGGCATTGTTGCCATAGCCCCACGGACGGATGTCGCCGGTGCCGATCCACTTGCGGTTCTTGCGGTCGCTGATCTTGATCGCGTCGGTCTTGCCGACATCCAGGCTGAAGAACGCATTCCAGCCATCGGTGGCCAGATCGCCGGTACCGGCGGTCAGGGTGGCCTTTTTGGCATTGCCGTCGCCATCACCGGAGGTGCCGTAGGAGGCACGCAGGATGCCGCCCTGGAAGTCGCTGCGCAGGATGATGTTGACCACGCCGGCGATGGCATCGGAGCCATAGATCGCCGAGGCGCCATCCTTCAGCACTTCCACGCGCTCGACGGCGTCGAGGGGAATGGTGCTGAGGTCGGTGAACACCTTCTGGCCGTCATCGGCCAGGCCATAGGTCGCCATGCGGCGGCCGTTCAACAGCACCAGCGTGGAGCCGGCACCGAGGCCGCGCAGCGAAATGCCTGCGCCACCACCGGCGAAGCCGTTGCCGAAGGTCTTCGGGATCGAACCGGAACCGTCAGCGGTCAGGGTCTGCAGGTACTCGGCCACCGTGGTCTTGCCGGTGCGATCGATTTCCTGGCGGGTCACCACCTGCACCGGCGACGGTGTTTCGGTGTTGGTGCGCGGGATGTTCGAACCGGTGACGGTGATCCGGTCAAGGTTGGTGGCCTGTTCCTGCGCGAATGCAGAAGAGGAAGCCACGGCCCCGGCGAGCAGCAGGGCGCCGCCGGTGAGGATATGGGTGATGGACGTTGCCAGGTGGTTGCGGCGGCGGCTGGCGGGCCGTTGGATCGGGTGTTTCACAGCTTCTCTCCTGACTGGAAAACTCGAGCATTGAGGGCTGTCTCCGGTGTGTCCCGGGACGCGTCAATCTAGGTTTCCGGCAGGTGACGGAGGTGTGAAGTTTTACTAAATTCGTAACGGTTTTCCAACGAAGTTCAAATAACCGGGCAGATTGGCCCTGTTCCGGCCCATTCACCGTTGTGACCGGCCCGGCGTGCGGCCGGGCCGGTCCGTGGCTCAGTCGGGCAGGGAGAACTGCACGGGCACCATGCCGATGGCGGGAACGGCCATGCCATCACGCTCGGCCGGCACGAAACGCCAGTGGCGCAGCACCTGCTGGCGGGCGGCCTGGTCCAGGCTGCGCGAGCCGCTGCTGCGTTCGATGCTGACGTTCACCGGCTGGCCACTGGGGTCCACTTCCACCCGCAGCAGCACCGTGCCCTGTTCGTGATTGCGCAGGGCCTGGATCGGGTAGCTGGGCGGCGGGTTGCTGCGGTACTGCAGCTGGGCGCCGGCCAGCGGCGTGGACGGGGCAATGGTCGGCGCAGCCTGCACCGCGGTCGGCTCGGCCGCCGGCAGGATGATGCCCTGGGCCTCCTCGACGGTCGCGGTGGGCGTCGGCAGCGGTGCGGGCACCGGCGTGGCCTGCCGCTTGTGCACCTCCACCTTTTCAGGCTCGGTCGGCACCGGCAGCGGCTCGATCGGCTTGGGCTCTTCCCTGGGAATGAACCGTACCGTGGTCTGATCGCGCGGCAGCGCGGTAATGGCCTGGTAGGTCGCCGGGATCAGCAACAACAGGAACGCGAGCAGATGCAGGGCGATGGCCGCACTCCAGGCGGCAACGCGGGCGGGATCGAAGTGCAGGGGTACTACGGGATACGTACGAACCATGGTCCACCTCCATGCCAGTGTCGAAGTCCTCAACGCACCAGGGCCGCCATCGGGGTTGCCGCACGCGGCTGGCAGTCAATCATTAGCGCGCCGCCTCCACCACTGCCTAGAGGCAGGGGCGGCAGCGTTGAGCTGGCCTTCATGTAACGCTGCCGGCACGGCGGCGGTGGAAACGAAAACGGCGCCCCGCAGGGCGCCGTCGGTTGAACGGAAGGAGCCTCAGCGGCCCAGTTCGAACACCACGTCCAGGTTCACCGAGACGGTCGACTCACCCGGGGCGACCGGGGTGGCCTTGTCCATTGCCATGCCGGCGGCCTGCGCACGCATCATCGGCATCGGGCGGAAACCGCCACCGGCGTTCTCGGAAATGCTGACAATGCGGCGCACCTGCAGGCCAAGCGACTTCGCATAGGTCTGGGCACGGGCCTGGGCCTTCTTCAGTGCCGCCAGGCGCGCTTCGTCATAGACCGGCTCGGGCTGGTCGATCTCGAACTGCGGGCCGTTGATCTGGTTGGCGCCCTGCGCGGCCAGCGCGTCCAGCACCTTGCCCAGCTTGGCGATGTCGCGGACCTTCAGGCTGACGGTGTTGCTGGCCTGGTAGCCGGTGATCTTCGGGGCTTCGTTGTCGGCATAGCGGTACTGCGGGTTGAGGCTGACGCCGCTGGTCTGCACGTCGCGCTCGGCGATGCCGGCGGCCTTGATCGCAGCCAGGACCTTGTCCATCTGCTGGGCGTTCTGGCGCATGGCGCTGTTGCCGTCGGCGGCCTGGGTGACCACGCCGGCCGACAGCGTGGCCACGTCCGGCACGCGGGTGGCTTCGGCGTTGGCCGAGATGTTCAGCAGGGTGCCTTCGGCCGCGGCGGCGATCGACGGCGACGACGGGTCGGCATGGGCGGTCATCGAAGCTCCAAGAGCGAGGGACAGGGCAAGCAGCAGCGGGGTGGCGGTGCGACGCATGGGATCTCCTTGTTGTGGCGGTGAGGGTGGTGTCGTAGCGATGAACGCGTTGTGAGTCCGTTCGGGGTTGCAGGCGCCGGGGAAGGATTGTCCGACGATTCAGGTACCGGCGTCAGGTTATGCTGTGTCGATGCTCTATCTTGCTTCCCGCTCCCCCCGACGCAACCAGCTGCTGGCCCGACTCGGACACCCTTTCCAGGCGTTGGACCTGGAGGTCGTCGAGCAGCGCGCGGCCTCTGAAAGTGCCCAGGACTATGTCTGCCGGGTCGCCGCCGACAAGGCGCGCGCCGGCCTGGCACGGGTGCTGGCCGATGACCCGCAGGCGCGGGTGCTGGGCTCGGATACCGAAGTGGTGCTCGATGGCGAAGTATTCGGCAAGCCGGCCAACGCGGCCGACGCGCGGGCGATGCTGGCACGGCTGGCCGGGCGCACCCATCAGGTGATGACCGCCGTGGTGGTGGTGGACGCGCGCGGGCTGGACAGCGAACTGGTTGTTTCCGAGGTCACCTTCGCCGCCATCGAGTCCGCCGACATCGCTGCCTACGTCGCCACCGGCGAGCCGCTGGACAAGGCGGGTGCCTATGCCATCCAGGGCGGTGCCGAGCGCTGGATCGAACACCTTTCCGGCAGCTACTCCGGTGTCATGGGGTTGCCGTTGCTGCATACCGATCGTCTGCTGGCACGCTGCGGCGTGCTGGCCCCAACTGCTGATGCCGCCAGGGAGGCTGCCGATGTCTGAGGAAATCCTGGTCAATGTGACCCCGCGCGAAACCCGGGTCGCGGTGATCGAGAACGGCATGCTGCAGGAACTGCACATCGAGCGCGGTTGGCGCCGGGGTGTGGTCGGCAACATCTACAAGGGCAAGGTGCAGCGGGTCATGCCGGGCATGCAGGCGGCGTTCGTCGAAGTGGGGCTGGAGCGTGCCGCGTTCCTGCACGCCAACGACGTGGTGCGGCCGGCGCCGGTGGCCAGCGCCGATACCGAGAACACGACCCTGCCGCCGCCGTCCAGCGTGCCGATCGTGGAGCTGCTGCGCGACGGCCAGGACATCGTGGTGCAGGTGGTGAAGGATCCGATCGGGACCAAGGGCGCACGCCTGACCACCCAGATCAGCATTCCCTCGCGCTACATGGTGCTGCTGCCGCAGTCGAAGGTGGTGGGCGTGTCGGCGCGCATCGAGGACGAAGGCGAGCGCGCGCGGCTGAAAGCGCTGGTGACCGAACTGTCGGCCCAGCACGGCGGCTACGGCTACATCGTGCGCACCAATGCCGAGGGCCAGCCGGCCGAGGCCATCGCCGAAGACATCGCCTACCTGTCACGGGTGTGGAACGTGGTCGAGCGCCGCGGCCGCGAGGCGGCGTCGTGCAGCAACATCTATGAAGACCTGAGCCTGCCGCTGCGTTCGGTGCGCGACCTGATCCGCAAGGACGTGGACAAGGTCAAGGTGGACTCGAAGGAGACCTTCGCCCAGCTGCAGGCGTTCGTGGCCAAGTACATGCCGGTGCTGGCGGAGAAGATCGAGCTGTACAGCGGCGATCGTCCGATCTTCGACATGTTCGGGGTCGAGGACGAGATCGGCCGTGCGCTGGACAAGCAGGTACCGCTGAAATCCGGTGGCTACCTGGTGATCGACCAGACCGAGGCGATGACCACCATCGACGTCAATACCGGCTCGTTCCTCGGCCAGCGCAACCTGGAAGAGACGGTGTTCCGCACCAACCTGGAGGCCGCGCAGGCGGTGGCCAGGCAGCTGCGCCTGCGCAACCTGGGCGGCATCATCATCATCGACTTCATCGACATGGATGACGCCGAACATCGCCGCCAGGTACTGCGTACCCTGGAAAAGGCGCTGGCCCGCGACCATGCCAAGACCACGGTGTACGACTTCTCGCCGCTGGGCCTGGTGGAGATGACCCGCAAGCGCACGGTGGAAAGCCTGGAGCGCCAGCTGTCGGAAACCTGCCCGCAGTGCAGTGGCCGCGGCACCATCAAGACCACCGAAACGGTGACCTACGAGATCTTCCGCGAGATCACCCGCGCGGTGCGTCAGTTCGATGCCGCGCGCCTGCTGGTGATCGCGTCCAGCAAGGTGGTGGCGCGGATCACCGATGAGGAATCCACGGCCGTGGCCGAGCTGGAGGAGTTCCTCGGCAAGAGCATCCGCTTCCAGGCGGACGAGCAGTACCTGCAGGAGCAGTTCGATGTTGTTCTGCTCTGATCCAGGCCGACTGTCTGCCTTCGGTGGCCGATGAGCGCGCCGCCGCGCCTGCGACTGCGAAGGATCCGCCGTCATTTCATCGCCGCATGCGCGGTTGGCCTGGTCGGGCTTGCCCTGCTGGTCGGCACCCTCAGCCAGCTGTTGCCGCTGGCTGAGCGCCATCCGGACCGGATCGCGGCCTGGCTGAGCACGCGCGCCGGGCAACCGGTGCGCTTCGAACGCCTGGACACCGCCTGGACCCGACGTGGTCCACTGCTGCAGTTGAAGGGCCTGCGCATCGGCGCGGGCCAGGGCCTGGCCATCGGCGATGCCGAGGTGCTGGTGTCGATGTACAGCGGCCTGCTGCCGGGCCGCTCGCTGACCGAACTGCGCCTGCGCGGCCTGGCGCTGGACCTGCAGCAGGCCGCCGATGGCCGCTGGTCGGTGCGCGGCCTGCCGCAGTCCCGCGCTGGCGGCGATCCGCTGGATGCGTTGCGCCGGCTGGGCGAACTGCAGGTGATTGGTGGCCGCCTCGGCGTGCATGCGCCAGCACTGGGTGTCGACGCCACCCTGCCACGTATCGACCTGCGCCTGCGCGTGGATGGCGACCGCCTGCGGGTGGGCGTGCGTGCCTGGGCACAGACCGACGCCTTGCCGCTGACGGCGGTGCTGGACCTGGATCGCCAGCGCGGCAACGGCGAGGCCTGGGTAGGCGCCGATCCGATCGATTTCCGTTCCTGGGCGCCGTTGCTGGCGGCCGGCGGCATGCGCCTGCGCGAGGGCAAGGGCGAGCTCAACCTGTGGCTGACCCTGCGTGATTTCGCCCCGGTGGCGCTGACCACCGATTCGGACCTGCGTGATCTGCGTGTCGAAGGCGCGCCGATGCCTGGCGTGGCGCGCCCGGAGATTCAATTGCAACGGCTGCAGGCGCGCCTGCGTTGGCAGCGGACGGCAGAAGGCTGGGCGCTGCAGGTGCCACGCCTGCGCCTGCAGGCCGATGGCAGCCAGCAGCAGCTGGACGGGCTGCAACTGCGGGTGGGCAAGCAGATGCAGGTACAGGCCGCAGCAGCGCAGGCGGGTACCGCGTTGCGCGCGCTGGCGCTCAGCGACCGCCTGGACGCGGGCCTGCGGCATTGGCTGTACCTGGCCAAGCCGCAGCTGGACGTGGCGCAGCTGCAGTTGCGCGGCCAGCAGGATGGCCCGTTGTGGGTGCAGGGCGAACTGCAGTCGCTGGGCTTTGCCAGTGTTGGCAACTCGCCGGGCCTGCGCGGCCTGGGCGGCCGCTTCGAGGGCGATGCCAACGGTTTCAGCCTGCAGCTGCAACCCCAGCGCCAGCTGCAGTTCGATTGGCCGACCGGTTTCGGCGTGCGTCACGACCTGCATCTGGCCGGGCAGATCGTCGGTTGGCGTGACGAGGCCGGTGGCTGGCGCATCGGCACCCCGGCGATGCGTGTGGAAGGCACCGACTACGCTGCCGACGTGCGCGGTGGTCTCTGGTTCCAGGGCGATGGCACCCGGCCGTGGATGCAGCTGGCGGCCAAGCTGGACGACGTACCGATGACCGCGGCCAAGCGTTTCTGGATCCATTCCAGGATGAGCAAGGGCGCCACCGACTGGCTGGACATGGCCTTGGCCGGCGGCCAGGTGCGCAACGGCATCGGCCTGGTCAGTGGTGACCTGGACGACTGGCCGTTCGACAACAACGATGGCCGCTTCGAGGCCACCGGCCACATCAGCAACGGTGACATCCGCTTCCAGCACGATTGGCCGTTGATGGGCCAGGTCGATGCCGATGTCGCCTTCATCGGCCCTGGCTTCCACATGCAGGGGAGCGGCGATCTGGCCGGCGTGGCAGTACAGACGTTCGAAGCCGGCATCCAGGATTTCGGCCAGCAGCCACTGTATGTGCGCGCCGACAGCCAGGGCGACGCCGGCAAGTTGCTGGCGATGCTGCGGCAGAGCCCGCTGCACAAGGAATACGGCGACACCCTGGACAACCTCGCGGCAAGCGGGCCTGCCAACGTGCATTTCGACCTGTTGCAGCCCCTGCATCATGACCAGGGCGGTGGCCACCTGCAGGGCACGGTGGACCTGGCCGGGCTGAAGCTGGTCGACAAGCGCTTCCAGCTGGAATTCGACAACATGCGCGGGCAGGCCCGCTACAGCAACGCCGGCTTCGCCGCCGAGGAACTGGCCGTGCGCCACCTCGGCCAGGACGGCCGGCTGAGCCTGCGCGCCGGTGGATTCGTGCGTGACCCCAAGCTGGCCTTCGAATCGGAACTGGCCGCCACGCTCGATGCGGGCGTGCTGATCGACCGCGCACCGGAAATGGCCTGGTTGAAGCCCTACATCAACGGTACCTCGCCGTGGACCATCGCGGTGAACCTGCCGAAGGTCGCGCCGGGTACACCAGCGCCGCCCAGCGAGCTGCGCCTGCGCTCGGATCTGCTGGGCACCCGCCTGGACCTGCCGGCACCGCTGCAGAAGCCGGCCAACGAACCGCTGCCGACCACCGTGGCCGCACAGCTGCCGATGGGCGCCGGCCGCATCGACGTGGCGTTCGGCCAGCGTCTGGCGCTGGCCGCGCGCAGCCACAACAACCAGACCGGCGTGCAGGTCACCCTGGGCAGCGACCACGTTGACCGCGAACCACCGCCCAGCGGGCTGACCATCAATGGCCGCAGCCCGACCCTGGATGCGCTGGAATGGATCGGCCTGGCCCGTGGCGCCGGTGGCGATGGCGACCCGATGCCGCTGCGCGCCGTGGACGTGCAGGTCGGCCAGCTGATGCTGATCGGCGGCGTGTTCGAGCAGACCCGCCTGCAGCTGCACCCTGGCCCGCAGGCGCTGGACGTGCGCCTTGATGGCCCCTCGCTGGCCGGCAAGTTGAATGTGCCCAACGCCGATGGCGGCACCATCAGCGGCCAGCTCGAGCGCGTGTACTGGCAATCGCTGCCGACCCTTCCCGGAGCCACGGCGGCACCGGCGCGGGTGCAGGCCGGTGCCGACGACATGGACCCGGCCAAGCTGCCGCCGTTCGCACTGGACATCGCCGACCTGAAGTTCGGCAAGGTCGTGCTGGGCCAGGCCGTGCTGCGTACGCGGCCGATCGCCAATGGCCTGAGCGTGGAACAACTGCAGTTCCGCGCCCCCAGCCAGGAGATCGACATCCGTGGCCGTTGGCTTGGCAAGGGTGGCGGTTCGCGAACCGCGCTTGATGCGCAGGTGCGCAGTGAAGACCTGGGCGGGTTGCTGCAGAACCTCGACTACGGCGGCCAGCTGCGCGGCGGCTCCGGCCACGCCCAGCTGCAGGCCTCATGGCCCGGCGGTCCGTCGGACTTCCAGCTTGGCAACCTGCAGGGCCAGCTCGATGTGAATGCCCGCAATGGCCAGCTGCTGGAGCTGGAGCCGGGTGCCGGCCGCGTGCTGGGCCTGCTCAGCGTCGCCCAGCTGCCGCGGCGACTGATGTTCGACTTCCGCGACTTCTTCTCCAAGGGCTTCGCGTTCAACCAGGTCGAGGGCAGCGTGCAGTTCGGCGAGGGCATGGCCCGTACCGACAAGGTGTTGATCGAAGGGCCGGCAGCGAACATCACCATCCGTGGCCAGGCCGACCTGCGGAAACAGCAGTTCGACCAGACCATCGACGTCAACCCGCGCGCCGGCAACCTGCTGACCGTGGTCGGCGCGGTGGCCGGCGGCCCGGTGGGCGCAGCGCTGGGTGCAGCCACCAATGCGGTATTGTCCAAGCCATTGGGCGAGATCGGTGCCCGCACCTACAAGGTGACCGGCCCCTGGAAGGAGCCCAAGGTGGAGGTGATCGAGCGCAGCCGCGAACGTGCGCCAGTACCCGCACCGCCGCCGCGCCTGCCGCCGTTGCCGGCCGTGCCGCCGACCGTCACCGAACCACCGCCACCGCGCTAAGCGCGGCCCCCGTTTCCCCAGGGCGGCCTTGCCTGACCGCCTTCACACCCCCAGATCGAGACCATGACTGACAACGCCCTGACGCTTGCCCAAGATCGCCTGTTGCGCCCCGGTGGCCTGGATACCGCTGGCCTGGAGCGCACCTTCGGCCAACTGCTCGGCCCCGGTGTCGACTTCGGCGACCTGTACTTCCAGCATGCCCGGCGCGAAAGCTGGAGCGTGGAAGATGGCATCGTCAAGGACGGCGCCCATTCCATCGAGCAGGGCGTGGGCGTGCGCGCGATTGCCGGCGAGAAGACCGGCTTTGCCTATTCCGATGACATCCATGCCGGTGCATTGCTGACCGCAGCGCAGTCGGCACGTGCGATCTCGCGCGAAGGCGGCGCACAGACCGGACGCTCGCTGCTGCGCGGCGATGCGCGCGTGCTGTATCCAGCGCTGGACCCGATCGACGGCATCGGCAACGAAGCCAAGGTCGAGGTGCTCAAGCGCCTGGACGGCTACCTGCGCGCGGCCGACCCGCGCGTGAAGCAGGTGATGGTCAGCCTGTCCGGTGGCGTCGATACCGTGCTGGTTGCCCGCACCGATGGTGTGCTGGGCGCCGACGTGCGCCCGCTGGTGCGGTTGAACGTGCAGGTGATCGTCGAGCAGAACGGCCGCCGTGAGTCGGGTTATGCCGGCGGCGGCGGTCGCTATGGCTATGAAGCGCTGTTTGCCGATGGCCGCCCGGAAGCCTTTGCGCGCGAGGCGCTGCGGCAGGCCCTGGTGAACCTGGAAGCGGTGCCGGCGCCGGCCGGGGTGATGCCGGTGGTGCTGGGCCCGGGCTGGCCGGGCGTGCTGCTGCACGAGGCGGTCGGCCATGGCCTGGAAGGTGACTTCAACCGCAAGGGCACCAGCGTCTACGCCGGCAGGATCGGCGAGCGCGTGGCTGCCCCGGGCGTGACCATCGTCGACGACGGCACCCTGGACGGACGCCGTGGTTCACTCAACATCGACGACGAAGGCCACCCGACCCAGTGCACCACGCTGATCGAGGACGGCATCCTGGTCGGCTACATGCAGGACAGCCTCAACGCGCGGCTGATGGGCGTGGCGCCGACCGGCAACGGCCGTCGCGAATCGTTCGCGCACATGACCATGCCGCGCATGACCAACACCTACATGCGCGCCGGCCAGCATGACCCGCAGGAAATGATCCGTTCGGTGAAGAAGGGCCTGTACGCGGTCAATTTCGGCGGCGGCCAGGTCGACATCACCAGCGGCAAGTACGTGTTCTCGGCCACCGAGGCCTACCTGATCGAGGACGGCCGGATCACCGCTCCAGTGAAGGGCGCGACCCTGATCGGCAATGGCCCGGAAACCATGCAGAAGGTGCGCATGGTCGGCAACGACCTGGCCCTGGACGAGGGCGTGGGCATCTGTGGCAAGGACGGGCAGAGTGTGCCGGTCGGTGTCGGCCAGCCGTCGCTGCTGATCGAGGGCATCACCGTCGGCGGTACCCAGGCCTGAGCACGGCGATGGCCACAGCCACCGCCATGCCCGACGGGGACTCAGTCCTCGTCGGCGTCGTCGACCGGTTCGTCTGCCTCGACGTCCTCAGCGGACGCCTTCAGGCCGAGCGCGGCCGGCAGCATCAGCGCGCGCAGCACCTGGAAGATCTCGCGGTAGGCGCGCGGCGGCTTGTTCTTGGCCTTTTCGGCCTGGGCGTTGCGCACCAGCGTGCGCAGCTGCTGGCGGTCGGCCTGCGGATGGTCATCCAGCAGCGCGGCCAGCGCCTTGTCGCCTTCATTCATGAGGCGTTCGCGCCAGTCTTCGACACGGTGCATCATCGCCACTTCGCGACGCCCGGTTTCGCTGTTGGCATCCAGCGCATCGCGGATCGCGTCCAGCGCGGCATCGTCCTCGCGGCGCATGTGCTTGGCCAGGAACGCCAGCTGCCGCTTGTGCGCGATATGGGCGGTGATGCGCTTGCACTCGGCGATGTGTGGCAGCAGGTCCTCCGGGATCGGCAGGCGCGCCAGCTGGGCCGGGGTCAGCGACACCAGCTTCTCGCCCAGGGCCAGGACGTCGAGCGCATCGCGCCGGTTCTGGCTGCGGCTCTTGTCGTGGAATTCACCGGTTTCTTCGTCGCGTCCGCGCATCGTCCATACCTGATTTCAAAAAAAGTCGCCCGGCGTGATGCCGGGCCCAACCCGCACAGGATAAAGCATTGAACGTGATCGCCCCTGAAGTCGCCGTCGGCGACGACAGCCCGGCCCGGCTGGAACGGCTGGCCGACATCTCCCAGCAGCTGCTGCAGCGTGCCCGCGCGCTGGGTGTCAGCCAGGCCGAGGTCAGCTGCAGCGAAGACCGTGGGCTGGAGGTCAATGTCCGTCTCGGCGAGGTCGAGACCGTGCAGTCCACCCGTGACCGCGGCATTGCCGTGACCGTCTACTTCGGCCAGCGCAAGGGCAGTGCCAGCACCGCCGACCTGCATGAGGCCAGCCTGCTGGCCACCGTCGAGCAGGCCTGCGCGATCGCCCGCCATACCGAGGACGATCCGGCCGCCGGCCTGGCGGAGGCCGACCTGATGGCCCACGACTTCCCCGAACTGGATGGCTGGCACCCCTGGGAGCTGCAGGCCGACGAGGCGGTGGACCTGGCGCTGGCCTGCGAGGCGGCGGGCCGCCAAGCCGATGCGCAGATCCGCAATTCCGATGGCGCCTCGGTATCGAGCATGCAGAGCGTGTCGGTCTACGCCAATTCGCATGGGTTCATCGGCCGCGAGCGCGGAACCCATCATTCGATCGGCTGTGCGCTGATCGCCGGCACCGGCGATGGCATGCAGCGCGACGGCTGGTATACCGGCGCACTGGCCCGCGAGGACCTGGAAGATCCGGCAAGCGTCGGTCGCCGCGCCGCAGAGCGCACGATCGCCCGCCTGCAGCCGCGTTCGCTGCCGACCGGCAGCATGCCGGTGCTGTACGCGCCGGAAGTGGCGCGCAGCCTGGTGGGTCACCTGCTGTCGGCAGTCTCCGGCGGCGCGCTGTACCGCCAGGCGAGCTTCCTGCTGGACAGCGTCGACCAGCAGCTGTTCCCCGACTGGATGCAGATCGAAGAGCTGCCGCACCTGCGCCGTGGCCTGCGCTCGGCCGCCTTTGACGGCGACGGCGTGGCCACCCGTGCCTCGGCCCTGGTGCGTGACGGTGTGCTGCAGCGTTACGTGCTGGGCAGCTATTCGGCGCGCAAGCTGGGCCTGCAGACCACCGCCAATGCCGGCGGCGTGCACAACCTGCAGCTGGCGGCCAATGCCGGTTCGCTGCAGGACATCGCCGCGCAGATGGGCAACGGCCTGCTGGTGACCGAGCTGATGGGGCAGGGGGTGAACGGGGTGACCGGTGACTACTCGCGCGGCGCCGGCGGCTTCCGCGTGGAGAACGGCCAGATCCAGTATCCGGTGGATGGCATCACCATCGCCGGCAACCTGCGCGACATGTTCATGGCCATCGAGGCGGTCGGCAGCGATGTCGATCCGCGCTCGCATATCCGCACCGGCTCGATCCTGGTGGGACGGATGACGATCGCCGGCAATGATTGATGCCATTGATGGCGTAAGCTAGGCCCGCCTGACGCGACCGGCTTGCCGCCGGTCGGTCAAGACCACCCAATAAAAAAGGAGTTTTGTCGTGAGCGAATTCGAGAACGTCCCGGCGGCGAGCAGCGTACCCGCTGACCAGCGCACCATGGCCCTGGTGGCGCACCTGCTGGGCATCTTCACCGGTTTCATTGGTGCCCTGGTCATCTGGCTGATCAACAAGGATGACGCCAGCAAGGCCTTCGTCACTGACCAGGCCAAGGAAGCGCTGAACTTCCAGATCACCGTCGCCATCGCGATGTTCGTCTGCATCATCCTGACCTTCGTGGTCATCGGTGTGTTCCTGGCGCCGATCGTCGGCCTGCTCAGCCTGGTCTTCAGCATCATCGCTGCGGTGAAGGCGAACAATGGCGAAGCCTACCGTTACCCGTTCGCACTGCGCCTGATCAAGTAAGCGGCAACGATCAACGACGTAAAAAGAAACGCCCGGCATTGCCGGGCGTTTCCGTGTATGGCGCGTAGGGTAGCGCCGGGCCATGCCCGGCGAACGCGCAGCGCGGCAGATCCATGCCTGCAATCAGTGATCGCGTTCCACGGCCAGCGTGGCCAGCGCGCGCAGCGCATCGGCTTCTTCGTGATAGCCCGCCAGTGCCTGCTGCATGCGCGTGGAAAGTTCGCGCAGCTGCGCCTTGGCACCGTCCATGCCGAGCAGGGCAGGGAAGGTGCTCTTGTCCTGGGCCTGGTCCTTGCCGGCGGTCTTGCCCAGCTGTTCGGAACTGGCTTCGACATCGAGGATGTCATCGCGGACCTGGAAGGCCAGGCCGAGCGCATCGGCGAAACCATCGAGCTGGGCCAGCACGGGTTCGGGTGCATCACCGCACAACGCGCCCATGCGCACCGCAGCGCGGATCAGCGCACCGGTCTTCAGCGCATGCATGCGGGTGAGGGCTGCCAGCGACTGCTGCTGGCCGGTGGCATCGATGTCCAGCGCCTGGCCGCCGCACATGCCGGCCGCGCCGGAGGCATGGGCCAGGGTCTGCAGGCACGCCACGCGCAATGCCGCCGGCAGCGGTGCATCGGCCAGCAGGCCGAACGCACGGGTCTGCAGGGCGTCGCCGGCGAGGATCGCGGTGGCTTCGTCGAAGGCGATGTGGGTGGTGGGCTTGCCACGGCGCAGGGCATCGTCGTCCATCGCCGGCAGGTCGTCGTGCACCAGCGAGTAGGCGTGGATCAGTTCCACCGCCATCGCCGCGGCATCAAGCCTGTCCAGGGGCGCGCCGAACACCTGGCCGGCGGCATAGACCAGCAAGGGGCGCATGCGCTTGCCGCCACCGAGCACGGAATGGCGCATCGCCTGGTGCAGGCGTTGCGGGGCTTCGGCCGGTGAGGGCAGGGCGGCGTCGAGCTGGCTTTCGATACGGTCGCGCCAGCGCGCGAACAACGCCTCAGCCGTCATGGCTGGGCGGATCGAAGGGTTCGGCGGTTTCGGGCTGGGCCGGATCGCTGAGCAGGCGCACGCGCAGTTCGGCCTGCTCCAGCGCCTGCTGGCACTGGCGGTACAGACCAACACCACGTTCGTAAGCACTGAGCGAGGCTTCCAGGCTCAGCTCGCCGGTTTCCATCTGCTCCACCAGCTGTTCCAGCGATTCGAGCGACTGCTCGAACTGGGCGACCGGGGAGGCGTTTTCGGGGGACTTCTTGGCCATGCGACAAGTGTGGACGGCGCGCGCGCAAGGGTCAATTCACCAGCCGCCCGGATGCCACTGCAACTGCGCATTGCGTGCCTGCAGCCAGGCCTGCAGCGGTGCGGCAGTGACTACATCGGCGGCCGCCAGCAGCTGCCCCTGGTCGAACAGCAGGGGCAGCTGTGCGCGTCGCCAGGGCGCCAGATGCTCGCGCTGCAGGCAATCCTTCAACGCGGATGAATGCGTACGGCCGGGCAGCACGATGCGCTCGCCGCCCTGGCGGGCACGCAGGTCCAGCGGGTGTTCGAAGCGGTCCGTGCCGAGCAGGCGCAGCTGGCCGCCGTCGGGCAGCTGCAGCGGTGCACGGCCGTCCCAGGCCGCGTGCCAGTCCTTCGGCAGGACCGGCAGCGCTGCCGGCAGCAGGTAGGCGTGCTGGCGCCACTGGCGGATGGCGTGCTGCTGCCAACGCACCTGCGACTGCCGATCGGCGCCTGCGGCCATCAATTCGTTCTGTACTTGCCGCAGCACATGCGCCGGCAACGGGGCTGCGCCATGGCGGCGCACCCACGCACGCAGCACGCGCGCAGCACGCTCCGGTGCAACCTGGCGCAGCAGCTCCAGCGACAGCACCCGGGGTGCCACTTCCAGGTGAGCGAGCAGTTCGGCGTCTTCTCCATGGAGCAATGCACGGGTCTGCGCGCAATGCGCGGCGCTGCCGGCCAATGCGGCGGTGGCATGCGGCCAGCGCTGGCGCAGCAGTGGCAGTACCCGCAGGCGCAGGAAATTGCGGTCGGCGTGGTCTTCGCCGTTGCTGGGGTCTTCGATCCACTGCAGGCCGTGTGTCGCCGCGTAAGCCTGCAGCGCGCTGCGCGGCACATCGAGCAGTGGCCGCCACAGCCGATGGCCATCGAGGCGGCTGTCAGCGGTCATCGCCGCCAGCCCATCGATGCCCGAACCGCGCAACGCACGCAGCAGGAAGGTCTCGGCCTGGTCGTCCTGGTGCTGGGCCAGCGCCAGGGTTTCCCCGGCCTGCAGTTCGGCGCTGAATGCAGCGCGACGTGCCAGCCGGGCGGCCCCTTCGATGCCATGGCCGTCATCACGGCTGACCTGCACGTGGTGCACGGCCAGTTCGATGCCCAGCACCGCGCATTGCTGCTGGCAGTGCCGCACCCAGTCATCGGCAACCGGTTGCAGGCCATGGTGTACGTGCGTCGCGCGCAGCGGCGTGCCTGCGGCCTGTGCCGATCGCCACAGCCAGTGCAGCAGCACGGTCGAGTCCAGGCCGCCGCTGTAGCCGACCAGCAGCGGTGCATCAAGCGGAACGAGGGCGGGGAAGGCGGTCACGGCGGCAAGTATAGGGTGGGTGGGTGAGTCGGCAGGGCTGCGCCCTGCACCCGCCGAAGCGGTAGTGCCGGCCGCTGGCCGGCAACCTGAGCAGCAACAGCAACAGCAACAGCAACAGCCGAAGCAAAAGCCGGCATTCCGTGGGATGGCGGGGTGGGTCCGGTTGCGGGGGACGCTGCAAGTCCCCCGCCGGGGCCCGGCCCAGCCGCTGGCGGCTGTGCGTTCGGGCGCTTGCGAAGCAGTGCTTCGCAAGCAAAGCGCCCTCACCCCTGTAAGCTCGGTCGCGCCTTGCTCGAGTGCGCAGTCCTGCGCACACGGCAAGACCGGGGTTGGGCGTCCTGCCCAACCCGCCCGAGGCATGCCTCGGGCCCATGGCGCTTACGCCCCCGCAACCGGACCCACCCCGCCTTCGACAGATCTCCGCGATCTGTTGGAATGGCTCTTGGGGTCAGATCCGTTTTCCGTAGGAAAACGGATCTGACCCCAGATTGATTTCGATATCTGAAAGAGATTCATCCACGCATGGCGTGGATCTACTGGCCACCGGCCAACTGTCAGAGGTGGGGCGGTGTCGGATTGCGGGGTGTCAGCCGCATGGATGCGGCTGCCAAGCCTACAAGGACGTACTTGCGGCGTCCCCGCAATCCGACACCGCCCCGCCATCCCACGGAATGCCGCTTTGGCTGTTGCTTCGGCCGTTGCCGTTGTTCGGCAGGTGCAGGGCGCCGCCCTGCCGATAAACCCCTTACTTCAGCCGACGACCGGAACGATCGATGCGGAACCACTCGCCGCCTTCCATCGGTGTATGCCCGTCGCCATCGGGCGTGCCGCGGCGGCAGCCGTTGCAGACTTCGGCCACGCCGTCCTGGAATGGCCAGGCAAAATCGAACGTGGCCGCAATCACCTGTTCGAAGGCGGCGTTGAAGTAGCCCACGCGATCGCCGACGCGGCCGCGGAACAGGCCTTCCTGCAGTGGGTCTGCGCCGTTGTCCCAGGCGATCACCGCCTGGCTGCGGCCGCGACGGTCGACGTAGTGGAAGCCATCGGCGGTCTGTACCAGCGCCAGGCCATCGCCGTCGTAGGGGAGATCCTGCAGGGTCTCCGCGCTGATCTGCGGCTTGTCATCGACGACCTCGCAGCCGGGCAGCATCCACAACCCGTGCTCTTCGGTCATGACCTTGCAGGCCGGGCCCTGCGCCGACGCCCAGGGGCTGGCCAGCACGCCCAGCAGGGCCAGCCAGCGCGCACGGCGGAGGCTGCCCAGCGCAGAGCGTGCCGGCCGCGCCATCACTTGGCCTCGGCCTTGCGTTCGAAGGTGGCCGGTGCCGGCAGTTCCACCGGTACGCCCTTGTCGTCGCAGGTGCCGGCCTGGCACAGGCGATCGCGCAGGGCCGGGGTGGCCTGCACGATCATGTGGTAGATCGCGTTCTGCTCCAGGGTGCCGCGGATCGCCTTGCTGCCCGGGCCGCGTGCCCAGATGCCGACGTCCTCGCCACCATGCGATTCGGACTTCATCGGTACCAGCGCTTCCTGCATGTAGTCGGGATGCTCGGTATCGACGTCGTGCAGGTTCGGGCGGCCGTTGGCCGGCTCGAAGCTGCTGGGGTTGTGCGGGTAACGCTTCGGACCGGCCGGTTGCTGGTTGCTGGTGCCGGTATGGCCGGGGCCGTTGGCGTAGCTCAGGGTGGTGTACGGCTGGCCGTTGCCATCCAGCGCGTAGTCGAGCTTGCCGGCACCATCTTCGCCACCCTTGTCCTTCACCTTGCCCAGGATCGGATTGCCGCGGGCCGGGTAGCCGACGAAATTCAGGGTGTGCGAATGATCGGCAGTGACGATGATCAGGGTGTCATCGGCCGAGGTCAGCTCGTTGGCCACGCGCACGGCATCGGACAGGGCCACGGTTTCGGTCAGCGCACGGTAGGCGTTGCCGCTGTGGTTGGCGTGGTCGATGCGCGCGCCTTCGATCATCAGCACGTAGCCTTCCTGATGGCGCGACAGGTTCTTGATCGCCGCAGCGGTCAGCTCGGCCAGGCTCGGCTCACCGGCCGGGTCCTGCGGGCGTTCGTATTCGTAGCGCATGTGGTCGGGCTCGAACAGGCCGAGGATCGCCGGAGCGTTGGCGGCGGCCTGCAGCTGCTTGCTGTTCCAGACGTAGGCGCCCTGCGGGTGCGCCTGCTGCCATTCCTGCACCAGGCTGCGGCCGTCCAGGCGCTGGCCGACCTTGTCGTCGTACTCGGGGTCGCGCTCTTCCACGGTGGTGAACTCACCGCGACCACCGCCCAGGGCGACCAGCGGGCCGCGGCCGTAACGCGAGGTCGACAGCAACTGCTGGGCGATGTCCTTGCAGCCGGCGGCCTTGGCCGCCTCGGTCAGGTCGGTGTCGTTTTCCCAGTTGCGCTCAGGCGAGTGCGCATAGGTCGCGGCCGGCGTGGCGTGGGTCAGGCGCGCGGTGGAGACAACGCCAGTGGCCATGCCGGCGCTGTCGGCCAGCTGCAGCCAGGTCAGCAGGCCCTTGGACAGGCTGTCGGCGCAGTCGGTGCGGCTGCCGGCACTGACGCCGATCGCACCCATGTGGGTCTTCACGCCGGTGGTGATGGCGGTCATGGTGCCGGCCGAATCCGGGGTCTGCGAATCGGTGTTGTAGGTCTTGCTGAACGCGGTGGCGGGGAAGCGTTCCCACGACAGCAGGTTTTCTTCACCCGAGCCACCCTTCTGCTGGCCTTCGTAGATGCGCGAGGCGGCCACGGTGGTCAGGCTCATGCCGTCACCCAGGAACAGGATGACGTTTCTGGCCTTGCCAGCCATCGCGCCGTTGGCCGCTGCCTGCGCAGCGCCGCTGCGGTACCACCACTGCGGGGTTTCACCGGCCGGGTGGGCGACGGGGGCAACGGTGACCTTCAGGCCGGCCGAGGCGGACGCGGGAGCGGTGCTGGCGCAGGCGCCGAGCAGCAGGGTCGTGGCGCAGGCGGCCAACAGGGAGACGGAACGGCGCATGGACGCTGGGATCTCACAAAGTGTAACGGGACGTTCATTATGCCCGGCCTCGCAAGGCACGCCGATGACACACTGATTTGCCACGCGGGCGGTCGTTCTGCGGGCCGCCTTGGGCTATCGTGCCAGCATCCCTTCCTACCCCCTTGGATTGCCTATGAAGCTGGTCTCTGCCTGGCTGCGGATTCCATTCTGGCAGCGCGTGGTCGGTGGCTTCGTGCTCGGTGCGCTGGCCGGCTGGGCGCTTGGCCCGGCTGCTGAAACCTGGTTCGGCCCGCTCGGCGAGCTGTACGTCACGCTGATCAAGATGATCGCGGTGCCGCTGGTGTTCTTCGCGGTCATCAACGCGATCTCTTCGCTGCACGGCCAGAAATCGGTCGCCGCGCTCAGCGGGCGCACGTTTTTGTGGTTCGTGATCACTGCCGCGCTGGCGGTATGCGTGGGCCTGGGCGTGGGTACGGTGCTGCAGCCCGGCGCCGGTGGCCTGCAGCTGTCGATGGCCAGCAACTATGTGCCGCGCGAAGTGCCCAGCGTGGTGCAGGTGCTGCTGGATGTGGTGCCATCCAACGTGTTCTACGCGCTGTCCGGTATCGGCACCAAGGTCAACGCCGCCGGCGAGACCGTGCTGGCCGCGGGCCGTGGTTCGATCCTGCCGGTGATCTTCTTCGCTGGCCTGGTCGGCTTTGCCATCGTCAAGCTTGGCGAGAAGGTGACCGAGGCGCGCAAGCTGGTTGGGCAGATGAGCGACATCATGATCCAGGTGACCCGCTTCGTGCTGGAAGTCACCCCGATCGGCACCTTCGGCCTGATTGCCGGCCTGGTCGGCAGCTACGGCTTCGAGAAGCTGCTGCCGCTGGGCCACTTCGTGCTGGCGCTGTACGTGGCCTGCGCGCTGCACATCGTGGTGGTGTACAGCGCGCTGCTGCTGGCGCATGGCCTGAATCCGCTGAAGTTCTTCCGTGGCGCGGCGCCGGGCATGCAGGTGGCCTTCGTCAGTTCCTCCAGCTTCGCGGCGATGCCGGTCGCGCTGCGCTCGATCACCCACAACCTGGGCGTGAACAAGGACTACGGTTCGTTCGCGGTGCCGCTGGGCGCGAGCATCAAGATGGACGGCTGCGGTGCGATCTATCCGGCGCTGTGCGCGGTGTTCATCGCCCAGTACAGCGGTGTGCCGCTGACGCCGGAGCAGTACGTGGTGGTGCTGATCGCTTCGGTGCTGGGCAGCTTCGGTACCGCCGGCGTGCCGGGTACGGCGGTGATCATGGCGACGGTGGTGCTGAGTGCGGCCAACTTGCCGCTGGAAACCATCGGTTACCTGTATGCGATCGACCGCATCCTGGACATGATGCGCACGATGACCAACGTGACCGGACAGATGCTGGTGCCGGTGCTGGTGGCCAAGGAAACCGGCCTGCTCGACCAGTCGGTGTACGACAACCCGTCCACCAACGTCGGCATCGATGATCCCGACCCGAGTCCGCCGCGCGCCTGAAGCGGCACTGCAACGGGCTGTATCAGTACCTGTAACACTACTGATACAGCCCCAATGGCGCCTTGCGCAGTGGTGTTTCCTGCGCGTTAAGGCGAACGGAATCCGAACGAAGTTGTAACACTGTGGCGTCATGCCGCCGCGGTGTTACCCGTCAAACCCCCGCTGCGACGGACTTCCGGTGTTGGCACGAAAGCTGCTCTCTCCCTGCGCATATGCAACGGGAGAGCGGCATGGACGGCAGCACCACCCTTTTCACTGTTTCTGGCCGGCGGCTTGCGCTGCTGCTGATGCTGGCCGTTCCGCTGGTGGCTGCGGCCTCGGGTGCCCGTCAAGGGGTGAAGGCGCAGCCGGGTGAGATCGTCCTGCTGCGCGACGTGTCTACGCGCCCGGCCTACCGCATGGCGCCGCCCGGCGTGGCGTTGATCGCCGATCCGAAACCGCAGCATGAGATCGCCGCCGCACTCGGCAGCAGCGGCGCTGCCAGCGGCATGGATGAACTCAGCGATGACGACTACGCCGGCCTCGGCGCTGGCCAGACCGGCAGCGTGCACGCGCACGGCGTCACCACTGTCGAGCGGGTGACGCAGCAGGCCCTGGGCGGAACCCTTGGACGCTCGGGCGAGGGGATGATGAGCGGCAGCAGCCTCAGCGGTGCGATGAGCGGCCCGCTGGGGGCGGTCGGCAATACCACGCGCGGCATCGGCGATACCGTGCGTGGCGCACTGTCGCAGTTCCCGTTGGGCGCTCCGGCGCAGGCGGGTGGCAAGTGAAGCGCGCAGTGCTGCTGGCGGCCTGGCTGGCATTGCCCGCCACAGCGCTGGCCGACGACTACAGCGGGATGCTGGCCTACCTCGACGTAACCCGCATCGACGGTCGCGCGCTGGCCGGTGCCAGTGGTGCCATCACCATCAACCAGGCGGCGGGCGATCTCAACATCCAGGCCAATCTGCATGGCATGGCCAGCGGCGACCGCGCCGACGTGGCCATCGCTGCGCGCCAGCAGCACAGCAACGACGTCGTGCTTTCGGCACCACTGGAAGCCAGCGCGCACATCGCCGGACAGGCATTGGCAGGCGCCAGCGGCATTGCATCGATCAACCAGGCCAGCGGCATCGCCAACACGACGCTCAACGTCGTCAGCGCGACGTTGGCCCGGCAAGGAATACGCGAGTCCGATGACACGGCGTTGGCCGCCTCGGACATCGCGTCAGCAGGGGGGCAGGGCGATACCGGTGACGGTGTTGCGGCGGGTATCCGCAGTGTCGGCGTTTCGTCGACGGCACTGCGGGGCTTCGACGGTGTCCTGCAACTCAATCAGATCGCGGGAGCGCGAAACGATACGGCCAATGTTCTGGGCCTGGTCGTGCAGGGCAACCCGTGAGTACCACCCACCCGAACCAATCACCTGATGAGAGAGAGGGCACCATGAAAGCGACTGTCAAAAAGACCGTACTCGCCATGGCAATTGCCACTGCCTCGACCGCTGCTGCGGCCAATGGCTGGGACAACCAGAATGCCAATGCGAACATCAACCACAACCATGTCGTGACCGAAACCCGCAACGACACGCACAACCATACCGACAACGAAGTCCGCAACTGGACCCGCACCAACACCACGGTACGCAACAACACCGACACCTCGAACGTGAGCCGTACCCGCACGGTGAACGTCAACGAGCAGGTGCAGAAGAACAGCAACATCCAGGCCGACGAGCGCAAGGAAAAGAACAACCACGGCGTCGACGTGAACCTGGAGAAGGATCTGCGGCTGAGCTCGGACATCAACTTCTCCGGCGATCCGACCATCACCGGTGACATCGACCTGGATTCGGCAGCCATCGCCGTGATCGACAACCGCCAGTCGATCAGCAACAACCTCACCGGTAACAGCCTGGTCACCAACAGTGCATCGATCGCCGATGATGTCGGTGCGGGTGCCTCCGGCAACCTCGGCTTCAACGTGGTGGCCGGCGACAACAACGCGCAGGACAATGCTGCGTCGCTGTCCGCTGCGGATGCTTCCTTCAGCTTCGGCATGGCCGACGCCGAGGTGTTCGTCAACCAGGCCGGCTTCGGCAACACCACCATGAACTCCGGCGTCACCAACGCCGCCGGCCTCGGTGGCAATGCCTTCGGCGGTGCCTCGGGCAACATCGGCGTGAACATCGCCTCGGGCAACAACAACGAGCAGAAGAACGCGCTCGCAGCCTCGGTGGCAACGAGTGCGATGGCACAGTCGAGCATCAGCTCCAACCAGGTGTCCACCGGCAACACCGTGTCCAACGCCGGCTTCGTGCAGTCCTACACCGATACGGTGCAGGTCGGCCTGAGCGGTCGCGTGGCAGGCGGTACCCTGGCCGTGGGGGCCGGTACCTATCGCGGCACCGGCAATGCCTACCAGATGGCCAACTACTACCTCGATTCGTGGAGTGGCGATCTGCCGCATCCGGGTGGCAATGCGACCGGGCACATCGATCTGGACAACGAGATCCAGAATGCAACGATGAACCCGAACCGGCCGGGAGTGGGTGGCCTGGGCTTCGATACGCGTGAAAGCGGCACCAGCCAGTTCGTCGAGCTGGGCGTGGCCGACCTGTATGCCAGCCTCAGTGGCACGGTCAGCACCACCCGCTGGGTGAACGTCAATGCGACCAACACCTCGGCACTGTCCGGCAGCGCGTTCTCCGGCGCGTCCGGCAACATCGGCGTGAACGTGGCATCGGGTACCGGCAACCTGCAGGCCAACAGCCTGGCATTGGCCGTGGCGCAGCCGAGCACCGGCGGTGGGACCGGCGGCGGCGAGTGATCCACGGTGTGACCGCTTTCGCAGCGAACCTGCGTTGAGCGCAACAAGCCCGGCCATCCGCCAATGGCCGGGTTCCCCCGGGGGCCCCTGTCCCTCCTCCCCCTTGGGGCAGGGGCTCCTTCCTTCTCGTGGAGAACGGCATGGCCGGTCATCGCTGGTGGTTGCGTCTGCTGCCCTGCCTGCTGCTGCTGACCAGCGCATGTGGCTGGGCAGGCGAGGTGGTGTTCAGCGGGGTGCTGCCCAATGGCGCGCTGCTGCAGCAGAAGGTGGAAAGCATGCAGGAGCGGCGTTATCGAAACCTGGTGCGGCAGCACACCGACTACAGCTGCGGGGCGGCCGCTCTGGCCACCATCCTGCGTTATGCCTACCACCTGGACACCACCGAGGCGACGGTGATCGAGGGAATGATGGGGGTATCGGATCCACAGCTGGTCAAGGAACGCGGTTTTTCACTGCTGGACATCAAACGCTATGTCGAATCGCTGGGCATGCGTGGACGCGGTTATCGCATCGATGAATCGCGCCTGCGCACGTTGCGGGTTCCTGGACTGGTGCTGATGGATGTACGCGGCTTCCGGCATTTCGTCGTGCTCAAGCAGGTGCGCGACGGGGTGGTGGAAGTGGCCGATCCGATCCTGGGCAACCGCAGCCTGTCACTGGCCGAGTTCAGTGCCGCCTGGCCGTCACGCGCCGTTTTCGTCGTGATCGGCAGCGACTTCGATCGCAATACGGTGCTGCTGCAACCCAGCGAACGGCCCAGTGCCCGCGCGTTGTATGCGCGGCAGGGACCGATCACCGATGCCGAACTGGTCGACTTCGGCTTCAGCCACGCCGACCTGTTCTGAAGGAGGCACGATCATGCAATGCCAACGTGTAGTACTCGCTCTGCTGCTGATGTTGCCGGTGTCGCCGTTGATGGCGGCAGACGGTGCACCGGGGCGAGGCCTGAAGGAAATACCCGATCCCGAACTGAACCTGATGCGCGGCCGCTACACCGTTGGCGGCAACAACGTGGCCTGGTTCGGGGTGACGATGATTTCGCAGTGGCAGGGACCCAACGGTGCAGTGGTGCAGGGCGCGCTGACCCTGGGCATGGATTTCCGCAATGGCGGCACACCCAAGCTGAGCTTCCAGCCGAGCGTGCAGGTTACCGCCGCTGACGCACCGTTGCCGGCAACGGCTGGGCGCAGCATCGACAGTACCGGCCTGGCCAATGCCAGCGGACTGGTGCAGAGCGTGCAGGTGGCCGGCGATGGCAACACCGCACGCAACGTGACCACCCTGACCGTGCGTGACGGCTTGGTGCCGACCGCACTGGGCGATGACGGCAGCCGCATGGCACAGGCACAGCAGGGCGGGGCTACTGCCACCGCCATGCTCGATGGCAACCAGGCGCGCCTGCTGCTGCAGGTTGATGGGCAGAGCCTGGTACAGCAGTGGATCCGCAATGGCAGCGTGGGGCAGGGCATTGCCCTGGCCGGCGATGGACAGACCGCCAGCAACCGGCTGCAGCTGGAGCTGGTACGCAATACCGCGGCCAACAACCTGCCCTTGAGCCAGAACGTGGCCCAGGCGATCGGGATGAACCGCGGCATGGGCCCAGGCCAGTAACACGGCCTGGTCGGGGGGAACCGACGTACAACGCAGGTCACCGACATGCACACTCTCTACCGGCTTACTCCGCTGGCGCTGGCGGCGCTGGCGGCCACTGCCTTCGCCCAGCAGCCTGCGCCCAGTGATGGCGCCGACATGCAGGCATTGATCGCGCAACTGGAACAGCTCAAGGCCAATTACGCACAGGAGGTACGACGCCTGCGCGAACTGGACATGCAGGTGCAGGCGATGCAGGCGCGGCTGAGTGGTCGCGCAGGCCCCGGTGCGACGCCCGCTGCGCCGTTGGCGCCGGCTGCGGCATCCGCGGTACCGCCCAGCAGCGAAGGCTATGCCAGCAGCGCGGCCGAGGCACAGCAGGCCAAGCAGGAGGCCCGGCGCAGCGTGGATGACGTCAAGCAGCAGCAGGCGGCATTGTTCTCGCGCCGGTTCACCATCGAAAACGGCCTCACCTATGCACGCTACGACCGCAAGCAACTCACGCTTAACGGGTTCCTCGCCCTCGATGCGATCTTCCTTGGCAACATCGCGATCGAGAACGTCGAATCCGATTCGTTGACCTACAACCTGGCCGCGCGCTGGGGCGTCAGCCCCAACCTCACCTTGAACATGGACGTGCCGTACCTGGCACGGCGCACGGTCTACCAGAAGGGCGGTGCCGGCGGTGCCGCGGCGGCGATCGCGCAGGAAGAAACCAACGGCAGCGGCATCGGCGATGTCAGCCTGAGTGCCAACTACCGGCTGTTCTCCGAACGCGGCTGGCGCCCGGAGACGGTGCTGACCGGTGGCGTTACCGCACCAACGGGCCGCGCACCCTATGGGCTGGACTGGAAAGTAATCGAGCGCGATGACGATGACTACATCCGCTTCGCGGTGCCGCAGGAACAGCCGACCGGCAACGGCGTGTGGCAGGCCAACCTGGGCGTCTCGATGGTGAAGACCGCCGATCCGGCGATCCTGTTCGCCAACGCCGGCTACATCCATTCGTTCCCGCGCGGTTTCAGCGATATCGACAGCAACCCGGATACGGTCAACCCCGGCGATGTGAAACTGGGCGGTTCGGTGTACTTCGGTGCCGGCGTGGCATTCGCGTTCAACGAGCGCACCAGCCTGAGCATTTCCTTCAGCGACAAGATCAGCACGCGCGCCTCGACCCGGTTCAAGGGCGGTGAATGGGTGAAGGTGATCGGCAGCGATGCCAATGCGGCCTCGCTCAATCTCGGCGTGACCTACGCGTTGAACCAGCACACCACGCTGGTGACGCTGCTGGGCATCGGCCTCACCCCGGATGCGCCGGACTTCACGCTGGCATTCAAGGTGCCGTACATGTTGTAAGCGCGGCAGCCCGGCATGGCGCGGCGCTGCATGGCCGCGCTTTGCCGGTGTCGGTGCATGCCCGGCTGCGCAGGGGCCTGCGTTGTCAGCGCTGCGCCGGCAGTTCCAGATGATGCTTGCGGCACAACCGGTATATCGTGACCCGCGAGATCTGCATGTGCCGCGCACACGCCGACACGTTGTAGCCATGCTGGCGCAGGGCCTGCAGCAGTACATCGCGCTCCACCTGGCCACGCGCATCCTGCAGCAGCGCGCGCCGCGCAGGGGCGTCCGGCTCTGCCAGGTCCAGGTCAGCGGCGTTGATCAGCTCGCCTTCGGCCACGATCGCTGCCCGCTGCACGCGGTTCAACAACTCACGTACGTTGCCGGGCCAGTCGAACCCGCGCATGGCCTGGCGTGCACCGGGATCAAACCCGCGTGCGCGGCCGGGGTGGCGCTGGCGGAAGCCGCGCAGGAAGTGCTCGGCCAACAGCAGGACATCGCTGCCACGTTCGCGTAGCGCGGGCATCGGCAAGCGCAGAACATTGAGGCGGTAGTAAAGGTCCCGGCGGAAGTGGCCCTGGGCCACCGCCTGTTCGAGTTCGACGTGGGTGGCTGCCAGTACGCGCACGTCCACACGCAGCGGCTGGTTGCTGCCGACCCGTTCCAGCGTCCCCTCCTGCAGCACCCGCAGCAGGCTGGTCTGTGCGTCGGCGGGCAGGTCGCCGACTTCATCGAGGAACACGGTGCCGCCGTGGGCACTTTCAAACAGACCGATGCGGCGTTGGGCGGCACCGGTGAAGGCCCCACGCTCGTGGCCGAACAGTTCGGACTGCACCAGATTGGCAGGGATCGCGCCGCAGTTGATCGCCAGGAACGGTTTGCCGGCGCGCCCGGACAAGGCATGCAGCGCCTGTGCGGCCAGCTCCTTGCCGGTGCCGGTCTCGCCGGTGACCAGCACCGGCAGGTCGACCGGAGCGAATTTATGCAGGGAGGCGCGCACCGACAGCAGGGCGGTGCTGTCGCCGATCAGCGCCGGCAGGTTGCCGGACTCGCGGACCATGTGCGGCAACGCGTCGTCGCCCTCGGATTGCCGCTGCATTGCCGACAGCAGATCGTGCAGTTCCAGCGGCAGCGCGAACTGGTCGCGGCACGCGCGCAGCAGCGGCCCCCACGCGGGCGGAGCGCTGCCCAGTCCAGGGGGCAGCACGGCGAGCCAGGGCAGGTGGTGATGCCGCTCGATCCATGGCAGCAGCAGCTGCACGGCGTCGGCATCAAGGTGACGCAGATCGACGATGGCCACCAGGTGGTCGCGGCCGCGCAGGCCGATGGCCATGGCAGGGGCAGGGCTGACGCAGCGCAGTTGCCAACCGGCCGCCGCCAGCGCACCACGCTCGGCTGCCTGCGGTTGGCCGAACCAGATTGCGCAACGCGATGGAATCTCCAGGCTTGCCGCCATTCCTTTCCCCCAGGCAACACGGGCGGCCCAGCCGGGCACCCGGCGCGCCGCCCCGCGCCGGGATGCTGTGGCCGAACACGGTCGGCCTGTCGCGGTCACTGCAACCTTGACATCAAGGACCAACGCAGCAAGCGGCGGCCAGCGGCCAGCGGCCCCGGTTACGGCCAGCCGCCCAATGAAAAAGCCGCTGCAGGGCAGCGGCTTTTCAGGCAATGCGCAGATGACCCCGGATCAGAGGTCGACCCGGCGGGCCTGCATGAACTTGTTGCCCCAGTAGCCGGTGAGCAGGGTGTCGACGCGGACGTCCTTGCCGGTGCTCGGGGCGTGCAGGAAGCGGCCATCGCCCACATAGATGCCGACGTGGTCGACCCGGCCCTTGCGGCCGAAGAACACCAGATCGCCTGCAGCCAGGGCGGCGCGGTCGTTGATCAGTTCGGCATTGGCGTCATGCGCCATTTCGCGCGAGACGCGCGGCAGCTCGATGCCCAGGGCCGAGCGGAACACGTAACCGACCAGGCCACTGCAGTCGAAGCCGCTGTCCGGATTGCTGCCGCCCCATCGGTACGGGGTGCCGAGCAGGGTCATGGCCCGGCGCAGCAACGACTGTACCTTACCGTTGTCGGCAGCGTTGCCGACCACGACGCTGCCATTGGCGGCGCTGCTGGTGTCGTAATTGGCGAGGAGGCGGCTGAGGTCACCGGCCACCATGGCCGAGCGGTCCATCAGGGGAATGGTGTCATTGGCGGCCAGGTGCGGCAGCAGGGCGGCCAGGGTGGCGCTGGCGGCGGCATCGGCGCGGCTGCGCTGCGGAGCGGTGGCGTCGGCCTTGGCGGCTGCGCGGGGGGCGGTCTCGGCGGTGGCAGCCGGGGTCGCATCGGTACGGGTGGGAGCGGACTGCGACCAGGCGGGAAGGCTGGTCAGACACAATGCCAGGCCCAGCAGAAGCGGGCGGACACTACGCGAAGAAGCGGCGGTCTGGCCTTGGCACGTCGGGTCGTTTGTCGTCACGCGTCGGTCACAAGGAAAAAAACGATGGGGCATCATGCCCTGTAAAAGCAGTAATAAGTTAAAAATTCCGTTAATGAATCGTTATTTGTGTCGTGATGATTGTCACAGTTTTGAACATATCGCCTGTTCATTTTAGCGAAGGACGCGTTTCGCCCCTGTGTAGTGGTCCTTCCAATAGGGGCCACTGAGGGAATCCAGGCGGACCGTTCCGCCGGTGCTCGGGGCGTGCACGAATCGACCTTCGCCCACGTAGATACCGACGTGGCTGACACTGCCTCGACTGCCAAAAAAGACCAGGTCGCCGGTTGCCAGGCGCTTCGGGTCGATCTTCGGCCCCTGTACCGCCGCCAGGTCGCGTGAGGTCCGCGGCAGCTTCAGGTCCAGCATTTCACGGTAGACGTAAGCGACCAGGCCGCTGCAGTCGAAGCCGGATTCGGGCGTGTTGCCGCCGTAGCGATAGGGCGTGCCGACCAGGCTGATGGCGCGCATCAGCACTGAATTGGCGGCCTCGGGGTTGTCCGGCGTGGTGCTGGGCCAGCTGGCCGTAGGGGACGGCGGTGCGGAACGGACGGCCTTGCCGCCGCCGCAGGCGGTCAGCAGCAGGGGCAGGGCCAGCAGCAGGGCGGGCGCGAGGAGCCGGCGCGTGCCGGACGAAACTGGCGTGATGTGCATGTTCTCCGGATAATGCGCGACCTTGGATTGGCCGTCATGATGGCGGCGTCCCCGCCGGGCGACAACCCGCCCCAACCCGCCTGCCTCCGGCAGATCCAGACAGAGTTGCGCATGAAGATCGAAAAAGACCGCGTTGTCCGCTTCCACTACACCGTCTCCGAGGCCGGCCAGGAGCCGATCGAATCGTCCAAGGACCGCGGCGAGCCGCTGGCGATCCTGATCGGCCACGGCAACATCATTCCGGGCCTGGAAAACGCCATGATGGACAAGGAAGCCGGCGCGACCTTCGACGTCGACGTCAAGGCGGCCGATGCCTACGGCGAGCGCCGTGATGGCCTGTCCCAGCGCGTGCCGAAGAAGCACTTCGGTACCGCCAAGCTGGTCCCGGGCCAGCAGGTCGTGCTGCAGACCAACTTCGGCCCGCGTGCCGTGACCGTGCAGAAGGTCGGCATGAGCGTGGTCGACGTCGACCTGAACCATCCGATGGCCGGCAAGGACCTGCATTTCGACGTCGAGATCGTCGACGTGCGCGAAGCCGGCAAGGAAGAGCTCGAACACGGCCACGTCCACGGCGACGGTGGTCACCAGCACTGATCGCACCGCGATCGTGATGCAGCAACGGCCCGCTTCGGCGGGCCGTTGCGTATCTGGAACAGGGCGGGGTCGTCCATGGCCCGCAGGCCGGCGGCATAATGACGGACCTGCACGCCGGATGCCCCGTGAACACCGCTTCCCCTTCCCTGCAACCGGTGGCTTCCGGCGAACGCATCGCCGTGCTGGACATACTGCGTGGCTTCGCCCTGCTGGGCATCCTGCTGATGAACATCGAGGCCCTCAGCGGGCCGCTGGACCTGGCCTTTACGGGCATCGACGCGCATTGGCAGGGCATCGACTACTGGGCCGATGCCTTCGTCTATGTGTTCGTGCAGGGAAAATTCTTCACCCTGTTCTCGCTGCTGTTCGGGGCGGGCTTTGCGGTGATGGCCCAGCGCGCCGAGGCAGCGGGCCGCCAGTTCACTCCGTTCTACCTGCGCCGCAGCGCTGGGCTGCTGCTGATCGGCCTGTGCCATGCACTGCTGGTCTGGTCGGGCGACATCCTGGTGCTGTATGCGCTGGCCTCGCTGCCATTGCTGGCCTGCCGTGAGGCACCGCGCAGCTGGCTGCCCTGGATGGGGTTGCTGGTGTATGCGCTGGGTGTTGCGCTGATGCTGCTGGTCGGCGCGATGGTGTCGATGGCCACCCCGCAGGACCTGCAGAAGATGCTGGTCGACGCGCAGCAGGGCATCGACCAGCAACGCCTGGTGTACGGCCAGGGTGACTGGATGCAGGCCAACATGCAGCGCCTGCATGAGTTCGGCGCGTCGCTGGGTGGCATGTTCATTTCCGGGCCCGAAGTGCTGGGCATGTTCCTGTTGGGGGCCTGGTTCGCCGGCAGCGGCGCATTGACCGCGCCGGAGCGTTTTCCGCGGTTGTATGCCGGCCTGCGCTGGATCGCATTGCCGCTGGGCCTGCTGGCCACCCTGGCAGGTGTGTTGTGGAAGCCGTATCTGGCGCCGGGTGTCTATGACCTGCCGACCACTGCGGCAATGGCACTGGTGGCCGTGGGCGGTGTGCCGATGTGCCTGGGCTACCTGGCCTGGATCGTGCACTGGCGCGCGCGCATGGGCTGGCTGGCGCCGGTCGGTCGGATGGCGTTGACCCATTACCTTGCCCAATCGGTGGTCTGCACGCTGCTGTTCTATCACTACGGGTTGGGATGGTTCGACGTGCTGCCGCGTGCCTGGCAGCTGCTGTTGGCACTGCTGCTGTTTGCAGCGCAGGTGATCTTCAGCCATCTGTGGCTGCGCCGTTTCCGCTTTGGTCCGATGGAATGGCTGTGGCGTGCGATGACGTACCGGCAGTGGCCAGCACTGCGCCGTGGGGCCGGGCAGGCGTGATCGATGCCGGCCGCGCGCGTTTCGACCTGCGTGGCTGCATGCATCAGCAAGCGTGCCGCTGCATGCCCTCACGTCTGGCCTGCAGCGGGCCGTGGCATGCTCGCAGCAGCATGGGTGACGGCGCCAACCCGCTGCCTGCCGATCTTCGTTGCGGGCGCTCGCCCGCCATCTTCCCTGTCGACTCGAGCGATTGCGATGAATACTCCCTCTTATGATTACGATCTGATCGTCCTTGGCGGCGGTTCCGCTGGCCTGGCCGGTGCCATCCGCGCTGCGCAGCATGGCAAGCGGGTTGCCCTGCTGGAGCCGGGTGAACTGGGGGGGACCTGCGTGAATGTCGGGTGCGTGCCGAAGAAGGCGATGTGGCTGGCCGCCGATCTGGCCGAGCGCATCGGCCTGGCCAGCGCGATGGGCTTCGACGTGGCGCCGCGTCCGGCGCTGTCGTGGAAGGAACTGGTGATCCACCGCCAGGCCTACATCAGCAACATCCACACCAGCTATCACAAGCGCCTGGATGAAACCGGCGTGGTGCGCATCCCTGCCCGCGGCCATCTGCTGGATGCGCACACGGTGGCGTGCAGTGATGGCGTGCGTTACAGCGCTGCGCAGATCCTCATCGCCACCGGCGCCCATCCGCAGCGGCCGGACATTCCCGGCGCCGAACTGGGCCTGGTATCCGACGATTTCTTCGACCTGCGTGCGGCACCGGCCGAGGTTGCCATCATCGGCGGCGGCTACATCGCGGTGGAACTTGCCGGGCTGTTGCAGGCACTGGGCAGCAAGGTGAGCCTGCTGGTACGTGGCAGCCGCCTGCTGGAGCGCTTCGACTACGAGCTGACCGCGCAGTTGGCCGAGAACCTTCGCCAGCAGGGCGTGCGCATCCACTTCGATTACCGTCTGCGTGAGTTGAAGCGCGACGGCGAACGCGTGTGCGCGTTCGGCCATGACGGCCCGATCGACAGCGTGTTCGACGCGGTGTTCTTCGCTACCGGCCGGCGCGGCAACAGCAAGGATCTCGGCCTGGAAGCACTGGGCATCGGCATCGGCGAACACCAGCAGGTGGAGGTGGACGAGTGGCAGACCACGGCGGTGCCAAGCGTGCATGCGGTCGGTGACATCGCAGGCAAGGTCGGCCTGACGCCGGTCGCCGTGGCTGCAGCGCGACGCCTGATGGATCGTCTGTTTGGTGGTCGCCCGGATGCGAAGATGGATTACGACAACGTGGCCAGCGTGGTGTTCTCGCACCCGCCGCTGGGCGCGGTAGGCATGAGCGAGGAAGATGCACGTGCGCGCTTCGAGCAGGTGACCGTGTACCACAGCCGGTTCCGGCCGATGCTGCAGGCGCTGGCCAACGGCACCCAGCGCAGCCTGTTCAAGATGGTCTGCGCCGGCCCGGAGGAGCGCGTGGTGGGTGTGCACCTGCTCGGCGAAGCGGCCGACGAGATCCTGCAGGGTTTCGCGGTGGCGGTGAAGATGGGTGCGACCAAGGCCCAGTTCGACGACACGGTGGCGATTCACCCGACGTCTGCTGAAGAAGTGGTGTTGATGCGCTGAGCCGGGCTGCGCCCGGTACCCGTGGTAGTGCCGGCCGCTGGCCGGCAACCTCGACAGCAACGGCAACGGCAACGGCAACGGCAACGGCAACAGCAACAGCAAAAAGCTGGGTTCTTGTGGGATGGCGGGGTGGGTGTCGACCTTGGTCGACACGTAGATCCACGCCATGCGTGGATCAGGAGTTGCAGTGAGCATGAACGGACATCGGATCGTTCGCCCGTAAGTGCCATGAGACAATTGGAAGCAATCCGGCTGCTTCCAGCCGCCCATGCGGCCCGTTTTTTTCCTGATGTCCACTTCTTCCCCCCGTATCGCCACCACGTCCCCGCGCATCGCTCTGGGCGGCATCGGCCTGGCTGCGGTCGGCGCCATTGCCGCCTCGGGCAAGGCGATCATCGTCAAGCTGGGGCTGCGCCATGGCGTGGACGCGACCACGCTGCTGGCGCTGCGCATGCTGATGGCGCTGCCGCTGTTCGCGTTGATGGCGGTGTGGGCCTCGCGCCGTGCCGAGCGACTGTCCTGGGCCGACCGCGCGCGCGTGCTGTGGCTTGGCTTCACCGGTTACTACCTGTCCAGCCTGCTGGATTTCCAGGGCCTGCAGTACATCAGCGTGACCCTGGAACGGTTGATCCTGTACTTGAACCCGACCCTGGTGCTGCTGATCAACGTGCTGCTGGCGCGGCAGCGGCCGGGTCGGTGGCAGGTCGGCGCGCTGGTGCTCAGCTATCTCGGCGTGCTGATCGCGTTCGGCCATGACCTGCAGCGGGAGGGTGGGCAGATCATCCTCGGCAGCCTGCTGGTGCTGGGCAGTGCGCTCAGCTATGCGCTGTATCTGTTCGGCAGCGGCCAGGTGGTCGCCCGTATCGGCGCGGTGCGTCTGACCGCCTACGCCAGCTGCGTGGCCAGCGTACTGGTGCTGCTGCATTTCACCATTACCCATCCGCTGCCGTTGCTGTGGCAGGCCCCCGCTGCCGTGCAGTGGCTGTCGCTGATCAACGCGACGGTCTGCACCGTGCTGCCGGTGCTGGCGATCATGCTGGCGGTGCAGCGCGTCGGCTCGTCGCTGGCTGCGCAGGTGGGTATGCTGGGCCCGGTTTCCACCATCGTGATGAGCCTATGGCTGCTCGACGAACCGATGGGGCCGGCGCAGATCGCCGGCACCGTGCTGGTCCTGATCGGCGTGCTGCTGGTGACGCGGCTGCGCCGCTGACGCCGGAGCAGGCGCGTGCCCGCATCCTGGCGGTGATCCATGCGATCCCGCCAGGGCAGGTGATGGGCTACGGGCAGGTCGCGATGCGCGCCGGCCTGCCCGGACGCGCCCGGCTGACCGCACGCATCCTCGGCCAGAATGACGATTCCTCGCTACCCTGGCACCGGGTGCTGCGCTCGGATGGGCGCATCGCCATGGCTGAAGGTTCGGCCGGCTGGCGCGAACAATCGCAGCGGTTGCGCGCCGAGGGTGTCATCGTCGAAAACGGCCGGGTGCGGATGCCCGCGACCGACCCGGCGGCGGCGCTGGATGCGGCCGTATGGGGGCCGGGCTGATCGCTGCCTGCGACTGAACGGGCGGCCGTCCGCGCTGGTCAAAAAAGGCCGATGCTGCGGCTATGATGGAGGCCGTTCCATGCCGGTGTCCCCATGTTCCCGCGACTGCCAACCGTCACCAAGGCCCTGTTGATCGCCAACGCGATCCTGTTCCTGCTGCAGCAGCCGTTCCTGCTCGGCATGCAGACCTTCGAGCCGTTCATGCTGCAGCCGCTGCAGCAGGGGTTCGATGCGTTCTCGCCGGGCGGCAATTTCCAGCCCTGGCAGCTGCTGACCTACGGCTTCCTGCATGGCAGTTTCTTCCATCTGTTCTTCAACATGCTGGCCGTCTTCATGTTCGGCGCGCCGCTGGAACAGACCTGGGGTGAGAAGCGCTTCCTGACCTACTACCTGGTGTGCGTGGTCGGCGCCGGCCTGTGCCAGTTGCTGGTCGGTACGATGCTCGACAATCCGGCCACGGTGCTGGGTGCGTCCGGTGGTGTGTTCGGCCTGCTGCTGGCCTACGGCATGCTGTTCCCCAACCAGCGGGTGATGCTGCTGTTCCCGCCGATTCCGATGAAGGCGCGTACGTTCGTGATCCTGTTCGGCGTGGGCGAGCTGGTGCTGGGCATGACCGGCTGGCAGCCGGGCGTGGCCCATTTCGCGCACCTGGGCGGCATGCTGTTCGGCTGGCTGCTGATCCGTTACTGGCGTGGCCAACCGCCGTTCAACAAGCGTCGTCCCCCGGGCCCGCCGAAGCGCCCGAACCACCTGCGCAGCGTGAAGTGAGGCGCAGGTGGGTGCCGACCGTTGGTCGGCACACCTTGTCCCACGCAGGTAGATGCCAACCTTGGTTGGCACACCTTGACGCCGGTAGATGCCAACCTTGGTTGGCACGCCTTGACGCCGGTAGGTGCCAACCTTGGTTGGCACGCATTTCATGCATCGGCCAGCACCACCTGCGCCGCGTTGTGCCCGGGCGCGCCGGTGACCCCGCCGCCCGGATGCGTACCCGCACCGCACAGGTACAGGCCGGGCAGGGCGCCGCGATAGCCGGCCTGGCCGACCATCGGCCGCGCCGAGAACAGCTGGTTGGCGCTGAGCGCACCGTGGAAGATGTCGCCACCGATCAGCCCGAACGTCCGCTCCAGATCCAAGGGTGACAGTGCCTGTCGACCAAGCATGCTGTCGGCGAAGCCGGGGGCGAAGTGATCGACGGTGGCGATCATCAGGTCGGCGACGGTATCGCGGTGATCATCCCAGTGCCGGCCATCGGGCAATTCCGGCGCCACGTGCTGGCAGAACAGGCTGGCCACATGCTGCCCGGGTGGCGCCAGCGAATCATCCAGCGTGCTCGGAATCAGCATCTCCACGATCGGCTCGCGCGACCAGCCCTCGCGACGTGCATCCAGCCAGGCACGGTCCATGTAATCCAGGCTGGGCGCCATGATGATGCCGGCACTGAGGTGATCACCGGGGCCGGGCAGGGCACGGAAATCCGGCAGCCGCGACAGCGCCACGTTCATCCGGAACGTGCCCGAGCCGCAGCGCCAGTTCGCCATGCGTTCACGGGTGGTGGCGGGAACCTGGGCGGGCTGCAGCAGTTGTTCGTACAGCAGCTTCGGGTTGACGTTGGCCACCACGGCACGTGCGCGCAGGCTTTCGCCGCCGGACAGTGCGACGCCGACCACGCGCCCGTCTTCCACCAGCAGGCGCTGCACGCCGGCATCAACGCGCAGCTCGGCGCCGGCCGCACGCGCCGATGCGGCGATGGCCTGGCTGATCGCGCCCATGCCACCGATGGCGTGGCCCCAAGCGCCCTTGACCCCGTTGCACTGGCCGAACACGTGATGCAGCAGTACGTAGGCGCTGCCTGGCGTGTACGGGCTGGCGTAGTTGCCAACAATGCCATCGAAACCAAACAGGGCTTTGATCGGCTCGCTTTCGAACCAGCGATCCAGGTACTCGGCGGCCGACAGCGTGAACAGATCCAGCAGTTCCTGGCGCAGTGCAGGGTCGAGTGCGGCCAGCTCCCGTCCCAACCGGCCCATCTGCCACAACGCCGGCAACGCACGCCAGCCGGCCATCACCCCGAGGTCGGGCGGCGGACGCAGCGCCCAGTCGCGCAGCACATCGGCGAATACCTCCAGGCGCGCTTCATAGGCGGGCAGCGCCTGCGCATCGCGTTCGGAGAACTTCGCCACCTCGGCCTGGGTGCGGCCAGGTGCGGACAGCAGGTAGCGGCCATCAGGCAATGGCAGGAAGTTGTTGGCTGGCCGCGCGACGATGCGCAGCCCGTGCGCATGCAACTGCAGCTCCTCGATCACCTTCGGCTGCAGCAGCGACACCGTGTACGAGGCCACCGAGTTGCGGAAGCCCGGGTGGAACTCCTCGGTGACAGCCGCACCGCCAAGGATGCCGCGACGCTCCAGCACCAGCACCCGTTGCCCCGCGCGCGCCAGATACGCCGCGCACACCAGCCCGTTGTGGCCGCCACCAACGATGATCGTGTCCAACGTCGTCATGCGTTGCGGATCGCCGCTTCGATGGTGGCGATGTCGATCTTCTTCATCGGCATCATCGCGTTGAAGGCGCGCTTGGCCAGGGCCTTGTCCTTGCTGGTCACCGCTTCGATCAGCATGCGCGGGCTGATCTGCCAGGACACGCCCCATCGGTCCTTGCACCAGCCGCATTGGCTTTCCTGGCCACCGTTGCCGACGATGGCATTCCACAGGCGATCGGTCTCGGCCTGGTCCTCGGTGGAAATCTGGAACGAGAACGCTTCGCTGTGCTTGAAGGTCGGGCCACCATTGAGGCCGACGCAGGGAATGCCGCAGACCGTGAATTCGACGGTGAGCACGTCCCCCTGCTTGCCGTCCGGGAAGTCGCCGGGCGCGTGATGCACAGCGGTTACTTCGCTGTCGGGAAAGGTCTTCGCATAGAACGTGGCGGCCTCGAGCGCGCCGTTGTCATACCAGACGCAGATCGTGTTCTTGTGAGCCATGGCGGGGGCTCCGCAGTGGACGAAGGCGCAGCGATAGCATGGGCGGTGTTAATGCCGGATCGTGCTGCACTGCGGGAGCTGCCGGCGCCGCGCTACCATGGCCGGACGACACGACAGGGATGATGCGTGAAGATCCTGATTCTGGGTGGATATGGGGTGTTCGGGGGGCGTCTGGTCCGCTTGCTGGCCGACCTGCCGATGCTGGAACTGCTGATCGGTGGCCGCAACCTGGCGGCGGCACAGGCCTTCTGCGCAGGCTATGTGGGGAAATCAACGCTGCGTCCACTGCAGGTCGACCGGCAACGGCTGGCCACGGCCCTGCAGGCCGAGCGACCGGACCTGGTGGTGGATGCCTCCGGTCCTTTCCAGGACTATGGCGAACACCGCTATGGCGCGATCGAAGCCTGCATCGCCGCCGGCATTGATTATCTGGACTTCGCCGACGCGGCAGACTTCGTATTCGGGGTTTCGCAGTACGACGCGCAGGCCAGGGCGGCTGGCATCTACGCACTGTCAGGCGTCAGCAGTTTCCCGGTATTGACCGCGGCAGTGCTGCGCGAGATGGCCACGCACATGGACATCGTCAGCGTGGAAGGCGGCATCGCGCCATCGCCCTATGCCGGCATCGGCCTGAACGTGATGCGTGCGGTGGTCGGCTATGCCGGTGCGCCGGTGAAGCTGCGCCGCAACGGTCGCGATGGGCACGGCATCGGCCTGGCCGAGAGTCGCCGCTTCACCGTCGCGGTGCCGGGGCGGCTGCCGCTGCGCAACCTGCATTTCTCGCTGGTGGATGTGCCCGATCTGCAGGTGCTGCCACCCGAACATCCGACGATGACCGACATCTGGATGGGGGCTGGCCCGGTGCCGGAGATCCTGCATCGCGTGCTCAATCTTCTGGCCAAGGCGCGCCTGCACCTGAAACTGCCATCGCTGGAGCCATGCTCGCGGTTGTTCTATACCGTGTTGAACCTGATGAAGTTCGGCGAGCATCGCGGCGGCATGATCGTGCGCGCCGTGGGCACCCGCGATGGTGCGCGTGTGGAACAGAGCTGGCACCTGCTGGCCGAGGCCGATGACGGCCCGTACATTCCGTCGATGGCGATCGAAGCGGTGATCCGCAAGCAGCTGGCCGGTGATCGGCCGTCACCGGGTGCACGCCCGGCCACGCATGCGCTGGAACTGTCCGACTACGACCGGCTGTTCGACGGACGCACGATCCATACCGGTTTCCGCCGCGACATGCCCGGTGCCAGCCTGTACCAGCGCCTGCTGGGCAGCGCGTACGCGCAGCTGCCGGCCAGCGTGCAGGCGTTGCATGCACCGTCTGCCGCCAAGCGCTGGAGCGGGACGGCATCGGTCGAACGCGGTGGTGGGTTGTTGTCGCGGTTGCTGGGGAACGTGTTCGGTTTTCCGGCAGCGGGCGAGGCAGTGCCGGTCAGCGTGGAGTTCACCGCAGAGGCGGGTGGTGAGCGCTGGACGCGGACCTTTGCCGGCCGTCGTTTCTCTTCGTTGCAGACGCAGGGGCAGGGGCGCAACGAAGCGCTGCTGGTCGAACGCTTCGGTGCGGTATCGGTAGCGTTGGCACTTCTGGTCGACAACGGGCGGCTGCAACTGGTGCCGCGACGCTGGTCGATCCTGGGCCTGCCGTTGCCGCAGTGGCTGTTGCCCGGGGAGAACAGCTTCGAGGGTGATGAGGATGGGCGCTTCGTCTTCGACGTGGAGATCGGCGCGCCGGTGGTGGGGCGCATCGTGCATTACCGGGGAACGTTGAAGCCCGCGTGATGTCCACCGACGAAAAAGGGCGCCACGAAGGCGCCCTTTCCGTTACCGCTGTTGCATGAACCTCAGCGCCAGACCTTGATCTGCTCGCCGTCGGTGCGCTGCATCGGCTGGCCCGGCTTGCAGCTGAAGCTGGCGCCGAACGCCGGCAGGTTCGACAGCGGGCCGTTGGTGCGCCAGCGGCCCGGTGCACGGATGTCGGCGGTCAGGCGGCGTGCGGCCTCGTTCGGCGACAGCTGCTGCGGCCACAGCGAAGCCCAGGCACGGAAGAAGCCCTGCTGCTGTGCAGGCTTGGCCTTCGGCTCCTGCGCGGTGTACGCGGCCCAGGCCAGCTCCAGACCGGCGATGTCGGCCAGGTTCTCTTCCTGGGTCAGCGTGCCGTTGACCTTGGCCCCCTTCACGCCGGGGAACTCGTAGGCGCCGTACTGGCTGGCGACACGGGTGCCGAGCAGGGTCCAGGCGGTCTTGTCGGCCGGGGTCCACCAGCTGCGCAGTTCGCCCTTGGCATCGACCAGCGCACCCTTGGCATCGATCGCACGGGTCAGCTCGTGGCCGACCAGGCCGCCGAAGCTGCCGAACTTGTCGGCGGCATCGGCCTTGGCGTTGAACACCGGGCCCTGCAGGATCGCCGCAGTGACGATCAGCCGGTTCTGCGCCAGGTCATAGGCCAGCGACGGCTGCTGCGGCAGCACGTCCCAGCGGCGGTCGGCGTTGCCCTTGCCGATGCGCTTCATTTCCTCGCGGTGGCGCCAGGTGGACGCGATCAGCATGTTGCCGCCGAACGAACCACGGCCCATCGGCTGCACGCTGTAGTCCAGATCGCGCAGCGGGGTGCCGATCTCGATCTTCAGCGCGGCCAGCTTGGCCTGCGCTTCGGTCTTGGCCTCGGCGCTCATCCAGCTGTTGTTCTTGACCGCTTCGATCTGCACTTCACGCACCTTGTCGACGATCCAGGCCGCCTGGCGGCGGTCTTCGGCGGACAGGTAACGGGCTGCGTATTCGCGGCCGACCATCGGGCCAGCGGCCACGTTGATCGCGTCCAGTACGCTTTCCCAGCGCTGCGGCGGCAGGGTTTCACCACGCAGCACGCGGCCACGGAATTCGAACTCCGCATCGCGGTACGCCTTGGACAGGTACGGCGCCATCGAGTCGCCCACGCGCCAGCGCAGGTAGGCCTTCCACTGGTCCGGCTTGAGCTTGGTGACCATGCCGTCGAGCTGCTTGAACAGCGCCGGATCGGCCAGCGACACCAGGTCATCGTTGACGCCCTGCGCCTTCAGGAACGCATCCAGCTGCAGGTTGCGGTAGCGGCTGTTGAGGTCCTTGGTGGAGATCGGCGCGTAGTTGTTGAACGGGTTGTTGATGCCCGCCAGCGACTGCGCGTTGCGCGCCAGTTCCGTTTCCAGCGCGATCACCGCCTGCGACTCGGCGTCCAGCTTGGCCGCCGGGGTGCCGGTCAGCGCGAGGATCTGCTTGACGTAGTTGCGGTAGCGGCCCATCAACGCGACGGTGTCGGCGTCGGTGCGGGTATAGAAGGCCGGATCAGGCAGGCCCATGCCGCCCTGCATGAAGTAACCGATGTGGCGGTCCAGCGCTTTCAGGTCCACGTCCGGACCGAAGTTGAAGGCCACCGGGATGCCGACCTGGTGCAGCGCGGCGATCGAGGCCGGGACATCCTTGGCCTTCTTGATCGCGTTGATGCGGGTCAGCAGCGGTGCGATCGGGTTGGAGCCGTCGGCTTCCACGGCCGCTTCGTCCAGGCCGCTGGCCCAGAAGTCGCCCAGCAGCTTCTGCACGTTGCCCTGCGGCGCCTTCATCGAGGCGTCCAGCAGTTCACGCTGTTGCTGCCGGCTGCGGTCGACCAGCTGGCCCAGTGCGGTGGCGGCGCCGGTCTGCGGCACCGGGTTGGCCTTCAGCCAGCCTGCGTTGGTGGCGTCGTAGAAATCGCTGCACTGCGCACTGACGGCCGGGGCGCGTGCGGCCTTCTTTTTGGCGGCGAACGCATCGTGGGTCGGAACCAGGGTCGCCAGGCTGATGCCCAGGGCGATGGCAAGCGGACGGAAGTTGGGCATGTAGAACGAATCCGTGATGGATTGAGGGCGGGCGAACTATAGCAAGCCGCGCATGGGCACGGGATGCACGCATCACGGTGGTTCCGCCGGGCATGGCCCGGCGCTACCGGGTGGGTGGCATGGGCAGGGGATGCACGCATCACGGTGCATCCGCCGGGCATGGCCCGGCGCTACCGGGTGGGTGGCATGGGCACGGGATGCACTCCTCATGGTGCATCCGCCGGGCATGGCCCGGCGCTACCGGGCGGGTGGCATGGGCGCGCCATGCGTGGCTGCGGCCACCGCGCGGAAAAACAAAGGCCCGGGAAATCCCGGGCCTCTGCAGGCAAGCCGTGGCCTCAGCCGTGGCTTACCAGATCACCACCTGCGAGTCGCCGGTGCGCGACATCGGCGTACCCGGCTTGCACTGGAAGGCCGCGGTGAAGGTCGGCAGGTTCGACGGCGCACCGACGGCACGGAACTGCGCCGGCGCGTGGGGGTCGGTTGCCAGGCGGACCTTGGCGTTCTCCGGGGTGTACTTGGTGCGCCACACGGTGGCCCAGTTGAAGAAGAAGCGCTGATCGCGGGTGAAGCCATCGATCTTCGCGTCTTCCTTGCCGGCCGACGCCTTCTGCAATGCGTCGTAGGCGGTGGCCAGGCCACCCAGGTCGGCGATGTTCTCGCCCAGGGTCAGATGGCCGTTCACGGCCTGGCCGTCGACCTTGTACTGGTCGAACTGCTTGACCAGCTTGCCGGTCAGGCCAGCGAAATTCTTCGAGTCGGCTTCGGTCCACCAGTTCTCGAAGTTGCCGGTCGGCCCGAAGCGGCTGCCCTGGTCGTCGTAACCGTGGGTCATTTCGTGGCCGATGACCGCACCGATACCGCCGTAGTTCAGCGCGTCGTCCGCCTTGGCATCGAAGAACGGCGGCTGCAGGATGGCGGCCGGGAACACGATCTCGTTCTGCAGCGGGTTGTAGTAGGCGTTGACCGTCTGCGGGGTCATGCCCCACTCGGTCTTGTCCACCGGCTTGCCGATCTTGGCCAGGTTGTACTGGTAGTTGAACGCGGTGGCCGCGCGCACGTTGCCCAGGTAGCTGTCACGGTTGGTCTGCAGGCCCGACCAGTCACGCCACTTGTCCGGGTAACCGATCTTCGGAGTGAAGGTTTCCCACTTGGCGATGGCCTTGGCCTTGGTCTCTTCGCTCATCCAGGACAGGCCCTGGATGCGTTCCTTCAGCGAAGCGGCCAGGTTCTTCACCAGCTCTTCCATCTTCGCCTTGGCTTCCGGCGAGAAGGCGACCTTCACGTACAGCTGGCCGAAGGCTTCGCCGGCATCGCTCTCGATGGTGCCCAGCACACGCTTCCAGCGCGGCTTCTGTTCCTTCTGGCCATTGAGGGTCTTGCCGTAGAACTCGTAGTTTTCCTGCACGAACGCATCGGCCAGGTACGGCGAGGCGCCGTCCACGGTGTGGAAGCGCAGGTAGGCGCGCCACACCGACGGATCGGTATCGCCCAGCGCCTTGCTCACTTCCTGGTGGAAGGCCGGGATGGCCAGCGAGAACTTCTCCGGCGCGGCCACGTTCTGCGACTTGAAGAACTCGGTCCAGCTGAAGTTCGGGGTCAGCGCATCGGCCTCGGCCAGGCTGACCGGGTGGTAGTACAGCGAGACATCGCGCGACAGCTCAACGCTGGACTTGGACGCCTTGGCCAGGCGGGTCTCGAACTTGACGACTTCTTCAGCCTGCTTTGCGGCATCGGCAGCGGCCACGCCGGACAGCTCCAGCACCTTGGCCACGTGGGCCTGGTAAGCCTTCAGCTTGTCGGCCTTGGACGCATCGGTATAGAAGGTCTTGTCCGGCAGGCCCAGGCCGCCCTGGCTGGCGTAGGCCATGTTCACGGCCGAGTTCTTGAAGTCGGCTTCGGCGCCGAAGCCGAACAGCACGTTCTCGCCCTTGGCAGCGCTGGTGCGCAGGTAGTTGGCGATGGCGGCCTTGTCCTGCAGGCCGTCGATCGCAGCCAGGTCGGCCTTCAGCGGCTCGATGCCCTGGGCGTTGACCTTGGCTTCGTCCATGCCGGTGGCCCACAGGTCGCCGACGATCTTCTCGATGCCGGCCGGGTTCTTGACCTGCGCGACCTGCTCGGCCAGCTGGTGCTGCACGGCCACCGAACGCTCGTCGAGGATGGTGAAGGCGCCCCAGCTGGTGCGGTCGCCCGGAATCTCGTTGGCGGCCAGCCACTTGCCGTTGACGTAGTCGCCGAAGGCGGTGCAGGCGTCAAGGTTGCTGTCCAGATCGCTGGCCTGGAAGGCGTTGTAGGCCGGCAGCTTGCTCTCGTCGAGCTTGTAGGTGGTGGCGGCGTCGGCCGCGGCCGGCGTGGAGGCGGTGGCATCCTTTGCCGGGGTTTCGTTCTTGCCGCAGCCGACCAGCGCGGCCGAAACGGCCAGGGTCAGCAGCACGATCTTGGGAGTACGGGTCACTTGAATGGCCTCCAGGCCGAGTGAGTCAGGGAAGGGCCGGGGGAACGGCCGTGGGCCGAACGATACGCCGCCGGCCCACACTGCAAGGGTGTCGAAGGTCATGGCCAGGCGCAAGGGGGCCTTGCCGGCACCGGAAAAGACAGACCCGGCAAAAGCCGGGTCTGTCGGGGTACTGCCTGTTTTGCTGGATCAGAACTTGTAGGTAGCGCCCATGTACATGTAACGGCCGATGTTGTCGTACATCGCCGAACCGACGTCGGAGCCGAAGTAGTTCACCGGCGGATCCTTGTCGAAGGCGTTGTCCACGCCCAGGTAGACGTCGATCTTGTCGCCCGGGAAGCGGTAGCCGAACTGGAAGTTGTGGTAGACGTACGAACCGTTGCGGATCGGGCTGCTCTGGCCCGGGTTGGCCTGGTAGCTCTTGGGCTGCACGCGCAGGTTGCTGCTCACGTAGTTCAGGTCCCACGACGCGCGCCACTGACCCAGCGAGTACTTGGTCTGCAGCGAACCGCGCCAGCGCGGGTCGGTCACCCAGGTGACGTTCTCGTCGTACTCGTTCGGGAAGTCCTGGAAGGCCCATTCACGCGACTGCAGCAGGCGGGTACCGACCAGGCGGATCACCGTGTCGCCCTCGGCGAGCTTGAAGCGGTAGTCCATTTCCAGATCGACGCCGACGCGACGCGAGCGCGCCAGGTTTTCGTTCAGTGCAACCCAACGGCTGATCGAGTGTTCCGGGAAGGTGCGGCCACCCGCATCGGTCTTGCCACCGACCGGTGCGCGCTCGATGAAGCCGCAGAAGCTGTTGTTGATGCCTCCCGGAGAATCCACGCAGCGGGTGGCATTGGTCTGTGCGGTCACTGCACCGATGGCATCCTTCAGGCTGATCCACCAGTAGTCCACCGACATGCCGAAGCCCTGCAGGAAATCAGGCTGCCAGACCAGGCCATAGGTGAAGCTGCGCGCGCGCTCCGGCTTCAGGTTCGGGTTGCCGCCGCTGACACCCGGGCGGGTTGCGGTGTAGGTATCGACCCAACCCACCGGCACGCCCAGCGCCGAGCAGTTGGCCTGGCGCAGGGCCGGATCAGCTGCCGTATTGGGGCGATTGGAATTGGTGGCCAGGTAGTTGCAGGGATCGTTGACGGTGGCGAAGTTCTCGCTCTGCGGGTTGTACAGTTCGCCGATGCTCGGCGCACGCACCGCCTGCGACAGGGTGCCGCGGGCACGCAGGGACGGAATGATGGTCCAGTCCAGGCCGACCTTCCAGGTGGTGGTCTTGCCGATGCTGCTGTAGTCGGACCAGCGACCGGCAGCGTCCATGGTCAGGTTGTAGATGCCCGGGATGTCGGCCAGCAACGGCACGGTGGCTTCGACGAACGCTTCGCGCACGTCGTACTTGCCCATCCGGTTGGGGATCGCGTTGAGGAAGGTCAGGCCCTGCGCTGCCAGCGGATCGGTGATTTCGCGGCTCTTCTCGCGGCGGTATTCCACGCCACCGGCCACGCCGACGTCACCTGCCGGCAGGCTGAACAGCGAGGCGTTGGCCAGCGAGGCGCTGAACACCGACTGCTGCAGGCGCGAATAGTTGAACGAATCGACGTTCATCCAGTCGCGTGCCGCCTGGGTCACCGCGCCATTGCCGAACACCGAGAACGGTACGCAGCCTTCGCGGGCGAACTGCGAGTACACGCGGTTGCCGTTGTTGGGGTTGGTGGCGTTCGGGTTCAGCGTGGTGCGGCAGACGATCTGGCCGGTGGACGGATCGACCACGGTGTCCAGGCCTGCCTGCCAACGCTCGTTGATGCGGTTGTTGAGGTTCCAGCGCTTGACTTCGCTCTGGCCCCAGTTGCCGTACACGTCGTAGGTCCAGTTCTCGGTCAGGTTGCCTTCCACGCCGAGCACGAAGCGCTGGGTGTTGCGCTCCACGTGCTCGCCACGCTGGCCGGCATCGACGTTGAAGCGGCTCAGGGTCAACTGGCTGGCGCCGTTGGCGGCCATCAGCGCGCGCAGCTGCGGCGAAACGTAGGCATTGTCGCGCTGGATGCGCAGGGTCTGGTCGAACGACGGCTGGGCCAGGAAGTCCGAGACGGTCTCGGTGTACTTGCCTTCGAAGTACAGGCGGTGGTTGTCGGTCAGGTCGAAGTTGACGACCGCATTGACGCTCTTGCGGTCGAAGCCGGGCTGCAGATCGGCGACCGAATTGAGGTCGGCGAAGTCGCAGTTGACGCAGCTGGTGGTGCTCGGCATCACCCCGTCATAGCGCTGCGGGCGGTAGGTGCCATCCGGATTGAACTGGTAGCGGTTGCCCCAGGTCGCCTTGTTGGTGGGCGAGAACGCACCCAGCGTGAAGGTGCCGCCGAAGGAGATCGAGTGATTGCCACCCGGGCCGCTGAGCACGGTCTGCGGATTGCTTTCGCTGGAGGGCTTGGTCGGGTCGTAGTTGGGGTTCGGCACCGACACCAGGAATTCATTGCCGATCGCGCGGTCGCTGCGGACGAAGCGGTCCTGCTTGCTGTATTCCAGTGCGATCGCGGCGTTGCCGCGGCCGTTGGCGAAATCGGTGCCGGCCGAGGCACTGATGAAGGAGCGGTTGAAGCCGCCTTCACTGGCCATGCCGGTCTGGCCACGCACTTCGGCGCCATCGAACGACTTCTTCATGATGAAGTTGACGACACCGGCCACGGCATCGGCACCGTACACAGCCGAGGCGCCACCGGTGATGACTTCAACGCGCTCGATCCACTCGACCGGAATCGTGTTGACGTCGACTGCCGAGGAGCCGGAGGTCGCGCCGACATGGCGGCGACCATTGACCAGCACCAGCGTACGCGAGGTGCCCATGCCGCGCAGGTCCATCAGGCCCACACCGGCGGTGCCGATGAAGCGCGTGGAATTGCCCAGCGTATAGGTCGGGCTCAGCGCCGGCATGCGCGCCATCAGGTCGCCGATGTTGTTGGCGCCGGTGGCACGGATTTCTTCGGCCGTGATGGCGGTGACCGGCGAGGGGGTCACGAAGCCGGTACGCGCGATGCGCGAGCCGGTCACGCTGACGCGGTCCAGGTCGATCGGGTTGTTGCCGGAGCTGGCTTCCTGGGCCAGGGCCGGGGCTGCGGCAGCCATCATCAGGCCGGCGAGCAGGGCGTTGGTCAGCGGGTGGCGACCAGGCGTGCGGTGGTGCGTCATGTGGTGAATCCCCCTAGTGGATGAAGATCGTCCGCATCCCTGCGGTTGTTACGGTCATGTTCATGGTTTGTCCTGACCTTTATCGAACCTAACACGCGCTTAACGGGAAATGCATGGTTTCGTCACACTTTGTCACTCGGAATGTCAACGGCGTACATGAAATTGCAACAAATACAGATGCTTAGTCTCATTTGTGATGTGCCGAATCTGGCGGCACGGGCCGTATATGAATGGCCTGTTAAGTCGTACTTTGCGCAAAAAGGTGTCTCGCCAGGACATCGCTTGCCTCCTGCGTGGCGACGGGGGAGTGGTGGGCGGTGAGCGCATTCAGGAGCCATTTGTGTGCCGCGGGGCGTGCTGTCAGCGCTGGCGGTGATCGGCGGTCACGGTGCGCCGCCCGCTTGCCGCAGGCAAAAGAAAAGGGCGGCCGGAGCCGCCCTTTTCATGTGCTGCAATGCTGCGATCAGAACTTGTAGGACACGCGCGCGAAGAACGTGCGGCCGTACCAGTCGTACTGGGATGCGTACAACGGCGTGTTGCCATAACGGGTGCCGGCGGTGTTGGAGATCAGGTCCGGCTCCTTGTCGAACAGGTTGCGCACGCCGACCATGATGTTCCAGTCATCCATGTCGTAGCCGACAGAGACGCTGTGGCGGAACTGCCAGCCGGCCTTGATGTCGCGGGTCGCGTTCTGGTAGCCGGAATAGGTGAAGTTCCGGTCCAGGTCCTTGTTCTGGGTGCTGCTGACGTACGTGCCCTGCCAGTTGAACGTCCAGTCACCCCGTTCCAGGCTGACGCTGGCCAGGCCGACGGTCTTCGGCCGGCCGATGTAGCCGACCTGGTCGGAGGTGGTGATACCACTGTCAGAAGCCGAGTCGAACAGCTGGTACGTATCTTCGATGGTGTAGGTGACCTGCGCTTCGGCGGAAATCTTGCCGAAGGAGAAGTCGTTGTCGTAGTTGACCTGGAGGTCGTAGCCGCGGGTGCGCTCGCGGTTGATGTTCACGTATTTGTTGTAGATCGTGGTGATGTTGTTCGGCGCCGACGCGTTGGTTGGGCTGTTGCGCACAATCTGGTCACAGAATGCGTTGGGGAACACCGCCGAGCCGTAGCAGCCGAACACGATGTCGTACTCGTCGAGCTGAGTGATTTCACCGCGCACGTCATAGTCGAAGTAATCCAGCGCCACGTTGAGGTTGGCGAAGGTCGGGCTCCAGACCAGGCCGAGGGTCTTGGCCTTGGACGTTTCCGGCTGCAGGTTGTTCTTGCCGCCGCCACCGGAATAGATGGTGGCGCTACTGCCGCCGCCGCCGGTATAGGTGTCCGGAATGCCGGCCGCTCCGCAGTTGGCACGGATGAAGGTGTTGTTGCTGTCGCCCCACTGGATGCAGGGGTCGATCTGGGTCTGCGGCAGGAAGCCGGTCTGATCGCCCAGGTACAGCTCGTACAGGCCCGGCGCACGGAACGAGGTACCCATGGTGCCGCGCACGCGCAGTGACGGGATGATCTGCCAGTTCACGCCGGTCTTCCAGACGTGATCCGAGCCCGGCACCGAGTCGTATTCGAACACGCGGCCGGACAGGTTGACCGACAACGATTCAATGCCCGGGATGCCCTTCAGCAGCGGTACGTCGACTTCGGCGAACGCTTCCTTGACCTTGTCGGTGCCACGGGTCGGGCCGGCAGAGGTGGAATTCCAGGAGCGGTCCGCGAGTGCGAAATCCGACGGCGTGTCATCGATCTTGTACCTGCGGAACTCGACACCGAATGCCGAGGCGACATCGCCGGCGGGCAGGGTGAACAGGTTGCCGCTGAAGATCGCGTTGGCACTGGTCTGATCGTAAGTGGTCTTGCCGGTGTGGTACTGGCCCACGGCGGCAATCAGCTCATTCATGCGGGTGCCGTTGAGGAAGCCCGGATCGAAGTAGTTCACCGGCATGTCGTCGTCGGTATAGACGAGGTCGCCGGCGCGGTCGACATCGATCGACAGCGCGCCGTACTTGCCGGTGGAGCGGCTGAAGCCAGCGTTGACTTCCCAGGTCCAGCTGTCGGTCGACTTGAACTGGCCATCGAACTTGGTGGTGCCGTAGAAGTAGTCGACCGTGATCTTCTGGTCACTCGGGAACGGCATGATGACCTGGAAGTAGTCATCGGCCGCCTCGCTGTAGACCGTTGGGTAGAACTGGCGCCAACTGTGCGCCTTGGTCTCACGGCGGTTGTACAGGAACTGCGTCTTCCAGTTGAAACTGTCGAAGCTGAAGTCAGTGGCGGCGTACAGCGAGGCACGCTCACGCTGATTGATCACTTCCTGGTCGTGGTAGAACGGGAAGTTCAGGACATCCTGGTAGTACGCGGTGCCGCCGTTGGCGTAGGTCGGAGTCGGGCGCGGGCGCGGACGATAGCCCGGGAACGGGCCCACCGTGCTGCCATCGGGCGAGGGCACGTAGCGGATTGCCGGGTTGTTGTAGTTGATGATGGTATTGGCGTACAGGTTGCCGGTGCTGCAGCCTGCCAGGTTGCTGCCGGCCAGGATCGAGCGATCCTCACGGTCGATCCGCTTGCCGTCAGTGCCCCAGACCATGTCTTCGGCGCAGCGGAAGTAATCGCGATCACCCACGGTCAGTGCGTTCAGACGGTCCCACTGCGCAGCCGCCACGACACTGCCCTTGTCGAAGTTCCAGCCGTTGGCGATCGAGGCAGAGAACTGCTCGCCGCCACCATGCTGCGGCACGCTCATGGAGTAGGTCATCTCCGGACGGTCGATGCTCTTCTTGGTGATCAGGTTGACCACGCCGGCAAGCGCATCGGAGCCGTAGATGGAGGAGGAGCCGTCCTTGACGATTTCCAGCCGCTGCAGGATGGCCTGCGGAATGACGTTCAGATCGAACGCGGCGACCTGGCCACGGGTACCGGCCGGGCCGGGACGCTGGCCGTCGAGCAGGATCAGCGTGCGGTTCGCGCCCAGACCACGCAGCGAGACCGTCTGCACACCGGTGCCGCCTTCGACGACGAAGCCGCCGAACTGGTTGTTCATCTGCGTGGAGCCTGCAGCGATCGAAGACGTCTGCAGGAAGTCGGCGGTATCGAACTGACCGGCAGAGATCGCCTTGTCGATCGAGATGACCTGCACCGGCGACGTGGTCTCGTACTCCGGACGCTTGATCAGCGAACCGGTGACGACGACGGTGTCAAGTTCGGTGGCGCGCTTGGATGCGGGGGTGGTACTTGACGAAGCAGCTTCCTGCTGTGGTGTTTCCTGGGCAAAGGCAGGAGCGACATGTAGACAGGCCAGAACCGCCAAGGTCAGCGGGACGCGGCTCGGCTTGGAGAGGCGAATGACGTTGCGCATTTCGGTAATTTCCCTATTTGTTACGCTTCGGTTAACGGAGTGTATGTTTGCCGTAAAGTAAATGCAAGATGAACGAAGCGTGCCTGTAATGCTTTGATGTTTAAGGGAAATTCATCGTGTGGATGCGAAACGCCCCCGCTGGCGGATGCCAGGCGGGGGCGCTCAGCGACACGATCTAGGGGTCAGAGGCCGCCCGGGCCGCAATCCTTCTTCAGGAAGCCTTCGATGAGGCCCAGCGTTTCCCGCTGCTGGCGTGGGTACCACGGCATGCTGTGCTGCTGGTCGGCAATCAGGTGGTACTGCGCAGGCACCTTGTCCTTCACCGCTTCGTAGAAGCCCTGGGCGTGGAAGGAGGGTGTACGCACATCGCGGTCACCCACGAACAGCATCACCGGAATGTTGGCGCTGGCGGTGTTGCGCATCGGATCCATGCCCTTGACCGTCTGCCCTTGCAGGATGCGCTGCAGGCGGTTGTCGCTCCAGCTGGTGCCCAAGCGTGCGAGATCGGTGACCGGAGCGCCGGCAATCGCGCACTGATACGGGCTGCCTGGGCGAACGGTGGCTGCGGCAGCAGCGAAGCCGCCGTAGGAGTAGCCGAAGATCGCGATGCGGTCCTTCGCAGCGAAACCCTGCGACACCAGCCACGCCGCACCGTCATCATTGTCGTCGGACATCTTCTGGCCCCATTCGCGGTCGCCGGCAATCCACAGGTCCCGGCCCAGGCCAGAGGAGCCACGGTACTGCGGGCGAAGCACGGCATATCCGCGAGACGTCAGCAGCGCGACCCAGCCGGAGGCATCCCATTGCACGTAGTCACGCGCCCAGGGGCCGCCGTGTGGATGGACAATGGCCGGCGCTGCGGCATCGCCTTCCTTCCAGCCCGCAGGGAGATCCAGGATGGCAGGAATGACCCGTCCGTCGCGTGCCTTGTAGTTCACCCAGCGTTGTTCGCCCACCGTGCCCTTGCTGATCCACGGACGCTCGCTGCCCAGGCTCACCACCTTTTTCCGATCCAGCAGCAGGAAATGGGAGGGCGGTGCATCCGGACCGGTAGCGCGGAACAGGATCCTCGAGAAATCATCGTTGTAGCGGCTGATCTCGATCTGCCTTCCCGGCGCAGCTTGCTTCAGCGTGTCCTGGATCGATTTCAGCGTCGGGTCGACGTAGACCGTCTGTTGCGAAGGGCCATCGATGGTGAATCCGACCACTTGATTGAAGGTGCTCGGCTGGGTGCTGAAGACAAGGCTTGCGATGGAGAAGTTCGGATTGGCCAGCACCGGTTCGGGATCGAACTTCTGCGCCTTGGCGTCGTACAGATGTGCCTGCACCTTGTCCGAGAAGAGGTCGGTCAGGACGTAGTACTTGCCGGTGGCATCGTCCACACCAGCCAACTCGACCGTATGCCGGTTGGACAGGCGTGTCAGCAGCGGCTTCTGCAGTACGAACTGCCCGGAGCTCGGATCAAGGATCTGAATCTGCTGGTCGTAATCGCCGCTGACCGGTTCGATCTGGCTCTTGGCGAGCACCTTGCCGCTGCGCGGGTCGAACAATGCAGGCTGGGCGCGGGTGCCGCCGCGGAACAGCAGTTCGGTTTCCTTGGTCTTGAGGTTGTACAGGTAGTAATTGGCGGTCAGCGTTATCTCGCTGAGCTGGCGGATGATGACCCGGTCCGGATCCAGCGGCAGCATGTTGACCAGCGATGCGCTGCCACCCAGTTCCAGGCAGCGCTGGGTCTGTTCGCTCACGCCCAGCTTGCGCGTGTTGTCGGCAAATGCTTCGTTGAAGGTCTTCTGGCTCTGGTCGGTCAGGTAGGTCTTGACCACGAATGTCTTGGTCGCACCCGATACGCTGCCCTCGCCACACCCCCCAAGCTGCCCGGTCCACTCCTGGCGGCCGACCGCCAGGATCTGGTCGGACTTGAGAGCGCCCACGGCAATGAACTTCATCCGGTCGCCCGAGGGCGTAACCACCTTCGGGGCGCCTCCCATTGCGTCGGTATCCCAGCTGGCCAGCGCAGTTTCTTCCGGGTTGCCCGGAGAGGGGATCAACGCGACCAGATGCTTGCCGTCCGGACTCATCGAGACCGACTGCAACGCTGGCATGCGTGCCAGGTCTTCGATCGGGATGGGAGCGGCGTGTGCCGTGGCGCCGGCCAGGGCCATGGAGAGGGCACCGCACAGGGTGCGAGCGGAAATCACGTGCATGTCTTGTCCTTTTGCTGCGCGTTGATCGGCTGAAGCTGACTGGATTGTGAACAAGGTCGAAAGGTAGCAGATCGATGACCTTCCTTGGCAGTGCCACCGCCGCTCCCCCCTCCCTTACCGCACCGGTGCCACCCAAAACAGAAGACCCCGCCGGAGCGGGGTCTTCTGCTGTACGGGAACGCGCTGACGGATCAGTTGTTGCCGAACTCGTACTTGGCCTGCACGTAGATGGCACGGCCATAAGCGTTGTACAGGTAGTTGTTGTACGGCTGGCCGCTGGTCCCGGCGAAGCTGTACCGCTGGTTGTCAGGCATCTTGTTGAACACGTTGTTGACCATCAGCGACAGGGTCAGGTTGTCCATCGCCCGATAGTTCACGCTCAGGTTGTAGGTGGTGTACGAACCCCACTTGCCGGCCTTGTAGCCGGAGCTGTGGACGTAGTCGTAGCCATTGCCCAGGTAGGCCATGTAGTTCGGCGTCTTGCCGATGTAGTTGGCATACAGGGTGGTGGTCCACTTGTCCTTGGCCCAGCCGATCGAACCGTCGGCGCGCACCTTGGCGTACGAGTCGTACACCCACATCGCATACGGGTCGCGCAGCAGGTCCAGGTACTCATCGCCCGGCTGCGGTTGCAGTTCGCGCTTGAGCATGTCGGTGTAGTTGCCGGAGAACTGCAGCGAACCGAAGCGGCCGATGTCCTGTACGTACTTGAAGCTGGCCGTCAGCGCCTGCAGGTTCTGGCTGGCTACGTTCATCTTCGGCGTATAGATCTCATCGAGTACGCCGGAGGCGTCGCGGGTGATCCAGTCGCTGACGTTCTGGCAGCTGGCCGAGGTGTTGTTGGTCTGGCCGTTGCGGCAGTAATACTCGGCCAGCAGCAACTGGTCGGAACTGAGGGTGTTGACCTCGTTCTTGATCTTCCAGTTGTAGTAGTCCACCGACACCGACAGGTTGTTGATGGGCGCCCACACGATGCCGGCGTTCCAGACATCGGCGGTGATCGGCTCCAGGTCCGGGTTGCCGGATTGGGTGCCAAACACCGACACGCTGTCATACGGGCAGCCGGTGGTGTTGGCCGGGTCGTAGCCCAGCTGGCCGCAACGGTAGTAGTCGGTGGAGCCGTTGGCGTAGTAGCCGCTGACACCCTGGAAGGCATCGGACAGGGTGGGCGCGCGGAACGCGGTGCCGTACTTGCCACGGAACAGCAGGCTGTCGATCGGCCGGAATTCCAGGCCGACGCTGTAGGTCGCCTTGTCGATGGTGTTGCCACCGATCTTGAAGGCGTCGTAGCGGCCGGAGCCGGTCACCGTCAGTGATTCCAGCAACGGCATGCGCAGTTCGCTGGTCACCGCGTAGCTGCTGCGATGGCCGGCGCCGGAAACCGCAGTGGTACCCCACACGCTGCCATCCACCAGGCGGGTATCGGGCGTGTAATCCCAGCCTTCGCTGCCGCCTTCAACCACCACAGCGAAGCCGGCGTCGCCGCCGGGCAGCTTGAACAGCGAACCATTGGTGACCTGCGCACGCAGCAGGTTCTGCCAGGTGCGGCTCTGGCTGTAGGTGTAGCCGGTGAAGCTCTGGAAATCACCGCTCGGCAATGGCGAGTAGAACGCTTCCCAGTCCGGGCTGTAGATGTTGTACCCGGTGCTGGTGGTGCCCAGCACCGGCCCCAGCACGCGCTGCTCGAAGTAGTCGTTGATCGGATCGTTCCAGCGCACGAAGTTGCGCTCGGTCAACTTGTATTCGCCGCGGGTGAAGCTGGCACTGTAATCCCAGCTGCCGGCCGTGCCGCGGCCGCCGAGCGTGACCTGGTAAGCCTTGTTGCGATCGGTGTTCATGATGTCGCGATAGCCGCCGGCGCCGATGTCCTCCGGCGCGAACACGCGCTGCAGGTTCATGTACTGGCCGCTGTCCTGATCGTAGAAGCGGCCCCAGCCGGAGGAGGTGCCCCACCAGGTGTAGTTCGAGCCTGTGGCGTACTTCACTTCTTCCAGGCTGTAGAGCGCGTCGCCGAACAGCTGGAAGTTGTCGTTCACATCGAAGGTCATCGAGCTGTAGATCTGCCCGCTTTCCTTGCCGTTCTTGATGGTCTTGTAGCCGGTGCCATAGACCGAACCGCAGGCCTGGCCGGTCGGCCGGGTGCCGAGCACGGTGGTGCCGTCGAACTGGCCCGCCACGTTGGCGCACAGGTTCGGGTCCATCATGGCGTAGCGGTTGCTGTTGGCCGGCAGCAGCACCAGGAAGTCGTTGGAGACGTACTGGGGGCTGTAGCCGTCGGGATTGTTGACCTTGGTCAGGTCACGCTGATAGCCCCAGATCGGGCTGGTCTTTTCGTACTGCACGTTGACCAGCGCATGGAATCGATCGTCGACACCATTGAAGCCGCGCGCCGCACTGACGCGTACGCTGTTGCCGCCGCCTTCGGAGTAGGCACCGCCACGGACGTTGAGCACACCGCCATCCATGCGCTCCTTGAGGATGATGTTGACCACGCCGGCGATCGCATCCGAACCGTACAGCGAAGACTGGCCGCCGGGCAGGATCTCGATGCGCTCGACGATGTCGATCGGAATGCCGCTGATGTTGTTGAAACTGTCGCTGCCGTTGTACAGCGCCGGATACGAGAGCATCGGGCGGCCGTTGATCAGGTACTTGGTGTAGCCGGGGCTGAGCCCGAACATGCCGGCGGCCTCGGCACCCTGGGTGAACGAAGCGGAGGTCTGCCCGCCCTGCAGGCCGCCGGTCGACAGCGAGGACTGCTGCAGGACGTCGGCGACGCTGGTGAAACCGCGGGTCTGGATGTCCTCGGCGGTGACGGTCAGGACCGGCGTGTGGTTCTCGATCTGCGTCTGCGGGATCAGTGAGCCGGTGACGGTGACGCGGTCAAGCTGGGTCGGGCCGGTGTCCTGCGCGTGGGCTGCGCCGGAGGCGAGCAGGGTGCCGATCAGGGCAAGGGTCAGGGGGTGACGCGAAGGCGTGGAGCGATGGCGAGACATGATGGATCCCCGTAATGAGCGATGTCGTCTGGCTGATGTCCTCCCTGACATCTTCATGATGTGTTCAGTTGCAATCCATTCAGCCGGACCGTAACACGACGTTCACGTTGTCAAAACGGTCCCGTCACACGGATGTGCTGCTCATCGGAAGAAAAGTCCTTTGAAATCAGTGCGTAAACGCGATTGTCTGGGAATGTTTCAAAATGTTGCGTTGCGGAACAAAATCGATCGAAGTCGATGTTTCGTATGTAGATCAAGGGCTTGCCGCCTTCGCGGATGCTTTTCTCATTATTTAATTTATGAGACTGATTTTGATCTTCCGTCTCAATTGACGGGCATGAAAAAGGCCCCGCCTAAGCGGGGCCTCCCGGGCAGTGCGGGCGCGGCGCTTACTTCCCGCCGAACTCGTACTTGGCCTGCACGTAGACCGCACGGCCGTAGGGGTTGTAGATGCTGCTGTTGTACGGTGCGCCGATGTTGCCGGCGTAGCTGTGGGCCTGGCCGTCGGGCATCTTGTTGAACACGTTGTTGACCATCATCGACAGCGTCAGGTTGTCCATCGCCTGGTAATTCACGCTCAGGTTGTAGGTGGTGTACGAGCCCCACTTGCCGGCCTCGTAGCCGGACGGATGCACGTAGTCGTAGCCCTTGCCCAGGTATGCCATGCGGTTGGGCGTCTTGCCGATGTAGTTGAAGTACACGGTGGTGGTCCACTTGTCCTTCGCCCAGCCCACCGCACCGTCGGCACGCACCTTGGCGTACTGGTCGTAGTTCCACATCGCGTACGGGTCGCGCAGCAGGTCCAGGTACTCGTCGCCCGGCTGCGGCTGCAGTTCGCGCTTGATCATGTTGGTGTAGTTGCTGGAGAACTGCAGCGCACCGAAGCGGCCGATGTCCTGCACGTACTTGAAGCTGGCCGTGACCGCCTGCAGGTTCTGGCTGGCGATGTTCATCTTCGGCGTATAGATCTGCTCCAGCTTGCCGGTGCCATCGCGGGTGATCCAGTCGCTCACGTTCTGGCAGCTGGCCGAGGTGTTGTTGGTCTGGCCGTTGCGGCAGTAGTACTCGGCCAGCAGCAACTGGTCGGAACTGAGGGTGTTGACCTCGTTCTTGATCTTCCAGTTGTAGTAGTCCACCGACAGCGAGAGGTTGTTGATGGGCGCCCACACGATGCCGGCGTTCCAGACGTCGGCGGTGATCGCTTCCAGCTCGGGGTTGCCGGACTGCTCACCGAACACTGATTCGTTGGCATACGGGCAGCCAACCGTGTCGCTCGGGTTGAAGCCGAGCTGGCCACAGCGGTAGTAGTCGACCGAGCCGTTGGCGTAGTACCCGCTGCGGCCCTGGAAGGCATCGGACAGGCTGGGGGCGCGGAATGCGGTGCCGTACTTGCCGCGGAACAGCAGGCTTTCAATGGGGCGGAATTCCACACCGATGCTGTAGGTCGACTTGTCGACGGTCTTGTCGGCGATCTTGAATGCGTCGTAGCGACCCGAGGCGGTCACGGTCAACGACTCCAGCAGCGGCATGCGCAGTTCGCTGGTCAGCGCGTAGTTGCTGCGATGGCCGGCGCCGGCCACCGAGGTGGTGCCCCAGACGCTGCCATCAAGCAGGCGCTGGTCGGGGGTATAGGACCAGCCTTCGCTGCCCGCTTCGGCCACCACTGCCAGGCCCGCATCGCCACCGGGCAGCTTGAACAGCGAACCATTGGTGATCTGCGCGCGGCCCAGGTTCTGCCAGGTGCGGCTCTTGTTGTAGGTGAAGCCGGTGAAGGTCTGGAAATCGCCGGCCGGCAGCGGCGAATAGAACGCGCCCCAGTTCGGGTTGTAGATGTTGTAGCCGTCGTCGGTGACGCCCAGCACCGGACCCAGCACGCGGTCTTCGAAGTAGCTGTCGATCTCATTGGCCCAGCGCGCGAAGCTGCGCTCGGTCAGCTTGTACTCGCCACGGCTGAAGCTGGCGCTGTAATCCCAGTTGCCGACGTTGCCGCGCCCGCCCAGCGTGATCTGGTAGGCCTTGTTGCGATCGGTGCTCATGGTGTCGCGGTAGCCGGCCGGGCTGATGTCCTCCGGCGCGAACGCGCGCTGCAGGTTCATGTATTCGCCACTGGCCTGGTCGACGAACGCACCGAAGCCGACATCGCTGCCCCAGAAGGCGTAGCCCGAACCCGAGTTGTACTGCACTTCTTCCAGGCTGTAGAGCGCGTCTGCGAACAGCTGGAAGTTGTCGTTGACGTCAAAGGACATCGACGAATAGATCTGGCTGCTTTCCTTGCCGTTCTTCAGCGTCTTGTAGCCGGCACTGAAGGGTGAACCGCAGGATTCGCCAGTGGCACGGGTGCCCAGCACGGTGGTGCCGCCGAACTGGCCGGCCACGTTGGCGCAGCGGCTCGGGTCCATCATCACGTAGGCGTTCTGCTGGTCCGGCAGGTAGACCAGGAAGTCGTTGGTCGGAACCTGCGGCGTATAGCCCCGGGTGTTGTTCTGCTTGGTCAGGTCGCGCTGGTAACCCCAGATCGGGCTGCTCTTCTCGTACTGCACGTTGACCAGTGCGTGGAAGCGGTCATCAAAGGCGTTGAAGCCATGCGCGCCGCTGACGCGGAAATCGTTGCCGCCACCCTCGGTGTAGGCGCCGCCGCGCACGTTCAGCACGCCGCCGTCCATGCGGTCCTTGAGGATGATGTTGACCACGCCGGCGATTGCATCCGAGCCGTACAGCGACGACTGGCCGCCGGGCAGGATCTCGATGCGCTCGACGATGTCGATCGGGATGCCGCTGAGGTTGTTGAAGGTATCGCTGCCGTTGTAGAGGGCAGGGTAGGACAGCATCGGCCGTCCGTTGATCAGGTACTTGGTGTAGCTCGGGCTGAGGCCGAACATGCCCGAGGCTTCGGCGCCCTGGGTGAACGACGCGGAGGTCTGGCCGCCCTGCAGGCCGCCGGTGGTCAACGAGTTCTGCTGCAGCACCTCGGCAACGCTGGTGAAGCCACGGGTCTGGATGTCCTCGGCGGTGACGGTCAGGACCGGCGTGTGGTTCTCGATCTGCGTCTGCGGGATCAGTGAGCCGGTGACGGTCACGCGTCCAAGATCGGTGGGAGTGTTGTCCTGGGCGAGCGCGATTGCGCTGCTGCTGGCCAGGATCAGGCCGCTGAGGACGGCGCGGGTGAGCGGGTGACGCGGGAAGCCATTGCGAGACATGCGGTACTCCGTGTGGTCGTGAGAAACGCGTTTTCCCTTTCCTGGGAACTCATGGATGGTTCAGCAGCCGGTGGACGCAAAAAGGCGGCGTTTTTCGAACGTAACACACGCTTAACTTGTTTTTCGCGGGCTTGTCGCGCTCTCGCAATGGCTCGTTGGGAGTTAATAAAAATTTCTTTAAAAACAATTGATTGCAATATTGGTACGAATTTGCCGAGTTTGGCTTAATGAATATCCAGTAAATGTCCGGATATTTAACAATCGAGATGTTCCCGCAGCGATCGCCGCACGTGCCTCGCCAAAAAAAAGGCCCCGCCGAAGCGGGGCCTGGTCCGGAATCAAACCCGGAAATCGACGGGATTACTTGCCGAAGTCGTACTTGGCCTGCACGTACACGGTGCGGCCGTAGACGTTGTACAGGTAGTTGTTGAACGGCGTGCCGGAGGTGCCCTGGTAGCTGTGAGCCTGCTGCTCGGGCATCTTGTTGAACACGTTGTTGACCATCAGCGACAGGGTCAGGTCATCCTGCACACGGTAGTTCACGCTCAGGTTGTAAGTGGTGTACGAAGCCCACTTGCCTGCCTTGTAACCCGACGCACCATGGGTGTACTCGTAGCCGTTCAGGCCCGCCAGGTAGTTCGGGGTGTGGCCGATGTAGTTCGCGTACAGCGTGGTGGTCCACTTGTCCAGCGACCAGGCCACCGACGCGTCGGAACGGACCTTGGCGTAGCTGTCGTAGTTCCACATCGACTTCGGGTTGCCCAGCAGGTCCTGGAAGTCCTCGCCCGGCTGCGCCTGCACTTCACGCTTCAGCATGTTGGTGTAGTTGCCCGAGAACTGCAGCGAACCGAAGCGGCCGATGTCCTGCAGGTACTTGAAGCCGACGGTCACGGCCTGCAGGTTCTGGCGGGCCACGTTCATCTTCGGGGTGTACAGCGAGCTCAGGTTGCCGGCCGAATCGCGCACGACCCAGTCAGCCACGTTCTGGCAGGTGGCCGAGGAGCCGTTCGGCAGGCCGTTGCGGCAGTAGTACTCGGCCAGCAGCAGCTGGTCGGTGCTGGCCGTATCGACTTCGTTCTCGATCTTCCAGTTGTAGTAGTCGGCCGAGATCGACAGGTTCGCCATCGGCGCCCAGACGATGCCCGCGTTCCAGACGTCGGCGGTGATCGGCTCCAGGTCCGGGTTGCCGGCACGCTCGGAGTAGACCGAGACGCTGTCTGCGTAGCGGCAGGCGTCGGTGTTGCCCGGCACGTAGCCCAGCTCACCGCAACGGTAGTAGTCGGTGGAGTTGGCAGCGTAATAGCCGCTGCGGCCCTGGAACGCGTCGGGCAGGGTCGGCGCGCGGAAGGCGGTGCCGTACTTGCCGCGGAACAGCAGGCTTTCGATCGGACGGAACTCGACACCCACGCTGTAGGTGGCCTTGTCGACGGTGTTGTCGGCGATCTTGAAGGCGTCATAGCGACCGGAAGCGGTCACCGTCAGCGACTCCAGCAGCGGCATGCGCAGCTCGCTGGTCACCGCGTAGTTGCTGCGATGACCGTTGCCGGCAACAGCCGACGAGCCCCACACGTCGCCGTCCAGCAGGCGCTGGTCGGGGCTGTAGTCCCAACCTTCGCTGCCGCCTTCGACGACCACGGCCAGGCCGGCATCACCGCCCGGCAGCGAGAACAGCGAGCCGTTGGTGACCTGCGCGCGTGCCAGGTTCTGCCAGGTGCGGCTGTGGTTGGTGGTGTAACCGGTGAAGCCAGCGAAATCTTCCGGCGAGATCGGCGAGTAGAACGCGCCCCAGTTGGTGTTGTAGATGCCGAAGCCATCCTGGGTGCCCAGCTGTGGGCCCAGCACCTTGTCGGCGAAGTAGCTGTTGATGGCATTGCCGAAGCGCTGGAACTTGCTCTCATCCAGGCGGTATTCGCCACGGGTGAAGCTCAGGCTGTAGTCCCAGTTGCCGACCGCACCCTTGCCGCCCAGGGTGACCTGGTAGGCACGGCTCTTGTCGTTGTTCAGGATGCCCTTGTAGCCTTCGCCGCCGATGTCTTCCGGAGCGAACGCGCGCTGCAGGTTGACCAGCTTGCCGGAGGCCTGGTCATAGAAGCCACCCATGGTGCTCTTGGTGCCCCACCAGAGGTAGTTCGAGCCCGAGGTGTATTCGGTCTTTTCCTTGCTGTACAGCACGTCGGCGAACAGCTGGAAGTTGTCGTTCACGTCGAAGGTCATCGACGAGTAGAACTGGCCGCTGTCCTTGCCGTTCTTCAGGGTCTTGTAGCCGGCGCCGAAGACCGAGCCGCAGGACTGGCCCGTCGGGCGGTTCGCCAGCACGGTGGTGCCGTCGAACTGGCCGGCAACGTTGGCGCAGTTGCTCGGGTCCATCATGTACAGCGCATTGGTCTTGGCGTCGATGACGGCGAAGTCGTTCGACGGCAGCTGCGCGGTGTAGCCGTTCGCGTTGTTCTGCTTGGTCAGGTCACGCTGGTAGCCCCAGATCGGGTTGCTGCTTTCGATCTGCACGTTGACCAGTGCATTGAAGCGGTCGTCCAGTGCCGAGAAGCCGTGTGCACCGCTGACGCGGAAGCTGCTGCCGCCGCCTTCAGTGGAAGTGCCGCCACGCACGGACAGGCTGCCGCCTTCCATGTGGTCCTTCAGGATGATGTTGACCACGCCGGCGATCGCATCCGAGCCGTACAGGGAGGACTGGCCACCCGGCAGGACTTCGATGCGCTCGACGATGTCGATCGGAATGCCGCTGATGTTGTTGAACGCGTCGCCGCCGTTGTACAGCGCCGGGTAGGACATCATCGGGCGGCCGTTGATCAGGTACTTGGTGTAACCCGGATTCAGGCCGAACATGCCAGCGGCTTCGGCGCCCTGGGTGAACGAAGCGGAGGTCTGGCCACCCTGGATGCCGCCGGTGGTCAGCGAGGACTGCTGCAGCACCTCGGCGACGCTGTTGAAGCCGCGCGACTGGATGGCTTCAGCGCTGATGGTCATGACCGGGGTCTGGGTCTCGACCTGGGTCTGCGGGATCAGCGAGCCGGTGACGGTGATCTTGTCCAGATTGGTGGCCTTGTCCTGGGCCATTGCCGGCGAGGCGGCAACCAGGGCGGAGATCAAGGCGACAGCGAGGGTGTTGCGACGTGCAGAATTGCGAAGGTCTTTCATGTAGTTCCGTTCAGAGAGCAAATACGAGTACGGCACTGCGCATGCGCCATCGTGCGTGCCGTAGATCCAGCAACGCAGCCCAAAACCAGTGCTTAGCGAACGTAACATGAACTTAACAATCTGTGCACGAATCTGTAGCAATCCTGAATTTCAGTCAGCGTACGTCCAGCTAGTATGATGTTGGGTTCTTCTTGTCGATTCACCCGGAGCCCGCAGTGAACAGTTCTTCCCGTCGTCCGCATGCCAGCCAGGTGCAGAAGGGACTGGCGCCGCATGCGCGCATCCGCAACGTGATCGCGGTGGGCTCGGGAAAGGGTGGCGTGGGCAAGTCGACCACGGCGGTCAACCTGGCCGTCGCACTGCAGCAGCTGGGGGCGCGCGTAGGCGTGCTTGATGCCGATATCTACGGCCCCAGCGTGCCGGCGATGCTCGGCCTGTCCGGTCGCCCGGAAAGCCCGGACAACAAGAGCATCGAGCCGATGCGGGCCTTCGGCGTGGACACCATGTCGATCGGTTATCTGGTCGAGGACGAAACGCCGCTGATCATGCGCGCACCGCGCGCGACGGCGGCGTTGACCCAGTTGTTCGAAGACACGCTGTGGGACGACCTGGACTACCTGCTGATCGATCTGCCGCCGGGCACCGGCGACATCCAGCTGACCCTGGTGCAGAAGATCCCGCTGGCCGGCGCGGTGATCGTCACCACGCCGCAGGACATCGCTACGCTGGATGCGAAGAAGGCGCTGAAGATGTTCGAGAAGGTCGAGGTGCCGGTGCTGGGCGTGGTCGAAAACATGGCCGTGCATACCTGCAGCAACTGCGGGCATGTGGAGCACCTGTTCGGCGAGGGTGGTGGCGAGCGCATGGCGGCGCAGTACGGCGTGCCGCTGCTGGGGTCGCTGCCGCTACAGATCGGCATCCGCGAGCAGGGCGATGCCGGTACCCCGATCACCGCCGCGCAGCCGGAATCGGCGGCGGCCCAGGCCTACCACCGTGCCGCCCAGCGTCTGGTCGAGGAAGTGGGCAAGCGCCCGCGCGCTTCGATCCCGATCCTGTCCTCGCTGCTGTAAGGGCCGCTGGGGGCTGCGGCGGCGACGCCCGGCCCCCTGCTAGAATCCTCGCGCCCCCTCGCACCCAGGACAGAGCATGAGCATCAAGAGTGACCGTTGGATCCGCCGGATGTCCGAACAGCACGGCATGATCGAGCCGTATGAGGCCGGGCAGGTCAAGCAGGCCAACGGCGAGCGCATCGTCAGCTACGGCACTTCCAGCTACGGCTACGACGTGCGCTGCTCGCGCGAGTTCAAGGTGTTCACCAACATCAACTCGACGATCGTGGACCCCAAGCATTTCGATCCGGGCAGCTTCGTCGATATCGTCGGTGACGAGTGCATCATTCCGCCGAACAGCTTCGCGCTGGCGCGCACGGTCGAGTATTTCCGCATTCCGCGCGACACCCTGGTGGTGTGCCTGGGCAAGAGCACCTATGCGCGCTGCGGCATCATCGTCAACGTGACCCCGCTGGAGCCGGAGTGGGAAGGCCACGTGACCCTGGAATTCAGCAACACCACGCCGCTGCCGGCGCGCATCTACGCCAATGAAGGCGTGGCGCAGATGCTGTTCTTCCAGTCCGATGAAGTGTGCGAGACCTCGTACAAGGATCGCGGCGGCAAGTACCAGGGCCAGACCGGCGTGACCCTGCCGCGCACCTGACAGCTTGCGTCAGCGCGTATCGGTAGCGCCGGGCCATGCCCGGCGTTGCCGTTTTTGTGGGTCCGCGCACTGCGTTCGCCGGGCATGGCCCGGCGCTACCTTATTTGCCGCGACCGAACAGGATCGCGATGCCTACGGCCACCAGGCCGAGCGGCCACCAGGTCAACAGCAGGCGCGACAGGTTCAGGTTGGTCCAGCCCAGGTTGCTGGCCAGCATGAACAGGCCGATCAGGATCAGCAGGATGGCGGCGACGATATTGAATCGCATCGGGTCGGCACTGGCTCAGGAATGGGCTGGATATCCTAGCCGTTCCTTCCAGTAGGCGACATGCTGGTCCAGCGCGGCCGGCTCATAGCGGTGCGCCGGGCCACTGCCCCAGACCGGTCCCGGCCACGCCGGATCGCCGTCGTGGCGGCCGATCACGTGGAAATGCAGCTGGCGCACGATGTTGCCCAGCGCGCCGATGTTGATCTTCTCCACCCCGTCCGAACCGTGCAGGGCCTTGCAGGCGCGGTTGAGCTCGGTGCGCAGCTTGTCCTGCTGCTCGCCGTCCAGCTCGATCCACTCGGTCACACCGGCCAGACGCGGCACCAGGACCAGCCAGGGGAATCGTTCGTCGTTCATCAGTCGCACTTGCGACAACGGGCCTTCGGCCACCAGTACGCTATCGGTGGCCAGGCGTGAATCGAGTTCGAAATCGCTCATCCAAGATGCTCCGAGAAGAAGTCCAGGGTGCGTTGCAGCGCCAGGGCGGCGCTGTCTGGATCATACGCATGTCCGACCTCGCGGTTGAAGGCATGGTCGGCCGGATAGACGTAGGTCGCCATCTGCGGCAGCTTCTCACGGTGCGCCTGGATCGCCTCCGGCGGGATGCTCTTGTCCTGCGCGCCGAAGTGGAACATCACCGGGGCCTTCGGCGTCTCGTCCAGGAACTGCACGTTGCGCGCGCCGTAGTAGCTCACCGAGGGCAGGCCCAAGCGCAGCGCGGACAGCAGGGCGACGCTGCCACCCCAGCAGTACCCAACCGTGCCGACCTTGCCGTGCGGGGCCAGCCGGGTTGCCGCGGCGCGGACCACTTCCAGTGCCTTTTCCATGCCCAGCGCGGTGACCCGTGCCAGCCCATCGTTCACGCCCTCGGGGCTGTACGGCAGGGCATCCGGGTCGGTCTCGGGGCCGTCGACCAGGTCGAAGAACGACGGCGCCAACACGGCGTAGCCCTCGGCGGCGAAGCGTTCGGCGACGCCGCGGATATGCGGGTTGGCGCCGAAGATCTCCTGCACCACCACCAGCGCGCCGCGGGGTTTGCCCTCGGGCAGTGCCTGCCAGGCGCGGACCGGACCGTAATGCGTATCCAGGATGATCCATTCGGACATCGGGGTGTACCTCGTTGCAGGGAACAGAACGGTATTTTCGACGTTGTGAGGGTTAGCGCGATGTCAGCGGCTGTGCCGCATCGGGCGGCTGGGTGTTCAGGGGCGGGCGCATGGTCGCCATGTCAGTTGAGTGGGCTCCGGATTTTCTGACTGCAGAATCGGCTGCCTCTGACGATGATTTCATTAAAGCGTCCGGTGGAATGGAAAAGGTCAACGAATATGATTTGAAGGCTGATTTTATGGGGCGGTGGCGCCGCCGGGAGGCGCAGGGGCTGTTTCAGGTCGGTGTTCCATATTTCCTTCGGATCATGGATGGGAACGATTTTGATGAATACTAAACGGATTATTGGAGGAGTTTGGATGGCTGCTCTCGCACTGGCGTCTGCTTCAGCGCACGCGAGTGACAGGTCCTATACGGATCATGAGCTGGCGTCACGTGATGGAAAGAAGTGGATAACAAGGACTGCTGCTCTGACCGACTTCGATGGAGGTCAGGTTGTTGTCGAGTTGCGGTTGTTCGAAGATGGCAAGGGCGGGCTTGTCTATCGCTATGACGATCAAACCGAGGCTACCAAGCTCTATCATCAGGCTTCGTGTGAGGAAACCGGCGCTGAAGTCAGGCGCGGTGATACGGTTCTTGGAGGTGAGTCTGTGGCCGCGTGGTCATGCATGGGGGTTGCTGACAAGCAGGCGGAGTCAGAGAAATCGACGGAGAGTACGGATGCCCCGCGAGCGGCCTATTACGTGCATGCTTTGGCGCCCAGCGGCAGCGCGCCTTTGGGGGTCAACTTCCACTCGGTAGGAATTGCCCGTTATCAAAGTTCCATTGCAGGGGAGTCCAATGGCAATGTCTCGATTGACAATGGTCGTTGTACTGCATCTGCTGTCGATCATCATACCGGCCCATTTGTTGGTGGTTTGTATTGGCACTCAGCGAGGACGGCTCAATACCTCCATGTCAGCATGTATTCCGAGGGTATGTTCGACAGATGTCGGGGCCGTGGACGTGATTTAAGGTGTCCTGCGGGAGTTGGCGGAGGCATTTCAAGGGCTGGGCGGGCCGGGGGAGGGGCGATTCAGTTCCACCCACCAAGACCATCCGCCAACCCCGGTATACTGGCGCCCTTTCAGGCCCCGGCCCCCAGGTCCCCCTGCCATGCCGGCAGGGGCCCAGGCCCCCAGAGTCCCGCGATTCCATGTCCCAGCTGAACCCCAAAGTCGGCTTCGTCAGCCTTGGCTGCCCGAAGGCCCTCGTCGATTCCGAGCGCATCCTCACCCAGCTGCGGTCGGAAGGCTACGACATCGTCCCGTCCTACGATTCGGCCGACGTGGTGGTGGTCAACACCTGTGGCTTCATCGATTCGGCGGTGACCGAATCGCTGGATGCCATCGGCGAGGCGATGAACCAGAACGGCAAGGTCATCGTCACCGGCTGCCTGGGCAAGCGCCCGGAGCAGATCCGCGAGGCGTACCCGAATGTACTGGCGGTGTCCGGGCCGCAGGATTACCAGAGCGTGATGGAAGCGGTGCATGCGGCGCTGCCGCCCAAGCACGATCCGTTCGTGGATCTGGTGCCGGACTACGGCATCAAGCTGACCCCGCGCCACTACGCATACCTGAAGATTTCCGAAGGCTGCAACCACCACTGCAGCTTCTGCATCATTCCGTCGATGCGCGGCAAGCTGGTCTCGCGTCCCGTGGACGAGGTGCTGCGCGAAGCCGAGCGCCTGGTGCGCGGCGGTGTGCGCGAACTGCTGGTGGTTTCGCAGGACACCTCTGCCTACGGCGTGGATGTGAAGTACGCCGAGAAGATGTGGCGCGACAAGGCCTACCAGACCCGCCTGAAGGCACTGTGCGAAGGCCTGTCCGAACTGGATGCGTGGGTGCGCATGCACTACGTCTATCCGTATCCGCACGTCGATGACGTGGTGCCGCTGATGGCCGAGAACCGGATCCTGCCGTACCTGGACATCCCGTTCCAGCACGCCAGCCCGCGCATCCTGCGCCTGATGAAGCGCCCCGGCGCGGTCGAGAAGACCCTGGAGCGGGTGCAGAACTGGCGCCGCATCGCGCCGGACATCACCGTGCGTTCGACCTTCATCGTCGGTTTCCCGGGCGAGACCGAGGCCGAGTTCGAAGAGCTGCTGTCCTTCCTGGACGAAGCGCAGCTGGACCGCGTCGGTGCGTTCGCCTACTCGCCGGTGGAGGGCGCTACGGCCAACAACCTGCCGGACCCGGTGCCGGAAGAAGTGAAGCAGGAACGACTGGCGCGCTTCATGGAGAAGCAGGCGCAGATTTCGGCTTCGCGTCTGGAAGCCAAGATCGGCACGGTGCAGCAATGCCTGGTCGATGCCATCGAAGGCGATATCGCGGTGGCCCGTTCCAAGGCCGATGCGCCGGAGATCGACGGCCTGGTGCATATCCAGAACGCAGACCAGGTGGCGTTGCGCGTGGGTGAGTTCGTCGACGTGGAAATCACCGAGAGCGACGAGCACGATCTCTACGGCGACGCACTGCCGCCGACCACGCGCCCGGCATTCGACCTCAAGGTGCTGTGACCGGGGCGGAGGCTGCTGATGGCGGCCCCCGCCGCTTCGTGCCGCCGCTGCGTGCAGCGGTGGACAGGGCTGCGTTCGATCATCCGCTGTTTGCCGGTATCGCCGGGTTCGGTGATCTGCTGACGGCAGCGGACTGGCCACGCGTGGTCGATCTGGACGCGCGCCTGGCGCTGCCGGGCAAGCGCTTTGTTGAACAGGATGCGGCGTTGCTGGCAGACGGCCTGCATTACGAAACGCGCATTGCCGAAGGGCGCATCGCAACCCGTGCGGGCAACTGGCACGACCTGTTCAACGCCCTGGTCTGGGCACGCTACCTGCCGATCAAGTGCGCACTCAACGCGCAGCAATGCCGGCACATCGAGGGCATGGCCGCAGGACACCGCAACCGCGCGCAGGCCGCGCTGACCCAGTTCGATGAAACCGGCGTGGTGGTGCGCGTGTGCGATCCGGCGTTGCTTGCAGCCTGGGATGCTCACCAGTGGCGCGTGCTGTTCGAGCCGATCCATTGGCAGTCAGGACGGATCGCCATCGCCGCGGTATTCGGTCATGCCTTGATGGAACAGGCGCTGCTGCCGGGCCGGCTGCTGGTCGGCAAATGCGTGGTGCTGCAGGGCGATGACGATGCGGGCTGCATTGACACGGTCGCGCGCGCCATCGAGGAGGGCAGGGTGCTGCTCGATCCCTTGGAACTGCGTCCGCTGCCATTGGCGGGTATTCCCGGCTGGCACACCGACCAGGCGCCAGCCTTTTACGCGAACGACGATTATTTCCGTCCGCTGCGCGAAGGGCGCCGCTATCCGCCGCCGCTTCTGTAGAACCGGGCCCATGCCCGGCTGAGCGCCGCTGCCCGCCACAGGCTCAGCCGTTGGCCGCGGTCTCGTACTCCACACCGATCACCGCAAAGGTGTGGTTGCCACTGGGCAGTTCCACTGAAAACTCATCATCCAGGCGCTTCTTCAACAAGGCCCGCGCCAAGGGCGAATCGATGCTGATCCAGCCCAGCCCCGCATCGGTCTCATCCGGCCCGACGATGCGGTAGCGGCTGGTCTGCCCGCTGTCCACGTTCTCCAGCTCAACCCACGCACCGAAGAACACGGCTTGCGGATCAGTCGGCGTGGTGTCGACCACGCGCAGCGATTCCAGGCGCTTGGTCAGGTAGCGCACGCGACGATCGATCTCGCCCAGCTGCTTCTTGCGGTAGGTGTATTCGGCATTCTCCGAGCGATCGCCTTCGGCCGCGGCCGACGCCAGTGCCTTGACCACCTCGGGTCGACGCACCCGCCACAACTCATCCAGCTCGGCCTTCAAACGTGCATGGCCGGCGGCGGTGATCAGCGCGGTGCTCTTTTCTGCGGGGGGACGCCAACGCGACATGTAATGCGGCTTCTCGTGCGGAATGAAACAACTACGGCGCGCCGTCGCCGGCGCGCCGCAAAGGAACTGCCGGGGCTCTCAGCGCTTGCCGCCGAAGATGCCACCGAGGATGCCGCGCACGATCTGGTTGCCCAGCTTGGTGCCGACCGTACGCGTGGTCTGCTTGGCCATCGTCTCGATCATGCCCTGGCGGCGCTTGGTACCGAAAATAGCGTCCTTGATCGACTGCCCGAAACCGCCTTCCTGCGCCTCGTCCTGCTCACGGCTGCGTGCGGCCGGCGCATCGGTTTTCTCGACGGCCTTCTGCGCGCGCTGCGCCAGCAGTTCGGCTGCCGATTCGCGGTTGACGGCAGTGTCGTAGCGCGTGCCGACCGGGCTGCCGGCACGCACCTGCGTACGTTCGGTGTCGGTGACCGGTCCCATGCGGCAGCGGGGTGGCGCGATCATCGTCTGCTGCACCGGCATCGGCACGCCCTTGTCCTGCAGTGTGGAGACCAGCGCTTCGCCGGTACCGAGTTGGCTGAGCACCTTCACCACATCCAGCTTCGGGTTCGGTACGAAGGTCTCGGCGGCGGTCTTCACCGCCTTCTGGTCGCGCGGGGTGAATGCGCGCAGCGCGTGCTGTACACGGTTGCCGAGCTGGCCAAGGATGTTGGCCGGCACGTCGTCCGGGAACTGCGAGCAGAAGTACACGCCCACGCCCTTGGAACGGATCAGCCGCACCACCTGTTCGATGCGCTGTACCAGAGCGGGCGGTGCATCGTCGAACAGCAGGTGCGCTTCGTCGAAAATGAAGACCAGCTTCGGCTTGTCGAGGTCGCCCACTTCGGGCAGCTGCTCGAACAGCTCCGACAACAGCCACAGCAGGAACGTGGAGTACAGCTTGGGCTTGAGCACCAGCTGGTCGGCGGCAAGGATGCCGATGACACCGCGGCCGTCATGGTTGACCCGCATGATGTCGGCCAGTTCCAGCGCCGGTTCGCCGAAGAAATGCTCGCCGCCGTCCTGCGCCAGCCGCAGCAGGGCGCGCTGGATGGCGGCCACCGACTGCGCACTGACCAGGCCGTACTCGGTGGAGATGTCCTTGCGCTCCTCTGCCACCAGGCCGAGCAGGGCACGCAGGTCGTCCATGTCCAGCAGCAGCAGGCCGCGGTCGTCGGCCAGCTTGAACACGATGTCGAGCACGCCGGCCTGGGTGTCGTTCAATTCCAGGATGCGCGCCAGCAGGGTCGGGCCCATCTCGCTCACGGTGGTGCGAACCGGGTGGCCGAGCTTGCCGTACAGGTCCCAGAACACGGTGGGGCTGGCGGCCGGGGCATAGTCGCTCACGCCGATCTCGGCCGCGCGCTTGAGCAGGTTCTCGGCGCCGGTGCCCGGCACGGCCAGGCCGGAGACATCGCCCTTCACATCGGCCAGGAACACCGGTACCCCGATCCGCGAGAAGCCCTCGGCCAGGGTCATCAGGGTCACGGTCTTGCCGGTGCCGGTGGCGCCGGCGACCAGCCCATGGCGGTTGCCGAGTTTCGGCAGCAGGGTGACAGCCACATCGTCGGTGATGCCTTTGCCGAGCAGAATCGGATCCATGGTCCAGCCCTTGTGATGAATGTGCCAATGTTAACCGCCGACAGTGACGGGCCGAAGGTCGGCTTGCCCCGACCTTGGCAGCGCCGCTACTCTGCCTGCCTGTTTCATACACAGTGCCACCAATGCCCGTTCCTGTCCTGATTTCCCGCACCTGGCCGCTGCTGGCCCTGGCTGGCCTGGTTTCCCTGGCACCGGAGGCCCACGCACAGCGGGTTTCGGCCCGGGACAAGGTGAAGGTGGATGCCCTGCAGCAGCGCATGACTGCAGCCGAGAAGCGCTACAGCGATGCCGTTCTGCTGGTGGCCAACGCCGATCCGAAGGGGCGCAACGAGGCCGATGCCGCGCTGGAGGACATGGAAGATGTCATCAGCGAATGCGTGAAGCAGAAGGGCTGCCAGATGAGCAACATGCTGGCGACCTACAAGCGCCTGCTCAAGCACGATGCCGATGCCGCCGCCGATGATGACGTGGCCGATGAAGCCGGCGACCGCCTGGAAGCCGACCCGGACCATGTCGGCCCGCTGGCTGCCGACGTGCCCGAGGCGGCCCGCGCAGCGGCGCTGCTGAACGACAAGCGCCATGCCTTCGACAACATGGTCGAGTACAACCCCGCCGTGCAGGCCGGCATCCGCCGCTGGCTGACCGACATGCGCCCGGCGCTGATGACCACCTACGAGAACTACCAGAACCTGCGTGCGGTGATGTGGCCGGAATGGGAGAAGCGCGGCCTGCCCGAGGCGCTGCTGTTCGGCATCATGGCCAAGGAATCCAACGGCCGTGTACATGCGTCCTCGCGTGCGGGCGCCGCGGGCCTGATGCAGTTCATGCCGGCCACCGGCCGCCGCTTCGGCCTCGGCCCGGACGGTACCGGTTTCGATACCCGCTTCGATGCGCGCAGCGCCGCTGAAGCCAGCGCGACGTACCTCAACGAGCGGATGCGTGAGCTCAACAACAACGTCGAACTGTCGCTGGCCGGCTACAACGGCGGTGAGGGCCGCGCAGCGCGCGTCTACAAGCAGTACCCGGGCCAGAGCTTCTGGGTGGACAGCGTCTACAACCAGTTCCCGGGCGAAACCAAGGACTACGTGCCGATGGTGATCGCCGCGTCCTGGATCTTCCTGCACCCCCAGCAGTACGGCGTGGAGTTCCCGAAGATCAACGCGCAGCCGGCCACCATCCGCCTGGCCCGCTCGACCACGATCTACGAACTGACCATCTGCCTGGGCAGCCATGGCACCCGCGATGGCTACATGCGCGCATTGCGCAACCTCAACCCGCGCTATGAGGCCGATGGCTGGATTCCGGCAGGAACCCTCATCAACGCCACCAACCGCATTGCTGGCCTGTACGCGCGCAACTGCGTCAGCGGCCCGCGTGCCGATCTGGCCCGCACCCTGATCACCGCCGACCTCAATGCCGCGATCGTGCGCCCGAGTGCTGCCAGCTACACCGGCAGCGTGGCCGTGGGCGGGGTGGTGCCGGTGGTCGATCCCAATGCCGCCAGCAGCGTGCCGACCACGCCCGCCGCGCCGGTGGCTGCGCCGCGCCCGGCGCCGGCCCCGCGCGCCAAACCGGCCCGCAGCTACAAGGTCGGCAAGGGCGAGACCCTGGGCCGGATCGCCGCGAAGTTCCAGTGCGATGTGCCGGTGCTGGCCCGCGCCAATGGCCTCAAGGCCCCCGGCTACAGCCTGCGCCACGGCCAGGTGCTGAAGCTGCAGGGCTGCGACAAATAATCTCTCCGCACTCTGGATATCGCATGGACCTCGAAGACACCCGCAACCTGTTCACCAACCTCCGTGAGAACACCGATTGGGACCTGGATGCTCCGCTGCTGTGGGGGTACTTCTTCGTGCACTCCACCGCCGAGCCGCTGCACGCACTGGCCACCCACCTGCAGGCACAGGGTTATGTGCTGGTGGAAGTGTTCGAGCAGGAGCCGGAAGACGGTGAGGCTGCATTCCACGTGCTGCATGTGGAGCGCGTGGAAGTGCACGACGAAACCTCGCTGGACAAGCGCAACCAGGAACTGAGCGCGCTGGCCACGCAGATGGGCGTGGAAGACTACGACGGCATGGACGTCGGCCCGGCGCCGACCCTGCAGTAACGCCCGCATCCGGTAGTGCCGGCCGCTGGCCGGCAACGCTCGATGCGTTGGATCAATGGATATGCCGGCCAGCGGCCGGCACTACCGCAGGATCAGCGCAGCTTGGCCAGTGCCTGGCCCAGCTGTACCGGATGCTCGGCATCCAGATGCGGGGCGAATTCGGCCACACCCGGCGGCAGTAGCACGATCACGGTCGAGCCGTAATTGAAGCGCGCCATCTCTTCAAAGCGCTGCAGCGTGATGCCGCGGCCCCGGTAATCCTTGCGGGTGATGCGGTCGCCGTAGTGCGGAATCTCTTCGCCGCTCCACACCGTTTCCACGCCCGACACCAGCAGCGCACCGACCATCACGCTGACCATCGGGCCGAAGCTGGTATCGAAATGGCAGACCAGGCGTTCGTTGCGTGCGAACAGGCCAGGCACGTTGTTCACCGCGGCCGGGCCGACGCTGAACAGGCGACCGGGCACGTGCACGGTTTCGCGCAGGGTGCCGGTCCACGGCATGTGCACACGGTGGTAGTCGCGCGGCGACAGGTACACCGTGGCATACAGGCCCTCGTTGAACGGCTTGGCGTCCTCGGCGCTGCCCAACAGCTCGGCGGCGGTGAACGACTGCCCCTTGGCCTGGAAGATGCGCCCGGCGTCGATCTTTCCGAGCTGGCTGATGCGGCCGTCCGCCGGCATCACCAGGCTGCGCGGATCGGCATCGGCCACGCGCGCGCCGGGTTTCAGCGCGCGGGTGAAGAACTGGTTGAAGGTCGGGTAGCTGCGCGGGTCCGGATTGGCCGCTTCATCCAGGTTGACGTTGAACTTGCGGGTGACCGTGTCGATCAGCCAGCGCGATACGCGCGGGTTGTCCGAGTACGCCAGCGAACGCGCCATCGAGGACAGCAGGCGGTGGGGCAGGACGTACGTCAGGGCGGTGGTCAGACTCATGGGGCGGATTTCTCGGTCAGCTTCTGCAGGTCGCGGGCGATCGCCGGCGCATTGAACGGGGGCCGCACCAGGCCGGCAAGCCGGCCCTGCGGATCGAGCACGGCCAGGCTGGCGGAGTGCTCGAGGGTGTAATCCTCGGGATTCTCGTCGAAGTGCTTGCCCGGCACCTTCTGGAACACGAAGCCCAGCGAGGTGGCAAAGCGCTCCAGCGAGGGAATGTCGGCGGTCGCCGCCAGGGTGTCCTTGTGGAAGCCATGGGCGTACTCGCCCAGGCGCGTGGCGGTGTCGCGCTCCGGGTCGACCGAGACGAACAGCACGCGCGGGCGCAGGCCGTCGGGCAGGGCTTCCCACTGGTTCTGCGCCCCGGCCAGCTCGGCCAGGGTGGTCGGGCAGACGTCGGGACAGAACGTGAAGCCGAGGAACACCAGGGTCCAGTGGCCCTTCAATTCGCCGGGAATCAGGCGCGTGCCGTCGGACTGGGCCAGGTTGTAGTCGGGCAGGACGCGCGGCTGCGGGTACAGGGTGATCGCTTCGGTGGCCGGCTGCCCAGCCGGCGGCTTCGGCGCGAACACCTGCTGGGCGGCGAGCAGGCCAAGGCCCGCCGCCAGGGCGATCAGCAGGATGATGCCGACGTTGCGATTGAACATGGGATTCCGCCGCAGGAAGTGGCCACCATCATACCGGCTGCGGCTGGATCGTTTCTGCCGCAACGGATGCCGGCGCAGGCGGCAACCCCTATAATCGGGGGCCACTTTGCCCGCAGTACCGCCATGACCGCTGAAACGGCCGCCGAACTCCACACGATCATCGATCTGATCCGCTACGGCACCAGCCGTTTCAATGCTGCGGGCCTGACCTTCGGGCACAGCTACGACAATGCCCTGGACGAGGCCACCCAGCTGGTGCTGCACGGCCTGCACCTGCCGCACGACCTCGGCCCGGCCTACGGCCAGGCGCGCCTGCTGCGCGAAGAGAAGCTGGCGGTGCTGGAGCTGTTCCAGCGCCGCATCGACGAGCGCATCCCGGCTGCCTACCTGACCGGTGAAGCCTGGTTCGCCGGCCTCAGCTTCAAGAGCGACACGCGCGCCCTGGTGCCGCGTTCGCCGATCGCCGAACTGATCGAGTGCGGCTTCGAGCCGTGGCTGGCCGGCCGCGATGTCAACCGCGCGCTGGACCTGTGCACCGGTTCGGGCTGCATCGCCATCGCCATGGGCCACTACTATCCGAACTGGGAAGTGGACGGCGTGGACCTCAGCGATGAGGCGCTGTCACTGGCCGAAGAGAACAAGGAACGCCTGCAGGCGCACAACGTGACCCTGCTGAAGTCGGACCTGTTCAACGGCCTGACCGGTCGCCACTACGACCTGATCGTCACCAACCCGCCGTACGTCACCAACGACGAGACCGACGCCCTGCCGCAGGAATACTCCTACGAGCCGGAGATGGGCCTGCGTGCCGGCGACGACGGCCTGGACCTGGTGCTGAAGATCCTGCGCGACGCGCCGCTGCACCTGAGCGAGGACGGCCTGCTGATCTGTGAAGTGGGCGAATCCGAACAGCACCTGATCAAGCTGCTGCCGGAAGTGGATTTCGCCTGGGTCGAGTTCAAGGTCGGCCAGATGGGCATCTTCGCGGTCGAGTGCCGCGAGCTGATCGCCCACAGCGCGCGCATCACCGAACTGGCGGCGCAGCGCCCGTGAGCTCCAATTCGTTCGGCAAGCTGTTCACCGTCACCACGTTCGGCGAATCGCACGGGCCGGCCATCGGCTGCGTGATCGATGGCTGCCCGCCGGGGCTGGCGCTGGACGCGGCCGAATTCAACCATGACCTGCAGCGTCGCGCCACCGGCAAGAGCCGGCATACGTCGGCGCGGCGCGAGGCCGACGAGGTCGAGATCCTGTCCGGGGTGTACGAGGGCCTGACCACCGGCACCCCGATCGCGCTGCTGATCCGCAACACCGACCAGCGCAGCAAGGACTACAGCAACATCGGCCAGCAGTTCCGTCCGGGGCATGCTGACTACAGCTACTGGCACAAGTACGGCATCCGCGACCCGCGCGGCGGTGGCCGCTCCTCGGCGCGCGAGACCACCATGCGCGTGGCTGCTGGCGTGGTCGCCAAGAAATGGCTGGCCGAGCGTTTCGGCATCACCGTGCGCGGCTACCTGTCGCAGCTGGGCGGGATCACTCCGGCCGGTTTCGACTGGTCGGTAGTCGAGGAGAATCCGTTCTTCTGGCCGCACGCCGCACAGGTGCCCGAGCTGGAGGCGTATATGGATGCGCTGCGCAAGTCCGGCGATTCGGTCGGTGCCTGCGTGGACGTGGTCGCCGACAATGTACCGCCGGGCTGGGGCGAGCCGATCTACGGCAAGCTTGATGGCGAGCTCGCGGCCGCACTGATGAGCATCAACGCGGTGAAGGGCGTGGAGATCGGCGACGGTTTCGCCAGCGCCATGCAGAAGGGCACCGAACACCGTGACCTGCTGACCCCGCAGGGTTTTGCCAGCAACCATGCAGGCGGCATTCTCGGTGGCATTTCCACCGGCCAGCCGGTGGTCGCCTCGATGGTGCTCAAGCCGACCTCCAGCCTGCGCCTGCCCGGTGAATCGCTGGATACGGCCGGCAATGTGGTGGAGGTGGTCACCACCGGCCGCCATGATCCCTGCGTCGGCATCCGCGCCACGCCCATCGCCGAGGCGATGATGGCCCTGGTGCTGATGGACCAGGCGCTGCGTCACCGCGCGCAGTGCGGCGATGTCGGCACCATCACCCCGCGCATTCCCGGCCAGCTTGATGGCTGATACGCGGCCGACGGTATGGGTGAGCCAGCCGCTGATCGACGCGGCCATCGCGCCGCTGCGCGATCGCGTGCAGCTGCGCACCACCGATACCGTCACCGCTTGGTCGCCACAGCAGATCGCCGCGCAGCTGGCCGACGTTGACGGGGCGATCATCACCCTCAACGAGCGCATCGGTGCGACCCAGGTCGCCGATGCCGCGCAGTTGAAGGTGATCGCCAATGTCGGCGTCGGCTACAACAATCTGGATGTCGACGCGCTCAGCGCCGCCGGCATTCTTGCCAGCAACACCCCGGACGTTCTCACCGAGACCACCTCCGATCTCGGCTTTGCGCTGTTGATGGCCACCGCGCGCCGGATCACCGAATCCGAGCGCTGGCTGCGCGAGGGCCAGTGGGGGCAGTGGTCGTTCCAGACCATGCTGGGTGCCGACATCCATGGCAGCACGCTGGGCATCCTCGGCATGGGCCGCATCGGCCAGGGCATCGCCCGTCGCGGCGCGCACGGCTTCGGCATGAAGGTGCTCTACCACAACCGTTCGCGGCTGCCGGCCGATACCGAAGCCGCGCTCGGCGCGACCTATGTGGATCTGGACACGCTGCTGGCGCAGTCCGACCATCTGTTGACCGTGCTGCCATACACCCCCGCCTCGCACCACATCATCGACGCCGCCGCGCTGGCCAAGATGAAGCCGTCTGCCACCCTGGTGAACATCGCCCGCGGCGGCATCGTCGACGAACTGGCGCTGGCCGATGCACTGGCCAACGGTCGCCTGGCGGCGGCCGGCCTGGATGTCTACGAAGGCGAACCGAACGTGCGGCCGGAACTGCTGGCCCTGCGCAACATCGTGCTGACCCCGCATATCGGCAGCGCATCGCTGGCCACGCGTACGGCCATGGTGCAGATGGCCGTGGACAATCTGCTGGCCGGGCTGGGCCTGGATGGCAGCCCGTCGCGCATGCCGAGCGCGATCAACGCCGACGCGGCCCTTGCCGCGCGCGCGACCTCGGACAAAAAAAGCGGGAAACGATAGGGAACCTCCGCGCATCCATCCGAGGAGGCTCCCCGAACCCAGCTGTCGTGCGTGAGTTTTCCCCCTTCCCGTTTTCGTGAGAGTTCCCCCATGAGCAATGCACAACGCAGCTTCCACGTCGCCATCGTCGGTGCCACCGGCGCGGTCGGCGAGACCATGCTGGCCATCCTGGCCGAGCGCGATTTCCCGGTCGGCACCCTGAGCCTGCTCGCTTCCGAGCGCTCGGCCGGCGGCGAAGTCGAATACAACGGCAACAAGGTCAGGATCCAGGACCTGGCCACTTTCGACCCGAGTGGCGTGGACATCGCCCTGTTCTCGGCCGGTGGCAGCGTGTCCAAGGAATACGCCCCGAAGTTCGCTGCCGCTGGCGCGGTGGTGATCGACAACTCCTCGGCCTTCCGTTACGACGATGACGTGCCGCTGGTGGTGTCGGAGGTCAATCCGGACCAGGTCGCCAACCGTCCGCGCGGCATCATCGCCAACCCGAACTGCTCGACCATGCAGATGCTGGTCGCGCTGGCACCGCTGCACCGCAAGTACGGCATCGAGCGCATCAACGTGTCCACCTACCAGTCGGTATCCGGCGGTGGCCGTTCGGCACTGGAAGAACTGGGCAAGCAGACCGGCCAGCTGCTGAGCTTCCAGGAAATCGATCCGCAGCGTTTCCCGGTGCAGATCGCCTTCAACCTGATCCCGCACATCGACGACTTCCTGGACAACGGCTTCACCAAGGAAGAGATGAAGCTGGTCTGGGAGACCCGCAAGATCCTGGGCGACGACAGCATCCTCGTGAACCCGACCGCGGTGCGCGTGCCGGTGTTCTATGGCCACTCCGAATCGGTGGCGATCGAAACCCGTGACAAGGTGACCGTCGCCGAAGCGCGCGCGTTGCTGGAACAGTCGCCGGGCATCGAGGTGGTGGATCGTCACGAGGCCGGTGGCTACCCGACGCCGGTCACCCATGCCTCGGGCACCGACGCGGTGTACGTCGGCCGCATCCGCGAGGACCTGTCGCATCCGCGCGGCCTGAACCTGTGGATCGTGTCGGACAACGTGCGCAAGGGCGCAGCCCTCAACGCGGTGCAGCTGGCCGAGCTGGTCGCCGCCGAGAAGCGCTGATCCCTGCCGTTGCATGACCGGTAGTGCCGGCCGCTGGCCGGCACTAGCGCAGTCCGCCTCCCCGGTGGGTGCGGACCGTGGTCCGCACGCTTTATAGTGTCGCCCATGAATAAACGAGCCAAGGGCGCACGGCGTCCGCTCACCTGTCTTTCCGCCGCGCTGCTGGCCCTGGTCAGCAGTTCGGCCATGGCCCTGGGCCTGGGCGACATCCGGGTCCTGTCCAAGCCGGGACAGCCGTTGCTGGCCGAGATCCCGGTGATCTCGGCCGATCCGTCCGAACTTGAGAACCTGCGCGTCGCGCTCGCTTCGCCGGTCACCTTCGAGCGCGTTGGCCTGCAGCGCCCGGCGGGTCTGGTCAGCGAACTGCAGTTCGAGCTGACCCGCAATGCGCAGGGCAGGGCGGTGGTGCGGGTGACCTCGCAGACGCCAGTGGAAACACCCTCGTTGAGCTTCCTGGTCGAGGCCGACTGGGGCCAGGGCCGGCTGGTGCGTGAGTACTCGGCGCTGGTCGATGCACCGGCCAGTGCACTGGCCGTGGCCGAACCGGAGATCGTCGCGCCGGCCGGCATGCTGTCGGACACCATCGTCCGTGATGCGCCTGCCGCCGCTGCAACCGCACCCGAGCCGGCACCGGTCACGGCGGCCGCCGCACCTGCTGCACCGCGTCCACGGGCTGCGTCACCTGCGCCAGCACCTGCACCTGCACCTGCACCTGCACCTGCACCTGCACCAGCGCTCGCTGCAGACGGCAGTGTGACCGTGCAGCGCGGACAGACGCTTTCGCAGATCGCCGGCTCGCTGGCCCGTGGCGATCAGATCAGTCGCGACCGGGCGATGATCGCGCTGTTGCGCGCCAACCCCGAAGCCTTCATCCGTGGCAACGTCAACCTGCTCAAGCAGGGCGCGGTGCTGCGCATGCCGGGCGATACCGCACTGGCCGCGGTGGATGCGGCCGAGGCGGCCGCGCTGGTCCGCGAGCATGCCGCACAGTGGCGGCAGGCACGCACCGTGCCACAGCCGGCTGGCGCCGCGATGCCGGTGGCCAAGGCCGATGGCGCTGCTTCTTCCCCGGCTGCGGCCACCGGGGCACGACTTGAAATCGCTCCGGCGCTGGCATCCGACGCCGCGCACGCGGGCACAACCACCGGCACCAGTGCCGGCAGCGAGGGTGACATGCTGGGCAACGAACAACTGCGCCAGGCCAAGGAGGACATCGCCACCCGCGATGCCGAAATCGGCGATCTGAAGCAGCGCGTGGCGGAGCTGGAGAAGCTCAAGGAGCAGCAGCAGTCACTGATCGCGATGAAGGACAACGACCTGGCCGCCGCGCAGCAGCGTTTGGCCCAGGCGCCCGGTGCGCCCGGCGCTGGCACGCCGTGGTACTGGCTGGGCCTGCCGCTGCTCGTGCTGGTTGCCCTGGGCGCCTGGCTGCTGCGTCGTCGCAAGCCCTCGCCGCTGCCGCCGCTGCGCGAGGAACACGATGCCGCCGGCCTGGCAGCAGCGCTGCCGGCAGGTGCCGCGCTGGATACTCTGACCGAACAGGACGCCGGGGTGAACTTCGCCGCCGATGGCGGACGCCAGGAACCGGCGATGCCGGCCTGGGCTGCCACTGCCGACCATGACGTGCCAGCTGCGGACATCCATGAGGATGCCTCGCCGGCCGAGTGGCGGGCGGGTGAGCTTGATGAAGACGAACGGGTTGAACTGCCTGCTGCGGTGAACGATCTGCCGCGTTGGGACGATCCTGCCGGCGCTGCTGCGGTGGCGCCCATCGAGCCAGCCGAGGTGGCCGTGCCCGAATACGCGCTGCAGGCCGAACAGGAGCCGCAGTTCCGCGGTGTGTTCGATCTGCCGGCCGAACCGCATGAGCATGAGACGGCTGCACCGGTCGACCTGCACGACGACCGTGCTGCCGCCGGGGACGCCGTCGGGTCTGCTGCAGACAATGGCCATGACTGGGCACCGCGTATCGGCCAGGAGCGGCTGGAACTGGCCATCGCCTATCTGGACCTGGGCGACGCGCAGACCGCGCGCACCCTGCTGCAGGAGGTTGCCGAAGGGGGTGACCTGCATTGCCAGGCGCAGGCCCGCGAACTGCTGGCCCGTCTGCCCTGACACCCTTTCGACAAGGACCTGCGATGACCCGCGAACGCCGTCTCGACTACGTTGAATTCGCCTCGAGCGACCCGGCTGCGAGCCGCGCGTTCTTCGAGGTCGTGTTCGGCTGGTCGTTTGTCGATTACGGCAGCGACTACACCGCTTTCGATGATGGCCGCCTGCAGGGAGGCTTCTTCCGTGGCCAACCGCAACGTGCCAGCGAAGGCGCGCCACTGCTGGTGCTGTATGCCGACCAGCTGGCGCCGATGGAAGCGGCGGTGCGCGCGGCCGGTGGTCAGATCGTGCGGACCGTGTTCTCTTTCCCTGGCGGCAGCCGTTTCCAGTTCGTCGAGCCCGGTGGCAACGAACTGGCGGTCTGGTCCGAGCGCGACCCGGCCTGAGCGCCGCCCCACCCGCAATATCGAGGTAGCACATGCGTTACGCGCTCGGCGTCGAGTACGACGGCAGCGATTTCAGGGGCTGGCAGAACCTGGGCGAGGGCGGACCCAGCGTCCAGGCCAGCCTGGAACAGGCCCTGTCATCGGTGGCCGATACCCCGCTGCAGGTGGTCTGCGCCGGCCGCACCGATGCCGGCGTGCACGGCCAGTGCCAGGTCGTGCACTTCGACACCGACGTGGCGCGTGATCCGCGCGCGTGGATGCTCGGCACCACCACCCGCCTGCCGCGTTCGATCGCCGTGCGCTGGTGCGTGCCGGTGGCCGACGATTTCCATGCCCGTTTCTCCGCCCGCGCACGACGTTATCGCTACCGCCTGCTCAATCGCGAAGTGCGCCCGGCGCTGGGCCGGCAGACCCTGAGCTGGGAGCGGCGCCCGCTCGATGCCGAGCGCATGCACCTGGCCGGGCAGGCCCTGCTGGGCGAGAACGATTTCAGCGCCTTCCGCTCGGTCCAGTGCCAGGCCCTGCATGCCCGGCGAGAGCTGCAGTCGCTGCAGGTCAGCCGCCACGACGACGTCATCGAGGTGGCGGTGCGCGGCAATGCATTCCTTCATCACATGGTCCGCAATATCGTCGGTTCGTTGATACTGGTCGGCAGTGGCGAGCAGCCGGTGGAGTGGATCGCCGAACTGCTGGCCGGGCGCGACCGCACCGTGGCCGGTCCCACCGCTCCTCCGCAGGGACTGGTGTTCCTGGGGCCGCTGTACCCCGACAACTGGCATCTGCCCGCCGAGGTAACGCTATGAGCCGCTCCTACTACCGTACCCGCATCAAGTTCTGTGGCATGACCCGTGCCGGCGACGTGCGCCTGGCCGGCGAGCTGGGCGTGGATGCGGTGGGCTTCATCTTCGCCCGCGAGAGCAGCCGCCGGGTCGCGCCGGCCGAAGCGCGCGCGATGCGCCAGGCCATCGCACCGATGGTCGACGTGGTGGCGTTGTTCCGCAACAACAGCAGGGAAGAAGTGCGCGAGGTGCTGCGTACCGTGCGGCCGACCCTGCTGCAGTTCCATGGCGAGGAAGACGAGAGCTTCTGCCGCAGCTTCAACATGCCTTACCTGAAGGCGATCGCCATGGGCGGGCGCGAGGAGATCAATGCGCGCACCCTGCAGCTGCGCTACCCCAGCGCCGCCGGCTTCCTGTTCGACAGCCATGCGCCGGGCGGCGGCGGCGGTACCGGCGTGGCCTTCGACTGGTCGCGTATCCCCACCGGCCTGCACCGGCCGTTCCTGCTGGCCGGAGGCCTGACGCCGGAGAACGTGCATGACGCCGTGCTGGCGACCCTGCCGTGGGGCGTGGATGTCTCCAGTGGCATCGAACTGGAGCCGGGCATCAAGGACGGCTACAAGATGCGCACGTTCGTGGAAGAAGTCCGGCGCTCCGATTGCGCCGTGCTGGATTGAGACACGGTCACTTCCGAGGTGTCCGGTCTTCACATTTGAGCCTGCACACCCTCTTCACATAGGATGATCCCCAAGCGTGCTGGCCATGAGGGCCGGCACGAGGATCGACGGAGCCGCTGGTGGCGTGCTCCGAACGGGCGCCTGGCGCCCCCGCCCAGGAAGGCAAGCGATGCAGGAATTCCTAACCGTCGTACTCGGTTATCCGACCCTCCCGTACAGCGTCGCGCTGGCGGTGGCGGTTCTGTATTGGGGGATTGCCGCCTTTGGCCTGGTCGATGACGGTTTCGGCGAGGCCGGTGCCGATGGCGCCCTTGAAGGCGATGCCCATCTCAGTGGCCTGTCAGCGCTGCTGGCGCGCTGGGGCCTGGGCGGCGTGCCGCTCATGGTGGTGGTGACGCTGCTGAGCCTGTTCGCCTGGACCCTCACCTACTTCATCCATCTGTACCTGCTGCTGCCGTTGCCCGACCTGCTGCGCTGGTCATTGGGCACCGTCGTGGCGGTGCTCGCACCCCTGCCGGCGGTGCCGGTCACCGCGCTGCTGCTGCGTCCCATCCGCCGCTTCCTGCTGCGCCTGCGCCCGGTGCCGCAGGCCTCGCTGCTGGGCCGGGTCGGCGTGGTCGCTTCGCCGAAGGTCGACGCACGCAGTGGCCATGCCACCGTCGATGACGGCGGTGCCGGCCTGGTCCTGCAGATCCGCAGCGACATCGAACTGCAGCGCGGCGAGCGCATCGTGCTGGTCGAGCACGTGGCTGCACAACACCATTACCGGGTGGTCCGCGCCGACGCGGTCGCCCTCGACTTCCAGGACAACCTGCTTCCGGGCAACAAGGAGAAACATCAATGACGTTGGCATCCGTGCTCCCCTTCCTGATCATCGTGGGCGGCGTCCTCGCCCTCCTGCTCGGCGTGGCGGGCCTGTTCAAGGCGTTCTACCGCAAGGTCGACCAGGGCGTGGCCCTGATCGTCAACGACATGAGTTCCACCCCGAAAGTGCATTTCACCGGTGCGCTGATCATTCCCGTGCTGTACCGCGCCGAGCTGATGCGGATCAGCCTGATCACCCTGCAGATCGACCGCCGCGGCAAGGAAGGCCTGATCTGCCGCGACAACATGCGCGCCGACATCGCCGTGGCGTTCTACCTGCGCGTCAACGAGACCCAGGCCGATGTACTGCGCGTGGCCAAGGCGATCGGCGCCGACCGCGCGTCGGACAAGCATGCCGTCGATGAGCTGTTCAACGCCAAGTTCTCCGAAGCACTGAAGACGGTCGGCAAGAAGTTCGATTTCACCGAGCTGTTCGAGAAGCGCCAGGAATTCCGCGACGAGATCATCGCGGTGATCGGCAACGACCTCAATGGGTATGTGCTGGAAGACGTGGCCATCGACTACCTGGAGCAGACCCCGAAGTCGCTGCTGGACCAGTTCAACATCCTCGATGCGCAGGGCATCCGCAAGATCACCGAGCTGACCGCTGCGCAGAACGTGGTGACCAACGAGCTGGAGCAGAACGAGAAGCTGGCCATCACCAAGAAGAACGTCGAAGCCCGCGAAGCACTGCTGGCCCTTGAACGGCAGCAGGCCGAAGCCGAGGCACGGCAGAAGCGCGAGATCGAGACCATCCGTGCGCGCGAGGAAGCCGAGACCGCCAAGGTGCAGGAAGAGCAGCGCCAGCTGTCCGAGAACGCCCGCATCGAAGCGCAGCAGGTGATCGACATCCGCGAGCAGAACCGCATGCGCGAAGTTGAAGTGGCCGAGCAGAACCGCCAGCGCGCCGTGGCCATCGAAGCCGAGCGCGTCGAGCGCGCACGCCAGCTGGAGCAGGTCACCACCGACCGCGAAGTGCAGCTGCAGGGCGTGGAGCGCGACAAGGTGGTCGAGCAGGGCAAGATGGACGTGGCCAACATCACCCGCGAACGCATCTCCATCGACAAGACCGTGGCGCAGGAAGAAGAGCGCATCAAGGAAGTGCGCGAAGTCTCCGAGGCCGACCGCCAGAAGCAGGTGTTGATCCTGGAAGCCGAGGCGAAGGCGCAGGAATCGCTGGTGCGCGAAGTGAAGGAAGCCCAGGCCCGCGAGACCGCCTCCAAGCATCGCGCGGTGGAGCTGACCACGCTGGCGCAGGCCGAGCACGAAGCCGCCGGCAAGCAGGCCGAGGCCAAGCGCCTGCTGGCCGACGCCTTCCGCGCCGAGCAGGCCGCACCCGGCCTGGCCGAAGCGCAGGTACGCGAAGCGTCGGCGCTGGCCATCGAAAAGGTCGGCATCGCCGAGGCGCGCGTGATCGAAGCCAAGGCCGAAGCGAACCTGAAGCAGGGCAGCAACGAGGCGCGCGTGCTGGCCGAGACGCTGCAGGCACAGGCACAGGGCGAGGAGAAGATGGGCCTGGCCCGCGCCACCGCCACCGAATCGCTGGGCAACGCCGAAGCCGGCGTGGTGCAGAAGAAGCTGTTGGCCGAGGCCGAGGGCCTGGTCCGCAAGTTCGAGGCCATCGCCTCGCTGAGCGACCAGGCGCGCGGCCATGAAGAATTCCGCATGATGCTGGACAACAGCCTGAAGCAGGCGCTGGCCTCGATCGAAGCCGGCAAGGAAGTCTCGCGCGAGAACGCCGGCGTCATCGCCAGCGCGCTGCGCAACGCCGACATCGACCTGGTTGGCGGCGACGGCGGCATGTTCGAGAACCTGATCAAGGCGGTTTCGCTGGGCAAGTCGATCGAAGGCTTCGCCGGCAAGAGTCCGATCGTGCAGGACCTGATGCAGCGCTACCTGGGCGTCAACGTGGCCGACAATGCACCGCGGCAGATCGCCGAGGACGCAGAGACCGTGCCCGTCGCGGCGACCGTCGTGGTCGACAGCGCGCGCTGATCCACCCGGCGATGGCCATCGCCATCGCCCACCCGTGCCGGCCGCATCGACGGCCGGCCGTCCGTGAGCCGGAAACCTGCTGATGTCCGAAACCAATCCGTCCACCGAGTCCGCCGCACCAGAGGCTGCCGGCGATACCGTCGACCAGGCCGTAGCCCAAGGCGGCGCCTATGAAGTCCTGCGGCGCCGTCTCGGCGAACAGGGCCAGCGCCTGCAGGCCGTTGCCGAGCAGCTGAACCGCCAGCGCCTGGCCGAGTTCGGCGACAGCCGCCTGGAGGTGGTCGGCCGTTTCCGCATCCGCAGCGAGAACAACTGTGTCGGCCGCGACATCGTCCAGGTCGGCCCGGATCGCCTGCTGTTCGGCTACAACGTGTTCATCGGGCTCAAGACCCAGACCCGCATCGAAGATGTGTTCGGTCTGTACCGGCTGGTACAGGGCGCTGATGGCTACGACGTCGCTGCCCTTGAACTGAAGGGCAGTTTCCTCGACCAGCCCGGCTTCGTGCATGACTTCAACGAGCTGTACGCGTACTACAAGCATGCGCGCCTGCTGCAGCTGATCGTGGTGGGCGACAAGCTGCTGGCCTCGTTCCAGATCGGTGAGCGCAGCAGCGACGTGCGCGTGTTCCGCTGGGCGTTGTCACGCGAAGGTGAACTGACCTATCTCGATGCGCGCGGCGAGCGTGACATCGCCTTGCCGCCACCCTTCGATTTCGAATGGACCCGCGCCACGCGCGACCTTGCCGTCAACGGCCGCCATTCGCATCTGAACATCCTCGATACCCTGTTCGTGGAAACCACCGGTGGCGATCTCACCATCAAGGTGGAGAACAACACCGAAACCGGGCAGGGCATCTACAGCGAACCGGTGGAGGACAGCACGCAGTCGCTGGACGATGCCCAGTTCGAGTTCGCCCGGGTCGGCTCGCTGGTGCTGCTGAAAGTGCTGCCCTACCGCGAAACCGAATGGCGCGGACTGATCTACAACACGCTTACCGGCGACATCGTGCGCAACGATGCCATCGTCCAGGCCTGCGTGCAGCTGCCCGAAGACCACGGCATCATCTTCCCCGGCGGCTATTACCTGCAGGGTGGCGAGCACAAGGCGTTCGACGCCTCGATGGATGGCATGCAGTTCAAGCGCAGCATCCGTTCGCCCAACGGCGAGGACGTGCTGTACATCTTCTACGAGCGCGAAGGCGGTCGTTCGGCGCTGTTCGTCTACAACACCATCCAGCGCGTGTTGCAGAACCCCGTGTTTGGCCACGGCTATGCCTTCATGCAGGACGGGCGCATGGTGCTGTTCCATGCCGAAGGCACCGAGCCGACCCGCATCCATCCGATGCAGGTCTGGCAGACGCCCTTCAGCAGCGATGAGTTCGCCGCCAGCCGTCCGCCCGGCAATACCTTCATGGGGCGCATCGGCAACGCCGAGCTGGTTCGCGGCATCTCCAACCTGTTCAACCTGGCGCGCGAGATCGACGGCCAGGATGTATCGGTGCAGCGCTACCAGCGCCTGGTCGCCGACACCCGGCGGCTTTTCGATGCGCATCATTGGCTGGGTGACGAGGCCTGCGATGGCGCCGAGGCCCTGCTGCGGCAGATCAGCGCCACCGGCGAATCGGTGCTGGACGAATACGAAAAGGTGCAGTCGATCCGCCAGCAGTCGGCCCAGGCAATGGCCGAGGCCGAGGCCACGCACAAGGCGCTGCTGGGCCGGCTGCAGCCGGAAAACTGGAACGAGGTGCAGGCCTTCGTTGAAGCGCTCAACGCGATCACCGCACTGCGCGGTCGACTGCTGACCATCCGCGAACTGCGCTACATCGATACCGCGCGCATCGAGGCGATGGCCGCCGAACTTGTGCAGGCGCACGACCGTGTCGGCGCCGCCACCGGTACCTTCCTTGCCGGCGATGCAGCACTGGCCCCCTTGACCGTCCGCATGCAGGCGCTGGACGACGCCGCACAGCAGGCCGCCAGTGCACGCCAGCTGGATGAGCAGCTGGACGGCCTGCGCGGCATGGCCGGCGATCTGGACATGCTGTCCGAGCTGATGGCCGGGCTGAAGGTCGACGATGCGACCGCGCGCACCCGCGTTGTCGAATCCATCTCGCTGCTGTACGGGCGCCTGAACCAGGCACGCGCACGCGCCGAACAGCGCCGCAAGTCGCTGGGTTCGGCCGAAGCCGTGGCCCAGTTCGCCGCCCAGTTCGCCCTGTTCTCGCAGTCGATCACCAGCGCGCTGGCGATGGCCAGCGACCCTGAGCGGGCCGACGAACAGTTGTCGCGCCTGCTGGTGCAGCTGGAAGAACTGGAAAGCCAGTTCGGCGAGCACGAGCAGTTCCTCGGCGACATCCTGAGCAAGCGCGAAGAGCTGGTCGAAGCCTTCGATACGCACAAGCAGGCCCTGCTGGATGATCGCCAGCGCAAGGCGCGCTCGGTGCTCGATGCCGCCAACCGCATCCTTGATGGCCTCGGAAAGCGTACCGAGCGGTTCGGCACGGCCGACGAGCTCAACGCTTTCTTCGCCGGCGATCCGCTGATCCTCAAGCTGCGTGAACTGGCCGAGCGCCTGCGTGCGCTGCGCGACAACGTCAAGGCAGACGATGTCGAGGCGCGCCTGAAGGGCGTGCGCGACCAGGCCGTGCGCCAGCTGCGCGACCGCAGCGACCTGTACGAGGCCGGCGGCAACGTGGTCCGCCTTGGCCCGCGCCATCGATTCAGCGTGAACACCCAGGCGCTGGACCTGACCCTGCTGCCACGGGGTGAAACCCTTGCCATCCACCTCACCGGCACCGATTTCCTGGAGACCCTGCACGATCCCGAGCTTGATGCGCTCAAGCCGTTCTGGCCGGTGACCCTGGATTCGGAATCGGCAGCGATCTACCGCGGCGAATACCTGGCCGGGTGCGTGTTGCTGGCTGCGGAGGAGGGCCGCGATGGCCTGGACCTGGCCCAGCTGCAGCACGATGCGGCCGAACCGGAAGCGCTGGGCCAGCGGGTCCGCGCCTTTGCCGCGCCCCGTTACCGCGAGGGTTACGAGCGCGGTATCCACGATCATGACGCCGCCCTGATCCTGCGCGCGCTGTTGCCGCTGCAGCAGGCCGCCGGACCGCTGCGGCATTCGCCCCATGTGCGTGCGTTGGCACTGCTGTTCTGGGCCGCGCGGCAACGCGATGAAGCCGTGGCGCAGTGGCCCGGCCGGCAGGCCGGTGCCGAGGCCATCGCGCGTCTGTTCGGTTCCGATGAGGGGCGCCAGGCCCTGCGTGCGGAAATGGCCAAGGCGCTGCATGACCATGCACTCGCGCATGCACTGCCGTTCGACGCCGCCGCCGCCGATGCAGCAGCGGCATACCTGGGCGAAGAACTGGTGGCCGGCGAGCCGGTGTTCAGCACCAGCCGGCACGCGCAGGCATTGCTGGACGCGCTGTCGCAGCAACTGGAGCAGGCAGGCCAGCGTGATGCGCTTGAACGTGCGCTGCAGCGCTCGCAGGATCCGCTGGCCATGCGTTGGGCATTGGCCGGGCAATGGCTGCGGGCGCTCGCCGGGCTGCCGGCACAGTCGGCGCATGCCGGCTATGTCGAAGAAGCAGCGGCATTGCTGCTGGTGCAGCGACAGCTGCGCACCCGTGCCAGCGATGCACCGCTGCAGGCGGAGGTCAGCGGCCTGCTGGGTGAACACGCCCGCATCCACAACGGCAGCCTGACCGTGTCGCTGGACGATTTCCTGGCACGCCTGCAGCATCACCTGCAGGCGTTCGTACCGGCCTTCCATGCCTATCAGGCGGTGCGCCAGGGCATCATCGGTCGCGAACGCGAAACCCTGCGGCTGTCGGAGTTCAAGGCCCGGCCGTTGTCGTCCTTCGTGCGCAACAAGCTGATCAACGACGTATATCTCGGCGTGATCGGCGACAACCTGGCCAAGCAGATGGGGACCGTTGGCGAGAACAAGCGCAGCGACCTGATGGGCCTGCTGATGATGATCTCGCCGCCCGGCTACGGCAAAACCACGTTGATGGAGTACGTGGCACATCGCCTCGGCCTGGTCTTCATGAAGATCAACGGCCCGGCGCTGGGCCACGAAGTGCGGTCGCTGGATCCGCAGCAGGCACCGGACGCCACCTCGCGGCAGGAGCTGGAAAAGCTCAACCTGGCGCTGGAGATGGGCAACAACACCATGCTGTATGTCGATGACATCCAGCACACGCACCCCGAGTTCCTGCAGAAGTTCATCTCGCTGTGCGATGGCACGCGCCGCATCGAAGGCGTATGGCGCGGCCGTACGCGCACCTACGACATGCGTGGCAAGAAGTTCTGCGTGGTCATGGCCGGCAACCCGTACACCGAATCCGGCGAAGTGTTCAAGATTCCGGACATGCTGGCCAACCGTGCCGACATCTACAACCTGGGCGATGTGCTCGGTGGCATGGAATCTGCCTTCACGCTCAGCTACATCGAGAACAGCCTGACCTCCAACCCGGTATTGGCGCCGCTGGCCACGCGCGAGATGGCCGACCTGTACCTGCTGGTCGACCGCGCGATGGGCAAGGATGTGTCCACCAACGGGCTGAGCCACGCCTACAGCGGCGCCGAGATCAACGAGATCACCGCCACCCTGCAGCGCATGCTGCAGGTCCGCGATGTGGTCTACAAGGTCAACCAGCAGTACATCGCCAGCGCTGCCCAGGATGACCGCTATCGCACCGAGCCGCCCTTCCGCCTGCAGGGCAGCTACCGCAACATGAACAAGCTGGCGGAGAAGATTTCGCCGGTAATGAATGACGACGAGCTGCAGCAGCTGATCTCCGACCACTACCTGGGCGAAGCGCAGCTGCTGACCACCGGTGCCGAAGAGAATCTGCTGAAGCTGGCCGAGCTGCGTGGCGTGCTCGATGAAGAACGCGCGCAACGCTGGGCGCAGATCAAGCGTGATTTCCTGCGCAACAAGGCAATGGGTGCCGGTGACAGTGATGTCGGTGGCCGCGTGGTCGCACAGCTGGCCGACATCGCCAGTGCGTTGCAGCTGCCGCCGCCGCCGCCGCCGGCAGAGGTGGCCGTCGTACCGGAGCCTGCGCCATGGCCGGCCCTGCTGGCAGCGCTGCAGCGCCTGGCCGATGCGCGTCCGGCCAGCGCGCCGGCTGCCGCCGTACCGCAGGCCGCAGCCACGCCATTGGCCGAAGACCTGCAGGCTGGTCTGGCACCGCTGCTGCAGCTGCTGGTCGCCTCGCAGGAACAGCAGGTGCAGTTGTCGCAGACGTTGGCGGCGTTTGCCGGGTGGGCCCGGCAGCAGGTAACGGCCGATGTGGCCACGACCGACACGCGTCGTCGCCCGCGGGTGCGTCGTGCAGCGACTCCGGAAGAACGTGCGCTGGACGAGGCGCTGATGCGCCACTTCTACGGTGAATCATTGCCGCCGGAAACGGTGGCTGATGACGGCCCACGGCCGCCGCCACTGCCGTGACCTGCGTGCGCTCTCTGCCCGAACCCACGCTTCCGGCGCGCGCCGATGTGGCCACGCTGGCAGCGTACGGCAGCCACTTGCTGCAGGTATTGGCCGAGCCTGCACCGTTGCAGGCCGGCGCGGAAGGCGAGGGACTGGTGGCTGCGCTGGCGCGGATCGCATTGGCGTTGCAGGCCAGCGATCCGGCGCGCCTGCGCCGGCAGGAGAGCTGGTGGGGGCGCCTGCTCGGCCGTGACGTTGAACGCCAGGCACAGGCGCAGGGGCTGCAGGCGCAGCTGGGCGTGCTGGCGCTGCAGGCGCGCGAGCAGGCCCAGGGTCTTGCGCAGCGTGTGCAGCAGCGTGCCCGGGCCATCAATGACAACGATGCGGCTGCCGCCGCGTTGGAGGCCTGGGCCACGTTCGGCGCCGCGCAGCTGGCGACACTGCAGGGAGCTGCGCAGGTCGCGCTGGCCCCACGCGTGGACCATCTGCAGCGGCTTGCCACGCTGCGACGCATCGAAAGCGGGCAGTGGCGGCTGCTGCAGGAGCAGGACGAAGCCCTGCTGCAGCGCTTCGTCCGCATCCACGATGTCCTGCTGCCGGCCTGGCGCCAGGCCGCATTGGCGCGCCAGGCACTGGCGCAGGCTGCACAGGCCGAGCAGGCAGCCACGCTGCAGGCCCAGATCGACGACGAAGTAGCCGCTGCTCAGGCTAGACTGCCCTGAGCCGGCCGCCGCTGCCGCTTATCCACCGCAAGGACACTGCCCGATGACCCAGGACAGCCAGAACTCCGGCACGCTCGTGCCCGCCACCACGCCCGCCCCTGAACTTGATGACAGCACGTTGAAGGCCCTCGGCCTGGTCCGCGACGACCTGCCGCGCATCGCCGAAATCGGCCGCGAGCTGGAAGACCTGCGTCCGGGCAACCTGCAGGTGTTCGGCCGTGAAGCCGCCGCACGCACAACGGCCTTCTCCAGCCAGCTGCTGGACCAGGTGCGCAACCGTGACCTCGACGCCAATGGCGAGAAGCTCGGCGAAGTGGTGCGCATCGCGCGCGAGCTCAAGCTGGATGGTTTTTCCCAGCGCTCGAAGGTGCCGTTGATCGGTGGCCTCATCGATCGCCTGCGTTCTTCCAAGGGCGAGCTGGTGCAGAAGTTCAGCGATACCAATTCGCAGATCGAACAGCTGCTCGGCGACGTGGGTGCGCAACAGGCGCTGATGGGCAAGCGGGTAAGCGATTTCGACCGCATGCATGACATCGTCCGCGAGGAGCGTCATGCGCTGGGCCTGTATGCCGCCGCCGGCAAGCAGCGCCTGGCCCAGCTGCAGTCCGAGCAGTTGCTGGGGCAGGGCAGCGATGACCCGCAGCAGCGCATCCGCCAGAGCGAGATCGACAATGCGATCCGCCTGATCGAGAAGCGCGTCTCCGACCTGCAGCTGATGCAGCACGCGGCTGACCAGTCGCTGCCGATGATCCGCCTGATCCAGGCCAATGCGCTGCAGCTGATCGAGAAGTTCAACACCGTCCGCGACATCACCATCCCCTCGTGGAAGCGTCAGTTCGCGATCCAGTTGTCGCTGGGCGAACAGAAGAACGCCGCCGAACTGGCCAATGCCATCGACGATGCGACCAATGAGTTGATGCGACGCAATGCCGACCTGATGCGCCAGGCGTCGGTGGACACCGCACGCAGCAACCAGCGCGGCGTGATCGACGTGGCCACGCTGCGCCACGTTCACGATCAGCTGATCGCTACCGTCGAGGAAGTGCGCAGCATCCATCGCGAGGGCATGCAGCAGCGGCAGCAGGCCGAAGTCGAGCTGTCGCGCCTGCGCGAGGACCTGCAGCAGCGCCTGGCGGCGCCGACGGCGTCGTAACGGTCACCCCACATCCACCAGGCATCTGGCCGGACACAATGCACCCAACCTGCCACGGCTGGGTGCCAGCCGTGCGCGTTCCATCATCGCGCGCCGTCTGCGGTGCGACATGCCGTCAATGAGGTTGCAAATGGATATGCCCCTTCTCCGTTCGCGCATGGCCCGCATCGCCGCTGTTCCAGGTTTGCTGCTCGCTCTGGCTGCGTGCGCCGCCGGAGAATCGTCGAGCCCGGCCACTTCGTCGCCGACCATTGCAACTGCGCCGGCCACTGATTCGACGGCCGCACCCGTGTCTGCATCAGCATCGGCCGACAACGGGTTGGCCGCGTTGATCCAGGCCAGCGGGGTGAAATGCAGCGACGCCAGCAAGGGCGCTGGCTGCACGGCGGGTGACGTCGACAGCGGTGACTTCTACGACGTCGAGCTTTCCCCGGCCTGTGGCGAACAGGGCTTCTTCGCCGGCGTTGCCGAGGACAAGGGCGTGGACACCCTGGACGCGGTGCCGAGCACCGGCAGCAGGGTTTCGACGACCGCAAGGCTGTCGAAAGGGCAGCTGGTCTGCGTACAGGGCATCGGTCGTGCCGGACAGAATCCGCTCTTCTATTACGTGGTAGCCATTCCCGCCGCAACGGTCGGCAAGTGCAAAGGCAGCGCGTTGTGTGAGACCTATGGTGACAGGCCCATCAGCGGCATGAAGGAAATGGGAAGCGAAGCCTGCCACGTGGCAGGGCCGGGACACTACGCTGGCAACTGCGCGCAGGGCTGGGTCAGTGCTGACGTGCTCGACCTGTTTTCTGACGGGATGTAATCGACGTCAAGCGAGGTTGCCTGCCGTGGCGACCACTTCGTGGCGGCGATCTTCACTTCAGCTGCCCTACCGCCCAATCGGCCAACGCGTCCACGCGTGCATCGACAGGGCCGTCCGGCCGCGCCAGCACCCAGAACCCGCCGGTCGCGGCAAATCCCCACGGTGCCACCAGCCGCCCGGCTGCCAGATCCTCGGCCACCAGTGGCTCCGGCGCGATCGCCGGGCCCAGCCCCGCTACCGCTGCTTCCAGCAGGTAGTACAGGTGTTCGAAGCCGGTGCCGAGCTGCAGCTGGGCCGGGTCCAGCCCGTGCGACTGCGCCCATGCAGGCCACGCCTGCGGGCGCGAACTGGTGTGCAGCAGCGTTTCCCGCAGCAAGGCCGACGGGGGGACATGGCGCAACCGCTGCGCCGCCGGGTGCGAGGGCGCCACCACCACACCCACCCGTTCCGGTGCCAGCTCGCGCACCTGCCAGCCGCGCGGCCATGGTCCCTGTGCCAGCAGCAGCACCGCATCCAGCGTGGCCTGCGCCTCGGTGAAACTGCCATCCAGGGCCGACCACTGCAGGCGCACGCCGGGCAGGGCAGCCTGCAGTGCCGGCAGCCGCGGAATCATCCAGCGCGCCAGCACGCTGCCGCTGCAGCCCAGCACCAGGGCCGGCTCCGCGCTTGGCCGCCGCAGTTCGCGCACGCAGTCTTCAATGCCGCCGAACGCCTCGCTGCAGGCCTGTTGAAGGCGGGTGCCGGCGGCGGTCAGGCGCAGTCCGCGGCCGGCGCGCTGGAACAGGGCCAGGCCCAGATGGTCTTCCAGCAGCTTCAGTTGCCGGCTGATCGCGCCATGGGTCACATGCAGCGCCTGGGCCGCGCGGCCAACGCCGCCCAGACGTGCGGTGGCCTCGAACGCCCGCAGGGCATTCAAGGGCGGCAGCAGTGACGTGCTCATGTGAGATTTCCTGACGGGATAGGCCAGATAATATCCATTTTCCGGACACAATCCGTGCGCTAGAGTATCCGCCTGTCTGAACGACCGATCGTCTCCATGCCTGACTCTCCCATCGCCGATTTCCATGCCTTCCCTGACGCCCAGGGCCACTTCGGCCGTTACGGTGGCAGCTTCGTCGCCGAAACCCTGGTCGGCCCGCTGCAGGAACTGGCCCAGGCCTATGACCAGGCCCGCCAGGATCCGGCGTTCCAGCTGGCCTATGACCGCGACCTGGCCCATTACGTGGGCCGGCCGAGCCCGATCTACCATGCTGAACGATTGAGTGACCACGTCGGTGGCGCCCAGATCCTGCTCAAGCGCGAGGACCTGAACCACACCGGCGCGCACAAGATCAACAACACCATCGGCCAGGCGCTGCTGGCGGCGCGGATGGGCAAGAAGCGCATCATCGCCGAGACCGGCGCCGGCCAGCATGGCGTGGCCAGTGCCACCGTCGCGGCGCGGCTGGGCCTGGAGTGCGTGGTGTACATGGGCGCCACCGACATCGAGCGGCAGAAGATCAACGTCTACCGCATGAAACTGCTCGGGGCGACGGTGGTGCCGGTGACCTCCGGCTCGGCCACCCTGAAGGACGCCCTCAACGAAGCGATGCGCGACTGGGTCACCAACGTGCAGGACACCTTCTACATCATCGGCACGGTAGCGGGTCCAGACCCGTACCCGCGCATGGTGCGCGACTTCAACGCCATCGTCGGCCGCGAGGCACGCGAGCAGATGCTGGCCGAGTACGGTCGCCTGCCTGATGCGATCACCGCCTGCGTCGGCGGCGGCAGCAATGCGATCGGCCTGTTCCATGCCTTCCTCAACGACCGCCAGGTCGAGATCGTCGGCGCTGAAGCGGCCGGTGATGGCATCCACACCGGCCGCCACGCAGCTTCCATCGCCGCCGGCCGCCCGGGCGTGCTGCACGGCAACCGCACCTATGTGCTGTGCGACGACGATGGCCAGATCATCGAGACCCATTCGGTGTCGGCCGGCCTGGATTACCCGGGTGTAGGCCCCGAGCATGCGTTTCTGGCCGACAGCGGCCGTGCGCGCTACGTCGGCATCACCGACGAAGAGGCGCTGCAGGCCTTCCATCTGCTGGCCCACACCGAAGGCATCCTGCCGGCGCTGGAGTCCAGCCACGCGCTTGCGCAGGCGATGAAGCTCGCGCGCGGGCGTCCGCGCGACCAGATCGTGCTGTGCAACCTGTCAGGACGTGGCGACAAGGACGTGCATACCATCGCGGCGCGCGAAGGGCTGGTGCTGTGAGCGCACTGATGCGCAGTACGGGCGTGCTGCTGGTGCTGGGCCTGGCCGCGTGCCAACCGCCGGAACCGCCGGTGCTGGCGCCGGCGGCCAAGGCCGCTGCGCAACCGTCGCAGCCGATGGCGGCCAACGATGACGTCGACCCGATAGCGAGCACGCCCATCGATGATCCACCGGCCTCGGCTGTGGTCTCCAGCGATGACGCGCCCGCCGTGGCGTCGGTGGCGCTGGATCATGCCGGCGAGGTGCTGATCGGCCAGCACATGAGCGACCTGAAGGCCTTCGGGCCGTGGAAGGCAATGGGCGCGGTCGAAGCCATCGGCGGCAGCTGCGAGTACTACGACGGCAAGGGGCTGCCGCCCGGCGTGTCGATGATGACCGACGAAGACCGCGTGGTCCGTTTCGATCTTGGTCCGGGCGAGGACGCCAAGGCGCCGGTCGACCAGCCGGGTCCGTTCGGACTGCGCATCGGCATGACGCGGGCGCAGGCGGTGGCGCAGTTCCCCGGCGCGCCGGTCTCCAGCCCGCATGCCTACGACGGCGATCAGGGCGAGTACCTGACCTGGCAGGATCCGGGTTCCGACCTGGGCATCCGCCTGGAAGTGTTTGAAGGGAAGGTCATCCTGATGTACTGGGGGACCAGCGAAGCGATTGAACTGATTGAAGGATGTGCCTGAGATGCCTGTTTCCCGACTCGATGACTGTTTCCAGCGCCTGCGCCAGCAGCAGCGCAAGGCCCTGATCCCCTTCATCACCGCCGGTGATCCCTCGCTGGAAGCCACGGTGCCGGTCATGCACGCGCTGGTCCAGGCCGGTGCCGATGTGATCGAACTGGGCGTGCCGTTCTCCGATCCGATGGCCGACGGCCCGACCATCCAGCGCAGCTCCGAGCGCGCGCTGGCGCGCGGTGCCGGCAACCGTTACGTGCTGCAGGCGGTGGCGCAGTTCCGGCAACAGGACACGCAGACGCCGGTGGTGCTGATGGGCTATCTCAACCCGGTGGAGATCCACGGTTACGTGGCGTTCGCCGAAGCGGCGGTGGCGGCTGGCGTGGACGGCGTGCTGCTGGTCGACCTGCCGCCGGAAGAGGCCGGCGAAGCCCAGCAGGCCTTCGACGCTGCAGGCCTTGCGCTGGTTCTGCTGGCATCGCCGACCACCAGCGAGGCACGCGCCGACAAGCTGCTGGCGCTGGCCCGTGGCTATCTGTACTACGTCAGCTTTGCCGGGGTCACCGGCGCCTCGGAACGACTGGACAGCGACGCGGCCAGCGCACGCCTGCAGGCGCTGCGGGCCAGGGCCAGCGTGCCGGTGGTGGCCGGCTTCGGCATCAAGGACGCAGCCAGTGCGGCGGCCATGGCGCGCCAGGCCGACGGCGTGGTGGTCGGCAGCGCACTGGTGGCGGTGCTGGCCGAAGCGACCTCCACCGAGGATGCGGCGCAGCGCGCCGCAGCGTTCCTGGCTCCGCTGCGGCAGGCATTGAATCAGTAATGGTAGCGCCGGGCCATGCCCGGCGGTGGGGCGCGCAAGAATATCCGCCGGGCATGGCCCGGCGCTACCCAGCACCTAAACGTACGTCCCAGCATGGTTTTTTCCAGCGGGCCCAAGGCCGGGCAGGGGGTGCACGGGCAGGGAAAGCGGAGCTAGACTGTCCGCCTTTGCGGCCCCCGGGCCGCCCTGAACGGAAGTGTCCTCCCGCATGAGTTGGCTCAGCAAGTTGATGCCGTCTGGCATCCGCACCGACAACACCCCCAGCAAGAAGCGCAGCGTCCCCGAGGGCCTGTGGGAAAAGTGCAGCAACTGCGGCAGTGCGTTGTACCGTCCGGAGCTGGAAGAGAATCTGGAGGTCTGCCCGAAGTGCGGCCACCATATGGCCATCCGCGCGCGCGCCCGTCTGGCTGCGCTGTTCGACGCCGACAGCACCACCGAGATCGCTGCCCGCCTGGGGCCGACCGACCTGCTGAAGTTCAAGGACCAGAAGAAGTACAGCGAGCGCATCAAGATCGCGCAGAAGAACACCGGTGAGTACGACGCGCTGATCGCCATGCGCGGCCTGCTCAAGGGCCGTCCCCTGGTGGCCTCGTCCTTCGATTTCGCCTTCATGGGGGGCTCGATGGGCTCGGTGGTCGGCGAGCGCTTCGCCCTTGCCGCCGAGACCGCCGCCGAGATCGGCGCACCGTACGTGTGCTTCTCCGCCAGTGGCGGCGCGCGCATGCAGGAGGGCCTGTTCTCGCTGATGCAGATGGCCAAGACCTCGGCCGCGCTGGGCAAACTGCGTGAAGCCGGACAGCCGTACATTTCGGTGCTGACCCACCCGACCACCGGCGGTGTGTCGGCATCGTTCGCGATGCTGGGCGACATCAACATCGCCGAACCGCGTGCACTGATCGGCTTCGCCGGCCCGCGCGTGATCGAGCAGACCGTGCGCGAGAAGCTGCCGGAAGGGTTCCAGCGTTCGGAGTTCCTGCTCGAGCACGGCGCCATCGACCAGATCTGTGACCGCCGTGAACTGCGCGACCGCCTGGCCGACCTGCTGGCGATGCTGCGGCGCGAGCCGGCACCGGAGGAGGTTTGATGGGGGGCCGCAAGTACTTCGGTACCGACGGCATCCGCGGTCGAGTCGGGCAAGGGGCGATCTCGGCTGATTTCGTGCTGCGCCTGGGCAACGCCCTTGGCCGCGTGCTGGTCGCCCAGCGCGGCCAGGAGGGGCGCCGTCCGATCGTAGTGATCGGCAAGGACACGCGGATCTCCGGCTATATGTTCGAAGCCGCGCTGGAAGCCGGGCTGGTCGCCGCGGGCGCTGACGTGCAGCTGCTCGGCCCGATGCCGACCCCGGCCGTTGCCTTCCTGACCCGTACCCTGGGCGTGGACGCGGGCATCGTCATCAGTGCGTCGCACAACCCGCACTACGACAACGGCATCAAGTTCTTCTCCGCCCAGGGCGAGAAGCTCGACGATGCTACCGAACTGGCGCTGGAAGCCGCATTGGACGTGCCGTTCACCACGGCCGTTTCGGAAAAGCTCGGCAAGGCCTCGCGTGCACGCGAGGCCGTCGGCCGTTACATCGAGTTCTGCAAGTCCAGCGTGCCGCGCGCGTTCGATCTGCGCGGTGTGCGCCTGGTGCTCGACTGCGCGCATGGCGCCACCTACCAGATCGCGCCGCTGCTGTTCCGCGAACTGGGCGCGGAGGTCATCGGCATCGGTGCCGAGCCCAATGGCGTCAACATCAACGACGGCGTCGGGTCGACCCACATCGACAACCTCGCTGCCAAGGTGCGTGAGACCCGCGCCGACCTGGGCATCGCCTTCGACGGTGATGGTGACCGGGTATTGATGGCCGATGACCGCGGCAACCCGGTCGATGGCGATGACCTGGTGTACATCCTGGCGCGCGCATGGCAGGCCGAAGGGCGCCTGCGCGGTCCGGTGGTCGGTACCCTGATGAGCAACTTCGGTCTGGAAAAGGCCCTGGCCGAACTGCAGATTCCCTTCCAGCGCAGCAACGTCGGCGACCGCTACGTGCATCAGGCACTGGTGGAGGGAGGCGGCGTGCTCGGCGGCGAAGCGTCCGGCCATCTGCTGTGCCTGGACCGGGCCACCACCGGCGACGGCATCGTCAGTGCCCTGCAGGTACTGGTGGCGCTGAAGCAGCAGGGAAAGAACCTGCGCGAAGCGCTGCAGCCGTTGTCCAAGGTGCCGCAGAAGACGGTCAACGTGCGCCTTGGCGATGTCTCGGCCAAGGCCACCGTGCAGGCCGAGAGCGTGCAGGCTGCGCTGCTCGAAGCGCAGCAGGCGGTATCCGGTCGCGGGCGCGCCTTCCTGCGTCCCTCCGGCACCGAACCGGTGGTGCGGGTCACGGTCGAGGCCGATGACGCGACGCTGATGCAGGACACCCTGGACCGGCTTTCGGCGGCGGTCAGGACAGCGGCTGCGGCCTGAACCCTGTCGCTGGATCGAACCGACAACATGGCCGCTTGTGCGGCCATGTTGCTGTCTGCCGCAAGCAAGGCATCAGGCGCTGCGCGTCATCTCCGTCTGCCATTTCCAGGTGTCGCGGCACATGTCCGCCAGGCCATGGCGCGCGGTCCAGCCCAGCTCGCGCAGGGCCAGGGACGGGTCGGCAAAACTCACCGCGATGTCGCCAGTACGGCGACCGGTGATCCGGAACGGAATCGGCCGGCCGACGGTCTGCTCGAAGGCCTTGATCAGTTCCAGCACGCTGTGGCCCTGGCCGGTGCCCAGGTTCAGGGTGATGCTGCGGCGCTTGTCGCGCAGGTACTGCAGCGCCAGCACATGGGCCCGCGCCACGTCCTGCACATGGATGTAGTCGCGTACGCCGGTGCCGTCACAGGTCGGATAGTCATCGCCGAATACCTGCACTTCGGGCAGCAGGCCGGCGGCCACCTGGGCGATGTAGGGCATCAGGTTGCTGGGCGTTCCGTGCGGCAGCTCGCCGATCAGCGCGCTTGAATGCGCCCCCACCGGGTTGAAGTAGCGCAGCGTTGCCACATGCAGCGACGTATCGGCGCCGACCAGGTCGGACAGCAGCTGCTCCACCACCAGCTTCGAACGGCCATAGGGCGTCATCGCGCAGGTCGAGGCCGTTTCGGCCACCGGGCAATGGTCCTGGTCGCCGTACACGGTTGCCGACGAGCTGAACACGAACGTGCCCACGCCGGCATCGCGCATGGCGCCGAGCAGGGCGAGGGTGCCGCTGATGTTGTTGTCGAAGTAGTCCAACGGCATCTGCCGCGATTCGCCAACCGATTTCAGCGCGGCAAAATGCAGTACCGCATCGATCGAATGCTCGCGCAGCACCGCGGTGATCCGCGCACGGTCACGCACGTCGGCCTGTACGAACAGCGGCGCGATGCCGGTGATGTCGCCGATCCGGCCGATCACCCCGGCGTCGCTGTTGCACAGTGAATCGACGACGACCACCGCATGGCCCTGCTGCTGCAGTTCCACGCACGTGTGGGAGCCGATGAATCCAGCGCCGCCGGTAACCAGAACGTTCATTTCCTGTAATCCTTCCACTCTGTTGGAGCTTCCTTGCCGAAGCTGTGCCAGCCCAGTGCTGGCAGCGCCATCACGGCCCCGGCACCATCTTCTTCTGCCGCGCCTTGAAGCCGTTGAACAGGGGGGCGATCAGCGGGTTGTAGCTCCACGCGATGCGCTTGCGCAGCCAGCTTGCCGGCCGGTTGCGGATGGCGAAGCGGTAGATGCGCTCGGGATCGCCGCCGACCACGTTGCGGCCGAACGGATGGGTGGTATGCAGGTAGCGGAACCCCTGCTCACGCGCCACTTCGATGTAGTCCTGGTCAAAATCGCCGTAAGGCCAGCACAGGGTGTCCGACACTTCGCCCAGCTTCTCCAGCAGCACTTCCCTGGCCATCGAGAGGTCTCCACTGATGCCGGCGCGGCGCTGGGCGCGATCCAGGTCCTGGCGGCGCAGCCAGCGGGTGTGGGTGTGGGTGTGGCAATGGATCTCGAAGGTGCCCGCCTCGATGGCCGCACGTGCTTCGCTCCAGCGCATCATCACCTCATCGCTGCGGCCCTGTTTGTAGATCAGGTCTTCGCAGGCGCGATGTTCGGGCGTTTCCGGCAGCGTGGCGCCGGCGATGCCGGCATGCGGGCGCATCGGTCCCTCGTGCATCCAGCCGGTCACCACGAACACCACCGCGTGCATGCCGTACTTCTGCAGGATCGGATGGGCGTAGACCCAGTTGTCCAGGTAGCCATCATCGAAGGTGATCACGATCGATTTGCGCGGCACCGGCTTGCCGGCCAGGAAGCCGGCGTACTGGTCCAGCGTCAACGAGGTCCAGCCGGTGCGCGCCAGCCAGGCGATCTGGCTTTCGAAATTCTCCGGCGACACCGTGATCATGCCGGGCGAGTTGCTGACGTGGTGATGCATCAGCACCGGTACGGTTCTGGCATTAGCCATGACCCAGCTCCTTCATCCATTGGTGGTAATAGTGTTCGGTGGCTTCAGCGTGGCCTTCGGGGCTGAAACGCTTGGCGCTGCGGATCCAGTCCCAGCCGGAACGTCCCATCTGCCGGCGACGCTCGGGATCGTCCACCAGCAGCCGCAACGCCCCGGTGAGGGCGCCGCCGTCACCCAGTCGAGTGAGGATGGCATTGCTGCCTTCCACCAGCATTTCAGGCACGCCGCCGACCCGATGCGACACGATCGGCAGGCCCGCCTGTGCCGCTTCCAGGAACACCGTGCCCGATGCTTCCTTGTGTGTGGCCAGGGCGAAGATGTCAAAGCCGGGCATCAGCTGGCTGGCATCACTGCGGAAGCCCAGCAGATGGACCTGGTGCTGCAGGTCGTGCTCGGCGCAGGTGGCCTGCAGGCGCTGCATCACTGCCTGGCCATCGCCGACCACCACCAGATGCAGGCGGGGATTGGCCTTGCACAGCGGCACCATGGCCTGCAGCAGTTCGGCGTGGCCCTTGGGTTCGCGCAGCACGGCCACGCAGCCCACTACGATGTCCTGTTCGTCGAATCCGAGCTCGGCGCGCACGCGTGCGCGCGCCTCCTGCAACGCCTGCCAGGAGGGCTCATGCGTGGTGTCGGTTGGCGCAACCGCCATCGGCGGCACGATGCCGATGTGATCGGCGGGAATGCCACGGTCGGCCAGCAGTTGCTTGACGAAATTGCTCACCGTGATGACCCGGTGCGGCAGGCCGGTGTAGGTCAGCAGCGAATTCACCGGGCTCATCAGGTGGCGCGAGCGCACTACCAGCGGTGTGCCGCCCAGGCGTGCGCCCGCGGCGGCAATCAATGCATCGCGACGGCTGGTGGTGTTGACCACGTCGTAGCGCTCGCGGCGGACCAGCCGTGACACCGACCAGATGCCGCGCAGCAGCCGGGCCAGGCCGCCCATGCGCAGCGTATGCACGGTGAAGCCATCATCGCGCGCGCGCTTTGCCAGGCGCGCGTCCGGCTGGCACAGCAGGGCGACGTCATGGCCGCGCGCGCGCATCACCTGCATGTGGCGGAAAATGTAGATCTCCTGCCCACCCATGCCTTTGGCGGCTTCGGTATGCAGGATGCGCAGCGGACGGTTCATGGTGGATCGGTCCTTGGATTCAGCGGTTGCGGAAGCGCGTCAGCGCTTCCCATGCCGCGCGGATGCTGGCGGCGTCGGGGGTCTGTTGCGGCAGGGGGCGGTAGCGCGCATCGAGCGCGGTGGCGTTGCCGAATTTGTCGAACACGTAGATCGCCTCGCCATTGCGCACCGCACGCTGCGACCAGCTTTCCACCACCAGCGCTCGCTTGCCGGTCGGTGCAGCCAGCAGGTCGTGGCCGGTGCTGTAGTCGGTCAATGCGTTCTCGCAGCCCAGGCCGTGGCGCATCAGCGTCGGCACCCAGTCTTCATGCGAACTGACCCGCGCGTCGCGGCCGCCACCCCGGCCGGGCCAATGCAGCACGAAGGGCACCTGCAGCTGGTGGTTGGAGAAGTTGCCGTTGTGGCCCCAGTAGTTGAGTTTGAGGTCGTTGAATTCCTCGGCGTGGTCACCGGTCACCAGCACGATCGTGTCCTGGTCCAGTCCCTGCGCACGCAGGTCATCCAGCAGCGATCCAATCAGGCTGTCGGCGTAATGCACCGCGGTGTGATAACGGTTCAATTCCGGCGTTGGATCGTGCTCGGGGCCGAACTTGAGAAAATCGATGGCATCGGCCATCGGCGTAGCGAGCGGCGGATAGCCGGCCGGCATGTGGTAGGGCGCGTGGGTGGAATCGAGGAACACGAAACCAAACCACGGGCGCTGCGCAGCCTGGCTGGCGCGGATGTCCTTCTGCAGTCCAGCGACGATGGCGGCATCACGGCCGTCGGAGGTCAGTTCGGACGGCCCCTGGTGCAACTGGTCGCGGACATCGGCGAACGCTGTGCGATCGAACTCCGGGCTGTACAGCGGCGCGCTGCCATACAGATGCAGGTCATAGCCCTGCTGTCCCAGCACCTTGAACAACTGCGAGCCGCGCTGCTCGTCGAGCATGCTGGGCCAGTAGCCACCCGGCAGGCCGTACAGCAGCCCGAACAGACCATAACGGGTGGCGTTGCCGGTGCTGAAATGATGTTCGTACACCCGCGAGGACCGGGCCAGCGCCGAGGCGTTGGGCATGAACTGCGGGGTGAGCACGTCATGGCGCAACGACTCCAGTACCACCATCAGCACGTTCGGCCGCTGGTGGCTCTGGCAGCGCAGGGGCTGCAACGGATAGTTGAGCTGGGCATGGCGCGGATCGGGCAGGCCGACCTGGTGCTGGCTGACCACGCCGAAGCGGCGCATCGCGCTCTTGGCGGTGATCGGCTGCGCCCATGGCAGGTAGTTCCATTGGCTGATCACTGCGCGTTCGCCGAGCGCGTCGTAGTAGGCAGTGGCGACCTGGCCGCCGCCCATCAGCAGGGCAACCACCGCCCAGGCCTGCAGTACCCGCCGCCGCCGTGGCGCTGCGGGCAGCAGCTTCCAGCACGCCCAGGCCAGCAGGCCCTGCGCGGCGAAAATCGCCGATACCAGAGCCGCCGCCTGCAGCCAGGTCTTCCAGGACAGGCTGACCTGATCCTGCAGGGCGCCGCCGAACACCATGTTGGCAACCATCGCGTTGAGGTGGAAGCGATACAGCGCGAAGACCTTGGCATCCACCAGCAGCAGGCACAGCCACAGGCCCTGGCAGATCACCGCCGAGACGCTCAATGCGCGCGCGCTGCGCGGCCACAGGCCGATGGCCAGCGGCAGCAGGCCAGCCAGGGCACCGAACGCAAGCAGGTGGCCGGGCAGGGCGAACGCCAGGTAGGCCAGGCCGAGTGTCCCGCCGGGGTTATCGCGTAGCGGCACGTTGCCCAGCGCGATGAGCGCGGCCAGCACGGCGTTGGCGGCCACGAACAAGGACCACCAGGCCAGCCGGCGCCAGCGTCGGGCAGGGCCGGAAATAGCAGCGGCGGTGGCGTCGGGCAGGGCGGCATCCATGGCGGGGCGGGTTCAGGTGGGCAACGGGGCGATTCCCGGCGTGACGAAGTCGTTAAACCGTGCGCGGGTGGCGCATTGTATCGGTTTGTTTCAGCGTGTCGGTGGCGTGTTCCGATCTATCTGTCACAATGTTCAGATCGGTCGCCATTGCATGGCGGGCCCGTACCGACTCAACGACAAGCCAGGAACCGCTGTGAGCCAGATCCCCACCCTCGACATCACCCGTTTCGACAGTGACCGCGACGCCTTCGTGGCCGAGCTGGGGGCGGCATATCGCCAATGGGGGTTTGCCGGCATCCGCAACCACGGCATTCCGCAGGCCGACATCGATGCGGCCTACGACGTCTTCAAGGCCTTCTTCGCACTGCCGGATGAGACGAAGCGGAAGTACCACGTGGCTGGCAGCGGCGGCGCCCGTGGCTATACCCCGTTCGGTGTGGAGACCGCCAAGGGCTCCAAGCACTTCGACCTGAAGGAGTTCTGGCACATCGGTCGCGAGATCGCCGACGACTCCAAGTACCGGGACGTGATGGCGCCGAACCTGTGGCCGTCAGAGGTCGAGGGCTTCCGTGAGCGTGGTTACGGCCTCTACCAGGCGTTGGACAACCTGGGTTCGCGCGTGCTTTCGGCCCTGGCCCTGCACATCGGCCTGCCGGAGCACTTCTTCGCCGACAAGACCAATTTCGGCAATTCGATCCTGCGCCCGATCCATTACCCGCCGATCACCACCGACGACATTCCCAACGTGCGCGCTGGTGCGCATGGCGACATCAACTTCATCACGCTGCTGGTCGGTGCCAGCGCGGCAGGCCTGGAAGTGCAGTCGCATGACGGGGACTGGGTGCCGTTCACCTCGGACGCGGACACCATCGTGGTCAACATCGGCGACATGCTGCAGCGCCTGACCAACCACGTGTATCCGTCGACCATCCACCGGGTGGTCAATCCCCCGGGTGAGCTGGCCCGCCAGCCGCGCTATTCGGTGCCGTTCTTCCTGCACCCGAACCCGGATTTCCTGATCGACGTGCTGCCCTCGTGCATCACCGAGGAGAACCCGAGCCGGTACCCGGAACCGATCACCGCGCACGGTTTCCTCGAAGAGCGCCTGCGCGAGATCAAGCTGAAGTAACAAAAAGGCCGCCGAAAGGCGGCCTTCTTGTTACGGGTAGCGCCGGGCCATGCCCGGCGAGCGCAGCGGAGGGTGTTCGGCAGGGTTGCACCCTGCACCCGCAGAGGCCAGAGCCAAAGCCAAGGCCAAAGCCAAAGCCAAAGCGGCTCTGGGTTTCTGTGGGTTGGGCGGGGCGGTGTGGGCTGGCAGGACACGCCGTAAACCCATCCCTGGGGGCTCGATGGCGCCATCCATGGCGCCAACGGTCCTGCCAACCTACACCGCCCCGCCTTCGACAGTTTCCCGGTGACGGTTGGATTACATCTGGCGGCGGCACGACGGTTCGGCTGCGTCTGGTAGATCCACGCCATGCGTGGATGAGATCTGTCAGGTCTCGAGGCAGGAAGGAGTTGAAGCTCTGCTTTCGCTGTTGGGGGTCAGATCCCGGCGGCCGCCCGGGATGCTGCCTTTGCCTTTGCTCTTCTTTTTTCTTTCCGTGGCGGGGGGGAGCCGCCGGAATGTGTCAGGGGCCGGCCGGGTGGGCTGCGCAGGGGCGCAGGCGCCATGGATGGCGCCTACGAGCTTACAAGGACGTACTTGCAGCGTCCCCTGCGCAGCCCACCCGACCGGCCAGCCTCCATATCCCCACCGGGCTCTCCGCGACCAACCAGCCCCAACCCCTGCCACGAGGGGCTGCGCCGTTGGCTGAAAATCCATGTAACCGCTTACACGGAAACGGTTTTTTGCCGCAGCAGGTATCATGGGCGGCTGAGTTCACACAGGAGCCACCCGCTCATGCGCCGCAAGATCGTCGCTGGAAACTGGAAGCTGCACGGCAGCCGTCAATTCGCCACCGAACTGCTGGGGCAGGTCGCTGCCGGGCTGCCCAAGAGCGGGGTGGAGGTGGTCATCCTGCCGCCGATGCCCTATCTGGGTGAGCTGGTCGAAGACTTCGGCGAGACCGGCCTGGCCTTTGGTGCACAGGACGTCAGCAGCAACGAGAAGGGCGCCTACACCGGTGAGGTCTGTGCGGCCATGCTGCACGAGGTGGGTGCCCGCTATGGTCTGGTCGGCCACTCCGAGCGCCGCCAGTACCACAACGAGAGCAGCGAACTGGTCGCGCGCAAGTTCGCCGCCGCCCTGCATGCCGGCCTGGTGCCGGTACTCTGCGTCGGTGAAACCCTTGAGCAGCGCGAGGCCGGGCAGACCGAGGCGGTCATCGCCAGCCAGCTGGCCCCGGTGCTCGAGCTTGTCGGGGCCGCAGGCTTCGCCAATGCCGTGGTCGCCTACGAGCCGGTCTGGGCGATCGGAACCGGCCGCACCGCAACCAAGGAGCAGGCGCAGCAGGTGCACGCGTTCATTCGTGGCGAAGTCGCGCGCATCGATGCTAGAATTGCTGATTCACTGCCCATTGTTTACGGCGGTAGCGTGAAGCCCGACAATGCCGGGGAACTGTTCGCGCAGCCGGATGTCGATGGTGGGCTGGTTGGTGGTGCCTCCCTGGTGGCCGCCGACTTCCTGGCCATCGCAGAGGCGGCGGCAAACAATTAGTTACGGTTGCCGGCTAGCCGCCGGCACTCTAGTCCGAGGGCGGATTTCCAATGCTGATGTTGATCCTCAATGTCGTCTACGTGCTGGTTGCCGTAGCCATGGTTGCGCTGATCCTGATGCAGCGTGGCTCGGGTGCGGCGGCAGGTTCGGGCTTTGGCGCTGGCGCCTCGGGAACCGTGTTCGGTGCGCGTGGCGCGTCCAACTTCCTGTCCAAGTCGACCAAGTGGCTGGCCGTGGTGTTCTTCGGCATCAGCCTCTTCATGGCCTGGTACGCCGGCCATGGCAACCGCCCGGCCGCCGATCAGGATCTGGGTCTGATGTCCGCCCCGGCGGCCAGCGCTCCGGCCGCTCCGGCGGGTGAATTGCCGGCCGTTCCGAAGGCCGATGCGGTCCCGGTCGCCCCGGTTCCGGCCGCAACTGTGCCGGCTCAGGCGGAATCTTCGGTTTCTGGTGAAGAAAAGCCTTCGGAAGGCTCCCAGAAAGACTGAAGCCGGTTACAATACGCGGCGCATCGGGAAGATAGTCTGATGTGATCGTTTGCCCAGGTGGCGGAATTGGTAGACGCACTACCTTGAGGTGGTAGCGACTTAGGTCGTAGGGGTTCGAGTCCCCTCTTGGGCACCATTTAGTAAGTAAAGCGGGTTGGTCTGGCGCGCAAGGCGCCAGGCAGCTTCCCGTCCACTCCCCCATGCCAAAGCGCCTGCAGGCGCAGCGGCAGAGGCAAGAGAGAATCGCTGTGCTGGCCGAATATTTGCCGTCTCTGCTGTTTCTGATCGTTGCCACCGGTATCGGCATTACGCTGATGCTGGTTGGTCGATTCCTCGGTCCCCGCCGCCCCGATCTGGAAAAGCTGTCGCCGTACGAGTGCGGCTTCGAAGCCTTCGAAGACGCGCGTATGAAGTTCGACGTGCGCTACTACCTGATCGCGATCCAGTTCATCGTCTTCGACCTGGAAATCATCTTCATCGTGCCGTGGACGCAGGTCTTCATGGAGCTTGGCGCGCGTTCGCTCGTCACCATGGGTCTGTTCGTCGGCATGCTGTTCCTCGGTTTCATCTATGTCTGGAAGAAGGGAGCGCTGGAATGGGAGTGATTCAGACTCTCGATGGCCTGATGACCAATCCTGTCCCGGAAGGGCGGGTTGACGACATCCTGCGGCCGGAAGGCGACAACCCGCTGCTGGAAAAGGGCTTTGTCACCACCAGCGTCGATGCGCTGCTGAACTGGGCACGCACCGGCTCGATGTGGCCCATGACCTTCGGTCTGGCCTGCTGTGCGGTCGAAATGATGCACGCAGGTGCAGCGCGCCTGGACCTTGACCGCTACGGTGTGGTGTTCCGCCCGTCGCCGCGCCAGTCCGACGTGATGATCGTCGCCGGCACCCTGGTCAACAAGATGGCCCCGGCGCTGCGCAAGGTCTATGACCAGATGCCCGACCCCAAGTGGGTGATCTCCATGGGCAGCTGCGCCAATGGCGGTGGTTACTACCACTATTCCTATTCTGTGGTGCGCGGCTGTGATCGCGTGGTGCCGGTGGACGTCTACGTCCCGGGCTGCCCGCCGACCGCCGAGGCGCTGGTGTACGGGATCCTGCAGCTGCAGAAGAAGATCTGGCGTACACAGACCATCGCCCGCTGACCCCTTCACCTGACAAGAGCGCGCCAAGCCCCCATGGCAGAGCAAGCATCCTTCATCGACCGACTCTCCGCACGTTTCGCAGGTGCGAAGGTCATCGTGGTCGAACCCCGCGGCGAAGTGACGCTGGAAGTGCCTGCCGCTGAGTGGCACGCCACCGCCCTCGCGCTGCGTGACGAGTTTGGTTTCGAGCAGGCCGTGGACCTCTGCGGCGTCGATTACCTCGGTTATGGCTCCGATGAGTGGGACACCGCCGACGTGTCCTCGCAGGGCTTCAGCCGCGGTGTCGAGGGCAAGGCCCAGGGCCGCTTCGCCTGGGGCGAGTTCCCCAGCGAAGAGAGCGCCGACGGTGCCCGTCCGCAGCACATGCCGACCCAGCGCTTTGCCGTGGTCGCACAGCTGCGTTCGTACCAGCACAACCTGATGATGCACCTGCGCTGCTTCGCGCCTGACGAAGCGCTGCCGGTGGTGTCGTCGCTGACCAGCATCTGGCCGGGCCTGAACTGGTTCGAGCGCGAGGCGTTCGATCTGTATGGCGTGATCTTCGAAGGTCACCCGGACCTGCGCCGGATCCTGACCGACTACGGTTTCGTCGGCCATCCGTTCCGCAAGGACTTCCCGCTGATCGGCAACGTCGAAGTCCGCTACGACGAAGAAAAGAAGCGTGTCATCTACGAACCGGTCACCTCGGTGGAGCCGCGCGTCGGCGTGCCGCGCGTGATCCGCGACGACGCCCGCCTGCAGACCGCTGCCGGCGAGCGCTCGCAGGAGGCAGTGAAGTGAGTCACGTACACCAGGCCGGCGAAGCATTCGCCAGCAACGCTGCCGAAAGCCGGCAGGAAATCCGCAACTACACCATGAACTTCGGCCCGCAGCATCCGGCCGCGCACGGTGTGCTGCGCCTGATCCTGGAGATGGACGGCGAGACCATCATGCGTGCCGACCCGCACGTGGGTCTGCTGCACCGGGGCACCGAGAAGCTGGCCGAATCCAAGCCCTTCAACCAGTCGATCGGCTACATGGATCGCCTGGATTACGTGTCGATGATGTGCAACGAGCACGCCTACGTGCGCTCGATCGAGACCCTGATGGGCATCGAGGCGCCGGAGCGCGCGCAGTACATCCGCACGATGTTCGACGAGATCACCCGCATCCTGAACCACTTGATGTGGCTGGGTTCCAACGCGCTCGACCTGGGTGCGATGGCGGTGATGCTGTACGCCTTCCGCGAGCGCGAAGAGCTGATGGACTGCTACGAAGCGGTCTCCGGCGCACGCATGCACGCGGCGTACTACCGTCCGGGCGGTGTCTACCGCGACCTGCCGGACCACATGCCGAAGTACAAGGAATCGCGCTGGCACAAGGGCAAGGCCCTGAAGAACCTCAATGCCTCGCGCGAAGGTTCGCTGCTGGACTTCCTGGAGAACTTCACCAATGAGTTCCCGGGCCGTGTCGACGAATACGAGACCCTGCTGACCGACAACCGTATCTGGAAGCAGCGTACCGTCGGCATCGGCGTGGTCACCCCGGAGCTGGCCCACCAGTGGGGCATGACCGGCGTGATGCTGCGTGGTTCGGGCGTCGCCTGGGATCTGCGCAAGAAGCGCCCCTATGCGAAGTACGATGCCGTCGATTTCGACATCCCGCTGGGCAAGGAAGGCGATTGCTACGATCGCTACCTGTGCCGCGTTGCCGAAATGCGCGAGTCCAACCGCATCATCAAGCAGTGCGTGGCATGGCTGAAGGCCAACCCTGGCCCGGTCATGGTCAAGAACTTCAAGGTCGCTCCGCCCAAGCGCGAGGACATGAAGGACGACATGGAAGCGCTGATCCATCACTTCAAGCTGTTCAGTGAAGGCTATTGCGTGCCGGCCGGCGAGACCTACGCCGCGGTTGAAGCGCCCAAGGGCGAATTCGGCTGCTACCTGGTTTCCGACGGCGCCAACAAGCCGTTCCGCGTACACCTTCGTGCGCCGGGCTTTGCCCACCTGTCCTCGATCGATTCGATCGTGCGCGGCCACATGCTGGCCGACGTGGTGGCGATGATCGGTACCTACGATCTGGTGTTCGGCGAGGTTGACCGGTAATGCCGTCCGCCACGCCAACGCCCGCTGCAGGCAGCCGGCGCAAGCCGGCGCCGCAGTTTCTGCAATTTCACGTTATGCATTTCGCTGAGGTCGGCCGATGAAGGCGACAGGTAATTTCGAGGCGGCGCGCGACGTCGACCCGATGGTGGTGTTGAGCGACAAAACCCGCGCTCACATCGATCACTGGCTGTCCAAGTTCCCGCCGGACCGCAAGCGCTCTGCCGTGCTGCAGGGTCTGCATGCTGCCCAGGAGCAGAACCAGGGCTGGCTGACCGACGAGCTGATCGCCGGCGTGGCCAAGTACCTGGACCTGCCGCCGGTGTGGGCCTACGAGGTTGCCAGCTTCTACTCGATGTTCGAGACCGAGAAGGTGGGCCGCAACAACGTGGCCATCTGCACGAACATCAGCTGCTGGCTCAATGGCGCCGAAGACATCGTGCGCCATTGCGAGAAGAAGCTGGGCATCAAGAACGGTCAGTCGACCGCTGACGGCCGCGTCTACCTCAAGCGCGAGGAAGAGTGCCTGGCCGGCTGCGCGGGTGCACCGATGATGGTCATCAATGGTCACTACCATGAGCGTCTGACCCTGGAAAAGGTCGACGAGCTTCTGGACGGGCTGGAGTAAGGGCATGGCACATCACCACGAATCCAAGGGTCCGGTCGGCCCCGCGCCGCTGCCGCACCAGGTGGTCTACACCACCCTGCATTACGACACCCCGTGGTCGTACGAAAGCTATCTGAAGACCGGTGGCTACGCTGCCCTGCGCAAGATCCTCGAAGAGAAGATCCCGCCGGAGCAGGTCATCGAGATGGTCAAGGCCTCGGGCCTGCGCGGCCGCGGCGGCGCCGGTTTCCCGACCGGCCTGAAGTGGTCCTTCATGCCCAAGGGCAACGTGCAGAAGTACATCCTCTGCAACTCGGATGAATCCGAGCCGGGCACCTGCAAGGATCGCGACATCCTGCGCTACAACCCGCATTCGGTGGTCGAAGGCATGGCGATTGCCTGCTACGCCACCGGTTCGACCGTGGGCTACAACTACCTGCGCGGTGAATTCCACCACGAGCCGTTCGAGCACTTCGAGCAGGCCCTGGCCGATGCCTATGCAAACGGCTGGCTGGGCAAGAACGTGCTGGGCTCGGGCGTGGATATCGACATCTACGGCGCCCTGGGTGCCGGCGCTTACATCTGCGGCGAAGAAACCGCGCTGATGGAATCGCTGGAAGGCAAGAAGGGCCAGCCGCGCTACAAGCCGCCGTTCCCGGCCAATTTCGGCCTGTATGGCAAGCCGTCGACGATCAACAACACCGAAACCTACGGTTCGGTGCCGGCGATCATCCGCAATGGTCCGGAGTGGTTCAAGGGCCTGAGCCTGACCGCCAATGGCGGCCCGAAGTGCTTCTCGGTGTCCGGCTGCGTGCAGAAGGGCGGCAATTTCGAAGTGCCGCTGGGCACCACCTTCGACGACCTGCTGGAAATGGCCGGCGGCCTCAAGCCGGGTCGCAAGCTCAAGGGCGCGATCCCGGGCGGCGTGTCCATGCCGGTGCTGACCGCGGCCGAGCTGAAGGGCCTGCCGATGGACTACGACACCATCCGTGCGCTGGGCTCCGGCCTGGGCTCCGGTGCGGTCGTGGTGCTGGATGACAGCGTCTGCTGCGTCAAGTTCGCCTGCCGCATCAGCCAGTTCTTCCACAAGGAATCCTGTGGCCAGTGCACCCCGTGCCGCGAAGGTACCGGCTGGATGCACCGCGTGCTGGAGCGCATCGTCGCCGGCAAGGCCACGATGGAAGACCTGCACCAGTTGAAGACCGTGGCCGGCCAGATCGAAGGCCATACCATCTGTGCGTTCGGCGAAGCGGCGGCATGGCCCATCCAGGGCTTCCTGCGCCAGTTCTGGGACGAATTCGAGTACTACATCGTCAACGGTCATTCGATGGTTGACGGCAAGAAGGTGGAGGCAGCCGCTGCATGAGCGCGCAACCCATAAATCCCAGCGTGCCACCGGACCACGTCACCATCGAGATCGATGGCAAGTCGCTGGTCGTGCCCAAGGGTTCGATGATCATCCAGGCCGCCGACAAGGCGGGCATTTCGATTCCGCGCTTCTGCTACCACGAGAAGCTGCCGATCGCTGCCAACTGCCGCATGTGCCTGGTGGATGTGGAAAAGTCGCCGAAGCCGGCACCGGCCTGCGCCACGCCGGTGATGGAAGGCATGAAGGTCGCCACCCGCAGTGAGAAGGCGCTGAAGTTCCAGCGCTCGGTGATGGAGTTCCTGCTGATCAACCACCCGCTGGATTGCCCGATCTGCGATCAGGGCGGCGAGTGCGAACTGCAGGACGTGTCGCTGGGCTACGGCCGTTCGGTCAGCCGCTTCAACGAGCGCAAGCGCGTGGTGGCCGACGAGGACATGGGCCCGCTGGTCGCCACCGAGATGACCCGCTGCATCCAGTGCACCCGCTGCGTGCGCTTCACCGCTGACGTTGCCGGTACCTATGAACTGGGTGGCATGTACCGCGGTGAAAACCTGCAGATCGGCACCTACGACGGCAAGCCGCTGACCACCGAGCTTTCGGGTAACGTCGTCGACGTGTGCCCGGTCGGCGCGCTGACCAACAAGGTGTTCCAGTTCCGCGCCCGTCCGTGGGAACTGACCGCGCGCGAATCGCTGGGCTACCACGACGCGATGGGCTCGAACCTGTTCCTGCACGTGCGTCGCGGCGAAGTGCTGCGTACCGTGCCGCGCGACAACGAGGCGGTCAACGAGTGCTGGCTGTCCGATCGTGACCGTTATTCGCACCAGGGCCTGTACAGCGAAGACCGTGCGGTCAAGCCGCTGCGCAAGGTCAATGGCGAGTGGAAGGAAGTGAGCTGGGCTGAAGGCCTGGCCGCGGCCGCCGAGATCCTCAAGGCCAACCAGGGCGACAACCTGGGCGTGCTGGTGCACCCGTCGACGTCGAACGAAGAGGGCGCACTGCTGGCCCGCCTGGCCACCGGCCTGGGTTCGGCCAACATCGACCACCGCATCAACAACCGCGACTTCTCCGACGCCGCCACTGCCGAAGTGTTCGGCCTGCCGCTGGCCGAGATCGAAGGCGCGGACCGCATCGTCGTGCTCGGCAGCAACATCCGCCACGAGCTGCCGTTGCTGCACGCCCGCCTGCGCAAGGCGCAGACCCAGAACGGCGCGAAGATCCACGTGGTCAACCCGGTCGACTTCGACTTCGCGTTCAGCGTTGCCGGCAAGCAGATCGTGGCTCCGTCGAAGTTCGCCGATGCGCTGGCCAACGCCGAGCTGCGTTCGGCGGTGCAGGGCGGTACCAATACGGTGCTGATCGTCGGTGGCATCGCCGAGAACCATCCGCAGGCTGCCGCGATCCGCGCCGCTGCGCGTGATTTCGCCGCCGCCACCGGTGCCAAGCTGTGCCGCATCCCGCAGGGCGCCAATGCGATCGGCCTGACCCGCGCCGGCGTACTGCCGGCCGGCAAGGACGTCGCTGCGATGCTGGCCGATCCGCGCAAGGCCTACGTGGTCTACGGCCTGGAACCGGGCCTGGACTTCGCCGATGCTCCGGCCGCGCGCAAGGCGCTGGTCGGCGCACAGGTGGTGGCCTTCAGCCAGTTCGCCTGCGCCTCGACCCGCGACGTTGCCGACGTGATCCTGCCGATCGGTGCGCTGCCGGAAATCGACGCCACCCTGACCAACCTCGATGGTCGCGAGCAGTCGGCGCGTGCCGGCGGCAAGCTGCCGGGCGAGGCCCGCGAGGGCTGGCGAGTGCTGCGTGCACTCGGCGGTGAGCTGGCCGTGGCCGGTTTCGAGTTCATCGACCTGGCCGGCCTGCGCGCCAGCCTGGCACCGGTGAACGTGCAGGTGTCCGCTTCGGCACAGCCGGTGCTGGCGGGCGAGGGCATGGAAGTGGCCTCGACCGCTGCGATCTACCGCACCGATGCGGTGGTCCGTCGCGCCCCGGCGCTGCAGTCGCATCCGCTCAACAACGCCCCGCGCATCGTGCTCAACGCTGACGATGCCGCCCGCCTGCAGCTGCAGGAAGGGCAGATGGCCAAGGTCGGCACCGATGCCGGCAAGGCCACCCTGCCGGTGGTGGTCGACGCCCGCGTCGCTGCGGGTTCGGTCTGGATTGAATCGGGCCACGGCGCAACCGCGCCGCTGGGTGCCGCTCGTGTTTCGGTGGTGGCTGCATGAACGAATTGCTGATTAACGCGGTCGATCCGCTGCACCAGTGGCTGCTTGGCCTGGGTGACATCGGCGCGCTGATCTGGATCATCCTGAAGATCCTGGTGATCACCGTTCCGGTGATCGTCTCGGTGGCCTTCTACGTGGTCTGGGAACGCAAGCTGATCGGCTGGATGCACGTCCGCCACGGCCCGATGTACGTGGGCATGGGCATCTTCCAGGCCTTCGCCGACGTCTTCAAGCTGCTGTTCAAGGAAGTCCTGCAGCCCAGCAGCGCCAACAAGGCGATCTTCCTGCTGGCGCCGCTGATCACCCTGGCCCCGGCCTTCGCCGCGTGGTCGGTGGTGCCGTTCGACCATCAGCTGGTGCTGTCCAACGCCAATGCCGGCCTGCTGTACCTGCTGGCGATGACCTCGCTGGGCATCTACGGCATCATCCTCGCCGGTTGGGCCTCCAACTCGAAGTACGCGTTCCTGGGTGCCATGCGCGCCTCGGCGCAGATGATCAGCTACGAAATCGCGATGGGCTTCGCCCTGGTCGGCGTGATGATCGCTTCGGGCAGCCTCAATCTCAGCAACATCGTGATGGCCCAGGCCGGCAGCTCCGGCTTCTTCGACTGGTTCCTGATCCCGCTGTTCCCGCTGTTCGTCGTGTACTGGGTGTCCGGCGTCGCCGAAACCAACCGCGCGCCGTTCGACGTGGTGGAAGGCGAGTCGGAAATCGTCGCCGGCCACATGGTCGAGTACTCAGGCGGTGCGTTCGCCCTGTTCTTCCTGGCCGAATACGCGAACATGATCCTGATCAGCTTCCTGATCTCGATCTTCTTCCTCGGTGGCTGGCTGAGCCCGATCCAGGGCTGGGTCAACCCGGGCGAGATCTCGCCGTTCATCGACTGGATCTGGAAGGGCGGCTGGCCGTGGCTGTTCGTCAAGGTCTTCTTCTTCGCCAGTGCCTACATCTGGTTCCGAGCAAGCTTCCCGCGCTTCCGCTATGACCAGATCATGCGCCTGGGCTGGAAGGTCTTCATCCCGCTGACCATTTTCTGGATCGCGGTTACCGCCGTCATGGTGTTCTTCGGCGTGATTCAAAAGGGCGTCTAAGTGATGAACAGGATTACCCATTACTTCAAGAGCCTGCTGCTGCTCGAACTGCTGGCCGGTCTCTGGCTGACGCTGAAGTACAGCTTCAAGCCGAAGTACACGATGATGTACCCGATGGAGAAGTTCCCGCAGTCGCCGCGCTTCCGTGGCCTGCATGCCCTGCGCCGTTATCCCAACGGTGAAGAGCGCTGCATCGCCTGCAAGCTGTGCGAAGCGGTGTGCCCGGCATTGGCCATCACCATCGATTCGGCCAAGCGCGAGGACGGCACCCGCCGTACCACGCGCTACGACATCGATCTGTTCAAGTGCATCTTCTGCGGCTTCTGTGAGGAAAGCTGCCCGGTGGACTCGATCGTCGAGACCCACATCCTCGAGTACCACTTCGAGAATCGTGGCGAAAACATCGTTACCAAGCCGCAGCTGCTGGCCCTGGGCGACCGTCTCGAATCCGAGATCGCCGAGCGTCGTGCCGCCGATGCCGCTTACCGCTGAGGTCGAGAGATGGATTGGGTAAATATCGCTTTCTGGGTCTTCGCCATCGCGGCAACGGTTTCGGCCGGTGCGGTGATCAGCGTGCGCAACCCCGTGCACGCTGTCCTGTGCCTGGTGCTGACCTTCTTCTCCATCGCCTGCGTGTGGCTGCTGGTCGGCGCCGAGTTCCTCGGTGTGGCACTGGTGCTGGTCTACGTTGGTGCGGTGATGGTGTTGTTCCTGTTCGTGGTGATGATGCTCGACATCGATCCGGACAAGCTGCGTGAAGGCTGGGTGCGCTACCTGCCGGTCGGCCTGATCGTGGCCGTGGCGATGCTGGTGCAGATGCTGATCCTGATCGGCGTGAAGGGCAGGACGGTCAACCCGTTCCCGGCCGACAACGCCGCCGCGCTCGCCGCCGACAGTTCCAACGTCACCTGGCTGGCACGCAGCCTGTTCACCGAGTACCTGCTGCCGTTCGAGTTCGCCGCCGTCATCCTGACCGTGGCCGTGGTCGCCGCGGTGATGCTGACCCTGCGCCGTCGTGAAGGCCTGAAGACGCAGAATCCGTCGCAGCAGACCATGGTCAAGGCACACGACCGCCTGCGCGTGGTCAAGATGGACGCCGAGCAGCCGCAGATCCACAGCAACACCAAGCCGGCCGCGGGCGACGAGGAGACCAAGGCATGATCACTCTGGGCCACATCCTGGCGCTGGGCGCGGTGCTGTTCTGCATCAGCCTCGCCGGCATCTTCCTCAACCGAAAGAACATCATCGTCCTGCTGATGTCCATCGAGTTGATGCTGCTGTCGGTCAACATCAATTTCGTCGGGTTCTCCCGGGAACTGGGGGACACGGCCGGCCAGCTGTTCGTGTTCTTCATCCTGACCGTGGCTGCTGCCGAGGCCGCCATCGGCCTGGCGATCCTGGTGACCCTGTTCCGTACACGCCGCACGATCAATGTCGGCGAAGTCGATTCGTTGAAGGGCTGATCCACAGATGGAAATCACTCTCTCCAAGAGTCTGTTGATCGCAGTGGTGCTTGCACCGCTGTTCGGCAGCATCATCGCCGGCCTGTTCGGTCGCCAGGTCAAGCGCTTCGGCGCGCAGACCATCACGATCCTCGGTGTCGCCGTTGCCTGCGGCCTGTCGATGCACACGCTCTACCAGCTGCTGTGGGGCGGGGCGCAGCCGTTCAACCAGAACCTGTATACGTTCTTCGAAGTCGGCCAGTACTCGGCCCATGTCGGCTTCATGGTCGACAAGCTGACTGCGATGATGATGGTGGTGGTGACCTTCGTGTCGCTGCTGGTCCACATCTACACGATCGGCTACATGCAGGATGATCCGGGTTACCAGCGGTTCTTCAGCTACATCTCGCTGTTCACCTTCTCGATGCTCACCCTGGTGATGAGCAACAACTTCCTGCAGCTGTTCTTCGGCTGGGAAGCAGTGGGCCTGGTGTCGTACCTGCTGATCGGTTTCTGGTTCAAGCGCCCGACCGCGATCTTCGCCAACATGAAGGCGTTCCTGGTCAACCGCGTCGGTGACTTCGGCTTCCTGCTGGGCATCGCCGGCGTGTTGTGGGTGTTCGGTACCCTGGACTACTCGCAGGTGTTCTCGCAGGCCGGCATGCTCGCCGACCCGCGCGCCCAGCTGCAGATCTGGGACGGCACCATGTTCGGCATGCAGCTGCTGAACGAGCCGGTGATCTGGTCGATCGCCACCGTCATCTGCATCGGCCTGTTCATCGGTGCCATGGGCAAGTCGGCCCAGGTTCCGCTGCACGTCTGGCTGCCTGATTCGATGGAAGGCCCGACCCCGATCTCGGCACTGATCCACGCCGCGACGATGGTGACCGCCGGTATCTTCATGGTCACCCGCATGTCGCCGCTGTTCGAGCTGTCGCAGACCGCGTTGAACTTCATCCTGTTCATCGGTGCCACCACCGCGTTCTTCACCGGCCTGATCGGCATCGTGCAGAACGACATCAAGCGCGTCGTCGCGTACTCCACGCTGTCCCAGCTGGGTTACATGACCGTGGCGCTGGGCGTGTCGGCGTACTCCGCTGCCGTGTTCCACCTGATGACCCACGCCTTCTTCAAGGCGCTGCTGTTCCTGGGTGCCGGCTCGGTCATCATCGCGATGCACCACGAGCAGGACATGCGCAAGATGGGCGGCCTGCGCAAGTACATGCCGATCACCTTCATCACCATGTGGATCGGTACCCTGGCCCTGGTCGGTACGCCGTTCTTCTCCGGCTTCTACTCGAAGGACACCATCATCGAGGCCGCCGAGATCCACGCCCACATGCAGAACAGCTGGGTGGCCACCTATGGCTACTGGGCGGTGCTGGGTGGCGTGCTGGTGACCAGCTTCTACAGCTTCCGCCTGCTGTTCCTGACCTTCCACGGCAAGGAACGCTTCCGCGATGCGCACGACGATCATGGCCATGGTCATGACGACCACCATGCTGCCGATGCACATCATGCCGACGCGCATGACGACCACGGCCATGGCCACGGTCCGCATGAGCCGCATGAAACGCCGTGGGTGGTGACGCTGCCGCTGATCCTGCTGGCCATCCCGTCGATCGCCATCGGTTTCTTCAGCATCGGTCCGATGCTGCACGGCACCGACTGGGCCGGTCACCACGCCCATGTGGCGATCAAGGGCCAGGTCAACACGTTCTTCACCGGCATCGTCGATTTCTACGATCCGGCCAAGAACACCGTGGCCTTCCTGGGCGAGGAGTTCCATGGTCCGGTGGCCTTCGCGCTGCACGGCATGATGCTGCCGCCGTTCTGGCTGACCCTGGCAGGCTTCCTGCTGGCTGCGTTGTTCTACCTGTGGAAGCCGGACCTGTCGGGCAAGGCACGCAAGACCTTCGCCCCGGTGGTGTCCGTGCTGGAAAACAAGTACGGCTTCGACAAGCTGTGGATCGATGGCTTTGCCGGTGGCAGCGTCAAGCTGGGCAAGGTCTCGCGCTGGATCGACAGCAACATCGTCGACGGTGTGGTCAATCTCTCGGCACGTGTTGTGGACGTCGCAGCCAGCGTGCTGCGCCGTACCCAATCCGGTTTCCTCTATCACTACGCCTTCGCGATGATCATCGGCCTGATTGCCCTCCTGGGCGTGCTGATGCATTACCTGCGTTGATGACCTGTACGGAATAAGAAGACGTGTCGAACTGGCCTCTACTCAGTGTCCTCATCTGGCTGCCGATCCTCGGCGGTGCCCTGATCCTTGCGATCCGTGATGCGCAGACCGCCCGCTGGGCGTCGCTGGGCGTCGCGGTGCTGACCTTCGTGGCGAGTCTGTCGCTGCTGGGCGGCTACAACCCGGGCATCGACGCGCTGCAGTTCGTCGAGACCCACGCCTGGATCCCGACCTACAACATCGGCTACAACCTGGGCGTGGACGGCATCGCCGTAGCGCTGATCCTGCTCACCACGCTGGTCAGCGTGCTCGCCCTGATCGGCGCCTGGAGCGCGATCGACAAGCGCGTGAACCAGTACGTGGCCGCCTTCCTGATCCTGGAAGGTGTCACCGTCGGCATCTTCGCCGCCACGGACGCGATGCTGTTCTACGTGTTCTTCGAGGCGATGCTGATCCCGATGTTCCTGATCATCGGTGTCTGGGGTGGCCCGCGTCGCATCTACGCCGCACTGAAGTTCTTCCTGTACACCTTCCTCGGCTCGGTGCTGATGCTGGTGGCGCTGATCTACCTGTACATGAAGGGCGGCAGCTTCCAGCTGGCCGACCTCTACGCACTGCAGCTGTCGGGCAAGGAACAGACCTGGATCTTCTTCGCCTTCCTGATCGCGTTCGCGGTCAAGGTGCCGATGTTCCCGGTGCATACCTGGCTGCCGGACGCGCACGTGGAAGCGCCGACCGCCGGTTCGGTGATCCTGGCCGCCATCGCGCTGAAGATCGGTGGCTACGGCTTCCTGCGCTTCAACCTGCCGATCGTTCCCGATGCCTCGCAGGAATGGGCATGGCTGGTCATCGCGCTGTCGCTGATCGCAGTGATCTACGTCGGCCTGGTCGCCCTGGTGCAGGACGACATGAAGAAGCTGATCGCCTATTCGTCGATCGCGCACATGGGCTTTGTCACCCTGGGTACCTTCATCGCCCTGTGGCTGGTGCGTGAAGCCGGCAACGTCGATGCGGCCCGCCTGGGCCTGCAGGGCGCCATGGTGCAGATGATCTCGCACGGCTTCGTGTCCGGCGCGATGTTCTCCTGCGTCGGCGTGCTGTACGACCGCATGCACAGCCGCCGCATCGCCGATTACGGCGGCGTGGTCAACGTGATGCCGTGGTTCGCCACGTTCGCCATGCTGTTCTTCATGGCCAACGCCGGCCTGCCGGGCACCAGCGGTTTCGTCGGTGAATTCATGGTCATCCTGTCGGCGTTCCAGCGGAACCCGTGGATCGCCCTGGGCGCAGCCACCACCCTGATCATCGGTGCGGCCTACACCCTGTGGCTGTACAAGCGCATCTTCTTCGGTGAGGTGGCCAACAGCCACGTCGCCGAACTGAAGGACATCAACGGCCGCGAATGGCTGGTGCTGGGCGTGTTCGCCATTGGCGTACTGGCCCTGGGCATCTACCCCAAGCCGCTGACCGACCTGATGGAGCCCTCGATCGCAAAGCTGGCGATGCAGATCGCATCCAGCAAGTTGCTGTAATTCCAGGATTTGATGATGACCACCTCGCCGCTGCTGCCACTGACCGCTGCTGACCTGCCACCGCTCGCTCCCGAGCTGGTGCTGATCGGCAGTGCCTTCGCCCTGATGATCCTCGACCTGTTCGTCAGCGAACGGAACAAGATCGTCACCCACCTGTTCTCGGTCGCCGCACTGGCCGTGGTGCTGTTCATGCTGGCCACCGGCGTGGGCGGGCAGGGGGAGGTCTTCCATGGCATGTTCGTGCGCGATACCGCCGCGGACGTGATGAAGACCGGGATCGTGCTGCTCAGCGGCCTGACCCTGATCTACGGCTGGGGCTACCTGCGCGAGCGCAAGCTGTTCCAGGGCGAGATTCCGGTGCTGATCCTGTTCGGCACCGCCGGCATGATGATCCTGGTGTCCGCCGGCAGCCTGCTGATGGTGTACCTGGGCCTGGAACTGCTGGCCCTGTGCTCCTACGCACTGGTTGCCAGCAACCGTGACAACGGCCTGGCCTCGGAAGCGGCGATGAAGTACATCGTGCTCGGTTCGCTGGCCTCGGGCCTGCTGCTGTACGGCATGTCGCTGATCTACGGCGCCACCGGCAGCCTGCACCTGGACGCCATCCAGGCCGCCATCCCGCACTCGGAAGAGCGCGTGCTGCTGGTCACCGGCGCGGTGTTCATGATTGCCGGCGTTGCCTTCAAGCTGGGTGCCGCACCGTTCCACATGTGGCTGCCCGACGTGTACCAGGGTGCCCCGGCGCCGGTCGCGCTGTTCATCAGCTCGGCGCCGAAGCTGGCCGCCTTCGGCATGGCCTACCGCCTGCTGGAAATGGGCGTGGGCCCGCTGTCCACCGAACTGCAGCTGCTGATCGCTGGCCTGGCCGCGGTCTCGCTGGTGATCGGCAACCTGATGGCCATTGCGCAGAGCAACCTCAAGCGCATGCTGGCGTTCTCCACGGTCTCGCATATCGGCTTCCTGCTGATGGGCATCGCCGGCGGCGGTTCGCAGGGCTATGCGGCCGCGCTGTTCTACGCCCTGGCTTACGCGATCATGTCGACTGCTGCTTTCGGCGCGATCATCGCGCTGTCGCGCGCCGGTTTCGAGGCCGAGAACATCGAGGACTTCAAGGGCCTGAACGCCCGCAACCCGTGGATGGCCGGCCTGGTGCTGTGCATCATGGCGTCGCTGGCAGGCATTCCGCCGTTCCTCGGTTTCTGGACCAAGCTTGCCGTGCTCGGCGCTGCCATCAATGGCGGCCTGCTGTGGCTGGCGATCCTGGGCGTGCTGTGTGCCGTGGTCGGCTGCTTCTACTACCTGCGTGTCATCAAGGTCATGTACTTCGATGAGCCGGTGGGCGAGGCCATGCCGCGCAGCAAGGATCGCGTGCTGGGAGTCGTGCTGGGCGTGAACGCACTGGCATTGCTGGCGCTCGGCCTGGCCTGGAACCCGATCATGGTCTGGTGCCAGCAGGCATTTGCGCATCTTGCATAAAAGTTGACACAAAGCTGCGCGATTCGTGTAATATACGCAGCTTGAGTTGTCACTGCAGCGGTTCAGCCAGAACTTCGTTGCGGAGCGCCTCCCTCGCCAGAGTGGGGCAGCGGTTCAAACACTTCCGGTGCGGGGTGGAGCAGTCTGGCAGCTCGTCGGGCTCATAACCCGAAGGTCGCAGGTTCAAATCCTGCCCCCGCTACCAACACATCGAATCGGCGCCAACCAATTCGATGAATGAGGAAAAGCTTGCAGGTTTTGAAGTTACCCCTCATAATTCCGCTTCTGATGCGGGGTGGAGCAGTCTGGCAGCTCGTCGGGCTCATAACCCGAAGGTCGCAGGTTCAAATCCTGCCCCCGCTACCAAGTAAAGAATGCGCCTTCGAAGCTCTGCTTCGAGGGCGTTTTTCTTTGCGGCTTCCGCCGATCCGCCGGGCATGGCCCGGCGCTACCATCGCGCGGTCACCCGCTAGCGCCGGGCCATGCCCGGCGAGTGCAGCGGAGGGTTTCAGGACGGCCGCAGCCTTGCACCAGAGCGGTGCAGGGGCTATCATCAGCGGCCTAGAAGTACCCCTGACGGCGGCGCTCCCCATCGGAGATCCACCCGGAAGGAGGGCCGCAGCACGCTTGTTCAGCGCGTTGCAACCGGAATCCAGTCACCGGAGTCTTTCCGGAAAAGGGGCCCAGCGGGCCCTTCGTCGTTTTCGGGGCGTCATGTTTCCATGCTGGCCAAGGCCGGCACCCAACCAAGAGATCAAGGCAGGCTGTGAGCGACAAGGCAACCGACATCGCGAATCTGCTCGCCCCGACCGTTGTGTCGCTGGGCCTGGAGCTGCTGGGCGTTGAGTATCTGCCGGCCCCCGGCGGTGCGACCCTTCGCCTTTACATCGACGTGCCGCTGGCGGAACAGCCGGAGCGCATCATCAATGTGGACGACTGTGAGCGGGTAAGCCGCGAAGTGTCCGCACAGATGGACGTCGAAGACCCGATCAGCGGCAATTACACGCTGGAAGTGTCTTCGCCGGGCGTGGATCGCCCGCTGTTCAACCTGGAGCAGTTCGGTCGTCACCTTGGCGAATCGGCCAAGGTCACCCTGAAGCTGCCGCAGGAAAACCGTCGTCGCCTGCAGGGTCGCATCGAAGCGATCGACGAGGCGCAGGGCAGCATCACCTTCATCGTCGACAACGCCGCACTGGTGGTGTCGGCCGACAACATCGACAAGGCGCGGATCATGCCTGACTGGGTGGCGCTGGGGCTGGCCCCGAGCAAGCCGACCGGTCCGGCACCGAAGCGTCCGAAGCCGAACAAGAATTCTTCTTCCAACGAGCCGGCGGCAAAGAAGCCGCGCGCGGAGTGAGCCAATGAGCAAGGAACTGTTGCTGGTAGTGGACGCGGTCGCCAATGAGAAGGGCGTGCCGCGTGAAGTGATCTTCGATGCCATCGAGGCCGCCCTGGCCTCGGCAGCGAAGAAGCGCTATCCCGACGAGGAAGTGCTGACCCGCGTGGTCATCGACCACAAGGATGGCAACTACGAAACCTTCCGCCGCTGGGAAGTGGTGGCCGACGACGTAGTGATGGAATCGCCGGATCGCCAGATCCGCCTGATGGACGCCATCGACGAAGCCGAAGGCGTGGATGTCGGCGATTACATCGAAGAGCAGATCGAGAACCCCGACTTCGGTCGCATCGCCGCCCAGGCCGCCAAGCAGGTGATCGTGCAGCGTGTGCGCGAAGCCGAGCGCCAGCAGGTGGTCGATGCCTGGGCCGATCGCGTCGGTGAGCTGATCACCGGTGTGGTCAAGCGCGCCGAGCGCGGCAACATCTATGTCGACCTGGGCGGCAACGCCGAAGGCTTCATTCCGAAGGACAAGGGCATTCCGCGTGATGTCCTGCGTGCCGGCGACCGCGTCCGCGGCTACCTGGCCGAAGTGCGTTCGGAGCCGCGTGGCCCGCAGCTGTTCATCAGCCGCGCAGCGCCGGAATTCATGATCGAGCTGTTCAAGCTGGAAGTACCGGAAGTCGGCCAGGGCCTGGTGGAAATCAAGGCGTGCGCCCGCGATCCGGGCGACCGCGCCAAGATCGCCGTGCTCGCCCACGATGCCCGCACCGATCCGATCGGCGCCTGCATCGGCATGCGTGGTTCGCGCGTGCAGGCCGTGTCCAACGAGCTCAATGGCGAGCGCGTGGACATCGTCCTGTGGAACGAGAACCCGGCCAACTTCGTCATCAACGCGATGGCGCCGGCCGAAGTGCAGTCGATCATCGTCGATGAAGACAAGCATTCGATGGACCTGGCCGTTGCTGAAGACCGCCTGGCCCAGGCGATCGGCAAGGGCGGCCAGAACGTGCGCCTGGCCAGCCGCCTGACCGGTTGGCAGCTGAACGTGATGACCCAGGACCAGGTGACCGCCAAGTCGGAAGCCGAGCAGGCTTCGGCTCGCCAGCTGTTCATGGACAAGCTGGAAGTGGACGAGGAAATCGCTGGCATCCTGGTCAGCGAAGGCTTCGGCACGGTCGAGGAAATCGCATATGTACCGGTCGGCGAACTGCTGGCCGTGGAAGGTTTCGACGAAGACATCGTCGAAGAGCTGCGCGCACGTGCCCGCGATGCGCTGCTCAATGAGGCCCTGGCAGTCGAGGAAGGCCTGGAGGACGGCCAGCCGGCGCAGGACCTGCTGTCCCTGAAGGGCATGGACGAAGCCACCGCATATGCGTTGGCCGGCCACGGCGTGCGTACCAGCGAGGACTTGTCCGACCTGGCCGCCGACGAGGTCATGGACTTCGGCATCGAAGGGCTGGACCAGGAGCGCGCCGCGGCGCTGATCCTGGCCGCGCGTGCCGAGGAAATCGCCCGACTGGAACGCGGCGAATGAGCCGGCAATGAACAGGGCCCTGAGCCGATCAGGGCGTAGAATCCGCGCCACCTCCAGATGCGGGGGGGCGCCCACAAGATCATAGGATCCGAATGTCGCAGCAAACCACCATCCGCAAGCTTGCTGAACTGGTCAATACACCGGTCGAAAAACTGCTGGAACAGCTGGCTGGTGCCGGCATGAAGTTCAGCGGTCCCGACCAGGTCGTGACCAGCTCCGAGAAAGTGAAGCTCCTGGGCTTCCTTCGTCGTTCGCATGGCAAGCCCGAGCAGGCCCCGGAAGAGACTGATCAGTCTGCCAAGAAGATCACCCTCAACCGTCGCAAGCAGCAGGAAGTGACGGTCAATTCCGGTCGCAGCAAGACAACCGTGAACGTGGAAGTGCGCCAGAAGCGCACCTACGTCAAGGCCGATGGTGGTCGCGCGATGACCCCGGACGAAGAGCGTGCCGACATCCTGCGCAAGCTGGAAGAGTCGCGCGCACGCAACCTCGCCGAGCAGCAGGCACTGGCCGAGAAGGACCGCCTGCGTGACGAGGAAATCGTCCGCAAGCGCGAGGAAGAGGTCGCTGCCAAGGAGCGTGCCGAGGCCGAGAAGAAGGCGGCCGAGGAAGCTGCGGTCGCCGCCAAGGCTGCCGAAGCCCTGGCTGCCAGCCAGCCCAAGGTGCGCGCGCCGATCGACGAAACCGCGCCGCGCCCGCCGCGTGCTCCGGCTGCAGCCCCGGCTGCTCCGCGTAGTGCGCCGCCGCGCAGCGACGACCGCAACAATCGCAACGCGCCGCGCAACGAGCGTGGCCCGGGTGATCGCTTTGCCGGTCAGATGCACTTGTCCGCCGCCGATCGTGCGCGCCGTGGCAACAGCAACAACAGCAACAACCGTGGTCGCCCGGGCAGCCGTCCGACGTCCGGCCGTCGCGACATGTCGCGCGGCGGTGGCAACTCCGGCCCGCACGCCTTCGAACGTCCGACCGCACCGGTCGTGCGTGAAGTGGCGATCGGCGACACCATCACCGTGGCCGACCTGGCGCAGAAGCTCGCGCTGAAGGGCGGCGAGGTGGTGAAGGCGCTGTTCAAGATGGGCGTGATGGCCACCATCACCCAGTCCATCGACCACGACACTGCGGCACTGGTCACCGAAGAGCTGGGTCACAAGGCGATCCGCGCCAGCGACAACGACGCCGAAGACGCGCTGTTGGCATCGGCTGGCGAGAACCAGGGCGAGGCCGTGCAGCGTCCGCCGGTGGTCACCATCATGGGCCACGTCGATCACGGCAAGACCTCGTTGCTGGATTACATCCGCCGCACCAAGGTCGCCACCGGCGAAGCCGGCGGCATCACCCAGCACATCGGTGCGTACCACGTTGAAACGCCGAAGGGCGTCATCAGCTTCCTGGATACCCCGGGCCACGCCGCGTTCACCTCGATGCGTGCCCGCGGTGCCAAGCTGACCGATATCGTGGTGCTGGTCGTGGCTGCCGATGACGGCGTCATGCCGCAGACCAAGGAAGCGATCCAGCACGCCCGTTCGGCGGGTGTGCCGCTGATCGTGGCGATCAACAAGATCGACAAGTCCGGTGCCGACCCGATGCGGGTCAAGAACGAGCTGCTCTCCGAGCAGGTCGTGGCCGAAGACTTCGGTGGCGACACCCAGATGGTGGAGATCTCGGCCAAGACCGGCCTGGGCATCGACGATCTGCTGGAAGCTGTTTCGGTCCAGGCTGAACTGCTGGAACTGAAGGCGGTCGACGACGGTCGTGCCAACGGCGTGGTCATCGAATCGTCGCTGGACAAGGGTCGTGGCCCGATCGCGACGGTGCTGGTGCAGCAGGGCCGCCTGAAGAAGGGCGATTACCTGGTGTGCGGCATCCAGTACGGCCGCGTGCGTGCGCTGTTCGACGAAACCGGCAAGCAGCCGGAGTTCGCTGGTCCGTCCATCCCGGTGCAGGTCCTGGGCCTGTCCGGCGTGCCGGAAGCCGGTGACGACTTCGTCGTCGTTGACGACGAGCGTCTGGCCAAGGACGTTGCCCAGCAGCGTGAGACCAAGCGCCGCGAATCGCGCCTGGTCGCCACCGCGGGCAGCCGCATGGAAGACATCATGGCGACCCTGGGCAAGGGCGAGGGCCAGCAGGTCCTCAACCTGGTCATCAAGGCCGACGTGCAGGGTTCGGTGCAGGCGTTGAGCCAGGCCCTGGTGGCGCTGTCCAACGACGACATCCGCATCAACGTGATCCACTCCGGCGTGGGTGGCATCACCGAGTCGGATGCCAATTCGGCCGCCGCTTCGAAGGCCACCGTCATCGGCTTCAACGTGCGTGCGGATGCTTCGGCCCGTCGCATCATCGAATCCAACGGCGTGGACCTGCGTTACTTCTCGATCATCTATGACGTGATCGATCAGGTGAAGCAGGTGGCCTCCGGTCTGCTGGGCGTGGAGATCCGCGAAGAGATCATCGGTATCGCCGAGGTCCGCGACGTCTTCCGCAGCTCCAAGCTGGGTGCCGTCGCCGGCAGCATGGTCATCGAGGGCGTGGTCAAGCGCAACAAGCCGATCCGCGTCCTGCGCGACAGCGTGGTGATCTTCGAAGGCGAGCTGGAATCGCTGCGCCGCTTCAAGGAAAACGTCGAGGAAGTCCGCAACGGTACCGAATGCGGTATCGCGGTGAAGGCCTACAACGACGTCAAGCCGGGTGACCAGATCGAGTGCTTCGAGCGTATCGAAGTGCCGCGCACCCTGTAATGCTGCAACGGACCGGCCCTCACGGGCCGGTCCTGTTTCAACCCGTAGACTGCAACAACGAAACCCAACAAGAGCCTGCCGCGTGCCCAAGACTTTCCATCGAACCGACCGTGTCTCCGCCCAGCTGCGCCGTGAACTCGGCACCCTGGTGCACAACGCCGTGCGTGAGCACGGGTTGCCCTCGGTGAGCGTGTCCGACGTGGAAATCACCCGCGACATGGCCCACGCCAAGGTGTTCGTCACCGCGCTGATGCCGGAACGTTCGGTTGAAGCCGTGAAGGGCCTGAAGGAACTGGCCTGGGGCCTGCGCATGGAGCTGGCGCGCGCGATGAAGCTGCGGCACGTGCCGGAGCTGCATTTCCACTACGACGACTCGGTCGATCGTGGCGAGCGCATCGACAACCTGTTGCGCGACCTGCCCGATACCGTGGCCGCCGAAAAGCGTCGCGAAGGCGACGAAGAATAACCGCGCGACGCCGGGCATGCCCGGCGTTGTTGCATTCCGGCTGCGCGATGTCTGATGCAGACCGCGCTGCGCGCTCGCCGGGCATGGCCCGGCGCTACCCGTACCTGTCATGACCCGAATTCAGTTCCGCCGCCTGGATGGCATCCTGCTGCTCGACAAGCCGACCGGCATGAGCTCCAACGCCGCGCTGCAGGTCGCCCGTCGCCTGTTCCGTGCGGAGAAGGGTGGCCACACCGGCAGCCTTGACCCGTTGGCCACTGGCCTGTTGCCGCTGTGCTTCGGCGAGGCCACCAAGATCGCCGGCCTGCTGCTGGGCTCGGCCAAGGCCTACGACGCCGAGATCGTGCTGGGCCAGACCACCGATACCGACGACGCCGAGGGCCAGGTGCTGCTCGAGCGGCCGGTGCCCGTGATCAGCGCCGAGGCCCTGCAGGCGGCGATCGCGCCGCTGCTTGGCGACATCCTGCAGCGTGCGCCGATCTATTCCGCGCTCAAGCAGGGCGGGGAGCCGCTGTATGTGAAGGCCCGTCGTGGCGACGCCATCGAGGCGCCCGAGCGCCAGGTCAAGGTCCACGCCATCGAGATTCTGGAGCAGCACCCCGAGCGGCTGCGGCTGCGGGTCACCTGCGGCTCGGGCACCTATATCCGCAGTCTGGCCCGTGACCTGGGTGAAACGCTGGGCTGTGGCGCGCACATCAGCGCCCTGCGGCGCCTGTGGGTGGAACCGTTCCACGAACCGGCGATGGTCACCCTGGAGCAGCTGAGGGCTCTGGTGGAAGCGCAGGATGAGGCCGCCATGGACGCGCTGCTGCTGCCGCTGGCGGCGGGCCTGTCCGAATACCCCCGGGTTGACCTGGACGCCGAGCAGACCCAGCGCTTCTGCGTGGGCCAGCGCCAGCGCGACCTCTCCTGGCCGCGCGGCCTGGTGGCGGTGTTTGGCCCTGGATCGGTGGTGCAGGGCCTGGGCCAGGTCGACGACAGCGGTCTGCTGGCCCCGCAGCGCCGCTTCAACCTCTGAACGAGGAGGCCCGGTTCAGCCCCGGACCTTGTTCCAAAGCCCCCTGGCCGTTACAATTCCGCGGCCGTTTTACGGCAGCCCGCCGAAGGCGGGTTTCATCCATTGTTGGTTCACGGCGAGCCAGGCGGTGCGCGAAAGCGCGTTCCTGCCGGCCACGCATCACAGAGAAAAAAAGACATGTCGATCGACACCCAGAAGGTCATTGAAGACAACAAGCGCAGCTCGGCTGATACCGGCTCCCCGGAAGTCCAGGTTGCACTGCTGACCGCCCGCATCGAACTGCTGACCGGCCACTTCAAGACCCACAAGAAGGATCACCACAGCCGCCGTGGTCTGCTGCAGATGGTCAACCGCCGCCGCAGCCTGCTCGACTACCTGAAGAAGAAGGACGTCGAGCGTTACAAGGCCCTGATCGAGAAGCTTGGCCTGCGTCGCTAAGCAACGAATCCCCCGCGGCGCAGCGATGCGCCGCGGTTTTGTTTTGTAGCACCGCAATACCTTTTTCAGATCGGAACGACCGGTCATCCGTTGGCGGCAAGGGTCGCCCACGGTCCATTCGCAGACAGCATCCCCAAGGACACCCTCCGTGGCAAAAATCACCAAAACCTTCCAGTACGGCAAGCACACCGTCACGCTTGAGACCGGCGAAATCGCCCGCCAGGCCGGTGGCGCCGTCATCGTCAAGTTCGACGACACCGTGCTGCTGGTCTCCGCCGTTGCCGCCAAGAGCGCGCGTGAGGGCCAGGACTTCTTCCCCCTGACCTGTGACTACCAGGAGAAGTTCTACGCCGGTGGCCGTATCCCGGGTGGCTTCTTCAAGCGCGAAGGCCGCGCGACCGAGAAGGAAACCCTGATCTCGCGTCTGATCGATCGTCCGATCCGTCCGCTGTTCCCGGAAGACTACAAGAACGAAGTCCAGATCATCGCCACCGTGATGTCGCTGAACCCGGACATCGACGGTGACATCCCGGCCCTGATCGGTGCCTCGGCTGCGCTGTCGCTGGCCGGCACCCCGTTCAAGGGTCCGATCGCCGCCGCCAAGGTGGGTTACAAGAACGGTGAGTACATCCTCAACCCGACCGTGACCGAACTGAAGGATTCGGAGCTGGAGCTGGTCGTTGCCGGTACCGCCAATGCCGTGCTGATGGTGGAATCCGAAGCCGCGCTGCTGTCCGAAGACGTGATGCTGGGCGCCGTGACCTTCGGTCACCGCGAAATGCAGAAGGTCATCAACGCGATCAACGAACTGACCGTGGAAGCCGGCACCAAGCCGTCGACCTGGGTCGCCCCGGCCAAGAACGACGTGCTGATCAGCGCCCTGCAGGAAGCCATCGGCCCGCGTCTGGGCGAGGCCTTCCAGGTGCGCGACAAGCTGCAGCGCCGCGACGCCATCTCGGCGATCAAGAAGGACGTGGTCGAGTCGCTGGCCGGCCGCGTTGCCGCTGAAGGCTGGAACCCGGCCGAGCTGTCGAAGGAATTCGGCGAGCTGGAATACAGCACCATGCGCAACTCGGTGCTGGACACCAAGGTCCGCATTGACGGCCGTGCGCTGGACACCGTCCGCCCGATCGCAGTGAAGACCGGCATCCTGCCGCGTACCCACGGTTCCTCGCTGTTCACCCGCGGTGAAACGCAGGCCATCGTGACCATCACCCTGGGCACCGCCCGTGATGGCCAGGTCATCGATGCCGTCTCCGGTGAGTACAAAGAGAACTTCCTGTTCCATTACAACTTCCCCCCCTACTCGGTGGGTGAAACCGGCCGCATGATGGGCCCGAAGCGTCGCGAGATCGGCCACGGCCGTCTGGCCAAGCGCGGCGTGCTGGCAGTGATGCCGTCGCTGGAATCCTTCCCGTACACCATCCGCGTCGTCTCGGAAATCACCGAGTCGAACGGTTCCTCGTCGATGGCGTCGGTCTGCGGCTCGTCGCTGGCCCTGATGGACGCCGGCGTGCCGGTGAAGGCTCCGGTGGCGGGTATCGCCATGGGCCTGGTCAAGGAAGGCGATCGCTTCGTCGTCCTGTCCGACATCCTGGGTGACGAAGATCACCTGGGCGACATGGACTTCAAGGTTGCCGGTACCGCTGAGGGCATCTCCGCCCTGCAGATGGACATCAAGATCGAAGGCATCACCGAAGAGATCATGAAGCAGGCTCTGCAGCAGGCCAAGGCTGGCCGTCTGCACATCCTGGGCGAAATGGCCCACGGCCTGACCGCCCCGCGTGAGGAGCTGTCGGACTACGCGCCGCGCCTGCTGACCATCAAGATCCACCCGGACAAGATCCGCGAAGTGATCGGCAAGGGTGGTTCGACCATCCAGGCCATCACCAAGGAAACCGGCACCCAGATCGACATCCAGGATGACGGCACCATCGTCATTGCTTCGGTCAATGCCATCGCTGCCCAGGCCGCCAAGGCCCGCATCGAGCAGATCACCTCGGACGTCGAGCCGGGCCGCATCTACGAAGGCAAGGTCGCCAAGATCATGGACTTCGGTGCGTTCGTCACCATCCTGCCGGGCAAGGACGGCCTGGTCCACGTGTCGCAGATCTCCAGCGACCGCGTCGAGAAGGTCGGCGACGTGCTGAAGGAAGGCGATGTGGTCAAGGTCAAGGTGCTGGAAGTCGACAAGCAGGGCCGTATCCGCCTGTCGATGAAGGCCGTCGAGGAAGGCGAAGGCGCCACCGCCGAGTAATCGACCGCAGGTCGATGACGGTAGGTGTCAGTCACCCTTGGTTGACACGCCAGAATGAAAAAGCGGGCTTCGGCCCGCTTTTTCTTTGCCTGTCGTCCGGCGCTGCCGGCGTCGTACCGCGGCGCTATGCTTCACCCATGGACACCCTGCGCCTGCTTGACCTGCAGATCGACCGCCCCGCGCAGCGGGTCAGCCGCGCCGGCGACGTGCTGCCGATCCAGGGGCTGAGCTGGCGCCTGTTCGACGTGCTGCTGGCACACGGCAACGACGTTGTCGACTTCGACACGCTGGCTGCACAGGTGTGGGCACCTGCAGTGGTTGGGGAGGATGCGATCAGCCAGCGGGTCAAGCTGTTGCGGCAGGCGCTGGGTGATGACAGCCGACGCCCGCGCTACATCCGTTCGGTACGCGGGCGCGGCTATCAGTTGTGTGCACTGCCGACCATCGCACCGCCGGCAGCGGCGGTGCCCATTACCGCGCACCGGAAGAAATGGCCATGGCTTGCAGGTGCCGGTGTCGTCGTTCTTGCCGCTGCCGCCTCGTTCTGGCCGCGCACGCCGGCGGCCAGTGGCCCGCTGCCGTTGCTGCAGCGCGCCGACTATTACGCCAGCATCGGCCAGGCCAGCAACAACGAGCGCGCCATCGCCCTGTACCGGCAGGCATTGCAGGTGGACCCTGATTCCAGTCCGGCGCGCCGCGGCCTGTCACGAGCGTTGTCCGCGCAGGGCTGTCTGTTCAATGGATCGCCCGAGCAGGTCCGGGAAGGGCTGGCGCTGGCCAACATCGAACGTGAACTCGCGCCGCAGGAGGGTGCTGTGTACGCGCTTCGAGGTTATGCCTACGACTGCCTCGGGCAGATGCCGCAGGCCATTTCCGAATACGAGCGGGCGATCGCGCTGGATCCGGGCGACGAGCGCACCCGTGCCTCGCTCGCCTACCTGCACCAGGAGCGCGGCCACCTTGCCCTGGCCCTGCGTGCCAATCTTGCATTGACGGCGCCCGAGCGCCTGCGCTTCCGTGATGTGCAGGTGGCGCGCGAACTGGAGCTGCTCGGTTTCACTCACGCGGCCGCGCAGCGCCACGCGCGTAATTTCCAGCTGTATCCGGACAACGTCTTCGCCAACATCGCCTGGCCGCGCAGTCTGTTCGCGGCAGGTGACCCGGGCCGGGCGAGGCAGGCGTTGACCGAGGCGCTGGCACGCGGCACGCCACATCCGCAGTTGCTGCGGCTGCAGGGCGAACTGGCGCTGCTGGCGGGCGATCACGCCGGTGCTGCCGATGCCTTCGAGCGCGGGCGGCAGCTGCGTCCACAGCAATCGCTCGGTCAATCGCTGGCGGCCTTGTACGCGCAGCCCGCGGCATCGCCGGAGTGGGTGGCTTCGCGTCTTGCAATGTTGCAGACGCAGCGCGGCGACGGGTGGTCCGATGCCGCGCTTGAGCGGGCCCTGCTGCTGCAGGCGCAAGGCGACCCGGAGGCTGCCGTCACCGCGCTGCAACAGGCGGTCGTTGATGGCTTCCGCGATGCGGCGTGGTTGCGCTCCACGCCGCTGTTTGCGTCCCTGCACGAAGCGCCCGGCTGGGCGCCGCTGCTGGCGCGCATCGATGCCGATATCGGTCGCCAGCGTGCGCAGGTGCTGGCGGCCGACTGGCGTCCCGCCGGGCTGGCCGACCTCAGCGCAGCGCCGGCAGCAGGAATTCGGTGAGAATGCGGCGCGACTGCGGGTGAGCGATGCTGCGGTTGTAGGCCTGGCTGGTCACCACCGCGACAGCGCGCTGTTGCGGCAGCAGGAACACGTAGTTGCCGCCGTTGCCGGACATCGCCCATACGGTCTGTGGCTGGCCACCGACAGTCAGTTTCAGGCCCCACCATTGATAGCCGTAATCGCTGCCGTCGCCGGCCGTTGCCTGCGGTGACAGCATCGCGGCGACGTAGTCGCGTGGAACCAGCTGGCGCCCCTGCCAACGACCGCCATCAAGCACGAGCTGGCCAAGGCGGGCCAGGTCCCGGCTGCGGTAGCGTGTGCCGCCTCCGCCCATGCCGATGCCCTCGGGGGAACGGTTCCACTGGCTGTGGGTGATGCCCAGTGGTCGTTCCAGTGCATGGGCTGCGTAATCGGCCAGCGGTTGTCCGGTCGCACGTTCCAGTACCGCGCCGAGCACGAAGGAGTTGGCGGTGCAGTAGGCAAACGCGCGACCGTGAGGACTGTCCTCCGGGCGCGCCATCCAGGGCGCGAAGCCCTTCACCGGCAGCGCCAGGGCAAAATCGAGCCAGCGCTCGCCGACGTACATGCGCTCCTCGTGGCCGGCCGAGAACGGGTTCTCGTCGTCGCACTCCCACAGCGTGCTCATCGCCAGCAGGTCCTCCACCGTGGTGCCACGCAGGCGGGGGTCCACGTCGTGGTGGGCGACGAAGGCCGGGAAGTAGTCGTACACCTTCGCGCGAACGCCCGGCAGCCGGCCGTCGCCGATCGCTGCGCCGACCAGCAGGGCGGTCACGCTTTTGCTGGCCGAGCGCACGTCGTGCAGGGTCTGCGCATCGGCACCGTTGAAATAGCCCTCGTACACGACCTGTCCATCAACCTGCAGCAGCACGCTGCGGATCTGTTTCAGCTCATCGCTGGCGATGGCCTGCTCCAGCTCGCGCATGCGGCCGGGATCAGGGTGGGCAGGGCCTGCGATGCAGGGGAGGGCGTACAGGCACAGCAGCAGGGTGGACACAGGCAGGGGCGAACGCATGATCGGACTCCATCGAAAGGAGTGCCGATTCGGCCAGAGGGCTGGCTGAAGTGCTGGAAGGACGCCTGAAGAATTCTGAAAGCCTTGTGCCGCAAGGCCTGCAGCGCCTTGCCGTCATTCGTCCGCTTGTTCGTGACCCAGCCACCACACCTGGCCCGGCTGCGGACCCTGCTGCGGGTGCTCACGGTGTTCGATCGCATCGAGCGTGCGCCCGGTGCCTGCCGCGGCCCAGGCCGACATCAGTTTTTCGACCGCAGCGCGGCCTTGTGCGGCAATACCGAGATTGCGCTCGCGCACCCAGCCGCCGTCATCCTCGTGGCTGTCGTCATCGTGCTGGTGCGGTGCGCCATAGCTGCAACGCAGGCACAGGTGACGTACCGAATGGGTCCAGTCTTCGACCAGGCCGATGCCGGGCAACGTCATTGCGCGCAGCGCGGCGATGTCGTCCGGCGAACCGCATTGCACGAACACGGCGTAGGTCGCCATGTCCGACTGCTGCAGGCGCTGCATGGCATTGAACACCGGTACTTCGCGCTCGCCGTAGGTCCGGCGCCCGGTGGAGGCGCCGTCGTGCAGCACGATGTCGCCGAAGCGGAACCCGCTCTCCGCAAGCGGCACGTTTTCCAGCCGCGCGCGTACCGGATCGAGCCGGCGCATGTACACGGTCTCGCCGCTGGACCACGGATTCAGGCGAACACAGGCAACACCGAAATTGCCGTTGATCGGGCCTTCGCCCTCGGGGAGGGTGATGCCGCAGCGGGTCCATTGCCGGCGCGCCTCGGCCCAGTCGCCGGCGCCGGTGGCGGCAATTCCCGCATTCCACGCGGTCGCCTCATCGACTTCATCGCGCAGCTGCTCGGAGCGGAGATTGTCCTGCAGCGACAACGCCCACTCGCGCAGGTACTTGTGTGCCAGCCCGCGCATGTAGTGCAGGTGGGGGATGTCGGGTGTCCATTCGACGAGCTGGCCGAACAGGATTGCTGCGTCAGCCAGGTCGCCCGCATCAAAGGCCGCATAGGCGCGGGCCTCCAGCGCCTGCAGCTTTTCGAGGGTTTCGTCGTCCAGCAGTTCGCCGTCTGCGTCGTGGTCTGCGGTCATGTCCGTGTGCCAGTGAAGATCCAGCGCCACCTTAGCTCAGGCAGGTCGTGTGTTGTCCTGCAGCGAAGTGCTTTCGACGTTGTGCAGCCACGACCGTGTCAGCTTCCAGCGGCACGCCACTGTCCAGCGGACGACATGCACGGACATCCGCACCACGGGCCGATCTGTTTGCTAACGTGGCGGCGCCTTCGACCCGGGAGTTTCCATGTTCCGCCAGACCTTGGCTGTACTTGCAGTGCTGATCGCCGGCACCCTGCCCATTGCCGCGCAGGCGCAACCGGCGCAACCGCCGATCTTCGGTGCGTACTATCCCGGCGGTTCCGCCGAGCGCTATCCGGTATCGAGCATCCCGGCCGAACGACTCACCCATCTGTTCTATGCGTTTTCCACCATCGAGGACGGACGCTGTGCGATCGGTGCCGAGGCGCCAGCCAACTTCGCCGCGTTGGCCGAGCTCAAGCGCAGGCATCCGCATCTGCGCACGTTGATTTCGATCGGGGGCTGGGGCGCGGGCGGATTCTCCGATGCGGCGCTGACCGAGACCAGCCGCAGGCGCCTGGTCGATTCGTGCATGGCGTTGTTCTTCGAGCGCCATGCCGGCAGTTTCGATGGCGTGGACATCGACTGGGAGTTCCCCGTCAGCGGTGGCCCGAAGGAACTGGCGCACCGCCCGCAGGACCGTGCCAACCTGACCAAGCTTGCGCAGGCCTTCCGGCTGGCGCTGGATGCCCGCGGCAGAAAGGCGGGGCAGCCGATGCTGCTGACCGCCGCGCTGGCCGCTGGCCGTCTGCAGACCGATGGGCCATACGACCCCGCCGCCAGCTACGATCTGCCCGCGTTGGCCAAGGTGTTCGATTTCATCAACCTGATGAGCTACGACATGGGCACCGGCTTCTCGGCGGTGTCGACTTTCAATGCACCGCTGCATGAAGTGCCAGCCGACCCGCTGGCGCCGGAGCTGCGGCGCTGGAACAACGTGGCCGGTGCCGTGCAGTACTACCGCGAGCATGGCGTGCCGGCGGCCAAGCTGGTGCTGGGCGTGCCGTTCTACGGGCGCGGCTTCAAGGTCACCGGCGAGTCGGCGGACGGCCTGTACCAGGCCTACAGCGCGCCGGCCGATGCCGGTGACTGGCGGGTGATCAAGGCGCGCTATCTCGACCAGCCGGGTTGGACGAAGCATTGGCAGCCGCAGGCGCAGAGCCCGTGGCTGTACAACCCGGCGCAGAAGATCTTCATCAGCTACGAGGATCCGCGCTCCATCGGCCTGCGTGCGCAGTTCGCGCGCGAGCAGGGCCTGGCCGGTGTCTTCATGTGGGAGCTGACCGGTGACGATGAGCAGGCCAGCCTGCTCAACGCCATGCTCGCTCCGTGGCAGAAGGCCCGCGTCGGCGACTGACCGGTTCGACATCTCCGGACCGGGGCTGGTACGGCGGTGACGGGCAAACGCTGTGGCCTGAAACCGCACATCGGCGCCATGTACGCAGCGCTAAGCTGCGTGCATGATCATCATCGACCGCCTGGACCATCTGGTGCTTACCGTTGCCGACATCGAGCGCAGCTGCGACTTCTACCAGCGCGTGCTGGGCATGCAGGTCGTGCGCTTCGGCGCCGGCCGCGTCGCCCTGCAGTTCGGCCAGCAGAAGATCAACCTGCACCCGGCCAGCGCGCCGTTGCAGCCCCACGCGCTGCTGCCGACCCGTGGCAGCGCCGATCTGTGCCTGATCACCCCGCTGGGCGTACAGGCGGTGCTGGCCCACCTGCAGGCCCAGCAGGTGACGATTGAAGAAGGACCGGTGCCGCGTACCGGAGCGCTTGGGCCGATCGAGTCGGTGTACTTCCGTGATCCGGATGGGAACCTGATCGAAGTGGCCCGCTACGTGGAAGCCATGTAAACCCGCTCGCTTCGAACTGGCCCGGTCAGTTCGCCCACACGCTGTTGGGGTCACCGTTGCGGGCCCGCCCCTGGCTCGCATACGCCAGACGGGCAAAGCCAAAGGCCATCGCCAGTGCCATCGCATCGATCCAGAACAACGGCCAGTGGCCGCGTGCGGCGGCCAGCCACAGCCAGTCACCGTTGAGGGCGCCGTGCGCCAGCGGCACCAGCGCGGTGCTGATCGCCGCAGCCCACAGCAGCTCGCGTGCGGCTTGTGCCGGGCGGCGCAGGGCTGCCCACAGCGCGCACGCCGCCCAGGTCACGAAGCAGGCCCAGCGGATGCCGTGGTCGACCTGGGCAGGCGCTACCCGCTCCAGCACCAGCGCAGCCACGAAGGCCACCGAGATCGCCACACACAGGCCGATGCAGACGCCCACCGTGGCCCGCGCCATGTTGATGGCTGCGCGTGACTGCTGCGGCTGACGGCGCTTGCGGCGCGACTCGATCCACAGCAGGTTGCCCGAATAGAACAGGAAGGCGCCGCCGAGGCCGAGCAGGAAGTACAGCCAGACCACCACGCCGTTGCCGAACTCGCCGAAATGCAGGGCGTAGGCGGCACTGAGCGTGGCGTGATTGGCATCGCGCTGGCCGGGCAGCTGGCTGGCCAGCACGCGGCCGCTTTCGACATCCAGCGCGACAGCGCCGAGCGGGCCAAGCGTACCGCTGGCCTCGCCGGTGATTTCGATGGTCGCGTTGGCATCACCGCCATTGGCCAGTTTCAGGTAGGCCGGTTCGAAATTTGCCACACCCTGCGCGCGGGCCACTTCCAGCGCCCGTGCGTGCAGTTCGCGCAGGCTGCCCGGTGCCGCAGGGATGCCACTGGCTTCGCGCAGCGGCGCGGTGTCCATCGCCGTCGGTACCGCCTGCAGCGCCTTGCCGTCGTAGATCAGGGGATCGAGTACGGCCATCTGCATGAACACCAGGCAGAGCAGGGCGCCGGTCACCGCGAACATCAGGTGGAACGGCAGGCTGAGCACGCCGATCACGTTGTGCGCGTCCTGCCACTGCTGTTTGAGATTGCGGCCCGGGCGCAGCGCGAACAGATCGCCCAGCAGCTTGGGCAGATGGATCACCAGCCCGCTGAGCAGGGCCATGCCGTACAGCAGGCTGACGATGCCCATCACGTAGATCCCGGCCACAGGCAGGCCCAGGCTGTAATGCAGTTCGTTGACCAGTTCGGCCAGCCCGGTCTGCGGTGGCGTCGGACTGCCGCCGGTCTGTCCTGGCCATGCATAGCGCCAGCTGCCGTCTTCGGCCTGCCAGTAGGCCAGCGGCTGCGGATGATCGGCGCCCGGGAAGGTCATGCCGACGTGGCGACGCGCTTCCGCATGCGTGGCCAGAACATCGTCGAGCAGGTACTGGGCGTCATCCAGACCGGCCGGCAATGCGGTTGCCGCGCCAGGCGTCTGCCACAGCGGCAGGTCGTGGTGGAACAGGGTCAGTGCGCCGGCATAGAACGCCACGAACAGCCCGAAGCCGGCGACCAGGCCGACCCAGGTGTGCAGGGTGGTGAACGTGCGCAGGGTCTGTGAACTGAATTTCATGCGGTCGATCTCATTGCACTGCGCCGGCCAGGCGCAGCAGGCCGAGTACGGCAAAGCCCAGGGCCGCGCAACCTGCCAGGGTCAGCCAGGCGCGCAACGGGCTGCGGAAACTGAAGGCCCACAGCGCGGCCAGCATCCACAACGGGACGAACGCGATCAGGCTCGGCACCAGAGCCTTCTGCCAGGGGCCCGGCGGCAGCCATGCGACCAGGCCGGTCGCCGCAGCGGCAAGGAAGAAGCCGGCGAAGATGCCGGCCAGTGCGCGCGACCACATCAGCGCGGCTCCACATCGGGGCGGTGCCACGCGGCCAGTGCCGGCAGCAGCATGGCGGCCAGCATCCAGGTGCACAGCATGGCCACCAGGCCGGCGGCAAAGCCCAGTTCGGCCATCCACAGCCACAGCGCAGCGACTGCAGCGACCAGGCCGATCTGCCGGCCCAGGCGCCCGGCACGGCGCAGGCGTGGCCAGCGGCAGTGCGGGGAGGCGGCATAGAAGGCCAGCGCGGAGAACATCGCCGACAGCATGCCGAGGCTGCAGAAGCCCAGGGTTGACAGGCCAACGGTGATCATCGGGGGCTCCGGGCCCGGCATATGGCCGGTGAACGCGGGGCACGGGCGGGACCGGCAGGCGCCGGTCGGGGCGGGTGGCGCATTGCAGGATCCTGGGGGGAAGCGGGCAGGCCGGCACGGGGCGGGCTGCGCGGACATGGTAATCATTGCGTTTTCACGCCGCCAGCCAGCGCCATTCAGGCACCGCTTGGGCTTTGTCCGCCGCTGGTTTAAGATCACGGGCAACCACATCCTGGAACCAAGGTGGCCCGCGCACTGCGCCGGCCGAGCGTGCGACATGAGCACTACCACCGCCCACTGTTGACCTGCCCCGAAGGCCCTGCATTCCAGGCGCCCTCGCGGCGCTTTTTTATTGCCCGGATGACAGCCCGGGAGCGCTTTCCAGCCCGCCACGACGGGCCCCGCATGAAGCCATTGCAATGATCACGATTACCCTTCCCGACGGCAGCCGCCGCGAATTCGAAAACCCCGTCAGCGTCATGGACGTCGCCCAGTCGATCGGCGCCGGTCTGGCCAAGGCCACCATCGCCGGTTCGGTGGATGGCGTGCTGGTCGATGCCAGTGACGTCATCGACCACGATGCGTCCCTGCGCATCATCACCGCCAAGGACGAGGAGGGCGTGGAAATCATCCGCCACTCCAGCGCCCACCTGGTCGGCCACGCGGTCAAGCAGCTCTATCCGGACGTGAAGATGGTGATCGGCCCGGTGATCGCCGAGGGCTTCTACTACGACATCTACTCCGAGCGCCCGTTCACCCCCGAAGACATGGCGGCGATCGAAAAGCGCATGGGCGAGCTGATCGCGCAGGACTACGACGTCATCAAGAAAGTGACGCCGCGCGCGGAAGTCATCGAGATCTTCAAGGCCCGTGGCGAGGACTACAAGCTGCGCCTGATCGAGGACATGTCGCCTGACATCCAGGCGATGGGCATGTACTACCACCAGGAATACGTGGACATGTGCCGTGGTCCGCATGTGCCGAACACGCGCTTCCTGAAGGCCTTCAAGCTGACCCGCATTTCCGGCGCCTACTGGCGCGGCGACGCGCAGAACGAGCAGCTGCAGCGCGTCTACGGCACCGCCTGGGCCGACAAGAAGCAGCTCGATGCGTACATCAAGCGCATCGAAGAAGCGGAGATGCGCGACCACCGTCGCATCGGCAAGCAGCAGGACCTGTTCCACCTGCAGGAAGAGGCCCCGGGCCTGGTGTTCTGGCACCCGAAGGGCTGGGCGCTGTGGCAGGTGGTCGAGCAGTACATGCGCAAGGTGTACCGCAGCACCGGCTACGGCGAAGTGCGCTGCCCGCAGATCCTGGACGTGTCGCTGTGGCAGAAATCGGGCCACTGGGACAACTACCAGGACGCGATGTTCTTCACCGAGTCGGAGAAGCGTACCTACGCGCTCAAGCCGATGAACTGCCCGGGTCACGTGCAGGTGTTCAACCAGGGGCTGCACAGCTACCGCGATCTGCCGATCCGCTACGGTGAGTTTGGCGCCTGCCACCGCAACGAGCCCTCCGGCGCGCTGCACGGCATCCTGCGCGTGCGTGGCTTCACCCAGGACGACGGTCACGTGTTCTGCACCGAAGACCAGGTCGAGGCGGAAGTGACCGCGTTCCACCAGCAGGCGCTGGCGGTGTACCAGCACTTCGGCTTCGAGGAGATCCAGGTCAAGATCGCGCTGCGCCCCGAATCGCGCCTGGGCGATGACGCCACCTGGGACAAGGCAGAGGGCGCGCTGCGCTCGGCGCTGTCCAGCTGCGGGGTGGAATGGCAGGAGCTGCCGGGCGAGGGCGCCTTCTATGGCCCGAAGATCGAGTACCACCTGAAGGACGCCATCGGCCGCACCTGGCAGCTGGGCACCATGCAGGTCGATTTCATGATGCCTGGCCGTCTGGGCGCTGAATACGTGGACGAAAACAGCCAGAAGAAGCATCCGGTGATGCTGCACCGGGCCATCGTCGGCTCGATGGAGCGTTTCTTGGGCATCCTGATCGAGCACCATGCCGGCCAGTTCCCGGCCTGGCTGGCGCCGACCCAGGTGGTGGTGGCCAATATCACCGATGCGCAGGCTGAATACGTCTCTGCGGTGACCAAAAGCCTTGCGGATCAAGGCTTCCGCGTCAGCGCCGATTTGCGTAACGAGAAGATCGGCTATAAGATTCGCGAGCACACGCTGCAGCGCGTGCCGTACCTGCTGGTCATTGGCGACCGCGAGAAGGAAAACGGCGCTGTGGCGGTGCGTACGCGTTCTGGCGAAGATCTCGGCAGCATGAGCCTCCAGGCTTTCACCGAGCGGCTCCAGGCCGAGGGCGCGTAAACAAAGGTCCGGCCCGTGCGCATTGGCGCCCGGGCCGGGTTCGACACCCTTGGGAGATCGCAATATCAGTACCCCTGACAACAAACAGAACCGCAAGAATCAGGAAATCCGTGTGCCGCGCGTCCGCGTGATCGGCAGTGACGGAGAAATGATCGGCGTGTTGACGCGAGACGAAGCGTTGTCCATGGCCGAAGATGAAGGCCTGGACCTGGTCGAGATCCAGCCGCAGGCCGACCCGCCGGTGTGCAAGATCATGGACTTCGGCAAGTTCAAGTTCGAAGCCCAGAAGAAGGCCAGCGAGGCCAAGAAGAAGACCAAGCAGGTCGAGATCAAGGAAGTGAAGTTCCGTCCGGTCACGGACGAGGGCGACTACCAGATCAAGCTGCGCAAGATGCGCGGTTTCCTTGAAGAAGGCGACAAGATCAAGGTCAACATCCGTTTCCGTGGCCGTGAAATGAGCCACCAGGAACTGGGCCGCGAGATGGCTGGCCGGATCGAAGCCGATCTGGGCGAAGACATCGTCATCGAATCCCGTCCGCGCCTGGAAGGGCGTCAGATGGTGATGATGATCGCGCCGAAGAAGAAGACCTGACGCCTGACGGGCTGCCTCGCGGGGCGCCTGGCGGCTGAATGGATGAAGGTGAAGGGACGCCGCTGGCGTCCTTTTGCTTTTCCGGGGCGGGCAGGGCCGGTCTCGGTGTGAAAACGGTGTGGGGGCTGGTTACAGGGCGGATTTGCCTGTATCATGCCCGGCTCGACCCACCCAGGACGGGTCGTACGCCGATCATGGCAGGACGGAAAGAGCGGCCCAGGCCGCCGCCAGATCAGTCAGAAACCAGGGTCATATCCCATCAAGGACATTGCAATGCCCAAGATCAAGACCAACCGGGCAGCGGCCAAGCGTTTCCGCAAGACCGCCTCGGGCAAGTACAAGTGCGGCCACGCCAACCGTAGCCACATCCTCACGAAGAAAGCGACCAAGCGTAAGCGTAACCTGCGTCAGACGAATCACGTCCGCGCAGAAGACGCAGGCCGTCTGGACCGCATGCTTCCCTACCTCTGAGGACTGATACATGGCACGAGTAAAGCGTGGCGTACAGGCGCGTCGCCGCCACAAGAAAATCCTTGATCTGGCGAAGGGCTACTACAATGCCCGTCGCAAGGTCTTCCGCGTCGCCAAGCAGGCGGTCATCAAGGCACAGCAGTACGCCTACATCGGCCGTAAGCAGAAGAAGCGCAACTTCCGTTCGCTGTGGATCACCCGCATCAACGCGGCTGCCCGCATCAACGGCCTGAGCTACAGCCGTTTCATGAACGGCCTGCTGAAGGCTGGCATCACCCTGGACCGCAAGGTTCTGGCTGACATCGCCGTGCACGACGCAGCTGGCTTTGCTGCACTGGCCGAAAAGGCCAAGGGCGCACTGGCGGCATAAGTCCTTCCCGATGCCGTTGCCGTTCACGGAGAACGGTGTCAGGTAGAGGCAATGCATGGGGAAGGGCGCAAGTCCTTCCCCATTCTTTTTTGTGCCGGGCGCAGCCGTGCAGATGGCGGGCGACCGGCAAGCGGTTGCGACGGCGCGGCCCTTCGCGCATCGCGATGGCAGACCGACTGGAGTTCCGGCTACCCATGAGCGACATCCAATCCCTCACTTCCCAGGCGCTGGCCGACGTGGCCGCCGCGCAGAGCCCGGACGCGCTGGAGCAGCTGCGCGTGGCCCTGCTTGGCAAGAGCGGCAGCATCACCTCGCAGCTCAAGCAGCTCGGTGCGCTGCCGGCCGACGAGCGCAAGGCGGCCGGTGAGGCCATCAACCAGGCCCGCGACGCGCTGAGCAGCGCGCTGGGCGAGCGCAAGGCGGTGCTGGAAGATGCTGCGCTCGATGCGCGGCTGGCGGCCGAGGCGATCGACATCACCTTGCCGGGCCGCAGTGGCGAACGCGCCGGCCTGCACCCGATCACCCGCACCCTCGAGCGAATTACCGGCATCTTCGGCCGGCTGGGCTACGAGTTGTCCGAAGGGCCGGAGATCGAGGACGACTGGCACAACTTCGAGGCGCTGAACTTCCCGCCGCACCATCCGGCGCGCGCCATGCATGACACCTTCTACTTCGGTGACGGCCGACTGCTGCGCACGCATACCTCCGGTGTGCAGGTGCGCTACATGGGCGAGCACCAGCCGCCGCTGCGCATGATCGCCGCCGGCAAGGTCTACCGCAGCGACAGCGACCAGACCCATTCGCCGATGTTCCACCAGGTCGAAGGCCTGCTGGTCGACGAGCATTCGACCTTCGCCGACCTGAAGGGCACGCTGTCCGAGTTCGTGCGCGCGTTCTTCGAGCGTGATTTCGAGATGCGCTTCCGCCCCAGCTACTTCCCGTTCGTTGAACCCGGCGCGGAAGTGGACATCGCCTGGCAGCAGCCCGATGGCAGCACCCGCTGGCTGGAAGTGCTCGGCTGCGGCATGGTGCACCCGAACGTGCTGCGCAACGTCGGCATCGATCCGGAACGCTACACCGGCTTTGCCTTCGGCATGGGCGTGGAGCGTTTCGCGATGCTGCGCTACGGCGTCAACGACCTGCGTGCGTTCTTCGAAAATGACGTGCGCTTCCTCAAGCAGTTCGCGTAACGCATAAGGTAGCGCCGGGCCATGCCCGGCGGACTCAACAACGCAGGCCCAGGCGCATGCGCCGGGCCCACCAGGGTGAACCCATGAAATTCTCCGAAAACTGGCTGCGCAGCCACGTCCCGACCACTGCCTCGCGCGATGAGCTCAGCGCGGTGCTGACCGCCATCGGCCTGGAAGTGGAAGACGTGACCGCGCTTGGCGATGGCCTGCAGCACGTGGTCGTTGCGCGTATCGTCGAAGCCGAGCGCCATCCCGAAGCCGACCGCCTGCAGGTGTGCAAGGTTGATGCGGGGCAGGCTGAGCTGCTGCAGATCGTCTGTGGTGCGCCGAATGCACGACCGGGCCTGGTCGCGCCGCTGGCGATGGTCGGTGCGCAGATCGGTGAGTTGAAGATCAAGCCGGCCAAGCTGCGCGGTGTCGAATCCAACGGCATGCTGTGCTCGGCCAAGGAGCTGGGCCTGGACAACGATGCCTCCGGTTTGCTGGAACTGCCGGACGACGCGCCGGTCGGCCAGTCCCTGGTGGAGTACCTCGGCCTGCCGGATGCCAGCATCGAGATCAAGCTGACCCCCAACCGCGCCGACTGCTTCAGCATCCGCGGCATCGCCTATGACGTCGCCGCAGCGACGCGCAGCGAGGTACTGGATTTCATCGCAGCGCCGATCGCTGCCCAGAGCAGCCGCGAGCTGGCAATCCAGCTCGATGCAGGCGCCGAAGCGCCGCGCTATCTGGGTCGTGTCATCGAAGGTGTCAACGCCGCGGCGAAGACCCCGTTGTGGATGGCCGAGCGCCTGCGCCGCAGTGGCGTGCGCCCGGTATCGCTGCTGGTCGACATCACCCAGTACGTCATGCTCGAGCTGGGCCAGCCGATGCATGCCTACGATCTCGGCACCCTGCAGGGCACGATCGGTGTGCGCCGTTCGCGCGCAGGCGAAAGCCTGAAGCTGCTGGATGGCCGTGATGCTGCGCTGGACGACAGCTTCCTGGTGGTCACCGACGCTGATCGCGCGGTCGGCCTGGCCGGCCTGATGGGCGGCTTCGATACGCGCGTCACCGATGCCACCACCGCCGTGTTCCTGGAAGCGGCGCACTTCGCGCCGGCCGCGATCATGGGCCGCGGCCGCAAGCTGGGCCTGCACACCGATGCGGGCCACCGCTTCGAGCGTGGCGTCGACCCGGCGCTGCCGCGTACTGCCATCGAATACGCCACCCGCCTGGTGCTGGACCTGGCCGGCGGTACCCCCGCACCGGTTACCGAAGCGGTACGAGAGGCCGACCTGCCGCAGCAGGCGACGATCCTGCTGCGCCGCGCGCGCATCACCCGCGTGCTGGGCATCACCATCGAAGACGCCGAAGTCGAGCGCATCCTGCGCGCGCTGGGCATGGACGTGGTCGCCGCTGGCGAAGGCTGGCAGGTCACCGCGCCGAGCCGCCGCTTCGACATCGCCATCGAAGAAGACCTGATCGAGGAGCTGGCCCGGATCCACGGTTATGAGCAGATCCCGACCACGCTGCCGGGTGGCGCATCGCGTGTCGCGATGCCGTCCGAGACCCAGCTGGACGCGCTGAGCGTGCGCCGCCAGCTGATCGCACGCGATCTGCAGGAAACCGTCAATTTCGCCTTCGTCGACGATGGCCTGCTGGGCCAGTGGCAGCTGCGCGAGGATCTGGTGCCGCTGGCCAACCCGCTGTCGGCCGAACTGGCGGTGATGCGCCCGTCGCTGCTGCCGGGCCTGGTTGCCACGCTGGGCCGCAACGCCGCCCGCCAGCTCGGCCGGGTGCGCCTGTTCGAACTCGGCCGCGTATTCGCGCAGCAGGCCGGAGATGGCCAGCCGGCGCCACTGGAAACCCCGCGCGTGGCCGCTGCGGTCTGCGGCGAAGCGCAGGCGGTGCAGTGGGGCCTGCCGACCCGCAAGGTTGATTTCCATGACCTGAAGGGCGACCTGGAATCGCTGGCCGCGGCCAGTGGCGCGGTCCTGGAGTTCCGCCCATCCTCGCGTGCCTACGGCCATCCGGTGCGTTCGGCCGAGGTGTTCCGCGACGGCCTGGCCATCGGCTGGATCGGCCAGATCCACCCGCGCCTGGCCAAGGCGATGAACATCGACGTGGACGTGTACGCCTTCGAGCTGGAACTGGAAGCGCTGTCGGCCCGTGCGCTGCCGCGCGCCGGTGAACTGTCGCGCTACCCGGCAGTGCGCCGCGACCTGGCCTTCCTGGTGCCTGAACAGGTGGCCTGGAGTGACCTGGCAGCGACCATCCGCCAGGCTGCCGGTCCGCTGCTGCGCGAGCTGAACCTGTTCGATCGCTATGTCGGCCAGGGCGTCGAGCCGGGATTCAAGAGTCTCGCTATGGGCTTGATTTTGCAGGACAAGTCGCGCACTCTGACGGACCGCGACGTGGAAGCGGTAGTGGCCGAGGCGGTCACTGCCATCGAGCGTGAACACCACGCCCGGATCCGCGGCTGAGCGGGCAGCACTCGGGGGTAGCAGGCAATGGCATTGACCAAGGCGGAGATGGCGGAAAAGTTGTTCGACGAAGTCGGTCTGAACAAGCGGGAAGCCAAGGAATTCGTCGACGCGTTCTTCGATGTGCTGCGTGAAGCATTGGAACAGGGACGTCAGGTGAAGCTGTCGGGCTTTGGCAATTTCGACCTGCGGCGCAAGAACCAGCGCCCAGGTCGCAACCCCAAGACCGGCGAGGAAATTCCGATTTCCGCCCGTACGGTGGTTACCTTCCGTCCGGGCCAGAAGCTCAAGGAGAGGGTGGAAGCTTATGCTGGATCCGGGCAGTAACCGCGAACTTCCGCCGATTCCGGCCAAGCGCTACTTCACCATTGGTGAAGTCAGCGAACTGTGCGACGTCAAGCCGCACGTGCTGCGCTACTGGGAAACCGAGTTTCCCAGTCTCGAGCCGGCCAAGCGCCGTGGCAACCGTCGTTACTACCAGCGCCACGACGTGCTGATGGTGCGGCAGATCCGCAGCCTGCTGTACGAACAGGGCTACACCATCGGTGGCGCGCGCCTGCGCCTGGATGGTCCGGATGCGCGCGAGGAATCGGCCTTGAGCAACCAGATCATCAAGCAGGTGCGGATGGAACTGGAAGAAGTGCTGCAACTGCTGCGTCGCTGACCCATTTCCGCCGTAATCCGCTATACTTCACGGCCCGCCGCACTGGCGGGCACATCGCAGCATCAGTCGGGGCGTAGCGCAGCCTGGTAGCGCATCTGCCTGGGGGGCAGAGGGTCGTCGGTTCGAATCCGGCCGTCCCGACCACTGTGATGTAACAGACAAGCCTGCGCAGCGATGCGTGGGCTTTTTTGTTGCGGCGTTGTATCCTGCGCGCACTCGTACTACCGCGGCTGCTGAACCCGGTACTCACGAGAACACGATCATGGAAACGCAAAGGAACCGCGCCTGGAGGCGCTCGCAGTCGCGCCACCACGCTGGCGACCACACGGCAGCACCGTCGATCTTCAAGCCGGAAAAGAACTGGAAGCTGATGTACACGCGCGGCGACAAGCTGCTGCGGGCGCGCCAGCTGGGTTTCACCTATCCAGTCCTCAGCCCGCGGCAACTGCTGGACCAGGAATGTTGAACCTGTTGTTTGTCTGCAGTCGCAACCAGCTGCGCAGCCCCACCGCTGAAGCGATGTGGCAGCGCCGGCCAGGTATCAGTGCGCGCTCGGCAGGCACCAGCCCGCATGCGCGCCGGCCCATCAGCCCAGCGGATATCCGCTGGGCTGATGTCATCTTCGTGATGGAGCCCAAGCACCAGCATCGGCTGCAGGCGAATTTTGCCCGCCTGCTTGAACACACGCCGCTGCACTGCCTGGATATCCCCGACGACTATCGCTGCATGGATCCGGCGCTGATGGCGCTGCTGGAAGCGAAGGTCGCGCCTTACTTCACATCGTCAGTAGCGAAGCGGTAGATCAACTCCGGATCGCCTTCGTCGAGGCCGTGCACGATGCCGCACTGCTGGAAACCAGTGGCTGCCAGCAGCCGCTGCATGTTGGCGTTGGATTGGTTGGTGGAGGTGAAAAGCCTGGCACCTGCGCTGCACGACGTCGCATGCAGAAGCAGCGCGCTGCCGACGCCGTGTCCGCGCAGTGGCGCGGCGACCATCAGCATCTCGATGAAGGCTTCACCGAAGAAGTGCCGGTGTTGGACCCGGTAGCCGGCCAGCGTGCCGTCGAGTTCGGCGACGTGCATGTGGCCGTCCGCCAGCCATTGGCCGATCTGCACGGCACGCCGTGGGTCATCGGCCGCAACGCTGTCCAGGGCGATCAGTGCCGGAAGATCCGTGCACACGGCCGCGCGTATCCGAACTGCTCGAGCCCGCACGTTCATCGCCGACGGCTGCGCAGCAGCAAACCGCTGCCGCTGACCAGGCAGGCCAGAAGCGTGAGCAGCGACAGGGGCAGGTGGAATTCATCGCGACCGGCCGCAGCGAAGCCTGCATGGATGAGGGCTGTGCCGATACCCAGCGCGCCGCACAGCAGTGCGTAGCGGCGCGCAGAGCCGAGGCCGAGCACGACCTGACGGTAACCGTGCAGCAGTACGCCGATGGCAAGCAGATTGAAAAGCAGGAATCCCTGGATGCCGCCGGGCACCTGGAACATCCGCCACTCCTGCCAGAACGCAGCATCGATCTGATGCAGCAGCAAGGACATCATCGTTGCCAGGTACCAGCGTTCCATGCGGTGTCTCCTGCTGCGGGAGCTTCATTCTAGCGATGATGGGCCCGCAGCCATCGCACTCAGTAGACGCGGAATTCGGCGCGGCAGCCGTCGCTGACCCATACACCGCGTCGGTCCCAGCCCCAGTTGTGGTCCTCGGTGCAGGTGGTGACCGATTTCTGCTTGACCAGCCGCACGTCATGACGGACGCGGATGCGGCACTGTTTCTCCTTGTTTTCGTAGGATTCGCAGACCAGGCGCTCGCCATCGCCATCGCGATCACGGTCACGCCCACGCCCGGGCCAGCGGCCACGCCCGCGTTCTTCGGCGACGAATTCGGCGCGGCAGCCGTCGGTAACCCACAGCATGCCGCGGCGCTGTCCCCAGTTGTCATCTTCAACGCATCGCGTCACCGACAGCTGCCGCGCCAGTCGCGCGCGTCCTTCGAACGGGCACTGCTGGGTCTTGTTGAAGTGCGATTCGCAGGTCGTGCGCGGTGACGATTCGCTGTCGTAATCCTGTGCCGAGACAGTCGTTGCGGCCAGCAGCAGGGCAAGTGCAGAGCCGCCCAAGGGCAGTAGCAGGCGAAGGCTCATTGAAACCTCGGTTTGGGGATGGGACGCAAGAATGGCGCACGTATGGCGCTCTGCGACGACTGCGGGCTGCGCTGGCTCAGGACGGATTTATAAGTGTGCGACGGCGCATGCAGGGCGTTACATCCCGTATCATCCCGGGCACATCCGATTGCATCGGTTTACAGTTTTTTACACGTTCCAGCGCTTTCGGACGCGGCCTTCGGGCATCGCCCGTGGCCGCTGGCGCGGGTGCGGACAAGGATGTGCGGACCACGACGACCACAGGGGGTTGCGTTGATCAGCAGTATCGTCATTCATCGGTCGGCCGGCGCAGGCGCGGCCGACGTGCAGGTCCTGGACACGACGTTCAAGGGCAAGCGTGTTTTTGTTGCGTGGGGCCTGCGTGGCCTGGAACTGACCCGCGAAGCCGAGCCGGAAGATACGGTTGCGGCCCGCGATGCCTTGCGGCGGGTTTCCCGCCAGGCCGACGGGCCGCGCAGCAGCGAGATTTTCATTGCCAGCCAATCGGGCGTGGCCATCAGTGTCTACCGGATGCTGACCGAAGCCCGCAGCGGCGACGCCGTGTTCTTCCTGTGCGATTCGCCACCGGTGGTGGAATGGCTGGTTACTTCGCTGGAAGTGCAACCCGAATCGCCTGCGTGACCGGACGCCTGACCGTGCAGTCGAGCCTGCTCGACTGCACCCCGCCGTGGGTTACGCCAACGCTGCGTCCACTGCCGCGCGCGCATGCAGGGTCGTGGTGTCGAACAGCGGCACCGGGCTGTCTTCGGCGCGTACCAGCAGCATGATCTCGGTACAGCCGAGGATGATCGCCTCGGCACCGCGGGCAACGAGGCGTTCAATCACTTCGACGTACACCTGCCGTGATCGCTCGTTGACCACCCCGGCGATCAGCTCCTCGTAGATGATCGCGTGCACCTCGCGGCGGTCATCGGCCTCCGGAACCAGTACGTCCAGGCCGAAGCGCTCGCTCAGGCGGCCACGGTAGAAGTCTTCCTCCATGGTGAAGGCGGTGCCGAGCAGGCCGACACGTTGCAGACCGGCCTGCACGATCGCCGTGGCAGTCGGGTCGGCGATATGCAGCAAGGGCAGCGGGCAGGCCGCCTCGATCTCAGCAACGAGTTTGTGCATGGTGTTGGTGCAGATCAGCAGCAGGTCGGCGCCACCGGCCTGCAGCCGCTGTGCGGCATCGACCATCTCGTTGCCCAGGGCATTCCAGTCGCCGTCGTGCTGCAGCTGCTTGATGCGGGCGAAATCCAGCGACCACATCAGCAGCTGCGCCGAATGCGCGCCGCCCAGCCGCGCGCGTACCTCTTCGTTGATGAGGCGGTAGTACTGCGCCGAACTCTCCCAGCTCATGCCACCGATCAGGCCAAGCGTCTTCATGCGTGTCTCCGTGCCGGGGAAGCGCCATTGCAGCACAACATGGGCCAGGACGTGCAATTGTGGGTGGACCCGTCGCAGCAGCTGCCGACGGGCCTGATCGGCGTGATAATGGGGTACGACAGGCAGAGGGCAGGGCGATGGGCGAATGCTGTGGCTGCGGCAAGACGCTGGATGTGGCAGCCATGCAGGCGCGCCACCGGCGCGTGCTGTGGATCGTCCTGCTGATCAACCTGGCGACCTTCCTGATGATGGTCGGCGCGTCCTGGTACAGCCATTCTTCCTCGTTGCTCTCCGGTGCGCTGGACAACCTGGGCGATGCGGCCACATACCTGCTGAGCCTGCTGGTGGTGGGGGCCGGCGTGGCGGCCAAGGCGCGGGTTGCGTTGTTCAAGGGCGTGCTGATCCTGGCTGCGGCCGTGGCAGTGGCGGCACAGATCGGATGGCGGCTGGCGCATCCGCAGGTCCCCCTGTTCGAAAGCATGGGCCTGGCCGCGCTGTTGAACCTGGCTGCCAACGGTTTCTGCCTGTGGCTGCTGACGCCGTATCGCAATGATGACGTGAACCTGGCATCGGCCTGGGAATGCGCACGCAACGATATCTTCGAGGGCGTTTCGGTGGTGCTGGCGGCGGGGCTGGTGGCGCTGTTCGGTGCCGGTTGGCCGGACCTGCTGGTCGCCATCGCGCTGCTGGTCGTGTTCCTGCGCTCGGCGCTGCGGGTGCTGCGCATCGCGATGACCGAGCTGCGCGCATCGCGCATTGCCAGCAGCTGAGCCGCAGCAGCTGTAACCGTCGAATCGACCCCGGACTGTACATGGTGGTGGCAGCCGCTGCGCACTATCCTTGCAGGGATTACTACGGTGGATGAAGTGATGGCCCTGCATACCTGGTGGTGGTTCCTGGCGACAGTCTTCGTGCTGTGTGGCACGCCGGGCCCGAACATGCTGCACATCCTGGGGCGCAGCGTCGGCCTCGGCTTCCGTCGCAGCGTGCCGGCCATGGCCGGTTGCCTGCTGGCGATGCTGCTGGTGCTTGCGGCGTCCGCGGCCGGCTTGAGCGCGGTGCTGCGATCATCGCCGATGCTGTTCGATGTGCTGCGCTACCTGGGTGTGGCCTACCTGGCCTGGCTGGGCATCAAGGCGTGGCGGGACAGCTACCGGCAGGCGCCGGTGGCGACAGACGTCGATGCAGCAGCGCTGCCGCCGGTGCACGGTGCCTGGGCAGTGTTCCGTGGTGGCCTGCTGGTGGGGCTGAGCAATCCCAAGCTGCTGCTGTTCGCCGCCGCGTTCCTGCCGCAGTTCGTCGACCCCGCGCGTGGCCAGGCCGTGCAGTACACGGTGCTGGTGGCGACCTTCGCCACCTGCGAACTGTTCTGGTACGTGATGTATGCCGCAGGCGGACATGGGCTGCGCCGTTGGCTGGCAAAGCCATTTGCGCAACGCTGGTTCGAACGCCTGGTCGGCAGCGTGTTCCTCGCTTTCGCAGTGGCGCTGCTGCGCTTCCGGCCGCGCTGAGCGGGTTCGTTTCACGCCGCGCCTGCGACCTGTTCACGCGTGTGGCATCGCGGCGTACCTAACCTGATCCCACCTTCAGCATTCCCGCCAGGGAGAGGATCGACATGATCAAGTGGGCCATCATTTTCGCCATCATCGGCCTGATCGCCGGTGCGCTGGGTTTCGGCGGCGTCGCCGGCGCTGCCGTGGGCATCGCCAAGTTCCTGTTCTGGGCCGGCATCATCATTGCCGTTGTGCTGTTCGTGCTTGGCATGACCGTCGCCAAGAAGGTCGCCTAGCCCGGGTGTTCGTGCAGCAGCGCGTTCAATGCGTGCTGCTGTGCGAGAACAGGTTGATGACCAGCACGCCGGCACAGATCAGGCCGATACCGATCAGCGCCGGAGCGTCGAGGCGCTGCTTGAACACCAGCAGTCCGATCAGCGAAATCAGCACGATGCCGACGCCGGACCAGATCGCATAGGCGATGCCGGTGGGGATCGACTTCATCGTCAGCGACAGCAGGTAGAAGCACACGCCGTAACCGGCAAGCGCGCCCAGCGTGGGACCGAGCCGGGTCATGCCTTCGGATGCCTTGAGCAGGGACGTGGCGATCACCTCCAGCACGATCGCACCGGCCAGGTAGAGATATGGGTTCATCGAATCCTCCTGCTCATGCCGGTTCGCACAGCTTCAGTGCCTCCAGGGCCATGGCCTGGGCATTCTGGCGCTCGTTTTCGTCCAGCGGCCGCCCATAGGCGGTGGCCCAGTAACCATCGGCAACGCAACGCGCGGCGTACAGGCGCGGATCGCTGGCTTCATCCGGGAACTCGGCGAGCATGCCGCGGAGCCACGTGCGCCAGTAGACCAGAAGCGCCGGCTCCAGCATGTTGCCCATGGTGAGCCCGATGTCGTTGATCTGCTCCTGCTGCAGCAGATGCTCGAAATTCACCTGCACATAGGCACGGCTGAAGCCGCCATGGCGGCGCGGGGACTGTCGCAGCACCGCACGCACTCTGTCCTCGAAGTCGGCGATGAGCGAGGTCAGCGTCGCCTCGATCAGGTCCTGCTTGCTGCTGAAGTGATGGAACAGCGCGCCCTTGCTGACACCGGCGGCGTCGGCGACGTCCTGCACGGTGAGGGCCGCCAGCCCATTCTGGCCGAGGGTATGGGCGGTCGCGTGCAGCAGTGCCTGGCGCACGCTGTCGGGCGCCTTGCGGCGGGAGCGGGGAGGGGATTCTGTCATGGGGGGAACGAAACCGACTGGACGGTATGATTGTAGCGCGGGGGCGATGCGCCCGGCGCGCACGATCAGGTCTTGAGCTCACTGCATATAGAACGCGATGCCGGTGCCGAGCTGCAGGTCAGGGCTGTTGCGATTGAGGCCCAGGTCGAACGAGGCGTCCAGCTGCACGTTCGGCCGCAGCATCCAGGTCAGCCCTGCGCCGGCGATGGCCTGGTCGGGTTGCTGGTTGGCGTGGGTGAAACCGGCTTCGAGATAGGTGCCAAGCCGCTCGGTCACGCTCAACGAGAGGCTGGGCGACCAAGTGGTGCTGCGCTGGCCGGCGCCACGCTGATGACTGCCATACAGCGCGCCGCTCCAGCGGTCGTTGAAGCTGTGCTCGACGCTGGCGGCCAGCGCGTACTGGCGGCCGTCGCTGAAGGCTGCATCGCCACGCGCGATCACCCCGCTGGCCAGCAGCGCCCACGCCGTGCGCTCGGTACTGCCGGGACCTGCCCATTTCACTCCGACGGTGCTGTCGCCGGCGCCGCGCTGCTGCGTGCGCGGCATGTCGGGGCCACGTTCTCGCTGACGCTGCCATGGCGTGGACGCCAACTGCAGTTCCCAGCCCGGAGCCAGCCCGGTGCGCAGCAGCAGGTCGCTGGACAGCGTCGTCGTGCGCAGGCCGTCGCGATCGCGCTCACGTTGATAGCTGGGCAGGCCCAGTTCGACGGCAAGGCCGCCACGCGGCACCGTGTCGGTGCCGAAGCCGATGCCGGGACGATCGAAGCTGGGAGGTTCCGCGCCCAGCACCGGGGTGCTGGCCAGCGACAGGGCGATCAACAGGGTGTGGCGCATGCGGGTTCCGTCTCGCAGGGGGTCTTCAGCATGCCCGGCGGTACCGTGCGCGCGGCGTGAGCCGCACCGCTCAGTCGCTGATGCGGGCGAAACGCGCCTGCGGGCCGTGCTCGCCGGGCACCTGCTCAATGAACATCGCATAGGGCCGCACCCACAGGCCGCCCTCGCCATACAGAGCGCGGTAGAGAACCATCGGCTGCAGCGTCTCACTGCTGCGGACGATGTCGATCACTTCGTACTCGCCACCCTTGAAGTGGCGGTAGCGGCCAGGTGCCAGCGCGGGCAGCGGGGTCAGGTCGGTCATTGGTGGGCCCGTTACCTGGGTGCCGGCGACGCCGGGGTGGCGCAGTAGGCATCGATGGCTTCGGCGGTGTTGGCCAGGCCCTGCGCCTGTGACAGTTCCCACGGGCGCTCGCAGCGCTGGCTGCGTTCGCACCACTGATAGCCGGCCGAACCGATGCAACCGTGCGCATCGCGATCGCCACCGACCACGGGTGTGGCGGCGTCATGGGTAACTGGTTTTTCCGGGCTGGCACACGCGGCCAGAGCCAGCAGTGGGATCAGCATCACGACTTTCATGGGCGCGGCTCCGTGCCGTAAACCGACAGTCTGTTCGGTCCCGGCAGCAGCGGCAAGCATCGCTGGCCGATCCTCAACTCAGCGATGCGCGGACCAGTTCCTCGATCAATACCACGTAGCTGGCGGCGAAATAGAACTTCAGCAGCGTCGAACGCTGCAGTGGAAGCGAGGTGCGCATGTGGAAGGGGCCCCTGTTGATGACGATAGTGTGAAGCGCAGCTGACTTCGTGACAAGGGTCACGGAACGGGTTTCCTAAATGGCCTCAGGGATGTGATGGGGGGCGCTTTCTGAGGCGATGGTGGGGAGTTTTCGGATAAATCCGATAGGTCTTCTCCGGGGCGCTGGCTAGGCTGGTCGGGCATCGGAGATCGGCCTTGCGCCGGTCCCCGATTTCCCAGAACCGCAGGAGCCCACCATGGTCATCACTGTCCAATGCACCGCCCAGCGCTGGTCCGTCCTGGATCCGCAGACACGCGCGACCGAAGTGTTCAGCACCGGTGCGGCCGCCTTCGATGCCGCTGCCTCGCGGGCCAGCGAGCATCACTGCCGTACCGGCCAGCACAGCACCGTGCGCGTGGAAGCGCTGGGCACCGCGGTCGACGCGCTGCACTTCGGCCGCTGAGCCACCGCAGCCGCAGTCAGTTGCGGTTGGGTTGGTTGAATGGGGGAAAAACCGCCGTCGCGGCTCCCTCTGTGCGCCACGCCGGGAATCCCTGATGCTTGCCTCCACCGTATTCACCTGGAGACAAGGGATGGGCAAGGGACTCACTTGGCGCACCGTGGCGTGCACCCTGTTGCCGATGATGGCTGCCGCTGGCGGCGTGCAGGCGCAGAACTATGGTTACGACGATCGCTACGATGATCGTGGTGGCAATGGCATCGTGCGCTGCGAATCGATCAAGAACCGCAGCAACGAGTGCCGGCTGGAAGGGCGCGCGCGCATGATCCGCCAGTTGTCCGGCTCCCCCTGTGTGGAAGGTGAGACCTGGGGTCAGTCCCGTTACGGTGTCTGGGTTACCCAGGGCTGCCGTGCCGAATTCGTCGGTGAATACCGGCGGCCGGGCGGTGGTGGCGGTGGTTGGGGTGGCGGTGGTGGCAACGGCTGGGGCGGAAGCCAGTGGGGTGGTGGTGGCCAGGTGATTGCCTGCCATTCCAATGACCGGCGCCAGCAGTACTGCGATGCGCAGGTTCGTCGCGGCGTGCGTCTGGTACGACAGGAATCGCGCAGTGCCTGCATCGAAGGCCAGACCTGGGGCTGGGACCGCCGTGGCATCTGGGTCAGCAATGGCTGCAGGGCCCAGTTCCAGGTGAACTGAGCGGCTGTCGCAATCGGCTCAAGATCAGAAAAATCTGATAGCGATCACACTTCTTTCCTCGTATTGTCGACTCCCGGGACGCCTTGCGCGTCCCGGTTCGCACTGGCCATTCCTGTCGCGCCTGGTGCGGTCATTCTCTCGTCGTCGATACGCTGTTCAAGGAGTGAGCAACGCATGTTGATCCGACTGCAATGTGAGCAGCGCCAATGGCGCGTGCTGCACCCGGACAAGCCGGAGCCGATCGAGTTCCGCGATGGCGTCCGTGCCTTCGATTTCGCCGAAACCCTGGCCCGCCTGCATTTCACCGATACCGGCCAGCGCGCCTCGGTGCGGGTGGAGTCCAGCGGTGCATTTGTCGAGGCGATCAGCTACGGCTGAGCACGCCGCGTGTCGGCACGGTCCGCGCCATCCACGCATGGCGTGGATCTGCTTTTGCGCCACCAGCAATCTGGTAGATCCACGGCATGCGTGGATGAGGAACCTGGGGAGCCACGCATGGCCTGGCCCCACCAGACCCCTGCAACGCTCTCAGCCCGCCGCGCTCAACGGCGGGTTGCCGGCGGCCAGCTGCGGCCAGCGCTTGAGCAGGGCCGCACGGATGCCGGCCGCATCGATGCCGGCCTCGGCCAGCAGGTCCTCGCGGCTGGCGTGATGCTGGAAGGCATCGGGCAGGCCCAGGTGCAGGATCGGACGCAGCACGTCCTCTGCATTGAGCAGTTCGGCCACGGCCGAACCTGCGCCGCCCGCCACCACGTTGTCTTCGATCGTCACCAGGGCGTCGTGCTGGTTGGCCATGGCCAGCACCAGTTCGCGATCGAGTGGCTTGATGAAACGCATATTGACCACGCTCAAGCCCAGTTCGCGACCCACCTGTTCGGCGGCGGCGACGGTGCTGCCGAACGCGAGCAGGGCGACGCGGTTGCCTTGCAGGCGCAGCTCGCCCTTGCCGATCGGCAGGGTCGACAGATCGCTGCCGGCATCCACGCCGGTACCGCTGCCGCGCGGGTAGCGCACCGCAGCCGGGCCGGGGTGCTGCAGGCCGGTGCTGAGCATCTGCCGGCACTCGGCTTCGTTGGAGGGTGCCATCACCACCATGTTCGGCACGCAGCGCAGGAAGCTGAGGTCGAGGTTGCCGGCGTGGGTTGCACCATCCGGGCCGACGACGCCGGCGCGATCGATCGCGAACAGCACATCCAGGTCCTGGATGGCCACGTCATGCACCAACTGGTCGTACGCGCGCTGCAGGAAGGTGGAATAGATCGCCACTACCGGCTTGCCGCCCTGGGTGGCCATGCCTGCGGCCAGGGTCACCGCGTGCTGCTCTGCGATGGCCACATCGAAGTAGCGCTGCGGATATTCCCTGCTGAAGCGCACCAGGCCCGAGCCTTCGCGCATTGCCGGAGTGATGCCATACAGACGCGGCTCGGCTGCGGCGGCGTCGCACAACCAGTCGCCAAACACATCGGTGTAGGTGGGCTTCTTCGCGCCGGTCTTGGCCACCAGGCCCTTGTCCGGATCGAACGGGCCCACCGCGTGGTAACCGATCTGGTCGCCTTCGGCCGGCTCGTAACCCTTGCCCTTGGTGGTCATCACATGCAGCAGCTTCGGGCCCTTGGAGGCACGCAGCGTTTTCAGCGCGGACAGCAGCGCCGGCAGGTCATGGCCATCGATCGGGCCGGTGTAATGGAAGCCCATTTCCTCGAACATCGTGGACGGCACGAACATGCCCTTCCAGTGTTCTTCCCAGCGCTTCACGAAACGCGCGGGATTGTTCTTCTTGTCGCCGAGGATCTTCTTGCCGCCTTCGCGCAGCGCATTGAGCGTGCGGCTGCCGGTGGCGCGGCCGAGCATCTTGGTCAGCCCGCCCACTGCCTCGGAGATCGACATGTTGTTGTCGTTGAGGATCACCAGCAGGTTCGGTTCCGGTTCCATGCCGCCGGCGTGCATCAGCGCTTCGAAGGCCATGCCCGCGGTCATTGCACCGTCGCCGATCACGGCCACGACCTTGCGATCATCACCTTCGGTCTGGCGCGCGATGGCCATGCCCAGCGCTGCGGAGATCGAGGTCGAGGAGTGGCCGACACCGAAGGTGTCGTACTCGCTTTCCTCGCGCTTGGGGAACGGCGCGACGCCATCCTTCTGCTTGACGGTATGGATCTCGTCGCGGCGACCGGTGAGGATCTTGTGCGGATAGGTCTGGTGGCCGACGTCCCAGACCAGCTGGTCGACCGGGGTCTGGTACAGGTAGTGCAGGGCCACGGTGAGCTCGATCACGCCCAGGCCGGCGGCGAAATGGCCACCGCTTTTGCCGACCGATTCGATCAGGTAGGCACGCAGTTCATCGGCGACCGCCGTCAGTTCGGATTCGTCGAACGTGCGCAGGTCATCCGGTGTCTGGATGCGCGCGAGGCGGGGATAGCGGGCAGAGTCGATCATCATGTTCGCACTTGTTCTGAACGCCCATTTTCGCCCTCAAACGGGGGTGGGGCAAGCAAACGCCGCCGCCCGTGACAGGACGGTGAGGGTTGCATTCCCGGATGTTCAGGTGCAGAGCTTGGAACGCTTGGGCAGCTGGGCCCTCAGGAACGCCATCTGGTCGGCCAGGATGTTGCGGTTGGACAGGATCAGGTGCTCGATCCAGCTCGGCCGGTACGGCACCGCCAGCAGCGGCATGCCGGCCTGTTGCGGGGTGCGGTCGCTCTTGCGCGAATTGCAGTGGAAGCAGGCGGTGACTACGTTTTCCCAGGTATCCAGGCCGCCTTTGGACAAGGGCATGACGTGGTCGCGGGTCAGGGTCGGGCGTCCGAACTGCTGTCCACAGTAAAGACAGAGATGGGCATCGCGGGCGAACAGGGCCGGGTTGGTCAGGTTCGGTGTCGGGTCCAGTGCACGCGAGCGGGCATGGCCGCGCGCGGCGATGATCGGGTGCAGGTCCATTCCGCTCTGCATGCCACTGCGACGATTGGTCCCACCGTGGATGTGCAGGCAGGGATCGCCGAGGGTCCAGGCGACGGCATCGCGGGCGTAGAGACAGGCGGCGTCCTGCCAGGTGATCCAGTCCAGGACCCGGCCATGACCATCCAGTGAGAGCAACCGGACCGTGCCGGGGCGATGCAGCGTCGTGGCGTTGGGCGATGCTTCGGCGCCCGGAGCAGAAAACGGAGCTCCGGCTTCGATCAGACCCAAGCGTGTAGTGTCTGTCTCCATCGGGAAAACAGCTTATACCTGAATGTTGACGATTTGTGTATCGCCCGCTGGGCGATACACAAATCGTCAACATTCAGGTCCGCGCATTCTTCCTATTCCCCGCGCCTGTCGGCGCGCCCCCTTTAACAAAAGGGGGCTTTTCTCCAGAGGCATTACGGGTGGTTTCCACCCACGCTTGGTGTGGATCTACCGGGAAATTGTCGAAGGCGGGGTGGGGCCGGTTGCGGGGGCGTGAGCGCCATGGATGGCGCGATCGAGGCTACAGGGACGTACTTGCGCCGTCCCCCGCAATTGGACCCACCCCGCCATCCCGCAGGAAACCAGCTGTTGCTGTTGCTCCAGCTGTTGCGGTTGCCGGCCAGCGGCCGGCACTCCCGTGGGTGCCGACCGCGGCCCGGCTCAGGCGCCGAAGCGTTCGTCGTCCATTGCCATCAGCGGTGCGGCGCCTGCCTGGATGGCGGCGGCGTGGCTGAGGGTGCGCGGCAGCACGCGGGCGAAGTAGAAACGTGCGGTCTCGCGCTTGCCCTGGGCGAATGCTGCGCCGTGTGCGCTGGCATCGGCGGCGGCAACGCTGCGGGCCCACCAGTAGGCCAGCACCACATAACCCGAATAGAACAGGTAGTCGTAGCTGGCCGCGCCCAGTTCGTCCGGATTGGCGGCCGAACGCTGCAGCACGTCCATCGTCAGCTTGCCCCATTCGGCGGCCTTGGCGCGCAGCGGGCCGATGAACTCGGCCAGGCTCTCGTTGCCTTCATTCGCCTTGGCGAACGCCTCGATCTCGGCCAGCATCAGTTTCAGGCCAGCGCCCTGGCTGGACGCGGTCTTGCGGCCGATCAGGTCCAGCGCCTGGATGCCGGTGGTGCCTTCATACAAGGTGGTGATGCGGGCATCGCGGGCCAGCTGTTCCATGCCGTGCTCGCGGATGTAGCCATGGCCGCCGAAGCACTGCAGGGCGTTGTAGGTGTTCTCGATGCCCCATTCGGTCTGGCAGGCCTTGGAGATCGGGGTCAGGAAGCTCACCAGGGTGTCGGCGCGCTCGCGTTCACCGGCATCGTCTGCATGGTGGGCGACGTCGATCAGGGTGGCCGCATGCAGGGCCAGCAGGCGGCTGCCTTCCACCAGCGACTTGATGGTCAGCAGCATGCGGCGCACGTCCGGATGCACCAGGATCGGGTCGGCCGGCTTGTCCGGGAACTTGGCGCCGCTGAGCGAACGCGACTGCAGGCGCTCGCGGCTGTACGTCAGCGCGTTCTGGTAGGCGCGCTCGGACAGGCCGATGCCCTGCAGGCCGACACCCAGGCGAGCAGTGTTCATCATGGTGAACATCGCCTGCAGGCCCTTGTGCGGCTGGCCGACCAGGTAGCCCTCGGCGCCATCGAAATTCATCACGCAGGTGACCGAGCCCTTGATGCCCATCTTGTGCTCGATCGAGCCGCAGCGCAGCGCGTTGCGCTCACCGACGTTGCCGTCGCGGTCGACCTTGAACTTCGGGGTGACGAACAGCGAGATGCCCTTGGCGCCCGGGGGAGCATCGGGCAGCTTGGCCAGCACCAGGTGCACGATGTTGCCGGTCAGGTCGTGCTCGCCGGCGGTGATGAAGATCTTGGTGCCGGTGATCGAATAGCTGCCATCGGCGTTCGGCTCGGCCTTGGTCTTGAGCAGGCCCAGGTCGGTGCCGCAATGCGGCTCGGTCAGGCACATGGTGCCGGTCCAGCGGCCCTCGATCAGCGGCTTCAGGAAGGCCTCGTGCTGCCAGGCTTCGCCGTGCTGCTTCAGCGCTTCGATGGCGCCGTGCGACAGCAGCGGGAAGTTGCCCCAGGCCAGGTTGGCGGCGTTGATCATTTCATTGAGCGGCACGCCCAGCGTGTGCGGCAGGCCCTGGCCGCCCAGTTCCGGCGCCGCGGTCAGGCCGGTCCAGCCGCCGTCGACGAACTGGTCGTAGGCCTGCTTGAAGCCGGGCGGCGTGGTCACTTCGCCGCTGGCCTGGTCGAGCACGCAGCCGATCTCGTCGCCCACGCTGTTGAGCGGGGCCAGCACGCTGGCGCTGAAGCGGCCGGCTTCTTCCAGCACGGCATCGACGACATCGGCGGTGGCGTCGGTGAAGCCAAGACGGGCGAACAGCGGCTCGACCTTCAGCACATCGTGCAGGCCGAAACGAAGGTCGGAAAGCGGGGCGGTGTAGCTGCTCATCGGTGCGTCTCGATTTGATCAGTAACAGGGGGAGCGGCGCGATGCGTCGCGGCGGAAAGCGGAGGTCAGCGCAGCACGCCGGGCAGGCCCGGGGCCTGGTTGAGCGTGCTGCGGCTGTTGATATCGAAGGTGCGCTGCTTCTTTTCCTGCGGCGTGGCCGACACCGTGCCCTTCAGGCTGTAGGCGAGGGTGCGGTTGCTGGCCAGTGCGTCGGCGATCACCAGGCGCGCGGCCGGGCTGGGCTTGAAGTTGACGTTGATGACATCGGCAGAGACGCCGCCGATGGAGATGCCCGGCTTGGCCGACAGCGGGCCGGCCTCGGTGTCGCCGATGGTCAGGGCCAGTGCGACGTCGTCGAAACTCATCGGCATCGAACTGTAGTTCTGCAGGCGCAGGGCGACAGTCCAGTCGCCATTGGCCTGCACGGTCAGCTGCTGCAGGCTCGCGGCCGGTTCCGAAACACGCTTGACGATGCCATCGCCGCAAGCGACCAGGGCCAGGGTGCACAGGACGATCAAGACGGTACGGAAGCGGTGGAACATGGGCGCAGGTCCTCTGAAGGCGGTGCGTGGGATAAGCATACTACGGCGTATGGTGGAAAGGGTCGCCCGCGGCGACCGGCCACAGAGGGTAGCGCGTGAAGATGCACGCGAGGCGTGCGCGATGCCGGATTGCGGACGTTGCGTGCGCCGGTTGGGCGGCGCCTCAGTCGGCGGGCGCGTCGTGCACGGGCGCCATCAGACGCAGCGGCGCCAGGTCGTAACCCATCGCTTGCGCCTTCGCCTTGAGCTGGTCGAACAGGGCGCGGTCCATCTCCGGCAGGCGCGCGAGGATCCACAGATACCTGCGGCCGGGCTCACCGACCATTGCCCACTGGTAGTCCGGATCCAGCGCGATCACCCAGTAGTCGGCCCAGACCAGAGGCACCCAGCTCAGCCAGTCGGGAACGAAGCGTACCTGCAGCTGGCCGGGCTGCCCGGCAACGGGCCGCGCCACACCCTCGGCGACAATCCGCTCGCCATCGGCCTTGCGGCAGGCGTTGGTGACGCTGATCCGGCCATCGCGGCGCAGCCCGTAGTTGGCAGTGATCTCGCCCACGCACTGCTTCTGGAACGACACCGGCAGATGTGCGATCTCGTGCCACTGGCCGGCATAGCGATCGATGTCCAGTTCGCTGACCGCGCGCACGGGCTCGGCAGCGAGTGCCGGTGCGGCGAAAAGCAGCAGGCAGGCGAGCAGGGCAGGGTGCAAGCGCATTGGTCGGCTCCGGGCAGGAGTCTGGAGCGTAGGTTGCGAAGCACGCGGAGGTGTGAATGTTTCGTCAACCCACGTGCCGCATCCGCGCAGGATCGATGCGGCGCGATCCATGTCGTGCGTGGACGGAACGTCACGGACAAAAAAAAGACCTGCATTTCTGCAGGTCTTTGAACATGGTGGCCGAGGACGGAATCGAACCGCCGACACGGGGATTTTCAATCCCCTGCTCTACCAACTGAGCTACTCGGCCATGTAGAAAAAAAAGACCCGCATTTCTGCAGGTCTTCGAAAGTGGTGGCCGAGGACGGAATCGAACCGCCGACACGGGGATTTTCAATCCCCTGCTCTACCAACTGAGCTACTCGGCCACTTGTTTCGTTGCAGCGATGTCGCTGCCGAGGACGCGCATATTACGGACGTAGGACAGGTTCGGCAAGCGTTTTGGAAAAAAACCTTCACATTGGTGTCTGCGGCCAGCGGAAGTACCTGCAAGTGGTTGATCCTGCGTAGAGCCGGCCTGACCGGGAATGCCGGACGCGGAAAACAGCGGCCCGTCGCTGGCGCCAAAGGTGACAGGGCAAGCGATGCAGCGGCGGAGCGGGGAAGGCACCGATGGAACGCTGTTTTCATGGCACCCACGAGGGCAGGGCGCGGCGTACTGTCGCGGTTCCCCTCCCGACGCTGCCCGCAGCAGAGCCATTGGACATGTCCGATTCAACCACCCGCATCGTGCTTGCCTCGCGCCCGCAAGGTGCGCCGGTCGCCGCCAATTTCCGCCTCGAACAGGTGCCGCTGCCGGCATTGGGCCCGGGCCAGGTGCTGCTGCGCAACCGCTACCTGTCGCTGGACCCGTACATGCGCGGACGCATGGACGATGGCCCGTCGTACGCACCGCCGGTGGCAGTGGATGCGGTGATGGAGGGCCAGACCGTGGCCGAGGTGCTGCAGTCGCAGGCGCCTGGCCTGGCGGTGGGCGAGCTGGTGCTGGCCCCCGGTGGCTGGCAGACGCATGCCGTGGTGGCGGGTGATGCGATCAGCCGGCACCTGGATCCGGCCGGGCTGCCGCTGAGCACAGCGTTGGGCGTGTACGGCATGCCGGGGTTCACCGCGTACTCCAGCCTGATCGAAATCGGCAAGCTGCAACCCGGCGAGACCCTGGTGGTGGCCGCTGCCAGTGGACCGGTCGGCGCCACCGTGGCCCAGTTGGCCAAGCTGCAGGGCGCGCGCGTAGTTGCCATCGCCGGCGGTGAGGCCAAGCGTGCCTATCTGGAAACACTGGGCGTGGACGTGGCGCTGGACCATCGCGCCTCTGGTTTTGCCGAACAGCTGCGCGCTGCCGTGCCGGATGGCATCGACGTGTACTTCGAGAACGTGGGTGGCCATGTGCTCGATGCCGTGCTGCCGCTGCTCAATGATTTCGCGCGCATTCCGGTGTGCGGCACCATCGCCACCTACAACGCCCGCGGCGTCGCGCAGCCCGGACCGGATCGGCTGCCTGCGCTGTTCAGCCAGATCCTGCGCCAGCGCCTGACCGTGCGTGGCTTCATCGTGCATGACTTCAAGCATCTGTGGCCGGAATTCGAGCGCGACATGCCGCAGTGGCTGCGCGATGGGCGCATCCAGTATCGCGAAGACGTCGTGCAGGGCCTGGAGAATGCACCCGAAGCCTTCTTCGGCCTGCTGCAGGGGCGCAACTTCGGCAAGCTGGTGGTGAAGCTGGATTGAGCGACCGCGTTTTGAAGGCACCGGAACATTCCGGTGCCTGCTTTCTTCAACGCACGCCGTTCGTTGGCTTACTGGGCGAAACGCAGCTGATTGGCGGCGCGTATCTGGATCTGGTAGATGTTGAGCGGGTGGCGGTAATTGCCGGTGTGTGATGGCTGCACGCGCTGTTCGCAGGCAGCTGACCGTCACATCACGCAGTCGCCGCTAGCGTTGTCTACTTCACGCTGGCCTGTTGCCGGCGACGTCGGAGCGATGCATGAGCGAACATGACAAGAAGCCCTCCCACGCACGCGAAGGTGTGCAGGAGAGTCAGCAGGACCGGCAGCAGGATGAAGTGGCCAAGCAGCGTCCCGGCCAGCAGGACCAGAAGGTGCGCGATGCACATTCGCGTGCACCCGCGCGCAAGGACGGCGGGCAGGACCCGGCCTGAGCGGCTGGCCAGAACAGAAAGCCCCGGCAGTGCCGGGGCTTTCTGTTTTTCATATGGTGGAGCCAAGGAGGATCGAACTCCTGACCTCGTCATTGCGAACGACGCGCTCTCCCAGCTGAGCTATGGCCCCATGGGGGTGTTGCATCCCGTGGGCAGCGGAGCTGGCGCCACGTGACGGCCCTAGCATAGCGCTGGCCGGTGCCGGCTGCAAAGGGGCGGGCCGGACACAGCGGCGCAGGTGCTCTGCGCCGCTGCAGGCCTGGCTCAGGGCAGCAGGGCCGCCGCGCGCTGGATCGCGATGTCGGTCGCCGCCGACACACCATACAGGTGGATGCAGGCGTGGATCATCCCCGGCAGGCGCTCCAGCGTGCAGTCCACACCCGCTTCCCGCAGGTTGGCGGCGTACTGTTCAGCTTCGTCGCGCAGCGGATCGAACTCACAGCTCAGCACCGTGGCCGCCGGCAGGCCACGCAGATCGCGAGCGTGCAGGGGCGAAGCCAGCGCCTGTCGGCGGTCACTGTCGCCGAGGTAGGCCTGCCAGCAGCGCTGCATCAGTTCGGCGCTGAGGTAGTAGCCGTCGGCGAACTCGCGGTAGGAGCCGCTGGCCATGGTGGCATCCAGCGCCGGGTACAGCAGCAGTTGATGCGATGGCAACGGCAGCCCCTGATCGCGCAGCAGCAGGCAGCACGCGGCGGCGAGATTGCCGCCGGCGCTGTCGCCGCCGATGACCAGCCGCGCTGGATCAAGACCCAGCGTGGCGGCATGGGCCTGCAGCCACAGCCACGCATCGGCGACGTCGTGCAGCGGCGTCGGGAACGGATGCTCCGGCGCCAGGCGATAGCCGACGGCAGCGACGACATGGCCGCTGGCATTGGCCAGGGCCCGGCAGGGGCCGTCATAGACCGCCAGCGAGCACTGGAACCAACCACCGCCGTGGGCGAACAACAGGGCAGGGCGCAGCTCGGTGCCGTTGGCTGCGGGCGTATACAGGCGCACGACCAGCGCATAACCGTCGCGCGCGCTGATGACGTGCTCCACGACATGCGATACCGCCTCGGTGGCACCCTGCAGCCTGGGCAGCGCCTGCTCGCTCAGTGCGCGCAGTTCGAGCAGATCGTCTGGCAGCGGTTGCGCCGCCACCGCATCCACGAACGATTGCAACGCAGGTTCAAGCGGCATGGTCAGCCTCCTGCAGGAACGGCAGCAGCTGGGCGAGGAAGGCGTCCGGTGCCTCTTCCATGATGAAGTGGCCACACCCCGGCACGACGCTGCCGCGCAGGTCATCGGCGTGCGGCTGCAGGGTCAGCATGGGGGCATTGCCGGTGGCGTGCTCGGCGCCGATGGCCAGCACCGGCATCGTCAACCGGCGTTGTGCGCGGAGCTGGTTCTGGCGGATGGTTTCCGGAATCGCACGGTACCAGGCAAAGCCTGCACGCAACGCGCCGGGGCGGCTGTAGGCGGCGATGTAGGTTTCGCTGGCCACCGCATCGCGCCGGTACGACCAGCGGTCGAACATGAAGTCCAGGTAGGCACGTTCGCGACCGGTGATGAGGGCCTCGGGCAGATCGGCCACCTGGTTGAACATGAAGTGCCACAGGAAGATGTTGTCGGCCGGCGCGGCGAAGATGCCCGGCTCGGGTGCCAACCCGGGAATCACCGCCTCGGTCACGGCCAGGCGCTGCACCGCCTGCGGCTGGTCGCTGGCCAATGCATAGGCGATCCACATGCCGATGTCATGGCCGACCACCTGATAGCGCTCGTGGCCCAGCGCCTGCATGGTCTGGTGCAGTACTGCGGCGGCGCTGCCGGTGTCGTAGCCGTGCGCAGGGCGATCGGATTCGCCGATGCCGGGCGGGTCGACCGCGATCGCTTCGAAGCCGGCCTCGGCCAGCGCATGCAGCACGTGGCGCCAGGCGTACCAGGTCTGCGGCCAGCCGGGAATCAACAGCACCGGTTGACCGCTGCCGGCGGAGACGCAATGCACGCGCTGGCCGTCGATGCGCAGGTAGTGGTGGCGCAGGGTGTCGTCGCCGGGGGTACCAGCGGTGGAAAAATTCGTCATGGAGATGTTCCTGTGGGGGCTCAGGCGATGCCGAGCATGTGCTGCATCTGGGCGCTGCTGATCGGCGCGCCGGCGAAGTCGTCGAAGATCTTGTCGGTGACCGGGATGATGTGGTCGCGGATGAAGGCGGCACCTTCGCGCGCACCGGCTTCCTGGTCCTTCAGGCAGCACTCCCATTCCAGCGTTGCCCAGCCGGCGTAGTCGTACTGTGCCAACTTGGAGAAGATCGACTTGAAATCGACCTGGCCGTCGCCCAGCGAGCGGAAGCGGCCCGCGCGTTCGGTCCAGTCGGCGTAGCCACCGTAGATGCCCTGGCGACCATTGGGACGGAACTCCGCATCCTTGACGTGGAACATGCGGATCAGCGGATGGTAGATGTCCAGGAACTGCAGGTAATCCAGCTGCTGCAGCACGAAGTGGCTGGGATCGAACAGGATGCGGCAGCGCTCGTGCTGGCCCACACGCTCGAAGAAGCGTTCGAAGCTGGTGCCATCGTGCAGGTCTTCGCTGGGATGGATTTCGTAGCAGAGGTTGATACCGTTGTCCTCGCAGGTATCGAGGATCGGCCGCCAGCGGCGTGCCAGCTCATCGAATGCGGCATCGATCAGGCCCGGCGGACGCTGCGGGAAGGGGAACAGGTAGGGCCAGGCGAACGAGCCGGAGAAGGTGCCCATGTCCTGCAGCCCGAGCCGGCGCGAGGCGCGGGCGGCCAGATGCAGCTGCTGCTGTGCCCATTCGCTGCGTGCCTGCGGATTGCCGCGCAGTGCTTCCGGTGCGAAACCATCGCACAGCTCATCGTAGGCCGGATGCACCGCCACCAGCTGGCCCAGGATGTGGGTGGTCAACTCGCTGACCTGCAGGCCGTGCTCGGCCAGGGTGCCACGCAGGTCATCGCAGTAGTCCTGGCTGTCGGCGGCGGTGGCCAGGTCGAACAGGCGCGCGTCCCATGCCGGAATCTGCAGGGCCTTGAAACCATGACCGGCTGCCCAGGCGGCGATGCCGGACAGGCTGTCGAACGGCGCCTGGTCGCCAGCGAACTGCGCCAGATGCAGGCTGGGGCCTTTGAGGGTTTGCATGTGTTGCTCCAATTGTTTGTCAGTCGGCAAAGAATAGGCGCGTGCATCGGGATGGTCAACACCCGCGTTACACTGCGCGCCTCAGAACGGCAGGCAGGCAGATGGCAGGGCGACCGCGCGAATTCGACAGGGACCAGGCATTGCGCAAGGCGATGCTGCTGTTCTGGCAGCACGGCTATGAGGGCACCTCGATGTCGGCCCTGGTCGAAGCGCTTGGCATTGCCTCGGCGCGCATCTACGCCGCGTTCGGCAGCAAGGAGCAGCTGTTCCGCGAAGCGGTGGCGCTGTACGAGGAAGGCGAGGGCGGCTTCGCGCCGCGCGCGCTGGAGCAGGCGTCACTGCGCGATGCGATCGGCAGCATGCTGCGGGATGCCGTGTTGACCTACACCCGTCGCGGTCGTCCGCATGGCTGCCTGGTAGTGTCCTCGGCCAGCAGCGTGTCACCGGATGGCGAGGGCGTGCGCGACTGGCTGGCCAGCCACCGCCGCCAGCGCACGGCGGCGATCATCGCGCGGCTGCAGCAGGCGCAGGCGGCTGGCGAGCTGGCGGCCGATCTATCCGTGCAGGCGCTGGGCGATCATTTCGCCACGGTGCTGCATGGCATCTCGGTGCAGGCGCGAGACGGCATCAGCCGCGAACGCCTGCTGGCGATGGTCGAGGTCGCGCTGGCGCCGTTACCGCAGCACGGCTGAGGCGGGGACTGTGCCGAAAACGGCCTGATCCCCCTGCTGTCTGCCGGCGCAACGAAATTGTAACAATTTGGAGGATAATGGCCGCTTGCGCAGTTTTCCTCCTATTTGCCGCCCGGCCAGCGCAGGCCGCACGGACGCCTCCTCAGAGCTTTCGATGCCTTCCCATTCCGATTCCCGCCGTTCGTCGGGCATGTCGTCCTCCTTCGTTTCCTTCCGTCGCCATCCGCTGGCCCTGGCCTGTGCAGGCCTGGCGCTGGCTGCCAGCTTCGGTGCTGCCGCGCAGGACAGTGCACCGACCCCGACCGGGCTGGACACCATCACCGTGACCGCCGAGCACCGCGAGCAGAACCTGCAGGAAGTGCCGGTGTCGGTAGGCGTGGTGCAGGGCGAGCGCATGCGCGACTTCACCGCCGGCGGCGACGACACCCTGCTGGCGCTGTCCGGCCGCGTGCCGAGCCTGTATGCGGAAACCACCACCGGCCGCATCTTCCCGCGCTTCTACATCCGCGGCCTGGGCAACATCGATTTCTACCTCGGTGCCTCGCAGCCGGTGTCGATCATCCAGGACGACGTCGTGCTGGAGCACGTGGTGCTGAAGTCCAACCCGGTCTATGACGTGGACCAGGTGGAAGTGCTGCGCGGTCCGCAGGGCTCGCTGTTCGGTCGCAACACCACCGCCGGCATCGTCAAGTTCGACACCCTCAAGCCGACCCAGGACTACAGCGGCCGCGTCAGCGCCAGCTATGCCTCCTACAACAGCGTGTCGATCGACGGTGGCTTCGGTGGCCCGATCAACGACATCGCATCGTTCCGCGTGTCGGCGCTGTACCAGCACCGCGACGACTACGTCGACAACACCTACACCGGCCCCAGCGCCGACGGCACGGTCAGCCCGAAGAAGAACGCCATGGGCGGCTTCGACGACCGCAACGTGCGCGCGCAGCTGCTGCTGACCCCGAGCGACCAGTTCTCGATCCTTGCTTCGGCCCACGCCCGCGACTACGAAGGCACCTCGACCCTGTTCCTGCGCAACGCACTGACCAAGGGCTCGAACAAGACCGACGTGCCGCGTGACCAGGTCGCCTACGACGAGGCCGACAACAACCCGCAGGCGTACAAGACCTACGGCGGTTCGGTGAAGGCGCGTTATGACTTCGGCGCGATCGACTTCACCTCGATCACCGCTTACGAGACCACTTCCGGCTACAGCCGCGGTGACACCGACGGCGGCGCTGCGGTCAACTTCCCGGTCAATGGCGTGCCGAACGGCTACGGCCAGTCGATGGGCCAGATCCGTGACCTGGACCAGTGGACCCAGGAGTTCCGCCTGGCCAGCCATGACGACAGCGCCCTGCAGTGGCAGGCCGGTGCGTTCTACTTCAACGGCAGCGACACCACCGACTTCTACCAGCGCGGCTGGTTCCTGAAGGGCGCTGCGCGCAACCCGAACAACTGGGTACGCCTGCGCAACAAGAACACCTCCTGGGCCGGTTTCGGCCAGCTGAGCTACGCCTTCACCGACAAGTTCACCGTCACCGCCGGCCTGCGCCAGACCCGCGATGAGAAGCACACCCGCCTGCTGAAGACGGCCGATACCGCTGCCGGCCTGGTCACCTACAAGGGCCGCACCGACGTCAAGATGACCGACACCACCCCGAGCTGGGATCTGAGCGCGATGTATCAGATCACCCCGGACGTGAGCGTCTATGCGAAGGTCGCCCGCGGCTTCCGTGGCCCGACCATCCAGGGCCGTTCGGCGGTGTTCAATGCCGACTTCACCACCGCCGATTCGGAAACGATCCTGTCCTGGGAAGCGGGCGTGAAGAGCAGCCTGTGGGACAACCGCCTGCGCCTGAACGCCACCGCGTTCACCTACACCGTCAACGACATCCAGCTCAACGGCAACGATTCGGACGGCAACGGCGTGCTGTTCAACGCCGACAAGGCCAAGGCCTACGGCTTCGAAGCGGACATGGAGCTGCGCCCGATCCAGAACCTGACCCTGAGCGCCGGCCTGAGCCTGCTGCACAGCGAGATCAAGGACAAGCGCGTCTACGCGCAGGTCTGCGGCCTGAACGGCCAGGTGGTGTGCACGGTGAACGATCCGACCATCAAGGTCGGTGCCAACACCTTCGCGCAGATCGATGGCAACCCGCTGCCGAACGCACCGAAGTACAACATCAACCTGGCAGCGCGCTACGACTTCCCGGTCAGCGACGCGGCCACGATGTTCGTGTCCACCGACTGGAACAAGCAGGGCTACACCAGCTTCGTGCTGTACGACAGCAAGGAGTTCAACTCCAAGGGTGATTTCGAGGGTGGCCTGAAGATCGGCTATTCGGGCAACTACGGTGCCTACGAAGTGGCGCTGTTCGCGCGCAACATCACCAACGAGAAGAACCTCAAGGGTGTGATCGAGAACTACATGGCCGCGGTCTACAACGAACCGCGCACCGTGGGTGTTTCGTTGAACATGAACTGGTAAGCACTACCGGTTGGAGTATCGAAAACGGCGCTCATCGAGCGCCGTTTTTCGTTGTCCGCCCGGTTCCTCAGACTGCGGGCAACAACGCCTGCAACCGCGGCTCCAGTTCCTGCTGGCGCCAGCCGGCCAGTGCAGCCGGCCACTGCTGATGCTCCAGATAGCTTTCCAGATGCTTGCGTGAAGCCAGCACGCCGTCGGCCAGGCCGAGCTCGCGGCTGCGTTCGGCTACCGCATCCTGCAGCTTCTTCAGCAGCTGCTTGCTGGCATCGCTGGCCTGCATCGCCAACGGCGCATCGGCTTCGTCGGCCAGCGGCGTGTCCAGCGCCTGCCATACCGCAGCGGCCAGCTTGCGCGGCGCCTTCGGGAACTGTTCGAACAGCTTGCTCACTGCAGCGGCATCGGCTGGCGGGGTGCGTGCCAGGGTGGCGGCCAGTTCGTTGTCCAGGATCCAGCTGCGCGGGCGGTCGCTGGCGCGCGCCTGCACGTCGCGCCAACGCAGCAGGCGCAGCAGGCGGCGCTGCGCGGGCGCGTCCAGGAACTGCGCCGAGCGCATGCCCAGGTGGGGCCAGCGGTCTTCGTCATTTGCCACGCTGGCCAGCAGGCGCTCGCCATCGTCGTGCAGCCACTGCTGGCGCCCCAGCGTTTCCAGCTTGGCGGAGATGGCGTCGTGCATCGCGAACAGATGCTCGACGTCGTCGGCGGCGTACTTCAGCTGGGAGTCCGACAACGGCCTGCGCATCCAGTCAGAGCGGGTTTCGCCCTTTTCCAGTGCCACGCCGGTGATCTCCTGCACCAGCTTCTGGTAGCCCATGCCAGCACCGATGCCAGCCAGCGCGGCGCCGATCTGGGTGTCGAACAACGGACGCGGCAGCACGCCACACGTCCACTTGAACGCCACCAGGTCTTCGCTGGCACTGTGCATGACCTTGGTGATGGATTCATCGGCCAGCCACGGCGCCAACGCCTCGGGCATGCCGGGAATCAACGGGTCGATCAGCAGGATGTCCTCGCCGACGGCCATCTGCACCAGCGCCAGCTGTGGCCAGAAGGTGCGTTCACGGATGAATTCGGTATCCAGGCCGATGCGGGTCGGCCGCTGCTGGCGGTATGTGTCCAGCTCGGCGGGGGTGGTGATCCAGGTTGCCACGTGTCAGGGCCTACTACTCGGGTTTGCTCAGGCAGGGGAGAATAGCCTAACGTCGGTCCGCATCCGTGCCGAAGGAGGCCCTGCTTGCGTTTTCTGCTGTCGCCCGCGCTGTTTACCGCCTTGGCCGTGAGCCTGGCCGGTTGCACGCCGTCGCCCCCTGCGCAGACCGCCGGTGCCGCCGCAGCCCAGCCGGCCGATGCCGCACCAGAGGCCGGTCCGACGCGTGGTACCGGGCGGGGCACGGTGACCATTGCCGGTGACGACGCGGCCGAGGACATCCAGCAGTGGACGCCGCCGCGGGTCGATCGCCAGGGACGTACGCTGGCACAGCTGCGCCGGGCTGCCGACCAGGCATTCGCGCGGGGGCATCTGTATGAAGATGGCGATGCGGCCGTGCCCCTGTGGCTGGCAGTGCAGGAGGAGGAACCCGACGATCGGCAGGCGCGCCTGGGCCTGCAACGCGCGAAACAGAAGCTGCAGCAGCAGGCCGATGCCTTGTTGCAGCGGCCATTGCAGCAGCGTGAGGCGCTGGCCGAAGCCGGGCGCCAGGCGCTGGTGCTGCTGACCCTGGCGCCGAAGGACGAGAAGGTGCGCGCGCTGCAGGGGCGGGTCGAGACCGCGCAGCGTGTGGTCGCCTACAACCGCGCGGGCGAAGACGATCTGCGTGCCGACCGTATCGGCGAAGCGGGGGATGGTGCGATTGGCAACTTCCGTGAGGCACTTGCGCTGGACCCGGCGAATCGTCGCGCGCGGCAGGGCCTGGCAGCTGCGGAAAGTGGGCTGATCCGGCGTGCCGAGGAAGCCGCGCGTATCCGCGATTTCGCCAGTGCCGGCGCGTGGTTGGCAGAAGCCAGCAAGGTAAGGGATTCGTCACCGACCATCGCCGATGCGTTCGAGCGCATCGAGCAGATCCGTGCAGCGGCACTGGTCCAGCTGCGCGATGGCGGCCTGCATGATCTGACTACCCCGCAGGGGCTGAAGCCCGCGCGCGAGAAGCTGGCCGAAGCGCTGCGCATTGCCTTGCCGGGCGACGCGGTGGTGGCGCAGCTGCGCGAACGCATCGAACTGGCCACCCATTACGGCAGCTTCCGGCCGGGGCAGGTGTTCAGCGATGCGCTGCGTGATGGCGGCCGTGGACCGCAGATGATCGTGGTGCCGCATGGCGGGTTCCAGATGGGCGCCAGTGATACCGAACCGGGCGCAACCGACGCAGAGCGGCCATCGCACTATGTGCGTTTCGAGCGTGGGTACGCGATGGCGATCACCGAGATCACCGTGGGTGACTTCGAGCGCTATGTGAAGGCGACCAATGCCCGCCCACGTGCTACCCGGCGTGGACATTCGGTGGTCTATGACGAGCGCAGCGGCAATTTCATCCGTCGCAGCGGCGTGGACTGGCGGTCCGACTATGACGGCGGGCGGGCACTGGGCAATTCGCCGGTGATGCACGTGAGCGTTCGTGATGCCGAGAACTACGCGAACTGGCTCTCCGAGCAGACCGGCCGCAGCTACCGCCTGCCCAGCGAGGCCGAGTTCGAGTACGCGATGCGTGCCGGCAGCAGTGGCCGCTACCCGTGGGGCGATGCCGGTCTGCCACCGGAAGGCAGTGGCAATTACACCGGCAGCAAGGATGTTTCGCCTTCGGGCAGGCATTGGCACAACGCCTTCGTCGGCTATGGCGATGGTTGGTGGGGACCGGCCCCGGTCGCCAGTTTCCAGGCCAACGCCTTCGGGCTGCATGACATGGGCGGCAATCTGAGCGAGTGGGTGGCCGATTGCTGGCATGCCAGCTATCGGCGCGCGCCGGCTGATGGTGTGGCGTGGTTCAACCCGGGCTGCCGTTCACGGGTGATCCGGGGTGGCAACTGGGCCAATGCGCCGGAGCAGACCCGGGCGGCGTGGCGGCAATCGCAGGATTCGGATACCACCAATGCGCGCATCGGCTTCCGACTGGTGCGAGGGATCTGACGGGCACGAATGGATCGGCGCCGGTTTCACCCGCCGCAGGCAGCGCCGCACTAAGATTGCGCCGTACCCGCCGGCCGGCGGGGTCAGCCGGAAGACCAGCCGATGCGCAACGATCCTTTTTCCCGCTCGCCGCAGCAGCGGCGTGGCCTGTTCGGCAACATCCGCTGGTGGGTGCTGCTGCTGGCCGCCGGCTACGCGGCGTTCTACTGGTTCTCCAACCGTGCGGTCGACCCCTATACCGGCGAGAAGGTGCTGATCGACAGCAGCCTGGACGCCAGCCAGGAGAAGGCGCTGGGCCTGCAGGCCTACCAGCAGATCCTGTCGCAGGAGCGCCCTTTGGGCCCGAATGAACAGGTCTCGCGGGATGTCCGGGCGATTGCCGAGCGACTGATCGCCAAGGTGGACGTGGTCGAAACCGCGCTGGCGCAGGAACACGGGCTGCAGCCGGCACACTTCGCACGCGACTTCGAGTGGGAAGTGAACGTGATTCCGTCCGAACAGGCCAATGCGTTCTGCCTGCCCGGTGGCAAGATGGCGGTCTACACGGGGCTGATTCCGGTGGCGCGTACCCGCGATGCGATGGCGGTGGTGATGGGCCATGAGATCGCCCACGCATTGCTGCGCCATGGTGCACAGCGCATGGCCCAGCAGAAGCTGACCCAGATCGGCCAGGTAGCCGGCGCCGCCAGTGGCATGGATGCGCAGCAGCAGCAGATGATGATGTCGGCGATGGGCTATGGGTATCTGTTGCCGTACGCGCGCAGCCACGAGACGCAGGCCGATGAAGTGGGCCTGATGCTGGCGGCCGCGGCGTGCTTCGACCCGCGCGAGGCGGTGCCGCTGTGGCAGCGCATGGGCCAGGCCGGTGGTGGCCAGTCACCGCCGGAGTTCGCCTCGACCCACCCCAATCCGGGTACCCGTATCCAGAACCTGCAGGCGTTGATGCCAAAGGCACTGGAGTATCGGCAGAAGTTCTGCGAGCAGGCCAGGTAAAGGGTGGTTTGGCAGGGCTGCGCCCTGCACCTGCCGAAGCGGTAGTGCCAGCCGCTGGCCGGCAACCTCAACAGCAAAAGCTGGCTTCCTGTGGGATGGCGGGGTGGGTCCGGTTGCGGGGGACGCCGTGAACCCGTCCATGGGGGCTTGGCAGCCGCATCCATGCGGCTGACACCCCCGCAACCGGACCCACCCCGCCTTCGACAGATTTCGCGATCTGTCGGAACGGCATGGCCTGCCCTTGGTGGGTGTCGACCTTGGTCGACACGGTAGATCCACGCCATGCGTGGATGCATTTCGATCAATTGTCGAAATATTCGATCTCGATGGAGATTCATTCACGCATGGCATGGATGTACCAACCGCCACCGGGAAACTCTCGAAGGCGGGGTGGGTCCGGTTGCGGGGGCGTGAGCGCCATGGATGGCGCGACCGAGCTTACATGGACGTACTTGCAGCGTCCCCCGCAACCGGGCCCACCCCGCCATCCCTCAGGAAACCCGCTTCTGCCGTTGCTTCGGCTGTTGCCGTTGCCTCTGCGGGTGCAGGGCGCAGCCCTGCCGAACACCCCTTACTTGACCGCAGTCACCTGTACGTCGATCACGCCGTCGCCGACCCGGGCCTGCAGTGCGTCACCCGGTTGCACCTGCTCGATCCGGCGCACCAACGCGCCATCCTCTGCACGGGTCACGATGCTGTAGCCACGCGCGACGGTCGCCAGCGGACTGACCGCTTCCAGCGAACGTGCAAGGCCACGCAGGCGCAGCGCATCACGCTGCATCAGGCGCTGCAGCGCCGCTTGTGGGCGCCCGCCCAACGCGGCAAGGCGACGTCGCAGCGCCTCCATCTGCCGCTGCGGATGATGGCCCCGCAACACTGCGGCAGCGTGGCGCAAACGGGCCGCGCGACGCTCCTGCTGCTGGTTGTGCGCCGCATGCAAGCGACGTCCGAGGTCCAGCTGACGACGGCGCAGCAGATCCAGTCGTGCCTGCGGACTCTGTGCGTTCAAGCGCAGCAGGGCGCGATCAGCGCGCTGCATGGCCTGCTGCATGGCGTGGCGTTGCAGCTGCACCATGCGAGCCGCGTTGCGGCGCAGGCGCAGGGCCAGGTCGCGCTGATCGGGTACCAGCAGTTCCGCGGCCACCGATGGCGTAGGCGCGCGCAGGTCAGCAGCGAAATCGCTGAGACTGAAGTCGGTTTCGTGACCCACCGCCGAGACCACCGGCGTGCTGCTGGCGGCGATTGCGCGGGCCAGCACTTCATCGTTGAACGCCCACAGGTCTTCCAGCGAGCCACCACCACGGGTCAGCAGGATCACGTCGTAGCGGCCGCTGGCATCGGCGGCCTGCAGCAGGCGGGTGATCTGCGCGGCAGCGGTTGCGCCCTGCACCAGGGTCGGCAGCAGATCCACTTCCAGCAACGGGAAGCGGCGGCCGAGCACGCTGAGCACATCGCGCACGGCGGCACCGGTGGGCGAGGTGATCACCGCCAGGCGCTGCACGTGGGCCGGCATCTGCCGCTTGCGGGCCGGGTCGAACAGTCCCTCGGCCTCCAGCCGCGCCTTCAGTTCCTCGAACGCGCGACGCAGCGCGCCTTCGCCGGCTTCCTCCATGTGGTCCAGCACCATCTGGTACTCGCCACGGGCGTCGTACAGGGTCACCTTGCCGCGCACCAGCACGCGCATGCCCTCGCGCGGCACGAACTTCAGGTACTGCGCCTTCATCCTGAACATCGCAGCGCGCAACTGTGCACGCGCGTCCTTCAGGGTGAAATACAGATGGCCGGACGCCGGCCGCGCCACGCTGCCCAGTTCGGCTTCCACCCAGATCGCCGGGAAGCTGCCTTCCAGCAGGTCGCGCGCCAGGGTGTTGAGCTGGCTGGGGGTGAAGACGTCGTTGTTGCGTGGCTGCATGGTTACGGCGTGGGGCAGATGGAGCAGGGGGCTCAGGATCGCACGTCAGCGCTGGCCGTGCTGGGCCAGTGCCCATTGCACGTGTTCGCGGACTACGGTTGAAGCAGCCTCGGCGCGCGTCTGCAGCGCCGACAGCGTCTCAGCCGTGGTTGGCGCATTGCCCAGTGCCACGGCGATGTTGCGCAGCCAGCGCTCATGGCCACTGCGGCGGATCGGGCTGCCTTCGGTACGGCGCAGGAATTCAGCTTCGTCCCAGGCGAACAACTGGTCCAGGCGTGCGGTGTCCAGGTTGTTGCGGGCGCGGAAGTCAGCCTCGTCGGTGCGCTTGGCGAACTTGTTCCAGGGGCAGACCAGCTGGCAGTCGTCGCAGCCATAGATGCGGTTGCCGATCAGCGGTCGCATCTCCACTGGAATCGCACCGTCATGCTCGATGGTCAGGTAGGAGATGCAGCGGCGCGCATCCAGCCGCTGCGGGGCGGTGATGGCCTGGGTCGGGCAGACGTCGATGCAGCGCGTGCAGGTGCCGCAGTGCGCGCTGGCCGGCGTGTCGATCGGCAGCGGCAGGTCGATGTAGATCTCGCCGATGAAGAACCACGAGCCGCCGTGGCGGTCGATCAGGCAGGTGTGCTTGCCGATCCAGCCCAGCCCCGCGTTGCGTGCCAGCGCGCGTTCCAGCACTGGCGCCGAATCGACGAAGACGCGGTAGCCCAGCGGCGCCACTTCATCGTTGATCTGCGTGGCCAGCTTCTGCAGGCGGTTGCGCATCAGCTTGTGGTAATCGCGGCCGAGCGCGTAGCGGGCGACGTAGGCGCGCCCCGGATCGGCCAGGGTCGCCCACGCTTCGGTGTCGTCCCTGTGGCTGTAGTCCATGCCCACCGAGATCACCCGCACGGTGCCGGGAAGCAGCTCTGCCGGGCGCGCGCGCAGGGTGCCGTGGCGTGCCATCCAGTCCATCGTGCCGTACAGGCCCTGGCCCAGCCAGTCGGCCAGGTGCGCCTCGTCCTCGCCCAGTTCGATGCCGGCGATACCGCAGCGCTGGAAGCCATGCGCGCGCGCCAGATCGCGGATGCGCTGTACGGCCAGGGCCGGATCGAGGGGGGCAGGGACGGGGGACATGTGCACCAGTATAAAATCCCCGCATGGCCAACCTCGCCGATCTGTTCGATTCCCGTGCCGCACGCACACTCGATGCCCGGGCCTCCGCGCTGGCGGGCGATGGTGGCTGGGGCCTGATGGCCCAGGCGGGCCAGGCGGCCTGGCAGAGCCTGCTGCAGCACTGGCCGCAGGCGCGGCGGATCGGCGTGGTGGTTGGCAGCGGCAACAATGGCGGCGATGGCTATGTGCTGGCCTGTCATGCGCTGCAGGCCGGGCGGCAGGTGCAGCTGATCGCGCTGCCGGGCAGCCCACCTTCCACGGCGTTGGCGCAGCGCGCCGCAGCGGATTTCAGGTCCGCGGGCGGCACCGTCACTGATTTCAACGGCGAACTGGCCCAGGCCGATCTATGGGTCGATGCCCTGTTCGGCCTTGGCTTCTCCCGGGCACCAGAGGGCGCGGCACTGGCCTTGATCGAGGCGCTGAACGCGCAGCAGGCGCCGGTGTTGGCGTTGGACGTACCCAGCGGTGTCGACGCCGACCATGGCTGCGTGCCGGGCGCAGCCGTACGCGCGGCCCTGACAGTGCAGTTCATCGTCGCCCACCGCGGCCTGTACACCGGCGATGCACTGGAATACACCGGGCGCAGGCACCTGGCACCACTGGCGCTGGCCGATGCGGCCTGGCAGGGTGTCGTCGCTGCTGCAGAGTGCTGGACGCAGTCGCGCCTGCCGGATCTGCTGCCGCCGCGCCGTGCCAACAGCCACAAGGGTGAATCCGGCCACGTGCTGTGCGTGGGCGGCAACCATGGCAGCGGCGGTGCCATCGCGATGGCCGCCGAAGCTGCGCTGCGTGCTGGCGCGGGCCTGCTGAGCATCGGCACCCGCCGCGACCATGTCGGCCCGCTGCTGGCGAGGTTGCCTGAAGCGATGACGCACGCGCTGGAAGATGGCTCAGCGCTGCCGGCGTTGCTGGCAAAAGCCAGGGTGGTGGCGATCGGCCCGGGCCTGGGCCAGGACGAATGGGCGCGCGCGCTGTATGCGCGTGTGCTGCAGTCAGGCCTGCCGCTGGTGATCGACGCCGATGCGTTGAACCTGCTGGCGCAGGATGCCCATGCGCTGCCCGATGCGATCCTGACCCCGCACCCCGGCGAAGCCGCGCGCCTGCTGGAAACCACCACGGCGGCAGTCCAGGCCGATCGCTATGCCAGCGCGCAGGCGCTGGCCGAGCGCTATCACGCAGTGGTGGTGCTGAAGGGGGCGGGCAGCATCGTCGCCGCGCCCGGCCACGCACCGCGACTGATTGCGGCCGGCAACCCGGGAATGGCGGTGGGTGGCATGGGCGACCTGTTGACCGGCATCATCGCCAGCCTGCGCGCGCAGGGCCTGCCTGCGTTCGATGCGGCAGCAGGCGGTGCGCTGCTGCATGCCCTGGCCGGCGATGTCGCCGCCGCCGACGGTGCCCGCGGCCTGCTTCCCACTGATCTGCTGGCGCCCCTGCGGCGGCTGGCCAACCCGGAATGTTCCCGATGACCGAATTCTTCCTTGCTGACAGCAACGCCACCGAACTGCTGGGGCAATGGCTGGCAGCTACCCGCCCGCCGCAGGCGCTGGTCGAGTTGCGCGGCGATCTTGGCGCCGGCAAATCGACCACGGCGCGCGCGCTGTTGCGGGCGCTGGGCGTGCAGGGGGCGATCCGCAGCCCCACCTATACCCTGGTCGAGCGCTATCCGTTGTCCAGTGGCGGCGAGGCCTGGCACATGGACCTGTATCGCATCGGCCAGGCCGGCGAGCTGGATTTCCTCGGGCTGGACGAGGGCAGTGCCGTGCTGTGGCTGGTCGAATGGCCAGAGCGCGGCGCCGGTGCGCTGCCGCCAACCGATCTGGTGGTCGCACTGGAGATTGAAGGTCAGGGGCGTCGCGTGCGTCTCACTGGCATCAGCGACACGGGACGTGAATGGCTGCAGCGGCTTCCCGAAGGTGGCGACTTGCAGGCCCTTTCTGTCGGCTGACGAGAACAAACACCGGCAGGTTACGGATTATTAAGGAAAAAGGTGTTGCATTCCGTTCAGTGCGGTGATTGAATCCTGAGTCATGCGCCCGGGGAATCGACTCATTGCCATCTGTGCCGCCGTCGGACTTGGTCTGGCGAGCGTCAGTGCGTGGGCCGGTGAGGTCCGCCAGGTGCTGCTCAATACCGGTGCGACCGGAACCCGCGCGGAAATCGCCCTGGTCGGCAGTGGTGGCTACAAGACCCTGTCGCTGGCCGGCCCGAACCGGCTGGTGGTCGATTTCCCCGATTCCAGCGCGGTGCGCAACCTGAAGATGCCTTCGCCGCAGGGCGTGGTGACCGCGGTGCGGACCGGGCAGCCGGTGCCGGGCACTTTCCGTGTCGTATTCGACCTGGCCGAGACGGTTGCCCCCTTCCGCCCGCAGATGCAGCGCGAAGGCAATGAATCCAAGCTGGTGATCGAGTGGCCGGGCGATGGCCCGGCCGTGGCCGCCAGTCGCCCCGCGCCGACGCCTGCGCCGACGCAGCCGCCAGCGGCATCTTCGGTGAGTCCGGCTCCGGTCCCGGGCCCGACCCCGGCACAAACCGCACAGTCCCGTGGTGATGCCGCGCGAGCCACTGCGCTGTTGACCGCGCAGGTCCAGCAGCAGGCCAGTGCCAGCGCTGCGGCACCCGCCGCGCCGACGCCGGCACCCAGCACCACCCCGGTGCAGATGGCGGCAGCAGGCACCACCGCCAGCAGCACCCCGACGTCGTCGCCGGCAGCCATCCTGGCTGGACAGGCCACCACTGCAGTTGTGGCCACCCAGCCGAAGCCGGTGCCGACACCTGTTGCGCCGACCGAGTCGCCGCGTCCGACCATGCCCAGCGATGCCTCGCGCATCCGCATGCAGCCGGGCATGCGTCACCTGGTGGTGGCGATCGATCCGGGCCATGGCGGCCAGGATCCGGGCGCCATCGGCCCCACCGGCAAGCGCGAAAAGGATGTCACCCTGGCGGTGGCGCGTGAATTGGCTCGCCAGGTCAACGCCACGCCTGGCCTGAAAGCCTTCCTCACCCGCGACAGCGATGTGTTCATCCCGCTGCCGATGCGTGCGCAGAAGGCGCGTGCGAACAAGGCCGACATCTTCATTTCGATCCATGCCGACGCCGCCGAAAACCGCTCGGCCACCGGTTCGTCGGTGTATGTGCTGTCGACCAAGGGCGCGTCTTCGCAGCGTGCACGCTGGCTGGCGGACAAGGAAAACGCCGCCGATCTGGTCGGTGGCGTGCGCCTGCAGCAGACCGAAGGCACGCTGGCCAACGTCCTGCTGGACCTGGCCCAGAGCGGCTACATGAAATCCTCCGAGGACGCAGCCGGGCACGTGCTGGGCGGCCTGAAGCGTATCGGCAACAACCACAAGCCGAACATCGAGCGCGCCAACTTCGCCGTGCTGCGCACTTCGGACATGCCGGCGATGCTGGTGGAAACCGCGTTCATCTCCAACCCGGATGAAGAGCGCCGCCTGATCGACCCGGCCTACCAGCGCAAGGTCGCCGGTGCGGTGCTGGATGGCGTGCACACCTTCTTCAGCCGCCAACCGCCGCCGGGCACGTTGTACGCCGCGCGCGCGCAGGCCGAGATCGACGCTGCAAGCACCGTGGCGGGCGGCAGCAAGTAACCCGCTGGGATCGCCCGCGTCCGCAGGAGCCAGGCCACGCCTGGCTGGCTGGCGCCGCGTACGGTGGATCTCGACTCTCCCTGGCGCCGCTCCGCTATCATCGTGGCATGACGTCTGCCTGCCTTGCCTGCCCATGAACGCGCCCGATCCGCGTCCGATCCGGCCGCTGCCGGAAATCCTGATCAACCAGATTGCCGCCGGTGAAGTGGTCGAACGACCCGCATCGGTGGTCAAGGAACTGGTTGAGAACGCGATCGATGCCGGCGCCAGCCGCGTCGATATCGAGCTGGAAGAAGGCGGTGTGCGCCTGATCCGCATCCGCGACAACGGCAGCGGCATTGCCGCAGAACAGTTGCCGCTGGCGGTTTCGCGGCACGCCACCAGCAAGATCGCCAACCTGGATGAGCTGGAAGCGGTGGCCACGCTGGGTTTCCGTGGCGAAGCGCTGCCGTCGATCGCCTCGGTCAGTCGTTTCACCCTGGCCTCGCGCCGTGCCCATGATGAGCACGGTTCGGCACTGCAGATCGAAGGCGGCAAGATCGGCGAGGTGACCCCGCGCGCGCATGCGCCCGGCACCACGGTGGAAGTGCGCGAGCTGTTCTACAACGTGCCGGCGCGGCGCAAGTTCCTGCGCGCCGAGCGCACCGAACTGGGGCATATCGAAGAGTGGCTGCGTTCGTTGGCGCTGGCCCGTCCCGATGTCGAGCTGCGCGTCTCGCACAACGGCAAGGCCTCGCGTCGCTACAAGCCGGGCGACTTGTATTCGGACGTGCGCCTGGCCGAGACCCTGGGCGAGGACTTCGCCAACCAGGCCGTGCGCGTGGACCACAGCAGTGCCGGCCTGCGCCTGCATGGCTGGATCGCGCAGCCGCATTATTCGCGCGCCAGCACCGATCAGCAGTACCTGTACGTCAACGGCCGTTCGGTACGTGACCGCAGTGTCGCCCATGCAGTGAAGATGGCCTACGGCGACGTGCTGTATCACGGCCGCCAGCCAGCGTATGTGCTGTTCCTGGAGCTGGACCCGACGCGCGTTGATGTGAACGTGCATCCGGCCAAGCATGAGGTGCGCTTCCGCGATTCGCGGCTGGTGCATGACTTCGTCTACCGCACCCTGAAGGATGCACTGGCCGACACCCGTGCCGGCATGACCGCGCAGGAGATCGGTGCCGGCGCGGCGCATCCGGCCGAAGGCGACCCTGCGGCGGCGATGCCGGGCGCGACGGCGTCCAGCTTCGGCTACGTACGCGGCCCGGCGCCCGGTGCCGGGCAGGGCGGCGGTGGTGGTGGCTTCTCTGGCTGGCGCCCGCAGCAGCCGCTGGGCCTGCAGGTGGCCGACGCACCCGCCGCCTATGCTGCGTTGTATGCGTCGCCAGCGGGTGCCGAGCGCGGTGCGGCACTGCCGCCGATGCCGATGGAGAACGGATTGCCGGTCACCAGTGCCGACGCCGGCGTACCTCCGCTGGGTTACGCCGTTGCCCAGCTGCATGGCATCTACATCCTGGCCGAGAACGCCGAAGGCCTGATCGTGGTCGACATGCATGCGGCGCACGAACGCATCGGCTACGAGCGGTTGAAGAATGCGCACGATGGCATCGGCCTGCAGTCGCAGCCGTTGCTGGTGCCGATCACCCTGGCGGTGGGCGAGCGCGAGGCCGATACCGCCGAGGCGGAGGCCGATACGCTGGCTGCGCTCGGGTTCGAGATCACCCGTGCCGGACCGGGCGCGCTGCACGTGCGCAGCATCCCGGCGCTGCTGGCCCATGCCGAACCCGAAGGCCTGCTGCGCGATGTGCTGACCGACCTGCGCGAGCACGGCCAGAGCCGTCGCATCGCCACTGCGCGCGATGAGCTGCTGTCGACCATGGCCTGCCATGGCGCGGTGCGTGCGAACCGGCGCCTGACCGTGCCGGAAATGAACGCGCTGCTGCGCGACATGGAAATCACCGAGCGGTCCGGCCAGTGCAACCACGGCCGACCGACCTGGGCCCGTTTTTCGCTGGCGGAGATCGACCGCTGGTTCCTGCGCGGACGTTGAGGGGAGCACCGATGCGATTTTGCCGAATGGGCAGCCTGCTGGCGGCCCTGTTGTTGGTGGCCTGCAGCCCGGCACCCACGCCGGCACCGGCTGCCGTTGAGGATCCGGCCTTCGCCGCACAGCAACAGCAATGGCGGGTGCGGCGCTACCAGGACCTGACCCGGCCCGATGGCTGGACCGCGCTGGTCGGCTTGCACTGGTTGCAGAACCGATCGCACTTCGTCGGCAGCGGCGACACCAGCGGCATCCGCCTGGCGGTGGGGCCGGCCAAGCTGGGCCTGCTGCGCCGTGAAGGCGACCAGTGGTGGTTCACGCCGGAGTCCGGCACGGATGTCACCCTTGATGGACAGCCCGTGCGTGGGCGTGTGCGCATGGATACCGACAAGGATCCGCAGCCGACCCTGCTGGCCTTCGATGGTGGCAAGGGCCAGCTCAGCCTGATCCGTCGCGGCCCGCGCGATGCACTGCGGGTCAAGCATGCCGATGCACCGGCGCGCCGCGATTTCGCCGGCCTGCAGTACTGGCCCGGTGGCCCGCAATGGCAGGTGCAGGCGCGCTTCATCGCGCATCCGCCAGGCAAGACCCTGCCGATCGTGGACATCACCGGCCTGACCACCGAGATGCCCAACGCCGGTGCCGTGGAATTCGATCGCGACGGCCGCAGCTGGCGGCTGGAAGCGATCGGCGAACCGGGGCAGCCGCTGTTCCTGATCTTTGCCGACCGTACCAGTGGCCACGGCAGCTACCCTGCCGGCCGCTATCTGGATACCGATGCGCCCACGGCCGACGGCCACGTGACGATCGACTTCAACCACGCCCACAACCCACCGTGCGCGTTCACCGCCTATGCGACCTGTCCGTTGGCGCCGCCGGAAAACCGCCTGGACCTGCGCGTGGAAGCGGGTGAAAAGACGTATCACCTGCCTGAAGGAGAGGGTTGAACATGTTGATGAAACTGTTGCTGCGCAGTGCCGTTTTTCTCGCTGCCTGCGCCGTCGGTCCGTTGGCCGTCGCGCGCGATGCGCCAGCCGAAGCCACGGCCGGCAAGCCGCCGGTGCCGCTGCTGTGGAAGGTCACCGGGCAGGGAGATGCACGCCTGTACCTGCTGGGTTCCTTCCATCTGTTGAAGCCGCAGGACTATCCACTGTCGACCGAGGTCGAGCAGGCATTCGAAGCCTCGCAGCGTGTGCTGTTCGAAGTGACCCCTGAGGAACTGCAGTCGCCGCAGATGGCCAGCCAGATGGTGCAGGTGGCTACCCGCAAGGACGGCAGCGAACTCAAGCGTGACCTGGATGCGCCGACCTGGCAGAAGCTGCAGGCCTATGCGACGCAGAACAAATTGCCATTGGCGCAGTTGCAGGGCATGAAAGCGTGGTTCGTCGGCCTGACCATCACCGTCGGGCAGATGCAGAAGCTGGGCCTGGACCCCGAGCTGGGGCTGGACCGGCACTTCATGCAGCGGGCGCAGAAGGCCGGCAAGAAGACCGCAGGCCTGGAAGACATGTCCAGCCAGATCAACCTGCTTGATGGCATGAGCGTGCAGGAGCAGCGGCAGATGCTGTCCGAGGCGCTGGACGAAGCGGGCAAGGGGGACGCACAGGCGCAGATGCTGCATGAGGCCTGGCGCCGCGGCGACGATCGCCTGCTGTGGAGCCGGATGGGCGTGGAGATGCGCCAGAAGTATCCGCAGCTGTACCAGCGCATCAATACCGACCGCAACGATGCGTGGGTGCCCAAGCTGCTGCCGTACCTGCAGGCCGGGCAGGGCGGCACGCTGGTGGTGGTGGGCGGCCTGCACCTGCTGGGCAACGACGGCGTGGTCGAGAAGCTGCGGGCGAAGGGGTACAAGGTCGAGCGGGTCTGCAAGGGCTGCAGGAAGTAGAACCACGCCCCGCGTAGAGGCGTTCAAAACAGAACGGCGCGCCCATGGCGCGCCGTTTTCGTATCCGCCGGGGCGGGGGGGCTCAGCGGCGGGTCTTGCCGCCGGTGCCGGTGCCGCCGGTCGGATCGTTCGGCTTGCCGGCCGTACCGGCGCCGGTGCCCGTTCCGGTGCCACCCGGACGCGGGCCACCGAAACCGCTGCCCATGTTGCGCTGGAATTCCTGCCACAACTCCAGGTTGCGCTCGGTCAGCTGGTTCATCATCGCCCACGGCGTCTGCCCCAGCAGGTTGCCCATCTGCTGGCGGAACTGCTGCTGCTGGTCGAGGAAGACCTGCATGCTGCGCTCCAGGTAGTTGCCCATGAAGCCCTGCAGGGAATCGCCGTAGAAGCGGATCAGCTGGCTCAGCAGCTGGGTGGAGAGCATCGGTTCACCGTCCTGCTCCTGGTCGGCGATGATCTGCAGCAGGACCGATCGGGTCAGGTCGTCGCCGCTCTTGGCGTCGCGGACTTCGAAGTCTTCGCCGTCGAGGATCAGCTGGCGCACGTCCTCGATGGTGATGTAGCTGGAGATCTCGGTGTCGTACAGACGGCGGTTCGGATACTTCTTGATGATGCGGGTCGCAGCCATGAAGCGGTACTCGTCACAGTAGACGCGCAGCATGGCGCAGTGCAGCAGCGGTTGCAACCGCCCCAGCCCCCGCCAGGCTTGGCTTTCCGTCGCCGGAATGTTGCGCAGCAAGGCTTTGCGTGCTGCGCAGCATGACCAACGGCAGGGTGCAGCACGGGCTTTCAGGCCCTGGCGCCGTTTACCAGCCCATGTGATGGCCGCCGTTGATGTCCAGGTTGCTGCCGGTGATCCACGAGGCCTCTTCGGCCACCAGGAAGGACACGCCGTAGGCGATTTCTTCCGGCTTGCCCAAGCGCCCGGTCGGGATGTCGGCAATGATCTTGGCGCGCACTTCCTCGGGCACCGCCATCACCATGTCGGTGGCCACGTAACCGGGTGAGATCGTGTTCACGGTGATGCCGAAGCCTGCATTCTCGCGCGCCAGCGAGATGGTGAAGCCATGCATGCCGGCCTTGGCGGCGGCGTAGTTGGCCTGCCCGTACTGGCCCTTCAGGCCGTTGATCGAGCTGATCTGGATGACCCGGCCCCAGCCGCGTCGGCGCATGCCCTCGATGACCGGGCGGGTGACGTTGAACACCGAATTGAGGTTGGTGTTGATCACATCGTGCCACTGCTCCGCGCGCATGCGGTGGAAGGTGGTGTCGCGGGTGATGCCGGCGTTGTTGACCAGGATCTCGACCGGGCCCAGTTCGGCCTCGACCGCGCGGATCAGGCCTTCGGCGCTGGCAGAGTCGGAGACATCCCCCGGGAAGATCGCCACGTGGTAGCCGCGTTCGGTCATCGCCTGCTGCCAGGCGCGGGCCTTGGTTTCATCGCGGTAGTTGGTGGCGACCCGGTGGCCCTGGTCGGCCAGGCGTTGGCAGATGGCGGTACCGATGCCGCCGGTTCCGCCGGTGACCAGTGCGACGCGAGATGTCATGGAAAGCTGTCCGGATGTCAGGTGGGGGAAGGGGGATTCTGCAACATCGGCGCGGAAAGTGCGCCGGCCGGCAGCAGAATGTCCGCGCGCGGCAGCAGGCCGGGGTTGAAGCTGCGCTGCGCGGCGGCCAACAGCGCGTCGCGGTCGTCGATGCCGTCCAGTGCGGTGCCCGGCTGGCCCAGCAGTTCCCACAACCGGCGCAGCACCGGTACCGGCTCGCCGGCATCCACCGGCAGCGCGGCCAGTGACTTGGACAGTTTGTGGCCCGGTGCATCCAGCAGCAGCGGCAGGTGCCAGTAGCGCGGCGTCGGCAGGTCCAGCGCCTGCTGCAGCAGGATCTGCCGGGCGGTGGAATCGAGCAGGTCGGCGCCGCGCACGACCTCGTTCACGCCCTGCGCGGCATCGTCGACGACCACCGCCAACTGGTAGGCCCAGCAGCCGTCGGCGCGGCGCAGTACGAAGTCACCGACCTCGGCATGGACATCCTGTTGCTGCGGGCCGCGCAGGCCATCCTCGAAGCGCACGATGCTGCCGGGCGGCACGCGGAAGCGGACGGCCGGGTCCGGTCGTGCCTGCCGCGCGACGCAGCGATGGTGGATGCCGCCATTGGCGGCCAGATCGCTCCGACTGCAGTGGCAGACGAACGCGTGGCCATCGGCCAACAGGCGGTCCAGCGCGGTCTGGTAGGCGTCGCCACGCGCGCTCTGCCAGATCACCGGCCCGTCATGAAGCAGGCCGAAGGCGGCCAGCGCCTGCAGTTGCGCCTGTGCGGCGCCGGCAACCGTGCGGGGTGGGTCGACGTCTTCGATGCGCAACCGCCACAGGCCGCCATGGTGGCGCGCAAGCAGCCAGCTGCCGAAGGCGGCAAGCAGCGAGCCGGGATGCAGCAGGCCGGTGGGCGAGGGCGCGAAGCGGCCGCAGGAGAGGGAGGAGGTCATGCAGCTGAATCGTCGGTCAGGTTGGCGCTTGAATTCAAGCTGACTGCACCGCAGATTGACGGATATCGACCCCTTCCGAGCCGGAATTTCCCATGTTCACCCGTATTGCCCTCTTTCTAGCGACCAACCTCGCGGTGCTGATCCTCGCGAGCATCGTGATGTCAATCCTGGGCGTGGACTCCCGTTCGATGAGCGGCCTGCTGGTCATGGCTGCCATCTTCGGTTTTGGTGGTTCGCTCATCTCGCTGCTGCTGTCCAAGTGGATGGCCAAGCGCTCCACCGGTGCGGTGGTGATCACCGAGCCGCGCAACCAGACCGAGCGCTGGCTGCTGGCCACCGTCGAGCGCCAGGCCAAGGCAGCCGGTATCGGCATGCCGGAAGTGGCGGTGTATGACGGCCCGGAGATCAACGCGTTCGCCACCGGTGCCAACCGCAACAACGCGCTGGTGGCGGTGTCCACCGGCCTGCTGCACAACATGAGCGAGGATGAAGCCGAAGCCGTGCTCGGCCATGAGATCGCCCACGTCGCCAACGGAGACATGATCACCATGGCACTGCTGCAGGGCGTGCTGAACACCTTCGTGATCGTGCTGGCCCGCGTAGTCGGCGGGGTGATCGACAGCGCGCTGTCGGGCAACCGCGAAGGCGGCGGCCGTGGCTTTGCGTACTACATCATCGTGTTCGTGCTGGAGATGGTGTTCGGCCTGTTCGCCACGATGATCTCGATGTGGTTCTCGCGCCACCGCGAATTCCGTGCCGATGCCGGCGGTGCATCGCTGGCCGGCCGTCAGAAGATGATCTCGGCGCTGGAGCGGCTGCAGCTCAACCACGGCCAGAGCACCCTGCCGACGCAGATCGCCGCGTTCGGTATTGCCGGTTCGACGGCGAAGAAACTGTTCATGAGCCACCCGCCGCTGGAAGAGCGCATCGCCGCGCTGCGGGCGTCGACGGTGGCATAAGCCTCCGCTTGTAGAGCAGTGCAGGAACGCCTGGCCTCGCGCCGGGCGTTTTTGTTTGCGCGCCCACGCGTCGGTAGCGCCGGGCCCTGCCCGGCGGATCGTTTCCGCGCCTGCGGGGAGGTGTCACTTTCTTTGCTCGTGCAAAGAAAGTAACCAAAGAAACACGCCGCCAGTATGCGAGCCGGTGCTGCGCACCGGTGCCCTGCGCTTCTCGGCGAATCAGGGGACGGCGCCGAACTCGCTGCGCTCAGACATCGGCGCCTCTGCGCCCCTGATTCCCCTGCGATGCTCGGCTCGCTGCAAGGCGGACCCGAGATCAAACGCCACAGCTGCACCCAGTACCACGCCATGCGTGGATGCTCTTGCCGTTGATCTTGATCTTCCGGCCCGCCCTATAGCGAGCCGAGCACCGCAGGTCCGGCGAGGGCGAAGAGGTGCGGGTGTCTGAGCGCAGCGAGTTCCCGCACCGTCCCTCGGCGGACCGAGGAGCGCAGGGCACCGGCGTGCGCAGCACGTCGGCTCGCGGCCGGCGGCGTGTTTCTTTGGTTACTTTCTTTATGGCGCACATCCCTGTGCGCCACCCTACGGGCCGGCTCCGCCGTTCCGCGCTGCTCCTGCAGCACGGTGCACGAGCAAAGAAAGTAACACCCCTCCGCGGTCGCGGAAATGATCCGCCGGGCATGGCCCGGCGCTATCGACGCGTGGGCGCACAAACGAAAACGGCACCTTCGCAGGTGCCGTCTCCATGAACCGCTTTACGCGCGAACTCAGAACTTCGCGTCGAACTCGGCAGCGTAACCCGTGTTGACCAGCACCTTCTGCAGCGACTCGGCCACCTTCAGGTTGCCGGCCACGATCTGCTGGGTGTCCGGGCCACGGTTGTCCATGCGGGCCGGGGTCGCGCCCTTGAAGTCGCAGACCTTGCCACCGGCTTCGCGCACCAGCAGCACGCCGGCAGCGATGTCCCAGGCCTTCACGCCGGCCTCGAAGTAAGCGTCGGCGCGGCCACAGGCGACGTAGGCCAGGTCCAGCGCGGCCGAACCCGAGCGGCGGATGTCCTCGGCGTGCACCAGCAGGGCGTCCAGCGACTTCAGCTGCGCACTGGCGCGGGCACGCTCGCGCGGGGCAAAACCGGTGTGGATCATGGTGCCTTCCAGATCCTTGCGGTCGGCCACGCGGATACGGCGGTCGTTGAGCACGGCGCCGGCACCACGGCTGGCGGTGAACAGTTCATTGCGCAGCGGGTCGAAGATCACCGCGTCGGTCGGCTCGCCGTTCTCGACCAGGGCGATCGACACGCAGTAGTGCGGCACGCCGCGCAGGTAGTTGCTGGTGCCGTCCAGCGGGTCGATGACCCACATGTGGCGACGCTCGCTCTGCACGCCACCTTCTTCACCGAAGATGCCGTACTCGGGGTAAGCGCGCTTGAGTTCCTTGACGATCACCTTTTCCGCGTCCGCGTCGACTTCGCTGGCGTAGTCCATGCGGCCCTTCTGGACTACATTCAGTGCCTCGAGCTTGTTGATGTTGCGCAAGAGGACGTTGCCGGCGAGGCGGGCGGCCTTGACCATGACGGTGACGGCGGGTTTCTGCATGGCATGGGCTCCCGGAAGGGCAGAAGAGAAGGGCTGGCGGGGGAAAAGAGCGGGTCCGGCGCAGTGGCCGGCCGCACAGTTTACCATTGGTCTTCGTCCAGCTCGACATTTTCCCTGTTCATGTCCCAGTTTCCTGTCGCCACCCGCCTCCGATTCGTCCTTGTCGGGACCCAACACCCCGGCAACATGGGGGCCGCCGCCCGTGCCCTGAAGACCATGGGCCTGGCCCGCCTGGTGCTGGTGGCGCCGGAGAAGCCGCTTGATGAAGAGGCCTTCCGGCGCTCGGCCGGCGCCGAGGACGTGCTCGGCGACGCGCCGGTGGTGGCCACGCTGGCCGAAGCCGTGGCCGACTGCCGCTTCGTGCTGGGGTGCACCGCACGTGCGCGCCGGGTCCAGCTGGAGGAGTTCCTGCCGGCAGATGCCGCCGCCCGCGCAGTGGCCAAGGCCAGCGAGGGTGCCGAGGTGGCGCTGGTGTTCGGTCGCGAGCGTACCGGCCTGACCAACGAGGAGCTGCAGCTGTGCCATGCCGCCGTGCACATTCCGTCCGACCCGGAGTTCAGCTCGCTCAACCTGGCCGCCGCAGTGCAGGTGCTGGCCTATGAAGTGCGCATGCAGCTGCTGGGCGCACAGCCGGTGGCCGCGACCGAGCCGGACAACCGCGAGCAGGCTGCCAGCCACGATCAGATGGAGAGCTTCTTCGCCCAACTTGGCGAGACTCTGGACGAGATCGATTTCCACAAGGGTCGCGCGCCCGAGTCGGCGATGCGCAAGCTGCGCCGCCTGTTCCTGCGCAGCGAGCCCAGCGAGCAGGAAGTGCGCCTGCTGCGCGGCATCCTGGCCGATACCCAGCGCATGGCGCGGCTGGCGCAGAAGAACGGCAAGGACAGCTGACGACGGTCTCATTTTTTCGGGTAGTCTGTCCGGATACCCCGGGGGGATGATGCTTGTGTCGGGTCTGCGTAGGGCAATGCAGGGGGAACTGCTGCGCCTGACCTTGGCCCTGCTGGCCGGGACGGCGCATGCTGCGCCCGGTTCACAGAAGGGGGCGTTGGGCAGCGATGAGGGGCAACTCGCGATGACGCAGGATCATGCGCTTGGCAGTGTGGACCGGCAGGGTGCCGGACCGGCGCCGGGGGTATCAGGCCGGGCGTCCGCCGGCTTGCCGCGTGTCGTCTGTCTTCGGCGGGTGCAGCGTGCGTTGCAGAAGGTGTTGGGGGCTTCCGGTTTCCGCCGCGTCGATGCGCATGCGCAGCCGTGGCGGGATGATTTGAAACAAGGGTCGACGCGCGTGCGGATGGAAGTGGAATGAAGTTGCTCGGCTCGGGGATGCAGGCCCGGTTCCTGCTTGCGATGGGCGGGGCGATGCTGGTGGTGGTGGCGATCCTGGCCGTGCTGCTGGGGCGGCAGGCTGCGATGCAGGGCGAGGTGAGGTCGCTCAGCAACGGCGTCATCCACGAACTGTTCGACCGCAGCGTGCGCAGCCGTGGCGAGGCCATGGTGCGCGAGCTGTCCGATGCGCTTGCCGGTCCGCTCCACAACAACGACCTGGACCAGGTCGGAGCGCTTGTGCGCAGCATTTCGCGGCAGCCGGTGGTGCGCTACGTACTGGTGTTCGACGACCGCGGGCGGCTGGTCCACGACGGCTCGGCCGGAGTGCCCGGATCCGGGCGGCCGATGACCGATCCGTTGGCGGCCGGGGCGGTTGCCGCGCAGTCGCTGGTGGTGCAGCAGTCGCCCACGGTGCTCGACAACGCGATGCCGATCAGGGTGGGCAAACAGCGCATCGGTGGTGTCCGCGTCGGCATGGCGCTGGATGAAGTGCTGCAGCGTGAGCAGGCGGCCAACGCGACCCTCGGTGAGCGGCTGCAGCAGATGGGAAGCCGGCATCTGGGCTGGCTGCTGCTGATGCTTGGCCTGCTGGTGGTGATCGGCGTGGTGGTGATCCTGTACGTACAGCGCACGCTGGTGGCGCCGATCCGCGAGCTGGCCGCGGCCGCCCGGCGCATCGAAGCGGGCGACTACCAGGCGCCGCTGCGCGAAAACACCCGCGACGACGAGGTCGGGGAACTGGTGCGCGGTTTTGCCCGCATGCGTGATGCGATCGCCCGCCACGACCGCGAAGTGCGGCGCATGGCCTACACCGACGCCTTGACCGGGCTCACCAACCGCCTGGCGTTCCGCGAGGCGCTGGACCATCGGTTGATGGCCGCACGTGCGTCCAATCACCGGTTGGGTCTGCTGTTTGCCGATATCGATGATTTCAAGCGGGTCAATGACACGCTGGGCCATGAGGCCGGCGACGAGGCGTTGCTGCAGTTCGCCCAGCGCATCGGCCGCGCAGTGACCGAGGCCGGCGGCGACGATGCCGTGCTGGCGCGGTTCGGCGGCGACGAATTCGTGATCCTCGTTGGTGATGGCGATGTTGCGGCCAATGCGCGATTGCTGGCCGAAGTGCTGGTGCGCGAGCTGGGCAAGCCGCTGGTGGTGCAGGGCAGGGAACTGTTCCTGGGCACCTCGATCGGCGTGACCCTGTTCCCCGACGATGCCGCAGATGCGACGACGCTGCTGAAGAACGGCGACATCGCGATGTACCAGGCAAAGATGGCCGGCAAGAACTGCTATCGCTATTACAGCCGGGCCATGGATCACGCGGTCGAGCGGCGCGTGCACATGGAGCAGGAACTGCGCGGCGCCTGGGAGCGCGGCGAGCTGCGGCTGGCCTATCAGCCGATCTTCCGCATGCGTGACCGCCGCATGGTCGGTGTCGAAGTGCTGCTGCGCTGGCAGCACCCGACGCTGGGCACGATCCCGCCATCGGTGTTCATCGAGGTGGCCGAGCAGAGTGGCCTGATCGAGATCATCGGTCCGAAGGTGCTGCGTGCCGCCTGCATGGAAGCGGTGCAGTGGCCGCGGGGCGTGGCCGGTGACGAGTTGTTCGTCTCGGTCAATGTGTCGCCACGGCAGTTGCGCGGCGGGGAGCTGCCGGCGTTGGTTGCACAGTGCCTGCAGGAGTCGGGCCTGCCGGCCTCGCGCCTGCACCTGGAGCTGACCGAGACGGCGGTGATCGGCGATGAGATGCTGGCCGCGCAGCTGTTGGACCGCCTGCACCGGGCCGGGGTGAAGGTGTGGCTGGACGACTTCGGTACCGGTTTCTCCGGTCTCAGCCACCTGCGGCAGGTGCCGGTGGACGGCGTCAAGATCGACAAAAGCTTCGTCGCCGACATGCAGCGCGACCCGGACGACCTGGCCCTGACCACGGCGATCATCGCCATGGCCCACGCACTGGGCATCACGGTGGTGGCCGAGGGTATCGAACAGGAGGCCCAGTTCGAGCTGCTGGCCCAGCGTGGCTGCGACCTGGGTCAAGGCTACCGGCTGAGCCACCCGGTCACCGCCACCGAAGTGGTGCGGATGATCGAATCGGGCGCGTGAGGCGCTACAGCGGGCGCTTGCTCGGGTCGCCGGGCAGTTCGCGGACCAGCTTGGGGACCAGGTAGCCGGACAGCCGGGCAGTGAGGCCGGCAATCAGGGCCTTGGCCTGGATGTCGTCCACTTCGAAGTGGGCCACGCCCTCGACGCGATCCAACTGGTGCAGGTAATACGGCAGCACGCCGGCGGCGAAGCTGCGTTCGCTCAGGTCCTGCAGCGCCTGCACGCTGTCGTTGACCCCGCGCAGCAGCACCGCCTGGTTCAGCAGCTGGGCGCCGATGCCACGCAGGCGGGCCATCGCCATGTCGACGCTGGCGTCGAATTCATTGGCGTGGTTGGCATGGACCACGATCGCCAATGGCCACGGCAGGCTGCCCAGCCAGGCCAGCAGTTCCTCGTCCACGCGCTCGGGCAGCACGATCGGCAGGCGCGTGTGGATGCGCAACCGGCGGATGTGCGGGATCTGGCGCAGCGCATCGGTCAGCTCGGCCAGCTTGTGCGTAGCCAGCGACAGCGGGTCGCCGCCGGACAGGATCACCTCATCGATGTCCGGGTCTGCGGCGATGGCCTCCACTGCCTCCTGCCAGCCCCCCTTGGCGGCGTTCTCGGCGCCATAGTCGAAATGCCGGCGGAAGCAGTAGCGGCAGTTGATGGCACAGCTGCCGGTGGCCACCAGCAGGGCCCGGCCACGGTATTTCTGGATGACCCCGGTGGCCTTTTTGGCCGCGCCGTCGCCCACCGCGTCAAAGCTGAACCCGGGCGCCGGGCGCATCTCCGCGTCGATCGGCAGTACCTGCCGCAGCAGCGGATCGTGGGCGTCGCCACGGCGCATGCGGGCGACGAAACCCTCCGGCACGCGCAGCGCGAACTGGGCGATGGCCGCCTCCGATACGCCCAGCGCCGCGGCATCCAGATCCAGGCGGGCCAGCAGCGTCTGCGGGTCGCGCAGGGCCTGCCGCCACAGCTGCTGCCAGCGCGCGGGCGCGCTTGGCGACTGGGTCCGGGGGAAGGCGGAAAGCTGCATGGAGAGGGGGCCTGCGGTTATCATGGACACATAAACAGTTGCCCGCCGGGGTTCCGGTGGGCTTTCCATTCTATCCGGCTCGCCGCACGCGCGGCGGTTTCGCCATTTGAGGAGCTTGAGCATGGCCACTGCGGGCATGAACGATGTCAAGAACGGGATGAAGATCCTGGTCAACAATGAACCGGCCGTCATCTCCGAGACCGAGTTCATCAAGCCGGGCAAGGGCCAGGCCTTCACCCGCGTGCGCTATCGCTTCATCAAGTCGGGCCGCACGGTCGAAATGACCATGAAGGCGACCGACGACGTGGAAGTGGCCGATGTGGTCGATACCAACATGGACTACATGTACAGCGACGGCGAGTACTGGCATTTCATGGACCCGGAGACCTTCGAGCAGGTGCAGGCCGACAAGGCCGGCATGGGCGGCGCCGAGAAGTGGCTGAAGGGCGAGGAGTCCTGCATCGTGACCCTGTTCAACGGTTCGCCGATCTTCGTGCAGCCGCCGAATTTCGTTGAACTGAAGATCACCGAGACCGATCCGGGCGTCCGCGGCGACACCTCGGGCGGCGGCGGCAAGCCGGCCACCCTGGAAACCGGCGCCGTGGTGCGCGTTCCGCTGTTCGTCAACCAGGATGAAATCATCAAGGTCGACACCCGTTCGGGCGAGTACTCCTCGCGCGTCAAGTAATCCGGCGCAGCCGGATTACGGTAGTGCCGGCCGCTGGCCGGGTACGCGCCATCGCATTCGCGCTGGCGCTCCCACGATCCGCCATGGCGGATCGTGGGCCCCCACTCACCAGCATCCACACCCCGCCGCTTCGCGGCCGCCCCTGACTCAGGGGCTTGCCTTCCAGAAGCCCAGCGGTAGCCGTTTGACCGGTGATCAGTCGCCAGGTCGGAGCCAAGGCTACGTATGGTCCTTCCCCCAGCCAGTGAGCCCGCATGAGCGATAGCCCGCACCTCCCCGAAGCCTGCGACCTGCTCATCGAAGCCGGTTATGTCGTTCCGATCGAGCCGCATGCGGTGGTGCTGGAAGACCATGCCGTGGCCATCCGTGGCAGCGAGATCGTGGCCATCCTGCCGCGCGCCGAAGCGCGTGCGCGGTTCCGTGCCACCCAGGTTGTCAGCCGCCCAGAGGCGGCGCTGATGCCGGGCCTGGTCAACGCACATACGCACAACCCGATGACCCTGCTGCGCGGCGTCGCTGACGACCTGCCGCTGATGACCTGGCTGCAGCAGCACATCTGGCCGGTGGAAGCGGCGGTGATCGGTCCCGAATTCGTGGCCGACGGCACCACCCTTGCCATCGCCGAGATGCTGCGTGGCGGCACCACCTGCGCCAACGAGAACTATTTCTTCGGTGACGTGCAGGCCGCCGTCTACAAGAAGCACGGTTTCCGCGCGCTGGTCGGCGCGGTCATCATCGATTTCCCCACCGCCTGGGCCAAGACCGACGACGAGTACTTCGCCAAGGCCGGTGAACTGCATGACCAGTGGCGCACCGACCCGCTGATCGGCACCGCATTCGCGCCGCATGCGCCGTACACGGTCAACGATGCCAATTTCGAGCGGGTGCGGATGCTGTCCGACCAGCTGGACATGCAGGTGCATCTGCATACCCATGAAACCGCGCAGGAAATCACCGATTCGATCAAGCTGCACGGCCAGCGTCCGCTGGCGCGGCTGGATCGCCTCGGCCTGGTCAACGACCGCCTGATCGCGGTGCACATGACCCAGCTGACCGAGGCCGAGATCCACCTGTGCGCCGAGCGCGGCGTCAGCGTGGTGCACTGCCCGGAGTCGAACCTGAAGCTGGCCTCTGGTTTCTGCCCGGCCTGCGCCCTGCAGCGCGCCGGCGTGAACCTGGCCATCGGCACCGACGGCTGCGCCAGCAACAACGACCTGGACATGTTCAGCGAGAACCGCACCGCGGCGATCCTGGCCAAGGCCGTGGCCGACGATGCCACCGCGCTGGACGCGGCGACCACGTTGCGCGCCTCCACCCTCGGCGGCGCCCGCGCCCTGGGCTTCGGCGAGCGCATCGGCTCGATCGAGGTCGGCAAGCAGGCCGACCTGGTCTGCGTTGATCTGTCCGCGCTGGAGACCCAGCCGCTGCACAACGTGCTGTCGCAGCTGGTGTACGCCACCGGCCGCCAGCAGGTCAGCGACGTCTGGATCGCCGGCAAGCCCAAGCTGGTGCAGCGCGAGCTGGTCGGCATGGACCTGCCGGGCATCATCGCCAACGCGCGCCAGTGGCGCGAGCGCATCCGCCATATCCGCGCCTGAGTGCAGGCGCCGCAAGGACAACCGTCATGACTGCCCCCCACGCTTCTTCCAATTTCGATCAGGCCGAGCTGGACAAGTTCGCTGCGCTGGCCAACCGCTGGTGGGACGCCGATGGCCCGCAGAAACCGCTGCACGCACTGAATCCGGTGCGCCTGCAGTACGTTGCCGACCGCGCGTCGCTGCGTGGCGCACGCGTGCTCGACATCGGCTGCGGTGGCGGGCTGCTGAGTGAGGCGCTGGCCCAGGCCGGTGCCGAAGTGACCGCCATCGACCTCGCACCGGAGCTGGTCAAGGTTGCGCGCCTGCATGCCCTGGAAAGCGGCGTCAGCGTCGACTACCGGGTGCAGGCCGCCGAGGACCTGGCCGTCGAACAACCGGGCAGCTTCGATGTGGTGACCTGCATGGAAATGCTCGAGCACGTGCCCGATCCGGGCGCGATCATCGAGGCCTGCAAGCGTCTGCTGAAGCCGGGCGGACATCTGTTCCTGTCCACCATCAACCGCACCGCAGCCGCATTCGCCGTGGCCATCGTCGGTGCCGAGTACGTGGCACGGCTGCTGCCCAAGGGTACCCACCACTACCAGGAATTCATCAAGCCGGCCGAGCTGGCGCGTTGGCTGCGCGAGGCCGACCTGCAGCTGGCCGATGTCAGCGGCATGGCCTATGAGCCGTGGCGCAATCGCGCCCGCCTGAGCAGCCGTACCGACATCAACTACCTGGCCCACGCGGTCAAGGCGCCGTGACCGCGGCCGTGTTCCCGCGTGCGGTGCTGTTCGACCTGGACGGTACGCTGCTGGACAGCGCCCCGGATTTCGTCGCCACCCTTGATGCGATGCTGGCCGAGCGCGGCCGCGCACCGATCGATCCTGCGCAGTTGCGGCCAGTGGTGTCCAAGGGGTCACGGGCGATGGTGTCGGCCGCGTTTCCAGAGCTGGAAGCAGCCGAGCGCGATGCACTGATTCCCGAGTTCCTGCAGCGCTACGAAGCCTCGATCGGCCAGCATGCCGTGCTGTTCGACGGCGTCGCCGGCATGCTCGGTGCGCTGGACGAAGCCGGCACCGTGTGGGGCATCGTCACCAACAAGCCCGAATACCTGGCGCGGCTGATCGTGCCGCAGTACGGCTGGCAGCAGCGCTGCGCCGTGCTGGTCGGGGGGGACACCCTGGCCGAACGCAAGCCGCATCCGTTGCCGTTGCTGCACGCCGCGCAGCTGATCGGCATCGCAGCGGAAGACTGCGTGTACGTCGGCGACGATGAGCGCGACATCATCGCCGCGCGTGCTGCCGGCATGCCGTCGGTGGCGGCGCTGTGGGGCTACCGCCTGCACAGCGATGACCCGTTGGCCTGGCAGGCCGATGTGCTGGTCGAGAACGCCGGACTTCTGCAACTGGCCAGTCTCTGGCCGAACCGGCCGGCGACCCCGGCCCAGCCGTAAGGAACAACGTAGTGAGCAGTACCGCGCTGGATAGTTTCCTCGACAAGTGGCGCAGCCGCTGGCCGGAATGGTCGGTGGCCGAGCCGTTCGTGGCAGAACCGCAGCGCCATGTGGCGCTGGCGTGGTTCGCGCTGCTGCAGGAATTCGACGACATGCTCAACACCGCTGGCGACCCGCTGCCGGCGGACGCCAAGCTGGCGTGGTGGGGCGAGGAACTGCGCAGCTGGGCCGCGCAGCGTTCGCGGCATCCGCTGGGACGCGTGCTGGAGCCGGTGCGGGCACCGTGGGTGCAGCTGGCCGAGGCGCTGCCGGATCTGGTCGAGGCGCGCACCGTAGCGCTGGACGCTGCCGGCGCCGAACGCGCACTGGGCAACTATGCCGACGCGGTGGCTGCGGTCGAGGTCGTGGTGTTTGCCGACAAGCCGCGCAAGGGGGCTGGCCATGCCGTGCTGCTGCAGACCCTGGCCCAGCGCCTGCAGGACGCTGGCGTGGCCGGGGTTCCGCGCAGCCTGCTGGACGAAGATGCCGGCAACGCTGCACAGCGTTGGGCGCAGCAGTTGCTGAAAGGGTGGGGCACCCGCGTGCCCGGTCCACGTGCACGCCGGGTGTGGTCGAGCCTGGCGCGTGCACGTCTGGCGGCGCAGGCCGCCGGCAAACCGATTGAAGCCACGCCCGTGCGCACGTTGCTGCGCGTGTGGTGGGCCGCGCGCGGCTGAACCATCGGCCGCTGCGCTCGCCGGGCGTGGCCCGGCGCTACCGTGCGTGATGATCGGGTAGCGCCGGGCCATGCCCGGCGGGAACCTGTGTGCGTTATTTCCGTTCCAGCACCAGCAGCGGATCGATGCGGGTGTCGAACCAGTTCATGCCCCAGTGCAGGTGCGGCCCGGTGGCACGGCCGGTGGCGCCGACGGCGGCGATCACCTGGCCCTGTTCGACGCGATCACCGACCTTCACGTCGATGCGCGACAGGTGCAGGAAGTTCGAACTGACGCCGAAGCCGTGGTCGAGCAGCAGCGTGCCACCGGTCAGGTACAGGTCCGGCCCAGCGAACGTCACCACACCGGCCGCCGGTGCCTTCACCGGGGTGCCGGTCGGCACTGCGATGTCCATGCCGGAGTGGCCGGCACCGGGCTGGCCGTTGTACACGCGGGCGTTGCCGAAGCGGCCGCTGATGCGGCCCTGCACCGGCCAGATGAAGGTCTGGGTGAAATCGGTGCGGTTGTCGTCGCGCGCACGCGCAGCGGTGACCTGCGCCTGTTCGCGCTTGATCCGCTCGGCGATGGCCGGCGGCGGATTGACCGTCTTCGGCGGTACGCCGTTCACCCGCTCGGTCGGCCAGTCGCGCGCGGTCACGGCGATGGCGGCCGTCTCGCTGCTGCCATCCGGTCGGCGGATCTGCACCTGCAGCGGGCCCTTCTCATCGCGACCGATGCCGAACACCACGCTGCCGTAGCTGCTCACGCGCAGGTCGCGGCCTGCATAGCGCACGCTGCTGCCGGCGGGAACCTTGCCGATCACCAGCGCGCCCTGCGACGCGCTGGCCGGGAACACCACGCGGCTGTCGATCAGGTCGCCGATGCCGTCCTGTGCCTGGGCTGCGGGAGCGGAGAGCAGGGGCGCTGCCAGCAGCAGCGCCGCGAACATGAGTGCCGGACGCATCAGCGGTCGTAGGTCATGCGCTGGCCGGCGGGCTCGCCCACCAGCGTACTGCCATCCCAGACCAGCTGGCCGTTGACCCAGGTGGAGGCCACGCGCGAACGGAACGTGGTGCCCTCGAACGGCGACCAGCCGCACTTGGACAGCACATCCTCGCGCTTGACCGTGAACGGCACATCTTCCACCAGCACCAGGTCGGCGAAGTAACCTTCGCGCAGGAAGCCTCGCTCTTCCACATCGAACAACTGGGCCGGGGCATGGGCGAATTTCTGCACGACCTGCTCGCGGGTCAGCTTGCCTTCGTGCACGCGTTCCAGTGCGGCGACCAGCGCGTACTGCACCAGCGGCAGGCCGGACGGCGCCTGCGCATAGGGCTTCTGCTTCTCTTCCCAGGTATGCGGGGCGTGGTCGGTGGCCAGCACGTCCAGCACGTCGTCAGCCAACGCGGCGGTGATCGCCTCGCGATCGGCCACGTCCTTGATCGCCGGATTGCACTTGATCAGATTGCCCTTGGTCGCATAATCCGGGCGGGCGAAGTGCAGGAAGTGCACGCAGGTCTCGCCGGTGATCTGCTTGCGGCTGCCGTCGGCGCGGATCAGCGGGCCCTTCTCGAACAGGGCCAGTTCGTCGGCGGTGGAGATGTGCAGCACGTGCAGGCGGGTGCCGTGCTTGCGCGCCAGCGACATGGCCAGCCGCGTCGACTTGATGCAGGCTTCACGCGAACGGATGTCCGGGTGCATCTCCGGGGTCAGTGCGTCGCCGTACTTTTCCTGGAACGCTTTCAGGTTGGCATCGATCATCGGTGTGTCTTCGCAGTGCGTGATGATCGGGGTGGGGCACTCGCGGAAGATTGCGTCCAGGGTTTCGGGGTTGTCGACCAGCATGTTGCCGGTGGACGCGCCCATGAACACCTTCACGCCCGGCGCCTTCTTCGGATCGAGCGCACGGATGGCGTCGAGGTTGTCGTTGCTGGCACCGTGGTAGAAACCGTAGTTGGCCCAGGCACGGCCGCGCGCCAGCTCGTACTTGGCTTCCAGGATGGTCGAATCCAGGGTCGGCGGGTTGGTGTTGGGCATGTCCATGAAGCTGGTCAGGCCACCGGCCACGGCCGCGGCCGATTCGCTGGCGATGTCACCCTTGTGGGTCAGGCCGGGTTCGCGGAAATGCACCTGGTCGTCGATCATCCCGGGCAGCAGCCAGCGCCCGGCCGCATCCACCACCTGTTCGCCATCACGCGGAGTCAAACCCTTGCCGATCTGCGCGATGCGGTCGTTCTCGATACGCAGGTCGCCTTCGAAGGTGCGGCCTTCGTTGACCAGGCGGGCATTGGTGATGAGCGTGGAGGACATGTCAGTGTTTTCCTGTGCAACGGCAAGAGGGGGCGTTGGGAGAGTCGGGCACTGGATCGAAGCCGCCGGGATGGAACGGATGGCAGCGGCCCAGCCGTCGCGCCGCCAGCCAGCTGCCGCGCAGCGGGCCGTGCCGGGAGATGGCATCCATGGCGTATTCAGAGCAGCTCGGCACGAAACGGCAGCGAGGCCCCAGCAGGGGGCTGATGAAGCGCTTGTAGAAGCGCAGCACGGCGATGAGCAGGCGCGAGATCACGCAGTCATCTTAAGCCAGTTGGCATGAAGGCCGCATTTGTGCAGGATGGGCCGTTGGTCGCATGTCGTAGTTGGCCTGCGACCGCTAGCGGCACCCCTCCAGGTGCCGGACAGGTTCCGTACCGCGCAAGGCGGTCCGTGTTCGTCGGACCGCACCTTGGACCCGTTGACTCCTGGACTGAATGGAGCGGGCCCCCAAGGTTGCTGCTGCGGGTCGGGTAGGCTATAAAGGCCCGCTTTCCCGGGCCCCGGGGAATCCAAGGAAGAGCGTTTCGTGGCTGCTAAAAAAACTGCAAAGAAGGCCGTCAAGGCCGCCAAGAAAACCGCCAAGCCTGTTGTGAAGAAGTTGGCGGCCAAGCCCGTTGCCAAGAAGCCGGCCAGCAAGCCGGCGACCAAGGCGGCATCCTCACAGCCGGCGGCCAGGAAGGCCACCGCAAAGAAAGCGCCGGTGAAATCCGGCAAGCCGGCAGTGGCGAAGAAGCCCGCTGCGCCGGTCAAGGCCAAACCTGCCGCTGCCAGCAAGAAGGCGCCGGTGGTGAAGAAGGTTGCCAGCAAGGCTGCGCCGGTGAAGAAGGGCGCTGCCAAGCCGGCACCGAAGAAGGCAGCAGCCAAGCCGGCGCCGAAGGCAGTGGTGAAGAAGGTTGCCGCCGCGCCTGCTGCCAAGCCGGCAGCAAAGAAGGTGGCGCCTGCCAAGCCGGCACCAGCCAAGAAGGTTGCCAAGAATGTCGCCCCGCCGGCCGCCAAGCCGACGCCGGCCCCTGTAGTGAAGTCCGCACCGAAGCCAGCTGCGAAGCCGGCCCCGGCCAAGTCTGTCCCGGCCAAGACCGCGGCAGTGGCGGCAGCCAAACCGGCCCCCAAGCCGGCCCCGGCCGCCGCTTCTGCAGCATCGACCGCCCCGCAATCCAAGAATCCCGTGCCCGTTTCGAAATCGCCTGCCAAAACCGCCGTGAAATCCGATTCCGCTCCGAAGACCGTGACCCGCCCCGTGGGCAAGGTCGCCGTGGCCGTTGCCGCCCGTTCGACGGCACCTGCGCCGCGCAGCAAGTACAAGGTCGTCGAATACAAGACCGACGAGGCCACTGGCCGCCCGATCCTGCCGGCAGGCTACAAGCCGGCCTCGGACGAGGAGTACATGAGCCCGCTGCAGCAGGAGTACTTCCGTCAGCGCCTGCAGAACTGGCGCGCCGACCTGGTGGAAGAGTCCAAGCAGACCATCGAGAACCTGCGTGAGGAAGTGCGTGACATCGGCGATGAAGCCGAGCGCGCGACCCGCGAAACCGAGAACTCGCTGGAGCTGCGCACCCGTGACCGTTACCGCAAGCTGATCGGCAAGATCGACAGCACCCTCAAGCGCCTGGAAGCAGGCGATTACGGGTACTGCGTGGACACCGGTGAAGAGATCGGCCTGGAGCGCCTTGAAGCGCGCTTGACCGCCGAGCGCACCATCGACGCCCAGGAGCGTTGGGAGCACCTGCAGAAGCAGCAGGGCGACTGATTCCGGTTCTTTGTGATGTCATGCAAAAAGCCCGGCTTCGGCCGGGTTTTTTGTTGGGTGATGGTTGGCTGCGTAGAGCGGCGCCTTGGTTGTTCCGTGAGCGAGCGGGCGGGTCACCCGGGCCAGGACACGCCGTAAACCCATCCCTGGGGGCTCGGCCGCGCCATCCATGGCGCGAACGGTCCTGGCCCGGGTGACCCGCCCGCTCCAGACAGTTCCCGAGTGCGGCTGCTGTAGAGCCGAGCCCACGCTCGGCTCAGGCCGAAGCCGGCGGGTAGGGAAGAGAAAGAGCAAGAGCAAGAGCAGCTAAGCATGGCTTGGCTCTACCAGGAGCGGCCATGAGTATGCTCGCGGCTGTTGGGTCCGCCTTGTAGCGAGCCGAGCACCGCAGGGGAATCAGGGGCGAAGAGGCGCCGCTGTTTGAGCGCAGCGAGTTCGGTGCCGTCCCCTGATTCACCGAGGAGCGCAGGGCACCGGTGCGCAGCACCGGCTCGCGGATGGCGGCGCGTTTCTTTGGTTACTTTCTTTGCGCGCGCAAAGAAAGTGACACCCCGCCGCGGTCGCGGAAAGCGCCCGCCGGGCATGGCCCGGCGCTACCGGCGCGTGTGCGTACGGAAATCCGCTCTATTGCAGATCGCGCAGATTCAATTTCCGCAGCGTCGGGTTCTTCCATGCAGTTACCCCGGCCACGCTCAGCACCGCGAATCCGCCCAGTACCACCGCCGGTACCAGCCCCAGCACCTTGGCCATGGTGCCGGCATAGAACGCGCCCAGTTCGTTGGACGAACTGATGAAGATGCCGTTGATCGACGATACCCGGCCGCGCATCTCTTCCGGCGTGGCCAGCTGCAGGATGGTGGAGCGGATCACCACCGACACGCCGTCGAAGGCGCCGTAGAACAGCAGGATCAACGCCGACAGCCAGAAGTGCTGGGACAGGCCGAAGCCGATCACGCACAGGCCGAAGCCGGCGACCGCGAACAGCAGCACCCGACCGGCATTACGGTGCAGGGGGTGGCGCGCCAGCCACAGGCCAACGCACACCGAACCCAGTGCCGGCGCCGCGCGCAGGATGCCCAGGCCCTCCGGGCCGTGATGCAGGATCTCGTGCAGGAACGCCGGCAGCATCGCCACCACACCGCCCAGCAGTACCGAGAACATGTCCAGCGCCATGGCGCCGACCATGATCCGGTTGCCGACCACGAAGCGCGCGCCTTCGGCAATGCTCTTGAAGATCGGGGCGGCTGGGCCGGCATGCACCGGCTCTTCCACCTTCAGCGTGGCCAGGCAGCCCATCGCCAGCAGCGCGAAGGCCGTGGCCACCGCATAGGACAGGCCCTTGCCACCGAAGCCGACCAGCACGCCACCCAGTGCCGGGCCGGCGATCATGCCAGCCTGGAACACCACGGCGCCAAGGCCGGCGCCACGGGCAAAGTGCTCGCGTGCCAGCACGCGGGCGAACAACGCGTTGTAGATCGGCGACAGGAAGGCACGGACCATGCCGGTCAGCGCGATCGCCGCATAGATCGGCCACACGCCCTCAACCGGCAGCCAGCCCTTGGCCACGCTGGTCAGAACCAGCGCGGTGGCGACCAAGCCGGAACAGGCGACCATGCCCAGCTTGCGGCGCGGCAGATGATCCACCAGATAACCGGCGAACGGGGCCACGCAGAAGAACGGCAGCACCTCGGCCAGGCCGATCAGGCCCAGCGAGAACGGATTGCGGGTGACTTCGTAGATGTGCCAGCCGACGGTGACCGCGACCACCTGGTAGGACAGCATCGCGAAGATGCGATACGCCAGCAGCCTGGCGAAACCGGGCCGGGACAGCAGGCCCAGCGCGGTGTCTTCGGCCGTGGCGGGCTCGCTCACGACGGATCGCGCTGCAGCTGGGCCTGCGCGGTCTCGCGGATGAACGCCAGCATCGCCGCCACGCCGTTGCTGCGGGTCGGCGACAGGTGGCGGGCCAGGCCGATGTCCTGGATATAGCTGGGTTCGGTGGCCAGGATCTCCTGCGCGGTGCGCCCGGAGTACACGCGCAGCGCCAGGAAGATCAGGCCGGAGACGATGGCCGAATCGCTGATGGCGTGGAAGCGCAGCGACTGCGCGTTGCCTTCCGGCACGATCCAGACCATCGACTGGCAACCGAGCAGGCGGTGCTCTTCGGTCTTCCACGCGTCCGGGAAGGCGGGCAGCTTGCGGCCGAGGTCGATCAGGTACTGGTAGCGCTCGGACCAGTCGCCGAAGAAACCGAATTCCTCGGCGATGGCCGTCTGTGCCTCGGCGGCGGTGGGTTCAAGCGGGAACGGGGAGTCGATCACAACAGTCTCTACAGTAGGGAGCGTGGCCGGCGGACCGGCCACGGGGCAGGGCAGGTCAGCCGCGCTTGCGCGACCAGCGCACGCCCTGCGGGGTGTCTTCCAGCACGATGCCTTCGGCGGCCAGCTGGTCGCGGATGGCGTCGGAACGAGCGAAGTCACGTGCCTGCTTGGCTGCCGCGCGTTCGTCGATCAAGCCCTGGATACGCGCATCGTCGTCGCTGTCGCCGGCGGCGTTGCCGAACCATTGCGCCGGATCGGCCTGCAGCAGGCCCAGGGCGAGGCCGGCGCCAAGCAGTTCACTCTTCAACCGTGCGCGTTCGCCAGGATCGGTGGCGCGGCGCGCTTCACCGGCGATACGGGCCACTTCGGCCAGCGCCTGCGGCGTATTGAGATCGTCATCCAATGCCGCTTCGATCTCTGCCGGGATCACCGCGGTGGCGGCAACGTCGGCCAGCTCGCGCAGGGTGCCGTACAGGCGGTCGAGGGTGCGGCCGGACTGTTCGATCAGCGCATCGGACCAGTCCAGCGGCTGCCGGTAGTGGGCCGACAGCAACGCCAGGCGCAGCGCCTCGGGGGCATGCCTGCGGACCAGGTCGTGGACGCGCTCGATGTTGCCGATCGACTTGCTCATCTTGGCGCCGCCGAAGTTGAGCATGCCGTTGTGCAGCCAGAAGCGCGCGAACACCTTGCCGCCGTGCGCGCACTCGCTCTGTGCGATCTCGTTTTCGTGGTGCGGGAACTGCAGGTCGACGCCGCCGGCATGGATGTCGATGGTCTCGCCCAGGTGCGCGGCGGCCATCGCCGAGCATTCGATGTGCCAGCCCGGACGGCCGCGGCCCCAGGGCGATTCCCAGCCCGGCAGGTCGTCGCTGGACGGCTTCCACAGCACGAAGTCGCCGGGCGCGCGCTTGTAGGGAGCGACCTCGACCCGGGCGCCGGCCAGCATCTCGTCCGGATCGCGGCGCGACAGCTTGCCGTAGCCCTCGAAACTGCCGACGGCGAACAGCACGTGGCCCTCGGCGGCGTAGGCATGCCCGCTGCTGACCAGCTGCTCGATCATGGTGATGATCTGCGCCATGTGCGCGGTCACTTCCGGCTCGATGTCCGGCGGCACCACGCCCAGCGCGGCCATGTCTTCACGGTAGGCAGCAGCGAAACGGTCGGTGATGGTGCTGATCGGCACGCCCTGCTCGCGCGCGGCGGTGTTGATCTTGTCGTCCACGTCGGTGATGTTGCGAGCGTAGCGCAGGGCACCGAAGCGCCGCCGCAGCAGGTCGGCCAGCACCCCGAACACCACCGGCCCACGGGCGTTGCCGATGTGCACGTAGTTGTAGACCGTCGGGCCGCACACATACAGGGTCGGACAGGCCGGATCGAGCGGAGTGAACGGTTCGAGCTGGCGAGTCAGGTTGTTGTGCAGGCGCAGGGTCATGGGTCTGTGACTGGGGGACAAGCCTGTGATTTTAGAACGTGTCGGGGCCCTTTGGGGGGGACCGTTGCCACCGGTGGACGTCACCGGCGGCCGGGGTGGGGTGGGCAGGAACGGCGCGGACGGGTAATGTTCAGCCCCTTGCGGTCACCACTGCCTACACTATTGCCGTGTCCCTGCTCCCTTCGCCAATGAAAACCACCGCGTTGCTGACCCTGGCCTGCCTGTCGGCGCTGCCCGCCGTGGTCCTGGCCCAGGAGGCCGAGCCCCGCAACCGGGTGGTGATCGTGGAGAACGTGAAGTTCGACTACGCCCAGGTGCTCAACGTGGAGCCGGTGTTCCAGACCCTGCGTGCCACCCGCACCGAGGAGCACTGCGAGCCGGTCTCGACCCGTACCCTGGCCCCGGTCAATGTCACCGGCGAGGAGCCGGTGGAGGACAAGGGCCGCATCGGCCGCCTCTGGGATTCGGTTCGCTCGATGTTCAAGCGCAGCGACGAGGAGGTGCTGGAGGAACTGCCGGCCGAAGCCCCCGCCCCGGCGCCGGCCAACACGGGCCCGATGCTGACCCGGGACTGTCGTATCGTGCCCGTCGGACGCGAGTTCCGCCGCCCCATCGCCTATGACGTGGACTATGTCTACAAGGGCACCAAGTACCGTTCACGGCTGCCGGAAGACCCGGGCAACCGGCTGAAGATCCGGGTTTCGATCACCCCCTGGGTGGGCCCGGAGCAGGCTGCCGCCGGCACCCCCTGATTCTGCGACGCCGGCCTCTTGCGCCGGCCCCGGCCGCATGTAAAGATTGCCGACCAATGAAGCTCACCGACTTCCAGCACGACAGCAGCGCCGCCCGCCAGGCCACTGGCATGACGTCGCGTGCCCGTCGACCGGAACCCCACATTCTCGCTGGGTAATCCGGAGCTTTCTGCTGTTCGTCCGAAAAAAACCCAGCCCGCCGGCTGGGTTTTTTCGTTTCCGCGTCCTGAAAGCTTCATCTGCAACCTTTTCGTACCACCCTGGTTTCCGGTTTTCCCTTCCACCTTCCACCGCGTCGACCCTCGGCGCCGCTCATGCAAGGAATGATGATGTCCCCCAAGCACTTCCTGAACACCCAGGACTGGAGCCGCAGCGAACTTGACGCGCTGCTGACCCAGGCTGCGCTGTTCAAGCGCAACAAGCTCGGCGACCAGCTCAAGGGCAAGTCGATCGCGCTGGTGTTCTTCAATCCGTCCATGCGCACCCGCACCAGTTTCGAGCTGGGCGCGTTCCAGCTCGGTGCCCACGCAGTGGTGCTGCAGCCGGGCAAGGATGCATGGCCGATCGAGTTCAACCTCGGCACGGTGATGGACGGCGATACCGAAGAGCACATCGCTGAAGTAGCCAAGGTGCTCGGCCGCTACTGCGACATCATCGCCGTGCGCGCGTTCCCGAAGTTCGTCGACTGGGCCTACGACCGCCAGGACGTCGTGCTCGAGAGTTTCGCCAGATACTCCCCGGTGCCGGTGATCAACATGGAGACCATCACCCATCCGTGCCAGGAACTGGCGCACGTGATGGCCCTGCAGGAGCATTTCGGTACCCAGGACCTGCGCGGCAAGAAGTACGTGCTGACCTGGACCTACCACCCCAAGCCGCTGAACACCGCAGTGGCCAACTCGGCGCTGACCATCGCCACCCGCATGGGCATGGACGTGACGCTGCTGTGCCCGACCGCCGACTACATCCTCGACGAGCGCTACATGGGCTGGGCCGAGCAGAACGTGGCCGAGAGCGGTGGTTCGCTGAAGATCAGCCATGACATCGACAGTGCCTATGCCGGTGCCGACGTGGTCTACGCCAAGAGCTGGGGCGCGCTGCCGTTCTTCGGCAACTGGGAGCCGGAGAAGCCGATCCGCGACCAGTTCAAGCACTTCATCGTCGACGAGCGGAAGATGGCCCTGACCAACAACGGCGTGTTCAGCCACTGCCTGCCGCTGCGCCGCAACGTCAAGGCGACCGACGGCGTGATGGATTCGCCGCAGTGCATCGCCATCAACGAAGCCGAGAATCGCCTGCATGTGCAGAAGGCGATCATGGCTGCTGTTGCAGGCCGCTGATTTTCGTACGTCGTTCAAGCACTCCAGACAATCCGCCGGGCATGGCCCGGCGCTACCAGGACATACCCCCCCATGAGCAACAAAGACGTCGTTCTCGCCTTCTCCGGCGGCCTTGATACCAGCTTCTGCGTGCCGTACCTGCAGGAGCGCGGCTACAACGTGCATACCGTGTTCGCCGATACCGGCGGCGTGGATGACGAAGAGCGCGATTTCATCGAGAAGCGTGCCGCCGAGCTGGGTGTCACCAGCCACCAGACCGTCGATGGCGGTCCGGCCATCTGGTCCGGCTTCGTCAAGCCATTCGTGTGGGCCGGCGAGGGCTACCAGGGCCAGTACCCGCTGCTGGTGTCGGACCGTTACCTGATCGTCGATGCCGCGCTCAAGCGCGCTGCCGAACTGGGCACCAACATCATCGCCCACGGCTGCACCGGCATGGGCAACGACCAGGTGCGCTTCGACCTGGCAGTGAAGGCCCTGGGCGACTACCAGATCATCGCGCCGATCCGCGAGATCCAGAAGGAACACACCCAGACCCGCGCCTACGAGCAGAAGTACCTGGAAGAGCGTGGCTTCGGCGTGCGCGCCAAGCAGCAGGCCTACACCATCAACGAGAACCTGCTGGGCCTGACCATGTCCGGCGGCGAGATCGATCGTTGGGAAGCACCGGGCGAGGGCGCCCGTGGCTGGTGCGCACCGCGCGCCGAGTGGCCGGAACAGGCGCTGACCGTCACCCTGAAGTTCGTCGAAGGCGAAGCCGTCGAGCTCAATGGCAAGGCACTGCCGGGCGAGCAGATCCTGGCCCAGCTCAACAAGCTGTTCGCCCCCTACGGCGTCGGCCGTGGCGTGTACACCGGCGACACCGTGATCGGCCTGAAGGGCCGCATCGTGTTCGAGGCACCGGGCCTGGTCTCGCTGCTGGCCGCGCACCGCGCGCTGGAAGATGCGGTGCTGACCAAGCAGCAGAACCGCTTCAAGCCGGACGTGGCGCGCAAGTGGGTGGAGCTGGTGTACGAAGGCTTCTACCACGACCCGCTGAAGACGGACATCGAAGCCTTCCTGAAGTCCTCGCAGGCCAAGGTCAACGGCGAAGTGGTGCTGGAAACCCGCGGCGGCCGCGTCGATGCCGTTGCGGTGAAGTCGCCGCACCTGCTCAACACCAAGGGCGCCACCTATGCGCAGTCGGCCGACTGGGGCGTGGAGGAGGCCGAGGGCTTCATCAAGCTGTTCGGCATGAGCTCGACCCTGTACGCGCAGGTCAACCGCTGAGCGGTTGACCACGCATTCCACCTCAACCCCGCGCCGTTGGCGCGCCCCCTTCAACAAGAAGGGGGCTCTCCACCAGACGCGTTCCGGTAGCGCCGGGCCATGCCCGGCGGAATTCCACAGGAACTGTTGATTCATGCTTGAACAGACGCTCGATCACCTGCAGGCACTGGTGTCCTTCGACACCCGCAACCCGCCGCGTGCGATCACCACCGGTGGCATCTTCGATTACCTGCGCGACAACCTGCCCGGGTTCAATGTGGAGGTGATCGACCATGGCGCCGGCGCGGTCAGCCTGTATGCCGTGCGCGGCACGCCGAAGTACCTGTTCAACGTGCATCTGGACACCGTGCCGGACTCGCCGCACTGGAGTGCCGACCCGCACGTGATGCGCCGCCTGGACGACCGCGTGGTCGGCCTTGGTGTGTGTGACATCAAGGGCGCGGCTGCGGCGCTGGTGGCGGCCGCCAATGCCAGTGATGGCGACGCGGCCTTCCTTTTCTCCAGCGATGAAGAAGCCAACGATCCGCGCTGCATCGCCGCGTTCCTGGCCCGGGGCATTGCGTACGAAGCGGTGCTGGTGGCCGAACCGACCATGAGCGAAGCGGTGCTCGCGCATCGTGGCATCAGCTCGGTACTGATGCAGTTCGCCGGCCGTGCCGGCCATGCGTCGGGCAAGCAGGACGCGGCCGCCAGTGCGCTGCACCAGGCGATGCGCTGGGGCAACCGCGCGCTGGACCATGTCCAATCGCTGGCCTCGGCACGCTTCGGTGGATTGACCGGCCTGCGCTTCAACATCGGGCGCGTGGAAGGTGGCATCAAGGCCAACATGATCGCGCCGGCGGCGGAAGTGCGTTTTGGTTTCCGGCCGCTGCCGTCGATGGATATCGATGCGCTGCTTGCGACCTTCGCCGGCTTCGCCGAACCGGAAGCGGCGCTGTTCACCGAAACCTTCCGCGGCCCCAGCCTGCCGGCGGGGGATATCGCCGAAGCCGAGCACCGCCGCCTGCTGGCGCGCGACGTGGCCGACGCGCTGGACCTGCCGATCGGCAACGCGGTGGACTTCTGGACCGAGGCATCGCTGTTCTCGGCCGGTGGCTACACCACGATGGTGTTCGGCCCGGGCGACATCGCCCAGGCCCACACTGCCGATGAGTTCGTGACGCTGGAGCAGCTGCAGCGCTACACCGACGCCGTACACCGGATCATCGCCGCCGGCGCCTGATCGACCCACAACGCCGCTGCGCTTCTGCGCGGCGGAACTGCAACGCGGCGACCGCCGCCTGTGACGAAACCGAAATGTCTCCTGCCCTCCAGCCCCACCGCCAGACCCGCCAGACCATCGTGCGCCTGCTCTCGAGCATGGCCAGCGCGAAGGAGATCAGCCAGTACCTCAAGCGCTTTTCGCAGCTGGACGCCAAGCGCTTCGCCGTGGTCAAGGTCGGCGGCGCGGTGCTGCGCGACGATCTCGACGCGCTGACCTCATCGCTGTCGTTCCTGCAGGAAGTCGGCCTGACCCCGATCGTGCTGCACGGCGCCGGCCCGCAGCTGGATGCGGAACTGTCGGCCGCCGGCATTGAAAAGCAGACGGTCAACGGCCTGCGGGTGACCTCGCCGGAAGCGCTGGCGATCGTGCGCCGGGTGTTCCAGCAATCCAACCTGCGTCTGGTCGAAGCGCTGCAGCAGAACGGTGCGCGCGCCACCTCCATCACCGGCGGCGTGTTCGAGGCGGAGTACCTGGGCCTGGACACCTACGGCCTGGTCGGCGAGGTGAAGAAGGTCAACCTGGCGCCGATCGAGGCCAGCCTGCGTGCCGGCTCGATTCCGGTCATCACCAGCCTGGGCGAGACCGCCGGTGGGCAGATCCTCAACGTCAATGCCGACTTCGCCGCCAACGAACTGGTGCAGGAGCTGCAGCCGTACAAGATCATCTTCCTGACCGGTACCGGCGGCCTGCTGGACGAGCAGGGCAGCGTGATCGATTCGATCAACCTGTCCACCGAGTACGACCACCTGATCGCGCAACCGTGGATCCACGGTGGCATGAAGGTGAAGATCGAACAGATCAAGTCCCTGCTGGACCGGTTGCCGCTGGAATCGTCGGTGTCGATCACCCGGCCGGCCGATCTGGCCAAGGAACTGTTCACCCACAAGGGCTCGGGAACGCTGGTGCGCAAGGGCGAGAAGGTGCTGCGTGCAACCGCCTGGAGCGAGCTGGACCTGCCGCGCCTGAAGGGCCTGATCGAATCCAGTTTCGGCCGCACCCTGGTGCCGGACTATTTCGAGAGGACCACGCTGCTGCGCGCGTACGTCAGCGAGAACTACCGCACGGCGGTGATCCTCACCGACGAGGCCGAGGGCGTGTACCTGGACAAGTTCGCCGTGCTCGATGATGCGCAGGGCGAAGGCCTTGGCCGCGCGGTCTGGAACGTGATGCGCGAGGAAACCCCGCAGCTGTTCTGGCGCTCGCGCAACGGCAACCCGATCAACCACTTCTACTACGCCGAGTCCGATGGCTGCTACAAGCAGGGTCATTGGAAGGTGTTCTGGTACGGTGCCGATGGCATCGACCGGATCAGGACCTATGTCGACCACTGCGCGGTGCGTGCGCCGAGCCTGGAGGGCTGAGCGCGATGAACCATGCAGACTGGACCCGGGTACCCACGTTGACCGGCACGCATGCGCGGCTGGAACCGCTGCAGATGAGCCACATCGACGGCCTGCGCGGCGCGTTGGGCGAAGGCGCGCTGTCCAGGCTCTGGTACACCCAGGTGCCCGATGCGAAGGCCATGACCGGCTATGTGCAGGCGGCGCTGCAGGCACAGGCCGAAGGCAAGGTGCTGCCGTTCGTGGTGTTCGATGCCAACGACCAGATCGTCGGCACCACCCGTTACTACGATCTGCAGCCGGACGTACCGCGGCTGAGCATCGGCTACACCTGGTATGGCGAATCGGTGCAGCGCACCGGGGTCAACTCCGAAACCAAGCTGATGCTGCTCAGCCATGCCTTCGAGCGGCTGGAATGCCTGAGCGTGGTGTTTGAAACCAGCTGGTTCAACTTCACCTCGCGCACCGCGATCGCACGCCTGGGCGCCAAGCAGGATGGCGTGCTGCGCAATCACCGCCGGCATCCCGACGGCACGCCGCGCGACACCGTCATCTTCTCCATCATCGATGCGGAATGGCAGGGCGTGAAACGCCACCTGCAGCACCGCCTCGATTCGCACGCATGAGCACGCACGCATGAGCACTTCCTCCTCGTTCACCGTCGGCATCGTCGGCGCCCGCGGCCATACCGGCGCCGAGCTGATCCGCCTGGTGGCAGCGCATCCGAACCTGCAGCTGGGCTTCGTGTCCTCGCGCGAACTGGCCGGGCAGCGGGTGTCCGACCACTACCCGCAATGGCAGGGCGAACTGCAGTTCGAGAATCTCGACGCCGACGCCGTTGCCGCCAAGGGCGTGGACGCGGTGATCCTGGCCCTGCCCAACGGCCTGGCCGCGCCGTTCGTGACGGCGCTGGAAACGGCGAAGCCGGACACGGTGATCGTCGACCTGTCGGCCGACTACCGTTTCGACAACACCTGGTACTACGGCCTGCCCGAGCTTACCCGCAGCCGTTACCGCGGACAGAAGCACATCAGCAACCCCGGCTGCTATGCCACCGCGATGCAGCTTGCGATCCATCCGCTGCTGGATCTGCTGGCTGGTCCGCCGCAGTGCTTCGGCGTGTCCGGCTACTCGGGTGCGGGCACCTCGCCGTCGGACAAGAACAACGTTGAACTGCTGGCCGACAACCTGATGCCGTACGCGCTGACCAACCACGTGCATGAGCGCGAGGTTTCCGTGCAGCTGGGCGTGGCGGTCGAATTCATGCCGCACGTCGCGCCGCATTTCCGTGGCATCACCCTCACCGCCAACCTGTGGTTGAACCGCGTGCAGACCCGCGAGCAGATCGTCGAGCGCTTCCAGCAGGCCTACGCCGGTGAAGCACTCATCGAGGTCGTGGACGAGGCGCCGTGGGTGAGCCGCATCGCTGGCCGCCACGGTGCCCAGGTCGGCGGCTTCACGCTCGCCCCGGGCGGCAAGCGGGTGGTGGTGGTGGCGACCCTGGACAACCTGCTCAAGGGCGCGGCCACCCAGGCCATGCAGAACCTCAATCTTGCGCTGGGCATCGACGAACTGACGTCGATCCCGCACTGAAACCGTACAGGAGCTCCCCATGGCAGACCTTCTTTGGCAGAAGCCAGGCGTCGCTGTCGATGCCCAGATCCAGACCTTCCTCGCCGGCGACGACGTGATCCTCGATCGCGAGTTCTTCCTGCATGACATTGCTGCCAGCGCCGCGCATGCGCAGGGCCTGCAGCACATCGGCATCCTCAGCGCCGACGAACTGGCCGGGTTGCTGCGTGAACTTGAGGTGCTGGCGCAGGACTTCCGCGAAGGCCGCTTCGTGCTGGATACGCAGTATGAGGATGGCCATTCGGCGATCGAGGCACGGTTGACCGAGCGCCTTGGCGATGCCGGCCGCAAGATCCACACCGGCCGCAGCCGCAACGACCAGATCCTGGTCGCCACCCGGCTGTGGTTGAAGGAAAAGCTGCAGCGCGTGGCGCAGGTCAGCGCCGAAGTGGCAAAGGTGGCACTTGACCGTGCGCAGGCCGAGCAGCATCTGCCGATTCCCGGTTACACCCACATCCAGCGTGCCGTGGTGTCCTCGGCCGGCATGTGGTGGGCCGGTTGGGCCGAAGCCTTCATCGACAACGCCGTGCGTGCCCGCGATACCCATGCACTGGTCGATGCCAATCCGCTTGGCACCGCCGCCGGTTACGGCGTGAACCTGCCGCTGGATCGCGAGCACACCACCGCCGCGCTCGGCTTTGCGCGCATGCAGATCTCGCCGATCTACGCGCAGCTGTCGCGTGGAAAGTTCGAACTGGCTGCGCTGGAAGCGCTGGGCGGTGCCACCCTGGACCTGCGCCGCATTGCCTGGGACCTGTCGCTGTTCACCAGCGCCGAATTCGGTTTCGTCGCGTTGCCGGCGCAGTACACCACCGGCAGTTCGATCATGCCCAACAAGCGCAATCCGGACGTGATCGAGCTGATGCGGGCGACCCATGCCAGCGTCGCCGCTGCACGCACCGAAATCGAGCAGCTGCTGTCGCTGCCGTCGGGCTACCACCGCGACCTGCAGTCGTCCAAGGGCGCCATCTTCCACGGCTTCGGGCGCGGCCTGGCCGCGCTTGAACTGCTGCCGGCGCTGCTGGCCAACCTGGAATGGCGCGATGACAAGCTGCGTGCAGCGATCGATTCGGGCATGTATGCCACCGATGTCGCGGTGGAAGCTGCGGTAGCGGGCGTACCGTTCCGCGAGGCCTACAAGGCTGCTGCTGCCGGTGCCGACAGTGCCGGGCAGGGGCGCACGCCGGAAGGCAGCCTGGCGGCGCGCGTATCGCCGGGTTCGGCGTCGGACCTGCGCCTGGATGAACTGCGCGCGCGCTGGCAGGCGCTGTCCTGATGGCCGGCACCGTCTACCTGGTGCTGGCGATGCGCCTGCCGGGCTTCAACGACGCCGTGGTGCAGCCGCACCGCGACTTCCTCGATGCGTTGCAGGCCGAGGGCCGGCTGCAGCTGACCGGCGGCTTTGCCGACGGCAGCGGTGGCGCCTATGTGCTGTGCAACCTCGACAGCCTCGCGCAGGCGCAGGCCATCGTCGCCACCGATCCGCTGGTGACGATGCAGGCATCGGCGCTGAGCGTCCATGAATGGAATACCCGCTGAGGCGCCCCTGATGACTGTCCACGCCGCCCACGTTGCATCGCCGTTCCCCGAACAAGCGCTGCCGTCGTGGCGGCGCGCCGTGCTCAAGGTCGGCAGCAGCCTGCTGGCCGCCGACGGTGGTGGCCTGTCGCCGCGCCACGCGCTGGGCCTGGCCCAGTTCGTTTCGGCCAACGTGCTGGCCGGGCGCGAGGTCGTCATCGTCTCTTCCGGCGCGGTCGCTGCCGGCCGCGCGATCCTGCCCCGGGCCGATGAACCCGGTGCGGCGATGGCGGCGCGGCAGGCGTTGGCGGCCCTGGGCCAGGCGCAGCTGATCGGTCTGTGGCAGCGCTTCTTCGAGCGCCCGGTGGCGCAGGTGCTGCTGACCCATGACGATCTGCGCAACCGCCGCCGCTATCTCAATGCGCGGGCAACCCTCAACGAGCTGCTGCGGCTTGGCGCGCTGCCGGTGGTCAACGAGAACGACACCGTTTCGGTGGATGAGCTCAAGCTCGGTGACAACGACAACCTGGCCGCGACGGTGGCAGCGCTGGTCGATGCCGATGCACTGTTCATCGCCACCGACATCGACGGTCTCTACAGTGCAGATCCGCGCACGCATGCCGATGCCCGGCCACTGCATGAAGTGGCCGAGTTGAACGATGCCGTGCTGGCGATGGCTGGCGGCGCCGGTTCGGTCGCCGGTACCGGCGGCATGCGCACCAAGCTGGAGGCCGCAGCCAAGGCCGGCCGTGTCGGCATCGAAACCTATCTGTTCAATGGCCGCAGCGGCGACGTTGTGCGCGCGCTGGCGCAGGATCGCCTGTTCGGCACCCGTATCCATGCAGCACGCAGCCGCGAGGCGGCCCGCAAGCACTGGCTGCGCCACGCTCCGCTCGCCGAAGGCGCGATCCTGATCGATGCCGGCGCCGCCCTGGCGATGCGCGAGAAGGGGGCATCGCTGCTGCCCGGTGGCATCACCGGTGCCGACGGCGCGTTCCGGCGCGGTGACATGGTGCAGGTATGCTGGAACACCGACGCCGGCCGGGTGTGCGTGGCCCGTGGTGTGAGCCAGTACGCCGCAGATGACGTGCGCCGCATTGCCGGCCGCCACACCCGCGACATCCAGACCGTGCTCGGCTACAACTACGGCGGTACCGTCGTCCATCGCGACGATCTGGTGCTGCCATGAACCCACTGCAGGATATGCCGATGAGTGAAATCGAATCGCAGGCCCGTGCCTGCCGCGACGCGGCCCAGGTGGTTGCCGGCCTGGACAGCGATGCGCGCAGGGCACTGCTGCAGGCGATGGCGCAGGCGCTGGAGGTCAATGCCGGACAGATTCTTGCAGGCAATGCACGCGACCTGGCCGCCGCCCGCGACAAAGGTGTGGGCAGCGCGATGCTCGACCGCCTGGCACTGGATCCGGCGCGCCTGCTGGCGATGGCCGACGCCGTGCGCGAGGTGGCCGGCCTGCCGGACCCGGTCGGGCAGGTGACCCGCGACGACGTGCGTCCGAACGGCATCCGCGTACAGAAGGTGCGCGTGCCGCTGGGAGTGATCGCGATGATCTACGAAGCACGCCCGAACGTGACCGCCGAAGCCGCCGCGCTGTGCCTGAAGGCGGGCAACGGCGTGATCCTGCGTGGCGGCTCGGAGGCGATCCATTCCAATACCGCCATCGCCCAGGCGTTGGCGGGGGCATTGAAGGCCAACGGCGTGCCCCCTGCCGCTGTGACGGTGCTGACCGACCTGCGTCGCGAAGCAATGCTGGAACTGCTGCAGCTGCACGAACTGATCGACCTGGCCATCCCGCGCGGTGGCGAAGGCCTGATCCGCTTCGTCGCCGAGCACGCACGGGTACCGGTGATCAAGCACTACAAGGGCGTCTGCCACCTGTTCGTCGATGCCAGTGCCGATCTCGACAAGTCAGTCGATCTGCTGGTGGACGGCAAGTGCAGTCGCCCGTCCGCGTGCAATTCACTGGAAACCCTGCTGGTGCACCGGGACATTGCCGCAGCGTTCCTGCCGCGTGCTGCACAGGCGCTGGCCGAACGTGGCGTGCAGCTGCGCGCAGACGAGCGCGCGCAGCCATTGCTGCCGGGGAGCACCGCGGCCAGCGAAGACGACTACGCCGCCGAATTCCTTGATCTGGTACTGGCGGTCCGCGTGGTCGACGATCTTGATGCAGCGATCGCGCACATCCGTACCTATACCTCCGACCACACCGAAGTGATCGCCACTGAAGACGTAGCCAGTGCCGAGCGTTTCGTCAGCGCATTGCGCTCGGCGGTGGTGATGGTCAACGCGTCTTCGCGTTTTTCCGATGGTGGCCAGCTTGGCCTCGGCAGCGAGATCGGCATCTCCACCACGCGCCTGCACGCCTATGGCCCGATGGGGCTGGAAGCGCTGACAGTCGAACGGTTCGTGGTGCGCGGCGAAGGCCAGGTCCGAAGGTAGGGTCACAGCCGGGCTGCGCCCGGCACCCGCAGAGGCCACGGCAACAGCCGAAGCAACAGCAACGGCAACAGCCGAAGCAACAGCGGGGTTCCTGCGGGATAGCGGGGTGGGTCCGGTTGCGGGGGACGCCGTGAACCCGTCCATGGGGGCTTGGCCGCGGCATCCATGCCGCGGACACCCCCGCAACCGGACCCACCCCGCCTTCGACAGATCTCCGCAATCTGTCGGGATGGCATGACTTGCTCTTGGTGGGTGTCGACCTTGGTCGACACGTAGATCCACGCCATGCGTGGATGCTCTTTGATGAATTGTCGACTATTCGATTTCGATGGAGATTCATCCACGCATGGCGTGGATCTACCAGATTGCGGAAATCTGTCAGAGGTGGGGCGGTGTGGGTAGGCAGGACCGTTGGCGCCATGGATGGCGCCATCGAGCCCCCATGGATGGGTTTACGGCGTGTCCTGCCTGCCCATACCGCCCCGCCATCCCACGGAATGCCAGCTGTTGCTTCGGCTGTTGCTGTTGCTTCGGCCTCTGCGGGTGCCGGGCGCAGCCCGGCCGAACCCCCGTTACCTCAACAGCTGCGCGGTCATGCCCAGCGGCCGTGCATGCTCATCCATGTGCAGGGTGATGGCCTTGGCACCGAACATCTGTTCGGCAAGCTGATCGCTGGCACCCAGCGAATGGGCGATCTCCGCACGACTTGCGTCCTCGTGCGGGCCGCGCCGTTCCTTGCCGGAGAAGCGGTAGCGGTTGTACTCGGCCCAGGCGATCAGCAGCAGCGCACAGCACGCCAGGATCACCGGCAGGGCGATGATCACGAACGGGTCCAGATGCTGCTTGCGCTCGTACAGCTGCAGCCACGCCAGCTGCCCACCGAGCAACCAGGACACCAGCGTGACCAGCGGTGCCCACAGGTAGAAGTAGAACCCCCAGAATGCCAGGGTCACAAAGCCCCAGGCAGTGCGCTGCAGGCGGGGCTGCTTGCGCGGTTTCTGGATCAGGCGCGAGTCGAAGCGGTTGGACGGCGTCCTGGCAGTCGTCTGGCGATGTGCGTTCATCGGATACCTCTGTCTGGGCTGACCCAGGTGGCTCGCTTGCCACGCCGCCGGAGAAGGGTCTTCGGCAGCGCCACCAGCGTGGTGAACAGGCTGATCAACCAGTACGCCATCGGGTACCAGATGACCCAGAAATAGTTGCGGCCGATATGCGTTTCGTAACGCCTGTCGATGATCAGGCTGCTGGCGAACTGCAACAGGCAGACCAGGGCCAGGATCACGCCATGCCATTGCGGCAGCAACGTGTCGATGTACAGCGACGGCGGCATCGGGATGAACTTGCCCACTGCCCACAGCAGGATGATCACCAGCATGGTGTAGGCCCACAGCACGCTGAGGATGTATTCCAGCAGCACGCCCCACATCCGCCGCTTGCGCCAGCTGAACAACGAGGAGCCGTGGCGCAGCAGGACTTCCACGCCGCCCTGTGCCCAGCGCAGTCGCTGCCGCCACAGGCCCTTCAGCGTTTCCGGCATCAGGATGAAGCACAGCGCATTGGGCTCGTAACGGATGTCCCAATGATCCAGCTGCAGCCGCCAGCTGATGTCGATGTCTTCGGTGACCATGTCATCGGCCCAGTAGCCGATGCGATGCAGGGCGGTGCGACGGAACGCGGCAATGACGCCGGATACGGTGAAGATGCGGCCGTACACGCGTTGGGCGCGCTTGATCATGCCGATGATCGAGGAGAACTCCGCCACCTGCAGGCGGCCGAGCAGGGTGGAGCGGTTGCGGATGCGCGGGTTGCCGGTCACCGCACCCACGCGTGGGCCGCTGGTCAGGTGCCAGACCATCCAGTGCATGGCGAACTCTTCCAGCATGGCATCACCATCGATGCACACCAGGTACTCCGATCTCGCGGCCAGCGCGCCCATGCGCAACGCGTTGGCCTTGCCCAGGTTGCGGTCCAGGTGGACCACGCGCAGGCGCGGATGAAGCGCTGCAAGCGCGTCAAGGCGGGTGCCGGTGTCGTCGGTGCTGCCATCGTTGATGGCGATCACCTCAAAGTCCGGATAGCGCTGGGCGAATGCCGCGCCGAGGGTGTCGTCCAGGTTTGCCGATTCGTTGTGGCACGGGATCAGCAGGCTTGCGAACGGATACTCCGCCATCGGTGGTGGGTCGTTGCGCGGCCGCGACTTCCGCTCACGGCGGAAGAAGTAGTACAGGCCCCCGGACATCCAGAAGAACGCCATCACCATGGGGTAGAAGAAGGCGAACTGGAACATGGCGTTGAGCCACGGATTCATGTCCACGTCACTTCTCCGGGTACGGGAAGTTGCGCGCGGACATCGCCGCGCGTGCATCCTGGGTCGACGGCTTGTCGGCGATGAAATCGTCCGGGTACCACGCGAAATGGCGCACGCCCTGTGCCTGCAGGCGGCGGATCTGCGCGCGCAGCTGTTCGCCGCTGATCGGCCGCTGCGTGCGCCAGTCCACCGTCTGCAGCTCGAACATCGTGTGCTTCAGCTCGGGGTCGTGCGCACGCACGGCCACCACCAGCTTGTCCAGCCAACGCTGCGGGCGGCGGCTGCCTTCCATCCATGGCATCGCCATCAGCGCGGTGCGGTCGTAGGCCTTGTTGAACAGGTCCAGGCGCTGGGCGAACCACGCCGCGCTCTGCGGCTCCAGCACCGGCTGCGCGTACAGGTTGCGCACGGTGCCCAGCTTGGGGCGCCAGCGTTGTGCGCTGTCACGCAGTTCCAGGGTGAAATCAATCAGCGCCTGGGTGCGGCCGCCGTCGCTGCCTTCCTGCGGCAGCTGGGCCAGTTCGGTATCGCGCACGTAGCCGTCATCGTGGAACAGCAGGCCTTCGAAATACGAATTGATCGCCAGGTCTTCGTAGATGTCCTTGATGATCTGCCGTGCCTGCGGCTTGGTGAAATCCAGGCGGTACATGCCATCGCGTTCCGGGCTCTGGATGCCCAGCGCCGCACGCTGCGCGGCGTCGGGCAGTTCATAGCCCAGCACCGGCAACCACGCATACACCTTCACCCCGGCACGGGTTTTCAGCTGCCAGGCGACGCGGTTGAACAGGTCCGCGCGCATCGGCAGGTGGCGGTTCGGGAAGTACAGGGCATCGGCGGTGTTGTTGCCGTCCGGATCGGCGAAGGCCTGCAGGTAGACATGGGTCGGGCCGATCCGCTTCACCCGCTCGATCAGCGCATCCAGGTTGCGCGCCTGCTGTGCAGGGTCACTGTCGTAGACCGAGTCCATATCGATCTGCAGTGCACGGGTGCCGTCCAGATTGACGTTGCGGCGCAGCTCGAAGGCCAGCGAGGTGATGTTCGGATTGCTGGTCACCAGCAGGCGTGCCAGGCCATGCAGGTCAGCCGTCACCGGCGTGCTGCGACCTTCCAGGTCGAAGGACACCGGCATGCCCAGCTGCTCGGCGATGTCGTTGCTCAACTGGTTGTAGGCGGCATACGGCCAGACGATCGCTTTCGGGCGTACACCCAGTTCCTTCTCGATGCGCTGCACGCTGCGGCCGAGATCGTCGCGCAGGCGCTTCTCGTACTCCTGCGCGCTTTCATAGCGCTGCGCCTTGGGGTCGTAGATGCGGGTGATCACCGCCGGGGTCTGGTTGCCCTGCGGGTTGGACTGCACGCCGTGGTGCAGGTTGTCGGTATGGCTGGCCAGTTCGATCAGGCCGCTGGCCTGCATCTCGCGCAGCTGGTCCCAGGTCAGGAAGTCGTCATGGCCGAAGGGACGGTAGCCGTAGTCGATGGTGCGGCCCGGTGCCATGTCCACGTAGTCGGTGATCACCGCCACCAGCGCCGGATAGTTGTACGCGCGCAGCAGCGGATAGACGCGGCTGTACACGCTGCGCAGGCCGTCGTCGAAGGTCAGCAGCACCGGTCGCGGCGGCAGCGTTGCTTCGCCGCGCGAGGCCTTGATCAGCTGTGACAGCGAGACCGGGTGATAGCCATGCGCGGACAGCCAGTCCAGGTGCGCGGCGAAGTTCTGCGTGCTGACCGCGTAGGCATCGCCGTCGGATTTTTCCAGCACATCATCGCGCACGTCGTGGTAGCTGAGGACCAGCAGGCCGTTGTCGGCCGCGTCCAGTTCCGCGGCCGAGCTGGCGCGCTGGGCTGCGGCAGGCAGGGCGAGGGCCAGCAGCGCCAGCAGCAGTACGGTCGTCAGGTTGCGAAGCATCCGTTCCATCTCATTCTCCCCAGCGCAGCGCGGCATCGAAGCCGATATGTCGTTCACGTTGGCCGTCGTAGACCGGCCGCGACCAACTCACGCCGTACTCGAGGATCCGCCCTTGATCGAACTGCCATTCGTGGCGATAGGCCACGGTCGGAATGATTGAACTGCCAAAACCTTCCTGCCAGTAGTTGCCCACCGACACCGTCAGGCGATGGCGGAAGTGGCGCTCGTAATGGCGCCACAGCTGTTGGTCGATGCGCAGGCCCACTTCCACCGAGCGATCCCGCGAGGGGTTGAAGTAGGGCGCATCGTCGCGGCTGCCACGGCTGGTGTAGACGCTGCCCAGGCCATCGATCAACAGGCGCGGGCGGGTCAACAGCCGTTGTTCGATCGCACTGTTCAGCGTATCGCGGCGGTTGCCATCGTCGTAACGGAACTGGCTGCCACCGAAGCTCCAGTGGGTGCGCTCGTTGCGCGTGTAGTCCACTGCAACCGCAACGCTGTCGGCGGTGATGCCGGCCACGCGTGCCTGCATCGAGGCTTCCGGATCATTGCGGGCAGCGGTCACGCCGGCGTGCCAGCGATCATTGAACTGCCAGCCGAAGCCGCCGCGCAGGCCGGTGTCGCCGATGCTGTCGTTGGGGCGCATCACCGCTGCCTCGGCATCGAGGCGGTCGAAGCGGTAGCGCACGCCGGCGCCGATCCACAGCGGATCGATGTCCTGGTCCTGGAAGCTGACCGAACGGCGGTCGGCGAAGGCAAACAGGCGCCAGCGGTCGTTGAGAACCGGCGAGGCCACTTCCACGCCGTAGTGCAGGTCGTCGTTGCCCAGCGGCGAGGTGCCGCCACCGCCGGAACTGCGGCCACCCTCGACCTTGGCCAGCAGCTGCCAGCCGCGATGGGCGCGCCAGTCGCGGTCCATGCGTTGCACCGCCGGCTGGCTTGGATAGCGTGCCAGCAGGTCGTCATGCAGCGGCCGCGCCAGGTCGTCGCGTTGCAGCTGCACGTAGGATTCGTACATGCCCAGGCGCGGCGCGATGTCACGCGGGTCCAGGGTATAGGCCATCTGGTGGCGCTCAAGCGCCCGCCGTGGCCAGCCGCGCATCTGGTAGACGCTGCCCAGTGAAGTCTGCAGGCTGCCATTGCCCGGGCCGACCTCGACCAGGGCTTCCAGTTCGCGCTGGGCCGTGGGCAGGTCGCCGCTGTAGGCCCGCACCATCCCCAGGTTCAGGTCGGCCTCGTAACGCGCCCAGTTCTGGAAGGGGGTCTTGCCGCCGCCCCAGCGCCAGGCCGGTTCGTCCTTCTGCCAGGCCTGCAGGTAGCCCACCGCCTTCTCCGCCTGCTCGGTTTCCAGATAGGCATAGGCCAGCTCCGAGCGTGTCTCGAAGCGTGAGGGATCGTTCTTTGCGGCGGCCTCCAGCAAGGGAATGGCCTCCTCCGGGTTCTGCGTGGCCATCAGCGAGTCGCCTACGGCTGGCAGAACGTAATCGGGCAGGGCATGGCCTTCGCGCTGCAGCGCCCGCGCCTCGTCGCGCACCTGCGCGTGGCGGGCCAGGCGGTTGAGCAGGATCAGCCGGTCCATGCGGATACGCAGCGGCGCCTGCGCCTGCGCGGTGCCATCGCGCTCGACGTACTGCTCCATTTCCGCCAGCGAAGCCTCGGCCTCGACCAGCCGGGTGTCTTCGCTTTCCCCGTAGGCCAGGCTCCAGTTGACCAGCTTGGCCACGTAGTTGGCCTCCAGCCGCGCTTTCTGGTCCTGGTCGAACAGGTTGGGCCGGGCCTGGTAAAGCCGCCAGGCGCGATGGGCGTTGCCGATGTCGCCCAGGGTCAGGACCTGCAGCTTGTACAGCAGGTCGTCGTTGGGCTCGCGCAGCTGCGCCCGCTCGATCGCTGCCAGTGCATCGACCCAGCGTGCCTGGTCACGGTAGTGCCCGATCTCGGCGAGCCGGTCGGCGCGCGTGATGACGGTGGGCGGCGAGGCCGCGTGGGCCCAGCACGCCAGAGTGGCGCAGGCCAGGCCGACGCACAGCGCCAGCGGACGATGAACAACCATGAGACCCCCTAAGCATCCATTGCTGAACGATGTGCTCAAAAGTGTGACGCACATCACATGCCAACTATAGCTGACGCTCTGCCAAAGCGCCTACTTCCTATCCGTACCTTGTTGACGGAGAGTCCTTGGATGACCGGCCAGCCCTGTCGCAACGCGTTGTCGCGCATACACTTTTCTGCTGTCCACTGTGGAACGGCGCGGGGCAGCCCGGGGCCGCCCTGTGGGGGCGTACCACGCTGGCAGGGCCGGTTCTGGACACGAAACGGGTCAGCTTTGGACACGCTACGTCACCCGCTGCGGTGGCGGTGTGTAGATCGCGGTAGTGGGGTGTGTGGGTCCAGCTTCACGGCGGCGGGCGTCAGCCCGCCGGTCCGGTCACCACAGGTCTTCCAGCTTGCGCGGCTTGCAGGCCACCCACGAGGCGCACAGCATCAGCAGCGCGCAGCCGAACAGGAAGGCGAAGGGCAGGGTCCAGCCCTCGCTGACGGTATGCAGCCAGCCGACCAGGAACGGGCCCAGGCAGCTGAAGCTGTAGCCCACGCCCTGCATGAAGCCGGACAGGGCCGCAGAACCGGTGGGGGTGCGCGTGCGCAGATTGATCAGGGTCAGCGCCAGCGGGAACGTGGACGGCCCGACGCCCAGCAGGCAGGCCCACAGCAACGGCGCCTTCATCGGGGCGAACAGCAGGCCGGCGAAGGCGATGACGAAGGCGGAGAAGCCGATCAGCACCAGCGGGAAGGGATTCTGCAGGCGCACCGCCAGCGATGGGATCACCAGCGATGGCAGCAGGCCCAGTGCCGAAAACACCGCAACCATCACCCCGCCGAAGGCGGGCGTGGCGCCGGCTTCGACCACGATGCGCGGCAGCCAGGTGAACATCGAATAGGTCATCAGCGAGGTCATGCCGAACATCAGCGTCATGCTCCAGCCCAACGACGTACGCCAGACCTTGCCGTGCGGCTGCGCGGTGGGGTCGTTGCTGTCCAGTACCGGCCTGGGCGCACTGCGTGCCAGCAGCATCCATGGCAGGGTCGCAGCCAGTGCCAGCAGCGCCCACATGCCCAGCGACACCCGCCAGCCTGCGGCGTTGGCCACCGGCACCGCCAACAGTGCCGGCATCATCGTGCCCAGCTGCAGCACGCTGATGTACAGCGTGCTCATGGTGCCGACCTTGTTGGCGAAGTAGCGCTTCACCAACGGCGGCACCACCACGTTGCCGATGCCCATGCCCGCCAGTGCGATCACCGAGCCCAGCAGCAGGGTGCCGACATTGCCGGCGCTGGAGCGCAGCAGCAGGCCGGCGGCAGCCATCAGCATCGCCAGCAGGGTGGTGCGCTCAAGGCCCAGGCGTCGTGCCAGCGCCGGGGTGGCGACGCCGAACAGTGCGAACGACGCGGTCGGCAGCATGCCCAGCACGCCGGTCATGGTGGTGCCGAAGCCGAACTGCTGGCCCAGCACGTCCAGCAACGGGGTGATGGAGGTGACGGCGGTACGCAGGTTGACCGCCGCCAGCAGGATCGCGGCGAACGCCAGCACGCGCCCGTGCAGCAGTGGTGGCGAAGGGGTGGTGGGCGAGGTCATGCGGTGTTCCTTGCAGGTGGCGCACGCCATGCAGAATGACGTGCAGCGCCCGCACCGGGCGCGGCCGGTGTGGCAGGTGGGGAGTGGCGGCCATTGTACGTGGCCGGGCCGGGCCGGGTCCCCGGCGGCATGTGCTGATGGCGGCGTAGCCGGGTGTCCCGGATTCCAGGTACAAAAAAACCCGGAGGACACTGATGTCTTCCAGGCTTCTTGGTGACCACCGGAGTGGTCGGGGAGACAGGATTCGAACCTGCGACCTCTACGTCCCGAACGTAGCGCTCTACCAGACTGAGCTACACCCCGAAGGGAGCCGCCTATTCTAGCCATTTCCCCCGATGGCGGCAAGGGGGAAGACCGTTCTGCTTCGCTGCCGTGGCAGCGACTCCTGCGGGAACAAAAAAGCCTGGAAGACTTCACCAGGCTTCAATGCGACCACCGAAGTGGTCGGGGAGACAGGATTCGAACCTGCGACCTCTACGTCCCGAACGTAGCGCTCTACCAGACTGAGCTACACCCCGAAGGAGCCGCCAAGAATACGGTGTGAAGGCCGTATCGGCAACCCTTTTTTACAGTTTCAACGCACTTCCTTGTCGGCGCGGGCGCTTTCGCGCGCTTCGAACCACATCCCGTTGAGGATGGCCACGACCGAAGCCAGGCCGGCGCCGAGAATCCAAGCGAAATACCACATGGTCAATCTCCTGTGTGCGAGGGGTGTGCCGACCCTGGGCCGGCACACGGGCAATCAGTACGCGTTGGGGTTGTCGTCCATGTCCTCGACCGTCGTCTTGCCCTTCAGCACGCGGTACACCCAGGTGGTGTAGGCGAGGATGATCGGCAGGAAGATGGCCGTGGCCAGCAGCATGACCCACAGCGTGAGGTGGCTGGACGAACTGTCCCAGACGGTCAGGCTGGAGGTGGGCTGGCTGGAGGACGGCAGCAGGAACGGGAAGATCGCAAATCCGACGGTGAGGATGATGCCGGCAATGGACGCGCCCGAGGCGATGAAGGCCAGGCCGCCACGACGCGCGCGCAGCAGCACCGCGCTGGCAAGCGCACCCAGCAGGCCCAGCACCGGGAACACCAGCGTTGCCGGCATGCTGCTGTAGTTGCGCAGCCAGCCACCTGCGGCGGACCCCAGTTCGGCGGTCTTCAGCAGCGGATTGGTCGGCCCGTCGGTCACCACCTGCGAAGTGATCTGGTAGCCCGGCAGGCCGAAGGCCACCCAGGCCCCGGCAGCGGCGAACAACACGAAGCTGATGATGGCGGCGATGCTGCCATAGCGCGCCGCACGTTCGGCCACCGGGCCGTCGGTCTTCAGCACCAGCATGGCCGCACCGTGCGACACCAGCATGGCCACGCTGATCAGGCCGGCGATGAGCGCGAACGGTGTCAGCAGGCCGAAGAACGAACCGGTGTAGGTCACGCGCAGGGTGTCATCGAAGTGGAACGGCACGCCCAGCAGTACGTTGCCCACCGCGACGCCGGCAATCAGGCCCGGCAGCAGGCCACCGACGAACAGCACGCGGTCCCAGTTGTCGCGCCAGCGCTTGGACGGCAGCTTGCTGCGGTACTTGAAGCCGACCGGGCGCAGGATCAGCCCGAACAGCATCGCAAACACCGCCAGGTAGAAGCCGGAGAAGCTGACCGCGTACAGCGGCGGCCATGCGGCGAAGATCGCGCCGCCACCCAGCACCAACCAGACCTGGTTGCCTTCCCAGACCGGGCCGACGGTGTTGATCACCAGCCGGCGTTCTTCATCGGTCTTTGCCACGAACGGCAGCAGCGTGCCGACGCCGAGGTCGAAACCATCCATGACGGCCCAGCCGACCAGCAGGATGCCGAGCAGCAGCCACCAGATCACGCGGAGCGTGGTGTAATCAAGTGCAATGAATTCCATCTGGATTCTCCTGCCTCAGGCCTGGCCGGGGGCAACGGCATTGGGGGAAACAGGGCGGATGTCGGCCTGCAGCGTCGGCAGGATGTCGTCCGGGCCCTTGCGGACCGCCTTCAGCATCAGCTTGATTTCGATGATCAGCAGCACCGTGTACAGGCTGGTGAACACCGCCAGCGTGGTCAGGATTTCATGCAGTGCCAGGCCCGATGCCGCGTAGAAAGTGGGCAGCACGCCATCCACCGCCCACGGCTGGCGGCCGTACTCGGCCACGAACCAACCGCATTCGATCGCGATCCACGGCGCCGGCAGGCTCCACACCGCCAGCTTCAGGAACCAGCGCTTGTCCTGGAAGTTGTTGCGGCACGAGAAGTAGAAGGCCAGCGCGAAGAAGGCGATCAGGTAGAAGCCCAGCCCGGCCATGATGCGGAAGGTCCAGAACAGCGGCGCCACGCGCGGTACGGTATCCATCGCCGCCTTGGAGATTTCCTCCGGCGTCGCGTTGAGGATGTCCTCGCGGTAACGCTTCAGCAGCAGGCCATGGCCGAGGTCCTGCCAATGGCGATCGAACATCTCGCGTGCTTCGAGATCGTTCTTGTCCTTCTTCACCCGTTCCAGCGCACCGTATGCGATCTGGCCACCGCGGATGCGGTGCTCCGCGCGCTCCACCAGTTCCAGGATGCCCGGAATCGGCTGGTCCAGCGAACGGGTGGCGATCAGGCCCATCAGGTACGGGATCTTGATCGCGTAGTCGTTGGTGTGGGTGTCCTGGTTGGGAATGCCGAAGGCGGTGAAGTCGGCCGGCGCACGCTCGGTCTCCCACATCGCTTCGATCGCCGCCAGCTTCATCTTCTGGTGCTCGCTGGCGGCATAGCCGCTCTCGTCACCCAGCACCACCACCGACAGCGAGGACAGCAGGCCGAAGGCTGCGGCGACCGCGAACGAACGGCGGGCCATGTCCCTGTGCTTGTTGCGCAGCAGGTACAGGGCGCTGATGGACATCACGAAGATCGCACCGGTCACGTAACCGGCACTGACGGTGTGCACGAACTTGGCCTGCGCCACCGGGTTCAGCAGCACCGCGGCGAAGTCGACCACTTCCATGCGCATGGTTTCCGGGTTGAACACCGCACCGGTCGGGTTCTGCATCCAGCCGTTGGCGATCAGGATCCACACCGCCGACAGGTTGGTGCCCAGCGCCATCAGCCAGGTCACGGTGAGGTGCTTGACCGGGCTCAGGCGCTTCCAGCCGAAGAAGAACAGGCCGATGAAGGTCGCTTCCAGGAAGAACGCCATCAGGCCTTCGATGGCCAGCGGCGCACCGAAGATGTCACCCACGTAGTGGCTGTAGTACGACCAGTTCATGCCGAACTGGAACTCCATCACCAGGCCGGTGGCCACGCCGATGGCGAAGTTGATGCCGAACAGGGTGCCCCAGAACAGGGTCATCTGCCGCCAGACCTGCTTGCGGGTCATGACGTACACGCTTTCCATGATGGCCACCATGAAGGACAGGCCAAGCGTGAGCGGTACGAATAGGAAGTGGTACATCGCGGTCAGAGCGAATTGCAGCCGCGACAGTTCTACGACTGTCTGATCAATCATGGCCTGGCTACCTCGTTGGATAGTGCCGTTGCAGGTGGCGGGAAGGGTGGTCTACGGGGTGAATGATGTGACCGACTACTTCAAACAGCCTTGATCCAGATCAATGTATGAACAGGTATTCAGGAGGATCGTATGCCAACCCGATGAAGACTGCGACCGCCGGCCGCAGGGGAAGGCTGTTGCCTGCGCCTACAATGCCGTCCATCCCCCTGCTGCCTGTGAAGAGCCTTGAGCGCTGCCGAACCGACCGCTGACGCCCCTGATCGGGATGAAGAATCGACCCGCCTGCGGCGTGTGCGTACCGCCTGGCTGGCCGATCTGGCCCGTGCCGCGAAGGGGCGGCAGCGGCTGGCGTCGCTGTGCATCAGCGTGTCCGGTGCGCTGTTGATCGCTCAAGCTGCCGCCATCGCCTGGCTGGTGCAGCAGGTGCTGGTCGAGCGCGTGCCGCTGGCCCAGGGCCTGCCGGTGCTGGCCGCGCTGGCGGTGATCCTTGTCGTGCGCACCCTGCTGGGCAGTGCCACCCAGGCCGCGGCCGGTGACGTTGCCGATGCCGCACGCCTGTCCCTGCGCGAGCGTGTCTTCGCGCGTCTGCTTGGGCACGGCCCATTGTGGCTGCGGCAGCGCCGTACCGGTGAACTGGGCGAGTTGATGCTGCATCACGGCGATGCGATCGAGAACTACTACAGTGGTTTCCTGCCGGTGCGCACCGAAGTGGTGGTGGTGCCGTTGTTGATCCTGGCAGCTGTGGCCTGGGTCGATTGGGTGGTTGCACTGATCCTGCTGTTCACTGCACCGCTGGTGCCGTTTTTCATGATGCTGGTGGGCTGGGGCGCCGAAGCCGCCGGGCGCGCGCAGCTGGGCGAGCTGGCGCGGATGAGCGGGCACTTCGCCGATCGCATCAAGGGCCTGGGCCTGCTGCGCCTTTATGGCCGTGGGGAAGCCGAACTGGCCGGCATCGAGGCCGCGGCAGAAGGTGTGCGCGTGCGCACGATGAAGGTGCTGCGCATCGCCTTCCTGTCATCCACCGTGCTGGAATTCTTTGCCTCGGTCAGCGTGGCGATGGTCGCGTTGTATCTGGGCCTGAGCTATCTGGGCCTGATGTCGCTGCATGCGACCGTGCCGACGCTGGGGGCGGGCCTGTTCTGCCTGCTGCTGGCACCGGAGTTCTACGCACCGTTGCGGCGCCTGGCCGCGCACTATCACGACCGCGCCAATGCACTGGCCGCCGCCGCCGAGGTGGAGCGCCTGCTGCAGGCGCTGCCGGAAGAGGAGGCCAGCACAATCGACGGCACTGTGCCGCTGACGCCGGAGCCTGCCGAGGCCGCGTTGCCGCCACTGCAGGCGCACGGTCTGGTATTGCGTCCGTTGGGCGCTGCGCACGATGTTCTGCAGAACCTGGACCTGCAGCTGGAACCGGGCCAGCGTCTGGCCCTGGTCGGCCCCAGTGGCAGCGGCAAGAGCACGTTGCTGGAAGCGCTGGCCGGTTGGCTGCCGCCGCGTGCGGGCCGGGTGCAGCTGCGGCCGGGGCTGCAGGTGGCCTATGCCAGCCAGCGTCCCTATCTGTTCCACGGCACCATCGCCGAGAACCTGCGCCTGGCCGATCCCGGTGCCAGCGACGCGCGCCTGCGCGCCGTTGCCGAAGCCGCCCAGGTGCTGCAGTTCGCACAGCGCCTGCCGCAGGGGCTGGATACGCTGATCGGCGAGCGCGGCTTTGGCCTGTCCGGTGGCGAAGCACGTCGCATCGGCCTGGCGCGCCTGCTGCTGCGCGATCCGCAGGTGCTGCTGCTGGACGAGCCGACCGCGTTTCTCGATGCCGAAACCGAAGCAGCGCTGCTGCGCAGCCTGGCCGCCTATGCGCGCGGACGCAGCGTGGTGGTGGCCACCCACAGCCCGGCGGTGATCGCCTGGGCCGACCGCTGCCTGCTGTTGCCCGAAGGGCGCCTGGTTGAGCCGGCGCAGGCGGTACGCGCATGAGCCGCTCTGCCGATTCGCTGCGCACGGTATTCCTGCGTCATCGCCCGCGCCTGCTGCTGGCAGTGCTGCTGCTGTGGACCACGATGCTGGCCGGCACCGCCCTGCTGGGCCTGTCTGGTGGCTTCCTCACTGCTGCAGCGCTGGCCGGTGCAGCGGGCCTTGGCCAGGGCTTCAATTTCTTCACTCCATCGGCCGGCATCCGCGGCCTGACCATGGCGCGCATCGCATCGCGCTACTTCGAAAAGCTGGTGGGGCATGACGCCACCCTGCGCATCGCCCGCGACCTGCGCGTATGGTTCTTCCGCCGCGCGCTGCCACTGGCCCCGGCACGGCTGGGTGCAACCCGCACCGGCGATCTGCTGGCGCGGCTGCTGGGTGACATCGGCGAAATCGATGGCCTGCTGGTGCGTGCCATCGGCCCGTTGCTGGCGCTGGGCGCGTTGACGTTGGTGGGCGTGGGCTCGGCAGCGCTGATCCTGCCATCGGCAGCGGTGCTGCTGGCGGTACTGGCGTTGCTGATCGGCATTGGCGTGCCGTGGCTGGGCGTGAGGGGCCATGACAGCGAAGAGGCCGACCGCGCCGCACATCGCGCAGCGTTGCGCACGGCGGCATTCGAGGGGCTGGAAGGGGCGGCTGATCTGGCCGCGCTCAACGCTGGCAATGCCTGGCAGTTGAAGGTGCGGGTGGCGGCCAAGCAGGTGGCCTCGCGCGATCGTCGTCGACGCCTGCGGCTGATCGCTGCATCAACGCTGCATGGTGTGCTGGCCGGGCTCGGCCTGGTGGCGATGCTGGCACTGGCGCTGCATGCGGCCGAACAACAGCGCATCGCGCCGGAAATGGCCGCCGGGCTGGTGTTCCTGACCGTTGCGATGATCGAACTGTGGGCGGGCATGGGCCTGGCCTGGCAGTCGCTGCAATCGGGCCGCATTGCGGCCGCGCGCCTGCGGGGCATCGTCGAGCAAGCACCTTCGGTGCAGGAGCCGGTGTCGCCGCAGCCGCTGGCGCCGGCGGCGACCGTGCATTGGGACGATGTGCACTTCCAGTGGCCGGGCGCCGCACGGCCGGTGCTGCGTGGCCTGCAGCTGACGCTGGCACCGGGCGAGCGCATCGCCATCCGTGGCGACAGCGGCAGCGGCAAGACCACCTTGTCGAGCCTGCTGCTGCGCCTGTGGGATCCGCAGCAGGGGCGGCTGACCTACGGTGGCCAGGACCTGCGCGATGTCGCCCAGGCCGACTGGCACCGGCACCTGGCGTGGCTGCCGCAGAACGCGCCGGTGTTTGCCGGCAGCGTGGCCGCGAACCTGCGGCTGGGCGATCCCGAGGCCAGCGACGAAGCGTTGTGGGCGGTGCTGCAACGGGTACGGCTGGGCGAATGGGCCGAGCGCAACGGCGGCCTGCAGGCGTGGGTGGGCGAGAACGGCGCAACGATGTCGGCCGGCCAGGCGCGTCGCCTGGCGCTGGCCCGCGCGCTGCTGCGCAATGCGCCGATCCTGCTGGTGGATGAGCCCACCGAAGGCCTGGACGTGGATACCGCGCGCGCGCTGCTGCAGGACCTGCCAGCACTGCTGGAAGGGCGCAGCCTGCTGATGATCACCCACGATGACCTGCCCGCGGGTGTGGTGGATGTGCAGTACCGGTTGGTGGACGGGGTGCTGGTCCGCGAACCGCTTCGGTAGATGCCGACCTTGGTCGGCATATCCACGCGTGGCGTGGATCTACAGGGCAGCTACCGCGAAAACGCGCGCAGCATCACCGCGATCGAGGCCACATTGGCCAGCACGCATAACCAGAACACCCACTGGAACGGCGCCTTGCGATGTTTATGGCGGAACAGCGCCTGGCCGAGCAGCGCGCCGGGCCAGCCGCCGGCAAAGGCCAGCAGCTGCAGCGTGCGTTCGGGCGTCCTCTGCTGTTTTCGCTGCGCGGCGCGCTTGTCGTGCCCATACAGGCCGAACGACACCGCACTGGCCAGCACGCACCATGCGCCCAGCCAGAGCGGAAACACGCCGGTTGCGGTCAAGCCGATCAACGCACCGAACGCGGCCAGTGCGAGATTGCGCCGCCACGCCACTACAGTTCGTCGAGGAAGCCGCGCACGGCCGGGCCGAAACGTTCGAAGTCGACCAGGAACGCGTCATGACCCTGTGGCGATTCCAGGCCGATGAAACGCGCGTCCGCGCCACCAGCGCGCAGGCCATCGGCGACCTGCTGCTGCTGCTGTACAGGGAACAGGATGTCGGTGTTGGCGCCGATCGCCAGTGCCTTGCCAACGCGGATGCTGGCCAGTCCGGCCAGCACATCGCCATCGCCATACTCGGCCAGATCGAACCAGTCCATCGAGCGGCTCAGGTACAGATAGCAGTTGGGGTCGAAGAAGCGCACGAACCGGCGTGCATGGCCTTCCAGATAGCTCTCGACCTGGAATTCCAGGCCGAACGGATCATCGTCGGTCTGGTCCGAATCCAGCCGCACGCGACCGAAGCGGCCATCCCATTCCAGTGCCGAGCGGTAGGTGATCACGCCCAGCTTGCGTGCCATGCGCATGCCCGATTCCGGGTACGCCTCATCGTCGTAGTGGCCACCGTTCCAGCGCGGGTCCAGGCGGATCGCTTCGCGCTGCAGCGAACGGATGGCGATCGAGAACGGCAGGGCCTGCGCGCTGCCGGAAATGTTGATATGGCTGCGGGCGATGCCCGGGTGCAGCAGCAACACCGCCAGCGCCGTCATCCCGCCCATCGAATTGCCGATCACGCAGGCGAGTTGTCCGATGCCCAGTGCGCGCACCACGTCGATCGCCGCGCGTGCGCCGTCTTCGATGGACAGTTCCGGGAAATCCAGGCGATACAGTTCACCGTTGGCCGGATTGATCGAGGCAGGGCCGGTGGAGCCCTTGCAGCTGCCCAGCGAATTCACGCAGACCACGAACCAGCGGTCGGTATCGATCGGCTTGCCGGGGCCGAGCATGGCCTCCCACCAGCCTGGCGCAGGGTTGGCTTCGTTGGCCGCGGCATGCGCATCCGGCGACAGGCCGGTGACGATCAGGATCGCGTTGCTGGCGTCTGCGTCCAGCGCGCCCCAGGTCTCGTAGGCCACACGGGCGCCATGCAGGGCGCCGCCGCGTTTGCATGGGAACGGGGAGGGCAGGGCATGGAAGCGGGTGCCGGGCGGAATGAATTCGGTCATGTGGGCATTCTAGCGGGGCGGCGTGTGCAGCTGGCGACACGCTGGTTTCCGTCAACGGGCTGAGCGTGAATCCGCCGGGCATGGCCCGGCGCTACTGGTGGTGCGCGTGGATAGCGCCGGGCCATGCCCGGCGAGCGCAGCGGCGCGTGTACGTTACGGGAACTGCAGCTCAACCACACCGTCATGCGGCAGGCTGACCTTGACCGGCGTGGTCTGCAGGTCGTCTTCGCTGCGGTTGGCGCTGCCGCTGCGCGAAATACGCGCCAGTACTTCCACTTCGCGATGTGCCGACAACGGTGCGGTAGGCATCGGGCTGTCGCCGTCGCCGAGGCCGACCGTTGCAGGGAAGCCGGCCAGGGGCAGCTTGCGTGCAGCCACCGGCATCGGCGGGCCGCCCACCGCGCGTGCCAGCACGAAGACCTGGGTGCTGGCCGGCCAGTCACCCGCTTTCAATGATGCGGGCAGCTGCACCCGTACCTGCAGCAGCGCGGGAGCAGCTGCCGGTGCGTGCGATGGCTGGCCGGCCGCCTCGCGGGCGATGGCGATCTGTGCCTGCAGCGCCTGCGCGGCACCCGGCTCCAGGCGTGGCAGCAGCGTGCTCCAGAGTTCGGCGGCCTCGGCATTGCGGCCCCGCTGGCGCAGGGCAATGCCAAGCAGCCAGCTTGCGCGTTCGGCGTCGGGCGACAAGGTACGTGCGCGCTGCAGCCATGCCAGCGCGGTGTCATCGAACTGCTTGCCAGGATCGGCCTGAGCGCGTGCCTGCGCGGCCTCGACCAGCACGCCCGGTTCGTCCGGTGCCAGTGCTGCGGCGCGGTTGAAGGCGTCGGCCGCGGCGGCGGCATTGCCAAGCTCGGCCTGCGAACGACCCAGCAGCGCCCAGCCATCGGCGCGTTGCGGGTCACGCTGCAGCGCCTGCTGCAGCGCCTCTACACCGTCACGCAACGTGGCGACCGAAGGCGCAGGCTGCACCTGTGCGGCGCGGGGATTGCCGACCAGCAGATACAGGCAGGCACCGGCCACGCCCAGTGCCACCACCCCCAGCACGAAGCTGCGACGGCCATGCTGGCGCAGCGGCCACAGCACCACGGCCGCCAACAGCGCAGCGGCCACTGCGGCGACCATCGGCAACCAGTGCGTCACCAGTCCTCTCCCTCGGTTGGGTTCACTGCAGCGGATGCATCCATCTGCCGACTACGGCGACGGACGATGCCCATCACCACCAGCGCGCCGCCACCCAGTACCAGCAGCGGGCCGCCCCACAGCAGCCAGGTGCCCGGTTGCAGTGGCGGTTGATAGAGCACGAACTCGCCATAGCGGGCGACCAGGAACTGCTTGATGGCCGCATCGTCGAGGCCCTGCTGCATCAACTGCAGCACTTCGCGCCGCAGGTCCTGCGCGATCTGCGCGTTGGAATCGGCCAGTGACTGGTTCTGGCACTGCACGCAGCGCAACTGCGCAGCCAGGTCGTGGAAGCGCGTCTCCTCGGCTGCATCGCGGAACATCAGCGGCCGCGCATCATGCACCGGTTGTTGGGCGAGGCCGGAGTTTGGCAGCGCCAGGGTCATCGCCAGCAGCAGCGGCAGCAGCCAGCGCATGCGCTTACGGCGAGGCGTGCAGGGTATTGCCAGCATCGCCCTGGGCCTTTTCAAGCTTTTCCAGCGCCGGAATCAACTTCTCATCGACCACCTGCTGGGTCATCGCGCCGCTGTACTTCCAGCGCACGATGCCACTGCCGTCGACCAGGAAGGTCTCCGGTGCTGCCGTCACACCCCAGTCGATGGCGGTGCGGCCTTCGATGTCGCTCAGCACGACCATGAACGGGTTGCCCAGCTGTTCCAGCCAGTGCAGCGCGTCGGTCGGTTCATCCTTCCAGTTGTAGCCGATCACGCGTACGCGCTTGCTCTCGGCGAAGCGGGTCAGCACCGGATGTTCTTCACGGCAGGCCGCGCACCAGCTGCCCCAGACGTTGAGCAGGTACGGCGCGCCACGCAGCTCCTCGCTGCGCACGATCATCTGCGGGTCATGCAGCACCGGCAGCGCGAACGCCGGCGCCGGCTTGTCGATCAATGCCGAGGGCAGCACGTCGCGCTGCGGATCGCCCGATTTCATCACCCCGTAGATCATCAGGCCAAGCAGGCCGAAGAAGAACAGGACGCCGATCACGATGGCTACCGGCGGCAGCGGGCGGGAAGGGCGTGGGGCGGGTGACTCGGACATGGGGGACTCCTACGGACGACGAAAGCGGCGATCGGCAGCGGTGATGAATCCGCCCAGGGCCATCAACAGCGCGCCCAGCCAGATCCAGCGCACGAAGGGCTTGATGTGCACCCGTACCGCCCATGCATTGTTGCCCAGCGGCTCGCCCAATGCCACGTAGACATCACCGCTGAGTCGTGCATCGATGCCTGCTTCGGTCATCACCTGGCCGCCGCTGGCGTACTGGCGCTTCTCTGGATGCAGCAGGGCCAGCTCGCGACCGTCGCGCAGCACCCGCAGATGGCCGCGATCAGCGATGAAATTGGGGCCTTCGCGGTGGTCCACGCCCTCGAAGCGCACTTCGTGTCCGGCGACCACCACCTGCTGGCCCGGCGACAGCGCCACTTCGCGCTGCACGTTCAACGCTTCCACCAGCAGCGCGCCGGCCAGGAACACCGCGACACCGGCATGGGCGACGATCATGCCAAGCATTTCGGCAGTGAAGCGGCCATTGCCACGCAGGCGCTGCCAGACGAACCGGGCGGTGCCCAGCCCAACCCAGGCCGCAGCCGCAACGCCGATGCCGGCCTTCCAGCCATTCTGCGGCGCCTGCCACCAGGCCCAGGCGCCAAGCAGCACAGCCAGCCCCGCCCATGGCAACAGCAATGCCAGTGCGCGCGAGGGTTGGTCGCGCTGCCACTTCACCAGCGGACCGAACGGCAGCAGCATCACCATCGGTGCCATCAGCAGCAGGAACAGGCTGCCGAAGTACGGTGGGCCCACCGAGATCTTGCCCAGCGACAGCGCATCGGCCAGCAGTGGGTAGAGGGTGCCGAGCAGGACCATCGCGCAGGCGCTGGCCAGCAGCAGGTTGTTGGCAAGCAGCAGGGTTTCCCGCGAGGTCGCGGTGAAGCCACGGCGTGGATCACCGGCATCCACGGCCAGCCGTGGCGCACGCAGCGCATACAGCAGCAGGCTGCCCCCCACCAGTACCGACAGGAAGATCAGGATGAACAGCCCACGCGAGGGATCGGCCGCGAACGAATGCACGCTGGTCAGCACGCCGGAGCGGACCAGGAAGGTGCCCAGCAGCGACAGCGCGAACGCCGCGATGGCCAGCAGCAGCGTCCAGCTGCCGAAGGTGCCGCGCTTTTCGGTCACCGCCTGCGAATGGATCAGCGCCGCGCCGACCAGCCAGGGCATGAAGCTGGCGTTCTCGACCGGGTCCCAGAACCACCAGCCGCCCCAGCCCAGCTCGTAGTACGCCCACCAGCTGCCCAGTGCGATGCCCAGCGTGAGGAAGCCCCAAGCGACATTGGTCCAGGGCCGCGTCCAGCGTTGCCAGCGTGCATCGACACGGCCTTCCAGCAGTGCCGCCACGGCGAAGGCGAACGGCACCGCAAAGCCGACGTAGCCCAGGTACAGCATCGGCGGATGGATGATCAGCCCCGGATCCTGCAGCAACGGGTTGAGGTCACGGCCTTCCAGTGGCACCGGGTTCAAGCGCAGGAACGGATTGGAGGTGAAGATCAGGAAGGCGAGGAAGCCGACGCTGACCACGCCCATCACCGCCAGCACGCGCGCCTGTACCGGTGCCGGCAGGTGGCGCGAAAACAGCGCCACTGCACCGGTCCACAGCGCCAGCACCAGCGCCCACATCAGCAGCGAGCCTTCGTGCGCCCCCCACACCGCCGAATAGCGGTAGATCAACGGCAGCAGCGAATTGGAATTCTCGGCGACGTAGCGCACCGAGAAATCCTGTTGCACGAAGGCCGCCGTCAGTACGGCGAAGGCGCCGGCCAGCAGCAGCAGCTGGGCAAAGGCCGCCGGGCGGGCAACGGCCATCCATGCGTCATTGCCGCGCTGCGCGCCCACCAGCGGCAGCACCGCCTGCAGCAGCGAGGCCAGCAGCGCGCACAGCAGGAGGATCTGACCGAATTCGGGAAGCACTCAGCGCGCCTCAGGCGCCGTGACCGGCACATCGTGCTTGCGATGCGCATCGCCCATCTTGTCGGCCACTTCCTTGGGCACGTAGTTCTCATCGTGCTTGGCCAGCACCTCGTCGGCGACGAAGGTACCGTCCTGCAGGCGACCGCTGGCGACCACGGCGGTCCCCTCGCGGAACATGTCCGGCAGGATGCGGTCGGTACTGACCGGGAGCGTTGCATCGCCGTCGGTGACCACGAAGTGGGCCTGCAGCGAGCCGCTGGGTCGATCAAAGGACCCCTTCACCACCATGCCGCCCAGGCGGAAGCGGGACTGCGCATCCACGTCCCCGCGCAGCACTTCCGAAGGCGTGTACAGGTAGGCGATGTTGCGCTGCAGGGCGAAGGCCACCAGCGTGGTGGCCAGCCCGGAGGCCAGCAACAGCAGGAGCACCCAGATCATGCGGCGTCGCTGTACCGGCGTCATCGGCTGAGCTCGGTGGCAAGCGGCGCCGGTGCCGACGCGTTGCCACGCGCCTGCAGCCGCTGCTGGCGGCGTTGCGCCAGCTGTCGGGCGCTGCGCAGGCGCAGCCACGAGCCCAGCGCATCGCAGGCCAGCACCAGCAGGAACACCGCGAAGGCGGCGATGAGGTAGGGCAGGTGGGTCATCGCCGTGCCTCCCCATCCGCGGTGCCGAAGCGCTCGCCGATCCAGGCCTTGCCGGCCTCGCGCGCGATGTTGTCGGCGCGCGCCTTGGCCAGCAGCGAGCCGACGAACCACAGTTTGGTGGCCACCACCATCCACCACAGCGGGGCGATCAGTTCCGGCCGCACGGCGTTCTCGCCGAACACGTTGATCGACTGGCGCTGGTGCAGCGCGCCCCACCAGTCCACCGAATAGCGGATGATCGGCAGCAGGCCCACGCCGACGATGGCCAGCAGGCCGGCCGCGCGTGCGGCACTGCGGCGGTCTTCGATGGCGTGGTACAGGCCGATCACGCCCAGGTACAGGAACAGCAGGATCAGCTCGCTGGTCATGCGCGGGTCCCAGTCCCACCAGGTGCCCCAGGTGCCCTTGCCCCAGATGCTGCCGGTCAGCAGGGTGATCAGGGTGAAGCCGGCGCCCATCGGCGCACAGGCCATCGCCAGGATCTCGCAGATCTTGATGCGCCAGATCAGCGCGATGGCGGCGTAGGCGGCCATCAGCGCGAACACGAACAGGCTCATCCAGGCGCTGGGTACATGGATGTAGATGATGCGGAAGGCGTCGTGCTGGTTCTGTTCCGGCGGTGCCACGAACAGGCCCTGCCACAGGCCGATCAGCAGCACCGGAACCGCCGCAGCGTAGAACACGCGGGACCAGCGTGCGGCGAAACGATCGAAGGTCGGGGGCGAACCGAGTTGATGGAACCAGCGGACGATCGGATTCATGCGTGGCGGCTATCCAGCAGGGGTGGATTGGCTCTCAGCTCGGTCAACTCAGAGAAATACGGATCGCAGCAGCGGTGGCCAGCGGTGCCAGCACCAGGGCGATCACCAGTCCAGCGCCCAGCATCAGCAGCGCACCGACCGGGTCCTGCCCGCGGCTGGCTGCCGCCAGGCTGCCGGCACCGAAGACAAGCACCGGTACGTACAACGGCAACGACAGCAACGCCACGAGAATACCAGAGCGCCGGATGCCGACGGTCAGTGCAGCGACCACGCCACCGATCAGGCTCAACAACGGTGTACCCAGCAGCAACGATGCCAGCAACATCGGCAGCTGGTCATGCGGCAGATGCAGCATTTCCGCCAGCAACGGGCTCAGCAGGATCAGTGGCAGGGCGGTGGTCGCCCAATGCAGCAGCACCCGCACCAGCACCAGCCACGCCAGTGGCACCGGCGCCAGCAGCCATTGTTCGAGCGAACCGTCTTCGGCGTCGGAGCGGAACAGCGAATCCAGCGCCAGCTGCCCGGCCAGCAGTACCGCCAACCACAGCACCGCACCGGCGGTGGCGGCCAGCGGCTGCGGGTCCCGGCCCTGGGCCAGTGCGAACAGCACCACCACCAGCAGGGCGAACAGCACCGGCTGCAGGGCATCGCCGCGACGCCGCCAGAGCAGGCGCAGGTCGCGCGCAATCAGCGCGCGGGCGGTCTGCCACAGGCCTGGTTCGGTGCCTGGCGCGATCATGCTTCACCCCCCAGATCGAGCTGGCGGGTGCGTACCGGCGGGGCGGCATAGGCGCCATGCGTGGTGACCAGGGCGGCGCCGCCACTGCGCAGGTGTGCGGAAATCATCCGATTGACCAGGTTGATGCCTTCCAGGTCGAGGTTGGCATAGGGTTCGTCGAGCAGCCACAGCGGTGCCGGCGACAACCAGATGCGGGCCAGCGCAAGCCGCCGCTTCTGTCCGGCGGACAGGTGCCGCACCAGGGTGTCCTCGTAACCGGCCAGGCCGACGATGGCCAGCGCATTGCCCGGCATCTGCCGTGCGCGGCGGCCGTGCAGGCCGCAGAGGAAATGCAGGTTCTCCAGCGTGTCCAGGTCCGGCTTCAGCGCCGGCAGGTGGCTGAGGTAGGCGACATAGCGCGCACGCTCGGCGTTGCTGGCCGGCCTGCCGTCGATCAGCACCTGGCCCGCGCCCGGGCGCGCCAGGCCCGACAGCACGCGCAGCAGGGTGGTCTTGCCGGCACCGTTGCCGCCCTGCACCAGCAGCGCCTCGCCGGCATCCACGTGGAAGTCCAGCGGGCCGAACACCGGCTCGTCATTGCGGGAGAAGCTCAGGCCGCTGGCGGCCAGCAATGCAGGGGTGTTCAAGGCGCAGGGGTCTTCATGCGGGAGTGCGGCAGCAATTGTAGCGGTGAATGTGACCAGGTAGCGCCGGGCCATGCCCGGCGAGCGCGCAGCGCGGCTTGCCATCGGTGCGGCATGTGCAAAGAGCCGCCGGGTATGACCCGGCGCTACCGTCGGCGCCGCAGGCCGGGTCGGGATTTCGTACACTTCCAACCCTTGTTTCCCCACAGCCCAGGCCGATGCAACCGAACACCAAGCTGCCCAAGGTCGGTACCACGATCTTCACCGTGATGTCCCAGCTCGCCGCCGAACACGGCGCGGTCAACCTCGGCCAGGGGTTCCCGGATTTCTCCGCGCCGCAGCGCCTGATCGACGAGACCAGCAAGGCGATGGCCGCGGGCCTGAACCAGTACCCGCCGATGACCGGCGTGGCACCGCTGCGCCAGGCCATCGCGCAGAAGTCGCTGGACCTGTACGGCGCGACGATCGATCCGGACACCGAGATCACCGTCACCAGCGGCGCCACCGAGGCGATCTTCAACGCCATCCACGCCGTGGTGCGTGCCGGCGAGGAAGTGATCGTGCTCGACCCGGCCTACGACTGCTATGAGCCGGCGATCGAACTGGCCGGCGCCACCGCCGTGCACGTACCGCTGGACCCGCAGACCTTCGCGGTGGACTGGGACCGCGTGCGCGCGGCGATCACCCCGCGCACCCGCCTGCTGATGGTCAACACCCCGCACAACCCGTCCGGCGCGATGCTGGACGAGGCCGACATGCAGGCGCTGGCCGATGTGCTGCGCGGCACGCAGATCTACCTGATATCCGATGAAGTGTACGAGCACATCATCTACGACGGCCGTCGCCACGAATCGGCGCTGCGCTACCCGGAACTGCGCGAGCGCACCTTCGTCATCTCCAGCTTCGGCAAGACCTATCACTGCACCGGCTGGAAGATCGGTTATGCGGTGGCGCCGGCGGCGATGACCGCCGAGTTCCGCAAGGTGCACCAGTACAACACCTTCACCAGCTTCGGCCCGGCGCAGTACGGTTTCGCCGCGATGATCCGCGACGAGCCGCAGCATCATCTGGAACTGGGCGCGTTCTATGAAGCCAAGCGCGACCGGTTCCGCGAGCAGCTGGCCGGTACCCGCCTGAAGGCGCTGCCGGTGCCGGGCGGCTACTTCCAGCTGGTCGACTATTCGGCCATCAGTGACCTGCCGGACCATGAGTTCGTGAAGTGGCTGACCATCGAGAAGGGCGTCACCGCCATTCCGCTGTCGCCGTTCTACGAAACCGCGCCGGTCGGCCAGCGCCTGGTGCGCCTGTGCTTCGCCAAGAACGAGGCCACCCTGGACGCGGCGATCGAACGCCTGCGCCTGCTGTGAGCGGAGGAGACAGCATGCAGGACCTGCGCATTTCCCTCGTCCAGGGCGACACCCGCTGGCACGACCCGGCCGGCAACCGCGAATACTACGGCGCGCTGCTGGCGCCGCTGGCCGGCACCACCGATCTGGTGATCCTGCCGGAAACCTTCACCAGTGGCTTTTCAAACGAAGCCATCGCCCAGGCCGAAGGCATGGACGGCCCGACCGTGGCGTGGGTGCGCGCGCAGTCCAAGGCCTTGAATGCGGCAGTGATCGGCAGCGTGCAGCTGCGCGATGGCGAGGGCGTCTACAACCGCCTGCTGTTCGCCACGCCCGATGGCGGGCTGCAGTACTACGACAAGCGTCACCTGTTCCGTTACGGCGGCGAGCACGAGCGCTACGCCGCCGGTCGCGACCGGTTGTGCGTGGAATGGAAGGGCTGGCGGATCAATCCGCAGGTCTGCTACGACCTGCGTTTCCCGGTGTTCTGCCGCAACCGCTACAACGTCGAGCGTGCCGGCCAGCTGGACTTCGATCTGCAGATCTTCGTCGCCAACTGGCCGTCGGCACGCGCCTATGCTTGGAAGACCCTGCTGCGTGCGCGCGCGATCGAGAACCTGTGTTTCGTCGCTGCGGTCAACCGCGTAGGCGTGGATGGCAACCAGCTGCATTACGCTGGCGACAGCGCGGTCATCGACTTCCTCGGCCAGCCGCAGGTGGAGATCCGCGAGCGCGAGCAGGTGGTGACCACCACCATCTCCGCCGAAGCGCTGGCCTCGCATCGTGCACGCTTCCCGGCCATGCTCGATGCCGATGCCTTCCATCTGGATGTGCAGGCCTGATACGGCGGCTGAACGCTTCCGGCCCCACCGCGCGCGCCTGCATCCAACGTGCACGCGCGCGCTGCTAGATTCGCCCACATTCCGACCGATGTGGATGTTCTGCCGATGAATACCAAGCCGTTTGCCCTGCTGCTGGCGCTCGCCGCAGCGTCCCTGGCCCCGACCGCGCAGGCCGGTGGCAACCTTGACTGCCAGCTGCGCTACAACCTGTCCGGCTGGTCACTGATCTACAAGACCGCCTCGGGCAACGGCACTATCCACTGCACCAACGGTTCCAGCATGCCGGTGCGGATCCAGCTGAAGGGCGGCGGCCTGACCGTTGGCAAGTCGAAGATCACCGATGGCCGTGGCAGCTTCACCGGCGCCAGCAGCGTCGGCGAGCTGCTGGGCACCTACGCCTCGGTCGGCGCGCATGCCGGTGCGGTGAAGTCCAGCAACGCGCAGGTGATGACCAAGGGCGATATCTCGCTGGCCCTGTCCGGTACCGGCAAGGGCTGGGACCTGGGTGTGGACGGCGCGGCGTTCACCATCAGCCGGCGTTGAGGCGGGAGGGCTCCCCGGCTTCCCAGCTGATGCGGATGTAGTGCTGCTCGGCGTCGCTGGGCAGCCGTTCGACACTGAAGCGGTTCTCCAGCAGTTGCTCGACGACGCCGTCGACGAGGCGCTCGCTGGCCAGCGCCTTGTTGAAGCCGAACACGATGTAACGGCGGCCGTTTTCCGAGCCGACCTGGATCGATTTGTCCAGATCCCTGTAGTACTGCTCGATCGGTAGCCAGCGCTGCCGCGCGGTTTCCGGCAGTGGCGCACAGTGCAGGGCGTTTGCAGCAATTCCTAGGCCAGCGCGCTCCGCGGACGCAGCAACCACAGCGCCAGCAGTGCACAGGCGATGATGGATGGCGCCAGCATCTGCAGTGCGCCGACAACGGCCATCGCCGCGCCGATCAGCAGGTAGTAGAGCAGGCCGAACAGGGCGCCGGCACTGCCCAGGCAGTGTGCATAGCCGCGTAGTGCCTGCCCGAGCACATTGGGGATGGCCAGGCCGAATCCCGCCACGACCGGCAGCATCGCCATCACGATGACCGGTTGCCCGCGCAGCAGCGCGGCCAGGACACCACCAGCCAGTACCAGCGATGCCGCAATGCGGACGCGCGTCAACGCAGGGACGCCGACACGCAACAGGCGGCCATTGGCCCACGCGCCCAACGCCGAACCCAGCGCCAGCACCGCACCGCTGGCGCCGAACCAGCTGGCCGGCCAGTGCAGGCGTGCGAACACGAACGGCCCCAGCGCGTACCAGCTGTACATGGCCACGTTGAAGGCCATGACCAGCAGCGCGTGCGACCAGATCCAACGGTCGCCCAGCAGTTGCCGCAGCAGGGGCCGCAGCGGTACGGGCGCGATCTGCGCGGGCCGGCTTTCACGCAGCCCGGTTACGCAGCCCAGCATCAGCAATGCAGCGATCAGCAGCAGGCCGGCCTGCACGCCGGCATAGCCATCGGCAGCGACCAGCAGCGAGCCCAGTGCCAGCCCGATCGCCGGGCTCAGCGCCAGCGCCATGCCAATCCAGGAGAACGCCTGCGCCAGCGCGGGCCCTTCAAGGTGGTCGCGCAGCACGGTCTGGGTCACCACCGAGGCGGCGGCGGCGCCCAGGGCGGCCAGCATCTGCGCAGCCAGCACCTGGCCGAACGTGCCGGCCGCCAATCCGCACAGTGCCGCCAGCACGAAAACGGCCAGGCCACCCAGCAGGGCGGGGCGACGGCCAACGCGGTCGGCCAGCCTTCCCCACAGCAGGACGCCCAGCGCGAACCCCAGCAGGTACAGGCTCATCGCCTGGCTGGCAGCGCTGGCCGGCAGGGTGAAGCGTTGCGCGAGATCGGCCAGCGCCGGGCTGTACAGGGTCTGCGCCAGCTGCGGAAACATCAGCAGCGCAATGGTGAGGGACAGCAGGCGAGGCGACATCGGCGCGCTCCGGAAACAGGGGCGCGCATTGTCGTGGCCGTGCTGATGGCGCACTCTAGTGATTACGACAGTAGATGGATGAAATCGGACATGGCGTGGCTGCAGCCCGACACTCGCTTCGATGCCGATGCGTGGAGCGCCCCGGTGATCGGTATCGCTGCCACGCTGGCCGAGCATGACTCCGGTTGGCACCAGCACGCACGTTCGCAACTGCTGTACACGCGCGCCGGTTGCACGCGTCTGACGTTCGGCGATCGCATCAGCCTGTTGCCGCCATCGCGCGCGGCGTGGATTCCGGGTGGTCTGCTGCACCGCGCGCAGATGCGACAGGCGGTGGACTATCGGTCGCTGTACTTCGATGCCAAGCTGTCGGCGCAGTTGCCGCAGCAGCCGGCAATCATTGGTGTTGGTCCCCTGCTGCAGGCGCTGCTGGAGCCGATCGCGCAGGCGCCGTTCGCACATGACTGGCAAGCGCCGCGAGCGGGGCATCAACTGGCGCTGTGCGTGCTTGAGATTGCCGCTGCGCCGGTGGAGCCGATGGAGCTGCCATTACCGCGCGACCCGCGCATCGCCCGCTGCCTGCCGGTGGCCGAGCAGCTGCCGCCCGAACTGGGCGAGCTGGCCCAGCGCAGCGGACTGAGCGTGCGTACGATCGGGCGCCTGATGCAACGCGATACCGGCATGGGCTACCAGGCGTGGCGCCAGCAATGGCGGTTGATGCGGGCCATGGAACTGCTGCTGCTCGGCCATCGTGTCGCGCACGTGGCGCTGGAACTTGGATTCTCGGCAGAGAGTCCGTTCATCGCCTTCTTCCGCAGCATGGTCGCGACCACGCCTGCGGCGTTCCAGCGCGCCGAAAGCGCTCGAGCGGCAGGGTGAGAGTGGTGTGGTCGCGGCCTAACGCGGGGAAGCGGGCGCACGGGCCCGGCTTCCGTCGCCGGTCTACTGCTGGGCCATCAGCCAGGCCAATGTGCCGCGATGTGGTTCGGGCACGGTACTGGACGCGGCATCGAGCAGCATCAGCGATGCCCAGCAGACGTCGGCAGCCGGTGCGGTGTCCATCCGCGGCAGTACCGCCATGGCCCGCGCGCGCGTGCTTTCGTCAGCCATCGAGGCGAGCAGGGCCTCGGTCGCCTCGGCAATCTGCTGTTCAGTGGCAGGGGTTGCGGGTCGCTGTTCGAGCTCGGCGAGGCTGGCCTGGTAGCTCATCTCGAACCAGAAATCGATGTCCTGCGACGGACGCTTCTCCAGTTCGTTGAACAAGGTCCTGCCTACCTGCGCAATGTCCGACGCCGTGGTGGCGCGGGCGATCAGTGCGCATTTCTCTACCGGCATTCCGCGCAGCATCGCGGCCAGCAGCTGCGCACGCCGCTCCAGCATGGGGCGGGGCAGGCGGCCGATGCCATCCAGTGCAAGCTGTGCACCGGCGACAGCAGCCTTGTCCTTGCTACCGGCCTGCTTGATGCGGGTGAGATAGCGCTCATCGACAATCAGCCGACGCAGCATACGGTCGGCCGGATCGTGCAAGGACGAAGATTTCGGCCAGGGATTCTGCGTGGCGGCGATTTCCTGCTTGAGCCGGTCGGCAGCGCGTTCGCAGCCGCCGACCAGCAACAGAGCCACCAGCACGGCGCCGATGCGGGCGCCGAGGGACAACATCCGTGTCATCGCTGTGTCCTTCATTGAAGGTGGAGATCAGCCGCCGCGCGGGCCGCTGCGACGCGGGCCACCCGGGCCACGGTTGCCGCCGGGGCCACCCGGGCCGCGGTTGCCACCCGGGCCGCCGGGACCACGGTTGCCGCCGGGGCCACCCGGGCCGCGATTGCCGCCCGGAGCACCCGGACCACGGTTGCCGCCCGGACGTGCATTCGCATTGCCGCCCGGACGACCGTTGCCGGCCGGACGCGAGCTGCCATACGGACTGAAGCCGGGATTGGCGTGGTCGGACGGGAAGCTCGGGGCATTGCCCGGATGGCCGTACGGGTGCTTGTTGCCCTGGCCCTGCGAGCGGTTGCCCGCACCGGCCGGACGACCCTGGCCGCCCGCGCCACCGGCGCCACCGCGTCCTTCACCACCGTAGCCGCCACGACCTTCACCACCGTAGCCGCCACGACCCTGGCCGCCACCGGCGCCTGCGCCTGGGCCCTTCGGCTTGCCGTACGGACGGCCCTGGCCGCCTGCACCTGCGCCCGGACCACGGGCACCCGGGCCACGTGCGCCCGGACCGGCATTGCGATGCCCGCTCGGGCCGGTGCTCACGCCATCCGGCACGTACCAGGTACGGAATGCGGCCGGGTTGCCTTCCGGCAGCGAGCGGTCGTTCTTCGGCGCGCGCTGCTTGAACGGGCGCTGCGACTGCTTGGCAGCAGCTTCACCGCTGACGGTCAGGCCGCCCTTGAAACCGCCGCCACCCTTGCCGCCGCGACCGCGGCCGCGGTCTTCTCGCACGTTGTCGAAGCGACGCAGTTCGCGACCTTCATCGGCGGTGTTGTGACCATTGACGTAAGCGTTGCCGCGGCCACCTTCGCGTACGCGCACGGTGGTCTTGGCGGCACGACGCTGGCCGATCACCGGCTGCAGGGTCAGGGCCGACGGCGCGCCTTCTTCCAGCTTCAGTTCGGCGCGCAGCGCTTCGACCTGGCTGCCCGGCAGTTCGACGGACTGGCCGCGGGCCAGTTCGCGCGGCAGGCTGACCTTGCCGTAGCGGGTGCGCTTGAGGCGGCTGACCTGGCAGCCCTGCGATTCCCACAGGCGGCGCACTTCGCGGTTGCGGCCTTCCTTCACCACGACGCGGAACCAGTCGTGCGAATCGGTGCCGCCGATGCGTTCGATCTCATCGAACTTGGCCGGGCCATCTTCCAGCGCGACACCACGGGTGAGGCGGTCGACGACGGCATCGGGCACCTTGTCCTCGCCTTCCGGGGCACGCACGCGCACCACGTACTCGCGTTCGACCTCGAAGGAGGGGTGCATCATGGCGTTGGCCAGCTCACCGTCGGTGGTCGCCAGCAGCAGGCCGGTGGTGTTGATGTCCAGGCGGCCGACGGCGATCCAGCGGGCACCCTTCAGCGCCGGCAGGGATTCGAACACGGTCGGGCGACCTTCAGGGTCTTCACGCGTGGTCACTTCGCCTTCCGGCTTGTTGTAGACCAGCACGCGCGACGGCTCGGCCAGCGCAGTGGCGACGAAGCCGCGGCCGTCGAGTTCGATCCTGTCGCCGCTCTTGACCGACATGCCGGTCTGGGCGACTTCACCGTTGACCTTGACCAGGCCTTCGGCAATGCGCTGTTCCAGCGCACGACGCGAGCCGAGGCCGGCCTGGGCCAGGACCTTGTGCAGGCGTTCTTCCAGCTTGAACTGTTCGGACGTGGCTTCGCGCTTGAGCGAAAGCTTGTTCAACGAGGGCTTGCGGGGGGTGTCACTCATCAGTTTTGCTCCGGCCGACGGTTTCGAGGTCGGCCTCTGGTTCGGAATCGGCTTGGTCAACAGCCACGGTCGTCTTCGCGACGGCGTTGTCTTCGCGTTCGTTCACTGTCACCGCGCGCTCGCCCGGCGCGGAATCGGGGTGCCCATCATCGGAGGGCGAAGGTGCTTGCTCATCGTCGGCCGCCGCAGGAAATGCGTCGGCAGAATCGGGGGTGTCGCCAGCGGTGGTGCCGGTGTCGTCATTTGCAGCGGCGTCCGGGTCGGCGCTCACGTCCGGGCCGTCGGCACTGGCGGCGAGGGGTGCGTCGCGATCCAGCGCCAGCTGCGGTTCCAGGTCGCCCAGGTCCTTCAGCTCGGAAAGGGGCGGCAGTTCGTCCAGGCGCTTCAGCCCGAAGTAGTCCAGGAAGCCCTTGGTGGTGCCAAATAGCGCGGGCTTGCCGGGTACGTCGCGGTGGCCGACCACGCGGATCCACTCGCGCTCTTCCAGTGCCTGGATGATGTTACTGCTGACCGCCACGCCGCGCACCTGCTCGATCTCGCCACGGGTGATCGGCTGCCGGTAGGCGATCAGGGCCAGTGTTTCCAGGGTGGCGCGGGTATAGCGGGTCTTGCGTTCGGTCCACAGCCGGCTGATCCAGCCATGTACTTCGGCGGTCACCTGGTAGCGGAAGCCCGAAGCCACCTCCACCAGTTCCACGCCACGGTCCTGGCAGCCCTCGCGCAGCCGTTCCAGCGCACGTTCGATGCTGCCCGGTGGTGCCGGCTCATCTTCCGGGAACAGGTCCTTCAGCTGGGCCAGGGTGAGCGGCTGGCTGGAGGCCAGCAGCGCACCTTCGACAATGCGGTTGATCAGCGTTTGATCCATCGGCAGTCAGCGCTCACTCGTTTTCATTGGCGGCGTCGTTGTCGTCGAACTCGCTGCTGAACTGCAGCGGGGCATTGGTATTGCCGGCGGCCAGGGACTTCACGTAGATCGGCGCCAGCGGTTCTTCCTGCACGAGGTCCAGCAGCTGCTCCTTGGCCAGTTCCAGCACGGCCAGGAACGTGACCAGCACGCCCAGCTTGCCTTCTTCGGCGGTGAACAGGTTTTCAAAACGATAGAACCTGCCGTCTTCAAGCCGCCCCAGCACTTCACCCATGCGCTGCCGGACACTCAGCGCCTCGCGCTTGATGGCGTGGCCGGTGAACAGCTCGGCGCGCTTGAGCACGTCGTGCAGCGCCATCAGCATTTCCTTCAGGTCCACCGGCGGCGGCAGCTTCACTGCGGCGCGCTCGGGCATGAAGGCATGTGCCACGGTGGTGTCACGGTCCTGCCGGGGCAGGGCGTCGATATCCTCGGCGGCCTGCTTGAAGCGTTCGTACTCCTGCAGCCGTCGCACCAGCTCCGCACGCGGATCGGCTTCCTCGCCCTCCACGCTGGGGGGGCGGGGCAGCAGCATGCGCGACTTCACTTCCGCCAGGATCGCCGCCATCACCAGGTACTCGGCGGCAAGCTCGAAGCGCAGCTCGCGCATCACGGTGATGTATTCCACGTACTGCCGGGTGATCTCGGCCACGGGAATGTCCAGTACGTCCAGGTTCTGCCGGCGGATCAGGTACAGCAGCAGGTCCAGCGGTCCTTCAAAGGCGTCCAGGATGACTTCCAGCGCATCCGGCGGGATGTACAGGTCCTGCGGAATCTGCAGGACCGGTTGCCCATGCACCACGGCCAGCGGCATTTCCTGCTGCTGGGGGGCGGGCGGCCGGGTTGGCGTGTTCGCGTCGAGCGCGAGTTCGGAAGTCATCTAATGGAGATCAGGATTGCAACGGACCAGTCGCGGTAGCTGGCACACCGGGCAACTGCCACGGACCGCCAGGACACCAGGCGCGCCTGTCTCGGCGCGGTTCCACACATCAAACAACAGGACGCTCCGCAGGACACGGCAGCGACAGGACTACGGGGAGGTCGTCTACGGGGCCCGGTCGGGTGGACCGGTTCGAAGCAGCGGGTCGGTCGTCGGGGGCTGCGTTTGGCCGCAAAAACCGACGGGCTGCTGCATCCAGCCACGTGCAATGGTTCCTAGGGTAAGCCTTTGCCGCGCCAGTGTCCAGCCGAGGCCGGGCGCGGGGCTGGATTGGCTAGAATTGCTTCACCAGCAACGCAAGCGAGGAAATGCCGGTGTGGTATGTGATTGAAGGATATGACGGCCAGGATGTACTGGCCCAGCGGCTGCAGGCGCGGCCCGAGCACCTGGCACGGTTGACCGCGTTGCGCGATGAAGGCCGCCTGCTTCTGGCCGGACCGTGTCCGGCGATCGACAGCGAAGACCCGGGCCCGGCAGGGTTCAGTGGCTCGGTGGTGATTGCCGGCTTCGACTCGTTGCAGCAGGCCCAGGCCTGGGCCGATGCCGACCCGTACGTCGCGGCGGGCGTCTACGTGCGGGTGCAGGTGCGTCCGTTCCGCAAGGTGCTGCCGTGAACGCGAAACGGATCGAGCAGATTCGTGATGCGCTGCAGCACGCGCTGGCCCCCAGCGTGCTTGAGATCGAAGACGACAGCCATCGCCATGCAGGCCATGCCGGAGCGCGCGATGGTCGCGGCCATTTCAACGTGCACGTGGTCAGTGAGCGCTTCGCGGGAATGGCCCCGCTGGCGCGCCATCGCGCGGTCTACGCGGCCTTGGGCACGTTGATGGAAACCGACATCCACGCGTTGTCCATCCGCGCGCATACCTCGTCAGAACAGGGCTGAGGCCTTGTCCCGCGCTGTCCTGGCAGGTCCGTTGATGGGCCTGCCAGGGACAGGTTTCCGTGTCCGTTTGGGGACATTCGTCTAACGGACTGTTTACAAGCGCAGATGGAAACGCTTACATTCCGCGCCAATGCTGGTAGGTCCAAGCCGTGGAGGGCGGCTTCGTGAACAAGGCAGCCATAACAATCAAAGACGTCGCCCGTGAAGCCAAGGTCTCTGTGGCCACCGTTTCGCGCGCGCTCAACGGGCATGAAAATGTCGCCGAACCGGTCCGCCAGCTTGTGCTGGAGGTGGCCGCACGGCTGCGTTACACCCCGCACGCCGCCGCCCGCAGCCTGAGCAGCCGCCGCACCAATACGGTGGGCGTGGTGCTTCCGGACCTGTACGGCGAATTCTTCTCCGAACTGATGCGTGGCATCGACAACGTCGCCCGCAGCCGGCGCCAGCACCTGCTGGTGTCGAGCTATCACGGCGACCAGGAGCAGCAGGGCGCGGCCCTGCGTGCCATGCGCGGCCGGGTCGACGGTCTGCTGGTGCTCTCGCCCTATGCCGAGAGCCCCGGGTTCCTGACCGACAACCTGCCGCAGGCATTGCCGACGGTACTCATCAACACCTACCTGCCTGGGCAGGACCATCCGGTGTTGAGCATCGATGACCATGCAGGGGCGATGGCGATGACCCGCCACCTGCTCGATGCCGGCCATCGGCGCATTGCATTCATTTCTGGCCCGGACCTCAACTTCGACGCGCGCGAGCGCCTGCGCGGCTTCCGTGACGCGCTGGCGGCGTTTGGCAGCGGCGCCGAAGGCATCGAGCTGCCCGGTGATTTCGACGAAGCTTCCGGCCATCGCGCCGGTCAGGAGTTGCTGGCAGCCGGCACGCTGCCCGATGCCGTATTCGCCGCCAACGACATGATGGCCCTGGGTTGCCTGTATGCCTTCGCGCAGGCAGGTGTCCATGTCCCGACCGATGTCGCCCTGGCCGGCTTCGATGACATTCCGCTTGCGCGTTTCGTTCACCCGTCGCTGACCACCATGCAGGTCAGCATTGCCGAACTGGGCGATCGGGCGATGTCGCGTTTGTTGCAGTTGATGGACGGCACCTCCACGGAAGGGGCAGGGGACAAGCAGACCCTGGTCCCGCGCCTGATTGTTCGCGATTCCACCACTCCGCCATCCGGCCATTGAAGCCAGAGGCGTTCCTTCTTTTTTGATTGATCGCAGGTGCCGCGCAAGCGGTCACCGCCACCCGGAGATTGAGTTGATGATGCATTCCACTATCCGCACGCCGGCGCGCCGGCTGCTGAGCACCGCACTGGTCAGCTGCCTGATGCTGGCCGCCGCCCCGAACGTCATGGCGCAGTCGGCCAACGCCAGCCTGCGCGGCCAGGTGTCCGGCGCCCAGGCCGGTGCCGAAGTCACCGCCACCAACGTCGCCACCGGCACCGTCCGTCGCGGCACCGTGCGCGCCGACGGCAGCTACTCGCTGATGGGCCTGGATCCGGGCACTTACAACGTGGTCGCCAACGGCCAGACCCAGAAGGTCACCGTCACCGTCGCCTCGACCGCGACGCTGAACTTCAGCGAGGCGGCTGCCGGTGGTACCGGCTCGACCGCCGCCACCAACCTGGACACCGTCAACGTCGTCGCGCCGACCCTGCTGCAGGAAGTGCGTACCTCCGAAGTCGGCAAGACCGTCAGCCTGCAGCAGATCCAGACCACCCCGCAGGTGTCGCGCAACTTCCTGGAGTTTGCCGACGCGGTGCCGGGCCTGATCTTCACCCGTGATGCCAAGGGCAACACCTCGCTGCGCGGCGGTGCCACCAATTCCGACGGTACCAACGTCTACATCGACGGCGTGGGCCAGAAGAGCTACGTCAAGGGCGGCGGCGTGGCCGGCCAGTCCGGCAGCGCCGGCAACCCGTTCCCGCAGCTGGCCATCGGCGAATACAAGGTCATCAGCGGCAACTACAAGGCCGAGTACGGCCAGGTGTCGAGCGCCGCAGTGACCGCTGCCACCAAGTCCGGTACCAATGAATTCAAGGGTGAGGCGTTCTACCGCTACACCGATGAGGACATGCGCGCCAAGACGCCGGCCGAGCGCCAGGGCGGCAAGGACAAGATGGTCTCGGCCGAGAAGGAATACGGCTTCGCCCTGGGCGGCCCGATCATCCAGGACAAGGCCCACTTCTTCGTGACCTACGAAGCCAAGCGCTTCGACCTGCCGGTCACCATCGCGCCGGACGGCGCGGTCACCGGTGCTGCCGGCCTGCTGCCGCCCGCAGGCGCCGCCGGCCTGGGCCCGGCCAGCCAGCCGTTCCAGCAGGATCTGATCTTCGGCAAGATCGACTTCGAGCCGACCGACAACGATCGCATCGAGCTGACCTTCCAGGACCGCGACGAAACCCAGTCGCAGTTCAGTGGCCAGACCTCGCCGGAAGCCGGTCGTGAAGTGGTCAACACCGACCGTCGTTACGCCCTGCGCTGGAACCACAGCGGCGAGCGTTACTACAACGAAATGATGGTCACCCATGAAGATTCGTTCAACAACCCGACCCCGCTGACCCTGGCCAACGGCATCACCTACACCGCACCGGACGGCACCGAAGACCGCACCGTGGTGAAGATCGGTGGCGCATCGGCACTGGATTCGCAGGTGAAGGGCCAGAAGGGCTGGTCGATCGAAGACAACCTGACCCTGGATGGCATCCAGTGGGCCGGCGACCACACCATCAAGATGGGCGTGAAGTACAAGGCGATCGACCTGTACGCCTCCGATGCGGCGCAGATCAACCCGACCTTCACCTACAGCCTGGGCGATCCGGACTTCCCCGATTCCATCCCGTACAAGGCGCAGTTCGTCAAGCCGGTGACCGGCGTGGACGGCGTGTCCGGTGAAGTGCGTTCGAAGTCCAAGCAGTACGGCGTGTTCATCCAGGACGACTGGCAGGTCAACGACCACCTGCAGATCAACCTTGGCCTGCGCTGGGACTACGAAAAGACCCCGTCCTACCTGGACTTCGTCACCCCGCAGGCCGTGGTCGACGCGATCTATTCGCAGGATCCGCGTGCTGCCGCCGGCCAGACCTACGCCGATTCGCTGGCGCTGGGCGGCCTGGACATCAGCGACTACATCAGCAACGGCCACAACCGCAAGGCATTCAAGGATGCCTGGCAGCCGCGCCTGGGCTTCTCGTATGACATCAACGCCGACGAGCAGCACGTGATCCACGGTGGTGCCGGCCGTTCGTACGACCGCGATCTGTTCGACAACCTGCAGCTGGAAACCACCAAGCTGGCCCTGCCGCAGCCGACCATCTACTTCCGCAACCCGGCCACCGGCACCTGCATCAACGGCCAGGCCGCCTGCTATGACTGGAACCCGAACCTGCTCAACGGCATCGGCAACCTGCAGAGCCTGGTCGGTGCGACCAGCAATGCCGGCCTGGAAGTGGATCTGCTGAACAACAAGCTGAAGGCTCCGTACTCCGATCAGTTCAGCCTGGGCATGAGCAACCAGATCGGTGACTGGCTGACCGACGCCACCATCGCCCGTACCCTGAGCTACGACGGCTTCGCCTTCACCCTGGGCAACCGTTACCCGACCGGCCAGTTCTTCGATGACCCGCGCCTGTGCGGTGGCACCGAGCCGGGCCTGAGCCAGGCCTGGAGCTGCAACGTGCCGGGCTTCGGCAGCCTGATCATCGGCCAGCAGGGCATCAAGACCCGTGCGACCCAGATCCTGCTGTCGGCGCAGAAGCCGTTCACCCAGGAAAGCGGCTGGGGTACCTCGATCGCCTACACCTGGACGACCGCGCGCCACAACCGCGACATCAACGAGAAGTACGCCTTCGACCGCGGCCTGATCGAGGATTACCCGACCATCCGTTCCAACGGCGCGCCGCGCCACCGCCTGGTGGTCACCGGTTCGTACGCGGGCTTCTGGGGCATCACCTTCGGTGGCAAGATCACCCTGGCTACCCCGACCGCCGTCAATGACTGGTACCCGGTGCCGCAGGCCAGTGGCTACAACCTGCCGACGCCGCAGGCGGCTGTGCCCAACGCCAATGGCAAGTTCCTGGTGGGTGGCAAGATCTTCGGCTACCGTTCGGTCGACCTGCAGGCGACGAAGACGTTCAAGCTGGCGGGCGATACCGAGCTGTACGCGCGTATCGACATCATCAACGTGTTCAACTTCGACAACTTCTCCACCTACAACTACGTCAAGACCAACGGCAAGCTGCAGGCCAGCTACAACGAGACCGGCGACATCATCGGTACTCCGCGTCAGGTCAAGGCCGAAGTGGGCTTCCGCTTCTGATCGCGGGAAGTTGATGCAGTACGGAGCCATCGGTTCGCCGATGGCTCCGGTTTCAACGGCAATGGCCGGCCTCCGGGCCGGTCCATTGCCCACGCCATTGCCGGGCAGGGGGCAATGGCGTGGGCAATGACCGCGGTGTCATCAACCACGTTTTCGTGGTTTTTTAAGACCGCACTTTGTAAACGATTTCAGGTCATTGGACGTTATGCTCTTTCATCGATCAGCCCACCGGAGGAACCGCGCCATGCAGGCACGCCACCTGATGACCGCCGCTGCGATGACCCTGGCCATCGCCGCCTGCAAACCGGCCCAGCAGGAGCCTGCCAAGCCGCGCCCGCCGGTGATCCTGATCGAGGCCGACGCACCGCCGCGGCCGATGAAGCCCGAGCTGCCGCCGCTGTTCGATGACATCGAGCGCCGCACCTTCCAGTTCTTCTGGGATACCACCAACGAGATCAACGGCCTCACCCCGGACCGCTATCCGTCGCGGCCGTTCGCCAGCATCGCCTCGGTCGGCTTCGCCCTGACCGCTTATCCGATCGGCATCGAGAACGGCTGGGTCAGCCGCAACCAGGCGATCGACCGTACCCTGACCACCCTGAAGTTCTTCCGCGACGTGCCGATGGGCCCGCAGCGCACCGGCAAGGCCGGCTACAAGGGCTTCTATTACCACTTCCTGGACATGCAGGAAGGGCGCCGCTACGACAGCTGGGTGGAACTGTCCTCGGTGGATACCGCGCTGCTGATGATGGGCGTGCTGTTCGCCCAGTCGTACTACGACGGCGACGATCCGCGCGAGAAGGAAATTCGGCAGATCGCCGACACCCTGTACAAGCAGGTCGACTGGCCGTGGCTGCAGCAGCGTGCGCCGCTGATCTCGATGGGTTGGTTCCCCGAGAACGGCTTCATCGACCATGACTGGATGGGCTACAACGAGGCGATGATGGTCTACATCCTCGCCTTGGGTTCGCCTAGCCATCCGGTCAGCCCGGATGCGTGGACGGTGTGGACGCGCACCTACGACAACGACTGGGGCGTCTACCAGGGCCAGGAATACCTGTCCTTCGGTCCGCTGTTCGGCCACCAGTACAGCCACGTCTGGATCGACTTCCGCGATATCCAGGATGCGTACATGCGCGAGCGTGGCAGCACCTACTTCCTCAACAGCCGTTCGGCGGCGCTGGCCCAGCGTGAGTACGCCATCGCCAATCCGATGAACTGGAAGGAATATGGCGAGAACGTCTGGGGCCTGACCGCCAGCGATGGTCCGCAGAACACCACCCAGGAATACCGGGGCGAGCAGCGCCAGTTCCGCCATTACTCGTCGCGCGGCGCAGGCCTGCGCGAGAACTTCGATGACGGTACGATCGCGCCGACCGCCGCGATCTCGTCGGTCGTGTTCGCGCCCGAGGAAGTGATTCCGGCCACGCTGGAGATGCACAAGCGCTACGGCGACTACATCTACTCCAGCTATGGCTTCCTGGATTCGTTCAATCCCAGCTTCAGCTACGACATCCCGATCAAGACCGGGCGGGTGGTACCCGATCGTGGCTGGGTCGCCAGCGACTACATCGCCATCGACCAGGGCCCGATCCTGACCATGATCGCCAACTACCGCAACGACTTCGTCTGGGACGTGATGAAGAAGAACCCGTACATCCGCAAGGGCCTGGAACGGGCGGGCTTCAGTGGAGGCTGGCTGGCGCCGGAAGGCTCCTTCCAGCCGCTGGAGCTGCAGAAGGATGAGAAGGCCGCCGCAGCGCGTGCGGTCGGTATCGCCGAATCACGTGCGGCCGCCGCGCAGGAACAGAAAAACAATGCCAACCGCAACACCGGCCAGGGGAAGTAACAAGGTGCACGACTGGAAACACCGCCTGCGACGCTGGGCATTGCCTGCACTGGCCGCGCTGGTCATGGCCGGCTGTGCCCGCCAGGAGCAGGGCACCACTACCGTGCGCTTCTGGGCGATGGGCCGCGAGGCCGAAGTGGTCAGCGAGCTGATCCACGAATTCGAAGCGGAAAACCCTGGCATCAAGGTCGATGTGCAGAACATCCCCTGGACCGCCGCGCACGAAAAGCTGCTGACCGCATTTGCCGCCGACGGCCTGCCCGATGTGTGCCAGCTGGGCAACACCTGGGTACCCGAGTTCGCCGAGCTCAACGCGCTCACGCCGTTGCAGCCGTTCGTGCAGCATTCCACCGTTGTCGATCCGAAGGACTACTTCCAGGGCATCTGGGATACCAACGTGATCCACAACGAGCTGGTCGGGGTGCCGTGGTACGTCGACACCCGCCTGATCTATTACCGCAAGGACCTGCTGGCCAAGGCCGGCTTCGACCATCCGCCGCGCACCTGGGCGGAATGGGACGAGCAGATGGCCGCGATCAAGCGCATGCAGGGCCCGAACCGCTATGCGGTGCTGATGCCGATCAACGAGTTCGAGCAGCAGCTGTCGCTGGCCCTGCAGCAGCCCGATCCGCTGCTGCGCGACGACGACACCCGTGGCAATTTCTCCAGCCCCGGCTTCCGCCGCACGCTGGGGTTCTACGCCAACATGTTCGAGCAGGGCTGGGCGCCGAAGATGTCCGAGACGCAGATCTCCAACGTCTGGGATGAATTCTTCCGCGGCTTCAACGTGTTCTACATTTCCGGCCCCTGGAACATCCGCGAGTTCAAGAAGCTGCAGCCGAAGGAACTGGAAGGGCAGTGGGGCACGGCCGCGCTGCCGGGTCCGGACGGTCCGGGCGCGGGCATCGCCGGTGGTACCAGCCTGGTGATCTTCCGCAAGTCGCAGCAGAAGGAAGCGTCCTGGAAGCTGATCGAATTCCTGTCGCGGCCGGCAATCCAGGCGCGCTTCCACGCGATCATCGGCGACCTGCCGCCGCGTCGAAGCACCTGGAATGCGCCGTCGCTGGCCAACGATCCACTTGCCGCCGCCTTCCGAGACCAGCTGGAGCGGGTCAAGCCGACCCCGAAGGTGCTCGAATGGGAGCGCATCGTGCAGGAAATGCGCATCGTCACCGAACAGGTGGTGCGTGGCGGCCTGCCGCAGGACAAGGCCGTGGCCGAACTGGACCAGCGCGTGGACAAGGTGCTGGCCAAGCGTCGCTGGATGCATGAACAACAACGCCTGCAGCGCAGCGCACCCCCCTCGGGTTCGACCAGTGCAGTCGCGGCCGGGAGCCCGCAATGAAACGTACTTCGCTTGCCGGCTGGATCTTCGCCGGCCCCTCGCTGATCGTGCTTGGTGTGTTCTTCGGCCTGCCGGTGGCTTCGGCGCTGGCGCTGAGCGTGACCGACTTCGACCTGTATGCGCTGGCCGACAGCAGCAACCTGCGCTTCGTGGGTCTTGGCAACTACATCGACCTGCTGCAGACCCCGATGTTCTGGAAGTCGCTGTGGAACACCACCTATTTCGTGGTGATCGGCGTGCCGTTGTCGATCGGTGTATCGCTGGGCGCGGCGATGCTGCTCAATGCCCCGGCCGCGCGCTTCAAGGCGCTGTTCCGCACCGCGCTGTTCGCCCCGGTGGTGACCACGCTGGTGGCGGTGGCGGTGATCTGGCGCTACCTGTTCCACACCAGCTATGGCCTGGTGAACTACGGCCTGGGCCATCTTGGCATCAGCCCGATCGACTGGCTGGGCGATCCCAACTGGGCGATGCCGACCATCATGCTGTTCGCGGTGTGGAAGAACTTCGGCTACAACATGGTGATCTTCCTGGCCGGCCTGCAGGCGATCCCGCATGACCTGTACGAGGCCGCGCGCATCGACGGCGCCTCGCGCTGGAAGCAGTTCCTGCACATCACCCTGCCGATGCTCGGTCCGGTGCTGCTGGTGGTCGGGGTGATCACCGTATCCGGTTACTTCCAGCTGTTCGCCGAACCCTATGTGATGACCCGCGGCGACCCACTGCAGAGCACGGTCAGCGTGCTGTATTTCATGTTCGAGGAAGGCTTCAAGTGGTGGAACCTGGGACGCGCCTCGGCTGTGGCGTTCCTGCTGTTCCTGATCATCCTGGCGGTGACCACCGTGATGCTGCGCTTTGGCCGCAAGAGGCAGTTGGTATGAGTCGTGAAATCGGCCAGTCACGCTGGCACCCGTGGATGATCAATGGCGCGCTGCTGGTGCTGGCCCTGGTCAGCCTGGCACCGTTGCTGTGGATGCTGTCGGTGTCGTTCATGCCGCAGGGCGAGGCCACCCATTTCCCGCCGCCGCTGCTGCCGTCCAGCATCACTACGCACAATTACACCGAGCTGTTCGCGCGCACCGGCATGGGCGGCAACTTCGCCAACAGCCTGCTGGTGTCGCTGGCGATCACCCTCGGTTCGCTGCTGCTCAACACGATGGCCGGCTACGCTTTCGCCAAGCTGCAGTTCGCCGGCCGTGAGCGCCTGTTCCAGGTGCTGATGGCGGCGCTGGTGATCCCGGCACAGGTGGCGATGCTGCCGCTGTTCCTGTTGATGAAGCAGCTGGGCCTGGTCAACAGTTTCGGCGGCGTGATCGTGCCGGCGCTGGCCAGCGTGTTCGGCATCTTCCTGGTGCGCCAGTACGCCCGCTCGATTCCCGATGAGCTGCTGGAAGCGGCACGCATCGACGGGGCAGGGGAACTGCGGATCTTCTTCCAGATCGTGCTGCCGATGCTGAAGCCGGTGCTGGTGACGCTGGCGATCTTCACCTTCATGGGCGCCTGGAACGATTTCATGTGGCCCTTGATCGTGTTGACCGACCAGGAGCACTACACTTTGCCGGTGGCCCTGGCCACCCTCTCGCGCGAACACATCATGGACGTGGAAATGATGATGGCCGGCGCAGTGGTCACCGTGGTTCCGGTGCTGGCGCTGTTCCTGGTGCTGCAGCGGTACTACATCCAAGGATTGTTGCTGGGGAGTGTGAAGGGATGATGCGTGCGATCGCCGTTGGACTGGGCCTGTTGTGGTCTTCCCTGGCGATCGCCGCACCACCGGCGCTGCCCGCGCCGAAGGTGCTGGATGATTTCGACGACATCAGCGCCTGGAAGCTGGTGTTGTCCGACCAGGTCAGCGGCTCGCTGCGGCCGGTCAGTGGCGCTGGTGGTGGCCGCGCGCTGTGCCTGGATTACGACTTCCATGAGGTCTCCGGTTACGTCGGCATCCGTCGTCCACTGAACATCGAGTACCCGGCCAACTATCGTTTCGGCTTCCAGCTGCGCGGTGATTCGCCTGCCAACGACCTGCAGTTCAAGCTGATCGACGCCAGCGGCGACAACGTGTGGTGGGTCAATCGCCCCGGTTATGCCTTCCCCAAGGCGTGGACGCCGGTGGAATACCGCCGCCGGCAGATCGACAAGGCCTGGGGGCCATCGCCAGAGAAGGACATGGCGCGCAGCGCGTCGATGGAATTCACGATCTACAGCAAGGTCGGCGGTCGCGGTACCGTGTGCTTCGACAAGCTGACCCTGCAGGGGCTGCCCGCGCAGGATGATTCGGCGCTGCGGCCCTCGGTGATCGCCGATACCGCAACCGCGCTGCAGGACCGGATGATCGACGGCAAGTCCGATACCTTCTGGATCAGTGGCGGGGTCAAGCAGCAGACCATCAGCCTGGACCTGCACAAGAACCGCGAGATCGGTGGTGCGGTAATCGACTGGCTGCCCGACCTGGAAGCCAATCGCTACACCGTGCGTACCTCCGAGGATGGCCGTGACTGGCGTACCGTGCGCGAAGTGACCGCAGGTGCCGGAGGCCGGGACTGGCTGGCACTGCCCGACACCGATGCGCGCTACGTGCGTTTCGACCTGCAGGGCGGGCCGAACTGGCGCTACGGCATCCGTGACATCACCCTGAAGCCGCTGGCGTTCGCCGCGACTCCCAATGCCTTCCTGTCCTCGGTGGCGGCCGACCTGCCGCGTGGCGCGTTGCCGCGCGCCTACGTTGGCGAGCAGCCGTACTGGACGCTGCTTGGCCTGGACGGTGGCCAGGAACAGGCGTTGATCAGCGAGGACGGTGCGCTGGAGCCGGCCAAGGGCAGCTTCAGCATCGAGCCGTTCATCCGCCTCGACGGCAAGCTGCTTGACTGGTCGAACGTTGCCATCAGCCAGTCGCTGCAGGATCGTTACCTGCCGATCGCCACGGTCGACTGGGTGCACGAGAAGGCCGGCCTGTCGGTGACAAGCTTCGTGCAGGGCACGCCCGAACGCGCGCAGCTGATCGGGCGCTACCGCTTGAGCAATCCGGACAAGGTCGCGCACGAATACACCCTGGCCCTGGCGATCCGCCCGTGGCAGGTCAATCCCCCCACCCAGTTCCTCAACACCGTGGGCGGCTTCAGCCGCATCGACAGCCTGGACGTGGGCGAGCAACTGGTGCGCATCAATGGCGAACCGCGGCTGTATCCCCTGCAGGTACCGGATGCGCGCTTTGCCAGCAGCTTCGACGGCAAACTGGATGCGATGCACCTGGCCAGCGGCAAGCTGCCCGGCACTACTGCGGTGAAGGACCCGACCGGCATGGCGTCCGGCGCACTGTTGTACACGATCAAGCTCGAACCCGGACAGAGCCGCGAGGTGGCGATCGTGCTGCCGCAGACCGGCAGCTGGGCGCCGCAGGCGCTGGACGTGGCCAAGGCACAGCAGCAGGTGGCGACGATGTGGCGCGACAAGCTGGGCGTGGTGACCCTGCAGGTGCCCGCCGCCGGCCAACCGCTGGTGGAAACCCTGCGCACCGCGGTGGCGCACATGCTGATCTCGCGGGTCGGCCCGCGCCTGCAGCCCGGTACGCGCTCCTATGCACGCAGCTGGATCCGCGATGGCGCGATGATCTCCGAAGGCCTGCTGCGGATGGGGCGCAGCGATGCCGTGCGTGACTACGTGACCTGGTATGCGCCCTATCAGTTTGAAAACGGCAAGGTGCCGTGCTGCGTCGATGCGCGTGGCAGCGACCCGGTGCCGGAGAACGACAGCCACGGCGAACTGATCTACAACATCGCCGAGTACGGCCGCTATACCGGCGACACGACCTTCCTCGAGCAGATGTGGCCGCATGTGCTGGGCGCCTACAGCTACATGGAGCAACTGCGGGGCAGCGAGCGCACCGAGGAGAACCGCGCGCGCAATCCTGCCTTCTACGGGATGATGCCGGCCTCGATCAGCCACGAGGGCTATTCGGCCAAGCCGATGCATTCGTACTGGGACAACTTCTGGGCGCTGCGTGGTTACAAGGACGCCGCGCAACTGGCGGCGCAGCTGGGCAAGGTCGAGGCGATGCAGATCAGCGAGTCGCGCGATCAGTTCCGTGATGACCTGCAGGCCTCGCTGCTGGCGGCCATGCAGCAGCACCGCATTGATTACCTGCCGGGCTCGGCCGAGCTGGGTGACTTCGACGCCACCTCCACCACGATCGCGTTGGCGCCGGGCGGCGAGCAGGGGCGGTTGCCGCAGGAGGCGCTGGACGCGACCTTCCAGCGTTACTGGAACGAATTCGTCGCACGCCGCGATGGCAAGCGCGAATGGAAGGACTACACGCCGTACGAATGGCGCAACGTCGCCGCGTTCGTGCGCCTGGGATGGCGCGATCGTGCCTGGCAGGCCACCGAGTTCTTCTTCAAGGATCGTGCGCCGCAGGCCTGGAACCAGTGGGCCGAGGTCGTCTCGCGCACGCCCCGCAAGCCGTTCTTCGTGGGTGACCTGCCGCATGCCTGGGTGGCCTCGGACTTCGTCCGTTCGGCACTGGACATGTTCGGCTACAACCGCGATGCGGATGAGGCGCTGGTGCTGGCCGCCGGTATTCCGGTGGCGTGGCTGCAGGGCGAGGGCATTGCCGTGCAGGGTCTGCGCACGCCGCAGGGGCAGCTCAACTATCGCCTGCAGCGCAGCGACAAGCAGCTGGTGCTGGAAGTGCAGCCCGGGTTGGTGCCACCGGCCGGTGGCGTGGTGCTGCCATGGCCGTATGCAGGCGAGCCGGGCCAGGCGACGGTCAATGGCGAGGCGGCGGAATGGGTCAACAACGAGCTGCATGTGCACCAGTTGCCGGCACGGGTCGAGATCGATGTGCCCAGCGCGGTGCGCCGCGCCGAACGCAAGGAAAAGTAAGCATGCGAGGTCCGCTCGGAATCGGTCGCGGTTTCTGCGCGCTGGGGCTGGCGATCGCGCTGGCGATGCCCGGGCTGGCGCCAGCCGCTGAGCCGGCCAGCGCGGCTGGCGCGGCCACAGCGGTCGGCGAACCCGGCATGAGCATGGTCACATTCAACCTGCACCACGACCGCGAGGACTGGCCCAGCCGTCGTCGCACGATCGTGGCCGAGCTCAAGCGCCTGCAGCCCGATGCCATCGCGCTGCAGGAGGTGATCCAGAAGCGCAACGTGCGCAACCAGGCGCAGTGGCTGGCCAGCCAGCTCGGCTACCGGTACGTATTCGTGTCCACCGATCCGGTGGGTGCACCCAAGCGTTATGGCAATGCGCTGCTGACCCGGCGCCCGATCCTGGCGCATGGCGAGCACCTGCTGCTGCCGCTGGATGACTACCGCACCGTGGCCCATCTGCGCATCGACGTGGAGGGCAGGCCGGTCAATGTCTATGCCACCCATCTCAACGAGCGCAGTGACGACGCCGGCCAGCGCATCCGCCGCAGCCAGGTCGAGGATCTGCTGCGTTTCATCGCCGGCAGTTCTGCGGGGGCACCGGTGGTGATTGCCGGCGACTTCAACGCCCTGGTCGATGCCGGCGATCTGAGCGAACTGCGCAGCCACTACGGCGACAGCTACGGCAGCGTGCACGTCAACACCGACCTGGCAGGTGTGAGCACGCTCAACCGCCATTACTACCAGGCGCCGTCGCGGATCGACCACATCTTCTTCCAGCAGGACGAGATGGTCGCACGCGAAGCGAAGATCCTGTTCGACCAGCCTGATGAGGGCGGCCGCTGGGCCTCCGATCACTACGGGGTGTGGACACGGCTGCAGTTCGCGCCGAAGCCCTGATAACGGCATCGCGTGGCGACGCGGCAGGCGTTCGCTACGGCATCTGATACGTCACAAACAGAAACGGCGGGGATCGTCGATCCCCGCCGTTTCGTTGTTGCCGATCAGGGATCGATCAGGCGACCGGTGGCGTGCGCTTGCCGGCGTCTTCGTCTTCTTCCGACGCCTGCGCGTCGGCGGCCTGTGCGGCAGCGTCGGCATGGCCATCGGCGATCGGGTCGACCTGCGCCGGCACGACCGCATCGGCGACCGGCGCAGCGGCGTCCACCGGTGCGGCTTCGACAGCCACTGGGGCTGCCGGCTGCTCGGCGACCGGGGCGACTTCAACCTCGGCCTTCGGTTCGACTGCCGGAGCAGCTTCAACCACCGGCTTCGGCTCGGCCACCGGTGCGGCTTCAACCACCGGCTTCGGCTCGGCCACCGGTGCGGCTTCGACCGCCGCGGTCGGTTCAGCGACCGGAGCGGCTTCGATCGCAGCAGCGGTCTCGACCACCGGCGGCTTCGCCTCGATCACCGGAGCCGCTTCAGGCGCGGGCTGCACCGGCGTCGCTGCATCGATGGCATCCAGCATGCTGGTCTGCACCGGCGACGGGGCCGGTTCGACCTTGGCGACTGCTTCCACCGGAGCCGGAGTCTGCACTGCGGCGGCCACTGGAGCGGCTGCCTCGACCACGGCACTGCTTACGGCAGCAACCGGGGCAACCGCAGCAGCCACTGCAACCGGCGCACGTGCCGGCTTGCCGGCATCAGCGGCGGCCGGCTCGACTTCGTCATCGAAATCGAATTCCGGCTGCGAACGCGACGGCTGCACGGCGGCTGCCGGTGCGCCGACCGAAGCCGGGGCGGTCTGCTCGACCGAATCGCCGTCGTTGTCCTCGCCTTCGGCATCATCGCCGTCGTCCAGGTCATCACCCAGTACGTCACTACCTGCAGCGTTCTCGGCGCCACCACGACGACGACGACGACCACCGCGACGGCCACGGCGGCGGCGGGTTGCGCCTTCGCCGGTCTGATCGCCTGCGGCATCGGCCGCAGCATCCTCGGCAGCCCCGGTCGCATCCACGACCTCGGCATCGGTCGTTGCGGCGGTGTCCACGGCCGCGACGGTGTCGACCACGTTTTCAGTGGCGACGGCCGGTGCCAGTGCCTTTTCTTCCTGCACCGCAACCGTGGCCGCAACCGCAGTCGTGGTAGCCACGGCAGCGGCAGCGGTCACGACATCGGCCGGGGCTTCGGCAGCGGCACGCTGCGGCTTCTCGGCCGGCTTGTCACCGTCCTGCGGGCGCGGCTGCCTCGGCTGCTTCAGCTTCGGCTGCTGCTGCCCCTGGCCCTGTTCGTTGCGCGGCTTGTTCTGCTGCTGCGGCTGCTGGGCATCCTTCGGCTTGCCCTGCTGCTGCGGCTGCTGCTGGCCATTGCCATTGGCCTGGCTGCCGCCGTTGCGGCCATCCTTGCGCTGCTCACCGCGGTCCTTGCGGTTGCCGCCGTCCTTCTGCTGCTGCGCATTGCCATTGCCGCCGTTGCCACGGCTGTCCTCGCGACGGTCCTTGCGGTCCTTGTTGCGATCCTTGTTGCGGTCACGGCGGCCGCCATCCTGCTGCGGCTGGCGTGCGGTCGGTGCCGGTGCGGGGGCCGGTGCCGGCTCGCCGCCAAAGATGCGCTTGAGCCAGCCGACGACGCCACCACTGGCGGCGGCTGCCGGGGCCGCTGCGGCCACCGGTGCCGGTGCCGGGGCGGCGACCGGTTCCACTTCCTCCCGCACCGGGGCGGGGGAGTTGTGCTTGACCTGGGTCACCATCGGCGGCGGGATGTTCAGCTGGCCCTTGGTCAGCGCATGCACCGGCAGCTTGCGCGGGGTACCGCGCTGGTAGCTCGGCTTGCCGCTTTCCTCGCCCAGCTCGTTGTCGCGCAGGCGGGTGACGGTGTAATGCGGGGTGTGCAGCTGTTCGTCGGCAACGATCACGATCGGCGCCTCGTGGCGCTTCTCGATTTCGCCCAGCGCGCCGCGCTTTTCATTCAGCAGGTAATTGGCGATCTCCACCGGGGCCTGTACCAGCACCTGCCCGGTGTTCTCCTTCATCGCATGCTCTTCGGCGACGCGGATGATCGACAGCGACAGCGACTCGACGCTGCGCATGCGGCCATGGCCGTCGCAACGCGGGCAGACGATCTGGCTGGATTCGCCCAGGCTCGGGCGCAGGCGCTGGCGGCTCATTTCCAGCAGGCCGAAGCGCGAGATGCGGCCGACCTGCACGCGTGCACGGTCGTACTTCAGCGCGTTGGCCAGGCGGTTCTCGACCTCACGCTGGTGCTTGTTGGAGGCCATGTCGATGAAGTCGATCACCACCAGGCCACCGAGGTCACGCAGGCGCAGCTGACGGGCCACTTCCTCGGCCGCTTCCAGGTTGGTCTGGAACGCGGTGTCCTCGATGTCGCTGCCCTTGGTGGCGCGCGAGGAGTTGACGTCGACGGCAGTCAGCGCTTCGGTCTGGTCGACCACGATCGAGCCACCCGACGGCAGGCGCACGTTGCGCTCGTAGGCGCCTTCGATCTGCGATTCGATCTGGAAGCGGTTGAACAGCGGGATGTCGTCCTTGTAATGCTTGAGCTTGCGCAGGGTCTGCGGCATCACCTGCTGCATGAACTCCTTGGCGTGCTCGTACATTTCCTCGGTGTCCACCAGGATCTCGCCGATGTCGGCGCGCAGGTAGTCACGCAGGGCGCGCACGATCAGGCGCGATTCCTGGTAGATCAGGAACGGGGCCGGCTTGCTCAGGGCGGCTTCGGCGATGGCGCGCCAGACGTTCAGCAGGTAATCCAGATCCCACTGCAGCTCTTCCGCATCGCGGCCGACGCCGGCGGTACGGATGATGACGCCCATTTCGTCGGGGATGTTCAGCTTGTCCAGAGCGTCCTTCAGGGCCGCCCGGTCTTCACCCTCGATGCGACGGGAAACACCGCCGGCACTGGGGGAATTGGGCATCAGCACCATGTAACGGCCGGCCAGGGAGATGAACGTGGTCAGGGCGGCGCCCTTGTTGCCACGTTCTTCCTTGTCCACCTGGACGACGATTTCCTGGCCTTCCCTCAGCAGCTCGCGGATGCCGGCCTTGTTGTGGTCGACACCGGCCTGGAAGTAATCGCGGGAAATTTCCTTCAGCGGCAGGAAGCCATGGCGGCCACCACCGTATTCAACGAAGGCCGCTTCCAGCGAGGGCTCGATGCGGAAGATCCGGCCCTTGTAGATGTTGGACTTCTTCTGTTCCTTGGACGGCTGCTCGATGTCGATGTCATACAACGACTGGCCATCCACGATGGCAACACGCAGCTCTTCAGCCTGCGTGGCGTTGATCAGCATTCGCTTCATTGTTGCGTTCCTCGCAAGCGGCTACCGCGCGGAACGCCATGGAGTTTCGCCTCTGGACACGGCTCGCCGCCCATTCGCGCAAGCGCGGGGAGGGCGACTTGGGTTTCCAGCGCTACGACACCACGGCAGGCCGCGGGAGCGCTTCAATTTTCTGGTTTTGGGTGTTGCAGGGCCGGAGGCAGCTGTCAGCCAGGCTGGAGCGCCGCACGGGACATGTTCAGCGCGACTGCGTGTCAGGCAATCGGCGATGGCCGGGAACGCCGGTGAGCCGCTAACATGGCCGCCCCGCGGGCGGTGGTCGCGCACTGTGCCGGATTCGTCGGAAGCGGGGCTTCTGGCCCTGAGTAACTTCCAACGAAATCAATCCCTTATCTCGCCCCCCGAGTGTAACAGAATAAACAGGCTGATGACTGCACAAGACCCCACCAAGCCGGCCGGCGACAAGCCTTCCGTGCGCATGATCACCGTTCCGGCCGACCGCGCCGGCCAGCGCCTGGACAATTTCCTGCTCGGCCAGCTCAAGGGTGCCCCGCGCAGCCTGGTCTACAAGCTGGTCCGCAGCGGCCAGGTGCGCGTCAATGGCGGCCGCGCCAAGGCCGAGCGCAAGCTGGAGGCCGGCGACGAAGTGCGGATACCGCCGGTTCGTCTCAGCGAAGAGGGAGACAAGGCGGGGCCGCCCGAGGCGTTCATGCGTCGGCTGGAGCAGGCCATCGTCTTCGAAGATGCCCGGCTGCTGGCGCTGAACAAGCCGACGGGCGTCGCCAGCCATGGTGGCAGCGGCATCAGCTTCGGCGCCATCGAGACCCTGCGCGCTCTGCGCCCCGGGCAGACCCTCGAACTGGTCCACCGGCTGGACCGTGACACCTCGGGCCTGTTGATCGTGGCCAAGAAGCGTTCGGCACTGAGCGAGCTGCAGGCACTGCTGCGTGAAGACCACGGCGCCGGTATCCGCAAGCGCTACCTGACCCTGTTGGCCGGGCGCATGCCGGACGGGGTGATGACGGTCGACGCGCCGTTGCACGTGGGCCTGCGCCAGGGCGGCGAGCGTCATGTGCAGGTCAACGCGATCGGCAAGGAATCCATCAGCCATTTCCGGGTGCTGGAGCGCAAGGGCGGCCATTCCTATTGCGAGGTGCGTATCGAAACCGGCCGCACCCACCAGATCCGCGTGCACGCCCAGCATCTGGGGCATCCGGTAGCCGGTGACGACAAATACGGCGATCCTGCGGTCAACAAGCGGCTTCGTGAGCAGATCGGGCTGAAGCGCCTGTTCCTGCATGCCGCGTCGCTGGAGTTCGCGCTGGACGACGGCAAGAGCCCGTATGTGCTGAACGCGCCGCTGGCCGATGAGCTGGTCGAGGCGCTGGACAGGCTGAAGTAGCCCCTGCGGGGACTGACCGGCCAACGGGCGCAGCCCCCTCGCGGCTGGCACTGTGATCGAATGCCGGGGAGCGCTGGGCGGGGTGCGTTTGCGGGGGATGCCGCAAGTACGTCCTTGTAGGCTCAGCCGCGCCATCCATGGCGCGGATGCCCCCGCAAGCGCACCCCGCCCAGCGCCAGACAGATCGCGCGCGTGCCAGCCACGGAACATCAAAAGAAAAGCAGAGTCGAGCAACGCTCGACTCACGCGCGCAGCGCGGGCTTCGCTTTTAATCCTTTCATCGCGCGGCTGGCACGCACGGAAAAATGAGGGGCACGGGCGGGGTCAGTTCGCGGGGGTGTCCGCGGCATGGATGCCGCGGCCAAGCCTCCAGGGACGGATTAACGGCGTCCCCCGCGAACTGACCCCGCCCGGGACCATTCAGAAAGGTTCGGGTGCCAGCCGCGAGGGGGCTCAGCCCGTTGGCCGGAAATCCCTCACCACTTGAACAGCACCAGGCTGATCGCCAGCGTACCCATGCCGGCCACCAGGCCATACACGGTTTCGTGGCCCTTGGCGTAGCGCTTGGCCGCCGGCAGCAGCTCGTCCAGCGCCAGGAACACCATCACACCGGCAATCAGGCCGAACACCCAGCCGAACGTGGCGTGGGACAGCGAGCCGGAAAGCAGTACATAGCCGATTGCCGCGCCCACAGGCTCGGCCAGGCCTGACAGCAGGCTGGCGGCGAACGCATAGAACTTGTTCTGCGTGGCGAAGTACACCGGCACCGCAATGGCGATGCCCTCGGGAATGTTGTGGATGGCGATGGCGAAGGCCAGCGGCATGCCCACCGACGGGCTCTCCAGCGTCGCGAAGAACGTCGCCAGCCCCTCCGGGAAGTTGTGCGCGGTGATCGCCACCGACGTCAGCAGGGCGACCCGCTTCAGGTATTCGCGGCTGTTCTCGCGGAAGGCCGGGTCCTGCTTGTCCAGGCTGTCATGCGGGTTGGGAATGAAGTGGTCGATCAGCACGATCACCACCACGCCCAGCAGGAAGGCGAGGGTGCCGTAGGTGAAGCCGGTGCGTTCACCATAGGCCAGCGCGAACGAGGCGATGGATTTGTTGAGGATCTCCGACAGCGAGACGTACACCATCGCGCCGCCGGCAAAGGCCAGGCCGAAGGCCAGCAGACGCGGATTGGGGCGACGCGAGAACAGCACCAGCAGGCTGCCGATGGCGGTGGCAAGGCCCGCAGCGAGGGTGACCGCCAGGGCGATCCAGATGTTTTCGGGGGGAATCTGCAGCATGTACCGACGCGTTCCTTGTCATCAAGCAATCGCCCCGGCACGGGCCGGGGCGGCAAAGGCGAGGCGGGCGTCGGCTGGCCTCGTCACCGGCAGGCGATCAGCCGCCGCGGCGCAGGCTTTCTTCGATGGCGAAGCACTGGTCCGGCTTGGGCTGCGGCGGGTTGAAGCTGACCGGCACCTGGATCGTGGCCGGCACGGCCTCGCCATTGCGGGTGGCTGCCTTGAACTGCCAGCCCTGCACGGCGGTCTTGGCCAGATCGTCCAGCTGCGGGTTGCCCGCGCCGGTCAGCAGGGTGACCTCGTTGGGTTTGCCGTCGGTGCCGATCACCACCTTGAAGGTGCTGGTGCCGCCCACGCCGGTGCAGGCCAGTTCCAGCGGGTATTGCGGCGGCGGGGTTTTCACCGCAGCCACTTCGGTGGGTGCCGCAGCCGGTGCTGCCGGCGGTTCGGAGGTGCCGCAGCCGGCCAGGCCGGTCACGGCAAGCAGGGACAGGCTCAGCAATCGCACGTTCATTTCAGTTGCTCCGTCAGGGCCGAAGTCTTCGCTGCGCAGATGAAGTCGTTCTCGCTCAGGCCGCCCACGTCGTGGGTGGAGTAGCGGACGACGGCACGGTCGTAGTGGACGCCGAGGTCCGGGTGATGGTCCTCGCCGTGGGCGATCCAGGCCAGCGCGTTCACGAAGGCCATGGTGGCGTAGTAATCCTTGAAGCGGAACGTGCGCACCAGCGCCTGGCCGGCCTCGGCCAGCTCCCAGCCGGGAACCTGCGGCAGCAGTTCGGCCAGCCGGGCCTCGCCCAGCTTGTGGTCGCTGCCTTTGCGCGGCACGCAACGGGCCTGTGCCAGCGGAATCAGGTCGGCCATGGGTTCCTCCACCTCGTGTTGACTGAACAATGCGCCGGCCGGTGTATAAAACGAATGAGCGGCTGACGCTTACTTGGCTAGAATAGCCTGATGATCCAGATCTCCGACACTGCCCAGACCCATTTCCGCAAGCTGATCGAACGCGAGGGCGTGCCCGGCATGGGCGTGCGCTTGAGTGCGGTCGATCCTGGCACCCCGCGTGCCGACGCCCGGCTGGAGTTCGCCGAGCCGACCGATCTGCTCGGCGACGAGTGGGCGGTGGACTGCGATGGCTTCACCCTCTATGTGGACGCCACCAGCGTTGGCTGGCTCGATGGCGCGGAGATCGACATCGTGCCCGGTACCGCTGGTACCCAGCAGCTGACGATCAAGGCGCCGCGGATCAAGGGCGAAGCGCCCGGCGATGCCGCCTCGCTGGTCGAGCGCGTGCATTGGGTGGTGGAAAACGAAGTCAATCCGCAGCTCGCGTCGCACGGCGGCAAGGTCGCCGTGCAGGAAGTCTCGGCCGACGGCGTGGTGCTGCTGCGCTTCGGCGGTGGCTGCCAGGGCTGCGGCATGGCCGACGTCACCCTCAAGCAGGGCATCGAGAAGACCTTGATGGGCCGTGTGCCGGGGGTGACTGCGGTGCGTGACGCTACCGATCACGACAGCGGCCACGCTCCGTACATTCCGCGCGGCAACGCCGCCTGATCGCCAACGCGTGCCTCTGCCCAGAGCCGAGCAACTCATCGACCTGCTGCTGGCGCGCCAGCAGCGACCGCCCATCCTCGAGAAGAGCACCGGCCTGCCGTACGGCTGGGCGATCTGGCTGCGGACGCTGGCGCCGCTGCCGCGTCCGTTCCACGCGCGCGAGGTGATCGCAGTGCTGCTGCCGCGGCCGCTGCCCGGGCCTCCGGGGCGCTTGCCGGGGCTGGGGCCATGGGCGTCCCTGCGCCGCCTGTTCTGGCAGGACTGGGATCCGGCGCCGCGTGACCAGCGCTGGATGCGCTGGACCTCGGCACTGCTCAGCGCGTTGCTGCATCTGTTGTTCTTCCTGCTGCTGCTCTGGGTGGCGGTGATCCGCACGTCTTCGCCGGACGAGCAGGGCAGCGAGGGTGAGCGCGTGCAGATTGAATTCGTCGGCCGTGCTGCACAGGAAGGCGGCGGCGACCAGCCCGGTGCCGAGGCGGCTGCCGCTGCGGAGGCCGGTGCTGTAGCCGCAGGCCAGGATGCCGGAGCGGCGACAGCGCCCCGGCCGCAACCGTCTGCACCTGCGCCGTCTTCCACTGCCGCTGCCACGGCACCGACCGCCAGCGTGCCGCCGCCGCCCGAGGTGGAGCCGGCGCCGGTGGCCGCACCGCCGCCCTCACCGGTACAGGCCACCGAAGTTGCAGAGGCGACCGCCGAATTCGTGGTGCCGCCGGTCGCACTGCCGCGCACCGAGGTCAGCATCGTGCCTCGCGACACCATTCCGACCGTGCGCGAGCGCAGCGTGCAGCCGGTACAGGCTGCGCCGATAGCAACGCCGGTACGCACGCCCGAGGTGGCAGTGCAGGCTCCCCGCCTGCGCGATGTACAGGTGCAGGAGCGCGAAATCAGCACGGTTGAAGCGCCGGTGGCGCCGCAGCCGATGCGCACCACCGACATCCAGGTACGCGTGCCGCAGCGCGACGTGCAGGTGCGCGAGCGCGAAGTGCAGGCGATGACCGATCCGCAGGTGCGCATGGCCACCGTCGCAGGGCGCGAGCCCACGGTGCGTGCGCCTGCCGGGCGCGAGGTGCAGGTGCGCGAACGGGAGGTTGCTGCCGCTCCGCAACCTGCCGCGTCGACTGCGGCAGGCAGTGCGACCACGCCGACGCCGGCACCCGCCGGCAGTTCGGCCCAGAACAGCGCCAGCGTGGCGCGCCCTGCGACGACCAGTACCGCCGCCGCACAGGCGGGCGCCCGTCCGGCACCGGCCCCGGGCAACTGGGCAACGCCCGCCCGCGGTGACGACTGGGGCGCCTCCAGCCGCAATCGCGACGGTGCCAACCAAGGCGCCGCGCAAACCAGTGCGGGCAAGGGCGATGGTCTGTTCAACGCTGACGGCAGCGTACGCGTGGCCGGCCAGGACGGGGCCGGCAAGGCCGAGCGTGGCGCACCCGGTGGGGCCAACGACGGCTGGAGCAAGGAGCGCATCGCCGAGTCCGGCAAATGGTTGAAGCGGCCGCCGTACGACTACACGCCTACCTCGTTCGACAAGTATTGGGTGCCGCAGGAATCGCTGCTCGCCGAATGGGTGCGCAAGGGCGTCAAGGCAATGGAGATTCCGTTGCCGGGTACCAGCACGAAGATTTCCTGCGTGATCTCGATCCTGCAGGCCGGTGGCGGCTGTGGCCTCACCGATCCGAACATGCAGGACCAGCCCGCAGTGGCGCGTCCGCCGCCGGATATCCCGTTCAAGAAAGAGCTGCAGGAAGATAACGGCAGCCGGTAGGGTGCCGCATCCACGCATGGCGTGGATCTACTGTGCATCCAGCTGCGCCGGGTAGATCCACGCCATGCGTGGATGATCCATGGGCTTCACGTGCATGCCGACCAAGGCCGGCCTCTACCAAGTCATTCGCTCTGTGACAGGAACACCCAGAACGGGACGTCGCGACCTACCCAGTCACGGCTGGCTTCATCCAGGATGTCCAGCAGCGTGTCGAACTCCTTGCCTGCACCGGCGCGCAGGGCATCGACGTCGGCCAGGAACAGCGCATAGCCATGGGCCGGCAGCCATTGCAGGTCGCGCAGGTTGTCAGACAGGGCATCCCAGTTGCCGCCGAAGCCGGCAGGGAAATCAAGCTGGGCGGCCAGCCGCGCCAGCAGGGTGCGCTTGTCGCCCACGCCCTCCAGGTCGATCCGGATCACCTTCAGGTCGGCATCGCGCATCGCTGCCGACAGCGCGCTGATATCGGAGCTGTCGATCGCGTAGACGCCGGCGTTGTTGATGTCATGCAGGCCGAGGCCGAAATCATCGTGGCTCATGGGCGTTCTCCGGAGGCCGGTACGGTGAAGCTGCGGAACGATTCGTAGTGATCATCGGTGTAGTACCAGGCATCGGGCGGGTTGCCACCGGTGACGATGCGCCGCGCGCCGCGGTTGCCTGCACCGGGCGTGTCGACGGTGTACTCGCGGTAGTAGCCACGCGGGCGCTGTGGCAGCTGTTGTTCGCGGTTGCCGAAGGTGCTGCCGTCCTGCCGATGCAGGAACGGGCCGCCGCGCTGGATCAGCGCGATGGTCTGGCGGGCCTCGGCCGGAAGGAAGCCGGGCAGGCCGCTGTCGCTGTTGCTGCGCAGCGCCGGTGCGTTGGCCGCCGGAGTGCCCTGCAGGTCGGGCGCGAACTGCGGCGGCGGCGGCCGCTGCAGGAAATGATTGACGACCAGGCCGAGCAGCAGCAGGACGATGGCAGTGATCAACAGCCGGGGGTTGCGCATGGGCAGGAGCAGGCGAGGGTGGTGCGCCCACTGTAGCGCCTGCGCGCTGCACCCTGCATGAGGGCGCGCGCCGCGTCACCGCTGCGTAACAATTGCCGGCATGCTCACCTGCAGGACGCAATTTCCTTTACATCCCCCTTGGTAATCTGGCGGCCTGTCCCCATCATTCACCGCGCAACGCCCGACACCGTCGGGTGCCCTCGCAATCAGGAGATGCATCATGGCCTACACCCTGCCCAAGCTGTCCTACGCCTACGACGCGCTGGAACCGCATATCGATGCGGCGACGATGGAAATCCATCACACCAAGCATCACCAGACCTACATCAACAACGTCAACGCGGCGCTGGAAGGCACCGAGTACGCTGACCTGCCGGTCGAAGAACTGGTGAAGAAGCTGAAGTCGCTGCCCGAGAACCTGCAGGGTCCGGTGCGCAACAACGGTGGCGGCCATGCCAACCACTCGCTGTTCTGGACCGTGATGGCTCCGAATGCTGGCGGCAACCCGGTGGGCGACGTGGCCAAGGCCATCGACAAGGACCTGGGCGGCTTCGACAAGTTCAAGGACGCCTTCACCAAGGCTGCGCTGACCCGTTTCGGCAGCGGCTGGGCATGGCTGAGCGTGACCCCGGACAAGACGGTCGTGGTCGAGAGCACCGGCAACCAGGACAGCCCGCTGATGGAAGGCAACACCCCCATCCTCGGCCTGGACGTGTGGGAACACGCGTACTACCTGAAGTACCAGAACCGTCGTCCGGAATACATCGGCGCGTTCTTCAACGTCATCGACTGGAACGAAGTCGAGCGTCGTTACCAGGAAGCGATTGCCTGAGAACGGTAGCGCCGGGCCATGCCCGGCGGCTTCAACAGAAGGCCGGGGGAGACCCCGGCCTTTTTTGTTTGTGCATCAGTAGTGCCGGCCGCTGGCCGGCAACCTCATGGTTCTCATTCGGTGGTGGCAGCCACGTCCTGCAGCCGCAGCGTCGCCATCACGCCCAGGCGCAGGCCGGGCAGGTCGCCATCGGCGGGCAGCATGATTGCCTGCTGGCGGATGCCGCCGAAATGCTTGACCTGGAACAGCACATCCAGCCCATGGCCACTGGCGCCGCCGCCGCTGGCCGCCGGTGCGCCGGGATTGCGCCGGGCCGGCTGGAAGCCGGGGGTGCTGCGCACCAACTCGACGGTGCTTGCGGAAAAATCCCCGGCGATCAGGCTCGGCATGCCCTCGGCCGTGGCGCCGATCCAGGTCATCAGGTCGCTGGTCTGATGTTGTCGGGCCGTGGCCTCATCCGGCTCCGGCCGCAGGCGCGCGACGTAGACGTTGACCTCGTTGTCGCCCAGCCGCAGGCGCATCATGCCGGCGGCACTGAAGGTGCCCGGCGGATGCAGCAGGGTGACGCCGTCCTCGCTGACCGGCAGCCGGCTGAGCATCGCGTTGCCATGCCGGACCGGCTGGCTCGGCGGGTCTGCGGTGACGAAATCGCAGCTGTAGCGCAGCCGGCTGGCCAACCAGCAGGCCGGGTTGCGCCCTTGCTGCTGCAGGACCTGCTGCACCGAGATCACATCCGGCTGCAGATCGGTCAGCAGCTGCAGCACCTGTTCGCGGCGCTGCTTCCATTGCCCTTCATCACGGCTGGGCAGTTCCAGCGCGGCGACGGTCAATTGCCGCACCTCCGTGGCAAGGCTGGCGGCCGGCGGCGCCTGCGGTCGTGCCAATGCAGGCACGGCCAGCATGAGGGCAAGGCAGCTGGACAGGATGCGGGCAAAGGGGAGGGGGCGCATAACGATAAGTTTACGCTTTTGCCGTGCAGGTTCCGTGACTTCCGGCAGGGCCGCACATGCCTGCCATGCTTTGGCGCGCCTGTCATGCAGCCCTGCAGCGTGCTTCGCACGCACAGGTTCCGGTACTCTTGCGCCTTTCGTTTTGCAGGAATGCCTTACAGGATGAGCCACGACGCAGTCGCCCCCATCGCCGGCCAGGGAAAGATGCCGCGCCAGATCCCGTACATCATCGGCAATGAGGCCTGCGAGCGGTTCAGTTTCTACGGGATGCGCAACATCCTGGTGCAGTTCCTGATCACCTCCCTGCTGCTGCAGGAAATCACGGCCGAAGGCCGTGCCGGTGAAGCCAAGGACATCATGCACAGCTTCATGATCGGCGTGTACTTCTTCCCGCTGCTCGGTGGCTGGCTGGCCGACAAGTTCTTCGGCAAGTACCACACCATCCTGTGGTTCAGTCTGGTCTACTGCATGGGCCATCTGTGCCTTGCGCTGTTCGAGGGCAGCCGTGGCGGCTTCTTCCTCGGCCTGGGCCTGATCGCGCTGGGCGCCGGTGGCATCAAGCCGCTGGTGGCCTCGTTCATGGGCGACCAGTTCGACCAGAGCAACAAGCACCTGGCCAAGATCGTCTTCGACGCCTTCTACTGGATCATCAACTTCGGCTCGTTGTTCGCCTCGCTGCTGATCCCGCTGGTGCTGAAGAACTGGGGCCCGCAGTGGGCGTTCGGTATTCCGGGCATCCTGATGTTCATCGCCACCTTCGTGTTCTGGCTGGGCCGCAAGCGCTACGTGCTGGTGCCGTTGCCGCCCAAGGACCCGCATTCGTTCGCCAATGTGGTGCGCACCGCGCTGACCACGCGGGTGGCCGGCCAGGGCCGTCCGGGCCTGGTGATCGCCGTGCTCGGCCTGGTGCTGGCGGTGGCCTCGTTCGGCCTGGTCGGCTCGCTCGGCATCGTGATCTGCCTGTGCCTGGCGCTGGTCTCGATCCTGGCAGGCATCGGTGGTGGCACCTGGCTGCAGCTGGACCGCGCGCGCGGCCAGCATCCGGCCGAAGCCGTGGAAGGCGTGCGCTCGGTGCTGCGCGTGCTGGTGATCTTCGCCCTGACCACGCCGTTCTTCTCGCTGTTCGACCAGAAAGCCTCGACCTGGGTGCTGCAGGGCCAGCAGATGCAGATGCCGAGCTGGTTCACCGCCTCGCAGATGCAGGCGCTGAACCCGCTGCTGGTGATGATCCTGATTCCGTTCAACAACCTGGTGCTGTACCCAGCCCTGCGCCGCTTCGGTTTCGAGCCCACCGCGCTGCGCCGGATGACCGCCGGCATCGCTTTCAGCGGCCTGGCCTGGATCGTGGTGGGTGGCATCCAGGTGGTGATGGATGGTGGCAATGCGATGTCGATCTTCTGGCAGATGCTGCCGTACGCGCTGCTGACCTTCGGTGAGGTGCTGGTCTCGGCCACCGGCCTGGAGTTCGCCTACAGCCAGGCCCCGCAGGCGATGAAGGGCGTGGTGATGAGCTTCTGGAACCTGACCACCACCATCGGCAACCTGTGGGTGCTGCTGTCCAATGCGGCCGTACGCAACGAGACGGTGACCCACCAGATCGCGGGGACCGGGTTGAGCGAGGCGGCATTCCTGATGTTCTTCTTCGCCGGCTTCGCCTTCATCGCGGCGTTGGCCTTTGGTTGGTATGCACGACGCTATCGTATGGTCGACAACTACCGCACCGCCTGAGCCTGACATGACCCCCGTCAATCTGCTGTTGATCGCCATCACCGCCATCCTGTCGTGGATGGCGTTCAACAACCGCAAGCTGGCCGACCGCCTGATCCTGTGGCCGCCGGCGGTGGATCGCCACCGCCAGTACGACCGCCTGATCACCTACGGCTTCATCCATGCCGACTGGTCGCACCTGATCTTCAACATGATCACCCTGTTCTTCTTCGGGGGGTTCATCGAGAGCGTGATGGTGCAGCTGACCGGCAGCTACCTGGTCTATCCGGCGTTCTACGTCGGTGCGTTGCTGGTCTCGATCCTGCCCAGCTACCTGAAGAACCAGAAGAACCCGAACTACCTCAGCCTCGGTGCGTCCGGGGCGGTGTCGGCGGTGCTGTTCGCCTTCATCCTGATCAAGCCGTGGTCGATCATCCTGGTGTTCTTCATCCCGGCGCCGGCGATCGTCTATGCCGCGTTCTACGTCGGCTACAGCATCTGGATGGACAAGCGCGGTGGCGATCGCATCAACCACAGCGCGCACCTGGCCGGTGCGGCGTTCGGCGTGATCTTCATGCTGGCCATGCAGCCGAGCATCTTCAGTCACTTCCTGCGCGAACTGTCCAACCCGTCCTTCCGCCTCGGCGGCGGCTGAGGGTGGCCGGGGTCGGATCCACGGGATCCGACCCCCGGGGCCGCGGCCCCGCTCCGGGTCAGGCCCGGGTCTGCTGACCGTAGGTATCGAGCAGGCGGGAGAAGACTTCCTCGCCGATGCTCTGGAACGCCTGGTCTTCGGTCTGTCCCTCCACGGCCAGTTGCAGCAGGCCCTCCAGCAGGGCGTGATCGGTATCGGATTGGGAATCGCTGGGGTGCATCACGGGCCTCCACGGCAGATCGCTTGGTCAACTGTCGCAAGGGGCATGCCAGGCTGGCGCACCCCTGCAGAGGGGTTAGCGGCCGGTTGGCCTGAAGCTTGAGGGCAACAACTGACGCAACGGGCGCAGACTTGTCCCTGTTCAGACTTCACGCGATCATGGCGCCCGCGTGCGCACCATCCACGCAGTCGCCGCAGGAGACAGTCCCATGGCTTCGGTCACGCCCCCCGGTCTGGCTTACGAGGTCGAACATGATCAGGTCAACCACCGTTTCACCGCCCGTGTGCGTGGGCAGGTGGCACTGTTGGAGTACCAGATCAAGCGCAGGCGGATGGTCATCACCCATACCGAAGTGCCCGAGCCGATCGCCGGCCGCGGCATTGCCGGTGAGCTGACCCGGGTCGCACTGCGTTTCGCCCGCGAGCAGAAGTACAAGGTGGTGCCGGCATGTGCCTATGCCGAGGCCTTCCTGCAGCGGCACGAGGAGTACCACGATCTGCTTGTGGGCTGAATCCAGCGGGCCACCCTTCAGCCAGGGCAGGCGATGATGCATGAACATGAACAGGGGATCCCGATGAAGATTGGAAACAACCGGCCACTGCACGCCAGCGTGCTGGCCGGCGCTATGGGCGTGCTGTTGCTGGCCGGTTGCCAGCGCGAGAACGAGGCGGCTCCGGCCACCGATGCCGCACCTGCGGCCGAAGCCACCGGCACCGCCGAGGCACCTGCGGCGGAAGCGCCGTTGGATCTGCGCGATGTGATCGAGAACAACGAACGTGAAGTGGTCGGCATCAGCTACCCGGCGGGCATCGATCGTTATCCGGGCCTGGCACGCGCGCTGCAGGCCTATGCCACCTCCGCCCGCAGCGATCTGCAGCAGGCGCTGGACGGGCTGGGCAACGACAAGCCGACCATGCCCTATGAGCTGTCGCTGAGCTTCGAGAAGCTGCTGGAGACGCCGCAGCTGGTGGTGGTCAGTGCCGACGGCAGCCGCTACACCGGCGGCGCCCATGGCGAACCGCTGGTGGCTCGTTTCGTGTGGCTGCCGGCGCAGCAGCAGATGCTGAGCGCCGAGAAGCTGGTGGCCGATGCCAAGGGCTGGAAAGCGATCAGCGATTTCGTCGCCGACCAGCTGCGCGAGCGTGTGGCCACCCGCCTCAGCGGCGAGGACATGGACCCGTCGCAGCTGCAGGAATCGCTGCGCAATGCCTCGCGGATGATCGCCGACGGCACCGGTCCGCAGGCCGACAACTTCAGCCAGTTCCAGCCGCTGACCGACGACAAGGGACAGATCACCGCGCTGCGCTTCGTGTTCCCGCCCTACCAGGTGGGTCCATACTCGGACGGCACCCAGACCGCCGATGTGCCGGCTTCGGTGTTGTTGCCACACGTGGCCAAGGACTACGTGGAGCTGTTCGCACGCGGGTAACCGTAGACGAGGAGGTGACGTGGATACAGGGTTGCAGGAGCGGGTCACCGGCCTGCTCCACGAGGCCGGGGTTCAGATCGATGGAACCCGGCCGCAGGATATCCAGGTGCATGACCCGCGTTTCTTCGCGCGGGTCATCGCGCACGGCTCACTCGGCCTGGGCGAGAGCTACATGGACGGCTGGTGGGATGCCAACGTCCTCGACGAGTTCCTGTACCACCTGATGCAGGCGCACCTGGACGAACGGGTGCACGGCTGGCGCGAGGTGGCCGACGCCTTGAAGGCGCGCCTGTTCAACCTGCAGTCCGGGCCGGGCAGCTACGAAGTCGGCCGCCGCCACTATGACCTTGGCAATGACCTGTACCAGGCGATGCTCGGCCAGCGCCTGGTCTACAGCTGTGGTTACTGGCGCAATGCCGACGATCTGGATGGCGCGCAGGAAGCCAAGCTGGACCTGGTGTGCCGCAAGCTGGGGCTGCGTCCCGGGCAACGCGTGCTGGACATCGGCTGCGGTTGGGGCGAGGCGCTGAAGTTCGCCGCCGAACGATACGGTGTCAGTGGCGTGGGCATCACCATCTCGCAGGAGCAGGCCGACTTCGCCCGCAGGCTGTGCGCTGGCCTGCCGATCGAGATCCGGTTGCAGGACTATCGCGAACTTGATGAACCTTTCGATGCGATCTTTTCGATCGGCATGTTCGAACACGTGGGCGACAAGAACTACCGCAGCTTCTTCGACGTGGCCCGGCGCTGCCTCTCGCCGCGGGGACTGCTGCTGTTGCATACCATCGGCAGCAACATTTCGCGTCACCGCACCGATCCGTGGATCGCCCGCTACATCTTTCCCAATTCGATGCTGCCGTCGGCGGTGCAGATCAGCCGGGCGTTCGAAGGGCGCTTCGTGCTGGAGGACTGGCACAACTTCGGTACCGACTACGACCTGACGCTGCAAGCCTGGCGGCGCAACGTGGAAGCGGCGTGGCTGCGGCTGGACGCGCGCTATGACGAACATTTCCGGCGCATGTGGCGTTTCTATCTGGCCGGATCGATGGCCAGCTTCCGCTGCCGGCATGCGCAGCTGTGGCAGCTGGTGCTGTCGCCGGAGGGCGTGCCCGGGGGATATGTAGCGCCGCGGTGATCGCCGGCGGAGGCGCGCAACCGCAGCAGCCCGCCGTCTTGCCGGGCTGCTGCGGCATCACCCTTGCGTCAGTTGGCGACGGTGTAGACGTATCCCAACGACGTGTTGGCCGTGTCGGTTCGGGCTCTGACCTTGAAGTGCATCGGCGGCAGATTGCGTCCGCTCATGCGGCATTCCTCAAGCTCATCGACCTTGCAGGTGAACTGCGTTTCGGTGGGTTCAAAGCCCATGCCAATGTAGATGTCCAGGTCGGGATTGGCGCGCAGCTTGGTCGTCGTGTACCGGTTTGCCTTGGGCTTGACGACGCCGGAAATGCTCTCGCCCTCCATCAGCGTCACATTGATGCCGGCCGTGCGGGATCCGCCCGGAGCGGTCTGCAGGTTCCACGACAGACAGACCGCATCTGCCGGATCGTTGCAGGCAACCTCCTGCGTGTCGTAGGCACGTCCTGCAGCCATGGCCTGGGATGCAGAAAGGGTTGCGATGCCAGCCAGCACGCTGGCACACAGCAAGGGAGCTTTGAAGCGCATTTTCATGTTTTTTCACAACGGGAAGTCAGGACGATTGACTGGCGTTCGCACCTCCTGTGCTCGCCTCCCTCCGTGGTCGGTCGAGGCCGAGTGGGCCACAAGCGGCACCGCGCGTTCTGGGGCCACTGTCAAATTTCGTCGTGGAATGATCTTCTCCTGACAACTCCATTTGATTTGCGACAAGCGGTGTCGCGAACTGCTGTATCTGGCTGAATGAGGGGTATATGACGCGGCCATCTTCTTGCACCTACGTCATGGCAAGAGGCGAATGCGACAGCGGGTAAAAGGCCAGCATCGGCAATGCGCCAGGTCCGCCCCGGCGAAAAAAAAACCGCCCGGTCTCCCGGGCGGTTTTCGTTTCACGCTATGCGGTGCCGACTATCAGTTGCCGGTGCCGGTCAGGCCACGCTTTTCCAGCAGCGGTTCGATCTGCGGCTCGTGGCCGGCAAAATCGCGGAACAGCTGCATCGCATCCACGCTGCCACCCTTGGACAGCAGGGTCGCGCGGAAGTGGTCGCCGTTCTTGCGGCTCAGGCCGCCGTTGTCGCGGAACCACTTCTGGGTGTTGGCGTCGAGCACTTCCGACCAGATGTAGGCGTAGTAGCCGGCCGAGTAGCCGCCCATGATGTGGCTGAAATACGGGGTCCTGTAACGCGGCGGAACCGGCGCATAGTAGATGCCGTCCTTCTCCAGCGCGGCGCGCTCGAAGGCCATCACGTCCTTGGCTGCCGGCACCTGGTCCGGGCCGATCTGGTGCCAGCGCTGGTCGAGCATGGCGGCGCCCAGGTATTCGGTGGTGGCAAAGCCCTGGTTGAACTTGGCCGCGGCCAGCACCTTGTCCAGCAGTGCCTGCGGCATTGCCGAGCCGTTCTGGTAGTGCTTGGCGTAGTTCTTCAGGATGGCCGGGTTGTCGGCCCACATCTCGTTGACCTGCGAGGGGAACTCGACGAAGTCGCGCGGCACCGCGGTGCCCGAGAAGTACGGATACTTCACATTCGAGAACATGCCGTGCAGGGCATGGCCGAACTCGTGGAAGGTGGTGCTCACTTCATCCCAGGTCAGCAGGGTCGGCTGGCCGGCCGGCGGCTTGGGGATGTTCAGGTGATTGGCCACCACCGGCTTGAAACCGGTCAGCTTGGACTGCGAGACGTACGAGTTCATCCACGCACCGCCGCGCTTGGAGGCGCGTGCGTACGGGTCGAAGATGAAGATCGCCAGCTGGCTGCCATCGGCATCGAACACGTCATAGACGGTGACGTCATCGTGGTAGACCGGCAGGTCTGTGCGCTGCTTGAAGGTCAGGCCGAATTCCTGGTTGGCGGCGAAGAACACGCCGTTCTCCAGCACGTTCTTCATCTCGAAGTACGGCTTCAGCTGCGATTCGTCGAAGTTGTACTTGGCCTGGCGCACCTTCTCGCTGTAGAAGGCCCAGTCCCACGGCTCCAGCTTGAAGGTCGGCTTGCCGGCGGCCTTCTGTTCCTGGTCGATCATTGCCTGCAGGTCGGCGGCTTCGCGCTTGGCGTTGGCCACCGCTGCCGGGGCCAGCTTGCCCAGCATCGCATTGACCGCTTCGGGGGTCTTGGCGGTCTGGTTGGTCAGGTTGTAGGCGGCGAAGTTGGCAAAGCCCATCAGCTCGGCCTTGTCGGCGCGCAGCTGCATGATGCGCGCGACCAGCGCGGTGTTGTCGAACTCACCGCCGCGGCTGCCGCGGGTGGTGGACGCTTCGTAGATCTTCTGGCGCAGGGCACGGTTGGCCAGGTTGGTCAGCGGCGGCTGGCCGGTGGTGTTGAGCAGGGTGATCACGTACTTGCCGTCCAGGCCACGGGCCTTGGCGGCTTCGGCGGCAGCGGCGATCTGCTCCTTGGACAGGCCGTCCAGTTCCTTGACGTCGTTGACGGTGATCGCCGAAGCGTTCACTTCCGACTGCACGTTCTGGCTGAACTTGGTGCCGAGGTTGGCCAGCTCGGCGTTCATTTCCTTCAGCTTGGTCTTGTCGGCCTCGGACAGCTTGGCGCCGGCGCGCACGTAGTTGTCGTAGTACTTCTCGACCAGGCGAACGCCTTCAGCGTCCAGGCCGAGGGTGGTGCGGCTGTCATACAGCGCCTGGATGCGCGCGAACAGCTTGCCGTTCAGCGCGATCGCATCGCTGTGCGCGGCGAACTTCGCCGAATAGTCGGCCTGCAGCTTCTTGCGGGTGTCGTTGGTGTCGGCGCCGACCAGGCTGAAGAACACCGTGGTCGCGCGGTCCAGGGTGTCACCGCTCTTTTCCAGGGCGATGATGGTGTTGTCGAAGGTCGGCTTGGCCTTGGTGTTGGCGATCGCCTCCACTTCCTTCAGCTGCTGCGCCATGCCGGCGTCGAAGGCCGGGGCGAAGTCGCTGTCCTTGATCTTGTCGAACTGCGGGAAATGCAGCGGCAGCGGGCTGTCAGCGAAGAACGGATTGGCCTGCTGGGCATTGGCAGCGGTGGCCGGGGCGGCGGCGCTGGCCGAATAGGCGGGCAGGGCAAGGCCGAGGGTCATGGCCACGGCAAGGGCAAGGCGGGTGGTCAAGGTCGATACTCCGGTAAGGCAAACAAGGGCCCGAGGGTAACCCGGCCCGGCGCGCCCGCACTTGTGTCAAAAGGCATGTTGGCAAAGCCGCCCCGCAGCAGGGCCACCCCCATGGGTGGCTGCCCGGGTACCATGCAATCACCGCCCACGGCCATCCGCCATGACCACTGCCTACGATTTCAGCTTCCGCGACCTTGAAGGCCAGCCGCAGGCGTTGGCACAGTACCAGGGCCGTCCGCTGCTGCTGGTCAACGTGGCCAGCCGCTGTGGCTTTACCCCGCAGTACACGGGGTTGGAACAGCTGTGGCAGGACTATCGTGATCGCGGCCTGATGGTGATCGGATTTCCCTGCAACCAGTTCGGCGCGCAGGAGCCGGGCGATGCCGCGCAGATCCGCCAGTTCTGTTCGATCGATTACCCGGTCAGCTTCCCGCTGTCGCAGAAGATCGAGGTCAATGGCGAGGGTGCCGACCCGCTGTGGGCATGGCTGTCGCAGCAGAAGCGCGGGCTGCTGGGTATCGCCCGCATCAAGTGGAACTTCAGCAAGTTCCTGGTCGATCGCCAGGGCCAGGTGGTGGATCGCTATGCGCCGACCACCAAGCCGGAGCAGCTGCGCGGCGGCATCGATGCGCTGCTTTGACCGGTAGCGCCGGGCCATGCCCGGCGACCGATATCCGCCGGGCATGGCCCGGCGCTACCGAGGCGGCTTATTTCTCGACGAACGCGCGCTCGAACACGTAGTGCCCGGGCGTACCGATGCGCGGCGAAGTCTGGAAGCCACGGCTGTCCAGCACGGTGCGCAGGTCGGCCAGCATCTGCGGGCTGCCGCAGATCATCGCGCGGTCGTTTTCCGGGCTCAGCTCGGGCAGGCCGAGCGTGCGCTGCATCTCGCCGCTTTCCATCAGCGAGGTCAGGCGGCCCTGGTTCGGGAACGGCTCGCGGGTCACCGCCGGGTAGTACAGCAGCTTGTCGCCAACCATTTCGCCCAGGAACTCATGCTCGCGCAGTTCCTTCTCGAAATAATCGCGATAGGCCAGGTCCTTTTCGTAGCGCACACCGTGGCACAGGATCACCTTGTCGAAGCGCTCGTAGGTCTCCGGGTCCTTGATCACCGACAGCCACGGCGCCAGGCCGGTGCCGGTGCCCAGCAGGTACAGGTGCTTGCCCGGGTGCAGGTCGCTGATCAGCAGGGTGCCGGTGGGCTTCCTGCCGACCAGTACCTTGTCGCCTGGCTTGATGTGCTGCAGGCGCGAGGTCAATGGACCGTCCTGCACCTTGATGCTGAAGAATTCCAGCTGTTCTTCCCAGTTGGCGCTGGCGATGGAATACGCGCGCAGCAGCGGCCGCGCATCGGTCTCCAGGCCGATCATCACGAACTGGCCGTTCTCGAAGCGAAAACCGCTGTCACGGGTGAGGGTGAAGCTGAAGTAGGCGTCGGTCCAGTGGCGGACCTCAAGCACCGTTTCGGCGCCGAAAGCGGAGGACATGGGCGTATCTATCGGAAGTCGTCGGGACAATTCTATCTCAAATGAGACAGGTTCTCATTAGGCGGAACGAGAGGCGTTCTCAGCGATAACCGGCCGCCTGCAGTTCGAACAGTTCGGCATAGCGGCCGCCCTGTGCCATCAGCTGCTCGTGCGTGCCGCTGGCTTCGATCCGGCCATCGGCCAGCACCAGGATGCGGTCGGCCATGCGTACTGAAGAGAAGCGGTGGGAAATCAGCACTGCCGTACGATTATCCGCCAATTCCCTGAACCGCTGGAACACCTCGAACTCGGCGCGGGCGTCCAGTGCCGCGGTGGGCTCGTCCAGGATCATCACCTGTGCATCGCGCATCCACGCACGGGCAATGGCGATCTTCTGCCACTGCCCACCGGACAGGTCCACGCCCTGCTGGAAGCGGCGGCCGATCTGCTGGTCGTAGCCGCCGGGCAGGGCAGCGATCACTTCCTCGGCCATGCCGCGGCGGGCGGCATCGGAGATCCGCGCGCGGTCGTCCATCGCTTCGACCTGGCCGACACCGATGTTCTCGCCGGCGCTGAGGTTGTAGCGCACGAAATCCTGGAAGATCACGCCCAGATTGGCGCGCAGGTCGTCCAGGTCGTAGTCGCGCAGGTCGCGCCCATCCAGCAGGATGCGGCCTTCGTCCGGTTCGTACAGGCGTGCCAGCAGCTTGACCAGGGTGGTCTTGCCCGCGCCGTTCTCGCCGACCAGCGCCAGTACTTCGCCCGCGTGCAGGTGGAAATCCAGGTGGCGCACGGCCCATTGCTCGGCATCGGGGTAGCGGAAGCCCACGTCCTCGAACACGAAGCCCTCGCGGATCGGCTGCGGCACGCGCACCGCGTCCTTTCGCGAATGGATTTCCGGTTCGATCTGGAAGAACGAATACAGGTCGTCCAGGTACAGCGCCTGGCTGGCCACCTGCGAGAACCCGATCAGCAGGCCTTCCAGCAACTGGCGCAGGCGCAGGAAGCTGCCGGCGAGAAAGGTCAGGTCACCGATCGAGAAATCGCCACGCACCGTGCGCCAGGCGATATACGCATACGCGGTGTAGTAGCCCAGCGTGCCCAGCGCGGCCAGTAGCGTGCCCCAGAACGCCCGCCGCCGGGCAAGCGCGCGGTTGGCCAGGAACAGTGCCGCCGACAGGCTGCGGTAGCGGTCGACCAGGAACCGGTGCAGGTTGAAGATCTTTACTTCCTTGGCCGTCTCCACGCTGGCACCGAGCTGGCGCAGGTAGTCCAGCTGGCGGCGCTCCGGCGTCCACAGGAAGTTGAGGCTGTAGCCGGCCGCATTGAAGTGCGACTCGCCGATGAAGGCCGGCACCAGCGCCAGCGCCAGCAGCAGGATCAGCCACGGTGCGTAGACCAGCAGGCCGACGGCCAGGCTGGCAACGGTGATCGCATCCTGCACCTGGCCGAACAGCTGGCTCATCAGGTTCATCCGGCCCATGGTCTGGCGCCGCGCACGGTCCAGCTTGTCCTGCAGGTCCGGGTCCTCGAAATCCTCCAGGTCCAGGGTCGCCGCATGTTCCATCAGGCGCACGCTGGTGGCGTTGGCGAACAGCTCCGACAACAGCGCATCGGCATAGCTGACCAGCCGACCGAGCAGGTCCGAGGCGATCGCCAGGCCGAATTCCAGTGCCAGCAGGCCGAGCAGTGGATTGAGCAGGCCGCTGGACAGCGCCTCGCCCATCGGCGGAAAACCGGCTCCGTGCTGGCTCAGGTGCAGGGCGGTATCGATGATCAGCTTGCCGACGTACAACATCGCCACCGGCAGCAGCGCACGGATCAGGCGCAGGCCGAGGCTGGCCAGGGTCAGTGCGCGGCTGGTCTGCCACACCTGGCGCAGGAACGGCGGCAGGTTGCGCATCGCCTTGAAGCGTTGGCGCAGGCTGGGTTTCTTGGCGCCGGCAGCGCCGGCAATGGGAGAGGCGGGCATGCCGCCATTGTGCGCGCCTGATACGTGCAGGTGGGGTCAGGGCAGCCGTGTGGCCGCACGGGGTCGGATCCCTTTGCTGTGCAAAGGGCTCTGACCCCATCGGCCCGAATCGGGTCAGAGCCCTTCGCAATGCGAAGGGCTGGACCCACCCGCATCCACGCATGGCGTGGATCTACCGAGGCCAGCGCGAGACTGGCCCCGCCGAGAATCACGGCAGCGGTGGCAGCAGCCCAGCCCCCAGCCGGTTCCAGGCATTGATCACTGCAATGCCCATGCTCAGGTCACTGATGCCTTTTTCATCAAAGTGAGGTGCCAGCGCATCGAACGCCGCCTGCGACGGTGCGCCATCGGTCAACCGGGTCAGCGCCTCGGCCCAGCCCAGCGCCGCGCGCTCGCGGTCGTCGAAGAAGCGGCTTTCGTGCCAAGCGGGCAGCGTATCCAGCTTGCGCGGTTCGATGCCGCCCTTGCGCAGCGCCGAGCCGTGCATGTCCATGCAGTAGCCACAGCCATTGAGCTGCGACACGCGCAGGAACACCAGTTCCATCAACGTCGGATCGATCGAACTGTCATGCACCGCCTTGCTGGTGGCCAGCAGGCCCTTGAAGGCATCGGCGGCCAGGCGGGTGTAGGGAACGCGGGGCGAGGCGTGGTCGGACATTTTCGGCTCCACGGCGACCACGGTGGCCGCCTTTCATTACAAGGACGCCGCAGCATCGCCGCGCGTGACAACCGACGGCAATTTGTTCGGATTGAGCACGCTGTAGAGATTGGCGATGCGGCCATCGACCACCTCGATGGTGGTGATCGAGTGCAGGTGGTCGCCTTCGAAACGCAGGATCGCCGGTTCGCCATTGACGTAGCCGAGCTGTGCCGGATGCGCCGCGCCGCGACGGGCGATGGCCCAGTACAGGCGGCCGATACGCTCGGCACCCAGCAGTGGTCGCACCGCTGCGGTGACCACGCCACCGCCATCGGAAACCAGCAGCGCGTTGGCATGCAGCAGCGCCTGGATGGCCTCGCTGTCGCCACGCTGGGAAGCGTCCATGAAACGCGCCAGCAGTTGCCGGTGCTGGCTGGCATCGGCATTGAAGCGCGGCCGCCCAGACTGCAGGCGCTGCCGGGCCCGGTGCACCAGCTGGCGGCAATTGGCCTCGCTGTGGCCGATCAGCTCGGCAATCTCGCGGTAGTCGTGGTCGAAGGCTTCCTTCAGCAGGAAGGCAGCGCGCTCCTCCGGTCCGAGCTGTTCGAGCAGGGTCAGGAAGGCCACGGAGACGTCGTCGGCCAGCGCGTGCAGCTGCGCGGGGCCGGGCGCCGGGTCGGGTTCGAGGGTGATCGCCAGCGGTTCGGCCAGCCACGGGCCGACATAGTGGGTGCGTTCACGCTTGGCTGCCCGCAGCCGGTCCAGCCCCAGCCGGGTGGTGGTGGTCACCAGCCAGGCCTCGGGGTCGACGATGGCGGCCGAATCGCTGCCGGCCCAGCGCAGCCAGGCGTCCTGGACCACGTCCTCGGCGTCGCTGCGGCTGCCAAGAAGGCGGTAGGCCAGCGCCATCAGGCGTGGGCGGTGGGTCTGGAAGGCGGTTTCGGCGTTCATGTGGGCAAGGACGCGCCAGCGGGGCGCAGCGTGACAGAGGGCAGGTCAGATCTTGCCGGCCAGCGGCCGGCACCACCACCCCACGGTCGAGGGAGGGGGTAAAATGGGCGGATTACCCCCGCCAGCCTTCAGCAAGCGAGCAATCCGTGACATCGATCAAGCAGGAAGACCTCATCCAGTCCGTCGCCGACGCGCTGCAGTACATCTCGTACTACCACCCGGTCGACTACATCAAGAACCTTGCCGCCGCCTATGAGCGCGAGGAGTCGCCGGCAGCGAAGGAGGCGATCGCGCAGATCCTGATCAACTCGCGGATGTGCGCCGAAGGCCATCGGCCGATCTGCCAGGACACCGGCATCGTCACCGTGTTCCTGGAAATCGGCATGGACGTGCGCTGGGATGACGCCACCATGGGCGTGGAGGACATGGCCAACGAAGGCATCCGCCGCGCCTACCTGTACCCGGACAACAAGCTGCGCGCTTCGGTGCTGGCCGATCCGGCCGGCAAGCGCATCAATACCAAGGACAACACCCCGGGCGTGGTCAACGTCAAGGTGGTGCCGGGCAACACCGTGGAGGTGATCGTTGCCGCCAAGGGCGGTGGCTCGGAAGCCAAGACCAAGTTCGCCATGCTCAACCCGTCCGACTCGATCGTCGACTGGGTGCTGAAGACCGTGCCGACCATGGGCGCGGGCTGGTGCCCGCCGGGCATGCTCGGCATCGGCATCGGCGGCACTGCCGAGAAGGCGATGCTGCTGGCCAAGGAAGCGCTGATGGAGCCGATCGACATCACCGAGCTGCAGGCCCGTGGTGCGTCCAACCGCATTGAGGAACTGCGTCTGGAGCTGTACGAGAAGGTCAACGCACTGGGTATCGGTGCGCAGGGCCTGGGTGGCCTGACCACCGTGCTCGACATCAAGATCAACGACTACCCGACCCACGCGGCCAACCTGCCGGTGGCGATGATCCCGAACTGCGCCGCCACCCGCCATGCACACTTCACCCTGGATGGCAGCGGCCCGGTGATGCTGGATCCGCCGTCGCTGGAAGACTGGCCGAAGCTGACCTACGACGCGTCCAAGGGCACCCGCGTGGACCTGGACACGATCACCCCGGAAGACGTGGCCAGCTGGAAGCCGGGCCAGACCCTGCTGCTCAACGGCAAGCTGCTGACCGGCCGCGACGCCGCGCACAAGCGCATGGTCGACATGCTCAACAAGGGCGAGGAACTGCCGGTCGATCTGAAGGGGCGCTTCATCTACTACGTCGGCCCGGTCGATCCGGTGCGCGACGAAGTGGTAGGCCCGGCCGGTCCGACCACCGCCACCCGCATGGACAAGTTCACCGAGCAGGTGCTGGCACAGACCGGCCTGCTGGGCATGGTCGGCAAGGCCGAGCGCGGTCCGGCCGCGATCGAGGCCATCAAGAAGCACAAGTCGGCCTACCTGATGGCCGTCGGTGGTTCGGCCTATCTGGTGTCCAAGGCGATCAAGGCGGCCAAGGTCGTCGGCTTTGCGGACCTGGGCATGGAAGCGATCTACGAGTTCACCGTGGAAGACATGCCGGTGACCGTGGCCGTCGATTCCACCGGCGAGTCGGTGCACAAGACCGGCCCGCGCGAGTGGCAGGCCCGCATCGGCAAGATTCCTGTCGTGGTGGAATGATCGGCGCGGCGTCGACCACGCCCGTCCGATTTCAGAACGGCGCCCGGGTGGCGCCGTTCTTCGTTTAACGATTGCAACCGCGCGGCTTTGCTAGGGTGTGCGCGTTGCCAGGCAAGGGAAGCTGTTTGTGCGTCAAGGAATACGCAATGTTTTCGCCGCAGTCGCCCTTGCCTTGATGGTGGGCTGCGCGCCGCAGTATTACGTCAAGCAACCCACCAGCGAGGCAGGCCGCGTGTGTGCAGCGGGGTGTACGCAGCGGCACATGCAGTGCGCGGATCAGGCGCGTTCGATGGCCGAGATGGCGCAGCAGAGCTGTCAGTCGGGCAAGGAGCGCGTCATCGACAGATGCAGCGACATCGTTGACGAAAAGTTGCGGCATCGTTGCGAAGGTGCACGTGGCGCCGGCGCGTACTGCGCCACCGCAGCCAACACGCGCGCCTGTGATGCGACCCGGGCGCAGTGTGTACTCGACTGCGGCGGATCGGTGAGCGAAATCCGTTCTTCCGGCAGTCTTCCGGTCTATTGAACAAGGAGCGTCCTGTGAACCTGTTGCGTAGCCTTTCCCTTGTAACCCTGCTGGTCATGGCCGGCTGCAGTGCGTCATCTTCGTCGTATGGCGGTGGGGGCGGCTTCAGCGCCGGTGCCCAGTGCCAGATGCAGTGCCAGGCCAGCTATCGCAGCTGCATGGCCGAAGGCCAGGGGATCGGCAGCCGCCAGTCCAGCTGCGAACAGCAGGTGGCACCGACGCCGGACCAGCGCTGCAAGGACATCGAGCATCCGGAACTGCGCCGTTCCTGCGAGTTGAAGGCGCACGACTGCACGCTGCGCGCACCGATGATGGGCTGCGGCGAGCGTCGTGATACCTGCATGAGCACCTGCGGCTGACCACGCCGGGGACAGCGCGCATAATCAGCCGTTCCCCGCCCAGGACAGGTCCTATGCGCACCACCTTGTATGGTTCCACCAGCACCGCCTCGCTGGTGGTGCATTGGCTGCTGATCGAGCTCGGCATCGAGCACGAACTGGTGCTGCTCGATTTCGAAACGCGCGAGCACAAATCAGATGCCTACCTGGCGCTCAATCCGGCGGGCAGGGTGCCGACCCTGTTGATCGACGACCAGGTACTGACCGAGGCGGCCGCGATCGCGCTGTATCTGGCAGACCGTCATCCGCAGGCAGGGTTGTTGCCTGCCGTCGGCACGCCGGAACGCGGCGAGGCCTATCGCTGGATGTTCTGGTGCGCCAACACCGTGCAGCCGGCCTACCGCGCCTGGTTCTATCCGCATGAAGCAGCGGGTGGCGAGTGCATCGAGGCCGTGCGTACGATGGCACGGCAGCAGCTGGAGGCGGCCTGGCAGCAGGTTGCCACACACCTGCAGGACGACGGTCCCTACCTGCTCGGCGATGCGCCGGGCGTGGTCGATTTCATGCTGGTGATGTTGATGCGCTGGTCACGCAACATGCCCACGCCCAGCGACCACTGGCCGGTGTTGAAGGCGTATGCGGATCGCCTGAAGGCGCGCCCGGCGTTCGCCGAGGTCTATCGCCGCGAAGGCATCACCGACTGGCGGTAACCCGTTCTGTAGAGCCGGGCCATGCTCGGCTGCATTCACGGGTGTCACGCGAACCGCAGCCGAGCATGGCTCGGCTCTACCAAAGCGTGGCGGGTTACAGGATCTCCAGCACCGTTTCCGGGGGCCGGCACAGGCGGGTGCCCTTCGCGGTGCGTACCACCGGGCGGTTGATCAGCCGTGGGTGGGTGGCCATCGCGGCCAGCAGGGCGTCGTCATCGCTTCCCTGCAGGCCCAGTGCGGCAAACTCGGGTTCCTTGCTGCGCACCAGCCCGGTCGCGGCCAGGCCGGATTCGGCCAGTACCTGGCGCAGCGTGGCCACGTCGGGCGGGCTGCCGAGATAGTCGATCACCACCGGTTCGAAACCGGCGTCGCGGATCAGCTTAAGCGCCCCGCGCGAGTTGCTGCACGCGGGGTTGTGCCAGATCGTCACATCCATCAGAACCACTCCAGCAGGGACACGCCCACGCCGACGTAGGTCGCCTTGTGGTTGTAATCGATCAGGCTCTCGCCATAGCCGTCGAAGATCTGCACATGGCCGCGCAGCAGGTTGCTGATCGGGAAGCCGTAGTCCAGCTGCAGCGCGCCGTGCGAGCGGTCACCGGTGCGCAGCGAATGACGTGCCATCAACGAGACCTCGTGACCCTTGTGGTTCCAGGTCAGGGTCGCGTCGCCGCGGCCCATGTAGTCCTCGATGTCCGGGTTGTTGTCGTCGCTGCGGGTCTCGGGAATGCGGTACCAGGGACGCAGCACCAGTGCCCAGTTCTCGCGGTCGAGGCCGACGTTGAGGATCACCCGGTTCCAGCTGCGCGACAGCGGATCGGCACGGCCGTTGGACTGGTGGTTGAGGCTGATGCCGGTCATCCGCCCACGCCAGCCACCGATCGAGTAGCCGTTGCGGAACACCATCATCACTTCCGGCTCGTAGTTGGTCTCGCGGAACGGGCGCGAGTCTTCGCCGTTGTAGGCCTGCCAGCGCGAACTCTGGGTATAGCCCGCCCAGATGTCGCCGTTGTCGCCGAACAGGTTCTCGGCGATCTTGGTCTTGAAGCTGATCTGGAACTTCAGCTCAGCGCTGTCCAGCACCTGCGGGGTGGTCACGCTGTTGGCCGGGTTCGGCGAGTGCGGCATGGTGTTGCGGTCGCTGGTCCAGAATGCCGGCAGCAGGTAGACAGGCTTGTACGCGCGCAGCTGGAACGGGCCCAGCTTGGAGTCCTCGGCCAGTTCCCAGCGGCTGTCCAGCAGCGAACCGCGGCCGGCATTGGCAAGTGCGCTGTCCGGCGCTTCGGACCGGAACAGATCGCTGACACGCTCGCGCAGCTTCTCCTCGCCCTGGCTCACCCGCGTGGTGTCGCGCTGCTCGCGACGTGCCTGTGCGGCGGCTTCGGCGGCCGCATCAGCTTCGGCGGTGGCCTGAGGCGTGCGCCCGAACTGGCGGTCGTAGCAGGCCAGACGGGCAGCATCGGTCGTGATGGCCGCGCAGGCGGCCGGCGAGGCTTCGGCGCTGGGCGCGAATTCCTGGGCAGCCACAGGCGCGCTGGCCAGGGCCAACGCCAGCGGTGCAAGGCGGGGAAACAACGGAGAGAGGGTCATTGCAGCAGGCCCTTCGGAATGAATGCGGAAAGAGGGACAGTGTGGCGGCTGCATCCGGTAACGGCCAGCCCCACGGGTTTATGCCCGGCGTGTGCGTGCGCGCTGCGTGAAGGCCGCATGCCTCACAGGAACCAGGCGAAGGCGAACAGGCCCAGCATCGCGATCACCAGCGCCAGCTTCAGCGCCAGGCCCAGCAGGATGCCAAGCCAGGTGGCCAGCCCGACCTTGGTCGAGCGGCCGAGCTCGCGGGTATGCCAGTACTCGCCCAGCAGCGCGCCCAGCAACGGCCCTGCGAACAATCCGATCGGCATGAAGAACAGGCCGACGATGCTGCCGATGAAGGTGCCCCAGAGCGCTTTGCGGCTGGCGCCCACGCGCTTGGCGCCGACCACGGTCGCCAGCACGTCGACCAGCAGCGACAGCGCGGTCAGCACGCCGAGGATCAGCAGGGTGGGCCAGCCGACATGGACGAAGCCGTCCGCCCAGGCCGCCAGCACCAGCCCGATGAAGACCAGTGGGATGCCCGGCAGGGCTGGCAGGACGATGCCGGCGATGCCGATGAGGACAAAAATGACCGCTAGCAGATACAAGATGAATGAGAGGTCCATGCTGTCCAGTATGGTTGTCTTTTTGGGGTTGACAGTGAAAGGTTTTTGCCAGTTGCTTTTTCGTTTTGGTCGGGTTAAGTTGCAGTCGCTGAGCTTGGCAAGGTCACCGTGGATCGTGGCCTGATGAAGCAAGATCGTTCCGATCCGCTGCATCGATGCACCTCGCTTCCCCCTTGCTTGTCAGCCGCCCAACAGGCGTATCCAACAACAAGTAGAGAGTCAAAGGGAGTTAGTGAGATGGCTGATCGCGAGAACGGTACCGTGAAGTGGTTCAATGATGCCAAGGGCTTCGGCTTCATCAGCCGGCAGAATGGCGAGGATGTGTTCGTGCACTTCCGTGCCATCGAGACCCAGGGCTTCAAGAGCCTCAAGGAAGGCCAGGCTGTGAGCTTTGAAGTGGTGCAGGGCCAGAAGGGCCTGCAGGCTGACAAGGTCCAGCCGGCGTAATACCTGCCGCTTGCCGGCATGAAAAAGGCCCGCGCAAGCGGGCCTTTTTTTGTTGCTCCGGTTCTGATCGGCCGGGGCCCGCTGCGGTTCAGCGCAGGATGACCTTGCCGTTGACCACGCGGACATAGGTGTTTTCGCGGATGCCGCCGAGGTCGCGCTGGTTGACCACGATGGTGCGGCCGTCATCCATGCGCACGCTGATGTCATACGTATCGCTGGTGACGTTCTTCTGGATCTGGTTGCCCGCCAATGCGCCACCCACGGCGCCGGCGGCGGCGGCGATGTTCTTGTTGCCGCGGCTGCCGCCGGTGTGGTCGGAGATCTCATGGCCGGCAACCGCGCCGACGATACCGCCGAGGATCGCGCCGGTGGCGGAGGGCGCGGTACGGCCAGACTGCACGGCATTGATGCGGGTGACGATGCCGCAGTCGGCGCAGCGGCCCTGGTTGTAACCGGAGTTGTTGCCGTAGCCGCCGTTGTTGTAGCCGCTGTTGTTGTAACCACCACCGCCATAGCCCGGCGAGGTGGCACAGCCGGCCAGGCCGACGGTTGCGATGACACTGGCGGCGATGAGCTGGATCTTCATGGGGCATCTCCTGGCCGTGAAGGCGGGTGCGTTGGGTGGTACTGCGTCATGCAGCAGGGTGAGCGAATCCTCCTCTTTCCAACGTGAACAAGGCGCCAACCACATCGGCCTTCGCCCACTCGAAGATGAATCAGCGGAAGTCCTGATGACAGGCCCGGCAATCGTCCTGCAGTGCCTGGACCTGCTGCGCCAACGCGTTGCAGTTGATCGGCGGGCTGGCCAATGCCGCATTGAGATCGGCCCGGTACTGGCTGGCGTGCTGCTGGAACTGCCGGCTGTCCTTCAATCCGGGGAAGGCCTGGTCCAGATCGTTGGACAGCAGGCGCAGCACCTGCAGGCGCGGGACGCTGTCGGCCAGGCTGCAGCGGTTCTGCTGCTGAGCCTGCTGCAGCAGATCCGCCTGCCGCTGCATCACCTGCATCAGGCTGTCCGGGAACGGATCGCGGCGTGCCTGCAGTGCGCGGCCGACCATCACCGTGGCAATCAGGCCGATCAGCAGGCCCAGGCCGAGCACGAACAGATAGCGGTAGGCGGTGGACGGGCGGCGGGGTGGGCTGGCACTCATGGCGGGCGCTCCGGGCGTGCAACGGTGGGTTCGGCGTCGTCGTGCTGTAGTCAGGGGACCTGCACGTTAAAATAGCCGGATGAACGAACAGGTCAAACAACGCTTCGCCGGTATTGAACGGCTGTATGGCGTCGGCGCGCTCGAGCGCCTGCAGGGCAGCCGTGTTGCCGTGGTCGGCATGGGCGGCGTCGGCTCGTGGGTGGTGGAGGCGCTGGCGCGCTCGGCGGTGGGTCATCTGGCCCTGATCGATGCCGATGACATCTGCGTATCCAATACCAACCGCCAGCTGCCGGCGCTGGAAGGCAACTACGGCCGCAACAAGGCCGAGGCCATGGCCGAGCGCTGCCGGGCGATCAATCCGCAGATCGAGGTCGACGCTGTGCAGGCGTTCCTGACCCCGGCCAACATGGCCGAACTGCTGGACCGCGGTTTCGACCTGGTGATCGATGCCTGCGACAGCTTCCGGGTGAAGGTGGAAACCATCGCCTGGTGCCGCCGCCGCAAACTGCCGTTGCTGACCGTCGGCGCGGCCGGCGGCCGTACCGATCCCACCCTGGTGCGCATCCGCGATGTCTCGCGCACCGAGCATGACGCGATGCTGGCGCTGATCCGCAAGAAGCTGCGCAGCGAATTCAACTTCCCGAAGAATGCCAAGCGCTATTTCGGCGTGCCGGCGGTGTATTCGCTGGAAAACGTGAAATATCCGCAGGCCGACGGCAGCGTCTGTGGCCTGCGGCCGAACCTGGGCGCGGATGCGGCCCTGAAGCTCGATTGCGGCGCCGGCCTGGGCGCGGCCACCCACATCACCGGCGCGTTTGCGTTCGCGGCCGTGGGCAAGGCGCTGGAGATGTTGCTGGAGCCGAAGAAGGTGAAGGCCGAAGTGGCCGAGGATCACGCCGACGCGTGATCGGTAGCGCCGGGCCAGGCCCAGCGAGCGCACAGCGCGACTAGCACAATGCCGCCGGGCATGGCCCGGCGCTACCGGTCAGGTGGGCAGGTTGAACAGCCGCCGGGCGTTGTCCGTGGTGGCCTGCGCCACTGCATCCAGTTCCATCCCGCGCAGTGCGGCGATGTGCCGGGCGATGACCGCCAGCCGCGCCGGCTCGTTGCGCTGGCCACGGATACCCGCGTCGGGCTGGTCCGGCGCATCGGTCTCCAGCAGCAACTGTTCCAGCGGTATCTCGCGGACAAGCCGCTGCAGGCGCTGCGCACGCTCGTAGGTCAACGGTCCGCCCAGGCCAAGCAGGAATCCCAGCTTGTGCAATTGTGCGGCCTGTTCCGGGCTGCCGGAAAAACTGTGCACCACCCCGCGCAGGCCACCGATGCGGCGGATCGCGGTGATCACCGCATCCACTGCGCGGCGGGCATGCACGATCACCGGCAGGTCAAACTCGCGCGCCAGCGTCAACTGGCCGAGGAAATACTCATGCTGGACCTCGGCATCCAGGCTCTCGACGAAGAAGTCCAGCCCGCATTCGCCGATCGCGCAGGGCCGCTCCTGTTCGATCCATTCACGCAGCTGCGGCAGGTGTTCTGGCCGGTGCTGGTCCAGGAACATCGGGTGCAGGCCATAGGCGGGGTAGAGCCCCGTCGCCTGCTGGCAGACCTCGCGCAGCTTTGGCCAGCTGGCCGCAGTGACCGCCGGAACCACCTGCCACTGCACGCCGGCAGCGCGTGCGCGCTCGATGACCGCCTCGCGGTCAACGTCGAATTCGCTGGCATCCAGGTGGCAGTGGCTGTCGACCAGCAGGTTCAACGCTGCTCCAGGGGCGGTGGCGTGGTCGCGCTGCGGCTCTTCCAGTTGGCCAGCAGCAGGGTGCCAAAGCCCAGCATCAGTTCGTCGACGAACGGAATCGGGTCGGGGATGAACAGGGTCAGCGCGAACAGGCCCGCGGTCAGCTTGAACAGGGTGGGGTAGCGCAGCCGGCGTGCCCATTGCAGGACCGGCAGCAGCATCGGGTTGGCCATGGCGGAGGTCCTCCTGGGGAATGTGCAAACGCTACCACGGGCCCAGCATTTCCAGATGCTGAATGGGTTACGGCGGTGAGCAGGAAATGTGGAGATTCCGTTCAGGCACCGCATGCTGCAATCTGGCCTGAGAACGTTGCGGACGGTCCGCAAGGAGCAGGTCATGAAAAGCACAACTACAACTGTCCTGGTCGCAGCGGGCGCGCTGCTGGTCGGTGGTATCGCCACCGCCGCCTTCATGAAGAGCGGCGACAAGTCGCCGGAGCAGCTGAGCGCCGGAAACCCGAGTGAATCGCGCCTGGTCGATGGCAATGCCACCGACGATGGCGCACGTGGCGACGCAGTGGACGCCAGTGCGCCGCGTGGCCTGGAATACGCCGATGTGCTGAAGGTCGATCCGATCACCGAGAAGCAGAAGGCCTATGCCACCGTGATCGGCACCGATCCGGTACGCGAGACGTCCACCACCCAGACCCCGCATGAGGTCTGCCAGGACGTGGTGGTGCAGGAACGCCTGCCCGAGCGTGACGGCAACGTCGGTGGCACCGTGGTCGGTGCCGTGGTCGGTGGCCTGCTGGGCAACCAGGTGGGCGGCGGCAATGGCAAGAAGGCCGCGACCGCTGCCGGTGCCGTGGCCGGTGGCTTCATCGGCAACCAGGTCGACAAGCGCCATGTGGGTGGCCGTGTGGTCAACCGCACCGAGCGCCAGTGCCACACCGAAACGGCGACCTCCGAGTCGAGCCGTGTCACCGGCTACAACGTGACCTACCGCAATGAAGACGGCACCACCGGCACCATGCGCATGGGCAGCAAGCCGGGCAATCGTATCGCCATGGGTACCAGTGACGTGGTCAAGGGCTACAACGTGACCTACCGCTACGACGGCGCAGAGAAGACCGTGCGTATGGACAACAAGCCGGCCAGCGATCGCCTGCCGGTGGTGGATGGGCAGCTGGTCACCCAGACGGCTGCAGCCGGCGACGCGACCGCGAACCGTCAGTAATTCTCCGGCAACATCGGTAACGAACAGGCCAGCCGCTGCTGGCCTGTTTTTTTATGGGTGGGGTTCATCCACGCGTGGTGTGGCTCTACCATGACGCCATGAGCATCTTCGACCTGCGCATTGAAACCGAACGCCTGATCCTGCGTCCGCCGCAGCGGCAGGACTACGTCCCCTATCTGGCGTTCTGCGCCGATGAGGAGGTGATGCGCACGCTGGGCGGTGTGCAGGCACCTTCGGTGGCATGGCGCAGCTTCTGCAGCCTGGCCGGCGCATGGCAGCTGTTCGGCTTCTCGATGTTCAGCGTGATCGAGAAATCCAGCGGTGAATGGATCGGCCGCATGGGGCCGTGGCAGCCGCAGGACTGGCCCGGCACCGAGGTCGGCTGGAGCATCCGACGGGCCAGCTGGGGCAAGGGCTACGCACCGGAGGCGGCGATCGCAGCCATCGACTGGGCGTTCGATACGTTGGGTTGGGACGAGGTGATCCACACCATCGCCGAAGACAACGAGAACTCGAAGGTGGTTGCACGCAAGCTCGGCAGTACGCTGCTGCGCATGGGGCAGTTGCCACCGCCCTATGAAGGCAAGCCGCTGGAAATCTGGGGGCAATCGCGCGGGCAGTGGCAGCAGCGCGCACGCTGAGCGCTGTCCGGTAGTGTCGGCCGCTGGCCGGCAATCGCACGAATCCAGCTGCATCAAGGTTGCCGGCCAGCGGCCGGCACTACCGAATCGCCATGCTGCACCCGCGCTTGGCAATCGCCAAGCTGCTTGCCAGACTGCGGACAGCCGGCTGCAGGCCGGGACCTCCCTGGAGCAGGCAATGGTGGAAGAACGCATTGCGTTGACGGTGCATGGCATGTCGGTCTCGGGCAATTGCCACAAGGTGCGCCTGCTGCTGGAACAGCTCGGCAGCCGCTACCGCTGGGTGGAGGTGGACAGCGCCCACGGCCAGACCCATACAGCGGAATTTCTCGCCCTCAACCCCAATGCCAAGGTGCCGTTGATCGTGCGCGACGACGGCCGCGTGCTGGCCGAGTCCAATGCGATCCTGTTCTGGCTGGCCGAGGGGACGCCGTATCTTCCCGCCGACGGTTGGCAGCGTGCGCAGGCATTGAGCTGGATGTTCTTCGAGCAGTACACGCATGAACCCTGCGTGGCGGTGGCACGCTTCATCCGCGGTTGGACACCGGCCGACTCGCCACGCCGTGCTGAACTGCCGCGCCTGCATGAGCGCGCTGCCAGCGCGCTGGCGGTGATGGAGCAACATCTGCGCCAGGCGCAGTGGTTCACCGGCGATGACTACGGTATCGCCGATATCGCCTTGTTTGCCTATTCCGATGTCGCCGCCGACGGTGGCATCGCACTGGATCCATTCCCGCAGGTGCGGGCCTGGTTGCAGCGGGTGCGAGCGCAGCCTCGCTTCGTGCCCATGCCTGCGGTGACCGCCGAGGTGCGCGTGCGGTTCAACGCACCGGATTGATTCCCCTGCAGCGTCGGGCGTGCTCGACCAGCGGAAGGGTCGGGCAGCCTTGGCGTTGCGGACTGCAACAACGACACGGAGGGTGTTCGATGTTCGCTGTGGTTCCTGATCCCATTCCCGCACGCATGCGCGGTCTCAATCGCGCCGAGGTCTGTGACGTCAATTTCCTCGAGGCCGTACGCGCCTGGCGCGGCATCCCGCGGCCGCGCCCGGCGCCGGATGCGCCGATCCTGCCGGGCAGCACCCTCACCGCCGCCGCCTTCGGCGAACTGTTCGAATCGCAGCTGCTCAGTCGCCAGCTGGACCTGATGGCGCGCGTACTGCGCGTGCAGAACAAGGTCTTCTACACCATCGGCTCGTCCGGTCATGAAGGCAACGCGCTGCTTGCGCGCGCCTGCCGCCACACCGACCCCGCCTTCCTGCACTACCGTTCCGGCGCCTTCATGGCCGAGCGTGCGCGGCTGGTGCCCGGCATGGATCCGGTGCGCGACGCCGCGCTGTCCTTCGCCGCCAGTGCCGACGATCCGGCCAGCGGCGGCCGTCACAAAGTGTGGGGCAGCAGGCCGCTGTGGGTGCTGCCGCAGACCTCGACCATCGCCTCGCACCTGCCCAAGGCGGTGGGTACCGCGCTGGCGATCGAGAGTGGCAGGCGCCTGAGCCAGCCGCTGCCGATTCCCGCCGACAGCATCGTGATGTGCTCCTTCGGCGATGCTTCGGCCAACCATGCCACCGCGCAGACCGCGTTCAATACCGCGATGTGGTCGGCCTACCAGAAACTGCCGGTGCCGATCCTGTTCGTCTGCGAGGACAACGGCCTGGGTATTTCGGTGAAGACCCCTGAAGGATGGATCGCAGAGCGCTTCAGCCGGCAACCGGGCCTGGACTATTTCTTTGCCGATGGCCTGGACCTGGCGGCCGGACACGCGCAGGTGCAGGCGGCGGTCGAGCATTGCCGGCGCATGCGTCGGCCCACCTTCCTGCACCTGCGCACCACGCGGTTGATGGGCCACGCCGGTACCGACTTCGAAGTGGAATGGCGCGCATTGGCCGAGCTGTGCGCGGCCGAGGCGCAGGACCCGCTGCTGCGCTCGGCGCAGATCGCGCTGGAATCGGGCTGGATGGATGCGGCGGGCGTCGAGGCCGCCTATGAAACCCTGCGCGCGCGCTGCATGGCCGCCGCCATCGATGCCGATTCGCGGCCGAAGCTGCAGACATTGCAGGAAGTGATCACGCCGTTGGCACCCTATACGCCCGCAGCGGTGCAGGCCGAGGCCGAGCGCGTGGCGCCCATCGAGGCCCGGCAGGCACTGTACGGCGGCGCCGATGCGCTGCCCGAAGGGCAACCGCCGCGGCATCTGGCGATACAGATCAACCATGCGCTGCAGGAGCTGCTGGGCAAGTACCCGCAGGCGCTGTTGTTTGGCGAGGACGTGGCGCAGAAAGGCGGCGTCTACACGGTGACGCGCGACCTGCTGCGCCGTTTCGGCCCGCGCCGGGTGTTCAACACGCTGCTGGACGAGACCATGATCCTGGGCATGGCCCAGGGGCTGGCCAACATGGGCATGCTGCCGATCCCGGAAATCCAGTACCTGGCCTACCTGCACAACGCCATCGACCAGGTACGTGGCGAGGCCTGCTCGCTGCAGTTCTTCTCCAACGACCAGTTCCGCAACCCGATGCTGGTACGGGTGGCCGGGCTGGGCTACCAGAAGGGGTTCGGCGGCCATTTCCACAATGACAATTCGATCACGGCGCTGCGTGACATCCCGGGGCTGGTGGTGGGCTGTCCGTCGCGTGGCGATGATGCGGTGATGATGCTGCGCACATTGGCGGCATTGGCCCGAGTGGATGGCCGGGTAGCGGTGTTCCTTGAACCGATCGCCCTCTACATGACCAAGGATCTGCACGCGGCCGGCGACGGCCAGTGGTTGTTCGACTACCCCGCACCCGGGCACGCGCTGGTGCTGGGCGAGGGCAGGGTGTACGCGCCGGATGCCAGCGATCTGGTGATCTTCACCTATGGCAACGGTGTGCCGATGGCGCTGCGCGCAGCGGTCGCCATCGAGCAGCAGCTGGGCTGGCAGGTGCGTGTGGTCGACCTGCGCTGGCTGGTGCCGTTGAATGCGGCCTTCATCGGCGCCCAGGCCGCCACCGCGCAACGGGTGCTGGTGCTGGATGAGGGGAGGCAGAGCGGGGGCGTCGGCGAGGGCGTGATCACCGCGCTGGTAGAGGCCGGCCATGGCCACCTGCCCGTGCGCCGGGTCTGCGGTGCCGATACCTATACGCCGCTGGCGGGGGCAGCAATGTTCGGGCTTCCAAGCGACAATGCGGTGATTGGCGCCGCCCTCGACCTGGCGCAGGAACCCTGATGCATGTGTGGATTGGCAGGTATGTTGTTGCCGGCGGCACAGACGCCGGCCGAGGTCCTGCAGGCGCATGCGCTGGCCATGGGCCAGGCGCTGCACCATCGCGGGCCGGATGACGGCGGTACCTGGGTCGATGCCGCCGCTGGCATTGCCCTGGCCCACCGGCGCCTGAGCATCCTCGATCTTTCACCGCTGGGCCACCAGCCGATGGCCTCGGCCGACGGCCGCTATGTGATGGCCTACAACGGCGAGGTCTACAACTTCGCCACGCTGCGCGCCGAACTGGAGCCGCTGGGGCATGCGTTCCGTGGCCATTCCGATACCGAGGTGCTGTTGGCCGCGATCCTGCAGTGGGGCGTCGAGGACACCCTGCAGCGCGCCAACGGCATGTTCGCCATCGCCCTGTGGGACCGCCAGGAACAGTGCCTGTGGCTGGCCCGCGACCGGGTCGGCAAGAAGCCGCTGTACTACGGCTGGGCCGGTGATGCCCTGGTGTTCGGCTCGGAGCTGAAGGCGCTGTGGCAGCACCCGGATTTCGACAACGACATCGACCGCGATGCGCTGACGCTGCTGCTGCGGCTGGATTACATCCCGGCACCGCACAGCATCCACCAGCGCTGCTACAAGCTGATGCCCGGGCGCGTGCTGCGGCTGGATGCGGCGGCGGTGGCGGCCGGGGCCAGCGCACATCGCCCTGAGCAGGCGCAGCGTCCGTACTGGGACGCGCGCGCGCGCATGCAGGCGGCACTGGCCGCACCGTTCCAGGGCCGCATCGAGGAGGCCGAGGAGCAACTGGATGGCCTGCTGCGCGATGCCGTGGCGCTGCGCATGGTTGCCGATGTGCCGGTGGGCGTGTTCCTGTCCGGCGGCACCGATTCGTCGCTGGTGGCGGCGCTGATGCAGGCGCAGAGCGGGCAGCCGGTGCACAGCTTCAGCATCGGCTTCAGCGGCTCGCACCACGACGAGGCACCGTTGGCCAGGGAACTGGCTACCCACCTTGGCTGTGATCACACCGAGCTGTATGTCAGTGGCGCCGATGCGCTGGCGGTGGTGCCGCAGTTGCCGGCGATGTTCGACGAACCCTTTGCCGATGCCTCGCAGGTGCCGACCGCGCTGGTCGCCCGCCTCGCCCGCCAGGGCGTGACCGTCGCACTGTCCGGCGATGGCGGCGATGAGCTGTTTTTCGGCTATACCCGCTATGTGCGTGCGCTGCGCAACTGGCAGATGCTGGGACGGGTGCCCGCGCCGCTGCGGCGCTGGATGGGCGCCCGTGCGCACCAGCAGGGCGAGGCGTCGCGCACCGGCGGGCTGGCCGCGTTGCTGGCCGAAACCGGCGCACGTGGCATCGGCGATGTGTATCGCAACCGCATCTCGCGCTGGCGCGATCCGGCGGCGGCGGTGATCGGTGCACGCGAGGCGGGCAGCTTCTACGATCTGGCCGATCCGCTGCATGGTGCCGGTACGCCGGCCGACGCGATGATGCTGGCCGACTTCGTCAGCTATCTGCCCGACGATCTGCTGTGCAAGGTCGACCGCACCTCGATGGCGGTCAGCCTGGAGGCACGTGCGCCCTTGCTGGACTGGCGCGTGGCCGAGTTCGCCTGGTCGCTGCCGCTGGGCTTCAAGCGCAGTGAGTCGACCAGCAAGGTGCTGCTCAAGCGCGTGCTGGGGCGGTACGTGCCGCAGTCGATGGTGCACCGGCCCAAGCGTGGATTCGGCGCACCGGTCAGTGATTGGCTGAAGGGCGATCTGAAGCCCTGGGCGGACGAACTGTTGCAGCCGGCGCGACTGGAACGCGAAGGCGTGCTGTCGGCCGCCGCCGTGCAGCCACTGTGGCAGCAGTTCCTGGGCGGCCAGCGCAAGTGGCACACGCACCTGTGGAACGTGCTGATGTTCCAGACCTGGCAGGACCACTGGCGGCAGGTGCGTGCAGGCGTGAAGCGCACTTGATCTTCACCGGCGGGGAAGGCCGCGGCGGCTAGGCTGGCCCTCCCGCACCGTGAGGAGTATGTCCTGATGTCCGTCCCCACCATTGCCGTATTCGTCGGCAGCCTGCGCAAGGACTCATGCAACCGCAAGCTGGCCCGCGCGCTGGAGAAACTTGCGGGTGACAAGGCGCGCTTCCAGTACGTGCAGATCGGCGACCTGCCGCTGTACGACCAGGATTTCGACGCCAGCTACCCCGCGCAGGGCACGCGCCTGAAGGACCAGGTACGTGCCGCCGACGCCGTGCTGTTCGTGACCCCCGAGTACAACCGTTCCGTGCCGGGCGTGTTGAAGAATGCCATCGACATCGGCTCGCGCCCCTACGGCGACAGCGCTTTTGCGGGCAAGCCAGCGGCGGTGATCGGTGCTTCCATCGGCCAGATCGGCACGGCGGTGGCCCAGCAGCACCTGCGCAACAGCCTGGCCTTCCTGGACATGCACGTGCTTGGCCAGCCCGAGGCGTTCATCCACTTCAAGGATGGCCTGATCGATGCCGACGGCACGATCCACAACGAGGGCACGCAGACGTTCCTGCAGGGCTATGTGGACCGGTTCCTGGCCCTGATCGCGGTACATGCCAAGGGCGATTGACGCCAGCAGCGGCGGTTCCCATCTGCGATAATGGTCCGCTTCGGGCGTCGCAACGACGCCCGTCGCAGGCAATGCAACGCCCTCGCGCCAGTCTGGACAGGCTCAGGCGGATATCCCCCGTTCTTCCACGGCTTATCCACAGGTTTGTCCATGGCCGCCGGGCTCGGCGCATGCCTACACTCGTCTGGCCCCTTTTGCAGGAAACACCGCAGCATGTCCGCCCGTTCCGGCTTCCGTTCCAACCGCAGAGAGCGCGGCGATGGCTTCGATCGCGATCGCGATGAATCGCGTATCGACCAGTTGCGCGTGCCGCCGCACTCGGTGGAGGCTGAACAGGCGGTGCTGGGTGGCCTGATGCTGGCACCGGAGGCCTACGATCGGGTCAACGACCAGTTGACCGAGGGCGACTTCTACCGCCGCGACCACCAGATGATCTACCGGGCGATCCGCGAGCTGTCCGAGCGCGAGCGCCCCTTCGATGCGGTGACCCTGGGCGAGTGGTTCGAATCACAGGGCAAGATGGAGCTGGTGGGCGATGGCGCCTATCTGATCGAACTGGCCAGCACCACGCCGTCGGCGGCCAACATCGTGGCCTATGCCGAGATCGTGCGCGACAAGGCGGTGCTGCGGCAGCTGATCCAAGTCGGCACCGACATCGTCAACGATGGTTTCCAGCCCGAGGGCCGCGACAGCAGCGAGCTGCTGTCCGCTGCGGAAAAGAGCGTATTTGCCATCGCCGAGCAGGGCGCGCGCGGCCGTACCGACTTCGTGGCCATGCCCGGTGCGTTGAAGGACGCATTCGAAGAGCTGCGCAACCGCTTCGAGAATGGCGGCAACATCACCGGCCTGCCGACCGGCTATACCGATTTCGATGCGATGACCGCCGGCCTGCAGCCGACCGACCTGATCATCCTTGCCGCGCGTCCTGCGATGGGCAAGACCACCTTCGCCCTGAACATCGCCGAGTACGCGGCGATCAAGTCGAAGAAGGGCGTGGCGGTGTTCTCGATGGAAATGTCCGCATCGCAGCTGGCGATGCGCCTGATCTCGTCCAATGGCCGCATCAACGCGCAGCGCCTGCGTACCGGCCAGCTGGAGGACGAGGACTGGAGCCGGGTGACCGGTGCGATCAAGATGTTGAAGGAAACCAAGATCTTCATCGACGATACGCCGGGCGTGTCGCCGGAGATCCTGCGTTCCAAGTGCCGCCGCCTCAAGCGCGAGCACGACCTGGGCCTGATCGTGATCGACTACCTGCAGCTGATGAGCGTGCCGGGCAACAGCGAGAACCGCGCGACCGAAATTTCCGAGATCTCGCGTTCGCTGAAGGGCCTGGCCAAGGAACTGCACGTGCCGGTCATTGCACTGTCCCAGCTCAACCGCTCGCTGGAAACACGTACCGACAAGCGCCCGGTGATGGCCGACCTTCGCGAATCGGGCGCAATCGAGCAGGATGCGGACATGATCGTCTTCATCTACCGCGACGATTACTACAACAAGGAAAATTCGCCGGACAAGGGCCTGGCCGAGATCATCATCGGCAAGCACCGCGGTGGCCCCACCGGCTCGTGCAAGCTGAAGTTCTTCGGCGAATACACCCGTTTCGACAACCTGGCCCACGACTCGGTCGGTTCGTTCGAATAGCGCCGACGGCGTTACGGTAGCGCCGGGCCATGCCCGGCGGATCTGCTCCCCAGCGGCAGGTTTCATCGCCCCCCAACCGGGTTTCGTCGCAAACCGTTTGCGGGCGACAGGGCAGGGCGGCAACGTGGTTGCAGGCGGCGGGGTGCCGCCGAGGGAGCCTCTGATGAAGACCTTGTTTGCGCTTGGTGTCTGGTGCCTGCTGTTCGTGCTGTGCTGGCCGTTGGCGATCCTGGCGCTGGTCGCCTGGCCGTTCGTGTGGCTGCTGAGCCTGCCGTTCCGCCTGCTCGGCATCACCTTCTCGGCACTGTTCGCCTTCCTGCGCGCGCTGTTCATGCTGCCGGCACGCCTGCTGGGCGGCGGCCCGGTGACCGCATGAGGTCGCGCGTCATTGCGATGGTGGCGCTGCTGGTGGCGGCGCCCGCGTCCGCCAAGGAGCCGCCGTCGGCCTACCTGGAGCGCGGGCATGATCCTGCTTTGGCCGCCACCGCCGCGACTGCAGAGGATGCGCCCAAGGAATCCTGCCGGGTGGTGAAGGAGTGGAAGGCAGGGGAAACGGTCGTCCAGCACCGCATCTGTGACGATCCACCGAAGAGGGCTGCCGCCAAGCCGGCGCTGCGGCCGGTGCAGCGTTGATCCGCCATCTGCCGGTGCGGCGGTGGTTTCAGGATGAGGGCGCCGCGGCGGCCGGCGGTGCCGGGAACACCTGTTCGCGCAGATCGCGGTAGACCATGATGATGCGGCCACGCGGGCGCACTGCGAATTCAACCTGCAGCGGCGCCCCAGCGGTGGCTGCCGCCGGATGGGTCACCGTGCAGGGCTGCTTGATTCCACAGCGCCGCAGGGATACTTCCAGGCTGCCATCGCTGGCCGTGCGCACATCCGCGCCGGGTGAGTGGAAGAGCGTCTCGGCAGGTACGTGGTAGCGGATCAGCACGTCGCCATCGCGTTGCGGCATCACTTCGACCGGCTGCACTTCGGCTGCGCGGTAGTCGGTTCTGGCTGGGGTGGCAGTGCACCCGGCCAAGGCGAAGCCGAGCAGCAATGGCAGGCGGCAGAAGCGGGACAGGTGCATGATCGTACGACTCCATGGAAATCGGCGGCGGCCACAGCATTTCCTGGCCGGTTGCATTGGGCCGGGTTGCAGGCGGGCGGTCAAGCGGCCAACAAAAAACCCCGCCGAGGCGGGGTTTTTCGTATCCAGCAACGCTGGCCAGTGGCCGGCACTACCCGATGGCTCAGTTCGCCTTGTGGATCGCGCGCTTGCTCACGGCCATCGCCGCGTCGTGCACCACTTCCGACAGCGACGGGTGGGCGTGGCAGATCCGCGCCAGGTCGTCGGCCGAACCGCTGAACTCCATGGTCAGCACGCCTTCGTGCACCAGCTCGGACACGTTGGCGCCGACCAGGTGCATGCCCAGGATGCGATCGGTTTCGGCGTGGGCCAGAACCTTCACGAAGCCTGCCGGCTCAATCATCGCCACGGCACGGCCGTTGGCGGCGAACGGGAAGCTGCCGGCCTTGTACGGGATGCCCTCGGCCTTCAGCTGCTGCTCGGTCTTGCCGACCCAGGCCAGCTCCGGCTCGGTGTAGATGACCCACGGAATGGTGTCGAAGTTGACGTGGCCCGGCAGGCCGGCGATCAGTTCGGCAACCGCGATGCCTTCCTCGAAGCCCTTGTGCGCCAGCATCGGGCCGCGCACGCAGTCACCGACCGCCCAGACGCCATTGACGCCGGTGTGGCAGTGCGCGTCGACTTCGATCTGGCCACGCTCGTTGATCTTGACGCCGGTACCTTCGGCCAGCAGGCCCTTGGTGGCGGCGCGACGGCCAACGGCCACCAGCAGCTTGTCCACCACCAGCGACTTCTCGCCTTCGGCGTCGGTGTAGGTCAGGGCGACTTCCTTCTTCTTGCCCTTGCCGGTCACTTCGGCCTTGGAGACCTTGGCACCCAGGCGGATGTCCAGGCCCTGCTTCTTGAATTCCTTGGCGGCGGTCTTGGCCACTTCGGTATCGGCCGCAGCCAGGAAGTCCGGCAGCGCTTCCAGGATGGTCACTTCCGAACCCAGGCGCTTCCACACGCTGCCCAGTTCCAGGCCGATCACACCGGCGCCGATCACGGCCAGGCGCGCCGGCACTTCGGTGAAGTCCAGGCCGCCGACGTTGTCGACGATGGTTTCGCCGTCGAACTTGGCGAACGGCAGTTCGATCGAATCCGAACCGGCGGCGATGATGACGTTGGTGCCCTTCAGCTCGACGACCGAGCCGTCATGCTGGGTGACCTTGACCACGTTGCCCGGCTGCAGTTCGCCGAAGCCGTAATAGGCGGCGACCTTGTTGGCCTTGAACAGCATGGCGATGCCGCCGGTGAACTGCTTGACGATCTTGTCCTTGCGGCCAACCATCGCTTCGACGTCCATCTTGGCATCCTTGAAGCTGATGCCGTGGTCGCCAAAGATGTGGCCCATGTTCCAGAACTGGCGCGAGGAATCCAGCAGCGCCTTGGACGGGATGCAGCCCACGCGCAGGCAGGTGCCACCCAGGGCCGGCTTGCCGTCCTTGCCCAGCGCTGCGTCGATGCAGGCGGTCTTCAGGCCAAGCTGGGCCGCGCGGATGGCAGCGTGGTAACCGGCCGGGCCGGCACCGATGACGACGACGTCGAATTGTTCAGCCATTGAAATAGTCCTTGTTGCATTACCAGAACCCCTCCGCGCAGGCGCGGAGGGGCGGGAGGTCTCTTACAGGCCGAACAGCATGCGGCCCGGGTTTTCCAGCTGGTTCTTGATGTCCACCAGGAACTGCACCGAGTCCTTGCCGTCGATGATGCGGTGATCGTAGGACAGCGCCAAGTACATCATCGGCGCGATCACGACCTGGCCGTTCTGGGCGATCGGGCGCTCCTTGATGGCGTGCATGCCGAGGATGGCGCTCTGCGGCGGGTTGATGATCGGGGTCGACAGCAGCGAACCGAAGGTGCCGCCGTTGGTCACGGTGAAGGTGCCGCCCTGCAGTTCTTCCAGGCTCAGCTTGCCGTCACGAGCCTTCTTGGCGTAGTCGGCGATGGTCTTTTCGATGTCGGCGAACGACATGCGCTCGACGTTGCGCAGCACCGGCGTGACCAGGCCCTTCTCGGTCGACACGGCGATCGAGATGTCCGAGTAGCCGTGGTAGATGATGTCGTCGCCGTCGATGGAGGCATTGACCAGCGGGAAGCGCTGCAGCGCGTTGGCGGCGGCCTTCACGAAGAAGCTCATGAAGCCGAGCTTGATGCCGTGGGCCTTGACGAACTCGTCCTGCAGTTCCTTGCGCGCCGCCGACACCTTGGACAGGTCGACTTCGTTGAAGGTGGTCAGCATGGCGGTGGAGTTCTTCGACTCCATCAGGCGCTCGGCGATGCGCTTGCGGATGCGGGTCATCGGCACGCGTTCTTCCGGACGTGCGCCACCGGCCTTGCCGGCGCCGCCGTTGCGGGCGAAGTTGACGATGTCTTCCTTGGTGACGGCGCCACGACGGCCGGTGCCGTCGACGTCGGCCGGGTTCACGCCTTCGGTGATGGCGGTGAAGCGGGCGCCCGGCGGCAGCGCGTCGGCAGCCGACTTGGCAGCCGGGGCCGGGGCAGCGGCGGCGGCCGGAGCAGCAGCGGCCGGAGCGGCCTCAGCCTTCTTCTCTTCGGCAGCCGGGGCCGGTGCAGCAGCCACGGCGCCTTCTTCGATGATCGCCACGACCTGGCTGGAAGTGACGGTGTCGCCTTCCTTGAACTTGATTTCCTTGATCACGCCATCGACCGGCGACGGCACTTCCAGGACGACCTTGTCGGTTTCCAGGTCAAGCAGGTTTTCGTCGCGCTTGACGGCGTCGCCCACCTTCTTGTGCCAGGTGGCGATGGTGCCGTCGGCGACGGATTCGGGCAGTACCGGGGCTTTGACTTCGGTGGCCATGCGGGAGCTTCCTGGTTTGTCTTCTAAATAGGGGGAGAGTTATTCAGCGAACGAGTCGTTGAACGGGTTGACCAGTGCATCGGCGACCAGCTGCTGCTGTTCGCGGACGTGGTCAGCCATGTGACCGGCAGCCGGCGAAGCCGAACGTGCGCGACCGGCGTAGTGCAGGCTCTGGCCATCGGCCAGGCAGAACTGCAGGTGGTGGCGGATCTGGTACCACGCGCCCTGGTTCTGCGGTTCTTCCTGCGTCCACACCACGTCGGTGGCCTTGCCGTACTTCTTCAGTTCGGCAGCCAGCAGCGCACGCGGGAACGGGTACAGCTGCTCCACGCGGATGATCGCCACGTCGTCCTGGCCACGCTTGGTCTGGTCTTCCAGCAGGTCGTAGTAGACCTTGCCCGAGCACAGCACCACGCGCTTGACCTTCTTGGCATCTGCATTGGCATCGCCGATCAGGTGCTGGAACTCGCCATTGGCCAGCTCGTCCAGGGTCGACACGGCCAGCTTGTGGCGCAGCAGCGACTTGGGCGACATCACCACCAGCGGCTTGCGGGTGGTCAGGTGCTGCTGGCGACGCAGCATGTGGAAGGCCTGCGCCGGGGTCGACGGCACCACCACCAGCATGTTCTCCAGCGCGCACAGCTGCAGGAAGCGCTCCAGGCGCGCCGAGCTGTGTTCCGGGCCCTGACCTTCATAGCCATGCGGCAGCAGCAGGGTCAGGCCAGAGATGCGGCCCCACTTTGCTTCGCCGGCGGCGATGAACTGGTCGATCACCACCTGGGCGCCGTTGGCGAAGTCGCCGAACTGACCTTCCCAGATGCACAGGGTGTTCGGATCGGTGGTCGAGAAACCGTACTCGTAGGCCATCACTGCTTCTTCGCTGAGCAGCGAATCGATGACGGTGGCCTTCTCCGGCGAATCCACCAGCTGCCGCAGCGGCAGGTAGTAGTTGTCGGTCTTCTGGTCGTGCAGGATCGCGTGGCGGTGGGTGAACGTGCCGCGGCCGACGTCCTGGCCGACCAGGCGCAGCGCACTGCCTTCATCCAGCAGGGTGGCGTAGGCCAGGTTCTCGGCAAAGCCCCAGTCGCCCGGGATCTCGCCGGCAGCCATCTTGCGGCGGTCGTCGTACACCTTTGAGACGCGCGAGTGCAGCTGCACTTCTTCGGGCACGGTGTTGATCAGCTTGGCCAGCGCGACCAGCTTGTCCTTGTCGACCTTGGTCGACACCGGATCGGACAGCTTGCCTTCCAGCAGCTTCGGCCAATCAACGAACAGCGGGCTGGTCGGCGGGGTCTTTTCGACCTTGGCCAGCTCGGTGGTCACTTCACCGGCATCAAGCTTCTCGCGGTACGCATCGACCATCGCCTTGCCGGCGCCGGCGGCGATCACGCCTGCCTTTTCCAGCTGCTCGGCGTACATCTCGCGGGTGGTGGCGTGCTTGCGGATCACCTGGTACATCAGCGGCTGGGTGATCGCCGGCTCGTCGGCCTCGTTGTGGCCCCAACGGCGGTAGCACATCAGGTCGATGACCACGTCCTTGGCGAACTTCTGGCGGAACTCGAACGCCAGCTGCGCGGCGAACACCACCGCTTCGGGATCATCGCCGTTCACGTGCAGCACCGGGGCGGCAATCATCTTCGCCACGTCGGTGGCATAGCGCGTGGAGCGCGTGTCCTGCGGATTGGAGGTGGTGAAGCCGACCTGGTTGTTGACCACGATGTGCACGGTGCCGCCAACGGCGAAGCCGCGGGCCTGCGACATCTGGAACAGCTCCATGACCACGCCCTGGCCGGAGAAGGCCGCGTCGCCGTGGATCAGGATCGGCATCACCTGCTTGCGTGCGGTGTCCTTGCGGCGTTCCTGGCGCGAACGCACCGAGCCGGCAACCACCGGGTCGGCGATTTCCAGGTGCGACGGGTTGAACGCCAGGGCCAGATGCACCGGGCCACCCTCGGTGGCCACGTCGGCGGAGAAGCCCATGTGGTATTTCACATCGCCGGCCGAAGCGTGCTCGTCGTGCTCGAACTTGCCTTCGAATTCGTCGAACAGCTTGCGCGGGTTCTTGCCGAGGGTGTTGACCAGCACGTTCAGGCGGCCGCGGTGGGCCATGCCGATCACCACGTCCTTGACGCCATCCTTGCCGGCGCTGCGGATGATGGTGTCCATCATCGGGATCAGCGAGTCGCCGCCTTCCAGCGAGAAGCGCTTCTGGCCGACGTACTTGGTGTGCAGGTAGCGCTCGAGGCCTTCGGCGGCGGTCAGGCGCTCCAGCGTGCGGCGCTGGGTGTCAGCGTCCAGCTGGTAGTTGCCACCGGCCAGTTCCAGCTTCTTGTAGATCCACTGGCGCTGCTCGACCTCGGAGATGTGCATGAACTCCGCACCGATCGAACCGGTGTAGGTCGCCTTCAGGCGCGCCAGCAGGTCACGCAGCTTCATGCGCGGCTGGCCACCCACGCCGCCGGTGCTGAACTCGCTGTTGAGGTCAGCATCGGACAGGTTGTGGAAGGGCAGGCCGAGGTCCGGGGTGTTGACCGGAGAGGCCAGGCCCAGCGGGTCCAGGCGGGCGTCCAGATGACCACGCGAACGGTAGGCGGTGATCAGACGACCGACATTGCGCTCGCGCTCATCGCCTGCACCGTTGCCGGTGCCTGCTTTCAGCGCATCCTTGGCCGCGTCCGCGATGTGGGAAATGACGGCCGAGTGCGGAATGTCGCCCGCTTCGCGGCCCTTGAAGCCGTCGAAGTAGGTTTTCCATTTGGGATCGACACTATCCGGGGAGACCAGGTACTGCTCGTACAGGTCCTCGACATAGGAGGCGTTGCCGCCGGCGAGTTGCGAAGATTGCGCAAACTGCTTCAGTTGATTGTCCACGATGGAGGGTGCTGATTCGCTTTGTGGGGTATGGCTTCAGAAGGACCCGGCACGAAGATGAATAGCCATGCACGGGCGCGTTCAAACGGCCAAATTGTACCCCCATCCGGACACGAAGGGGCAGCGACGAGGGCATCGGGCGTCCCCCGGTGTCGGTCCCAGACAGGTTGAGCGCACCGGTCGCGGTCAGATGCCGAGTGCGCGCAATTCGCTGCATTCGCGCGAACGGTCCCAGACACGCTGCAATTGCTGCTCGAACGGCTGCGAACGTGCCGGCAGCGCGATTGCCGATTCGCCGTCGAGGCGATGGCCGATGAGACGAAAGTAGAAGTCGCCTGCATCGTTGAGCAGGCAGGCCGAGGCCAGGGCGCGATCGATCGGATCGGCGACCTCGCGGAACTGGATCACACTGGGAAGGCGCTGGAACAGCGCCAGCAGCGGCGCACCGGCACTGGCGATGGCTGCGGCGTCATGCACGATCACCCGCAGCTGCTTGTCGTGGCGGGCGGTGACGAAGCGGCGCAGGGCTGCCTGTACCGGTGGCGCGTCCAGCAGGCCGGGGTCCAGCTGCCGGCTGTGCAGCCACAATCGACGGTGGGCGCGGTGGATGATCGCCGTGGTGATCGCCACCGCTTCAGCGCGGCTGTCGATGGCGGAAACGGCCTGCAGGCGGCGCCGCATCTGCTGGTGGCCAATGCCGGCTTCTTCGAATTCGGGGCCTTCCGGAAGGAAGCCCTGGCGGGCGTAGAAGTCGCGCGCCGGCAGCTGCGCATGCAGGTGCAGCTCGGCCAGGCCGAGCTGGCGCCCGGCCTGCACCAGTGCCTCAAGCAGGGCCTCGCCAATGCCGTGGCCGCGATACGCCGCCAGCACCGCCATGCGGCCGATGCGGCCATCGGGCGCCAGCCGCCCGGTGCCGACCGGATGCCCGTCGGCATCCAGCGCCAGCACGTGGGCACAGACCGGGTCCAGGGCATCGCGCTCCAGGGCGGCGTCGATGCCCTGTTCCTGCACGAACACCCGCTGGCGCACGTCGTGGATGGCGACGTGGGCCTCGCCGTGACTGACCTGCTGGACCCGCAGCGGGCTCATGGCTCAGCCGCGGCCGGCGTCGCTGTCGTCTTCGTCGTGGTCATCGAAGTTGACGATCACTTCAATACCGTCGTCGTGCACGGTCACCAGATGGACGTCATCGGACATCGAGTCAGCCTCGATCACCTCGATCTGCTCGTGGCCCTCGATCACTTCACCCAGCACCTCTTCCTCCTCGTCGGCGTACACCTCGTTCGGATCGATCAGCTGGAACACGCCGCCGACCAGCAACTGCTGGACCACCGCACGGCCCTTGTCGGACAGACCGCGGTAGGCGGCGGCGTCGAGCTGCTCGGCACCTGCCAGGCGCTGCGCGTCCTTCACCGGCAGGGCGAAGTCCTGGCCACTGACATACAGGCTGGCACCGCGCTTGGCCCGGCGCCAGGCCAGGCGCGCCCATGGGTGACGCTGCAGCAGCAGGCCCGACTGCAGGGCCTCCAGCACTTCTTCCTGTGGCGGCGCGGCCTGGTGGGCCATCACCTCGCCGGCGGCGCGGTAGGTAGTGATGAAGCGGCCGAACCAGTCACCCAGCTTGTCCGGATCGTTCATGCGGATGGCGTTGAGCGCGGTGATCACCCGCGCCATCGCCACGGTATCGATCTCGTTCGGGTCGGCCGGTGCCTTCAGGTCGGCGTCCTGGTAGCGGATGTTCTCGTCGGCGTCGGCGATCAACGTGTCCAGATAGTCACTGATCAGCTCGGCCGAAGACGGTGCGCGCATGCCGAACGAGAACGTCAGGCACGGGTCTTCGGCAACGCCGTGATGCGGCACGTTCGGCGGCAGGTACAGCATGTCGCCCGGCGCCAGCACCCAGTCGTGGGTCGGCTTGAACACTTCCAGCAGCTTCAGTTCCACGTCGGGGCGGAAGCCCAGCGGCGGGCGCTTGCCCTTGATCGATTCACTGGCATCGATCTGCCAGCGGCGGTGGCCGTGGGCCTGCAGCAGGAACACGTCGTACTGGTCGACATGGGCACCGACCGAGCCACCGGTAGCAGCGAAGCTGATCATCACATCGTCCATGCGCCAGCGCGGCAGGAAGCTGAAGTGTTCGATCAGGGCGCGCACGTCCTTGTCCCATTTGTCCACGTCCTGCACCAGCAGGGTCCAGTCGTGGTCGGGCAGGGCGGGGAAGATGTCTTCCTGGAACGGGCCGCTGCGCACGCGCCAGCTGTCCTGGGCCTTGTCGTGCTCGATCAGGCGGGCCAGCACGCCCTCTTCGCAGGCCAGGCCGGCCAGGTCTTCCGGCTGTATCGGGGTCTGGAAATCCGGGAAGGCATTGCGGATCAGCAGCGGGCGTTTCTGCCAGAAGTCACGCAGGAAGGTGGCCGGTGCCATGCCCAGCGGCTGGCCGCGGCGGGCGGTGACTTCGATCAGGGGGGAGGAGGACTTGCGGGCGGCCATGGGGGAGTTCCTTGCAGCGGAAAGCGGGAGGGGCGGCGTGGCGGGCCGCCAAGGGCTCCATTGTCCGACGTTCGATGGGATTGCGCACGTGTGCTGGTTTGTCGCGGGGTGTCCGGCCAACGGCGGAGCCCCTCGTGGCGGTCGAGTTCAAAGCAAAAGCTGCGCTTGGCCGGGCGGGTGGGCTGCGCGGGGGACGCCGTGAACCCGTCCCTGGGGGCTTGGCCGCGGCATCCATGCCGCGGACACCCCCGCGCAGCCCACCCGCCCGGCCCCTGACAGTTTCCTGCGGGGTCCGCCACGGAATGGAAGAAGAAAATCAAAGGCAACAGCGGGTCGCGCGCTGCGCTTGCTTCGCCCTGCCTTCGCCATAAAAAGAGGGACGCGGCGAAGCCGCGTCCCTCTTTCAAAATTCCGTCCCGACAACCCAACGCTCTTCGATCCGTCACCGGGAATCTGTCAGAGGTGGGGCGGGTTGGGTTCGCGGGACCGTTGGCGCCATGGATGGCGCCATCGAGCCCCCAGGGACGGGTTTACGGCGTGTCCCGCGAACCCAACCCGCCCCGCCAAACACGGCAAAAACCCAGAGCCGCTTTTGACGTTGCTGTTGCCGTTGCTGTTGCCTGCCGCAGGCAGCGCCCGCGGCCGCCGCCGCAAGGAAAACCCTTAAATCTTCTTCGCCAGCGACTCGGCCAGGCCGGTGTAGCTGCCCGGGGTCATCTCCAGCAGACGCTGCTTGGCATCGGCCGGCAGCTCCAGCCCCTGCACGAAGGTGCGCATGGACTCGGCCGTGATGCCCTGGCCACGGGTGAGCGCCTTCAGCTGCTCGTACGGGTTCGGCAGCCCATGGCGGCGCATCACCGTCTGCACGGCCTCGGCCAGCACTTCCCACGCCGCATCCAGATCGGCGTCCAGGCGCTGCGGGTTCACTTCCAGCTTGCCCAGGCCCTTGGCCAGCGAATCCAGCGCCACCTGGCTGTGGCCGAACGCGGTGCCCAGCGCGCGCAGCACGGTGGAATCGGTCAGGTCACGCTGCCAGCGGCTGATCGGCAGCTTCGCGCTGAAATGCTCGAACAGCGCGTTGGCGATGCCGAAGTTGCCTTCGGCGTTCTCGAAATCGATCGGGTTGACCTTGTGCGGCATCGTCGACGAACCGACTTCGCCTTCCTTCAGGCGCTGCTTGAAATAGCCCAGCGAGACGTAGCCCCAGATGTCGCGGGCCAGGTCGATCAGGATGATGTTGGCGCGGCGGGCGGCATCACCGATCTCGGCGATGTTGTCGTGCGGCTCGATCTGGGTGGTGTACGGGTTGAACACCAGGCCCAGCCCGGTCACGAAGCGCTCGGCGAAGGCCGGCCAGTCCACATCCGGGTAGCTGGCGATGTGCGCGTTGTAGTTGCCGACGGCGCCGTTGATCTTGCCGGTCAGTTCAACCGCGGCGATCTGCCGGCGCTGGCGTTCCAGGCGGGCGACCACGTTGGCCAGCTCCTTGCCCAGCGTAGTCGGCGAGGCGGTCTGGCCGTGGGTGCGCGACAGCATCGGCTGGCCGGCCTGGGCATGGGCCAGCGTGCGCAGTGCAGTGGCGATGCCGTCCAGGGTCGGCAGCAGCACCTCGCGACGGGCCTGTTCCAGCATCAGGCCGTAGCTGAGGTTGTTGATGTCTTCGCTGGTGCAGGCGAAATGCACGAACTCCAGCGCCGGCGCCAACTCGGCATCGTCCTTCAGCTGTTCCTTGATGAAGTACTCCACCGCCTTGACGTCATGGTTGGTGGTGCGCTCGATCTCCTTCACGCGCGCGGCCTGGGCCGGGCTGAAGCCGTTGGACAGTGCACGCAGGCGCAGGATGGCAGCGTCGGAGAACGCGGCCAGCTCGACGATGCCCGGCTCGGCGGCCAGGGCCAACAGCCACTCCACTTCGACCGTGACACGGGCCTTGATCAGGCCGTACTCGGAGAAGATCGGGCGCAGGGCGTCGACCTTGCCGGCATAGCGGCCATCGAGCGGGGACAGGGCGAGCAGGGCGGATTCGGACATGTCGGCAGGGCTGGGACGAGCGGCGGGGCCGATATTCTACGACGCGTGGCCTTCGCATGCTCGGTAGCGCCGGGCCATGCCCGGCGGATGGTGGCCGCGCTGCGCGCTCGCCGGGCGCGGCCCGGCGCTACCCGTTCAATCGGCTCTGCGGATGAAACGATCTGGCCCGTCCTCGCCATCCCACGCTGCGGACAAGGGAGTATCGTTGTCGCAGCCGCCAGCCCGGGAAGCGACACCCTGCCAGCCGCCGCTTTCCTTTCCCCAACTGAAGTAGTGCGGAGTTGATGCAATGAGCAAAGCTGCAAGCAAGCGTGCCCCCAAGGGATTCCGGATCGAGCACGACAGCATGGGCGAGCTGCAGGTGCCTGCCGACGCCCTGTGGGGCGCGCAGACCCAGCGCGCTGTACAGAATTTCCCGGTGTCGGGCCAGCGCATGCCGCGCGGTTTCATCCGTGCGCTGGGCCTGGTCAAGGGCGCTGCCGCCGGCGTCAATGCCGAGCTGGGCCATCTGCCGAAGACCGTGGCCAAGGCCATCCAGTCTGCCGCGGCTGAAGTGGCGGACGGCACGTGGGACGCGCAGTTCCCGATCGACGTCTACCAGACCGGCTCGGGTACGTCCTCGAACATGAATGCCAACGAGGTCATCGCCACCCTGGCCAATCGCGCCGGCAAGGCCGGCAAGACCACGGTGCACCCGAACGATCACGTCAACCAGGGGCAGAGCTCCAACGACGTGATTCCAACGGCGCTGCGCGTGTCGGCCGTGCTGGCCACCCATGAGCAGCTGCTGCCGGCGCTGGTGCACCTGCGCCGGACGCTGGACAAGAAGGGCCGCAGCCTGCGCAAGGTGGTCAAGACCGGCCGCACCCATCTGATGGATGCGATGCCGCTGACCTTCGAACAGGAATTCGGTGCATGGTCGGCGCAGCTGGCCTCGGCCCAGGAGCGCATCGAGGACAGCCTCAAGCGCGTGCGCCGCCTGCCGCTGGGCGGTACCGCCATCGGCACCGGCATCAATGCCGACCCGCGCTTTGGTGCGCAGGTTGCCAAGGCGCTGAAGCAGCAGACCGGCTTCAAGTTCGACAGCGCCGAGAACAAGTTCGAAGGCCTGGCCGCGCAGGACGATGCGGTGGAGCTGTCGGGCCAGCTCAATGCGCTGGCGGTAGCCCTGATCAAGATCGCCAACGACCTGCGCTGGATGAACGCCGGCCCGCTGGCGGGCCTGGGCGAGATCGAACTGCCGGCACTGCAGCCGGGGTCCTCGATCATGCCGGGCAAGGTCAATCCGGTGATCCCGGAGGCGACGGTGATGGCCTGCGCGCAGGTGATCGGCCACCACACGGCGATCACCGTGGCCGGCCAGACCGGCAACTTCCAGCTCAACGTGACGCTGCCGCTGATCGCGGTGAACCTGCTCGATGGCATCGGCCTGCTGGCCAATGTGTCGACCCTGCTGGCCGACAGCGCCATTGCCGGCCTGAAGGTGCGCGAGGACCGTGTGGCCGAGGCGCTGGCGCGCAATCCGATCCTGGTGACCGCGCTGAACCCGATCATCGGTTACGAGAAGGCCGCAGCGATTGCCAAGCGCGCCTACAAGGAGCAGCGCCCGGTGCTGGACGTGGCGCTGGAAGACAGTGGCCTGGCCGAAGCCGAGCTGCGCCGCCTGCTGGATCCGGCCGCGTTGACGGCCGGTGGCATCCAGGCCGGTGGCGGTGGTGCCGGCGGCTGATCGAACGGTGTGCGGGCCGAGGTCCGCAGCTACCACTGGCGAGAAAAAAGAACGCCGCCCGGGAGGGCGGCGTTGTTCGTTTCAGCGACGGTCGGCGACGATGTTGCCGAAGGTCTCGGTGTAATCCTTGAACTCGGGAATGGTCTGCACCAGGTCCGGCGGAATCACCTGCATGCCCTCTGGCGGCACGATCTTCACCGGCTGCATGTTGGGGTCGGCCGGTGCGGCCACCAGCGTGTTCTGGCGCAGCACCTGAAGCTTGCCGAACATCGTCTGCAGCATCTGCTTCTGTTCGGCGTTGAGCGGGATCAGGATCTCGTCGATCTTCATCTGCCCGTCGGGCAGGATGATGATGTTCGGTGCCGGCTGGCGGCGAACGGTCACGATGCTCTCGCTGACCGAGATCTTGGGTTTGCCACGCTCGGCGCGGTGGTTGCGGTAGTCCTGGTCACAGCCGACCAGGCCCAGGCAGAGCAGGGCGGCCAGCAGCAGAAACAGCTTTTTCATGGCGGTTCGATGAAGTGCATCCGGGGCTGCCATTGTAAGCCCGCCGGGGCGCAGCGGCCGGCAACGCAGGTGCGCGGCCGGCCGGGTGCGCTGATCTGTCACAGGGGTCAGCGGTTGACGACGGTGTCCTTGCCGCAGTCGTCCACATCGCTCTGGTCCATCGTGGCGTAGGGCTTGAACGCCGGCAGCGAGGCAGCCAGGGCCTGCTGGCTGGCCAGCATGGCCGGCATGCGGTCGCAGATGCGCTTGGCCTGCGCTTCGATCTTGGCGGCCTCGGCGTTGATCCGTTTCTCGATGCCTTCGCTGTCACCGCTGAAGATGCCCTTCAGTGCTTCACCGGCGGCGTTGGCGCCGAGCTTGGCACCTGCCAGGCCGACGTCCATGCCGTCCATCGCCACCGCCACCACGTGGCCACGGTAATCAAGCAGCTGGCGACGCTGGCCATCGTCCAGCGCCACCGGCTTGCCACCGATCAGCAGCTGTCCCTGCGGGGTGATCTCCGCGCGTGGCTGGTTGTCGGCCGAGATCTTGATGTTGCCTTCGGCGATCTCCTTGCGGGCGTCATCCATCGCTTCCTTGACGGTCTGGCCGACGCCGCCCGCGGTCTCGGCCACCGCCTTGCCGGCGGTCTTGTCGGGGCTGGACGTGTCGCCACAGGCGATCAGCGGCAGGCACAGCAGGGCAGCAGGCAGCAGGCGCAGCAGACTCATGGCATTTCCCTCGGATCGGATGGTTGGGCGTTACTTGCCGCGCGGCAGGGTGATGGTGCCGGACACGTTGCGATGCTGGACATCGCCGCTGCCGCTGTGCTCGACGGTGAGGTTGCCGCGCACGCCGTCGACATCGATGTCGCCCGAGCCGTGGCTGCGCACGCGGACGTTGCCGCCGACCTTCTCGATATCGACGTTGCCGGAGCCGACCACGCCGACCTCGACGTTGCCCTGCACCTGCTTGAAGCCGATGTCGCCCGAACCGACGGTATCCAGCCGTGCGTTGCCACGCACGTCGGTCACCTTCAGGTCACCGGAGCCGACGGTGCCGACGCTGGCATCACCGCCGATGTTGCGGGCGTTGACGTCGCCCGACCCCAGCGAGAGCAGGTTGAACGATGCGGCGCCATCGACGTCCAGGTCGCCCGAACCCACGGCGGCATGCACGCTGCCACGGGTGCCGCGGGCGATGCCATCACCGGAGCCCACGTCCATGCTCAGCGACTGCGCGTTCTCGATGCTGCCATCGCCCGAGCCGATCTTGAACTGCAGCGGCAGGTTGTCCGGCACGCTGCCACGGATGTCCAGCCAGGCGTAGCTGTTACCCATCGACAGCGCGTCGGGGCTGTCGCGGCGCAGGCTCACCACCAGCTTGTCGCCCACGCGGCGCTGGTCCAGCACCAGCTGGTCCAGCCAGTCCTTGTTGGACGCGCACGCGCGGCCTTCGAGCTGGCCGCCACCGGTGCTGGCCACCACCTTCAGGTCATGCTGGTTGATCTCGAACACCACCGCTTTGGCACCGGCCGCGTCGATCTTCAACGCGCGCGGCGCGGAGAACTTGCAGTTCGGTGCATCGGCGGCCAGCGCCGACAGCGGCAACAGCAACAGTGCAGTACAGGCAATCAAGGAACGCATGGGTGGTGCCTCCAGGTTGACGATCAGATTTCGCCAGCGCGCTTGCGCAGGCGGATGGCGATGAAGATGAAGGCCACGCCGAAGGCCGCGCCGATCCACAGGTCGGGCATCGCCAGCGACTTGAGCTGGGCAGAGGGCGCCATCAGCGCCACGATCGAGTCCAGATCCTGCCTGGATTCACCGCCACCGGCGCGGTACAGCAGATCCATTCCCGGCATCGCACCCAGCAGCAGGCGGCCGACGATGTGTTGCCAGAACCAGCCGGTGGTCAGGTCGAACAGGTGCATCAGCTTGGTGGTGCTGACGATGATGCCGGCGAACAGCGGCAGCATCACCGCCCAAAGGAACGGCTTGCTCCGTGCCCAGGCCGAGCACAGCAGCAGCCAGCCCGCAGTGGGCAGCGCCCACAGGGCGTACACCGGGATGGACACGAACATGCCCATGACCAGGCTCATCGGATTGGCAGGTCCCACGATCAACTGCATCGCATCGCCGCCGTGGGAGACCACCACCAGGCACAGTATCAGCATGAAAACGAGCAGGGTCAGGCTGGAAGCGATGATGGCGATGAGCGGTGCGACGATCAGTGCACTGAGCACCTTGGACAGTACGGTCTGGGTGTCCGACAGCGGCAGCGACTTCCAGAACAGGATGCTGCGGTCGCGGCGATCGTCATACAGGGCGCCCAGGCAATAGAAGAACACCACAAAGGCAAGCACGATCAGTGGCCAGGACGAGGTCAATACCATCGCCAGGTCCAGGCCGTTGCCCAGGTCGGCCATGTCCTTGGCGCTGATGTCGCGGGTCAGCACGGCCAGATCCAGGCCGTTGATGTTCACGCTCTCGCCGTCGATGTGCAGGCCGCCGTCGCGGGCGGCACGATGCAGGGCGAACAGGCCCAAGCCGATGCCGATGCCGCTCATCAGCAGCGAGACGATGCCGGCGATCACCGGGGCGTACAGGAAACCACCGCGGTTCTCCCAGTATTCGCGCTTGAGCAGCCAGCGCAGGGTGCCTGCGGGACTGACAGGATGGTTGACGGCATTCATGCGTAGGTCCCCTTCATGACAGCGACGAACAGATCGGCAAGGCCGGCGTTGCGGGTTTCACCCAGGCTGGCCAGCTGGCTGCGTGGCACCCCGTCGAACAGCAGGACGGTCTTGCCGAAGGCCTGGCTGCGCTCGTCGATGGGCTTCAGTGCGCGGGCGGTTTCAAGCTGGTCGGCACCGACCAGCAATTCGGTATAGCGGTCGCCGACTTCGTCCATTTCCGCATTGAGGACGATGCGACCATCGCGGATGAACATCACGTCGGTGAGGATGTGCTCGATCTCTTCCACCTGGTGGGTGGTGACGATGATCGTCTTCTGCTCGTCGAAGTAGTCTTCCAGCAGGCGCTGGTAGAACTCCTTGCGGTACAGGATGTCCAGGCCGAGCGTGGGTTCGTCCAGCACCAGCACCTTGGCGTCGATGGCCATCACCAGGGCCAGGTGCAGCTGCACGATCATGCCCTTGGACAGTTCACGCACGCGCTGCTTCGGCTGCAGCTTGGTGTTGGCCAGGAAGCGTTCGCAACGGGCGCGATCGAAGCGGGGGTGCACGCCGGCGACGAAGTCGATCGCCTCACGCACCTTCAGCCAGCGCGGCAGCACGGCGACATCGGCGATGAAGCAGATGTCGTTCATCAGATCGTCGCGGTGCACGCGCGGGTCGCGGCCGAGCACGCTCAGCTCGCCTTCCACCGAGGTCAGGCCGAGCACCGCCTTCAGCGCGGTGGTCTTGCCGGCACCATTGGGGCCGATCAGGCCGATGATGCGGCCTGCCGGAATGGAGAAGCTGGCGTTGTCGAGCGCGAGCGTGTTCTTGTAAGCCTTGCGAAGGCCACGGGCGGTAATGACAGCGTCGCTTGGCACAGCGGTAGTGGGACTGGCATTCATCAGAATTTCCCCTGGGGCAACAATTCGTCGAGACTCAGGCCCAGTCGCTGGATGCGTTCCAGTACGGCCGGCCATTCTTCATTGAGGAAGCGTTCGCGCTCGCTGCTGCGCAGCTGCGTGGCCGCCTGTTCGGTCATGAACATGCCCAGCCCGCGGCGCTTCTCGACCAGGCCTTCATCGGCCAGCTCCTGGTAGGCGCGCGAAACGGTGATGGGGTTGAGCTGGTAATCGGCGGCCACCTGGCGCACCGAAGGAAGGGCATCGCCCGGCTTGAGGATTCCGTCAAGCATCATGGCGATCACGCGTTCCTTCAGCTGGCGGTAGATGGGAGCGCCGTCGCTCCACTGGATGTCGCTCATATTCAGCTCCGTGGGGTCAGCGGCTGTGCGAACGAGAAATACGGCATGGACAGGGAGCTGTGCAGCCGACGCGGGGGGGAGGGGGAGGGAGCGGCATTCCCTGCCGTGGGTGCTGCTGCGTCCTGCGTACTGTCTTCGGAGAGGGTGGGGGAGGACGCGGCCGGCGGTGCCGGCATGGCCAGCCAGACCAGTACGAACAGGGTTGATACCGCGGTGACCGCGGGGGCGGCAAGGCTGCGACGCATCCGGCTGTTCATGGTTCCCCCTGTCTCAGGTGACTGGTGTTGTATGCAACTATAACACCGGCACGCCTGTGTGCAAGTCCTGCCCCCACCCAACTGATGGCAGGGGTGGTCACGGCACCGCAATATTCGTTCAACCGCTTGATATGCATCGAAAAAGAGAAACTGCGGAGGCGCGTTTTCAGTCGGCCTCCCATTCAGCCATGTCCATGCTATGTCATCAGCAGCGGGCTGGGACGCGCGGCAGACTGCTTCCGCCACGCCGTGCAAAGCGCGACAACGCATGCGCTCCAGAGACGTGCAGACCCCGGTGCTATAGTTCGGCCGATTCCCGGCCGGTCACGGCCGGACCCCTGGAATGGCTACCGCGGACCGTCTCCCATGCCTTTGTCGACTGCCTCCTCGCGCCGCCTTCGCGGCCTGTCCCTGTTGACCCTGCTGGCCGCAGGCCTGGCCACGTCGGCCGCCGCTTCGGCCGCCGATCTGCTGGATCTGTCGTACCGGCCGCTGGCGGGCAAGCAGCAGGTCAACCTGCAGCAGCGTTACCACGGGCAGGTGCTGCTGGTGGTCAATACGGCAAGCAAGTGCGGCTATACCCCGCAGTACGAAGGTCTGGAAGCGCTGCAGAAGCAGTACGCCGGCAAGGGATTTGCCGTGCTCGGCTTCCCGTCCAACGATTTCAAGGGGCAGGAGCCGGGTGATGAAAAGCAGATCCAGGATTTCTGCACGCTTACCTATGGTGTGAAGTTCCCCATGTTCGAAAAGGTGCACGTGACCGGCGCGCAGGCCACGCCGCTGTATCAGCGCTTGACCGCCGCCACCGGCGTGGCGCCGGCCTGGAATTTCCACAAGTATCTGGTCGGACGCGATGGCACGGTCATTGCCCAGTTCGCCAGCAAGGTCACCCCGGATGATCCGCAGCTGAAAGCGGCCATCGACAAGGCGCTGGCGGCACCGGCCGCACATTGAATGCCGGCACGGATGCCTCGACATCGACGGCATGCGTGCGACAATACGTGTTTTCGCGCCGACGTCGGCGTCCAGTCACTTCCAGGAATGCAGCGAATGAAAATGGGAATGCGCGGCGCCGCGGCGTCGGTTCTGATTCTGGCGATGGGCACCTCCGGTGTCGCCCTGTCGCAACAACCGGCCGCTCCTTCGGCCGCCAAGGAGACCGCACCCTTGAATTCCCCCAAGCAGAAGCTCGGCTACGCCATTGGTCTGGATGTGGCCAAGTCGTTCGCGCCGATCGCCGATGAAATCGATGCAGCCGCGCTGCGCACTGCCGTGGAGCGTTCCTTCGAAGGCCTGCAGCCGCAGATCACCCAGGAACAGGCCAAGGCGACCGATGCCGCCCTGCGCCAGGTGGTGATGGCCCGCAGCGGCCAGCAGGTGCCGGGCGTCGCGCCGGGCTCGCAGCCGGCGAAGGTCGATCGGGTCAAGGTCGCGCAGATGATCGGTGCTTATTCGGTGGGTCCGTCGCTGGCACAGCTGAAGGACGATATCGATACCGCTTCGCTGTTTGACGCAATCAACACTGGCCTGAGCAAGGGCCAGCCGAAGATGAGCGAAGCCGATGCCACTGCCACCATCCAGTCGTTCATGGGTGCCAAGCAGGCCGAGATGCAGGCAAAGGCCGCACAGGCAGCGCAGACCAACCGTCAGGAAGGCAACGCGTTCCTGGCCAAGAACAAGACCCAGCCGGGCGTGGTGACCACCCCGTCGGGCCTGCAGTACCAGGTGATCCGTCCGGGCAGTGGCGAGCGTCCGTTGCCCTCCAGCAAGGTGCGCGTGAACTACGAAGGCAAGCTGCTCAACGGCACGGTGTTCGACAGTTCCGCGGGCCGTGGCCCGGCCGAATTCGGTCTGGACCAGGTCATCAAGGGCTGGACCGAGGGCGTGGCCCTGATGCCGGTCGGCTCGAAGTACCGCTTCTGGATCCCGGGTGAACTGGCATACGGCGAGAACGGCACCCCGGGTGGTCCGATCGGTCCGAACTCCACCCTGACCTTCGACGTCGAGCTGCTGGGCGTTCTGCCGTAAGCCAACACGGAGTCAGCACGGATATGCGCGTTGCGATTTTTGGTACCGGCTACGTAGGTCTGGTGACCGGTACCTGCCTGGCCGACGTTGGCCACCAGGTGGTCTGCGTCGATATCGACCAGGCCAAGGTGGATGGCCTCAACCGGGGCATCATCCCGATCTACGAGCCCGGCCTGGAGCCGATGGTGAAGGCCAACCACGCCGCGTCGCGGTTGGTGTTCACCACCGACGCGGCGACCGCCATCGGCCACGGCCAGGTGGTGTTCATCGCCGTGGGCACGCCGCCGGACGAGGATGGCAGCGCCGATCTGCAGTACGTGCTGGCCGTGGCCCGCACCATCGGTCGGTACATTTCGGTGCCGACCGTGGTGGTCAACAAGTCGACGGTGCCGGTAGGCACCGCCGACAAAGTGCGTGCGGCCATTGCCGAGGAGCTGGCGGCGCGTGGGGCGGATATCGCCTTCGATGTGGTGTCCAACCCCGAATTCCTGAAGGAAGGCGACGCCGTTGCCGACTGCATGCGGCCTGACCGCATCATTATCGGTGCGACCAGCGCCGAGTCGGTCGCAGTGATGCGTCGCCTGTACGCACCGTTCAATCGCAACCACGATCGCGTGGTGGAGATGGACGTGCGTTCGGCCGAGCTGACCAAGTACGCCGCCAATGCAATGCTGGCAACCAAGATTTCGTTCATGAATGAAATCGCCAACATCGCCGAGCGCGTGGGCGCCGACGTCGAGCAGGTCCGCCAGGGCATCGGTTCGGATCCGCGTATTGGCTGGCACTTCATCTATCCGGGTGCCGGTTATGGCGGTTCGTGTTTCCCCAAGGACGTGCAGGCACTGGCGCGCACCGCGCAGCAGGCCGGCCTGGAGCCGAAGCTGCTGAACGCGGTGGAGGCGGTCAATGAATCGCAGAAGGGGCACCTGTTTGCCCTGATCCAGCGCCACTACGACAAGGGCGAAGACGAAGGCGTGCGCGGCAGGACGTTCGCCGTGTGGGGCCTGGCGTTCAAGCCGAACACCGATGACATGCGCGAGGCCTCCAGCCGCCGCCTGCTGGCCCAGTTGTGGGAAGGCGGTGCGACAGTGCGCGCCTACGATCCGGAGGCGATGCATGAATCGCGGCGGATCTTCGGCGAGCGCGACGATCTGGTGTTCTGTGACAGTGCCGACGATGCGCTGCAGGGCGCCGATGCACTGGTCGTGGTGACCGAGTGGAAGCAGTTCCGCAGCCCCGATTTCCAGATGCTGCGCGAGCGGCTGAAGGATGCGGTGGTGTTCGACGGCCGCAATCTGTACGAGCCGGCTGAAGTCGAGGCCGCCGGCCTCGCGTATTACGGCATTGGCCGGGGACGTTCGCTGCATGTCTGAAGTACCGACCGAACGTGAGCAGGCGCTGGAAGCGCGCCTGGTCGAGCTGGAGATGCGCGTGTCCTTCCAGGAACACGCGCTGGCCGAACTGAGCGATGCACTTGCAGACGCGCGCATGGAAGGCAGCCGCAATGCCGGCATCCTGCGCGTGCTGCTGGAAGACCTGGGCAAGGTCCGCAATGCATTGAATTCTTCTGATCCGGCGAGCGAACCGCCGCCGCCGCACTACTGATCCATATCCTATGAGCGATACCCTCCGCGACCAGCTGATGGGCCTGGGCTTCAAGCCCGCGCCCAAGCCCGAGCGCAAGAATGATGCCCCCCGCCGTGATGGCCGCCCGCAGGGCAAGGGTGGCGCTGGCAATGGAAAGCCGCAGCACGCTGGCAAGGGCGAACACAAACCCGGCGAGCGGCGGGCGCATGGCAATGGCGGCCCGGGCAAGCCTGGCCAGCAGCGTGGCCAGGGCCACGGGCAGGGGCCGCGCAAGCCGCGTACCGCCGAGGAAATGGATCTGGCCAAGGCTTACGCGATCCGTGCGCAGCGGGAGAAGGAAGAGCGCATCGAGACCGAGCGCCTGAAGCAGGAAGAAGCCCGCCAGCGCCGCGAGGCCAAGGTGAAGCTGGAAGAACTGCTGAAGGACAAGAGCCTGAATGCCGAAGCGGCCGATATCGCGCGCCACTTCCCGTACGGCGGCAAGATCAAGCGCATCTACGTCACCGCCGAGCAGCTCAAGGCACTCAATGCCGGTGAACTGGGCGTGGTCCAGCTCAACGGTCGCTACCTGCTGGTGACGGCTGAAGTCCTGGCCCAGTCTGAGGCGGTGTTCGCCGCTTCGGTGGCGTTGAAGGTCGACCCGAATGCACCGGCCGAGGACGATCCCTACGCCGACCCGCAGTACCAGGTGCCCGACGACCTGGTCTGGTAAGCACAGGATGGCCGCGGCGGGCCCAGTGTCATCGCGGCCGCGAGGGAAGGGATGACCGTTGATCCAAGCCGCGGCTACGTGCCGCACATCGACGGCCTGCGTGCGATTGCCGTGCTGGCCGTCATCGTGTTCCACCTGGACCCGGCCTGGCTGCCGGGCGGGTTCACCGGCGTTGACGTGTTCTTCGTCATCTCCGGTTTCGTGGTCAGTGCCTCTGTACATCGGTTGCCGGCGCTTTCGCTGGGGCAGTCGATGCTGCGCTTCTATGCGCGCCGCATCCGCCGCATCGCACCGGCACTGCTGACCTGCCTGCTGGCGACTGCCGTGGCAAGCGTTCTGTTCATCCCCGAATCCTGGCTCAGCGAGGCCAGCGACAAGACCGGATTGATGGCCTTCTTCGGTTTCAGCAACTGGGTGCTGGCGGCCATCGGCAACGACTATTTCGCGCCCAGGGCCGAGTTCAATCCGTATACCCATACCTGGTCGCTGGGCGTGGAAGAGCAGTTCTACCTGTTGTTCCCGCTGCTGTTCCTGGCTTGGGCGCGCGGCCGGCACGGGCGCTGGATCAGCCTGGGCCTGTTCGCGCTGGTCAGCGTGGCGTCGCTCTCGCATGCCGCCGCGCTGGGCACGCGCGAGGCGCCGCCGCCGTGGGCGTTCTATGCCACCAGTACCCGTCTGTGGCAGCTGGGCGTGGGCGTGCTGCTGTTCCAACTGCTTCATGTGCGCGAACCGCACATTGCGTTGACCGGTCTGCCCGCGAAACGCAGTGCGCCATTGTTCTCGCTGCTGGCCATGTTGTCGCTGGCGCTGCTGGGGTGGGCCCTGTGGTCCGCGCGCGCGGGGCACTCGCCGTGGCCCGACGGTCTGCTGCCGGCTTTCGCCACCGCCGGCCTGCTGTGGTCCCTCCATCATCACCCGCAGGCGTGGATCGGCCGTCTTCTGGCTAGTTCGCCGATGCGCCGCATCGGCCTGCTTTCCTATTCGCTGTACCTGTGGCATTGGCCGGTGTTCGTGCTGATGCGCTGGACCGTCGGCTTGCAGACGCCTGCGCAGATGGCTGCCGCCGTCGGACTGGTGGTGGTGTTGTCCTGGCTGTCCTGGCGCTGGGTGGAACGCCCCTTCCGTGGACCACTCGCGCAGCACCTGACGTCCGCACGCTGGGTAGTCACCGGTGGGGTGGTGCTGCTGCTGGCAGGGGGCATGCAGATGCTGCTGTACGCGCAGGCGCCGCTGCTGTCGTTGAGTACGGTGAGTCGACATCCGGCCGATTGGTACCCCAATGGCAAGAGCGTGGCCCGCGACTACCCGGACTGCGCGCTGGACGTCGGCAAGCGCCGTTTCGAAGGAGGCAGTGCACGCACCTTCGCCCGTGGCCAATGCAGCCGTCCGGTGGTCGCAGGCGCGCCGGCGCAGGTATTCGTTGCCGGTGATTCACACGCCATGGCCTATATCGAACTGCTGCAGCGCCTGGCCCTGGATACCGGGACGCAGGTATCGCTGTATGGACGTGGCGGTTGCCCGCAGATCAGCCTGCAGAAGTGGCGAGGCGCCGGCGCTGGCTGTGCTGCGTTCGATGCGGCCGTGCTGGCCGACATCACGCAGCGGGCGCAGCCCGGTGATGTGGTGGTGCTGGTGTCATTGCGGATCCCGCGCCTGTCCGACCAGTTTGTATTGTTCGATGCGCAGGCGCAGCTGGCCGGTGAACTGACGCCGGAAGCCGCCGCCGGACGCGAGGCGGAAGTGGCTGAGTCGATCACGCAGTGGACGCCGTTGGCCGAGCGCGGTGTGCGGATCGTGCTGGAAGCACCCAAGCCAGTCCTGCCGGCGCCACCCTATCGCTGCTCGGACCGCTTCAATGCCCGCAACGAGGTCTGCCGCAACGGCATGGACAGCACCCGCGTGGCCATGGATACCCTGCGTGCCCCCATGCTGGGCAGCCTGCGGCAGGTGGTCGATGGCCTGCCCGGTGCGGTGCTGTGGGACCCATTGCCGGTGCTGTGCGATGCCGCCAAGTGCCCGGCGCAGCGGGAGGGCAGGCCGCTGTACTTCGATGGCGACCATCTCAGCGCATACGGCAATCGCATGTTGTTGCCGTCGCTGCAGCAGGTGCTTCTGCAACCGTGAAACCGGGCATGACCCTGCCTTCCTGAGCAATCGCGGGCAGGGCTGGCGCCGGGCCAACCCTGTCGGCGGATCATTCCGGATCGTAATCCAGGTTCGAGGCCAGCCAGCGTTCGGCCTGGGCACGGTCCACGCCCTTGCGGCGTGCGTAGTCGGTGACCTGCTCGCGACCGAGGCGGCCGACCACGAAATACTGGCTCTGCGGGTGGCTGAAGTAGTAGCCCGACACCGCCGCGGTCGGCAGCATCGCGAAGCTCTCGGTCAGTTGCATGCCAGCGTTGGTTTCCGCGCCCAGCAGGTCGAACAACCGGCGTTTTTCGCTGTGCTCGGGGCAGGCGGGGTAACCGGGCGCGGGGCGGATGCCGCGGTACTTTTCGTCGATCAGCGCTTCGTTGTCGAGCGTTTCGGCGTGGTCGTACCCCCAGAATCCGGTGCGTACGCGCTGGTGCAGGCGTTCGGCCAGGGCTTCGGCAAAGCGGTCGGCGAGCGCCTTCAGCAGGATTGCGTTGTAGTCGTCGTGGTCGGCCTCGAAACGGGCCACGTGCGCGTCGATGCCGATCCCGGCGGTGACTGCGAAGGCGCCGATCCAGTCCTGCTTGCCGCTGTCGGCCGGGGCGATGAAATCGGCCAGGCAGAAATCCGGGCGTTCGGCGGGCTTGTCCACCTGTTGCCGCAGGAAGTGCAGGGTGGCCTCGCCATCGGGATGCTGCACGCGTACGTCGTCACCGATGCTGTTGGCAGGCCACAGGCCGAACACGGCCTTGGCCCGCAGCCACTTCTCGTTGACGATGCGGTCGAGCATCGCGCGCGCGTCCTGGTACAGCTCGCTGGCCTGGGTGCCAACGATCTCATCGGTGAGGATCGCCGGATATTTGCCGGCCAGCTCCCACGCCTGGAAGAACGGCGTCCAGTCGATGTAAGGCACCAGCTCGGCCAGCGGGTAGTCATCGAATACATGCAGGCCCGGCTGCTTCGGTGCGGGTGGCGTGTACGCCTGCCAGTCGCACTGGAACTTCTGGCCACGTGCATGTTCCAGCGACACCAGGCGCTTGGCGTCACCGCGGTTGCGGTGGCGGGTGCGGATCTCGGCGTAGTCCGCCTCGTTGGCGGCGACGAACGCATCCCGCAGCTCGCGCGAGATTAGCGACTGCGCCACGCCCACGGCGCGCGAGGCGTCCTTCACCCAGACCGTCGGGGCTTTGTAGTGCGGGTCGATCTTCAGCGCGGTGTGCGCACGCGAGGTGGTCGCGCCGCCGATCATCAGTGGCAGGTCAAAGCCCTGCCGCTGCATTTCACGGGCGACATGGCTCATTTCTTCCAGTGACGGCGTGATCAGACCGGACAGGCCGATGATGTCGGCCTGGTGCTCGCGGGCGGCATCGAGGATCTTCTGCGCCGGCACCATCACGCCCAGATCGATCACCTCGAAGTTGTTGCAGGCCAGTACCACGCCGACGATGTTCTTGCCGATGTCGTGCACATCGCCCTTCACCGTGGCCATGATGATCTTGCCGTTGCTCTTGGCGGTGTCGCCGCTGCGGGCCTTTTCGGCTTCGATGTAGGGCAGCAGGTAGGCCACTGCCTTCTTCATCACACGTGCCGATTTCACCACCTGCGGCAGGAACATCTTGCCGGCACCGAACAGGTCGCCGACCACGTTCATGCCGGCCATCAGCGGGCCTTCAATGACGTCCAGCGGGCGGCTGGAACGTTGCCGGGCTTCTTCGGTATCGGCGTCGACCCAGGCATCCAGGCCATGCACCAGTGCATGCGCCAACCGTGCGTCCACCGGCTTCTCGCGCCAGGCCAGGTCTTCGGTCTTCGCCGCGCCCTTGCTGCCCTTGTAGCGCTCGGCGATTTCAAGCAGGCGCTCGGTGGCATCAGAGCGGCGGTTGAGGATCACGTCCTCCACGCGCTCACGCAGTTCCGGCTCCAGCTCGTCGTAGATCGGCATGGCGCCGGCGTTGACGATGCCCATGTCCATGCCTGCGGCGATCGCGTGGTACAGGAACACCGAGTGGATCGCCTGGCGCACGGTCTCGTTGCCACGGAACGAGAACGAAACGTTGGACACGCCGCCGGACACATGGCAGTGCGGCAGCGTCTGCTTGATGATGCGGGCGGCTTCGATGAAGTCGACCGCGTAGTTGTCATGCTCTTCAATGCCGGTGGCGACGGCGAAGATGTTCGGGTCGAAGATGATGTCCTGTGGCGGGAAGCCGATTTCATCGACCAGCAGGCGATAGGCGCGGGTACAGATTTCAACCTTGCGTGCGCAGGTGTCGGCCTGCCCGCTCTCATCGAAGGCCATCACCACTGCGGCCGCACCGTAGCGCAGCACTTTGCGCGCGTGCTCGCGGAACAGGTCCTCGCCTTCCTTCAGCGAAATCGAATTGACCACGCTCTTGCCCTGCAGGCACTTCAGGCCAGCCTCGATCACGCTCCACTTGGAGGAATCGACCATTACCGGGATGCGGGCGATGTCCGGCTCGGACATGATCAGGTTGAGGTAGCGGGTCATCGCCGCTTCCGAATCGATCAGGCCTTCGTCCATGTTGACGTCGAGGATCTGTGCGCCGCTGGCCACCTGCTGCCGGGCCACGTCCACCGCTTCTTCGTAACGGCCTTCCTTGATCAGCTTGCGGAACTGCGCGCTGCCGGTGACGTTCGTGCGTTCGCCGACATTGACGAACAGCAGATCCGGGGTGATGACCAGCGGTTCCAGGCCGGACAGGCGGGTAGGGCGGACAGGCGTCATGATCGGCGGCAACTCAGCGGCAACAGGGGGACGTGCGGGAGGGGGTGGCGGTGTTCATGCCGCCTGCACCTGGGCGGCTGGCAGGGCGCGGGGCGGCAGCCCGGCCACCGCCAGCGCGATCGCGCGGATGTGGTCCGGGGTGGAGCCACAGCAGCCGCCGACCAGGTTGAGCAGGCCATCTTCGGCAAAGCCACGCAGGGTGGCGGCCATTTCCTCGGGTGTTTCGTCGTACTCACCGAATGCATTGGGCAGGCCGGCGTTGGGATGGGCACTGACGTAGCAGTCCGACACCTGCGACAGGGTTTCCACGTGCGGACGCATGGCGTCGGCGCCGAGTGCGCAGTTCAGGCCGATCGACAACGGCCGTGCATGCGCGAGTGACGCATGGAACGCCTCGGCGGTCTGTCCGGACAGGGTGCGCCCGGAAGCATCGGTGATGGTGCCGGAAATCATGATCGGCAGCCGCGCGCCACGTGCATCGAAGGCCTCCTCGATGGCGTACAGCGCAGCCTTGGCGTTGAGCGTATCGAAGATGGTCTCGACCATGATCGTGTCGGCGCCACCATCGATCAGGCCATCGATGGCTTCGCGGTAGGTGCCGCGCAGCTCATCGAAACTGGTGTTGCGGAAGCCGGGATCATTGACGTCCGGGCTGATCGAAGCGGTGCGGCTGGTCGGGCCGAGCACGCCGATGACGAAGCGCGGCTTGTCCGGTGTGGTGGCCGCCACCGCATCGCAGCAGGCACGTGCGACGGCCGCACCCGCCTTGTTCAGCTCGTACACCAGGTGTTCGAGGTGGTAGTCGGCCTGGCTGACGGAGGTGGCGTTGAAGGTGTTGGTTTCCACCAGGTCCGCGCCCGCTTCCAGGTAGGCGGTGTGGATGCCGGCGATGACCTCCGGCCGGGTCAGCAGCAACAGGTCGTTGTTGCCCTTCAGGTCGTGGCCTTCGGGTGTGCCGCCGTGGTCGCAGCCGGGCCCATGGGCGTGGTCGTAACCGCCGGCGAAGCGCTCGCCCCGGTAATCCTCTTCCTGCAGGCCGTGGCGCTGGATCATCGTGCCCATCGCGCCGTCGATGATCAGGATCCGATCACGCAGGGCAGCGAGCAGCGATTCCACGCGTTCCGGGTGCAGCCAAGGCAATGCGGGCATGTCGACCTCAGGGTTTGTTGGCGATCAGCGAGATCACTTCGAAATGCGGCGGGCGCTTTTCGCGGGTGACCGTTTCCAGGTTGGAGACCTGCAGGCCGGCCTTGTCGACGAACTTCTTCAGCTCCTTGTCGCTGAAGCCGAGATTGACATGGCCATAAGCATCGACCGCGGCCTTGTGCTCGTGGCGGGCCAGGCTGCACAGCAGCAGGCGACCGCCCGGGCGCAGTACGCGCGCGGCTTCGGTGACCGCCTGCGCCGGCTTGCTGGCGTAGGTCAGGGCGTGCATCAGCACCACAAGGTCGAAGCTGCGGTCCTTGAAGGGCAGGGCATGCATGTCGCCCTCGCGGACTTCCACGTTCGGCAGGCGGCGCAGGCGTTCGCTGGCGGCGGCCACCACGCGCGCACTGGTATCGATGCAGATGTAACGCCTGGCGTGCGGGGCGACCAGTTCGGCCAGCACACCGTCGCCGGAGGCGATATCCAGCACGTCGCCGGTTTCCAGCAATGGCAGCGCGGTGCGCGCCAGCGCTTCCCAGGTGCGGCCCGGGGAGTAGTGGCGCTCCATGTCGCCGGCCACGCTGTCGGCCCAGTTCTGGTCGGCAGCGCGGTGGGCGAGCACCGCCGCTACCCGTTCAGCATCCTGGCGCAGCAACGGGTCGTCGCTTCCGTTGCTCAGGGCATGCCACAATGCACGCTGCGCCGGGTCCAGCTGGGCTTCGTCGAAGCGGTAGTAGGCCGACACGCCCGCACGGCGGTCGCGCACAAGGCCGGCTTCCTTCAGGCGCGCCAGATGAGTCGATACCCGCGGCTGCGCCAACCGGGTGATGGCCGAAAGCTCGGCCACGGTCAGCTCTTCCTGCTCCAGCAGCGCCAGCAGGCGCACGCGGGTAGCATCGGCGAACACCTTCAGGCGGGTCGACCAGTCCTCCAGATCCATAAGTATCCACCTATCGCGATATAGAGATATATTCGCCGACGGCCCCCCTTCCGGTCAAGTCGCAGCTCCCCACGAGTCAGCCGCCGATGGCCGGCCCCCGGTACAATCGGCGAACCATTTTCCCGGGAGGGTGTTGTGGATTTCAGCTTTACCGAAGAGCAGTTGATGCTGCAGGACGTTGCGCGCCGGATCGCGCAGGAAAAGATCGCCCCGAGCGCGGAGCACCATGACCGTACCGGTGAGTTCCCGCTGGACAACATCCGCCTGCTGGGCGAAAACGGCCTGATGGGCATCGAAGTGCCGACCGAATACGGTGGCGCGGGCATGGACCCGATCGCGTACGTGCTGGCGATGGTGGAGGTCGCCGCCGGTGATGCTGCGCATTCGACCATCATGTCGGTCAACAATTCGCTGTTCTGCAACGGCATCCTGACCCATGGCAGCGAAGCGCAGAAGCAGAAGTACGTGCGCGCCATCGCCGAAGGCGAGGCCATCGGTGCATTCGCGCTGACCGAGCCGCAGTCGGGCTCGGACGCCACTGCCATGCGTTGCCGCGCGGTCAAGCAGGCCGACGGCAGCTATGTCATCAATGGCAAGAAGAGCTGGATCACTTCCGGCCCGGTGGCCAAGTACATCGTGCTGTTCGCGATGAGCGAGCCGGACAAGGGCGCGCGTGGCATCACCGCGTTCATGATCGACACCGACAAGGCCGGTTTCGGCCGCGGCAAGACCGAACCGAAGCTGGGCATCCGTGCCTCGGCCACCTGCGAGATCGAGTTCAACGATTACGTTGCGCAGCCCGAAGACGTGCTGGGGCAGGAAGGCGAGGGCTTCAAGATCGCCATGGGCGTACTCGACGCCGGCCGCATCGGCATTGCCTCGCAGGCGATCGGTATTGCCCGTGCCGCCTATGAAGCGACCCTGGAGTATGTGAAGGACCGCAAGGCCTTCGGTGCGGCCATCGGTACGTTCCAGATGACCCAGGCGAAGATTGCCGACATGAAGTGCAAGCTGGATGCGGCGCTGCTGCTGACCCTGCGTGCCGCATGGGTGAAGGGCGAGGGCAAGCGCTTCAGCAACGAGGCCGCCATCGCCAAGCTGACCGCTTCGGAAGCGGCAATGTGGATCACCCACCAGGCCGTACAGATCCATGGCGGCATGGGCTATTCCAAGGAAATGCCGCTGGAGCGCTACTTCCGTGATGCCAAGATCACCGAGATCTACGAAGGCACCTCTGAAATCCAGCGCCTGGTGATTGCCCGCAACGAAACCGGGCTGCGTTGATTTTCCTGCGCCGCGCCGCTGCAATGGCGGCGCGGCAGTAGATCCACGCCATGCGTGGATGGCGTTGTGCCCAGATGGCATGCCCCTCTGGCTTTCCAGGATGCATGCTGCTGCAATGCGGATCGTTTTTTCTGGAGATACCGCATGATCTACCGCGGCTGGGGCTTCATGACGCTGGTGACGCCGATCGCAGGCATCCTGTTGCTGGCGTACTTCTTCCCGCACGACGGCGCCAAGGGCAACATCCCGCTGCAGCAGGTGCTGCTGGGTGGTGGCATCGGTGCGGCAGTGAACGTGCTGCTGGGGCTGTGGCTCAACCGTGCGCCGCGGCAGGAGGGAGAGGCCGCACCCCATCATTTCTTCTTCGTGCCGATGCAGTGGGTCGCATTGGTGATCGTTGCAGTGTGCGTGATGATCTCGCTGCTGCGCTGACACGTCGCCCTGGAGAGCGCCAACCAAGATTGGCGGCTACCGGGCATGCCGCTGCTTTGGTAGATGCCAACCTTGGTTGGCATGGATTCAAAAGCAGCAAAGAAAAAGGCCCCGGATCGCTCCGGGGCCTTTCTCGTTTCAATTTACCGCCGGATCAACGATCCGGGCGGTGGGCGCTTTCCGCATCACGCTGGCGGCCGAGGAATTCCTTCGACGGTTCATCCAGCTTGTCGCCCAGCATGCGGCGCACGACCACGAAGAACACCGGGATCATCAGCAGGCCGAGCAGGGTGGCGAACAGCATGCCGCCGATCACGCCGGTGCCGATGGCGTGGCGCGAGTTGGCGCCGGCACCGGTGGAGATCGCCATCGGGATGACGCCCATGATGAACGCGAAGGACGTCATCAGGATCGGGCGGAATCGCAAGCGCGCCGCTTCGATGGTGGCATCGCGCAGGGTCTTGCCCGCCGCACGCTGCTCCACCGCGAACTCCACGATCAGGATCGCGTTCTTCGCGGCCAGGCCGATCACCGTGATCAGGCCGATCTTGAAGAACAGATCGTTCGGCAGGCCACGCATCATCGACAGGGCGAGTGCGCCCAGAACGCCAAGCGGTACCACCAGCAGCACCGCCACCGGGATCGACCAGCTTTCATACAGCGCGGCCAGGCACAGGAACACCACCACGATGGACAGCACCAGCAGCAGCGTCGCGGCGTTGCCTGCCAGGATTTCCTGGTAGGACAGGCCGGACCAGTCGTAGCCGAAGCCCGCCGGCAGGTCGTCGTTGACGATGCCTTCCATGGTCTGCATCGCTTCACCCGAGCTGGTGCCCGGTGCCTGCGAGCCGACGATGTTGATCGCCGAGTAGCCGTTGTAGCGGCTCAGCGACGGTGGTGCCGAGACCCATTCGGACTTGACCACCGTGCTCAACGGAATCATCGCGTTGGTGCCATCGGCATTGGTGGTCAGGCTGGACGGGCTGTAGAAGCTCTTCAGCGATTCCTGGCCAGTGCGGTACGGACCATCAGCCTGCATGGTCACGCGCTTGATGCGGCCTTCGTAGAAGAAGTCGTTGACGTACACCGGGGCCAGCATCAGCTGGATGGTGCTGTACACGTCCGACACCGACATGCCCATCGACTGCGCCTGCACGCGGTCCACGTGCAGCTGCAGCTGCGGGGCGTTTTCCAGGCCGTTCGGGCGCACGCCCACCAGGTGGTCCGGCTTCTGCGCGGCCTGGCCGAGCAGGATGTTGCGGGCCTGGGTCAGCTGCTCGTAACCGGCACCGCTGCGGTCCTGCAGCCACATGTCGAAGCCACCGAACTGGCCAAGGCCCTGCACGGTCGGCAGGTTGACCACGAAGATCTGCGCTTCCTTGATGCCGTAGAACGCGCCGTTCATGTTCTGGATGAATTCCGGAGCAGTGAACTTGCGCTCTTCCCACGGCTTCAGGCGGATGAAGCCCATGCCCACGTTCTCGCCGGAGCCGACGAAGCTGAAGCCGGCCACCTGCAGCATGCCTTCATAGCCATCCTGCTTTTCCAGGATGCCGCGCATCTGTGCGAACGCTTCGTTGGTCTGGCTCTTGGTCGAGCCCGGCGGCAACTGCACGATCGCCAGTGCATAGCCCTGGTCTTCCTCAGGCAGGAAGCTGCCCGGCATGCGGGTGAACAGGAAACCGCACAGCGCGGTCAGCACCACGAACAGGATCATCCAGCGTGGTGCATGGCGCACCGCGGAGGTGATGTGGCCCACATAGGTGTGGCTGATCTTGTCGTAGTACTTGTTGAAGGTGCGGTAGACGATGTTCGGGTTGTCGTTGTGCGTCGGCTTGAGGAACGTCGCGCACAGTGCCGGGGTGAAGCCCAGCGCCAGGAACGCCGAGAACGCCATCGAGATGGCGATGGTCAGGGCGAACTGCTTGTAGATCTCACCGGCCGCACCGCCCTGCAGGGCGGAGGGGATGAACACCGCCGCCAGCACGACGGTGATGGCCACCACCGCGCCGGTGATCTGGGTCATCGCCTTCTGCGTGGCCGGCTTCGGCGCCAGGCCTTCCTCGGTCATGATGCGTTCGACGTTCTCGATCACCACGATCGCGTCATCGACCACGATGCCGATCGCCAGCACCATCGCAAACAGGGTCAGCTGGTTGATCGTGAAGCCGATCATCCACATGCCCAGGAACGTACCCAGCAGGGCCACCGGGATGACCAGGGTCGGGATCAGGGTGGCGCGGAAGTTCTGCAGGAAGATCAGCATCACCAGGAACACCAGCAACACCGCTTCGAACAGGGTCTTGACCACTTCCTGGATCGAGATCTTGACGAAGGTGGTGCTGTCGTACGGCGAGAACCAGGTGACGCCGGCCGGGAAGCTGGGCTGCAGCTCGTCCATCTTGCCGCGCACCGCCTCGGCCACGTTCAGGGCGTTGGCGCCCGGCAGCAGCTGGATGGCGAAGGCGCCGGTGGGCTTGCCGTTGTACTGGGTATCGAAGCCGTAGTTGTTGGCACCGAAGGCGACGCGGGCGATGTCCTTCAACAGCACGCGCGAGCCATCGGCATTGGCGCGCAGGATGATGTTCTCGAACTCCTGCGGCGAGCTGAAGCGGCCTTCGGCCGACACCGTGGCGGTGAAGTGCTGGCCTTCCGGCGACGGGTCGGAGCCCAGCGCACCGGCGGCGAACTGCACGTTCTGCGCGCGTACCGCCGCCAGCACCTGGCTGGCCGACAGGCCATAGCCCTGCATCTTTTCCGGGTTGAGCCAGATGTTCATGGCGTACTCGGAACCGAACTGCTGGGTGCTGCCGACGCCGGGGATGCGCGAGACCTGGTCGAGCACGCGCGAACCGACGATGTCGTTCAGTGCGTCACGGTTGATCGTCGGCGTATCGGACTGCAGCGCCACCACCATCAGGAAGCCGGCGTTGGCCTTGGCCACCACCACACCCTGCTGGGTGACTTCCGAAGGCAGTCGCGGCGTGGCCAGCGAGACCTTGTTCTGCACCTGCACCTGGGCGATGTCCGGATCGGTACCGGTCTCGAAGGTCAGGGTGATCGACGCGCGGCCGTTGGAGGCCGATGAGGAGCTGAAGTACAGCAGGTGATCGATGCCGGTCAGCTGCTGCTCGATCACCTGGGTGACCGATTTCTCCGTGGTATCCGCACTTGCACCCGGGTAGGTGGCCGAGACGGTCACCTGCGGCGGGGCGATGTTGGGGTAGGACTCCACGCCGAGGTTGAGGATCGCGATCACGCCGCTGAGCGAGATCAGGATCGCCACCACCCAGGCGAAGACTGGATGTTCGATGAAAAATTTAGGCATGACGGAAGGTCCCGTTACTGCTTGTTCGATTCGGTGGCGGCCGGCTCGGCCTTGTCGGCCTGGTCAGCCTTGGCCGGTGCCTTGGCGTCGGCCGGAGCTGCGGCAGGCGCGCCCGGAGCAGCACCGCCGGCGGCAGGCTTGCCGTTGGCGTCCTGGCCCGGGGTCCACGGCTTGGCCGTGGCCGGCGTACCTTCCTTGACCTTCTGCACGCCGGCGACGACCACCTTGTCACCGGCAGCCAGGCCCTCGCTGACCAGCCAGTTGCCGTTCTGCGCGCCGTCGGTCTTGACGTTCTTGCGGACGACCTTGCCGTCGGCACCCACCACCATCACATAGCCGCCGTTGGTGTCACGCAGCAGGGCCTGCTGCGGCACCAGGTAGGCATTGTTGCGCTCGCCCAGGTTGGCCTGGAAGCTGACGAAGGCGCCCGGCAGCAGGATCTTCTGCGGGTTCGGTAGCACCGCGCGCAGCGACACCGCGCCGGTGGCCGGGTCGACCGTGGTCGAGGAGAAGTCCAGTGTGCCCGGCTCGCTGTAGGTGCTGCCGTCGGCCAGCTTGACGTTGACCGTGGCCTTGCCGTCGCCGGACAGGGCCAGGGTGCCCTTGGCCTGCTGCGCACGCAGCTGGGTCAGTTCATCCACGCTCAGCGAGAAGTTCACGTACAGCGGGTCGAGCTGGTCCACGGTGGTCAGCAGGGTCACGTCGCCCTGGCCGACCAGCGCGCCTTCGGTGACCTGCTGCTTGTTGGCCACGCCACTGATCGGCGCGGTGACTTCGGTGTAGCCCAGGCTGATGCGCGAGGACGTAACGGTGGCTTCGGCCTGCTTGACCGCGGCCAGCGCGGTGCGCTCGGCCGACTCGGCATTGTCCAGATCGGCCTTGGACACGAACTTCTGCGGCGCCAGCGAACGGGCGCGGTCAGCGGCGACCTTGGCGTTGGCGTAGGTCGCGCGGGCCGAAGCCAGCTGGGCCTCGGAGGCGTTGAGCGAGGCGCGCAGGGGCGCCGGGTCGATCAGGAACAGGGTCTGGCCCTGCTTGACCTCGCTGCCTTCCTGATAGACGCGCTTGAGCAGCACGCCGGGCACGCGGGCGCGCACATCGGCGCTGCGGAACGGCGACAGGCGACCGACCAGCTCGCGCTGCAGCGGCAGGGTCTGCGGCTTGGCGTCGATCACGCCCACCTCCGGCGGTGGGGGCGTCGGCTGTTCCGGCTTCTTGCAGGCAGCTACGGCGACAGCAACGGCGCACGTCAAGGCAAGGGTGCGGAGTGGGGCGGTCATCAGGAGGAACTCCGGGGTTGGTTTGAAGACGGGGCCGGCGAGGGCTGCGGCGCGAACGCGCGCAGGAAGCCATCGACGGAGAACTCTGCCCAGCGCCGACGCAATGCAGCGTCATCACGATGGGGGGTATGGAAGCGCTGTTTGTCGAAATCCTGACCGGCAATCATGCTCAGCAGCAGTTCGGCCATGAAGTGCGGGTCGTCATGCCGCAGCAGCCCGCGACTGCAAACGGTTTCAATCCATTCAGCAAGATGAAGTGTCAACGCGCCGGCGCCATGCCGGTACAGCGTACGCGCCTCTTCGGGAAACTGTGCTGCATCGGCGGCGATCAGGCGGCAGGCCTGGCCGACGTGGGGCTGGTTGAAGTGCTCCAGGAAGTCGGTGGCGAACTGCAGCAGGCTGCCACGCAGGTCGTCACCGCGGAGTGCACGCAGCATGGCCCCGGTGGCGTGGCCGACGTGGCGCTGCATCACCCGCCGCAGCAGGGCCTGCTTGTTGCCGTAGCGCGAGTACAGGGTCTGCTTCGAGCAACCTGCATGCTGGGCGACCGCATCCATGCTCATCTGCATGCCCTGTCGGGCAAGCAGTTCGCGCACGGCGTCGAACACGCGCTCATCACGCGCGTCGAGGGCGACAGGAAGGTAGGCCGGATTCACGCGGTGGACTATACCGTCCAGTTCAGGATTGTGGAATCGCGCCGATGTTGCCGCATGTGTCTTCCGGTAACACGTTTTGCCGATCCTGTCGGCAACGCTGTGCGACTGCGACGCCCATACCGGTGCGAACTGAATAGGGCGTCTAAACCGCAGCAAACCCGAATCTGGTTATTCCGTCCTGCAGCAAGGCCTTTTCGTGCGGTAGGGCTACAATTTCATTTTCCCAACTGAGCAAGCGCGCCGCTCTGCCATGAAACCGCAAAAAACCGCAGCCAAGACCGTGAAAAACAAAAGCAAACCAGTTGAGTCGGAGGTCGCAGTGACCGCTGGTTTCTCCCTGGAGCCGGTGTACACGGCCTTGCGCAAGCGTTACCCCGCGGCCGCCCAGGCCGAGGCAGTGGCATTCGCAGCCGATTTCTACAAGCGCATGGAGGCCGACGAGTTCCCCCATCACAGCGCTGAGGAGTGGGCCGCGCTCGCAGCCGAAACGCTGGAATTCGCCCGTGCCCGCAAGGCCGGCAAGGCCAACGTCCGCGTGTTCAATCCGACGGCGAAGTCCAACGGTTGGGAATCGCCGCACACCGTGCTGCAGATCATCAACGACGACATGCCGTTCCTGGTCGACACCGTGACCATGTCGCTGGCCGAGCATGGCGTGGGCGTGCATGTGCTGGGCCACCCGGTGCTGCATTTCACCCGTGACAAGGCCGGCAAGCTGACCAAGGTCGGCGAGGGCCAGCTGGAATCGGTGATGCTGCTGGAGATCGACCGCCAGCCGGCCGAAGCCATGGCAGACATCGAGCAGGCCATCAACAAGGCGCTGGATGAAGTGCGCGCCATCGTGCGCGACTGGCAGCCGATGCAGGACAAGGCGCTGGCGCTGGCCGACGACCTTGGCAGCCGCCAGCTGCCGGTCGACGCTGCCTCGCGCAAGGAAGCACAGGAATTCCTGCGCTGGGCCGCCGACAACCACTTCACCTTCTTCGGCTACCGCGAGTACCGCGTCGAGAAGCAGGGCAAGGAAGACGTGCTGGCGCCGCTGAACGACACCGGCCTGGGCCTGATGCGCGGCAAGGACAAGTCCGCTGCACGTCCGGTCAAGACCCTGGCCGCGCAGGGCCTGAACACCACGTCCGGGCTGAAGGACGCGCTGATCCTGACCAAGACCAATGCCCGTTCGCGCGTGCATCGTGCCGGTTACATGGATTACATCGGCGTGCTGGAATTCGACGCCAAGGGCAAGATCATCGGCGAACAGCGCTTCCTCGGCCTGTTCACCTCCAGCGCCTACAACCGCCGCCCGTGGGAAATCCCGCTGGTGCGCCAGCGCTACGAACACGTGATGAAGCAGTCCGGCCTGGCCGGCTCCAGCCATAGCGGCAAGGCCCTGCGCCACATCCTGGAAACCCTGCCGCGCGAAGAACTGTTCCAGTCCAGCGAGGACGAACTGTTCCGCACCGCGATGGGCGTGCTGGGTCTGCAGGAGCGCGTGCGCAGCCGCCTGTTCCTGCGCCGCGACAAGTACAGCCGTTTCATTTCCGCGCTGGTCTACCTGCCGCGCGAGCGTTTCAACACCGACGTGCGCCTGCGCATCGAAGCGATGCTCAAGGAAGCGCTGCACGGCGAGTACGTGGACAGCTCGGTGGTGCTGGGTGAATCGCCGCTGGCCCAGGTGCACCTGATCGTGCGTCCGAAGCCGGGCGAAATGCTCGATGTCGACACCGCCGAACTGGAACAGAAGCTGGCCCAGGTGCTGCGCAACTGGCAGGACGACCTGCGCGAAGCGCTGGTCACCCGCCATGGCGAAGCCGAAGGCCTGCGCATCGCTGCGCGTATCGGCAAGGCGCTGCCGGCCGGTTACATCGAAGACAACAGCACCGCCGTTGCCGCCAACGATGTCAGCCAGCTCGATGCGCTGACCGGTCCGGACGACCTGCGCCTGAGCCTGCAGGCCGTGCCGCGCGAATCCGGCGATGGCCTGCGCCTGAAGCTGTATCGCCAGCTGGATGACATCCCCCTGTCGGACGCGCTGCCGATGATGGAAAACATGGGCCTGCGCGTGATCGCCGAGCGTCCGTACCGCCTGTCGGTGGACAGCGCGCCGGTGTACGTGCAGGACTTCGAGGTCGAGTCGACCGCTGGTGCGATCGATGCGGCCAGCGTCGATGAAGCCTTCGGTGAGACCTTTGCCCGCGTCTGGCACGGCGATGCCGAGAACGATGGCTTCAACCGCCTGGTGCTGGCTGCCGGCCTGCACTGGCGCCAGGTCGCCATGCTGCGTGGCTACTGCAAGTACCTGCTGCAGACCGGCGTGCCGTTCTCGCAGGCTTACGTCGAAGGAACCTTCACCCGCTACCCGTTGTTGGCACGCCTGCTGGTGGAACTGTTCGAAGCCCGCTTCGATCCGGCCACCGGCCATGAAAGCAAGGAAGACATCGCCGCCGGCCAGGCGCAGCTGAAGGCCCACCTCGAGGTGCTGGCTGCCGGCGACGAGGCAACCCTGAAGGTGCTCAAGACCGTGGTCGACGCCCGCAAGGGTGACCGCGATGCGCAGATGCAGGCCGCGCGCGAAGCGCTGCTGAAGCTGATGGACCGCGTGTCGAGCCTGGACGAGGACCGTATCCTGCGTTCCTTCATGGGCGTGATCGATGCGACCCTGCGCACCAGCTACTACCAGACCGATGCCAATGGCCAGCACGGCCATGTCATCAGCTTCAAGTTCGATTCGGCCCTGGTGCCGGACCTGCCCAAGCCACGCCCGTACCGCGAAATCTTCGTGTATGGCCCGCGCGTGGAAGGTACCCACCTGCGCTTCGGTGCCGTCGCCCGTGGCGGCCTGCGCTGGTCGGATCGCCGCGAAGACTTCCGTACCGAAGTGCTGGGCCTGGTCAAGGCGCAGATGGTCAAGAACACCGTCATCGTGCCGGTCGGCGCGAAGGGCGGCTTCTTCGCCAAGATGCCGCCGGTGAACGGCGATCGCGATGCGATCTTCGCCAACGGCGTGGCCTGCTACAAGCTGTTCATCCAGGGCCTGCTGGACATCACCGACAACATCGTCAACAACAAGATCGTGCCGCCGGTGGATGTCGTGCGCCATGACATGGACGATCCGTACCTGGTGGTGGCCGCCGACAAGGGCACCGCGACCTTCTCCGACATCGCCAACGGCCTGGCCATCGCGCACGGCTTCTGGATGGGCGATGCGTTCGCCTCCGGCGGTTCGGTTGGTTACGACCACAAGGGCATGGGCATCACCGCGCGCGGCGCATGGGAGTCGGTCAAGCGCCACTTCCGTGCACTGGGCCGTGACAGCCAGACCCAGGACTTCACCGCGGTTGGCGTCGGCGACATGTCCGGCGACGTGTTCGGCAACGGCATGCTGCTGTCGCGCCACATCCGCCTGGTCGCTGCGTTCGACCACCGCCACATCTTCCTGGACCCGAACCCGGATGCAGCGACCACGTTCGTCGAACGTGAGCGTCTGTTCACCGTGCCGCGTTCGAGCTGGGCGGACTACGATGCAAAGCTGATCAGCAAGGGCGGCGGCGTGTATCCGCGCAGCCTGAAGTCGATCGAGATCACCCCGCAGGTGCGTGAAGCGCTGGGCCTGGACGAGAACGTCAAGGCGCTGTCGCCGAACGATCTGATGAGCGCGATCCTGAAGGCACCGGTCGACCTGCTGTGGAACGGCGGCATCGGTACCTACGTCAAGGCCGCCAGCGAGCAGCACAGCGATGTCGGCGACCGCGCCAACAACGCCCTGCGCGTGAATGGTGGCGAGCTGCGCTGCAAGGTGGTGGGCGAGGGCGGCAACCTGGGCATGACCCAGCTGGGCCGCATCGAAGCTGCCCAGGCCGGCGTGCTGCTCAACACCGACTTCATCGACAACTCGGCCGGTGTGGATACCTCCGACCACGAAGTCAACATCAAGATCCTGCTCAACGATGTGGTGCGGGCCAAGAAGCTGACCGTCGAGCAGCGCAACAAGCTGCTGGCGTCGATGACCGACGAAGTCGCCGCGCTGGTGCTCAACGACAACTACCGCCAGAACCAGGCGCTGAGCCTGATGGAGCGGATGGCGGTCAAGCGCCTGGGTTCCAAGCAGCACTTCATCCGTACCCTGGAACAGCAGGGCCTGCTGGATCGCCAGATCGAGTTCCTGCCGTCCGACGCCGAGCTGTCCCAGCGCAAGGCACGCGGCCAGGGCCTGACCCGTCCGGAACTGTCGGTGCTGCTGTCCTACTCCAAGCTGGTGGCGTTCGCGCAGCTGCTGGATTCGGACATCCCGGAAGATCCGTACCTGTCCAAGGAACTGCAGCGCTACTTCCCGACGCCGCTGCAGAAGAAGTACGCCGACGCGATGGAGCGTCACCGCCTGAAGCGCGAAATCATCGCCACGGCCGTGACCAACCAGACCATCAATCGCATGGGTGCCACCTTCCTGATGCGCATGCAGGAAGACACCGGCCGCTCCATTGCCGAGGTCGCCAAGGCCTACACCATCAGCCGCGAAACGCTGGACGCACGCGCGCTGTGGGCGCAGATCGATGCCCTCGACGGCACACTGCCGGAGTCGGTGCAGATCGACGCGCTGGAAGTGATCTGGAAGCTGCAGCGTTCGTTCGTACGCTGGCTGCTGTCGCGCCCGGGCCCGATGCCGGGCATCACCGAGGCGGTCAACCGCTACCAGGGTCCGTTCAACGACATCCGTGTTGCTTCGGGTGTGCTGCCGGATTCGCAGCGTCCGACCTACGAAGCCCTGGTGGCCGAGTGGAAGGAAAAGGGCCTGCCGTCGGCGCTGGCACAGCAGCTGGCCGAACTGCACTTCCTGGAACCGGCGTTCGACATCATCGAACTGGCCCGTACCCGCAAGCTGAAGCCGGTGGATGTCTCCAAGATCCACTTCCGCTTGGGCGACGCCCTGCAGCTGCCGTGGCTGTTCGAGCAGATCGACGCGCTGGAGGTCAACGGCCGCTGGCACGCGGTGGCACGTGGCGTGCTGCGCGACGAACTGGCCGCACACCACCGCAGCCTGGCCGGCCAGGTGCTGGCCACCAAGGGCAGCACCGCTGAAGCCAAGGTGGCCGCGTGGATCGGTCGAGACGACAGCAGCCTGCGCTTCACCCTGGCGATGCTGGCCGAACTGGCCGAGCAGAAGACCCTGGACTACCCGACCGTTTCGGTCGCGGTGCAGCGCCTGGGTCAGCTCGCTGCCCACGGCGCGTAAGTGATGTAGTGCCAGGCCACGCCTGGCATGCGTGAACCGGAACGGCCCCGCGAAAGCGGGGCCGTTTTTTCTTGCGGACGACCGCCGGGCATGGCCCGGCGCTACCGATGTACGGCGGAGCAGGTAGCGCCAGGACATGCCCGGCGAGCGCAGCGGCGCTCGGTTATGCTCTCCACCGAGCCTTCCCCCGGATCCACCGATGAGCGACACCCCCCGCATCGCTTTCCTGGCCAGTACCACCGAACCTGCACAGATGGCCCGTGCGGCGATGGTCTCGCGCTACGGCGACCACGCCCCGGACCAGGCCGACGTGCTGTGCCCGCTCGGCGGCGATGGCTTCATGCTGCAGACCCTGCATCGTCACGGACACCTGGGCAGGCCGGTATTCGGGATGAAGCTGGGCACGGTGGGTTTCCTGATGAACCAGTACCGCGGCGACGACGACGTGCATGCGCGTATCGCCCGTGCCGAGCCGGCCCACCTGCGCCCGCTGGAAATGATGGCGCTGACCGAATCGGGTACCACCACCGGGTCGCTGGCCTACAACGACGTCTCGCTGCTGCGCCAGACCCGGCAGGCGGCGCATATCGGCATCGACCTCAATGGCCAGGAGCGGGTGGGCGAACTGATCGGCGATGGCGTGCTGGTGGCCACCCCGGCCGGAAGCACCGCCTACAACTATTCCGCACATGGGCCGGTACTGCCGTTGGGCTCGCACACCATCGCCCTGACGCCGCTGGCCCCGTATCGCCCGCGGCGCTGGCGCGGCGCCATCCTCAAGGCCGACACCGAAGTGCGCTTCCGCGTGCTCGATCCCTACAAGCGTCCGGTCAGCGTCACCGCCGATTCGCACGAGACCCGCGATGTGGTCGAAGTGACGATCCGTGAGTCGCGCGAGCACCGGGTGACCCTGCTGTTCGACCCGGAGCACAACCTCGAAGACCGGATCCTGAGCGAACAGTTCGTTTTTTGACGACAATAGGCGGCCGGCACTGCCGACCGCTTGAAGGACCCCACCGATGGGCGACAACTCCCCCCGTTTGCTGACCGTCGCGGTGACCTCGCGTGCGCTGTTCGACCTGGAAGAAAGCCATGCGCTGTTCGAAAGCGATGGCGTGGCCGCCTATGCCGAGTACCAGCGCCAGCACGAGGACGACATCCTCGGGCCGGGCGTGGCCTTCCCGGTGGTGCGCAAGCTGCTGGCGCTGAACCAGGGCGCCAGCCCCGAGAACCCGCGCGTGGAAGTGATCCTGCTGTCACGCAACTCGGCCGATACCGGCCTGCGCATCTTCAATTCCATCCAGCACTACGGGCTGGGCATCATCCGCGCGACCTTCACCGCCGGTGAGCCGACCTGGCCGTACGTGAAGCCGTTCGGCACCGACCTGTTCCTGTCGGCCAATCCGGAATCGGTGCGCAGCGCGCTTCGCCATGGCATCGCCGCGGCCACCATCCTGCCCAAGCCGCCGGGTGAGACCGCTGCCGCTGCCGCCGACCAGATCGACATCACCCGCCCGGCCGGGCAGCTGCGCATCGCCTTCGATGGTGATGCGGTGATCTTCGGGGACGAGAGCGAGCGCATTTCGCGCGAGCAGGGCGTGGAAGCCTTTGGTCGGCACGAACGCGAGCGTGCACGCGAGCCACTCAGTGGCGGTCCATTCCGCGGTTTCCTCTCTGCGCTGCACACGCTGCAGGAAGTGTTCCCGGCCGGCGACAGCGCGCCCATCCGCACGGCGCTGGTGACCGCACGTTCTGCACCGGCGCATGAGCGGGTGATCCGTACCCTGCGCGAATGGGGCGTGCGCCTGGACGAGGCGCTGTTCCTTGGGGGGCGGCACAAGGGCCCGTTCCTGCAGGCATTCGGTGCCGACATCTTCTTTGACGATTCGCAGCACAACATCGACAGTGCGCGTGAACACGTAGCCGCCGGCCACGTGCCGCATGGTGTCGCCAACGAAGGGTGAGGTGGCAGCGCCGGGCCATGCCCGGCGAGCGCAGCGGCGCCCATGGAAACGCCGGGCATGGCCCGGCGCTACCGGTTACGGGCTGCCTGACATCCCCAGCTGCAGGTCCACCACCTTCCAGCGCAGGCCCTGCGGTTCCAGCACTACCTTCAACGGAGGCTGGCCGGGGCCGCGATCGACGTCGACCACGAAGCGGTCCAGGGCTTCGAAGTGGTGTTCGGCGTTCTTCAGCGGTCGCGCCGGCTCGGTTGCACCCAAGGCCTCGCCGCCCTGCAGTTCGTTGCGGCCGCGCTTCCACAGGACGTGGCCCTGCAACATCGCACCGATGCCGGTGGGGGTGACCATCGTGTCCACTGCGGCGCCACCCAACTGATCACCCAGCCCGTACAGCAGGGCACCGAAGGGACTGGCAGCCACCTCGGGACCGGCCTGGCGTACCAGGTAGTCATTGAGCTGGGCGCGCAGGCTGGTACGCACGCGTGGGAAATCCACGTAGCGCTCCAGACGGGCGGTGTCCCGTTGTTCGATGGCCTTGGACAGGCCATGCACGGTCAGGTAGGGGCCGCCGAACCACCAGGCGGCCAAGGCCATGACCAGCAGGATTGCGAGTGCAGTAAGTTTCTTCATGAGGCCCAGACTGCCGCAACCGCCGCAGTAAGGGGTGAAGGCTCAATGACTGGGCGAGCCGCGGCCATCTCCGAATGCGTCGATCAGCAGCTGGCGCTCTGCTACGGTCAATGCGTCCAGTCGCGTCGCCAGCACTTCGTCCAGGCTCTGGGTGCGGGTGGTGCCGAGAATGCCGCTGGCCACGCCAGGGTGGCCCAGTGCATAGGCGAAGGCGGTCTGGGCGGGACGCTGGCTGTGGATGGCGGCGACAGCCCTGCGCATCTGGCGTGCGCTGCGCATCAATTGCCGGCTGCTCGGCTTGAGCCAGGCGCGGGCCAGGTACCAGGCGTCGGCCAGGCGCGGCAGCCGTGGTCGCGCGGGCAGCAGATGGCCCTGTGCCAGTACCGTGCCAGCCAGCACACCGATGCCGGCTGCCTGCAGCTGGTCGATCAGAGGCTCGCGGTCCTGCTGGAGAGCGTTGTAGTCCAGTAGAACCACGTCGAAGAGCGTCGGATTGGCGATCATCCAGCGCAATGTCGATGCGGAATGCGTATTGATGCCAGTGTGTCGGATCAGGCCGCGTTGCCGCAGGCGCTGCAGGGCGGCCAGCAGGTCATCGTTGATGTCGTGCTCGCTGGCGCCGTGCAACTGGTAGATATCGAGGTAGTCCAGGCCGAGATTGCGCAGCGAGGCTTCGCAACTGGTGGTGATCGCTGCGGCCGAGAAGTTGCGCTGCTCGGCGCCGCTGATGCCGGCCTGGCCGGTCAGCGTGCCGCCCTTGCTGGAGATGACCAGTGAATGCCGCGGGTAGCGCGCGAGCAGGGGACGCAGGATCCGGCCCAGACGTGGTTCGGCGTGGAAGCCCGAGTAGTTATGGCCCGTATCGAGCAGGTTCACGCCATGCGCCAGGGCGTGCTCGACCACCTCGGCCGCCGCTGCCTCGGGGAAACGGTGGTGTCCCCAGAAACCGGAACAGCCCAGACCGATCGGCGAAACGGCCAGGTTCGTGCGGCCCAGCGTGCGGCGTTGTCGCGCCAGTGCCATCAGAACTCCAGATCCAGTGCAGCGCACAGGTAGTCCACGAACGGGCCGAGCGCCGCCAGGTCCTTGCCGAGCGTGGACAGCAGGCGCGGGCCGGTCATCGTGGCATCGTCCAGCGAACGCCACATCACCCAGTTGCGGTGCTTGAGGTCATCAATGAACTCGAAGTCAGCCGGGAAGCCGCGCGGTGGGCGCACCAGCTTCTCGGTTTCCTCGAAGTCGAAACGCCTGCGCAGCGCCGGTGCGTGCGCAGCCGCCTTCCAGCTGCCCGGGTTGTCGAGGATGAAGTGGCGGACGCGGCGCTGGGTTTCCGGTTCGGGATGCCACAGCCCGGCGCCGACGAAGCTCTCGCCCGGTTGCAGGTGCACGTAGAACGAGGGTGCGGCCACTTCACGGCGGCGCTCATGGAACAGGCGCGCGCCCTGCCAGGTCTTGTACGGCGATTTATCGTTGGAGAACCGCGCGTCGCGGTGGATGCGGAACAACGAGCCGCCCACGCCACGCGTGTCTGCGCGGAAGTGTCCGCTGACCTCGGCCAGGGCCGGCTGCAGGTCGCCCAGCAGGCGCAGGAACGGCTGCCGCACGTGGTCTTCGTACTGCTGGCGATGGTCGTTGAACCAGGTCTTGTCGTTGTGCAGCGCCAGGCTGCGCAGGAACTTGAAACTGGCATCGGAAAAATAGGTGCTCACAGGTCCTCCTGCAGGTGCTGGCCCCAGTCACGCAGCGATTGCAGCAGCGCGGCGCGGCGGGCATCGTCGGGCGCCTCGGCTGCCAGCGCGTCGAGCTGCTGCTGGAACTGGGCCAGGTTGAGTTCGCCCATGCCTTCCTCGCCGAACAGGCGCTGGCGGCGATAGGCTTTCCAGCGCTCGCGTTCTTCCGGTGCGAGGCTGTCGGGATGATTGCGGGCGCGATAGCGGAACAGCAGTTCCGGCAGGCGCGGATCGCGGAAGCGGCCTTCCAGTGCGGCCAGCTGCTCGGCGGGCGTGGTCCGTGCCAGTGCCAGCAGCGGCTTGTCGCCGGCGCCGAGGAAGCCGTCGTACAGCGATGCATCCACATCGGAAACGCTCGCCGCGCGCGGCTGGTTGTAGACCTGGCGCGCCTTCTCGGCCAACTGCGGCGCGAACGCGCGCAGGCGTTCGGCCTTGGCTTCGATCGCCGCCACGTCCAGCCCGAGTCGTGCGTGGTCATCAGCGCGCAGGTGGTTCCAGGCCACCAGCGCCGGCACCTTGTTCAGGTGCACTTCCTTCAACGGCACCCGGGCCACGCCTTCGGGCAGTTCGCTGGCGCGCAGGTACAGGCGCTGGGCGATCACTTCGGCGGGCAGTTCCAGCAGGTCATCGATGTCGCCGTCGAGATCGAACACGATCACCCGGTTGTTGATGGTCGGATGTACCGTCAGAGGCAACACAGGTGCCGCGCACAGGCGGCTGGCCGGGTAGCGCATCGAGATATGCAGCACCGGCTTCAATGCAGTGATGTCGAGCAGGCTGCCGACGAAACGCTTGTCGCGCAGCTTCAGCGCGTAGTCCCACAGGCGCGGCTGCGACTGCTTGAACAGGCGCGCCATGCCGATCGTCGCGCGCACGTCCGACAGCGCTTCGTGGGCATCGCCCTCGCGCACGCCGTTGGCCTCGGCCAGATGCTCCAGCTTGAACGAGGTGGCGCCGTCCTCGCGCTTGGGCCAGTGGATGCCGTCCGGGCGGATGGCATGCATCAGCCGCAGCATGTCCAGCAGGTCCCAGCGCGAGTTGCCGTTGCGCCACTCGCGTTCGTACGGGTCGTGGAAGTTGCGGAACAGGCCGTAGCGGATGAACTCGTCGTCGAAGCGCAGGGTGTTGTAGCCCAGTGCGCAGGTACCGGGACGCGAGAGCTGCTCGTTGATGCGATCGAACGCCTCGGCTTCGCTGATGCCTTCAGCCAGCGCCTGCTGCGGAGTGATGCCGGTGACCATCGTCGCCATCGGCGAGGGCAGCAGATCATCGGCCGGGCGAACGAAGAAGCTGACCGGCGTGTCGATCTCATTGAGGTCGCTGTCGGTACGGATTGCCGCGTACTGGGAGATACGGGTACGACGTGGATCCTGGCCGAAGGTTTCCAGGTCGTAGAACAGGAAGCTGTCGGCCATCAGTGCGCGCCCTCCAGCACCGGCAGCTGCGCATGGATCTGCGCTTCCAGTGCGTTCCAGTCGATGTTGTCCAGGGTGTCGTGGCCTGCGGTGGCGGCGATCAGCATCGCGCGCTGGAGGTCGGTGCGGCGCAGTGCCTCGGCATAGGGCGTGTGCAGGAACGTCACCATCGTGTAGTGCGGGACGAAACGCGTGGGCCAGCGCCGCTGCAGTTCCTGTTCCAGCTCACGCTGCAGCAGGAAGGCCGGATCGGCCACCCTGTCACGCATCTCCAGATAGTTTTCCAGCGCCATCTGCTGGATCGCACGCGCGTTCGGCTTGCGCTCGGCCTCGAATGCGGCGAACGCACTCTGCAGGTCGTCCGCCTCCATCAGATGGCGGGCCAGCGCCACGCAGTCCTCGAACGCGCAGTTCATGCCCTGGCCGTGGAACGGCACCATCGCATGCGCGGCGTCACCGATCAGCACGGCACGTGCCTGCTGGTGCCAGCGTTGCAGGGTGAGGGTGCCGAGCAGGCCGGGCGGATGCTGCTCCCAGTCTGCACGCAGGTTGGGAATCAGCGGCAGGGTATCGGCGAACTCACGCGCGAACAGCGCTTCGGCCTGGGCGCCGGTGGTGACCGTGGCGAAGCTCGGATCGCCATCGTTGGGCAGGAACAGGGTGACGGTGAAGGTGCCCTCGTGGTTGGGCAGGGCGATGCACATGTAGTGGCCACGCGGCCAGATATGCAGGGCATTGCGCTCGATGCGGAAGCCGCCCTCGTCGCTCGGCGGAATCTCCAGTTCCTTGTAGGAATGGTCGAGGAAGGCAATGTCCTCGCCCAGCGGTTCGCGCCGGTTCATCGCCGCACGCAGCGCCGAGCCGGCGCCATCGGCACCCACCAGCGTATCGAAGCGGATATCGTGCGGGCTGTCGTCACGATCATCGATGAAGCGTGCGTAGCCGGCATCGAAATCGACGGTGTGCAGGCGGCGGTGGAAATGCACGGTGGCGCCGGCCTGCTCGGCCAGTTCCAGTAGCGTGGTATTCAGGTCGCTGCGATGGATCGACCAGATCACTTCGCTGTCGTCGCGACCATAACGCTGCAGCTGCGGCTCGCCCTCGCGCGGATGCACCATGCGCCCGCGCATCATCACTGCGCGCGCCATCACTTCGTCTTCCACGCCGGCCTGGCGCAACGCGTTGCGCCCGCGCTCGGCCAGGGCCAGGTTGATCGAACGGCCGCTTTCGTAATCGGCGATGCGCGGATCGCCACGGCGTTCGTACAGGGTGATGCGCCAGCCCTGCCGTGACAGCAGGATGGCCAGCAGGGATCCGGCCAGGCCGGCGCCGACAATGCTCAGCGAGCGGGATGCATGTGCGATCAACGAACTGTCCAGCAGTAGGGGAGGGCGGGCTTACAGGCCGGCCCAGGCTTCCACTTCCTCGACGAAGTGGTGCACGTCGAGGTAGCGGTTGTAGAGCGGGGTGGGCGAGATGCGGATGACGTCCGGTTCGCGCCAGTCACCCAGCACGCCGATGGCGCGCAGGTGTTCGAACAGGGCGCGTCCACGCTCGCGGCCACCGATCACCCGCAGCGACAGCTGGCAGCCGCGGCGCTCCGGCTCGGCCGGGGTGACGATTTCCAGCACCTGCGGCAGGCGTGCGCGTACCAGTGCGTCGAGCATGCCGGTCAGTGCCAGCGACTTGCTGCGCAGCGATTCCATGCCAGCGCGTTCGAACAGGTCCAGCGATGCCCGCAGCGGTGCCAGGCCGAGGATCGGCGGGTTGCTCAGCTGCCAGCCCTCGGCACCGACCGCCGGCGTGAACTGCGGTGCCATCTGGAAGCGGGTGGCTTCGTCGTGGCCCCACCAGCCGGCAAAGCGCGGCAGCGTGGTGTCGCGATGATGGCGCTCGTGCACGAAGGCACCGGCCACTGCGCCGGGGCCGCTGTTGAGGTACTTGTAGTGGCACCACACGGCAAAATCCGGCGCGATGTCATGCAGGCGCAGCGGCAGGTTGCCGACCGAGTGCGCCAGGTCGAAGCCGATGCGTGCGCCCTGCAGGCGTGCGGCGCGGGTGATCGCATCGAGGTCGAAGGCCTGGCCGCTGCGGTATTGCACGCCGGGCCACAGCACCAGCGCCAGGCGCGGACCGTGCGCGGCGATCGCGCGTTCGATGGCGGCCATCGAGATCGTGCCGTTGGCTTCATCCGGTTGCACTTCCACCAGGCAGTCGGCCGGGTCGAAGCCATGGAAACGGATCTGTGCCTCCACTGCATGGCGGTCGGTCGGGAACGCACCGGCTTCCATCAGGATCACCGGGCGTTCGGCCGTTGGCCGGTAGAAGCTGACCATCATCAGGTGCAGGTTCACGCTCAGCGTGTTCATTGCTACCACTTCGCTGGGCAGCGCGCCGACCACGCGGGCCAGCTGTGCGCTGACCAGGCGGTGGTATGACAGCCATTGGGTCGGCCCGGTGAAGTGGCCTTCCACCGCCAGTTCGCCCCACTGCTTCATCACTTCCTGCACTGCAGCCTGTGCGCCGCGCGGCTGCAGGCCCAACGAGTTGCCGACGAAGTAGGTCTGCTCACCGCCACCATGGCGCGGAATCAGGAATTCCTGCCGCAGCGGCCGCAGCGGATCGGCGGCATCAAGGGCAATGGCGTGGGTGCGGCTGAGCAGGTCGGACATGGTCGGGCAACAGGCTGCAACGGGGTTGCCAGTGTAGCGCCTGGGGCATGCATGATGCCTCGCGGTACGCTCGCCGGGCATGGCCCGGCGCTACCCGGAGGTCGCGTGCTTGGGTAGCGCCGGGCCATGCCCGGCGAACGTTCAATCCACTGGCGCCGGCAACGGATCCACGTGGCCGCACGCGCTGCAGGTGCGCAGTTCCAGGCTGGCCTGGTAGTGCGCGAACACCTTCGGCAGGTCGGTCTCGATGTTCTGCAGCGTGAAGTACTCTTCGTACAGCTTGTGGTTGCAGCGCTCGCAATGCCAGATCACGCCATCGCGTTCATGCGGCAGGCGCTTGCGCTCGACCACCAGGCCGATGCCACCGGGCGGGCGCCGCGGTGAGTGCGGCACCTTGCCCGGCAGCAGGAAGATTTCGCCGGCACGGATCGGGATATCGCGCACCGCGCCATCCTCCTGCACCTTCAGCACCATCTCGCCTTCCAGCTGATAGAACCACTCCGGGCCTTCGTCGTAGTGGAAATCGGTGCGGCTGTTCGGCCCGCCGACCACCATCACGATGAAATCGCCGTTGTCGATCATCTTGTTGCCGACCGGCGGCTTCAACAGATGCCGGTTTTCCTCGATCCAGCCCAGCAGGTTGATGGGGGAGGCAAGCATGGGGGTGTCCGTAAGGGAGGGTCAGTCGCGCCGACCGCGGCGCGGAACGTAGGACAGGGCCTTCTCGTAGGCCGGCTGCAGTTCTTCCGGTGCGCCCACGTCGATGCCCATTTCGCGCACGCGGCCGTCCTTCAGGCTGTACACCCAGCCGTGCACCATCAGCTTCTGGCCGCGGGCCCAGGCGTCCTGCACGATCGTCGAGCGGCAGGCGTTGACCACCTGCTCGATCACGTTCAGTTCGCACAGGCGGGCATGCTTCAGCTCCGGCTCCTCGATCGCATCCATGATCGCGGCGTGCTTCTGTGCCACGTCACCGACATGGCGCAGCCAGTTGTCGGCCAGGCCCACCCGCGTGTTGTTCAGGCTGGCGTGCACGCCGCCGCAGCCGTAATGGCCAACGATCAGGATGTGCTTCACCTTCAGCTGGTCCACGGCGTACTGGATCACGCTGAGGCAGTTCAGGTCGGTATGCACCACCACGTTGGCCACGTTGCGATGCACGAACACCTCACCCGGGGCCATGCCGATGATCTGGTTGGCCGGCACGCGCGAATCGGAACAGCCGATCCACAGGTATTCCGGATGCTGCTGCTTGGCCAGCTGATGGAAGAAGTCAGGATCTTCCTTCTCGATCCGGTCAGCCCATTCGCGGTTGTTCTGCAGCAGCTTGTGGATGTCTTTCATGTTCGGGGTCCCTGACGTCGGGTGGGGGCAAGGCGCGGCCGTTCTGGTCGCGTCGTCGCGGGAAACAGAGCGCTCAGCTGCCTGCGGCGGCTTCGTCGCGATACCGGCGCATCCACTGCGCCAGTTCGGTGGAATGGGGATTGTCCAGGCGTTCCAGTTCGGCCATCACCGCCTGCTGGTTGGCCTCGGGGTGGTTCTGGCTCAGCTTCAGCGTCAGCTGCACCTGTTCGACGGTAAAACGGAAGCCGACGATGCCGCGCAGCTGGCGGCGGTGGTCGTCACGCTCGGGTTCGAACCGCCAGTCCTGGCCGACGCTGGCTTCGAAGTGGTCGCCGGTATCGCTGACCAGCTGGGCCAGGGCATCGGTATCGTCGAAGGGCTGCAACTGGCCGCGCAGCTCGGCGGCGGCGTAGTTCCAGGTGGGCACCCGTGCCATCGGTTCCTTGTCCGGGTACCAGCTGGCCGATACATAGCCATGCGGCCCGTCCACCAGCACCTTGGCCGCACCGTTGTGGCGTGCCTGCGGGTTGGCACGGGCCCAGTGGCCGCGCAGCTCGATGTGGTCGCCGTTGCGCTGGTACAGCACCGGCAGCCGGGTCAGTTCCGGCAGGCCATCGCCACCGGCGGTCAGCACGGTGACGAACGGATCACGCGCCAGCAGGCGATCCAGCCACAGCAGGTCGGTCTCGGCGAAAGCGCGCGGGGTGAACATCGGTTGGCCTCAGGCGCGGCTGCCAAGCGACTGCACCATGCGCCCGCGCAGGCCTTCGTCGCTGCCTGCCTGCGGTGGCTGCACTTCATGCAGCGAGAAGCCGCGCACCAGCGCATCTTCTTCATCCAGGCCGTCGTACTCGACGAACTCGGCATCGAACAGCTGCGAGCGTGCAGTGTCTTCGCTGTCGTAGCTCAGCGTATTGCCATCGCTGTCCAGCACTTCGGCAGTGCCGGCCTCGCGGATGCGCAGGCGTGCCCAGATCAGGGTGTTGCCGAGGCTGGCCAGCCACCAGCTGTCGCGGACGTGGGAAAGGTCGTTCATGTGTGTCTTACCAGAGCGAGGCCAGCCAGAGCAGGGCAGCCATGCCCAGTCCGGCCAGCAGGGTCAGCAGCGATACCCAGGCGGGCGTCGCCAGCCCGGACAGCGAGCGGTCCGGCTGGGTGCGGTATTCGCGCCGCAGCAGCCAGCCCAGCGCATCGGGCTTGAGGAAGGCGCCACTGCCGAAGCGCTGCGCCAGCGCCGGATGGCGATCGCGCACATGCACCAGGGTCAGCGGCCAGAAAATCACGAAGGCACTGAACCCGGCCACTGCAACGCCGACGAAACACAGGGCGAAGAACAGGGTCATGGGGGCAGTACCTCCGTGGTCGTGCGTGTGGGCTTAGAAGTCCGCGCTGCCCGGGGCGCGCGGGTAGGGGATCGCATCGCGGATGTTGGACAGACCGCAGACGTACACCACCAGGCGCTCGAAGCCCAGGCCGAAGCCAGCGTGCGGTACCGAGCCGTAGCGGCGGAAATCGCGGTACCAGCTGTAGTGCTCGCGATCCAGGCCGAACTGCGCCATGCGTGCATCCAGCACGTCCAGGCGCTCTTCGCGCTGGCTGCCACCGATGATCTCGCCGATGCCCGGGGCCAGCACGTCCATTGCCGCGACGGTCTTGCCGTCATCGTTCAGGCGCATGTAGAAGGCCTTGATGTGCTCGGGGTAGTTGGTCACCACCACCGGGCGACCGACGTGTTCCTCGGTCAGCCAGCGCTCGTGCTCGGTCTGCAGGTCCAGGCCCCATTCGACCGGGAAGTCGAACTTCTTTCCGGACTTCTGCAGCAGGCTGACCGCATCGGTGTAATCGATGCGTTCGAACGGCGCGTTGATGAAGTCTTCCAGCTTGGTGATCGCGTTCTTGTCCACGCGCTCGGCGATGAAGGCCAGGTCGTCGCCGCGCTCGTTGAGCACCGCGCGGAACAGGTACTTCAGGAATTCCTCGGCCAGGCGTGCGTCTTCGGCCAGGTCGGCGAAGGCGATTTCCGGCTCGATCATCCAGAACTCCGCCAGGTGGCGGGTGGTGTGGCTGTTCTCGGCGCGGAAGGTCGGGCCGAAGGTGTACACTTTGCTCAGCGCCAGGCAGTAGGCCTCGACGTTCAGCTGGCCGGACACGGTCAGGAAGGTTTCCTTGCCGAAGAAGTCGCGGCTGAAGTCGATCCCGCCCTGGGCGTCACGCGGCAGGTTCACCATGTCCAGGGTGGATACGCGGAACATCTGGCCGGCGCCTTCGGCGTCGGAGGTGGTGATGATCGGGGTGCTGATCCAGTTGAAGCCGTTCTCGTGGAAGAAGCGGTGCACAGCCTGGGCCAGGCAGTTGCGGATGCGGGTGACCGCGCCGAACAGGTTGGTGCGCGGGCGCAGGTGCGCCACTTCACGCAGGAACTCCGGCGTCATCGGCTTGGGCTGGATCGGGTAGGTGAGCGGGTCTTCGACCCAGCCGACCACCTCGACCGCGCTGGCCTGGATCTCGAACGACTGGCCCTTGCCCTGCGACTTCACCAGCGTGCCGGTGGCCACCAGCGAGCAGCCGGTGGTCAGGCGCTTGATCTCGTCGAAGTTGGCCAGCGCGTCGCCGGCCACGACCTGGATCGGGGCGAAGCAGGAGCCGTCGGTCACATTCACGAAAGCCAGATTTGCTGAACCGCGCACCGTGCGCACCCAACCGCGTACCGTGACTTCGCCACCTTCCGGGATCTTCCCGGCAAGCGCATGTTCAACGCTGACCACCGTCATGACTTGAATCCTCTGCTGATCGACTCGATCTATGAACACGGGAGTTTACCGGTTGCAGCGTTCTGCTTGCGAGGCATTTCTGCGGTCATCGGCTCCCTATAATGTCCCGGTACCTCTGGAGTGATCCACCATGGCTGTCAGCCTGACCCCTATTGCCTTCGAGCGCGTGCAGCGCTTCGTCGCCCAGACCCCCGGCGCGCTGGGTCTGCGTTTTGGCGTGACCAAGACCGGCTGCTCGGGCTGGGGCCACATCACCGACCTGGCCCGCGACGAGCGCGCGGACGACACCGTGTTCGACCAGGACGGGGTGAAGATCTATGTCGACGCCAAGAGCCTGGCCCTGGTGGACGGCACCGTGATCGACTTCGGCAAGCACGGCCTGAGCGAGACCTTCACGTTCAGCAACCCGAATGCCACCGCCGAGTGCGGCTGCGGCGAGAGCTTCACCACCGACGCCGACAAGGCCTGACGGCCGGTTCTGGCGCCCGCCGGACGTGGTCCGGCGCTATCGGAACCTGCTCTGGTAGATGCCGACCTTGATCGGCAGGGAGGGGATCCACGGATGGAACGACCGCTTTTCATTTATCACCCCAACGCCTACGCCCTCTCCTTCGAAGAGGTCGACGGGATCTGTGACTGCTGCGGTCAGTCGCGGACACTTCGTTACCGGGGGCCGTTCTACACACCTCTGCGTCCCGATTACCTGTGCCCCTGGTGTATCGCCGATGGCAGGGCAGCGGCCAGTTACGAGGGTGAATTCACCGGCTGGAGCGATATCGAGGGGGTGTCGCCGGACCCGGCCGATCCGCCACCGACCATTCCCCGCGGGCAGTTGCTGGAGATCTGCGAGCGCACCCCGGGTTACTCGTCCTGGCAGCAATCGGTCTGGCTGAGCCATTGTGAACGGCCCTGCGCCTTCCTCGGCTTTGCCGGCAGCGAGGACCTCCTGCCCATCCTCGACCAGGTCCGGCCGGACGTGGCCGAGGTCAACCCGCGCGACGCCGACTGGTTGCTGGAACACCTGAGCCGGGACGGGGAGATGGTTGGCTGCCTGTTCCAGTGCCTGCAATGCGGCCAGCACCGCCTGCATGTGGACCTGGGGTAGCCCGGGGCGGTTTCCGCGTTCGCCGGGCATGGCCCGGCGCTACCAGGTTCAGGTCGCTCTGCGGCTCGCCGGTTGCCCGGCAGCCCCATCTGCGCCATAATGCGCGGCTTCCTGCCTCCCTGGCAGGATCCCTTGCCCCACCGCGGTATCAACGGCGGGGGGCTGTCCGGCCGCAAGGCCACATCCGAAAGGTAGAAAAACATGAGTCGTCATTACGAAATCGTGTTCATGGTCCACCCGGACCAGAGCGAGCAGGTCCCGGCCATGATCGAGCGCTACAAGTCGCTGGTCGAGAACGGCAACGGCACCATCCACCGTCTGGAAGACTGGGGCCGCCGCCAGCTGGCGTACCCGATCCAGAACCTGGTGAAGGCGCACTACGTGCTGCTGAACATCGAAGTCGACCAGGCCGTGCTGACCGAACTGACCGAGAGCTTCCGCTTCAACGACGCCGTGCTGCGCAACCTGGTCATCAAGCGTGACGAGGCTGACACCGAGCAGTCGCTGATCATGAAGAGCAAGGACGAGAAGGGCGACAAGCCCGAGCGTGGTGAGCGTCGTCGTCGTGATGACGAAGAAGGCGAAACCACCCCCGCCGCTGACAACGATGCCGGCGACGACGCCGCTTCGGCCGCCTAAGGAGCACTGACATGTCCAAGTTCTTCCGTCGCCGCAAGTTCTGCAAGTTCACGGCCGAAGGTGTCAAGGAGATCGACTACAAGGATCTCAACACCCTGCGCCAGTACCTGACCGAGAACGGCAAGATCGTGCCGAGCCGCGTCACCGGTACCAAGTCGAAGTACCAGCGTCAGCTGGCGACCGCCGTCAAGCGCGCTCGCTTCCTGGCCCTGATTCCGTACACCGACAACCACGACGTCTGATGCCGGCGGGGCAGCTTCGCGCTGCCCCCGCTGTGCCAGCTATTCGGACAGCCTTTGTTGCGGGGCCCGCGCCTCGCTAACGAATAACTTATCTGGAGCAATACCATGCAGCTGATCCTCCTGCAGAAAGTCACCAACCTCGGCAACCTGGGCGACCTGGTCGACGTGAAGCCGGGCTACGGCCGTAACTTCCTCGTGCCGCAGGGCAAGGCCGTTCCGGCCACCGAGAGCAACAAGGCCGAGTTCGAAGCCAAGCGCGCTGATTACGAAGCCAAGGCCCAGTCCATCCACGCTGAAGCCGAAGCCCGCAAGGCCAAGCTGGAAGGCGCGAGCGTGACCGTCGCCGCCAACGCTTCGACCGAAGGCAAGCTGTACGGCTCGGTCGGCGCCCGCGAAATCGCCGATGCCTTCACCGCTGCCGGCCTGGCGCTGAGCAAGAGCGAAGTCATCCTGGGCGAAGGCGCCTTCCGCAACATTGGCGAGTACGAAGTCCTGGTGCACCTGCACGCGGACGTCGAGACCACAGTCAAGGTCGTGGTTGAAGCCGAAAAGGCCTGATCCCACGCCGCAAGGCCTGGTATCACCAGAACGGGCGCCCGCAAGGGTGCCCGTTTTGTTTTGGGGCGGCCCGTCCGGCCGGGCCGGTGCTTGGCCTGCTGCGCCCGTGCCGACAGATCCTGGATGAATCCATGAAGATCAATGCGTTGGCCTCATTTTCCGGACCCGGGTCGGTTTACGGGGCGGCCCCCGGCAGAGCGGGGAAGCACGAGCGGGCGTGAGCGCTGAGCCTCCTCCCACGGTCATCCCGCCCGTGGAACATTGGCCCCGCTATACTCGTTCCATTGCGTCACCCTTGGCCTTGTTGAATTCTTTTGAAATCAAGGGCTTGAGGTGCTGGCTGACCTGACATCCACTATGGTGGCGGCCGTAAGGCCCTTGCCCGGAACCCAATCACGCCATGCGTCTTTCCACGATCAAGCTGTCCGGCTTCAAGTCCTTCGTCGATCCGACCACCCTGCACCTGCCGACCAACATGACCGGCGTGGTGGGCCCCAATGGCTGCGGCAAGTCGAACATCATCGACGCGGTGCGTTGGGTCATGGGCGAAAGTTCGGCCAGCCGCCTGCGTGGTGACTCGCTCACCGACGTGATCTTCTCCGGTTCCAATGCCCGCAAGCCGGTCTCGCAGGCCACCGTCGAGCTGATCTTCGACAACTCCGACCACACGATCTCCGGGGAGTACGCCTCGTTCAACGAGATCTCGGTCAAGCGTACCGTCAGCCGTGACGGCAGCAGCAACTATTACCTCAACGGCACCAAGTGCCGCCGTCGCGACATCACCGACCTGTTCCTCGGCACTGGCCTGGGCCCGCGCAGCTACTCGATCATCGAGCAGGGGATGATCAGCCAGATCATCGAAGCGCGCCCGGAAGACCTGCGCGTGTACCTGGAAGAGGCTGCGGGCATCTCCAAGTACAAGGAGCGCCGCAAGGAAACCGAGACCCGCATCCGCCACACCCGCGAGAACCTGGACCGCCTTGGCGACCTGCGCGAGGAAATCACCAAGCAGCTCGAGCACCTCAAGCGGCAGGCCAAGCAGGCCGAGCAGTACCAGGCGTTGCAGGAAGAGCGGCGGGTCAAGGATGCGGAGTGGAAGGCGCTGGAATACCGTGGCCTGGATGGTCGCCTGTCCAAGCTGCGCGAAGGGCTGTCGCAGGAAGAAACCAAGCTGCAGCAGCTGATTGCCGACCAGCGCGACGCTGAGGCGCGGATCGAGACTTCCCGCGTGCGCCGCGAGGAGGCTGCCGACGCGCTCAATGCCGCGCAGGCCGAGGTCTACCAGGTGGGCAGCACGCTGGCCCGCCTCGAACAGCAGATCCAGCACCAGCGCGAACTGTCGCAGCGCCTGCACAAGGCGCGCGATGAAACCCGCCAGGCATTGGCCGAACTGGGCCAGCACATCAGCGGCGACGAGGCCAAGCTGATGGTGCTGCGCGAAGCGGTCGATGCGGCTACCCCGCAGCTGGAAGCGCTGCAGGAAGAAAACGAGATCAAGCAGGAAGGCCTGCGTGAGGCCGAAGCGCGGTTGTCCGATTGGCAGCAGCGTTGGGAGCAGCACACCTCGCAGAGCTCGGAAGCCTCGCGCGCCGGCGAGGTCGAGCGCACCCGCGTGGACTACCTGGACAAGCAGATCCTTGATGCCGATCGTCGCCGCGAAGCGCTGGCGGCCGAACGTGCCGGGCTGGACGTGGATGCACTGGATGAAGTCTTCGAGCAGCTGCACCTGCAGCACGATACGCAGAAGACCGCGCTGGAAGAGCTGACCGAACAGGTCGAGGAGCGCAAGCACGGTGTCGCCGCCGTGCAGGAGCAGCAGCGCAACGGGCAGAACGAGCTGGCCGAGCTGCGCAAGCAGGTCAATGGCCTGCGCGGGCGCCTGTCTTCGCTGGAAACCCTGCAGCAGGCTGCACTCGGCCAGGAGCAGGGCGCGGCGGTGGCGTGGCTGAAGTCGCGTGGGCTGGATTCGGCCGCGCGCGTAGGTGAGCGCCTGGATGTTGATGCGGGTTGGGAAAACGCAGTGGAAAGCGCGCTCGGTCAATTGATCGAAGGCGTGCTGGTCGACGACCCGGCCAGCCTGGTCGATGCATTGGGTGAGCTGGGCGAAGGCCGCATCGCGCTGGTTGCCAATGACGGTGCGGACCTGAAGGTCGCGCCGACCTCGCTGGCTGCACGCGTGCGGGGCCCGGCGCCGATCCGGCGCCTGCTTGCGCGCCTGCACGGCGCGCGTGACCTTGCCGAAGCCAATGCACTGCAGACCAGCCTGCCCGAGGGCGATTCCATCATCACCCAGGGCGGTGAACGCCTGGGCGAGGGCTGGGTGCGCGTGTCGCGCTCCGGCGCCGCCAAGCAGGGCGCGCTGCTGCGCGAACGCGAAATCAACGAACTGCGCGAGCAGATCGAGCAGCTGCAATCGCGCGAAGCCGAACTGGAAGAACAGCTGGCCGGTTTCCGCGAGCACCTGTTGGCCGCCGAACAGCAGCGCGAGGATGCGCAGCGTGCGCTGTACCTGGCGCACCGCGCGGTGTCCGAACTGGCCGGCCAGCTGCAGGGCCAGCAGGGCAAGGTGGAGGCGGCACGTACGCGCATCGACCGTATCGAAGGCGAGCTCAGCCAGTTGCTGGAGACCCTGGACATCAATCGCGAGCAGGCGCGTGAAGCGCGTGCGCGGTTGGAGAATGCGGTCAACAGCATGGGTGACCTGGAGTCGAACCGGCAGGGCCTGGAGGGCGAACGCCGTCAGTTGACCGAGGCGCGTGATCTGGCCCGCGACGCCGCCCGTGCGGTGCGCGAGCGGTCGCACGCGTTGGCCCTGACCCTGGAATCACAGCGCGCCCAGGTGGCGTCGTTGAGCCAGGCGCTGGAACGCATGAGCACCCAGCGCGGCCAGCTTGATGCACGCCTGGGCGAACTGCATTCGCAGCTGGACGAAGGCGATACCCCGGTCGAATCGCTGCAGGCCGAGCACCAGAACGCGCTGGAAGAGCGTGTCCGTGCCGATCGCGTGCTGACCGAAGCGCGCACGTTGCTGGATGGCATCGATGCCGAACTGCGCAACTACGAGCAGACCCGCCACCAGCGCGACGAGCAGGCGCTGTCCCAGCGCGAGCGCATCTCGCAGCGCAAGCTGGACCAGCAGGCGCTGGTACTCAGTGCTGAAACCCTGCAGGGCGCAGTGGAGAAGGCCGGTTTCGTGCTGCAGGATGTGATCAACGCGCTGCCCGAAGAGGCCCGCCTGGGCGACTGGGAGCAGGCGGTGCACCAGATCGACGGTCGCATGCGCCGGCTGGAGCCGGTCAACCTGGCCGCGATCCACGAGTATGGCGAAGCCTCGCAGCGCTCGGAGTATCTGGATGCCCAGCACGTGGACCTGACCACCGCGCTGGAGACCCTGGAAGATGCGATCCGCAAGATCGACCGCGAAACCCGGGGCCGCTTCAAGGACACCTTCGACCGTGTCAACGCCGGTGTGCAGGCGCTGTATCCGCGCCTGTTCGGTGGCGGCCACGCTTACCTGGAGCTGACCGGCGAAGATCTTCTCGATACCGGCGTGACCATCATGGCGCGTCCCCCGGGCAAGCGCGTGTCGAGCATCTCGCTGCTGTCCGGCGGCGAAAAGGCGATGACCGCCGTGGCGCTGGTGTTTGCGATCTTCCAGCTCAACCCGGCACCGTTCTGCCTGCTGGACGAGGTGGACGCGCCGCTGGATGAAGCCAACGTCGGCCGCCTGGCCAACATGGTCAAGGAAATGAGCGAGAAGGTGCAGTTCCTGTTCGTCAGCCACAACAAGGCCACGATGGAAGCGGCGCACCAGTTGTCGGGCGTGACGATGCGCGAGCCGGGAGTCAGCCGCCTGGTCAGCGTGGACCTGGAAGAAGCCGCGCGATTGGCGGGCGCGGCCTGACGTGCCATCCTAGTTACCTGAATGAACTAGCCGGAGAACCTAACGAATGTCCGACACGGCACTGTTGCGCATCGGCATCCTGGCCGCCGGCCTGCTGTTGGTCGCTGCGATCTTCCTGTTTGGCCGCCCGAAAAAGAAGCCCCAGGGCCGTCGCCTCGATAGCGCCGAACCGACCAGCGGCGAGCGCCGCGAGCCGGTGCTGGGCGAGGATGGCGTGCCTGTGGCCGGCGACCGCGTCGAGCCTGGCATGGGCGAGACCGTCGAGCAGGCCGAACTGGGGTTGCCCGATGTCGATGGCGCGGCCAGCGACCTGGGCAAGCGCGCGACGCAGGATTTCGACAAGATCGTTTCGCTGTTCGTGGCCGCCCGCGCCGGTGAGCAGCTGCGCGGCGAAGACATCGTCGTGGCAGCGGAGAAGACCGGCCTGGTGTTTGGCCACATGAATGTCTTCCACCGGCTGGTGGAGGGGCATCCCGAGCGGGGCCCGATTTTCTCGATGGCCAGCATCATGAAGCCGGGCAGCTTCGACATGGGCAACATCCGCGCCATGGAAACCCCGGCCATCGCCTTCTTCCTGACCCTGCCGGCACCGCTGACCGCGCTGGACGCCTGGGAGAAGATGCTGCCGACCGTGCAGCGCATGGCTGAACTGCTCGATGGCGTGGTGCTGGATGACAGCCGCAACGCGCTCGGCCGCCAGCGCATCGCCCACATCCGTGATGAGCTGCGCGCCTATGATCGCCAGCACCAGGCGCCGCCGCTGACCAAGACCCCGCGCTGGTAAGCGCGGCAGGTCCTGGCGTGCCGACCAACGGTCGGCACCCACAACAGTAGATCCACGCCATGCGTGGATAGGGTCAGGCCGGTACGCCGGCTACCTTCGCGAACGCGCTGCAGAAGCGCGCCATCTCTTCCTCGGTGCCCACGGTCACGCGCACGCGCTGCGGCCAGATCGGCCAGCTGCGGCCGATCACCACGCCGTTGTCGGCCATCGCCTTGGCAAAGGCCGCACCGTCGCGCTGCACATCCACCACGAAGCAGTTCGCTTCGGTCGGCAGGCAGTCAAAGCCACGCTTGCCCAGCCAGGCGATGGTGGCCTGCCGGACCTTGGCGTTCTGCAGACGTCGCTGCGGGATCAACTGCGGGTCGCGCAGGCTGGCCAGTGCCGCTGCAAGGGCGGGCGCCGGCAGCGGGTTCTCGCCCAGGCTCGACAGCTCGCGCAGGCGCTCCGGATGCGCTGCAGCCACGCCAAGACGCAGGCCGGCCATGCCGTACAGCTTGGAGAAGGTGCGCAGCACGATCAGGTCATCGCGCTGGGCCACCTGTGCAATCAGGCTGGGCTGTTCGCTGTACTGCAGATAGGCCTCGTCCAGCAGCACCCGGGTACCTGCGGGCTTGTTGGCCAGCAGCCAGGCCAGCTCGTTGGCCGGACTGATCGAGCCGGTGGGGTTGTTGGGATTGCACACGTACAGCAGGCCGGTCGGTCGCGCGTGCGCGGCGGCCGCCATCGCGCGCAGGTCGTGCGCGCCATCGCCGCGCAGCGGTACCTTCTGCACATGGGCGCCGCGCGCAGCTGCCATCTCGCCCAGCGTCTCGAAGGTCGGGTCGGCCACCACCAGGCCCGCCTGCGGGCCGGTCCACAGTGTCGCCGCACGGTTCAGCGGTTCGCTGGAGCCCGGATACAGGCGCACGTGGTCGGCGGGAATGCCGGCCTGGGCGATGAATGCGTCGCGCACCTCACCGGCCAGGGCGAAGCGGTAACGGCCGCAGCTGGCGATGCTGTCGCGCGCCGCCTGCTGGGCGGCCGGCGAGGGGCCATAGGGGCATTCGTTGAAGTTCAGCAGCACCGCGCCCGCATCGGCGGGTGGCGGCGCAACGGTCGCCGGCAGTGCCTGGGCCGACCGGGGCAGGCCGCTGCTGGCGAGGGCGAGACCGGCACCGGCCAGCTGCAGGAAGTGGCGACGGGAGGCAGGCAAGGTCACAGGGGACGGTTCCGGAAGGGCGACCGACGCACGCTAGCGCTGGTGGTCAGCGCGGGCAAGGGGGTGCGCAGCGTCTCCAATCATGCGCGACCGTTGCTCGCCGCCAGTCCCGCATGGCGCAGTTCTACAAGGTGCTGCGCGCAGGCGCGGTAGAATTCACGGCCATCCCAGAACCCGCGGATTCCGATGAGCCCCAGCCCCGCCGAACGTGCCGAAGACCTGCGCCGGCAGATCGCCCAGGCCAATCGCGCCTATCACGAGCTGGATGCGCCGGAGATCCCCGACGTCGACTACGACCGTCTGGTGCGTGAGCTGGAGGCGCTGGAGCGCGAGCATCCGGAGCTCGCCCGTGCCGACAGCCCGACCCAGCAGGTCGGGGCACGCCCGTCCGGCCGCTTCGCCGAAGTCACCCATGCGGTACCGATGCTGTCGCTTTCCAATGCTTTCAGTGATGAGGAAGTGGCCGACTTCGTGCGCCGCATCGATGAGCGCCTGCGCCGCGGCACCCTGCGTTTTTCAGCCGAACCGAAGATGGACGGCCTGGCGATCAGCCTGCGTTACGAGGACGGTCATTTCGTGCTGGGCGCCACCCGGGGCGATGGCAGCACCGGTGAGGACGTGACTGCCAACCTGCGCGAGATCGGCGACATTCCCAAGCGCCTGAAAGGCAGGGACTGGCCGGATGTGCTGGAAGTGCGCGGTGAGGTCTACATGGCCCGCGCCGACTTCGAGGCCTACAACGAGCGCGCGCGCCTGCACGGTGGCAAGGTGCTGGCCAATCCGCGCAATGCCGCGGCCGGTTCGCTGCGCCAGCTTGACCCGAAGATCAGCGCGCAGCGCAGGCTCAGTTTCTTCACCTACGGTACCGGTGAAGTGCAGGGTGGTGAGCTGCCCGATACGCACTCGGGCACGTTGGCGCAGCTGCGCGACTGGGGTTTCCCGGTCAGCGACCTGTGCAAGGTGGTGGAAGGCAGCGACGGCCTGCTGGCGTACTACCGTGACATCGGCGAGCGTCGCGACGGCCTGGCATTCGACATTGATGGCGTGGTCTACAAGCTCGATGACCGGGCCGGCCAGCAGGCCATGGGCTTCGTGTCGCGCGCACCACGCTGGGCCATCGCGCACAAGTTCCCGGCGCAGGAACAGAGCACTACGCTGGAGGCCATCGAAATCCAGATCGGCCGTACCGGTGCCGCCACCCCGGTGGCGCGCCTTGCGCCGGTCGCGGTGGCCGGTGTGATCGTCTCCAATGCCACCCTGCACAACGCCGACCAGATCGCGCGCCTGGATGTGCGCGTGGGCGACAGCGTGATCGTGCGCCGCGCCGGCGATGTGATTCCGGAAGTGGTCAGTGTCATTCTCGACCGTCGTCCCGCCGGCACCACGCCCTGGCAGATGCCGACCACCTGCCCGGTGTGCGGCTCGGAGATCGTGCGCGAGGAAGGGGCTGCTGCCTGGCGTTGTTCGGGCGAGCTGTCCTGCCCGGCGCAGCGCAAGGAGGCCATCGCCCACTTCGCCTCGCGACGGGCGATGGATATCGACGGTCTTGGCGACAAGTACATCGAAACCCTGGTGGACGCCGGCATCGTCAGGAGCGTGGCTGATCTGTACCGCCTCACCCGCGACCAGCTGCTGCACCTGAAGCTGGTGCTGGATGCTGAAGATCCTTCCGCGCTCGCGGCCAGCCTGAAACTGCACCTGCCGGCCGAAGGCAGCGGCGCGGTGCTCAACGCTGTGTTGAAGCTGGATGGCAACGACGCGGGGTGGCGCGCGCAGGCACTGGCGCAGCCGGCAGCGTTCGAATGGAACACAAAGAAGATCGCGACCAAATGGGCTGACAACCTGATCGCTGCGATCGATGCCAGCCGTGATGCGACGCTGGAGCGACTGCTGTTCGCACTGGGCATCGAGCACGTCGGCGAGAGCACCGCCAAGGCACTGGCACAGTGGTTTGGCGATCTGGCGTTGATCCGCCGTCTGCCGTGGCCTTTGTTCAAGCGCGTGCCGGATATCGGTGGCGAAGTGGCGCGCTCGCTGGGCCACTTCTTCGAACAGGAAGGCAACCAACAGGCCATCGACGCGCTGCTGCAGGTGGGGCAGGTGCGCATCAGCGACGTGCACCCGCCAAGTGCAAAGCTGCGCGAGGGGCTGGATCTTGCCCAGCTGCTGGTCGAAGCGGAGATTCCCGGCATTACGCGCCTGCGCGCGGAGAAGCTGGTGGCCGCACTGCCCAGCGCGCAGGCGGTGCTGGACGCCGAGCACGGCCAGTTCGTCAACGCCGGTCTGCCCGATGACACCGCGCGCGGCGTCGCTGACTGGCTGGACAGCGAGGGCCATGGCGCGATGTTGCTGGCCGCCGAAGTGGAGATGAAGCACATCCTGGCCAGTGCGCCGGCCCTGGCCGAAGTGGTGGCCGGTCCGCTGGACGGGCAGACGGTGGTGCTTACCGGCACGCTGGCCCAGCTCAATCGCGATACCGCCAAGGAGCGCCTGGAGGCGCTGGGCGCCAAGGTATCCGGCAGCGTGTCGAAGAAGACCAGTTTCGTGGTGGCAGGCACCGAGGCGGGTTCAAAGCTGGACAAGGCGCAATCGCTGGGCGTTCCGGTGTGGGATGAAGAGCGCCTGCTGGCCTACCTGGCCGAACACGAGTGATGAACCGGCCGGGTGCGCAGGCACCCGGCACGCAACCGCAAAGGAACACTGATGCAGACCGCTCCGCTGGATTTCCGCCTGGCCACCCGTGCCGACGAGGAACTGCTGATCGCGCTGATGCGCGATTTCTACGCCGAAGACAAGATCGAATTCGACGATGCGCGCGTGCGCCGTGGTGTCGATGCGCTGCTGGCCGATCCGCGCAACGGGGAAGTGCTGCTGTGGCTGGACGAGGCCGCGGCCGTCGTTGGCTATGCGGTCATCGCGATGGGCTTCAGCCTGGAGCAGGGCGGCCATTTCATGCTGCTCGACGAGCTCTACCTCAGCCACCGCGCGCGTGGCCGTGGCCGTGGCAAGCGGGCACTGGCCATCTGCGAACAACGCGCACGCGGGCGCGGGGTCAGCCGGCTGCGGCTGGAGGTCAACCATCACAACGAACTGGCGCGCCGCCTGTACCTGGCCAGTGGCTACATCGATGACACGCGCGATCTGCTGACCCTGCCGCTGGACCATCCGCGCCCGGAGGGCATCCTGTGAGCGAGGCACTGCTGCGCAGCCTGCAACAGCGTGCCAGCCTCAATGCGCTGGTGCGACGCTTCTTTGCCGAGCGTGGCGTGCTGGAAGTGGAAACGCCGATCCTTTCCGTGGCCGGCAACACCGAGCCGAACATCGACAGCTTCCACACCGATTTCAGCGGCCACGTCGATGCGGGCGGACGCCGCCGCTGGCTGCGCACGTCGCCGGAGTTCCCGCTCAAGCGCCTGCTCGCTGCCGGCGTGGGCGACTGCTATGAGCTGGGCCGGGTGTTTCGCAATGGCGAAGCCGGTGGCCGCCACAATCCCGAGTTCACCATGCTGGAGTGGTATCGGGTTGGCTGGGACCACCATCGGTTGCTGCAGGAAACCGCGGAACTGGTGGGGCAGGCGTTGGCGCTGGTTGGCCGCAGCGCGACGCTGCGCGTGCTGAGCTATCGCGAACTGTTCCAGCAACAGGCCGGCGTGGACCCGTTCGATGCCGATGAGGGCCAACTGCGCGCCGCGCTGGGCGAGGTGCACATCGATCCGGTGGGCCTGACCCGCGATGATTGGCTGGATCTGTTGATGACCCATCGTATCCAACCGCACTTCGATGACACGGTCATGACCGTGGTCCACGACTGGCCCGCCAGCCAGGCGGCACTGGCGCGCATCCGCCCCGGCACACCGCCGCTGGCCGAGCGTTTCGAGCTGTACCTGGGCGCGGTGGAACTGGCCAATGGCTATAACGAACTGAACGATGCGGCTGAACAGCGCGCGCGTTTCCAGCATGACCTGCAGCGTCGCCATGCACGGGGGCAGGTACAGCCCGCGCTGGATGAAGCGTTGTTGCATGCACTGCCTGCAATGCCCGCCTGTGCCGGTGTTGCCGTTGGCATTGATCGCCTGCTGATGGCGATGCACCGCACACCGCGCATCGCCGACGTGCTTGCATTCGATTTCGCCCACGCATGAGCCGATTTCCCCCGCACCTGGCAGGCTGAACGAAAACACGCGTCTGCGCGCTTGATTCAGCAAGCACGATGATGCTCTTATCACAGCTGATACCGCACACTTGCGTCGTGGTTCATCCATTCATGGGGAAGGCTTTGGTCAAGTGGTTTGCGGTCGTAGCGGCACCGATGTACTCCGTGGCGATATGGGGTGGCCTGCTTCCGTCGACCGCATCGGCGCAGTCGCTTGGCTATGACAGCGAAGTGGTGACCTGCGAATCCCGCGACATGGGTTGGGTGCATTGCGACATCGATGTCAGCAACGGCGTTGACCTGATCCGCCAGTTGTCCAACAACAGCTGCATCCGTGGCAGCGAGTGGGGCACCGACCGCAGTGGCGTGTGGGTGACCTTGGGCTGCCGCGCCGAGTTCCGCGCGCGCGGTGCAGAGACTGATGCCGTGCCCTCGGCCGAGGGCCGCAAGCGACTGGTGCGGCGGGTAGTGCGCTGTGAGTCCAATGGCCGCCCGCAGAGCTGCCCGGTACGCCTGGACGGTGCGCCGGTACGGTTGCTGCGGCAGCTGTCGGTGCTGCCGTGCCGGGAAGGGCAGGGCTGGGGCTACAAGCGCAATGAGGTGTGGACCACCCGCGGTTGCCAGGGTGATTTCGAGGTGGCCGACGAGCAGGGCCGTTTCGTCGACATGCCGCGCCGGCTGACCTGCGAATCCAAGTCCAAGAAGCGCCGCTTCTGTGGCGCCAGCATCTCCACCAGCGCCACCCTCTCCAACCAGCTTTCCAGCACCCCGTGCGAGGAAGGCAGCACCTGGGGCTGGAACCGCAACGGCATCTGGGTCGATGGCGGCTGCCGCGCCGAATTCTCGGTGAACTGACCCCGGACGGGGTCCATCCGTGCATGGCGTGGCCCTACAATGGGGCCATGAATACCGCCACCGACCTCGACTACGCCCGCTACGACCACATCCGCCCGATCCTGTGGACCGGCGATGCCCTGCAATTGCTCGACCAACGCAAGCTGCCGTTCGTGGTCGAGCATGTGGCTTGCCATGACAGCGATGAGGTGGCTGCCGCCATCCACGCCCTGACCGTGCGCGGTGCGCCGGCCATCGGCATCGCCGCCGCCTGGGGTGTGGTGCTGGCCGCACGTGATGTGCAGGCGGCCGATGGCGCGCATGCCCTGCAGCAGCTGGAGCCGGCGCTGCAGCGGCTGAATGCCTCGCGCCCGACCGCGGTCAACCTGGCCTGGGCGCTGGCACGCATGCGACGTTGCCTGAGCGCTGCCGGTGCCGACTGGAAGGCGCTGCTGGAGGCTGAAGCGCAAGCGATCGCCGAAGAAGACCTGGCCGCGAACCGCCACATGGGCGCACTCGGTGCCGGCCTGATCGAGGCCGGCAGCGGCGTGTTGACCCATTGCAATACCGGCTCGCTGGCCACCGCCGGCTTCGGCACGGCGCTGGGCGTGATCCGCGCCGGCATGGCCCAGGACCGCATCGCGCGAGTGTTCGCAGGTGAGACCCGGCCGTGGTTGCAGGGTGCGCGCCTGACCGTATGGGAGCTGCAGCAGGACGGCATCGACGCGACGCTGATCGCCGACTCGGCCGCCTCGCACCTGATGAAGACCGGTGCGGTGCAGTGGGTGATCGTGGGCGCCGACCGCATCTGCGCCAATGGCGATACCGCCAACAAGATCGGCACCTACCAGCTGGCCATCGCGGCCCGCCACCACGGGGTGAAGTTCATGGTCGTGGCGCCGTCCTCGACGGTGGACATGGATACCCTGGACGGCAGCCAGATCGAGATCGAGCAGCGCGACCCGGGCGAACTGTACGGCGTGGGGGGCACCCGCACCGTGGCCGAGGGCATCGCCGCCTGGAACCCGGTGTTCGATGTCACCCCGGGCGAGCTGATCGATGCCATCGTGACCGAGCGGGGGGTGATCCTGAACCCGACCGCGGAGAACATGCGCGCTGCCTTCGGCGGCTGACGCGGGCAGGGGCGGGTACCTTTCCGCTGGAAAGGGCTCCGACCCCGGCGTCCGGTAGTGCCGGCCGCTGGCCGGCAACCCCCTAAGTTCCTGATTTGTGCCGGTAAAATCACCGTAAAGGCAGGCGGAAAACGGCCCCGTGTGGTAGAATCCAGCGGTTGAATCGAGGTTCCGGCACGACCACCCCCGGGTGGATGCGCCGGACTGGACCGCTACCAGACAACGGAACCCGAATGGCAGAAACCGCCAAGGAAATCATCCAGGTCAACCTGGAAGACGAGATGCGCAAGAGCTACCTCGATTACGCCATGAGCGTGATCGTGGGGCGCGCGCTGCCAGATGCGCGCGATGGCCTCAAGCCGGTGCATCGTCGTGTGCTGTTTGCGATGAATGAACTCAACGCGCACAGCAACAAGCCCTACTTCAAGTCGGCACGTATCGTCGGTGACGTCATCGGTAAGTACCACCCGCATGGCGACCAGTCGGTGTACGACACGCTGGTGCGATTGGCACAGCCGTTCTCGCTGCGCTACATGCTGGTCGATGGCCAGGGTAACTTCGGTTCGGTCGACGGCGACTCCGCCGCGGCGATGCGATACACCGAGGCGCGCATGTCGCGGCTCGCGCATGAGCTGATGGCGGACATCGACAAGGAAACCGTCGATTTCCAGCCCAACTACGACGAAAAGGAACTGGAGCCGACGGTCATGCCGACCCGGTTCCCGAACCTGCTGGTCAATGGTTCGGCCGGTATCGCGGTGGGCATGGCGACCAACATTCCGCCGCACAACCTCACCGAATCGATCAATGCCTGCATCGCGCTGATCGACAATCCGGAAATCGATATCGACGGCCTGATGGAGTTCATCCCGGGCCCGGATTTCCCGACTGCGGGCATCATCAACGGCACCGCCGGCATCATCGCCGGTTACCGCACCGGCCGTGGCCGCGTGCGCATCCGTGCCAAGGCGGATGTCGAAGTGGCCGACAACGGCCGCGAATCGATCATCGTCACTGAAATTCCTTACCAGGTGAACAAGGCGCGTCTGATCGAGAAGATCGCCGAGCTGGTCAAGGAAAAGAAGATCGAAGGCATCAGCGAGCTGCGCGATGAGTCCGACAAGGACGGCATGCGCATCTACATCGAAATCAAGCGCGGCGAGTCGGCCGAGGTTGTGCTCAACAACCTCTACCAGCAGACCCAGATGGAGTCGGTGTTCGGCATCAACATGGTGGCGCTGGTCGACGGCCGCCCGCAGTTGATGAACCTCAAGCAGATGCTGGAGGCCTTCGTCCGCCACCGTCGCGAAGTGGTTACCCGCCGCACCGTGTTCGAGCTGCGCAAGGCGCGCGCCCGTGCCCACGTGCTGGAAGGCCTGACCGTTGCGCTGGCCAACATCGACGAGATGATCGAACTGATCAAGACCTCGCCGAACCCCGCCGAGGCACGCGAGCGCATGCTTGCGCGCCTGTGGGAACCGGGCCTGGTCGGTTCGATGCTCGGCGCCGCCGGTGCCGAAGCCTCGCGTCCCGATGACCTGCCCAAGGGCGTGGGCCTGATCGAAGGCGGCTACCAGCTGACCGAGATCCAGGCGACGCAGATCCTGGAAATGCGCCTGCATCGCCTGACCGGGCTGGAGCAGGACCGCTTGACCGAGGAATACAAGCAGCTGCTGGAAGTGATCGCCGGGCTCATCCATATCCTGGAAGATCCCGATCGCCTGCTGCAGGTGATTCGCGAAGAGCTGATCAACGTGCGCGCAGAGTTCGGCGACGAGCGCCGTACCGAGATCCGCCACAGCGAAGAAGACCTGGACATCCTCGACCTGATCGCCCCGGAAGACGTGGTGGTCACCCTGTCGCATGCCGGTTACGTGAAGCGCCAGCCGGTCAGCGCCTATCGCGCCCAGCGTCGAGGCGGCCGTGGCCGCAGCGCGGCGTCGACCAAGGAAGAGGATTTCATCGAGCAGCTGTGGCTGGTCAACACGCACGACACGCTGCTGACCTTCACCAGTTCGGGCAAGGTGTTCTGGCTGCCGGTGTACCAGCTGCCTGAAGCCGGTTCCAATGCCCGCGGTCGTCCGATCATCAACTGGATCCCGCTGGAGCCGGGCGAACGCGTGCAGGCCGTGCTGCCGGTGCGCGAGTACGCCGATGGCCAGTTCGTGTTCTTCGCCACCAAGAACGGTACGGTCAAGAAGACCCCGCTGGGCGAGTTCGCCTTCCGTCTGGCCCGCGGCAAGATCGCGATCAACCTCGACGAGGGCGATGCCCTGGTCGGCGTCGGCCTGACCGATGGCGAGCGCGACATCCTGCTGTTCGCCTCCAACGGCAAGACCGTGCGCTTCGGTGAAGACAAGGTCCGCTCGATGGGTCGTACCGCTACCGGCGTGCGCGGCATCAGGATGCCGGCCGGCGAGGAAGTGGTCAGCCTGATCGTGGCCGAGAGTGCTGGCGGCATCGAGGACGAGAACGAGGACGACAACGGTGTCGAGGAGGCCGTCGCCAATGGCGATGCGCTGATCGAAGGTGCCGACGACGCCAACCTGCGTTACATCCTCACCGCCACCGAAAACGGCTACGGCAAGCGCACCCCGCTGCCGGACTACCCGCGCAAGGGTCGTGGCACGCAGGGCGTCATCGGCATCCAGACCACCGAGCGCAATGGCAAGCTGGTTGCCGCGGTGCTGATGGGTACCGACGATGAGGTCCTGCTGATCTCCGACGGCGGCACCCTGGTGCGTACCCGTGGCTCGGAAATCAGCCGAGTCGGCCGCAACACCCAGGGCGTGACCCTGATCCGCCTGTCCAAGGACGAGAAGCTGCAGGCGGTGGAGCGCATGGATGCCTCGATCGACGAGGACGAGGACGAGGTGGCCGCCGCCGCCCCGGCCACGACCGACGGCGCACCGGCTGCTGCCAGCAGCGAGGACGCCGCGCAGGAGTGATCCTGCCGCGATGCTGAGGTACCCGACGACGCCGGCCTTGTGCCGGCGTCGTCGTGTCTACAGTCGAAAATACGCACGCACTTCACGGTGACGGTGGCATAAGGGCGCATGCTGCCCCCGGAGATCGACGATGTCCGCCACGCCGCAGTCTGCTTCCGCGCCTCCGCCCCGCCATCCTCTCGTTACCGTGCTGGCCCTGTTGCTGATCGTGCTCGGCCTGGTCATCGGCGGCCTTGGTGCGTGGCTGCTCAGCCTCGGTGGCTCCTGGTACTACGCCATCGCCGGCTTGGGCCTGCTGGTCTGCGGCATCCTGTTGTGGGGCAATCGGCGTAGCGGTGCACTGCTGTACGCACTGGTGTTCATCGGCAGCCTGCTGTGGACCTGGTGGGAGTCGGGCAGCGATTACTGGCGCTGGGTACCACGGCTGGGCCTGGTGACCGCCCTCGGCATCGTCCTGGCATTGCTGGCGCCGACCCTGCAGGCGCCGGTGCCCAGGCGGCTGTCGCGCAGCGTGGCCGCTGTACTGATGCTGGTCTTCGTGGCCGCCTTCGGCCTCGCGTTCACCCCGCATGGCGTGGTCGACGGGCATCAGCCGTTCCCGGAGCCGGCGGTCAGCGCCGGGCTTGATCCCACCCGTGACACCACCGGCCTGCAGCCTGCCGACCAGCCGGCCGAGGGTGACTGGCCGGCATGGGGGCGCAGCAATGCGGCCACCCGCTATTCGCCGCTGCAGCAGGTCACCCCGGAAAACGTGGGAACCCTGCAACTGGCGTGGCAGTTCCGCACGGGCGACCTGCCGAAGAAGCGCTGGGGTGCGGAAACCACGCCACTGAAGATCGGTGATCGGTTGTACCTGTGCACCGCACGCAATCAGTTGATCGCCCTCGATGCCGGCAGCGGCAAGGAGCTATGGCGTTTCGATCCGAAGGTGAAGGATGCGTCGATCCCGTACACGGCCGCCTGCCGTGGCGTGTCCTATTACGAGCTGCCCAGCGCGCCGACCCTCGCCGATGCCGCACTCGCTGATGTGGCTGCCGATCTCGCGCTGCCCGCACCGCCGCCGACCCGCACCCACCGGAGCGCGGCGCCAGGGAGCCGCTCAGCCTGCAGCGCACGCATCATCGAAGGCACGCTGGACGGTCGCCTGATCGCGGTGGACGCCGACAGCGGTCGCCCCTGCGCGAATTTCGGCAACAACGGCCAGGTCGACATCACCCTGGGCATGGGCGAGGTGCCGCCGGGTTACGTATCGATCACCTCGCCGCCGGCGATCGTCCGCGGTGTCATCGTTACCGGCCACCAGGTACTGGACGGCCAGCGCCGCGACGCGCCCTCCGGCGTCATCCAGGCCTACGACGCGATCAGCGGCAAGCTGCGCTGGGCGTGGGACATGGACCAGCCCGAGCGCAGCGGCCTGCCACCGCGCGAGCAGACCTACACACGTGGCACACCGAACATGTGGACCACCGCTACCGGCGATGAAGCACTGGGCCTGGTGTACCTGCCGATGGGCAATTCCGCAGGCGACTACTGGAGTGGCTCGCGCACCGAAAACCAGAACAGGTACGCGACCTCGCTGGTCGCCATCGATGTGGCTACCGGCAAGCCGGTCTGGCACTTCCAGGCCGTGCGCAAGGACGTCTGGGACTACGACCTGGGTTCGCAGGCCAGCCTGATCGACTACCCGACGGCATCGGGAAAGGTGCCGGCGATCCTGCTGCCCACCAAGCAGGGCGACATGTACATCCTCGACCGTCGCAATGGCCAGCTGCTGACCCCGGCCGAGGAGCGCAAGGTGCCACAGGGCGGCGTGGAGCCCGAGCAGCGTGCCGCCACCCAGCTGTTCTCGCTGTACCACACACTGCGGCGCGACGACGCGCTGACCGAGCGCGACATGTGGGGTATCACCCCCATCGACCAGCTGGTCTGCCGAATCCAGTTCCGCAAGGCACATTACGAAGGGTTCTACACACCGCCCAGCAGCGATCACCACTCCATCGAATACCCCGGCTACAACGGTGGTTCGGACTGGGGCAGCGTGGCCATCGATACGCGGCGTGGCGTGATCGTGGCCAACTACAACGACATGCCCAACTACAACCGGCTGGTGCCGCGCGCCGAAGCCGACCGCAAGGGCTGGCTGCCGCGCGAGCAGATGCGCGCCGACAAGGGCGGTGCCGAAGGCGCAGGGGATCCGCAGGTCGGCACGCCCTATGGCATCGACGTCAACGCCGGTTGGCGGCTGCCGTTCACCGGCCTGTTGTGCAAACAGCCGCCCTATGGCGGTATCCGTGCGATCGACCTGCGCAGCGGCAAGCTGCTGTGGGACCGGCCGTTCGGCAGCGCGCGTGGCAACGGCCCCTTCGGCATCCGCTCCGGCCTGCCCATTGAAATCGGCACGCCGAACAATGGCGGTTCGGTGGTGACCGCCAGCGGCCTGATCTTCATCGCCGCAGCGACCGATGACCTGCTGCGTGCCATCGACCTGAAGACCGGCAAGGAGCTGTGGCACACCAAGCTGCCAGCCGGTGGCCAGGCCAACCCGATGGTGTACGAGCAGGGCGGGCGGCAGTACGTGGTCATCATGGCGGGCGGGCACCATTTCATGGAGACGCCGGCCGGGGATTACGTGATGGCGTATGCGTTGCCGGAATAGCGTCCGGCTCCGAGGCCGGCATGCGGGAAGTGACCGCTGTCGCCGAAGTTGCGTGGGTGAGCGTGCAGGATCCATCATCGGAACAGGACGGGGCTGGCCAAGCCCCACGGAAGGAATCGCATGCTGAACTCAGAACGCCTGCCGGGGCGTGCCACCCGGTTGCTGGCTGGGCTGCTTCTGCTTGGCCCTTGCCTGTGGGCATCGGCACAGGCCTCGCCCCCGCCCACCGTACGCAAGCTGCCCAGCGGTGCCGAACTGATCGCCGGCGATGTGCGTTACCTGAGCCCCGCCTATGCGCCGTGCATGGCCAATGCGGGCACGGCGCTGGACGCTCGTCGTCGCTGTGTCGACGCTGAATTCAAGGCGCACGACGATGCGCTCAACGCCGCCTACAGCGCGGCGCGCTCCACGATGACGGCCAATGATCAGCAGGTACTGCGCGATCTGCAGCGGCAATGGCTGCGCCAGCGTGACCGTCGTTGCCCGGAAGGTGGCAATGCCGCTGCCCAACTGGATTCGCAGCAGTGCCGTACACACATGACTCTGCTGCGTGCCCGCCAGCTGCAGGGCGGTGGTGCGGCGGCCCTGGTTGCTGAAGCCAAGGCGGCCCCGGCACCCGCGCAGGTCGCCGCTCATACCGCAGATGGCGAACCCGATAGGCAGGGCCGGATCGTCCTGCAGCCCGGCGAGGGCAGGATCACGCCTGCGCTGCAGGTGGTCTTCCAGGTGGCCGACTGCAGCGGCACCGATAACGTGATGACCTGTCAGGTGCGGAGCATGGGCGTGACCCGTGGCGGCCGCAAGGTGGCCGTCACGGACGTGCAGCCACGCCTGACCCGCGCCGGTGCCAATGCCCATGCTGCGGCCGCCGTGCTGCTGACCGCTTCTGACTTCAACGGCGATGGCTTGCCAGACCTGCAGGTATGGCAGGACAACAACGGTGTCTACAACGCTCCCGTCCACGCGTTCTACCTGTTTGATGCCAAGGGCAACCGCTATGTGCGTGCCAAGGCATTGGAAGCGGCCATCGGTGGACGTGACATCGACCATATCGACAACGGCCGGTTCGTACTGCGCGGCAAGGCAAGCCCGTGCGAGCGGGAAGACAAGGTCATCCAACTGCGCGGAACCGAACCACGCACGCTGCTGATGCGCCGCTATGACACCTGCAGGGGCCAGGTCCCTACTGAATCGGACCTGCTGAAGTAGGTCCTTCCCTGACGAATGGATGCGTTCCGGAACTGGAGAGCTGAAGGATGAGCGAAGGCTATGGAAAGGGTGGGTCAGGCTTCGGCCTGACCCGGGACCAGTCGGTCGAGATGATCGTCCGCACCTGTATCGACAATGGCGTTACCGATCACCGGCAGATTGCTTACGTGCTGGCCACGGCGCAGCACGAATCACGGAATTTCGCCGCGCCCGAGGAAGACTGGGGCAGGAAGCAGGCGGTGGATCTGCGCTACTTCGGCGGTGAAGAGTATTTCGGCCGGGGTTTTGCCCACCTTACCCACGTCAACAACTACGAGCGGCTGGGCGAGGCTCTGGGAATGGGCCGCGAGCTGGTCGAGCACCCGGAGCGGGCGGCCGAAGCGGAAATCGCCACCAAGGTGCTGGTGGTGGGGATGCGCGATGGCATGTTCGGCGCGCGGCTGTCCGACAACGTCAACGCCAGCCATGTCGACTACCGACAGGCGAGAGCCTCGGTCAATGGCGGTGAGTTGAACAACGACAGTCCCTATCCGGACGCCATCGCCACGCTGGCCACCGGATGGGAATCGCAGGTCGCCGGCCTGGTCCAGCGCGTTCAGCAGCCGGGCTTCCAGATGCCGGTGCCGATCCAGCAGGGGCCCGCTGGGACGATGGACCTGCACCGTGGTGATGCCAACCAGAAGGTGCTGGAAGCACAGCAGTACCTGCAGCGGCTGGACATCCGCAACAACGCCAATGCCGCGATCAAGCCCGATGGGGACTTCGGTTCTTCCACCGAGCAGGCCGTGCGCCGCTTCCAGACCGAGCGGGGCATCAGTCCGGCCAATGGTCGCATCGACGATGCATTGCTGGAGCGCATGCGCACCGACACGCTGGCGGTCGATCCGGACTTCAAGCGCCGGACGGTGACCGATCTGACTGGGCCGCTGGCCGACGGTAACCTGCGCCCAGGTGAGAAGGGCGAGCCGGTGTTCGAGATGCGCCGCCAGCTGGAGGAGCTGGGGTACCTTGCCGAACCGAACCCACGTGCCGAGCGCGAGGCGCGCACGTTTGATGCCGGCATGCAGGCGGCCATGCGCAATTTCCAGCAGGACTACGGCCTGCCCCTGCGCCCGGGCAACACCATCGATGAAGATGCGCGCCGGCAGTTGAACGATGCAGCGGTGGCGCGCGAGTTTGCCCCCACCACCGAATTCGACCGCGCAGAGAACTGGCCGCCACAGCGTCCGCCCTATACGCGGGCGGAGTTCCAGCCGGAGCAGGTACAGGCGCGGCAGCAGGCTGCGGCGAATCCACCGGTCGCTGGCCCGGCCACGCAGGAACCACTGCCACAGCACAGTGGCGTGGATTCGCTGTCGCCCAGGGATGCAGCGTTGTTCGAGCGCATCCGCCAGGGAGTACCCGGAACCATCGGCGATGAGCACGTCATGCAGGCCGTGCTGGAGTCCAAGCGCAACGGTATCGACGATGCCGGGCGCGTCGACCGGGTCATGATGGCCGGAGATCGCCTGTGGGTCGCTGGCTTGATTCCCGGTGAGCGCGCCAGTGTGGATACGGCGCAGCCCGCGCGCTCGATGGACGACATGGTGCGCGATCTGGCCGGTGACCATCGGCAGCGTGAGCAGCAACTCGCCCTCGACAGCCGCCAGCACGAGAACCGCGGGCCTTCATTGGCCTGAGCCGACAACAGCGACGTGCCCGTTGTGGGTCCGTCGCTGCTGTGGGGGAGCGTTGATCGAAGCGTTCGCACCGGGTGGCTGCGCCAGTCGATTACGATGGCATGTCGTCACGCCCACGGAGGATCTGCCATCACCCTGTTGCGTCTGTCTGCCTCCTGTTTCGTCCGCCTCGGAAGCAGTGCTGGGCTGCTGCTTCTGATCGGCAGCGCCGTCACTGCCAGCGCGCAGGCGCCTACCAGTGCGATCGCAGAATGGGAACTGCACGGCCGCTCCGAAGGCCTGGCCCGCCCCGACACCGTCTGCCAGGATTTCCTGCAGGCGATGGGACGCAGACCAGCCGAGCTGGAATACCTAGGCTGCACGCAGGACGACGATTCCTACATCCAGCCGATGGAAGCGCGGTATCGCGTCAGCGGTGCCTCGGCGGCGAAGATCGAAGCCTATCTGCAGCAGACCTTTGGCATGCCGTCATTGACATATGTATGTTGTGGCTGGAGCAGCGGCGCGCCTTATTTCTGGCATGAGCAGCCGGGCAGCGTGAAGTACCAGATCGGCATGGGCGTGGAATCGCTGCACCATCCGCGCACGCAGTGGAGCGCGATTCCCTACTTCACGGTAACCGTTGCGGTGAACCGCAAAGGCCCCTGATGGCGTACGCTTGAAACCAACCACTGGCGTACAAGGAATGACAACCATGCCCCCGATGCTGCTCCGTGTTGCTGCCATCACGCTTGCCCTGGCACTGAGCCAGGTCGCCACCGCCGCATCTCCCGAGCCGCTGCAGCTGCCGCAGGCCGAAGCGTTGACGTACTGGAAGCCGGTGGAGGGAACCTTCCGCCCACAACTCAATGTCGACCCCGGCCGTGTGCCGTTCGCGGAGGAGGTGACCGTGGCCTATTCGGTCAACAAGCGCGGCCGGACGTATGACGTAAAGGTGGTGGAGGCCAAGCCGTCGACGGCCTTCAGTGGCTGGGCGTTGAATGCGGTCAAGGCGATGCGCTTCACGGCAACGGACAGCAACACCGAGCGCACGCCGATCCGCAGCGAAATGACTGCACGCTGGGGCGGTGGCAAGTAGTGCGCTAGGCAGGTACCCGAACCATCTTTGCCATCAGGTGCTCGACCACGCCCGCCGGGTCCGCCGTGCGGCCTACGTGTGTGCTGGACATCTGCACCACCGAGCTGCGCTTGGCGGTCAGGAAATGGAAGCGCGCGCGCGCAGGCAGCTGCGCGATCGGGCCGGCACCGGCATCGCCCCGGCAGATCGCCACGATGGCATCCAGCCACGGCTGCAGCGCTTCAATATCCAGCGCCGGCGCGAAGGCGTGCAGGCGCGCGGCATCGATCTCGATTGCCGCTTCCAGGTGCCGTGCACCCGGGCAGGACACGATCACCCCAACGTTGATGAATTCCTCGCGCTCCACCCGCGGTACCACGCGGATGACGGCATAGTCATACGTGTGCAGCGTGGGCACGGATGGCCTCCTGCACGAACACCGCACGCACCTTCAGGCGATGCTTCAGGTAGTTGATGTAGCCCTGCCGGTAAGCCTGCGGGCTGTCGAAGGCCGGCTCACCAACCAGCCAGCTGTCCGGCACCAGGCCGACGATGCGCTCGATTTCCGCATCCGGCAGGCGCGCGGCCAGTTCGGCATCCACCTCGGCGATGCGGCTGGCGAACGACAGCAGCACGTGGTCGCGGATCAGCACGAAGGGCTTCTCGCAGGCATCGCCGGCGTTGGCCCAGTCGTGATGGAAGTACATCGCCGCGCCGTGGTCGATCAGATACAGCTTGCGATGCCACACCATCAGGTTCGGATTGCGCGTGGTGCGGTCGACGTTGCTGGTGAACGCATCGAACCAGACGATGCGCGAGGCCAGGTCAGCGTCCACCGGCATCGCCGCCGGGTCGTAGTTGATCGCGCCGGGCAGGTAATCCAGGCCCAGGTTCAGGCCTTCGCTGGCGCGGATCAGGTCCTGGATCTCCGGGTCCGGCTCGGTGCGGGCGAACTCGCTGTCCAGCTCGACGAACAGGATCTCCGGAATCGGCAGGCCCACCGCGCGTGCCATCTCGCCTGCGATCAGCTCGGCGATCAGCGCCTTGGGCCCCTGGCCAGCGCCACGGAACTTGAGCACCGCCATACCGTCGTCGTCGGTCTCGACCACGGCAGGCAGCGAGCCACCTTCCCGCAAGGGGGTTATATAGCGGAGGGCATGGACGGTACGCATGGGTGCATTCTAGCGTGGCCCATGCTTGGGTTGCGCCGGGTGGTGCCCGGCGCTGTCCCTGACGTCAGTGCGACAACGCGCTGCGCTGCTGTTCCTGCACCTGCTGGCGCGTCTGTTCCTGCGAGGCGTGGTCGGCCTGGCGCTGGTTGACGATAGCGAGGCTGTCCAGGCTTTCCTGCACCGGCCGCTGTGCGGCTTCGGCCGTGGCTGCCGATGCGCGCAGCGACGCAGGATCATCCAGCGCGCCCTTCACCACGAACACGTTCTGTGCCGCGGCGACATCTCCCGCCTGGCGGCTGAGCACCACATGATCCACGCGGTCCAGGCCGTTCTCGCGGGCCAGTACCAGCAGGCTTGCGCTCAGGCGTTCACTGGAGGCGTCGAAGCTGCGGCCGTTGGCGGCATCCAGTTCTGCCACCTTGCCGCGGATCTGGTCGTGCAGGGCACGGTCGTTGCCGCCCGCCAGCGGCGCAGCGTGGGCCTCGACCGAGGGAGTGGCGGTCGCCTGCGCGGTGATGGGCACGTGGGCGTAAGTGCCCTCGGTGTGATCGAAATAATGCAGCGTGGACGGCGAGGTGCTGGTATCGAAGTAGGGCTGCCGTGGCGGCGTGCCCTTGCCCAGATACAGCCCGTTCTGTTCCAGCAGGCTTTCCTGCAGGCCCAGTTGTGCCATGTTCACCGACATCCTGCTGATGCCATCGGGTGCCGGATTCTTGGCCTCTTCCTCGCAGGCGCGGCTGATGGCAGAGGCAGCGTAGAAATTCTGGTAGTCAGAATTGCCATTGGGCCCCAGCCCGGACGACACGCCTTCGTCGTAGTAGTGCTTACCCATGCCCTCGATATTGGCAGCGGTGGCGGCCATGCTCAGGTCTGCATTGAGCGTCAGGTCCGGATGCGCGGCATAGGTCATCGGCGGGCCGGGCTGCACGCGCACGAACTCCTCTGCACGGGTACTTGCTTTGTAGAGATCTTCCAGCGTGGCGTCCGGGTTGGCGGCCTTGACCATGCCGACCAGCGCATTCCAGCCCTCGATGTTCGCCGATGCCTCGTCGCGCCGGTTGGCTGCGAGCAGGGTGCCGATGGCCTGGGTGTAGTCGTGGGTCGAATCGCGTGCGGCAATGTCTGCAATATCGGAATCAAACTGCTTATAGGCCCGTTCGGTCGCTGCATCATTGAACCCATGCTGCAGCTCATGGCCCAGTACGAAGGTCAGCTCTGCCGCGTCGTGCCTGTCCCCCGCTGGTGTGGACAGACTGGATGCCGGCAGGCTGATCGTCTTTGCGCCGCCGTCGTACTCGCCGCCCACACTGCTGTCGGCAGGCAGCAGCTCAAAGCGCTGCAGATGACCGGCAGCGATGGCCGAGTCGACCTGGGTTGCCAGCGCCGGAGAGTTGGCGATGGCCCTGCGAAGGTTGTCGACCTGATCGGTCGTTACATCGGGTTTTCCTGCAAATTCGGTCAGCAGGCGTTCCGTATCCGCTGAAAGCGTAGGCATGGTGCGCTGCTCCTTACTGCACGGTGACAAGGCGGACGCAGGCATGCGCCGGCTCGCCAGACGGGGTCGGATTCTCAGCCATCGTGTCGACCTTGATGGTCAGATCCGGGCGATCGAAACGGTCATGGATGACCCGGCCGTGCTCGCCGCGGATGGTGTCGCGCTTGAAGCCCGCAGCCTGCAGAGCCGAGGCGAACTGATTGAAGTCGACCTGGCAGATCGCCGTTGCGTTGGCTTTGCGGTCGGCGGTGGTGTCGATGAAATTGAGATCGAGACGCGCATCGGCGGCGCCAGCCTTCTTGACCTCGAGGCCGTAGCTCCACTCTGGAGTGAGCGTGCCACCGTAGCCGAAATGACCTGGGCCGAAACTCTGCGCGGGCGCCTGCATGGCCTGCGATACCCGTTCAAGGGTCAGTTCACGGGTGGAGGTGGTGTCCTTGATCAGATCCAGCAGGCGCAAAAGAAGCTGATCTGCGGTGAGCGCAGACGGCGTTGCGGCGTCGGAGGCAGTCGATGCCATGGGAGCGGGTCCTTGAGAAGTCGACGAATGGTCAGTCGCGTGTGCGCAGGCGCAGAGCGAGGCCGCACTTAGGACGATTGTCCACGGCCGTGTGAATGCGTACCCAAGCATAAGCGTTCCCTGCATGTTGAGCGCTGACCCTAAAGTGGGCCAGGTGAATCACAGGTTAAATGCAATTGACGATTGCTGGCACCGGGGCCGGGCGCTTCGGACCTCAGGTGTTTGCTGCAAGCGGAGTTGCCACCGCCGGGCTCTCCCTGGCGGCGCGCAGTCGGCTCTGGATGCCATGGAATTTTCTTCACTTCCTCATTCCTTGAGAGGTGGCAGCATCCAGCCGTGAGTCGATCAAGCACTGGCGTGGCCTTGAATTGCAGGCCTCCCTGCCGTTTTCCCGCGACCGACACCTGCCAGCTTGTTTCCGGCACATTTGCGCAGCGTTGAACGTGGTCCTGCGAGGCCACTCCCCTCGGCAAGGAGGCCCGCGATGCACAGTCCTGTTCACGCGTATACCTACCGCATCAGCAACCAGCCTATCGCGCAGGCAGCGTGCGCTGGTGTTGGCAGACATGCTGAAGACGTTGCTGCGGTTCATGCAGCCTCAGACAGAATTCTTCCGTGAGTTGAGCACCGATGGTTGGCTCTGCATCCCGCAATGCGCAGAGCCACTACATGCATGCGAGTCGCCCCATGGCGCTGCTTCGTTCGCAGCACTGGGCGCGCATCTCGTCCACGATGTCCACGCAGGCTTCCGAGGTGCACGATGAGCAACGAATCGAGAGGAGCCCTGCCGCCCCTGGATCTGGATGATGCCAAGGCCGCGCAGATGATTGGCAAGCTGGTGCTGGTGGGCGTTACCCGTTTTGGTGGCGATGGCCAGGTGCAGGGGCTGGAGCAGTTTGCCGGCACCGTGCTGAGAGTCAGTGCCGAAGAAGGACTGGTGCTGGCCGATGGCGATGACGGCCATGAGCGCTACCTGCCGCCCATGCTGGACCAGTACCTGCCGGCCGCGCCAGGCGAGTACCAGTTGCGGTCCAGCGGGGTGACGGTGATCGATCCCGATTATCTGTCCACCTGGGAACTGCACGCGCGGCAGTAGGCGAAGGGCATCCAGAGAGGGGCCGGTCCAGGCAGGGCCACGCTTTGCAGGATGGGGCGACTAGCCCTTCCGGCCCATTTCCCGGTGGGCAGGGGGTGTTAGATTCGGCCCATGCCCGCCGTGCGGGTACCCAACTCACACCCCAGGGGAAAAGGATGCTCATCCGTCGTACCTCTCTGGCGGCGGCCGTTGCCGTTGCCACGCTCGGCCTGCTGGCCGCCGGCCCGGCCTTTGCCGACTACGCCAAGCCGCCGGAACACCTGCTCAAGGTGCTCAAGGCGCCGCCGCCGCCGGCACCGAACATCGACCCCAGCGGCCAGCGCCTGCTGCTGACCACCGCACAGACCTATCCGTCCATCACCCGCGTCGCCCAGCCGTACCTGAAGCTGGCTGGCGTGCGCCTGGAACCGAAGAACCGCAGCCGCCACGACACCCCCGGCGGCTATGGCATTCCGGCGTGTGTGGCCGACTTCACCCTGGTCGAGATCGTCAGCGGCAAGAGCACCAAGGTGAACCTGCCGCAGGGGTGCGCAGGTGGCGCACAGTGGTCGGCCGATGGCAGCCGTTTCGCCTTCCAGAATGCCGTCGATACCAGCGTGCAGCTGTGGGTGGGCGACGCCGCCACCGGCCAGGTGAAGCAGGTGCCGAACGTGCAGTTGAACCCCATCTTCGGCAGCACGGTGCAGTGGCTGGGCGGCAGCCAGAACCTGCTGGTGAAGCTGGTGCCGGCCAACCAGGGGCCGGCGCCGTCCAACGGCGGTACGCCCACCGGTCCGGACGCGCAGGAGTCGCTGGGCAGCAGTGGCGAGAGCAGCACCTATGAAGCGCGCGACACGCTGACCAGCGTGCACGACGAAAAGCTGTTCGCCTATTACGGTGCCTCGCAGCTGGCGGTGGTCGATGCCGCTGCCGGCAGCGTGCGCCCGGTTGGCCAGCCGGCGCTGTACAACGACGTCAACGCCGCGCCCGATGGCGTGCATGTGCTGACCGAGACCCTGAAGGCGCCGTTCTCGCATGCGGTGACCTACCAGCGTTTCGCCAATGATGTGGCGGTGCTGGACCTGGCCAATGGCCGCAATACGGTTCTGGCGAGCCTGCCGCTGGCCGATCGCGTGCCGGTACACGGTGTGCCGGAAGGCCCGCGGGGTTACGACTGGCGCTCCACCGATCCGGCCACCCTGGTCTATGCCGAAGCGCTGGACAAGGGCGACTGGAAGGTGAGCGTGCCGCATCGCGATCGCGTGCTGATGCTGAAGGCCCCGTTCACCGGCAAGCCGGTGGAAATCGCCCGCACTGCACAGCGCTTCGAGGGCTTTGCGTGGTCGGCCGACCCGGCCGTGTCGTTCCAGTTCGAGAACGACGAGAACCGCCACTGGATGCAGGCCCGCATCGTCGATGTGGACCAGCCGAAGAAGGAAGGTCGCCTGCTGTGGGACATGTCCAGCGATGAGCTGTACGGCAACCCGGGCAACCTGGTGTTCAAGCGCCTGCCCAGCGGTGCGCCGGTGGTGCGCCAGGAGGGCAACACCGTGTTCCTGCGCGGGCAGGGGGCGTCGCCGCAGGGCGACCGTCCGTTCCTGGATGCGCTCGATCTGGCTACGTTGAAGAGCGAACGCCTGTTCCGCAGTGATGCCGATGCGTACGAGCAGTTCCTGGGGTTCAGCAATACACCGGGTCGCTTCCTGACCTGGCACCAGTCGGTGATGGACCCGCCGAACGCATTCGTGCGTCTGCTCGGTGAGCGCATCAACGATGCCAAGGCCGGCGAGGCACAGTTCCAGTCCAAGCCTGCTGCGTTGACCAAGCTGGTCGACCCGACCCCGGAAGTGCGGCAGATCCAGAAGCGCCTGGTGACCTACAAGCGCGCCGATGGCGTGGACCTGTCGTTCACCCTGTACACGCCGCCGGGCTACAAGGAAGGCCAGCGCGTGCCGGCGATCCTGTATGCCTACCCGGCCGACTTCGCCAATGCCGCGCAGGCCGGCCAGGTCTCCGGTTCGCAGCAGACGTTCACCCGTCTGCAGCCGTACCGCCTGATGCTGCTGGCCGGCTACGCGATCATCGACAACGCCTCGTTCCCGATCGTGGGTGACCCGAAGAACGCCTACGACACCTATCTGGAACAGCTGGAAGCCGACGCCAAGGCGGCGGTGGACAAGGCCGTGGAGCTGGGCGTGGTCGACCGCAACCGCATCGGCGTGACCGGCCACAGCCATGGTGGCCTGATGACCGCCAACCTGATCGCCCACACCAACCTGTTCAAGGCCGGCGTGGCGACCAGTGGCTCGTACAACAAGACCTTCACCCCGTTCGGCTTCCAGAACGAGCGTCGCTCGGTATGGCAGGCGCAGGATGTGTACCTGAAGGCCTCGCCGTTCTTCTACGCCGACAAGATCAAGCTGCCGCTGCTGCTGGTCCACGGCGAGGACGACGCCAACCCGGGCACCGAGCCGTTCCAGTCGCGGAAGCTGTACCAGGCGATCCGCGGCAATGGTGGTACCACCCGCCTGGTGATGCTGCCCAACGAACCGCACTGGTATACCGCGCTGGAATCGAACGAGCAGCTGGTGTCGGAAATGCTCAACTGGTTCGACACCTACGTGAAGAACGCGAAGTAATCCGGCAAGGCCGCCCTCCGGGGCGGCCTTTCTGGTTCAGGCATCCAGTAGCACCGAGCCATGACTGGTTGTTATGCACGAAGGCTGCATGTGCCACAGAATCCGCTTTCCAAGGAGCGTCATGAAGGCCTGGTTTCTCGTCGTCGTAGCCCTGTGTCCGGCCGCTATGGCTGCTGCAGCCGATGGGCCCATGCGCATCGACGTGGCCTACGATTGGTCCGGTTGGGGAGGCGTTTCGGAGCACTGGCTTATCGAGCGCGATGTACGTGGAATCACCACGCGTGTTCGTGTCACAGATTCGGCGGGAAGCCAGGAATTGCCCAAGCAGATATTGCCGGCTGCTGCGGTCGAAGCGTTCGAAGCGGCTATTGATGCTGCCCCGCTGTCCAAGGAGGCCACGATCAGTCTGATTGCGGGCCGCCTTGATCGCGCTGAGATGCTGGAGTTGGATCCGAAACTGCGGTCAATGCCGCCGGCATCGTGCACATTCGCCGATCAGCAGGCGTGGGCCCGTCGGACGTTGAATGTCCAGGGGCTGCACCAGCGAGTGCAGCAGCACTTCAGGGGGGACGGGGTGGCGTGGACTGACGATTATCCGGTGATGTCGGTAACGGTGAAGCGCCAGGGCAAGCCTGACGTGGTGTTTCTGTCGAGATCGCAGAAGGCCTTGATGTTGCCATGGAAGCAGCTGTCTAGTGGGCAGGTGAATCAGCGATCACTGTCGCTCGCGCCGGATCAGTGGCGCCCCGCGCTGAGTGACGCGTTGACCCGGTTGCTGCCAGAGGGGGAGGCAACACGTGCCCGCTTCAAAAGCACCTGGCTGCAGCATCGCTTGAAACAGGAGCTTGAGCTGGAGGCATTGAAGTGCACGACCGGGCCATGAACAGGGGGGGACTGCGAGGGCACAGCCGGGCCAGGTATCCCCCTGTGGGTGTTGCGTAACCATCTGTGATGCAGGCATGGATCGGCCACAAAGCTGCGGTACGCTGCGCATCTGATGTCCGCTACGGGTTCGCTCCATGAAGGCCTTCATCCTCGCCGTATCGCTGTCGATTTCCGTTGTCCCGGGCACTGCATTCGCCCAGCCGCTGCCGGCCGAGCTGGCAGCGTTGGGCATCACTGCCGGCATGCCCTACAGCAAGGCCAAGCGCCTTCTTGATGCCGCAGGGTGGCAGGCCAGCCCGCCACGCGATGCGCCGGAAGTGTTGGACGGTTTTCCGGAAGTGGGCTGCCAGAAGGGCGGCAACAATTGCAGCAGCACCTTCGCCAAGGATGGGCAGCAGGTCGCTCTGCAGGTGGGAACCACGCTGGCGGGCCAACCCTTCGTGCAGGGCGGCCGCTGAGCACGACGGGCACTCAGCCCAGCGGCAGGTTCTCCAGCGCACGCGACATCCGATCATGCAGGTCGCGCACGTGTTCGGCCTTGGCATCCACGCGGCGCTCATCGCCGAAGCTGCGGACATAGGCGCATGCCGCGAAGCCGGCGCTTTCCCTTTCGTACTCGGCGACCCACGCCAGGCGGTCGGGGTTGCTGGCCTGCTCGGCCGACCAGGCCGCCACCGGCGGACGGATGTGCGCGATGATGCCAAGCCGCCACGGTTTGGGTGTCAGCCGCGCACGGAAGCAATGCTGCAGCGTGCACATGCGTGCATACAACGTGTCGGTGCCCAATGCCTTGAAGAAGGCATGCACCTGCGCATCCTGTGGTTCGAACGTGGCATGCATCGCCAGTATGCGCAGCCCGGCCGGGGTGCGGTAAGCGCGCAGGTGCCAGTCGGGGTGGTGCTCGACGAATGCCTGCACGCGCTGCAGTGCGATGCCTTCGACGCCGCCGGACCGGGCCAGCCGTCGATTGCGCCGCCACGACAGGACCTGGTTGACCACCACCATCGTAATGCCGCCGGCGGCCAGGCCGATGTTGAAGTTGCCCAGCGCACCGCCGATCAGCGCACCGGCCGCCAGCAGCCCCAGCGCACCGAGCAGCGGCAATGCGCAGCCTGACGGAGTGGACACGTGGTCGATATCCGCAAACAGTACGTCCGGGGTGTTCAGGCACAGCGCGCCGTAGCTGTTGCGGGTAACGATGACGTCATCGCTGCGCTGCACGATCTGCTCGCGGATCGGGATGCCTTCGACACCGTAGTTGGTCCGTCGCTCGCGACGCGGCACGGACTGGCCACTGAGGATGGCATCAAGCGCTTCGCGTGCACGTGCATCGGCGTGGGCCTGCGCGGCGTCCTGGTCGTCGTCGGACCAGCCGAACCGGCGTACCACCAGCGGGCGTCCCTTGTACCTGTCCTGCAGGCGGGCTTCGGCCCAGTACGCTGGAACGATCATCATCCTGTATTCCCCTCGCTTCCCTGGCAGCCGGTCGGCACGAGTCTGGCACAGCCGCAGAGTGCGTTGCACGATACGGCAGCGCATGCGCCGACGCGGTGGTAAATTGCGCGCTTCGCGTGCACTCCACCAAGGACGGAGCCATGTTCGTGTCATTGCGTTGCCTGCTTGTCCTGGCCCTCGGCGGGGTGATCGGCACTGCCCAGGCGGCCGCGCCGGGACCGGAAATCCTGACCGCTGATGCCACCCGTTTCTACGCGCTGTACGAGGCCGCTGGCGGCAAGCCCAGCGTGGCCCAGCTTGAGCAGTACCTGGCACAGGGCACGCCGAGCCTGGCCCAGTTCGCCAAGCTGCGCCGGGTGACCGCCCAGCGCATGGCCGAAGCGATGGCGCGCGACCCTGCGCTGTACGCCAATGGACGGGCCTGCCTGGCGGAGTTGCCAGCGGTGCGGCAGCGACTGGTGGAGGTGTTCGCCAATCTGCAGGCGATCTACCCGCAGGCGAAGTTTCCGCCGGTGGCGATCGTGGTGGGGCGCGGCAAGCCGGTGGGCATGACGTACCCCGATGGTGTGGTGATCGGCCTGGAAGCGCTGTGCGCGGCCGATTTCATGAACGCCAACGCGCAGGACCGCTTCGTGCACGTGATCGCGCATGAGTACGTGCATATCCAGCAGACCGGCGTGAGCGAGTACGAAGCAGGCGACCCGCGGGCGACGGTGCTGCGCGAGTCGCTGGGCGAGGGGATCGCCGAGTTCATCGCCGAGCTGATTTCCGGCGACGTTGGCAATGGCCGGCATGCCGGCTGGACGCGGGGCAGGGAAGTGCATATCGAAAGTGCCTTCGCGCTGGACGTGGACAGCACCGATCTGACGCCCTGGCTGTACAACTACACGCCGGGTTCGCAGGAGCCCTACGATCTGGGTTACTGGGTGGGCTACCGCATCGCCAAGGCGTATTACCTGCAGGCCGGCAACAAGCGCGATGCCGTGCGCGCGCTGATCCAGCAGGACAACCCGAAGGCGATCCTGCAGGCCAGCGGCTGGACGCCAGGGATGTGGATGCCGGCGAAGGTGACGGGTGTGGCGGCAAGGGCGGCTGCATCGGCCAAGTGACCATTGGCAGGCCGCGCTAGACTGCCCAGGTCGACAACGGAGGATGCTCATGCGCAGGAGGACTTCACTGGCCTGGCTGCTGGCCGGATCGCTCATGGCGGGGCTGGCCACGCCAGTGTTGGTGCAGGCGGCCAGCAATCCATTGCTGACCAAGCCAGTGGAGCAGGTGCAGCCAGACGAAGTGCGCTTCATGCAGCAGCGTCTGTCCGATTGGCCGCAACTGCAGAAGTATCGCGCAGCCAATGCTGCTTTGCCCGCGCCACGGGCCGGCCAGTCACGCGTGGTGTTCTTCGGCGATTCGATCACCGAAGGCTGGGGCAAGGAAGGCAGCAGCACGTTCTTCCCCGGCAAGGGTTACCTCAATCGCGGCATCAGTGGGCAGTCCACCGCACAGATGCTGGTGCGCTTTTCGCAGGATGTGCTGGCGCTGCGCCCGAATGTGGTGGTGATCCTGGCCGGCACCAATGACATCGCCGGGAACACCGGCCCGACCACGCAGGCGATGATCGAGGACAACCTGCGGGCCATGCTGGATCTGGCCAAAGCGCATGGCATTGCGGTGGTGCTGGCGTCGGTGTTGCCGGTCAGCGAGTACCCGTGGATCCCGGGCATAGCACCTGCGCCCAAGGTGCGTGCATTGAATGCTGCGTTGAAGCGGCAGGCCGATGCGCGCGCGCTGGTCTATCTGGACTACCACACGCCGATGGCCAACCGTGCCGGCGGTCTGGATGCGCAGTTGGCAACCGATGGCGTGCATCCGACGGCGAAGGGTTATGCGCTGATGGCACCGCTGGCCGGCAACCTCGATCTGCATACCGAACGGATTACCGGCCAGCGGCCGGCACTACCTATCGCCAGTTCCGCCAGAAGCCACTCACAGAAACGCATCACCAACGGACGCGACGCCGCTGCGATAGAGTGTCCACCGAGCCGGCCGCGCACGGTGGCCGCCAGGGACGACGAGGCAGGGAATGCAGAACGGAATCGGCAGCAGGCTGCGCTTGGCCGGCGTGGCCACGGTACTGATGTTTGCAGGTCAGGCGAGCGCCCTTGCCGCGCCTGCAGCGTCTCCGGTCACACGTGAGGCGGTGGCCGGCATTTCCCTGAGCGAATGGACCGCGCGTTGGTGGCGCTGGGCTGACGCGCAGAGGGTTGCGCCTTACCTGGATCCCGATGGTCGCCTGTGCGAACTGGGCCAGGAGGGACCGGTCTGGAACCTGGCAGGAACCAATGGCCGCTTCCAGCCACGCAGGCAGTGCGTGGTGCCCGAAGGCAGGCACCTGTTGCTGCCCATCATCAACATGGCCAGCTACCAGACCGGGGAAGACGTCTCCTGCGAGGAGCTGCAGGCCGGCGCGGCGATCAACAACGACCATCTTGTCAGCGCTGTGGTGCTGCTGGACGGGCAGCCGTTGGGTGACATGCGCCTGCACCGGGTGAAGAGCGAAGGTTGCTTCCGCATGGATCCGGATGACGACGACTCGAGATTGGCTGCGGCCGACGGCTACTGGCTGATGCTCAAGCCACTGACGCCAGGTCGGCACACCGTGAGCGTCGGCGCCAACTATGGTGCGCCCGAAGGTGGCGCGTACAGCCAGATGCGGCAGATCTTCGAGTATGTGCTGCATGTGGGTGGCCGCACGCAGATCACCTTCGTGACCCCCATGATGGTGGAGGCGTCTGCCCCCTGATCTGCGTGGCAGGGGTCAATCATGGTCCTGCTTCAACGCCAGATCGGCAGCCAGCAGCGCCTCGGCTGCCGCACTCAGGGCCGGCGAGGGCGGAGCAACCACGCCGATCGATTCCATCATCTGCGGCATGCCGACGAACTGACGTGCGCGGCGGTCGTAGATGCCGGTGATCAGCAGTGCACGCGTGGCGGTTTTCTGCTCCGGGCCGATCAGTACGCGCTGCTCCATGATGCCGCGTGTGCCGACCCAGCCGACCAGTCGCGTTTCCAGGGTGAAGCGCTGGAACGGCTTCAGCTCGCGCCGGAACTGGATGGTGCCGGCGCCAACAATCGGCGCCCACTTCTCACGCAGCGCCACCTTGCCCAGGCCCATGCGCAGGATCAGGTCCAGCCGGCCCAGGTCGAAGATGTTCCAGTAGCGGCCGTTGGTCATGTGCAGGTTGCTGTCCAGGTCGTTGGGCAGCACCCGGAACTGCAGGCGGGAGACGCCGAACGGGGCCTCCAGCTTCGGCCGGAACAGGCTGCACAGCAGCAGGTGGAGCAGGCGGAACCAGAGATTCATGGTTATGACGACTGTTATAGAACGGGCGATACGCTAGTCTATGACGACTGTCTTAGCAAGGAGCCGGCCGTGAGCCCGCGATCGTCCGATGCCCCCCAGCGTGTGATCGATGCCGCAGCGCAGATGCTCGCGCGGGTGGGCCTCAACGCGACCAGCATCCGCGAAGTGACCAAACTGGCTGATGCGCCGCTCGGGTCCACGTATCACCACTTCCCGGGCGGCAAGCAGGAGTTGTTGGCACGGGCCACCACGATGGCCGGCGACAAGGTGGAGGCGCTGCTGATCGAACTGCTGAAGGGCGGCGCGGTGCAGGGGTTGCAGCAGTTCCTGGCGCTGTGGCGCGAGCGCCTGCTGCGCACCGGTTTTCGTGCCGGCTGCCCGGTGCTGGCGGCAGCCGTCGAGGAGCCGGTGGAGGCCCTGCCGAGCCAGCCACGTGCGGCGGCCGCCGAGGTGTTTGCCCGCTGGCAGGGGCACCTGGCTGAGGCGTTCGTCGCCGATGGGCACGCGCCTGCCCAGGCGACCGGCCTGGCCAGCCTGGTGATTGCCAGTGTGGAAGGCGCAGTGGCGATGAGCCGCGCACTGCAGGACATCGCCCCGTTCGACCAGGTGGCTGCGCAGCTGTTGAAGGCGGCTGCACCGCCTGCTTGAGCGGCGCGCGGACTACTTGAAGAACATGTAGACCCACCCGGCAAACATGGGCACCAGCACAGCGATACTGGATGCCACCAGCCAGCGTACATAGCGGCTGGCCGCATCGGCCCCTTGCCGTTTCAGTGCCCAGGCATGCACAGGCAAGACCAGCAGTGCCTGCAGGAACAAGGCCGCCATTGCGCCAAGCCAAAGTGGAAACACGCCCAGGCAGCCGTCACTCATGCAATAGGTCGCGAACCACGACCCCCAGCCTGCCAGGCCGATCATCGGCAGGAACATGACGATGGCAACAGGGCGGGTGAACTGGGACGCTTGCATGCAGGAGCCGATCCGTTCCGTGGCTGCCCAGAATATAGGATCCACACCGGACTGCGGTTGCCGTGGATCGGCCGGAAACTGGACGGGACGTGACCTGTAGACGCGGCGCCACGGCAGGGTAGAATCCGGCCAGCGCAGCCCGCGCGTGCTTGGCAAGGATGTCTGCATGCTGCACCACCTCTCGTTGGGTGTCCGCGATCTCGAGCGTGCAGGTCGCTTTTACGATGCCGTTCTTGCAGCACTCGGTTACCACCGCGTTTTCGAAGACGACACTGCGATCGGCTATGGCCTGGTCGAGGATGAAGACCTGTTGTGCCTGAAGCTGCGCGACGATGCGGTTGCGCCGGGACCTGGCTTCCATCTGGCGTTGACGGCAACTACGCGCGACGCCGTTGATACCTTCCATCGTGCTGCCTTGGCCACCGGAGGCCAGGACAACGGACCTGCCGGTCTGCGCCCGGACTACGGCGAGCGCTACTATGCTGCGTTCGTGATCGATCCAGATGGTCATCGCATCGAGGCGGTGACCAAGGCGGCGGCATGAAGCACGCACGCCAGCCTTTTTCAATGCCGGGCAGCCGCAGCAGCGAAGCGATGCGTGCACGTCGGCAGCTGCAGCATCGTGGCTGGCCGCGGCTGCAGATGGCCGTGATTGTCGTGCTGACCGGTGCCGCCGGATTCCTCGCCTCGCACGTGCTGCGCCTGGCAGGCATGGACGCGATGCTGCTGCGCTATCCGCTGGCCGTGCTGATCGCCTATGGCGTGTTCCTGCTGCTGATGTGGGTCTGGATCCGGTGGCGCTGGGATGCAGTGGCCGATGGGTTGGGGTCCGCGCCCGGCGGCGGTGACAGCCAGGCATCGCCGTGGACCGGCAGCGGCGGGCATTCCGGCGGTGGTGGCGCGTCCGCTTCCTGGGGTGAAGCCGCAGCGTCCTCCAGCGCGAGCGCCGACAGCGCATCGTTGCTGGACGTGGCCGACGGCGAGGCAGGCCTGCCGTTGCTGGCCATTCTCGGCATCATGGCGCTGGTGGCTATAGTGCTCGTGGCCAGTGTCTGGGTAGTCTGGTCTGCGCCGGTGCTGATGGCCGAGCTGCTGGTGGATGCGGCCATCGCCGGGGGTCTGTACAAGCGGATGCAGGGCATGCAGGCACAGGGGTGGTGGCGGCTGTGCCTGTCCCATACGATCTGGCCGCTGCTGGGCCTGCTGGTGTTTTTCGCCGGGCTGGGCTGGCTTGCGCAGCAGTTGGCGCCGGATGCGGTCAGCCTGATGCAGGTATTCAAGGCGTTGTAACAGGATCTGCCACGACGTTTAATATCAATCACACGCAAGGAGAAGCGCATGGATGTCGCTGCACGCAGGAACAGGAAGTTCGTTCGTTGGCTGATGGTGGCGATGTTCGCCCTGTTGATGCCCTTCGCGGTGCTGGCCCAGTCCGGGCCTACGGCCACCCCGCCCACAACAGATGCGGCCGCCGAAGAAGCCCAGTGCCGCGCCTGCACCTATGAACGCATCGGGCACAAGGTCGACATCGGCCTGGTGACCTTGGTGTCGCTGCTGGTGGTCGGCCTGCTGGTGGCCATTTCCCGCGAATGGGGGACGACTTCGCAGCGCTGGACCTGCCGCACGATGGCCCTGCTGCTGGTGGGCATCGGGGTGGCCCTGCTGTGGTGGGCGGGCAGCATCATCTACCTGGGCTATAACCCGTGGCAGGAGGACGCCGCTCCGCTGGATGCCGCGTTGGCCTCTACACTGCTCAGCACGTCGCCGAAGTGGCTGGCAGGGCTGTTGATGATGGGTTTCGCGCCCACTGTCTGGCGGCGCAGCGAGCGCCTGCCGTCTTGGCGCATTGCATGATCCAAGGGGCGCCGGGCGATGCCCGGCGCTCCCCTTGTGAATCAGTCGAAGCGCCAGCGCACGCCTGCATACACGCCGCGGCCTTCGCCGGGCGTTGAGCGCGCCACGTCCTTGCCGGCATCGTTGTAACCGGGAGTGACGGTGGCGGCGTAATGGCGGTCAGCGATGTTGCGCATCTCCGCCCACAGCTGCCAGCGGCCGCCCGGTGCGTCGTAACCAATGCGACTACCGAAGGTGACGTGGCTGTCCGCCCAATAGCTGTTGGCGTAGTCCACCGCGATGCGTGAGGCGTACTCGGTGTTCAGTGCGGCATACAGGCCCGAGGCGTGGTCGAAGCGCAGTTCGGCCTGGTAAGCGTGGCGCGGCAGGCCGGGCAGGCGGTTGCTGCCAAAACGTGCATCGTGGCGGTAGCGGAAGTCGCTGAAGGTATACGCCTGGCGCAGCGACAAACGACCCGGTGCGGCATGCCACAAGGTGCTGTCCAACCCGGCCTCGATGCCACGGTGCACGGTGGGGCTGGCGTTGTTCTCAGCGATGAACAGGTTCGGCACCGGCTGCAGTTCCACGCTCAGCAGCTCGTGGTTCACGTGCGCGTAGTAGCCGGTCAGTTCCCAGCGGCCCAGGGCCGCTTCACCGCGTGCACCCAGTTCCAGCGTGGTGGCGGTCTGGTTCTGCATCGGCACCGGCGCACGCTGGCGGCCGGTGGAAGGACCATTGCCCGCGCCGAAGTACTGGTTCGAGCCCCAGATCATCGACCACGGGTGCGGCGCTTCCACCGAGCGGCTGAGGTTGCCGAACCACTGCGTCTGCGGCGTCTGCTGCCAGGTGAAGCCCAGCCGCGGCGCGTAATCCCAGTCGTGGTCGCGCAGGCGGCCGCCGCTGCTCGGCCACGTGACCTGCACATCGCGGCGGGTGTTGATCAGTGCAAAACCGGTCTGTACGCGCAGGCGATCATTCACGGCCAGGTTGTTGCCGATGTGCAGCGTGCTGTCGGTGCCGTGGTGGCGGAAGTCGCGCGTGCGGGTGCCGGCGGCATAACCGTTGTTGGCAAAGCGCAGCGACTCGCGCACATCGGCATCCAGGTCGTGGGTAATGCGCAGCCCGATGGTGGTCTCGCTGTCCAAACCGAACAGCGTGTGCCGGCGACGGTAGTCCAGCGTGGCATTGAGGTTGGCGTAGTCCAGCTGCTGGCGGTACAGGCTCTCGTTCAAGTCCATCGGGTATTTGTGATAGACCAGCCCGGCCTGCAGCGAGGAATCCTCGTCGATCTGCAGGGTGGTGAGATTGCCCACCCAGGTGCTGCCCGGCTGCGGGCGGCGCGCATCGATGGCCAGGTTGGCCGCGTTCGCCGCGCGCGGGTCGTTGCGAATCTGCTCGCGGGTCAGGCGCCCGGGTGTCTCGTGGTTGGTTTCGCGGTAGCGCACGAAGAAGCGGGTCTGCAGATCGGGGGTGATCTGCCAGCCGATGTTGGCCATCGCGCCCTTGCCATCGCCGGCCGCATGGCGCTGGTAGCCATCGAATTCGGTATCGGTATAGGCCAGGAAGTAATCGACATCGCCGCTGACGCCGCCCCAGCTGATCCCGCGCTTCTGGTAGCCGCGGCTGCCGGCTTCGTAGTGCAGCTGCACGCCAGCCGAGTCGCGACCGCTGCGGCTGATGTAGTCGATGGCTCCGCCCAGTGCCAGCGCGCCGCGCTCGAAGCCGTTGGCACCGCGCAGCACTTCCACGCGCGACAGCCACAACGGTTCCAGCAGTTCGTAAGGTGTGCCGCCCGGGCCGGTCAGTGGAAGGCCGTCGATCGACACCGCGATGCCGGAAGCGTGTGCACCCGGGCCGCGGTTGATGCCCGAGCCGCGGATCGACACCTTGGTGCCTTCGTTGCCCGGCGACTGCGCGCTGATGCCGGGCTGGTAGGCCAATACGTCGGCGCTGCTGGACAGGCGGCTGTCCGCCTTGGCCACGTCGATCACGTTGCTGGCGCCCGGCACGCGCTTCAGCGCCTCGCGCGCCTGCATGCTGGCGTCGGCGGCAGTGACCTGCACCGCGTCCAGCGTGGTGGCCTGTGGGGCGGCGTGGGCGGTGGTGGAAAGGCCAAGCAGGATGGCCAGCGACAGCAAGGAGGGGGCGGGGCGATACGGCAGGAAGGGCATGCGGACAGTCTGTAAACCAAAAAACAGGCGCGCAAGTTAACAGGTCGAGTGCGGTACGTCACCCCCGGCAGGCCGGGAATCGGCTACATCCCAGGAACAACTCGCCAGTAGTCCGGTTCTTGCGCTCAACCAGCGGCGCAGCGCACTTCCGGCAGGTCGCGGCAGTTGCGGCTTGCGTGGGCGTTGCCAGGGTTGGCTCCAGCCGTTCCAACGGTTCGGTGATCGGCCGAGTCTGCACTTCGCGGATCATCCGCAGTAGCTCGGCGCCGGGCACCAATGCGACGGGTTTGCCCGCCACGAAGGCTTGGGCATCAGGGCTGAACTTGCCCGAGCTGACAACCATTGCCGCGTCCGCCTTGTGGTGCGCGAGCAGCCCGTACATCTCGCGCACGACCGCCACGCCTACCTGCTGCCGTCGCCATTGCTTGCATTGCACCAGCGTGCGCTTGCCGTTGCGTCGCAGGATCAGGTCGATGCCACCGTCCGCGCCGCCCAGTCCGGTTTCTTCGACTGCATAGCCTTGGCGCCGGAAGGCTTCGCCGACAAGAAGCTCGAAGTTGCGCCAGCCCGTCGTGGCCAGGCTTTCCAACCCGGTTCGGGTATCCAGCAGCTGGCGTCGCTTATAGGCGCCAGCCAAGGAAAGCAAGGTGGCAAGCATGCAGATCGCCAACCAGGCCCAGGCAAATACCGGTTGGGCAAGAATCTGAAGGAGGATGTCGCCAGTGGGGGCAGTGACAGGTTGGCGCCACGCCGGTAACAACCAGCGCAGAGTGGCGAAGCAGAGCCCGCCCACCGCTGCGTTGATGTACCACGGCCATGTGGCCATGACATCCAGAAGACTGTTGCGCCTGCGTCCCATGCATTTTTCTCCGACGTGCTCGCCATTGTTCAGTCGAGCCTTACGATTGGTTTTCCGGTGTGCCTCACAGCAAATTCCAGTAGAAGAGGCTCGACTCTACAAAGCGGATTTCACCAGTGCTTTTGATTTGGCGAATAGCGTTTTGGCCATCTCAGCGTTACCGAGCGCAGCATGGCATTCGGCAAGGCTGTCCCAGGCATTGGCCGAGGTGGGATACAGGGCCGTGTTGAGGGCGAAGACCTTCAGCGCGGGCCGGTTGCCCAGATTGTTGCGGATCGCGTAGCCGGTTGCATTGATGGCCCGCTCCAGTTCGTCGGATGCAATGCCACTGCTTTCGCTCAGCCACGCACGCAGGCTGCTTTCACTGCTGCTGTCGCCGGTCAAGGCATAGCCGATCAAACGTTCGGACAGTGCTGCATGCGGAAAATCTCCTGGCGCAGCCACTGCCATCGTGCTTTCCACCAGCGTGCTCGACCAGGCATTGCGGGCGCTGCCATTGGTCAGGTACACGAACCCCCAGTAGCCGCTGGCCAGCGTGCCCTTGAAGGCCAGCCGCGCGCGCACGCGGGTGCCACCATCGTGGCCGACCTGAGTGTAGCCATCGCTGCGGGTCGTATCCCAGCCGGTGGAGAAGAAGTTGCTGCCACCGCCGGTCAGTGTCTGTGGCTGCCACAGCGCTTCCAGCGTGGCAGTGCGCACCAGCTTGCCGGTCGCCAGTGCCTGCAGGAAACGGTTCATGTCGCCCACGGTGGTCTGCAGATCGGCGTGGCCCCAACCGTAGTTCGGCCATGGATCTTCATTGGCCGGCTGCAGCTGGCCGTCTTTGCCGATGTACGGCACTGCCGCGCGCTGTGCTGGCACGCTGGCTGCTCCCCACGAGGTGCTGGTCATCCTCAGCGGCTGCAGGATGCGCTCGCGGGCGATGGCCGGATAGGGCTTGCCGTAATGAGTTTCCAACAACGCGGTCAGTACCAGGTAGTTGGCCTGCGTGTACTGCACGCGGCTGCCGGTTCTGAACTGCAGCGGCGCCGAACCGGCCACCTTCAACGCAGCAGCAAGATCGGGTGCCACGCCCGGGTAGCCTTTGCTCACCCAGCGGTTGTCCACGCGGTCGTAGTATTCGCCGATGCCAGAGCTGTGGTTGAGGAAGTCACGCACGTGGATGGCCTGCCACGCGGTCGGCAGGTCCGGCACATAACGACTGGCGGGGGCATCCAGATCCACCTTGCCCTGGTCGACCAGCTGCATCACCAGCGTGCTGGTCAGAAGCTTGGCCATCGACTGAGCAGCGAAGATGGTATCGACGGTGGTGGGCGCGTGGGTGGCCGGGTCGCGCTCACCGCTGGCGCCTTGGTAGAGCACCTGGCCGTTGTGTGCGACCAGCACCGCCTGGCCGGCGATGCCGTAGCGTTCGCGATTGGCCTGGAGCTGGCTGTTGAGCTGGGAAGCAAGATCTGGCGGAACATCCCGCGCCGAAGCGAACGGGGTGGCGAACAGGGCGCAGAGCAATGCAGCAGCGAGCGTGCGGTACATCGCGGTGATCCGTCAGCGGCGATGGCGCATCTTGGTCACGGCGGGGGATAGGGTCAAGCCAGGGGGGTTGTGCCGACCAAGGTCGGCATCTACCAGAGCCAAAGCGCATCGGGCGGTGCCGGCCAGCGGCCGGCGCTACCCGGGTGCTGGGTCAGCCGAGGATGCCCGGCAGATCCAGACCCTTCTCCTTCGCGCACTCAATCGCGATCTCATACCCCGCATCGGCATGGCGCATCACGCCGGTGGCTGGGTCGTTCCACAGCACGCGTGCAATGCGCTTGGCCGCCGCTTCAGTGCCATCGCAGACGATCACCATGCCGGCGTGCTGCGAGAAGCCCATACCCACGCCGCCGCCATGGTGCAGTGACACCCACGTCGCGCCACTGGCGGTGTTGAGCAGGGCATTCAGCAGCGGCCAGTCGGACACAGCATCGGAGCCGTCGGCCATCGCTTCGGTTTCGCGGTTCGGCGAGGCCACGCTGCCGCTGTCCAGATGGTCGCGGCCGATCACCACCGGCGCCTTCAGTTCACCGTTGGCCACCATCTCGTTGAAGGCCAGGCCCAGTCGATCACGATCGCCCAGACCGACCCAGCAGATGCGCGCCGGCAGGCCCTGGAACTTGATCTTCTCGGCGGCCATGTCCAGCCAGCGGTGCAGGTGCGGGTTGTCCGGAATCAGCTCCTTCACCTTGGCATCGGTCTTGGCGATGTCTTCCGGGTCGCCGCTCAGCGCCGCCCAACGGAACGGGCCGATGCCACGGCAGAACAGCGGCCGGATGTAGGCCGGCACGAAACCCGGGAAATCGAACGCATCCTCGACACCTTCTTCCAGCGCCATCTGCCGCAGGTTGTTGCCGTAATCCACGGTAGGCACGCCCAGCGAGTGGAAACCGAGCATGGCGCGGATGTGGTTGGCCATCGACGCACGCGCGGCCTTTTCCACTTCCTTCGGGGCGGTCACGCGCTTGGCATCCCATTCTTCCACCGTCCAACCCTGCGGCAGGTAGCCGTTCACCGGGTCGTGGGCGGAGGTCTGGTCGGTCAGCAGGTCCGGCTTCACGCCGCGGATCAGCAGTTCGTCCAGCACGTCGGCAACGTTACCGAGCAGGCCCACCGACAGCGGCTTTTTGGCGGTGCACGATTCTTCGATCAGGCGCAGGGCCTCATCCAGATCGTCGGTCCAGGTATCCAGGTAGCCGGTGCGCAGGCGCATCTCGATGCTGCTCTTGCGGCATTCCACCGCCAGGCACGAGGCGCCGGCCATCACCGCAGCCAGCGGCTGCGCGCCACCCATGCCGCCCAGCCCGCCGGTGAACAGCCACTTGCCGGCCAGGCTGCCGTTGTAATGCTGGCGGCCCATTTCCACGAAGGTCTCGTAGGTACCCTGCACGATGCCCTGTGCGCCGATGTAGATCCAGCTGCCGGCGGTCATCTGGCCATACATCGCCAAGCCTTTCTTATCCAGCTCGTTGAAGTGATCCCAGTTGGCCCAGCGCGGCACCAGGTTGGAGTTGGCGATCAGCACGCGCGGTGCATCGGCATGGGTGCGGAACACGCCCACCGGCTTGCCCGACTGCACCAGCAGCGTCTGGTCATCGTCCAGGCGCTTGAGGGTTTCGACGATGGCGTCGAAGCTCTCCCAATCGCGTGCGGCACGGCCGATGCCGCCGTACACCACCAGCTCCTGCGGCCGCTCGGCCACGTCCGGGTGCAGGTTGTTCATCAGCATGCGCAGCGGCGCTTCGGTGAGCCAGCTCTTGGCGGTGAGCGTGGTGCCGGTCGATGCGGCAATGGTGCGGGACGGGTCGTTGCGGGTCATGCGGCGCTCCGGTTCGTAGCGAATTCAAGGCAGGCATTGAGCACCTGCGCCAGGGTGTGGCGCAGCGGTGCGGCGTGATCGGGGTCGAGCGGGGTGGGCCAGCTGTGCTCGTCCACCTGGTCGGGTAGTGGTTCGTGCATGTAGCCGCGGCAGGCCAGTTCCATCTGCAGGCTGTGCACACCACCGGCAATGCTGCTGTAGTGGCGGGTGATCCAGCCGCCCTTGAAGCGGCCGTTGCGCACCTGGCTCATGCCGCTGAGCGCCAGCAGGTTCTCCACCACATCGCTCAGTGCGTTGTCGCAGGATGTGTCCGGTGCACCGGACGGCCCGGCGGTGCCGAGATTGAACTGCGGCAACTCGCCCTCGAACAGGTGCGGGATGTGCGAACGGATCGAATGCGCGTCGTACACCACCACGGTGCCGTGGCGTGCACGCAGGCGTGCGATCTGCGTGGCCAGTGCGTTGTGGTACGGCGCGAAATACGTGTCGCGGCGCCGGGCAATCTCGGCGTCATCCGGCTCGCGGCCGGCGTGGTACAGCGGCTGGTTGTCGAAGGTGGTCAGCGGGCACAGGCCGGTGGTGTTTTGCCCCGGGTACAGCGACACGCCGCTGGGGTCGCGGTTGAGGTCGATCACCGAACGCGAGATTGCCGAGCGCACGGTGGTCGCGCCCATCCCGCGTGCGAAGTCGTACAGCTCATGCACCCACCAGTCGGCATCGCGGCGCGCCAGCCACGGCGAGTGGAAATCGCCGATCAGGTCATGCGGCAGCTCGCTGCCGGTGTGCGGGAAGCTGACGATCAGCGGCGCATCGCCTTCGTGCACGGTCAGCCATTCGGGATGGCCGTTCATGCCTGCGGTTCCACCGTGGGCAACAGCTCGGCCAGGCCCTTGGCCATTGCGCCGCTGCGGACCAGATCGGTTGCGATCACCATGTCCGGGTGGAAATAGCGATCGTCCTGCAGCATCGGCACCTGTGCACGCAGCGTGGCGCGCACGTTTTCCAGTGCCTTGCTGGAGCGCAGCGGCGCATGGAAGTCGCAGCCCTGCGCAGCGGCCAGCAGCTCGATGCCGATCACGTTGGCCGCGTTCTCGGCCATCTGCATCAGGCGGCGTGCACCGTGCGCGGCCATCGACACGTGGTCTTCCTGGTTGGCCGAGGTGGGAATCGAATCGACGCTGGCGGGGTAGGCGCGCTGCTTGTTTTCCGAGACCAGTGCAGCGGCGGTCACCTGCGGAATCATGAAGCCGGAGTTCAAGCCCGGGCGCGGCGTCAGGAAGGCTGGCAGGCCGGACAGCGCAGGGTCGACCAGCATCGCCAGGCGGCGCTCGCTGATCGAACCGATTTCGCACACAGCCATCGCCAGCATGTCGGCGGCGAAGGCCACCGGCTCGGCGTGGAAGTTGCCGCCGGACAGCGCCTCACCGGTGTCGGTGAACACCAGCGGGTTGTCGGACACGCCGTTGGCTTCGATTTCCAGCGTGGTCGCAGCCTGGCGCAGGATGTCCAGCGCCGCGCCCATCACCTGCGGCTGGCAGCGCAGGCAGTACGGGTCCTGCACGCGCACGTCGTTGTCGCGGTGCGATTCGCGGATGCCCGAATCCTGCATCAGCGTGCGCAGGGTGGCCGCGGTGGCGATCTGCCCACGCTGGCCACGCAGCGCATGGATACGCGGATCGAACGGCGTATCCGAGCCCTTGGCCGCTTCCACAGACAGCGCGCCGGTGACCAGTGCGGCCTGGAACACGGTTTCGATCTCAAACAGGCCGGCCAGTGCGTACGCGGTGGAGAACTGGGTGCCGTTGAGCAGGGCCAGGCCTTCCTTCGCGCCCAGTTCCACCGGCTGCAGGCCGGCGCGAGCCAGTGCGTCCATGGCGGGCAGGCGTTCTTCGCCGACGAAGGCCTCGCCGACGCCGATCATCACGCTGGCCAGATGCGAGAGCGGTGCCAGGTCGCCCGAGGCACCGACCGAGCCCTGCGCCGGCACCACCGGCAGCACGCCCTTCACCAGCATTGCTTCCAGCAGCAGCAGCGTTTCCTCGCGCACGCCGGAAGCACCCTGGGCCAGGCTGACCAGCTTCAACGCCATCATCAGCCGCACCACATTCGCCGGCATCGGCTCGCCCACGCCCGCGGCATGCGAGAGCACGATGTTCCGCTGCAGGGTGGCCAGGTCCTCGCGTTCGATGCGCACGCTGGCCAGCTTGCCGAAACCGGTGTTGATGCCATACACCGGTGCGCCCTTGGCGACGATGGCAGCCACCGTTGCGGCACTGGCACGCACCGCCGGCAACGCGGCCGGGTCAAGCGACAGCGGCGCACCGCGATACGCCTGCCGCCACTGGGCGAGGGTGACATGACCGGGGCGAAGAACCAGGGTGTTGCTCATGTGTTGCTCCAGGAGGCAGGCAGGTCGGGCTGTCCGCGCACCACGCGCGCGTGCAGCGGGTTGAATCCAATGCGATAGACCAGGTCGGCGGGGGCGTCGATGTCCCAGATCGCCAGGTCGCAGTCCATGCCGACGGCCAGGCGGCCGATGCGCTCGCCATGGCCCAGCGCACGCGCCGCTTCACGGGTGAAGCCGGCGATGCACTCGTCCACGGTCAGGCGGAACAGGGTGGCGCCCATGTTCATTGCCAGCAGCGGGCTGGTCAGCGGCGAAGTGCCGGGGTTGCTGTCGGTGGCCAGTGCCAACGGCACACCGGCCGCGCGCAGCGCAGCGATCGGCGGCAGGGTGGTATCGCGGGTGAAGTAGAACGCGCCCGGCAGCAGCACGGCGACGGTACCGGCGGCGGCCATCGCGGCGATGCCGGCGTCGTCCAGGTGTTCGATATGGTCGGCCGACAGTGCACCGAAACCGGCCGCCAGTTCGGCGCCATGCTGGTTGCTCAGCTGTTCGGCATGGATCTTGATCGCCAGCCCATGCGCACGCGCAGCGTCGAATACCTGGCGGGCCTGCGCCGGCGAGAACGCGATGTTCTCGCAGAAGATGTCCACGGCCTCGGCCAGGCCTTCTGCAGCGATGGCCGGAATCATCACCTCGCACACCTCATCGGTGTATTCCTGCGCCTCGCGACCGGGCGGCACCGCGTGCGCACCGAGGAAGGTCGGCACCACGTTCACCCGGCATTCCTCGCCCAGCGCGCGGGCCACCTGCAACTGCTTGCGCTCGTCCTGCAGGGTCAGGCCGTAGCCGGACTTGATCTCGATGGTGGTTACGCCTTCGGCGCGCATCGCCAGCAGGCGCGGCCGGCTCTCGCGTGCCAACTGCTCTGGCGAGGCAGCACGGGTGGCGCGCACCGTAGAGACGATACCGCCACCAGCACGGGCGATCTCGGCATAGCTCACGCCCTGCAGGCGCTGCTCGAATTCGTTGGCGCGGTTGCCGGCGTAGACCAGGTGGGTGTGGCAATCGATCAGACCCGGCGAGATCCATCGGCCTTCGCCGTCGATGCGGGTGGTCGGCTGCAGTTGGGCATCGCTGCCGGCGGGGCCGACATGCACGATGCGGCCATCGGTGGCGGCCAGTACTCCATCGCGCAGGACACCCAGGCCCTCGCCATCGAGGGTCATCAGGTGGACGTTGGACCAGAGGGTATCGACGTGCATGGCATCCACAACGCAGCTGTGCTTATATGTCTATACAATATAGGCGTCCAATTCGGGTTGTCCAGCCATGTCCGATTCGCGTCCCGCGCACTCCTTCCATGCCGCCCATGCCCTGCTGGCCGACGGCTGGGCCGCCGACGTCCGCCTGCAGGTGCAGGACGGGCGCATCGCCGCGGTCACGCGTGGGCAGGCTGCGCAGCAGGGTGATACCCGCGTGGGCATCCTGGTGCCGGGCCTACCGAACCTGCACAGCCACGCCTTCCAGCGCGGCATGGCCGGCCTGACCGAGATCGGTGGCGGCGACGGCGACAGTTTCTGGAGCTGGCGCGAACTGATGTACCGCTTCCTGGCCCATCTGCGCCCGGACGCAGTGCAGGCCATCGCCGCCCAGGCCTACATGGAAATGCTGGAAAGCGGCTTCACCCGCGTCGGCGAATTCCACTACCTGCACCACGACGCCGATGGCCGCCCCTACGCCGATCGCGCCGAGATGAGCGCGCAGATTGCAGCTGCAGCCGCGCAGACCGGCATCGGCCTGACCCTGCTGCCGGTGTTCTACGCCCACGCCGATTTCGGTGGCGCGCCGCCGAATCCGGCACAGCGCCGCCTCATCCATGACGTCGACGGGTTCGCGCAGCTGCTTGATGGTGCCCGCACCGCGCTGGCCACGCTGCCCGATGCGGTGCTGGGCATCGCCCCGCACAGCCTGCGCGCGGTGACGGGCGAGGAGCTGAGCGCACTGCTGCCGCTGACCGATGGCCCGATACACATCCATATCGCCGAGCAGGTGCGCGAGGTCGAGGCCTGCCTGGCGTGGAGTGGCCGGCGACCGGTGCAGTGGCTGTACGAGCATGCCCCGGTCGATGCGCGCTGGTGCCTGGTGCACGCCACCCACATCACCGACGACGAGCGCGAGCAGATGGTCGCCAGCAAGGCCGTGGCCGGGCTGTGCCCGATCACCGAGGCCAACCTGGGCGACGGCTTGTTCCCGATGCAGGCCTTCGCGCGCGAGGGCGGGCGCTTCGGTGTCGGCTCCGATTCCAACGTGCTGATCGATGCCGCAGAAGAGCTGCGCCTGCTGGAATACGGCCAGCGCCTGACCCTGCGGGGTCGCAATGTGTTGGCTCCGGATGCCGGCCGCAGCACCGGGCGTTTCCTGTTCGAGGGTGCGCTGCAGGGCGGTGCCCAGGCGCTGGGTGTGGCCGCCGGCCTGCAGGTGGGTGCCAGCGCAGACATGGTTGAACTGGATGCCGCGCACCCCGCGTTGCAGGCGCGACACGGTGACGCATGGCTTGACAGCTGGGTGTTCGCCGCACGTAATGGCGCGCTGCGATCGGTCTGGCGCCATGGCCGCCAGTGCGTGGCCGAGGGCCGCCACCTGCAGCGCGAGGCCATTACCACCGCCTTCGCCGCTGCCCTGCGTGGCGTGCTGGGCTGATCGCCTCCCACCATCGAGACTCCACCACGTGAAGGCCAGCAAGTCCGCCACGCTCAACCAGCGCATCCGCAGCGACCTGGAAAGCCGCATCCTCAGCGGAGAGTGGGCGCCGGGCTTCCGTATCCCGTACGAGCACGAACTGATGGAGCAGTACGGGTGCTCGCGGATGACGGTGAACAAGGTGCTGACGGCGCTGGCCGAGAGCGGCATGATCGAGCGCCGCCGCCGAGCGGGCTCCTTCGTGGCTCGGCAGCCACCGCATCTGGAGCAGGTGGCGCTGGAGATCCCGGACATCGCAATGGAGGTCGGATCGCGCGGACATCAGTACGGCTACCGGCTGCTGCAGCGTGAACTGCGCCTGGCCGAGGCAGCCAATGCCGGCGAAGTGGAACTGGCCGGCAGTGAGCAGTTGCTGGCGATGCGCTGCCTGCATCTGGCCGATGGCCGGCCGCTGGCGCTGGAGCATCGCCTGATCAGCCCGGTCGGCGTGCCCGAGGTGCTGGAGGTGGATTTCAGCACCACCGCGCCGGGCAGCTGGCTGCTGCAGAACGTGTCGTGGACGCGCGCCCAGCACCGCATCAGCGCCTGGGGCGCCGATGCGCCCACCGCCAAGCTGCTGGACGTGAAGCCCGGTACCGCCTGCCTGGTGATCGAGCGCCTGACCTGGCGCGGCGAACAGCCGATCACCCGCGTGCGCCAGATGTTCCTGGGCGATGCCTGGGATCTGGTCGCCCGTTTCGCGCCTGGGGCGCGATAGGGGCGAACCCACGCTCGGCTTCTTCCCTGGGCGCTTTCAGCCAAGCGGGAATGAATCGCCGTGAGTAGATCCACGCCATGCGTGGATGTGGTGCCGAGCAGCCGAGCTCGGCACCATCACGCCTCAGTCCATCAATACGTCGCGCACTGCCGCCAGCGCACCGGCTCATCCACGCCGGGGCGGGCGTTGAGCTGCACGCGCACGTTGCGCAGGGCGGGGTAGCGCAGCACTTCCTGGCACACGCGTGGCCACACCGTTTCCAGTTCACCGGTGCGGTTGATGGCCAGCGTCTGCCGGGTCAGCCAGACGCCGCTGGCGATGCCGGATTGCCCCGCCAGCGCGCGGGCCAGTTCGGCCTGGTAGCGGTCCAGCGTGGCAGCGTCCGGGTTGGGATTGCTGCGCGTGTCGTCGCCATTCTGCGGCGCGGCTGCGGCGACCATGGGAGCGGGCGCATTCGCGGCGCTTTCCGGCGCGGCGGGCGTCGGCACAGGACGTGCAGCCGGCGGCGCTACAGGTGCAACGGCCGGTGCTGGGACCGAGTCCGCCTGTTCCGGGCGCAGGCCCTGCAGGCCAAGTCCGACCAGCAGGCCCAGCGTCACTGAGGCCAGTGCGGCAATGGCGATGCGGCGCAGCGCCTCATGGCGGGCGATCGCGCGCACGCGGGTCTCAACATCGGCCGGCAGGTAGGGCTGCAGCAGTGGCCACAGGCGAGGACCATCGATTACTTCCACTGCCTGCTTTTCCGCCGCGCCCAGGCCATCGCGTTCAACCCGGCCTTCGGTGATCAGCATGCCGCCCTTGGCGCCTGCCAGTCGCGCGGCAGCACCCAGTTCGTTCACCGCAGCGGTGCCGATGCGATAGGCCAGGCCGTGCTTGCACGACACCCGCCAGGTGTTCGGTCCATCGCTGAGCAGGAAATCGCTGCTCGGCTCGCGGCTTTCCTCGCTCGGATCCTGTAGTTCACGCAGGCCGCGCTGCTCGCGCAGCATGCGCTTGATCAGCGTGGAGAACTCACGCCAGTGCATGCCCGCCAGGGCCTGCAGGCCCAGTTGCATTTCGGTACGTCGACGCTTGAACCACCACAGGTACACGGTGGCCAGGGTGCAGGTAAGCAGGGCCGACAGCAGGGCCAGAATCCAGGGAAGCATGCAGGGCGACGACGGAAGGGGCGAAAACGGAAGCCCACAGTGTAAAGGGCCGACCGGTTGATTGCGTCAGGGTGTTCCCGACAACAACCGTGATGCAGCCCGCAGATCTGCATGCGCCAGACACGAAAAAACCCGCCAATCCTGAAGCCGTGAGGGGAGGGAACAAACGGCAGCCGAAGCGATTGGCGGGTTCTACGCGATTGTCAACGAAAATTTATTGCGTTGCAACAAAGGCGGTTCAGGGCGTGCTGCCCGGCGACTGGTGGCTGCCCGGCGAGGGGGCGTCCACGTCGGTGGAGGCACGGTGTTCGAGCTTGGCCAGGCGTGCGGTCAGGGCATCGATGCGGGCTTCCAGCGCGGTTACCTGATCGGCGGTCGGCACGTGCAGTCGCTTGAGTACGCCCTGCACCTGGTCATCGAAGGCCTTGTTGACCTTGTCCCAGGTTCCGGACGCCTTCTCGCGGGCTTCGTCCAGCGAGTGCTCGACGTTGTCGCGCCAGCCCGGTTCCTGCTCGCCGCTGCGTTCACGGCGGCGGGCTTCCCAGGCTTCGCCTTCCTTCACCAGGCCATCGAAGAACCGGCCTCCCTCTGCCTGCGCGCGCCCCAGGGCGCCCAAACCAGCCAGCCAGACCTGCTGTGCCGAATCGCTCAGCTTGCGCGAAAAGCGCTCTGCCTGGTCGCCGAAGCCGGCATCGTCGTCGCGGCGATCGTCATTCTCGTAACGGTTCATTGCATTCCCCGTGGGAGTTGGGCCTATCCCCGAGAGTAGCGCGGCGCGCCGTTGCTGGGCCGTGATGGCCGCAGCGCAGGTTCAGCCCAGCTTTTCCTTCAACACGCGCTGGATCTCGCTTTCCACCATGCCCTTCATTGCCGACAGCAGGAAGCCCAGCTTGGCCGTGACCCGCACCGCGCCCGGCTGCAGTTCGATCGCGCCGTCCACGCCATTGCCGGAGAAATTCAGCACGTCGGCGGCCCACGACGACTTCAGGCCGAAGCGTTCGCCCAGCTTGGCGGCAACCTGCTCGATCGCTTCACGTGCCTGGGTGTCGGGCAGGGTGTGGGCGTGGCGGACATCGATGGTGGACATGCAGGCTCCTGGCGCAGGGCGGGGATCAATTGAGAGGGCGAGCATTGTGCGCATCGACGGCGCCCACGCCAAGCGCTCATCGCAGGTTCTTCTTCGTGGGCGGCCAACCTGCTAGTCTGCGCCGCGTGCAGAACCTGCTAGTTCACTTCAGTCAACAACAACAGCCCGACCAGCCGCTGCGGCCCGGGGTGCAGCGCATCGTGCGCCAGGCAAACGGCAGCGTGCGTCTCGGTGATGCCGGCAACGGCGCGCTGCTGCTTGCGCAGTTCTGCATGGACGACCGCGGCCTCTGGCTGCAGGTCGGCAACGGTATCCGTGGCATCCATGTGAATGGTCGCCCGGTGCGGCGCATGGCCCTGCTGAGGGCGGGCGACGCGGTCTACGTCGATGGCGTGGAAATGGTCCTGCAGGGCGAGGTCGACACCCTGCTGCAGGCACCGGCGCCGGCAGCCAGCGTCGAAGGCAGCGGTGACGAGCAGCGCCTGCTGCGCGGTGTGGGCGGCCTGCACCACGGCCGCAGCTACCCCCTGTCGCGCGCGCGGGTGATCGGCCGTGGCAGCGATGTAGACATCGAGATCGATGAGCCCGCCTTCGCCGAACAGCACGCGCGGGTGGAAGTCCATGGCGAGCGGGTACTGCTGCGCGACCTGGGCAGTGCCGATGGCACCCGGGTCAACGGCGTTGCCGTACGCCACTGCTGGCTGCAGGCCGGCGACCAGGTCGTGTTCGACGGCCAGCACCGGTTCGTGCTGGAAGTGCCGCACGACCCGCGCCGGCGACCGCCACTGGCCGATGACGAAGGCAGCGACGAAGCCGAACAGGCACCGGTGGTGCCGGTCGCTCCGCGTCGGGTGCGTCGCTGGCCGTGGCTGCTGGGCAGTGCATTGCTGCTGGCAGCCGTGCTCAGCCTGCTGCTCTGGTTCGGCGCGCGCTGAATTCGTTCCGCCGGGCATGGCCCGGCGCTACCGCCCGGACCAACCAGCTTTGGGTAGTGCCGGCCGCTGGCCGGCAACCTCGGTGAACCAAGGTGATTGCAGTTGCCGGCCAGCGGCCGGCACTACCAGTGCCGCCGCGGCAATGGATACGGATGCAACCAAATTTCCCTTGCGCCACAAGGCCGCAAGGCTGGTGCAGTGCGGCATACTAGGGGTCTTGCCCCACAGGTGTGCCATGACGCGCGCGTTCAACTTCAGTGCCGGCCCTGCAACGTTGCCGGAATCGGTCCTGCGCCAGGCGCAGGCGGAAATGCTGGACTGGCACGGTAGCGGTGCCTCCATCGTGGAAATGAGCCATCGCGGTCCGGAGTTCATGTCCGTGGCCGCCGAGGCCGAGGCCGACCTGCGTCGCCTGCTCGACATTCCCGAGGACTATGCGGTGCTGTTCCTGCCCGGTGGCGCCACCACCCAGCAGGCGTTGATCCCGCTCAACTTCGCCAGCCCCGGCCAGCGTGCCGACTACGTGGTCACCGGCCACTGGGGCAAGACCGCAGTCAAGCAGGCCAGCCCCTACGTGGACGTCAACATCGCCGCCAGCAGCGAGGCCGAAGGGTATCGCCAGCTGCCCGAGCGCGCCGGTTGGCAGCTCTCTCCCGACGCCGCGTACGTGCACATCACTGCCAACGAGACCATCCACGGCGTCGAGTTCCGTGATGTGCCCGAGACCGGCAACGTGCCGCTGGTGGCCGACTTCAGTTCGTCCATCGCCAGCGAGCCGCTGGACGTGCGCCGCTACGGTGTCATCTATGCCGGTGCGCAGAAGAACCTGGGCCCGGTCGGCATCGCGGTGATGATCATCCGTCGCGACCTGCTGGAGCGTAGTGGTCAGCCACGCGCGGACATCTTCGATTACCGCTCGCACGTCGCCCGCGATTCCATGCTCAACACCCCGCCCACCTGGAACTGGTACCTGGCCGGTCTGGTGTTCAAGTGGATGCTGGCCGAAGGTGGCGTGGTCGAGTTCGCCAAGCGCAACGCCGCCAAGGCCGCGCTGGTGTACGGCGCCATTGATGCCTCCGGCGGCTTCTATCGCAACGAGGTCGCCCATTCGGCTCGCTCGCGGATGAACATCCCGTTCTTCCTGCCCAGCACCGACCTCGATGCCCGTTTCGTCGCCGATGCCAAGGCCGCCGGCCTGCTGGCGCTGAAGGGTCACAAGGTGGTCGGTGGCATCCGCGCCTCGCTTTACAACGCCATGCCGCTGGCCGGGGCGGAGGCGCTGGTCGCCTTCATGGCCGATTTCCAGCAGCGTCACGGCTGAGCAATGAACGGCGCGCATCGTCGGGTGCGCGCCCCGCAACAAGGAATTCCGATGGCAAGCAAACCCAGCAAGAAGGCGTCGAAGAAGGCCGAGCCGGCCAAGGACAGCGCCACTTCCAAGCCCAAGGGCAAGTCGAAGGCAACCGCGGTGCCGACCATGGCGCCACTGGCACTGGCCGATGTGCGTTCGAAGATCGACCAGATCGACCGTGACATCCAGAGCCTGATCGCCGAACGCGCACAGTTCGCCCACCAGGTCGGCAAGGCCAAGGGCAAGCTCGCTGCCGCCGTCGACTACTACCGCCCCGAGCGCGAGGCGCAGGTCCTGCGCATGGTGGTGGATCGCAACGAAGGCCCGCTCAGCGATGAGCTGCTGGTGCACGTCTACCGCGAAATCATGTCGGCCTGCCTGGCCCAGCAGGAGCCGTTGAAGATCGGCTACCTCGGTCCGGAAGGTACCTTCAGCCAGCAGGCCGTGCTCAAGCATTTCGGCCGCTCGGCGCTGGGCCTGCCGATGGCCAGCATCGAAGAAGTGTTCCAGGAAGTGGAAGCGGGCAACGCCGATTTCGGCGTGGTGCCGGTGGAAAACTCGGGGCAGGGCACCATCCAGATCACCTTGGACATGTTCCTCACCTCCAACCTGAAGATCTGCGGCGAAGTGGAACTGCGCGTACAGCAGTACCTGATGTCGCGCAGTGGCCGCATCGAGGACATCGAGCGCGTCTACGGCCATCCGCAGTCGTTCATGCAGACCTCGGCATGGATGCGCGCCAACCTGCCCAAGGCCGAGAAGATCCCGGTGGCCAGCAACGCCGAAGGGGCGCGCCGTGCGCGCAACGCCGACGATGCAGCGGCCATTGGCGGCGAGAGCGCCGGCCATGTGTACGGCCTGAAGAAGGTCGTCACCAAGCCGATCCAGAACGATGCCGACAACACCACCCGTTTCCTGGTGGTGGGGCGCAACATCTTCCCGACCTCCGGCCATGACCGCACCTCGGTGCTGGTGTTCATTCATGACAAGCCCGGCGCGCTGTTCGATGTGCTCAGCCCGTTCGCGCGCCATGGCATCAGCATGAACCGCATCGAATCGCGTCCCTCGCACCACGGCAAGTGGGAATACGGCTTCTTCATCGACCTGGCCGGTCACATCGACGACGCGCCGATGCAGGCCGCACTGGCCGAACTGGAAGCGCACTCGGCGCAGATCAAGGTGCTTGGCTCCTATCCGGTAGCCGTGCCCTGATCCCTGCTGCGGCGGCTGCGGCCGCCGCCCCTGATGCACCGCCGGCGAGCCGGCGTTTACGGAACCATTCAACGATGAGCAACGCGCAGCACTGGATCGCCCGCAAGGGCCAGCCCCTGCAGGGCAGCCTGACCATTCCCGGCGACAAGTCGGTCTCGCACCGCTCGGTGATGTTCGCCGCGCTGGCCGATGGCACCTCGCATATCGAAGGCTTCCTGGAAGGCGAAGACACCCGCGCCACCGCGCGCATCTTCAGCCAGCTGGGCGTGCGCATCGAAACCCCCAGTGCGTCGCAGCGCGTCGTGCACGGCGTCGGCATCGATGGCCTGCAGGCACCCAGCGCACCGCTCGACTGTGGCAATGCCGGCACCGGCATGCGCCTGCTGGCCGGCCTGCTGGCCGGTCAGGCATTCGACTGCACGCTGGTCGGCGACGAATCGTTGTCCGGCCGTCCGATGCGCCGCGTCACCGGTCCGCTGTCGCAGATGGGCGCGAAGATCGACACCGAGGAAGACGGCACGCCGCCGCTGCACGTGCATGGCGGGCAGACGCTGCACGGCATCGACTTTGCCTCGCCCGTGGCCAGTGCGCAGATCAAGTCCGCCGTGCTGCTGGCCGGCCTGTACGCGCACGGCGAAACCAGCGTGACCGAACCGCACCCGACCCGCGACTACACCGAGCGCATGCTGTCCGCGTTCGGCGTGGACATCGCGTTCTCGCCGGGCAAGGCCCGCCTGCGTGGTGGCCAGCGCCTGCGCGCGACCGATATCGTCGTGCCGGCTGACTTCTCCTCGGCCGCGTTTTTCCTGGTCGCGGCCAGCATCATTCCCGGCTCCGAACTGCGCCTGAAGCAGGTCGGCCTCAATCCGCGCCGTACCGGCCTGCTGCACGCGCTGCGCCTGATGGGCGCGGACATCACCGAACAGAACCCGGCAGAGCAGGGCGGCGAACCGGTGGCTGATCTGCTGGTGCGCTACGCGCCGCTGAAGGGTGCGCGCATTCCCGAGGAGCTGGTGCCGGACATGATCGACGAGTTCCCGGCATTGTTCGTGGCCGCTGCTGCCGCCGAAGGCCAGACCGTGGTGACCGGCGCCGCCGAACTGCGGGTGAAGGAATCCGATCGCCTGGCCGCGATGGCGACCGGTCTGCGCGCGCTGGGCATGCAGGTGGACGAAACCGAAGATGGCGCCACCCTGCACGGCGGCGTATCGCTGGGCAGTGGCATCATTGAAAGCCACGGTGATCATCGCATCGCGATGGCCTTCGCCATTGCCGGCCAGATCAGCCACGGCGAAGTGCGCATCAACGACATCGCCAACGTCGCAACGTCCTTCCCGGATTTCGACGGACTGGCTCGCAGCGCCGGCTTCAACCTGGCCTGAGGTAGTCCCGGCGCCGCTGCGCTCGCCGGGCATGGCCCGGCGCTACCCTTCGGCGCCTGTTCCGGTAGCTCCGGGCCATGCCCGGCGGAATCCCAACGCGCGCGCAAAAAAAAACGGAGGCCGAGGCCTCCGTTTTCATTTCAGGCGTCAGCCGGCGATCAACGCTGTTCGGTACGGAAATCCACCGGCACGCGTACCACGCTCGCCACCGCACGGCCCTGGTGCATGGCCGGCTCGAACTTCCAACCCTGCACGGTGTTCAGCACGGCACGGTCCAGGTCGCGGCTGCGCTCACCGCTGCGCGACACGATCGCAGCGTCGGTCACGTTGCCACGCGTATCCACGTTCAAGCTGGCAACCACGCTGCCCTGCACGCCACTGCGCAGCGCGGCGGCCGGATAGCTGGGCTTGCTGTTGCTGGCCAGCGGACGCGCCTCACGGTTGCGTACGGCCGGGGCTGCCTTGCGCTCGCTCTGCGCGGGCGCGGCCTGTCGCGCAGCCGGTGCAGGCGCGGTGGCAACCGGCGTTTCCGTGGCCGGCAGCATGCGCTCGCTTACCGGCGCAGGCGCAACGTCGTCATGGCTGGAGAAACGCAGCCAGACCAGTGCCGCGGCGAACATCGCCACGATCAAGGCCAGCCACAGCCAAGGGGAGGTCGAGCGCGGCTCGAGCGCGCCATCCTGCTGCAGTTGCGGCGAATGAAGGTTCTCGTGGGTGGTGGCAGTCATCGCAAACTCCTCACGTCAGTAACGACGCCCAGAGTGTTGCCCGAGGCGGCGTCGCAGCGTGTCAGCATTGCGTCAACGCAACCTGCAAGGTTCAGCTTTTCTGCGGGGAAGCGTTCAGTTACTGCGGCTTGAAGTCGAACGGCACTTCAATGCTGCCCGGCACCGGCTGGCCATTGCTGACTGCCGGGCTGAAGCGCCAGCGACGCACCGCGTCCGTTGCTGCACGGTCCAACTCGCGCGAACCGCTGCGCTGGATCACCGTCACGTTGTTGGGGTAGCCGGTGGCGTCCACCTCCACCCGCACCACCACGCTGCCCGCTTCACCGCGTCGCAGGGCTGCGGCCGGGTAGGCCGGCGGCGGCGACTGTCCGGCAATCGGCATCGGCTGCGCATTGGCGGTTGCCGGTGCCGCAGTGCCCGGCGCGGCCGGAGCGGGTTCAACCGTGGCCGGTGGCGGGGGCGGGGCGGTTTCCACCAGCTTCGGCGCATCTTCTTCGTCCGGCACCGGGGCCGGCTTGGCGTCTGGCATGTCGCTGGAACCTGCGGCTGCGGCCAGCGGCTCGGGCAGCGGTTCCACCTGGGCGGTTTCCTGCGGCGTCTGCGCGGCCGGGTCGGCACGGAAGAATTCCTTGTCGCGTCCGGTCAGCCAGACCAGTACGAACAGCAGGATGCCCACGCCGAAGGCGATGCCGGCGATCTTCAGGGCGTTGCGCGGGATATGCACGGTGAACGACTTGGCAGGCGACGGACGGGGAGCAGACATGGACCAGACCAGTACGGAATGCCTCGATTCTGCCACGGCCGGAATGAACCGGGCGGCAGAATTCCGTATAACAGGCGATAATCCCGTTCCTGTTACCCACCACGACGCCTGCCATGCTTGATCCAGCCCTGCTCCGCCACCAGCCCGCCGACCTCGCCGAACGCCTGCGCACCAGCCGCGGCTTCGAGCTCGACGTGTCTGCCCTGGAGTCACTGGAGGCCGATCGCAAGCGCATCCAGGTGCGTACCCAGGAGCTGCAGAGCCTGCGCAACAGCCGTTCCAAGGCCATCGGCCAGGCCAAGGCCAAGGGCGAGGACGTTTCGGCCATCATGGCCGAGGTTGCCGCGTTCGCCGATGAGCTGAAGGCCTCGGAAGTGGCCCTGGACGAGCTGCGCGAGAAGATCGACGCCATCTCGATGGGTATCCCGAACCTTCCGGCTGATGACGTGCCGGCCGGTGCCGATGAAAGCGAGAACGTCGAGCAGTCGCGCTGGGGCACCCCGCGCCAGTTCGACTTCAAGGTGCTGGACCACGTTGAGCTCGGCGCCCGCAACAAGTGGCTGGACGGCGAGACCGCCGCCAAGCTGTCCGGTTCGCGCTTCACCGTGCTGCGTGGCCCGATCGCCCGCCTGCATCGCGCCCTGGCCCAGTTCATGCTCGACCTGCACAGCGGCGAGCACGAGTACCAGGAAACCAATGTGCCGGTGATCGTCAACGCCGACAGCCTGTACGGCACTGGCCAGCTGCCCAAGTTCGAAGAGGACATGTTCATCACCCAGCTGGGTGAGCAGAAGCGTTACCTCATCTCGACCTCGGAAATCTCGCTGACCAACATCGCCCGCGACGAGATCCTCGACGCCGAGCGCCTGCCGCTGCGCATGACCGCCCATTCGCTGTGCTTCCGTTCCGAAGCCGGCAGCGGTGGCCGCGACGTGCGCGGCATGATCCGCCAGCATCAGTTCGAGAAGGTCGAGCTGGTTTCGATCTGCCGCCCGGAAGACAGCGACGCCGAACACCAGCGCATGACCCGCTGCGCCGAAGTGGTGCTGGAGAAGCTGGGCCTGCCGTACCGCAAGGTGCTGCTGTGCACCGGCGACATGGGCTTCTCGGCCATCAAGACCTACGACCTGGAAGTCTGGCTGCCGTCGCAGGAGACCTACCGCGAGATTTCCTCGTGCTCGAACTGTGGTGACTTCCAGGCCCGCCGCATGCAGGCCCGCTGGCGCAACCCGGCCACCGGCAAGCCGGAGCTGGCGCACACCCTGAACGGCTCGGGCGTGGCCGTCGGCCGCGCGATGATCGCGGTGATGGAGAACTACCAGAACGCCGACGGCAGCATCACCGTGCCTGAAGCCCTGCGCCCGTACATGGGCGGCATCGAAACCATCGGCTGATCAGCCGGTAGCGCCGGGCCATGCCCGGCGGCCTTCTGATGGGTGCCGGCCATGTCGGCACCGCATCCACGCATGGCGTGGATCTACTGAGGCGGTGTGGCATCCACGCATGGCGTGGATCTACTGACGCGGTGCGGCATCCACGCATGGCGTGGATCTACCGAGGCGGTGTGGCATCCACGCATGGCGTGGATCTACTGAGGCGGTGTGGCATCCACGCATGGCGTGGATCTACTGACGCAATGCTGCATCCAGGCGCTGGGGCTTAGGGCTTTGCAGTAGATCCACGCCATGCGTGGATGACGCAATCCATCAACCTGCTACGCGCAGCTTCTCCAGCGGTACCCAACCGGCCTCGCCAGCCGCCGGCACGCACCACGCCCACCCATTGAGCGTGCGCACGCCGCGCAGGTGCTGCCCCGGGTCCACATCAAGCTCCCGCGCGCAGTAATCCTCCGTGGCAAACGCGCCACCCTGCGAATCGCGACCGATCACCGGCGCCGGCACGAACCCCGGCTGCTGTCCCTCGGCCTCGCACAGAAACCAGTCTTCCCAACCCTCGGGCCCCTCATAACGTTCGCCCACCACCAGTGCCTGGCCACGGTGCAGGGTGATCGGGTGCGGAAATTCGCTGCGGTGCGCAGCCATCACGATGTAGTTCATCGCCCCATGGTGGCAAAAAAAAGCGGCCCCGCAAAAGCAGGGCCGCCAGGGTAGGGTGGGCCGGGATGGGGGAGGGAATCCCGGCCCGCGTTCAGCACCCAGACGAGGGAGAGAGGCGCCGAACGCTGGAACGCGTTACGCCGCTGCCACTTCCGCCGGCTCATGCGACGGCAGAGCTGCCAGTGCACCGGCAATGGCGTCTTCGCGATGCTGCGGCGAATAGGCGATGCCCTCGGCACGCACGAACTCGATGTCGTTGATGCCCCAGAAGGCAAACGTCTGGCGCAGGAAGGGCTCCTGGAAGTCCGCCGGCGAATCGGTGTAGATGCCGCCACGGCTGCTGACCACGATCACCCGCTTGCCACCGGCCAGGCCCACCGGGCCGTTCTCGGTGTACTTGAAGGTGCGCCCGGCCACCGCCACGCGGTCGATCCAGGCTTTCAGGGTGGAGGGCACGCTGAAGTTGTACATCGGCGCACCGATCACCACGATGTCTGCGGCCAGGAACTGCTCGAGCACCTGTTCAGCATCAGCGGCCTCGGCCGGGTCGGTCTTGGCCAGCGAGCCGCTGCGCAGATGCGGTACCGGATTGGCGTCAAGATCGCGATAATCAACCTGCAGGCCGTCGATCTGCTGCTTGAACTGGGCCACCACGGCGGCGGTCAGGTGGCGGGAGACGGAGTTGTCGCCAAGCACGCTGGCGTCGATGTGCAGAAGCTTCATGGCAGTACCTATGTTCGGGAGAGGTGGCGGGCTTGCCGCCGACGGAGAGAACGATAGGTTGTTGCATCGGCGGGATAAAGGTGGTTGAATGCCACGTATTGTTCTATCAATGGAACTCGGGTATGCATGACCTGAATGATCTGTACTACTTCGCGATGGTGGTCGACCACGGCGGTTTCGCCGCCGCCGAGCGCGCACTGGGCATCCCCAAGTCGCGCCTGAGCCGCCGTATCAGCCAGCTGGAAACCGACCTGGGCGTGCGCCTGCTGCAGCGCTCCACGCGCCGCTTCGCCGTCACCGACGTCGGTACCAGCGTGCACCGCCACGCCCAGACCATGCTGGCCGAGGCGCAGGCCGCGCGCGAGGTGGTGGATCGCCTCAGCGCCGAGCCGCGCGGCCTGGTGCGCGCCAGCGTGCCGGTGTCGCTGGCGCAGATGCAGCTGCCCAAGCTGCTGCCCAAGTTCCTCGAGCAGTACCCGAAGGTGCGGCTGCAGCTGAACATCAGCAACCGCCGCGTGGACATCATCAACGAAGGCTACGACGTGGCCCTGCGCGTGCGCTCGCGGCTGGATGACGACGGCAGCCTGGTGATGCGCAGCTTCGGCCAGGTGCAGGAACTGCTGGTGGCCAGCCCGAAGTACCTGGACCGCGCCGGTCGCCCGAAGGACCCGGAAGAGCTGGCCAACCACGTAACCCTCAGCATCAGCGAAGACGAGGCGCGCCAGCGCTGGGAACTGCACGGACCGGAAGGCGCGGTGCGCCGGGTGGACCTGCAGCCGCGCGTGGCTGGTTTCGACTTCCCGCTGCTGCAGAGCATGGTCAAGGACGGCTTCGGCATCACCATGCTGCCGGAAACCGTCTGCGCCGATGCCGTGCGCAACGGCGAGCTGGAAGTGGTGCTGCCGGACTGGTCGCTGCCGCAGGGCGTGTGCCATGCCGTGTTCGCCTCACGCCGCGGCCTGCTGCCGGCGGTGCGGGTATTCATCGACTTCCTGGCCGAACACCTGCCGCCGCAGCTGGAGGCCTCGCGCCTGGATTGCGGTGGCGCCTGCGAGAAGGCCAAGGAGCGGATCAAGGCCAGTGCGCTGGGTGCGTTGGCGGTGGACGCGGGCTGAGTCCAGGCCCGACGGAACAACGGTCTTGGGCAAATCGCCCGGCCGTGCGAGAATGCGTGCCCGGCCAGCAGGCTGGGCCGATACGGAGAGATGGCCGAGCGGTTTAAGGCACCGGTCTTGAAAACCGGCGAAGGGTCAAACCTTCCGTGGGTTCGAATCCCACTCTCTCCGCCACATGCATTTGGGAGCGACGATCAGGTTGCACTCGTGCAGGAGAAACTGGGTCTCTAAGGCGCGGGGCATAATAATTGAATCGCATAGATGCCTCCGTTACGGCGAATCTTCAACTTGCCAATCAATTTTGTTTAGCATTGATGATTTTATAGGTCGCTTTTCATCCCAAAATATCATTGAGTTCATAAGCTCAAGCGAGGATGGGCGAGTAATTTTGTTGAATGCACTTTCTGCGTCAGTTCTCGACTCGAATGATACAAAGCAGACTGTGTCGTCAAACATTATTGGCTGATTTGCATGCGGGCCAATGAGTCTGAATTCCAGTTTTTTATATAGCCCGCAAATTGCCACCTTCCAAGGCAGGAAGGAGTATTCTCCAATCCCGAAAATGGAGAATCTATGGTTGCTTTTGTAAATTGAACTCCCGCGAGCATCGAGTGCATCGCCATGTTTGTTCAAGTAGGCCCAAGTTTTTGGGGCATCGATCTTTATGTGGGCAGTGTCTTCGCCCGTCCTGTTCTGCGTGACCAACACATATTTTGAGCGCCATCCACGTCCTGAGCCAATGTCTGATCCTTTCATGAGTGGGAAAAGGTACGTATCTTCGATATCTACAAGTTCGCCCAGTCCGTTTACAAGTCCATCCTCGGATAGGGTCAGCTCCATGATGGATGACGCGTCATGCTTAACGCCCGATCGCCACTTCTGGGGGCTGCTGCCCACCATATGAGAGTTTTTATCAAATACTGCAAGGTCTCGAACAGAAATTCCTTTGCGGTGGCCGACACGGACCGATTCAGAACTGCTCAGTGATGCGAATACGTCGTATTCGAGTGTCGCCTCTGCCTGCTTGCCACTGAATCTGAGCACGAGTAGGCACGCGTCGACCGATGCGTTGAACTGTTTCTTGGCGTCGATGTTGAAAATCGCCGCTTTATGGAGTCCGATCCCCGATTTTTCGACATACGCAATAATCTTGCGCGCCGTTGCTGATTTCAAAAGCATCGCGATGTCATACTGGCGACCCTGAAGCTCTTTAATGAGTTCGAGCATCATCCACTCTGATATATCAAAATTTGCCTTTCCGGAGATCGCGTCGAATCCCGAATGCTCTTGAAAGTTGGATTTTGTTGGCAAATTTCTGCTGTTCAGCGAGCCCAGTGTGGCGCTAGTTACCCAAGGCAAGTTGCCTAGAATTAATAATTTTCCTTTGTGCTTTCCAGTCTCGATTGCCCAGTTCGTTTCAAAGAAATCTGCTTGGCAAAGACTGATTGACGAGTTTGATTTTACGCTCGGGTTGAGCGACAGCTGGATTAAGTGCTGATCGTTAAGTTCGTAACCGTACACTTTAGCATCCGGGAATTGGATCGATGCTGCAGCTACGAATGCGCCGATCCCGCAGGTCGGCTCAATGACGACATCTGGCGCAATACCCAGGTCCGATATCTTTCGCGTCACTTCCTCAGCAAGTGAGAGGGGGGTCTGGAAGTCGCCAAATTCGATTCTTTTACTTCTAGCGGCCATGGCTTTCTGTGCGCAAATTACTTTTCTGGGTGGTGGGGCTGGATGATGCGCCGGGTTCATCGTATGTGCTAAGCACGGCCATCCTCGTTGAGCAAATCAACTTCCAGTGTCTGGAATGGTATTGTAAGGAAAAAGTCTCGGCGGCGCTGTGGCTGGGTGCGCGTCACTGCCCTTCTTGCTCTCTTCGCCTTCCTAAGTGGATGCCACTAGCACCTCGGCGGGAGTTCTTGTGCGAAAATGGGAGTTGTGGGAGTTAGTTATTCGGCGCAGTCGCGTTCTCGTCCAGCTGGCTTGGTACCAGTGGCGGATTGGGGTGGCGGCTACTTTTCAAGAATTTTCTCTGCATGCAAGTGTAGTCGATTGGAGAAATTCCTATGTTTCTTTTCCTCTTTCATCTTGTATCGCTCATATTCCTTAATTAGTCCAGCATGGAATTCATTCAGCGTCTGGGTTGTGTCAATCTTAAGATCGCGGCAAAGCTGGATTACCCCATGCCCTTGTGCTTCAATTGAAAGGCAATCCCAGCTTAGGTGTTCAACTGGGATTAGGCCTGACTCCTTCTTTATCACAACATCCCCATTTGCTATCTCGTAGTCAACAAAGATGAAGCTAAGCTTTTTACCTTCTTCAAAAACCCACTTTTGGAGTCGATTGATCGAAATTATGTTTGGGGAGTAATTTTTCTTGTTTAGGTTGTTGCTCTTTATGTTTACTGCGTGATCGTCAGAGAGCATGAAGTCGCCAATTGCCTTTCTGGTTGTTGCGCTTTTTCCATGCTTGTCAATTATTAATTTTTCAACTTTTTCGTAGGCATCCATACGTGCTTGTCCCGTTGGCGTTGTTGGGTTCATTCGCGTCGCGTCGTGACGCTTTTTGCCTGCAGCAGCATACGTTATTCTTCTCCTCATTTGGTAGCTCTTGTTTATGATTTGGTTGCGATCCTGTTGGATGGCCTCTATGGAGTGGGCATGTTTCTTGCCCCTGGTGCAGGGGGGCGGAAGTCATGCAGAGTGGCCCTGCCAGTGTTTTGATCGATGAACTGGGAAGGGCGCTACGCCGTGAAATGCAGGAGATATCAAGGTGCCGGCTGACTGACTCAGTTGTCTATTTTTCTTGGCTTCGGCTTGTTGTGGCACAACGGATAACTAGAGCACGACCGGAACGCCCCATGCGGCCCATTGCGGTCCACGAACGCACCCACCTTGCACACCGGGCAGCGCTCTTCATTGATCGCCACACCTGACACGCTCGTTAATTCCACCACGCCGTCCTGAACCAGCTCATCCAGGAACGGCGAGTGCTTGCCCTGCAGGGTGAACATCGCCACCGACCGCCGCGCACGCGTCAGCGCCACGTAGAACAACCGCCGCTCTTCGCCCAGTGGGAAGGTATCGCCTTCGGGCATCGCCAGTGAAAGTACCGGGTCATCCGATCGCAGGCTGGGGAACCCGCGGCTCACCAGCCCCGGCAGAATCACATAGTCGGCCTCGCGCCCCTTCGAGCGGTGTGCGGTCAGGAACTCGACGTCCATCGTGCTGCCAAACGCCGTCTTCCAGTCTGCCGGCAGTGCACTGCGATCATTCCGGTAGCGGCCCAAGATGAAAACCGTCACGCGCCCGCCGCGGCCGCGAGGCACAGCGCCGGACAACAGCTGCTGGTGCAGCTTGGCAAGGTACTGGCGAACACCATCCTGCACCTCCTCACGCCGGTTCATCTGGAACGCCTGCAGCACCGGACCCCTTGCCGGCGTAGCAGAACGAACCGTCTTGGCAATCTGCGCCGGATTGCGGCTGATGAAGCGGCTGGAAACATCACACAGTGCCTGTGGGCAGCGGAACGTCTGCTCCAGTTTCAGCACCTGGCCGTGCCCCATCCATTCGCGGAAACCGGTCATCACTGAAACATCGGCGCCGGCGAAGCGGTTGATCGACTGCCAGTCGTCGCCTACGGCAAACAGATAGCGGCCCGGGCGGTTGACCAGAGCGCGGCACAAGCGGGCGCGGGCGCGCGAGGCGTCCTGGAATTCGTCGGCCATCACCAGTTCGTAGGGCGATTCATAGTGGCCTTGTTCCAGCAGCTCGGCGGCCATGTTCAACATGTCTTCGAAGTCGATGCTGCGTTCGTCTGCCAGCGCGTCGTCCCACGCCTGGAACACGGGTCCGGCGATTTCAAGGAAGCGCCGGTAACGTTCCTTGAACTGATCCTCGGGCATCTGCCGCAGACGCTCGGCCATGTCTTCCAGGCTCAGGCAGTTGCTCTTGGCGTGTGCAATGAAAGTGCGCATCAGCCCGATCAGATCGGCATCGGGCATGGGCTTGGCGCCGGTATCGGGCAGTTCGCGGTCCGGGTTGGGGTCCAGCTCGATGCGTGATTCGCCCAGCCGTTCCGACAGGTGGTGCAGGGCCTCGCCACTGCGTAGCCCGAACGAGGTGGTCTCGACCAGCGCGGTACCGCGTGCGGCATGCTGCTCGCGTTTCCAGCGCACGCCATCGGCGTAGTTGTCGAAATGCTTCGGCGGCTGGCCGTCGGCATCCAGCGCGAAGTGCTCGTGGTACATCTCGGCGTCCGGGTAATAGAAGTCCGGGCGATACTGGCGATGGGTATCCGTGGCGGTGTCGAACTCGTAGCGCCGCTCGTAGTCGTACGCCACGCCGTTGTAGAACAGCCAATCGGCAATCACGCACTCTTCCAGGCTCTTCACCCGTTCGCCCTGCAGGGTGCGGATGTAGGGGTGCCATCTCGGTCGTAGCCATCGGCCAGCATCTGCGCGCCCAGTGGCGGCAGATCGCGCCCGAATACCAGCCGGAACATGTCCCACTGGGTGCGGAAGTGGGTCGAGCGGTCCTTCAGGTCGTCCACCAGCTCGGCCAGCTTGTTGAAGCCCAGCGTTGCATCGATGGCCCATTCGGGAATATCGGGCTTGCGCCCCGTCGCCTTGGCAATGATGGACAGGCCAAGTGCATGGAAGGTGCGCGCCTCCACCACGGTATCGCCCATGCCCAGCCGCTCGAAGGATCGCTGTGCCCGATCTTCCAGCTCTTTGGCGGCATCCTTGTTGAAGGCCAGCATCACGATGCGCTCGGGGGCCACAAAGCCACGGTCGATAGCGTAAGCAGCCTTGGCCACCATAGTGGAGGTCTTGCCGGAGCCGGCTGAGGCGACCACCTGCACGCGGTTGTCGAAACAGATGACCGCGCGGGCTTGTTCTTCGGTAAGCGGCTTGCTCTCCACCCGTTGCAGGAAGTTCCTGGCCAGCACCAGCTCGCGCGTTGCCATGGACGCGTTGGCCTCGGCCCAGACGGCCGGCCAATCCAGTTGCCAGTCGTGCAGGGCGTCCAGCGCGGCACGGTGGCTGTGCGCGTGCAGGTCTTCGTGTACGGCGTCGTCGAGGAACAGCTGCTGCAGCTCGGACGGCTGCAGGGGCAGGGCGGGGCGCTCGGCCAGCAGTGCTTGCTGCTGTTCGTGGGTGATCCATCGGCGGTCGGCGCTGGCGCGGTCGGTCAGGGCGTCTGCCTCGGCCAGCCAGCAGTAGATCTGCGCGAGGATGTCTGCAAAGAGCGCTTTCCGACCGCGGGTCGTGCAGGTAAGCAGGACCTGCTGCACGGCGGCCGAAAGCTGGGATGCTTGGCGGTTGGGCAGGCCATCGACGGACACCGTGTGATGGTCTTCAGTCTGCAGCTCGACCCGGGCCCAGAACAGGCCCGGAATGACCCGTACGCGCGTATCATCGTCCACGTGCTGGCGGTAGTGCTTGCCACCCATGCGAATCTCGATGTATTCGCCTTCCAGCCGCAGCAACCAGTGTGCTGAGCGGGTCAAACGCTGGCCCCAGCCCGAGGGGCGCCATTCCATAAACATCCAGAAACTGCCTTGCATACGTCAATGGGCGTAAAGTGCCCTTACGAGCCAATGATAAGCGGGCTTGGTGTCGCTTGCGGCTTGTACCGCCTCCGTCTGGGCGAACGCAGGCTTGCACCGGGTTACCATGGGGCCCGCAACCCGAGCTCGCCGTCGTTCAATGGTTGCAATCCAGGAAGGATTCCCATGTCGAAGCTGATGCAGCATTTCCCGCGCCGAATCCGTGTGTTGGCCGTCGCGCTGTTGGCCGCAGCACTGCCCGCCGCTGCGCAAGCAGCCGTCCAATCATTGGCGTGTGGTCTCTGGTCGGAAGAGGCTGACGGGACCTGGGACGCCCTGCGCTATGTGGATGGAGCCACCGGGGCTACGGAATCGCGCGACACCTATCAATGGACATCGAAGCAGGTCTCTTTCGGCACCGGTGCCTCGTTCAGTTGGAACCTGACCTACCACTGGCCGCGTGATGCGATCCGTCAGAAGGCCGTTCCCGAGCGCGACGTGGTTGTAGGCATGGAGTTCCGGTTCAACGCAAAGGAGATCGGCCAGCCACTGAAAGACCCGGGGCATACGTGGATTCATCTGTACCGCTCCGCCGATCCGGCCAGACGGTTCTCGGTTCACTCCACCAGCCTGACCAACACCATGGACTGGACGCGCCTTCAGGATGGAGGCCTGTATGGACGAGCGTTGTTGTCGTTGGACACGGTGCTGGCATTTGGCACGAACCTGGACGCCCTTGTCTGGAACATCCGTCGTGGTCCCGATCCGCTGGGAGTGACTCAGTCCGAGTTTGCGGGCGCGCTGCCCGTGTCAGCGATGCGCGGCAAGATGGCGCGGGTTCCGCAACTGCGCGTAGCGCTGGACCGCAAGGCGGCGAACTTCCGCAGTGAATGCAAGGCGCCCATCATGATGGGGCAGTAGTGACCGTGGCCATGCCCCATGCGCGCCCGTAGCAGTCTGTGGCGGAACGCGTCGAACCTGTAGGCGGGTCGTGATCTGCATGATGGCGGCGCTTTGGGTAATCCGATCGTCGTAATCGGCCATGCCGTGGGCGACGGTCGACTGCTCCGGTGCGTGCGCTTCGTCACGGCTCCACTTCGCAGAAGGCCCCGGCTGTCGCAGGCTGCACACAATGCTGTCTCTGCCTCTTTTCAGCGCCGGACGGCGCGCGAATCATGGCCTCGCCAAGGCACCTGCCTGGGCCGGGATTGGCGTCCCGAACTTACGTATCACTACGGATCGTGTTGCAGCCGCAACTGTAATCACGACAATGCACCGTCTGCCAGTCCATGGCGGGCGGTGCGTGGGGATCTCTCGATCCGCCGGCTTTAGTGGTACGTATCCGGCACGCCAACCCGCACCGTCCGCCACCTTGCATCTGCAGGTGGCCATACCGTGAGGTTGCCGCCATGTCTGACCTGCTTCCCGACTATCCCCGTCTGCACGCGCTGCTCGGCGATGCCGTGCGCGATCTTCCCAATGCTCTCGCCGAAAAGATGGAAGACGCACTCAGCGATGCAGCCGAGTCCGCGCCTCCCTCGGCGTTCTTCACGTTCCTGCAAGGCCATGGCAAAGGCCACCGTGCCGACGGCACACCGTGGGCCGAAATCCGCCTCACGCCCGGTCGCGCTTTCGACTTGGCCTTGGCCACCCGCAGCGCATCGGGCATCACCGCGCTCACTGCCATGTTGCACGCCGCACACGTAGCGCGGGAGAACGACGATCCGGGCTCCTATCCTTCGGCAGCGCTGGTCGATGGTCTGTTTGATGCATGCGAAGCACTGTCGCTGCAGGTAGAGCGCTGTCTTGTCCCTTGACTTGCCGGCGCATTGCCACGGACAGGATGAGGGCGGTGAACCCGTGCTTCCCGCCCTCTGATCCGCTGGACTCTCAGGTAAACTCTGGGAAAACGATCTGGGGAAATGGATGAGGAACGTCGTAGCGCTGACCTTTGCAGCCGCTCTTTTCTCGCTGGCCGGATGCTCCACGGTGCCAGTGACGGAGGCCCAGGCCAAACCGATCCCTTCCGAGCGGGTCTACCTGCCGCAGTACTTGCAGAAGTCTGCTGAGCGCTCGGCGACGATCTATATCAGCCGTGACAAAGGTTACTTTGGCTCCGGTTGCTCGCATGACATCTCTCTCAACAACGAGAAGGTGATGGCAATCAGGCAGGGCGAGGCAGCTACGCTCCATGTTGTTCCGGGAGCCTACTTCCTCAAACTGGAAACGGGCGGTGGTCTCTGCCCGAACATTTCCACCTCGCAGAATCTGACGCTGGGCGCTGGCGAGCGTCAGGTGTACCGCGTGCTGCTTCCCTCCGACGGTAATCTTCGCCTGACCCGAGACCAGTAAGCTGCGGGGCATTTTCCCGGCAAAGCCGACGCGCTGCCTCTTGTAGCCCTTGCACGGATCGCAGAGGAACATTCCCCGATGGAATTCGAGCACCGGATAACCTGGTCAACTGGATGTTTCGAAGCCACTGCCCTTAGGCAGGGATGGCGTTTCGATGCCAGTCAAGGACTTTGGCGGATCGACATCAACCGGGTAGAAGCGCACCTGCAGAAGGATCTGGCCGCCCAGGAGTTCGGTACCGCCGTTACCCGTTTCATTTTCGGATTTGAGATGCATCGCATGGGCGGTGTGCTGGACGATGAAGCCGTTCTGCAATCCATGGCGGCGACACGCGATGTAACGCGCTATTACCGATCCAAACACGCGTTCCTGGCGGTTGGTCAGCTTGAATGGACGCAGGTCTGCCATCTCGATGCAGTCGCTCAATGGGTTGCCTATAGCTCCACTCTACTGTACGCGGTCGACAACTGGAGTCGCCAGTCACGCAAGCCGAAGGACTTTGACGTCTCCTCATTCCGTACAGCGATTCAGCAGAGCCTGCAGGCGCTGACAGAGGATCAATACGCTGTCGATCCGGAATCAATGGACCTTTCACCGCCCGAGTGGGATGAAGCTGGTCGATTCATTCACCGGAACCTGGATCCCGGGTCGCTCGATCGTTGAGCAGTCTGTGAACCGGAGGACCGAGGTCACGCCGACTTCGGAAGTGTTCGAAATGCCTGAAGCGATATTCCCGGGGCCTGTTCCACCGATCTCAATCTTTCTATAGTGGAGCCAAACCCTGCAATGGAATGGCCCGATGCACCCGATGTCCTCCGGCCGGTGCCTGGCACTCGCAATCGCCGTCGCTGTGAGCGCCAGTGCCTGCGCACGACCGCCATCCACCGAACACGAAAGGAATCCCACCATGTCTGGCGCAACGCAGACCGGCCGTACCCTCAACGGCCACACCTACACCGACGCGCCCGTGGATGTGAAGCTGGGGCCGAATACCTTCCGCATCCCTGCCAATTATCTGGACAGCCAGATTGCGCCTTGGCCGGGGGAGGGGGTGACGCTGGTTATCGAATGGCCTGACATGAAGCCGACCGCGCCGGGCGCAAGGGCGAATCCGAGGACCAATGATTTCCGCAAGGAGATCGCGGTGGCGGTGAACTACATCGACAGGATTCCAATCGAAACGTCGCTTGCGCGACTGTCGTCCAACGAGGCCATCACCGAGGAGGGATCGGTGGAACGTGGTGATCCACGGGCACGCCTGGACCTGCGGATTGCCCGGCCAGCGACGCTGGGGCTGGTCCCTTATGCCATCGATGAAGAGAAGATGGCCCGCTATTCAAAGGACTACGAGGCCCGCTACGGCAAGCCTCCTGTTCGAAACCCGGCCTATGAAGATGACTGGTATGTTGCGCGCAACGAAGATGGTCAGCTCACCACATTCATAAAGTGCGAGACGACCTCGTTCCGGGGTGATGGCGTGCGCCTGGAAGGCGATCAGGTCATCGACCTCGACGACCCGGTGGCGGCAGGATGTACGCACTATTTCGTGGATGTCGAGAACAAGCTCTCGATCACCTTGAACTACAAGCGGGCATTCCTGAAGGACTGGAAGCGCATGGAAGACGCGGTACGGGATGCCTTGGCACGCACCAAGGCCAGGTGATCCGAAGACAATTCAAGGAGTAAGTCATGGGTGGACTGACCCAGAAGGACATCAGGATCCTCACTGCCTATGCGGATTCGGGCAACCGGGAGCTCTACTGGAACTATCTCTCGCAACTTCCCGGTGCAGACGGTTATGGAACGCTGGCGTTGGGTGTTGTGCGCAACGACAGCCTGCCCGGGCGGGTGGCAAACAGCTACGCCCAGGAACATGCGAGAACGCAGCACGACGATGGTTCACGCTTCCCCAATGCGGTGTTGAGTGAACGGCAATGGGAAGCCTTCGGACAGAGTCTGCTCAAGCAGGACCTCGTGTTGCGGCAGTACTGGTCGCAGCAGCAGCGCCCGGATCTTGCCTTGAACCTGCCCGGCAAGGATGTGATGACCGCGCACGACCGTGCGTTCGAGCAGCATCGCCTGGATCCCAATTGCTGGACACCCCGCGTGCTGCTTCAGGCCGCACTGGAAAAGAGTGGCCCGCAGAAGCTGGAGCAGATCTGGACCAACATGCTCGACAACGATGGGGCCGGACTCCCGCGGGTGGGAAGTACCAGCCGCGATGCGATCACCCAGATGGGATTGAGCAAGGGGAGCCAGTACCTCGGCACGCTGACGTTCCATGAAGTCACCCAGGCCCTGGGTGGCCGCTCCTCGGTCGACCCCAACGTCATTGGCGGCCTCAATTCCTACGCGTTGTACTTTGAAAAGGACAGCAAGTGGGTCAGTGTCACCTCCGGCGGTGGGCACAGTTCGCTGCGCGAGTTCACCGATCCGGCCCGCATCGCCGAACTCAACGACGCGCGCGAAGTCCGCCTTGAGCGCCAGCAGAAGGCCACCCACTTCCACCCGGAAGATCCCTACCGCTCCATCACCCGCAGCCCGCTCACTGCATCGGTCGATGGCATGCCAGACCCCCAGCGTTCGCCAACGCGTCTGGCAGACATTGGCCCGGACCACGCCGAGTACAGTCTGCTGCAGCAGGTCAGCGGGCATGTCGCCGGCATCGATGCCAGAGCAGGACGCACGCCGGATGAAAGCAGTGAACGTCTGACCGCCAGCGTGATGGTCCTGGCCCGGCAGAACAACCTGGACCGTGCCGACCATGTGCTGCTCAGCGCGCAGACGGCGGACAGCCCAGCTGGCCGCAACGTGTTCGTGGTGCAGGGCGAGATGAACGACCCGGCACACCTGAGGGCTTCCATGCCCACCGATGTGGCCGTGCAGACGCCGGTAGAGCAGTCGTTGCAGCGTCTGGAGCTGGCCAGTGCAGAACGGCAACAGGCCCAGTCCCAGCGTCAGCAGCAGGAACTGGACAACCAGGTGCGCGAGCATCCGGCAATGCGCCTGGCATAGTGCACAGCAAGGGGCAGTGGGGTATTCCCATTGCCCCCGCACCCGTCACTTGCCCGGTGCGTCGGCAGTCTGCGCCGCCACCATCGCCTGCTGCATTTCCTTCAGCGACAGGTAGCCATCGCCGTCGGTATCCAGCCCCGTGAAGTACTTCGCGATTTCCGGCACCACGGCCGCTTCTTCCTTGCTGATCTTTCCGTCCTTGTTCTTGTCCATCGCAGCGAACGCGGCATCGATCGAGTCAGCCTGCTTGCTGAAGCGTGCCTGCTGATACGTGGCAAACTCGGCCTTGTCGACGCGACCGTCCTTGTTGCTGTCCATCGCGGTGAAGGTGGAATCGATATAGGCCTGTTTCGGGTCGGCTGGCGCAGCCTGTGCAAGCAGCGGGGCGGCGCACAGCGCAATCAGAAGGGTGGTCTTGTTCATACGCATTGCGTGTAATCCTTCAATGAGGGGAGATCAGCGGCAGGGGTAGGTGTAGCCATCGCGGTCGCGATAGCTGTCGGTACGGCGGTCGTAGTTGCCGTAGCGGTTCATGCAGTAATCGGCGCGCTCGCGTGTTTCCCGCTCGCGCTTCGCCGCTGCCGCGATCACGCCCGCCACCACAGCCGCGCCCACGACGCCCACCACCACGCCCGTGGTCTTGGCATCGTGCCGACGCTCACGCTCACGCTCACGCTCACGCTCCCGCTCGCGGCGCTGCCAGTCATCGCGCTCGCGGTCACGATAGTCCTGGTTCCACTGCGGGTTGTAGCGGTCGCCACGCTGCGCATGGGCATCGCCCGAGTAGGGCAGCAGTACCAGCAGCTGCGCGGTTGCTGCCAATAGCAGCGCATTTCTTCCTGTTTTCAGAAACATCATCCAGCTCCTGTGCGGACATTGTCGGTAGCTGCAGTACACACCGCAGACATTGCGCGAACCTGCCGTCACCGCAGGCAATTGCGGTGATTACCGGACCAGCGCTTCCACCGGGTCCAGCTGCGCCGCGCGACGTGCCGGCAGGAAGCCGAAGCCGATGCCGATCAGGCTGGAACACGCGAATGCCGCGATGATTGAATTCGCTGAAAACACCAGGCTGAAGCCCACGTCGGCCAGTGCCAGCACTGCGCCCAGCAGCAACGCCACACCAATGCCCAGCACACCACCAAGCAGGCACACCAGCACCGACTCGATCAGGAACTGCTGCAGGATGTCGCTGCGGCGCGCGCCCACGGCCATGCGTACGCCGATCTCACGCGTGCGCTCGGTCACTGATACCAGCATGATGTTCATCACTCCTATACCGCCCACCACCAGCGCGATGGCAGCAATGGAGCTGATCATCATGGTGAGGATGCCGGTGGTCTGTTCAATCGAGTGGCGGATCTGCGCGTTGTTGCTCATGTAGAAATCGGTGCTGCCATGACGGCGCGTCAGCAACCGTGCAATGGCCTGCTCGGCCGCTTCCATGCTGATCGCATCGGATACGCGCACGGTGATGCTGGACACATGGCTCTGGCCGAGCATCCGTGCCATGGCGGTGGTGTAGGGCATCCACACCCGCAGCAGCGAGGCGTCGCCGGCGGCGCCGGCGTCCTTCTTCACCACACCCACCACGCGCACCGGCACGTTGCCCAGCAGCAGGGTCTGCCCGATGGGCTTCTCGGCTGCGGCGAAGAAGCGCGCGCGGGTGTTGGCATCGATGATTGCCACCTGCTGGTAGCCAGCCACACCCTGCGCGCCGAAGAAGGTGCCTTCGCCCAGCTTCAATCCATGCACGCGGAAGTACTGTTCGCTGACGCCCTGCACCTGCACGCTGGCAGAGCGGTTGCCACGCATCGCGGTACCCGTGGTGGCTACGCCAGGGGTGGCACTGTCCACGAACGGTTGCCCGGCCAAGGCCACGCTGTCACCCGGGGTAAGGGTCTCCACCCGCGCCGCGTGCAGGTCGCCAAAGCCGGAGCCTGGATAGATCTCGATGGTGCTGGTGCCCAGCGAAGAGATGTTGGACAGGATGGCCTGCCGCGCGCCCGTACCCAGCGCGACCACCGAAACCACCGAGGCGATGCCGATGATGATTCCGAGCATGGTAAGGAAGGTGCGCATGCGATGTGCATTCATGGCGCGCAGGGCCATGCGGAAGGCCTCGGAGAAGCGATCACGCACGGCCTGCCAGCCGATGCGATCGTTGCGTTGCGGCATCGCGGTCGGCGCCATGCCCGCTGCCGAGCCAGCACCCGTGGCACGATCATCGACAATCCGACCATCGCGGATCTCGATGATGCGCTGGGCGTGTTCGGCCACCGCCATGTCATGGGTCACCAGCACCACGGTGTGGCCTTCGGCATGCAGTTCGCCGAGGATCTTCATCACTTCCTTGCCCGACTGTGTATCCAGGGCGCCGGTCGGTTCGTCGGCGAAGATCACCGCACCGCCATTCATCAGTGCGCGGGCAATCGACACGCGTTGCTGCTGGCCCCCCGACAGCTCGCCGGGCAGATGTTGCATGCGTTCCCCCAGGCCCAGCCGCGCCAGCAGTTTGGCGGCCCGCGCGTGGCGCGCGGGGGAGGGCATGCCGGCATAGATCGCCGGCACTTCCACGTTGCCCAGCGCGGTCAGGTCGGCCAGCAGGTGGTAACGCTGGAAGATGAAGCCGAAGTGTTCGCGGCGCAGTTCGGCCAGTTCATCGGGCGACATCTGCGCGGTCTGGCGTCCTGCAATCTGGTATTCGCCGGCAGAGGGCCGATCGAGGCAGCCGAGTATGTTCATCAGCGTCGACTTGCCCGAGCCGGACTGGCCGACAATGGCCACCAGTTCACCGGCATGGATGTCCAGGTCCACACCGTCCAGTACCACCAGCGTCTGCTCGCCGGCGGCGAATTCACGGCGCAGCCCACGTACGCTCAGCAGAGGCTCGCTCATGGGGGCGCTCATCGGGGCTGCGCGGGTGCGGCGGCGTCTTCGTCGCCGGCTTGAGCCAGAACGACCTGCTCGCCTTGCTTCAAGCCGCTGCGTACTTCCACCTGGATCTGGTCATCCAGCCCGATGGCGATGCGCCGCGCCACGGCGCGCCCGTCTGCACCGCGAACCTGTACGCTGTAGCTGCCATCGCCGGCCCGCGCACCCAGCGCGGCGGAGGGAATGGTCAGCACGTTGTGGGCACGGCCGAGCACGATGCGTACCTGGGCGGTCATGTAGCTGCGCAGGCGCCCATCACTGTTGTCCACATCGAACTGGCCGTTGTAGTACATGGCGGTACGGCTGCCGGCGGACAACGCCGGTGACGTGAGGCTGGATGCATCTTCGTTGGTGATCGATTCGGGCGCTGGCGCGATGTCGCGCAGCGTGCTGCTGTAGCGGCGGCCCGCATCGCCAAGGATGGTGAAGAAGGCTTCCTGGCCGACCGTGGTGTGCACAACGTCGGCCTCGGAGATTTCGGCATAGACGGTCATCACGTCCTGGTTGCCCAGCATGACGATGGTGGGTGCGCTCTGTACCGCGTTCACCGTCTGCCCCTGACGGGCGACCACCGCCAGCACCGTGCCATCGGTAGGCGCGGTGATGCGGGTGTATTCCAGATTGGTCTGCGCGATGTCCACCTCGGTCTGCCGCTGCACGATCTCCCCATCCAGCGCTTTGATCTGTTCGCGGGTTGCCTCCACCTTGGCGTTGGCCGCGTCGAAGTCGGCGCGGGCAACCAGCTGCGATGCGACCAGCCGTTGCTGCCGCCGCAGGGTCAGTTCGAACTGGCGCAGATCGGTGGCCAGTGCATCGCGGTTGGCGCGTGCCGTGCGCTGCGCTGCCTGCGCACTCAGCAGTGCATTGCGCTGGGTACGGGAGTCGATGTCGGCAATCGGGTCACCTGCCTTCACCTTGTCGCCCAGCTTCACGTGCAGAGTTTCGATGCGTCCGGAAACCTGCGCGCCCACGCTTACCAGCCGTGATGGCTTCAGGGTGCCGGTGGCTTCCACCACCTGCTCGATGTTCCCACGCACCACGGGCGCGAACTGCAGCGGTGGTGGCGGTGCCGGTCGGAGCCAGAACCAGGAGGCAATGGCAGTGCACAGTACGGCACCGGCGGTCATCAGCAGTCGGCGGTGTTTACGCGGTGCCGTGCTCATTCGCACAGCATCCAGAAGGGGCAGGTCATCGGTGGTCCTCGCGGCAGGAGAGATGCACGCGCCGGGTGCCGGGCGTGGATGGCCGTCGAGTCTCAAGGTGATGGATTGCGTGAACCTTGCGGCGCTGTCGTGGTTGTCAGGTCACTTCCATGGCGATGACCAGCGCCACGGCGACGAACTGCAAGGCACTGCCCAGCACCAGCAACGCGCTGCGCAGACGGTCGGATGTCATGCGCAGGCTGCAGAGCTGGCACAGCGTGCCGATCACCAGCCCTGCGGCAGCGAGTGTGCTGGTCGGCTGCGCGTGCACGCGAGGTATCACCAGCGGGACCCACGCGCTGGCCAGCATCATCCACGCTGCATGCCTGTCGACGTTGCGCAGAGCAGCAGGGAGGGTTCGCGCTGCAGTTGATCGCCATGCGGACAGCGAGTGCAGCACGGCATGTGCGACGACGAAGAGCAGCACTGCGCTGGTCAGGGCTGCGTGTGCATGGTGGTGCGTCGAAACCACCAGTGCACTGCCGGGCAGCAACAGGAACAGCGCGGCAAAAAGGCGCATCAGCACGTTCGGACGCTTCACCGCAGGGATCGCGCGAAGCCACTGTGGCCAATGCGGCAGTCCGCGCGCGCGATCGGCATGCGAGCGTCTATTCCACGCAGCCGCGGTCAAACCAGATGTAGCTGGTGTCGCGCGGGATCGGGTAGAAGAGGAGGGTGGAGGAACTCCTTCGGTCACGTGCAGGCTTCCTGTCAGGATGGAACGCGATGGCACCGCAGATGCCATCGATTCGATGCTGCGCAGCGAACATTGCCGCAACCTTGCCTGTCATCGCTGTCTGCAGCGCACGGACAGGCGGCAGTCACCGATGTGCGGACGTCCTCACTGCTCTACCGCTGGCGCAGAGACAACGCCCGGGTGCTGCGGAAATTCGACGCGGATCAGCGCGCCGCCACCAGGGGCATCCAGAATCGTGACATGGCCACCGTGACGGTCGATCACCTGCCGCACCAGGTTCAGTCCCAGGCCCGCACCGGTCTGGCGTGGGCGCAGTCGCTGGAACGGCTCGAACACACGTTCGCGCTGGTCCACCGGAATGCCGGGGCCATCGTCTTCCACTTCCAGGCAGCTGCCCTGCACCCGCAGGATGATCTGGCGGCCACCGTGCTCGGCGGCATTCAACACCAGGTTGGAGATCACCCGTTCGACCGCGCCAGCCTCACCCAGCACCGGGAAGTGTGGTTCCACCGCCACCGCCACCGTCTTGTCCGACTGGATCAGCAGGGGCGCAAGATCGGCGGCCACCCGTTTGGCCACCCGGGCCAGGTTGAGGGTTTCCTTTGGACCGTCCTCTTCCATGCGGTGAAGGTCCAGCAGCTGCTCGGCCAGGGTCGCCAGACGCGCGACTTCCACGGCAAGGCTGCGCGAAGTCGAATCATCCGCGGCATCGATCTTTACCCGCAGGATCGCGATCGGCGTGCGCAACTCATGCGCCGCTGCGGCGATGAAACGGCGTTGCCGCTCGTGTCCTTCATCCAACCGACCCAATGCATCGTTGACGGCGGTCACCAGCGGCGCGATCTCCACCGGCACCGCGGTCTCGGTCAGGCGGATGCCACGACGGCTGGCCGAGATGTTGCGGGCTTCCTGCGCGATGCGCTCGACACCGGCCAGTGCCCGCCGCACGATGATCGGCGTCAGGATGATGGTGGCCAGCGCCAGCAGCAGGAAGATCGGCAGGGTGATGATGTGCGCGGCCAACGCCATCTGCATGGTCAGCGAATCGGTTTCGCCATGGGCCATGATGGTCAGCTTGCCGGCCGGTCCGCTGTGCTGGCGCACTACCACCGCCAGGCCATCGCTGCGATCACGCCCGCGCAGGTCGCCATAGGGGATGCCATCGAGGGCGCCGACCAGCGAGGCATAGGCCGGTGGCACATGACCGAAGGTGACGTAGTGCCCATGCTCGTCCTCGGCGATGAACCAGGCACCGGGGACGAGCTTCAGCAGTTCCACCAGCTCCGGCGTGTGCTGCACGTACAGTTCGCCGTTGCGGTCGCGGTGCACCGCCTCGGCCGCCACCGGTGCGAAGGTCTGGATGGTGTAGTAGCCACCGCTGTCGGCACGCACCAGCACCATCAGCAGGGCGAAGAAGGCCACCAGCAGGGCCAGCAACTGGTAGATCAGCGTCTTGACGATCAGCGGTCGCTTCAACGACGGGCGACGCGCCATCACTTGCTTTCCCGCATCAGATAGCCAACCCCGCGAATGGCGTGGATCTCCACGCCCGCATCGGCGTCAGCGAGTTTTCGGCGCAGGCGCGAGACGTGCGAATCCAGGGTGTTGGAATGGATGCCGTCGTCGAAGCCATACACCGCCATCTCGATGGATTCGCGCAGCACGGTGCGGCCCAGGCGCCGTGCGAGGGCGGCCAGCACCCGGATCTCGCGCCGCGGCAGCTCCAGCCGCTGGCCGCCCACACTGGCCTCGCCCGAGGCGGGGTCGAACACCAATCGGCCGATGCTGATGGACTCCACCTGCAATCCGCTTGGGCGACGGCCCGCAGCACGGATCCGCGCGAACAGCTCCTCCAGCGCGAAGGGCTTGGCGAGGTAGTCATCGGCGCCTTCATCCAGGCCGGCAATCCGGTCCGGCAACTGGCCCAGCGCGCTCAGCACGATGATCGGCACCCCGGGGTTGCGCTCGCGCAGCACCGAAATCAACGCCAGGCCATCGCCATCAGGCAGGGTGCGGTCCAACAGCACCAGATCGTGCAGGCCGCACAGGGCCGCCTCCCGCGCCAGTGCCAGGGTATTGGCCACGTCCACCACATAGCGCTCGCGCTGCAGGGCAGACTTGAGGGTGGCGGCCAGTTCGGCTTCGTCTTCGATCAGCAGGATGTGCATCAGCAGGGCTTGGGCAGGGTGGGGCCGCAGAAGGACGGTTCGGCACGCGCCGGCACCGTATTACAGGAACATTGCGTGAACATGGCGTGCCCCCGCATCTGCCGGAAGGCCATGGCGGCAGGTGGTGAAGCCGAAGGTTCGGCGCAAGGTTCACGCAATCCAGGCGCTCCAGCCTTGGCGCCCATTCGCAGTTCCCATCCCTGGAGTCACCATGAAGTTGTTCGTTCCGCTGCTGTTCCTCGCCACGCTGACCGGCTGCACCACCGCCAAGATGACCGTCACCCCGGATGGCCGCCGTGGCGTTTCCATCGACTGCAGCGGCTCCAGTTCCTGGAGCGGTTGCTACGAGAAGGCCGGGCAGATGTGCCCGGGCGGCTACGTGGTTTTCAGCAAGGATGGCGATGAGGGCAATGCCATCGCGGTGGGCAACAAGAACGGCTTCACCTCCACCCAGATGGTCACCCGCTCGATGCTGGTGTCCTGCTCGGGCTGACGCCGGTCGGGGAAGTGGCCATGCCACTTCCCCGTCGCGTTGCTCTGCAGCGCTGGCCTAGAAGCGGTAACCGGCCTGTACGTACACCCGGCGCGGCTCGCCCGGGAAATGGCCGTTGCGCTCGATGAATCCGCTGGCGGCATACACCTTGTCGAACAGGTTCTTGACGTTGGCCTGGAACTGCCACTGCTTCCACGTGGTTTTCCAGCTCATGTCGAACACGGTGTACGGCTTCACGCGCTGGCCATCCAGGCTGATGCGCTCATCCACGTAGTCGGCACCGAAGCCAATGGCCGAGTTGATCGCCGGCAGGTCGTAGCGCGTCCACAGGCCCAGCTTGTTGCGCGGTGCATTGGCGAAGCGATCGCCAGAGGCATTGGTGATGCCATTGGGGCCCGCGTCCTTCACCCGCGCGTCGTTGTAGGCGTAGGTCAGGTTCAGCACCCAGCGCTCGGTCACGTCGGCCAGAAGATCCAGTTCCATGCCGGTGCTGCGCACCAGGCCCAACGCCGCCAGCTGGTTCACTCCATTGATGACCTCGCCAGTGGCCTGCACGATGTTGCTGCGATCGATACGGTAGGCCGCCAGGTTCAGGCTCAGGCGCTCGGCCAGCAGCGATTTCATGCCCACTTCCCACTGCCTGCTGCGCTCGGCATCGAACGGGCCGCCTGCGGCGGAATTCTGGTTGGCCGCCGACTGCGGCACGAAGCCGCTGGCCACGTTGGCATACAGGTTCAGTCCATCGCGAACGGTGAACGTACTGCCCAGGCGCCAGCTGATGTCGTTGCCATCCACGCTGCTGCCGGCAAGGCGGTCGTCGTCCTTGAAACCGTCCCAGCGCAGGCCGGCCAGCACGTGCCAGCGCGGGGTCAGGGCCAGCTCGTCCTGCAGGTAACCGCCATAACGCCTGCTGCGCGTGCTGGTGCTGCGCCAGGGCAGGCTGGACAGGTTGTAATCGTGCCAGGTGCTGGCGCCATACACCGGATTGAACAGGTCGATGCCACGCACCGGGCCGGCGCCGCGCGCGAGGTCGGCGCTGTTGGCGGTCTGCGCGGTGAAGTCCGCATCCAGCTGGTATACGTCCGCACCGAACAGCACCTTGTGTTCCACCGGACCGGTGCTTACCCGCCACACCGCATTGGCGTTGGCGGTGAACGCCTCGTTGTCGCGGATCTGGTTGCGCAGCTGCCGGGTCATCCATTCGGCCACACCATCGCGGTCGCGGTCGATCAGGCCCATCGGCTCGTGGTACATCTGGTGTTCGTTGTTGCTGAACCAGCGCGCGGCAATATCCACGTCCAGGTTGTCGCGCGGCGCGAAACGGTACTGTGCCAGCGCCACCTTGGCCCGCATGTCCAGGAAGTCGCTGGCCTCGTTGTGGTTCCAGCGGCGGTCGGTCAGGAAATTGCCCCTGTCATCGACCGGAACACCGCGCAGGCGATTGCCGCCCAGGTTCTGGGCAATGTCGGTGAACTGCAGCACCAGCTCGCCGGTGTCGCCCACGTCGAAGGCCAGCGAGGCATCGCCGATCACGCTTTCACTGTCGGTGTTCCAGCGCACGCCCTGCTCGTTGTCGCCGTACAGGCCGGCGCGGTAGCGCACCGTGCCGGCTGCATTCAACGGCCCGGTACCTTCGATCGAGCCGGCGCGGAAATCCTTGTTTCCCATCTGCAGTTCAACGCGGCGTTCGGCAGTGGCTTTCGGCTTGCGGGTCACATAGTTGATGACGCCACCAGCGTCGCCGCCCCCGTACAGCGCACCGGCCGGTCCCTTCAGCACCTCCACCCGCTCGATGTTGAACAACTGCGGTACCGAGAATCCCGCATAGGGGTCGCCCCGCAGGCCGTCATACAGCACGTTCTCCTGGCGGAAACCACGCAGGGTCACCCCGGCATAGCTGAAGTAGCTGATGCCGCTGATGCTGCGATAGAGATCGGTCACCTGGCGTGCAGCCTGGTCGTCGATCAGCTCGCGCGGCAGTACCTGGATGGACTGCGGCACCAGTTCCAGCGGTGTATCGGTGCGGGTGCCGACAGCCGCGTCATCCACCCGGTACAACGTCTGTGCGCGGCCACGCACCTCCACCTTGTCCAGCTCCTGCACGCGGCTGGGCGTGGCGTCGGCGGCGTATCCGGGAGTGGCAAAAGCCAGTGTCGTCGCCAGGCACAGAATGCTGCGGCGGGGCAGGAAGTGGGGCATGGGCGTATCAGGCTTGTCTGCAAATGAGAAAGAGTAGCATTTGCAATGAGCGGGTGCCCATCCCCCGATTGCGTCATGGACGCGCGGACGGATCCGTATACGGTGTACCGGCCAAAGCCACCAGCACGCCGGTGGCGCCGCGCACGATCAGCGGCACCATCGCCTGCCGCGGATCGCCGCCGAACGACAGGGCGCGCAGCCCCTGTTCGTAGGCGGCCACCATCGACGCCATCAGCATCGTCGCACCCAGTCGCGCGTCGGCGTCGCCGACGGGTCGCCCCGCTGACTCAGCCATCAACTGCGCCAGGTCATCAGTCAGCAGCGCCTGCAGCTGCCGCGCATGGGCCACCAGTACGGTGCTCTGGGCCACGGTTTTCCAGAACGACGCCGCACCGGCGTTGATCCGCAGCAGCGGATGGCCGGTGTCCAGCAGTTCCCGCACCAGTGCCTGGAAGGCGGCCAGCGGCGTCATCGACATGCGCGCCCCCATGCCCTCGCGCAGTAACTGGCGCGCTTCCTCATCACGGTCGAACACCAGCTGTTCCTTGCTGGCGAAGTAGTTGAACACCGTCTTGCGCGAAACCCCGGCGGCGTCGGCGATCTCGCTCATTGACACCGCCTCGAAGCCGCGCTCGATGATCAGCCGGGTGGCGACGTCGGAAATCGCCTGTCGGGTCTCGGCTTTGCGCTGCTCGCGGCGGCCGGGTGGCGGGTGCATGGGTGGGTCACTTGTGGAAAAGTACACCGAGTGTAACATTGCGACCGCCAGAGCGCCGAACCGGTGCTCACGAGGATTTCCAATGCGGTACGACGTCGTCATTGCCGGGGCTGGCCCGGTGGGACTGCTGCTGGCCTGTGAACTGTGTCAGGCAGGAAGCGCGGTGCTGGTGCTGGAGCAGGCGGCCTCGCCGGATTCGCCGCTGAAGCGCCTGCCGTTCGGGCTGCGCGGTTTGAATGCCCCGACGCTGGAGGCGCTCGACCGGCGCGGTCTGCTGGACGCGGTGGCAGCCGGCCAGGTGCTGAAGCCGGAGAAAGGCCCGCCGCCGCCGGGAACCGCGCACTGGCTCTCGCAGCCACGCAAGCTGGGTGGGCACTTCGCGGGTATTCCGTTTGCACTGGACAACGTCGACAGCGGTCGCTGGCCGTGGCGCCTGCCCAGCCCGGTCGGCACGCAGATGGCGGTGGAACTGCAGGCGCTGGAGGCCGTGCTGGCCGAGCGCGCGCAGGCGCTGGGCGCAGTGATCCTGCGTGGTGCAGGCGTGCAGAGCGTGCAGATGGGGACCGACGAGGTCCAGGTCGAGGCGGGCGGACAGGCCTTCCGCGGGCGCTGGCTGGTCGGCTGCGATGGAGGCCGCAGCACCGTGCGCAAGCAGTGTGGTTTCAGCTTTGCTGGTACCGATCCAGAGTTCACCGGCCACTCGCTCAGTGTTGAACTGGAAGATCCGACGGTACTCAGCCCGGGGCGTCACACCACCGCGCAGGGCATGTGCAACTTCAATCCGCCGGGCACGATCGCCCTGGCCGACTTCGACGGCGGCGCGGGCCACCGCCAGCCACTTGATCGCGAATCGGCACAGGCGCTGCTGCGCCGCATCTCCGGCCGCGAAGCAACGATCACCGCACTGCATCTGGCCACCACCTGGGCCGACGGCGCACGGCAGGCCACCGCCTATCGTCGTGGCCGCGTCCTGCTGGCCGGCGATGCCGCGCATGTGCATTCGCCGCTGGGTGGGCAGGGCCTGAATCTGGGCCTGGGCGATGCGATGAACCTTGGCTGGAAGCTCGCCGCCGTCGTTCGCGGCGAGGCAGCTGATGCGCTGTTGGATACCTATCAGGCCGAACGCCATCCGATCGGCGCGCGCGTGCTGGAATGGTCGCGCGCGCAGGTCGCATTGATGCGCCCAAGCGCGGGCTCACGTGCACTGGCTGCCATCGTGGCCGATCTGGCAGAAACACGTGATGGCGCCACGTATCTCGCCGAGCGCGTGTGGGGTGTGGGCCAGCAGCTGGACCTCGGCCATACCCATCCGCTGGTGGGCCGCAGCACGCCGGATTTCCTGCTGGTCGATGGTCGCCGCATGGGTGAACTACTGCGGGCAGGGCAGGCGGTGCTGCTGGTGTTCGATGCTGCTGCCTCGTTGTGCGAGGCGGTTGATGTTGAACGGGCCCGCATCCTGTCCATCGCGCAGCCCGCTGTCGATTCACTGGGCCTGTCGGCGCTGCTGGTTCGTCCGGACGGCATTGTCGCCTGGGCCAGTGATGGCGCCGATGCGGCAGGACTGGCGCGGGCGGTACAGGAATGGACGAGCTCAGCTGGCAGGGAAGCGATTGCCTGAGTTCCGGCGCAGCCCGCGCGGGGCTGCGCCGCCATCTTTCAGAGATCCTTCTTCTTGCCGCTCAGGTCCAGCGGCTGGTCACTGCCTTTGCGCTCGCTCGACCAGACCTCAACGCTCTTGCTGCATCGGCTTTCGCGGGCGGCAACCTCAGGCGGCAGGTCCTTCACATGCGGCGACTCCTGGCAGGCTGCGTGCATGGCCGAATCGTCATAAGTGGCACAGGCGCTGATCGAAGCGAGAGCAAGGAAACAGAGGGCGGAGCGGAGCAGGGGCTGCAGCAGGCGCATGGGGGGATCTCAAGAGGGCCGGTCTGGCTATCGAATTCAATCCGTGACCTGGCTCACGCGCAATCCGACTGGCAGCACTTGTTATTGAATAACAATTGTGGAGGTGCTTGAGGCCGCTGACTGCCTATCAGGCGATGCAGATCAGGAACACCGTCGACAGCGCGAGCATCAGCACGAACACGCGCCGGCTCAAGGCCAGGCAGGTCAGGCAGGCCGCCAACGCCCAAGCCGCCAGCAGTGCACATCCCAGCAGCCACAGCCCGACCGTCATCATCGAGCCGGCCGCTGCGGCAGACAGCGCAAAGACCTTGAACAGCGCCACGCCCAGCACGCTACCCAGCGCGCCGGCCCGCAGGGCAATCGCATCGTGGCAGGTGGGGGAAAGCTGGCGGTGCATGAGGACTGTGTCGCGCTTGGGGGGCTGGCGTGCGCAACTCTGCAACAACGCAGATCTACGCCGCGTGTTCGTCGCACCGCCAGCGGGCAAATGCCGTGATGAGCTGACCACGGCATGTGCATACTGCATGCCAGTGCTGCCCGGTCAGCGTGCCGGTTGGGAGGCCAGCATGTCGCGCCCGTGTGGGGTCAGATCGATATCCGCATCTTCCGCCTGCACCGCCAGGCCTTCCTTCACGGCCCACGTCGCCGCATCGCTTCCCACAGGGTGCGCATCGGCAATGGCGCGCAGGATGGTGAACTGTTCTTCAGTCAACGGCATGGCACGTCCTCATACGCCCAGCAGGGGCGGCAGTTGCCAGTCCGAAAGGCGCGCATTGCTGATGGCCTGATGGCAGCCACAGGCATCACAACGGAACAGCGTACCGCCCGGCAGGTGCAACAGGTTTGCATCCTGGGCGCAGGTGATTTCCGCACAATGACGGCATGACACGGTAAGCGAAATGATGCGCTCCACGTCGCCGGAAATATTGAACGCGGCCTCGAAGGCATGGATGGCGAAGTGGCCGGTGTCCGGCATGGTGTTCTCGGTTGCAGACAGGTGTCTCCATCCTCGTTTTCCTACCGTGATGAGGCTGTCAGGCCAGCGCGGTGGCGAAGTCAACGAGGTCCGCTGCTACGCTTCAGCGCTGCGCATGCGGCTGGGATAGCATGCAGGTTGAATTTCCACTCGCCGCTGGCAACGGAGTAGCCCGCAATGGACATCGAACTGGACGGCAACCGCATCCACAGCGAGCGGGCATTCCACGAGACGCTGGCGCTCGCACTGGGTGTCGAGCGCGGTTATGGGAACAATCTCGACGCCCTCTGGGATCTGCTGAGTGCCAGCGTCGAGCGCCCGCTGCAGCTGACCTGGAACGGCCATCAGGTTTCCAGAGAGGCGCTGGGGCCTCGCTTCCAGCAGATCGTCGACGTGCTTGAGCGGGTGCAGCGCCAGGATGAGGCCATGGCACTGGGCGAACGCTTCAGCTATTGCCTGCGGTAGGTTCGGTGTGCAGCCGCTGCCAGCGCGGTGCTGCCTGTTGCCTCCAGGGCAACACCGTCGCCTGGGCGACGGCTGACGAACCGTGCGCAGTTCAGCGGCTGCCGGCGATGGCAACCCTGCGCTTCTCCAGCATCACCGACACGCACCACAGCAGCAGGCCGCCGACCGCCGTCGCCGCACCTACGTAACCGGTGGTGGCCGGGCTGAAGCCGGCGCTGATCGCCATGCCGCCCAGCCACGGGCCGAGTGCATTGGCGGTGTTGAACGCCGCATGGTTGGAGGCGGCGGCCAGGGTCTGCGCCTCGCCGGCCACGTCCATCAGGCGCGTCTGCAGTACCGCAGCCAGGGCGCCCATCGTGCCCACGGTGATGATCATCGGGCCGATGGTCCACACCGATTCGGCGGCCAGCGGGTACAGCAGCAGCATCACGATCGACCACACCAGCACCACGGCGGCGGCCTTGAAGTGGAATTTGTCGACCAGCCAGCCGCCGGCGATGTTGCCGATGATCGCGCCGATGCCGAATACGCCCACCGCCAGCGGCATCCACGACTCGGCCACGCCGGTCACCTGCACCAGGGTCGGTGCCAGGTAGGTGAACACGCAGAACATGCCGGCAAAGCCCACCGCACCGATCGACAGCGCCAGCCAAACCTGGGTGGTGTTGAATGCGCGCAGCTCGCGCATCGGCGAGGTCCGCACCTCATCCGGATCGGGCAGCAGGAAGCGCGCGATCATCGCCACTGTGGCGATGGCCAGCACGCTGACCAGGGCGAAGGCGGTACGCCAGCTCAGCTGCTGGCCCAGCCAGGTTGTCAGCGGATTGCCGATCAGGATCGCCACCGACAGCCCCAACAGCACGCGCGACATCGCTTGCCCGCGCTGGCCGGCCGGGCTGATCGCTGCGGCCACCAGCATCGCCACGCCGAAGTAGGCACCATGCGGCAGGCCAGCGACGAAGCGCGCCACCAGCATCGTGCCGTAGTTCGGGGCCAATGCGCTGGCCAGATTGCCGACGGCATAGAACCCCATCAACGCCAGCAGCAGCTTGCGGCGCGGGAAGCTGGCGCCGACGAAGGCCAGGATCGGTGCGCCCACCACCACGCCGATGGCGTATGCGCTGATCAGGTGGCCGACCTGCGTCTCGCTGATGGACAGGCCGCGGCTGATCTCCAGCATCAGGCCCATGCTGGCGAATTCACTGGTGCCGATGGCGAAGCCGCCCAACGACAGGGCGAGGATGATCAGGGTACGCTGGCGCGGCGTCAGCCGAGCGGCCAGAGGGGAGTTGGGGCTCATTCGGGGGCGCAAAGGGGCGGGGAAGCGCCCCATTGTACTGCTGCACCGCAACAGGCATCAGCCGGGCTGGGGGTAAATCAGTGTTCGATGGGTGGTGCTGCCGGCGTGGCCGGCTGGCCAAGCGCCGCCAAGGCCTGTCGGTATTTGTCACGCAGGCGCTCGGCGGTGGCGGCATCCAGCGATGCCAGCCGCGCTTCATCGGCATTGTCGGCGATGTCGGCCAGCTTGACCTTCAGTGCCAGCGGATCCGCCGAAATTCGTGCGTAGTACGTGTCGGCATCCGCCGCAGACGTCCGGCTCAGCAGCCGGACCGCGTCCTGCAACGGAGCGGGAAAGGCCTGCACCTGCCCAGCGAAGGCCGGGCAGTCCTCGATCACATCATGCAGCCAAGCCACCGCCTCGGCTTCATCATCGCCGCGCACGGCAGCGGCCACCCGGCCAACGTGGCCGATGTAGGGGTGCCCTGCCTTGTCGACCTGGCCGGCATGGGCCTCCAGCGCCAGCATGCGTGCACGTGCTACCCAGTCCATTGCGATCTCCCCGGTGCAAGCGTGTATTGTCGTACGGACTGTCTGCATGCCGCCACCACGGCCGTGCAGGCATCATCGGACGCTGCAGGAATGGCATCTGGATTCCATCAGGGAGATGAGACATGCAGGAATACACCCATCAGCTGGAACTACGCGGCCGCTTCCGTCTGGTAGCGGTGACCCACGAGCCGGTGTACGCTCCCGGCGATGTGGTCGGCCATGCGGTCATCGTCGACGGTGGGGAGCGTCTGACCGACCTGATGTCGTTGGCCGATGCGCGCCGGTACCTTGAGGAACTGGTGCGGGAAGAGGGCGTGGAGCCCGGGCTGGAGAATGAAGTCAACCTGCGGAGGAAGGCGTCGCAGCGACGCCGCCGCTAAGCCGTCGCGCCCTCGGGCGCATCATGGAGGATTCGGGTGTTGTCCAGTAAGAAGTATCTGCTCATCGCCATCATCACGCTGGCGACCCTGCTGCTTGGGTTCGTGCTTTCCGGTTACCTGACGCTGCTGCTGCTTGGTCTGGATACCAAGCTGCTCACCTGGAATACCTATTACCAGTATTTCCACGCCATCGGCCAGCCGCAGGTTGCCCCGTTCGTGGGCAAGATCAAATGGGCCGGCTACCTCGGCTTCGGCCTGCCGCTGCTGGTGCTGGCCATCGTCGGCCTGGTCGTGCTGCTGAAGAAGGACAAGCGCTCGCTGCATGGTGATGCGCGCTTTGCCACCAGCGCCGATCTGGCCAAGCATGGCATGTTCAAGAAGAGCGGCCAGAGCATCGTGGTCGGCAGCCATGGCGGCAAGCTGGTGCGGCTGGACGGCCAGCAATTCGTGATCCTGGCGGCCCCGACCCGTTCGGGCAAGGGCGTCGGCGTGGTCATTCCGAACCTGCTGGAGTACGGCGAATCGCTGGTGGTGCTGGACATCAAGCAGGAAAACTTCGACCTGACCAGTGGTTGGCGCGCCAGCCAGGGGCAGGAGATCTACCTGTTCAACCCCTTCGCCGAAGATCGCCGCACCCATCGCTGGAACCCGCTCAGCTATGTCTCCGACGACCCGGCGTTCCGAGTCTCGGACCTGATGAGCATCGGTGCGATGCTGTATCCGGATGGCTCGGAAGACCAGAAGTTCTGGATCAGCCAGGCGCGCAATGCCTTCATAGCCTTCACCCTGTACCTGTTCGAGAACTGGGATGACGAGCGCAGCAGCGGCTTCCCGGGCGGGCAGGGCACGCCGACCCTGGGTGCGGTCTACCGCCTGTCCTCCGGCGATGGCAGCGACCTGAAGAAGTTCCTCAAGGGCCTGTCCGAGCGCCCATTCCTCAGCAGCAACGCGCGCTCGGCATTCGCCAACATGCTGTCCCAGGCCGACGAGACCTTCGCCTCGATCCTGGGTACCTTCAAGGAACCGCTGAACCCCTGGATCAATCCGGTCCTGGACAAGGCCACCAGCACCAACGACTTCCTGCTCACCGACGTGCGCAAGAAGAAGATGACCATCTACATCGGCATCCAGCCCAACAAGCTGGCCGAAAGCCGATTGATCATCAACCTGTTCTTCAGCCAGTTGATCAACCTCAACACCAAGGAACTGCCCAAGTCCAATCCGGACCTGAAGTACCAGTGCCTGCTGTTGATGGACGAATTCACCTCGATCGGCAAGGTCGAAATCATCGCCTCGGCGGTGTCCTACATGGCCGGTTACAACGTGCGCCTGCTGCCCATCATCCAGAGCATGTCGCAGCTGGATGCCACCTACGGCCGCGAGGTCTCGCGCACGATCATCACCAACCATGCGCTGCAGATCCTGTACGCCCCGCGCGAACAGCAGGATGCCAACGACTATTCGGACATGCTGGGCTACACCACCATCCGCAAGAAGAACGTCACCCACGCACGTGAAAAGACCCATAGCTTCACCGAGGAGCGTCGCGCGCTGATGCTGCCGCAGGAGCTCAAGGCGATGGGACCGGACAAGGAAGTCTTCCTGTACGAAGGCATCCCGCATCCGGTCAAGTGCGACAAGATTCGCTATTACAAGGATCGCTATTTCACGTCACGTCTACTGCCAAAGGTTGACGTGCCGATGCTGGATGTCTAAGTTGCAGACTTGAAAGTGTGACGAATGCACGCATTCATTGAGGTGAATTAGTGAAGCGCGTCAAAGAAACGCCATACGTTGGTCAAAATTCAGATTTGTCTGACATCGAATTGACGCGTAGTTGTGCGACTCTATGCGTGGCTTGCGGATCTGTGTGATTCGTCATGCTTTCAGAGTGGCCAGGAGTTTCAGCCATGGGAACAGGGATGGTTCCGACGTTGGTGAGGGTGCGTGAGAGGGGCCTCGGATGAGGTCGCTTCACGCGACTTGGTTGGCAGCTTTCGAGCTGCAGGGGAACCGTGCCCATGTGCTGTTAAGCAGTGCATTCGTTACGTTTCCGGCGTGCATCGCGCAGTGCCGGACGACCAAGGGACCAACATCGGGACTGCTTTTTCGTACGTCAAAGTGAAGCCCGTATGAATCAGGCGTTTATTGCAAAAATGTCCATCGCCGCAGTGGCGGCGTTGATGGTGGCCGGTTGTGCTACCAAGCCCGCACCCGACTTTGGAGGGCGTTGGAAGCCGGTCAACCGTTTCGCGACGGCTCCGACCGAGATTCCGCTGTACTCCAGCTACGTCTATCAGGCGTCGCCAATGGATCGCACGCTGAAGGCCATGCTCGAGCGCTGGGCCAAGGATTCCGGCCGCACGCTGGACTATCGCCTCAGTTCGGATTTCACCCTGTATGGCGCGGTGTCGGAGATCGACACCACCAACGCACAGCAGGCCGTGATCGATCTCACGGCGGCCTATGCGGCGCAGGGCGTTTCCGTCTCCATCGTCGGCAACCAGATCGTCGTGCAGAGCGCTGGATCGACGCCGACCGCGTCGGCCCAGGATCCCGAAGCCAGCAGCGGCAGCTGAGACCGCGTCGAAATCATCGAACGTGCCGCACCCCGCGTCTGGCGCAGGGGCGTCGCGCCCATTGATGTTTCAGCAGTACGGAAGAACCCATGTTCCGCAAGAAGGATGCAGGCAACAGCCCCAAGGTCGAGCAGTCGGTCGCCAAGGCGGTCAGCTACGAGATCACCGTGGCCGACATGGCCCGGCGCAGCGAGCGTCGTGCCTGGTGGGTCGCCACCGGTTCGTTGCTGATGTCGCTGGCGCTGGCCGGTGGCTACTACTACATGCTGCCGTTGAAGGAGAAGGTGCCGTTCCTGGTGATGGCTGATGCCTATACGGGTACGGCGACGGTTGCGCGCCTGCGCGGCACGTTCCAGGGTGAAACCATCACCACCAACGAAGCGGTCAATCGCAGCAACGTCGCCCAGTACGTGCTGGCACGTGAGTCGTATGACTCGGCGGTGATGGGCCTGCGCGACTGGGAGCTGGTGTTTGTGATGTCCAGCGGTCCTGTCGCCCAGAGCATGCGTCAGCGCTATGCCGGCAACAACCCGCAAAACCCGTTCGTGATGTACGGTCGCGAGAAAGCGATCCGGGTCAAGATCCTCAGCATCACCCCCTTGGGTACTGAGGCGAACGGCAGTTTCCGCGGCGCTTCGGTGCGCATCCAGCGCAGCCTGCTCGACAAGCGTAGTGGCGCGGCGACCTATCTGGACAACCAGCTGGTGACGATGCGCTTCGAGTACAACCAGAAGCTGGCGTTGTCCGAACAGGATCGTGTACTCAATCCGCTGGCCTTCCAGGTCACCGAATACCGCGTGGACAACGATTACGCACGTGGCGTGCCGGTGCCGGACGATGGCGCGATGCAGGCGCAGGCGCAGCAGGCCGCGCAGCAGGCACAGGGCATCTATGATCCGAACAACCCTGCCGCAGCAACCATGATTGATCCTGCAACGGGCCAACCTGTGGCAGTGCCAGTCAATGAGCAGGGGCAGCCGATGCAAGGCCAGCCCATGCAGGGGCAACCGATGCAAGGCCAGCCGATGCAAGGCCAGCCGATGCAGGGGCAACCGATGCAGGGGCAACCGATGCAGCAGGGGCAGGTCATGCCGCCGGCGCCGAACAATTCCACCGGAAATGCTGATGGAGCAAGCAATCGATGAGTAGTCGAAAAGTCAGGGGGAGCGCATTGGCGCTGCTGTCGTTGCTGTCGCTGGTGTTTTCCACCGCGGCGATGGCACAGGCGGTAGACCATTACGAGTATGAGAAGGACCGCATCTATCCGGTTCGCACCGGCCTGGGTCTGACCACCCAGATCGAACTGAGCCCGAACGAAAAAATCCTCGACTACAGCACCGGCTTCAGCAGCGGCTGGGAGCTGACCCGCCGCGAGAACGTGTTCTACATCAAGCCGAAAAACGTCGATGTCGACACCAACATGATGGTGCGCACCGAGACCCATTCGTACATCTTCGAACTGAAGGTGGTGGCGACCGATTGGCGCCAGCTCGAGCAGGCCCGTCGTGCCGGCGTGCAGTACAAGATCGCCTTCAACTACCCGAACGACACCGTGTTCGGTGTTGCCCAGGAGGCCGTGGAGGAAGAGGCACAGCCGCTGTTGAGCACGGAGTTGGCCAAGGATCGCCAGTACAACTTCAACTACTCCTATTCGACCAGCAAGGCGAAGAAGATGGGGTGGCTGATTCCGGTCAACGCGTACGACGATGGTCGTTTCACCTACCTGAAACTTCCGAACTCGCCGGAGTACAAGACCGGCATTTTCCCGGCCGTGTTCGGCCGTGAGAAAGAGTACGGCGAGGATTTCGTGGTCAACACCACCGTTGAAGGCAATACCTTGATCGTCCACGGGACCTACCCGTACCTGGTCATCCGCCACGGCGATTTCGTCGTTGGTCTGCGAAGGAACGTGAAGAAATGAGCCAGCAGAACACTCCCGGAAGCGATCCAAACAACGGGCGCGACGACAGCCAGAGCCCTTACGGCAGCGCTTCTGGCGCTGCGCCCGAGGCGTCGTCCAATCCCTATTTCGGCAACACCCAGGCCGGCCCTGCGCCGGATCTGGACGCCAGTGCGCCGCAGCTGCGCTCGGCCGAAGAACAACGCCTGAACCGCAAGGCACTGCTGTTCCTGGGCGGCATCGTGGTTCTGCTGGTGGCCATGGGCTTCCTGCTGTTCCGCAAGGGGCAGGAAGACAAGGATGCCCCGGCGGACGTCAACAAGACCGCGCGCGCAGTGACGCCTGAGCTGCCGACGGCTGCACCACCGCCGCAGGCTGTTGCCGATCCGATCCAGATGGTGCCGCCGCTACCGCCGCCGCCGCCGCTGGATTCCACCCCGCTGTTCGTTCCCCAGTCCGATTCGGCACGCGAGATGGACCGTGGCCCGACTTTGCTGGACCGCCGCATCGGCTCCGGGAGCGGGGTGGGTGGTGGTGATGGACAGGATGGCAACGGGGGCAATGGCGGCCGCGGCATGGATGAGTACACCCGTGCCATGCTGGCCCAGCTGCCCAACAACCAGGCGGCGCCGGCAAAGGTCCGTCGCGGACCGGACGTGGAAGACGTGTCCAGCGCCAGCTTCATCCGCAGCCCGGATGCCCTGCTGGTGCGCGGCACCTATCTGCGCTGCGTGCTGGAAACCCGCATCATCACCGATATCGCCGGCTATACCTCCTGCCTGGTCACCGAGCCGGTCTATTCGATCAACGGCCGCAACCTGCTGCTGCCGAAGGGTTCGAAGATCTATGGCGCATACGGTGGCGGCCCAACCGGGAAGCGCGTGGAAGTCATCTGGGATCGCATCACGACCCCGAACGGCATCGACGTGGCCATGTCGAGTCCTGGCGTGGACCAGCTGGGTGGCGCCGGTCATCCGGGTCAGTACAGCGCTCACTGGGGGAGCCGCATCGCGTCGGCCCTGATGATCAGCCTGATCGCTGACGCCTTCAAATACGCTGCCGCAGAGCACGGTCCAGAGTCGACCACCGTCGCCAGCAACGGCTTCGCTGTCCGCTCGCCCTATGAGAGCGCCACCGCGCGCACCATGGAGCGCTTGGCCAATGAGGCCCTCAGCGAAGGTCGTCGTCCGCCGACTGTCACCATCAACCAGGGCACGATCGTGAATGTCTACGTCGCAAAGGACGTTGATTTCACCAGCGTGCTGAACCCACGCCGGTAAACCAGAACGATCATGGACGCCGAAGTGTCGCCCCTCGCCCTCGTCTCCAGCGATTTCCTGCGCTATCAGTACGAAGTGCTGGGCATCGCCGAGTACATGACTTCGCCGGAAGTGACGGAAATCTGCATCAACCGTCCGGGTGAGCTGTACCTGGAGACGCGGGCGGGGTGGCAGCACGTGGATGTGCCGGGCCTGACGTTCGAACGGGCCCGGCAGTTCTGCACCGCGGTGGTCAACGAGAGCAACACTGGTCAGCGCATTACCGATGCCGACCCGGTTGTGTCGCTGACCTTCCCGACCGGGCAGCGCGCACAGTTCGTGATCCCGCCTGCCTGCGATGCGGGCAAGGTGTCGATCACGATCCGTCTGCCGTCCAAGCACACCAAGTCACTTACCCAGTATCACGAAGATGGTTTCTTCAACCAGATTCTTGAGCAGGATGGAAGCCTCAGCGAGCAGGATCGCGAACTGCTGGAGCTGCGGCAGCAGCGTGAGTACGCCGAGTTCTTCAGGCGTGCGGTGATGTACCGCAAGAACATCGTCGTCTCTGGCGCCACCGGTAGCGGCAAGACCACCTTCATGAAGGCGCTGGTCAACCATATTCCGGACAGCGAGCGCTTGGTCACCATCGAAGATGCGCGCGAACTGTTTCTGACTCAACCCAATGTCGTGCACCTGCTTTATTCCAAGGGCGGGCAGAGCGCCAGCAACGTGACGGCCAAGAGCTGCATGGAAGCCTGCCTGCGCATGAAGCCCGAACGCATCATCCTCGCCGAGCTGCGTGGCGATGAGGCGTTCTACTTCATCCGTAATTGCGCGTCTGGTCACCCCGGCTCGATTACCAGCTGCCACGCTGGCAGCCCGGAACAGACCTGGGATCAGCTGGCGCTGATGGTGAAGGCGTCGACCGAAGGTTCGGGTCTGGAATTCAATGTCATCAAGCGTCTGCTGATGATGACCATCGACATCGTCGTGCATATCAAGGCGCATGCAGGCTCGCGCTATATCACCGGTATCGATTTCAATCCTGGGCGCGCCCAGGGGCAGGAGGGCTGAGCAATGTTGCCAGGACTTGAAATGATGGCGTGCCCGGAGATGGCCGTCTCGATGGACGTCATGCAGCACGTCATCAACGTGGAATCTTCGAGCAACCCCTACGCCATTGGCGTGGTTGGTGGTGCACTGGTGCGCCAGCCCAAGGCGCTGGACGAAGCGCTCGCCACCGTGCGCATGCTGGAGGAGAAGGGTTACAACTTCTCGATCGGCCTGGCCCAGGTCAATCGCTACAACCTGGCCAAGTACGGCCTGGATTCGTACGAAAAGGCCTTCCAGCAGTGTCCGAACCTGCAGGCGGGTTCGCGCATCCTTGCCGAGTGTTACAAGCGCTCGGGCAAGGATTGGGGCAAGTCGTTCAGTTGCTACTACTCGGGCAACTTCGAAACCGGCTTCCGCCACGGTTATGTGCAGAAAGTGTATGACTCGATCCGTCGTGGACAGCAGGTTGCCTCCAATGGCGTTGCGCCGATCGACGTGATCAATCGTGGTGAGCGCCGTACCGTCAAGGTGGAGCACCACCCGCAACTGGCGTCTCCAGCACAGGCACGCATCGTCGCCCAGGCCAGTACTCCGGTGTATGTGCCGTCCAACGATCCGGCACGAGCCTATACCGTCTATCCGTCCACCGGTGCGATGGCGCGCAGCAGTCTGGTCAATCTTGCCGATCAGGCGCTGTCACGCGTTGTGCTGGGCTCGGTGGATCGAATGATGCAGCCGGAAGGCCCGGCAGGCGCAGGCTATCCGCAGTCGCGGCAGCAGATTCCGCCGCAGCAGAATCCGCAAGTCAGGCAAGGGCAGGGTGTGCCTGTCATGCCGCAGCAGCTTCCCGGAGCGGTCGCCGGCGACGATGCCCCGGTCATGCTGCGCCCATGGAGCGAGCGGAACGCACCTGTGGCGGGAGACGGCAACGTATACAACGCGCCAGCGGCAGCGCCGGTGCAACAGATTCCCGCAGGGGATGCGGCCTTCGTGTTCTGACGAAGTCGTGGTACGGCCAGTCCCCCGGCTGGTCGATTCAGTTGTGTTAGTCCATCAACAAGGAAATCAATCCATGAAGCGATCCAATCTCGACCTCGTCCAGGCCCAGCGCACGCTGAAGACCCTGCTGATGGCCACCTTCTTTGCTGGCGCCGTGTTTGCTCCGCAGGTGTTTGCCTCCGGCGCCACCGATTTCGGTGGCACCGACGAAAAGGTCTGCGGCTTCTTCAACAACATCAATGGCCTGCTGAATATTGCCTCGATCGCCGTGGTGACCATCGCGGTCATCTTCGCCGGTTACCAGATTGCGTTCGCACACAAGCGCATCTCTGACGTCGCGTCGATCCTGATTGGTGGCGTGCTGATCGGTGCCGCAGGTCAGATCGCGCGCATGCTGTTGGGTGATGGCAGCGACGGTAAGTGTGGCGGCAGCGGCGGCACGACCTACCTGATTCAGAACGCCATCCAGTACTACAGTGCATAAGAACGTTCTGTTCCGGGGTTGCACACGCCCAGCGATGTTTCTGGGCGTTCCCTACCTGCCGTTCTTTATGGTGGCCGGCGGGTTGCTGCTCTTGAGCATGTACACGAACTTCTGGTTCCTGCTGACCATTCCGGTGGCCATCTTCATCATGCGTCAGATGGCCAAGCGTGACGAAATGATCTTCCGGCTGCTGGGCCTGAGGCTGATGTTCAAGCTCCGGGTTCGCAACGTGCAGGAACACGAAGGAATGTGGGTGTTCAACCCGAATCACTACCGCAACAAACCAGCCCGAATGGATTGAGGGCTGGATCGGACAAGGTGGGCGTCAGACGCCCACCTCGTCCACTCCGAATCTTCGTCGGCAGTACCCTTTGGAAGCAGTCGTATGTTCAGCCCAGATACGTCCATCAGCGAATTCATTCCTCTGTCCTCGCATGTAGCCCCGAACGTGGTGAAGACCACGGGCGGCGACTATCTGTTGACTTGGCACCTGGAAGGGTTGCCGTTCGTGGGGCGCGAGGAGTGGGAACTGGAACATCGGCACAACACCTTCAATCGGTTGCTGCAGACGCTGCGCGCGCCGGATTTCGTCAACGTCGCCTTCTGGGTGCATGACATCCGCCGTCGCCGCACGTTGAAGGGCAAGAGCAGCTACAAGCAGCGCTTCAACCAGGACGTGTCCGACCAGTACATGGGCATGCTGTCCTCGCAGCGCATCATGCAGAACGAGCTGTACCTGACCATGCTCTACCGGCCGGTAGTGGCCGGCAAGCGCTTCGTGGAGAAGTCGGCCAACGTCGACAAGCTCCGCGCCGAGCAGGAACAGGCCGTCGAGAAGCTGATGGAACTGGCTGGCAACGTCGAAGCCGTCATCCGCGACTACGCGCCGTACCGCCTGGGCATGTACGAAGCCAAGAACGGCGTGGTGTTCTCCGAGACCCTGGAGCTCTTCGGCTACCTGATCAATCGCATCGATGAGCCCGTGCCGGTGCTGTCGGCACCAGTGAAGGACTACCTGCCGGTCAGCCGGCACATGTTCTCGGCCAAGACCGGCGACTTCGTGATCAACACGCCCAACGGCGTCAATCACTTCGGCGCCATCCTCAACATCAAGGAGTATGCCGAGGGCACCTACCCGGGCATCCTCAACGGCCTGAAGTATCTGGACTTCGAGTATGTCATCACCCATTCGTTCAGCCCGATGGGGCGCCAGGACGCGCTGAAGGTGCTCGACCGCACCAAAGGCATGATGATTTCCTCCGGTGACAAGGCCGTCAGCCAGATCGTCGAGCTCGACCAGGCGATGGACCATCTGTCATCCGGCAACTTCGTACTGGGTGAGTACCACTTCATCATGGCGGTCTATGGCGACAGCCAGGCCAAGCTGTCCCAGAACGTGGCTACCACCCGTGCCGAGCTGTCCAATGCGGGTTTCGTGACCACCAAGGAAGACTTGGCTGTCACCTCGTCGTTCTATTCGCAGATTCCGGCCAACTGGCGCTTCCGCACTCGCCTGGCCAACGTCAGCTCGCTGAACTTCCTCGGTCTATCGCCACTGCACAACTTCGCCACCGGCAAGCAGCACAACAATCCGTGGGGCGACTGCGTCACCACGTTGCAGACGACCAACGGCCAGCCGTACTACTTCAACTTCCATGCCACCCATCCGTCGGAAAACTCGCTGGGTGAAAAGGCGATCGCCAACACCATGGTGATTGGTAAGTCGGGTACCGGTAAGACCGCGCTGATCAACTTCCTGCTCAGCCAGGTGCAGAAGTACGAGCCATCGCCGACTATCTTCTTCTTCGACAAGGACCGCGGCGCGGAGATCTTCGTGCGCGCTTGCGGTGGCAACTATTTGGCCCTGGAGAACGGCGCGCCGACCGGCTTCAATCCGTTCCAGTGCGAGAACAACGAAAGCAATGTGCAGTTCCTGGCTGACCTGATCAAGGTGTTGGCAGGCAAGCGTGAGTACAGCTCCCGCGAAGAAGAGGATATCTACCGCGCGGTCGAGAGCATGCTTGACACGCCGATGCACCTGCGCAGCATGACCAATTTCCAGAAGAGCCTGCCCAACATGGGCGACGACGGACTGTACGCGCGCATGCGCCGCTGGACCTCAGGCAACTCGCTGGGCTGGGTGTTCGATAACCCGGTGGATACCGTGGACCTGAGCAAGGCCAACATCATCGGTTTCGATTACACCGACATCATCGACAACCCCGAAGTGCGCGTGCCGGTCATTAACTACCTGCTGCACCGTCTGGAGTCGCTGATCGACGGTCGTCCGTTGATCTACGTAATGGACGAATTCTGGAAGATTCTGGACGGTGAGGGTGGCCTGAAGGAATTCGCCAAGAACAAGCAGAAGACCATCCGTAAGCAGAATGGCTTGGGCATTTTCGCGACGCAGAGCCCGGAGGACGCGCTGAAGAGCGACATCTCGGCGGCGCTGATCGAGCAGACTGCCACGTTGATCCTGCTTCCGAACCCGAACGCCAGCAAGAGCGACTACATGGACGGCCTGAAGCTGACCGAGGCCGAGTTCAAGGTGGTCACCGCCTTGGATGAGCGCTCGCGCTGCTTCCTGGTCAAGCAGGGTCACGCGTCCAGCGTGTGCCAGCTCAACCTGCGCGGGATGGACGACATTCTGTCGGTGATCTCGGCGTCCACTGACAACATCGACATCATGCATCGCGTATTGCAGACGGCTGCGGTACGCGCACGAGTGACGGTGGATGAACTGACGCCGGAACAGTGGCTTGAAGATTTCTACAAGAATCGAAAGGGCTCGGGCAAGGCGGCTGTCGCAGCGCGCGACACTGTTACCTGATCCGCGAGACGGTCTGCCCGAAGACTACGAGTTCCGATCAATGGAGACTGATATGAACAATACCAAGCAAACTTCCTCGCCCCGCCGCCGCGGGCCCCGTCTTGCAGCGATGACCGTGGCAGCCATGATGGCGCTCGGCACCGCCAATGTCAGCGCCTGGATTCCCGTGCAGGAGACCGGTACCAGCCTTATCCAGCACCTGCTCAATCAGATCAACACCTACAAGACTGAGGCGACCGCCTACGCGGCCAAAGCGCAGGACGCGGCCGAGTACATCGAGCAGAACACCCGCTGGATCCGCACGCTGGAGCAGTATCGCCAAGCGCTGATCCAGGTGCAGGCGGCGGTGAACAGCTTCGGCATGCCCGACAGCGCGCCGCTGGTGCCGGTGGCGCCTAACTATCTGGTTGCCGAAACCTGCGGCAAGGCGCTGGACTTCAGCCTGGAGTCCGCCTTCAAGGTCTTCGTGTTCAATCCGCAGGCGGATGTGAAGGAGCAGCAGATGCAGATCTGCGTCAACATCCGGATGATGCAGAACCGCAAGTACAACGACGCGATCGATTTCCTGACCCAGACCGTTCCGCGCATCAACAACTCCTTGAACCGCATCCTCAAGATCCGCCTGACCAACAACGATCAGGGCACCGTGCAGGGTGCCGACAGCGAATCGATCCGCACCGCCAATGACATTGCCGCACTTGCCCAGAGCTGGGAAGCACGGATGAAATCCTATGATTCCTATATCGAGGTCATGGAGGCCAACCAGAAGGTGGTGGCGCAGGCCGCATTGAAGGGGGACCCGACCAAGCAGCTGATCAGCGACATGGTAAAGACCACCGCACTGAAGGCCGCGCTCAGCGTCAAGTGATTGCAGGCCGCTAATACGTGGACAGGCGCTGCAAAGCAATGCGGCGTTTCTTGTAGTAACGGAATTACCAAGGGATTGTGGAAATGACGATCAGGTGGCTGGCCAACTTTGATTTCTCAGGCGGATTGCAGGATCTGCTGGGCTACGCGGTGCGTGTCCAGTCGATCGGCGATTTCGTCTTCTTCAAGCTGATCATGGATTACCTGCGCGACAGGATCAGTGACTACGGCATCGACCTGATGGGGCGCATGATGTCCTGGGTCGGCGGCATTGCCCTGGTGCTGATGACGCTGTGGGTACTGATCCAGGGCTTCCGGATCGTCACCGGCCGCAGCCGCGACTCCATGATGGTGCTGGTGACCAATATGGCGCGCGCCGCGTTGATTGTGAGCGTTGCCACCAGCATGGCGATGTTCGGCAGCAACCTGCAGAAATTCCTCAACGAGGACGTCAAAGGCCTGATCACCCACGTGGTGACCGGCAAGGACCAGCAGCCGGAAGATCAGATCGACAAGAGCTTGGCCTGGATGCAGGTGGCGCTGTCGAGCATTGATGGTATCAAGATCCTGAATGATCCAGGGTTGCAGGCGGACAAGACCCGGGCGCTGTGGTTCATCGGCCTGGGCACGGGCGGCCCGGCGGTCACCGCTGGTGCGATGTTGCTGCTCTACGAGGTCGCGCTGGCGCTGTTCATCGGCCTGGGTCCCTTGTTCATTCTGTGTCTGCTGTTCGACCAGACCAAGCAGCTGTTCCAGCGATGGCTGTTCTACGGCATCGGCACGATGTTCTCGATGGCGGTACTGGCAGCGATGGTATCGATCGCGCTGGACATGGTGATCCGTGTCTCGGCCGCGTTCTGGTCCACCGCCCTAGTCAACAAGTTTTTGCTCGACGGCGCCTCCAGCGACGGCATGACCAGCCAAGCGATGCAGCAGGGCGGCATGGGCCTGATCCTCACGACCCTGATCCTGACCGCTCCCCCAATGGCGGCGATGTTCTTCCAGGGGACCTTGGGTGGTTTCGCGCCATACTCCCAGATCGGTGGATCGGCAGCGGGCCAGCCAGGTCCGCAGGGGCAGCCGCCGGGGTCGTATACGCCGGCAGCACCTTCGAATAGTGACGTGCGGCAGACCGAGGTTCATTCAGGAAATATGGTGAGGAACTCGATGCCTCCGAGCTCAACCGGCGAAACAAGAACTGCCCCGAGTACGATAGGTGCTGCCAGATCTAGTGATTAATGCTATTAGTTACATCCGTTGAAGGTGCGTAGCCATGCCAAAAAAATCAGTTGGAAAGTTGATTTCCAAATTGCTCGTTCTTTCGGCACTTTTTCTTGTTGCTGAATCCTCTGTGGCAGAAGGGCGATGCCCGCCTGGCCAGTACCCGATAGGTGACAGTCGGGCACCGGGATGTGCGCCAATTCCTGCGGGTAGCAGCGGAGATACTGGACCCAGAGCGACGGGCCGGTGGATCAAGACTTGGGGCGCCATCGCAATGTCCAATTCTGGGGCATCAGGTGTTTCGGTCGGGAAGGTAAAGAAGAGGGAGGCTGAAAAAGCAGCAATGGTTGAGTGCGAAGCGACCGGCGCACGTGATTGCGACATCGCTTTTACGTACAAGCACCAGTGTGCGGCGGCCGCGACTGCGAGCTCGGGCACTCAAGGTACGAACTTTGGGAGCGGAGAGACTGTTGATGTTGCCAAGAAGGTCGCTACTGAACTCTGTCAGTCTCGAGGGGGACAGAGTTGTGGTGTCGTGTATTCGGCATGCACAGAACCAAAGTTCGAGGCTTTCTAGATAATTTTTTTGCAGCCGCACCGCGACAATAGGTGCGTTGAAGGGGGATTCTCGGCCTCTTGATCGGATGCGATCTGCCTTCAAGCTTGAGAAGAGGATTTCATGAGGGCTATTTTGATTTTGTTGTTGTGCCTAGTGACATTCTTGACTTTTGCCGAGGGTAAATGTCCTCCTGGCCAGTATCCAATAGGCGACAGCCGCGCTCCAGGCTGCGCTCCAATCCCTGCTGGTGGTGGCGGAGCTGCGGAAGGGCCGCGTGCCACTGGCCGTTGGATAAAGACATGGGGAGCGATTGCAACCTCCTCTACCGGCGCCTCGGGAACAGTCACTGGTGAGGTTAAGAAATCAGACGCCGCGAAGAATGCAGTTTCTGAATGTGCTAGCTCAGGGGCGCGAGATTGCCGAGTTTCGTTTACCTACAATAATCAGTGCGCTGCGGCGGCTGTTCCTAGCTCTGGAACCCCTGGGACTAGCTTTGGCAGTGCAGCTACGGAAGAGCTTGCCAAAGGCGTAGCTACTAAATTGTGCGATTCCCGCGGCGGACGTGGCTGTGATGTTGTTTACTCAGCCTGCACAGAGCCAAAATTCGAAGCGTTTTGACGCATCGATAGCTGGCATCCCGATGGTGGCGCTGGCTGCAGCGCCAATGATGGCGATCTTCTTCCTGGCTGGCAGCGATGATCTCAATCTCGCCGTACATGGTGTGTCGGCAGCGCTCTGATCGACTGCGTCGGTCAACAAATTCCTGCTCGATGGCGCCTCCAGCGACGGCTTGCCCAGCCAGGCGATGCCGCAGCGGGGGCATGGGATTGATCCTCATGACCCTTACTGCGCCCCCCAATGGCGGCATGGGGTTGATCCTCACGACGCTGCGCCGGACCATTGCTCGGGTGCGACTGCTTAGAAACAGGACTCAGTCAACGCAAGATCTCTCGCCATGGACATATCGTGATCACATCAGTCAACGTGACACGGTTGGCTGTGCTGGGAAGCACCATCCGCGTTGCATAAGTCTCCACACCATTCGAAGGAACGAATCATGCAGAATCCCTTCCGTGTAGTGATGCTGGTCGGCGGACTGGTGCTCGGTTCGTCAGCACACGCCGCCGATAGCTGGGTCATTTTCGCCGGTGGCGACAAGCCCAATCGCGAGGCGTGGGTGGTGGATGCGCAAACGCTCAGCAGCCGCTCGGACCTGATGGCTTTCCTGCAGACCGCCACGCAGGAAGAGCAGAACGCGTACCTGAAGCAATTGCGCCGGAAGAAGCCGCCAAAGCCCGGCGAGCGCGTTGCTGGCCCGGATCCGGTATACGAGATCCAGGTCAATACGGTTTACGAGAACGCGACCAAGCCGAATCGACTGATCAGGAAGTACTCGGTGAACTGTGCGCGTAACACTGTGGCCATGAAGATGAGTCTGGTGCAATGGCGCGACCGTGCAATCGAGGATGTTCCACCGGAGAGATTCGATCCGACCAGCGAGGCGGTCGAGCCGTGGCAGGTGCAACTGGTGCGGTTTGCCTGTCTCGTTGGACCTGACCCCGAGGCCAAAGTGCCCGCGGAAATGATGAAGCGGGGCTTCCTGCCCATCGGTGACGTCGGCCAATCACCCGCGAATTTCGTCTGGGGGAACCTCTGGAAGGACGGCACGCGTCCGGCGTTCACCTATCGGCCGACCGACGCCGAGCTGGACCGTATTGAGCGTAACCTGGAAGCAAACCTGGCACGCGGTCAGCGGGAAACGACCCGCGTGCTGGATGAGTCGGTTCGTGCAGCCAACCGTGTGGGTCGCAACAACCTCATGGACATGTGGATCGGCAAGACCGAGCAGGAGTTCGTGCGGACATGGGGAACGCCGGACCGCGTGGAGAACGGGTCTGATGGATCGCGCACCTTGTACCTCCATCGTGGTGAGCGCGTTCAGGGGTTGAACGTATACGGGCATGTCGTCAGTGACGTGAACAATCGCTGCGATATCACGGTGCTGACGATGGACGGCTACATCCGTGACTACGCCACCCAAGGGGCTACCTGCGCGCAGCAATTGCGCTGACCGCGATTGTCGGCCACGGCCACGGCCTGAGGCTGTCAGGAGGCAGGAAAGCCATGAGACGAATCCAACACGTTTCTAGCCGTGACTTCTGTGGATTGCAGGCCTGCTGCCTTTTCCTGTCTTGGCGGAAGGCAATCGCACGCCGGGCAGGTATCCAATAGGTGGCCAGGGCGTGCCGGGCTGCGCGGCCATCCGGCGAGCATCACGGACCCTGCGTGCAACATCCCGCGCGGGGCGGTTCAATGAAACCGCCAGCGTTGTCGCTGTCATTCCGGAGCAGCGCGCGGTCGTTGTCGCCCTGCTGCAATGCAGCGCGAAGGCGGCATGGAAGCAGATGTCACAGGATCAGTGCAGGATTGCCACCACGGTCTGCACGGCGCGTCTGTTCATCAGGTAAGGCACCGTTCACGCTTAGCCCATTTTTTTTGTGATCAATTCCGCTTTTCGCTTTTCCTGCTCTTCGACGCAATAGACCTCCTCGCGCTAAGCTCTCCTGGCGTCAGAAAAATGACGCTTCGGCGCTACCGATTGCAGGAGCTTTTCCGTCCATGAGGACCCTGTCTGCCCGTCCGACGGGTGACGCTTGCCACCATCGCTGCCACAGTGCTCCCGGAGCTATCATCCGCATCTGCAGGGTGACCGGCGCGACCGGGCAACGCCACCGTGCCCGTCATCAACGCGGGCATCGGCAAGACGACATTGAAGGAGTGGGAGGGGATGGACGACAGGTTTGGCGCACACATGGACGATGCCCTGGCATTCGTTCCGTCCGGTGCGAACCTGCTGGAAGCCGTCAGGGGCGAGCTCAACGGCGATGGCATCGAGTACCAGCTGCTGGTCATCGACCAGCCGACGCCGGAAGGGCTGGTGCCCGGCCAGCACGGCCCAAACCGGGTGCTGCTGTTGCTGCGCGGTGACGGGCGCGGGCGCTGGCAGCTGGCCGCGCGCAACGACAAGCTGGTGCCGTGTTCCACCCGCGGTGGCCTGGCTGGCGACCCTTTTGCGTATGCAATGGTTGAGGAAGACACCTTCAGCGTGATCACCAACGGCGGCAGCCGCGAGCGCTGGAGCAGCACGTACCGGTTCCGTTACGCATCGGCGGACAAGGCGTGCTGGGTGGATGGGGTGAGACGCAAGGTCGTGGATATCGAGACCGAGGCGACCAACATCCGGGATTTCTCGGTGGCGGAACTGGGCAGGGTGCGGTTCGAGGACTTCGATCCGTCCAGTGTCGCCGAGGTGTCGCTTCCATGAGCCAAGCTCCAACCGGCGGAAAGGAATCCGCGCTGATGAACATCCAGGAGTTGCACTGTGTCGACCGATAGAGAGTCGCAACTGCTGCGGCAGGCGACGAAAGCCGGCATCGACTCCCCCCTTGAACTGGCCAATTTCATGGCCCAGGCAGGGCACGAGTCGCGCGGCCTGAGCCGGCTCAACGAGAGTTTCAACTATACCCGGGGCATCTCGCAGATCCCGGTCGAAGCGGCGTGGCGCAATGGCACCGAGGCGCTGGAGTCCGCGCGCCAGGAAGCCCTGCGAGGGCGTCCGGAGGATCTGGCCGAGCTGATGTATGGCGGCCGGATGGGCAATGACGCGCCCGGAGATGCGCTCAAGTACCACGGGCGCGGTTATCTGCCGCTGACCGGCAAGGAAAGCTACGAGCGCGCCGGCAGTGCGCTGGATCTGGATCTGGTCAACCAGCCCGAGCTGGCATCGGAGCCGGAGCACGCAGGTCGCATCGCGGTGTGGCAATGGCAGAACCGTGTGCCGGAACACGCGCGCGAGGACGTGCGCGAGGCTACGTACGCCATCAACGGTGCCGTCAACGGGGTGGAGGACCGGCTCAAGCGTTTCGAGGCGTGGCAGCAGAAGCTGACCCCGGACGTGATGGACCGGCTTGCCCGCGGCGAAGTGGGCGAACCTGCACAGTTGCCCGAGCGCGCGCGCGACATGTCCGATCCGGCCCATGCCGGCAACCGGTTGTTCACCGACGCACGGGGGCATCTGCAGCAGATGGGGCCGCAGAGTGGCCTGCGCAGCCAGCAGGAACTGGACAATGCGGCCGGGGCCTTGGCGTTGAGCGCACAGAAGGCAGGGATGAGCCGTATCGATCACGTGGTGGCCGGTACCGACGGCAGGGCGCTGTTTGCGGTGCAGGGCGTCATGGGGGACCCGGCGATGCAGCGCTCGATGGTGCAGCGTGAGGCCGCTGCCCAGCTGCCGCTCGAGCAGAGCAGCCAGCAGTTGGCGGCCGAAGCCTCTTCCCGCCAGGAACAGACCGCTTCGGTCATCCGCGAGCAGGAGCAGAATCGCTCGCGATCGCTGTAATCTGGGCACCGCCCGGCAGGTCGGAGACCGGCGGGCCCATCGCACGACACCGAGCACCCTCGGGTGCCTACATGGATCTCTTTGTAAGGACACAACATGCGAAACACTTTCCTGCGTTCCCAAGCGGCCCAGCGTGGCCGCGCTCCGGCACTGTGGCTGCTGCCGCTGGGACTGGCTGCCGCCATGGCCCACGCACAGCAGGCACCGGACGCCCCGGCGGCTCCCGCCGTCGAGGAGGCGGTGCCAGCGGTGGTGGCCGCGGCGGACGCGCAGACGCCCGCTGACGCCGCAACTGATGCCGTAGCTGCACCGGCTCCCGTCGCCGCGCCTGAACCGGTGCCTGCCGTGGTGGCTGCACCTGTGCCTACGGCGGAGTCGTCCATGCCGCCCGCACCCGCAGCGCAGCCGGCGGCGGCGACGGACGTCGCTCAAGAAGCTGTTGCCGCCGAACCCGCGATTGCGCCAGCGCCCGCAGCAGCACCGGCACCACCAGCGGCCGAAGCTGCCTCCACCAATGCTGCGCCAGCTACGCCTGTCGCAACAGCCGCTGTCGCAGCCCCATCGCCGGCTCCCGCGCAGGTGCCTGCGCCCGTTGCCGCTGCTGCACAGGTGCCCGACGCCGCACTGGCCCCGGCACCCGTTCCGCCGCCGGCCCCAGCCCCCGTCGCACCGCCGATCATCCCGCTGGCACCGGACCAGGCCGCCGAGCGCCAGCTCGGTGCGCGCTGCCCGGTCGATCTGGCCGGTCGCCTCGCACCGCAGGGCGATCTGATGATCGGCGCCTGCCAGGGCACGTTGCCGCCGCACCTGGCGGCGCTGCTGGTGGCATTGCCTGAGCAGGACATCCACCTGCCGCGCAGCTGGCGCGAGCGTGAAGTGCGCCAGAAGGCATGGTTCAAGGCTGTGGCCGGCATGGGCCAGCGCCCGGACTTCATCGCCCGCCTGGGAGACATCTGGGTCCGCTCGTTTGAAGCCGCGGATGCGTCGACGACCACCTACCTGGTCTCGGCGCCGTTCGACTGTGCCGATGGCGCACTGCCAAACGAGAACACCGCAGAGCCCGTCCGACTCGCAGCCGGCAGTTGCGGGCAGGCCTACGTACGCCAGCGCGTGTACCAGGTGGGCAGCGATGGCGTCCCGCAGGACATCACTGCAATGGCAATGCCGGCGGCACCGTCGATCGCCGAGGCCGATCGTGCCCGTCACCGCACCCGCGAAGGCAGGATCAGCCTCGACCACAGCAAGTTGCAGTACGGGCCGGCCATGCGCTGGTTCGTGCAGTACCCGGAATCACCGCAGAAGACCGGTCCGCACAGCTTCAGTGACTGGAACCGCGAACATCTGGCCTTTGTGGTGTGGAACGGCACCCGCTTCGAGCTGCGCGATACCGTGACGCGCGCGCAGTGGCCGTGTGATCCGGTGGCGCCGGGCGACAAGGCCTGTGGCGGCTTCCCGGACTCGGGCCCGGATGCGTACGTGCTGGCAGGGCCGGCGGCGAACTCGGCGGTCTCCAGCCCCTGATCGACCGGAGAAATGACGGGAGCCGGCAGTGCCGGCTCCCGTTTTCATTCCAGCAAGCGTCTCAGGCGTGCAGGCTGCGCTGGGTCGCTTGGGTCTGTTCCAGCTGCTGCTCGCGTGCAAGGGCTTGGCCGGCAGCCTGCTGCTCGATGCGCTGGCTGCTCTGCTCCAGCGGCGTGTTCATCGCGCGGGTGGTGTCGACGGACACGCGCAGATGGCCGGGGTCACCGCCCTCACCCTGCAGGGCGAAGCTGCGTGACGCGTCGGCACTCATCAGTACCTCGTCGATCCGCTGTCCGCCGGCGGCATGCATTTCCGCAGCCAGCGAGCCTGCCAGTTGCGCGCTCATGCCATCGGGTGTGCGGCCGACGCGGGCGTCCTGTGCGTGCACGCCGCGCAGGGCATCATTGAACAAGGGGTTGCCGACGTGGCCGGCGTCGTCGATGCGCAGCATGCCGATCGGGCGCCCCTGCCTTTCGGCTTCACGGCGCGCGGGTTCGCCCGGCTCCAGGGGGCCACGCAGATGGTCGAAGAGATCCTTGACGCCGCCCGGCAGGCCGCGCGTACCGGTGGTGACGCCACTGCGCAGCAGTTCCATCTTGTCCCGGTACTCGTCGATCATCTTGATGTTGTCGCGTGCCAACGCCTGCGTCTCCGGCCTGCCCAGCACCGAGTCTTCGCCGAGGAAATTGACCAGCTTGTGCGAACCGAAGGAGTTGGCGGCCGCGCCCAGTGCGCTGTCGGGAATCAGGATGCGCAGGCGGCTGTTGCTGAAGCCCCAGTCGCCCAGCGTGTCGATCTCCTGGGGCGTGGCGTACACGCGCACCTGGCCGAAGTGCGGCGAAGCGGCGCTGACCGGGTCGGCTGCCATGACGTGGTTGACAACGCTGGTGCCGCCTTCGGGAATGCGGTAGCCAAGACTGGCCGCGCCATAGGCGTTGAAGGTCTCGCCCTTCAGGTTGTAGTGGTGCGCGCTGATCTGGGCCAGCGCGCCGCCTAGCGAATGCCCGGTGACGGTGACCTCAGGTGCCTGGCCGAGGTCGCGTCCTTCCTTGGCAGCGTAGGCGAGGGCGCGCTGGGTCAGTGCCAGCGCATCGGCGGCCTGCACGTTGTAGCGGGCGACCACCATGCCGCCATCGGCGAGTAGGCCATCGCGGGCGATCTGCTCGGTGCCGCGATGGGAGACCACGATCTCCTGCGTGTCCACGCGCTGGTAGATCGTGCCTTGATAGCCATTGAAGCGGTTGCTGACGTGCTCGAGCACCTTGTAGTCATGCCCATTGAGGGAAACATGCTCTTCCTGTCCGGGGGCGCGGCGACCGACTTTCAGGTCGCGATAGGCATCGTTGGACAGCGCGGCGTAGTCCTGGCTGCCGAGGGTCACGGCTGCACCTCATCGGCCGTCAAGGTGGCAGAGAACAGCGTGTCCTGCAGTTCCGGGCGGAACCGGCTGGCGTCCTTCTGGCCGGTAGCGCCGTAGTCGGGCAGGTCCGCCACGCGTGGGTAGTCGCCCTGCGGATAATGGCGCGTCTCACTCTGGCCTTTGACGAACGGATCGGCCTCGATGAAGGACAGGAAGCGCGTCTCGCCATCGGCGCCGGTCGCCTTCAACATCGCGCCGGCGCCACTGAAGGCCCAATGGCAGACGCCGCGGCCGTAGTAGTCCTCGTCGAGCATGCGGTCCAGGTAGACGGTGCCGCGGTACTCGTTATCGGTGACCCTGCGTAGCGTCACCGGCTCCTGGCTGGTGATGCGGGCGGGAGCGCCGGTGGCGGGCTCGATGTAGCCGCACTGCGCTTCGTTGCTCACATCGTACTGGGCAACGCCTTCGACCACGGCAAAGCTGCCCGGCGGGTTGTGTAGGCGCAGTACCAGTTCATAGGCTTTGCGCGGTGAGGGGTTGAGCTTGGCCAGGCCACGTCCTCCCTGGGCGACGTCGGACTCGGCGGAAGCAAGTTCCTGGTTCATGGCGGTCTCCGGGCTGCAGGCAATCAGTAGAAGCAAGGCAAGACACGGGAGGGATGTGCGGCGCACCGTCAGCCTCCGGTCGGAGGAGTGAGCGCGTTCGCGACGGGGCACGCTGCGGGCGACGAAAGTGCGCGCCGCACTGGCGAGGAAAGACGGGCAATCACGGCATGTCTCCTTTCCTTGGTGACCACGATCCCGGACCCGGGAAGGCTAGATTGCGCGATTCTCGCGGCAGAAAAGTGAAATAGTCGAAATTTTGACGCTATCAAACTGGATTGGATGCAGCGAACTGTGATTCGTATCCGGATTTCACACGTGGGGTACGGGCATCAGGCGCGGGCCGTTGCTTCCTCGATGCGGCATGATCAAGGTGCTTACTCCGTTCCGACGACGTGCCGACGATGCTCTCCATCCGCCCTGAACTGCCCGCAGACGCTGCTGGAATCCACTTCCTGACCGAAGCGGCCTTCCGCAATGCGCCGCACAGCAGCCACACCGAACACCACATCGTCGACGCATTGCGTGAGCGCGGCGAGTTGAGCATCTCGCTGGTGGCAGAGGATGCGGGCCAACTGGTGGGTCATGTCGCGCTGTCCCCGGTCAGCGTGGAGGACGGCAGCCAGGATTGGTTCGGGCTCGGGCCGATTTCGGTGCTGCCGCAGCAGCAGGGGCGCGGCGTGGGCACGGCATTGATGCGGGCCGCGCTCGAGGCTCTGCGCAAGAGGGGCGCGCGGGGCTGCGTGCTGTTGGGCGAGCCGGCCTACTACGGGCGCTTCGGCTTCCGTGCCGTGCCGGATCTGGTACTACCCGGCGTGCCGGCGGCGTATTTCCAGGCCCTGTGCCTGCAGCCACCGATGGCACAGGGGGAGGTGCGTTACTCGCCGGCGTTCGACTTGGTTGCCTGACCGGGGAACGGCCGGCGTTCCAACCGCCGATCAGCCTGGATGGCGCAGGTGGATGAGGGGATACGGACGACCCTGCGAATCCACCGGCGAGCGTCCGGTTTCGATGAAACCCATGCGCCGATAGAAGCCCACGGCCTGCGCATTCTGCGCATTGACGTCGGTGGTCAGTTGCGGCTGCAGTGCCAGCGCATGCTGCAGCAGCTGGCGGCCGATACCGGTTCCGCGCACGTCGGGATCGATGAACAACGCTTCCATGTGCGAGCCGTCGATCAGCATGAAACCCTGCGGCTGGTCCTGGTCGCCGACGGCCACGACCATCGGGGCCTGTGGCAGGAAGCCGGCAACTTCAGCGTCGATAGCCTGACGGTCTTCGGTACTGAGGAAATCATGGGTGGCGTCGACGGCCCGGCGCCAGAGATCGACGAGAGCGTCGCCATCGGTGGCGCGGGAAGGGCGCAGGGTGGTCATGGGATCGGCCAAGGTGCTTTGCAGTACCCGGATTGTACCGGTGCGACACCCGCAAACAGAAAGCCCCGCCGAAGCGGGGCCTTGGATGTCACCGTTCGCTGCGCCTTACTGCACGGTGCAGCCGGACAGTGCCGGGAAGCCGATGACTTCGCCATTGCCGGTGCAGGCCAGCGTGACCTTCTGGCCCTTCTTCAGGCTGGCAGCCACGTCCTTGGACAGGTCGCTGGCCTGTACGAAGCCGAACGGCTTGGCGCTCAGCTGCACGACCGGCTTGTCCATGAAGTCCGAGCTGATCGAGTCGACCGTGCCGGAAACGAGCAGCGCCTTGCCCTTGTACTTGCCATCGGCAGCGATCTCGTTGTCCTGGTAGTCACTGAACATCGTGGTGGCGGTCACTTCCACAGCCGAGGCGGAGGCCGCAGCGGCATCGTTGGTGACGGCGGTGGCTGCCGGTTCTGCAGCCTTGGCGGCAGCGTCTGTCTCCGCGGCGGCGGACGAGACGCTGGCTTCAGCAACGGCCGCATCGTACTGGCCCTTGCTCTGCGCGCTGATGCCGCTCACGGTGCCGGCAAAGATCGCCAGGCCGACGAAGTACACGATCGGCGACACGATGATCGAGCCCAGCAGCTGGAACAGGCCCTTCATGGCGCCGCCCTTGGCCATCGCGACGATGGCGAGGATGAAGGCCACCAAGTTCAGCGGCCAGCCCAGGAACAGGCCCAGGCCGGGGAACGGGACGAGGAAGCACAGCCAAGCGATCGCCAGCGTGATCCATGCGGCTTTTCCGGCAGGGCTGGCCTGCACGGTGGTTTCTGCAACTGCGTTCAAAACTACCCCCTGTAGAGATCGAAAGGTGAAATCGCTGCCAGCAAGCAGCAGTGCACAGTCGTCAGATGACGAAAACGCGGTCGTAGCGTGAAGGAGTCTTCACAGCAGATCAAGCGGCGATGCAGCGTTTGCCGGTGCGGCGCTTCGCATCCGCGCAGCGGAAGCGCCAAAAGGCCTGCGTTACACTACGCGCGCGCTCATTCCTTGAATCCGAGAAACGCCATGACTGATGCCTTGGGCGTGCCGGTGCACGACGTCGACGAGAGCTGGATGCGCCACGCATTGGCATTGGCCGAACGTGCGCAACGCGAGTTTGACGAGATCCCGGTCGGTGCGGTGCTGGTGGGTGCCGACGGTCAGCTGCTGGGCGAGGGCTGGAACCTCAACATTGCCTCGCACGATCCCAGCGCGCATGCCGAGATCGTGGCCATGCGCGAGGGCGGGCGGATGCTGGCCAATCACCGCCTGATCGGCAGCACCCTGTATGTCACCCTGGAGCCGTGCGCGATGTGTGCGATGGCGATCGTGCACGCACGCGTCGCGCGCCTGGTCTACGGTGCCAGCGACCCCAAGACCGGCGCCTGCGGCAGCGTGTTCGATCTGGTCGCTGATGCCCGCCACAATCACCGAGTGGAGGTCCATGCCGGCGTGCTGGCCAAGGAAGCGGGCAACCGGCTGACCAACTACTTCAGGGCCAAGCGTGGCAAGCCGCCGCTGCTGCTGGAGGACCACGCTGGCGAGGGCTGAGTGGCGAAAGGGTATGATGGCCGCCACTTCCCTTTACCGGCCGGCCTCGTGCCTGCCCAGCAACGAGGCGACACGATGGCAGAGAACGGCGCGGCCAACGAGCGGCTGATCTGGATCGACCTGGAAATGACCGGGTTGGATACCGACAACGATTCGATCATCGAGATCGCCACCGTGGTCACCGATGCCCAGCTCAACGTGCTGGCCGAGGGCCCGGAGTTCGCCATCCATCATCCGCTGGAAACGCTGGAAGCGATGGACGAGTGGAACCGCAACCAGCATCGTCGTTCGGGCCTGTGGCAGCGCGTCATCGACAGCACCACCACGCTTGGCCAGGCCGAAGCGCAGACCGTGGCCTTCCTGGCGCAGTGGATTCCGGCCGGCGTGTCACCGATGTCGGGTAACTCCATCTGCCAGGACCGCCGCTTCCTGCACCGGCAGATGCCGCGGCTGGAAAAGTACTTCCACTACCGCAACCTGGACGTGTCCACGATGAAGGAACTGGCCAAGCGCTGGGCGCCAAGCGTGGCTGCGGGCGTGGGCAAGAACAGCAACCACACCGCACTGAGCGATGTGCACGATTCGATCAACGAGCTGCGCCACTACCGCCAGTTCATGGGCGCGCTGTCGGGGCTGCCGAGCCCGTGAGGGGGAGTGCCGGCCGCTGGCCGGCAATCGCCTGATCCCCGCCGGCGGCGCAGGGTTGTCGTCCAGCGGCCGGCACCACCCTGCGTTCAACTCCCTGGCGCTAAGATCGGCCGCATGAACGAGCCCATCCTGCTGCCCCGCGATATCGCCCACGACGCTGGTGACTGGTCTGACCTGCAGCGGGCGGTAGCACTGCTGGAAGCCCCCACGATCACCGCGCGCATGGCCAACCTGGTCGGGACGCCGCTGGAGTTCGCGGTGAAGGCGCTTCCCACCTCGGTGTCCAACCGCATCCACGGTGCGGTGCAGGCGGCGTTGTCCAAATCGGTGCAGGCCGCGCTGTGGAGCATGGACAACACTCCTGGCAAGGGCGCCTCGACGCGTTGGCACAAGCTGGCGGCGGCGACGTCCGGCGCGGTGGGTGGGGCGTTCGGTTTCGCTGCGCTGTTCATCGAGCTGCCGGTGTCGACCACGATCATGATGCGCGCGGTAGCCGACGTCGCCCGCAGCGAAGGCTTCGATCTATCGCAGTTCAGCACCCGCCAGGCCTGCCTGGAGGTGTTCGCACTGGGCGGCAATTCGCCGCGCGACGATGCCAGCGAGACCGGCTACTACCTCGCCCGTGGTTTCACCACCGATGTCATGCGCCACCTCTCGGCCGAACTGGCCGGGCGCGTGGTGACCGGACGTGACCTGACCCTGGGCGTGGCGCCGAAGGAAGCCGGCAAGCTGCTGGCCAAGCTGGTGGAAAAGGTCGCCGCCCGTTTCGGCGTGGTGGTCACCGAGAAGTTTGCCGCGCAGGCGGTACCAATCGTCGGTGCGGCGGCCGGCGCGACGCTCAACACCATGTTCACCGACTACTACCAGGACATGGCCCGCGGCCATTTCATCGTGCGCCGGCTGGAGTTGAAGTACGGCGAAGAGGTTGTGCGCACCTGCTATGACCGTATCGCCCACGGCGGCGCGTTGATCGAGCCGACGTTGTAACGATGGGGTCGGAGCCCTTTCCTGCGGAAAGGGCTCCGACCCCGACCGCCGCAGGCAAGGGCTCTGGCCCTTGCCTGCCAGGCACAACTGTTTTGCGTGGAAGCACCTGTTGCGCGCGCAGCGCCATCCCCATCCTTGCCGGCAATCCCCCGCAAGAGAGTGCCGCCATGTTGTTCACCCCCCACCGCCTGGGCGCGCTGACGCTGCCCAACCGTATCGTGATGCCACCGATGACCCGCTCGCGTGCGGCGGCCGGCAATGTCGCCACCGCGCAGATGGCCGAGTACTACGCCCAGCGCGCTGGTGCCGGGCTGATCGTCAGCGAAGGCACCCAGATCAGCCCGCAGGGCCAGGGCTATGCCTGGACCCCGGGCATCCACAGCGACGAACAGGTGCAGGGCTGGCGCAGGGTCACCGATGCCGTGCACGCGGCGGGTGGGCGCATCTACGCCCAGCTCTGGCATGTCGGCCGTGTCTCCCATGTGGCCCTGCAACCGGACGGCGCGGCGCCGGTCTCTTCCTCGGCACTGCTGGCCGACGGGGTGAAGGTCTTCGTCGACCCGACCGGCGCCGGTCCGGAATCCGGCGTGGGCGAAATGATCCAGCACTCGATGCCGCGCGCGCTGGGTGAGGACGAGATTCCGGGCATCGTGGCCGACTATGCGCAGGCCACCCGCAATGCACTGGCTGCCGGATTCGATGGCGTCGAGCTGCACGGCGCGAACGGCTACCTGATCAACCAGTTCATCGACTCGCAGGCCAACCAGCGTACCGATGGCTATGGCGGCGCGCTGCGCAATCGCCTGCGCTTCCTGCGCGAAGTGGTGCAGGCGGTGGTCGATGTCGCTGGCGGCGAGCGTGTCGGCGTGCGTCTGGCGCCGCTGACCACGCTGCAGGGGGCGGTGGATGACACGCCGCAGGCGACCTATCTGGCTGCCGCACACCTGCTGGGCGAGCTGGGTGTGGGTTACCTGCACATCGCCGAGGCCGACTGGGAGGATGCCCCGTTGATGCCCGTCGCGTTCAAGCAGGCGCTGCGGATGATCTATCCGGGCACGTTGATCTACGCCGGCAAGTACACCGCCGAGCGTGCCGCGCAGGCGCTGGAGGAAGGCTGGGCGGACCTGATCGGCTTCGGTCGGCCGTTCATCGCCAATCCCGATCTGCCCGAGCGCCTGCGCAGCGGCGCGGTGTTGAATTCGCCCGATCGCGCGACGTACTTCGGTGGTGGCGCGGCGGGATTCACCGACTATCCGGTGCTGGAAGAAAGCGTCGCGGCTTGATCCCGGAGGTTGCCGGCCAGCGGCCGGCACTACCGGGGTACGGGGATGGGGTGGGTGCCGACCGTTGGTCGGCACTGCCGATCAGGGCTTGTCGCGCACCAGTGCATCGGCCTCGACCACGCCGCCATCCTTGCCATGCAGGTACAGGTGCATGTCCTGCTGCGGATACGGGATGTTGATGCCGGCCTTGTCGTAGCCCAGCTTGATCTGTTCGAGCAGGGTGACCTTGGTGCCGAAGTGATCGGCCGACTTCACGTAGCAGCGGATGCCCAGATTGATCGCGTGCGCACCCAGCTCGTACACCACCACATCCGGTGCCGGCGTCTGCAGCACGCGCGGGTCGGCCTTCATCAGGGCCAGTGCGGTATCACGCGCCAACTGGATGTTGTCTTCGTAACCGATGCCCACCACCAGCTCGACGCGGCGGGTGGGCTCTGCGGTGAGGTTGATGATCGGTGCGGCGGTGATCAGCGTGTTCGGAATGGTGGTGTGCTGGTTGTCCGCGCCGGTGATCACGGTCTGGAAAATGCGTACCTCGCGAACCGTGCCGGTCTGCCCGGCGATGGTCACCACATCGCCTACGCGGAACGGACGCAGGGTCACCAGCATCACGCCGGAGGCGATATTCGACAGCGAATCCTTCAGCGCCAGGCCAACGGCGAGGCCGGCGGTACCGAGCACGGCCAGCAGCGGAGTGATCTGCACACCCAGCGTACCGATGGCCAGGATCACCACGATCACCAGCGAGGCCGCGTAGACCACGTTGCGCAGGAAGCTGCCCAGCATCGGGTCCACGCCCATGCGCGAGGTGGCGCGCGGCATGGCATTGGACAGCCGTCGTGCCAGCCACATGCCGACCAGCAGCACCACGATCGCGGCCAGCAACGGCACGCCGTAGGTCTCCAGCAGGCGTTCCCAGTCGAGTGAGCGGAACCAGGAGGTCGTGGCGGGGGAGGGTGGGGCAGCGGCGATCATGCGGACTCCTTTGCAACGGGAACAGGTGCGACGGGAACTTGGCGTACGCGGACGCCAGAAACAGCAAGCCCCGCAGACGCGGGGCTTGCGTGCAGCTTCAGTATGGGCAGGCGTCGATGAAAGCGACGTCAGCCATCACACGTCAACAGGTCAACCCTTGGCCTTCAACTTGGCCAGACGCAGCCAGGTATCGACCACGGTGTCCGGATTCAACGACACCGACTCGATGCCTTCCTGCATCAGCCATTCGGCCAGATCCGGATGATCGGACGGGCCCTGGCCGCAGATGCCGACGTACTTGCCCTTGGCACGTGCCGACTTGATCGCCATCGACAGCAACTTCTTCACCGCCGGGTTCCGCTCATCGAACAGGTGCGCCACGATCGACGAATCGCGGTCCAGGCCGAGGGTCAGCTGGGTCAGGTCGTTGGAACCGATCGAGAAGCCGTCGAAGATCTCCAGGAACTCATCGGCGAGCAGCGCGTTGGACGGCACTTCGCACATCATGATGATCTTCAGGCCGTTCTCGCCCTGCTTCAGGCCGTTCTGGGCCAGCACCTCGACGACCTTGCGGCCTTCTTCCAGGGTGCGCACGAACGGGATCATGACCCACAGGTTGTCCAGGCCCATCTCGTTGCGCACGCGCAGCACGGCCTTGCACTCCAGTGCGAAGGCGGCCGAGAAGCTCGGATCGACGTAACGGCTGGCGCCGCGGAAGCCGATCATCGGATTCTCTTCGTGCGGCTCGTAGTTGCTGCCGCCGATCAGGTTGGCGTACTCGTTGGACTTGAAGTCCGACAGGCGCACGATCACCGGGTTCGGCGCGACCGAGGCGGTCAGGGTGGCGATGCCTTCGGCCAGACGGTCCACGTAGAAGCCGACCGGGTCGGAATAACCGGCGATCTTCTCGTCGATCTTCTTCTTCGTCGCCGCATCCTGGCGGTCGTATTCCAGCAGCGCGTTGGGGTGGATGCCGATGTGGCTGGCGATGATCATTTCCAGGCGCGCCAGGCCGATGCCCGCGTTCGGCAACTGGCCGAAGTCGAAGGCGCGTTCCGGGTTGGCCACGTTCATCATGATCTTCAACGGTGCCGGCGGCATGTTGCCCAGATCGGTGGTGGTGCGCTCGAAGCCGAGCTTGCCTTCGTAGATGAAGCCGGTATCGCCTTCAGCGCAGCTGACGGTGACCAGCTGGCCATCATCGATGACCTTGGTGGCGTTGCCCGAACCGACCACGGCCGGCACGCCCAGCTCGCGCGCGATGATCGCCGCGTGGCAGGTACGGCCGCCGCGGTTGGTGACGATCGCCGAGGCACGCTTCATCACCGGCTCCCAATCGGGATCGGTCATGTCGGCGATCAGCACGTCGCCCGGCTGTACGCGGTTCATGTCTTCAAGCGTCTTCACCACGCGCGCCACGCCGGCACCGATCTTGGCGCCCACGGCACGGCCTTCGGCGAGAACGTTGCCGCCCTTTTCGGTCAGCGCGAAACGCTCGATCTGGGTGGCGTGGCTGCGCGACTTCACGGTCTCCGGGCGCGCCTGCACGATGAACAGCTTGCCGCTGACACCGTCCTTGGCCCACTCGATGTCCATCGGGCGGCCGTAGTGCTTTTCGATGGTCAGCGCCTGGCGCGACAGTTCGGCCACGTCTTCATCGTTGATCGAGAAGGTGGTGCGCAGTTCGGCCGGGGTGTCCTCGATCCTGACGCGCTCGCCGGGGACATCCGAGTACACCATGCGGATCGCCTTGCTGCCGAGCGAGCGGCGCAGGATCGCCGGCTTGCCGGCCTGCAGGGTGGGCTTGTAGACGTAGAACTCGTCGGGGTTGACCGCGCCCTGCACGACCATTTCGCCCAGGCCGAACGAGGAGGTGACGAACACCACGTCGCGGAAGCCGGACTCGGTGTCCAGGGTGAACAGCACGCCGGACGCGCCCACGCCCGAACGCACCATCAGCTGCACGCCTGCGGACAGGAACACGTCCTCGTGCTTGAAGCCGTGGTGCACGCGGTAAGCGATGGCACGGTCGTTGTACAGCGAGGCGAACACTTCCTTGACCTTGTGCACGACATCGTCGGCACCGGTGACGTTGAGGAAGGTTTCCTGCTGGCCGGCGAAGGAGGCGTCGGGCAGATCTTCGGCGGTGGCCGAGGAACGCACGGCCACGGCCACGTCGCCGCCACCGTTGTCGGCGCTCAGCTTGGCGTAGGCGGTGCGGATGTCCTGGTCCAGCTGCGGCTGCAGCGGCGCGTCGATCACCCAGCCGCGGATTTCCTTGCCGGCTGCGGTCAGCGCGTTGACGTCCTCGACGTCCAGCGTGGCCAGCTTGTCGAAGATGCGCTTGGACAGGTCGTTGTGCGCGATGAAGTCCTTGAAGGCTTCAGACGTGGTCGCGTAGCCCCCCGGAACGGAGACGCCCAGACCGGCAAGGTTGCCGATCATCTCGCCCAGCGAGGAATTCTTGCCGCCTACGCGGGCCAGGTCGGCCAGACGCAGTTCGTGCAACCACAGGATGTTCTCGTTCAAGCGCGATGCTCCGTTTGGCCATCGCCCGAGGCGGGCTTTGATGGCCGCGTCCGTAGGAAGAAGCCGATATGATGCCGGGCAGACCACCGTCGGCACAAGCTTGTGTTGGCGGCCCTTTTAGGCTTCGTAGGGGGTAAATGCGCGCATGTCGACCATCCGTCCGGTGTTCTACGTTTCCGATGGAACCGGTATCACCGCTGAAACCATTGGGCATAGCCTGCTGACCCAGTTCTCCGGGTTCAGCTTCATTACCGACCGGATGTCATTTGTCGATGACCCCGAAAAAGCCCGCGAAGCCTGTGCCCGGATCCAGGCGGCGGGGGAGCGCTACCAGGTCCGGCCGATCGTGGTGAACTCCTGCGTGGACCAGAGCCTGAGCGTGATCCTGTCCGAAAGCGGGGCGCTGATGCTGGATGTGTTCGCCCCGTTCATCGAGCCACTGGAGCGCGAACTGTCCAGCTCGCGCCTGAACCGGGTCGGCCAGGCCCACGGCATGGTCGACTTCGACACCTACCACCGGCGCATCAACGCGATGAACTTCGCGCTGACCCATGACGATGGCATCGCGGTCAATTACGACGACGCCGACGTGATCCTGGTGGCGGTGTCGCGGGCGGGCAAGACGCCTACCTGCATCTACCTGGCCCTGCATTACGGGGTGCGCGCGGCCAACTACCCGTTGACCGACGAGGATCTGGAGAGCGACCGCCTGCCGCCCCGCCTGCGCAACTACCGGCGCAAGCTGTTCGGCCTGACCATCGACCCGGACCGCCTGCAGCAGATCCGCCAGGAGCGCCGGCCCAATTCGCGCTACGCCAACCTGGACACCTGCAAGCGCGAGGTGGCTGCGGCGGAGGTCATGTTCCAGATGGAACGCATCCCGACCCTCAGCACCACCCATACCTCGATCGAGGAGATCTCCAGCAAGGTGCTCGGCACGCTGGGGCTGCAGCGCGAACTGTATTGACGGGGGCGCCACGACCAACGGTCGTGGCCCACCTGCGCGGTTGACGGGGCGCTACGACCCACAGTCGTGGCCTACCTGCGCGGTTGACGGGTGCGCTACGACCCACGGTCGTGGCCTACCTGCGCGGTGGGTATCGACCGTTGGTCGATACAGGGCCCCTTTGGCCGGGGCCGATCAGTCCCCACGTTGAAGGGCCAACGTGTAGGATCAACCCATGGCCCGAGCATTGCCCCGCACCGAGCGCATTCCCCGCCTGAGCCGGCTGAGCTGGCTCATGGGGCTGTACGCAGAGAACTACCGTCACCTGGTGCGCCTGTTCGCGCCGGCCGAGCTGGTGGCGGGAAGCTATGTCTCTTCGGTGGGCGATGGCCTGGACGTGCGCCTGGACGTGATCGAGTGCCACCGCTACACGGTCGAGCTGCGCCTGACCTATGACCTGGCCGACCCGGTGACCGGTGAACCGGACCCATCGGCCTTTGTCCGCCTGTACCGGGACGCGCGCCAGGCCGAGACCACCCACTGCTACGTCGGCCGCCGCTGGCAGGACACGATGGGCCTGTACCCACCGCCGGCCGAGCTGATCAGCCATCGCATGCGGATGAACACCTTCCTCGGCAAATGGCTGGAATACCTGGCCGAACGCGGCCATGGCGTGGCCACCCTGCGTCGTGACCCTGACGGCAACGCCGTGGGTGCCGGCGACCGTCGCCTGTCGCTGGTGCGTTGATCGGCCATAATCCACGGCTGACCCGCCGCCGGACCCGCACATGCCGTATACCCCGATCGTCGCCACCCTGGGCTACGTGCTCTCGCCCGATCGCCGCCAGGTGCTGATGATCCACCGCAATACCCGGCCGGGCGACCACCATCTGGGCAAGTACAACGGCCTGGGCGGCAAGGTCGAGCCGACCGAGGACATCGCCGCCGGCATGCGCCGCGAAATCGCCGAGGAAGCCGGTATCGACTGCACGGCCATGCGCCTGCGCGGCACCATCAGCTGGCCGGGTTTCGGCAAGCACGGTGAAGACTGGTTCGGTTTCGTGTTCGTCATCGACAGCTTCGAGGGTGCCCCGCACGGGGGCAATCACGAGGGCACCCTGGAGTGGGTGGACGTGGACAAGCTCGACCAGCTGCCGATGTGGGAGGGCGACCGCAACTTCCTGCCGCTGGTGTTCGATGCCGATCCGCGGCCGTTCCACGGAGTGATGCCATACCGGGATGGACGCATGCAGAGCTGGTCCTTCAGCCGGCTTTGAGGCATTCCGGAGGCCGCTGCGCTCGCCGGACATGGTCCGGCGCTACCATCCGGCGCAGCCTCGGTAGCGCCGGGCCATGCCCGGCGGGGAGAGCTTCAGCGCCGGCGCGCCAGCAGCAGGTGGAAGTGCTTTTCCCGCTGCTGGCCGTCATTGCCGGCCGTGCATTCGCGATGCGAGCGCCATGCCGTGACGGTGAAGCCGGACACCCGCAGCGCCAGCTCCACTGCGTCCAGCTCATGCAGCTCAAAGTCGGCGGCAAAGGGCAGGCTACGCATGAATCCGGCATCGCCGAAGGCCAGGCATAGCCGGCCGCCGCGATGCAGCACCCGTGCCAGTTCATCCAGTACCGGGGCCAGGTTCGGCCAGAAGTACAGGGTGTTGACCGCCAGCGCAGCATCGACGCTGGCATCAGCCAGGGGCAGGGCATGGGCATCACCCTCGCGCAGCGCGGCACGGCCAGCCAGGCCGCTGGCGGCAAGGTGCTGGTTGCCGGCGTCGACCATGGCACTGGACAGCTCGACACCCACGTAGCGACTGCCACTGGCCTGCAGCAGCAGCGGCGCAAAGGCGGCGTTGCCTGGACCGATTTCCAGCACCTGCTCTCCGGCAGCGACGGCCAGCAATGCGATAGCCGCCTGGTTGAGGGCGCCGTTGCTGCGGTTCATCGATTCGCCCACGGCCAGCGCGGCCTCGCCATGGGGCTGCCGCAACTGCGCGGCCAGGGTGCGTGCATCCAGCATCAACATCGTCCGTCGGTAAGGAGTCGGACGTGGCGGCGGCGGGTCCGCCGCAGACCATAGCGCTGGCGGATCGGCTTGGGAAGTAGGGAAACCCCGGCTTGTGGTGATGAGGAAATGTCCAGCGTCGCAGTCGGTGAGAACCAGTTGTCCACAGGGGGTGTGGATTACGCGTGGGCAACTTTGTGGATAAGCGCTGACAGGCGCCACCCCCCTAGGCTGTCAAGATGGGTGGCGAAAAATTCACCGCCGGTGAGGATCGGTGAGTGACGGGTGAAGGACAGGGGCAGCCCACGCTGTTGCCGGTGGCGGCGGTCGCGGTACCCTGTGGGCCTTGATGCCCCGTGAGACTTCATGAAACGTCACTTCTCGATGCTGCGCGAGTTCCATCTGGCGGACTGGTTCACCCTCGCCAACGCTTTCTGCGGCACCGGCGCGGTGTTTGCCGCAATGCGTTTCCTGCAGGATGGCGAGCGCGGCTACCTGCTGTTCGGCATGGCGCTGATCCCGCTGGCTTTCATTTTCGATGCACTGGACGGCCGCATCGCGCGCTGGCGCAAATCCAGTTCGACCCTGGGCCGCGAGCTCGACTCGCTGTCGGACGTCATTTCCTTCGGGGTCGCGCCCGCAGCGCTGGCCTATGCCTGTGGCATGCAGGGGGGCTGGGACTGGCTGGTGCTGAGCTACTTCGTCTGCTGTGGCGTCAGCCGCCTGGCCCGTTACAACGTAACCGCCGAGGCGATGAGCGGTGACGAAGGCAAGGTGAAGTACTTCGAGGGAACGCCGATTCCCACCAGCCTGGCGCTGGTGATCGTGCTGGCGATCGCCGCCGGCACCGATGCCATCGGCCACGACCTGTGGCTGGGCCAGTGGCAGATTGGCCCTTGGCAGCTGCATCCGTTGGTGCTGCTGTTCGCGTTGTCCGGGTCGCTGATGATCAGCAAGACCCTGCGCATTCCCAAGCCATGACCCAGCCCTGCGGAGGAGCGCGATGACCAGCTCGGCCAACGACGCCGGCAGCAGCGATTTCGAAAATCTGGCCCGCCAGTACTTCGGCGCCTGGGGTGATGCCTTGCGCCATGCAGCCGTGCCGGGAACCCCGGCTGGCGACGACCCGGGCAGCTGGAAGCGCCTGTTCGACTGGTGGGGCCAACTGCTGCCCGGGACCGGTGCTGCCGCGCCCGAAGAGGCGGTGAGGCGGTTCCGCGAGCAGGCTGGCAGCTGGTACGGCACCATGCAGGAAGTCGCTGCACGCTTTGCGGGCCGCGATGCCAGCAGTGCCGAGGTCGCCCAGGCCTGGCGTGAAGCGGTGAAGGGGCAGGGCGACGGCATGCTGCAGTGGATGCTGCAGGGGGCCCGCGGCAGCACCCATGTGGACGCTGCTCCGCCCGAGTTCACGGCGTGGTTCCAGCAATTGCAGACGCTGGCTGGCCCTTGGCTGCAGAGCCCGGCGTTCGGGCCCGGCCGCGAGCACCAGGCGCGGTGGCAGGCCCTGCTGCGCGCACAGGAGGAGTACCAGCAGCATTCGCAGGCCTATGTCGAGCAGATCAAGCAGGCACTGGAAGAGGCATTCGACCTGTTCGAGCAGCGCCTGGCCGAACACGAGCAGCCCGGCAGCCAGCTGACCAGCGCCCGGGCGATGTTCGATCTGTGGATTGAAGTGGCCGAGGAGGCCTACGCCAAGGTCGCCATGTCCGAGCCGTTCCAGCAGGTGTATGCCTCGCTGGGCAACGCACAGATGCGCCTGCGCGCAGGCCTGCAGCGCGAGGTTGAACAGATGAGTGAACGCATCGGCCTGCCCACCCGCAGCGAGATGGATGCCGCCCACCGTCGCATTGCCGAGCTCGAGCGCAGCCTGCGCCGGGTGCAGGCACAGGTGGCGGCGCTTGCCGGTACCGATGCCGTCGATCCGGTTGCCCAGCCAGCGCCTGCCAGGGTCAAGCCCGTCGCGCGCAAGCCTGCAGCGAAGAAGGCTGCAGCGAAGAAGCCTGCTGCGAAGAAAGCTGCTGCGAAGAAAGCGCCAGCGAAGAAGGCCACCACCCGCGCGACCACGCGGAAGTCGTAAGCCATGAAAGGACCGCTGGGCTTCAATGCCGATGACCTGATGCAGGAGACCCTGGCCATGCAGCGCAAGCTGATGGAGGGGTTGAAGCTGCTGCCGCAGGTGGAGGATGTCGACTATGGCGCCACCGCCCGCGAGGAAGTCTGGCGCGATGGCAAAGTGGTGCTGTATCGCTTCGTCGGCGAGAACGCGCCGGTGCGTCGCACACCGCTGCTGATCGTGTACGCACTGGTCAACCGCCCGTACATGGTGGACCTGCAGGCCGATCGGTCGCTGGTGCAGAAGCTGCTGGCATTGGGCCAGGACGTCTATGTGCTGGACTGGGGTTATCCGGACCGTTCCGAACGCTACCAGACGCTTGAGGACTATCTGCTGCGCTACATCGATGGCGCGGTGGATGCGCTGCGCGCGCGCAGTGGTGGAACGGTCGACATGCTCGGCATCTGCCAGGGCGGCGTGTTCGCCCTGTGCTACGCCGCACTGCGGCGGCAGAAGCTGGGCAACTTGATCACCATGGTCACCCCGGTCGACTTCCAGACCACCGACAACATGCTGTCGCACTGGGCCCAGCAGGTGGATGTGGATCTGCTGGTGGATACGCTGGGCAACATCCCGGCCGATCTGATGAATGCCAGCTACCTGATGCTCAAGCCATTCCGCCTGAACGTGCAGAAGTACGTGGGCCTGCTCGACATCCTCGATGACAAGGCCGCGCTGGAGGATTTCCTGCGCATGGAAAAGTGGATCTTCGACTCGCCGGACCTCGCGGGTGAAGCCTTCCGCGAGTTCATCAAGCAGTTCTACCAGGGCAACGGCCTGGTCAACGGCACCGTGCGCATCGGCGAAGAGGCGGTGGAACTGTCGCAGGTGACCCTGCCGGTGCTGAACATCTACGCCGAACAGGATCACCTGGTGCCACCGGATGCATCACGCGCGATGCGTGGCCGGCTGGGCACGCAGGACTACACCGAATCCAGTTTCCGCGGTGGGCATATCGGCATCTACGTGTCCGGCCGCGCGCAGCGCGAAGTGCCGGCGACCATCGACAACTGGCTGAAGGAACGCACGCCATGAAACATTCCCCTCTGTTTGCGCTTGCTCTGGCCCTTGCGCCCGGCGTCGCCAGCGCTGCGCCGAGCGCCGATGCGCGCCGCGAGATCGCGCAGTTGATCGGAAGCCTGGATGGCTCCCAGTGCCAGTTCCAGCGCAATGGCAGCTGGTACGGTCCCGCCGATGCGCGTTCCCACCTGCAGCGCAAGTACGACTACCTGCTGAAGAAGAACATGGTCGACACCGCCGAGCAGTTCATCGAGCGTGCCGCGAGCCAGAGCAGCATGAGTGGCAAGGCCTACCGGATCCGCTGCCCCGGCAAGCCCGAACAGACCTCCGCGGCGTGGTTCGGCGCCCGCCTGCAGGCCTTGCGCCAACGCACGCCGTAGACATTGCAGGCGCTACAGTGGCAACAGCCAGTCAGCCGGGAGACCTCGCCATGAACGCTGTGCCGCGCACCCTGTCGCGCTCGCTGAACGACCGCATGATTGCCGGGGTGATGGGCGGCATCGCCCATCGTTTCGGCTGGAACCCGACCCTGGTACGGGTGCTGTACGTGGTGGTCTCGCTGGCGTCGGCCGCCTTCCCCGGCATCCTGGTCTACCTGCTGCTGTGGCTGCTGATCCCCAACGAGGCGGATTGAACACCGCGTCCCGGCCCTGGCCGATCTGGCTGCGCGCGCTGCAGGTGCTGGGCGCGCTGTGGACCGTGCCCAATACCCTGATCGGCCTGCTTGGCGGTCTGGCCGGGTTGCTGGGTGGTGCGAAGATGCGCTGGAGTGGTCGTGATTGCGCGGTGGTTTTCGATCACTGGCCCTGGGGCCCGGGCGGAGCGATCACCCTGGGCAACGTGATCCTGCACACCGGCCACGATCTGGGCATGTGCTGCCGTACTTACGCGCATCAGGCGGGGTGGGGCGTGGAGCCGTTGATCCGGCTGGATGACCATGAGCGTGCGCACGTGTACCAGTATCTGGTGCTGGGGCCGCTGTACCTGCCGGTGTATCTGCTGTGTGGTGGTGTCAGTGCGCGCAATCCGTTCGAGCGTGCGGCCGATCATTACGCGCGGTTCGGGCACGGCTGGTGGCCGTAGATTCCAGCCAACGGCGCAGCCCCTCGTGGGTGGGGCGCGAAATGCGATTCATGTGATTGGGCCGGGCAGGTGGGTTGCGCAGGGGCCGCTGCAAGTACGTCCCTGTAAGCTCGGTCGCCGCATCCATGCGGCTCACGCCCCTGCGCAACCCACCTGCCCGGCCCCTGACAGTTTCCGGGTGCGTCCAGCCACGGAGAAGAAAAAGAACAGCAGAAGCGGGTCGCGCGCTGCGCTTGCTCGTATAGAGCCGAGCATGGGCTCGGCTCTACAGGAAACGGCCAGCCAGGCCGCTTTTGCTTTTGATCTTCTTTTTCTTTTCCGTGGGTGGCAGACCGCAGAAATCTGTCAGAGGGCGGTCGGGTTGGGTTCGCGGGGGTGTCCGCGGCATGGATGCCGCGGCCAAGCCTCCAGGGACGGATTCACGGCGTCCCCCGCGAACCCAACCCGGCCGACCCACCTGCGGCTTTTGCATTCCGCGACCAACCACACCCACCCACGAGGGGCTGCGCCGTTGGCTGAAACCCGCGGATTCGGTAGCCGGAAGTTAAAGATCCGTAAGCGTTCTGCTGCTATCCCGCAGTCATCTGCATGCAACCGATCGTCATTAGTCTTCGTGACGTTCCAGTCAGCTTGGTCGCGGTAAGCTCTATCCGGATGAGCCAACAAGTACCGCTCATCGTGTGCAGTACGCAGTAGCAATTTGGAGGAAGACATCACATGGCAATCGTTCTTTATGTCGGTGGTAGCAAGGATGGCGAGAAGGGCGTGGTGCCCTACGGCTTCAGCAAATCCCGCGCCGATACCGCGCTGGGGCCGGAGTTCTACACGGAGCGGTTCATGGAACTGCAGGGTGTCGGCAAGGTCCGCCTGATGGCGCTGGAGAGCCTGCGTGACGACATCGTCATGCAGCGTGCCGCCCGCCACTACCGCTGACCTTCGCAGTACGCGGCAGGACGCGCTCCACCATCGCGCGTCCGCGCCGGCATCCCAGCCCCGGGGCCAGTCCGAGCCCCTTTTGCCAGGATGCCGGCGTCCCATCCGGACCCACCGCCTGAACCGCCGCTCTGTCAACGCCTTGTCCCTGCCGCCCGCGCATTGCAAGAATGGGCCTTTCCCGCAATGCGGCCCAGGCCGGAAACAATGCACGACGCCAAGCACGCCCAGCGCCAGCTCGCCCAGCAGATCGCCCAGACCATCGCCGATGAAATCGGTGCCCAGACCGCCCAGGTCAGCGCCGCTGTCGGCCTGCTCGATGAAGGCGCCAGCGTTCCGTTCATCGCCCGCTACCGCAAGGAAGTCACCGGCGGCCTGGACGACACCCAGCTGCGCAACCTGGAAACCCGCCTGACCTACCTGCGCGAACTGGAAGACCGCCGTGCGGCGGTGCTGGCCAGCATCGGTGAGCAGGGCAAGCTCAGCGATGAGCTGCGCAACGAGATCCTCGCTGCCGACACCAAGAGCCGATTGGAAGATCTGTACCTGCCGTACAAGCCCAAGCGTCGCACCCGCGCGCAGATCGCCCGCGAAGCAGGACTGGAGCCGTTGGCCGATGGCCTGTTGGGCGACCCGACACAGGACCCGCAGATCTTTGCCGCCACGTTCGTGGATGCCGACAAGGGCGTGGCCGATACCAAGGCCGCGCTGGAAGGTGCCCGCGCGATCCTGATGGAGCGCTGGGGCGAGGACGCCACGCTGGTTGGCGAGCTGCGCAGCTGGTTGAGCGAGCAGGGCGTGATCCGTGCCCGCGTTGCCGAGGGCAAGGAAACCGAGGGCGCCAAGTACCGCGATTATTTCGAGCACGCCGAGTCGTTGGCGAGGATTCCCTCGCACCGGTTGCTGGCGTTGTTCCGTGCGCGCCGCGAGGAGATCCTGTTCCTGGAGCTGGACCCAGGCAAGGATGCCGAGGCCGGGCATCAGTACGCCGAAGGGCGCGTGGCGCACAACGCCGGTATCCGCGATGCGGGGCGCCCCGCTGACCGCTGGCTGCTGGACGCCTGCCGCCTGACCTGGCGGGCGAAGCTGCACATGCACCTGCTGCTGGACCTGTTCAACCAGGCCCGTGAGAAAGCCGAGGCCGAAGCCATCGCGGTGTTCGGTGACAACCTCAAGGACCTGCTGCTGGCCGCACCGGCCGGCCCGAAAAGCGTGCTGGGCCTGGACCCGGGCATCCGCACCGGCTGCAAGATTGCCGTGGTCGACGCCACCGGCAAGCTGGTCGCCACCGACACCATCTACCCGCACGAGCCCCGCCGGCAGTGGGAGCAGTCGCTGCAGACGATCAAGCAGCTGTGTGCCAAGCACAACGTGCAGCTGATCGCGATCGGCAACGGCACCGCCAGCCGCGAGACCGACAAGCTGGCCGGTGAAGCCATCAAGGCGCTGGGTGACAACGCGCCGCAGAAGATCGTGGTCAGTGAAGCCGGGGCGTCGGTGTATTCGGCGTCGGAAACGGCGGCCAGGGAATTCCCGGACCTGGACGTGTCGATCCGTGGTGCGGTATCGATCGCGCGTCGCCTGCAGGACCCGCTTGCCGAACTGGTGAAGATCGAGCCGAAGGCGATCGGCGTGGGGCAGTACCAGCACGACGTGGATCAGTACCGCCTGGCGCGCGCACTGGATGCGCGCGTGGAGGACTGCGTGAATGCCGTCGGCGTGTACGTCAACACGGCGTCGGCTGCACTGCTGTCGCGCGTCTCGGGCCTGTCGTCGACGGTAGCCGAGAACATCGTGCGCCACCGCGATGACAACGGTCCGTTCAAGCGTCGCAAGGACCTGCTGAAGGTGTCGCGCCTGGGCGAGAAGACGTTCGAGCAATGCGCAGGTTTCCTGCGTATCGCCGATGGCGATGAGCCGCTGGATGCATCGTCGGTGCACCCGGAAGCCTATCCAGTGGTCGAGCGCATCGTCGCCAGCACCGCGCGTCCGATCAAGGCGCTGATCGGCGACGGCAGTTTCCTGCGCGGCTTGAAGGCCGAGCAGTTCACCGACGAGACATTCGGTGTGCCGACGGTGCGCGACATCCTCAAGGAACTGGAAAAGCCGGGCCGTGATCCGCGCCCGGAATTCAAGGCGGCCCGTTTCGCCGATGGCGTCGAGGACATCAAGGACCTGCGCGAGGGCATGGTGCTGGAAGGGGTGGTCAGCAACGTGGCCGCGTTCGGTGCGTTCGTCGATATCGGCGTGCACCAGGACGGCCTGATCCACATCTCGGCGCTGTCCGATACCTACGTGAAGGATCCGCGTGACGTGGTCAAGGCCGGCGACATCGTCAAGGTGAAGGTGCTGGAGGTGGACGTGCCGCGCAAGCGCATCGCCCTGACCCGTCGTCTGGACGACACGCCCGGCCAGGCCACCAGCCGCCCGGGCAGCCGTGACGAACGCAGCCAGGGGCAGGCGCCGCGCCGCGACGCTGGCAACCCCGGGCAGGGACGTGGCCAAGGGCGCAACCCGGGCAATGGCGGACGCCCGGCACAGGCCGCGCCGCCAGCCAACAATGCCCTGGCCGAGGCGTTCGCCCGGGCCAAGCGCAGCTGAGTCCGCCGTCCCCCTCCCGGCGCGATCCGGGCGGGGGACTTGTCGATGTTCCCCGGCAATGCGCACACTTGCGCCGGAAGGGGCGCCTGGGCCCCTGCTGTCGCTGGGGAGGCCATGCCGTCAGCACCATCCGCGCTGTTCCGTGACCGCTGTGGCTCGCCACGGCCTGCGGGCAGCTGCGTCGGCAGGGGAGGCGGCTGATGGCCGATCAGGGCAACAGCGGCAACGCACTGCTGGAGCGCCGGCTGCAGGAACTGGCCGAAGAGCGCCGCCGCCTGGCGATGATCATCGAGGGCACCGCGGCCGGCACCTGGGAATGGAACGTCCAGAGCGGGCAGATGCGGGTCAACGAACGGTGGGCCGAGATCGTCGGCTACCGGTTGGACGAACTTGAACCGATCTGCCAGAAGACCTTCATCGCGCTGGTCCATCCGGATGATCTGGCGCTGTCCGATGCGGCCCTGCAGGACCACTTCGATGGCCGTACCGACCACTATGTCTGCCTGTTGCGGATGCGCCACAGGAATGGCGAATGGATCTGGATCCACGATCGCGGACGGGTATTCGAATGGGACGGGCAGGGCAGGCCACTGTGGATGGCCGGCGCCCATGCCGACGTCACCGAACTGCAGCAGGCGCGCCAGGACGCGGCCGAAATGCGGCAGCGCCTGCAGGCGATGGTGGATGCTTCAGACGAAGTCGCGGTGATCGCGACCGACACCGATGGCATCATCACCATTTTCAATACCGGCGCGCAGCGCCTGCTCGGCTACACCGCCGCTGAAGTAGTGGGTGAGCGCCGCCTGGATGCCTTCCACGACCCGGTTGAACTGCAGGCGTGGCTGCGACCGCTGGCGACCGCCGATGGACAGGTTCCGGGTGTGTTCGAGGCACTCAGTGCACGTGCCGAGGGCCAGACGTATTCGCGGCAGTGGACACTGCTGCGCAAGGACGGTCAGCGTCGCCAGGTACGCCTGTCAATCAGCCGCATGGATGGCGCCAATGGCGAGCGCATCGGCTATGTCGGCATGGCCATCGACATCACCGAGATCCTGCAGGCGCGCGCCGAGGCTCGTCTTGCGGCGGAAAAATTCGCCGGTGCGTTTACGTCGGCGGCACTGGGCATGGCGCTGGTGTCGCTGGAAGGGCGCTGGCTGGATGTCAACGATGCGCTGTGCCGCATTCTCGGCTACACGCGCGAGGAACTGCTGCAGGTCGATTTCCAGCGGTTGACCCATCCGGCCGATCTGCAGACCGACCTGGCCCTGGTGCAGGACCTGCTGGCGGGGCGACGCACGCACTATCACCTTGAAAAGCGTTACCTGGGCCGTGAGGGCAACACCATCTGGGCACGGCTGTCGGTATCGCTGGTACGCAATGAGCGCGGTGAACCGTTGCATTTCGTGTCGCAGATCCAGGATGTCAGCGCCCAGCGCAGCAGCGAGCAGCGCCTGTTCGAAAGCGAGCAGCGCAGCCGCATCACCCTGGATGCGGTTGCCGACCTGGTACTCAGCGTGGCCCTGGATGGCCACATCGAATATGCCAACGCGGCCGCCGTGCGAATGCTTGCCGGCGATGGAGCGCTGTCGCTGGCCGGGCATCTCGTGCAGGACGTGCTGTCGTTGACCACCGAATACGCACCGCAATCGCAGCTCGACGTCAGCGTGCTGCTGGATCCGGAAAGCAACGCCGTGGATCTGCATGCCGATCTGCTGCTGCAGATGGGCACCGCCGTGGTGCCGGTTGACCTGACCCGGGCCTGGCTTCGTGACGACGAGGGCCAGGTGCGTGGTGCGGTGTGGGTCCTGCGCGATGACACCCAGCAGCGTGCACGCGAGCGCGAGGCACGGCACCTGGCGGAGATGGACCCGCTGACCGAACTGGGTAATCGCCGCGGCTTCGAAGTGCATCTGCAGCAGGCGATCACCCGGGTCGAGCGGACCGGGCAGGCGGCGTCACTGATGTACATCGATCTGGACCGGTTCAAGCCGGTCAACGATACCTTTGGTCATCTGGCCGGCGACGCCGTGCTGTGGGCCGTGGCCAGCGTATTGCGCCATGGTGTACGCGACTCGGATGTGGTGGCCCGCCTGGGCGGTGACGAATTCGCGGTGATCCTGTCCGGGTGCAGCCCGCGGCGAGCGGCGCGCATCGGCGACGAGTTGCTGCATACCCTGGCCAACCTGTCCATTCCGTGGGACCAGCATCAGCTGCGGATCGGCGCCAGCATCGGCATCGCACCGCTTGCCGCCGGCATGAGCGTGGACCAGGCCGTCGCCGCCGCCGATGCCCAGTGCTACCGGGCCAAGGCGATGGGGCGCAACAATGTGCAGGTGCAGGGCGAAACCGGCGAACTGCCCGGTAGCTCGCCGGCGGACGGCGGCGACCTCAGCGACGGCTGATCTCAGCCTGTGAGAGGGGCGCGGCGAATACTGCGCCAACGCCCCACCTTGGCAGGAAAACAACATGACGTCTTGGAACCTGAGTGCAGTCCGTGCTTATGCGCCGGCCGTTGTCGGCTGGTCCCTGGCTCTCTCCGGCTGGCTCCGGCTGGAGCAGCTGCGCAACGACCAGCAGGCCCGGATGCTGGTCCCCGTGGTGCAGTGGGGCGTGGCGCTGATGCTGCTGGTCACCCTGGGCTGCATCGTCGCCACCAGCCTGGTGCTCTGGCGCGCTGCGCGTCGTGATGCGCGGCAACGCCCTTGATCTGCACGCAGCGCAGGGCAGACGGCGGACGGCTACAGCGCAGCCGGATCCATCAGCAGGAACGTGCCCGGACTGCGCTGGTGCGCGTCGATCAGGGGAACCAGGCGGCGGAAGTGCTCGGTTGCGCAATGGGTGTCCAGCGCTGCGCGATCCGGCCATTGCTCAATGAATATGAAGTGGCCGGGATCCTTCTGGTCGACGAACAGGTCGTAGGCGATGCACAGAGGTTCGCTCCGCGTGCAGGCAACCAGCTCGCGGTATAGCGGCAGGACGATTTCGACCGCTTCAGGATGTATGAAATCCTCGGCGATGACCTTGAGCATGCTGGAACTCCCGTGCAGGAAACGCAGCATTGTAGGCGCGCGCCGCAGGGCCTCAGCGCAGCACCTCTTCGGCATCCACCAGCTGCACGTCGTGCATCATGTTGAGGTAGGCCTCGTAGTAGCCTTTGTGCGAAGCGCCAACGATGGCCAGCAGGCGCGTTCCCGGGCGCTGGCCCAGCACTTCGCGGATGTTGGCGACCATGCGCAGGTTGCGGGTTTCCCAGTAGCCCACATAGTTGCGGCCAAAGCCCTGGGGTGAGGGTTCGACCAGCGCGGCACCGAAATCGGCTTGGTAGGCCTGCAGGCCGACGCCGGGGCGGTTGTAGGCGCGATACAGGTCCAGCACGCCACCGACCTTGCCGACGTTGGCATACAGCGGCTCGTCGGCGTCCAGCCGTGCGTTTGCGTGCGGGTTGTCCCAGGCCTTCATCATCGCTTCGCGTGCCGCCTTCTTGTCCTCGGGCGGGGTGGGCGAATCGGCGGTGTGGTCGTCCACGGCCCACAGGCGTTCCAGCCCCAGGCGGGCAGCGAGGACTGCCGCCACCAGGTTGGTTTCATTGCGGCGGGTCAGGCTCTTGTCGAGAATCCCGACCAGCGCAGCATCCAGGCCGTCGCTGGCGATCCGGTCCTGCACAGGCAGACGCAGCCATTGCACCTGCGCCGATCCGCGCTCGCCAGCGGCCAGGAATACCGCGGCCAGGTGCCGACGCTGCGCTGCTGTCGGGCTTGCCGGCCATGCCGACAGCAGGCGCCCCATCTCGGCGTTGGCGCTGGGCACGTCGAGGCCGGTGGCGACGCGGGCCTCATCGGTGTCGTAGCAGTAGGTTTCAACGCTTTCGGCATAGCGGCTGGGATTGCGACGCATGAAGTCGCACTGCAGGCCGGACAGGTTTTCGGTGGCAATCGCCTGCGGGCGCCAACGCGCCAGGCGCTGCAGCAAGGGCTCCAGCATGGTCGGCTCGAAGGCCTTTGGCAGTTCCGACAGATGTGCTGTCCCAAGCACCAGTACTTCGTTGTGGCGACCGGCGGGTGGCCCCTTCAGCTGGTCGGGATGGAAGCTGGGACGGAAGCCCGCGTCGCTGGCCAATGCGCCTGCGCTGCAGAGACTGAGGATGATGATGGCGTTCAAGCGTCGAAGCATGCTGCCTCCCAGGAAAAATCCATTCAGTGGGCACATGCTGCCGGCAGTGCGCAGGCAAGGGATGTCCCGATGGTCATTGCAACCTTCTGCGTGCCTGCCGCATCCCCTTTCCGTCAGCGCTGGTCCAGAATGGTGGCTGGAAGACTTCCGGAAGCGCGTCATGGATGAAATCGCCACCATCGTAGCCGCGGGTGCAGTGCTGGGTGCACTGGCCGGCTGGATCGGGCCGGGGAGGTGGCGGTGGCAGCTGTTGCGGCTGGCACCGTTGCTGCTGGTGCCGTTCGCGCTGTACATCCTCGCCACCCGCAGCTGGATCCTGGGCGGAGGCGGGCCGCTGGCGGGGCCGTCCCTGCTGGTCGTCTGCGGCAGTCTGGGCTACCTGCCGGCGGTGCTGGCAACGATGCTGCTGCGCTGGGTTCTGCGGCGCGCTGCCGACCAGGGGCTGGCCCCCTAAAGTTGCTGGCCGTCGCGCCGTTACCTTCTCTGGAGCCCGCTGCAGGCTCCCGCCGCCGGACCCGAGGCTGCCTCCGATGGGCGGCCCGTGCCGTGTGCTCCGCCGCTGTTTGATGACGATCGCAGCTGCCGTACTGTTCCTGCCAGTCGCTCGAGTGACGCCTTCCGGCGTCTGCAGTCCCAGGCAATCGAAGTTGCCGCCGGGCATCCCGCCCGGCGGGTCGCAACCGCTACCCGGACACCGAGGATCAGACGATGCTTATTTCAGGCTCCATGGAAGGTGCTCAGGCGCCGGTCGAAGTGCTCTCCCGTTGGTCTCCCCTGCGCGCGCTGCAGGGAGTGTTGGGCAGGCAGCGCCGCGCCACGGAGGTGGCCGAGCAGCATCGGCGGCACGTCGAGCTTGAGGCCCAGGTTGCCGCATTGCACCGGGTGCAGGCGGTCATCGAGTTCGCCCTCGACGGCACCATCCTGCAGGCCAATGACAACTTCCTGCAGGCAGTGGGATATCGCCTGGATGAGATCCAGGGCAGGCATCATTCCCTGTTCGTCGATCCCGACGACGCGCGCAGCACCGGATACCGCGACTTCTGGGCGCGGCTGGGCCACGGTGAGTTCGATGCAGGTCAGTACCGGCGCTTCGGCAAGGGGGGGCGCGAAATCTGGATCCAGGCCTCCTACAACCCGGTGCTTGACCAGCACGGTCGGCCGTACAAGGTGGTCAAGTTCGCCACCGACATCACCGCGCAGAAGCAGCAGGCAGCCGAGTCGGCAGGGCAACTGGCCGCCATCGACAAGTCGCAGGCGGTGATCGAGTTCAGCATGGATGGCCGCATCCTGGCGGCCAATGCGAACTTCCTGGCCGCCACCGGCTATACGCTGGAAGAAGTGCGTGGCCAGCATCATTCGCTGTTCGTCGAGCCCGACTACCGGGCCAGTGTCGAGTATCGGCGCTTCTGGGAAAAGCTCGGCTCCGGCGAGTACGACGCAGGCCAGTACCGGCGGCTGGGCAAAGGTGGTCGTGAAGTGTGGATCCAAGCGTCGTACAACCCGATCCTTGATGCCGGTGGCCGGCCGTTCAAGGTCGTCAAGTACGCCACCGACATCACCGCACAGGTGCATGAGAGCCAGGCCATGCAGCGCGCCGTAGCGCAGACGCGCGAAGTGGTGGCGTCGGCAAAGGAGGGCGACCTGACCCGGAGCATCGGCATGGCCGACAAGACGGGCCCGATCGCCGAGCTATGCGGCGGCGTCAACGCGCTGGTCGAAGCGATGGCGGCCATCATCGGTCAGATCAAGTTCGCCGCAGACACCATTGCGGTCGGTGCGAGCGAGATCGCCGAAGGCAACAACGACCTTTCCCAGCGTACCGAACAGCAGGCTGCCTCTCTGGAAGAAACCGCCGTGTCGATGAAGGGGCTGGCCGAGACCGTGCAGCGCACCGCGACCAACGCGCGCCAGGCCAGCCAACTGGCCGGCGGCGCCGCCGATGTGGCCGCACGGGGTGGCCAGGTGGTGCATGACGTGGTCTCGACGATGGAGGTGATCAATGCTTCCTCGCGTCGCATCGTCGACATCATCGGTGTGATCGATGGCATTGCCTTCCAGACAAACATCCTGGCATTGAACGCGGCGGTGGAAGCGGCGCGTGCCGGTGAGCATGGTCGTGGTTTCGCCGTGGTTGCCACCGAGATCCGCGAGCTCTCGCATCGCTCGGCGGGGGCGGCAAAGGAAATCAAGCAGCTGATCGATGCGTCTGTTGCCAACGTCGGTGCCGGAACGGCACAGGTCGAGAGCGCCGGCCGGACCATGGACGAGATCGTGGTCGACGTGCGTCGCGTCAGCGACCTGATGACCGAGATCAGCGCGGCTGCGCAGCAGCAGAGCGATGACATCCAGCAGATGAACCACGCGGTGGATCTGATCGATCAGGGTACGCAGCAGAATGCAGCGCTGGTGGAAGAGGCCTCAGCGGCCGCGCGCAGCATGGAAGAGCAGTCTTCGCAGCTGCTGCAGACGGTGGCAGGGTTCCGTGTGCACGCGGGGGCAGGGCATGGCCATGGCGTGCATTCCCCGGCGCTGCGGGTGGTGTAGGGCGCCGGCCCGCGCCGGCTTATGGGGCGGCGCGGTCTTCGCCCTGGCCACAGTGCAGCCGCGGGTGAGTGTGCGAGTACATCCAGAAATCGCGCGGCCGTCCACGGACATGGCGATAGGACTGCAGCGATCCCTCGCGTTGCATGCCTGCCCGTTCCAGTACGGCAATGGATCGCAGATTGCTGTCGAGCACGGTGGCCTGGATGCGCACGCAACCCAGTGTGGCCTGCGCCCAGGCGATGACCGCGCGCGCCGCCCCGGTCGCCAGCCCGCGTCCCTGGTGGGCTGGCGACAGGTCGTAGGCCAGTTCCGCGCGGTGGTGCTCGATGTCGATGTCGTTGAGGCCGACAGTGCCCAGCAACTGATCGTCACTGTCGAGGATCGCCCAGCGGCGGCATCGTGTGTTGCGTGCATGGTCGACGATCTGCCGCTGCAGAGCCTCTACAGAGACATCGCCCCAGCTGGTGTGCTCGATCACGCCCGGCAGCGACAGGTAGTTCGACCAGGCGACCGCGTCTGGAAGGACCAGTTCGCGCAGGTGAGCCTGGAACGCTGGGGGAAGGGAGGGAGCGGAGTGCGATGCCATCGCTCCAGTGTCGGCGGCGTGGGTCGGGCAGGGCAAGACCGGAAACGACAAAGGCCAGGTCGTAGACCTGGCCTTTTATCGTGGTGCCGGTGAAAGGACTCGAACCTTCATGGGGTCACCCCCGGCTGATTTTGAGTCAGCTGCGTATACCATTCCGCCACACCGGCAGCAGCGGGCTAGTGTACCCGAGCCGGGCGGGCGTTCATAGAGGTGCGGGCGAACAGGGCCGAAATGGCTTCAAATTGTCGGTATCGGCCGACTGCTGGCTATACTGGCAACGCTTAACAGGCACGGAGCGATAGCCTATGTCAGCGTTGCAGGACCTGCGGGTGCTGGTAGTGGAGAACGACGAGATGAGTGCGGCGCTGCTGCAGATGCAGCTGGTGCATTCCGGTGCTCTGGTCATTGGTCTTGCCGCGTCCGTTGCCGAGGCACTGCGCCTGCTGGAAGAGGCCAGCCCTGACGTGGCCCTGCTGGATTACCGGTTGGCCCACAACGAGACCAGTGAGCCGGTCGCTGCGGCGCTGGCCGCGCGCGGGGTGCCGTTCGTGCTCGCCACCGGCATGACCGCCGAACAACTGCCGGTCGCGATGCGATCGGGTGTGCTGTTGATCAAGCCCTATCTGTCGGCGGAACTGTCCAAGGCATTGGTCCGCGCAGTGGGACGTTCCAGCGCCAACGCCTGATCCGACCGCTCAGGCGGCTTCTTCGTAGACATAACGGATCTCCTCGCGGTCGTCGAGGATGGCGTACTGCGCCGCCAGGTTGTCCGGGTCCGGGTTGAGCCAGGCGTCCAGATGCTCGGCGCGGATCGGGAGTACACCCCGGTCATGGCCGGCAGCGGCAACATCGATTGACGGTCCATCGGTGATGGTGGCGAACGACAGCAGGCGTCCGTCCGGGCCCTCCCATTCCGCCCACAGGCAGGCCAGCAACAAGTCGCGCGGCGGATCAGGGCGGAACTCCAGCACCACGTCCTGTTCCTTCTCGTCGTTGTGCAGGGTGCGGCCGGCAATGGCGTGGCGAGGAACGTGCTCGTAGAAGGCCTGTACCACCACCACGCCGTGGCGCAGTCCGAAGGCTCCGCGCCAATAGCCTTCCAGGCTGTCCCGCCGCGCATTGTAGGTGCCGGGATAGAGGACATCGTTGCGCGCGGGCTTGTCCGGAAGCCGGCATTGATAGCGCATCGGCTTGATCACGCGCCGGCCATTCTCGCTGACCATCACCGGCGCGTAGGTGCCAGGAAAAATACGGTTGTCGCGTGGCAGCAGCTGTTCCCGATGCAGGTCGTCCAGACGTGCCTGCGCGCGGTCGATGCGGTTGCCGGCAACGCGCAGGTCATTGCGTGCTTTCTGCGTGGGACGGGTGGCCAGGGTTGCATTGGCGATGTCGCGACGCTCAAGCTGCCGCTCCAGCTCAGCCTGCAGCTGCTGCCGCTCCTGTGCATGCCATTGCTGGATCTTCGCCACGATGTCGCGGCCCAGTTCGGTGCGCGCACCGGCAAATCCGTCGTCCATCGCTTTCGGCGTTTTCGGTCGTTTCTTGCCGGGATCATGCGCATAGAGTTCGGCGAACTCCTCCAGGGAGAGGACGGCGCCGAACTCGCGCACCAGCTTGGCGTAGTCGGCGCGGATCAGGGCGGAATAGCACATTGGACTCTGCCGGAAGATGGGTCGCAGCGGCTGCGACGTGGATGCGGCAGGATAGCTCGACCTTCCAGGAGACGTTGCATGAATGATCCAGAGACGATCCAGTTCCGCGAGGCGGTGCCGACGGTCGAGGACTACTGCCAGCTGCGTGCGCTGGCCGGGCTCAGCGCAAAGACCCATGAGGCGGCGATGCGGGCATTGCCCAATACCGTTTTCGGTGTCTGTGCCTACCAGGGCAGCGAGCTGGTAGCGATGGGCCGGATCATCGGCGATGGTGGTTGCCACCTGCAGGTCTGCGATATCGCCGTGCTGCCGCGCCTGCAGGGGCAGGGTCTGGGCAAGGCGGTGATGCAGCGTCTGAGCGACTGGATGCAGGGCAACCTGCCGCCGTCGGCGTATGTGAGTCTGTTGGCCGATGGCGAGGCACATCGGCTGTATGCGCAGTTTGGCTTTGCGGCGACCGCGCCAGCCTCGATCGGCATGTATCGCCGGTTCTGAAACGCGGTCACCAGGGAATCGCAGGCAAAGAAAAACCCCGGCCGAAGCCGGGGTTTCAAAGATTGGCGTCCCCACGGGGATTCGAACCCCGGTCGCCACCGTGAAAGGGTGATGTCCTAGGCCTCTAGACGATGGGGACGCACGAAAAACTTTGAGTTGTAGAACTTTCGACGGCCTAATGCCGAAAGTGGTGGAGCCAAGCGGGATCGAACCGCTGACCTCCTGCATGCCATGCAGGCGCTCTCCCAGCTGAGCTATGGCCCCATGAAACCAGGATTCCTGCTGGGAGCAGGGTCCTCTTTGAAACTGGCGTCCCCACGGGGATTCGAACCCCGGTCGCCACCGTGAAAGGGTGATGTCCTAGGCCTCTAGACGATGGGGACGCACGAAAAACTTCAAGTTGTAGAACTCTCGACGGCCTAATGTCGAAAGTGGTGGAGCCAAGCGGGATCGAACCGCTGACCTCCTGCATGCCATGCAGGCGCTCTCCCAGCTGAGCTATGGCCCCGTGTTACCGAGCCGCCTATCATACCTGCCTGTTCACATTTGTGGAAGCTTTTTTTGAAGCTTTTTCATCGAATCGTTCATTGCCACAAGGGCAGGAGCGTTCCGACGCCACAACCTGAATGCCGGTGGGCGGTGAACAAAAAAGACCCGGTTATCGGCCGGGTCCTCGTTGTTCATGATGAGTGGCGTCCCCACGGGGATTCGAACCCCGGTCGCCACCGTGAAAGGGTGATGTCCTAGGCCTCTAGACGATGGGGACGCAGATCTCATCAATGTTCTTTGCGACCTTTCGACGGCCTAATGCCGAAAGTATGGTGGAGCCAAGCGGGATCGAACCGCTGACCTCCTGCATGCCATGCAGGCGCTCTCCCAGCTGAGCTATGGCCCCACGTCGCTGAGGAGCGAAATAATAGCTGTGCCCCCGGGGGTTGGCAAGCGCTTTGTTGCACTTTTCTACACATGGCGCGCGATGGCGCGGAGGCGATTTCCGCCTGCCAGGCAGCACATGTGTCGACGCAGACGCCAGGCGCTCAGCGGTCTTCCCCGGTCAGCGCGGCCAGGATCGGGCACTGGTCGAGCGCGCCATGTCCGGGGCAGGCTTCGACCAGTTGCGAGAGGGCGCCATGCATGCGCTGCAGTTCGGCCATCCGCAGTTCGATGTCCTGCAGTCGAATCCGCGCGGTGTCACGCACGCTGCCCATGTCCTGCGGAGGATGATCGCTGAGGGAAAGCAGTTCACCGATCTCGTCGAGGCTGAAGCCCAGAGTCTTTGCCCGGCGGATGAAGCGCAGGCGTCGCAGATCCTGCTCGCCGAAGATGCGATAGCCACCTGCCGTACGTGCCGCGGTGGGCAGAAGCTGCTGACGTTCGTAGTAGCGGACGGTGTCGATGGGGACGCCGGCCTGGCGTGCCAACTGACCAATGTTCACGGCGGACTCCTCTGGACCTGCCGCGCATAGTCATCCCTGGACTCTGGTCAAGAGTCAAGGCTTTGCCTGCGTCGCCCATTCAGCACACTTTGCAACTTTCTTCATAGCCCCCGGGGCAAAGCAGTTCCTACCCTCAACCTGAACCGGCCGCTCGACGGCCTGAACCGGAAGAGGAGGTGGGGAGTGGAGGGAATCAGCAACGAAGGATTCGTCGAGGTTGCGGTGGTTGAATACCCCGGAGGCGACCCGTCGGCTGCATCGGTGCTTGCCGAAATGGCGCACGTCGCCAATCGTCTGGCGCAGCAGCAACGACGGCCCTGCAAGCGGGTGCTGGTCACCCGCTGGATTGTGCCTGCCAGCAATACCGGCGTGCATCGCATTGCCGGTGCCGAAATGCTGGACGCGGCAATTCCCGCAGTGATCGCCTTGCCGGGCCAGGTCAGTTCCGGTGCGTCGCTGCGCGCCGAGGATGTCCTGCTGGACTGGTTGCGGGCCCACTACGACGGCGGCAGCCTGCTGGCCGCCGCAGGTGACGGGGTCAGTGTGCTGGCACGGGCGGGTCTGTTGACGGGGCGCACGGTGTCAGGCCCTGACCTCAACCGCCATCCGGCGCTGCAGGTGCAGGTCGGCAGCTGGGCACCCAGTGAGCGTGCACTCGTCGATGATGGCGATCTGCTCACCGTGGGCGGGGCCCAGGCCTGGCGCTTCCTCGGTCTGCGCCTGCTGTACCGGCTGCACGGCCAGGGCGTGGCCAGCGCGGTGGCACAGCAGTTGGGGATAGTGGTGCCGGTGGGGATCCAGCAGGATCTCGAGCGATTCAGTGCCAACTTCGCCCATGGTGACCGTGACGTGCTGAAGGCGCAGCGCTGGCTGCATACCACGGCTGCACGTGGGGCGACGCTGGGGGCAATCTGTGAGATCTCCGGCCTGGAACCGCGGACCCTGCAACGCCGTTTCCTGAAGGCGACCGGGCTGCGGCCCATCGAGTACTGCCAGCGACTGCGCGTGGCCAAGGCGCAGACGTTGCTGCAGCAGGGCGCCAGCATCGACGAAGTTGCCTGGGGGGTGGGCTACGCCGATCAGAGCGCATTCCGCCGGCTGTTCCTGCGCATCGTCGGCATGACGCCCGCCAACTATCGTCGCCACGTCAGCAATAAACGCCGCGACCGTCCGCTGACGCCTGCCGTGGCCGGCAGTCTGCGGGGGCTGCGCGCCTCGCCAGGCACGCAGCTGGGGCGCAACGCCGCTTGATGAACGCTGTTGGATGCGTCGTGCTTGCATCGCAGGCACGACGCTTTGACCATGCGGGTCTGTGCAGGCGAGAGCGGGTGAGCTGATGTCGAGTGTTGGGCCGGTGCCGATGCCGGTGGTGTTGATCCTGATCTTCCTGTTGCTGGCGATGGCCATTGCGCGGTTCTGGTCGCGTGCTGAGCCTGGCCAGGCTCGGCCACCTGCAGCCGGGATGGTGCTGGACATGCTGCTGGTTGGCCTGCTGTGTGGCCGGCTGTCCTTTGTTGCCGCGCATTTCAGCCTTTATCGTGAAGCTCCCTGGAGCGTGCTGCAGATTGCCGATGGTGGGTATCACCTGCCCGTTGTGATTGGCGCTGGATTTGCCTGGGCGCTGTGGCGACTGCGCAGGCATCGCGCGTTGAGGGCGCCGGTGCTGGCAGGTGCGCTGGCCGGACTGCTGCTGTGGGGCGGTGCAAGCCAGGGGCTCGCGTACTGGCAGGCAAAGCAGATGCCGCTGCCGACACTGCAGGTAGTCGACCTGCAGGGCAGGGCGATCGACCTGCAGCAGTTTCACGGCAGGCCGCTCGTGCTGAATCTGTGGGCCAGCTGGTGCGGCCCGTGTCGCCGGGAGATGCCGGTACTGGCGACGGCCCAGCAGGAGCATGCCGATATCCAGTTCGTCTTCCTCAACCAGGGCGAGACCCTTGCCGAGGTCCAGACCTTTCTAGCCGCTGAACACATCTCGCTGGGCAACGTCCTGCTGGATGAGTCATCGGCTGCCTCTACCTCGCTGGACGTCCGGGCTTTCCCCTCCACGCTCTTCTTCGACGCGCAGGGGCGGTTGCAGGAACTGCATCTCGGCGAACTGACGCAGGCCGGTCTTGAACACAAACTGCGCCGGCTGCGGTAGCCTGCGCTGGCATCCCACTACGGAGTTTCCATGTTGTCGATTTCCCCGCGCATCGCGCATACGCTGATGCTGCCGGCCATGCTGGCGCTGGCTGCCTGCAGCCAGGCACAGACCCCGCCGGGCAAGGATGCCGCTGCACCGGCAACGGCTTCGGCAACGGCAGCCGCCAGGAAGGGTGAGTTGCCAGCTGTCCTGAAGGGCATCGAGAAGCATGGCTTCGAGGTGGTCTCCGAATTCGACGCGCCGGGCGGCCTGCGCGGCTTTGCCGGCATGGTTGGTGGCCAGCAGCCGGCGGCGGCTTACGTGACCGCCGATGGCAAGCATGTGCTGGTGGGTAGCCTGTTCGACGCCGAGGGCAACGAAGTTGCAGCCGAGACGCTGGAGAAGCTGGTTGCCGCGCCGATGTCGGCCAAGATGTGGAGCAAGCTGGAGGCCAGTGCCTGGGTACGCGATGGCAAGGCCGATGCGCCGCGCGTGGTGTACACCTTCAGTGATGCCAACTGTCCTTACTGCCACAAGTTCTGGGAGGCGGCACGGCCCTGGGTGGACGCAGGAAAGGTGCAGTTGCGCCACATCATGGTCGGCGTGATCCGCGAAGACAGTCCGGCCAAGGCGGCGGCGATCATGGCCGCGCGCGATCCCAGTGCGGCACTGCTGGAGAACGAGCATCAGTTCGATCGCGGTGGCATCAAGCCGCTGCCCAGCATCAGCCGGGACATCGCAGCCAAACTGGATGCCAACCAGGTGCTGATGGTGGAGATGGGCTTCCAGGGTACGCCCGGCATCCTGTTCCAGGATGCGCAGGGCCAGGTGCAGCGACGTGCCGGCCTTCCGCAGGGCAACGATCTGCAGGCGGTACTCGGCCCACGCTGAGGCCCCCGGGCTGCTGAACCGAGTGACAGGCCCACATGGCGACATGTGGGCCTGTTGCTTTCTGCGACAGTCCCGGCGAAGAGGGCTGCGCACGTCACGAACAGATGTCACGTCTGAATCGTGACTGACATCAAGCATTTCGCTTTGATCCCAATCAAGGCCAAAAACGACAGTCGAACTAGCCTTGGCGCATGGAATACAGCGTCACTGCGCTATGGATGCCGCACACGTCATGCCCTCGAGAGGGCGTGCGCGCAATGCCATTCACGACATTCTCACCCAGCGCTTGTTACCCAGACCCCTGCGGTCGCCACCCCTTCGGCAGCGCTGCCGCAGTGGAAGCGACTCCGGCGCTGTCCGGGCAGGTGGGGCAATGTCATCGCCCTGTTGCCTGCATCGCGCAGGCTGGCGACGGTCGTCGACGCAGTACCCGCATTTCCAGCAACGGCTCGTTGAGGTCGGGGCGGCGCACGCGCGCTGCTCGGCCGCGCGGCGGAAGTTCCAGTCCGGGGAGGATGCAATGCGCTTGGCGGTACTGAGTATGGGGTGCCTGACGGCGATGGCAGCGATGCCGTTGCACGCACAGGATGATGCGCAGGCATTGCGTCGGGAGATCGACGCGATGCGGCAGACGCTGCAGGGCATGCAGCAGCGTCTGGACCAGCTTGAACGACGCGAAGAGCGTGCGGCTGCGGCTCCCGTTGTACTGCCGACGCCGACGCCCACTGCATCGCAGGCGACCACGACGGTGTCAACCGCCAGCGGGATCCTGCACCCGACCCAGGTTCCCGGCGTGTCGCCGACCGTGCTGCCACAGCGTGAGTCGGTGGCCGATCCGTCAACGGCGGCCTCGCGCCCGGACAGCGCCGCCGGCCCGACCGATCCGGGCCTGAAAGGCTTCTTCGCCATTCCCGGCACCGACACCGTGATCCGCATCGGTGGCTATGCCAAGCTCGATGCGATCGCGGATTCGCGCGGCGCCGGGGACGAGGATCAGTTCATTCCCTCGTCGATGCCGGTGGGCGGCAGCCATCGCGATGTTTCGAACTTCAACATCCACGCCAAGCAGACGCGTTTCAGTTTCGAAGCGCGGCGGCCGACCACCCATGGCAACCTGCGCTTCTATCTGGAGAATGACTTCTTCGGCAGCAGCGATGGCTATCAGTTCCGCCTGCGCCATGCCTATGGCCAGCTTGGCAACACGTATGCGGGTTACGGGTATTCCAGCTTCATGGACCCGGACAGCCTGCCCGACACGCTGGATTTTGCTGGACCCGGCGGCGCCGGTTACCTGCTGGTGGCCGGCATCCATCACAGCTTTGCACTGGGCAAGGGCAACACCCTGACCCTGGCCGCCGAAGACCCGGACACCGAGCTGGCCGGCGCCAGCGATGCGATGGCGGCAGTGAATCGACTGCCGGATGTGAGTGCCATCGCGCGCATGGAGCGTGACTGGGGGCACCTGCAACTGGGCGTCGTGGCGCGCAATCTGGCCTACGACGGCGATGCCCGCCGTGACCGCGTCTTTGCCGGTGGCGCGCAGCTCAGCGGCTCGGCCTCGGTGGGGGAACGCGATCTGTTGCTGTTTGGCGCGCTGGGCGGCCGCGGCCTGAGCCGCTATACCGCCGATCTCACCGGTTCCGGTCTTGACGCCGTGGTAGGTGCCGATGGGCGCATCGATGCGCTGGACCTGCACGGTGGCTTCGTCGGCTATACCCACTACTGGTCTGATCTGTGGCGCTCGAACCTGATCTACGGCCAGCTGACCCTGGAGCGCAATGCGGCGCTGCCGACCGATGCATTCCGGCAAAGCCGCTATGGCGTGTTCAACCTGATCTGGAGCCCGGCACCGTCGTGGACGATGGGCATGGAACTGCTGTACGGCCGCCTGCAGCAGCAGAGCGGAGCACGCGGCGACACGGTCCGGGTGCAGGGCAGCCTGCAATACAACTTCATCAAGTAAGCGCCAGCGGCAGCACGCCAGCGTAGCCATTCCCCACGCCCGGGTTCATCGGGCCCATGCCAGGTACAGGAGATTGTCATGGCAGAAGCAAAGAAAATCGGGGTGGTCGGAGCCACCTTCCTCGTCGCCGGCAACATGATGGGCTCAGGGGTGTTCCTGCTGCCCTCCAGCCTGGCCAAGATCGGTACCGCCTCGATATGGGGGTGGCTGATCACCACGGCCGGTGCGCTGCTGCTGGCTTTCGTGTTCGCCAAGCTCGGCAAGCTGGCGCCCAAGGCGGGCGGCCCGTATGCGTATGCACGCGATTGGTTCGGCCCCTACATGGGCTTCCAGACCAACACCATCTACTGGTTCGCCAACTGGATCGGCAACGTTGCCATTCCCATCGCGGCGGTGGGCTACTTCAGCTATTTCTTCCCGATCCTGTCCGAGCCGCTGGTGCGCTGCATCGCGGTGCTGATCCTGGTGTGGGCGCTGAGCTTTGCCAACATGATCGGACCGGCGTTCGTCAGCCGCGTGCAGACGGTCACCACCAGCTTCGCGCTGGTGCCGATCCTGGGTATCGCCATCTTCGGCTGGTTCTTCTTCGATGCCGACATCTTCAAGGGGGCCTACAACGTTTCCGGCGAGTCGAACTTCGGTGCGATCTCCAGTGCTGCGGCACTGACCCTGTGGGCCTTCATCGGCGTCGAGTCGGCCTCGGTCACGGCCGGTGTGGTCGAAAACCCGGAGAAGAACGTGGCCCGCGCCACCCTTGCCGGTGTGTTCCTGGCCGCCATCGCCTACATCGCCAGCTCGTCGGTGATCATGGGCATGGTGCCCAACGGCGAGCTGCAGGTGTCTGACGCGCCATTTGCACTGGCGGCGGCCAAGGCCGTCGGGGGCTGGGGTGGTGCGCTGGTCAGCCTGTGTGCCTTCATCGGCGCCGCAGGTTCGCTGGGCGGCTGGATTCTGCTGACCGCGCAGAGCGCCAAGGCGGCCTCCGATGATGGCCTGTTCCCGAGCATCTTCAGCAAGACCAACAAGGACGACGTGCCGGTCAAGGGCGTGCTGATCGTGGCCGTGCTGATGACCCTGGCGGTGCTGGTGACCTCCACCTCGAAGACCGCCTCGGCCCAGTTCGACGTGATCACTTCGGCGGCGGTCGTGCTGACGCTGCTGCCGTACATCTATTCATGCGTGGCCTGCTACTTCGTGGTGGAGCGGTCGCACACGCTGGTGCACACCGGTGCGTTCTGGACCCTGACCAGCCTGACGGTCGTGTACTGCCTGTGGGCGATCTACGGCTCGTCGGGAACGATCGTGCAGTACGCCTTCCTGTTCGTGCTGTTCATCACCGTGTTCTATCCCTTCTTCAGCGAGGAGCGTCGCCAGCAGCGGCAGCGTTCCCGCGAGGCGGCGGCAATTTCGTCCGGCGCCCAGCGTTCCTGAGTTAGACAAGGAGAATCAACGTGTATTTCAAGTCCCTGGATTATCCGGTCATCGTCATTGACGGTGACTACGACTCGCCGCGCATCGGCGGCATCCTCATCCGTGCGCTGGTGGAAGAGCTGCGCAGCAATGACCAGCGCGTGCTGTGCGGCCTGAACCTGGACGATGCCCGTGCCGGCGCCCGTACCTATGTGGCCGCTTCGGCGGTGCTGATCTCGATCGACGGCAGCGAGGAGGTCGATGGCGAGTTCCAGCGCCTGACCGCCTTCCTGCGCGAGCAGAGTGCGCGCCGGGCCAACCTGCCGGTGTTCCTGTATGGCGAGCGCCGTACCATCGAGAAGGTGCCGAGCAAGCTGCTCAAGTACATCCACGGCTTCATCTTCCTGTTCGAAGACACCAAGAGCTTCATCTCGCGGCAGGTGATGCGTGCGGCCGAAGACTACATGCAGAACCTGCTGCCGCCGTTCTTCAAGGCGCTGATCCACCACGCGGCCGAGTCGAACTATTCCTGGCATACGCCGGGCCATGCCGGCGGCGTGGCGTTCACCAAGTCACCGGTCGGGCGCGCCTTCCACCAGTTCTATGGTGAGAACACGCTGCGCAGCGATCTGTCGATTTCGGTGCCGGAGCTGGGCTCGCTGCTGGATCACACCGGCCCGATCAAGGAGGCCGAGGACGAGGCCGCGCGCAACTTCGGCGCCGACCACACCTTCTTCGTCACCAACGGTACGTCGACGGCCAACAAGATCGTGTGGCATGGCACCGTGGCCCGCGGCGACGTGGTGTTCGTCGACCGCAACTGCCACAAGTCGCTGCTGCATTCGCTGATCATGACCGGCGCGGTGCCGGTGTACTTCACGCCCAGCCGCAATGCGCACGGCATCATCGGCCCGATCAGCCTGGACCAGTTCACCCCGGAAGCCCTGCAGCAGAGCATCGCGGCCAATCCGCTGGCCAGCCAGGCCTACCAGGCCGGTTCCAAGCCGCGTATCGCGGTGGTGACCAACTCGACCTACGACGGCCTGTGCTACAACGCCGAGAAAATCGCCGAGGAGATCGGCAGCGCGGTCGACTTCCTGCATTTCGATGAGGCCTGGTACGCCTATGCCGCGTTCCATCCGTTCTACGAGAACCACTACGGCATGGCCAAGGGCAAGCCGCGCGAGCAGGATGCGATCATCTTCACCACTCATTCCACGCACAAGCTGTTGGCCGCGTTCTCGCAGGCCTCGATGATCCACGTGCGCAATTCGGCCAGCCGCGACCTGGACGCCGAACGCTTCAACGAATCGTTCATGATGCATACCTCGACCAGCCCGCATTACGGCGTGATCGCGGCGTGTGATGTTGCCTCGAAGATGATGGAAGGGGATGCGGGGCGTTCGCTGGTGCAGGAAATGCATGACGAGGCGATCGCCTTCCGCCGGGCGATGCTGCATGTACGCGACGATCTGGGTCGCGATGACTGGTGGTTCAGCGTGTGGCAACCGACAAAGGTCGAGCGCAGCCTGGACAAGGGCGATACACCGGCGCCGCTGGTCGCCAAGCGCGAGGAGTGGTACCTGCAGCCCGATGCGCATTGGCACGGGTTCGAGAACCTGGTCGATGACTATGTGCTGATCGATCCGATCAAGGTGACCCTGTTGACGCCGGGCCTGTCGATGGACGGCAGCATGGGCAAGCTGGGCATCCCGGCTGCGGTGCTGAGCAAGTTCCTGTGGGGCCGCGGTATCACCGTGGAGAAGACCAACCTGTATTCGGTGCTGTTCCTGTTCTCGATGGGCATCACCAAGGGCAAGTGGAGCACGCTGGTTACCGAGCTGATGGCGTTCAAGGAGCTGTACGACCGCAACGCGCCGCTGACCCAGGCGCTGCCGTCGCTGGCCGCCGACTATCCCCATGCCTATGCCGGCTGGGGCCTGCGTGACCTGTGCGACGCACTGCATGCGTTCAACCAGGAGTTCGCGGTGGCCAAGGTGATGCGTGAGATGTACGTGGACCTGCCGACACCGGTCATGACCCCGGCCGATGCCTACAACCACCTGGTGAAGGGCGAGATCGAGCGGGTCGACATCGAGCAGATCAGCGGCCGCATCGCTGCGACGATGCTGGTGCCGTATCCGCCGGGCATCCCGACGATCATGCCGGGCGAGCGCTTCGGCGACCACGACGAACCGATCATCCAGTCGCTGCGCATCGCCCGCGAGCAGAACGCGCGCTTCCCGGGCTTCGAGTCGGACGTCCATGGCCTTATCATCGAGCGCGATGGCGACGTGCCGTCCTACAAGGTGGAGGTGCTGAAGGCCTGAGCCGGTACGGTCGGCCCTTCGGCGGACGATGGATACCGCGCGCGAGCAACGCATCCTGAAGTTCTCGATCGGGGTCACCGTGGCGGTCAGCGCGGTCGGCTTCATCGGTGGCCTGCTGGTGGGATCGCAGGCCATCCTGTTCGACGGCATCTACAGCCTGGTCGACGTAGCCCTGACCCTGGTGTCGTTGTCGGTGTTGCGGCTGGTGGCGCGGGAGCACAGCCCGCGCTTCCAGTACGGCTATTGGCACCTGGAGCCGATGGTCGAGGCGCTGGGCGGGGTGATCCTGTCGCTGGCCTGCGTGTATGCGCTGGCCAACGCCGTGATCGGCTTGACCACCGGCGGGCACGAAGTGAAGTTCGGACCGGCGCTGTGGTGGGCGGCGCTGCTGAGTGCCAGCAACCTGGGCATGGCCGCGTTCGTGGCCCAGCGTGCCCGCAGGCTGCAGTCGGCATTGCTGTGGCTGGATGTGCGCGGCTGGTTGCTGGGGGGCTTGATGAGCCTGGCGGTGGTGCTGGCCTTCGTATTGGCGCTGGTGCTGCATGGTGGCCAGTGGCACTACTGGGTGCCCTATCTGGATTCGATCGTACTGGCGTTGATCAGCCTGGCGGTGTTGCCGGTGCCGGCGCGCAGTGCGTGGAAAGCCATGCGTGAAGTGTTGCAGGTGGCGCCCGATGACCTGGATGAGCGCGTGCAGCAGGTGATGCAGGCATTCGTGGCCGAGCATGGCTATGCCGGCTTCACCAGCCATGTAGCGAAGATGGGGCGGATGCGCTTCATCGAGATCCACATCCTGACGTCGCCGTCTACGCCGCTGGGCACGGTGGGTGAGGTGGATGCGATGCGCGATGAGATTGCAGTGCGGTTGGACGCGCGAAGCAGCACGTTCTGGCTGACGATCGATTTCACCGCGGATCCGGCGTGGACCTGATCCTTCCGATCGTTGCGTGCGTTGGACCGCTCTGTTGCATGCAATTGGTTTGACCTCAACAGCAGTTGAGGTCGCAGACTGCATCGCATTCCCCACAAGGCATGCGGTATGAACCTGCTGACCACCCCGGACTTCAGCCATGGCCTGCTGGATCTGTTCGATCCGCCCGGCCTGCACGATCCCAGTGCCAACGGATATTCGCATGTGGCGGTGGTGCGACTGCCAGCGCGTGTGATCCATATCGCCGGACAGGGAGGCGAGGACGACCAGGGAAGCCTGTCGCCGAGCTTCGAGGAGCAGGTGTCGCAGGCACTGGACAATCTGCAGACCGCGCTGCGGTCGGCGCATGCGGATCTGGCCGATGTTGCACGACTGCGGATCCTGGTGGTCGACCACGACGAGGATCGCCTGGGCATCATCGCCCGCCAGGTGCGGCGACGTTGGGCCAATCGCGCAGCGCCGACCTGCACGTTGATTCCGGTGCCGCGGCTGGCGTTGGACGGAATGCTGTTCGAGATCGAGGCAGAGGCCTACAGCGCTTAGCGCAGGTAGTACTCCACCGGCACCACCAGTTCCTGCGGAGCTGGCAGTTCTTCTGGAATCCGGGGCAGAGGCTGCGCGCGGCGGAATGTCTGCAGCGCGCTTTCATCCAGCATCGGCTGTCCACTGGACTGTTCCATACGCAATGCCCGCAGGTGGCCGTCGCGGTCGATGCTGGCCCTGACCCATGCGGTGCCCTGCTGGCGCCGCGACCTCGCTACGGCGGGGTAATAGCGGTAACGCTCCAGCCGCGCCATCAGACGGGCTTCCCACTGGTCGCTGGCGGCGCCGGCCTGGAAGTCCGCCGGTGGTGCGTCCGGAGCGGGCGGTGCGGCCGTGATCGATGCCGGTGCGGAACGGGCATCGGTCGCGGCCGCAGGTGGGGCCACGGGCAAGGGCTGGTGGCCGTCGCCATTCTTCTCGCTGGCGGCGAGGTTGCCTTCGGGTGCCGCCGTGGCCCGCGGTGGTGGAGGTGTTTTCCGCGCTTCGTCTGCCCGCGATTGCTGGGCCTGGCTGAGGCGTTCGGACTGCAGTTCTTCCACCGGCTGCGGCGGCGTGGCTGGCGCCAGCAGGCGCAGGCTGATGCGCACGTCCTGTTCGGGAGGCGGTGGCAGCGGCGGAGTGGACACCCAGTGGACGAACAGCAGCAACGGCAGCAGGTGCAGGCCGATGCTGATCGTCACCGCTTGCCAGTGCTGCCGACGCTCACTCATCGCCGACCACCCACAACAGATCAGCGTCATCTCTCGCCACATCTTCGTCGACTGAGGCCAGCGCGATCACCAGCGCTGGCGCAGAGGTTGGCAGATAACCGGGTACGCCCGTGCCGCGCAGCACATGCCAGCGGCCGGCGACGAGCAGGGCGGGTGCCGGCGACTGCATCAGCACCCGTGCCATCCGCGTGTCGCGCGCGTGCTGAACGGCGAGCATGCCGTCGAGCATGGGCGCAGCGTCGGCGTGCTGGGCCAGCACCACTGCTGACAACCGTTGCCGGGCGCCGTCGGCCGGGAACACCACCTCGGGCGATGACGCCAGCAGCGTATTGACTTCAGCGCGCGACAGGTTGCTGCCCTGCAGGCGGATGCCGCTATCGGTGGCGATCTGTACCAGTCCGCCATAGCGTGTCCAAGGCCAGCGGGGATCCCAGTCCAGCAGTTCGGACAGCCGTTGCGATTCTGCCCGGTTGCCCTTGTCCAGCCAGCGCTGCACACGCTGCAGTCGCGGCTGGCGTTCGCTTTCGATCATCTCCAGCACCAGCGCGCCCTGCGGGCGCTGCTGCTGCAATGCCTGCAGCAGCCAACGTTCGGCGTCATGGTCGGCATCGATATCGTGACGCTCGCCGAGCAGCACGCGCTCGGCGGCAGCAACCCGCTGCACGAAGGCAGCCTGGTCGAGCTCCTTGCCACTGGCCAGGTCGATCACCTTGCCGGGCATCGGCTGCGCGCCGGCTGCCGCCGCCAGCGCGATCAGACCCAGCCCCAGCCAGCGCCGGCTAGAACGCCACATTGACGCCCACCGAGACGGTACGGCCACGGCCGTTGCCGCGGTCCAGGATCGGGCTGAAGATGCTGTCGATGGAGGCGTTGTTGTCATAGGCCTTGTTCTGCAGGTTTTCGATGTTCAGCCACAGCGTGGTGTTGGCCTGTGGCTTGAAGCTGGCGTAGAAATCCAGCAGCACGCCGGTGCCGCCGGTCTTGCGGGTCTGGAAGAAGTCGTAACCCTCTTCGGTGGGGCCGGAGTACTCGGCGCGCACACCGGCCTGCAGGCGCTGCTGCCACCAGCGGCCGCCGACATCCAGCGTCCAGTAGCGGTCGGGCAGGGCGGTGATGTCTTCCAGGTTGACGAATTCGATGGCCGGCGCGCTGGTGCGCGAGCGGGTCCAGCTGAGGGTGGCGTGGTAGTGCTCGCTGGCGTAGTGCGCTTCCAGTTCCAGGCCGCGCATGCGCACCACGCCGGGATGGTTCATCCAGCGCGTGGTGGTGCTGAAGTCGTCCACCTCCAGGCTGTCGGTCCACGCGTTGAGCTGCGGGTCGCTGTCGATCGGTACCACGAACGGTTCGACTTCCGGCGGATGCACGATCAGCAGGTACTGTGGCTTGATGTAATCGCGGATGCGGTTGTCGAAGCGGGTCAGGCGCAGCTGCACCAGGTCGCCGTCGACCAGCAGCGAGCTGGCGCTGAGGTTGGCGCCGAACTGCAGGTTGCGCGAACGCTCGCGGCGCAGGAAGGGGTTGGCGCCGACGCCGTCGGCATCGCTCATACCTTCCAGCGGGATCTTCTCGAAGAACATTTCCTGCACGCGCGGCGGCCGCGAGGTGCGCGAGACTTCGGCAAAGAGCTGCAGCCAGTCAGTGGCCTGCACCGACATCGAGAGGCTGGGGCTGAGCGCATGCTGGGTGCGATCGACGTCGATGCCACCGCCCCCGATCTCCAGGCATTGCCCAGGCACATCCGAGCAGGTGGGGACGTGGCCGCGGATGTTGTAGCGGTCCTGGCGCAGGCCCGCCGACAGTGCGTAGGTGTCGTACTGCAGCTCCAGCGTGGTGAACACGCTGTCGAGTTGGCTGCGCCCTTGTGGGTTGGCGCCACGCAGGGTGGGGGTATCGGCAACGAAGATGTCCGACTGGTGCTTGATGCCGGTGTTCCAGCGTGCCTGTACGGCGCCGAGGTCGAAACGGCTGGTGTTGTCCACGTTCCAGCTGCTCAGGCTGCTGTGGGTACGCCGGCCGATGTAGCTGGAATCTTCCACCGGCGGGTAGAACAGCCGGGTCTTGTTGGCGGCGAAGCCGGCGCGCAGGTCGATCCACGGCGAGTAGGGCGTGTAGTGGTAGCTGGCGCGCTGGTTGCGGGCGGAAATCTGCCAGGGATAGTTGTGGTAGAAGTCGTTTTCATAGCGCATGTGGCTCAGGTCCAGGCGGTGCTGGTCGCTGGGCTGCAGGCGCGCCTTCAGCAGCCAGCTGCTGGGCTGCTGGCTGCCGGGGTCGGCATCGTTCTTCTGGCCATGGGACGTGGCGTATTCGCTGCTGCGGCTGCTGCTGGCGGCGGCCAACAGGCCGAACTGGCGATCGCCACCGTCTTCGCTGTGGCGCCAGGCACCGGCGAAGGTACGTCCGCTGCCATAGCCATTGTTGCCATGCCGATAGCCTGCACGCAGGCCCCAATCGCGGCCATCGGAGACCAGGTCTTCGATGTCCAGGGTGCGGAAGTTGGCACTGCCGGCCAGCGTGCCGGCACCCTCGCCACCACTGACCGCGCCGCGCTGTACGTCGACGCCTGCCAACAGGAACGGGTCCACGTAGGCGAACGGGCCGCCCGAACCATGGCCGGCGTTGTTGCGGAAGGTCTGGGTGACGCCGTCGATCATGGTGTTGACCCGGCCTGCGCCGGCCATGCCGCGGATGTTGACCTGCAGGCCGGGCTGGCTGCGCGAGTGGAAGCTGTGCGTGCCGGGCATCGAGCGCAGCAGGCTGTTGCCGTCCTGGCGCTCGGCCATGGCGACCCGCTCGCTGCCGATCTTCGGCGCGAAGCCATCCTGCGTGGCCGGAATGTACTGGCTGGCACCCGTGCCCGGTGTCGTGGCATGGGCAGTGCGCCCCTGCACGCGCAGCGGGCCGGTGTGGCGGCTACCGTCGCCGGTGCTGGCCGGCGCCGGTTCGAGGGTGGCACGGCGTGCATCGATGAAGCGCGCGCGCAGGCCACTGCCGGCCAGCAGCCGTGCCAATGCCTGGGTGTCGTCGAAGTCACCCTGCAGGGCGGGTGCGCTCTGGTTGGCTGGCATGGCACGGCCGATCACCAGATCGACGCCGCTGAGGCGGCTGTAGGCGTCCAGCGCGGTGACCAGCGGCTGTGCGGGAATATCGTAACGGCGGGTTGCGCTGGCCTGCGCCTGCGCGGTGGCAGCAAGCACGGGGGCGATACCGGCGCAGGCAAGAGACAGTGCAAGAACAAGGGGGCGGTGGGACAGCATCGTGGGCTCCAGGGAGTGACGCAGTGCGTCGTCACCCTGGGAAGACGCAGCGGTGGCCCGGATGTCAGGGTCGATGCGTTCAGCGTGCATCGGACGATGCCTTCGCCGGCAGCCACACCTGCAGGTTGGGCCCGATACGGACAACGCGCACGTGCAGTTCGGCGGCCAGCTGGTCGCGGCTGTGCGCGGCCGTATCCGCGTCGGCCAGCACCGTGACCGGCTGCCGCCGCAGTGCGTCGCCGGCGATCCAGGTGCGGCCGCCGTACCAGCGATCCAGATCCTGGACAACGTCAGCCAGCGGCGCGGAGACCCAGGCCAGCCGGCGTTCGCGCCATGCCAGCTGCGCCGGGGCTGCTGCAAGCGCGGCCGAGGGCGCCGTGCCATCGAAGCGCAGCTGCTGGCCGGCGGCCGCTTCGCTGCTGCCCGAGCCACTGTCCACGCGCACCTGGTGTTCGGTGACGGTCACTACGCTGGCATCGCCGTTGACCGCGATATCGAAGGCAGTACCCACCGCCGTGACCGTACCGTGCGGCGTATGCACCTGGAACGGACGGTCGCGATCAGGTGCGACCTGGAACCAGGCCTGGCCGTGCCGCAGCTGCAACGCACGCCGGTTGGCATCGATGCGCACGCCCAGTTCGCTGTCCGGCGAGAGCTGCAGGCGAGAACCGTCCTGCAGGCGCACCTCTTCGATTTCGCCTGATGCCGTGCGCAGTGTCTGTTCCGGCGGGAGGGCGTTGTGCCGGGTGTAGAGGCCGAGCGCACACAGCAGCAGCACGGCGATGCCGGCTTCGCGCAGGCGCCGGCGCTGGCGACGCTGCTGTTGCCGTTGCAGGCTTGGCAGTGCTGCACCGGCCTGCCACAGCCGCAACAGGTGCTGGTACTGCGCCGCGTGGCGTGGATCGGCCTCGTACCACTGGGTGAAGGCAGCTTCGTCGCGCTGTTCGTCGTGCGCATGCAGCCACCAGCGCGCTGCCTCGCGGGCAATCGGATCCTGGCTCATGCGGTCGGCACCTGCTGCAGGGCCACCAGCGCGCGCAGCAGATGGCCATGCGCGGTCTGCCGGCTGATGCCAAGCTGGCGGCCGATGTCGGCAAGGCCGAGCTGTTCGACGCGCGCCAGCAGGAACACCTCGCGCGAGCGCGGCGGCAGGGTGGCGATGATCGCGTCTAGGTGACGCAGTTGTTCGGCATCGAGCAGGCGTTGCTCGGGCAACGGGGCGGGATCGGCGATGGCCTGCAGCTGCGCGTCGTCCAAGGCCTCTTCGCGACGCCGCTGGATCAGGCGATAGTGGTCGGCGATCAGGTTGTGGGCGACGCGATACAGGTAGGCGCGGCCATTGCCGAGCAGGCCGCTGGCGGCGACTTTGACGACACGCAGCCAGGTTTCCTGGACGACATCATCGGCGTCACTGCGTTGTGGGAGTTTGCGACGGACGTGGGCGTGCAGCGGCCGGTAATGGGCGGCGCACAGCTGCGCGACATCCGTCGATTCGACAGGCGTGGGCACGGGGCGGGTGAAGGCTGGGGAAGGGAACAGCCCGCGGCGGCAAGGGCAGCGGCATTACCTTACAGTAAAGGAGAATCATTTGCATCTACAGGCGGGGAGGCAGGGTGCCGAGCGGATGGGCGTTGGCGGGTGCAGAGAGCGCTACGGCGAGCGCGCAGCGTTGGCCATCTGCAGCAGCAGTCTGTGGGCAGGGAAAAGGCGCAGGGTGGAGTAGCGGGCGCGGTAGTAAGCATCCCAGTAGCTGGCGGCGCGTTGTCGGCAGAGGTCGAAGAAGGCGTGGTTCTCGCTGATGAGCGCGGCATAGCGCTGCAGGCCGGTGTGCCGCGCCTGGATCGCCACGGTCGATGCGATCTCGTCTACGTACTCACCCAGCAACGCGAGATGGAAGGCATGCACCCAGGGCATCGGCGAGGGCCCCAGCGTCTCGATCGCACGTTGCCGTACATGTCCGTCGCAGTGACGCGAGAGCAGGCAGAGGCAGAGGGCGCGCGTATCACCCTGCAGTTGGGATGCGAGCCGGAACAGGTCCGTGGCGTCGGCGTAGATACGATAAGGGAACCGCAGCAGTTCGCCTTCGATGATGAGGCTTCGTTCGCCATTGCCCGACAGGTTGTCGATCCGGCCCAGCCGTTGCTGAAGGTCGGTGCAGGTTGCCTGCAACACGCGGGGAACGTCGATCAACGCGACGGTTCCGCCAGCGTGATGCCGCGATAGTCGCAGTGGATCTGCAGGCTCTCCGTGGCGTTGGGGTGCAGATCGAAGCCGCACCGCTGCAGTGCATGCTTGGCCGCTGCAACGGCGTCGGCATGGCGGCTGACGCGCTGCTGCTGCCAGCGCAGTGGAGTGAACACGCCCAGCGGAAGCAGGCGCAGGCGCTGGCCGTGCAGGACCAGCGAGACATCCACATGACGCCCGTCCAGATCGTGGCCATTGGCGCCGAAGATGGCGTCGATCTCATCATGGCGATGCCGATAGCAGCAGCGGAACACGGCGATGCCCAGCCGCCGGACCACGCGCCGGAAGCCGCCCAGCTGTCCCTGGCTGCATTCGAAGCCGCGGGTGACCAGCAGACGCAGCGTGGACGGCAGCAGGGCCTGCGCGTCGAGCAGGCGCTGCAGAACCTCGGCCTCGACGATGACCTGTGACGCGGGCCAGCGTGGGGCAATGCGCAGGCCGTCGATGGTGCCGCGTGACAGTTTCAACATGCGTGAAGCTTCGCATGGGAGTGGGTAGCCGGGTAGTGCCGGCCGCTGGCCGGCACCTGGCGCGATGGTCAGAGATCGCGGTACTGGATCTGCGCGGCCAGCACGCGCAGGCCATCGGCAGTGCTGGAGAGGATGCGCTCCTCACCGATGCCCTTCTGCCGTTGCAGGCTGAAGCCTTCGGCGGCGGGCAGGCGTGCGGCGATGGCATCGATGCGTTGCAGCGCGTTGGGACCGTCACAGTCGAAATGGCCCCAGTGGATGCCGTTGTGCTGGATGGTCAGGCGGTAGTGCATGGGCGGGTCTCCGGCAGGTCGTGCAGCCACTGTTGGAACATCGCGGTCGCCGCAGCGGCGAGAGGCCCGCCATAGCGGCGGGCCTGCGCGCGCAGGTCGATGGGATCGATGCCGGCCGCGGCCAGTTCCAGCGCGTGGCCGATCAGCCAGCGCTCGAACTGGCGCGCATCCAGTTCGGGATGGCATTGCAGAGCGAGTGCATGGTGGCCGATGGCGAAGGCCTGGTGGCGACAGGCGGGCGTACTGGCGAGGCGGCGTGCGCCCTCCGGCAGTTCGAAGGCTTCACCATGCCAGTGCAGCACCGGGATGCCCTGTAATGCCTGCAAAGGCGAGCGCTGGCCTTCATCGGTGAGCAGCAGCGGTGCGAAACCAATTTCCTTGCCGCCGGTGGGGGCAACGACCGCATGCAGTGCGCGCGCCATCAACTGGGCGCCCAGGCAGATGCCCAGCGTCGGCCGCTGTTGCTGCAGGCGACGCTGCAGCAACGCGATGCTGTCGGCGAGGAACGGGTAGGCCGATCCATCGTTGACGCTGATCGGGCCACCCAGCACCATCAGCAGATCGGCATCTTCGGCAGCATCGAGTGCATCCACGCCGGCTTGCAGTGCATGTACCTGCCATCCCTGCGCGAGCAGCAGCGGATGCAGGGTGCCAAGATCTTCAAAGGCCACGTGCTGCAGGGCAACGGCGCGCTTCATGCCGGTGCTCCCGGGGTGGGCCAGTAGAAGCTGTCGGGCGTGGAGCGTGCACCGAAGATCGCCTGGCCAACGCGGACGACGGTGGCACCTTCCTCGATGGCGACTTCAAAATCACCGGACATGCCCATCGACAGCTGCGACAGGTCCAGGCCTGCCGGCGCCGTCTGCTGAAGCTGGTCGCGCAGCTCGCGCAGGCGCACGAAGCAGGCGCGTACGCGTTCCACCTCGGGGGTGAAGATGGCGAGGGTCATCAGGCCACGCACGCGCAGGCGGTCGAAGGCGGGCAGCTGCTGCACGAAGTCGGCCACCGCCGCCGGCTCCAGGCCGTATTTGCTGGGCTCGGCCGAGGTGTTGACCTGTACGAACACATCCAGCGTACGGTCCTCCAGCAGCAGGCGCTGCTGCAGCGCCTCGGCCACGCGCAGGCTGTCCAGCGCCTGGAACTCGCTGGCGAAGCGTGCGACGTACCGGGCCTTGTTGGTCTGCAGGTGGCCAATGACCGACCAGTGCACGCCAAGGTCAGCCATGGCCTCGGCCTTGCGCTGCGCCTCCTGCACCTTGTTTTCCCCCAGCTGGTGGCAACCGGCGGCTACGGCCATGCGGATGCGTGCTTCATCGACGGTCTTGCTGACCGGTAGCAGGCGCACGCTGGCCGGATCACGACCGGCGCGGGCACAGGCGCTGGCGATGCGCTGGTGCACGGTGGCGAGATTGGCGGCGATCTGTTCGACGGACTGGGCGACGGGCCAGTCGGCGGCGGCGAGGGACATGGGGCACCTCCGGTGCGGGGTGGCCAGGGTGGGATACACTGGCACAGGACAAGAGATAGTTTGGCATAGGACAAAATGAAAATCACCGGGAACAGCGCCGAAGCGATCTTCGACAGCATCCGCGAGGGCATCGGTAGCGGCCATCTGGCGGCCGGCAGCGTGCTGCCGCCGGTGCGGGATCTGGCCGATCGACTGGGGGTCAACCGCAATACCGTAGCCGCTGCCTACAAGCGGCTGGACGCGGCGGGCCTGGCCAGTACGGCCGGACGTCGCGGCACTGTGGTGCGCGGCCTGCCGGCGACGATGGCACGCGAGGGCAGTGCACCGGGATTGGCCCTGCACGATCTGGCCGGCGGCAATCCGGATCCGCGCTGCCTGCCCAGCCTGCGGGTGGCTGCGACGTCCTCGCGCCTGTATGGGGTGGAGACGGTTGATCCACGCATGCAACGCCTGGCACGGGCCTCGCTGGATGCCGATTGCCCGCCGGGCTATGCGCTGGAACTGAGCCACGGCGCGGTCGATGGCATCGAGCGCCTGCTGTCGGCGTGGCTGCTGCCGGGGGACCGCATCGCGGTGGAGGATCCCTGTTTCCTGGGCAGCCTCAATGTCCTCGGTGCGGCTGGACACGTGCCGTTGCCGGTGGCGGTGGATACGCGCGGCATGCAGGTGGAATCACTGCGGCAGGCGTTGGATGCGGGTGCACGCGCGGTGCTGCTGACCCCACGCGCGCACAATCCCACCGGTGCCAGCCTGGATGCGAAGCGTGCGCGTGCGCTACGCCAGTTGCTGGCCGGCTATCCGCAGGTGGCGGTGCTGATCGACGATCACTACGCGCTGCTCTCGCAGCAGAGCTATCACTCGGTGCTGCCGATGGACGGTCGGCGTTGGGCGCTGCTGCGTTCGTTGTCCAAGGCATTGGGCCCGGACCTGCGCGTGGCCTGGTTGGCCTGCGATGGGCAGACCGCGGTGCGCCTGCGCCTGCGCCTGGCGGCGGGCACCGGCTGGGTCAGCCATCTGCTGCAGGATGCAGCCAGTTCGGTATTGGAGTCGGCGCAGCAACGGGCGAAGGTGGCTGCCGCCGGTGAGCGCTACCAGCAGCGGCTGCAGGGTCTGCAGGCCCTGCTGCAGGCGCGCGGGCTGCCGACACCGATGCCGATGGAAGGCTTGAATCTGTGGCTGCCACTGCCGGCCGACAGCACGCCGCAGGTGCTGGCGCTGGCGGCGCGTGGCTGGCATGTGCGTGGGGGTGAAGTCTTTGCGGTGTCTGCACCGGCGCATGGGTTGCGCATCACCTGTGCGGCACTCGGCCCGCCGCAGCAACGTCGGTTGGCCGATGACCTGGCGGCGGTGATGCGCTGAGCGTGCGCGCTCAGGGCGCAGCGCTGGCGCCGGGGCGCACGTAGTAGGACTGGCCGCTGTCGTCGAGGAACACCAGCTCCGGCTTGCCCTGCCAGGAACTCAGCATGGCGCCGGTGTTGTTCTGGTGCTTGACCGTCAGGCTGGCACCGCGGTCCGGGTTGGCCACCACCTTGAAGACTTCGGTGGTGCCGGTGGCATCGTCAAGGGTCAGCAGGGCTTCGCCACCCCGGTCGCTGGTGCCGTAGCCGCCGCGCTCGGAGCCATCGGGGCCGAGCAGGATCAGGCCGGACAGGGCGGTGGCACGTGGCCCCTGCGGGCGGCCCCGGCTGAGGGGGTCGGGAACCGGGGCGCCAAGGATCACCCGCGGCTGGCCGCTGGCATCGTGGATGATCAGGCCGCGCGCTTCGATCACGCGGTGCGGTGACTGGCTGCGATGCAGGTTCCAGGCGGTCCAGCCGGAAACGAGCAACGCGAGCATGGCGACCACCAGGGTGGTCAGGGTCAGGGCACGAGCCATTGTGTATTCCTTCCTTGGACGTGGCCGACGATAGCGGAATCCGGTCGGCCGTGGCCAGTTCGGTGTGTGACGGTGTGTATCGTCAATGGAAGTCGCGGCTGTGGCTGCGCAGTCCCTGCAGCAGTTCGTCCAGGCAGTGCATGCGCTGCACGATCACATGCTGCACGCCGTCCACGCGTTCCAGCCGGCCGTCGATCTGCATCAGCTGCGTATCTACCAGGATGTGGTGCTGGCGGTCGGCCAGATGTCGCCAGACTACGGCGTTGACCATGCCGGTTTCATCTTCCAGGGTAAGGAAGGTGACGCCGCTGGCGGTCTGCGGGCGCTGGCGCATGCGTACCAGGCCGGCGATGCGTACGCGCCGGCCATGGCCGTGGTTGGCCAGCTGCGCGGCATCCAGGCAGCCACGGGTTCGCAGCTGCGCACGCAGGAACGACATCGGATGGCGGCCGAGGGTGGTGCCGGTGCTGCGGTAATCGGCCTGCATGTCTTCCCAGGCGCTGGGCAGGGGCAGGGCCACGCGCGCTTCGGCGGTGGCCCGGGCCTGGTCGAACAACGGCAGGCGGTTCTCCACGCCGGAGATATCCCAGCGTGCGCGGTGGCGATGGCCGCTGAGACCGCGCAGGGCGCCGGCATCGGCGAGCAGGCCCTGCTGGCGGCGATCCAGTGCGGTGCGCTGGCAAAGATCGCCGACATCGTCGAAGGGGCGTCGTGCGCGTTCACGCATGATGATCTGCGCGGCCGGTTCGCTGCAGCCATCGACCAGGCGCAGGCCGAGCCGGATTGCCGCCGCGCCCTTGCTGAAGTCCAGTGTGCAATCCCAGTCGCTGTGGCGCACGTCCACCGGCAGTACCGTGATGCCATGCCGGCGCGCATCCTGCAGCAGCTGGTCGGGGCTGTAGAAGCCCAGTGGCTGGCTGTTGATCAGGCTGGCGGTGAATGCAGCCGGGTGGTGGCACTTCAGCCAGCAGCTGGCATAGGTGAGCAGGGCGAAGCTGGCCGCGTGGCTTTCCGGAAAACCGTAGTCACCGAAGCCCTTGATCTGCTCGAACAGGTGCTCGCCATATTCCAGACTGAAGCCGTTTTTCAACATGCCCGTCAGCAGCTTTTCGCGGTGCGGTTCCAGGCCGCCACGACGCTTCCAGGCGGCCATCGAACGGCGCAGTGCATCGGCTTCGCCTGCGGTGTAGCCAGCCGCGTCCACCGCCAACTGCATGACCTGTTCCTGGAACAGTGGCACGCCCAGTGTGCGCGCGAATACGCGGTCGAGCTGGGGGGGATAGAGTGGGTTGTCCGGATCGTTCAACGCATCCGGGCCTTGTTCGCGCAGGATCCGCCGACGTTCCAGGTAGGGATGGACCATGTCGCCCTGGATCGGCCCTGGGCGCACGATCGCTACTTCGATCACCAGGTCATAGAAATTACGCGGCTGCATGCGTGGCAGCATCGCCATCTGCGCGCGCGACTCGATCTGGAACACGCCGATGGTGTCGGCGGCGCAGATCATGTCGTAGGTCGGCTTGTCATCGTCCTCGATTGCATCCATGCGTCCTTCGTGCAGGCCGTGCTGCTGCAGCATCGCCAGGCATTTGCGGATGGCGGTGAGCATGCCCAGTGCCAGGCAGTCGACCTTCATCAGGCCGGTGGCGTCCAGGTCGTCCTTGTCCCACTGGATGACGGTGCGGTCGGCCATCGCCGCGTTCTCCACCGGCACCAGCGTCGACAGCGGGTGCTCGGAAATCACGAAGCCGCCCGGATGCTGCGACAGATGGCGCGGAAAATCGATCAGCTCGGCGGTCAATGCCAGCAGCCGGCGCATTAACGGTGTTTCCGGATCGAAACCGCGCTCGCGCAGGGTTTCCGGCAACGGAATGTTGCCGCCCCAATGGTCCATCGCCGCGCCCAGCTCGTTGACCTGGTCCATCGGCAGGCCCAGCGCACGGGCGACATCGCGGATCGCGCTGCGGCCACGGTAGCTGATCGCCACCGCCGTCAACGCGGCACGCTCGCGGCCATAGCGGTTGAATACGTACTGCAGTACTTCCTCGCGGCGCTCGTGCTCGAAGTCGATGTCGATGTCCGGTGGTTCATCACGCTCGGCCGAGATGAAGCGCTCGAACAGCAGGTTGCTGCGCGCCGGGTCGATCTCGGTCACGCCCAGCACGAAGCACACCGCTGAATTGGCGGCCGAGCCACGGCCCTGGCAAAGAATGTTCTGCTCGCGGGCGAAGCGCACGATGTCCTGCACGGTGAGGAAATAGGAGGCGTAGTTCTTCTTTGCGATCAGTGCCAGCTCGTGTTCGATCTGCTTGCGCTGGGCTGGCTCGATGCCCTTTTTCCAACGCCAGGGAATGCCGCGCTCGACCAGCACGCGCAGCCAGCTGTCCGGGTCGTGGCCTTCGGGCACCAGTTCGCGCGGGTAGGTGTATTTCAGCTGGTCCAGGGAGAAGTGGCAGCGTTCGGCGATGCGCAGGGTTTCTGCCAGCAGGTCGGGCGGATACAGCTGGGCCAGTGCAGTGCGCGGGCGCAGATGGCGCTCGCCGTTGGCAAACAGGCGCCAGCCAGCCTCGGCCACGCTGCAGCGGTGGCGGATCGCGGTCAGCGTGTCCTGCAAGGCACGGCGCCGGCGCACGTGCATGTGCACATCGCCACTGGCGACCAGCGGCAACTGGTGGCGCTCGCCGAAGGCCTGCAGCTGCTGCAGCCGGCGCGTGTCGTCGTGTTCGTGGTGCAGCTCCACGGCCAGCCACAGGCGCTGCGGAAAACAACGGCGCAGCAGTTCCAGTTCGGTGGCCGCCGGTTGCCGGTCCAGCCACAGGCACAGCAGGCCCTCGGGCAGTCCCTGCAGATCCTCGCGCAGGCAGCGGTATCCGCCCTTGGCTGCCCGCCGGCGACAGGTGGTGATCAGCTGGCACAGTCCGGCGTAAGCGGCCTGGTTGGTGCACAGCAGGGCCAGCTTGGGCCCGTCTTCAACCTGGAATTCGGCACCGACGATCAGCGCCACGCCGTGCGTCTTCGCCGCCTGCCATGCGCGTACGATGCCAGCCAACGAGCATTCGTCGGTGATGGCCAACGCGCGGTAACCCTGGCCGGCGGCGCGTGCGAACAGTTCCTCGGCGGTGGATGCGCCACGCTGGAAGCTGAAGGCCGACAGGCAGTGCAGTTCGGCGTATCCGGGCAGATCGGTGTGCATGGGGCTCAACCGAACCAGCCGTGCAGCATCCACGGCGCATGCGGATCATTGCGCGTGCGGAAGGCCCAGCCCCGCTGGCCCTGCGCGGTTTCCACCACGTAATAGTCGCGGCGTGCATCGGCCTGGTCCCACCAGCCCGATTCGATCCGTTCCGGCCCGGCGACGATGCGCAGGCGCGGATCGCGCAGCGGCTGTGGCGTCTCCAGCAGCCAGCCGGGGCGCAGCGGCCACCAAGCGGGTGGCTTGGCCGGTGGCTGGGTGCCACTGGCGCGTTCGGGGCGGTGGTCGGCCTGCACGGCCAGTGGCTGCACGGCGTCATCGCCGAGGCGGGCACGCAGGCGCTCGCGCAGCTGGGTCCATGGCATCGCCTGCGCCGGGCGGGTATCGAACAGGTCACGTGCGGCCGGCACGAACGGCGGCAGCTGCTCGGCCTGCAGGCGCAGCGCACGGCTGCCGGCGGGCAGGGCGAAGGCTTCCATGCGGTTGCGTGCGATCTCGAACAGCAGCGCCGCATCGCGTTCGGGGGCCAGCAGGCCGATGGTCAGCACGCTGGCCGGCAGCAGGTCATGCTCGAAATGCAGATCGAAACGCTGCACGCCACCATCGCGCGAACACAGGAATGCGGCCAGATCCAGCAGCAGGCGCCGCAGCGGGAACAGCAGGGCCTGGCTGGATTCGATCTCGTATTCGAATTCGATGCGCGCATCGAACCGGTCCGGCGGCTGGTAATAGCGCAGCGGCGCGTTGCCCAAACCGCGCACGGCATCCAGCTGCTGCAGTACCTCGGGGGCGAAGCGGCGGGCCAGGCTTTCGCGCGGCAGGTCGAAGGCCGCCCCCAGCGTGCGCAGACCGGAGCGTGCCAGCACGGTCACCGCATCAACGGGCAGGCCACTACGCGCCAGCGGCAGCTGTGCCAGTGCGGCGGGCAGCTGCTGCGCATCGATGCCAAGGCCATCGTGCACATTGGCCAGCACGCGCGCGGCATGCGGGTTGGGGGCAGCGACCAGGCGATGGCGGAAGCCCAGGTCGTGCAGGCCGTTGCGCAGGCGTTGTTCGATTGTCAGCCAATCGCCGAAAAGGGCACGGCTGGCACCGATTTCCAGCACCAGCGCATGCGGAAAATCGAGGCTGACCAGCGAGCTGGTGGCATACAGCCAGCTGGCCAGCAACTGCCGGGTGTGCTGTTCGGCGCTGGGATCGTAGTCATGCAGCTGCAGGTCCTGCACCAGCACCTGCGCGGCCGACAGCAGCATGCCCGGGCGCAGCCCCGCTGCCCGCGCGGCAGGGCTGACCGCACGCAGCACACGACGCTGCGCCGGCCCCTGCAGCAGTACCAGTGGCCGCTGTGGATCGGGCTGCAGGCGCAGCACGCTGTCCAGCGCCAGCTGCGGCAACAACAGGCAGGCCCAGTGCATGGCGCGGCCTCAGTGGGCGATGGCCAGCGGCAACGGCTGCGCCGGTGGCAGCCCGCCGCGGCACTTCAGCACCCGCACCTGGCCATGGTCGAGCTGCAGGCGCAGGCTGGCCGGGGAGGGGTTGCGGGCGGCGCGGGCCTCGCGGAACACGAAACCCAGGCACTGGCCGCTGTCGGCGGCAACCTGCAGGCGGCGCAGGGCACGATCGTCGGCCTGCTGCGGCCAGCACAGCACGGCGGCGCAGGCGGCAGAGCGCAGGCACTGCTCGGCCGCCCACAGCGCCTGCTTCGGCGCGGCGTGGATGATCTGCAGCTGGGCCATGTCGAGCCCGGCGGCGGCCCATGCCGGGGCGTGCGGGCGATAGGGTGGGGCGACCAGCACGATCGGCCGTGGGTGCTGGCTCAGCTTTGCCAGCGCCGGCCAGACCAGGGCCAGTTCACCGACCCCGGGTGCGGCCTGCAGTACTTCGCACAGCCCGCTGGCTGGCCAGCCACCGCCGGGCAGGCGCGCGTCCAGCGCCGGGTGGCCACTGGCCAGATGGTCGCTGGCCTGCCCCTGGCGTGCCGGCCCGCGCCAGACCTGGCGGCCGTCCAGCAGGCGGTCGAGGGCGACGACGGCGCCCATCAGCCGGTCCTCCGGGGGAGGCGCCGGGCTGGCGGGAAGCGGCAGAAGTGGGCGGAAACGGCAGGCATGGAGCGAGTATCGACAGGCCGATATCAGGGGCTGAGACCGGACATGCTACTCGGCTTGTGAGTAATATTACTAATGAAATCGGAGGGCGGGGTTTCAGCTTGCTGAAGGAGGCAAAGCATCCACGCATGGCGTGGATCTACTGGGGGAACGGGGGCCTGGATGCGGGAAAAGCGGTGCCGGCCAAGGTCGGCACCGCCCACCCTGGCCCGGCTATCGGGTCACGGGCGGACCGGCAGGGCCACCGGGCGCAGTGGCGCGGCGTCGCCGCCGCGGATCTTCAGCGGGCCACCGATGAAGGCGAACTCGTAGACCTTGTCGCGCGCCAGTTCATCCAGCGCCACCAGCTCGATGATCGGCGCGCCCTGCTGCGCCAGCAGGTAGGTGTGCAGCGGCACGTAGTCGTCGGACACTTCGGAAGGGAAGGTCTCGAAGCTGAGGTTGTCGGCGCCGACGATCATCGCGCCGCTGTCCTCCACCAGGAAACGCGCCGCATCCAGGCCCATGCCCGGCGGGTTGGCCATGTAGGCCTTGGGCTGTTCGAACAGGCGCATGCGACCGGTGCGGATCAGTACGATGTCGCCCTGCTGCAGCTGCACGTGCTGGCGCGCCAGCGCATCCTTCAGGTCCTGGCGGGTGACGCGGTAGCTGTCCGGCAGCATGTCCATGCCCTTGGCGCCGGCCACGTCGATCAGTACGCCACGGGCGATCAGTGGCGGGAATTTCTCGATGCCGGTGACGTTCCAGCCGCGGTCGCCGAGGTGCTTGTCGGCCTCGAAGCCATTCCAGATCTTTCCATGGATGCCGAAGTGGTTCAGCGCATCGATGTGGGTGCCGGTGTGGCTGTACATCGAGAACGCGGTGCCGGTGTAGCTGCGGGTGAGGTTCATCGTCTCGCCTACGCCCATCGGGTCGTCCATCACCGTGCCGCGCGGGGTGTGGGTCATCCAGAACTGGTAGTGCGGGTCGCCGGCATCCTGCCAGCTGGGCATGCCGACGTAGTACTCGGTGGCCAGATCGTAGGCTCTGCCGCCGCTGACCCGCGACAGGATCGCTGCGCGTGAGGCCTCGGTGATCAGGTTGAGGCGGCCGATCTCGTCCTTCGGCCCCCAGGGGCTGGTGCCGACCTGCTGGCCGGAGGGAACGCGTTCGTGCGCGGACACGGTGGTGGAAGCTGCGGCGCCGGCCAACAGCAGGGCCAGGGCGGTGCCCAGGGTACGTGGGGTCATGGGAATCTCCTTGAAGGTGGGGGAACGGTGCGGCTCAGGCCGCGACCAGCGGCGCCAGGGCCTGGCGCAGTTGCGGCAGCGGCAGGGTCTGCAGGCGCAGGCCGTTGCCGGTGATGACGGTGGGGATGGAGCGGATGCCGAGTGCGGCAGCTTCAGCGCGGTCGGCCTGCACGCGCTGGCGCACCTCATCGCTGCGCATCCGGTCGGCGAAGACGCCACGCCGATGCCCCAGCTGTTCGGCGATGTCCAGCAGCACCTCGACGTCACCGATGTTTCGGTGCTGGTGCAGGTGCGCCCACTGCACGGCATCGAACATCGCGCCGTGTGCGGCGTTGCCGCCGAGCATGCCGGCGGCCTGGCAGGCCAGTGCACCCAGCCAACCGGAAGGGTATTCGAAGTCCTGTGCCCGCATGCCGTCGATATCGATGCGCGCGCTGTCGTCATGCGCGGCGCAGTCGGCCCAGTGGCGCAGGATGATGGCCTTGGCGCGCGGCATCGAGCCGAATACCTCGATCATCTGTTCGCGCGAGTCCTGCAGCACGAAGCTGCGGTGGCGGACCTGGATGCCGAGTTCGACCGAGACCTGCTGCAGGCGCGGGGCCAGCACGAAGCACCAGCCGCAGACCACGTCATGAAAGAAATCGACCACCGGTGCAGTGGTGGTCAGCGAAGGAGAGGCGATCATCGGCCTGCCGTCCGTGAGAGGGGAGGCGGCAGAGTAGGCAGTGGCGCCGGGCCGAAACAGCACGCGGCGGGCAGCTCAGTTTTCGCTGGCGGTTACGAATCCAGCCCGGCGCAGGCGGGCAGTTCGGCGTGCAGGAAATCGATGAAGGCGCGTACCTTCGGTTGCAGGTGGCGCGCGGTGGGGTAGACCGCGTAGACGAACCGCGGCGGATAGCGATGGTCGGGCAGCACCTGCTGCAGTTCGCCGCTGGCCAGTGACGGTGCGGCCAGGAACGAGGGCAGCGCACCGATACCGAGGCCGGCGACCAGCAGGTCACGCAGCAGCAGACTGTTGTTGGCGGTGACCCGTGTCGGCAGGGTCACCGTGACCTGGCCATCGGGGCCGAGCAGCGGCCAGCTGCCGGGTGAATCGGACAGGCTGTAGCCAAGCACGCTGTGCGCCTGCAGTTCTTCCACCACCTGCGGTGCCGGATGGTGCTGCAGATAGGACGGTGCCGCGCACAGCACCTGTTGCAGCGAAGCCAGGCGGCGTGCGACCAGCCGCGAATCTTCCAGTTCGGCGCGGATGCGCAGGGATACATCGAACCCTTCGCCAACCGCATCAAGCAGACGGTCTTCCATCACCAAGTCCAGTGCAAGCTGGGGATGCTGCTGCAGGAAGCGTGGCAGCAATGGCGACAGCGTGCTCAGTGCGAATGACTGCGGTGCATTGACCCGCAGGCGCCCGCTCACTTCACCGCGCTGTTCGGCGATGCCGCGCTCCAGCGCGTCCAGCTCATCGAGCAGGCGGCAGCATTCGCGGTAATAGGCATGGCCGGTTTCGGTCAGGCTCATGCGGCGGGTGGTCCGCTGCAGCAGCACTACGCCCAGGTGCGTTTCCAGCGTGCGCAGCTGCTTGCTCAACCCGGCTGGCGACAGGCCCAGGTCTTCGGCAGCACGGGCGAGGCTGCTGCGTTCGACGATGCGGCGGAAGGCGCGCATCAAGGTGAAGGAATCCATGCCGGTCCAGGCCGCGATGAGGTCGACATTGTAGATCCACGCCAGACGTGGATCGCCCACCAAGGTAGGCATTCAACGTGAGCGGACGCGGGGTTGCGCTGTTTGTTCAAGCCTGCAGCCCGCATGCCGCGCCAGCATGCAGGCCCCTCACTGTTCAGAGCCAGCCATGAAGCACTGGATGCTCCGCCTGTATGCCCCGTTGTTCCTGCTGGGTTTTGTTGCCGCCGCCATCACCTGGGTCGGCCACTCCCACGGTGACCCGCTGTGGCTGCTTGCCTTGCTGGCTGTCGCCATCGCGGTGTCGTTCGCTGCTGAGCGGCTGTGGCCATACGATCCGGCGTTCAACCACGACCAGGGTGACCGCCTGCGCGACGTCCTGCATGCGCTGGTCAATGAAAGCCTGAACCTGCTGTCGATCGCCACGGTGCCGATGCTGGCGGCAATCGTGCCCTGGCACGTCTGGCCGACGCAGTGGCCATTCGCGCTGCAGGTGCTGGTGGCGATCATCGCCGCTGACCTTGGCATCACCCTGGTGCACTACGCCAGCCATCGCATCGGCTGGTTGTGGCGGCTGCATGCGGTGCATCACAGCGTGACCCGCATGTATGGCTTCAATGGTTTGATGAAACACCCACTGCACCAGGCCGCCGAAGCGGTGGGCGGCGTACTGCCGCTGCTGCTGTTGGGCATGCCGATGCCGGTGGCCGCGGTGCTGGCGTTCGCCATCGCGATCCAGCTGCTGCTGCAGCATTCCAACGTGGACATGCGCCCGGGTGTGTTGGGCCGGATGATGGCATGGGCACCGCTGCACCGCTTCCACCACATCCGCTATGGCACTGCAGGTGATGTCAATTTCGGTTTGTTCTTCACCGTGTGGGACCACCTGCTGGGGACCGCGTTTGATGCACCGGGCTATCGGTTGCGGCAGCGTGATCTGGGCATCGGCACCCAGCCGGACTATCCGCAGGCGTATTCCGCACAACTGCTGGCGCCCTTCCGCGCGCTGCCCCATGGCGAGGTGCCGGAACTTCCGGAAGGACTGCGCAGGCGCGGGTGATCGATGCGTCAGGCCGCGTGCAGCTGCAGGCCCTGCAGTTGCGCGGCACCGATGCCGAACATGCGGCGCAGGCTGCGCGAGAGGTGGGGAAGATCGGCGAAACCGGCGGCATGCGCGCTGTCGGTCAGGCTGTGCCCGCGCAGATGATGCGCCAGCGCACTGCGCAGCCGTTGCCACAGCACCCAACCGCGCAGGGTCACTGCCAGCTCGGACTGGAAGCGCCGATGCAGCTGGCTGGTCGACAGATGCGCGGCCTCGGCGATATCGGCGGCCGGCACCGGGCCGGGCAGGTGCTGGGTGATGCGGGCCAGCGCCGCCTGCACACGGCGGTCCAGGGGCTGTGGGCGGCTCAGTCGCGGCAGCCACTCGTGCAGCTGCGCGGCATTGCCGGGCAACGACTGCAGATGCTGCTGGATCTGTTCGAGGTCGGCATGTGCCGGTTCGAGGAACACCGTGCAGCCGTCAGCGGGCGCCGACAGGATCGCGTGCGATTGGAAGGAGCGCAGCCACAGCCGTTGGCCCTGCTGCTGCACGCCATCGATCTCGACCTGCCAAGGGTCGCCGTCGCTCAGCAGCAGCTGATGCGCGTAGTGCGCGTGCGCGGCGCTGTCACCGGCGTGGCCCTGCAGCACGGCCACGTGTGCATCCAGCAGCAGGGTGCCATTCCAGGGTAGAGCGGAGGAGGACATGGAGGAATTGTAGATCCACGCCATGCGTGGATGACGTATGCCGCAAAGGTTCATGGGAAAAACATCCACGCATGGCGTGGATCTACTGCGCGCCGGAAATCTGTCGAAGGCGGGGTGGGTCCGGTTGCGGGGGCGTGAGCGCCATGGATGGCGCGACCGAGCCTCCATGGATGGATTCACGGCGTCCCCCGCAACCGGACCCACCCCGCCTACCCATAGGAGCCCAGCTTTTGCTTCTGCTGTTGCATTGGCCGTTGCCTCTGCGGGTGCCGGGCGCAGCCCGGCCGCCACCTCACCGCCCCTGCGGGTCCGGCCGGTGGTGCACGTACTCGACCACGGTGCCATCGGGATGCACCGCATTGAACGCCGCACCGGTCGGTACCACCTGCAGCGGAAAGATGATCTCGGCGCCGGCGGCCACCAACTTGTCGTGATAAGGCCGAACGTCGTCGACCAGCAACGTGCCCGTGGTCGACGTGAACGGCGCCAGCGCCTCGTCGCAGCCTTCGATCAGCAGGAACGCACCGACCATCGCCAGCCGCAGGCCCGCATCGGGAAACGGAAAGCCGGCATCGGCGACCACGCCCTGCAGCTGCTCGTAGAAGGCCACGCTGCGTTCCAGTTCGCCGGGGGCGACGAACACCCGGATCAGCACGCGCGGGCTGCGCTGGCTGGAGGTGTCACAGCGGTCGCGCCAGAGATGGTCGAAGTCGCGATGTACGGTCATGGGCTCGATTCGTCGCCGGGGAGAACCATTATCGGCAGCGCCGTGCAGCTCGTTGATGACCGCCGGTGATGGGCTGATAACCAGTCCGCACATCGCGCCTGTGACTTAGGTCCTGTTGACAGCGATGAACGCCCTCGCACACTCTTCACATGATGGGTCGCCCTGCGCGGCCCGGACAGGCAGGTTGTCACGCACGGGAGGAGGGTCCCGCGCGCAGACCGGCCCGTCCTCTGGCCTGCAAGGCGTTGCCCGGCAACGCATGCGCGGCATGACGCTGCACCCTTCGGCGGCACTTTCCCTGGACCGATTGCCTTGGCAACGGAATTACGCCCGCCGATGAAAACGTTTACAAAGCCGCTCGCCCTGTCCCTGGCCCTGTCTGCCGCACTGGCCACCCCGGCCTGGGCCGACTCCGCCGCCTTCACCGTGCTGACACTGGAACAGGCGCCGACCGCGGACGCGATGCCGGCCCTGGCTGCCCAGTTGAAGACCCTGCAGGTGGATGCGGTCAGCGTTCGCCAGGTACAGCGCGGCATCGGCCAGGTCGATCCGCTGCAGCTGCTGGCCGATGGCCTGGGCTACCAGTACCGCTTCATCGCCGCCGGCAAGGATGACGGCCAGACCCAGCACGGCCAGGCCGTGTTGACCCGGCTGCCGATCGCCGCCGAATCCGGCCCCGACCAGCCGGGCCTGAACTACCTGCGCCTGGATGACGGCCGCCATGCAGTGGCGGTGTACACCGACGCTGGCGCCGGTGCTTCGCAGTTGCCGGCACTGGTGTCGCGTTCGCGACTGGGCGCGCCGGCGGTGCTGCTCGGCGCGGTGGCCGGTGAATCGGCCAAAGCGGCCGGCTTCGATCCGGCACGCGTGGCCCTGGAGGCCGATGCCAGCTATTTCAGCGATGGCTTCCAGGCCGCCAGCAGTGCGCCGTTCAAGGTTGAAGGCAGCGCGCTGCGTGCAACCCTGCTGACCCTGGCCTATGCGGCTGACAAGGGCGGCGAGCAGCCGTGGATGGATACCACGCTCACCGCCGATGCGCGCGCTGCGCTGCTGCTGAAGGCGATGACCGAGGACGAGAAGTTCCAGATGCTGCACAGCTACTTCGGGCTGGGCAAGGACGGTGGCAAGCTGCCGGAAGGTGCGGTGGGTTCGGCCGGTTTCGTGCCGGGCGTAGCGCGCTTGGGCATTCCGTCGCAGCAGTCGGCCGACGCCGGCGTGGGCGTGACCAATCCCGGTGGCATCCGCCCGGGTGATTTCGCCACCGCCATGCCGTCGGGCCCGTCCACGGCGTCCACCTGGAACCGCGGTGTTGCCTTTGCCGGTGGCGCGACGATGGGCCGCGAAGCCTGGCAGCAGCGCTTCAACATCCTGCTGTCCGGCAGCGTCAACCTGCAGCGTGACCCGCGTAACGGCCGCAACTTCGAATACGCTGGTGAAGACCCGCTGCTGGCCGGTTCGATGGTCGGCGCAGTGATCCAGGGCGTGCAGAGCCAGCACGTGATCTCGTCGATGAAGCACTTCGCGCTGAACGACATGGAGACCCGCCGCAACTTCCACGACGTGCGCATTGGCGAGCAGGCCATGCACGAGTCGGATCTGCTGGCGTTCGAGATCGCGCTGGAAGCTGGCCGCCCGGGCGTGGCGATGTGCTCGTACAACAAGATCAACGGTACCTACGGCTGCGAAAACGGCTACCTGATGAACCAGGTGCTGAAGCAGGAGTGGAAATTCCCCGGTTTCGTGATGTCCGACTGGGGCGGCGTGCACAGCGGTTCGAAGGCGGCGCTGGCCGGCCTGGACCAGCAGTCGGCCGGTGAAGTGTTCGATGCGGCGGTGTTCTTCGATGAGCCGCTGCGCCTGGCCGTGCACGGCGGCGTGGTACCGCAGGCGCGCCTGAACGACATGGTCGCGCGCATCCTGCGCACGATGTTCCTGCACGGCAACTTCGACAACCCGCCGCAGCACCAGAAGGTCGACGCTGAAGCCGGTTTCGCCGTGGCCCAGCGCACGGTGGAAGAAGGCAGCGTGCTGCTGCGCAATGAAGGCAGCCTGCTGCCGCTGGCCGACAGCGCCAAGCGCATCGTCATCATCGGTGGCCATGCCGACAAGGGCGTGATCGGTGGCGGTGGTTCGTCGATGGTGGGCGTCACGGCCAAGGGCACCAACGCGGTGCCGGGCGTGCTGCCGACCACCTGGCCGGGCCCGGTGATCTTCCATCCGTCCTCGCCGTTGGAATCGCTGCGTGCCGCGCGTCCGGACGCCACCATCACCTATGTTGACGGCACCAATGCCGCCGCTGCGGCCAAGGCTGCTGCACAGGCGGATGTGGCCATCGTGTTCGCCACCCAGTGGGCGGCCGAATCGGTGGACCTGCCGGACATGCAGCTCCCGGACAACCAGGATGGGTTGATTTCGGCGGTGGCCAAGGCCAATCCGAAGACCGTGCTGGTGCTGGAAACCAACGGCCCGGTGCGTACGCCGTGGCTGGCGCAGGTGCCGGCGGTGCTGCAGGCCTGGTACCCGGGTATCCGTGGCGGTGAAGGCATTGCCGCACTGCTGACCGGCCAGGCCAATCCGTCCGGCCGCCTGCCGGTGACCTGGGTGGTGGACGAATCGCAGCTGCCGCGCCCGCATATCGATGGCCTTGGCTTCAAGCCGGCCAAGCCGTTCGGCGATGTGTTCGATTTCGATATCGAAGGCGCCAACGTCGGCTACAAGTGGATGGCGGCCAAGGGCCTGACCCCGACCTTCGCCTTCGGCCACGGCCTGTCCTACACCTCGTTCGCCTATGAAAACCTGAAGGTGAGCGTGGAGGGTTCGCGCCTGGTTGCCAGCGTCGACATCCGCAACACCGGCAAGCGCGTCGGTGCCGACGTCGCCCAGCTGTACCTGAAGCTGCCGGCCGGCAGCGCCACGCCGATCCGCCTGATCGGCTACGACAAGGTCGAGCTGCAGCCGGGCGAACAGCGCCGTATCCGCATCGAAGCCGAGCCGAAGACCCTGGCGCATTACGATGCGCAGGCACGCCAGTGGAAGATCGCCGGCGGCACCTACCAGGTGCAGTTGTCGCGCAACGCCGCCGAGCCGCTGCAGACGGTGGACGTGCAGCTGGTGGAGCAGGTGCTGCGCTGATCCGCTGCGGTACTGATGGTTGAAGACACGGCCCCGCAAGGGGCCGTGTCTGTTTACGGGGTGCCGCTGCGCTCGCCGGGCATGGCCCGGCGCTACCCGATTACGGGCATCCCGGTAGCGCCGGGCCATGCCCGGCGGGCGAAGGATTCAGCTGGCGTCGTCACCAAACCACCCGCGCAGGAAATCGATCAGCTGCCGCACCTTCGGCGAGGGCTGGCTGCTGTGCGGGTACACCGCGTACACGCTCTGCTGCGGGAAACGATGCTGGCGCAGCACCGGCCGCAGGCGGTCGTGGGCGAGATCGTCCTCGATCAGCCAGCGTGGCAGCACGGTCACTCCTGCGCCGGCCACGGCGAACGCGCGCAGGCTGCTGGCCCCATCCACGCGTATCACCGCGTTGCCCGGATTGGTGGCGAACAATGCATCGCTGCCATCCGGCGCGACCACTGGCACATCGGCCAGGCGCGGATAGCCGAGGCGGGGCAGGGTGCCCAGCAGCACCGGATCATCCACCGCCTCGGCGGACCCCAGGCGCGCCAGCAATGCCGGAGCGGCGACCGCGCACAGCGGGTGACGTTCCAGCTCGGTGGCATGCAGTTGCGAATCGGGCAGGCGGCCGAGGCGGATCGCCAGGTCGAAGCGCTCGGGAATCAGGTCGGCCGGTGCCGGCGAGGTCGATAGATGCAGCACCAGCGCTGGATGCTGCGCGCGGAAGGCTTCCAGTGCTGGAATCAGCCGCAGCTGCGCGTACTCCGGGGTGGTGGTCAGGCGCAGTACGCCCTGCAGCTGGTGCTGGTCGCGGCGCGCGGCATCGATGGCGGCCTGCGCGGCATCCAGTGCCTGCACGCAGTGCTGCAGGAACTGTTCGCCGGCCTCGGTCAGCGCCAGGTGGCGGGTACTGCGCAGCAGCAGGGTTACCCCCAGCTCCTGCTCCAACCGCTTCAGGTTGAAGCTGACCACGGCCCGGCTCAGGCCCAGGCGCTCGGCGGCGGCGGTCAGGCTGCCGGCCTCGACCACGGCACGGAAGATATCGAAGCGATCGAGGCTGACCATGGTGGCTGATTGTCAAAACAGGTTTGACAGTGTTGCAGCTGCCGTCGTGTTTTTCCAACAACGCTGGTCCGCGATGCTGTCGCCTTCGCTGCCGGAGCCTGCTGATGCCTTCCCCACGCCTGCGCCATGAGGCGATCTTCCTGCTGGTGTTCGCCCTGGACCTGGTCAACATGTTCATCGCCACCGTGGCCTACCCGGCGCTGGCGGCCGAGCTGCATGCGGACATCGGCACCCTGGCCTGGGTGGGCACGGCCTACATGCTGGGCCTGAGCGTGGTGATTCCGCTGGCCCCGTGGCTGGCCGCGCGCTGTGGCGAGCGTCGCCTGCTGCTGGCTGCCTTGGTGCTGTTCGCGGTGGCTGCGGGCCTGGCCGGCGCCGCGCCGTCCATAGGCTGGCTGCTGGGCTGGCGGCTGCTGCAGGGGTTGGCTGGCGGGCTGCTGATTCCGGTGGCGCAGTCGGCGGCGTACCGGCAGTGCACGCCTGAGCAACGCGGTGCGCTGACCCGGCGCATCCTGCTGGTGGCGTTGCTGGTGCCGGCACTTGCACCAGCTCTTGGCGGCCTGCTGGTGCAGTGGCTGTCCTGGCGCGGCGTGCTGTGGGCCAGCCTGCCGCTGGCGGTGCTGGCGATCGCCCTGGTGCTGGCGTGGATGCCGGCCGATGGCCTGCGCAGTGCGCCACGCCTGCAGGGCTATGCACTGGCCACCGCGATGTCTGCCTTGGGCGCGTTGCTGCTGGCATTGACCTGGCTGGGTGAACCCGGCCATCGCTTCGCCGGCGCAGGGTTGCTGCTGCTGGCAGCAGTGCTGGCCATCGCCCACCTGCGTAATGCACGCCGGCAGCCGCAGCCGCTGCTGCGCTGGTCGCTGCTGTCCCATCGAGGCCTGCGCATGGCGATGCTGGTCTATCTGGCGGTGCCGGGTGTGTTCATCGGCAGCCAGCTGGCCAGTACCCTGCAGTTGAACCACGCCGGTTACAGCGCCGCGCAGATTGGCGCCTTGATGTTGCCGTGGGCGCTGGCCTCGGCACTGGCAATCACCGGCAGCCGGCGCTTGCTGGCGCGCTTCGGGCCGGGCGCGGTGCTGCGGCTGGGCATGGTCCTGCAGGCCAGCGGTCTGCTGCTGATGGCGCTGCAATCGCAGCCCTCCTTCGCGCTGGCCGCAACGCTGTTCGCCCTGATGGGCGCCGGCGGCAGCCTGTGCAGCAGCACCGCGCAGACGCTGGCGTTCCATGGTGTGGACGCCGAGGCGCTGGGCGATGCCAGTGCACTGTGGAACCTCAACCGCCAGCTCAGCTTCTGCCTGGGCACCGCCGCCATTGCTCTGCTGATGGCCTTGGCCATGCAGTGGTGGCCGGCGCATGCCACCGGCGTGGCGCTGGGCCTGGCGGCCGTACTCACCCTGTTGCCATTGGCGCTGCTGCGCCGGTCGCAGCTGCATTCCCTTTCCGCTCCGGAGACTGCTTGATGGACATGACCGCCGAACACGAAATCCACCTGCTGCACGACAAGCTGCAGGCCTGGTTCCGCGCAGAGGTTGCGGCCGATGCACTGGCTGATCTGATGGAACATTTCTGCGCGGACTTCAGCATGGTCGGCATCTCCGGTCGCAGGTTGGACCGCGCTGCCGTGCAGGCGCTGTTCGTGGGCGGACACGGCGCCCGGCCGGGACTGCGGATCGCCATCGAGGCCGTGCAGGCGGTGGAAGCGCCGTCGCCGCTGGCGATGCTGCGTTATCGCGAGGGACATGCCGTGGGTGCGGGAGAAACCGCGTGGCGGGAATCGCTGGCAGTGCTGCGGCAGGAAGGAGGGCACTGGCGCTGGCTGGCCCTGCATGAAGTACCGGTGGCGTGATGGATCCGCCGGGCATGGCCCGGCGCTACCGTGGTTGGTCGTGAACGGGTAGCACCGGGCCATGGCCGGTGAGCGCGGCGGCAGCAGACCGCACATGTGCCATCAGTCCTGCCTGTAAACGCCGCAGAATGCAAAGCAGGCACACGCTTTGCCGGGGGCTACGGGAGTAGGCTGGGGCCTTTCCTGCCGGGAGGTGATGTCCATGCGTGTGCGTGCCGTTGCTGTTGCCGTAGCCCTGAGCCTGTCCAGCGCCGTGCTGGCCGCCGACACGCCGCCGATGACCCCGGACATCAGCGGAAAACCCTTCGTCGCCCCCGATGTGGGCCGCGACTACGACAAGCGCGTGGTGATGGTGCCGATGCGTGATGGCACCAAGCTGTACACGGTGATCGTGGTGCCCAGGGGCGCCCACAATGCACCGATCCTGCTGACCCGCACACCGTACGACGCCGCCGGCCGCGCCAGCCGCAGCGATTCGCCGCGCATGCGCGATCTGCTGCCGCAGGGCGATGAAGTGTTCGTCGATGGCGGCTACATCCGCGTGTTCCAGGACATCCGTGGCAAGTACGGCTCCGAAGGCGAATACGTGATGACCCGGCCGCTGCGTGGGCCACTGAACGGTACCAAGGTCGATCATTCCACCGATGCGTGGGACACCATCGATTGGCTGGTCAAGCATGTGCCGGAGACCAACGGCAAGGTCGGCATGCTCGGCTCGTCGTACGAAGGCTTCACCGTGGTGATGGCGCTGACCGATCCGCACCCTGCACTGAAGGTGGCCGCGCCGCAGAGCCCGATGGTCGATGGCTGGATGGGTGACGACTGGCTCAACTACGGCGCCTTCCGCCAGGTCAATTTCAACTACTTCGCGATGCAGACCGAGAAGCGGGGCAAGGGCACGCCGCTGCCGTCGCTGGGCTACGACGATTACAGCACTTTCCTGCGCATCGGCTCGGCCGGTGACTACGCCCGCTTTACCGGTGTGGACCAGCTGACCTGGTGGAAAAAGCTGGTACAGCACCCCGCATACGATGCGTTCTGGCAGGGCCAGGCGCTGGATGCGGTGATGGCGAAGACGCCGCTGAAGGTGCCGACCATGTGGCTGCAGGGCCTATGGGACCAGGAAGACATGTGGGGTGCCAACCACGCCTACCAAGCGATGGAAGGGCGCGATACCGGCAACACCCACAACTACCTGGTGATGGGCCCGTGGCGGCACAGCCAGGTGAACTATGACGGCAGCCAGCTTGGGGCGCTGAAATTCGATGGCGATACCGCGCTGCAGTTCCGCCGCGACGTGCTCAAGCCGTTCTTCGACCAGTATCTGGTGGATGGCGCGCCGAAGGCCGATACGCCACCAGTGCTGGTCTACAACACCGGTGAAAACCACTGGGACCGCCTGCAGGGCTGGCCGCGCAGCTGCGAGAAGGCGTGCGCGGCAAACAGCAAGCCGCTGTACCTGCGTGCCGGTGGCAAGCTGGCGTTCCAGGCGCCGGCGGCGGGCGAGGGCGACTTCGAGGAATACGTGTCTGATCCGTCCAAGCCGGTGCCGTTCGTGCCGCGTCCGGTGCGCTTTGGCGACCGCGACATGTGGACCACCTGGCTGGTCAAGGATCAGCGCTTCGTCGATGGACGTCCCGACGTGCTGACCTTCATCACCGAGCCGTTGACCGCACCGCTGCGCATCGGAGGTACGCCGGTGGTGAACCTGCAGGCGTCCACCAGTGGCACCGACAGCGACTGGGTGGTGAAGCTGATCGACGTGTATCCCGACCAGGAAGCATCGACACCGGAGATGGGCGGCTATGAGCTGCCGGTGTCGCTGGCGATCTTCCGTGGCCGCTACCGCGAGAGCTTCAGCGACCCCAAGGCATTGGCGGCCAACCAGGTGCTGCCGTACCGTTTCGACCTGCCCAATGCCAACCACACCTTCCAGAAGGGCCACCGGGTGATGGTGCAGGTGCAGTCCAGCCTGTTCCCGCTGTACGACCGCAACCCACAGACCTACGTGCCGAACATCTACCTGGCCAAGCCGGGTGACTACCAGAAGGCGACGCAGCGGGTATGGCACAGCGCCGCGCAGGCCAGTTACATCGAACTGCCGGTGTACTGAGACGGAGAGGATGACGCCGGGCACGGCCCGGCGCTACCCCGGTCGCGCGATATCGGTAGCGCCGGGTGTGGTAGTGCCGGCCGCTGGCCGGCAACGCGGTGGCGCGAAAGCGTGTCGACCAAGGTCGACACCAGCCCGGGCAGATGCGCTTCAACCAACCTTCGAAGGGCCGGTGCGCCAGCGGCTGGGCACCAGCCCGAAGCGCTTGCGGAATGCGGCAGCGAAGTTGCTGGGATGCCGATAGCCGGTTTCCGCAGCCGCCTGTTCCACGCTCCAGCCGGATTCGCGAAGGCCCTGCTCGGCATGTCGCATGCGTTGTTCGTGCAGGTAGTCGAACACCGAGCAGCCATACGCCTGGACGAAGTGCCGGCGCAGGGCGCTGGGGCTCATGCAGGCCAGTTGGGCAAGTTCCAGCAGGCTGTGCGCATGGCCTGGGTCTTCGTGCAGGAACGTCCGTACGCGTTCCAGCCGCGCCCGCTGGCCACTGCGCAGCGCACGCGCACCTTCGGCGTGCAGATCATCGGCCTGCAGGCCGGTGGACAGCAACTGCAGGGCAATGCCCTCGCGCCACAGCGCGTCCAGGCCGTCCTGCCAGGGGCTGTCGAACAGCTGCGCGAGAGGCGGCAGCATCGCGTGCGGAATCGCCCAGTGCCTGCATTCCATGTGTGAACCCAATGCCCGCTGCAATTGCGGTTGCCGCAGCAGGTCCGGGTCCAGATCGGCTGGCACCATCAGGCTGATGCCACGCAGGCGCATATTGCCGGGATGGACGCCGACCATTGCCACATGGTCGCGGTGGCTGGTGGTCACTGCGGTGCCTGCGCGCAGGCTGAAGTCACTGCGGTTGGGAACCTGCACGTCGACCTGGCCCTGCAGCATCACGCGGATGACCAGGCCGGGCCGTTCGTGCGCTGTGGCGGTGTAGGCGATGCGGTTGTGCACATCCGATGCGAGCAGGCTCATGCCGCCGCGCAGGGTCTGTTCGTGCAGGTCGCCGTGACCGGCCCACTGTTCTTCGCGCAGCTGGCTTGGATCGGCACGGTAGTCATAGCCGTGTCGTTGGCCAAAACGGCGGTAATCGGCAAACGTGAAATATCGGGACATCGCTCGGCGCTCAACCATGGATGATGGGTGCCGGCGACGATGTGCCCGCACGTTCCATCGTGCACCTGCAGCGCGGATCGGTCCTGCGCTTTCAGAGTTGGAAATAGATTCCTGTCATTTTCTCCAATGCCAGCCCGAATGCGATATCCAACGGGTCAATCGATTGGCATTTATGGCCAAGTTGAAGATCGCGCAGCAATGCGCGTGCGTACTGTAACTGCTCGGGACGGGTGATCGATTCGTCTTCGTAGTGGTCAAAGAGCAGGCCGAACCGCGTATTGAGGGTAGTGAGGAAGCCGCTGTCGAACAGCAGATCGACCGTGGCATCGCTGAGCATCACTTCGTACAGATCGCCAGGCAGGCAGGAATCGGTATCCAGCCGCCGTTCGGCATCGGCAGAAAGTGGAACGCAGGCTGTACGCATGGGAGCTCAGGTGGCGGGCATGCGCGCAAGTATCACGCATGCGGCGCTTTCGTCACGAAGAAGGGCGTAGTGTCGGTGAGGTCGGACGGTTCTGTCCGCATCGATTTCCCAACAGATGGAGACCACAGATGATTGATTACCGACTCAACGGAAAAACCGCGATCGTCACCGGCGGTGTATCCGGTATCGGCCTGGCGGTAGCGGAAACGCTAGCTGCATCGGGCGCGCGCATTTCGGTGTGGGACCTGAAGCAGGATGCGGTGGATGCCACGGTGGCCACGCTGCGCAACCAGGGGGCCGAGGCCATCGGTGTCGCGTTGGATGTCACCGACGAGGCGGCGGTGGAAGCGGCGGTGCAGCGCACGGTGAAGGAACTGGGCGGCGTGCATGTCGCAGTGAATAACGCTGGCATCGGCGGGCCAGCGGCAAGCAGCGGCGACTATCCCATTGATGGCTGGAAGCGCGTGGTCGATGTGAACCTGACCAGCGTGTTCCTGTGCCAGCGGGCGCAGATCCAGGCGATGCGCACGGCGGGCAGCGGCGGCAGCATCATCAACATGGCCTCCATCCTGGGCCAGGTCGGGTATGCCGGTTCGACCGCCTATGCGGCGGCCAAGCACGGCGTGGTCGGCCTGACCCAGACGGCTGCATGGGAGCACGCTGCCGATGGCATCCGCATCAATGCGGTGGGCCCGGGCTTCATCAACACGCCGTTGCTGGAAAAGATGGACGCCAAAGTGCGTGCCACCCTGGAGGGCCGGCATGCACTCAAGCGCTTGGGAACGCCGCAGGAAGTGGCCGCGCTGGTCGCCTGGCTGGCCAGCGACGATGCCTCGTTCGCGACGGGTGCCTACTACGCCATCGACGGTGGTTACCTGGCGCAGTAGTGCCGGCCGCTGGCCGGCAACTCCCGTTGCATGGAACAAGGCGGCATCGCCCGGTGAAGAGGGCGTGCCATCGCCTTCACCCCCGTCCCACGGCCGCCGAGCAACGCTCCGGGAAACTTCCGGAGCCTCCCCATGGAACTTACCCAGGACATGTCCATTCTGCTGCGCGTGGCCGCCGCCATGGTCTTTGGCGGCGTGCTGGGCGTTGAACGTGAGATGGGCAAGCACGCTGCCGGCCTGCGCACGCACATGCTGATTGCCGGTGCCGCTGCGCTGATCGTCGGCCTCGGTGATTCGGTGGCCGAACACTTCCAGCAGGAACGCTACCGCGATCTGCTGCAGGTCGACCCGGTGCGATTGATCGAAGCGGTGGTGGCCTGCGTGGGCTTCGTTGCCGCCGGCACCATCCTGCGCGGCAATCGCGAAGACCAGGTCAGCGGGCTCACCACCGCCAGTTCGCTGGTGATGGCCGCGGCCATCGGTATTGCCGTGGGCATCGGCAAGTACGTGATCGCGCTCGGTGTCAGCGTACTGTGCGTGCTGGTGCTGGCGTTGATACGGCGGGTGGAAAAGAAGTTGTAATCGCTAAATGGTACTACCAATAATTCCGTATAGCCCTATGGTCTAATAGGCTGTCGGCAGGATTGGAGGTTCAATTCGCGCCTGTGGTCCGATTGTTGGTCAATGTGGTACGACCAATATATGGCGGGCCCGACGCCCCCACCCGGTGGGGAACCCCCTGTTCCTGTCGAGAGCCCTATGCAGCCCTGGCAACACGTGTACGACCCCGCCGGCAACCTGTGGTTGTCGAGCCTGATCGCGCTGCTGCCGATCGCCTTCTTCTTCATCGCCCTGGCCGTGCTGCGCATGAAGGGCTGGATCGCCGGCACCATCACGGTGGCCATCGCCCTTGCCGTGGCGCTGCTGTTCTATCGCATGCCGGTGGCGCAGGCGCTGGGCGCGGCCGGCTTCGGCTTCGTCTATGGCCTGTGGCCGATCGCCTGGATCATCATCGGCGCGGTGTTCCTGTACAAGGTTTCGGTCAAGACCGGCCAGTTCGACATCATCCGTGCCTCGATCCTGTCGGTCACCGAGGACCAGCGATTGCAGATGCTGATGGTCGGCTTTGCCTTCGGCGCCTTCCTGGAAGGTGCAGCCGGGTTTGGCGCGCCGGTGGCAATCACCGCCGCGCTGCTGGTCGGGCTGGGCTTCAAGCCGCTGTATGCGGCCGGCCTGTGCCTGATCGTCAACACCGCGCCGGTGGCGTTCGGCGCGATGGGCATCCCGATCATCGTGGCGGGGCAGGTGACCGGCCTGGATGCCTTCGAGATCGGCCAGATGGCCGGCCGCCAGCTGCCGTTCCTGACTGTCATCGTGCTGTTCTGGATCATGGCGATCATGGACGGCTGGCGCGGCATCAAGGAAACCTGGCCGGCGGTGCTGGTGGCCGGCGGTTCGTTCGCCATCGCCCAGTACCTGACCTCCAACTTCATCGGCCCGGAACTGCCGGATATCACCGCCTCGCTGGCGTCGCTGGTCTGCCTGACCCTGTTCCTGCGCCGCTGGAAGCCGGTACGGATCTTCCGCTTCGATACCGAAACCAGCGCTGAGGCGGCCGCACAGGCAATGGAGGCGCCGCGCCACAGCGTCGGCCAGATCGCCAAGGCGTGGTCGCCGTTCCTGATCCTCACTGCGATGGTCACCGTGTGGAGCATCAAGCCGTTCAAGTCGCTGTTCGCAGCCGGTGGCCCGCTTGAAGGCTGGGTGTTGAAGATTCCGGTGCCGGGCCTGGACCAGATGGTGCAGAAGATGCCGCCGATCGTCGACGCGCCGCTGAGCTATGAGGCGGTGTACAAGTTCGACTGGTTCTCGGCCACGGGTACCTCGATCATCCTTGCCGCAATCATTGCGATCATCGCCCTGCGCATGCCGGCGCGCTCGGCGCTGCAGACCTTCGCTGAAACCGTGCGCGAACTGCGCATGCCGATCTTTTCGATCGGCATGGTGCTGGCGTTCGCCTTCATCGCCAACTATTCGGGGCTGTCGGCAACGCTGGCGCTGGCACTGGCGCACACCGGCAAGGCGTTCCCGTTCTTCTCGCCGTTCCTGGGCTGGCTGGGCGTGTTCCTGACCGGTTCGGACACCTCGTCCAATGCACTGTTCTCGGCGCTGCAGGCGACCACCGCGCAGCAGATCGGCGTGTCCGACGTGCTGCTGGTAGCGGCCAACACCACCGGCGGCGTCACCGGCAAGATGATCTCGCCGCAGTCCATTGCCATTGCCTGCGCGGCGGTGGGCCTGGCCGGCAAGGAGTCGGACCTGTTCCGCTTCACCGTCAAGCACAGCCTGATCTTCACCACGATGGTCGGCCTGATCACCCTGGCCCAGGCCTACTGGTTGACCTGGATGATTCCCTGAGCCATGCAGTACAGGCCGACCAACAGCGGCGTGCTTCGGGCCACAATGGCGCCATGAGCACACAACGGGTTTCGGACAAGGTGGCCGCGCAGCTGCGTGCGCTGGTGCAGGAACAGCAGTTGCAGCCGGGCGACAGGCTGCCGGCCGAGCGCACGCTGGCCGTTCAGCTGGGGGTCTCGCGCACCGCGCTGCGCGAGGCCATCGCGCAGTTGTCCAGCCATGGTCTGCTGACCGCGCGGGTAGGCGGTGGCACTTACGTGAGCGAGCCCGCCGCACGTGCGCGGCAGGCGCTGGATGAACCGCTGGTGCCGTATCTGCCGCTGTTCCAGGGGGACCCGGAATACCGCTTCGATGTGCTGGAAATCCGCCACGCGCTGGAAGGCGCCACGGCCTGGCACGCCGCGCTGCGCGCCACCGACGAGGACCGCGCGCGCATCGCCCAGGCGTTCCAGACCATGATGGATGCGCATGGCAAGGACGACCCCGCCGGTGAGGCGCAGGCCGATGCGGCCTTCCACCTGTCCATCGCCGAGGCCTCGCACAACCTGGTATTGCTGCAGGTGATGCGCGGCCTGTTCGAACTGCTGCAGACCAATATCTCGCAGAGTCGCGAAAAGCTCTACACCTCGGCCAGGACCTTCTCGCCGCTGTCCGACCAGCATCGCGAAATGATGGATGCGGTGCTGGCCGGCGACCCCGAACGTGCGCGCGCCGCCGCGCATGCCCACCTCGAGTTCGTGCACACCACGCTGCGCACCCTCGATGACAACGAAGCCCGGCGTGCGCGGGCTTCGCGTCTACCTTCCCCACACGGGTGACCCCATGATCATCTCCGCCTCCACCGATTACCGTGCCGCAGCCGAACGCCGGCTGCCGCCGTTCCTGTTCCACTACATCGATGGTGGCGCGTATGCCGAGCACACGCTGAAGCGCAACGTGTCCGATCTGTCCGACATCGCGCTGCGCCAGCGCGTCCTGCGCAACATGTCCGACCTGAGCCTGGAAACCGAGCTGTTCGGCGAGAAGCTGGCGATGCCGGTGGCACTGGCACCGGTCGGCCTGACCGGCATGTATGCCCGTCGCGGCGAAGTGCAGGCCGCGCGTGCAGCCGACAGCCGCGGCATTCCGTTCACGCTTTCCACGGTGTCGGTGTGCCCGATTGAAGAAGTCGCCCCGGCGATCCAGCGCCCGATGTGGTTCCAGCTGTACGTGCTGCGCGATCGCGGTTTCATGCGCAATGCGCTGGAGCGCGCGCAGGCGGCCGGTGTAACCACCCTGGTATTCACTGTCGACATGCCGGTGCCGGGCGCGCGCTATCGCGACGCACACTCGGGCATGAGTGGTCCGAACGCTGCAATGCGCCGCATCGGCCAGGCCATCACCCATCCGTGCTGGGCGTGGGACGTAGGCCTGCGCGGACGCCCGCATGACCTCGGCAACATCTCCACCTACCGTGGCAACCCAACGGGCCTGGAGGACTACATCGGCTGGCTGGGCAGCAACTTCGATCCGTCCATTTCGTGGAAGGACCTGGAGTGGATCCGTGAGTTCTGGAAAGGCCCGATGGTGATCAAGGGCATCCTCGACCCGGACGATGCGCGTGATGCGGTGGCGTTCGGCGCCGATGGCATCGTGGTCTCCAACCATGGCGGCCGCCAGCTCGATGGCGTGCTGTCCACCGCACGGGCGTTGCCGGCCATCGCCGACGCCGTACAGGGTGACCTGAAGATCCTCGCCGATTCGGGCATCCGCACCGGCCTGGACGTGGTGCGCATGCTGGCGCTGGGCGCCGACACCGTGCTGCTGGGCCGCGCGTTCGTCTACGCTCTTGCCGCGCAGGGCGAGGCCGGCGTGGCCAACCTGCTGGACCTGATCGCCAAGGAAATGCGCGTGGCGATGACCCTGACCGGCGCGCATCGCATTGCCGACATCGGCCGTGATTCGCTGGTGCGCCTGCCATGAGTGATCGCAATACGGTGCTGGAACAGTTGCGTGCCGCGGTGGGGGACCGCCACGTACTGACCGGCGACAAGGCCACCCGTCGCTTCCGTCGCGGCTATCGCTTCGGTGATGGCCCGGTACTGGCGGTGGTGCGCCCGGGCACGCTGCTGGAACTGTGGCGTGTGTTGCAGGCGGCGGTGCAGGGCGGGGCAGCCATCATCCTGCAGGCGGCCAATACCGGCCTGACCGGCGGTTCCACCCCGGACGGCGACGACTACGGCCGGCCGATCGTGCTGGTCAGCACCCTGCGCCTGACCGGCATCCAGCTGTTGAATGAAGGCCGCCAGGTGCTGTGCCTGCCCGGCGCGACGCTGGACCGGCTGGAGCAGACGCTGGCGCCACTGGGCCGCGAGCCGCACTCGGTGATCGGCTCGTCGTGCATCGGCGCCTCGGTGCTGGGCGGCATCTGCAACAACTCCGGTGGCGCGCTGGTGCGCCGCGGCCCGGCCTATACCGAACTGGCGCTGTATGCGCAGGTCGACGCGCGGGGTGAACTGCAACTGGTCAACCATCTGGGCATCGCGCTGGGCGACACGCCCGAGCAGATCCTGCAACGCCTGCAGAGCGGTGACTACAGCGCCGCCGATGTCAGCGACGGTGATGGCCGTGCCGCCTCCGATCCGCGTTATGCCGAGGAAGTGCGCAAGGTCGATGCCGATACCCCGGCACGCTTCAACGCCGACCCCAGCCGCCATTTCGAGGCGGCCGGATCTGCCGGCAAGCTGGCGGTGTTCGCCGTGCGCCTGGATACCTTCGAGAAGGAGGCCGCCGAGGTCTTCTATATCGGCAGCAACCGCACCGACAGCCTGACCGCGATCCGCCGCCAGCTGCTCACCGGCTTCGCGCGCCTGCCCATCGCCGGCGAGTACATCCACCGGGATGCCTATGACATCGGCGAGCGCTACGGCAAGGACAGTTTCCTGCTGATCGACAAGCTCGGTACCGCGCGCGTTCCGGCCGCATTCGCACTGAAGAGCCGGGTTGATGGCTGGTTCGAACGGCTGGGCCTGCGCGGTATCACCGATCGCATGATGCAATTGCTGACCGGACTGCTGCCTTCGCACCTGCCCAAGCGCATGGGCGAGTTCCGCCAGCGTTACGAGCATCACCTGCTGCTGAAGGTGTCCGCACAGGATGCGGCTGCCACCGAGGCCTGGCTGCGCGGCTTCTTCAACGACCACGAAGGCGGCTACTTCCATTGCACGGCGGACGAAGGACGCAAGGCCTTCCTGCATCGTTTCGCGGTGGCCGGTGCGGCGGTGCGCTACCGCGAAGTGCACCGCCGGCAGGTGCAGGACATCGTCGCGCTGGACATTGCGCTGCGCCGCGATGACGCCGACTGGTTCGAGCAGCTGCCGGCCGATATCGATGGGCGCCTGCTGCACAAGCTGTACTACGGCCATTTCCTGTGCCATGTGTTCCACCAGGACTACATCGCGCGCAAGGGTGAAGACCCGATGGCCATCGAGCATGCGATGTGGGCGTTGCTGGACCAGCGCGGCGCGGAGTACCCGGCCGAGCACAACGTCGGCCACCTGTATCCGGCCAAGCCGGCGCTGGCCGGCTTCTACCGCACGCTGGACCCGAGCAATACCTTCAACCCCGGCATCGGCCAGACGTCGAAGGCGAGAGGCTGGGGCAGCTGCGACTGCGACGGGCACTGAGCCGCAACGTGGCGCCTGCGTTACCATCGGTCTCTCGCAAGGACGTGCCGCTGCGCACAGGATGATCATGGTTTCCACGCGCATGGCTTACGCGGTGCTGTCTGTACTGCTGCTGGCATCGTCGTTGCCTGCAGCGGCGGACGTTGCGCCCGTTCAACGGGACGCGGCAGGCAACCGGCTGGAGACGCTGCTGCTGCAGGGCGGGCAGGGACCGGACAGCCCGGAGCGCTACTGCACTGCTGATGGCCAGTGGTGCGTGCAGGCGCTGCCTTCAGCGGGCGAAGACCAGCCGGCCTCGCTGGAAGTTGCCGAGCGCGCGGATGCTGAAGGCGAGCCGCAGATGCGCTACGTGCCCATCGACGTGGTTGACGACGGCGACCTGCGGGTCTGGCCCTTCATCGTGCGCCTGGCGCCCGGCGCCGGGGCAGGCCAGGCCGTGGCCGATCCACAACAGGCCGCATTGCAGAACGTGCTCGTCGGCGGTCTGGTGGAGGCCCGTGCGATGTATTCCGGCGGCGGTGCCAGCGCATCGACCCTGCACCTGGCGCGCATCCGTCATCTCGACGATGGCATCCAGGTGGACGCCGACGTGCTGTCCGTTGCGTGGTCGGCCAACAAGATGATCCGGGCCTGTTTCAGCGAGCGCGATTTTGATCAGCGCGCCGGCGCCTGCCATGACGAGTACAGCTTCGATGCGGAACTTGCGCTGGCAGCCGAAGCGCAGGACATGCCCGTACTGCGCTACCAGACCGGGGCCACCAACTATCCGGCCGGGGTATCACCGCAGCGGGACTCGCTGGGAAAGGGGCGGTTGACGAAGAAGGACCTGCGCACCGAACAGGATGCGCAATGCAGCTACACGCGCACCTTCCGCTTCACGTCAGGGGCGTACCAGCCGGACCAGCCGCTGCCGGAGTGCTCGGCCTACACCGAGCCCTGAGCCATGGAGCCGGGCGCATGCCCGGCTCTGCGCAACGGCCGTGACGCGCTTACTCGCAGCGGGTGGCGGTGATGATGTTGTCCTTGTCCACGAACACGCGCAGGCGGTCCTGGCGGATGTCCTTGGTGGTGATGGTGGCCGGGCCGATGGGGTTGACCATGCCGGCGCCACTTTCGCTGGACAGGCGGCGGATGTTCGGCTCGTTGGCGGGCTGGCCGATGGCCCAGCCCAGCTGGCTGGCATCGCAGCGGCCACTGCCCTTGACCTCCGGGCCGGGAGTGCTGACACAGGCCGACAGCAACAAGGCCGAGGCGGGCAGCAACAGAGTCAGGCGGATGGTCATGCGGGCGCTCCTGCGCAGGGGATTGGCGGCACGATAGCACTGACCGCGCGAAACCCGGCAGCGTTCGGGTCATTGCCCGCGCGGCCGCCGCACTGCATAGTGGCCGGCGTTGCCGGCAACGTGCCGGCGGGCAGGCCGGGCCACTCCGGTGCAGGTGTTGGGTCCGGTATGAGGTCAGGCAGTTTCCGTGGCAGGCAGAACGCAGTGAAGGCGACGGCAGTGCTGTCGTTGCTCTGCATGGCAGTGGCAGCCATGGCTGCCGAACCGACGCCAGCGCCGGCGGCCGAAGCGCCGGTATTTGGTGGCTGGCGCAACCTGCAGACCGAAGCCGGTTACCAGCCGGCGCAGCGCAACCTGGCGTTCGCGATGCTGCCGCAGGCCGCAACCCGTGGTGATCGCTTCGCGATCCTCGACCGTGAAGGCAAGCGCACGGTGTGCTGCCTGCAGGTGGCCAGCGAGTCGCTGGGTGTTGCCGCGCTGCGCGAGCAGTACCACCTGCCGCAGGCCGGGGTGACCGATCTGAGCAACGGCCGCAGCCCGGCGCGCCCGTATCTGCCGCATGTCTATGCGATGCAGCGGGTGGATGAACTGGCCGATTATGGTTTCGCCGATGTTGCCGGTGCCTACAGCGACCTGGGCGGGCTGCTGCTGCCCGACGCTGCCGCGCTGGCTGCCGACGGCACCGAGGTGCGCGTGGGCGAGGGCCATTATCGCCTGCAGTTCCACCGCCAGCCGCTGGCCGATGATGACGGCGCACTGGACCGGTACACCCTGCAGGTGCTGCCTGCCGGCGCCCCGGTCGTGGTTGAAGTGCCGTTCGGCACCTACTGATTGCCACATCCCACTGGCTAGAATGGCGCGCGGCGCTGCCTGCGCGCCTGATCCTGCGAGTTGTTGCCGTGCGATTTCTGTTGCTGCCCCTGCTGTTGCTGGCCGGTTGTGCCAGCGTGCCCCCTGCGCCGCCACCGGCCCACTCGGATGCGCTGTGGCGCCTGATCGAACGTGATTGCCAGGGCGCACAGTCGCCACGGGGCGATTGCCTGCAGGTGCGCCCGGCCGTTGATCACCGCGATGTGCTGGTCAAGGACGCGCACGGCCGCTATCAGTTCCTGCTGATGCCACTGGACAAGGTCAGTGGCATCGAAAGTCCCGCGTTGTACCGGCGCGGGGCACCCAATTACTTTGCTGCCGCCTGGCAGGCCCGCGCTCGTACCGAGCAGGCACTTGGCCAGCGGTTGCCGCGCAGCGTCGCCAGCCTGGCATTGAACTCGCCGCATGGACGTTCGCAGCACCAGCTGCACATCCACGTCGATTGCCTGCGCGCCGACGTGCTGCGGGCGCTGGAAGACAATCGCGCGGCCCTCGGCACGCAGTGGGCACCGCTGCCGGTACGGCTGCGCGGCCATCAATACCAGGCGCGGTTGCTGCCGGGCGAGGCGTTGACTGCCAATCCCCTCAACCTGCTGGCCTATGGCCTGAGCGGTGTGGACAGGGTTGGCCAATGGAGCCTGCTGGTGGCGGGGCACGAGGACGAGCATGGCGCGCCGGGTTTCATCCTGCTGGCCACGCAGCTGGATCCCGGCAGCGACAACGATGCCAGCGCCGAGGAGCTGCAGGACCATGCCTGCAGCGTGTTGACCGGCGCGGATGCTTCGCTGGAGCGGGTGCGCTAGTTCTCTGCTGACTGCCGTTGCAGCCAGGCAGGGGCTGTCAGGGCGTAGAGCTGGCGGTCCTGCCAGCCTTCGACATCCAGGTGGTGGTCGCGCAGCAGGCCTTCGCGCTCGAAGCCGATCGCCTGCAGGGTAGCGACCAGAGCGCTGCCTGCATCGGGCGGCAGCAGCACGAACAGGCGACGGATCCCCACCTGTTCGAACAGGAACGTGCACAGCGCCTGCAACGAAGCGTGCAGCTGCCGCCGCTGGGGACAGCCTGCGGCATGCAGCCAACGCAGTTCAACGCTGCGCGCATGCGCGCAATGCAGGCGCAGGTTCAACTGGTCCAGCAACTCACCCGCTGCGTCGAAGCTGCCCAGCAGCAGATGATCGTTGTCGTGTTGCAGCTGCGAACGCTGCACACCGCAGAGGAAATGGGCTTCGGCATCGAAATGGTCAGGCAGGTTGCTGCTGCGTTCGACCTGTCGATAGTGGTGACGCCAGGCGGAAAGGTCTGAACGCTGCAACGGGCGCAGCACCACAGGCCCGTGCTGGAGCAGCAGGAGGTGGCGGCGCAGCACCGGTCGCAGCGGTGGCAGGGAAGTAGGGAAATACCGGTTCATGGGGTGGGACGATGCCGCAGGCCGGCGAGGGGGAACAATGAAAGAAGTTGCAAATGCGGCGCGGTCGCTGGCTGCGGTCTGATTCGGTTCAGGCATAACGCCATCAAGCCTGGTCATTTCCGTTGCAACCATCCGTTCAGGACACTTTCGTTACGGGATCGTTATGCGCACACCGTCGCCAGCGCCCCGGACCACCCGCCCAACTCCCCCAGGAAGCCCATGTCCGCCTCTTCCCTGGCGCTGCGCCCGCGTCCGCTGGTGCTTGCCTTGTCGTCCCTGATGCTGGCCTCGTTGCCCGCCTTCGCGCAGGAAAGCGCACCCACCTCATTGCAGGAAGTGAAGGTCACCGGCTCGCGCATCCCGCGTGCCAGTGTCGAGGGACCGTCGCCGGTCACGGTGATCAGCCGCGAGCAGATCGATGCGCAGGGCTATCGCAATGCATTCGATGCGTTGAGCGCGCTCACCGAGAACACCGGCAACGTGCAGGGCGAGGACTTCGGCAATACCTTCACCCCGGCGGCGAACACCATCAACCTGCGTGGCCTGGGCCCGAACCGCACGCTGGTGCTGGTCAACGGCCGCCGCCAGGCCGACTATCCGCTGGCCTACGAAGGCTCGGTGAACGTGGTCAACCTGGCCAACATCCCCAGTGCGCTGATCGAGCGCATCGAGGTGCTGGCCGCAGGGGCATCTGCGGTGTATGGCTCCGATGCCATCGCCGGCGTGGTCAACATCATCCTCAAGGACCGCTTCGACGGCGTGGACGTCAACGTGCGTGCCGGCGGCACCCAGCAGGGCGGTGGTGACAACCAGCGCGTGCAGGTGGTGGGAGGCAGCTCGGGCGACCGCTGGGAAGGCCTGTTCGGCTTCGAACTGGACGTGCGCAAGGCGATCCACGCGCGCCAGCGCGATTTCATGGATTCGCTGGACGATGACCCCACCGGCAAGGCGCCGCAGCCGACGGCCGTCGCCTATCGTCGCAATGCAGCCACCGGTCGCAACATCGATCCGGGCACCGCCGGCTGCGATGCGGCTTCGTCCATCTACAGTGGCAGCGTGCTGCGCGCCAACAACCCGCGCCAGGGCTGGTACTGCGGCAGCAACGAAGCCGCTGCCAGTTACTGGACCGTGCAGACCGAGAAGCGCAACCTCAACGGTTACGGCCTGCTGACCTTCCACGTCAACGACACCACCGACCTGTTTGCGGATGTCGCGCTGGGCAGCGCACGGATCAACAACAATACCCGCGCGCCCACCTGGACCTCGTCACGCAACTACTTCTACAACCAGAACACGGGCAACCTGGAGAGCTGGTACCGCCGCTTCGCGCCGGAGGAAATCGGCGGCCTGCCGCGCAATGCCAATCGCTTCCTGGAAAACTCGTGGTCGTTCAACGTCGGTGCGCGTGGCCAGATCGGCGACAGCGGCTGGGACTACGAGGCTGTCTACAGCCGCTCGCGCTACGAGAACCGCACGCGCCGCCCGGTGCTGCTGGCCGGCATCAACGAGTACCTGCTGGGCCCGCAGCTGGGCGTGCGCAACGGCGTGGAGGTCTATGCACCAGACCCTGCGCGCCTGTTCCAGCCGTTGACGCCCGATGAGTACGGCCGCCTGTCCGACTACCAGGAGAGCCGCAATGCCGCGTGGCTGCAGACCTTCAGCGCGACGGTCAACGGCCGCCTGTTCGCGTTGCCCGGTGGCGATGCCGCATTGGCCGCGGTGGTCGAAGCGGGCAGCCAGGGCTACCGCAATCGCCCGGACCCGCGCTTGGGCACCGGCGAATTCTGGAACACCAGCGCCGGCATCGGTGCTGGTGGCGAACGTGACCGCTATGCGGCCGGTGTTGAACTGCAGCTGCCGTTGCTGCAGTCGCTGACCACCACCCTGGCAGGTCGCTACGACCAGTACCGCGCCGGCGGCGAGCATATCGGCAAGGCGACCTGGAGCTTCGGTGTCGAATTCCGTCCGATCGAAAGCCTGCTGATCCGCGGCACCGCGGCCACCAGCTTCCGTGCGCCGGACATGAACTATGTGTTCGCCACCGAGACCCGAGGCTACAACCCCGGTATGACCGACTACTGGCGCTGCCGCACCGCCGGCCAGTCGTATGACAACTGCGACTACAACGGCCTGTCGATCGACTACAGCAACCGCGCCAACCCGCAGCTGCAGCCCGAGTCGGCCAAGTCGTATGGCTTCGGCGTGGTCTGGTCGCCACTGTCCGGGCTGGATTTCAGCGCCGACTACTACGACATCCGCATCGACAACGAAGTGACCAGCCTCGACACCAGCCGCATCCTGCGTGATGAGGCCGATTGCCGGCTGGGCCGCACCCTCGGCGGCGAAACGCGCGACATCAGCTCGTCGCTGTGCCAGGACGCGCTGTCGCGGGTGATCCGCAACCCCTCCACTGCCACCGTGCAGCCGGACCAGGTGACCCGCGTACTGATCAACCCGATCAATGCGGCATCGGAGTCGGTGCGCGGCATCGACCTGAAGGGCAACTGGCGCTTCGATGCGGGTCGCTATGGCCGCTTCACCACGCGCCTGGCCTACACCCTGGTGCTGGAGCATGAGTACAAGCAGTTCGCCGATGACGAAGTGCGCGACATCCGCAATTCGCTGGATGACTACCAGTGGCGCAGCAAGGCCAATGGCAGCATCACCTGGAACCAGGGCGACTGGACCACGACGCTGTATGGCAACCGTTTCGGCTCGCTGCCCAAGACCGATGGCAGTGGCCGCATCGCACCGTACATGACCTACAACGCCAGCGTGTTCCGCCAGTTCGGCGAAAACCTGTCGGTGGGCGTGATCGTCAACAACCTGCGCGACAGCCGCCCGCCGGCAGACAAGAACGGTGGCGGTTGGCCGTTCTATCCGGTCGGCAACTACGACCCGTATGGCCGTCAGTTCTGGGTGCAGCTGGATTACCGGTTCCGTTAAGCGATGCAAAAACGAAAGGCCCGGCATTGCCGGGCCTTTCTTTGTGTGGCACTTCGCTTCCAGCGCCAAGCAATGGCATGCTCACCCAATCAGCAGGGAGGAAACAACGCATGGACGTTCGTCATCTGATGGTTGTGGTGCTCGCAGTCGCGGGCTGCAGCAGCAAAGAAGAAGCACCGGCAGCCGCTGCCCAGGATGCCACGATGGCGCCTGCCGACCGGGTTGAGGCAGCAACACGGATACGCGCTGCTGCAACATCCCTGCACACCGCTCCCGCTTCGCCCGGGTCTGCAGTCATTGCTGCGGCGGCCAAGCCAGCGGAAGGAACGTTCCTCACCGGCGAGCGCAGCCTGTTGAGTGAGGGGGCGATGTCCGTTGAACGATTCCATGCGGTGGTCGGTTCCAACAGAGCATTCGCACAGGCGGTCAGCCAATTCGAGCAGGATGCCGCACGCCAACCGGAAGCACAGGATCTGACCGGGCTGTACAGGTCAGCGGTGACTGCGGCGCTGGACGGGAATACGGACGTGGTCTCGTTCGCATGCGGCTACAGCTTGTGCCTCGGCGAGATCCGCAGCCGGACCGAAGACGGTTTCAGCGCCTGGGCGCGCTCCTTCGGGAAGGGCAACACGCCTCCCGTCTATGCATTCGCAACGGCCGAGTACACCCTGGGCCGGAACCTGCATTCGGGACGCTTCGTGTTCTCCACCGATCCGGCTGCCAACGGCATCACCACCCAGTAGGTCGGGACATGCCGGGCGGATGAAACGTTACGGCAGCGCCTGCACCAGGTACGACTCGATGACGTAGCTGAAAGGCTGCTGCTGGCGGTCGCGCAGCAGTGCGCGCACTTCCAGGATCACACCATGGTCGCCCTCGCCGCGCGGCGGCCAGAACGTCTGGTCGGTCACGGTCTGGCGCTGGAAGCCGAGCGGACCGACCACGCGGCCGAACGGCTCGTCGGTCGTGTCCAGGACCTGGTTCATGGCCGGGCTGAGATGGTCGGGCAGGTACCAGTTGTCGGCCTCGGACAGCACGCGGCTGCCGCAGGCCAGCTGCACGCGCCGGTAACGCAGGGGCGTGGAGGCAGTGGCGCCCAGGGCCTGCAGCACGTCGGCCGGCGCGGTCTTGTCCTGGCCGTGCACACGCACGGCACGGACCCGGGCCTGCTCGGCCAGGCCGTGCTCGGCGCACCAGCTTTCCAGGGTGGCGGTGGCGCTCTGGCCGGCCAGCACGCGCTGGTGCAGTACCTCCACCAGCGCGGCGGAGGCAATCCGCTGCTGGCCCGGCGGCGCCTGCAGGGGCGCGCTGGCGCTGGCATCGGTGGCGGACAGGCTGGCGATCGGGGCAGCGGCCAGCAGGGACGCGGCCTGCCAGCGGCGAAGACGATCGTGGCGGTCGGACGGGCCCATGCGGCATCACAGCGGAAACAGGCGCCCATGTTACCCGTTCAGGCGTGTATCCGGCGTCCCTGCGGCGCACGGTCGCGGACGGGATTCATCGTGCTGGCGAATGCATGGCATGCAGATATTTCGTTGGCCGATGGACGCGGCGGCGGGCAGGATGGCGCCAGTGTTGGCTTTCCGGGAGAACCTGATGACCCTGCAGTTCGTCCATGGCGGCGTCGATCGCGACGGTGCCCCGCTGCATTTCCACATCCGTGATGGCCGGTTTGTCGGCATCAATGGCGACGATGCAGCAGCACAGGGAGCCGAAAGCGTCGATCTGACCGGCTTTACCGTGCTGCCTGGACTGGTCGACGGCCATATCCACTTGGACAAGAGTTTCGTCGGCGACCGCTGGCATCCGCATCAGCCGGTGAACAGCCTGCGCGAGCGTCTGGCGGTGGAAAAGGCCGCGATTGCCACCGCCGCACCCATGGCCGATCGTGCCGAGGCCCTGATCCGCCAGTGCAGCGGATTCGGTACGGTGGCGATGCGGTGCCACGTCGATATCGATGGCAGCACCGGCCTGCGTCACCTGGAGGCGGTGCGTGAAGCGGCGCTGCGTTGTGCCGACATCATGCGCATCCAGTTGGTGGCATTCCCACAGGCGGGCGTGATGTCGTGCCCGGGTACGGCGGTCATCCTGGAACAGGCGATTGCTGCCGGGGTGGAGGTGCTTGGAGGCATCGACCCGAGCACGCTGGACGGGGATGCCGAAGGCCAGCTTGCGTTGTTGTTCGGGCTGGCCGAGCGCTATGGCGTGCGTCTGGACATCCATCTGCACGAGCCGGGCGAGACCGGGCTGGCGCAGCTGCTGCGGATCGCCGCGCGCGCACGCGCGGCGGGCCTGCAGGGCAGGGTGGCGGTCAGTCACGCTTATGCGCTGGGCGAGGTGCCGTTGGCGCGGGCGCTGCAGGTGGGTGAGGCCTTGGCTGCCGCAGGCGTAGCGATCATGAGCAATGCGCCGGGCGACCATCCGTTCCCGCCGCTGCGTGCTCTGCACGACGCCGGTGTGCGCGTGTTTGCCGGCAACGACAACATCCGTGACTGCTGGTGGCCCTATGGCAATGGCGACCTGCTGCAGCGGGCGATGCTGCTGGGCTATCGGTCGGGCTTCTACACCGATGCGGACCTGACGCTGGCGCTGGACATGGTCACCACCCATGCGGCGGAGGTGATCGGGCTGCCGCAGTACGGCATTGCAGAAGGTCGTCCGGCTACCTTCGTGGCGGTGCGTGCCGACCATGGCCCGGCGGCGGTGGCCGCAGTGCCGGCCGAGCGACGCGTGGTGGTCGACGGTCGTTGGCTGTAGCGGCCGGGCCGTGCCCGGTAGCACCTGGTAGTGCCGGCCGCTGGCCGGCAACTTCAACAGCAACAGCCGAAGCAACAGCGGCATGCCGTGGGAGGGCGGTGCGGTGTCGGATTGCGGGGACGCCGCAAGTACGTCCCTGTAGGCTCGGCAGCCGCATCCATGCGGCTGACACCCCGCAATCCGACACCGCACCGCCTCCGACAGTTTTCCTGGTGACCAGTAGATCCACGCCATGCGTGGATGAATCTCCATTGGAAATCGAATATCTCGAAAAGCATCCACGCGTGACGTGGATCTACTGGTCGACCAAGGTCGACACCTGCCAACAGCATCACAGAGCGCCGTCCCGACAGCTCGCGGAGATCTGTCGAAGGCGGGGTGGGTCCGGTTGCGGGGGCGTGAGCCGCATGGATGCGGCGACCGAGCTTACAGGGATGTACTTGCAGCGTCCCCCGCAACCGGACCGACCCCGCCACCCCACAGGAAACCAGCTGTTGCTGTTGCCGTTGCCGTTGAGGTTGCCGGCCAGCGGCCGGCACTACCCATGCGGTGCAGGGCGCAGCCCTGCCGACTATTCCGGCTCGCGCTGCACCTGTCGCCACAACTCGCTGGCCAGCGCACGCACCGCATCATCGGCATCGGCGCGATGCAGCAGGCCGATCTCGTAGTTGTCGACAAGGGGCAGGTCGCGCTGCCCATCGATGATGCGGTGTTCGCGGTTGACCGCGCGCCGTGGCAGCAGGCTGATGCCGATGCCGTCGGCCACCGCGCCCTGGATGCCGCTCAGCGAGGAACTGGTGAACGCGATGCGCCAGCGCAGGCCCAGGGCCTCGACGGCCTGGATCATCTCGTCGCGGTACAGCCCGCGCGGCGGGAAGGTGACCAGTGGCAGCGGGTCCTGCTGCAGGCTGCTGCTGCGCAGGCTGTCGATCCAGTGCATCGGTTCGCGTCGGCAGTGCACGGCCTGGCGGGTGTTGCGACGCTGCTTGACGAGCACCAGGTCCAGCTCGCCATGGTCGAAGCCATGGGCCAGATCACGGCTGAGGCCGCTGCTGATTTCCAGCTTGACCTGCGGGTGGCGGCGACTGAAGGCGGCCAGCATGCGCGTGGTCTGCGGGTTCACGAAGTCCTCCGGCACGCCGATGCGCACCGCGGTCTCCACGGTGGCGCCGGCCAAGGCCTGGGCCAGTTCCTCGTTCAGATCCAGCATGCGCCGGGCATAGCCCAGCAGGGTGTGCCCGGCGTCGGTGGGATGCACGTCGCGGTGGCCGCGTTCAAGCAGGCGGTGGCCGGCAAGCTCCTCCAGGCGGCGGATCTTCTGGCTGACCGTGGACTGGGTTGAATGCAGGCGGGTAGCCGCGGTGGTGAAGCTGCCACAGTCGGCGACCATCACCAGGGCCCGCAGCAGGTCCAGTTCGAACACTGTTCTATTCGATTTGGCACTGTCTTGCATTTGAACATTTCACTTCTGGATACCCGTGCCGACTTCTACCATGCAGGGCAGGGGCCGGCAATGGCCGGCGCCATTGCGCATGAGGAGAGTCACGATGCACCACCCTCGCTCCCGGCAGCGCCGTTCGCCATTGGCCCGCATGCTGCTGCTGTGCCTGCTGGCCATGGTCATCCCGGCGTGTACGGCGACTTCCCGAAGCGACGCCGATGCGCAGCTGCGCGATGCCGCCAGCCGCGGTGATGCCCGCGCCGTGCGCGAGGCACTGGATGCGGGTGCCGATCTGGAGGCGCGTGACGGCCAGGGCCGCACGGCCCTGCTGCTGGCCACCCACGGCAACAACGTGGATGCGGCGCGCGAACTGATCGAGGCCGGTGCCGACGTCAATGCCAAGGACGCGTTGCAGGACAGCGCGTACCTGTATGCCGGCGCGCGCGGCCTGGATGAGATCCTGGCGCTGACGCTCGCCCACGGTGCAGACCTGCGCAGCACCAACCGCTATGGCGGTACCGCGCTGATTCCTGCGGCCGAACGCGGCCACGTCGCCACCGTGCGTACGCTGCTGCGCGCCGGCGTGGCCGTGGATCATGTCAACCGCCTGCACTGGACTGCACTGCTGGAGGCGATCCTGCTTGGCGATGGCGGCCCGCGCCACGTGCAGATCGTACAGCTGCTGCTGGACGCTGGCGGCAACCCCGAGCTTGCCGATGGCGACGGCGTAACGCCGCTGGCGCATGCCAAGCAACGCGGCTACACCAACATCGAAACCCTGCTGCGCCAGCATGGCGCGACGCGCTGACACCCGCCCCTTCCACCCGCACGCTGCCGTGCCCACCAGGATGCCGTCCATGTTCCGTTCCCATCCGTTGTCCCTTGCCGTCCTTCTTGCCGTTGCACCGCTGTCGGCCTCTGCCGCCGAACGCGCCGATCTGCTGATCCGCAACGCCACGGTGGTCGATGTCGAGCACGCACGCAGCGTGCCCGGGCAGAGCGTGGTCATCCGTGGCGAGGACATCGTCGCGGTCGGTCCCGATGCGCAGCTACGCAGCCAGTGGAGCGCCAGCCGGCAGATCGACGCCAAGGGCAAGTACCTGATTCCAGGCCTGTGGGACATGCACGTGCACTTCGGTGGTGGTCCGGCGCTGGTGGAAGAGAACAAGGCGCTGCTGCCGCTGTACATCGCTCATGGCATCACCACGATCCGCGATTGCTCCGGTGATCTTCCGCAGCAGGTACTGCAGTGGCGCGGCGACATCGCCAACGGCACGCTGTTCGGTCCGCGCCTGCTGACCTCCGGTGCGAAAATCGAAGGCATCAAGCCGGTCTGGAAGGGCACCATCGAAGTGGGAAGCAAGGCCGACGCGGACAAGGCGATCGAGCGCCTGCAGCACGACAAGGTCGACTTCGTGAAGATCACCGACAGCACGCTGACGCCAGAGCTGTTCCTGTACTCGGCCAGCGCGGCGCGCAAGGCGGGTCTCAAGGCCTCGGGCCACATTCCGATGGCGTTGACGGTGGAGCAGGCCGTGGATGCGGGCCTGGCCTCGATCGAGCATCTGGACTATGCCTTCAAGGCTGGCAGCAAGGACGAGGCGCAGATCGCCGCCGATTTCGGCGCCGGGCGCATCGATCGCGCCGAAGCCAACCGCCGGCTCGACGCCAGCTTCGATCGCGAAACCGCGCTGCATGCCTACCGTGATTTCGCCAAGCGTGGCGTATTCGTGACGCCGACCCTCAACGGTGGCCGCATCCTCGACTTCCTCGACCAGGATGACCACGCCAACGACCCGTATCTGGCCTATATCGGCCCGGGCCTGCGCGCGACCTACACCTGGCGCATCGAACGCGCGGCCAAGGCCACCCCGGCGCAGATCGAGGCGCGCCATGCGCAGTACCACCAGGTGGCTGCGGTGCTGCCGCTGCTGCAGGAAGCGGGAGTGACGATCATTGCCGGTACCGATGCTGGCTTCCTCAATTCGTTCAACTACCCCGGCATCGGCCTGCACCAGGAACTGCAGCTGTTCGTGAAGGAAGGCCTGAGCGCACCGCAGGCGCTGTCGGCCGCCACCCGTTCGGGCCCGGCCTGGTTCGGCCAGATGCAGCGCTATGGCGGCGTCGCCACGGGCAAGGCGGCCGATCTGGTGCTGCTGACCGCCAACCCGTTGCAGGACATCGCTGCCACCGAAAAGATCGACAGCGTGATCCTGCGCGGTGATGTGTACGATCGCGCGGCGCTGGACAAGATGCTGGCCGACACCAAGGCAAAGGTCGCTGCATGGAATGCCGTGGCGAAGCAGGACCACGCTTCGCAGTGATGCGGCCGGTAGCGCCTAGCGCGGTGCCGGCCGCATGCCATGCAGCTGCGGCAGCGTGGTTTTCATCGCATCGATGAAGGCGCGCAGGCGCAGCGGTTGCTGTCGCGCAGCGGGGAACACCAGATGCACCGGCAGCGGTGGTGCCTGCCAGTCCGCTAAAAGCTGCACCAACCGGCCTTCGGCCAGATCCTCGGCCACCAGCCAGGCCGACACCACTGCGGCCCCCAATCCCGCACGTGCGGCCTGCTGCACCACGAACAGGTTGTCACTCAGCAGGCGCGGCGTGATCGACAGCGTGTGCGCACGGCCCTGCGCATCGTGCAGCAGCAGACGTTCGCGGTAGTAGGTGACCAGCGAGATCCACGGCAATGCCTGCGCCTGTTCGGGGGTGGTGATCGACTCCGCATCGGCCAGCGACGGTGCGGCCACGACAATGCGAGGTACTTCGGCCAGCGGCAGGGCAACCACGCGCGGTTCATCGACCGCGCCGACCCGCACCGCGCAGTCGATGCCTTCGGCGATGAAGTCCGGGCGGCGGTCCTCGAGGATCCACTCCAGGCTCAGTTGTGGATGCTGGGCCAGGAAGTCGAGCATGGTGGGCAGCAGCTGCGCCTGGCCGAACGCATGCGGCACCATCACCCGCAGGCGGCCGCTGAGCCTCTGTGTCTGCCCGTGCAGCTCGGCCTGCAGCGCTTCCCATTCGTCCACCACCCGCTGCGCATGGCGTTGGCAGCGCTGGCCGTCCTCGGTCAGCAGCAGGCCGTGGGTAGAGCGCTGCAGCAGGCGCAGGCCCAGCTGCCGTTCCAGGGCTTGAAGCCGACGGCTGACGGTGGGCTGGGTGGTGCCCAGCTGCACGGCGGCGGCCGAAAGGCTGCCGCTGTCGACGATGCGCAGGAAGGTACGCAGCAGGTCCAGGCGGTCGCCGCCCGATGCGAGATCGTTCATGCGTATGGCGTATGTAAAGTATGTTGTTTAGCCTACTACAGACGCCCTGCGAATGTAGGCACGCTAGGCTCCAATTCTCTCCCTGGTGCCTTCCATGCCCGCTCCCTCGCTCTCAACCGTCGTCTCTGCGCCACGCGCTGCGCCCGCCCCATCGCTGGTGCTGGCCATGGCCGCCGGCGCGGGCTTTTCGGTGGCCTCGCTCTATTACAGCCAGCCGATGCTGGGCCTGATCGCGCAGGATCTGGCTGCGGGCGAGCGTGCCGTGGGCCTGGTGCCGACGCTGACCCAGCTGGGCTATGCGCTGGGCATCCTGCTGCTGGCTCCGTTGGGCGACCGCTTCGACCGGCGCAACCTGATCCTGCTGAAGTCGGTGCTGCTGGCGTTGGCCCTGGGGGCGGCCGCCCTGGCCGGCCAGTTGCCGGGGCTTCTTGTTGCCAGCCTGCTGGTGGGGCTGATGGCCACGCTGGCACAGGACATCGTGCCGGCCGCCGCGGTGCTGGCACCGGATGCGCAGCGCGGGCAGGTGGTGGGCAGGGTGATGACCGGCCTGCTGCTGGGCATCCTGCTGTCGCGCGTGGTCAGCGGCGTGGTGGCCGAAGCCTGGGGCTGGCGCGTGCAGTTCGGCCTGGCAGCGCTTTCGGTGCTGGCGATGGGGGCGGTGATGGCACGCGCACTGCCGCACTTCGCTGCGACCAGTACGCTGCGTTATCCGGCGCTGCTGGGTTCGTTGCTGGCGCTTTGGCGTGAGCAGCCGCAGCTGCGCCGCGCCGTGGCCAGCCAGTCGCTGCTGGCGGTGGGCTTCAGTGCGTTCTGGTCGACGCTGGCGCTGATGCTGCACGCACGGCTGGGCCTGGGCAGTGCCGCCGCGGGTGCGTTCGGCATTGCCGGTGCTGCGGGTGCATTGGCGGCACCGGTTGCCGGTCGTTTTGCAGATCGGTTGGGCAGCCCTGCAGTCGCGCGGTTGGCGATTGCCGTCGCCTTGGTTGGCTTTGCGCTGTTGCTGGTTGATTCGTGGCTGCCGGCCGTGGCGCTGCTGCCGTTGCTGGTGGTCAGCGCGCTGCTGTTCGACTTCGGTTTCCAGTCGGCGCTGGTCGCGCACCAGACCCTGGTCTACGGCCTGGTGCCGCCGGCGCGCAGTCGCCTCAATGCACTGCTGTTCACCGGCATGTTCATCGGCATGGCTGGCGGCGGTGCGTTGGGCAGCCTGGCGCTGGCGCAGTGGGGTTGGCACGGCGTGGCGTGGCTGGCGACGATCTGCGCCGGTGGCAGCCTGCTGATCCGTCTGCGTTGAGGGTGGCTCGGCAGGGCTGCGCCCTGCACCTGCTGTAGTGCCGGCCGCTGGCCGGCAACCTCAACCTCAACAGCAACAGCAACAGCGGGTATTCCGTGGGGGCGGGGCGGTGTCGGATTGCGGGGACGCCGCAAGTACGTCCTTGTAGGCTCAGCCGCGCCATCCATGGCGCGGATGCCCCGCAATCCGACACCGCCCCGCCTTCGACAGTTGTCCGGTGTCTGTTGGTCCATCTGTGCTTCGCTTGGATCAAATCCAATCGAAATCGAATATTTCGACAATTGATCGAAGAGCATCCACGCATGGCGTGGATCTACGTGTCGACCAAGGTCGACACCCACCAAGAGCAGACCATGACATTCCGATAGATCGCGGGAAATTGTCGGAGGCGGGGAGGGGACAGATGGCGGGGGCGTGAGCGCCATGGATGGCGCGACCGAGCTTACATGGACGTACTTGCAGCGTCCCCCGGCATCTGTCCCCTCCCCGCCATCCCAAGGAATGCAGGCTTTTGCTGTTGCTGTTGCTGTTGCTTCGGCTGTTGCTGTTGCTTCGGCCTCTGCGGGTGCAGGGCGCAGCCCTGCCGAAGCCCCTTCACTCCTGACCGGTGTCATCCAGGCTGATGATTCCGCGACGCAGTGCCTGGGTTACCGCGTGCGTCCGGTCGCCAACGCCCAGTTTTTCCATCAGGCTCTTCATGTGTGCCTTCACCGTCTGCTCGGAAATTTGCATGCGTTCGCCGATGCGCTTGTTCGACAGGCCGCCGGCCACGTGGCGCAGCACTTCGGTTTCGCGTGGCGACAGCCGGTCTTCCACCACGTGCGCGGCGATGCTGGCCGCCACTTCCGCCGGTATCGGTGCGCGGCGGCCACTGGCCACGGTGCGGATGGTGGCCACCAGTTCGTGGCGCAGCATGTCCTTCAGCAGGTAGGCGCTGGCACCGGCCTGCAGCGCGCGCACGGCGCGCACGTCGCCGCGGTAGGTTGTCAGCACGATGATGCGTGCGCGGGGATCGATCGCACGGATCCGCACGATCGCTTCCACGCCATCCATGCGTGGCATCTGCAGGTCCATCAGCACCACATCCGGGCGCAGCTGCTGGTAGCGGGCAAGAGCCTCCTCGCCGTCGGCTGCTTCGCCGAGCAGGCGCAGGTCGGCATGTGCGCCGAGCAGTGCGGCCAGGCCATCGCGCAACAGCGGATGATCATCAACCACCAGCACGCCGATGGGAGGAAGGGATTCAGTCATGGGAGGTTCTGCTCCAGGGCCAACGCCAGCGCGGTGGATGTCGGTGATACAAGCGACGGGCCGGCACGGATAGCGCGACTTCGGTACCCAGGCCAGGGCGAGTCCACAACTGCAGCTCCGCACCCAGCCGTTGTGCGCGCTCGCGCATGCCCTGCATGCCCCAGTGTCCGCCGCCGGCGTTGTCATTGGCGATGCCGACGCCATCGTCGCGCACATGCAGCAGGAAGCAGCGGGCGCCGTAGGACAGTTCCACTTCGATGGCACTGGCCTGCGCATGCCGCAGCGCGTTGCGGATGGCCTCGCGCCCGATCAGGAACACTTCCTCGGCGGCTTCGGCCTGCAGCGGCGGCGGGGTGCCTTCCATGGTCAAGCGCAGTGGATTGGTGCCTTGGCCTGCATATTCGGCATGCACGTCGGCCAGCGCAGAGGCGAGATCGCGGCCGGCAAACGGTGCGTCGCGCAGCGCGTTGACCCGTTCCCGGCCTTCGGCCAGATTGCGCTCGGCCAGCAGCATCGCCGATTCCAGCTGGGTGCGTACCGGCTCTGGTGTCTGTGCCGACTGGCTGATGGCGTGCAGGCGCAGGATGAGTCCCTGGCTGCCCTGCAACAGGGTGTCGTGCAGATCGCGCGCAATGCGCTCGCGCTCGCCGTTGCGTTCCTGCAGGCGGGCGCGGAACAATGCCGCCAGCTGCCGGCTGCGGACCCGCACGGCCAGCGCCAGCGCAGCCATCACCACGCAGACGCACAACAGTTTGAACCAGGCGGTCTGCAGGAACGTCGGTGCGATGTGGAAGCTGCGGCTGGCTGGCGTGCTGCTCCAGATGCCATCTTCGTTGGCTGCTTCCACCTCGAAGCGGTAATGGCCCGGCGCGAGGTTGGTGTAATAGGCGCGCGTGCTCGCGCCGGCCTCCTGCCAAGCGTCGTCCACGCCGGACAGTCGGTAGCGGTAGCGGTTGCGCTCCGGCCGCGCCAGCGACAGCGCGACATAGTCGATCTGCAGCTGGGTAGTGCCGGCCGGCAGGCGCAGTCCCTCCTGCAACGGGGCCTGGGTACTGCCATACAGCACGTCACCGATGCGCACGCCAGGCGCCATGGTGTTGATGTGCGACTGCCGCGTGTCCAGCCACGCCAGCCCTTGATTGGTGGCAAGCCACAGCAGGCCATCAGCCGCCAGTACCGCAGTGGGGATGGGGCCGCTCTGCAGGGCGATGCCCGGCATGCCGTCAACCGCGTCGAACAGGCGGGGGGCTATCGCCTGGTCGTTGCGCAGCGCGCTGCGCAGGGTGGCAACCTGCAACCGCACCAGGCCGCGGCTGCCATTGAGCCAGAGCAGCCCGTTCGCATCGGCGACCATGCCGGTGATGCCTTCCAGCACGCCGGCCATGTCGGTGCGCACCGGCAGGAAGCGGCCGTTGCCGAAACGCGCGGCCAGGCCGGCCTCGCCGGCGACCAGCAGCAGATCCTTGTGCTGCAGCAACGCGGTTACCGGGCCTACCGACAGTCCTTCGGTGGCGCCGAAGGTGTTGACCGTGCCGCCGTGCAGGCGGCGCAGGGTGCCATCGGCGTAGCCCAGCAGCAGCGCACCGTCATCGGTACGCGCCAGCGACGAACAGGCCTGCTCGGGAAGCCGGGTTTCGCGACGCCAGCGGTTGTCCGTGTAGTGCAGCACCGCGCGTTCGCCGGCGCAGGCCCAGGCCTGGTCCGCATCGGCAAACAGCAGGGCGTGCAGTGGCTGCCCGGTGAACGGTGCCGGCAGCGGTATGAGGGTGGTGTGGCCGCTGACGGTGCGCGCCAGATTGATCCAGTCGAACTGCCATACCGGAGTGGGTGCCTGCCGTGCCGCGGCCTGCAGCTGCGCAGCGCTGCCGCCCAGCAGCGGACGACGCAGGTCGAACAGCTTCAGGTCTTCGCCATAGCCATACACCCGGCCATCACTGGCGCGTACCAATGACCGGTACGGATCGGTAGGGCCCACGGACAAGGTCTGCACGCTGTGCGCACGGAAGCGGTTGAGGCCGAGGTTGGTGCCTACCCAGATGTTGCCTTCGCGATCGGCAAGGACCGGCACTGCCGACGTCGCGGTAAGTCCCTGCGCGGCATCGAAGCGCTCCATGCGCACAGCCTGTTGGCCGTCGAAGGTGACCCGGGCCACGCCACCGTGCGGGCTGAGCGTGGCCCACAGGGCCCCGTCGGCCGTGAACTGCAGACGCGAGGCGACCAGCCCGGGCAGCCGCCGTGCTTCACGTTCCTCGGCGGGCAACAGGCCATGCGCGTTGGCCAGCGGCGACGTGCCGCGCACGCGGTCGGCCAGCCAGATTTCGCCGCGCGGGCTCTCGACCAGCGAGGCCATCTGCGAGACCGCGATGCCGGTGGCTTCGAAGCGGGCCGCGCCAGGAGGGCGACGCCATATCTGCAGGTCCGCCAGCACCCAGAATGTGCCGTGGCGGTCCTGCAGCACCCATTGCACGCGTCTCTGCGGCAGGCCGAAGGAAGCCGGCGGCTCCTGCCAGCGATGTCCATCGAACCAGCGCAGGCCGCCATTGACGGCAGCCCACAGGCGGCCGTTGCGGTCATGCGCGAAGCGCGGGACCACACCCACCGGCACGCCCTGCGGGCGGCCGAAGCTGCGCAGGCGTTCCTGCGTGAACTGGCTGATGCCTGCCTGGAAGTAGCCGATCCACAGGCCACCATCGTCGCCATCGAGGCCGAGGGTGACCATGTTGGTGGAGGGAAAACGGGTGCCCGCCGGTGCGGCCTGCCGCTCGAAACGCCGGCCGTCGAAGCGGTACAGGCCCGAACCCGTCGCCAGCCACAACATGCCCTGGCGGTCCTGGACGATATCCCAGATATCCCCCGGGGCGCCCTGGCCGACGCGCCAGGCGGTGTGCTGATAGCCGGGCATGCCATCGCTCACTGCGGGTTGCTGCACGGCGAAGACGGGCAGGGCAGTCAACAACAGCAGGCACGACAGCAGCGCCGGCAGGCGACGCAGGAAGGGGAAGGGGCGGCCACGCATGCGGTCATTCTGGCAGGTGCGGGGCAGGCCGGGGTGACCCGTTCGGGGTAGGCGTACCGCTTCGGTGTCCGCTATCACGCCGTGATGGATGACGGAGCCCGGCGATGCAGCGCTTGTATGTGATGTTCCCTGACCGCGGCCCCGGACTGGGACTGCTGTGGCTGCGCCTGTGCGTGGCAGGGGGTCTGTTGGCGGGCGGAAGCCCGGCCGGTGCGCCGGGACTGATGTGCCTGGCGGCGATCGGCCTGCTGCTGCCCGGGCTGCTGACCCCGCTGGCGGTGCTGCTGGCGGTGCCGGGGTTGTACGGGCAGGGCGCGGCGCTGCCCTGGCTGCTGCTGCCGTTGGCCCTGCTCATGCTGGGGCCGGGCGCGTATTCGCTGGATGCGCGGTTGTTCGGCCGCCGCCTGCTGCAGCGCCGGCCTCCCCCGAATGGGTGAGCGCCGGCCTCGACCGACGGGGGTAGGGCGATCGCAGCCGGCGGCACACCATGGGTACTCCCATCGCGGCGCTCCTTCATGGCTACCGTCCAGCCTCCTGCCCTGTCCGCAACCACCTTGGCACCGCACCAGTCGGCTGCCCTGCAGCGTGCGCTGCGCTACATCGACGAGCACCTGTCGCAGCCGCTGCGGGTGACCGAGCTGGCTGCCGTTGCCTGCGTAAGCCGGTTTCATCTGGTGCGGTTGTTCCGCATGGGCACCGGCGCCAGTCCGCTGCGCTACGTGCGCCGTCGGCGCATCGAACGCGCCACGCAGCTGCTGCCGACGGCCGCGCAGTCGATGACCTGCCTGGCCCAGCATCTTGGCTTCTTCGACCAGAGCCACTTCGTCCGCAGCTTCCGCGCCGAGACCGGCTGCAGTCCCGGCCAGTACCTGGCCGATGGCGCGGCACGTTCCCAGCCCCCTGTTGTTTCCTCCACCGGAGTCCACCCATGAGCCTCGCCACCGCCACCCCCGCCAAAGCACTGCTGTCACCGGCCGACCACGCCCTGATGCTGATCGACTACCAATCGCAGATGGCATTTGCTACCCACACCATCGACATCTCCGCGCTGCGCAACAACGTGTCGTTGATCAGCAAGGGTGCCAAAGGCTTCAAGGTGCCGGTGGTGCTGACCACGGTGGCCGAGAAGTCATTCTCCGGCCCGATGTTCCCGGAGCTGCCGGCGATCTTCCCCGGCCAGGCGGTGTTCGATCGCACGTCGATGAACACCTGGGAAGATCAGCCGGTGATCGATGAGGTGAACCGCATCGGCAAGCGTCGGCTGGTGCTCGCCGGCTTGTGGACCAGTGTGTGCATCGTCGGCCCGGCGCTGTCGGCGCTGGAGCAGGGGTTTGAGGTCTACGTGATCACCGATGCCTGCGGCGATGTGAGCGAAGAGGCGCACGAACGTGCGATCGCCCGCATGGTGCAGGCCGGTGCCGTGCCGATCACCAGCGTGCAGTACCTGCTGGAACTGCAGCGCGACTGGGCGCGTGCTGAAACCTACGACCTGACCACCGGCATCGCCCGTGACCATGCGGGTGGCTATGGCGTCGGCATCCAGTACGCCAAGACCATGTTCGGCGCGCAGGAAGGCGGGCACTGAGCGTGCGCGATGGCCATGGCCTCGACCTGGCTTTGTTGATCCTGCGGGTGGCGGCGGGAGGATTCCTGCTGCCGCATGCGCTGGGCAAGTTGTTCGGCTGGTTCAACGGGCCGGGCCTGGCAGGTTTTGCCGGCGAACTGCGTGGCTTCGGTCTGCCGTCGTCGGCGCCGCTGCCACTGCTGCTGGCGCTGCTGCAGGTGGTGGCCGGTAGCGCTGTGATGCTGGGCTGGCAGGCCCGGATCGCCGCGCTTGTCGCTGCCGCCTTCATCGCCTTCACCGCCCTGCTGGCGCTGCGCAACGGGTGGTTCTGGATGCGCGGTGGTGCCGAGTATCCGTTGTTGTGGACGCTGGCACTGCTGGCCATCGCCCTGGCCGGGCCGGGTGCATGGGCGGTGGATGGTCTGCTTCTTTCTGGAGACATCGCGTGAACAACGAACCTCTCGATCCTGGCCGCCGCAATGTGGTGCTGGCCACCGGTGCCGCGCTGGCGCTGGGCCTGGCTGGCGGTACCGCCGCGGCCATCCAATCCCCTTCCAAGGAGCGTCGCATGAGCACACTGGTCATCCGCAACGCACGCATCACCACGCTTGATCCGCAACAGCCGCATGCGCAGGCACTGGCCGTGCAGAACGGCCGCATCGTTGCCGTGGGAAGCGACGAGGACATCATGCGCGGTTGGGGCAGCGAAGCCACGATCGTCGATGCGCAGGGGCGGCGCATCGTGCCCGGCCTCAATGACAGCCACACCCACCTGATCCGCGGTGGCCTGAACTACAACCTGGAACTGCGCTGGGATGGCCTGCGTTCACTGGCCGATGCGATGGCCATGCTGAAGGCGCAGGTTGACCGCACGCCCGCGCCGCAGTGGGTGCGCGTGGTCGGTGGATTCACCGCGACCCAGTTCACCGAAAAGCGCCTGCCGAGCCTGCAGGAGCTGAACGATATCGCTCCGGATACGCCGGTGTTCCTGCTGCACCTGTACGACCGCGCGCTGCTCAATCGCGCCGCGTTGCGTGCCTGTGGCTATACCAAGGAAACGCCGGACCCGCCCGGCGGGCAGATCGTGCGCGATTCGCTGGGCAACCCGACCGGCCTGCTGCTGGCCAAGCCGAATGCACTGATCCTGTATGCGACCCTGGCCAAGGGGCCGAAGCTGCCGGTCGAGTACCAGGCCAATTCAACCCGCCATTTCATGCGCGAGCTGAACCGCCTGGGCATCACCTCGGTGATCGACGCCGGAGGCGGTTTCCAGAACTACCCCGAGGACTACCAGGTCATCGAGCAGCTGCATCGCGATGATCAGCTGACCGTGCGCATCGCCTACAACCTGTTCACCCAGAACAAGGGCAGCGAGGTCAGCGATTTCCGTGGCTGGAGCGAGATGCTGCAACCGCGCCAGGGCGATGACCTGCTGCGCCACAATGGCGCCGGCGAGATGCTGGTGTTCTCTGCAGCCGACTTTGAACTGTTCAACGAGCCGCGCCCGGAACTGCCACCGGAACTCGAGCCGGAGCTGCACGATGTGGTGAAGCTGCTGGTGGAGAAGCGCTGGCCGTTCCGCATCCATGCGACCTACGACGAAAGCATCAGCCGCATCCTCGACGTCTACGAGCAGGTCAACCGTGAGGTGCCGTTCGATGGCCTGCACTGGTTCATCGACCATGCCGAGACCATCACCCCGCGCAACATCGAGCGTATCCGTGCACTCAACGGCGGCATCGCCGTGCAGCACCGCATGGCCTACCAGGGCGAGGCATTCGTGCAGCGCTATGGCATGCAGGCGGCGCGGCACACGCCACCGGTGAAGCGGATGCTGGCTGAAGGCGTGCCGGTCGGCGCCGGCACCGATGCTACCCGCGTGGCCAGCTACAACCCGTGGGTGGCGCTGTCGTGGCTGGTGACGGGACGCACCGTCGGCGGCCTGGCCCTGTACGGTGATGAGAACCTGCTGGAGCGCGAGCAGGCCCTGCGCCTGTGGACACAGGGCAGCGCCTGGTTCTCCGGCGACGAAGCGGTGAAGGGCACGCTGAAGGTGGGCCAGCTGGCCGACTTCATCCTGCTGTCGGCCGACTTCTTCCGCGTCGATGAGCAGCAGATCGCCGACATCACCAGCCTGCTGACCGTGGTGGGTGGCCGCATCGTGCATGGCGACGGCGACTACGCCGGGTTGGCGCCGCAGCTGCCTCCGGCGATGCCGGACTGGTCGCCGGTGAACCGCTTCGGTGGCTACCACGTCGGTGGCGGGGCGACCGGGTTGGCTGCGGCGCACCGTCATCACCATGGTGTGGCCTGCGGCACCCATGGTGCGCATGGCCACGCGGTTCGTCATCCAACGCCAACCGACGACCTGACCGCGTTCTGGGGCGCGATGGGGTGTTCGTGCTTCGCGTTCTGACCCTGGCATCGCTGGTGTTGCCGTCGTTGGCGCTGGCCTGCGACGGTGGTGCCTGTACCACGGTTGGCGACGGCCAGTTGCAGTGGGATGCATCGCTGCGCCTGCGTGGCATGTACTACGCCCCGACCCGGTTTGGCGTCGGTGCTGGCGACGATGGCTACGGCCTGCTGCGTGCGCTGGCTTCTGCCTCCTTCGCGCAGGGTGATTGGCAAGCGAAGCTGCAGCTGGGTACGCATGCCGAGCGCGGCAAGGCCGGTGGCCCAGGTCGTACCGATCGCGGCGCGCTGGACGTGCAGCAGGCGTACTGGCGCTGGTCCGGCGCTGGCATGCACGTGCAGCTGGGCCGGCAGGAAGCGGGCTATGGCAGCTCGCGCCTGTTGTCGGTGCGCGACGGGCCGAACATCCGCCTGGCCTTCGATGGTGCGCGGGTGGGGTGGCAGGGCAGGCTGGGCGCACTGGACCTGATGGCGCTGCGCCCGGTCGAGAACCGCCCGGGTGCTTTCGATGACCGCAGTGAGCGCGGTGCACACCTGCTCGGCGCGTATGCGACCACGTCCAAGGGTGCTGGCATCAGCCAGTGGGACCTTTACCTGCTCGACTATCGTCGCGAGGGCGCGCGCTTCGCCGTGGGCAGCGGCACCGAGCGGCGGCAGACCCTGGGCGCGCGCTGGTTCGGCCAGTCGGGTGCGCTGGACTGGAATGCCGAAATGGTGGCGCAGGGCGGTGAACTGCGGGCGGTGACCGGCGATCTGGACATCCGCGCCTGGACCCTCGCCACCGATACCGGTTGGCGCTGGAGCGCGCTGCCGCTGCAACCGCGCCTTGGCCTGAAGGCCGACATTGCCAGCGGCGACGCAGACCCGGGTGATGGTCGGCTGGGTACGTTCAATGCGTTGTTTCCCAAGTCCGCCTATTTCAGCGAAGCCAGCCTGTTGGCACCGGCCAACCTGATGGATCTGCAACCGACACTGGCACTGCGCCTGCATGAGGCGGTGACCACCGAGCTGGGTGTACAGCTGGCCTGGAAGCATCGGCGCGCCGATGCGGTCTATACCACGCCGGCACCGTTGGCAGCGTTGCCCGGCAGTGCCGGAGGCGCACGCCGCATCGGTACCCAGTACAAATCCGAAACCCGCTGGCAGGTCAATGACCACTGGCAATGGCAGCTGCAGCTGGCCTGGGTCGACGCGGGTCCTGCACTGACGCAGGCCGGCGGCCGGGACACGCTGTTCGCCTCAATCGTTGGAGCTTGGCAATGGTGAACGCATCGGCGTCACAACACTCCCCGCAGGTCGATGGCGCATGGTCGCCGTTGAAGATCCGCATGTTCCGCTCGATCTGGCTGGCGATCCTGGCCAGCAACATCGGCACCTGGGTCAACGACGTGGCTGCGGCCTGGGTGATGGCCGAACGCACCGGTTCGGCGCTGATGGTCGCGCTGGTGCAGTCGGCCACCACCGTGCCGATCGTGCTGTTGGCGCTGGCGGCCGGGACCCTGGCCGACATCGTCGACCGCCGCAAGTACCTGCTGTTCACCCAGGGCTGGATGCTGCTGGTGGCGGCAGCGACCGCCGTGCTCACGGCATTGGACCTGCTGACGCCGCAACTGCTGGTGCTGCTGACCTTCTGCATGGGCTGCGGTGCGGCGATGGCCATGCCGGCACAGGCCGCGATCGTCTCCGAGCTGGTTCCGCAGCCGATGCTGGCCTCGGCCGTGGCACTCAACTCCATCGGCATCAACATCGCCCGCTCCATCGGGCCGGCCATCGGCGGGGTGATCGTGGCCCAGCTGGGTGCGGTGTGGGCCTTCGGGTTCAACGCCATCACCTTTGCCGCCATGCTGTTCGTGGTGTGGGGCTGGAAGCGTGATCCGAAGGCGTCCAGCCTGCCGCCCGAAGGGTTCGGCGCTGGCCTCAAGGCGGGCCTGCGCTATGCGAGCCGTGCCGGTCGCCTGCAGGCGGTACTGATCAAATCGGCCGGCTTCTTCTTCTTCGCCGCGGCGATGAACGCGATGCTGCCGGTGGTGGTGCGCGGGCAGATGCAGGGCGGAGCGGGGCAGTACGGCGTACTGCTGGGTTGCATCGGTATCGGTGCGGTGGGAGGTGCATTGCTGCTGCCGAAGCTGCGGGCCAGGCTTGACCGCGACCTGCTGGTGCTGCTGGCCACCTTGTCGCTGGCAGCAAGCCTGGCCGGCCTGGCGCTGACCCGCAGCTGGTACGTGTTGCCGCTGGTGATGCTGGTCAATGGCTTTGCCTGGATCACCGTACTGTCTTCGTTGCAGATCGCAGCACAGACGGCGGTGCCGGCCTGGGTGAGGGCGCGTGCGCTTGCCCTGTACATCATGGTGTTCTCGGCCGGCATGGCGGCCGGTGGCCTGAGCTGGGGCGCACTGGCGCAGCGCACATCGCCCGAGCTGGCACTGCTGGTGGCTGCTGCAGGTGCGGTCATCGGCGGCCTGCTGGTGTGGCGGGTACGCATTGCCGGCGCCGAAGATCTGAACCTGAGCCCGGCCGGGCACTGGCCCGCACCGGAACTGTCGGTGCCGGTGTCGAATGATCGCGGACCGGTGCTGGTGACCATCGAATATCGCATCGATGCCGCCGACCGCGCCGCGTTCCAGGCGCAGATGCGCACGCTGGGAACGATCCGTCGACGCGATGGCGCCGTGGTCTGGGGCGTGGTCGAGGATGTGGCAACCCCGGGCATCCATCTGGAGTATTTCGTCGCAGCGTCGTGGCTGGAGCACCTGCGCCAGCATGAACGCATCACCGCCGACGACAAGGCGATCCAGGAGGCGCTGCGCGCGCTGCATCGCGGCGAGCGCGCGCCGGTGGTGCGTCACTTCGTTGGCGGCCATGATCCATTGCCGGCGGCGGCGCCGCATCACCACAGCGATATCTGATGGTCCCGTGATGGAGCCGGCCGCTGGCCGGCTCCAGGGCAGGAGCGGCGGCGCACGGGCGCCGCCGCGATACGTCATCTGCGTGCGAATGCCAGCAGGTCGGCGTTGAACTGATCGGCATGGGTCAGGGTGAGGCCGTGCGGTGCACCGGCGTACACCTTCAGTTCTGCGTTGCGGATGATCTGCGAGGACAGCTTGGCCGAAGCATCGAAGGGCACGATCTGGTCGTCATCGCCATGCACCACCAGAGCCGGCACGTCGATCTTCTTCAGATCGTCGGTGTAGTCCACCTCCGAGAATTCGTGGATGCAGTCGTACTGGCCTTTCACGCCGCCCAGCATGCCCTGCAGCCAGAACGAATCACGCATGCCTTCGGTGACGCTGTTGCCATCACGATTGGCGCCGAAGAACGGCGTGGCCAGATCCTTGAAGAACTGCGAACGATCGCCACCGGTGCCCTTGCGGATGCCGTCGAACACTGCCAGCGGGGTGCCGGCCGGATTGCCTTCGGTCTTCAGCATCAGCGGCGGCACCGCGCCGACCAGAACCACCTTGGCCACGCGCTTGCTGCCATGGCGGCCGATGTAGTGCGCCACTTCGCCACCGCCGGTGGAATGGCCGACCAGGATCGCGTCCTTCACGTCCAGCGCATCCAGAACGGCAGCAAGGTCATCGGCGTAGGTGTCCATGTTGTTGCCGTCCCAGGTCTGGCTGGAGCGGCCATGGCTACGGCGATCATGGGCGATCACGCGGTAGCCGTTCTGGCCCATGAACAGCATCTGCGGGTCCCAGGCATCGGACGACAGTGGCCAGCCATGGGCGAATACGACAGGCTGGCCGGTGCCCCAGTCCTTGTGGAAGATGCGGGCGCCATCATTGACGGTCACGAAATTGCTCATTGCAGGTTCCTTGGCGAAAGGGAGGGAAGACGCCTGCGGGTTGGCCGGCGCCTGCGGCAGTACAGCGCACGATGGGCGATGTGCATTGCACGGCTGTGCCGGATTGGCGTGGTCGTCGCGCTGACGCGACTCGCTCTGGCGGCAGGCCGGTGCTGATGGCAACCATGGCCATCGGACGCGCGAGGGCCAGTCATGAAGATGCCGGGATGGGCAGTGCTGCCTGCACTGTTGTTGGCTGCTGTAGCGATGGCACAGACCAACGTCTACAAGTGCACCGGAGGTGAGCATCCGGTCTACCAGCAGACGCCCTGCCAGGGGCGCGCGGAGTGGCGCTGGGAAGTGCCCGGTGCCGAGTCGAAGGCACGCGGGCCCACACCTGCAGTCGTGCAGCCTGCCCGCAGCGGTAGCAGGCGGACGCCACGGCGCGGGCGCGCACAGGGCGCGCTGATATCGATCACGGCTGACCCGCGTGGCTGCGAGCGGGCGCGCCAGCGGCAGGTGGCAACGCTGGCCAGGCCGCGCAGGCTCGACTACCTGCAGCGCAGGCAGCTGGATGACGCGGTACGCGAGGCCTGTCGTTGAGCACAACGAAAAACGGCACCCGAAGGTGCCGTTCTTGTCTACAGGCCCGTAAGACCTCAGCGGCCGTCGCTGGCGGCCGCCGGTGCCGTCGCCGCATCCGGCTTGGGCAGGCTCAGCTCCGGGTTGCCCTGTTCGGCCTGCAGGATCTGGATCCGTCGCTGCAGCGCATCGAGCTGGCTGTTGGTGCTCTGCACGTCGGTGCTCAGGCTGACCGCCTGCTGCTGGGCCTGCTGCAGCGCTGCGCTGACCTGCGCCGACTGCGCCTGCTGCTGTTCCATTTCCTGCTGCAGGGTGCGCAGGCGTTCTTCGTTGTAGGCCACCAGGCGCTCGGTGTAGCGCTTGCCGGCTTCCAGCCGGGTGGTGTCGATGTAGACCTGCGCCAGCTGTTCGGACTGCTGCGCGAAGGTGCGGTAGACACGCTCGGCGTTGTCGACGGCATCGGTCTTGATCACCCGCCAGAAGTTCTTCTCCTGGAACAGGGCCACGTAGTAGGTCAGGGTATTGGCGTTGAACAGCAGGCTGGCGCCGTAGTTGCCGTTGTAGGTGGTACGCAGCTCGGTGAGCTGCTGCGCATCCATCAACTGCTTGAGTTCGTCGACGGTGTTGCGTACCACCGGTGCGGCCTTGGCCGGCTCCACCGTGGCAGTGCGATCGCCACGTGCGGCCAGCGCCGACGGCGCCACCACCATCATGGCCACGGCCAGCAGTGCTGCGCCGCGCCGATACCGGGCGAAGACGGTGCCCCCTGAAGTTTCTCGCATGTCTAGACCATCCACGGATGTAGTGTGGGTTGAGTTGAATGTGGTTCCCCGCCGCGAGTCTAGCATGGGCGCGGACGCCGCCAACCGGTGCCCGCGCGGGTCAGAAGACCAGCTGCGCCGAGCTGCACTGGATCGACTGCATGCTGACATCGGTGCGGCCCAGTTCCAGCCCGAGCAGGCTGGCCAGGGTGTTGGTCAGCAGGGTGCCGACGCTGTTGAGTACGGGCTTGAGCGCCGCCAGCACCGGGTTCAGCAGCGCACACAGCAGGCCACTGCAGGTGACGTTGTTGCCGGGGGTGGTCACGCCGCCGCCGTTCTGCCCATCCAGGAATCCGGCCGGGGCGGTCTGGATGTAGGACGCCAGGTTGGTGCGCACGCAGCCGTTGTAGTCGATCAGGTTGCCCAGCAGGCTGTCGCAGCGGTTGATCAGCAGGCCGCCGACCAGCGAGCCCAGCAGGCCGTCGAGCAGGCCCAGGCCCTGGCCGGTCACGGTGGCGCGGTAACCGGCCCAGACCGATCCATCTTCCCAGCAGGTGCTCAGGCCAATCAGGCAGGGCTTGGGTACGCCCTTGGTAACGGTCCAGTTGCCCAGCGGTGCGAGGTTGCGTGACGGATCGCCATCGCGCAGCAATGGAATCACCTGGTCCACGTTGTAACGCCCGCCGCTGGGGAAGGCCGCCTGCAGGTAACGGTCGGCCAGAGCCTTGGCCGTGTCATTGGCGCTCATGCCCTGCTTGGGTGAACTGAGCATGCCCGACAGCACCCGCAGCAGTTCGTTGACCAGGTCTGACACGGCGGTGCCGACGGCCAACGGGTTGATCCGGGTCGAGCCGGTCTGGCCTGCGGCCAGGGTCAGGCTCTGCGTGCTGGTCAGTGCCGGCAGGGTGACCTTGTCGTTGATCAGGGGCTGCCCCAGCAGCTTCAACAGCTGCTCGTTCTGCAGGGTCGCGTCACAGACGTTGCTCTTGGAGAAGCGATCGGCCGCGTTGACCTTGCCGACGCAGGCGCGCAGTACCGAGGAATCGACCTGGACGGTGGCCGTCGGCGGCGCCGCACCGCACTGGATGCTGGTCAGTGTCCCCATCGCATTGGCCACATCCACGTGCAGTGGCAGATGCAGGCGGGTGCCGAGCAGGTTCAGCAGCGGACCAATCGCGAACAGGCGATCACTGTCGACGTCCACCATCAGCCGCACCTGCGCGTTGTAGGCGCGTGCGCCGACGCCACCGATGGCGATCGACGGCGGCTCCACCACGCCGGCCTTGACGTCGATGCCCAGCAGGTTCAAGCCCTGCACCTGCACACCATTGCCATCGTTGGCGATGGAGATCGCGGCGGTGACAAGATCCAGCACGTTGACCCTCGATTCCAGTGCGCTGCCGATGGTGCCGTCCGGTGAGATCACCTGCGCGAACAGGCCGCCGCCGCCGTTCTGGCTGCCCAGCAGAATGTTCAGCTGGTTGATGTCCAGCCGGGTGCCGACCAGGTTGGACAGCGCCTGCAGCTGTACGCCGACGGCGGTCTCGCGGCCCACCACCGTGGCAGTGGCATTGACCAGCTGTGCCAGTGATATGCGGTTGACCGACAGCAGCCGGTTGAAGTCGGCCACGCTGAGGTCGGCGGTGACCGGGATGCCCAGTGCCGCCAGCAGCCCCGACGGGGTGACGGTGGCCTGTGCCAGGCCGTCGTAGGACAGAATTGTTGCGTTGGTGACGTCCAGGCCGACCAGCCGAAGGGTCGCCATCAAGGGGGAGTTGCCATTGGTGCGCAGCAGCTGCGAACCCACTGCAAACACGGCGGTGGGTTCCGAACGCTTGGCCACCGCCTGCACGCGCAACGTGGGCAGCCCGCTGTTCTGGCCGAAGAACGGCAGCACGCCGCGTTCGGCAATGACCCGCACCGCGTTGCGTGGATTGCCTGCGTCCACGCTTGGGCTGAAGTGGTCAGCCGTTCCGCGGGTGGCATTCCAGTTGCCACACTGGATCTGCACCTGCCCAGGGAAGGTGTTCTGTGCGAGCGCATTCTGCCGGGCCGCGCTGTTGTCGGCGTTGTCGGGCCGGCACAGGTCCAGCCGTTGTGCGCCTGCCAGCGCGGCCAGATCGACCACCTTCTGCGCATCGCGCTTGGCCCAGAACAGGAAGCCGATCTCGATCAGGCCGAGCATGGCCAGCAGCGCGATCATCACCAGCATCATGGTGACCGACATACCGCCGCGCGGGCGACTGAAGCTGATGTGGCGTGCTCGGTTCATGGCGGGCCTCAGCGTCCGGATCGGGAGGATCCTGCGGACTTGGCGACGTCGGTTTCGAAGAATTGCGGAATGTCGTACTGGAAGCTCTTCAGGTAACGCGCGTAGCTGGATGTGGCCTGGTCGCCGAGAATCGGCAGGCGGGCACCGGCCACCTCGCCGGACGCTTGCAGGCGGAACAGGCTGCGAGTGGTGTCACCGATCTGCGAGGTGTTGGGCTGCAACTGCGTGCCGCCGAAATCAGGCTTGGTTTCAGGGGCTGCGGGGGCTGCGATGGGCGCTGCGGCTGGTGGCGGCGATACGTCCACGGTAGCCAACGGCTCGCTGTGCAGGGGAGCGGCTGCCGGCGCGGGCGCTGCACCACCCAGCATCTGCCCGGTCAACGGTTGCTGCGGCGTCTGCGCCTGCACAACCGCAGCGAAAGACAAGCCGGCAAGCACCGGCAGCAGGCAGCGGATCAGCGGCGTCGAGGTCATGGCGTGTTCCCGGTGGGATGGTCGGTGGAGCCGAAGCGTTCCAGCATCGAGGGCGGCAGTCGTGGTGGGTCGCGTTGGTCGCGACCATCGCGGCGCGGTTCGGCGGCCAAGCGTGGGCCTGCGTTGGCCGGGTTGGCAGCTACCGAAGCAACTGGCCGTGTCGCTGCCGCCGCTGCAGCAGTGGCAGCGGCCTGGCGTTGCTGCAGCCGCGCGCGGATCTGCTGCGCCTGCTGTTCGACGCTGCGGCGGGTCTCCTCGCTGAAGCTGGCCTGTTGGGCCAGCCGTTCGACGGTGGCAGTGTCGCCACGCAATAGCGCCCACAGGGCAAGATTGGCGGTGGCCTTGGCATTGCCTGGCGACAGTTCCAGCGCCTTGGCCAGTGGCTCGCGTGCCTGTTCGAAGCGGCCGGCACGAAGCCGTGCATAGCCCAGGTCGCCTAGGTAATCGGTGTTCAGCGGGCTCAACTGGGTGGCACGTGCCAGCGCCTGTTCGCCGCCCTGGTCGTCGTCGCGGAGGGCAGCGATCAGGCCCATGCCGTGTGCAGCGGCGGCGGCCTGCGGGCCATTGCCGAGCTCGCGGTACAGCGCCAGCGCCGCATCGACCTGGCCGGTCTGGCGCAGTGCGTCGGCCTGCAGCAGGCGCAGTGCCGGGGTATCGCCGTAGCGCTGGCGGAACGCATCCACGTGCGCCAGCGAAGCGTACCAGGCGCCCTGCAGCTGCATCCGCTGGATCAGTTCCAGGTAGGCGTTGCGGCTGTCCTGCGGGGCCGGGGTCGGCTCGGCCAAGCTCGGCGCACGCAGGTACTTCGGCGTGGTGGAGCTGCAGCCGGCAACGGCGGCAACCAGGGCAAGCAACAGGCAGGCAGGGCGCAGGACAGGCATGAAGGTCATCCCATTTTCGACAAGGTAGTGGCCAGCGCGACCAGCGCCGGTCCGGCCAGCACCAGCATCAGTGCCGGCAGCAGGGTCAGCATCATCACCACGGTCATCTTCACCGAGAGCTTGCCGACCTTTTCCTTCAGCGCGTTGCGGCGCTGCTCGCGCAGGCGGACGCTGAACTGGCGCAGCGGTTCCTGCACGGCACCGCCGTGGGCGTGCACCTGCAGGATCAACTGCACAAGGCTGGACAGATCGTCATCGCCGTACACATCGCTCAGCCGGCGCAGCGACTGCGCGCGCGTGCGCCCATGGGTGTAGGACACATTCGCTTCCTGGATTTCCCCGCCCAGCACCGGCAGTGCGTCGCGCAGCTTGTCGCCCAGTGTCTGCAGGCTCTGATCCATGCTGTAGCCCACGCCCTGCAGCAGGCGCAGCAGGTCGATCAACAGCGGCAGCTCATTGTTCACCGCGCGTCGCCGCCGCTTGACCCACGCACTGAGCGCGAACTTCGGCAGCAGCAGGCCAGCAGCCAGCGCGCCGATCACCACCATGATCCTCGACAACCCCGTGGCGTCACTCAGCGTCAGCGCAATACCCAGTACCAGCACCGCCAGCAGCAGCCGCAGGCCGAGGTAGATGGCGGTGCCGCGGCGGGTGTTCCAGCCGGCCAGGTCCAGCAGCAGGCGATCCTCACCGGCCAGCAGCGCCGCTTCCAGGCGTCCGCCGCTCAGTCCGCGGCCGAACTGCTCCAGCCAGCCGAGTGAGTCCTTGCGTGCGTCAGCCGCTGTGTCGTCGCTTTCGCGCGGACGCAGCGCTGTTTTCAACGTGGCCTCGCTGCGGTCCTCGCGATGGCTGCGCACCCAGCTGCCAAGCCCCAGCAGGGCCACGCCGGCGGCCAACACCAGCAGGGCAGCCACGAACCAGATGCTGGCGCTCATTGGATGCCTCCTGCGTGGACGGGGATGTTCATAGTGATTTGGCCAGGCGGTACAGCAGGAAGGCGCCGGTCAACTCCAGCGCCAGCGCGATCAGCAGGATCTTGTGGCCCAGTGGGTCGTGCAGCACCGGCTGGAAGAACTCGGGGCTGGAGATCGCCATCAGCACTGCGCTGGCCGGTGGCAGGAGGCCCAGGACCCACGCCGACATGCGGGTTTCAGAAGTGGTTGCGGCCAGTTCCTGCTGCGCCTGTTCCAGGTCACGCATGAAGTCGCCCATGCGCTGCAGGATCTGGTCGGCACGGCCACCGATGCGCACGCTCACGCCCATCACCACCGCCAGCACCTTCAGCACGTCCATGCGGTAGGGCTGTGCGGCCAGGTTGAGCGCACGGTCAAGGTCCATGCCGCCACGTGCATAGCGCACCGTGGTGTCGAGCAGGCCGCGCAGCGGCGCGTTGGTCTGCATCGACGCGACCTGGAAGGCGGCCTGCAGGCTGTTGCCGAGCGCGGTAAGGCGCACCAGGTTGTCGAGGAAGTCCGGCAGCTGGTGCAGCAGCTGCGCCTGCAGCTTGCCGATACGGCGCATCAGCCACAGCCAGCAGCCCAGCAGGTACAGCAGCAGGGTCAGCGGGAACATCCAGAAGGTGCCCAGGCGCAACACCGCGAACGCGGACAGGGCGATGCCCGGCAGCAGCATCAGCAGCGGCAGCTTCCAGCCCGGTGCCAGGCCGGCACGCTGCAGCAGCCCGTTCCAGGGCAGGGCGCGGCGACCCGGCGCAGGCAGTGGCGCCTGCCGTGCTGCATCGGCCGGCGCGGCGGCAGCGCCGGTGCCGCGCGCCAGCTGCTGCTCGGCATGCTGCAGCGAGGCCTGGCGCTGTTCGCGGCTGCTGGCCGTCCCCCACAGCCACACCGCCAGCGCCAGCAGCACCGACACGATGCTCAGCACACCCAGCAGCAGGCCGGTACCCATGCTCAGAAGTCTCCGTACAGGGATTCGCGCAGCAACTGCCGGAACGGCTCCAGCTTGTGCGAATGTGGCTGGAAGCCGAGGCCGATCCAACGGTCGATTTCCTTGCCGCTGCCATCGATCTGCACTTCGTGGCGGAACATCTCCTGGGTGGTGATCAGGTTGTCGCTGACGCCGGTGATTTCAGTGATGGATACCAGCACCCGGCGGCCGCTGCCCAGGCGCGAGATCTGCACGATGAAGTCGATGGCACTGGCGATCTGCCGGCGCAGGCTGTCTTCGCTGCCCTGGAAACCGGCGAAGCCGGCCAGCATCTCGATGCGGTACAGACAGTCGCGCGGTGAATTGGCGTGGATGGTGGCCATCGATCCGTCATGGCCGGTGTTCATCGCCTGCAGCATCTCCAGCACCTCGGCGCCACGCACTTCGCCGACCACGATGCGGTCCGGGCGCATGCGCAGGCTGTTGCGCACCAGGTCGCGGATGCTGACCGCGCCCTGGCCTTCGGCGCCACCGATGCGGCTCTCCAGGCGCACCACATGCGGGTGGTTGAGCGAGAGCTCGGCGGTGTCTTCCACGGTGATGACGCGTTCGTTGGCCGGCACATAGCTCGCCAGCGCATTGAGCAGCGAGGTCTTGCCCGAGCTGGTGCCACCTGACACCAGGATGTTGCAGCGGCCCAGCACCATCGCCTTCAGCAGTGCCTGCATCGGCGCATCGAAGGTGCCCTTGGCCAGCAGTTCGTCGGGGGTGAACGGATCCTTGCGGAACTTGCGGATGGACACCATCGGCCCGTCCACCGCCAGTGGCGAGATGATCGCGTTGAGGCGGCCACCATTGGGCAGGCGTGCATCGACCATCGGATTGGAATCATCCAGGCGGCGGCCGAGCGGGGCGATGATGCGGCGCAGGATGCGCAGCAGGTGGGTGTCATCGGTGAAGCGCTGAGGTGCGCGTTTGAGCTGCCCGCCCTGGGAGACATGCACATCCTTGAAGCCATTGATCAGGATGTCTTCGATGGTGGGGTCATGCAGCAGGTCATCGAGCGGGCCGAACCCGGTCAGCTCCTTGACCAGGCCTTCGGCCACCACCTGCATTTCTTCTTCGTTGATGGGGATGCGCCATTCCTGGATGAAACTGACCGTCTGCACTTCCACCCAGCGGGCGATGGTGTCGGGGGCCCAGGAATCGATGTCGATGCGCTCGTCTTCGATGCTGTTGAGCAGATGCTCGTGCGCGGCCGACAGCACCTTCTGGTACTGCTCGGTCTGTGCGAACGGCAGGCTGCCCGGTGCATGCTCCGGCACCGTGCTGCGGGCGACAACGTGCGGGAACGGGGTCACTTTGTCTTCCATTGCGATCCACCCAGGGCAAGGGCAAGTCTTTCCCGCAGGCCGTGCGCCTGGACCGGGCAGGCAGCCGGATCCAGGCGTTGCACCAGCGGGGCGAGGGCACGCAGGTACGGGTCGCGCGGCGCATCCTGCAGCAGCAGATGGCCATGGCTGGCGGAGGCGCGTACCCGCGACCGCTCGGGCAGGGTGGCCAGCAGCGGCAGCTCGAAGCGGCGCGCGATCTGTTCGGGGCTCATGCCACTGTTGTCGTCGTGGCGGTTGATCACCAGCTGCAGTCGCTTCTCGCGGTCGCGCTGGCCGGAAAGGTGCTTCAGGGCGTGGTCCAGCGACACCAGGGTGGCGATCGATGCGTCGGCCACCAGCCAGATTTCATCGGCCTGGTCCAGCAGCAGCGGCGGCAGCTGCCGCAGCGGGCAGCCGCCGGCATCGCACAGTACGCTGGAAAACACGCCGCGCAGTCGTTGCAGCAGCGCACCAGGATCGGACGGCGGCAGTGCGTCGCTGCCGCTGGCACGGTCGAGCAGGACCAGTCCGCTGGTGTGCCGGGCCATCGCCGTGCGGGCCAGGGTGGCATCGATGCGGCTGGCATTGCGCAGCGCGTCTTCGTAGTGGAAGCGGCTGTCCAGGTTGAGGTACAGGGCGAGGTCGCCGGCCGGCTGCGCCACCTCCATCAGCAGCCCGTCCTGCACGGCGGCATCGCCCTGGGCCAAGGTGCGGGTCTGCTGTGCGAGCACCGACAGGTGTGCGGCCAACGTGCTGGTGCCGACGCCGGCGCGCACGCCCAGCAGCACGATCAGGCGCGCCTTGTGCGCCTGCTGTGCGCTTGCGGCGGGGCGCGGTGACAAAGCGCGACGCAGGGCGGCTTCGATGCCGGTGTTGTCACTGTCCAGGTCCAGTACATCGCGCAGGCCGGCGCGCAGCGCCATCACCACGCCTTCCACCTGGCCGGCGCTGGTGGCGCCCACCGCCACCAGGGTCAATTCGGGTTGGGTCTGCTGCAGCTGCTGCGCCAGTACCGTCGATGCCGAGGCATGCTCCGGGCGGAAGTCCAGCAGTACCAGGTTCTGCGGGCCACGCTGCAGGTCCTGGGCCGAGGTCGGCTCGCTGCTGTCCTGCCAGTGCAGTGCCGTGGTCGGCGGCAGCTTGGCAGCCAGGCGTGGCAGCAGTTCACGGTCGATCCCGTACAGGACCAGGTTCATCGGTGGTCCTTGCGGGTGCAGCGGCAGGGCAGTGGCGTAGGGCATGGGCGTAGTACCGGAGACGTCATGCAGGTCAGCGCGAGAAACCGGGAACCGGATCGCGGCTGATCGGGCCAAGCAGCCACGCGCCCCATTCGGGCATGTTCGGCTTGGCTTCGCGATCGCCGGGCAGCGGCAGTTCGGTATTGCGGGCAATCGGCTGTACCAACCGCGGGGTGACGATGATCACCAGTTCCTTGTCCTGGCGCTTGTAGTCGAAGTTGCGGAAGAACGTACCGATGATCGGCAGGTCGCCGAGCAGCGGAATCTTGTTGACCGTCGAGGCCACGGTGGAGCTGACCAGGCCGCCGATGACGAAACTCTCACCATCGCCAAGCTCGACGGTGGTGTCGGCGCGGCGGGTGGTGATCGAAGGGATCTGCACGCCGTTGAGCGCGATCGCATTGGTGTAGTCCAGGTCGCTGGCTTCCGGGGCAACCTTCAACGCAATGCGGTTCGGTGAGAGCACCGTGGGAGTAACGGTGAGGCCGATGCCGAAGGGCTTGTAGGTAACCGTGGTCGTGCCGAGCCCCTGCGGCTCCAGGATCGGCAGTTCGCCACCGGCCAGGAAGCTGGCGCTCTGCCCGGACAGCGCGACGAGAGTGGGCTCGGCCAGCACGCGCGCCATGCCGTTGGCCTGCAGCAGGTCGACATCGGCGTTCCACAGGCCTTTGGTCGAACCGAACACCAGCCTGAACGCCGAGGAGATCGGTGACTCGCTTTCGTTGCTCGACTCACCTTCCTTCATGCCAGGCAGGATGCCGGTGTTGCCTGGCAGCTGCCCGCCCGGCCGCGCGAATCCATAGGCGAAACCACCGTTGCGGTTCTGGAAGTTGATGCCGATCTGCTTCAGCGCGGTCTTGTTGAACTCGACCACCTTCACCTCGACCTGCACCACGCCGCCGCTGCTGATCGTGGAGGCATCGGCCAGGCTGCCGTCCTTGCCGAGCGCCATCACCGCGGTCTTCTGCTCCTGCATGTGCGCCAGCACGCTGTCGCTGCTTCCCTGCAGCAGCCCCTGCTGGTCCTGCTGGGTGAACACCAGTCCGCTGGAGCCGGCATCGGCGGCGCCCTGCACGGCACTCTGCACCCGCACCTGCACGCGCTGCGGTTCGCTCTGCTTGCGATGCCAGAGCAGCAGGGTGGTGGTGCCGGGGGCCTTGCCTACCAGCAGCGCCTGGCGTGCGCCGCGCAGCATCACGATGTCAGCTACGCCGGGATCGGCGATGGCAACCCGTTCCAGGTCGGCCGGCAGCGTCCATGGCCGCTGTTCGCGGGTCTGCAGCAACAGATCGTCGGCAGCCACGCTCGCACCCGGTGCCAGCAGCACCAGCAGCAGGGCCAGCCAGCGCTGGCGGACAGTGGGGCGTAGGCGGTGGCGACGTTCAGTCATGTGCGCTCTCGGCAAGGGTCAAAGGGAGCCACGGGGGGCAGCAGTGTCGCCGCGGATGATTTCGATGCCCGCCGGTCGCGGCGTCGAGCGACGCTGCACCGGTGCACGCGCCGGCGTTTCGTGGACGCTGCGCTGCACGCTGCTGCCGCGGCCAGCCAGCGCATCGCCATCCAGGCCGGCGTAGGCGTTGTTCTCCGGTCGCTGCAGGGCCTGCTGCTGCTCGTTGTCCAGGCCGCGCACCGGGTCCAGCACGCCGCGCGCCTGTGGGAACAGCGCCACATCCGGCAGGCCGGTATCGGCGGGATTGCGCAGGGCGAGGAACAGCTTGCCCTGCTGCGCGCCGAGCAGCAGGCGGTTGGCGTCGGCCACCGGCACCGCCAGCACCGCGGTGCGCGCCGGCTGCGTGGCATCGCTACCGTTTGCGTTGCTGGGGGCGCTGCTGGAACCGCTGGTGATATCGGCTGCACGTGAGTCGTTGCCTGCCGTGGCCGGGGCCTGGCCCTGGCTGCTCGTCGGGGCTGCCGCGATGTCCTGCTGTCCGTAGCTGAGCACGCGCAGGCGTGACAGCAGCAACCGCGTCTGTGCGATGTCCTGCTGGCCGTTGTAGCTGGTAGCGGCGCTGCGCAGGTTGAGGAAGACGTCAACGAAATCACCGGGCAGGATGCGGTTGCCTGCCGCGACCAGCTCATCGACCGGCACCGCCAATGCCCGTTCACCCGGCCGCAGCTGCAGCGAGAAGCCCTGTGCCAGCAGGCTGGCACCAATCGCGCTGCCTTCGCTGATGTCCTGCACCGGCACCTTGCCGACCACCGCTGCCAGGTCGGCAACGGCCCCCGGCACTTCCGCGGTGCGTTGTGTCAGCCGCACGCCATTGGCGCTGATCGGCTCGCCAGCGGGTAGCCGCGCGGTGGCTTCAACGACACTGAAGGTCTGCGCATCGGCCTTCACGATCGTGCTCGGGTTGTCCGCCGAGGCCGCAGGCTTCCGCCCGATCACGAAGGCGACCACGGCCAGCAGCACGGCGAGCGCGATCAGCGCGATGGCGGCGATGCGGGTCAACTTGAGCATGAAAATCGTCTCCTGTACCGATCGTCAGTTGCTGCCGAGGTCCAGCTGGGCGACCGCGACGCTGCGGATGGGGGCCTGCATCACCCAGCCATAGAGCGTGGCGGTGCCGGGCAGGAAGGGGTGGGACGCATAGTCGTAGCTCACCGTCACGGTCATGCATTGCACCGTCGCCAGGCCGGCGCAGGGCGCCTGCGGCGAGACCACGATGGCGCCGGTGCCGCCGCCACTGCAGTCCGGGTTCTGCCCGGAAAACTGCAACAGCCATTGCATGGAGCGGCGGGCCGCCAGGCAGGCGGCGGTGCGCCGCTCGCCGGCGTTGCCAAAGCGCAGCGAAGCACGCGCGCCCTCGGCCGAGGCCGTCGCCAGCGTCTGCTGCGCGGCCATGATCAGCACGCCGGAAAAGGTGAGCAGCAGCAGCGGCACCAGGCCGAGCAACAGCATCAACGCGAATTCGATGCTGGCCACGCCGCGTTGGCGTTGGCGCGCGAACGCTTTCATGCGACGCCTCCATAGGTGGTTGCCAACACCCAGCCAATCGCCGCGAAGGCCAGGTAGGCTGCGTAGGGAATTCCCTGTCGCCCCTCGCGCGCGGCATGCAGTTCGCGCAGGGCAGGGTGGCCATTCAAGTGCGTGCTGGCGCGGTTTACCTGCATCTGCAGGCGCAGCGGCAGGTGACCGGCCAACTGCCGACCGGCCAGCACCAGCACGGCGTGGGCGCCTGCGGCCAGGCTGGCCAACACCCAGACCGGCAGCAATGCCTTCCAGCCCAGCAGCAGGCCGAGCACGGCGAAGAACTTCACATCGCCGGCGCCCATCCAGCGCACCGCATAGAACGGCAACAATGCCAGCAGGCCAACGACTGCGCCCAGCAGGTGTGGCGCCCAGGCCGTGCGCGTGGCATTGAACTGGCCGGCGATGATCAGGGGCACGGCGATCGCGCACGCGGCCAGCAGCCAGGTGTTGGGCACGCGGCGGGCATACAGATCGCTGATCGCAATCCGCAGGCACACTCCCATGGCCAGCAATCCCAGCAGTGTCATCGCACACCCTCGTTGTCCGTCACTGGACAGTTGCAGAACCCTTCATCGCCCACCGCGGCCGCCATCGAAGCGACCGCAGGTGCTGCACCCTGCGCGCTGGCTAGGTGGTGGTGGCGTCGGTGGCAATGGCCTGCAGGCGGGTGAACAACGTGGTGAAGAACGCGGTGATCTGGGTTCTGCCCACCACGATCAGGATGCCGGCGATCACGGCGGCCAGCAGCCCGTATTCGAGCGCGGTCACGCCATCTTCTTCTTTCAGGAACTTGCGGATCGATGCGTTCATGACGGTTGTCTCCCTCTACCTGTCAGTTGCTGCAGGACACCTGCATGGCCGGTGGCCCGGCTCCGCCGGGACCGTCCGTAGGCCCCCGCCATCCTGGCGGAGGAGGCACGGCGGGCAATCCCGCTGTGCTCAAGCAGGGTGATCATTCCCGGGCAGGGCAGCGGCCGCGCAACCACGACCACCCAGCTCCAGGCCGGTGGTCGAAACGGTATCTCGTACGTGCATGGTCATGCTGTCCCCCTGGCTGTGGCCGCTGTCTGCGTGCCCGATCACCGTGTATTCGACTTTGCCTGAATGGCGGTTCCCTGCAACCGGAACCTATATGCAAATTCGGCAGATTCGCTGGATGCCTGAATATTCCGGCGCGGATCTGTGACGTAAATCCGTTCCTGCGCAAAACGATTCATGGTCGTGCAGATAATGTGATGCCCATCCGCGCGCATGCGAAAACCATGCCATCGGCGCGCACATTTTCTTCACGCAGTTGATAATTCCGCGGCGTCGAAACATCCTGTTTACGACTGCCGATTATCGGGCATACTCGCATTCAAGGTTTTGCATTTTCAGGGAGGGACGCGCGTGCATCGCAGCGTCCATCTCGGCAACGGACGATGCTCTTGGAAACGGCGTGCGCCCTGTCAGGCAGTGGGGGCGGGGTCGTGCGGCAGGCCAAACGGGGGACGACACTGTCATGGTCGATGGTGGGGTGGAAGACAACGACGACGGCGATCTCAGGTCAATCGACCTGGCCACGCTGAGCGGCGTGCTCCGCGTGTGCGATGTGGAACTGTTGCTGCTGGATGGCAATGGTCCGCGCGCGGCATTTGCTTCGCGCGTTCACGAGGAAGCCCTGTTCTGCAGCATCACCTGTGGCTTCCACTGCCGCGGCCGTTTCATGCTGCCGCCGGACTGGGCAATGCTCGGCTACCTGCACACCACCGATGATGCATTGAGCTGGTGCCATGGCGTGCCGCTGACGCCGGGCATGGCCTTGACCGTGATGCCCGAAGGCATCAGTGAATTCAGTCTCAGCCCTGGTACCCAGATGACGCTGATGCTGGTGCCGGTCGCGCGCGTGCAGCGCAAGTTGACCGAGCTGAGCCTGCGCAGCACGCCACCGGCGGGGCAGGCGCTTTCACTGTTCAACCTTGGCGATGATGCGATGCCGCTGGTACGCCATTACCAGCAACTGCACGCGCAGCTGGGGCAGGGTGGTGGGCTGCAGCCGGAAGAAACCGAGCGCCTGCTGCACGAGCATGTCCAGGCGCTGCTCGGTGCCGGCCCAGCCGATCGGCCCAGTTGCAGCCGCGCCCGCCGCACGCATTACCTGATCGCGCAGCGGGCGGAGAACTTCATGCGCCTCAATCTTCGCCGCAATATCTACATGAATGAAATCTGCGATGCCGCCGGCGTCAGCGAGCGTGGCCTGCGCTATGCGTTCGAGGATCTGTTCGGCACCTCGCCCAATCGCTACCTGTCGATGCTGCGGCTGTGCGCGGCCTGCCGCAGCCTGTCGATGGCCGATTCCAACCGGCGCTCGGTCAAGGCCATCGCCCTCAGTTGCGGGCTGTGGGATCTTTCGCGCTTTGCCGACAACTACCGGAAAGTGTTCGGCGAACTGCCGCGTGACACGTTGATGCGCGCGCCGGCACAGCTCGGCCAGCCAGCCTGAGGGGTATCGGCCGGGCTGCCGCCCGGCACCCGCAGAGGCCAAAGCCAAAGCCAAAGCCAAAGCCAAAGCAACAGCCGGCTCTGGGTTTTCCGTGGGTTGGCGGGGCGGTGTGGGCTTGCAGGACACGCCGTAAACCCGTCCATGGGGGCTCGATGGCGCCATCCATGGCGCCAACGGTCCTGCAAGCCCACACCGCCCCACCCCTGACAGTTTCCCGAGGGCGGTGGGATTGGGCGTCATGCATTCACCCTGAGCGTAGTGAAACTTCGATTTTCAGTGATTATTTCGATCTAAATCGAAATTGATGATCCGACTTTCCCTCGCCCGGGCCTGGCCCGGCGCTACATCTAAAGCGCGCGGGAAACTGTCGAAGGCGGGGTGGGTCCGGTTGCGGGGGTGTCCGCGGCATGGATGCCGCGGCCAAGCCCCCAAGGATGGGTTTACGGCGTCCCCCGCAACCGGACCCACCCCGCCATCCCGCAGGAAACCCGCTTTTGCTTTCGGCTGTTGCCGTTGCCGTTGCCTCTGCGGGTGCCGGGCGGCAGCCCGGCCAGCCCTCCCTGCCGGATTTGCATATGTGGCTGCCGAATCCGGCCGTGGATTTGCCGGAATGCGCGATTGCCCTGCCGGAATGAAGTGCTCAGCCCTCGCTGAAAGGCGCGAAATGTCAGTCACCTGCCTAACGGCAAGTCCACTGACATTCAAGTTGTCCGCCTACGGGGGAAATGCTCATGAACCGCATCTACCGGCGTGTATGGAACCGCCAGCTCAATGCTCTGGTTGTGGCCTCGGAACTGGCCACCGGCGATAGCGGCGGTACCACACCGCGCGACCGTCGTGCCAGCCTTCTGGTGCCCAGCACCCTGGCCATGGCACTGCTGTGCGTGCTGGCCAGCGGACCTGCGGCGGCGACAGAGGCCAATCAATCGCTGCGCGACCTGCAGGCGCTGGCGGCCAAGTACACCCAGCCGATGCCGGTGAAGGTGGATGCCGAAGTGGCGCTGGCCGCGGCTGCACGACAGGCCCAGGCGAACCCGGCGATCAGTGCCAACGCACGAGTCGGCCTGCAGCTGAGCACAACGTCATTGCCGGTCGTGCGCGACGTGCTGCCGGCCACCGTGCAGATCAAGCTGGCGGCCGGTGCCGCGCCGCGCCAGGTGCCTGCACCGGTGCTGGGCGCCGACGTGCGCGCCAACATCGGTGTTGGCACTGCAGCCGCTACCCGTGTCGATGCCGCGCTTGCGGCGAACGTCGCACCGGCCGCACAGGCGCCGTTGGGTCTGGCCGCCAACGCGGCAGCAAAGGCCGATGTCGGCATCGCCGGCAAGCCGGTTGCCAGCATCGACGCCGGCACCCAGGTTGCCGCGGCAGCGGGTGTATCGCCGTCCGGCTTGAAGGCGGCCGTGGATGGCAAGGTCGATTCGCAGCTGGTCGTGGCCGGCAATCACATCGAAGGCCAGGGCCAGATCGGTGCCACCGCAGCGGTCACGCTGCCTGCCAAGGAAGAGCTGCCGGGTGATACCGATGACCGCGCGATCACCGCAGCGTTCGATACCGGCGTGGCAGGCAAGGTACGGGTGCAGGGCAAGGACGGCGAGGAAATCGTCGCCGATCGCAATCTCAAGCTGGCCGGCACCGCAACCGTCGCCGCGCAGAACAGCGCGCTGGGCCTGGGCGGCCTGCTCAACGGCGTCGGCACTGCGCTCAACGGCGTTGGCAGCGCAGTCGGCAGCCTGCTCAATGGTGACCTCAACGGCACCGTCGGCAACCTGACCGGCGCCGTCGGTGGCCTGGTCGGCAATACCCTGGGCAGCCTCGGCCTGACCTCGCCGTCGGCCATTCCGCCGACCAGCCCGAAGGCGCCCGCCGCTGCCGACCCGAACGCGGGCCTGGTGATCGGTACCGGTGGCCTGGTGGGCGGTGTCACCGAACTGCTCGGACCGACCACCGCCAGCCTGTTCGGCGGCACCGGTTACCTGTCCAACGGCAACCTCAAGCTCAGCACCGCCAACGTCATGCAGACCTATTCCACGGTCAACGTGCTCGGCCTGCCGGTGGTCAATGCAACGCCGGTCGGCACCACGCTCAACGGACTGGGTGGCGCGGTCACCGGTGGCAGCTCGCACCTGACCCTGATCGGTGGCGTCACCTCCGACAGCTACATCTACAACATCAACAACGGCAATCCCGGTGGCCTGCTCGGCCTGCTGCTGCCGACGGACTCGCCGGCCTGGGCGGCCAAGTGCCTGGACATCGCGCTGGCGGACATCTCCTGCTGGGCGGTCAACGCAGCGCAGGACTACCAGGTGCTGATGGGCGATGGCGCCTATGCCAACGGCTCCAAGGAAGTGGTGATCGGTGCCAACGCCCGCCATGAGCTGCCCAAGGTCGATGCCAACGTCGCCTTCCCGGGCGCGGGCGCCAATGATCCGAGCGATCCGACCGGCGTTCCCACCGCCGACTATGCAGCACGCATGGGGCACTCGGTGGTGGTCGGCGACAGTGCCAGCGGCACTGCCAACGGGCAGACCCTACTCGGCGCAGAGAGCACCTCCAACCAGGCCAACTCGGTGGCGCTGGGCTATCGCTCGGCCGCACTGCGCGGCGCGCAGGCCAGCTACAGCGCTTACGGCCTGACCACCGCACAGGTGTCGGCGGGCGAAGTGTCGGTGGGCACCGCAGGCGGTGGCGAGCGGCAGATCACCAACCTGGCGGCCGGCAGCGCCAACACCGATGCAGTCAACGTGGCCCAGCTGAAGGGTGCGATCAGCCAGATCGACGCGGTCGGCGCGGCGGCGGTCACCTATGACCTGGATGGTGCAGGCGACCCCGACTATCGCCGTGTCACCCTCGGCAATGGCACCGGCACCACCACCATCGGCAACCTGGCCGCCGGCGCGGTCAACGCCACCAGCAGCGAGGCGGTCAATGGTGCGCAGCTGTTCGCCAGCAACGACACGATGGCAAAGTTCTTCGGCGGACGCGCAGCGTTCGATCCGCTCACCAGCACTTTCACCGCACCGCTGTTCGAGATCAGCACCATCTCCACCGGTGGCGCCGTGGCCCCGGGGCTGTATGACAACGTCACCGACGCCTTCGATGCGGTGGATGGTTCGCTGGTCAACCTCAACACCCAGATCAACGACATCCGCAACACCGGCACCCGGTACCTGCGGGTGAATTCGACCGGTGCCGACGCCGTGGCCAGCGGCGCCGAAGCGATCGCCGTCGGTGCCGGTGCCAGCGCAACCGCCGCCAACAGCATCGCGGTCGGTGCCGGCAGCCTGGCCGACCGGGCCAACAGCGTGTCGATCGGTGCCGCGGGCGCCGAACGCCAGGTCACCAACGTCGCCGCCGGCACCGCCAGCACCGATGCGGTCAACCTGGGTCAGTTGCAGGCCTCCGAAGAGGGCGCACTGCGCTACGACCTCAACGGCGACGGCAGCGTCAACTACGCAAGTGCGACGCTCGGCCAGTCCGGCACCGCCACCACGCTGCGCAACCTCGGCCCGGGCCAGATCAGCGCGGCCAGCAGTGAAGCAATCAACGGTGCGCAGTTGTTCGCGGCCAACCAGACGGTGGCCACCCACCTCGGCGGCGGCGCTGCAGTGGATGCCAATGGCGTGGTCACCGCGCCGACCTACACGCTCAACAACGTCGCCGCCAATGGCACGGTCAGCCAGGGCAGTTACAACGACGTCGGCACGGCCTTTGATGCGGTCAGCAATTCGCTGGCCAATGTGGCCGAGCAGACCGATGACCTGGACGCACGCGCCGTGAAGTACGACGTGGACGGGAGTGGCAACGTGGTCGATACCGTGACCCTCAGCGGTACCGGCGGTGCACCGGTGAAAGTCACCAACGTGGCCGCTGGCAGCATCCTTGCGGGCAGCAGCGATGCCATCACCGGCGACCAGCTGTTCAGCACGCACCAGACGGTGGCCAGCTACTTCGGTGGCAGCACCGTGTACAACGGCAGCACCGGGCTGTGGACCGCGCCGACCTTCAACATCTCCACCATCGCCACCGATGGCACCATCACCGGCAACGACTACAGCAACGTCACCGCTGCGTTCTCTGCAGTGGACGGCTCGCTGCGGGTGCTCAACCAGCGCATCAGCAGCGGCGGTGGCAGCCCGTACCTGGCGGTCAACTCCACGGCTGCCGCAGCCACGGCCACCGGTGCCGAAGCACTGGCGGTCGGCCCACAGGCCAGCGCAGCCGGTGCGGGCAGCGTAGCGGTCGGCAACGGTGCCAATGCCAGCGCAGGCAACAGTGTTGCGCTGGGTGCCGGTTCGGTGGCCAGCGTCGGTGCGCAGACCGGCTATACCGGTGCCTATGGCCAGGCCGGCGCCAGCAACTCGTCCGGTGAGGTGGCGGTGGGCAGCAGTGGCAGCGAGCGCAAGATCACCCACGTGGCCGATGGCTCCGACGACCACGATGCGACCAACGTCGGCCAGCTGAAGAACGGCGTGAACTACGCCATCGACCAGTCCAAGGCCTACACCGACCAGAAGATCCAGAACATCACCAACGTTGCCGGCAGCTTCCGCGCCAACAACAGCAACAACCTGGCCGATCCGGCCGCCACCGGCGCCAACTCCGCCGCGGGCGGTGCCGGCTCCACTGCGGCCGGGGCCAACTCGACCGCATTGGGCAACGGCTCGCAGGCGCAGGCAGACAACTCGGTGGCGCTGGGTGCGGGCTCGGTCGCCAACCGCGCCAATACGGTGTCGGTGGGTGCAGCCGGTGCCGAACGCCAGGTGGTCAACGTGGCCGATGGTTCGCAGGCGACCGATGCGGTCAACGTGCGCCAGCTGCAGGCTTCGCAGCAGGGCACGATCCGCTATGACACCACCACCAACGGCACCACCAACTACAACAGCGTGACCCTGGGCAGCACCAGCAGCGGCCCGACCACGGTGCGCAACGTCGCTGCCGGCACCGCCGGTACCGACGCGGTCAACGTTGACCAGCTGAAGTCGGGCATGGCGCAGACCCTGGACTGGTCCAAGGCCTACACCGATGAGCGCATGGGCGGCTTCGAACGCGACCTGCGCAAGACCGACAACCGCGCCTCGGCCGGTATCGCCTCGGCGATGGCAACCGCGTCGCTGCCGCAGCCCAGCGAGGCTGGCCGCAACATGGCCTCGATCGCCGCCGGCAGCTACAACGGCGAATCCGGCGTGGCCCTGGGCATCTCCGGTGTCTCCGAGGGCGGTCGCTGGATCTACAAGTTCAGTGGTTCCACCAACAGCCGCGGCGAGGCCGGTGTGGCCGTCGGTGCCGGCATCCAGTGGTGATCACCTGCGCCGGGTCGCATTCGCGGCCCGGCGCAGCGGGCAACGTCTACAGGGGGAATGACATGAAACCGCATCGCATCGCTCGCAGTGGCCGCGTCGCCGCCACGCTGGGCCTGATCCTGGCCGCGGGGCTGCTGGTTGCCTGCCGCAGCCACGCACCGGCCGCCGACGGCCCCGCCGACAGCACCGCCGTCACCTTCCCGGAGGCCAGCAAGGCATCGCTGAAGGAAGGCATCTATCCGGATATCGCCGACCTGCGCCGGTTCGCACCGGGCATGAGCAAGCGCCAGCTGTACACGTTGCTCGGCACCCCGCACTTCAACGAAGGCATGTGGGGCGTGCGCGAGTGGAACTACCTGTTCAACTTCCGCACCGCACAGGGCGCGGAGTACTTCACCTGCCAGTTCCAGGTGCGCTTCGACAACAAGGGCATCGCCCAGGGCGGCTACTGGAAGCCTGAATCGTGCGCAGCGGTCCTCGACCCGCCGCGTCCGCCGCCACCGCCGGCGCCGGCGCCCTTGCCGGAGCAGCCGCTGCGGCTGGCTGCCGATGCACTGTTCGGCTTCGACAGTGCCGTACTCAGCGCCAGCGGCCAGCAGGCCGTGCAGGGTGTACTGGCGCAGGTGCGTGAGGCCAGCCAGGTGCAGTCGATCCAGGTGGTCGGCTACACCGACCGCATCGGCAGCGCTGCCTACAACCAGACGCTGTCGCAGCGACGTGCCGAGGCGGTGCGCATGGCGCTGGTACAGGGCGGCGTATCCGCGGCGAGCATCAGCGCTGAAGGGCGGGGTGCGGCCGAACCGCTGGTGCAGTGCGACCAGCGCAACCGGCGCGAACTGATCGCCTGCCTGGCGCCCAATCGTCGGGTGCAGATCGCGGGCGTGGCCCGATCGCACTGAATCCCCGCGCCGGGGCGTGCCCCGGCATCCCGAGTCCCCCCTGTTCTGCCGGCAGGACGTGGAAACGTCTCCCCCGTTTTCCACGCCTGCCGGTGGGCAGGTTTCTTCCCTGGTGCACCTGATGAATGCCCAATTCCTGCCCTTGTCCATGAAGACGGAAGCCACTCTCAGCGTGTACGGCCAGCTCGGCAACCATGCGGTCGTGCGCATTCCCGGGCGCCGGCTGCCGGGCCTCATCCTGCAGGCCGACACCGTTGCCGGCTTCCTCACCCAGCTGCAGGAAGCACAGGCGTGCCTGCGCAGCGGCCGCGCGCAGCGTGCCGACGCCGAGCTGGACATGCTGGTCGACATGCTCGAGCAGTGGTACGCGCTCATCGAATCGCGCCTGGCCGATGCCGGCGAGGCCTTGTAGAGAAACAGGGGACGGAGGGGATCAAGTCGTTTCCCGCACAACCGGGGCATGAACGACTTGATCCCCTCCGTCCCCTTTTCTGTTGCTATGCGCGGGCGCGGATCATCCAGCAGGCGGTTTCCACCCGCACACGGTCACCGTCGATGAACGGTGCGAACGCGGTCAGCGCCTGCTGCAGCAGCGCTTCGGCGCGTGCGGCCGGCAACGCACGCAGGGCCAGACCCACAGGTCCGAGCTGGCCGACGTAGCTGGCCAGCGCATCACGGCTGAGGAAACAGGTCAGGTCCAGCGGCGCGATGTCCACGTCCTGCCATCCGGCACGCTGCAGCAGCCGGCGCACCCGTTCGCCATCGGCGAAAGCGAACTGCCCCGGTGCACCCGGTACCCGCGCCGGCAGCACCAGCTGGTCTGCAAGGGCGCGCTCGGCGGTGGTCATGAACGGATTTTCCTGGGCGCTGCGCCAGGCGATGCAGCGCAGGCCCGCGCCCGTTCGGGCGGCACGGTGCAGGTTGGCGAAGGCGGCCTGCGTGTCCTCGAAGAACATCACCCCGAAGCGCGACTGGATCCAATCGTAGCGCGCCGTTGCGAAGGGATGGCGCTGGGCATCGGCAACGATGAAGTCGATCCCGCGCCCGATCGCGGCGGCGCGCTGGCGGGCCAGGTCAAGCATCGGTGCGGAGATGTCCACGCCCGTGCAATGGGCGTCAGGGCTTGCTGCGGCGGCGCTCAGCGTACTGGCGCCGGTGCCGCAGCCCACGTCCAGCAGTTCCGTGACGGTAACCGGCAGCTCGTCGCGCAGGGCATCGGCCATCGGTTGGAACAGGCCGTCCAGCAGGGTCTGCTGCGCGACCCAGTTCTCGCCGGCGGCGCCGTTCCAGAGCGTGTTCTGATCGAGCGGGAGTGAATCGTCCATGGGCTTGCCTTGCGCGGGGAGTGCGACCATGGTGGCGCTTGAAGCCCACTTGAGGTCAAGCACGATGCAGGAACTGGATATCGGTGAGGTGGTCCGCCGCAGTGGCGTACCGGCCTCGACGCTGCGCTACTACGAGCAGCTCGGCCTGTTGCAGGTGCTGGGGCGTCGCGGCCTGCGCCGGCAGTACCACGAACAGGTGCTGGATCGGCTGGCACTGATCGGCCTGGGACAATCGGCAGGCCTGTCGCTGCAGCAGATCGGCGCAGCGATGCCGCAGGGGGCAGGGCTTGCACTGGATCGCACGGCATTGCTGGCCCGGGCCGATGCGCTGCAGCGGCAGATCCGCAGATTGCAGCGGGCGCAGGATCGGCTGCGGCGGGCTGCCGCCTGTCCACACGCCGAGGATGCTCGGCGCTGCGCCTCGTTCCGCAGGTTGCTGCGAGCGCAGCAGCACGTAGCGCGCGGATGAACCGCCGACACCCGCTCAATCGCGGGTGCTGACTTCCCAGGTGGCATGCAGCACGCCCGGCACCTGTTCCATCCGCGCCAGCACCACGTCCAGTTCGTCGGCGCTGACCGCGGTGCTGACCAGCACTGCGATCACATCAGTGGGCGCATCGGCGTGCTCCACCAGTTGCACGTCGCCAACGGGGTACTGCGCGGCTTCCAGCGCATCGACCAGGCGCTCGCGCACGCGCGGCACCGCGTCGGCATCCACGTTCAGGCGCACTTCGTAGGTCGCTTCGCTGGCGGCTTCGTTGATCGGGATCCGGTTGATCGCGTTCACCAGTGGCCGCAGCAGGGTATTGCCGGCGATGATCAGTACGGTCAGCAGCACGCCTTCGGCCAGCATGTCCGCGCCGGTGCAGCTGCCCACGGCAGCCGAGCACCACAGCGTCGCGGCGGTGTTCAGGCCGCGCACGTTCATGCCTTCCTTCATGATCACGCCGGCGCCGAGGAAGCCGACGCCCGAGACGACGTAGGAGATGACCCGCACGGCCTCGGCGCTGCCGGCGATGCGCATGCCCAGGTCAACGAAGGCGGCAGCGCCGACAGCCACCAGCACGTTGGTGCGCAGGCCAGCGGTGCGTTGCCGGTACTGGCGTTCGGCGCCGATCAGGGTGCCGAGCACGAACGCCGCCAGCAGGCTGACCACGGTGTCGGCGAACGGGCCGGGCTGGAAGGTTTCAATGAAGCGCATGGCCGCAGTCTACCTCCCGCAGGTGACAGTAGAACCACGCCACGCGTGGAGGGGCAGGGGGCATCATCCACGCATGGCGTGGATCTACTCGTCGACGCGCTCGCCCATCATTTCGCGCTGGCGCTTGTCCAGCTCCTCCGCATAGCGCTTGCGCACGAATGCTTCAGACACCACGCCCAGCACCTGGCCATCGTCGGCCACCACCGCCAGCTCGTCGGCCTGGGTCTGGTCGAACCGCTGCATCACGCTCACCACGTCGGCGCTGGCGGCAAGGGCCACGTCGCGGTTCTCGGCGAACGTACCTACGACGTCCTCGGGCTTCACGCCGTCGCCGAACAGGCGCGGAATCTGCACGATGCCAGCGTAGTGGCCTTCACTGTCGATCAGGATTACCCGGCTGCCCGAGCCCAGCGGGAAGCGCTGGCGGAAGGCGGCGGCATCGAGGTCGGCCGGGGCGGTGGCCACACCCTTGCGCATCATCCGCCCGGCATTGAGGTTGTGCACCCAGCCGATGTCACGCGCGCTCTTGATGGTTTCCCCGCGCAGGTGCATGCGCCAGGTCGAGAAGGAATAGCCGAACCACTGCCGCACCAGGGTGCTGGACACCAGCACGGCGCTCATCACCACGCTGGTCAGCAGGAAGTCGTGGGTGCCTTCCAGCACCAGCATGGCCATGGTCATCGGCGCGCCAACCACCGCCGCGGCCAGTGCAGCCATGCCTGCCAGCGCTGCCGACGTGGCGTCGACCACCGGGACGCCGGTGGCCATCGCCAGCAGCCCGGCAAACAGCGTGCCGACCAGGGTGCCCATGAACAGCGAGGCGAAGAACAGGCCGCCGCGGAAACCGAAGCCCAGCGAAATGCCGGAGGCCAGGCATTTCAGCGTCAGCAGCCCGCCGATCCAGATCAGCGGCAGATGGGTGGTCAGGTCCAGGTGCAGCGCTCCGTGGCCGGACGACAGTACCTGCGGGCTGGCCAGTGCCAGCGGAATCAGCAGCAGGCCGCCCACCACCGGGCGCCCCCACAACGGCAGCGGGCTGCGCTTGACCGTGCCTTCGATGGAGGCGATCAGGCGCATCACCACGATGCCGACCATCGCACAGCAGCAGCCGAGCAGGCCGTAGATCGCATAGTCGGCTGCGCGCACGTCGATGGTCGATGCCGCCGGCAGCAGATAGGCGTCCACGCCGGCCTGGTCGGCAACGAAGGCACCGGCCAGCGCGGCCACCGCAACCGGCGCCAGTGCCGCCGGCGTATAGGCACCGATGACGATCTCGAAGGCGTAGAACGCCCCGGCCAGCGGTGCACCGAAGGCCGCGGCGATCGCACCGGCCGCGCCAGCACCGACCAGGATGCGCACGTCGTTGCGGCGCAGGCGCATCACCCGCCCCAGCTGCGAACCGCTGCCGGCGCCCATCTGCGTATACGACGCCTCCAGTCCGACCGAAGCACCGCAGCCATTGGAGACCAGGGTCTGGGTCAACACGATCAGGTTGTCGCGCATCGACATGCGGCCGCCATGCAGTGCATTGGCTTCCACGGCATCCAGCAGGGGGCGTTTCAGGCGCGTGGCAGCCAGGCTGACCAGGCCCACCACCAGGCCACCCAGCGGCAGCACCAGCAGGGCAGTCCAGGTCAAAGCGGGCAGCGAGCTCAGGCGCATGCCCTCGTCCAGCCCATACAACGCCGTCTGCAGGGTGCGTGCCAGCCCAGCCTGCAACAGGGTCAGGCCGCCGGCGATCAGCCCGACCACCAGCGCCAGGGCGATGAACCACAGGTCGCTGCCGCGCAGGCGCAGGCGCAGGCCCTGGAAGGCCAGATGCAGGCGCGATGGCGAAGCGGTGGAGGACATGGTGGCGGCATGATACGCCGCCACCGTGAGCGCTACCGTCACCGCATCAGGCGGTTGCCATGCTCAGAAGCGGTAGCGGCCCTGCACGTAGAACGTGCGCGGCGCGGCCACCATGCGCCCGGCGTTGCCATCCACGTTGCGGGTGTACCAGCGCTTGTCGGCCAGGTTGTTCACGCCCACCGCGACCTCGCTGTCGGCCAGCCAGGGCAGCTGCCAGGCGGCCTGCGCGTTCCACAGGCGTACGCCGGGTACACGGCCTACGCGCGCGTCGGCGGCTTCTTCCCAGGTGTTGGCGGCATCGGAGAACTGGCCGCTCTGGTGGGTGCTGGACACGTTGAAGGTCCAGCCGGCCAGCGCATAACGGGCGCCGACGCTGTCGGTATCGCGCGCGTAGAACGGCACATCGAGGCCGCGGTTGTCGCCGGACTGCTGGATGGCCTTGGTCCAGGTGTAGTTCGCGTACAGTTCCAGCCCGGCCAGCGCGCTGCTTTCGGCAAAGCGGTACTCGATCGCGCTTTCCACGCCCTTGTGGTCGGTGGCGCCGATGTTCTGGAAGGTGGGCGGGGTGATGCCCGGCACCTGCAGGATCTGGTTGTCGAAGCGCATCTTGAACACGGTCACTTCCGCACGCAGCCCGCCATCCTGCCAACGCGCGCCCAGCTCGGTGGTCCTGGCGATTTCCGGGTTCAGCGGGTTGGTCGCGCTCTGCGAGTTCAACTGGATGTTCTGCACCGGCCCGAACGAGGTGGTGTAGTTGCCGAACACGGTCAGCTGCGGGGTCAACAGGTAGGCGACGTTGAGCGAGGGCAGGGCCTTGTCGTTGCGGCTGCTGAAGGTCGCGCCGCCGCCGGCCTGGCGGCGGTCCATGTCGATCCACTCCATGCGCACGCCGGGCGTGATCCGCCACTGACCGATGGCGATGCGGTCATCAACGTAGAACGAGTGCGCATCGGTGGCGTTGTCGAAGCGGGTGGCCGCGCCGGTCGCACCGGTACGGCGGGTAACGGTGTAGCTGCGGTCGTTGCCGCGCTCGCGCAGGAAGCGGTAGCCGGCGGTGATGTCGTGCACGCTGCTGCCCCAGTGCAGGCGCTGGGTGTAGCGTGGCTCGATGCCGAGCACACGGTAGTCGCGCGGCTGCACCGTGATCTGTGTGTTGGCCGCGTTGATCAGCGAACTGGCCCGGTTGCTTTCGTTGTAATACGCCAGCACCTCGAACTCGCTGTTCTCCGACAGCGTGTTGGTGTAGCCCAGGTCGATGCCGGTGCGATGGCCCTTCCAGAAGTCGGACGGGCGGGTGTTCTGGAACGGATCGGCCTGGTACTGGGCGCGGGTCAGGCCGCCCGGAGTCAGGGAGCGCACGTCGTAGTACGACAGCTTGGCGCGCAGTTCCTGCTGTGCGTCGATGGCATAGGCGAACTTCAGCGCCAGATCATCGAAGCGGTCATCGCTGCCCTGGCGCCAGCCGCGGCCGTCCTGCCCCGAATACAGCAGGGCCATGCCCAGGCCGTTGTCGGCGGTGCCGCCGAGGAACGCGTTGTACTGGGTGCTATCGCCGCCGCCGTGATCGTAGGCGCTGTAGCGCACGCCGGCCTCGCCGTGCAGGCCGGGCGCAGTCGGAATCGCGCGGGTGCTGAAGTTGATGATGCCGCCGACATTCTGCGGCCCGTAGCGCACCGCACCGCCGCCGCGTACCACGTCGATCGATTCGATGTTGGCCAGGCTGGCCGGGGCGAAGGAGAGCTGTGGCTGGCCGTACGGCGCAACCGCCAGTGGCACGCCGTCCAGCAGGACGGTCGAGCGCGGCGAGTAACGGCCGGTCAGGCCGCGCACGCCGATGTTGAGCGAGACCGAGCTGCCAGCGGTGCCGGAGTTGTCGGTGACCTGCACGCCGGGAATGCGGCGCATGGCATCGCCCAGGCTGGCGGCGCCGCTGGCCTCGATGCGCTGGCGATCGACCACGGTACGCGCGCCAGCGAAGCTCTTGACGCTGTCGTGCAGGCCGGTGCCCAACCAACTGCCCGACACCTGGATGCTGTCGAGCGTGGTGGCGCTGTCCTGCGCGAGCGCGCTGGCGGCCGGAAACACGCACAGGGCGAGGGCGGCAGCCAGGGGCAGGCGGGCCGGTTGCGGGGCAGGGATAGGCATCGGTGCAGAGTGTGGAAGGTCGTAAATGAGAATTATTGCTGATTCCATTCGCCATTGGAATCGGTCCGCCGTTCAGCGCTTTGGCCCGGTGGTAAAGTGGCCGATTGCCTCCTGACCCGCTGAGAACTGCCATGTCCACTGCTGCTTTCTACCCCGTCGGTACCCCTGGCCAGCCGTGGGGCGTTGCGGAAAGGGAGCAGTGGCGTGCGCGCCAGCAGCGCCTGCGCCGTTACGACGAGGAGGTGCTGCCGCGCATCGATGCACTGGCCGGGCATTTCGACAAGGTGGCCTACGGCCAGCTCGACTATGCAGGCGAGACCTACACCCTGTTCGCCCTGCGCAGCCGCGACTGGAACCCGGCGTTGCCGGCCGCGCTGGTGACCGGCGGCGTGCATGGTTACGAGACCAGTGGCGTAATGGGCGCGCTGGAGTTCCTCGAAAAACATGCCGCCCACTACGCCGGCAAGGCCAACCTTCTGGTCGCGCCGTGCGTGAATCCGTGGGGCTTCGAGCGCATCAACCGTTGGAACTTCGATGCGATCGACCCGAACCGCAATTTCCGCGCTGACGGCCCGGCCCGTGAATCGACGGCGCTGATCGAACTGATCGCACCGTTGAAGGGCCAGTTCGTGCTGCACATCGACCTGCACGAAACCACCGACAGCGACGAGAGCGAGTTCCGTCCCGCACTCGCCGCGCGCGATGGCAAGCCGTTCGAACCGGGCCTGATTCCCGATGGCTTCTACCTGGTGGACGACAGCGGGAATCCGCAGCCGGCCTTCCAGCAGGCCGTGGTCGCCGAAGTGGAGAAGGTGACCCATATCGCACCGGCTGACGACAAGGGCGAGATCATCGGTTCTCCGGTGGTCGCGCATGGTGTGATCGAGTACGCGCTGGTGCCGCTGGGCCTGTGTGCGGGCATCACCGGGGCGAAGTACACCACCACCACCGAGGTCTACCCGGACAGCCCCCGCGCGACGCCGCAGCAGTGCAACGACGCGCAGGTGGCGGCGGTGTGCTCGGCGCTGGATTACGCGCTCGCCCATCGTTGATCGGTAGTGCCGGCCGCTGGCCGGCAACCACGGGGCAAGGGGATGCCGGCCAGCGGCCGGCACTACCTCACCCCAACGCCTCGGCCCACCACAACGCTGCCGGCCCCGGTGGCGTATCGCGGCGCCACACCAGGTCGCTGTGGATGCGCCTCGGCCAGCCCGGCACGCGCAGTTCCAGCAGGCGGCCCCGGTCGTAGCGCTGCACCAGCGCACGCGGCAGCTCGGCCCAGCCGATGCCGTCCTCGGCCATCTCCATCACCATCAGGTAGTCCGACGCGGTCCATGCCGGCCCACTGATCGGCGGTGCGTGGTCGACCTGCGCACTCAGCCGCACCTGCCGATGCCGGGCCAGTTGCGCCGCTGCGCGCACGCCGGCCTGCGCCAGCGGATGGTCGCTGGCCACGTACACCGCCAGTTCGCTGTGGTGGGCCAGGGGCTGGGCCACCAGCGCATCGGGGTACTGCGCCTGGCGCGGCAGCAGGCCCAGCCCGGCGCGGCCAGCATCCACCAGTTCCAGCACGTCGCGCCCCTCGGCATCCAGCCATTCCAGCTCGATCTCGGGAAATGCCTCGGCAAACCGCTGCAGCACACGTTGCGCCGGATCGAGCTGGTAGACATCGGAGAACACCACGGTCAGACGTGGCTCCACGGGTGCGGCCAGGCGCACGCTGAGTTGCTGCAGGCGCGCGTCGGCGGCAAGGATTTCCTGCGCGTGGCCCAGCACCTGCCGGCCGGCGTCGGTCAACTGCGGATAGCGGCCGCTGCGGTCGAACAGAACCATGCCCAGGTCCGCTTCCAGATGGGCAATGGCAGTGCTGACCGTGGACTGGGTCTTGCGCAGCCGGCGGGCGGCCGCCGAGAACGAGCCCAGCGCGGCGGCCTCGACGAAGGCCTGCAGGGATTCGGGAGAATAGGGCATTGATCCATCGCTCCTGTCGATGGAATCCATTTTGATACCACCGTAAAAGACGATGATACTGGCCGCCGTCGCCCCTTGTCTGCGGGGGCGTTCCGGATCATCCACGCACGGCGTGGATCTACTGATGACGGGGCGCGGTCCCCGTCGCGCAAGGAGCTTCACATGTCCCGTACTGTTCCCGCCCGTGGCGCCTTCGTCGCCTGGGCCTGCCTGACCGTGGCGATCGTCGCCGAAGTGGTCGGCACGTCCTTCATGGCCCATGCCGCCCGCGATGGCGGCTGGACCGGCTATGTGGTGATGGCCGCCGCGCTGGCGCTGTCCTATTACTTCCTGGCGCTGTCGGTGCGCCGCATCGCCGTCGGCGTGGCCTATGCGGTGTGGGAAGGCCTCGGCCTGACCCTGCTGACCGTGGTCGGCATCAGCGTGTTCGGTGAGAGCCTGTCGCTGCAGCAGCTGGCCGGTCTGGTGCTGGCGGTGGTCGGCATCGTCTGTGTCACCCTCGGGGAGGCGCACTGATGAACTTGATGGCCTTGTTTTTCGTGATCTGCTCGGCGCTGATCGATGTGGCCGCCAACATGATGGTGGCCAAGTCCGATGGCTTCCGTCGCTGGCGTTGGGGTGTCGGCGCCATCGTGCTGGTCTGGATCGCCTTCGCCCTGCTGGGCCAGGCCGTGCGCTACATGGACCTCGCGACCGCCTATGCGATGTGGGGCGCGATCGGCGTGATCGGTACGGCCACCTGCGGTCGCCTGCTGTTCGGCAACCGCCTGCGCCCGATCGGTTGGATCGGCATCGGCCTGGTCACGGCGGCCGTGCTGCTGCTCAGTACGGCGTGATCCCGGCTTGATTGCGGCGATCAGTGAGGTGGCCGACACTTGGGCTTTCCCGCAACGGAGTGCCCGCATGTTCAGTCACGTCACCGTCGGAACCAACGACATGGCGGCTTCCCGCCGCTTCTACGATGCCTTGTTCACTGCCATCGGCGGTCGCGCAGGCGTGTTCGATGACGAGGGCAAGCTGGTCTATATCAAGGATGGACGGATGTTCATGGTCATCCCGCCCATCGATGGCGAGGCGGCGTGCCATGCCAACGGCGGCACCATCGGCTTTGCGCTGGCAGACCCGCAGGCGGTGCATGCCTGGCAGGAAGCGGGGGTCGCCCACGGCGGTACCGCGGTGGAAGACCCGGCCGGCGTGCGGCACAAGGCCGGGCGCCAGTTGTACCTGGCCTACCTGCGTGATCCCGACGGCAACAAGCTGTGCGCCGTGCATGTGATGGGGTGAATCGTCGGTGCCGGACGCGGCGTGTCGTAATCGGACCAAAGTGACAACGCCGCCCGGCACGCCCGCCGGTCTGCAGGCGCGCGCGTAGCACGGAAATCCAGCCGATCGTGCCTGCGCGATGCCACGACTTCATCCTGTGTCCACTGCGATTCAGCCAGAATCGGTCGGCTTACTCTTTGATCGATCCGGAGATGGCTGCCCATGGAAGCACTGGAGCCTCAACATCAGCCGGTGCGAACCCTGCGGCCCGTCTTCGCCTTCGCGGCGATCGTTGTCGTTGCCTTCGCACTGTTCGTCAGCCTGTATCCGATCGGCGCCGGTCGCCTGCTGGTCAAGGCGCAGGACTGGGCCGCGCTCAACGTCGGCTGGTACTACCTGCTGGCGATGACCCTGTACCTGGTGTTCGTGGTCGGCGTGGCGCTGTCCAAGTACGGCGGCATCAAGCTCGGTGCCGACCATGACGAACCGGAGTTCAGCTACCTCTCCTGGGCCGGCATGCTGTTCGCAGCAGGCATCAGCATCACCCTGTTCTTCTTCTGCGTTTCCGAGCCGCTGACCCACTACCTCCAGCCGCCGCAGGGTGATCCGGCCGCGGGCGAGGCCGGTGCGCGCCAGGCCATGCAGCTGCTGTTCCTGCACTGGGGGCTGCATGGCTGGGGTGTGTTCGCGCTGGCGGCGATGGCGATGGCCTATTTCGCCTACCGGCACAACCTGCCTTTGGCATTGCGCTCGGCGCTGTATCCGCTGATCGGCAAGCGCATCAATGGCCCCATCGGCTATACCGTCGACGCCCTGGGCATCGTCGCCACCGTGTTCGGCATCGGCGCGGACATGGGCTTTGGCGTGCTGCATCTCAACGCTGGGCTGTCGCACCTGTTCAACGTGCCGCACTCGAACATGGTGCAGATCCTGCTGGTGGTGGCGATGATGGGCGCGGCGGTCGCAGTGGCCGTGTCCGGCGTGGAGAAGGGCGTGCGCTGGATGGCCAACATCAACATGCTGCTGGCGATCGCGCTGGTGCTGTTCATGCTGTGCGCCGGTCCCACGCAGTACCTGCTCAGCACGCTGATGCAGAACCTGGGTGACTACCTGGGCAGCGTGGTGGGCAAGAGTTTCGACGTATACGCCTATGGCGGCCGGCCGGAATGGCTGGGCGGCTGGACGGTGTTCTACTGGGCCTGGTGGATCGGCTGGGCGCCGTTCGTCGGCCTGTTCATCGCGCGCATCTCGCGCGGCCGTACCATCCGCGAGTTCGTGTTCGGCGTATTGCTGATCCCGCTCGGCTTCACCCTGGCGTGGCTGTCGATCTTCGGCAACAGCGCGCTGGACCAGGTGCTGCACCATGGCCAGCAGCAGTTGGCGCAGCTGGCGGTGGATGACCCACCGACGGTGCTGTATGCGTTGCTGGATGGCTACCCGTGGAGCAAGGCGGTGATCGGGGTGACCGTGCTGGTCAGCTTCATCTTCTTCGTGACGTCGGCCGATTCCGGGGCGGTGGTGCTGTCCACGCTGTCCTCGCATGGCGGTGCGCCGGAGGACGATGGCCCGCGCTGGCTGCGCGTGTTCTGGGGCACGGTGATCGCGGTGCTGACCGCCGGCCTGCTGCTGGCCGGCAGCATCGATGCCCTGAAATCAGCGGTGGTGCTGGCGTCGTTGCCGTTCTCGGCGGTGCTGCTGTTGATGATGTGGGGCCTGACCCGCGCCTTCAGTGACGAGTCGCACCGCAAGCGCGCGCAGCAGTTCAGGCCATCGCCGCTGATCGGCGATGACCGCCACCACCAGGGCTGGCGCCAGCGCCTGACCCAGGCCATGCACTTCCCGGTACGCGACCAGGTGTACCGCTTCATGGATGACACGGTGAAGCCGGCGATGGAGGCGGTGGCCGAGCAGCTGCGCGAGCAGGGCTGGGACGTGCAGACGCGGTTCGAAGCGGGCGACATGGAGCTGTCGGTCAACCACGGCGAGCAGCAGGACTTCCAGTACCGGGTGATCCTCAGTGGCTACCTGACCCCGTCCTTCGCCGCGCAGCAGCTGCGCAACCAGCGCTACTACCGCGCCGAAGTGCATCTGTACGAGGGTAGCCAGGACTACGACCTGGTCGGCTACAGCCGCAAGCAGATCATCAACGACATCATCAGCCAGTACGAACGGCACCTGCAGTTCCTGCACCTGAGCCGTTGATGCAGCCACGCCGGGCATGGCCATTGCCTTTGGAGGGGGCGGACCGTTGGTCCGCACCCTCCTGTTCAATCAGAACCGGTAGCGCGCGCCCAGCGAAACGAACTGCCCGCGCAGGTTGTACTGGCTGATGTCGAAGCCACTGGAACCGCCGGCGGGATCGAACGGCGGGTCCTTGTCGGTCAGGTTCAGCACCGACAGCGACAGCGTGGTCTTCGGAATGCCTTCATAGGCCACGTACAGGTCCAGCTGGTGGTATGGCTTGACCCGGTCGCGCAGGCCCGGATTGCTGGTGGCCGTGGCTACGCGCTGGTCATAGCCGCTCACGTACTGCAGGCTCAGCGTGCTGCTCCAGTCGCCCACCGCCCAGTTCAACGAAGTGGTGCCGCGGGTGCGTGGCAGCGCGCCATGGCGGTTGTTGCCGGCGCCGTCATAGGGCGCCTGGCCGGCCACCAGCGGCTGCTTGAAGCTGAGCAGGTGGGTCCAGCTGCCGGCCACGGTGAAGTTGCCCCAGCCGTCGGTGCGGAAGGTACGGTTGGCTTCCAGGTCGATGCCCGAGGTGGTCAGCTCGCCCTGGTTGGCGTACTGGTTGGTGATGATCTGGATGCGGCCCTGCGCATCGCGCTGCACGCGACCGGGGAACAGGCCCGGGTTGTCGACGATGAACTGCGCGCTGTCCGGCTTGACCAGGTTGTCCTGTTCGATGCGGTACCAGTCCAGGCCGATGCTGGAATCGGCATCGGGTGACCACACGGCGCCGACGTTGAGGTTGCGCGAGCGCTCGGCCTTCAGGTCCGGATTGCCGGTGCGCAGGTTGGTCACGCCGCGGCTGCCGCCGGGCTGCAGCGGATCGAACGGGTCGACCACCGAGCCGTAGCTGATGGTCTGCCCCGGTGCGATCTCCGGCAGCGACGGTGCACGGAAACCACGCGAGAACGAGCCACGCAGCAGCAGGCTGTCCAGCGGTTGCCAGCGCAGCGCGAACTTCGGCGAGAATGCCTTGCCGAAGTCATCGTAGTGGTCACCGCGGCCGGCCACCTGCAGCTCCAGGGTGCGATGCAGCGGCACACTGAACTCGGCATAGGCGGCACTGACCTGGCGCTCGCCGTCGACGATGTTGATCGCCGGGCGCAGTTCAGTACCGGACAGCACCTGCGCACTGGTGCGCGCGTCCAGCGATTCCTTGCGGAATTCCGCGCCCCAGGCGAAGCCGATCGCACCCGCCGGCAGTTCCCACAACGAGGTCGATGCCTTGACGTTGAGCGAGTGCAGCTTGTACCAGCCCGGGCGCTTGGTCTGCAGGCGCAGGTCGTCCAGTGCGCCCGGCGTGCTGGACGGATCGAGGAAGTTGTAGCTGCCGTCGCGCAGGATCTGCTGGAAGGCGTAGCGGTCAACGAAGTTGTCCACGTACTCGCGCTGCGCACTCTGCGAGGTCAGTGCGGCCACTTCCCAGTCCCAGCGTTCACCGGTGCCACGCACGCCGGCCAGGGCGCGGTAGAACACCTGGGTATTGTCCTTCAGGCGCGGGCCGAGATCGAAGAAGGTGTACTCGAACGGCAGTGGCGTGCTGCCCGGATTGTTCGGATGGCCGACCGGCAGGACAGCGGCGATATCGGTCAGCGTACCGGTGGCGGGATTGTAGGCACGCAGGCCCGGGCCGACCGTCAGCGGGGCGCTGAAGATCTGGTCGGCCTTGTTGTGGCTGTACAGCACGTCGGCGAAGGCTTCGACGCTGTCACTGAAGCGATAGGTCGCGCTCAACGATGCCTGCAGGCGCTCGGCGCCGGGCTGCAGGGTCTTGAACGGCTGCGCGTTGAAGGCGCAGGCCTGGCCGGGCAGGGTACTGCCGAAGTCGCTGTAGGGACGCAGCTCGCTGCCCTCGGGGCAGGGCGAGAACGGCTGCGGTGCGCGCGGATTGGACAGCCAGTTGCCACCGGCGGTGGACCAGCCGGCGAGGCGGCCACCGGGCTTGTCGCGGAAATCGCCGTCGCGGGTGTACGCGCGCTGGTCGGCGTCGAGGCGGTCGCGCTTGAGCAGGTCCAGCCCGAACAGCACGTTCCAGCCTTGCTGCTCGAGGTCACCGAAGCCGGCCAGCAGGTTGGCCTTGCGCTCGTTCAGGCCGCCCTGGGTGGCGGTGCCGAAACCACCGCCCACTTCCACGCCCTGGAAGTCGCGACGCAGGATGATGTTGATGACGCCGGCGATGGCGTCCGAGCCGTACACCGCCGAGGCGCCATCCTTCAGCACTTCGATGCGCTCGACCGCGCTGATCGGCAGCGCATTGAGGTCGACGAAGGTGTCCTGGGTGTTGAGCGCAAAACCGAAGTTGGCCACGCGGTAGCCGTTGACCAGTACCAGCGTGTTCTTCGGTGACAGCCCGCGCAGGCCGATCGAGGCCGATCCCGCAGCGAAGCTGCCGGTGTACTGCTCGTCGAAACTGTTGCCGGCGTTGGCCGACAGGTTGCGCAGCACGTCGGTAAGGGTGGAGCGGCCGGTCTGCAGGATCTGCTCGCGGGTGACGATCTGCACCGGATTGGGACCGGCGGTGTCGCTGCGCTTGATGTTCGAGCCGGTCACCAGCACGGTGCCGAGGGTGGTGCTGTCCTTGCCGGTGTCGGCGGTTTCAGCGGCGCCGGCGTTGCCAGCGACGAGGGCCAGCGCGACCGCGCTGGAAAGCAGGGTGGTGCGATACATGGAAGCGACTGCGCCAAACGGTGGAGGAGCCGTCAGTACCGCACGCGGGTGAGTGCGCCTTCCAATGACGAAAGCGCATTCAGTTATACATCACAGGTTCTTAACGAAAGTCGGCGGCCTCGGTGCGGCAGACCATCCCGGTGGGTGCGGACCGTTGGTCCGCACGGGCAGACCATCCCGGTGGGTGCGGACCGTTGGTCCGCACACTCCTGCAGGGTCAGAGCCCTTTCCTTTCGGAAAGGGATCCGACCCCGTGGGCATCACGCGCGCAGCAGCACCTTGCCATTGCGGCCCGAACCGGCGCCGGCTTTCGCCGCCTGGGCGATGTCGTCCAATGCGAAGATCTGCTCCACCGGCAGGGTCAGTTCACCCCCGGCCGCACGCTTCAGCAGTTCACCCACCAACCGCCGCTTGTCTTCCACCGCCATTGCCTGGCTGACCTTGCTGCCCCAGAAGCCCTTCACCGTGGCTTCCTTGTAGATCAGGCCGCCGGCGGGAATGCGCATCGGTTCGCCGCTCATCACACCGAAAGAGACCAGGGTGCCGTGGTGGCCGAGCAGGTCGACCAGGTCGCCGCTGGCATCGCCACCGATGGAGTCGACTGCAGCAGCGGCCTGCGCTTCGCCGGTGGCTTCGCGCACGCGGTCCTTCCAGCCGTCCACCGAGGTATCGAACACGTGATCGATGCCCAGTGCCTGCAGTTGCGCCACGGCCTCGGCATTGCGCACCAGGTTGGCCACGTGCACCCCGCGCGCCCTTGCGAGCATCGCCAGCGATTTGCCGACGGCACCGTTGGCGGTGTTCTGCACGATCCACTGGCCCTGCTCGACGTGCAGGAATTCCAGCAGCATCAACGCGCTCAGCGGCATGGCGATCAGCTGTGCGGCCATTTCATCGGCGATCGCGTCCGGCATCGGGATCACCATCCGCGCCGGTGCGATGAACGCCTCGGCCCATGTGCCGTGCACCGAGGCGGCGGCAACCCGCTGGCCAATCTGCAGGCCGTCGACGCCTTCGCCGAGCGCATCGACCACGCCCAGTGCTTCGCTGCCGCCGATCGCCGGCAGCGTCGGCTTGTAGCCATACAGGCCACGCACGGTCAGCAGATCGTGGTTGTGGATCGAGGCCAGCACGGTGCGGATGCGTACTTCGCCGGGACCGGGTTCGGGCAGGGGGGCATCGGCAACGGCGAGGACCTGGGCTGGATCGCCGAAGGAGGAGTACAGGGCAGCGCGCATGGGCGGTGTTCCAATGAAAGTTGACGTTGTACCGAACTGGGGATGCGCTCGGCGTCGACAAGGCCGCGCACGTGCAACACGGCATCCTGCGACCGATGGTCGCGTTGGCGCGCGATCACCGCATCTTGTGTTGACGGCTCGGAATATCCCCACTATGTTGTGGCTGTCACTCCCGGTCAGCCGCCGCCGCCGGACATGCAGCAAACGTCCCGCGGCCCGCCCCTGAAGGCTTGCCGTGTCGACGCGGCCGCCACCGTGCGGACGCAGGTCGCCCCCACGGCCCGGATACCGGCCGCAGGCGCAGGCAGATGCCGACGACCTGTGTTCCCGCCCCTTGGCACTTCACCCGTTCGCCCCGTGCGCCGGTATCGCGTGCAGGGCCGCCATGGCATCGGGCGCCGACGCGCGCACGAGCCTGGAGTTCCACCACCATGACCGACAGTACCTTCCGCGTGGCCGACCTGGCCGGCGCCGGCGACGCCCTGCGCGCCAGCGGCGAGCGCGTACCGACCTGGATCACCAAGGAAGCCGGCAATCGTCGCCTGCCGTTCGATGCGGCGCGCCTGCTGCGCAGCATCGATACCATCCACGCCGAGCTGCCGCAGCTGGATGTGGCCGACTATCGCCGCGTGGTGCTGGCGATGGTCGAGCGCAAGCCCAGCATCAGTGCCGATGATCTGGTGGATCTGCTGATCCGCGAAGCGGAATCGCGCGTCGACCTTGTCGCGCCGCAGTGGGAACAGTTCGCTGCACGCCTGTACCTGCGCCGGCTGTACAAGCGCGCCAGCCGCAACCGCTTCTACGATGTCAGCCTGAAGTACGGTTCCTACGTGGGCCTGCAGGAAAGCCTGGCCGACCGCGGCATCTACAGCAATGACATCCTGCGCTGCTATTCGAAGGAAGAGCTGCAGCAGGCCGGCGAGATGATCGACCCCGAGCGCGATCGTCTGTTTGCCTACAACGGGCTGTACCTGCTGGCCACGCGCTATCTGGCTACCGATCGCAGCCGCGAGGTGTATGAGCTGCCGCAGGAACGTTGGCTGACCATTGCCCTGTACCTGATGCAGAACGAGGGCGGGGCTGGTGAGAGCGGCCGCGTGCGCCGCATGCAGCTGGTGGGCGAGGCGTACTGGGCGTTGTCCAACCTGTACATGACCGTGGCCACGCCGACCCTGGCCAATGCCGGCAAGGTCGGCGGCCAGCTGTCGAGCTGCTTCATCGACACGGTGGACGACAGCCTGCAGGGCATCTATGACTCCAACACCGATATCGCCCGCGTATCCAAGCACGGTGGGGGCGTGGGTGCGTACCTGGGGTACGTGCGCAGCAGTGGCGCGCCGATCCGCGGCGTGCCCAACTCGTCCGGCGGCGTGGTGCCGTGGATCAAGCAGCTCAACAACACGGCGGTGTCGGTCGACCAGCTCGGCCAGCGCAAGGGTGCAGTGGCGGTGTACCTGGACATCTGGCACCGCGACATCGAGGCGTTCATGGACCTGCGCCTGAACAACGGCGACCAGCGCCTGCGTGCGCATGATGTGTTCACCGCCATCTGCGTGCCGGACCTGTTCATGGAGGCCGTCGAGCGCCGTGCCGACTGGTACCTGTTCGATCCGCACGAGGTGAAGCAGGCCAAGGGCTGGTACCTGCAGGATTTCTACGACGAGAAGCGAGGGCAGGGCAGTTTCCGCGACCGCTACGCCGAGCTGGTGGCCGACGAGCGCATCAGCCGTCGCACGGTGAAGGCGATCGACCTGTTCAAGCGGATCATGCTCAGCCAGCTGGAAACCGGCAACCCGTTCCTGTTCTACCGCGACGAAGTGAACCGGAAGAACCCGAACAAGCATGCGGGCATGGTCTATTCCAGCAACCTGTGCACCGAGATCCTGCAGAACATGAGCCCGACGCGGATGATCCAGGAGATCGTCAGCGGCGACCAGATCGTCACCACCCGCCGCGCGGGCGACTTCGTGGTCTGCAACCTGTCGTCGATCAACCTCGGCCGTGCCATCACCGCCCCCGAGGATCTGCTGGCCAAGGATGTGCTGGAACGGTTGATTCCGATCCAGGTGCGCATGCTCGACAACGTGATCGACCTCAACGCGCTGCCGGTGCCGCAGGCCACCATCACCAACCGCAAGTACCGCGCCATCGGCCTGGGCACGTTCGGCTGGCACCACCTGCTGGCACAGCAGGCGATCCATTGGGAATCGCCCGAGGCCGAGGAACTGTCCGATCGCCTGTTCGAGCGCATCAACTTCCTGACCATCCAGGCCAGCGCGCAGCTGGCCAAGGAGAAGGGCAGCTATCCGATGTTCGCCGGCAGCGACTGGCACAACGGCAACTATTTCCGTGACCGCGATTACAGTGGCGCGGCCTGGGACAGTCTTGCGCGCGAGGTAGCGACCAACGGCCTGCGCAATGGCTGGCTGCTGGCGGTGGCGCCGAACATGAGCACCGCGCAGATCGCCGGGTCCACCGCGTCGATCGATCCGATCTACAGCGCGTTCTACTACGAGGAAAAGAAGGACTTCCGGCGGCCGGTGGCCGCGCCTGGCCTGTCGCTGGAAACCTGGCCGTACTACGAGAAGGGTGCCTACAAGGTCGACCAGTTCGCCAGCGTGCGGCAGAACGCACGCCGCCAGCGCCATGTGGACCAGTCGATCAGCTTCAACCTGTACGTGCCCAGCACGATCCGCGCCAGCACCCTGCTGGAGCTGCACCTGAGTGCCTGGCGGGAAGGGTTGAAGACCACCTACTACGTGCGCTCCAACGACATCGACATCAGCGAGTGCGAGTGGTGCTCAAGCTGATCGCTGCGCTCCAACCGCCGTAGCGCCGGGCCATGCCCGGCGAGCGCACCGCGCGGCCGCCGCACCTTACCTTCCGCCGGGCATGGCCCGGCGCTACCTCTGCAGGAAAGACCATGGCAACACCCCTGGACCGCATCAAGATCCTCGAACCGCGCCACCCCAACCGCAGCACCGGCATCATCAACGGCCGCACCAGCGGCATCCTGAACTGGAACGACATTCCGTACCCGTCGTTCTATCGCGCCTACAAGGAGCTGTCGACCAACTTCTGGATCCCCGACGAAGTGGACATGAAGGTGGATGCACGCCAGTACGGCGAGCTCAACGCGCGCGAGAAGAACGCCTACGATTCCATCATCGGCCTGCTGGCCACGCTGGATTCGCCGCAGACGCGCTTCATCTACAACGTCGCCGAGTACATCACCGATCCGGCCGCGCACGCCAACGCGGCGATCATCGGCCAGCAGGAGGTGATCCACAACGAGAGCTACAGCTACGTGCTTGCCTCGATCACCGACCTGCCCAACCAGAACCGCATCTTCGAGATCGCCCGCACCCATCCCACCATCATCAAGCGCAACGCACCGATCATGGGGGCCTATGACGATTTCATGCGCGAGAAGACCGCCGAAACCCTGCTGAAGTCGTTGATCCAGTCCTCGATCCTGGAAGGCATCAACTTCTATTCCGGTTTCGCGTACTTCTACAACATGGTGCGGCAGAACCGCATGAACGGCACCGGCAAGATCATCAGCTTCATCAATCGTGATGAGCTGGCCCACACCAAGTTCATCAGCGAGCTGATCCGCGCCATCATCGGCGAGAACCCGGAGCTGCAGACCAACGAGCTGACCGCCTACGTGCACCAGTCGTTCGAACACGCCATTGAACTGGAAACCCAGTGGTCGGCGGAGGTGCTCGATGGCATCGATGGCATCGACGTGGACGAGATGGTGCGCTACGTGAAGTACCGCGCCAACAAGATGGCCGGCATGCTCGGCATCGAGCGCCTGTACAGCGACACCACCGACAACGTGATGCCGTGGATCAAGGCCTACGCCGACAACTTCACCGAGACCAAGACCGACTTCTTCGAGATGCGCAATGCAAGCTACAAGAAGACCAACGTCGACAACGGCTTCGACGACCTCTGAGCGCGGCCCGGCGCTGCGCATCCTGATCGTGGTGGCGTCGCTCAGCGGCAACACCCGTGAGCTCGGCCGCCACATCGCCGCGCGTTGCCGGGCCGCAGGCCACGCCGTGCACTGGCAGGAGGCCGACGACCTGCGCCAGGGCCCGCCGTTGCCGGTGGATGAGGCCGACCTGGTGCTGCTGGGCTGCTGGACCGACAACGCCGGGCGCACGCCATCGGAGATGAAGGCCTGGGTGGCAGGCATCGCCGAGCGCGGCCAGCGGCCGCGGCAGGTGGCGGTGTTCGGCACCGGTGAAACGCAGTGGGGGCAGGAGTACTACTGCGGTGCGGTGCACCGGCTGATCCGCTATTTCCACAGTGGCTACCCGCCGCTGGAGATCGAACAGATGCCACATGGCCGGCGGCATGCTGCGGCCATCGATACCTGGACCGAAGCGGTCCTGGATCACTACTGGAGTACCACCGATGCAGATCATCGACGCCACCACGCCTGAGCAGTTCCAGCAGTTGCTGGCCGACCATCCACGCGTGCTGGTGGACTTCCACAAGGACCAGTGCCCGGGCTGCCGGATGCTGGACATGTCGCTGCAGCGGGTGGCCAGCGGCACTGCAGGGCAGGGCACGACCCTGCTGCGGGTGCAGCTGGAGGTGGTGGGCGAGGCGTTCTTCCGCGAGCTGGGCCTGCGGCAGACCCCTACGTTGTCGCTGTTCCTGGACGGTGACGAGCGCATGCGCATGCCGGGTTTCCAGTCGCCGCAGCAGATCGAAGCGGCCATCGCGGAGTTCCTGTAGCGCCGGTCATGCCACATCCACGCGTGGCGTGGATCTATTGCAGGTCGCCAGCGGTAGCGCCGGGCCATGCCCGGCGGATTCCCACCGCGCGGATCAACCGGCTGCGAACGTATCCACCAGCAGCTTCACGTTCAGCACCACGATGACCAGCGCGATCACCCACGCAATGCCGCCCAGCCAGCGGGGCGCCACCAGCGCGCCCATCGTCACCTTGTCGGTCACGATGCGTACCAGCGGGATGATCGCGAACGGCAGCTGCATGGACAGCACCACCTGGCTCAGCACCAGCAGCTTCACCGCGCCCTGGTCGCCGAACAGCATGATGACCACCACCACCGGAATGATCGCCAGCGCGCGGGTGATCAGCCGCCGCAGCCACGGCGGCAGGCGCAGGCGCAGGAACCCTTCCATCACGATCTGCCCGGCCAGTGTCGCGGTCACGGTGGAGTTCAGGCCGGAGGCGAGCAGTGCCACCGCGAACAATGTCGAGGCCAGGCCGACGCCCAGCATCGGTGCCAGCAACTGGTGCGCCTGCTCGATGTCTTCCACGTCGAAGCGGCCGTTGGCATGGAACACCGCCGCCGCCAGGATCAGGATGCTGGCATTGATGAACAGCGCCAGGGTCAAGGCAAAGGTGCTGTCGGTCACCGCCCAGCGCAGCGCGCTGCGACGGCCTTCATCGGTGCGTGGATAGGCACGGGTCTGCACGATGGAAGAATGCAGGTACAGGTTGTGCGGCATCACCGTGGCACCGATGATGCCGATGGCGATGTACAGCGCATGCGGATCGGTGACCACCTGCGCGCGCGGAATGAAACCGCCCAGCACCTGCATCACCGGCGGCGCGGCCAGCGCGATCTGCACCATGAAGCAGCCGAAGATCACCAGCAGCAGTGCGATCACGAAGGCTTCCAGCGCGCGGAAACCGCGGTTCATCAACAGCAGCACCAGCAGCGTGTCCAGCGCGGTGATCACCGCGCCCCACAGCAGCGGCAGATCGAACAACAGTTTCAGCGCGATGGCCGTGCCGATCACTTCGGCCAGGTCGCAGGCGATGATCGCCGCTTCGCACAACGCCCATAGCGCCAGGTTCACCGGCTTGGGGTAGCGCGCACGGCAGGCCTGCGCCAGGTCCATGCCGGTGGCGATGCCCAGCCGTGCCGACAGCGCCTGCAGGATCACCGCCATCAGGTTGGAGATCAGGATGACCGACAGCAGCAGATAGCCGAAGCGTGAGCCACCTGCGAGATCGGTCGCCCAGTTGCCCGGATCCATGTAACCCACCGACACCATGTAGCCGGGGCCCAGGAAGGCCAGCAGCCGGAACCACCAGTGGCCCTTTTCGGGTACGGCGATCGACGCGTTGAGCGCACCCAGGCTGGCCGCGGTGGAGGCCGGAGAGTCGGTGGGCGCGACAGTGTTCATGGCTGCCAATATAGCCACTGCTATATCGCATAGCAATGTGAAACAATCGTCTTTACTGCGTCACTGGTCCAGAATTCAGGTTCGCACCCGGATGACAACTGCAGGACAGGCACACGCGTGGGCAAGACGGACGATTCGACATCGCTGAAAAGCACCCCCTTGATCGAGGCCGAGCGCCAGGTCGAGAGCTTCCGGCAAGTGCGCGAAGCACACCGGATGGAGCTGGTGGAGGATTATGTCGAGCTGATCTCCGACCTGCTGGCCGACGGCGGCGAGGCCCGCCAGGTCGACATCGCCACCCGCCTCGGTGTGGCCCAGCCGACCGTGGCGAAGATGCTGCGCCGGCTGGCCCGCGATGGCTGGGTGGTGCAGCGCCCGTACCGCGGCGTGTTCCTGACCCCGGAGGGCGAGGCGCTGGCCCATGCCAGCCGCCAGCGCCACCAGACCGTGGAGCGCTTCCTGCTGGCGCTGGGCGTGGACCCGGATACCGCGCGACGTGATGCCGAGGGCATCGAGCACCACGTCAGCGAACAGACGCTGGCGCTGTTCGACGCATTCGTGCGCAAGGCCGAGGGCGGTTCCGCCGAACGGTAGCGCCGGGCCATGCCCGGCGGGCGCGTTGCCGCTTCACGCATTTCGCCGGGCATGGCCCGGCGCTACCGGCGTTGAACGCCTGGCGCTGGGCGTGGACCCGGATACCGCGCGACGTGATGCCGAGGGCATCGAGCACCACGTCAGCGAACAGACGCTGGCGCTGTTCGACGCATTCGTGCGCAAGGCCGAGGGCGGTTCCGCCGAACGGTAGCGCCGGGCCATGCCCGGCGGACGCGTTGCCGCTTCACGCATTTCGCCGGGCATGGCCCGGCGCTACCGGTGTTGAACGCCTGGCGCTGGGCGTGGACCCGGATACCGCGCGACGTGATGCCGAGGGCATCGAGCACCACGTCAGCGAACAGACGCTGGCGTTGTTCGACGCATTCGTGACGGTAGCGCCGGGCCATGCCCGGCGGGCGCGTTGCCGCTTCACGCATTTCGCCGGGCATGGCCCGGCGCTACCGGGGTTGAACGCCGTCATCGGGGCAGTGCGCCTGCTGTTGCGCACATGCCCGCTTCCACCATTCCTGCAATACCGGTTGCAGCCCGCGGTAATGGCGCCCCTGCCAACCATTGGCCAGCACCGTGCCCTGCGCATCGATCAGCACCAGGTTGGGCGGGGCCGGGCCCGCCAATGCCTGCAGCGCTGGCATGCGCTGCGCACGACGCGGGTCCAGCACCGGCCACGGCATCTGCTGCAGGTACATGTAGCGCCGCAACGCCGCCTCGCTTTCATCCAGGCTGACATACACCACTTCGGTATCGGCGCCGGCCTCGCGCAGCGCGTCGCGCACGCCGCGCAGGGTCGGCACGAAAGCGTGGCAGGGCGCGCACCAGTCGGCGCCGAAGTACAGCGCGATCAGCGTTGGCGGTGGCGACCACTGCATCGGGCGCAGGGCACGTGGCTCGGGCCGCATCAGCGAGGCGGAGACCTGCGCATGCAGGTCGGCAGCCACTGCCGGCCATGCCAGTGCCAGCAACAGCGCGGGCAGCCAGCTAGAACGCATAGCGCAGGTTGACGTACCACGAGCGGGCGAAGCGAGGACCGTACACGTAATCGCTGTCGCGCAGCGCGCCGCTTTCCAGATCCTTCTGCCGTTGGTCGAACACGTTCTTGACCCCCGCCGCCACCGACACTTCCTGCTGTGCCTGCGCACCCAGATGGCGATGCCAGCGCGCGCCGAGGTCGGTGACCAGGAAGGCGCGGGTGCGATGCAGCTCGCCCAGCCGGTTGTTGAGCACCGGCATCGATCCGGTGTGGCGCAGCGCCAGGAACGTCTCCCAGGGCTCGGCCGGCATCCAGCTGAGTTGGGCCAGGCCGGTCCAGCGCGGGGTTTTCAGATAGTCGCGGCTGTCGATGACGGTGTCGCCGCCGTCGGCGGTGTCGTCGAAGATGCGCTGCGGCTCGCGGAACTGCGAGCGGTACCACGATGCGCCGGCAGTCAGCCGCCACTGCGGGGAGGGCTGCCAGCCGAGGTTGGTTTCCACGCCCAGCACGTTCGAGCCGGAGGCGTTGTAGCGCAGCTGCGTCAGCTGGCCATCATCGCCGCGCTGGATCTCACCCAGCGCGAAGGTATCGCGGATGCGTGCGTAGGACGCGGTGGCATCCCAGGTCCATGCCGGGTCGGCCGGATCGGAGCGCCAGTCGAACCCGAACAGGGTGGTCAGCGCGCGCTCCTCCTTCAGGCCACGGGTGTTGCGCACGCGCACCTGCTCGCCGCCGAGGGTATCGACGTGGACATCCTCGACGAAGATTTCCGGCGCACGGAAGCCGGTGGCGATGCCGGCTCGCCATTTCAGCCGTGGCGTGGCCTGCCAGGCCAGGGCGATACGCGGTGAGAACACGGCGCTGTCCAGTTCCGAACTCTTGTCCACGCGCGCGCCCAGCACCAGGTCGACGTCCTCGCGTACGCTCCATTCGTCCTGCACGAACGCGCCGAGGTTGTGGAAGGTTGCATCCTCGAGCACGGCCAGGCGCTGGCCGGCACCATCGCGATTGTCGTCACGCAGGCCCTCATGCTTGTACTGAACGCCGAACGCCAGCGTGTGTGCACCCAGCCGCCAGTTCAACTGGCTGTCGATGTAGTGCAGCGGGTTGTGGGTGCGTCCGTACTGGCGCCATGAGCGTGATGCGGCGCTGCCCGGTACGTTCGGGTCCAGTTGCGAAGGATCGTAGCCGGGTGCGGACGGATCGGTGACCACGTCGCCGAGTCCGCCATAGAAACTGTCGCGGTCGATGTCGGCGAAGGCATAGGCCAGGCGGAAGTCGACGTCGCCGCTTACCTCCTGGTCCCATGACAGGCTGCCGCGGCGGTAGTTCGTGTCCAGCGATTCGGCGATGTTGGCCAGGTGTTCGGGCTGGTCCAGGCGGTTGCCACCGCGACGGCTCTCATCGGTCACCTGCAGGTCCAACCGCAGGCGCGTGCCCGGAGTGGGCGCATACCAGGCCTGCAGGCCACCGACCTTGAGGTTCTTGCGGGTGATCTCGGTATAGCCGTCGCCGTTGTAGTCGATGCCGCTGTTCCAGTTGCGCTGGGCGATCACCGACAGTCCCGCGTCGGCTTCGCTGGCGACCAGATCCAGGCGCACGTCGGCGTTCTTCTGCGGCGTGCCCTTCAGAACATCCACGCCCGCCTGCACATGGCCGCCGCTGCGTGCCGGCAGCGGCGGAACCAGATTGATGACACCGGCTACGGCGCCCGGCCCGTACAGCGACGAACCACCGCCCTTGACCACTTCAATGCGGTCGACGAAGCCGGCGGGAATCTGTTCCAGCCCATACACACTGCCCAGCGTGGACAACAGTGGAATGCCATCGAACAGCAGCTGGTTGTAGGCACCGGGAAGGCCCAGCAGCTGCACTTCGCTGGTGTTGCAGTTCTGGCAGTTGCTCTCCACCCGCAGGCCGTTGATCAGCTCGACCGCGCGGGAGAAGTCGGTGGCCGCGCGCAGGGCGATGTCCTCCTTGCGCAGTACCTCGGTGCGGATCGGCACGTCCGACAGCAGGCGTTCGCTGCGGGTGGCCGTGCTGACTTTCACCTGCACGCGGTCCAGCTCGGTAGGCGAAGGCGGTGCGGCGAATGCGGTCACCGGCAGGCCGGCGGCAATACCGGCAGCCAGCGGCAGCCGGCGGAGAAGGGAGGCAGCAATGCGCATGAGGGCGTCGTCCTTGGGGAGGGAGGGCGGCGAGGGCGACCTGGCTGGTGCACATGAAAGCAGATGGTCATCAACATAGCAATTGCTATATTGGGGGTTTCGGCGCGTGCATAAACCGTGGCCTTTACTCGAACGCAATTGTTATAACATTACACAATGCGCGCGCAAGTGTGCCGGTGGTCATGCACCGGAAGGGGTCAGCCGCGGCGGAAGGCGGCGGGAGTGCGCGCGCCGACGATGATCATGCGGATCATCGTGGAGATCTGTTCGACCAGTTCCGGGTCGTTCTCAGGGGGCTGGTCCATGGCCGATGCGCCCATCGCAAACACCAGCCGGGTGATCGCCATCGACACCAGTTCCGGCTTGTACAGCACCGCGCCATCCAGTGCGGCCAGGCGCACCAGGTCATGCTGCAGTTCTTCTTCGAAGTAGTGCAGTTCGCGTTCGACCGCGTGCTTGAAATCGTCCGAGCCGACCGCGCCTTCGCGCAACAGTACGTGCAGCAGCTTGTCGTCGGCACGCAGCTGTTCCATGAAGGTTTCCACCGACACGCGCACCACGCTGGTGGCGCTGGACGTAGCGCGCTGGCGGGCTTCGCCGATGATGGTGCGCAGCGAGCGCCCAGCCACGTCGATCAAGGCGACGGCCAGTTCGTCCATGTCGCGGAACTGGCGGTAGAAGCTGTTGGGTGCGATGCCCGCCTCGCGCGCGACTTCGCGCAGGCTGAGGGTGGAGAGGCTGCGATGCGGGCCGATCAGTTTCAACGCGGCGGCCAGCAGATCTTCGCGGCTCACCGTACGGCGGGCCGGGCTGCTGGCATCTTCAGGCGGAGACAGAACGGTGGCGGCGGCCATGGTACTTCCGGAGGGGCAAGGCTGAATCATACCCAATCCGGTGCAATATACACATGTATACACAGCTGTGTGTGCGGCCGTATAGTGCATCCATGAGCGCTGTCGTCCGTCCTTCCCTGTTTTCCCCGTACCGCTGGCTGTCGCCGTCGCTGTTCGACTTCTGGGCGGGCCAGCTGAATCCGTTGTGGACCCTGCGTGAGCCGATGGCCCGCCTGGTACGGCGCGAGCCGGCCGGCGAGGGCGCCGCCACCCTGGTCCTGCGCTGCAACCGGCACTGGGCCGGGATGCGCGCCGGCCAGCACGTCACCCTGGGCGTCGAGCTTGAGGGGCGTGTATTGCGCCGCAGCTACAGCCCGACCCGCCTGGGCCGTCGTGAGCTGGCCATTACCGTCAAGGCGGTGGAAGGCGGCAAGGTCAGCCAGCATCTGGTAGCGCATGCCAAGCCGGGCGACCTGTTCCGGCTGGATGCGGCCTTCGGTGATTTCCACATGCCCGCCGCAGCGCCGGTACTGCTGCTGGCGGCCGGCAGCGGCATCACGCCCATGCGCAGCCTGCTGCGCGACGCCTGCCAGCGCCCGCTGGCGGCGCCGGTCGACCTGTTCTACTGGGAGCGCAGCGCTGCGGCGTTCCAGTTCCGTGATGAGCTGCAGGCGCTGGCCGCAGCGAACCCGAACCTGCGCGTGCATCTGCTGACCACCCGCGAAGGCGAGGTGCCGGCCGCGCGCATCGACAGCCACACGTTGGCCGTTGCCGGTGACGACACCCCGCTGGCGCAGCGCCATGTGCTGGCCTGTGGCCCGGATGGCTTCGTTGCCGCTGCGCGCACGCGGCTGGCGCAGCAGGTGGCCGGCTTCCAGGCTGAAGCCTTTACGCCGCCTGCGGCACTCAGTGATGCCGACAGCCTGGGTGAGGTCGCATTGACCCTGGCCCGCAGCGGCCGGCGGCTGATCGTGCCGCGTGGCCGCTCGCTGCTGGAAAGCCTGGAGGCGCAGGGCATCGCGCCCAAGCACGGCTGCCGCATGGGCATCTGCAACAGCTGTACCTGTGAACGCGTCAGTGGCACCACCCGCCACCTGCGCACCGGCGATACCCAGTCCGAAACGGCCGTGCCGGTGCGGATCTGCGTGAGCGCGCCGACCACCGACCTGACCCTGGATCTCTGAGGACTCCGCTGCCATGACCCGCGCTACCGACCGTGCCCTGAGCCCTGCCGAGATGCAGACGTTTGGTGAGGAACTCGATGCGATCCGCGACCGAGTGATCGGCAGCCTCGGCGCGTCCGACACCCGTTACATCCGCCGCGTCGCAGCGGCTGTGCGCTGGTCCGGCGTGCTCGGCCGCAGCCTGCTGTTCCTGGGCGCGTTCTCTCCGTTGTTCTGGGCGCCGCTGCTGTGGCCGGCCTGCATCGCCGGCACGCTGCTGCTGGCGCTGGCCAAGATCCTGGAAAACATGGAACTGGGCCACAACGTGATGCACGGCCAGTACGACTGGAGCGGCGATCCCAAGCTCAACGGCAACACCTACGAATGGGACATCGTTGCTACCGCCGACAACTGGCGCAAGACCCATAATTTCCGCCACCACACCTACACCAACGTGCGTGGCATGGACGATGACATCGGCTATGGCCTGCTGCGCATCTTCCCGGAACAGCGCTGGAAGCCGTTCTACCTGCTGCAGCCGATCATCGCACCGATCTTCGCGCTGCTGTTCCAGTGGGGCGTGGCGGCGCAGGACCTGCGCCTGGGGCGCTGGTTCAAGGGCCGCATCAGCAGCCGTGCGATGTGGCTGCAGACCCGTCCGGTGGCCCGCAAGATGATCCGCCAGGTGCTGAAGGACTACGTGTTCTTCCCGCTGCTGGCCGGTCCGTTCTTCCTGCCGGTGATGCTGGGCAACATGGTGGCCAACGGCCTGCGCAACATCTGGACCTACGTGATCATCTTCTGCGGCCACTTCACCGCCGAATCGGAAACCTTCCCGAAGGAATGCCTGCGCAATGAATCGCGTGGCCACTGGTACCTGCGCCAGCTGCGCGGTTCGTCCAACATCAGCGGTGGTTTCGTGATCAACGTGCTGTCGGGCAACCTCAGCCACCAGATCGAGCACCACTTCTACCCGGACCTGCCGGCCAACCGCTATGCGGCCATCGCCAAGGAAGTGAAGGAAATCTGCCGGCGCTACGGCCAGCACTACAACAACGGCTCGCTGCCGCGGCAGTTCACCCAGGTGGTCTGGCGCATCCTGCGCCACGCGTTCCCGAGCAAGCCGCGTCGCCTGCCGATGCCGGATATCATGCCGGCACCGGCGTCGGCCAACGCCGGCTGAGTCTTCAGCCGGCCTTCGCCAACAGCGCAGGTGAATCGCGATCGAGCCTGCGCAGGAACACCTGCATTTCCTTGCGGGCCTGCTGGTCGCCCTTGCTGCCGGCCACGCTGAGCCCGCGCTGCCACGCTTCGCGCGCCGCCTGCGGCTGGCCACCGGCCAGCCAGGCCTTGCCCAGCAGCTTCCACGCCGCCGAATAGTCCGGGTCCAGCACCACGCAGCGGCCCAGATGGGTGGCTGCGCGCACCGGGTCGCCGGCATCCAGCCAGCTCTTGCCCAGGCCGAAGCGCAGCAGTGCGCTGTCCTTGCCGGCGGCAAGCATCCTCTCCAGCGTTTCGATGTCCATCAGCGCACCTCCAGCAGGGTTTCCACCGGTCCCGCCTGGAAGCGGCCGCGATGGAACAGCAGTGGTGCACCGCCTGCTTCCTGCACATCGACAATGCGCCCGGCCAGCAACAGGTGATCGCCGACCGGCCACTGCGCGTGGCGGGTGCAGGTGAGGTGGACCACGGCACCGGCGATACGCGGTGGCGCGTCTTCGCCGTCGTCCAGCAAGGGCACATCGGTGAATCGATGGCGCACCTGCGGATCGGCGAACCGGCGCGCCAGGGCTTCCTGGCCAGCGCCGAGCACGCTGATCGCGAAGCGGGTGGCGCGCTGGAACGTGGACAGGCTCTGCGCATGCAGGGCTAGGTTCCACAGCACCAGTGGCGGCTGCAGCGAGATCGGCACGAACGAGTTGATGGTCAGCCCCTGCGGTTTTCCCTGTGCGTCGCGGGCGCAGACGATCGCCACGCCGGTAGGGAAATGGCCGAGCAACCGCCGCAGCGCACGCGGTGGCAGGCTGACCGATGGCACCGGTGCCGGAGCGGGGAACACCCCCGCCCACGGCCCGGCGTATGCACCGGAGTCCGCGTTCATGCGGCCCTGGCCTGGCGGTAGCGCCGGCCGACCTCGGCCCAGTTGATGAGGTTGAAGAACGCGCCGATGTAGTCCGGGCGACGGTTCTGGTAATGCAGGTAGTAGGCGTGCTCCCAGACATCCAGGGCAAGGATCGGGGTGTTGCCGGAGGCGCCCACCGCCGCGCCCATCAGCGGGCTGTCCTGGTTGGCGCTGCTCTCGACCTGCAGGCGGCCCTGGTGATCGACGGTGAGCCACGCCCAGCCGCTGCCGAAACGGGTCTGCGCGGCCTTGCTGAAGGTTTCCTTGAAGGCGTCGTAGCCACCGAGGTCGCGATCGATGGCCGCGGCAAGCGCGTCATCGGCGGTGCCGCCATTGGCGCTGAGCACGGTCCAGAACAGGCTGTGGTTGGCGTGGCCGCCGCCGTTGTTGCGCACTGCACCGCGGATCGATTCGGGCAGGGCGTCGAGGTCGGCGATCAGGGTTTCCACCGGCTGTGCCGGCAGCGTCGCCTGTTCCAGCGCGGCATTGAGGTTGTTGACGTAGGCCTGGTGATGCTTGCTGTGATGGATCTCCATCGTGCGCGCATCGAAGTGCGGCTCGAGTGCGTCGTAGGCATAGGGGAGGGCGGGAAGCGAGTACGGCATCGAGACAGTCTCCGTGGGGAAGGCCAGGGGTATGGCCGTGGGGAGACTGTTATCGCACCTCAACATTGGTTGAGGTCAAGCGGGGTGGTTGAAAAGAGGGCGCTGTCGGCGCGTTGACTGTCCCGGGATCGCGTGGGCGGATGGGCCCATGCAGGACACGCCGTAAACCCATCCATGGGGGCTCGATGGCGCCATCCATGGCGCCAACGGTCCTGCATGTGCCCATCCGCCCACGCAGGACAGGTCCACGCGCCGGCGCGGAGGCGACGTCAAAGGCGAGAGCAGAAGCAGCAGGGTAGTGCCGGCCGCTGGCCGGCAGCTGGTGATGGTCGGGGCTGCCGGCCGTCAGCCGGCACTACCTGTATCCGTCGAATCCTGCGTCTGGCGTCAGCTCAACCATTCCTTGCAGCCGCTATCAACCTGATCACCACAGGCCGCCTGCATCCGCTGCTGCAGCCGCGCCAGCGTGTCCGCACCCTTGTGCTTGGCGCTCCACGCCTGCAGCTGCCCGGCCAGCCGTTCGAAGCGCTGGCGCGTGCGCTGGTGGTAGCCGGACGGCTGCTTGTCCAGCTCGGCGATCAAGGCCTCGGTGGCCTGCTCGATACGCGGTGCATCATCGGGCGCCAGCCGCAGCAGGCCTTCCACGTACAGCACGCCCCACTGCACGCGCGTGGCAGGGCCCTGCGCGCCTTCGTAGGCACGCTTCAGCCATTCCAGGGCGCCGGCGGTATCACCACGCTGCTCGGCCAGTTCGGCCAGCTCCGGCATGTAGTAATAAGGCTGCTCGCTGCGCTTCAGCTCTGCCAGCAGCAAGGCCTCGGCGCCTGCATCATCATCGACCTGACGCAGCGCGTAGACGGCACTGCTGATGGTGGCCTGGCGCGCGTGTGCATCGGTGGCTGCGGCATCGGCGGCGGCCACGCGCTGCTTTACGCGCTGCACCAGTGCTGCCGACAGCGCGCCTTCAGGCTGCTGCTGGCGTGCCAGCGCCAACTCGGTCAACGCACGTGACAAGGCATCGTCTGCGCGATCACCACGCGCGGCATCGGCACGTTCCAGCGCGACCAGCAACTGCTGGCCGAGGGCACTGCTGCTGGCCGGACCGGCGCTGGCCTGCTTGACCAGCCCGGCGCCGGCATACCCCAGCAGCTCGCGGTTGCGACGTACCTCCGCCGGTTGTGCCAGCACCGCCTGCAACAGTTCGCGCACCTGGGTGGGCGCTGCCGTCGGTTTCTCGGCGGTAGCCAACGCGAGCAGCGCGAAGCGACGCTGCAGCGCAGGCTCGGGTGCGGCCTTGGCCAACTGCTGCAGCACGTCCTGGGCGCTGCGCTTGCCAGCCAGGCGGTTGGCATCCACCTCCCAGCCGTAATCGCCCAGTACCTGCCAGTCTTCGGCGCCAAGCGTGGCCGGCGTCGCCAGCGCGGTCGCAAGTGTTTCGGCGACAGCGCTGCGGCGGCTGGCGGCGACGGTCAGGGCCCGGGTCAGTTCGGCCGCGTCGTTGCCGCCGGCCACGCGGGTGATTTCGTTGCGCTGCGGGTCGAGCACGATCAGGGTTGGATAGCCGCGCACGCCGAAGCGTTCGCCCCATGCCTGCGCGCCTTCTTCGTCGCCGTCCAGGTAGACCGGCACGAATTTGCCGGTCAGTGCGATGAAGGCCGGATCCTTGAACAGCCCCGCCTTGAGCTGGTTGCACGGCGGGCACCACACCGCGCCCCAGTACAGCAGCACCGGCTTGCCACTCTCGGCGGCTTCGTTGAAGGCATCATCCACGTCGCCCTGGCGCCAGGCGATGGCGGAGGCCGGGGCGGTCGATGCCGCCTTGGCCGTCGGTACCGGCGCGGACGCGGGGGAGCAGGCGCTCAGGGCCGAGGCCAACAGCAACAGGGAAAGCGCGACGCGCATCGGCAGCATCTCGAAGGGCAGGGTGGTGGGCCATTGTAGGAACGGTCGGGGTGCTGGCTGATGCAGTTTGCTTATGTCGCACGCGCAGCACGGCATGTGGGCTGGGTATCAGTGCGGACCACGGGGCGCAGCCACCGGAGCGGGCACCGCCAACACCAACGGCTGGTAGATCAGGCCGTGGTACTCGCCGACGTCGCCATCCAGCACGAACCCATAGTGTTCGTAGGCCGGCACCGCGTTGAGCGAGGCGCGCACGGTCATCTGCGGGCCGCGTACCTGCGGCAGCACCGCCTGCAGCAGGGCACGACCGATGCCTTGCCCCTGCAGCTCCGGCGCGACGAACAGCATCGCCAGGTGCTGGCCCGCCTTCAGTTCCACCACGCCGACCACACGCCCCTCCTGTTCGGCCACCAGGATGTGGTTGTCACCCTGCAGGCGCTCGGCGAACGCGCTGGCTGCGGCCACGTTGCCGAAGGTGGCGATGCCCTCGGCGGTAAGCATGGGCGCAACGGCTGCAGTGAAGGCCGCCATGCACACCGCGCTGATCGCGGGCAGGTCATCGACGTGGGCGGGACGGATCCTGGGCATGTGCTGTACTTCCTGTTGTGGGACGCCATCAATGCCCCACGCTAAGCTGGCGGCATGACTGATTTCAATCCTGCCCATGCACGTCTGTTTCCAGAGCAGGGCTTGAGCCTTGGCCTGATGACGCCGGTGGCCGCACACGGCCTGGCCGATCCACTGGAGGCGCGCCGCGTCGCGCGGCTGGCCGACGATCTGGGTTTTGCCGCGTTGTGGACCCGCGATGTGCCCCTGATGGTGCCGCAGGGGCCCGATGCGACCGCCAGTGCGCTGGATGATCCGTTCCTGTGGTTGGGCATGCTGGCCGCGGCGACCGAACGCATCGTGATCGGCACTGCGGCCATCGTGCTGCCGTTGCGGCAACCGCTGCAGGTGGCGAAATCGGCGCTGACGCTGGACCGGATCAGCGGTGGACGCTTCGTGCTGGGGCTGGGTTCGGGCGATCGACCAGAAGAGTTCGCGGCCTTCGGCGAAGATCTGCAGGGCAGGGCGGGCACCTTCCGCGAGCGCTGGTCGCTGCTGCGTGCGGCGCTGTCCCCCGAACCCTCCGAGCGCGCGCCGGTGTTGCAGGCAACCGATGGATACGACGTACTTCCCGCGCCGGCAAGGCGCATTCCGATGCTGGTGGTCGGTACTGCGCGGCAGAGCCTGCAGTGGATCGCACGCGAGGCCGAAGGCTGGGCGACCTATCACCGCGAAGAGACCGCGCAGGAAGGGCGCATCGGTCTGTGGCAGCAGGCGCTGGCCCAGAGCGGCGGCGCGCCCAAGCCATTCGTGCAGTCGATGCTGCTGGACCTGCAGGCCGATCCAACTGCGCCGGCGGAGCCGCTGCCGCTGGGCCTGAAGGTGGGCCGCGATGGCCTGCGCGGGTACCTGCAACGCGTACACGCGCAGGGTGTGGCGCATGTGATGTTCAACCTGGTGGACAACGGCCGGCCGGTGGACGACGTACTGGCCGAGATCGGCGAGCACGTCCTGCCGGATACGCGTCGGTAGGTGTCCACCTTGGTGGACACGCCGCAGGTATCCGGTATGTTCGCATCTGCGTATCATTCGCATTTGATATCCAGCGCTGGAGCCCTGCGTGACCCACCGTAACCCGCTGCACCCGACCGGGCGCCTTTTCGCCGTCGTCGCCTTCATCGAGGCCATCACCTGGGCCGGTCTGCTGGCCGGCATGTGGCTCAAGTACGGCCCGCAGGCCAACGTCGCGCTGGTGAAGCTGTTCGGGCCGCTGCATGGCGTGGCGTTCCTGGTCTACGTGGCGGTGACTCTGTTTGCGGCGCTGCGCCTGCGCTGGCCATGGTGGGCAACGGGGCTGGCGTTGCTGGCTGCGATTCCGCCGCTGGTGACCCTGCCGCTGGAGTGGTGGTTCAAGCGTCGCGGCCTGCTGTCGGTACGCGCAGGGCAGTGATGGACCCGCAGGTGCGTGCCCGTTAAGCGAATGGGTATCAAATGCAAATGCGAGCCGTTATCATTTAAGGATGGCGTCGCCGCCTGACAGGGCGACGTCGCGCGGGGTGCGGATGCGCCCGGCGTTCCCTCCCTGGTTACGGTTGGTGTTCCATGCATGCACGTCCCGTGGTTCCCGGTTTGCCGGCGCTGGTGTTGGCTGCCCTGATCGGCACCATGGCGATGATGTCCTTCGTCGCCGTCATCGGCCCGGTGGTCCGCCTGCTGGGCCTGTCCGAATGGCATGCCGGTCTATCGGTGACTGCTGCAGGCGTGTTGTGGATGCTGGCCGCGCGCCCCTGGGGCCAGCTCAGCGACCGCATCGGCCGCAAGCGCGTGCTGATGCTGGCGATGAGTGCCTACACCGTGGTCTACATCGCGCTGGCGGTGTTCATCGATGTCGCGCTGCAGACAATACCGCCGGTGCTGGTCTCGGTGCTGGTGCTGGTCGGTGCGCGTGGCCTGATCGGCCTGTTCTACGCGGCTGTGCCGCCGACCGCTGCCGCGCTGATCGCCGACAAGGCACCCACCGGCCAACGTGCGAAATTCCTCGCCCGCCTGGGCAGCGCCAACGCGCTGGGGATGGTGCTGGGTCCGGCTGCTGCCGGATGGCTTGCCTACAAGAACCTGCCGCTGGCGCTGTACGTGGCTGCGCTGTTGCCGCTGCTCGCGCTGGGCCTGCTGGCCTGGCGCCTGCCGGCCACGCCGACGGTGGCAGCCGCACACAGCCGCAACCGCGTACCACTGTCGCGCCTCGACCCGCGGCTGCGCCTGCCGCAGATGGCCGCGTTCGTGGCGATGGTGTCGGTGACCATCGCCCAGGTCACGGTCGGCTTCTTCGCCATCGATCGCTTCGGCCTGGATGCAGCCGAAGGTGCACGCATGGCCGGCATCGCACTGACTGCAGTCGGCGTGGGCCTGATCCTCGCGCAGGGGCTGGTGATGAAACTGGACGTGCATCCCCGGCGCTGGATCATCCTCGGCGCACTGATCGCAGGCATCGGCTTTGCGTCGGTGGCGGCGGTGCAGCAGACCTGGCAGTTGCCGGCGGCCTACGCGCTTGCAGCGTTCGGCATGGGCTTCGTGTTCCCCTCGTTCCAGGCGTTGGCCGCCGACGCGGTGCAGGCGCACGAACAGGGGGCGGCGGCCGGCACCGTCGCGGCGGCGCAGGGGCTGGGCATGGTGGCCGGGCCGATGCTCGGCACCCTGTTGTATCGCGGCGGCGCCAGCCTGCCTTACCTGCTGGTCGGCGTGCTGCTGCTGGTGCTGTGCGTGCTGGCCGCAGCGTATCGGATGAAGGAGACCCCATGAACGATTCCCTGATGCAGGGCGCGTGGCCGGAGGCTGCGTCGATGCTGCCCGAGCCCACCGCCGAAGCGTCGCTGTTCCTGCTGCGGCAGGCCGATCGGCAGATGCACGCGCGCGGCTGCCGCGCACCCTTGCCGACCGGTGTGCTGGCCACGCTGGCCGAGCGCGTGGCGACGTTCTTCGCGCAGCAGCGCGGTGGGCCGGGCCTGCTGGTCGGCGCGGTGCCGTTCGAGCCGCGCGCCGATGATGCGTTGTACCAGCCCGAGCGCCTGCTGCCGGCATTGCCCGTGCAGTCGCAGGCGGCGCCGGCGCTGTCCGGAGCGCTGACTGCCGAGCCCTCGGCGCAGGCGTATGCAGCGGCCGTGGCCGACGCGGTCAGCGCGATGCGCGTGCCGGACCCGGAGCTGCACAAGGTGGTACTGGCGCGCAGCCTGTTGGCGCACACGCAGCAGGCGCTGTCACCGGAAATGCTGCTGGCCCGCCTCGGCACCGATCCTTCGGTGGCGACCTACGCCGTGCCGCTGCCGGTGGACGTTGGCCAGGCGCCGGCATGGCTGGTGGGGGCGACACCGGAGCTGCTGCTGCGCAAACGCGGGGCGCAGGTGCTCTCGCATCCGCTGGCCGGTTCGGCCAGGCGCAGTGCCGATCCGGTTGCGGACGAGCGCGCCGCGCAGGCGTTGCTGGCATCGGCGAAGGATCATGACGAACACCGGCATGTGGTCGACGCCATTGTCGATGGCCTCTCGCCCTGGTGCAGCCATATCGAAGCGCAGCCACGCCCGGTGCTGCACGCCACCGCCAGCATGTGGCATCTGGGTACGCGCATCCACGCCACGCTGAAGGACGCTGCTACGTCGGCGGCGACCCTGCTGGCCGAGCTGCATCCCACCCCGGCCGTCTGCGGTACCCCGCGGCTGCAGGCACTGCAGCGCATCCGTGCGCTGGAACCGGTGCCGCGCGGCTTCTATGCCGGTGCGGTGGGCTGGCTCGATGCGCAGGGGGACGGCGACTGGTATGTGGCGATCCGCTGCGCGCGCCTGCAGGGCACCCAGCTGCGCCTGTATGCCGGCGCCGGCATCGTCGCCGACTCGCAGCCCGAGGCCGAAGTGGCGGAAACCGCCGCCAAGTTTGCTGCCCTGCTGAACGCATTGGGCGTGCAGGACCCGCTGTCCCTGATCGAGGTATCCGCATGACGCCGTCCACCGTTGATTCGCGCCTGCCGCTGCAGCAGCAATGGCCTGAAGCGCTGGTCGCGCGCTATCGGGCCGCAGGTCATTGGCGTGGCGAAACCTTCCCGGGTTTCCTGCGCGAACGCGCCGAGCGCCATGCCGATGACATCGCGGTGGTGGCTGGCGATGTGCGCCTGAGCTATGCGCAGCTCTGGCATGAGGCCGGGCGCATCGGCGCCGGGCTGCTGGCGCTGGGCCTGCAACCCGGCGAGCGCGTGCTGGTGCAGCTGGGCAATACGGCCGGTTTCATCGCAACGGTCTGTGGCCTGTTCCGCGCCGGGCTGGTGCCGGTGTACGCGCTGCCGGCACATCGCATCACCGAGCTGGCCCACTTTGCGCGCAAGGCCGAGGCCAGTGCCTACATCAGTACCGATGTCCATGAAGGCTTCGATCATCGTGGCCTGGCGCGCGCCCTGCAGGCGGAAGTGCCGGCGGTACGCCACGTGCTGATCGACGGCGATGCGGCCGAGTTCGTCGCGCTGGAATCGCTGCAGGGTGATCGCAGCCAGCTGCCGGCCGATCCTGATCCGCAGTCGGTGGCGTTCCTGCAGATCTCCGGCGGCAGCACCGGGCTGTCAAAGCTCATTCCGCGCACGCACGACGATTACATCTACTCGTTCCGCGCCAGCAACGAAATCTGTGGCATCGACCGCGACAGCGTGTACCTGGTTGCGCTGCCGGCAGCACACAATTTCCCGATGAGTTCGCCGGGTTTCTTCGGTGCGCTGTACGCCGGCGCCCGCGTGGTACTCAGCCCGGGCCCCGGCCCGGATGCGGCATTTCCGTTGATCGCGCGCGAGAAGGTGACCTGCTGTGGTCTGGTGCCGCCCCTGGCGCTGCTGTGGGCGCAGGCGGCGGCGACCAGCAGGCACGATCTGTCCAGCCTGCGGGTGCTGCAGGTCGGGGGAGCGAAGCTGGTGCCGGAAGCCGCGCGGCGGGTCATCGATGGCCTCGGTTGCACGTTGCAGCAGGTGTTCGGCATGGCCGAAGGCCTGGTCAACTACACCCGGCTGGATGACCCGCAGGACCTGGTCGTCGCTTGCCAGGGCCGGCCGATCAGCGAGGATGATGAAGTGCGCGTGGTCGACGACCACGACCAGCCCGTTGCCGAAGGCGAGGTCGGGCATCTGCTCACGCGCGGTCCGTACACCATCCGCAGTTACCACAATGACGGGGCGGCCAACGCGCGCTCGTTCACCGACGACGGCTTCTACCGCACCGGCGACCGCGTGCAGCAGCTGCCCGGCGGTTATCTGGTGGTGCAGGGGCGTGCCGGCGACCACATCAACCGGGCGGGCGAGAAGATCTCCGCCGAGGAGATCGAAGACCATCTGCTGGCCCATCCCGGCGTGTTCGACGCCGCCGTGGTCTCCATTCCTGACGACTACCTGGGCGAGCGCAGCTGTGCCTTCGTGATCCAACAGGGCGAGGCCATCAAGGCGCCGGCGCTGAAGGCGTGGATGCGCGGGCGTGGCCTGGCCTCGTTCAAGGTGCCCGATCAGATTGTTTTCGTGGACAGTTTCGACACCACGGCGGTTGGCAAGATCAGCCGCCGCGAACTGCGCGCGCAGCTGCGCGCGCGTCATCTGCAACAGACAGGAGGAACGCGCTGATGGCGCTGCCCCGCATTACCCCGTATTCCCTGCCGACCGCTGCGGAACTGCCGCAGGCGCGAGGCGCCTGGCGCCCCCAGCGTGATCGTGTTGCCTTGCTGGTACACGACATGCAGCGCTATTTCCTCGCCGCATTCGACGCCGGTAATGCGCCGCTGCAGCCGGCGGTGGACAACATCGCGCGCCTGCTGGGTCATTGCCGTGCGCATGGCATTCCGGTGTTCTACACCGCCCAGCACGGCGACCAGGATCGCCGCGACCGCGGCCTGCAGGCAGACCTGTGGGGCCCGGGCATGGGCCGGCGTGCCGACCACGAGCCGATCATCGACGCACTCGCGCCGCAGCCGGGCGAGCATGTGCTGGTCAAGCACCGCTACAGCGCGTTCCAGCGCAGCAATCTGGAAACGCTGATGCGCGTGCGCGGCCGCGACCAGCTGCTGATCACCGGCGTCTACGCGCATATCGGATGCACCGCGACGGCGGTGGAGGCGTTCCAGCGTGACATCGAGACGTTCATCGCTGCCGATGCCGTGGCCGATTTCTCGCGTGCCGACCATGACCAGGCGCTGCACTGGATCGCCCGCACCTGCGGCGTACCGATGACCACCGACCAGCTGCTGGAGGCAATGTGATGAGCGCGACGACCGAAGCCCTGACCCTGGAGCGCATGCGCGCCGACGTCGCCCGCGTGCTGGACTGCCACGCGGCTGACATCGGCGATGATGACAACCTGATCGATCTGGATCTGGATTCGATGCGCATGCTGGGGCTGGTGCTGGCCTGGGGCAACACCGGGCTGCCACTGGAGTTCGCGCAGCTGGCTGAGCACACCACGCTGCGCCAGTGGTGGGCGGTGGTGCAGCAGCTGCAGGCCGCGCAGACGTCATGAGCGGATCGCCGCTGCCGCTGACCGAGGCGCAGGCAGGGCTGTGGTTTGCCCAGCGGCTGGCACCGCAGAATCCTGCATTCAATACCGCGCACGCGGTGTGGATCGAGGGTTCGCTGGATGTGCCGGCGTTCATCGCTGCCGCCAACCAGGCCGCCGTCGAGGCCGAGGCGCTGGCGTTGCGTTTCGCCGAGGCCGAGGACGGCCAGCCCGTTCAGTGGCACGAGCCCGCGCGGATGCCATTGCTGCAGCTGCGCGATGTCGCCGCGGCCGATGATCCGCAGCAGACGGCGCGTACGGCGATGCTGGCTGACCGCTGCAGCGCGGTCGACCCGACCCGCGACCGGCTGAGCCAGCAGGTGCTGTTCGACCTGGGTGGCCAGCGCTGGGCCTGGTACCTGCGCGTGCATCACCTGGCCACCGATGGCTATGGCATGGCGCTGTTCACTGACCGCGTCTGCGCCCTGTATGCGGGCCGCACCGGTAGTGCGCTGCCCGGGTTGGCGGGCGTGCTGGCCGATGATGCCAGCTACCGCAGTGATGCGCGCCGCGACGTCGACCGGCAGTGGTGGTTGCAGGCGCTGCAGGGCGCCCCGGCCTCCACCGGCCTGGCCGGCACCGCCGCGGCCAGTGACGATGCACTGCGCTGGGTGCAGCCGGTGGACCCCGCCTTGCGCGAGCGCCTGCTGCAGGTCTCGGCATCGTGGCTGCAGCCGTGGCCGGATGTGCTTGCCGCGTTGGCCGCCGAGTATGTGCGTCGCATGAGCGCGTCCGAGGAAGTCGTGCTCGGCGTGCCGTACATGGCGCGGCTTGGCAACGCGGCGGCGCGGGTGCCGGCGATGGTGATGAACGTGCTGCCGCTGCGGGTGGCGGGCGGCGAGGGCGGCGTCGAGGAATTCTGCCGGCGCATCGGGCGCCAGCTCAGCCAGAGCCGCAAGCATGGGCGCTACCGTGGCGAACAGCTGCGTCGTGACCTCGGCCTGGTCGGTGCACAGCACCGTCTGCATGGGCCGTTGATCAATGTACAGCCGTTCTACAAGCCGCTGGCGCTGCCGGCTGTGCAGGCCTCACTGGAAGTGCTGAGCACCGGCCCGGTTGACGACCTGACACTGGGCTTCCGTGGCGATGGACAGACCCTGCTGGATCTGGAGATTGAAGCAAACCCGGCCCTGTATGGGTTGGATGACATGAAGGCGCATGCCCGGCGGCTGCTGCATTTCGTGTCGGCCGCGCTGCTGGCCGAAGACATCGCGACGGTGCCACTGGCCACGCCGGAAGAATCGAAGCAGGTCGTGCATGACTTCAATGCCACCACGCATGCGCTGCCTGACACCACCCTGGTCGAACTGTTGCAGCAGGGCATGGACCGCGATCCGTCGGCAGCGGCGCTGGTGTTCGGCGATACGACGTTGGACCATGCTGCGCTGGAGGCGCGCAGCTTCGCCCTGGCCGCGCAGCTGCGCTCGCTGGGCGTGGGCCCGGGCACGGTCGTTGCCGTAGCGCTGCCGCGTTCGCTGGAACTGGTGGTTGCGTTGCTGGCGGTGCTGCGTGCCGGCGGCGCGTACCTGCCACTGGACCTTGCCCATCCCGCGGAGCGCCTGGCGCGCATCCTGGCGTCGGCGCAGCCGGTCTGCGTGCTGGCAGAGGCCAGCGTGCAATCCCGTCTTTCAGATGTGCCGGTGCTGCCGCCGGAGCAGTGGACCGACGTGAGCTTTGCCGCACCCTGGCCGGGCCCGATGGGTGGCGATGCGGCCTATGTGATCTATACCTCCGGTTCGACCGGCGAGCCCAAGGGCGTGGTGATCGAACATCGCGCCATCGTCAATCGCCTGCTGTGGATGCGCGAGCACTATGGCATGGGCGCCGACGACCGGATTCTGCAGAAGACCCCGGCAACGTTCGACGTATCGGTCTGGGAATTCTTCCTGCCACTGCTGTGCGGCGCGACGCTGGTGTTGGCGGGGCCGGACGCACACCGCGACCCGACCGAGCTGGCGCGATTGATCCGCGTCCATGGTGTCACCACCGCACATTTCGTACCGTCGATGCTGGATGCGTTCCTGGCTGCACCGGCCTCACAGGACCTGCGGCTGCGGCGCGTGTTCACCAGTGGCGAGGCGCTGGATGCCGCACTGCGCGACCGCTTCCATGCGCGGGTACATGCCGAACTGCACAACCTCTACGGGCCGACCGAAGCGGCAGTGGATGTGAGCTGGTGGCCGGCGTCGGCCGATGACCGCTCGCGCCCGGTGCCGATCGGTTTCCCGGTCTGGAACACCCGCCTGTATGTGCTGGACGCACGGATGCAGCCCGTGCCGGTGGGCGTGGCCGGTGACCTGTACCTCGGCGGTGTGCAGTTGGCACGCGGCTATCTCGGCCGCCACGACCTGACGGCCGAGCGCTTCCTGGCGGATCCGTTCCTGCCGGGTGAGCGCATCTACCGCACCGGCGACGTGGCACGCTGGCGGGGCGACGGTGCTGTCGAGTACTTGGGGCGCAGCGACCATCAGGTAAAGCTGCGCGGCCTGCGCATCGAACTTGGCGAGATTGAAGCAGCGTTGCGCGAGCTGCCTGGAATGGACCGGGTGGAAGTGCTGTTGCGCGATGATCTACCCGGCGAGGCGCGGCTGGTCGCCTATGTGCCGACGGCGCTGCTCGATGCAGCGGCGCTGCGCAGCCATCTGCTGGCGCGGGTGCCGGACTACATGGTGCCGTCTGCGTTCGTGGGCGTGGATCATTGGCCGGTGACCGCCAATGGCAAACTGGACCGGTCTGCGCTGCCGAAACCACGGCAGCAAGAGGTCGCCGGGCAGGCGCCGCGCACGCCGCTGGAGCAGGAACTGGCCGGGCTGTTTGCACAGGCGCTGGGGCGTGAACTGCCGGTGGCGGTTGATGTGGATTTCTTCAGCATCGGAGGCGACTCCCTGTCGGCCGTGCACCTGCTGCTGGCCATCGAGCAGCGCTGGCGTTGCGAGCTGGGGCTGGGTGCGCTGTTCGCGCAACCGACCGTAGCCGCGCTGGCGGCACGCATTGCCGAGCCGCCCGCACGCGCCGATCACGCGCTGGGGCCGGTGATTGCGCTGTCGGCATCCGACGAGGCAACCGCAGCCCCCCTGTTCGTGCTGCACCCGGCAGGCGGCATTGCCTGGAACTATCGCGCACTGGCCCGGGCGCTGCAGCCAACGCGCGCGGTGTACGGGCTTCAGTCACCCGCGCTCGACCCCACGCAACCGCTGCCAGGCAGCATCGAGGCCATGGCCAACGACTATGTGCAGCGGGTGATCACGCTGCAGCCACAGGGGCCGATCCATCTGCTCGGCTGGTCGGTGGGGGGCATCCTCGCCCAGGCGATGGCCGTGCGCCTGCACGACATCGGTCGCGAGGTCGGCGAACTGGTGCTGCTTGATGCCTATCCCAGCGAATGCTGGCGTGCCGAACCGGAGCCCGACCCGATCGCGGCGCTGCGGGCGCTGTTGGCCATCGCCGGGCATGACCCGGACGCGCATCCGGAACTGGACGATCGCGAGCGCATCCTCGCCTTCCTGCGGCGCGGCGGCAGCGCGCTGGGCAGCCTGCCCGAGGTGGTGCTCGACGGCGTGGTACGGGCGGTGACCGGAACCAATCGACTGATCCGCGAACACCAGCACCGACCCTTCGTCGGAACGCTGGCGCATGTGCGGGCCGGACGCGATCATCAGGCACGGCCGCAGTTGCAGTCCGCGCTGTGGAAGGCACATGCGCTGCAGGTGGATGCCGTCGAGCTGCCGTTCCTGCACGCTGAACTGACCGGGCGTGATGCGGTGGCGCAGCTGGCACCGTGGTTGTCGGCGCGGCTGCAGCAGTGGGACAGGCAACAGGAGAGCGCAACATGCAGCTGACGGGTTTTGCAGGAAATGTGGCGCTGGTGACCGGCGCAGCCGGCGGTATCGGTGCGGCGCTGGTCGGGCAACTGCTGGACGCAGGGTGCCGGGTCGTGGCAACCGATCGCGAGCGACCTGCGCTGGCGACCGACGATGGTCGCGTGCAGGCTTTCGCACTGGACGTCACCGACGGCGCAGCCGTGGACGCGCTGGTAAACGAGGTGGAAGCCACGGTGGGACCGATCATATTGGCGGCCAGCGTGGCGGGCGTGCTGCATGTCGGCGAGGTCGTGGACACCCGTGACGCGGATTGGCGCAGGGTGTTCGCGGTCAATGCCGATGGTGTGTTCCATGTGGGCCGCGCACTGGCACGGGTGATGTCGCCGCGCCGGCAAGGTGCCATCGTGACCGTCAGTTCCAACGCGGCGGGCGTGCCACGGCATGGCATGGCCGCCTATGCCGCCTCGAAGGCGGCGGCGACGATGTTCACCCGCTGCCTGGGCCTGGAGCTGGCACCGTTGGGCATCCGCTGCAACATCGTTGCGCCGGGATCCACGCTGACCCCGATGCAGACCGGCATGTGGGAAGACGAGCAGGGCGCGGCACGGGTGATCGCCGGCAATCCGGCCACCTACAAGGCGGGCATCCCCTTGCGCAAGCTGGCCACGCCGGAGGACATCGCGCAGGCGGTGATGTTCCTGCTGTCCGAGCAGGCCGGGCACGTGGCGATGAGTGACCTGTACGTGGATGGTGGCGCCACGCTGCGCGGGTGACGGGGCCGGGCGCCGCCGGGCGGGGTTCATGGGTTGCCGGCCAGCGGCCGGCACTACCATGGGGCAGGCGCGATGGGCTCGTGCGTTGCCGTGGGTTGCCGGCCAGCGGCCGGCACTACCATGGGGCAGGCGCGATGGGCTTGTGCGTTGGCGTGGGTTGCCGGCCAGCGGCCGGCACTACCATGGGGCAGGCGCGATGGGCTTGTGCGTTGGCGTCGGTTGCCGGCCAGCGGCCGGCACTACCACGGGGCGGACGTGACGGGCTTTTGCATTGGGTAGTGCCGGCCGCTGGCCGGCAACCCCAGCAGACTGTCAGCAACATCCTCATGGAATCTCGCGCTGTTCCCCGACAGCCAGCGATGTCTGCCTGATCCACGATGGGCCATGAGCAGCGATCTCCTGCGCCACGGGCGGCGCTCCATCATCGGTCAGGTATATGTGCTGACCACGACAACATGCCAGCGCCGCCGACGCTTTGAATGCGGCGCTACCGCAGGCTGCGTCTCCAGCCAGTTTGAGGAACTGGAGCGACAAGGCCTGGTCCAGTCACTGGCATGGGTGGTGATGCCGGATCATGTGCATTGGATGTTGCAACTACGTGCGTCGGAGCTGTCGGGTATCGCCCGTCGGTTCAAATCATCCAGCGCGTTGGCCTTGAATCGGCGGGTCGGTCGTCGCGGCGTGGTCTGGCAGTCCGGGATCATGCGGTCAGGGCAGAGGAATCGTTGCATCGCCAGGCTCTGTATATCCTGGGAAATCCCATTCGGGCGGGCCTGGCCAGGGAGATTGGCCAGTATCCCTATGCGTGGTCGATCTTGTAGTGCCGGCCGCTGGCCGGCAACCAGGCGGTGCGTCCGGAGATTCATGAGGCTGCCGGCCAGCGGCCGGCACTACCATGGGGCAGGCGCGCGGGTTTTTCCTGTCGGGTAGTGCCGGCCGCTGGCCGGCAACCAAGCGGTGCGTCCGGAGGTTCATGAGGCTGCCGGCCAGCGGCCGGCACTACCACCGGTCGGGGTTCATGAGGTTGCCGGCCAGCGGCCGGCACTACGGCAGGGTGAGCCGATACACCAGCACCCGGTTGTCGTTGTCGTACGCACTGTCGCAGTGCTCGCCCTGCATGCGGCAGTTGCGGGCGGTGAAGTCGTTGTCGTTGCCGATCAGCAGCAGTACGTCGTTCGGGTGCTCTGGATCAAGCGCCGGCAACACGTCCATTGCTTCCCACTTCTCCGACAGCAATCCCGGGTGAGGGCCACGTCCTGTATCCAAGTCCAGCCCGGCCCGGGCCAGCTGCGGCCGGTCGAGCAGGTTCAGCACCTCTTTGACGTTGGCGGGCACGATGCCGGTCTTCAACATGGCGTCAGCGGGATCGGCCAGCACCGATGCCGTGCCGGTCTCATAGGCCGTGTCCACCAGATTGGAGGCCTGCGCCACGTTCACCAGCAGCACCGATTTATAGACGATCGGGTCGTTGCCCTCCTTGCCCAGTCCATTGCCATCGCGCGCCAGCATCAGGAAACGCTCGTTGTCCAGCGCACGCAGTTCGCTCTGTGCAGCGGTACGGTCGAGCTTGCCTTTGCCGTCGTGGGCGTAGGCGGGCAGGATCATCACATGGTGGCCCACCGGTTGCGTCGGCGTCGGGTTGGCAGACACGTCGTAGACCAGCACGCGGGTGTTGATGCGGCCGGCGGCATTGCCCGCCGCGCTGTCCTGCATCAGCGCGCTCTGCAGGGCAACGAACAGCCGTGTGCCGTCGGGCGACAGGCCCATGCCTTCCACGCCCTGGTTGTTGCGGCGCCCGGTCTGCGGCGGGGCCAATGATCCAAAGGCAGGCTTGCCATCACGTTGTGGCTGGATCGCCTGCGGCGGCACGATCACGCCCTGCAGCTGGCCCTGTGCGTTGAAGTAATAGACGTTGGCGGTGTACTCGTCGCCGATGTAGAAGTGGCCGTCGGCAGTGAACTGCAGCGATTCGGCATCAAGCGCGACCTTACCGGCCCCCGCGCCCACGGCCGGCGAGGGCAGCACAACGCCACGCTGGATGATGGTGTGATCACCCGGGTCGGCACCGGTGAATGGCTGGCCGTTGTAGTCCTTCAGCACCAGCCCCTTTTCCGGCTTCATCGTCAGCGTGCCGAAGCTCTCTGGCTTGCCCGCCGGCCAGTCGATACGCAGCTGCATGCGCTCCAGGCGACCGGCGTAGTCGTAGAACAGGCCGGCTTCCGGATCGTTGCGACCGCGGTCGGGCAGGGTCCACAGCACCCCTTCATAGCCACGCGCGGTACGCCGCCACGTGCCCGGCTGTACCGCCAACGACGAGAACGAGCCCAGCGTATCGCCGAGGAAGTCCACGGTGCCGGCCGGCAATCGTCCGGCGGCGACCAATCCCTTGTCCACGTAGGTGAAGCTGGCCACGTCCACCGCGCGTGGTGGCATGCCGCGGGCTTCATGCGGTGCGTTGTAGCCGCTGACCGAGAGCGCGGCCAACAGCAGGGCAGTAACGGACATCAATGGACTCCTCGGCCGGCGATCAGAAACGGATGTCGATGGTACCGAACACCTGGCGAGGTGCCGACGCATGGAACACATACAGCTTGCCGGCCGGGTCGCTGGGTGCGAACACGCTCGAGTCCAGGTTGCTGGCGTAGCGCTTGTCACCCACGTTGGTCACGTTCAGCGACAGGCGCATGCCCTTGGCGAAGCCAACCTGACCGAAATCGTAGCCACCGGCCAGGTCGAACACGGTGAAGCCACCAAAGCCCTGGTCGTTGGTATAGGTGTAGAAGCGTTCGCCGGTATACTTGCCGCGCAGGCTGGCGAACCAGCCGTTGTCGCGCCAGGTGATTTCGGTGGCCAGCAGCTGCTTGGGCGTGTCGGTCTGGATCTTGCCCTTGATCTGCTGCTCGACGCCGGCCTGGGTGTAGTTGGAGGCATATGTCGAGCGGTTCAGGGATGCCGAGGTGTACCAGCTGAAGTGCTCGTTCGGTGTCCACAGCACGGTCAGTTCAGCACCGCGGCTGTCGACGCCGCCGACATTGTAGAAACGGTTGCCGCAGGTGGGGCCGACCGGCTGCCGCGAATCGCAGGGGTTGTACTGCAGCAGGCGATTGTCAAAGCGCACGCTGTAGGCAGCGACCGATGCCTGCAACGTATCGGTGACGAAGCGATAGCCCGCCTCCAGCGAGCGTGATTCTTCCGGCTTCAGGTTGCCCTGCGCGCTCCAGGTGGCCTGGCTGACCGCCTGTGGGCCAAGTTTGAAGCCGCCCTGGAACATGGCGATGTTCTCGGCGTAGCTGGCGAACACTTCGTGATGCTCGCCGAGGCGGAAGTTGGCACCCACGCTGGGCAGGAAATTCCTGCTGGCCTTCAGCGAACCGGTGGCGAACTGGTTGTTCGAGCTCGGCAGGATCGGTGTCTTCGCATCGCCCGGCAGCGCCTGCGCATCGGAGGTGGCGTGCGGGCTCTTGGCGCCGAACTCCAGGGTCAGGCGGTCATCGAGCAGGCGCCAGGTGTCCTTCAGGAAGAACTGGTGGGTCTTCCAGCGCGTACGCTGGGCGAACACGCCCACATCCGAGGGCAGGGTGTTCATGCCGCTGAGGTCGCGTGGACCGTCCACCGCCGTCTGGTAGCGTTCGGCGCTGCTGGTGTTGCGTTCGTACCAGACGCCACCTTCGAGGCGGTGTGCGCCCAGCTCCCAATCGAAGGACAGCGTGCCGCCATCGCGGTCGATGGTGTAGATGGTGTTGCGGAAGATGATCGGGATTTCCTGCGCGGTGCCTTTGTTCGACCACGCACCGCTGTTCCAGTTGTGGCCTTCGCCGCGGTCATCGTGGTGGTAGGCCAGTGCCCGCAGGCTGAAGCCATCTGCCAGGAAGAAATCACCGGCCAGGTAGTACAGGTTGTCATCGCGCAGGATCTGCCCGGCGGTGAATGCGCCGTCGGCGTCCCTGTCCGGAACGCTGTTGTCGCACTTCTTCGCATTGAGGCTGGCGGTGTTGCAGTAGGCCTTTGCCACGGCCTTGTTCCAGTCCGGTGCGTAGCCGCCCCAGTCCCAGCCCAGGCCGCGGGACATCTCGTCCTTGGACAGGTAGAAGTAGTCCGCCTGGCTGGTCCGCGAAGTGTCGACGAAACCTGTGATCTGGCCGCTGCCGAAGTTCCACACGCCCTTCGCGTTGAACTGCTTGGTAGTGGATTTGTTGTACGCGGTCTGGTCGTTCCACAGGTCCGAGACCGCGTTCATGCCCGATACGTAGCCGGAGAATCCGTTGTACTCGCCGCTGTCCACGCGCACGAAGGTGCGACGGTTGGCATCGCTGCCGATGGTCTGCACCACGCGGCCGCCCAGTTCCTGCGCTGGGCGGTCGGAGGTATAGGAAATGGTGCCGCCGAGGTTGCTGGTGGACGGCGTGCCGAGGCTGCCGATGCCCACCGCCAGTTCGGCGCCCGCCATGTTCTCGCTGATCAGCGCACGGTTGATGGTCAGGCCGTTGTAGTTGTTGTACGCACCATCGCCCAGCGGCACGCCGTCCAGCGTGTAGCCCAGGCGGGTGGAGTTGAAACCGCGCAGGCTCAGGGTCATCGACTGTTCGTTGGTGCCCAGCGCGTCGGCCGACTGCGCGTTGACGCCGGGCAGCAGGTTGAGCGTCTTCTGCAGGCTGGTACCCGGCGGCAGGATGTCCAGATTCTCGCGGGTGATGCGCTGCACCTGGCGCGCCTCTCCACTGCCGATGACTGAAACCGCATCGAGTTCGGTGGCCGACGGCGCCTGCTGCGCCCACGCGGTCGGTGCAAGGGCCAGGGACAACGCAGCAGCCAACAGGGTCTTGGTCATGGAACAGGCACTCAGGCAAGCGCGAGCCGCCGCATGGAAGCGGAGCTCAGGCAGATGAAAGGGGAAACACGCGATGCGATCACGGGCGCCTTGGGCGCCGCGCGATCAACGTGAAAATGGTGCGCTAGACAGATGACTGTCTGGTGACATGGTCAACTGCGGACATCACGCGCGGGCAGTGCCGGCCGCTGGCCGGCAGCTGCAGGATGCTGCGGAGGGTTCATGAGGCTGCCGGCCAGCGGCCGGCACTACCGGTATCGGTCAACCCGCGTTGCTGCGTGTGCGCTTTAGCGTCGCATCCTAATGCCCGCAGCTTCATCTGCGGACATACGGGTGGGTAGTGCCGGCCGCTGGCCGGCAGCTGCAGGATGCTGCGGAGGGTTCAAGAGGCTGCCGGCCAGCGGCCGGCACTACCGCTATCCGTCAACCCGCGTTGCGCGGCTTGCGTGTGCGTTTCGGCTTTGCGGCATCCGCAGCGCTGGCGGCACCATCCTGCAACGCCTGCAGCCACGACAGCGTATCGACATAGTCGATGAAGTGGCGCAGATACCCGGGGCTGGTCGCCTGCATCGTGTCCAGCATGCGCTGCACCAGCACCGCCGAGTTCAGCGGGCCACCATCCGCCGGGGCTTCGGTGCGCAGCGAGCGGCGCACCTGCAGTTCGCTGCGCAGCTCGGACCACTCGCGGCGCACGTCGTCCAGCATCGGCACCTGCGGGTAGTGCAGCAGCGATCGTGACCCGGTGTCGAGGTCGCGCACCAGGGCACGCAATCCCTCCAAAGGCGAGGACTCAGCTGCCATTGCCGTTCTTCTCGCCCGGCGCAGCAGCCTTGGGCTTGGGAATCGGCGCGATCTCAACGCGGCGGTTGCGCGCGCGGCCATCTTCGTTGGCATTGGAGCTGACCGGCTGCTCGCTGCCGAACGCGGCGGCGAACACCGCATCGGCCGGTACGCCGTCGGCGATCAGGGTACGGGTGACCGTCAGCGACCGCTGTGCGGACAGCTCCCAGTTGTCGGCGAAGCGGCGGTTGCCTTCCCGCACCGGTGCGTCATCGGTGAAACCGCTGACCATCAGGATCTCTTCGCGCGTGCCGAGATAGGCCGCCAGCGGCGCGGCCAGGCTGCGCAGCAGTTCCTGGCCTTCCGGCTGCAGCTGGTCCGAGTTCAGCGCGAACAGCACGCTGCCGCTGATGCCGATGCGGCCATTCACCAGCGTCACCCGGCCGGCGGCGAGCGGGCCGGCCAGCGCCTGCTCCAGCGTCTGCAGGCGCTTGGCTTCGGCCTGGCGCTGCTTGACCTCCTGGTCCAGGCGCTGCGACAACTCCAGCTGTACGGCGACCACGCCGACCAGGATCAGCACGAACGCGCCCAGCAGCACCGACATCAGATCGCCGAATGCCGCCCAGATCGGGGCGTGTGAGCCGCCGTCGACCTCCAGCTCGTCGCTCATGCGCTGCCGGCCTTGCCGCGGCGCGCGGCCAGCTGCTGCAGTTCTTCCATCACTTGTTTCTGTGACAGCAGGCTGAGGTCGACCACCTCGCGCGCCTGCGCCACGTAGTACGCCAGCTGCTCATCGCTGCGCGCCAGCGAGGCATCCAGCGCACCGCCAATCTGCTCCAGGCGTCCGGTGAGCTCCGCCGAAGCGGTGCCGAACTGCTCGACGGCAGCCCCGAAGGTGCCGGCCAGCTGGCCCACTTCACCGGCACTGCCATTGAGCAACGTGGCGATGCCATCGAGCTTGCCGGTCTCGGCCGCGATATGGTCGCTGAAACGGTTGCCGACGCGTTCCAGCAGTTCGGCCGAGCCTCCGACCAGTGCATCCACAGCGGTGCGCTGCTCGTGCGAGGCGTGGTTGATCGCGTCCAGCAGGGTCTGCACGGTGGCCAGCAGGTGGCCGCGTTCTTCCAGCATCTTGTTGTCGCGCACCAGGCTTTCGGACAGGGTGCTGCGCAGTTCGTTGATGACCTCGGCGGCGGCCTTCGGTGCTGCGGCCGCAGTCTGCAGCAGGGTGGACACTTCGGCCAGCGTGGCGCTGGCCTGGGCACGGCCGTTCTCGCCGATCTGCTGCGCGGTCTGTGCCAACGTGTCGCAGACCTGCTGCTGCTGTTCGGCAAGGCGCTGGCCATTGGCCTGCAGGCGCTCGGCCAGATCGGTCGAAACGCTCTGCAACGCATCGCTCCAGCGCTGCAGGCGCTGTTCGTCGCCTGCCAGCAGCTGGGCCTGCAACGCCGCGTGCGCCTGCTGCAGCTCGGTACTTACCGCGTCCCAACGCAGCTGGCGCTGCTGTTCGCGTGCATCCAGGCCCGCCTGCAGTTCGGCATGCGCCGTGGCGGTGGCGGCCTGTGCGGCCTGCCAATCCTGCAAGCGCTGTTGCTCGTGTTCCTGCAGCAGCGACTGGCCGGCGGCGTGGCGCTCATCCAGTGCCTGCAGCAGCGCCTGCGCACGGTCATCCAGGTGGCTGCTGGCATGCTGCAGCGCCTGCTGCTGGCGCTCGACCAGTTCACTGTTCAATGCATGCTGCTGTTCGGCAGCAGCGCGCCAGGCCTCGGCGTTGCTGCTGGCATCGGCCTGCAGGCGCTCGCCGATGCGTGCCACCAGGGCTTCACCCTGCGTGCTCTGGCCTTCGCTGAAGGACTGCAGATGCTGGCGCAGTTCGGCAACCAGCGCCTGCTGCGCGCCGGTCTGCTCGGCCACTACCTTGGCCCAGCTCGCTTCGGTCGCCACGCGGCTGCGCTCGAAGCCCTTGGCCAGACCATTCAACTGCTGCTGCACGGCCTGTTCGACACGCGAATGCAGCGCCTGGCCGTGGCTGGCCAGACCGGCCAAGGTGGTTTCGGCCATCGGTTGCAGCGCGCCACCAATGGCCGCAGCACTGGCTTCGGCCCCCTCGCGCAGCGACTGCTGCAGCGAGGTGGCCAGGCGTTCCTGCAACGCCTGGCTCTGCGTCAGGAACTCGGCCTGACCGGCCAGCAGGCGCTCATTGGCGGCCGCGCTGTGCTGTTCGAAGGTGCTGGTCATCGCCTGCAGGCGATCGATCAGCGTAGGCAGCGCCGCAGACTGCGACTGCAGCAGGCGCAGCGACTCGGCACGTTGCCAGGCTTGCGAATACGGATGCAGGTCAGTGGCGATGGCGCGGTCCAGCTGCTGCACCACCTGCAGGCGGTCACGGCGCAGCAGTGCCGACAGCAGGCCCAGCATGGCCGAGCTGGCCACGCCGGCGATGGACGTGCCGAAGGCCACCGCCAGCCCCTGCACCGGCGAGGCCAGCGAGCCGCGGATGGCCGCCATGTCGGTGGCGCTCTGCAGCGCCAGGCCGGTGCCGCGCAGGGTGTCCATCATGCCCAGCAGCGTGCCGAGCATGCCCAGCAGCACCAGCAGGCCTACCAGATAGGGCGTCAGCACCGGCGAGGGCAGGGCGGTGCGTTCGCCTTCCACGCGCAGGCGCACGGCATTGCGCAGGCCCAGCGGCACACGCTCCAGCCACGGCGCCAGGCTTTCCTTGGCCAGCGAAAGGTCAGCCAGTGCGGCGCGCAGGCCATTGCTGGCCTGCCGGTAGCGGTACAGCTCCACGCCACCGGCGATGTAGCAGGCTGCGATGATCGCTGCCACGGCTGCACCCAGCGGGTGCACCGAGACATAGCCGACGCCGATCCAGCACACGGCCAGCAGGCCAGCAAGGAAGACAAGGACGTGGAAAACAGTTCTGGACATGGTGTTCCGGTCAGTGTGAGCGCAGGGCGGCAAGCAGCCCCTGGATCGGGTGGAAGCGCAGTTGCAGCTCGGCGAGCAGCAGCGTGCGCATGTCGTGGCGGAAGGACGCGCGCCAGCCGGGCTGGCCGTGCACGCGTTCGAATCGGGCACCCAGCACCGCCGGGGCGGTGGCAAGGAGGCTGTGCTCGCGCGGGCTCAAGGTCTGCTCCATCACCGCATCGACCTCGGCCAGCCGCGCCAGCTCCGGTGACGCCTGCACCAGCTGGTCGCGCAGGCGGCCGCGCAGGCGGCCGGTAGCGGTCTGGATGGCCTGCTGCAGCACCCGGTAGCGCTGCCGCAACGAAGCGAAGTTCGGCGCGGCGGCGGCCTCGGCCAGGTCCAGCAGGCGCTCGGCCTCGGCATCCTCGCTCAGCGAGGCCAACAGGCTCGCTTCGGCCTGGGCGCAATCGGCCAGCAGGTCATCCAGCGCTTCGGCGGCCTCGGCCGGTTCAGCCAGGCGGCCATCCAGCGCCCCGGCAAGGGCCACGGCACGGCTCCAGTCCACCCACTGGCCGAGGCGATCGGTCAGGGCGGGACTGGAGGCCGGCATCGCGCCGTCGCTGAGACGGGCGAGCAGACGGAGGAAGTCCGGTCCATCCACGACCGGCTGCGCTGCGTTCGCCATCAAGGGGGTGGGGGCCAAAAACCGTTGATTTTACAACCAGATGAGGCCGGCCGTATGAAGGCGGGGGCGAGGGGCAGCACCGATCGGGCCACAAGGCTTAAAATGGTCGGCTGTACCACCGCACCCCGACTTCTGGAGCTTGAGATGACCGTTGCGCAGTTCTACCCGATCGGCACCCCCGGACAGCCCTGGGGCGACGCCGAACGCGCGCAGTGGCGGGCCCGCCAGCAGCGGCAGCGCAGCTACCACGAAGACGTGGTGACCGCGCTGGAACGGCTGGACGAGCGCTTCGACGTGGTGCAGTACGGCCAGTTGGACTACGCCCCGGACCACTACCCGCTGTTTGCGGTGGTGAACCACGACTGGAACCCGGCCCTGCCGACCGCGCTGGTCACCGGCGGCGTGCATGGCTACGAAACCAGCGGCGTGTATGGCGCCCTGCAGTTCCTGGAGCAGCACGCCGAGCGATACCTGGGCCGCTTCAACCTGATCGTGGCCCCGTGCGTGAGCCCGTGGGGCTATGAGCGCATCCAGCGCTGGAATCCCAATGCCATCGATCCCAACCGCAGCTTCCGTGACGGCGGCCTGATCGAAGAAGCCGCCTCGCTGATGCGCTGGGTGGCCGAACGCAAGGCCAACATCCGGGTCCACCTGGACCTGCACGAGACCACCGACAGCGATCTGCACGAGTTCGACCCGGCCCGCTGCGCCCGCGACGGCAAGCCGTTCGAGCGCGACACCATTCCCGATGGCTTCTATGTGATCGGCAACAGCGAAGACCCGCAGCACGAATTCCAGAAGGCGCTGATCGCCGCCGTGGCCCCGATCACCCACATTGCCCCGGCCGATGCCGAAGGCAATCTGGTGGGCATGCCGCTGCAGTCGCCGGGCGTGGTGTGGGGTGAGTCGCGCTCGATTGGTGCATGTGCCGGCTTCACCGATGCGCTGTATGCCACCACCACCGAGGTGTACCCGGACAGCCCGCGCACCAACCCGCAGGAATGCAACGACGCCCAGGTGGCGGCGGTGTGCGCGGGGTTGGATTTCGCCCTGGCCAATTGACGGCTGCGTCGTAGCGCCGGGCCCATGCCCGGCGACTTCCAACGGCTGCAGGATCAGCCGATGCCTTCGGCCTGCAGGCGCAGGCTGTCGGCTTCGTCGACCCGTCCAAGCGACTGCAGGTAATCGGCAAGAATGGCGAGGTACAGTTTCTCGGCTACTGGAAACTCGTACCCGCCGTGCGCCGGTCCCCAGAAGCCGTAGAGCTCGACGTGACCGTCGGGGATGAACATCCCTTCCACCTCACGCTGGTACTCGTCCAGGCTATGGGGATACACGACGCCGAAGCCTCCGTTCGAATCGCCAAATCCTCGTCGCTTCAGCGCGAAGGCGGCGACCTCGGCGGGGTTGCTCCATGCGTCGATGACTTCCTTGACGCGTGCGATGGTTTCGGGTGTTGGCTGCATGCTGCAAGGATGCACCAATGGGCAACCTGCTGCAGGCCATTGCCCGTATCTGCGACGTGCAGGCCTGGCGCTGCCGGGAGGGTGGGGCGCGTCGCCGCGCCCCACGCCATCAGTACTTCTTTTCCAGGTTCAGCTGCAGACCATGGTCGGTGTCTTCGCTGCTGCCGAACAGGCCGCGGTACTCGATCCGCAGGCTGAGGTCGCGTTCAGTCTGCAGCACCGCCCCCAGACCGAAAACGAACCGGTTGCGCTTGAGTCCATCGATTTCGCTGCGGTAGAACGGGCCGCCCGGCAGATCGGCGTAGCCCATCGTCACCGGGCTGGCGTCCTGGAAATCGTGCTGGTATTCGAGCCGCAGCTGTGGCGAGAGCGTGCCGAAGCGGACCGGGTAGCGATAGTCCATGTGCACGCCCAGGCTCGCGGTGGTGGTGTCCACATCCTGGTCCTCGTAGCGCAGGGCGTGGATCGCGTCGCCGCGTTCGGTATAGCCGTTCAATGTTGCACGGGCCAGGTCCAGCCTCGCATACGGACTCACCGACAAGCGGTCGCGCTGGTAGTCGCCGCCGACCGACATCGAGGCGAACCACTGCTTGCCATCGCGGTCGCCTTGCACCATCGCGCCATTGGCGGTCACGTAGCGACGTGAGTCGAATGACAGCAACTGGTAACCCAGCAGGCCATCAACGAAGAAGTACTGCCCCGGGTGGTAGCTGCCGTACGCGGCCAAGGTGTAGCTTTCGCCGTGGCTGCGGGTGTCGTTGTGACCGACGTCGGTCGTGTCGCGGCCGTAGCCGATACCACCGCCGAAGGCGAATGCCTGGTTCACCCGGGTATCGGCACCGGCGCTGATGCCGCTGGTCTGGAAGTCGAAGCCCGCGCTGCCCGAGCGACCATCGCGATCACCGCTGTTGATCGAGCCGCCGGTCCACAGGGTAAGGGCACCGTTATCTCCATCACCCCTACGTGTGCCGCGATCCCCAGCGGCGGGCGCGACAGCAACGTCGTCCCTCAGAACAGATTCGTCCAGCGCGGTCACCTGGCGGCAATCGCCACCGGGCATGCGTCGTACCTCATCCTGGCAGCGACGATCGCGGTCGACGCCGAAGCTCAGGCCATTCTCGAAGCGTGTGCCTCTGCCGGCACCATGCAGGCCTTCCATGCGGCGCTGGAAATTGCCGATCTGCGCGGTGGCGAAGCGCCGGGTGGAGGCGGTCTGCGCGCCCAGCAGGCCCATCACCTCCGCGTCCAAGGTCGGGTCCGGTCGGCCGATTACATCAAAGTCGATGGTCGCCGGCGCCGACGTCGCGAACGTGTTGCTCAGGGTGAAGGTGGCCGTGGCGGTACCGGCGAAGGTGGCCGCCGGAGTGAAGGTCAGACGATAGCCCGCGCTGGCACCGCTGCCGGAAGGCGCGACGGTGGCCGTGCCCGCACTGGCCGGCGACAGCGACACCAGCGTGGCCGCAGTGAACGGACCGCCGGTGGCGTCAGTCGTCAGCTCGACCACCGCCGCAACGCCCGCATTTGCACTGACCCGGCGCGAGACCGCCACAGGCACCTGATTGATGGTGATCGTGGCGGTGATCGGAGCCGAAGCGCCATAGGCGTTGTTCAATGTGTAGACGATGCTCACCGTGCCCGAGGCGGTGGCCAGCGGGGTGTAGGTGATGTTGGTGCCGGTCACGGTCGTGGTTCCGGTTGCCGGCGGTGTCACTAGCGTCACGCCGGTGAACGGACCGCCGGTGGCACCCACCGTGGTGTCGATGGTCACCGGCTGCCCCGCCACGGTGGTGACGGCCGCGCGCGGCTGGCCCGCAGGCACGGGCAGCGCGGTGACGGTGATCGACACCGTGGCCGTGGCCGAGGTGCCGCCCGGGCCGGTAGCGGTGTAGGTGAAGCTGTCCGCGCCGAAGTAGGTGCCCGTCGGCGTGTAGACAACGGTCACGCCGTTCACTGTGGCGGTGCCATGTGCCGGCGCGCTGGCCACGGCGATCGAGGTGATCACACCGCCGTCGTTGGCCGTCACCGGAATCGTCACCGGTTGCTGCGACGGCGTGGTGGCGCTGTCGTCCACCGTCACCGGCACCGCGTTGGCAATGACGAGGGTGTAGCTCTGGATGCTGGTGTAGCCGGCGTCGTCGGTGGAGCGCACCACTGCGGCATAGCTGCCGGCCGTGGTCGGCGTACCACTGAACACGCCTGCCGAACTGAAGGCAATGCCGGGGGGCAGGGCGCCGGAGTCGATCGCATAGGTGTACGGGGCGATGCCGCCGTTGCTGCTCAGGTTCTGCGAATAGGCCGTGCCGACCGCGCCGCCGGGCAGGGTGGCCGGTGCGATCACTACGGTTGCCGGGGCGATAGTGAAGGTGTACACGCGGCTGGCGGTCTGGCCGTTGGAATCGGTGGCACCCAACGTGATGCTGAAGTTGCCATCCGAGCGGGGGATGCCGGACAGGGTGCCTGCAGAGGTGAAGGACACGCCGACCGGCAGCGCACCACTGAGCAGAGAGTAGCTGTACGGCGCAAGGCCGCCGCTGGAGCTCAACTGTGCGTTGTAGGCCACGCCTGCGCTGCCGTTGGGCAGGCTGGGTGGATCGATGGCGATTGCAGGCGTGGCAACGACGATGGTGTAGTTCTGCTGCAGCGCGAACGGCGCGCCCGCGCCGGTGCTGGAATCGGTGGTACGCACGGAGATGTTGTAGTTGCCCGGTACGGTCGGCGTACCGCTGAGCAGACCGGTGGAGTTGAAGCTCACGCCCACCGGCAACGAGCCGGAGACCAGTGCGTAGCTGTACGGCGCGGTGCCGCCGCTGCTGGCAAAGTTGATGGTGGTGGCCGTGCCGTAGTTCATCGGCAGGTTGCCCGGCGCCGGGGTCATGCTCAGGGTCGGCGCGCCAACGGTCAGCGTGAAGCCCTGGCCGGTGGTGAACGGACCGGTGCCGGTGCTGCTGTCGGTGGCAGTGGCGACGAGGCTGAAGCTGCCCGCCGCGCTCACCGTGCCGCTTACGGTCACGCTGGTGGCGGTAGTGCCACCAACGCTGAGGCCTGCTGGCAGGCCGGTGACAGTGAAGCCGCTATAGGGTGCAGTGCCGCCATTCCAGGTGAACGTCTGGCTGTAGCTGGCGCCGACCTGTGCGCTCATCGGGCCGCTCGCCGTCACGGTGATGGCTGGGTTGCCGACAGTCACACTGACCGTGGCGGGCGCCGAGGTGCCGGCGGTGTTTGTTGCGGTGTAGGTAAAGCTGTCCGGGCCCGCGTAACCCGCGGTGGGCTGGTAGGTAATGGAGGTGCCGCTGGCGTTCGCACTGCCATGAAGCGGCGCGGTACCGACGGCCACCGAGGACGGCACGCCGCCAGAGATGTTCAGCGTGATCGGATTGGCGCTGCTGTTGTAGGCCACGCTCGCCGACAGCGGATTGGCGACAGGCGGGGTGTTGATGATCTGCAGCGTATAGCCGCGCGGCGCGGAACTGTAGGGCCCGGTGCCGGTGCTGCTGTCGGTTGCGGTCACGGCGAAATTGAAAGTACCCGCGGATGTAGGTGTACCCGACAGGGCGCCCGAGGAAGCGTTCAGCACGATGCCCGGTGGCAGCGCCCCGGCGGTCACTGCATAGCTGTACGCTCCCGTGCCGCCGCTTGCCGGATTCAGCATAGCGCTATAGGCCACACCCTGGGTGCCGTTGGCCAGCGTGCTTGCCGGCAGAGTGATGGTCGGCGGAGCGATCACCAGCGCATAGGCCCGGGAGCCGGTGTGCGGTGCGCCGGTGCCAGTACTGTTGCTGGTGGCGGTCACGGTGAAGTTGAAGGTGCCGCCGGCCGTCGGTGTGCCGGTGATGCCGCCGGTGCCGCCGAGGGTCAGGCCGGTGGGCAGCGCGCCTGCCGTGATCGCATAGGTGTACGGCGCAATGCCGCCGCTGGCACTGACAGACTGGCTATATGCCGCCGCGACCGTGCCGTCGGGAAGTGTCGTCGGCGCGATCACGATCACCGGCAGTGCCACCACCAGGGAATAGGCGCGTGAACCGGTGAACGTATTGGCGTCCGTCGCAGTCACGGTGAAGTTGAAGGTGCCGGCTGCGGTCGGCGTGCCGGCCAGTGCGCCAGTACTGGTGTTGAGGCTCAACCCGGCGGGCAGCGAGCCTGCGGTGATGGCGAAGGTGTAGGGCGCGGTACCACCGCTGCCGCTGAGGGTCTGGCTGTAGCCCGCGCCAACGGTTGCACCCGGGACGGTGAACGGGTTGACCAGGATGGTCGGCGGCGGAATCACCTGCAGGGTCACCGTCTCGACCTCGGCGTAGCTGCCGGTGCCGCTGCTGCTGTCGGTGACGCGGATGCCGAAGGTGTAGCTGCCCTGGGTGGTGGGCGTGCCGCTCAGGGTCGCGCCGCTCAGGGTCAAGCCAGGCGGCAGCGTGCCGTTTTCAAACGCGAACGTGTAGCCGGGCACGCCACCGCTGGCAGTAAAGGTCACCGAGTAGGGAAGATTCTGCGCGGCAGACGGAGACGACGGCGCGATGGTAAGGGTCGGGTTCGTGGCCGAACCGCTGAAGGCGCGCACGCCGCTGGCAGAGGCGCTGTCGGTGGCGCGGATGGTGAAGGCGTAGGCGCCGCGCTGGGTGGGTGTACCGCTGATGGTGTTTCCGCTCAGGCTCAGCCCCGGCGGAATGGAGCCGGTGTCCAGGCTGTAGGTGTACGGTCCGGTGCCGCCGCTGGCACTGAGGCTGGTGCTGAAAGGCACGCCAACCGTCAGGTTGACCGCAGGCGAGGCGGCGAGGGTGATGGCTGATGCCGGAGCGATGGTGACGGTGACGGTGATGTCACCGTTCGAGTCGTCCTGGATGACGAAGGTATCGCTGGTCGCGCTGTCGCCGTTGTGGGTGTACGTCAGCGGCAGGTTGGCACCCGACTGCACGCCGACGGTGCGGCTGCCGTGCGGGGTCGCCGCGGTGCCCGCAGAGATGCCGAAGCCGCCGTGGCAACCGTTGATGTTGATGGTCTGCGAGCCACTGTTGGCGACCGACATGCTCAGCGTCGGGCAGAACGTCGATGGTGCTGCTGCCGCCAGCTGCGGCCACAGGCTGCCTGCGCACAACAGCACGAGGGCGAGCCAGGAGCAGAACGAAGAAAAGAAGACGTGTGAACGCGCACGCGGCGTCTGCACGCGTTGCGCTGATGACTGATGCATGTTCTGCCCCTGTTGGCACCGCACGGGCTCGATCGTCCCAAGGACATCGAGCCAAAACGGCGAGACCTTACCCCTGTCCGCGGACACCGGGCTGGACCCGGTACCGCACCCCTTGCGAACTGCTGGCGATTATTCAAGCAGGATTCAGGGTATAAAAGGAAGTGCCTATATATTCATGAAGGATTAATGTTGCATTCGCACAAAAATTTCGCTTGTACGGCGTGCGGAGTGTGAGCGAGAGTAGCGCCGGCAGCGGACATGACGTCCGTGCCACCAACCTTTCGGGGGAAAAGGTATGACCGAAGTCTTCCTCGGGCAGATAATGCTCACGGGGTTCGCGTTCGCGCCCAGGGGATTCGCCCTTTGCAACGGACAGCTGCTTTCCATCGCGCAGAACCAGGCGCTGTTTTCTCTGCTGGGAACCATGTACGGCGGTGACGGCAGAACCACGTTCGCCTTGCCCAACCTGCAATCGCGTACCCCGGTGGGCGCCGGCAATTCGGTGGATGGCAACTGGAATCCTGCGCCTTACAGCCAGGGCGAAGTGGGCGGTGTGGAGAACGTTACCCTGCTGGCCACTCAGGTTCCGGCCCACATTCCGGTGGTCAACGGAACCACCACTGCAGGTACGGCCCGCAACCCTACCGGGGGCCTGTACGGCACCAGCGGCAGCGCCATCTTCGGACCGGCCAACGGCACCCTGGTTCCGCTGCAGGGCGTGGGGCCGGGCGGCGGCAGCCAGTCGCATCCGAACCTGCAGCCCTACACCGTGATCAATTTCGTGATCGCGTTGAACGGCATTTTCCCGTCGCGCAACTGATTCTTCCGACGCCCATTACAGGAGTTCCCCATGAGCACCCCTTACGTCGGAGAAATCCGCATGTTCGGCTTTTCGCGCGTGCCCAACGGCTGGTTCGCATGCGACGGTTCGCTTCAATCGATTGCCGAGTACCAGGTGCTGTACGCTGTGATCGGCACCACCTATGGCGGTGACGGCGCCAGCACCTTCGGTGTGCCTGACCTGCGCGGCCGCGTGCCGATCCACCAAGGCCGTGGAACGGGATTGAGTTCCTACGTGATGGGGCAGATGTCCGGCAGCGAAAGCGTCACCCTGCTGCAGACGCAGTTGCCGCAACATACCCCCTCGCTGATGGCCAGCACCGTCCTGGCAACCACCGGTGCGGTTGGCGCTACCTTAGTGCCGGCAGCGTTGTCAGGCGAGACCATGTACGTCACCGACATCACTGGCGCCAACGGCGCGACCCTGGCCGCCAACGCAGTTGTCAGCATGGGTGGCAACCAGCCGCACGACAACGAGATGCCCACGCTCACGGTGCAGTTCTGCATCGCCTGGGCTGGCGTCTTCCCTTCGCAAGGCTGAGCGGCCACCTGCGCATACTCGATTCCAGGATACGACCATGACCGAACCTTTCATCGGCGAAATCCAGTTGTTCGGCTTCAACTTCGCGCCCTATGGCTGGGCCAGTTGCAACGGCGCCACCTTGGCCATCCGGCAGAACACGGCCCTGTTTTCGCTGCTGGGCACCCAGTACGGTGGCGACGGACAAACGACGTTCCAGCTGCCCAACTTCGTCAACCGCGTGGCCACCGAACAGGGCCAGGGTGCGGGGTTGTCCCCGCGCAGAATCGGTGAAACCTATGGCAGCAATTCGGTGGCGTTGACCCAGACGGAAATGCCGACGCACAGCCACTCCCTGACGATCTACAACCAGCCCGACCAGTCCAAGCGCACCAGCACCCCGGTAGCGGGCAACTACCTGGGACTGCCGACCTCAGGGGCGCCGTTCGTGCCAAACGCCACCGCCAACGCACAGTTCAGTCCCAACATGATCGGTCCGTCCGGTGGCGGCCAGCCCCACGAGAACCGCCAGCCCTACCTCGCGACGAATTTCTGCATTGCGTTGCAGGGTGTGTTTCCCAGCTTCAGCTGAAGACATGCAGGCGTCGTCGCAGCTCACTTCATTTCCGGCGGGCCGCGACGACCGCCTGCGTACCCCCGCGTGGCTGTGCGAGCGCGGGTATGCGCTGCGCCCGCTACACGATGATGACGTGCCGTGGCTGCGCGAACTGTATGCCAGCACCCGCGCGGAGGAACTGGCGCCAGTGCCTTGGCCCGAAGCGAGCAAGCGCGCGTTTCTGGATAGCCAGTTCGCACTGCAGCACCAGCACTACCAGGCGCACTACGGCGATTCGGATTTTCTTGCCATAGAGCGTGGCGGTGTACCGGTTGGCCGCTATTACCTGCAGCGCGGAACATCAGATCACCTGATTGTCGATGTCTGCCTGTTTCCCGGTGAGCGCGGACGAGGCCTGGCTGCGGCGCTGATCAGCCACAGCCAAGGCGAGGCCGCCGCGCTGGGCTGCGGCATGACCCTGCACGTGCAGGCCGACAACATTGCTGCGCAGCGCCTGTACCGGCGCGCAGGCTTTACCGTAATCCACGACCAGGGCTCGCATCTGCTGCTGCGTTGGGCACCGGGCTGAGCCGGCGACACGCCGCCGCAAGCCTGGCCGCGGGCTCACATTCTCAGTTGAAGATCGCCTGATACAGGAATCCGGCCTGCTCACGCGCTACCGGTACCAGGAAAATCCCCACTTCACCGATGTCGGCATGGCGCATCAGATAGATCTGCTGCGGAAACAGGAAGGCCGAGCTGTTGCGGAACAGCAGCGAAAACGGCGCCCGCGCCGGACCTGGCGGCAGCTGCGATGGATTCAGCGCCCGTGCCTCCACAAGCACGAATGGAATCTCGCCGTCGTTGATGACTGCCGAGAAGGTCTGATCAACGTGGCGGGCGAAATGATCGAGTGTCAGCAATTCCATGCAGGGTTCCCCTAAACCGAACCGCATCGTCGCCGCGCTGCACGCCCGATGCAAGTGTGCGGGCGGCCATGTTCCTGTTCGCCAGGGTTGAATGCGGACCATCAACACACGCCCGCAGCCGGTGACTGGTAGCCTGCGGCCGGGAAATGGCGCTCGCGACGCGCTGTGCACGTTGTTGAACCGTTCACTGCCCCAGCGCCAGGCGATGCATCCGGTCATCGGCTTGCGGCGTATGCCCTCATGCACGCAACGCTGTTGCCCTGCTGCTACGGATGCCCTGCATTCCCGCATGGCTGCTAGGCGGTGCAGTGATGGCAGCGAACGCTGCGCATTTCCCAGCCCGGTTGGGCTATCAACGAGGACACGAACATGCGTACCCAGATCCAGCGCCTGACCCTTGCCGCCACCGTCGCGGTTGCCTGCGCAACTGCCCCGGCCGCCTTTGCCGCCGACAACCCGATGGTGGGTGGCGTGCCGATGTACGCGAACAAGACCATTGTCGAAAACGCCTCCACCGCCCAGAACCTGAGCACCCTAGTGACTGCGGTGAAGGCGGCCGGGCTCGTTGACACGCTCAGCGGCAAGGGTCCATTCACCGTATTTGCTCCCGACAACCAGGCGTTCGCCAAGCTGCCCGCAGGCACCGTGGAAACGCTGCTGAAGCCGGAAAACAAGGCCAAGCTGACCCAGGTCCTGACCTATCACGTGGTACCGGGCACCTACACCTCCACCCAGCTGACCGCAGCAGCGCGCAGCCACGGTGGCAGCAGCACGCTGAAAACGGTGCAGGGTGAAGCGCTGACGGTGAAGCTGCAGGATGGCAAGGTCTGGGTGGTCGACGCCAAAGGCGGCAAGTCTGCAGTAACCACCGCCGACGTGAGGCAGTCCAACGGCGTGGTGCATGTGGTCGATTCGGTGCTGATGCCGAAGTAAGCCCAGGGCCGCAACATCGATGGCAGTGCGGGAGCGGCTGGTTTCACAGGCCAGCCGCTCACGATTGAGCGCGGTTCAGCGATCAAGCGCGTCGGGCGTTGTGCCTGCCGTCGCCCAGCCCCCACCCAGCGCCAGGAACAGATCCACCTGACGATCCCCCAGCTGCGCGCGCGATGCTGCCAGGGCAGACTCTGCATCGGCCAGCGCGGCCTCGGCAGACAGCACGTCGATGAAGTCGATCCTGCCGAACCGGTACAACTGCCCGGCCTGATCGCTGGCATGTGCCGCGTCGTCGCGGGCGAGGGCAAGGCTGTGCTCGCGATCGATCTCCTGAGCGTAGGCCGACAGCGCGGTTTCGGTCTGCCGCAGCGCGTCCAGCACCACGCCATCGAACGATGCCAGCGTGGCATCGGCGTTGGCGCCGGCCGCATCGATCCGCGCCCGGGTTGCGCGGCGGTTCGGCCAGCGCCACGACAGCAGCGGTCCGAGGGACGCGCCGACGCTGTCGCTGCTCAGCAGCTGCTTGAATGAACCTGCCGTGCCGGCGGACGCGCCGATGCTCACCTGTGGGTACAGGGCTGCCGTTTCCACGCCGATCATCGCGGTGGCGGCCGCCAGGCTGCGCTCGGCCGCGCGGACATCCGGGCGGCGCTGGATCAGCTGGCCACCATCGCCGACCGGAACCGGTTGCTGCAGGCGCGGCGGTTGTTGGCAGTTGGCGACGTCCTGCGGATAGTCGGCTGGTACGCGTCCCATCAGCGCCGCCAGCGCGAACAGGGCCGCCTGCCGTTCGGCAACCAGATGCGGCACCGCCGCCGCACTGCGGTTGACCGCCGCGCGCGCCCGGCTGACGTCGAATCCGGTTCCGCGCCCGCCGGCCGCCAAGCGCGTGGTGGCGTCCAGCGTGGCGCGCTGCGCATCGAGCACACGCTGCGTCGCCGCCAGGGTGAGGTTGGTCGAACAGATGCCGACATAGGCGCGGGTGACAGCGGCGGCGACCACCACCCGCACCTGGTCACGTGCTGCAGCGACAGCCTCTGCATCGGCGCTGGCAGCTTCGATACCGCGGCGGATGCCACCTGCCAGATCCAGTGGGTAGGCCAGGTGGATGCCGAGCGCATACACCTGCGGTGGCGAGGTGGGCGAGGTATATCCCCCGGCATGGGCCAGCGTGGCCGATGCATCTGCGTCGGTGCTTGCCGAGCCCTCGGCCCGGTACTGCAGCACCATCGCCGTGGCGCGGCGCAGGTTGGCATCAGCCGCGCGCAGATCGGTGTTGGCTCGCAGTGCTTCGCTGACGTAGGCATCGAGTCGTGGATCGTCGTACAGCTGCCACCAGCGGTCCGGCAGCTCGGCCTGTGCGTAGGCCGCCTGGTGGCTCGATACGAATGCGAGGCGAGCTGCCGGGGCGGCGGCAACCGCGTTGGCCGGCAGCGTGTAGTCCGGGCCGGACACGCAGCCGGCGAGCGACAGCGCACAGGCGAGCACGCCCACGCGTGATGCGGTGCCGATCACTTGCAGGCTCCCTGCGCGCGCGGAGTGATGGTCACGCTGGCGGTCCTGCCGACGATCAGGCGCGTATCCGGTGCTACGTCGTCCAAGTGGATGCGCACCGGTATCCGCTGCGCCAGCCGCACCCAGGTATACGTTGACGCAACCGATGGCAGCAGGTTGTGGGTGCTCGCGCGCTGGTCGTCGGCAATGCCGGCGGCGATGCTCTCCACGTGCCCATGCACGTCGCGGCCATCGCCCATCAGGCGGGCGACAGCGGCATCGCCTTCATTGATGCAGTTGAGCTTGGTTTCTTCGAAATAGCCTTCGACCCTGAGGCTGGCGCTGTCGATAAGCGCCAGCGCCTGGGCACCCGGCTGCAGGAAGTCGCCCGGGTGCAGGTCCAGGTTGGTGACGATGCCATCGGCGCTGGCGCGCACTTCGGTGCGCTGCACGTTCAGCAGCGCCACCCGCCGCTCCGCTCGGGCCTGTGCAAGGCCGGCCACTTCGGTATCGACCTTGGCGGCATTGCGCTCCCGCGTTTCTGAAGCCACCAGGTTGCCCAGCGCGATGTCCCGCTTCGATTCACGGCGGGCAAGGGCAAGCGTGGCCTGCGCGCTGTTCACCGCGGCATCGGCCTTGTCCAGCGCGGCGGCGTAGCGCGGCTGGTCCAGCACCAGCAGCAGCTGCCCGGCTTTCACCCGCTGGTTGTCCTGCACCAGCACCTGGGTGACCAGCCCGCCCATGTCCGACGCCACGCGGATCACGTCCGCGCGCACGCGGCCGTCGCGCGTCCACGGCTGCGCTTCGTAGCGGTTCCACAGGGACAGCGCCGCGATGACGGCGACGGCGAACAGGCAGAGCGTTGCGCTCCAGCGGCCAATGACACTCAACAGGTGCTTCATTTCAGTTTCTCAAGCAGGGGCGCGAGCTGGATCAGCAGCTCCGCTAGGATCACGAACAGCGAAAGGCCCACCAGCGGGCGATAGGCGAACAGCCGGTACAGGCCGAGGCTTGCCAATAGCCGCGAGGCCATCATCGACAGCGCCAGCGCGATGAGTGCCACCGCCAGCAGGCCGGGAACGAAGACGCCGTCAATGGAGATATCGGAGAACATCGACTCAGTCCCCATGTACGATCAACGGAGCGATCAGGTCGCGGCGCAGGCCGCAGAGCAGCGGAAGAACACGTTTGGATGCGCCGTTGTTGCCAGCGATGATCACCTCGCGTGTGCGCTCGAGTGATTCCAGCAGCGGCGTATCCACTGTGCGGCATGTGGAGGTACGGATACGGAAGTGGGCAGACGCGCTGTGCAGCAACTGGGCCAGGCAGTCGTGGCTGCGGCGGTCAGCGAACGCCCCGCCAATTACGCGCAGTTCGGCCACGGCACTGGCCGCGCGCATGTCCGCAAAAAGCGTCCGCAACGTGGGGGCTGCATCCGGATGGCCGCGCAGGCGAGGGGCAAGCAGCGCAAGCCGATCCACCATGCGGCTTGTCCAGTCGCTGGCATTTCGTACCTGCCCGGCGGCGCGGCGTGCGATGTCCCGCCGGATGACATCCTGCAGGCGCGCGCGGCTGCGATTGCTGTCCAGCGTCTGCAGCAGCGACATGCTGCACAGTGCCGCCGCCGTGCCCACGAACAGCGCCACGCTGCTGTTGAGCGCGCCCGCGATATGGGTGGCATTGGTGGCGCCCAACCCGGCGATGAGGGGGAAGGTGAGCACTACCCCCAATGCGCCCATGATGAACGGCGGGCGGGCGAGGAACGAGCCACACACCAGCAGTGCCGGCGCCAGTGCCATGGCCAGGCCGACGAAATCGGACAGACCCGGAAAGATAACCAGCGCGTAGAACAGCCCGATGACCACGCCGATGGTCGACCCGATCAGATAGCGCATGACATGCCCGGCAGGTGCCTCGGTGGTCCCGAACAACACGCAGGCGGTGCCGATGATGGAGACGGCGGTTGCACCATCGGACCACGCGGTAATGATCCACAGCGCGCAGGCCAGTACGATGCCGACGAAGGCGCCCAAGGCGCTGCGCAGGGCGATCCGGTGGTCACGATGCAGCACATGACCGTTCGCCTTCCTGGCAAGGTGCGCGGGCACATGCCGGCGCCAGTCCGGGCGGGCGGCGTGCAGCTGCTCTTCCAGCAGCCGGCAGTCGTGATGCGCAGCATCGAGTTCGGCCTGACGTGCGCAGAGATCTGCACGCATCAATTCCTGCCAAGTGGTGTGCGCCGTGCCAGCGGGCTGCGCGCGCAACTGGGCCAGTGATTCGTCCACGGCGCTGGACAGCATCAGCACATCGAGCATCCGGTCATGCAGTGCGCGCAGGATCTGCACCTGGGCGACGCCGTGCACACTGTCGAACGGCAGGTGGATGGACAGCGTGTGCAGGTCGAGGAGGTCCGCGGCTACCTTGGAGCGATCCGCAGCCAGTACCGTTTCGTTTGCGCCAGCGCGCATGTCCCGCGTCCAGCGCTCCGCATCGGCGAGGATCGATACCACGCGCGCGTGCACACGCGGCGAGACCCGGCGTGGCAACAGCAGGCCATGGACCAACGTCGCCGCAAGAATGCCGATGGAGATTTCCTGCACGCGGGTGATGGCGATGGTGAAGACGTCATCGGGCACCATCACCGCCGGGAAACCAATCAGGCTGGTGGTGTACCCGGCCAGCAGGAAGGCGTACGCACGCGGTGTGCGGTCGAGCATGGCCAAATACAGGCACAGGCCCATCCAAGCGGCCAGTACCACACTCAACACCATCGGCGCGTTGGCGAACCGCGGCACCAGCAGCACCGTAGCAACCGCACCGCCGACCGTTCCCAGCAGCCGGAACAGGCCACGGCTGAGTGTCGCGCCGGACATCGGCTGCGACACCAGGTAGACAGTGCCGATCACCCAGAACGGGCGGGTCAGGCCGATGCGCAGCGAGACATACAGCCCGAGGATCGCGGCGAGCAGGCATTTGAGCGAGAACAGCACCGCTTCGCGGTCGACCTTCAATGCGGGCGACGTCAACAGCGCGATGGGGCGCGAAAGCCAAGGGCGGGTAGGGGCGGGGATGTGCATGGCGCCATCGTATTCAGCGAGCCCCGCCGCCGAATTTCGCTAGAATGTCAGTCTATCGCTGAATCCGGTCATCGAGAATGACTCGCATTTCACTGCCTGGCTTTGATCTGGACCCGGACGCGACGGATCGGCCGGCAGTGGCCAGCCGCCTGCAGGTGGCCGACCACGATGCCGAGATTCCAGTGCATGACCACCGCAAGGGACAGCTGATCCTGGCACTTCATGGCGCGGTGACCTGCGAGGTGGCCAATGCGTTGTGGATCGTGCCGCCACAGTGCGGCGTGTGGATTCCGGGCAGCATGCCGCACAGCAACCGGGCCACCGCCAACGCTCGCCTGTGCTATCTGTTCGTCGAGCCGGGCGTTGTCGACCTGCCACTGCACTGCGTGACGCTGTCGATCTCGCCGATGGTGCGCGAGATGATCCTGCACCTGGCCGATGCGCCGCAGGACTACCCGCGCGGCGGGCACACCGATCGCCTGGCGCGAGTGCTGCTGGACGAACTGGTGCAGATGCCGGCCGAGCGGTTGTACCTGCCTGTGAGCGACCACCCCAAGATCCGTGCGCTGGCTGCGGCGCTGTCGGTCAATCCGGCCGACCGCAGCACCATCAGCGAGTGGGCCAAACGCCTGGCGTTGGGTGAGCGCACGTTAACGCGGCTGATTGTTCGGGAAACCGGACTGTCGTTCGGGCGCTGGCGGCAGCAGCTGCATCTGCTGGTTGCGATTCGCGAGCTGGCCGGCGGCGCGGCGGTGCAGCGGGTTTCTGAAACCCTGGGCTATGAATCGGTGACGGCGTTCATCACGATGTTCAAGAAGGCGCTGGGGCAATCGCCTACGCGGTATTTTGCGGCGCGGTTGCGGAATCAGGATTCTGCTGCGCGTGGTGGTTGACGTTGATTGGCTGAAAGGAAGTATCAGCTCTCCGCGGAACTGCGTTTGTCACGTATCGAATAGATCACTGAAAAGATCTTCCAGCCCCGCTCGGTGCGGACCAGCTGCCACATTTCCCTGCCCCAGTTTGCCTTCACACCGTTGGCATGGAAGCTGTAGTCGAACGACACCGATGCCACATCGCCATCCGTATCGATTCTGGTGTTGAAGAACTTCTCCTCCCGTGGCTCTGCCGTGGCCACGGCCTCATCGATGAGCGAAATGAAGTTGTTCGACGGGATCTTTCGCGCCTTGATCGCATCGGTCTTGGCCCTGCGGATGTCCGCCAATCGCCGATCCTCGGACACGAATTGCCAGCCGATGTCGTCCGGTCTATCCGAGAAGAACAAGCTCATGTAGGTCGGTTTGTCCTTGTTGATCAGCGAGGTGCGGAAGGACTCGATCACCTGTTCGATCGCTTCCACATCGGCAGGCGTGTTTTGTTCTGCGCAAGCTGGAAGGCAGGGCAACAGGCAAAGGGCGAGCGAGGTGAGGACCGTTCCTGGAGTGTGCATCTGTAGTGTCGGGTTGAAGGGGAGGGTGGGCATGCGCATCAGCGAGCGTACGTGCGCCAGAAGAGCACGCGATTGCCTGTGCTGCTTGTTGCGACGAAGATCGACTTGCCGAATTCGGGCTCGCAACGAAAGAAGGTATAGGAGCGCTTCAGAGCGGCCTCACTCGGCCACCAGCTTCGATTGAACAGCGCCGGCTGGGTAGCGCTGTGGTTGACGGGCCGGCAACCGGGCGGCAACAACAACTGCTTGCTGCGTGGTTTGCTGAAGGCAAGCGCGCTCACGTTTGAATCGAGGTCGTGCACCTCGCGCAGGTCGGTCGCCTCCTCGGGCACCCACGCGGGAATCCAGCCCTTGGCAATCATCTCGACGTCGACGGCTTCCTGCTTCGTGGCGTAGGAGCTGTCCATCACCAGATCGCAGGAGGTGAGTATTAAGCAGAGTGCGAAGAGGAGGAGCAGCCTCATGCGGTCTGGAAATGGAGGTAATGTCGGGGTCATAGACGATCCTGCAGCGCATCCTTGCATCACTGGCTTGACGGTGCACGCTAGCACTAATGAAGACTGGAAGCAGTTTGGGGGAGTACCCTGATCACCAGGGCAGGGGCGTTGCCGATATCGATAATCGTGACCGACATCCCACGGCTTGAATTGATTATGTAATGGGCTTGCGCGATAACTGCCCCGTGCGGCATTGCCGCATTCCGGAACAGGGGCGATCCGAAGCAGGGCGCGACAGGGCGGTGAACCGCCTGTGCGCCTTCGTCCCTCCCGGCGCGGTATTCGCCCAGGAAGGAGAACACGGATGTTCGGACGGAAAATGAAGCTGGCGTGTGTGGCGCTGACGATGGCCGCGCTTGGCTGCGCAGCCCCCCTTGCCGCGCAGGCGCAGGAGAGCAAGACAACCTGGCGCATCTCCCGAGGAGGGAGAAGATTGTGAGGCCCTGCTACGGACTGACACGGATACCTGCAATGGAATCACCGGGGGGCGTGGCGCAAGAGCTGGTGCGGTCTGTCATGCGTCGGCGACGCAGAGATATGCTGCGTGTCTTAGCGGAAGCCCTATTCCGCCATTGAATACATGGAACAATTGACAATGAATACGTATGACCATCTCGTCTGTGTCGATGAAGATGCACAGGAATTGGTTGTTTTTCGGGTGGGGCAGATGGGAAGAGGACCTTGTTCACCAGGGTGGCGCTTCCGCAGGTTGAGGGATGGTCTGCCGAGTTGCAGGATCTTGCGAAAGCGCTCGGCGAGAACCTGCTGATCGACTCTCCGGTGATCCGGCGGATTCTTAATGTGTGAGACATGAAACAGGGAGCTCCTCAGCCCTCCAGGAAGGCATAGCATGAGAGCGTTTGATCTGCGGAGATTGAAAAAGGACGCGAAGAAAAGCGGCATGCGGGTCGTTGGAAATTTCTTGATTGCCTCGTATACGCGAGATGTGATCTCTGGGTTTGCGATAGACCCTGCACCGTCTGCTATCTACTTATGGACCTTCGTACTTCCGACCTATGATGATTTGCCGTTCCTGCACATGTCTCTAGGCCAGAGGGTTGCAGTTGCGAAAGGAGATGAACGTTTCTTCTGTGGCATGCATACTGAGTACGTCGAAAATCTTGAGAGGGTGAGAACGGCGGCAGACCTTTTGATCTATGTTGACGGCCTTGACTTCAGGAACGACTACTCCGAATGGATAAAGTACATATCCGCCATTCGGCTTGGCGATTTCTTGGCGGCGGATGCCACGCTGGAGAATCTCCTGGCTTTGCCAATGTCCAGTGCGGTCCAACGTAGATTGGATGCGATTATCTCCGTCCTGAAGAATGGTGGTGAATCGGGCGCGCAGCATCTTCTGGAGACGTGGTCTGTTCAGACGGCTCGATTGGTCGGCGGCAGCTCCTGGGGCAGCGGACGGTAGCGAATCGCCTCGCTGCGCGCAGCCCTAACGCAGCAGGGAATACCACGCTCTGGCAGCAGATCGTTTACCTGCAGTGATACCAACCGCATGAACGCGGTGAAGCAGGGTAATGCCGTGCAGGAAAGCTACGCCTACAACCATCGCGGCGAACGCGTGCTGCGCAAGCCGGCCGGTGGTGCGACTCAGATCACGTTGTACGACGAAGCAGGGCAGCGGCTGGGCAACTATTCGGCCACGGGGCAGGCGCAGCAACAGGCGATCTGGCTGGACAACTATCCGGTGGCACTGATCAATGTGCCGAGCGCGGGCGTACCGGAACTGGCCTACGTCCAACCGGACCATTTAGGCACGCCGCGCGTGGTGATCGACCCCGTGCACGATGTTGAGATCTGGGAGTGGAGCAACAAGAGCGAAGTGTTCGGTGATCAGATTCCTAGTGCTGATCCGGATGGCGATGGCGTGGCGTTCGACTTGGCGCTGCGCTTCCCCGGGCAGCAGTCGACGGATGCGAGTGGGCTGTTCTATAACTACCAGCGCGAGTATGACCCCGCAGTGGGGCGGTATTCGCAGAGTGATCCGATTGGTCTGAGTGGCGGGATCAACAGCTATCTCTGTTCATCTGCTATGCCTGCAGGCCGGGCGGATCCGCTTGGACTGAAAGACTATTCAGCATGTGAGACAAACGAGGAACTGACGTACGCAAGGCGCAGCGCCCTCAATCCACTTGGAGTCACGATGGTTTTTTTGAATAGCACCACCATTCTGGACTATAGGGCAAAGAATGATGGTCGAATCGGAAAGGATCGAGATACCTTTTTGGTGGACGGAAATAGGTTGAGTGCAGAGAGCTTCGGAAACTACGTTGCGGGATATGGTGCCGCCTACCTTTGGGGCCCAGTTGGCTGGGGGGTGACGAGTCTCGCTGGTATGGTGTATGACATCGAAGACGTGTTCCAGGGGCGACCATACAACTGGGATATGGATAGCAGAGCCGATATCGACGCCGGTGCAATCAGAGCGATGCATGAGATGTTGGGGAACCGGCCTACGGGCTGCGGCTGCGGGGGATAGGACAATGATCTGGACGCTGGTTACTTTCTACGCAGTTCTCTCGGTACTTACGTATTTCGCAATGGTCGGCAGAACTCCTACCAGACGGCTGTTCTCCTCGATCGGAATCGTTGTTGTTCAGATAGCTGCACTTGTGTGGATTCAGATCATTGCCAGAGCGCTGGGTTCGCAGGCAAATCATGGGTCTTTTTCTCTGGGAGTCGGTGAGCTCTACCTCGCCATACGGCCCATCCTCTTGTTCAACGTGGCAGTGTGCATCGCGCTTGTTCTGATCTTTCTGGTTGCTCTATCCGGAAAGAGAGCAACAGGCGAGTGAGCGTGGGGCAATGCCATTGTTGAGACGGAGGAATGCGGGAGACAAAGGGGGCGTGTGGTATCGACGGGTTTTTTCCCGTTCGCTGGTGAGCCTGGAGGCGCAGGGTGCATTCCAAACGGTTCGCGTTTACCGTTCCACCTGCAATCGCCCCACAGCCTGCGCACTCAACGCCAGGCACGCCAGCATCAGCCCCTCCATCACCCGGTCGCCCACGTAGTCCTCGGGCTCGCCGTTCTGCCGGGTCCGCTCCGCTGCCAGCAGCACCTCCTGAACCACCCGCAAGCCAGCCAATGCGCAATCGGCGTCGGCCAGCGCCATGCAGCGCCCCGGCAACTGGTGCCGCTCCGGCCAGGGCTGCCCGTCGGCGGCGGCGCCTTTGCCGATGCGCTTCAGGTTGGCAATCAGGGTATGCGCATCCGCGCAGGGCACAGCCTCTGCCAGGTCATCGGCATTGGCCGGGTCACGGTAGGCGTGCAGGTGGGGAAGGTCAGATCCGTTCATGGCGAGGCTCCGTGCGGGGCAATCGGTAGCCGCCACACAGAGGTGGCGGACGGTACGTGGTTCGAATCCGGGTTGACCTCAAGCCGGCGGGCGCGAACGCCCCCACGCACCGCCCGCCATAGCCGGCAGACGGATTGCCAGCCGGCGCCACGGAATGTGGACGCCGACTGGCAAGCGCAATCACTCAAGGTCAACACGGGATTCGAAACCCGGCCACCCGTTTTCGGTGGCACGCCATCTGAGCCCGCGTCGCTGTGCAATGCCAATCAGAAGAGTTGCAAACAGCTCACAATTGGAGACGCTTTCGGCATTGAACCACGCTGTTAGGTGCCGGCACTGCTGGCTGCCGCGATGATCCACCGCGACCAGGCAATCTGCGACAGGGGTCGTGGTTGTAGGGGATGCGCGGGATGTGTGAGCGGGTTGATGGCGACAAGCCATGGGTAGCGCTGGACCATGCCCGGCGAGCAACGTGGTGTGGTGCTCTGATGCACTCCTCCGGGCATGGCCCGGCGCTACCGTTTCCGTCGCGCCTTGACGTTCCCCGCCACCAAGCGCAGGCTTGCCCAGCACGTTTCCTAAACACAAAGGAGACTTATGACAGCTACCGCGTCTCTGCATCCCACGCCCGACACCCAAGGCCGTTCACGCCTCTGGAACGTCTTCTGGCTGCAAGGGGTCATCCCCAGCAACATGCTCTGGGCCGTTGCCCTCTGGGCCCTCGCCAACCAGCGCACCACACTGGTGCTGGCGATGTTCGCCGTGCTGCTGCTCTATACCGGTTGGATCATCCCCGCAGTCTGGCGCGCGGCGCCCACCGCGCGCACCCCGAACCTGGGCGTTGCCGCGCGCGGCCTGACCGTCGCCTGGGGGCTGAACACCGTGCTGGTGATCTTCTTCCTGACCCTGCAGCTGGTGGCTCAATAGAACTGGATCGGCTCTCCGCTGCGGTCGAAGGCGGCGAAGCGGCCGATCTGGCCGTCGTTGATGGCGTTGACCATCAGCCGCAGCGGGCGGGTGGCCTCGTCGGTGCTGGGGGCGAAGCCTGCACGCCCATCCATTGCCGCCACGAACACCATGTCCCACTCCACGCCGGTGGTGGTGGACTCGCTGGCCAGTGCCTGGAAGCTCGGCACCTCGGCCGGCAGCTTGTCCACGCACAGCACAGGCGACAGGGTGCCGCCCTCACGCCGGTCATGCCGGTCGCGCTGGTCGTCGGTGGGCGATTCGGGCAGGTCGGCGCGGGCGAATACGAACAGCAGGCGTTGCGGTTCGGCCTGTTCGCTGGCGGCCTGCAGCAATTGCTGGAAATCATTCATCATCATGATGGCTGTCACACGCACGCTGCACGGAAAGCCGCATGCTGCCATAACGTCCGGGCGGCGTGGCCGGCGGCGATTGATTTAAGTCATCCCGCTGCCAATGCCTGCCGCGTAGGCTGGCGTCAGTCTCAGCAGGCGAGGGTATCCGGGCCGTTCCGGGCACAGGCAAGACGGTGGAACAACAAGGTGGACCAGCCATGAGCCAACTCACCGACGGATTCGGGCGCAGCTTTCCTTACCTGCGCCTGTCGTTGACCGAGGCCTGCAACTTCCGTTGCAGCTACTGCCTGCCCGATGGCTACCAGGCCGACGGCCGCCCGCGCTTCCTGGCGGTGGACGAGATCGCGCGCCTGGTGCGCGCCTTTGCCATGCTGGGGATGACCAAGATCCGCCTGACCGGTGGCGAGCCCAGCCTGCGCAAGGACCTGGACGAGATCATCGCCACGGTGGCGGCCGTGCCGGGCATCCGCAAGGTGGCCATCACTACCAACGGCACGCTGCTGCCGCGTCGCCTGCCGGGCTGGCACCGCGCCGGCCTGACCGCGCTGAACGTAAGCATGGACAGCCTGCAGCGCGAGCGCTTCAGCACCATCACCGGCCATGACCGCCTGCCGGAAATCCAGCAGGGGCTGGAGATGGCGCAGGCGCTTGGCCTGCCGGCCATCAAGCTTAACGCGGTGCTGCTGCGCGGCCTGAACGACGACGAGCTGCCGCAGTGGATGGACTTCCTGCGCGACCGCCCCTTCAGCGTGCGCTTCATTGAACTGATGCGTACCGGCGACAACGAAGCTTATTTCCAGCGCCACCATCTGCGCGCCGACGTGGTGATCGAGCAGCTGCTGGCCGCTGGCTGGCACGAGCGCCCGCGCGCGGCTGATGCCGGCCCGGCACGCGAGTTCAGCCACCCGCAGCATCGCGGCACGGTGGGCATCATCGCCCCGTACTCGCGTGACTTCTGCAAGGGATGCAACCGCCTGCGGGTGACCGCCAAGGGTGACCTGCGGCTGTGCCTGTTCGGCGAATTCGGCGTGCCGCTGCGCCCGCTGTTGCAGAGCGACGACGACCAGGACGCGCTGCTGGCACGCATTACCACACAGCTTGGCCTGAAAGCGGCCGGGCACGGATTGCACCAGGGCCAGACCGGATTGATTCCGCACCTGGCTTCGATTGGAGGATGAGGAACACGATGAGTGGTGAATTGACTGCGGCCTTCCACATGGCCGATGTGCGTGACAAGCGCGTTACCCGCCGCCGCGCGGTAGCGGTGGGCGAGCTGCATGCCGGGCCAGTGGCCTACCCGCTGATTGTCGAGCGCCGGTTGCCCAAGGGCGATGCGCTGGTGATGGCCGAGATCGCCGGGCTGCAGGGCGCCAAGATGGCCTCGATGCTGATGCCGCTGTGCCACCCGTTGCCGCTGGAACTGGTGCAGGTGTACTGCGCGCCGGTGCCGGAGCGGCAGGCGATACGCGTGTGGTGCGAGTGCGCCAGCGAGGCCCGCACCGGTGTGGAGATGGAGGCGCTTGCCGGCGTCAACGCGGCACTGCTGACCCTGTACGACCTGAGCAAGCCGGTGGAGCCGGCACTGCGCATCGAGGGCATCCGCCTGCTGTTCAAGGAAGGCGGCAAGCGCGGCCTGTGGCTGCACCCTGAAGGCATGGACGAGAGTGAGCGCGAGCGCTTCCGGCCACGCCCGCCCAAGGGCCTGAACGGTGCGGCCTGCGCGGTGATCACCCTGAGCGATCGCGCCAGCGAGGGTAGCTATGCCGATGAGTCCGGCCCGAAGCTGGTGAGCGGGCTGCAGGCGCTCGGTGGCGAGGTGGTGGCTGCGGAGGTATTGCCCGATGGCATCGAGCCGCTGGCGGGCCGCCTGCGTGCGCTGGCGGGCGAGGGCGTGCGCCTGTGCCTGTGTACCGGCGGCACCGGGCTTGGCCCGCGCGACTTGACCCCGGAGGCGCTGCGTTCGTTGAATGCGCGACCGGTGCACGGCTTGGCGCAGATGGTGCGCGCGTTGAGTGCGCAGCACACGCCGATGGCCTGGCTGAGCCGGGCCGAGGTGGTGCAGCTGGATGACATGCTGGTGTTTGCGCTGCCGGGCAGCCCGCGTGCGGCCGCGCAGTGCCTGGACATTCTGGCGCCGGTGCTGGGCCACGCGCTGGCGATGGTCGATGGCGGTGGCCACGCATGATTGCCTACAGCGAAGCGCTGCAGCACCTGATGGAGGCCGCCACGCCGCTGCCGGCCGAACACTTGCCGCTGCATGAGGCGGGTGGACGCATCCTGGCCACGGACATCATCAGCGGGCAATCGTTGCCGCCGTTCGACAACTCGGCGATGGACGGCTTCGCGCTGCGCGCCAATGGCACGCCGTTCGAAAGCGATACCGAATTTGTGGTGCAGGGCTGGCAGGCGGCGGGCGACGCCGGTACCGAGGGCGGCGACGGCGCTTGGGAAATCATGACTGGCGCGCGCATGCCGGTTGGGCTGGATACGGTGGTGCCGATCGAGAACGTGGAGATCCTTGCCAGCGGCCAGGGTCGCCCGACCCGCATTGCGTTGAAGAGCGGGGTGAAACCTGGCCAGAACGTGCGCCTGCGCGGACAGGACGTGGAAGAAGGCGAGCGCGTGCTGCAGGCCGGGCAGGCTTTGGACATCAATGCACGCACTCTGCTGCACGCCATCGGCGTGGCCGAGGTGGCGGTGGTGGCACGGCCGAAGGTCGCGGTCATTGCCACTGGCAAGGAGCTGGTGACCGAAGCGGCGCAGGCGCTGGAGTCCGGACAGATCCGTGACAGCAACCGGCCCTACCTGATCGGCCGCCTGCAGGCCGCCGGTGCCGAGGTGGTGTGGCAGGGCACGGTAGGCGATGACGTGGCTGCCTTCGATGCGGTGCTGGACGACGCGCTGGCTGCGGGTGCGAAGGTGCTGATCAGCACCGGCGCGGTGTCGGCCGGCCGCTACGACTTCATTCCCGATGCGCTGCGCGCCCGCGGCGCCCGCATCGTGTTCCACAAGGTGGCGATCCGCCCGGGCAAGCCGCTGCTGTTTGCAGTGCTGCCCGATGGCGAGTTGTATTTCGGCCTGCCGGGCAACCCGGTGTCGGCGGCGGTGGGGCAGCGTTTCTTCGTTGAACCGGTGCTGCGTCGCCTGCTGGGCCTGGCCGCAGAGCCGCTGCTGCAGCTGCCGTTGCAGGCCGATGTGCGCAAACCGCCGGGCCTGCGCTTCCACGCGCGTGCGCGGGTGGACGTGGACGCGCAGGGGCGCTTGAGCGTGCGCGTGCTGTCTGGGCAGGAATCGTTCCGTTTGAAATCCATGCTGCAGGCCAACGCCTGGGTGGTGCTGGAGGGCGAGGGGGACCTCGTCGCGGCCGGCACGCTGGTGCGCGTGCAGGGCTGGGGCCACCAGGACCCGCTGCAGCTGGCAACCCAGGAGTCATGATGAAGCAGGTGAATCTGCAGTTGTTCGGTGCGTTTTCCGATCTGGATGCCAGCCGCGAGATCGCGCTGGAGGTGGCCGGTGGCACGGTGGCCGATCTGCGCCAGGCGCTGCGTGAGCTGTTGCCGGTGCGCTTTCCCGGTTTCCGCGCCGGGTTGCTGGACTATTCTGCCTTTGCCGACCAGCAGCGCGTGCTGCGTGACCACGAGGCGCTGCCAGCCGATGGCAAGGTGGCGATCCTGCCGCCGGTGAGCGGGGGCTGAGCCATGAGCAGCAACGTGACGGCAAAGGTGGTGGACCGTGCGCAGCACGCCATCGACCCGGCCGAAGGCATCGCGGCGGTGTCCGACCCGGCATTCGGCGGCATCGATGTGTTCATCGGCAAGGTGCGCGACTTCAATGTGGGGCGGCCGGTGACCGGCATCACCTATGACCTGTTCGAACCGCTGGTGCTGAATGAGATCCAGCGCTTTGCGGCGGAGATCGAAGCGACGTTCGGGCCGAAGCTGAAGCTGTATGTGGCGCATGCCAAGGGCCGCTTGGGCATTGGCGATGTTGCGGTGGTGGTGGCTGCGGGCAGCCCGCACCGTGATGAAGCGTTCCGCGCGTGCCGGCAGTTGATCGAGGCGGTGAAACACCAGTGCCCGATCTGGAAGCAGGAACATTACGAGGACGGCGACAGCGAGTGGAGCGAAGGCTGCACGCTGTGCCACGCAGATGGTGAACCGGCGCATGATCACCTGTGACGCCAGTAGATCCACGCCATGCGTGGATGGCGCCTTCCCCTCGCGCTTGGCAGAAGCAGCCACGCATGGCGTGGCTCTACTGAGGCGTACCTGCAGGGTTGCTCCATGCGTGGATGGAGCCTTCCCCTCGCGCTTGGCAGAAGCAGCTACGCATGGCGTGGCTCTACTGAGGCGTACCTGCACGGTTGCTCCATGCGTGGATGGAGCCTTCCCCTCGCGCCCGACAGGAGCGGCCACGTATAGCGTGGTCGGGTTTCCCGCGTGAAAACGCCCATCGCCGGCATCGTGCTGGCCGGTGGCCTGTCCAGCCGGATGGGCCGCGACAAGGCGATGCTGCCCTGGCAGGGGCGCACCCTGCTGGAGCACATGCGCGGCACCTTGCGGCTGGCCGGGGCAGACCGGGTCTGGGTGAGCGGGCGCTACCCTGCCTTCGGCGGCATACCCGACCAGATCACGCGTTGCGGGCCGCTGGGAGGCCTGTTCAGCGTGGCGATGCAGATGCCCGATGGCCCGGCCTGGGTAGTACCGGTGGATACGCCCCGCTTGACCCCGGATCTGCTGCAGCAATTGCGTGACGGGCATCGCAGCGCTTGCACGATCTTTGACGGGCATCCGCTTCCGATGCTGTTTAATGTGGACAATGAAAGTCGCACGATCCTCGAAAACATGATCCACGATCCCCTCGGCCCGCGTTCCCTGCAGGCCTTGCAACACCGGCTGGACGCGCAGACGCTGCGCCTGGCGCACGCTGATGAAAGCGCCCTGATCAACTGCAATACCCCCACCCAATGGGAGGACGTTGCCTCATGAAGGTGCAGTTGCAACAACAGACAATGCGTCTGCGCCTGGACGAGGCCGAACTGGCCCGGCTGCTGGCCGGTGAAACGGTGGAGAACCTGACCCGGTTCGGCGGCAGTGGTGGTTGGGGTACCGCCGTTTCGCTGCATGGTGGCGAATCGGCCGTGCTGCTCGACAGCGGCACCGATTGCCGCCTGGTATTGCCCCGGTCTTCCGTGGAGGACCTGGCCGGGCGCCTGCCATGCCGCGATGGCCTGGCCTTTGCGCTGTATCTGGACGACGGCACCACGCTGCAACTGCAGTTCGATGTGGATGTGCGCGACAGCGTGCGCCAGCGTGGCGTGACCCGCCGCGGTTCCGCGTCACCGGTTTGACATTTGTCAGGGGCAGGCTGAAAACCTGCCCCTGATTGATCCAGATCAACCCCGTCGTTGCTGCTGCACGGCCTAATGGCTGCATGACGACGGGTTACAACTTGAAAGCAGTACCCACGTCATTCCACAGCCTTGGAGCCATGTATGACCGTCGGTAGCGATCCTGTTGTCCGCAGCACTGCCAGTCCCGGTCGCGTCATCAGCGACTGGACGCCGGAAGATCCCGGCTATTGGGAGCGCACCGGCAAGCGGGTCGCCACCCGCAACCTGGTCATCTCCATTCCCTCGCTGCTGCTGGCGTTCTCGGTCTGGGTACTGTTCTCGGCGGTGACCATCAGCCTGCCGAAGATCGGCTTCGGCTTCAGCACCGATCAGTTGTTCTGGCTGGTGGCACTGCCCAGCCTGTCCGGCGCGACGCTGCGCATCTTCTATTCGTTCGTGATTCCGATCTTTGGCGGACGCCGCTGGACGGCGCTGTCCACTGCGTCGCTGCTGGCACCGACGATCTGGCTGGGCTTTGCGGTGCAGAACCCGGCCACGCCGTACTGGGTGTTCGTGGTGATCGCGATCCTGTGCGGCTTTGGCGGGGCGAACTTCTCCTCGTCGATGTCCAACATCTCCTTCTTCTATCCCAAGCAGAAGCAGGGCCTGGCGCTGGGCCTGAATGCCGGCCTGGGCAATGTCGGGGTGTCGGTGGCCCAGGCGGTGATTCCGCTGGTGATCACGGTGGGCGTATTCGGTGCCCTCGGTGGTGCGCCGCAGCCGGTGGTGGAGGGCGGTGCACCGCTGTACCTGCAGAATGCCGGCTTCATCTGGGTGCCGGCCATTGCGATCTGCGCGGTGGCGGCCTGGTTCGGCATGAATGACCTGACCAGCGCGCGTTCCTCGTTCGCCGAGCAGGCGGTGATCTTCCGTCGCAAGCACAACTGGCTGATGTGCTGGTTGTACATCGGCACCTTCGGTTCCTACATCGGCTTCTCTGCTGGCTTCCCGATGCTGGTAAAGAGCCAGTTCCCCGCCGTGAACCCCCTGGCCTACGCCTTCATCGGCCCGTTGCTGGGTGCGCTGATGCGCTCGGTGGGCGGCAGCATGGCCGACCGCTGGGGTGGTGCGCGGCTGACGTTCTGGGTGTTCGCACTGATGATCGCAGCGGTGTTCGGCGTGCTGCATTTCCTGCCCAGCGATGGCCAGGGCGGCAACTTCTACGGCTTCCTCTTCAGCTTCATGGCGCTGTTCGTGCTCAGTGGCATCGGCAACGGCACCACCTTCCGCATGATCCCGGTGATCTTCCGCACGCTGCATGAGCGCCTGTCGGCAGGGGCCAACGCTGAAGGCAAGGCCGCGTCGGCGCACCAGGCCAGCATCGAGTCGGCTGCGGTGGTGGGCTTCTCTGGTGCGATCGGTGCCTACGGCGGCTTCTTCATTCCCAAGAGCTATGGCTCTGCGATCACGTTGACCGGCAGCCCCGATATGGCGCTGTACGGGTTCGTCGTTTTCTATGTCACCTGCCTGGCCGTGACCTGGTGGTGGTACTACCGGCGCGGCGCTGAGACGCCCTGCTGACATGAAAACGCACCGCAGCCAGATGACACACACAGCCACGATGCAGATGTCCGCAAAGGGAGACCCCCGATGAGTTATTTTCTTGATCGCTTGCAGTTCTTCAAGCGTGACCCCCAGCCCTTTGCCGATGGCCATGGGTTTGCCAAGAGCGAAGGCCGTGACTGGGAGAACAGCTACCGGCAGCGCTGGCAGTACGACAAGATCGTGCGCTCCACCCACGGGGTGAACTGCACCGGTTCGTGCAGCTGGAAGATCTACGTCAAGAACGGATTGGTCACCTGGGAAACCCAGCAGACCGACTACCCGCGCACGCGCCCGGACCTGCCCAACCACGAGCCGCGTGGCTGCCCGCGTGGCGCCAGCTATTCCTGGTACCTGTACAGCGCCAACCGCCTGAAGTACCCGCTGATCCGCGGCACGCTGCTGCGCCTGTGGCGCGAAGCACGCAGGACCCAGGGGCCGGTGGATGCCTGGGCCAGCATCGTGGAGGACAAGGAAAAGGCGCGCTCGTACAAGACCCGGCGCGGCATGGGCGGTTTCGTGCGGCTGAACTGGGAAGAGGCCAACGAGATCATCGCGGCTTCCAACCTGTACACCGTGAAGCAATATGGGCCGGACCGCGTGGTCGGATTCTCGCCGATTCCGGCGATGTCGATGGTGTCCTACGCCGCCGGCGCGCGTTATCTGTCGCTGCTGGGCGGCGCCTGCCTGTCCTTCTACGACTGGTACTGCGATCTGCCGCCGGCCTCGCCGCAGATCTGGGGCGAGCAGACCGACGTTCCCGAATCGGCCGACTGGTACAACAGCCGCTACATCATCGCCTGGGGCTCGAACGTACCGCAGACGCGCACGCCGGATGCGCACTTCTTCACCGAGGCCCGCTACAACGGCACCAAGACGGTTTCGATCTGCCCGGACTATTCCGAGCTGGCCAAGCTGACCGATCATTGGCTGCACCCCAAGCAGGGCACCGACGCCGCGTTGGCGTTCGCCTTCGGCCACGTGATCCTGCGCGAGTTCCATGTGGATTCGCCGTCGCAGTACTTCCAGGACTACTGCCGCCAGTACTCGGACATGCCGATGCTGGTGCGCCTGGAGCGCCGCGCCGATGGCCGCCTGGTGGCCGGCCGTTTCCTGCGTGCCAGTGAGCTGGGAGGGTTGGGCGAAGCCAACAACCCGGACTGGAAGACCCTCGCTTACGACGAGACCAGTGGCCAGATCGTGGTGCCGAACGGTTCGATCGGTTTCCGCTGGGGTGAGAAGGGGCGCTGGAACATCGAGGAGAAGGCCAGCAACGGTGCGGAGACGCGCCTGCGCCTGAGCCTGTCCGAGGCCAACGATGGCATCGAGGCGGTCAGCTTCCCGTATTTCGGTGGCATCGAAAGTGACGGCTGGACCGCCGCCCCGGCCGAGGAAGTACTGGACCGCAACATTCCGGTACGTCGCCTGGCGCTGGATGATGGCAGCCAGACGCTGGTGGCGACGGTGTATGACCTGCTGCTTGCGCAGTACGGCGTGGACCGCGGTTTCGGCGGCGCCAATGTCGCCAGGAGCTTCGATGAGAACGTGCCGGGCACGCCCGCCTGGCAGGAACGCATCACCGGCGTGTCGCGCGGGGAAGTGATCGAGATCGCCCGCGAGTTCGCGCGTACCGCCGACAAGACCCATGGCCGCTCGATGATCATCGTCGGTGCCGGCATGAACCACTGGTTCCACAACGACATGAACTACCGCGGCCTGATCAACATGCTGATCATGTGCGGTTGCGTGGGCCAGACCGGCGGCGGCTGGGCGCACTACGTGGGCCAGGAAAAGCTGCGCCCGCAGACCGGCTGGCAGCCGCTGGCGTTCGGCCTGGACTGGAGCAAGCCGCCGCGCCATATGAACGGTACGTCGTTCTTCTACTTCAACACCGGGCAGTGGCGTTACGAGAAGCTGCAGGTGGACGAACTGCTGTCACCGCTGGCCGACGCCAGCAAGTACAGCGGCAGCCTGGCCGACCTGAACCTGCGCGCGGTGCGCATGGGCTGGCTGCCAAGTGCGCCGCAGCTGGACCGCAACCCACTGCAGCTGGTGCGCGAAGCCGAAGCGGCGGGCGTGGCACCTGCCGACTACGCACTGGGCAAGTTCAAGGACGGTTCGCTGGACTTCGCCTTCGCCGACCCGGATGCCAGCCAGAACCACCCGCGGATGATGTTCATCTGGCGCTCGAACCTGCTGGGCTCTTCGGGCAAGGGCCATGAGTACATGCTGCGGCACCTGCTGGGGACCCGCCACGGCCTGCAGGGCAAGGACCTGGGCGAGATGGGCGCAGTGAAGCCGGAGGAGGTGAAGTGGCGCGACGAGGCGCCGGAAGGCAAGCTGGATCTGCTGGTGACGCTGGACTTCCGCATGTGCACCACCGCGCTGTACTCGGACATCGTGCTGCCCACCGCCACCTGGTACGAGAAGGACGATCTCAATACCTCGGACATGCACCCGTTCATCCACCCGCTGTCGAAGGCGGTGGACCCGGCGTGGGAATCGCGCAGTGACTGGGACATCTTCAAGGAGGTGGCGCGCACCGTGAGCGAGATGGCGCCCGGCGTGCTGGGCGTGGAGAAGGACCTGGTGCTGGTGCCGACCCTGCACGACACCCCCAATGAGCTGGGCATGCCGTTCGGCGTGGCCGACTGGAAGAAGGGCGAGTGTGAGGCCATCCCCGGCCAGACCATGCCGTCGATGACGGTGGTGGAGCGCGATTACCCGAACCTGTATCGCAAGTTCACCTCGCTGGGCCCGTTGCTGGACAAGCACGGCAATGGCGGCAAGGGCATGAACTGGGATACGAAGCATGAGGTGGAATTCCTCGGCAAGCTGAACCATACCGTGCGCGAGGAGGGGGTCAGCCAGGGCCGGCCGGCCATCTCGACGGCGATCGATGCGGCCGAAGTGATCCTGCACCTGGCCCCGGAAACCAATGGCCATGTGGCAGTGAAGGCGTGGGAGTCGCTGGGCGGCTTCACCGGCCGCGAGCACACCCATCTTGCGGTGGGCAAGGAGCACGAGGCGATCCGCTTCCGTGACATCCAGGCGCAGCCGCGCAAGATCATCTCTTCGCCGATCTGGTCCGGGCTGGAAGACGACAACGTCAGCTACAACGCGGGTTACACCAATGTGCACGAGTTGATTCCGTGGCGCACAGTGACCGGCCGCCAGCAGTTCTACCAGGACCACGAGTGGATGATCGACTTCGGCGAGGCCTTCATGAGCTACCGGCCACCGGTCAATACCCGCACCATCGAGCCGCTGCTCAACCAGCGTTCGAACGGCAACAAGGAGATCGTGCTGAACTGGATCACCCCGCACCAGAAGTGGGGCATCCACAGCACCTACAGCGACAACCTGATCATGCAGACGCTGTCGCGCGGTGGCCCGATCGTGTGGCTCAGCGAGGACGACGCGCGCAGTGCCGGCATCGTCGACAACGACTGGATCGAGCTGTTCAACGTCAACGGTGCGATCGCCGCGCGAGCGGTGGTCAGCCAGCGGGTGATGCCGGGCATGGCGATGATGTACCACGCCCAGGAACGCATCATCAACGTGCCGGGTTCGGAGATCTCCGGCACCCGCGGCGGCATCCACAACTCGGTGACCCGCATCGTGCTCAAGCCGACCCACATGATCGGTGGCTACGCGCAGCTTGCCTACGGTTTCAACTACTACGGCACCTGCGGTACCAATCGCGACGAGTTCGTGATCGTGCGCAAGATGGACAAGGTGGATTGGCTGGACGATGAACAAGGAAGTTCGAGTGTCGCCAGCGCAGGACGCGCAGGAGCGACCGGCGAGGTCGTTCCGGCCGCCGCCAAGGAGGTGGTGTGATGAAGGTCCGTGCACAGATCGCGATGGTATTGAACCTGGACAAGTGCATCGGCTGCCACACCTGCTCGATCACCTGCAAGAACGTGTGGACCTCGCGCGAGGGCGTCGAGTACGCCTGGTTCAACAACGTGGAAACCAAGCCGGGCATCGGCTACCCGAAGGAATGGGAAAACCAGGAGAAGTGGAATGGTGGCTGGGTGCGCACCGGCAGCGGCAAGCTGGTGCCGCGCGCCGGTGGTCGCTGGCGGATGCTGGCCAAGATCTTCGCCAACCCGGACCTGCCGCAGATCGACGACTACTACGAGCCGTTCGATTTCGACTACCAGAACCTGCACACCGCCAAGGACAGCCAGCACCAGCCGACCGCAAGGCCGCGCTCGCTGATCAGTGGCGAGCGCATGCAGAAGATCGAATGGGGCCCGAACTGGGAGGAGATCCTGGGCTCGGAATTCAGCAAGCGCTCGCGCGACTACAACTTCAATGAAGTGCAGAAGGAGATCTACGGCGCCTTCGAAAAGACCTTCATGATGTACCTGCCGCGCCTGTGCGAGCACTGCCTGAACCCGGCGTGCGTGTCGGCGTGCCCGTCGGGCGCGATCTACAAGCGCGAGGAAGATGGCATCGTGCTGATCGACCAGGACAAGTGCCGCGGCTGGCGCATGTGCGTGTCGGCGTGCCCATACAAGAAGATCTATTACAACTGGAAGAGCGGCAAGTCGGAGAAGTGCATCTTCTGCTACCCGCGCATCGAGATGGGCGAGCCGACGGTATGTTCGGAAACCTGTGTCGGCCGCATCCGCTACCTGGGCGTGATGCTGTACGACGCCGACCGCATTGCCGAGGCCGCGTCGGTAGCTGCCGAAAAGGATCTGTACCAGGCCCACCTGGATATTTTCCTGGACCCGCATGATCCGGCGGTGATTGCTGCTGCGCGCGCCGAAGGCATTCCGGACAGCTGGCTGGAATCGGCCAAGCAGTCGCCGGTGTACAAGCTGGCGATCGACTGGAAGCTGGCGCTGCCGCTGCACCCGGAGTACCGCACGCTGCCGATGGTCTGGTACGTACCGCCGCTGTCACCGATCCAGTCGGCGGCCGAGCGGGGCCGCATCGGCATGAGTGGCGAGCTGCCGGACGTGGCCTCGCTGCGCATTCCGGTGCGCTACCTGGCCAACATGCTGACTGCCGGTGACGAGGCGCCGGTGGTGCGTGCGCTGGAACGCCTGATGGCGATGCGCGCCTGGCGCCGGGCCAAGAACGTGGACGGCGTGGAAGACACGGCGGTGCTGGACCAGACCGGGCTGACCGTGGCACAGGTTGAAGAGATGTACCGCTACCTGGCCATTGCCAACTACGAGGACCGTTTCGTGATTCCGACCGCACACCGCGAGTACGCCAACGATGCCTTCGGCGAGCGCGGCGGCTGCGGTTTCACATTCGGCAACGGCTGCAACGGCGACAGCCCGGCCGACCTGTTCGGGCAGCGCAAGAGCACCAGCTTCGTGGTGAACAACGGCCCGAACCACCGCCGCAAGGAGGTGGTGTGATGAGCGTACTGAAGCTGGTGGGGGTGCTGCTGGACTACCCCCGCGACGAACTGTGGCAGCACGGCGAGGAACTGCTGGCGGCGTGCGATGAGGCGGCACTGACACCGGCGCGGCGCAGGCAGTTGCGTGGTTTCGTACAGCAGTTGCTGGACAGCGATCCGTTGGATGCGCAGGCCGCCTGGCTGGCGACCTTCGACCGCGGCCGCTCGATGAGCCTGCTGCTGTTTGAACACATCCACGGCGAATCGCGTGACCGTGGCCAGGCCATGGTGGACCTGGTGGAGACCTACCGCCGCAACGGCTTCGAACTGGATGCCCGTGAGCTGCCGGACTACCTGCCGCTGCTGCTGGAGTTCCTGGCCCACCAGCCGGAGACCGAAGCGCGCGAGTGGCTGCACCATATCGGCCACATCGCCGGGATGCTGGCCGCGCGCGCCACCGAGCGTGAGCTGCCGCACGTGCCGCTGCTGGAGATCCTGGTGGAAGCTGGTGACGGCAAGGTCAACCTGGAGGCGCTGCGGCAACGCGCCAGTGAGGAACCCCGCGACGATACGGCCGAGGCGATGGACCGGTTGTGGGAAGAGGAAGCGGTGCGTTTCGGTGCCGAAGCGCCCGCTGAAGACTGCAAGCCACCGACGCGCTCGCCGGCCCGTCCTGTGCATCGTGAGGTCCAGCCATGAACTACTACCTGCATCAATTTGCCTTCCAGTACTACCCGTACATTGCCGTGGCGGTGCTGCTGATCGGCAGCTGGGCGCGCTATGACAAGGCCATGTACACCTGGCGCACCGGTTCCAGCCAGATGCTGTCGGACAAGGGCATGCGGATCGGCAGCAACTGCTTCCACATCGGTATCCTCGCCATCCTTGGCGGCCATCTGGTCGGCCTGCTGACCCCGCACGCGGTGTATGAGCACTTCATCACCTCCTCGCAGAAGCAGATGCTGGCGATGGTGGTGGGCGGCGTGTTCGGTGCGCTGTGCTTCATCGGCATCAGCATCCTGCTGGTGCGTCGCCTGACCAATGCCCGCGTGCGCGCCACCGGTAGCTTCGGTGACACCCTGGTGCTGGTGCTGCTGTTCGCCCAGCTCTGTCTTGGCCTGTACAGCATCCGCGTATCGTCCGGGCATCTGGACGGTGGGGTGATGGTGCAGCTGGCCGAATGGGCGCAGCACATCGTGACCTTCCGTGCCGGTGCTGCTGACTACATCGAGGGCGTCAGCTGGGTCTACAAGATGCATATCTTCCTGGGCCTGACCCTGTTCCTGATCGCGCCCTTCACCCGGCTGGTGCATGTGTGGAGCATTCCGGTCAGCTATCTGTGGCGGCCGTACCAGGTGGTGCGCCGTCGCCAGGCGGCGCTGCGCTACGGGCCGCGGGAGTAAGCCATGGGCAACCTGCCGAAGTTCCTGCCGATCACCGTGATCGATTCCGCCCAGGCGGTTCCGGCCGAGGCCCACCAGCACCAGCATGACGGGGCAGGGGAGGGGCCGCGCTCGCTCGGGCAACCGGCACCGTGCCGGTTGTTCGTGGAGGACACGGCGATAAGCGAGGCCGACATCGCCCGCGAGATGCAGCACCATCGGGCACTGCGCCCGGAACAGTCGCGTGCCGAGGCGGCGCGCGCACTGGTGGTGCGTGAACTGCTGCGGTTGGAAGCGCAGCGCCTGGGCCTGCTGGCGCCGGCAGGCGGCCGGGTCAGCGATGAGGAAGTGCTGATCCAGCAACTGCTGGAAGACGCGATCGAAGACCGCGTGCCGACCGACGAGGACTGCCAACGCTACTTCGAGCAGAACCCGGAGCGATTCCGCTCACCGGATCGGGTACGGCTGCGCCATATCCTGCTGGCCGCGCCGGCCGATGATGTGGCCGGGCGGCTGGCCGCACGCACCGAGGGCGAGCGTCTGGCCAATGAACTGAAAGCAGCGCCGCACCTGTTCGCCGACTTCGCCCTGCGCCATTCGCGCTGCCCGTCCAGCAGTGACGGCGGTGACCTGGGCTGGCTGCAGCGTGGGCAGACCACGCCGGAGTTCGATCGCCAGGTGTTCCGCCTGCGCGAGGGCCTGGCTGGCTTCCCGGTGGAATCACGCTGGGGCTACCACGTGGTCAGCATCGATGGGCGCGAGGAGGGGCAACCACTGCCGTTCGACGCAGTGCTGCCACAGATCCGGGACTACCTGGAGCTGCAGGTGCGCCAACGCGAGGTGCAGGTGTACCTGCTGCAGCTGCAGGAGCGCTACCCGGTGCGCGGACTGGATGAGATCGAAGCCGAAGCCGAGGTCGGCTGACCCACTCTTGAGGAAGGAGATTGCATGAACCAGGCCCTTGCCCCCGCCAGTGCCGGGCAGCAGCAGCGTGCGCTGTGGCTGAGCACATTCGCCTTCACCGTGTGCTTTGCGGTGTGGATGATCTTTTCCATCATCGGTATCCAGATCAGCGAGCAGCTGGGATTGACCGACACCCAGTTCGGCCTGCTGATCGCCACCCCGGTGCTGACCGGCTCGGTCAGCCGCGTGTTCCTCGGCATATGGTCCGACCAGTTCGGCGGCCGCAAGGTGATGGTGCTGGTGATGCTATGCGGCGCAGTGGCTACCTGGATGCTGACCTATGCCCACACCTACCCCCAGTTCCTGTTCGCCGCGCTGTGCGTGGGTATTGCCGGTGGCAACTTTTCGGTGGGCGTGGCCTATGTGTCCAGGTTCTTCCCGGCCAGCAGGCAGGGCACCGCCCTGGGCATCTTCGGCGCCGGCAACATCGGCTCGGCGGTGACCAAGCTGCTGGCGCCTTTGGTGATGGTGGCCGCGGGCTGGACCATGGTGGCCAAGGTGTGGGCGGTCGCGCTGGCGGTCACCGCCGTGCTGTTCTTCCTGTTCAGCAAGGAAGACCCGTCGCTGGAACAGCGCCGCCGTGACGGGGTGAAGCCGGTGCCGTTCTCCGAGCAGATGGCTCCGCTGAGGAACCTGCAGGTGTGGCGGTTCTCGTTGTACTACTTCTTCGTGTTTGGTGGTTTTGTGGCACTGGCGTTGTGGCTGCCGCATTACCTGGTGGGGGCGTACGGCATGGACGTCGGCACCGCCGGCATGCTGGCAGCCTGCTATTCGATTCCGGCCAGCCTGTTCCGCGTGGTGGGCGGTTGGATGTCCGACAGGATGGGGGCGCGCCGGGTGATGTACTGGACATTCAGTGTGTCGGCCATCTGCACCTTCCTGCTGGCCTACCCCGATACCGAGTACGTGGTGAAGGGCATCCATGGCCCGATCCACTTCCACCTGGCCATCGGCGTGGTGATGTTCACCGTGCTGGTGTTCGTACTGGGCTTCTTCATGTCGCTGGGCAAGGCTGCGGTCTACAAGCACATCCCGGTGTATTACCCCAGGCACGTGGGTGCGGTGGGTGGTGTGGTGGGCATGATTGGCGGCCTGGGTGGCTTCATCCTGCCGATCGTGTTCGGTGCGCTGAACGATGTCCTGGGCATCTGGAGCAGCTGCTTCATGTTGCTGTTCGTGGTGGTGTCCGCTGCCCTGGCGTGGATGCACTTCGCGATCCGCCGGATGGAGCGTCGACACTTCCCGCAGATCGATCGGGAGACCGATCTGCCGGAGGCCATCGATGCGGCTGCCGCGGAACGGGCACGCGGCACGTGAATTGCAGTGCCGGCCGCTGGCCGGCACCTCAGCGCAATACGTCACGCTTGATTTCAATCAGGGCTACGCGAAGAGGAACGCGCGAGGATGACAGCCATGAGCTTCCACGTTGATGCGAGCGAGGACACAGCGCTGCAGGCCGCATTGCTGCGGCAGCCGCGCCATGTGCTGTTTCCACCGGCCGGGCATTTCAGTGCCGGCTTCGGTGAAAGCGGCTGGCGTACTGCCGTGCAGGCCAGCAACGAGCACCTGATTCCACGTGGCCTGACGCTGGGCTTCCAGACCGGGCGCATGGGGCCCGATGTGCCGGCCGAACGCTATCTCGACACATTGCTGGCCGGGTTGCGCCTGCAGGCAGATGCCTTGGCCGAGGACCGCGAGGTAGTGGCGATGGTGCTGCAGCTGGGTCTGGCCGAGGCACTGCCGCCGGTTCTGCTTGGGCAGCTGCTGGATGCGGTGCCGCAGTACCTGCGCACCGTGGCCCGGCCGCAGGTGGAGGCACGGCTTGATGCCGGCAGCGGCTTGTCGCCTGCACAACTACGTGCAGTGGGTTGCACGCGACTGAACGTGATCGACCGCGCCGATGCGCCTGGCCCGGCAGTGCTGGCGCAGGCGCGCGACGCCGGCTTCACTGCCCGCTACTACCAGCTGCGTGTGCCCGCTGCGGAGGATGCCGGATTCATCGGGCGCCTGCAGACCGTGCTGGCAGATGCGCCCGAACGCGTGCTGTTGCCGGCGCCGTGTGCGCTGCCAGAGCATCCCTCATCAGAACGCTGGCTGCAGGCATGGCGATTGCTGCGCGAGGCAGGCTATGTGGGTATCGGCGGCGACCATTACCAACGCGGGGACCTGCCGGACCCGAACGGCCCGGGTGACGGCCAGCGTCATTGCGATCTGGCAGGCGTGCCCCGCCGCGATCGCAGCGATTTCATCGGCATCGGCCTGGCGGCGTGCAGCCAGATTGGCGAGGTGTTCTGCCGGACGGAGGATGACCTGGAGCGCTGGCAGGCTCGCCTGCGGGCAGGGCATGTGGGCGTGGCCGCTGGCCTGATCCTGTCGGAGGAGGAGCGGCTGGCTGCGGAGGTCGCGCAGAGCATCGCCTGCGATCATGCGCTGGATGCTGCTGCCTTCGAATGGCGCAATGATGTTCCGTTCGATGAATGCTTTGCCGAGACCCTGCCTGCACTCGCACCGCTGCTCGCGCGGGGCTGGGCGCGCTGGGACGGCCGCGTGCTTCGCCTGGCCGAGGAAGGGCGGTTACTGTGGCGTATGATGGCCGCATGCTTCCGGCCGGCGGCCGCCATCGCTTGAGTGCTGTCCCGATGTCTTCAACTCCGCCCTCCCAGGCCCGGCCCGGCCGGACCACGCCGAATCCTGCCGCCGCCGATGATGGCGACGCGCTGCATTTCTGCAGCACCTGTGCCTTCTCCGATGCATGCATGTCGCAGGGCTATGACAAGACGGCGCTGGGCGAACTGCATGTCCTGGTCGACCACGTGGGGCCGTTCCATGCGGGTGATTACATCTTCCGTGCGGGTGAGGCCTTCGATTCCATCGCCGCTGTGCGCGCAGGCATGGTCAAGACCTTCGTCGACGACAGCCAGGGCAACGAGCAGGTGCTGGGCTTTGCTCTGCCGGGCGAGGTGATCGGGCTCAATGCGATTCACGGTTCGCGCTTCCCCTGCAATGCGGTGGCACTGGATACGGTGCACCTGTGCCGCATTTCGTTCCCCAAGCTGAGCCTGCTGGCCACCCGCATGCCAGGGCTGCAGGCCAAGCTGTTCAGCCTGCTCAGCGCGGAGATCGGCAAGGTCGCCACGCTGGCGGCCAATCACCGCACCGAGGAGCGGATGGCAGCGTTCCTGCTGGATATGTCGGCGCGTTACGCGCGGCGTGGTTTTTCCGCGACCCGCTTCAACCTGACCATGGCCCGCACCGAGATCGCCAATTATCTGCGGATGGCGCCGGAGACGGCCAGTCGCGTGCTGCGGCGGTTGAGCGATGATGGCGTGATTGCGGTGAAGCAGCGCGAAATCCTGCTGCTGCAACCCGACCGGCTGGCGGCACTGGCCGTGGCCGATGAAAACGAACCCGATTGAACCTTGCCAGGGAGCCGACGATGAAGCGATGGGTACTGGTATTTCTGGGTCTTCTGGCCACGTTGCCTGCGTGGGCTGGCAACCTCACCGTGTCGGCGGCATCCAGCCTTACCGAGAGCTTCCGCGAGCTGGGCGCAGCCTATGAGAAGGCGAACCCGGGCAGCAGGGTCGACTTCAACTTTGCCGCTTCCGGCGTACTGCTGCAGCAGATCGCGCGCGGCGCACCGGTGGATGTGTTCGCTTCGGCCGATGAAGCAACGATGGACCAGGCTGCGCAGCAGAAGCTGCTGGCGGCCGGTACGCGTGAGGTCTTCGCGGTGAACGCGTTGTGGGTGGTCGTGCCGCCGCAGGCGAAGGCGCCGCCGCGCGCACTGGCCGATCTGGCGGGTGCCGGCGTGCAGCGCATCGCAGTGGGCAACCCGGACAGCGTGCCGGTGGGCCGCTACGCGCAGGGCGCGCTGCGGGCCGCCAAGCTGTGGCCGGCCGTGCAGGCCAAGGTGATCAGTACGCAGAACGTGCGGCAGTCGCTGGATTACGTTGCGCGGGGCGAGGTGGATGCGGGCTTTGTCTACGCCACCGACGCGCAGGCAATGCCTGATCGCGTGCGGCGCGCGTTCGAGGTTCCGGTTGCCGGACGCATCGCCTGTCCGCTGGCGGTGGTGCAGGCCAGCACGCAGCCGGTGGAAGCCAGGCGCTTCGCGGCGTTCGTGCGCTCGGCGCAGGGCCAGGCGATCCTGCACAAGCACGGGTTCGGCAAGCCCTGACGGATGGACCTGGACTGGAGCGCACTGGGATTGTCGTTGAAGGTGGCCGGCTGGGCCACGGCGATCAATCTTGTTGCCGGCGTGGCACTTGGCGCGCTGCTGGCGCGACGGCGCTTTCCCGGTCGGGAACTGCTGGATTCGATACTGACCCTGCCGATGGTGCTGCCGCCGACGGTGCTGGGCTATTACCTGCTGGTGCTGATCGGGCGCAATGGCCCGATCGGCGCCTGGTTGCAGTCGTGGTTCGGCATCAACCTGGTGTTTACCTGGCAGGCGGCGGTGATCGCTGCTGCGGTGGCGTCGTTTCCGCTGGTGTTCAAACCGGCACGCGCTGCATTCGAGGAAGTGGACGGTCAGTTGGAGCAGGCCGCGCGCACGCTGGGCGTGTCCGAAGCGGCGGTGTTCTTCCGCATCACCCTGCCGCTGGCATGGCGCGGGATTCTGGCGGGCCTGCTGCTGGCGTTCGCACGGGCGATGGGTGAGTTCGGCGCCACGCTGATGGTGGCCGGCAGCATTCCGGGCCGCACGCAGACCTTGTCGATCGCCATCTATGAAGCGGTGCAGGCGGGGCAGGATGGCAAGGCCAATGCGCTGGTGATCCTGACGTCGGTCGTGTGCATCGTGATCCTGCTGCTGGCCGCGCGGCTGGTGGGCGGGCGCCGTCGGGAGCTGCGCGATGTGGCTTGACCTGCAGGTGCAGCGGCGATTGCAGGCGTCCGGCCAGACGTTCGAGCTGGACGTTGCACTGCAGTGCACGCAGCGGCAGGTGGTGCTGTTCGGGCCTTCCGGTGCCGGCAAGAGCCTGACGCTGAAAGCGGTGGCCGGCCTGCTGCGCCCGGAGCATGGGCATGTGCGCCTGCACGGGCAGACACTGTTCGATGCGGGAGCGGGGGTCGATCTGCCACCGCAGCGTCGTCGACTGGGTTACGTGTTCCAGGACTACGCGCTGTTTCCGCACCTGAGCGTGCGCCAGAACGTGGCGTTCGGGCTGCAGCGGGGCTGGTTGAATCCACCGCGCGGCACCCGTATCGAGGCAGTGGAGCAGTGGCTGCAGGCATTCCGGATCGAGCATGTGGCGGATCTGCTGCCGTCACAGGTATCGGGCGGACAGCGCCAGCGCACGGCGTTGGCGCGTGCACTGGTGACGCGGCCACAGGCGTTGCTGCTGGACGAACCGTTCGCAGCGCTCGACCACGATCTGCGCCAGCACCTGCGCCAGGAGCTGGAAACCGTACTGGATGAAACCGGTATTCCACTGCTGCTGATCAGCCACGACCCGCAGGATGTGGCGGTGTTCGGCCAGCAGGTAGCGCGGGTGGTGGACGGGCGCGTCGTCGGCGGATGACGCGCGGCGTTTGTGCCGGGCCATATCCTGGCGCGCCGTGTATCCACGCAGGTAGTGCCGGGCGCTGGCCGGCAGCGTCGTAGCGCCAACAGCAGCCGGCCAGCGGCCGGCTCTACCCGAGGGACGGTTCAAATCAGGATGTGGCGGTGTTCGGCCAGCAGGTGGCGCGCGTGGTGGACGGGCGCATCGTCGGCGGATGACGCGCGGCGGTCGTGCCGGGCCATATCCTGGCGCGCCGTGTATCCACGCAGGTAGTGCCGGCCGCTGGCCGGCAGCGTCGTAGCCCCAAGAGCAGCCGGCCAGCGGCCGGCTCTACCCGAGGGACGGTTCAAATCAGGATGTGACGGTGTTCGGCCAGCAGGTGGCGCGCGTGGTGGACGGGCGCATCGTCGGCGGATGACGCGCGGCGTTTGTGCCGGGCCATGCCCGGCGGACACTGGCACGCTGTGTATCCACGCAGGTAGTGCCGGCCGCTGGCCGGCAGCGTCGTAGCCCCAACAGCAGCCGGCCAGCGGCCGGCTCTACCCGAGGGACGGTTCAAATCAGGATGTGGCGGTGTTCGGCCAGCAGGTGGCGCGCGTGGTGGACGGGCGCATCGTCGGCGGATGACGCGCGGCGGTCGTGCCGGGCCATATCCTGGCGCGCCGTGTATCCACGCAGGTAGTGCCGGCCGCTGGCCGGCAGCGTCGTAGCCCCAAGAGCAGCCGGCCAGCGGCCGGCTCTACCCGAAGGACGGTTCAAATCAGGATGTGGCGGTGTTCGGCCAGCAGGTGGCGCGCGTGGTGGACGGGCGCATCGTCGGCGGATGACGCGCGGCGTTTGTGCCGGGCCATATCCTGGCGCGCCGTGTATCCACGCGGGTAGTGCCGGCCGCTGGCCGGCAGCGTCGTAGCCCCAAGAGCAGCCGGCCAGCGGCCGGCTCTACCCGAGGGACAGTTCAATACAGCTCGCAGTGGGTGCGGCCCTCACCGCGCAGGGCATCCCAATGGCCTTCGCCGCCGATCGCGTCGATGGCTTCGCGCATCGCACCTTCCAGGTGGCTCTTGTTGCCACACAGGTAGATGTGGCCGCCACGGGCCAGCACATCCCGCATCTGCGTGGCCTGCTGCTGCAACACATGCTGCACATAGACCTTTTGCGCCGCATCGCGCGAGAACGCTGTGTGCAGGCTGGCCAGTACGCCACGCGCCTGCCAGTCCTGCAGCTGCTCGCGGTACAGGAAGTCATGCTCGCGGTGCTTCTCGCCGAACACCAGATGGACCTCCCGTGCATCGCCGGTGGCCTGCAGTTCCTGCATCAGGCCCATCAGCGGCGCGATGCCGGTACCGGTGCCCACCAGCAGCAGAGGTGCGTTGCCGCCTTCGGGCAGGTGGAAGCCCGGATTGGAGCGGCAGTACACGCGCGCCGTGTCGCCGCCGTGCAGCAGGCTGCCGGTGGCGGTGCCGAAGCGTTCGCGGCCACGCAGGGTGTAGCGCACTTCGCGTACACACAGGCTCAGCTGGTCATCGCGCGGATGCGAGGCAATCGAGTAGGCGCGCGGCAGGCAGGGTGAGAGCAGCTCGCGCAATCGCGCCAGCGGAACCGACTGCGGGGTGGCGTGGTCATGCAGCACGTCCAGCAGGTCCAGGCCATGCAGGTAGGCATCCAGTTCGCGTTTCTGACTGATCTTCAGCAGGCCTTTCAGTACGTCGCTACCCCCCAGCCTGGCCAGTTCGCGCAGTACGCCCTTGCTGAGCAGGCGCAGTTCGCGGTCGCGCAGCGCGTCGACGGCGCTGGAATCGCCATACCAGCTGGCCAGAGCCTGCAGCAGCGCAGGATCGTTTTCTGCAACCAGATGCAGGGTGTCGCCGGCCCGGTAGGCCATGCCGCTGCCCGCGATGTCCAGCTGCAGGTGCCAGGCGGCGGGGGTGCTGTGATTCAGTCGGCGCCGTTCGACAATGCCGGCGGCGAACGCGTTGTCTTCGCCGTAAGCCGTCACTTGCAGGCGCAGATCCTGGCCCGCAGTCGCATCACCGTCCAGTACCTGGCCCAGCACCGGCCGCCACTGCTGGAAGAACTGTTCGTAGCCGAGGTCGGCGTCGACACGGTGCAGCAGTGGCTGCGCCTGACGATCGCTCAACGCTGCATCCAGCGCCTTGGTGAAACCGCAGAAGCTGGGGTAGCCGGTATCCCCTAGGCCGAACACCGCGTAGCGCAGTCCGGGCAGGGCGGGCGCCTGTCGCAGCGACTCGAAGAAGCGCTCGCCATTGGCCGGTGGCTCGCCGTCGCCGAACGAGCTGGAGATGGCCAGCAGCACATCGCCGTGGCCGAGGCCGGCCACATCGATGTCATTGAACGGCAGGACCTGCGGTCCATGCGGCTGCAGTTCCGGGTCCGCACCCAGGCGTTGGGCCAGGGCGCGGGCGTTGCCCGACTCGGAGGCGAAACCCACCAGCAGCCGGCTGATGGGCCTGCGTGTGGGGATGGCGTTCACGCAGCCTCGTAGAAGTCGTCGAACTTTTCCTTGCTGAACTCGACAAGGTCGTAGTTCTGCATCAGGTCGTTCACCACGCGGCGGATGCTGATGTACGAGGTGATGTTGCCATCGGCGTCGAACAGCGGCTGCACGGTGGTGTCGACCACGTAGAGCACGCCGCCCTTGCCAAGGTTGGGCACGATGCCGGTCCAGGTCTTGCCGGCCTTGATGGTGTCCCACATGTCCTTGTAGACGGCCTTGGGTACGTCAGGATGGCGGACGATGCTGTGCGGCTGGCCGATCAGTTCCTCGCGCGCGAACCCGGTGAGCGTGCAGAACAGGTCGTTGGCATAGGTGATGTTGCCCTGCAGGTCGGTGGTGGAGATCACCATCACGTTCTGCATGGCGTTGAGCAGCTGGGCGTTGTCGGGGGTGTAGCTCATCGCAGGTCCTTTGGATGCCGGTGACGCCGGCGTATTGGGTTCCTGCATAGAGATACGCGCCCGTGGCGTGGGGCGGATTGATATAGGTCAAGCGTGTGCCCGGAGGGGGCTGCGACCGGCTGTCGCAGGGAGGGGCGGCGCTAGTGGGCGATGGCGGGGAATCCGATGGTGTGGTGGCAGTGCCGTAGCAGTGCGCGCCCTTCTTCGTCATCGCGTTGGATACGATCCCCGCTGAAGAATGACTGCAACGACTGGCCCATCATGTTGCCTGCATTTCCAGAGCGCTGTGCAGCCGCCGGCAGCAGGCTGTCAGCGCGGGGATCATGGCGGCCGGGTAGCTGCTCGCGCCAAAGCTGACCTTCAATTGCCAGCAGCGCACATGCCCCGGCAAGGTATGCCTCCGGTTCCCGGTGCGCGCCCCATCGACGCTGGCCTGCCATCGCGGTGGCGATATGGTGGAACTCGTGCGCGGTGGTGGATATTACGCGCGCACGCAGTGCAGCAGCGTCGTCGCCAGCGGGAAACCAGAATGCCACCACCAGTTCTGGTCGGACTGGCCTGGCAGGTTGTTGCCAGATGCCGCCGCCGTCGCTGACGATCGTGACCTGGTAGCGGACCGGTGTATCGTTCAGGCCTGCGGCATGGAGCGGTTGTCTCGCGGCGTGCGCGGCGGCAGTGCATAGAATCACGGCCTGGTCAGTGGATAGGCTGGGTTCGACCCAGCGCACCATCACTTCGATTGTTTCCCGTTGGCAAGTGTGCGAGTGCGTCGTCTGCTCGGAACTCTCTTGGCCGGGCAGTACCGATGCGGTGCCAACGCTAAGCTGCGAGGGCGCTCCGCGCAGGCGCGTGGCAAACGCTCCGTCCGCGCCGACACTATCGCGCGGGGGAATATCGAGGGTATTGCACGCACTGGCGCAGAGCAGCAGCGCTGCTGCGCCCGTGGCGTGCCGCAACCAGGATTCCATCTGCAGGAGATCACCCTTCCAAGGCGGTGGATGCATCCTTGCAGGCGCCCCGGCGCACGCACAATCAGACGTGTTGCATAGGGAAGCCGACGGTCGGCGCCGGTTGTCCTCTGGCGCTCACCCCATCACATACCGCAGCACACCCGCCGATACCACGCCGATCAGCACCGTCGGCAGCATCGACAGCCGCGTGGCCGCAAGCAACGTGATCGCCAGTGCAGCCAGGTCGGCCGGCTTGTCGGCCACGAAGTCCGGGGCGATCACCGAGATCAGCACGCAGCCCGGGGCGGCTTCCATCACCGTCACCGCGCGCTTGCCCAGGGTGCGGTTGCGCAGCGCGAGGAAACCGATGATGCGGGTGAGATAGGTGGCGGCGGCCATCAGGATGATGGTCAGCACCGAGGTCCAGTGGATCAGGCCGTTGAAGATCATGCGGCGTCCTCGGCCAGCAGCCACGCAGCGGCCAGACCGGCCAGCGCGCCGCTGGCGACGTACCAGGCGCCGGGCACCAGCAGGTAGGTGCCCGCTGCCACCACCAGGCTGACCAGCCATGGCCGGGCGGCGCGCATGCCTTGCCACATGCCACGCAGCAACACCAGGAACACGGCGGGGAAGGCCATGTCGAAGCCATAGGCGTGGATGTCACCGAGCAGTGGGCCGACGATCGCGCCCAGCGCGGTGCACAGTACCCACACGGTGTACAGGCCGGCCGACACGCCGAGGTAGTAGGACAGGCTGAAGCCCAGTGCGCGACGGCGCGCATCGGCCACGCCCAGTGCCCAGCTTTCATCGCACATGAAGAACAACGCCGGCAGCACGCGACGGCGCGGCAGGTGTTGCAGCAACGGCGCCAGGCTGGCGCCCATCAGCAGATGGCGGCTGTTGACCAGCGCGGTGATCGCTACGATCAGCGCGATGTGTGGCGGCGAAGTCCACAGTTCGACCGCGGCGAATTCAGAGCCACCGGCAAAGTTGAGGCCGGTCATCAGCGGCACTTCCAGCGCCGACAGGCCCTTCTGGGCGGCCTGGGCACCGAGCACCAGGGCGAAAGGAATGAAGCCGATCATCACCGGCACGGCGGCGCGCAGGCCGCGCAGGAATTCGGCGCGCGGTGCGGAGTCGCACGCGGGATCAGGCAGGGGCAGGGTGGTTCGGGCGTCCATGGATCAACAACGGGTGGGGGTGGCCCATGCTAACGGTCCGATCACGAAATCGGGTTGCGTTGATGCCATTGAGCCGACGGAATGTGGAATATCATGCGGCCATTAGCCTGATGGGTGAAATTTCATGCAGTACCAGCTCGACAACCTGGATCGCCGCATCCTCGACGCCCTGCAGCGCGATGGTCGCCTGCAGAACCTGGAGCTTTCGCGACAGGTGGGGCTGTCGCCGTCCGCCTGCCTGCGCCGGGTCCGCCTGCTGGAAGAGGGCGGCTACATCGATCGCTACGTGGCCCTGCTCAACGCGGCGAGGATCGGGCGTGGGTTCACGGTGTTCGTCCGCGTATGGCTGCGCGGCCAGGACGAAGACACCACCAACCACTTCATCAACAGCATCAAGTCCTTCCCGGAAGTGCTTGAATGCCATCTGATGGCGGGCGACTGCGACTTCCTGCTGCGGGTGGCGGTGGCCGACCTTGATGCGTACCGGCAGTTCCAGATACAGCACCTCAACCGGATCGCCGGGGTGCAGAACACCAAGACCGAAATCCCCATGCAGCGGATCAAGCAGACCACTGAACTGCCGGTCTGAACGGCCCGGCGCGTCCCCTGCGCGCCGCCGTCATCGCAATGACACGTGACGCCGCTACGGTTTGACCCGCTTGCCGGCCGTGCGCAGGTCGACCCGCCTGGTCGCACCGCGCTTCGCCGCTGCAGCTGATGTCGCTGCCGAGGGTCATGTGTTCTACGTCAGGGGGCTGAATGGACAGCATGCGATCAGACGTTGGAGGGTGGCGGCCGCCGCCGGGTTGCTGTTCGCCTTCGCTGCCGCCGCACAGGACGACATCCGCGCCTATGACATTCCCGCGCAGCCGCTGGAACAGGCGGTCGAGCGCTTCAGCGTCGTCAGCGGCTGGTCGGTGATGTATCCCGGCGACCTCGGCACGGGCCGCAGCAGCCATCCGCTGCAGGCCAGCCTGCCGCCACTGCAGGCGCTGCAGGTGGTGCTGCAGGATACGGGTGTCGAGGCCGAGCTGATCGGCGCGCAGCGCGTGGTCCTGCGCCGCGCCGCACGCGCCGCTGCCGAGGCCTCTGCGACCGGTGTGGCCACCGACCTCGGGCAGCGTCGCCGCTTCGGCGACCTGCAGCAGCGGCTGCGCACTGCGTTCTGTGGCGACCCTGACCTTGCACCGGGCGCCTATGCGGCGACGCTGCGCTTCCGCATTGCCAACGACGGCCAGGTGCAGGAACCCGAGCTGCTTGCCGGCAGCGGCAGCCCCCGCCGCGATGCGCGTCTTCTGCAGGCGATGCAGTCGCTGCGGCTGGGCGCCGATGCTGCCGCGCTGCCGCAGCCGGTGACCCTGCAGATCCGTCCTTCCAGCGCGGGCCACGACTGTGGCCGGCGCCCGCCCCAACCATGACGTCAAGGAATCGAACATGAGCAACAGCACGGCTGGGGCGGTAGACCTGATGGACCATCTGCTGGGCGCGTACGACGAACTGAAGCGCCGCCTGGTGCGCAAGCTGGGCTCGGAAGAGCTGGCCGGCGACGCGCTGCAGGACACCTGGATGCGCCTGAGCACGCGTCGCGATCGCCTGGACCCGGTACAGAACCCAGCGGCATACCTGCTGCGCATGGCGATGAACACCGTGATCGACCGCCAGCGCGCCGACCATCGCCTGCTGAGCCTGGAAGAAGTGGATACGTTGATGGACATGGCCGATCCCGGCCCGGGGCCGGCACAGGCGGCCGAGCAGGAGATGGCGCTGGAAGACATGGTCGGCCTGCTGCAGCGGATGCCCGAGCGCCGCCGCCGGATACTGCTGGCGATCCGCGTGGACGGCCTGCAGCAGCGCGATGTGGCCGAGCACCTGGGCGTGTCGTTGCGGCTGGTGCAGCGTGAGCTGAAAGCCGCACAGGATTATCTGGCCGAACGCAGCGGGCAGGGACGGCAGGTGCGGTTCTGAGGCACGGCATCCGTCTACACTTTGACGCCGAGCAGAACCCCGCAGCGTGCGGGGACGGCAAGAGCCCTCATGGACGCTGACGACCAACCGCACCGCCCGCTCGACGCCGTGGAGCGCCAGGCCCACGCGTGGGTGGTACGGTTGACCTCGGGCGAAGCCACTGCGGCCGATGCCAGGAAATTCCGCCAATGGTGCGAGGCCGATCCCGGCCATCGGCACGCCTTTGCGCGCGCGAAACGGCAATGGGAGCAGGTACGCCTGGCCGGTGAGCAGCTGCCTGCCGCCGCACGACAGCCGCAAGCGGCAACCCCGGCACAACGCTGGAGCCGGCGTGCATTCCTGGGTGCGGCTGTGGCAGCGCCGGCGAGCCTGGCCGTGGTGGCTGCGCTGCACCCGCCACTGGGCCTGTGGCCTTCGGTGACGGCGATGACCGCCGATTTCCATACCGGTACCGGCGAGCGGCTGCAGATTGCGCCGACGCCGGACCTGAAGATCGAACTGGATACGCAGAGCAGCCTGCGCCGGCGCAGTGATGCCCAGGGTGAAGGCTTCGAGCTGGTGCAGGGACAGGCGGCGATCGAGGCCGCGGCGGGAGCGCGCCTGGCGCTGTTCGCCGGGCCGGGTTGCCTGGTGGCCGACGAGGGCGCAGCACGCCTGGATGTGCGCAATACCGATGGCCAGGTGCGCGTGACCTGCCTGCGCGGCAGCGTGCGCATCGAGCATCCGCAAGGTCGCCTGCAGCTGCAGGCCGGCCAGCAGACGGTGTATGACGAGCGCCTCAGTGGCGTGGTGGCCGAAGCCGTGGCGGCCGAAGTCAGCGCCTGGACCGAAGGCATGCTGGTGTTCCGCCGCGCGCCACTGCGTGAGGTGGTGGCCGAGATCAACCGCTACCGGCGCGGCAAGGTGCTGCTGGGCGAATCCGCATTGGCGCGGGCGCCGGTCAGTGGTCGCTTCCGCATTGATGATCCGGATGCCGCACTGGAGCAGCTCGGGCAGACGCTGTCACTCGGCCTGCGTCGCTTTCCCGGTGGAATTGCCGTCTTGGGGTAAGACCCTGGCTGCGCGCGACGCGCACGCCCGCTGCATGCATGGAGAGGCCAAGGATGCGCAACGAGACCATCGGTGTGTTGGATCTGCGCCGCAATCTGTCGGCGCTGCTGGAAACCACCCAGCGGCGGCCGCTGATGGTGCACCGCTATGGCGCGCCGTGGGTATGCGTGGTGTCCGACCCGCAGTGGCGGCAGCAGGCGGTGCTGCTGGAGTTCGAGCCACAGGACCATCCGTTGGCGATGCTGCTGCGGTTGCAGCGGCAGGCGCTGCCACTTTCGGAATCGGGAATGCTGCCTGTCGCTGCACTGGCACGTGCCTTGTTGCTGATGGCCATGCACGGCATCGAGGGTCTGGCGGCACTTCACGATCACGTGCGCTACCACCGGTTGTGGCACTGGTTCGTGGCCGCCAGCGATGCACAGATGGAGGGATGGCAGCCGCCACTGCTGCAGGCGGCGACGGCGGCGCTGCTGGATGACGCGGACGCGATGCACGCGCTGGCGGCATTCGCGCAGCGCAGCGACGTTGCCGTGCTGGCCCGGCGGTGTGGCGGAGAGGCGCCGCGCCTGGACCTGCAAGCCTGCAGGCGGATGACGTTGCGGTGACATTCCCGCGATGCTGCCACGCACTGCTCAACATCGCATTCGTGCTGTCGCTTCGGTTGCCTTGCTGACGTCTTCTGCAGAGTACGACGCTCCCGCGTCGCGGAGCGCAGGCGACGCCGATGAACGACAGTCGCAGGATCAGCATGCTGGAGCTGGACCGCCACCTGAGCCAGTCGCTGGAGCAGGCGCGGCACGCCCCAGTGAATGTGCAGCGCTATGGGCAGCCGTGGGTGTGGATGCTGTCCAGCGATGCCTGGGCTGATGCGGCAAGGTGGTCAGCGCTGGATGTCAGCGGCCATCCGTTGATGCTGCTGCGGCAGGCGCTGGACGCATGCCTGCAGCCGTGGCCTGAAGGGGCCTTGGCCACGCTTGCGCAGGAGAGCGCGGAGGTGCGCATGGTGCAGCGTGCGGTGCTGCTGATCGCGCTGTGCGCCCCTGGCAGCGTGCAGCGCCTGCACGACGATCTTCGCTATCACCAGGTGTACCGGCAATTCATCGGCTTCGATCATGGCATGGCCTGGTCGCCCCTGCAGTGCATGCGCCTGCTGCAGGCGTGTGCCGCGCCACTGCTGCAGCACTGCGTGGAGGAAACGCTTGCGCGCGTTCCGTCGTCGCTGCTGGACGCTGCCTGCGTGGGGAATGCGCGCGGTGTGGGTGATCGGCTGCAGGAACGGCCGATTTCCGCAGGATGTTTATCGTACTGACACATGCGCCGCTGACCATGGGGCGGCGGTCTCTTCCAGGATGATGAGGGCGGAACAATGGCAACGCAGATGGGTGGTCGCAGGGCTCGGCAGCAGGGCTTCAGCCTGATCGAGATCATGGTGGTGGTGGTCATCATCGGCATTCTGGCTGCACTGATCGTGCCCCGGTTGATGGATCGCCCCGACCAGGCCCGCGTGGTGGCGGCACGCCAGGACATCGCCGCACTGATGCAGGCCATGAAGCTGTACCGGCTGGACAATGGCCGTTACCCCAGTGCCGGGCAGGGGCTGCAGGCGCTGCTGAAACCGCCGCAGGGCAGCGGCGCGATGCCGGTCACGCCGTACCTCGACCGCCTGCCGGACGACCCGTGGGGGCACCCTTACCAGTACCAGAACCCCGGCACGCACGGCGATATCGACGTGTTCTCGCTGGGGGCCGACAGCAAGCCCGGCGGTGAGGCCGGCAACGCGGACATCGGTTCCTGGCAGTTGTGAGGCCGGACAATGGCACGCCGGAACATTCCAGGTGCGTTTGCCCGCCAGCAGGGCATGGCGGTGATCGTGGCGATGCTGGTGGTGGCACTGGTGGCGGTGATCGCCACTGCGCTGCTGACCCGGCAGGCCGCACAGCTGCGTGCGGTACGCAGCGACCAGCTGCGCATGCAGGTACGCATGGCGGTGGACGTCACGCTGGAACGCGCGGCGCAGCAGTTGCGTGACGACGCGCGCGAGCAGTTGACTACCGTTGGCAGTGGACGCTGGGCGCGGCCGGTGCAGCTGCAGGCGCCGCTGCCGGCGCACCTGCAGCTGGTGGACGCGCAGTCGAGGTTCAACCTGCGCACGCTGCTGGCTGACGGCCAGCCTGCCGCAGAGGCACTGCGTGCGTTCACTTCGCTGTGTGTGGGGCAGGGGCTGCCCCGCGCGGCCTGTGCCAGCGCCGCAACGCAGGTCCAGTCGCGCCTGCGCGATGGCGATCGGCAGGCGCGGGCACCGTTGCCGCGTGAGTCGCTGATCGAGCAGGTGCTGGCAGGCGCCGATCCGGTGGCGATACAGGCACTGGCGCGGCGTACGGTGGTGCTGCCAGCGCAGACCCTGGTCAACGCCAATACAGGTGATATCGCCGTACTGCAGGCGGTTGCACCGGGGGTGGATGCCGGGCGCCTGCAGGCGCTGCTGGGCGAGCGCGATCGTGGCCACTGGCTGCTCAACCGCGGTGACATCGCCAACCGGCTGCAGCTGAGCAACGAACAGATGGCGCTGATGCCGCTGGGTATCCACAGCGAGTGGTTCCTGGCGGTAGGGCAGGTACAGGCAGACGGCGCATCGGTGGATTTCCGCGCGTTGATCTGGCGCGAGTTCCGCGACGACAGCGTGCGTGTGCAACGGGTATGGACAAGGATCGGTGCATGAGCCTGCAGCTGAGAGTGCGCCTGCCGGCGCTGGAACGATTGGATGGGGACAGCGCGGTTGAGTGGGCGCAGCTGCACAAGGACCGCGTGCTGGCCACGGGCAGCGACCCTCTGTCGACGCTGGGCCAGCGCTTTCCGCAGGCGAGGGTGCATGCGAGCCTTGACCCGCAGGACCTGATCCTGCTTGAGCTGCAGCTGCCGCCGCTGCCCGGGCGACGCCTGCAGGCGGCCCTGCAGGGTGAAGTGGAAGCGATGCTGCTGGATGATCTGCAGGAGGTGGCGCTGGGCCATGGCACCCAGGCGGCCGATGGCACGGTGGCGGTGGCGTGGCTTGGCCTGCAGGCGATTGCGCGCGTACAGCAGCAGTTGCACGAGTGCGGGCTGCAGTTGCAGGCGCTGCACCCAACGCCCTTGCTGCTGCCGTGGGCGGTCGGGCAGGCCACCCTGCAGCTGTGTGGTGAGCAGGTACTGGTCCGCTGTGGCCGTGATCGTGGCTTCGTGCAGTGGTGCGGTGGGCGTGACCTGGCCTCGGTGATGCAGGTGCTGGCCGTGCGCTTGCAGCAGGCCGGGGTGCAGGCAGTGCAGTGGATCGATGCCGTGCCGCCCGCTTGGGCCGAGCGTCTGCCGGCCAGCGTGCTGACGCAGGCGGTGCAGTGCAGCGGTCCGCTGCCTGGCTGGTCACTGCCGTTGCCGGCCTCGGGTGCGGGTGCACCACGCGTGGCCATCGGTCTTGCGCTGGCGGCGGCGGTGCTGGCTGCACTGGGCCTGCAACTGCAGGTGTCGCGCTGGCACAGCGAGGGTGAAGCCCTGCAGCATGACATGGCGCGGCAGTTCAGCACGCACTTCCCCGAGATCGACGATGTGGTCGATCCGGTGGTGCAGGCACGGCGGGCACTGGCGGCGCCGGCAGCGCCACGGGCACTTCCTGCCGTGCAGCAGCAGGTTGCCGGCGTGCTGCAGGCCATCCCCGAGTTGGCTGGCCAGGTCCGCAGCCTGCGCTATCAACCGGGCCAGATGGAATTGGAACTGGACGCTGACGCGCAGGTGTTGGCCGAGGACGCGCAACGGCTGGAGCGCTGGCAGCAGGCGATGCAGGCACAAGGGCTGCAGCTTGCGCACGAAGCCGGTGGCCGCTTGCGGATCAGCCGCGGGACTGCTCCGTGACCGCATCGGAACTACGGCCGGCGGGCTTCGTGCGCGGACTGTCGCAGCGTTGGCAGCGGCTGGCGGCGCGCGAGCGCGCGATGCTGCTGTTGATGGCTGTGGCGATAGCGGCGGCCGCACTGTGGCTGGGCTGGCTGCAGCCGCTGCTTAAGCAGCGCAGCCATTGGCAGGCTGAGCTTCCACGGCTGCAGGCGCAGGCGGCTGCACTTGCACCGCTGCTGCGCGCCCGTGAACAGCAGCAGGCGCAAGGCCGGCGGCCGACACTTGCAGGCCTGCGCCAACAGATCACCGCTGCCGGCCTGGCGGGCAGCCTGCATATCGAAACGCGCGACGGGCGCTGGCACCTGCAGGTGCGCAGTGTGCCCGCCGATGCGCTCTGGAACTGGCTGCTGCCCTTGCTGGCCGACCCGGCCATCGAACTGCAGCAACTGCAACTGCAACGAACAGGGGACGCGAACATGCCGGCGGCACGGATTTCCGGAAACATCGTGATGGCCGCCCAGGGCGGTGGCCATCCATGAAGGCGATGCGCAGCCTGGGCTGCAGCGCGGCATTGGCACTGGTGGTGGGCCTGGCCCATCTTCCGGCGCCGGTGCAGGCGCAGGACGCCAATGGCGAACCGGTGCAGCTGAACCTGGTGGACACCGATATCGGTGGGGTGCTGCGCATGGCGGCACGCTTCACCGGCCGCCAGTTCCTGGTCGACCCCCGGGTGAGCGGCAAGATGACCGTGGTCTCCGATGGGCCGGTCAGCCGCGTGCAGGCTTACCAGCTGCTGCTGGGTGCATTGCGCATGCGCGGCTTTGCCGTGGTTGAAAGCGGGGGCGTCAGCCGGGTGGTGCCGCAGGCCGATGCCAAGCTGCTGGGCGGCCGCGTTGGTGCCGGTGGTGCGGGCGGCGAGATAGCCACGCGCACGTTTGCCCTGCGCTACGAGAGTGCCGCGGCGCTGGTGGCGGTGCTGCGGCCGATGATCACCGCGGACAATCCGATCACCGCCAACCCCGGCAACAACACGCTGGTCATCACCGACTACGCCGACAACCTGGAGCGCATCGCGCGGGTCATCGCCAGCGTGGATACATCGGCCGGCATGGACACCGACGTGGTCAAGCTGCAGCAGGGCATTGCCGTGGACGTGGCGGCGATGGTCGCACCGCTGCTGGATGCGCAGGGCGCGGAGCCGGCGCAGAAGGTGGTGGTGATGGCCGACCCGCGCAGCAACAGCGTGCTGCTGCGTTCCAGCAGCCCGGGCCGCACGCGCCTGGCGCGGCAGCTGGTGGAGAAGCTGGACAAGGCCCAGGACGAGTCCGGCAACCTGCACGTGGTGTACCTGCGCAACGCCCAGGCCACCCAGCTGGCCGGGGTGCTGCGGGGCGTGGTGGCAGGGCAGAGTGATGCGCCGGCTATGGGCAGCAGCGACGGAATCACTGCATTGCCGGGCGAAACCAGCCGCAATGCCAACCCGCCGCCGCAGCCTGCACAGGGCAAGAACAAAGGCAATGCGCTGGAATCGCCGCGGCTTGATCCCGGCCGTCGCGAACCGATCGATGCCGGCAGCACCGGCTTCAGCCAGAACGGCATTTCGGTGCAGGCCGACATCGCCACCAACACCTTGCTGATCTCTGCCCCGGAGCCGGTGTACCGCAACCTGCGGCGGGTGATCGACCAGCTGGACCAGCGTCGGGCGCAGGTGCTGGTGGAGAGCCTGATCGTGGAGGTCAACCAGACCGACGCCGCCGAACTGGGCGTGCAATGGATGCTGGGCAACGGCCGCACGTTCGGTGGCACCCATTTCGGCGGCACCACCGGTGGTAGTGGGCTGAACACCACCGCGCGCACCACGCTCGACGTGCTGCCGAAGGACGGGCTGAACATCGGCGTGATCGACGGCACGATCAACCTGCCGGGCGTGGGCCAGATCCTCAACATGAAGGCGCTGGCCAACGCACTGCAGAGCAAAGGCGGCGCCAACATCCTCTCCACGCCGAACCTGATGACGCTGGACAACGAGGCGGCCAGCATCATGGTCGGGCAGACCGTGCCCTTCGTCAGTGGCCGCTATGTGACCGATGGCGGTGGTGGCAGCAACAACCCGTTCCAGACCATCGAACGCGAGGACGTGGGCCTGAAGCTGCGGGTGCGCCCGCAGATTTCCGAGGGCGGCACGGTGAAGCTGGACATCTACCAGGAAGTCAGCAGCATCGATGCGCAGAGCTCGGGCAGCGCCGGCATCATCACCAACAAACGCGCCCTGGATACCAGCGTGCTGCTGGACGATGGCCAGATCATGGTGCTCGGTGGGCTGCTGGAAGACAGCGTCAGTCATGGCCGTGATGCGGTGCCGGGCCTGGGCAAGATTCCAGTGCTGGGCGCACTGTTCCGCAGTGACACCCGCAAGCGCGCCAAGACCAACCTGATGGTGTTCCTGCGCCCGCACGTGGTGCGCGACCCGGCCGCCGGACAGCGCCTGACCCGCGATCGCTACGACTACATGCGCAACGCCCAGGCCGCTGCACAGCCGGTACAGAGCTGGGCGTTGCCGGCACTGTCGGCACCGCAGCTGCCGCCGCAGGATCTGTCGGTGCTGGGCCAGGGCAATGCACGTGATGGCCAGGGCCAGCCGCTGCAGAACGGCAGCCTTGCGGCGTTGTATCCGGCCAGCGAGGGCACTGTGCAGGTGGTGCAGTTCGCGCAGGGGCTGGATGCAGCGCGTGCCACGCAGGCCGTGGCACAGGTGCGCGCGCTTGGCCTGCAGGCCTATGCCGAAACCACGCCGGGCGAAACCGGACAGCGACTGCGGGTGCGGGTGGCACGCGACCCGGCCACGCTCGACCCGGCACTGCAGCAGCTGCGCGGGCTGGGCTACACCCCGGACCTGGTCATCGGCCCATGAGCATGGCCACGCCGCCGCCAGCGCTGCCGTATGCTTGGGTGCGCAGCCACGGCGTGATGCTGGCCGAAGCAGGCGGCGCGCCGGTCCTGCTGGGGACTGCCGAGACCGCCGCCTGGGCGGTGGCCGAACTGCGCCGCCGGCACGGGCCGCTGCCGTTCCAGGTGCTGGATGCGGCGGCCTGGCAGCAGCGGTTGGGCGAGCAGTATCGTGACGGTGGCGATGCCGCTGCACTGGTCGGCGCGGCCGAAAGTGAAGTCGATCTCGACCGGCTGATGCAGGACATGCCCGAGGTGACCGATCTGCTGGATGCACAGGACGACGCGCCGGTGATCCGCATGATCAACGCCCTGCTGGCACAGGCCGCGCGTGACGGTGCAAGCGATCTGCACATCGAACCTTTCGAAACCCATTCGGTGGTGCGCTACCGCGTCGATGGCACCCTGCGTGACATGGTGCAGCCACGACGTGCGTTGCACGCGGCGCTGGTCTCGCGCATCAAGATCATGGCCCACCTGGATATCGCCGAGAAGCGCCTGCCGCAGGATGGGCGCATTGCGATCCGCGTGGGTGGCCGGCCGCTGGATATCCGCGTCTCCACCGTGCCCACCGGGCACGGCGAACGGGCGGTGCTGCGCCTGCTGGAAAAGGATGCCGGGCGGCTGCAGCTGCAACGCCTCGGCATGGCCGACGATACGCTGGCCACCTTCACCGGGTTGATCCGCCAGCCGCATGGCATCGTGCTGGTGACCGGGCCGACCGGCAGCGGCAAGACCACATCGCTGTATGCGGCACTGGGGCAGCTCGACAGCAGCACCAGCAACATCCTCACGGTGGAAGACCCGGTGGAGTACGACTTCGCTGGTATCGGCCAGATCCAGGTCAACGCGCGCATCGGCATGAGTTTCGGCACGGCATTGCGCGCGATCCTGCGCCAGGATCCGGACACCATCATGATCGGCGAGATCCGTGACCTGGAAACGGCGCAGATCGCGGTGCAGTCGTCGCTGACCGGTCACGGCGTGCTGGCGTCGCTGCATACCAACGACGCGATTTCGGCGGTGACCCGACTGGCGGACATGGGCGTGGAACCTTTCCTGCTGGCCTCATCGTTGCGTGGCGTGCTGGCGCAGCGGCTGGTGCGCAGGCTGTGCCTGCAGTGCCGGCGTGCCGAAGTGGATGCCGAGGGCCGCACCGTGTGGCGGGCCGTAGGCTGCCCCGCCTGTGCGAACAGCGGCTACCGCGGGCGCACCGGTATCCACGAACTGTTCGTGGTGGATGAGCGCGTGCGGGCACTGATCCATGAAGGGCAGGGCGAGCCCGCGCTGCGCGAGGCCGCGCGGCGCGCCGGCATGCGCACCCTGCGCCAGGACGGGCAGCGCTGGGTCGACAGCGGGGTGACTACGCTGGAGGAGATCCTGCGCGTGACCGGTGACGACTGAGGCGCGCATGGCACTGTTCGACTACCAGGCCGCCAACGCGCAGGGGCGCATCGAGAAGGGACAGCTGGACGCCGACAACGCGCGCGGCGTGCGCCAGCAACTGCGCGGGCGTGGGCTGACACCGGTACAGGTATCAGCCGCACGCAGTGCTGGCAGTGGCTGGGGCACGCGCAGGCTGTCGGCCAGCGAACTGGCCTGGGCCACGCGGCAACTGGCCAGCCTGCTGGCCGCCAGCCTGCCGCTGGAAAGCGCATTGAGCGCCGTGATCGAACAGGCCGAACGCCCGCACGTTGCGCAGGCACTCACTGCGGTGCGTGCAGATGTGCGCGCCGGCCAACGTTTGACCGTGGCGCTGGCGGCGCGGCCGCGCGACTTTCCTGCGATCTATCGTGCCCTGGTGGGCGCGGGCGAAGATTCCGGCGATCTGGCGCGGGTGATGGAGCGCCTGGCCGACTACATCGAAGAACGCAATGCACTGCAGGCCAAGGTGCTGACGGCATTCATCTACCCGGCGGCGATCAGCCTGGTGTCGGTGGCGATCGTGATCTTCCTGCTCAGCTACGTGGTTCCCCAGGTAGTGACTGCGTTCGTGCAGGCGCGGCAGACGTTGCCGATGCTGACCCAGGTGATGCTGGCGGCCAGTGCGTTCGTACGCGCATGGGGCATATGGACGGGATTGGGCATCGGCGCGCTGGTGGTGGGCTGGCGGCTGGCACTGCGGCGGCCGGATCTTCGCCTGCGCTGGGACACCCTGCTGCTGCGCGTACCGATGGTGGGGCGCTTCGTGCTGGGCGTGAACAGCGCACGCTTCGCATCGACGTTGTCGATCCTGCTTGATGCCGGTGTGCCCTTGCTGCGCGCACTGGACGCCGCACGACAGACACTGGGCAATGCGCTGCTGGCGCGCTGTGCCGATGATGTGGCCGCACGCGTGCGCGAAGGTACTTCGCTTGGCGCTGCGCTGAAGGTGCAGAAAGTGTATCCGCCGATCCTGGTGCATCTGGTGGCCAGTGGCGAGAAGACCGGTTCATTGGCACCGTTGCTCGACCGCGCTGCACAGACCATCTCACGCGAGATTGAACGCCGCGCGATGGCACTCACTGCATTGCTGGAGCCCACGATGATCCTGGTGATGGGGGGCGTGGTGCTGACCATCGTGCTGGCCGTGCTGATGCCGATCATGGAAATGAACCAGCTGGTGCAGTGATGCGCGAAGCGCATCACGGGTAGCGACGGGCCATGCCCGGCGAGCGCGCAGCGCGGCAGGCGTTCGATTCTCCACACAATCCTCCACACCTTTTTTCGATCTTCCACAGGTTTCTTAAGCGGCCTGTCATCGGCGGCGACCAGCATGTCCCTGTCACCGCAGAGTGGGCTGGGAGGCCCTCGGCGGCAGCAGGCGTGTAGTGACCGTTCCTCCCTTGGTGTTTCACCTTCGCAGTAAACCCTTCAGGAGAAGATCATGACCAAGTACAAGACCCTGGCCGCGCTGGTTGCTACCGCGCTGCTCGCCACTGCTGGTGCCGCGTCGGCCCAGACCGCTGTCACCGGCGGCGGCGCTTCGCTGCCGGCCGACCTCTACAAGGGCCAGGCCGACAGCATCCTGCCGGCCAACTTCAGCTACGCCGTGACCGGTTCGGGCACCGGCAAGAAGGCCTTCCTGGAAAACAACTCGGCGCTGTTCTCGACCACCGGTACCGTGCATTTCGCCGGCAGCGATTCGGTGCTGAGCAGCACCGAGCTGAGCACCTACAACAGCACCTACAACGTGGCTGGCGATGCCAACCGCTTCGGCGCGCTGGTGCAGATCCCGTCGGTCGCCACCTCGGTCACCATCCCGTTCAACAAGGCCGGTTCGGCGGTTGATCTGTCGGTCACCCAGATCTGCGGCATCTTCTCCGGCAAGATCAATGACTGGAGCCAGCTGGCTGGTTCGGGCCGTACCGGTGCCCTGCAGGTTGTCTACCGTGGCGAGAGCAGCGGTACCAGCGAGCTGCTGGCCCGCTTCCTGACCAGCGCCTGCCAGCCGGCGGACGTCTCCGGCACCACCCTGAAGCTGACCAACGGCGTGCCGGCGTTCTCGGTGCAGTCGACCTTCGCCAACCTGTTCACCACCGTGCCGTCGAACTTCATCGCCGCGCCGGCCACCGGTGGCACCTCGCTGTACAACGCGGTGTACGCCGTTGACGGCCGCATCGGCTACGTTGGCCCGGACGTCATCCCGAGCCTGACCGATGCCACCAAGGTGGCCAAGGTCAAGTCCTTCTCGCCGGATGAAGTGAGCGTGCAGGCGACCCTGGAAACCGCTGCGCCGCCGACCGGCGCCGCTGCTGAAAATCCCGCCAACTGGGTGCCGGTGTTCGGCAACCCGAGCGCGGGCTACCCGATCGCTGGCTACACCAACTTCGTGTTCGGCCAGTGCTACAAGAACGCCACTGTCGGCGCCAACGTGCGTGGCTTCCTGACCCGCCATTACGGCAGTGTCGTGGTCGCCGGCGTCGAGCAGGGCCCGAACGATGCCGCGATCCGCGCGCACAAGTTCATCCCGCTGACCAAGGCCTGGCGTGATGCGGTCCGTGCCCGCTTCGCGACTGCCAGCAATGCTGGCGCCGTGAACAACCCGAGCACCTGCGCCAGCATCGGCCGTCCGCTGTAACTGTCTGCAAGGCAACACCTGCTGATCGAAGCGCCGGCCGAAATGCCGGCGCTTTCCTTCGTGGTGGCACCGCATCCGCGCTGAGCTGTCGTCTTCACGCCGCGGCCACCGTCTATCAGGTGCAGGGCATGCGTTACGCAGGCCCCCTTCGTACTCGCCGCGGCCGACGCGGCCCATCAGGTTGACGAGGTCCCCGATGTCGCACCCGCATTCGCCCGCCGCCCGTTTCTCCGCCTCCCTCTGGCGCAGCCACCCGATGGCCTGGGCCGTGGCCGTGGCGCTGGGCAGCGTGGTCGCTCCTGCCAGCCAGGCGCAGCAGGCCTTCAGCCCCGGCTGGTTCGCCGACCGCGGCGCCGCCCAAGGTGCGGCAGCGCAGAGTGGCCGTATGCCCAATGGCGCGCCGATCCAGTTCCAGCTGCCTGCACAACAGCAGGATGCGGCGCGACACAAGCTGCAGCAGTCGATCGACAACCTCGGCACGGCCGCGCAGGCCATCGCATTGCAGCAGCGCATGCAGGAGCAGGCCAGGCAAGCGCGACGCGAGGCGGGCTTCGTGGTGGCCGATGGGCTGGGCAAGGATGGCCTGAAGGTGGACGAGAATCCGCTGACCCGTGGCTGGATCAATGCCCGCGAAGCGACCCAGTCGCTGGGCGCCGACGGCCGGGTGCAGGTCAGCATCGAGCAGACCGCCGACCACGCGATCCTGAACTGGGAAACCTTCAACATCGGTGGCAACACCACGCTGAATTTCCTGCAGAACGCTGACTGGGCCGTGTTGAACCGGGTCAATGATCCGGCCCCAAGGCCCAGTCAGATTCTCGGCCAGCTGAAGGCCAATGGCACGGTGTTCGTTGCCAACCGCAACGGCGTGGTGTTCGGCAACAACAGCCAGGTCAACGTCCGCAACCTGGTGGCCGCTGCAGCACGTATCAGCGACGCGCAGTTCCGTGACAACGGTCTGTACAGCGTTGATGCGAACACGTCCGCCCTGACCGATGCGGTGGGCAAGATCATGGTTGAACGTGGTGCGCGCATCACCACGCATGAGCCCACCAGCGCAACGCGAGGCGGTGGCTATGTGCTGCTGGCCGGCCACAGCGTGGAGAATGCGGGCCAGATCGAAACCCGGAGGGGCCAGACCCAGCTGGCGGCCGGCGACAGCTTCGTGATCCGCCGCGGCGCGGGCACGGCGCAGAACACGGCTTCGACCACGCGGGGCAATGAGATCGCGCCGCGCTTCGTCACCGACAGCACGGCCGGCAGCGTTCGCAACAGCGGTCTGATCCAGGCGCGCGAGGGCGACGTCACTCTTGCCGGCCGCACGGTCGAACAGGCCGGCGTGGCGGCGGCCACAACGACGTTGAACCAGCGCGGCACCGTGCATCTGCTGAGTTCGTCCTCCGACAGCAAGGGCAGCGTGACGCTGGCCACGGGTTCGACGACGGCAGTGCTGATCGAAGATGATGGCAAGACCACCGCGCTTGACAGCCAGCGCGACGCCCTCATCAAGGAATCGGCCGAGCAGGACAAGCTTCGTGCCGCCAGCAACAGTGGCACCTTCGACAATCTCTCGCGGCTGCAGGACCGCCGGGAGCAATCACGCATCGAAGTCGTCTCCGGCGGTGATGTGAACTTCCAGGCCGGCTCGCTGGCGGTGGCCACCGGCGGCCAGGTGATCGCCGACGCCAGCCGGCGCAGCTACCTGGATGATGGCGCGCGCGTGGACGTCTCCGGTGCGGTGGGCGTGCAGGTGGCGATGGAGAGCAACAACGTCAAGGTGAAGGTGCAGGGCAACGAGCTGCGCGATTCGCCGGACAACCGTGACAGCGGCAAGCTGATCAGCAGCGAGGTGTGGATCGACCGCCGCCAGTTGATCGAAGTTGCCGCCGGTACCGGTGGCTATGAAGGTACGCGCTGGTATGCCGGCGGCGGCCTGCTGGAAGTGGGTGGCTACCTGGACAATCAGGGGCATTCGATCAGCGAATGGGCGGCGCAGGGCGGCACCGTCCAGCTGGCAGGCAGGGAAGTGGTCAGCCACGCCGGTTCGCGCATCAATCTGGCCGGTGGCAGCCTGGATGTGCAGTCCGGCGTGGTCCAGCAGAGCTGGCTGCGTGGGCGCGATGGCCAGTTGTACCGGCTTGACGATGCGCCGGCGGAGATGCTGTACGACGGTCTGTACCAGGGCTACGAACTGAAGCAGGAGCGTTGGGGGGTCACCGAATCCTTCCGCAATCCACTGGTTGCCCCTGGCCAGCGCTTCGACAATGGCTACACCGTGGGACGCGACGCCGGCCGCCTGTTGATCTCGGCGCCCACGGCCGTCCTGCAGGGCAAGGTGGATACGGTGGCCTTCCAGGGCGTGCAGCAGACGCGCCGCCCAGACCAGGGGCAGGACGGGTACGCGCAGGCGCAGACGGCGGCGGCCCGCAACGCCCAGCTTTGGCTTGGGCGTTTCGACAACACCGGGCGCAGTGCAGTGTTCGATTCGCAGGTCCGCATCGGAGAGCTCCAGGCCGACACCCGGCCGTGGACGCTGCAGGCGCCGGTCGGGGAAGCACAGCGCAATACCGTGTGGTTGGACAGTGAGGTCCTGAGCGCCCAGCGTTGGGGGCAGGTGGACCTCGCTTCGGCCGGCCGCATCGATCTGGACGGCACGCTCAGGTTGCAGGAGGGCGGCCGGCTTGGCCTTGCCGCAAGCCGCGTCAGCCTCGGCGGAACGGTGCAGATTGCCGGCGGCCAGGTGGAGGCCGGCAACCTGCTTCTGGTGCTCGGCAGGCCGACGGCCCTGCTGTCCTCCGGGCGCGGCGCGCTCGATGTTGCGGCGGGCGCGCGGATCGATCTAGGCGGCGGCTGGAGCAATGCGCTTGCCGCGCCGGAAGGCGGTGCCGCACAGGCGTGGATCGACGGTGGACAGCTGCGCTTCAACGGCAGCCACGACATCAACGTGGGCGAGGGCGCACGGATTTCGGTGGATGCCGGTGGTGTCATCGATGCCAATGGCAAGGGGCGCGTGGGCAAGGGGGGCAGCGTCAGCCTGCTCGCGGCCAGCACCGAGGTCGCCACCGACGGCAGTGGCCGGCTGCGTATCGGCAAGGACGCACGCTTCAGCTCGCTCGGCAATGGCAGCGGCAACTTCACTTTGGCAACAGGCGGTGCGGTGGCCATCGGCGCGCCTGGCACGGACGCATCGGCGGCGTCGCTGCACTTGCAGGAAGCGCTGTTCAAGAGTGGCTTTGCCGGCTATGACATCGCCGGTCACAACGGCTTGACGGTTGAAGAGGGTACCCAGCTGCAGGTGGAACGACCGGCGCTGCGCCTGGCCGAGGGCGCACAGCAGGCACTGGCCCGCGAGCAGGGTGTGCAGGCCTGGACGCCATCGTTGTATGAGGCCGATCCAGCCAGCGGACGCGTGTCGCAGCGTGGCGGCGCCAGCCTGACACTGCGCGCCGGACATCTGTTGTCCACGGCCGACCTGCGCGTTGGCAAGGGGGCCAGGATCGAGGTCGACCCGGACCAGTCGATCGAACTGTTCAGCGCCGGCAACCTGACTGTGGCCGGTAGTCTGAAGGCGGCCGGCGGGCGCATCCGCCTGGACGAGGCATTCGATCCGTCGGGCGTACGCGGCGATGCACGCCGCGAGCGCCAGTGGACGATCGCCGATGGCGCACTGCTTGACGTGAGTGGCGATACCGTTTCCCTGCCCGACGCGCGCAGGACGTTGCGCGGGCAGGTGCGCAAGGGCGGAACCATCGAGATCGGGGGGGCGCTGGACTGGGAAGACCAGGACAACGTGCGCCACCTGCCGCCCGATACCTTCGTGGTGGTGGAGCGCGGTGCACGGCTGGATGCGTCAGGTGCTTCGGCGCTGCTCGATATCGATGGCAGCGGGCGTACCCGGGTCGACAGCGATGGCGGCAGCATCGTGCTGCGTGCGGGCAATGCCCTGTACCTGCACGGCGAACTGGATGCAGCGGCGGGCGGCGACGGTGCGCGCGGTGGCACCCTTGGTGTTGCCTTCGGTGGCGGCACCTACGGCAGAACGGCAGACGGTAAGGAGGTGCTGGCGCCGCGGGTGATCTCGCTGACCCAGCACGCCGCGCAGACGGCGAGCCTGCCTGCACGCCTTGAATACGGCCATGCGGCACTGTCGGTGGAGCAGGTCGAGGCCGGTGGTTTCGATCATCTGGCCCTGTTCGGCGATATCCGCGCCCAGGGAGATGTCACTCTGCGCATGGACCAGAGCCTGCGCCTGCAAGGCGTGAACGAGCGATACCTCGGCTTCGTCCCGGGCAACAGCGCGGGCAGCCGCCTGCAACTTGCCGCGCCGTATGTCCGCCTTGCGCAGGGGCGCTGGTGGCAGCCGGCCGGGGAAGGCACGCTGCGCCCGCTGGAGGCACCGTTCGATACCGGCCGGCAGCATCGCCTGGAGGTGGACGCCGATCTGATCGAGCTGCGCGACGTCACCTGGCTGGCCGGCTTTGATCAGGTCGGGCTGCGCAGCAGCGGCGACATCCGCATGCTGGCGCCAGTCGCCAGCACTTCACGAATCTCCACGCTGGCAAGCCCGGGTTCGATCGATATCAGCGCCGCACGCCTGTACCCTGCGGCCAGGGCCCAGGGACGCATCGTGGCCGGCGTTCCCGACATCGGTCCCTCGGGGGTGCCGTCCTGGCAGAACCCCGACGCCGTGCTGCGCATCCATGGCATCGCGGGCGGCGCGCAACCGGCACCGGATTCTGCGTTCGGCAGCCTGGAGCTGGTGGCGGCAACGGTGGTGCAGGGCGGCACGGTGCAGGCGCCGTGGGGCCGCGTGCAGCTGGGCGGCAACGAGTTCAACTCGAATCGTGCCAGCCGTGTCGATCTGCTTGCCGGCAGCGTGACCTCCATCAGTGGCGCCGGGCTGGCGCTGCCCTTTGGCGGCACCGTGGACGGTGTGAGCTGGCGCCGCAACGGTGCCGACTTCGATGTACTGGGCCCCGGCTCGATCAGCATCCCGATCGGTATCGACATCGTGGCCAATGCCTTCAGTGGCGCGGCGGGCAGCGTGCTGGATGTGTCCGGCGGAGGCGAGCTGTCCGGTGCCGCGTTCGTGGCAGGGCGCGGTGGCTCGGTGGACATCCTGCGGCATGCGCTGGCGGATGCGAACCCGCGCTACCGCTTCAGCGGCAGTGACAATGCGGTCTACGCGATCATGCCGGGACGCTCGGGCACGCAGGCGCCGCTGGGCACCGCTGACGGCAGTGCCGATCCGCGCGTTGGCCAACAGATCGTCATAACCGCCGGCGTTCCCGGCCTTCCGGCGGGAACCTATACGTTGCTGCCGGCCAGCTACGCCCTGCAGAAGGGCGCATTCCGCGTCGAAGTTGGCGCCGAAAGCGCCGTCGGCAGCCGCCAGCCAGTGGCGACCGGCACTGGCTCCTGGCGCGTCAGTGGACACCAGGCGCAGAGCCTGGGCGGTGGTGTCTCACCGCTGCTCACCGATCTGGTGCTGACGCCGGCGGAGGTGGTGCGCCGCCATGCCAGCTACAACGAGACCTCCTACAGCGCGTTCGTGCAGGGCGTGGCCGAGCGGCGTGGCGAAGCGCTGCGCTGGCGGCCGACCGACGCCGGCAACCTCAACCTGGTGTTGGGCGACGGCGCAGGACGTTCTGCCGTGCCGGCCGCGATCTTCCAGGGCCTGTCCCATTTCAACGCCGGCAGCAATGACGGGCGCGGCGGCACGCTTTCGGTCAACCTGCGCACCTCCGATGGCGCGGTGCTGGAGATTGCCACCGAAGGCGACAGCGCCGGCAGCGGCAGCGGTGCAACCATCTTCGACTCCGCGCTCAATGCGTTCCGCCCGGAAACGATGCTGATTGGTGGCGTGCTGCGACGTGACGCGACGACCTATTCGCTGGAAGGCAGCGCGCGGCACATCGTGGTGCGCAACGGCGTCACCCTGACGGCGCAGGAAGTGCTGCTGTCGGCCGCCTTCGGAGGCAAGGGGATCCTGATCGAGCAGGGCGCTGCGATCGACACCTTGACCGGGGCCGATCCGTCGCGAGTTGCGCAGCCCACGGCGCCCTACCTGGTGTCGGGCGGCCTGCTTGCCGTGTCCAACCAGCGCTTGACGGCGCTCAGTGCGCAGGGCGGCAGTGCCGCCGGTCCGGTGGCGATCGACATCGGCGGATGCGTGGTGGACTGCAATGGCCAGACCCGGTTGCTGTCGGCAGGCAGCATCAATGTGGTCACCGACGGTGCCTTGAACATTGGTGATTCGGTGAGCTACGGCACGCGCCAGCTCGGCCTGGGCATGTCGGCGCTCAGCCTCGGCAGCGCCGAAGCCATTGCGGCGGCATCGGCGGCCGGCGGCCTGCCGGTCGGCATGACCATGAACCAGGAGGTGTTGCAGCGATTGCTGCGCGGAAACACCGCCACCGGCGCGCCGGCGCTGGAAGCCCTCAGCCTGACCGCGCGCGATGCCATCAACGTGTTCGGCAGCGTGGACCTGGACACCCGTGAGGGCGCAACCGGCCGCAGCAGCCTGCGCCGCCTGGTGCTGGGCGCACCGGCCATTCACGGTTACGGAACCGCGACCGATCGCGCGCGCATCTTCGCCGATACGCTGGTCTGGGACGGTACGCTGGCCGGCACCACGTTGCCCGGCGGAGAGCAGACCCAGCCGGCCGGCGAGGCGATGGTGGGCCGGCTTGGCCAAGGGCAGCTGGAAATCAATGCAAGGGCGCTGGAGCTGGGGCGTGCGCCCTTTACCCGGCCCAGCTCGTCGGTGGCCGCGGATCGTCGGGTGCTCGGTTTCGCAGGCGTTACGCTGGCAGCGTCTGATCGAATGCTGTTCTCGGGCAAGGGCAGCCTGGAGGTCTTCCAGCGGCAGGGCGATTACGTGGCAGGCAGCGGTTGGCAGTTCAGCGGCGGCGCGCTGGATATCGTCACCCCCTTGCTGACCGGTAACGCGGGTGCGCAGCTGGCAATCCGCAACGGCGGCACGGTGCAGCTGCACGGCGCTGCGGCAACCTCGGGTAGCGATGCATTGGGTGCGGAGCTGTCGATAGCGGCAGAGCGCGTTGTGATCGACAGCCGGGTGGCGCTGGCGTCCGGCAGGTTTGAAGCCAATGCACGCCAGGGCGTGGCGCTCGGCAGCAATGCGGTGCTGGACATGGCCGGGCGCAAGGTCAGCCTGTTCGACGTGGACAAGTACAGCTGGGGCGGCGACGTGGCGCTGTCGAGTCGCGAAGGTGACATCATTGCCGACGCGGCGTCGCGCATCGATCTTTCCGCCGGCAACAACCGCGGCGGCCGCCTGACGGTTTCCGCGCTGGGCGCGCAGGGCGGCCGTGTCGATCTGGCGGGTACGTTGCTCGGCGGCGCCAGTGGCCGCTACGACGCTGGTGGCACCGAAGTGCCCTACGACGGCGGCGAACTGGTGCTGCGTGCACGTCAGCTGCAGGACTTCTCCGGCCTGAACACCCGGCTTACCGCCGGCGGCATTACCGGTGGCCGGACTTTTCAGTTGAGTGAAGGCGACCTGCTGATCGGCGATGAAGTGAAGGCCCGCAACGTTGATGTCAGCGTCGATGGCGGCAGCCTGCAGGTCAATGGTCGCATCGATGCCAGCGGTGAACAGGTTGGCAGCATCCGCCTGTCGGCCCGTGATGTGCTGCGTATCGATGGCACATTGGACGCGCATGGCAGCGCCTTGCGCGTGGACAGCTACGGCAAGATCATCGACAGCCCGAACCGGGCCATGATCGAACTGACCTCGGCCAGTGGCAGCGTGCAGCTGGGCGCTGCCTCTTCGATGGACCTGCGCGCCGGCACGTCGGTGGCCGCGGGGAGCGGCCCCGGCCAGAATGATGGCCGCGCACGCGGCAGCGTCAAGCTCAACGTGCCACGCGTGGGCAGCAACGACGCCGCGATCAACGTGGCCAGCGGCATCCGCATCGCCGGTGCCGCCGACGTCCAGGTCAACGCCTTCCGCAGCTATGATTCGGCGCCGCTGGCCAGCGCTCCGGATGTGCATGGCCATCGTCCGCAGGTGATCAACCAGCAATGGCTGGATACGGTGGTGGACCCGGACAACAGCCAGTGGATGAACGCCGCGCTGGTCAATACGGGATTGCAGCAGCGCACTGCCGCCTTGGGCAGCTACCGCCTGCGCCCCGGCGTGCAGATCGTGGCGCGGACCAGCAGTGACAACCCGCGTGGCGATCTGGTCGTGGCCGGCGATATCGATCTGTCCGGCTATCGCTACGGACCGCAGTCGAACCGGCTCGATCCTGCGCGCCGCGGTTTCGGTGAATCGGCCGCACTGGTGCTGCGTGCCGAGGGCGATATCAATGTCTATGGCAGCATCAACGACGGCTTCGCGCCGCCGCCCGCCAATCCCGATGAGGACGGCTGGGTGCTGCTGGAAGGGCGCAGTAGCGGTGCGCCCAACACCGCGTTCGGCGGCGACCTGATCGTGCCCGGCGAAGGTGTCCAGCTGCAGCGCGGCACCGAATTCCGTGCTGGCGCCACGCTGAACTATGCACTGCCCTTCGAGGCCGTAACCTTGCCGGCCGGAACCGTGCTGCCGGCGGAGATGGTGTTGTCCGGGCCGCTGCTGCTGCCCGCCGGTACCGTTCTGGGCGCGGCCGTGACGACAGGCAGCGGGCAGGTGATGGCGGCCGGTACCGTGCTGGCACAGGCGCTGGCTTTGCAGTCCGGTGCCCGCCTGGGTGCCGGCTTCCGCCTGCGTACGCCGGCGCCGGTGGCCGCACAGGTGTGGCCGGCCGGTGTCGCCCTGCCCATGGCAATGAAGCTCTCCGGCGCACTGGACCTGCATGCCGGTGCGATCATCCCGTCGATGACCAAGGTGGAGCTGGCCGGCGATGCGCCGGTGAAGCTGCGAACGGCCGATGCCAGCGGGCGCCAGGGGCGCAACTGGGCGCTGGCGGCGATGCTGCCCGACGGCACCACGTCGTGGGATCTGACCGCAGTGGCCGGTGCCGATACGACCGCCGCCGATCCGCGTACCCGCCGCTGGGGAAGTGACGGCAGCATCGTGCTGGCCGACAGCCACTACAGCACCATCGGGACAGTAACCACGACGACAGAATGGAAGGGTGATCGCATCGTCAATCTGGAGGGTTCTCTGTACTGGTGGGGCGATGAGAGTCTGGCCGGAAAGTCACCTGCCGAGGTGGCCGAGATCATCGGGACCACCGAGGCGGAGATCTGTGGTGCAGGCTCCTTCTGCGGCCCCGCGCCGCGCCTGGTGGACAAGGAAGGCTCGCTGGCATGGTGGGGCGATGAATCCTGGGTCGGCCGCCCGGCTTCGGAACTGGGTGCCGAGATGGGCATGTCGGAGGAAGAGATCTGCGCGGCAATGGGGTACTGCTATGGCGGCGGCACGCTGACGGAAGTCACGACCTATGGCAAGCGGCTGGGGGCACCGGCCTGGAGCGTGCTGCGTACCGGCAAGGGTGATCTGGCACTGCTGGCCGCGCAGGACGTTCGCATGAAGTCTGGCTTCGGCGTGTACACCGCAGGTGCGCCGACGTTGTTGGGCGATGGCAACGACGCGCGCTTCAACGCGGCACGTGCGCCGAAACCGATGAACACCGCGCTGCTCGGCGCGACGCAGGCCTCCGGATCCTATGACGCGGCCATCGCCGGCTACCAGGCGTGGTACCCGGACCAGGGCGGCAATCTGCGTGTTGAAGCGGGGCGCGACATCATCGGCGATGTCTGGACCGGCCGCTCCGAATCGGGCACGGCGCAACGCGACCAGGCCGGGCATTCCAGTGCCGCGGTGGGAGGCTGGCTGTGGCGGCAGGGTTCGGGCAAGACGGAAGGTGTGCAGACCACAGCAACCAGCTGGTGGATCAACTTTGGCACCTACAGCACCGTCGGCGCCGAACTGGACGCAACGCCCCGCATGGTCGGCTTCACCGGCTTCGGCACGTTGGGTGGGGGCAATCTGTCCCTGGAAGCCGGCCGCCACTCGGGCGTGATCTCGCCGATGGGCAATGCCCTGGGCTTGTTGACGGCGCCCCATTCCAGCGCGATCGTCGCTGCGGTCGGGTCGACCGGACGCGTCAGCGACGGTGAGCTGCATCTGACGGGGGGCGGCGACCTGACGCTGCGAAGCGGCGGAGCGCTCAACCCCGGCCTGCGCGCGAGTGCGCAGCAGCCCGAAGGCTTCCTGCAGGATCTGGATCTCAATGGCGCCGTGACCAATCTACGCGGCAGCACACTGCTGCAGGCGGCGCGCATTGGTGGTGTCAGTGCGATACAGAGCAGCTACGGAACGTTGGGGCTGAAGAATCCGTTCGTGGCCGACGCCCCGGTGGCGATGGCGGGGCCGGTGCTCATCCTGGGTGATTCCACCGCACTGGTGCAGGCGCGCGGCGATGTGGTGCTGGGCAGTGCGGCCGACCCCGGGCGGGTGCCGGTGGCCAATTTCAACGATATCCTGCTGGACGATGGCAGCCACGCGTCGGGCTCGAGCTGGTTCTCGCTGTGGACACAACGCACCGCACTGGACCTGTTCTCGGCAGGCGGGCACCTTTCGCCGGGCCTGGTCGGCACGCAGCATGCCAGCGGAAGCAACCAGGGCAGGGAGGTGATAGACATCAGCCCCAGCGATGGTGACGTCATCCTCAACTACTGGTTGTATCCGTCCCGGTTCAGCGCCGTGGCGGCCTCCGGCAACATCAATCTCGCCAGTCTGCGGGCGAGCGGCGCCACCCTCGGTGCCCAGGATGTCATCCTGCTGGCGCCCTCGGCGTCGGGTCGACTGGAGGTGCTGGCAGGAGGATCCATCCTGGCTGCCGAACAGGCCACCCAGATTGTGCGCTCCAGCAGTGATGCCCGCGTTCCGGGCCCGTTCGATCTGGGCTTCATCGCGCGGGGGCCGGGAAATGCCGGAACCGTGCGCAGCAACGTATCCGTGGACGGGGGCAGGGCCGACCCTGAGGCCGTGCTGCCGTATTTCGCGTTCGGTCCCAATACAGCGCTCGGCGCGCTGCTACCAACTACCCCAACTGTAGCCAGCAGATTCTATGCCGTGGCCGGCGACATCATCGGGCTGGGCAGCGGCAGCAGGCGGCAGTTGTCGCGCGATACGGGGAACAACGGGCGCACCGTGTTCGACTGGTACGAAGCGGGCTCGGCAGTACAGCTGCGCGCCGGTCGCGATGTCATCAATGCAAACGTTACCGCGCTCAACACCAGCAGTACCGATATCAGTGGGATCGACGCGGGCCGCGACATCATCCGCAGCAATCTGACGGTGGCCGGCCCCGGCAATGTCGAGGTCAGCGCCGGCCGCCAGCTGCGCCAGGAAGAGGCGGGAAGCATCGTCAGCCTCGGCGGTATCGTGCAGGGTGACACCCGGCCGGGTGCGAGCATTGCGGTGACCGCAGGCAACCAGCATCTTGATTTCGATGCACTGCGCGCACGCTATCTGGATCCGGCCGCGCTCGCCGACCCGGCGCAATCGCTGGCTTCGCAGCCCGGCAAGGCGGTGAAGATCTACGACAAGGAACTGAAGCAATGGCTGCAGCAGCGCTTCGGTACATCCAGCGAAGGCTTGGATGCACTGGCCGTGTTCGACGCATTGCCGAAGGAGCAGCAGCGCATCTTCCTGCGCCAGGTCTACTACGCTGAACTGCGCGAAGGTGGTCGTGAGTACACCAATACAGAAGGGCCGCGTTTCGGTTCCTACCTGCGCGGGCGCGAAGCGATCGCCACGCTGATGCCGGACAAGGATGCCAATGGCGCAACGATCAACCGTACTGGCGATATCGTGATGTATGGCGGCTCCGGTGTGCGCACCGAAGCGGGTGGCAACATCGAGCTGATGGCGCCAGGCGGGCAGATCGTGGTGGGCGTGCAGGGCGTGGTACCTCCGGCCAGCGCGGGCCTGGTCACCCAGGGCCAGGGCGACATCCGTCTGTTCAGCCAGGACAGCGTGCTTCTGGGCCTGTCGCGGGTGATGACCACCTTTGGTGGTGACATCCTGGCGTGGTCCGAGCAGGGCGACATCAACGCCGGCCGTGGCTCGCAGACCACGCTGCTGTACACCCCGCCGCGTCGGGTCTACGACACCTGGGGCAACGTCATCCTGTCGCCGCAGGCACCGGCCAGCGGCGCCGGCATCGCAACGTTGAACCCGATCGCCGAAGTGGCGCCGGGCGATGTCGACCTGATCGCGCCGCTGGGCACCATTGATGCAGGTGAGGCGGGTATCCGCGTGTCGGGCAACATCAACCTGGCGGCACTGCAGGTGCTCAACGCCGCCAATATCCAGGTGCAGGGCGACAGCAAGGGCCTGCCGGTACTGGCCTCGGTGAACGTCAACGCGCTGGCGTCGGCAAGCGCTGCGGCCAACAGCGCCAGCCAGGCCGCACAGGACGTGATGCGCAAGAGCCAGGACGATGCGCGGCGCAACCAGCCGTCGGTGATCAGCGTGCAGATCCTGGGCTTCGGCAGTGCCAGCAGCAGTATCGATCCGCCAACGCGCGGAAACACGGCCGCCGCCACGGGCTACGACGTCAACAGCGCCTTCCAGTTCCCGCAGGCCCGGGCAGACGCGAGCAAGCAGCAGGTGCAGTAGATCCACGCCATGCGTGGATGGAGGAACGGTGCGGGCCAAGGTCCGCACCCACCACGCGCAGAACAGAGGATCGGGCCAGCTGCCAGGGAACGGTGGCGGCCCCAGCCAGGACGGCACCGAGGGCAGGGAGCAGCCATCAGCGGTGAGGACCACCGACACGGCGCCGCCGGGCGCGGGACAGCGCCCGGCGGCAGGAGGGTGGTAGATCCGCGCCATGCGTGGACGCCTCTCAGTAGATCCACGCCATGCGTGGATGCCTCTCAGCAGATCCACGCCGCGCGTGGACGCCTCTCAGTAGATCCACGCCATGCGTGGATGGCTGGGTCAGCTTCAGTGCCGACCAACGGTCGGCACCCACCAGAGCAGGCTTGGCAGTAAAGCAGGCCCGGCAGTAGATCCACGCCATGCGTGGATGGCTGGGTCAGCTTCAGTGCCGACCAACGGTCGGCACCCACCAGAGCAGGCTTGGCAGTAAAGCAGGCCCGGCAGTAGATCCACGCCATGCGTGGATGGCTGGGTCAGTTTCAGTGCCGACCAACGGTCGGCACCCACCAGAACAGGCTTGGCAGCAGATGCCGGCCTGGCAGTAGATCCACGCCATGCGTGGATGCGCCTCAGAGCGCCAACACCCGCCGATAATTCAACGGCCCGCGCCCATCACGCAACCCCAACCGCAACTCCAGACCGGTTGCCGGCAATACCTCGCCCTGGCTGGGCAGCATCGCCCAACCCACCCCTGGCTGCCACGCCCGCACCTCGAAGCGCTGCACATCACGTGCCACCAGCAACCCGCGCGTTGGCTCGGGCGCAGGCAGCGGATAGTGATCGGAAGGCGCACCGCTGGCACGCCACAACGTGCTGCCTTGCCGCCACCAGCGAACGCGCTGCCACTGCAGCCCATCACTGCCGACGCTGCGGGTGATCTCCAGCGTGAAGCCACCATCGGGGTGGCGCTCACTGGTCAACGACGGCGGCAGCAGCCGCGCAGGCTGATCGGCCGGTCGCACCGCGCCGTTCATCAGCGCATCGTCAGCGCGCATCTCGATATCGCGCTGGAACTGCTGCAGCACCCGCATCGCCGTGCTGGTCTCGGCATCGGCCTGGCGCAGGCGCTGGTCACTGTTGGCCACGCTGTCCAGTGCGCGCCAGCAGATCACCGCCAGCACGCCCATGATGGTGATGGCGATCATCACTTCGATCAGGGTGAAGCCGCCCGCCGCGCGTTTCATGGCGCCGGCGTCCACGGCAGCTGCAGCCGCGCCAGCGATTGCTTCGGCGCATCTTCGGCCACCACGCTCAACTCCAGCTGCGGTTGTCCGTCGGCGCCATTGCCCAGGTGCTGTTGCACCAGGAAGCGGGTGCGCCCCTGCAAGCACAGCAGACGTGCATCGCCGGGAGGCTGTGCGACCAGACGCAGCTCCTGCCAGCGGTCCTGCGCACACAGCAGGGCAAGCCGGCGGTCCCGCAGGCGCGACTGGTCATCGGTCGCCACCGCCACCGAGCGCATCACCGCCGCCAATGCGATGGCCACGATGGCCAACGCGATCAGCACCTCGATCAACGTGAATCCGTGTTGCTGCCGTTTCACTGCAGGACCTGCAATTGTCCGCTGCCATCATCACGAAGACGCAGTCGACGCCCGTCCAGCGACAACGCCAGCTCCCACGGCACACCAATCCATTCGGGACTCAGCTCGATGGCGGCCATGGGTTGAACGGTGATGCCACGGGTCTGCCACTGCTGGGGGCGCAGCAGGTCATCGCGCCGCAGCTCGACCCAGCCCTGGCTGTCGCGGCGGCTGAAACGGTAACCCTCCGCAGTGGCTTGCCAGCGGATCGGCCGACCATCGATGCGCGCTTCATCGCGAGCGACCTGCAGGCGTTGCGCCAGCCGCTCCGATTCCTGGCGCAGCTGCCGCGCAGGGTCGAGCAGGCTGCCCAGGCCAAGGCCGATACCCGCCGTGCAGATGCCGATGATGACCAGCACCACCATCAGTTCGATCAGCGTGAAACCGCGTGGCCTGCGTTGCATCGCACATCGCTTCCCGTCCTTGCCGATACCTGCCAGCGTAGGCGCGGATGATGAAACAAAAGCGTCAGCGTCAGCTGCTAGCGTGGCCGCACAGGAACCTGGCGAAGGTGCGGAACATGGACGGCAGGCGTTGGGATCGCAATCGCACGTTGACCCTGCTGGCGGCCATGCTGCTGCTGACCGTGGCGGGATACTGGGGCATGGCCCTGTTCATGGCGCCGGCTCGCGCTGCCGCCGCCACAGTGCAGGTCGCCGTACCCGCTGCCCCGGCCTTCGACGACGCTGCGAGCGCACCGCTGGTGCGGCTGCTCTCGCCAGGCGCGGTGCAGACCGACGTGACCGTGCTGGGCGTAATGGCCGGGCAGCAGGCGCCGCTGGCGCTGCTGTCGGTGGATGGGGCGCCTGCCCAGGCCTATGCACCGGGCCAGCGTCTGGGTCCATCTACCGTATTGGCAGCAATCAGCGCGAACGCGGTTGAACTGCAACAGGCAGGCCAGCCGCGCTCGCTGCCCGTGCCCGAACTGCCGCCCATGCCTACCGATGGCATCGTCCCCGCCGCGCTGGGGCGGCACTGAACACGGCTCAGCGCGCTGGGCGCTGTGGCACCACCGAACGCCCGAATGCATCGCCCATGCGTTGCCGCGTGCCTTCCAGATTGTACTGCAGCAACTGGTTGCCGGGCTTGCGCATCAAGCGTTCGGCCTCGGGAAGATTGGGATGGAGGGCGTTGTTCGCTGCCGGCGCCAGCTTGCGTTGCAGGCAGTCCCAGGCGGGGATGCGCTCGCCATTGACCTGTACTTCGATGCATGGCGCTGCATCTGCCTGTTTGGCAGCCTGGTCGGCCCGCGCCCAGGGCGAAGCCAGAGCCAGAACCAACGTCAGACAGAGAGCAGGGCGGTTTGGCGTAAGCAGAGTGGCGTGCATCCTGAATCTCCCGAGGCAGCAAGCGCTTTGCAATGAAGACGTGTGCCAGGCGAAGTGTCCGCCTGCGCCTGTTTCAGCATCGTCAGCAGATGACAGTGCTGTCACAAAACTGTTGGCGGTTTTGACGCGGCCTGCACGTCCTGTTGATAGACCCACGCGCCGCTCCCTGGCGATTCCCTTCGATACGACGCGATGCCTTCGATGACTCCCGTTCCGTGCCGTGCCGTTCGCCTTCCGCTGCGCCTGCATCCCTTGCTGCTGGCCTTGGCCTCGCTGCCGTCTCCAGCGTTCGCGCAGGACGCCGCGCCAGCGCCCACGGTGAACATCAACGAGTACATCGTGCGCGGCAACACCGTGCTCGATGCGCGCCAGATCGAGCGCGCGGTCGAACCGTTCCTCGGCCCCGGCAAAACGCTCGCCGATGTCGAGAAGGCGCGCGATGCAGTCAACGCGCTGTACCAGCAGGCCGGCTACCAATCGGTCTATGTGGAGCTGCCCGAGCAGCAGGTCAACGCGGGCGTGGTGCTGCTGAAGGTGCAGCAGACGCCCATTGGCCAGCTGCGCGTGGTCGGTGCCCGCCACGACTCACCCGAGCGCATCCGCGAGCGGGTGCCGTCGTTGGCTGAAGGGCGCGTGCCCGATTTCGACCAGGCACAGAAGGAACTGACGGCGCTGAACGAAGGGGGCCGCCGCCAGGTGATGCCATTGGTGCGCGAAGGCCAGGTGCCGGGCACCATGGATGTGGACCTGCAGGTGGAAGAGAAGTCGCCCTGGCGTGCCAGTGCGGCGCTCAACAACGACCACAGCGCCGATACCGAGAAGCTGCGCCTGAGTGCATCGCTGGCCCACGACAACCTGTGGCGGCGTGGACACAGTGCGAGTATCGGCGTGTTCATCGCGCCGGAAGACACCGACCAGGCAAAGGTGTTCTCCGCGTCCTACACGGTCCCCTTCGAGGGAACGCCGTGGAGCCTGGAAGCATCGGGCTACACGTCCGACAGCCGCGTACTCAATGCCGGCGGACAAGGCGGCGCAGGCACGGGCACCGGCACCAACGTGATCGGCAACGGTCATTCCATTGGTCTCAAGCTCAACTACCGCCTGCCGGGCAGCGGCGCTTGGTGGCGCCAGCTCAGCCTCGGCGTGGACTTCAAGGACACCGAAGAAGACACGCAGATGGGCAAGGACAGCCTGAAGACGCCCTTGAAGTACGCACCGGTCACGCTGGCCTTCGTCGGCGTGCGCCAGGGCGAGCACGATCAGCTGAGCATCAACACGCAGCTGGTGGCGGGAACCCGGCGTCTGTTCGGTTACGGCAGCAACGCCACCGATTTCGGTCAGAAGCGCTACTGGGCCGATCCGAGTTTCGTGGCGTTCAAGGCCGATGTCTCCAACACGCACACCTTCGGCAACGACTGGCAGTGGTATGCGCGTGGCTCGCTGCAGGCGACCGATGCACCGCTGGTCTCGGCCGAAGAGTTCGCCGCCGGCGGCATGTACACCGTGCGCGGCTACCTGTCGGCCGAAGCGATCGGCGACTACGGTGGCCTGGCCAACCTGGAATGGCGCACCCCGGCGTGGTCGCTGTGGAGCGGTACCGACCTGCGGCTGTACAGCTTCGCCGACGCGGCCTACCTGCGCCTGCGTCAGCCGCTGCCGGAACAGCGCGACAAGTACAACCTGGCGTCGGTCGGGCTGGGCGCGCAGCTGCGCCTGGGCGAACACCTGCAGCTGCGCCTGGACTACGCCTGGCCCTACGCCGATGGCCCGGTTACGCGCAAGGACGACCCGCGGCTGCATTTCAACATCAGCACCAGCTACTGACCCTTCCCTTGAGATGCGTTCTCCGGAGACCTTTTGCATGGACCGTCTGCTTTCCCGAATGTTGCTGCTGTTGGCTGCGCTGATCGCGCTGCCCGCGGCCGCGGCCGATGCCAACTGGTGGCAGGCCGAATGGAAGTACCGCAAGCCGATCACCGTCGATGCAGGCCCACAGGGCGCGGGGTTGGCCGGCAACCCCGGGCGTACGCCGCTGCTGCTGCGCCTGCATACCGGCAACTTCGGTTTTGATGGCACCCAGGAGGGTGGCAACGACCTGCGTTTCGTTTCTGCCGACGGGCGTACGGTGCTGGCCCATCAGATCGAGCAGTTCGACCCGAACCTGGGCCTGGCCCTGGTCTGGGTGGACGTTCCGGCACTGACCGCCAGCGCGCCGCAGACGATCTGGATGTACTACGGCAATGCGAAGGCACCGGCCAGCGGCAATGGCCAGCAGGTGTTCGATCCGGACTACACGCTGGTCTACCACTTTGCCGAAGCCAATGCGCCGGCGCGTGATACCACGGCCTACGGCAACACGGCCGGTGCGGTAGTGCCTGCGGCGGAAAGCACGGTGATCGGGCGTGGCGTGCAGCTGGGCGCTGGTCCACTGGCGCTGCCGGCCAGTGCTTCGCTGGCACAGGAAGCGGGTGCGCCGCTTACCGTTTCTGCCTGGATCAAACCGGGCGCGCTGACCACCGCGCAGGCGATCTATGCCCGCCGCGACGGCAGCGCCGAGCTGGTGGTGGGGATCGACAACCGGGTGCCGTTCGTGCAGCTCAACGGTCAACGCAGCACGCCGGCGCAGCCGATTCCGGAAGGGCAGTGGGCGCATGTTGCGCTTACCGCCGAGAAGGGGTCGCTGCAGCTGTATCTGAACGGTCGCGTGGTGGCCCAGCTCAGTGGTGAGCTGCCGGCACTGACCACCGCAGCGGTGGTGGGTGCCGATGCGCCGGGCGCGGCGCAACCGCTGGCCAACTTCGATGGCGCGCTGGATGAACTGCGCATCTCACGCGTAGCACGCCCGGCGGCGCTGCTGCTGGCCGATGCCACCGCGCAGGGCGCCGATTCGCGCCTGATCAGCTACGGCGCCGACGAGCAGTCGGCCGGGCAGAGCCACTTCGCCTTCATCCTCAAGGCGATGCCGTTCGATGCCTGGGTGGTGGTCGCCATCCTCGGCCTGATGATGCTGTTGTCGTGGGCGATCATGATCGCCAAGAGCCGTCATTTCGGCCGCACCAGCAAGGCCAATGCGGTGTTCACCGAGAGCTTCAGCAAGCTCTCCGGCGTGCCGCTGCGCACGTTGTCCGAGATGGACCGGCAGGGCAAGGTACCGACGGCGATGCATGACGGCTCGCTGTGGCGCATCTACCAGGTGGCCATCGATGAGATGCAGCAGCGTCATCAGCGCGATGGCAACTCCGGCTACCTGAGTGCGGCCACCATCGCCGCCATCCGCGCGTCGATGGATGCGGTGATGGTGCGCGAACAGGAAGCGATGGCGAGGCGCATGAACTGGTTGTCGACCACCATCGAGGGCGCACCGTATGTCGGTCTGTTCGGCACCGTGATCGGCATCATGCTGGTGTTCGTTGTGGCGGCGATGGCCGGTGCGGTGGACATCAACTCGGTGGCCCCGGGCATGGCGGCAGCGCTGCTGTGTACCGCCGCCGGCCTGGGCGTCGCGATTCCTGCGCTGTTCGGCTACAACTGGCTGGGGGCACGCGCCGAAGCGATCGGCGCCGACATGGCGGTGTTCATCGACGAGTTCGCCGCCCGCCTGGCCGAAGAGCAGGACGGGCGCGGCCCGGCCGTGGTCCAGGGCTGAGGGGCCGGCCATGGGCTACAAGGCGAAGTTCGGCATCAAGAAGCGCGAGAAGGGCATCAACGTGACGCCCTTCGTCGACGTGCTGCTGGTGGTGTTGGTGATCTTCATCCTGACCAGCAACGCCTCCATTCCCGGCATCGAGGTCAACCTGCCGAAGGCCAGCAACAGCACCGCACTGGAGAAGCCCAAGACCAAGGCGATCACCATCGATCCCAGCGGCCAGGTGTTCCTGGATGCCTACCCGGTGACGATGACCGAGCTGGAGGACCGCCTGCGTACCGAACGGGCAACCTCGCCGGATTTCCCGGTGATCGTGCGCGGTGATGCGCAGGTGCAGTACGCGCGCGTGGTCGAGGTGCTGGATCTGCTGCGCCGGCTGGAGCTGGCCCAGGTCGGCCTGGTCACCGGCAAGGCGCAGGGCTGAGGCATGGCCGGTCATCGACCACCCCTGCAGGAGCCCGGTACGCGCGGACGCCAGTTGCTGGTGACGATCGCGCTGGTGCTGGCGGCGCTGCTGGTACTGGGTGTTGCCGTGTGGTGGCTGCTGTTCAAGGACACCGCCAGCACCCGCCGGCCGGTGGTGCAGCCGCCGATGCTGGCGTTGCCACCACCGCCGCCGCCTCCACCACCACCACCGGAAAAGCCGCCTGAGCCGGAGACGCCGCCGGAAGAGACCGTGCCCGAGCCGGAGCCGCTGGAACAGCCAACGCCGGCCGAAGAACCGACGCCGACGCCGGACAACGCCGACCCGGTGACCATGGACGCTGATGCACAGGCCGGTGGAGACAACTTCGGCATCCAGTCGGGCAGCGGCGGTGGCTCGTCCGGCGTTGGCCGCGGCGGTGCCGGCAACGCCAGCTATGGCCGCTACCTGGGCTATCTGATGCAGCAGGCGATTTCGCGCGATGCGCGGGTCAAGCGCCTGGCGTTCCAGCTGCAGGTGAATGTCTGGCTGGCGCCCGATGGCCGGCTGGAGAAGGTGGAGCTGGTGCGTGGCAGCGGCAACGAAGAGGCCGACGTGGCCGTGCTTGAAGCACTGCGACAGATCGGCAAGGTCGACCAGATGCCACCAGCGTCGCTGGATTTCCCCGCGCGCGTGCTGATCCAGGGGCGCCGTCCCGGCGCGTGACCGATGACTTCCGTGATTTCCCTTCTTTCGATGAGAACCGTGATGAACGACCACGACCGCGCTCGAACCGCATCCCGCCGCCCACGGCCGGCCCGACGGGCGTTGCTGTGCTGCGCCGTACTGCTCAGCCTGGCCGTGCCGGCCAGTGCGATGGCTGCCGAAACCACCATGGTCAAGTTGATCAAGGGGCTGATCGCCAGCGGCGCGCTCAAGCCCGAAGACGGCCAGGCCCTGTTGGTGCAGGCCGAAGCAGAAGCGGCGGCTGCGCAACGCGGCACCGCGGTCAGCACAGCCAGCAGCGGTGGGGTGGCGCTGGAAGCCGGTGATGTGCGTGTGCCGTACGTGCCGCAGAGCGTGCGCGATGGCATCCGTGATGAGGTACGCCAGGACGTGATGGCGCAGGCCAAAGCCGAGGGCTGGGCCGCGCCGAACGAGGTGGCCGAGTGGACCAAGCGCATCAAGGTCAGCGGTGACATGCGTGTGCGCAGCGAATCGCGCTTCTACTCCGAGCGCAACAGTGACATCGAGACCAACTGGGCCTCGGTGAACGCCGGCAACGGCTTCGATACCAACAACAACACCAACCTGCAGCTGCCGCCGCTGCTCAACACCCGCCAGGACCGCCGCAATCTGTGGCGCATCCGCGCACGGCTGGGCATCGAAGCGACGATCGGCCAGCACACCACCGCAGGCGTGCGCCTGGCCAGCGGCAGCAGCAACGGGCCGGTGTCCACCACCGAACAGCTTGGCGGTGGCCTGGGCAAGAAGGACGTGTGGCTGGACCAGGCATGGCTGGCCTACAGCCCGGCCGACTGGGTGACGGTGCGCGGCGGACGCTTCGGCAATCCGTTCTGGACCAGTGACACGCTGTTCTCCAACGATCTGAACTTCGACGGCCTGGCGGCCAATCTCAGCTATGACCTCGCCGAGGACGTCGGCCTGTTCGGCAACCTGGCGGTGGTGCCGTTGGAGTACACCTCCGACAGCACGCCCAGCCAGAGCCGGGTGAAGACGCCCAACGAGAACAAGTGGCTGTCCGGTGCGCAGGTGGGGGTGAACTGGCGCTTCAACGATGACAACAGCCTGCGTGCGGCGCTGGGCTACTACGATTTCAAGAACATCAGTGGTCGCCTGTCGTCTCCCTGCGCGCTGTACGCCGGTGCGGTCGGTTGCGATACCGACTGGTCGCGGCCGGCGTTCATGCAGAAGGGCAACACCCTGATGCTGATCCGCGACATCGCCCGCAACCCGTTGGATCCGGCCAACACGCCCACGCCGCAGTACGTGGGCCTGGCTTCTGCCTTCCGCCTGGCGACCTTCAACCTGCGCTGGGATACACAGCTTGCGCAGGACATCGGCATGCGCCTGGAGGCGGACTACATCCGCAACCTGGCCTATGACAAGCAGGCCATGTTCGCGCGGGCCAACAACGGCATCGTCAACAACTACGGTGCCGGTGGCAGTGCCAGCATCGACACCTTCCGCAGTGGCGACACCGCCTGGATGCTGCAAGCCACCTTCGGCGCCACCGAGCTGAAGGAGAAGGGCCAGTGGCAGGCCCTGCTGGGCTACAAGCGGATCGAGGCCGATGCACTGCCCGATGCCTACAACGATCCGAACTTCCACCTGGGCGGCACCAATGCGCGCGGCTACTACGTGGGCGGCGCCTATGCGCTGGACGCGCGCAGCTGGATCAGCGGCAAGTGGATGGCGGCCAAGGAAGTGTCGGGCCCGCCGTTGTCGATCGACGTGTTCCAGCTGGAGTTCAATACCGGTTTCTGATCGGACAGCGTGACCACAGTCACGACACGTGTGGCGGGGGTGCGGCAATGCGCCCGTCTAGGAAAGGAGACCACGCGTTGCACAAAGGAGGAGTGGATGAGCCGTCGCAAACTGTTCGAGAGTTCCGAGCCCGCCGCGCAGGCACTGGGCATCGGGCCGGCCTATGTCTCGGTGGAGGGGTTGCGCCAGCACCTGGCCGAATTCCTGCTGTATGCGGGGCGGCCGGTCGTCATCATGCGCGGGCGCAGCGAGGTCGGCTATTTCCTGCCGGCACGCTGCTGGCGCCAGCGCGAGGATGATCCGCTGGCTGCCGCCGCGGCCGATCAGCTGCTCGATGCCGCCGGCTTCCGGGTCGAAGACATCCAGCAGGTCGAACAGGAGTTCAACGCCATGCGCCAGCGAACCGTGCTGCATTCGCGGCGTTGAAACCAGGGCCGCCGGGCATGGCCCGGCGTTACCTGATGGCGCCAGGCTCCTCCGGTAGCGCCGGGCCATGCCCGGCGATCAGGCAGCAGCCCCGCGCTCGCTGGTGATCCGTGCACCTTCGCGCATCACCAGCGTCACCGGGGTCTTTTCCACCACCTCCAGCAAGCGCTGCCACTGCGCATCGCTCAGCTCGGCGGTGGCATGCAGCACGCGGTGTACATGGAAGCGTCCATCCGCATCACGTTCGGAACGCAGCTCGGCGTGGAACTCGCCTAGCTCCCAGCCCTTGCGCTGGGCGTACATGCGCAGGGTGATGGCGGTACACGCGGCCAGCGAGGCCAGGTACAGGTCGAACGGGGCGAAACCCTTGCCCTGGCCACCGAGCGAAGCGGGTTCATCGGCCGCGACATCGAAGTGGCCGTTGCTGATGTGGTGCAGGTAGTTGTCGGCGGTCGAAACAATGCGTGCGTAGGCCATGGGAATTCCCTGTTGTAGGGCCGAGCCATGCTCGGTTGCAGGAAAAGGCGGCGCCAGCCGGAGCCGGAGCCGCCAAGGAATCACTCGGTACGATCGTACGAGAACTGGATGCCGGCCGTGCCACCGGTTTCGATGAAGAGATTCATGAAGGCCGGCACGGTCTCCGCCCGTACCCAGTCGCGCTGCAGTTCGCAGAACAGCTGCGTCACGCTGATCAACTGGCCGCCGGCCTGTTCGATGCGGCGCAGCGCGGCATCATGCGCGGCCAGCGACGTGCCGCCCACCGCGTCGACCACCACGTAGACCTCATAGCCTTCCTTCAGCGCATCCAGCGCGGGGAAGGTCAGGCAGGCTTCGGTCCACAGCGCGGTCATGATCAGTTTCCTGCGGCCGGTGGCCTTCACCGCCTTGCGGAACTCGACATCTTCCCAGGAGTTGATGGTGGTGCGGTCGTAGGTCGGGTAGTCGCCCAGCACCTTGCGCAGCTGCGCGATCGGCGGCTTGTTCAGGCCGGTCTGCACGTTCACGGTCGAATGCACGATCGGTAGGCCGTAGGCGACCGCCGCCTTGGAAGTGCCGACGATGTTGTTGACCAGCAGCTGGCGGTCCATCGAGGCGATGGAGTTCACCTGTACCGGCTGGTAGTCGATGATGATGAAGGCGGAATTCTGCGGGGTCAGCAGGTGGTCGCTGACGGGGTCGCGGATCGGTTCACTGGCCATGGGGGTGTCCTGGTCGGGGTTGGCTTGCGGTGGTGCCGGCGGCGTGCCGGCAGGCGGAAATCGCCGTGGATGCAGCGGCTCAGCTACGCTGCGAATCCAGCTGCTCGTGGTTCTTCTGCACGTCCTGCGCTTTCTGGTAGCTCTCGATCAGCAGCTGGTAGTTGGGGAAGATCTGCGTGTAGATCGCGGCCCACTGCTGGGCGTCCTCGCGGTTCCAGGTGCGCTGGATTTCCGAGGCGACCGCAGCGGTATCCATCGGCACCACACCGGCCTGCACCACGCGCGCCAGGGTGATTTCCTCGGCCATCTTCGAATAGGTGCCGGAGGCATCGACCACCGCGAACACCTGGTAGCCGTCGGCGACGGCGGCAATGGAGGGGAAGGCCATGCAGACGCTGGTGATGGTGCCGGCAATGATCAGCTGGCTGCGGCCGGTGGCCTTCACCGCGGCGACGAATTCGGGGTTGTCCCAGGCGTTGATCTCGCCCCGTCGCGCTACGTACTGCGCATGCGGTGCGGCGTCATGGATCTCCGGGATCAGCGGGCCGTTCGGCCCCTGCGGTACCGACGCGGTGGTGATCACCGGCATCTTCGCCAGCGTGGCCATTTTCGCCAGGGCGGTGGCGTGCGCGCGCACCGAAGTGAACGGCATGTCACCGATGGTCTGGAACAGGCCACTCTGGTGGTCGATCAGCAGCATCGCGGCGTTGTCCGGGTCGATCACCGGGCGGGCGCCGTTGAAGTTGGCGGGGGTACTCATTGTCAGTCTCCTGGGGAGGGGGGCAAAGGCCCGGAATGCGGCGGGCGGTTGCCCGCCGCAATGCAGTGGATCAGTGCGCGATCTGGCCGAAGCGGCCGCCGTTGAAATCGTTGACGGCCTGGCTGATCTCGGCCTGGGTGTTCATCACGAACGGGCCATAGCCCACCACCGGCTCGTCGATGGGTTCGCCGCTGAGCAGCAGCACGGTGGCGTCGCTGTCGGCGTCGATGAACACGTCTTCGCCGCTGCGGTCGAAGGTCACCAGCTGTGCTTCGCCGACTGCCTGGCCGCCGTTGATCCGCACCGTGCCCTTCAACACCACCAGCGCCAGGGTGCGGCCCTCGGCCACCGGCAGCTCGGCGTGCTGGCCCTGCAGCAGGCGGATGTCCCACACGTCCATCGGGGTATGCGTGCGGGCCGGGCCGGCATGGCCATCGAATGTCCCGGCGATGACGCGTACGCGGCCGGCACCGTCGGGCAAGGCCACTGAAGGAATCTGCGCATCGAGCAGGGTCTGGTAGCCCGGTGCGCCCATCTTGTCCTTGGCGGGCAGGTTGACCCACAGCTGCACCATGTCCAGGGTGCCGCCGCGCTTGCTGAATTCCGGCGTGTGGAATTCCTCATGGAGGATGCCGGAGGCAGCGGTCATCCACTGCACGTCACCCGGGCCGATGGTGCCGCCGGCACCCGTCGAGTCGCGATGGGCCACTTCGCCTTCGTAGACGATGGTGACCGTCTCGAAGCCGCGATGCGGATGCTGGCCGACCCCGCGCGGGGTCTCGCTGGGCGGGAAACTGTACGGCCCGGCGTAGTCCAGCAGCAGGAACGGGCTCAGGTGCTGGCCGTGGGTGTTGTAGGAGAACATCGAACGGGCGGGGAAGCCGTCGCCCACCCAGTGCGGGCGGGGGGCGCTGTAGGTACCGGTGACACGCTTCATGGCGATCTCCTGACCGGGTCAACCGGTCGCTGTTTTTTGTTGCGGAGACGATATCGACGTGACAATGGGCCCGGTAGTCGGCAGAATTTGCCGTCATAGTCCTATTTCGTGAACGATGCAGGCCCAGCAAGGGCCGCAGGAGATCGTCCCGTGTTCATCGCCGACATCCGCCGCTGCGATCTGAACGACCTGTTCTACTTCGCCATGGTGGTCGAGCATGGCGGCTTCTCGCAGGCCGGGCGCGCGCTGGCCATGCCCAAGTCCAAGCTCAGCCGCCGCATCGCCCTGCTGGAGGAACGGCTGGGTGTCCGCCTGATCCAACGTTCGACCCGCCGCTTCTCGGTCACCGAGATCGGCCAGGACTACTACCGGCACTGCAAGGCGATGCTGGTGGAGGCCGAAGCGGCCGAGGAGGCCATCGCGCTCTCGCGTGCCGAGCCACGGGGCACCCTGCGGCTGGCCTGTCCGATCGCACTGCTGCACGCGCGCGTTGGCGCCATGCTGGCTGACTTCCTGGCCCTGCATCCGCAGGTGACCCTGCAGCTGGATGCCACCAACCGGCGCGTGGACGTGGTGGGCGAGGGCGTGGATGTGGCCATCCGCGTGCGCCCGCCACCGCTGGAGGACAGCGATCTGGTGGTGCGCGTGCTGGCCCGCCGCATCTGGTGCACCGCTGCCAGCCCGGCCTTGCTCAAGCGCATGGGTACGCCGAAAGTGCCGGCTGATCTGGCGATGATGCCGACCGTGGACCTGGCATCGCCCGCCCAGGTGCATGCCTGGGAATACGCCGGGCCTGAGCAGGTGCAGGCCAGCGTGCACCACCGCCCGCGGCTGGTCAGCGATGACATGATCGCCCTGCGCAGTGCGGCGGTGGCGGGTGTCGGCGTGCTGATGCTGCCGCGGATGATGATCACCGACGAACTGGCCAGCGGCGCGCTGGTGCCGATCCTGCCGCAGTGGCAGCCCAGGCACGGCATCGTGCATGCGGTGTTCCCGTCGCGGCGCGGCCTGCTGCCGGCGGTACGCGCGTTGATCGATTACCTGGCCGAGCGTTTCGAGGCGCTGGAAGAGCCGTAGATCCAGGCCGTGCGTGCAGGATCGGCGGTTGCCGCCTACACTCCCGGTCCGGACCGTCGCCATCACGCCCATCATTCCCCGGTCCGGCCTTGGCACTTATGTCTCCCAATGCCCTGGCGCTGATCGAGCTGTTGATCCGCGAGCGCCGTGCGTTGTCCCGCTTCATTGCCCGCTACCTCGACCCGGCCAGTACCGAGGACACCCTGCAGAACCTTTATCTGAAGGCCAGCAGCGTGCCCGGCGATCCGCCGATCCTGGAACCGCGCGGGTACCTGTACCGCATGGCCTACCACCACGCGCTCAACCGCAGCCAGGCCGACGCACGCGAACGGCGGGCGATGGCGGAGTACGCCAGCGACCTGGCCGATGCCAGCACTGATGGCCAGGCGCAGGCGCTGGACCAGGCCCAGCTGCGCGAGATCAGCCAGACCATCCTGGCGCTGCCGCCGCAGGTGCGCGAGTGCTTCGTGCTCAACCGCTACCTGGGGCTGAGCGAACGCGAGATCGCCGAGCGCCTGGGTATTTCCAAGAGCGTGGTGGGCAAGTACGTGATGCGCGCGGCCCTGCTCATCCAGCAGCACCAGCGGGGAAGCCGCGCATGACCGGCATGTGCCGTGGGCAGATGCCGCTCGCCGTTGTCTCAACTGTAAGGCGCACCCGTTGGTGGTGCCGCAGGCCACAATCATGACTACGTCCATACCCTCGCCGCGTCAGGCCAGGCAGGCGTTGCGCTGGGTGATACGGTGCAATGCGGGCCGGTTGCCGGAGCGCCAGCAACGCGCCCTGCAACGCTGGCTGCAGGCCGATCCCCGGCATGCCGATGCCTGGCGCCAGCAGCAGGCCTTCTGGCAAGGCCTGGATGCCGCCGGCCCGGATGTCCTGGCTGCGCTTCCGGAGCTGACAGCCGAACCCGCGCTGCGGCCGCTGCAGCCGCGTCGTCGAGTGCCTTGGCTGCTGGCCAGTGCGGCGGTGCTGCTGCTTTCGGTAACAGCGGCGCCGCACGCGTGGCTGCTGGTCCGCAGCGACGTGCGCAGCGACAACGCGCCGCGCACGGTGCAGCTGCAGGATGGCAGCACTGCCATATTGGATGCAGGCAGCGCGCTGGCGCTTGATTTCAGCGCCGGCCAGCGCCGCCTGCAGTTGCTGCGTGGCAGGGCCTGGTTCCAGGTGGCGCACGAAGCACGACCGTTCCGGGTGGAGGCCGGCGGTGGCGAGATCCGTGACATCGGCACGGCGTTCAGCGTTGCACTGCAGGATGCCGTGGTGACCACCGAGGTCAGCCAGGGCGAAGTGGAGATCAGGCCGGGTCATGTCGCCGCGCAGCGGCTGCAGGCGGGGCAGGCACGCGCGTTCCGTGATGGCCGTTGGCTGCAGCCGTTGCAGCTGGCCGATGTGGAGGCCATCGCACCGTGGCGACGCGGCGAGATCGTCATTGATGATCTGCCTGCGCAACAGGCGATCGAGCGCCTTGCCCGCTATCGGCGTGCGCCGGTCTGGGTTCTGCACGGTCAGGGCGCGCAGGTGGCGGTGAGTGGGTTGTTCCACCTGCAGCAGCCGGATGCGGCGATTGCCGCAGTGGCCCAGCAGGCCGGTCTGCGCAGCCAGCGCTTGCCGGGCGGCGCGTTGTTGGTGTGGTGATGCCACCGGGGTAGCGGGTGGGTTCATCCACGCATGGCGTGGATCTACTCGGGCGCATGGTAGATCCACGCCATGCGTGGATGATCTGTCGATCAACGAAAAAAACCGTGGGCAGATCCGATCCCACCTTGTCTCTAGTGGTATAGCCAGAGCGAAACCGCGTTTCTTCTCAAGCCAACCGAGCCGCGTGCACCCGAAGTGCGCACGGTCCCGCCACCTTGAGGAGTCACCGTTCATGCCGTTCCCGGCATCCGCCCGTCATCGCCGCGCCACCATCCTCGCCCTGGCCATCGCCACGGCACTGGTTCCCTTCGCTTGGGCGCCGACCGCCCGCGCCCAGGCCGCTACCGCCTCCGTGCGCGCGTATGCCATCCCCGAACAAGCCCTGGCCGACGCAGTGCGCAGCTTCGGTCGCCAGTCGCAGGTGCAGGTGGTGTTCCGCAGCGATCTGGTGGAAGGGCGGCGCTCGCGCGCAGTGCAGGGCCAGTACAGCCCCGCCGAGGCACTGGACCAGTTGCTGCAGGGCAGTGGCCTGCGCGCGCAGCAGGAGCCGGGCGGTACCTGGACCCTGCAGGCCGCCGCCGATGACGGCGGGGTGGTGGTCACCGACACGCTGAAGGTGGGCGGGCGCCTGCAGGCCGACGGCGGCGAAACACGTGATCGTTGGGGATACGACGACGTGTTCGCGCTCGACCTGAGCACGGCCTATTCCGGTCGCGACCGGGTGGAGCGCTATCGCGGCACCAACCCGGCCGACGTGGTCAAGGACCTGGTCGGTGTGTTCAGCGGCGACGCCCGCAACAGCGGCGCACTGGACCTCAACATCCGCGGCATCCAGGGGCCGGGACGGGTGCCGGTCAGCATCGACGGCGGCGAGCAGGCACTGACCGTATGGCGGGGCTACAACGGCGTCAGCAACCGCAACTACATCGATCCCAACCTGATTGGTGGCATCCAGGTCATCAAGGGGCCAGCGTTGGTACGCGATGTACACAGCGGTATCGGCGGAGCGATGGTCATCAAGACCCTCGACGTCGACGACATCGTGCCGGCTGACGAGCGCTTCGGCGGGGAGCTGAAGATCGAAGGCAGCAGCAATGCGGTCTCGCCGCGCCTGCCACGGCTGCACACCGGCGAGGACTACCGCACGGTGGAGGGGTTCCCGCAGTCGTCGCCGGCCTCGCCCTATGCTGACCGCACCCTGGTGGTGCCAGTGAAATCGCGCAGTGGTGACAACCCGTTCGATGGCGATGACCAGGCCTGGCGCCTGGCGCTGGGCTGGCGCGGTGAGCGGGTGGACGTGATGGCCGCCTACGCGTGGCGCAAGCGCGGCAACTATTTCTCCGGCAGCAAGGGCAGTGCGTACTACGACCAGGACCCGCGCGAGCAGTACGAATACCAGGGCATCGACTACATCACCACGCTGGCGCGCTACTTCAAGCCGGGTGATGAAGTGCCCAACACGTCCAGCGAACAGGAGTCGTGGCTGCTGAAGGCCACCTGGCAGATCACCGACGACCAGCAGCTCAAGGCCACCTGGCGGCACACGCTTTCGCACTATGGCGAGATCATGCCCTCGCGCATCCTGTCCGCACCGGATTACGGGCGCATCCAGTGGCCGCTCAGCCGGGTCGATTCCGATGCCTGGAACCTGGAATACCGCTGGCAGCCGGCCGGCAGTCGTTGGCTCGACCTGCGCGCCAACCTGTGGCGAACCGAAACCAACAGCGATACCTACACCGCTGGTGGCTTCCCCAACTTCGCCTCGGGCAACCCCGATTGGGATCCCAGCCGCAGCCCGATCCTGCGCAACACCGCGCTGGCCAACGCCCGCAACGACCGTACCGGGCTGACCCTGAGCAACCGCTTCGGCCTGCATTCCACGCTTGACCTGACCGTGGGTGGCAACTGGCAGTACGAAACGCTGCGCTCGGGCGATCCGTACTTCGGCGTAACCGACGGCTGGCGCATGTACCCACGCGCCGGTCGGCGCCAGGAAGGCGAGGGCTACCTGAGCCTGGAATGGCGGCCGGTCGAGTTCCTTACCCTCAACGCCGGTGTGCGCTACAGCCGCTACTGGGCGTTCGACGATTTCCTGCAGGCGCATCCGGAGCTGCTGACCCGCAGTGTCGGCAGCAAGGAGGCGCGCTACCGGGTCAATGAGCTGCCACCGCGTCCCGCCAGCCTGCAGGGAGAGATCGATGCGATCGAATCGGAGCGTGAGTTCTGGGAAAGCATCGGCATGGGCTCGCTGGTCGACGACCTGCTGAAGAACCTGCTGGGCAAGTACGAAACACCGGTGCCGGTGGAGCACAGCATCGCCTGGGCAGCGGATGCCGATGGCAACTACACGCGAGCCAGCAACCCGTGCCTCAACGGCCAGGTGGCCGCCATCCCCGGGCTGCTGCCGATGGTGCTCGGTACCGACCAGACCTGCCGGGTGCAGAACGCCGTGCAGGGGCAGGCGGTGCAGGCGCACAACAGCCGCCGCCGCGACCATGCCTGGCTGCCCACGTTCTCGGCCACCGTGCATTTCTCGCCTGCTGCGCGCCTGTATGTCCGCTACACCGAGGCCAAGCGCTTCCCCAGCATGTTCGAAAGCACCATCGCGTTTTCCAGCAGCCTCAATCCGCTGTATCCGCTCAAGCCCGAACACGCTTACAACTACGAGCTGGGTTATGTGCACAACCTCTCTGCGCTGTTCGGCGGCACCGCCGATGTGGACGTAAAGCTCAGCTACTACGTGCAGAAAACCCGCGATGTGATCGAGCGCGATGCGTACTTCCTGTTCGACAACATCGACAAGCAGACCCTGCGCGGCATTGAGCTGCAGGCGCGCTTCGACAACCGCCGCTTCTTCAGCGACCTGGGCATCGCCCGCACCCTTGAAAACGAAGTGTGCGACGAAAGCACCGCAGTGCAGCTGGATGCCAACCGCGGCCTGGTGCCCAACTGCGTGCAGGATGGCTTCGTCGGTGGTTACTTGCTGACCCAGGCCGTGCCGAAGCTGTCGGTGAACCTGTCGCTGGGCACCCGCCTGTTCGACGAGCGGCTGGAACTGGGCAGCCGCATCGTGCACTACCGGCGTCACCACAACCCGGACCTGCAGGCCTACCGCGACCGCTTGCTGGCCGGCGGCAGCAGCCTGCTGTGGCAGAACGTGCCGTTCACCTGGGGAAACATCACCACGGTGGATGCCTATGCGCGCTGGCGCTTCAACGACCACGCCAGCGTCGAACTGGTCGGCAGCAATCTCGGCAACCGCTACTACGTCGACCCGGCCACGCGCTCCACGCTGCCGGCGCCCGGTCGCACCCTCAAGCTCGCAGTCACCGCGCGCTTCTGACGCCTCACCGATTCAAGCGTTGTACCTGTAGTTCCCTCAATCCAAGGAGTTTTTCCATGAAAATGTTCTCCCGCTCCCTGCTCACCGTGGCCGCCAGCCTGGCCCTGGCCGGTGCCGCCCATGCTGCCGATATCGTCGGCGCCGCCAGCGCCGTCACCGATCCGCAGTTGAACGTCAACGTCGGCGAATCGCAGGTCAATGGTGGCCCGCACGTCGCTGGCAAGGCCGGCATCGGCGTCGGCACCGTGTCCGGTGGCACCCGCGTGGACTTCCAGGGCCTGAGCGCCTATTCGGCACCCACCACCGTCAACGGCACCACAGTGCGCACCCTGGCCATGCCGATCACCGGCACCCCGGGCAACCACGCCGGCATGGGCCACTTCAACTTCGTCAAGGTGGGCAGCGGCGATGTCTGGTTTGGTGAATGGTCCAAGGACGGCGCCGCCGGTGGCTTCAACAACCGCCAGGTCTATTTCGCTGGTGACCGTGCAGGCACCACGTTGCCGGCAGGCGTGGCCACCTACAGCGTGGCGGGCCTGAACAAGTTCAACGGCAGCAACCTGCTGACCGGTGCGTTCCGCGCCGACTTCGGTGCCGGCACCCTGCGCGGCCAGATCGCCGGTGGCGGCCTGACCGTGGGCGTCAACGCTGCCATCAACAGCGCCAATGCGTCCTTCGCAGGCACGGCCGTGGCCAACGGCTCGGTGTCGGGCAGCACCCAGGGCCAGTTCTTCGGCGCCAACGCCGCCACCCTGGCCGGCATCGCCACCTTCGCCGGCAACAGCCAGTACGACACCGCCTTCGGCGGCAGCAAGAACTGATCGCCACGCCCCTGACGGGGCAGGGCAGGGACAAGCCGCGATCCGCCAGTCCCTGCTTCGGCCCGCGATAGTGCTTCAACCGGATCGAACATGCGCCACCTTCTCTTTCTTGTCGTCCTGCTGCTGGCCTGGCCGCTCAACGTTGCCCACGCCCAGCAGGATGACCTGCGCCGTGTGCTCGAACAGGGCAGCGAGCTGCGTCATCAGCAGCAGGACCAGCAGCGCCTGCGCCAGGCCGAGCACGAGCGACCGACCATCACCCTCGACGGCCAGCAGTACCGCGTGGAGCGCACTGTCGACGACCTCGGCCAGGCGCTCTATCTCGCGCTGCAGCACCAGCAATGGCAGGCCGCGGCCGCCTTCCTTGCCGAGTACATCGAACTGCCTGGCCACGATCCGCTGCTGCGCCACTACGCGCAGGGTGCGCTGGCGCGCGTGGGTGGCCAGCACGGCAAGGCCGCGGCCGAATACGAGGCCGTGCTCGCCGCGCAGCCGGACTTCCTGCCGGCGCGGCTGGAACTGGCGCGTGTGTATGCCGAAGACCAGCGCGACCGCGATGCCATCGCCCTGTTCGAGGCGATCGCAGCCGGCATCGCTGGCGGCGACCCTGCAACGGCGGGCGTGCGTACGCGGGTGGACGGCTACCTGCAGGCCCTGCATGCACGCCAGCGCTGGAAGGGTGGCATCGCCGCCGGCCCCGCGTGGAGCGACAACGTCAACCGCAGTTCGGCCAGCCGCACCTGCCTGTTTGGTGACGGCACCACCTGCTTCATCGAACGCCGGTTGCCCGATGCACAGGCAGCGTTCGGCCTGGACTACGACGCCAGCCTGGAACGGCGCCTGCCGTTGGCCGGCCACCATGGGCTGTACCTGCGCGGGCTGGCGTTCGGCCAGGCGTGGCGTGGGCACAGCGACTACAACGAGCTCAATGCCAGCGTGCAGGCCGGCTACAGCTGGCGCAGCGCACGGCATACCTTGCTGCTGGCGCCCAGCTACGATTACCAGGGACTCGGCAACCACGCGCTGCAGGGCGGTGCCGGCATGCATGGCGAATGGCAGTTCGCCGCAGATCCGCGCAGCCTGCTGAAGCTGGAAGCCGACTGGAAACGCCAGCGCTATCGACAGCAGGGCGTGGCCAGCAACTACGACGGTGAACTGGCGGCGATCTATGCCACCTGGTTCCGCGCGCTCAACCCGCGCTGGACGGTGTTTGCCGGGGTCGACCTGAGTGACAGCAGCGCCGCCGATCCCGCCAATGGCTATCGGCAACGCGGCCTGCGCCTGGGCGCAGCGCGCCAGTGGAGCGGCACCACGGCCACGGTGTTCGTGTCGCTGCGTGAGCGTGAATACGATGCCTGGAGCCCGTTGCTGGAGGCGCGTCGGCAGGACAGCGAGCAGAACCTGATCGCCATCGTGCGCAGCGAGCGCCTGGCCGTGGCTGGGCTGGTCCCCAGCCTGAGCCTGCGTTACGCACGCATCGTCAGCAATGTGGACTGGCTGTACAGCCACGACCGCAGCTTGCTGAGCCTGAAATGGGAACGGGCGTTCTGAGCCGTCGGGCGCGGGGCAAAGGGGTGGGGCAGTCCATTAATCCCCAATTTGGCCAAATTGGGTATAGTGGCCACATATCCTTCCGCTGGAGCCGTGCCATGACCCTCCCGCTCGACCTGCCCGGCCTCGACAAGGCCCCGGCATCCTCGGTCAAGACCCGTGGCTGGCCCAGCCTGATGCGTACCGTGCGCGAGAAGCAGGCGCTGGTCATCACCAACCACAATCACCCCGAGGCGGTGATCGTGGACATCAAGACCTACCAGGAGCTGTTGGCCAGGGCCAGCGGCAGCGACAGCGAGGAGCGCAGCGACGTGCTCTCGCGCCTGCGCAGCGAGTTCGACCAGGCGCTGGCCGGGCTGCAGCAGGGTGAGGGGCTGGGCAAGGTGATGGGCAAGCCGATCCGCCGCGGCCACAAGGTCGCGCTCGGCCGTCCGCTCTGAATCATGGGGCGGATCCTGGCGTTGGCCGGCGTCAATGGCGCCGGCAAGAGTTCGCTGCTCGGCACCTGGCTGGAGGCCGACGGCCTGGGCTGGTACAACCCGGACAGCTTCACCCGGCGCCTGGTGGAGGCGGGCTGGCCGTTGGCCGACGCCAACGCCGAAGCGTGGCAGGAGGGCGCACGACGGCTGCGCCAGGCGATCGCCGACGGCAGCGACTTCGCCTTTGAAACCACCCTGGGCGGCAACACCATTCCGCGCCTGTTGCGCGAGGCCTGCAGCCAGCATGACGTGGCGATCTGGTTCTGCGGGTTGGCCACCGTCGAACTGCATGTTGCTCGCGTGGCGGCCCGCGTTGCTGGCGGTGGCCACGACATCCCACAGGACAAGATCCGCGCACGCTTCGATTCCGCACGCGAGAACCTGTTGGCATTGATGCCGCACCTGGCCGAACTGCATGTGTATGACAACAGCGCGCCGGCCGATCGCTACGGACGTGTTGCGCCCTTGCCGGTGCTGGCGCTGGATCGCCAGGGCCTGCAGTATCCGGTGTCGGTGGTGGAGCTGCTGCACACCCCGGACTGGGCCAAGCCCATCGTCATGCGCGCGATGGAACTGCATGCCGACAGTACGCCGCTTGCCGGCCCGCCTGTGCGATGATCCGAGCCCGCAGATTCATTGATCGAGGAACACGGATGTACGAGCGGAAGCACTGGCAGGCCACTGGCCTGCGCGCGCTGGTGGCGGCCATGGCATTGACGGTGGCGGCACCGCTGCTGGCCCAGGATGCAACGCCGGCCGATGCCAAGGTCGAGGCGCCGAACGAGCCGATGAGCTACGACAAGGCACGCCGCACCGCCGAGGCATCGCTGCGCCTGCACCCGGGCACCGACAGCCAGTACGACTACCGCCCGCTGTGGGCCGGCAATGCCGACCTCGATGGCGACGGCCGCCCGGAGATCATCTATCTCTACACCGCGACCCAGACCGGCAGCGCGATGCAGCTCAACGAGCTGGTGGTGATGACCCCGCTGGCCGAAGGCGATGCACGGGGCCAGGCCACGTCACCCGGCAAATCCGCCTATGACGACGAAACCTACGCGTTGATCCGCGCCTCGGGCTACGCCGATGACGCCAGCGTGCATATCCCCGGCGAAATGGAAACGATCACCATGGGCGGTGACCGCATCCGCGTGACCTTCAACAGCACCCGCAGTTCGAAGCTGTGCGTGCGAGGCAAGGTGGCCTGCCCACCGGAAGGTCAGCATGCCTGGGTGTACCGCTGGAGCCCGGGCAAGCTGACCCGCGCCGACTAGCCCTGTGCTGACGGCAGCGCCAGGCAATGCCTGGCGCCACCGCAGCCACTCAGGCCGGGGTCACCTGTTCCGGTTCGGCCACGTCCGGCAACGGCGGCAGGGCGCGGTCCACCGTGACCGGTGCATCGCTCTTCAACAGCGCGGCCGCCTCCTTGTCGCAGCCCACGGCCGGCGGCGAACCACGCAGCGGCAGGCCGGCGGTTTCCTTCACGAAGATCATCGTGATCAGGCCGATCACCGCCGCGCCCATCAGGTAGTAGGCCGGTACCAGCGGATCGCCCGTGCGTTCCACCAGCCAGGCGGTCACCAGCGGCGTGGTGCCACCAAACAGCGACACCGACACGTTGAACGCAATGGACAGCGCGCTGTAGCGCACCGGCGTATAGAACAGCGCCGGCAGCGTGGACGGCATCGAACTGGTGAAGCACACCAGCGCCAGGCCCAGCAGCATCAGGCCAAGGAAGATCAGCCCGTCGTTGCCGCTGCCCACCAGCAGCAGGCTCGGCACCGCCAGCACCAGCAGCGCGATGCAGGCGCCGATGATCATCGGCCGCCGGCCCAGCTTGTCGCTGAAAAGGCCACCCACGATGTTCAACGGCATCATCACCAGCATCACGATGATGATCAGCAGCAGGCCCTTGCTCTCCGCATATCCCATGGTCACGCTCAGGTAGCTGGGCATGTAGGTCAGCAGCATGTAGTCGGTCACGTTGAACACCAGCACCAGGCCCATGCAGACGATCAGCTGGCGGCCGTGCACGCGGAACAGGTCGACCAGGCCGGGGCGCTCATGGTCGCGCTTCTCGGCCTCTTCGGCGAACGCGCGGAACGCTGGCGTTTCCTCCAGCCGCATGCGCATGTACAGGCCCAGCAGGCCGAGTGGGCCGGCCACCAGGAACGGAATGCGCCAGCCCCAGTCCAGCATCTGCTCGCTGCTCAACAGCATGTGCAGCGCAGTCACCGTACCGGCACCGGCGATATAGCCGCCCAGCGTGCCGAACTCCAGCCAACTGCCCATCAGGCCGCGATTGCGGTCGGTGGAGTACTCGGCAATGAACGTTGCCGCGCCGCCGTACTCGCCGCCGGTGGAAAAGCCCTGCACCACGCGGGCGAGCAGCAACAGCACCGGCGCCCAGATGCCGATGCGTTCATAGGAGGGAATCAGGCCGATGGCGAACGTACCCAATGCCATCATGATCATGGTGAAGGCCAGTACCTTCTGGCGCCCGTAGCGGTCGCCCAGGGGCCCGAAGACCATGCCGCCCAGCGGGCGTACCAGGAAGGCCACCGTGAACGTAGCGAACGCGGCGATCACCTGCGCGGTGGGGTTGCTGGACGGGAAGAACACCTGGCCGATGGTGACGGCAAGATAGCCATAGACACCGAAGTCGAACCATTCCATCGCATTGCCCAGTGCAGCGGCGCCGACGGCGCGCTTGAGCATGGGTTTGTCGACAACGGTGATCTCGTCGACCTTCAGATGGCGGCGGCGTTTGAACCAGCCGAAATGGGCATGGGCATCGGAGTTGTCCTGCATGGGGACTCCCTTGGAAGAATGGAAATGGCGTTGGAGTGGGCGGTACGAATGTCCCGGAATTCGGAAACGGCGATGCTGGCGCAGCAGGCGCAGGGGCATCGGATGAAAGACCCGGAAGGGGGCGAAAGGCGTGTGCGATGAAACGCCGCGCACGCAACACGCATTGCCCGCTGCCAGAACGCAGAGCGACATGCAGGACGAACGGATGGGTCCGATTACGTGTCAGTGCACGCGCGGGTGGGGCAGGCGCAGGGAACAGGCGGGGCAGGGCCCGCAGGCGTCATCCGCCGGGATCCAGCGCGAGGCGATGGAAAGGCGAGGGAGAGGCAATGATGGAAAGCCAAGCGCCGGTCGGCAGTGCTTCCCGCAGGCCAGCAACAGGTGCTGACGTGCAGTGGGTCGTGTCGATCATGCGTTCATGATAACGGTTACAGTGTGAGCGTGCCGAGAATCGCGCCAGTACGAACGCAGCGTTCCATGATGCCTGTTCATGCACATGACCCACGCACATCGAATGAACATGTTGTGCTCGCCTCGCTCACGCCACGGCTTTTACGGTGGTCACGAACCAACGCAAGGAGTAACGCATGACCCGTCGCATTCCCGAAGGCACCCTGGTTATCGTCGCCGATGGTGGCTCGGCCCGCGTGTTCACCAACGTCGGCAACGAGCACAAGCTCACCCTTAAACAGGAAGGCGAGCTGCGCCTGCAGGACATCAGCGAACAGGGTGTGTCCGGTCAGGGGCCATCCGGTGCGGTGCCCAAGGACATGTCGATCTCGCAGCTCAACGAGGCGACCTTCGCCAAGCAGGTAGCCGAGCAGCTCAATGAAGACGCGCTCAACAACCGTTATGCGCATCTGGTGCTGATTGCCGATCCCACCACGCTGGGCCGCATCCGTCCGTTGCTGCACAAGGAGACGCAGGCGCGCTTGCTGGCCGACATCGCCAAGGATCTTACCAACGCGCCGCTGGAAGACATCCAGCGCACGCTGCAGGCGTAACCGGCATGCCCTTCATGCGTGACCATGTGGCAGCCGAGCCGGCCCGCGCGAAGGTGGATGCGCAGGCCGGTTGGCTGTTGCTGGAATTCGGTGCACCGTGGTGCGGCCATTGCCAGGCTGCACAACCGGCACTGCAGGCCTTCGTCGAGGCACATGATCTGCCGCACTGGAAGATCGAAGACGGCAAGGGCAAGCCGCTGGGCCGCTCGTTCCAGGTGAAGCTGTGGCCGACCGTGATCCTGTTGCGTGATGGCACGGAAGTGGCGCGCGTGGTGCGGCCGGTGGATGCGGCAGATCTCACCACACTGCAGAGCGCGCTGCCCGATTGAGTGGCCTCTTCAGTGGCCTCCATGGAGCCGAGCCACGCTCGGCTCATTTCCCCGGCGGTGTCCGCTTCAATGCAGCGTCACCCGCACATGCTGCTCGCGCAGCTCATGCAGCAATCGCCGGCCATGCTGGCTCAACGCCATCATCGCAACAGTGATCTTCTGCAGGCTGTAGCCCGGGCGCAGATGCGCCTGCGGGTCGGCCGGTTCGTTCTCGCCGATCATCATCGCCATGCCCTCGGCGGTGTTCAGGGCGTGCTCGATGCGGAAGAACAGGGATTCCATTTCCGGGGTCAGGATGGGCGGTTCATGCGACATGCGATGGCTCCTTGAGGGACATGGCCACCTGTAGGGTGGCGGGCGGTGCGGGGTTGGAACTTCGGCTGAGCTCTGGGAAAAGCCGGAGGGCCATGCGGCCGCCGCGCACCGCCCGCCGCAGTCACGGCAAGCAGCTCCCAAAGCCCGTTTCGGGGTTCCACACCCGGCAGCGTGTGTTCGCGCTGCGCGGATATCCTGCACACGCATTGGCGGTCTGTTCCACCAAGCATTGCATCTGAAAGTCTCCAATTACGGGCTGATTTTTCTCGGTAGTGCCCATTCCGACAACCGCTTGCGCGTTCGCATCGAAATGGGCCTGCCAGCCTTGGCAGCATCCCTTCAATTCCTGTGTCGATCCATCCAATCGGTTGCAGATGCATGCGTTGAAGGCGGCATCCGCACTGCAGCATGCGACACCGTCACCCCGGTGCTAGGATCTGACCACCACCTGAATCGATCCAAATGCCGATGCCCACGCTGGACCGTCGTCTCCTGATCGCTGTCGCCGCCACGGCGATGTTCGCCTCCGGCCTGGCTGCGGCCGCCCCGGCCAGGACCGCCACCGACAAGGCCTATGCCTCGGTCGATCCCTTCATTGGCACCGGCGGTGAGGGGCATACCTACCCCGGCGCGACGGTGCCGTTCGGCATGGTCCAGCTCAGCCCGGACACGCGCATCCAGCCGCGCGAGAAGGCCTACGGCTGGGCGGCGGGCTACCGTTACGACGACAGCAGCATCGTCGGTTTCTCGCACACGCACTTTTCCGGCACCGGTCATTCCGACCTGGGCGACATCCTGCTGATGCCGTTCACCGGCAACCCTGGACTGGAGCGCGGCGACCCCGAAAAGCCACGCAGCGGTTACGCCTCGCGTTTCCGCCACGATGACGAGAAGGCCGAACCGGGCTATTACGCTGTCACCCTGGACGACTACAAGGTGCGCGCCGAGCTGACCACCAGCGCCCGCGTGGGCGTGCATCGCTATGCGTTCCCGAAGGGCAGCGAAGCCAAGGTGCTGCTGGACATGCGTACCAGCATGTATGACTACCCGGGCAAGATCCTGTGGTCGCGGGTACGCGTGCGTGGCGATGGCACCATCACCGGCTTCCGCGAGACGCGTGGCTGGGCCGCCGGCCGCCAGCTGTATTTCGCGATGCGCTTCTCGCGGCCGCTGGCCAGCCACGCGCTGCACAACACCGAACAGGACATCGTCTACAAGGGCTTCGCGCCCCCGGGCGAGAAGGACCCGGCGCAGCGCGCGCAGATCGAGGGGCGGCAGCTGGTGGGCACCTTCGACTTCGGCAAGCTGGATGCACCGCTGGTGGTGAAGGTGGCCATTTCGCCGGTCAGCGAGGCGGGCGCCATCGCCAACCTCGATGCGGAAGTGGCCGACTTCGATTTCGACCGTGTGCGCGCGCAGGCGAAGCAGGAGTGGACGCAGGCGTTGTCGGTGCTGGATATCGACGCACCGGAACACGCGCGTCGCAGCGCGTACACCGCGCTGTACCACACGCTGCTGGGACCGACGCTGTTCATGGATGCCGACGGCCAGTACCGCGGCGCGGACAACGCCGTGCACCAGGCCAAGGGCTACACGAATTATTCAACGTTCTCGCTGTGGGATACCTACCGGGCGCTGCATCCGCTGCTGACCCTGGTGCAGCCGGAGAAGCGCAACAGCGATTTCGTCAATTCCATGCTGGCCCATCACGAGCACAGCCCTTACGGCATGCTGCCGGTGTGGTCGTTCCATGGCCTGGAAGACTGGTGCATGATCGGCTACCACGCGGTGCCGGTGATCGCCGATGCCTACGTGAAGGGTATTCGCGGCTTCGACGCGGACAAGGCCCTGAAGGCGATGGTGCAGACTGCCAACTACGGCCCTTACGATGGCATCGCCCAGTACCGTGAGCTGGGCTACGTGCCGATCGACGAGGAAGGCGAAGCAGCCAGCAAGACGCTGGAATACGCGTTCGATGACTGGACCATCGCGCGCATGGCGCAGGCGATGGGCAAGACCGATGTGGCCGCAACCTTCGACAAGCGCGCGGGCAACTGGCGCAACGCCTTCGACAAGGACACCGGCTTCATGCGTGCGCGCAAGCGCGATGGCACCTTCCGTACGCCGTTCGACCCCAGCGCCAGTGGCTACGGCACCGACTACACCGAAGGCAATGCCTGGCAGTACTCATGGTACGTGCCGCAGGATGTGGCCGGCCTTGCCGCAGCGCATGGTGGCAGCGACAAACTGCTGGCGCGCCTGGATGAAGTGTTCAACGCGAAGGTCGATCCGGCCATCTTCGAGCACATGGAAGACATCACCGGCCTGATCGGCTGGTATGCGCATGGCAACGAGCCCAGCCACCACGTGGCCTACCTGTACTCGCATGCCGGCCAGCCGTGGCGCACGCAGGCACGCCTGAAGCAGATCATGGACACGCAGTATGCCGATCGTCCCGATGGCCTGGCCGGCAACGATGACGTGGGCCAGATGTCGGCGTGGTACGTGTTCACCGCGCTGGGTTTCTACCCGGTAGCGCCTGGCTCGGGCGAGTACATCCTCGGCCGCCCGTTCCTGCCGAAGACCGCAATGCGGCTGCCCAACGGCAAGACCTTCACCATCGTGGCCGAAGGGCTGGACGACAAGCACACCTATGTCGGCAGCGTGACCCTCAACGGCACGCCGTTGCAGCGCACCTTCCTGCGCCACGACGAGATCCTGGCCGGTGGCGAGCTGCACTTCACCATGCAGGCCGAACCGAACAAGGACTGGCCGGGGCAGGGCGCGCAGGCACCGTATTCGATGAGCCGGTAACACCCACGGTAGCGCCGGGCCATGCCCGGCGGTTGAGGGGTGGCGCCAACCAAGGTTGGCGTCTACCGGAACCGCGCACACCGCATTGAGGCGCCCTTGGTAGATGCCAACCTTGGTTGGCATGCCGCGCGCCCACCAAGGTGGGCGACTACCGATGTGGCGTGATCTGGTAGATGCCAACCTTGGTTGGCACGCCGCGCGCCCACCAAGGTGGGCGACTACCGATGTGGCATGATCTGGTAGATGCCAACCTTGGTTGGCATGCCGCGCGCCCACCAAGGTGGGCGACTACCGATGTGGCGTGATCTGGTAGATGCCAACCTTGGTTGGCACGCCGCTACACCATCCCACCATTGGCCCGCAGCACCTGGCCATTGATCCAGCCGCCATCGGCACCGGCCAGGAACGCCACCGCGCCGGCGATGTCTTCCGGCGTACCCAGCCGCTCCAACGGATTCATCTTCGCCAGCCGATCGATCAGTTCCGGCGACTTCCCGTCCAGGAACAGATCGGTGGCGGTCGGCCCGGGCGCCACCGCGTTCACGGTGATGCCGCGCCCACGCAGTTCCTTGCTGAGAATCGCGCCCATGGTCTCCACCGCGGCCTTGCTGGCGGCATACACGCCGTAGTTTTCCAGCTTGATGCCAACCACGCTGGTGGACAGGGTGACGATGCGACCACCGTCGCGCACGCGCCGCGCGGCCTCGCGCAGCACATTGAATGCACCCTTGAGGTTGATGCCGATCACACGGTCGAACAGGGCATCATCGCTGTCGGCCAGTGCGGCCAACTGCAGCACGCCGGCACTGTTGACCACCACATCGATGCCACCGAAGCGTGCATCGATGGCGTCGAACAGCGCGTGCACGGCCTGCGGGTCGGCGACATCGGCCTGCAGGGCGATGGCGTGCCCTCCGCTGGCGGTCAATTCGGCAGCCAGTGTTTCGGCCTCATCACGGCGCCCGGCATAGTTGATCACCACGGCATGGCCGTCGGCGGCCAGACGGCGCGTGATGGCCGCGCCGATGCCACGGGAGCCGCCGGTGACGAGGGCGACAGAGCGGGAAGCAGAGGAGGTCATGGCAGATTCCAGAAGGGCGCGCCGGCATGGCGCACGGCCATCTTCGTCTCTCCGCCGTCGCGGATAATCATGGATAATCCGGAAACATCATCCGGCCATCCGAACAATGGACAGATTCACCGCCCTGCGTGCGTTCGTGCGGATCGTCGAGCGCCGCAGCTTCAGCCGTGCCGCCGAAGACCTGGGGCTGCCGCGGGCCACGGTGACCGACGCGATCAAAGCACTGGAGCAGCGTCTGGGTGTGCGCCTGCTGCACCGGACCACGCGCGTGGTGGTGCCGACGCTGGAAGGCGAGGCCTTCTACGGCCGCTGTCTGCGCCTGATCGCGGACATGGACGATGCCGAAGCCGCGTTCCGTGACGTGCCGCCACGCGGGCCGCTGCGCATCGAGGTGCACGGTACGCTGGGGCGCCACCTGTTGTTTCCGCATCTGCCGGATTTCCTGCAGCGGTACCCGGACATCGAACTGGAGGTCAGCGAGGGCGACCGCTATGTCGACCTGCTGCGCGAGGGGGTGGACGGGGCCATCCGCGTGGGCACCCTGGCCGACAGCGATCTGGCCGCGCGGCGCCTGGCGTTGCTGCGCGAGGTCACGGTGGCGTCGCCCGCTTACGTACAGGCACACGGGCGGCCGGAAAGCATCGCGTCGCTGGCGGCGGGACACCAGATGGTCGGCTACCGTTCCAGCGCCACCGGCCAGCTGATTCCGCTGGAGTTCCAGCAGGGCGGGCAGGTTCGCCACGTGCCGCTGCCGGCACGCGTGCGGGTGTCCGGTGCGGACGCCTTCCTCGGTGCCGCGCTGGCCGGGTTGGGCATCATCCAGGCACCGCGTTACCGGATGGACCCTTACATCGCGCGCGGGCAGTTGCTGGAGCTGTTGCCCGGGATGCCACCCACACCGAGCCCGGTCAGCCTGGTCTATCCGCGCAACCGTACGCCATCGCCGCGGCTGCGGGTGTTCATCGACTGGGTGGCGGCTGTGTTCGAGCACGCAGGCTGACGCCGACCTACCGGTCAACCCAGGCCGGGCAGCGGCGCGTGCGATGACACCAGCTGGCGGTCGCGCAATGCCTGCCAGAACGCGGTGGGAATCGTCGCCCCGGCCAACGCCAGGTTCTCGGCGATGCGCTCGGGACGGCTTGCACCGGGAATCGCCGCTGCCACTGCCGGGTGCGCCAGCGAGAACTGCAGCGCGGCGGCGCGCAGGTCCACCTGGTGTTCTGCCGCAACGTCGCGCAATGCCTGCACGCGGGCCAGCACCTCTGGCGTGGCGGTCTGGTATTCGTAATGCGCGCCGCCGGCAAGGATGCCGGAGTTGTACGGCCCGCCGACCACGATGCCGACGCCACGTGCAACGCTGTCCGGCATCAACCGCTGCAGGGCCTCTTCGTGGTCGAGCAGGGTGTAGCGCCCGGCAATCAGGAAGCCATCCGGGTCGGCCTGCTGCAGCGCCATCTCGCAGGGCTGCACGCGGTTGACGCCCAGACCCCAGGCCTTGATGACACCTTCCTCGCGCAGGCGGGTGAGCGCCACGGCGGCGCCGTTCATCGCCTGCTGGAAGACCTCCTTCCAGGCATCGCCATGGAAGTCACGCGCCGGATCATGGATCCAGACGATGTCCAGGCGATCGGTACGCAGGCGCTGCAGGCTCTCCTCGATTGCGCGCAGGGTGCCGTCAGCGCTGTAGTCGTAGACGATGCGGTTGGGCAGGCCATGCTCGAACAGGCCGCCTTTCTCACCAAGGTCACGCCGGGTGGTGTCTTCCACCTCGTCCAGCACACGGCGGCCGACCTTGCTGCTCAGTACATAGGCATCACGGCCGTGATGCTGCAGGGCCTCGCCCAGGCGCAGTTCGGCCAGGCCAGCGCCGTACAGCGGTGCGGCGTCGAAGTAGCGGATGCCCTGCTGCCAGGCTGCCTCGACGGTATCCAGCGCCTCCTGCTGGGGAATGTTGCGGTACATGTTGCCCAACGGTGCGGTGCCGAAGCCGATGGGCGAGGGAATGGAAAGTCGCATGGGAATCTCGTGGGGAAGGGACATTCAGTCGTGCGGGGGCAGCGCCTGCAGCGTGCCTTGCATGCGGTGGAAGCGGCCGTCGGTGGCGGTGAACCACGCCAGCGAATGGCCGTGCAGGAAGTCATCGACGTGCACCACGGTGGCACCGTCGGTTTCCTGCCAGGAAATGGCATAGATGCCCTCGGCAACCTGCCGCCACTCGCAGCTGGCTTCGCCGTAGGCACCGGCATAGGCACCGGAGACGATGGCGTAATGCACGCGATGGCCATCAGCGCTGTAGTGGTTGTCGGCTGCCAGGCCGTCATAGCTGACCCGGAACCGGCGACCGGCAAACATCGGCGGGGCGTCGCTCATCGGATCGCCACCGGGTTGATGTTGACCTGGGTGGAGCCGACGTACAGCGGCTGGCCGAGCACGAACAGGAATTCCCACGCCTTGTCGCGCACCAGCGCGCGGCTGTCGATCAGTTCCAGGTTGTAGATGCCGCGCTTGGCCAGCATGTACTGGTTCACCGGGAACTCGTCGGCGCCGTGCGGATTGGGGTAGACCTCCGAGGCCCAGGTGTCACCGCCGAAGGCGACGATGCCCTGGTCGGCCAGCCACTTCGCCGCGTCCATGCCGATGCCCGGCTCGACCTCCAGGAACTGCGCGTTGTCCTTGCCGATCAGCTCCAGCCAGCCGGTGTTGAACAGCACCACATCGCCCTTGCGCAGGGTCAGGTGCTGCTGCTTCAGCACGGCCTGGATGTCGGCGACGCTGAACTCGGTGCCGCCGGGCACGATGGCCTTGCCGTAGTACGCGGTCATGTCCAGCACCACGCCGCGTGTGACCAGCGGCGGCACCTTCTCCACGCCCAGCCTGCGCACGCCATCGACGCTGACGAAGTCGGCGGCCTTGTTGCCGTTGTAGTAGACGTTGTCGATGCCGATGTGGCCAATGCCGTTGAGCTGGGTGCCGACACCGGTCCAGGCGTTCACCAGTTCATCGTTGAAGGTGAATCTGTTCGGGCCCAATGACTTGCCGGCCTGTTGCCCGACCTGCACGTTGTACAGGCGGAAGCTGCGATGGCGAAAGGCGGGCAGGTTCTTGTCCACCGGTACCGCCAGCGGATACGTCTTGCCGGTCTTCACCAGCGACACCGCCTGCTTGACCACATCGGCGGTGAGCAGGTTGGCCGCGCCGATCTCATCGTTGGCGCCGTATACCGAGGGATACCAGTCCGCAGCGAGAGCGGCGGAGGGCAGCGGGAGCGAGGCCAGTGCAAGCAGGGCCAGGGAGGTGATGTTCATTGCGGGGCTCCAGTGCCGGTCACGCATGCGCCGCGAACTGCGGCAGCACGTACTCGGCGATTTCGTGGAAGGTGTCGGCCAAAGGCCGTTCGTTGCGGCGGAACTGCAGGCCGATGTGATCGACGCCGGCGGCCTGCATCGCCTGCAGTTCGGCCAGCAGCGCATTGCGGCCGCCGCGCAGGCCGAAGCGCCAACGCTGCAGCGGTGCGTCGGCCCGTTCCAGCAGATCCAGGTGGATGAAGCTGGCATAGGGTTTGGTGCCGGCCACCGCGCGCCACGCCGCCACGCGGTGGGCGTGTTCCTGGGGCGTGCCGGGGTAAGCCAGGCAGCCGTCCATATGCGCGCCGATCCAGGCCGGCTGCTGCTGCGCCAGGCCGGCCACCAGCAGAGGCAGCGCCCGACCATCGGCAGGCAGTACTTCCAACCCCTGCGGCAGCCGTGCAGCGGTGCCTTCGCGCAGCAGCCCGATCTGCTCGCGGAAGCGCGTGCCACGGGTGTCGAAGTCGCGGCCGAACAGCGGGTACTCCACCGGCCGGTCGCCGCTGGCAACGCCCAGCAGCAGGCGATCGCCACTGAGCTGCTGTACGCTGCGTGCCGACTTCAACGTCAGCAGAGGTTCGCGGATCGGCAGCACCACCGCGCCGGTCCCCAGCAGGATCTCTTCGGTGATGCCGGCCAGGTAGCCGAGATAGGTGAACACTTCGAACACCTGCGCGGCATCGCCGAATGCCGGGTCGTACACCGGCACGTCGCGCACCCACAGCGCACGGAAGCCGAGGCGGTCGGCCAGCCTGGCAAGGTCGGCGTGCTGCTGCAGGTCCGGTTCGCCCGGCAGGCGGCGCGCAATGCGTCGTGCCTGTTCGCCCAGCGGCGTCCAGTCGTTGTCCAGCGGCGCTTCAATGCCAATGCTGAAGCCGCCCGCCTGCAGTCGTGTCAACGCAGTAGCCATCAGCGCGTGCTCCTCAGTCCCAGGCAGGCGCCAGGCCCGGCGGGTCGACTTCGCGGCCGTTGCGTTCAAGTGCGGCGATCGCAGCCATGTCTTCGGCATCCAGCTGCAGCTCGCGGGCAAGCAGGTTGCTGGCCAGGTTTTCGCGCTTGGTCGAGGAAGGAATGACGGCGTAACCCAGCTGCAGCGCCCAGGCTAGTGCGACCTGGGCCACCGTGGCCTGGTGCTTGTCGGCGATGGCGGCCAGCACCGGGTCCTTCAGTACCTTGCCGTAGGCCAGGGTCATGTAGGAGGTCACCGCGATGCCCTGTTCCTGCAGGAAAGCGGTCAATGCCGGGTTCTGCAGATACGGGCTGAGTTCAATCTGGTTGGTGGCGATCTGGCCCTGGCCAACTACGGCGATGGCCTGGCGGGTCAGTTCGATGTTGAAGTTGGATACGCCGATCTGCCGGGTCAGGCCCAGCGTCTTTGCTTCGGCCAGTGCGGTCATGTACTCGCGCAGCGCGACCGTGCTGCCCGGTGCCGGCCAGTGGATCAGCAGCAGGTCGACATGGTCGGTGCGCAGCTTGGCCAGGCTCTCGCGCAGGCTCGGCAGCAGTCTGTCGGCGGCATGGTTGTCGACCCAGATCTTGGTGGTGATGAACAGTTCGTCGCGCGGTACACCGGATTCGGCGATGGCCTGGCCGACCTCGGCTTCATTGCCGTAGATCTGCGCGGTGTCGATGGCGCGATAGCCGAGCTCGAGGGCGTTGCGCACTGAATCGATGACGGTCTGGCCGGTAAGGCGGAACGTGCCGACGCCAAAGGAAGGAAGGCTCATGGGAACTCCAGCTGGGTAGGGAGCGGTGTGCTCCGATGGGGGCCAGTCTGGTCGCTTTACATTTGCAGATTAAGCCGTGTATACGGGAAATGCTTTTGCGTCGAGGTAAAGAATGAAAACGACCCTGGATGAGCTGAAGGCGTTTGTCGCCGTGGTCGACAGCGGCTCGATCACCGCCGCCGCCGAGGTGCTGGGACTGACCATCTCGGCCACCAGCCGCACCCTGGCGCGCTTGGAGGACAAGCTGCAGACCACGCTGCTGCGGCGGACCACGCGACGGCTGGAGCTGACCGAAGAGGGCGCGGCGTTCCTGGAATACGCGCGCACGATCCTGGCCACGGTGGACGAAGCCGAGGAACAGATGGCGGCGCGCCGGCAACAACCGGTAGGGCGGTTGCGGGTGGATGCGGCCACGCCGTTCATGCTGCACGTGATCGTGCCGCTGCTGGCCGGCTTCCGCGAGCGCTATCCGCAGGTGCAGTTGGAGCTGAACTCCAACGAGGGCATCACCGACCTGATCGAGAAACGCACCGACGTGGCGTTCCGCATCGGCGTGCTGCGCGATTCCACCCTGCATGCGCGGCCGATCGGCCACAGCCGCATCCGCGTGGTCGCCAGCCCGGAGTACCTGCGGCAGTACGGTACGCCCACCCGCATCGCGCAGCTGCGCGCGCACACGCTGCTGGGTTTCACCCATCCGGGTTCACTCAACGAGTGGCCGCTGCCCGACGCCGATGGCGGTCCATTGGTGATCCAGCCGGCCATTGCATCTTCCAGCGGAGAAACGCTGCGGCAGATGGCGGTGAACGGGCTGGGCATCGCCTGCCTGTCCGATTTCCTGACCCGCCAGGACCGGCGCGAAGGGCACCTGGTACAGCTGTTCGCCAAGCAGACCCAGGAGGTCCGCCAGCCGATCAACGCGGTGTACTACCGCAACACCGCGCTGGCCGCGCGCATCACCTGTTTCGTCGACCACGTGACGCAGACGCTGGGTCAACGCCCGTTCGACGAATAGCTTCCTGGCGGCCGGTGCCTTGCGCGGCCCAGATGCTGGGCGTGCAACCGGCCACGCGCTGGAAGGCCGCCGCGAACTTGCTGGGATTGGCGTAGCCGCAGGCCAGCGCGACCTCGGTGACGCGCTGCCCCTTGGACAGTGCGTACTGCGCCCAGTGCATCCGGCGCTGGGTCAGGTAGGCATACGGTGGCATGCCGGTAGCGGCGCGCAGGGCGCGGCTGAACGTGGTCGGTTCCATGCCGAGTACGTCTGCCAGCGCTGCGACATCCAGCGACTGGGAACGGTGTTCATCGATGAAGTCCTGCAGCTGGCGCAGTTGCCGCGATGACAGCGGTGCAGCCATCCGCGGCCGGGCGGGCGGTTGGCCGGCAAGCTGCGCCAACCGCCGCACCACGACTTCTGCGCCGTACTGCAGGAAGCCGGGCACGCTGGCGTCAGCCTGCGCGCTGGACCACAGCGCGTGCAGTACGGCAGCGATGACCGGGTCGCGATGCAGCCGCAGGGAAAGGGCATGGATGTCCGGGAAGCCGCCAGGCGCATCACGCCACTGCGCGGTATCGATGGCCATTCCCAGCAGCTCCACGGCTGGGCTGGCGTAGTGTCCACGATCGCCGGGCAGTACCACGTTGAACTGGCCCGGATGCCAAGGCGCCTGCAGTACCCCGGCAGTGGTGCGTTGATACAGGTTGCCGCCACCGGCCAGCGCCAGGCCCAGCCGCAGCTGGTGCGGATTCCCCATGGGGCCTTCGCTGGCCTGGAAGCCATGGCGCAGCAGAACGATCGCGCCGTCCTCGCTGGTCACGGTGCCATCACTGGGCAGGGTGGCTTCCCGGTGCAACTGGTCGGCGAGGGCGGGCATGGCAGGTCCAGGAATGGAGCAGCGCTGACTGCAATGGAGTGGCGGCGAGCGCGGAATGTTACAGGATAACAGTTTGCGCCAGCTGGCCCGCCAAGCGCGTTTCCGTTCCTCATGAGGTCTACCTTGAAATCCCCCGTTTCCTCCGTTGCCCTTGTCGCAGCGTCGTTGCTGGTTCCTGTTGTTCCTGCCCACGCGCAGTCCGCCGATGCCACCACCCTTGATGGGGTGGTGGTCACCGGCTCCAAGCGCGACACGCCCTACCTGAAGAGTGACCTGTCGGTGACCGTGCTTGATCGGCAGGCACTGAAGGAAGCCGGTGTCACCGAGTTCCGCGACCTGGACAAGCTGGCGCCCAACGTGAAGTTCAACGTGATGGGCCAGCTGAGCAACATGTTCATTTCCATCCGTGGCATCGAATCCAATCCCTTCCTGGTCAACCGCGCGTCGGTGTACATAGATGGCATTCCGTTCCGTGAGCTGAGCAACGCAGTACTCAACCAGGTTGAATCGGTTGAGGTGCTGCGGGGGCCGCAGGGAACCCTGTACGGCGCCAACAGCGAATCCGGGCTGGTGCTGGTGCGCACGCGCGGCCCGGCCGATACCCGCGAGGGTGAGGTGAACGTGCGCAACACCTGGTTCGGCAACGGCAACGGTACGGCCGTGGATGGTTTCCTGGCTGGCCCGCTGGGCAAGGACGGCACGCTGTCGGGCTCGGTGGCGTTCATGGGCTCCGATGAGGATGCCTACTTGAAGAACCTGACCCCGTACGGCGCGCGCGGCGAAGTGAAAGAGGGCTACCTGCAGGGCAAGCTGCGCTGGCGTCCCAGCGATTACGTGACCGTCAACGCCTTGGCCTATCACCTGCGCACGCGCGCACCGGGCATGTTCGAGTACGAGTACCTGCCGCTGGATACCGGCCTGTACAACCGCACCTATGGCGACCGCCTCAATGGTGGCCGCCATGCAGGTGACTTCACCTACATCAACGATGCGCCAAAGCGCACCGAAAAGGACGAGACCGTCGCAGGCCTGAGCTCGCAGTGGCAACTGCAGGCCGGCACCCTGGATGTGGCCGCCTCGTACCGCAGCGAGGAAGCCAGCTCGGCCGGCTACGACTTCGACATGACCGCCAGCTCCGCGCTGGCCGGGTACATACGTGACAAGAAGAATGCCTGGAATGCCGAGGCGCGCTTCAGCTCGCCCAGCGACCAGGCGTTGACCTGGATGGCCGGTGTATCGACGTACCGCATCGACAAGGATTCGATCCAGGGCACCTTCGTCGGCCCGGCGCTGCGGGGCCTGGACAGTTACAACCTGGCGCCGCGGCAGACCTCCAAGGGTAAGGACTACAGTGTTTTCGCGACCGCCAGCTACACGCTGCCAGCATTGCCGAAATTGACCGCCAGCCTCGGCATTCGCCACGAACAGGCCCGCCGTTCCACCGAGCAGCGTGCCGGATTCCTCGACCTGGGCGCGGGAGGCCTGGTGCGCTACCGCGATGCAGCCCTGGCGCATACGTTCTCGGCCACGTTGCCCCGCGCCTCGCTGCGCTATGACGCCAGCGATGATCTGTCGTTCTATGCGGCCTCGGCCAAGGGCTACATCCCCGGCGGTTTCAACCTGGCCGCCGCGCAGAGCGATGTGATCAACGACAAGGTGCTGCGCTACGAATCCGAGCGCATGTGGAGCCATGAGGTGGGTTTCAAGATGAACCTGGCTGGCGGTCGTGGCCATATCGGTGGTGCCCTGTTCCACATCAGCTCGGACAACTGGCAGGAAATCCAGGTGGCCACCGATGCCAACGGCCGGCCGATCTCGTCCGACTACGTGGGCTCGGATGCCTCGATACGGTCGCGCGGTGCAGAACTGGAAGGTGTGTTTGAAGTCGCGCCGGGGTTTACGGTGATGGCCAACGTCGGCTATGTCGATGCGACGTACACCAAGCTCTGGGTAAGCCCGCAGGAGAACCTCCACGGCAAGCGGGTCAAGCTGACGCCGCACTACACAGGCTACCTGGCAGCGCGGTATCAATTCGACTCCGGCATCTATGCCCGGGTGGAATCGCAGTTCACCGGCTCCAGCGCGCTGGACGAACGCAACCGCGCGTTCCAGCCGGCCGTGGCTGTGCTCGGCGTGCAACTGGGCTATGAGCGCGGGCCGTGGAGCACGCGCGTGTTCGTGCAGAACCTGACCGACAAGCGCCGCATCAATGGCCTGATCTTCGACAACCTGGCCTTCGGCCGCGACGGCAACTACTACGGGCCGGTGGACAGCCCGCGCATTGTCGGCGCCGAGGTCGGCTACCGGTTCTGAGCGGGCATCAGCCGGCGGGCCGCAGGGCCCGCCGGTTGCGCAGATGTGCGGCGGCCAGCATCAGCCCACCACAGGCGGTGGCAGCGCCGTGCCAGAGCAGCGATTCCTTCAACGGCAGGTACAGCGAGGCGGACAGCAACAGGATCGCGCCTGCCAGGGCCACGCACAGCGGCAGGGCGCGTCGATGGCGCCGCTGGCCGGCGGCGGTGCTGAGCAGGGCGATCGACGAGGCCAGCAGCGCGAACAGCCATTCCCAGCGCGACATCACCAGCAGTGCGGTCATCGCGCCATGGCCAGGGTGCTGGAACGAGCGCAGCGCCATCATCGCCGCCGGCGTGAAGGCCAGCAGCAGGGGCAGGGCCACGCAATGCGCGGCACAGGCCAGCGACAGCCATGCGCCTGCCAGATCGAAACGGGGATGCCAGCGTGCCGAAGCTGGCGGTTGGGTGCGGGCCCTTGCGGGCGAGATCGGGATGTGGTCCATAATGTTACATAGTAACAATACAGAGCCGCCCGATGAAACGTTCTGCCGCCCTTCTGCTGCTGCTTGCTGCCCATTCTGCGAACGCCCACGACGTGCGCCATCACGGTGCTCATGTCCATGGCCAGGCCGATGTCGATCTGGCCGTGGACCAGGGAACGCTGGAACTGGCACTGCGTGCGCCCGGCATCGGCATCCTCGATTTCGAGCGACCGCCGGCCGACAGCCGCGAACAGGCCGCATTGGCGCGGGCGCGATCGATCCTGCAGAGCGGCAGCTGGGTCACGTTGCCGACCGCTGCGCAGTGCCGGTTGGACCATGCCGAGGCGACGGCGGAGGGCTTTGCGCCAGTGGCTGTGGCAGCACAGCCAGGCCAGCACACGCACGCTGGATTCACCGCCGCACTGCGCTACCACTGCGCCAACCCGGCAGCACTGCGCGGGCTGGCATTGCCGCTGCCTACGCTGTTTCCGGGGCTGCACGAGGTGATCGTCAACACCGCAACATCGACCGGGCAAGGCCGCAGCGTGGTTACTGCTGGCAGCCTGCGGGTGCCGCTGGCGCCATGAACGACGATGCCATCATCGACCTGCAGGGCCTGCAGTTCGGCTACGCGGGCCGTGCGGTGCTGGACATCGCACAACTGCAGGTGCGCGCAGGCAGCAGCGTGCTGCTGCGCGGGACCAGCGGCTCGGGCAAGAGCACGCTGCTGGGCCTGCTGGCGGGCATTCTGCTGCCGGCCAGCGGCAGCATCCGGGTTGCCGGCCATCGGGTGAACACGCTCGGTGCCGCCGCGCGCGATCGTTTCCGTGCCGACCAGCTGGGCGTGATCTTCCAGCAGTTCAACCTGCTGCCGTTCCTGAGCGTGCGCAACAACATCGCCCTGGGCGTGCGCTTTTCGCCATTGCGCAACGCGCGCATTGAAGGTGGGCTGGACGCGGAAATCGCGCGTCTGCTGCGTGCGCTGCAGCTCGATCCGGCACTGATGCCGCGCGCGGCAGGCACGCTCAGCGTCGGCCAGCAGCAGCGCGTTGCCGCTGCCCGTGCCCTGATCGGTCGCCCGGCGGTACTGCTGGCCGACGAACCGACCTCGGCGCTGGATCCCGAAGCGGCCACGGCGTTCGTGCAGCTGATGTCCGCGCAGTGCCGCGCCGCTGGCACCACCGCGCTGGTGGTCAGCCACGATGACCGCCTGCAGCCGTTGTTCGACCAGGTGTTGTCGCTGGGTGATCTGAACCGGGCAGGGGGTGCACATGTTTGAGTTGGCCTGGGCCAGCCTGCGCAGCCGCGCCTTGAGCGTGAGCCTGACCGTGCTGGTCATCACCCTGAGCGTGGTCCTGCTGCTGGGCGTGGAGCGCATCCGCACGCAGGCCCACGAAGGCTTTGCCAGCACCGTCTCGGGTACGGACCTGATCGTGGGCGCACGCTCGGGGCCGGTGAACCTGCTGCTGTACTCGGTCTTCCACATCGGCGACCCGACCAACAACGTGTCCTGGCAGTCCTACCAGGAACTGTCCACGCTGCCGCAGGTGAAATGGGCGGTGCCGCTGTCGCTGGGCGATTCCTGGCGTGGCTATCGGGTGATCGGCACCACCGCCGGCTATTTCGAACATTACCGGCATGGCGCAGGGCATGCGCTGGCATTCGCGCAGGGCCAGCCGTTCGACGACCTGTATGACGCGGTGGTCGGCGCTGAAGTCGCGCAGGCCGCGCACATCGGCCTGGGCTCTGAGATCGTGCTGGCCCATGGCACTGGTGCGGTAACGCTGGCCACGCATGCCGACAAGCCGTTCCGCGTGGTCGGCATCCTGCAGCGTACCGGCACGCCGGTGGATTCGTCCGTGCTGGTGTCATTGCCGGCGATCGAAGCGATCCATGTCGATTGGCGCTCCGGCGTGCAGTTGCGCAGCCAGCATGTCAGCGCAGAACAGGCACGGCAGCTTGATCTGACCCCGACCAGCATCACCGCCTTCATGCTCGGGCTGAACTCGCGCATCGCCACCTTCGGCGTGCAGCGCAGCATCAACGAGTATCCAGACGAAGCACTGCAGGCGATCCTGCCCGGCGTGACGTTGCAACAGCTGTGGCAGTCGCTGGGCACTGCCGAGCGCGCGCTGCAGCTGATCAGTGCGATGGTGGTGCTGCTGGGCATGGTGTCACTGATGGCGCTGCTGGTATCGACGCTGCAGGAACGCCGCCGTGAGATGGCGGTGCTGCGCGCCACCGGTGCGCGTCCGGCCTATGTGGCCTGCCTGCTGGTCGTTGAGGCCGTGGCCACTGCAGCAATGGCCTGCGCGTTGGCGCTGGCGGTGCTGACCTGTGCCAGCGCGGCCGGGCGCAGCTGGGCGCTGGCCAATTTCGGTCTGTCGATCACCCACGTCTGGCCGGACGCGCGCGAACTGGCCTGGGTGGGCGGTGTGCTGCTGATCAGCGCGGTTGCCGGCCTGCTGCCTGCGCTGCTGGCCTACCGGCGCACCCTGGCCGATGGCCTGGCGCCTGCGTCGTGAGCGCGGGCGTGCGCTGGCTGCTGCTGGCTGCGGCAATGCTGCTGGTTGCCTGCACGCGGCCGACCGATACCGGTGTGCAGGCACTGCCGCCGTCGCCGGTACAGAGCAATGCTGGCACGCAAAGCGAGCAGGAACTGGACTGGCTGCAGATGCTGCCCAGCGATGAACTGGCAGCACTCGAGCGCGGTGAGGGGCCGGAGGTGCAGCACAACGGCAACCGGCGCATGGCCCAGTTCGGTACGTTCCGTACGGTGGACGCGGTACTGGATCGCGCAGTGCGGTTGCCGGGCTACGTGGTGCCTTTGGCCAACGCGGCAGATGGCCGACTGGTCGAATTCCTGTTCGTGCCGTACTACGGCGCGTGCATCCACGTGCCACCGCCGCCACCGAACCAGATCGTGCATGTGCTGCTGCCGCGGCCGATCGCCATGCCCGACATGTACTCGCCGTTCTTCCTGGCAGGCGTGCTGCGCGCCGAGCGGTTGGACGATGATCTTGCCGGCTCCGCCTACAGCATGGCCGACGCCGAACTGAGGCCTTATGAACCGTAGCGCGAAGCTGCTTGGCGGTGTGCTTGCCGCTGTACTGCTGGGCAGTTGTGGCCGGCCCGCCGTGGACGCCCCACCGCCACAGGCCAACAATGCTGCTGCGTCGCCGGTGGCGGCGTCTGCAGTGATCGACCGCTGGGACGCGCTGATGCCCGAAGAGGACAGCTTCCAGCGTCCACCGCCGCAGATCGGGTTGTCGCGTGGCAATGGCATGGACGGGGTGGGGGGCTTGATCGACGATACGGGTTCGGGCTCGCTGCCTGGGCAGGCCATCGATCACTCCAGCCCGCTACGCGCGCAGCAGTTCGGCTCGTCGGCGGTGGTCGATGGCGTGGATGGACGGGCGCTGGACCTGGATGGCTATGTGGTGCCGCTGGCGATGAACGACGCCGGGCAGGTGGACGAACTGCTGTTCGTGCCGTTCTATGGCGCGTGCATCCACGTGCCGCCGCCACCGCCGAACCAGATCATCCATGTCACCCTGGCCACCCCCATCACGATGGGCGCGCTGTGGGATCCCTACCGGCTGTCAGGGCGCCTGCAGGTGAAGCACTTCGAGGCGGATATCGCCAGCGCGTCCTATGACGCTGCCGCAGCGACGCTTTCCGCGATCAACCGATGACGAGCACCCGATGACGAGGCTCCGCGCACGCACCGTCGCGTTGCTGATGGTGGTGTTGCTGCTGGCAGGCACCGGGGTGGCGCTGCTGTGGAACGCAACGCACGCGCCCTCGCCACCGGCCGTTGCATTTCCCGCACCAGTGGCGGAAGCGCAGGCACGCATCGAACATCACCTGGCGGCCGACAAGGCCTTTCGTGATGACCTGCTGTTCCTGCTGGTGGCGACGCTGCGCGACCGCTGCGAACCCGCGCAGGCGGGAGTGCTGGCGCGCATGGCCAACCGTGCGTCGCTGCCGGTGCTGGCGGCGGTCAGCGCCGTGACCGCGCAGGATGCGAGCCTGGACCGACCCATCTACCAGTACATCCAACACCGCGCCGACGCCACGAGCTGCGGTCAGCCACTGCGCGTGCCGGCAGGCGAAGGCGGCACTATCGAGGTGGACATCGAACAGTACGCGCGCACCTTCCCGGACAGCTACTTCGATCCGCAGCGCAGCAGTGTGCCGCGTGACTTCGGCGCGCGTCCGCTGGCGGAACGCGCCGGCAACGCCTGCAACAGCGTGGTCTATTCGGTGCTGCCGCTGGGAGGGGGCGATTGGCGCTGCAGCACGCTGCGCAGCAACGCCCGCGCGCGGGTGCGTGCGCTGTGCGAAGAGGAGATGCAGCGCCAGCACGGCCATCTGCAGGGGGAGCTGGATGCCGCGGTGGGACGCGCCATGCAGGACCCGATCGTGCAGGCGGTCGCTGCCTTGCCTGCGGAGTGCAGGTAGGCCCCGGGTCATGAGGCAGGGAGCATTGCGCCTCCCGGCAGCTGAATGGGTCTCACTGGCCGCCTCATAACTATACAGGATGTCCTGTATAGTTATGGATGTACTCCTTCCCCATCCAGGTTCCCATGGCTCTCTCCCAGCCCTTGGACGGTGCTCCGTCCCTGTCGCGCGCCCGACGCTGGTCGCTGCTGTTCACCGTTGCCGCCGGCCTGCTGCTGGTCACGCTGGACAACTCGGTGCTGTATACCGCGCTGCCGACCCTGACCGAGGAGCTGTCGGCCAGTGCCGGGCAGGCGCTGTGGATCATCAACGCCTACCCGCTGGTGATGGCCGGCCTGCTGCTGGGGGCGGGCACCCTGGGCGACCGCATCGGCCACCGCCGGATGTTCCTGGTCGGGCTGGTGGTGTTCGGCATCGCCTCGTTGGCAGCGGCGTTCTCTGCAACCGCAGGGCAGCTGATCGCCGCGCGTGCCTTCCTCGCCGTGGGTGCGGCGGCGATGATGCCGGCCACGCTGGCCTTGATCGGGCTCAGCTTCCATGAAGAACGCGAGCGCAACATCGCCATCGCGATCTGGGGTTCGGTGGCCATCGTCGGTGCGGCGCTGGGGCCGATCATCGGTGGCTTGCTGCTGCAGCACTTCTGGTGGGGCTCGGTGTTCCTCATCAACGTGCCGGTGGTGGTGGTCGCTTTCATCGCGACCCTGCTGCTGGCGCCGGAAGGGCAGCGCGACAGCACCCGCCCATGGGACCTGCTGTCCTCGCTGCTGGCATTGGCCGCGCTGTCGGGCCTGGTACTGGCGATCAAGTCGCTGATCGCCACGCCGCCCTCGTACAGCGTGGGCGCGGTCTCGCTGCTGCTGGCGATCATCTCCGGCATCGCCTTCAGCCGCCGCCAGCAGCAGTTGCCGTATCCGCTGCTGGATTTCGCCATCTTCCGCAATCCGGCCTTCCTTGCCGGCACCCTGTCGGCGGTGTTCACCTTGTTTGCGATGGCAGGGCTGCAGCTGCTCACCACCCAGCGTTTCCAGCTGGTGGCCGGCCTCAGCCCGTTGCAGGCGGGCCTGCTGGTATCGGTGGCGGCGCTGGGCAGCCTGCCCAGCGCGTTGCTGGGCGGCAGCGTGCTGCATCGCGTCGGCCTGCGTCCGCTGATCTGCGGCGGCCTTGCGGCCGGCGCGGTAGGTGTGGGCGTGGTGGCGCTGGGCTTCCCACATGGGCTGGGCTGGGTGGTGGCCGGCATGGCGATCACCGGCTTCGGCATGGGTGCTGCCATCTCGGTGGCGTCCACCGCCATCCTCAACAACGTGCCGCCGCATCGTGCGGGCATGGCCTCGTCGGTGGAGGAAGTGTCCTACGAGTTCGGCGGCCTGCTGGCCGTCGCGCTGCTGGGCAGCCTGAGCGCTGCGATGTACGGCGCGTTCCTGCCGGAGTCTGCGGGTATTCCCGCCGCCGCGCGCGAGGGCTTCACCCAGGCATTGCACGTGGCGCGTGAGGCGGGGCAGGGCGAGTGGTTCGCGCTGGCCATCGCGGCCTACGATCGCGGTTACCAGATCGTGCTGCTGGTGATCAGTGCGGTGCTGGCGGCCGGCGCGGTGATCATCGCGCGCCTGCTGCGTGGACGCGCCGGTGGCCGCGACGGCGCCGCCGATCGCGTAAAATAACGGCATGAGAACCAGCAAGCGCGAGCGCATCCTCGACGCCGCCGTCAGCGTGATCAACCGCGACGGCGTGCGTGCGGCCACCTTTGAATCGGTGGCGGCCGAGGCGCAGTTGACCCGTGGCGGCCTGCTGTACCACTTTCCTTCGCGCGAAGCGTTGCTGCGCGGCATCGACGAGCATCTGGTGCAGAGCTGGGAAGCATCGATGGAGGCGCTGCTGGGCAAGTCGGCCGGCGAGGCCACTGCGCTGGAGCGCTACCAGACCTTCGTGCGCGTGTCGGCGCAGAGTGCCACCCGGGCCGAGCTGATGTTCATGCTGGACTCGGTGGACCCCGAATTCCCCAGCGAGCGGCCGTGGGCACCGGTGGTGCAGCGCTGGGCGCCTTCGCCACCGGCCGCCGGCAGCGATGATCCGGCGGCGCTGGATAATTTCGTGGCGCGGCTGGCCGCCGATGGCCTGTGGATCTACGAGGCCATGTACGAAGGCCAGCTGGACGAGAACGTGCGCGCGCAGGTGACCGAACGGATCGGCGGGCTGCTCTCTCCCGAGCGGTCCCGCAAGGCGTAGCAGCCAGTCCATCCGCTGAGGGCACCCGTCAGGCAGGCGGATGCCCGTGCAGGCCATCCCCCTGCAGCCGCTCCGGGTGGGTATACACGTTGAAGCCTTCTTCGCGGGCGAAGCCCACCAGGCACAGGCCGGCACTGCGGGCCAGGTCGATGGCCAGCGCAGTGGGGGCCGAGACGGCGGCCAGTACGCTGGCACCGGCGCGCGCTGCCTTGCTGACCATTTCGTAGCTGGCACGGCTGGATACCACCAGCAGGCCGCCATCGATGCTGTGTTCGTTGTGGTGCAGTGCACCGATCAGCTTGTCCAGCGCATTGTGGCGGCCGACGTCTTCGCGCACCCAGCCGATGCGGCCACTGGCATCGGCCCAGGCCGCGGCATGGGTCGAACCACTGGCTGCATTCATCGGCTGGCGTAGGGCCAGCCCAGCCAATGCCCGCTGCAGTGCAGCCGTCTGATACGTGCGGCGGTCCTTTACCTGAGGCAGCGGACGCAGCACGTCCTCCAGCTGGCGTGCACCGCACAACCCACAGCCGCCGCGACCAGGCAGCAGGCGCCCGTTGTCAGGATCCAGTGCGGCGCCGGGGGCGTCGGCGGACACGCTCATATTCAGCTCGATGCCCTCCAGTTGTGGTTGCAGCTGGATGGACAGCAACTGGTCAGGACGCTCGATCAACCCTTCGCTGAGCGAGAAGCCCAGCGCGAAATCCTCCAGGTCGCATGGCGTGGCCATCATCACCGCGAAGGCCGCGCCGTTGTAACGCATCGCCACCGGTACTTCTTCGGCGATCGTATCGACCCGTTGCTCCTGCCCCGTGCTGCGCCAGCGCTGCAGCGTGCGCAGGGCCGTGCCGGCGGGCGGGGGCGAAGGCAACGTCGATCCGGGCATGCGGCACATCCTGGGCAAAGCAGAAGGGCAGGCTACGCCCGGAGGATAGCGCAGCCATCCAGTGAAGACGCGGCGGTAACCGTTGCCATGGCAGCCTGCTGTACCCGGGCCGGGCCATGGCGCTGGGGTTGCCGGTGTGCTTGACTGGCCACGGCAGCCGGGCGCGAGCCCGGCTCTGCTGGCAGGCACTCCACCAACGCAGGTTCCCGACCATGTCCGAACAGAAGCCGCCGCGTTACAAGCCTTACAACCAACCGGCAGGCGGCTGGGGGGCCGCCGGTGCGACCGCCAAGGTGCTGCTGCAGCAGAGCGTGATCGGCAAAGGATCCAAGGCACTGCTGGCGATGAACCAGCCGGGCGGATTCAAGTGCCCCAGCTGCGCGTTCCCCGATGCCGACCACCGCAAGAAGCTGGAATTCTGCGAGAACGGTGCCAAGGCCCTGGCCTGGGAAGCGACCCAGCACCGGGTGACCCGTGAGCTGTTCGCCCAGCACACCGTCACCGAGCTGATGGCGCAGACCGATTACTGGTTGGAGCAGCAGGGCCGGCTGACCGAGCCGATGCGCTACGACGCCGCCACCGATCACTACGTGCCCTGCGAATGGGACGAGGCGTTTGCACTCATCGGTCGTCATCTGCAGGCGCTGGACAACCCCGACCAGGCCGAGTTCTACACCTCCGGCCGCACGCCCAACGAGGCGGCGTTCCTGTATTCGATCTTCGTGCGCGAGTTCGGTACCAACAACTTCCCGGACTGCTCGAACATGTGCCACGAGCCGACCAGCCGTGGCCTGCCACCAGCGATAGGCGTGGGCAAGGGCACCATCGTGCTGGACGACTTCGAACACGCCGAGGCGATCTTCGTGATGGGCCAGAACACCGGCACCAACTCGCCGCGGATGATGAGCAACCTGGTGGAAGCGCGCAAGCGCGGTGTGCCGATCGTGGCGGTCAACCCGATGCCGGAGCGTGCCCTGATCCGCTTCACCGAACCACAGGACGTGGTGCAGATGGCCACGTTCGGTTCCACCGAGATCACCAGCGAGTTCGTGCACGTCCGCATCGGCGGCGACCTTGCGCTGATCAAGGGCATGATGAAGGTGATGTTCGAGCGCGAAGCCCAGGGTGAGTCAGTGCTGGATCATGCGTTCCTGGCCGAACACACCGTTGGCCTGGAGGCGCTGCGCGAGGACGTGCTGGCGCAGGACTGGGATGAGATCGTGCGGGTGTCGGGCATCGCACAGGAACAGATCCGGCGCTGCGCGGAGATCTACATCCGTTCGCAGGCGACGGTCATCTGCTATGGCATGGGCCTGACCCAGCACCAGCAGGGGTCGCGGCTGCTGCAGCAGGTGGCCAACCTGTTGTTGCTGCGCGGTAATTTCGGCAAGCCGGGCGCGGGTATCGGTCCGATCCGTGGCCATTCCAACGTGCAGGGCGACCGCACCGTCGGCATCGACGAGAAGCCCACGGCGCGCTACCTGGATCGCGTGCAGCAGGTGTTTGGTTTCGATCCGCCGCGCGAGCACGGCCACCATGTGGTCGAGTCGATCGCGGCGATGCTCGATGGCAGTGCCAAGGTGTTCATCGGCATGGGCGGCAACTTCATCCATGCCGTGCCCGATACCGAGCGCGCCTACCAGGCCATGCGCAGACTGGAACTGACCGTGGGCATCGCCACCAAGCTCAACCGGGGGCATCTTGTGCACGGTCGCGACGCGCTGATGCTGCCGGTGGTGGCGCGCTCGGAGTGGATACGCACGCCGAAGGGCGAGCAGTTCGTCACCATCGAAGATGCGATGTCCAACGTGACGGCGTCGCGCGGCGTGCTGGAGCCGGCCAGCGACCAGGTGCTGCCGGAGGTGGAGATCGTCTGCCGGATGGCGATGGCAACGTTGCCGGGCAGCAAGGTGGACTGGGCCGCGTACATGCACGATTACGGCCCGATCCGCGACCTGATCGCCGCCGTCTACCCGGACATCTATGCCGGCTTCAACGAGCGCATCCAGGCACTGCACGGTTTCCACCTGGATATTCCGCCGCGCAGGCGCGTGTGGCCGACGCCGAACGGCAAGGCCAACATCCTCGTCATGCCGGGCCTGGAAGTGAACACGGTAGTCGATGACCCGGAGATGCTGCGGCTGGCCACGGTGCGTTCGCACGACCAGTACAACACCACCATCTACAGCTACAACGACCGCTACCGGGGCGTGTACAACGACCGCATGGTGGTGTTCATGAACATCGAGGACCGTCTGGCGCGCGGGCTCGACAAGGAAGCCCTGGTGAGCCTGGAAACGATCAGCGACGACGGCGTGACGCGGCGAATCGAAGGCCTGACCGTGCTTGACTACCCGATGCCGCGCGGGGCGCTGGCGGGCTACTATCCGGAGCTGAACCCCCTGCTGCCGCTGGACTACTACGATCGGATCAGCGGTACGCCAGCAGCGAAATCCATTCCGGTACGGATGCGCGCGCAGGTCGACGTGCCCGCATGAGGCCCCGTTCCTACAATTGCTCGTTGTCGCTCAGTACGATGCTGCCATCCAGCAGCACCGGCACCATCTGGGTCCAGCCCTTGGCGTTGTAGTCGAGGCTGACCAGGTATACCCAGCCGCGCGCTGCGTCCGCGCTCTGCGGCGCAGCGCCGGCGGTGAACCGCTGCAGGCTTACCTCGGAGACCACGAAGTCATCGCCGGGATAACGCCGGCGCGCGTGGGCTAGTGCTGCCGCCGCAGCTTGATGCACCGACAGCGGCGGCTCGGTGCGCGCCGGGTCGAACACGGGAAGCGTTCGCAACCGCGTCCCGCTTACCTGCCAGCGCTCATGGGTGTGGTCACCATCGCCGCTGGACAGCACGGTCCATTGGCGTTCGCCTGCCATGACCGGAAGGCTCAGCAACGCGGACAGCAGGAGGGCAGCAGAGGCGAAGCGGGCAGGCATGGAAAGGTTCCAATGAACGTCATGCATGATGACAGCAGGCAGCGGCGACGGGCGCATCGTGCGTCGGCTATCATCAGCCCGTGGATATATCCGGCCTGCTGCTGCGACTGATGCTGCTCCTGACCCTGGTGCTGAATGCACCGGCGCTGGCGCTTGCCTCGGGCGGCATCAACGGTCAGTCCGGCGGCGGTCATTGCGATGGCCCCCACGAGATCGCCGACGCTGCGATCTCTGTCACGCCCGCCTGCTGCGATGAAAGGAACGCAGCCGCGTGCAGCAGCGAGGATTGCGAGTGCGTGCCGACGAGTGTGGCCATGCTGCCGACATCGGCAAGCCTCGCTGCATGGCCGCTGCGTGCAGTGCCCGGCGACGCGCTGCCGCCGGCTCATCCCGCGCCTGCGTTGCCTCACCTGATTCGTCCGCAGATCGCCTGATCGCGCGCAGGTTGCGTACCTGCCGTCCTGCAGTACCCCTCATCTACTTGACCCACGCGCATCCGTCGCGTGGATGGCAGGCGCCCGCGCCTGCGATTGCAAAGGAAAACCTGATCCATGAACCGCATTCTTTCCCTGAGCCTGTTACTCACCCCCGTTCTGCTGGCCACCGCCTGCGCGCGTGCCTCCGAAGAGGCCGTGTCCTCGCCCGCAACCGCAACCGCCTCGGCGGTCGAGGCGACGGCCGGAGCGACGATCGACCGGGAGCTTCCCCTGGCCATCGTGCACAAGACGGCCAGTTGCGGTTGCTGTGGCGTGTGGGCCGACCACCTGAAGGCTGCCGGCTTCGCGGTTCAGATACGCGATACCGATGACATGCATCCGGTCAAGCAACGGCTCGGCGTACCGGCCGGCAAGGCGTCCTGCCATACCGCCGAGATCGGTGGCTATGTGGTGGAAGGCCATATTCCGGCCAGCGACATCAAGCGCCTGCTGAAGGAAAGGCCGACGGCACGTGGCCTGGTGCTGCCGGGAATGCCGGCTGGATCACCGGGCATGGAAATGCCTGATGGCCATGTGCAGCCGTATACCGTGGAGCTGGTGCTGGCCGATGGCAGCACTCAGCCCTTCGCACAGCACGGGCAGGGTGGCTGACAAGGTGTGGCGGGCGCGGCGGCGGATCGCCGCCGCGCCTGGTCAACGCTGCTTTTCGCGTTGCTTCTTCAACTGCGCGTCGAAATTGCGTTCGGCCGAGTCGGCGTAGTCCTGGCAGGTCATTGCCTTGGCTCCTGCCGATGTGCCCGCTGCGTAGTTCCAGCCGCTGGCGCCGGGATGCGGAGTCAGCAGGACGTCGCAGGGCAGGGCGCGCACCGTGGCGAAGCTGCGGCGATAGTCCTCGATCAGGTGCGGGTAGCGCGGGTTGGCCTGCAGCTGATAGCCCGGCGCACTCAGGCTGTCGGCATAGACCATGCGCACCGGTTTGCCACCCCGGGTGTCGGTCCAGGTCCAGGCGGTGCTGCCCGGGGTATGGCCGGGCACGAAGTGCGCGGTGAAGTCGACGCCACCGAGCGAGACCACCTCGCCATCCATGATGATCCTGTCCGCCGTTGCCGGCGGATAGGTGATGTCGTCGCCGAAGTGCAGGTCGTTGCTGCCGCCACGTGCCAGCAGTACCGCAGATTCGGCATTTGCGACGATCTGCGCAGCCGTACTGCGCTTGAGCGCAGCAACCGGGCCGGCGTGATCGGCGTGGGCATGACTGAGCAGGATCAGGCGCAGATCCTGCGGCGCAACGCCGCGCGCTTTCATGTTGCGCAGCAGGTGGTCGGCCATCTGCGGCATGCCGCCATCGAGCAGCACCGCGCCCTGCGGCGTCTGCACCAGCAGTGCGGTCAGGTCTTCGGTGCCGATCTGCCAGGTGTGATCGGCAATCTGCAGCGGCGCCATCGGCTGCAGCCAGGAGGCATCAACGGTGTAGGCACGCAGTTGCGGCAGCGTCGGTTCGGCGGCAGAGGCCGCAGCGGGAAGCAGGGCAGCGAGCGTGATGGCGAGGGTCTGCAAGCGCATGGGAGGGCACCAATGAAGGAGGCCCAGAAACTAGCATGGGCCTCCTTCGTCGCGTCACGCATAGAATTCATGGCACCCATAAGGCGCCATGTCTCAGTAGCGGTACTGCCACCCCAGCGTAAGCACTCGCCCACGCCCGGCGAAATAGCTCGGGTTGGATGGCGTGGTCTGCGAGTAGTAGGTGATGTACTGCTTGTTGGCGAGGTTCTGCACGCCCAGGGTGAAACTGCTCTTGCCCAACGCATAGCGGGCGACCAGGTCGACAGTGGTGTAGCCCTTGAAGCTGGCCACCGGCACGCCGCGCAGGTCGAAGTCGCGATCGAAGGCATGGCTGGCTTGCAGACGGGTGCTGAGTTGCGAGGTCCAGCCCTGTTCCCAGAACGCGGTCAGACGGTTCGGGGCGATGTTGACGCCTGCCAGGTCGCTTTCCAGACGACCATCCAGGTCGGCGTCGTAGCGGCCGTTGGCGCGGGCATAGCCCATGCCGAGGTGGCTGTCACCCAGGCGCAGGCGCAGGTTGGTCTCGAAGCCTTCCACCCGCGTGGCCTGGCGCTGCACGTTGTAGGCATCGATGCCGGCGTCATAGACCAGTACCGAACCCAGCTTGGATTCGGAGGTGTAGTACGCGATATCGCCGCTGAAGCGGCCGTCGTCATACTCCAGCCCGATCTCGCGGTTGTCCGACACCACCGGCGACAGGTCCACCAGGTTGTCCACGCGCTGGCCATCGTGATTGATCGCGCGCAGCACGCGGCCAACATCGGCAACGGTGTAGCCTTCCGAATACGACGCGTAGGCATTGAGACGGTCATTGATGTACCAGACCGCGCCGAAGTTCGGCAGCGTCTCGCTCATCGTCGGTTTGCCGCCGGCCACCTTGCGTGCGCCGTAGCGGGGCAGGGTGGTGTAGTCGCCCACCTCCAGCTCGCCCTTTTCGTAACGCAGGCCTGCGGACAGCATGACGTGGTCGGTGGGCCACCACTGCAGCTGCAACAGCGGCGACAGGCTCTGGTAGGTGGTCAGCGGCACCCAGTTCAGGCCGCTGGCCAGCAGCACCTGATGGGTGCGGTCGCGCAGGCCATCCAGGCCCAGGGTCACGTCCAGCGAGGTGTCGCCGATGCGACGCCAGCTCTGGGTCAGCTTGAAGCCGCGTTTTTCTGATTCATTCTGGGTCTGGTCCCAGGCGGCGTTGGCACCCGTGTTGCCCCATGGGTCCCACTGGCTGGCGCCGTAACGCCCTTCGAAATCGACCGCGAAGGCCTGCGCGAGGAACTGGCCGCCGAACAGATCGGCATTGCCGTAGTCCAGGGTCAGCGAGCGTGAGCGGTTCATCGGCGGATCGAGCGGCGTATCGCCGGGCACCGACGTGGCCGGGCGACCGGTGCGGAAGTTGCCATCCACAGGCAGGTAATTGTCCAGGCCACGCAGTTCGTAGCGATTGGCCATCAACTGCACGCGCTGGCCTTCGGCGATGTTCCAGCCAAGCTTGGCGAAGATGTTGGTCGAGGTCGAATCCATCAGTTCGCCCTGCGCGTTGGTGCCGATCGCACGGCCGTCGCCGTCGTAGTACAGGCCCTGCCGTTCATGGGCCAGGCCGGCCACGAGGTCGAACTGTTCGCCGCGGATGCCCACCAGTGCCGAAGCGCGCTGGCCGTCATCATCGCGCCGGCGCGGCGAGGCGGCGGTGAGCGAAAGGCTGCTGTCCAGCAGGAAAGCACCCGGTTCGCTCGGCGCACTGCGGGTGATGATGTTGACGATGCCGCCGGTGCCGCCGATGCCCTGCAGCGCGTTGGCACCGTGGATCACTTCGATGCGTTCGATCATCGCCGGATCGATGGTATGCGAATCACGCGAGCCGTCGCGCAACGGGGTTGACTGCGGCACGCCGTCGACCATGTACAGGATGCCGCGCCCGCGCATGCTTTCGCCATAGTTGGACATCTTCTCGCGTGCCGGAGCGAAGGCCGGGATCTGCGAGGACAGCACGCGTGACACATCCGAGCCCAATGCCAGCTGCTGCTGGACGTCCTCACGGGTGAGCACGGTGATGGTGTTTGGCATGGCGGTCTCGCCCTGCGGCATGCGCGCGGTGGACGCCGACACAGTCACTCTGCCAAGCGAGGTTGCGGCTGCCGGCGCTGGCGCAGTGCGCGGGCGGTCCGTGTTTGCCGCCGCAGCTGCCGTAGCGAGCGCGCTGCGGATCACGAACACGCCCGGCGAGCGTTCCTCGACGCTCAGTCCCTGGCCGGCAATCAGCCGTTGCAGTGCTTCGCGCGGGGCATAGCGGCCGTCCGGCGCTGGCGCCTGGCGGCCGGCAACGCTGTCTGCAGCGAACAGCAGCTGGATGCCGCTCTGCCTGGCCACCGCATTGAGTGACTGTTGCAGCGGGGCGGCCGGAAGATGGACGTCCACCGCCGTGGGGGTGGACTGCGCCGCCGCCGGAAGGGCGGCGCACAGGCTGACGGCCAGCAGGGCAGGCGTCAGGCGGCGCAGGGCGGCGGGCAGGGCAATGCGGGTCATGCGGGGTCCTTCAGAGGGGTTCATGCAGCAGCCGTATGAGCAGGGCCATAACCCACCCTCGGTGCCGAATTCAGTGGCGTGCGGAGATGTGCACGCTGCCGTCGCCGCGGACGTGGACGGCGACGGGCAGGATCTCCGGCAGCAGCGCCAGCGCGGTGGCGGCATGGTCGCCATCGAACACGCCCGATACCTGCAGCGTGGCCAGTCCGGGTTCGTCCAGTACGATTGCGCCGTGGTGATAGCGCTGCAGGCTGCGTACCACCTCGCCCAGCGGGGCCTGCGCGAACTGCAGTCGGCCCTGCGTCCATTCCCCGCTGCCAGTGGCGATCGGCTGCGGCAGCTGGACCCGCCCTGTCCCTGCCAACAGCTGCTGGCCAGGCTGCAGGTGCTGCTCGCCGTCACGGCCAGCAACGCGCACGCCGACCTTGCCTCGCCACAGGCGGACTTCACTGCGGTCACCGCGTCGCTCCACGTCGAACACCGTGCCGTAGTTGCGCACCTGCACGGGCCCGGCATCGACCTGGAACCGGCGCCAGCGCGAGGGCGCCACGTCGAAGCGGGCGCGTCCGGAGACCAGCACCGCGCGGCGCGAACGCAGATGGCTGCGCACCTGCAGATGGCTGCCCGCATCCAGCTGGATACGGCTGCCATCGGCCAGCAGCACGTTGCGACGTTGGCCGATGGCCGTCCGGTAATCGTGCTGTTGCCAGCCGGGATCGACAGCGTAAAGCCCGCCCAGTCCAGCCACCAGCAGCAGGCAGAGCGCAGCCCCGCCGATCTGCCGGCTGCGGTGGGGGCGATACAGTTGCGCCGGATCGGGTACCGGGAACAGTGCCTTGAGGGTGTCCCGATGTTGCTCCAGCAGACGATCAGGCGAAGGCGTGCCGGCCTTGTCCGGGAGTGGAGGGCGCGGGCGAGGGGGCGCTGTCACGTCAGCGCCCTCACCGGCAGCGCCTGCCGGCAATCGACCATCGCCAACCGCAGATGCCGCTCGACCGCCTTCAGGCCGATGCCCATGCGGCGGGCAACCGCAGCCTGCGGAACGTCATGGATCTTGTGCAGGATGAACACCTGGCGGCGTCGACAGGGCATCGCACGGATGACGTCGACAAGCCGTGCCAGTTCCTGCGCGGCAACGGCCTGTCTGGCCGGGCCGGCACCTTCGCAGGCGGCATCGGGCAGTTCGGCACGCGGTTCCACCCACTGGCGACGCAGGTCTTCAGCACGGCAACGATCAACCGCAGCGTCATGCGCCATCCGTCGCAGCAGCGCCATCGGCTGGCGCACGCCGGCCGGTTCGGGGCGCTCCAGCAGGCGTACGCAGACGTCGTGCACCACCTCGCGGGCCAGCCCGGGTGAGGCGAAGCGACGGCGCAGGTAATCCACCAGATCCTCGTAGTGGCGCACCAGCGAGGACACCAACGGCAGCACAGGTGGCGGGGGGTGCGGTGGCGTGGACATCCGGGAAAGCGGCGCAGGCAGGAAGGGGTGCCAGGCAGGGCCAGCCCTGCGCGGTGCCACGATAGTAATGGGAACTGTTCGCATTTGCTATCGGATGAGCGACGACGGGATTGTTCGCGGTACCCGGAAAGTGAATCCACGATCACCCTCTGCAGCGCACACTCGGCCGCAGATAGGCTGCATGGCAGCCATCGGGGAGAGTGACCATGCACGTGCTTCTGGTGATCGTCGGCGGGTTCCTGCTGCTGGCCGTCTTCGCGCTGTTCGGCAGGCTCTGGAGCACAAGCAGCCCTCAGCTGCCAACGGCGCTGCTGGCCTTCATCGGCACCTGGCTGCTGGTATCGGTGGCCAACATGTGGGTGGGGGTCAGCCGGGCAGGCTATACGGTGCGCGAGGAGTTGCCGATCCTGCTGCTGGTGTTTGCCGTGCCGGCGCTGGTGGCCGGTGTCATCTTCTGGCGGCTGGGCCGCTGAACCGAGGATCCGTGATGCCGGCAACGCTCCGTCTTCCTGCCCTGCGTCGTCGCGACGGCCATCATGCACGGGTGACCTACGAAGAACTGTTCTTCGACCTGGTCTATGTGTTCGCGGTCACCCAGCTCAGCCACCACCTGCTGCACCACCTGGGCCTGCTGGGCGTGCTGCAGACGCTGGTGTTGTGGTTTGCGGTCTGGCTTGGCTGGCAGTACGCGTGCTGGGTCAGCAACTGGTTCGACCCGGAGGCGCCGCGTATCCGTGGCCTGTTGTTCGTCACGATGCTGCTGGCGTTGCTGATGTCTTCGTCCATCCCGGAAGCCTTTGCCGGTCGCGCCTGGATGTTCGCCGGTGCCTACGCCACGATGCAGGTAGGGCGGACGCTGTTTGTGCTGCTGGAAGTAGGGCGCTCGCACCCGCTGGCCGCCAACTTCAGGCGCATGCTGGCCTGGGTCAGCGTTTCGGCCTGCTTCTGGCTGGCCGGTGCATCGGTTGAGGGCAATGCGCGGCTGGCATTGTGGGCGGTGGCTGTCGCCTGCGAGTACATCTCGCCGATGTTCGGCTTCGCGTTTCCGGGCCTTGGCCGTTCGCGTACCCGCGAGTGGACCATCGAAGGTGGGCACCTGGCCGAGCGCTGCCAGTTGTTCGTGATCGTCGCATTGGGTGAGACGTTGCTGGCAACCGGCGGCGTGCTGAGCGAGGTGGGGCACTGGAGTGGCGCGGTGGTGTCGGCAGTGCTGGCGACCTTTGCCGGTACGATCGCGATGTGGTGGCTGTACTTCGGCATCTCCAGCCGCGACGCCACCGACACCATCACCCGTTCCGACGACCCGGGCCGCATCGGCGCCTACTTCCACTACGTGCACGCGCTGCTGATCGCCGGCATCATCGCCACCGCCGTCGGCAACGACCTGGTGATGGACGAACCGGAGGCGAGGGTGACCCTGACGTATGCCGCGATGCTGGCAGCAGGGCCGCTCATCTACCTGCTGGGCAGCGCACTGTACAAGCGGGCTGTCTACGGCCGCGTGCCGCGCTCGCACCTGGTGGGGGCAGGGGTTCTGGTCGTGCTCGGCTTCGTGCTGCCATGGATGCACCTGCTGGCGGCAGGGTGGCTGACCAGCATCGTGCTGCTGGCGGTGGGGCTGGCCGATTCACGGTTGAAACGGAACATCGCAGCGGCGCGTACGTAACGGCCCCAGCTCAGCGAAGGGCAGCGGCCATCGTCGCAGGCTTGCCCACGGTGTTGAGGTTGCGTGCCGTGACGTGTGTGATGCAGGGTACGCGCAGGCGTGAATCGGCCATGCCATCGCCGCAATGGATGGAACAGCTCGCTGGTGTCGCCGACATTGACCGCGCGCAGCAGGGCCACGCAGGCGGTCATGGCGCAGCGGCCTGCAGCCGGTCGTACATGCGTACCAGATCGACCAGCGTGCGTGCTTCCATCTTGCGCATGACCTGCGCGCGACGCACCTTCACGGTGATCTCGCTGACCCCCAGGTCGGCGGCGATCTGCTTGTTCAGGCGGCCGCGCACCACGCCGGCAACCACCTCGCGCTCGCCGGCGTTCAAGGTGCCCCAGCGCAGCTGCAATGCCCCCAGCGCATCACCGTCGCGGCGCCGCTGGCGATCGATCCCGATGCCCCTGTGGATCGCGTCCAGCAGTTCCTGGTCGCGGAATGGCTTGGTCAGGAATTCGATCGCGCCGTCCTTGATCGCATTGACGCCCATGGCGATGTCGCCGTGGCCGGTGATGAACACCACCGGCAGATGCAGATCGTGGCTGGCCATGCTGCGATGGAAATCCAGTCCGCTCTGCCCGGGCATGCGCACGTCCAGCACCAGGCATGACGGAGCGTCGTCCCGCGGGTGGGCAAGGAATTCCCGGGTGGAGGCGAAGGCCCGCACCTGCAGGCCCATCGAGGCCAGCAGGTCCTCCAGCGCGGCGCGTACCGAGGCGTCGTCGTCGATCACGTAGACGATCGGTGACGGTTCCATAGGTGCTGTGGTGGGTTTACGCATGCGCAGCCTCCGTGGCCGTGGGCAGCTCGAAGATGAAGCAGGCGCCGCCACCGGCCGGTCGTTCGGCGCGGATATGGCCGCCGTTGGCTTCGATCATCGAGCGGCTCAGGCTGAGGCCCAAGCCGAGGCCGTTGGCCTTGGTGGTCCAGAATGCATCGAACACGCGGTCAGTCTGCTCCGAGGGCAGGCCGACACCACGATCGCGCACGCTCAGGCTGACGTGGCCGCGGCCATCGTACGCCGTCAGCAGGGACAGCCTGCGCTCGCTTACGGACGTGTCCGACATCGCATCGACGGCGTTGAGGATGAGGTTGCCGATCACCTGCTGCACCTGCACGCGATCGGCGTGGGCGGGTGGCAGGTCGCTGCCCAGCACCAGCGCCACGGTCACACCATGCTGTTCCAGTTCGCTGCGCGAGAGTGCCAGCATTTCCTCCACGGCCACGTTGAGGTCGAAGGCCTGGCGCTCTGGCGCGGCGCCTTGGGTCAGGCCACGGATGCGGGCAATCACGTTACTGGCGCGATGGGCGTCGGCGACGATGCGGGCGATGGTCTGGCGTGCCTTGTCCAGGTTCGGCGGCTCCTGGGCCAACCAGCGCTGGCTGGCTTCGGCGCTGCTGGCGATGGCCGCCAACGGCTGGTTCACTTCATGTGCGATGGAGGTGGTCAGCTCGCCGACGGTGGAGGCGCGGGCCACCCGCAGCAGTCGCGCCTGTGCATCCTGCACCGCGGCCTTGGCCGCTTCCATCTTCAATGCCAGGTAGGTGGTGATGCCGATCACCAGCATGCCGATCGCTGAATTGACCAGGCCGATGCGGTAGGTGCCGAAGCGGGTCAGGAAGAAGCTGAGGCCGGTCAATGCGATGCAGACTGCCGCAAGGGCGATGAGGCCGCGTGCGGGCAGCCGCCGTGACGCTGCCAGGATCACCGCCGCGTAGAAGCAGGCGGCAGCAACGGCGTAGTCGGTAACCGTATCAACCAGGAAGATGGCCGCCATCACGATGATCAGGGCCAGCACGACCAGTGGGCGGCGGGGCGACAGCGATGGCATCGGGATAGCTCCCTGGCGTGGGTGGAAAGGATAGCAAAGCCGCCTTCGGTGGATGCCGGGCAAGGTCGGCAGGCGCTGCCCGCGGTCATGGCGCCTGACGGACTGTGCCGACCAAGGCGGTGCACGGTAGCGCCGGGCCATGCCCGGCGGAATGCATCCATCAGCGGCCGGCACTACTCCTCCAGGCTGGCGTTCCAGAATCCCTGCAGCACGCCCGGCGTGGCGGCCAGCGTTGCCAGCACCGCATCCAGTTCAGCGCCATCGACCGTGGTGGCGTACAGCACCGCTTCGATCTCGACATCGCGCTCGCCGAACGGCCGCTGGTCGACCGCGCGTACCGGGTACTGCGCCTGCTCCAGCAACAGCAGCAGCCGGTCCAGCACTTCGGCCTGCTGCTCACGCTGGCAGACCACGTTGATGGCATAGGTGGCCTCGCTGAACGCTTCCGGCAGCGGCTGCCGCTGGATGCGGTTCACCACCGGCCGCAGCAGGGTGTTGGCAGCCAGCACGAACACCGCAGCCAGTACCGCTTCAGGCAGCAGCTTGATGCCGGCGCAGGCGCCGACCGCCGCCGAGCCCCACAGCGTGGCGGCGGTGTTCAGGCCCGACACCTGGGCGCCATCCTTCATGATCGCGCCGGCACCGAGGAAGCCGACGCCGGAGATCACGTAGGCCACCACATGCAGTGGCGACGGCGGCCCGCCGTACAGGTCGTGGAAGCGCACGGCCAGGTCGACGAACACCGCTGCACCCACCGCTACCAGCGTATTGGTGCGCAGGCCGGCAGTGCGCTGGCGGAACTGCCGCTCCAGGCCGATCAGCGCACCCAACACGAAGGCGACGGACAGGCTGATCAGCGAGCTGAGGGTGGCGCCCGCGTTGAACGCGGGCAGGTGGGGGTTGAAGTCCATGATGCGTCTCCCTGCGCCGGCGCGCTTACTGCCAGCCGTAGCGGCGGATGTAGAGCTTCTTCAGCGCGGTGGTCAGCACCGCATAGCCGAACAGGATCGCCACCAGGAACGGCCAGTAACCGGCCGGCAATGCCTGCAGCTTGAAGTAGCCAGCCAACGGGCTCATCGGCAGGATCACGCCGATGGCCATGATCGCCCCGGTCATCAGCAGCAGCGGCGGTGCGGCGATGCTCTGCAGGAACGGTACCTTGGGCGTGCGGATCATGTGCACGATCAGCGTCTGGGTCAGCAGCCCGACCACGAACCAGCCCGACTGGAACAGGCCCTGGTCGGCCGGCGTACGTGCATCGAACACGTACCACATCAGGGCGAAGCAGCTGAGGTCGAAGATCGAGCTGATCGGACCGAAGAACACCATGAAGCGGCCGATGTCCGCCGGGTTCCACTTCAGCGGCCTGCGCACCAGCTCCTCATCCACGTTGTCGAAGGGAATGGCGATCTGCGAGATGTCATACAGCAGGTTCTGCACCAGCAGTTGCAGCGGCAACATCGGCAGGAAGGGCAGGAACGCCGAGGCCACCAGCACCGAGAACACGTTGCCGAAATTGGAGCTGGCGGTCATGCGGATGTACTTGAGCATGTTGCTGAAGGTGCGCCGCCCCTGAATCACCCCTTCCTCCAGCACCATCAGGTTCTTTTCCAGCAGGATGATGTCGGCGGCCTCCTTGGCGATGTCCACCGCGCTGTCCACGCTGATGCCGATATCGGCGGCACGCAGTGCGGGAGCATCGTTGATGCCATCGCCGAGAAAGCCGACCACCTTGCCCTGCGCGCGCAGCTCGCGCACCAGCCGTTCCTTGTGCAGGGGCGTGAGGCGGGCGAACACGCGGTGCTCCTGCAGTGCACGCGCCACGGCAGCGTCGTCCATGCGCTCGATCTGCGGGCCGGTCACGATCGTGTCGGCGTCCAGGCCGACCTGGGCGCAGATCCGCGCGGTGACCAGTTCGTTGTCGCCGGTGAACACCTTCACTTCCACACCATGCGCGGCCAGCGCCTGCAGTGCGTGAGCAGCGGATTCCTTCGGCGGATCGAGGAAGGCCACATAGCCCACCAGGGTCAGATCCCGCTCGTCGGCCTGCGAGTACACAGTCTGGGTGGCGGCGGTCTCCTTCATCGCCACCGCCACCACCCGCAGGCCCTGTTCGTTCAGTTCCTCGGTGGTCTGCCGCACCCGGGCCAGGCGCTGCGCGTCCAGCGGCATGTCCCGGCCGTTCTCGCGCACGGTGCTGCACACCGCCAGCATCTCCTCCACCGCGCCCTTGCAGATCAATTCGTGATGGTCCTCGCGCTCGGAGACCACCACCGACATGCGACGGCGCTCGAAGTCGAACGGAATCTCATCGACCTTGCGGTAGTCCTGCGACAGGCGCAGCGAGCTCTGCAGCTCCACATGCTCCAGCACCGCACGATCCAGCAGGTTGATCAGGCCGGTCTGGAAGTGGCTGTTGAGGTAGGCGAAGGTCAGCACATCCTCCGAATCCTGCCCGAACACATCGGTGTGCCGCTCCAGCGCGATCTTGTCCTGGGTGAGGGTGCCGGTCTTGTCGGTACACAGCACTTCCATCGCACCGAAGTTCTGGATCGCGTCCAGGCGCTTGACGATCACCTTGCGCCGCGACAGCAGCACCGCGCCCTTGGCCAGGGTGGAGGTGACGATCATCGGCAGCATTTCCGGGGTCAGGCCGACCGCCACCGACAGCGCGAACAGGAATGCTTCGGTCCAGTCGCCCTTGGTCCAGCCATTGACCAGCAGCACGAACGGCACCATCACCAGGGCAAAGCGGATCAGCAGCCAGCTGACACTGTTGACCCCGGCCTGGAACGCTGTCGGCGCGCGATCGCTGGCACTGCTGCGCTGGGCGAGGGTGCCGAAGTAGCTGGTGTTGCCGGTGGCCAGCACCAGTGCTGTTGCCGTGCCGGACACCACATTGGTCCCCATGAACAACAGGTTGGCCTGTTCCATCAGGCCGGCGTCGGCGTTGCCCGGCTGCACGAACTTCTCCACCGGCAGCGATTCGCCGGTCATCGCCGCCTGTGCGACAAACAGATCCTTGGCGGCGAGCACGCGGCAGTCGGCCGGGATCATGTCGCCTGCCGAAAGCACGATATGGTCACCCGGTACCAGAGCGCGGATGGGCAGGTCCAGCAGCCGTGCCGGCCGACGGCTGTGCAGCTGCGCGCCGAAATACTGGTCGGCCACCTCCGCCGCTTCGGTGCCCGCAGCGCGGCGCAGCACGCGGGCGGTGTTGCCTACCAGCGCCTTCAGCCGTTCGGCAGCGCGGTTGGAACGCCCCTCCTGCACGAAGCGGATCAGGGTGGACAGCACCACCATCGCACCGATCACCACCGTCGCCTTGGCGTCTTCGGTCAGCCAGGACACGGCCGCAAGCACCGTCAGCAGCAGGTTGAACGGGTTGCGATAGCACTGCCACAGATGGCGCCACCACGGCAGTGGCTTCTCGTGATCGACCTCGTTGGGGCCGAAGCGCAGCAGGCGCTCTTCGGCCTCGTGCGGGCTGAGGCCATCGACATGTGACTGCAGGGTGGCCAGCGCATCGGCTTCGCTGCCCTGTGCAAGCGCGAGCAGTCCAGCAGTGAGCGCGGTGGGCGCGGCCTGCGTGCTGCCACGGCCGTACCCGGCTTCGGGCATCGCGCGACGACCGAACAGGTTGCCCGCGCGACGGCTGCGCAGGAAGGCGTTGAACCAGGCGTTGAGCAGGCTCATGGGAAGGTCCTCTTGGAGCGGCGCCGGGCGCAGCCGGCGCGTGGAGCGGAAGGGGGGGGTATCAGGCGTGGCGCATGGCCAGCACTGACGGCGACCAGGGCTGCATGCGCAAGCGTTGGCTGCCGCCGATGCACAGCGGCTTCATCGCATTGCGCAGCGGGTAGGGCAGGTGGCGCAGCACGTTGATGCGCTCGCTGATCGGCAGCAGCGACAGTGCGTCGGCCACCACCCGTGGCGAGCCGAGGGCCAGCGAACGGGCGAACAGGACAGGGCCGTGCTGCAGCAGCAGGCTGCGCAGGGCGGAAACATCGCGCTCACCGATCAGGCGGCGCACGGTGATGTAGAGAATCTTGTAGGACATGGGATTCCTCCGGGCAGGCGCTGCCCGGGGCTCCCATCGCTTACACGGACAGGAACCGGCCGTCAGTCGCCAGCAGTGAACAAGTAGGCAGGCAGGGGCGCGCGTTGCGCCCGGCAGGGTCGGGATCCATCTGCGTCTCCGCGTGGGGCGGCCAGTCACTGGCCAGTGGCGCTATTGTCCGCGCTCGTATTCAGCAGGCCTAGAGGCCCGTGGGTTAGCCCGGCTATACCTTGGTATAGAAAAAGGGGCCGTTGGCCCCTTTTGTTCAGTTGTGGTCCGCGAAAGCGTCGGTGGCCCGCACCAGGGCATCGGTCGTGGCCGCTTCGTTGGCGCTGTGGCCGGCGATGACCATCTCCAGTCGGGCTTCCGGCCACGCCTGTGCCAGGTCCCAGGCACTGCGCGGCGGACAGATGATGTCGTAGCGCCCCTGCACGATGACCCCCGGCAGATGGCGGATGCGATCGATGTCGCGCAGCAGCTGGCCGTGCTCGAGGAAAGTGTTGTGGCGGAAGTAGTGGGCCTCGATGCGTGCCTTGGCCAGCGTATCGAGCGGATCGGTAGCGGACACCGCGTCGACGTCGTGCAGCAGCGTGGCGGCATTGTCTTCCCAGCCCAGCCACGCCTGTGCCGCGGCGATGCGGATGGCTTCGTCGGCGTGGTCCAGGCGTTTCCAGTACGCGTCGAGCATGTTGCCGCGCTCGCTTTCCGGAATGTGCGCCTGGTAGCGATCCCAGCGCTCCGGGAAGATCCAGCGCGCACCGCCGTTGAGCTCGGCGAACCAGCGGTTCTCTTCCTCGCGCCCCAGGAACACGCCGCGCACGATCAGCCCGGTGGCGCGGTCGGGATGCGCCTGTGCATAGGCCAGCGACAGGGTCGAACCCCAGGAGCCGCCGTAGACCAGCCAGCGCTCGATGCCCAGGTGTTGGCGGACCTTCTCGATGTCGGCTACCAGATGCTGCGTGGTGTTGTCGCGCAGCTCGCCGAAGGGCGTGGAGCGGCCGCTGCCGCGCTGATCGATCAGCACGATGCGGTAGCGCCTGGGGTCGAAGAAGCGGCGATGGGTGGGCGAGATGCCAGCGCCCGGACCGCCATGCAGGTACACCACCGGAATGCCATCGGGCGTGCCGCACTCCTCGACATGCAGGGTGTGCAGTGCATCCACGGGCAGCGTGTGTTCGCGGTACGGGGTAATCGGCGGGTACAGCGTGCGCATGGCGGTGCCTCACAAGCAGGGAGTACAAGGATAGCGGGGCACATCGACCAGCGTCATCCGCCCCAGGTTCAAGTATTCTCTGCGTTCAAGGGGTAAGGTCGCCGATTCCTGGCGATATCGACCCTGCAGGACGCAGAGGATGGATGGCATGAGCGCGCAGGACGTCGCTGCACGATACTCCCCGGCGCGGAGCGCCCTCGGCAGCGGCGCCCGCGAGCTGCTGAAGTGGCTCGCGCTGCTGTCGATGACCGGCGATCATGTCGCCAAAGTGGTTTTCGGCGGCTATGTACCGGTGGTCAGCGAGCTGGGGCGCATCGCCTTCCCGCTGTTCGCACTGGTGATGGCCTGCAACCTGGCACAGCCAGGGGCGGATCTGGGCAAGTCGATACGGCGCCTGTCCGCATGGGGCCTGGTTGCGCAACCCCTGCATATGCTGGCCTTCGGCCACTGGTTGCCGCTGAACATCCTGTTGACCTTCGGCCTGGCCGCTGTAGCGGTGCACGCGCTGGCCAATAACCGGCAGCTGTTGCTGCTGGTGGCGGGTGGGCTGCTGCCGTTCTTCGTGGATTACCAATGGGTGGGCGTGGCATTCGTGATGCTGGGCTGGATCGCATTCCGCCACCGGGCCTACTGGCTGCTGGCGTTCGGATTCGGTGGGCTGTGCTGGGTCAATGGCAATGGATGGGCATTGCTGGCCATCCCGCTGGCGCTGGCGGCCGCGCGCGTGCAGTGGCGGCTGCCACGATGGCGCTGGGCGTTCTACGTTTATTACGTGGCGCACTTGGCGGTGCTGGCCGCCTATGCGCACTGGCTGCGCTGACGCAGGGCACTCATCGCGGCGGCGAACTGCTCCCGGCTACGTCGCTGGAGTACTGCAGAACCTTGTCTTCGCGCTGCAGCGCAATGACATCCACCGGCTGTCCTCGCAACACCGCGCGCAGGCAGCGGATCGCCTCGGCGGAGTAGCCCAGCTCTGCAGGTGGCAACGACAATGCAACGCGGCCATCGCTGTGCTGATGCACCACGTATCGTGACAACGGCAGCGCAGCCAGCGCATGGGTCAGGTCGATGTTGTTGATCCACTGCTGGTCGGCGGTCAGATAGCGTACCGGACGTCGCCCCTGCAGGCCGACGATCATCGGCGTATCGCCGGCGATGGCCAGCGCGCCGCGGTCGCCGGTGCGGTAGCGCAGCAGCGGCAGGCAGAAATTGAATCCGCCGCTGAGCGTGATCTCACCGACCTCCCCGGGCGGCAACGGCGCCCCGTCGGGCCCGAGAATTTCCACATACATGCGCGGCTGCAGCAGTACGTGGCCGCCGGCTGCATCGTCATACACGGCCAGCGGGCCCGCTTCGTTCATTGAATACAGATCGAGCACCGCGCAGCCAAAGCGCGCGGCCAGGGCCTGGCGCAGGCCCGGAGACAGCGCCATCGATACCGACAGCAGCGCCTGCGGCTGGTGCCGTATGGGCAATTCCAGCAGCGCTGCGAAGGAAATCGGATCGCCGGCGATCACTTCCGGCTGCATCTGGTCGATGTAGCGTGCGCGGTCCTCAGGATGGCGCCAGTCATCGGGATGCAGGTTGATCTTGGCCAGGCCGGATTCGTCCATCGTCGGTGTCACCGAAACATAGGTGAAGCACCGCTGCTGCATGCCCAGCAACATCACCCCCATCTGGCCGCGGCCGTGCGCCAGGGTGATGCCGAAGCGCTGCAAGGCGCGCTTGTGATGGGCCAGATAGCGTGCCGCCACCACCGGATGCGATGGCAGTACCAGTGGATGGCCGGTGGTGCCGGTGGTGCGGAAATTGATCATCCGCTCCAGCGGTACCGGGTCTGGCACGAAACGGGCGATGTCCGCTGCGAGGTCGCCACGGTGGACCGGTGCAATGTCGGTGAAGGCGGCTGGCATCGCCTGCGTGCGGTAATACGGCACCTGCGCAAACACCTCGGTCACATGCGCCTGCAGCCACGGTGGCGGTTGGTCTGGCGTCCACTCGAAGCGCGCGCAGGTGATCTCCCGTTCGTAGCCACGCAATGCCGTCACCTCATCGGCAAGCAGGCGGTTGCCGCTGGCATTGCGGAAGATCGGCGCCGCCGGGTGCTCGCGCATCTGCTGCAGCATCGCCAGGCCCGCCGCGCTCAGCGTGGGATAGCGATCGGCATCGGTCGGCTCGCGGCTCACTCGCGGGTCCACTTGTCCGCAGACTCTTCGGCCGCCTTGCGCGCCAAGGCCTCGCGGATGGCACGCGCGCGCGCTTCAGCGGCGCGGCTGGCATCGAGCAGGCGCTGCCGTTCCACGCCGCTGACCCGGGCCAGGCGATCGGTCGCCTGGGCCGCTGTTTCACCCTGCGGCAGCAGGCCCAGCCGGGCCACCACGGTACGCACCAGTTCTTCGCGGCGCTCTGGATCGAACACGAACCGGTCTGCGCTGGTACTGGCCGCCAGCGCCGGCACCGCTTCGGCGAACAGGGGCATCCACGCCTCCGGGGCGATATCCAGTGCATTCCAGTACGCATCTGCCATCAGCCATGCGGTCACCGCTGAAAGCGAGAGCTGGTTTGCATCCACGCCGGCCAGATCACCCGACAGCGTTGCCCGAAGTGCAGGGGGCAGGTGCAGCGAGCGTGCGGCAAACACATCGCCCACCACCGCCGCGACGTGCAGCCGGCCGCTGCCGGCGCGGCGCGGTGGCTCGAGGAAATCGGGCGGCATGTCCAGCAGGCGCCGCAGCAGAACGTCAAGGGAGGGGCCGGAGAGCATGGTCAGGTTCCAGACTTGGCATATACCTGGGTGGAAGGGCAATCGTCAGAGGTGCGCGGGCGCAAGGCAGAGCACGATCATCGCTGCACCCGCATGCCGCCAGGGCCGTAGTGCTGCTGGCTGAAGGCGCGCGCGAACTGCAGCAGGTCGGCCATGTCGCGCACCACATGGATGTTCCATCCCGCCTCGCGTGCGCGCAGCAGATCGCCGGTCCATCCCGCGTTGGCGGCATCGGCGATGCGGGACGGCAGCGGGCTGAACAGGTTCAGCGCCATGGTGCCGCCACCGCCGGCCACACGCAGCGCTCTGGCGGCCACGTCCCAGCCGCTGTTGCCGCGCTCATCCTTGTCGAACATCGTGGTGATGCCGTCGTCGGAGATGTGCAGGATATGCACCGCCCGTGCATGCGGTGGACGCTCGGCGTAGGTGTCACGCAACCGGTGGATCGGAAACGCGGTGGCGCCACCGAAATAGCCGGTAAGCACCTTGAGGATGTCGTCTTCCGAACGCACGAAGCCGTCGGTGTGCAGGTGCTGCCCGGTGCCGCTCCACAGCGTGGCCTGCACGCGTGCACCCACGCGCAGCGCCGACAGCGCGATGATGGCGCCGGCCAGGGTCAGGAACGAGGTCCATGCCTGCGGGTTGGGCATCGAACCGGAACTGTCCACGTACAGATCCAGGTCCACCGGTTCGGCAGCGGGTTCACGGCCGGGTGCCAGCCCGTGCACACGCTGTACCGTCGTCAGCCCGGGAATCACATGGGGTGACTGCAGTACCGATTGCAGCCAGTCCACTGCGTCCAGTGCATCGCCGGCTTCCCAGGGCTGCAGCCCCTCCGGCAGCGGCTCCAGGGCCTGCGGCTGCGGCCGCGACGGGTAGCGGATCAGGTGTGGCAGCGCGCGCTCGCGGTAGTAACGCACGGCGATCTGATGGTCATCCAGGTCCAGGCCGGCCGCGCGCAGGATCTGCCCGTACTCGAACGGCTCGCGCATCTGTCCTGGCGAGTGCGCAGGGTCCCCAGCGAGCGCATCCGCAGGCAGATCGCTCTTCTGCTGTGCGTCGCCGCCGCGCTCATCGCCGGTGATGCGTGGGTCGGATGCAGGGTGCGGCGCCGGCGCCAGCTCGTCGTCCTCCAGTTGCCCAAGGCCGACCGGTTGGCTTCCCTGGCCGGCGTGCCGGGTATCCATCAAGGCATCCACCCGCGCATCCTGCTGTGATTCCAGCAGCCAGGGCAGCAGCAGCGTGGCGAAGCGGCCAGCGCCAATCATCCAGTCGCTGGCGTAGACGCGCACGACGCGTGCACCGAGCCAAGCATCGCCCTGCAATGCGCTGTCGTCGGCCGAGCCCCCCAGCGTGCCGCGCGGCTGCTGCCACAGTTCCTCGTAGATGCCCATGTACAGCTGCCAGACCGGCGAGCTGGCCTGCGCCGGTTGTGCGGCCAGGCGTCGATAGATCGCATCCATGCGCAGCCCGCTCTGGCGCTGCAGGCGATCGTTGATGAGCAGGTCGGTGTAGAGGTTGGCGACCATCGGTGCATGCGCTTCCAGCGTCGGCAGCGCACGGCGGATGCGCGCCAGCAGACGTGCATGGTCGCTGGCGGTGGCAGGCGCCAGCACGTGGTGACCGATCTCGTGGGCGAGGATCTCCAGCGCGTAGGGTTGCAGCTGCAGGCGCTGTACTTCTTCCAGGTCGATGACGATGCGCTGGTCGGCGAGGCGGATGGCCGCGAAGCTGCCGGTCAGGCCCTCGGCAGCCGCCTGCATGCGCGAATGGCACAGCTTCGGGTCCTGCAGCCGGGTGAAACGGCTCCATGTGGCCAGTGCCTGTGGCCAGGCCTCGCGCCAGGGCTGCAGCGGATCAGCGACCGTGGCACTCATTGGGGTGGCAACACATGCACATGGTGCGACCACGGCGAGAACAGGGCGATGCCCGACGCACCGGAGACCGCACACAGGTCGTCCTTGGACAACGCCGGCGCCATCCACTGCACGCCCAACCGGGCGGTCACATCCGGCGCCGGCCCACTTCTGCTGCCCGCTGCGTACTCGGCGGCGCTGGCAGGCAGCAGGACAGCACCGAAGGCATCGGCGAGCAGCAGGAAGTACCCGCCTGCACTTTCGACCACGAAGCCCTCGGTCGTTGCACGAACCTGTGGCGGTACCGGAAACGCGCCGTCCAGGCCGCTGAAGCTGCCGACACGATGCCCGCGCAGGTCAACGCTACCCTGCCGCGGATTCCACCAGCGGTCCTGCTCAAGCTGGACCCGGACGGAGGCCAGATCACCCGCATCGATGCCCAGCACGGCGGCCACCGTATTCGCGGGCAGGGCATCGATACGGGCAAGGGCAGGGCGGCGCAGCTGCACCATCCCCGCCTGCCAGGCGCAGAGCGCTCCGATGTCGCGCAGTTCCGGCAAGGATGTACACCCGCCTGCATGCGCGGCCATCGCATCGATCCATTGCGCGACGCGGATGTCCGGACTGGCGCCCAGCCGCACCACCGCATTGCTGATGGTGCCGAGGGTCTCGCGCGGAGCGTCGGCCAGCAACGGGGCGAGGGCCGGGGCCAGCGAGCGCCAGGCCTGCTCGACCCACGGGAGACGCGCCTTCGGGCCGGCATGGCCCTGCGCCACCAGCTCCAGACCGATCTCGAAGGCGGCCTCGCACGTGCTCTGCGTTGCCGACGGGTGGTGGCGCTGGATGGCCTGGCAGAGCGGGTCGATGGTCTGGGTGACGAACGCGCTGAAGGCGGCCATGTCCAGGCCGGGCCAGCGGTGGCGGGCATCGGCCACGGCCTGGTTCAGCACGGAACGGCGCGCGGCCAGCAGCTCGGCGAGAACGGCGGAAACCACGATCAGCGTGCCCGCAGCCAATGCAGGTAGTTGGTGTAGCGCTGGTGCAGGTACTTCAGCTTCAGCAGGTCGTCGTACAGATGGCCGTACAGCTTGCGTCCCTTCACCCGTTCGTCCACCAGACGCTCGATGCGGGTCAGGCGCTTGCGCGTTTCCGTCTCGGTCATCCCATCCAGGCCCCGCTGGAACTGTGCCGACAGCTCGCCCACCGGATCGTCGCGATCCAGATCCAGCCGGTCATATTCGGCATTGGAGGCATCGAGCAGCCAGCGCAGCCAGCTGAGCCGATCGCTGCGATAGGGCGCATTCTCCGGCAGGGCGAAGAAGGGAGCATCAAGATCCGGTTGCAACTTGTCGTTCAGCACGAAGGGCAGTACCTGACGCACATCCTCCAGGGCAACGGCAGGGCTGCCGCGGAAGTACGCCATGGCCTTGGCGAACATCAGCAGGGTCATCAGGTTGCGCACCGACAGGCCGTTGCGGGTCTGGCAACCCAGGTCCTTCATGCGATCGCGGCCGCTGTCGGCAGCGGTTGCCTGCGCCCATTCGGTGCCGGCCAGGCGCACGGTGTCCTTGGTCAGGTACTCGAACTGGGCGCCGGCGGTTTCCATCAGCTCGAACTGGCTGCTGAAGAATTCGATGCGGCGGCGCACGTCCTGCGGTACGTCGACCGCGCGGATCTCCTGCAGCAGCTGGTCGCCCTCGGCCTCGCTGAAGATGATGTCACGCGGCACGACCTCTTCCGGGCGGATGTCCTGCTCGATGCGCAGCAGCATCTCTTCCAGGAACCGCGGGTTGAATGCCAGTGCCTGCACCACCACGTCGATGCGGTCGCGCAGGGCTTCGATCACCTGGTAGGTACCGCCGCCGCGATCATCGTTGGCGGTCAGGTACCACGCCGATTCCGGGCATTCGTAGACGTGGTTGAGGATCTCGGCGTAGTTGTCGCCCATCACCGTCAGCAGCGCGCTCTGCGTGCGGGTGGGAATGCGGTTGTATTCGTCGATGATCTTCACCCGCATGCCCAGCCACGACCGCCAGGCAATGCGGATGTCCGCCATGTCCTGCGCGGCCACCAGGTCGGCGGGCAGTGGGTTGCCGAGCAGATCGGCGATGGTCATCTGCGGGTGCCCGTGCTGCATCGCCCGGCGCACCTCGCGGACCGGATAGCCGGCCAGGACGCCCATCAGGATCGCGCTGGCGGTCTTGCCGCGCCCTGGTCCACCCACGAACAGGCACTTGCGGCGGGTGGCGAAGGTCAGCAGCGGCAGCAGCACGTAACTGGAATAGCTCTGCGCCGATGGCAGGGTCAGCGGCCGCCGTGTGTCACCCACCGCGAACGAGGCGGAGGGGCCTTCGTGGTACTCGATGTCGTAGTGCGGGCTGATGATCGCGTTGTTGACGATCCAGAAGTAGGCCTGGCGCAGTTTCTCGTCCAGCCGCAGGGGCGCTGCGATTGCGTCGTCCTGCAGGCGCACCGGCCCTTCGTACAGCTCGGCCACGTCGAACGTGCGCGGCGCAGTGTCGGTGCGCGGGTTGGTCGGCGCCTGCGACAGGCGCTGGAACAGGTTGAACGGTGGCACGCGATTCCCTTGGCTGTGGCCTGCTGGGGAGATTGTAAGCGGCGGGCCAGCGGATCCGGTGCGCAGCGAGCGCTGGCGGTGCGGCCAGTCGCGGATCCCGAGACGCCGCTTCTAGGAATTTCCCTACGCAGTTTCGTGGACGTTTCCGATGGTTGCCTGGGTGTTCGAGGCCTAGACTGAGGCGATAGCGACACTATTGGATGGCGTGTTCTGCTGGGGAAGGCAGGCGCGCGCGATACATCCCCAGCCGGGAGCTGTTCGAGTGCACATGAAAGGATTCCTGCCGGGCGCTCTCGCCTGCGCCCTGCTGGCTGCGGCCGGTGCTGCAGGCGCGCAGACGCTGGGCGCCGCCGCCAGAGCGAGCGCCGATGGATGGATCGGGCGCGAGGCATCGCAGCTGTTGATGCAGCTGCGCGTGGATGGCGGCCGGGTGCAGATCGAGGAAGACGATGCAACGCTGGAAACACGCTACACCTGGCGCACGGTCGTACCGGCCTACACCGAGCAGGTGAAGGTGGGCGGTGGCGAGTTCCTGTACATGGAACCGACCGGTACCAGCGGCGAGCGTCCGGTGTTCGCACCGATCATCGTCGAGGACGTGCACCATGCCGAGCAACACCGCTGCGACATCACCTACATCGCCGACCGTGATGGCGTGGTACGGCGCTGGCAGCACCGCGGGCCCCACTGCGATACCGATATCGTCGGCCCGGACGCGCGTCGCCCAGGCAGGTCAACCCCGACCGCTTCCCGCAACCAAGGACACTGACATGAGACAGCACACCCCCTTCCGTGTTGCCGGACTGCTGGCCCTGGCGATCGGCGCATCACTGTTGATGCCGACGGCCTGGGCCAAGCCTCGGCATGGTGTGGTCGAAGACATGCAGCCGATCGAGAATCGAGGCGAGGACACCTCCGAACGCACCAAGCGCGGCCGCAGCATCGGCGAGCGGCTGGGCAAGATCGGCGGTGTTCTGGCGGGTGTCGGCCTCAGCAGTGCCGGGCAGACCGAAGCAGGCTATGTGGTCACCAATGTCGCCGCCAACAGTGGCGACAAGATCGGTGGCTCCATCGGCGAGAAGATCGCCGGCGAAGGCCCCACCACCCGCTACATGGTGAAGGTGCGCCTGGACGAGGGCCGTGTGCTGTCAACCACGCAGTTGCGTGAACAGGTCGCAGGCCTGCAGGTCGGCAGCCGGGTCATCGTGGACGGCACCGGCGACGATGCCCGCATCGTGGCCGAGTAAGGCCAGGCGCGCCTTGCGCGGATGACGTCCTGCAGCGGGGCCGCCGGCAGTCCTACAATCGGCCCATGCCGACCTCGCCGACCCTCGATGATCTGCGCCGCTACGCCGTAGCCCGCACGCTGTTCACGCCTACCACGTTGCTGACGGCGATCCGTCGACTGGGCTTCGTGCAGGCCGACCCCATCCGCGCGCCCGCACGCGCCCAGGACCTGACCCTGCGGCACCGGGTGAAGGGCTACCGGGCCGGGGACCTGGAGCGCCGCTACAGCCGCCTGCCGATCGAGGAAGACTTCCTGGTCAACTACGGCTTCCTGCCGCGCGAACACCTGTCCCTGATGCATCCCCGGGTGTCCCGCAGGCCATGGGACGCGAGCACGCGGCGCAAGGCGGCCGAGGTGCTGGCGTTCGTGCAGGAGCGGGGGGCGGTGCATCCGCGCGAAGTCGACCAGGCGTTCGCGCATGGCCGGGTGACCAACTACTGGGGCGGCACCAGCAATGCCAGCACCCACCTGCTGGATGGCATGCACTATCGCGGCATGCTGCGCATCCATCGTCGTGACAGCGGTACCCGCATCTATGCTGTTGCGGCACATGCCCCGGCCGATGGCGGCAAGGCTGCACGCCTGCAGCGTGCTACCGCACTGATCGATCTGGTGGTGCGCAAGTACGCGCCGTTGCCTTCGGCGAGCCTCACCTATCTGGCGCGGCTGCTGGGCTATGGCGCACCGCATCTGGCGGAGGAGATCCAGCAGGCACTGCGGTTGGCGCGCGAGCAGCTGGCGGGCTGCAGCATCGATGGAACCACCTGGTACTGGCCGGCCGACGAGAACCCCCGTTCGCGGCGCTACCAGACCGATGAACAGGTGCGGCTGCTCGCGCCGTTCGATCCGGTGGCCTGGGATCGGCGACGGTTCGAACTGCTCTGGGGCTGGGTGTACCGGTTCGAGGCCTACACCCCGGCGGCCAAGCGTCGCTTCGGCTACTACGCGCTGCCGCTGTTGTGGCGCGACCAGGTGATCGGCTGGGCCAATGTCGCGGCGAAGGATGGGCAGCTGCAGCCCAGCTTCGGCTATATCGATGGCAGCGCACCAAGGGACGTGGCATTCAGCAATGCGCTGGAGGACGAGCTGGAGCGGATGGCGAACTTCCTGCCAGCGACGGGCGCGGCAACGCCGTGAACCTGCGTGTGGCGTCCTCCACGCTGCCTGCATGCCGCCTCGCCAATACTGCAGGCCCGCCGCCCGGGTACTTCCGCAATGGCTCGCCGCAAGACACTGCGCATTGCCACGTTCAACGTCAATGGCATCGGCACGCGCTTGCCGCATCTGCTGTCCTGGTTGCAGCGTGAAGCGCCCGACGTGGTGGCACTGCAGGAGCTGAAGGCGGTCGATGCCGCCTTTCCAGTCGACGCGCTGGAGCGGGCAGGGTATGGCGCACTGTGGCTGGGTGAGGCGCGCTGGAACGGGGTGGCGATACTGGCCCGCGATGCCATGCCGATCGAAAGCCGGCGCGGCCTGCCCGGCGAACCGGCCGATACGCAGAGTCGGTACCTGGAAGCTGCCGTGCATGGCGTTGTGGTTGCGGCGCTGTACCTGCCCAACGGCAATCCCCAGCCGGGGCCGAAGTTCGACTACAAGCTGCGATGGATGCAGCGGCTGATCCGCCATGCGCGCACCCTGGTCGATCTTCCGCACCCGGCACTGCTGCTGGGGGATTTCAATGTCATTCCAGACGACGAGGATGTGTACGACCCGGCCTCGTGGCGGCGCGATGCGCTCATGCAGCCGGAGGTCCGCGATGCCTTCCAGCAGCTGCTGGCGCAGGGGTGGACCGACGCCCTGCGCACGGTGCATGGCGACCAGCGCATCTACACCTTCTGGGACTATTTCCGTCAGCACGCCGAACGCGATCGCGGCCTGCGCATCGATCATCTGCTGCTGAACCCGGTACTGGCCAAAGGGCTTGAGGATGCCGGTGTCGATCGTTGGGTGCGGCTGCAGGAGAAGGCCAGCGATCATGCCCCTGTGTGGGTCACCGTTACCCGCTAGTCGGCGCTGCCCGGCGGACGCATCTCGCGACGTACCCTGGCCCGCGTGCGATACAGCCGGCTGTCGGCCTTGTGGATGGTTTCCGCCACGGGTTCGCCGGGGACGTTGACGGCGGCGCCCATCGAGAACGCGGTGGGAGCACGCGCGGCGTTGCCCGCATACCAGGCTTCCAGCGCAGCCAGCCGCCCGGCCGCCGGTTCGATCAGCGCCACCAGGAACTCGTCGCCGCCCAACCGCACTGCCGCCTCATTGGCCTGCAGCGGCGCGCGCAGGAAGTCGGCGAACTCGACCAGTACCCTGTCGCCACGACGGTGCCCCAGGGTGTCGTTGACCTGTTTGAAGTGATCCAGGTCGAACACCAGGCAGGCCCACGACCGTGAGGCGACGTCGTCGAGCCGGTGCAGGTATCGGCGGTTGTGGCACTGGGTCAGCGGATCCTTCAGCGACAGTTCGCGCAGGCGCTCTTCCTGCAGGCGCAGCGCGGTCACGTCCTGGGCGTGGCCGAGCACGAACGGCGGATGGGTCTCGGTGTCCAGTACGTTGTTGTAGGCCCAGTAGCGGCGGGTGCCATCGGCGGCGAGCAGTTCGATCACGCCTGCGTCGGTATGGTTGGCTTCGATGCGCCGCAGGTAGGCCTTGAACGCCTCGCGCTTTTCCGGCGGCATCAGGTCGCACAGGCTGCGGCCAACCATCTCGCTTTCCGGGTAGCCCAGCGACTGCACGGCTGCCGGATTCACCGATGTCACGGTGCCGTCCAGCGTGTGCGTGCAGATCAGGCCCAGGCTGTAGTGGAAGAGGCGGCGATAACGCACCTCGCTGGCTTCCAGCGCGTCCACCACCGCGCGTTCTTCGGTGATGTCCTGGATGGCACCGACCAGCCGTGGCAGGCCCTCCACCTGTTGCCGCGTGCCCACCACGCGGGTCCAGATGCTGCGGCCATCGGCGGTGGTCATCGGCAGCTGCACTTCCCAGGGCGTGCCCTGTTCGGTGCAGCGCTGCACTGCCGCCTGGATGATGCTGCGGCTGTCCGGACGATAGAACGACAGGGCCGATTCGAATGTTGGCTGGTAGCTGGAACGCACGCCGTGGATCTGCTTGGTCTCGCGTGTCCAGCGCACTTCGCGGGTGGCCAGCTCCAGCTCCCAGCCGCCGACCTTGGCGGCGGTGTTGGTACGTTCCAGGAAGTCCTCGCTGCGCTTGAGATCGCGATGCAGCGCCTGTGCCTGGTCGATCTGCCGCAACAGCGCACTGCGCTGCTCCAGCACCTGGGTGGTAACCCGGCCAAGATGGACCATCAGCTCACGCTGCGACGGCGACAGCACGCCAGGCAGGGTGTCGAGCAGGCACAGCGTGCCGATGCGCGCGCCATGGGCAGTGGCCAGAGGGATGCCGGCATAGTGGCGCACCCTGGGCCCGGCGGTGACCAACGGGTTGTGGGCGAAGCGCGGATCCTGCCGCGCATCCGGAATCTCCAGCAGCGCGTCCTGTTCGATGGCGTAGGTACAGAACGAGATGGAGCGCGGCGTTTCGCTGACGTCGCCCAAGCCGATGCTGGATTTGAACCATTGCCGTTGTTCGGCAACGATGGAGACCAGGCCGATGGGCATGCCGGTGGCGGCGCGCGCGGCGGCGACGATGGCATCGAACACCGGCTCGGGCGGCGTATCGAGCACGCCCAGCCGTTCGATTTCGCGAAGTCGGGTGGCCTCATCCATGGCTGTCCACGCTAGTACCCGGTCTGTTAGCGCCCTGCGTACGGCAGTGATGCCGTCGTGATGCGCCTGCTCATGGCTGTTGCAGGGACGCCTGCAGGGCGCTGGCCAACGCGGCGTCACCGGAGACGAGGTCTTCCCAGCGCAGTTCCAGGCCCTTCCGCCGTCCCTTCTCGACCAGCTTCAGTCCGCTCGGGTCCAGGGTCAGCGTATAGGCCTGGCCGGCGATGGTCAGTTCACGGCGCAGCGGTTTGTCGAGAGGTGTCATCGGGGGCTCCTTCGCGTTGAGGCGCGGGCAGGGCGCACTGAAACGTGACGATGATCGCGAACATGCCAGCGCCAAGGAAAATCCACTGCCCGGGTGATGCCGATGCGTGGGCCCACCACCGGATCGTCGGGGGGCCGCGTGCCGTCATCCACGAGGGTGATGCCGTGGCTGGCGGTGACCAGATCGGCGCCATCAACGCGCCGGTCCAGGCCGAACGCCTGCGACAGTTTGCCGGGACCGCTGGCGAGGTCGTGATCGTGGCGGGCAGCTGGCCGCAGCGGGTACATCCGTTCCTGTCCGGCCACCGGCTCTGCCGCGCGCAGCAGTACCGCAACACCCTCGCCGACCTCGCCGCAGACCACATTGCTGCCCCAGTGCATGCCGTAGGTGAAATACACATACAGGTGCCCGGCCTCGCCAAACATGCTGGCGTTGCGTGCGGTCCTGCCACGATACGAATGGGCAGCCGGATCCTCACTGCCGGCGTAGGCTTCGACTTCGACGATACGCGCTGCACGGCCGTCGCTGCGCACCAGCAGCTTGTTGAGCAGGTCCGGTGCAACCACCGTCGACGGGCGCCGGTAGAAGGTGCGGGGTATCGGTATCCAGGTATCCGGCAGCCAATCCATCATGTTGCGGCAGTGCTCGCTTCCCAAGCCTGCTTCAGTGTGGCGTGCAGCGGGTGAAGCCGCCGCCATTGATTCACTCCGGGTCAGCCAGCGCCGCGCGCCGTCTGGCGAAGACTTCCGGCGTCTGCGGTTTCACGAACAGCGCCACCAGTTCCGGGAACTCCTGCTTCACCGCACCCTCGATGCGGGTGATGCAGGCTTCGATCTGCGGGGTGGTGCGGTCGTCCTCGAATTCGGCGCTGAGCATGGCCACCACCTGTTCCGGGCCCATCTGCATGGTGGTCACGCCATTGGCACGGCGCAGGTCCGGATCGGTCACGGCCACCGCCATGATGCGTTGGGCAACGGCCGGGTGGGCAGGCTCGCCCACCAGCAGGCCCTTGGTTTCCCGCGCCAGCAGGAACGCGGTCAGCGCCAGCACGCCGGCAATGCACAACGAGGCGACCCCATCCAGTACCGGCATTTCCAGCAGCTGCGCGGCCAGCAGCCCGACGAGGGCAAAGCCGAGGCCGAGCAGGGCGGCGCTGTCCTCCAGCAACACGGTGAAGGTGGAGGGGTCCTTGCTGCGGCGGAACGCCTCGAAATAGCCCAGCGTGCCCTTGCTGCGCCGGAACTCGCGCAGTGCAACCCACCAGGAGGCGCCTTCGAACAGGATGGAAATACCCAGCACGCTGTAGCTGATGGCGTGGTTGGTGGCCGGTTCCGGCTGGCGGATGTGCTGGATGCCCTCATAGGCCGACACACCGGCGCCGGCGGCAAAGACCAGCAAGGCGACGATGAAGCTCCAGAAGTACAGCTCGCGACCGTAGCCGAACGGGTGCAGGGTGTCGGGGGCTTTTTCGGCACGGCGCAGACCGTACAGCAGCAGCACCTCGTTGAGGGTATCGACCAGCGAATGAACGCCTTCGCTGAGCATCGCCGAGCTGCCGGACAGGCCGGCGGCGATGAACTTGGCAACGGCGATGGCGAGGTTGCCGGCCAGCGCGGCGTAGATGACAAGGCGGGAGCCTGAGGGTGCGGCCATGTGCGGGAATGCTGGCAGGTAGCGGGCGCACCATCCTGCGCGGCGGAGCGTCCGCGCAGCGTGTATGCCAAGCGTCCGCGCAGCGCGGTCGGGCCAGTTCAACTGTCGCCGCCGCCCTCAGGCGGACGCAGGATCCAGCCAGCCGAGCGCGCGCGCGCGGCGCAGGTCCTCGGGGGTATCGATATCGGACTCCAGCCCGGCGCCGGAGCAGCGCGCAATGCCTTCGGTCTGCCGCAGCCGCCGGCCAAATCCCCCGTCTGCAGGTTGCAGTCCTCTTCCGGTAAACCAGCTGCCCGGCACCACCGCCGGCACGCCGATGGTGTCGCCCAGTACCGTGGCCGCGCAGCCGGACGGTGCAGCGGCTGCCGCGCCCAGCAGCGCGCGCAGGTGCTCCACGCGCAGCGTCGGTTGATCGCAGATCATCACCAGCACCTTGGCGGCGCTGTGCACGTGGGGAGCGGCCAGCGCCAGGCTGCCGCCGATGCCGAGCCCAGGGTTGGGATTGTGCAGCCGCTGTGCCGGCAGGCCGTGCAGTTCTTCTTCGAAGCGGGGGTGCTGGTGCAGTACCACCACCAGCGTGTCCGGCGATGTTTCCAGTGCCAGCCGCACGCTCCGTCGCAACAGCGTCTCTCCGTCCGCGCGCAGCAGCTGCTTGGGCTGCCCCAAGCGGCGGCTGTACCCGGCTGCGAGCACCACGACCGCATGCCCGGTCATGGCGTGGCCAGGGGCGTTCCGTGCCGCCATGCCTGCAGCTGCGCGGCGATGCTCAAGGCAATCGCTTCGGGACCACGTCCGCCCAGGGGCAGGCCGATCGGTGAGCGCAGGCGCGGTTCCAGCGCGCGGCGCGTGTGGCTATCCAGCACGCTGAAAAGATCGTCCTTGCGACGGCGTGGCCCCAACAGCCCGATGAAGGGTACGCGCGAGCCTGCCAGCCGTTCGAGCGCGTCACGGTCGAGCTCGAAATTGTGATGCATCACGAGTGCGGCATCGGCCACGCCGGCGGCAGCGGAAGAACAATACGAACCAGCGGCAAGGGGCAGGTGCTCGCGCCAGCGGAGTCTCGGTTCTTCGACATGCGCGCACCAGCCGAGGTGGTCCAGCAGGGGCAGCAGAAGCGCCGCCTCCGGGCCTGCTCCGTGCACGTGCACGACAGGCGACCGGTGCCACTGCAGCCGCCAGCGGTGGCTGCCGTCCAGCGATTGCGGGGCGGCAGGGGGCACCGTGCGGGTGAAGGTGAAGCCGGCGCAGCGGGCGTCCAGCCGTCCGTCGGCCTGCAGTGCCAGGTGCAGCGTGTGCGGCCCTTGCAGCCAGGCATCGAGAAGCTGTTCGATGCCGCCGAGCTGCGGCAATGGAAGCAGTGCCAGCCACTGGCGACCCCGGCATCCGGTGGCGTTGCCGGAGAACAGCGCAGCGTCGTCTCGGCTGTCGATCTCCATCCATGCGATGCGCCCGGCATCCACCGCGTTGGCGGCCTGTCGCGCCAGCTCCGGTTCCAGGCAGCCGCCGCTCAGCCAGCCCACCTGTCGACCCGGTTCGAACAGCGCACAGGTGCCCGCGCGGCTGTAGCTGGACCCTTCCGTCTGCAGCACCACTGCCAACGCAGCCGCGCGGCCGGTACGCGCCGCGTCGGCGGCGGCCTGCAGCACGGCGCGCGGGTTGCCGCCGTCCAGATCCAGCGGGGCAGGGTGCAGCGCACTGGTCATGCGATGTCCGGCAGGCCGGCGAGCAGCTTGTCCAGGGTCAGTGGATAGTCGCGCACGCGGATTCCGGTCGCGTTGTACACCGCGTTGGCCACTGCCGCGCTTACGCCGCACAGGCCCAGCTCGCCAACGCCCTTGGCCTTCATCGGCGACGACACCGCATCGCTTTCATCGAGGAACACCACCTCCTGGTGCGGCACGTCGGCATGTACGGGTACTTCGTAGCCGGCCAGGTCATGATTGACGAAGAACCCCAGCCGCCGATCCACCACCAGTTCCTCCGACAGCGCTGCGCCGATGCCCATTGTCATCGCGCCGATCACCTGGCTGCGCGCGGTCTTCGGGTTGAGGATGCGGCCGGCTGCGCACACGGCCAGCATGCGGCGGATCCGGCTTTCGCCCGAGGCCACATCCACGCCCACCTCGACGAAATGCGCGGCGAAGGTGGACTGCTGGTACTTCTCCTGCAGCGTGTCGAACTCGATGCTGTCTTCGGCCACCAGCTCGCCGGCCTGAGCGGCATCGGCAAGGGCGCGGCTGCGTCCCCCTGCGGTCACCTTGCCGGCTTCGAACTGCGCTGCCGCCGGGTCCATTCCCAGCGCCTGCGCGACCTTCGTACGCAGTGCCATGCATGCGGCGTAGACGCCTGCGGTGGAGCTGTTGGCGCCCCACTGGCCACCGGAGCCGGCAGCCACGGGATAACGGGAATCGCCCAGCTTGACCGTGACCTGCTGCAACGGAACGCCGAGCATTTCCGCGGCCGTCTGGCCGATGATGGTGTAGCTGCCGGTGCCGATGTCGGTCATGTCGGTTTCCACGGTGACCTGGCCATCAGCGGCCAGGCGGACGCGTGCGCCGGATTTCATCACCAGGTTGTTGCGGAAGCCTGCTGCCACGCCCATGCCGACCAGCCAGCGTCCATCGCGCACGGCGCCCGGGGTTGCGCTGCGCCGCTGCCAGCCGAACCGTTCGGCGCCCGTGCGCAGGCACTGCACCAGCTGCCGCTGTGAAAAGGGGCGCTCGGGATTGGACGGGTCGACCTGGGTGTCGTTGCGGATACGGAATTCGATCGGGTCCAGGCCGAGCTTGATGGCCATTTCGTCCATGGCGATTTCCAGCGCCATCAGTCCCGGCGTTTCGCCCGGCGCGCGCATGGCATTGCCTTCGGGCAGGTCGAGGGTGGCCAGGCGCAATGCGGCCAAGCGGTTGGGCCCCGCATACAGCAAGCGCGTCTGCTGCACCGCTTCCTCCGGCGAGCCTCCTGGCAGGTTGCCCGACCATGATTCGTGACCGATGGCGGTCAGGCTTCCTTCCGGCGTTGCGCCCAGCCGGATGCGCTGCAGCGTGGCCGGGCGGTGCGTGGTGTTGTTGGCGATCAGCGGCCGCTGCAGGGCCACTTTCACCGGCCGCTTGGCAGCGCGTGCGGCGAGCGCGGCCAGCAGCGCATCGGAGCGCAGGAACAGCTTTCCGCCAAAGCCGCCGCCGATGTAGGGCGACACCAGCCGTACCTTGTCCTTGGCGATGCCCAGGGTGCGGGCCAGATCGGTGCGGCCCCAGTCGATCATCTGGTTGGAGGTCCACACTGTCAGCTGGTCGCCTTCCCAGGCGGCCATCGTCGCGTGCGGCTCCATCATTGCGTGCGACTGGTCCGGGGTGTGGTAGGTCGCATCGAGCGTAACCGCCGCCTGGCTGAAGGCCTTCTCGAAATCGCCGACGCGCGCATCGGGCTCCGGCGTCTGCAGGGAAGCGCCTGCCTGCTTGGCGTCCGCCAGATCGAAGTGGCCGCGCTGCGGGGCATAGCGGATGCGGATCTGTCCGGCCGCAGCGCGGGCCTGTTCGAACGTTTCGGCCACCACCACCGCCAGCGCCTGGTGATAGTGGTGCACCTTCGGACCACCCAGCAGCGGCGCCGCGTTGCGCTTGACCGGATGCAGCGGCCCGGCGGTGTCGGCAGTGACGATGGCCAGAACGCCGGGCGAGCGCCGCGCTGCGTCCAGCTCCATGCGGGTCACGGTGCCGGTGGCAATGCCCGCCCCGACCACCACGCCATAGGCGGGGGCGGACGGGGTGGCGTCATGCCATTCGTGTGCGTAGGTGGCCTTGCCGGTGACCTTCAACGGGCCGTCGATGCGATCGTGCGGCTTGCCGACGACGGTCTGCGCATCGATCGGATTGCGGCGTGCGGGGGTGTCGAATTTCATGCCTCGGCCCTCACGTCCTGCAGGATGGAAGCCAATGTGCGTTCGGCCAGCGCCAGTTTGAAGGCGTTCTGTGCGGTGGGCGCAGCACCCTGCAGCAGCACCGACATCACGGCGGCGGCGCCCTGCGGCAGGGCCGCATCGGCCGCAGCGCTGTGCCACGGCTTGTGCGCGACACCGCCAAGGGCGATCCGGCCGCTGCCATCGGGCCGCAGGATCGCCGCCACCGACACCAGGGCGAACGCATACGATGCGCGGTCGCGCACCTTGCGGTACACGTGCACGCCACCCGGGGGCGGCGGCAGGATCACGGCGGCGATCAGCTCGCCCTTGTCCAGCACGGTGTCGATATGCGGCGTACGGCCAGGAGCGCGATACAGGACGTCCAGCGCGATGTTCCGGCGCGATCCGTCGGCGCGGACGGTCTCCACCGATGCATCCAGCGCCATCATCGCCACCGCCATGTCGCTGGGATGGGTGGCGATGCAGTGCTCGCTGGCGCCGATCACGGCCAATTGCCGGCTGAAACCATCGCGCGCGCCGCAGCCACTGCCGGGCAACCGCTTGTTGCAGGGCTGTGCGGTGTCGTAGAAATAGGGGCAGCGGGTGCGTTGCAGCAGGTTGCCGGCGGTGGTGGCCTTGTTGCGCAGTTGACCCGATGCGCCGGACACCAGTGCGCGGGTCAGCACCGCATAGTCGCGCCGGATGCGCCGGTCGGCCGCTAGATCGGTATTGCGTACCAGCGCGCCGACGCGCAGGCCTCCCTGGCTGGTGGGCTCGATGGTGTCCAGGTCCAGCCCGTTGACGTCGATCAGGTGGGCGGGCGTCTCGATCTCCAGTTTCATCAGGTCCAGCAGGTTGGTGCCGCCGGCAATGAACCGAGCGCCCTGGGTACGCGCCGCTGCCGCTGCCGCCTCGGCGGGAGAGCGGGCGCGCTCGTAGCTGAAAGCTCTCATGCGCTGGCCTCCCCGACGTCCTGGATGGCCTCGATGATGTTGGAATAGGCGCCACACCGGCAGATGTTGCCGCTCATGCGCTCGCGCAGTTCTTCGGCGGTGAAGGCGCTGGGCGCGTCCAACGCGGCGCTGACGTGGCTCGGTATGCCGGCCTTGATTTCCTGCAACACGGCGACGGCCGAGCAGATCTGCCCCGGGGTGCAGTAGCCGCACTGGAAACCGTCATGCTTGACGAAGGCCGCCTGCATCGCGTGCAGCCGGTCTGGCGTGCCGAGGCCTTCGATGGTGGTGATCTTCGCGCCCTGGTGCATCACCGCCAGCGTCAGGCAGGCATTGATGCGCCGGCCGTCCACCAGCACGGTGCAGGCACCGCACTGGCCGTGGTCGCAGCCCTTCTTGCTGCCGGTCAGGTGCAGGTGCTCACGCAGGGCGTCGAGCAGGGTGACGCGGGTGTCCAGCCGCAGCGATCGCGCTGTTCCGTTGACCTCGAAGTCCACCTGCATCAGTTCCGGTGTCCGTGCACCGGTCCGGTCCGGCTCCGCCGCAGCGACCACGGCAGGCAGGGCCATGGTGGTGGCCGATCCCGCGCTCAACTTCAGCAGTTCCCGGCGCGAAAGGGGAAGGTGTGACGGTGGGCTCATCGTGGCTCCTCGCTGGCTGCGGCAGGCTGGCTGGCGGTTTCAGTGCCGGGACAGCATGGCGGTGCCGCGGTAGGCATGCGGTGAAGCATGACCCGGTCGCGCATTCATCCGCTGCCGGCTGCGGCGCAACCTGCGTGGCGGCCTTCAGCCATCGCCGGCCAGCGCGATCCTTACCCGCGAGGCCAGTTCGCCGATGGTGAACGGTTTGCCGATCAAGTGAACCTGCGCATCCAGCACGTTGTTGTCGACCAGCGCGTTGCGGCTGTTGCCGGTGGCGAACAGCACCTTCAGCTGCGGATGGCGTGCGCGTGCCTGCTCGGCCAGCTGCCGCCCATTGACCTCGGGCATCACCACGTCGGTAAACAACAGCGCGACCTCTGGATGGGCCTGCAGCAGCGCCAAGGCGCTGGCGGCGCCATCTGCGGCCAGTACGCGATAGCCGAGTTCAGTGAGGGCATCGACCGAGAACGCGCGGACGGCCGCATCATCGTCCACGACGAGAATGTGCTCGCGCCCACCGTGCAGGGTCGGCGCATCGTCATCCGATGCGGCAGCGGGCATGTCGACGTCGGCCAGCAGCCGCGGCAGGTAGACCTGTACCCGCGTCCCTTTGCCGGGCGCGGAATCGAGTTTCACATGCCCGGCCGATTGCTGGACGAAGCCATACACCTGCGACAGCCCGAGCCCGGTGCCCTGGCCGACCTGCTTGGTGGTGAAGAACGGATCGAACGCGCGCGCCATCACCTCCGGCGTCATCCCGTTGCCGTCGTCGGTCACCGCGATCACAACGTAGTCGCCTGCAGGCACGCCCGCATGCGCCGATGCGGTGTCGAGGTCGACGCGCTGGTTGCGGGTCTCGATCTTCAATCGGCCGCCGGAGGGCATCGCATCGCGCGCGTTGACCGCCAGGTTCAGGACCACGTTCTCCAGCTGGTTGGCGTCGGCATGGGTCCACCACAGGCCCGCGCCGAGTGCGGTTTCAAGGATGATGCTGCTGCCAAGGGAATGCACCAGCAGGTCGGTCATGCCGGCCACCAGGCGGTTGGCATCCATCGCCACCGGCTGCAGCGGTTGCTGGCGCGAGAACGCAAGCAGGCGCTGGGTCAGCTGGGCGGCGCGCTGCGCGCCATCAAGGGCCATTTCAATGTACCGGCTGGCGCGCGCGTCGCTGTCGCCGAGGCGCAGCGCCAGCAGGTCGAGCGGCCCGATCACCGTCGCCAGCATGTTGTTGAAGTCGTGGGCGATACCACCGGTCAGCTGGCCGACCGCCTCCATCTTGCGGCTCTGCCGAAGCGCCTCTTCCACCCGCAGGCGCTCGGCGACTTCGGCCCGCACACGTGCCTCCAGCTGCCCGTTCAGCTCCTGCAGGCGCGCGTCGGCGGCCTTCCGCGCGGTGATGTCGATGGCCACGCCCAGCACGCGCACGCACCTGCCGAACTCGAAGATGCCGCGGCCCTTGGCGGCGACCCAGCGGACGATGCCATCCTCCTTGCCGACGGTGCGGTACTCCACGTCATAGGTCTCGCGCCGCTCGGGATCGCAGGCGGCGGCGAACGCGGCCAGGGTTGCCGCGCGGTCGTCCGGGTGCAGCCCGGCACGGAAGTCGTCCATGGTCACCGAAGCACCGGCGGAGATGCCGAACATGGCCTTGGTGCGCGCCGGCCAGATCAGCACGTCCTGCACCATGTCCACGTCCCAGAACCCTTGCTCGCCTGCTTCGGTGGCCAGCCGCAGGCGCTCTTCGCTGTCGGCCAGCGCCGCTTCGGCGGCCTTCCGACCGGAGAGATCCAGCATGGCCCCGATCATCCGCAGCGGGGTGCCATCGGCGTCGCGCAGGACCGTTCCGCGATCCAGCACCGACGCATAACTGCCATCCGCGCGCTGGAAACGGTACTCGTCCGTCCAGCCGCTGCCGTTCCCGTCTATCACGGCGTGGATGCCGTGATCGATGCGCGCGCGGTCATCGGGGTGGATGTGCTGCAGCCACCATTGCGCGGTCGTGTTCTTCTCCGTGTGGCCGAACAGGCTGGCCAGCGCTTCGTTCCAGATCACCTGGCCATCGGCGATGCGCCAATCCCAGATGGCATCGTTGGTGGCCTGTGCGGCCAGCCGGTACCGCTCTTCGATATCGCGACGCTCGGCTTCGGCGGCCTTGCGGTCGGTGATGTCCAGCGACGTACCGACCAGGCCGATCACGGCGCCATCGGCGTCGCGCAGCGGCGATTTGGTCGACAGCCACCAGGCCCGGCGACCATCGGGGAAGCTCACTTCCTCCTCCAGCTGCTCGCTGTTGCCGCTGGACATGATGCGCTCGTCGGTCGCCATCACCGACGCCGCCTGGGCGGGGTCGCCCAACAGCTCGGCATCGGTGCGCCCGATATATTCTCCCGGCGGCAGGCCGATCAGCTCGGTGGTGCCGTGGTTGCCGATCAGCAGCCGGCCTTGCCGGTCCTTGGCATACATCACGCCCGGTGCCGCCTCCACGAACGAGCGCAGCAGCGCCTGCGCCTGGTCGCGCTCGGCCTCGATGCGCAGGCGCTCATCGATGTCGATCAGCACGCCCGGGAAACCCAGCGCGCGGCCCTGGGCATCCAGATCGACCCTGCCGATGCTTTCCAGCCAGTGGTAGCTGCCATCGGTGGCGCGCGCGCGGTACTGGTGGGCAAAACGCCCGCCCGTCTGCACGGTCTGCTCAATCGCCGCCGACAGCGCGGGCAGGTCATCGGGATGCACGGCGCCCAGTACGTCCTGCAGGTGCAGTTTCCGCTGCGCCATTGCCGGGTCCAGGCCGAAGGCGCGGGCCAGGGCTTCATCGACCGTGAGCTGGTCGGCCTGGACGTCCCAGAACCAGGTGCCGACGATGGCCCCGGCGGCCAGTGCCATGTTGACGCTGTCGGTGGCCCGGCTGTCGCGGGTGGCAAATGAGGGCAGGGACGTCACGTTGATCTCGAGCGGGAGGAGGGGTGCTGCGCCAGCGTGGCGGGATCAGCACGGGCGAAGGGGCGCAAGTCTAGGCAGCGCCGCGTCACGGCTGCGTGGTGCCGGTGCCCGACGGTGAGCAGGCTACACTGCGGCTCCCATCCCGGCAGGGAACATCGATGTCCGCAGCAGAAGCCGGCGAGGCCTTTCGCCAGAGAGCGCTGCATGAGTGTGCCGCGATCGCTGCGGCGTTGTCGTCGGCATCCGACCCGCACCCGGCCATCCATTCCGCGCGCAAGGCCATCCGCCGATTGCGGTCCCTGTTGGCGCTGCTGGAGCACGCAGCGCTGGACGTCGAGGCTGCCGACCTGGGATTGAAGCGCCTGGGTGATGGCCTGTCCCGCCTCCGTGATGCGCATGTGGTGGTCGAGGTCGCCCGGCAACTGCAGGAGCGGGTTGCCGATCCGCGATGGAACGGCGTCATCCGGATGCTGGTCCTGCGTCGTGAGGGGCTGCTGCAGGCGACCCTGCAGCGTGACCCGGGGTTTGCACGCCGCCTGCGTGTTCTGGCAGCGGTGCAGCAGCAGTTGGCGGTCCAACCCTGGCATCAGCTGCGGCGTGGCCCGCTGCGCCAGAATCTTGAGCGTAGCTGGCGCCGCGTGGACAAGGCTGCCGCACGGGCGAAACGCGACGGCGGTGCCGCGGCGGTCCACCGCTGGCGCCGACGCGTGCGCAGGCTGCGCATGCAACTGGATATCGCCTGCGACCTGCAGTTGCACGTGCCGCACAGCAGGCCGCTGCACGCCCCGGGGCATCGTTACAAGGCGCTGCATCGGCTCAGCGACGAGCTTGGCCGGCAGCAGGACCTGCGGCTGCTGCGCAACCTGGTGCGGGCGATGCCTGCCAGTGACGGCAAGCGCTCAGTGATGCAGCAGATCAACGGAGAGGTGGCGCCGGACTGAATCGAGGGGCATCGGGACGTACGGCCACCTGACGTTCCGGTTTGCTTCGAAGGCTGGGAGGGTCCCAGCCCCCGAAGCGCTGGCGGAGCGTTCAATCGTCTCCGCTGCTCACCCGCGCCACCCGCTTTCGATACTCATACACGTTGTCGCCGCGGATCCGCTTTTCCTGCGTGCCCGAAATCGAATCGACCCGGCGATCCGAGCCGGTCACCGGCTTGGCATCGATCTCGGTCTCGTGCTCGAACGAATGCGATTTGTCGGTATTGCGGTAGAAGCGATACAGCGCCCAGTACAGCGCAGTTGCGCCGGCCGGGCCTGCGGCCAACAACCAAAGACCACTGTCATCACTCATGTGCTGGCCACCAGGAAGGCAATTGCGAGGGCTTCGATGATCGTACCTGCGGTCAGCGCCGCCAGCAGCATCTTCCACTGCTGCACCGGCACGCTGCCCATGGTTTCACCGGTCCGGCCGTTCACCGCGATGTAGTGCAGCATGCCGCCGTTCCTGCCGGGCTGGTGGTACGAATACAGCCACACCGGCAGGTACATGGCCACCCAGCGGGTGCCGTGCACTTCCAGTTGCTCCTGTTCCCAGCGCACGCCACGGTCGTAACGGCGCACCGTGCCTTCCACCTGCGCGCGGGCGATCGACAGCAGCTGGTCTTCCAGGCGCGGCCGCAGCTTTTCGACGTCCAGGTTGCGCTTTTCCGAAGTGAACCCGGCCAGGTACGAGGCGTTCCACTTCACCGCGTTCTTGGTGTCGAACGGCAGAATCGTGTTGATGATGTTGTTGGTGTTGGCGCGCGTGTCCAGGTTGCCGCGCTCGGCAGAGGATTCCAGCGGCAGGTCGTCCACGGTGAAATCGACCTGGCGTTCCACCTGGTAGATATCCGCGTCGTAGTAGGTCTGCTTGTTCTTCTCGGTGCCACGGGTGTACTCGCGGGTCTTGATCTCACCCTTGCCAGCCACCGCTGCGCTGACATTGCCGTCGACGATCATGTAGGGCAGGTACACGCCCACCACGTTTTCCGGGGTGAACTGTTCCTTGAACGCCTTGAGCGCGAACATCCGGCGCTTGTCGACGAACTGGCGGATGCGCGCGACCGCATCCTCCTTCTTGATATGGAACGGCAGCACGGCGTCGGGCACCGCGCCGTTGGCGATCTGTTCGTTCACGCCGAACACATGCCGGCACCAGTGGCAGCGCGCCGTCATCGTGCTTTCGGTGTTGACCGTGACTTCGGCGCCGCAACCGGTGCACTTGAAGGTCATCAGTGCCGAGGTGTCGGCATCGATATCGCGTGCGCCCGATGCAATGACGGTGCCACGCAGCTGGTCGATGGCTTCGCCCAGCCCGAATTCCTCCTCCACCCGCGCGCCATGCCACTGGTGACGGCAGTACAGGCAGACCAGGATGTCGGTGCCCAGCTTGGGCCGTATGTCGGTGGCGCCGCACTTGGGGCAGCGGTTGAGGCCGTCTTTCAGTTCGGCCGCAGCGGTGTCGATGGCGACCGGGTCGGGCGCCTCGACTTCGTTGCGGATGGCCTCAGGCAGCTTGGAAGTATCCAGCGGGAAGCTGCCGGGCAGGGGAGGGACATCCTGCGGCGAACCGGGGCCGTCCAGCACCGCCGCCGGCAGGGGCGGGGGTGCTGAAGCGGAACCGGGCAGCGGCGGAGGCGTGTTTCTGGGATCGGACATGGTGGTTGCGCGTCCTGCGTCTTCTTACAGTCCCAGCGCCTTGGCCTTCAGCGCGTCGTAGTCGGTCTGGGTGATCAGGCCCAGGTCGAGCATTTCCTTGGCCTTCTTCAGCTTGGCCACCGGATCGTCGGCGGCAGGGGCGGCCGGGGTTGCCGGCTGCTGCAGGTTGCCCGCGCCGAACATGCCCGATGCCATGCCCACGCCGACAAGCCCGGCGGCACCGCCGTTCTCACCGGCGGACTGGATGCCCTGGGCGACGCTGGCCTGCAGGTTGGAATTGCCACGCGAGCCGGACAGCGCATCGGCGCGCTGCACGGTCTTCAGCAGCTCGCGGGTGTTGGCGTCGTACTCGATCGAGACGATGGCGGTCTTGACGATGGCCAGGCCGCGATCGGACTTCCACTGGTAGCCCTGTTCGACGGCGGCCGACAGGCTCTGCGCAAAGCCCAGCGAATCCTGCTGCAGCTTGGTGATGCGGTTGCCCTTGCCCGGATCGTTGGTGTACAGGCTGAACGCCGGCGCCAGCGAACCCACCACTTCATTGAACAGCTGGCTGGCAGCAGCATTGTCCAGGTCGGTGAAGTCGAACACCTGGCCCGGCCGCAGGTAGCTGGCCGGAACGAAGTTCTTCACGAACAGGATCGGGTCGACGATCTTCAGCGTGTACGAACCACGGGTGACCGCGCCGACCTGGGTGTTGAGGAAACCGTCGTCCCAGTAGATTTCCGACTGGGTGCCGAAGCGGTTGTCCGGCAGTTCCTTCAGCGAAACAAAGAAGGCGGCCTGCTGCGAGCCCGGCTGGCCGCCGAACTTGAAGCGCTCCCAGCTCTGCTTGATGAAGGTGCTGACCAGGCCGTCGCCGGCGAAGATCGACTGCGAGTTCAGATCGTCCGAACGCCATTCGTAGCCACCCGGCTCGGCCACGAAGGCAGTGATCGCGCCATCCTGGAACAGCAGCAGGCCGTAGCCCTCGGGCACGACGATCTTCGAACCGTTGCTGATGATGTTGGAGGAGCCGCTGGTGTTCGAACCGCGCCCGGCATTGGTGCCCTGCGGCACCGCCGCGAACAGGGCTGCCGTGGATGGCAGGCCGGTCGGCACGGTGTAGAAGTCCTTCCACTGGTCGGCCAGCACACCGCCGACTGCACCCTTCACCGCTTGTACCAGACCCATGACCCACTCCCTGTAGTTGCCGGACAGGCACCACGCCTGTCGTGCTCGGCTGACTATAGAGGAGGCAGGCTGCATGCGGCTAGCGGCCGGGTGGACCCCCATTCATCTCGCGTCACAGGCCAGGCTGCGGTTGATCAGGCCTGGCCGATCAGCGGCACCCCGTTCCGGAGCCCATCGCCGCGATGCGACAGTCCGGCCTGGGCACGGCCCCGCAGCGGATCAAGCCTGCACAGTGCTGGCAACCCGGGGTTCCGGAGCCGGTGCCGATGATTGCTCCATCACACATTCCAGGCCTGAAGCATCTGTGTCCAGCAGGCAGGTGGCGAACAGCAGGAAGCGATAGGCATCGGTGAAATTCGATCCCAGCCCGAACGAAATCCTGACCGCACCGCAATCACCCTTCTCCAGGATCTTCTCGTCGAATGTGGTGCAGTCGAGAATCTTCCCGGTCTTGTCCAGTTCACAGTGCTCGGCGCCTGCGGTAGCGTAGGTCGCCTGCTGGACGGCGCCCAGGTTGCAGAAGCAGCCATTGCGCAGGGTGATGCCGAACCGGTCTGCGGCGCGCTTGACGCGGGCGTGCGGCAGGATGGAGCCATAGCAGTCGAAGAAGTTCAGCATCAGCGTCGCGCCCCGCTGCGCAGCGGGCGGGCCATAGATCTGGCACAGCGGCAACGCGCCGCCGATGTGGTGGCGAAGCGATGACAGCTGCGCCTGCAGCCACTCGGCCAACGCACGCGAGCGCAACGCGACCGCTTCCACTCCGCCCAGCGCGGCCACGAATTCAAAGCCTCTGGCGATGGCCGGGAAGGCGGCGTAGTTGGGCGTGCCGACTTCGAATCGCTGGCCCGCATCGCGGTACAGCAGGCGATCGGTGGGCGACCATGGCCCGGAGTAGTAGCACACGCCACCACCGGCAAACGACGGCGGTTTCAGCAGGTCAAGTGCGGCCCGCCGGGCGAGCAGGCAACCGGCGCCGGTGGGATAACCGAAGATCTTGTAGAACGATGCCACCACGAAATCGGGGTGATGACGGGAGCAGTCAAGCCGGTATTGCGGCACCAGGGCCGCCGCGTCACACAGCACCGTCGCGCCATGCGCCTGGGCCCGCTCGATCCAGGCCAGATCGTGCCGGGCGCCGGTCGCATTGGATTGCGCGGGAAAGGCGAGCAGATGCGGGGCGCCGGGCTGCAGCCGCTGCAACGCGCGCCACATCAGCCCTTCATGCAACAGCAGCTCGTCATCCAGCGGAATGTACTTCACCTGTGCGCCCTTCGCCGTGGCGTACTCGCGCAAGCCGTGTACCGAGGTGTGATTGTCCTTGGTCAGCAGAGCCTGCGACCCGGCCTGGAACGGGAATGACTCGGCCACCAACCGGATTGCGCTGCTGGCATTGGCGGTGAACAGTATTTCGTACTCCTCCGGCGTGGTTCCGAAGAAGGCGTGGATCTGCTCACACGCCCTATGAAGTGCGTCCTGGGATGCTTTCGATCCGCTGTGCGGATTGCCGAGAATCGTCCGCTTGAGTGCCTGGTAATCCTGCTCAAGCAGGCTGTCGGGCGGCAATGTTCCGCCCACGTGATCCAGATAGGTCACCTGTTGCTCATCCAGCCGCGCATATTCCTGCTGGCGCGTGGCCTCGACCTGATCATGGGGATAATCGGGGTGGTCGGCGAGGAACCGTGCGCGAGCGCTTTCGAAGCCGCGCATCGCGCGCGCATCCTGCTGCAGCGGCAGGTGGAACGCCAGCAGGGGTGAGAAATCCGGTGCCCGGAGGGCGGCCTGCGCTGGAGTGTGTGCAGCATCGACACAGCCGCGCAGCAACCAGGCTTCCACCTGGTAACGCCGGTCTGGCACTGCTGCATGGACGGCGTCCAGCATCGCGTCCAGATAGCGCTCCCTGCTGGGGGCGTCGCACTGGTTGAACTCCTCCAGAAGGATGCAGGCGTTGAACAGGAACTCGCGCACATCGGCGTCGCCCATGGCAAACGCGAGGGGCCGCAGTTCAGCCATCTCGCCCTCGCGCGGGGAAAGTCCTTCGATCGCGAACGCGCGTGTGATGGGCGACGGGTCGGTCAGGCTCAGGGCTGCATCCATCAGCCGGGAGGGCATGCCAAAGTGCTGCCGGGACTGTTCGCGGGCCAGCTCGAACAGCTGGTTGTAGTGGAATGCCGTGGCGTAGACCCGTCCGCCAGGGCGGAGCACGCGCCTGAACTCGCGGGCGACGCGCGCCTTGTCCGGCGGGAACATCAGGCCGAACCCGCAGACGATGACGTCGAAGCTGGCGTCGGCGAAGGGCAGCTCCGCCATGTCCACATCGGCAAGGAGGGGCACGTTGCGCTGCACCTCATCGCTCAGCACGCCGCGTGCCACGTTCACAGCGATCGCTGAGAGATCGGTGGCGACCAACCGTAGGCCCAGCGGCCTGCTCAGGTGCTGGTAAAGGTTTGCGGTGATGACCCCGGTGCCGCAGGCGACCTCCAGGACGTCGGACGCGTTGAAACCGGCCCGGATGTCGCCAGCGATCTCCTCGGCCAGCAGCTTTCCGTACGGACCGAAAATGCGCTGGCTCAGTACGCGCTCATAGAACTCCATGAACGTGCTGAGAGACCATTTCCGTTCGGATACAACCTTGCACTGATGCGGCGAGACATCCTGCATGGCACGCTCCCTGTGGCCGGAGGCCGGTGAATCTTCGCCGCCTTTATTGCATGGGAGTAAATGTCTTTAAGTGATATTAATCACATAAAGCAGGATTGATAATCCGTGAAAGGGCGGGCAGCCCTATATTCCCCCATTCATGGGGCAACGGCCGATTCGGCGCTTGCATCATTCTGTTCTGCAGCATCGCTTCGCGCAGGCTCAGCGCACCGACTGCGGCACACGGCGCAGCTTGCCGGTGTCGTATCCCATTGCCTTGATGCGGGCGACCGCCTGCTGGTAGTCCGCCTCGCTCACCTGCGGCGTGCGCGCCATGTACCACACGTAGTCACGCTTGCTGCGGGCCACGATGGTCTGGGTGTAGCCCTCATCCAGCCAGGCAATCAGGTATTCGGCCTGGATGGGCCAGATGAACTGCATGCCCCAGACCGCACCATTGCCGTGTTTTTCCACACGGCCCACCGGGTGCATCGACTTCTGTGGCGACTGGAAGCTGCCCTTGCGATAGGTGAAAGTGGTCTGGATGCGGCCATCGGCCTGCAGCGCGTAGCTTTCCACCGCGTCGAAGGCCTCGCGCTCGGGCCGGGACGGAATATGGGCGATGACATACCAGTCGCCCATGAAGCGCGGCACGTCCACCTTCGGAGGCAGCGGGATGGGGCGGGTGTCGTGGCTGCTGCAGCCTGCGCCGAACAGGGCAACGGCCAGCAGCGGGAACAGCGATGCGATACGCATGAGGGCGGTCTCCTTCAACGCGGGCGGAACAGGTAGTGGGCGACCAGCCATTGCTGGCCGTCGTCGTAGCCGAACAATTCGGCGCAGGCCATCCAGAACATGCGCCAGCGCTGCCACCAGATGCGTGCCGCCGCTTCGTCGCCATAGGTCTGTGCCAGCACCGGCAGCAGCTGTTCACGGGCGGCATCCTGGTTGGCCAGCCAATGGTTGGCCGTGCGCTGGTAGTGCGTGCCGTCCAGCAGCCAGCGCTGGTCCAGCACCAGGTCGCGCTGGAAGTGCAGCAGCGTGTCCGCTGCCGGCATCAGGCCGCCGGTGAAGAAGTGCCGGCCCATCCAGTTGTCGTCGCCCTCGGTCTCGAACGGATACATCAGCGTGCGATGGGCGAAAATGTGCACGAACAGCGCACCGTCCGGCTTCAGCCAACGGGCAATGCGGCCCAACAGGCGGTCGTAGTTGCGGACATGCTCGAACATCTCCACCGACACGCAGCGATCAAATGCAGTGGCAGGCAGGTCCAGCTGGTTGACGTCCCGGGTGAGTACCTCGACGTTGCCGAGCCCGCGCGCCTCGCACTGCGCCAGGATATGGCTGCGCTGGCTGTGCGAGTTGGAGACGGCGGTGATGCGCGCGTTCGGGTAGCGCTCGGCCATCCACAGTGTCAGCGAGCCCCAGCCGCAGCCCAGCTCAAGAATGTCCTGGCCGTCGGCCAATCCGGCGCGCTGCCCGTACAGCTCCAGCATCGCATCCTCGGCCTGGTCCAGCGTCTCGCGGCCGGTGCGGTAGTAGCAGCTGCTGTACTTCAGGCGATGCCCCAGGCAGCCCTGGAAGAAGGCGGCAGGCACCTCGTAATGCTGGCGGTTGGCCGCATCCACGTGCAGTGCCAGTGGGCTGCCGGCGAGCTCGGCGATACGGCGGCTGAAGCGCTGCGCCTGCTCCTCCATGCTGCCGCTCGACTCCTCGGCCAGGCGTTGCGCACACAGGCGGCGTATGCCCGCGCGCAGCGCCGCATCGGGCAGCCAGCCACGCTCGGCCCAACCGGTAAGGCCGGCTTCCGTATCGGCAACCGGAGCAAGGGACGGGGTGCTGTTCATCGGGATCACTCCTTGGGGCTGCGCGGAAACCAGGGGAAGAACATCGGGGTACTGCGCTGGTAGTCGCGATAGTCATCGCCTCGACTGCGCAGCGCCTGTTTCTCGGTGAAGGGAACGCCACTGAGGTAGCGCAGGAACACGTACATCAGCACCGGCCCGGACCAGGCCAGCCACCACAAGGGTGAGCCGGCTGCCAGCAGTACATAGGTGAACCAGTGAAGCCACTCGAAGAAGTAATTGGGATGGCGCGTGTACCGCCACAGTCCTTGGCGGCAGGTCCGGCCCCTGTTCGCCGGGTCGGCGCGGAAGCGTGCCAGCTGACGGTCGGCCAGTGCTTCGCCGCCCACGCTGAGCAGCCACACGACGACCGCCGCTGCGATCCAGCCAGGCATGTCGCTGTGGGGATTGCCGGCCACGGCCGTGAACGGCAGCGCAAACAGCACCACCAACAGCGCCTGCGCCATGAAGAAGCCGAAGATCCTGCCCTGGTGGCCGTGCCAGTGTTCGCGCAGATAGCGGTAGCGACCGTCTTCTTCCTCGCTGCGTACGCGGCGCCACAGATGCAGGGCGAGACGACTTCCCCACAGGCCACCGAGCACGGCCAGTGCGATGCGTGGCTGCAGCGCGCCATCGCCCAGCCATGCAAGCAGCAGCGCGCCTGCCGCCACGCCCTTTGCCCACAGGACATCGACGATGCCGATGTTGCGCTGCCTGCGCTGCCAGGTCCAACCCCAGGCCATGATCAGCACGGCGTACAGCAGTACCCACCACAGAATGCTCATCAGGCTGCTCCGATCAAGGGGGTGTCACGATTGCTGGGCGTTCCGCGACGGGCGACGGCGCACAGCAGCGACAGTGCCACGCACCAGCCCAGCGCCAGTGTTGCCACGCCCAGCCAGGCCGGGGCGGTGAAATGTACGGCCTGGAAACCCCGCGCCGCGGACAGATACGCCAGCGGCGCCAGCAGGCCCAGGGCCACCGGCAGCATCCAGTGCCGCTGCAGAAACGCCATCGACGCCGTCAGGGTCATCGCAAAGGCCGCCCACAGCGCGAAAATCCACGGTGGCGGCACCCATCCAAGCGGTGCGGCGGCGTACTGCACAGCACCGCTGGCTGCAGCGCTGCCATCCACCAGCCAGGCACACCCCAGCGCGAGCAACAGCAGGCGCAGCTCCAGGCGTGGCCGCGTCGAGGCAAGCAACTGGCTGCCGACATAGAGCGTGGCCGACAGCAGGGCCGGCCATTGCCAGCCGCGGCCGGCTCCGGCAACGGCGCACAGCCATACCAGCTGGTTGCCGATTGCGTTGACCCAGGTGCGGCGCATGTCAGCCGGCCCGTTGGCCATGGACGTCCGTCTCGGGACGGTAGCCCGGGCGTGCCAGCAGCAGATGGGACACGCCGATCGAGCGCTCGAGGAAGCCGCCCTCGCAGTAGGCCAGATAGAACTCCCACAGCCTGCAGAAGCGGTCATCGAAACCCTGCACACGTACCGCCGGCAACTGCGCGAGGAAGCGCTGCCGCCAGGCGCGCAGGGTGAGGGCATAGGAGTGGCCGAAATCCTGCTGGGCGATCAGCTGCAGGTCGCAGGCCCGGGTCTTGGCGGCCAGGATGGCGTTGATCGAGGGAATGAAACTGCCGGGGAACACGAAGCGCTTGATGTAGTCCACGCTGCGACGCGCCTGCTCGTAGCGCTGGTCCTCGATGGTGATGGCCTGCAGCAGGGCCACGCCATCGGGCTTCAGCAGCCGCTGCAGGGTGGCCATGTAGGTGTCCAGATACTCGGCACCGATGGCCTCTATCATCTCGATCGACACCAGCTTGTCGAACTGGCCCTGCAGATCACGGTAGTCCTGCATCAGCAGGGTCACGCGCTCCTGCAGGCCCGCCTCGGCCACACGCTGGGCGGCAAGCGCGTGCTGTTCGGCGGAGATGGTGGTGGTGGTCACATGGCAGCCGTAGTGCTGGGCGGCATGCAGGGCGAACCCGCCCCAGCCGGTACCGATCTCGACGACGCGATCACCGGGTTGCAGCTGCAGCTGCTGGCAGATGCGGTCCAGCTTGCGGCGCGAGGCGGTTTCCAGCGAGTCGCCGGCATCGCTGAACACCGCCGAGGAGTACATCAGGTCCGGCGACAGGAACAGCGCGAAGAAGTCATTGCCCAGATCGTAGTGGGCGGCGATGTTGCGGCGACTGCCTTCGCGGCTGTTGCGCCGCAGGCGGTTCCAGCCGCGCAGCAGCCAGCCACCGATCCGCGCCGGCCCGCGTTCCATGCCATCCAGCAGGTCGCGGTTGCGTACCAGCAGCCGCACCAGGGCCACCAGGTCATCGCAGTGCCAATCGCCGTGGATGTAGCTCTCACCCGCGCCGACGCTGCCCTGCGCGGCCACCTTGCGGTAGAACGCCATATCGCTGATGGTCACCGTGGCCTGCAGTGCGCCCGCACGATCACCGAGGATGACCTCGCCCAAAGGGTCGCGTACCCGCAGCCCGCCTTCGCGCAGCGGCGCCAGTACCGCCAGCAGCCTCCGGCGCAGGAATACGTCCACCGCGCCGGGGCGGGGCAGGGCAACGGAAGGATTCAGCTCGTTCATCGCGGTTTCTCGGCAAGAGCGGGGTGGTCATGCACGGGATTGCGCTTCAGCCACAGGCGCAGTGCCTGCCAGTGGATGGCGGCTACCACCTGCACGGTCATCAACGGGTGGAACGCCAGTACCCGGGCCAGGCCGCGGCCATCAAGCTGGCGTCGCTGCATGGCCTGGGTGGCATCGAACTGCCGGACACCGTCGCGCCAGACCTGCATATGTACGCGCAGGTCATCGCCGGGCGCGGTGAAGCGCCAGTCGTAGCGGCAATCCATCGGCATGAAGGGGGAAACGTGGAAGGCTTTGTCGAACTGCCAGCGCAGGGCACGCCCCTGCGGCTGTGCGCTTTCAACAGGCAGAACATAGGCGTGCCGTTCCTTCCACGGCGTGTTGGTGATGTCGGCGACGATGCAGTCCAAGGTGCTGCCGTCGGCCCGGTAGCAGTAATAGAAGCTGACCGGATTGAACACGTGGCCACCGAAGCGCAGGTGCGCCAACAGCCGCACCGGGCCGTCCGGGCGCCGCCCCAGCACGGTCGCGGCATGGTCACGCACGGCGTCTGCAAGCGATGTCCTGGGATCGCCGAGATAGTCGCTGCGGCGGAACTCTGCCAGGTTGCGGCGCCCGACCGACCACAGCCAGCGCCCGGCAAATACCTGGTCCAACTCGTCCAGGTCCAGCAGCAGCTGCGCGATGGGGTAGCGGAAGGCATGCGGATGCGGATGGTGCCGGCGGTGCACCACCTGCCCGAAGTAGAGGGCGCTGGCGCTCACGCGGCCACCTCCACCTGCAGGGGAGGCGGCGCGCCGGCATTGCGCAGTTGCAGCGCATCCACTACGCGGCGGGCACTGCGGATTCCATCTTCGTGGAAGCCCCAGCCCCAGTACGCACCCGCAAACCAGGTGTGCCGCCGGCCCTGCAGTTCGGCCCAGCGCCGCTGCGCGTCCACCGCAGCCGGATCATGCACCGGATGCGCGTACTGCAGACGGCGCAGCACCTTGGCCGGATCGATGGCCTCGCTGCGGTTGAGGGTCACCACCAGCGGCGTATCACCGGGCAGCCCCTGCAACAGGTTCATGCAGTAGCTGACCGTGCAGGGTGCGGTGGGGTCGCGCGGTACATGCGCGTTCCAGGCCGCCCACGCCTTGCGGTTGGCGGGCAGCAAGGAGGCGTCGGTGTGCAGTACGGCCTCGTTGGGTTGGTAGCGGATCGCGCCGAGCACCGCATGCTCGACAGGATCGGCGTCGGCCAGCAGGGCAAGGGCCTGGTCGCTATGGCAGGCCAGGATCACTTCATCGAAGCCTTCAATGCCGGTTGCGGTGTGTACGCGTGCCCCCCAGGGCATGCGTTCGACCGCGTGTACCGGGCATTCCAGCCGCTCGTGCACCCGCCAGCGCGCACGCAGGGCGTCCACGTAGCGCGCCGAGCCGCCCTTGACCACGCGCCAGGGCGCGCGCCCGGTCATCTGCAGCATCTGGTGATTGGCCATGAACTGCACCAGGTAACGGGCCGGGAAGTCCAGCACCTGCGCGGTCGGCGAGGACCACAGCGCCGAGGCCATCGGCAGCAGATGTTCCTGCACGAACGCCTCGCCATAGCGCTGGCTGTGCAGGTACTGGCCCAGCGTGGGGCCCTGCTCCTCGCCCAGCAGCAGGGGCGCGTCGCGATAGAAGCGCCGCAGGTCGGCCAGCATTCCCCAGAAACGCGGTGAGAGCAGGTTGCGGCGCTGGCAGAACAGGCCATCGAGCGATGTGGCGTTGTACTCCACGCCGCTGCGCTCGCTGTGCATCGAGAAACTCATCGTGGTGGGCTGCGAGTCCACGCCAAGTTCGTCGAACAACGCCGACAGCAGCGGGTAATGGTGCGGATTGAAGACGATGAACCCGGTGTCGACCGCCATCCTGCGGCCGTCCACCGTCACCTCGTGGGTGTGGGTGTGGCCGCCCAAGTAGTCGTTGGCCTCGAACAGGGTGACGTCATGCTCGCCGTCCAGCCACCACGCGCTGGCCAGACCCGCGATGCCGGAACCGATGACCGCGATACGCATGTCAGTGCCTCGCCTTGGCCAGTACCCAGGCCGGGATCGGCTTGAGGCCCTTCACCAGGCCCAGCGCAGCCATTGCGCGCAGGCCATACCAGCTGATGTCGATCTCCCACCAGCGGAAGCCCTGGCGGGCGGTGCCGGGAAAGAAGTGATGGTTGTTGTGCCAGCCTTCGCCGAAGGTCAGCAGCGCCAGCCAGAGGTTGTTGCGGCTGTCATCACGGGTCTCGAAGCGGCGCCGGCCGAATCGGTGCGCCAGCGAATTGATGGTGACCGTGGCGTGGAACAACACCACGGTGGAGATGAAGAAGCCCCAGACCAGCAGCTGCGCGCCGGAGGTATGCAGGCCTGGCGCCACACGCTCGAGCACCGCACCCACACCATACAGCGCAGCGGCCAGCAACACGGGAACCACGGTGTCAAACCGGTCCAGCCAGCGCAGCTCGGGGTAGCGGGCCAGATCGGGAATGCGCTGCAGATCGGTGGCAAAGGCGCTACGGGTGAGGAACCAACCCATATGGCTGCGCCAGAACCCGCCCTGGCGCGGGGAATGCGGGTCCTGCGGTTGATCGGCGTGGCGGTGGTGGTGGCGGTGGTGCGCTGCCCACCAGAGCGGGCCACGCTGCACGCTGGCGGCGCCGATGACCGCGAACACGAACTGCACGGTGCGCGATGCCTCGAACGTCCGGTGCGAGAAGTAGCGGTGATAGAACGCGGTGATGGCGAACATCCTGATCGCGTACAGGAACACTGCGACGGCAACCGCTGTCCAGGACACGCCCACCCAGATCACCCCGAGGCAGGCCACGTGCAGCAGCGCGAAGGGCAGGGCGCGCAGCCAGTCGATGCGGTCACCCTGGCTGCGGTCCATCGCCGCTTCGCTTCCGGCATCGGTGTCGAACCAGCGCTGGAAGGTGCGCAACAGGCGCGAACGTCTGCGGAGTGGAGGCGCTGCGGATGCCATGGACGGAAGCCCGAGGGAGTCGATTGCCTACCTCTACGCGTTGCAGTGCAGGTTGGATGCAGTGGATTGCAGCTGACTGCATGTTCACCTGGTCGTAACACCGCAGCTGGCTACCAGCGGTCGCTGCAGCTCAGTGCGCCAGCGCTGCTCCGGCTGCTCGGTTGCGGGTGCGGCGAAGCGCACGGTCACCTGCGGATAATCGCCACGTGCATCGCGCAGGTTGCTGGTACCACGGAACTCGAGCAGGCGGCGATCAGCATCGGCGTAGACCAGCGACAGACGTGGGGCCACCGCGCCGAACCAGGTATCAAGGCGGATATTCACCGCATGGGCGGAAAGCCCCTGCCAGCGCACCGGGCCCTGGTACTGCACCTGCACGGGGTAGAAGCGTTGCCGGCCGGGCACCAGAAAAGGCAGGCTGACCGGTGCTCCACCCTGCAGCGTGCGCCAGTGGGCCCGCACGGCGGCATCGAAGCCGGCGTCGATCACGGCATCCGGGGACAGCGGCAGCTGCTTGGTGCGGGAAGGCGTGGACGTGTCCTCCTTCCAGTCGACCCGGACCACGCCGGGGCCGACCCTCACATCGGCCGCTTGGCCGCTGCGGGCGTCCTGCAGCACATAGCCCCGCACCTGCGGCCGGGTGGCGGCGGGCATCTGCTTGCGGGCGAAAGGTTGGCCCGCAGGGCAAAGGTATTCCACCCAGCGTTCGCTGCCATCGCCGGCGCCGCGCTGCCAATGCACTTCGCGGTAGGCAATGACTCCGTTGGCCAGGGTGGCCACGCCCTCCGAACGCAGAAGAGGGGCGGCCGAAGCGGCGCAGGGCATGCAGAGCAGCAACCAGGCAAGACGCATCGGGGCGATCCATGGGAGGCTTGCGGGCCTGTACGCGCGACGGCGCCGGCTGGATGCACGTTGGCACCCATCCCGGGTGCATCCAACAGGCGCCACCGTGCGTAGAGGGAAGGACTCCTCTTCACCCAACGGCAGCCCCCGCCGATGTACCGTCCTCCCGCCAGTCCCTCCCATCCCTTCGACACCGCGCGGATCGTGTCCAGTTCACAGCAGCCCAGCAACGAGCCAACGAACTGGAACGGCGAGATGGATGGCGTCGCCCGGCTGCGCGATCGTGACTGCTTCATGCGCATCTACGACCATTTCATGCCGCGCCTGTGCATTTATCTGCGTGGCCTTGGGGCACCCGCAGCGGTGGCCGAAGAGCTGGCCCAGGAATGCCTGCTGCGCCTGTGGCTGCGCGCGGCCGAGTTCGATCCTGCCCAAGGTGCGCTGAGCACCTGGTTGTATCGCATCGGTCGCAACCTGCACATCGACCGCGTGCGTCGCGAACGCAGCTGGATGCAGGTGCAGGAAGCCGTGGAAGACGCCGCTGCCGCCGACGTCGGCGAGCGCAGCAGCGCCGAGCAGTTTGCCGACCATGCCCGCCTGCGCCAGCGCATCAATGAACTGCCGGCCACGCAGGCGCGTCTGGTTCGCATGTCTTACTTCGAGGCCAAGAGCCACAGCGAGATCGCGCAGGCGCTTGGGATGCCGCTGGGCACGGTCAAATCACACCTGCGACGAGCGTTCCTGCAGTTGCAGTCGAAGGTCGGGGGTGCACCATGAATCCGCACCACCACCTGCATGAGTCGACGCTGATGAGCTACGCCGCCGGTGCTCTGCCGGCACCGTTGAGCATCGTCGCCGGCACCCATCTTGAGCAGTGCCCGCACTGCCGCCAGCGGCTGCGCGAAGCGGAGGCCATCGGTGCCGCACTGCTGGAGCAGACCCAGCCCGTGGCGGACGAGGCGCGGCGGGCGGGCCTGCGCGAAGCGATGCTTGCGCAGCTCGTCGAGGTCCAGGCCGACGCGGTGCCAGGCCCGCTGCGGTCGATGCCGCGCGAACGCCCCGAGGCGGATCCGGATCATCTGCCGACGTCGCTGCATCCGTACTTCGGCGATTCGCTGGGTCGGCTGCACTGGCGCTGGATGGCGCCGGGAGTGCATTGCATCCGTGCCGAGCAGATGCCGTCGCTGATCATGCTGAAGATCGCGCCGGGCAAATGCCTGCCGATGCACAGCCATGGACGCAGCGAACTGACACAGATCCTGCGGGGTTCCTACAATGATGCGCTGGGTCTTTTCGCGCCCGGCGATGTGGCCGACCTGGACGAGGAGGTCGAACACCAGCCGGTAACGGCGCCGGGCGTACCGTGCATCTGCGTTTCCGCGCTGGATGCGCCGCTGGTATTCAGTGGTTGGCTGGCCCGCCGGATCCAGCGCTTCGTGAAACTCTAGGCTTCTTCAAGGTCACCGCATGTACGAAACACGCCCGCTGCGGATTCTGCTGACCGGCGCGACCGGACTGGTCGGGCAGGGCGTTGCCCGTGCCTGCCTCGCTTCGCCGCAGGTGGCGCGCACCGCCGCCCTGGTCCGCGGCAAGGCCCCCCTTGACGCGCGTATCGAGCAGATCGTGCTGGCCGATTTCCAGCATGCCCGTGGTGTGGGCCCGCAGCTGGCCGGATTCGATGCGTGTTTCTATTGTGCCGGAGCACCGCCGGTCGGCACCGCCGAGGACGAGTATCGGAAGGTGACGCTCGATGCCACCCTTGCCGTGGCTGCAGCATGGGCCGAGGCGAATCCGGACGGCCGGTTCCTGTATGTCTCCGGCGCCCATGCCAATCCCCGCAGCCGGATCATGCCCCTGCGCATCAAGGGCGAGACCGAGGCCGCATTGGCGCAGCTCGCGGTGCGCACCGTCATGCTGCGTCCCGCCGGGGTGCGCCCGGTGACGGGCACCGGCACCCGTCATGCGGCGTTGAAGCCGCTGTATCGCTTTGGCGGTCCCCTGATGGCGGCGGCGGGCCGCGTCCTGCCCTCACTGGTGACCAGCAACGAAGCCATCGGCCGCGCGATGATCGTGCTGGCGACGATGCCGGAGCCGCCGCCGGTGCTGGAATGTGCGCAGATCAACCGGCTGGGTGGCGCTGCTGCAACCTGATGGGTGCGGTGCACATCTGCTGCACATCGCGCCTACTACAGTCGTCGCTCATCCTTCTGTGACGCATCGACGTGAACCTGCAGCCATCGTCTTCCCTGCTTCGCCCATCGCGCCCAGCGCCTGAAAACGGCCGTTTCGACCTGCTGGATGTCAATGCACTGCAGGATCCCGGCAGCGGCCGCATCGTCCATCTGTATTCGCTGGTGGCGCGCTGCCTGTGCTGCGAGGTCGTATTCAAGGCGCAGGAGGGCGATGGGCTTGTCAGCACGTCTGCCGCGCGTGTACTGCGCTGCCCGACCGGCTGCGGTGAGCAGGCCTTCAGGGGCAGCGCGCTGCGCCAGTGGCGGCCCGCAGCGCAAGGCCCTCAGGCATTGTGCGGCTAAAGCACGGCCGGATTGGCCTGCCACACCGCGTAGTTGAGCGCGCTGGCGAACGTCACCCATGCCAGGTAAGGCAGCAGCAGCCATGCCGCCGCCGGACGCACGCGATGGAAGGCGACGATCGTGGCCACGATCAGCGCCAGCAACAGTGCGATGTCAGCGAACGCCAACGCCCCCTGTTTCCAGCCGAAGAACAGCCAGCTCCACAGCACGTTGAGGGCCAGCTGCAGCAGATAGAGTGCCAGCGCAGGCGCGGCCGCGCGCCATCCGCCCTGGCGCCACACCAGCCACGCCGCCAGCGCCATCAATGCGTACAGCACCGTCCACACCGGACCGAACACGCTGGCCGGCGGTGCCCATGCCGGCAACGCCAGGCTTGCGTAGAAATCCGCTGCCGAGATCGAGGCACGCGCGCCCAGTGCGGCCGCCAGAAAAGTGACGATGGCCCAGCCCAGAAGGCCAACTGCTTGCCTGCGGACATTCACGGTGTCTTTCCTCCTGCACTATTGCGAACTGCGGTAGTGCGTTGTACGTAAAGGCGTCGCGTCTGGATGCAGCCTTCAGGTCAGTCCGCAGTGCCACCGTCGCTGGCCGCTGCAGCACCGGGCAGCAACGCAGGCCGACCGTCGAACCATTCCCGCGCACCGGCCAGATGCCATTGCCGGCGCTGCCCATCCAGCTCGATGCCGGCACCCAGCAGGCCCCAGCGAAGGTAGAGGTCGCCACGCTTGCGCTGGTCCAGCAGATCCAGCCGCGCACGCAGCGAAAGGCGCTCGTTCTCCGCCTGCAGTCCATCCAGTACCAGATGCCCGGCGCGCCAGCGCAGGCGGGTATGTGCATCCACCTGGCCGGAGTCGAGCAGCGACAATGCCCAGCGCGGGTAATCGCTGCGCTCGGCAAACAGCGCCAGCAGCGGGCCCGCGTCGCGCATGGCAAGATCCGCGCGTGCGTCCACCTGGAAGGGTGACTGCGCATCGATGTCACCGCGGGCGATGGTGACCCGGCCCCACCACGGCTGTGAACGCTGCTGCTCACCTACCTGCACGTTGCGCAGCTCGATCACGCTACCGCCCAGATCGAAGCGGCGCTGGCTGAAATCGCCACGCCGCAGCCTGCCATCAACGCGGGCGTCGCCCTGCAGGCCAAGCCCGGCCACCTGCAGGCGTGCGCGTTGGCTGCGCAGGCGGACACTGCCATTGCCAACCCGGCCCTGGGTATCGAGTTCAACGTCGCCGCTCACCTGGCCAGCGCCTCCCAGCAGCCGCACCTGGCCGTTGCCCAGGTAGCGGTTGTAGGCGGTGAGGTCTGGAATGCTTGCGTCATCGAAGCGCAGCTGCGCGCGCACGCCCTTGCGCAGCTCGCGCAGGCGACCGTCACCGGTGAGTGTCAGTGCCAGGTCGCGCCCATCGAACAGCGTGGCACCCTTGGCGCCGCCTGCACGCGCATTGAAAGTGGGAAGCTTCACTGCCAGTACGGCGTGCGTCGGCGTCCCGGCCTGCAGTTGGCCATGGGCGCTGGCCGTTCCCTGCATGTGCACGCCGGCCACTTCGGCCACCGCCCGCGCCGCAGGTATATCGACGCTGCTGCCAGCGGCCAGCTCGCCGTTCTGCAGGCGCAGGTCGGCGCGCAGCACGCCACCGCCCTGCAGCTGGAACCAGGGTTTCTGCACGAACAGTGCGGGAATCCAGTTGAGCGAGGTGAAGGTCCATTCGCCCTTGACCGTCCCGGAGGTGCGGCCCAGCATCTCGCCGGGTTCGGCGAATGGAATGTGCCGCCCGGTGATGGTCAGATCCGCGTCCAGCGCAGCGCCTGTGCCCTCGCGCTGCGGCAACCGCGCCTGCAGGCGGATATCGCGGGCGGCATCCAGCTGCACTGCCAGCGTTCCGCGGTCGGGGGCGCCAGCTCCCATCTGCAGGGGAACGCGCCACACCGCTTGGCTGCCGGGCTGAAGCGCGCCCTGGTCCAGGGTGATCGCGGCCTGCAGCTGCCCCGGCACGGCGGCGCTGGCAATGGAAGGACGTTGCGTGTCCGTATCCAGGCGCAGGCCCTGGCTGCGCGCCTGCACCTCCAGTACGGCATGCAGCAGCCCCAGCTTTGCCAGCCCGGGTGCCTGGTCGCGGTAATGCCGTGGGTAGGAGAACTGCGTCTTCAGCTGCATGTCGCCGAGCAGCTGGGTGCCGTCAAGGCTGACGTCGGCATCAGCGAACGCCACCTCCGAGTCCAGCAGTTCCGAGGGACCACCACGCAGCTGCTTCACGAAACCGACCGTGCCGCTGCCCTGGCCAACGATCAACAGCTTGCCCACGCGGACGCTGCGGATGGTTTCGCTATGAATGCCATCGAACCGCAACGTCCAGCCGCGATCGCCGCGCGGTGGTGAGGGAATGGCCTCCTCCACGCGCGCGATCTCGGCGGCCACCCCGGTCGCGTGCAGCGACGGCACGCGCACCTCGCGCTGGAACAGCGGCAGCAATGCCAAGCGTGCACTGGCGCGGTCCGCGCGCAGCACATACACCGTGTGATTGACGTGGCCGCGCATCTGCACATTCCAGGCGATGACATGCCCCGGCAGCAGCGTGATCGCCGGGCCGGTGGTCATCACGAACTTGTGCGGTTTGCGATTGGTGACCTGATCGAACAGCGGCGTATTGAGGAAAACATTGCCCGCCAACAGGTACAGCAGATACAGGCCCAGCAGGTACGGCAGCAGCTTGCGGCTGTGACGGCGCCATCGCTGCGGGCGGGCGAGGGAGTGGGGCATGGACCCTCGGCGTGGAATGGGATGGCCATCACTATCGTGGATGCGGCTGCGGCGCGATGTGAACGTGCTGCGCACACCGCGTCCTATAATCAGCGCGTCACTGTTCAAGGAGGTCACGGCATGAATGCCCAGACCAGCAAGGAAGGCGCAACCCAGGATGCGCCGCGCGATGCCGCCTCGGCGTCGTTCGATCCGACCTACACCTCGGCCAACAGCGAGGCGCGGGCCGCCGCCGGTGGTTACTCGGTCACGTTGAACGAGGGCGACGGCGCGTTGAAAGTGGGTACCGAGCACAAGCGCGCAGCGTCCAGTCTCGCATCGCAGTTCCAGGGGACGTCGCTGAACATGGCCGGCAGCCCGACGCCCGATGGCGGCAGGGATTACCTGCTCACGATGGAGTCGGTGGTCGGGGCAAGCGCGAAAGGTGCCGGCTTCCAGGACACCAGCAGCACCGGCGTACGCGGGCGCTACAGGGTCAGCCTGCCCAGCGAGGCGGTGGACGTCGATCCCACCCGCATCAACCCGTTCGATCCGCAGACCATTCCCAAGGGGGGCAGCGTCACCCTGGATGGCCAGCACTTCACCGGCACCGCACTGGAAGGCAGCTTCCGCAACATCGCCATGCAGAGCCAGACGACCGAGGCGAGCGGTGCCAGCTACCGCGTGGATCGCCTGGATCATGGCCGGGTGCGCGTCACCACCGGGCCGAACGAGGCGGTGGAAGCCTTCAACGGCATGGGATTCAGTGCCGGCAGGTTCAGCGCGATTGCCGGTCGCCAGGACGCGCTCGGTCACGCTGCCGTCCGCACTGCCACGTTCGACCTGGATCAAGCCGAAGGCCGCCAGGCCTATGAACAGTTCATCGACAACGGCATCCTGAGCGGCCAGACCCCGGGCGTGCAGGATCTGGCGACGGTCGAGCGGCTGGGCATGAGTTCGCAGACGCGGCTGAAGGTCGGCTATGGCGACACGTTCGGCCTGGACCTGGCGGGTGCACGCAACAGCGGCGACGTGGTGCAGGTCAGTCGCGAGGACGGCAGCCGCACCGAACTGCGCAGCGTGCAGTACAACGGCAACCTGCCGGCAACCCGGGTCAGCGCCTACGACGCCGACGGCCAGGAAGACAGGGCGCAGCGCCGCTATGAATTCACCTTCGACCTGCGCGGCCATGCGCAGGGTGAGCAGATTGCCGGAATGGCCAACGCGGCACTGTCCGGCGACCCCAGCGGTGATCGCGGACCGGTGAAGGCCGGTGAGCTCACTACCCTGAGCTTCAGCGAGGCCCAGATGCGCACGCTGATGGAGCGTACCCAGTCGATGGTCGGGGGCAACCCGATGCTGGGGCCATCGTGGCAGGTGCTTGCAGAGGACGGCAACGGCAGGCCGCAGCAGGATGTGGACGCCTTCGCCCTGGGGCTGGCGCGCAACCAGGGGCAATCCACCTATGGCATGGCCGAACGCCTGTTCCATATCGCCGCGGCGGGCGGCAAGGATCTGCAGAAGATCGACGCTGCCGTGCAGGGCGAGCACCTGCAGTCGCTCGCACCGCCCTCACCGCTGCTGCCCCGGCAGGACCCACGGCACACCGCCAGCCCGGACCATGGCATGTGGCTGCAGAGCCAAGGCGCGGTGAGCAGCCTCGACCAGGCGATGGGGCGCCAGCCTGATGAGATGAGTGAACGGCTGGGCATGGCCCTGCTGGTCGCGGCCAAGGGCAAGGGCATGCAGCGGATCGACGAGGCCGTGCTCAGTGACGACGGCAGGTACGCGTTCGCGGTGCAGGGCCAGCCGCACGCCGCCGATCGACAGATCGCCCGCACCGATACTGCGCAGGCAGTGGCTACGCCGGTCGAGGACCAGGTGCGTCAGCTGCAGGACGCACCCGAGTGCACCGGCGCTGCACAGCATGATGCCCGGCAACAGGAGCAGGCCGTACAGGAGCAGGCCGCGCGGGCCATGGCGCGCTGACGCGCGCACGGGCGTGTTGCCTGCCGGGCGCTATCATCGCGCGAAGGAGCCCTCCGGCAGGCACTGGCGCTCGGCCGAATCGACCACCATGCCCAGATAAGGTTCGCCGATGCCCTGTCCGGCCAGCAACCGGCGCTGCCAAGCCTTCGCAGCGGGTACGTCACTGCTGAGGCAGGCATGGCGGGCTGCGGCCTCCAGGTTCCATGCAGTCGGGTACTCGGCGAGGATGTCTTCCCATCCCTGCCGCATCAGCGGCCAGTCGACCGCCGAGTTCTGGAACAGCTGCTGTCCCGGAACGCCATCGCTGACCGATGCGTACAGGCGGGCATACAGGCTGGCGCGGCGGCGCTTGGCGGTTCGTGCCAGGGCATGCCGCGCGAAGGCTTCCATCTGCTGCGCATCGCCCTGCCAATGCGGGGTGAAGCGCTGCATCGCGATCAGATACAGCGGGTCATGGTCGGGAAAGAGCCTGCTGCCTTCGTCGACCAGCGCCATGAAGGCTGCTTCATCCACCCCCTGCCGCAACGCGATCAGGATGGACATTTCATACCAGTAGGGGTCGCGCTTGGCGATCGCCTTGTGCTCCTGCATATAGGCGGCCGCTACCGCGTTGTACTCGCTGAACTGCTGCCAGCCCTTCGCCGCCACCTCGTGGGCATAGCCATCGCCTCGGAAGCTCCAGGCCAGATTGAGTGGCACGCGCGCGGCGACCAAATGGGCCGACAGGGAGCCCGGTGACTGCCGGATCCAGCGTGCGGCCCAGGCGGTCCAGTCATTCCACTGCTGCACATCCTGAGGCGCGGTGCCGATGCGCCGCGATATGCAGATGTAGAAACGGCTGAGGTTGGAATAGCCGCTGGCATTGCGCTGGCCCTTGCGGAAGCGGTCGGCCATGGCATCGAGCGCCTTAAAGTCGTCGGCGTCCATCAGCGGCGTTACTTGATCGCACAGGGCCAGTGAATCGGGATCTTCCGCGGCCCAGGCGGACGAAATGGAAAGGCATGCCAGGCTCAACAGCGTGCCGGCGAAGTGCATCCTGCGCATCGGGGTCATCCTTGAAGTTTGGGGGCCGGGAGCGGCTTCAGGCCCGCTGCGGCATTGCGCAGTATCCCATTGCCCGCTACCTATCGGAAGCGAGGCCGTCTTCTGCGCTACGCTGGGCGCCATGACCCAGAGCCCGGAACTGCTGCGCCGCCTGCTGCGTGCAAAAGACCACATGGATCGGGCCAGCCATGAAGACTGGCCGGTGGCGCGGCTGGCCGGGATCAGTGCGGTTTCCGCGGCCCATTTCGCGCGCTCCTTCAAGGACGCCTTCGGGGTGCCGCCGCACCGCTATCTGCTCAGCCGCCGCATCGAGCGCGCTGTCGCCCTGCTGCGCGATACCGACCTGCCGATCACCGAGATCGCACTGCAGACCGGGTGGACCAGCCTGGGCACCTTTGGCCGCATCTTTCGTGACATCACCGGCGACAGCCCCGGCGCCCTCCGCGACCGAGAGCGGAGGGCGCCGGCGCAGGGCCCGGTGCCGGAGTGCCATGCGCGTGCCGCACGGCGTCCGGACCTGAAGATCGCAGTTTTGGAGAAGCGCCGCCGCACCGGCCTTGTTAGCGTAGATCCCACCTGAGGGAGGATCCTATGACTGGCATGGTGAATGTGGTCGGCCTGTATGTGCACGACCAGGATGCGGCACTCGATTTCTACGTCAACGCACTCGGCTTCCAGGTGCATACCGATGTCGGCAACGGCGACTATCGCTGGCTCACGGTGCATTCGGGCGGCGAGGGCGGTTTCCAGCTTGGCCTGTTCAAACCGGGGCCGCCGGTACACGATGCGGCCACTGCACTGACCCTGCAGCAGATGGTGGCCAAGGGTGCGATGCCGCCGCTGGTGCTGGCGGTGGACGATTGCCGCGCCAGCTACGAACGGCTGCTGGCACGTGGGGTGGAATTCACCCAGGAGCCGGTGGAGCGCTATGGTGCAGTGGATGCCGGATTCCGTGATCCGTCCGGCAATGGCTGGAAGATGATCGAGCGCCCTGCGAAGACTGCCGCGAGGGCGCCGCAGTGAGGGCCGGCAGCTGGGCGCGTCCGGTGCACCGCTGGACGTCTATCGTCTTCACCCTGACAGTGATCGCCAACTTCGTGGCGCGCTGGATGGGGCAGGGCGAACCACCGGACTGGCTGACCTACTCGCCGCTGCCGCCGTTGTTCCTGCAGCTGTTCACCGGGTTGTATCTGTTTGCGTTGCATTACCGCCGCAGGCCGGATGCCGCGCGCGCCGGCGTCGCACCTTGACGCGGGGCGCGGAGGCAGATCAGGCAGGGTCCCTCACGCAGCGCAGGCCCGGCGGAGAAGGCTCTGCCGGGCCATGCGGCGCTCAGCTCAGATCGCATCCGCTCGGCAGCGGCCAGCTGGCACTGGGCAGCATGTTCTTCAGCGACGCCGGTGCATTGATGGCCACGTAGCTGGCGCCCAGCAGCTCTTCCAGATCCGCGATGGTGACCAGATAGCTGTCCAGGCTGCCCAGACCCGTTTCATTGGGAATGATCCAGCTGATGGCCTTGGCGGTGCCGGTGTTTGGATCCTTGGTGATGATCGTCTTCCAGAAGAAGTCCGGGGTCGGAATGCCATGGCTGGCCAGGAAATAGTCATTGGACGCATCGCCGTAGACAACGCCACCATAGACGTCGACCGGAGCGATGTCCCTATAGCATTCGGCCACGTTCTCGGCCTTCACCCAGATGCCCTGGTTGAAGCTGGACACCTGCGGCACGATGTTGGTCATGTAGTTGGCGCGGCGGATGTAAGTGGCGTCGTAGTCCATGTGATTGGACGTCACCAGATGTCCCCGGTCATAGCCGGACCGCACGCTGGCATAGGAGGCGGTGCTGGTCTGGCCGAGGCAGCCTGCCGGCAGGTCCGGGTCCTTGTAGAAGCTGGACGGGCGGGCCGCCGAGCCGGTGTCAGCCACCAACGTGTATTCGTACCGGGTCGCGCTGTGGATGCTGCAGTCATAGGTCAATACGAACCCACCCTTGTTGAGGGTCACGACCTGGGCATGTGCGGCCCCGGCAAAAGTGCTGAAAACAAGGGCAAGGAAGAACGTGGCAAGGCGCATTGCGGATCTCCACGGATATGGGCAAGGCGCAGCCGTCCACCACGGCAGGCCAGGCCATTCCGTGTGAAGGACGATGCGGTGACAGGTATTGGGGATGCGACCCGGCCGTAGCCGGTATTGCCTGGGATCTCGACCGCGCACTGGCGTCAGGAAAGCTGTCGCGGTGTCGTTAGCGTCATTTTTTGGCGTCAACAGGTCAACGACCAAAGTGCGAAGGTGTGACTGCGCGCAAGCACTGGGCTCCTGTCAGATCAGGGTGCCCATGCATGAAAAGAAGACCTGTTAGTGGCGTGGCCGCTCTCCACAGACCGCTTTGTCGCTGGGCAGAGCAGGGCGAAGGAGCTCGACTCCAGCAGCACGTCGCGAAGGCGGTCGAGGCCTGCACGCAACGGCCATCCATTCTTGACGGCGCCTTGGCGCCGGACGTGGATACTTCCGCCGTCATTGGCCGAGGAGGACTGGAAATGGGTAGCACCGAGACCAACCGGGCGCCGCGCATTCTGCGCTTGGAAGTGATGCCGCTGGACTGCGGGGAAACCGCAGTGGTGGTGGAACTGGCATCGCCCCCCGGCAGGGCCTGGGAGAAGGCCCTGAAGCGCGTGATTTCTGAAACCGAGGGGCTTGAATCGGCGCAGTCGCGCTGTGACGGCCGCTTCGTCTACATCATCGGTATCGAGCCCGGTGGCCGTGGCACGCTCCATCGGGTGAACCAAGTCCTGGCCGCCACCCACGAACGCATTGCACCGCGCAACGGGCATTCCATGCCGATGCCACAGCAACCGGCAGGCGCCATGGTCAACGCCAGCCTCTGAGCAGCGATGGCCGATACACGGCAACTTGACGGCTGCAGGCCGGCCACGCCCGGCGGCACAGGCTTCACGCTGCAGCCAACGTGCGTTCACCATGTTGCTACGGGCCTGTCGCCACCGTAGCGCCATGGCACGTGAACTCCGTCATCCGCGACCGGGCCACCCGGTCGCCGTGGGCTGCGCAGGGTGGTCACTGCCCACGGACATCGCCCACGCCTTCGCGGCGGGAGACAGTGCGCTGCAGCGCTATGCATCGCGCTTTCCGATCGTGGAGATCAATTCGTCGTTCTACAGACCACATCAGCCCGCCACGTATGCGCGCTGGGCGGCCAGCGTGCCGCACGGTTTCCGTTTCTCGGTGAAGATGCCGCAGGCCATTTCCCATGACGCGCGCCTGCGCGGTGCTGCGCCGTTGCTCGACACGTTCCTGCACGCGGCGGCGCATCTGGGTGATCGGCTGGGCGCCCTGTTGCTGCAGCTGCCGCCGAGCCTGGCCTACGATGGCCGCACGGCCTCGGCCTTCTTCCGGGCGCTGCGCCGGCGCAGCGCCGTGCGGGTCGCCTGCGAACCACGCCACCCGAGCTGGTTCGACGACAAGGCCGACGCGCTGCTGGATAACCACGGCATTGCCCGGGTCGCGGCCGATCCCGCCCGGGTTGCAGGGGCTGATCAGCCGGGCGGAGCCAGGCACTGGAGCTACTGGCGGTGGCACGGGCAGCCGCGCATGTACTACAGCGCCTACCAGCAACCGCAGCTCTGCAGTCTGGTGGCCGCCGCAGTAGAGGCCGCCCAGGCGGGGGAGGCGTGGATCATCCTTGACAACACGGCGCACGGCCACGCCGTGCCCAATGCACTGCAACTGCAGTCGGTGCTGGAGCACGCCAATGCCTGAAGGTCCTTCCATCGTGCTGCTGCGCGAGGCCGCCGCCAGGTTCAAGGGAAAGACCGTCCGTGGCGTCAGTGGCAACAGCACGCTCGATCTGGCCTGCCTGGAGGGACGCCGGGTGCGGGCCGTGCGCAGCTGGGGCAAGCATTTCCTGCTGGAGTTCAGCCACGTCAGTCTGCGCATCCACCTGATGATGTTCGGCAGCTGGCGCATCGACGAACGCAAGGAGACGCCAGCGCGGGTATCGCTGCGCTTTGACAACGGCGAACTGAACTTCTACACCTGCTCGGTGAAGCTGATCGATCAGCCGTTGGACGAGGTCTACGACTGGCGCACCGACGTGATGAGCGACCTGTGGGACCGCCGGCTTGCCCGCCGTCGCCTGAAGTCGATGCCTGATGTCCTGGTCTGCGATGCCCTGCTGGACCAGACGCTGTTCTCCGGTGTGGGTAATATCATCAAGAACGAGGTGCTGTTCCGCATCCGGGTCCATCCGGCCAACCCTGTTGGTGATCTTCCGCCGCGCAAGCTTGCCGAACTGGTCAAGCAGGCCCGCGAATACAGTTTCGACTTCCTGCGCTGGAAGCGCGGCTTCGAGCTGAAGAAGCACTGGCAGGTGCACACCCGGCGGACGTGTCCCTGTTGTGGTGGTCCGGTCAGCAAGGTCTACATGGGCACCACGCATCGGCGCACCTTCTTCTGCCCGGTATGCCAGGCCGATTATCGCGCTGGGACGCCGCGGCCGCCGGCGAAGAAGCGCACCCTGGCGAGAGGCCCGGTTCAGCGCGGTGGTGTCAGGCCCGTGCGTTGATATGAGGACGTGGATGACAGCGAAGCGATGATCTGACGGTTGCTGAGTACTTCGACGGCGCCCGATCGCTGCAGGGTCTGCAGGGCCGGCTGGCGGCGGTCCGGCAGGGCGGCGACCGCTTCCCGGGCGACCACCGTCGCGTACTCGCGCGAGTTGGCATCGATGGCAGTGGCCAGCACGCACGCGTCCAGTGCCATGCCGGCCAGCACCAATCGCCGGGTGCCGAGCTTGGCCAGCAGCACCGGCAGTGGCGTGGCGAGGAAGGCGGAGTGCTTCGGCTTGAGGATGAAGTAGTGTTCCTCGCTGGGGGCAAGGTACTCGACGATCCGCGCCGAGGCTCCGCCCTTCTGCCGGCAGGCCTCGACCAGCTGCGGGAAGTCGCGCTGCCAGTTGCCGAAATTGTCATTGGCGTAGATCACCGGCGAGCGGTGCGCGTCGAATGCAGCACGCAGGCGGGCGGTGCGCTGGGCTGCACGTACGGCGTACGGAGCCAGTTGCCGCCCCTGTGGAAAGTCGAACAGGCTGAAAAGATCGATGATGAGCAGGGCGGTGGGCTGTTCCATGGCGGGCTCCGAGGTGTCAGGCCTCCACTGCCTGTTCGTCTTCGGCACCACGCACCAGCGCGCCGGAGCCGCCTGACGGGCGCGGGCTGCCCGGCCCCCTCGGCGGGAGCGCAGGCCCGATCACTGGCCAGCTCCGTCGTCCCCCTCACCCTTGTCGTGCCGAGCGGGCGCCACGCGCTTGCCAAGCCGTTGCGCCTGCTCATCCGGCGTGGCGGCGGCGACGAAGGGAGAGATCGGATCGCTGGCCGGGAACGTCTCCGTCAACGCCTGATCATGATTGGCACTGTTGTGGGCCTTGGCCTGTCCAGCGCTGGCAGCAGGCACCGCAGCCGTGTCGTCATCCGGATGGGGCAGGTCTTTCTGATCGCGCTGCATGACGTTTCCTCATTGATTGGACCGCATCGTGCGGGTTGCACGACAACGGTAAACGTGAACGCGTGAGTACCCGCATCAAGCCGGTGTAGACGTAACGTCAACAATCAAGGCGTCCTTCCAGATGAGCTCGAAGCCGTTGCACGGTTGCGGCGCCACGCCAGCAGCTGTCCGATCAGCGCGGTTGCCAGCAACAGCAGGTTGGTGACCACGAACACGGTGGCACCCAGCAGCGCGCTGTAGATCGTGAACAGCGTAGACGCGGTCATCTGCCCGATGAAAAGCCACTTCGAGACGGTTTCCGGGTGCGGCGAGTGCCATTGCTTGACCATCTGCCGGACCAGTGTGGCCATCAGTACGGCTGTGGCGGTCCATCCAAGTAGATCAGGATGCATACGTCATCCTCGTGCAGAAGCGCGCCGCCCCCTAGGGAGCGACGCGTGGGCTGATCTGCGGTGCACCTGCGATCACGCGGCCTGGGCGGCCTTGGCGTTGCCGCCGCTCTTGGCCAGCAGGGTCAGCTTCTCGTCCGTGGCCTTTTCTTCTTCCAGCGTTTCCAGCAGCAACGGCACAGCGTCCTTGTATCCGAGCTGCTTGGCCAGCGCGGCGATGGTGCCGTAGGAAGCGATTTCGTAATGCTCGACTTTCTGCGCGCCGCCAATCAGTGCTGCATCGCGCACCGGGCCCTTTTCAATGCTCTCGATGACTTCCTTGCCTTCTTCCACCAGGCCCTCCATCGCCGCGCACTTGATCCGCTTCAGGCGGATGCCCAGTACCTCCACGACCTGGTCGATGCGCTCGATCTGGCCCTGGGTCTCCTCCAGGTGCGTCTCGAACGCGGCGGCAAGTGCGGGGTTCTCTGCGGCGCGGGCGAGGCGCGGCAGGGCCTTGGTCAGCTGCTTCTCGGCACTGTAGATGTCGGACAGTTCGTGGATGAAAAGGTCTTCAGCGGTCTTGATGGCCATGGTGCGCTCCAGCAGGGAAGGAGCGACGAGGCTATCCCGGCCGGTGTTGGGGTGCGGGGTAGATGCAGTGAACGGCGGATGCGCATCGAGCGCGCAGATGCATGCATTCCCCTCACGCCGGGCACTGGGCGCGCGTCGGAACCTAGCTCAGCGTTGGTCGGCCGCTGCTGCAGATTGGCCGGTTGCCGCCAGGTGTTCGCGGTCTACCAGGCGCGCATTGCTGACGGCCTGGTGCGACCCGCACCTTCCGCAGGTCAGCAGCGTGCCCCCCGTCATCCGCTTGAGCTCCGCGTCGGCGCGGGACACGTGGTGGCACTGGTTGCAGCGGAAGGCGATAGCGGTGACCTGATCGATGCAGCCTCGCGCATCGGTCGCGTAGTCCACTGAAAAGACGTAGAAGAGTCCGGTGTCAGGCATGAAGTCGATCTCGCGGGCGGACCTGTTTCATGCCATGGGGCAGCAGTGCGTGGCGTGAATCCTTTTCGGGTTCGTTTTCACATTTCACTGAATTGTTCTGTTTCAGGCTGCGCCTGCTGTGCTGCCTCAACCGGCCTTCTGCTACGGTTGGGAGCCCACTGCAGGGAGGTCGAACGTGCCCATCAGAGCCGTTGTATATACCAGCGAGGCGGCAGCGGATATTGCTGCCAGCCGCCTGGGCCAGACCGGGGGCAGGCTGTGCGGAATCGTGGATGACGCAGCACGTTTCAACCGTGATGCCGGCGTCACTGGCGTATTGCTGTTCGATGGCGCGCGCTTTGTGCAATACATGGAAGGCCCGGACGATGGCCTGCAGGTGGCATATTCCCGGGTGCTGGGTGCCAGCAGCCACAGCGGCCTGATCGAACTGCAGCGCGGCAGGGTGGGGCAGAGACGCCTGCCGTTCTGGCCCATGCGTTGGCTGCCGGTGGAACCGACGGAGCTGAGGCGGGTGGCCGGTGCGGACTGGACCGGTTTCGTCCAGCGCGAAGGCACCGCTGCCCCCACCACTACTGCCACGGGCATGGAGCTGCTGCGCGCCCTGGTTGAACCCTATGCCGCCGCACCCAGTACGGAGTCGCCATGACACAAACCACTTTCCACAGCGGACACCACCGCCGGCTGGACGTTCTTGCCGGAGCGTGGGAGACCACCCTCATCGCGCTGCAACCCGACGGCAGCACGGGCGGGGTGTCGTTCGCATCGGACGTTTACACGTGGATGCCCAATGGTCACTTCCTGGTGCATGAGGTCGACGCGATGATGGACGGGCAGCGTGTGCGCTCCACGGAAATCATCGGCGTCGATGTTGAATCCGGTGGTTTCTTCAGCCGCAGCTACGACGCTGATGGTGGCACCAGCGATTTCACTTCACGACTTGATGGCGGCAGGTACACCATCCAGGGCCAGTCCCAGCGGTTCGACGGCGTGATCAGCAGCGACCGGCAGTTGCTGACCGGGGAATGGGAGCATCGGGTCGGCGATGACTGGATACCGTTCGTCCGCATCGTGCTTGAACGGGCCGAGTAGATTCGCTTGTTCGGCGGGCGCCCCCGCATCGGGGGCTTCGCGGCTGGCTGCGCCTAGTGCTTGGGCGGCGGCGGCGCGGCTTCTTTCCCGCGTTCGGCCTCTGGCCCCGAGGCCTGGTCTTCGGAGGCGGCGGTGCCGCTGCCGCCGCCGGGCACGTTGCGCGCCGGCGCGCTGGCCGCTGGCGGGGTTTGCCGAACCGCATCGGCATGTTGTGCCTTATCGGTCGGTTCGCCTTGGTTGCAGGCCGACAATGCCATCGTCGCCACGGCACACAGCAGCAGTACCCGCATGGCCACTCTCCAGAGTAGGAAACCCCTTGTTTCTAGCGTTGAGGGCGTTGTGCGGGCGTGACGGGGGCGGCAGCGCACCGGCTGAAATCTGCCTCTGCTGGTGCCGGAAAGAAGGGTGCTTCGCCGCGCTTCGGCTCTTCCTTCTCACTCCGCGACGACGTTCAGGTGCGTTAAAGTTGCCCGCGTAGGTGCCCCCCGCGTCGCGGTCAGGGGCAGCCGAAGAAGTGACGCATCAGGAGTCCACATCATGAGTGTTCCCGAGGGATTGGAAGGGAGTGGGCAAGGCCTGACGCGCAGAACCTTCCTGCTGGCCGTTGGCTCCGCTTCGCTGCTGGTTGCCTGCAACGGCAAGGCGCCAGCAACCCATGCCGGTGCCACGCCAGCGAAACGGGCGGACGGGCGCTTTCTGCAGCTCTCCCAGGCACTGACCGGGAAGTCCGACCTTGATCCGGCAACCGCCGGGCGCATCGAAGCCGCCTTCGCCAAGCTGCATCCCGACATGCACGCCCAGTTCCCCGCACTCGCGGCCAAGGCGCAACAGGTGCACGGCGCTGAAGCACTGCTGGCGGCTGTTGGCGATGCACGGCCGACAGCGCTGGCCATCATCACTGCCTGGTACACCGGCAGCGTAGGCAAGGGGCCGCAGGCCATCACCGTTTCCTATCGCGATGCGCTGATGCAGCGCCCGGTGGACGATGGCCTGTTCCCGCCCACCTACGCACAAGGCGGTCCCGCATGGTGGACGGCCGAACCGCCGGCGGCGGTACGCGCGCACGGCTGAGCCTGCGCTTCCAGCTCTTTTCCCGTAATTGTTATGGATTCCCCTCATGAAAGCTCCGGTTTTCCGTGATGGCGACGCCGATGCCGATGTTGTGATCGTCGGTTCGGGCGTCGTCGGCGCATTGATCGCCCACCAGTTGGTTCGTGCCGGAAAATCGGTTCTTGTGCTGGAGGCGGGCCCCCGCCTGCATCGTTCCGACGTGGTCGAGAACTGGCGCAACGTCAGCTTCGAGCGGCGCATCGGCAGTGACTTCCAAGGGCCGTATCCGCAGTCGCCGCTCGCCACCGCGCCGCTGTATTTCCCGGCCAACGACTACGTGGGTTTGACCGGCCCCGACGCCAGCAGCTTCCATCAGGGCTTCATCAAGGCCGTGGGTGGCACCACCTGGCACTGGGCCGCCTCCTGCTGGCGCCACCTGCCGGTGGACTTCAGGATGCAGAGCACCTACGGGGTGGGGCGCGACTGGCCGATCAGCTACGACGACATCGAGCCTTATTACTGCCGCGCCGAGGAGGCGATGGGCGTCTCCGGGCCGAATGATCCGGACAAGCAGAGCCCCTCCGAGCGATCCAGGCCCTACCTTGCCGATATGATTCCCTGGGGCAACGGTGACAAGGTGTTCGCCGAGGTGGTCAATCCGCACGGCTACAACCTGGTGCCCATTCCGCAGGGTCGCATGGTCACGCCCTGGAACGACCGGCCCGCCTGCTGCGGCAACAACAACTGCCAGCCGATCTGCCCGATCGGCGCGATGTACAACGGCATCCATACCATCGAAGCGGCCGAGAAACTGGGTGCGCAGGTGCTGGCCGAAGCAGTGGCCTACAAGATCGATACCGACGCGCAGAACCGGGTCACGGCCATCCACTGGTATGACAACAACAAGGTCAGCCACAAGGCCACCGGCCGTAGTTTCGTGATTGCGTGCAATGCACTGGAGACGCCGCGTCTACTGCTGCTCGCCGCCAATGAGCAGAACCCGAACGGCATCGCCAACAGTTCCGACCAGGTGGGACGCAACATGCTCGACCATTCCGGTTTCCACTGCTCGTTCATTGCCGACAGGCCGATCTGGCTGGGCCGTGGACCGGCGCAGTCCAGCTGCATGGTCGGCCCGCGCGACGGCGCCTTCCGCTCGCAGTACTCGGCCACCAAGATCATCCTCAACAACATCAGCCGGGTGGCGATCGCCACCGACCAGGCGCTGAAGAAAGGCCTGGTCGGCGACGCGCTGGATGCGGAGATCCGCCGCCGTGCGGTCTTCGGCGTGGATCTTTCGATCAGCCTGGAACCCTTACCGGATCCCAGCAATCGGTTGACGCTGTCGAAAACGCGGGTCGATGGCCACGGCCTGGCCTGCCCGGATATCCACTACTCGCTGGGCGACTACGCCCGCAAGGGCTATGACGAGTCCTGCAAGCAGTTGCGTCACATCGGCTCGCTGTTCAACGCCGAGGAATTCGTCATCACCACGGCGCTCAACGCCAACAACCACATCATGGGCTCGACCATCATGGGCGCGGATCCGCGCGATTCGGTGGTCGATGGCGATTGCCGCGCACACGATCATCCCAACCTGTGGCTCCCGGGTGGCGGCCCGATGGTGTCGGCCAGCGTGGTCAACAGCACCTTGACCATGGCCGCGCTTGCGCTGAAGGCAGCAGATGCCATCGAGCGTGCCGCATGAAGACCTTCTGCTCGCTTCTGCTGATGATGCTGGCTGCCGCCAGCCAATCCGCGCGCGCAGACGAGGTTGCCGAACGTGGGCGCTACCTCTCGGTCGCTGCGGACTGCGTGGCATGCCACACCAGCCCCAAGCAGGGCAAACCCTACGCAGGCGGCTACGCGATTGCCTCGCCGCTGGGTGAGATATGGGCAAGCAATATCACGCCCTCCAGAAGCCATGGCATCGGCCTCTACAGCGAAGACGATTTCGCCAAGGCGGTACGCGAAGGCGTGCGCAAGGATGGCGCCCATCTGTATCCGGCGATGCCCTATACCTCCTATGCCAAGCTGACCGACGAGGACATCCACGCGCTGTATACCTACTTCATGAAGGAGGTGGCGCCGGTCGATGAGGAAGCTCACGCGACCGAGCTGCCGTTTCCCTTCAGCATCCGCCAGTCCATGGCGGTGTGGAACCTGCTGTTCCTGGACAAGGAAACGTTCACCCCCGATGCGGGCAGGAGCGCGCAGTGGAATCGCGGCGCCTATCTGGTGGAGGGTCTGGCGCACTGCTCCAGCTGCCACAGTCCGCGCGGGCTGATGATGCAGGAAGTGGGTGGCAAGGCCTTTGCCGGCGGATCGCTGGGTGACTGGTACGCCCCCAACATCACCTCCCACCCCACCAGCGGTATCGGGGGTTGGAGCGATGCCGAGCTGGCCCAGTACCTGAAGACCGGCCGCGTCGCCGGTAAGGCGCAGGCCGGCGGCGGCATGGCCGAAGCGGTGAGCAACAGCCTGTCCAAGCTGCAGGACGAGGACATCGCCGCCATCGTCGCCTACCTGCGCACGGTGCCGGCCGTGGCCGACCCTGATGCCACGCGGGCCGCCTTCGCGTGGGGAGACGCCGCCACGGCGCCGGGTGAGCAGCCGGTACGCGGAACGAGTGCTGCATTGGCCTCGGGCGGTGTGCTGTATTCGGGCCTGTGTGCAAGCTGCCACGGTTCGCGCGGCGAGGGCAGCAGGGACGGGTACTACCCCTCCCTGGTGCACAACACTACCGTCGGCATGACCCGCCCGCAGAACCTGATCGCCACCATCATCGGCGGCATTGACCGCGACGTGCACGGCGAACACGCGTTGATGCCGCACTTCTCGAAAGGCTCGTTCGTACAGGACCTGAGTGACGCCGATATCGCAGCGGTTGCGACCTACGTGCGCACGCAGTTCGGGCCGGGCGACCAGGTCACCGAGGCGCAGGTTGCGCTGACCCGTGCCGGCGGCGAGAAGCCACTTCTGGCGAAGATTGCACGCTTGTGGCTGCCGATGCTCATCCTTGCCGTGCTGGCGTTGGTAGGCATCGTGCTGCTGGTGCGACGCGCCTGGAAGACCCGGAAGGCGCGGAGGGCGGCCGCATGAATTTCGTATCCTTGACCGGCATCGGGCTGCTTGCCTTCATCGTCAACGGGTCGGTGTCGGCTGCCGAATCAGGTGCCACCGCCAAGCACAAATCGGTCGACAGCGTCGCGCAGACGCCGCTGAGCGCGGATTGGGCAGCGCGCCTCTGGCTGCAGGACCACGGCGTTACCCCCAGCGCACGCATCGTGATCGGCAGCGGCGTCAACAGCGATGGTTACAAGGGCAGTGGCTGGTCCACCGCCGAGCACATCGACCTGGGCGCGACGATCGACACCGGCAAGGCATTCGGCTTCGACGGCACCTTGCGCGTGGTGTTCTCCGATCGCTTCGGCAACGCCATCAACGAGCGGTCCACCGGTTCCTACATCCAGAACCAGGCCTTCTATGGCCAGGGCCAGAACCTGCGTTTCAACGAGCTCTCCTACGAGCGTTTGCTGCTGGACAAGCGGTTGAGCCTGAAGGGTGGCTTCTACTCGATGGGCAACGACTTCGGTGGCTTGCCTTACACCTGCAACTTCAACAACAACGGCCAGTGCGGGCATCCGCTGGGCCCGATCTACAGTTCTGGCTGGCTGGACAATCCGACAGGCCAATGGGGTCTGCGGGTAAAGTGGAATGATCCTTCAGGCTGGTACGCACAGACCGGCATCTACGACGTCAACCCGACGCGCAAGCAGGCCAACAGTGGCTTCCGTGTTTCGACGAAGGGAAAGACCGGCCTGTTCCTGCCGGTCGAGCTGGGCTACAGCCATGGCAAGTCCGGCGAGGACTATGGCGGTACCTACAAGGTCGGCTACTACCTGGATACCTCCAACGCCGATGACATCGGTGACCCGACGGCACCTCGCGCTTCGCATCGCAGCGGTTCGTACGTGCAGGCCGCACAGCGGGTGTGGAAGCCCGAGGGTGACACGGTGCGCGGCATTTCGGTGTTCGGCGTGGCTACCCGTGCCGACGCAAAAACAGGGCTGATGCGCTACTCGTGGGAAGCGGGCGTGAGCTGGCGTGGCGTGATCGCATCGCGCGAAGATGATGTGCTCAGCCTGGCCTGGAACCGGCTGGACATCTCCGACCGGCTCGCCCGCCATCAGCAGCTGACCGGAAAGGATGTGCAGAGCAACGAGCAGTTCGTCGAGCTGAACTACGGGGTGCAGGTTGCTCCGTGGCTGGTGCTGCGGCCGGCGGTGCAGTACGTGGCGCGCCCCGGCGCCTATGCCAGCCGGCCTGACAGCTGGGTGTTCACCCTGCAGGCGCAGGCGACGCTGTAGGCGCATCAGGGCCCGCAGCATGGGGTGCCGAACGTGCGCCCCATGCTGCAACGCAAGGTGTAAGCCACCATTCGCACTGGTACGGTCCTGCCCGTTGCACCACCAACGACGGGGAGAGACGACGATGCGCAAGGTATTGCTGCTGTTGATCCTGCTGACCGGACTGGCGCCCACCGCCTGGGCTGCCACGGTCAAGACCACCCACCGCACCCTTCCCAGTTGGGATGGCACGCCCCTCGGGGTCTTTGTCATCGAACCCCAGGACGCAGGTGGCGGCAAGTACCCGCTGCTGGTGATGCCCAGCAGCTGGGCCGTTCCCAGCGTGGAATACGTAGGGGTGGCACAGTCGCTGGCCAAGCGCGGCTATGTGGTCCTCAGCTACAGCTCGCGCGGCTTCTGGGAGTCCGGCGGGGCCATCGATATCGCCGGGCCGGCCGCGGTCGAGGATGTCAGCGCATTGATCGACTGGGCGCTGGACAACACCCAGGCCGACCCGGCGCGGATCGGCGTCTCGGGCATCTCCTACGGCGCAGGCACCAGCCTGCTGGCGGCGGCACGCGATCCCCGCATCAAGGCGGTGGCCGCGCTCAGCGGATGGGCCGACCTGCGGGCGTCTCTGTACGCCAACGACACCCCCAGCGCACAGGGAATCGCGCTGCTGGTGGCCGCCGGCCTGGTCACCGGCCGCCCCGGGTCCGAGCTGGCCACGATCAATCGCAACGTGGTGGTTGGTAACTACCAGGGGGCAGTGGAATCGCTGCTGCCCGTGGCCGCCATCCGCAGCCCCGCTGCGAGCATCAGCGAGATCAACGCCAACCAGCCGGCCGTGTTCCTGGCCAACGCCTTCAACGACAGCCTGTTCCCGCCGGGTCAGCTGGTGGATTTCTTCAACCAGCTGAAAGGCCCCAAGCAGCTGCAACTGCGCCACGGCGACCATGCCCTCAACGAGGCCTTGGGCGCACTGGGCATTCCAAACGAGGTCTACGACTCGGCGGGCGACTGGTTCGACCATTACCTCAAGGGCGTGGCCAACGGCATCGACCGCGAGCCGGCGGTGCAGCTGAAGTCGCAGAAGGGCACCTGGAGCAGCTACCCGAACTGGCAGGCGACCAACAGTGGTGCGGTCAGCTACGCGTTGACCGCACCCGGCGGCCTGCTTCTGCCCACTGGCGGCCTGGCTGAGAACGGGCGCAGCAATGGCTGGAACTACCGCATCGGCAGTGGCCTGGCTACCGCCGCCAATTCCGGCGTGGCGATGGTGTCCGGCTCGCTGCAGATGATCAACCTGCCGCCGGGTGCGTACGTGCCTTTCATCGGGCGCAACGCCGCCGGCGTCTGGCAGGGGCCGGTGTACTGGAACGCACGCCGCCTGGACGGCGCGCCGGAAGTACGGGTGACCGTTACCCCCAGCCGCGCCAACACCACGCTGTATGCCTATCTGTACGCGGAAGATGTGCTGGGCAATGGCAAGCTGATCAGCCACAAGCCCTACACCCTGCGAGGCGTTGCGCCCGGCCAGGCGACCACCCTCGATCTGCGCCTGGAAGCGAGCAGCTGGAACATTCCGGCGGGCAGCCGGCTGACGCTGGTGGTCGATACGGTGGACCTGCGCTATGCAGGCATCAGCCAGTTGGGCGGGGCGGTGACCTTCAGTTCGCCCGCGTCCGCACCATCGGTGCTGAAGGTGCCGTTGCATTGAATCCATGCCGCGCCCGCGCCCGCGGATGCGGATGCGGATGCGGGCGCGGGCTTGCGCTGGCTGCGCTGACTCAGATGGTCTCCAGTTCGGGTTGAAGCTCCGAGGCGGTGTTCAACTCACCGATTGCCACCCCCATCGAGCCGAAGAAGGAGACAAGGGTCAATGCGGCAAGCACCCCGGCCGGTACCATCCGCAGGGGCTTGTTGACCGCAGGCAAGGCCAGGAAATGCAGCGTCTGCCCGGGTATCACATTGAGCATGGAGCGGCTGAATGCCAGATTGTTGCGCGTAGTGTGTTCCTGCTTGGAGAAGTTCCAGCTTGCCATCACCAAGTTGGCGACACCCCACAGCGTGGTGGTGACTTCGGCTGTAGTGATCTTCGCTTCGCCCGTGATCCACGGTTGATAGAAGATCAGTCCGCCGCGAATCGGACCAAAGCACATCTGGCAGATCCAGATGGTGACACCGAATCCAGCCTGGCCAGGTGTGCAGCTCGGTGCCCCAGCGGCAGACGAGAGGGCCCACGGCGCGGTGAAGCAGGTGCCGAGAAAGCGCAACGCGATGGGTACGATGCCTGCAGGGCCGAGGCCGGTACCGGCACCGTTGGCGATGACGCCACCTGGCTCGGCGAGGGCGCGCACCGCCATCACGAAGCAATAGCCGGTCAGGAAGTTCTCCCGCCACTGCGGGTCCCAATCGCCGCTCTGCACGACAAGGTGCTGGTCGGTCGATCCTGGTGCCATGCGTCGCCTCAGCATGTCCGCAGTAAAGGTCTGCTTGAAGGCCTGCAGCTGCTGATCTGTCCACGGCGTGCGTCCCAGTAGCACTTTCGCACCAAGTGTCATCGGAATGGCGACGACCCAGGCAATTACGCTCACCGGTGTGACCGTCAGCGAGCGACCGGTGAAGAGTTCATACAACTGGGAGAAGATTGGGATCTTCCATTCCTCGAAGAGCGCCTCGCGGAAGGTGCTGATGACCGCGCCAAGAAGGTCCAGCAGGGTGTCCACGACGCCTTTGGCAAAATCCAGAGCGAACAGGGCTACCCCCTCCAGCACCTTGACCACGCCGCTCAGCAGCAGTTGCAACGCCCGGTTCGGATCGCTGCCGATGTTGTCGAAGTAGCCCAGGGCCTCCTCGAACGCCTGCTTGCCATCGCCGAACTGGAAGTTGTTACTGAGCGCCTGGAGTTGTCCCATCAGTGCTTCCAGGCGGCCATCCAGTGCCTCCGACGCGCGCAGGCCACCGTGCGTCACCGCAATGGCGCCCTGATTCTGCTGCAGTGCATTGAAGAAGACATTGTGGTCCGCGGCATACTGCTGCTCGGCATTGGGTGGCTTCTGGTCGAAGTAGTTGCCCATGGATGGATCGCCCTGCGCGTTCAAGCTACCCACCAGGTCATCGACCACGCTCTTGAGGTTGTCCTTGATGTAATCGAAGCCGGAATCCACCCTTGCCCGTATCAGGGCAACGGCATCTGCGGCGATGTCCAGGAATACATCTACCGTATGGGTCACGCCCTCGGCCGTGCGGGCGAAGTCCTTGAAGTCGAACAGGAAGGCGAGCCACTCATACAGCATCTGCAGCTTCACTTTCAGCCAGTTCCAGACACCTTCCACAAGGTCGAATGCCTGCTGCGCGAAGCGGATCACGGCTTCGAAGACCTGGCCGGCGATCTTGAACAGCACCGTGGCGATGCCATCGACAATGCTCACGACGATCCGCTCCAGTCCGCCGATCACCCAAGACACGCCATCCTTGATGCCTTGCCAGACAGAGCCCCAGTCGATGCCAAGAAAGCCGCCCGATGCCAGCGCCAGGTGCGCATGCTCGGCACGGAACAGCAGCACCGATGCGGCATCGCCCTGCCGGTAGATCGGCACCCCGGACGAGAAGTCCACCTCCCATGCCACATCGCCCAGGCGGCTGAAATCGCTATGCAACTGGAAGCCGGCTGATCGCGCCGAATGGAATTTGTACTGGATGGCGGCAGCGCGCTCTCCGGCCTGGGCGATGTCCATCGACCGGCGGGAGATCTCCGCGATGCTCGCAGCAACCTTGTCGCGGTCCTTGGTGTCAGCCGCAAGCAGCAGCTCACCACTCCTGTCAGTCGCTGCCAACACCTCGTTGGCTGTAATAGCGCCTAGCCGGGCCTGCAGTTGGCCGTTGGGCTCCACCTTGAACGGTTGGCCAGCCGGGGTCAGTGGCGTCGACACGATCAGGGTCGTGCCGGCAAGCGCATTGGCACGCTGCAGCACGACCAATTTTCCGGTGGCGTCGGCCTTCAGTGATACCGGGTCGACGATGCTTGATCGGTACGCGTTGCCATCCACCCAAAGTGTTGCCAGGAAGGCCGCATTGAGGGTGATACTGGCAAACTGCAGTGGCGCACCGCTTTGATCGACCACGGTGATCTCGGTGGCGTGGGTGGGTACCGAGATGAGCTTGTCCTGATCTCGTGCCGCTTCGATCACCTCCGAGAACCATTGCTCTGTCTGTGGTGACTGCCAGAATCGGAACAGCTCATTGCGTGGCGTGACCGAGAATGCTTCCGAGTATCCGCTGCCGTCCCGGCCCACGGCGAAGATTGCGTTGTGCCGGCCCGCCGCAATAGGGAACAGCGGCCGCCATCCATCAATCCTGCCTTGGTCGTTGGTGATCTGCCGCGTGTATCGCAGGTCGCCCTGGTCGTCCAGGGCGAACACCTCCACCAGCGAGTCGCGCCGCAGATTGACCTGCAACCGTCCCACGCGGCCGCGCTGGGACGGATCCACCCGCACCCAATCGTCGAACTGGATGCCAGCGGGGGAATATTTCCGCTGCCGCTTGAGCCACAGCAACCCGCTGTCGCGTTCCACGGCAAAGATCTGCAGCAGATTGTCGGCGTCGGTGAGGGCCGCAATATGCGAGGCTTTCTTGTTCAACTTCTTCAGTTGAGAGGTGCGGAAGCTGTCCTCGGCAAACAGCACCTCGTCGTCGATGCCGATGGCGAACAGTGCCGACTGCACCGGATTGTTCGCCGCAGTAGTGATTTCCTTGACGCGGGCGGGTTTGCCATCCGGGCCTTTCACTGGCGCCCAGACCGGTCCGCCCCACGTGTCGGACTGTGGATCGTAGTAGTTGGCGCCGAGCCGGCCGTCATCGACCAGCACGTTGATGTAGATGCGTCCGGTGGCGCCACGCACTCCGCGATACTGGCGGACGACGTCGGCGTCCGGGCCGGTGTTACGCTGCGTGTAGCCCCCGGTTTTCCAGGTGGCAAGCACCAGCTTGCCCTTGCTGTCGAGCCCGAAGATCGACGGCGTATCGGCCACCGCACTGGCTGGCTGAAACAGATACAGTTGTGTTGCAGATACGCCGAGGTCCACTTCTTCGTACGGAGCCTGTCCGTCCACCGAGCGCCGGTAGCGATGAATGCGGCTATCGGTACCCACGCTGTAGATGTCCAGATCGCCGTTGTCATTGAGGTACGGATGGATTTCCGTTCCCGATGAAACGGCGCGCAGCGGCAGGAAGTTTTCCATGTACTTGGTACTGACGCGCAGCGCCGGGATATCACCGGCTGCCATGGACGCCATTGAGTCGGCCCCGAACAGGTTCATTGCGTACTCCTTTCGCGCGATGGTTGGAAACGGGAATAGTTGGCATCCAGGCGCCGGCGCGCATCCTGCAGGACTGGAGAGCGCCAGATCGGCATGCCATGGTCATTGCAATAGAGTGGCTTTTCGTTACGGTAAGCGTCCCCGCTGATGACCGGCTGCAACCACGGCAGCGCAGCGCTGAGACGTTCGGCGCCGCAGTCGATGGCGCGGCGGACACAGAACCAGAGCTCGGATATGTCTGCGTAGTAGGGCGTCAGTCGTCTCGCGAAGGCGCCCGGCGGATATGCCCCCCGCGCGGCCGCCAGAATGCTGGCCACGGCACCCTCGCAGGCAGGGTGGGCGGACATGCGTAGCCGATGGCCCAGTGCCGCGACATTTGCATTCACTGCCAGATCGACCGGATTGTCGGGCATGCAATCGGCAAGCCACGTGCGCACGGCATACGGGCGCACCCAGCCCGGCGTGGAGCCGGCAACGAGACGGTGCGAAGCAGGCCCGATCACCTGCTCGAACGCCGCCCTCGCGAGGTTCTCAGTCCTGCGTTTTCCGTGCAGCAGCGCCAGCCACGCCAGGCTCGTGTCATCTGCATCAGGTGGCAATCCATCGACCCGGCGCAGTGCGGCGCCATGCGCTGGATAGAACGCAAAGGCACCCGGCATGGAGGGTGATTCGCAGGATTCGATGAAGTCCAGTGCGCGTGCCAATGCTGCATCATGCCGATGGGGATCGAGCAGCAATGAGACAGTTGCTGTCACGAAGCAGTTCTCATCGCTCAGTCCCGCCACTTCCGACGGAAAGGCGCCACTGGCGCACTGCTGCAGATGAGCCCCGATCATGATCTGCAGCCTGGCCGGGTGGAGCAGGTGGCCGACAGCAGCACGCCAGCGCCATCGGAGATGGTCAGGCCTACCACCCCATGCCAGGGCACCGCCGCGTGCTGATCGGGCGCGCTCATGGCCGCGTACGCCGCCATGTTCCAGCCCTGCTTCTTACCCAGCCGCAGCAGCGCCTCGCGTGCTTGTGGCGCAGGGCCGAGCAGGGCATCGGCAGGAGCGTGCCACGTCAGCGAAATCACGCGTCCTTGCGCGTCCAGCGCCAGGCTCAGGCCTTGCTCGGCGGATGGCATTTCGGCACCGATGCGCTGCTGCATCAAGGCCTCCAGCAACGCGATTGCCTTGCGTGACTGCGCTGGTAGCGCAGTCCGTGTGCATATGATGGCCAATGCATCGGTCGCCATCGGGGCGACATCACAATAGACCTCGATGCCCGGCCTGGCCGGATCTACGCCCGCCATGATCGGAACCAACCCACGCACCGGTAGTTGCATGAAGGCAGACAGGCGCGGCCACGTAATGGCGTGCCACTCAGACCCCGCGTGGATTTCCAGATACAGCTTCCTGTTGAAGGAGCCGGCGCGCCGACGCGTGCCGATCCACCCGCCATAGCGAAGGTCGTTGCCGTGGCGTTCATCCAGTAGCGGCCGCAGGGTGTCTAAGCTCCCGGACGGCAGCGACGGCGCGAGGGCAAGGCAGTGCGTCAACCGCTGCTGTGGCGTCGCGTCCGGTGCAGCATCGACGGTAACCCGGCAGTCCACCTGGCCGCTGTCCGCCGCCCAGACAAACTGGAATTCAACCGGATCACCGCCGCCGGCCAGGTTGCTGGACGTTGCCTCTGGCTGCCCGCACATCGTCCGCACCTCCTCTTCCCACAGCGCGGCCGCGCCGCTGGAGCCTTCGATGGCCAGGCAGGCGCGATGCAGTTCATCGCACCTGCCTGCGGTTGTCAGTTGCGGGAAGGGTAGGGTGGACATCTGGGATCTGCTCCGTCGGTCCGGCTCACGCCTCTTCCCGCTCCACCCTGTGGCGGGGCTCGCGTACCTCCACCGAATAGCCGCGGATGGTGCCTGGCGGCACCGGCGGGACATCCGAAGGCACGGGCGGCAGCTGGATCTGCAGCTTGTTTGTGACTTCCACATCACCGGTGCCCCTGACCGTGCCGTCCTTCATCACGTAGTCGGCATTGAAGTAGAAGCTCACCGAGCTGGAATTGCGCTGCCGGTAGAGGGTGTAGTACAGCGGCAACGATTTGACGGGCGTTTCCGCAGCCGGTGACAGGATGGAGTAGGGCAGCAGATTGCGTGGCGCGTCGGCCAGGACGGTCGGGTTGCCTTCGCTACGGGCTGTGATCATGGCGAAGCGCTCCAGGCTCGGATGCTGCTCAAGCGCGGACAGCGCGCCGTCTCTGGAGCGCATCTGGAACACGTTCACCGCGACCTGGTTGACCTGGCTCCAGTCCACCCGGCTGGTGATGATCTCAATGCTGTACGCCTCCTCGTTGTCCTTCAGGATCAGCGGGCCGCGACTGAAGGGGACGTTGATGTCGGCCAGGGTGAAGAGCTCGCCATCGCCATAGACCACCATCCCGTTCAAGCGGAAGTAGGCTGTCTGCGGGTCCGGCTGGGCCTTGAATATCCAGGGCTCGGACGTCGCAAGACCAGGGCCGGGTGGCGGCACCCAGCCATCCCAGCTGTAATTCGGCGGTGCCGGCTGCGAGGGGTTCTGCTGATCGAAGTAGGCGGCGTTGGCATCGATGGACATGAAGCCGACGCCGTCGCGTGCGGTGATCGTACGCAGGCAGAACGACACCAGATGGTCGTTCGGTGTGAGCACGAATACCTGGTCGGCGTTCTCCGAGCCAAACACTTCGTTGGGCTGGACGGTGATGACGTCCCCGGACTTGAGCTGATACCGCAGCCGGTAGTTGTAGGTATTGGTGATAGGCGTGTAGTACGTCGAATTGAATGTCACGGCTACGCCGTTGGCGGTCATCTCCTTGGTCTGCAGCTTCGGCTTCTCGCCCTGCGGCGGCGTCTCGAAGAAGTCGATGTAGATTTTTGACACCGAACCGCTGGCCGCGCCCAGGAAGGGCACGCTCGAGCCGATGAAGCTGACGTTGCGGATTCCGAAACGATTGGGGCGGAAGGAAATGCGCGTGGACGTGTCGGCGATCCAGTCCGAGACATACGGCTCGCCACTGGTGAAATTCACCCGATACCTGTATTCGAAGCGCGGGTCGAAGTTTCCTTCACCCGGTGCCGTGTAGGTCACGCTGGTGGGGAGGGCGCCGTCGAGCCCGAGCCGGAAGCTGTTGTCCGTGGTGCGGGTGGGGTAGCGGACGGTCACCTCCACATCCTGGAACTGCGGCTTGCCGTCCTCGCCGGTGGGATCGCCCAGCAACTCGAAGGTCACCATCAACTGCCGGTTGTCCACCTCGCGGTACACCTTGTTCCAGGTGGCGGCATCGAACCGTGGCAGGAAGCGCGATACCGGTGTGCTCCATTCAACGACGGTGTCCTCGGAATACGTGGTTGTGAAATCACTGGTGGCCGACACTGGATTCTGGCCATTGCCCTGGGCAAGCAGTCGCGCGCTCTCGACCGCATCTGCCACTTGGGTTTCCAGCGCACTCCACGCCCAGTCACGCACCAGCTGGATGAGTTCGTCCGAACCTCCTGCTCCGCGCTTGACCTCCACCTTGCCCGCACCCGACTGCCGCAAGTTCTGCCTGACCTCGACCAGCACCGAGTGACTCTTGCCCCAGGTATCCTTGCGCGACTCAAACGTGCGCTCATACTCGATTGCCGCCGAGGCAACATAGGAGACCGTTGCTTCCGCACCCAGCAACTGCGTCAGCACCCCCATGCTGTAGTACACGGAGAAGTTCGACAGGCCGCCGGTTCCGCTGAAGGCGCTGATGAAGGTGTTGAGCTGCTCCTCCGACTCCAGCTCGATATGGAAGCGGGCTGCATTGGATGCAAAGAGCGAGGGTGTCACGCTCAGCTGACGTGCTACTGGCTTGCCCTGTTCCTGCACCTCGTATTCGAAGAGGGCGTTGCCACTGACCCAGGTGAACTGCCCCCAATCGTGGATGTCAGGAACCTGATCCTGAGCGGCGCGCTTGGCTGCCTGGGGCGAGACAAGCTCAACCTCGAATGCGCAAGCGCCGGCAACCCCGCCAGCATTGGAGGTATACCGGGTCAGGCTGAAGGCCGGTTGTTGGTTGTCCCAGCGAAGCTGCGGTACCGGCACCAGGTACCAGCGGCCCTTGTCGATGCGGTCCTGGAAGATGGTTGCCTGCTGAGGTACGCCATCGGCATCGATGTAGTCGATCTGGCGGGCGGTGGTGACATCGAACATGATTGATTGCTCCGTTGGTGAGAGAGGCGTGGCGTGACGCCCGCCATCAGTTGCTGGGCCTATATCCAGCGAATCCGCCTCCACCTCGCGCTTGCCCGCCACGATTTCGTGAACGTGACGCGCACAGACGACCGCTCGATCGCAGTGGTAGCGAAGAGGTGCGAGACGTGCATTTCAGAGATTTCGACAGGTACACAGGCATGCGGCGGCCGCGCGAAGACAGAGGTGCGCGTCGTTCAGCGGCGAGGCGACCTCAAGCTGCCTTCTCATGGCTGACGCCAGATGCCCGTCAATCTCATGGAGCGCAAATGGTCATCCAGCCTCCCGCGCAGGAAATGCCACGCAACGTGGATTTTTCATACATGAAGCCCCCTGTTGAATACGTCATGCGGCATATCCAGATGCCTCGAGCGCGCGCCCGGCGGCGTGTGGCTGATGAATAATCCTGCAGCCAGATAACGGCGGTATCGCCCATCCTGCGCTGCGCGCATCGTTCCCCGGTAAACGGGGCAGTGCGCGAGCGGTAATGCTGTACCTCGCCCGCGCACGTTCTGCGAGCATCAAAAGCAAATGCGAAAAAGAGTGCATTGGAGCGGAAAGCTGCCCCAGGGCAGGCCCCGCGGCGAAGACATGGAGGCTGATTCCATGCTTGCGGCCACACTCTGACGGAGTTGCCGAAGTGATAATAGGGCTTCCGTCGCATTTCCAAAAAGGCGTAGTGCGATGTGCCGAATATAATTTGCAATATGCGTTGCACCGCACATTATCATATTGCTGAATTCAAGCCTGGCCTTGCCATATTCAATGCGCAGGCAAGGGAAATCTGGTTTGGCACTGGTGAATGCACATGCCATTGCGGCCTTTGCACATAATCAGCATCACCAAATGACTAAATATTGACGCGCCAGATTTACGTCGCGCGACTTGGCCGGAAGTGTTGCCAGTCACGGCGGCTGCCACCATTTCATCCTTTGCCGCAGTGATGGCATCAAACCGCCGTGCCGACCAGCACCACATCGCAGACCAGGAGCAGGCGGCGGGAGCCTGCATGGGCTGGGGCGCAGTCCTACAGCTTGCCGGCCGTCCTGTAGCGGACTAAGCCTTGCTCAACCAGCATCTGCAGCTCACGCAGAAGAGCCGGGTCCCAGGCATCGAAGTTGAAGCAGGACTTTCCTTGCATATGCTTCTTCAGGGCCGGGCTGATGCCCACCAGAAGCTCGGGAAAGGTGTAGACGGGCATGAAGTGGAATGAATGCCTGCGGCCCGATGCCTTCACCGCGCCGAAGAACTGAGCCTTGCCCTTGGCGTCAGCGTTCCTGCAATTGGCGTAGAAGTGACCAGCATCATCGTGTACCACCAGAAGATCGGCCTTGTAGGTGAGCAGCAGATCCCGCAGGGCGACGAACAGGTCGGGCGACGGACTGTCCAATGCACTGTTCGGCTGGGAGGCAGGCAGGCGAGGGTTCTTCATCGAAGTCGGCCCAGAGGGGAATGCAGCGGGGATATCGTGCGCAGGTTCTGCCGGGCCAGCCTAGCACGTGCCCAGAGGCGGGTAAGGGCGCGATCGGTGCTGCCCGGATACAGGCGTCGGGCAGAGGAGGATATGGGTCCTGATGGTACGGGCCAGTGTTGGCAGATGGAGATGGACTTGCAGCCTCGAGCACCTGAACATGGCGCTGCAAACACACCCCCCGCAACCTGGCACCTCGATGAAGACTCTGGCTTTGATCGCACTTTCTCTTTCCATCTGCATCAGCCTTGCCGGATGCATCGCCCCGTTCCGCGTCAAGGCGCGTGAATATGCGGCCGCCGGCACGACCGCGCCCAAAACGCCGGCTCCGTCGATTCCTGCAGCGCGACCGCGGTGACGGCGCGGAGCAGCAATGGGCGAGGGCTTCGGCGCTGTTGAAAGCAGCGGGCCCGATGCTGCCTCCTCAGGGCTGCACGTGCTGTGTGTGCACCATCTGCACCACCACCTTGCCCTTGGCGCGGCCGCCGTCCATGTAGGCCAATGCTCTGCCGGTATCCTCGAAGGGAAATACCGTGTCCACCACCGGGCGCAGGGCGCCTGATTCGACCAGTGCGGTGACCTGTTCCAGCTGTTGCCCATCAGCACGCATGAACACGAAGCTGTACCGGATGTTCCTGCGCGCGGCCTTGCGGCGGATGCGAAGGCTCAACAGGCGCAGCACCTGCCGAAGCGGCCAGGCCAATCCTCTTGCCGCACCGAATGCCGGCGTGGGTGGCCCGGAAATGGAAATCAGGTGACCGCCGGGCTTGAGGATGCCGAGGGATCGATCGAGTTCGTCGCTGCCGAGGCTGTTGAGGACCACGTCGTAGTCACGCAGCACGGCAGCGAAGTCCTGCTGCCGGTAATCGATGACGACGTCCGCACCGAGTGCCTTCACCCAGGCAACGTTGGCCGTGCTGGTGGTGGTGGCGACGAAGGCGCCCAGGTGCTTGGCAAGCTGGATCGCAATCGTGCCGACGCCACCGGAGCCGGCCTGGATGAAGACCCGCTGTCCCTTCTTCAGTGCTGCGGTTTCGACCAGCACCTGCCAGGCGGTCAGTGCCACAAGTGGCAGGGCGGCCGCCTCGACCATGCCAAGGTTCTTCGGTATTGGTGCTACCGAAGAGGCCTTGACCGCGATGTACTCGGCAAATCCGCCGATGCGATCATCGTCCGGGCGGGCATACACCGGGTCGCCCGGCTTGAACCGGCCTGCGCGATCGCCGACCCGCACCACCGTCCCGGCCACATCGTTGCCCAGGATCAACGGAAAGCGATAGGGCAGGATCTGTTTGAACTCGCCGTGCCTGATCTTGCTGTCCAGTGCATTCACGCCTGCGGCATGAACCCGGATCAGGACATCGTCGTCGCCCACATGCGGCTCGGGCACGTCGGCGATGCGGCCGACGTCCTTGCTGCTGTAGCGGTCAATGATGAAGGCTTTCATGGCGGACGGTTCCTGCAGTGATGGGGCCGGGTGGATGCAACGGAGGCCGGCCTCAGGCGCCGGTGCGGTAGCGCTCTGCGGCGTGCGCCTGGTGGATGTCGCCGAGCAGGGCCTGACGTGCGCCATCCAGCGTGTCCCAGCGTTCGGCCACGTGCAGCGGCGGAATGGTCACCGTTTCGCGACGATCGAAGCCGACCAGCGCTGCATCGACCAGTTCGCCAACGTCCATCACTTCAGCAAGCGTGGTGATGTCGATACCGGCGCGTTCCCAGATCTCGGTGCGCGTGGCAGCGGGCAGCACCGCCTGCACATGGACGCCCTTCGGGGCCAGTTCCTGGCTCAGGCCCTGCGACAGGAACAGCACATACGCCTTGCTCGCGCCGTACACGGACATGCCGAACTCCGGTGCAAGGCCAACCACCGATCCGATGTTGACGATCGCGCCGTTGCCGGCACCGACCAGCCGCGGCGCAATGGCGGCGGCCAGGCGCGTGAGCGCGGTGGTGTTCAGGGTGACCAGGCGTTCGATGGCGTCGGCCGACTGTGCGAGGAAGTCGCCGGACTGGGCGATACCGGCATTGTTGACGAGGATGCCGATGCGCGCATCGTCGCGCAGCCGTGCCTCGACCGTGGCCAGCGCGTCAGCCTGGGTGAGATCGGCCGGCAGTATGTCCACCGCCACGCCGGTCTCTTGGCGCAGTCGTGCGGCGAGTGCTTCCAGGCGGGCGCTGTCACGCGCGACCAGGACGAGGTCATGTCCGCGCCGCGCGAAGCGGTCGGCATAGGTGGCACCGATGCCGCTGGAAGCGCCGGTGATGAGGACGGAAGGGAGGACGGACATGATGGGCTTCTCTGGACGGGGGACGTGTCGGATGCGGGCGGCCGCGTTACTGCGCGTGCGCTTCAGCCAGGGTGGGGTAGTCGGTGTAGCCTTCGGCGCCACCGCCATACAGCGTGGCCGGGTTCAGTGCCGCCAGCGCTGCGCCGCGCTTGAGGCGCTCGACCAGATCGGGGTTGCTGATGAACGGGCGACCGAAGGCGACCAGATCGGCCTTGCCTTCGGATACACGGGCGCTGGCCAGCTGCAGGTCGTAGCCGTTGTTGGCCAGGTAGGTGCCGTTGAAGCGACGGCGCAGCCCATCGAAGTCGAACGGTGCCACATCGCGCGGGCCACCCGTGGCGCCCTCGACCACATGCAGGTAGACAATGCCCAGTGCGCTGAGTTGATCGACGATGTAGTCGTACTGGGGCTGCGGATCGCTGACGGTGGAAATGGCATTGGCCGGCGACACCGGCGAAATGCGCACGCCGGTGCGGTCAGCGCCGATTTCGCGCGCCACCGCAGCGGTCACTTCAAGCAGGAGGCGGGCACGGTTCTCGACCGAGCCGCCATACGCGTCGGTGCGCTGGTTGGCCCCGTCCTTGATGAACTGTTCGAGCAGGTAGCCGTTGGCGCCGTGGATCTCCACGCCGTCAAAACCCGCTGCGATGGCGTTGGCAGCGGCTTGGCGGAAATCGTCGACGATGGCGGGCAGCTCGTCGATGTCCAGGGCGCGCGGCTCGGACACATCGACAAAACCATTGTTGACGAAGGTCTTGGTCTGCGCGCGGAGGGCTGAGGCGGAAACCGGCGCGGCGTTGCCGGGCTGCAGGTCGACGTGCGAGATGCGGCCGACGTGCCACAGCTGCACGAAGATGTGCCCGCCGCGTGCGTGCACCGCATCGGTGACGGTGCGCCAGCCGTCGATCTGGTCCTGCGTGTACAGCCCCGGGGTGTCCTGGTAGCCCTGCGCCTGCGCCGAGACCTGGGTGGCTTCGGTGATGATCAGGCCTGCTGATGCGCGCTGGGCGTAGTAGGTGCTGGCCAGCGGACTGGGCACCAGGCCCTCGCCGGCGCGGTTGCGCGTCAGCGGTGCCATCACGATGCGGTTGGCCAGCGTCAGCGGGCCGAGGGGATAGGGCTGGAAAAGCGTGGCGTCGGACATGGGAGGGTGGGCTCGTCTACGGAGGAGGGGTCTGGATCAATGATGATGACCATCATCATTGATGTCAATGGTTTGATGATGAATATAATCTATGTGTGTTAAAGTGCCCTCCACACGCGACAGGACTCCCAAGGGCGAAGGCTCATGAAGGTCACCAAGGCACAGGCGCAGGCCAACCGGGCACACATCGTCGAAACCGCCTCCACGCTGTTCCGCGAGCGCGGCTACGACGGCGTTGGCGTGGCCGACCTGATGGCCGCCGCTGGCTTCACGCATGGCGGCTTCTACAAGCATTTCGGCTCGAAGGCCGACCTGATGGCCGAAGCAGCCGCCTGCGGCCTGACCAGCTCGGCTGCAGCGGTGGCTGATCTGGATGTCCAGGCATTCGTGAGCGAGTACCTGTCCCGCGCGCATCGCGACGGGCCCGGCCAGGGTTGCACGCTGGCGGCGCTGTGCACCGACGCGGCGCGGCAGACGGACGCGGTCAAGGCTGCCTTTGCGGCCGGCATCGAGGCCAGGCTGGCAACACGTGCCACGCAGGAGGGGCAGGCGCAGCGCGATCCGGACGATGCGGCGCGTGCGCGCAGGATTGCGCTGATGGCTCAAGCGGTCGGCGCGCTGGTGCTGTCGAGGTCCTGCCCGGACGAATCGCCGCTGGCGGACGAAATCCTGGATGCATGCCGGGCGGATCTGCTGGCCCGGTTGCCAGCTGCGTCCAGCCGCTGAGCTGCGCCTTCCAGCGCCAGGAGGTGCTGGAAGACGCTGCGCTGAAAGGCAATGGCCGGTGCTAGCCGGACGTGCGCAGCAGCGCCGCAACCGCTTTTGCCGTCGCCTTGGCCGACTGCGGATTCTGGCCGGTGACCAGCCTGCCATCGACAACCACCTTCGGCACGAACGGCAGTAGTCCCTTCTCGTACAGGGCTCCCCGCCGGGACATTTCCGCCTGCGCGTTGTACGGCATCTGCCTGGAAACACCCGCCAGGATTTCCTCGGTCCAGGAGAATCCTGTTACCCGCCGGCCCTGCACCAGCAGTTGCCCATCGCTCAGCCGGGTATTGAGCAGGCCGCAATAGCCGTGGCAGACCGCCGAGACGATCCCGCCCTGCTCATGGATGTCCCGTGTGATTTTCTGGATGCCCTCGCTGTCCGGGAAATCCCACATCACCGCATGCCCACCGGTGAAGTAGATCGCGTCGTACGCGGCAGCGTCGACGTTGTCGGGGGCGAGCGTGTTGTCCAGCAGTGCCATGCGCGCCGGATCCTGCAGCCATGCCTTCGCCGAATGGTCCAGCGCCGGCCATTTCAGCGAGCGCGGCTCAAGCGGTGAGTGCCCGCCGCGCGGGCTGACCAGGTGCTGTTCATGGCCTTGCCCGGCGAACAGGTCGTAGGCATGCGTCAGTTCCGACAACCAGAGCCCGGTCCTGTGGCTGGGGTCATCGTAATGCGCGACGTTGGTGACAACATGAAGGATGCGACGGTTCATCAGATACGCCTCTGGCTCATTTTCCGGTTTCCCATTCGTGCTTGATCTGCCGCAGTCCTGCGTCGTAGCTGGTTACGGGAAAGTCGGGAAAGCGCTGCTTGAACTTTCCGGATTCGAAGCGATTGTCATGCTCATAGCGCGGCAGCAGCTCCCGAATCTCGCGCGCACCTTTCGAGAACAGGCCGGCGATGTACAGCGCAGTCCTGCCGAGGGTGGCGTGGGTGTCCGGCCTGCCGAACACAGTGCAGGCCAGGGTGGCGAACTGGGCATAGGTCAATCTCGGCTCACTGCAGGGCAGATGCCACGTCTGGTTCTGCGCGTCGGGCGTATTGCCCAGCAGTGCGAGCGCGCGACTGGCGTCGGGCGTCCAGATCAGCGTTCTGAGGGTATCGTCGCGCAGTGGCACGCGCGGCGACTTGCCAGCCTTCAGCCTGTCGATGACGAGGGCATTGGTGAAGCTCTGCGTGTTGCCCGGGCCATAGAATTCCGGTGCTCGGGCGATGGTGACGGCGATGCGCCCGGCTGCCATCTCATCCAGAACCATGCGCGCCATCTCTGCACGCACGCGTGCCTTCCTGCCGGCCGGCGCGAACGCGGTGTCCTCGGTCTGCGCAGCCGCCGTCTGCGGATACATGTAGGTATTGTCGAAGTACGCAAATGCAGCGCCGGTGGCGACGGCGGCATCCAGTGCGTTCTTCAGCATGGAAGGAAACTGCCGCTCCCAGAGCCCTGAATCCGGCGGCAGCCCTGCGGTGAAATAGACGATGTCGCTGCCTTCAACGGCTTTCAGCGTCTGCTCTGCGTCCAGCAGGTCCGCCGGCACAAGCTGGTCGCCCGTGTTGACCGGCCGCGGCGTGCGGCTCACCAGGCGAAGGTCGTCGGTGTAGGTGCGCCTCAACGCGCGCGCCAGTTCCTGGGCGATCTGGCCGTTTGCTCCCAGAATGGTCTGCATCTCTTTTCCTTGGGCGTCTGGGCCTCTGATCGCCCGGGGTGGAAGTTCAGCCCAGGGCGCCCGCATTTCAGTGCCGCGCGGGTGCTCGCCAGACCGCCGTCGGCAACCTCTCACGCTGACGGTCGCGGCAGTGTATGTTTAAAGTCAACTTGAAGGTCAAGGGGCAGTGGCAGGATGAAAATCGGGGATCTGGCCAAGGCCACGGGCCTGGCCCCATCGCGTATCCGGTTCTATGAGGCCGAAGGCCTGATCAGCGCGCCGCCCAGGGGGAGCAACGGCTACCGGATCTATTCCCCGGACGTATTGGGCGTGCTGCAGATCATCGACAACGCGCAACGCGTCGGCTTCTCACTTGATGAGATCCGGCATTTCCTGCCTGGGGGCACGCAGGCGTGCGATCACCAAGGCCTGGTCGAGTCGCTGGGCAGGCGCCTGGCCGAGATCCGGCGCTTGATCCTGCAACTGCAGGAGAACGAAGCGCGCCTGCTGGGCATCATCGAGGGTGTCACCCAGCGTCCTGAGGGCATTTCCTGCACCGACAACCAGCTCAGGCTGATGGATCTGCTGGATCCTCCACGGCGCCAGCGGGGCGGGCGCGCCGGGCGATCAAGCAGAGGAATGAAGTGACCCTCCGTTGGCCGCAGGCCGCAGCGTCAACCTGCGTCGGTGGCTGCGCCCACATCATGCAGGCTGCGCAGCTTCTTCTTGTTGATCTTGCCCACGCTGGTGCGTTCCAGCGAATCGACGAAGCTGACGCGGTCGGGGATCGCGTAGCGGGAGATATCACCGGAGCGGCTGCGTGCTGCGACCAGTTCGATGATCTCCGCCTCGGTCACATCGCTGCCGTGCTGCCGGACCACCAACGGCAGCGGTCGTTCGCCCCATTTCGTATCGCTGATGCCGATCACCGCAACCTCGTTGACTGCCGGATGCAGGGCGATGATGTCCTCCAGGGCGAGCGAGGAGATCCACTCGCCACCGGTCTTGATCACATCCTTGATGCGGTCGGTCACGCGCAGGTAGCCGCTGCCATCGATGTTGCCGATGTCCCCGGTGTGCAGGTAACCGCCGGCCCATAACGCCGTCGAAGCGTCAGGATTGTGCAGATAGCCGTGGGTGAGCCAGGGCGTGCGCACCACCACTTCCCCGGTGGCGATGCCATCGTGGGCAACATCATTCATGCGTTCGTCGACGATGCGCAGGTCAACCAATGGCACCGGAATGCCGGCCTTGGTGCGCAGGGACAGCTCCTCGTCCGGGCCGTCCACGGCGTCGGCATCGATCTGCGCGAGGGTGAGCAGCGGGCAGGTCTCGGACATGCCGTAGCCGCCGAAGATGTCGATGCCACGGGCCAGTGCCTGCTGCGCCAGTGCCCGCGGTAGTGCCGCACCGCCGATGATCACCTTCCAGCGGCGCAGGTCGGTATCGGCAGCAGTGGGATGGCCCAGCAGCATATGCAGGATGGTCGGCACGCAGTGCGAGAACGTCACCTTCTCGCGGGCGATCAACGCTAGCAACGCGCCCGGCAGGTAGCGGCCGGGGTAGACCTGCTTGATGCCCAGCAGCGTGGCCACGTACGGCATGCCCCAGGCATGGACATGGAACATCGGCGTGATCGGCATGTAGACATCGTCGCGGTGCAGCCGCCCCTGGCTGGACGCGCTGCCGAGGGCTGCCATCGCCGCAAGCGAGTGCAGTACCAGTTGCCGATGGCTGAAGTACACGCCTTTGGGCAGGCCTGTGGTGCCGGTCGTATAGAACGTGGTGGCGCGGGTGTTCTCGTCGAAGTCCGGGAAGCGGGTGATGGGCGTGGCCTCGCGCAGCCCGGCCTCATACTCGGTCACGAAACCCGCTGGCAGCGGGCCCTCATCATCATCCAGCAGGATGCGCGTGCGCACGTCCGGCAGCAGTTCTTCGATGGCGTCCAGCACTGGCAGGAACTCGCGGTTGGCCAGGATCACCCGCGCACCGCTGTGATTGAGCGTATAGGCAATCTGCTCGGGCGCCAGGCGGATGTTCACCATCATCAGCACCGCTCCGATCATCGGCACGGCGAAATAGCTCTCCAGGTAGCGGTTGCTGTCCCAGTCCATCACTGCCACGGTATCGCCGCGCTTTACCCCCAGTGAGGTCAGCAGCCCGGCCAACTGGCCGATGCGCGCCTGCAGGGTGCGGTAGTCGAAGCGGACCTTGTCGCCGTAGACGATTTCCTGCCGTGGACGCACTGCCAGAGGTGTCAGCAGCAGCTGCTTGATCAGCAGAGGGTAGGCATGAGGCTCGGCGGCGGGCGCGTCTGCGGCGGTGGCGAATGACATGTGATCTTCCTGATGGGGCGGCGCGTCAGCGGCCGGGGGGCGCGGGAATGGACAGCTGCTCGCGCAGCAGCGGCGCTTCCGCGCGTGGGCTCGGCTGGATGAGTGCATCCTGCGGCAGCGCTCGCGCTGGATCTTCAAGGTGTTCCCACACCTGGTCCATCGCCGCGAACAGGTAGGGCAGCAGCGGGACGTAGCGCTTCCGGTAGTCCGGGAAGGCCAGCAGCGAGTCGAAGTGCTGTGCCTTGTTCACCCGCCAATAGGCGATCTGCGCCCCGGCCTTGCGGGCAAGTGGCACGTAGCGATCACTGGTCATGCTGATCGGTACCAGCCCGTCGTCCAGGCCATGGATGACCACGATTGGCAGGCCGCGACGCGGCGCCTTGGCAGTCGCTGCGGCGATGCCGGCGCGTACCCGTCGGGCATCGGCGCTGTCGCCCTCGCCGAGTGCACGCAGGCAGTTCAGGCCACGCAGCGGATCAGCTGCTGCCCCGGTGGCATTGCCGTCCACCAGAACCACGCCGCTGCCCGGCGGGATGCCACTGCCCTCGCTCCACCAGGTTGCACGAACCTCGGCCGTGGCCGCGTGGGGTCTGCCGTCGGTGCCGGCGGCCGAGAAGCTGTAAGCGCAGGGATGTTCGCCCGTGGCGTAGCGTCCATAGGCTGACGAGTAGGTCGCTGCGATGGCGCGCCACAGATCGAAACCGGTGGAGAATGCACCGGCGCGAAGTGCGTCGGCGCTCAAACCCGCGTCGAGCAGCTGCTGCCGTGCCGACCGTGCCTGTGCTGCAGTGTCATCGCCTTGCACCAACCCAGCGGATTTCAGCGTGGCACATCGCTGGGTCCACCCTGGCACGGCCTGCGCCCGCATCGGCGGTTGTGGTAGATCGTCCTCCGTCAGCAGGGCACAGGGCATCAGCAACGCGGCCTGGGTCACGAAGTCATACAGCGCTGGTGCGCCGGCCACCGAGACATTGGGTTCGCCGGCCACCATCGCATCGAACCAGTCGCCTTCGATCTCCGCGGCGCGCAGCACGGCGCCACCGCCATTGGATACGCCCACGCCCAGCGTGCGTGTATTGGCCGCAGTGAACGGGGCCGCTTGCGGATAGGCGCGGTCCAGCGCCTGCAGGCCGAACTGCAGCGCCTGCAGCAGATGGCGGCCCCAGTCCGCTTCCGGGTTGTCACCGGAATGGGCATGTTTGAAGGCGATTCCCTGCGCGGCTGTCGCACCCGCAGGAATGAAGGCCAACGCGCCTTGGCTGGCTGGCGTGCCGTCTGCCTGGAACCCGGCCTTGGCGTCCAGATCGTAGTAATCACTGCCGGCGCCCTTGTCGGTATAGGCGACCGCGCAGCCATGTGCCAGGCCCCAGCTGCCGGCAACCGCGATCGCGCCATGGATGCCACGCGAACCGGAAGATGCCGCGACGACCAGGCAGCGCCGCGCGGCGTCGAAGCTGTCGGGCACCTGCACCAGTACCCGATGGGGATGGCGGGCGCCGGGAACGCGCGCATAGGCGGAGAATTCGCGGCCGGGTACCGCCTGCAGGCTGCCGTAGACATCGCCAAAGCCGCCGCCGGGTGTAAGGTCGGCGATGCCGCGCCAGCTGCTCCAGATCGCACGACGCCGGACTTCCTCGGCCGTGGGCTGGGCCGGGTTGGCAAACGCCGGCGCGGTGGCCGAGCGCAGGGCGTCGATGCCCAGGCCTGCGGTCAGCAGTTCGTCGCTGCCGCGATGCACGGTTTCCCGCCACTGCTCGAACACCGGAACAGCGGTAGTGGGGCGGGGCGGGGCGGCGTGGGTGCTGGAGATGCTGCCCAGAAGCAATGGCAGCGCGGCGCACAGCAGCATGACGGGGCGGTGGATGTTCATTGCTCCACCCTAACCATCTGGGCGGCGCACGCCAGCGTACCTTGGTACCCGTGCCCAGGCGTGGGCGATTTGCTAACCTCGGCTGGACATGCCGACCCTGCTCATCGCCGATGACCACCCCTTGTTCCGCGCGGCGCTGCATCGCGCCGCCGAAGAGGCGGTGGCTGACCTGCAGATCAGCGAGGCCGATTCGCTGCACGGCGTGCTTGAAGCGATCGAGAGCCAGCAGATCGATCTGATGCTGCTGGACCTGCACATGCCGGGCAACCACGGCCTGGCCGGACTGGCGACCATACGCGCGTTGCAACCGGGGCTGGCGATCATCATCGTTTCGGCCAATGAAGAGCCGCACGTGATCCGCCGCGCCATCGACCTGGGCGCAGCCGGGTACCTGCCCAAGAGCTCGGGCCTGACCGACCTGCAGTCCGCACTGCAGACCGTGCTGGAAGGTGAGCGCTGGATACCGGCGCTGCTGCGCGAGCCGGTGGCGCGGGTGGCGCCCTTCAGCAAGGACGCCGATCTTGCCGCGCGCTTGTCCAGCCTTTCCGCGCATCAGTACAAGGTGCTGAGCCTGGTGGCCGAAGGGCTGCTCAACAAGCAGATCGCCGACCGGCTGGGCGTGCAGTTGCGCACGGTCAAGGCACACATGACCCGCATCATGGGACGACTGGGCGTACGCAATCGCGCGCAGGCCATCCGCGTGCTGCACGAGATGGGGTTGACCGACCCATCCCGGCAGATCGAAGACGCGCAGGACGCCTGATCCTTCGTCAGGTCCTTTCCGTGCTGGCCGTTGCCAGCAGATGGTTGATCGCCCAGCGCAGCGCCAGCGGCTTGAACGGCTTGTTCAGCAGTGACAGGCCCACACTGCGTACCGCCTCGCGCGTGTCATTGCCGGTATCGGCGCTGAGGATCACCGTCGGCCGCGCGCCATGCACGGTGACGAGGCGCTTCCACAGTGCGACGCCGGTATCGCCCTCATCAAGGTGGTAGTCGAACAGCCACAGTGCCGCCTCATGTGCGGACGCGCCCAGCGCAGCGACATCACGCGCCGCGATGACATCGCAGCCCCAGGCAAGCAGCATCAGCCGCATTGCCTCCAGCGCCTCCGCATCGTTGTCGACCACCAGCACGCGGATGCCCTTGATGCTGCTGTTGCCAGCGGCGGGCTCAGTGCGGGGGGCCTCAGGCGGCGCTGCACGCGCCACGGTGATGGAGAAGGCCGAGCCGCGATCCAGTTCGCTTTGCAGTTCCAACGGTGCATGCAGCAGGTCGGCAATGCGGTGCGCGATGGTCAGGCCAAGACCGAGGCCCTGGCCATTGCTGCGGTCGCCACGGTGGAATTCCTCGAACACCACGGCTTGTTGCTCCGGCGCGATGCCGGGGCCGCTGTCATGCACGCCGATCGACAGTGCCTGGCCGTGCCGGCGAACGCCCAGCAGTACGCCGCCACGGCGGGTGTAGCGGATGGCGTTGGCCAGGAAGTTCTGCAGTACGCGGCGCAGCAGCAACGGGTCGCTGTGCACCCACACGCGGGTGCGCACATGGCGGAACTGCAGGCCGCGTGCCGCGGCCAGCACCGCGAACTCCTGCGCAAGCGGCTCCAGCACGGTCGACAAGGCGAACGGGCGCGGATCGGCCACCAGCCCACCGGCTTCCAGTCGCGAAATATCCAGCAGGCCCGACAGCAGATCGTCGGTGGAATCCAGCGCGCCGCGAATCTGGCGCAGGAAACTGTCCAGGAATTCCGATTCGATGTGCTGCGACATGGCGTCGGTCAACAGCTGCGCCGCATGCAGGGGCTGGATCAGGTCATGGCCGACCGCGGTCAGGAAGCGGGTCTTGGCCACGTTGGCGCGCTCGGCTTCATGCACGGCCTGCTCCAGCCGGGCGGTGCGGTCCTGCACGCGGCGCTCCAGGGTTTCGTTACTGCGCTTGAGCGCGTCCTCTGCCCGCCGGAACGCGGTGACATCGGTGAAGGTGGCCACATAGCCGCCACCGGGCATCGGGTTGCCTCGGATCTCAACGATGGTGTTGTCCGGGAAAATCCGCTCGGAAAGGTGCGGCGTGCCGCGCCGCATGTGCACCACCCGCCGCTGCAACGCCTTGTCGCGCGAGTCACCAGGGGTGTCGCCGATCTTCAGCTGTCCCAGTGCCCACGCCGTCAGGTTCGACACCGGCTGCCCCACCTGCAGCAGCTCCGGCGGGAACTTGAACAGCGCGGCGTAGCGGCTGTTCCAGGCCACCAGCTGCAGCTGCGCATCGACCACGCTGATGCCCTGGCTCATGTTCTCCAGGGCGGCCTCCAGCAGGCGCTGGTTGAAGCGCAGCACCTGGGTGGCTTCACCGACCGCGCGGGTAACAGCGTCCAGCGGCGCAGCGCCACCATCGCGTGCCGCCTCCACCAGCAGCCGCGCCATGCCTGCACCGACCACGGCGGTCAGTTCGCGCTCGATGGCAGTCACCCGGTCGTCGTCCAGCATCTGCCCGGCGTGCCCGTCCATCAGCTGGCGTGCCCGTTCCTGGCCGAGGAAGCGACCAGCCGTCTTGCGCAACGATGCAGCGGCCACCGCGTCGCGCTGCCGAGGCACAGAAGGACGCACCGCGCGTGACACCAGCACCACGGTTACCAGGTTGACGGCCAGGCTGGCGCCCATGCTGATGGCGATATGGCCCGGCTGCATGCGCAGCGAGAACATCGCCAGCCAGTGCAGTCCGTCGGGACCGGCCGACGCCAGCGGTGCAGGGAGCACCATGGGCAGCAGCACCAGCCACAACCAGACCAGCGAGCCCAGTACGATGCCGGCGATGATGGCCGGGGAGGGCGTGCGCGGACGGTACACCGCCAGCAGCACCGCCGGTGCCAGCTGCGAGAGCGCGGTGAACGACATCAGGCCGAAATCGCTGAGCGCCTCGGTGCCGCTCATCGCACGGCTGTACAGCCACGACATCAGGAACACGGCGAGGATGCCGGCGCGCCGGAAGGCCAGCACCCGCGGTCGTAGATCCGCGCCGGTGTTGAAGCCATTGACGCCGCTCAGCAGGCGCGAGCCCACACCGTGGTTGCCGAGCATGATCGACAGGGTCAGCCCGGACAGGATCATCATGCCGGTGGCGGCACTCAGACTGCCCAGGTATGCCAGCAGTGCCAGCAGGTGATGGCCGCGCTCCTGCGGCAGGGCCAGCACGTACAGATCCGGCGTCATCGAGGGCGGTAGCTGCGCGGCACCGGCCAGTGCCATCGGCACCGACGGCAGGCCGATCAACAGCAGGTAGACCGGGAACAGCCAGCGCGCCGTCTTCAGGTCCGACGACTGGCGCAGCTCGACCACGCCCACATGGAACTGATGGGGCAGGGTGAACGCGGCCATGGCACCGAGCGCCACCATGGTCAGGTAATCCGGCACCACCGCCGGCGGCGGCAGGTGCGCCATCTTCTCAAGCAGCGGCGTGCCGGCCTTGTGCACCGATAGCGCGGCATACAGGCCAATGGCCAGCAGTGCCGTCAGCTTCAACAGCGATTCCAGGCCCAGCGCGACCACGATGCCGCGGTTGTGTTCGGTCGCCGACGCCTTGCGTGCGCCGAACAGGGTGGTGAACGCCGCCATCGTCAGCGCGAACCAGAACGACACGTCCAGCTGCCAGCCAACGGGTGCGAACTGATCACCGAGCAGGGCGGCAAGGCCCTGGCTGACCGCTTTCAGCTGCAGTGCAATGTAGGGAATGATGCCGAACAGCGCGACCAGGGTGATGGTGATGCCCAGCCCTTGGTCGGCGCGCAGGCGCGCGACCACCAGGTCGGCGATGGTGGCACTGTTGTGCTGCTTGGCCAATCGCCCCAGCCGCACCAGGAACGGCAGGCCGAAGGCAAAAATGAGGGCCATGCCGATCAGTGTCGGCGGGATCGGGAAGCCCCACTGCACGCCCTGCGAGGCGGCCCCGTAGTAGGTCCACGCCGTGCAGTGCACGCCCAGTGACAGCGCGTAGATGGCTGGCCATACCTTCGACAGCCGATGCCCCTGGCGTTCCCCCCACAGGGCGACGCCGAACAGCAGCACGGTCCACGCGATGCAGGCGAACAGGACGATGGAGGGCGTCAACATCGCTCCAGTGTAGAGAGAACCGCGGCCGGCGGGCAGCCGGCCCGCCCCGCGCGGGAGGACGGTGCGGCGCTAGTCGGCGAGTACGATCAGCGACAACTGTTCGGCGACCACGGCTGTCTCGCCGGCGGGAACCACTTCCACGGTCTTGTGCTGGGTCAGCAGCCACTGCCCGGGCCTGCGCGCTTCCAAGGACATCAGCTGCGAGCGCACCCGTACCTCGGAACCGCTCGGCACCGGCGCCAGGAAGCGGACCTTGTTCAAGCCGTAGTTCAGTACGTGGGCGATGCCGGCAAAACCGGCCAGGGCCACCACGTCGTCCTCTACGGTAAGCGAGAGCAGAAGGAAGCCATGGGCGATGGTCTGCCCGCCCGGCAGGCCGGTCCGTGCGCGGGCGGGATCGGTGTGGATCCAGTTGTGGTCACCGGTGGCCTCGGCGAAAGCATTGATGCGCGACTGCGCGATGCGCGTGCTGCCGCTCAGTCGCTCGCTTGCCGCCCATTGGTGCAGGGCCTGCAGGGCGGCAGGCAGCGCATCCCTCGACACGCCGGAACTCATCGCACGCGATCCAGCAATGCCAGGATCGCGTCACGCGCCTCGGGCTCGGACAGCATCGGCGCATGACCCACCTCCGGTACTTCGACGAGGCGGGCGTTGGGCGACGTGGCGGCCATCTGCTGCGCGACATCGGCAGGCAGGATGTCCGACAACGCCCCACGAACCACCAGCACCGGCACGCGTGCGGTCAGCCCACGCACCGCGCGCCACAGCACCGGGCGCAGCAGCCACAGCACCCACGGCCGGGTGGTGCGGATCACCGCCGGGTCGTAGTCCAGTTCCAGCAGGCCATCGCTGCGCTGGCGGAACGTGCGTACGGCCATCGCCCGCCAATCGTCGGTGGTGAAGCGCGGAAACGCGGCCTTGCCGATGGATTCCACATAGGTCGTGGCCTGTGCCAGGTCCATCGGTGGCACGGGCTTGCCGGCGTACTTGCCGATCCGCGCCAGCGCTTCGCGCGGCACCTTGGGGCCGGCATCGTTCAGAACTGCCGCGGCGATCAGCCCGGGCGCACGCGAGGCCAGGGTGATGGTGACCAGCACCCCCAGCGAGGTGCCGACGAATGCCGCCTTGTCGATGTTCTGTGACCGCAGCAGCGCCACCATGTCGTCGGCATAGGTGCGCGGGTTGTAGCTGGACGGGTCCGATGCGCGTTCCGAACCTGCGCGTCCTCGCAGGTCAACCGCGATCACCCGCCAACCCGCAGCAGTCAGCGATGCGGCCAGCGCATCGAAGTCGGCGCCATTGCGGGTCAGGCCGGGGATGCAGACCACGGTGCCGCGCGCCGGCTGCGCGCCTGCAGGTGCATGGTCACGCGCATGCAGGCGCAGGCCATCTTCACTTTTCCAGTACAGATCATCGTAAGACGGTGTCATGCAGAAGCTTCCTAGAAATCGTAACGGACGCTGAGGCTATATTGGCGCGGCGGCCCATAGAAACCAATCAGCGTGCCGACCGCCGGAATGTTGTAACCGGTGGTGCGGTACTCCTTGTCGGCCAGGTTGGTGCCCTGCAGCGAGAAGGTCCAGGCATCGTCAAGCTTCCAGGTCACGCCGGCATTGACCAGCCCGTAGCCGTCCTGGCGGATCACCGGGCTCAGATCGGTGGTCGGCCACACTTCACTCTGGTAGCTGTAGCTCACCCGTGCGGACAGGTTGCTGCCATTGGCCAGGTCGGTGCGGTACTCCACGTTCAACGCGCCCGAGAAGTCCGGTGCGTTGGTGAACTTCATCTGCTTGGCCACATTGACGCCGCGGTCCAAGTACTCGTCATACTTGGCATCCAGCCAGGCCAGGTTGCCGGAGATCAGCCAGTGCTGGCTGGGCAGGTACTGGTACTCGATTTCCAGGCCGTTGATGGTGCCGGCGCCGGCATTGGTGAAGTCGCCGAAGAAGGCATCGTCGACACCGTCGCCGTTGGTATCGATGCCGGTGAACACCGACAGCTGGATGTCCTTGTACTTGTTATGGAACGCCGACAGGTTCAGGAACAGGCGCTGGTCGAGGAAGGCCATCTTGCTGCCGATCTCGAAGCTGTCGACCGTCTCGTCATCGAACGGCTCGGCCGAGCGTGGCACGGCAACGGCATTGGCGCGGATGTTGTAGCCGCCGGACTTGAAGCCACGCGTGGCCAAGCCGTAGACCATGATGTCCGGGGTGATCTGGTAATCCAGCGACACCTTGGGCGAGACGTTCTTGAAATTGGTCTTCTTGTCGAAATCGGCGGCGACCGCGATCGGACGGGTGAACGTCGCATCGGAGTAGAAGCGGTTGAGCACGATCGCGCGCTTGTCCTCGTCGGTGTAGCGGGCGCCGACGTCCAGCTTCAGCTTGCTGGTCAGGTCGAACGTCCAGTCGGCGTACAGCGCGATGCTGTCGGTGAGCACCTTGCCACGGGTGTCGCCGAACTGCAGGTTGAAGAAGTTGTTGCGGATCTGTCCACCGGCCTCGCCACTGAACTGGTACAGGCCCACCACGCCGCGCACGCGGCCGCCGGCATCGTAGTTCAGCTGCACCTCGTTGCTGACCTGGTCGTCATGGTAAGTGCCACCTACATCGGCCAGCTTGACCGGCGTGCTGTCGAAGTCGATGTTCGCGTCGCTGTCCGATTCGCGCTTGGCCACCACGTATTTCAGCGCAACGTCTTCGCTGGGCCGCCAGTTCACCGTGGCCGAGGCGCCCTTGGTCTCCACGCTGTTGAGGTTGCGCATGCCCGAGCGGATGTCGTAGCGGTCATCCATCGGCGGGTAGGCGCGCACGAACGGGTTGGGTGCCAGCATCTTCGAGCCACGCATGCCGGACTGGTCGTCGATCCAGTCCAGGGCGAACTGCACGTCGAAGTCGTCGCCCGCATACGCACCCAGGTTGAAGCGTGCGGCATTGATCTGCTTGTCACTGACCGGCTGGTTGGTGAAGGTGTTCTCGCCGAAGCCGTCACGATTCATGCTGGCCACCGCCACGCGCGCGCGCAGGCCGCTGTCGGCCCCGCCGATCGGGCCGCCGATCGCCGCCTTGGCGTCCAGCTGGCTGTAGTTGCCCACGGTGATCTGGGCGAAGCCTTCGGTCTGGGTAGGCAGGCCGCGCGAAATGTACTTGATGGCACCGCCAATGGTGTTCTTGCCGTACAGCGTGCCCTGCGGACCGCGCAGCACCTCGATGCGCGAGACGTCGAACACGTCCAGCAACGCACCCTGCGGACGGGCGATGTAGACGTCGTCCAGGTAGATGCCCACGCCCGGGTCAGCACCCCAGGTAGGGTCGGACTGGCCGATGCCGCGGATGTAGGCGGTGACCGTACTGCTGGCGCCGCGCGCCGCGTAGATGGTCAGGTTGGGGACCTGTCCATCAAGGTCGCTGATGTCCTGGACGTTCATCTTGTCCAGGGCTTCGGACGTAAATGCGGTGACGGCAACCGGCACCTCCTGCAGGGTTTCCTCGCGCTTGCGTGCGGTCACCGTGATGCTGTCCAGGTTGGTGGCCGAAGCGGTGCGGGCGGCTGCCGGCGCGCCCTGCGGTGCGTCCTGCGCCAGAACCGGCCCGGTGGCCAGCAGTGTGCCGATCATCAGGCTCAAGCAATTCCGTTTCATTCGGTCCTCCCCCAAGGCATGTACGCGGCGAATGGCCCATTGCCACCCATGGACGCTAGGCTAGCGGCGCGGTTGCGCACCGGCGAGTGGACCTAGGTCCAGTCGGCAGCGGTCGCCAGATCCGGATACTGGGCGCGTCCCCACCCGGAAGCGCCGTATGTCGTTACTGATCGTACTTGCAGCGCTGGCCTTCCTCATCCTGGTGGCCTACCGCGGTTACAGCGTGATCCTGTTCGCGCCCATCGCCGCGCTTGGCGCAGTGCTGCTCACCGATCCCTCGCTGGTGGCACCGATGTTCACCGGCTTGTTCATGGACAAGATGGTTGGCTTCCTCAAGCTCTATTTTCCGGTGTTCCTGCTGGGCGCGGTGTTCGGCAAGCTGATCGAACTGTCCGGCTTCTCCCGCTCGATCGTGGGTGCGGCGATCCGCTTGTTCGGACCGCAGCGGGCGATGCTGTCGATCGTGCTGGTGTCGGGCCTGCTCACCTACGGCGGCGTGTCATTGTTCGTGGTGGTGTTCGCGGTCTATCCGTTCGCGGCCGAGATGTTCCGCCAGAGCAACATCCCCAAGCGCCTGATTCCGGCCACGCTGGGGGTGGGCGGCTTCAGCTTCACCATGGACGCATTGCCGGGCACGCCGCAGATCCAGAACATCATCCCGACCACGTTCTTCGGCACCGATACCTGGGCGGCTCCGGTGCTGGGTACGCTGGGCAGTGTGTTCGTGCTTGCGGTGGGCATGGCCTACCTGGAGTGGCGTCGTCGCGCGGCAGTGCGCAGTGGCGAAGGCTACGGAGACCCGGCCACCCTGGTGAACGAGCCGGCGCCGTTCGCAGGCACCCATCTGGCCCACGCGGGCATTGCCGTGCTGCCGTTGCTGCTGGTGTTTGTGTCCAACAAGCTGTTCACCCTGGGCATACCGCACTGGTACGGTGCGGAGCACAGCTTCGTGCCGTCGATCATGGGCAGCGCCGCGCCGGTGGTGCAGGGCGTGGCGAAGATCACCGCAATCTGGGCCGTGTTGGGGGCGCTGCTGGTTGGCATCCTGTCGGTGCTGGCGCTGGCCTGGCGCCCGGTGGTCACCCAGTTTGCCGAAGGCACCAAGGCGGCGATCGGTGGTGCCGTGCTGGCAGCCATGAACACCGCCTCGGAATATGGCTTCGGCGCGGTCATCGCCGCGTTGCCCGGCTTCATGGTGGTGGCCAACGCGCTGGGGGCGATCAAGGACCCCCTGCTGCATGAAGCGGTCACCGTAACCGGTCTGGCCGGTGTCACCGGCTCTGCATCGGGCGGCATGAGCATCGCCCTGGCGGCGATGTCGGAGACCTTCATCGCCAACGCGCAGGCTGCCGGCATCCCGATGGAGGTGCTGCATCGTGTCGCCGCGATGGCATCGGGCGGCATGGACAGCCTGCCGCACAACGGTGCGGTCATCACCCTACTGATGGTCACCGGGCTGACCCATCGGCAGGCCTACAAGGACATTTTCGCAGTGACCATCATCAAGACCCTCGCGGTGTTCGTGGTGATCGGCATCTACTACGCCACCGGCTGGGTTTGACAGCGGCGTCGCAGCACCCTCTGGAAGGTCGGTCCACGAGGATTTCCGGTACCACTTCATCCACGACTCACGCATGAGGATCTGGTCATGAAATCTGGAATCGATTCAATCAAGGCGCTGATGCTGCTGCTGTGCACCTGGCTGGCCACCACGGGCGCCGCCTCTGCGGCAGACCCACCCGGGCATTGGGATGTTGGCCTGTACGGCAATCTGTTCGGTGCCCGCGAGTACCAAGTGTGGGTACCGGCCGGCTACGACGAAACGCAGCCACTGCCCCTGTTGCTGGTGCTGCACGGCTGCGTGACCGGGCCGAACCTGATGGGCGAGGCCTCCGGCTTCAACGAGGTCGCCGACACCGAAGGCTTCATCGTGGTCTACCCGCGGCAGAACGTAACCTCCAACCCCGCACGCTGCTGGAACTGGCAGCTGCCGATCAACCAGGCGCGCGACAGTGGCGAAGCCTACATCCTGGCCGGCATCGTGGACAAGGTGAAAGCGGGCTACAGCATCGATCCGCACCGGGTGTACGTCACCGGCATTTCCGCCGGCGGGGCGATGACTTCGATCATGTTGGCCTGCTATTCGGATGTGTTCGCGGCGGGCGCGATCCATTCCGGCGGCATGTACAAGGGCGCGACCACGATCTCCGGCAGCGCCTATGCGCTGTTGGCCGGCAGCATCTACTCACCGGACAGCAACGGGCGCCTGGCCTGGCAGTGCTCGGGCTCGCCGTCGCCGCGGCCGATCCCGGTGCTGGTCTTCCATGGCACCGCCGACGCCACGGTGAACCCGATCAACGGGCAGCAGGCCGTGCGCCAGTTCCTGCAGACCAACGACCTGGCTGACGATGGCGTGGACAACGACTCGGTGAAGTACGTGCCGACCAGCACCTTCCACGGCCAGGTGCCGGGTGGGCGCGCCTACACGGTTGACTCTTACACCTATGGCGGCAGGACGCTGGTGCAGCATTACGTGGTGCAGGGGATGGGGCATGCCTGGAGCGGCAGCCAGTCCGGTTTGCCGTTCACCGATCCCAAGGGGCCGGATGCCACGTTGATTACCTGGCTGTTCCTGAAGGATCAGCAGCGCTGAGTGTGGGGGCACAGGAGCAGGGGAGGCGGCGCCAGTGTGGGAGCGGTGGGCTCCCGCACTGGCGCGCGGCCTTTGCCTCATCCATCCAAGCGTGTGCGCCCGCATGCGCACTCGTGCTCAGCCGCGGGCCAGAAGCTCGTCCCGGATGATCTGTGCACCTGCGCTGAGCGCGCGCAGCTTGCCTCGTGCTACGTCACGCGACAGCGGCGCCATGCCGCAGTTGGTGCTGGGGTAGAGCTTGTCAGCATCCACGAACTGCAGGGCCTTGCGCAGCGTGTTGGCCACTTCTTCCGGCGTCTCGACCGTGCTGGAAGCCACATCGATGGCACCGACCATCACCTTCTTGCCGCGCACCAGCTCGATCAGGTCAATCGGCACGTGCGAGTTGTGGCATTCCAGCGAGATGATGTCGATGCTGGACGTCTGCAGCTTCGGGAACGATTCTTCATACTGGCGCCATTCCGAACCCAGCGTCTGCTTCCAGTCGGTGTTGGCCTTGATGCCGTAGCCGTAGCAGATATGGACCGCGGTTTCGCACTTGAGCCCTTCGACAGCGCGCTCCAGTGCAGCGACACCCCAATCGTTCACTTCGTCGAAGAACACGTTGAAGGCAGGCTCGTCGAACTGGATGATGTCGACGCCGGCCGCCTCCAGTTCCCTGGCTTCCTGGTTGAGGATCACGGCGAACTCCCATGCCAGCTTTTCGCGGCTCTTGTAGTGCGCATCGTAGAGCGTGTCGATCATGGTCATCGGGCCCGGCAGCGCCCATTTGATCGGCTGCGTAGTCTGCCTGCGCAGGAACTTCGCATCTTCCACAAACACCGGCTTCGGGCGGCTGACAGCGCTCACCACGGTGGGCACACTGGCGTCGTAACGGTCGCGGATGCGGACGGTTTCACGCTTCTGGAAATCGACGCCACTGAGGTGTTCGATGAAGGTGGTGACGAAATGCTGCCGTGTCTGTTCGCCGTCACTGACGATGTCGATGCCGGCGTGCTGCTGTTCCTGCAGGGACAGGCGCAGGGCATCCTGCTTGCCTTCAATCAGGCCGTCATCCTGCAGCTTCCAGGGCGACCAGAGCTTTTCGGGCTCGGCCAGCCAGGAGGGCTTGGGCAGGCTGCCTGCGGTGGAGGTGGGGAGCAGTTTCTTCGTCGACATTGCGTCTTGTGTCCTGAGGGGCGAATGGAAAAGCGGTGGATCAGCGGGCGGCCCACTGCTCAAGCACGGCGCGGTACGGCTTGATGAAGTGTTCTTCGGTGAATCGGCCTTGCTTGACCGCCAGCTGGCTGCGTTCTTCGCGGTCGTAGACGATGCGGGTGGACGAATAGTCCTGGTGCTTCAGGCTGGGCTGGTAGACCTTGCCCGCTACGGAATTGGCGTTGTAGATCTCGGGGCGGTAGATCTTCTGGAAGGCCTCCATCGTGCTGATGGTGCCGATCAGTTCCAGGTTCGAATAGTCGCCCAGCAGGTCACCCTGGAAGTAGAACGCCAGTGGCGCGACGCTGCCTGGCGGCATGAAGTAGCGCACCTGCAGCCCCATCTTGTCGAAGTACTGGTCGGTGGGGGAGAACTCGCCTTGCCGATACTCGACGCCCAGGATGGGATGGTGGTTCTCGGTGCGATGGTAGGTCTTGCTGCTCGACACGCTGATGCAGATCACCGGCGGCTTGCTGAAGTGCGCACGGTAGGCGTCGGACGCCAGGAAGTGCTTGAACAGCTTGCCATGAAGATCGCCGAAGTCTTCGGGAATGCCGAAGGTGGCCTTGCCTTCGTTGCTGGCGGGCAGCACGACGCTGAAATCGTAGTCGCGGACGTAGGAGGAGAAATTGTTGCCGACGATGCCTTCCGTACGCACGCCGGTACGCGTGTCGACGATGGTCGGCCGCAGCACCTCGATCAACGGGAACGTATCGCTGCCGTCGCTGCCATCGATGTGCATCTCCACCGAGATGATGTCCAGCTCGACCGCGTAGCGATCCGCGCTGGGGTTGTCCCAGTGCGCCAGATCGTTGAAGCGGTTGTTGATCATGCCGAGCGTGTTGCGCAGGTTTTCCTGGCGGGATTCGCCGCGGGCCAGGTTGGCGAAGTTGGTGGTGATTCGCGTGCCGTCAGCGGGCTGGTAGTCCTCGTTGAAAGGAATACGGGTGATGCTGAAGGTGAAGTTCTCGGTCGTCATGGGCGGCGTTCCGGGTTGCGGGGGTGACATCCGAATGCAGGTCGCTGGCATTCGGCATTCAGAGGACTGCAGCGGCCTCGGTAACGGCAGGTGCTGCACGATGGGAGAGGGCAAGCAGGGGCATCGCTCGCTGCACCGCCAGCCGCGCCCGCTGCATCAGGGCCTCGTTCTGCACGCAGCCGTCTGCGAAATCCTTGTCGGTTGCGTAGACACCCAAGGGCAGGGTTCGCGCCTGGAAGAAGCTGAAAAGCGGTCGCAGCTGGTGGTCGATCACCAGCGCGTGGCGTTCGCTGCCGCCAGTGGCGGCCAGCAGGATCGGGGTATCGACCAGCGCGTCCTGGTCGATGAAATCGAAGAAGTGCTTGAACAGGCCGGTGTACGAACCGCGGTAGACCGGCGTAACCACCACCAGCACATCGGCCCGCTCGACAGCGGCCAACGGCCGCTCCACGGTTTCGGGCAACTGCGAGCGCCGGAGCGCACCGGCCAGTTGTGGCGCCAGTTCACCCAGTTCAATCAGGTGCTGATCGCAGGGGACGCCTTCGCCGATCAGGTCCAGCAGGTGCTCGGCCAGGGTCGCGGCCCTTGAGGGGCGCTGCAGCCCGCCGGAAACGGCGACGATACGGAGGGGGCGGGTCATCTCTTCGCTTCAGCAGGGGAGGGGCTGCTTCGGGGTGACCTGCAGGTGCGCAGTCCTGCGTGCCGGCTGGGTAGCCGCGCTGGCAGGGATCCGAAGGCATGAGCCGATGCTAGCCAGTCCTTCCCATGACGTAAAATGGTATTACTTCACCAACCCATGAGTGAGATTCATCGTCATGTTGGAGCGGATCCATCTCAGCATCGTGCAGCAGGTCGAACAGCAAGGCTCGCTGACCGCCGCCGCCGGTGTGCTGAACCTGACCCAGTCAGCTCTGAGCCACAGCATGAAGAAGCTGGAGCAGCAGTTGGGCACCAACGTCTGGTTGCGCGAAGGCCGCAGCCTGCGCCTGACCCAGGCGGGCCAGTACCTGTTGGCGGTGGCCAACCGGGTGCTGCCGCAGCTGGACCTGGCCGAGGAACGGCTGGGCCAGTTCGCGCAGGGCGAGCGTGGCGCGCTGCGCATCGGCATGGAATGCCACCCCTGCTACCAGTGGCTGCTGAAGATCGTCTCGCCCTATCTGGCCAGCTGGCCCGACGTCGATGTGGACGTCAAGCAGAAGTTCCAGTTCGGCGGCATCGGCGCCCTGTTCGGCTATGAGATCGACCTGCTGGTCACGCCCGACCCGCTGTTGAAGCCGGGCCTGAAGTTCGTCCCCGTCTTCGATTACGAGCAGGTGCTGGTGGTGGCCAAGGGCCATGCGCTGGCGTCGGTCGAGCACGTCAAACCCCGCCAGCTCAGCCAGGAAGTACTCATCAGCTATCCGGTGCCGTTCGAGCGGCTGGATATCTACAACCAGTTCCTGCTGCCTGCCGGTGTCACGCCCCGGCGCCACAAGGCCATCGAAACCACCGACATCATGATGCAGATGGTGGCCAGCGGTCGCGGCGTGGCCGCCATGCCACGTTGGCTGGTGGAGGAATATGCAGCCCGCATGGACGTGGTACCGGTGCGTCTGGGTGCGAAAGGCATTCCCAAGCAGATCTACCTGGGCGCGCGTGAGGCCGATACCGGTATCGATTACCTGCAGGCGTTTGTCGAACTGGCACGGAACAGCTCCACAAGCGCCGGTAACCTGCGTGGTGCCGGATGATGTCAGCAGACGTTGGCCGCATGGAGCCACTGGCGCAGACCTTCGTCAACGCCTTTTCATTGGAAGTCAGTGCCAAGGCCATGCCTGCGTTGCGCGCCGAAGCCGCCCGCATTGCACGGGGGACGACGATTTCCATTCCCTACCTGCCGAGCGAGGACGATGCTGCGCGAATGGCCGCGGCACGCAGGATGCGCGAACTGGGGTTCGAGCCGATGCCGCACCTTTCCGCACGCCGCATCGGCTCGCGGGCGGCGCTTGAGCACTTCATCGAGCGTGCCGTCATCGACGCCGGCATTGAGCGCTGTTTCGTGATCGCAGGCGATCTTGCTACGCCTGCCGGGCCGTTCGCCGACAGCACATCGATCATCGAGAGCGGCATTCTCGAGCGCGCCGGCATCAAGGTCGTAGGGGTGGGCGGGCATCCGCAAGGCCATCCGGTGATGACCAGCGCCGAGAGGTGGCGCGTGCTTGAAAACAAGTGCCAGCGTATCGAAGAGCGAGGCATGGCACCGCTGGTCATCACCCAGTTCGCATTCGACGCCGGTATCGTTCTGGCCTGGTTGAATGAACTGCGCGCCCGTGGCATCACCCATCCGGTGCTGGTGGGCGTTCCCGGGCCGGCCAGCATCGCGCGGCTTGTACGCTATGCGGCCATGTGCGGCGTCGCTGCAAGCACCTCGATGCTGTCCCGCTACGGCATCTCCATCGGCCGCCTGCTGGGAAGAGCCGGGCCGGACGTGTTCGTGGATCGCTTGGTAGAGGGCTTGACCGAAGCCCATGGGCAGGTCAGCCCGCATCTGTTTCCCTTTGGCGGTATCGCACCGACCATGGAGTGGGTGGAGCACTACCGGATGCGTGCAGGCGATGCGCACACGACCGGCTCACCTGTTGCCGATGAACCGTCATGACACGCATGGGCCTGTCATGGCCGATCACTGCACTCCTCACCCAGCCATTGGCAGAACGCCTGCACATCGGGGCGGTCCTGAGCCATCTCCCGACGGATCAACCAGAATGCGTAACGGTTCTCCAGCTCCAGGCTGAAGGGTTTCACCAGCCTGCCTTGGCGGAGATCGTCTTCCACCAGCGGCGCCACGCCGAGCGCCACGCCATGGCCGGCCACCGCCGCTTCCTGCGCAAGATAGATGCTGGGGAAGACCGGCCCGGCGCTCGCGTTGACGTTGATGGCGCCGGCGGCCTCCAACCAGTGTGACCACGCCGGCACGCCGGGGCGGTCCGTGGCACTTTCATCGTGCAACAACGTGCAGTGGCGCAGATCATCAGACCGCTGCAGCCGGCCAGCAGTGCCGGCCAGCAGCGCGGGCGAGGACACAGGGAATACCGGCGCCTTCAACAGCAGCTCAGCGCGCACGCCGGTGTAGTTGCCTGCACCGTAGCGGATGCCGACATCGAATCCTCCGCGCAGAAAGTCGGCGTGCTCATTGCCGGTGTCGATGCGCACCCGGACATTGGGGTGCGCATGGTGAAAGCGGTGCAGCCTTGGGGCCAGCCATTTCGCGGCGAACGACTCCATGGTTGTCACCCGCAGCTCGTGTGGTGCGCGCGTCCTGGCGCGCTCCAACGCCAGGTCCAGCTGCCCAAGTAGATCGCCGACCGTTGTTGCCAGTACCGCGCCGTCTGATGTGAGCGCCACGGCGCGGTGATTGCGCTGGAACAGGCTTACGCCCAGATAGGCCTCGAGGTGTTTGACCTGATGGCTGACCGCAGCCGGGGTGACGAACAGTTCGCGCGCCGCCTGATTGAAGCTGAGGTGGCGGGCAGCCGCTTCGAACGTGCGCAGCGCATTCAGTGGGGCAGTGGGGCGGGCTTTCACGGGCACCATCCAACGCAGGGGCCCTGTCATCGTAGCGCATGAATTTTTCTAACGCGAAGCGTAGAACTACTCGTTTGCCGGGTGCCGCATGAGCTGGTGATGATGCCGATCCTCCCACCCGGAAAGCCCACCATGCGTATTCAGGAGCTTGCCCCAGATGTGCTGATGTTCGTCGGTGACCAGGTTGAATCGGTCGCTACCGCCTTCGTCAACGGAGACCAGGTGCTGCTGGTGGACGCGTTGGGCAGCGAGGAGGATGCCGCCTGGTTGCGGGACGTACTGCACGGGCAGATGGGCAAGAGGGTGCGACTGGTTGCCGCCACCCATTTCATGAGCGACCACATCTGTGGCATGACGCTGTTTCCCGAGGCGCTGACCCTGGCGCACCGCCATCACCGGCATGCCTTTCTTTCGCAGAACCAACCGGTGGCATCACGCTACCGCGATCCCGATATCGTGTTCGACAATCTCGCCATGCGCTGGGGGCGCCACCAGCTGCGCTTCCTGTACAACCCCGGCAAGACGATGGACCACATGAGTGTGGATGTGCCGAGCGCCGATCTGGTCTGCGTGGGCGACAACATCGTCGGCAACATCGTCTATCTCTCCCGGTCGGACCCGGCGCTGCAGCGCGCCGCCATCGGCCGTATCCAGCAGTTCGGGCGCAGCAGGGTGGTCGGCGGGCATATCGGGGTCTTCGATGCGGCGGTGCTGGGCAATGCACTCCACTACCTGCAGCGGATGCAGGAGATCGTCGTGGATATCCGGCTGCGAACCGCGCCGACGGAAGCCACGGCGCTGATGGCAGCCATCAGACTGGAGGATTGCATCGCGTCGGGGGTAACGCCGACGGCATTCGAACGAGAATGGCATGGACACAATCTCACGGCGATCGTCGCGCAGTCGATCTTCTCCCTGGACGCTGCGCTGGCAGCAAGGGAGCAGGCCGCATGAAACACGATGCCGTCAACGCACCGGCGCTGGGCAGTCGCAGACGCTTCCTTGCCCGTTGCGCCGGTGTGGCCGCTGCTGCGCTGGTCCCTGCTGGTTCCGCTGTGCCACCGGCGGAGATGCGCAGCCTGCGGGCCCAGCGATTGGCGTGGGCCGGGGTGCGGCTACAGCTACCGGAGAGCACGCTGCTGATTGATCCGCTGGTGAATCCCGCAACGTGGGGCAAGGCATTGCCGGACCGGCTGGTGCCGGTGAACGATGTGCTGGGCGAAAGCCACGTGCTGGTCACCCACACCCACTCCGATCACTTCGATGCCGATGCGGTTGCGGCGGCGCTCAGAAAAGGGGGAACACTCGCATATCCAGCCGGCCTGCAGCCCATGCCGCTACCCGCAGCCGCACGTGCACGGCCGAGCGCGCTGTGGGAGCCCCAATTGCTGGGCGACTTCACTGCAACGCCGGTACCGGCATCGGACGGCTACGGCGATACGCAGGTTTCCTGGGTGGTAACAGCGGGCGGCCGACGCATCTTCCATGGCGGCGACACCCAATGGCACGGCCATTGGTGGCGTATCGGGCGCCAGTTCGGACCGTTCGATGCGGCCTTCCTCCCCATCAATGGCGCCACGTTCGGCTGGCGCGAGCCCGTAAGTGGCCAGCCTGGCGTACTGACGCCGGAGCAAGCGGTGGCAGCGGCGGCAATCCTCGGCGCACGCACGCTGGTGCCCATTCACTATGGCATCAGCGGAATGGACAACTATGCGGAAGTGGACGACCCGCTTGGGCGGCTTCGCAAGGCAGCCGGTGACCGTGCCGTGCCCGTGCAGGTCGTCGAGCCGGGCGCGTGGCTGACATGGCCGGCGTAGTCCCGTATCCGCGCGTGAATCCTTCCTGGCCCTGGGAGAACCCATGAATCGAGCACACTGCATTGCAACCGCCATCGCGTTTTCTTCTTTTTCCATGGCCGCCCTGGCGGCGGAAACCACCAGCCCCAAACGCCCCTCGGTCGAGCAGCTGCAGAAGGTGATCGTCAGCACCTCGCCGCAGACCCGCGTGGATGCTCCCGACAAAGAACGCATCACGGCGCGGCGGATCGATATCGTCGACGAGAACGGAGTGATCCGGATGACGCTCTCGGGCCAGACGCCACCGCCCATCATCGATGGCATCCAGTACAAGCGAGCCTTCAATGTGGCGGGCATGGTGCTGTACGACCACAAGGGCAGCGAGCGCGGTGGCTTCGGAACCGCAGACGTCGAGGGCGGCATGGCCGTACTGGCGCTTGACCACCCGGCCATGGATGCAATTGGCTGGCGCGTGTCGCCCGACGGCGACGTGCGGTTCTCGATCAACCAGGCGCCGCCGCTGATTCGCGAGCCGCGGCTGGACAATCGCCTGATTCCGGGGGTGCAGACGCCAACACGCATCGAGATGGCGGTGGCAGCCGATGGCACCCCCGCCATCGCGCTGAACGATCAACAGGACCGCGCCAGGCTGCGCCTGACCGTAACGCCGGAAGGCTACGGGGCCATCGAGTTCCTGGACGCGCAGGGCAGGGTGATCCATACCTTGGCGCCCGAAGCCCATCGGCAGTGATGGCAGGTTGTCACTGACGCAGCAATCGCCCAACTACCATGGAGCCGGCATGGACACTGAAATACGGCAGCTCGAAGAAGCGCTGCGCATCGCGATGCTCACCAGCGACGTGGCCGCGCTGGATGGCCTGATTGCAGACGCCCTGATCTTTGTGGGGCCTTCGGGCGAAGTGTTTGGCAAGCAGGATGATCTGGCCCTGCATCGTTCAGGGCGCCAGAAGCTGAGCATGGCCGAATGGCAATCGGTGGAGATTGCCCTGCATGATCAAACCGCTGTTGCACTCACTACTGCGGACCTGGCCGGAACCTTCGATGGCGCAGCCTTCTCTGGCCGCTTCAGGTACTGCCGCTTCTGGGGGAAGACGGCCGGTGTCTGGCAGGTGCTGGGCGGCTCGGTTGTCGCTCTGCCCGCAGCAATGGAGACAATCGCCTAGACAGCCGGCGGTGACTCATGGCCCGGGGTGGACGTTGTTCTCCGCATCCTCCATTCCCGGGCTCACCCGGCGGCCGATGTCCTTCAGCCTTGGCAGCTGGTCGACCATCGACGGTGCATCGTCCAGGCTGCCGACAAAGGTCCACAGGTAGGTCATCACCGCATAGACGTGGCCAGGGGTCACGCCATCGGTCGTGGCGAGGCGGCCGATGGTCAAGGCAAACAGCACCGCAGCAGCCGCACCGACCACCACGAAGGCACCAGCCTCGCGATCGGAGAGCAGGATGCGCAGTCGCGACAGGGTGCGGTAGTGGCGGCGCAGTACCGACGGGCCGACCCGGTCGACCAGCCGGATTTCATGCTCCAGCCGGTTGTTCAGGCGGCCGTGCAACTGCTCGTTGCGGCGAGCGAACGAGGGCAGCAACACCAGCGCACCGAGCAGGGCGATGAGGCTGGCGGCCCCAACCAGGGGTTCGATTGCCAGCAGCATCGCCGCCGCGCCGAACATGGAAACGAGCGCAGTGGCGATGATCGGCACGTGCTTCTCGAAGAAGTCGACGAACTCGCGGGCCAGTACCACCCGCGCCGCCGAGGTGGAGGTAGCCTGGCCCAGGCGCCGCTGCGCCTGCACCACGTTTACCGCCAGATCGGCGTAGATACGGGTGAAGGTGCGTGTATCGACCGCACGGCGGGCGGCGCCTACCAACCAAAACAGCAGCACCACGCCGGCGTAAGAAATGGCATGGCCGACGTTGCCACGGATGATCGCGTCCACCGCGAAGCCGGCGAACAGCGGATAGGCCAGCAGCAGCGCATTCTCCAGCGCCACCAGCGAAAAGGTGCCAGTGAGCTGCCAGGGGTAGGTGCGCAGGATGGCTTTCAGGGTGGCGGCCGCATTCTGCTGGCCGATGCTGCCGGCTGCGACGGCCGGATCGTGTGGGGGTTTCATGGGGACCTGGGCAGATCGAGGATGGGGCAGGGGATCGATGGAGGCATTTCCCCTGATCGCTGCCAGTATCTGCAGTCCTTTGGAGGGAGCATGGAGGAGCGATGGAGATTGCGTGGAGATGCTGGCAGCGTTCAGCGACGGGCGTGTACCGGCCAGGGGAGCTCGACCCGGGGCGAGGGTCGGCATCCATCGGCAATCGAGCCCCTGCCATCGGGTATCTTAAGAGCCCTTTTCCCACCTCCCTTCAAGCGCCTACGCATGCATGCGAATCCGATGACTGTTCGAAACAGGCGATGGCTCGGCAGCTTGGTCGTCTCCGCCGCGCTGTTGGCCGCAAGCTGCGCCAGCGAGAAGGCCGCAACGAAGGATCTGGGGGCGGAGATCGATGAGATCGCCGCAGCGCTGATCCAGCAGCCGTTGCTTCATTCGGCCTCGATCGGCGTCGTGTACCGGGGCGAGGAATTCGTCCGTCATCGCGGCGACATGGAAACCGGCAAGCCTGGCCCTCCAACCGATGCGACCCTCTACGAGATCGGTTCGTTGAGCAAGACCCTGGCCGGCACCCTGATGGCCAATGCCGTTCTGGAACACAAGGTCAGTCTGGACGACGACGTCCGGCAGTACCTGCAGGGGGACTATCCGAACCTGCAGTACAAGGGCGAGCCCATCCGCATCCGCCATCTGCTGTCGCACACCAGCGGCCTGCCGAACATGCTGCCGGAACGCGCGAACACGGTGTTGGAGGACTTCACCGATCATCGTACGCCCAGCGAACTCAACACCCTCTATGCACACTACGGCAAGGCTGATTTCTTCAAGGATCTGCACGCCGTCGAGATTGACCGGGCACCCGGCAAGGACTACGCCTACTCCAGTGCCGGAACGGAACTGACAGCGCATATCCTGGAAACCGTCTACAACAGCGACTACGAGTCGCTGTTACGCGGATTCCTTGGCGATTCCGCGGCGATGACGGGTCTCAGAATCAGACTCAGCGACAGCGAAGCGCCCCGGCTTGCGGTCGGCTATCACAGCGACAACCCGATGCCGACCACGCCGATGCCACAGCTGCCGTGGGGCGCCTCCGGGAACGTGAAGGCAACTGTCCCGGAAATGGTGAAGTACCTCAGGTTCCAGCTGGCCAACGGGCCGGTGGTAAAGGAGTCGCATCGCCCTCTGGTCACGTTCGATTCGGAGTTCAGCATCGGCTACTTCTGGAACATCGTTTCCGGTGGCCGGCTGAAGGGCGTCTACCATGCGCATCATGGTGGCGTACCGCGGTCGCAGTGCTACATCTACATCGTGCCCAAGTACGATCTTGGCATCTTCATCATCACCAACCAGAGCGGCGACCAGACGGCGCGCGCCGTGGAGGCTGCGATCGATACGCTGGTCGAAAAAATCGCCGCGCGGGAAGCTCTCGCTGGTAATGATGTTTCCCGATAGAGAGGGTGTTTCCCAGCTGTCCGGTGTGGTGCCGAACAGTGTTGGCACCCCAGGCAGGAGCATTGCGCATTGATCACCCGTACGTTGAACAGGATTCTACTGCTCGCAGGCTTGGGGCTTGTCATTGCGCCGAACGCCCTGGCAGCAGAATCGATCCGCAGCACCGTTCCCAGGCAGGATGAAATCGATCAGGCGCTGGCACTTGTGTCCTGCAAGGCGGATCGCACCGCATTCCGGGCGTTGGCCCATCAATTGCGTGACATCGCAACCCGCGGGAAGCCATCGGGTGGCTGGCAGCCGATCGCCGGCAAGGGTGGGGGTTACAGCAACGCACTGGGCGACATGCCCGGCGTTGTCGCGGAAATGAAGCTTCCAGCACCGGCTCTGGTCTTCGGTCATCCGTCCACGCGGCTGATACTGTCGCGCAGTTCCGTGGTGGCTGTCTTCGATGCAGCCCTTGCTGCAGACCTCACCAAAGCGCTTTCCCTCGATGGGCCGGGGACGCAGGGCGAACCCGGAGGAATGCGGTTGGTCCAGTCAGCACCCGAAGCCGACGGCGATGGCATCGAAGTGATGGCACTGGTGGCCCAGCGCATCGAGGCCGACCCGATGCCGATCGCCGTGGCCGGGTGTCTGTACTTCACCCGGTGAAGTGCGCGACGTTCTCATGGACGGGGGTCCTTCCTGGTTCCCGATCTTCGCTCCGGGGCTGTGAACAGGGGGATTCGAGGGCGCGAACCAACCTCGAAATCCTGCGCACGTACGGCCTGTTCGACCCGCAGGAATGCCAGGCTCGCCTTGCGCGGTGAACACTAAACGTCTCGGCGCCTCCCGGTTTCAGTCGTGGTTTCCATCCCTTCGTCGGCCACCACGGGAATTGGTCGCGCGTCCATCAGCAGTGTCGATGCGTTTGGCTAGGCTGGATTGATCGACCCCAAGGATGAGTGCTTTCGATGAATCGCTGGCTCTTTCTGCTGCTTGCCGCGCTCCCGTTCGCTGCCGGGGCCATCGTCATCCGTGATGATGTCGACGATGGCAGGTACCGCATCGAACGATCTGACTTCCCGGCGCTGGCGGACATGCCAGGAGAGGGGCACGGCGTTCTCATCGCCCCGCGTTGGGTGCTGACCGCAGCGCATGCAGCGCCGATGGAAGGGATGGGAGCAACGATCGCGATCAATGGCAACGCGTATGGCGTTGAACGCGTATTCCTGCATCCCGGCTACCGGAGGATGCCCGAGGCCTTGGGCAAGGAGGCGATGGCAACAGGAAGTCCTTCCCGGATCCATGCCTTCCTGGCAGCCTCGGATGACATCGCGCTGATCAAGCTTGCCGCGTCGGTGACCGATGCCACGCCCGTGGCGCTGTATCGGGGTTCAGCAGAGGTCACGCAGGTCGCCGTCCTGATAGGGAAGGGCGCCACCGGCAACGGTGCGGTTGGCCAGTTGCCGGATGCGCCGCACCGTACATCCCTGCGGCGGGCCCACAACACGATTACCGGCGGCAATCAGCGGTATCTCTGGTACCGGTTCGATCCGCCGCCGCAGGGCCTGCCGCTTGAGGGCGTACTGGGAAGTGGAGACAGCGGTGGTCCGCTTGTGGTCAACGACCACGGCACCTGGCAATTGGTGGGACTGGGGTCCTGGATCACGGCCGTACCCGATCATGCCCTTGAAGCGGGCTTCTATGGCCAGATGGTCCACAACGTTCGCGTGTCACGCTACGTCGACTGGATCGAGGCCGTCATGCGGCAGGGGGACGATAGCCTGCCGCCCAGTAAAACCGGACGCGCCAATGGCTCACTTGGAAATGGACGCCCGTAAAAGGCTCGATCGTGAAATCCCGCACAAGCTGTTCTGAAGCGGAGCGCGCGCAGATGTGCCGCGCTCAGCGCTCAGCGCACCGCGCATGTCGCTGAGGTGGCCCGCGGGGCGGGCACCCGCCACACCTGTTCACCTTCCTCGTCATTGCCCACGTAGAACGCGATGCGCCCATCCTCCTCGCGGCGAAGCGTGGGACTGAACGTGATGGTGTCCATTTCGCCGCCCTTGCCGACGAAGCGCATTTCACCGCCGCAGACAAAGTTCGAACCGGCCTGCTCTCCCAGCGCACCACAGTTCAGTGGCGAGGATTCGGCGCGGACCAACGGCTTTACCCGAGGCTGGATGCGCCCTTGGTCAGCCAGCTCGCAGAAGTGGTCGGCGATGGTGTTGCGCATCTCGGCCTGTGAGGGCATCCATGCGGGGCAGCGGGACGCGTCGTCCTGGCAGCTGCTGGCCGGGGCGGTGGAAGCGGGCTGCGCGGACGGTGCTGCGATCGTCCCGGAAAGCGGCAGCAGGGAAGCTGCGATGGCAAGCAACAGGCGAGTGGAGACGAGCATGCGTATCTCTGGTCAGTTTAGCCCGGCATCGTAACGCAGGGCGCTGGCCATCACTCTCCTGACTTCTCCGGCGGCAGGCTGTCATCACGCTCGTACCAGGATGGAAGCTCCAGCGCGTGACTTTTGAGCATGGCCTGGATGCACGCGTGCGCCCGGCCCCTTTCTGCGTGCTCGCATTGGTCCAGAATCTCCGCAGCCAGCGTTTCAAACTGCGGCCAGAACTGCGCTGGATGGCGCGACCGCGCCAACCAGTGCATCAGCATCTCGGCCAGCGCATCAAGCTGCACCTGTATTTCAGGGCGCACGTTCATCCCGGGGCCGCACCCAGATCAAGCGCGACGCGGTAGTGATGGCCGTCGTCGCGCAGCAGGACGGTGAGGTCCGGCTGCAGCACGCCATCCACGTGCAGCGTGGGCTGGTCCTGCGCAGTGCGGGTCACCACGAACTCGTAGAAGCTGCGGCCGAAGCGGTAGCTCAGTTCGAATGACGGCCAGTGATCGGGCAGGCACGGTGCCAACGAAAGACGATCGCCCTGGCGACGTATGCCCAGCAGCGATTCGACCAGCAGGCGATACATCCAACCGGCCGAGCCGGTGTACCACGTCCAGCCGCCTCGCCCGACGTGCGGAGGTACGGCGTAGACGTCGGCTGCCAGCACATAGGGCTCGACGCGGTAGGTCTGGATCGCCTCCGGGTCCAGCGTGTGACTGAGCGGGTTGATCATGCCGGCCAGCTCCCAGGCACGCACCGCATCGCCCTGCTGTGCGAATGCCATGGCCGCCCACACGGCCGCATGGGTGTACTGGCCGCCATTCTCGCGCACGCCAGGTACGTAGCCACGAATATAGCCGGGGTCTTCCGGGGTCTGGTCGAAGGGCGGATCGAGCAGCTGGATCAGCTTGGCGTCCTTTCGCACCAAGTGCGTATACAGCGAATCCAGCGCCTGCGAGGCACGTTCAGGCGCGGCGACGCCTGACAGCACCGACCAGCTCTGCGAAATCGAATCGATGCGGCATTCTTCGTTCTGTGACGAGCCCAATGGCGCGCCGTTGTCGAACCAGGCGCGGCGATACCATGCCCCGTCCCAGGCATGCTGTTCCAGGTTCTGGCGCAGGCTTTCGGCCTGCTGTTGGCACCACTCTGCACGGGGTGCATCGCCATGCGCGTTGGCCAGCCCGATGAAGCGGCGGAGCGTGTCATGCAGGAAGAAGCCGAGCCACACGCTTTCACCGCGCTGCTGGTCGCCGACGCGGTTCATGCCGTCGTTCCAATCCCCGCTGCCCATCAGTGGCAGGCCGCGCTCGCCGAGCAAGCGGCAACCGCGCTCGAGCGCGAGCACGCAGTGCGCATACAGCGTGCCGCGCTGCGTCGAAGGCGTGGGCATGTCGTAATACCCTTCCTCTTCGGGTGTCACCGCGCGCCCCTCGATGTAGCCGACCACTTCGTCCAGCACGCTGGCGTCGCCGGTAACCTCCAGGTAGCGGCATGCGCCCTGCGGCAGCCAGAGGTAATCGTCCGAACAGCGAGTGCGCACGCCGCGACCTTGCGGTGGGTGCCACCAGTGCATCACGTCGCCTTCGGTGAACTGGTGTGCAGCGCATAGCAGCAGGTGCTCGCGGGTCAGGTCCGGGCGAGCGTGCACGAGGGCGAGTGCATCCTGCAGCTGGTCGCGGAAACCGAACGCACCGCCTGATTGATAGTAGCCACTGCGTGCCAGGTAGCGGCAGCCGAGCGTCTGGTAGACCAGCCAGCCGTTGGCCAGTGCGTCCAGCGCCGGGTCTGGCGTGCGCACCTGCACCGTGGCCAGCACGTTGCGCCAGTGGATGCGCACGGCGTCCAGCGCGTCGATGGCCTCATGGGCGCCCTGGCGGCTTCGCGCCAACGCCAGCGTTTCCTTGCGGTTGCGCCCGGCGCCAAGGCGGAACGTCGTTTCGCTGCGGTCGCCTGCAGCCAGCAGCAACGGCACCTGGATCGCCGCGCAGGGATCCAGGCCCGCACCCAGCCGTGAATCCAGGCGCTCGCGACGCAACGCCGCCGGTGCGTGCAGGCTGCCGTTGCGGCCGATGAACTCCAGTCGGTCACAGGTCCAGCCGCAGCCATCGGCATCGGTGTCGAAGAAGGCCATCCGGCCGCCGAAGTCGGTGCTGTAGGTGTTGCGCGCCAGTAGCGCGCCACTCTGCGGGTCGCGTTCGGTGAGTACGTGCATGCGCGACTTCGCGCGCAGGTCACCCATCACCCATTCAACGTAGCCGATGGCCGACAACCGCCGTGGCCGGCCCGACAGGTTGTGCAGCCGCAGGACCGAGAACTTCAGCGGCGCGGCGACGTCGACGAAGACCCACAATTCGCTGGCGATGCCGTCTTCAACATGCTCGTAGACCGTGTAGCCGAAGCCATGGCGCGTACGGTACGCGCCGGTGCCACGGCGCGGCAGCGGCATCGGCGACCAGACACGACCGGTGTCCTCGTCGCGCACGTAGAAGGCTTCGCCGCCAGTGTCCGACACCGGATCATTGAGCCAGGGCGTCAGGCGGAATTCGTGTGCATTCTCGAACCATGTGTAGCCCGGTGCACTCTCACTGACCACCGTGCCCAGGCGGGCGTTGGCGATCACGTTGGCCCATGGCGCCGGCGTCGGCGCGCCTTCGCGTACCACCACCACGTACTCGCGGCCGTCCTCGCTGAAACTGCCGGTGCCGTTGTCGAATCGGCCGGTGCCGCGGTAGGGAAGGAAAGGCCACGGGTCGTCCACTTCTTCGTCGTGCTCGGCGCTCGGCGGCAGTCCGGGCTCCGGGCCCAGGTCGGCAACGATGGGCAGCCCGGGCGTCGCCTCCATCGACAGGGCCAGCTCCTGCTGCAGCGCCTGCGGCACCAGGGCCGGGATCCGTCGCGGAGGCAACGGCTGACGCCCCACCTGCGCGACCAACGTACCGTCTTCGTCGCTGATGACCGCCCGTGCCACCGCCTGCAACAGAATGCGGTCCTCGTGGGTCATGTTCTGCACCGGCCGCACGAAAATGCCGCCGGGGCGGTCGAGCAGGCCGGTCTCCGAACTGGCGGCCACCATTCCCAGAATCTGGTCCTGCAGCTCCTGCCGATAGCCGGCCTTGCTGTCGTTCCAGATGACCAGGTCGGTGTTGAGACCCTTCTGGCGCCAGTAGGCATGCGCCTGCACCAGTTGCCGGACCAGTTCCACGTTGTCCGCGTCGGTGACCTTCAGCAGCACGATGGGCAGGTCACCGGAGATGGCATGGCCCCATAGCCCGGATTGTCCTCGCTGGTTCTGCTGCAGGACACCTGCACCGGCGCGCAGCAGCGGACCGGCATACAGCACGTGGCTGGCCAGGCGCTCGTACAGCGATGCCTCGGCCTGGCTTGCGTTGATCTGCCGGCGCACCACCTGGCTGTGTGTCCAGGCCAGGTCGAAGACGCGGTCGGCCAGGCGACGATCACGGTATTTGTCCACCAGTGCTTCGCAACCGCCGCGACTGGCGCCGATGCCATACACCATGTCCAGCTGTACGGTCTGCTCGGGCTCAAGCACCACGCGGACGCGGATGGCCACGATCGGGTCCAGCACCGAGCCATCGGTGCCGGACAGGTCGGCATCGGTGGTCAATGCCTGTGGCGTCCGCGGCGTGTTGCCACGGCCCAGGAAGCGCGCACGGTCGGTTTCATAGGAGATCGCCACCACTTCCGCATCGTGCACCGCCACCAGATGGAACATCCAGGGCGGCACCTCGTCGTGCGAACGTGGCCGGCGCGTGCACAGCACCGCCTGCTTGGCGGCCAGGATCTCGCTCTGCACGAAGAGGTTGCTGAAGGCCGGGTGCGCATCGTCGGCCGCGGCGGGTGCCAGCACCACTTCGGCATAGGTGGTGATCTCCACCGTGCGCGGGCGACGGCTGCGGTTGGTCAGGCGCAGGCGCCTGAGCTCGATGTCGTCCTCGGCGGAGATGGCGACCTGCAGGTGGCTCTCGCAGCCGCGGCGCACACCGCGGAATTCCGCCTTGGCGTCAGAGAAGATCGCCTCGTAATTGTCCACTGCCACGCAGGTGGGCTGGTAGGCGGCAGACCAGAACTCGCCGCTGTCCACGTCGCGCAGATAGCAGAACGTGCCCCATGCATCAGTGGTACCGTCCTCGCGCCAGCGGGTAAGCGACAGGTCGCCGTGGCGGCTGTAGCCGCCGCCGGCATGGGTCAGCATGCCGTGGTAGCGACCGTTGGACAGCAGCTGCACTTCCGGGCGCGGGCCACCCGGGTCGCGCAGGACGCGCAGGGACGTCTCGTGCTCGGCCAGTGCCGAGTGCTCGCCAAGCGCTTCGACCTCATGGGGATGGAACACGCCCACGCGCGGGATGCGTTCCTGCAGCAGCAGCAAGGTGGCCTGGAACTCGACATCGGCAAGGAAGCGGCGCTGCATCGGCTGGTCGCGCAACAGGTAATCCAGCGACAGCAGGCCCATGCCCTGGTGGTGGGCCATGAACGAACGCAACAGGACGTGATCCTGTCCCGGCGGCACCCGGGTGGGCGTGTAGTCGATGGCCTCGTACATGCCGTAACGCCCGCAGAACCCCAATCCTTCCAGCACCTGGAGGTTCTGGCAGGCCGCTTCCGGCGCCACCATCAGCGCCATCATGCTGGCATAGGGCGCGATGACCCGATCCTGCCCAAGGCCGCGCTTGAGACCCAATCCGGGCACGCCGAACGCCCGGTACTGGTAGTTCAGGCGGGCATCGACGGCGTTGTAGCCGGACTCGGACACGCCCCATGGCAGGTTCAACGTACGGCCGTAGACGATCTGCGCCTCGACCGCGTGCCGTGCGGTCTGGTCCAGCAACGTGTCCGGATAGCTGGGCATCACCAGCTGCGGCATGAGGTACTCGAACATCGAGCCACTCCATGACAGCAGTGTCGGCGTGCCGTTGACCTCGGTGAGCATGCGGCCGAGCGCGAACCAGCTTTCCTGTGCAAGCTGGCCCTGCGCAATGGCAACGAACGCGCCCAGCCGCGCTTCGGAAGCCAGCAGGTCGTAGAAGCTGTTGTCGAGGCGGTGGTCGTCTACGTTGTAGCCGATCGAAAGCAGGTTGCGGGTACGGTAGAACAGGAACCCGTATTCCATCAGCGAGAACTGCCCGGCGCGGTGCGCCAGGTCCTGCAGCTGCTCGATGCGCGCGCGCGCGTCCGCGCCGGCCGTACCGGGCAGGGCGGCCAACTGACGCAGGCTTGGCACCGGTGCATCGACGGCCGCGCTGGCATCGGCAGGGATATCGGCAAGCGAGGCGTGGGCGGCATGGCATTCGGCGGCGAACAGGGCCGGCCAATGCAGCTCACCGTCTTCGGGCGAGGGCGGTGCCGGCCATTGCAGCAGCACGGCGTCGGCCAGACCGGCCAGTTCCTGCAGACGGGCCAGCGACTGCGCCGTCCCGACGGGGCGGTCGACACGCGTAGACGCCAGACGCTGGCGAAGATGATTGAGCGCCTCGCCCAGCGACGCATCGTCGGCGCGATGACGCTGCCGCTCCTCTTCCAGCACGCCCAGCGTATCGGCCAGGCCATCGAACGTGTGCGGCGCCAGCACCGGGGCGTCCACCAGCGCGAGCAGGCCTTGGCGCAGGGTAAGCAGGTGGCCGGCAAGGTTGCCGCTGTCCACCGTGGAGACGTAGCGCGGCGGCAGCGGCGCCAGGGTTTCGGTGTCGTACCAGTTGAGGAAGTGGCCGCGATGGCGCGGCAGCTGGTCCAGCGTATCGAACGTGCGGGCGGTACGTTCAGCCACCGCGCCCTGCTGCAGATAGCCGAAATCCCACGCAGACAGATTGGCCAGCAGGGACAGGCCGATGTTGGTCGGCGAGGTCCGCCGCGCGACCACCAGCGCCGGATGCTCCTGGATGTTGTCCGGCGGCAGCCAATGATCCTGCTCGCGCACCCAGGCCTGGAAGAAGGACCAGGTGCGCCGCGCAAGCCGGCCCAGGAACGCCCGTTGCGTGACGGACAACTCGGCCACGCTTGCCGCCGGCGGGCGGCCCAGCCACGCCATCAATGCCGGCGCAAAGGTCCATGCCAACAGCAGGGGCAGGGCGATCGGCAGTGCCTGCGGACGCACGCCGGCCACCACAGCCACCAGCGCGAGCGCCAGCAGCGAGGCCGGCGCCATCACCCGCCATTCCGCGCCACGGTCGCTGCCAAGGCGGCGCTCGACTTCGCTGGAGGGATTCCATTGCAGCAGGTGACGGCGTGTGACGGCCATGCGCCAGAGCGTGCGCAGCACGGCGTCACTGGCCAGCAGTGCTTCGTAGGGCAGGCATGCAATCTGGGTGGATGCGCGCAGCAACGACTGCAACGTACCGCGCCCGACCTTGATGTAATGCGCTTCCAGCGGAGTGTCTTCCGGAACGCTCAGGCCATCACGCAGCATGCCTATCAGCGGCGGCGCGAACCACAGCGCCAGCACCCACGCGGTCCACGCAGCAGGGTTCCGCGCATACAGCCAACCGGCTACCAACAACGCCAGGGCAGCGATCGGCACCACGCTCCGGCGCAGGTTGTCCAGCAACTTGCCGCGCGAGAGCAGGCTGAGCCGGTTGCGCTCCCAACCCGGGCCCGGGCGCGGTGTCCACGGCAACAACCACGGCAGCAGCTGCCAGTCGCCACGGATCCAGCGCGCACGGCGCTTGGCGTCGGCGGCGTAGCGCTCGGGATAGTCCTCGTACAGGCGCACATCACTGACCAGGCCTGCGCGTGCATAGCAGCCTTCCAGCAGATCGTGGCTGAGGATGCGGTTCTCGGGCAGGCGGCCCTCCAGCGCATGCTCGAAGGCGTCGACGTCATAGATGCCCTTGCCCACGAACGAGCCTTCGTCGAACAGGTCCTGGTACACGTCGGAAACCATGCGCGTGTACGGATCGATGCCGGGCTCGCTGCCGAACATCCTGGCAAAACGCGAGGTGCGGCGCCTGCCGAGGCTGGTGCCGACGCTGGGCTGCAGGATGCCGTAGCCCTCCACCACGCGTTGCAGCTGCGGATCGAAGCGCGGGCGGTTGAGCGGGTGCGCCAAGGTGGCGACGAACGCGCGTGCCGCATCCCGCGGAAGCTGCGTGTCCGAGTCCAGCGTGATGACGTAACGGACGCCGATCAGGGCCGCCGCGTCTCCGACGATGCGCATGAACGCAGCCGCATCGCCTTGGCGGAGCAGGGCATTGAGCGCGGCCAGCTTGCCGCGCTTGCGCTCGTGGCCCATCCACACACCTTCGCCCGGGTTCCATTGCCTGGGCCGGTGCAGCAGGTAGAAGCGGTCGCCGCGCTCGGGCGCGTAACGATGGTTCAATTCCTCGATCCGTGCCACGGCGTGCGCAAGCAGAGCGTCGTCCATCGGCGCCTGTGCTGCTGGCGCGTCGAGAAAATCCGTCAACAACACGAAGCGCAGCTGGGGATCGCGGTTGGCCAGGAAGCGCACCTCCAGCGCTTCGACCAGAACGTCGATGCCGTCGACGCTGGACAGCATCGAGGGGACCGCGACCACGGTGGCGCACGCGGCAGGAATGCCTTCGCTGAAATCGAGCTTGGGAAGCGGCCTGGGCGCGACCAGCACCGTCGCGGTCCAGTTCACCAGCACGATGCCCAGCTCACTGAACACCAGCAGCCCGAGCAGCGCGGCCAGCCAGACAGGTACCGAGCCGCTGCCGGTTGCCAGCAGGCCGCTGGTGGCCAGCACCGCCAGCAGGCCGATCGGCAGCAGGTACAGCGCAAGCGGCACGCGATGCGCCAGTCGCCGTGCCTTGCGGTGGCGCGGTGCTGCCTCGGCCACCGCCGCAACAGTGGTCTGCAGGCCTTCGCCGACCAGCCAGTAGCCCACGTGCGTGCGTGGGCCGTCCGCCGGCGTAGCCGCCCGTGCCAGGTCCAGCGCGATGGTCGCAACGCGTTCCTCGGCGATGCGGCTGCCGCGGGCAATCTTCTCCACCACGTGGCGGTAGGCATCGCGGGTGCCGAAATCCATCTGCGCATAGACGCCCATGGGGTCTTCCCGCAGCCGCTGCTCGACCACACTCATGTCTTCGACAAAGGTGCGCCAATCCATGGTGGAGAGGAAACGCAGGCTGCCGATGCTGTTGCCGATGGAGACCTGGTCGGCCGCCTGCTGCTGCCCCTCGGCGGCAACCAGTTCGTCGATGCGCTGCCCAGCCGCCGCCGCCCACTGTTCCAGCCACGCGATGGGCATGGCCCACGCGCCGCCGCGCCCCTGCAGCGAGCGCGTCAGCTCGGCGATGAACGCGCCGGTCAGCGGCGGCGCGGATCGCGCCATGTCGGCAACCACCAGGACCACATCAGTAGGGGTGTCGGACGCCGCGCGATTGAGCTGGTCGGCCCACTGCGCAGCCAGGCGGCGGTCGGTCCCATCGCGCATCACCCGCGCGGCCATGCGCCGCAGGTTCTCCAGCAGCGCCAGGCGCAGCATGATCGGAACGGCCCACAGTTCGCCCAGGCTCAGCGGCGCGAGCGACTGGTACGAGGCGATGAAGCGGCCCAGCGTATCGGCGTCAATGCGGCCGTCACCGTGCGCGATCGCCTGCATCGACAGCTCATACACCCGTGGCAACCCGGCCGATGGGCCGGAGGCAAGTGAAGGCAACTGGCGGCTGTAGCCGCGCGGCAGGTGGCGTCGCGCGGTCTGGATCTGTTCTTCGACCAGGTAGTAGTTGTCGAGCAGCCATTCCCCCGCCGGGGTGACCGGCCGCTGTTCGCGCACCACGCTGCTCAGCAGCGTGTTGGCGTCTTCCAGCACGCGCTCGTTGGCCTGCAGCCGTTCGAGCAGGCGCTCCGGGCTGGGGCGCAACCGCACGCGATGCTGTCGCGCAAGTGCGCGGCCGTACTCCTCCATCTGTTCAACGTTGTACAGCGCGGCACGCAGTGGGCCCTCGGTGGCCTCGATGGCCGGGGCCGAGGCCTGGTGCTCACGCCAGCGCCAACGCACACGACGACGCAGGCGCAGCCAGCGGCCAAAAAGACGACGAAGGTGGGGCATAGGTTACCGATGGGGGCAGGGCGCGTCCTGCATGGTTGCATTGCAGGGGCCGTGGTAACTGTGAAGGCCGGGCCCGGTTGGCGTGGTCGCCGCTCAATGCGGTCTGATCCTGAGGCGACCCGCAGTCAGCAAGGCAAGGGTAGTGCCGGCCGCTGGCCGGCAACGCGCCATCCATCGCGCTCCTCGACTACGATGGATGCCGAGCCTGCTCGGCGCACTTCTTTCTATGTCGAGGCCAAGGCGCGCCCGCGCCGGGTCGCCCCAGGCGAGTGCCCGATGACGCGCTTGTAGGCGCGACTGAAAGCGGCCTGCGACGCGTAGCCGAGACGCTCTGCCACTACCTCGATCGGTAGGCTCTGGTGGGTCAGCCATTGACTTGCCAATTGCATTCGCAGCTCAGTCACGTACCGCAGGGGTGCGGTTCCAATAACGGTCTGGAACCGATCTGCAAAGACAGAGCGTGAGATGTTGGATTCTGCGGCCAGCGCTTCGACGGTCCAGTCACGCCCGGGGTCTCTGTGCAGGGCAAGCAACGACAGCGATAGACGCGGGTCGCGCATGGCCATGACCAGGCCGGATGCGCCGTCGCAACCGCGCTCGACCCAGTCACGAACGATCATGGCGGCCACTGCATCCGCCAGCCGAGAGAGTATTCCTGCATATCCGATACGTCCGGAGCAGACCTCGCGCTTCATCGCGTCGACCATGGGCAACAGCCCAGGGAACTGCGTGCCGTTGCCATCGGCCAACATCACCGCCGGCATCACCTTGCTCAGCCCTTGCATGCCGCCCAGATCGAACACCATGCAGCCGTGGAAGAGCACTGCGCTCGGCACGGCATGCGTGCTCGGGCATGTGTCTATGCCGCTCACCGCGTCACCCAGCGGGGCTGCGTCTATCGTTTCCAGGCACTGGACGGGGTGGTCGTCGCCCGACAGCAACGCGTGTCCTTCTCCGCGGGGAAGAAGCACGACATCCCCGGCAGATAGGGGGTGTTGGCTACCGTCCGCGCCACGAAGAATGGCAGTGCCCACTGCCAGGTAATGGAAGTAGGCATGGCCTGGCTTCGGAGGAAATCCAAGCCCAAAGGTCGGCCCGGTCTGAATGCGTCGGTATTGAACGCCATGCAGCCGCATGCCGGTCAGCAGCTCGCTGATCAGGTCGGTGGGCTGGGATGGAGCGTGGCTCATGAGACGACCCGGGGCTTCGATCAAAAATACAGGTCATGCAATCATAGATCATCCGGGTGTAGCTCCCTAGACTCTCGGCTGCACGATTGCACCGGGATCTTTGATGAGTAATGACGTAGCTGATGCCGCAGACGCACCTGATTCTGTGGCCTGGAGTAGCGGGGAACCTTCTTCGTCGGCATGGGTAGCGGTGTTTTCGCTGGCCATGGGGGTCTTCGGGCTGCTCACGGCCGAATATCTGCCTGCCAGCCTGCTGACGCCGATGGCGGCGGACCTGGGGGTGTCGGAGGCGCTGGCTGGTCAAGCAGTGACGGTCACCGCTGTAGTGGCCCTGTTCGCTGGCCTGCTGGTGCCGCGGCTGACCCGTTCGATAGACCGGCGACTGGTGCTGTTGAGTTTCACGGGTCTGATGATCCTCTCCAACGCCCTGGTGGCATTGTCGTCCAGCATGGGCGTCCTGCTGGTGATGCGCGTCCTTCTGGGCATCGCGCTGGGCGGTTTCTGGAGCATGGCAGCGGCCGTGGCCATGCGGTTGGTGCCGCCGCAGCGCGTGCCTCGCGCGCTTTCCATCATTTTCAGCGGCATTGCGGTCGGCACCGTGGTTTCCGTTCCTTTGGGGAGCTACCTGGGAGGTCTGCTGGGCTGGCGCAGCGCCTTCTGGGCTGCGACGGCGGTAGGTGGACTCACGTTTGCGTTCCAGTGGTTCACGCTGCCCCGAATGGCCCCGCGCAAGGCGGCAGTCCCAGAGTCGGTGGTGGGGCTCCTGCGCCGGCCAGGCGTTGCGGTCGGCATGCTGGGCTGCGTTCTGGCGCACACCGGTCAGTACTCGCTCTTTACGTACATCCGCCCCACGTTGGAGAGCCTGGTGCAGATGAGCGCGGATGGCCTGGCGCTGATTCTGCTGGGATTCGGTGTGGCGAATTTCGTTGGCACCCTGCTGGCCGGCTGGCTCATGGAGCGCAGCTTGAAAGTCACGTTGGTGATCATGCCCGCCTTGGTTGGCGCAGCCGCGCTGGGCATGCTCCTGCTGCCGGTGGGCGTTGGCGGGCTGTCGGTCCTGGTCGCGCTCTGGGGCCTGGCCTTCGGTGGCGTGCCCGTTGCCTGGTCGAGCTGGGTTGCACGTGCGGTGCCCGATCAGGCCGAGAGTGCCGGCGGGATGGTGGTCGCTGCTGTGCAGTCTTCCATCGCCGCGGGTGCTGCTTTGGGCGGCCTGGTGTTCGGGTTCGGGGGCATTGTTGCCGTGCTCACCGTTGCTGCGGCGGTGATGCTCATCGCGAGCCTGCTCATTGCGTTCCGTGTCAGGGTGAGTTCGGCGACGTTGTCGGCCGGTCCGGTGTTTCACATCTAGCCGTCATCTGTCCTGAGCGTCCTAATGGGTATCAAGCCGGTGATCGACCGGGTATTTTCGTGCGCTGAAGTACCTGAGGCGTTCAGCCGGCGCGGGCAATGCGGGCCGCGCTGATCTTGTCGGCCCTGGTGTCGCCCCGGACTTCAGGCATCTCGCCTCAGCCAGGCCACCAGCGCCGAAAATGCCGGCGAGGGCTGCCGACGGTTCGGGTAATACAGGTGATAACCGGGGAAAGGCAAGCACCACTTGTCCAGCACGGCAACCAGCCGCCCCTCGGCAATGTGGTCGGCCACCATCGGCTCGGGCGCATACGCCAGGCCCAGTCCATCCAGTGCGGCATTGATGACGTGGATCATGCTGTTGAACACCAGTGGCCCATCACCGCGCACGGTGAATTCCTTGCCCTTCTCTTCGAACTCCCAGGCATAGATGGCGCCGTTCGGGCGATGCCGGATGTGCACGCAGCGATGTTGCGTGATATCGGCAGGCTTCCTTGGCTTGGCGTGCCTCTCGAAGTAGTCGGGGGATCCAACCACCACCAGGCGCCAATCCGGTCCGACCCTGACCGCGATCATGTCCTTGCTGAGCGCCTCACCCAGCCGGATGCCGGCGTCGAAGCGCTGTTCAACCACATTGGTGAAGCCGTAATCGACGTAGAACTCAAGTGTGATGTCCGGATACTCGGCGAGGAACCCGGCAAGGCGAGGGCGGACGATGGTCTCCATGGAATCGTCCGTACAGGAGATACGAAGAGTTCCGGCCGGGCGGTCGCGCAGATCCCCCAGTGCCTCTACGCTGGCGACGATGGCCTCGAAGTGCGGTGCGATGGAGCGCATCAGGCGCTCGCCCGCCTCGGTCAGGGAGACGTTGCGCGTGGTCCGGGCCAGCAGGCGGATGCCCAGGCGCTCTTCCAGCAGCCGCATGGAATGGCTGAGCGCTGAGGGCGTAACACCGAGGCGGACAGCTGCCCTGGTGAAGCTCTGCTCCTGTGCCACCACCAGGAAGGCTTGCAGATCATTGGTCTTCACGCCGTTCATGGGCCAATTGTGAGCGCAACTCAATAATGCATCAACTTTCAGCTGGCTTATCGCGGTAGCGGGCGGCGCCTATCGTGGCGACCTGAGTCCCCAGTGAGGCCGTCCGTACATGAAACCCACCACGCTGCTGTTGGCACTGATCGCCAGCCATTTCGTTCCGCAGTCGGCCTTGTCCGCTGAGGTGCCGGCGGCCACAAGAACCGCCGGCGCCGACAATTTCTACAGAAGCGCCAGCGTAAAAGGCGAGCGCGTCAGCTTCCGCAACCAGTACCAGATGGAAGTGGTCGGGACGCTGTACCGGCCGCAGGGCCTGACGCATGGCGGCCGCGCACCCGCCGTGGTGGTCGGACACCCGATGGGCGCGGTGAAGGAGCAGAGCTCACAGCTGTATGCGCAGAAGCTGGCTGAGCAGGGTTTCGTTACGTTGGCGATCGATCTTTCCTTCTGGGGAGAGAGCGCGGGTACCCCGCGGCACCTGGTGTCGCCTGAAATCTATTCGGACGACGTCAGCGCGGCGGTGGACTTCCTGAGCACGCAGTCGTTCGTGGATCCGCAGCGGATTGGTGGCCTGGGTATCTGTGGCAGTGGCAGTTTCGTGATCAGCGCAGCCAAGATCGACCCGCGCATCAAGGCAATCGCTACGGTCAGCATGTATGACATGGGCGCCGCCGCGCGCCAAGGTCTGAACCACGCGCAATCGCTGGAGCAGCGCAGGCAGATGATCAAGGCTGCAACGGACCAGCGTCTGGTCGAGTTCAACGGCGGGCCGGCAGTCCATGTACCTGGCACCGTGAACAAGCTCGAGGCCGATACGTCCGAAGTGCAGCGCGAGTTCTTTGATTTCTACCGCACGTCGCGTGGCGCTTACACTGCCGAAGGCGAGCGCAGCGACTTGACCACCCAGCCGCTGTTCAGCAGCTTGGTCAAGTTCGTCAATTTCTACCCCTTCAACGATATCGAGACCATCTCGCCCAGACCGATGCTGTTCATCTCTGGCGACCACGCCCACTCGCGTGATTTCAGCGAGGACGCGTACCGCAGGGCAGGGCAGCCGAAGGAGCTCTACTGGGTGAAGGGTGCCGGTCATGTAGACCTGTATGACCGCACCGACCTGATTCCCTTCGCAAGGTTGGCGACGTTCTTCCAGCAAGGCCTGGCTGGGAAATGAGCAGCAACGACGCGACGGCCGACCGGGCCAACTGGGGCGGGGTGCTGGCAATGACGCTGTGCGTGTTCGCACTGATCGCCTCTGAATTCATGCCGGTGAGCCTGCTTACGCCCTTGGCGGCTGACCTTGGCGTGAGCGAAGGGCTGGCCGGGTATGGGATTGCCATCTCTGGTGCCTTCGCCGTGCTGACCAGCCTGTCGATCTCCCGCTTGGCCGGGAGCATCAACCGGAAGACAGTGCTGCTGACGCTCACCGCATTGATGGCGATATCCGGCGTGGTGGTGGCATTGGCTCCCAGCTACCCGATCTACATGATGGGCCGGGCATTGATCGGCGTGGTGATCGGCGGCTTCTGGTCGTTGTCTGCGGCCACGGCCATGCGGCTGGTGCCGGCAGCGCAGGTGCCGCGAGCACTGGCGATCTTCAATGGCGGCAACGCGCTGGCAACGGTAGTGGCTGCCCCCTTGGGCAGCTACCTTGGCGGCGTGATCGGATGGCGTGGAGCATTCCTGTGCCTCCTGCCTGTGGCAGCCATCGCGCTGGCATGGCAGTGGCTGTGTCTTCCTTCCATGGCTGCGGAACGACGGCAATCCCGGGGCGGGGTGCTGGCCCTGTTGCGGCGGCGGGTGGTGATGTTGGGAATGGCGGCGTGCGGTATCTTCTTCATGGGGCAGTTTGCCTTGTTCACCTATGTGCGCCCGTTCCTGGAACAGGTCACGGGTGCAGGGGAATCCGCCGTTCCGCTGGTGCTGCTGGCCATTGGTGCAAGCGGCGTTGTGGGCACGCTCGCGATCGGGGCATTCATCAGGCGTGGTCTTTATCGCACACTGGTGGCCGTCCCGATCCTGATGGCTGTGATTGCCGCGGCGCTCGTGGCGCTGGGGCCTCAACTCTGGCCGACGGCCGCACTGTTTTCGGTATGGGGTCTGCTGGCCACGGCTGCGCCGGTGGGTTGGTGGAGCTGGCTGGCACGCACGTTCACCAACAACGCTGAAGCGGGCGGCGGGCTGATGGTAGCGGTGGTGCAGTGCTCGATCGCGCTGGGTTCCAGTCTTGGCGGCCTGCTGCTGGACAGTGTTGGTTTCGCCTGCACATTCCTGGCCAGTGCGGGCTTGCTGCTGTTCGCGGCATTGCTCGCCTATGTCACGGCCGCCGATGCTGCGTCCGCATCCGGCTCGGCGGTCGCCGTAGAGGCATGAGGCCGATGAGGCGCGCGACGAGGATCATTGGGCAGCTGCTTTCGCTTTGCCTTGCCTGCTCCTCTGCCGGAGCTGAAAATCAAACAGCCGTCGGGCGGGTGGTGGACCGATACCCAAACGGTCACCATTTGCCGGCGTGACGGCGCGGCGCTACGCTTCCACGATGTCTACTTCGACCTCCGCAGCACGCGACGGCGGGCGCGGCCCCGCCGAGCACGACGTGCGCACCCAGATCATCGTGGCCGCCACCGCGCATTTCAGCCATTACGGCTACGACAAGACCACGGTGTCCGACCTTGCCAAAGCCATCGGTTTTTCCAAGGCTTACATCTACAAGTTTTTTGCCTCCAAGCAGGCCATTGGTGAGGTGATCTGCGCCAATTGCCTCGGTCAGATCGAAAGCGAGGTTCGTCAGGCCCTGCAGGGGGTGCAAGCGCCTGACGATAGGCTGCGTGTGTTGTTCACCGTCATTGTGGAGGCCGGTCTTCGCCTGTTTCTGCAGGATCGGCGCCTGTATGAAATCGCCGTCGCCGCCGCGACGGATCAATGGCCATCAGCGAAGGCGTATCAAGACCGGATCGGGCAGCTTGTTGAAGACATCATCAAGGAGGGACGTGCCTGCGGAGCGTTCGAGAGCCGGACATCACTTGAAGAGACCGGCCGCGCGGTCTATCAGGTCCTGCTTCCTTATCTGAACCCGGTGACGCTGCCGCACCTGGCGCCCTTGCACGAAGAAGCGCCCAAAGCCTTGCAGGAGCTGGTCCTCAGGAGCTTGCAGCTACACCAGTAGTGACTATTGACGAAATAAGTCACTAGGAACAAAATGCGTCCGGACACCCCACTCTGGAAGGCCGCATGCGTCGCCGTTTTGTACTCCCAGCCATTTCCTGTGTTGTTCCGTTGCTCCTTGTGGCCTGCAGCAGGGCGGGTGAAAGCGACCCCCGAACCGCGCCGCCCATCGTCCGAGTCGCCCAGGTGCAGCCGGACACGGGAAACGCGCGGACCTTCACTGGCATCGTCGCCGCACGGGTGCAGAGCGATCTGGCCTTCCGGGTGGGGGGCAAGATCAACGAGCGCCTGGTCGAGACGGGGCAGACGGTCAAGCGCGGCGACGTGCTGTATCGAATTGATCCCATCGATCTGAGCCTGGCCGCAGCGTCCCAGCAGCAGGCCGTCATCGCAGCCCGTGCGCAGAATGTGCAAGCCACCGCGGACGAGGCGCGCTATCGCGACCTGGCGGCCAAGGGCGTTGTATCCCGGTCGGCCTACGATCAGATCAAGGCTGCCGCAGACGCGGCGTCCGCGCAGCTCAAGGCAGCCGAAGCCCAAGCCCGTGTCGCGCGCAATGCCAGTCAGTACACGGCACTTGTTGCCGATGCCGATGGGGTGGTCATGAACATTCTGGCCGAGCCCGGCCAGGTCGTTGCAGCGGGGCAGATCGTCGCCCGGCTTGCCCGTGCAGGCAGCCGCGAGGCCGTCGTCCAGCTGCCCGAGACACTTCGGCCGCAGATCGGCTCGGCGGCGTCCGCTTCCCTGTTCGGGGCAAGTGGCAGGATTCCGGCACGGTTGCGTGTGCTCTCTGAATCGGCAGATCCCGCAACCCGCACCTTTGAAGCCCGCTACACCCTGGAGGACGGCAGCACGGCATTGCCGTTGGGGTCCACCGTGGCGGTAGCGGTTGAAGGCACCGCAGCTGCAGGCAGGGCGGGGGGCGTTGAGGTCCCATTGGGCGCGGTGTTCGATCCCGGCAACGGGGCCGGTGTCTGGGTCATCGGGGGCGAGCCACTCAAAGCCCGTTGGACGCCGGTAGTGGTCAAGCAATTGGGTGACGACCAGGCCCTGGTTGAGGGCGCGTTGAGTGCATCCGACCGCGTGGCCGCGCTGGGCGCGCACCTGCTCCGCGAAGGGCAGGTCGTTCGCCTGGCCGATACCGCCACGACCACCGCTGGCAAGGGAGCCCACCCGTGAGTGGGTTCAACCTGTCGGCGCTTGCGGTGCGCGAGCGCGCGATTACCGTCTTTCTGATCTTCCTGGTCTCGGCTGCCGGCATCGTGTCGTTCTTCCAGCTGGGCCGCGCAGAGGACCCGGCGTTCACTGTCAAGGTGATGACAGTGATCACGGCGTGGCCGGGTGCCACGCCCACGGAGATGCAGGACCAGGTGGCCGAGAAGCTGGAAAAACGCCTGCAGGAGCTGCGCTGGTATGACCGCAGCGAAACATATACGCGTCCCGGCCTGTCTTTCACCACGCTGACACTGCAGGACGGTACGCCTCCTTCGGAGGTGCAGGAAGAGTTCTACCAGGCGCGCAAGAAGATGGCCGACGAAGCCGCAAACCTGCCCGCAGGTGTCATCGGCCCACTGGTCAATGACGAATACGCCGATGTCACCTTCGCGCTGTTCGCGTTGAAAGCCAAGGGCGAGCCGTTCCGCGCGCTTGCACGTGACGCCGAAACCCTTCGCCAGCGCCTGCTGCATGTCCCGGGGGTAAAGAAGGTCAATATCATCGGCGAGCAGTCCGAGCGGATCTATGTGGAGCTTTCCCACCAACGTCTGGCCAACCTGGGCATCACGCCGCAGGCAGTGTTCGCCGCGCTGAACGGGCAGAACGCGTTGACGCCCGCCGGCTCCGTGGAGGCCAAGGGCCCGCAGATTTTCATCCGCCTCGACGGCGCACTGGATCAGCTGCAGAAGATCCGGGATACCCCCATCGTTGCGCAGGGCAGGACGCTGAAGCTGCAGGACATCGCCACCGTCAAGCGCGGCTATGAAGATCCGTCGACCTTCATGATCCGCAACGGGGGCGAGCCCGCCATGCTGCTCGGGATCGTCATGCGCGACGGCTGGAACGGCCTGGATCTGGGCGCCTCGCTCGACGCTGAGGTCAAGAAGATCAACGACGGCCTGCCGGTGGGGATGGCCCTGGAGAAAGTCACCGATCAGGCGGTGAACATCAGCGCCTCGGTCGACGAGTTCATGATGAAGTTCTTCGTCGCACTGCTGGTGGTGATGGTGGTGTGCTTCGTCAGCATGGGCTGGCGCGTCGGCATCGTGGTGGCAGCTGCCGTACCGTTGACGCTGGCCGCGGTGTTCATGGTGATGGCTGCCACCGGAAAGAACTTTGATCGCATCACGCTCGGTTCGCTGATCCTGGCGCTGGGCTTGCTGGTCGATGACGCGATCATTGCCATCGAAATGATGGTGGTGAAGATGGAAGAGGGCTACAGCCGGATCAAGGCATCGGCCTATGCCTGGAGCCATACGGCGGCGCCGATGCTGGCCGGCACCCTGGTCACGGCCGTGGGCTTCATGCCCAATGGCTTTGCCCGCTCAACTGCCGGCGAATACACCAGCAACATGTTCTGGATCGTCGGCATTGCGCTGATCGTGTCGTGGGTGGTCGCGGTTTTCTTCACGCCCTATCTTGGCGTGAAGCTTCTGCCTGAACTGAAGGCCGTGGAGCGCGGCCACAGCAGTCTCTACGATACGCCGCGCTACAACCGCTTCCGGTCGATCCTGGCGCGCGTGATTGCGCGCAAGTGGCTGGCCGCCGGTTCGGTAATCGGCCTGTTCGTGCTTTCGGTGGCAGGCATGGGGTTGGTGAAGAAGCAGTTCTTCCCCATCTCTGATCGCCCGGAGGTACTGGTCGAGGTACAGATGCCCTACGGCACCGCCATCGAACAGACCAGCCTGGCGGCCAGGAAGGTGGAGAAGTGGCTGTCCGCGCAGGAGGAGTCGAAGATCGTCACGGCCTACATCGGCCAGGGCGCGCCGCGCTTCTACCTCGCCATTTCGCCGGAGCTCCCCGATCCCGCGTTTGCCAAGATCGTCGTCCGCACCGACAGCCAGCGGCAGCGCGATGCGCTGAAGGCAAGACTCCGCCAGGCAGTGGCGGAGGGACTGGCGCCTGAAGCACGCGTGCGCGTCACGCAGCTGGTGTTCGGGCCTTACTCGCCTTATCCGGTGGCCTATCGGGTCAGTGGCCCGGATCCGGATGTCATCCGGGGCATTGCGGCCAAGGTGGAGCAGATCATGCACGCCAGCCCGATGATGCGGACCGTGAACACCGACTGGGGCGTTCGCACGCCAACGTTGCACTTCACGTTGGACCAGGACCGCCTGCAGGCGATGGGCATGACCTCTGCGTCTGTCTCGCAGCAGTTGCAGTTCTTCCTCAGCGGGGTGCCGGTCACTGCCGTTCGTGAGGACATCCGCACCGTCGAAGTGGTTGCCCGATCTGGCGGGGATACGCGCCTGGACCCGGCGCGCATTGCCGATTTCACTTTGGTCGGCGCCGGTGGCCAGCGCGTGCCGTTGTCCCAGATCGGCGCTGTCGAAGTGCGCATGGAAGAGCCGGTACTGCGGCGGCGCGATCGCGTGCCGACCATCACCGTGCGCGGTGATATCGACGATGCCCTGCAGCCACCGGACGTATCGGCGGCCATCAGCAGGCAGCTTCAGCCACTCATCGCGTCGCTTCCCGAGGGATATGCCATTGCCCAGGCCGGCGCCATTGAAGAGTCCGGCAAGGCGATGAGCGCCATGCTGCCGCTGTTCCCGATCATGCTGGCGATCACCTTGCTGATCATCATCCTGCAGGTGCGCTCGATCTCCGCAATGATCATGGTCTTCATGACCAGCCCCCTCGGCCTGATCGGCGTGGTCCCGACCCTGCTGTTGTTCCAGCAGCCGTTTGGCATCAACGCCTTGGTTGGACTGATTGCATTGTCGGGCATCCTGATGCGCAACACGCTCATCCTTATCGGTCAGATCCACGAAAACGAAGAAGCCGGGATGGAAACCTTCCACGCGATCATCGAGGCGACGGTTCACCGGGCGCGCCCGGTGATCCTGACCTCCCTGGCAGCGGTGCTGGCCTTCATTCCGCTGACCCATTCGGTGTTCTGGGGAACGCTTGCCTACACGTTGATCGGCGGCACCATCGCCGGCACCGTGATGACGCTGGTCTTCCTCCCGGCGATGTATGCCATCTGGTTCAAGGTCCGAGCGGACAAGACCCGCGTTGCCTGAAAGTGGCCTGGATCTCTTTTACATGGGAAGTGAGTCATGAACATTGCCGGCAAAGATCGCATCGTAGTGACCGGAATGGGTGTGGTGAGCCCGCTGGGCTGCGGCGTGGAAACGGTGTGGTCGCGCCTGCTGGCGGGACGTTCCGGAATTGGCCCGCTGGGCGAGGCGCTTTCTGCCGGAACGGGCTGCAACGTAGGCGGCCGCGTGCCCGACCGGGTGCAGGATCCTGAGGCGGGCTTCGACTCCAGCGACATCATCGCGCCGAAAGATCTGAAGAAGATGGACCGGTTTGTCGAGTTTGCGCTGGTAGCCGCCCACGAAGCGCTTGCGCAGGCCGGGTGGCGTGAGGCTGATGAGCGTGGCCTGCTGCGAACGGCGACCGTGATTGCTACGGGGATCGGTGGCTTTGGATCCATCGTCAATGCGGTGCACACCACCGAAAGCCGTGGGCCTGGCCGGTTGTCGCCTTTCACTGCGCCTACCTTCCTGGCCAATATGGCGGCAGGGCAGGCGTCGATCCGGTACGGGTTCAAGGGGCCGCAGAGCGCACCCGTCACGGCATGCGCGGCGGGCGTCCAAGCCATTGGTGATGCGGCGCGCCTCATCCGGTCCGGCGAGGCGGACATTGCACTGTGTGGTGGCGCGGAAGCTGCGATGCATCGGGTCAGCCTGGGCGGCTTTGCGGCGGCCAAGGCACTGAGCACGTCGTTCAACGACACGCCACAGGCAGCGTCCCGGCCGTTTGATGAGCAGCGGGACGGCTTCGTCATGTCCGAAGGGGCAGGGCTGCTGGTGATCGAGCGGCTGGATCATGCGCTGGCGCGTGGCGCCACCCCGCTGGCCGAGCTGGTCGGCTACGGCACCACCTCTGATGCGTATCATCTGACTGCGGGCCCCGACGACGGCAGTGGTGCGCGCAGGGCGATGGAGATCGCGCTGGCGCAGGCGGGCATTGCCGCCGGGCAGGTCGACCACATCAACGCGCACGCAACCTCGACCCAGGTGGGGGATCGGGCAGAGCTTGCGGCCATGCGTGCCTTGTTCGGTGCCCGCCCAGATCTTCTGATCTCTGCCACCAAGTCCAGCACCGGGCACCTGCTCGGGGCAGCTGGCGGCATCGAAGCCATCTTTACCGTGCTTGCTTTGCGCGATCAGGTCGCACCAGCGACACTGAACCTCGGCCGCCCCGATCCGTTGGCCGAAGGGCTTTCGATCGTCGCCGGCGTGCCGCGCACGGCTGGCATCGAGTTCGCGTTGACCAATGGATTTGGTTTTGGCGGCGTCAATGCCAGTGCACTGTTCAGGCGCATGTGAGCGTGGCTGCCTCCAGCGGCTTCCCAAGCAAAACCGCCCTGCGCTGGGAAGGTGCACGGGCGTTGAGCCGGCGCTGGATGCTGGATGCCGCCGGCACTGTGTTTGCTGAAGAAGGGTTCGAGAACGCGACGATGAAGCGCATTGCCGAGGTCTGTGGCGTCACCAAGGTCACGATCTATGCGCACTATCGTGACAAGGCGCGGCTCTACAGGGCGGTCATGGACGGCCATCTGGCATCGATACCGGATGCCCGGCTCGACGCGCACGGAGCAATGGATCTTGGTGATGTGCTGATGCGCATCAGTGACGGCATCGAACGGTTGGCAGCGGACCCGGCATGCCAAGCCTTCTGCCGGACGCTGTCGCGTTCTGATCATGCGCGTGATGTCTACATGGAACACTGGAACACGAAACTGGAACCGTATCTGGACCTTGCGACACGAGCGATGGCGAGCGCCCCGGTCCGCTCGAGCCACCCGGGTGACAGTGAGAAGTTCCTCAGGCTCATCCTCACAGAACATGGCCTGCCTCATGGGGCGATGCCCGTGTCCGGGAGTGAAGCAACCGTGGCGCTCTTCATGCGCGCCTATGGGATGACGCTGCCGGAGGCCTGAAAGACTCCCCGGGAACATTGAGTCGATGCCTCAAGGCCATCCGGCTTTCGCCATGGCCCGACCAGGCATTCAGCGCACGCTCGATTTCAGTCCAGGAAGCATGACTTCATGCACTGCAGATTGACTACAAATGTAGTCATTGTCTCTGTGTCCATTGAAGGAACCCGCCATGAGAGCACGTCTGCTTGCCTGCATTGTCTTCCTGGTATTACACCCGTTTGCGGCCGCAGCCAACACGCCTGATGCCTTGGCAGCGATAGAGCGGAATGCCCGCAACGCGCATTCCGACGCGGTCTACATTGAAAGCGGGCGCGGGGTGCTGCTGCAGATCGCGCCGGCAGCCGGTGAAGACCGCATCCACCTGATGTCGGCGACCAAGTCCGTCGTCGCCCTGGCCATCGGGCTGCTGCTCGATGACGGCAAGCTCGCATCCATCGACGAACCGGTCAGTACGGTGTACCCGGAATGGCGCCAGGGCAGGAAGCGGGACATCACGATCCGGATGTTGATGGACCACACCTCCGGCCTGCAGAACGTGGCCAACGCGGGGGTGGAACTGGAGGGCGCGCCGGATCTGGTGAAGCTGGCGCTGGCGGCCGAGGTGTCCAGCGATCCAGGCACCACCTTCGCCTACAACAACAAGGCGACCAATCTTCTGCCGGACATCGTGCAGCGGCTTGCCGGCAAGCCACTGGATGTCTATCTGGACGAACGGTTGTTCAAGCCGCTTGGCATCACCGGCCATGCATGGATGAAGGACCAGGCCGGGACGCCCATGGGCATGGCCGGACTGTCGCTGTCGGCGGTTGATCTTGCAGCGATCGGACGATTGATGCTGGACGGCGGCGTCACCCCGGACGGCAAGCGGTTGCTGAGCGAACGCTCGGTAGCGTTGATGACCGCCGAAAGCGCGCGTTCCCCCGACGTCGGCCTGTTGTGGTGGCGCATCCCCGCATGGGAGCACTACCGATTGAAGGCCTGTGCAGCCACGCTTCTGAGCGCTCGCAGCATGGATGCCGTGATGCTGGACGCGCTGCTGGCCGCCGACGGCCAGGTATTTGACAGCAAGTCAGCGCTGATCAGCTTCCTGGCCGAACGGCTGGGACCCAGCTGGCAACAGCGCTACGCTGCGGAAATCACCGGGCGTGGACTGAAGCTCGGCGACATCTTCGACATCGACCGAGGGCCGGTAGCGGCATACGCCGCCAACGGCTATCTCGGCCAGCACCTGGTCATTGTTCCCGACAAGGGCGTGGTGGCGGTAAGGCAGATTCAACGGCGGGAGAGCCACAGCGCCCCGCTCGACGATTACGCTGCGTTTCCCATGGATGTACTGCGGCTGGCAGAGACGCTGTGACTGGCCAGCACGCTAGGGAATGCGGCAGCCCGCGAACACATCCAGTCCCGGCTGGTAGATACCGCTGCTGATATCGAACAGTCCCAGCAGGGAGTGGAAGAGATTGTCGTGGCTGTAGGATCCGGTGCCCGCAGCATGGCGCAGGCAGGCCAGATCAAGGCGGGCATGGGTTGCAAAGCCCGGGGAGAACCACATCACCATCGGCACCTGGGTCTGCTCGCGTGGTGCAATGAAGTAGGGCGTTCCGTGCAGATACAGGCCGCGCTCGCCAAGCGACTCACCGTGATCGGAGACATAGATCAGTGCAACGTCGCGCTGCTCCGAATAGGTCTGCAGCAGGTCGATGGCCTTGCCCAGCAGCCGGTCGGTATAGACCAGCGTATTGTCGTAGGTGTTGGTCAGCGCTTCGTTGCTGCACTTCTGTATCTGGTTGCTGTCGCAGGTAGGGCTGAATGCCCTGGAGTCGGCGGGATAGCGTTCAAAGTAGGTGGGGCCATGGCTGCCCAGCTGGTGCAGCACGATCAGACCATCACCCTGCATGGCCGCGATGCGCGTGTCCAGCTGGTGCAGCAGGATCTCGTCATGGCAGGTGCCGTCCTTGTTCACGCACAACCCAGGCACCTTCAGCGGCGGCATGTCGTCGGTGGGAACGCGGTTGCACACGCCCTTGCAGCCACCGTTGTTGTTGTCGCGCCAGAGCACGCTGGCGCCGGTGCGCTGCAGGATGTCCAGTACGTTCTCTTCCGATGCCGCAGCGACGCCCTCGTACTGCGACCGCGGCATCTGCGAGAACATGCACGGCAGTGACACCGCCGTTGATGTGCCGCAGGATGCAACCTCCCGGAAGCTGATGACGCCGTCCTTGCGTGACAATTGCGGGTTGGTCGGGCGCGGATAGCCGTTGAGCTGGAAGTTCTTTGCACGTGCCGTCTCGCCGGCCACCAGGATGACCAGGCGTGGGCGCTCGCCGGGCGCGCGCGCGGCGTCTTCGCCGATCGTGCGCAGCGGCTGTGCCTTGGCGCTGTAGCTGCTTCGGAGGTAGCCGTAGGTGTGACGAAGGACGTTCATCGGCAGCACCTGCTCGCGGATGTAGCGGTTGTTGCGGAGCAGGGACGAGTACTCCTTGTAGAACGCCAGGCTTACCGCTGCCAGCACCATCAGCGTCGCCAGCACGTTCCCCAACCACACCAGCGCCGTCCGCAAAGGACGCCCGCTGTTTCCACTGCGCATGATCAGCAGAACACATGTGGGCAGCGCGCCCAGCAACAGCACCGTCAACAGCAACGGCAGCGACAGGTAGGAGGTCATTTCAGCCTGGTTGGTCTCCAGTGCGTTCTGCACCATGTCGCGGTCGATCAGTACGTTGTAATGCAGCATGAAGTAGGTGCACGCAGCGCTGACGACAACCAGCAACGCCAGCACCGGTTTGCGCACATAGGGAAGCATGCCGATGGGCGTGAACAGCAGATTGAACAGGCACAGCAGAAGCACCGGAAGGCTGCAGAAGAACAAAGCGCTGCGCAGATCATGGATATCGATGAGAGACCAGAGCGTCTTCCAAAGAGCGATGTTTCCCAGCGTGGTGAAGAACAATGCCGTGCACCAGACAAGCATGATCGGATGTTGCGGGACAGACCTGAAGCGTGAACGCACGTGCAGAATCCGCTGAGCCAGAAGTGCGCGCAGTATCTGGACGCGTTCATCAGGAAGTTGTCAGGTTCGTTGCTCATCCCAACAGGACCACGGCCCACACCGTACCCACCATCAGCAGGGTCGTGCTCTGTGCGGCGCTGCCCATGTCCTTGGCGTTCTTGGAAAGTGGATGGTGTTCCAGAGAGATGCGATCCACCACCGCTTCGATGGCCGAGTTGAGCAGCTCCACCAGCAGGCTGATGAAGCAGACCATCAGCATCAGGGCGCGCTCGCTGCGGTTGACGTCCAGCAGGAGCGCGACGGTTGCCAGCGCGCCATGCAGCAACAGCAGCTGCCGGAACGCGGCCTCACCCTTGAATGTCGCGACGAAGCCGTCGCGGGAATGGATCACGGTATGCAGGATGCGGCGCAGCCCGGTCTTGCCGTGCGCGTACTTGCCGTTGCCCTTGGGTTGCCCTGGCTGCATTTCGTACCTGCCTTCATGAAGAGATCCGGCAAGGGTGGAAGGGGCAATGTCAGGAAGCTGTCAGGTATCGGCTGCGGCTGGGCGCATCTGCAGGGTGAAGCAGCAGCCTTGCACCGAGGTATCGACCGTCATCTGCCAGCCAAGATGCTCGACCACGCGCTGCACGATGGACAGGCCCAGACCTTCGCCACTCTGCCGGGCGCTGGTCACGAAGCGCTGGAACTGCTGCGCGTCGATGCTGGACGGGAGCCCCGGGCCGGTATCGGCAACCCGCAGCGTGGTGCCACGCAGTTCCACCCGTACCTCGCCTTCCTCCGTGTACTGGCACGCATTGCGCAGCAGGTTCCAGATCACGCTCTGTGCCAGCACGTCATTGGTCAGCAGCTGCTCGTCCTGGGCCGCATCAAGGGTTAGACGCACCGGCTTTCCTGCCAGCCACGGCACGCATCGCGCCATGCATTCCTCGATCACCGGTCGCAGCAGGAGGTTGCTGCGTGGCACCGTCCTGGGGTCGCGGGAAAGCAGCAGCAGGCAGGTCAGCTGGCGCTGCATTTCCTGCGTGGTCCGCACAATGCGCTCGGCACTGGCCAGCAGCCGGCTGTCGGCCGGCAGCTGGTGCAGCAGCGTTTCGGCGGCGCCACCGATGATCGCCAGTGGTGTGCGCAGTTCATGGCTGGCGTCACCAGCGAAGCACTGTTCACGCTGCAGGAACTGCTCAAGTTCGTCGCTGTGCTGGGCAAAGGCGCGCGCCAGAACGCCGATCTCGTCGCGCGCGTCCTGGAAGGGAAAGGGCTTGTGCTTGTTCTGCACGGCATCAGCCAGGCGCGTAATGGGCGCGATGACGTGGGCCGACGTCCGGCGACCAATCCAGAACGCACAGAGCACGCAGGTCAGGATCACCAGCGCAGCAAAGGCGTTGATCAGGTGCTCGAGGTAAGCGTAGTGATCACCGTGCTGCAGCAGGTAGTAGCGCTGCCCGCTGCTTTCGAAGACCCGAAGGTGCCATTCGTTCGGTGCGGCTTCACCGTGGTAACCCAGCCCGTACCGGCGCAGCACCTGCGGAACCGTATGCGGATCAAACAGCTGGCTGCCTTCCGGCAGGTCCGGTTGCACGCCTTGGGCCAAGGCCACCTGCAGCCTGCGGACCTCCCGGTCCTGGCTCATCGAAACCACGGAGGCCCTTACGTCGTCATAGTCCACCAGTTCGACCAGTACGATGAAGCCCATGGCACCGGCCATCAGCAACACGAACGCAACGGTGATGCGCGTTCTCAGGGTCAGGCTTCGATAGAGGGACTTCAGCGAGCGGGCATTCATGGGTGGCGACTATTCCGCATGTGGCGCAGGCGTGCCCAGGCGCCAGCCGACACTGTGCACGGTAGCAATGAGTGCAGGGTCGAACGGCCTGTCCACCTGAAGGCGCAGCTCATGGATATGCGTACGTAGTGCGCCGCTCTCCGGCGGCTCGTCGCCCCATATCAGGTACTCCATCTCCTGCTTGCGCACCACCGCCGGCGCGGCCCGCATCAGGCACATCAGCAGCTTGTGCGTGGTCGGTGTCAGGTTGAGGGCCTGGCCCTGGCGCCATGCCTGTGGCGAACGGGTGTCGACCCGAAGGTCCGCCCAGGCCAGCACGCTCTGCACCTGCCGGCCCTGGGCGCGGCGGACCAGCGCCTTGATGCGCGCGTCCAGCTCCTTCAGGGAAAAGGGCTTGACCAGGTAATCATCCGCACCCAGCGCGAGCCCCTGCACGCGGTCTTCCACCGGATCACGGGCGGTCAGCATCAGGATCGGCACCGGGTTCTGGAACTTCTCGCGGAGTGTCCGGCACAGCGCCATGCCATCAAGGCGGGGCAGCATCAGGTCCAGCAGGATGGCATCGTAATCATGCTGCGTTGCCCTGCGCAGGCCGCTGGCACCATCCCGTGCATCGTCAAGTACGTAGCCCAGTGGCTCGAAGAACGCGTAAAGGTTGGCAACCAGCTCGGGGTTGTCTTCAATGATGAGCAGTCGTGTCATGGGCTACGTGCATCCGTGCATGAGCAGCGGACTTTGGACGATCACCTGGGGTTTGCCAAGTGCGGGGAGGTGCTGCAGGCCATCGCCGGGCGCGGCGACAGGCGCCTGTGGTAGCGTGCCAGGATGAAGATCCTTGCCATATCCGGTAGTGCACGCCGGCTGTCCACCAACACCGCATTGCTGAGGGCGCTGGAAGAAATCGCGCCGCCGGATATCGCGCTGACGACCTGCGCCGATCTCGGCGGGCTTCCCGTTTTCTCTCCCGACCTTGAAGATCTGCCCTTGCATGACAGCGTCGTGCGCTTCAAGCAATGCATTGAAGCCAGCGATGGCATCCTGATTTCAAGCCCCGAGTACGCAAGAGGCATTCCCGGCGGCCTGAAGAACGCCATGGATTGGCTGGTATCGGGCGACCTTGTGGTTGCAAAACCCATCGCCCTGGTGCACGCCTCCCATCGCGGCGACGACATGCTCGCGTCTCTCCGGCTTGTGCTGTCGACCATCAGTTCCCGCTTCAACGAGGAACTGTTCCTGCGCTTTCCTTTCATGAAGATGGAGCCGGAGGCCATTGCCAGTGCTGTAAGACAACCGGTCAATCGCGCGCCGGCAGAGGCCTTTCTTCAGGAATTCGCCCGCTACTGCGGCCGACCGCAGGGTGATCGCGCATGATCGATAGCGCGGCCTGCTGACAAGGGCGTTCCGGACACGCACCGTGCGTCCGCAAGGCCCGGCCATGCACTTGCGGCGTCAGCGGGTCACAGGGGGTGCAGATGGGAATAGCCTGCAGCTTCCACGAACTGCGGCAGCGTCCACAGCTGGCCATTGGGCCCCAGCGCCTGCAGACGCTGTACATGTCGCCGGCAATGAGGGAGCCCGCCGCAGCAGCTCATCCAGTCGGTGCGCTTGAACCGGGCGCGGCTGATGCTGGAAAGCGGCAGGCTTCCGGTGGAAGAGGTGGCCGCGCAGGTAGGCTTGGGCGATTCTGCGACACTCAGGCGATTGCTGCGCCGCCGATTGGGCCTGACTCCCACCCGGATTCGAGGGTGAGGGTGCCGCATTGCTGAATGCGGGTTTGCGGGCGCCCATCGGGTCCGATCGGGGTGCACGGATTCATTCACAGGCGCTGCCCTATATTCCGGGTCACAACGCCGCATACCGCGGCTGGACCGGGAGCATTCCCATGAAAACCGGACATTTGCTTGGCATTGCCCTGGGCGCTGCAATCACCTTGATGGCCGCCCCCGCCTGGGCCGATCCGCCGCACCATGCACGTGGCAACGGACCGCCGCCCCACGCAGGCGGCCCCCACAACCGCGACGCACCGCCGCCGGGCTGGCAGAAAAAGGCATGGCGCCGCGGTGACCGCTTGCCCTGGGCCGAAGTTGACCGCCGCTACTGGGTGGACGACTACGCGCACTACCGTCTGCGCGACCCCGGTCGCGGTCAGCGGTGGGTGCGGCAGTCGGATACGGAATACCTGCTGGTGGAGATCGCCACCGGCGTGATCATCGACGCCTTGCGTCGCTAGGGATTCCGGCACGAGCCCCCGGGCGGCGCGCAGCCGCCGCGGGGGTAATGGCGGCACGACCGCCGGTGACATCGCGCTCTCACCCCGGCAACTCGCACTTCATCTTGCCGTCCACGTAATACGGCTTGGGTACGTTCGGGTTGTCGCTGGTCTTCTCAAAGACCACTTCGAACGACGCTGCGTCGGGCGAGCCCTTGCGATCGGTACACGCGTCGTGGAGTTTTTTCTTGACCGCGGCAATGCCGGCCTCGCGGTTGGCACCGTCGGCGCTGTTGGTCAGGTTCACGGTTTCAGCCAGGGCCAAGGGGCTGAAGGCAGACAGGCAGCCGGCGATCATCAGGGTATGCAGCTTGGTCAAGGGTGCACCTCGCGGAAGTCCAATGAGGCGGTCAGCATAATGCGGGAGCGTTAACAGCACGTGCCCGCTAGCGGCAGTTGGCTTGGCTGATGTTGTTTGGTACAAGCCAAGCTGTCGAAGATCAGAGAATGGGCGCGAGCCATGTCCGAACCCTATTCGGCCCTGCTCAGGCTGCAGATGCCGCGCGAGCGTCTTGCACGCTGGTTGGCGGCCCCGGTGCCTGCAGCATCGAGGTGGAATGACTGGCGATCCATCGCCGGCCGGTGGCGCCTGCCCGGCGGCGTCGATCTGGCTGCGTCCAGTGATGTGGAGCTGGGTGAATTCCTCTCCGATTGCACTGCAATGCTGGCCCGGCATGCGGACAATCGCGCCGCGTTGGCCGCCCTCCTGGAATCGGCGCAGGCGGAGAACATCAAGGTTGCGGCCTACGATCGGGCCGGGGCGTACTTCGTTGCAGCGTCACTGACGTATTCCGAGAACCTCTATGATCTGGTCGTGTTCCTGGCGATGGCGCGGGGCGCCGCCGATTTCCTTGAGCCTGGCGAGCACGGCGTGGCACTGGTGCACGACTACCTATGGGCCGAGGACGGTGAGCGGGAGACGGTTGCCGCGGTCCACCTCGCCGGCAAGGGCGATTCGGGCTTCATGACGCCGGCGCAGGCCGGCGAGACCGCTGCGACCTTCGATGCAATGGTCGAGCTCATGCTGGACGGAGCGGACGACCCGCAGTTCACTCCACGCAATCAGTTCGACCGTATCCAGGAGCGCGGCCATGCTGCCCAGGAGAACTAGATGACAAGCACAGGCACCCGCAGGGATCCAGTCAGCAGGAGAGCACGCTGCTTGCCCGGCGCCCTTGTGCTCTGCTTCTGCATGCTGGCCGGATCTGCGCTGGCGCAGACAGCGCCGGTCACGCGCACCTGGTTCGTGAGCGGAGCAGAGTTGGCCAAGCTCCTGCAGGGCAGGGGTGAAGACGGATTCTGCAGCGGCGATCAGTGCCGGGACCTGGCGAGCGCCCGCGCGGGCGCCTACATCCAGGGCGTTGCGGATACAGGCCGAGGGCAGTGGTGTGGCCAGGGACATATTCTCCCCCATGAACTGGTCGACCGTGTGTCTTCGCACATCCGGCAGCTACCCGCCGAACGACTGCATCAGGATGCCGCATCTCTGGTCATTGAAGCGCTGGAGACTGCGCTTCCCTGCCAGCAGGCGGCGTCCACCAGCGACCGCGCCCACGCCGCGCGGAGTGGGCGATGAGCCCCTGTCGCCGCTGCAGGTCGCCTGGCCGGACCAAAGCGAGAGCTGCCGCATGCGAGTGATGGAGACAGCGTTGTCTGCTGACGTGCTGGCCCTGCTGGAGACCAGCGGCCTGCCTACGGAGGATCTGCGTGCAGGCAGGCCGATCACCTTTCTGGCAGCGTCGTTGAATGGAGAGCTGCTCGGTTGCGTGGGCTATGAATCGAGCCGCGACGTCGTGCTCCTGCGCTCGTTGGCGATCCAGCCGATGTCGCAGGGCAGGGGCCTGGGGCGGCAACTGGTGGTGGAACTGCAGCAGCATGCCAAGGCGGCGGGCGGCAGGACCGTGTTCCTTCTCACGACCACGGCAGCACCGTTCTTCGAGCAGCTTGGCTATGAGCGCGTCGCGCGCGATGCAGCACCAGGATTCATCGCTGCGTCGACGCAGTTCAGTGAACTGTGCCCAGGCTCGGCCCAGCTGATGATGCGTCGGCTGTAGGCCGGCCGGGACCCGGCGGGTGCTTCAGCCCCCTTGTCCATCGACGTCCGGGGCATGCCGCGTTGCGATCCGGGATGCCCGGCGTGCAGAGGACAGCTGCGGTGCCGATACCGAGGCGCGCGTGATCAACTGGTGCGCAAGTACGTGGTTGACGGTGGCGCGCCTTGAAGACGCGGGGCGGCGCATTTCCCGCAGCAGGATGTCTATCGCTTTGTCCGCCATCTCTGCGACCGGCTGATGGATGGTGGTCAGTTCCGGCCACACCATGGTCGCGGCGGAGGTATCGTCGAAGCCCACCACCGAAAGATCCCCCGGCACCTGCAGGCCGCGGCGGTGGGCCACTGAAACAACCGCCGATGCCATGTCATCGTTGCTGGCGAAAATCGCACTGGGTGGCGGGCCCTGGGCCAGCAGCCGCTCGGCTGCCTCCAGTCCGGAACGGTAGGTGAAGCAGCCGGGTTGCACGAGCGCGTCGTCGTAGCCGATGCCGGCATTGGCCAGTGCATCCCGGTAGCCCTGCCAGCGGTGCGCGCTGGCGGTCTGGTTCGGGTCGCCCTTGATATAGCCGATGCGGGTATGCCCGTGGGCGATGAGGTGCGACACCATGTCATGGCTGGCCTGGCGGTCGTCGATGCGCACGCAGGAGATCCTGTCGCTGAAGCGGCTGGAGGCGATGGAGACGACGGGAATGCCCGCGTTGACGAATACCTCGACGATGTCCTTCGATTCACACAGCGGCGGCGGAAGAATCACGCCTGCCACGGTGGTGGCGAGTTGCCGTGCCGCCTCGCGACGCGCCGGGGTGCCCAGCTCATCCCAGGCAGCGATGACCAGTTGCGCCGCCGACCGGGTGGAACCGCGCAGCGCGCCGACCAGCAGTTCGCGCAGGTAGCTGGAGCTGGGGTTGGTGTAGATCAGGGCGATGCAGGTGTGCTGCGCCGCAGCCAGGGCGGAGGCAGCAGGGTTGGGCCGGTAGTCCAGCGCCAGTACGCTGCGCAGGACGCGTTCGCGGTTGCCTTCGCGTACCCCGGCATGGCCGTTGATGACGCGTGACACCGTCATGGCGGAAACACCGGCATGGGCAGCGACGTCATCGATGGTGACGGCGCTTGCTTTTCGACGGACCGCTTTATGGCCGTTTTTCAAGGCTGGATTCCTTTGCTGCGCTGCATGATGACAAGCGCGATTGCGGATGAGTAGTCTGCGCCGTGACGCGATGGTAGCGCTACCACTGAGCCGGTGTAAGGCCAGCGGATGCCCCCCCTTTACCGCGCGGCTGTTCCGGCAAGTCTGAAAGCGAGTTTGAGTCGCAGTGGGTGCAAAGCGCACTGCGATGTTCGGTGTGGAAGACGGGCGTCGCCCGTACGTGCCCCCAGGAGGGGCGGTACATCCATTCGATCGTATGTCAGAGGGGAGAGTCATGAGCGCTGCTACTTTCCGTCGTACCCCAGGCCGGAGGGCTCGTCGATGAGCCGGACGCTGGCGAAGTTCACTTCCAGGGCCATGTTCACCTTTGTCGGTGGCGTCCTGGTCATCAATCCCGCATTCGCACAAGAGGCGTCAACACCGGCACCCGTCGCCGGACAGCAGAACCCGCCCAGCCCGACGCAGCTGGACACCGTGCAGGTCACCGGCATCCGCAACAGCCTCAGCCAGGCCATGGACATCAAGCGTGATTCGGCCGGCGTGGTGGATGCGATCAGTGCGGAGGACATCGGCAAGTTCCCCGATACCAACCTGGCCGAATCCCTGCAGCGCATCACCGGCATCTCGATCGAGCGCCGTGATGGTGAGGGCGCACAGGTAACGGCGCGTGGTTTCGGCCCTCAGTTCAACATGGTGACGCTCAACGGGCGGCAGATGCCCGGCGCCGATGCGTTCGGTGCGTCGGGGCAGGTCGCCATCGGTGGTGTCGACGGCGGCACCCGTGCCTTCAACTTCGCCCAGTTGGCCGCTGAAGCCATCAATGGCATCGAGGTCTACAAGACCAGCCAGGCCAATGTGCCCAGCGGTGGCATCGGTGCCACCATCAACATCCTGACCTCGCGGCCGTTCGACCACGAGGGCATCGTCGCCAGTGCCGGGGCGAAGGCCGTCTCCGACCGCAGCCAGCCGTTCGGCGACGACCTGACGCCGGAACTGTCCGGCATCTTCAGTTACGCCAATCCCGACAAGACCTTCGGCGTGGGCGTGAGCGCCAGCTACCAGAAACGCAAGGGCGGTTCGGTGCAGGCCACCGACAACTACTGGAACGTGCAGCCGTGGACCGGCACGATGCCGGGCAACCCGAGGGTGGTCAATGCACCGGCGATCGGTGCGCTGTATGCGCGGCCGAACGACCTGCGCTATGCCTTCTCCGAATTCGAGCGTGAGCGCATCAACGGCCAGGCCGTGCTGCAGTTCGCGCCGACCGATGCGGTGACCTTGACCCTGGATTACACCTATTCGACCAACGAGATCACTGAAAATCGTGGCGAGCAGGGCATGTGGCTGCAGAACAGCAACTACACCGACATCGAATTCGATACCAGCGGTGCGGTTGCCACGCCGATCTACATCCGTGAAATCGCCGGCACCAAGGACTTCGGCCTTGAGCAGCAGCGCAGCATGCAGAAGTACAAGCTGGGTTCGCTCGGCCTGAACGCGGTCTGGAATGTGACCGACCGCTTCAAGCTCAGCTTCGATGCGCACAACTCGAAGAACGAAAGCCGCCCGAACGATCCCCTCACCGGTGGCGGCTCCATCTTCAGCAGCATCGCCGGCACCAACAACTGCACCGCCGGACCGCATTGCGGTGGGTCATGGGTGCAGGAAATGGTCTTCAACAGCGGCCTGCCGGTGGGCACCCAGGTCTGGTACCCGAGCACGGCCGATGCCATCGCCAACACCAACGGCGTGGTCAATCCGGGTTTCGCGCCGGGCGAGATCGGTTCGCAGGTGCTGCGCATCAACTCGCAGACACAGATCAGCGAGATCAAGCAGGGGCGTGTCGACGGTGAGTGGAGCTTCGACAAGGGGCGCTTCCAGTTTGGCGTGGACTCGAGCAAGCAGACCACCCACCGCATCCAGGCAGCGGAGAATTACAACACCCTGGGCGATTGGGGCGTGGCCAACGTTGACGGGGATGTTGCCAACGGGCTGATGGACCTGCTGCAGCCGGTCAACATCGTCGGGCTGTTCAACGACTTCAATGCCAACAGCTTCACGGCCTGGCGCGGCGATGCCGGTCGCCTTGCGCAGTGGGCGGCGGACAACTATGGCGCCAATCTCGGCGTGAGCCCGCAGCGCGCCGCCGATAACCTGGTGGAAGAGAAGACGAAGTCGGCCTACTTCCAGGTGGAGCTGGATGGCGAGCTGGGCGGAATGCGTACCAATACCCGCCTGGGTGTGCGCTATGAAACCACCGACGTTGTCTCCACCTCGAACATCGCCATCCCGGAAGCCATCGAGTGGCAATCCAACAATGACTTCCGCGTGGTGTTGTCCGACGAACAACAGCCGTTCACCGAGAAGAACAGCTACAGCTACATCCTGCCCAATCTGGACTTCAGCATCGATCTTCGTGAGGACCTGAAGGGGCGTGTCTCATTCGGCAAGAGCATCGCACGCGCGCCGATCGGCAACCTGTATGCCGGCCCGACCGCCCAGCAGCCGTTCGGCTCGGTCCTCATCGACCCGTCCTCGCGGGCCAGCGGTACCGCACAGAACCCGCAGCTGAAACCGCTGGAATCGGACAACCTGGATCTGGCGCTGGAGTGGTACTTCGCCGATGCGAGCTACGTCTCGCTGACTTACTGGAACAAATCGGTCGACAATTTCGTCGGCAACACCATTGTCCAGGAGAATCTGTACGGCCTGCGCGATCCTACCGCCGGTCCGGATGCGCAGGCGGCGCTGGCGTTCCTCACCAGCGGTGCCTGCGTCACACAGGTCGGCGCTGCCAATGCAGCGGCGTGCTCGGCCAATGACACCTCGCTGTTCACCGCCCTGGCCCTGCTGCGCAACAATCCCGCCGGGTTGGGCGCCTACAACGGTACCGACGCCCAGGTGCTGGCCACTGAAGCAGCCTACGACCTGTACGGTACGGCCGGCGATCCGCTGTACCAGTTCAACGTCAATCGTCCCATCAACCAGAACAAGGCCAAGCTCCACGGCTGGGAACTGGGTGGGCAATACTTCTTCGGCGATACCGGCTTCGGCATCCTGGCCAACTACACCCTGGTCAATGGCGATGTGGGCTTCAACAACGCAGGCGACCCGGGCATCGACCAGTTCTCGCTCACGGGACTGAGCGACACGGCCAATGCGATGCTGATGTACGAGAAGTACGGTTGGTCGGTACGACTGGCGTGGAACTGGCGTGACCAGTACCTGATCCTGGCCAACCAGGGAGCCAGCCGCAATCCGTACTATGTGGAGGCGTACGAACAGTGGGATCTCAGCGTGAACTACACCCTGGATGACCACTGGTCGTTTGGCCTGGAGGCGATCAACCTGACCGGTGAGGATGTGCGCTGGCGTTCGCGCACCTCGCAGATGATCGTGAAGCTGGCCGACCAGAGCCCGCGTTACATGCTGGGCGTGCGTTACAGGTTCTGAACCGTGGGGTGCCGCTGCCACGGCAGCGGCACCCGTTCCAGGTTGCTGACGGATTGGACAACACCATGTCGCGTTACGAAATGCTCAACAACATTGCCCATCGGGACCTGCGTGTGGCCACCGGCTTCGGCGCCGAGTTCGGCGATGCGGTGGGCATGGTGCCGGCCTATCCGAGCGAGTTCGCCGAACTGCAGCGTGAATATCCCATCTTCCTGCGCAGGGACCCCGCCACGGGCGGCTGGCAGGCGGTGGCCCTGCTGGGGTTCGAACAGCACGAGAACCTGTTCCTGCAGGACGGTCGCTGGAACGCCTCCTACCTGCCCGGCGCCGCGGCTAAAGGGCCATTCCTGATCGGTTTCCAGGAAGGGCACATCGATGGTGCGCTTACCCGGGAAGCGGTGTTGCACGTGGATCTGGATCATCCGCGCGTGACCGCAATGCACGGCGAGCCGGTGTTCCTGCCACAGGGCGGTAACTCGCCCTATCTGGACCATATCGCCGGCGTGCTGCGCGGCATCCACGACGGCCATGCCTTTGCCGCGGACATGTTCGCCACGCTCGACGCGAAAGGGTTGATCCAACCGATCACGCTGGATGTGCGGATCGACGCGGAGCATCGGGTCGGCGTCAACGGCCTGCACGCGGTCGACCGTGACCGCCTCGCGCTGCTGGAGGGTGCGGCGCTGGCCGAACTCAACCGCGCCGGCTACCTGGAGGGCGCCTATCTGATGCTGGCATCGCTGCACAACATGCGCCGCCTGATCGCCGAGAAGCAGCGACGCCTGCGCGCAGCGGATACCGCCGTCGCGGGCGGCAGGAACTGACCGGTGCAGGACGGCGTCGCCATGCGCACACTGGAAGGCCTGGATCCCGCGGCGCTGCCGCTGCAGGCGCTGGTGGCAGCCGGCGAGCCAGTGGTGCTGCGCGGCATCGCGCGCGACTGGGCATTGGTGCAGGCCGGGTCGCGTTCCCTGCAGGAGGCCATGGCCTACCTGCGCGGGTTCGAAGCAGGCGTGCCTGTTCCCTATTCCTTTGGCGGCCCCGAGATCGAAGGGCGTCCGTTCTACAACGCGGACTTCACCCGCTTGAACTTCGAGGTCCGGCGTGGCCTGCTGACAGAGGTGCTGGACGCAATCGCCGACCACCTCGATTCGCCGAGCCCGCCCACCTATTACGTCGCTTCGCTGCTGATCGCGCGTGCGCTTCCCGGGTTCGCCCAGCACAACGACGCCGGACTGGCGGGGCAGGGCATCGATGCTTCGGCCAGCATCTGGGTCGGCAACCGGGTGACGGCTTCCTGCCATTACGACATTCCGGACAACCTGGCGTGCTGCGCGGTGGGCCGGCGCCGCTTCACCCTGTTTCCGCCGGAGCAGATCGACAACCTCTACCCGGGGCCGATGGAGCCCACCCCGGGTGGGCAGGTGGTCAGCGTGGTGGATGTCGACCAGCCGGACTTCGACCGCCATCCGCGCTTCCGTGATGCCCTCGCAAGCGCGCAGCCCGCCACGCTTGAGCCCGGTGATGCCATCTTCATCCCAGGCCTGTGGTGGCACCACGTGCGCAGCCTGGAACCGTTCAACGTGCTGGTGAACTACTGGTGGCGCAGTGCGCCTGGCTATCTCGGCTCACCCCTGCCGGCGCTGCAGCATGCGATGTGGGCCCTGCGCGATCTACCGGCGCGCGAGAAGCAGGCGTGGGCAAAGATCTTCCAGTACTACGTGTTTGGTCCCGGCGAGCAGGCAGGGCAACACCTGCCAGAAGCGGCCCGGGGTGAGCTGGCACCGTTCGACGAGACGCAGGCGCGGCGCATGCGCGCCCAGCTGCTGGGTCGACTCAACCGCTGATGGGAGCATCGCATTGAACGCTGCGGACACTACACAAGGGCCGATCCGGAGAGTGGTGATCGCCGGTGGCGGCACCGCCGGCTGGCTGGCCGGCTGCGCACTGGCGCACCAGTTCCGCCAACAGCTGGACATCACCCTGGTGGAGTCCGAGCAGATCGGTACGGTGGGTGTGGGCGAATCCACCGTGCCGCCCATCCGCACGTTCCACCGTTTCCTGCAGATCGATGAGCAGGAGTTCCTGCGTGCGGTCGCCGGCACGTTCAAGCTGTCGATCTCGTTCGAGAACTGGCGTCGCCCCGGTGAACGCTTCATCCATCCTTTCGGCACGATCGGGCAGGGCACCTGGGCCACGCCGTTCCATCACTTCTGGCTGGACAGCCTGCGCCGCGGCATGCCCTCCGAGCTGGGCGACTTCTGCCTGGAAAGCGCCGCTTCCCTGGCCGACAGGTTCTCGCTGCAGACCCAACCCCAGGTCAACTACGCCTACCATTTCGACGCCGGGCTCTATGCCAGGTTCCTGCGCGGCAAGGCCGAAGCAAACGGCCTGCGGCGGGTGGAAGGCAAGATCCGCGAAGTCCGCCAGCATCCCCATGACGGCTCGGTTGCGTCGCTTGTGCTGGACGACGGGCAGGTCATCGAAGGCGATCTGTTCATCGACTGCACGGGATTCCGCGGCCTGTTGACCGAGCAGACCCTGCATACCGGCTATGAAGACTGGAACGAATGGTTGCCCAGTGATCGCGCCGTTGCCGTGCAGACCGACTCGCCCGCGCCGCCGGTGCCCTACACCCGTGCCATCGCGCACGAGGCCGGGTGGCGCTGGCACATCGCGCTGCAGCACCGGGTCGGCTGCGGGCTGGTCTTCTCCAGCCGCCACATGTCCGATGACGAGGCGCAGGCCAAGCTGCTGCGCGATGTCGACGGACGGCCCCTGCGCGACCCCTGGCTGGTGCCGTTCCGCAGCGGGCGCCGGTTGCAGGCCTGGAACAGGAACGTGGTGGCGCTCGGGCTGGCCAGTGGCTTCATCGAGCCGCTGGAATCGACCAGCATCCACCTGACCATCAGCGCCGTGGTGCGGCTGATCCAGCTGTTCCCGTCCGACGGCATCACCCCTTCGCTGGTGGCGCTGTACAACGACGTGAGCCGCCAGGAGATGGAGCACGTGCGCGATTTCATCATCCTGCATTACCACGCCAACCAGCGCGACGAGCCGATGTGGAAGGCCTGCCGCGAGATGGCGCTGCCTGAATCGCTGCAGGTCCGCCTGCGCGCGTGGCGCGAGCGGGTCCATGCCTGGCAGGACCCTGGCGAGCTGTTCCGGGTCGACTCCTGGACCAGCGTCCTGATGGGCCAGGGTATCCAGCCCGGACCGCCGCACCCGCTTGCGCGGGCCATCGGCGATGCGGACCTGCGCACCCTGTTGCATCGCATCCGGCAGCCGGTGCAGGAAACGGTGGCGAAGATGCCGACGCAGGCAGAGTTCATCGAGCGCTACTGCAAGGCGGCGCCGGACGCATGGCAAAGGGGCAGGGCCGTGGCGTAGCCGCAGTGCGCGCTGTTGCATTGAATTGGTAGCGCTACCTTCAAACCACTACGGGGTGCAGTGAATGGAATTGGTTGCGGGAATCGACGCTGGTACGCAAAGCCTGAAGGTGGTCGTCTACGACCCTGAAGGGCGCAGTCTCGTGGCCAGCACCAGCGCGCCATTGCAGCTGACCAGCGCTGCAGACGGCAGCCGGGAACAGCGGCCGGCCGATTGGGTGACGGCACTGCACGCCTGCTTTGCTGCGATCGATCCGGCGGTGCGCTCGCGGATTGCCGCGCTGGCAGTCTCAGGACAGCAGCATGGGTTCGTGCCGGTCGATGCGGCCGGGGAGGTGCTGGCTCCGGCCAAGCTGTGGTGCGACACCAGCACCTCGGCCGAATGCGTGCAGATCATGGACGCCGCAGGCGGCACGGCGCGCACCATCGCGTTGGCCGGCAACCCGGTGCTTGCCGGTTACACCGCCTCCAAGCTGCCGTGGACGAAAACGCACCGGCCCGACGCCTACGCGCGGCTTGCCACCATCCTGCTGCCGCACGATTACCTCAATTTCGTGTTGACCGGCGAGCGCTTCTGCGAATACGGCGATGCGTCGGGCACCGGCTGGCTGGATGTGCGCACCCGAACCTGGTCGGCCGAGCTGCTGCACGCGACCGATCCGCAGCGCGATCTCGCCGACTGCCTGCCACGCATCGCCGCGCCCGAAGAGATGTTCGGCATCACCCCCGCCGCGGCGGCGGCGTTGGGCCTTCCCGCATCGGTGAAGGTGGCCGTCGGCGGTGGCGACAACATGATGGCGGCCGTGGGTACCGGCTGCGTCGTACCCGGTCGCCTGGTGATGAGCCTGGGTACGTCCGGCACCCTGTTTGCCTTCTCGGACACGCCCGTGGTCGACCCGGGCGGGGCATGGGCCGCGTTCTGCTCGTCGACCGGCGGCTGGTTGCCGCTGATCTGCACGATGAACTGCACCGTGGTGACCGGACAGGTCGCCGACGCCTTCGGCTTCAGCAGCCGCGAGGGCGACCGGCACCTGCAGGCCACGCCGCCCGGTGCCGACGGCCTGGTGATGCTGCCGTTCCTCAACGGCGAACGCACGCCGGACCTGCCGCAGGGCAAGGGGGTGCTGGCGGGCCTGGACACGACCAACATGACGCCGGCGCACATCTACCGCGCGGCCATGGAAGGGGCCACCTACGCCCTGAAGTATGGCTACGACGCATTCGTCGGCGCGGGCATGCAGTTCGAACGCATCGTGCTGACCGGCGGCGGCAGCAACAGCGCGCAGTGGCGGCAACTGGTGGCCGATGTGTTCGGCCTGCCGGTGGACGTGCCGGCCCAGTCCGAAGGCGCGGCATTCGGTGCGGCATTGCAGGCCCTGTGGGCATTGGGCCACGGCCGCGGCGATGCCGCCTCCATCGCCGACGTCGCCGACCGCCACGTTGCGCTTGACCCGCTGCGTTCGGCACGTCCGGACCCCGCACGCGCCGAAGCCTACGCCACGGCCTACGCCCGTTTCCTTCGACATCTCGACGCCATCACGCCGCTGTACCGCGGCTGATCTCCTTTCCGCGACACCTCGCACAACGACAGGAAGACGCACCATGAGCACGCAACCTTTCATCGGCGCCAAGGAATACTTCCCCGGCATCGGCCGCATTCCCTTCGAAGGCCGGGGCTCGGACAACCCGCTCGCGTTCAAGGTTTACGACGCGGACAAGGTCATCGGCGGCAGGACCATGCAGGAACATCTGCGCTTTGCAGTCTGTTACTGGCACACCTTCTGCAATGCCGGGCACGATCCGTTCGGTCCGGGTACCCGTCATTTCCCCTGGGAGGCCGGCTCGCCGATGGCGACCGCCGAGGCGAAGGTGGACGCGGCATTCGAGTTCTTCACCAAGCTGGGCGTGCCGTACTGGTGTTTCCACGATATCGACCTGGCGCCGGACGCCGAGGATGTCGGGCAGTACGAAAAGAACCTGAAGCACATGGTGGGCCTGGCCAAGGCGCGCCAGGATGCAACCGGCATGAAGCTGCTGTGGGGCACGGCCAACCTGTTCTCGCACCCGCGCTACATGAACGGTGCGTCCACCAACCCGGATTTCGCTGTGGTGGCGCGTGCCGCCGTGCAGGTAAAGGCGGCGCTGGAGGCCACCGTTGAACTGGGCGGCGAGCATTACGTGTTCTGGGGCGGCCGCGAAGGCTATGCCGCGCTGGCCAATACCCAGATGAAGCGCGAAGTCGACCACCTCGCGCGGTTCCTGACCATGGCGCGCGACCATGGCCGCAGCATCGGCCTGAAGGGCAACTTCCTGATCGAGCCCAAGCCGATGGAACCGATGAAGCACCAGTACGACTTCGACAGCGCCACCGTGGTGGGGTTCCTGAAGGAACATGGCCTGGACAAGGATTTCAAGCTCAACATCGAGGCCAACCACGCGACGCTGTCCGGCCACACCTTCGAACACGATCTGCAGGTCGCCTCGAACCACGGCCTGCTCGGCAGCATCGACGCCAACCGCGGCAACGCCCAGAACGGCTGGGATACCGACCAGTTCCCCACCGACCTGTACGACACCGTGGGCGCGATGCTGGTGGTGCTGCGCCAGGGCGGTCTGGAAGGCGGCTTGAACTTCGACGCCAAGGTGCGCCGTGAATCGACCGACCTGGAAGATCTGTTCATTGCCCACGTCGGCGGCATGGATGCCTTCGCCCGCGGGCTGGAAGTGGCCCATGCGCTGCTGAACGACTCGCCGCTGGAGCAGTGGCGCAAGGAGCGTTACGCCAGCTTCGACAGTGGTGCCGGCAAGGACTTCGCGGGCGGCGCGCTCAGTCTGGCAGAGCTGGCTGCGCTGGGTGCCAAGGGCGGCGAGCCCAGGCAGATCAGCGGCAAGCAGGAGCGCTACGAGAACCTGATCAACCAGTACCTGCTGCGTTGAGCACAGCGGCTCGCATCGATGACACCGAACCGGGGAGGGGCACGGCAATGCAGCAGGCAATGAGCGGTGGAGAGAACACCCGGCTGATCGTATTGATCAGCGTGGTGGCGACGATTGGCGGATTCCTGTTCGGGTTCGACAGCGGCGTGATCAACGGCACCCAGGACGGCCTGCACCAGGCGTTCAGATCCGGCGAGTGGATGCAGGGGTTCGAGATCGCCTCGATGTTGCTGGGCTGCGCCGTGGGTGCCTTCAGCGCCGGCCGGCTGGCCGACCGTCTCGGCCGCCGCAACGTGCTGATCGTCTCGGCAGTGTTGTTCCTGCTGTCGGCGATCGGCGCCGGCGCCGCATCCTCCTCGGCGATGTTCATCGTCGCGCGGGTGTTGGGGGGCTTTGCGGTGGGGGCCGCCAGTGTCATCTCCCCGGCCTACATCGCCGAAGTCGCGCCGGCGCGCTACCGTGGCCGGCTCGCCACGGTCCAGCAGATCGCCATCATCAGCGGGCTGACCGTCGCGTTCCTGTCCAACTATCTGCTGGCGGCCACCGCCGGTGCGTCCACCGAGGCACTGTGGGGCGGGCACGCAGCATGGCGCTGGATGTTCTGGATGCAGGCCGTGCCCTCGCTGCTGTTCCTGGCACTGCTGCTGACCATTCCGGAAAGCCCGCGCTACCTGATGGTGAAGCGCCGCAAGGACGAGGCGCTGCAGGTGCTTGCGCGGCTGTACGGCGGTGTCGAGGCGCAGGCGAAGCTTGCCGAGATCGACGCTTCGCTGTCGAGCGACCACCATCGGCCGCGGCTGTCGGACCTGCGTAACACGGCCACCGGCAGGATCCGCCCGATTGTCTGGGTCGGCATCGGCCTGGCCACCTTCCAGCAGCTGGTCGGCATCAACGTGGTGTTCTACTACGGTGCCGTGCTCTGGCAGGCCGTCGGCTTCTCCGAGAACGACGCGCTGCTGATCAACGTGCTGTCCGGTGCGCTCAGCATCGGCGCCTGCATCGTCACTGTGCTGCTGATCGATCGCATCGGGCGCAAGCCATTGCTGTGGGTTGGCTCGGCCGGCATGGCGGTGTCACTGGCACTGCTGGTGGCCGCATTCGCCAGCGGCTCGCTGGTCGATACGCACCTGCAGCTGCCTGCGGGCATGGGCACGCTGGCGCTGGTGGCGGCCAATGCCTATGTCGTGTTCTTCAACATCTCGTGGGGCCCGGTGATGTGGGTGATGCTGGGCGAGATGTTCCCCAACCAGATCCGAGGTTCGGGCCTGGCGGTGGCCGGTGCGGCGCAGTGGACCGCCAATTTCGCCGTCACCGTGACCTTCCCGATTCTGCTGGCCGCCACCGGGCTGGCAGCCACGTACAGCATCTACCTGGTGGCGGCGGTCATTTCGGTGTTCTTCGTGCTCAGGTACGTGCACGAAACCAAGGGCAAGGAACTGGAGCAGATGGAAGGATGAACGCGATGACCCATCGACACGTTGGCCGCGCTCACGCTGGCGTGCTGCTGACCACGCTGCTGCTGGCACTGGCGGCCTGCGGCAAGGATGAGAAAGCAGCTGCAACTGCAGCCGCGACGCCGGACCCGTGGCCGCAGGCCGCCTGGCCACTGGCCGAGGCCCCCGCGCTGGAGAAGCGCATCACCGACCTGATGGCCACCATGACGATGGAGGAAAAGGTCGGCCAGCTGGTGCAGGGAGATATCGCCAGCATCACGCCCGACGACGTGCGCCGCTATCGGTTGGGCTCGGTCCTGGCCGGCGGCAATTCCGATCCCGGTGGCCGTTACGATGCCGCGCCGGCCGAATGGCTGGCGCTGGCCGATGCGTTCTACGCAGCGTCGATGGACACCTCCACCGGCGGCAAAGCGATTCCGGTGCTGTTCGGCATTGATGCCGTGCACGGGCAGAGCAACATCATCGGCGCGACGCTGTTCCCGCACAACATCGGCCTGGGCGCGGCCCGCAACCCGGATCTGCTGCGCCGGATCGGCGAGGTGACCGCGCTGGAGACCCGTGCGACCGGGATGGAGTGGGCGTTCGCACCAACCGTGGCGGTACCGCAGGACGACCGCTGGGGGCGCACCTATGAGGGCTATTCCGAATCGCCCGAGGTGGTGGCCAGCTATGCCGGTGCAATGGTCGAAGGGCTGCAGGGCAAAGTGGGTACGCCCGCGTTCCTCGATGGTCGTCATGTGATCGCATCGGTGAAGCACTTCCTCGGCGACGGTGGCACTACCGATGGCAAGGACCAGGGGGATACCCGGATCAGCGAAGCGGACCTGGTGCGCATCCACGCGGCCGGCTATCCGCCGGCGATCGCTGCAGGCGCGCAGACCGTCATGGCCTCCTTCAACAGCGTCAACGGCGAAAAAATGCATGGCCACAGGCAGTACCTGACCGATGCGTTGAAGGGCCGCATGCACTTCGGTGGGTTCGTGGTGGGCGACTGGAACGGCCACGGGCAGGTCCAGGGCTGCACGACCACCGATTGCCCCGCCACCATCAATGCGGGCCTGGACATGGCCATGGCCTCGGACAGCTGGAAGGGCTTCTACGAGACCACGCTGGCCGCCGTGAAGAACGGCACCATCAGTCAGCAACGGTTGGACGAGGCGGTGCGCCGGATCCTGCGCGTCAAGATGCGGCTGGGTCTGTTCGAGGCCGGCAAGCCGTCCGCACGTGCGGTCGGCGGCCAGTTCGCCCTCATCGGCGCACCGGAACATCGTGCGCTGGCACGGCAGGCGGTGCGCGAATCGCTGGTACTGCTGAAGAACCAGGGGGGCGTGTTGCCACTGTCGCCCAAGCAACGGATCCTGGTGGCCGGTGACGGTGCCAACGACGTGGGCAAGCAGGCCGGCGGCTGGACGCTGAACTGGCAGGGCACCGGCACGATCCGCAAGGACTTCCCCAATGCGGACACGATCTACGAGGGCATCGCCCAGCAGGCGTCGGCCGCGGGTGGCGAGGCAGTGCTGGCGGTCGATGGGAAATATGTGACGAAGCCGGATGTGGCCGTGGTGGTATTCGGCGAGAGCCCGTATGCCGAGTTCCAGGGCGATCTGCCGACGCTGGCCTACAAGCCGGGGGACGATGCCGATCTTGACCTGATCAAACGGCTGAAGGCCGACGGCATTCCGGTGGTGGCCGTGTTCCTGAGCGGACGCCCGCTGTGGGTCAACCGCGAGATCAACGCCGCTGATGCGTTCGTGGCGGCGTGGCTGCCCGGCTCGGAAGGTGCTGGCGTTGCCGACGTGCTGCTGCGCACGCCTGATGGCAGCGTGCAGCACGATTTCAAGGGCAGGTTGAGCTTCAGCTGGCCGCGCACGGCGACGCAGTACGCCAACAATGTGGGGCAGAAGGATTACGACCCGCAGTTCGCCTTCGGCTTCGGCCTGTCCTACGCCGACAACGGCGATCTGGCGGCGCTGCCGGAAGTCTCCGGGGTAACCGGCAATGAAGGTGCCACCGGCGTGTTCTTCGCGCGCGGCGAAGCCGGTTCCGGCATGGCCCTGCGCCTGCAGAACAGCACGGGGCAGGGCGTCACGGTCACCAAGGTGCCGGAGGCCCTGGAGGGCGATCTGCTCAAGGTCACCGGCGTGGACCACCTGGCACAGGAAGACGGCCGCCGCCTGGCCTGGTCGGGCAAGGCTGAGGCAGTTGCCGCGCTGCAGTCACACACGGCACTGGACCTGCAGCGCGAAAGCAACGGCGACCTGATGCTGCTGACCACGTTGCGGGTGGAGTCTGCACCCCGTGGCGAGGCCTGGTTGGCCGTGGGCTGCGGCACGGGCTGCTCGGCCCGCATTGCGCTCACGCCGACGCTGGCAAAACTGCCGGTGGGCCAATGGACGCGCGTGGGCGTGCCGCTGAAGTGCCTTGCAGCCGCAGGTGCGGACGTCGGCAAGCTGGATCGCCCGTGGTCGATCGGAACGGCGGGGGCGATGACACTGTCGGTGTCACGTGTCGCGCTGGGCGCCCTGAACGAGGCGGAGACCAGCATCGGGTGCGCAGGCGCGTGACCGTGACGCTGCGTCCTGCGCTATCGGGAACCGGGTGGGCGCGTGACCGAATCGCGCACCACCAGCCGGTGCGGCACCACGTGGTCGGTCAACACGCGCACGCCCTCGCTGCGGCGGCGGATGGTGCGCAGCAGGATCTCGATGGCGGCATCGGCCATCGAGGCGATGGGCTGATGGATGGTGGTGAGCTCGGGCCAGACCGTCGTGGCGGCGGAGCTGTCATCGAAGCCCACCACCGACAGGTCGCGGGGCACCTCCAGGCCACGCCGGTGCGCGACGGAGATCGCCGCCGCGCCCATATCGTCGTTGCTGGCCAGGATTGCGGTGGGCGGCCTGGGCTGGCACAGCAGTTTCTCGGCAGCGGCCAGCCCGGAGCGGTAGGTGTAGTCGCCCTGTTCGACCAGGGCGGGGTCAACCTCCAGCCCGGCGTCGTGCAGCGCGCTGACAAAGCCGTCATAGCGCCGCGCGCTGGCACTGAGGTCGGTGCGCCCGCAGATGAAGCCGATGCGGCGGTGGCCCTGCTGGATCAGGTGTTCAGCCAATTCCCTGCCGGCGTGGAAGTCATCGATGCGCACGCAGGAAATGTCATTGCCGAGGTGACCCGGCGCGATAGCCACCACCGGGATGCCGGCCTTGACCAGCTCGGTCACCACGGGCTTCGATTCGCACAGCGGCGGCGGCAGGATGACGCCGTCCACCCGCCCGGCCAGGGCACGCGCGGCCTTGCGCTGGGCCGCGGGGCCCGGCTCGTCCCAGTAGTCGATGACCAGCTGGATGGCAGCATTGGACGCTACGCGCAGCAGGCCGACCAGCAGTTCGCGCAGGTAGGCACCGCTGGGGTCGGTGTAGATCAGTGCAATACGCGTGTGCTGCGCGGCGGCCAGCGAACTGGCGGCGAGGTTGGGCGTATAGCCCAGTTCACGCACTGCGCGCATCACGCGCTCGCGGGTGACGTCGCGCACCTTGCCCTGGTTGATCGCCCGCGACACCGTCATCGGCGACACTCCGGCCAGGGCCGCCACCTCGTCGATCGTCACGCCACTGGTTTTGCGGCGGACCGATTTCTTCGGCTTGTCCAATACGCGCTCCCGTTCTTCTCTGTGACGCTGCCGAAGCCCGCGCACGTCCGGAGCTTACAAGGTTTGCCGGCCGTCCAACGGTCCGGTCCGGATGGCGAGCGGTGTCATTGGATGTTCGCTGCCGTGCTGGCGCTGCTGGCGCTGCTGGCCTGCATGGGCGACGCGCGCGCAGAGGACGGCCATGCCCTGTGGATGCGCTACGTCCCGCTCGAACCGGCCCTCGCTGCCGACTACCGTACCCGCCTGGGGCAGGTGGTGGCCCCTGATCACACAGCCACGCAGCGCGCCGCGCGCGATGAACTGCAGCGTGGACTGGCCGGGCTGCTCGGCAGCGCTCCGCAGTTGGCGGGTACGGCAGCCACCGGCCCTATGCTGGTGCTGGGTACGCCGCAGTCGTCGGCGTTGATCGCGCCGTTGCGTGCGCAGATGCAGCCGCTGGGCGAGGAAGGCTACCTGCTCAAGCGCACACGGGTAGGCGGGCGCGATGCGCTGCTGGTCGCCGCACCGCGGGATATCGGCGTGCTGTACGGGGTGTTCCACCTGCTGCGGCTGCTGCAGACGGGCGCGGCACTGGACGCTCTCGATGTGCGTCAATCGCCACGGCTCCGGCTGCGCGTGCTCAATCACTGGGACAACCTGGATGGCCATGTCGAACGTGGCTACGCAGGCCGTTCGCTGTGGGACTGGCAGACGTTGCCGGAGTGGCGCGACCCGCGCTACACCGACTATGCACGCGCCAACGCATCCGTAGGCATCAACGGCACCGTGCTCAACAACGTGAATGCAAACGCACAGAGTCTTGCGCCGGACTATCTCGACAAAGCGGCAATACTGGCCGATCTGTTCCGTCCGTACGGCATCCGTGTCTACCTGAGTGCACGCTTCAGCGCACCCATCGAGCTGGGCGGGCTCGACACCGCCGATCCGCTCGACCCGGCCGTGCAACGCTGGTGGCGCGACAAAGCCGGCCAGATCTACGCGCGCATTCCCGATTTCGGTGGCTTCCTGGTGAAGGCCAATTCGGAAGGGCAGCCCGGCCCGCAGGACTACGGCCGCTCGCACGCCGACGGCGCCAACCTGCTGGCCGATGCGCTGGCCCCGCACGGCGGCGTGGTGATGTGGCGCGCCTTCGTCTATGCGCACGACGTTCCTGCGGACCGCGCCACGCAGGCCTACAGCGAATTCGCCGGCCTGGATGGTGCGTTCCGCCCGAACGTGGTGCTGCAGGTGAAGAACGGGCCCATCGACTTCCAGCCGCGTGAGCCGTTCCATCCGCTGTTCGGGGCCATGCCGCGCACGCCGCTGGTGATGGAAGTGCAGATCACCAAGGAGTACCTGGGCTTTGCCACGCATCTGGTTTACCTGGGGCCGTTGTACGAGGAAGTGCTGCGGGCCGACACCCGCACACGCGGCAAGGGGGCCACCGTGGCGCAGTCCCTGGCCGGCATGGCCGGGGTCGCCAACATCGGCACCGACCGCACCTGGAGTGGATCGCACTTCGACCAGGCCAACTGGTACGCCTTCGGGCGTCTCGCGTGGGATCCGCGGCAATCGGCCCAGGACATCGCGGCGGACTGGGCGGCGCTGACGTTCTCGGCCGATCCCGGCGTGGTGCGGCCCATCGTCGGGATGATGATGGCCTCGCGCGAGGCTGCGGTGAACTACATGACGCCGCTGGGCCTGCACCATCTGATGGCGCGGGGGCACCACTATGGTCCCGGTCCATGGGTCGATGGCGGCCCGCGCGCGGACTGGACGTCGGTGTACTACCACCGTGCGGATCACAACGGCATCGGCTTCGACCGCACCGCACGCGGCAGCAACGCCGTGGCCCAGTATTCCCCCGGCGTGGCCGAGCAGTATGGCGACCTGGCGCGGGTTCCGGAGCCGCTGCTGTTGTGGTTCCACCACGTGCCGTGGGATTACCGCATGGCCTCTGGGCGGACGCTGTGGGACGAACTGGTCGGGCGCTACTCGCGGGGGGTACGGCAGGTGCAGGGCATGCAGGCCACCTGGGCGGGGCTGCAGGGCAAGGTGGATGCGCAACGGCATGCGCAGGTCACGGCCTTCCTGCGTATCCAGCAGCGCGAAGCACAGTGGTGGCGCGATGCCAGCGTGGCGTACTTCCAGTCGGTGAGCGGCAGACCGTTGCCCGCAGGCGAAGCCGCGCCGCCGCATCCGCTGGCCTGGTACCAGGCCCTGCAGTTTCCCTCCGCGCCAGGAGATGGCCGATGAAGCCGACGTCGTGGGTGGGATGGCTGCTGCTGGTTGCCATGGGCGGCAGCGCCACGCGTGCAGCGGCACAGGAACCAACGATGGCGCTGCTGCATCCGCTGTTCCAGGATCACGCCGTGCTGCAGCGTGACCGGCCGATTCCGGTATGGGGCCAGGCCACGCCGGGCGCCTCGGTTTCCGTGGCGTTTGCAGGGCGCACTGTCAGCACGCACGCGGCTGGCGATGGCCGCTGGCACGCAACGCTGCCGCCTGCCGCAGCCGGCGGACCTTACGAAATGTCGGTCCGGTCCGGGCATGCCAGCCAGATCGTGCGCGACGTGCAGATCGGCGATGTCTGGTTGTGTTCCGGGCAGTCGAACATGGAGCTTCCGGTGTGGCGCGCGCTTGATGCAGGCAGCGAGATCGCCTCCGCCACGGAACCGGGAATCCGCCTGTTCACCGTGCCGAAGGCGGCGGCGGTTTCACCGCAGAGTGATTTTTCCGCGTCTGTGGCATGGCGCCCCGCGTCACCGGACACCGTGCGTGACTTTTCCGCCGCGTGTTTCTACTTTGCGCGTGAACTGCGCAAGACCGTCGACGTTCCGATGGGGCTGATCCAGGCAGCGTGGGGCGGCTCGCGTATCGAGGCCTGGACCAGCAGCAATGCCCTGCGCATGCAGGGTGGCCTGGACCCAGCGCTTGACGTGTTCGCGCTGTACGCGCGTGATCCGGCTGCGGCAAACGAACGTTGGGGCCAGCAGTGGCAACACTGGTGGACAACACGCGCCGATGCCGTCGCCGCCGATGCACCCTGGCAGCCAGGCAACGACAGCCGTGGATGGCAACGCGCACCTGCCACGCTCGGGGCGTGGGAGCGCTGGGGTGTGCCAGCGCTGGCCGGCTACAACGGCATGGTCTGGTACCGCACCCAGGTGACGCTGAGCGCCGACCAGGCAGCCAAGCGCGCACAGCTTGAGCTCGGCCCCATCGACGAGACGGACATGACCTGGGTGAACGGCGTGGCCGTGGGCAGCCAGTACGGTGCGGGCGAGCGGCGAACCTATGCGCTGCCAGCCGGCTTGCTGAAAGCCGGCGCCAACACCGTGGTGATCAACGTTCTGGACACCTACGGTGAGGGTGGCCTTGCAGGGCCCGCGAGCGCGCAGGCCATCGGCCTGGATGACGGTACGCGCATCGAGCTGGATGCCCGCTGGCAGTACCGGGTGGCGCCAGGCGCACAGGCGCCGCCGCTGGCACCGTGGCACGCCGCCACGGGGCTGTCGACGCTGTACAACGGCATGATCGCGCCGCTGGGGGCCTATGGCCTGCGCGGCATGCTGTGGTACCAGGGTGAATCCAACACCGGCGACGCAACGGCATACCTCGCACGCCTGCGCAGCCTGCGTGACGACTGGCGGGGGCGGTTCGGCGCGCACACGCCGCTGCTGCTGGTGCAGCTGGCCGGCTATGGCCAGCCACCCGTGGCGCCGGTTGAAAGTGGCTGGGCGCAGGTGCGCGAGGCGCAGCGGCTCGCTGCGGCGGAAGACCCGCGCACCGGGCTGGCCGTGGCCATCGACATCGGCGATGCCTACGACATCCACCCGCCGAACAAGCAGGAACTGGGCCGGCGGCTGGCGCGGGCAGCGCGCCATGTGGTCTATGGCGAGCGCAGCCTGGCGCCCGCCGGCCCAACTGCACACACGGCATCGGCCACGCGCGCCGGCGTGCGTATCCGCTTCAACGGGGTCACCGGCACCCTGGTCACGACCGGCGCGAACGGCCCCATCGGCTTCGAGCTGTGCGACGCCGATGCGCACCACTGCCACTACGCCGACGCGGTGCTGGACGGGCACGACGTCGTGCTGCGCAGCCCGCTGGCAGACGCGGGCGGGCGCGTGCGCTACTGCTGGGCCGATGGCCCGGTGTGCACCCTGCGCGACAGCAGTGGGGCGCCCGCCGGCCCGTTCGAGCTTTCCATCACCCCTGCGGAGGTTCCCTGATGCGTCTGCTGCTGGCTTCAGTACTCGTGTTGATGTCGTTCCTGCCGCAGGCGGGGGCAGCGGAGCCCGCGCCGCCGGTCTACTTCGACTGGTTCGAGTACAGCGGTCGCGACGCGGCCTTCGATGCGCCGTTGCCGGCCGGGCACTATCGCAACCCGATTCTTGCCGGGTTCCATGCCGACCCCAGCATCGTCGCCGCAAACGGGCGCTTCTATCTGGTCAATTCCAGCTTCACCTACTTCCCGGGCATCCCGGTATTCGAAAGCGTGGACCTGGTGCACTGGAAGCAGATCGGCAATGTGATCGACCGACCGTCGCAGCTGGACTTCGACGGACTGGGCGTGTCGCGCGGTATCTTCGCGCCGGCCATCAGTTACCACGACGGCATGTTCTACGTGGTCACCACGGCCGTCGACAGCGGCGGCAACTTCATCGCTACCGCCCGTGATCCTGCCGGTCCCTGGTCCGACCCGCACTGGCTGCCTGGCATCGATGGAATCGATCCGTCATTGTTCTTCGACAACGACGGCACCGTGTATCTGCTCAACAACGATGTACCGCCTGGCCCGCCACGTTACGAGGGCCACCGTGCCATCTGGATGCAGCAGATTGATCTGGCGGCCTTCACCCCGGTAGGCCCCCGCAAGGTGTTGATCGACGGCGGGGTGGAGCCGGCCAGGAACCCGATCTGGATCGAGGGGCCGCACATCTACCAACGCGATGGCTGGTACTACCTCTCCGACGCGGAAGGCGGCACCGGGCCGCAACATTCGCAGGTGGTGCTGCGCAGCCTTGATGTGTGGGGGCCCTACGTGCCGTATGCGGGCAATCCGATTCTCACCCAGCGTGACCTGCCCGCCGACAGGCCGTTGCCGATCACCAATGCCGGGCATGCGGATCTGGTGGAGGGGCCGGACGGCTCATGGTGGGCGGTGTTCCTTGCCAGCCGCAACTACGACACGCGCCACTACAACACCGGGCGCGAGACCTATCTGCTGCCGGTGCAATGGCGTGACGGCTGGCCGGTGATCCTGCCGGCCAACCAGGTCATTCCGTATGCGGCCAGAGCGCCCTCCTGGATGCAGGGCGAAGCGTCGCAGGCGCCGTCCACCGGCAATTTCACCGAACGTGACGAATTCGATGCGCCGGCACTCGGCAGCGGCTGGCTGCGCGTGCGCATCCCCAGGCAGTCGTGGGCGGACCTGCGCGAGCGGCCGGGGGCCTTGGCCATCCATCCGCTGGCGGAGAACCTGGACACGCTGCGCAACCCCGCGTTCCTCGGCCGGCGCCAGCAGCACCTGCGCTTCGAATCCAGCACGGCCATGACCCGGCCGGCGGCGGGCGTGGCTGCAGGCCTGGCAGCTTTCCAGAGCGAGACCCACTGGTATTTCCTTGGCGTGCGCAGCCTCGGCGGTGACCGCGTGGCGGTCTTCCTGGAAGCGCGCGACGGCGGCGGTGTCACCCGCACCCTGGCAACGCGCCAGGCAACGGCAGCGACGTCGCTGCGTCTGAAGATCGCCGGTGACGAAGGCCGCTATGCGTTCGCCTTCGACAGCGGCGACGGGCGTGGCTGGCAGACACTGGCCGATGACGTGGACGGAACGGTGTTGAGTACGGATCGTGCAGGCGGCTTCGTCGGCGCCCTGCTGGGACCATTCGCGCGCGACGAGCGTGCATTGAGGAGCAAATGATGACGCGCACTCCCATCTTCCGCACGCTGGCCCTGTGCGCTGCCATCGCGCTGGCGGGCACGGGTTACGCAGCCGAGCCCGCGCCCTGGCTCGACACCTCGGCCAGCTTCGAAAACCGCGCCGCTGCCCTGGTCGCACGGATGACCCTGGAGGAGAAGGCAGCGCAGATGCAGAACGCCGCGCCCGCGATCGAGCGCCTGGGCGTTCCCGCCTACGACTGGTGGAACGAAGGCCTGCATGGCGTGGCGCGGGCAGGGCAGGCCACCGTGTTTCCGCAGGCCATCGGCCTGGCGGCCACCTTCGATGTGCCGCTGATGGGGCAGGTGGCCAGCACCATCAGCGACGAAGCCCGTGCCAAGCATCACCAGTTCCTCCGTGAAGGCTCGCAAGGCCGCTACCAGGGGCTGACCTACTGGTCGCCGAACATCAACATCTTCCGCGACCCGCGATGGGGCCGTGGCCAGGAAACCTACGGCGAGGACCCGTACCTCACCGCCCGCATGGGCGTGGCCTTCGTGCACGGTCTGCAGGGCGATGACCCGGTGTACCGCAAGCTCGACGCCACCGCCAAGCACCTGGCCGTGCACAGTGGCCCCGAGGCCGATCGCCACCACTTCGATGCGCGCCCGAGCAAGCGCGACCTGTACGACACCTACCTGCCCGCGTTCGAGGCGCTGGTGAAAGAAGGGCAGGTGGACGCGGTGATGGGCGCCTACAACCGGGTGTACGGCGAGTCCGCCAGCGCCAGCCGGTTCCTGCTGCGCGACGTGCTGCGCCGTGACTGGGGCTTCAAGGGCTACGTGGTGTCCGACTGCTGGGCCATCGTCGACATCTGGAAACATCACCGGATCGTTCCCAGCCGCGAGGCGGCTGCCGCGTTGGCGGTCCGCAACGGCACCGAACTGGAGTGCGGCCAGGAATACGCCACGCTGCCGGCGGCGGTGCGGCAGGGCCTGATCAGCGAGGCGGAGATCGACGATGCGGTGACCCGCCTGTTTGCCGCGCGGATGCGGCTGGGCATGTTCGATCCACCCGAGCGCGTGCGCTGGGCGCAGATTCCCGCGTCGGTCAACCAGGCTCCGGCGCATGATGCGCTGGCCCTGAAGGCCGCCCAGGAATCGCTGGTGCTGCTGAAGAACGATGGCGTGCTGCCGCTGTCGCGCAACCTCAAGCGCATCGCCGTGATCGGCCCCACGGCCGATGACACCATGGCACTGCTCGGCAACTACTTCGGCACCCCGGCCGCGCCGGTCACCCTCCTGCAGGGCATCCGCGATGCCGCCAAGGGAATCGAGGTGAGCTACGCACGGGGCGTGGACCTGGTTGAAGGGCGCGACGATCCCAGCGCCACACCCTTGATCGAAGCGACCTACCTGCGCCCGTCGGCTGACTCGCCGGAGCGCGGGCTGCGCGGCGAGTACTTCCGTACCGCCGATCTTTCCGGCACTCCGGCCCTGGTCCGCACCGATGCCCAGATCGGATTCCGCTGGGATCGGGGTTCCCCGACCGACAACCTGCTGGCCCGTGGTGAAGCCGCACCGGGGCAGGGCATCCCCAGCGATGGTTTCAGCATCCGCTGGACTGGCCAGTTGCTGCCGCCCGTCTCGGGGCGCTACCGGATCGAGGCGGCCGCCGACGATGGTTTCCGCCTCTACGTGGACGGCAAGCGGGTGCTCGACCACTGGGCCAACAGTGATCGCCTCCACGGCGATGGCGTGGACCTGGACCTGCAGGCCGGCCGCGCCTATGACCTGAGGCTTGAGTACTTCGACGCCGAGCGCGATGCCGGCGTCCGCCTGGGGTGGCGCATGCCCGGAGCCAAGCCGCCGTTCGAAGCGGCGCTGGAGGCCGCGCGCAACGCCGATGTGGTGGTGTTCGTGGGCGGCCTCACCGGCGACGTCGAAGGCGAAGAGATGAAGGTCAACTACCCGGGCTTCGCCGGCGGTGACCGTACCGACCTGCGCCTGCCCGCGCCCCAGCGCTCGCTGCTGGAAGCGCTGCATGGCACCGGCAAACCGGTGGTGATGGTCCTCACCGGCGGCTCTGCCATGGCGGTGGACTGGGCGCAGCAGAATCTGTCCGCCATCCTGATGAGCTGGTATCCCGGGCAACGCGGCGGCACTGCCGTCGGCCAGGCGCTGTTCGGCGACGTCAATCCGGGCGGGCGCCTGCCGGTGACCTTCTACAAGGCGGACGAGGCGATGCCGGCCTTTGACGACTACACGATGGAAGGACGCACCTACCGCTACTTCCGCGGTACCCCGCTGTATCCGTTCGGGCACGGGCTGTCGTACACCCGCTTCGACTACGGCAGGCTGCAGCTCGATTCAACGCGCATCGCCAACGACGGGACACTCAAGTTGCAGGTCGAGATCGCCAACACGGGCAAGCGCGCCGGCGACGAAGTGGTCCAGCTGTATGTGCGACGGCTGCAGGCCGGGCCAGGCGACGCACGCCAGACATTGCGCGGCTTCCAGCGTGTGCACCTGGCCGCAGGCGAGCGGCGCACCGTGGTGTTCGACCTGGAAGCGCAGCAGGCCCTGCGCCACTATGACGACGCGCGCGGCGGCTATGCCGTGCCGGCGGGCGCGTACGAGGCATGGGTGGGCAGCTCCAGCGCCGACATCCGCGCGAGGGCCGGGTTCACCGTGGAGACCAACCGTGACTGATGCGCGCCGCATGGAAAGCACCGGGCACACGCTGTCCATCCGGGAGAAGCTCGGCTACAGCCTGGGCGACCTGGCCGCCAACCTGATCTTCCAGACGCTGATCACCTACCTCGCGTTCTTCTACACCGATGTGTATCGGCTGCCGCCCGCCACAGCCGCCACGATCATCTTCGTGATCGGCGTGCTCGGTGCCTTCGTGTTCACCCCGTTGATCGGCATCGCCGCCGATCGCACGGTCAGCCGCTGGGGCAAGTTCCGGCCGTGGATCCTGTGGACGGCGATTCCCTTCGGGGTGCTGTCACTGCTGGCCTTCAGCACCCCCGACCTGGCGCCGCGCGCCAAGGTCGTCTACGCCCTGGCCACGTACGGCCTGTTGATGCTCGTGTATGCGGCCAACAATCTGCCGTACTCGGCACTCAGTGGCGTGCTCACCGGCAGCATGGCCCAGCGCAACAGCCTGTCGGCCTACCGCTTCGTGGCGGTGATGATCGCGCAGTTCATCATCCAGGTCCTGCTGCTGCCGCTGGTGCTGATCCTCGGCGACGGCGACCGGGTGCTGGGCTTCGAGCGGGTCATGACGGTATTTGCGGTGGTGGGAACGGTGTTCTTCCTGATCACCTTCGCCACCACGCGCGAGCGCATCGTACCGGCGAAGGAACAGACTGCCGGGGTGCTGCAGGACCTGTCCGACCTGCTGCGCAACCGCCCGTGGAAGGTGATGCTGGCGCTGACCATCCTGGTCTTCATCAACCTGTCGCTGAAGGGCGGTACCTACGTCTACTACTTCCAGTACTACATGAGCGAGGCCGCCCTGGCGGGCTTCCTCGACAGCTCCGGCTTCAACCGCTTCATCGGCGCCGTCAACGCGGCACTCAACGGCCTGGGCCTGGCCGGCTTTGCCTGGCCGAAGGATCCGGCAACCTCGGCCTTCAGCCTGTTCAACGCCTGCGGCATCGTCTGCATGATCCTGGGCATCGGCGTATCGCGCCGCCTGGCCGACCGTTTCGGCAAGCGTGATGTCTTTGGCGGTGCCTTGCTGGTGTCCACCGTGTTCCTGCTGGCGTTCTATTTCTTCCCGCCCACGGCGGTCGCCGTGGCCTTCGTTGCCTTCATGCTGCACGGGTTCTGCTACGGCATCACCATCCCGCTGCTGTGGGCGATGATCGCCGACGTCGCCGACTACTCCGAATGGAAGAACCATCGCCGTGCCACCGCCATCGTCTTCTCGGCGATGCTGTGTGGCCTGAAGATCGGGCTCAGCATCGGTGGCGCGCTGGTCGCTGGCATCCTCGCCCATCACGGCTACCAGGCAGGCGCACCGCAACAGCCCGAAGCCGTGGTGGATGGCATCCGCCTGACGGTGAGCGTGTACTGCTCCCTGCCGTTCCTAGCTGCAGTAGCGCTGCTTTTCCTCTACGAGATCAACAAGCGCATGGAGACCCGCATCGAGCAGGACCTGCAGTCGCGGCGCCAGGGCAGCGATCTGCAGCAACTGGCAGCACACGCCATCTCCCAGCCTCTGGTAAGCCACATCTACACGGCCGACCCTTCGGCCCATGTGTTCGAGGGACGGCTGTACATCTATCCATCGCACGACATCGACAGCGGCGCACCCTTCGACGATGAGGGCGGGCACTTCGGCATGCAGGACTACCACGTGCTGCGGATGGACACGCCGGAGGGCGAGGCGACCGACTGCGGCGTGGCGCTGCATGTGCGCGACGTGCCCTGGGCCAGCCAGCAGATGTGGGCACCGGATGCCGCCTCCCGCGATGGCCGCTATTACCTGTACTTCCCGGCCAAGGACGCCCATGGCATGTTCCGCATCGGCGTTGCGGCGGCGGATCGGCCGGAGGGCCCGTTCACTCCAGAGCCCGAACCCATCGAGGGCGCGTACTCGATCGACCCGGCCGTGTTCGAGGACGACGACGGCACGCACTACCTCTGTTTCGGTGGCATCTGGGGTGGCCAGCTGCAGAAGTACCGCGACAACCGCTACGACCCGGCGCATGAAGAACCTGCCGGCGAGGCGCCGGCACTGGGCCCGCGTATCGGGCGACTGGATGCCGGCATGACACGGCTTGCCGAACCCACCCGGGAGATCGTCATCCTGGACGAGCACGGGCAGCCGCTGCGCGCCGACGACCATGCCCGTCGCTTCTTCGAAGGACCGTGGCTGCACAAACACCAGGGCCAGTATTACCTGTCGTACTCCACTGGTGATACGCACCTGCTGTGCTATGCCACCAGCGACAGCCCGTACGGGCCGTTCACCTATCGCGGCGTGATCCTCACCCCCGTGGTGGGCTGGACCACCCATCACTCCATCTGTGCGTTCCAGGGGCGGTGGTACTTGTTCTATCACGACGCGTTGCTGTCCGGCGGGGTCACCCACCTGCGTTCGGTCAAGTGCACACCGCTGCACATGGAAGCAGACGGCAGCATCCGGACGATCCATCCCTATGGCACCTGAGCCGACTTTGCCCATGGATGATGCGCAGGCGGCGCTGCCTGCCGGCCCACTGCACTGGTTGCGGGCAGGCAGGCTGGAGGTCGCGCTTGCACCGGAAGCCGGTGGGCGCATCGCCCAACTACGCTGTGACGGTGTGGACTGGCTCGTCAGCGAACATGAAGTAGGGCAGGCGGGCATTGCGTGGGGGTGCTATCCCATGCTGCCCTGGGCCGGGCGCATCCGGCACGGACGCTTCGCCTTCGAAGGCAGGCCCTATCAGCTGCCGGTGAACTTCGGAATGCACGCCATCCATGGCGTCGCCTTCTCACGGCCGTGGCGCATCGACCGCCTTGAACCGGACGGCGCCTCGCTGTCGCTGGACCTGCCTGAGGACGCCTATTGGCCCTTCGGAGGCAGGGCATCGCAGCATCTCCTCGTGCAACCCGACCGCCTGAAGCTGCGCCTCGCAGTGCAGGCCGGTGCCATGGCAATGCCAGCCGTGCTTGGCTGGCATCCCTGGTTCCGCAAGCCGGATCGACTGCTGTTCGCACCCAGCGCGATGTACCCGCGCGACGGGGAGGGCATCGCCACCTTGCCCTGCGTGCAGCCAACGCAGGGCCCGTGGGATGACTGCTTCATCAACCCGGCCGAAGTGATGCTGGTTGCCGCCGGTCAGCGGCTGCGGCTGAGCGCCGACACCGATCACTGGGTGGTCTACGACGGGGCGGCGCACGCCACCTGCGTGGAGCCGCAGACCGGCCCACCCGATGGATTCACGCTGGCGCCGACCCGGTTGCAGCCGGGACAACAGCTGGAACTGAACTTCGAACTGCGTTGGGAGATCGGCAGCGATGACGATCTGGCTGGCGTCGACGCCAGCTGATCACCTGTCCGCAGCAGAAGCCAGGAACTCCCCGCGGCTGTTCCACCGCATCGAATGCCTGCCGGCCCTTCTGTTCTTCGCATCCGCCGGGCATGGCCCGGCGCTACCCATCTTTGCGTCCGCCGGGAATGACCCGGCGTTGCCCATGCGTTGCGTCCGCCGGGAATGACCCGGCGTCACCCATGCGTCGCGTCCGGTAGTGCCGGCCGCTGGCCGGCAACACGCGATCCGGCGCGCGCTTACAGCGCGCTCTGCGGGCGCACCTTCAGCAAGGAGGCCCGCCATGCCGCGTGGCACGCACGTTGGCTTCAATTGGCGTCAACCCGCCGTGCCTACCCGGTCGGATCGGGATCAGGCCGTTCGTAGTCGTCGGGCGCAGCTTTGGGGTCATCACCATCATCGGGCATGTCGTGCTCCTTCCATGTCGCTTTGTCATTCCTGAGCCTGTCCGGGGTATGGCTCTTCGACGCATCGTCCACGTCGGCGCCAGGGTTGAAAGGCAGGTCATCCCGCAGCTTCTTCTCGTTCACTGGAGTGTGCTCCTCGGGCGTGTTGACCAGCCTCTGCCACGGGGCGTTAACGCTGCAACACAGGCGGATGAAGGGCCACCGCACGCCCCATCAACCCATGTGCGTAGCCTTGGCATGCGGCTGCGATGCAGCGCGCCTTGCCTCATTGACCTGTCGTTGACGTACAGATGTCAGACTCGCGCACAAAGGGGTGTCCGGGTGAATTGCAGGGGAGTGATCATCAGGAGAGCTGGCAATGCCGTTTCTCACTGACTCAACAGAAGTCGCCGTCGAGGGCGTCGGTGCAGCCCGGCGCATCGGCTGGATGCGCTTCGTGGGGAACGCCTTGGGCGCGCTTCCGATTGCCTCGATCATTCTGGAGCGTCAGGCGGATGCTGCCCCCTGGGTGCTGCTATTGCTCAACGCCCTCGCATGGCCGGCGCTGGCGATGCTCCTCACACGTCGCGCCCGTGAGCCTGCAGCAGCGCAGTTCCGCTGCATGATCGTCGACTCTCTTTTTGGAGGCGCATGGATCGCCTTCATGGCCCTCAGCACGGTGCCCAGTGCGTTGTTTGCCGCGCTGCTGGTGGCCGACAAGATCGCCGCCGGCGGCATCCGCCTGGCAACGAGGGCAACCCTGGCCCTGGTGGTCGGGTTCGCCGCCACCTGGCTTGCCCTGGGCCTGCCTTATCAACCCATCACCTCGCAGCGCACGGTTGTCCTCAGCCTGCCTTTCCTGTTCGTCTACGGCATCGGGTTGAGCGTGCTGAGCTGGCGGCTGGCGCGCCGGGTGAAATCACAGAATCGCCAACTCCAGCGCCTGAGCCGGATGGATCCGCTGGTCGAGCTGGCCAACCGCGGCTTCCTGATCCAGCGCGCCCAGCAGGTGCTGCAGACGGGGCAGCACCATGGCGGCGACGCGTGCCTGCTGATGCTTGATGTTGATGATTTCAAGCGGATCAATGACTCGCATGGCCATCGTGCCGGCGATGAGGTGCTTCGCCGCATCGCCGTGGTGCTGCGTCAGCTGGCCCAGCCGGGTGACATGCCGGCGCGCCTGGGCGGTGATGAGTTCGCCGTCCTGCTGCGCCAGCGGATACCGGCGGAGGCCATGGATGTGGCCGAGCAGATAAGGCACTACCTGCAGGAGCCGGGCGCCCCTGAAACAGCCGATATCCAGTTCAGTGTCAGTATCGGCATCGCCGCAGCGGCTGGCACGGGCAGCGCGGAGGACTGGCTGGCGAAAGCGGACAAGGCGCTCTATCACGCCAAACGGCACGGCAAGAACACCGCCAGCTACGCCGATTAATCTGCACCGGGACCGCTGCACTGCTCATGTGCTGGAGAGCAGGCTGCCATTTCATCGGATACGCACCAGGCCGCGCTCAGTTCTCCACGCGCCATTGGCTCATCAGCATCTGCAGGAACCGCTCTGCGGTGGGCGAGAGCAGGGCACCTCGACGGCGTACGATGCCAATGGTGCGCGACACCACCGGGTTGCCGATCGAACGCGTCACCAGCGTCGGATGATCGCCATCAGGGGTTGCCATTTTCGGCAGCACCGATACCCCGATGCCGGCCTCGACCATGCCCAGCGAAGTGGACAGGTGAGTCACTTCGTAATGCCAGCTCAGCTTGAGGTTCTCGCGCGCCAATGCGCCGTCCAGCAGTGTGCGGTTGCCACTGGTGCGATGCACGGTGATCAGCTGGTGCTCGGCCAGATCAGCCCATTCCACCGTGCGCTTGCGGGCCAGCGGATGATCACGCCGGCATGCCAGCACGAACGGATCCTCGGCCAGCACGTCGAAATCGAGGTTGGGATCATTGGCGCCCATGAAGTTGATGCCGAATTCGACCTCGCCGCGCTCCACCGCCTGCAGGCCCTCGGTGGCCGGAATATCCAGGATGCGGAAGCGCACGTTCGGATGCGCCTCGTGGAAGCGCGCCATCACGCTCGGCAGGAAGTAGAACGCCGCCGTGGGCAGGCAGGCGATGGTCACCGTGGCGCCGCGGGTGTCTTCGCGGCCGCGCAGCGAGAACAGCGAGCCATCGAATTCCTCCAGCATGCGCCGCACCAGCGGCAGCAGGTTCTCGCCCACGGCCGTAGTGCTGACACTGCGCGTGGTGCGCTCGAGCAACGGTGAGCCCACGGCCTGCTCAAGCTTCTGGATGCGACGGCTCAGCGCCGGCTGGGAGACGTGCAGGATTTCGGCCGCGCGATGGAAGCTGCGGGTTTCCGATACCAGCAGGAAGGCGCGCAGATCGAGAATCTCGCAATTGATGCTCATCAGGTATCAATCATCCAAAAATCAGCAATTCACAGATCAATTGGGGTCATGCCAGTATCGAATCACAGAGGGGTCATTCATCCCCTATACGCATCAATCTAACACACGTATGTCCAACGATCTGCTCAGCATTCCCTGCGTGCTCATGCGTGGCGGCACCTCCAAGGGCCCCTTCTTCCTGGCCAGCGAGCTCCCGGCTGATACCGCCGAACGCGACCGCCTGCTGCTGGAGGTGATGGGTTCGGGCCACCCGCTGCAGATCGACGGCATCGGCGGCGGCAACGCACTGACCAGCAAGGTGGCCATCATCGACCGCTCCAGCCACCCCGATGCCGACGTGGACTATCTGTTCGCCCAGGTGCGGGTGGAACAGCAGGTGGTGGATACCTCGCCCAACTGCGGCAACATGCTGGCGGCGGTGGGCCCGTATGCAATCGAGCGCGGGCTGGTGCAGGCCCAGGACCCGCAGACCGAAGTGCGCGTCCACAACGTCAACACCGGCAAGCTGATCATCGCCACGGTGGAAACGCCGGGCGGCAGCGTGGTCTACCGGGGCGACACCCGTATTGCCGGAGCGCCGGGCTCGGCCTCTCCGGTCCGGTTGTCCTTCCTGGATGCGGCAGGCGCACGTACCGGCAAGTTGCTGCCCAGTGGCCATGCGCAGGAAACCATCGACGGCGTGCCGGTCAGCCTGATCGACTGCGCGATGCCGATGATGCTGGTGCACGCTGAGGACCTGGGCGTACGCGGCGATGCGTCACCTGCCGAACTGAATGCGGATGCCGCGTTCATGGCGCGGCTGGAGGCGTTGCGCATCGAGGCCGGCGCCCGAATGGGCATCGCCGACGCCGGCAGCAAGGTCATTCCCAAGCCGGTGCTGCTGTCCGCACCGCAACATGGCGGGCAGCTGCAGGTGCGCTATTTCATGCCACACCAGTGCCACACCGCGCTGGCCATTACCGGCGCGGTGGGCATCGCGACCGCCGCCGTCACCTCGGGCACGTTGGCCCACACTTTGGTCGGGTGCCTGCCGCTGCCCGGCAGCATTACCCTCGAACATCCGAGTGGGGCCTTGGAGGTGGGCCTCAGTCGCAGCGCGGACGACGCGCCGGTGATCGCCAGCGTGGTTCGCACCGCACGTCGTCTGTTTGAAGGTCGTGTGTTCGCCACTTCGCCCGCGCCCGCCAGGGCCAGTGCTACCCAAGCCCGCCAATGGACGTCAGCGGCATGATCTGAAACCGGTCGGGCCGGCACGGCTGTGCTTGCCCGCCACCACAACGTAGATGCTTCACTCCTGGGAGGGATGATGTACAAGCAGTTCTTCATGGCCGCGCTGTGCGCGGTCGGCCTGGCCGCGGCCGGATGCAGCAAGCCGGACGCCGGTGCGGCCGGTGGTTCCGCACGCGGCGGCGACAATGCCCCGGTGCGCATCAGCGTCGGTTCCTACAACCTCAACAACCTGCCGTTCTTCATCGCCGACGCCAAGGGCTATTTCAAGGACGTCGGCCTGGAAGTGAAGACCGAGAACTTCGCCCAGGGCGGTTCGAAAGTACTGCAGGCGCTGGTTGCCAACTCCACCGACGTGGCCGTCGGCTTCTACGACCACACCATCCAGATGCAGGCCAAGGGGAAGGACGTAGTCGCCTTCGTACTGCTCTCGCGCAATTCCGGCCTGGTGATGGCCGGCCGCGAAGACGCCACATTCGATCCGGCGCGCCCGCAGACCATCAAGGGCCAGAAGGTCGGCATCACCGCACCGGGCTCCTCGTCCGACTTCTTCGTTCGCCATTTCCTGGCCCAGCATGACATCCCGGTCGACAGCATCTCGCTGATCGGCGTGGGTTCCGGTGCCGCTGCGGTCGCCGCGCTGGAGCAGGGCAAGATCGACCTGCTGGTGAACTACGATCCTGCCGCCACCCTGATCACCGAACGCAAGGTAGGGAAGATCATTCTCGACGCACGCAGTGATGACGGCGCACGACAGGTCTATGGCGGCCTGTACCCGACTTCGGTGATGTACGCCAACCAGAGCTTCCTGGACAAGCGCCCGGAAGCGGCCGAAAAGATTGCCCGTGCCGAGCAGATGGCGCTGAAGTTCATCGCCGACAACAGCGCCGAGGACATCGTCGCAGCCCTGCCTGACAGCTATGTCTCCGGCGACCGCGCCACCTATGCCCGCGCCGTGGAGAACGCCCGCGCGATCTTCACCACCGATGGCCACTTCACCGCGGCCGACCTGGAAACGCCGCTGAAGGTGCTGCGCGAGTTCAACACGGATGTGGCCAAGGCCAACATCGATCTGTCCAGGACCTACACCAATGCCTTCGTCGAGCGTGCCCACGCTGCGGCGCCGGCAGCCCAACGTTAAGCGGAGGTAACCCCATGGCCCTCAATGCCACCGTGCGCCAGCTCAATGGCGCGCCGCAGCTGGAGCCTGCACAGACCATGGTCGCCATCAACAAGGTGACCATGTCCTTCGGCGAATTCACCGCCGTGCGTGATGTCGACATCCAGGTGGGCGACGGCGAGTTCCTCGCCATCGTCGGCCCTACCGGCTGCGGCAAGAGCACCATCCTCAACTCCGTGGCGGGCCTGCTCACGCCATCGTCCGGCGAGGTGGCCATCGACGGCCGCAAGGTCAGCGGCGTGCAGGAATCTGTCGGTTATCTGTTCCAGCAGGATGCGCTGCTGCCATGGAAGACCGCGTACCAGAACGTCGAACTGGGCCTGCGCTTTCGTGGCGTGCCCGAAGCCGAGCGCAAGGCCAAGGCCAATGCCTGGCTGGCCAAGGTCGGCCTTGCCGGCTTCGAGCATCGCTACCCGCACCAGCTGTCCGGCGGACAGCGCAAGCGCGTGCAGATGGCACAGGCGTTGATCGTCGAACCGAAGGTGATCCTGATGGATGAGCCGTTCTCGGCGCTGGACATCCACACCCGCCACCTGATGCAGAACGAACTGCTGCGGCTGTGGCAGGAGGACCGGCGCTCGGTGATCCTCATCACCCATGACCTGGAAGAGGCCATCGCGCTGGGTGACCGCGTGGTGGTGCTGTCCTCCGGCCCCGCCAGCCGCGTCGTGCGCAGCTTCGACGTGGACCTGGAGCGGCCGCGCAACGTGGCCGAAATCAAGCTGGACGAACGATTCACCGACCTGTACCGCGACATCTGGGCCTGCCTGCGCGGCGAAGTGGAGAAGAGCTATGCACGCCAAGACTGACAAATTCATCCAGCTGGCCCTGGTGGTCGCCGTATTCGGCGGCTGGGAAGGCGGCATCGCGCTGGGCGTGATCGATCCGTTCTTCTTCCCCTCGCCAACGGCAATCGTGCAGCAGGCCTGGACCTGGCTGTCCGACACCTCGTTCTACCAGCACGTCTACATCACCCTGACCGAAACCGCGCTGGGCTACATCATCGGCACCGGGCTGGGCGTGGCCGGTGGCGTGTGGCTTGGCCTGAGCCGACGCTCGGCACGCATCCTGGACCCGTTCATCAAGGGCTTCAACGCGATTCCGCGTGTGGTGCTGGCACCGATCTTCGTGCTGTGGCTGGGCCTTGGGCTGTGGTCGAAGGTGGCGCTGGCGGTCACGCTGGTGTTCTTCACCACGTTCTTCAACGCCATGCAGGGCGTGCGTGAAGTGAACCCGGTGGTGCTGGCCAACGCACGCATCCTGGGGGCGGGCCGCAGCGATCTGCTGCGTCACGTGTACTTCCCGGCGGCGGCCAGCTGGATCCTGTCCTCGCTGCGCACGTCCGTCGGTTTCGCGGTGGTCGGCGCGATCATCGGCGAGTACCTCGGTGCCTCGGCAGGGCTGGGCTACCTGATTGCCCAGGCCGAGGGCAACTTCAATGCCGTAGGCGTGTTCGCCGGCATCATCATCCTGGCCGCCTTCGTGCTGGTCATCGACGCACTGCTGGATGTGGTCGAGAACAAGCTGATCACCTGGCGCCCGAACGCGCAGACGCAGGCCACCAGCTGAGCGCGGCCGCCTGAGCCCGCTTGCCGCGCCGCCGGACTGATCCGGCGGCGCGCGCCTCCTTCCCCGATCTTCCCCCGCACCACCGCAACAGGCCAGCGCCAGGCCAGGGGGCCGGCTGGCCGGAGAGAGAGACCATGAACCATTCCACCGTGCTGCCGCCGGCAGCGCTGTCGGTCGCGCTCGGCCTGCTGTTGGCCAGTGGCCATGCCGGCGCTCAGTCCACTTCGTCACCGCCTGCACCATTGAGCCAGGCCGAGCTCTCGCAACTGGTGCAGCAGCAGGCCGTGCAGATCCAGCAGTTGGAGGCGCGCCTGCGCGCTGTCGAAGGCGGGCAGGGCCCTGCAGCGGTACCGGCGGCAACGCCCGCCGCTACGCTGGAAACCCGGGTCGCCGCGCTGGAATCGGGCCAGTCCAAACAGCCCAAGGTGTCCTGGTCCAAGGGGGCGCCGGAGTTCAGCAGCGCAGACGGCAACGCAGCCTTCCGGCCGCGCGGGCGCCTGTTCGTCGACGCATCCAGTACCGACGGATCCTCGGTGAGCGACCGCAACCTGTCCGGTACCGAAATCCGTTCGGTGCGCCTGGGCGCCGAAGGGCGTTACGGCATTCTGGGCTGGGCCGTCGAAGGCGATTTCGCCGACAACGACGTGGCCTGGAAGTCGGTCTATGCCACTGTCGATCACCGCCTGTTCGGCCTGCCTGCCGATCTTACCGTCGGCAACCGCCTCAATGACCGCGGCATCGACGGTTCCAGCAGCACCTCCAACACGCCCTTCCAGGACCGAAATGTCGTGGGCACCTTGATGCTGCCGCAGCGCGGCCTGTTCGGTGTCGGCCTTACCGAGCGTGTGTATGGCAAGGGCTGGCACGCCAGCCTCTCGGTGGCAGGCAATGACCTCAACAACGCCGGTACCGACAACGACAGCCAGACCTGGGCCACGCGCGTGCACTGGAATCCCATCGAGAGTTCCGCCGCGACCGTGCACCTGGGCGCGTGGGCCTTCCACGAGGAGATCGCCGCCGGTGCCAGCAGCGTGGTGCGCAGCTCGGCCATCGCCGGGCATTTCAACGATCTGGTCAAGATCACGCCGGGCACGCTGCTCGGCGCCGAGCGCAGCACCGCCTATGGCGCGGAGCTGGCGGGCTTCTTCGGCCCGGCATGGGCGACGGGCGAATGGGGCACCCGCAACCTGCGCGGTGCCGATGCCAGCGGTCGCTACGACCTCGACCACCAGGCCTGGGCTGTCTCGGCCGGCTGGTTCCTGGCCGGTGCCATGCCAGCCTATTCGGGCAAGGCTGGCACCTGGAGCCGGGTGAAGGTGGCCGACCCGGTCACACGCGGCGGCAGGGGCGCGTGGGAGCTGAAGGCGCGCTATGAAGAGGTGGATTACGCCGAACTGCCCAGCGGCGGTACCGGCCATGCGTGGACGCTCGGCACGAACTGGTACCTCAACGATTTCAGTCGCGTGATGTTCGAGGCCATCCGCTGGCAGACCGACAACCGCAGCGGCACCGGGCCGGGCAGGGACGAAGGCACCACCTTCAACACCCGTTTGCAGGTGGCGTTCTAGGCAAATACTGCGCCCGCGCCTGATCAGAGCAGCAGCAACGCCCCGATCAGCGCGGGCGGCATCACCAGCGCGCCGACACGCAGGAAGTCGAGCGCGCTGACATGCTCGCCTTCGCGGCGCAGCGCCACCAGCCACAGCATGGTCGCCAGCGAGCCGGTCACCGACAGGTTCGGGCCCAGGTCCACGCCGATCAGCAACGCCGCGCGTGTCTGCGCCGGCAGCTCGGCCATCTGGCCCAGCGAGCCCGCCGCCAGGCCCACCGGCAGATTGTTGGCCACGTTGCTGAGCAGTGCGGCAGCGCCTCCGGCCAGCCAGCCCGCCTGATTCGGCGAGGTCTGCGCCAGCGCCTGCAGGTTGCTGGCCGCTGTCTGGATGACACCGGTCTGCGAAACCGCTTCAACCAGCACGAACAGGCCGGCCACCAGCGGCAGCACGCCCCAGGAGACGTGGCGCAACAGCGGCAGCGGGCTGCGGCGCTGGCGGATCGCCACCACCGCTACGCTCAGCGCGCCCGCACAGAACGTAGCCAGGCCCAATGGGCCGTTCAGTGCGGAGGTCACCAGCAGCACGGTGCCGGTGAACAACACGCCCAGCGCACTCAGGCGGCCACCCTCGGTAAGCGGGCGATGCTCGGGCGACGCTGCCAACGGCTGTGCGATCTCGCGGCGATGCACCCAGCGCAGCACCAGATACGTGGCACCGATCGCGGCCAGCGACGGCAGCGCGAACTGCGCCAGCCACTGCAGCAGCGGCGGCATGTGGTTGCCATACACCACCAGGTTGGCCGGGTTGGAAATAGGCAGCACGAAGCTCGCCGCATTGGCGATGAACGCACAGACAAACAGATAGGGCAGGGGGTTGGCGCGGGCCGCCTTGCACGCGGCATAGACCGCGGGCGTCAGCACCACCGCCGTGGCATCGTTGGACAGGAACACCGTCACCACCGTGCCGACCAGGAACACCAGATCGAACAACCGCCGACCCGAGCCGCCCGCATGCCGTACCGCATACAGCGCCAGCCAGTCGAACAGGCCCTCGCGCCGCGCCAGCTCGGCCAGCACCATCATGCCGACCAGGAACAGATAGACATCCCGGCCTTCAGCAACCGCGTGCCAGGTCGTGCCGAGCGACACCGCCCCAAGCAGCGGAAGCAGCGCGGCCGCGCCCAGCGCCCACACGTACTCCGGAATGCGGAACGGCCGGAACAGCAGGCCGACGGTGGCAACGGCCACGGCCGCCCAGATGATGAAGGGGGAAGAGGAAGCGAGCATGGAGTGGGTGGGGTCTCAGTTGCACCGGCGCGTAGCCAACAGCAACGCGCGCTACAACGATGGCAAGTGCGAGAAAGTCGGCATCATACCGTGCCGGCTGCAGCGCCGGCCCCGCCAGCAAAGGGCCGTATCAGAACCCGGCGTGCGCCCGATTGAAGGCGCATGCCATTGACCGTGACGCATCACGGTAATGCCGATTCCGGACATCCGCATCGCAAGGGTAGTGCCGGCCGCTGGCCGGCAAGACGCCATGTGGTGCCGCCTCGGCTACGATTCGGTGAGCGGCACAGCGCCGGTGGAGCAGGGGTGCAATGGACATGCGGACAGGAACCGAATTCGATTCATCCGTTCGCTGGTCACGGTGACACGATAGGACACGCGTACATCGCCGAGCGCCGCGCAGAGGACAGGGTGCAGGCTGCATCGCTGACACCTGTCACTTGTCCGGCCAATGCGTACCGCCAATAGTGAGCGCCACCGCCGCCTGCCTGGCCGGCACTCACCGAAAGGACATCCCGTGAACCTGCTGCAGCAACTTCTCTGGCAGACCCCCATCTGGGTCTGGGTGCTTCTGGCGTTCCTGGTCTCGCGCGGCATCGCGGCCATGCGGTCGGGGCAGACCTCGCTGCGGAAGCTGGCCATCGTGCCGGCGCTGTTCAGCGTCTGGGGCATCTGGTCGATCAGCCACCGCTATGGCGGCTCGCCGTTGGCGTGGGGCGAATGGCTGGCCGGCATCTGCGCCGGCGCGGCAGTGGGCTGGCTGCTCCTGCGCCGGGCAACGCTGACCGTGGACGCCTCCACTGGCACGCTGTGGCGCAGTGCCGACTACAGCCTGCTGCCACTGCTGCTGGTCACGTTCGTCATCAAGTACGGTTTTGAAACGGCGCTCGCCGTGGCGCCAGGCCTGAGCAGCAACGCAGGTTTCAGCGCCGCCTATCTCCTGCTGTCTGGCGGATTCACCGGCATCTTCATCGGCAAGTACTGCCGCTATCTGGCGGCGTCGCGCGGGGCAACGCCCAGCGGGATGCAGCCTGCGGGCTGAGTCCAGCCCAGGATGAGGGGCGGTGGGCGCGCTTCGGTCGTGCCCTCACCACATTCACCTCGCAGCAGCGAAAATGCGTCCTTGGGCGCGCTCCAGGGCGCACCGCTCACTGCCTGCAGGAACGCAACGATGTCCAACAACCCTTTCGGTGAATCCTCATGCGCTGCCGCAGCCAGCGGTTGCGTGGAGGTGCGCGGCGCGCGCGAGCACAATCTCAAGAATGTCGATGTCTCCATTCCGCGCAATGCACTGGTGGTGTTCTCCGGGGTGTCGGGGTCGGGCAAGTCGTCGTTGGCCTTCGGTACCGTCTTCGCTGAGGCGCAGCGGCGCTACTTCGAGTCCGTAGCGCCATACGCGCGGCGCCTGATCGACCAGGCGGGCGTACCCGATGTGGATGCCATCGACGGCCTGCCGCCGGCGGTGGCGTTGCAGCAGCAGCGCGGCGCCAGCAATGCACGTTCCTCGGTGGGCAGTGTCACCACGCTGTCCAGCCTGGTGCGCATGATGTATTCGCGCGCCGGAGCCTACCCCGCCAACCAGCCCATGCTGTACGCCGAGGATTTCTCGCCCAATACGCCGCAGGGCGCCTGCAGCACCTGTCATGGCCTGGGGCATGTGTACGAGGTGACCGAAGCGCTGATGGTGCCGGACCCGTCGCTGAGCATCCGTGAACGCGCCATCGCCTCGTGGCCGCCGGCATGGCATGGCCAGAACCTGCGCGACATCCTGGTCACGCTGGGCTACGACATCGATGTGCCGTGGAAGAAGCTGCCGAAGAAGGACCGCGACTGGATCCTGTTCACCGAGGAAACGCCAACCGTGCCGGTCTATGCCGGTTTCACGCCCGCAGAGACCCGCGCCGCGCTGAAGCGCAAGCTGGAACCCAGCTACATGGGCACCTATACCGGTGCGCGCCGCTACGTGCTGCACACCTTTGCCAACACCCAGAGCGCGCTGATGCGCAAGCGCGTTTCGCGCTACATGGAAGGCAGGTTGTGCCCGGCCTGCCACGGAAAGCGCCTGAAGCCGGAAGCGCTTTCGGTCACCTTTGCCGGCGTGGATATCGGCGAGTTCATGCGGCTGCCGCTGGACCAGTTGGCGGACCTGCTGGGGCCCATCGCGAAGGGCGATTTCAGCGCGCACAGCCGCGGCGCGCGTACCAGCGGCAGCGCCACGAAACGCGATCGCACGCAGCGGGCTGCAAGCGGCCGCCCTGTCCACGCTGGGGCCCCCGACGTGCGGCTGACCTCGGCCCTGTCGGAAGAGAAGCGCTTGGCCGCGCAGCGGCTGGCAGGCGGCGTCATGGCGCGTGTACACCAGCTGCGAGGCCTGGGCCTGGGGTACCTCTCGCTGGATCGCGCCACACCGACCCTGTCGGCCGGCGAACTGCAGCGCCTGCGGCTGGCCACGCAGCTCAGCTCGTTGCTGTTTGGCGTGCTGTACGTGCTTGATGAACCCTCGGCCGGCCTGCACCCCGCCGACAGCCAGGCGCTGTACGACGCGCTGGACCGGTTGCGCGACGGCGGAAACTCGGTGTTCGTTGTCGAACACGACCTGGAGCTGATGCGCCGCGCGCAGTGGCTGGTGGATGTTGGCCCGGAGGCAGGTGAGCACGGCGGGCGCGTTCTCTACAGTGGCGAGCCCGACGGCCTGCGCAAGGTCCAGGAATCGCGCACCGCCCGGTATCTGTTCGATCAGGTGCCTGCGGCCACCAGCCGGCAGCGCCGCGCCAACAGCTGGCTGGAGCTGAAGGGCATCCACCGCCACAACCTGCAGGGTGTGGATGCGCAGGTGCCGCTGGGGTTGCTGACCGCAGTGACCGGCATTTCAGGATCGGGCAAATCCAGCCTGATGGCGCAGGCACTGCCCGAGCTGGTGCTGCTGCACCTGGGGCATGAGCCCGAGGACAACAGCGCAGATAATGCGCCCACCGACGCGCCGACCGTGATCGAAGCGACCCGAGGCCGGTTGGCTGGCGATGTGGACGCCATCCAGCGGGTAGTGCAGGTGGACCAGAAGCCCATCGGCCGCACCCCACGCTCCAACCTGGCCACCTATACCGGGCTGTTCGACCACGTGCGCAAGCTGTTCGCCGCTACGCCCGCCGCGCGCCGTCGGCGTTTCGATGCCGGCCGTTTCTCGTTCAACGTGGCCAAGGGCCGATGCGAGACCTGCGAAGGCGAAGGTTTCGTCAGCGTCGAACTGCTGTTCATGCCCAGCGTTTATGCGCCGTGCCCCACCTGCCATGGCGCCCGCTACAACGAGGCCACGCTGAAGGTGCTGTGGAATGACCGCAACATCGCCGAAGTCCTGCAGATGACGGTGGACCAGGCGCACGCGTTCTTCATCGAGGAAGAGGCCATTGCCCGCCCGCTGCAGCTGCTGCAGGAGATCGGCCTGGGCTATCTGCGGCTGGGCCAGCCGGCCACGGAGCTTTCAGGCGGTGAAGCCCAGCGCATCAAGCTGGCGACCGAGCTACAGCGCAGCCAGCGCGGGCGCACGCTCTACGTACTGGACGAACCCACCACCGGCCTGCATGCATCGGACGCGGACAGGCTGCTGGTGCAGCTGCAGCGACTGGTGGACGCGGGCAATACGGTGGTGATGATTGAACATGACATGCGCGCGGTCGTGCAGGCGGACTGGGTGATTGACGTTGGGCCTGGCGCAGGCGCTGCGGGCGGCACCATCGTGGCGAAGGGAACGCCGCAGCAGGTGGCGCGCGCCAAGGGCAGCAGGACGGCGCCGTTCCTTGCGCGCGAGCTGGGGCAGGGTGGGTGAGGCGTGGGCGTCGCCGGGGTTGTGCTTCTACTTCCGCACGCCACACCGCTCATCCTCAGGTACATCGCCAGCAAGCGCCAGTATCAGCCGATCCTGCAGCGTAGGTTCCTGCACGCCAGACAGGACCTGCTCCAGATAGCTCAACGGCACCAATGACCATTGCAGCGTGGCCTGCAGGGGGTAGATCGCAGGCGCCCGATGCTCGGTACCCAGCGCAACCCGGATCAGCAGAAGCGGCGGATGCCTCTCTACGTACAGCACCGGCACGCCCTTGCACTGGATCTGGAAGGAAGCCGAAGCGGGCGTCCCCTCCAGGAACGCGAAGCCCTCCCGCGCCCGCGCCTCTGCGAATCGATATGCATGGCGGCGCAGCATCCAGAATGTCTCATCGGGTACATCACGGGACGCGAGCACTTCCGGCTCAACAGGCTCTGGCGAATGGATCTGTACTGCAACGACCAGCGCCAGAAAGAGCACCCACATCACCCCGTGGCGCACCTTCATTTCAGGCCCCACCGAAGTGATCCTTCACTCTGCCGGCTGCAGCCGTTCGATTGCGTGCGCTGCAAGCCCCAGGCCGGCCATGATCAGCCCTTCCATCACCCGGTCGCCGACGTACTGCTCCGGCTCACCATTCTGGCGGGTGCGTTCTGCCGCCAGCAGCACCTCCAGCACCACGCGCAGGCCCGTCAGCGAGCAGTCGGCATCGGCCAGCGCCATCTGCCGGCCACGCAGCTGATGCCGCTCTGGCCAGGGCTGGCCGTTGGCGGCCACGCCCGAGCCGATGCTGTGCAGCAGCGCGATGAGGGTGTTGGGGTCCACGGCAGGCCCGGCCGAGGGCGCCTCGTGGATGGGCTGTGGGGCAGGGGAGTAGGGCGTGGTCATGGCAGGGCTCCTTGCGTGCAGGCAGAAGCCGCCACCGATAAAGGTGGCGGACGATGCGTGGCTCGAAAACCGGGTCTTTGTGCAAAACCGGCGGGCACAAGGCCCCCACGCACCGCCCGCCATAGCCGGCAGACGGATTGCCAGCCGGCACCACGCAACGGTGGTGCCGGCTGGCAAGCGTAATCAAGCACAAAGACACGGGTTTTCGACACCCGGCCACCCGTTTTCGGTGGCATGGCAAGGAATACGCCCGGTTGTGCGCGATGCCAATACAGTAAGGGCAATGCCGTCACCGTTTTCGACGTTTTCAGAATCGTTGCATGCCGGGGAAGGGTGTTAGACGCTTGCCCTGCAAGGGCTGCCGACGGTGGCGGTTGGCCCGCATACTTCGTGCCGGTACCGACATGCTCTGGCCGGGAGTAGGGCAGACGCGACAAATGGATGGATGGGTTGAATCCTGGTCCGCGCTGACGCCGCGCTCCACGCCATGGCACTATCCGGGATGCGTCAGGGCGCTTGAAAGGGGGAGTACATGGAACGTACGCAGAAAGCACTAACGATGGCCGATGTGGCTGGCTGGGGTTCGGCTGTCGTCACGTTTGGCTTGATTCAAGGCGCGCTCTATCTGAAGGCGTACTGGGGCCACTTTGGCCTTGATCCCTTTCAGTTTGTTGCGGTGAGCGAACTGGCCCTGGCTGGCCTGGCAGGCATTGGCATGGTGTTGTTTCTGATGCTGGTGGCCTTGCTGTTTAGCGGCTGGGTCGACGTGAAGCTGACGAGCGGAGCCTCCAAAAGCAAGCGGTTCGCCTGGCTGGGTCCAACGATCTTCTTCACTGGGGTAGGTGCGCTGCTTTGGTGGTCGAACGCGTGGCCCGTGCTGATAGGGCTTTTTCTGACCATCATCTGTGCGCTGGCCGTGCATCTCTCGCCAGTGATACCAACCGCCGTGAAAGAATCCCCTTGGCTGATCTATGCCTTGGTGATGCTGGTCTATGTCTCGATAGTGTCAAGCATGCTTGGTTCCGAGCGTGCCGAGAAGATTTCGTCTGGGGGCGGCAAGCACGTGACGGCTGTGACTGTTGATGGAAAGGTACAGGGCGGCCTTAGCCTGATTGGTCGGCTTGGTGATAGCTATGCGCTGTGGGACCCGGCGCGGAAGGTTGCTGTGCTCGTGCCTGTTGGCGATGTTCGGAGAGTGGAGGTTGTGCGAAAGGGTGTGATAACTGTCCCAGCAACCCTATAGGGCTGGATTCGGCAGGAAACCTGACTAGACGCTTTTTCTCAAAGCAGGCATGGATCCCGCTATCGCTGATAATCTGCCTGCAGGTTTGCGATAAAGAATCTTTGTTGGGAATCGAAAGACCAGCTTTCGATCCAACCAGCCATACCACGCCTTCTTTGGATAGCTCCTGGAGCGGCCTCTTAGTCGGACACTAGGGCGGCTGCAGATGGACTTGTTGGCGGGGCATATCAGTTCTAAGATCAGGTCGCACCAACAAGGCAAGCCTGCCTGATTGGCGGGACAAATCGGACGTCAGGCCCTAGGGGGGCGCATGGCAAAGAAAGAGGTTACATCCAAGCCTGTTGCTAGCAAGGCAGCCAAGACGCTTGGCAAGCCCTCAAGTAGCAAGGCTGAAAAATCTGCAGCTGGTAGCGCACTATCTCAGTACAAATCACCAAACAAGCGAACATCAAGCGGCGCCGCGAAAGCGGCCTCTAAAGTTCTGAGTAGCTCCTCAGCTAACAAAGCCGCAAAGAGCGCTGCCGCTTCTGCACTAGCTCAGCGTCCAAATAAAGGTACAAACAGTGGCGGACCGAGAGGTGGCAAAAAATGATTCTCAGGGACGCTCGTGAGCATTACTACTTCCACACTGGAAAGGTCAGTGACATATCTCGCCAGCTAGCTCTTGGCGCAATCGCTATTGTCTGGCTGTTTCGTTCGGAAAGGGCCATGTCCTTTACGATCCCTCAGGAACTACTGCTTCCGCTTAAATTGGTAGTTGCCGGCCTGGCTTTTGATTTAATCCAGTACGCATCCGGAGCAGGCTTATGGGGCATATTCCAGCAACTCAAAGAGCGATCAGGCCTCTCAGAGGCAGATGAATTCAAAGCGCCAAGCTGGATCAATTGGCCTTCGCTTATCTGCTTCTGGCTGAAAGTTCTCCTAATTGCATATGCCTATTGGCTTTTACTTCAGTACCTGGCCCGCACCATATCCAGCGAAGCGTAAAAGATTGTTCGCTCCAATGCCACTTCGTACTTGCGGTGACAGCCGCCGGAAGTAAGTATAAATGAGTCCGGCGCGATCAAAAACACAGCCATTGGCACTTTACAGACACTGTCATACAACGCCCGCCAAGCACCTTATAGAGCGACCACACCGCATGTTTAAAAATTTGAGAGGCCGCTACATCGAAGTAGCATGCGCCGCAATTGCATTGCTGATTGCCGGTAATGCTATCGTAGTTTATTGGCTCACTCGGCCTATCGACCAATACACAGTTGCCAGCGCTGGCTCTTTTGGCGATAGCTTTGGCTGGCTTAACCCTCTTTTTTCCGGCCTCGCTCTGTGCGGAATCTTGATCTCCCTTCGGCATCAGCGCGAGGAAATTTCCCACAGTATGCGGGCATCAAGATCCCATAGCTTCGAGAACACCTACTTTCAACTACTTGGATTGCTCAGAAGAAATTTGGACGACATTGCAGTATATGAAGAAGTCGAGGAGGACTCGGCGACAAAACAGAGGAGAGTGCACAAGGGCGTGGAGGCGCTCAGGTATTATATTAGACAGGTGAATGATCGGATGAGGGCTCACCACGACCTAACAAGGGGGAGGCATGGTCGGCCGTACTATTTGGCGTTACTACAAGGCCAATCGAAGAGTATTGCGGAACAGTCGAGATATCTAGGCACATTAAAATCCATTCTTCTACTGATAAGGCAGCACGACGAAGATGAAGATAAAAAGCTTGTTTACTACGAACTGCTATCCAGTCAACTTACTGCGGCAGAGTGTATTTACGTCTGCTATCTCGCGTTGCGCGGGAGAGATGGAGATGAACTAACCGAGTTGCTTGTTGAGCAGGGCGTCCTACTTGAGAGACTCGGATCTGCGAAGATTAATCCAAGCGCCCAGGAGCTTTTCGAATTACTGCACGGAAAGCGACTAAATAAAGCAAAATCGACACATCGCTTCCTTTACTCTCAGGCTGAGTATGGCGCCATAAAGGCGGCCGCCGCAAAAGAACTGGAAAGAAGGCGTAACCGGAAGCGGAAGCAAGCCGACTACGCGGCCGCGTGGAAGGAGAGGGCCGGAAACATGAAGGAAGCCGGGGCTGGCACGGAGCAAGGGCAGACAGTTCAATCACACTGATCGAGCCAACTAATAGCTCGACCATGCATGCACTACCCCTGTGAGAGAGGAGGCAGCTGGTGACGCAATGCCGACGACCACGCACTGAGCCATAACATCCCCGGCTTGTAGTAGGGGGGCATGTCAATGCCTAGCGAATTCAGCTATTCGAAGCAGGATGTCGCAGATGCGCACTTCGACGCAGCTTGCAGGGCATTTCTTTCCAAGGAGCATCCGGCTCTCATCGTAAGTTTGGCTGGCGTGGCTGAAGAAATTTAATGGGTCGATCATCACTGCGGCCCCGGACTGGAGAGGAGGGAGGCTGGGACCGTGGTTAGAAGGGCCAGGGCAAGAAGCCACACAGCTCCTCATGGGAATTTGGAACCGTAAGCCAGAATGGGTCGGCGCCGAAGTTCAAAAGCGCGAGCGGGATAGAGGCGCCCCTACGGAGACGCATCACACGCGCTGACAAGGCCGCGGCTCACAGCCTATGTAGACCGCATTGGAATTTTTGGCACAGAAACCAGGATAGCCAGTGCCCAACCGCCGTTCACGGCGAATTCTAAGGGCTTCGGCCGGGCCTCGGCCATCATGAGCCGCCATTCCCGGGCGATGTTGCAGGTCAGCGACCACCAGGCCATGTCGCCGGGTTCCAGCTGGTGACCTTCGGGAGTGAACATGTGGCCGCCTTGAAAGCCGAAACCGGCCCAAGGGCCGGTTAGATCCATGCGGTCGTGGGGATCAATCTTGATCATGCTGCGAGCTCGTCCTTGTCGGGGGAACGAACAGGCAGGCAAGAGCCGAGCCAGAGCCGTAGCCATTCCCAAGTAGAACCGACGAAAGCGGCCCAGCGGCGGAGCCTGTGTCGGCTACGTCGTATTTCGCATAATGTATATTATGTTCAAAGCAGGCTGAGCATCGACTCCGCTACCAAGCCGGACCAATGGAACCCCGGACATCACCCGGGCTCCAGCTCCAGCCATAACCCTCTGCACACTTGGTCGCCGGCGCCCCAGGGGCAACCCGGCATATCCTGGCAGCACACGCCCAAACAAGCAGTCGCACGGTTCAGTCTCCACCAGTCAGGCGTACCTCGCCGGACCAACGTTCAATTCTGAGGGAAACCCAAGCCCTCAGCCCTGCAGAATTCAACGCCGGCGGACCCGCGACCACCGTGACGCGTCACGTTAATTGCGCCCGCCAACCCGTCAATCGCGCCGCTCTGGAACGTCTCGTGATTGGACCCGTCCTTGACCAGAGCGTGGACGCTGGCATTTCGCCAGCGGAGCGCGCACTCGACTTGCGCAGTGCACGCAGTCCGCGCGCTCATTGCAGGTGCGATTCAAAAATCATCAGACGCAACAGGCTACTTCGCTGCACCCGCGCTGTGCAGATCCCGACACAAACCTCCAACTTTTCCTACTTACACTCTAGGAAAAGTCTCAAAAATCGAACGTTTTCGATGCTCGACGCGACAGCGGCGCCAGAATGAGCGCCACGCCACTGGGCGCTGACAACACTCCTGCGCATGAACGGATTCCCTGCACCGCGCCGGCTTCGCCTGGCCCTGCTTGATGACCATGACGTCGTCCGCCGCGGCACGGCCTTCCACCTGGGCAACGACAGCCGCTTCGAGATCGTCGCCAGCCACAGTGACAGCCAGGCGTTCGTGCAGGCGCTGCAGCAGCGTCATGCCGATGTGGCCATCATCGACATCACCCTGGCGCCCGGTGATATCAGCGGCACCGAGCTCGTCGAGCACCTGCGGCAGGCATTGCCGCGGGTAACGCTGCTGGGTTTTGCCGGACAGACCTCGGTGGCGATCATCAACCACCTGTTGGATGCCGGAATCAGCGGCTTTGTCGGCAAATCCGAGCCGTTGATTGAACTGTCCGACGCGGTCGTACGCGTGTCCCAAGGGCTCTGCCGCATTCCGCCGTCGTGCAAGCTGCTGACGCCCTGCGATGCACTTAGCCGCAACGAACGCGAGGTCATCCGGCTGGTCCTGGATGGGCTGACCGTCTCGGAGATTGCCTTGCATCGCCACCGCAGCATCAAGACCGTCAGCACGCAGAAGATTGCCGCGCTGCGCAAGCTGGGGTTGCGCAATGACGCGGAGATCTTCGCGATACGGCAGCAGTTGGAGGCGCTGTGACCGCGCTGTTCAAGCGTGGCCGCAGGTTCATGCTGCTGGCACTGTTTACCCTGCTTCCCAGTACGTCCGCAGGCGACATCCAGCACGGAAAATGGACAGCGGGGCGCGTGGTCCGGGTGGCCGCGGCCCCCACGCTGCACCCTGCGCCCGAAGATGCTGCCGACCCCGAGGTGCTGCAGACGCTGGCGCATGGCTATGCCGCGCTCGTGGCCCGCCATTCCGGCCTGACCTTCGTCGAAGTCCCTTTTCCCAGCACCCTCGCCGCGATGGCCGCCGTCTGTGAGGGGCGGGCCGATCTTGTGCTGGCGATGGGCGCTGACGCTGGGGCACGCCTGCCCTGCCCCAGCCTGGCGCCCTCGCGCAGTTTTCCTGGCGGTGCCAGCGTGCTTGCCGGCCGCATTGGCGAGCGCTTGCCACGGCGGGTTGCCGATCTCGGCACGCTGCGCATCGCTGCGGTTGAAGGAGGCCCCTACCCTGTGTGGCTGGCACAGCACCACCCTGCAGCGCCTGTGCTGCCGCACCCCAGCATGCGGGCGGCATTGGCTGCCGTGGATGCCGGCATTGCCGACGCTGCGATCGGCCTGGAATCCACTGCAGGTGCGATAGCACGACGTCACTTCTCCCACAGCCTGCGGTTGCAGACAGTGGATGCCGATCTTTCGACCCAGCTGCATCTGCTTGCCCGGCGCGAAGACCAGGCGCTGCTCGATCGTATCGAGGCGGCATTGGATGACATCACCATCGAAGAGCATGCCCAGTTGCTGCAGCGCTGGGCACGGCAGACGCTGCCGGCCGCGCTCGGCCAGAAGGTGCGCGAAGGCCTTGATGGCACCGTGCTCTGGCTGTTGCCAGCCGCAGCACTGCTGTTGGCACTTCCGTTGCTGGCTGCACGCAGGCTGCGCCAGCAACAGGGCCTTGATCAGAAGCAGGCGCAGATGACGGGCATGATCAGCCATGAGGTGCGTAATTCCGCCCAGGCCGTCATGGCGTCGATCGACCTGCTGGGCCAGGCGCCACTGCCAGCCGGGCAACGCGAACTGGTAGCCGCTGCGGCCACCGCCAGCCAGACATTGCGCGGATTGCTCAACCGCACGCTGGACCTCTCCCGCCTGGCCAGCGGCACGTTCCGGCCAAAGCGGGTGCCCTGCAACGTCCCTGCGATCTGCACGCAGGCGCTGCAGGCCATTACGCCCTTCGCGCAGAAGAAGGCGCTCAGCCTGCAGCTCTGCGCACCGCAGGCGCCGTTCCCGATGCTGGCAACGGACCCGGACTGCCTGCGCCAGCTGCTCGACAACCTGCTCGGCAATGCCGTCAAGTTCACCGACGTAGGTGGCGTTGAACTGCGCCTGCAGCTGGATGCGCCCACGAAGAACGCATCACTGTTGATAGAGGTCATCGACAGTGGCATCGGCATCGCGCCAGCGCAGATGAGCGCCCTGTTCGAGCCCTTCCGGCAGGCCGATGCAGGCAGGCAGCGCGGCGGCAGCGGCCTGGGTCTTTCCATCTGTCGCACGTTGGCCGAGGCCATGGGCGGCACCCTGGATGTCCATAGCGTGCATGGCCGTGGCAGCCGCTTCATTCTTCGCCTGCCCGTGCAGCAGGTGCAGGAAGATGCACCGGCCACTGCCGCTGCGTCCGCCCCGCCCCGGCTGGCCGGCACGCGCATCCTGCTGGTGGAGGATCACGCGCTGACCCGGCAGGTCATTGCCGCCCAGCTGCGGCGCTGGGGCGCGACGGTGCAGGAGGCTGCCAATGCCGAAGATGCCTTGGCGGCCCAGATGCAGGCGCCCTGCCCGCTGGTGATGCTGGACATCGGTCTGCCGGGAATGGATGGCTACGCGCTGGCCCGGCAATTGCGGCTGCATGAGGCAGAAGGCGCGCCGCGCGCCCGGCTGATCGCGCTTTCCGCCTTCACTGGCGACGATCACACGCGGCGCTGCCAGGTTGCCGGCATCGACGCGGTATTGCTCAAGCCGTTGCAGGCCGATGCGCTGCTGCAGGCGCTGGACCAGCCTGTGCCCGGCCGTGCCTTCGAAAGCACTGCCCGCGAACTGCTGGCCGCCTACGAAGAAGATATCGATCGCGAGCTGCAATGCCTGCACGAAGCGATCGTTCGTTGCGATGCTGCGCAGCTGCGCCATCATGCGCATCGCCTGCAGGGCGTGCTGCAGATGCTCAACGCGGGCGGCATGGATGCACGCGCCGGCGAACTATGGGAGCTGGGCGATCGCGTGCCGCCCGGCTGGGACGATGCGCGCCAGCTGCTGGCCGAGCTGCAGTCGTGGCGCGGCTCCCGGGGTGCGGGAGCCGCGCCGTCGCCCTGAATCAGGCGGCGTTGCGGCCTGCCTGGCGGCGGGTCAGGTCGTTGAAGCGACCCAGCGACATCAGGTGCTGGTGGATCAGCGCCAACCAGCCGTTGCGGTGCCATTCGATGACGGTCGCATCCGGCAGCGCAATGAACTTCTCGACGTCGACCACGAAGAAGCCGTTGAGGTTGAACTCACGACCATCGGGCAGGCGCACGGTTGCATTGCGCTCGACCAGCAGGCCGTTGTCAACCAGTGCCTTGGAGAATGCCTGGGTCTGTTCGTGCTCGCGGGTGAACTGGCCGCAGAACTCAAGCGCCTGCTGCACCATCTCGGTGGCCTTGCCGTCGACGAACAGCGGCTGGCCTTCTTCGCCGCCACGGACGATGCGCGGGCTGTCTTCGTCGATGCCGAGCAGGAAGTCATTGTCCGCGCCGGTGTCGATGAAGATGAAGGGATGGCGGCGCAGGTAGGCCGGAATGTAGGTCTCGTCGTCCCACAGGCCATCGGTGATGAACAGGTTGTCGGTGGTCACGCCCACGGCGGCCATCGGCACCGCGCTCGGGCCTGCGAACAGGATCGGGAAGTGGTGCAGCGCCAGCGAGAATTCGCCCAGCACCAGCGGGATGGAGTTGCTGGCGGCAGCGAACTCGAGCTTGCCCGGCAGGATGCGCAGATCGGCGTGCAGGTCTGCCTGCAGCGGCACCGGGCGGGTGTAGAACAGGGGCGCGCTGCTCGGCGCAGCTTCGGTGGTGGTGTCGCTGGTGGTGGTCATCGTGGAAACCATGTCGATCATGCGCGCCTGCCATCCCGGGCGCGCCAGCGGGAACAACCTGAATCCCGCATTATCAACAAGGCAGGTGACAACGGCCACCCCGCCGCCGACTTATTTCAGCTGCAACGGGTAGCGCTGCCACAGTACGTGGACCAGGAAGCCTGCCAGTTCGGTGTCGCGCGCACTGACCGCCGCGCGGATCTTGTCCAGCAGGACCATGTCGCTGCAATGCCGCACATCGGCGTGGTTGGCCTGGCCAGCGCGCCGTGCCCGATAGCGTGCAGCCCGCTGTGCGTCGCTCATTGCGTACCCGAACTTGGGCGGCCGACCGCGTTTGCGCGGCAGGGTCAGCTCCAGGGTTCCGGGATCATTGTCATCACGCATGGGCAGGGTGCGGGCGGCGGCAAGCAACGGGGGGTGCGCAATTTATCGTGAGGCATCACTTTAATCCAGCTTTTTCTGCAGTTTTGTTGCAATGCAATGCAGGCGCGTGGCGCACGGATGGCACCCATCCACGCCTGGCGTGGGAAGTAGATCCACGCCATGCGTGGATGACCCCCGCCAATGCAAAGGTCGGTAGATCCACGCCATGCGTGGATGACCCCCTCGCCAATACAAAAAAGGGAGCCCGCGAACGGGCTCCCTGCATCCACCTTACGCTGCACGCACCGGCTCGTAGCCATGCAGGTGCGATTCGCTGCTGGCCCGTCCCTGGCTCAGCGAACGCAGCGAGGTCGTATACCCGACCAGCTGCGCCAGCGGCGCGAATCCGCTGACTTCGGCGCGACCGTCCTGGTCGTCGATGCGGGCAACGCGTCCATGGCGGCGATTCAGATCACCCACCACGTCCCCCACCGAGGCCGACGGCGAATGCACCGTCACCGCCATCACCGGCTCCAGCAGCTGCGTACCGCTGGCCGCCAACGCAGCCTTGATGCCCTCGCTGCCGGCCCGATGGAACGCCATCTCCGACGAATCCTTCGCGTGGGTCTGGCCATCCACCAGGCTGACTTCGATGCCGACTACCGGGTGGCCCTGCGGGCCTTCCGACAGCGCGGCACGAACGCCCTTCTCCACCGCAGCGATGAAGTTGCGCGGCACCACGCCACCGACGATGCGGTCATTGAACACAACCTCACCGTCGTCGCGCGGCACCACATCCAGCACCACGTGCGCGAACTGGCCCTGGCCACCGGTCTGCTTGACCAGGCGGCCCACAACGCCTTCCACGGCACGCTGCGGCGTTTCCTGGTAAGCCACGCGTGGCGCGCCAATGCCGATGTCCAGCTTCCATTCGCTGCGCAGGCGCTCGACCATCACCTCCAGGTGCAGCTCGCCCATGCCCCAAGCCAGGGTTTCACCGGTCTCGCGATCGGTTTCCACCCGGAACGAGGGATCTTCCTGGGCCAGGCTTGCCAGGCCCTGCGCCAGCCGGATCAGGTCGGCCGCACGTGCCGGCTCCAACCGCCAGGCCAATACCGGGGCCTGTGCCTGGATGCTCTCCAGGCGCAGCGGCTGCCCTCGCCCGCTCAGCGTTTCACCGCTGACCGCATCCTTCCAGCCCAGCGCCGCCACGATGTCGCCGGCCACGGCCTGCCCGATGTCCTGGGTCTGGTCGGCCTGCACGCGCACCAGCCGGCTGATGCGACGCCCTTGCGGGTGCTGCGAGCTGGCCACGTTGTCGCCTACCTTCAAGGTACCCGAGTACAGCCGCACGAAGCTCAACGCACCGTGCTGCTGGTGGGTGATCTTGAACAGCAGGCCAGCCAACGGACCGTCCGGGTCCGGCGGCAGCAGGACGTCGCCGCCCTCGCCTTCGGCAGTGACCGCAGGACGATCCAGCGGCGACGGCAGGTAATCGACCACCGCATCCAGCAGCGTTTCGATGCCCTTGTCCTTGAAGGCAGCGCCCGCCAGCACCGGTACGCCGGCGCCCGCCAGCGTCGCGCGACGGATCGCTGCGCGCAGCATCGCCGCGTCGATGTCACGACCTTCCAGCCATGCCGTTGCCAGCACATCATCATGGTCGGCCACGGCTTCGACCAGCGCATTGCGCTGCGGTTGCCACTGCGCGCGCTCGGCTTCGCTCCATGCCGTCACCGTCGCCGCGCCTCCGTCCTGCCACTGCAGCACGCGGCCATCGACCAGGTCGACCCAGCCGTGGAAGTCGCCCTCACTGCCCAACGGCACGCCCAGCGCCCACGGTCGCGCGCGCAGCTTGTCCTGCAGCTGCTCCAGCACGCGCTCGAAAGAAGCGCCGATGCGATCCATCTTGTTGACGAACGCAATCAACGGCACGCCATGCCGGCGCGCCTGGCGCCACACGGTTTCCGATTGCGGCTGCACGCCGTCCACGGCCGAAAACACGGCCACGGCACCATCGAGCACGCGCAGCGAGCGCTCGACCTCGATGGCGAAGTCGATGTGGCCGGGCGTGTCGATCAGGGTCAGCTGGTGCAGCGGCAGATCGCGTGGCGCCCACTGTGCGTGCACGGCGGCCGCGCCGATGGTGATGCCACGTTCGCGCTCGATCGCCGAGAAGTCGGTGGTCGCGTTGCCGTCATGCACTTCGCCGACGCGGTGGATCTCGCCGGTCTTCCACAGAAGGCGTTCGGTAAGGGTGGTTTTGCCAGCGTCGATGTGGGCAATGATGCCGAGGTTGCGAAGACGCGACAGAGTGTGGGTGTTGGTGTTCATGAGAGGGGTTCCTGCTGGGCCAACTTCGGGGGCCGCACACGCTGGTTGGCAACGGCGTGTGCGGCTAGCGTTCGGTCTCGGCGATCTGGTGCATGGCACGTTCTCCTTGCGGTGGAGCGGGTTGAGGGATGGGGACGGAAACGAAAAGAGCGCCCCGGAGGGCGCTCTGTGGATGGTCCAGCGAAGGCCGCGATCAGCGGCCTCGTAGGGCTCCAGGCAGACACGCCCGTTCCGCGCTTGCGCGGGTCAGGGTGAAAAACTTCAGGAGCGGCATCCGGTTCATGCGGCGCATTCTAGACCTGTCAATCTGGCGCGCAAGTGAATATTGCGCGCATGGATGGAACGATGAGGCGCAACGGGGCAGCAATCACCCAGGAACGATCATTCGCACCCATTGATCCGCCGCGCCTCACCCACCGTCGCGGCGTGATCCCCCGTCACCGACACCCAGTCCTTCAGCGGGAAGGCGGCATTGATCTCGCCTCGACGGGGCGTGTCGTGGATGGTCACTTCAGTCCAGGCGCCCACCGCACCCAGCTCGCTCAGGCGGGCAGCCTGGTCGTCATCGGTGCTGAAGGTGTCGCCCGGCTTGGACGGCTTTGCGTTGTTCACCGTGGCGGTCTTCAGTGCGCGCACGCGCAGCGCACCATTGGGCATGCGCTGGCTGATCACGTCGTAACGTTCAACGCCGTAGGCCCACGACCGCTCGGCTTGGCGGCGCACTTCACTGCCGTCATCAGCCACCTCGATCTTGCCATCCACCAGTCCACTGATCGAAGCGAGGCTGCCGTAGCCGGCCATCATCGCTTCGTAGCCGATCATCTGCCGCTTCTCCAGCGGCAGTTCGCTGGCCGCAGGCTTCATGCCCGGCAGCTTCAGATACGCCGACTTCTTGCAGAGCAGCAGCACGCTCTGATTGCCCCAGGCCATCAGCATCGCGCCACCGGTGTAGTAGTGCGTGGTGAAAAGATCGGAGGCGGCGCCGGCACCCTTCGCATGGCGGATTTCGATCGAGGTCGCCTGATCAGCGACCTTGTCCAGCACAACCGTGCGGACGGGAGCGGCGTGCGCCGTGCACGATGCAGCAATGATCGAAGCCAGCAGTGTCGCGCGCGGGAGGATGTAGTTCATGGGGGTCATTCCGTTGAGAAAAACGAACCGACAATGATACGTCGCGCTGCGCAAGGAAGCTTTACTGCATCAGGTCACCACAACCAATGGCACACCGCGTCGCGGATGCTGCAGCACCACCACGTCCTGCTGGTAGACACGCTGCAGGTTGCCCTCGGTCAGCACGTGCGAAGGCGTGCCGTCAGCGGCCACCCTGCCCTGCTCCAGCAATACGATGCGATCGGAGTATCCGGCCGCCAGGTTGAGGTCATGCAGCACCACGATCACGCACGCACCGGCTTCGGCGCAGGCCCGTACGCTGCGCAGGGTGCGCTCCTGGTGGCGCAGATCCAAGGCAGCCGTAGGCTCATCCAGCAGCAGCAACGGCGTGTCCTGTGCCAGCACGCGCGCGAACGTGGTGCGCGCCGATTCGCCGCCGGACAACTGCTGCACTTCGCGCAGGCGCAGCGCCTGCAGTTCGGCAGCATCGATCGCCCGCTCCACCTGAGCCTCATCCACCTGCGGATCCGGCGGGTGCGGCAGGCGCCCCATCGCCACCACTTCCTCCACGCTGAAGGCGAAGCGCACGCCGTGCTCCTGCGGCATCACCGCACGTTCGCGTGCAAGCGGCCCAGCCCTGTAGTCGCGCAGCGGGCGTCCGTGCAGATGCACGTCGCCACCGTCGGCGCGCAAATCGCCGGCCGCCACGCCCAGCAGGGTCGACTTGCCGGCACCGTTGGGCCCCACCAGCGCCGTCACCGTGCCCGGCTCGAATGCGAGGGTGATGCCATGCAGGATCTCGCGCTGCTGGCGACGCACCACCACGTCGCGCAGTTGCAGGAAGGCGCTCATGCGGCCGCCTTGCGGCGCTGCTGCAGCACCAGCCAGAGGAAGAACGGCGCGCCCAGCGCGGCGGAGAACAGGCCCAACGGAATCTCGGCAGGCGGGTCCAGGGTGCGCGCCGCAGTGTCGGCCACCACGATCAGCAGTGCACCCAGCAGCCCCGACAACGGCAGCAGCCAGCGGTGGCCAGGGCCAACCAGCAGGCGCGCCACGTGCGGCACCACCAGGCCGACGAAACTGATCGAGCCGGCGAACGCTACCGCCGCGCCGACCAGCAGCGCACTGAAGGCCACCAGCAGGCGCCGTGTGCGCGCCACGTCCAGCCCCAGATGCTGTGCCTGGCGCTCGCCGAGCGCCAGCATGTCCAGCGGCGTGGCCAGGCGATGCAGTGCGAACGCGCCGATGGCGAACAGCGGCAGCACCGCCACCACGTCGGCCCAGTTCGCGCGCGCCAGCGAGCCCATCTGCCAGAACACCAGCGATTGCAGCTCGCTTTCGTTGGCGATGTAGGTCAGGAAGCCGATCAGTGCCGAACAGAACGCGGCCATCGCAATGCCCACCAGCAACAGCGTGGCATTGCCACTGCCCTTGCCCGGCCGCGCCAACGCGTAGGTCAGCCCGATCGCGGCGGCACCGCCGCCGAAGGCCGCCACCGGCACCAGCCAGCCGGCTGCACCCGCAGCGCCCAGCACGATCGCCGCCACGGCACCCAGCGCGGCGCCCTGGCTGACACCGACGATGCCCGGATCGGCCAGCGGATTGCCGAACAGTCCCTGCAGGCTGGCACCGGCCATCGCCAGCGCCGCGCCGACCATCGCCCCCAGCAATGCACGCGGAATGCGCAGCTGCCAGACCACGGCCAGGTCACGGCTGCTGACCGATTGCGGATCCAGCAGGCCCAGCTTCACCGCCAGCGCCTGCATCACTTCCAGCGGTGGCAAGCGCAGCGGCCCCACGGCGAACGACGCCAGCACCGCGCCCAGCAGCGCGAGCAGCGCAATCAACAACATCGTCCGCCCGCGACGGCGGCGTCGATCCGCAGGGCTCATGCCTTCGGCAGCGCCGCCAGCGCCTGCGCCAGGGCCAATGCCCCCGCACCGGAACCGATGCTGGCGTACTTCAACTGCGCATCCGGCATCACCCAGACCCGGTTGGCCTGTCCGGCCGGGGTCTGCTTCAGCGTCGGGTAGGCCTTCCACAGGCCTTCGGCACCACCGAACAGCTGCAGGTCGTGCTCGGTCACCAGGATCACGTCCGGTGCCGCCGCGACCACACCTTCGTTGCTCAGCTGCGAATAGTTGGCCACGCCGGCCTCGGTGCCGATGTTCAGGCCGCCGGCCAGGGCGATCAGCTTGGCCGATGCGCTGTCGGCACCGGCCACGGTGGGCGAACCGCCCGCTCCCGTCGCCGACACATGGATCACCCGCGGCGCATGCGCCAGGCCCTTGCCGATCGCGGCGGCCTCATCCAGCTGGCGCTGCACCTGCGTGGCCAGGGTCTGCCCTGCGTCGGCCACGCCGAGCACGGCGGCGATCTTGCGCACCTTGTCCGGCGCCGGCTGCAGGTCATCGATCACCACTGCAGGCTCGCCCACTTCGCGCAGCTTCTTTGCCAGTTCGGTGTGGCGACGCAGGCTGTTGCCGATGAACAGCGACCCCTGCAGGCTGAGAACCCCCTCCACGCCGGTCGTGCGGTTGAACAGGAACTGGTGCGGTGCGGCCAGGCCTGCCTCGGTGGTGGTGTTGGTCGGCGCGGCGAACACCTGCTTGCCCAGGCCCAGCGCCTCGATCACCGCGATGATGTCGTCACCGCCGGCAATGATCCGGCTGCTGTCATCCACCTCCACATCGGCGCCATCGTCGGAGTGCACCTTGCTCGGCAGCACCGCCTGCTGCCCCGGCAGTGTCGGCACATCGTTACCTGCCACCCGCTGCCAACCTGCGGGTAGTGCTCCCGCCTTGGCGGTGGCGGCCGCCGGTGCTGCTGCGTCTGGGCTGCCGGCAGACGGCGGCGCTTTGTCGCCACAGGCGGCCAGCACCAATGAAACGGCAATCGGGAGCGCGCACTGGCGCAGGCGGGAAGCGATGTTCATGCAGATTCTCCTTGCTGGCAGGGCGGCGGGGTGCCGCCCTGCCCTGTGGCTTACGGCTGGCGCAGGCTGATGCGGGTGATGCGGTCACCCTTCGGATCTTCAGCGCCACGCGACTTGTTCACGGCGAAGACATTGCCCTTGCCATCGGCGCGGACGTGATTGGGGAAGGTGCCGCCATCGAGGTTGCCGACCACCTTGCCATCACGGTCAACGGCAGTGACGGTGCCGGCACCGCGATTGGTGACGTAGGCCAGGCCACTCTTCGCATCGAAGGCCACGTTCAGTGCGCCGGCGCCGACCGGCACGTCGTGCACGACCTTGCCGCTGGCCACGTCGACGATCAGCAGGTTGTCGGTGCCCTGCGAGGCCACGTAGAGGCGGTTGCGCTCGGCATCGAAGGCAACGCCCGAAGCGCTGATCGAATTGCCCAGATCGATGACCTTGTCGACCTTGCCGCTGGCCACATCGATCACCGCCGCTTCCGGCGTACCGATGCTGACCGTGAACAGCTTGCCGCTGGGCTCATCCAGCACCAGGCTCATCGGCACGAACTTCTCGTCGTCCACGCCGGAGGCCAGGGTGATCGGCTCCAGTGCCTTCAGCGTCTTCGCATCGAACACCGACAGATGGTCTTCACCGGCGGCCGAGGCGAACACCTTGCCGTGCGTGCTGTCGATCACCACGTCGCGGGCGTGCGGCACGGCGCCGACCGGGAACTGGTGGACCAGCGACAGATCCGCCTGGCGATAGACAGCCACGGTGTCCTGGCGGGTGTTGCTGACCCAGACATTGCCATTGGCATCATCGACGCCCACGCCATACACCGCGAACACCGCACCGTTGGTGCTGCCCGGCACCTGCGCCGGGGTGATCGCTTTGGTCACCTTCAGCGACTTCGGGTCCAGTTTCAGCAGCTGCGACTGGGTGACCGGCGGGCGGCCGACGGCCGAGGTCACGAACACGGCATTGCTGGCAGCACTGTAGGCCGACTGGTACAGGCCCGGTACCAGCTTGTTGGACTGGGTGGCGAACTTCGCCTGGCCCGACAGCGGCAGCTGCGGCGACACACGCAGCTTCAGCACGGCTGCGGCGGCCGGCTGGCTGGCGCGCACCACCACCGGATGGGTACCCGGCACGGCGTCGGCCGGAATGGCCAGCTGGGTCTTGAAGTTGCCATCGGCATCGACCACCACCGGCTGCCTGTTGAGCACGGTATCGCCACGCAGCAGGCTGACCTGCTGGCCCGGCACGAAGCCGCGGCCGGTGACATCGGCGGTGCTGCCGGGAACCACGTTCTCACCGCGTGAGACAACCTGGCCCTTGAAGGTAGCGCTGGCCGGCTGGTCGAACACCGGCTGTGCGCTGGCGGTCACTGCCAGCAGCAGGCCGGCGGCCAGGGAAGTGAGGCGGAAAGACGGACGGAATGACATGGAAGGCTCCTTGCACACGTAGGCCGCGCCTGGTGGCGCGGGATTCATCGGTTGCCTTGGCCGCTGCACATCGACAGTCCGCCTGGGTAGTGGGGTCGCACGGCACTGCCGTGCGAGGGGGTCATTCGGCGGCGTTGTCTCCACCGGCCGGCTGGCCGTCGGCGGCGCTGCGGTCGGTCACGCCATAAAGCTCGTGCAGCGCCGCGTGGAAGGACGCCGGCAGCATCGGGCCATGGCCCAGGCCCGGGAACTCGCGGTACTGCACGCTCAGCCCCGGCACCTTGCCCAGGCGCTCGGACAGCTGCATCGCCGCATCCGGGGTGGCGCCACCAATGCGGCGCAGATGCGCGACCACGCGCGGATTGCTCATGTCGCGCTTGCCACGGTCGCCGACGCGCTCGGCACCGCCCAGCATCAGCCACACCTTTGCTGGCTGGCCATGCACGTTCTGCACGAACTGCTGCTCGATGTCACCCAGCGGCGCACCCTGGCTCCACCACAACGACGGACTGGCACTGAGGTAGTACTGGAAGGCGGCCGGACGGGTGTACAGGCTGCTGAGCACGAACAGGCCGCCCAGCGAATGGCCCCACAGGGCCTGCTGCTGGCGATCGATGTTGGCGCGGCGTTCCACTTCGGGCTTGATGCGGCGCTCGATCATGTCCAGAAAGGCCGCTGCGCCGCCGCCGACAGCCTGCGTCCTGCCGCTTTCATCATCGGCGCGATCGATCCATGCGGTGTAGTCGCGGGTGCGCGACGCCGAATCGATGCGCAGGTCGTTGTCGTAGCCGATCAGCACCAGCACCGGCGGCGCCTTGCGTGCGGCCAGCTCGGCCAGCAACGGCTGGTCCAGCACCATCGCCACGGCGTTGCCGTCCAGTGCGTACAGCACCGGCGATGGCGCCTTGGGGGCCTTGGCCGGAATCGCCACATTCACCCGCCAACGACGCTGCTGGTCGGGGCTGTCGATCACGAAACGCTCGAAGCGATAGCTGGCCGCCGGTGCATCGAGCACCGTCTGGCCCATCTTCTGCAGCGGATTGCGTTGCTGCGCGTATGCGTACGGGGTAGCCAGGAGCAGGCCCATCATCAAGGCGGCCAGGCCGGACAGCAGCGGGCCGCGGCGCGGAGGCAGGACGGAAGACTTCATCAGTGACGGCGGAAGCGGCACACGGCCACCGGTTCACAAGGGACCGCAGTCTACCTTAAACGCGAATGATTATCACATCGATCAAACGTCACGCTATGTATCACGCGCGCGACAGTGCGTACGCCAGTGCTTGCACCGGAAGTCCGGGTTCATCTACTTTGCCTGCCATCGGGGCGCAGGAATCGCCCCGCCCTTGCGGGTGCCTGCCCGGTCCCTGCCCATCAGCTCCACAACCGCCATGGGATCGGATCCCATGATTGTGAGAACCCCTTGAAGCACAAAGCACTGATCGCACTCGTTGCCGGCCTTCTCGCCCCGCTGGCCGGCCATGCCGCGCCGAGCCTGGCCGGGCTGTATTCGGCCTATGAAGAGGCCGGCTATTCCTCCCTCGGGCTGGAACAGCTCAACCAGACCGTACAGTTCACGGCAGTGAGCCTGGGCGCCTCCAGCAACCTGCAGGGCGAGCCGGTCCTTGAGGCGGGCGATGAGGATGGCCAGGTGCTGGCCCGCCTGACCGCCTCCGACGACGAGCAGAACGCCAAGCTTGCAGCGATGGAGGACGGCGTCACCTTCACCGCCAGCTGCACGCTGCAGTTCAGTTCGGGATCGGATTACCTGGCGTTGGGCGACTGCGTTCTGCAGTAATCAGCTTGGCACTGCTGACAGCAGCGCAGAAACGACGAAGCCGGCCTTGGGCCGGCTTTGTTGCATCGGGCCGAAACCCGTTGACTCAGGGGCCGGCGGGCACCGGACCGTACGGGTTGTCCTGCGGCGTACCCGGCAGCAGCGCAAAGATCAGGATCACCACGCCACCGCCCGGCACCAGCGCCAGCAGGTACAGCCACCCTGACTGGTTGCAGTCATGCAGGCGGCGCACGGTCACCGCGATCAGCGGCACGATCGTGGCCAGCCAGAGCGCACCCACCAGTGCCACCGCGCCGATCGTGATCCCGGCCATCCAGCTGGAATCGGCGTCCAGCACGAGGCCGGCAACGAGCGCCACTGTCAGCGCAATCACGCATACCGCGGCTCCCGCAAGCAGCAGGAACAGCTGGAACATCCAGTACTCGCGGCGGTTGGCGCGGCCTTCGAACTGGGCGTAGCGCTTCAACGGCAGAATCATTTCCTGCACGGCATCGTTCCTTGAAAAATAAGCCGCGCAGTCTGCCAAATGCATGCGGGCGGAGCAATGCGCCGCCTTGCCACACGCAGACGACTACGCGCCCTTGGCCGCCCTCGCCGCCTCGCGCTCGGCACGCAGCCGGTCGAGCTTTTCCTTCAGCTTGATCTCCAGCCCGCGCGGCACCGGGTTGTAATACACCCGCTCGCCCATCGCATCGGGGAAACCGGTCTGGTCCAGCGCGATGCCGCCCTCGGCATCGTGGTCGTACTGGTACTCGGCACCGTAGCCCAGCTCCTTCATCAGCTTGGTCGGTGCATTGCGCAGGTGCAGCGGCACTTCTTCGGTACCACTGTCGCGCACATCGGCCTTGGCCTGGTTGAAGGCGGCATAGCCGGCATTCGACTTGGCGGTGCTGGCCAGGTACAGCACCAGCTGCGCGAAGGCGAGCTCGCCTTCCGGGCTGCCGAGCCGCTCGTAGATGTCCCACGCTTCCAGCGCCATGCTCTGCGCGCGAGGATCGGCCAGGCCGATGTCCTCGATGGCCATGCGGGTGAGCCGGCGCGCCAGATACGAGGGATCACAGCCGCCGTCGAGCATGCGCGTGAGCCAGTACAAGGCGGCGTCGGGATTGGAGCTGCGCACGGACTTGTGCAGCGCCGAGATCTGGTCGTAGAACTGCTCGCCGCCCTTGTCGAAGCGGCGGGTGCGGTCGGCCAGCACCTGGGTCAGCGTCTGCGGGGTGATGCGACCACCCTCCCCGCCTGCCAGCTCGGCGGCGATTTCCAGCAGGGTCAGCGCACGGCGGACGTCGCCATCAGCGGCGGTGGCGATTTCCAGCAGCAGCTCGGGCGCGACTTCGATGCGTTCCTCGCCCAGCCCGCGCTCGCGATCACCGAGCGCACGTTCCAGGGCTTCGACGATGTCGGTTGGCGAAACACCTTCCAGCACGTGCACGCGGCAACGCGACAGCAGCGCCGAGTTCAACTCGAACGACGGGTTCTCGGTGGTTGCACCAACAAACAGGATGGTGCCGCGCTCGATGTGCGGCAGGAACGCATCCTGCTGCGCTTTGTTGAAGCGGTGCACTTCATCGACGAACAGCACCGTGCGACGACCTTCGGCGAAGCGCTGCGCGGCCTCGGCCAGCACCTGGCGCACCTCCGGCAGGCCGGACAGCACGGCGGAAATAGCACGGAATTCGGCGTCGGAGTATTCAGCCAGCAACAGCGCCAGCGTGGTCTTGCCGCAGCCGGGCGGTCCCCACAGGATCATCGAATGCACGCGTCCGGATTCGACGGCGCGCCGCAGCGCGCTCTCTGGCGCGAGCAGACGCTTCTGCCCGACCATCTCATCCAGGGTGCGGGGGCGCATGCGCTCGGCCAGCGGGCGCATGTGTTCCCGATCGACACTCAGCAGATCGGGGCCGGGGAATGAAGTGGAGCGATGTCTTGGCACGCGGTCATTGTACCGCGAGAGCGTGCCAACCAAGGTTGGCACCTACCAAGGGCGGTAGCGCCGGGCCATGCCCGGCGGACCGGAGATCCGCGGCAATCGGTGGTGCCGGCCACTGGCCGGCAGATCAAAAGCATGTCAACCAAGGTTGACACCTACCAAGGGCGGTAGCGCCGGGCCATGCCCGACTGACCGGAGATGTGCGGCAATCGGTAGTGCCGGCCGCTGGCCGGCAGATCAAAAGCATGTCAACCAAGGTTGACACCTACCAAGGCGGTGCCAGTTGACGCCCACCAGCGCAGGTACCGCCGGGCCATGCCCGGCGACCGCGATCAGTTGCCGATGACGTCGGTACCGGCCGGCGGGGTGAAGCGGAACGTGTTGGCGGCGAAGCTGGGGTTGCGCTTCCAGCCGCTGAAGCTGATCACAGTGCGCTGGCCCACGGCATCGGTGATCTCCATCTTCGCCAGGCCCTGCGCGTTGAAGCCCAGCGCGGCGTACTGGAAGCTGGCTTCGGTCTCGCGCTTCGGCGACAGCGACAGCCACTGCAGGCCATCGCGGGTGGCGGCCTCTTCGCTCACGTCGTACTGCTGCTCCAGCAGTGCCGGGTTGATCAGCGCGGTCAGCGGGCTGTTCTGCTCTTCCTTGCCCTGCTCGCGCACGGTCGCCTGCTCCAGGTCCGGCTCGAACATCCACACCTTCTTGCCGTCAGCCACGATCAGCTGCTCGTGCGGGCGCACGTACTCCCAACGGAACAGGCGCGGTGCCGACAAAGCGACGCGACCACTGGTGGATTCCTTGACCTTGCCGCGGCTGTCGAACACCTGCTGGCTGAACTGCCCATCCAGGCCCTTCAGGCCGGTGGTGAAGGTTTTCAGGTCATCACGGGCGCCGGCCCAGGCGCTGCCGGCAGCGGCGCAGGCCACGGCCAGGGTGGTGGTGGCAAGGAAACGGCGGAGGCGAAGGTTCATGCAGGGATCCTGTGGGCGCGCGGCCAGGAAAGTTGGGTGCCAGTGTGCCCGGCGAAAGATGAATGGGCGATCAGGACGCCATTATGACGCCCTGATCGCTGATCGGCGATTCAGCCGCCAGCGGCCGGCAGCTTGCCGTACAGCACCTGGCCACGGAAGCCGCGGCGTACCTCGCGGAACAGTGCTCGGAACGCGGCATAGTCCTGCGGCTGGCACAGCGCCTCGGCGCCGCGCACCGCGTTCTGCTGCAGGCGGTGATGCACGGTCACTTCCTGGCCCTGCCGGCTCCAGTCGACCCGGTACTCGCCGGCCGCATTGGCAAACCGCTGGCTGCGCGGAATCGCGATGATCGGGGCATTGGCCGGGAACTGCAGGCGATAGGTTTCCTCGCGCAGGCTGGCATTGCAGTAGAACGGCGTCTCATTGTCCGGCGCCGAGGCGCTGGCATACAGCCCGCGTACCGATTCACCACCGGGCGGATCGGGCACGGCCATGCCGCCGGCCACATCGAAGTCCACGTAGTCCTCGGCCTGGAAGGCCATGCGATAGCCAAACGGCCGGGTCAGGTCGACCGGCACACCCTGCAGCTGCAGCTGGCCGCGGCCATCGAAACCGGACGCGGCCATGATCGATTCTTCAGCGCGCGCCCGGTTCTGTGCATTGAGCTGGGCGAACTGCGCGCGCATGCCGATCTCGGCGTTGTCGCTCAGCTGCGGCACCGTCTCGCCACGCAGGTTGCCCTGCGCGTCGAAGGTGAAGCGCACCTCCATCACCGTGGCGTTGCGCTGCGGATCATTGGCCGGCGTGCGCGCCAGGGTGGCATCGCGGGTGTGCAGCACCGGCGCACCGAGGTCGCCATCGGGCAGCTGGCCGAAGCGCGCCCAGGCACTGGTCGAATCCAGGTACAGGTCGAACTCGGGCACGTAGGTGATGGCGTGGTTGAAGCGGCCCAGCAGCGGAATCTTCGGCAGCGTCGGGCCGCCACCGGCACCGATCAGCACCGGCGAACTGGTGATGCCCTTGGCCGCCAGCAGCGCCTCGAGGATCGTTACGTGGTCCTTGCAGTCGCCATAGTGGTTGTCGAGGATGCTCTGCGCACTGTTCGGCTCCAGGCCGCCATTGCCCAGGTACACCGCCACGTAGCGGATGTTCTGCGCCACCCAGCGGTACAGCGCATCGGCCTGCGCGCGACGGTCGCTGATGCCGGCGGTGACTTCATCGGCCAGCGCCTGGATCTCCGGGGTGACCTGTGCGGCCGGCCCTGCTTTCAATTGGTAGGCGCGGCCCATCTGCGCCCAGTCGCGATAGGTGCTGGCCATGATGTTCGGCCCGAACTCCCACACCGCCGCCGACCAGTTCTGCGCCTGCATCGGCTCGCGGCGCTGGTAGCGCCAGCGCCATTGCGCCTGGCCGTTCTTCACCACCGGCCGGTCACTGCCCTGCACGCCACGGCTGTCCACGAACATGGGCAGATTGGCCGGCGCGCTGAGGGTCACTTCGGCATCGTCGTACTGGGTGAACACATTGAAGGTTTCCCACAGGCCGAAGTAGCCCGGGAAATAGGGCGTCAGCTGGGTCCGGCGCACCTGGTAGAACAGCCGCGTGCCCGGCGCGAGGTTCGGGAACACGATCACCCGCACCTTGCGGTCGGCATACATCGCCGCCGAGGCACTGGAATAGCTTTCCTGGGTGTAGATGCGGTCGGCCGGCACTTCGCGGCGCTGGCCGTCGGCGGTCAGCGTATAGGCGTTGACCACATCCAGCGTCTCCATCTTCTCGCTGTAGCTCAACCGCACCTGGCTGAACTGCTCCACCGCTGCCTTGGTCTTGAGCAGGATTTCGTAGGTTTCAGTCTGCACGTTGCCGGCATCGGCGCGCACCTGGTAGTCGGCGCGATAACGTACAAAGCTGAAGTTGTTGCTGGCCTCGGCATCGCTGCCGGTGGACGGCGGCGCGACTGCGGGTACAGCCGTCGCGGCGGCGTCGGCCAGCGCCGGGCCGGCTGCCAGAAGGCAGGCCAGCGCCAGCGCGCAGGAAACGGGTTGAAGCATGCGTCGGTTCCTTGGACGTCGGGAATGCGGCAGGGCTTGGCTTACTTCGGCGGGGGCGGTGCCAGCACCGTGCGGTCGCCGTTGTGCTCGGGCGGACTGACCACACCGGCCGCTTCCATGGCCTCGATCAGTCGCGCCGCGCGGTTGTAGCCGATCTTCAGGCGACGCTGCACACCGGAAATCGACGCGCGGCGGGTCTCGGTGACCACGCGCAGCGCTTCGTCGTACAGCGGGTCGGACTCATCGCCGCCGCCGGAACTGGTCTCCGGCAGGCCGGTCGCACCGACCACCACGCCATCGCCCATCGTCTGTACTTCGTCCAGCACGCCGTCGACATAGTCCGCCGGCCCCATTGCCTTGAGGTGCTCGACCACGCGATGCACTTCCTCATCGGACACGAAGGCGCCGTGCACACGCTCGGGCATCGCCGTGCCCGGCGGCAGGTACAGCATGTCGCCGTGACCGAGCAGCGTCTCGGCGCCGGACTGGTCGAGGATGGTGCGCGAATCGATCTTCGAGCTGACCTGGAAGGCGATGCGGGTTGGAATGTTGGCCTTGATCAGGCCGGTGATGACATCCACCGACGGGCGCTGGGTGGCCAGGATCAGGTGGATGCCGGCCGCACGCGCCTTCTGCGCCAGTCGCGCGATCAGTTCTTCGACCTTCTTGCCGACGATCATCATCATGTCGGCGAATTCGTCGATGAAGATGACGATGAACGGCAGCGTCTCCAGCGGGCGCGGCGCCTCGCCCAGCTCCGGGTTCGGCTTGAACAGCGGGTCCATCATCGGCTGGCCGGCGTCCTGGGCGTCCTTCACCTTCTTGTTGAAGCCGGCCAGGTTGCGCACGCCCACCGCGCTCATCAGCTTGTAGCGGCGCTCCATCTCGGCCACGCACCAGCGCAGGCCGTTGGCGGCCTCCTTCATGTCGGTGACCACCGGCGCCAGCAGATGCGGAATGCCTTGGTAGACGCTCAGTTCGAGCATCTTCGGGTCGATCATCAGCATCCGCAGGTCTTTCGGCGACGCCTTGAACAGCAGGCTCAACACCATCGCGTTGACCGCCACCGACTTGCCCGAACCGGTGGTACCGGCCACCAGCAGGTGCGGCATGCGCGCCAGGTCGGCCACGGTCGAGCGACCGGCGATGTCCTTGCCCAGCGCGAGGGTCAGCGAACTGGCCGACTTGTCGTACTCCTTCGAGCGCAGCAGCTCGGACAGGTAGATCATCTCGCGGGTGACGTTGGGGATTTCCAGGCCGATCACCGACTTGCCCGGAATCACATCGACCACACGCACCGACTTGACCGACAGGCCACGGGCGATGTCCTTGTCCAGCGAGCTGATCTGGCTGACCTTGATGCCCGGCGCCGGCTCGATCTCGAAGCGGGTGATGACCGGGCCGGGGTTGGCGCCGACCACCTGTGCATCGATGCGGAAGTCCTTGAGCTTGAACTCGATCTGCCGCGACAGCGCGTCCAGGGTGTCCTTGTCATAGCCCACGGGCTGCGGCTTGGGATCATCCAGCAGGGCCAGCGGCGGCAGGTCCGAGCCGTCGCCATTGACGCCACGGAACATCGGGATCTGGTTGTCGCGCTTGGCCCGGTCGCTCTTTTCGATCACCGGCTCCGGGCGCGGCTCGATCTTCACCGGCTCGCGCTTGGCGCGCACTTCGGCATCGGCCTTGCGCACTTCCTGGCGTTCCTCGCGCAGGACGCGGGTCTGCTGCCATTCGGTGGCCTGCTCCTTCTTGCGCTCCAGCAACGGTGCCAGCGACATCACGCCGCGACCGATCTTCTCCATCACCACGAACCAGGACAGGCCCGTGGCCAGGGTGATCGAGGCCAGCAGCAACACCAGCACGAACAGGTTCGCGCCCAGCGCACCAAAGCCCACGCTGAGCGAATTGCCGACCAGCTTGCCGAGGATGCCGCCGGCACTGGAGACATCGCCACTGAACAGGCGCACGTGCAGGAAGCCGGTGCCGGCGATCAGGAAGCCGACCAGGCCGACCAGCCGCAACGCGGGGTCCAGATCGTTCTCGCCCTTGCTCTCACGCTTGAGGCCGAACATTGCGATCCAGGCCAGCGCGCCCAGCACCACCGGCAGCAGGAAAGCGATGTAGCCGAACAGCTGCAGCAGCACGTCGGCGATCCACGCGCCCGCGCGGCCGCCCATGTTGTGTACCGGCGCAACCACGCTGCCGGTGTGTGACCAGCCCGGGTCCGTCGCTGAATAGGTGAAAAGGCTGGCAGCCAGATACAGCAGCGCCGGCGCGATGGCGATCAGACCCAGGTCGCGCCACAGGCGCTGACGGCGTGGGTTGTCGGTCGTGGCCGCTGCCGCCGAGCGACGCGATGCCTTTTTGTCGTCGGACTTGGAGCGTTCGGGGACCTGCTTCGCCACCTTAGACCATACCTTTGGAATGCGCTGTTAGTGTTTGATAATAAACGAGACGGCGTCAGTTTTCAGTTATCCGTTGCCGCGCAAGCGAGGACGGGGCCTGAAACCGCCCGTGGATGGCGCTGTTCTGTTCATCGGCTTGAATCGCCCTGCCCCAGCCGCCACTCTATGACCAGCCAAGGATGCTGTGCAAACATCGCCGCGCCTTGTCCCATCTACCTTTTCGCGAGTCTACATGAGCACCAGCCTGCCCTCCCGCCACCAGCGTCTTGTCATCCTCGGTTCCGGCCCGGCCGGCTGGACCGCTGCCGTCTACGCTGCCCGCGCCAACCTGAAGCCGGTCGTCATCACCGGCCTGCAGCAGGGTGGCCAGCTGATGACCACCACCGAAGTGGACAACTGGCCGGGTGACGCCCATGGCCTGATGGGCCCGGACCTGATGGCGCGCATGCAGGCCCACGCAGAGCGCTTCGAGACCGAGGTCATCTTCGACCACATCCATACCGCGGACCTGTCGCAGCGCCCGTTCAAGCTGATCGGCGACAGCCACGAGTACACCTGCGACGCCCTGATCATCTCCACCGGCGCGACCGCCAAGTACCTGGGCATCCCGACCGAAGACGAGTTCAAGGGCCGCGGCGTCTCCGCCTGCGCCACCTGCGACGGCTTCTTCTACCGTGACCAGGACGTGGTCGTGGTCGGCGGCGGCAACACCGCCGTGGAAGAAGCGCTGTACCTGTCCAACATCGCCCGCAAGGTCTACCTGGTCCACCGCCGCGACACCCTGAAGGCGGAAAAGATCATGCAGGACAAGCTGTTCGCCAAGGTTGAAGCCGGCAAGATCGAAACCGTCTGGCACCACCAGGTAGAGGAAGTGTTGGGCAACGAGGCCGGCGTGACCGGCGTGCGCGTGACGTCGACCCTGGACGGCAGCACCCGCGACATCGATGCCCACGGCTTCTTCGTGGCCATCGGCCACCACCCGAACACCCAGTTGTTCGACGGCCAGCTGACCATGAACAACGGCTACCTGGAAATCCGTTCGGGCCTGGGCGGCAACGCCACCCAGACCTCGGTGGAAGGCGTGTTCGCCGCCGGCGACGTGGCCGACCAACACTATCGCCAGGCGATCACCTCGGCCGGCTTCGGCTGCATGGCCGCACTGGACGCAGAGCGTTACCTGGATGCACAGGGCAAGGCCAGCTGAGGCTGGCCCGGCACTGGGGAGTCGAGCTGGGCTCGACTCGGGACGGGCGCGAAAGCGCCCGTTTTTTTGGGGGCTATTTACCCGCCTCTGTAGAGAACACCAAACCGACGCTCAGACCTGCACACACGAGTGCTGGAATACGACAGGCGGTGTTGCGACACCATCCGCATCCCGGAGCACAACGCTCCAGCGGGCGACCCCTGGGTTGGATCCTTTGCACGTCAGTTCTGCCCTGATCGGCTTGGTGGGATCTTCGAACAGCGTTCTGGTTGGCGTGCACGCGCCGGGTTTGGAACATGATGCGGAGGTGAACTCGATGGTGACCGGATACTGAGGGTTGCCCTGATAGCCAAGCTCGATCTCCCTGGCTGACTGTGTGGGAATCTCAACATCTGCGATGGGCGCCAACGTCAGTGGCTCGCAGGACTTTCCGGTAGCCCACAAGCGATAGCCCTTCTCAACACCCTTCATGGCAGCAGACCGGAAGACGGGATCCTGGAGTGCCGCAACATCCTCCGGATTGGAGTGATAGGCCGTCTCGACGATCACCGACGGCATCGTGCCAATGCGGTTCTCACCGTGGCCTTCAGCAACTGATTCGGCTCGAACTGGAAAACTCTCGTACCCGGGCTGCGCATGGATCACCTCTCTCATGCCGCACAGGATGCTGTCCGCCAAGGGCTTATCCTGCGGTTTTTCCCGGTGATAGTAGACCTCGGCACCACGCACACTGGCTGAATCGCTGCCATTGGTGTGCAGGCTCAGCATCACGTCCACCCCCAGATGATTGGCGTAGTTGGGGCGGGCCCTTATGTCCTCGTCCTTTTCGCGAGCAGACTCTGGGCTGTTCGGATATTCATTCCACATGTCGGTGCGCTCGGGAAAAAGCGCCTTTAGATGGTAGCGGGATGACATGTGCTCCCATGGCTTTCCGGATTCCGGATGGAGTTCCGTCGAGCGACTCCGTGCCCGGTGTACCGTCAAACCGCTACGCTGTTCGATCAACCCTTGCAGTTCGTCGCCATATGCCGGACTCAGCGTGTCCTCCTGGACGCCGAGAGGCGCCGGTCGCTGGAATTTCCACTCTCTGCTTGGATGGAGGCTGATATAGCCATGACTTGCCGAGATCAGAGCTGAGGTGTGCGTGGACTTCGCCCGTACCTGCGGCGGAACGGCCAGATCTTCGGGGTAATACTCCTCGAGGGCTTTCCCATCAAAGAGGAAATCAATGTCGTTCACATCCAGCCCCGACTTTTCAGCGTAGAACCTCAATGTGGACGCCATCGGAATCAGGAAGAGCTCGTCATAACTACCTTCGGGCCCGGGAAGGTATCCAGGACCGAAGCTGATCTTCATTGATCTTGTCTTCATATCAAGTCGGATGCTCACGCTGACTTGTCGCAGCTCACCCCGCTCCTGCAGATGACGCGTCAGCTGGCTCGCGGCTTCACGTTCCAGCAGCGCGATCACCTCCGCGTACACACCCGGATCCTCAACCACTTTCGTTGACTGAGTTTCAGAAGCGAACACAGGTGACGCGAAGAACAAGCTACACGCGACCACAGTAGACCCAAGCTTCAATCCCTTCATTATTGATTTCTCCATGTGGTGGGATACACGCCGCTCATGCAGCGCCCCGCCACCCTGCCCAGCCGTGCGCCAGCGATTCCGCATCAGGCGCACACCGATGGACATTTCAAACTTCCCTCATCCCCAACCAGAACAAACCAACCCAGCCCCGCCAACACCGTTCGTGATCCACCTGGCCTATCCTTGCCAACCATGCCCACCGCCCGCTTCCTCGACTCCCTGCAGTCCGTTCCCGCCACCGCCTGGGATGCCCTGCACGATGGCCGCAATCCATTCGTCAGCCACGCCTTCCTGTCCGGCCTGGAAACCTACGGCTGCCTGCGCGAGGACTGGGGCTGGCAGCCGCAGCACTTCACCCTGTGGGACGGTGATGCCCTGGTCGGCGCCGTTCCCGGCTACCTGAAGACCAATTCCCACGGTGAGTTCGTGTTCGACCATGCCTGGGCCAATGCCTATGCGCGGCACGGGCGCGACTACTACCCGAAGTGGCTCGGCGCGGTGCCGTACTCGCCGGTGACCGGCCCGCGCCTGCTGGCCCGCGACGATGCGCAGCGCACCGCCCTGCTGACAGCACTGCGCGAACAGTTGCCTGTGCTGGATGTGTCATCAGCACACATCAACTTCCACACAGCGGCTGACGAAACGGTCTTCGATGACGACTGGCTGCTGCGGGAGGACATCCAGTTCCAGTGGCAGAACCCAGGTGACTGGAGCACGTTCGAGCAGTTCCTGGGCGCGATGAACCACAAGCACCGCAAGAACATCCGTCAGGAGAGGTCCAAGGTGAACCGGCAAGGCATCAGCCTCCGGGTGGTGCATGGCGATGAGGCCACCCGCGCCGATCTGCAGGCGATGTACCGCTTCTACCTTCAGACGTTCCTGGAATACGGCAACGCGCCAGCGCTGACCGAAGCGTTCCTGCGCCATCTGGCGGTTTCACTGGGACGCGGGCTGGTGCTGTTCCTGGCCGAACAGGACGGCGAACCGATTGCCGGCGCGTTGTGCCTGCGCGGTGGCGACACGCTGTACGGCCGCTACTGGGGCGGTGCCACCCTGCCCGGCCTGCACTTCGAGGCCTGCTACTACCAGGGCATCGAGTACTGCCTGCGCGAGGGCGTGGCCCGGTTCGAGCCGGGTGCGCAGGGCGAGCACAAGCTGGCACGCGGCTTCCTGCCCACCATCGTGCGCAGCCGGCACTGGGTGGCCGATGCGGAGTTTGCCGAGGCACTGCGCGACTGGTGCCGGCAGGAGCGGCGGGATGTGCGGCGCTACCAGCAGGAACTGCAGGGGCATGGCCCTTTCCGCGCGGAACCGTAGCGTCGGAGAAGCGTGCCAACCAAGGTTGGCATCTACCACGGCAATGGCGGGGATGCTGCGCTCAGGTGCACTGCCAGAAGTGCCCGCTCACCCGGCACTTCGCGCACCAGAAGCTGTACAGCATGCCGCCACTACCCCACAGCAACATGCCTTCATTGGTAGTCGGCAACGTTGAGTCCAGCTGCATCACGAAAGGCATCTGCTCGCCGCAATCGATGCACGCCGGGTAGTGCGCGCTCTGCACCCAGCTCGGTGCGCCACCCACCCGCGACAGGTTCTGCCGGTGATTGGACTGGCCCCAGTCCTGCTGCTGCCAGCGATGGCTGTCCATCGCGGCAAGACCCACTTCGGCCTGCAGCAGGTCGCCGCTGTCGGTGGGATTGATCGGCACCTGGCAGTGCTGGCTGGGGTGGCAGCGCGGCATGCCTTGTGCATCGTGCCGATAGAAACGCACGGGCGGGTCTTCCCAGCCACAGCAGTCCAGGCACAGCCCTAGCGTGACCTCACCCTCCGCGTCCGGCTGCAGCGCCGCAGCATCGGTCTGCAGCAGACGCTGCAGCGGCGCATGACAGCTGCCGCACAAGGCATCGAGCAGCCCGCCCATGCGCCCGGCGTGACGCACCTGCCCGCCATTCCAGGTGGGATGCAGCCGCCAGATCCGCTTGCGCCAGGCAGGCTCTTCGGCCACCTGTGCACGATGCTGTTCGCGCCCGAAGCGCAGGTGCAGCGGTTGCCGGCCATGCAGATGGCGCAGACGCGGGCCATCGGCCAGGCCCGCCCAGTGCGCCCAGACCTCGGCATCCAGGTCGCTCCAGTCGGCCAGGTAGCCACGGGCGGCGGCATAGGTCTCCGGCTGGGTGGCCAGCAGCACTGCCTTGGCCCGCTCCAGTTCGCGATCGTCGTCTGCCTCGGTCAACCGATGCGCCCAGTCAGTCGCAACCGACGGCGGCAATGCCTGCCAGACCTGCGAGGCCAGCTGGATGTCATCCTCGATGGCGACCTCCAGCAGCGCCTCCCAATCGTCCTGCAGCGTGTGCGGCGCCTGGTAGCTGGCAAACTCCAGCACGCTGGTCAGCAGCTCGCCACGCTCGCCGTCACGATAGCGCCGCCAAGCGTCAATACAGACCGAGGCGACAGCCTCGTCCGGCAGCAGATCCAAGGCCGTGTCGAGGAAGGTGGAGCCGGGTGAGCGGCGATCCAGCGCCTGCAGCAGAAGCGCGCCAAGCTGGGGGCGGTCTTCGCTGGCCAGAGCCAACAGCATGGCCAGGCTGTCATTGCGTGTGCGCGGCGCATCGTGCGCATCGAGGATGGCGGTGATCGGATCGCTCATGCGGGGCTCCTTGCCGGTAGTGCGTGATGGTGCCAGACATCGCGCATCGTCACGACGAATACAATGCCGGCATGACCCGTCAGTTGCCCTGGCGCCTGGCCGATGCGCCGGATGCCCCCTTCCCGCCGGCCGAGACAGCGCTGCGCCAACCCGATGGCCTGCTTGCGGTGGGCGGCGACCTGCACCCGCTGCGCCTGCTCAATGCCTATGCCGGCGGCATCTTTCCGTGGTTCAGTGAAGGCGAGCCGATCCTGTGGTGGTCGCCGGACCCGCGCATGGTGTTCCGTACCGACGGCGTGCACCTGAGCAGCAGGTTCCGCCGGCAGCTGCGCGGCAACTGCTGGGAAGTGACCGCCGATACCGCCTTCAGCCAGGTGATGCGCGCCTGCGCCAGCGCGCCCCGCCCCGGCCAGGACGGCACCTGGATCAGCCCGGCGATGGTGGATGCCTACAGCCAGCTGCACGACCTGGGTTTCGCACATTCCTTCGAGGTGTGGGATCGGCAGACGCTGGTCGGCGGCATCTATGGTGTGGCCATCGGCACGATGTTCTTTGGTGAAAGCATGTTCAGTGGCGAAAGTGGCGGCTCCAAGGTGGCGCTGGCCGCACTGGCACGCACGCTTCACGGCTGGGGTTGGCCACTGATCGACGCGCAGGTGGAAAATCCGCATCTGCTGCGCATGGGCGCCGAGCATCTGCCGCGCGCGCCGTTTCTGCAGCAGGTCCGCAGCGCGGTACAGGCGCCGGGCCGGGAAGGCGCCTGGACCCGGCTCGTCGGGCGCGTGCCGGCAGCGGATTTTGCCGGGGAATAACACAATCTTTGCAAGCTGGGCGTTTGACGCGTAAAATGCTGCGCCTTAGGCCCAGCGTGGCCGTTTTCTGAACCGCACAGGACTACATGTCGAAAGACGATTCCATCGAGTTCGAGGGCACCGTCAGCGAGACGCTGCCGAACACCACTTTCCGCGTTCGTCTGGAAAATGGGCACGAAATCATCGCCCACATCTCCGGCCGCATGCGCAAGAACTACATCCGCATCCTCACCGGTGACCGGGTCAAGGTTGAAATGACCCCGTACGACCTGACCAAGGGTCGTATCACCTACCGAATGAAGTAAGCGGCTGGCGCGTTGCGCCACCTCGACAAGGCCAGCCCTGGACGCTGGCCTTTTGTCATGCCTGCAATCCGGCCCTGCCGGACGGCACCCTGACCGAATGCACCGTGACATCGGTCAGCCATGCTTGCGGCAGATTCGCATTCGCAGCGGCGGCGTCATCGTGGCATCCGATCCAGTCCGGATCGCCATCCCCTGCCCCTGCCATGAACGTGACCTCCCTGCCCGCTGGCTTCGCCGCCCTGGTACTCAGCACTGCCGCCCTGATCGCACCCGCCGCCCAGGCCGCCGACACGCCGTCGGCAAGCGCCGGTGACAGCTGCATTGCCTTGAGCGAAGACCAGCAGATCGTCCGCGCCGGCGCCGATCGCGATGTGCTGCTGCGCAATGGTGACCAGCACTACCGCGTGGTGTTCAAAGCCTCCTGCAACGGCGCCGTGACCTCGCGGCGGCTGGCCTTTGAAACCCAGGGCGAAAGCAACCAGCTCTGCGCCGGCTCACGCAGCGTACTGAAGACCGACCGCGCCAGCTGCACGGTCGAGCGGATCGAACCCCTCGAAGCTGCCACCTTCCAGCGCATGGCCCGCCAGCGCAGCCGCTGAGGAGCTGACACGACAAGGGCGGCCTGCGCCGCCCTGTCGTTGCTTCCGTTGCCGGGCGCTGCCCGGCACATCCTTACTCCACCGTGGCCGGCAACAGCCGTTCCGGCTCGGCCTGCGCCTCGACCACCAGCTCGTCGTTGCGCACGTCGATGCTGACCTTGCCACCGTTGACCAGCTTGCCGAACAGCAGTTCGTCGGCCAGCGGGCGCTTCACCTTGTCCTGCAGCACCCGCGCCATCGGGCGGGCACCCATCAGCGGGTCGAAACCGTGGTGGGCCAGCCAGTCGCGCGCAGTCGGTGTGGCCGACAGGCTGACGTGCTTCTCCTGCAGCAGCATCTCCAGCTCGATCAGGAACTTGTCCACCACGCGCAGGATGTGTTCGAAGCCCAGCGGCTGGAACTGCACCACCGCATCGAGGCGGTTGCGGAATTCCGGGGTGAACGCACGACGGATGGTCTCCATCGCATCGGTGGCGTGGTCCTGCTTGGTGAAACCGATCGAGCGCCGCGAGGCCTGCGCCGCGCCAGCGTTGGTCGTCATCACCAGCACCACGTTCTTGAAGTTGGCTTCGCGGCCGTTGGTGTCGGTCAGCACGCCGCGGTCCATCACCTGCAACAGGATGTTGAAGATGTCCGGGTGCGCCTTCTCGATTTCATCCAGCAGCAGCACGCAGTGCGGCGTCTTGACGATCTTCTCGGTCAGCAGGCCACCCTGGTCGAAGCCGACGTAGCCCGGGGGCGCACCGATCAGGCGGCTGATCGAATGCGGCTCCATGTATTCGGACATGTCGAAACGGACCAGTTCGATGCCCAGCTGCAGCGCCAGCTGCTTGGTCACCTCGGTCTTGCCGACACCGGTGGGGCCGGCGAACAGGAAGTTGCCGATCGGCTTTTCCGGATTGCCCAGGCCCGAGCGTGCCAGCTTGATGGCCGACGCCAGGGTGCCGATGGCAGGATCCTGGCCGAAGATCACCATCTTCAGGTTGCGCTCCAGGTGCTGCAGCACATCCTTGTCGGTGGCGCTGACCTGCTTGGCCGGAATGCGCGCCATCTTGGCGACGATGGCCTCGACTTCCTCGACGTCGATCAGCTCCTTGCGCTGGCCTTCCGGCATCAGGCGCTGGCGGGCACCGGCCTCATCGATCACGTCGATGGCCTTGTCCGGCAGCAGGCGATCGGCGATGTGCTTGACCGACAGGTCGACGGCGGCCTGCAGCGCTTCATCGGCGTAGGTGACGCCGTGGTGGGCTTCGTACTTGGACTTCAGGCCCTGCAGGATCTCGTAGGTTTCGCCCACGGTCGGCTCGACGATGTCGATCTTCTGGAAGCGACGGGCCAGCGCCCGGTCTTTCTCGAAGATGCCGCGGTATTCCTGGAAGGTGGTCGAGCCGATGCAGCGCAGCTCGCCCGACGCCAGCGCCGGCTTGATCAGGTTGGAGGCGTCCATGGTGCCGCCCGACGCCGAACCGGCGCCGATGATGGTATGGATCTCGTCGATGAACAGCACCGCATTGGGCACCTTCTTCAACGCGGTCAGCACGCCCTTCAGGCGCTTTTCGAAGTCGCCACGGTATTTGGTACCGGCCACCAGCGCGCCGAGATCGAGCGAATAGATGACCGCATCGGCCAGCACGTCCGGCACCGAACCCTCAACGATGCGTCGGGCCAGGCCCTCGGCAATCGCGGTCTTGCCGACGCCGGCCTCGCCCACGTACAGCGGGTTGTTCTTGCGGCGGCGGCACAGGACCTGGATGGTGCGCTCGATCTCGTCGGCACGGCCGACCAGCGGGTCGATGCGACCGGCACGGGCCTGCTCGTTGAGGTTGCTGGCGAACTCGGTCAGGGCATCGCCCTTGGGCTCGCCTTCGCCCCCTTCCATGCGGCCCTCACCCTCGGAGGAGGACGGCTGCTCGCCTTCCTCGCCCAGCTTGGCGATACCGTGGGACAGGTAATTGACCACATCCAGCCGGGTGACATCCTGCTGGTTGAGGTAATAGACCGCGTGGGAGTCCTTCTCGCCGAAGATGGCAACCAGCACGTTGGCGCCGGTGACCTCCTTCTTGCCGGAGGACTGCACGTGGTACACGGCCCGCTGCAGCACGCGCTGGAAGCCCAGCGTGGGCTGGGTATCGCGGCCGTCATCTTCGGCCAGGCGGGACACGGAGGCCTCGATGGCCTGCTCCAGCTCCTGGCGCAGGCGGTCGGCGTCGGCGCCACAAGCCTTCAATACGGCCTGGGCGGACGGGTTGTCGAGCAGTGCCAACAGCAGGTGTTCGACCGTCATGAACTCATGTCGGGCCTCACGGGCGCGCTTGTAGCACTGGCCGATGGTGTGTTCGAGGTCTTTGCTGAACATGGATTACTCCGGCGGCAGTTGGAGACAATATGCGGCCTGACTACACGATTTCCATCACCCTAGCGGATTGCGACGTTCAGATGGCGTTAGCACTACCAAACGCTTGATCATCGTTCACTCCAGGACAGCCCACCCACATGAGCGAACCCTACCTGAGCCGCTGGCGATTGCGACGTGATGGTCCTTCGATCCGTACCCCCCATGCCCGGCTCTGGCCGGTGCTGACCGCCTCTGGCGAGGCGGCCATGTTGAAGGTGAGCACGGAGACAGAGGAACAGAACGGCCATCGCCTGCTGCGCTGGTGGAACGGCGACGGTGCCGCACGCCTGCTGGCCCACGAGGGGCCGGCGATCCTGATCGAACGGGCGCACGGCGATTCGCTGCGGCAACGCTCGATCAAGGGCGAGGACGACGCCTGCACCATGATCCTGTGCCAGGTCCTGCAGCAGCTGCACCGGCCACGGAGCGCGCCACCAGAAGATCTGGTCTGCCTGCGTAGATGGTTCGCCGATCTGCTGCAACCAAGGGCACCGCTGCCGCCATTGCTGGAACAGTGCAGATTGCTGGCGATGGCACTGCTGGAGGACGAGCAGGAGATCCGGCCCCTGCACGGCGACCTGCACCACGACAACGTGCTGGATTTCGGCGCGCGGGGCTGGCTGGCGATCGACCCGAAGCGGTTGCTGGGTGACCGTGCGTTCGACTACACCACGATGTTCAGCAACCCGGACCTGTGCGGGCCGGGCATCCATGTGGCAACACGGCCCGAGCGCTTCCATGCCCGGGTGGAACAAGTCTGCCGGCTGGCCGATCTCGAGCGCACGCGGCTGCTGCGCTGGATCGCGACCAGTGCCGGCCTGTCAGCGGTGTGGTTCAGGGATGATGGCGACCCGGCCGACATCGATGAGGCGGTGGCCGTGATGGCCCTGCAGGCGCTGGCGGAGGCGTGACTCGAACCTGGTAGGTGCCCACCCTGGTGGGCACGCCGTGCCAGGATCAGGCCTTCTCCATCGTGCACAGCAGCGGGTGCTGGTTCATCCGCGCGTACTCGTTGACCTGGGCCACCTTGGTTTCGGCCACTTCCCGGGTGAACACACCGCAGACGCCACGGCCACGGGTGTGGACGTGCAGCATCACCTGGGTGGCCTTGTCCAGGTCCATGTTGAAGAACTGCTGCAGGACGTCCACGACGAAATCCATCGGGGAGTAGTCGTCGTTGAGCAGCATGACCTGGTAGAACGGCGGCGGCGCCACTTCCGGGCGCGCGGGCTCCACGGCAACGCCGTGCTCGTGGTGGGAATCGGGGGCGGACTCGCGAGGCATCTGCCGATTATAAGGGGTGCGACGGCCTTGCGTAGGCCCCGCGTGGAATGGACGGCACGGGCGCCCGCCGTCACAATTGCACCTTCCCACACACTTGGTTTCACAGGATCTTCATGAAAAGGACCCTTCTCTCCGCCCTGCTGATCGCCCTGGCTGCCGCGGGCACCGCTGGCGCTGCGACCACCACTGACAGCACGAAGGCCGACAAGGCCGTTGCCCGTCACCTGGAAAAGCTGGGTTACACCTACGAGGTCGATGAAGACGGCGATTACCAGATGGTGTTCGATGTCGAAGGCGATCGCACCCAGATCGTCTATGTGCGCTCGTCGGTGGAAGACTTCGGTACCCACAACATCCGCGAGATCTGGTCGCCGGGCTACACCTCGCAGACCAAGCAGTTCCCGGTGGCCGTGGCCAACCGCCTGCTGGAAGATTCGCAGGACGCCAAGATGGGCGGCTGGGTGAAGCAGGAATCGACTGCGATGTTCGTGGTGAAGATCGATGCCGACGCCACCTCCGACCAGCTCAGCGACGCCATCGATGCGGCCATCCGCACCGCCGACGCGATGGAGCTGGAGCTGACCAAGAAGGACGATCTCTGAGTTGAACACCTCGCCGGACCCGCGCTGGGCACCGCATGCAACCGTCGCCACCGTGGTGGTCGACGGCGGCAGGGTGCTGCTGGTGGAAGAAACCATCGAGGGCCGGCAGGTGCTGAACCAGCCGGCCGGGCATCTTGAGCCGGGTGAAAGCCTGGCCGAGGCTGCCCTGCGCGAGACCGTCGAGGAAACCGGCTGGACGGTGGAACTGACCGCCTTCATCGGCTGCTACCAGTGGACCGCCGGTGACGGCACCCCGTTCCTGCGCTTCTGTTATGCCGCGCGCCCGGTCTCGCACGACCCCGCGCGGCCGCTGGATGCCGGCATCGATCGGGCGCTGTGGATGACCCCGGCCGAACTGCAGGCCGCCGCCGGACGCCAGCGCAGCCCACTGGTCTGGCAGGTGCTGGCCGACTACCTGGCCGGCCAGCGCTACCCGCTTGCACTGGTCCGGGAGGTCGCATGAGCAGCCCTCGGGTGATGGTTGGCGTGTCTGGCGGCGTGGATTCTTCCGTGGCTGCCTGGCGACTGGTGCAGCAGGGCGAGGCCGTGGCCGGTCTGTTCATGCAGAACTGGGCCGACGACGGCAGCGGTGACTGCCGCGCCGAGGACGACCGCCGCGACGCGGTAGCGGTCTGCGGACTGCTGGGCATTCCGTTCCATTTCCGCGATTTCTCCAACGAATACTGGCAGGGCGTGTTCGAGCACTTCCTGGCCGAATACGCCGCCGGCCGCACGCCCAACCCGGACGTGCTGTGCAACCGCGAAGTGAAGTTCAAGCACTTCCTTGATGCGGCCCGCGAACTGGGCGCCGAGCGGATCGCCACCGGCCATTACGCGCGCATTGCCCAGCGCGGCCATCAGTGGCTGCTGCTGCGTGGCGCCGACCGTTCCAAGGACCAGAGCTACTTCCTGCACCAGCTGGGGCAGGAGCAGCTGGCGGCCACCCTGTTCCCGATTGGTGACCTTGAAAAGAGCGACCTGCGCCGGATCGCCCGCGACGTCAGCCTGCCGACCCACGCCAAGAAGGATTCCACCGGCATCTGCTTCATCGGCGAGCGCGATTTCCGTGAGTTCCTTGGGCGCTACCTGCCGGCCAAGGCCGGGCAGATCCTCGATCCCAGCGATGGCAGCGTGATCGCCGAACATCCTGGCGTCTTCTATTTCACCCTGGGCCAGCGCGAAGGCCTGAACATCGGCGGCGTGCGCGGCCGCCCTGCCGCGCCCTGGTATGTGGTCGGCAAGGACGTGGCCAGCAACGTGCTGTACGTGGACCAGGACCGTGACAGCCCGTGGATGCTGTCCAACCGGCTGCGCTCGGAGACCGCGCACTGGATTGCCGGTGCACCACCGGCGCGGCGTTTTGAATGCACCGCGCAGACCCGCTACCGCCAGCCCGATGAGCCGTGCACCGTGGACGTGCTGGACGACGGCAGCGTGCAGGTCACCTTCGCCCGGCCGCAGCGTGCAGTCACCCCCGGGCAATCCCTGGTGCTGTATGACGGTGAGGTCTGCCTGGGTGGCGCGGTGATCGCCGCCACCGACGCGCCGCTGGAACAGCGCCTGCGCACCACCCCTTCTCCTTTTGAGGTAATCGCTGCATGAGTTTCACTGTCGACGACCGCGTTCTGGCTTTGGCCGGCATTGCCCAGGCCCTGCAGCAGGTACGCCGTATCGCCGATACCGGCCACTCCGACGCCGCTGCCGTGCGCACTGCCGTGGACAGCGTATTCCGCATCGATGCGTCCTCGCCGCAGGCGGTTTTTGGCGATCGGCACGCCCTGAAATCCGGCCTGCGCCTGCTGCACAATTATTTCCGCAGCCAGGGCCAGGACCCGATCCTGCCCAAGCTGGCCCTGTCGGTACTGCAGCTGGAGCGCCGCTTCGTGCAGGACGGCGCCACCGTGAACAAGGTCGCCTCGGGTATCGAGCGCGCCCAGCGTCAGGCCACAGAGCTGGGTGACAGCGGCCACCCGGATGTTCTGGCCGCGCTGGGCGGCCTGTATGCAGACACCATCAGCCACCTCAAGCCGCGGGTCATGGTGCAGGGCAACCCGCATTACCTGGGCCAGGCCGGCGTGGTGGCCGAGATCCGCGCGCTGCTGCTGGCCGCCGTGCGCGCCGCCGTACTGTGGCGGCAGCTGGGTGGCAGCTACTGGGACTTCCTGCTCAGCCGCAAGGCGATGGTCGAGGCCGTGGACCGGCAGCTGGCCTGAGGGCGGGGAGCCCGCCGGGCATGGCCCGGCGCTGGCGACCGAGCACCCGAGGGTAGCGCCGGGCCATGCCCGGCGGACGGCGCCAGAAATCCGGCGCATTCAGTGAGCACATCGACGTTAAAGAGAAAGGGGGTACGGCCGATACATCCTCCGTGCACCTCCCGAGAACGTCCATGTACTCACGCATTTTCATCCGTCTGGCCGCCCCCCTGGCTCTGACCCTGCTGCTCCCCTTCGCCATCGGTTTCGAATGGCCGGTCGCCCTGCGTTGGGCGATCCTGACCACGATGACGCTGAGCTGGCTCGGCTTTGCGTGGTGGACCGCCCGCGCCCAGGCGCACCGTTCCCCGGAACATGCCCGTGTCCTGCGTGAGCAGGACCAGCTGCTGACCGAACTGCGCAACTTCGTCGGCAACGAGATCGACGGTTCGCGTGGTGAAGTGGAACGCGCCCGCGACCTGATCCGCCAGGCCGTCTCCAGCCTCGGCGGCAGCTTCGATGCCATGAACCGCAAGTCGCGCCAGCAGAGCCAGGCCCTGTCACGCATCGTCGACCGCGCTGGTGACGAAGGCGGCGCCGGCCTCGACGTTGCCCGTTTCGCCCAGCACGCCAGCCACCGCATGGAACAGCTGGTGGAAGCGCTGGAGCAGGTCAGCGGCCAGAGCAGCACCACCGTGCAGCACATCGACCAGATGGCGCAGCACCTGGATGGCATCTTCGCGCTGCTGGAAGACGTCAAGTCGATTGCCGACCAGACCAACCTGCTGGCCCTGAACGCTGCCATCGAAGCTGCGCGTGCCGGTGAAGCCGGTCGCGGTTTCGCCGTGGTTGCCGACGAGGTCCGCAACCTGTCCGAGCGTTCGACCACCTTCAACGAGCAGATCCGCAAGCTGGCGCACAGCTCCAAGGATGCCATCGCCAAGGTCCGCGAGACGGTTTCGCACATGGCCTCGCGCGATATGGACCGCTCCCGTGAAGCGCGCCAGGAAGCGGCGGCGATGCTGGACAACGTGGCGCAGATCAACGCTTCGCTGGGTGACGGCATGCGCGAAGTGTCCGACTGCGCGCGCTCGATCGATGGCAGCGTGGCCGAAGCCGTGCGCGCCCTGCAGTTCGAGGACATCGCCACCCAGGCCCTGGGCGGCGTGCATACCCACCTGGACCGCCTGACCGCGATCAACCGCGAAGCGGTGGCCCTGCAGGAACTGCTGCATCGCAATGGCGGCGTGCTCGACGAAGAAATCGCCTCTGCCCTGCAGCGCACCGGCAACCGCCTGCGCGAACTGCGCAGCGAATGGGAGCGCCCGCCGCACAAGCCGGTTGCCCAGCAGAGCATGGGCGCCGGTACGGTCGAGTTGTTCTGATCCTGATGTCCGCTGCCCCGTCCGGCAGCGTGCGAGGCCCCGGTTCTGCCGGGGCCTTTGCGTGTGACCCGCCTTTGGATGCATCCTGCAAGCGCACCATGACCCTGATCCGCGCCCTGCCCCCGATCAACGAGAACGAGCGCCCGCGCAATGCGGGTGTACGTGAGCAGCTGCGCCAGCTGGAAGAGGTGGCCCGCGAAGAAATCCAGGAGCTGCAGAAGCTGGCCGACGCGCGCCCTGCCCCACCGGCAGCCGGCGATGACGCGCTGGGCCTGGCGTGGGACCTGGGGTTGGATGGCAGTGCGTTGAAGTAGATCCACGCCATGCGTGGATGGCTTTCACCCGAGCACCAGCCATCTCAGATCTTCCCTGTCGATAGGTGCCCGTTGCCAACAGTGATTTGAGAATTGTTGCATGGCTTGAGCCGAGCCGGCAGCACACACTGCCTTTTTGCAACCCAGGCATCAGCATGACGCTAGACCTTCACAAGGCCCACGAAGCCTTCGAACAATTTTTGATGATCATGGACGACCAGATTGAATGGCTTGTCGACCAGGCGCACGTCCACGGCATCGACCTTGACGGCAGCCTGGAGAGCCTTGATCGCCTGGAGATCCTGTACACGACGATGGCTGCAACGCTATCGGAGGACGAACAGAATGCTTTGAGGGTTGTGTTTGCACGATATCTGGGCGATGTAGTGTGGGAGCATCACGGCGGCAAATGGACCCTGCCACTGGATGACCCCAAGGACATAAACTTCAACATGCCGGTTATCGTGGGACACTCATCCTGCCCGTGGCTGGAATTCAATCCCATCCATACGATGCGAGCCTATTCACTTCGGCCCAGACCGGGAATGATCCGAAGCATCGTCGCGCACAGTGTTGATCCACAGATTTTGGATCTCAGTGATCTGGCGGAAGAGGATTGATCCAGAGGGACTGCTGGCCACCTGCGCTTTCTCGGGCGTGCACGCCACAACGCTACGGATGTCCTGACATCATCCACGCTTGGCGTGGAACTACTGGCGTGGCGTAATCGCTATGGCATGATGCCCCGGTCCCGTTCATGGAAGACCGATGGCCATCGCCCTGATCGCATTGCTGCTGATCGAACTCCTGCTGCTGGCCCTCTGGGCGCCGTTCTTCTTCCGCACCGGCATCGCGCTGTTCAACCAGCGCATCGCCGCTACGCCGGCAGAGCTGGCGCAGCTTTCACTGGCCGGTCTGGAGCATGACCTGCCGCCCGATACCTGGCTTTGCCTGGTGTTCCGCGCGCTGCCGGACGGCAGTATCGCCTTTCGCGAGAGCTTCGTGCCGAGCGTTGGCCGTCGCTACTTTCCGCTGATGCGCGGGCGGGTGATGATCGATGCACGGCGCAGGGAGGTGCGGGTGATCGGGCTGTGCAGCTGGTTCGCGCTGGGCCTGACACTGATGCTGGTGCCGGTCATCCTCGTCCGACCCGCTGCGTGGCCGATGCTGGTGGCCCTGGTGCTGTTCTACATAGGCTATTTCATCCAGCGCCGACGCTATGTAGAGGTGGTCGAAGCGGTACGCGCACGACTTCGCTCCGAATTTCCGAAGCGCTTGGTTGCCGCGGCGCAGTAGATCCACGCCATGCGTGGATGGATCCACCAGAGCCATACAGTTTCGGATTGTTTGCATGGACCTCGGCCAATCCGCCGTTCATCGTGACAGGCCGATTCCGGCTCTGATCAGACTGCCGCCCGATGTCCAGCACAGCCCTCTGCCTTTCAGTTGCCTTGCAGCTTCCGGCACCCCCTCACCCATTGACCATGGATCCCGATTCACTCGAGGCGCTTCAGCAGGCCCTGCAGACATTTGGAGAGTTCCAACAGCCCTACTCCGCTCCGATCGATCCGTACGATCCTGACGCAGGCGTGATCGACGCAGCGGTCGAGGTGGCCGCGGGGTGCCTGCACGACGGTCCGCCAGTCATCATCCTTGACGATGATGCCGATGAGGCACTGCAGCGCTATCTGGTGCTGGAGGAGTCGTGGCACGGCCTTCCAGCGGGCGCCTTGTTGCTTGTCTCAGGAAGCAAAGCAACCGCCATTCCATCCCACGAATCGACCCCGCAGCTTGCACACGCCGAGGCGATGCTGACGTTCCTGGGCTATCTGTCAATCGGCTTCGACGGAAATGCGCTGGCCGCCCCAGGCATGGGAGCGCAACCAGCGGGCATTGAATCCGACGCGTTCATGCAGAGCTTCACTGTGAGCTCCAAAGGCGAGGAGGTTCCCGAGGCAACACTTGCGGCATGGGAAGGCGTCTTGCCTGACCTGCTGCTGGCGCTGTGGCGACGCGACGGGTTCGCACGCTATCGCGACGACAGGCTCGTCATGGTCGATCCCCACCTGTATGCGGGGGTTGTCGAAACTTACCTGCAGGGCAATCCGCTGCAGCACGCCGATACATTTCACGCCTACGCAGTGACTGCTTTCGGCCAGATTCTGTTGTGTGGGGAGAATACCGCCGTGCAGATCAGCATCGACCCGCACGGCGCACAGGTTTCGGCGGACTCGGATGTACCGGGCCCCGCCGATGCGGCGGAACGCTACTGGAAACTGGCGTTCCTGCTGGACGTCTTGGATGGGCCTTATCTTGACGTCACCGACGAAGAGGAGCGGCCCTTGCATGCACATGCACTCGATTCCCTGGGGCCTCTGGCTCCGAACGAGATTTACAGTTTCTCGCCCGCGGTTGTCGAAGGCGGCTGGGAGGCAGCGCACCTGGTCAAGCGGGATCGTCTTGCTGAACTGAAATCACTTGCCGAGCAGGCAGCAGCGAGGCGGTCCTTCCGGCCCGATGCTGAATACAGGTAAATCCGCGCTGTGCATAGCTGATCGCGATCTCAGGCATCCGTGCCGACCAACGGTCGGCACCCACCAAAGCTTGCCCAACGGTCGGCACCCACCAGAGCAGGGTCGCGGCGCCTCAGCGCGCCAGCATCACTTCGCTGGCGGCATCAGTGCGGCCTGGGGCGAGGTGCTGCTGGCGCAGCCACTGCGCCAGGTCGCGCGGTGTGAGCGGGCGCGAGTACAGGTAGCCCTGGATCTCGTCGCAGCCCTGGCGGCGCAGCATGTCCTCTTCCTGGTGCGTTTCCACGCCCTCGGCCACCACCTTCATGCCCAGTGCGTGGCCAAGATGGACGATGGCCTGGGTCACCTCGGCGGTGCCCGAGTCATGCAGCATGCCCTGCACGAAGCTGCGGTCGATCTTCAGGCGGCCGACCGGGAAACGGTTGAGGTAGTTGAGGTTGGAGAAGCCGGTACCGAAGTCGTCCACCGCCAGCGGCACGCCGTGCCGTTCCAGCACATCGAAGCAGTGGCGCAGGATGTCGGTGTCACGGATCAACGCCGATTCGGTCAGCTCCAGCTCCAGCCGCTGCGGCGGCCAGCCATGCGCGTGGCAGATCTCGATCACGCGCTCGGCAAAGCCACGATCACGCAACTGCACCGCCGACACGTTTACGGCGATGCGCTCGAAATGCAGGCCGGCACGATCCCACGCGGCTGCCTGGCGACAGGCTTCGGACAATACCCAGTCGCCGATGCGGACGATTTCGCCGCACTTTTCGGCGATCGGAATGAATTCTGCCGGGCTGCAGTAACCAATGCCCGGACGATGCCAGCGCAGCAACGCCTCGATTGCGGGGGGCTCGCCGTGATGGGCGTGCAGCAGTGGCTGGTAGGCCAGGCTGAACTCGTCGCGCTCGATGGCGCCGTGCAGGCCGTGCTCGATCTCCAGCCGGCGCTGGATCCGCGCCAGCGCGTCCTGGCTGTAATACTGATAGGTATTGCGACCAGCTTCCTTGGCCGCGTACATCGCCGCGTCGGCAGCGCGCAGCAGCGAATCGAAGTCGGTCTGGCTCTCGCCGAGCATGGCGATGCCCACGCTGGCGCCCACTTTCAAGGTGGTGTCGCCACGGCGCAGCGGCTCGGCCAGCGAATTGATCAGCTTGCGCGCCACGTGCCCGGCATCTTCCGGTTCGGCCAGGTCGCGCAGCACCACGATGAACTCGTCGCCGCTGAAGCGGCCGAACAGGTCGTTGTTGCGCAGGTTCTGGTGCAGCCGGGTTGCGGCGGCCTTCAGCAGCGCATCGCCAGTGGCGTGGCCGAAGCTGTCGTTGATGTTCTTGAAGCCGTCCAGGTCGATGAACAGCATCGCCAGCGAGGTGCCGCGATCGCGCGCCTCCTCGATGGCTTCGGAGGTCTGCTCGCCCAGCAGCACCCGGTTGGGCAGTCCGGTCAGCAGATCGTAGTGGGCAAGCAGTTCAATCCGCTCGTTCGCTTCGCGCTCGCGGGTGATGTCACGGAACAGGACCACAAAGCGCGGCGGCAGGCCATCACGACGGTCCAGTTCGATCAGCACCTGCACCCATACGCGCAACCCGGACTGGCGGTAGAAGCACAGATCCAGCTGCTCCGGCAGGCCGCCACCGGCAATGCGCCCCAGCGCGGCTTCAAACGCCGCACGCGAATCCTCGGCATACAACGCGAGCGCCTGGTCGAGGGTGATCGGTTCCTTGCGCAGGCCGTGGATGCGATAGCACTCCTCGGTCCATTGCATGTTGCGCGTCGCCACTTCGATCTCGCAACCACCGATGCGACCCAGCGCGGACACGCGGTTGAGCAGCTCGGTACGCCAGCGGATGAGGGCATCGGTCTGATGCTGTTCGGTGATGTTCTGCACCTGCCCCAGCAGGCGCTTGGGCTGCCCGTCCATGTCCAGCAGCGGTTGCATCCACAACCGCAGATGCTGCGAGGGTTCGTTGCCGCGGGTCAGTTCCAGTTCGAGGTTGGCGGCCCGGCCATCGCGCCACAGGCGGCGCCAGGCCGCACGCAGTGCGCCACGTGAGCGCGGGTGCAGCTGCTTGAGCCAGCGTCGCTGCCCCGGGATGCTGTCCTGCCGCAGCGCCAGCAGCGAGCGCAGTTCCGGCGACCACCAGAACTGGCGGCTGTGCGGATCGAACGACCAGCTGCCCATGCTGGCGATGCGCTGGGCTTCGCGCAGATGCAGTTGTTGCTCCTGCAGCAAGGCTTCCAGCTGCTTCTGCTGCTCGATGTCGGTATGGGTGCCGACCATGCGCAGTGGCTGGCCATCGGCGGTACGGGCCACCACCCGGCCGCGGTCCAGCACCCATCGCCACTGGCCATCGGCCTGGCGGAAGCGGAACTGGGCGCTGTACTGCTCACTGTCACCGTGCAGGTGTTCATCCAGCGCGGCGCGCACCTGGGTGATGTCGTCGGCGTGCACGCGCGCCAGTATCTGCGTGGCCGTTTCCTCACCCAGTGCGGGCGTGCGCGCCACCCGGTCGCTGGGGATGTCCCAGTCCCACAGGCTGTGGCCGGCGCTGTCCAGTGCAAGTTCCCAGCGACCGCCACCATCAACCGGCACCGGCTCGGGCACGCTGAGGGTGAAGGCGAGCAGGTTGCCGCTGCCGTCATGCACGGCGCGCAGGTGGCCATCGTAGTGGCCGCGCGGGCCGCCCGGCAGCGTGCAGGCGACGATGCCACCGTCGGCGGCCAGCAGGCGCAGGTCTTCCAGCATCGGCGCGTAGGCGGCCACCGTGGCCGGCAGGCCATGCTCGCGCGCAGCCGGATTGGCCGCGAGCGGGCGCCCGCTGCGGTCGACGATGACCAGCGCCGAGGCGAGCGGATGCTGCAGCAGGCTGGCGATGATCCCTTGGTCCACGCGATCTTGCTCCGGATGAAACGCCCGACAGCGGGGCACGCAGTGGTTAACGGCGCCTGCGGCGGATAATTGAGTGGCCAGGGCACAGCTGCGCGGTAAGATGGCCCGCACCCCTTCTCCCTGCCCGCCTCCCTGCCCTGTCCATGCCCGTAGAACCGACCGGCACCGCCCCTGTTCCCGACCCGCGGATGGCGCAGGCGCTGGGGCGCGACCGTCGGCGCATCGTGCTGAGCTACCTGGCGATGGCGCTGGCCTGGATGATCGCCACCGACGGCGCGGTGACCGCGCTGGTGCCCGACCCGCAGCAGGCGGCGCTCTGGCAGAGCATGAAGGGCGCGTTCTTTGCTTTGGCCAGCGCCGGCCTGCTGTACCTGCTGCTGCGGCCGCTGGCCGAGCACGTGCTGCACACCCATGCCCGCCTGCAGGCCTCCGAACTGCGCCTGCGGCAGATGTTCGAGGGCAACCCGGGCCCGATCCTGGTGTATGACCTGGACAGCCTGGCCATCCTCGATGCCAATCCGGCGGCCTGCACCACCTTCGGCTGGGACCGCGACGCGCTTCTGGCGCAGACCATCGACGTGCTCTGGCCACCCGGCCAGGACCAGGCGTTGCAGACCAAGCTGGAGGAGATCCGCGGCGCGCCCGACCAGCTGTGCATCCTGCGCGCGCAGTTGCAGCTGCGTGATGGCAGCCTGCGGCAGATGGAACTGCGTTCGAACGCGATCGACTACGACGGCCACACTGCGCGCCTGCTGATCGCCATCGACCGCACGGCCGAAGACCTGGCCCAACTGCGGCGCGACCAGGCATTGGCCCGCGTGGAAGAAGCCCACGAGCTGGCCCGGATCGGCGCGTGGGAGCTGGACCCGTCGACCGGCCAGGGCCGTTACTCCAACCAGGTCTATCGCCTGCTGGGCCGTCGCCCGCCCGAGGCGCGACGCTGGCATCGTTTCGACGAGCTGCTGGTGGCAGCCGACCCGGCCACGGCCGCACAGACCGACCAGGTGCTGGCCGAGCTGTGCTCGGGTGAGCAGGTGCAGGTGGACGTGCTGCTGCCGGTACTGGCAATGGATGGCCGTGCGCTGATGGTGCACCTGCGCGCCGCCAGCGGCGTGGATGAAGCCGGACGAGACCGGATACTGGGCACGTTGCAGGACGTGACCGAGCGTGAGCAGTCGCGGCGCCTGCTGCGCGAACGCGAAGAGCAGTTCCGCGAGCTGGTGCGGGTGCTGCCCGATGGCGTGGTGATCCTGTCCGACGAACATGTGCTGTATGCCAATGCGTGGGCGGCCGGCCTGTTCGGCTACGGCAGCCACACGCTGCTGGGCGAGCCGCTGTCGGCCCTGGTGGCAGGCGGCGACCTGGCCCGGATGCGCGCGCAGATGCGCGCCGGGCAGCCGCAGCACAGCCCGGGCCACAGCAGCGTGGTGGCCATGCAGCGCGCCGATGGCCGCAGCTTCCAGGCTGGCATTGCGGTGGGCGACGTGCGCTACGGCGGCCGCGACTGCAAGCTGCTGATCGTGCGCGACCTGAGTGAATCCGAACAGACCCGAAGCGCGCTGGAGACCAGCAACCGCGAGCTGCAGGCGATGGCCGGCCGCCTGTTCTCGCTGCAGGAGGACGAGCGCCGGGCAATCTCGCGCGACCTGCACGATGACATCGGCCAGGCGATCACCGCGATCAAGCTGTCGGCCTATGCGGCGCAGGACGAGGACGATGCGCAGCGGCGCGGCGAGGACCTGGCACAGATCGTCAGCCTGGCCGATACCACCGTTGCCAAGTTGCGCGACATCTCCACCCTGCTGCGGCCGCCGCAGCTGGATGCGCTGGGCCTGGAAGCGGCATTGAGCTGGCAGGCACGCGTGCTGTTCCGCTCGTCCACCGTCGAGCTGCAGGCCGAGATTGAACCGCTGCCCACGCGCCCGGACAACAGCATCGAGCAGGCCTGTTTCCGCATCGCCCAGGAAAGCCTGACCAATGCGCTGCGCCACGCGCGCGCCAGCCAGGTGGTGCTGCAGCTGCGCGATGTCGACCAGCGCGGGCTGCACCTGATGATCCGTGACGATGGCGAAGGGTTCGATCCGGATGGCCCGCGCGGCCTCGGCCTGATCGTGATGCGCGAGCGTGCGCAGAGCGTGGGCGGCCATGTGCGGATCGAGTCGGCGCACGGCGCCGGTACCCTCGTCGATGTCCACCTTCCTTACCAGGCCGCTGTTACGGCGGCCGTCGAGTCAGCGGAATACTGAGCCCATGTGGAACCCCAACCTGCCCCCGGTCAGCATCGATGATGCACCTGATCGCCTCGGCGCCGGCAACCCCGAGCTGCAGGCGATGGTCGCCGAAGCCGCCTCCGGTGGTACCCCGCTGATGCTGATGCATGTGGACATCGACCACTTCGCCTCGGTCAACGAGAACATGAGCGCGGAGGTTGGTGACCAGGCCCTGGTGCTGGTGGCCCAGCGCCTGCAGTCCTACCTGCGCGGACGCGGCATGCTGTGGCGGCATGGCAGCGATGAGTTCCTGATTGCCGTGCCGCGCACCGCCGATCTGCCCCTGGCCGAGGATTTCGCCGAAGAGATCCGCCAGCAGATGGAACTGCCGCTGTCGGTACTGCCCTATACGCTGTTCATGACCGGCAAGCTGGGCGTGAGCCTGTGCCCGGAGCACGCCAGCAATGCCTCACGCCTGCTCGACCATGCCGAGGATGCGCTGTACCAGGCCGCCCGCGAAGGCGGCAATGCGGTGCGCATCCATGCGGTGGACACGCCGCCGAGCGCGCACAGCGAGAGCATCATCGCGCGGCAGATCGTCGATGCCATTCCCAACGGCGAACTGAAGCTGCGTTACCAGCCGCTGGTCAGTGCCCGCGATGGCCATGTGGTGGGCATGGAGGCGCTGCTGCGCTGGCAGTCGCCAACCCTGGGCATGCTGGTGCCGGAGCGTTTCATGCGCACCGCCGAGCGCCTGGGCATCATCGTGCAGATTGGTACGTGGGTGCTGGAGGGTGCATTGAAGCAGGCCCGGCTGTGGCGCGACCAGGGCTTTGATGACTTCACCATCGCGGTGAATGTGTCCACCCTGCAGCTGCTGCGCCCGAATTTCTTTGCCGAAGTGATGGGCGTGATCCAGGCGTCCGGCGTGCCGGCGCAGATGCTGACGCTGGAAATCAACGAAAGCGCGCTGACCAACAACGTCAACTTCGTCCACGAAACCCTGGCCAACCTGCGCAACGAAGGCATCAGCCTGAGCCTGGACAACTTCGGCACCGGCGATTCGAGCCTGAGCGCGCTGGTGCGCTACCCGGTGGACAAGCTGAAGATCGACCGCAGCTTCATCAAGAGCGCCCCGGCCGGCAACCGTGAAGCGGCGATCGCTCGCGCGATCATTGCGATGGGCCACCAGCTGGGCATGACGGTGATCGCCAACGGCGTGGAATCGCAGGCACAGCTGGGCTTCCTGCGCCGCAACGACTGCGACGTGTTCCAGGGCTACCTGTTCGGCGAACCGATGTCCGCCGATGCCGCCGGCATGACCCTGCGCCGCCGCTACCTGCGCCCCGAAGCGTTCGCCGAAACCCGGCCGGACCGCACCCTGCTGCTGCTGGATGACGAGGAGAACGTGCTGCGCTCGCTGGTGCGCCTGTTCCGCCGCGATGGGTACCGCATCCTGGCGGCAGGCAACGTGCGCGATGCGTTCGATCTGCTGGCCATCAACGACGTGCAGGTGATCCTGTCCGACCAGCGCATGAGCGACATGAGCGGCACCGAGTTCCTGGGCCGGGTGAAGATGCTGTACCCGGACACGATCCGGCTGGTGCTGTCCGGTTACACCGACCTCAACACGGTGACCGATGCGATCAACCGCGGTGCGATCTACCGGTTCCTGACCAAGCCGTGGAACGACGACGAGCTGCGCAAGCACATCCACCAGGCCTTCCGCACCTACGAGGAACAGCGGCGCAGCAACGGTGGCCTGGCGGCTGTCGAACCGGCCGACGGCGGTGAGGATCGTTCGCCGCTGCGATAACCGCATCCGCCGGGCATGGCCCGGCGCTACCGCGGACCAGGGATAGCGCCGGGCCATGCCCGGCGACCACGATCAGCGCGGCTGCTTGATCGGCAGCACGAGGCGGAAGCGCGAGCCGACGCCTGGGGTGCTGTCCAGATCGATGCGGCCGTGGTGCTTGTTGATGATGCTGTAGGAGATCGACAGGCCCAGGCCGGTACCGCTGCCCACCGGTTTGGTGGTGAAGAACGGATCGAAGATGCGCTGGCGCAGTTCCGGCGAAATACCACCGCCGGTGTCTTCGAACTCGACCCACACCGTGTCGCCGTCCACGCCGGTACGCACGGTGATCGTGCCGCGCTCGGCGATGGCGTGGCCGGCGTTGAGCAGCAGGTTCATGTAGACCTGGTTCAATTCCGAGGGCAGGCATTCCACCAGCGGCAGCTGGCCGAACTCGCGCACCAGGTGCACCTTGTACTTGAGCTCGTTCCAGATGATGTTGATGGTCGATTCAAGGCCGGAATGCAGGTCGACCAGCTTCCACGACTCGTCGCGGCCGGAATAGGAGAAGTCCTTCAGGTCGCGCACGATGCGGGTGACACGCTCGATGCCTTCGCGTGACTCGGCCATCAGCTGCGGCAGGTCGCGGCTGATGAAATCGATGTCCAGGCGGTCACGGATATCGTCGATTTCCGGAATCAACGCCTTCGGGTCGGGCGCACGCAGGGCGCGTTCGTAGGCTTCGATCACCGTGAACAGGCTGCGCAGGTATTCCTGCAGGCTGCCCAGGTTGGAATGCACGTAGCCGATCGGGTTGTTGATCTCGTGCGCCACGCCGGCGGCAAGCTGGCCGATGGACGCCATCTTCTCCGACTGCAGCAGCTTTTCCTGGGTGCCGTTCAAGCGCAGGTAGGCCTGGCGCAGTTCGGCATGGCGCTGCTGCAGTTCGCGTTCGTAGTCTTCCTGGCCTTCGATATGGCGGAACAAGGCCAGGTAGTGCCCCGAACCGGGTTCGCCATGGAAGTACAGATGGGCAATGACCACGCCCTCGCCCAGCGGCAGGCTGCCGTTCCAGTGACCGTGCTGGCGCGCATGTTCGAGCGCATCCGGCGGCAGCAGCTGGCGCAGGCGCTGCGGCGGCGGCAAGGTGCCTTCATCGCTGCCCAGCAGGCTCTGCGCGGCCGGGTTGGCCAGGGCGACCTGCCCATCTTCGGTGAACAGCAGCAGGCCCTCGCGCAGGCGCTCAAGCAGGGCCTGCAGCACCGGTTGCGGCGGAAGGGGGGCGGTAACCAGAACGTTGGCGGCAGACACGGCGGCTCGGGGCGATCAAACAGGCGCCCAATATACGCGTTCACGCGGCGGCCTACAGCCGCCATCGGGAGGTCAGCCGACCGCCGGTCAGGCGACGGCGAGTGGCCGCCGCGCGGTGACGGTATGCGACTGGCCCTTGGCATCGTATGCCGAGGACTCTTCGGTGCGGCCCATCTGGCGCAGTGCCCAGTTGACCTCGCGCCGGCGCCGCGACAGCAGCACCCCGTTGGCGCGGTTGCGCTCGGCCAGTTCCTGCAGCTGCTCGCCCTCGCCCACCGGTGGCGCGCCTTCCAGCGCACGCAGCGCTTCCAGCTTCGCGCCGGTGGCACGGATCAGGGCGTGCACGTCGTGCTCGACCAGGGCCTGGCGTTCAACGTCCAGGGCCTGGGCAAGGCGCTGCAGCGGCTCGCTCATCGCCGCGGTCATCCTTGCAGCTGCTGGTCCAGTTCAAGCATGCGCGAAGCGATCGCGTCCGGATTGATCTTGTAGGTGCCGTTCTGCAGCGATTCGCGCACCGCTGCAACACGCTGGGCGTCGATCGCCGGAGCGGTGCTCAGCTCACGCTCGATGGCCTGCAGGTTGGTGGCTTCGCCGGTCAGGCGCAGGCTGTCGGCCGCCTCGACTGGACGTGCCGCCGAATCGGTGCTGACGCCGGGCTTGGCGGCCGGGGTGGTCACGCTGCGCAGTGCCTGGGGGACCTGCAGGTTGCCGTCGATTTTCTGGCTCATGGGGTGTCCTGGAGTTGCCGTACACAAGGGGTAACGGCCGCAGGGCCGTGATCTTTAGGGGAATTCTGCATTATTTCAACGCGCCACGATTACGTCACCGGTCGCGTCCACCGTGCCCTGCACGATGCGGCGCGAGGACAGGTTTTCCACCGAGACGCGCTCGTTCTGGCCGGCATCGCCCAGTGCGCGGCCGGCGATGCGGACCTCGACCGAACCACGCCGCGATACCAGTGCCACACTGTCTCCTCGCTTGATGAGACGCTGTGCAACCAGATCGTTGCTCGACAACAGTGTTCCTGCCGGCAACGGCCGACGGGCGATGCGGCCGATCGCTGCGGCAGGATCGGCCAGCACTGCACCGGCAATCCGTGCCGCGTCACGCTGGGCAGTACTGATATCGGCAGCGGCGATGGATTCTCCAGTGCCGATGCCTCGGGTCAGCACCAGCACGGTCTGGTTGCGGCGCACCTTCACCGGCACGAACAGGCGCCAGCCACCGGCGTCGGGACAACTCACTTCCACGGTGGTGTTTGCCGTGGGCTGCACCTGCAACGCGCCGCCGCATTTTGGAAGGCGCAGCGCATCGGCAACCACGGCCTCACCTTCAGTGCCGGCGGCCAGGGTCGACAACGCGGCAGCACGGATGCTGGCCACCGGCTGCCAGTCGGCTGCGGTTGCCCACGGCGCGGCCACGGCCATGGCAATGGCAAGGAAAGAAGCAATGCGGCGCATGGCGCCTCCTGTCGGTAAGACCTGGCCCAGACGCGTGCAAGCTGCGTGCCACAGACGGGCCACGGAAATCTCACTGGGCCCGGCGCTGCACTCGCCCTCAAGTTCCCCCCTGCCCGCGCCGATACAGCAGCCATGTCCCATGACCTGCTCAACCGGATCGACCAGCGAACCCGACTGGCCGGCCACAATCGCCTGGCGCTGCTGCTGTTCCGCCTCGGCGGACGTCAGCTTTTTGGCGTCAATGTCTTCAAGGTGCAGGAAGTGCTGCGCCGCCCGGAACTGTTCCAGGTACCCGGCCTGCCCGGCCAGTTCGCCGGCGTGGCCGACGTGCGCGGCCGTTCGGTGCCGGTGCTGGACCTGGGCCTGGCCATCGGCCACCCCGAGCGCGAGCCCGATGCGGACACCGCACCCGGTTACCTGGTGGTGACCGAGTTCAACCGCTCGATCCAGGGCTTCCTGGTCAGCGGCGTGGAGCGCATCGTCAACATCGCGGTGGAGGACATCCACCCGCCGCCGGAACTGGGCGCTGAATCGAGCTACCTGACCGCAGTGACCCGCTTCCAAGGCGAGCTGATCCAGGTGATCGACGTGGAAAGCGTGCTGGCCGACATCGCCCAGGTGCGCGGTGAGGCCGTGCTCGACCCGGCCATGGCGATGCCCGCCGACGCCCCGCAGCTGCAGGTGCTGGTGGTGGATGATTCGCGGGTGGCGCGCCAGCAGATCCGCAGCGTGCTGGACCAGCTGGGGGTGGGCGCGACCCTGCTCTCGGACGGCAAACAGGCGCTGGACCACCTGCTGCAGATCCATGCCTCGGGTGAAAACCCGGCCGAACGCTACGCCATGGTGATCTCGGACATCGAGATGCCGGCGATGGACGGCTACACGCTGACGACGGAAATCCGGCGCCATGCCGGCCTGTCCGGGCTGTACGTGCTGCTGCATACCTCGCTGTCGGGCGTATTCAACAATGCGATGGTCGAGCGTGTGGGTGCCAACGCCTTCGTCGCCAAGTATTCGCCGCACGAGCTGGCCGACTTCGTGCTGGACCGCCTGCGCAAGGTGGCGATGGCGGCGTAAGGCCGCCGCACGCGTCTCCGCCGGGCCATGCCCGGCGAGCGCGATGTTGCGCACCACGGTTCTGGCACACCGCTTGCAGCTTCCCGGGCAACGTTCCCGTGGGAGTGCACCGTGCGCAACCTGATTACCGACTACCTGGGCGTCCATGCCCAGGCAATGCCGTTGCGCGAACAGCGCATGAAGCTGATCGCCAGCAACCTCGGCAATGCCGACACCCCCGGCTACAAGGCCCAGGACCTGGACTTCGATTCCGCCCTTCGCCATGCGCAGGGGCTGGATGCCAACGGCCTGATGACCACCACCAACGAGCAGCACTACGAAATCGGTAGTGGCCTCAACCCGTTCCAGGTGGCCCGCGAGGGCGTACAGCCCAGCATCGACGGCAACACCGTCGACCCCGATGCCGAACGCGCCGCCTATGGCCGCGCTGCACTGGAATACCGCGCTTCGCTGAGCTTCGTCGAAAGCAAGGTGCGTTCCATGCTCACCGCGATCACGGGGCAATAAGCCATGAGCAACCTGCCGATCTTCGATATCGCCGGCTCCGCGCTGCAGGCGCAGTCGGTGCGCATGAGCACCATCGCCTCCAACCTGTCCAACGCTGACAGCATCGCCGGCTCGGCCGACGCGGTGTACAAGCCGCTGGAACCGATCTTCCAGGCGGTGACCAGCAAGACCGATCCGAACATCACCTCGGTGCAGGTCAAGGAGATCACCCAGAGCAACGCGGCGCCGATCAAGCGCTACGAGCCGGGCCATCCGCTGGCCGACGGCGATGGCTACATCTACCAGCCCGACGTCGATCCGGTGGCGCAGATGGTCAACCTGATCTCGACCTCGCGCAATTACCAGGCCGGCGTGGAGATGTTGACCACCGCCAAGGAACTGGCCCTGGCCACCCTGACCATGGGCCGCTGAGGCCCGCTGCACCGGACACCGCCATGACCACTGCCGTCAACAACCAGAGCAACCAGGACGTCTACGCCGCACTCGGCCTGAACGCCCCCAACAGCAACGCCACCAAGAAGAAGAACACGCTGGACCAGGCCGATTTCCTGCGCCTGATGACCGAGCAGCTGCAGCACCAGGACCCGCTGAAGCCGATGGACAACACGCAGATGGTCTCGCAGATGGCGCAGATGTCGACCGTGCAGGGCATCACCGATCTGAACAAGTCGGTGAAGGGCTTCCAGGAGTCGATGGCCAGCGACCAGGTGCTGCGTGGCGCCGCCTTGGTCGGCCACCAGGTGCTGGTGCCGTCGGAAAAGCTGGTGCTGGAGAAGGAAGGTTCGGTGGAGGGCACGGTTGCCGCGCCGGCCGCCGGCATCGTCACCGTGGACGTCACCGACGCCAACGGCGCCAAGGTCACCTCGATCAGCGTTGAAGCCAAGGCCGCCGGCGAGACCGCGTTCACCTGGGATGGCAAGGATGCCAACGGCAAGCGCATGGAGCCGGGCAAGTACAACATCGTCGCCAACCACGTCGACACCACCGGCAAGAGCACCAAGCTGTCCACCTTCGTGCAGGCACCGGTGGAAAGCGTGACCGTCGGTTCCGACGGCCTCTACCTGAATCTCAAGGGCCTGGGCACGGCCCCTCTCGACTACGTGCTCCGCGTCAGCTGAGCCGCACCTACCGCATCCAACAGGAGCATCCCATGGGCTTCAACATTTCCCTGTCCGGCATCAACGCTGCCAACTCGGACCTGAGCGTCACCGCCAACAACGTGGCCAACGTCAACACCACCGGCTTCAAGCAGTCGCGTGCGGAATTCGCCGACCTGTTCGCCGCCACCAGCTACGGCCTGTCCAAGAACGCGATCGGCTCGGGCGTGCGTGTTTCCAACGTGGCCCAGCAGTTCATCCAGGGCAACAACGAGCAGACCGGCCGCAGCCTGGACATGGCCATTTCCGGTGAGGGCTTCTTCACCATGAACATGAACGGTGCACGCGTGTACTCGCGCGCCGGCAACTTCCAGACCGACGCCGCCGGCTACGTGGTCAACCCGCAGGGCGCACGCCTGCAGGTGCTGGCACCGAACGCCGACGGCACCAACTTCGACGCCGGCCGCCTGGTCGATCTGCAGCTGCTGACCACCGACAGCCCACCCAAGCAGACCAGCGAGGTCAAGGTCGGCTTCACCCTGCCGGGCAACGCCAAGCAACCGACGGTGACCCCCTTCGACCCCACAAATTCCAACAGCTACAGCCATTCCAGCGGTGGCATCACCGTGTATGACTCGCTGGGCGTCAGCCACACCCAGGTGTCCTACTTCGTCAAGGAAGCGGCCACCAACGCCTGGACGGTGCACAACTACGTCGATGGCCAGCCGGCCGGTACGCCCACCCCGCTGACCTTCGACAACGCCGGCAAGCTGACCGCACCGGCCAACGGCAAGATCAGCCTGGGCACCTTCACCCCGACCACCGGCGCCGGCGTGCTGAACATGACGCTGGATGTGAGCGGCTCGACCCAGTACGGCGAGAAGTTCGCCCTGCGCAACACCCAGCAGGATGGCTACGCGGCCGGCAAGCTCAACGAGATCACCGTTTCGGAAACCGGCGTGGTGTTCGCCCGCTATTCCAACGGCGACGACAAGCCGCTGGGCCAGGTTGCACTGACCAGCTTCAACAATCCGCAGGGCCTGGAACAGAAGGGCAACAACCTGTGGGTGGAGACCTTCGATTCGGGCACGCCGCGCACCGGCGCCGCCGACACCTCCAACCTCGGCAAGATCCAGGCCGGTTCGCTGGAATCCTCCACCGTCGACCTGACCGAACAGCTGGTCAACATGATCACCGCGCAGCGCAACTTCCAGGCCAACGCGCAGATGATCACGACCCAGGACCAGATCACCCAGACCGTCATCAACATCCGTTGATGACCTGCTGACCCTGTCACGGAACTCCCCGCATGGATAAAGCCCTTTACGTGGCGATGACCGGTGCCCGCGCCTCCCTGCAGGCGCAGGGAACGCTCAGCCACAACCTCGCCAACTCGGACACCCCCGGCTTCAAGGAAGCGCTGGCCAACACCGAAGCCTTCCCGATCCGTGGCCCGGGCTTTGCCTCGCGGGTGGATGCACTGCATGTCGATGCGGGCTTCAACCGCACGGCCGGCGCGCAGCACATCACCGGCAAGCCGCTGGACCTGTCGTTGCAGACCGGCACCTGGCTTGCCGTGCAGTCCACCGATGGCAGCGAGGCCTACACCCGTGGCGCCGCACTATCGGTGACCCCGAACGGCCAGCTGGTGACCTCCAGCGGCCGTCCGGTGCTGGACGACAACAACAACCCGATCGCGATTCCGCCCTACCAGGCGATGGAGATCGGCAACGACGGCACGATCTCGATCATCCCGCAGGGCGAAGGCCCGCAGACGATGGCGATGATCGGCCGGATCAAGGTGGTGCAGGCGCCGGATGATCGCCTCGAACGCGGCCTGGATGGCCTGTTCCGCAATACCGATCCGCTGCAGCCGTTCGCCCAGGCGCAGGGCACGGCGGTGCACAGTGGCCAGCTGGAAGGCAGCAACGTCGATGCCGCCGGCGCGCTGGTGCAGATGATCCAGCTGCAGCGCCAGTACGAAATGCAGGTGCAGGTGATCAAGCACGGCGATGACAACGCGCGCAGCGCCAACAGCCTGTTGCGCCTGGGCAGCTGACGGAATTCCGGCACCGGCCCGCGCCGGTGCTGGCACGCCGCTTGCACTCCCTACCCCATGGGCCGCACCGCGCGGCCGGCTTCACCCAGACAGGACTCCGAAGATGAACCAGGCATTGTGGATCGCGAAAACCGGACTGGATGCGCAGCAGATGCGCATGTCGGTGGTTTCCAACAACCTCGCCAATACCAACACCACCGGCTTCAAGCAGGACCGCGCCAGCTTCGAGGACCTGTTGTACCAGCAGGTGCGCCAGCCCGGCGGTTCCTCTTCGGCACAGACCCAGCTGCCCACCGGCCTGCAGATCGGCACCGGCGTGCGCGTGGTGGCCACCGCCAAGAACTTCGAACAGGGCAGCCAGCAGCAGACCGGCCGCGCGCTTGACGTGATGGTCAACGGCCGCGGCTTCTTCGAAGTGCAGATGCCCGACGGCAGCTCGGCCTACACCCGCGACGGCTCGTTCAAGATCAACCAGGACAGCGAGCTGGTCACCAACAGCGGCTACCCGGTGCAGCCGGGCATCCAGATTCCCGAAGGCGCGCAGTCGGTGACCATCGGTACCGACGGCACCATCAGCGTGAAGATGGCCGACGGTGCGGCATCGGTGGAAGTCGGTGCATTGACCCTTACCGACTTCGTCAATCCGGCGGGCCTGCAGGCACGTGGTGAAAACCTGTTCCTGGAAACCACCGCCTCCGGCCCGGCGCAGAACGGCAATCCCGGCCTGAACGGCCTGGGCACTGTGGTGCAGGGTGCGCTGGAAGGCAGCAACGTCAACGTGGTGGAAGAGCTGGTGTCGATGATCGAAACCCAGCGCGCCTACGAAATGAACGCCAAGGCGATCTCGACCACCGACTCGATGCTCGGCTACCTCAGCAACAAGCTCTGACCGCCCTCACCGGGAAACTGCCATGTCGCCCCTTTCTTCCTTCGCCCGTACTGCCCTCGCCTGCGCCGTGGCTGCCCTGCTCGGCGGCTGCGTGATCGCTGGCGACGTGCGCCCCTATCCGACGATGGCGCCGTTGCAGCCGATCATGCCGCCGCAGGCCGAACCGACCGCAGGCGCGATCTACGCCGCCGGCCCGACCCTGCAGCTGTATTCGGACCGCCGTGCGCGCGATGTCGGCGACCTGCTGACCATCACCCTGCTGGAAAACACCACCGCGCAGACCAGCGCCAACACCGCCACCAACAAGGAATCGAACCTGAGCCTCGGCACGCCGTCGATTCTCGGCGCACCGGTCACCCTGGGCGGCAAGGACATCCTGAGTGCAACGGCCAAGGGCGCACGCGACTTCACCGGCAAGGGCAACAGCGCGCAGAGCAACCGCCTGCAGGGCAACGTGACCGTGACGGTGGTGCAGCGCCTGCCCAACGGCAACCTGGTGGTGCAGGGGCAGAAGAACCTGCGCCTGAACCAGGGTGATGAGCTGGTGCAGGTACAGGGCATCGTGCGCCCCGGCGACATCAGCGCGGACAACACCGTGCCTTCCAGCCGCGTGGCCGAAGCGCGCATCGTCTATGGCGGCCGCGGCCCTGTCGCGCAGTCCAACGCGATGGGTTGGCTGAGCCGCTTCTTCAACTCCGGCCTGACGCCGTTCTGAGTATCGCCATGAAACTCTCCTTCTCTTCTTCCTGGCAGCGACGCGCAGCGTCGCTCTACTGTGCCGTGTTCATGGTCTTTGCGGTGGCTGCACCCGCCAGCGCCGAGCGCATCAAGGACCTGGCCCAGGTGGGTGGCGTGCGCGGCAATGCACTGGTGGGTTACGGCCTGGTGGTCGGCCTGGATGGCAGCGGCGACCGCACCAGCCAGGCGCCCTTCACCGTGCAGAGCCTGAAGAACCTGCTGGGCGAGCTGGGCGTCAACGTACCGGCCAACGTCAACCCGCAGCTGAAGAACGTGGCGGCAGTGGCAATCCACGCCGAACTGCCGCCGTTCGCCAAGCCCGGCCAGCCGATCGACATCACCGTGTCCTCGATCGGCAACGCCGTGTCGCTGCGCGGTGGCTCGCTGCTGATGGCGCCGTTGCGCGGTGCCGACGGCCAGGTCTACGCGATTGCCCAGGGCAACCTGATCGTGGGCGGCTTCGGTGCACAGGGCAAGGACGGTTCGCGCGTCTCGGTGAACGTGCCCAGCGTCGGCCGCATCCCCAACGGTGCGACCGTTGAGCGCGCCCTGCCCGATGTGTTCGGCGCCAGCGGCGAGATCACCCTGAACCTGCACAACAGCGACTTCACCACCATCTCGCGGATGGTGGGTGCGCTCAACAATGCCTTCGGCGAGGGTTCGGCGCGTGCCGTGGACGGCGGCACCGTTGCCGTGCGTGCGCCCACCGATGCCGGTGCGCGCATCGGCCTGCTGGCCCGTATCGAAAACCTGGAACTGACCCCGGGCGCTGCACCGGCCAAGGTAGTGGTCAACTCGCGTACCGGCACCGTGGTCATCGGCCAGCAGGTGCGTGTCGGCCCGGCCGCGATCTCGCATGGCTCGTTGACGGTGACCATCCAGGAAAACACCAACGTCAGCCAGCCCAACGCCTTTGCCGGTGGCCAGACCGTGGCCACGCCGCAGTCGACCATCACCGCCACCAACGATGGCAGCCGGATGTTCAAGTTCAACGGCGGCACCACCCTGGACGAGATCGTGCATGCGGTGAACGCCGTTGGCGCGGCACCGGGTGACCTGATCGCGATCCTGGAAGCACTGAAGCAGGCCGGCGCCCTGAGCGCCGAGCTCGAGGTGATCTGACATGCGCATCACTCCCGCATTCGAACTCAGCCCGGCCCAGCAGAACGACCCGGCCAAGATCGACAAGGTCGCGCGCCAGCTTGAAGGCCAGTTCGCGCAGATGCTGGTCAAGAGCATGCGTGACGCCAGCTTCGGCGATTCGCTGTTCCCGGGTGAAAACAAGATGTTCCGGGAGATGTACGACCAGAAGATCGCCGAGGCGATGACCCGCGGCAAGGGCCTGGGCCTGTCGAGCATGATCACCCGCCAGTTGTCCGGCGCGCAGGCCGATGGCCCGGCGCTGGATACCCGGGTGGACCCGGCCAAGGCCAGCCGCGCCTACCAGCTCAATGCGCCGGCGGCGCCGTCGCTGCCGCTGCAGGACGCCGGCCAGGCCGTGCGCATGCTGCAGCAGATGGCGGCCGGTGTGCAGGATGGTGCGCAGTCCTCCGTCGCCCCGATGGAGCAGGCGCTGGACCTGATTGCGGGCCGGGAAAGCAGCGGCATGCACCGTTCGCTGGGTACCGACGACCCCTATGCCGGTGCCATCGGTGGCGCCGATTGGGCCGCTGCCAGCGATCAGTGGGCGCCGACCGCCAGCAACCGTGGCAGCAGCGGCACCCCGGCCGATGCACTGGCCACGCGCACCGCCGTCGCCCAGTTGGGCGCACACACCCCGGAAGGCTTCGTCGCCAGCATCTGGCAACACGCACAGAGCGCGGCCAAGGAACTGGGCGTGGACGCGCGCGCCTTGGTTGCCCAGGCAGCGCTGGAAACCGGCTGGGGCAAGCGCCAGATCAAGCATGCCGATGGCAGCACCTCGCACAACCTGTTCGGCATCAAGGCCACCGGCTGGAAGGGCCAGAGCGCTACCGCCGGCACCCATGAGTACGTCGATGGCGTACGCCGCAACGAGACCGCCAGCTTCCGCGCCTACACCTCGCCCGCAGAGAGCTTTGCCGACTACGTGCGCCTGCTGAAGACCAGCCCGCGCTACCAGCAGGCGCTGCAGGCCGGCACCGATGTGCAGGGCTTCGCGCGCGGCCTGCAACGCGCCGGCTACGCCACCGACCCGCGCTACGCGGCCAAGATCGCCGCGATCGCCGGCGGCCCGACCATCGAGCGCGCCGTGACCGCCGTGGCCGACGCCGGCTCACGCATCGGCCAGACCTTCGCCAGCACCGCAACCGCGGCGCTGGGTATCACCCGTCGTTGAGGAACCCCATGTCCAGCGTACTTTCCACCGGTACCAGTGCCCTGCTCGCCTTCCAGCGTGCGTTGGCCACCACCAGCCACAACGTGGCCAACCTCAACACTCCCGGCTACAGCCGGCAGAAGGTCGACTTCGCCACCGCCACCCCGCAGAACTACGGCTATGGTGACGTTGGCAACGGCACCCGCATCGTCGACATCCGCCGCGCCGCCGACCAGCTGGCGATCTCGCGCCTGCTCGACAGCGGCGGCGAACTGGCACGCCTGAAGCAGCTCTCGGGCATGGCCGACCGGGTCAATGCCCTGTTCTCCGACGCGGCCACCAACGTGGCCGGGGTCTGGTCGAACTTCTTCGATACCGTCAGCGGCCTGTCCTCCAACGCAGCGGGTACGGCCGACCGGCAGAACATGCTCGATGGCGCCAAGGCCCTGGCCAACCGCTTCAGCCAGCTCAACACCCATCTGAACAACCTCAATGGCGAGGTCAACAATGGATTGATGGCCGGTGCCACCGAAGTCAACCGGCTGGCGTCGGAGATCGCGCAGATCAACGGTGCCATCGGCACCAACATCGCCAACGCCGCGCCCGACCTGCTGGACCGCCGCGACCAGCTGATCTCGCAGCTGGTGGGCTACACCGGCGGCACCGCGGTGATCCAGGACGGCGGCATCATGAACGTCTACACCGCCGGCGGCCAGGCGCTGGTGGTGGGTACCACCGCATCGAAGGTCACCACGGTGGCCGACCCGTACCAGCCCGAGCGCCTGCAGCTTGCGCTGCAGACCCAGGGCGGCACCATCACCCTGGACCCGAAGGCCGTGGGCGGCCAGATCGGCGGCCTGCTCGAGTTCCGCGACACCGTGCTGACCCCGGCCCAGGCCGAACTGGGCAAGCTGGCTGTGGGCCTGGCCGAGACGTTCAACAGCACCCATCGCCAGGGCGTGGATCTGTACGGACAGATGGGCGGCGACTTCTTCAACATCGGCACGCCGCGTGTCACCGGCAATGCCGGCAACACCGGCACCGGCGCGATCACCGCCAGTTATGGCGACCTCGGCAAGCTGGAAGCACAGAACATCGTGCTCAAGTTCGATGGCAGCAACTGGGCCGCCAGCCGCGCCGACACCGGCGCCAGCGTGCCGCTGACCGGCACCGGTACCGCTGCCGACCCGTTGATCATCAACGGCGTGAAGCTGGTGGTGGGCGGCACCCCGGCGGCCAATGACCGCTTCCTGCTGCAGCCGACGGCTGGCGTGGCCGGCAGCCTGGAGATGGCGATCACCGATCCGTCGCGCATTGCCGCGGCCGCCGCCATCAAGGGCGCTGCCGCACTGGCCAACACCGGCACCGGCAAGCTGAGCGGCGTGACCGTGACCGATGCGGCCAACGCCAACCTGCGCAATCCTGCTGCGATCGTGTTCACCTCGGCCACCACCTACACCATCGATGGCGGCCCACCGCAGACCTATACGCCCGGGCAGACCATCAGCGCCAACGGCTGGAGCTTCGTGCTCGATGGCGTGCCGAAGAATGGCGACACCTTCAACATCACCCCGACTCCGGCCGGCTCGTCGGACAACAGCAATGCCACCAAGCTGTCCAAGGTGGAATCGGCCAAGGCCTTCAACGCCGGCACGGTGACGCTGGGCGGCGCATTGGGCGGGTTGACCACCCAGGTCGGTGCGGCAGCGCGTTCGGCGGAGTATTCGCTGGGGGCGCAGCAGGTGATCGCCGACCAGGCACAGGCAGCGCGTGACGAAGTGTCCGGCGTCAACCTCGATGAGGAGGCGGCCGACATGCTGCGCCTGCAACAGGCCTACCAGGCCGCCTCGCAGCTGATCTCCACCGCCGATTCCATGTTCCAGACCATCCTGGGAGCCGTGCGCCGATGAGCAACCGCATCTCCACCGGAATGATGTACAGCCAGTCGGTAGCGCTGATGATGGCCAAGCAGGCCAAGCTCAGCCACCTGGAACAGCAGATCGCCACCGGCAGCAAGATCGTCAGCGCCAAGGACGATCCGGTCGCTGCAGGCGCTGCGGTGGGCCTGGACCGCAGCCTGGCCGCACTGGAACGCATGAAGCTCAATGGCAACAACGTGCAGAACCGCCTGGGCGTGCAGGAAAACACCCTGGCCCAGGTCAACGACCTGATGGCGCGCGTCAACGATCTGACCATCCAGGCCAGCAATCCCGCCTTGAGTGCGCCCGACAAGAAGACCCTGATCACCGAGTTGAACCAGATCCGCGAGGGCCTGCTGTCGCTGGCCAACAGCAGCGACGGCACCGGCCGCTACGTGTTCGGCGGCACCAACGACAGCGATCCGCCCTTCGCCAAGATTGACGGCAAGGTCGTCTATCGCGGCGACCAGACCCAGCGCCAGGTGGAAGTCGGCCCGGATACCTACGTGCGCGACGCCCTCCCCGGCAGCGAGATCTTCCTGCGCATCCCCACCGGCGATGGCTTCGTCGATGGCAGCGCAGCGGCAGGCAACGCCGGCAACGGCGTGCTGACCAATATCACCCGTGATGGCAGCGACAGCTGGAACGGGCAATCGTTCAGCGTGCGCTTCACCGCGGCCGACCAGTACGAAGTGCTCGACGGCGCCGGCAACGTAACCGGCACCGGCACCTACAAGGCCGGCAGCGAACTGGAGATCAATGGCGTTCGCCTGCAGATCGCTGGCGCGCCAGCAACAGGTGACAGCTTCAACGTGCAGGCCGCCAGCAGCCGCGACATCTTCGGCACCATGGACAAGCTGATCGCCGCACTGGATGCCGATACCGGTACCCCGGCGAAGATGGCCGCGCAGCAGAACGAACTGCAGAGCGCATTGCGTGATGTCGGCCGCGCGGCGGAACGGATGATCGATTCGCGCGCTGCCGGTGGCGCGCAGCTGAAGGCGCTGGACAACGCGGCGGAGATGCGTGAGGCCAACGGCGTGACGCTGAAAACCACGCTGTCGGAGATGCGCGACCTGGACTACGCCGATGCGTTGAGCCAGTACCAGCTGGAAAGCACCGCGCTGCAGGCGGCACAGACGCTGTTCTCGCAGATGCAGTCGATGTCACTGTTCAACAAGATCCGCTGATTCCACGCGCCAGCGCTGGAGCCCAAGGCCGCGATGCCCTGCATCGCGGCCTTTTTCGTTTCGGCGGTCATGTACCGCTGCGCTCGCCGGGCATGGCCCGGCGCTACCGAAGGGTTGGCCATGCCCGGCGGATGTTCCGAAGGGTTGGCCCTGGTAGCGCCGGGCCATGCCCGGCGGATGTTCCGAAGCGTTGGCTCTGGTAGCGCCGGGCCATGCCCGGCGGATGTTCCGAGATCGCCCATCAAGCCCAGCCGGCCCCCGCCGATACCTTCATCAGCGTGGGTTGGGCATGCCCGACCGCCCCTACCAGGGGTGGCCTTGACGCTTTTCCAGGGCGGAAATCCCCGGAAAAACAGCTTTCAGCGACGAAATTCGGTTGCAACGAAATTCCCGGCTAAAGGTTGTTGACAAAGCGCCGTTATTCATTTGGCAACGGCGAAGCACACAGCCAAACAAAAAAATCAGGCAGCGCTTCGTTCCATTCACCAACGGGTTCCACATAAGAGGAGACGACCCCATGGCACAGGTAATCAACACCAATACGATGTCGCTCAACGCTCAGCGCAACCTGAGCACCAGCGGCAGCTCGCTCGCCACCACCATCCAGCGCCTCTCGTCCGGCCTGCGCATCAACAGCGCGAAGGACGACGCCGCCGGCCTGGCCATCAGCGAGCGCTTCACCACCCAGATCCGTGGTCTGGACGTGGCCATCCGCAACGCCAACGACGGCATCTCGCTGGCCCAGGTGGCCGAGGGCTCGCTGAACGAAGTGGGCAACAACCTGCAGCGCATCCGCGAACTGGGCGTGCAGGCCTCCAACGCCACCAACTCGGCCAGCGACCGCAAGGCGCTGCAGGCTGAAGTGACCCAGCTGGTCAGCGAAATCGACCGCGTCGCCAAGCAGGCCGACTTCAACGGCACCAAGCTGCTGGACGGTTCGTTCACCAGCCAGCTGTTCCAGGTGGGCGCCAACGCCGGCCAGGCCATCGCCATCAACAGCGTGGTCAACGCCAAGGCCGATTCGCTGGGCGCGGCCAGCTTCGCCAACGGCTACACCGGCACCAGCCTGGCTGCAGCCGACAAGGCCACCGCCGATACCACCTACTCCGGCCTGCAGATCTCGGTGACCCCGCCGGGCGGCGCCGCCACCACGGTCACCGTCAGCGACTTCACCGTGAAGGCAGGCGAATCGATCACCTCGGCCACCGCGGCCGCGATCAACAACAAGCTGGGCGAAACCGGCGTGGTCGCCTCCGTCAACGCCGGCGTGGTCAGCCTGGCCTCGGTCAAGGACGGCCAGACCTTCGCTCTGGGTGTCAGCGCGGCGACCCCGCCGGCCGGCGCCACCGCCGCCACCATCGCCGGCCTGGGCCTGACCGAGACCAGCACCAACGGCGGCACGCTGACCGGTGCAACGGCCAGCTTCGTCAAGGACCTGAACGTCACCACGGCCGAAGGCGCACAGAAGGCGATGTCCATCGTCGACAAGGCCCTCGAATCGGTCAACAGCGTGCGCGCCGACCTCGGCGCGATCCAGAACCGCTTCACCTCGGTGGTCGCCAACCTGCAGACCTCCTCGGAGAACCTGTCCGCATCGCGCAGCCGCATCCGCGATACCGACTTCGCCAAGGAAACCGCCGAGCTGACCCGCACCCAGATCCTGCAGCAGGCCGGTACGGCCATGCTGGCCCAGGCCAACCAGGTACCGCAGAACGTGCTCAGCCTGTTGCAGCGCTGACATGAGCCGCCCCCGGGGCACGTCGGGGGCGTCTAACCCAACTCACGTGCAACCGCTCAAGGACCTCTCCTCATGGCACAAGTAATCAACACCAACACGATGTCGTTGAATGCTCAGCGTAACCTGAGCACCAGCGGCAGCTCGCTGGCCACCACCATCCAGCGCCTGTCCTCCGGTTCGCGCATCAACAGTGCCAAGGACGATGCGGCCGGTCTGGCGATCTCCGAGCGCTTCGGCACCCAGATCCGCGGCACCGACGTGGCCATCCGCAATGCCAATGACGGCATCTCGCTGGCACAGGTCGCCGAAGGTTCGCTGACCGAAATCGGCAACAACCTGCAGCGCGTCCGCGAGCTGTCGGTGCAGGCCTCCAACGCCACCAACTCGGCCAGCGATCGCAAGGCGCTGCAAGCCGAAGTGACCCAGCTGGTTTCGGAAATCGACCGCGTCGCCAAGCAGTCGGACTTCAACGGCACCAAGCTGCTGGACGGTTCGTTCTCCAGCCAGCTGTTCCAGGTCGGCGCCAACGCCGGTCAGGCGATTGCCATCGACAAGACCATCGATGCCAAGGCCAATGCCCTGGGTGGCGCACAGTTCGTCACCGGTACCATTGCTGCTCCGACCCTGTCCGGTACCCCGGCCACCACCGCTGACATCGCAACCTTTACCCTGACCAGCGCTCAGGGCACGGTCACCTTCGATGCACTGAAGGTCGAGAACACCGATGCCGCTGGTGCAGGCAAGGCGCTGGCGACCCACATCAACGCCAAGATCGGCGAAACCGGCATCCTGGCCGAGGCCGATGCTACCGGCGCACTGACCCTGACCTCGGTCAAGGACAGCGTCAAGGCAGACGGCACTCTGGTACAGCTGGCTTCCACCGGTGGCGTGACCGTTGCCGGCAATACGACCGTGCCGGCCAAGCAGTACGCCGACAAGATCGATGTGTCCACCGTGAAGGGTGCACAGCAGGCGATGGAAGTGGTCGACAAGGCACTGGGCGCGATCAACAGCACCCGCGCCGACCTCGGTGCCGTGCAGAACCGCTTCACCTCGGTCGTTGCCAACCTGCAGACCTCCTCGGAGAACCTGTCGGCGTCGCGCAGCCGCATCAAGGACACCGACTTCGCCAAGGAAACCGCTGAGCTGACCCGCACCCAGATCCTGCAGCAGGCCGGTACGGCCATGCTGGCCCAGGCCAACCAGGTGCCGCAGGGCGTGCTCAGCCTGCTGCGCTGATCCGCTCCTTGATCGACCACCGGGCGGCGGCTGAGCTGCTGCCCGGTTCCTGAAATACGTTCCACCTTCGCCAAAGGAAAAGCACCATGGCACAAGTCATCAACACCAACACCATGTCCCTGAATGCTCAGCGCAACCTGAGCACCAGCGGCAGCTCGCTCGCTACCACCATCCAGCGCCTGTCCTCCGGTTCGCGCATCAACAGCGCCAAGGACGATGCGGCCGGCCTGGCGATCTCCGAGCGCTTCGGCACCCAGATCCGCGGCACCGACGTGGCCATCCGCAATGCCAACGACGGCATTTCGCTGGCCCAGGTCGCCGAAGGTTCGCTGACCGAAATCGGCAACAACCTGCAGCGCGTCCGCGAGCTGTCGGTGCAGGCCTCCAACGCCACCAACTCGGCCAGCGACCGCAAGGCACTGCAGGCCGAAGTGACCCAGCTGGTTTCGGAAATCGACCGCGTCGCCAAGCAGTCGGACTTCAACGGCACCAAGCTGCTGGACGGTTCGTTCTCCAGCCAGCTGTTCCAGGTCGGCGCCAACGCCGGCCAGGCCATCGCCATCGACAAGACCATCGATGCCAAGGCCAACGCCTTGGGCGGTGCGCAGTTCGACGCCGTGACCTTCACCGTAGGCGCGCCGGCTGACGGCACGACGGGCCTGAAGGTCGCCGGCATGACCATCACCAACGCCTCGGGCGCAGCGGTGGCCATCGATGGCATCGACATCGCCGCACAGGGCGGTGCAGACGGCACCAAGACCCAGGACGCCGCCACCAAGGCGATGGTTGCTGCGATCAATGCCAAGATCGGTGAGACCGGCGTGCTGGCCGAGATCGACACCGCCGGCGGCGGCAAGATCAACCTGAGCTCGGTCAAGGACAGCGTCGACAAGAACGGCGCCTTCCTCGGCATCGCCGTGGAAACCGGCACCTGGACCGGCGTTGCCGCTGGCCCGGCCGACATCGCCGCCAGCACCACCGCAGGTGCCAAGAGCTTTGCGGACAAGATCGACGTGTCCACCGTGAAGGGTGCGCAGCAGGCGATGGAAGTGGTCGACAAGGCCCTGGGTGCGATCAACAGCACCCGCGCCGACCTCGGTGCGATCCAGAACCGCTTCACCTCGGTCGTTGCCAACCTGCAGACCTCCTCGGAGAACCTGTCGGCGTCGCGCAGCCGCATCAAGGACACCGACTTCGCCAAGGAAACCGCTGAGCTGACCCGCACCCAGATCCTGCAGCAGGCCGGTACGGCCATGCTGGCCCAGGCCAACCAGGTGCCGCAGGGCGTGCTCAGCCTGCTGCGCTGATCCACGGCAAGAAGGCGCCGCTACCGTCGGGTTGAACCGACGGTAGCGGCAACCCGACAGCCACGGCGTACTCAGGTGCCGGCCATGCCCGGCCCGGGAAGCTTCCCGAACCGGCTTGGCATCGCCCGCCCCTGCGGACCTCTCTTTCAGCGTTGTGCATGTTGACTGTACGTACCGGGCGGCTTCGTCTCCCCCCGATTGTCAGTAGCCTGATCCCTCCCCTGCATTGGGGGAGGGTTTTTTACAGACCCCCGGCAGCCCGCGGTGAACCCACCCGCGCCCTGCCCCAGGCCTCCTGCAACCGGCGTGCCAGAACCGCCCCACCGGCCAGTGGCACGGCGCATGCATCAACGAAGTCCTCAAGACCCAGCGGCGCAGGCCGCTATTTTCGTTGACGACGGGCCGCTGCACGACGGCCAGGCCCGTATACCAGGAGAAACGACGTGGCAGACTTTGGATACGGTGGCATTGGCTCAGGGCTGGACATCTCCAGCATCGTCAACCAGCTGGTCGCAGCGGACCGCAAGCCGGCCGACAATGCGCTGAACCTGCAGCAGTCCAAGACCAAGATGCAGCTGTCGTCGCTCGGCACGGTCACCTCGGCCTTCGACAAGCTGAAGACCGCCCTGACCGCGTTGAAGGCCACCACCGCCTTCGACACCCGTACCGTCAGCGCAACCGGCAAGGCCGGCCCCAACAACGCCGACGATGTGTTGACCGCATCGGTGGCGCTGTACGACCTCGGTACCAGCAAGGCGGCCGCAGCCAACGGTACCCACAAGGTCGAGGTGAAGAACCTGGCGTCGGCGCACAAGCTGATTGCCGACACGTCGGTGCCCAAGACCGATACCTTCGGTGCCGGAACCTTGACGCTGACCGTCGGCGTGGGCGACAAGGCCAAGACGATGAACGTGCAGGTGGAGGAAGGCGACACGCTTACCACCGTCCGCAACAAGATCGACGCCGCCGGCCGCAAGGAAGGCGTGCAGGCCACGCTGATCAGCTCCGGCGACAACCAGTATCTGTCCATCGCCCAGGAAAAGACCGGCGCGGCCAGCGCGATCAAGCTGGAATACGCCGGCAGCGATCCGAAGCTGGGCGCACTGGTCGGCAGCCTGAAGGAAAACAGCCCCGCCAAGGATGCGGTGCTGACCATTGACGGCGTGGAAGTGGTGAGTGCCAGCAACACCGTGACCGACGCGGTGCCAGGCCTGACCCTGAACCTGAAGGTGCCGGGCCTGAGCACCGTCACCATCAGTACCGACACTACTGCCGCAACCAAGGTGATGCAGGAGTTCGTCACCGCCTACAACGCGGCCATCGCGGCGATCAACACCGAAACCAAGTACGACGCGAAGACCAAGGAAGCCGCCGCACTGACCGGCGATGCGCAGATGCGGGGTGCGATCGCGCAGCTGCGCTCAACGATGTCCGGCGTGCTCAAGGACCTGGCAGGCGACCAGCTGGACGCCAAGGCACTGGGCCTGCAGACCCGCGGCTACCCCAATGCCGACGGCACCCTGGTGCTGGACAGCACCAAGTTCGCCGCAGCCCTCGCCGCGCAGCCGGAGAAGATCCGCCAGGCGGTCACCGGCGATACCGGTGGTGCCGGCCGGCTGTATTCACTGGTGGACGGCTACGTCAGCACCACGGTTGGCAAGGAAGGCGCCTTCGTCGCCCGCACCAAGGGGCTGAACACCACGCTGGACAACATCGACAAGCGCCGCAAGGATCTGGACGCACGCATGGTCGGTGTCGAAGCCCGTTACAAGAAACAGTTCGTGGCATTGGACAGCCTGATGGGCAAGCTGCAGCAGAGCAACACCGCCCTGCAGCAGCAGCTGGCCCAGTTGAACCGCTGAGGAAACACGCACGGCGCTCAAGTTTGGCGCCGTACGCACCGATAACGGACGCAACAGCAATCATCGCAGTGCCGGCGTCAACGGTCCCTTCGACCGCACCCCGGCACCCCGCGCAAGGGAGAATCACGAATGTACGGTTCCAGCCGTCAGTACGCCGAGCAATACCGCCAGGTGGGTGTGACCAGTGCGGTCGCCGATGCCGATCCGCACAAACTGGTGGCGCTGCTGCTGTCTGGCGCGCTGGAGCGCGTGCGCCGTGCACAGGCCACCCTCGACCAGGGCGACCAGGCCGGCAAGGGCAAGGCGATCGGCGAAGCATGTGCGATCGTCGCCCACCTCAACGGCTCGCTGGACCATGAAGCCGGCGGCGAAATCGCCGGCAACCTGTCGGCGCTGTACGACTACCTGCTGCAGCGCCTGACCGAAGCCAACCTGCACAACGACCGCGCCGCGCTGGACGAATCGCTGCAGCTGCTGGGCGAGATCGACGGTGCCTGGAATGCCATTCCGCACGAACAGCGCCGTCCCGCGGCGGTGGCGCCATGAGCCTGCTTGAACTCAACGCGCAGCTGGATGCCTTCGAGAAGGCCCTCGACGAAGAGGCCTTCGAACAGGCCGACAGCCTGCTCGATGGCCATGACAGCACCCTGCACGCACTGCTGAGCCAGCCGCTGGGCAGCGCCGACCACGCGCCGCTGTCGGCCCTGCTGGAGCGCCAGCAGAGCCTGCTCGGCCTGCTGCGCCAGCGTCGCGACGCAGTCTCCGTGCAGATGCAGGACGGCCGCCGCTCCCTTCGCGCCGCGCATGCCTACCTGCAGGCAGAATCGCTGGCATGACCGTGCTGCCGACCACGTCCCTGCACCACCCGGCTGAAAGCGAGCTGTTCGACGAAACGCTCAGCTGTGAACTGGCCCTGCCCGCCGAGTTCCAGGCCGGCAGTGCAGTGGGCCGGACCAGCAGTGCCGAAGGCCTGCTGCGCAGCCTGGCACTGGTCGAAGACAGCCGCATCGACGAACACGAGGAACGCAGCGAAGCCAGCCTGCAGCTGCAGCGCCTGGAAGCCAAGGTGGACCTGACCATGGTCCTGCTCGGCCGCCTGATCCGCCAGCAGGGCCAGGAACCAACGCTGCGTCCGGTGCGCTGGTCGCGCCGTGGCATCCGCCTGCAGCTGGGCCCACGCAGCGGCAGCACGCCCGGCCAGGCCGGCGTTGTCCGCCTGCAACCCAGCGACTGGCTGCCCGACCATATCGACCTGCCGGTGGAAGTCATCGCCGAAGCGGCCGATGGCGGTGGTGGTCACTATCTGTGGCTGCGCTTCCATCGCCTCGGCGATGGCCTGGAAATGGCGATGGAACGGCATCTGTTCCGGCTGCACCGCCGGCAGGTGGCCGAGGCCCGCCGCGCACGCTGAAATCTGCCACCATGCAGGCGGACGGACAGCCCTTGGCGTGCCCGTTCAGCTAAGTTAAGGTGGACCCCCCTCCCCAACCTCCAGCGTGCCTGTGCGAGTTCTCATCGTCGACGATCACACCCTGGTTCGCGCCGGCCTGGCGCGGCTGCTGCAGGGGTTTGCCGACGTGCAGCTCGTCGCCGAGGCCAGCAATGCCGAACAGGCACTGCAGATGGCCCTGCAGCACGCACCGGACGTGGTGTTGATGGACCTGTCGCTGCCAGGCCGCACCGGCCTGGAAGCACTGAGCGACATCCGCCTGCGCGCACCCGGCACGCGCATCGTGATGATGACCATGCACGACGACGCCGCCCACGTGCGTGATGCCCTGGATCGGGGTGCCGTCGGTTTCGTGGTCAAGGATGCCGCACCGCAGGAGCTGGAACTGGCGCTGCGTGCCGCGCATGCCGGCCAGGTATTCCTGAGCCCGCAGATCTCGGCCAAGATGCTGGCGCCGATGCTCGGTCGCGAAAAACCGACCGGCATTGCCGCACTGTCGCCGCGCCAGCGCGAGATCCTTCGCCGCATCGGCAAGGGCGAGAGCAACAAGGAAATCGCCGCCGATCTTGGTATCAGCGTCAAGACGGTGGAGACCCATCGCGCACGCATGATGGAATCGCTGGGTTGCCGTCGCGCCAATGATCTGCTGCTGCTGGCCGCGCGCCACCAGCACGAACTGGAATGACGTCCCCGCGTCGGCGGTGACGCCGCAGCGCCACTGGCAGGGCTGGCGCCGAAATACCGTCACCCACGCGCATCCCGACGGGATTCCGTACAGCACGCACGACCTGCCGCCGTGGTCGCTGACCACGAATCAATGACTTGGTGCGCGTAATCGTCAAAATCCCGCGCTTGTGTAGGGGTTTTCCCTACACGGTGTCGGGAACACCACCAACACCCTCAGGAACCCCCCGATTCCGCCCTTGCCGGATCAAAAGCAAGATGTGTTCCACAAGGCGTCGGGGAGCGGCGCCGGGGAACCACGATGAAGGCTTCACTCTCGACCCAGCTGGGCCAACAACTTCACCTCACCCCGCAGTTGCTGCAGTCGATCCGGCTGCTGCAGCTCGACGGCCTGCACCTGGAACAGGAAATCCAGCGCCTGCTGGACTCCAATCCGCTGCTGGAAATCGAAGACGCCGAAGCGCCCGCCGCCGAAGCTACCGATCCGGCCACCACCACGCTGGATACGGCCGCGTTCGACGAACTGCCCGAATCCTCGATGTGGGAGGTGTCCGGCGCCAACTGGCAGGACGGCGACGACGACCGCATGGCGCGCATCGCCGCTGGCGAGTCGAGCGACCCGCAGCTGCGCGTGCTGCAGCGCCTGGCGCTGGACCTGGACGAGCACGAACTGGCCGTGGCCGCCTTCTGGCTGGAACACTGCGACGATGCCGGCTACCTGCAGGCACCGCTGGCGCAGCTGCAGCTGCTGGCCAGCGCGCAGTTCGACATCGATGCCGACGGCGTTGAAGCTGTCCGCCAGCACCTGCTGCAGGGCGAGCCGGCCGGCATGGCCGCGCAGGACCTGCGCGAATCGCTGCTGGCCCAGCTGTGCAGCCTGCACGGCGTGGTGCCGGCCCGGCATCTGGCTGCGCGCATCCTGCAGGGCGCGCTCGATGCCTTGGCCGCGCACGACTACCCCGCCCTCGCCCGCCAGCACGATGCCGAGATCGAGGACGTGCGCGAAGCCGTCCGCCTGATCCTGTCGCTGCAGCCGCGCCCGGGCGACAGCCTGCTGCCCGAGCGCAATGCAGTGGTGGTGCCGGACGTGGTCGCCTGGCACGCCGATGAACAATGGAAGGTGGCGCTGAACCCGGCCACCAGCCGCCGGGTATCGATCAACAGCCAGTACGAACAGGCTCTGGCCGACAGCGGCGAGGCAGCACCGGCCCTGCGCGAGATGCTGCAGGAGGCGCGCTGGTTCAGCCGCGGCCTGTCGATGCGTTACGACACCCTGCTGCGCACCGCGCGGGTGATCGTCGAGCGCCAGGCAGCCTTCCTGGTGCGTGGCGAGGAAGCCATGGCACCGCTGACCCTGAAGGAAGTGGCCGAAGAGATCGGCATGCACGAATCCACCGTTTCGCGCATCACCACCGGCAAGTACCTGCAGACCCCGCGCGGCACCTTTGAACTCAAGCACTTCTTCGCCGTACGCCTGGAAGGGGCCAGCGTGTCCGGCCAGGCGGTCAAGGCCATGGTCCGCCGCCTGATCGACGCCGAACCGGCCGGACGCCCGCTGGCGGACGAGGCCATCGCTGGCCTGCTGTCCCGCCAAGGGGTGAACATTGCCCGTCGAACCGTCGCAAAATACCGCGAACAACTGGATATCGCCCCGGCCCGCGAACGGCGCCGGGTCAACGCCAGGCAACCGCAGCTGGCCCGGGTGGGCTGAAAAGGATGTTGGACATGAACAAGCTCACAGTTCTGCTGGTCGATGACCACGAGGGCTTCATCAACGCGGCCATGCGCCACTTCCGCAAGATCGACTGGCTGCAGATCGTCGGCAGCGCCGGCAACGGCCTGGAAGCGATCGAACGCTCGGAAAGCCTGCGCCCGCAGGTGGTATTGATGGATCTGGCGATGCCGGAAATGGGCGGCCTGCAGGCCACCCGCCTGATCAAGTCGCAGGATGATGCCCCGTACATCGTGATCGCCAGCCACTTCGATGACGTCGAGCATCGCGAGCACGCACTGCGCGCCGGCGCCGACAACTTCGTCAGCAAGCTGTCCTACATCCAGGAAGTCATGCCGATCCTGGAAGGCCTCAGGGAGGAACGGTCGTGAGCGAATCGCGCATCCTGGTACTGGACAACGACGCGGTGCGTGCCGAGCGCACCGTGGCCCTGCTGGAATTCATGGACTTCAACCCGCGCTGGGTTTCCGACGCGGCCGATTTCGACCTGACGCGCCAGCGCCAGAACGACTGGATGGCGGTGATCGTCGGCAGCCTGGACGACAGTGCCGCCAGCACCGCCCTGTACGCCTGGCTGGGGGGCAGCAGCCTGCCGCCGCCGGTGCTGCTGGCCGACGGTGACGCCACCGTGTTCGCCCAGCGGCATGGCCTGCACGAAGCCAACATCTGGCCGCTGGAAGCACCGCTGCGTCACGCACAGATGGAAGCCCTGCTGCGCCGCGCCAGCCTCAAGCGCCTGGATGCCGAACACCAGGCCGGTGCCGTGCAGGACCAGGGACCGACCGGCAACGGTCCGGCGGTCAGCGCACTGCGCACGATGATCGAGCAGGTCGCCGCGTTCGACACCACCGTGCTGGTGCTGGGCGAATCGGGCACCGGCAAGGAAGTGGTCTCGCGCAGCATCCACCAGCGCTCGCCGCGCCGCGATGGCCCGTTCGTGGCGATCAACTGCGGCGCGATTCCGGCCGAACTGCTGGAAAGCGAGCTGTTCGGCCACGAAAAGGGCGCCTTCACCGGCGCGCTGACCGCACGCAAGGGCCGTTTCGAAATGGCCGAGGGCGGCACCCTGCTGCTCGATGAGATCGGCGACATGAGCCTGCCGATGCAGGTCAAGCTGCTGCGCGTGCTGCAGGAGCGCAGCTTCGAGCGCGTCGGCGGCAACCAGACCATCCGCTGCAACGTGCGGGTGATCGCCGCAACCCATCGCGACCTGGAAAGCCGCATTGCCGATGGCAAGTTCCGCGAGGACCTGTTCTATCGCCTCAACGTGTTCCCGATCGATGTGCCGGCCCTGCGCGAACGTCGCGAAGACCTGCCGGCGCTGGTGGAAACCATCGCCACCCAGCTGGCGCGCACCGGCCGCGGCGAAGTGCGCTTCACCCCGGAAGCGCTGCAGGCGCTGGCCGGCTACGAATGGCCGGGCAACGTGCGCGAACTGACCAATCTGGTCGAGCGCCTGGCCGTGCTGCACCCGGGTGGCTCGGTGCGCGTGCAGGACCTGCCGGCACGCTACCGCGGCGACGCCGCGCTGGCCGTGCCTGCTGTGGTCGCGGCCGCTCCGGTGGTCGCCAGCGAAGAACGCCTGGACCTGCGCAGCTTCTCGTTCCACACCCCGGGCAGCGGCAACCAGCCGTCGCTCGAGCATGGCATCGCCGTCAACCGCGCCGCAGCGCCGGCCGCGTTGCCGGACGACGGCCTGGACCTGCGCAACCACATGGCCAACATCGAACTGGGCCTGATCAACGAAGCACTGGAACGCACCCAGGGCGTGGTTGCCCACGCCGCCCAGCTGCTCGGCCTGCGCCGCACCACCCTGGTGGAAAAGCTGCGCAAGTACGGCATCGAACGCGAAGCGGCCGAACTGGCCAGCTGACACGCGTTGCCAGCATGAAGGGGGCACGAACGCCTGGGCTTGCCCGGGCGTTGGTGCTTATGGGGGTCCGCCTGATGCGCGGGCGGGTCCGACGGTTCCATGGCAGCGGCCGGATTGCTCAGTAGATCCACGCCATGCGTGGATGACGGGCGACGGTACCGAGAATATTTCGCCGCATTTGCACGTTTTCCTACAGACAACGCAACCGCACCGCGGAGCATGGCAAGGACATCCCAACGAGGTTCCGCCATGCATCGTCTGACTCTGCTTGCCGCCCTGCTCTGCCCGGCCTTGGCCGCAGCATCCAACTGCACGCTGCCCACCACACTCGACCAGCGCCAGTTCACCAACCTCAGCGATCCGCTGTACCAGCCAGATAATCCGAATGCCGGACGCATGGTGCAGGTCAGCTTCGGCAGCAATCAGTACGTGCTGCACATCCTCGGCACCGACCTCCGCATCGGCGGCAGCTACCGTTACCAGCAACTGGCTCCGCACATTGCGGAAATCCAGATGACAGAAGCCCACCCCGCCGGCCCCGCCCGCTACACCCTGCTGCTGACCTGCCTGACCGACCACCAGGGCCGCTTCATCTACACCCAGCACGACGGCCCCATCGCCCCACGCCAGCGCCAGAATTCCGGCCGCTGGACCCTGCAGCCATAGGCCAAAAAACCGACGCCGGTGAAATGACGCGTCACACGCCTCGAGAGCAGCATCCACGCATGGCGTGGATCAAGCGTGTCGACCAAGGTCGACACCTACCAAGAGCAGCGTGCCGACCAACGGTCAGCACCCACCAACAGCAGCGTGTCGACCAAGGTCGACACCCACCAAACGCAGCGTGCCGACCAACGGTCAGCACCCACCAACAGCAGCGGGAAATTGTCGAAGGCGGGGTGGGTCCGGTTGCGGGGGGTGTCCGCGGCATGGATGCCGCGGCCAAGCCCCCATGGACGGGTTTACGGCGTCCCCCGCAACCGGACCCACCCCGCCATCCCTCAGGAAACCCGCTTTGGCTGTCGCTGTTGAGGTTGCCGGCCAGCGGCCGGCACTACCGCGGGGCGCGGGGTGCAACCCCGCAAAGCACCACCCCCTCACTTCACTGAACCGATCAGCCATTTCGGCACGGCACTTGCACTAGCTCCAGCAGACACCCCCATCCCTGTTTCTGGAACCGTTGCAGATGTCCCACTCCGTCACTTCGATCCTTTCCCAGATCCGCTCCTACCAGACCCAGGTGGGACAGCCCGCGCTCAACCCGCTGGCCGAAGCGCCGCGTAGCAATGCCCTGCCGGGCACGGTGCTGGATGCGCCGCAGGTCCAGCCTGCCAGCTTCACTGAAACCCTGCGCGGCGCCATCGCCGGCGTCAACGATGCGCAACAGAAATCCGGCGCGCTGGCCAAGGCCTTCGAACTGGGTGAACCCGGTGCCGACCTGGCCAAGGTGATGGTCGCCTCGCAGCAGTCCCAGATCGCCTTCCGCGCCACCGTGGAAGTCCGCAACCGTCTCGTCCAGGCCTACCAGGACGTGATGAACATGCCGCTGTAAGGATAGAACCGCATGGCCCTGTCGCTCTCCAAGGAATCCCTGAACGCCGAAAAGGCGGGCCAGTGGTTCGATCGGCTGCAAAGCCTGCAGATCACCCGTCGGCTCGGACTGATGGCGATGATCGCCGTGGCCGTCGCGGCCGGGCTGTTCGTGTTCTTCTGGTCGCAGAAGCCGGGCATGGTGCCGCTGTACACCGGCCTGGACCAGAAGGCCACCGCTGAAGCGACCGATCTGCTGCGTGCCGCACAGATTCCGTTCCAGCTGGACCCGGCCACCGGCGGCATCACCGTGCCGGAGAAGAACCTGCACGATGCCCGCCTGAAACTGGCGGGCTCGGGCCTGACCGACAGCGGCAAGCTCGGCTTCGAGCTGATGGAGCGCGACCCCGGTTTTGGTGTCAGCCAGTTCGTGGAAAGTGCGCGCTACCAGCACGCGCTGGAAACCGAGCTGTCGCGCACCATCAACACGCTGCGCCCGGTGCGCGATTCGCGCGTGCATCTGGCCATTCCCAAGCCCAGTGCGTTCACCCGCCAGCGTGATGTGGCCAGTGCCTCGGTCACCCTTGAACTGCGTGGCGGCCAGCAGCTGGAACGCAACCAGGTTGATGCGATCGTGCACATGGTTGCTGCAGCCATTCCCGATCTGGCGCCGGAACGGGTGACCGTGGTCGACCAGAGCGGTCGCATGCTCAGCGTCAGCGACCCCAACAGCGAAGCGGCCGTCAACGCTGCCCAGTTCGAACAGGTGCGCCGCCAGGAAACCTCGTTCAACCAGCGTATCCGCGAGCTGCTGGAACCGATGACCGGCCCCGGCCGGGTCAACCCCGAAGTCAGTGTCGACATGGACTTCTCGGTGACCGAGGAAGCGCGCGAGCTGTACAACGGCGAGCCGCAGAAGCTGCGCAGCGAGCAGATGAGCGAGAACACCAGCAGCACGCCGGGCCCGCAGGGCGTACCGGGTGCCACCAGCAACAGCCCGCCAGGCCAGGCCGCCGCACCGGCCACCGCGCAGGCACCGACCGAAAGCAGCAAGAACGCGACCCGCAACTACGAGCTGGACCGTACCCTGCAGCACACCCGGCAGCCTGCCGGCCGCATCAAGCGCGTGTCGGTCGCGGTGCTGGTGGACAACGTGCCGCGCGCCGGCGCCAACGGCAAGGTTGCACCGCAGCCGCTGTCGGCGGCCGAACTGACCCGGGTCGAGGCACTGGTCAAGCAGGCCGTCGGTTTCAGTGCCGAGCGTGGCGACACCGTGTCGGTGATGAATGCCCCGTTCGTGCGTGACACCACGCCGGTGGAAGGCCCGGCCTGGTGGGAACTGCCGTGGGTGCACGATGCCGGCCGCATGCTGCTGGGTGCGCTGGTGGTGATGGCGTTGCTGTTCGGCGTGCTGCGCCCGGCACTGCGCGGCATCACCGGGCAGAACCGCAAGAACGAAGAACTGGCGCTGGAACCGCACACCGCGGACGTGCAGCTGGTCGATGACGATGGCACCCCGCTGCCGGCGCTGGGCGCCGACCGGGTCAGCCTGGGCGGGCCGGAAGCGCTGGCCCTGCCGGTGGATTCTTATGAGGAACGATTGCGGATGGCCCGTGAAGCCGTGAAGACCGACTCCAAGCGCGTGGCCCAGGTGGTCAAGGGCTGGGTGGCCAATGACTGAGGTCGCGCCCCTGACCGGCGTGCAGCGCGCCGCCGTCCTGCTGCTGTCGCTGGGTGAACTGGACGCGGCCGAAGTGCTGCGCCACATGGAGCCGAAGGAGGTGCAGAAGATCGGCATCGCCATGGCCACCATGTCCGACATCACCCGCGAACAGGTGGAACGGGTGATGGACCAGTTCAGCCAGGAACTGGGCTCGAAGACCTCGCTGGGCGTGGGCTCGGACGACTACATCCGCAACATGCTGGTGCAGGCGCTGGGCAGCGAGAAGGCCGGCAACCTGATCGACCGCATCCTGCTGGGCCGCAACACCACCGGCCTGGACGCACTGAAGTGGATGGACCCGCGTGCGGTGGCCGACCTGGTGCGCAACGAGCATCCGCAGATCATCGCCATCGTGATGGCGCACCTGGAAACCGACCAGGCTGCCGACGCGCTGAAGCTGCTGCCCGAGCGCACCCGCGTGGACGTGCTGCTGCGCATCGCCACCCTCGACGGCATTCCGCCCAATGCGCTGAACGAACTCAACGAGATCATGGAACGCCAGTTCGCCGGCAACCAGAACCTGAAGTCGTCCAACATCGGCGGCGTGCAGTGCGCGGCCAACATCCTCAACTTCATGGACAGCGGCCAGGACCAGGCGATCCTGGGCGAGATCGCGCGCATCGACGCACCGCTGAGTGGCCGCATCCAGGACCTGATGTTCGTGTTCGACGACCTGGTGGACCTGGACGACCGCGAGATGCAGCTGGTGCTGCGCGAAGTCAGCGGCGAACGACTGGGCCTGGCCCTGCGCGGCGCCGACATCAAGGTGCGCGACAAGATCACCCGCAACATGTCCCAGCGTGCAGCCGAGATCCTGCTGGAAGACATGGAAGCGCGCGGCCCGGTCCGCCTGTCCGACGTGGAAGTGGCGCAGCGCGAGATCCTGGCCATCGTCAAGCGCATGGCCGATGAGGGCACTGTCACCATCGGCGGCAGCGCGGAGGCGATGCTGTGAGCAACGTCGTGCGCTGGCTTGCCCCGGACCTGCTGGCCCAGCCCGAACCGGTGCTGGACCACGACGAGGCCTTCGAACTCACCGAGCCGGACCCGGAGCATGAGCCCGAGCCGCCGCTGCAGCTGCCGACCCTGGAGGAAATCCAGGCGATCCAGGACAGCGCCGAGAAGGAAGGTTTCGACCAGGGCCATGCCGATGGCTTCAGCCAGGGCCAGGCCGAAGTGCGCCGCTTGGTCGCGCAGATCGAGGGCATCCTCGACAACTTCGGCCGGCCGCTGGCACGCCTGGAAAATGAAGTGGTCGGCGCCCTCGGCGAACTGGCGGTACGCATTGCCGGTGCGCTGGTAGGCCGTGCCTACGAGGCCGATCCGGCGCTGCTGGGGCAGCTGGTCGGCGAGGCGATTGACGCCGTCGGCGGCAGCAACCGCGAGGTGGAAGTGCGCCTGCACCCCGATGACATCACCGCCCTCGCCCCGTTGCTGACCCTGTCGCCGCAGCAGCGCCTGGTGCCTGACACCAGCCTGAGCCGTGGCGACCTGCGCGTGCATGCCGAAGCGGTACGCATCGACGGCACCCTGGAAGCCCGCCTGCGCGGCGCGCTGGACGCCGTGATCCGCCAGACCGGAGCCATCGCATGAATACCAATACCGCTTCGCAGCCGTCGCCGCCGGCCGACTGGGCCGTTGCCCGCAACCTGCGCCTGGCCAACCGCCTCGACGGCCTGAAGGTCGACACCGCGCACGGTCGCGGGCTGATCCGCGAAGGCGTGCTGCGGCGGGCGGTCGGCCTGACCCTGGAAGCGGTCGGCTGCGAAGCGCCGCTCGGCGCCAGCTGCAAGGTGGAAGTGGTTGACGGCGGCTGGGTCGATGCCGAAGTGGTCGGCTTCGCCGGCGAACGCACCTACCTGATGCCCAGTGCCGAACTGCACGGGCTGCTGCCGAATGCGCGGGTGGTGCCCTCGGCACGTCGTGGCGGCGTGGAAGTGGGCGAAGGCCTGCTCGGCCGTGTCATCGACAGCGATGGCGTACCGCTGGATGGCAAGGGGCCGATCCGCGCTGAAGGCCACGTCGGCATGGCCGGCGTTTCGATCAATCCGCTGGCGCGCGAACCGATCACCCAGCCGCTGGACGTGGGCGTGCGCGCGATCAACGCGCTGCTGCCGATCGGCCGCGGCCAGCGTGTGGGCCTGTTCGCCGGCTCCGGCGTCGGCAAATCGACGCTGCTGGGCATGATGACCCGCTACACCGCCGCCGACGTGATCGTGGTTGGCCTGATCGGTGAGCGTGGCCGCGAAGTGCGCGATTTCGTTGAAAGCACGCTGGGCGAGGAAGGCCTGCGCCGCGCGGTGGTAGTGGCCAGCCCGGCCGACCGGCCGCCGCTGGCCCGCCTGCATGGCGCCTACCGCGCCACCGCCATCGCCGAGTGGTTCCGCGACCAGGGCCTGAACGTCCTGCTGCTGATGGATTCGCTGACCCGCTTCGCGCAGGCGCAGCGCGAGATCGGCCTGTCGGTGGGCGAGCCGCCCACCACGCGCGGCTATCCGCCATCGGTGTTCGCCAAGCTGCCGGCACTGGTGGAACGTGCAGGCAACGGCGCCAAGGGGCGCGGTTCGATCACCGCCTTCTACACCGTGCTGACCGAAGGCGACGATCCGCAGGATCCGATCGCCGATGCAGCGCGCGCGATTCTTGACGGCCACATCCTGCTCTCGCGCCGGGTGGCCGACAGCGGCCTGTACCCGGCCATCGACGTGGAATCGTCGGTCAGCCGCGTGGTCACGGAAATCGCCGACGAAGCGTGGCGCCTGCGTATCCGCAAGTTGAAACGGCTGGTCTCGGCCTACTCGGCCAACCGCGACCTGATCGCCATCGGCGCCTATCAGCGCGGCAACGACGCGGCGACCGATGAAGCCCTTGAGCGCTGGCCGGAAATCATGGAATTCCTCGGCCAGGATGTGGCCAAGGCCGCAGATCTACCGCACAGCCAGGCGGCGTTGCAGCGCTTGGTGGAACAAGAGAACGAGAGGCTGACATGATCCAGTCCAAGCGCATCGACCCCCTGCTGAAGCGGGCCCAGGAACACGAGGACGCGGTCGCCCGCGACCTGGCCGAACGCCAGAACGTGCTCGACACCCATCTGTCGCGCCTGGACGAACTGCGGCGCTACGCCGAGGAGTACGCCAACGCGCAGATGGCCGCGACCAGCCCGGCGCAGCTGTTGAACCGGCGCGCATTCCTGGACCGGCTGGACAGCGCGGTGGAGCAGCAGCAGCAGACCGTCAACGGCAACCTCGAAAAAGTGGAGGCCGAACGCGCGCGCCTGATCCTGGCCAGCCGTGACAAGGCCGTGCTGGAGCAGCTGGCCGCCAGCTACCGCGCGCAGGAAAAAGTGGTGACCGACCGCCGCGACCAGCGCGAGATGGATGACATCGGCGCACGCCGCGCGCGCCTGGCGCAGACCGAAGACCAGGACGATGGCGAGCAGGGAGGCCGGTCGTGATGCCCTCCCCGTTGAGCAGCAACGCCAGCGCACCGACGCCCGGCGGCAGTGGCAATGCCGGCAGCACACGCGCCTCGCGCAGCGATTCCGGCAAGGATTTCGGCCAGATGCTGCAGGGTGGCAGCGCCTCGACCGGCACGCCCGGTACCGCGACAAACGCCAGCAATCCGGCAACACCGGCCAACGCTGCCACACCACCCGACGGCAACCCGGGCAAGGCGACGCCGCGGCCGACCGACGGCGAAGCAGCCGCCACGGACGCCAGCACATCGACACCTGCTGTACCGGCAACGTCGGCTGCCAGCGACGACAAGGACACCCCGGCCAACGCGGACGACGCGCCCTGGCCGCCACTCGGATTGGCCGGCCTGATGCTGGCCGTGCCCGCCGGCGTCGATCCGGCGCCTGTGCTGCCGCCGCCAGCGGCCAGCGATGCCGAAGGCGGCGCGCTGCCCTCCGCTGCACTGGCACCCGCGACCGCCGCAGTGGCGACCAACGCGAGCCAGGGCGCGGCAGCGCCGACCGCCAGCGCTCCGGCATCCGCTGCCGGCGATGATGAGGCCAGTGGCCTGCCGCTGCCGGAGCTGGTGATGAGTGGCAAGGCATTGGATCGTGCCGACGACGGTGACAGCCTGCAGATCGGCGACCGCGCACCTCCGGCGCCGCTGCAGCCCCCCCTGCCCGCCGCCCTTCAGGACCTGAAGGCCGCACTGGCCAGCAATGCCGTCTTCAATGGCGAACCGACTCCGAAGCCGGTGCTGGGCGATGATGGTTTCGACCAGGCCATCGGCGCGCGCATCGGCTGGCTGGCCGACCAGAAGATCGGCCATGCCCACATCCGCCTCAATCCGGAAGACCTGGGGCCGGTGGACGTGCGCCTGCAGATGAACGGTGACAAGGTCCATGCCAGCTTCAGCAGCCCGCATGTGGATGTACGCCAGGCGCTGGAAAGCAGCCTGCCGCGCCTGCGTGAACTGCTGGGCGAGCAGGGCTTCCAGCTGGCCCATGCCGATGTCGGCCAGCAGCACAGTGGCGACGGCAGTCCGGGCAGCCCGGCGGGCGGCGGCGGTCGTGGTGGTGACGGAGAACCGTCACTGGGCGACACCACGGTGTCGGCGTCGCAGCTGATCCGCCAGCGCGGGTTGTTGGACGCGTACGCCTGACAGTGCGTGCCGACCACGGTCGGCACCTGGCAGTACACGGGTAGCGCGGGCCATGCCCGGCGGATTCCCGACATTCCGCCGGGCATGGCCCGGCGCTGCCGATATGAACACCCGACGGAATTCCGTCACCGCCCTCCCCGGCCGCTCCGGCACACCCCTTGCATATCCCGGTGAAGCAACCCTCAGGAGCTTCACCCCGTGGCCGCAGCCGCTGACAAAACCAAGAAGACCGCCGACAAGGACAAGACCGCCAAGCCGCGCAGTCCGATCCTGATCACCGCCCTGGTCGCCGTACTGGCCGCCGGTGCCGCCGGTGGCGGCGTCTGGTTCTTCACCCAGTCCAAGCACGAAGACAAGACCGCGCAGGCGCCGAAGAAGACCACCACCCCGGCCCCGGCCCAGTACTTCGCGCTGGAACCGGCATTCGTGGTCAACCTCAACGGCTCGATCGACGGCCCGCGCTACCTGCAGGTGGAAGTGCAGTTGATGACCCGCGATCCGGCCGCGCTGGAAGCGATCAAGACCCATGCCCCGGCCATCCGCGCGCGCCTGCTGATGCTGTTCTCGCAGGTCAGCCCGCAGCAGATCGCCGACATCGCCGGCAAGCAGAAGCTGCAGGCCGATTCGTTGGCCGAAGTGCAGAAGGTGCTGAAGGCCGAGACCGGCAGCAACGGTGCCGACGACCTGCTGTTCACCAGCTTCGTGACCCAGTAAGGGCTCCCCGATGAATGACCTGCTGTCCCAGGATGAGATCGATGCCCTGTTGCATGGCGTGGACAGTGGCGCGGTCGAAACCGAGCCGGACGCCCCCAGCGGCGAAGCACGCTCCTACGATTTCGCCAGCCAGGACCGCATCATCCGCGGTCGCATGCCGACCCTGGAAATGGTCCACGAGCGCTTTGCGCGCCTGTGGCGGATCGGCCTGTTCAACCTGATCCGGCGTTCGGCCGAACTGTCCGTGCGCGGCATCGAGCTGATCAAGTTCAACGACTACATGCACTCGCTGTATGTGCCGACCAACCTGAACCTGATCCGCTTCAAGCCACTGCGCGGTACCGGCCTGATCGTGTTCGAACCGACCCTGGTGTTCGCCATCGTCGACAACTTCTTCGGCGGCGACGGGCGCTACCCGACGCGCATCGAAGGCCGCGAGTTCACCGCCACCGAAATGCGGGTGATCCACCTGCTGCTGAAGCAGACCTTCGCCGACCTGCGTGAAGCGTGGGCACCGGTGATGGACGTGGAATTCGAGTACATCAACTCGGAGATCAACCCGCACTTCGCCAACATCGTGACGCCGCGCGAATACGTGGTGGTGTGCCGCCTGCATGTCGAACTCGACGGCGGTGGCGGTGACATCCACGTGACCCTGCCCTACTCGATGCTGGAGCCGATCCGCGAACTGCTCGACGCCGGCATCCAGAGCGACCGCAACGACCGCGACGAGAGCTGGGGCCGCACCCTGCGCGAGCAGCTCAACGTGGCCGAAGTGACCCTGTCCAGCGTACTGGCCAGCAAGCGCATGACCCTGCGCGACCTGACCCGGCTGAAGGTCGGCGACATCCTGCCGATCGACCTGAGCCCGCAGGTGCCGCTGTGCGTGGAGAACATCCCGGTGTTCACCGGTGAGTTCGGCGTCGCCAACGGCATGAACGCCGTAAAGATCACCGCTACCCATCCGCCGGGCACCCGTCCGCGCGTACCCGTCATCCAGGAAGACCCGCAATGAACGATATCGACGCCCTCGAACCGACCCCGGCCCAGTTCAGCAACCTGCAGGCCGATGAAGCGACCGGCCCGGATTTGAACCTGGACGTGATCCTCGATGTGCCGGTGACGCTGTCGCTGGAAGTCGGCCGCGCCCGCCTGCCGATCCGCAACCTGCTGCAGCTCAACCAGGGTTCGGTGGTAGAGCTGGAACGGGGTGCCGGCGAATCGCTGGACGTGTTCGTCAACGGCACGCTGATCGCCCATGGCGAAGTGGTGGTGATCAACGACCGCTTCGGCGTGCGCCTGACCGATGTGGTCAGCCCCAGCGAGCGGATCCGGAGACTGCGTTGAGCCTGCTCGCCACCACGCTGGCCGTCGCCAAGACGGCCCCGCAGATCGGCCAGCATGCGCCGGCCGCGCCGAGCCTGTTCGGTGCGGTGCTGGCCCTGCTGGCAGTGCTGGCCCTGGTCATCGGCCTGGGCTGGCTGCTCAAGCGCCTGCCCGGCAGCGGCTTCCGCCCGGCCGAGGGCATGAAGCTGGTGGCGAGCCTGAATGTCGGCGCCAAGGAACGCGTGGTGGTGGTCGAGGTCAATGGTCAGCAACTGCTGTTGGGCGTCACCGCCGGCGGCATCAACGCCCTGCACACCCTGCCCGAACCGCTGCCACCGCCTGCGCCGGTACGCGTACCCGACCTGAAGAACCTGCCGAATTTCGCCCAGCTGCTGCAACAGCGGCTGCGCAAGGACCCCTGACATGCGTGTGACCCGTTCCCGTCTTGCCACCCTGCTGCCGTGGCTGAGCCTGATCGCCCTGTGCCTGCTGCCTGCGTTGGCGTTCGCCGCCCCGGGCGCGCCGACCACGCCGCTGCCGGACATTAACGTCGGCAAGATCGGCGGTGCGCCGGTCAGCCTGCCGTTGCAGACACTGCTGTTGATGACGGCGATCACCCTGATCCCGTCGATGCTGCTGGTGCTGACCTCCTTCACCCGCATCATCATCGTGCTGGGCCTGCTGCGGCAGGCGCTGGGCACCGGCCAGACGCCGTCCAACCAGGTCCTGCTGGGCCTGGCCCTGTTCCTCACCGCGATGATCATGCTGCCGACCTGGGACAAGGCCTGGAGCACCGGCATGGCGCCGTACCTCAATGGCGAGATCGACTTCCAGACTGCCTGGACGCTGACCACCACGCCGCTGCGCGCCTTCATGCTGGCGCAGATCCGCGAGACCGACCTGATGACCTTCGCCGGCATCGCCGGTCACGGCACCTACGCCAGCCCTGATGCGATTCCGTTCCCGGTGCTGGTCGCGTCGTTCGTCACCAGTGAACTGAAGACCGCCTTCGAGATCGGCTTCCTGATCTTCATCCCGTTCGTGATCATCGACCTGGTCGTGGCCAGCGTGCTGATGTCGATGGGCATGATGATGCTGTCGCCGATGCTGGTCTCTGCGCCGTTCAAGATCCTGCTGTTCGTGCTGGTCGATGGTTGGGTGCTGACCGTCGGCACGCTGGCGGCCAGCTTCAATCCGGCCTGATCCGAAGGTCAGCCGAGCATGGCTCGGCTCTACAGAGGCGACGCCGGGCAGTGCCGGCCGCCGCATTGACCACCGCCGGGCCTGGCCCGACGCTACCGATGGAGCCATGATGTCCCCCGAACTTGCCTTGACCGAACTGCGTGGTGGCCTGATTACCGTGCTCTGGGTGGCCGGCCCGCTGCTGCTGACCGTACTGGTGGTCGGCGTGGTGGTGGGCGTGGTGCAGGCGGCGACCCAGCTCAACGAGCCGACCATCGCCTTCGTTGCCAAGGCCGCGGCCCTCACCGCCGTGCTGTTCGCACTGGGCAGCCTGCTGATCGGCCATCTGGTCGAATTCACCACGCTGCTGTTCCAGCGCATCCCGCACCTGATCGGCTAGACGGACGCGCACGCAGATGGACGCCGCCACCCAGATGGCTGCCGACGGCCTGAACGCCTTCGGCATGATCGGCACCGTGCTGTGGACCATGCTGCGCATCGGCGCAGTGGCCATGGCAATGCCGATGATCGGTACCCGCGCGGTGCCCGGCCGGGTGCGGGTGATGCTGGCCGGCACGCTGGCCATTGCGTTGGCGCCGCTGCTGCCGCCGGTACCGGACTGGACCGGCTTCGACGCCGCTACCGTGCTGACCATCGCCCGCGAGCTGGCGATCGGCGTGGCCATCGGTTTCATGCTGCGGCTGGTGTTCGAGGCTGGTGCCATGGCAGGCGAACTGGTCGCCCAGGGCACCGGCCTGGCGTTTGCGCAGATGAGCGACCCGCTGCGCGGCGGCACCTCCGGTGTCATCGGCCAGTGGTTCTATCTGCTGTTCGGCCTGCTGTTCTTCACCGCCAACGGCCACCTGGCGCTGATCTCGCTGGTGGTGGACAGCTACCGCGCCCTGCCCATCGGCGCGCCCCTGCCCGACCCGCACGCCTTCTTCAGCATCGCCCCGACCTTCCTGCTGACCGTGCTGCGCGGTGCGTTGACCCTGGCCATCCCGCTGACCGTGGCGATGCTGGCGGTCAACCTGGCCTTCGGCGTGCTGGCCCGCGCCGCGCCGGCACTGAATCCGATCCAGCTGGGCCTGCCGGTCTCGCTGCTGCTGGGCCTGTTCCTGCTGACCCTGCTGGTCGGTGAAATGGGGCCGCCGGTGCAGCGCCTGTTCGATGCTGCCTTCCAGGCCGCCGGTGCGGTGACCCGCTGACGTGGTCGTCACGTTCTGCTGCTTGCCGTCCCCCCCGGTGCCCGCGTTAGAGTGAATGCGCAGCGACCGGGGGGACGCTGCAACCGGCGGCTATGGTCGCCCGCCTTGCGCATGCCCCACCGTAGTTTTTCCGTTGACAGGCAGGTCCGGGAGACTGACGAATGCTGGTAGGCACGTACAACCCGTGGCTGGTGGCGACCTCATTGCTGGTTGCAGTGATGGCGTCCTACACCGCACTGGCGATGGCCGGGCGCACCGTCACCGCGCCCGGCAAGGGCGCGACCTGGTGGTGGCGCCTGGGCGGCGGTTTTGCGATGGGGCTGGGCATCTGGTCGATGCACTTCATCGGCATGCTCGCCTTCGACCTGCCCATTCCACTGGGCTACGACCTGCCCATCACCCTGCTGTCGCTGGCACTGGCGATCGGCTCGTCGGTGTTCGCGCTCTGGCTGGTATCGCTGCGCACCCTGCCCCATCCCCGCCTGGCCGGCGGTGCGCTGCTGATGGGCAGCGGCATCGCCAGCATGCACTACGTGGGCATGGCCGCGATGCGCATGCAACCGGGCATCGACTACCAGCCGGTGTGGCTGCTGCTGTCGCTGCTGGTCGCGGTGGCCGCGTCGTGGACTGCCTTGTACGTGGCCTTCCGCCTGCGCGCACAGCACACCCGCATCGGCGACCGCCTGGCCGCCGCCGGCCTGCTTGGCCTGGCCATCGTCGGCATGCACTACACCGGCATGGCTGCCGCCCGTTTCCCCGAGGGCAGCGTCTGCGGCGCAGCGGTGGGCGATGGCCTGCAGAACAACTGGCTGGCGATGTTGGTGGTGGTGCTGACCGTGGCGATCCTGGCGGTGGTGCTGGTGGTGTCCTGGCTGGACCAGCGGGTGGAGGCGCAGCTGTTGCGCCTGCGCAATTCGCTGCTCAGCACCTCCTTGACCGACGCCCAGCAGGAACTGACCCAGGCCGCGCTGCACGACCCGCTCACCCGCCTGCCGAACCGGCTGCTGCTGCAGCGGCGCATCCTGCAGGCCCTGGCCGAGGCCGAACAGGGCGGCAGCCGCTTCGCGGTGATGTTCATGGATCTGGATGGCTTCAAGCAGGTCAACGATGCCTATGGCCACCAGGCCGGCGATGCGCTGCTGGTGGCCGTGGCAGAACGCACCCGCCAGCTGCTGCGGCCGCACGACATGCTGGCACGGCTGGGCGGCGACGAATTCGTGCTGGTGGTGCGCATCGAACAGGACGAGGACCTGCCGACCCTGGCCCGGCGCATCCTGCAGGCGGTGGGCAGCGGCCCGCTGCTGCCGGACCACGAGCTGCAGGTGAGCGCCAGCATCGGCATCGCGATCTGCCCCGACCATGCCGCCAGCGAACGCCAGCTGATGGCCTTCGCCGATGCCGCGATGTACCAGGCCAAGGAGTCGGGCCGCAATGCGTTCGTGCTGTTCGCCGACTGGATGAACGACAGCGCCGAGCAGCAGTTCCGCCTGCTGGCCGACCTGCGCCGCGCGATCGGCAGCGAGCAGCTGTTCCTGCATTACCAGCCGAAGATCCGCGTGGCTACGCAGAAGGTGGCTGGTGCCGAAGCGCTCATCCGCTGGCGTCATCCGGAACAGGGCCTGATTCCGCCGGACCGCTTCATCCGCCTGGCCGAGCGCAGTGGCGCGATCAACGAGATCGGCCGCTGGGCGCTGGACCAGGCCTGCCAGCAGCTGCGGCACTGGCACGATGCCGGCCATGAAAGCTGGACGATGTCGGTGAACCTGTCACCGGTGCAGTTCAGTTCGCCGCACCTGCTGCAGGACGTGCGCGAGGTGATCGAGCGCTACGCGATCGCCCCGCGCAACCTGGTGCTGGAGATCACCGAAAGCACGGTGATGCGCGATACCGATACCAGCCTGCGCCTGCTGCAGAGCTTCTCCGCCCTGGGCGTGGGCATCTCCATCGATGATTTCGGCACCGGCTACTCCAGCCTGCTGTACCTCAAGCGCCTGCCGGCCACCGAAATCAAGATCGACCACGCATTCGTGCGCGACCTGGAACACAGCGCCGAAGACGTGGTGATCGTGTCGGCCATCGTTGCGCTGGGCCATGCGCTGGACATGGACATCGTGGCCGAGGGCGTGGAGACCGCCGCGCAGCGCGCCTACCTGGAACGGCTGGGCTGCGACTACCTGCAGGGCTTCCTGCTGGGCCGGCCAGTGGACGCGGCCCGCTTCATGCAGCTGCACGACCTGCCGCGGCCACGGGTGGAACTGGCGCAGAGCCCGCAGGACCGGCCCCCGGGGTAGCGCCGGGCCATGCCCGGCGGATGCAATGATCCAGGCTGCCCGCTCGCCGGGCATGGCCCGGCGCTACCGGTACCTGCTCCGGCAGGCGCCAACTGCGGTTGGCACATGCACCCGTAACGGAACGAATCTTGCACGCACTCCGGCATCCCCTGCTGCAGTGCCTGTGATGTCCGAGAACGAATCCGCCGGCGAAAAAACCGAACAACCGACAGAAAAACGCCTGCGCGACGCCCGCGAACAGGGCAACCTGCCGCGCTCGCGTGAACTGGGCACGGCCGCCGTATTCGGCGCCGGGGTGATCGCGGTGATGGCCATGAGCGGCTCGATGGCCAGCGGCGCCAGCGCCTGGATGCGCCATGCGCTCAGCCCCGAACAGAGCCTGCGCCAGCACCCGAAGGCGCTGTTCGGCCACTTCGGCGACCTGCTGCTGCAGCTGATGTGGGTGATCGCCCCGCTGGTGCTGGTCTGCCTGCTGGCCAGTTTCCTGGCGCCGGTGGTGATGGGCGGCCTGCGCTGGTCGGCCAAGGCGATGATGCCCGACATCAACCGCATGAACCCGATGAGCGGGCTCAAGCGCCTGTACGGCCCCGAAGCCATCGCCGAGTTCATCAAGTCGCTGCTGCGGGTGGCCTTCGTCGGCGTCGCCGCCGGCATGGTGGTCTGGACCAGCTTCAACACCCTGCGCGGGCTGATCCACCAGCCGCTGGAAACGGCCATCGGCGACGGCCTGGGCTTCACCCTGCGGCTGCTGTTGGCCACCGCCGGGGCGATGCTGGTGCTGGCCGCCATCGACGCGCCGTACCAGCGCTGGAACTGGATGCGCAAGCTGAAGATGACCCGCGAGGAGCTGCGCCGGGAAATGAAGGAAAGCGAAGGCAGCCCGGAAGTGAAGGGCCGCATCCGCCAGCTGCAGCAGCAGATGGCCAACCGCCGGATGATGGAGGCGGTCCCCACTGCCGACGTGGTGGTGGTCAACCCCACCCACTACGCGGTGGCCCTGAAATACGAAGGCGGGGCCATGAACGCACCCACCGTGGTCGCCCTGGGCGTGGATGAAACCGCCCTGCGCATCCGTGAAGTGGCCGACGGCAACAAGGTCGCCATCGTCTCTGCCCCGCCTTTGGCACGCGCCTTGTATCGGGAAGGCCAACTCGGCAAGGAAATCCCCGTGAGACTGTATTCAGCCGTCGCCCAGGTCCTCTCTTACGTCTACCAGCTGCGCAGCTGGCGGACCGGCCCGATGCCGTCCACGCCGCACATCCAGGTTGATGAGTTCGGCAACGGGGGCCGTCCATGAGCGCCCAGGCATCCAGCTTCAATACCCGCCGCGCGCTTGAAATGATCCGCCAGGGCCTTGGCGCGCCGCTGATCGTGCTGGCCCTGCTGGCCATGGTCGTGGTGCCGCTGGCCGCGCCGGTGCTCGACGCACTGTTCACCTTCAACATCGCCATCTCGCTGATGGTGCTGCTGGCGGTGGTCTACGTGAAGCGCCCGCTGGACTTCACCATCTTCCCGATCGTGCTGCTGATCACCACCATGCTGCGGCTGGCGCTGAACGTGGCCTCCACCCGCGTGATCCTGCTCAACGGCCAGAACGGCCACGAAGCGGCCGGCAAGGTGATCGCCGCATTCGGTGAGTTCGTGATCGGCGGCAACTACGCCGTCGGCATCGTGGTGTTCGCGATCCTGACCATCATCAATTTCGTGGTCATCACCAAGGGCGCCGGCCGCGTCTCGGAAGTGACCGCGCGCTTCATCCTCGACGCCATGCCCGGCAAGCAGATGGCGATCGACGCCGACCTCAACGCCGGTTTGCTGACGCGCGAGGAAGCCAAGCTGCGCCGCGAGGAAGTACGCGAGGAAGCCGACTTCTACGGTGCGATGGACGGTGCCAGCAAGTTCATCCGCGGCGATGCGATCGCCGGCATCCTGATCCTGTTCATCAACATGCTGGGCGGCCTGGCCGTGGGCGTGCTGCAGCATGGCATGCCCTTCGGCGATGCCGCCGCCACCTACACCCTGCTGTCGATCGGTGACGGCCTGGTGGCGCAGCTGCCGGCACTGCTGGTCTCCAGCGCGGTGGCGATGCTGGTTACCCGTGCCTCGCGCTCGCAGGACATGGCGCAGGCGATGACCGGCCAGGTGTTTGGCCAGTACCGTGCGCTGGCCATCACCGCCGGCATCCTCGGCGTGGTCGGCCTGGTGCCGGGCATGCCCAACGTCGCTTTCCTGACGCTGGCGGCCATCCTCGGCTTCATCGCCTGGAAGGTGTACCGCAAGGGCCTGGTGCCGGCGCAGGCCGACACCGCTGCAGGCGATGCCAACGCACTGAACGCGCTGGGCCGCCCCGCTGCCCCCGCACCGACCGCGGAACTGAGCTGGGACGAGCTGCGCCCGGTCGATCCGCTGGGCCTGGAAGTGGGCTATCGATTGATTTCGCTGGTGGACAGCAACCAGGGCGGCGAGCTGATGCCGCGCATCAAGGGCGTGCGCCGCAAGCTGACCCAGGACGTCGGCTTCCTGATTCCCTCGGTCCACATCCGCGACAACCTGGAACTGCCGGCCAACGGCTACCGGGTACTGGTGCATGGCGTGCCGGTGGCCACTGCCGAGATCCATCCCGACCGCGAACTGGCGCTGGACCCGGGCAGCGCCCTCGGTCCGCTGGAAGGCATCGCCGGCAAGGACCCGGCCTTCGGACTGGACGCGACCTGGATCCAGCCACACCAGCGCGCCCAGGCCGAAACCCTGGGCTATACCGTGGTCGACCCGGCCACGGTGGTGGCCACCCACCTTTCGCACCTGATCCGCGAGCACGCACCGGAACTGCTCGGCCACGAGGAAGTGCAGCACCTGCTGGCCAACCTGGCCAAGAGCGCGCCCAAGCTCGTCGAAGATCTGACGCCGAAGGCGCTGCCGCTGTCGGCGGTGGTGCGCGTGCTGCAGAACCTGCTGGTCGAGCGCATTCCGATCCGCCAGCTGCGCAAGATCGCCGAAGCACTGGTCGAACACGCCCCGCACAGCCAGGACCCGGCCACGCTGACCGCCGCCGTGCGCACCGCACTGGGCCGCTTCATCGTGCAGGAGATCGCCGGAATGTCGGCGGAGCTGCCGGTGTTCACCCTCAACCCGCAATTGGAACGTGTCTTGCAGGAGTCCACGCAGGGCAACGGCGCCGCGCTGGAACCCGGACTCGCTGAGCGACTGCACCAGAGCCTGGCCGAATGTGTCAGCAAGCAGGAAGCCCGCAACGAGCCCGCGGTGGTGCTGGTACCTGGCCCGGTGCGAGCCGCGCTGGCCCGCCTGGTCCGCCACAGCGTTCCGTCGCTGTCGGTCCTGGCCTACAGCGAGGTGCCGGAGGACAAGCGCCTGAAGCTGGTCGGAACGATCAGCTGACGCCGCCCTGCAACGCGCCAGAAAACAGACACCACTTTCAAACACCCGCAACAGACAGATTCCAAGGGGAACCCGAACCGTGCAGACCACCGACCATCCGCGTTCTCCGACCGCCACTCCGCCGACTTCGTCCCGTGACCACAGCATGAAAATCAAACGATTCGTCGCCGCCGACATGCGCTCGGCCATGAACCTGGTGCGCAAGGAACATGGTCCTGATGCCGTGATCCTGTCCAACCGCCGGATCGAGGAAGGCATCGAGATCGTGGCCGCCGCCAACTACGATGAGAGCGCCGTGCAGCGCGCCCTGGAAGCGTCGCGCCGCGACGTGGCACCGCCGCCCGCGCCGAAGCCGCGCAGCGCCGCCGACGCAGTGATCGCCGCGGTCACCCGCCGTCGCAGCGGCACCCCGGCACCGGAGCCGGTGGCCGCCACCACCTCGGCCGTCGCCGCCCTCGCCCGCGCCGCCGTCGGCGCTACCGGCCGCACCCTGGACAGCGCCGACGAGATCGTGCCGACGCGTGGCAGCACCGGCTTTGCCGCCACCCTGGCGCGCGCCGCCGTCAATGAATCGACGCTGCCGGAACAGATCTTCGCCCCGTTTGCCGACGCCATCGTGGCGCCCTCGCCCTCGCCTGCGGCAGCCGCGCCGGTGAACCGCGCCCGCTTCCAGATCGACCCGCCGCTGGAAGACAGCGCGCAGCTGCCGGCAGTGACGCCGCCGCCGTTGCCGGTTGCCCTCCAGGCCACCACGGCACCCGAAGACCAAGCCTCACACGCGCAGGATGTCGTGCAGCCGACCGAGGCTGCACCGGCACCGATGCCGGCGCTGGCGCCAGCACCCGCGCTGACCCTGGTCGCCGATGACGCCGAGATCCGCCACCTGCGCCAGGAAGTGGCCGGCATGCGCCAGGTGATCGAGCGCGAGATGAACCGCTTCACCGACGAGCGCCTGCGCGGCAGCCCGGTGCGTGCCACCGCGCTGGACCTGATGGACGAGTACGGCTTCGATGCCGGCATCGCCCGCGACGTGGCCATGCAGATCCCGCTGGAAACCGAAGCGCATCGCGGCCGCGGCCTGATGCTGGGGCTGATCTCGCGCAAGCTGCCGATCGCCCCGGTCGATCCGATGGAGGAAGGCGGCGTGATCGCCCTGGTCGGTCCGACCGGCGCCGGCAAGACCACCACCATCGCCAAGCTGGCCTCGCGCTTCGCCGAAGCCCATGCCGCCCGCGACGTCGCCCTGGTCACCACCGATACGATGCGCATCGGCGCCCGCGAACAGCTGTACGGCTACGGCCGCCAGCTCGGCATCGCCGTGCACGAGGCCAACAGCGGCACCGACCTGGACCAGCTGCTGGAACGCCTGAAGGACTACAAGCTGGTGCTGATCGACACCGCCGGCCTGGGCCCGCGCGACCGTGCGCTGGCCGCCCAGCTGCAGTGGCTGCGCGCCGCCCGCCAGGTCCGCACCCTGCTGGTACTGCCGGCCAACACCAGCTTCGGCGACATGGACGAGGTGGTCCGCCGCTTCGGCGCGGCCAACCTGCAGGGCCTGGTGCTGAGCAAGCTGGACGAGACCGGCCGCTTCGGCAACGCCCTGTCGGTGGCGGTGGACCACAAGCTGCCGATCACCTGGGTGACCGATGGCCAGGACGTCCCGGACGACCTGCACCGGGCCAGTGCAGCCAATCTTGTACTTCGCCTTGAAGATTTGCGCCGCGCGGCCGATATGCCCTGCAACCCGGAGTTGAACCATGCCGTCGCGTGAGTACGCCAAGCTGACCACCACCTTCCCGCTGACGGCGACCCGCAGCGAGCCGCTCGGCCCTGTGCGCACGATTGCCGTGACCGGCGGCAAGGGCGGCGTCGGCAAGACCAACGTATCGGCCAACCTGGCCGTGGCGCTTGCGGGAATGGGCAAACGCACCCTGTTGCTGGACGCCGACCTGGGCCTGGCCAACATCGACGTGATCCTGGGCCTGAGCCCCACCAACACCCTGGCCGACCTGGTCGCTGGCCGCTGCAGCCTGGATGACGTGATCATCGAAGGCCCGAACGGCGTGCTGGTGGTACCGGCTGCGTCCGGCCGCCGGCACATGGCCGAGCTGGCCCCGGCCGAGCATGTCGGCCTGGTCAACGTGTTCTCCGAACTGGAGCGCGAGCTGGACATCATGGTGGTGGACACCGCCGCCGGTATCACCGATGGCGTGCTGACCTTCTGCCAGGCCGCGCAGGACACCGTGGTGGTGGTCTGTGATGAACCGGCCTCGATCACCGACGCCTATGCGCTGATCAAGGTGCTGTCGCGCGAACGTGGCGTGGACCGCATCCAGGTGGTGGCCAACATGGTGCGCGACCCCAACGAAGGCCGCGTGCTGTACGAGAAGCTGACCCGCGTCTGCGAGAAATTCCTCGCCGATGTCTCGCTGAACTACCTCGGCTGCGTGCCGCAGGACGACTGGCTGCGCCTGTCGGTGCAGCGCCAGCAGCCGGTGGTGAAGGCCTATCCGTCCAGCCCGTCGGCACTGGCGATCACCGAGATCGCCCGCCGCACCGCCCGCTGGCAGGCACCGACCGAGCCGCGCGGTGGCGTCGAGTTCTTCCTCGAACGCATCATCAAGCAGCGCGGGGTGGCCGCATGAAAGGCGCCGCCCAGTACAGAGAGGTCCAGCGCACGGCGGCCAACGAGGTCATCGCCCAGCACTCGGACCTGGTGCGGCGCATCGCCCACCATCTGGCCGCACGCCTGCCGGCCAGCGTTGAGGTGGACGACCTGATCCAGGCCGGCATGATGGGCCTGATCGAAGCCTCGCGCAGCTACGACGCCGACCAGGGTGCCTCGTTCGAGACCTACGCCTCGATCCGCATCCGCGGTTCGATGATCGATGAGATCCGTCGTGGCGACTGGGTACCGCGTTCGGTGCACCGCCGTGCACGTGACGCTGCGGCCACCATCCGCCGCCTGGAGCAGAGCACCGGCCGCGCCGCCAGCGCCACCGAAGTGGCCGCGGCGATGGAGATGCCGCTGCCCGAGTACCTGCGCCTGATGGAGGACGCCTCGCGCGGCCAGGTACTGAGCCTGGAGTCGCGCATTGAAGACCAGGGCGAGCTGGACACCGTCGCCCAGGGCGGCCCGACCCCGCAGCAGGTGCTGGAGCGCGGTGAATTCGGCCGCGAGCTGGGCAATGCCATCGGCCACCTGCCCGAGCGCGAACAGCTGGTGCTGTCGCTCTACTACGAGCAGGAACTGAACCTGAAAGAGATCGGCGCAGTGCTCGGCGTGAGCGAGTCGCGGGTCTGCCAGATCCACGGCCAGGCGGTCCTGCGCCTGCGTGGCCGACTGAAGATTTTCGAGGCGGCCGACGCCGGCCTCGAGAGCTGATCAACAAAGGAACTCTGCTTTGAACAAGAACATGCGCATCCTGATCGTCGACGACTTCTCGACCATGCGTCGTATCGTCAAGAACCTGCTGGGCGATCTGGGCTTCACCAATACCGCCGAAGCCGAGGACGGGCATGCCGCGCTGTCGCTGCTGCAGAGCCAGCCGTTCGACTTCGTGGTCACCGACTGGAACATGCCGGTGATGACCGGCATCGAACTGCTCAAGGCCATCCGTGCCGATGCCAAGCTGAAGACCCTGCCGGTGCTGATGGTGACTGCCGAAGCCAAGCGCGAGCAGATCATCGAAGCGGCGCAGAACGGCGTGAACGGTTACATCATCAAGCCGTTCACCGCACAGACGCTGGAAGAGAAGCTCGGCAAGATCTTCGAACGCCTGGCGGCCAGCGCTTGATGGATACCACGGTCGACAAGAGCGCCCTCGCCCTGCGCCTGCAGGAAGCCCTGGATGCACTGGAATCCGGCGACGAGGCGGCATGGCGCCAGCGCATCGACGGCCTGGTCGCGCTGCGCACCCAGCCGATGATGAGCGGCCTTTCGCGGCTGGCCCGCGAGCTGGGCCAGGCGCTGGGCGAACTGCCGACCGTGCCCGATGAAGCCGGCGAGCTGGACGATGCCTGCGCGCGCCTGGACCACGTGGTGGCGATGACCGAACAGGCCACCCACCGCACCCTGGACCTGGCCGAAGAGTGCCGCAGCCTGACCGAACAGCTGCGCGCCGACGGCCTGCAGCCGGGCCAGGACGTGCAGCTCGACCGCATCCGCCACAACCTCACCGAGATCGCCCTGACCCAGAGCTACCAGGACCTGACCGGGCAGATCATCCGTCGCGTGGTGGGCATCGTCCGCCGCGTGCACGAAGGCTTCGGCGCGCTCGGCCTGCCGCCGGAACAGCATCGCACCGATCCGGAACTGGCTGGGCCGGCACTGAAGGGACTGGACCGCCATGCGGTCTCGCAGAACGACGCCGACGACCTGTTGTCGGATCTGGGGCTGTAACCATGGGCGCAGTAGCCGACGACATCACTGCCGATTTCATCATCGAGGCCCAGGAGATCCTGGATCGCCTCGGCGAACAGCTGGTGTCGCTGGAACAGGCACCGCAGGACAATGAACAGCTCAACGCGGTGTTCCGTGGCTACCACACGCTGAAGGGCGGCGCAGGTTTCCTCGGCATCACCGCAATGGTCGAGCTGTGCCACGCCGCCGAGGAAGCGCTGGGCGCCGCACGCGCCGGCCAGGCCGTCCTGCAGGCGCATCACTTCGATGCCGCCCAGCAGTCACTGGACTACCTGCAGTCGATGCTTGACGCGGTGTCTTCGGGCACCGAGCCGGGCTTTGCCCCGCCCGAACTGGTCGCCCAGTTCGACGTGCATGGCGGCGGCGCTGCCGCGCCTGCGGCCGCGACGCCGGGTGCGGGCGGTGGCGACCTGATCACCGACGATGAATTCGAGGCCCTGCTCGACCAGCTGCATGGCGGCAAGGCGCCGACAACCGTGGCGGCGGCGAAGAAGGCCGACGACATGATCAGCGAGGACGAGTTCGAGGCATTGCTCGACCAGCTGCATGGCGGCGCCGCCCCGGGCAGCAACACCACCGCAGCGGCTGTTGCGGTACCGGCACCGCGACCGGCGCCCTCGCCGGCCCCGCCCGCTGCCAAGCCCGTACCCAACAAGCCTGTCGCCGAAGCCGAACACACCGTGCGCGTGGACACCAAGCGCCTGGATGCCATCGTCAACCTGATCGGCGAACTGGTGCTGTCACGAAACCGGTTGAAGACGCTGCGCGCGCGCCTGCGCGATGAAGAGCTGGACCGCGCCGTGTCCACGCTGGATATCGCCACCGCGCGCCTGCAGTCGGCGGTGATGCGCACCCGCATGCAGCCGGTCGGCAAGGTGTTCTCGCGCTTCCCGAAGGTGGCGCGCGACGTCGCGCGTTCGCTGAAGAAGGAAGTGGACCTGGAACTGATCGGCGCCGAAACCGAGCTCGACCGCAACCTGGTCGAAGCGTTGGCCGACCCGCTGGTGCACCTGGTCCGCAACGCCATCGACCATGGCGTGGAAATGCCTGACCTGCGCGAAGCGCAGGGCAAGCCGCGGATGGGCCACGTGCGCCTGTCGGCACAGCAGGAAGGCGACTACGTCAGCATCGAAGTGCAGGACGATGGCGCCGGCATCGATCCGGAAAAACTGCGCGCCAAGGCGCGCGAGAAGGGCCTGATCGATCCGGAAGCCGCCGCCCGCCTGAGCAGCGAGGAATGCCTGCACCTGGTGTTCCTGCCAGGGTTCTCGACCAAGCAGCAGGTCACCGACATTTCCGGCCGCGGCGTCGGCATGGACGTGGTGCAGTCGCGCATCCGTGAGCTGAGCGGGCAGATCCAGATCCAGTCGGAACTGGGCCGCGGCAGCCGTTTCATGATCCGCGTACCGCTGACCCTGGCGATCCTGCCGACGCTGCTGGTGCAGGCCGGCGAAGACGTCTACGCACTGCCGCTGGCCCGTGTGATGGAAGTGCTGCATGCGCCGCGCACCTCGTTGGGCTGGTTCGACGGCCGCGCCGTGCTCGACCGCCGCTCGCACACGCTGGCGCTGGTCGACCTGCGGCAATGGCTGGATGTGACGCCGGCCACCTCGCCCCTGCTGACCATCGTCGTGCTGCAGGCCGGTGAAGCACGCTTCGGGCTGGTGGTGGACCAGGTGCGCGGGCGTGAGGAAGTGGTCATCAAGCCACTGCCCAAGGCCCTGCGCGGCCTGCGTGGTTATGCCGGTGCAACCTTGATCGGCGATGGTCGCATGGCGCTGATCCTGGACGTGGACGGGCTGCGCTGAAGCCCGCCGGGCATGGCCCGGCGCTACCGGAAACGGCCCCGCAGGGTAGCGCCGGGCCATGCCCGGCGACCCCAAAACTGTGACTACCGTCTGTACACGACCTACCGGTGTCTCAAGTCCCATTCATACAAGCCGATACCGGACCCATGGATAGACTCAGCCTCATTGGACTTTTCCTCGCCCTGGCCTCGCTGGTCGGTGGCAGCATCCTCAAGGGCGCCGGCCTGGCGTCGTTGTGGTCGCCTGCGGCGTTCGTGATCGTCATCGTCGGCACCATCGCCGCCATCCTGCTGCACACCTCACCAGCGGTGTTCAAGCACGCCTTCAAGATCGTGCGCTGGGTCGTGCGGCCGCCGCACAGCGACCGTCGCGAACTGATCCAGCAGATCGTGGAATGGAGCAACATCGCCCGCCGCCAGGGCCTGCTCGGCCTGGAATCGCAGGTGGAAGCGCAGCAGGACCCGTTCCTGCGCAAGGGCCTGCAGCTGCTGGTGGACGGCGTTGAACCCGAATCGATCCGGCACATGCTGGAGATCGAACTTGGCAGCCAGGAGCACCAGGACCAGGCCGCTGCCAAGGTGTTTGAAAGCATGGGCATCTATGCGCCCACGCTGGGCATCATCGGCGCCGTGCTCGGCCTGATCGCGGTAATGAAGAACCTCGCCGACCCGAGCAAGCTCGGCCACGGCATCGCCGCCGCGTTCACCGCCACCATCTACGGCATCGCCTCGGCCAACCTGCTGTTCCTGCCCATCGCCGCCAAGCTGAAGGGCGTCATCGCCCATTCCAGCCGCGACCGCGAAATGGTCATCGAAGGCCTGATCTCGATTGCCCAGGGCGAGAACCCGCGCAACATCGAAACCAACCTCTCCGGCTTCCTGCACTGACATGGCCCGCCGCAAGCACCACGAAGAGCACGCCAATCACGAGGCATGGGCCATCCCCTATGCCGACCTGATGACGCTGCTGCTCGCCTTCTTCGTGGTCATGTACGCGATCTCCTCGGTCAACGAGGGCAAGTACCGGATCATGGCCGACGCCCTCACCGATGCCTTCGGTGGCGCGCCGCGCACCATCAATCCGGTGCAGGTGGGCAACAAGCAGGTGCAGGGCGGCGGCTGGGACAGCCCGTCGGTGATCAAGTCCGGCACCAAGATCGGGCCGTCCGCTCCCGCGCCCTCGCACGACCCCACCCTGCTGCCGGCGATGGCCTCGCAGATGCGCATGCCGGTGTCGGTGCACAACCAGGAACAGATCGCGCGTGCCGAGCGCCAGCTCAACAGCATCGCCGACCGCCTGACCGCCGCGCTGGCGCCACTGATCGACCGCGGCATGATCAGCGTGCGCCGCACCGAGCTGTGGATCGAAGTGGAGATCAACAGCGACATCCTGTTCCCGACCGGCTCGGCGGCGCTGGACGTGCATGCGCGCGACACCCTGGCCAGCCTGGCCGGCGTGCTGCGCGACGTGCCCAACAGCGTGCGCGTGGAAGGCCACACCGACAACGTGCCGATTGCCACTGCCACCTTCCCGTCCAACTGGGAACTGTCGGCCGGGCGCGCGGCCAGCGTGGTGCATCTGTTTGCCGACCAGGGGCTGCAGCCATCGCGGCTGGCGATGGTCGGCTACGGCCAGTTCCGCCCCCGCGAAGACAACGACAGCGCACAGGGCCGCAATCGCAACCGGCGGGTGATGGTCATCATCCTGGCCGACACCAGTCATTCGGTGGACCCGCTCGGCGAACGCCTGAATGCCGCCACCGGCGCTGCCCGCGGCGCCAGCGAACAGGCCGCCACCGCACCGGCCACCACCCCCACTTCCCCCAACGCACCGGTGCAGTTGCCACCGGTGCCGGCTGGCAGCCGTGTCGGCGCCGCCGTTCCCCCGGCAATGAAGGAGTAATCCGATGCGCATCTGGGCAGTCGCCAACCAGAAGGGCGGAGTCGGCAAGACCACCACCACCCTCGCCCTCGGTCGCGGCCTGGCCGCGCTCGGCCACCGCGTGCTGCTGATCGATCTCGATCCACATGCCTCGCTGACCCGCGCCTTCGGCGTGCCGATCGAGCCGGCACCGGCCGGCGTGCTGGAGCTGTTCGGCGCACCGCCGGCCGACCTGTCCACGCTCAGCCATGCCAGCAACATCGGCGGACTCGATTACGTGTGCGCGCAGGCTTCGCTGGCTACGCTGGAACGACGCAGCGCCAACCAGCCTGGCCTCGGCCTGGCCCTGCAGAACGCGCTCGCCCGCCACCAGGGCCAGCACGACTACATCCTGCTGGACTGCGCACCGACCCTGGGCCTGCTGATGATCAATGCGCTGGCCGCGGCCGATCGCCTGATCATTCCCACCCAGGCCGAGCCGTTGGCCCTGCACGGCCTGGATGGCATGGTCCGCACCGGCGAGATGGTCGAGCGTTCGCGCCGCCGGCCGCTGCCGATCTCGATCCTGCCGACACTGTTCGACCGCCGCACCCGCACCGGCAATGAATCGCTGCGCGCCATGCAGGACCGCCACGCAAGCCGCGTCTGGGAAGACGCGATTCCGATCGACACCCGCATCAGCAACGCGGCCGGCCTGACCCTGCCGAGCATCGGCGAGGACTACCCGGGACGGGGCCTGGCGGCCTATCGGCGTGCGTTGAACTGGATCCTCGGTGAGGACGCACGTGCCCTGGAGCAGGCGGCATGAACACCACCGGCATGCTGGACGACTATCTGGACGAGCTGCTCGGCGACATTGCCGTCGCACCGGTCGCCGCTGATGCCGCGCCACGCCCGACGAGCGCAGCAGCCGACGGCGAGCGCGAGCCGACCTGGGATGATCTGCCGGCCGAAGTGGTCTACGAAACCGACGCCGTCGCAGTGGCCCCGGCCAACGACGATGCTTCGCTCGAAGCCGCCTTCGACGCGGCTGCCACGCCTGCTGCCGACACCGGGCGCGAGCCGACCTGGGACGATCTGCCGGCCGAAGTGATCTACGAAACCGACACCGTCGCAACCGCTCCGGCCAATGATGATGCGGCGCTGGAAGCCGCCTTCGACGCCGTTGCCACGCCTGCGGCCGATACCGGGCGCGAGCCGACCTGGGACGATCTGCCGGCGGAAGTGATCTACGAAACCGACGCCGTCGCAACCGCTCCGGCCAATGATGATGCGGCCTTGGAGGCTGCTTTCGACGCCGCCAACGTGCCTGCGGTCGACACAGAGCGCGAGCCCACCTGGGATGACCTGCCGGCCGAGGTCGTCCATGAAACCGCGTCCGTGGCCGCTGCCGCTGTCGCACTGCCCGCGCCGGAACCCACCTGGGATGACCTGCCGGACGAAGTGATCTACGAAACCGACGCCGCCGACAGCCTGGCGCACACCGACAGCCCTGGATTGCAGGCCGCCTTCGAAGCCGCCGCCGACGGCGAAGTGGTTGCTGACATCGCTGCGCCGGCCGTTGCCAAGGCCGCCGCGCGCCCCGCACCAACACCGATGCCATCGATGACCCGCGCCGCTGTCGCACCGCCGCCGCAGTTCGCGGTGGACACCCCCTCCAGCAACCGCCCCGGTTCCTGGCAGGAGCTGCAGGCCCAGGCGCATCAGCCCGCCAGCAGCCCGCATCCGCAGAACCGCCGCGCCGGCGAACGCACGTCGCGTTGGCTGCGCCTGCGCTGTGGCACCCAGGCCTACGCGCTGGAACTGCTGAAGGTGCAGGAAGTGGTGCTGCCGGTGCCGTTGCTGCCACTGCGCGGCACTGCCCCGGAAATGCTCGGCATCATGAACCTGCGTGGCCAGGTGGTGCCGGTGATGGATCTCGGCCTGCACCTGGGTGCGGCCTCCGCCGAGGATGACGCGCAGACCCGCATCGTCGTGCTTGAAGAGAACGGCGAGACCCTGGGCCTGCGTGTGTCGGCCGTGGAGGACGTCGCCAACCTGACCGACTCGCAGATCGAGCCACCCGACACCGCCCGCATCTGCCAGATCTCCAATGAACTGTTCCGCGGCGTGGCCCGCATCAGCCAGCGGCCGATGATCCTGCTCGACGCCACGCAGCTGCTGGGGTGAATCCGTGCCCTGAATCGGCGCTTCGCGCCGATACCCCTAAAGAACCGCCCCACGGTGCCGTTATGAATGCTGGAACCGTTTGTCCGGAGCAACGATGAGCACTGTCGAACTGGGTGAGGATCTCGGCATCGAGAGCAGCACCGAGCTCAAGAACCGCCTTTCGCCCTTGGTGGCGGAAGCAGGCGAGCTGACCCTGGATGCAAGCCAGGTCGGCCGCATCCACACCGCCAGCGTGCAGGTGCTGTGCGCCTTCGTGCAGGCCCGCCGCGAGGCAGGCCTGGGCACCGGCTTCCACGGTTGCACTGCAACCTTCCGTGACGCTGCACGCCTGTTGGGCGTCACCCAGGCCCTGGGCCTGGACGTACCCCATGACAACCTGAAATCTGTGGAGAACGCTGCATGAGCGCACGTATCTTGGTGGTGGACGATTCGGCGTCGATGCGCCAGATGGTTTCCTTCGCCCTCACCTCGGCCGGTTTTGCCGTCGAAGAAGCTGAAGACGGCGCGGTCGCGCTCGGACGTGCCAAGGGCCAGCGCTTCAATGCGGTGGTCACCGACGTCAACATGCCGAACATGGACGGCATCGCGCTGATCCGCGAACTGCGCCAGCTGCCGGACTACAAGTTCACGCCGATGCTGATGCTGACCACCGAGTCGGCAGCGGACAAGAAGTCCGAAGGCAAGGCCGCCGGTGCCACCGGCTGGCTGGTCAAGCCGTTCAACCCCGAACAGCTGGTCGCCACCGTGCAGAAAGTGCTGGGCTGATCGCCCCGCACTGCTCCCCCTCTTCGCTTCCGGATCGCCACTGCCATGAGCATGGACCTGCAACGCTTCCACGCCACCTTCTTCGAGGAGAGCCGCGAAGGCCTCGACGCCATGGAGGCTGGCCTGCTGGCCCTGGAATCGGGACAACAGGACCCGGAGATCATCAACTCGGTGTTCCGTGCCGCCCACTCCATCAAGGGTGGCGCAGGCACGTTCGGTTTCGATGCCATCGCCGGGCTGACCCATGTGCTGGAAACGCTGCTCGATGAGCTGCGGGCCGGCAAGCGCGCACTGGAAGGCAACGCCGTCGATGCGATGCTGTCGTCGGTGGACGTACTGCGCGCCCTGTTGCGCGAGGCCGAGCACGGCCAGCCCGCCGATCCTGCAGCGGTCGCTGCGGTGAAGGCGCGCCTGGAAGCGGTGCTGTCCGGCCAGGCACCCGCCGCCGCTGCACCCGCTGCCGCCAGCAAGGTGGACGACACGCCGGAAGCCTGGCAGATCGGCTTCACCCCGGCGCCGTCACTGTTCATGAGTGGCAACGACCCGTTGCGCATCATCCGCGAACTGGAACACCTGGGTTCGCTGCAGGTGGCCGCGCGCATGGATCGCCTGCCCGGCTTCGCCCAGCTCGACCCGCTTGAAGCCCACCTGGCGTGGGACCTGGGCCTGGTCGGCAAGGTGCCGCGCAGCAAGATCGAAGACACCTTCGCCTGGGTGCTGGACGACTGCGAACTGGACATCCGTCCGGCCGCACCGCCAAGCCTGGCCACGCAGGCACCGGCCGCCGCGCCGGTCGCTGCCCCTGCGCCCGCCGCTGCCGCACCGACGGCCAGCACCGGGGCCAGCCAGGAAGCAGAAACCTCCATCCGTGTCAGCGTCGACAAGGTCGATGCACTGATCAACCTGGTCGGTGAACTGGTCATCACCCAGGCCATGCTCAAGCAGGTCTCGCACGCGCTGGACCCGGTGCATGCCGAGAGCCTGTTCGCCGGCCTGGACCTGCTTGAACGCAATACCCGTGACCTGCAGGAGGCTGTGATCGGCGTGCGCATGCTGCCGGTCGACGCAGTGTTCCGCCGCTTCCCGCGTCTGGTCCGCGACCTGTCCGGCCGCCTGGGCAAGCACGTGCGCCTGCGCACCATCGGCGAAGGCACCGAGCTGGACAAGGGCCTGATCGAGAAGATCGCCGATCCGCTGGTGCATCTGGTCCGCAATTCCATCGACCACGGCCTGGAAATGCCGGACGTGCGTCGCGATGCCGGCAAGGACGAGACCGGCACGATCACCCTGGCTGCCTCGCACCAGGGCGGTCATATCGTCATCGAAGTCAGCGACGACGGCCGCGGCCTGAACCGCGAGAAGATCCTGGCCAAGGCGCAGGAACGCGGCCTGGCCGTACCGGACAACCCCACCGACTCGCAGGTCTGGGACCTGATCTTCCAGCCCGGCTTCTCCACCGCCGATGCGGTCACCGACCTGTCCGGCCGTGGCGTGGGCATGGACGTGGTCCGCCGCAACATCCAGGCGCTCGGTGGCGAGGTGCAGATTGAAAGCGGCCTCGGCACCGGCACCCGTACGCTGATCCGGCTACCGTTGACCCTGGCCATCCTCGACGGCATGACCGTGGCGGTGGCCGGCGAAACCCTGATCCTGCCGCTGGCCTACGTGCTTGAAGCACTGCAGCCGCAGCCTGACGACATCCGCAGCATGGCCGGCGAAGGCCGCGTGCTGCGCGTGCGTGGCGAATACCTGCCGATCCTGTCGCTGAGCGAGTACTACGGCTATGGCCAGCGTGCACCCGGCAGTGAATCGCTGGTGGTGGTGGTTGAAGGCGATGGCCAGAAGATCGCGCTGGAAGTGGACGAACTGGTCGGCCAGCAGCAGGTCGTGGTGAAGAACATCGAGAACAACTACCGCCGCATCGGCGGGGTCTCCGGTGCCACCATCCTCGGCGATGGCCGCGTCGCCCTGATCGTCGACATTGGCGGCCTGGTGCGTTCGCTGCGGGTGCCGCAGGCCGCCTGAGCTGCGCTACACGTTGTACCTGACCGCCGCCCTCCGGGGCGGCGGTTTTCGTTTGCGCGCGGGCGCAGGCAGCAATCGTACCCACGCGCAACGCGGCGGCGCCCGCAACTGTGAACTCCGTCATCCTGCGTCGTGAACCTGATCGGGCGCATGGTTTCGCCTGAAACCACGCCGCCACGGCGAAAGCCCCGCCACTGCTTGCTTTCCGTTGGTTCCCCCTACGCCAGCGAATGTGACATCGGTCCATAAAGTACGGCGCAGCTGCGCCGCTATCTCGGGTTGACGGCAGTCACCGATCCTTCACCCGGCACCACCGTTCCCTCCTGCAACGACCTTTTGCCCGCGGCGCCGCCGCCGGTATTCTGCCCACCTTGGAGCACCCTGCATGAAGTGGTTCCACGATCTGCCCATCGCCCGCAAGCTGGCTGTGGGATTCACCCTGACCACCCTGATGACCGTCGTGCTGGGTGCGTTCGCCCTGGTCCGCCTGTCCGAAGCCAACGCCAAGCTGACCTCGATGGCGACCAACGACATTCCATCGGTGCAGTACCTCGGTGAAGTGCGCTCGCAGCTGGGTGAGTTCCGCACCTATGAACTGGCCCAGATCAGCATGCTGGACCAGCCGGAGAAGGTCGCCGACTACAACAAGCGCATGAACGACACCGCTGCAGTGGTGCGCGAGCAGCTGGCGGCCTATGCCAAGCTGCCGTCCGGCGACAAGGAGCGCACGCTGTACCAAGCCGTGCAGGCCGACGTCGATGGCTACTTCGCCGCCAATACCAAGCTGCGCGAAGCGGCCACCGCCGGTGATGGCGAAGCGGCCCGGCAGATTTCCGATGAGCAGTCGCGCCCCCTGCGCCGCAAAGCCTTTGAAGACCTGAAGGCGCTGGGTGCGCTGCTGGGAACCCAGATGCAGGGCAAGATCGACGACGCCAACGCGACCCACCGCAACAGCATGCTGGCCATCATCGCCGCCATCGTGCTGCTGGTCGTGGTCGCCGCCACCCTGGCGGTGATCATCTCGCGCGCCGTGGTCGGCCCGCTGGGCAAGGCAGTGCATGCCATCCAGGCCGTCGCCCGCGGCGATCTCAGCGTCACTACCCAGGCCACCGGCAAGGATGAGGCGGGTCGCATGTTGGCGGCCACCGCGGAGATGACCGCGATGCTGCGTCGCTTCTCCGAGCAGACCCAGCTGATGGCACAGATGCATGCCGGCCCCGATATCAGCCACCGCATTCCGGAAGACTTCCCGGGCGTCTATGGCCAGCTCGCCGGCGGCATCAACACGGTGATCTTCGAACACCTCGATGCGATCCGTGATGCCATCGATGTGCTCAACCAGTACGCCACCGGCAACCTCGCCCCCGATGCGCGCCGGTTGCCGGGCAGCCGCGCGATCCTGCACGAATCGATGGATGCGGCCAAGGCCAGCCTGCTGGCCATCAACACGCAGATCCAGCAACTGGCATCGGCTGCTGCCGCAGGCGACTTCAGCCAGCGCGGCGATGCGCAGCGCTTCGATCACGATTTCCGCGTGATGATCGAGCAGCTCAACAGCATGATGGAGGTCGCCGACGGCAATCTTGGCCAGCTGTCGCAGCTGCTGCAGTCCATCGCCGCGGGCGACCTGACCGCACGCATGGACGGCCAGTTCCACGGCGTGTTCGCCCGCATGCGTGACGATGCCAACACCACCGTCGCCCAGTTGACCCAGATCGTCAGCCAGATCCAGGCCAGCACCTCGAGCATCACCCTGGCCTCGGGCGAAATCGCCTCCGGCAACAGCGACCTGTCGCGCCGTACCGAACAGCAGGCCGCCAATCTGGAAGAAACCGCCGCCTCGATGGAGGAACTGACCTCCACCGTGCGCCAGAACGCCGAACATGCGCGCCAGGCCAACCAGCTCGCCATCGGTGCGCACGGCGTGGCCTCGCAGGGCGGTGAAGTGGTCGGCCAGGTGGTTACCACCATGTCGGCCATCGAAGCCTCCTCGAAGAAGATCGCCGAGATCATCTCGGTCATCGATGGCATCGCCTTCCAGACCAACATCCTGGCGCTGAATGCCGCAGTGGAAGCGGCCCGTGCCGGCGAACAGGGCCGTGGCTTTGCCGTGGTCGCCAGCGAAGTGCGTACCCTCGCCCAGCGCTCGGCCGCCGCCGCCAAGGAGATCAAGGGGCTGATCGACGAATCGGTCGGCAAGGTCGCCGAGGGTTCCAGCCTGGTCCACCAGGCCGGCAGCACCATGGGCGAGATCGTCGCGTCGGTGCAGCGCGTGACCGACATCATGGCCGAGATCTCCGCCGCCTCGCAGGAACAGTCGGCCGGCATCGAGCAGGTCAACCAGACCGTGGTGCAGATGGACGAAACCACCCAGCAGAACGCCGCGCTGGTGGAAGAAGCCACCGCCGCAGCGCGGGCGATGGAAGACCAGGCCGCACAGCTGGGCGAGGCCGTCGCACGCTTCCGCCTGGCCGCACCGAGCGCGGGCAATGCGATACCGCGCGCAGCCATGGCCGTGGCCAGCAGTGCTCCGCGCAAGGCAGCGCCCGCATCCATCGCCGCACCCGCGCGCGTGCGCAAGCCCGTTGCGCAGCCGGCCCTGGCCGGTGACGGCGACTGGCAGGAGTTCTGATCGCAGCATCGGGGTGGCCGCGCGCCACCCCGTCAGCGGAAAGGCAGCGCCGGGCCATGCCCGGCCCGGGCACCACGCTTGCCCGACCGCCGCGGGCATGGCACAACGGAGCAAACGAGTGCGTTCGGTGCTACATAAATCCGCAACGCAGCCGATACCTCTTTCGAGCCACGCGCCCACACGCGTCGGCGCCCGCCCCTGACCACAGATTCCATGTCCGACGGCCACGACACTGCACTGCCCGTAGTCCATGCGGCCGACGCCGCGGATGATCGCTTTCTGGTCCGCAACCCCCGCCAGGTGCGGCAGCTGCTGCGTTCACTGATCGACCAGCGATCACTGATCAACGCCCATATCGACGGCCGCGATCGATCCTTCCCCACCGCCCTGCTTGAACTGGACGACGACGAGGATTTCCTGCTGCTCGATGGCAGCCCGCAGGAGGCCTCCAACCGCGCCGCCGAACAGTCCGACCACCTGCTCTGCTTCGCCCAGCTGGAACGGGTACTGGTGCGTTTCCGCCTGCATGACCTGCAGCGCGTGGACAACGAGGGCCATGTGGCGTTCCGTGCACCGCTGCCCGATGAACTGGTGCACCTGCAGCGGCGCGAACTGTACCGGCTGGAGACACCCATCACCGACTCACCGCAATTGCTGCTGCCACCGGGCGAGGCCCGCGCCGAAGCCTTGTCGATGCGCGTGGTGGACATCAGTGGCGGCGGCCTGGCGGTAACCGTGCCCACCGACTGCGCCATCTTCAGCCTGCAGCAGCGTTACCGGGCGCAGCTGTCGATGCCCGATGGCCCGGACCTGCAGATCGAACTGGTGGTCTGCAACCTGCTGCCGCAACGCCTGCCCAACGGCACCGAGGTCAAGCGCGTCGGCATGCGCTTCGACGACCTGCCGCGCGGTGGCGACAGCGCCATCCAGCGCTACATCTTCCGCATCGACCGCCAGCGCAAGGCACGCCGCAACGGCGAGCTCTGACACCCCCACGGCGGGTAGTGCCGGCCGCTGGCCGGCAACCTCGAAACCGCGTGGATGCAGGAGCCGGTGGATCCACGCCATCCGTGGATGCGGGAGCCAGTAGATCCACGCCATGCGTGGATGCAGGATTGCCGGCCAGCGGCCGGCACCAGCCCTCCCCGGTAGATCCACGCCATGCGTGGATGCAGGATTGCCGGCCAGCGGCCGCCACTACCAGATGCCTAAAGTCCCCCACCCAGGGGCCGATATCGAGCCTGACACCGGCACTTCCGGCAGAACCAGGACCCCTCGATGAACGACAAGAACAGCTCCGCCGCCGGCGCCGATGGCGAATTCCTCAGCTTCACCCTCGGTGCCGAGCACTACGGCGTGGACATCCTCAAGGTGCAGGAAATCCGCGGCTACGACGCCGTCACCCGCGTCCCCGATGCCCCGGACTACATCAAGGGCGTGATCAACCTGCGCGGCACCATCGTGCCGGTGATCGACCTGCGCCTGAAGCTGCGCCTGGAAGACGCCCGCTACGACGCCTTCACCGTGATGATCGTGCTCAACGTGGAAGACCGCGTGGTCGGCATCGTGGTCGACAGCGTCTCCGACGTGATCCCGCTGTCGGCCGAGCAGATCCGCCCGACCCCGGAATTCGGCGCCGCCGTCGACACCCGCTTCATCTCCGGCATCGGCACCCACGACGACCGCATGCTGATCCTGCTGGATATCGAAACCCTGCTGGACAGCGCCGACATGGGCCAGACCAACGTCGTCGAAGACGCTGCCGCCTGAGCAAACGGACCTTTTTCACGTTTCTGTTACGCAGCCCTTCAGTTCCCCTCATCCACGCCGATAGGGGGACAGAAGCCGGTCGCGCAGGAACGCGCCAAGGCCGGATCCACCATCACCATCCCCGGAGAATCACCCCGATGAAGTCCCTGCTTGCGTTCGTTTCGGCTGCCGTCCTGGCCACCACCGCTTCCTCCGCCTTCGCGCAGTCGGCCGAGATGATTCCGCCGGAGATGGCACCGCGCGCCGTCGGCAAGGACGGCATGGTCTGCGGCAAGGTCGAAAAGGCCCGCTTCGCAGAAGGTTCCGAAGGCCAGCCGACCTTCCTGTACATGGGCGGCGCCTTCCCGCGCCATACCTTCTCGGCACGCATCGCCGGCGAGAACCGCGGCAAGTTCTCCTTCCCGCTGGAAACCCTGGAAGGCAAGACCGTGTGCGTGATCGGCAAGATCCAGCGCGACGCCTCGCGCGCGGAAATCGAAGTCAGCTCGCCGTCCAGCCTGAAGCTGGCCAACATCAAGTAATCCGCTGTCCGTCAGACCGCGCCGGCCAGCGTGCCGGCGTGGCTGTTGCAACCGGGCCCCGCGCCCGGCCGCGTCTGCCTTAGGAGATCGCAACGCCCATGCCGTGGATCAACAACCTGAAACTGATGCCGAAGCTCATGCTGACCTTCGGTGTCCTCTTGCTGGTGATGCTGCTGCAGGGCATCGTCGCCTACCGTGGCCTGCATTCGCTGAACAACGTGACCACCGAGCTGGCTGGTTCACGCATGGAGAGCATCCGCATGGCCGGCGAGATGCGCGGCATGCTCGGCGAGTACCGCAACAGCGCCTACCAGCAGCTGATCCGCGCCAGCGACGACGTCAAGGCCGACGCCCGCAAGCAGGCCGTCGAACTGCGCACCAGCATGGACAAGTCGATCAAGGACTATCCGAAGCTGGTCGACAACGCACAGCAGAAGAAGCTGTTCGACACCTTCGCCAAGGACTGGAAGGACGCGCTGGCCTCCTATGACAGCGTCACCGAAATGCTGGAGCTGGACCTGCCCGACGATGCGATCGACACCTTCGTCGGCGAGACCCGCACCAAACACCGCAAGGCCGGCGCTGCGCTTGAAGCGCTGATCGCCGAAGACAACCGCCTCGCCCGCGCCTCGCGCGACGAAGCTGCCTCCACCTACTCCGCCTCGGCCGTGCTGACCGTCATCGCCCTGCTCGGCGGCGCCGCGCTCGGCCTGGTGCTGGTGTGGCTGTTCGCCCGTGCCCTGGTCGGCAGCGTGCGTGGCGCCGTCTCGGTGGCCAACGACGTCGCCGGTGGCAAGCTCGATGGTCACATCGATGTCAGCCGCCAGGACGAAGTGGGCGAACTGATGCAGGCCATGCAGCGCATGCAGCGCGACCTGCGCGAGCGCACCGAAACCGACCAGGCCATCGCCCGCGAGAACCTGCGCATCCGCACCGCGCTGGACTACAGCTCGACCGGCGTCTACCTCACCGACCCCAACAACACCATCGTCTACAGCAACCGCGCCCTGCAGCAGACCCTGGCCCAGTACCAGGACGAGCTGCGCCGCGACCTGCCCGACTTCGACGTCCACGCCTCGCTGGTCGGCAAGCCGGTCACCGTGCTTGAACACCGCGGCGAGATGGACAACACCCTGCTGGCCAACCTCAAGCAGCATGGCGTCGCCCGCCGCCCGATGCAGTACGGCGATGCCCAGTTCGCCCAGGTGGTGTCGACCATCCGCAACGAAGACGGCGACACCGTCGGCTACGTGGTGGAATGGCGCGACCGCACCCAGGAAGCGCAGGTCGAGGCGGAAGTGGCACGGGTGATCGCCCAGGCCGCTGCCGGCGACCTGTCCGGCCGCATCGATGCCAACGACAAGGAAGGCTTCTTCCTGCAGCTGGCCCAGCAGATCAACGGCCTGCTGGACGCCAACTCGGGCAGCATCGAACAGATCTCCGGCCTGCTCGCCGCACTGTCGCAGGGTGACCTGACCGTGCGCATGCACGGCGACTACCAGGGCGTGTTCGCCCGCATGCGCGACGATGCCAATGCCACCGCCGCGCAGCTGAGCGAGATCGTCACCCGCATCAAGCAGTCCAGCCGTGCGATCAGCTCGGCCGCCGGTGAAATCGCCTCCGGCAACAGCGACCTGTCGCGCCGCACCGAACAGCAGGCCGCGAACCTGGAAGAAACCGCCGCCTCGATGGAGGAGCTGACCTCCACCGTGCGCCAGAATGCTGAGCACGCGCGCCAGGCCAACCAGCTCGCCATCGGCGCGCATGGCGTGGCATCGCAGGGCGGCGAAGTGGTCGGCCAGGTGGTCACCACCATGTCGGCCATCCAGGCCTCGTCGAAGAAGATCGCGGAAATCATCTCGGTCATCGACGGCATTGCCTTCCAGACCAACATCCTGGCGTTGAACGCCGCGGTGGAAGCGGCCCGTGCCGGCGAACAGGGCCGTGGTTTCGCCGTGGTCGCCAGCGAAGTCCGTACCCTCGCCCAGCGCTCGGCCGCTGCCGCCAAGGAGATCAAGGGCCTGATCGACGACTCGGTCGGCAAGGTCAACGACGGCTCGGCGCTGGTGCACAAGGCCGGCGCCACCATGGGCGAGATCGTCGCCTCGGTGCAGCGCGTGACCGACATCATGTCCGAGATCTCTGCTGCCTCGCAGGAGCAGAGCGCCGGCATCGAACAGGTCAACCAGACCGTGGTGCAGATGGACGAAACCACCCAGCAGAACGCCGCGCTGGTGGAAGAAGCCACCGCCGCCGCACGTGCGATGGAAGAACAGGCGGGCCACCTCAGCGAGGCGGTCTCGATCTTCGTGGTCGACGAAGCCGAAGCCGTGGTCGCCACGCGCGCACCGGCACCGCGCGCGTCTGCACCGGCAGCCCCGGCCCCGGCTCCGGCAGCGGCCGCACCGCCGGCCCGCCGCAGCACCGGCGGCCGACCCATGGCCACCGAACTGGCTGATGGAGACTGGCAGGAATTCTGATTCCCGCCTGACCTGAGGCACGAAAACGCCCCGGCCCTGCGCTGGGGCGTTTTCTTTTGCGGCCTCGCCAGGTGTTGTCCAGCCAACGGCGCAGTGCTTCCGGGGTCAGATCCGTTTTCCTGCGGAAAACGGATCTGACCCCTCTTTCCACCCGCCGACACCAATGCACTTGCCATCCGAGCCAGTGAAACCCGAGGGGATGGGTCGGGGCGGCCAGGCGGGACCGTTGGCGCCATGGATGGCGCCATCGAGCCCCCATGGATGGGTTTACGGCGTGTCCCGCCAGCCCATCCCCGCACGGCTCCCCCTCAACATTGCAGAGCCGACCATCCGCAGTTGCTGTTGCTCTCGCTCCAAAAGCCTGCCGCAGGCAGCGCCGCAGCCGCCGCTGCAAACGAACCTGAATACGTTCGAACAGCCCACCTCAATCCCCCGCCCCCGCGGCCGATAACGGTCATGTCACCGCTGCTCCCGATCAGCACCGGCGCCTCCACCCACCACCACCCGGGTACTGCTCGATGAATCTCCTGCATCGCTGGCAACACTACTTCAGCAATCTCTCCGTCCGACGCAAGCTCAATCTGCTCACGCTGCTGATCGCACTCGGCGTGATCGCGCTCTCGGTGATCGCTGCCCGCATGCAGTACCTGGACCTCAATGAAACCCGCAAGTCGTCGTTGAAGACCCAGGTTGAACTGACCTACGGCATCCTCGACCACTACCACGGGCTGGCCGCCAGCGGCGAACTCACCGAGCCCGCCGCCCGCCAGGCCGCGCTCGATGCGCTGGCGCGCATGCGCGCCGACAGCGATACGTATTACTACAGCGTCTACGACACGAACTACCGCGTGCTGATGCATCCGTTCCGCAAGGACCTGATCGGCAAGGACATGAAGGACTTCCGCTCCGAGGACGGCGTGCAGCTGTTCCACGACCTGGTGGAAGTGGCTCGCAAGGGCGGCGGGGTGGTCTCCTACAAGTGGGCCAAGGCCAACAGCGAAGGCCTGTACGACAAGGCGTCCTACGCCGGCCTGTTCAAGCCCTGGAACTGGGTGGTCAGCAGCGGCGTGTACATGGATGACGTGCAGCAGCAGGCACTGGTCTTCACCGCCATCATGACCCTGGCCGGTGGCATGCTGGTGCTGATCGTGCTCGCATTGAGCTGGGTCATCGGCAACCGCATCGCACGCCCGCTGAAGCAGGCCACCGCCGTGGCCGAAGGCATTGCCGGCGGCAAGCTGGACAGCCACATCGGCCCGCAGCCGCATGATGAAACCGGTCGCCTGCTGGAGGCAATGTCGCGCATGCAGCAGCAGCTGCACGCGGTCATCAGCGGCCAGCGCGAGATGGCGCGCCGCCACGATGGCGGTGAACTCAGCTACCGCATCGACGCCAGCAGCTTCCCCGGCGAATACGGACTGATGGTGCAGGAAACCAACGTCCTGGTCGGCAGCCACGTGCAGACCCTGCACGATGTGCTGAATGTCGTGCAGCAGTACGCCGTGGGCGACCTCAGCAGCGACATCGCGCGCTATCCGGGCGAAAAGGCGGCGATGACCACCACCGTCGACACGGTCAAGGCCAACCTCGGCCGCATCAACGCCGAGATCAAGCAGCTGGCCAGTGCCGCCGCTGCGGGCGACTTCAGCCAGCGCGGCGATGCACAGCACTTCGATCACGATTTCCGCACCATGCTGGAAAACCTCAATGCCATGATGGCAGTCAGCGATGACAACCTCGGCAAGCTCTCGCAGCTGCTGTCGTCCATTGCCGACGGCGACCTGACGGCACGCATGCACGGTGACTACCAGGGCGTGTTCGCCCGCATGCGCGACGATGCAAACGCCACGGTCAGCCAGCTGACCCAGATCGTCGGCCAGATCCAGGCCAGTGCCTCCAGCATCACCCTGTCGGCCGGCGAAATCGCGTCGGGCAACAGCGACCTGTCGCGCCGTACCGAACAGCAGGCGGCCAACCTGGAAGAAACCGCCGCCTCGATGGAGGAACTGACCTCCACCGTGCGCCAGAACGCCGAACACGCGCGCCAGGCCAACCAGCTCGCCATCGGCGCGCACGGCGTGGCCTCGCAGGGTGGCAGCGTGGTCGGCCAGGTGGTCACCACCATGTCGGCCATCGAAGCATCCTCGAAGAAGATCGCCGAGATCATCTCGGTCATCGATGGCATCGCCTTCCAGACCAACATCCTGGCGCTGAACGCCGCGGTCGAAGCGGCCCGTGCCGGCGAACAGGGCCGTGGCTTTGCCGTGGTCGCCAGCGAAGTGCGTACCCTCGCCCAGCGCTCGGCCGCCGCCGCCAAGGAGATCAAGGGGCTGATCGACGACTCGGTCGGCAAGGTCGCCGAGGGTTCCAGCCTGGTCCACCAGGCCGGCAGCACCATGGGCGAGATCGTCGCGTCGGTGCAGCGCGTGACCGACATCATGGCCGAGATCTCCGCCGCCTCGCAGGAGCAGTCCGCCGGCATCGAGCAGGTCAACCAGACCGTGGTGCAGATGGACGAAACCACCCAGCAGAACGCCGCGCTGGTGGAAGAAGCCACCGCCGCCGCGCGGGCGATGGAAGACCAGGCCGCACAGCTGGCCGACGCCGTGGCGATCTTCCGCCTCGACAACCAGGTCGCTGTCGCAGTGAAGGCGGTGACCGCCAAGGTCGCGCCGAAGGCTGCCAGCCCTGCGCCTTCGCGACCGTTGTCGACGCCCGCACCGATCCGCCGTACCCACTCCAGCACCGTCGTCTCCAACGACGGCGACTGGCAGGAATTCTGATCCTCGCGGCGGCTCCGGCCGCCGCCCCGCCGATGGACACGTCACCCGTGCAGAGCCCTACCCCCATCGTCAGCGGTACGCGCGAATTCGAATTCGCCGACCGTGATTTCCGCCGCGTCTGCGACCTGATCTACCAGCGCGTGGGCATCGCCCTCGCCCCGGCCAAGCGCGACATGGTGTACGGACGCCTGTCGCGCCGGCTGCGCACGCTGGGCATGCGCAGCTTCCAGCAGTACCTGGACCACCTGGAACAGGGTGATGGTGACGAGTGGCAGGCATTCACCAATGCGCTGACCACCAACCTCACTGCGTTCTTCCGCGAGCCGCACCATTTCGACAAGCTGCGCGAAGAGCTGCAGCAGCGCAACGGGCGCGGTCCGCTGCTGTTGTGGTCGTGCGCCGCCTCCACCGGCGAAGAGCCCTACTCGATGGCGATCACCGCCTGCGAAGCGTTCGGCACCCTGAAGCCGCCGGTACGCATCGTCGCCACCGACGTCGACACCCAGGTGCTGGCCACCGCCGGGCGCGGCGTCTACAACATCGACCGTGTCGCCGGCCTCGATCCGGACCTGCGTCGCCGCTATTTCCAGCGTGGCAGTGGTCCCAACGAAGGCCAGTGCCGCGTGCTGCCGGCGCTGCGCGAACTGATCGAATTCCGCCCGTTGAACCTGCTGGCACCGCGTTACGACGTCGGCGGCCCGTTCGATGCGCTGTTCTGCCGCAACGTGATGATCTACTTCGACAAGCCGACCCAGCGCGCGATTCTTGGCCGCCTGGTCAACCACCTGGCCGACGACGGCCTGCTCTATACCGGCCATTCGGAGAACTACCTGCACGCTGCCGATCTGATCCAACCCTGCGGCCGTACCCTGTACCGTCGTGCGGCAAAGGCCAGCGCATGAACGCATCACTGCGTACCGACGATGTGATGCGCTACCAGGACGCACGCTTCAAGACCATCGCCGCCAAGCTGCTGCCAACCCAGTACCTGGTGGTGGATGACACCACCGCGCTGACCACTACGCTGGGCTCCTGCGTGGCGGCTTGCCTGCGCGACCCGGTACTGAAGATCGGCGGCATGAACCACTTCCTGCTGCCCGAAGGCAACGCCGGCGACGGCGCGCCCGCACGCTATGGCAGCTATGCGATGGAACTGCTGATCAACGACATGCTCAAGCGCGGCGCCCACCGCAAGCGCATCGAGGCGAAGGTGTTCGGCGGCGCCAACGTGCTGAAGGGCTTCACCAGCAATCCGGTAGGCACCCGCAACGCCGAGTTCGTGCGCCAGTACCTGCAGGCCGAACACATCCCGATCCTCGCCGAGGACCTGTGCGGCATCCATCCGCGCAAGATCTGGTTCTTCGCCGATACCGGCCGCGTGGTTGTGCAGCGCCTGCCACACGCCCACGAAGCCGAAGTCGCCGCGACCGAATCGGCCGTACGCGCACGCCTGTCCAAGGCCCCGGTCACCGGTGGCGTGGAGCTGTTCGAATGACCCTGACCGGCAACGCCCCCTGCCGGGTCCTGATCGTCGACGACTCCGCCGTCGTGCGGCAGATGCTCACCGAGATCCTGTCCAGCGATCCGGCCATCGACGTGGTCGGCACCGCCGCCGACCCGCTGCTGGCCCGCGAGAAGATCAAGCGCCTGGCCCCGGACGTGATCACCCTGGACGTGGAAATGCCACGCATGGATGGCCTGGCGTTCCTGGAAAACCTGATGCGCCTGCACCCGCTGCCGGTGGTGATGATCTCTTCGCTGACCGAACGCGGCGCCGATACCACCCTGCAGGCACTGGGCCTGGGCGCGGTGGACTTCGTGTCCAAGCCCAAGCTCGACGTGGCCCGCGGCCTGCAGGGCTATGCCGATGAAATCATCGCCAAGGTAAAGATGGCTGCGCGTTCCCGGGTGCGCCCGCTGGTACGCGTGGCCACGCCGAAACTCACGCTGGACGCAGCACCTGCCGCGCGCCCGGCAGCAACGCAGTTCCGCACCACCGACCGCCTGATCGCCATCGGCTCGTCGGCTGGCGGTACCGAAGCATTGCGCGTGGTGCTGGAAGGCATGCCCGCCGACGGTCCGGCCGTGGTGATGACCCAGCACCTGCCCGCCAGCTTCAGCACCGCCTTCGCCGAACGACTGGACCGTCACTCGGCAATGGCCGTGCGCGAAGCCAGCGACGGTGAAGCGGTGCTGCCCGGCCACGCCTACCTGCCTCCGGGCGGCAAGCACCTGCGGATCATCCGCGACGGTGCGCGCTGGCGCTGCCGTGTCGACGATGGTCCTGCGGTGAACCGGCACAAGCCGGCGGTGGACGTGCTGTTCCGCTCGGTGGCACAGAGCGCGGGCGGCAACGCCATCGGCGCGATCCTCACCGGCATGGGCGACGACGGCGCACGCGGCCTGCTGGAAATGCGCCAGGCCGGCGCGCCCACACTGGTGCAGGACGAGGCGACCAGCGTGGTCTGGGGCATGCCCGGTGCAGCCTTCAAGCTCGGCGCCGCCGAAGAACAGGTGCCGCTGGAGCGCATTGCCGAGCGGCTGCTCGCGTTGGCCCGCGGCTGACCGACCACAGCGCCGCAGTGCTTCATCCCGTCTTTCAAACGCCGGCCCCGGAGGGGCCAGCTGTTTCGTTCTTCAAGGAGCTTCACCATGGCCCAGCGCCGCTTCCCCACCCGAACCTCGCTGCTGACTGCCGCGCTACTGGCCCCGCTGGCGGCCACGTCTGCCGCACAATCAGCACCGCCGCACACAACACCCGTCGCTGCCACCGCTACCACCACCGACCACCCTGCCCCCTGGACTGATCGCGTACAGATCCAGAGCGGTCCGGCCGGCGCGCTGAAGCGTATGCACGCACCCGACGTGGCGCTGCGCATCGTCACTCCCGATGACAGCGAGGCGCTCACGCCTAAGGGGCTCGCGCTTCTCTTCAGCGGCAACGAGCCGGACTACTTCCAGCGTAACAACCTGCCCGGCAGCATCATCGAAGGACAAGCCAGTCCCGCCATCACGCTGATGCCAAACGTGGCCAAGGCGCTGGTGGGCGGCTACTTCCGCTATGCACCCGACGCGCTGCCCGCGCAGACCAGTACCCTGCGCTTCAGTGCAGACACGTGGGCACTGGTGCACCAGGGCAACACGCGCAAGGATCCCCTCTACCGCCTCAACCATTCCAGCACGATCCAGCAGCGCCGCGCCGATGGCAGCCTGGCCGAGATCATCAGCTGCAACGACAGTGATGACCGGGCGACCCTGGGCGCGTGGCAAGCCGATGACTACGCCAGGCTCAAGAGCGCGGCGCAGAAGATCACCATGAAATGCATCGACAAGCTCATCAAGCGGATACCGGCGATGTACCCACGCCCGCTGGCGGCGGAAGACCTCAGTGCCTATGCGGGCGGCGCGGTTCCGCCGGCACGGGTGCGCGTGTTCGCCGACTTCGGCCGGACCACGACGTTGTTTACCGATGCCTCCTGCCGCACCGACTACCGTGACCGGATTGACGTCAAGTACAACAACGCCGGTGACAAGGGCCTGCTTGGCATTCCCAGCACCGAGGCCCTGCGCAGCAAGGAGAACCAGCGATTCTCCACGCTCAGCTACCAGGAATACGAAGTTCCCGGTGGCAAGCCGCTGATCTTCGAGGCGGCCTTTGACCCGAAAAGCGGTCTCTACTGCAAGGGCACGCTGTCAGGCCAGTTCGTAGCCAAGCCCGGGCAGGATTACGAGGTGGAATTTGAAGTGGCCGACAAGATGTGCCGGCTGCATATCCGCCAGGTGCATGCCGATGGCAGCGTGACACCGCAGCAGGCGCGGCCAACCCCCACGATCTGCGAGGGCACCCGCGCGCCGGTGCGCATCGAACCGCGCCAGGACATGCAGGTCCTGCTGTTCACCCCGGGCAAGCTGCAGATCCAGGATGCCACGCAGAACAGTGCGCCGCAGCAGCTGAGCGACGACGCCAGCGCCAACGCCGCACTGCAGCAGGTGCTGCAGCAGGCCAGCAGCACCCCCGGTACGCGGTTGTGCATCGTGACGCCCGGCAGCACCTACAGCAGCCCTCTGCGCGACGCGCTCTGGAACCGGGTGCTGGAATCGCCACAGGCGCTGCCCAGTCTGTGGCTGGAGGCTGCCGCAGTGACTCCGTCGCACAGCGCCGCAGCAGGCGCCCAGGTCGACATCGCCGCCGCGGTCACGCGCTGCAAGGCTTTCCCGATCAAGGAATTCGCGGCGCAGTGAGTTGCAGCGCGCGCACCCATCACGTTTCCCCAAGGAGTACCACCGTGGCATTACGCCCAGCCTGCCTCACCGCCGCGATCGCGGCCAGCCTGCTGCTGGCTCCGTCGGCCTACGCCGTCGACGAAGCACCCACGCCTGTCGCCGCCTCTGCGGTCACGTCCGGGGCATCACCCGATCCGGCAACGGACGCCACGCCCGTAACCGATATCGCCGAGGCCGCACCGGCAGCTGCGGCCGTCGCCGGACCAGCCGTCGGGGACGTCACAGTGGCTGTGGCACCCGCACTGGATCTCAGCAGCCTGCAACGGGTAAAGGTCACTTCCGGCCTGGGCGTCGGGCCCAACGGCAATCGCGTGGGCGACCATGTGCTGCGCCTGGTGATGCGCGGTGACACCGCCGCGGTCACCGCAGCCAAGGTCGGTCTGTCTGCCTTGGCGTTCGTCACCGGCGTGGGTGACATCGGCACCAGCAACAGCTTCAGCAAGAACAACGTGCGCGGCGAGGACATCCAGTCCGTTCCCAGCCCGGCCTTCGGTGCGTTGCCCGGCATGATCCGCGAGCAGTTGGCGCTCTATTTCGCAGCGCATCCCGGCGCCATTCCCAGCGACGAGCGCACCGTGGAAGCCAGCGCCGGCCAGTGGTCGCTGGTGTACCAGAAGCTCAGCGACGCAGAGACCCCGTATGAGCTGCGCCACGATGTAACCATCGGCTTCCCGCTGGTGCGCAAGCTGTTCCGCAGCGCCAGTGGCGGCCAGGGCGTGCACTGCCAGGACGAAGCGCGGGTTGCTCCGCTGCAGGAATGGCAGGCCGACGACTACGCCAAGGCGAAAGCTGCATCGCGTGAGTTCGCCGAAGCCTGCATCGTCCGCTTCGTCGCCGAGCTGCCGCGCCTGTTCCCCGACCACGGTGCGTTGCCGGAAACGGCCGCGGAACCGGAGCTGCCGATGGACACGCCAGCGGTGACCGAGGAAGCGGCCGCCGCCGCCCAGGCCTGACCCCGGACGGACCTGAATCACGACTAGTGCCGGCCGCTGGCCGGCAGCGCTCTTGACCTCGCACGGCTGCCGGCCAGCGGCCGGCACTACCAGGCATCATCGGCACCACAAAAAACCCCCGGCTCTCACCGGGGGTTCTTCGTTTCAACGGGCTACCGGCCAACGGCCGGCACTACCCTCAGGCAGCGACCGTGTTGGCCACGTCCTGGTATTCCTCGATCTGGTCGAAGTTCATGTAGCGGTAGATCTCGCTGCCGCTGGCGGCGATCACACCGATATCGGCCATGTACTCTTCCTTGGTCGGGATGCGGCCCAGGCGCGAGCAGATTGCCGCCAGTTCCGCCGAACCCAGGTACACGTTGGTGTTGCGGCCCAGGCGGTTCGGGAAGTTGCGGGTCGAGGTCGACATCGCGGTGGAGCCTTCGCGGATCTGCGCCTGGTTGCCCATGCACAGCGAGCAGCCCGGCATTTCCATGCGTGCGCCGGTCGCGCCGAAGGTGCCGTACACGCCTTCCTTGGTCAGCTCGGACGCATCCATCTTGGTCGGCGGGGCCACCCACAGGCGGGTCGGCAGGTCACGCTTGCCTTCCAGCAGCTTCGCAGCCGCACGGAAGTGACCGATGTTGGTCATGCACGAACCGATGAACACTTCGTCGATCTTGGCGCCAGCGACTTCGGACAGGGTCTTCACGTCGTCCGGGTCGTTCGGGCAGGCCACGATCGGCTCGTGGATGTCGGCCAGGTCGATCTCGATGACGGCGGCGTACTCGGCGTCGGCATCCGGCTCCAGCAGCTCCGGGTTGGCCAGCCACGCTTCCATCTTCTCGATACGGCGCTGCAGCGAGCGAGGATCCTGGTAACCCTCGGCGATCATCCACTTCAGCAGCGTGATGTTGCTGGTCAGGTACTCGATGATCGGTTCCTTGTTCAGGCGCACCGAGCAGCCGGCCGCCGAACGCTCGGCCGAGGCATCGGACAGTTCGAAAGCCTGTTCGACCTTCAGTTCCGGCAGGCCTTCGATTTCCAGGATGCGGCCGGAGAAGATGTTCTTCTTGCCAGCCTTGGCCACGGTCAGCAGGCCCGACTTGATCGCGTACAGCGGGATCGCGTTGACCAGGTCACGCAGGGTCACGCCCGGCTGCATCTTGCCCTTGAAGCGCACCAGCACCGACTCCGGCATGTCCAGCGGCATCACGCCGGTGGCAGCGGCGAAGGCGACCAGGCCCGAACCGGCCGGGAACGAAATGCCCACCGGGAAACGGGTGTGCGAGTCGCCACCGGTGCCGACAGTGTCCGGCAGCAGCATGCGGTTGAGCCAGCTGTGGATCACGCCGTCGCCCGGACGCAGCGAAATGCCGCCGCGAGTGGAGATGAACTCCGGCAGGGTGTGATGGGTCTTGACGTCCACCGGCTTCGGGTAGGCCGCGGTGTGGCAGAACGACTGCATCACCAGGTCGGCCGAGAAGCCCAGGCAGGCCAGGTCCTTCAGCTCGTCGCGGGTCATCGGGCCGGTGGTGTCCTGCGAGCCCACCGAGGTCATCTTCGGTTCGCAGTAGGTGCCCGGGCGCATGCCCTGGCCTTCCGGCAGGCCACATGCACGGCCAACCATCTTCTGCGCCAGCGAGAAGCCCTTGCCGGTGTCGGCCGGCTGCACCGGCAGGCGGAACAGATCGGTCGGGGCCAGGCCCAGCGCTTCACGCGCCTTGCCGGTCAGGCCACGGCCGATGATCAGCGGAATGCGGCCACCGGCGCGCACTTCGTCGAACAGCACTTCGGACTTGACCTGGAACTCGGCGATCACTTCGCCGTTCTTCAGCGCCTTGCCATCGTACGGACGCAGCTCGACCACATCGCCGTGCTCCATCTTCGACACGTCCAGCTCGATCGGCAGCGCGCCGGCATCTTCCATGGTGTTGTAGAAGATCGGGGCGATCTTCGAACCCAGGCAGACGCCACCGGCGCGCTTGTTCGGGATGTACGGAATGTCATCGCCGGTCCACCACAGCACGCTGTTGGTGGCCGACTTGCGCGAGGAACCGGTGCCGACCACGTCGCCGACATAGGCGACCAGATGGCCCTTGTCCTTCAGCGACAGGATCTGCTGGATCGGGCCGCGCTTGCCGTCTTCTTCCGGGGTGAACGCGGCGTCGTCACGCTTGTTCTTCAGCATCGCCAGGGCGTGCATCGGAATGTCCGGGCGGGTGGTCGCGTCCGGTGCCGGCGACAGGTCGTCGGTGTTGGTTTCGCCCGGCACCTTGAACACGGTGACGGTCAGGCTCTGCGGCACTTCCGGGTTGCTGGTGAACCACTCGGCATCGGCCCAGCTCTGCATCACGGCCTGGGCGTTGGCGTTGCCCGCCTTGGCCTTTTCCTGCACGTCGTGGAAGGCATCGAACACCAGCAGGGTCTTCTTCAGCGCGTCGGCAGCGATGGCGCCAACGCTGGCATCGTCCAGCAGCTGCACCAGCGGCGCGACGTTGTAACCGCCCAGCATGGTGCCCAGCAGTTCGGTGGCGCGCTCGCGGCTGATCAGCGGGTTCTGCTCGCTGCCCAGTGCGATCGCAGCCAGGTACGAGGCCTTGACCTTGGCAGCGTCATCGACGCCGGCCGGCACGCGGTGGGTCAGCAGGTCGAGCAGGAACTCGGCCTCGCCCTGCGGCGGGTTCTTCAGCAGTTCGATGACATCGGCCGTCTGCTGCGCGGTCAGCGGCAGGGGCGGGATGCCAAGCGCAGCGCGCTCGGCGACGTGGTGGCGGTAGGCTTCCAACATGACAACTCCCGGGTAATGCGTAGGTTGAAAAAAAGTGGGCTCAGGCTTGCGGCACGATCAGCTTCAGGCCCTTGAAGTAGTCGCGATAAAACGTGTCGTTCCAGGTGATCAGGCCATCGCACTGCAGCAAGGCGTGCGCGCCGATCATGAATTCGTCCAGGCCACGGCGCTGGCTGCCGCCGCGCTGGCGATGGCGGCGATGCATCTCACCCGCGCGCAGTGCCGACTTGGCTTCCAGCGCGTTGAAGTGCACGCCCATTTCCTCCAGCGCTTCCAGCACCTCGGCACCGCCGCGCAGGGCGGCGCAGATCTCGGCCAGGGTCGCGCCGCAGACCACCACGCGGCCACCGACCAGGCTCTGCCGCAGGCAGGCTTCCACCGCATCGGCCTGCGGGCCGTTGCTGAGCAGTTCGACCAGTACCGGTGAATCGACGGCGATCATCACCGCTTACTCCTCGTCGCGCAGGTCGCGCACGGCCGCGTCGGCCGATTCGAAGCCGTCCAGCGAGAACTTTCCGCGGGCGCGGGAGATCGCATCGTCCACGCTCTTGCGCAGGATGATCCGGCTGCCTTCCAGCTCCACCTTCAGCAAGGTGCCCTTGGTCAGGCCCAGCGCATCGCGCACTGCCTTGGGCAGGGTGATCTGTCCGCGTTCAGCAACGGTGGCTTCCATGGGGTACGCCTCAAAAAGTATGTATGAATTATACATACCCGTCGCATCCGGAACAAACCTCCCGATATGTGACCCTGATCCCGCGTCAGTCGCAGCCGGGGGTTAGACTCGCCCAGCAGCCCTGCTGCGCCCCGGCTGGACGCCCCGGCGTTCCAACCGCACCTATCCGCTCCATAAATAAGGAAGTTTCATGCGCGCGCTCGCCCTTGCCCTGATCCTCGCAGCCCCGCTGGCCGTTTCGACGACCTCCGCCCATGCCAACCCGTTCGGCGCCTACACCACCGGCATCGAGATCACCCAGCAGCAGATGGACACCCTGGAAGTGGGCAAGACCACCCAGGACAACGTCCGTGAGAAGTTCGGCGCCCCCGGCCGCCGCGAACAGCTGGGCGACACCCAGGTCTGGTACTACGACTTCGTGAAGATCAAGAGCTTCGGCAAGAACATCCAGGAAGCGACCGTACTGGAGTTCAACAAGCAGGGCGTGCTGACGGCCAAGTCCAAGAGCAACGCTGTCGGCAAGACCGGCAATCCGCTGATCGATGCCGCCAACGGCAAGTAAGTCCTGCAGCCGATGCATTCCTGGACGGGGCGCCCATGAGCGCCCCGTCTGCGTGTGGGCCGGCGCAAAAACGATGCACACGCTGACACGAAGGCTACACACACCGCTGTAACCTTGCGTTCCAAGCCTGCCGGGTCATTGCCGGGCACTGGATCGCCGATACTGGGCAGGATCCGGGGCCGGAGTGCCACCGGCAAACGCAAGCAGGCCCGCCCATGCGGGCCACTGCAAGCCATCCGCAAGAGGAGTCATCCCGCATGAGCGATTCGTTCTCCACCCGCAGCCAGCTGGACGTCGGCGGCAAGACCTACGACTACTTCAGCCTGCCCAAGCTGGGCCAGCGCTTCGACATCTCCCACCTGCCCTACTCGATGAAGATCCTGCTGGAGAACCTGCTCCGGCACGAGGATGGCGGCGTCACCGTCGGCAAGGATCACATCGAGGCCGTCGCCCGCTGGCAGCCCAGCGCCGAACCGGATACCGAAATCGCCTTCATGCCCGCGCGCGTGGTCCTGCAGGACTTCACCGGCGTGCCCTGCGTGGTCGACCTGGCCGCGATGCGCGATGCGGTAGTCAAGCTCGGCGGCCGCCCCGAACAGATCAATCCGCTGATTCCCTCCGAACTGGTCATCGACCACTCGGTGCAGGTGGATGTGTTCGGCAAGCCCGACGCACTGGACCTCAACGGCAAGATCGAATTCCAGCGCAACCAGGAACGCTACGGCTTCCTGCGCTGGGGCCAGAAGGCCTTCGACAACTTCAAGGTGGTGCCGCCCAACACCGGCATCGTCCACCAGGTGAACCTGGAAAACCTGGCCCGCGTGGTGATGACTGCGGACAAGGACGGCAAGGCCGTTGCGTATCCGGATACCGTGTTCGGCACCGACAGCCACACCACGATGATCAACGGCATCGGCGTGCTCGGCTGGGGCGTGGGCGGCATCGAAGCCGAGGCGGCCATGCTCGGCCAGCCTTCGTCGATGCTGATTCCGCAGGTGGTCGGCTTCAAGCTGACCGGCAAGCTGCCCGAAGGCGCCACCGCCACCGACCTGGTGCTGACCGTCACCCAGATGCTGCGCAAGCTCGGCGTGGTCGGCAAGTTCGTGGAGTTCTACGGTGATGGCCTGCAGCATCTACCACTGGCCGACCGCGCGACCATCGGCAACATGGCCCCCGAATACGGCGCCACCTGCGGCATCTTCCCGATCGACAACGAATCGCTGACCTACCTGCGCCTGTCCGGCCGCAGCGAAGAGCAGATCGCCCTGGTCGAAGCCTACGCCAAGGCGCAGGGCCTGTGGCACGACGCCAACAGCCCGCATGCGCAGTACAGCACCACGCTGGAACTGGACATGGGCACGGTGAAGCCTTCGCTGGCCGGCCCCAAACGCCCGCAGGACCGCGTGCTGCTGGAAGACGTGCAGAAGAACTACCGCGACGCGCTGGTCGGCATGACCGCCAACCGCGACAAGCGCAGCGAGGATGTCTCCACCTTCGTCAATGAAGGCGGCGGCGCCGCAGTGGGCAACGAGCAGCTGGCCAAGGGCTACGCCGACATCGAGATGGACGGCCGGAAGGTGCGGCTGAAGGATGGTGCGGTGGTCATCGCCGCCATCACCTCGTGCACCAACACCTCCAACCCGGCGGTGATGATCGGCGCCGGCCTGCTGGCCCGCAACGCGGCCGCCAAGGGGCTGGACCGCAAGCCGTGGGTCAAGACCTCGCTCGGCCCAGGCTCGCGTGTGGTCACCGACTATCTTGAAAAGGCCGGCGTTCTCACCGAGCTGGAGAAGATCGGCTTCTACGTGGTGGGCTATGGCTGCACCACCTGCATCGGCAACTCCGGCCCGCTGCCGACCGAAGTCAGTGCCGGCATCGCCAGTGGCGACCTGGTGGTGACCTCGGTGCTGTCGGGCAACCGCAACTTCGAGGGCCGCGTGCACCCCGAAGTGAAGATGAACTACCTGGCCAGCCCGCCGCTGGTGGTGGCCTACGCCATCGCCGGCACCACCGACATCGACCTGACCACCGAGCCGCTGGGCACCGGCAGCGATGGTCAGCCGGTGTACCTGCGTGACATCTGGCCGAGCAACAAGGAGATCGGCGACGTCATCGCCGCCACCGTCGGCCCGGAGATGTTCAAGCAGAACTACGCCGACGTGTTCAAGGGCGATACCCGCTGGAACACCATCGCCTCGCCGGACGGTGACCTGTACGAATGGAGCGATGCGTCCACCTACATCAAGAACCCGCCCTACTTCGATGGCATGACCATGCAGGTCGGCAGCATCGATGATGTGCACGGCGCGCGTGTGATGGGCCTGTTCGGCGATTCGATCACCACCGACCACATCTCCCCGGCCGGCAACATCAAGAAGGATTCGCCCGCAGGTCGCTTCCTGCAGGAGCGCGGCGTGCAGCCGGCCGACTTCAACAGCTACGGCAGCCGCCGCGGCAACGATGACGTGATGGTCCGCGGCACCTTCGCCAACATCCGCATCAAGAACCTGATGTTCGGTGGCGAAGAAGGCGGCAACACCCTGTACTACCCGGGCAACGGCGGCCAGCCGGAAAAGCTGGCGATCTACGATGCGGCGATGAAGTACAAGGCCGACAAGGTGCCGCTGGTGGTGCTGGCCGGCAAGGAATACGGCACCGGCTCGTCGCGTGACTGGGCCGCCAAGGGCACCCTGCTGCTGGGGGTGAAGGCGGTCATCGCCGAAAGCTTCGAACGCATCCACCGCTCCAACCTGGTCGGCATGGGCGTGCTGCCGCTGCAGTTCCGCAACGGCGAAAACGCACAGTCGCTGGGCCTGGATGGCTCGGAAGTGATCGATGTCACCGGCCTGCAGGACGGCGCCAGCAAGCGCGCCACGGTCACCGCGACCAAGGCCGATGGCACGAAGAAGACCTTCGAAGTCTCGGTGATGCTGCTGACCCCGAAGGAAGTGGAGTACTTCCGCCACGGTGGCCTGCTGCAATACGTGCTGCGCCAGTTGGCAGGTCGCTGAACCCTTCCGTGGACCCAATGGGCGGAAGCCCGGCCCCCGCGCCAGCGCGGGGGCGCTGCGGAGGGGCGCGAACCCGTGGTTCGCAAGCGCGCCTCCTCGCCCACCACGGTGGCCTGCTGCAGTACGTGCTGCGCCAGCTGGCTGCCAGGTAACGGGTAGCGCCGGGCCATGCCCGGCGGATCCCGGAAACAAACGAAAAGGGCCGGATCCTCACAGATCCGGCCCTTTTCTTTGCTGCTCGCCGGGCGTGGCGGCGCGGCGCCACCTATCGCCGCGGCGCGTCCGGGTCGGTACGCAGCGCCTTCAGCAGGCCCCACATGTAGAACGCCAGGATCAATGAGAAAGGCAGGCCGCACAGCACCACCGCCGTCTGCATCGCGCTGAAGTTGCCGGCCAGCAACAGGCCGACACTGGCCACGGTGATGCCCGCCGCCCAGAACACGCGCAGCCAGATCGGCGCGTCATGCCCATCCTCCACGCCATCATCGACACGCCGGGTACACAGGTTGGCGATCATCAGCGTGCCCGAATCGACCGGGGTCAGGAACAACACGAAACCAATGACCACTGCCGCACCAGCGATGTACGGCGCCGCGGGCAGATACTCCAGCAGCTTGAACAGGGTCATCGCCGCATCGTGCTGAGCCACCTGGCCCAGCACCGCCTGGCCATGGTTCAGCACCAGGTCGATGGCGGTGTTGCCGAAGATCGACAGCCACGCCAGGGTGAAGCCCAGCGGGATCAACAGCACGCCCATGATCACTTCGCGGATGGTGCGGCCGCGCGAGATGCGCGCCACGAACAGGCCCACGAACGGCGCCCAGGCAATCCACCACGCCCAGTAGAACAACGTCCACGAGCCCATCCACTCACGCCCCTTCGGGTCGTTGAGGTACATGTCGAAGCTCTTGCGCACGAACGCGCCCAGGTAATCGCCGGTGTTCTGTACCAGGCCATCGAACAGGTGCAGAGTCGGGCCGGTCACCAGCACGAACAGCAGCAGCAGGCACAGCAGGCGCACGTTGAGGTTGGACAGCCAGGCGATGCCCTTCTCCACGCCGGCAACCACGCCGATGGTGGCCACGACCATCATCACCAGCACGATCGCCACCAGCACCTGCGGCGTATCCGGGATGTGGAACAGGTAGACCAGGCCGGACTGCACCACCAGTGCACCGATGCCGAGGTTGGTGACCATCGAGATCAGCGTCGCGAGGATGCCGAAGCCATCGACCATGTCGCCGATGCGACCATGGATGCGCTCGCCGAAGATCGGGTACAGCGCCGAACGCAGGGCCAGCGGCAGGTTGCGGCGGTAGGCGAAGTAGCCCAGCGCCACGCCGACCAGCGCGTACAGCGCCCAGCCATGCAGGCCCCAGTGCAGGAAGGTCAGCACCATCGCTTCGCGGCCCGCGGCGACGGTGCCGCCGGGCTGCCCGGGCGGGTTGAGGAAATGATCGAGCGGCTCGTAGGCGCCGTAGTACAGCAGCGCGATGCCGATGCCGGCCGAGAACAGCATCGACACCCAGGCCACGTAGCCGAACGCCGGCGATTCCTCGTTATGGCCCAGGCGGATGCGCCCATACGGCGAGAACGCCAGCCACAGCACGAAGCCCAGACAGGCCACGATCAGCAGCATGTACCACCAGCCGAACGCCGCCGAGACCTCGGCCTGTGCCCATTGCAGCCAGTGCTCGCTGGCCTCCGGGAAGAACACGGTCAACGCGCCGAGGATGCCGATGGAGACCGACGAACTGAAGAACACGAAACGGTTCAAGCGCAGGGGCGAGCGCTTGGGATGAGCCAGGGAAGACATGGGGTCGTCTCATCAGTCCAAGGGGGCACATGGGCGGGGCCGGACCGGAAACCGGGCCCATGGCGTGGGGGCGCGACCGGCATCGTAGGGTTTATTGATTGAACGTTCAATCAATAAAAAGTATGATCTTCACCAGCCCGGCATTCCGGGTCGCAATCCGTGGAGAGACAATGCCGAAGAAAGGCGTGGAACCGGTCCGCCGCGAGCAGCTGATCCGGGCCACTTTCCAGACCATCGACGAGATCGGCATGGCCGATGCCACCGTCGCCACCATCGCAAGGAAGGCCGGCCTGTCCAGCGGCATCGTCGCCCACTACTTCGGCGACAAGGACGGCCTGCTCAATGCGGCGATGCGGCAGATCCTGCGCGAACTGAAGGCAGCCGTTGCCCGCTATCGCGACGCCGCCTCCGGCGACGCACGTTCACAGCTTCGCGCCATCGTCGATGGCAACTTCGACGACAGCCAGACCAACGGAACCGCCATGCGCGTATGGCTGACCTTCTGGGCCGCCAGCATGCATCAGCCGGAACTTGCGCGGCTGCAGCGCGCCAACGACCAGCGACTGTTCTCCAACCTCTGCCATCAGTTCAACCGCCAGTTGCCGCATGCACAGGCACGCCTGTCCGCACGCGGGCTGGCCGCGATGATCGACGGCCTGTGGCTGCGCGGCAGCCTGGTCGGTGGTGACTTCAACGCCGACAAGGCGCGCCGCATCGCCTACGGCTACATCGATTTCCAATTGCAGGCCAACGCGCCCTGAGCGCGCCACGACCCCGCCCCATCCCTTCCAGGAGCAAGCCGATGACCACCCTGCCCGTGCAACAGCTGTACATCCACGGCCGCCGCGTCGACGCCACCAGCGGCAAGACCTTCCAGACCGTCAACCCTGCCAATGGCCAGGTGCTGGCCGACGTGCAGATCGCCAGCCAGGCCGATGTCGAACGCGCCGTTGAAAGCGCCAGCGAAGGCCAGAAGGTGTGGGCAGCGATGACCGCCATGGAGCGCTCGCGCATCCTGCGCCGTGCCGTCGAGATCCTGCGCGAGCGCAACGACGAGCTGGCCCACCTGGAAACCCTGGATACCGGCAAGGCGCTGGCCGAAACCACCACGGTGGACATCGTCACCGGTGCCGACGTGCTGGAGTACTACGCTGGCCTGGCCACCGCCATCGAAGGCATCCAGCTGCCGCTGCGCGAATCGAGCTTCTTCTATACCCGCCGCGAGCCGCTGGGCGTGGTCGCCGGCATCGGCGCCTGGAACTACCCGATCCAGATCGCCATGTGGAAGTCGGCCCCGGCCCTGGCCGCCGGCAATGCAATGGTGTTCAAGCCGTCCGAAGTGACCCCGCTGACCGCGATCAAGCTGGCCGAAATCTACACCGAAGCCGGCGTGCCAGACGGCGTGTTCAACGTCGTGCAGGGCCCGGGCCGCGAGATCGGCAACTGGCTGACCGAGCACCCGGTGATCGAGAAGATCTCCTTCACCGGCGGCGTGGCCACCGGCAAGAAGGTCATGGCCAGCGCCGCGTCCTCGTCGCTGAAGGAAGTGACGATGGAACTGGGCGGCAAGTCGCCGCTGGTGATCTGTGACGACGCCGATCTGGACCGTGCCGCCGACATCGCGGTGATGGCCAACTTCTTCAGCTCCGGCCAGGTCTGCACCAACGGTACCCGCGTGTTCGTGCCGCGCAGCATGCTGGCCGCGTTCGAAGCTGCCGTGGTGGAGCGCGTCAAGCGCATCCGCATCGGCGACCCGATGGCTGAAGAGACCAACTTCGGCCCGCTGACCAGCTTCCCGCACATGGAAAACGTGTTGCGCTTCATCGAAAGCGGCAAGAGCGAAGGCGCGCGCCTGCTGACCGGCGGCGGTCGTGCCACAGACGGTGCCCTGGCCGAGGGCGCCTATGTACTGCCGACCGTGTTCTCCGACTGCCGCGACGACATGACGATCGTCCGCGAAGAGATCTTCGGGCCGGTGATGAGCATCCTCGCCTACGACGATGAGGACGAAGTGATCCGTCGCGCCAACGACACCACCTTCGGCCTGGCCGCAGGTGTGGTCAGCAAGGACATCAGCCGCGCACATCGCATCATCCATCGCCTGGAAGCCGGCATCTGCTGGATCAACACCTGGGGCGAGTCGCCGGCGGAAATGCCGGTCGGCGGCTACAAGCAGTCCGGCGTTGGCCGCGAGAACGGTATCTCCACCCTCGGCCACTACACCCGCATCAAGTCGGTGCAGGTCGAACTGGGCGACTACGCCAGCGTGTTCTGACCGGCGCGTCCTGAGCACCGCCCATCGTCCGGCCACCGCGCCGATCCGACATTCCGCCGGGACGCCTGCATGCAGCGCGCCCGGCCTGCAGGAGAGCAACCATGAGCACCCATAACGAGTACGACTACATCATCATCGGCGCCGGTTCGGCCGGCAACGTGCTGGCCACCCGCCTCACCGAAGATGCCGATGTCAGCGTGCTTCTGCTGGAAGCCGGTGGCCCGGACTACCGGCTCGATTTCCGTACCCAGATGCCCGCCGCACTGGCCTTCCCGCTGCAGGGCAAGCGCTACAACTGGGCGTACAAGACCGATCCCGAGCCCTTCATGAACAACCGCCGGATGGATTGCGGTCGTGGCAAGGGCCTGGGCGGTTCGTCGCTGATCAACGGCATGTGCTACATCCGCGGCAACGCGATGGACTACGACAACTGGGCCGGCATGCCGGGCCTGGAAGATTGGACTTACCTGGATTGCCTGCCGTACTTCCGCAAGGCCGAAACCCGTGATATCGGCCCGAACGACTACCACGGCGGCGACGGCCCGCTGCGCGTCACCACGCCCAAGGCCGGCAACAACGAACTGTTCGCGGCGATGGTCGAGGCCGGCGTGCAGGCCGGTTACCCGCGCACCGACGACCTCAACGGCTACCAGCAGGAAGGCTTCGGCCCGATGGACCGCACGGTCACGCCGAAGGGCCGTCGTTCCAGCACCGCGCGTGGCTACCTGGATCTGGCCAAGCCGCGCCCGAACCTGACCATCGTCACCCACGCGCTGACCGACCGCATCCTGTTCTCGGGCAAGCGCGCAGTGGGCGTGCAGTGGCTGCACAACGACCAGCCGCAGCGCGCCACCGCACGCCGCGAAGTGCTGCTCTGCGGCGGTGCCATCGCCTCGCCGCAGATCCTGCAGCGCTCCGGCGTCGGCCCGGCCGACCTGCTGCGCAGCCTGGACATCGACCTGGTGCACCACCTGCCCGGCGTCGGCGCCAACCTGCAGGACCATCTTGAGATGTACCTGCAGTACGAGTGCAAGAAGCCGGTCTCGCTGGCCCCGGCACTGAAGCTGTACAACCAGCCGGCGATCGGCGCCGAATGGCTGTTCCTGGGCACCGGCATCGGTGCCAGCAACCAGTTCGAAGCCGGCGGCTTCATCCGCAGCGATGCCGAATTCGACTGGCCCAACCTGCAGTATCACTTCCTGCCGGTGGCGATCAACTACAACGGCTCCAACCCGATCAAGGCGCACAGCTTCCAGATGCATGTCGGCTCGATGCGCTCGCCCAGCCGCGGCCGCATCCACGTGCGCTCGAAGGATCCGCGCGAAGATCCCAGCATCCTGTTCAACTACATGTCGCACGACCAGGACTGGCGCGAGTTCCGCTCGGCAATCCGGATCACCCGCGAGATCTTCGCGCAGCCGGCGCTGGCACCGTACAGCGGCCGCGAGATTTCGCCGGGCAGCGCGCTGCAGACCGACGCGCAGATCGATGCGTTCGTGCGCGAGCATGCCGAGACCGCCTACCACCCGTCGTGCTCGAACAAGATGGGCCACGCCGATGATCCGATGGCGGTGGTTGACGGCCAAGGCCGCGTGCACGGTCTGGAAGCCCTGCGCATCGTCGATGCCTCGATCATGCCGCAGGTGGTCACCGGCAACCTCAACGCACCGACCATCATGATCGCCGAGAAGCTGGCCGATGTGATCCGTGGCCGCGCGCCGCTGCCGCGCAGCACGGCTTCGTACTACAAGGCCAACGGCGCGCCGGTGCGCAACAAGAGCTGAGTCTCCGGACATCGGAAACATCCGCCGGGCATGGCCCGGCGCTACCAGGCGGGCTTTGCCTTCGGTCGACGGGCATGGCCCGGCACTACCAGGCGGGCTTTGCCTTCGGTCGCCGGGCATGGCCCGGCACTACGAGGCGAGCTTTGCCTTCGGTCGACGGGCATGGCCCGGCACTACGAGGCGGGCTTTGCCTTCGGTCGACGGGCATGGCCCGGCACTACGAGGCGAGCTTTGCCTTCGGTCGACGGGCATGGCCCGGCACTACGAGGCGAGCTTTGCCTTCGGTAGCGCCGGGCCATGCCCGGCGGCTTTTGGCGCATACGGCCGCGCAGTGTCCACCCTCTTCGCGTTTTCCCTACGGGACGGTATGCTGCGGAGAGCGGTTCTGGCGGATACTGTCCGCGCCGCACCCATCATTACGATTCCTGGAGGGGGAATATGAGTCTGGATCGTCCCTGGCTGCAGAGCTATCCGAAAGGCGTTCCCGCCGAAATCGACGTCAACGAGTTCCATTCGGTAGTTTCGGTCTTCGACGCCTCCGTCGCGAAGTACCGCGACCGACCGGCCTACTCCAGTTTCGGCAAGACCCTCACCTACGGTGAGACCGACGCCCTGGTCGAACAGTTCGCCGCTTACCTGCTGGGCGAGCTGAAGCTCAAGAAGGGCGACCGCGTCGCCCTGATGATGCCCAACTGCCTGCAATACCCGATCGCCACCTTCGGCGTGCTGCGTGCCGGCCTGACCGTGGTCAACGTCAACCCGTTGTACACCGCGCGCGAGCTGAAGCATCAGCTGGTCGATGCCGGCGTGACCGCGCTGGTGGTGGTGGACAACTTCGGCGACACCGTCGAACAGGTCATCGCCGATACCCAGGTCAAGCAGGTCATCACCACCGGCCTGGGCGACCTGCTCGGCGCCAAGGGCACGATCGTCAACTTCGTGCTCAAGTACGTCAAGAAGATGGTGCCCAACTACCATCTGAAGGGCGCGATCCGCTTCAAGCAGGCGCTCAAGCTGGGCAGCCGCCACACCCTGCCGAAGGTCGAGATCGACCATGACGACGTGGCGTTCCTGCAGTACACCGGCGGCACCACCGGTGTCGCCAAGGGCGCGATGCTGACCAACCGCAACCTGATCGCCAACATGCAGCAGGCCTCGGCCTGGATCAGCGCGTCGGGCATCGAGATGGGCAAGGAATGGATCATCACCGCCCTGCCGCTGTACCACATCTTCGCGTTGACGGCGAACGGCCTGGTCTTCATGAAGTTCGGTGGCTGCAACCACCTGATCACCAACCCGCGTGACATGAAGGGCTTCGTCAAGGAGCTCAAGTCGGTGCGCTTCACCGCGATCACCGGCGTCAACACGCTGTTCAACGGCCTGCTCAACACCCCCGGCTTCGACACCGTCGATTTCTCCTCGCTGAAGGTGACCCTGGGCGGCGGCATGGCCGTGCAGCGTGCGGTCGCCGAGCGCTGGAAGAAGACCACCGGCGTCACCCTGGTCGAGGCCTACGGCCTGACCGAGACCTCGCCGGCGGCCTGCATCAACCCGCTTACCCTGGCCGAATACAACGGCTCGATCGGCCTGCCGATCCCCTCCACCGATGCCTGCATCAAGGACGACAACGGCAACATCCTGGCGCTGGGCGAAGTGGGCGAGCTGTGCATCCGCGGCCCGCAGGTGATGAAGGGCTACTGGCAGCGCCCGGAGGAAACCGCCAAGGCCATCGACGCCGACGACTGGCTGCACACCGGCGACATGGCGAAGATGGACGAGCACGGCTTCTTCTACATCGTCGACCGCAAGAAGGACATGATCCTGGTGTCCGGCTTCAACGTGTACCCCAATGAAGTCGAAGACGTGATCGCGATGATGCCGGGCGTGCTGGAAGTGGCCGCGGTCGGCGTACCGGACGAGAAGTCCGGCGAGGTGGTCAAGGTGGTCATCGTCAAGAAGGACCCGAACCTGACCGCCGAGATGGTCAAGGAGCACGCCCGGGCCAACCTGACCGGCTACAAGCACCCCAGAATCGTTGAATTCCGAAAAGAGCTGCCGAAGACCAACGTCGGCAAGATCCTGCGTCGCGAACTCCGCGATACGCCCGCCCCGTAAGGGTTTCGGGAAAGTTGAACGCGCTCAGGCCCGGGTCGGCAACGCCCGGGCCTTTTCGCATGCGCGGGCCCGGGGCCGGTGTAGCATCGCCGCGTGAGTGGACCGTTCGGCCCGCCGGCCACCACCTTGATCTGCGGGCCGCACCGCCGAGGACCCTTCCATGAGTACCATCGAAAAGCTGCCCAGCAGCGGCTCGCCCTATGCCACCATCCGCACCCAGGACAGCGCCGACGGCGCCGCACACTGGCTGTTCATGCACGCCGATGCCTCCACCGGCGTGCGTCCCTGCTGCCGCAAGGACATGCTGGACGAGATGTGGAGCTACATGAGCGCCATCACCCGCGGGCCGGCGCAGCGCCACAGCGGCCAGCTGCGCCATTTCGTGCTGGCCTCCGACGCCGCCGCCTACAACCTGGGCGGCGACCTGGACCTGTTCACCCGCCTGATCCGCGAAGGCAACCGCGACCTGCTGCTGACTTACGCCCAACGCTGCGTGGAGGGCGTTCACCACCTGCACACCGGCTTCGGCGGCGACGTCCGCTCGATCGCCCTGATCCAGGGCGATGCGCTGGGCGGTGGCCTGGAAATGGCCCTGGCCTGCCACACCATCGTGGCCGAGGAAGGGTGCGGCATGGGCCTGCCCGAAGTGCTGTTCGGCCTGTTCCCGGGCATGGGCGCCTACTCGTTCCTGTGCCGCCGGGTGGCGCCGCAGCTGGCCGAGAAGATCATCCTCGATGGCCGTATCTACAGCGCCGAGGAGATGCACGCGATGGGCGTGGTCGACGTGCTGGTCAGGAAAGGTGAAGGCCGCGGCGCGGTCGAAGAGATGATCCGCCAGCAGCAGCGCCTGCCGCAGTCGTACCTGGCAATGAACGCCGCGCGCAACCTGGCACAGGCCGTCAGCTATGACGAACTGCTGGAAATCACCAAGGTCTGGGTCGATTCGGCACTGGCCCTGGGCGATCGTTCGCTGCGCACCATGGACCGTTTGATCAAAGCGCAGACCCGACGCGCCAATCTGGATGTGGCCTGATACGTTCCCCTCCCCCGCAGGGTTCAAGCCCGGCTGGCCACCGGGCTTTTTTTATGGGGTGCACAGTCATCGACAACCCGCCGCGCAGGCCCGGCAGGCCTGGCTCTACCGCTCGCCGTCGTCGGCCACGCCGCGTGCCTTGCGTTCGGCGCGCGCATCCAGCGCCTGCCGGCCTTCCTTGATGGCCCCCTGCAGCACCGCAAGACGCTGCCGCCATTCGGCCTTGAGCTGCCAGTCGGCCATCCGCATCAACTCACCGGCGCGGTTGGACGCGCGCACCAGGCCCAAGTTGCTGGCCACGCCCTTGATCGCATGCGACTGTTCGCGGAAAGCACCCCAGCGTGCCGCTTCACCATCACCTTCGGCCTTGCGCAGGCACGACTCGGCATCGTCCAGGCACTGGCGGATGAACTCGCGCTCGAAACCCTCGCCCATTCCCAGCGACGCCAGCTCATCAAGCACGCCGGTATCGAGCACGCCATCGAGGTTGGTGACGGTGCGCACGATCGGCGGCGCACTGGCCTTGAGCTGAGCGTTGTTGGCAATCTCGGCCAGGGTGTCCAGCAGTCGCACGGCCACCACGGGCTTGGCCAGGAACGCATGTGCACCGGCCTGGGTACAGCGCTGGATGGCTTCGGGAGTGACGTCGGCGCTGAGCACCAGCACCGGCGTGCGCGGGCCGCCGCCGGCCTGCATCACCCGCAGCTCCTTCAGCATGTCCAGGCCACTCATGCCCGGCATGTGCAGGTCGACGATGGCCGCATCGAACTCGCTTTCAGCCAGTGCGTCGAGCACCGCCTCGCCACCATCGACGCACAGCACCTTGTGCCCGGCCTTCTGCAGCAGCCGCTGCAGCACCATGCGGTTGGCCTCGTGGTCGTCGGCGACCAGGATCTGCATGCTGCGCACGCGCGCGCGATGGCGCAGGAACGGATCGGCGAAGGCGATGACGTTGCCGCCGGCACCGGTTTCGTCGCCAGCCGCGAGGGTCGGTACCGCTCCCGGGACCACCGGCTGCGGCGGCGCGAACGGCAGTTCCACCCAGAAGTGGCTGCCCTGCGGCGGGTTGTCCAGGTAACCGATCTCGCCGTCCATGGCTTCCACCAGCCCCTTGGCGATGGTCGTGCCCAGGCCGGTACCCTCATGGCGGCGGGCCATGCTGACGTCGGCCTGCTCGAAGGCCTCGAACAGACGCGGACGCATCGCCGGTGCAACGCCGATGCCGGTGTCGAGAATGTCGAAGCGCAGCCGCACCCCACCCTGGGTGTCGGCGTGGACAACGCTGACGCGGATCTCGACCCGGCCGTGATCGGTGAACTTGACCGCGTTGCCGGCCAGGTTGAGCAGGATCTGCCGCAGATGCCCGACGTCGCCGCGCAGGGTCGGCGGCACGGTCTCGGCCACCTTCACCCGGTAGTCCAGGCGCTTGGCCTTGGCCTGCGGCAACAGGATCAGGCCGATCGCCTGCATCACTTCGGAAAGAACGAAATCCTCGGCGACCACGCGCAGCTTGCCGGCCTCGATCGCCGAGATGTCCAGCACTTCCTCGACCAGCGCCAGCAGGCTGCGCGATGACGCCTGGATGGTACTCACGCACTCACGCTGCTCGTCATCCAGGCGCGTGGTCGCCAACACTTCTGTCATGCCATTCAATCCATTGAGTGGGGTACGAAACTCGTGGCTCATGTTGGCCAGGAATCGACTCTTGGCTTCGCTGGCGCGCCGCGCCTCGGCCATCGCTTCGGTCAACTGCCGCAGCAGCGTGGAAAAATACAGGGGAACCGCCGCCAGGCCAAGCCACAGGCCGATGGCCAGGCGTGCGTTCTGTTGCCAATAGGGGGTCGACAGCGCGGTACTGCCGAAGCTGACCATCGCCATCGCCACGGCCACATACAGGTAGTGGTTGCCGAAGCGCATGCCGTTGCCCACCGTCACCCACATCACCACGATGTAGACCCACGACAGCGGCTCGCCCATCTGGATCATGCCGGCAGCGATCAGGCCGTAGTCGGCCAGCATGCCCAGTACGCGGCGCGGATCGGAACGCTGCGGCCGCCACAGCAGCCAGCCGAACAACAGCAGCGACAGACTCAGCCCCGTCAACACGATCGCCAGCACACCGACATACTGGGTGTGCGGCAGATCGTGCCGCGCCGAAGGCAGCAGCACGTAAGCCAGGATCAGGCTGATCAGGACGATGCGGACGATCTGCTGCCCGTGCTCGCTGTCCTGCCGCTGGGACAGGCGCAACCGCAATCGCGACAGCAGGCGTTTCACGCGCCCAGTCCCGGCCGTGCAGAGGCGGTGGAGTGCTCGGCGCAGATCTGTTCCAGCTGCTCACGACCGCGCAGCAACGCGTCCACGCAACGCGGATCGAACAGGCGCCCGCGCTGGGCATACAGGTAGGCCATGGTGGCTTCCATCGTCCACGCTTCCTTGTAGGGGCGCGGCGAGATCAGCGCATCGAACACGTCGGCCACAGCGACGATGCGTGCCTCCAGCGGAATCGCATCGCCGACCAGGCCATCGGGATAACCACTGCCGTCGTAGCGCTCATGGTGACGCAGCGCGATCAATGCACCGACCTGGATGAAGCGGTTCTGGCTGCCACTGAGCAGTTCATGGCCAATGCGTGGATGCCGGCGCATGATCGCCAGCTCCTCATCATTGAGCTTGCCCTGCTTGAGCAGCACCGCATCGGGAATGGCGATCTTGCCCATGTCGTGCAGCGGCGCGGCCATCTCGATCAGCTTGACGTCGTCTTCCGGCAGGCCCAGCTGCTCGGCGATCAGGCCAGCCACGCGCGCCATGCGCTCAAGGTAGGCACTGGTGCCGGCATCACGGAACTCGATCGCACGCGCCAGCCGCGAAAGCGTCTCGCGCTCGCGCTCCTCCACCTCGTGCATGCTGGCCAGCAGCCGCTGCTCCAGCGACAGCGCACGCTGCTTCACGTTCTCGGTCTGCTGGCGCAGCTGCAACAGGTTGTAGCAGCGTGCGCGCAGTTCGCGCGGGCGGATCGGCTTGACCAGGAAATCGATCACGCCGGCTTCCAGTGCTGCCTGGCGGATCGGCTCATCACCCACCACGGTGATCAGGATCACCGGAATATCGCGATGTTTGGGCAGCCGGCGGAAGCGGCGGGCGAACTCCAGCCCGTCCATCTCCGGCATGCGGTAATCGAGAAGCAGCAGGTCGACCGGGTACGATTCGCACCATGCCAACGCCGTCAACGGATCGCCGAAGTCATGCACGCTCAGTTCCGGCGCGATGTCCTCGATGACGTGACGGAGCATCGTCCGTGCGGAAGTCTGGTCATCGACGATGACGATGTTCAAGGCGTTCTCTGCCTGCTTTCTCGACCATGCTGAAAGGTCAGCGGGCGAGGATACCCCGCCGCTGTGCACGCTGGCACCCTGCATCGGCTCGACTCCCGTCACAAGCTCCCCGATTCATGATCGTCGTCACAATGTGAAGCGGATTCTCCACATCGCGGCCTCCCCTGACCCCATGAAGCCATAGCCGGTGTCAAGGTTGTGCAATAACGATACGCCGAGTGCGGGATGCGTCAATGGCGCCGTCTCAAACCGAGACGACGCGCACAAACGGACGCCGAAAACGCCGGTTACTGCTCCGGACGCATGTACGGGAACAGCAGCACGTCGCGGATCGAGCTGCTGCCGGTCAGCAGCATCACCAGGCGATCTACGCCGATGCCAAGGCCGCCGGTCGGCGCCATTCCGTACTCCAGCGCACGGATGTAGTCGGCGTCGTAGTGCATGGCCTCGTCATCGCCGCCTTCCTTCGCCGCCACCTGCGCCTGGAAGCGCTGGGCCTGGTCTTCCGGGTCGTTCAGCTCGGAGAAGCCGTTGGCCAGCTCCTTGCCGTTGACGAACAGTTCGAAGCGGTCGGTATAGCCCGGATCGTTGTCGTTGGCGCGGGCCAGCGGTGAGACCTCCACCGGGTGATCGGTGATGAAGGTCGGCTGGATCAGGGTGTGCTCGACGGTGGCTTCGAAGATCTCCAGCAGCAGCTTGCCCCAGCCGTAGGACGGCTTGACGCGGATCTTCAGGCGCTCGCAATGGCGCAGCAGCGCATCACGGTCGGTGCAGTCGGCCGCGGAGATTTCCGGGTTGTGGTGGCGCACCGCCTCGTCCATGCGCCAGCGGCGGAACGCCGGGCCCAGGTCGATGTTGGCGCCGTCCCACTCGACCACGGTGGTGCCGTTCACCGACTGTGCCACGTCACGGATCACGCCTTCGGTCAGGTCCATGATCTCGTTGTACGTGGCATAGGCCTCGTACAGTTCCATCATGGTGAATTCCGGGTTGTGGCGGGTGCTGACGCCTTCGTTGCGGAAGTTGCGGTTGATTTCGTAGACGCGTTCCAGGCCACCGACGGTCAGGCGCTTGAGGTACAGCTCCGGCGCAACGCGCAGGTACAGGTCAAGGTCCAGCGCGTTGTGGTGGGTGGTGAACGGCTTGGCCGCCGCGCCGCCGGGGATGTAATGCATCATCGGTGTTTCGACTTCGAGGAAGTCGCGGTTGTCCAGCCATGCACGCATCGCACGGATGATCTTCGAGCGCTTGATGAAGACCGCGCGCGACTCCGGCGTCACGATCAGGTCGACGTAACGCTGGCGGTAGCGCTGCTCGACGTCGGCCAGGCCATGCCACTTGTCCGGCAGCGGGCGCAGCGACTTGGTCAGCAGGCGGATCGATTCGGCCTTGACCGACAGCTCGCCGGTCTTGGTGCGGGTCAGGCCACCTTCGACAGCGATGATGTCGCCCACGTCCCAGCCCTTGAAGGCGGTGTAGGCATCACCCAGCACGCTGCCCTGCAGGAACAGCTGGATGCGGCCCGATTCGTCCTGGATCTGGGCGAAGCTGGCCTTGCCCATGACCCGCTTGGCCATCAGGCGACCGGCCATCTTCACCTGGCGGCCGTTGCCTTCCAGGGTTTCGGCGGTCCACTGCTCCGCATCGGCGAATTCTTCCTGCAGGCTGCCGGCGAAGTCCTCGCGACGGAAGTCGTTCGGATACGCGATCCCCTGCCCGCGCAGCGCTTTGAGTTTCTCACGGCGCTCGGCGATCAACTTGTTTTCGTCGACGGGGGGGGTATCGGTAGCTTCGCTCATGGATCTGCGGGAATCGTGTAGTGAGGGGGAGTGTTGCGCCCGGCGCAGCCGGTTGCCCAGCATACCAAAAGCGCCCTGCCCCGGCCTCCGGACGCGCCCAGGCCCGGCCTCGGGCCGCCCCTGCTCCGGTAGCCGCCAACCTTGGTTGGCGCCCACCGTGTCGACCAAGGTCGACACCTACCGGGCTCGGGGGGCGACACCTACCCGTTTCCCGGGAATGCCTGCCGCAGCTCATCCACCAGCACCCGCTGGTTCTCCGAATAGTCCACCGGCACCGACACCAGATGCACGCCGCCCGCGGTGAACGCTGCTTCCAAGGTCGGAATGAACTGCTCGATCGCCGTCACCTCGTGCCCTTGGCAGCCATAGGCCTCGGCGTATTTGACGAAATCCGGATTGCCGAAGGTCATGCCGTAGTCGGCGAAACCATCCACCGCCTGCTTCCAGCGGATCATCCCGTAGGCGCCGTCGTTGAGGATCAGCACTACCAGGTTCAGGCCCAGCCGCCGCGCGGTCTCCAGCTCCTGGCTGTTCATCATGAAACCGCCATCGCCACACACCGCCAGCACGCGGCGCTGCGGGTACAGGATCGAGGCCATGATCGCCGACGGCAGCCCTGCGCCCATCGTTGCCAATGCGTTGTCCAGCAGCAGTGTATTGGCCACCTGGGTACGGTAGTTGCGCGCGAACCAGATCTTGTACATGCCATTGTCCAGCGCCACGATGCCGTCCGGCGGCATCACCTGGCGCACGTCATGCACCAGCCGCTGCGGCGTGAAACCGGCCTCTTCGGCGCGATCGGCGATGTGCTCCAGGATCGTCGCGCGCAGCGGCAGCAGTGCAGCGGCGTTGTCCACCCTGCCCTCGATGCGGTCGGCCAGCAGGGTCAGCGAGCGGCCGATATCGCCGATCACCTCCACCTGCGGGAAGTACACCTGCTCCACCGCGGCCTGCGAGTAGCCGATGTGGATGACCGTGCGGCCACCCGGGCGCATCACGAAGGGCGGCTTCTCCGTCACCTCGTGGCCAATGGTCACGATCACGTCGGCCTGATCGATGGCCATGTGCACGTAGTCGCGCTCGCTCAGTGCCGCCGTGCCCATGTACAGGCCCGAGCCACCGGCCACCGCGCCCTTGCCCATCTGCGTGGTGACGAACGGGATGCCGGCCCGCAGTACGAAGGCCGACAGCGCTTCGCTGGACTGCGGTCGCGACGCCGCCGAGGCGATCACCAGCAGCGGACGCTTGGCCTCGCGGATGATCTGCGCCGCACGGTCCAGCGCCTCGGGACTGGCGATCGGCCGATCCACCGGGTGTGGCGGGATCAGTGCAACGTCCTCGACCTCCATCGCCGCGATGTCCTCGGGCAGTTCCAGCAGCACCGGCCCGGGGCGCTCCTCCAACGCCGTGCGGAAGGCCTCGCGGACGATGGTGGGGATGGTGCGCGCCGAAACGATCTGCCGCGCCGACTTGGTCAGCGGCTTCATCGTGCTGACGATATCCACGATCTGGAAGCGCGCCTGCTTGCTGGCCACGATGCCCTTCTGCCCGGTGATCATGATCACCGGCCACGCGCCGAGCAGTGCGTAGGCGGCACCGGTGGTGAAGTTCAGTGCACCCGGGCCGAGCGTGGCCAGGCACACGCCGGGCTTGCCGGTCAGGCGGCCGTAGGTGGCGGCCATGAACACGGCAGCCTGTTCGTGGCGGGTGATGACCAGCTCGATGCTGGAGTGGCGAAGCGACTCGACGACATCGAGGTTCTCTTCACCGGGAATGCCAAAAATGCGCTCGACGCCCTCGTTTTCGAGTGCGGCGACGAGCAGATCGGAACCCTTGGACATGGAATGACGTCCTTCTCGCAGTGCGTGATGATGGAACGTTGCAGGGATGCTGACAGGAACGGTGGATGGCCCGCGTCAACGGCGGTCGAACCACACCGTCTGCGCGTTGACGAACTCGCGGATGCCGAAGTGCGACAGCTCGCGGCCGAAGCCACTCTTCTTCACTCCGCCGATCGGCACGCGTGGATCGGAGGCAGAGAAACCGTTGACGAACACGCCACCGGTCTGCAGCCGGCGCGCCAGCTGCATCGCGCGGGCGTGGTCGCCGGTCCATAGATTGCCGCTCAGGCCGAACTCGCTCTGGTTGGCCAGTTCCACCGCATGGTCGGCGTCGCGCGCGCGGCTGATCGACGCCACCGGCCCGAACGTCTCGGTGTCGAAGGCCTGCATGCCCGGCTCGACACCCGCCAGCACGGTGGGTGCATAGAAACTGCCGGGGCGATCGAGCTGCTTGCCGCCTACCAGCAACTGCGCACCGGCCTCGACCGACGCACGCACCTGTGCATCAAGCTGTTCAAGCAGGTCCTGCCGGGCCATCGGTCCGATCCGGTTGCCGGCCTCGCGGCCATCGCCCACGGTCAGCGCCTGCACGCGCTCGCAGAACAACGCCACGAAACGCTCATACACGGCGTCTTCGACGATGATGCGCTTGCCGGCAATGCACACCTGCCCGGTGTTCTGGAAGCGCGAGGCCACCGCGGCATCGACCGCTGCCTCCAGGTCGGCGTCGGCCAACACGATGAATGGATCCGAGCCACCCAGCTCCAGCACCACCTTCTTCAGCGCCTGCCCGGCCTGCGCGGCGATGCTGCGCCCCGCGGCGACGCTGCCGGTCAGGGTCACGGCAGCGATGCGGTCATCGGCGATGGCGGCACTGGTTCCCTCGCGGCTGATGTTGGCGGCGATGAAGGTGCCGTCCGGCAGGCCCGCGTCGCGCCACGCAGCGGCGAGCAGCCCGGCGGTGCCGACGATGTTTTCGGCCGGCTTCAGCAGGAAGCCGTTGCCGCCCATGAGGATCGGCACGGCCGCGCGCATCACCTGCCAGTACGGGAAATTCCACGGCATGATGCCGAGCACAACGCCCAGCGGCAGGTAGGAGACATAGGCCTTGTTGTCGGCCACCGCGGTGGGCTCATCGCGCAGGAACGCCGCACCGTTGTCGGCGTACCAGTCACACAGCACCGCGCACTTCTCGATCTCGGCCAGCGACTCGGCGTGGACCTTGCCCATTTCGGCAGTGGCCATCGCGGCCAGCGGTTCACGGTCGCGGCGCAGCACGGCAGCCATCGCACGCAGCACGCTGGCGCGTTGTTCCAGTGACTGCGCGCTCCAGGCTGCAAAACCGGCCTGGCCGCGGTCGAGGATGGCTTCCAGTTCGGCGTCGGTGGCGAAGGGGTGGCTGGCGATCTGCTGGCCGGTCGCCGGATCGCGGGAAATGGCAGCGGGGGCTGCGGGAGAAGCGGACATGCAGGTCTCCTGTTGTCTCGACAACGGGCGGCTGCCCGTTTCCTGACAACGAATGTGGACCCGATCGATGGCAGCAACAAGGCGTCTGCGTATCCTGTGACCTGTACTTACCTGCCTGAATGGGGTTGATCGGCAGGGCTGCGCCCGGGTACGCGCCATCGCATGCGCGCTGCCGCTCCCACGCTTCGCTACGCGAACCGCGGGCCCCACTTACCAGCCCCCATACCCCCGCCGCTTCGCGGCCGCCCCCTGACTCAGGGGGCTCTTCCCCAGACCCAACCCGGCGCCCCCAGTAGATCCACGCCATGCGTGGATGAATTTCCATCGAGATCGACTATCTCGAATTGAAACCGAAAAGCATCCACGCATGGCGTGGATCAACCTGTCGACCAAGGTCGACACCTACCAACAGCAGCGGAGATCTGTCAGAGGTGGGGCGGTGTCGGAGTGCGGGGTGTCCGCGGCACGGATGCCGCGGCCAAGCCTACACGGACGTACTTGCGGCGTCCCCGCACTCCGACACCGCCCCACCAACTCACGGAAAGCCCGCTGTTGCTGTTGCTGTTGAGGTTGCCGGCCAGCGGCCGGCACTACAGCAGGTGCAGGGCGCAGCCCTGCCGACCAACCTACCTTCGCGGCAGGTAGGTCACCAGTGACAGGTCGTGCCGGCTCTCTGGCACCAGCGCCACGTACTGCAGGTCCAGCAGACCGCGCGTGGGATGGTTCAGCTTCTTCGCACCTTCGTCGAAACGACGCACATCGTGCTCCGGCCACCACTGGCGGAACTGCTCGCTGTGCGCGCCGATGTCCTCGGCCAGTGCCAGGAACGGCGCCTTGTCCGGCGCCTGCGCCATCGCCGCGCGGAAGCTGGCCAGCAGCCCGCGGGTCATTTCTTCCCAGTTGAGGATCAGCGTGCGGTACGGCGGATACAGGAACATCAGCCGCAGCGTGTTGCGTTCGTGCGGCGCCAGCTGACCGTAATCAACAAACAGATCGGCAATGGCCGGGTTCCAGGCCAGGATGTCGAATCGGGTATTGCGCACGTAGGCCGGGATCGGCTGCATCGCCTCCACCAGCTGGCGCAGGCCGTCGGTTACCGTCTCGTCGGGCGATTCCAGCGGCACGCCATAGCCGGACAGCGCGAACGCGTAGGCGCGCTCGTCGTCGCTCAATCGCAGTACCTGCGCCAGGCGCTCCAGCACCTCGGGCGAGGCGCGCACTTCGCGGCCCTGCTCGATCCAGGTGTACCAGCTGACGCTGACCCCGATCGCAAGCGCAACTTCCTCGCGCTTCAGGCCCGGCGTGCGTCGGCGGCCGGCTGGCAGCCCCAGCGTTGCGGGGTCGACCCGCGCACGGCAGGCCTTGAGAAAGCCTCCCAGTTCCTTGCGTTCGGCTTCACTGCGCATCATTGCCCTGCCCTGCAGGTTTCAACGGCGTTGCGGGACGCCGAAGACGTCCCGCAACGCAGGGCCCGGGCAGCGGACGGTACCGCTGTCGCCGGGCACGCATCAGGCATCGATGCGCTTGGAGCCGACCGCCAGGCCGGCCTTCAGGCTGGCCTCGACGAACTCGTCCAGGTCACCGTCGAGCACCTTCTGCGTATCCGAACGCTCGATGCCGGTGCGCAGGTCCTTGATACGGCTCTGGTCGAGCACGTAGTTGCGGATCTGGCTGCCCCAGCCGATATCGGACTTGGTGGCTTCCACCGCATCACGCTCGGCGTTGCGCTTCTGGATCTCCAGCTCGTAGAGCTTGGCGGCCAGCATCTTCATCGCGTTGTCGCGGTTCTGGTGCTGGCTGCGGCCGGTCTGGCAGGCCACGACCGTGTTGGTCGGGATGTGGGTGATACGCACCGCCGACTCGGTCTTGTTGACGTGCTGACCACCGGCTCCGGACGAGCGGTACACGTCGGTACGCAGATCGGCCGGGTTGATGTCGATTTCGATGTTGTTGTCCACTTCCGGCGACACGAACACCGAGGTGAAGCTGGTATGGCGGCGGTTGTCCGAGTCGAACGGCGACTTGCGCACCAGGCGGTGCACGCCGGTCTCGGTCTTCAGCCAGCCGTAGGCGTAGTCGCCTTCCACGCGGAGCGTGGCCGACTTGATGCCCGCGACGTCGCCACCGGACACTTCCATCAGCTCGGTCTTCCAGCCACGCGATTCACACCAGCGCAGGTACATGCGCAGCAGGATCTCGGCCCAGTCCTGGGCTTCGGTACCACCGGCACCAGCCTGGATGTCGACGAACGCCGGAGCGTTGTCCATCTGCCCGGAGAACATGCGCTGGAATTCCAGCTTCTCCACGTGCGCCTGGTGCTTGTCCAGGTCGGCCACCACGGCCAGCGCGGTGTCCTCGTCCTGCTCGGACTCGGCCAGCTCCAGCAGTTCGGTGGCGTCGCTCAGGCCTTCCAGCACCGCGGCGATGCCGCCCACGGTCTTTTCCAGGGTCGAGCGCTCGCGCCCCAGGTTCTGGGCGTACTCGGCGTTGTTCCAGACGTCGGGGCTTTCCAGCTCCCGCGTTACTTCCTCAAGACGCTCTTTCTTGGCGTCGTAGTCAAAGATACCCCCGGAGCGACAACACGCGATCGGTCAGATCGGCGATGCGCTGGCGGACAGGATTCAGTTCGATCATGTCGGCGGTTATGCATTCAAAAGATGACTGCAAATGATACCGCAGGCCGGGGTGAACCGGCGCAGAAGCCGGTCCCGCCCCGACACGCCCCTATCCGCCCAGGGCCTGGCGCAGCAGCGGCAGCTGCCGCCGGCTGCACGGCACCTTGGCCCCATCGGCCATGTGCAGCAAGGCCTCGCCCCCATCCAGCGGCTCGATCGAGTGCAGCTGGTCACGGTTGACCAGCCAGCTGCGGTGGCTGCGCAGGAACAGGACCGGGTCCAGCCGCGCCTCCAGCACTGCCATGGTGATCCGCAGCGGGTAGTCATGCCCGCGCACCCGCAGGTTCACATAGTTGCCGGCGGCCTGGGCGTACTCGACGTCGGCCGTGGCCACCAGGAACTCCTTGCCCAGCTTGCGCACAAGGAAATGGTCGGGGCGATCGACCGGCTCGACCGGAGGCCCCTCGTCGGGTGCGGCCAGCAGGGTCGCTTCACCCTGGCGGCGGCGGCCGAACCAGGCCAGGGCATGGACTGCCGAGACCAGCAGCGCATAGGTCTGGATGTCCTTGAAGAACTCGTAGAACCATTGCGCCGGCCAGTCCCCAAAGGTGTAGTGGCTGCCAAGCACGGCGTGGACGGCCTTGCGCAGCAGGACCATCGCACTCACATGCAGCAGCCACCACGCAACCGCGCCCAGCAGGTACGGCGCCAAGCGCTGTCGCCAGGTATCGGTGTGCAGCGGCCAGCGCGAAGCGGCGCGGATCAGCACCGCCAGCAGCAGCAGCGACACCAGCGCACTGCTGAACTCGTCAATCGTGGCCGCCATCCATTGGGAGGGCAGCCCATCGCGCGCCGCCATCATGGCCTTGGCCAGCACATTGGCCGCCGCCGTCCCCAGGAACAGTACGACCCAGAACACGGCTGCCTGCCGCCCTTGCCTGCCGTTGCCCATCGATTCGCCACGCACGTCCGGGTCCTGCTGGTTGTACTCATCCATCACTGGATTATCGCCAACCACAGCCCCGCTGACGTACGCCATTCGTCCCCCCGCCCCGCCATTGGGCCCTGCCGGGCATCCAACCGCCCCTTGCTGCTGGCGACAGCCCACGAGGACTTCCACTCTGTGAGGACGCCAACACGGATACCGCCATGACCCGCCGCCACGACCTCGACACCCTGCGTATCGGTGCCTTCGGGCTGTTGATCCTCTACCACGTGGCCATGGCCTACGTGGCCGGATGGGACTTCCACCTCAAGAGCATCCACACCGCGGAGTGGCTGCAATGGCCGATGATCGCGCTGAATCGTTGGCGCATGCCGCTGCTGTTTGCCATCTCCGGCATTGCACTGGGCCTGTGCCTGCCCGCGCAGAGCCGTTGGCGATTCGCGCTGCGGCGCGGCGGGCGGCTGTTGTTGCCGCTGTTGTTCGGCATCGTCGCGGTCGTTTCACTGCAGGCCTACTGTGAAGCGGTGGACAAGGGCGACGTCACGCCAGGGCTCGGCGCATTCCTGTGGCGCTACTGGCAGTTCCGGCCGTGGCCGGGAGCCAGCTTCACCGGTGCCGCCTATGGCTTCACCTGGAACCACCTGTGGTACCTGGCCTATCTGATCCCTTACACGCTGCTGGCGATCGTGTTGGCCAGCGTAGTGAGGCCGCTGCACCACCGCCTGCCGGGCCTGCCTGCGGGCGACCGCTGGGTGGCCTCGCTGGGCCTGCTGCTGCCGGTGCTGTGGCTGGCGTGGGCGCTGCTGGTGATCCTGCCCGCCCACCCGCCAACCCATGCGCTGGTCGATGACCTGTACGTCCACGCCGAATCGCTGCCCCTGTTCCTCGGCGGCTTCCTCGCCGCGCGCTGGCAGCGCGGCTGGGATCTGCTGGTGCGCGGCCGGCGGTTGACCCTGGCGCTGGCCGTTGTCGGGCTGACTGTCGAACTGGGCATCCGCGCGTTGGGGCGGATGCCCGACCTCGGCGATCTGCCGCAGTGGGTGCTGGCGCTGCCGTGGGCGCAGACCGAGCGCGTTGGCCGAGCGCTGTACACCTGGTGTTCCCTGCTGGCCCTCTTCGGATGGGCGCAGGTCCTGCTGGCGCGGCCATGGCGTGGCCTGGGCTACTGCCGCGAGGCGGTGTTCAGCTGGTACATCCTGCACCAGACCGTGCTGATCGTGCTTCTGTACTGGTTGCGGCCCTTGCAGCTGGGCGCGTGGCTGGAGCCGGCGCTGGTGATTGTCGGCACCGTCGCCGGCTGCCTGCTGATCCACGAACTGCTGGTACGCCGTGTGCGCGGGCTGCGGCCGCTGTTCGGGTTGCGTGCCGCACCGCTATCGTCGCCTGCAGTGCGCGTCGTGCCGGCACAATAAGGCCTGCGCCTTGTGGAACCGAGCGTACGCTCGGCTCCACAAGGCGAGGGCTGCGACAGCCACGCATGGCGTGGCTCTACTTCACCTCGAACTCGCCGACCAGCACCGTCTCGGCACGATCCTTCAGCCGCATCGTGACCATCTGCTCCTTCTGCTTCGGCGTGCCCCAATGGGTGGTCAGGCGCAGCATCAGCGTCGTCGCACCGGTTACCAGCTGCTGGCGGCTGCCGAAGTAGTTCGCCTCCACCTTGTACTTGCCCGGCTTGGCGTTGCGCAGCGAGAACTGTTCCGGACCATAGCCACCGGTGAAGTCCTGCGACATCTGCCCACCCTGGTAGGTCAGGCGGTTGCCGTAGTACGCGCGCTCGCCGTTCGGGTCGGTCACCCACAGGTCCATGTCGCTGTTGTCGGCATCCCAGGCCAGCACCACGCGCAGGTCCAGTGGCATCGCCTGCAGCAGGCGCGGGTCGATGCCGGTGGTATCCAGGCGCGGCTTGCTGCCGGCCACCAGGTTGGTCAGTTCATCCAGGGCGATCAGCGCAATGCCGTCGAAACGACCATCCCACGGCCGCACGACCACCTGGTACAGCGGCGCCAGCGCCTGCTGCGGCTTGCCCGCTGCGGCCAGCGCCAGGCCCAGATCACGGAAGCTCTGCGGTTCCTCCTGGCCCATCGCCAGCACCTGCTCGAACACCGGCACCGCCAGTGCGGGTGCATCGGCCTGCAGCAGGCGGTAGCCGAGAACGCGCAGCAGATGGCGGTTGTCCAGCTCCATCTCGGCCAGGTTGGACAGCACGCGCAGGGCAAGATCGCGCTGCCCCTGTTCGATCAACAGATCGGCCACGTCGAGGAAGAACGCGCTGCTGTTGGCGTTCGCAGCGCGCTCGGCCAGATAGCGGTCGTACAGCTGCGACGACGGCCCCTGGCGCAGGCGGCGGGCAACCGGCGAATCCGACTGCCAGGCGGCCAACCGGATTCCCAGCTGACCGTCATTGGCGGCGGCCGGTGCATTGGACGCCGTGGGTTCGATGGCAACGGCATCCATCGCGGCCTCCAGGCCCGCAGGTGCCTGCCGCGGCGGCGATCGACGGGCGCGCGCGCTGCTGGACTCCGCCCGCTGCTCGGCGGCAATGGCCATCGGCGCTGGCGCGGGAGGAGGCGCGGCGAGCATCGCCACCGGGGCAGCCGCATACGCGTCCTGACCGACCACTTCCAGCGCCTTCGCCTGCACGCGCATGCCCTTCGGCCAACGGCGGCTCCACCATTGCTGGCGCTGCTGCCACTGCGTCACCACCTTGTCCAGGCGCTGACGGTCGGCGGCATCGCGATCTGCAACCTGGCGTGCGAAGCGCTGGTCGTACTGGGCGCGCAAGGCACCTGCGGGGCGGATCGCGTAGCGCAGGTAGTCGTCCAGCGTTTCCAGCACGATCAGTGAAGTGTCCGGGCCCACCAGGCCGAACTGCTGCGACAGGCGCTGCATCGCCTCGCGATTGCCGCGCCGATCGGTCGACAACTGCTGCAGGCGTGCCTGTGCCCACAGGCCGGCCAGCAGATCGCCATCGGCGCTGGTGGAGCTCTCCGGCAGTGCCTGCCATTGCCCACCGGCAATGCGCACCCGCATCGGCACACCTTCGGCCGCCAACCGCGCATGCAACCACAGCCAGCCCTGGGCCTGGCTGCGGCGGTCGACCACCACGTCCTGCACGCCACGGCCGGCATCGATCTGGACATCCAGCGGCATCGACAGCAGCTCCCGTACAGCGGCATCGATATCGCTGCCGAGCGCCACGAAACTGCCAGCATGCGCCTCGCTCCAACCGCGCAGGCGGGTGGCATCGGTGCGTGCGCCGGCACTGCTGACCGCAAACAGGCGCTGATCGGCGGCCAACGCCGGCAGTGCTTCCGGCCCATAGGTCAGCAGGCCGTCGCTGACCATCAGGTACTCCTTCACCGAGGGCTGCGGCTGCCATTGCGCCAGCGCGCTGGCGCCATCCGGCTGCACCGCCATCAACGCGCGCCGCAGTTCACTCCAGTCACCGCTGCGTATACGGAAATGACGCACGGGCTCGGCGCGATCACGCAGCACGGTCAGCGCGACGTTGCCCTCGCCCATCGCAGCAAAGTAGCGATCCAGCAGCGCGAACTCGCGGGTGCGGTCGCGCTGGCCTGCGGAACCCGAACCGTCCCACAGCAGCCCCACTTCCGACGGCACACGGCGCGGCGCGGTCGACGTCGGCACCGGCAGCTGCGCCAACAGGTAGTGACCGTCCTGCCAGCGCGCAACCTGCACCTGTGCCTTGCGCTCGGCCGGCAGCGTCCATTGCAGCTGGGCCGGCAACTGCGCGCCACGTCCTTGCCAGTGCAGGCGGCCATCGGCGATGCGGAACGGCGCGCTTCCTGCCTCAGCCCCCTTCGGTGCCCGCACGTCAAGTTCGACGGCTGCGGCGCCGGCGACGAACTGCAGCGGCAGTGTCCAACGCCAGCCCTGCCCGGCATATGCCAGCGGCTCGCGTACGACCAACTGCACGCGGCGGCTACCGCCGGCCGGCAGCGGATACACGCGCAGCCGGAACTGGTTGCCGGCGGTCTGCTCCAGCAGGCCCGGGTCGACGCCACGACGGGCGATCTCCTCGAACACCTGACGACCGCGGTCCTTGGGCACCGGTACTGCCTCGCGCAACTCGCCGTTGATGTCCAGGGCGAACCCGGTGATCTGCTGGCCCTCGGCCAGCGGGAACTGCAGCTCACCTTCCAGCACGCGCTGGTTGGGGTTATGGAACTCCAGGGTGATACGGGTCTGGGCGATACCGGCCTGGACCTCGCCTTCGATGCGGGCATGTCGCAGCTGCACGGGCTGTTCGGCGGCGGGCGCGATCAGCAGCGGTGTGGACGTCATCGGCGGTGCCGGACGCCGCGACGCCTGGGGCAGTGCCGGCCAGCTTGCCAGGGCCAACAGCAGTACGGTGCAGCAACGGGCGAAGACCATGACAGGACTCCAGTGGGATCGTGACTGCTTGAACGCACCAACCGGGAGGACGGGGTTAACGTGATTCGATGCTGGTTCTTCGCTGCCCCTGGGCGCACCATGTGCGACTTCCCGATCCCGTGCAAGGATGCCCATGCGTTCTCCCCTGCTTCCCACCCTGCTGGCCCTGTGCTGGCCGTTGGCCGCCGGCGCCGTCGATGCGCCTGCAGGCCTCTATTTCCAGCATCACGACTGGGTCGTGGCCTGCGACAACACGCGCACGTGCCGCGCGGCCGGCTACGCCAGTGGCGATGACAGCACCCTGAGCGTGCTGCTGACCCGGGCGGGCGGCCCCAATCAGGCCATCAGCGGTCGGATGTCGTTGCAGCCGATCGATGACCAGCCGCAGCCCAAGGGCGCGCTGCACCTGCGCATCCAGCAGCGTGACCTCGGTGTGCTGGCGCCGGCCACGGAGCCGGGTGTCCATGTGCTCAGCGCGGCACAGACCAGCGCAGTGCTGTCCGCGCTGGTGCGCGATGGTGGCATCGCGGTTGTCGATGCCGCCGGCCACACGTGGCCGCTGTCGGACAAGGGCGCAGCGGCTGTGCTGTTGAAGACCGACGAGTTCCAGGGCCGCGTGGGCACGCCGGGCGCGGTGATGCGCAAGGGGGCCGCTGCCGAAAGCAGCGTGCCTGCCGCCGTTGCCAAACCCGTGGTGCGCAAGGCACCGACGCTGTCGACGCCACCGGACGACCCGGCGTTTTCCAAGCTGGCCGCCTCGCCGGCGCTGCGTGCGGCGCTGCGCGCCACTCTGGAAGAACCCAGCTGCGAAGGCCTGCTCGACACCGACCCGGATCTTCCGATCAGCAATTCACCACTGCAGATCCAGCGCCTGGACACCAAGCATCTGCTGGTCAACGTCCCCTGCTGGCGCGCGGCCTACAACAGCGGTGATGGCTACTGGGTCATCGGTGAGAAAGCGCCCTACCAGCCGCAATGGGTGACCAGCGACGCGATCGACTACGGCGACGGACAGATCGTCGCCTCGCACAAGGGCCGCGGTCTGGCCGACTGCGTGTCGGATGAAACGTGGACGTGGGATGGCACCCGCTTCGTCGCGACCTCGGCGATCAGTGGCGGCCTGTGCCGCGGCGTTCCCGGGGGTACCTGGGAACTGCCGACGCAGGTGACCGACGTACGCTGACCCTTCCGAAGCGGTAGCGCCGGGCCATGCCCGGCATGGACTACGCCGGCAGGCAGTGCTCGACGATCAGCTGGATGGCGGCGCCGCCACGATAGTCATCGCAGGCGAGCCGGTAGGCGAGATGCACGTGGCGACCGGGCGCATTGCCGTGCCAGCCGCCGAAATGGATCGCGTTGATCGTGCCGGGTACGCCGGGCAGGCGCAGTTCCAGCTTCAGATGCCGTTCCTTCAGCACGCGCCAGTTGGCCACTTCGAAGTGGCCATCGAACAGCGGCTCGGGAAAGCCCTGCCCCCATGGCCCCGCCAAACGCAGCGCATCGGCATGGCGATGATCGAGTTCGTCCGCGGCCAGTTCGCCGTCGCTGAGCACCTGCTGCTGCAGTGCAGCCGGGTCGAGCATTTCCAGCACGGTGGCGACGAACGCGGCTTCGAAGGCAGCCAGATGATCCAGGCGCATGCTCAACCCGGCGGCCATCGCGTGACCGCCGAAGCGCTCGATCAAGCCGGGATGGCGCGCATCGACCAGCGCCAGCGCATCACGGATATGCAGGCCGGCGATCGAACGCGCCGAGCCGCGCAGGGTGTCGGCGCCCGGCTCGGCCGGCGCGAACGCGATCACCGGCCGATGCAGGCGATCCTTCATCTTTGAAGCAACCAGGCCAACCACGCCGGGGTGCCAATCAGCATCGAACAGGCAGGCCGCCACCGGGCGCTGCCCTGCGGTATCGAGCACCACCTGCGACAGCGCGTGTTCGGCGTCATCGGTCATCGACTGCTGGACCGCACGCCGCTCGGCGTTGATCTGTTCCAGCGTCTGCGCGATGTCGCGGGCCTGCCGCGGATCTTCGGTGAGCAGCAGGGCGATACCCAATGCCATGTCTTCCAACCGACCGGCCGCGTTCAAGCGCGGGCCGAGCCCGAAGCCGATGTCGGTGGCGGTCAGGCGTGCGGCATCGCGGCCGCTGGCCTCGATCAATGCCTTCAGGCCGACGCAGCCCTGGCCATTGCGCAGCCTGCGCAATCCTGCGCTGACCAGGGCGCGATTGTTGGCATCGAGCACCACCAGGTCGGCCACTGTGCCCACCGCCACCAGGTCCAGCAGCGTGGTCAGGTCCGGCCCTTTGCCATCGGCAAATACCCCCGCTTCGCGCATCTGCCGGCGCAGCGCCATCAGCACGTAGAAGATCACGCCGACACCGGCCAGCGCCTTGCTGGGGAAGGCGTCGCCGTCGAGGTTGGGGTCGACGATGACATCGGCCGGTGGCAGCTGTGGACCGGGCAGATGGTGATCGGTCACCAGCACCTGCCAGCCACGCGCCTTGGCCGCGGTCACGCCGGCATGGCAGGCAATGCCGTGATCGACGGTGACCAGCAGATCCGGCTGCAGCGCAGCCAGCTCGTCCACCAGAGACGGCGACAGACCATAGCCGTGCACCATGCGGTTGGGCACTGCGTGGAAGACATGTTGCGCACCGAGCATGCGCAGCCCACGCACACCGACCGCGCAGGCGGTGGCGCCGTCGCAGTCGAAATCACCGACTACCAGGATGCGCTTGTCGGCGGCGATGGCTTGCACCAGCAGGTCCACCGCCGCGTCGATGCCGGTCAGCAGTTCCGGCGCATGCAGGTTGCCGAGCTTGGGCAGGGCCAGCTCCGGCGTGTGCGCACCACGTGCGGCATACAGGCGGGCCAGCAGCGGCAGCGTGCCCTCCGGCCAGCTACCGGGCACGACCGCATCGCGACGGCGGATCATCGGCGTATCGGAAGACGGCAGCGCAGCATCGGCGGCAAGGGACATCGGCATCGCCGGGTTGCGGAAGACCCGCGCATGATACCCCGCTCGGCTCGCCAGGCTCTTCCGGGCTTGGCGCAAGCGTGGCGATCGCCCATGCTTGTTCGCTTCTGAAACGGAATTCGCCATGTACCGCCTGCTGTCCGTACTGCTTGCCAGCCTCCTGCTGCCACTTGCTTCCCAGGCCGCAAACACGCCGCCACCCCCCGGTATCGAGTTCGTACACCACGACTGGTTCCTGGCCTGCGACAACACCGGCACCTGCCGTGCAGCCGGCTACAGCCCTGAAAAGGCGGACAGCCTGCTGGGCCTGATGCTGGAACGTGCCGGCGGCCCCGGCACGGCGGTGAAGGCGCGGCTGCGGGTCGGCGAGGATGGCGAAAGTGCAGTGCCTGAAGGTTCAATGCGCCTGCACGTGAACGGTCGTGATCTGGGCCCAGTGCAGGACACCGGGGCCGACGAGGCAGTGATGCTGCCGCCGGCGCAGGTAGAAGGCCTGCTGGCCGCCCTGCCCGGCCAGGCCCGTATCGAGGTGATCGACAGCAGGGGCACGCGCTGGCCGATTTCCGATCGTGGTGCCGCCGCGGTGCTGCTGAAAATGGACGAGGTCCAAGGGCGCGTGGGCACGCCCGGTGCGCTGGTACGCCGCGGCACGCGTGCCGAAGCGAGCGTGCCCGCCGCAGTGGCCAAGCCGGTGATCGTGCGCGGTGTGCTGGCGGCCGGCCGCCCCGGCGATAGCGGGCTGGGCAGCAGTGAAGCGCTGCGCGACGCGCTGATTGCCACGCTCGGCGACAACGACGACTGTCCGCGCCTGATCGAGTACAAGGGAACACCGGAAATGGTGATCGAGCGGTTGGACGACCACCACGTGCTGGTGCAGGCGTTGTGCCAGATGGGCGCGTACAACTACAGCAATGGCTTCTGGATCGCGCGCGATCAGCCGCCGTTCGCACCTGAGACGGTCACGCTGGAGGCAGAAGGCTTCTCGCGCTCCGATCGCACGTTGTACGCGCGCTACAAGGGCCGCGGCATCGGCGACTGCGTTTCCGGCTGGGACTGGGCCTGGGATGGCCGCAGATTCCAGCCAAGCAGTGCGTTCAGTACCGGTCTGTGTCGTGGCGTGGCGGGCGGGCACTGGACGCTGCCGACGCTGGTCAGCACGGTCCGCTGACCCGGAAACCTGGAACATGACTACGCTTCGATTTCCTCTACTGGCGCTGGCGTCACTGACGCTGGCACCTGTCAGCTTCGCCGGCACGCCCGCGCAGTTCACGTTCCTTGAACAGAACGGACACTTGGCATGCGATAACACAGGCACCTGCCGGATGGTGGCGTTCGGCCCACCGGCCGCGTTGATGCTGGGCGTGCTCATCGAGCGTGCCGCTGGACCAGACACCCCCGTGACGGCGCGATTGTCGCTGGCTGATGGCAGTGACGGCGCGCCCCGCAGCCCGCGGGTGCATCCAGAGGGCCGGCTGCGGCTGCATGTGGATGGCGCGGACCTGGGTGATATCGGCCCGGTGGATGCGCTTGAGGCCGGCCTGGCTCTGGCACCACCACATGCGCAGGCGCTGCTGGATGCACTGGTGCGCGGGCGGCCGGTCAGGATGACCGACACGGCGGGCCAGGCATGGCCATTGGCAGAGAGCGGTAATGCCGCACTGCTGCTGAAGATGGACGAGGCACAGGGCCGCTTGCACACCCCAGGGGCGTTGGTGGGCAAGGGTTTGCGGCCGGAATCGCAGGTGCCGGCCGCACGGGTGGCACCTCGCCTGGTGCCGCCACCGCTGCTGGTTGAAGCCCACGACGAGGATGCCGCGCTGGCCGAACGTGCCGATCTACTGCAAGCGCTGCTACCGCGCGCCGAGGCCGGCGCGGGTTGCGCTGCAGCCTCTTCCCGCCACCTGCGCATCGAGCGGATCGATGCAACGCATGTGCTGGCGATGTTGAACTGCACGACCGGCCGCTACATCCGGCCAGCCGGCAGCTGGGTGATCCGCGACCGAACGCCCTTTGCGCCCGTGCCGATCACCGCATCCACGCTGTTCCCGCTCTACCCGCACGCCGTGTTCCTTGAAGAAGGCGTTGCAAGCGCTACCGACCGCTGCGGGATAGACCGGCATTGGGCCTGGGATGGAGCCCGCCTGGTGCTGGCGGCAACCTTCGTCGGCCGGCACTGCCTGGGCGCCGGTCAGCGCCACTGGCAACTGCCGACCTACGTTACGGAATCGCGCTAGGGCATCCGCCGGGCATGGCCCGGCGCTACCACCACGTCAGGCGTCGTGAAGCTGCCGTGGCTTCTTCCAGAACTGCCAGCGCTGGCCGCGATCCAGCTGGAACTGCAGGCCGTCCTCGAAATCCAGCACCAGCCGCTGCAGCTCGCCACGCTTGAGCGCGGCCAGCAGCGGCCGGATTGCATCGTTGCCCAGCTGCTGCAGCGAGCGCAGCTGGCGCAGGTCGACCAGTGCATCGACCGACTGCTCGCCATCCACCGCGACACCTGCGGCCTGGGCCAGGCCCTGCAGCAGCGCATCGCGGCTGCGCACCTGCGCGTGCGGCGTGGCCACCGATACCGGCATCACGCCACCACCCCAGAACCACAGCGAATTGATCGGCTGCTGGCCCTGCGCGGCGCGCTGCTGGTTCCACGAGTGGGTGTGCAGCAGCACCTGCGCTTCGGTCATCAGTGCGCGCCAGCGACGGCCCGCCTCGCCCGGCGGCAGGTGCGAGAACAGGTCATCACCCAGCACCTCGTCGGGGCTGTCGAACTCCGGCAGTTCAGTACCGATGGGCAGGCGCAGGTACCAGCGTGACGGATCGGGTGCATCCAGCACGAAGCCTGCATCCGCAAACAGCGGCTGCAGCACGGGCAGCAACGCCAGCGTATCGGCCAGGCTGGGCCGCAGCGTTTCGCCGTGGCCCATCATCCGCGCGCCATGCATGTCCGGCACCATGCAGGCCGGATCGGCACGCAGCCAGCAGGCGCCGGCGGCATCACCGACGTCACGCTGGCGGGTCAATGCGGCCACCGGCCAGTGCGGCGCGGCCACCGTGAAGTGGCGCAGCAGCTGCGCGCGTTCACCGGCGTCGCCCTGCGAGGTGGTGGCGCGGCCCAGGGCGCGCGCCACGTCATCCGGCAATGCAGCCACCGCAAAGCGGCTGCGTGCCGGCAACAGCAGGGTTGCCGTCGCCACGGATCAGTCCTGGTAGCTGACGCTGACGATCTCGTACTCGCGCTGGCCGGCCGGCGCATCGATCACGATCGAGTCACCTTCCAGCTTGCCGATCATCGCGCGGGCGACCGGCGAGGAAATCGCGATCAGGCCGAGTTTGATGTCCGCTTCCAGATCACCAACGATCTGGTACTTCTTCTCTTCGTCCGATTCCACGTCGGCCAGGATCACGCTGGCCCCGAACACCACCTTGGAGCCTGCATTGAGCTTGCTCACGTCGATGATCTCGGCGTGCGACAGCTCGCCTTCCAGCTGCTTGATGCGGCCTTCGATGAAGCCCTGTTCCTCGCGCGCGGCGTGGTACTCGGCGTTCTCCTTCAGGTCGCCGTGCTCGCGCGCTTCGGCGATCGCGGCGATCACCTTCGGACGCTTGACCGACTTCAGGTGATCCAGTTCGTCGCGCAGACGCTGCGCGCCCTTCATCGTGATGGGTGCTCTCATGCGTTCAACTCCTTGTGCAGTTCCTGCAGCGACCAGACCGGGCCGGTACCGCGGAATTCCAGTGAATCCACCAGCGCCTTGGCACCGGCAATGGTGGTCGAATAGGTGACACGGTGCTGCAGTGCCTCGCGACGGATCGAGAACGAGTCGTTGATCGCGGCACGGCCTTCGGTCGTGTTGACGATATAGACGATCTCGCCGTTCTTGATCGAATCGACGATGTGCGGGCGACCCTCGACCACCTTGTTGATGATCTCGCAGTCCATGCCGTGCTGCTGCAGCCACGCTGCGGTGCCACGGGTGGCAACCAGGCTGTAGCCACGCGCCAGCAGGGCCTTGGCCACCGGCAGCACGCGCTTCTTGTCCGGGTCGCGCACCGACACGAACGCCTTGCCCACTGGCGGTGCCTTGATGCCACCGGCTTCCTGCGCGCGCGCGAAGGCGGCGTTGAAGCTGCGGCCCACGCCCATCACCTCACCGGTGGAGCGCATCTCCGGCCCGAGGATCGGGTCGACGCCCTGGAACTTGGCGAACGGGAAGATCGCTTCCTTCACCGAGTAGTAGTCCGGCACGATTTCCTTGGTGGCGCCCTGCTCTTCCAGGGTCTTGCCGGCCATGCAGCGGGCCGCGATCTTGGCCAGCGGCATGCCGGTGGCCTTGGACACGAAGGGCACGGTGCGCGAGGCACGCGGATTCACTTCCAGCAGGAAGATGGTGTCGTTGCCTTCCTCATCGGTCTGGATCGCGAACTGGGTGTTCATCAGGCCCACCACGTTCAGGGCCTTGGCCAGCTCGACCACCTGGCGACGCAGCTCGGCCTGGGTTTCAGCCGACAGCGAGTAAGGCGGCAGCGAGCAGGAGGAATCGCCCGAGTGCACGCCAGCCTCTTCGATGTGCTCCATCACGCCACCGATCAGGACGTTGCCCTGGGCGTCGGCGATGATGTCCACGTCGCACTCGACGGCGTTGTCGAGGAAGCGATCCAGCAGCACCGGCGAATCGTTGGATACCTTCACCGCGTCACGCACGTAGCGGGCCAGATCGGATTCGCCGTAGACGATTTCCATCGCGCGGCCACCCAGCACGTAGCTCGGGCGCACCACCAGCGGGTAGCCGATCTCACGCGCCAGCAGCAGGGCTTCCTGGTCGTTGCGGGCAATGCGGTTCGGCGGCTGCTTCAGGCCCAGCTGTTCCACCAGCTGCTGGAAGCGCTCGCGGTCTTCGGCCAGGTCGATCGAGTCCGGGCTGGTGCCGATCACCGGCACGCCGTTGGCTTCCAGCGCGCGGGCCAGCTTCAGCGGGGTCTGGCCGCCGTACTGCACGATCACGCCCTTCGGCTGCTCCAGCTCGACGATTTCCAGCACGTCTTCCAGGGTCAGCGGTTCGAAGTACAGGCGGTCGGAGGTGTCGTAGTCGGTCGACACGGTTTCCGGGTTGCAGTTGACCATGATGGTTTCATAGCCGTCCTCGCGCAGCGCCAGTGCCGCGTGCACGCAGCAGTAGTCGAACTCGATGCCCTGGCCGATGCGGTTCGGGCCACCGCCGAGGATCATGATCTTGTCGCGGTTGCTCGGCGCGGCTTCACACTCGTCCTCATAGGTCGAGTACAGGTAGGCGGTGCCAGTGGAGAACTCGGCGGCACAGGAGTCCACGCGCTTGTACACCGGGCGCACCTTGTGTGCGCGACGCAGCGCACGCACGGCCGCTTCGTTGGTGCCGGTCAGCTGGGCCAGGCGGGCGTCGGAGAAGCCGGCACGCTTGAGCTTGCGCAGGCGCGCCGCATCCAGTGCATCGATCCCATCGGCTGCGACCTGGGTCTCGGCGGCGATGATTTCTTCGATCTGGTCCAGGAACCACGGATCGATGTAGGACAGCTTGAAGATGTCCTCCACGCTCATGCCGGCGCGGAACGCGTCGGCGACGAAGAACAGGCGCTCCGGACCCGGCGCCTTCAGCTCGCGGCGCAGGGTCTGCAGATCGTCTTCACTGGTCAGGTCCAGGCCGGTCGGGTCGAAGCCGACCTTGCCGGTTTCCAGGCCACGCAGGGCCTTCTGCATCGATTCCTGGAAGGTGCGGCCCATCGCCATCACCTCGCCCACCGACTTCATCTGGGTGGTCAGGCGTGCATCGGCAGCCGGGAACTTCTCGAAAGCGAAGCGCGGAATCTTGGTGACGACGTAGTCGATGGACGGCTCGAACGAGGCCGGGGTCAGGCCGCCGGTGATCTCGTTCTTCAGTTCGTCCAGGGTGTAGCCCACGGCCAGCTTGGCGGCGACCTTGGCGATCGGGAAGCCGGTGGCCTTGGACGCCAGCGCCGAGGAACGCGACACGCGCGGGTTCATCTCGATCACCACCACGCGGCCGGTGTCCGGGTTGATGCCGAACTGCACGTTCGAACCACCGGTATCCACGCCGATCTTGCGCAGCACGGCGATGGAGGCATCACGCAGGCGCTGGTATTCCTTGTCGGTCAGGGTCTGCGCCGGGGCCACGGTGATCGAGTCACCGGTATGCACGCCCATCGGGTCCAGGTTTTCGATCGAGCAGACGATGATGCAGTTGTCCGCGGTATCGCGGACCACTTCCATCTCGAATTCCTTCCAGCCCAGCACCGACTCTTCGACCAGCACTTCGGTGGTCGGCGACAGTTCCAGACCGCGGTTGACGATCTCGATCAGCTCTTCGCGGTTGTAGGCGATGCCGCCGCCACTGCCGCCCAGGGTGAAGCTGGGGCGGATGATGGTCGGATAGCCGACGCGGGTCTGGATCTCCAGCGCTTCGTCCAGGGTATGGGCAACGGCAGCGGTCGGGCACTCCAGGCCGATCTCGCTCATCGCCACGCGGAACAGCTCGCGGTCTTCGGCCATCATGATCGCTTCGCGCTTGGCGCCGATCAGCTCGACGTTGTACTTCTCAAGCACACCGTTGTCGGCCAGGTCCAGCGCGCAGTTCAGCGCGGTCTGGCCACCCATCGTCGGCAGCAGCGCGTCGGGCTTCTCCTTGGCGATGATCTTCTCGACGGTCTGCCAGTTGATCGGCTCGATGTAGACGGCGTCGGCCATCTCCGGGTCGGTCATGATCGTGGCCGGATTGCTGTTGACCAGCACCACGCGGTAGCCCTCATCTCGCAGGGCCTTGCAGGCCTGGGCGCCGGAGTAATCGAACTCACAGGCCTGGCCGATGACGATCGGGCCGGCACCGATGATGAGGATGGTCTTGAGGTCAGTGCGCTTGGGCATTTTCTTCTCTAAGTCAGTACAGCGTGACAAGGGGGAGTGATCGCACGCTGTCGATCAGGAAATCTCTTCGGGTTTCAGCGCAATCCCGCACTGGTCCTGCAATCCCTGGCTCAGTTTCACCGCAAATTCGTCAGGGACGCTCATTGCATCGAAACCAGCATCCAGGCGCTTGAAGGACGTACTGCCGAGAAAGGCGTCGAATCCGGCGGCGTACGCCTCGTCGTTGACGTTGACCGACGCGTCCGCTGCCGACTCCGGGAGCGCGCGGGTGAGGATCAGGTAACCCTTTCCGGACGGTGTGGCCAGGAAGCGCGACCAGTCCGCGACGATCACGTCACCGTCCTCGCCAAGGCTGTTGATCAACGACTGGCGCGCATGAACGTAGAAGAACGACTGGATGGAGGTGCGGGCGCATTGGCGATCGCTTTCGGCCAGCGCTTTGAGCGTTGGCACCTCCTCGACCATCATCGCCGCCGACGACGCACCGACCGAGTCCTTCTTCAATGTGTGCAGCAGCGCGTCCATGTCCGCAGCGGACGCCGGCGCAGCCTGTGCCGCACCCGCGGCGCAGCACAGCGACAGCAGCAGAGCGGCGCTGCGCATCAAGCCTTGGCCTCGGCCATCAGGGTCACGAAACGATCGAACAGCGGACCGACGTCATGCGGGCCCGGCGAGGCTTCCGGGTGGCCCTGGAACGAGAACGCCGGCACATCGGTGCGGGCGATGCCCTGGTTGGTGCCGTCGAACAGCGAACGGTGGGTCACCCGCAGGGTGGCCGGCAGGGTCGCTTCATCCACCGCGAAGCCGTGGTTCTGCGAGGTGATCATCACCCGGCCGCTGTCCAGGTCCTGCACCGGGTGGTTCGCACCGTGGTGGCCATGGCCCATCTTGATCGTCTTCGCGCCCGAGGCCAGGCCCAGCAGCTGATGGCCCAGGCAGATGCCGAAGGTCGGGATCTTCACGTCGATGAAGGTCTTGATCGCGGCGATCGCGTAGTCGCACGGTTCCGGGTCACCCGGGCCGTTGGACAGGAACACGCCGTCCGGCTTCAGCGCCAGCACTTCAGCGGCCGGGGTCTGCGCCGGCACCACGGTGACCTCGCAGCCGCGCTCGGCCAGCATGCGCAGGATGTTGGTCTTCACGCCGAAGTCGTACGCCACGACCTTGTACTGGGCCGGCACGCTGACGAAGGCGTTGGCATCCAGGTCCAGCTGGCCCTCGGTCCAGACGTAGGTCTTGTCGGTAGTCACGACCTTGGCCAGATCCATGCCCTTCAGGCCCGGGAACTTGCGGGCCGCTTCCAGTGCCTTTTCCACGTCGATGCCGTCGCCGGCCATCAGCGCGCCGTTCTGGGCGCCCTTCTCGCGCAGGATGCGGGTCAGCTTGCGGGTGTCGATGCCAGCGATGGCGACCACGCCACGCTGGATCAGCCAGTCCTGCAGCGACACCTGGCTGCGCCAGCTGCTCGGGCGGCGCGGTACGTCGCGCACGATCAGGCCGGCCGACCACACCTTGGACGCTTCATCGTCCTGGTCGGTCATGCCGGTGTTACCAATGTGCGGATAGGTCAGCGTGACCATCTGCCGGGCGTAGGACGGGTCGGTCAACACTTCCTGGTAGCCGGTCATGGCGGTGTTGAACACCACTTCACCGACGGACAGGCCGGGCGCGCCTACGGATTCGCCCTCGAATACGGTGCCGTCTTCGAGGACGAGGATTGCGGCTTGGGTCACGGAATTCTCACTTTGGCTACCGAGGGGGTGCCGAAGTCACGCCTGCGCTTCACGGAAATCCGGTTGCAAAAAAGCGCGGACGTACGGTCTGGGACCGGTCCGGCTTTCGTGATTCGGCGAGTGCGAATTGTAGCGGTGCCGGGGCGCTCGCGCCAGCGGTTATCGCCATTCATGAACAGGCGATTGCGCATTCATTTCAATCCGGGGCCGTATGCAGGCACCCAAGGGTAGCGCCGGGCAATGCCCGGCGGATCTGCCACCGACGCCGGGCATGGCCCGGCGCTACCGTTTACAGGGGGCCGTCCAGCAGGTCCCTTACCCGGTAGCTGCCAGCCGCCCGGCCCTGCAGCTGGCGAGCGGCAAACAGCGCCCCGCGGGCAAAGATGTCGCGGTTGGTGGCCCGGTGCACCAGCTCGATGCGCTCGCCCAGGCCGGTGAACTGCACCAGATGCTCGCCGACGATGTCTCCGGCGCGCAGGCTGGCGTACTGCGGCTCGGCCCCGCCCCGCTGCGCCGCGGCCCCCAGGGTCAACGCCGTGCCCGAGGGAGCGTCCTTCTTCTGCGTATGGTGCGATTCGACGATGTCGCAGTTCCAGCCGGCCAGCGCCTGCGCTGCACGTTCCACCAGCTCATCGAGCACCGCCACGCCCAGGCTGAAGTTCGACGCCCACACCAGCGGGATCTTCGCCGCCGCTGCTTCCAGTGCCTGGCGCTGCACACTGGAAATACCGGTGGTGCCCGATACCAGTCCCGCACCGCGCTCCACGCACAGTGCCAGCAGCGCATCGAAGCCCTCGGGCAGGCTGAAGTCGATCGCCACATCGAACACCGGCGCCCCCGGCAACTCGCTGGCCGCGAAGAACGGCACGCCGTCGATCACCCGCTGCGCCGGCGCGCGGCCGGTCACCGCAGCGACGATCTGCAGGGAATCAGGATGTTCGGCGGCCAGCCGCAACAGGGCCTGGCCCATGCGCCCGGAGGCGCCGTGAATAAGCAATCGCAGGGGAGTCTGGTTCATGCACGCAGGCTAGCGGCAGCACGCATGGTCCGGCAAGCACTGTCGCTGCTACGCTGCGTGCCCCTTCAAGCGCTGGCCCGCACCTCATGCACCTTTGCAAACCGCCCGCGCCAAGCGCTGAAGCCATCATGCCGCCTGCGCGGATGCAGGGCTGAAACGGTGCGCATTTCCGAAGTCGCCCGCCGTACCGGCGCCAGCGCCAAGGCCATCCGCCTGTACGAGGCACGCGGCCTGCTGCCGCCAGTGCCGCGCCTGAACCGCTATCGCGACTACAGCGAGCAGGACGTGGCCTGGGTGCAGCTGATCCGGCAGGCACTGGGGCTGGGCATCGGCTTGGCCGCCATCACCCGCCTGCAGCGCGGCGACGGCCAGCTGGACTGGCCAGCCGTGCTCGCCCTGCTGGAACGCCAGCGCACTGCGATTGCCGCCGAGCGCGAGCGCCTTGCCCGCACCGAGATCGAGCTGCTGCATGTGGCTGACGAGCTGCGGCAATGGCTGCAACAGGGCGATGGTCCCTGCGTGCTGGCCCCCGCTGGCTGCCCCGGCGGGGTTTGACTCTGCCCTTGGGGCATAGCGCAACGTCGGTCGCCTTCCAGCCTCCGAGACTGCCGTGTCCCGCTCCATCCTGATCCTGCTTGGCCATCCCGACCGCGACAGCCTGTGCGGCGCCCTCGCCCAGCGCTACGCGACCGCCGCCCGCAACGCCGGCCACCGCGTGCACATGATCGCCCTGGGCGACCTTCAGTTCGACCCGGTGCTGCGCCACGGTTATCGCCAGATACAGCGGTTGGAAACCGACCTGCAGGATGCAGCAGACGCGATCCAGGCCTGCGACCACCTGGTGCTGGTCTACCCGACGTGGTGGGGCGCGATGCCGGCACTACTGAAGGGCTTCTTCGACCGCGTGCTGCTGCCGGGCTTCGCCTTCCGCTACCGTCGCGATTCGGTGTGGTGGGACCGGCTACTGGCGGGGCGCAGCGCGCGAGTCATCACCACGCTGGATACGCCGCCCTGGTACTACCGCTGGATCTACCGCGATCCGGGCATCACCCAGATCCGCGCCACCATCCTTGAGTTCTGCGGCATCCGCCCGGTGCGGGTCAGCCGGCTGGGCCCGGTGCGCAGCAGCACGCCGCAACAGCGCGAACGCTGGTTGGCACTGGCAGCGGAGCTTGGCACGCGGGCAGGTTGACGCATCGCCGCGAACCGGTCGCCTCACCCTGCCTGCAACGTAGATCCAAGTCCTGCGTGGATGATCAATTCCGACACCGCTGGAGGGCAGCGCTGGGGATGGGTAGATCCACGCCCTGCGTGGATGATCAATTGGCAGTGCGGACCAAGGTCCGCACCCACCAGGGAAGGTCCGCACCCACCAGGGCAGCGCCCAGACGCCTCTCTAGTGCTGCTTCGGCGGTGTCGGTCCGCAGCTGTCGCAGCCACCGCAAGCCCCGCCACCGCCAGTGGCCGGCGGCGCGATCTTCCGGCCCAGCGCCTGCAGCCAGGCCGCACGGCCCGGCTTCAGCAGCGCCAGTGCCAGCGCGCCGCGCAGCTTGCGCACGGTGCCGGGCGCCTGCTTCTTCAACACCACCCACGCACTGACCAGCACGGCCACCGCGATGATCAGGTACTGGACCAGCAGGCCGGCATCCATCAGCCGCCTCCCAGCGCCACGGTCACCTGGTAGGTGATCAGCGCCGCGACATAGGCGGCAGCAAACAGGTAGAACGCCGAGAAGCCCATCGTCTTCCACGAGTTGGTCTCGCGCTTGATGGTGGCCAGCGTCGAAATGCACATCGGCGCGTAGATGAACCACACCAGCAGGGCCAGGCCGGTAGCCAGCGACCAGCCGTCGGCCACCACCGGCGACAGTGCGGAGATCGCCGCATCATCATCGGCGGCCGACAGCGCATACACCGTCGCCAGCGAGGACACCGCTACTTCGCGCGCAGCGAGGCCCGGGATCAGCGCGATGCAGATCTGCCAGTTGAAGCCCAGCGGCGCGAAGATCGCGGTCATCGCATGACCGATCTGGCCGGCGTAGCTGTAGTCGATGGCCGGCATCGTCGCGTCGGCGGGCGCGCCCGGGAACGACAGCAGGAACCACAGCAGGATGGTCAGCGCCAGGATGATGCCGCCGACACGCTTGAGGAAGATCATGCCGCGCTCGTACAGGCCGACGGCGAGGTCGCGCGGATGCGGAATGCGGTACGAAGGCAGCTCCAGCATCAGCGGGTGCTCGCTCTTGTCGCGGCGCCACTTCTTCATCACCCACGACATCACCAGCGCGCTGAGGATTCCGGCCACGTACAAGCCGAACAGCACCAGGCCCTGCTGGTTGAAGATGCCGATCCTGCCGGCCGGTATGAACGCACCGATCAACAGCGCATACACCGGCAGCCTTGCCGAGCAGGTCATCAGCGGTGCCACCAGGATCGTGGCCAGGCGGTCACGCGGGTCCTGGATGCTGCGGGTGGCCATGATGCCCGGCACCGCGCAGGCAAAGCTGGACAGCAGCGGGATGAACGACCGCCCCGACAGGCCGGCCGCCGCCATCATGCGGTCCAGCAGGAACGCGGCGCGTGGCAGGTAACCGGACTCTTCCAGCGCCAGGATGAAGGCGAACAGGATCAGGATCTGCGGCAGGAACACCACCACGCCGCCCAGGCCGGCGATGATGCCGTCGGTCAGCAGGCTGGTCAGCGGACCTGCCGGCAGCACGCTGGCAGCCAGCTCACCCAGCCAGGCAAAGCCGGCCTCGATGCCATCCATCAGCGGCGTGGCCCAGGCGAACACCGCCTGGAAGATCAGGAACATCACCACCACCAGCGTGATCAGGCCGAACACCGGATGCAGCAGCCAGCGGTCCAGCGTGTCGTCGATCTTCGCCGTCCGTGCCGGCATGCGTACGGCTGCGGCCAGGATCGCGCGCACCTGCGCGTGGTAGTCCACGCCACTCTCAACGCCGGCCAGCGGCGCATCCAGGTGCGGCACCATCGTATCCAGGCGTTCCACCAGTGCACGCGCGCCCTGCTTGCGTACCGCCACGGTTTCCACCACCGGCACACCGATCTCGCGCTCCAGCGCGGCCACATCGATCTGGATGCCGCGGCGCTGCGCGGCGTCGACCATGTTCAGGGCGATGATCATCGGCTTGCCCAGCTCGCGCAGTTCCAGGGCGAAGCGCAGGTGCAGGCGCAGGTTGGTGGCGTCGATCACGCACAGAAGGACGTCCGGCGCGGCCTCGCCCGGGTAGAACCCCCGGCACAGGTCGCGGGTGATCGCCTCGTCCAGGCTGGCCGGCTGCAGGCTGTAGGCGCCCGGCAGGTCGAGCACGGCGAACTCGCGGCCGGACGGCGCACGCAGGCGGCCTTCCTTGCGCTCAACGGTGACGCCGGTGTAATTGGCGACCTTCTGCCGGCTGCCGGTCAGCTGGTTGAACAGCGCGGTCTTGCCGCTGTTGGGGTTGCCGACCAGCGCGATGCGCAGCGGGGCGGCGGTTGCGGTGGCGCTCATGCACGTCCCTCCTGGCTGGCCGGGTCGATGACCACGCGCCGGGCCTCACTGATACGCAGCGCGAAACGGGTGAACCCGACCTGCACGAGCAGCGGCTCGCCACCAACCGGGCCTCGCGCCACCAGGCGCACTTCCTCGCCCTTGACGAAGCCCAGCTCGCGCAGGCGCCGGGCGATGGCATCGTTGGCATGCAGGTCCTGCACGGAATCGACCACGGCCGAGGCGTGCAGGGGCAGTTCGGACAGCGTCATCTAGCGTGTTCTCTGCTGGATGTAAATGGTTCTCGATTCTAACATTCCCGCGTCGCGTCATGGCCCATGACCAATGGCCCGCTATGATCCATACAGGTATGGAGCAACCCCCGGAATCCCATGAACGATGCTTTGCAGATCGAGCGCAACGGCGCTGTCCTGACCCTCTGGCTGAACCGGCCGGAGCTGCACAACGCCTTTGACGCCGGCCTGATCGCCCGGCTGACCGCAGCCCTGGAAGCGGCCGGCCGCGATGACACGGTGCGCACGGTGGTGGTGGCCGGCCACGGTGCCTCCTTCTCCGCCGGTGCCGACATGCAGTGGATGCGCGGCATGGCCTCCGCCAGCGAGGCCGACAACCGTGACGACGCCCTGGCCCTGGCCCGCCTGATGCGCACCCTGGACGAACTGCCCAAGCCCACCCTCGCCCGCGTCCACGGCGCGGCCTTTGGTGGTGGCGTCGGCCTGGTGGCCTGCTGCGATATCGCCATCGCCACCAGCGCCGCCCGTTTCGGCCTGACCGAAAGCCGCCTGGGCCTGCTGCCGGCAGTGATCTCGCCCTATGTGATCGAAGCCATCGGCAGCCGCCAGTCCCGCCGCTGGTTCGCCACCGGCGAGCACTTCGACGCCGACACCGCCCTGCGTATCGGCCTGATCCACCAGCTGGTGGAGCCCGAACGCTTGGACGAGGCGGTGCAGCGACAGCTGGCCCTGCTCGACAAGGCCGGGCCGATCGCCTCGGCTTCGGCCAAGCTGCTGGTCCGGCAGGTTCGCGACGCCCATGATCGCGACAGCCTGGACCGTGACAACGCCGCCCTGATCGCTCGCCTGCGGGTATCGGCCGAAGGCCAGGAGGGCCTGGGTGCCTTCCTCGACAAACGCGCGCCGCACTGGGTCACGGAGGCCTGACATGCTGGACCATATCGGCTTGAACAGCGGCGACCTGCCGCGCAGCAAGGCCTTCTTCCTGCAGGCGTTGGCGCCGTTGCAGATCGGCGTGGTGATGGAGGTCAGCGCCGAACAGACCGGCGCCCACGACCACGTGGGTTTCGGCAACCACGGCAAGCCGTTCTTCTGGCTGGGCAATGCGGCGCCGCTCAGCCAGGGCGTGCACGTGGCCTTCGTCTGCGACGAACGCGCCCAGGTTGATGCCTTCCACGCCGCCGCGCTGGCCGCAGGGGGGCGCGACAATGGCGCGCCCGGCCTGCGTCCCTGGTACCACCCGGACTACTACGCCGCCTTCGTGATCGACCCCGACGGCAACAACATCGAGGCGGTCTGCCACCTGCCCGGGTAGACCCCTGCGTCGCCACCAGGCGCAGGCGTGGCCGCTTGTGCGACCCGCCTGCGTATCTCATCTGGCAGCCTGGCGAAGACCGGGCCGCCCCCCGTTTCCCAGGAACCGTCGTGACCCCAGCCGATCCCATCCGCCCTGCCCGCCCCGCCCCGCTTTTCATGGGGGTGCCGCGATGAGCGATTTCGTCCGCATCGTCGAGGTCGGCCCGCGCGACGGGCTGCAGAACGAAAAGCAGGCCGTGGCGACCACCGACAAGATCGCCCTGATCGATCGCCTGTCGGCCACCGGCCTGCGTACGATCGAGGCAACCAGCTTCGTCAGCCCGCGCTGGGTCCCGCAGTTGGCCGATGCTGCCGAGGTCTATGCCGGCATCCAGCGCCGCCCGGGCATCGCCTATCCGGTGTTGGTGCCGAACGAACAGGGCTACGACCGTGCGCGCGCCGTCGGCGTGCAGGAAATCGCGGTGTTCACCGCTGCATCGGAAGCCTTCAACCGCACCAACACCAACGCCGGCATCGATGAATCGCTGGCCCGCTTCGAGCCGATCCTGCGCCGTGCGGCCGCCGACGGCGTGCGCGTGCGTGGCTACGTCTCCACCGTGCTCGGCTGCCCGTACCAGGGCGAAGTGCCGCTGGCCGATGTGGTGCGCGTGGCCCGCGCACTGCACCAGATGGGGTGCTATGAGATCTCGCTGGGTGACACCATCGGCGTCGGCACGCCACGCAAGGCCCGCGCGATGCTGCAGGCGGTGGCTGCCGAGATCCCGATGAGCGCACTGGCGGTGCACTTCCACGATACCTACGGCCAGGCCATCGCCAACATCGCCGCCTGCCTGGAAGAAGGCGTGCGCGTGGTCGACAGTGCGGTGTCCGGTGCCGGCGGCTGCCCGTACGCGAAGGGCGCCAGCGGCAACGTGGCCAGCGAGGACGTGGTGTACCTGCTGCAGGGCCTGGGCCTGGAGTGCGGGGTCGACCTGCCGTCGCTGGCCGAGACCGGCCGCTGGCTGGCCGGACTGCTCGGCCGCGCGACCGCCAGCCGCGTCGGGCAGGCGCTGGCAGCGACATGAACGACAGCGGCCCGCGCGACCGTCCGGCCATCGGCGATACACCCGCCGCAACCGACGTCGCGCTGGCCGCTCTGGACGCGGCGCTGGCTGCTTCGCCGCCGCCGGCCCAGGCCAGGCTGCTGCGCCAGGCACGGCAGGCGCTGGCCGATGCGCAGCAGCGCGAACTGGATACCCAGGCACGCTATGCCGCGTTGTTCGACGCCGTGCCCGACCCGGTCAGCATCCTCAGCGCCGAAGGCGTGGTGCTGGACGTCAACCGCGCAGGCATCGTCGCCTACGACCGCCCGCGCGAGGACATCGTCGGCCAGCCGATCGAACTGCTCAATCCCGACCTGCCCAGCGACCATCTGCAACCGGTGTGGGAAGCGCTGAACCGCGGCGACACCTACGTCATCGAAGTGACCAACATGCGCGGTGATGGCAGCCGCTTTCCGGTGGAGGTGCACTCGGCCGGCTTCCAGGACCGCGGCCAACCCTGCATCGTCGCCGTCGCCCGCGACCTGAGCGGGCGCTGGCGCGCAGAGTCACGCTATCGCCTGTTGATGGAATCGATCGACAAGGGCGTGATCCTGTTCGACCGCGACCTGCGCGTGCTGTCGGCCAACCCGGCCGCACATCGCATCCTCGGCCTCACCGGTGGCGGCGTGGGCTTGAACGCGATGCTCGATCCCGAAGCGTGGATCATCGTCGACGAGCATGGCCACCCGTTGACCCAGTCACAGTGGCCGACCAGCCGCTGTTTCCAGGCCGGGCGGGTGATCCGCAGCACCATCATCGGCCTGTACCACCGCCCGCGCGGACGCATGCTGTGGTTGTCCACCACCAACGTGCCGGTGTTCGGCAACGGCTGCGACCAGGCCGACCATGTCTATGCGATGTTCAGTGACATCACCGAACTGAAGCGCAACAACACCCTGTTCGCGCGCGCGCAGTCACTGGCCCATATCGGCGGTTGGGAGTGGGATCGCGGCCTGCAGCGCCTGTACCTCACCGATGAAGCGCGGCGCATCGTCGGCCAGCCGGCCGACCTGGAGGACATGCCCGACCTGCTGGACTGCCTGCGCAGCGACGACCGCGCCGCCCTGCAGCAGGCGCTGGCCGACACCATCGAACACCGCAGCAGCTTCGGCCTGGAGCTGCAGGGCCAACGCCGCGATGGCCACTCGTTCTGGATACGGATGATCGGCGAGGTCTCGGCCGGCGATGTCGATGCCGCCCGCATCACCGGCACCGTGCAGGACATCACCGAGCGCAAGCAGGCCGAGGAAACCCTGCGCGTGCAGGCCCGCACCGACCCGCTGACCGGAATCATGAACCGCGATGCGGTGCTGAGCGACCTCGGCGTGCGCATGGACAGCCCCAGCCACGACCGCGTGGCGGTGCTGTACATCGACCTGGACCGCTTCAAGGTGGTCAACGACCTGCTTGGCCACAATGCCGGTGATGAACTGTTGATCGAAGCGACCCGGCGCATCGCCACTGCGATCGGCACCGAAGGCCTGCTTGCACGCTTTGGCGGCGATGAGTTCCTGGTGATCTGCGACCTGCGCGACCAGCCGGACCAGGCCGAACAGCTGGCCGAGCGCATCACTGCGGCGTTCTCGGCACCGTTCCAGCTGGGCAGCGACGAGTTCCCGGTGACCGCCAGCATCGGCATCGCCCGCGCACCGCGCGATGGCAACCGGCCGCAGCAGCTGATCCAGAACGCCGACACGGCGATGTACGAGTGCAAGCGCCGCACCCGCAACGGTTGGCAGGTGTTCTCCCCGGAACTGGCACAGCGCCAGCATGACCGCCTGCAGATCGAGAGCCGGCTGCACAAGGCCCTTGATGGGGAAGAGTTCCACCTGGTGTACCAGCCACAGGTCAACCTGCGCAGCGGCGCCACCATCGCCTGCGAGGCGTTGATGCGCTGGCACAACACGCAGCTGGGGCAGATGCGCCCGGACCTGTTCATCCGCCACGCCGAGCACACCGGCGACATCGTGCGCATCGGCCAATGGGCGCTGCGCGAAGCCTGCCGGCAGGTACGGCAATGGCAGGACGACGGGCTCGGCCTGGTGCGGGTGGCCGTCAACGTGTCCTGGCGCCAGTTCGTCGGTGAGGATCTCGCCCGCTGGGTGCGGCAGGTGCTGGATGAGTTCGGCCTGCCCGGCAGCGTGCTGGAACTGGAGTTCACCGAGCGCGTGCTGATCGAGGATGCGCCGGACACCCTGCGCACCTTCGCCCGCCTGCGCGAAATGGGGGTGATGCTGACCATCGACGACTTCGGCGAAGGCTACAGCGCCCTTAACTACCTGCGGCGCCTGCCCATCCATGGGCTGAAGCTGAGCCAGCTGTTTGTCGAAGGCATTCCCCGCAACCGCTCGGACGTGGCGGTGTGCGAGGCGGTCTGCGCGATCGCGCGCAGCCTGGGGCTGGGCGTGGTCGCCGAAGGCGTGGAGACCGAGCCACAACGGCAGTGCCTGCTCGACCTGGGGGTGACCGTCGGCCAGGGTTTCCTGTTCGCCCATGGCCTGCCCGCCGCCGACTTCGAGCGTCGCCTGCGCCGCGCCCGCGAACTGGGCTGAGGCCGGCGGCGCAGTGCACAACGGCGGCTGCCGTCGCTTCCGTTAGAATCGGCGGTTCTTGAACCTGCAGGACCGTGCAATGCAGCTGTCTTCCGTACGTGCCGTGATCACTGGCGGCGTTTCCGGCCTCGGCCTGGCCGTGGCCCAGCACCTGGTTGCCGAGGGCGGCAAGGTCGCCCTGTTCGACCTCAACGACGCCAAGGGCGCGGCCGCTGTTGCCGGCTTGGGGCAGGACAACGCCCGCTATTTCAACGTCAACGTCAGTGATGAAGCGTCCGTGTCGGCAGCCATCGACCAGGCCTGCGATTTCCTCGGCGGCCTGAATGTCGCCATGAACTGCGCCGGCATCCTCGGCGCTGGCCGCGTGCTGGGCAAGGAAGGCCCGATGCCGCTGGCCGGGTTCCAGGGCACGGTGATGGTCAACCTGGTCGGCAGCTTCAATGTCGCCAAGGCCGCAGCCAACCGCATGCAGCACAACGAGGCCGGCGTGGACGGTGAGCGCGGCGTCATCATCAACACCGCCAGCGTTGCCGCCTACGAAGGCCAGATCGGCCAGGCCGCCTACTCCGCCTCCAAGGGCGGCGTGGTGGCGATGACCCTGCCGATGGCCCGCGAGCTGTCGCGCTTCGGCATCCGCGTCAACACCATCGCGCCGGGCGTGTTCTGGACGCCGATGGTCGATGGCATGCCCGAAGCCGTGCAGGAATCGCTGGCCGCCTCGATCCCGTTCCCGTCGCGCCTGGGCAAGCCGGAAGACTTCGCCAGCCTGGTCGGCCACATCCTCGGCAACACCTACATCAACGGCGAGACCATCCGCCTGGACGGCGCCACCCGGCTCGCTCCGAAGTGATTCCCCCCGGGCGCCGGGACGGCGCCCTCCCCCAACGACCAACATCATCATGAAAGCCAACGACATCAAGAAGGGCAACGTCGTCGAGTTCAACAACGGCGTCTACCAGATCCGCGACATCGAGCGCAGCTCGCCGCAGGGTCGCGGCGGCAACGTCCGCTTCCGCTTCATCATGTACAGCGTGCCGGGCGGCAACAAGCTCGACGCCAGCTTCGATGCCGACGACAACCTGGTCGAAGTCGAACTGCTGCGCCGCCAGTCCACCTACTCGTACAAGGACGGCGATGCGTTCGTGTTCCTGGACGACGAGGACTACACCCCCTACACCCTGGACGCGGACGTGATCGGCGATGACGCCGGCTACATCACCGACGGCCTGACCGGCATCTACGTGCAGGTGATCGACGAGCAGCCGGTGGCCATCCAGCTGCCGGCCTCGGTGGTGCTGGAAGTGATCGAGACGCCGCCGGAACTGAAGGGCGGCACCGCCACCAAGCGCCCGAAGCCGGCCAAGCTCAACACCGGCATCGAGATCATGGTGCCGGAGTACATCGTCAACGGCGAGCGTGTGCTGGTGAACACCGCCACCGGCGAATTTGCCGGCCGTGCCGATTAACCGCGCTGCGCTGATCGCCTTCCTGTCCCTGCTCGTGGCGTGCTCGCCGCGGGCAGCGGACAGCAGCGGTGACGTCGCCGCGGACGCGGTGACGCAGCCCCCCGCAGCGGACGCCGCTGCCGCTGCGGTTACACCGGCTGCAGATGAAGCAGATGCTGTGGCGACGCTGGCAGGTAGCCCCGAGGAGGAGCAACAGGCGCGGGCTGCCGCCGGTTGCAGCGTCCCCGACGACGTCGCTTTCGTGCAGGACATCCGCATCTACTGCGGCATGCCGGCCGATGTGCAGGCCTTCATCGAACGGGAGAACAGCTGCCAGCATTTTGCCGGCGAAGAACCCTACGACGACGCCCGTCGTCGCGAGCTGGAGGCCGCCATCGCCAGGTTCTGCGACGATCGAGAGAAGATCTTTGCCGACCTGGTGGCCCGCCATCGCGATGACTGCGCGATCCGGCAGGCGTTGATCGGCGTGAACCTGCGCTACGACCTGTCCCCCGATCTGGATCTGAAGCCCTGCGAGGGCTGACGCAAAAAAGGGGACGGAGGGGATTACATCGTTCATGGCACAAACAACGTCATCCCCTCCGTCCCCTTTTTCTTATTTGCCGCCGAAGTTGCCACAACCGTGGTACTGGCGCGTGCCCACGGCCAGCATCGCCTTGGCCTCGAATGTCTCGCCACTCATGCCGTCCTGGCAGGTGGTGCGCTGGAAGCTCAGCTTGATGTCGGTGCCATCCGCCGCCTTGCCCACCCAGCCATCCGCGCCCTCGGTCGGTTTGGCGACGGTGAAACGGCGCTCGCCGTAATCCACATCCACCTGCAGGCCCGGCGAATCGCCGTCGACGACGGCCAGCCAGCCCGGCTCGTTGCCGGTGGCACGGAACGCCGCGTTGCCGGCACTGCCATCGCCCTCGGTCGCTTCCACCGCGCTGCATTCACGGTCCGCCTCGCCCTTCAGGCTGAGCAGCGCGTCGTCACTGCCGCGGGTCCAGAAGCTGTTGCCCTTGCCGTCGCCATACTTCGCACCGGAGGCCGCACGTTCGGAGGACATCGCGAAACTGCGCCCGCCGATCACAACCGTCGCTGCGTCCTCTCCGTTGAAGGTCGCGCGCGCATCAAGGTCGCCGCAGCGATAGAGGGTTTCGTTGCCGGCGCCTTTGCCGCCGCCATCAGCGCCGGCGGCCACCGGTGCCGGTGCCGGCGTTGCGGCCGCATCGCCTGCATTACTGGCGGCCGGCGTCTGGGCCGGCTGGCAGGCGCTCAGCGCGAGGCCGAGGGAGGCAGCCAACAGACTGGGAATTGCACGCATGGCTCGACTCCTTGTCGAAACTACAGAGACCCTGGACCCTACCATCTGCACGCAAACGGGGCCTGAAAGCTGCATGACCCTGTTCAGCCTGCCAGCACCGCCATCGACAGAAGCTGCGCGCCGCTGGCACTGGAAGCGCTTGTCCAGACGCGCAACAGGCGCAAGCGCTGCACGTGTTCGCGTCCCCGCCAATGCACATGCAGCTGAACATCGCCGGACAACAACGCCAGCCGACCACACAGCAACGTCTCGACCGCATGCGCCTGCAGCGCATGAATCTGTAGATGCCCTTGCTGCCAGTCCCTCAGCCAGGGCAGGTCGAGCATCCGGCCGCCCTGCCCGTCCATCATGAACAACACCGGTGACAGCAGCGCAGTGGCTGCGCCATGGTCGCCGTCCAGCAGCGCATCGCGCAGCTGCTGCTCCAACACGCGCAGTTGCGCCTCGTACAGGCCCTCAGGGTTCCTGCTTTCCATCCACCTGTTTTCCATCCACGCTCCCTCCCGGCGTCGGCCGGCGTCGGCGCAGGCGCTGCCCAAGCCACTGCTGCGCCCCCTGCACCACCACATAGAACACCGGCACGAAGAACACGGCCAACACGGTCGCACTGACCATGCCGCCGAACACGCCGGTACCGATGGCCTGTTGCGTTTCCTTTGAAGCCCCTTGCGCCAGCATCAGCGGCACCACGCCCAGCGCGAACGCCAGCGAGGTCATCACGATCGGTCGCAATCGCAGGCGTGCTGCTTCGATGGTCGCCTCGACCAGACCGCGTCCCTGCTGTTGCAGTTGGCGGGCGAACTCGACGATCAGGATCGCGTTCTTCGCCGAAAGTCCGATCACCGTGATCATGCCGACCTTGAAGAACACGTCATTGGGCATCCCGCGCAGCAACACCGCAGCAACAGCGCCGAGCAGGCCCAACGGCACCACCAGCATCACCGCCAGCGGGATCGACCAGCTCTCGTACAGTGCCGCCAGCACCAGGAACACCACCAGCATCGACAGCAGCAGCAACCACGGCGCCTGGGCACCCGACTCGCGCTCCTGCAGCGACTGGCTGGTCCACTGCAGGGCGAAACCCGCTGGCAGGCGCTGGGCAAGGCGCTCCATCTCGACCATCGCCTGGCCGGTGGACACCCCGCCGGCAGGTGCACCGGACAGATTCAATGCCGGGAACCCCAGGTAACGTTGCAGCTGCAGCGGCGCCTCGGTCCAGTGTGGGGTGACCAGTTCGGACAGCGCCACCATGCCGCCTTCGCTGTTGCGGACATACAGCTTCAGCACGTCCTCCAGCTCCATCCGGTACGGCGCATCGGCCTGCATGATCACCTGCTGCATGCGCCCGCGATTGGGAAAATCGTTGACGTACTGCGAGCCCATTGCCGCCGACAACGTGGCACTGATATCGGTGAACGCAACGCCCATCGCTTCGGCCTTGGCGCGATCGATGTCCAGCCGGACATTGCTGCCCGCCGGCAGGCCATCGGCATTCACTTCGGCCAGCAACGGACTTGCCTCTGCCAGCTTCAACAGCTGCTGCAGGGCAGCGCGCAGCTCCGCCTGGCCCTGTCCGGTACGCGCCTGCAGCGCCAGCGAGAAGCCGGAGGAACGGCCAAGGCTGTCGATGGCCGGCGGCATCACGCTCATCACCTCGCCTTCCGGGACCGTTGCCATGGCCTGCTGCGCCGCCTTCACCTCGTCCGATGCGGTGCTGCCGCCGCGTTCACCCCAGTCCTTCAACATGGTGTAGGTCAGCGCCGCACTTGGGCCGGAACCGGAAAAGCTGTAGCCGAGGATGGCCTGGTTGGACGCGATCGCCGGCCGCGAGGCGACATGCTGTTCGTAGGCTTCGACCACCGCCAGCGTACGCTCGGCGGTTGCTTCGGCCGGCAGCTGGATGGAGGTCATGAAATAGCCCTGGTCCTCTTCCGGCAGGAACGCACCCGGCAACCAATGCAGGCCGATCAGCAGTGCCACCAGCAAGGCAGCGAACAGGCCCATCACCCGGCCACTGCGCCGCAGTACGGCCGCCACGCCCTGCTGGTAACGCCCGGTCATGCGCTCGAAGCCGCAGTTGAAAGCACCGAACACGCCGCCGCGGCCATGGTGACCACGTGTGCCCTGCCGCAGCAGCGTCGCGCAGAGCGCCGGGGTCAGGCTCAGCGCCAGCAGGGCCGAAAACAGGATGGACACCGACATCGCCACGCTGAACTGGCGGTAGATCGCACCAACCGAACCACTGGCCAGCGCCATCGGGATGAACACCGCCGTCAGCACCAGGGTGATGCCGATCACCGCACCGGTCAGCTCACGCATCGCCTTGATCGTGGCCTCGCGCGGCGGCAGCCCCTCTTCGGCCATGATCCGCTCCACGCCCTCGACCACCACGATCGCGTCGTCAACAATGATGCCGATCGCCAGCACCATGCCGAACATGGTCAATACGTTGATCGAGAAACCCAGCGCCAGCATCACCGCGAAGGTGCCCAGCAGCGCGATCGGCGCGACCAGGGCGGGGATCAGCGTATAGCGCCAGTTCTGCAGGAACAGGTACATCACTGCAAACACCAGCAGCATCGCCTCGATCAGGGTCTGCAGCACCTTCTGGATCGATACTTTCACGAAGGGCGCGGTATCGAACGGAATGCTGGATTCGACACCCTGCGGCAGCAGCGGCTGCAGGTCGGCCATGCGTTCGCGCACCGCCGTGGCAGTACGCACCGCATTCGCACCGGGGCGCAGCTGCACGCCGGCGGCCGTCGCCGGATAGCCATCTTCGCGCGTGCCCCAGGCATAGCTCTGCGCGCCCAGTTCGACCCGGGCAACGTCGCCAAGCAGCACGCGCGAACCATCGGCACCGGCGCGCAGCACGATCGCCGCGAACTGCCCGGGCGTGGACAGCTGGCCTTCGGCACTCAAGGGCACGGTGATGCGCTGGCCGGGAACACCGGGCGAATCGCCGATGCGGCCCGGCGAGATCTCCAGGTTCTGCTGCTCGATCGCGCTGGCGACATCGCCCATGGTCAGGCCGTAGCCGGTCAGGCGGGTCGGGTCCAACCAGATCCGCATCGCCTGTTCGGCACCGAACAGCTGCACGCGGCCGACGCCGTCGATGCGCCGCAGCTCCTCGATGATGTTGCGCGCCATGAAATCGCCCAGCGCCGCTTCGCTGACACTGCCATCGGGTGAGCGCAGGCCCACCAGCATCAGGAACCCGGAGTCGGCCGCCTCCACGAACAGGCCGTTCTGGCGCACGCTGCGCGGCAGGCGCGGCTCGATCGCCTTGATCCGGTTCTGCACGTCCACCTGCGCCAGCTCAGGATCGGTGCCGGGCTTGAAGGTGGCGGTGATCGACGCTTCACCGGACGTGTCCACCGACGATTCGAAGTACAGCAGATGCTTGACGCTGGACAGCTCGCGCTCGATCAGGCCGACCACCGCATCATTCAATGTCTGCGGGCTGGCGCCGGGATAGCTGGCATAGATGCTGACGCTGGGCGGTGCGACCGCCGGGTAGCGCTCGACCGCCAGCCGCGGAATGGCCAGCACGCCGGCCAGGATGACGAAGATCGCCAGCACCCAGGCAAATACCGGGCGATCGATGAAGAAACGGGCCATGTCGTAGGTTCCTGGAAGGGCTCAGCCCTGGCGTTCGGATGTCGGCGGTGCGCTGGCACTGGCGACCGGCACCTGCCAGTCGCGCGGATCGACCAGTACGCCTTCCTGCAGGCGCTCCTGGCCTTCCACCACCACCTTCTCGCCGGCCTTCAGGCCGTGCCGCACCAGCCATTGCCGGTTGACGCTGCCGTCCACCTCCAGCGTGCGGATCACCGCCTTGCCATCGGCGGCGATGACCCAGGCATAGGCCTGGCCACCGGCGCTGCGCAGCACTGCCTGCTGCGGCAGCAGCAACGCGCTGGCCGGCGCACCACGCGGCACCCGCGCACGCACGTACATGCCCGGCAACAACTGCCGCTCCGGGTTGTCGACCAGGATGCGCAGGATCACATCGCCGGTGCGAGCATCGACATTGACACCGGAGAACAGCAGCCGGCCGCGCTCGGGCAGCGGCGTACCCGCCGCGCCGATGATCCTCACCGGCAACTCGCCGTCCACCGCGCTGCGCTGCAGGGACTGCAGCTGCGAAGCAGGCTGGCGCACGTCCACGTAGACCTGGTCGATCTGCTGCACCACCGCCATCGGCTCGGCATCGGCGACGCCGACCAGCGCGCCTTCGGTCACCAGTGCCTGATCGATGCGGCCATCGATCGGTGCGCTGACCGTGGCGTAGCGCAGGTCGAGCTGGCGTCGCGCAAGGATCGCGCGCGCCTCGTTGACCGCTGCCCGGGCCTGCTCATGCTCGGCACTGGCATCGTCGCGGTGCTGCTGGCTGACCGCCTGCGCGGCCGCCAATGCCTGCAGCCGCTGTGACTGCACCCGGCTGCGACCCAGTGCCGCCTCGCTGCGCTGCAGGGCAGCCAGCGCCGAATCGACGTCGGCGCGGAACGCCGCCGGGTCGATCTGGAACAGAGGCTCTCCGGCATGCACCTCCGCGCCCTGCTCGAACATCCGGCGCTGCACGATGCCGCCGACCTGCGCACGGATCTGCGCGGTGCGCACCGCCGCCACCCGACCGGGTAGTTCATCATCGCGCTGCACCACCTGCGGGCCAACGGTGACCACGCTGACACGCGGCACGGCTTCAACGGTGGGTTCGGGGCGGGAGCAGGCCGTCATGGCCAAGGCGAAGGCCGCGACCAGCGCGACCGGAGTCCTGAAGGTTCTCATTGCTGTGCACAGTGCCGCAGACGCGGCTGAGGAATCATGAAGCGCGCAGTGTGCGTGGCGATGATGGGGTTTCGATGGAGGAACTGTGGAGATACGATGGAGGACAAGCACCTTCCGGCCTCGCCTTGCCATGCATGCCTCCCCTGCCCTCGCGGCGCTGGTCCTGATCGTCGAGGACGAAGCCGAGATCGCCGACATCCTTGCCGCCTACCTTGAACGCGAGGGCCTGCGCACCTTGCGTGCGGCCGATGGCCAGATCGCCCTGGACCTGCATCGCAGCATGCGCCCGGACCTTGTGCTGCTGGACGTGCAGCTGCCGCGACTGGATGGCTGGAGCGTGCTGACCCAGCTGCGCCAGCGCGGCGAAACGCCGGTGATCATGCTGACCGCGCTGGACCAGGATCTGGACAAGCTGACCGCATTGCGGATGGGTGCCGATGACTATGTGGTCAAGCCGTTCAACCCGGCAGAAGTGGCGGCGCGCGTGCGTGCAGTACTGCGGCGTACGCTGCGCAGCCCGCGGGCGGATGCCCCCAGCGCCCTGCGCGTGGGCCCGCTGCTGATCGACACCGCCACCCACGCCGTGCATGTGGAAGGCGACGGCTACAGCCACGAACTGCTGCTGACCCTGACCGAGTTCAAGCTGCTGCATTGCATGGCATTGGCCCCGTCACGGATCTTCAGCCGCAGCGAACTGATGCACGAATGCCTGCCGGAAAGCGAAGCACTGGAGCGCACCGTGGACAGCCATGTCAGCAAGCTGCGGCGCAAGCTGGACGAAGTGGGTCTCACCCAGATTCCGGCCAGCGTGCGCGGTGTCGGCTACCGCCTGATGGCCGACCGCTGATGCGCCGCTCCGGGCTCAGCCGGCACATCATCGTGTCGATGTCGCTGATGGTCGTCGGCGTCATCGTGATGGTGATCCTCTCTTCGTGGCTGCTGTACGCCGTACTGATCGAGTTCTTCCCGGCCAGCGCCGAAGAGCCGGAAGGTTGGCTGCCAAGCGGACCGGAGCTGGCCTGGATGGTCGGGGTGATCCTGACCGGGCTGGCGCTGGCGATCGCCGCCTCGTTCCGACTGGCCCACCGCATCCTGTCGCCGCTCAATTCACTGGTGGACAGCGTGCGTGCGCTGGCTGGCGGCGATCTCGGCGCGCGCGCCACGGCCGAGGCCAATTCCCCGGGCGAGGTCGCAGCGCTGGTGGACGATTTCAACGCGATGGCCCGCCGCCTGCAGCATATGGAAAGCGAACGGGTGATGTGGCACGCGGCCATCGCCCATGAACTGCGCACGCCGGTGACGATACTGCGCGGCCGCCTGCAGGGCCTGGCCGAAGGTGTGTTCCAGCCCGATGAGTCGCAGTTTCGCAGCCTGCTCGCGCAGGTCGAGGGCCTGTCACGGCTGATCGAGGACCTGCGGGTGTTGAGCCTGGCCGACAACGCCCGCCTCGACGTGCGCCGCGCCCGTACCGATGTGGTGGCCGAGGTGCATTCGGTGATGACCCTGGTGGATCCCGCGTTCCGCAGCGCCGGCTTCGTGCTGGAGCTGGAAACCAGCCGCGAGGAGCACCCCGCCCATTGCGACCCGACGCGGTTGCGGCAGGCGCTGCTGGCCTTGCTGGAAAACGCGCGCCGCTATGCCAACCCGGGCAAGGTACGCATCGCCGTGCATGACACCGTGGCCCATGTGCAGGTGGCGATTGAAGACGAAGGCCCGGGCATCGACCCGGCCCTGCATGCGGACATCTTCAATCCATTCATGCGCGGCGACGGCTCACGATCGCGCCTGGGCGGTGGCAGTGGCCTCGGTTTGGCGGTGGTCAAGGCCATCGCCGATGCGCACGGCGGCCAGGTCTACTGCACTCCGGGCACCAGCGGCGGCAGTCGTTTCATCATCGAGCTGCCGCGCCAGTAGGCGGCACTGCGGCCGCCTGCTCGCGCACGTGCGCACCCAACACAGCGAGATTGCGGTCGATGTCATCCAGTTCGCGCTGCTGTGATGACGGCAACTGCGCGCGCAGCTGCACGCGCAGTGCCTGCCAGGCGGGTACCGCCTGTACGCTGGCAGCGGCCGCTGCCCGTGCCACCTCCGCCTGTTCGTCCGCCTGCGGCAGGCCGTAGCCAGCGTCGGCCAGCAACTGGCCCGGCCGCAACCACTGCCCGCTCTGTTCCAGCAACGCGCGCAGCGAGCGGGTAGCGCTGCTGTCCGGGTTGGCCAGCAACCTTCGCTTCAGTGCATCGCGCGCACGCAGCTCCGCGCGCCGCTGCGCCGCCTGTTCCAACAGCAGCAGGCCGGCACTGGCACGTACATCACCACGCAGCAACCACGGTGCGCGCTGTTGCGCCGTCAGCGCCAGCCATGCGCGCACATCGCGCGCCGGCAGCGCCATCTGCGCGGCGGCAACCGCGAACAACTGCTGGTAGTGGTCGCGCGCAGAAGCAAAGTAGTAGCCCTGCGCCTGGGCCTGCGCGGGATCGGCCAGCACCTGCTCATCCAGCGCATGCAGGCGCGCCAACCGTCGCCGCAGCCCGCGCGGGCTCAGCTGTGCCAGCCCGGCTGAGCCCAGGCGCGGAACACCGGCCTGCAGCAGCTTCGCCGTCTCCACCGCGCAGTTGTTGCTGACGAAGTAATAGCGACCGTCATAGCTCCAGTGCACCTGGGCGGTGCGCTCGAGCAGGCTGGCGATCTCGCTGCGGTCCAGCTGCAGCGGCAGCGAGGCCAGTCCGCGCAGTTCGACCTTGGTGTATTCGTCCACCACCTGCTGCAGCGGCAGCACGAACAGGCGCGAAGGATAACCACCGGTCAGCCCGCGCCAGTTGGAGATCTGCACATCGCCGACGAAGGCGCGGAAGGACAGCACCCGATGATGCTCCAGGTCCAGCCTGCACTCCGGGCCCGGTGCGCGCCCAGGACGGCAGATCACCAGCCGCAGCATGCTGTGGCCCCAGCGGCTCATCGGCTGCGCACTGCCTTCGGCGAACAGGTAGTCCACGGCATACACCCGCGCCGGGTCCAGTGCGAGCAGCGATGCAGCGCCCTCTTCCGCATCGGCCTGCAGCAGCGGAACGGTGCCCGCACAGTGCGGCGCGGGCAGTGAGGGCGGCGTGCCGAAATGCGCCTGGTACCACTGCGCCAAGGCCGGACGGCGGCAGGCGAACTCTGCATCGAGCACGAAGTGTTCGGCGTTCACCGCCAGGTACTCGGCCGGGTCGGTCAGTTCGTAGGCATCGGGACTGCGGTCGCGGAAGGCGTTGTCACCGCGACCCAGATGCCAGGGCTTGCGCTGCCAACCTGCAAGGTCACGCCAACGGGCGCTGCGTGACCAGTGCGCCCCCGTGCGGTCGGCAACATGGGTCAGTTCGTGCACCAGCGCACTGCGCCGTGCGCGTCGGGCACCGGCCACATCATCATCAAGCAGATCGCGGCGCAGCGCGATGCCCCCGGCGAAGGCACGGCCATGCACGTTGGCGGGCAGGTCGTCACGCCAGCCGACCTGCACCTGCGCGGGCAAGGCACGCAGCAGGCCGTCGGGCAGCAACGACTGCACATCAGCCAGTGTCTGCATTGCTACCTGCTGCTGCGCCGGGCTCAGCCCGGCCGGGTCCAGCTGCAGGCGGTTGGCGGCATGGGCTGTTGGAATGACCAGCCACGCCAACGCAGCGAGCCAGCCCATCCGCTTCCGTCGCGTTGGGCCATGCCCGGCAGCGTTCCACGCAGGTGTCATGAGGTTGCCGGCCAGCGGCCGGCACTACCCGGGCGCTGGATCAACGCGCCAGCAGGGCGCGTGCCAGCTGCAGGTCGCTCTGCTGCTGCGCAGCTGCATCCTGCTCACGCAGGTGCACCAGTGCCGCCTGCAGGCGCGCGCCACGGATCTGGCCATCGCTGGCGACAAACGCAGCCGCATCATCGCGGGCAGCCAGCACCACCTTGTCATCGCCCGAACTGCTGCCCGAGGAACCCGAAGAGGCGCCCGTCGCCGAACCGGCCGAGGTGCCGGCAAAACTCGAAGCGACGCCGGCCAGCGGCAGGGACAACAGGGCAAGCAGCAGGAACGGACGGATCATGGTCAGGGAGTTCATCGATTGGGTGGGTGGAGCGTAACGGCTGGGTGAAGACTTTGCCCGTGTCAAAGGTCGAACAATTTGCCGGGATTCAGCCGCCCTTCGGGATCGAACGCGCGCTTGACTGCCTTCATCAGCGCGATCTCGGCCGGTCCACGCGTGCTGTCCAGGTAGCCCTTCTTGACCAGGCCGATACCGTGCTCGGCCGAAATGCTGCCATTGAAGCGCGCCAGCACCTGCGCCAGCAGCTTGGTGACATGCTCGCACTGGCTTACGAAGTCCGCGTCGCTGGTGCCGTCCGGCTTGAGCACGTTGATGTGCAGGTTGCCGTCGCCGATGTGGCCGAACCAGACCACGTCGAAGTGCGGGTAGGCCTCGCCGATCAGCGCCTGGGTCTCGGCCAGGAACGCCGGCATCGACGAGATCCGCACCGAGACATCGTTCTTGTAGGGCTTGTAGCGCGCCAGCGCCTCGGTGATGCCCTCGCGCAGCCGCCACAGCTGCGCCGCCTGGGCATCGCTGGCACTGATCACGCCGTCGCTGACCCAGCCGTTGCCCATGCAGTCCTCGAAGGCCGCCATCGCCGCCGCCTCCTGCGCCTCGTCGCCGGCAGCAAACTCGGTCACCACGTAATAGGGATGCACTTCATCGAACGGTGCCTGCGCACCATGGGCCAGAACATGTTCCAGCGCCCGGTCGGTGAAGAATTCAAAGGCCTGCAGCTGCAGCCGCGCACGGAAGGCGGCGAACACCTGCATCAGCACGTCGAAGCTGGGCAGCGCCAGCAGCATCACGTTGCTGGCCGGCGGCGGGTCGGTAAGCTTCACCGTGGCCTCGACGATCACGCCCAGCGTGCCCTCCGATCCGATCAGCAGCTGGCGGAAATCGTAGCCGCTGGAGTTCTTGATCAGGCCCTTGTTGAGCTCGAGCAGTTCGCCCGTGGCGGTAACCACTTTCAGTCCAGCGATCCATTCACGGGTATTGCCGTAGCGGATCACCCGGATGCCGCCGGCATTTGTGGCGATGTTGCCGCCGATCGAGCACGACCCGCGCGCAGCGAAGTCCACCGGATAGATGAGGCCATGGTCAAGCGCCGCGTTGTGCAGCGCCTCCAGCGGCATGCCGGCCTGAACCACCAGGGTGCGGTCGACCGCATCGTAGTCCAGCGCCTTGTTCATCCGCTCCAGGCTCAGCACCAGCTCGCCATTGGCCGCTACCGCACCGCCGGAAAGGCCGGTGCGACCGCCGGAGGGAACCACCGCCACGCCCTCGGCCGCGGTCCAGCGCATCACCGCCTGCACTTCTTCAACCGTGGCCGGCAACGCGATCGCCAGCGGCGCCGGTGTCCAGCGCCGGGTCCAGTCGCGGCCGTAATGCTCCAGGTCGGCAGGGTCGGTCTTCAGCTTCAGGCCGGGACAGGCCTGCTGCAACGAGGCGATGCGGGAATCGGTCATGACGGTCCAGCGCGGGGCGTGAAGAACGGGCAAGCGTGCCAGTGGCCGGGCCCAGCGTCCAGCCCTGCAGAGCCTTCAATAGCTGCAGTTGCAACCAATTGCGCACTGCACCATGGGCGTTGCGATCTGGCATAGTGGTCAGCCCCTGTCCCACTGGCCGTGCCGCCCCATGTCGCCGAAGAAGACCTCGTTCCCGAAGCAGGATATCCGCGTGCTGTTGCTGGAGGGGGTCAGCCAGACCGCCGTGGAGGTGTTCAGCGCCGCCGGCTACAGCCAGATCGAGGCGCACACCAAGGCGCTTCCCGAGGACGAACTGAAGGCGCGCATCGCCGAAGCCCACATCGTCGGCATCCGCTCGCGCACCCAGCTCAGTGCCGAGGTGCTGGCCGAGGCCAAGCGCCTGATCGCGGTCGGCTGTTTCTGCATCGGCACCAACCAGGTCGACCTGGATGCGGCCGAGCTGGCCGGCATTCCGGTATTCAACGCGCCCTACTCCAATACCCGCAGCGTGGCCGAACTGGTGATCGCCGAAGCGATCATGCTGACCCGCGGCATCCCGCAGAAGAACGCCGAATGCCATCGCGGCGGCTGGTCGAAATCGGCCAGCGGCAGCCATGAGGTGCGCGGCAAGGTCCTGGGCATCATCGGCTACGGGCACATCGGCACCCAGGTCGGCGTACTGGCCGAATCGCTGGGCATGCAGGTGATCTTCCACGATGTGGAAACCAAGCTGTCGCTGGGCAATACCCGTGCGGCGGCCAGCCTGGACGACCTGCTGGCGCGTGCCGACATCGTGACCCTGCACGTGCCGGAGACGCCGTCCACGCAGTGGATGATCGGCAGCACCGAGCTGGCGAAGATGCGCCGCGGCGCGCACCTGATCAACGCCGCGCGCGGCACCGTGGTCGACATCGAAGCGCTGGATGCAGCACTGGCCAGCGGCCACATCGGTGGCGCTGCACTGGATGTGTTCCCGGTCGAGCCGAAGGGCAACGGCGATATCTTCGAATCGCCGCTGACCCGCCACGACAACGTGATCCTGACCCCGCACGTCGGCGGCAGCACGCTGGAAGCGCAAGACAACATCGGCATCGAAGTGGCGGCCAAGCTGGTGCGCTACAGCGACAACGGCAGCACCCTGTCGGCGGTCAACTTCCCGGAAGTGACCCTGCCCGAGCACGCCGACAGCCTGCGCCTGCTGCACATCCACCAGAACGTGCCGGGCGTGTTGTCCAAGGTCAACGAGATCTTCTCGCGGCACAACGTCAACATCGACGGCCAGTTCCTGCGCACCGACCCGAAGGTGGGTTACGTGGTGATCGACATCACCGCCAGCGAGGAGCAGGCCAGCGCGGTGCGTGACGAGCTGGCGGCGATTCCGGGCACCTTGCGCACCCGCATCCTGTATTGAGATGTACGAAGCCGGGCGTGGCCCGGCGGAATGCATCCGGCATTGCGTCATCCACGCGTGGCGTGGATCTACCAGGGCGATCCCGGAGTAGATCCACGCCGTGCGTGGATGCGTCTTTCAGCGCGCCAGCCAACGGCGCGCCATGCGCTGCATCGATTCGTCCGACTGGGGATCGCTGGCGACCTCGGCCACCGGGCGCCAGGCCAGCTCCAGCGACTCCTCGCTGAGCACGAAATCCTCTCCCCCCAGCGCACGGATCACGAAACGCACGTCGTAGTGCCAGTGCCCCGGCACATCCTTGCGCTCGGGAATCCAGTGCTTGTCGATATCGAAGATGGCCGGATCATCCAGCACCAGGCCGGTCAGGCCCGATTCCTCCTCGGCTTCCTTCAACGCCACCCGGGCCAGATCGCGGTCGCCGTCGGCGTGGCCACCCAGCTGCAGCCAGCGCTGCAGCTTGCGGTGGTGGGTCAGCAGCAGCCGCTGGCCATCGGCGCTGACCAGCCAGCAGCTGGCGGTGAAGTGGCCGGCCAGGCGTTCGCGGCGGAATGCATCTTCCGCATCGTCGATCAATGTGCTGAATTCGGCAGCAAGGGCGTCGTGGGCGGGTTCTTTGCGCGCATAGTCATGCAGCAGGCCGCGCAAGCGATCGTCAAGTGCAGCAAGGGATTCGGTGGTTTCGCTCATGAATGCGGGGTGCCTGGAAAAATACCTGCCATTATCGCCGTTCATTGTTGCGTTTGCGCTTGTGCGGTGCCTTCAGCATTGGCTAAGGTACAGCGGGCCGTTCGCACGGCTTTCACGATTCCAGGCCGCCGGCAATGTACTGGCGGCCCTCCCAATCCGATCATCAGGAAGTACTGCATGCTGAAAGCTCTGTTGAGGGTCAAGCCGGTCGAACCGGCCGGGCACGTCGATGCCGGCGAACCCATCGAAGGCAGCCTGGATGGCGAAGCCACGTTGAAACGGACCCTCACGGCGAAACACCTCATCATGCTTGGCATTGGTGCGGTGATCGGCGCAGGCATTTTCGTGCTTACCGGCCAGGCCGCGGCCAACCACGCCGGCCCGGCGGTCATGCTGTCGTTCGTGTTCGCCGGCATCGCCTGCGCGCTGGCCGGCCTGTGCTACGCCGAGTTCGCAGCGATGATGCCGGTCTCCGGCAGCGCCTACTCCTACTCCTACGCCACACTCGGCGAGGGCATGGCCTGGTTCATCGGCTGGTGCCTGGTGCTGGAGTACCTGTTCGCCTCGGCCTCGGTCGCGGTGGGCTGGTCGGCGTACCTGATCAGCTTCATCACCACCACGCTGCACATGCCGTTCCCGGACGCGCTGAGCGCGGCGCCGATCGCCTGGAACGGGCACGAGTTCGCCGCCTCCGGCAAGCTGTTCAACCTGCCGGCGGTGCTGATCGTGGCGGCGGTGACCGGCCTGCTGTACGTGGGCGTGACCCAGTCCGCGTTCGTCAACGCGATCATCGTGGCCATCAAGGTCTTCGTGATCTGCCTGTTCGTGGGCATCGGCGCGGCCCACGTGGACCCGGCCAACTGGCACCCGTTCATCCCGGAAAACACCGGCGTGTCCGGCGAGTTCGGCTGGAGCGGCGTGTTCCGCGCGGCCACCATCGTGTTCTTCGCCTACATCGGCTTCGATGCGGTCTCCACCGCCGCCGGTGAAACCAAGGACCCGCAGCGCAACATGCCGATCGGCCTGCTCGGCTCGCTGGCGGTGTGCACCATCGTCTACATCATCGTCTGCGCGGTGCTGACCGGCATGCTGCCCTACCACCTGCTGGGCACCGACAAGCCGGTGGCCACCGCGCTGGAAGCCTACCCGAGCCTGTCCTGGCTGAAGACCGCGGTGGAAATCGGCGCGATCGCCGGCCTGTCCTCGGTGGTGCTGGTGATGATGATGGGCCAGACCCGCATCGCCTACACCATCTCGCGCGATGGCCTGCTGCCGAAAGTGTTCGGCAAGGTCCACAAGCGCTTCCGCACGCCGTACTGGGCCACGATCGTGGTCGGCGTCATCGCCGCTTCACTGGCCGGCCTGGTGCCGCTGAACGTGCTGGGCGAACTGGTTTCCATGGGCACCCTGCTGGCCTTCGCCACGGTCTGCATCGGCGTGCTGATCCTGCGCTACACCCGCCCGGAGCTGCACCGTCCGTTCCGCGTGCCGCTGGTGTGGGTGATCTGCCCGCTGGGCGCGCTGTCGTGCCTGTTCCTGTTCTGGCAGGCGTTCGTGGTGCATTGGCACCTGTTCGTAGGCTGGACCGTGCTGGGCCTGCTGATCTACTTCGGCTACGGCATGCGCCACAGCAAGCTGGCCAAGTCGCCCTGATCCTCCCGACGGGCCGGCCCCTGCGCCGGCCCGTCGATATCCGCAAGCATTTCCGCCCGCGCCCGGTCACCGGGCGCATCGCACAAGACCACCACACATGTTCAAGCAACTGTGGGCCACCAAGCACCCGCATGCCGCCCATGAAGACGCCAACGGCCTGAGCCTGCGTCGCCACCTCGGCCCCTGGGGCCTGACCGCACTCGGCATCGGCGCCGTGATCGGCGGCGGCATCTTCGTCATCACCGGCCAGGCCGCCGCCAACCACGCCGGCCCGGCCATCATGCTCTCGTTCGTGCTGGCCGCGATCTGCTGCGCCTTCTGCGCCCTGGCCTATGCCGAGTTCGCGGCGATGGTGCCGGTTTCCGGCAGCGCCTACACCTATACCTACGCCACCTTCGGCGAGCTCTCGGCCTGGTTCATCGGCTGGATGCTGGTGCTCGAGTACGGCGTCTCCGCCTCGGCCGTGGCGGTCAGCTGGACCGGGTATTTCCTCAGCCTGCTCAGCCATTTCGACATCCATCTACCGGCGGCGCTGGTCAGCGCCCCCTTGGACGCGCAGCTGCGGCCCACCGGCGCCATCGCCAACATTCCCGCCGCGATCCTGGTGCTGCTGTTGACCTGGCTGTGCTACGTCGGCATCAGCAAATCCTCGGCGATGAACATGGCCATGGTCATCCTCAAGACCGGGCTGATCGTGCTGGTGATCGTGGTCGGCTGGAAGTACGTGGACACCAGCAACTGGACCCCGTTCATCCCGGCCAACGAAGGCCCCGGCAAGTACGGCATGGAAGGCGTGCTGCGTGGCGCGGCGATGGTGTTCTTCGCCTACATCGGCTTCGAAGCGGTATCGGTGGCCGCGCAGGAATCACACAAACCGCAGCGCGACATGCCGATCGGCATGATGCTGTCGCTGGTGATCTGCACGGTGCTGTACATCGCGATGGCCGCGGTCATGACCGGCCTGGTGCCCTACCAGCTGCTGGGCACCGATGAGCCGGTGGTGACCGCTGTGGCCGCGCATCCGCAGCTGGGCTGGTTGCGGGTGGTGGTGGAAATCGGTGCGTTGATCGGCCTGTCGTCGGTGGTGCTGGTGATGATCATCGGCCAGCCGCGCATCTTCATGATCATGGGCCGCGACGGCCTGTTGCCGCCGGTGTTCACCAAGATCCACCCGAAGTACCGCACGCCGCATATCAACACCGTCATCACCGGCATCGGCATCGCCCTGCTGGCGGCGCTGTTCCCGCTGGACATCCTCGGCGAGCTGACCTCGATGGGCACGCTGATCGCCTTCGCGGCGGTCTGCGCCGGCGTACTGATCCTGCGCCGCACGCAGCCCGACCTGCCGCGCCCGTTCCGCATTCCGGGTGCATGGCTGGTCTGCAGCCTGGGCGTGATCAGCTGCCTGGCGCTGCTGTCGGCGATGACGTTGCACAACTGGATGCTGATGGGCGTGTGGACCTTCGTCGGCTTCGTGATCTACTTCTTCTACGGGTTCAAACACAGCCGCCTGCGCGGGAAGTAAGGTTTTCTGCATTGCAGGGCCTGCGGCCCTGCACCCGCTGGGGCAACGGCAACAGCAACAGCAACAGCGGGTCTGAAGGTTTGGCGGGGAGGGGTGAGATTGCGGGGGACGCTGCAAGTACGTCCCTGTAAGCTCGATCGCCGCATCCATGCGGCTCACGCCCCCGCAATCTCACCCCTCCCCGCCCCCGACAGCCTCCTGGCGCGTCCAGTAGATCCACGCCATGCGTGGATGAAGCGGAGCTGAGATGTGTCGGCTATGGGATAGGGGTCACCTGCGGCTGAACCAGAAGGTCTTCTGTATCCAACCAGTGCCGCTCGTGCAGCCCATGAAGTGCTCATGGTTCTGTTGGCGTTGATGTCTACGGTGTAGTGCTCGGTCTTCAACATCTTTGTATTTGCCATCCACGTCGCATGTCTCGCCTTCCTTACAGGCGGTCTGCACCTCGATCTCCTCGGTGCGGTCGACAATCTCCATATTCTCCGGCCACTTCTCATTCGCTTCGGCCCTGTAGCGCCAACATGACTCACAGCGAATCGACATGGTCGCTGAAGCGTGCCCATTCGGTTGCGCATCTACAGGTCAACAAGGCCAGCAACACAGCCATTTACATGCGCATCACCATCGGCATCCGCGTGCGCCCTTCCCTGCAATGAAGCGGCGTCAATGCGACGTGTCTGGTTTGCGCTGCCACAGCCAGCGCTCCTGTTCCGACCAGCCCCAGTACCACATGCAACTGGTGTAGGCGCTGCGGCGGCTGCTCTCGTTGACATCCATCACATAGCTCTCGATTTCCGGCTGTTGCACGCGATTGTATTTTCCATCCACGTCGCACTTGCTCCTGTCATCTTCCCTGCACTTCTCCAGCTTCTCTACGTAGACGGTTCGCGTTGCAACTTCGTTCTTCACCGGCCACTGCCCTCTCGACTCCGTAGAGCAGTAGTCGGTCGAGTAGCTGTAATCCGCTGCATTCGTACGTGGCACCCACTCGGTCACACAGCCACTGGTGGACACCACCACCAGGACCACCGCCGCACCTGCAACTCGCCTGCACCACATCGCCTTCCTTTCCATGGCAGCCCCCTTTTATCAGTGCCGATTCGATCGTGGCGGCGATGCATCAGGCTTGTCCACGACCGGAACCGCTTTCACCAACGATGGCCAATCGCCCGTTCATCTGCCGGCAGATCTGCCTCGATCCAAACGCCCGCGTCGCTTCATGAGCACGCGCAGCGAAGCGACCCGCTTCTGCCTTTCTTTCTTCAATCCGTGGCTGGCCGCGCGGAACCTGTCCGTGGCCGGTCGGGTGGGCTGCGCAGGGGTGTCCGCGGCATGGATGCCGCGGCCAAGCCCCCATGGACGGGTTTACGGCGTCCCCTGCGCAGCCTACCCGACCGGCCAATCCACGGAATCTGCTTCTGGCGCCAGCCACGAGGAGCTCAGCCGTTGGCCGAATCCAGTAAAATCGCCCCCATGAACACCCCCACCTTCCCCTACGACACCGCGCGCCTGAGCGAACTGGCCCAGCTGCTGATCGACAACGTCCGCGAACTGGCCCAGGCCGGCTGGACCCCGGCCACCAGCAGCAACTTTTCCCACCGCCTGGACGACCGCCACGCCGCGATCACCGTCTCCGGCAAGGACAAGGGCCGCCTGATCGAAGACGACATCATGGTCGTGGATTTCGATGGCAAGGCCGTCGGCCGCCCGCTGCGCCCGTCTGCCGAAACCCTGCTGCATACCCAGCTGTATCGCCGCTTCCCGGAGATCGGCTGCGTGCTGCATACGCATTCGCCGGTGCAGACCATCGCCTCGCGCCTGTATGCACCGCAGGGCCATATCCGGGTGGAAGGCTACGAACTGCTGAAGGCCTTCGCGGGCAACAGCACCCACGAGATGGCCATCGACATCCCGGTGTTTGCCAACACCCAGGATATGGACGTGCTGTCGGCCCAGGTCGACGCCCTGCTCGACACGCAGACCCTCTGGGGCTACCTGATCGACGGCCACGGCCTGTATGCCTGGGGCCGCGACATGGCCGAAGCACGGCGGCACATGGAAGCGTTCGAATTCCTGCTGCACTGCGAGCTGGAGCTGCGCAAGCTGCGCAGCTGAAGTTTCCGGCACGGCCAGATGCCGTTCTGGAATCAGGCCATCAATGCCACCCTGCTACCCTGTCCTTCCCCGAGACGTTCAAGCTGCCACCATGAGCCGACTGCGCATCTACGACGATACCCATCCCGAATCGCCGCTGCTGGACACCCAGGACGGCGCGATCATCGCTGCCGAACTGCAGAAGATCGGCGTCACCTTTGAACGCTGGCAGGCCACCGCGCCGGTCGCCCCGGGCGCAAGCCAGGACGAAGTGTTCGCCGCCTACCGCGCCGACATCGACCGCCTGGTTGCCGAACGCGGCTTCAAGAGCGTGGACGTGGCCTCGATCGCCCCGGACAACCCGAACCGCGCCGAGCTGAGGAAGAAATTCCTCGACGAACACTTCCACAAGGAAGACGAAGTACGCTTCTTCGTCGCCGGCTCGGGCCTGTTCACCCTGCACGTGGGCGACAAGGTCTATGAGATCGAGTGCGTGAAGGATGACCTGATCGCCGTGCCCGACGGCACCACCCACTGGTTCGACATGGGTGATGAGCCGAGCTTCGTGGCGATCCGCTTCTTCACCGAACCGGATGGCTGGGTCGGTCACTTCACCGGCACCGACATCGCGCAGAAATTCCCCCGTTACATTCCGACCCAGGCGTCCTGATCAATGCAGCCCCGCGTCATCCTGACCGACATCGAAGGCACCACCAGCAGCATCTCGTTCGTCAAGAACGTGCTGTTCCCGTACGCACGCCAGGCGCTGCCCGGCTTCGTCGCCGACCATGGCCAGCAACCGGAGGTGCGTCGCTGGCTGGATGCAGTCGCCACCGAGATCGGCGGCGCCTGCCAGGACAGCCTGGTGGCCGAGACGCTGCAGGGCTGGATCGACCAGGACCGCAAGCACACCGCACTGAAGGCCCTGCAGGGGCTGATCTGGGACGCGGGCTACCGTCGTGGCGACTACACCGCGCACTTCTACCCGGAGGTAGCGCCGGTGTTGAAGGGGTGGCACGCCTCGGGCCTGCCGCTGTACGTGTACTCCTCCGGCTCGGTGCCGGCACAGAAGCTGTTCTTCGGCTTCAGCGACGCCGGTGACCTCAGTCCGCTGGTATCGGGCTGGTTCGATACCGAAGTCGGCGGCAAGCGCGAGGCCGACAGCTACCGCCACATCGTGCAGGCCATCGGCGTTCCCGCTGGCGAGATCCTGTTCCTGTCCGACGTGGTCGAGGAACTGGACGCCGCTCGCGAAGCCGGCCTGCAGACACGCCTGATCGATCGCCTGGACGACTACCCGATGCCGCGCATCGGCGACGCCGCCAACGGCCATGATCGCGTCGAGAACTTCCAGCAGATCCAGCTGTAAAGCGCCGCCCCGCTGCGCCCGCCGGGCATGGCCCGGCGCTACCGGGGTACGCTGCGGGAAACCGCCTTTGGTAGATGCCAACCTCGGTTGGCATTCGTAATGCCCGCCCAAAGCGTGCCAACCAAGGTTGGCACCTACCAGGGCGCCTCTCTCAACGGTCGTTGAGGGTCTTCACCTTCAACGCCTCGCGCAACGCGGCCAGATCCACCGGGCCACGCACGGCGATGTCGCGGGTTTCGCCCGGCAGCAGGTCCAGCAGGTTGTCTTCCACCTGCACGTCGAGCGCGCCGAAATCGATCCAGACTGCGCGCACCAGCGCAGCGCTGTGCAGCCGCAGGCGATAGTGGTCACCGTCGATCGCCAGCGTTGACGTCAACTGCTGGCGTGGCAGCACCTGGTCCTTGGCTTCAACGAAGCCGACCACCTGCCGCGCCGTCACCTTGCCATCCTGCAGCAGTTCGAACACCGCCACCGTCCGCGCCGGATCGGCGTCGGCCAGCAGTTCGGCATCCGCGTAGGTGCCGATATCGGTCACCCCGGCGGCAGCCAGGGTCACCGCCTGCTCGCGTCGGCGCAGCACCTTGCCCTCCACGTCCATCACCCGCAGGCGCCAACGTGCATCCAGCGCGGCACCATCGTTGATCAGGCGCACGCGGGTACTACCTTCATCGCGCAGTGCGGCCACCGTAACCGGCGCGAAGAAGCGCCGCGCGGCATAGTGCAGCGCCTTCCAGCGACCGAAGTAGTCCACGCTCGACCACGATGCTCCCGGCCAGACATCGTTGAGCTGCCAATACAGCGAGCCCATCGTGTAGGGTCGCGAAGCACGATGGTGCAGCGCCGCCAGGGCGATGCCATCGGCCTGCATCACCTGGCTCAGGTAGACGAAGTCCTCGAAGTCCTTCGGCGTGCCGTAGCCCAGTTCGATGTAGTGCAGCAGGCGTGTATTGCCCTCGCCGGCCATGAACTTCTGGTGCGCACGAATCACCGGGCTGTCGATGCGCTGTTCGGCACGGGTGGCGATCTGGTCCACCGTCGCCACCGCTGGCCAGGCCTGCAGGCCGTACTCGGACATGAAGCGCGGGGTCTCGCGCAGATACGCCTGCACTGGCAATGCCGGATTGCCCCACACCTGCCAGTAATGCTTGTCGCCACGGGTGGAGTCGTTGGCCTTCTCGTCCAGGTCGTTGCTGGGCGAACTGGACCAGTACGGCACGCCCAACCCATCTTCGCTCACCACCTGGCGCAGGTCGTTGCCGAACAGGTCAACGTAGCCCTGCCAGACCTTCGCTGCGAACGCCGGATCGGCGGACTTCAGGTCACGGCCGTGGCCCCAATCCTTCCACGCCGTTTCTTCTTCGTTGTTGCCACACCACAGCACGATGCTGGGATGGTGGCGCAGCCGGCGCACGTTGTCGCGCGCCTCGGCGACCACGCTGGCGCGGAATGCCGGGTCGTAACCCGGCTGCATGCCACCGCCGAACATGAAGTCCTGCCAGACCAGCAGGCCCAGTTCGTCGGCGATGTCGAAGAACGCATCGTCCTCGTAGTAGCCGCCGCCCCAGTTGCGCAGCATGTTCATGTTGGCATCGCGCGCGGCGACGAGTACCTGGCGCAGGCGCGCAGCATCCACGCGCGCGGGGAAGGCGTCGAAGGGGATCACGTTCGCGCCCTTGGCGAAGATCGGCACCCCGTTGATGACGAAGGCGAAGCCCTGCCCTCCCTTGTCGTCCTGCTCGCGGCGCAGTTCGACGGTGCGCAGGCCAATGCGCTGTTCGCGTGCCAGCACCGGATCGGCACTGCCGTCCAGGCGCGCCTGCACGGTGTAGCGGTCCTGCGCACCATGGCCGACCGGCCACCAGCGCCGCGGCTTGGCCAGTTCAACCGGCACGTCCACGCTGTTCCGGCCGGGCTTCAGTTCGACCGTGCGCTGCACCCGTGCGACGCTGCGGCCGTCGGGATCCCGCACTTCAACGTCCACCGCAATCGGAGCGGCGACCGCATCCTGTTCCACCTGCAGCACTACCGCCAGCTTTGCGTTTTCTGCATCAAGCGCATCAGTGCGTACGGCCACATCGGTCAACCGATGCGCATCCCATGCCTGCAGGTCAACGCCCCGCCAGACGCCGGCAGTAACGTAGCGCGGGCCCCAGTCCCACCCGAAGTGGTACGCCGGCTTGCGCGCGAAATTGCCAACCATCGCGTCCTTGGGTTCATCACCGTAGGGCGAAGGATAGTTGCCGGCAATCCTGTGCGGCATTGCCTGCACGCCGGGCAGCAGCGTGCGGATCGGCGAACGGAACACGATCTGCAGCTCATTGCCCTTCGCACGCAGGCGACCTTCGACGCGGGCATGACAGGTGCGGTGGGCATTGTCGGCGCGCAGCAGCGGCTTGCCGTTGAGCGTCACCTCGGCATAGGTGTCCAGGCCGTCGAAGCGCAGCTCGGCATGGGCCTTGGCCAAGCTGGCAGCGTCCACATCGAAACGGGCGCGGTACTCCCAGTCGGCCAGACCGATCCACTGCAGCTCGGCTTCGGGCGCACCGACGTAGGGATCCCGGATCAGCTCATGCGCCAGCAGATCGGTGTGCACGCTGCCTGGCACCGTGGCTGCGCGCCACTGCTGCAGGCCAGGATGGGCCGCGCCCTGGGCGTCGCCGGGCAGCAGCCGGAACTCCCATTGCGCCTGCAGCGGTGCGGCGCCTGCCGGGAAGGCGCCAAGGGCGATCAACAACAGCAGCAGACGGACAGCGTTGGAAATGCGATGCACGTGATACTCCTGTTTTTCCGCCGGGCATGACCCGGCGCTACCAATGCCACACGCCACGGTAGCGCCGGACCACGTCCGGCGAGCGCGCAGCGCGGCAGACCTCAACGCACGACGTTCAGCACTTCGTAGCACGCACCCATGGTGTGGTAATCCACCTTGCCGGCCGGGCTCTTCTCATCGCTGTACTTGCGGTTGTCGGCGTCGAGGATGCGGAACCATGCGCCGTATCGATGGTCGACGAAGTGCTCCCACGAGTACGCCCAGATACGGTCGTACCACTGCCAATAGCGGTCGTCGCCGGTGCGCGCGGCCATCAGCGCGGCGGTGGCCAGGGTCTCGGCCTGCACCCAGAAATACTTGTCGTCGTCGCAGACGAAACTGTCGCCGCCGATCGGCGCGCCGTCCATGCCCGGCTGCCGGCGCGACTCCGGGGCGAAGCCGTAGTACAGGCCGCCTCGCGCCTCGTCCCAGCTGCGCTCCACGGCGACATCGAACAGATGCTGCGCGGTCGGCACCAGCCAGTCGGCCTGCACGTGACGGTCCAGGATCAGCAGCAGCTTGGCCCACTCGGTCTGGTGCCCCGGCTGGAAGCCCCACGGCCGGAACAGGTGCTTGGGATCGTCCAGGTTGTAGTCCCAGTCGATGTTCCAGTTGACGTCGTAGTGTTCCCAGACCAGACCGCCGGCCTTTGCCGCCTGGCGGCGGGTCATGTTGTCGGCCAGCTGCAGCGCGCGCTCGACATAGCGCTGCTCGCCACTGGCCTCGAACGCGGCCAGCATCGCCTCGCACATGTGCATGTTGGCGTTCTGGCCGCGGTAGCCGGTGAAGTTCCACTGGCCGTCGGCCTCGTCCCTGTACAGGCCGTGCTCGGCTTCCCAGAAGCGCGCCTGCAGCAGCTGCCAGGTTTCGTCCATCCACGTGCGGGCTTCTTCGATGCCTGCCTTCAACGCACAGCTGTAGGCGAGCAGCACGAAGGCCACGCCGTAGCAGTGGTTCATGTCGTCCTCTACCACACCATCGCGCAGGGTCCAGGCGTAGCCACCGGTGGCCGGGTTGCGGTGAACCTCGCGCAGGTAGCGCACGCCGTGCTCGACCGCGTCGTGATACTCGGCGTTGCCGAATTCGCGGTAGGCCATGGCGTAGTTGAAGACGAAGCGGGTGCTGCTCACCAGATGACGATGGCTGGCGTCGTAGATGCTGCCGTCGTCACGGAAGTAATGGAAGAAGCCGCCCTTCGGGTCGATGCAGCGCGGATGGTAGAACGCCATCGTGTCGGCGATGTGGGCGCGCAGGAACGTGGGGGAACGGAAATCGGGCGAGGTGCTCATGCGGGGAGATCCTGTAGCTGCAGCAGCTGCTGCACTTCATCGAACGAGGGCATTGCAGCGAACGCGCCCTTGCGGGTCACCGCCAGTGCGCCAACGGCGGCGCCGAAGCGCAGCGTGGCGGCGATCGCCTGCGGGTCCTGGCAGAACGCGGCAAAGCCCGCACCTGCCCCACCCCGCTCCAGCAGGCCAACCAGCACGCCGCCGACGAAGGCATCACCGGCAGCGGTGGTGTCCACGGTGGCGACGCGGAAACTGCTGACCTTGCCCTGCGTTTCACGGGTATACCAATGCAGCGTGGCGGCGCCGTCGGTGATGATCACCCAGCGTGCCTGCGCGGCCAGCAGGCGACGCAGCACCAGCGCCTCGCCGTCATCGCCCAGCGGGGCGGCCAGGTAGTCCAGTTCCTCGCGCGACAGCTTGACCAGGTCGGCGCGCTCCAGCGCCTGCCACAGGCGCGGTGTCGGGTCGACATCGGCCGGCCACAGCGCCGGACGCAGGTTGAGATCCAGGCTGACCACCGCGCCGGCCGCACGCGCACGGTCCATGCCGGCAAACGTCGCTTCGGCAATGTCCGCTTCGGTCAGGCTGTTGGAACAGACGTGGAAACACTGCGCGCCATCGAAGCAGCCGGCCTGGAAATCGCTGTCACGGAACAGCAGGTCGGCGGCAGGCGGACGGTAGAAGCTGAAGCTGCGTTCGCCGCCCGCGTCCAGTGCAACGAAGGCCAGCGCGGTTTTGGCCGCGTCGGTACGCACGATGTAGTCGGTGCCGACGCCGTGTTCGCTCAGGCTCTCCGCCAGGAAGTCGCCGAACATGTCGCGGCCGAGCATGCCGACGAACTGGGTCTTCGCGCCCAGCCGCGCGGCGGCCACCGCGACGTTGGCCGGTGCACCTCCGGCGTACTGCAGGAACGCGCGCGGGGTATCGGCCGAGGCCGGCGGTTGCGCTAGTAGATCGATCAAAATTTCGCCGAAGCAGACGATGGAACCCATTTTCGACTCAGCCTCCCTGCGTACCGGCAGCCGGCGCGCGGGCGCCGACCAGTCCGTAGAAAATGATGTAGCCGTAGCACAGCAGCGGCAGGATGAAGCTGGCCTGCACGCCGATGTGGTCAGCCAGGACGCCCTGCAGGTAAGGCACCACCGCGCCACCGACGATGGCCATGATCAGCAGGCTCGAACCCTTGCTGGTCAGCGGGCCCAGGCGCTCGATGCTGAGCGCGAAGATGGTCGGGAACATGATCGAATTGAACAGGCCGATCGCCACCACCGAGTACAGCGCGACATTGCCGGAAGTCATCATGGTCAGCGTCAGCAGGCCCACGTTGACCAACGCGAAGATCGCCAGCAGGCGGCTCGGCGAGAAGCGCGCCAGCAGCGCCGAACCGGCGAAGCGACCGATCATCGCCATCGTCCAGTAGGCCGACACATAGTGGGTGGCTTCCTGCTCGCTGAAACCGCCGATGGTGGGCATCGACAGGTAGTTGACCAGGAAGCTGCCGATCGATACTTCAGCACCGACGTAGAAGAAGATGCCGAGCACGCCCAGCAGCAGGTGGCGCTTGCGCAGCGCATCCAGATAGCTGTGCTGATGCCCCTGGTCAGCCTGCTCGGTGGTGTCGTTCAACGCCGGCAGGCGGAACAGGAACACGAACAGGGCCAGCAGCACCAGCGCAACGGCCAGGCCGACGTAGGGGCCCTGCACCGCGTGTGCCTCGGCGGTACGGTAGGCGAGCTGCTCGGCGGCCGGCAGCGCGGCGATCTGCTCGCCGCTCATGGCCGTGTTGGACAGGATCAGCATGCCGCCGAAGATCGGCGCGATGGCCGTACCCAGCGAGTTCAGCGCCTGCGCCAGGGTCAGGCGGCTGGAACTGGTCTGCTCCGGACCAAGCAGCGCGACATACGGGTTGGCCGCCACCTGCAGCACGGTGATGCCGGTGGCCAGCACGAACAATGCACCGAGGAAGGCGCCATAGACGCGTAGCTCAGCGGCCGGCCAGAAGCCCAGCGCACCGATGCCGGCGATCACCAGTCCGGCGACGATGCCCTTCTTGTAACCCAGCGCTGCAACCAGCCGCCCGGCCGGCAACGACATCAGGAAGTAGGTGCCGAAGAAAGTGAACTGCACCAGCATTGCCTTGGCGTAGTTCAGCTCGAACACCGCCTTCAGATGCGGAATCAGGATGTCGTTGAGGCAGGTCAGGAAGCCCCACATGAAGAAGATGGTGGTGACCACGGCCAGCGCCTTGCCGTTGGTGACGGCAGGCTGGTTGCCCGGGGAACCCGATGGGCGGGGCGTTGCGGAGATCGGCATGCGGTACGCGCCTCGATGCGCGAAAGGTCGTTGGTGCGTGGAAGGGTGCAATCAGTTCAGGAGCGAAGCATCAATTCAATTCGGACGTGCGGCGCTGCTTTCGCGGATGCGCAACTGTACCGGGGCGACCGTGCGCCGTGGTGGCGCATCCGGTTCCTCCAGCCGCTGCAGCAGCAGCGAGGCCGCCTGCCGCCCGCGTTCGCGCGGGTCGGCCGTCAGTGTGGTCAGCGGCGGCACGGCAACCGACGCTTCGGAAATATCGTCGAAGCCGGTCACCGCGAAGTCACCGCCGGGACGGATGCCGCGCGAGTTCAGCCCCAGCATCAGGCCCAGCGCGACGGTGTCGTTGTAGCAGACTGCTGCGCTCGGCCGATGGCCGTCGACGAACAGTTCATCGGTGCGCGCGGCCGCTTCCAGGCGGTTGGGTGCAGATTCGATCATCCAGCCCGGCGGCAATGCCAGCCCGGCTTCGGCCAGGGCCTGCTGGAAACCGGCACGACGCTGGTGGCAGGAACTCGATGCCGCGTGGCCACCGAAGAATGCGATCTGGCGATGGCCGCGCTCGATCAGGTGACGGGTGGCCAGGTAGGCACCATGCTGGTTGTCCAGGGTCAGGAAGTCCCAGTCGGCGCCGTCCAGTTCGCGGTTGAACAGCAGTACGTTGGCGTTGGCGCCCAGCACCTGCCGCAGCAGCGTGGCATCGCTGCCTTCGGCCGGCGACAGGATCAGGCCCGCAGGCGTGTGTTCCATCAATGTCGACAGCACCGCCTGCTGCCGCTCGGGCGACTCGCCGGTACTGCCGAGCAGGGTCACGTAGCCGCGTCCGCCCAGTGCCTCGTCCACACCGGAGGCGAATTCGGCGAAGAACGGGTTGGACAGATCGTTGATGACCAGGGCGATGCTGGAAGACGTGCGCCGCCGCAGGTTCGCTGCAGCGCGGTTGTAGACATAACGCTGGCGGCGCAGCTCAGCCTCGACCCGGGCGCGGGTATCGACGTTGACCAGCGGACTGCCGCGCAGCACCAGCGACACGGTCGCGCGCGAAACGCCGATGGCACGGGCGATGTCGGTCACCGTCACCGCCTTGCCGGAACGCTTGCTGGAACTGTCGCTGTTGTCGTTCATCGTCTTCCCGCACTCCGATGGATGCTCAAGCCTAATGGATCGCGGCCCTGTCGTGCCGTGCCGTTCGCTGGGTTGCCTCGAACGGCACAGCCCGGCTCAGTGCAGCTGGCTGCCCGGTGCCGCGCACCAGGACACCGGCAGGTCCTTGACCGCAGTGCCCCAGCCCTCGGTCGGCGCCCGCCCGTCCAGCGCGAAGCGCAGCTTCGGGCCCTGCTGCAGCTGGCTCCAGCCCAGCCATACCGGGGCATGTGCCTGGCCGTCGACCTGCACGCCCTGCACGTACTGCAGGCGGCGGCCATCGGCGCCAGGTGCCTCGATACGCAGGGTGCGGCCATTGCCCAGCTCGACCTCGACCCTGGCAAAGCGCGGCGTATGCAGCAGGAACTCGCCGCTGCCCGGCACCGCCGGGTACACACCGATCGCACTGAACAGGTACCAGGCCGACATCGTGCCGAGGTCATCGTTGCCGGTCACGCCGTTGGGTGCATTGGTGAACAGCTGCTGCGCTGCACGCACCACCGCTGCGGTCTTCCACGGCTGGCCGATCAGCGTGTACAGCCACGGCGAGTGCAGGTCCGGTTCGTTGTTCGGGTTGTAGCGGAACTGGTTGTAATAGCTGTACGGCCCGACCACCCACTCCTTGCGGGCGGCATTGAGCGGGTCGGCCTGCAGAGCGTCCATGGCGAAGAAAGCATCCAGGCGGCGGCCGGCCTGTTCGCGGCCGTCCATCGCTTCGACCAGGCCCGGCACGTCCTGCTGCGCCAGCCACTGGTACTGCCACGCCGTGCCTTCATGGAAACCGTGATGCGAGCGCGGGCTGTAATGGCCATCGGCCGGTGTGTACCACTGGCCATCTTCGGTACGCGGGCGCGGGAAGCCGGTGAAGCCGGTCTCGGCGTCGCGCACCTGCGGGTCCCATACCTTGCGCCAGTTGCGGCCGCGCTCACGCAGGACCGCCGCATCCTGGGCATGGCCAAGCCCATCGGCCATCTGCGAAAGCGCGCAGTCGGCCAGTGCGTACTCCAGCGTTGCCGAACCACCATGATGGGGATCGACATCCATGCCCTTGGACGGGAACGCACGGTCGTAGACCACGTAGCCCTTGTCCAGGTAGGTCGGGTTGCCGGAGCGACCGGCAGCACGCGAGTTCAGCGGCGGCGTACCGAACGCATTGCGGCGCAGCGCATCCCATGCCTGCCCTTCGCGGCCCTTGAGCGCACCGAAGCGCCACAGGTCGACCATGAAGGGGGTGACCGGGTCGCCGGTCATGATGTTGGTCTCGAAGTTGGCATAGCCCCAGCGCGGCAGCCAGCCGCCCTGCTCATCGATCGCCAGCAGGCTGCGGCCGATGTCGCGCGCCACGTCCGGGCGCGTCAGTGCCAGCCACTGGTTCTGTGCACGGTAGGTATCCCACAGCGAGAAGTACTCGTAGTAGGTCCAGCCATCGGCGCGATGGATGCCGTCGTCGTAACCGCGGTAACGGCCGTCGGCATCGCTGCCGGTGAGCGGCTGCAGCAGCGCGTGGTACAGCGCGCTGTAGAACACGGTGCGGTCATCGCCATTGCCGCCCTGCACACGCACGCGTGCCAACTGCTCACGCCACGATTGCTGCGACAGCGCGCGCATGCGTTCGAAGCCCAGCAGCGCCCCGCCCTGCATGCCCTCGGCGCGCAGGTTGGTGCGCGCACCTTCGGCATCCACATGCGAAATCGCGCTGACGGCGGTGACCGACTGGCCCTTGGCCAGGTCGAAGCTGAGCCACGCGCCATTCGGCTTCTGCTCGCCTTCCATGCTGTGGCGCGCGCCCGGCAGGCCGCCGCCCTCGCCCCAGGTGCCATGCGCCTTGAACGGGCGGTCGAACTCGATGCGGAACCAGGTGGTGTACTGGTGCCCGCCGCAGAAACTCTTGGTGACCAGCTTGCCTTCCACCACGCGGTCACCCACCACATCGACCACGCTGCCGATCACCGAGTGGCGCTCGTTGGCCTGACCGACATTGACCAGCACGTGGCCATCGCCCTGGCGCTGGCTGAAGGTGTAACGCTCGGCAGCTGCGCGGGTGCGTGCGGTGGCTTCGGCGTCGATGCCTCCGTAGCTGGTCAGGCGTACCTTGTAGTAGCCGGCCTGGCCGATCTCACCGTCGTGGGTATAGGCCGACGCATAGGTCTTGTGATTGAAGGCTTTCGCATCGGCGGTATCGAAGTCGCCGCCGGGGCCGATCGAACCGGTCACCGGCAGCACCGAGACCTGCCCACCCTGCTCCCAGCAACCGGCGCCGGACAGGAAGGAGTGGCCGAAGCCGCGGATCTTGTCGTCGTCGTAGCGCCAGCCCGAATAGTGGCTGCCGATCGGGCTGACCTGGATCAGGCCGAACGGTGCCGAGGCACCGGGGAAGGTGTTGCCGTCATCCTTGCTGCCGATGAAGGTATTGACCTCGCGCTCCAGCGCGGCCGGTGCGGCCTGCAGCCAGGGCGTCACCGCCAGTGCCAGCAGGCAGGCGATGCGGGCCAGGGGCCGATGGGACAATGCCGACAGGCGGCGGGCGGGACGACGGCGGGACAACCTGGTCACGGGCAGGACTCCTTGGCGGCAGGGCGGCAGCGAAGAACCGGCCGCACAGGCCGAGCCCTCGTTTCCATCGGTACAAATCCGCACCCCGGCGGATTTAGATCGATTCAAGTAGAGCATGGGAATTTCGCCCAATGCATTCTGCGGCGCAGCATGAGCGGGGATGCTTCGGCCGGGCTGCGCCCGGCACCCGCAGAGGCCGGAGCAACGGCGACGGCGACGGCAACAGCAACGGCAACAGCTGCATTCCGTGGGGTGGCGGGGTGTGCCCGGTTGCGGGGGACGCCGTAAACCCGTCCCTGGGGGCTTGGCCGCGGCATCCATGCCGCGGACACCCCCGCAACCGGACCCACCCCGCCTTCGACAGTTTTCGGCGATCTGTCGGAATCCTGGTGGGTGTCGACCTTGGTCGACACGTAGATCCACGCCACGCGTGGATGCTGTTCGATGAACTACCGAAATATTCGATTTCGACGAATTTGATCCACGCAAGGCGTGGATGGATGTTCCTACCGATTTCGAAATCATCGATTGGATTTCATCCATGCATGGCATGGATCCACGTGTCGACCAAGGTCGACACCTACCAACAGCGGAAATCTGTCGAAGGCGGGGTGGGTCCGGTTGCGGGGGTGTCCGCGGCATGGATGCCGCGGCCAAGCCCCCAGGGACGGGTTTACGGCGTCCCCCGCAACCGGACCCACCCCGCCATCCCGCAGGAAACCAGCCGTTGCTGTTGCTGTTGCTGTTGCCCTGGCCTGAAGGCCTCTGCGGGTGCCGGGCGCAGCCCGGCCGGCCCACCCCGTCTGCGCATGTAAACGCTTACAGCATTTTTCCGCGAAGGGTCATTTGCACGACACGTCGCTGCCATATTGCGCAGCAACATGCGTCGGCGCGTTGGCCGTGCTAAAAATCGCCCCGCCCATCGCTTAGATCGATCCAAGACGACATCGCGATGGCCCGGGAGTTGGGGAGCAGGACAGGACGTGTCAGGCCATCTGCCAGACGCTCGTTGCATCTGCAGGGCGAAGGCAAGATCGGCATCACGAATTAGATCGATTCAAGTTTCCGCGTCAGTCAGTCACCGGATCAATCCAGGAGAGAGGGAGAGATGGCAATGAAGCATTCAACACGTACGCAGGGCCACGACGCGTTGTCGCTGGCCATCGCGCTGGCCCTGGCCGCCGCCGTCGCCCCGCTTGGCGCTTCCGCCCAGCAGGCGTCAGCAACGACCGGCACGCAGGACGCCACCACCCTGGACAGCGTCCAGGTCACCGGCTACCGCTACGCGATCGAAAAGAGCCTGCAGCAGAAGCGCGACGCCAACGCCGTGGTCGAAGTGATCACCGCCGAGGACGTTGGCAAGTTCCCCGACAAGAACGTGGCCGACGCGCTGCAGCGCGTGCCCGGCGTGGTCATCACCCGCAGCGGTGGCGAAGGCAAGTCGGTCAGCGTGCGCGGCCTCGCGCCCGACCTGACCCTGACCCAGTTGAACGGCAACTACGTCGCCTCGTCGGAAACCAACAACGAAGCTACCCGCTCGTTCAACTACACCCTGCTGCCGTCGAACATGCTGTCCAGCGCCGAGCTGTTCAAGTCGCCGGAAGCGCGCATCGACGAAGGCGGCATCGGCGGCACGGTGATCCTGCATACCCGCCGCCCGCTGGAGATGGAAGCCAACTCCGGCTACGTCAACCTGGAAGGCACTTCGTCCGATACCAGCCACGACGTCGACCCGCAGGTGTCGGCGCTGTACTCCTGGCACAGCAAGGACGAGCGCTTCGGCGTGCTGGTCGGCGTGACCCAGCAGAAGCGCACCAGCCGCACCATGGAGACCAGCACCGAGGACTACCAGTGGTACGGCAACAACACCACCGCGCGCGATGCCAACGGCAACCTGCTGGAACAGGATGGCATCCACTACTGGTGGGGCCAATCCGGTTTCAACAACCAGACCGGCACGAACTACAGCGAATTCTTCATGCCGACCTCGGTGAACTTCGCGGTGAAGGAAGAGAAGCGCGAGCGCAAGGGCGGCCAGCTGACCTTCCAGTTCAAGCCGATCGACAACCTGACCCTGACCGCGAACTACTTCCGCTTCGAACTGCAGGGTGACTATACCCAGAACATGCTGAAGGTGCCGGAGTGGAACCTGGCCCGCTACAACGGCGATGGCAACTGGGCCGGTGGGCGCCTGCTCAACGGGCTGAGCTTCGATCCCAGTGGCAGCATCGTCACCGGCGCGCAGTACGAAAAGCTTGCCGGCAAGACCTATTACTGCAGCGAAGACCAGGCCGCCGCAGCTGGCCTGCCGCCGGGTGGCTGGGGTCCGGATGACTGCACCATCCCCACTCCGCAGCTGACCGGTGGTTACAGCAAGGAAAAGGCGCTTTCGCAGACGGCCGATCTGACCGTCGACTGGGACATCAGCCCGCTGTGGAAGGCCAGCTTCACCGGCGGCCGCACCTGGTCCAAGGGTGGCCCGTCGATGAACTTCCGCATGTCGGCCAAGCCCCGCCGCAAGGTCGGTGACCAGTGGCAGGCGGGCAACCAGTACACCGCGTGGGACCTGACCGGCACGCCGTCGCTGACCGTCTCGCCGGACATCCAGCAGCAGCTGATGGCCGGCATCGCCGAGGTCGATACCGGCTCCACCGATTCGTCGTGGATGCAGACCGAGGTCAAGCAGAACTACTTCCAGGCCGACGTCACCAAGATGTTCGAAGCCGGCTGGCTGGATTCCATCCAGTTCGGCGCCAAGTACCGCGACGGCCAGGTGCACCGCAATACCGGCAACACCTACTGGGTCTGCCAAGGCCTGGACCCGGCCGACTATGACAACAATCGTTATCAGGCCGGTTGCGATCCGACCGCAGGCAATGCGCAGCCGGGCTTCTTCCTGTCCAACCCGATCAGCAACATCGCCGGTGGCTTCAATGCCAACGTGTTCCCCGGCATCAACTACCCGGCCTACATCGACTACCTCAACCAGACCTACGGTGGCTCGCACAACCGTACCGAGGAAGACTTCGTCTACGACGTCAACGAGAAGATCTACTCGGGCTACTTCCAGGCCAACTTCCGTACCGACCGCGTGCGCGGCAACGTCGGCGTGCGCGTGGTGCGCACCAAGCAGTTCGCGCAGTCCAGCGATTCGGTCGAACGTTTCAACGACTACTTCGTGGACAACGCCGCTGGTGCGCCGATGAGCTGCGATGACCCGGCTGCCGATCCGAACCTGCGTTGCCAGGGCGGCTTCGTGCGTCTGCCGGACAACCAGGTGCGCGACAAGGTCTATACCCTCAGCTCGCTGGAAAAGACCTATACGGACTTCCTCCCGAGCTTCAACATCGCCTGGGACATCACCGACAACCTGGTGCTGCGCGGTGCCGCGTCGAAGGTAATCGCGCGCCCGGGCTACACCAGCATCGCCTATCCGGGCGGCCTGCAGTACATCAGCCAGGAATACAGCAATGATCGTCGGGTCGCTGGCGGCACCGACACCCCCGGCTGGTACGGCTCGGGCAGCAACAAGGCACTGGAGCCGTTCAAGGCGGTGCAGTTCGACCTTGGCCTGGAGTGGTACTTCAAGCCGGGTTCGGTGGCCGGCGTGGCGTTGTTCCGCAAGAACGTGGACAACTTCACCGTGCCGGTCGTGCGCGACCAGCAGATGAGCGTCGGTGGTGAAACGGTGGTGGTGCAGAAGTACAGCACCGAAGCCAACGGCCGCGACGGCGTGTCGCAGGGCGTGGAGCTGTATGGCCAGTACACCTTCGACTTCGGTCTGGGCGTGCAGGCCAACTACACCTACAACGACACCAACCTGGCCTCGATCGTGCTTGATGGCGAAGAGATCGGTTCGTCGCCGCTGGTCGGCAGCGCCAAGAACCAGGCCAACGTCACCGTGTTCTACGAGAACGAGAAGTTCCTGGCCCGTGCCTCGTACAACCGTCGTGGCGAAGTGGTGGGCGGCCTCAACAACGGCCTGACCACCTACACCAAGCCGTACAGCCAGCTGGACCTGAACGTTGCCTACAACCTCACGCCGGACTGGACCGTGACCGCGGCAGTGCTCAACGCCACCAAGTCCGAACTGCGCAGTTACATCGGCAACGACAGCCAGGCCCGACTGCTGTCCAACCTGTATGCCGGGCGCCAGCTGTACTTCGGCGTGAACTGGAAGTTCTAAGGCATTACCCCCGCCTGCGGGCGGGGACGATCCTCCACGGCAGCCGCGCTGGTACAGGTGGCTGCCGTTTTTCGTGGCCCCTGCGCCGCGGGAGCGCTTGACCCTGCCATCGTTGCAAGGTGCACACTGCCTCCACCCCCAAGTGCATCGAAGGAGCTACAGATGGAATTCCATGTGGAAGGCATGACCTGCGGCGGCTGCGCGCGCAGCGTGACCAAGGCGATCGAGCTGGTCGACCCGGCGGCGACGGTGTCGGCCGACCCGCCCAGCCGCCGCGTGCAGGTGCAGACCTCGGCCAGCGAAGCGCAGATCATTGCAGCGCTGACCGAAGCGGGTTTCCCGCCGCGCCCGGCCTGATCGCCTGACCCACTGCATGAAAGATGCCCGCCCCCTGCAACTGCGGGGGCGGGCATTTTCTTTTCCGTATGTCGTCTTCAGGTCCTGCGCGCGCGCCTGCGTACCGCCCCGGTGGGCGCCGCCACCGGCGCAGCGCCCTCCTCGCCTTCCCCCAGCCGCTGCAGGATCGGGCACTCGGGACGATCATCGCCGGCGCAGCAGCTGATCAGTGATTTCAGCGTATCGGCCATCTGCCGCATGTTCTCGATGCGCTGTTCCAGATCATCGATGTGCTGCTCGGCCAGGCGCTTGACGTCGGCGCTGTGCCGCGAGGTGTCGTTCCACAGGCCCAGCAGGTCGGTGATCTCGGCCACCGAAAAGCCGAGATCACGCGCGCGACGGATGAAACGCAGCCGGTGCACGTCGGCCTGCGAATAGGCGCGATAGCCCGCGCCGGTGCGGTCAGCTGGCGGAATCAGGCCGATCTGCTCGTAGTAGCGGATCATCTTGGCCGACACGCTGGATGCCTTCGATGCTTCACCGATGTTCATGCCAACACTCCTTTACTGGGCCGCATGGGGCGCCTCGACCATCGGCGCCTGGAAGCGCCGCAGGCGCAGCGCATTGCCGAGCACGAACACGCTGGACAGGGCCATGGCACCGGCGGCGAACACCGGCGACAGCAGCACGCCCCATACCGGGTACAGCGCACCCGCCGCGACCGGAATCAACGCGGTGTTGTAGGCGAAGGCCCAGAACAGGTTCTGCCGGATGTTGCCGATGGTCGCCTTCGACAGCGCGATGGCGTTGGGCACGCCCTGCAGGTTGCCGGACATCAGCACCACGTCGGCCGATTCCACCGCGACGTCGGTGCCGGTACCGATGGCCAGGCCCACATCAGCTTCGGCAAGCGCCGGCGCATCGTTGATGCCATCACCGACGAACGCAATCTGCCCGTAGGCCGCCTTCAACCGGCGCACCGCCTCCACCTTGCCTTCGGGCAACACCTCGGCCACCACTTCATCGATGCCGAGCTGGCGGGCGATGGCCTGCGCGGTAGCAGCGTTGTCACCGGTAATCATGGCCACCTTCAGACCCAGCTGGTGCAGCGCGGCAATGGCCGCCGGCGTACTCGGCTTGATCGGATCTGAGACGGCGATGATTGCCGCCAGGCGGCCATCGATGGCGGCATACAGCGGCGACTTTCCTTCGTTGCCGAGGCGGTCGGCCAGCGCAGCGAACATGCCGATGTCCACGCCCAGCGAACGCATGAAGCGATCGGCACCCACTTCCACCCGCGCACCGTCGACGCTGGCACGCACGCCCATGCCGGTCACCGACTCGAAATCAATCATCGCCGGCAACGCGATGCCCTCCTCCGTCGCCGCCTCGACAATGGCGCGGGCGATCGGATGCTCCGAGCGCGACTCCACCGCGGCCACCCGCGCCAGTACCTGCGCACGATCGAAGCCGTCGGCGATTTCCAGATCGGTCAGCAGCGGGCGACCTTCGGTCAAGGTGCCGGTCTTGTCCACCGCCACCACCTTGGCGTCCTTCAACAGCTGCAGCGCCTCGCCTTTGCGGAACAACACGCCCATCTCGGCGCCACGGCCGGTGCCGACCATGATCGAGGTCGGCGTGGCCAGCCCCATCGCGCATGGGCAGGCGATGATCAGCACGGCCACCGCGTTGACCAGCGCGAAGGTCAGCGCCGGCGACGGCCCGAAGATCAGCCATACCAGGAAGGTGGCCAACGCCGCCAGCATCACCGCCGGCACGAACCACAGCGTCACCTTGTCGACCACGGCCTGGATGGGCAGCTTGGAACCCTGTGCCTGTTCAACCAGACGGATGATCTGCGCCAGCATGGTCTGCCCACCCACCGCGGTCGCACGCAGGGTCAGCGAGCCCTTCTGGTTGACGGTGCCGCCGACCACGTTGCTGCCGGCCGACTTCTCCACCGGGATCGGCTCGCCGGTGATCATCGATTCGTCGACGTAGCTGCGACCCTCAGTCACCTCACCATCCACCGGCACGCGCTCGCCCGGACGCACTTCCAGCAGGTCGCCCAGCAGCACCTCGTTGATCGGGATATCGACGATGCGCCCTTCGCGGCTGACGTGCGCCACCTTGGCCTGCAGGTTGACCAGGCGCTTGATCGCCTCCGAGGTGCGGCCTTTCGCGCGCGCCTCCAGGAACCGGCCGAGCAGGATCAGCGCGACGATCACCGCCGCCGCTTCGTAGTAGACATTCACGGTGCCCGCCGGCAGCAGGCGCGGGATGAAGGTGGCCACCACCGAATAACCGAACGCCGCCGCGGTACCCACCGCCACCAGCGAGTTCATGTCGGGCGCCAGGCGCAGCAGCGCCGGGAAGCCCTTCTGGTAGAAACGCCGGCCGGGAATGGCCAGGACCAGCGTGGTCAGCACGAACTGCAGGTACCAGCTGGCCTGCATGCCGATCGTGGACATCACCCAATGGTGCATGCCGGGGATCAGGTGCGAGCCCATTTCCAATACGAACACCGGGGCCGCCAGCACGCTGGCCAGGATCAGGTCGCGCTTCAGCGCCACCCGCTCGGCATCCTTCTTTTCCGCCGCTTCCTCGTCGACCTGGGTACCGCCATCGATCGCGCGCGCCGCATATCCAACCTTGTCGATCGCCGCCACCAGTGCATCGATGCCGGCAACGCCGCGCACGGTCGCACGCTCGGTGGCCAGGTTGACGCTGGCGTGGCTGACGCCCGGTACGGCCAGCAGCGCGCGCTCCACGCGGCCGACGCAGGACGCGCAGGTCATCCCTTCCACGGCCAGTTCGGTGGTCGCGGCGGGTACTTCGTAGCCCACCTTCTCCACTGCCTGGATCAGCGCATCGCGGTCGACCGGACCAGAGGAACGGATGTCCGCGCGCTCGGTAGCCAGGTTGACCGACACGCTGGCGACCCCCTCGACCTTGGCCAGGGCCGCTTCAACGCGGCCAACACAGCTGGCGCAGGTCATGCCTTCGATCGGCAGGCTGATGGTGGAAGCCGTCTCGTGGACGGCTGTGGGGCTGGAGGTGCTCATGGCCTGGTTTCCCTGGTTCCATCTGGAGGATGGTGACCAGCCTAGACCTTGCCATCGTGGGAAGGTCAAATCCACCCCACCCCGCCAACGACCCACCCATCCCGCGCGCGCCCAGTAGAGCCACGCCATGCGTGGCTGCCCGTCAAATCGTGGCTGGCGCCGGGCCATGCCCGGCACCGCCTTCCCTCAGAACGTGAACACATACTCCAGCGCGAACTCGCGTCCCACCGCACCCAGCAGGCGGGTCGGCGCGAAATCGTAGTCGACCTTGTACGGGTCCTTGTGGTTCCAACTGGTCGCATTGAAAGCGTTGTTCACGTACAGATTGACCTTCATGAACTCGGTCACCTGGTAGCCGACGTTGAAATTCCAGGTAATGAATGGCCCCACCCGCCCGTAGTAGCGCGCCGTCTGCTGCCCCGCATTCGGGTTCGGATTGGCCGATCCATCCGGGCGCGTGGCGGGTTCCAGGCAGTTCAGCGACGGGCTGTCGCTGGGCACGTAGCCATCGGCGAACGGCAGGCAGCCGCCGGGGTTGTCCAGGCGGTCGGTGCCCCAGTGGTAGCGCACGCCCGGCACCGAACCGATGCGGTCGGCATACACGTTCGCATTCCAGTTGCCACCCTGCCAGGCCAGGCTGGCGCGCAGCTTGCTGCGCAGGTCACGGTCGCGACGCTCCGGGTTCGGGTCGTTGGCGTAGCGCTGCTCCTTCGTCGAAATCTGGTTGGTGTAGTTCACCCCCAGCTGGAAGCTGCCCCATGCGGCGGTCTCCAGCCGGTAGCGCGCGCTCAGGTCGATGCCGCGCACTTCGCGGCTGGCCAGGTTGAACGGCCCGCGCTCGATCGACACCAGCCGGCCGCTGCCGTCACGGTTCACCCGGGCCAGGATGCCGGCGCAGTAAGCCTCACCTGCCGGGTTCGCCCACGGCGTGCCGTCCATGTTCTTGCCGGTCAGGCAGCCGGCCTCGCTGGCCAGCACCTCGTCCGCGCCGACGTCGACGATCATGTCTTCCAGCTTGATCGCCCAGTAGTCAGCGCTCATCGACAGGTTCGGCAGCACGTCCCACACGAAACCGACCGTCCACGAATCGCCGGTTTCCGAGCGCAGCAGTGGCGTACCCCGGCGGTTCACGTCGAACGCGTACCAGACATCGGTATTGCCCACGCCGCAGTTGTTGACCAGATAAGCGCCGCTCTCGATGCAGCGCAGGCGGTCGTAGGTCAGCACTTCGGAACTGCTGGCCTGGCCCAGCAGGTAGTGCATGTCCGGCGCGTGGAAGCTGGTCGCGTAGGAACCGCGCACCAGCAGCGACTCGAACGGCCGCCATTCCAGGCCGGCGTTCCAGGTGGTTTCCTTCTGGCTGCCGATATCCAGCGCTTCACCGCCGCCGTCGGCCTTGTAGCTGCCGTACCGGTCGTAGCGTGCCGCCGCGGTGGCGATCAGGCTGTCGGCCAACGGAATCTTGAATTCGACACCGGCCGAATAACGCGTACGCTCGCCACCGCCGCGATCGACGTTCTGCAGATCGAAATCGATGCCCGCGCGCGGGTCCGGGCTGAGGTGATAGCCCTGCTTGGCCACTTCGGCTACCGCGGCGAACGAGATCGGCCCGGCCCAGCCCTGGAACAGTTCACCGGTGATGTCGGCCGAGGCCTGGTTGACGTAGGACGACGCCCGGTTCTTCGCTACCGTGCCCATCTGCCAGTACTGGTCCGGGGTGATCGGGTTCCACCAGCGCGACTCGTTCAAGGCGTAGATCGCCTCGCCATCGCCGGTGGTGCCCAGCCGTGGGCCGAGGAAGAAGTCGTACGACTTCTGCTCGTCGACCACGTTCTGCCGCTCCTCAACGCGGTAGTAGGAACGGCCGACCGTGGCGCTCCAATCGAAACGATCGGCCAGGCGCCCGCGCAGGCCTGCGCTGATATCCCACGACAACTCGCGGTTGGTATTGCGCAGCGTGTCCAGGCCACCGACTTCGTTCGGGGTGAACTGGCGCACGCCGAGCACCGGGCGATTGCGGTTGGCATCCCAGTAGTAACCGTTGGCATCGTCGATCAGCGACACGCTCGGCGGATTGGTGCCCCAGATTGCTTCGGAACGGTATACCGCCAGGTTGCTCCAGGCCTGCAGATCGTTGCCGAAATCGAAGGTGGCATACAGGTTGCCCGACAGGTTCTCCGATCCTCCGGTCAACAGCCAGTTGGCGTAGTCGGCGCTCATGCCGCAGAGGCGGCCGGTGTTGCTCACCGTATTGGCGTTGTAGTTGTAGACCAGGCGGTCGGCGGTGTAGTACTCGCCAGCGAATTTCTCGCAGGTGCCGTCCGGCGGCGCCAGGCGCTGGCCGTTGCTGGGGTCGATCAACGCCAGGCCAGCGGTGGGACGGAAGCCGACCTTGCGCTGCTCCATGTTCCAGGACGGGTACAACGCATCGTCGGCGTCGTCCATCTGCGGCCGGTCACGGCCGAACAGCGGATCGCGCTTGGTGTACTGCAGGGCGTAGGTCACGCTCCAGTTGTCGCCGGTCTTGCCGCCCGCCCAGGACAGATCCCAGGTGTCACGCCCGCCTTCGGTGGAGGTACCGCCGCGCACGCGCACTTCGTCGCCGTCGTAGTTGGTCTTGAGGATGACATTGACCACGCCGGCGATGGCGTCTGAACCGTAGATCGCCGAAGCGCCGCCAGTCAGCACTTCGATGCGTTCGACCGCCGCCGCCGGAATGTTGCTGTAGTTGGAGAAATTGGTCTCGCCGCCATAGGGCAGCGGATAGTCGGCCACACGGCGGCCATTGACCAGCAGCAGGCTGCGGTTGGGGCCCATGCCGCGCAGGTTCAGGCCACTCGCGTTGGGGGTGTGCGAGCCCCACTGCGACGCCGCCTCGACGGTGCCGGTCGCCTCGGTCAGGGTCTTCAGTGCGTCGTAGACGGTGACGAAGCCTTCCTTCTGGATCTGTGCGGCGCTGATCACGTTGACCGGGGCCGGGCCCTCGACGCTGGCACGCTTGATGCGCGAACCGGTGACGGTGACCGCATCAAGATCCTTGGTGGGCGACGGGGCCGCGTCCTGTGCGCCAGCGGCGAACGGCAGCAGGGCCAGGGCGAGGGCGTGGGACAGCAGATGACGGCGGTTGCGGACGGACTGAGCCATGGGTGGTTGCTCTTGGATGGTGGACGCGCGGTCGGATGGCGATCCCGGGCGTTGAATCGATCCATCTCGATTCGACCGCCCTCCCCTGTGGATCGATCCAAACTAAAGCACAGCTGAACCACGCCCAGCATGCGGCGGCGCAGCATCCACGCGACACACGTCGTTGTTGCCTGTTGGGCTGCAGATGAATCAATGGGTTGCACGACATCGTTATGGAAGCAGCACAGAAGTCGATGACGCGATCACGACAGTCGCGCGCAGAACGGTTTTGTCCGTGATCGGGTTCGCGCGTTCGCCGGGCATGGCCCGGCGCTACCGCGGATGCACCCATCGCGGTGCGGACCCGCACCGGTAGCGCCGGGCCATGCCCGGCGGATTCGGTCAGCTGTCGAGCGCCTTCCGCAGCGCACTCACCGTGGCGGTGTCTGTCTGGCTCCAGTCCGGGTCCAGCCCGCGCAGGGCCGGGTTCTGGAACTGCATGGACGAACGTCGTTGCCCCTTGGCCGAGGCATGCAGTTCGAGACAGCCGGTCTTCCGCGCCACGGCGGCGATGTTGCCCGGGCCCAGCCCTGCGCCGGCCATGACGCTGATCCTGCCGGCCGCCTGCGCGACCAGCGCGGCCAGTACATCGGCACCGGCGTCGGCGCTGGCCTGGCCGCCGGACGTCAGCACCCGCTGGCAGCCCAGCCCGATCACCTGCTCCAGCGCCGCCGGCAGATCGCGCGCGGCATCGAAGGCACGGTGGAAGGTCACCTGCAACGGGCCGGCCGCGTGCAGCAGTTCGCGGCACAGCGGCAGGTCGATATCGCCCCGCGCATCCAGCGCACCGATCACCACGCCATCGCAGCCCAGCGCGCGGCACTGGGCGATGTCGCGCAGCATCAGCTCGGTTTCCAGCGGGTCGTAGTGGAAATCACCTGGACGCGGCCGCACCAGCACGAACAACGGAATTGCCAGGCGCTCGCGGGCGATGGCGATGCTGGCAAACGACGGCGTGGTACCGCCTTCGGCAAGGTTGTCGAACAGTTCGATGCGATCTGCGCCACCGGCCTGCGCGGCCAACGCCGAAGCCACCGAATTGCTGGCGATCTCCAGCGTCAGGCGTGCGCTCACGCCTGCGTGCTCGTATAGATCGACGGTGAGTCGCGCAGGTCGTCCTGGCGCTGCGCATCGCACACCGCGTAGACGAAGCCGCGATGCAGTGCATAGGCACCCACCTCGCCCTGCTTGTTCATGGCAAGGAAGCAGACCTGCAGTGTGCGGCTGGCCTCGGGGCGCTTGCGCACCACCCGGTCGATCGCTTCGCGGCAGGCCTGTGCCGGCGAACGGCCCTGGCGCATCAGCTCGACCACCAGGAACGAGGCCGCGTTGCGGATCATTTCTTCGCCCACACCCGAGGCGGTGGCCGCGCCCACGTCGTTGTCCACGTAAAGGCCGGCGCCGATGATCGGGCTGTCGCCGACCCGGCCGTGCAGTTTCCAGGCCATGCCGCTGGTGGTGCAGGCACCGGCCAGGTTGCCCTTGGCGTCCAGTGCCAGCATGCCGATGGTGTCGTGGTTGTCGCTGTTGCCGGGAAGACCGCGGCGCTCGGCATTGATCTGCGGCGCGTACTTTTCGGTCTTCAGCCACTCACGCCAGGCCGCTTCGGCCTTCGGCGTCAGCAGGTGCTGGCGCTGGAAGCCCTGCTGCACGGCGAACTGCTGGGCGCCCTCGCCCACCAGCAGCACATGCGGGCTGTTCTCCATCACCCTGCGGGCCACCGACACCGGGTGCAGGATGTCGACCAGCGCAGCAACCGCGCCACAGCGGCCGTCTCCATCCATGATGCTGGCGTCCAGGCTCAGCACGCCGTCGCGGTCCGGGTTGCCACAATGGCCGACGGTGGGATTGCACAGCTCGCTTTCGGCCCAGCGTGCACCGGCTTCCACCGCATCCAGCGCACTGCCGCCCTGCGCCAGTACCTTCCACGCGGCCTGGTTGGCCGGCACGCCGAAGTCCCAGGTCGAGACCACCTTGGCGCCACCGTGCGTACGCGCCTTCACCACCGGCAACGCTGCCACGCCTGCGGCCAGTGCACCGGCCTGCAAAAACTGCCTGCGATCCACCATCTTCGCCTCCGTCTGCATGCTGCGCCCGCCGGCCCGATGCCGGCAGCGCCGATCAATCGTGCGCGGGGGTCCGCGCTGCGTGCCAGGCTGCGGCACCGAGCACACCCAGCTGGCCATGTTCGACCCGCCACACCGGCACCTGGCGCAGCACGTCGGTCAGCACCCCCTTGTTGAGGAAGCGCTCACGGAAACGGCCGTCGGCCAGGAAGTCCTGCACATGGGTGGAAATGCCGCCGGCCAGGTACACCGAGCGCGCGCCCACGGCGATCGCCGCGTCGCCGGCCAGGCTGCCCAGCCAGGCGCAGAACACCTGCAGGGTTTCCACTGCCAGCGCGTCGTCGCCTTGCCGCGCAGCCGCGATCAGCGCTTCGGTGCTGGTCCATTGCGGAGCCACGCCGCGCATTTCGCACAGGCAGGGATACAAGTTCATCAGGCCGCTGCCGGACAGCACGCGTTCGTTGTCCACATGCGGCCAGCGCTGCAGCAGCTGGCCCAGCACATGCAGTTCCAGCGCATTGCCGGCGCCCAACGCAGCGTGTCCGATCTCGCTGGCCAGCACCGGGCGCTCGCCATCGGCGAAGCGCAACGCGGCGCCCAGGCCGGTGCCCGGCCCCAGCACCAGTGCCGGGAAGGTCTTGGCCGGATCGGCATCGCCATTCAGCGGCACCAGCGTGTCGGCCTGCAGGTAGGGAATGGCCAACGCCACTGCTTCGAAATCATTGATCAGCTGCAGGTCGGGCAGGCCCGACTCGCGGCGCGTCGCCGACAGCGACACCGTCCACGGCAGATTGGCATTGATCAGGGTATCGCCGTCGAGCAGGCCGGCGATGGCGACCACCGCACTGGCCATCGGCTGGCCGAGACTGGCGGTGAAATCGGCCAGGATCGCCGCCAGGCTGGGGTGGTCGGCACAGGCGTAGGTGCGGTAGCTGCCCAGCCGCGGCGCCTGCCCCGGCAGGGTTTCAGCCAGCGCAAGACGGGCGAAGGTACCGCCGACATCGGCGACGACCAGGCTGCGGGGGACGCCGCTGCGGGCGGACTCGGATGGCGCCGGGGACACTGCTGCAACGTTCACGCTGGCCTGCTTGGATCGATTGAATCGTGCCGATTCTCAGGCATCGGACGGCCTTTGCCTAGCGCGGCGACAGCGCCGCCCGGGGTCACATGCCTTCCTGCTCGGCCACCTGCACACCGTCCACCAGCACCCGCAGGCGCTGCGGGCGGAACCCGGCGAACAGCAGCGGCCGGGTCCGCTCCACCAGCACTTCATGGCCGGCGATATGGCGCTGCCACGACTGTACCAGCGAGAACGAGAAGTGCGTGCCCGGATGCAGCGGATGCTGCACCCAGACCTTCTCGCTGGCGCTCTGCAGCATCATCGCGCCGGTGAACCAGTGGCGGCTGAGGGTGACCGGCGTGGTGCCGGCCATGAAGCGGATATCCATGCTGCGTCCTTTCGTGATGGAAGCTGGTGATGGAAGCCCGGCCCGCGCTCAGGGCTGCGCGGTCTGCAGGCTGTAGCTGGTGCTGGCGGTGAACACCGCACCATCGGGCTGGGCGGAGCGCACCTCGACCTTGTGGTTGCCCACGGCCAGGTCGGTCGGCAACGCGCCACGCCACAGATGCGGCGAGGCAGTGGCTTCCGGCGAGCGGTCGTAACCGCGCAGCGTGGTGGCCAGATCGTCGGCCACGTTCTCCACCAGCAGGCGCGGATCAGGCTGGCTGACCTGCTTCATCGGCTGCCAGCCGCCGCCATCGACGCGGTACTCGACTACGCTGGCGTCCTCGCCCATGTACACGTTGGCATAGATGCCCCACGCCGGGTACGCGCCCTTGCGCAGCACCTTCGGTGCATGCAGGCCGATCTGCTCGCTGGCGGCCGCACCGGCCACCCGGTACTGCAGGCGATAGCTGCCGTTGCCGGCCACGTCCAGCAACGCATAGCCCTTCGGCGTGCCGTCGCTCATGGTGCTGTCCGGTACGCCGGCGGCATTCTTCACGCCCGACCAGAACGCACCGCAGTTGGCACCGACGTTGTACTCGTGCAGCGGCCTGGCGCCCTGCCAGCCGTCGGCTTTACCGTGATAGACGTGCTGCTGGGTGTGGCTGTGGCCACTGAGCACCAGCACGTTGCGGAAGTCCTTCAGCAGGTCGAACAGGCGCTGGCGGTCGGCATGGCGGAAGGTCTCGCGCCCCGGTGCCGCATCGAACAGCGGGATGTGCATGCCCAGCACCAGCAGGCGGTCCTTGTGCAGGCCCTTCAGGTAGGCAGCGAGGAAAGCGAACTGATCCTCGCGCAGGCCACCCACATACCTGGGCTTGGCGTTGGGGTCATACACCACGTCGTCGAGGAACACGAAACTGGCGCCCCCCTCTTCCACTGCGTAGGTGTCGGGGCCGTAGATGTTGCGCCAGCTGTCCAGCGAATGCGCATCATTGGCCGCGTCGACATCCAGGTCGTGGTTGCCGGGTACGTGGAACCACGGCACGCCAAGTTCGGTGGTGACCTTGTTGATCGCCGGGTACAGGGTCAGGTCGTCGTTGACGATGTCACCCAGGGTGGTGCCCAGGCGGGCCTTGGTCTGGCCCACCAGCGGCGCCACGATGGACTGCCGGTAGTAGCCGATGTCCTGCAGGCTGGCGGTCTGCGAGTCGGTGAACACCAGCATCTGGAAACCACGGCGGCTGTCATGCCGGTCGTTCTGCAGGGCGAAGTCCCAGTTGCGGGCAACGTCACTGGTCGCGGCGATGCCACCGTACTTCAGCGCCGGCGAACCGTTGGGCCGGTAGTGCCGCCAGAACGACGGCAGGCCGTCGGCGGCCTTTGGGAAGGAATACGCATCGGGCTTGATCACGAAGACCGTCTGCCCGTCACGCACCGGCAGGCTGTAGCTGCCGTCCGCGGCGGTCTTGACGATGGTTTCGCCGTTGGACACCTGCACGCCGGCCAGGCCAGGATCGGTCGCACCGCGGCCCGGCTTGCCGTCACGCTCCAGATAGACCTTGCCGCTGACCACGGTATCGGCGGCCCACGCCGGCGAGGTCAGCAACAGGCAGCACAGCCAGGCGGCAGGCAGTTTCATGGGGGCGGTCCGGGAAAAAGAGACCGCCTATTGTAGATTCCGGCGATGACATCGCGCACGCGATTGCCGCTTTTCCTGTCGTGCCGGCCGCTGGCCGGCATTCCACCAGGCGTCCCTTGATCATCGGGTTGCCGGCCAGCGGCCGGCGCTACCGCACCTCTAACGATGGCGCTTTTCCAGCACGTCGCGGGCATCTTCCAGCGACAGCCCGCGCGCGCGCAGCAGCACCAGCAGGTGGTACAGCAGGTCCGACGCCTCGCCCAGCAAGGCCTCATCGTCCTGCGCCACCGCGGCCAGCGCCGTCTCCACGCCTTCCTCGCCCACCTTCTGCGCGATGCGGCGGATGCCGCCTTCGAACAGGGACGTCGTATAGCTGCCGGAGGGGCGCAGCGCCTCACGCACGGCGACCAGCTGGTCCAGGCCACCAAGGAAGTCCTTCGGTGCGCCGTCGAAGCAGCTTTCCGCACCGGTGTGGCAGGTCGGGCCTGCCGGGCGCGCCAGCACCAGCAGCGTATCGGCATCGCAATCGACGCTGATCGACTGCACCGCCAGCACATTGCCGGACTGCTCGCCCTTGGTCCAAAGACGCTGCTTGCTGCGGCTGAAGAAGGTCATGTGGCCGATGGCCAGCGTCGCTGCCAGCGACTCGGCGCTGACGTAACCCAGCATCAGCACCTGCAGGGTGTCGGCGTCCTGCACAACGGCCGGCAGCAGCCCATCGCCCTTGTCCCAGTCCAGCGTTTCCAGCGCCTGCGGCGACGGCCGCACATCAATAGACATCCCGCACCTCGATCTGCTGCTCGCGCAGGTAGCGCTTCAAGTCGGCAATGGCGATGGCGCCACTGTGGAATACGCTGGCCGCCAGCGCACCGTCAACGTCGGCCTGGTCAAAGGCCTGGGCGAAGTGCTCCATCGTACCCGCACCGCCCGATGCGATGAGGGGCACCTGGCACAGCGCACGTGCCTGGCGCAGCTGCTCGACGTCATAGCCGCGGCGTACGCCATCGCTGTCCATGCAGTTCAGCACGATCTCGCCAGCACCCCGGCGCTGCGCCGCGACGATCCAGTCCAGCGTGCGCAGCGGTACTGCCTGGGTTTTGTCCGGGTCGCCGCTGAAACGGCGCACGCGCCACTGGCCGTCGTCCTCGCGTACCGAGTCGACACCGACCACCACGCACTGCACGCCGAATTCTTCGGCCAGTTCGGTGATCAGTTCCGGGCGGCCCAGCGCGGGTGAGTTGATCGAGATCTTGTCCGCACCGGCGAACAGCACGCGACGCGCGGTCTCTACGCTGTCGATGCCGCCGGCCACGCAGAACGGGATATCGATCAGGCGCGCGATGCGCTCGATCCAGGCCACGTCCACCGACCGTGCCTCCGGGCTGGCGCCGATGTCATAGAACACCAGCTCGTCGGCGCCCTGGTCGCGATAGCGCTGCGCCAGTTCGGCGATGTCCCCCATGTCGACGTGATCGCGGAAACGCACGCCCTTGACCACGCGGCCATCGCGCACGTCCAGGCACGGAATGATGCGGCGGCTCAGCATGCCAGCGCCTCCGCCAGGTCCATGCGCTGTTCCAGCAATGCCTTGCCGAGGATCGCGCCGCCACAACCGGTGGCCTGTGCCGCAGCCACGTCGGCCACATCACGGATACCGCCTGACGCCTGTACCGCCACGCCCGGCAGCAACGCTGCGAGGTGCTGGTACAGGCTGATGTTGGGCCCGGCGAGCATGCCATCGCGGGCGATGTCGGTGCACAACAGGTGACGCATGCCGGCCTGTGCATAGCGCTCGGCCAGCGCATCCAAGGTCACCCCCGCGTTCTCGGTCCAGCCATGCACCGGCAGCTGCCATTGCCCCTGCGCGTCCTGCCGTGCATCGAGGGCGATGGTCAGCCGCTCCGGGCCGAACTCGCCCAGCCAGCCGATCACCTGCGCCGGCTCGCGCACCGCCAGTGAGCCGATCACCACGCGGCTGGCGCCGGCATCGAGGATGCGTGCCACGTCGTCACGGCCACGCACGCCGCCACCGGTCTGCACCTGCAGCGGGGTCTGCGCACGGATCGCGGCCAACAGCGGCGCCAACGTGTAGCCACCGGCACGTGCAGCATCCAGATCGACCAGGTGCATCCACTGTGCGCCCTGTGCGGCGAACGCCTGCGCACGCGGCAGCGGGTCGTCGCCATAGTGGGTTTCCTGCGCGTAGTCGCCCTGGCGCAGCCGCACGACGCGGCCGTCGCGGATATCCAGTGCGGGGTAGACGATGAAACTCATGCAGCGGTGCCCTCGAGGAAATTGCGCAGCATCAGCGAACCGGTATCGCCGGACCGCTCGGGATGGAACTGGGCGCCGAAGTAGCGGCCCTGCTCGACCACGGCGGTGAACAGGCCGCCGTGATCACAGGCGGCGACGGTATGGCTGTTCAGCGGCGCGGCATAGCTGTGCACGAAGTACGCGCTGGCGCGCTCGGGAACCCCCTGCAGCAGCAGCGACGGGCGCAGCGGCAGCAGCCGGTTCCAGCCCATGTGCGGCACGCGGATGCCACAGGCCGGCACCAGCTTGCGCACCACGCCGGGGATCAATCCCAGCGTATCCACGCCGGCCTCTTCGGAGCGGTCAAACAACAGCTGCATGCCCAGGCAGATGCCCATCAAGGGCACCTGCAGCTGGCGCAGCGGCTCGACCAAACCCTGCGCATGCAGGCGCTGCATGCCGGGGCCGGCCGCGCCGACGCCGGGCAGGATCACCCGTTGCGCGCCGGCCAGGCCTTCGGCATCGCGGACCAGCTTCACCGTCGCACCAAGCCGTTCCAATGCGTAGCGCACCGAACCCAGGTTGGCACCGCCGGCATCGATCAGCACGACCTCGCTCACAGCGCCCCCTTGGTGGTCGGCAAGGCGGTGCCCTGCCGCGCCAGTGCCGGCCGCAGTGCACGTGCCAGGGCCTTGAAGCAGGCTTCAACCTTGTGGTGGTCGTTGTCGCCACGCACCTGCAGGTTGAGGTTCAGCCCGCTGGCATCGCACAGCGAACGGAAGAAGTGCGGGACCAGCTCGGTCGGCATGTCGCCCACGCGCTCGCGCTTGAACTCGCCTTCAAACACGAAATACGGGCGGCCACTGAAATCCAGCGCAGCGCTGGCCAGGGTTTCATCCATCGGCAGGGTAAAGCCGTAACGGCCGATGCCGCGCTTGTCGCCCAGCGCCTCGCGCAGGGCCTGGCCCAGCGCAAGGCCGGTGTCTTCGATGGTGTGGTGCTCGTCGATGTGCAGATCGCCCTCGGCGCGGATGTCCAGGGCGAAACCGCCGTGCTTGCCGATCTGCTCCAGCATGTGGTCGAAGAACGGCAGGCCGGTGTGGATGTGCGCATCGCCGGCACGATCCAGATCCAGTTCGACGCGGATCTTCGTCTCCTTGGTATTGCGCTGGACCACCGCCGTGCGTGGTGCATCGGCCAGTGCGTGGGCGATGCCCGGCCAGTCCCACTCGCCGCCGAACTGTTCGGTGCGCAGCTGGAAGCCACGGATGTTGAGGTTGTCGGCGAACTGCAGGTCGGTGATGCGGTCGCCCACCATGCCCGAGCGCGCCCAGTCGATGCTGCGGTCCTGCAGGTAGGCCGTCATCAGGCCGATGCCCGGCTTGCGCGTCGGCGCGTTGTCGTGCGGCCAGCTGCAGTCGACCAGCACGTCACGGAAAACGATGCCCTGGCTCTCGAAGATCTGCAGCATCAGGTCATTCGGGCCATCGAAGCTGGCGCGCGGGTAGCTCTCGCTGCCGAGGCCATCCTGGTTGGTGACGATCACGAACTGGTAGCCGGCATCGCGCAGCTTCAGCAGCGCCGGGATCACCTGCGGCACGAAGCGCAGCTTCTCGTAGGCGTCGATCTGGAAATCCGCCGGCTCCTCGATGAGGGTGCCGTCGCGGTCGATGAACAGTATCGGCGTCATGCCGCGGCCCTCCGTGCCGACAGGGCCGCAAGCACGCGGTCGTTCTCTTCGGGGCTGCCGATGCTGATACGCAGTGCGTCACCCAGCTGCGGTGCGGCGCGCTGGTCGCGCACCACCACGCCGGCAGCGAGCAGCGCGTCGAACGCCGCCTGCGCATCGGCAAAGCGGACCAGCAGGTAGTTGCCGGCCGATGCGTATACCCGGCCGATGCCAGGCAGGCCCTGCAGGCGGTGGTGCAGGCGCTCGCGCTCGGTGATGACCGTGGCTACCCGCTCAGCGGTGCGCGCAAGCGCGGCCGGCTGCAGCGCCTGCACGGCCAGCTCGGCGCACGGCGTCGGCACCGGGTACGGCGCCTGGCATCGGCGCAGCACGGCAATCAGTTCCGGCGCGGCGATCAAGGTGCCGATACGCGCGGCGGCCAGTGCGTGCGCCTTGGACAACGTGCGCAGCACCGCCAGGTTGGCGTGCGCGGCAAGCAGCGTGGTCGCCGAAGCGCGCTGCGCGTACTCGACATAGGCCTCGTCCACCACCACCAGCGCCTGCCCGCGCAGGGCATGGGCCACGCGCTCGATCTCCGCCAGCGGGATATCGCTGCCGGCAGGATTGGACGGCGCGCACAGGAAAACGAGCTTGGCGCCCTGCCCCTTCGCAGCGGCAATAACCGCATCCAGGTCTGTGCGCAGGCCCTCACCATCGTCAATCAGCGGCACCTCGATCAACGGCGCACCCTGCAACCGCGCACAGACTGCGTACATGCCGAATACCGGCGGCGTCACCAGCACGCCATCGCGGCCCGGCACGCACAGGGCGCGGACCAGCAGATCGATCGCCTCGTCGCTGCCACGGCCTACCAGCAGCTGTTGCGGCTGCACGCCGTACAGCGACGCCAGCGCATCACGCAGCGCAGCCGGCTGCGGCTCCGGGTAGCGGCGGCTGCCCCCGGCGGCGTCTGCCGGATTGGCCCACGCCGATTCGTTCGCGTTCAACCACACCTCGCCCTGCACAGCGCTGCTGCGCGCCGAACTGTAGCCGGCAAAGGCCTGCAGGTCCGGCCGTACCAGGGCCAGCACGCCGTCGATATCCGCGCTCATGCGGCCACCTCCATGCGCAGTGCCACCGCACGTTCGTGCGCATCCAGTCCTTCGGCGCTGGCGATGATGCGCGCGCAGCCACCGATCGCGGCCAGGCCAGCGGCGGTCGCGCTCTGTACGCTGATCAGGTTCTGGAAGCTGGCCACGCTGACGCCACTGTAGGCGCGCGCAGCACCGGCGGTGGGCAGCACGTGGTTGGTGCCGCTGCAGTAGTCACCCAGTGCTTCCGGCGTGTAGTCGCCGAGGAACACCGAACCGGCCGCCTGCACCTGGTCCAGCCACGCGCGCGGTTCGCGCAGGGCCAGGATCAGGTGTTCGGGGGCGTAGCGGTTGCTGATCGCAAACGCATCGGCCAACGACTCCACCTGGATCAACTGCGATGCCGACAGCGCCTGGCGGGCGATGTCCTGCCGCGGCAGCAGGGCCACCTGGCGCTCAACTTCGGCCTCGACGGCGGCCAGCATCGCCGCGTCATCGGTCAGCAGCAGTACCTGGGAATCCGGGCCGTGCTCGGCCTGCGACAGCAGGTCGGCGGCAACGAATGCAGGGTTGGCACCGGCATCGGCGATCACCAGCACTTCCGAGGGACCAGCCGGCATGTCGATGGCGGCGGCACCGTCCTGTGCCACCTGCTGCTTGGCTTCGGTGACGAAACTGTTGCCCGGCCCGAACAGCTTGTCGCTGGCCGGGATGCTTTCGGTGCCATAGGCCATCGCAGCGATCGCCTGCGCACCACCCAGCTTGAACACGCGTTGCACACCGGTCAGGCGCGCGGCCACCAGCACCGCAGGATCGGCCGTACCGTCGGCACGCGGCGGGGTGCACAGCACCACCTGTGGGCAAGCGGCCAACTGCGCCGGCACGCCCAGCATCAGCGCGGTGGACGGCAGTGGCGCACTACCGGCCGGCACGTACAGCCCAACCCGGCCGATCGGCCGCAGCATGCGCTCGCAGACCACGCCCGGCGCGGTTTCCACCGTATAGCCCTGGCCCATGCCGACCGCGTGGAAGCGGGTGATGCGTTCGGCCGCTTCCACCATGGCCTGGCGCAGCTCGGCCGGCACCACGGCGTCGGCAGCTGCGAACTCGGCTGCGGAAACTTCGAAATCCTGCAGATCCACGCCATCGAAGCGCGCAGTGATCGCGCGCAGCGCGGCGTCGCCCTGCGTGCGCACCTGCGCGATCAGCGCGGCCACCGCATCACGGGTCTGCTGCGCCACGGTCTGCACCGGGCGGGTCAGCGCCGCGCTGCGTGCGGCCTCGTCAAGTTGCGACCAGATCAGACGATTCATGCCAGCGACCGCTCCACGCTCAGTACCATCAGGCCCTGGGCGCCGGCGCGCTCCAGTTCTTCCATGCGCTGCCAGGTCAATGGACCGGGGCACATGGTCTGCAGGCGCAATGCACCGCCATCGGCAGGCAAACGCACCAACGGTTCGGCATCGGCCAGCAGCTGCGACAACGCGTCGACGCGGTCCTCGCTGGCGCGGAACATCAGCAGCTTGCGGTCCTGCCGCTGCACCACACCGTCCAGGCGGCGCAGCAGCATGCTGCGCAGCGCGCCGCGCGCATCATCGGGAACGCGTACCGCACCGGCCAGCACGGCTTCGCTGTCGAGCAGGTTGTGCACCGGGGTGAGCTGGTTGGCACGCAGCGTGGCGCCGCTGGAGACCAGGTCGCAGATCAGGTCGGCGGTGCCCAGGCGCGGCGCGATCTCCACCGAGCCGGACAGCTCCACCACCTGTGCATCCACGCCCTGCGCGGCCAGCCACTGCTTGAGGATGGCCGGGTAGCTGGTGGCGATGCGGGTACCGGCCAGTTGTGCCGGCCCCTGCCATTGCCAGTCTTCCGGCACCGCCAGCATCAAGCGGCACTGGCCAAAGCCCAGCCCCCGCAATGCCTGGTAGGCATCGGCCAGGCCGATCTGGCGGCGCGCGGCCGCCTGTTCGTCCAGTTCATTGCGGCCGACGATACCCAGGTCGCAGACGCCATCGGCGATCAGGCCGGGAATGTCGTCGTCGCGCACCAGCAACAGGTCCACCGGCAGCGATTCGCCGTAGCAGAACAACTTGTCGCGGCTCTCGCGCCAGCTCAGGCCACAGGCACTGAGCAGGTTGCGGGCGGGCTCGGCCAGCCGGCCACTCTTCTGGATGGCGATACGCAGCCGGTCTCGCGCCGGCGCTGCTTGGGTTGCACTCATGGGGGAGGTCTCGAAGTCTGGAACGGGGCGCGGATCAGCGCGAAGCAAGGCGGTCGACAGCGGCGGCATAGCCTCGATGGCCATGCTCGAGCGTGCGTGCCACCCGTCCGGTGGTGGTCACGCTGACGCCGGTGCGCTCGTGGATCTCGCGGTAGGGCACGCCCTGCTGCAGCAGCGGCACCACCTTCCAGCGGTCGGCCATGGCTTCCAGCTCGGCTGGCGTGCACAGGTCACGCAGGAAGGCGACCACCTGCTCCGGCTCGCGCAGCGCGGCAAAGGCCTGGGCCAAGGCTTCAAGATCGGCGTGCGGGTCTTTGGCGGCGATGTCGGGGCGGGCTTTCACGGGCGGGGCTCTTGCATCAATGTAATAGCGTGTTAGTACATTAACGCATTCTTGCAGGCCGCGTCAAAGGCACGACCAGGTTCCGCCAGGCCCGTTCAGGCAGCGGAAACGAAAACGCCCACCGGGTGGTGGGCGTTCGGATGCGGCAATGGACAGGGCTTCGATCAGGGCAGGCAGCGGACCTCTGCCTGCAGCGCGCCGCGCCGCAGGCATTCACCGAACAGGCTGCCCTGCCGGCTGGGACGAGGCTGCAGGTTCTGCAGCGCTCCTGCCCGGCCCGGGCACGCCCGCTCGGCAAGGGCCTGCAGATCCTGCTCAAGCTGCGCTCGATCCATCACATGGCAGCGATCAGCCACCAGCTGGTAATTCGCAGGGCCGATCCGGGTGCTGCGCAACGCCGGATCGCTCTGGCATGCCGCCAGCAGGAACAGCATCAGTGTTCCTGCAGCGGCACGCGTCACGGCATGACCCGCGACTGCTCCAGTTCCACCTGCAGGGTGCTGGCCAGTTCATCACGGGAGACTTCGAACTGCTGCTCGCGCAGCAGGTCCTTCACCGCCACCACGCCGCGCGCCAGCTCGTCTTCGCCAGCCAGCACCACGAAACGGATACCGGCCTTGGCCGCGTACTGGAACTGCTTGCCGATCTTCTTCGGCTCCATCTGCACTTCGGTGTTGATGCCACCGGCGCGCAGGCGGCGGGCGATGTCCAGCGACTGCGGCATGCCCTGCTCGTCCATCAGCGCCACCAGCGCCTGCACGCTGCTGGCCTCGATGCCCTCGATCAGGCCAGCTTCGCGCAGCTGCCAGAACAGGCGCGACAGGCCGATGGAAATGCCCACGCCCGGCAGCTTGGACTTGCTGTAGTGGCTGGCCAGATCTTCATAACGGCCACCGGAACAGATCGACCCGATCTGCGGGTGGTCGGTCAGCGTGGTCTCGTACACCGTGCCGGTGTAGTAATCCAGGCCACGTGCAATGGAGAAGTTCAGGCAGTACGCGCTTTCCGGCACGCCCAGTGCCTGCACCAGCTGCAGTACTTCGCGCAGCTCGGCCACGCCGGCACGCAGGATCTCCGAGGAACCCGCACCGTCTTCCAGCGCTGCCAGCTGTGCCAGCGCATCGGCATGACCCTGCGAACGCACGGCGACGAAGGCCAGGATCTTCTCGACCTGTTCGGCCGGAATGCCGAAGCCCTCGCCCACCAGCGTCTCGCGCACGTAGTCGGGGCCACGCTTGTCCAGCTTGTCCACTTCGCGCAGCACTGCCAGCTGGCGTTCACCCTCGGCCACGCCCAGGCTTTCGAAGAAGCCGCGCAGCAGCTTGCGGTTGTTCAACTGGATGCTGAAGTCACCGATGCGCAGTTCGGCGAACACCGCATGGATGACCGCCAGCACTTCGGCGTCGTAACGCACGCTCAGGCTGTCCTTGCCGATCACGTCGATGTCGCACTGGTAGAACTCGCGGAAGCGGCCGCGCTGGGCGCGCTCGCCGCGGTACACGCGCTGCATCTGGTAACGGCGGAACGGGAAGGTCAGCTCGTGTTCGTGCTCGGCCACGTAACGCGCCAGCGGCACGGTCAGGTCGAAGCGCAACGCCATCTCCGGCAGCGAACGATCGCCGGATTCAGCAGCGTTGGCCAGCGCGCCGGTGGACTGCACGAAATACACCTGGCGCTCGGTTTCGCCGCCGGACTTGGTCAGCAGCACATCGGACAGCTCGAACACCGGCGTCTCCACCGGCAGGAACCCGAAGCGCTCGTAGTTGCGGCGGATGACGTCCAGCATGCGCTGGAACGCAATCTGCTCGCGCGGCAGCAGTTCAAGGGTGCCGGGCGGGGTACGGGGCTTGATCACGGGCGGAGCTCCTGCGGAATCGGGGACGTGGGAGGGGGCGACATTCTAGCGCCCCGCATCGCTCAGCCGCAGATAAGGGGTCCAACGGCCGCTTGAAGTATCATAAAGCCCTCCCCCGCCCGCGATACGCCCACGCAACATGTCCCGGCCTTCCGGCGCTCCGCCCGCCACCAACGACCCCGCCGCGCCGTCCTGCGCCACGCTGGACTGCCTGCACTGCTCGGTACGCCACCTGGCGGTGTGCTCTGCGCTGTCGCCCGATGAGGTGCAGGCGCTGGAACAGGTGACCGTGTCGCAGCAGCTGGCGATGGGCAGCACTCTCGCCCGCAGCGGCGAAGAGCGCCAGCATGTCTATACATTGACCGGTGGCGCGCTGCGGCTGGTGCGCACGCTTGCCGATGGCCGTCGCCAGATCAATGGCTTCGTGCTGCCTGGCGATTACCTGGGCCTGAGCGGCAGCGACCACCATCGCTACGACATCGAGGCCATCGCCGACAGCCGCGTGTGCCGCGTTGCCCTGCCGCAGATGAAGGGCCTGCGCGCCCGCTATCCGCACCTGGAGCGCAAGCTGCTGCAGCGCGCCTGTCAGGAGCTGGACGCCGCACAGGATGCCGCGCTGGCGCTGGCACGCCTGCAACCGGCGGAAAAACTCGCTGATTTCCTGCTTCGCCTGGCCGCGCGCGAGGCCAAGCTGGGCGGAGATGGCCTGCGCGTCTCCCTGCCGATGGGCCGCGGCGACATCGCCGATCATCTGGGCCTGACGATGGAGACGGTCAGCCGCACGTTCACCAAGCTGCGCCAGCAGGGGTTGATCGCCCTGCCCCATCTGAACGTGGTTGAGATCCTCGACGAGGATGGCCTGCGCACGCTGGCCGGTGACGTGCAGGGCTGAGCGCCCGATCAGTATCGGCTTGCCGGCCAGCGGCCGGCACTACCCGTGATGCGCGCTTCTGGTAGTGCCGGCCGCTGGCCGGCAACCACGCAGGCGCCTCCATCAACGCAACAACACCTCACGCAATGCCGCGTAGTCCGCCGCCAATGGCTCGGCATGTGCCGGACGCTGCAGCAATGCATCCAAGGCCGGCGGCACCGCCACTGCTTCGCCGATCAACGGTTCCACCACCGCCTCGAACTTGGCCGGGTGCGCAGTAGCAACCACCGCCCAGTCACCCTTGGCGCCACCGGCGCGCAGATCCTGCAGCACCTTCACCGCCGTGGCCGTATGCGGGCAGAACAGTTCACCGTCGCTGGCATGGGCGCTGGCGATGGTCGCGCGGATGGTCACGTCATCTACCGCGAAGGCGCGGAACGCCGCCCGCAGCTCGGCATCATCGCCCTGGTACAGCCAGCGCAGCCGCTCGAAGTTGCTGGGCGCGCCGACATCCATGGCGTTGGCCACGGTCGCAATGCTGGCCGCTGGCTGGTACGGGTCGCCACTGAAATAGCGCGGCAGCACCGCGTTGGCATTGGTGGCCAGCACGATCTGCCCGATCGGCACGCCCAGCGCGCGCGCCAGCACTGCCGCCATCGCATTGCCGAGGTTGCCGGTCGGCACCACCAGGTTCAAGCGCCGCTGATGCTGCGCATGATGGCTCAGCGCCGCGTGCGCGTAATAGCTCATCTGCGGCAGCAGCCGGCCCAGGCTGATGCTGTTGGCGGAGCTCAGCGGCACCTGTGCCTGCAGATCGCGGTCGGCCAGCGCCTGCTTCACCATCGCCTGGCAATCATCGAACGAACCGGCCACCCGCAGCGCCTGGATGTTGTCGCCAAAGCAGCCGAGCTGGTGCGCCTGTCGCGGCGACACCCGCCCATCGGGATACAGCACCACCACGCGTACACCGGGCTGCCGATGGAAGGCCGCCGCTACGGCTGCACCGGTGTCACCGGAGGTGGCCACGACGATGGTCAGATCGCGCCCCTTGCCGGTCTGCAGCCGCGACAGCACACCGGCGAGGAAGCGCGCGCCGATATCCTTGAACGCCGCCGTCGGCCCATGGAACAGCTCCAGCACATGGTCACCGCTGTTGCGCAGCGCGCGCAATGGCACGGGGAAATCGAAGGCCTCACGGCAGATCGATGGCAAGGCCTCGGCCAGCACATCGCCCGCGAAGAACGGCGCCAGCAGGTCAGCGGCGGTATCGGCCAGGCTCGTACCGGCCTGCAGCGCGCGCGGCGCCGGCAGCACCTCCGGTACGTACAGGCCACCATCGGGGGCGAGACCGGCAGCGATGGCCGCACTGAGTCCAACGGCCGGCGACTGGCCGCGGGTCGAAACGAATTGCATGGGGTCGATATCCGGTAGGGAGGAAGGATTCAGCACAAGCAGGCTCCGGGTGCATCCAGCGGCGAGATCCAGGCATCACTGTCGAAGCCGGCAGCGGCAAACGCCGCACGCACCGGCTGCGCTGCCGCGCGCGCCCGGTCGGCATCTTCAAACCAGGCAAAGACGCTGGGCCCGGCGCCGGAAATGCCCGCGCCCATCGCGCCGGCGGCCAGTGCAGCATCGCGTGCCGCGTCGAAGCCCACGATCAGGCCCGCCCGCCGCGGTTCCACCAGCACATCGCGCAGGCCGGCGCGCACCAGCGAGGCATCGCTGCGATGGCAACCGCTCAACACCAGCGCCAGGTGGGCACTCTGCGCGACGAATTCGCCCAGCGCATAGCTGCCCTGCAGCGCCTGTCGTGCCCGCCGGGTCTCCAGCACCGCATGCGGATGCACCAGCAGGCTGTGCCAGCTGGCCGGTACCGGAATCGGCACCAGGCGATCAGCCGTGCACAGCGCCACGCCGCCCAGCAGCAGCGGGCCGACGTTGTCACCATGGCGGCCACCGCTGGCGACGGCTTCGCCATCCAGTGCGAACGGATACAGCGCCTCGCGCGGCAGCGGCATGTCCAGCACCGCATTGGCTGCCACCAGCGCGGCCACGCAGGAGGCCGCCGATCCGCCCATGCCGGAGCCGAACGGAATGCCCTTGTCGATCTCGATGGCGAAACCGAAGCCCAGCCCCAGCGCTGCACGCAGTGCGATCAGCGCGGCGCCGGCGGTATTGCCTGGTGCATCCAGCGGCAGTTCGACCGCACTGCCACGGATCGCATCGATGCGCACCAACGGTTCGTCGATGCGGCGCACGCTCACCGTATCGCCGATACCGGCGATGGCGTGGCCCAGGATGTCGAAGCCGACCGCCACGTTGGCCACCGATGCGGGTGCGAAAGCGCGTGCGATCACAGCCGCGCTCCTTCGCCGGCCGCCACCCGCAGCAGATCAGCGAACACGCCGGCAGCGGTGACTTCCGGGCCCGCGCCCGGGCCCTGCACCACCAGCGGGTTGTCGCAGTAGCGGCGGGTACGGAACTGCACCACGTTGTCGGTCAGCCGAAGGTTGGCGAACGCGTGGTCGGCCGGCAGCTCCTGCAGCCCGACCGACGCGCCATCCGGCCCCAGCCGCGCGACATAGCGCAGCACCGCACCGCGCTGGCGGGCATCGTGCAGCCGGGCCAGCAGCGCCTCATCGGAGGCACCCAGGCGGGCCATGAAATCGTCCACGCTTCCTTCGCGCAGCAACGCCGGCACCAGGCTCTCCACCTGCACCTGCTCCAGGCTGAGCGCGTGACCGGCCTCGCGGGCCAGGATCACCAGCTTGCGCGCAACATCCACACCGGACAGGTCGTCGCGCGGATCCGGCTCGGTGTAGCCCATCGAGCGCGCCTGCGCGACCAGTGCCGAGAACGGCTGGCTGCCGTCAAAACGATTGAACAGCCAAGCCAGCGTGCCGGAGAAGATGCCTTCGATCGCCAGCACTTCGTCTCCGGTATCCACCAGGTCACGCAGCGTGGTGATCACCGGCAGGCCGGCACCCACCGTGGCCTCGTAGCGGAAGCGCGCACCACTGGCCGCCGCCGCCGCGCGGATGCGCTGGTAGCGTGCCAGCGGACCGGCGCCAGCCTGCTTGTTCGGGGTCACCACATGGATGCCGGCGGCCAGCCAACCTTCATAGCGCTCGGCAACCTCTGCACTGCCACTGCAGTCGATCACCACCGCGTGCGGCAGATGCGCGGCCAGCAGGTGCTCGGTGAAGTGGTCCAGATCGCTGGCCTGGCCGGCGTCCTGCAGCGCCTGGCGCCAGTCTTCATGCAGGCCATCGGCCTCCAGGCGCATGCGCGAGCGTGACGCAAGCGCGCGCAGGCGCAGATCGACATTGGCCTTGGCCAGCAACTGCGGGCGCGCCGCCAGCAGCTGGTCCAGCAGCGCAGCGCCAACATTGCCCGGACCGATCACCCCCACCGCGAACGTCTGCGGCGACAGCCAGAACCCGGCATGCGCGGCACGCAGCGCGCGGGTCGCGTCGGCGCTTGCCACCGCCACCGAGATGTTGCGTTCGGAGGACCCCTGCGCGATCGCCAGGATGTTCACCTGCGCCCGGCCCAGCGATTCGAACAGCCGTGCAGCCACACCCGGCTGGCCTGCCATGCCATCGCCGACGGCGGCCAGCACGCTGACGCCCTCGCTGACCTGCACGCGCTGCACCTGGCCGGCGGCCAGCTCGTGCGAGAACGCCTGCACCACGGCATCGCGACCACGCGCCGCTTCGCCTGCGCGGACAACACAGCAGATCGAATGTTCGGAAGAGCCCTGCGAGATCATCACCACCGAGACCTGTGCCTGGCGCAGCGCGGCGAACACCCGTTCGGCGGTACCCGGCACGCCGATCAGGCCGGTGCCTTCCAGGTTCAGCAGGGCCAGATCCGTGCTCAGCGTCAGCCCTTTCACCGGGCCACGTGGCGAGCGCTCGGCGCTGATCCGCGTACCCGGATGGCTGGGCTGGAAGGTATTGCGGATGAAGATCGGCAGGCCCAGCCGGATCGCCGGTGACATCGTCTGCGGATGCACCACTTTCGCCCCGAAATAGGCCAGCTCGCAGGCCTCGTCGTAGCTCAGCGCGTGCAGCTGCACGGCCTCCGGCACCAGCCGCGGGTCGGCCGACAGCACGCCGTCGACGTCGGTCCAGATATGCAGTTCATCGGCGGCGAACAGTGCGGCGAAGATCGCGCCGGAGTAGTCACTGCCGTTGCGGCCCAGCGTAGTGACGCGGTCCTGGCGGTCGCGGGCGACGAAACCGGTGGCGACCACGCGCGACTGCGGGTGCCGCAGCCGCCACGCGGCAAGGCGGCCGGCACTGGCATCCCAGTCGACATCCACGCCCAGTTCGCCGTGGCCGACCACCAGCACATCGCGTGCATCCAGCACCGCGCAGTCCTCGCCCAGCGCGCGCAGGTGGGTACCAAGCAACTGTGCGGAGAACACTTCGCCCAGGCCCTGCACGCGGTCGAGCACCTCGCGTGGCAGTTCGCCGATCACCGCCAGCGCGGCCAGCACCTCGGCCAACTGGTCGAAGCGTGCATCGATCCAGTCCACGGTATCGCCCACCTGCTCACCCAGCAGCGCTACCGCGGCACCCCGATGCCGCGCGCGCAGCGCATGCCACGCCTCCTGCCAGCCGGCATCGCCCTGGGCTGCCAGGTGCGCCAGTTCAATCAGCGCATCGGTAACCCCCTTCATGGCCGAGACCACGCTGACCTGCAACGACTCGGGGCGGGCCAGCAGCAGGCCGGCGACATGGCGATAGCGCTCGGCGTCGGCCACCGAGGTGCCGCCGAACTTGTGCACGACAGTGGACGGCGCGGCCAGTGCGGACACGGCAGGCGAATGGGCGGGGGCGATGGAAGACATGCAGACCTCGGTTGGAGGCCCCGTCGCATGCAGGTGGTCGAGTTTCCCCGTCACCTGGATGGTGCGGGGCCGTTGTTTTCGGGAGTTACACGAAGACGACGGGCCGCACCAGGGCAGTGGTGACGGTGGTGGTGGTAATGGTGGTGGTGATGGCGACCGGCGCAGTCGAACGGCCCGCGGTAGCGGGGGAGATCAGGCGGGCGTTGGCGGCATCAAGGACCATGGCCTACAGAAAACACCGCCGCGATGGCCGCTGTCAAGTGTTGCGGCGCAATATTTCCATGCAGCGATCATCGGCCAACGTGCCGGCATTTGGTTGCAACTGAGACCAACGGGTGATCGTCGCCCTCAATGCGTCGATTCAGCCGACATGTTCGGTGATTGCGCGCGGCGTGCGATGCGCATGCGCGCACAACAGCACCCCGCCCACCAGCAGCACGATCGCCAGCAGTTCCAGCAGGCTGGGCCAGCGCCGCTGCCAGGCGAAGGCGTACAGCAGCGCGAACAGAGTCTCGAACACGATCATCTGCCCGGTCAGGGTCAGCGGCAGCAGGCGACTGGCCCGGTTCCAGAACGCATTGCCGAGGATCGAGGCGACCACCGCCACGCCGGCGCTGATGGCCCAGAACCCACCCCATTGCGCCGCCGTATGCGCCTGGTTGTGTCCACTGAACGCCATCGGCACCAGCAGCAGCGACAACCCGCCGGTGGTGACGCCGGTCAGCAGTGACCAGTCGTGGCTGGAAAGGTCGGGCCGCCGCGACAGCCAGCGGCTGTTGCCGATGGAATACAGCGCCCACGAGAACAACGCACCGAACGCGCACAGCAGGCCGATCAGGCGTTGCCGCCAGGGCGTGCCCAGATGCTCGGACATCAGCGCCTCCCAGCCGACCATCGCTACGCCGAGCACGCACAGCGCCAGCGCCGGCAGCAGCTGCTTCAACGGCACCGCACCCTGCTCGCGCACGCCCACCAGGGTGACCACGACCGGAATCAGGCCGACAATCAACGAAGCAGCGGCGCCACCGGCCCACTGCACCGCCGTGGCCAACAGCAGGAAGTACACCAGGTTGCCGGCCAGGCTGAGCCACAACAGGCCGATCCACTCAGCGCGACCGAGCTTCGGCGCCAGCCGCTTCCAGCGCGGCAGCAGCAGGACCACGGCGATCAGGCCATAGACCAGATAGCGGCCGGCGGAAAGCTGCAGGGCATTGAACGTGCTCAACACGGCGGGCGCGAGGAAGACCACGCCCCACAGCGCACCGGCGGCGATGCCATTGGCGATGCCCAGGGCAATCGGGTTGTTGCGCATTGCAGGTTCACAGCAAGAACGGGCCGCGCAGTGTAAGCGGCCCCTTGCCGGCCGGTCTTGACCGAGGCTACTGGCGGTTCGCTTCCGCAGCGTTGGGTGTGGCTCGCCGCCATGCCGCCGGCGTCTGCCCGCATTCGCGGCGCAGCGCACGGGTCAGTGCACTCTGCTCGGAATACCCTGCGGCCAGTGCGATATCGCTGATCGATGCCGGGCTGACCCGCAACTGGTGCTTGGCCCAGCGCAGGCGGCTGGCACTGAGCCACGCCTGCGGGCTGAGCCCGAACTCACGCCGGAACACCGCATGCAGGCGGCTTTCGCTGATGCCGACAAATGCAGCCATGCGCGCTACCGACCACGCCTGCCCCGGCATCGCCTCGACCGCAGCGCACAGGCCCTGCAGGCGCGCACCACTACCGGCAGGCGCGAAGACCCGCAGCAGTTCCGGCAGCAGCGCTGGCACAGGCCGGCCCGTCTGCACCTGGGCAAGCCGCTGCCGCAGCGACAGCGGGAGATGCAGCCAGCGCTGCCGGCACAGGTGCTCCTGGGTCGCGTCATCGAGCACGCCCGGCCCGCAGTCGACAATCACGAAACCGTTGGGACCCTCGGCCATCTGGTCGTGCGCTTCGCCGGCCGCCACGAATGCTCCCTGCAGCAGGTCAAGACGGCCGCCCCTGCCCTCCATCTCGAACTGCAGCTCACCCTGCAGCGGCAGCACCCACTGCGCATAGCCGTGGCGATCCAGGCCGGTGGCCTGACCGTAGTGCCGTAGATGGAAGATGGCGCCCATCCGAGCAGTCTGCGCGTGTAACACTTGCCGTGCAAACCGCTGCTATAGTCGGCCCGTCATCCAACGCAGGGAGTGCAGGACATGACTTACAGGCACGCATCCATGGTACTGGCCGCCAGCCTCGCGCTGGTGCTCACCGCCACGGCTTCGGCACAGGAACGCATGCCACCGGCCCCGCACTGCATGGACGCTGTCGGCGTCCAGGAAGTGGAGCAGGCATCACCGCGCTCGATCGCGCTGCGTGCCGCCTCCGGCCAAGCCTATCGCATCGACTTCGCCGAGGATTGCCCCGGCGTCCGCGCAGCCACCACGTTGAAGCTGGAAGCACCCGCCGGCTGGGCCTGCGGTCGTCCCAGCGAGCGCGTTGTGGTCGATGGCCACAGCTGTGCCGTCAGTGCAGTCACCCCGGTCCAGGCCCGCGACTATGCCAGCGTGGCCCGCGACAGCGACAGCCTGCGCACGGCCACCCTGCCCGCCCTGACGATCCGCCAGCGCAAGGAGGTCCGCCGCGGCTTCGGCGGCTCGGCCTCGTACTGCTTCGCCACCCGCAATGTGCGCGGCTGGTCGTCCGACACGCAGGGCATGCTGGTGGAAACCAACCCGCTGCGTAGCGGCGGCCATCGCTTTTACCGTGTTGAACTGGGCAGCCACTGCCTCCAGCTGGACCGCTCACCGGAATTGAGCTTCCAATCCGGCATGCAGAACGGCCTGATCTGCGGCAACCCCGGCGACCGCGTGGTTACGGCCGATTTCGCCAGCTTCGACGAGCGCAGCGACGCGGTGGCGCCGCTGCCCCGCTTCACCCGCCGCGGCGCCTGCACGATCCAGGCGGTCTACCCGGCCTCCAGCCAGGCGTCGAACTAGCCGTCGACGCCGAGGAAGGTGAACGGTGCGCTGGGCACGAAATGGCCCAGTGCATCGCCGGCGAAGGTATTGCGCTGGTCACGGCCGAGATCGAGCTTGAGCACCTTTCCGCCGAAATCGACCTTTGTCAGGTCGACCCAGAAGGTGTTGGGCGTCAGTGCCGACTCGAAGAAATACAGGCGCCGCTTGTGGTCTGCGACCGTGCGCCAGCGGGTGGACGAGATGTTGGGCTCGCCCGGCGTGGTGATGCCGAACGGTACCGACACGTTGCGGATCACGCTGAACACACTGGCCAGCGCCTCCACCGGATCTTCCGCTTTCGGAATCGCGTTGATGTAGAAGGACGCCCGCGCGAAGCGGTCGGCCGAACGGTTGGTGCCCGGCAGCATCACCGTGCCACCGATCTGCTGCCAGTAGCTGTTCAATGCCAGCTGCTGGTCGAAGACCGGCGAATTGGTCATCACCTGATAGCGCCGATCATGGTGGATCACCTGGCGCCCGCCGATGTATTCGACGATCGCGCTGTCACCCGTGGCGTCGGACAGCGACAGATGCAGCGTCGCCTGGCGGTCCTCGCCCGGCACCTTGTCGGTGACGATCGAGTACGGTTCGCGCTGCAGCGCGGTCACCGCCTCTTCCACCGTCGCGAAATTATCCAGCACGTACTGCGCCCACAACGAGATGGACAGGCCGGGCTTGCCGCTGCGCTGGGCCGGGTACTCCGACTCGACCAGCCACAGCAGGTTGGCGACCAGGCCCTTCTCGTTCATGCCATCGGTGGTGGAAATGTCATAGCCGGTGGCCACCACGCTGCCGTAGCGTGCAGTCCAGGCGATCGACCCCGGCCCCGCCTTTCCGGTGCGCGCAATGCCACGCGGCAACACGTAGAGATTGGTGGCCACGTCCACTTTCCAGTCCATCGAGCGGGCGGTGATGACGTCGCCGTTGTCGCCCAGATACACCGCGCGCGTGCAGGCCATCGCCGGCGTTGCCGCCGTCGCCAGTGCCGCCGCCAGCAACGCGCCGCCTTTCCATTTCATCCGTGCCATGTCGTCCTCCGTTCCCCGGGAAAGGTGATCTGAACCCCGCAACGGTGAGACGAACGTGAAGCCTCAGCGCAGCCAGCGATCATGCAGCCAGAAACCGGCAGCCATTGCTGGCACGAACCACAGGGCTTCGCGCGCGCCCACCGCCAACGCGGCCAGCGCGGGCCCCGGGCAATAGCCGACCCAGCCCCAGCCGACACCGAACAGCGCCGCACCCAGCAGCAACCGCGTGTCGACAGCCTGCGCCGCCGGCAGCTCGAAACGTTCGGCGCACCATGGCCGCTGCCGCCGCCGCAGCCAGAATTGACCCAGTGCGCTGACCAGCAGCGCCGACGCCAGCACCCAGGCCAGCGTGGGATCGAAGTCGCCAGCCACATCGAGGAACCCCAGCACGCGACGCGGGTCGGTCATGCCGGCCAGCGCGAGGCCGGCACCGAACAGGCCGCCGGCCAGACCTGCCGCCCACAACCTGCGGCTCATGCCAGGCCTCCGCCGTGACGTAGCAGGAACGTGGTGAGCATCGCGCAGGCCATGAACACCAGCACCGCCACCAGCGATCGCCGCGATCCACGGGCGAGGCCACAGACACCGTGGCCGCTGGTGCAGCCGTTGCCCAGCCGCGTACCCAGGCCCACCAGGACACCGGCAGCGATCAATTGCCAGGCCGGCAGCGCGTCGCGCAGCAAGGCGCGTGGTGGTTGTCCTGCACCCGCCTGCCAACTCAACACCGCTGCCGCCGCCGACATCAGTCCGAGCAGGAAAGCCCAGCGCCAACCACGATCACCGCGCGGCGCGGCAGCGGCGCCAGCAGCGATACCGCTGATGCCCGCCACCCGACCGAGCGTGGCCAGCAGCAGCACCGCCGACACACCGATCAGGCCGCCGCCTGCAATTGCCGCCCATGGCAGGTTCATGCCCTGCCCCTCTGCATCGCGCGCATCGGCTTGCCCTTCAATTTAGATTTCTCTAAATTAGACTTTCCTGAACTACCGGGTCAAGCCGTGCCCAGCATCACCACCGACAGTGCCGCGATGGCTACGCATGCCGCACAAGCGGCTGCCCTGCTGAAATCGCTGGCACACCCGGCGCGACTGCGCGTGTTGTGTCGCCTGGTGGAAGGCGAAGCACCGGTGCCGGAACTGCAGGCCCTGACTGGCCTGAGCGCATCGGCGCTGTCACAGCATCTGGCCGTGCTGCGCAATCTGGAGGTGGTGGCAACGCGGCGGCAGGCACAGACACTGCACTATCGGCTGCTGGAGGGTCCGGCGCTGGGGGTGCTGCAGGCATTGCACGCGGCGTACTGCGCCCCGCAACGTTAGCGGTCAACCCGCGCTGAGTACCGGCCGCACAACCTCGGCCAACAGATCCACCGCCGTAAGCACGACGCTGTCACCGTTCACCGAGCGGGCGAATCCCGACCAGTCGCCTGCGGAAAGCTGACGCAGCAGCGCGGCGTCGACCGGCAGCCCGCGCATTGCCCAGTACGGAAACTGGCGCTGGCCCAGCCGGCCACGCGCCAGCTCGACGATGTCGACATGGCTGCCGGCCTGCAGGATGCGCTCATAGACCGAATCGATGCCATCAGGCGGGCCTTCGATGTACTGCAGGAAGCGTTCGCCGTCATGCAGCAGCACACCCGTCACCCCTGCCATCTTGTTGAAGCGCGCGGCATCCTCGACCAGCGTCTGCAGACGTGCGGCAGACAGATCCGGCTTGGCCTGGCTGACATAGGCGATGGCACGCAGTGGCATGGAGCTTCCTTTGCAAGAGTGGTGCCACGGTAGCAGTTGCGGACGAGCCCGTCTCAGTTCGCTCACGCGCCAGCTGAAGAATTCAGGAAACCGGCGGACTGCGCAAATCGGATCGACGAGGCAGCAGCGCCTCGAACACCACGTGCCCTGCCTCGTTGCGCGCGCTCAACTGGCCCCCATGCGCACGCACGAACTGGTCCACGATGTACAGCCCCAGCCCGAGCCCGTTGCTCTGGTGGAAGCTGGCCTTGAAGGGTTCGAACAGGCGCGGCAGCAACGCCTCATCGACATGGCCGGTGTTGCGTACGCGCAGCGCGACCACCCGCGCATCGCCACCATCGACCTGCACCTGCACCGTCGCGTCAGCGCCATGGGTGAGTGCGTTGCCGACCAGGTTGGCGACGATCTGCCCAAGGCGATCCATGTCGCCCTGCAGCGTCGAATCGCCACGGACGTCCAGCGCGATCCGATCGCTTCGATGGCCGGCACCGGCCTCGACCAGCACCGCACGCGTCACCTCGGCCAGGTCACAGACGCTGCTCTGCAGGCGCAGGCCACCGCTGCGGATCCGCGAGAAGTCCAGCAACTGCTCGACCATGCGTGCCATCCGCAGCGTGCTGGCCTCCAGGTAGCTCAGTGTCTGCTGCGCACCGGCATTGTCGTCCGGCAGTTCCAGCGACAGCTTGTCGGCACACAGCAGGATGGCCGACAGCGGCGTGCGCAGGTCGTGGGTCAGCACCGCCGCCATGGTCTCGTTGAGCTTCAACGCGCGCTCCAGCGCTTCGTTGCGCGCCTTCAGCAGCTGCCGCTGCTGGTAGAGCTCGATGAACACATTGACCTTGCTGAGGATCACCTGCGGCGCCACCGGCTTGTGCAGGAAGTCCACCGCGCCGGTCTCGTAGCCCTTGAACACCCGCAGCGGATCATCCGGCGAGGCGGTCAGGAAGATGATCGGCACATCCCGGCTGCGCTGCGAGCCGCGCATCAGCTCGGCCAGCATGAAACCGTCGATCTCCGGCATGTGCACGTCCAGCAGCGCCAGCGCTACCTCATGCTCCAGCAGCAGCTCCAGCGCCTGCGCGCCAGAGTCCGCCAGCAACAGGTTGACGCCCTCGCGGCGCAGCAGCGCCTGCATGGCCACCAGGTTCTGCGGCACGTCGTCGACGATCAGCAGGTTGACCGGCGCCTGCGACTGGGCAGGGTCCGGCGGCAGCAGGTTCATGCAAACAACTCCTTCAGGCGGCGGCACATCAGTTCAAGGGGCAGCACGGCGTCGGCGCCGGCATGCTGCAGGGCAGAGGCCGGCATCATCGATGCCTCGGCCTCCTCGGGGCATTGCAACCAGGCCTGGCCGCCAGCGGCGCGCACGGCGGCCACGCCATCGCTGCCATCGCTGCTGGCACCGGTCAGCAGGATCGCCAGCACACCCGTGCCGAACGCGGCCGCGGCCGATTCGAACAGCGGATCGATGGCCGGCCGCGAGAACAACACCGGTTCGTCCATCGACAATGCGATGGCCTGCGTGTCCTCCACCAGCAGGTGGTAGTCCGGCGGCGCGAACGTCACCGTTCCGGCCTGCAGGGGCTGCTTGTCCTCCGCTTCGCGCAGGACCAACGTGCAGTACGGCGCCAGCACCTCGGCGATGCGGCTGGAACGGTCGCGCGGCAGGTGCAGCACCACCAGCACCGGCACCGGCAGGGTGGCCGGCAACGCACCCAGCACGATCTGCAGGGCGGCCACGCCACCGGCCGATGCGCCGATCACCACCACGTCAGGGTGGGACATCGCCGCCATCAGGCCACCTTCCGGTACAGGCGGTGCTCCCGCGAACAGGCTTCGAAGGCATCGTGATGGCGACCGAACTGCAGCGACTCCTTGCTGCCCAGGCCGAGGAAGCCGCGATGCACCAGGGCTTCGCGGAACAGGCCCACCGCCCGATCCTGCAGGTCGCGGTTGAAATAGATCAGCACGTTGCGGCAAGACACCAGGTGCACTTCCGAAAACACCGTGTCGGTGGCCAGGCTGTGGTCGGCAAACACCACGTTGCGGCGCAGCTGGCGGTCGAAGACCGCGCCGTCGTAAGCGGTGCTGTAATAGTCCGACAGTGAAGCGGTGCCGCCGGCGGCAAGGTAGTTCCGGCTGAACTGGGCCAGGCGGTCGATGCCGTAGGCGCCGGCCTCAGCCGTGGCCAGTGCCGCGGGGTTGATGTCGGTGGCGTAGACGATGCTGCGCTCAAGCAGGCCTTCCTCGTGCAGCAGGATCGCCAGCGACCACACTTCCTCGCCGGTACTGCAGCCGGCTACCCACAGCTTCACCGAGGGGTAGGTGCGCAACACCGGTACCACCTGTTCGCGCATCTGCCGGAAATACTCCGGGTCACGGAACATCTCCGAAACCTGCACGGTGAAGAACTGCATCGCCTGCGCGAACAGCTCCGGCTCGTGCAGCAGCCGATGCTGCAGGTCCGACAGGCGCTCGCACTCGTAGCGCTGCATGGCCTGGCTGACGCGACGGCGCAGCGAGGACACCGCATAGCTGCGGAAGTCGTAGTGGTAGCGCTGGTACAGCGCCTCCAGCAGCACCTTCAGCTCCAGGTCGAACAGCGCCTGCTCGTTCATTGCCGCGAGCACCAGACCCGGCACAGCGATACCAGCTTGTCCACGTCGATGGGCTTGGCGATGTAGTCGTTGGCACCGGCCTGCAGGCAGCGCTCACGGTCATCGGGCATGGCCTTGGCGGTCAGCGCGATGATCGGCAGGTCCTGCAGGTGGCGCTGCGCGCGGATCTCGCGCATCGCCTGCAGGCCATCCTTCTCCGGCATCATGATGTCCATCAGCACCAGGTCCACCTCGCGCTGGGCCAGGCGGTCGACGGCCTCCTGGCCATTGCGGGCGATCTCCAGCGTCACCCCCAGCGGCTCCAGCACGCTGGACAGCGCGAAGATGTTGCGCACGTCGTCCTCGGCCAGCAGCACGGTGCGTCCGTCGAGCACGGTGTCGCGGCGGCGCGCTTCGCGCAGCAGGCGCTGCTGGTCGCTGGGCAGGTTGGCCTCCACGCTGTGCAGGAACAGCGTCACCTCGTCGAGCAGGCGCTCGGGCGAGCGTGCACCCTTGATGATGATGCTCTTGGAGTAGCGGCGCAGGCGCTGCTCTTCTTCGCGGCTGAGGGCACGGCCGGTATAGACGATGACCGGCGGGAAGCCGACATCATCGTTGCCTGCCATGTGCTCGAGCAGGTCGTAGCCACTGCCGTCGGGCAGCGACAAGTCCATCACCATGCAGTCGAAGGTGACCGTGCTCAGCTGCTCCACCGCTGCGGCAAGCGTACCGACAGCAGCGATCTGCAGCTGATCACGGCCCAGCAGCAGTTCCAGGTTGCGGCGCAGATCGTTGTCGTCCTCCACGATCAGCAGGCGCCGCACGTCGCGCTGGCTGGTCTGTTCAAGCTGTTCGATGGCAGCCACCAGGCGCTCGCGCGTGGTCGGCTTGATCGCAAAGCCGATCGCGCCCAGTTCGCGTGCCACCTGGCCGCGGTCCATGCCCGAGACCACATGCACCGGAATGTGCCGGGTGTCGGGGTTGCGCTTGAGCCGTTCGAGCACGGTCAGGCCCGAAACGTCGGGCAGGCCGATGTCCAGCAGGATGCCGTTGGGACGCAGGTCCGCCGCCAGCGCCAGCGCCTCTTCGGCCGTGGTGGCCACCACGCAGTCGAAATCAAGCTCGTGCGCCAGCGTCACCAGGGCTTCGGCGAAGACCGCATCGTCCTCCACTGCCAGGATCAAGCGTCCCGCATGGTGGCGGCGGCCACGGTCATCGGCCACCGCTGCCACCGGCGCGGCACTGGACCGCTGGGCAAGGGGGGCTGCTGCCACGGTGGCGGCGGGTACCGGCTGCACGGGCACCGGCGCTGCTGCGCCTGCGCTGGCCTCGGCTGCCGGCGCGCCCTGCAGGGGCAATTCGAGAATGAAACAGCTGCCCCGGCCCGGCTCGCTGTCCACCTGGATGTCACCGCCCATGCGCACCGCAAGGTCACGCGAGATCGACAGGCCCAGGCCGGTGCCGCCGTAACGGCGGCGGGTGCTGCCATCCGCCTGGCGGAACGCTTCGAAGATCAGCTGCAGCTGGTCGCGTGCAATGCCGATGCCGCTGTCGGCCACTTCGAATCGGATCCGGCCATTGCCGCCGCTGCGAACGTGCAGGCTCACCTTGCCGTGCTCGGTGAACTTGACCGCATTGGCCAGCAGGTTCTTCAGGATCTGCTGCAGGCGCTGGTTGTCGGCCACCAGCTGGCTGGGGGCCAGGCCATCGGACTCGATCTGCAGCGTCAGGCCCTTCTGCCGCGCCATCGGCTCGAAGGTTTCGCGCAGTCGCTGCAGCACGCTGTCGACCACCACCACTTCGTCGGTCAGTTCGACGTGCCCTGCTTCGATGCGCGACAGATCCAGGATGTCGTTGATCAGCGCCAGCAGGTCGTTGTTCGACGACAGGATGGCGCGGGCGTACTTGACCTGCTCGTCGCTGAGCGAGCCGTCCTTGTTGTCGGCCAGCAGCTTGGCCAGGATCAGCGAACTGTTCAGCGGGGTGCGCAGCTCGTGCGACATGTTGGCCAGGAACTCGGACTTGTAGCGCGAGGTGGCCGCCAGTTCATTGCTGTTGCGCACCAGCTGCCCCTGCGCCACCAGCAGCGCCTGCTTCTGCGCCTCCAGCTCGTGGGTGCGCTCTTCCAGCTGCACATTGCTCTGTTCCAGCTCGGCCTGCTGCTGTTCCAGATGCGTCTGCGACTGCATCAGGCTGCGGCTCTGCTCTTCCAGTTCCTCGTTGGCCACGCGCAGTTCTTCCTGCTGTGCCTGCAGTTCTTCGCCTTGGCGCTGCGACTCCTCCAGCAGCACCATCAGCTGCCCGCGCAGCATCGAGGTACGCAGGGCCATGCCGATCGTTTCGGCGCAGCGCTCCAGCAGTTCGTCATCCAGCGCCCGCTGTTCGCCAACCGCCGCCCGGCCCAGCTCGAGCACGCCCACGATCGCGCCGTCGCTGCTGACCGGGGCAAGGATCCGTTCACGCACAGGCACGCGCCCCAGGCTGGTCTGCAGCTCCAGCGGTGCCGCTTCATCCCCCTGCAGATGCCGCGCCCGCTGGTCGCGGGCCACCTGCCCTGCCACCCCTTCCTGCAGGCCCAACGTGGCCGGGATGCCGTTCGGCAACGCCAGCCCACCGGTCAGCTGCAGGCGTCCGCCTTCCAGCCGGTAGAGCGCACCGACATCGGCACCCAGCTGGGTCGCCAGCGTCGACACCGCCGCTTCGGCGATCTGTTCCGGCCCGAGCTCACCGCGCAGGCTGAGCGCGACCGCGTTCTCCGCCTCCTGCAGCCACAGCGCACGCATCGCCTCGCGTCGCGCCTGGATGGCGCGCGAGGCGATGAGTGCGATCATCAGGAAAGCCGCGCCACCGATCGACCGGTTGACGAACGAGAAGGATGAGTTGTTGCTGGCAGGCGCCACGTTGTAGCCCACCGCCAGCAGCACGCAGGCGCTGACAGCCACCACGAACGGCACCCGGGCGCTGCGCTGGAACACAGTGACGCCGATGGCCATGAAATAGGCCAGCCACACGGCATAGCCCAGGGGTACCACCAGTTCCAGCGCGGCCGTAGCCGCCACCAGTACCGCCGACGTCATCCAGATCCAGCGGTCACGCGTAGTCGCACCAGGACGCATGCAGGTCGGTTCCAGTTTGGAAAAGGGGACTGATGTTACTCCTTGTCGCATTCAGCCGCATACGACCAATGGCACAGGCGTCGCATGCACGCCCTCTTCACACTCCACTGCCTACGTTCTCGTGCCTGACAGAGGTAATACGCATTTCATCGTGGTCGCTGCCGCTTCGACGCCGTCCGTGCTGACGGACCCTTCCCGACAGCTGCGATTGCTGATCGACAGCGTGCGCGACCATGCGCTGTACCTGCTCGATCCCGATGGCATCGTCTGCAGCTGGAACCCCGGCGCCGAACGCATCAAGGGCTATCGGTCGGAAGAAGTCATCGGCACCCACTTCGGCCGCTTCTACCTGCCCGCTGATCGCGATACGGGAGAGCCACAGCGCCTGCTGCGGCTGGCGGCGGAATGCGGACACCATGCCGCCGAAGGCTGGCGGGTGCGCCGAGATGGGTCTCCCTTCCGTGCCAGTGTGGTCATCGAGTCGGTGGTCGAGAACGGTGAGCTCGTGGGCTTCGTCAAGATCACCCGCGACATCACTGAACAGTGGCAGGCGCAACGGCTGTTGCGCGACGCGCAGCGGGCGCTGCGTCAGACCCAGCAGTTCGAGACGGTCGGCCAGCTCAGCCGCGGCCTTGCCCATGAGTTCAACAACCTGCTGACCACCATCGTCAATGCGCTGGACCTGCTGTCCGCACGCATGGGCGATGACGAGCGTGCCAACGCCCTGCTCACCACCGCGCAGGCGGCCAGCGATCGTGGCGCACTGCTGACCCGGCAGCTGCTGGCCTTCAGCACCGGGCAGACCCTGATCCGCGAAACGCTGGACATCAATGCGCGGATCCGCGACTGGTTGCCCGCCCTGCAGGCCACCTGCCCTGCCGGCGTCACCCTGGAAACCGCACTGGCTGCGGGCCTGCCTGCGATACTCAGTGATACCGTGCAGCTGCAGACCGCGCTCGCCAACCTGGTCGGCAACGCTGCGGACGCCACCGTTGGTGGCGGCCGGGTATTGATCGCCACCGCGCTGGAGCACCGCATGGACCCCGACGCCGACACATCCCGGCAACGGACCTATGTGACGTTGAGCGTCTGCGATGAGGGACACGGCATGGCCCCGGACATCGCCGAACGCGCGACCGAGCCTTTCTTCACCACCAAGGACATCGGCAAGGGCAGCGGCCTGGGCCTGAGCCAGGTGTTCGGATTCACCACCCAGAGCGGCGGCTTCGTAGACGTGTCCACCACGCCCGGTGTTGGCACCACGGTCAGCCTGCTGCTACCCGCCACAGAGGAACCTAACCCATGACCGATGATCCGATCCGCGTACTGATGGTGGAGGACCAGACCGATCTGCGCGAAATGATCGGCCTGGCCCTGCGCGACTTCGGCATCGACGTGGCCACCACGGCCGATGCGCAGGAAGCGGTCGCGCTGCTGCAGGGCGATACGCGTTTCGATGTGGTGTTCAGTGACATCAGCATGCCCAACGGCATGTCGGGCATCGAGCTGAGCGAGCATGTTGCGCGCGACCAGCCGCAGGCGCGGATGATCCTTTCCTCCGGCTACGCACGCTCGCAGTTGCCGCCGCTGCCCGAGCAGGTGGAATTCCTGCCCAAGCCTTACCGCCTGCGGCAGCTGGTGGAGCTGCTCAGGCAGGCGTGAGCTGTTGCCGCCCTGCCAGGCATGGCCTGGCACTACTGGGTAGCGGCCGCCGCGCCCCTGCCAGGCATGGCCTGGCACTACTGGGTAGCGGCCGTTGCGGGCCCGCCAGGCATGGCTGGGTAGCGACCGCCGCGGCCCCGCCAGGCATGGCCTGGCGTTGCCCGGTCCTCAATAGCGACCCACCAGGTTCAGGTACCAGCCGCGGTGGGTGTAGTCGAACTTCGTCAGGTCGTCACTGAAGTCGGTGAAGTTGTAGCCCACGCCAACCCTGAAGTTGCGGCCGACGTCGCGGTCCACGCCGGCCAGCCAACCCTGCCGGCGACCGCCGTCCCGCACGTCCAGCAGGCGGTACTCCAGCAGGCCATGCCATTGGTAGTACAGGTCATAGCGCAGCTGTGCTGCACCGAAGTTCGTGGCTGAATCGAACCACGGACCGGTGCCCCGGCCATAGCGGACCTCGCCTTCGCGTCGGGCCAGCTTGGCCGCCACTTCCCAGCGCTGGTCGATGCGGTACACACCTTCCAGCGACAACACCTGGGTACGCTGGTCGTAGTCCACGCCGTTGACCTGGCCCATCGTCGACAGGTCGTACAGATAGCTGTAGCGGCCGAACAGCGCCCAGCGGTCATTGTCCCACGGGCGGTAGGCAAAGCCGAGATTGCCCTCGATGAAGCGGGCGCCGGCCACCGGGTTGATCGCATCGTCGGTGTCGGCGTAGTTGAACCGCGCAGCGATCCGCCAGCTGTCATTGAGACGGTGGCTGAGGCGGTTGGTGCTGACCCATTGCGTGCGGCGCTCGGCACCGGTATCGCGACGCCACTCCAGCTTGCTCTGCCAGTCGGTACCCGGCGACGTGCGGCCGCCGGACAGGCTGACGGCCTTGCGGTCGACCTGGCCACTGCTCGCATCCAGCTTGCCGTCGCTGAGGGTGAAGCCCGCGTTCCAGCCCACCGCCGGATAGAAATCCATGCCGAACGTGTTGGCCAGGCCGGATTCCTGGCCGGATTTGAGGAACTGGCTCTCGTTGAACACGTTGACCTGGTCGGACAGGCGCCAGCGCTGGCCCAGCGTCCAGCCATCCTGCGCATTCGGGCTGAACAGCGGGTCGTATTCACTGCGATCGGTGGACTGGGTGAACGCACCATAGAAGCTGTGCTGCGGGGTCAGCTTGTACTCGGCATTGACCTGCGCGGCACTGCCCCGATCACCATCGCTCACCTCCGCGCCGATCGTGGACAGGTTGGCGAAGGTGTAGGTACCACCGGCGACCACCGCATCATTGTCCGCGTAGCGGCCATGATCGTCATCGACGGTCAGCTGGCCGCCACCATAGATGTCCAGCGCGGTGCCGATGCGATGGGTGTAGCGCGCTGCCGCCAGCACACCGGCGTTGCTGCCGATGCCGCGGTCTTCCTGCACCCGGCGCAGCTCGGCCGACACGCGGTCGTTGTCACCGATCCGCCATTCGGCGGTGGCCTGGGCCTGGATCAACGATTCATTGCCACGCCGTGCTTCGCTGTAACGCGCATACAGGCTGAAATCGTCGGTCACGTAGCCCAGCAGTTCGGCGCCCTGTTCGCGCACGCGCTGGCCGGTGTCGAAGCGGCCCACCGAATAGCCTCCCTCGACCTGCCGCCACCAGGCGCCGGCACTCCAGTCGCGCTGGGTCCAGCCCAGCTCGCGCAGGTTCACCCGTGCCTCCACCGCGGTCGCCTCGCCTTCGCGCGGCCCCTCGGGGTTGAGGCGGGTGAAGCTCAAGCCACCATTGTCGGAGAAGAACACCGGCGCACTGGTCGCCTCGCTGCGGCTGTGCTCGACCTTCAGGTAGGTACCACGCCCGGCCTGCAGGGTCAGGTCCGCACCGCGCAGCGAATAGTCCTGCCCAGCGCGCTGTTCGTCCACATAGGTGGCGCCCACCGCCACGTGATCACCGAACCAGTGCTTGCCACGCACACCAGCGGTGATGTCGTCATTGTCGAAGCCGGTCGGTACCCATTCGTAGTCGACGATCAGGCGCTGCTCGTAGCCATCCAGCGGCACGTCGCGGCTGATCCGGCGCAGGTTCTCGCGACTGACCTGGGCCAACGGCCGGGTCAGCAGGATGCGTCCCTGCAGCGCGTCGATCTCGTAGTCGGCACCGCGCACCAGCGACACCCGCTGTTCGACACGGCCGGTGGTGCGGTCACGGATCTCCAGCACCACCTGGTCCGAGCCGCGCAGGATGCTGGCGTGGCGCAGGTAATACAGGCTGCCGCCGGTGCCGATGAACTCGCTGTGGCCCGGCGCGGTCTCGGCCTGCGATCCGAACAGGCGCAGTTCGGTCTGCGCATCGCCCCACGCATTGGCGCCGCGTGAGCGCCACGACAGCGCCGCACCGTACAGCGAACGCACGTACTGGGCGTACTCGGTGCCGCTCAGCCCGGTGTTGTAGTTGCCCCACAGCGCCTGGTTCTTGTCCCAGTCCATGCGCAGGTAGAAGCGGCCCATGCTGTCGACGTCGCGCTGGGTCAGCGAATCGTCGCCATAGGTGGGGTAATAGAGGTCAGGGTCCAGGCTGCGGAACAGGTCCTGCGGATCAGCGGTGGTGAAACCGGTGAACAGCTCGTCCAGCGGCCGGTTCTGGGTATCGGCCTGCGCCGTCAACAGATAGCGGCCACGCGTCTTGGCCTTCAAATAGAACGCCAGCCGCCCGTCGCTGAGCACATCGTCATCGCGCTCGCCACGGGCGATATCGCGGCCCGCACCACTGGCCTTGTTCTGGTACACCGTGACATCGGCCAGGCCCACACCGAACAGATAGCTGCCGCTGACATCCACCTCCAGCGTGCGTGCGATCGCCGGCGCGTCGGGCCGCTCGACCCGCACGTCGAACGCGTGGTGGCCGATCGGCATCAGGTATTCAGCGGCGAATTTGCGGTCCTGGTCCAGCGGGTAGCTTTCGCCATTGATCTTCAGTGCCGCGCCAAGCGGCAGGTCACGGCCCCGCAGGCGCACGCGCGAGCCGTACACCGGGATGTTCTGCTGGCGAAGACCGTTGCTGTCGAACACCTGCTCCAGCAGCGACAGCGAAGCGGCCTGGTTGGCATCGACGGCCGTGCCGCGCCGATCTTCCAGCGCGTCACGCAGCTGCTGGTTGCCACGCTCCACTTCAGCCGGCGTCACCAGCTGCATGGACTGCGCCGAGGTCTCATCGACATTGCCCTCGGCATCGTACGCGCGCAGCACATAGACCAGGCGGTCGCCACGACGCAGCGGCGTGGACGCCGGCAGCGTACCGTCCCAACTGCCCTGCCCGACCGCAGCCACAGGCAGTTCAAAGGTCGCCAATGGCGCGACCCGGTCACTGTCGCTGCCGCGGTAGAGGCTGACCTCCAGACGTTTGATGAACGCGGTGTAGTTGCCACGCACGAAGAATTCGACCGGACGCACGATGCGGCCCTGGTCGAACGCCACCATGCCCGGCGCCGAGATCGACAGCTCGGGCTGGCCCATGGCCGGGTCTTCGGTGGCCCAGATCGCGCCACCTTCCGGCAGGCGGATCATGAATTCACCGCGGACGGTCGCCTTGCCCGGCTCGTCCAGCGCCACGCTTACGCGCCGGTCCGGCTGCAGCACCTGCGATGACGAGCGCGTCGACGTGCCTTCGGTCACCGGCTCATCGAAGCTGCGCGAGCGCAGGGTGAACAGCAGGTCGCCCGCGGCGCTGCACTGGTTGCCCTCGCAGTGGATGGGCGCGCCATCGATGGACGCGTCGTTGGCCGGCGGCGGCGCGGCTTGTGCGGTTGCTGCCAGACCCAGCAGCAGTGACTGGTACAACGCAGCGCGGTGCAGGCGGGCGGGACGCCGGACGACAGAGTGATGGGCGCTCATCGGCGGGCCTCCTGTTGGTGGGCCGCCGCGCGGGTGGCGGCGGTCTCCTCGTTGCGCACGCGCAGGCGTTGCTGCACGGCAGGGCTGAGCTGCACGCGCAGCGCTTCGAACACGGCATTGGCACGGCGCAGGCCCAACGCCTGGTTGTAGGCGTGGCTGCCACGCACATCGGTATGGCCGACCAGGCTGACCTGGCCGCCCCCCATCTGCTCCAAGCGCGCGGCGATGGCAGCCAGCAGCGGCTTGAACTCCTCGCGGATCACCGCCTTGTCGGTGTCGAACAGCACGTTGCCGAGCAGCGCACCGTCGGCATCAACGCCAGCGACCAGCGAGTGCGGATCGCGCACGTCGGTACGCAGCTGCACCGTCAGGCCAGCGCGCGAACCCTCAGCCACTTCGGCCTGCAGCGCATCACGCACGGCCACCGCACGGGCGAAGGCCAACGCCTGGCTTTCGCCGTTGGCGGCAATCACCACGTCACCGCCCTGGTAGCGATCGACCACCTCGGCCATCTTCGCCAGCACCGGACGATAGCTGGCACGCAGCTCGCTGCTGCCCGGGGCGAACAACACTTCGCCCAACGCCAGTTCGGCGCGCTCGGCGGCCGCCTGCGGCGACGGCGGCAGGCGCACGCCGAAGCTGAAGCGGGTCGGCACGCCCTGGGTAACCCGACGCAGCAACGGATTCTCGGTGGTCAGTCCGGAACCCGCCGGTACCGTTGCCGGGTCCAGCTTGACGATGAAGTTGCGGCCCAACCGCGCATCGCCACCGTGCACATCGGCCAGGTGGTAACGACCGAACGGATCGGTTTCGATCAGCAGGCCCTCTACGGTGGCCAGGCGCACGCCGGGAATACCCTGCTCCTGGATGCCGCTGTTGCGGATCACGTAGGCCACCTCATAGCCCTCGGCCACCCGCGCGATCTCGCGATGCACGGCCGGCTCGGCTGCGGTCAGGCCCTTGGCCGCCTCGCCACTGCGCTGCACGGTTGCCACACCCTGCGCATCCAGCTGCAGGCGATGGCCCTGGGCGCTTTCCAGCACGAAATCATCGGTGAAGGACAGTTCGCGCAGGCGCTGGCGGATCACCACCTGATGGCTCTCGACCGCGTCCGACGTAGACGCCAGGCCGTGCACCACGCCCACCTGCACGCCATGCAGCAGGGGCGCGCTGGCATCGGCCAACGGCTGCGGTCCATCGCCACGATCCAGCGTTGTCGAACCCGGCACGTACGCGGCAGGCGCGAAACCGCCCTGCACGCGAACACCGGTCAGTTCCGCACTGTCCTGCCAGCCGTCGCCATCGCGGTCATCGAACACGGTGCCGAACACCAGGCTGTCTTCCAGCAGCGGATCGGCATCCATGCGCACCTCTGCGGTCGCCACGTTCGACAGCGGCGTGCCGTCGCCGGCAGTAGCCACGGCCTGGTTGATGTGGTTGCCGGCACGCACGCCCGCGCCCACCCGCAACAGGTAGGTGATGGTGGCACTGCGGCCCACGGCGATGTCGACCGCGCCGATGCGCAGCGGGGTCTGGCTACCGCCCAGCGAGAACGCGCCGTCGTCGTCGGCCACGCGCATCGAGCCGTCCACATAGCTGAAGCCCGGCGGCGGCGTATCGACCACCACGCCGTCGCGCCAATGGCTGCTGCCGACGTTCTCGACCACCAGCTGGTAGCGCACCAGATCGCCCACCTTCACCAGCCGCGGGTTGGCGGTCTTGGTGATGCGCAGCGCGAAGTCCGAGATCACCTTGTGCCGCGTTTCGCAGGTGGTGCACTCCGGCGGTGGCGATCCATCCGGATACTGGCCGCGCAGGCGGTTGAGCACCTCCGTGCGCGCCTCCTGGTTGACGATGGCCTGGTAGACGAATTCATGCTGCCCCACCGGCGTACCGGCCGGCAGGGTGCAGACGATGTCGGTGCCCTGCTGCACGCAGCCTGCCGGCAGCGTGTCCACGCTCAGGCCCGCATCGGGCGTATCCAGCAGCTGCAACGGCTGGCGCAGCGAGGCGCGCTCGACCGTGGCCCGCAGGGTGTAGCGCAACCGGTCACCCGGACGCACTTCACTGCCACTTGCAGGGCCGGACAGTTTTTCCAGCACCACGCGCGGCTCAGCCAGCACGTGCTCGGTGCTGCAGGTTCCCGTGCAGGTGGGGGTATCGCCGCCACTGCCCAGCACCGCGTTGCGGACGCTGCCACTGGCCTGCGCGTTGACCTGCGCGCGATAGCCCAGCGTGTAGGTGCCGGGCGCGGTACCTGCCGGCAGCGTGCATACCAGCGGATTGCTGGCATTGCAGGTGAAGGCGCCCGGCTGGGTCACCGACTGCAGGTCCAGGCCTGCGCCCAGGGTATCGGTCAGGGTGAGCACATCGGTGGTCTGCGAGTTGGCGACCACCACCTCGACGCTGTAGTCCACCGCATCGCCGATGTTGACCGGCGATGCCGTGCTGGAGGACTTGCGGTAGGTGACCGTCGCCGCCAGCACCGGGGTGGTGGTGGTGCAGTCGGTGGTGCAGGTGTTGGTACCGGTGCCGCTGCCAAGCACGGCGTTGCTGACGCTGCCCTTGGCCTGCGCGTTCACCGTCGCGGTGTAGTTCACCGTGTAGGTGCCAGGTGCGGTGGCGGCCGGCAACGTGCACACCAGCGGGTTGGCGGCATTGCAGGTGAAGCCGGTGGTGGCGGTGACCGTGCCGAAGTCCAGGCCCTGCCCCATCGTGTCGGTCAGGGTGAATACAGCGGTGGTGCGCGAGCGGCTGACCACAGCGGTCAGGGTGTAGGCGATGCTGTCACCCACCTTGACCGAGCCGACCGCGGCCGAGGTCTTGCGATAGTCGATCTGGCTGCCAGCCACCGGGGTGGTGGTATCGCAGTTGACGGTGCAGCTCGGGTTGTCGCCACCGCTGCCGAGCACCGCGTTGGTCACCTGGCCGGTGGCCTGGGCGTTGACCACTGCGGAGTACGACAGGCTGTAGCTGCCTGGCGCAGTGCCGGCCGGCAACGTGCACACCAGCGGGTTGGCCGCGTTGCAGGTGTAGGCGCCGGCACTGGTCACGCTGCCGAAATCGAGGCCGCTGCCCAGCGTATCGGTCAGCGTCACCACGTCGGTGGTGCGCGAGTTGGTCACCACCGTGGTCAAGGTGTAGGCCAGGCTGTCACCCACCGACACGGGGCCGGCACTGTTCACCGACTTGGCATAGCTCACGCCCGGCGTCGCCACCGGCGTGGTGGTATCGCAGTTGGTCGTGCACGAGGGCGTGTCGGTGCCGGTGCCGAGCACGGCATTGCGCACCGTGCCACTGGCCTGCGCATTGACCGTGGCGGAGTAGCTCAGGCTGTAGGTGCCCGGCACCGTCCCTGCAGGCAGCGTGCACACCAGCGGATTGGCGGCATTGCAGGTGAAGATGCCCGCGCTGGTCACGCTGCTGAAGTCCAAGCCGCTGCCCAGCGTATCGGTCAGGGTGACCACATCGGTGGTGCGCGAACGCGCAACGGTCACGCTCAGCGTATAGCCGATGCTGTCGCCCACCCGCACCGGTCCACCGGTGGAGGCCAGCTTGGCGTAACTCACCTGCGGGCTGGCCAACGGCGTGGTGGTATCACAGCTGCCGACGCACGACGGATTGTCCGGACCGCTCGGCACTACGGCATTGCGCACCTGGCCAACCGCCTGTGCGTTGACGATGCCGGTATAGGAGAACGCGTAGCTGCCGGGCACGGTGCCGGCGGGCAGCGTGCACACCAGCGGATTGCCGGGCACGCAGATGAAGCCGCCGGCATTGGTCATGCCGCCGAAGTCCAGGCCAGTGCCCAGGGTATCGGTCAATGTGACGGCAGCGGTGGTGCGCGCATCGGCCACGACCACGCTCACCGTGTAGGCAACGCTGTCGCCCACCGCGACCGGGCCGGCCGTAGCGCTGGCCTTGGACACCGAGATGCGCGGCGCCGCCACCGGCGTGGTGGTGGTGCAGTTGCTGCTGCACGTGGGAGTGTCGGTGCCGGTACCCACCACCGTGTTGACCACCTGGCCACTGGCCTGTGCGTTGACGGTGGCCGCATAGGTCAGGCTGTAGGTACCCGGTACGGTGCCCGCTGGCAGCGTGCACACCAGCGGATTGGCCGCATTGCAGGTAAAGGCGCCGGCGTTGGTCACGCTGCCGAAGTCCAGGCCGGTGCCGAGGGTATCGGTCAGGGTCAGCACGTCGCGGCTGTTGCCGTCGGCAATGGTGACATCCACGGTGTAGCTCACCGTCGCCCCCACCGCCACCGGACCGGCGGTGTTGGAGCGTTTCGCGTAGCTCACCCGTGTAACCGGAACGGTCACATCGCTGCGGGTGCAATGGTTGGCATCGGTACAGGCCTCGCCCGGTGCGGGCGGATTGCCACCATTGAACGGATCGTAGCCACCGCCGACGCTGGCGTGGTTGCGCAACAGGCCGCTTGCCGATGCAGACACGGTCACCGGCAGGGTGAAGCTGCTGCTGTCACCGGCGGTGCCGGCTGCCGACAGCACCTGGCTGCTGGTGCAGCTCACCGCCTGGCCGCTCGCCGTACAGCTCCAGCTGCCACTGCTGAGGGTTCCGGTCCAGTTCGGCACGATCCCTGCCGGCAACTGGTCGCGCACGGTGATGACACCCGCCGGCACGTTCGGCGGATTGCCGGTCGGCACGTTGGTGGTGTTGCTGATCGTCAGCGTGTACTGGGTGCCGGCCTGGCCGTAGTTCCAGATGCCGCCGGTGGCATTGTTGCTCTTCACCACCTTCAGCGCGGGTGCGGTGATGGTGATCAGGTGGTCTTCCACTTCGCCGTCGTCGGCCACGCCGGTCGGCTGCTGGATCTGCGCCGCGTTGGTCGCATAGCGCAGGCGCACGTAACTGCTGCCTGCGCTTACCTGCGCGGGCACGGTCCAGCTCAGGTTGGCCCCGCCGCCACTGCATGCAGCGATGTTGCTGCGCTCGCCCGGGTCGAATGTGCCGTTGCGGTTGAAGTCGATCCAGCCGGCCACGCTGCCGGTGCCCACGCATGCCACCGGTTGGCTGATCTGGGTACCGGCCTGCATCACCGTCAGCACATAGCTCGCCGGCCAGGCGTTCTCTTCGTTGGGATTGCCCGAGGGGAAATTGTCGTCACCCTTCGCATCGGCGCTGTAGCTGCTCTTCTGCTCGGTATCCGGGCCCATCGTGCCGAGGAAATCGGTCAGCGGCGGTGCCAGGCCACCCGGCGTATAGCCGGCGGTGTTGATGTTGGTGGGGGTGGCGTTGACCGGCAGGCCATCCGGGCGGAACTGCAGATCGTCCACCACATGCATGGCGTCGCCGTAGCTCTGCGGCGCATCGCCGAAGTCGGCATACGGCACCAGCAGGCCGATGGCGATGGCGGTGGTGCCGCCGCCGCGCATCGAGAAGCCCATGTTCACTGCAAGGTTGCCCGGCGCGTGTGCGGCGTTGTCGAAATTGAGGAAGGTGACCGCAGCGGTGTTGTTGTCGTTGCCCGGCCCGAAGCGGATCACGCTGTTGCCGCCGCTGCTGGACTTGGTCACGTTGTAGGCACCTGCGCTGAGGTTCTTGCGCATCTCCACCACGTTCCAGGTGCCCAGTGCACTGGCTTCGACGAACTCGCCACTGTTGTTGATCGACTCGGCGTCGGCCATCACCACGCCGCGCAGGCGATACGGCGCGCCGCCCAGGGTCGAGACGCAGTTGATTTCGAAAGAGGATGTACCCGTGCTGCGCGAGATGCCCGCGATCAGCTGATTCGCGCCGCCAGTGCCACCGACGTTGTACAGGTCGTCCAGGCTGTCGCCGCTGAAGTTGCCCGGGCGATAGCTCTGCAGGAGTCCGCCGCCACTGATGTTGGCCAGACTGCAGCTGACACTGAGGTTGATGCCCGCGGCCACCGGCATCGAGATCGACGAGGTATCACCATTGTTGAGCGTGACCCCGGCAGTGCCCAGGTCCGTGCCGCCCCCCCAGGTCAGCCACAGCACCGTGTTGCGGTACGGGCTGGTGCCGCCGGTCGCGTAGGCCGCAGCCCAGGCCGACGATGGCAGCACCACCGACAGCAGCAGCAACAGCAGACCGGCGGCCAGCCATCGCCCGGTCCGGCCGGGATGTGCACTTTTTTCAGGATGAACGGATTCACCGCCCGCGCTGATGCGCGACGTCGTCGACTGCCACATGTTGGTTTTTCCCCGTCATCAGCCCCACAGGGGAGCCGCTGTTCAGTGGGTACCGGGGAGGGTTCTGCCGGACCCGGAGACGCGTACGAATGCGTGTCTGCCGGTTCCGTGGCGACTACAACCGTCCCTGGACCCTGTTGGTCAGGTTCGCAAAACTGTGACGAAGATAACACAATACGAACAATTGTGTGATGCAGGTCACATTTAAGTTTGCCAAATCTGGCGCCGGCCCCACGAACACAGTTGTAGCAACCGGCCCCCGGGGCCTCGTGCACGGATCCGGCAGCCGCACCGCCCTTTCCGGCAATTCGTCACGCATTTTCGGAGCCGGAGCGACGCGTCCGGCGGGGGGCGCACACGGAAAAACCGCCGGGCCATGGGCTACCGGCGGGAGCTGAAGTGGAAGGGGGATCGCGCCGCGCCTGGCGGCCACCGCACTTCTACCAGGGGACGAAGAGCAGGATCAGCACGATCACCAGCAGCACGGCGGCGGCGGTCAGCAGCACGTTGCGCTGGCGCCAGGAAGGCTTGGGGGTGCCGGGGGTATTCATGGGGGCGCTCCTAGGCAACCGATGGGGACGGCACCAGACTGCCGAGTCCGCTTGCAGCAGCGCGTGCACAGGATGTGCAGCGGGAGTGCAGAGCCCTGCCCTTTCCCGCTCAGGTTGTACGGCAGGCCATGAACAGCAGCTCCGGCGTGGAGGCGTCTTCGCTGGCGACGAAGCCGAGGTCGCGGTACAGCGCCACGGCCGCCAGATTGTCCCTATAGACCTTCAACGTCAGCTGCACCGCAGCGGTGCGGCGAACGGCTTCGGCGCACAGCGCCGTCATCAACACCCGGCCAAGACCACGGCCGCGTGCCTGCGGCGACACGATGATGCGCCCGAGGTGCGTGCTGCCAGGTGTTGTCTGCCAATACTGGCCGAAGCCCAGGCAGGTGCCGTTGGCATCCTGCAGTGTCCAGCCTGGACGCGAAGGCAACGCCAATGCAGCGGCGAAGGCTTCGGCAGGCAAGGGGAAGGGAACGCCGGGACCTGCCCAGCGCAGGGTCGCCTCAGGTGAGTCGAGCCAGCCGGCAACAACGGCAAACTGCGAAGGCTGGACAGGCTGCAGGACGTAATCCATGGCGCCGGCGCTGTTGCGGGCGCGCGTCCATGCGCCCGACGTGGGCAGACGCTTCACCGCGTCATGCGGGTCCAGCTGCTCCCAACCTTCCACGTTGTCGATCATCAGATGGCCGATCTTGTGAATCAGATAGTGCTGGCTGCCGTCGCGCGGCTGCTTCAGCTCGCCGCGGATCTACGACCGGGCGGCGATGCGGAAGCTGTACCGTGCGAACTCCCGCCGGGCGCCCCTTGTGGCTGTTCATGGCCCACAAGGGATTGTACCGCGGGGAGCTGGTCGGACTGGGCAAGGACTCGGTGGCCGGGCGCAGGCTCAGGGTCGAGAGCGATCCGGACGAAGATGGCCAGGGACGCACGAAGTCGGGCAAGTGGCGCGAGGTGCCACTGAATCGGTATGCGCGCTGGGCGCTGCGCCACCTACCCGATCCGCTGGCCGCCGTGTACAAGGACACGGTATCCGACTGGTTCGCCTCGGATGCCAAGCGTGGGGGAATCGGCGGCAGCCTCCACCGGCTACGGCACACCTTCTGCGCCCACATGGTCATGGCCGGGGTGCCGTTGCGAAGGGTGCAGATCCTGGCCGGGCACGCTGATTACGCCACGACCGAGAAGTACTACGCCCATTTGACGCCTGAAGGCGATGATGGCGCCGTGGCGAAGCTCCGGTACTGACCGGCGCCGCTGGGACCGTTGGGACCAAATCCTGTGGATATGCGGGAAACAGTGGGAATTGCACGCCACTGCGCTTGCCTGACTCATTGATTTTGGTAACCCCGGCCCGATGCTCGTTTCGTACAATCGGCAGTCCCGAACAAAGGAGACGACGATGCCGGGAGGTACCACCGTTGCCACTGCGGCGCTCATTGATGAGGCAGAGCGGGAGCTGTGCGTTGTGTTTCCAGTTGAACTCAGGGCCCTCTGGCTCACGCACAACGGCACCGAGCTACCGGGTGGGTGGCGATTTTTCCCGGTCTTTGACCCTGGCAACCCGCGGAAGACGGCCGGATCGGTCACGTATGAGAACCTGCGCGGTGCGTGGGGAATGCACCTTCGATCACTTGATCTTGTGGCGCTCGCGTCGAATGGAACCGGCAACCATCTGGTGATGCGGGTTGTGGACGGCGTCGCGATACGGGACATCCTCCACTGGAACCACGAAACCGAAAAGCTGACCCGCTGGAAGCCTGGCATCGATGCCGTGATGCGCTCCGCCCGAACGTCGGCGGAAAGGCTCGCCGCCATTCGCGCCACGCTCATGAAGGACACCCCGCGCGCTCGGCTTCCTGCCAGATAGATTCGCAGACGCAGACCGACTGTGACTACTGTGACCAAACGGCATGGATATGCCGAAAACAGTGGAGTAGACGCTATGCGCCGAATGGCTATGCGCCGAATGGCCTAAGCCATTGATTATGGTGACCCCGGCCCGATTCGAACGGGCGACCTTCCCCTTAGGAGGGGGACGCTCTATCCAGCTGAGCTACGGGGCCATGCAGCCGCCAAGTTTACAGGCAAGCCGCCCTGCCCTCCAAGCTTTCATCTGCCACACCATTGCCACTGGCGCGGCGCACCATGGCCAGTCCGGGCGCTCTGCTACCATCGGCGGCTCAGTTCGTCGCGCCCCCACCTGCCCGCGACGGCACCAAACACAACGTAACGAAACACAGGAGTCTGCATGTCTTCCGAGCTGCTCAAGTCCCTTGGTCTGGACGCGATCAACGCTGGCACCTACCTGGGCAACGGGGAGTGGTCGAGCGCTACCGGTGGTGAACTGATCACCCCGATCAATCCGACCACGGGCGAGCCGATCGCGCAGGTCCGCGCCACCACCGAAGCCGAGTACGAAACCGTCATCGCGCGCGCCCAGGAAGCCTTCAAGGTCTGGCGCACCACGCCGGCCCCGCGTCGCGGTGAAGCCGTGCGCCTGTGCGGCGAAGCGCTGCGCAGGAACAAGGACGCCCTCGGTTCGCTGGTCGCGCTGGAAATGGGCAAGAGCAAGCCTGAAGGCGACGGTGAAGTGCAGGAGATGATCGACATCGCCGACTTCGCCGTGGGCCAGAGCCGCATGCTGTACGGCTACACCATGCATTCCGAGCGCCCCGGCCACCGCATGTACGAGCAGTACCAGCCGCTCGGCCTGGTCGGCATCATCAGCGCGTTCAACTTCCCGGTGGCGGTGTGGGCATGGAACTCGTTCCTGGCCACGATCTGCGGCGACATCTGCCTGTGGAAGCCGTCCAACAAGACCCCGCTGACCGCCATCGCCTCCATGCGCATCTGCAACGAAGCACTGCGCGATGCCGGTTTCCCGGACCTGTTCTTCCTGATCAACGACGCCGGCACCGCGCTGTCGGAAAAGATGGTGGCCGACAAGCGCGTGCCGCTGATCAGCTTCACCGGCTCAACCCAGGTCGGCCGCACGGTCGCCGAGAAGGTCGCGCACCGCCTCGGCCGCTGCCTGCTGGAACTGGGCGGCAACAACGCGATCATCCTCGACGAAACCGCCGATCTGAAGCTGGCCATTCCCGGCATCGTGTTCGGTGCGGTCGGCACCGCCGGCCAGCGCTGCACCACCACTCGCCGCCTGATCGTGCACGAATCCATCCATGACGACGTGCTGGCCACGCTGGTCAAGGCGTACAAGCAGGTGGAAGGCAAGATCGGCGATCCGACCGACCCGGCCAACCTGATGGGCCCGCTCAACAGCGACGGCGCCGTGCAGCAGTTCCTGGCCTCCATCGAAAAGGCCAAGGCCAGCGGCGGCACCATCGAAACCGGCGGCACGCGCATCGAGCGCCCCGGCAACTTCGTGCTGCCGGCCATCGTCACCGGCCTGAAGAACAGCGATGAAGTGGTGCAGCACGAGACCTTCGCGCCGATCCTGTACGTGATGAAGTACAGCACGCTGGACGAAGCCATCGACATGCAGAACGGCGTGCCGCAGGGCCTGTCCTCGTCGATCTTCACCACCAACCTGAAGACTGCCGAGCGCTTCCTGTCGGCGGCCGGTTCGGACTGCGGCATCGCCAACGTCAACATCGGCACCTCGGGCGCGGAAATCGGTGGCGCCTTCGGTGGCGAGAAGGACACCGGCGGTGGTCGCGAGTCCGGTTCGGATGCATGGAAGGTCTACATGCGCCGCCAGACCAACACCATCAACTATTCGGATTCGCTGCCGCTGGCCCAGGGCATCAAGTTCGACCTGTGATGGCAAACGGTCCGGCCATGCACATGGGTCAGAGCCCCTCCGGGGATCCGACCCATGCCGTGCCGACCACTCAGGGTCGGATCCCCACAGGGGCTCCGACCCTCGATTTCACCGGCCGCCGGGTGCTGATCGCCGGTGGCAGCAAGGGCATCGGCCGCGAACTGGCGCTGGCCTTCGCCCGCGCCGGTGCGCAGGTCTCGGCCTGCGCCCGCGGCCAGGCCGGACTTGACGCCCTGCAGGCCGATGCGCAGGCCCAGGGCACGCAGCTGCACACCTTCGCCACCGATCTGGGCGACCTCGGCCGCATCGGCGCCTGGCTGCAGGCCGCTGCCGACGCGCTCGGCGGCATCGATGTGCTGGTCAACAACGCCACCGGCTACGGCATGGCCGATGACGAAGACGGCTGGGCGGCCAGCCTGCAGATCGACCTGATGGCGGCGGTCCGCGCCTCGCGCCTTGCGCTGCCGTGGCTGCGCGCCTCGTCCGATGCCTGCATCCTCAACCTCTCTTCAATCGCCGCGCAGCAACCGCGTCCCGGCGGCGCACCGTATGCGGCGGCCAAGGCCGCGCTGTCGCACTACACGACGTCGCAGGCCCTGGCGCTGGCGCCGGACCGGATCCGGGTCAACGCCATCGCACCGGGCTCGATCGAATTTGCCGATGGCCTCTGGGATCGACGTCGTGTCGAAGATCCCGCCCTGTACCACGGCACCCTGGCGAAGATTCCGTTCGGCCGCTTCGGGCAGCCGCGCGAGATCGCCGACGCCGCGCTGTTCCTGTGCTCGCCGCTGGCGCGCTGGATCACCGGCCACGTGCTCAATGTCGATGGCGGCCAGGTGCTGATGGGCTAGCGCCGATCCCTCGGTAGCTACCAACCTTGGTTGGCGCCGCATTCGTCGACCAAGGTCGACGCCTGCCAGAGCCACCCCGCGCTCGGCTCCGATGGTTGCCAACCTTGCCTGGCAGCCTTGCATTGGCCGGACCATGGGATTGCCGGGGCAGACGCACTATCATGTCGGCACTGCCACGGAGGACTCGATGAGCGTGCCACCCCGACAGAGCAACGCCCTGGCCGTGGTCAGCCTGATCGCGGGCATCTGCAGTTGGACCGTGCTGCCGGGTGTCGCTGCCCTTGTTGCCATCATCACCGGGCACCTGGCCCGCGCCGAGATCCGCCGCCGCGCCGGCGAACAGGACGGCGATGGCATGGCCCTGGCCGGGTTGATCATGGGTTGGCTCAACATCCTCGCTGCGGTGGGCCTGGTGGCCATCCTGATCTTCGCGATGGTGGCCGCCGGCGCCGACGCCAAACCTGGACTGCGCTGGTGAAAGCACGATGACCTCCGCCGACAGCACTGAACGCTTCAGCAGCCGCGTCGCGGACTATGTCCGCTACCGCCCGGACTATCCGCCTGCCCTGATGGACTGGCTGCATGGCTCCATGGCCGTGGCAACCAGCGCGCGTGTCGCTGACATCGGCGCCGGCACCGGCATCTCCAGCCGGCAGTTCCTGGCCGCCGGCCATCCACTGGTCGCCGTCGAACCCAACGCGGCGATGCGCGCTGCCGCCGAGCACTGGCTGGCGCCGCAGTATCCGCAGTTCTCCGCCGTCGATGGCCGCGCCGAGGCCACCGGGCTGGCCGATGCCAGCGTTGATCTGGTCGGCGCCGCGCAGGCCTTCCACTGGTTCGACACCGTGGCCGTGCGCGCCGAGTGGCAGCGCATCCTGCGCCCGGGCGGGCTGGCGCTGATCTACTGGAATTCGCGCCTGCTCGATGCCAGCCCATTCCTGGTCGGCTACGAACAACTGCTGCTGGACTACGGCACCGACTACACCGCCGTGGCCGAACGCTACCAGGACGACGCCACCATGCAGGCCTGGTTCGGCTCAGGCCTGCGCGGCATGGTGCAGCTGCCGAACGTGCAGCACCTGGACCTGGACGCCCTGCGCGGGCGCCTGCTGTCTTCTTCCTACGCGCCGCAGCCCGGCCATCCGCGCCACGCGCCGATGCTGGCTGCGCTGCAGGACCTGTTCGCCGCCCACGCGGTCGACGGCCAGGTCGCTTTTGAATATCGAACCCGAGCCTTCCTCGGCACGCTGGACTGAAACCAACGCATGTATTCGCTTGCCCGCCCCTTCCTGTTCTCGCTCGACGCCGAACGCGCCCACGGTCTCGGCCTGTCCGCTCTGGACCTGGCCTATCGCACCGGCACCACGCCGCTGGTGGCCGCACGCATCGCGCCGATGCCCAGCACGGTGTTCGGGCTGACGTTCCCCAATCCGGTCGGCCTTGCTGCCGGCTTGGACAAGAATGGCGAGCACATCGATGCACTGTTCGCGCTGGGCTTCGGCTTCGTGGAGATCGGCACGATCACGCCGCGACCGCAGGCCGGCAACCCCAAGCCGCGCCTGTTCCGGCTGCCGGCGCACAACGCGATCATCAACCGCATGGGCTTCAACAACGCCGGCGTGGATGCGCTGGTGCGCAACGTCGAACGCGCGCGCAACCGGCGCGGCCTGCTCGGCATCAACATCGGCAAGAACAAGGACACCCCCAACGAACAGGCGGCCGATGACTACATCGCCTGCATGGACAAGGTGTACCCGCTGGCCGACTACATCACCGTCAACATTTCCTCGCCCAACACGGCCGGCCTGCGCGAGCTGCAGGAAGAGACCGCGCTGCGGCAGCTGGTCAGCCAGCTGCGTGAGCGCCAGGAAGCACTGGCCGCGCAGCATGGCCGGCGCGTGCCGATGCTGGTGAAGGTGGCCCCGGACCTCAGCGAGCGCGACATCGACGCCGCCGCGCGCGTACTTGGCGAACTGCAGGTGGACGGCGTGATCGCCACCAACACCACCATCGACCACAGCCGGGTTGCCGGCGATCCGCTGGCCAATGAAGCCGGCGGGCTGTCCGGCGCACCGGTGCTGGAACAGTCCACCCTGGTACTGCGCCGCCTGCGTGCACGCCTGCCCGAATCAGTGCCGCTGGTCGGTGTCGGCGGCATCCTGTCCGGTGCCGACGCCGTGGCCAAGATGGCCGCCGGTGCGGCGCTGGTGCAGTGCTACAGCGGCCTGATCTTCAAGGGCCCGGCATTGGTGGCCGACTGCGTGGAGGCGATCCGCCGCCGACGCGAGGCGCCCAGCCGCGGCGCGGTGGCACCCCTGTGAGCACGCCCATGGACGACACCAACAACGCTGCAGCACCGCTGCGCTGGATCCTCACCCACAACGCGCCACTGCAGGCCCTGAACACGTTCCACGTGCAGGCCAGCGCAGCGCAGTTGCTGGAACTGCACGACGCCGCGCTGCTGCCGGAGGTTCTGGCGTTGCCGGAAGTGGCCAATGGCCCGCTGCTGGTGCTCGGCAGCGGCAGCAATGTGCTGATCGCCGAAGACCTGCCCGGCACCGTGCTGGTGTTCGGCAACCGCGAAATCAGTTTCCTCGAACACCGTGCCGACCACGCCGTGATCCGCGCTGGAGCCGGCGTGTCCTGGCACGGGCTGGTGATGTGGTCGCTGCAGGAAGGCCTGTCCGGCCTGGAAAACCTGGCCCTGATTCCCGGCACCGCCGGCGCATCGCCGATCCAGAACATCGGCGCCTATGGCGCGCAGGTCGGCGAGTTCATCCAGACCGTAGAGGCCTGGGACTGCCAGGAAAAAACCTGGGTACGGCTGGACAACGAACAGTGTGGCTTCGCCTACCGCGACAGCGTGTTCAAGCAGCAGCCGGACCGCTACCTGATCACCGCCATTGAACTGAAACTGCCGCTGCTGCACGACCTGCGCATGGGCTACGCCGGCATCCGCGAAGAACTGCAGGCGCAGGGCGTGGAACTGCCGAGCGCGGTGGACGTGGCCAATGCGGTGATCGCGATCCGTCGCCGCAAGCTGCCCGACCCCGACGTACTGGGCAACGCAGGCAGCTTCTTCAAGAACCCGGTGCTGCCGCTGGAACAGGTGGAGGTGCTGCTGCAGCACTTCCCCGAGCTGCCGGTGTTCCCGGCGGACCGCGACGACCGCCGCAAGGTCTCGGCGGCCTGGATGATCGAATCCTGTGGCTGGAAGGGCTTCCGCGAAGGTGATGCCGGCGTTGCGCCCAGCCACGCGCTGGTGCTGGTCAACCACGGCAACGCCACCGGCACTGAACTGCTGGCGCTGGCACGGCGGATCTCTGCCTCGGTAGTGGAGAAGTTCGGCGTGCCGATCGAACCGGAGCCCCGCCTGCTCGGCGCACAGTGGTGAGCACACCCGCCCTACCCGCAAGCGCCACCCCATTGCGGGCGGCGCTGCTGATGCTCGGCAGCACCATGGCGTTCGGCCTGATGGCGGTGGCGATCCGCTACGCCACCCGCTACGTGCCGACCCAGGAAGTGGCTTTCTTCCGCAATGCCTTCGGCCTGCTCGCCCTGCTGCCGATGCTGCTGCGCCCAGGCCATGCACCGCTGAAGACCCAGCAGCTGCCGCGCTATTTCCTGCGCAGCGCGATCGGCCTGGGCTCGATGCTGTGCGCGTTCTGGGCATTGGGCCACCTGCCCCTGGCACAGGCCGTTTCGCTGTCCTACTCCACCCCGTTGTTCGTCACCATCGCGGCGGTGCTGTGGCTGGGCGAAACGGTACGCGTACGGCGCTGGGCAGCGGTGGTGGTCGGCTTCATCGGCGTGCTGGTGATCGTGCGGCCGGGCACGGCCGGCTTCACGTCCGGCAGCCTGATCGCCGTGGCCGCCGCCGTGCTCAGCTCGCTGGTGGCGATCCAGATCAAGCAGCTCACCCGTATCGACAGCGCCGACACCGTGGTGCTCTACACCTACGTGTTCTGGGTGCCGCTGTCGCTGATACCGGCCTTGTTCGTGTGGGTCTGGCCCACCGGCATCGCCTGGCTCTGGCTGCTGGCCACTGGCGTGCTGGGCACCATCGGCCAGTTGCTCTGGACACGCGCACTGCGCCTGGGCGAAGTCTCCGCGTTGACCCCGATCAGCTTCCTGCAACTGCCGCTGGTGACCTTGTGTGGCTGGCTGTTGTTCGCAGAGACGGTGGATCGCTGGACGATCATTGGCGCCGGCATCATCCTCGCCGCCAACGCCTACATCGCCCATCGCGAAGCAGTGCTGTCACGGCGTGCAGCGAGCGTCGCCGCGAGCGCAGCGGCCAAGCCGGCAGAGTAAGAGGTCCGGCCGGGCTGCGCCCGGCACCCGTGGTAGTGCCGGCCGCTGGCCGGCAACCTCAACAGCAACAGCAACAGCAACAGCGGGCGTTCCGTGGGATGGCGGGGCGGTGTCGGATGGCGGGGACGCCGCAAGTACGTCCTTGTAGGCTTGGCCGCGGCATCCATGCCGCGGACACCCCGCCATCCGACACCGCCCCACCTTTGACAGTTTCCCGGTGTCTGGTAGATCCACGCCACGCGTGGATGAATCTCCATCGAAATCGAATATTTCGACAATTGATCAAATGATCGAAGAGCATCCACGCATGGCGTGGATCTACCGTGTCGACCAAGGTCGACACCCACCAAGAGCAGGCCATGCCATCCCGACAGATTACGGAGATCTGTCGAAGGCGGGGTGGGTCCGGTTGCGGGGGCGTGAGCGCCATGGATGGCGCGACCGAGCCTCCATGGACGGATTTACGGCGTCCCCCGCAACCGGACCCACCCCGCCATCCCACAGGAGGCCAGCTTTTGCTGTTGCTGTTGCTGTTGCTTCGGCTGTTGCTGTTGCTTCGGCCTCTGCAGGTGCCGGGCGCAGCCCGGCCGGACCCCCTACAGCACCTGGTACGCGCGCTCGGCCGCATCGAACACATTGCCCGGCGCGAACTGCTCGCCCAGGTAATGCAGTGCTTGCCGGTGCTGCTGCAACGAGCGCTGCGCCGCGCCGGGGCCCAGCAGCATCTGCTCGAATTCGATCAGGTCCTGCAGGATGCGCCAGTGCCGATACCACGCAATCCAGCGCGGATCGCCCAGGTCGCTGCCATAGCCTTCGGCGAAGCCCAGCGGATGCTCGCGCCCCCAGCGACCACCTACCGCGGCGCCGACAAACATCAGGTCGCGCTCGCGCGGGGCCAGTGCCAGTCCGTCCCAGTCAATCAGGTGCAGTGCATCGTCCTGCCCCATCAGCAGGTTGCCCGCGTGCAGGTCGGTGTGGCACAGGCGCAGCGCCGGTGCTTCATCCTGCAATTGACGATGCAGCGCTTCGGCACGCTGGTGAAGTTCGGCGATGCGCGGCCGCTGCTGCTGCCACAGCGCCAGGAACGCACTGCCGGACCGATCCTGCGCCTGCGCCAGCGTCGAGGGATCGCGCAACCATGTCCCCACCGTGTCGACCGCTGCGGTTTCAAGCCGCAGCGTCGGCAGGGCCTGGCGCAACGCCAGCGGAATCTCGGCCTCATGCAGGCGACGCAGCACTCCGCCCAGCTGGCGCCATTGCGCACGGCTCAGCGGTGCCTCGAAGCCCGACTGCCCTTCGATGTAGGGGAACAACGTGAACTGCAGGCCCCAGCGCTGCACCGATGCGCCGCCGGTCAATGCCGGCCACGGCGCAACAATCTCTTCGATGCCCAAGGTGCCACGCAGCCAATGCAGGCTGTCCCACACCGCGGGTGCCACCTGGAAGTTGCGGCACTTCAACCACCAATGGTCGTGGCGGGCATCGATACGGAACACGCACGCATTGGCGTCGGCGCCCACCGGACGCGGCACCACCGCGGTCGCGTTGATGTCGTAGGACTGCTGCAGGACTTCAACGATCTGCTGCGCCGAAGCGAATGACATGGATGCAGGCGTGCTTTGGTGACGACACCTACTATCGCAGATGGCCTTGCATCCGCACAGGCAAACTGGTCACAACATCGCTCTCCTGCGACAAAAGAACTAGCCGGCGATGCGTCGCATGACCGCTTCCAACGGACCGCGCGCGAACTGCCACGACCACAACCAGGCCGCCGCGGTCGCCAGCATCACGAACAACAACGCGGCCATCAGCACCCACGACAGGCTGGCACTGCCATCAAGCAGTCCAAGCGATTCCAGCACGCCCATGCCGATCAGGATGTGCGCCACGTACAGGCTCAGCGTCATCCGTCCGGCCGCGGTGAACGGTTCCAGCCAATCGCCAGGATGCAGCCGCACCAGCCACAGGCATGCCGCGATCAGTGCACACGCCGCGCCTGCGCCGGTCAGCAGATAGGCCGGACCGGGCGGCATCGGCTGCGTCGCCAGCCACACCTGCCACACCGTGCCGTGGCCCCACTGCTGCAACACCTGGCCGGCCCCCATCAGCAGCAGGCCGAGCAGCAGCAAGGCACGCTGCACCCGGGGTTGCGACAGCGGCAGCCGCGCCAGCAGCATGCCCAGCAGGAAAAAGCACAGCCACGGCAACACCGGATGAAAGCCATTGAACAGCAGGTTGCGCATCGCACCCGGCCAGTGCCACAGCCCCTCGTAAGCCAGCGTCTGCCAGTTCCAGCCCTGGCTGTAGTCCCAGCGCAGCAGGGACCAGAACGCGACCATCGCCAGAGCCACCATGCTGCCCAGCAGAACACGGGGCGACGCGCGCAGCCACAGCACCGCCAGCGCGAAGTACACCGCGTAGTAATGCAGGATATCGGCAGGAAACACGGTCAGGTTGAGCAGGCCGAGCACGGCCAGGAACACGGCCCGCCGCCAGGTCTGCACACTTGCCTGCCACCACGCCAGTCGCTGTGTGGCCAGCATCAGGCCCACCCCGGCCAGCGTCACGAAGGTCGCCGAAGCCTTGCCTTCCAGCAGGTGGAAGAATCCAGCAAGCCAGCCGCCGCCATCGGTCTCGACGGCCATCGCCAGGCGGAAGTTGACCAGCACCATGCCGGCCAGGGCGAGGTAGCGCGCCAGGTCCAGCCCATGCAGCCGCCGATCGTCAGTGCTCACGCACGCGCCCCAAGCAGAGCTGCCAGCAGAGCGGGATCAAGCACGTCGGTATCGGCATCGCTCGCCTCACCCAATCCCTGCCGCAGCGCAGCGCTCTCGATCGCATCCAGCAGCACCTGCGCCTGCAGCGCGGGCGCCAGCACGGGCCGGCGGCGCTCACGACGTGCGACCTCCTGCAAAGCCTCGGCCAGCCTGCGCTGCAACTGCGCGCGGTTGCCAGCGAATGCCGCCGCCACCGCCGGATTACGCGCGCTCTCGGCCAGCACTTCCACGCTCAACAGCGCCCATTCCGGCTGCCGGCACAGGGTGTGGAAGTCCCGCAGGAACCCCTGCACCTGCGTACGTTCGCCATTGCATCCCGCCAACCGCTGCAGCAACGGCTGCAGTTCGTCCTGTTCGGCCTCGGCCGTCGCCAGAATCAGCGCCTCCTTGCCGGGAAAGTGGTTGTAGAGATTGCCCAGGCTGACCCCGGCCGCCTGCGCGATGTCGCGCATGCTGGTCTGATGGAAGCCCTTGGACAGAAAGCACTGCAGGGCCGCCTGCAGGATCTGCGAGGCGCGTTGCTCATTGCGGTCGGTGCGGTTCATTCGGCAGACAATGAACGAACGTTCGTCCATTTAAAAGCCGAATCCAAGCCTTCGGCCAGTCGCCGTTCAGCGCGTCGCGCTTGACCTCAACCGCTGTTGAGGACCGATCCTGCCGCGCCCTGCTGCAACTGCGGACCCTGCATGCACCTAGAAGAACTCGTCCAGCAGGCGGTAGAACGCGAGTCGGCGCTCATCGGCACCAATGCCATAGCGGGCCAGCAAGGGCGCAACCCAACGGGTGTCGTCATAGTTGTGGACCAGGCTGCGTGCGGCCAACGCCAGATCCTGGCAACGATCAGCCACACCCAGCCGGCCGCAATCGATGAAACCGCTGAAGCGGCCGTCGACCGCCATCAGATTCGGCAGGCATGCATCGCCGTGCGCTACCACCAGATCCTCATCCGCCGGACACGCTGCGATCAGCTCGGCATGCACCTGCTCGGCGCTCTGGCCCAGGCGCTCATCGTCGAAATCATCCGCATCGATCAACCCTGCGGCAACGCGCGCAGCGACCTCCGGCAAGCGCGATGCAAGGCGATGATCGAACGGACAACCGGCAACCGGCAGCGCATGCAGGGCGCGCAGCGCGTCAGCCAGCAGCACGACGACCTGGGCGGGCGCCAGCGTCGGCGACGATGCCAGGTCATGGCCGGGCAACGCGCTCATCAGCAGCCAACGCCGACCGCCCTCCTCCGCCGTGTCCAACACCGTTGGCACCGGCTGTCCCTGTGCCCGCAGCCAACGCAGACGCAGGATTTCGCCCTCCAGTTCGCTGAAGGCATCGATCACTTCCGATTTCAGGAACGCATCCGGCGTTCCCGGGCGTCGCACCCGCGCCACATCGGCGCGCGACACGCCGATGCCCTGCATCTCGATATCTGCATCGCGCAGCGCGCTGCGCCACTGCGACGGCAAGGGCATTACACCGCCATCGCTCGATCCTGCTTCCATCCCCACCACTCCGGCCCCGGTCACAGCCTGGATTCTCACCGAAGCGGACACCTGACAGCAAAGGACACTGCATGAAACTCATGGTCATCGGCGCCAGCAAAGGTCTTGGCCGCGCCTTCGTGGAAGGCCTCTGCCGGCCCGGCGATACCGTCATCGGCGTATCGCGCACACGCCCCACGCAGCTGGACTGCAGCGAGGGCGTCGACCTGCACTGGATAGAAGCAGACCTGAGCCAGCCGGTACGGGCCGCTGCCAGCATCGCAGCGCAGGCGCCGTCGGATCTCGATGTGCTCATCCATAACCTTGGCATCTGGGAGGAGACCGCATTCAGTGACGACTACGATTTCCTCAACGAAAGTGACAGCGCGCTGGCGCAGCTGGTGGACGTCAACATCACCGCCACCCTGCTGCTGCTCAAGCAGCTGCTGCCGCGCGTGCTCGGCGGGCGCCGCCCGCAACTGGTGTTGACCGGCTCGACCTCGGCACTGCCACGCAGTGGCCGCCCCGAGGTGGCCTTCGGCGCGTCCAAGTTCGCGCTCAACGGCATTGCCGATGCCCTGCGCGAAGGCTTCCGCCAGCAGCGGCTGGCCGTGACGACGCTGCAGCTGGGCTACCTCAATACCGAAGATGCACTGTCGGTGCCGCTGCAGCGGGCCGCCGCACGCGGCAATGGCGAGTACGTGCCGGTGCACGACGTGGTGTCGATGGTGCGCGCACTGCTGCAGCTGTCACCGTCCAGTTTCGTGCGCGAGCTGGTGCTGCCCGCCATCGCCGATCCGCGTTACTAGACCAGCGCTCAGCACACACTGGCAGCCCCGGTTTGGCCGTACACGCGGCCGTGGTTTACTCTGCGTCTACTGGCAGTTGGCCGCACACAGGACCGGCTATGGCTATCGATGCGCTATCGAGGCTCTCGACCCGGGTTCTGGACAGCGCCCTGCCCAGCCTGCCGCTGTACTTGCTGCAGGCCACTGCGGTGATCGGCATGATCGGCGTGTTCCTGATCGCCACCCGCCGCGGCGGCCATGCCATGGAAGGACGCCGCGTCTACATCGGCGCGATCCTCGGCCTGATCTACTTGTTCAATTCATGGTTCGTGGCCGGCTACGCGCAGGGCGTGGTCAAACTCAACCTCGGCATCGACATCCTGCTGATCAGCGGTCTGCTGGGCGGCTGGCGCGGCGGCGTGACCTGCCTGCTGGCCAGCCTGCTGGCGCGCTACCAGTTCTCCGGCACGCAGTATTTCCTGCCCGCCAGCCTGGAAGCGGCGCTGCAGGTGCTGGCAGGCATCTGGCTGCGCGGGCGGATATACCCGCGCATGCTCACCCACTTCTCGCTGCGGTTGATCCTGCAGGCCTGGGCGGTGCGCATCGCGGTGACCTTGATCGGGCTGGTGTTGGGCGTGGCAATCATCGGCAGCGCGCAGCTGCCCCTGCTGGAACTGGCCACCCAGCGCGTGCTGGCCCTGCCGGTGTCACTGCTGGTGCTGGTGGCCGTATTCGCGCTGGTCTACAACGATGCGCAGATCGATGCCCAGCGCCAACGCGAACATGCGTGGATGCGCATCGACCCGGTGAGCGGCCTGCCCAACCTGCGCGCCCTCGACGAGCGTCTGCAGCGTCATTGGCGCAGCAGCGACGACCGCGGCAACGCGTGCCTGATCGTGACCGAGATGGGCAACCTGCAGGACCTGCTGCTGCGCTATGGCCCGCTCAATGACAGTGGCCTGTGGAACCCGCACAACGCCGAGGCCGTGCGCCGCACCCTGCTGCATGCGCGACCGACCGATGCGATGGAGATCTATCAGTTCGGTGACAGCGCGCTGGCGATCCTGCTGCCGGACGCAAGCCTTGCCGATCTCCGCGCGGATACCGGGCTGCCTGCGCTGGCCGACCGCCTGTCCACGGTGATCGGCGATGACTGGCCGGGCTTCCGCCCGGTGTTCCGCTGCGCGGTGGTCGAGCTGCAGCCGCCCACGCAGGACGACAGCTCCATCCCGTTCCGCGCGGTCACCCTGGCCTTGAACGCGATCGAGTCCGGTGTGGTGTTCTTCGATGATCCTATCCAGCGCGACAGCGAAGTGGATGCCCTGATCGAGACCGCGCTGGACCACTGGCTGCAGCACGCCGATGCACCACTGTACTACCAGCCCAAGTTCCGCCTGCAGGACCGCCACCTGGTCGGCGCCGAGGCGCTGCTGCGGATGCGCGATGGCGATGGCCACCTGATTGCACCGATGCGGGTGGTTTCGCTGCTGCGCCGTCGCGGACGCCTGGCCGAACTGGAATGGGCCACGCTGCAGGCGGCCACCGCCTTCCTTGGCCACTGCAGGGATGATGGGCATACGCTGACGATCGCAGTGAACGTGTCCGCCGAATCGCTGCGCCAACCCGGTTTCGGCGCACGCCTGTGCACCTTGCTGGAGCAGCAACGCATACCCGGCGCGATGCTGCGGCTGGAGATCGTCGAATGGACCGAAATCGTCGAGCGCGACGTCGTCGATGCCAACGTCGTCGTTCTGCTGGCCGCTGGCATGAGCCTGTCACTGGACGACTTCGGCGCCGGCTATTCGACCCTGATCCTGCTGTCGCAGCTGTCGGTGGCCGAGGTCAAGATCGAGCGGGCATTGATCGCCACGCTGTCCGATGCCAAGTCGCAGTCCATCGTCCGCTTCATCGTGGAAGTAGCCCACCGCTGCGGTGCCATCGTCGTTGCCGAAGGCACCGAGACCCCGGCGCAGGAGCAGCTGCTGCGTGCGCTGGGGGTGGATGTGGGCCAGGGTTATCTGTATGCACGGGCCCTGCCACCGGAGCAGTTCCGGCAGCTGGCCTGAGCGGCCTTCAGGCCAGCCGCATCGACAGCTCCACATCGTCGGCGAAGGGCACGGACAGATAGCCTGCATTGCCCGAGCGCATGCGCTGCTGGTAGCGCGGGCTGTCATCGGCGTTGTCGGCGATCACCACTGCGCCCGGGCGCAGCCGCTCGTGCAGCAGCTCCAGCACATCGTCGTACAGCACCTTGGCACCATCGAGCAGCACCAGGTCGATCGTATCGGGCAGGTCCACCGCCAGGGTCTCCAGTGCGTCGCCCACGCGGATCTCGACCAGATCGTCCACGCCCGCTTCACGCAGGTGGCCGGCGGCACGGCGCGCCTTCTCCGGTTCGAACTCGGTGGTGATCAGGCGGCCGCCGCCGTTGTCACGCAACGCCGCAGCCAGATGGATGCTGGAGATGCCGAACGACGTACCGAACTCAACGATGCTGCGCGCGCCACTGCTGCGCGCCAGCAGGTACAGCAGGCGGCCGGTTTCCGGCGACACCGGCAGCCACAGGTCCTTCAGCAGCTCGCCATACAGGCGCCGGTATTCGGTGCGGCTGCCCAGCAGGCGCTGCCGCTCTTCGGGAGAAACGGAGGTCAAGGCCGGGCTGAGCGCGCTGTCGGCTTCGGCAAACAGGCGTGCCAGCAGGGGCGCGACCGGGGTCGAGATCAGGGTGGACATGGGCGGGTGTTCCTTGCGATGACGGGGTTAGAATGCGAATGATTCGTCGCAATCAAGAATACGGACGATCCCCGGTTCCGCCTATTCGCATTGGAAAAGCCCCATGTCCGAACGTCGTCCGCCGCAGATTTCCTCGAGAAAACAGCCTCGCCAGTCACGATCGAACGACCTGGTCGCAGCCATCCTCGAAGCCGCTGCTCAGGTTCTGAAGCACGAAGGTGCCACTCGGTTCACAACCGCGCGGGTGGCCGAACGCGCCGGCGTCAGCGTCGGCTCGCTGTACCAGTACTTTCCCAACAAGGCGGCAATCCTGTTCCGCCTGCAGCGCGACGAGTGGCAGCAGACCGGCGCGATGCTGCGCGACATCCTGCAGGACACACGACAACCGCACCTGCAGCGCCTGCGCACGTTGGTGCATGCCTTCATCGTGTCGGAATGCGAAGAAGCGCAGACCCGTGGCGCGTTGAACGATGCCGCGCCGCTGTACCGCGATGCGCCGGAAGCGCAGGAAGCACGCAGCGAGACCGACGAAGCGATGCTTGTGTTCATGGCCGAGCTGCTGCCGCAGGCCTCGGCGGGCACGCGCCAGCTGGCGGTGGATCTGATCGATACCACGCTGGGTGCTACCGGTCGCGAATTTTCCAGTGAACCGCGCACTGCCGCCGAGATGCGCGTCTATGCCGATGCGGTCGCGGATATGTTCTGCGCCTATCTCAGGCAGCTGGGCGCGCACTGACGTGCAGCCGCCGGCTTACACCGCGTAGAAGCCCAGGAACATCGCCACCGCCGACTCGGCCACGCGCGTGCGTTCGGCCTGCGCCAGCGGCGCCTGGCCCATCGTCACCTGCGGCCAGAACGCGAAGCTCTTCACCAGGCCCTGCAACTGATGGCCGGCGAATTCCGGATCGACCTGGCGCAGCCGCCCATCGGCAATCGCCGCACGGATCCATGCGCTGACGCCGCTCTCCTTCTCGCCCATGCGGCAGACGATCGCCTGCGCGCGCTCGGGTGAATGGATGATCTCGGCCATCGCCACCCGCGCCAGATCGATGAAGTTGGCATCACCCAGCAGGTCCAGCTTCTGCCGCAGCAGCTGCAGCAGCTGCACATCCAGCGGCTGGTCGGCGCTGTACGGCAGCTCGACGCTGGCCACGCTGCTCTGCCACAGCTCTTCCAGGATCAGCGCGAACAGTTCTTCCTTGCTCGGGAAGTGGTTGTAGACGGTGCGCTTGGAGACACCAGCCACCGCCGCGATGCGGTCCATGCTGGTCGCCTCGTAGCCGGCCGAACGGAACTCTTCCACCGCCGCGCGGACGATGGCCTCGCGCTTGCGGTCGGTAAGGCGTTGCGGGGTACGGGGCATGGCGGAACCAGACAGCTGAACGGATGCCACCATTTTACACCCAACAGTGTACTTTCTGAAATTCGGAAACTACACTGTGCAGTGTACACTGCGGACCTCACCCATGAAGCGCCTGCTCCTTGTCCTCCTGCTCGGAATCCTCGCCGTGACCGCTTATACCTTCTGCAAATCCTGGTCCCTCCCCGACTTCCCCGATTCGCCGCAGTACCGCGAAGGCAAGTTCCGCAATGCCGTGCCGAAACCGGCAATGGGCCTGCGTGATGGCCTGGAGATCTGGTGGACCTTCCTGTTCAACAAGCCCAAGGGCACCGTGCCCGACCACCCCATCCCGGTGCAGGCGCTGGACCGCGCCACCCTGGACGCGGCGCCCGACCGCAGCCTGTTCCGGCTGGGTCATTCGACGATCCTGCTGAAGCTGCGCGGGCAGTACTGGCTGACCGATCCGGTGTTCTCCGAACGCGCCTCACCGGTGCAATGGATGGGCCCGGCGCGCTTCCATGCGCCGCCGATCAGCATCGACGAACTGCCGCCGATCGCCGGCGTCATCCTCTCGCACAACCACTACGACCACCTCGACCACGCGGCGGTAATGAAGCTGGCCGGCAAGACCGCGCGCTTCATCGCACCGCTGGGTGTGGGCGACCAGCTGATTGCCTGGGGCGTGGATGCAGCCAAGGTCGAACAACTGGACTGGTGGCAGTCCACCGAAGTCGCTGGCCTGCGCCTGACCGCAACCCCCGGCCAGCATTTCTCCGGCCGCGGCCTGGGTGACAGCGATCGCAGCCTGTGGGCGTCGTGGGTGATCCAGGACGGCAACTTCCGCATCTTCTTCAGCGGCGACACCGGCTACTTCGACGGCTTCAAGGCCATCGGCGAGAAGTACGGTCCGTTCGACCTGACGATGATCGAAACCGGTGCCTACGATCAACGGTGGGCATTCGTGCACATGCAGCCCGAACAGACCCTGCAGGCGCACCTGGACCTGCGTGGCAAGTGGCTGCTGCCGATCCACAACGGCACCTTCGACCTGGCCCTGCACGAGTGGCAGCAACCGTTCGAACGCATCAGCGCATTGGCTGCCGCAAAGAACGTGCCGGTGGCCACGCCGATGATGGGCGAGGCACTGGACATGCAATCACCGACCGCTGGTACGCGCTGGTGGGAGCGTGTGCAACTGTAACGGCCTGTCGCGCAGCGACCCTCAGCCGGGATGCTGAACCAGCCGTTCCTGCTCCTTCGCTACATTGATCTGCAGCGCCGCAGCAGCGAGCTCCGCCAGCTCGCTGCTGACCTTCTGGCTGCCGCGCGCCTGCATCCACGAAAGAATATCGGCCAGATGCCAGATCGACGCGCTGCCTTCGTGCACCGGTGCCGGAAACGTCTGCGGGTGCGCGAGCAGCAACTTGCGCATGTTCTGCCGTGACATGCCCAGCAGATCAGCGACATCCGTCAGCCCTACCAGATCGGGACTGACTTCGATCAGCTCTGCGTCGGGTACGGCACGCTGGACGTCTCCCAGCGCGGAGCGCATCGCCTCAGCGGCACTGCTCGCCTCACGACAGAATTCCAGCGCCAGCCTTGCCGGGCTCCCTACGCCCAACAGTGCATCTCCACATCCCGCATCGAGCAGGTGCCGTTCGAGGACGCCAGGATCACCCGAGGTATCGGGCAGGCGGTATCTCAGGGTGAAGTTGAATTCCGTCTTCAAAGGACCTGCGTCTCCCTGAGTCAGCAAGGGCGGCTACCGCGAGCGCCGCCAGACTGCCGAACCTACAGAATCTCCGTCGCGTTTCCAGAGGCGAATGCGCCACTCACAGTTCGAGGTGAACTCCCAACCCTGCCTCACCCTCGGCCAACTCAGGCCGCAGGCTCAGTGCAGGGATCAGATAATCACCACCGTTCTGCCGCCGGTAGGCAATCACCGGATCGCTCGCCAGCCCATCCAGCCGCGCGCCCAGCCCCTCCAGCACGACAGGCAAGGACGCCTCATCGATACGGCTGCTGCGGTAGATCACGTGCGCGGGCAGCACGTCAAAGCCGGGATAGAACAGGATGCCGTGCTGGATCGGGAACAGCACATCGTCGATCGGCCCATTGATGCCGCGCGGACCGTAATGCGACTCCCAACCACCGGTGGTGACCACCAGCATCGCGCGCTTGCCGGACATCGCGCCCTCGCCATAGCGGTCGCCCCAATGCCGGTCGGAGTGTTCGCCCACGCCATAGGCAAAACCATAGGCATACACGCGATCCACCCAACCCTTCAGGATGGCCGGCATCGAGAACCACCACAGCGGGAACTGCAGGATCACCGCGTCGGCCCAGCGCAGTTTTTCCTGCTCGGCGGCGATGTCGGCGCTCTGCCGGCCCGTCCTGAAGGCGTCGCGCGAATCCAGTGACGCGTGGAACGGCACCGAAGGATCCCGCCCGGGATGATCGTCGGCATCGATCTGCGCCTTCCATTGCATGGCATGCAGGTCGGACACCTGCACGGTGTGGCCGGCGCGTTGCAGGTGCTCGACGGTGAAGGCCTTCAGGGTGCCATTGAGCGAGGTGGGTTCGGGGTGGGCGTAGACAAGCAGAACGTTCATGGTGGTACCAGGGAGGGAATGCCGGCCATGTTGGGTGCCGCCACGCTATAGTTGAAATGAATTCCTGCAATCCCCGGCATTGCCATGGACAATACCCTGCGTCGCATCGACCTCAACCTGCTGGTAACCCTGCAGGCCTTGCTGGAAGAGCAGAACGTCACCCGCGCGGCCGAACGCCTGCATCTGGCCCAGCCCACGGTCAGCGTGCAGCTGGCGCGCCTGCGCCACCTGTTCGATGATCCGCTGCTGCTGCCGGGGCCACGCGGCATGCGTGCCACCGCACGTGCCGATGCGCTGCGCGAACCATTGGCCGAAGCACTGGCCGCACTGCAGCGTGCGGTCGCACCTGTGCAGGCGTTCGATCCGGCCCAGGCCACGCAGACCTGGCGGATCATGGCGTCGGACTTCGGCGAAACCACGATCGTCCTGCCGGCATTGGCCGACCTGCGCGTGCGCGCACCCGGCACGCGCCTGGCCGTGGTCAGCCTGGCGCCGGCGCAGATGGTGGCGCAGAGCGAACGCGGCGAGATCGATCTCGTCCTCCACATCACCTCCGACGCGCCTCCCTCCCTGCACCATCGTCCGCTGTTCCAGGAACGCTACGTGCTGGCCGGGCGTCGCGACCATCCACGACTGAAGCGGCGGCCGACGCTCAAGCAGTTCTGCGCGCTGGACCATGTGATCGTGTCACCGGATGGCGGCGGTTTCCATGGCGGCACCGACAGTGCGTTGGCGCATGTAGGCGCGCGTCGCAACGTGGTGCTGTCGGTGCCGCACTTCCTGTTCCTGCGCAGCGTGCTGCTGCGCACGGACCTGGTGGCGATGATGCCCTCGCGCCTGGTCGCGCAGGACCCGGCCTTGAAGGCGGTTGCCGCGCCCATTGATGTGCCCGGGTTCGAGATGGTGATGCTCTGGCACGAACGCGTGCATCGCGATCCGGCACATCGCTGGCTGCGCGAGCGTATCTGTGCGCATTCATGAAACCTCGTGCGAGGACCCGCCCGGGAAATATTGCGACGCGTCATGTAACCGGTTACATCCCTTGCTAGCGTAGGCCCGCCCGTTCCCGGGCCCTGCCGATGTGAGGCCTTCGCAATGACGTTGTGCGCTGACCGCTGGACCGCTCCCCGCCTGTCGAACCGGCGCCTTGCCGCGGCCCTGCTGCTCGGCCTGTCACTGGCCGCCACCGCCACCGCACAGAACCTGCCACCGCGCGCGCAATGGCAGGCCAGCGCGTCGTCGCAGCAGGTTCCGGCGATGGCGATCAGCCACCTGATCGACAACGATCCGAAGACGGTGACCGGCGGCGCGTTCAGTCCCGGCCACTGGTTCCAGGTCGATCTCGGCAAGCCTGCGATGCTGGCCGGTGCACGCCTCACCTGGGATGTCTCCAACCCCGAGGGCTATTCGCTGCAGACCTCGCTCGACGGCAAGCAGTGGCAGAGCGCCTACGTCATGGGCGATTCGCTGGGTGGCATCGAGACCCTGTACTTCGCGCCGCGACAGGCCCGCTACCTGCGCCTGGCCAGCCCGCAGCGCACCTCCGACTGGGGCGTATCCATCTTCGAAATGGAACCGCTCGACACCGCACTCAGCGCACGGGTGACCGGGCTGGACGCCCCCCAGTCCGCTGCGCTGTGGCAGGGCGGCGGCACGGTTGCCATCCCCGCAGGCAAAGGCGGCATCCACACGCTCGACATCACCCTGCCCCGCGCCCAGCCCAGCACCGGGCTGGCGGTGGACTGGGCCAACGTGCACGGCGCTGCACGCCTGCAGGCGCAGGACACACAGGGCCGCTGGCACGAACTGGCGCGCGACGCGCAGGCGGCGACCCGGCAGCAGAGCTGGCTGGCGGCCGACGCGCCACTGGACATCCAGGCACTGCGGCTGACCGTGGAAGGCGATGCCCCCCAGGTCAAACGCATCCGCCTGCTCGGCCCGAAGGCGGTGATGACGCCGATGAAGCGCTACCAGATCGCCGCCAGTGGCTCGCAGCGCGCGTTGTTCCCTGCCTCGCTGCACATGCAGCAGACCTACTGGACCGCAGTCGGCGTGCATGCGGGCCGGCAGAAATCGATCTTCGACGAATACGGCAACATCGAAGCCTACAAGGGCGCACCGCTGGTGCAGCCGATCTGGCGCAGTGCCGATGGCCGCGCGACCGGTGCCGCCGAACAACCGGTGCAGCACGCACTGCGCGATGGCTGGAAGCCGATGCCGTCTGCCACGTGGTCACCGCAGCCCGGGCTGGAACTGCGCAGCGAGGCCTTCGCCATCGAGCGCGACGGGCAACCGGTCACCTTCGTGCGCCATCGCCTGCGCAACACCGGCAGCGCGGCCATCGAAGGCACGCTGACCCTCGCAGTGCGACCGATGCAGATGAACCCGCCGTGGCAGAACGGTGGCCTGTCGCCGATCCGCCAGGTGGCCGTCGAAGGCAACAGCGTGCGCGTCAATGGCCGCATGCTGTTGCAGTCACTCAGCGCGGTGGATGCCGCTGGCACCGCCCCCTTCGGCAACGAAGGCGACACCGAGATCACCACGGCCATCGCCAGCGGGCAGCTGCCTGCCGCTCAGCAGTCCAGCGATGCCGCAGGCTTGGCAGCGGCGGCGTTGAGCTACCGCGTCACCCTGGCACCCGGTGCCAGCGACGCGGTGGTGGTGGCCTTCCCGCTCGGTACCGCCACCGCCGATGCCAATGGCGTGCTGCCGGAAGCACCGGCCCTCAACCTCGCCTCGCTGCCGCGCGACGGCGACAAAGCGTTCGACACGCTGGCCAGCCGCGCCTCCGCCGATTGGCAGGCGCGGCTGGGCCAGGTCGGCCTGCGCCTGCCCGACCCTTCGCTGGTGGACATGCTGCGCGCACAGGCCGCCTACATGCTGATCAACCAGACCGGCCCGGCCATGCAGCCCGGTCCGCGCAACTACAACCGCTCCTTCATCCGCGATGGCATGGCCACCTCGGCCGTGCTGCTGCGCATGGGCGAAGCCAAAGTGGCACGCGACTACCTGGCCTGGTACAGCGAACACGGCGTGCACGGCAATGGCCTGGTGTCGCCCATCCTCAACGACGATGGCAGCGTCAATACCGGCTTCGGCTCGGACATCGAGTACGACAGCCAGGGCCAGTACGTCACCCTCGTTGCCGACGTCGCCCGGCTCGATGGCGGGCCGGAAAGCGTGCGTGCCTACCTGCCCAAGGTGAAGGCCGCGCTGCGCTTCCTGCAGGAACTGCGCGAACGCACGCTGGTGCCGGGCTACATGGCCGACCAGCCTTCGCCAGAGCGCTTTGCCGGCATCCTTGCGCCGTCGATCAGCCACGAGGGCTACCCCTCACCCACCCACAGCTACTGGGACGACTACTGGGGCCTGAAGGGCTGGCATGACGGCGCGTGGTTGGCCGAATCGCTGGGCGACCACGAAACCGCCACGTGGGCGCGCGAACAGTACAAGGCGCTGTATGACGCACTGCACGCCTCGATCCGCGCGACGATGGCGTGGAAGGGCATCGACTTCATTCCGTCATCGGCCGACCTCGGCGATGGCGACCCGACCGGTGTATCGATCGCGCTGGATCCCACCGGTGCGCAGAGCGTGCTGCCGGCCGAGGCCCTGCGCACCACCTTTGCCCGCTACCTGGACGATGTGCGCAAGCGCAACCAGCCTGGTGCGCTGTATGCCTACACGCCGTATGAAATCCGCAACGTGCTGAGCTACGTGCACTTGGGCCAGCCCGAAGCGGCCGACGAGCTGCTGCAGGGCCTGCTGCACGATCGCAGGCCGCTGGAATGGCAGGTGCTGGCCGAGGTCGTGCACTCGCGGTTGCGCTTCCCGCGCTATCTGGGCGACATGCCGCACACCTGGATCGGCGCCGAATACGGCCGCACCCTGTTCGGCATGCTGATGCGCGAGGATGACGATGCGTTGTCGCTACTGCCGGGCACGCCCCCTTCCTGGGTCGCTGGCGACGGCCTGGCAGTGGACCGCCTGCCCACTGCCTATGGAACCCTGCAGATGCAGGCGCGGCAGCGCAACGGCAACCTGACCGTGTCGCTAGGCAAGGGGCTGCGCAAGGGCACGCCGGTGCGCGTATGGTGGCCCAGCCGTACCCTGCCCAAGGACGTGCGCGTGGATGGGCGATCGGTACGGAACTTCGACAAGGATGGCGTGCTGCTCGATGGCCCGTTCCGCACCCTGGAGGCACGTTGGCAGTAATGCTGATGCAGGAACCGAAGTGATCGAACTTCTACTCGATGGCAGCCCTGTCGCCGCCGCTACCGACGATCAGCTGGCCAGCGCACTGGCGCTGGCCGCATCCATGCCCCAGTTCGAACTATGGGCATCGGTGCCCGACGGTCCATCGCTGTGCATGCTGCGCAATGCCGAGCATGCATGGCTGATGTACCTGCGCGAGCCCGGCGACGGCGGCTTCCACTCCTGCGGAAACGAACACCGCGCCGGCAACGCCTATTTCCGCCTCGACAATGGCCAGGTGGATGGCTATCCCCTGGCGTGGTGCATCGGCATCGAGGTGTGCTTCGCCGCGATCAGTTTCTTTCACAGCAATGGAGGCGCCCGCCTGGAACACATCGATTGGCAGCCCTGACCCCGGTAGAGGCCGACCTTGGTCGGCATGCCCCGCCTCGCATTCCGGTGGGTGCCAACCGTTGGTTGGCACGCCCTCCGGTAGATGCCGACCTTGGTCGGCAAGCCTTCCGTCGAGCAAGCTCGACGCCTACCCAGCAGCATCGCTAGAACCCTGGCAACCCCGGCGGATTGGTCTGCGACTGCGGCACCGCTTCTTCGGCCACATTCCAGCGTGCCAGCACCTTCGCGTAGGTACCGCTGCTGATCTGGGTGTTCAATGCCTGGGTCACCGCATCGGCCAGGCCACTGCCCTTGCGGGTGGTCACCGAAATCGCCGCTGCGTCCGGCCAGCCACCCGGGAACAGGCCGACCCGGCGCACCTTGCCATCGCGCGCCGAATAGGCGCCGGTGGCATTCGGCTCGAACGACACGTCGGCGCGGCCGGTGATCACTGCCAACCGCCCGATCACCGCATCATCGAAGTACTGGTACTCCACCGGTTTCAGGCCTGCGGCGATGTTCTGCTTGTCCCATTGGCGCAGGATCTGGTCCTGGTTGGTGCTGGCCCCCACCACCACTTTCAGGCCTGCCACGTCGGCCGGTGTGGCGATCTTCTGGATCGGGCCATCGGTGCGGGTATAGATGCCCAGCAGGTCGAAACGATAGCTGGAGAAATCGAACTTCTTCTTGCGTTCTTCAGTGACCGTCACGTTCGACAGCACCGCATCGTACTTGCCCGATTCCAGCCCCAACGGCCAGTCGGCCCAGGCCACCGGCACCACCACCAGCTTCAGGCCCAGGCCATCGGCGATCAACCGCGCGATGTCCGGCTCCACGCCCACCACTTCCTTGCTGTCGGCACCGTAGTCGGCCAATGGCAGCTGGCCGGGATGGGTGGCGATGGTGAACGCGCCCGGGGTGACGAAGCGATAGCCGGCCGGAATCAGCGCCTGCGCCTTCGGATCGGGCGTGCCCTTCAGTATCTGCGCGTTGCTGGCGGCCAGCGAGGTCGCCGCAACGGGCACGCCGTCGGGGCCCTGGCGCACGCGCGAATAGACGATGCCGGCAATGCCGATGACCAGCACACCGACGATCAACAGGGTGCTACGGGCGGGACGTCGCTGCGATGCTGGGCTCATGGCGGTTCTCGAAAGGGAGTTACAGGGTCTTGGCCAGGAAATCGGCGGTGCGTTGCTGGCGCGGGTGTTCAAACAGCGCGTCCGGCGTGCCCTGCTCGATCACCCGGCCCTGGTCCATCATCACCACGTGGTCGGCCACGCGGCGGGCGAAGCCCAATTCGTGGGTGACGATCACCAGCGTGGTGCCGGAACTGGCCAGTTCCTCGATCACGCTCAGCACCTCCGACACCAGCTCCGGGTCCAACGCGGAGGTCGGCTCGTCGAACAGCAGTACCTTCGGCTGCAGGGCCAGCGCGCGGGCGATGGCCACACGCTGCTGCTGGCCGCCAGACAGCTGGCGCGGGAAGGCATCGGCCTTGTCGGCCAGCCCCACCCGCTCCAGCAGGGTGCGTGCCTGCTGCTCGGCCTGGGCGCGCGAAATGCCGCGCACCGCGATCGGTGCTTCGATGATGTTCTCCAGTGCGGTCATGTGCGGGAACAGGTTGAAGCCCTGGAACACCATGCCGACTTCCGCGCGGCGACGGCGGATCTCACCTTCCGGCAGCTCGTACAGGGTGTCGCCGTCGCGGCGGTAACCGATCAGCTGGCCGCCCACGGTGACGAAGCCGCTGTCAGCACGCTCCAGGTGATTGATCAGCCGCAGCAGCGTGGACTTGCCCGCACCGGACGGACCAATCAGCACGGTCACGCTGCCGGCCCTCAGTTCCAGATGCACGTCATCAAGCACCGTCTGCTCGCCGAAGGCCTTGCCTACCCCCTGCAGGGACACAGCCGCGCCCGTTCCGGCCTCGATCGGCACGGCAAATGCCGCGCGGCTGGGCACGCGTGCAGCGGTCGCCGCCGCCCGCGGTGCTGCAGACGATACCCGCGACACGTTGCGCTCATGCTGCAGCTGGCCGCGGGCAAAGCGCTGCTCCACCCGCCGTTGCAGCAGCGACAGCACCGTCAGGATCACCAGGTACCAGACGGTAGCCACCATCAGCAGCGGCACCACCTCCAGGTTGCGCCGGTAGATCACCTGCACGGTGTAGAACAGCTCCGGCAACGCCAGCACGTAGACCACCGAGGTGCTCTTGGCCAGGCCGATCACATCATTGAACGCTGCGGGCAGGATCGAACGCATCGCCTGCGGCAGGATGATGCGGCGCACCTGGCGCCCACGCGGCAGGCCCAACGCTGCGGCCGCCTCGTACTGGCCGTGGTCGACCGACAGGATGCCACCACGGATCACCTCGGCCGAGAACGCCGCCTGGTTCAAGGTGAGGCCGAGCACGGCGGCAGTGAACACGCCGATCAGCTGCGTGGTCGGGTACGAGAACAGGCTGATGCCGGTGAAGGGAACGCCCAGTTCGATGGTGCTGTACAGGTAGCCCAGGTTGTTCAGCAGCAGCAACAGCACCAGCAGCGGAATCGAACGAAACAGCCACACGTAGCCCCACGACACCGCCGACAACAGCGGTGAACCGGAGACCCGGGCCAAGGCCAGCAAGGTGCCCAGCGCGAAGCCGAGGCCGGTACCGAGTGCGGTCAGCAGCAGCGTTCGCCCCAACCCTTCCAGTACCGGCCGGGCAAAGAACCACTCGGCGAACGTGCCCCAGCCCCAGCGCGGATTGCCCAGCACCGACTGCAGGCCGATCAGGATCAGCGCGAGTGCCAACACCGTGCCGATCACCTGCAACGGATGCCGCGCCGGCACGATCTTCAGCGCCGTGGCCGGCTGGCGGACAATGCCCTCGATGGCAGTGGAAGGCGTGCTCATGCCGCCGCTCCATGCAGTGCGAGGGCGGCTGCGTCGCCCGCCTGTGGCTGTGGCTGTGGCACCAGGTGTTTCTCGAACGGCAGATGCGCGATGGTTTCCGGGTCCGCATGCAGATCGAACAACGCGGTGTAGCCGTGGCTGAGGTACAGGCCGACCGCCTCGGGCTGGCGGAAGCCGGTGGTCAGGAACACGCGCCGATAGCCCTGCCGTGCAGCCTGGTCTTCCAGTTCCTGCAGCACGCGCCGGGCGATGCCCTGCCGACGCAGGCCAGGCAGCGTCCAGATGCGTTTGAACTCTGCGGTGTCCTCATCGCGATGCGGCATGAACGCGCCGCCGGAAATCGCCACGCCGTCGCGCAGCAGCAGCACGAACGCACCGACCGGGGCAGCGAAGGCTTCGGCCGGATAGCGCTGCAGCTCCTCGCGGGCACTGCCACCAATACGCCGGCGCACGTCCGCATAGCGGTGGTCGTACTCCTGCTCCAGGCCGTCGAACAATGGGCGCGCCAGCGGATCGTCCACCGAGGTGTACAGGAACCGATCGTTGTCGTACCGCACGCTCATGCCACGTCCTCCACCAGATAGTGCTCGGCCAGACGCGCCCACAGGCTGGCCGCCGGGGCGATGGCCGCGTCGTTGAACACATAGCGCGGGCTGTGCAGCGGCGCGCTGTCGCCGTTGCCGACGAACACGAAGCTGCCCGGCCGTGCCTGCAGCAGGAAGGCGAAGTCCTCGCTGGCGGTACGCGGTGCGAAGGCCTCCACCACCTGCCGCGCACCGAACCCCTGTACCGCCACCTCGCGGATGTAGGCCGTCTGCTCGGGGTGGTTGATCACGCTGGGGAAGCCACGCGGGAATTCGATCTCGGCACGCGCACCGAAGGCAGCGGCGGTCTGCTCGGCAATGTCGGTGACCCGCCGGCGCAGCGTATCGCGCACCTCCGGCAGGTAGGCGCGCACGGTCAGCTTCAGCTCCACCACATCGGGGATGACATTGGCGGCCTGCCCACCGTGGATCGAGCCGACGGTGACCACGCCCATCTGCCGCGGATCGACATTGCGCGACACCACGCTCTGCAGCGCGGTAATGATGTGCGCGGCAGCCAGGATCGGATCGACGCTGCCCTGCGGCTCGGCGCCGTGGCCGCCCTTGCCGATCACCCGCAGACGCGCCCAGTCCACCGAGGCCATCGCCGGTCCGTCGACGAAGCCGAAGTGCCCCACCGGCACGCCCGGCCAGTTGTGCAGGCCATAGATGGCATCGACCGGGAAGCGTTCGAACAGGCCATCGGCGATCATCTTCGAAGCGCCCGAGCCGGTTTCCTCGGCCGGCTGGAACACCAGCTGCAACGTGCCATCGAAACGCCCGTGGTGCGCAAGGTAGTGGGCAGCCGAGAGCAGGATGGCGGTGTGTCCATCGTGGCCGCAGGCGTGCATCAGGCCTTCGCGCTGGCTGGCATAGGCCAGCCCGGATTCTTCATGGATCGGCAGCGCATCGATATCGGCGCGCAGACCCAACCGGCGACGGCCCTGCCCGCGCTGCAGCGTACCGACCACGCCGGTGCCGCCGATGCCGGTGCTGACCGCGTAGCCCCATTGCTGCAGCAGCTCGGCCACGCGGGCGCTGGTGCGGTGCTCTTCGAAGGCCAGTTCCGGGTGCTGGTGCAGGTCGTGGCGGATCGCGATGGCCTGGTCGGCACGTGCCGCGATTTCGGGCAGTACGCCCGTTGCCGGCGAATTCCGCCGGGCATGGCCCGGCGCTACCGAAGTGTCTCCGCTCATCGCCTTATCCCACCTTCCGCGCCGGCTCGGCGTCGGTGCTGTAACGGCTTGCCTTGCGTGGCAGGCCCAGGTGGTCGCGCAGGGTCTGTCCTTCCAGCGCACTGCGGTGGTAACCGCGTGCTTCCAGCAGGGGCAGCACCAGCGTTACGAAATCATCCAGGCCTTCGCGCTGCGCGGCGAAGCCGAGGATGAAGCCATCGCTGGCGCCGGCGTCGAACCAGCGGATCAGTTCGTCGGCCACATGTTCCGGCGTGCCGATGAAGTTCGGCCGCGGGCTCACCGCCTGCAGCGCCACCTGGCGCAGGCTCAGGCCCTGCTCGCGCGCGTCCTGCTTGATGCGGTCGGTGGTGGAGCGGAAGGAATTGGCGCCGATGTCACCCAGCTCCGGGAACGGTGCATCCGGGTCGTACTGGCTGAAATCATGGTGGTCGAAGAAGCGGCCGAGATACGCCAGGGCATCGTCCAGCCCGGCCAGCGCGGCAATCGCCTGGTACTTGGCCTCGGCGTCTTCCGCCGTACGGCCAACGATCGGGCCGATGCCCGGGAAGATCTTGACGTCACCGGCGCTGCGGCCATGGGCGATCGCCGAGTTCTTCACCTTCTGGGTGAACGTACGGGTCTCCTCCAGCGACGGCGCGTGGGTGAATACCGCATCGGCGTACTTGCCGGCCAGCGCAATGCCATCGTCGGACGATCCGGCCTGGAAAATCACCGGCTGCCCCTGCGGCGAGCGCTGGATGTTGAGTGGGCCTTCCACCTGGAAGAAGCGGCCCTTGTGGTCGAGGCGGCGGAACTTCTCCGGCGCGAAAAACGTGCCGCTGTCGCGGTCACGCACGAACGCATCGTCATCCCACGAATCCCACAGCCCCTGCACCACCTCCAGGTACTCATCGGCAATCTGGTAACGCAGCGCGTGTTCCGGATGCGGACGCCCGTAATTGCGGCCCGAGCCTTCCAGCGGCGAGGTCACCACGTTCCACCCTGCACGGCCACCGCTGAGCAGATCCAGCGAGGCGAACTGGCGCGCCACGGTGAACGGATCGCTGTACGAGGTGGAGAGCGTGCCGGCCAGGCCGATCTTCTTCGTCGCCGTCGCCAGCGCCGACAGCAGCGAGATCGGCTCGAAGCGGTTGAGGAAATGCGGGATCGACTTCTCGTTGATGTACAGCCCGTCGGCAACGAAGCCGAAGGCAATGCCGTTGTCCTCGGCGGTACGCGCGATGTCGATGTAGTAGCCCAGGTTGACGCTGGCATCGGGCACGTTGGACGGGTGCTTCCACGCATGCATGTGGCTGCCGGGGCCCTGCAGCATGATGCCGAAGGGGATGGGACGCGGGGTCGTGCTCATGGGGCGGCTCCAGCAGTCAGGCCACCGCCGCGCGGGGCGCGGGCGACAGCAGTTCAAGGGACGTCAGGCGTGCGTCGAGGTCGGCCACCGGCGCGTCGAGGATGAATTCACCGACGCCGAAGCGGCGGTGCAGCGCATCCAGCTCGCTGCGTACATGCTGCGCATCGCCAGAGAGCACGCTGGGGCGTGTCTCTTCGATGCGGAAATCAGCAACCCCGACCTGCCGCGCGTATTCGGCAGCGGCTTCGGGACTGGGCAGGTTCACCGTCTGCCCTGGGGCCAGGTGCAGCTTGTAGACCCGCAGCGCGCCGATATAGCGGGCGGCGGCCTCGCTGGTGGGCGCGGCGAAGGCCACCGTTGCCAGCAACGGGGCGTGCGCGGACACCGCGCGATAGGCCTCGAAGGCGGCCTCGATGTGCTTCGGGTCGCCATCGAAGTGGGCGGCATAAACGAAGCGCCAGCCAAGCTCTGCGGCCTGCCGCGCACTCTGTGGACTCGCGCCCAGCAGGAAGCGCTCCGGTGGCGTCTGCGGAATCGGCCGCGCCTGAGCGTCGGCCTGCGCATCGGACAGATAGCCTTCCAGGTCGCGTACCTGCTGGTCAAAATCGGCGAACGGCGGGCGACCGGCGGCCAGTGCGGCAGTCGATGCCGGCAGACCACCCGGCGCCTTGCCCACGCCAAGATCCACGCGTCCGGGCGCAAGGGCGGCCAGCAGATTGAAATTCTCGGCCACCTTGTAGGGGGCGTAGTGGCGCAGCATCACCCCGCCACTGCCGATGCGGATGCGCCGGGTCTGCGCCAGCACCCACGCCGCCAGCACTTCCGGTGCCGGGCTGGCCAGCGTCGGCGCGGCATGGTGTTCGGCAAACCAGTAGCGGTGGTAACCCAGTTGCTCGGCGCGCTGCGCCAGTTGCAGGCTGTTGCGCAGCGCCTGTTCGGGCGTGCTGCCGTCGGCCACCGGGCTCTTGTCCAACACGCTGGTGAGGTAGCTCATCGTCACGTCCTCGCTCAGGGATGGGCCACGGGAATGCCAAGCAGGCCATTCAGTGCCGCCAGGATCGGCTCAGCACCGGAGATGTACTGGCGCTGCTGGTACTCACCACTGGCGTGCTCATTGACCACGCCCTGCGGCAGCACCAGCTTCGGCAGCGACTGGTCCTGCTCACCGATCTCGGCGATCACCTCGCGGCGCGGCCGGCTGAAGCCGATGCGGCGCACATCCAGCTGTGCGTCCAGGCCCTCGATGCTCGACAGCGCACCTTCCAGCAGCAGGCTGTGCCGGCAGAAGAAGCGTTGGCCGGGCAGCTGGCCGTCCTCGAACTCGCGGTCCAGCAGGAACAGGATGGGTTTGTGGGTTGCGTCTACAGCCACGGGATCGTCCTCGTAGGGGCCGGCAATGCACTGCCGCTTCGATATCGATGCTAGAGAAGGACGGCCCGATGCCAGCGCCGGAACTCGACAATCCACGGTCGGATCCGGCCATGCAGATGCAGGTTGGCAATAAGCAGACTGCCGGCCGTTATGGGCACGGGCGGCATCACGCCGCTTGCGCAGGTGCGCGCCAGCCCAGCGCCGGCGCGATGTCCTCGATCACCGTGGTGAGGATGCGCCGGTAGTCCTGCTCGGGCAGCTCATAGGGCAGCTCCACCCGCAGCTCGTCCACCTGCTGCAGCAGCGGATCGGCCTGCAACCGCGCGATGATCTGCGCCGTGCTGCCGACCACGTCGGGTGCGAACATCGTGCGTCGCGGCCCTTGCGGGGCCAGGGTGCGCGCATGCCGCTGCGTACTGAAGGCCTCGATCCGCTGCCGCGTGGCCGCATCCACACCCTCGGTGGGCACCAGCACCCGTCCCACCGCCACCCGGCGCAGACTGCCCACTGGCAATGCCGCACGATAGGCCTGCAGGTGCTGCAGCTGGGCGCCAAAGAAGTCATCACTCAGCTCGGCACGGTTGACGTTGCCCAGCAGCAGATGCAGCCCCTGCTCACCCGCCGAACGCGCCGACTGCAGGGAGCCAGCGCCATACCAGACCCGGTCCACCAACCCCGGCGCATGTGGCTGCAGACGCGGGCGATAGCGCGTGGCGGCGTTGCCGACTTCGGCATCGGCGGCGCCTAACGGTTCACCACGCAGCGCTTCCAGCAACCGCGCCACCCGGCCATGGGAAAAGTCGATGCGCGCAGGGTCGCTGTCGTACAGCAAAGGCCCTACCAGCTCCCCGTGCGGCGGCGCGCCGGTACTGACGCCTACCTGCAGCCGGCCACCGGCCAGCGCATCCAGCAATGACAGATCCTCAGCCAAGCGGAAAGGTGTTTCGTAGCCCAGCTGGATGACCGCACTGCCCAGTTCGATGCGCGTGGTGTGCTGGCTGGCCGCCGCCAGGAACACCGCTGCCGAGCTGATGCCCGGTTCCAGGTGCCGATGGCGCACCCATGCGCCGTCATAGCCCAGCTGTTCGGCAAACGCGATCAGCGCCAACGTCGCGTCCAAGCCTGCGCGCGGTTGTTCCGGCAGATAGCTTCCCGGCGTGAGGAACGCCAGGTGCCGCAGCTGCACCGCCACGTCCTAGGCGATCCTGCGCAGCGGCGCGGGCAGCGCTGCCGCCACGTGCGCCACGTGTCCCGCTGCACGCTCGGCCGCTAATTGAATGCGTGCCTGCAGTGCAGCGCTGTTGATCCGGTCGCCGTCGAAGTCGGCCGGCGTGGCATACACCCCGATCGGCAGCGTATGCGCCTGCAGGAAGCTGAAGAGCGGCCGCAGCTGATGGTCGATCACCAGCGCGTGGCGCTCACTGCCACCGGTAGCCGCCAGCAGCACTGGCGTATCCACCAGAGCGTCCAGCCCGATGAAGTCGATCAGGTGCTTGAACAGGCCCGGATAGGACCCGCGATACACCGGCGCGGCCGCCACCAGCAGCTGCGCCGATTCAATCGTGGCCAGCGCGCGCTCCACCTGCGGCTCTACTTCACTACGCTGCAGCGCCTGCCCCAGCGAGCGCGCGATCGGCGCCAGCTCGACCAGCTCCACGCTGACGTTGATCCGCTCGCGCAGTTCTTCCAGCAGATGCCGCACCAGCAGCAACGTGCGCGACGTCGCCGAACTGGTCGGCGACCCCACCAATGCAACCACCTTCAATGCAGAAGACATGACCCCCTCCTCGGTAGCGCCGGGCCATGCCCGGCGACGTTTCACATGAACCTCAGAACCGGTAATTGACGCGCCCGTACCAGAACGTCCCGACGTTGCTCAGCACATCACCGCTGTCCCAGGTGGTCTCGATGCTGGCCACATCGGTGGCGCTGCGTGCGTACGCGGGCACTTTGCGGGTGCGCTTGTCGAACAGATTGTTGATGCCCAGCGCCGCGCTCCAGCCCGCGCCCAGCTCTACGCCACCGGACAGGTTGGTCACCAGCACCGGCGGCTGCTTGTACTGCACGCCGTTGTTCAGCCGCTTGATCGGGCCGTAGTACGTGAAGTCCACGTTCGAACGCCAGCGCCCGTTCTGCCAGCCCAGTCCCGCCACCTGCGTGTACGACGGCGTGCGGAAGCGCAGCGCGTACTCACTGGATTTGGTCAGCAGGTTGATGTTCGGCAGCCCCTGCAGCGCCTGCGGAATCGCGCTCACCTTCTGGATGGTGGTGCGGCCCACGTTGGCCGCGTAGCTCCAGCGCAGCTTGCCCCACTGCGTTTCCTGGTTCGCCTCCAGAGTCAGCTCCACGCCGCGCGTGCGGGTGTCGCCCACGTTGGTGAAGTAGCTGGCGTAGAACGCATCACCGGGCAGGATGCTGATGCCGGCCGTGCCCAGCAGCGCATCGATGGTGTTCTTCTGCGCGGCGGTCAGCACGGTGCCGCTGTTGTCGGTCACCCGCGCCGGGTCCTGCGCGTTGTAGCCGATCTGGCTGGACTGGCCCAGCTGGCCACGGATGTCGATCTGGTAAGCATCCACCGCCAGATGGAATGCCGGGCTCGGGTCCCAGGTCACGCCGAGGCTGTAGTTGGTGGCCTTCTCCGGCTTCAGCGGCGTAGCGCCCAGCGCCACCGCCGCCGGCGAAGCGACCTGCGCCACCAGCGTGGTACCGCACGGGCAGCTGCCGGTGGCCTGGTAGAACTGCGCGCCCAGGCTCGGCGCGTGGAAGCCATTGCTGACCGTGGCACGTACGCCCAGCGCATCGGTGAAGTCGAAGCGCGTGGTCAACCGACCGGTCGACACCGTGCCGAAGTCCGAGTGGTCTTCCCAGCGCGCGGCGGCATCCAGGTACCAGCGCGACGTGATGTTGGTGGCTGCACCTGCGTACACCGCCTTGCTGTTGCGGGTGGCCTTCACCGCATCGGCGGTCGAATAGCCGACGAAGGCGGCCGCACCGAAGCCGGTGTACGACTCCCACTGCCCTGCCCCGCGTTCGTATTGTTCGTGCTGGTACTCGGCACCGGCACTCACTTCTAGTGGCGATGCGAAGGCCGCCACCTCGAAGCCGCGACGCAGATCAAGGTTGGCGATGCCCTGCTGGTAATCCAGCTTGCCGTCATAGAAGTCGGTCGGCGAGCCGGGGTACGGCAGCGAGTAGTTCACCGAATTGCGGGTGTAGGTGCGCACCGTGTTGCGGTTGCCGGTCAGGCTGAAGTCGTAGTCCCACCCCGCAACCTGGCCCCTCACCCCAGCCGTGCCGGTGTACTGCTTCTCCTTGGTTTCCAGCACCGGCAGGAAGCCATCGGGAAACACGCTCAGCACGCCCGGCGCCTTGTAGGTGGTGAAGATCGTTGCCGGCAGGCGGAAGTTCTGGATCGCCTGCGCGGTGCGGTCGCTGGCGGTCGCATTGGCGTAGAACTGGGCGTTCTCGCCCAGGCCATGGCCCACGTTCACCGCGAACGCCTTCAGCGCATACGACGGCGAGCTGAGGATGATGTTGGCCTCGGCATCGCGCCCGGCCTCGGCCGGGTTCGGCGTCGCTCCAGCCGGCAAGCGGTTGTTTGGACGCAGCGCCACCAGGTTGCCGTTGCCATCCACGGCGGGATAACTCAGGTAGCCGTCGATGTAGCGCCGCGTGCGGATCGCATGGTGCTGGCGCGTGCTCTCGCCGGACAGGTTGATGAAGCCATCCTCGCCCCACGGCAGGCCGATGTTGGCGCGCACGCTGGTGCGGCTGCCGTCGCCGTCGGTGCTCTGCCCGCTCTCCACCGAGACATCGCCACCGTGTGCCTGCGATTTCAGGATCACGTTGATCACTCCGGTGATCGCGTCCGAACCGTAGATGGCCGAAGCACCATCACGCAGCACCTCCACATGGTCGATGGCCGACACCGGAATCAGCGCCAGATCGGCCCAGGCGTGGCCGGGATAGCCGCCACCGTTGGCGCCACTGACATACGCGCTGGCGTTGCGGCGCTTGCCGTTCACCAGCACCAGCGTGTAACCCGGCGACAGGTTGCGCAGCTGGTAACCGCGGATCAGGCTTTCCTGGTCGCTCTGGTAACCGCCGATCTGGCTCAGCGATGGCAGGCTGCGCTGCAGCGCTTCCAGCAGGTTGGCCTGGCCGGTCGCGGCCAGATCCTCGGCAGAGATCACGTCGATCGGTGTCGAGCTGTTCTTCACCGTGCGCGTGCTGGTGCGTGAACCGGTTACCACCACCGCATCCAGCGTGGACGCGGCAAGGTTGGCGGAGGTGGCGGTGGTCGCCGACGGTGCATCGGCCTCAGCCGCATACGCCGGGGCAGCGGCAAGAGTGGCGGCAATCAGCAGGGAGAGCGTGGACAGCGCAGGAATGTGGGCAGCAGGCATGGGGGCTCGTGGGGGTGGGCCGGAGACACGCCTCCATTCAAGAGCCCACGCCCAACACGCAACAGCGGATATCGCGTCATGTGACCGTCACATCGCGCCAGCCACATGACCGCTGGTAATGACCTTACGCAGCCTGCACACACCGGGTCGGATCCCTTTCCAAAGGAAAGGGCTCTGACCCCATACACGCGAATCCGCAGGGTCAGAGCCCTTCCTGCGGAAAGGATCTGACCCCGGTCTCCATATACCCTGCGGGCATCACCTCATGCCCGCGCGCCACTCAGCGGCACGTGCCTGCGTCGGTAGCATCAAGCCATGCCCACCCTGTCTGCCGATCCGACCGCGCCCACCGTCGCCATCGTGGCCTGCCACGGCCAGGGCCTGTTCGAATTCGGCTGCGCGGTCGGCCTGTTCGCACCCATCCGCCCTGAACTGGGCGTGGCCTGGTACCGCACCCAGCTCTGCGCTGGCGAGCCCGGTGCACTGCGCATGCTCGGCAGTGCGCAGGTGCAGCTGCCCTACGATCTGAGCGCCGTCGACGACGCCGACATCATCGTCATTCCCGGTTGGCGCGAACCCAGCGAGCGCCCGCCGCAGGCGTTGCTTGATGCCCTCACCCGCGCCCATGCGCGCGGCGCACGCATCACGTCCATCTGCTCCGGTGCATTCGTGCTCGCCTGGGCCGGTTTGCTCGATGGCCGCCAGGCCACCACCCACTGGCGCCTCACCGAAACGCTGGCGCGCGAATTTCCGCGCATCCACGTGCGCGACGATGTGCTGTACGTGGACGCCGGCAGCATCATCACCTCGGCCGGCTCGGCCACCGGCATGGACATGATGCTGCACATGGTGCGCAAGGATTACGGCGCGCGCGTGGCCAATCTGGTGGCCGAACGGCTGGTGCTGGCACCCTGGCGCGATGCCGAACGCAGCCAGCGGGTCAGCCGCGCGATCCCGCTGGGCGAGCCCACGCGGCTGGCGAAACTGATGGAATGGATGCGCCGCAACCTGCGCGAGCCGCATTCGCTGGGCAGCCTGGCCGAACAGGCCGCACTCAGCCAGCGCACCCTGCAGCGGCAGTTCCTTGAAGCCACCGGCTTGTCGCCCATCGACTGGCTCATCCGCGAACGCGTGGCCTACGCACGCGAACTGCTGGAAACCACCGACCGTCCGCTGCAATGGGTGGCCGAACAGGCGGGGTTCGGATCGCAGGAATCGTTCCGCCGGCACTTCCGCGGCATGGTCGATGCCAGCCCCTTCGAATACCGCAGCCAGCACCGCAGTGGCCTCAGCGCCGACCGGCTGGTGGGTTGCTGAGTCCCGGTAGCGCCGGGCCATGCCCGGCGAGCGAAGCGGCCACTGCGGCGCGAGACGCCGGGCATGGCCCGGCGCTACCTCCCCGCTCGCTCAGTCGTCCTGCACCAGCCCGAACTCGCGCAGCAGCCCACCAATCTGGGTCTTGTCCAGCTTGTTCATCAGCAGGTTGCGCAGGAACGCCGGCCCCGGAATGTCCAGCTCCTTGCCATCTCGAAGACGCCCGGTCGCGGCCAGCAGCGTGCGCACGTCGTAGGTCGAATTGAACACCTCCGGCACGCCGCGCTCGATGCCCAGCAGCGTGTACACCGCTTCCATCGGCGTGCGCACCGAATACTCGGTGGTGAAGATGCAGTCGCGCTGCTTCGATTCGGCAAACTGGCCGATGAAGGCAAAATTCACCGCGCCCTCCGGCACCACGTCCGGGCGGTCACCGGCCTGGCGCGGCATGAAGAACGCAGTGATGTACGGCATCATCACCGGCACCGTCTTCGCCCCGGTCGCCGCCAGCTCGTCGATCTCCTCCACCGGCACACCCAGGTGGTACAGCCACTCGCGGGTGATCTCCTCGCCCGTGCAGTCCTGCATCGGCTTGTTCACGTAATCGCCGGGCGTATCCACGAACAGCGAATACACCCACACCACGATCTGGTCCTTCGGCTGGTTCTTGAAGTGCGGCTGGCGGTTCACCGTCCAGCTCATCAACCAGCGCGAGTCACGCACGCTCACGATGCCGCCGGTCACCACCTTGCCGCTGAACGGATCGCGCTTGGCAATCTTCTCGATGTACGCCGGAATGCGCGCGTCCAACGTGGTTACCGTCGCCGATTCCCACTTGGTTTCCGGTATATGCGCACCGAATACATCCGGGCGCCCGAACGCCGCATCCTTGGCAGCGATGCGCCGCCACAGGTCCCACGCCGGTGCCGGGCCTTCATTCAAGCGCGCAGCGGTGTGGTGGTCGCCGTTGTCGGAATTCTCGGTGAGCGAGCCGATCGTCATGAACACCAGATCGTCCGCGCCCAGGTCCACGCCACCGGCCTGGCCGTCCCGTGTCCAGTGGATGCGCGTGGCCTGCTTGCGGCCCGCCTGCAGCTCGAAGTCCACATCGGTCACTTCAGTGCCGTACTGGAAACGCACGCCGCGCTCCTGCAGCCACTTCACCAGCGGCAGCACCAGCGATTCGTACTGGTTGTACTTGGTGAACTTCAGCGCCGAGAAATCCGGCAGCCCGCCGATATGGTGGATGAAACGATGCAGGTACAGCTTCATCTCCAGCGCCGAGTGCCATTCCTCGAACGCGAACATCGTGCGCCAGTACAGCCAGAAATTGCTGTCCAGGAAATCGCGGCCAAGCACTTCGTTGATGCGCTTGTTCTCCATCTCCTGCCGGGTGGCCAGGAACAGCGCGATCACGTCCTTCTGCGCCTGCTCGCTCAGGGTGAACAAGCCATCGGTATGCGCATCTTCGCCGCGATTGATCGTGGCACGCTGCAGCGAATAGTTCGGGTCGTCCTTGTTCAACCAGTAGAACTCGTCCAGCACACTGGCATCGTCGATTTCCAACGACGGAATCGAACGGAACAGATCCCACAGGCACTCGAAATGGTCTTCCATCTCGCGGCCGCCGCGGATCACGAAACCCTTCTCCGGCACCTTCAGGCCATCCAGCGCGCCACCGGCAATCTGCTGCTGTTCCAAGATGGTGATGCGCTCGCCGGGCATGCGCCCATCGCGCACCAGGAACGCCGCACCGGCCAGCGAGGCCAGGCCCGAACCCACGAACCAGGCCGTCTTGTTGTCCACGCCCGCCGGCTTGCGCGGGCGCGCGAAGGCCTCGTAGTTGCCACTGCTGTAGTACATGCGCGTCTCCTTCCTGGATGGGGTAGCCCCCACTCTAGCGCCGAACCGATGTACCGCATCCTGCAGAAAGGCTGCGACGCAGTGACGCAGGTGCTTGCTGTCCCCGCGTTTCCAGCGGCCTCAACCGCCGTCAGCCGTCGCCTCGGTAGTGAACCAGCGCTGGAACCCGTCGATGGCGTCCGGCATCAGCGCGCTGGCGCGCTCACACACAATGGACTCGGCGTGGCGAATGGCACTCACTGCATCCGGCTGCGCACACAACGCCATCGCCACATCCGACGCGTCCAGCATCGCGAGGTTCACGCCCACGCCCACCGGCGGCATCAGATGGGCAGCATCGCCGATCAGCGTCACGCCGTTGCGCGGTGTCCAACGGAAATCCGCCGGCAGGCTGTAGATCGGCCGCCGCACGAAATCGGTGCACGCCTCCAGCAGCCGCCGCAGGTTCGGTGCCCAGCCGCTGTAGCTGCCTGTCACCAGCGCACGCATGCCTTGCTGCGCGATCTGCGCATCAAGCCAATCGGAAGGCCGCTTCAGCGCTGCATACACGCAGAATCGATCGCCGCTGTTGCGCTGACCGAACAGCGCTTCCTCGCCGCCAAAGCAGAACAAGCTGCCCTGCCCCACCATGGCCGCGATATCCGCCGCAGGCTGCGCGATCCATCCTTCAAAGAAGGTGATACCAGTCGACAGCGGCTGGCAGGCACTCAACGCAGCGCGCACCCTCGACCACGCACCATCGGCACCGATCACGATGTCCGCCTCGGCCTGCACGCCATTGGCGAAGCGCAGGTTGTGGCGGCCGGCATCTGCAGGTTCCATCTCGCTCAGGAAATGGCCCCACTGCACCGTGTCGGCCGGCAACGCGTCCAGCAGCAACTGGCGCAGGTCACCGCGGTCGATCTCCGGCTTGTCCATGGTTCCCTCCGGCCCGAACCCACCTGCGGTAATCGCCCCGGACCACGGATCACCCACCCGCGCCTCCTGGCCCTCATGCCGCGCCACCGCCCGGAACGCCTCCAGCAGACCAGCCCGCTGCAGCGCCACCTGGCCGGAGTCCTCATGCAGGTCCAGCGTGCCGCCCTGGGTGCGCTGCTGCCCGGACGACTCGCCCTCGTACACGCTCACGCGGTGGCCACCGCGATGCAGGATGAGCGCAGCGGTCAGGCCGGCGGGGCCTCCACCGATGATGGCAATACGTGGAGAGTGCGGCATGAGACGGCCTGCAGATTGGTTGATATATCAACCGTAAAGCGTTCGAGTTGACACGTCAACCAACCACAGGCAACGTGAGCGCATGACCTCACCCACCATCACCCCTGACGAGTGGGCCGCCTGGCGCGGCTTTCGGCGTATGGCCGAGATCACCTCCGGCCGCATCGTCCACGACATCACCCGCAGCACCGGACTCTCCAGTGCCGACTTTGTCGTGCTGATGGAACTGAGCAAGGCCAAGGACCGCTGCCGCCGCCAGCGCGAACTGCTGGACTACCTGGAATGGGACAAGACCCGGCTCTCGCACCAGCTCACCCGCATGGCCGGTCGTGGCCTGATCGAGCGTGACACCGACAGTGACAACGTGGTGGTGATCCGCATGACTGCTGAAGGCCGCACCCAGCTAGGCGCAGCGCGGCCGGTACACGTCGCCAGCGTGCGCCGGAATTTCCTCGATCATCTCTCAGCCGATGACCTGGCCGCACTGCAGCAGATCACCGACAAACTGCATGCAGCACTGCAGGACGCAGAGAACTGAGACGCCGTCAATCGCACGCGGCGTCCCGGTAGTGCCGGCCGCTGGCCGGCAACTGCACTCCCCCAGCTCCACCAGGCTGCCGGCCAGGGACCGGCACTACCCCAACCGACAATCCACGCCGCGTCATTGACCGGTAGTGCCGGCCGCTGGCCGGCAACTGCAATCACCCAACCCCGCCCAGGCTGCCGGCCAGCGGCCGGCACTACCCCAACCGACAATCCACGCCGCTGCATTGACCGGTAGTGCCGGTCGCTGGCCGGCAGCTGCAATCACCCAACTCACCCAGGCTGCCGGCCAGCGGCCGGCACTACCCCAACCGACAATCCACGCCGCGTCATTGACCGGTAGTGCCGGCCGCTGGCCGGCAACTGCAATCACCCCACTCCACCGGGATGCCGGCCAGCGGCCGGCACTACCACGGCCGTGCGTTCACGGCGGCGGAGTTGACATGCAGGCATTTACCTGCCTATTGTGATCCCACGGACGGCACCCCGCCGCCCACCGTGGAGCCGCAGTCATGGTGGATATCGCACACAGAGTCGGCATCAACGCCCCATCAGCCCAGGTCTACCAGGCCCTGGCCACCCCCGAAGGCATCGCCGCCTGGTGGGCCGAAGACACCACCGGCGACCGCCACCCCGGCGGCACCGTCACCGCCCGCTTCACCGCCAACGGCCAGGAAATCGGCGCCATGCAGATGAAGCTGCTGCAGCTGCAGCCGAACGAGCGGGTGCTGTGGGAATTCATCGACGGCCCACCGGAATGGATCGGCACCACCGCGCGCTTCGCCCTGCACCAGGACGGCGACTACTGCATCGTGCTGTTCAGCCATGAAGGCTGGAAGGAGCGCGTGGAGTTCATGCACCACTGCAGCACCAAGTGGGCCATCTTCCTGATGAGCCTGAAATCCCTGCTGGAAACCGGGCGCGGTCAGCCCAGCCCACACGACGTCAAGATCGACAACTGGAATTGAAGGCACCCCATGGATGCAGACAAGGTGTTCAAGGCACTGGCCGACCCCACGCGCCGCATGCTGCTTGACCTGCTGTGCGAGCGCAACGGGCAGACGCTGGGGCAGCTCTGCGAGCACCTGCAGATCGCCCGGCAATCGGTTACCCAGCACCTGGGCCTGCTGGAAGACGCCAACCTGATCAGCACCGTTAGGCGTGGCCGCGAGAAGCTGCACTTCATCAACCCGGTGCCGCTGCACGATGTCTATACGCGCTGGGTAAGCAAGTTCGAGCAGCAGCGCCTGAGCCTGCTGCATGACCTCAAACAGGAACTGGAAGGAGAATGACGATGAGCGCTGAATCCACCCGTTTCATCCACGTGATCTATATCGCCTCCACGCCGCAGAAGGTGTTCGAAGCCATCACCCGGCCGGAGATTGCCCGCACCTACTGGGGGCACGAAAACGTATCGGACTGGAAACCCGGCTCGCGCTGGCAGCACGTGCGCGCCAATGACGAGCGCAAGGTCGAACTGGTCGGCGAAGTGGTGGAAAACACCCCACCCTCGCGACTGGTGATCACCTGGGCCGCCGCCTCGCAGGCGGACAACCCGAAGGCCTACAGCCGGGTGACGTTCGAGATCGTGCCGTATGAGGACATGGTCAAGCTGACGGTGACCCATGACGAGCTGGAACCGGGCAGCGGCATGGATACCGGCATCCGCCAGGGCTGGCCGACCGTGCTGTCGAGCCTGAAATCGTTGCTGGAAACCGGCAAAGGCCTGGACGTCTTCGCCAAACCCCAGTAGTGCCAGACCATGGCTGGCAATCCGCCCACGGCCCAAGCCAACCCGTGAAGGCGCCTTGATCCCGCTGAACGACGCATGCAACGCGTGCTGGCCGCTCATCCGCAAAGTACGCGTTACGTCACGTCAACACGGCATCATTGCGTTGCAGTTTCAATACCCTTCCACAGGTTCCTCTTGCAGCCCTCTTCCCCTTCGGCCGGTGAACCGGCCCCGTCGTCGCCAGCCTTCATTGAAGTTGTTGTTGTGCGGGCCGGTACCCACCTGTTTGCCATCGATGTCGAAGCCGCGATTGAAATCCGTGGCCCGGAAACCTTTGATCGCCCCGGCAGTGGCGCGCGCCCGCACCTCACCGTGCGCGGCCACGCACTGCCGGTGGTCGACCTGCGCCAGGCCAGCGGCTTGAGCGGGTTTGTCCATGGCTGCCCGGCCATGCTGCTGGTGCAGGCCGGCACGGAGACCTCTGCCTTGGCCGTAGACGAGGTACGGGACATCGAAAGCGTGCCACGCCACAACGTGCGGCCCGCCGCGGATAGCCCGTTCGGGTTCTGCAGCAATCACGTCACGCTGGATGCGCTGGGCGAGATCCCCTTGATCGATCCCAGCCGGCTTCGATAACGCCGAACCACCGCGCCAACCTCCCGATAACACCGGACCCCGCACCGACCTCCCGGTAACACCGGACCCACACCGATCTCCCGGTAACACCGGACCCACACCGATCTCCCGGTAGCACTGGACCCCGCACCGATCTCCCGGTAGCGCCGGGCCATGCCCGGCGGGCAGCCGGCCAGCTAGCGCGCCGTCCAGCCCCCATCCACCGGAAGCGCCGTGCCGGTAATCTGCGCCGCCGCGTCCGAGGCCAGGAACACCACCATTTCCCCCAGCTGCTCAGGCGTCACGAACTGCAACGAGGGCTGTTTCTCGGCCAGCAGCGCGCGAGCGGCAGCCTCCTGATCCGTTCCCTCCCGCTCCGCCAAAGCGGTGATCTGCTGCTCGACCAGCGCCGTTCGCACCCACCCCGGGCAGATCGCGTTGGCGGTGATGCCGGTACCCGCGTTCTCCAACGCCGTTACCTTGGTGAACCCCACCACGCCGTGCTTCGCCGCCACATAGGCCGACTTGTTCACCGACCCAACCAGCCCATGCACCGATGCAATGTTGATGATGCGACCGGCTCCCTGCCCCTTCATGTAAGGCAAGGCCGCCGCCGTTGAGTGGAAGACCGCCGAGAGATTCAGTGCGAGGATTGCATCCCACTTCGCTACGGGAAACTCCTCGATCGACGCGGTGTGCTGGATGCCCGCATTGTTCACCAGGATGTCGATACGCCCCATTGTCGCAACGGCGCGGGCAATCATGCCCCGCACCGCCTCACCACGGGAAAGGTCGGCGCCATCATGCGCCACCCGTACACCGAACTCGGCTTCCAGGCCGGAGCGGATGCGTTCGATCTCCTGCGCATCGCCAAATCCATTCAACACGATGTCGGCGCCTTGCCGCGCCAGCGCAGTGGCAATGCCAAGACCGATCCCGCTGGTGGAGCCGGTAACTACCGCGACTTTTCCATTGAACATGGGCGAGCTTCCATCGGACATAGGCAGCCAGTGTAGCTTCACCGGCCGCCTCCCCACCTGCTACGGGCCCACGCCCAATGAATGCGCCAGCAGAAACTCCCTGGCGTACTCATCCCCAGCCTGCGCCGAGGCGCGGATCAGGGACACCGCACGTGGCACATCCTTGGCAACACCGTTGCCATGGAACAGCGCCAGGCCGAATTCTTACATGGCCGGGGGATAGCCGGCATCAGATGCCCGCTCAAAGTACGCAGCCGCCCGCGAGACGTCCTGCTCAACGCGGTCACCCGTCAGCAGGCACAGCCCTATCGCGTAGATCGCCGGAATGTAACCCTTCTCTGCGGCGTGATTGTGGGTCGCGAAGCTGTCCGCTTCGCCATGCGCGTCGTCCTCAAGCTGGAACTGATGCAGCGAAGTGACGATGCGCGGCTGGGTATGCACGATGGCACCCCAGCCGCGGTCCACGCCATTGAAGCCCTTCAAGGCAGTGATCTGTTGAGCGTGGGTCTGGCAGTAGCTGGAATGTTGCGGGAGAAGCGCACCTCTGATTAGTCAACTCAGGGGTGCTTCCGACAGGGGTGTTGGTGCTCAAGTCGCCGTTGATCAGTCCCACTTTCACAGTGCCGCGAAGCTGCTCCACCCGTCGGACAACTCGATCCATGGCTGCCAGATCTCCCTCTAATGAGGCCTGACCATCGAAGGCCATCTGGATCCTGTTTAGTCGATCGAGCATTCCTGCCTGGTAGGCACTCAATGGACCACCACTATGCGGAGTGACACCGAGAAGGTCTGCAAGCCGGGGGTTCGCTGGCAGAAAGACTCGGTTCTCCAGGGAGTGGATATCGAACTTCCCCGCTTTCTGTAGCTCGGCCAGCAATGGACTGTTCTTGAGCGTCTGCTGCTCGATGGAGTGATGGTCCTGCAGGTGCGTGCGGTAGTTAGGCTCCCGAATGAAGACATGGCCGACTCGACTTCCCCGCATGACAACTGCGTCGGGTTGCAACCCAGCGCGGGCAAGGCCAACATTCCAGAAAAGGGACGAGAGCGCCGCTTACCGCAGCGTGTGACCAACTGCTGGAGACGCGGCGTGGATGCTCCATAGGGCGCAGCGTGCCGGTAAACCGCTCTTCGTGACATAGAGGCGGTGAACCACGAACATCGAAGCTCGAATTGAACGTCGGACCTCGCCCATCGCTGAAGAAATCCAAATAGCCATTGAGGTATGAGAATATTGAAGGGCCATGAGAACATTCTCCGGTATTGGCATGCCGTCGAGTTGCTGCAGCCACAGTCGGCACCCAAGCTGAAAAAACGTAGCAGCAGATATGAGGCGTTCATCCACGACACGCCCATCCAGCGCCCTGTTGTTCCGTGGGCGGCAGAAAGCATCGTCAGCAGGCAGGAGTTGCCCAAGAAGCGCGTATGGAGCCATACCCTTTTTGCCCACCTGTATGACAGCCGCCTCGTTGCCAACAAGCTCAACGAACTCTATGGCGCCGACCAGGGCTATCGAGAGCCGCAGTTCCGTGAATCGGCATTGTTCGCGGCGAAGTTCACCATGGAAGGCCGGTTGATCAATGACAGCTTCGTGCTTTCCAGCGAAGCATGGTTCCTGGGGCGGGTGCTGACCGAAAAGGACTGGACTCGAGGATTCGAGGACGATCAGAGAGCCATCGGCGAACATGCGAAGACGCTGCTCGAACAGCAGGTGTCCGGCAACGCATTGCGTGAATTGACCCAATGGATTCTCAAGTTCATCGGTGTAGCGGACTTCTTTGGCGACATGAATCGCCATCGATTTCGATTTCGCTCCCAACCCTTGAAACCCGACAAGCCCGAATCGGAAGACGATCCGCTCAACAGCTTCCTGCTCGAAGATCTTGCCGATGTCGCCGATAACATCGGCAAGGGCATGACAAGTGAGCCGTTGGATCTGTATCTACGTCGGCACGATCCCCAACCGCGTTTGCATATGGACGATCACCGTGCATCGCTGCCGCTGATTGACCGACTGATGCCGGACGCCTATGCCAATAGCTGCTGGCCCACCGAGCATCACCTGGGCCTGGTGCATTCCCAGCAACTGGCCGTCAACACAATTCTGTCCACCCTGTCCAATGGACAGGGGCTACTAGGGGTCAATGGCCCGCCCGGCACCGGAAAGACGACCCTATTGCGCGATTTAATTGCTGCCATCATCACCAGTCGGGCCGACGTGCTCGCCACCCTGCGCCGCGCCTCTGACGGCTTCGTCAGTAGCGGACGCGAAGCCGCCAGCGACGGAGGCAAGCAGCAAGCTTGTTTCAAGCTGAACCCGGCACTGTTCGGCTTCGAGATCGTGGTTGCTTCATCGAACAATGGCGCTGTGGAGAACGTCACGCTCGAATTGCCCCAACGTGACAAGGTCGACGAGAGTTGGCTGCCCGAGGCCGAGTACTTCGCCGAGTTAGGGGAACTGGTTGCGGGCAAGCCTGCTTGGGGGCTGATTTCCGGCCCATTGGGCAGCAAGACCCGAAGGACAAAGTTCGTGGAGCGATACTTCTATGGTCAACGCCCATCCGCCAGCGAAGGCAAGGCCGATCCAGCAGCCGAAGATGATGCCGATCTGGATTCTGATGCGGGCATCGACAACATCGTGGAGGGTTTGTTCACCAGCGCTTCCGCAGGAGCAGAGAACGATAACGGCAGCCAGGACGAGGAGGCACCGCCACCCGAGACAGAGAATGAACCGAAGGGCTTCCTAGGTTGGCTCGGCGAGAATGCCGAAATCAACGCAACCCGCTCTTCGGAGGAACGTCAAGTCCTCTGGCTGCAAGCTGTTGCTGATTACGAAGCGGTGAAAGCGACGGCGCGCAAGGCATGCTCCGATGCCGATCGCATCCGTGAGCTGGTCCAGGCCATTTGCCAAGCCAGGGGGACGATTGCCGATAAGCTCAAAGCACTTCGCGCACTCGAACAGCAACTAACCGATGTGGCAAGCCAGCTCACCCGCTTGGATGCAGAGGAAAGCCGCCCGGCCAACATGACACTCAAGCAGTGTCTCGACACACTCACGCAACATCAATATCGCAAGCCGGGTTTCTTGGCGAACCTTTTCAGCCTGTGGAGGACGCAGCGCGATTGGAACACAATGCAGGAACTGCTGGAGGGCCAGCGTGATCTTGCAAAGGCCGAGTTTGCGCGGATCACCCGCTTGGCCAAGCAACTGGACGCATCGCGGGAGAGCTTGCAAAAGCAGATCGTCGATAAGAATCGCGCGCTTCAGCAATCGAAGGACAAAGAGCAAGCGTTGACGCGCGACGCCACCGAACTCGCAAGTACCTGCCGGGCCGACCACCTGCTCGCGTGGTTGCAAGAAGGAGTCATCGGCCGTGGCGATGCCATTGAGTTAGCCGAACCTTGGCGTATCGAAGGTTGGCGGCAAGCGCGTGCGCGCGTCTTCATCCAGGCATTGAAGCTCCATCGGACGTTCTTCGGGTTGGAGGCCTCCCGGATGCGTTCCAACTTGTATCTAATCAATGGCCTTCTGACAGGCTCGCGCTACCAAGGGCTTTCACGGGATGCGATTCGTTCCGCGTGGGCCTCGCTGTTCATGGTCGTGCCGGTACTGAGCAGTACCTTCGCATCGTTCGCCCGCTCATTTGGTTCTTTGGGCGCCAGCGAGATCGGCTGGCTGTTCGTGGACGAGGCAGGCCAAGCGCCGCCGCAGGCGGCGGTGGGAGCGCTGTGGCGGTCCCGCCGTGCGCTGCTGGTAGGAGACCCCCTACAACTCAAGCCAATTGTCACCGTATCCGATGCGGCGCTGGAACACATGCGCACACGCTATTGTGTCGAGGCACATTGGCTCCCCAACCATCAGTCCGCTCAGACACTGGCAGACGAAGCCACTCCATGGGGCCGCATGGCGGGGCCTGCCAACAGCAAGACCTGGGTAGGACTACCGCTGGTCGTGCACCGCCGCTGTGACAGCCCCATGCACGCGCTGGCCAACCGCATCGCCTATGACGGCGCAATGGTGTTTGGGACGATCACTCCGCGCGCGGACAAGGAAACGCGCGCCAGTCTGCCGACGGGTTGGATACAAGCCAGCGGCCCATCCGAAGAAAACTGGGTGCCCGCCGAAGGCGTGGCACTACGTGAGTTGCTTGTGCTGTTGCACAAGGATGGTGTTGCCGCCCAGGACATTTCAGTCATCACCCCCTTCAAGGCCGTCCAGCAGAACCTCAAGCGCATGCTTCGCGACAAGATGCTGTCTGGCACGATCCATACCATGCAAGGCAAGGAAGCGCCGGTCGTCATCATGGTGTTGGGCGGCAATACGGAGGGGCCAGGTGCCCGCAACTGGGCGGTATCAGAGCCCAACCTCCTCAACGTCGCGACGACACGTGCCAAACGGCGCTTCTACGTGATCGGCGACAGAGACGACTGGAAGCACCGCGCCTTGTTCTGCGACGTCATGGATCTGCTGCCGCCTCAGAAGATCTCGATACTCGAACACGTTCTGTAGCCCCGATAGCCTCAACTAGGAATGGGGGTGACTGGTGTGACTGCAAAGCCTGGGCCATCAGACGCAGAGGATTGCAATGTCCTTCCACCCCGAAGTGCCCTTGCGGGCACCTCGGGACGGAGCGCCCCCTGTGCTGGCAACAGCTGCCGGCACACCAGCCGCAGGCTGGACAGCATGAGCAATCAATCCACTTGCGATCATGAGCTTTGCCAATTCCTGTCACCTTCGATCACCTAGCAGCGACATAGACGCCGCCTTGCTGTCGGACAGCTCGACACGCTTGTCAGTACCGGAATCGCGTCAAGGCCGCTGGATGGCTCACCATCAAGGCCAGTCGCATTCCGCCTAGCTGTCGCCTTGTATCGGGTGTAGCGTGGCCGGGTGCCCCCGGTCAGGGAAAAGGACGTTCCCCAATGCTCAGCCCCCCCGTTCCCAGCCATATCAGGTTGTTGCTGACACATTACCCCGAGCTGATCAAAGAACTGGAGCAAGAGCTGTCCAGCGTCGTCACCCGTCCCTTGGCCAGCACGCCGCCATTCGAGGTGGCCGTCTGGGTGCTGGAGTCCACCCTGGCCAGTTTCATCCAACGTGCCCGCGCCATGCTGGCCGACAAACAGCCAAGCGGGAATATCGAGGCCATCCACGCTGCACAACAGCTCGTGCTTCTGCTGCACCGCGTGCATTCTCGGAACGGCGGCCTATATGACCTGGACGAGCTGTGGGCACACTTCAACGGAGGCCAGCCATGAGCGAGACCGCGGGGCACCAGCTTGACCCGGTAGAGCACGAGCGCATCTTCAAACGGAAGATCCTGCCGGTGGCTGATCTCGTGGTGTACCAGCAGCAGGCCACGCCCACCGCCATTGTGCTGGTACGGCCTCCCGGTGCATCCGCGCACGGCTTGGCCTATTTGGCCAGGCGCGAGTTGCGCTTCGACGTGCTCAGCATCTCCGACGAAGAATTGGTCGAGTACCACCCGCAAATCGCTCTGCTGCGCCAGAACCATCCCTATCTCTGGCCAGAGAAGGTACGCACCGATGCCGTGCTCTGGGGCAATCGTCTGATCATGGAAGGCGTGCAGCAACGGGTGAACCTGCTGGTGGATATGCCGACAGAAACCGACAATATGGTGGCGCTGGTCGAACATCTGTTCAACCGCCGGTACCGGGTCGAGATCCGCGGTCTGGTTACCCACCGGCTGCAGTCGGAACTGGCCATGCATCAGCGATTCGCGCGCTCCTTGGAAGTGAGCGGATGCGGCCGCCATGTGCTACCCGCCGTGTCCGATGCGACCGATGAGCAGCTGCCCGCAACGTTGGACAACATCTACGAAGATCCACGCGTCACCATTCGTCTGTTCGACTGGCAGGGCAAGGCACTCTATGACAGCCGCGACCAAGGTCGTCTACCCAGCAAGGCGCTGGCGTTGCTGCGCGAACAGGCGATGAAGAATCCGGCTGCGACCAAGGCCACGCGTGACGGTTGGCGGGCGCACGGCCAGTGGGAAAAGGACCTGCCCACATTGCTGGATCGCTTGAGCGGAGGGCAATCCGAGCACACCAGCACTCCCGTCTGAAATTGCCTGCGCCGCTACGCGCCCACCACTGACCCCGCCACGCGGCACACCAGCATCGTGGCGGCCAACGCGCCCGCAAAGGCAAGCAACCAGTTCATCTCAGCGTTAAGCAGTCGCTTGCCCGCTTCATCCAACAGACCGGCATCGCGCCGGCGCCCTTGGCGATAGAGCGACAGCATGCAGACCGCTATCAGCACCAGCAGCGGCAGCCACGCGAACAGCAGCACGTTCAGTTGCCCAGCAGACGCCGGCCCGGCACTGAAGCGGCTGACCCAGCTCCTGAAGGCGCGCTGGTTATCCAAAGGCAGAAACACGAAAGCGATAAGCGCCATGCCCAGCAGGTACAGCGTGGCATGGCGCAGCCGCAATGACCATGGCCATCGCAGATCGGTGTGCGGCGACGACACGTTGGCACCAAGTTTGAACGGAATAGACGTTCGCCCGGCTTCGACTTCGCGCGCGTGATGCCAGAAGCCGCGCAGCAGGCCTCAATGCAGCGCGGGCAGCAGCAGCACTGCGCAGAACCCCACCAGCACCGTGTTCAGTGCCAGCGCGCCGCCGTCTTCCCCGTCGCCGAACAGCACGGCGAGGCCGAACCAGGCAGCGAAGAACGCGGTCATGCCGACCACGAACAGCACGGCCGCTACCAGCAGGCGGCGTCCGGGCTTCGCTGCCATCCCTGCATGCAACCCTGTGCTGTTCTGCTGCTCCGTCATGGCGATTTCCTGTGCCGGGAGAGGCCGATCCGTTACCCCGGCTCGTCGCATTGGCCCTTGTTTAGGTCAATGGTAGCAACGGTCTGCAGCCTATAACTTCATCCGGGTTTTCGCCGATAAGTCCCTGCTAAGGCCGCTCCATCTATACAGAGGTGTCCTCATCTCGCAACACAAAAGGCTTTGTACTGCGGACGAGGCAATCGCCAAGGCCTATGGTAAGCGTCGGATCCGGACCATTGTGGCCTATGAAAATGCAAGAGGAGCAGAAAGGGAGAAGAGTGATTTTGAGCAAGAACATCCGCTGCTCGTAAGGAGCATCAACAGAAGAAAGGAGCCTGTGGAAGATCCACTGTAAGAACCCGCCTTACTTCAACCGCTCAACCAACCGCTGCCCCACCTCCAGCGCCGAAGCCGGGTTCTCCCCGGTAATCAGCTCCCGATCCACCACCACATGCCCCGTCCACGGCGTGGCATTGCTGCTGAACCTCGCCCCCGCCCGCACCAACGCGGTCTGCGGGTAGAACTTCATCTCACCGCCGCCCAGCAGCGGCTTGGCCTGCTCTTCTTCCTGGTTGCTGATCACCGTCATCTGGTAGCCGCTGTAGATCCACTTCGGCGTAGCCGGCATCGCACCCGCGTCCAGCTTCGCCACGAAGCCATCGGCATCCGGCAGCGTGGACAGCAGCGCGATCGGCCCGTGGCAGACCAGCGCGGTGGTCTTGTTGCGCTGGTGGAAGTCGGCCAGCAGCCGGCCCAACGCCGGGCTCTTCAGCAGGTCCTGCATCGGCGCGTGGCCACCGGGAATGTAGACCGCATCGAAACGCGCGTAGCCCTGTTGCTCGATGCGCGCCAGGCTCACCACGGGCGAGGCCGTCGGCGAGGCCAGCGCCAGTTTCTCCAGCAGATTCTTGTACAGCGTCAGCTGCGCGGCGTCGTTGCCGAAGTACGCCGGCGTCACCGAGGACGCATCCACCGTCGGTGCCCGCCCCTGCGGCGTGGCGAAGGTCACCTCGTGGCCCGCGTCCAGCAGCAGCTTGACCGGCTGCATCAGCTCGTTGAGATAGAAGCCGGTGGACAGCACGTTGCCGTCCTTCAGGTCCAGGTGGTTCTCGTCGGACAGCACCACCAGCACGTTGGCGGCATGTGCGCCGGTGGCGGCCAGGGTCAGGGCCAGCGCTGCGGCCAGCCGGGTCATCAGGTTCATGGGGAGCTCCTATCGGGGAATGGCTGCCACTTTATTCATCGCTCCAGCGGCGATAAATTGGCTCCATTGCAAAACATCTGTTCCCCGGAGAGCCAAATGAGCCGCAAGTTCGACTACCTGGGCGATGTGGAGGTGTTCCTGGCGGTGGTCGAGCACGGCTCGTTCACGGCCGGCGCGGTGGCGCTGTCCACCACGCCCTCGGTGCTGAGCCGCGCGGTCACCCGTCTGGAAGCGCGGCTGGGCCGGCAGCTGCTGCAGCGGACCACCCGCCGCGTGGGCCTTACCGACGCCGGGCGGCTCTATCGGGAACAGGTACGCACCGCCTTCGGCCTGCTGGACGACGCCGAGCGCGACGTACTGGCCCAGGACGGTGCGCTGGCCGGCCGCGTGCGCCTGAGCGTGCCAACCACCTATGGCCACTACCGGCTGCCGCCCGTGCTGGCGCGCTTTGCGCAGCAGTACCCGCAGGTGCAGGTGGAACTGAACATCACCAACCGCAACGTGGATCTGGTGGCAGAGGGTTTCGACCTGGCCATCCGCCTGGGCCAGCTGCCGGACAGCGGGCTGGTGGCACGCAAGCTGGAAGACGCGCCACTGCTCCTGGTGGCAGCGCCGGACTACCTGCAGCGCCGCGGCACGCCGCAGACGCTGGACGATCTGCAGCAGCACCTGTGCCTGCCCTTCGTGATGCCACGCACCGGGCGGCTGGCGCCTTGGATCTTCCGCGACGGCGGGCGCGACGTGGTCTGGCTGCCGCGGTCGTCCATCGAGACCTCCGACGATGTGCTGGGCGTGGTGTCGCTGGCCGAACAGGGCATCGGCATCTGCCAGAGCTATGAATTCATCGTGCGCGAGCGATTGCAGCGTGGACAGTTGGTGGAAGTGTTGCCGCAACTGCGTGGACGGTCGCGGCCGTTCTCGGTGATCTATGCGCCGCATCGGCGGCAGTCGGCGGCGGCGCGGGCGATGATTGAGCTGTTGGTGGGGAATGCGGCGGCCGTTGAGGACGGCGTTGGTTGAGGTTTCTGATGGTCCCTGGCGATGTCGGCTTTGGACCGCTTTTCGGGCCATGCGGCTAATCAGATAGCGTTGCCATTCGTTGCGGACTAAGAACTGTTGCAAAGAACGCCGTCGCGCTATTCGCTTGCGACATAGGCGATTGCGCCACTTTGATTCGCAATAAGCAGAGCATCTGCACGAATGCGTCTTGTGGCGTCGCGTGCTGCACGAATGGTGCGTGCAACAATAGGTCTTCGCTCTCGAATCCCGCGATTTCTTCGCGAATTTCTATTGGCATTCGGAGCGACGGTGCAAACACCATGGCGCGCCACCGACAACGGGTGGCCGGGTCTGCAAACCCGAATCGATGTATGCGTCTGTTGTTTACGCTTGCCCGTCGGCACCGTCCTTAACCGGTGCCGGCGGGCAATCCGTCGGCCTTTATGGCGGGCGGTGCGTGGGGGCCTTTGGGTCCGCCGGTCCTATGACGCTACATCATCCCCGGTTTGCAGCCACGCACCGTCCGCCACCCCGCCTACGCGGTGGCGCTGTTAAGCACAGCCAAGGAACCGACGCCATGAGCGAATCCGACACCTTCTCCTCGTACGCCGCTGTTGAGCCCATCAACGACGACACCCCACTGCCGGACCTGAACACCTTCTTGGGCATTCTCAAGCGCATGCGCGGATGCGAGGGTGCAGATGGCCTGCCCTGGCCGGAGAACGACGTGTCACCCGGCCGACGCGTGGGCTTGGCGAGGACCGAGCGCGCGATGGTGGGTGCGCTGACGGTTCTGGAGATACTGCACGCCGCAGACCGCTGCCGGGTAGCAGCGGACCCGGAGCGGCATTTGGATGAGGGGGTTGTTGATGGGTTGTTTCTGGCTTGCCGGGGGTTGATGGAATGGGCTTGTCGGGAGGTCAGGCCCGAATGATGAAACTAGATTGTTAAGAATATGGCTGATCGCCGGCTACTCCGGCCAAGGCACCAATCTCCGAAGCCGAGCAAAAGCACTATCCAAACTTCACACCCATTAGCCTGTTCGCATCTCTATCCCCCTTAAGCGTAACAATTACACTATTCTCAAGCATGCCTCGAATCGAATCATGGAGAAATGGCGCCATGCTATGAAAGTTCTCATAATTGAGCGTAGCGATGTACTGCCTATCCTCCTTCATGAAGGTTTCACTAATGAAAGAAAACCAACTCGCTCTAGGCTTGGGATCCATGTCAGCAAATAGTCGATTGTCATGCCAGAGAACATCCATATTATGTTCCCGACCATGCTTAAAGAGAAGCCAATCAAAGCAGATAATTCGGGCGTTCGCAATACCATCAGAGTCTTGACCTTGGACTGAAACATCCAAATTAAACCTTACTTTATTCTCCCCTGAGTTATTCTTCAGGGTGATCCCGGCCGAGCTATCCGGATAGAGCCGCTGAACGATTGACCTATACTTTCCATCAAGGTCATCCAGTGGATCAGACTGGGCATATCGCAATGCCAACTCGTCCTGATACACCATTGCAGATTTCACGATCTGCAACTCTTTCGCCTTATCTTTCTCAAGATCAACAAAGGACTGAAGACGCTTCCTCTCCTCCTCCAGCCCAGCAAGCTTCATAGTCAGAGAAACATACTCATCCAGAGCTCTTTTCCCAGCCATATGCTGTAGGAGCATGGCGCGAGCAGTGGACTTCGACGACTCAGAGGCCTCAAGATTATCAATTTCTTCTCGTATCCGAATTTCGTCCTTCATCAAACGATGCTCGCGATTCGATACCAGAGCCTTCTGAAAATCTTCAACCTGCTGAAAATGCCTCAACGCTTCGGGCCGAAAGATCTGACCGAGACCTTCATACAGCGAAAGAAGATCGTTGCGAGTGATATCAACCCGACGCTGTTGAGCATCCTTAACACCATCTAGCTCGAACTTCAGAAGATGGATCTCCTCCGAGATCGCTCTGATCTCGCTGGTCAGCTGATTGGCCTGATCTTCGATATTCCTATAGTCTTCAGAAACTTCAAATGACTGGAGATTTGCACGAAGGATATCGGATTCAGCGCCAAGCTCCTTCAATCTACTCTCTGGTCGCTGACCAGCCTTGAAGACATCCCTAAATATACTAGATTTCTTTAAAAGCTTGACTTCGTCTTTCAGAGCATCCAGTCGCTCCTTTAGCTCAACTTTTCGCCTTGATAAGACCTCATCGACGTTAAGGAGATATAGTGTTCTCTGCAAAGCCTCGTGCGGAAGTTCCTTTTCAAGTGCCACGGGACTCGCCGAGTCCTCCTGACTCCTTCGCGCAAACCTAGGAAACAATGAACGGAAAGAATGCACATCCGACTCGAAACCACCGTATTGATTGAGCCACTCACGAAATGGCTTAATCCTTATCTCCTTCTCGTTCAAAGCGATCTTTGAACCGTCACCTTTCCGGGCAATCCGAAAATCGCGACCTCCGATTCGGACATCCAAGTAAAACCACCATTCCGCAGCCACTGAAGCCAAAGCCGGTGGCGGCTTGTCTGCGCCCAGACAATGATGAATCAAGCGCAGAGCCAAAGTCTTCCCAACCCCATTGCTATCGCCATCCTGTCGACCGGCGACATGCTCTCCGTCACCAAGGATGAGAGACACTCCTTTATCGCGAAATCGAAGCTCCCTAAAGCTACTCTCACTAGAGGAAAGTCTAACTATTCTCATCCTATCAACCCAATCCTTCCGTCGCCAACGTGCTCCAATTGCCCTATTGAGAACAGAATGATGATCGCAAGCATCACCTGCTCGGCGGACGGTTTAGAAGGCCAATCAGAGTCATCGGCATGAGCCATCCGCCACACCTGGTCAAAGCTCTTCGGGCCTGTCCTAAGCAGCGCTCTAACAAAGCCACCAATGCCGACGAGCGACTGACTAAAATCAATGTGCTTTTGGGGCAGCAGTGCTGTTTGGATTTTCAAAGACATCACAAGCCTCGAAGTATTTTGCAATCACCAGCAGGGAAGCCTCTCGAAATGCCTTCAAAGTATGTGCATGTGCTTTAGCAAATTCAGGTATCAACGACTCAGAAAGAAGCCAGAATCGCTCATCCGGGGTAGCGCCCTTCGGAGTACCAGTATAACGTTGCTTCACCTCTTCGGAAATCGACTGAAGCCAAGAGGAGTCTCGATGCGATAGCATCTTATCAACGAGGTGACTTCTTCGCGCGTATTGAGTCAGCCTGGACTTAACTGTATCACTAAATCCATTAAACGCAGCTTTGGCATCAAATTCCGCTGGAAGATCAATTCTATCCAGATGAACCAAGTCATCGTCATTATCCGCAAGCTCTTTTAGAATCGCACCTAAAATTGAAAGATCCAACTGCTTAGGAATGAATGCAGGAAGGTCTCCCACGATCAAAATTTGCTGCTCCTGAGAAAGAGCCTCAAATCGCGACCGAAGCTCATACGCTCCAATAGGGGAGCAGTCCCCAAGAGTTGATTTATCCTGCTTTAGCTTAACCAATGATTCTGCCACCGGCGCAGGAATCCCTTGAAACTTATCATTCATCACGAAGTGATAATGCTTAAGATTAGGGTAGGCCTCCTCAAGCTTAGAGAAGTCTCCCACCGCCTTAGAGCAGGATGTCACGGGATTGGCTTCAGAACTCGGCGCATAGAGCTGAAAAAATCGAAGCTCCGCTGGCACATATCCATCATTGCCCCGGTCGCCATGACTACCCCATGGCTTCACGGCAACGTAGCCACCCTGACTTCTGGTCATGAGCTCATTGAACAGATCCTGGAACTGATTTCCATTGCTTCTATGCAACCGCAATTGGAAGTAAGTACTCAACACGAAAGCAGACACTTCAGCCCCCCCCCTCCTTGGCTTGATGTGGCCGACATTACACAAGATTAGACCTTTCCGAAAGAGCATCGCGACGCCGAGGCGCTGAACCCATCCAGAGTGACGTCTTCGGCGATCTTCCTTGAAGATACGTAGCAAGCGTAAGTGAGAACAGCTTGAGTAGAAAATTATTGCAACGCTGACCACTTGCAGATGGCTGGCGGCCCACCACTTCTTAGATGCTCTTGTACTAACCTCTGAGCCTGCGGCACCCTCTCCAAAGTTGCCACTGCTGGAGCGAACGCCGGACATCCACTGATCAGGCCACAAAAATTTTGTTCTCTTGCCTATAGACAGAGATTCCCCCGTCCTCGGAAATTTTAATTCCGAGTCCGAGGCTACTACCCTTCTTTGCTGCGGCGGTTCGCCCTCCCCCCTCACTACCCGCAGGTACACTTATGATCGCACCTGCCGCCATTATATTACCCAGGTAATCCAGCACCATAGCACCATCCAGCGAAAGCAACTCCTGACGCAAGCGCCGATCAAGACTCTGGAACCTCCCATTCACCATAGCCCGAATCGTTTTTGATTTTATGGAGGGATTCCCCCCTAAAATCAGATCTGGCTCTGAAACAACTTCACCCACGTCATCAAGCGACGCAGATCTAATCACAATTATGCAGCCACCGCTTCGAGCAAACGAAATGTCTAGACAGCTTTGGTAGATTGCCTCCCGCAACAGTCTATTTTGAGGAGGCTGCATTTCCCTGAGATACATCTCATGGGCATAGAACTGCCATTCACCGCGGCGTTTAGCGAAGATCAACTTCTTATTTTTGAATATCAGCTGTTCACCAAGGCGATTCAACACCAGCGCAATGCGGCCACCGTCAGCCCATTCTGCAATGGCGCTCAATCGGTATGGCACATAGCCAAGCCCGAGCTGATGTGCCGGAAGTTGCCCAGAGCCCGATATATTGCAATCCGGAGTTACAACTAGGAGAGTATCAAATCCGTTACTTATAACCGCCGAGAAATCCTCTTTAAATATCTCAGTGAGGTCACTTCCATTACCCAGTTCGTTTGGATCTATTCCTATGGCCGATGCGATTGCCCCGCCCTCATATGTACGGGCGGACCAAGCAACGAACTGACGCAGGATTAAACTTATCGCGGGAAGACCGCCCAGATAACGCGCAATTGCACGCGCCGGGAGAAAAGTGAATAACTCAGCTCGATACTCGGGACCGACTGCACCATGTATGGCAAAGAGCTCTTCGACAAATGCCTTCGTTACCGCCAGCTCTTCAGGTGTAAATCCCGGACGACGATAAAGAACTATCCTCTTTACGTCCGCAGGGTCAGCCATAATGGCCGTCTTCGAAGGCTCAAGCGACGCAACCCTTCGACTGTTTACCCTGCAGGGTACAGTTCCCGGCAACACCTGCGCAGAAAGAAGAGGCGCCAAGTACACATCCAAAGCCTCTCGAAGCTCATCAATGGTCAATTTCCATCCTCCGAACGCTCAGCATTCTCACCAGCATCCAACATCCTTATCTCTTATCCCCTACCCCGCCTAGCTCTAGACCTAAGGTGCAGCCCCCCCCTACCACGCAACTATAGCGGAGAACCCACTCAACAGCAGTGCAGAGCGACAAGGACATGGTAGTAATTGCATATCGATGCGCGGACAGACTAGGTGCCCCGCCCACAGACTAGTCATATTAGAAGTCCCCTGATCGCCTCCGCCGATGCGTCAATTGAAAACAGTAGAGAGCGCGGCCAAGGCCAAGACTGGCTTGACCACATTCTACGGCGAGAGCCCGAATCAGCTAATCACAGCGCCCTGCGAGTTATCGTGCGAATGCAAATGCCTGGCCAAGGTAACATCCTTGCTTGCACTTAGAAGGTACTAGCAATGGCTCGAGCCGCGGCGCCTCATTACAGTCACTCAACTAAGTCGCGCCGGGAGGATCTTTCAATTTTTGCGAATTATCTGACCCAGCCCCAGGCACCCATGAGATCTTATCAATAAGGAACGCTCGGTACACGGCTGGAGCCATCAAACTGTAAAAATCCCCGGCCCGCCGTTTGAAGACAGCAGCTACTAGCAACCCGCACAACAGCCCCAGAGTCGCGCTGCACCATGTAGAAGCAAAAAAGAAGGAGCAAATGCCAGACGCGACAGAGATGAAAGCACAATTGCGATAGAAGCCGTATCTAGACAAGTACACCATGAACGTGGTGCTTAGCTGCTTGGTTTCCACATACTCTTTGCATATCGAAAATGGGTTTTCGATCTTCCCATTTAGAGACCCCATATAGGCAAATCTAATCTCCTCTCTAAGAATAGCTTCTTCTTCACTATGTTTCTTCTTCGGCCTTGATATCCAGCCCAAATTGAACCTCGAGATGTAGCTGTCGAAGTAATTTGAAAAAGGCTCTATAACCATTCCGAAAAGCGTAAAGGCAAGCGGCGCACCAACAAGCGTAACGGATGCTGGGAAAGTGGAAATCGCGTCAAACAGCTCTTTAAGTGTGACATCACTATAGGCCACGAACATTGCCGCCAGCACAAATGTGGCAAGAAGGCCAGTGAGGAAGAAGGAGAATATGTCCCACAAAGAGACTCTTATTTTTTCGACCATCTTGGGTATCGCTCTGGGTGGCTAACTCTGGATCCAAGTCGAACCGTGACGGCGGAGCGATTGGGATGGGCGTCTAGTCCAGTTCACAGTTAACTCCATGATTGCGGTAGTTTGAGAATGCTACGACTGAAAACACTGCACAGGCAACCAGCAGAGTCATGCGCTACCGGCAAGCCTAGCCAAATCACTCACCCTGACCTCATTCCACTCGCCAAGAGCTACTGTTCGCGACGAGAGGAAGGAGTCTGCCCCGCTGCTTGAAGACAGGTTAGCGAACGTCTATCCGCTTCAGCTCGAAAGCCACCCTCTAACCGTGCTTGCGCACCTTAGCCTGGCCACAAGCTACGCATCCAGAATGTCCACGCCAGCCTCGCTGTGGGGCACAGCTCGATCGCATTTCAGGGTACGGTATCCCAGCAAACACCAAAGTTGACCCGGGGTAGAGATGAGCGCCGCTCCAAAAACAAGGGCGCCTCTCGGCGCCCTCGTTCTCTCAACTCATTCCCACTCCATCATCAACAGATCTCGCAAGCCCGCGTGGTTAAAGGGATTTGCGATGATCGACATGGGTCCTTACCGTCGCTTTTACCGTCATCCGACAAGAGATTTGTCTGGTGCGGAAGATGGAGAGATTTGCAGGGCGACGACTCTGGCAACACCATCGTCAATCACCTTCTAGGATAGCGCAGACAAGCGCAGCGGTCTTCCTCCTGTCCTCACTTCACTAAGACCTTCGAAATCGCCTGCCCTCCCCTCCCCCTCTTGAACCCATGATCCCGCGCGCTTAGCCGTTCAGCAGACGGCCGCCGTCAAGTACGATTTCAGAGCCGACCGTCCAGCGCGACTCGTCCGATGCCAGATACAGGACTGCTTTGGCCACCTCGTCGGAGGTACCGAAGCGGCCAAGCGGAATGGTTGCCGCGATCGCTTTGTTAACCTGCTCGCGATAAGCTTCCGGAATACCGGCCTTGTCGTAAAGCGGAGTCTCGACGGGGCCAGGGCTCACTGCGTTGACACGGATGCCACGGCCCAGCAATTCGGTCGAGAGCGTCTTCGACATGTTCAGCAATGCGGCCTTCGTTGCGGCATACACCGACGAGCGATCTGCGCCCGCATGCGCGCTGACGGAAGTAGTCAACACGACGGAAGCGGGATTTGCGAAGACCGGCAACAGTGCCTGCATCAGGAAGTACGGCCCTTTGACGTTGATGTCGAAAATGCGGTCGAACATGTCTTCCGTCCATTCCTCAATGGGCCGCCAGATGGATACGCCGGCATTGAGGAAGGCAACGTCGAGTTGGCCGTAGTGTTCCTTGATGGCTTGTGCCAGCTCCTTTTGTGCAGCAACGCTGGCCGAGTCGGCGCGCAGCACCGGCACTTCCGGGCCCAGTTCGGCCTGGGCCCTTGCAATCGAATCGGGGTTGACGCCCGTTACGATCACGCGAGCGCCCTCCGCCAGGAACTGCTTTGCCGTTTCCAGCCCAATGCCACTGGTGCCGCCAGTGATGAGAGTACGTTTACCTTGCAAGCGCGCCATTTTAATTCTCCGGTGAATGACGACCACCGTGGTCGACATGGAGAAATATGCGCTCATGCCTCACAGCAGATAAGACTGTCTGTTCGCATATAATTCATGCAGATCAGGCATGAATAGAGGCGGCGCCGTGGACCGATTTCTTTTGATGACATGCTTTGCGCGTGCTGTGGAAACCGGGAGCTTTTCGGCAGCAGGGCGAGATCTAGGGTTGGGGCAACCCAATGTGAGCCGCTATGTAGCAGCTCTGGAGGATCATCTGCAGACGCGCTTGCTCCACCGGTCTACGCGGAAGTTGTCCTTGACGCCGGAGGGCGAACGCTACTACGCGGACATCCGGCGCATCCTGGATGCGGTGGATGAATCCGAATCGTCCTTCAGGAGCAACGTCGACCCATCAGGGCTCTTGCGCGTAGCCTGTCCGACAGCTCTCGCACATGCGTTTGTGCTGCCGCATGTGCCGGCCTTTCTGGAGCGCTACCCTCAATTGAACCTGGATCTCCAACTCAACGATCGATACGTAGACCTGGTCAATGAAGGCACCGAACTCGCGATCCGCATAGGACAGCTGGAGGACAGCGCCCTGCGCGCGCGGCCTCTTGGATGGTATGAACGGGTCTTCGTCGCCAGCAAGGACTACTTGGCCAAACGTGGAGTTCCGCAGACCCCGGATGATCTACGCGACCACGATTGCATCATCTACACCTTGCTGTCGTCCGGGGCGACCTGGCGATTCCGGGATGCGGAAATTCCGATCAGCGGCAGGCTCAGGGTCAACTCGCCCGACGCCGTGAGTGCAGCGGTCGCGGCGGGCCTGGGTGTGGCACATGGACCTGCGTGGCTCTTTCAGGACGGACTGAACAGCGGCAGATTGCAGTTCATTCTCAGCAACCATACGGCTCCCCCTGTCCCCGTGCAGATGGTCTACGTCGCCAATAGGCTGCTTCCCACGCGGGCTATCGTGTTCATGGATTTCATGGCTGACGTGTTTTCAAGGATTCCAGCCTTGAACGGCAGCATCCCTGTGCCGACTCGATAAGACGAGACGACAAAGCGTGCTTCCAGAAATGAAAAGAGCGCCGAAGCGCTCTTTTCATTTAGCTCTATCAACCAGCAGGATCATTCCCACTCAATAGTCGCCGGCGGCTTCCCCGAGATGTCATAGACAACCCTTGAAACCCCCCGCAACTCATTGATGATCCGGTTGCTCACCGTTCCCAGGAACTCATACGGCAGATGCGCCCAGTGCGCCGTCATGAAGTCAATCGTCTCCACCGCACGCAGCGCAATCACCCACTCATACGCACGCGCATCGCCCACCACGCCCACCGACTTCACCGGCAGGAACACGGCAAACGCCTGGCTGGTCTTGTCGTACAGGTCGGCCTTGCGCAGCTCATCAATGAAGATGGCATCGGCCTTGGCCAGCAGTTCAGCATATTCGCGCTTCACTTCGCCCAGGATACGCACGCCCAGGCCCGGGCCCGGGAACGGATGGCGGTAGACCATGGTGCGCGGCAGGCCCAGCTCAACACCCAGGCGGCGCACTTCGTCCTTGAACAGCTCGCGCAGCGGCTCCACCAGGCCCAGCTTCATGTGCTCCGGCAGGCCGCCCACGTTGTGGTGGCTCTTGATCACATGCGCCTTGCCGGTCTTGCTGCCGGCCGACTCGATCACGTCCGGGTAGATGGTGCCCTGCGCCAGCCACTTGGCGTTCTTCAGCTTGTTCGACTCTTCGTCGAAGATCTCAACAAACAGGTTGCCGATGATCTTGCGCTTGGCTTCCGGGTCACTCACGCCTTCCAGCGCGCTGAAGTAACGGTCGGCGGCATTCACGCGCACCACCTTCACGCCCATGTGCTCGGCGAACATCGCCATCACCTGGTCGCCTTCCTGCCAGCGCAGCAGGCCGGTATCCACGAACACGCAGGTCAGCTTCTCGCCGATGGCCTTGTGCAGCAGCGCGGCCACCACCGACGAATCGACGCCGCCGGACAGGCCCAGGATCACTTCGTCATCGCCCACCTGTTCGCGCACGCGGGCGATCTGGTCGTCGATGATGTTGGCGGCGGTCCACAGGGTCTGGCAGCCGCACACATCCACCACGAAACGGCGCAGCAGCGCCTGGCCCTGCAGGGTGTGGGTCACTTCCGGGTGGAACTGCACGCCGTACCAGCGCTTTTCTTCGTTGGCCATGGCGGCCACCGGAATGCGGTCGGTGGTGGCGGTGATGGTGAAGCCCGGCGGCGCTACGGAGACGTGGTCGCCGTGGCTCATCCAGACATTCAGCTTCGGCTCGCCGCCGTGGTCGCTCAGGCCCTTGAAAAGCGCATCGGGGTTGATCACGTTCACTTCGGCGTGGCCGAATTCGCGCTGGTCAGCCGCTTCGGTGGCACCGCCCAGCTGCGCGGCCAGGGTCTGCATGCCGTAGCAGATACCGAAGATCGGCAGGCCGCTGTCGAACACTTCCTGCGGCGCGGCGGGCGCGCCCGGCAGCGTGGTCGATTCCGGGCCACCGGACAGGATGATGCCCTTGGCGCCAAAGCCGGCAATCTCGGCCGGGTTGTGGTCCCACGCCCAGATTTCGCAGTAGACGCCCAGCTCGCGGATGCGGCGGGCAATCAGCTGCGTGTACTGCGCGCCGAAATCGAGGATGAGGATCTTGTCGTTATGGATGTTGGTCATTCGGGCGCTCAGGGATGGGTAGTACAGAGAAGGTGCTCAGCACGCTGGCGGACAACTCACGCCGCAATTCATCGGCCACCGGATCCGGCGCGGTCCATCGCACGCCGATGAAGCCATCGGCACGCTGCTCGCGCCGTGGATAGGGATCGCCCCACATGCAGGTCTGCAGCCGTTCGGTCTCGGCGCTGCTGGTTTCGCAGCGGATCAGCCGCGCATCGGTCATGTCGACAAGCTTCTCGTCGAACCAGTAACCGAAGCTCCGCTCGAAGTGCGGGAGCTGCGTCGACCAGCCCAGCCGGCGATAACTCTCATCACGCAGTGACGGCAGAATCTCCGGGCTGTATTCACCCTGCCAGCAAACCAGCAAGCCGTTGAAACTGGATGCGCGCGGCGGCACCAGGCGCCATTGCAGTGCCCCCTGCGGTTCAAGCCGCCAGCCCTGTGGCAGGTCGAAGGTCAGGTTCGGACAGGACACCCGGTTCGCAGGGGGCGCCCGCTCGGCCGAGGAGTGCTCGGCAGCGCCGGAGCACCCCGCAACCAGCATGGCCACGCCAAGCAGGCTCCCGCCACGGTATCGGCCGGCGCGCTGGCCGGCAGTGCGGAGGTAGCTCACGAGGCCAAGGCGGGCAGTCATCAGGAGCGGTAGTTCGGCGGCTCTTTGGTGATCGTCACGTCGTGGACGTGGCTCTCGCGCTGGCCGGCGCCGCTGATCTTCACGAACTTGGGCTTGCTGCGCATGTGCTCGACGGTGGCGCAGCCCACGTAGCCCATGGTGGCGCGCAGGCCACCCATCAGCTGGTGGATGATGCCGCCCACCGGGCCGCGGTACGGCACGCGGCCTTCAATGCCTTCGGGCACCAGCTTGTCGGCGGTGGCCGCGTCCTGGAAGTAGCGGTCCTTGGACCCCTTCTCCATCGCGGCCAGCGAGCCCATGCCGCGGTAGCTCTTGTACGAACGGCCCTGGAACAGCTCGGTTTCGCCCGGCGATTCCTCGGTACCGGCCAGCAGGCCACCAATCATGATGGTGGAGGCACCGGCGGCCAGCGCCTTGCCGATGTCGCCGGAGTAGCGGATGCCACCGTCGGCGATCAGCGGGATGCGGTCCTGCAGCGCTTCGGCCACCAGGTCGATCGCGGTGATCTGCGGCACGCCCACGCCGGCCACCACGCGGGTGGTGCAGATCGAGCCCGGGCCGATGCCCACCTTCACTGCGTCCGCGCCGCTGTCCAGCAGCGCCAGCGCGGCTTCACCGGTGCAGATGTTGCCGCCGATGACCTGCACGTTCGGGAAGTTCTTCTTGACCCAGCTGACGCGGTCCAGCACACCCTGCGAGTGGCCGTGCGCGGTATCGACCACGATCACGTCCACGCCGGCAGCCACCAGCGCTTCCACGCGACGGTCGGTATCGCCGCCCACGCCGACGGCCGCGCCGACCAGCAGGCGGGTGGCGATGTCCTTGGCAGCGTTCGGGAAGTCGGTGTTCTTCTGGATGTCCTTGACGGTGATCAGGCCACGCAGGGCGAAGTCATCGTTGACCACCAGCACCTTTTCGATGCGGTTGCGGTGCAGCAGCTGCAGCACTTCATCCGACGCGGCGCCTTCCTTGACCGTGATCAGGCGATCCTTCTTGGTCATGATGTGGCGGACCGGATCGTCCAGCTCGGTCTCGAAGCGCATGTCGCGATGGGTCACGATGCCGGCCAGCAGGCCGTCGCTGCCCACCACCGGCACGCCGGAGATGTTGTGCGCCTGGGTCAGGGCCAGCACGTCGCGGATGGTGGTTTCCGGGCCGACGGTGATCGGGTCGCGGATGACACCGGCCTCGAACTTCTTGACCTTGGCCACTTCCGCGGCCTGCTGCTCCACGCTCAGGTTCTTGTGGATGATGCCCATGCCACCCAGCTGTGCCATGGCGATGGCCAGGCGTGCTTCGGTGACGGTATCCATGGCGGCGGACAGGATCGGAAGCTTGAGCTTCAGGTCGCGCGTCAACCGCGTTTCGAGGTTGACGTCCTTGGGCAGGATGGTCGAATGAGCGGGGACGAGCGAGACGTCGTCGTAAGTGAGTGCTTCAGCCTGGATGCGCAGCATCGGCATACCCGAGATGTGGGGAAGCGCGACATTTTACCCTGTTTTGGCGACCAAGAACAGTAATTTTGGTAACCGGAAATAGGTAATCCTGCGACACAGTGTCGCGCGGGCGGGGATCTGTTCAGGGCACCTACCGAAGCGGGTAGTGCCGGCCGCTGGCCGGCAACCTCATGAACCTTCGGATGGCATACCGGGTTGCCGGCCAGCGGCCGGCACTACCGTCAAACCCCAGCTTCCGCCGCTTCCAACGTGTTCTGCATCAGCGTGGCCACGGTCATCGGGCCTACGCCACCCGGCACCGGCGTGATCCAGCTCGCCCGCTGCGCTGCGGCCTCGAACCCGACATCGCCCACCAACCGGCCGTCATCCAAGCGGTTGATGCCCACGTCGATCACCACCGCGCCCGGCTTCACCCACTCGCCCGGCACGATGTCCGGGCGGCCCACCGCCACCACCAGGATGTCGGCGTTGCGCACGGCCTGTTCCAGCACGTCCTTGGGGGTGAACTTGTGGCAGCTGGTCACGGTGCAACCCGCAATCAGCAGCTCCAGGCCCATCGGCCGGCCGACGTGGTTGCTGACGCCGACGATGGTGGCGTTGCGGCCGCGCACAGGCTGGTCGGTGTGGCCCAGCAGCGTGGTGATGCCACGCGGGGTGCACGGGCGCAGGCCGAACTCGCGCAGGGCCAGGTGGCCGACGTTTTCCGGATGGAAACCATCCACGTCCTTGCGCGGGTCGATGCGCTGGATCAGCCGGCGCGCATCCGGGATACCCGGCAGCGGCAGCTGGATCAGGATGCCGTTGATCTTCGGGTCGGCGTTGAGCTGGTCGATCAGGTCGAGCAGCTCGGCCTCGGTGGTGCCGGCCGGCAGGTCGTAGTCATAGGCTTCGATGCCGACCTTCTCGGCCGCACGGCGCTTGTTGCGCACGTACACGGTCGAAGCCGGGTCGCCCCCCACCAGCACCACGGCCAGGCCAGGGCGGCTGCCACCGGCGGCGACACGGGCATCGACCCGCACCTTCAGGCTGTCGAGCAGGTCCTCGGCGATACGGCGGCCATCGAGGATGCGGGCAGGAAGCTGGGGGGCGGAGTCGGTCATCGGGTGCGGGCGTGGGGCGGCGGGGACGCTATTGTCCCCGATTCACGCCCCCTCGCCCACCGGCACGGACGGGGTCGGATCCCTTTGCCAAAGGCAAAGGGCTCTGACCCCATCGACCAAGCACGCACGTCGGTAGTGCCGGCCGCTGGCCGGCAACCTCATGAGCGCAGGAAGCACCGTGCAGCTGCCGGCCAGCGGCCGGCACTACCATGCTTCAGATCATTCCTCTTCTTCTTCCGGCACTTCATCCGCATTGAGCGTGCGTGCCTTGCGCTTGGGCGCGGTAAACGGCGTCGGCGTCGGCACACCCGGCAGCGCGCTGCCGAACACCATGTGCGCTCCGGCGCGCAGGCTGCCACCGGCCATTTCCAGTTCGAAGCGCTCGGCATCGCGCTCGCGGATCTGCTCGGCAATCTCGCGAGCGTCATCCTCGTCCGCGCCCAGCTCCACCAGTGCCGCCTGCCCGAACAGCAGTGCCGACTCGAACGTTTCGCGGATCTGGAAATCCACGCCAGCATGGATCAGCCGCAGCGAATGTTCGCGGTCGAACGAGCGCACCAGCAGCTTGGCTTGCGGGAACTGATGGGCCACCAGTTCGACGATGCGGTCGGCGTCCTCGGCATTGTTCACGCACACCGCAATCGCCCGCGCACTGCCCGCGCCAGAGGCATGCAGCACGTCCAGCCGGGTGCCGTCGCCGTAATAGATCTTGAAACCGAAGCGCTCGGCGTTGTGGATCATCTCCACATCGTTGTCGATGATGGTCACGTCCACGTCGCGGGCCAGCAGCGACTGGCTGGCCACCTGGCCGAAGCGGCCGAAGCCGATCAGCAGCACGCTGCCGGACAGGCCATCGGCGGTATCCACGCCTTCCAGGCTGACGGTCGGCGTCGGCGCCACGCGCTTGTAGACCAGCACCACCAGCGGCGTCAGCGCCATCGACAGCACCACCACGGCAGTGAAGTTGGCATTGATGTCCAGGCTGATCACCCCGGCACTGGCTGCGGCGGAGAACAGCACGAAGGCGAACTCGCCGCCCTGCGCCATCAGCACGCCACGATCCAGCGCCTGCGCATGGTCACTGCCCATCAACCGCGCCACCACGTAGATGCACAGCGCCTTGGCCGCCATCAGCGCGACCACCAGGCCGAGGATCATCGGCCAGTTGCCGGCCACCACGCCCAGGTCCAGCGCCATGCCCACGCTGAGGAAGAACAGGCCCAGCAGGATGCCGCGGAACGGTTCGATGTCCGCTTCGATCTGGTGGCGGAAGGTTGATTCGCTCAGCAGCACGCCGGCCAGGAACGCGCCCATCGCCATCGACAACCCGGACAGCTGCATCAGCAGCGCCGCGCCCAGCACCACCAGCAGCGCGGCAGCGGTCATCACTTCGCGCGCCTTCGATTCGGCCAGCACGCGGAACAGCGGATTGAGCAGGAAGCGGCCCACCAGCACCAGGCCGACGATGGCACCCACGCCGATCGCCACCGACATCCAGCGCGAGCCCTCGCCATCGGCACTGCCGGCAGCCGGTGCCATCCACGCGACAAGCGCCAGCAACGGCACGATCAGCAGGTCCTCGAACAACAGGATCGAGACGATCTTCTGCCCCGATGGCAGCGCGATGTCGCCGCGCTCGGCCAGCAGTTGCATCACCACCGCAGTGGAAGTCAGCACGAAACCGGTGGCGCCGATGAAGGCGATCTGCCACGGCAGCCCGAACAGCTTGGCGATGCTGGTCAGCACCAGCGCGCAGGTGACGATCTGCAGCGTGCCCAGCCCGAAGATTTCCTTGCGCAGGCTCCACAGGTGCGAGGGCCGCATTTCCAGGCCGATGACGAACAGGAACATGACCACGCCGAGTTCGGCGGTATGCAGGATCGCCTGCGGGTCGGAGAACCAGCCCAGCCCGAACGGGCCGATCGCCAGGCCGGCGGCGAAGTAGCCCAGCACCGAGCCCAGGCCGAGCCGACGGAACAGCGGCACCATCACCACCGCTGCGCCCAACAGGGCGACGACCTTGACCAGCTCGCTGGTCGCTGCTTCTACCGCCATGCGGTGGGTTCCCCGGAAATCGAAATCGGCCTCAACGATAGAGCAACACCGATGACGGCAATAGCACGTGTGTTGCGTTTTATTGTCTTGGAGATGGAACGATAGCGGAAGTGGCCCTGGCATCATCCCGAAACCGTGCGCGACCCTCGGTGGGCGCCAACCCGATTCGGTAGGCGCCAACCTTGGTTGGCACAAGCGCCGACCAAGGTCGGCATCTACCAGGGCCCCGCCCCCGCCCCGCCCTCACCCACCCCGACAGAACGCGGCGTAATCGATGTACCCCGGGAACGGCACGCCGGGTGCGCACAGCGGGCACTGCGGGTCGGGGCTGATGCGGGTCTCGCGGAAGCGCATGCCCAGCGCGTCAAAGCGCAGCAGGCGGCCCACCAACGGTTCGCCGATGCCCAGCAGCAGCTTCAGCACCTCGGTGGCTTGCAGCACACCTGCCAGGCCAGGCAGCACGCCCAGCACGCCGGCCTCGGAACAGTTGGGCGCGAATTCCGGCGGCGGCGGCTCCGGGAACAGGCAGCGGTAGCACGGCGCCACGCCGCGCTGGCGGCCGGCATCGAACACGCTCACCTGGCCGTCGAAGCGCTCGATGGCGGCGTAGACCATCGGCGTGGCGTGCTTGATGCAGGCGTCGTTGAGCAGGTAGCGCAACGGGAAGTTGTCCGAACCGTCCAGCACCACGTCGACATCCTGCAGCAGGCGGTCCACGTTCTCCGAGGTGACCCGCTCGGGCACGGCCTCGACCTCGATGGACGGGTTCAACGCCAGCAGCCGCTCACGTGCCGAATCGACCTTCAGCTGGCCGACGCTGGCCTCGGTATGCACGATCTGCCGGTGCAGGTTGCTGCGCTCGACACGGTCGTGGTCGGCAAAACGCAGGTGCCCTACCCCGGCGGCCGCCAGGTAGAAGCCGGCCGGCGCGCCCAGGCCACCCGCGCCCAGCACCAGCACCCGAGCCTGCTGCAGGCGGCGCTGGCCAGCCTCGCCCACCTGCGGCAGCAGCAGGTGGCGCGAATAGCGGTCATAGAAATCGCGGTCGGCGGCACTGCTCAGTGGCTGCACCAGCGGCAGCGCCTGCTCGCGCCAGGCCACGGTGCCGCAGGCAACGGAGCTCACGTTCGTATAGCCCGCATCCAGCAGCGCTTGCGCCGCATCGGCCGAGCGCTTGCCGCTCTGGCAGATCAGCAGGATTTCCTGTTCCGGCAGAGGCAGGTGTGCGGCGGGGTCGTCCAGCAGTTCAGCCTTGGCCACGCCACGCGCGCCCTCGGCCATGCCGCCGGCCCGCTCGTGCGCCTCGCGCACGTCGATCAGCACCGCACCATGGGCCACGCGTGCCCGCGCCTGCTCGGGGGAAAGCTCTGGAATGCTCATGGCGTCCATTGTAGAGCCGGGCCCCATGTTGACGGAGCCGACGGCGCGTAGGACCCTCTGGCCGGTGAAACCATCGATCAATCCCGTACAGACCGAGCACCTGGTGCTCCGGCCGTTCTCATGCGCCGACGGCCCCGAGGCCTTCGCCGGCATCACGCCAACGCTGACCCGCTTCATGGCATTCGATCCGCCGGACTCTTTTGCGGCATTCGAAAAGATCGGCCAGGAATGGCTGCGCCTGATCGAGGAAGGCGCGGAATACACGTTCGTGATCCGGCATCTGCAGGACGGACGCTTTGTGGGCATCGCCGCCGTGCACTGCGCTACCGAGGGCGAACCCGAGCTTGGCATCTGGATAAGCGAGCGCGAGCACGGACAGGGCTACGGCCGCGAGGCAGTGCGCGCCGTCGTCCACTGGTGCGCGGAACGGCTCGCTGCGGTCGCCTATCGCTACCCGGTGGCGGTGGACAACGTGGCCAGCCGGCGGATTGCCGAAGCACTGGGCGGCCAGGTGGTCGGCACCGAGCAGAGCGCGAAGTTTGCGTCGGTGGTCTATCGGATTCCGGTGCCGGGGCTGCCTGGCTGAGGTTGCCGGCCAGCGGCCGGCGCTACCGACAGGATCGCCACAACGAGAAAGGCGGCCCTGCGGCCGCCTCTCGTGGATCACTTGCCCTTGACGTGCTTCATCAAGCGCCGCTTGGCCTTGACCTGCCGTTCGGTCAGCACGTTCTTCTTGCCTTCGTACGGGTTGGCACCCTCGCGGAAGATGAACTGCACCGGCGTTCCGATCAGCTTGAAGCGCTTGCGGAAGAAGTTCTCCAGGTAGCGCTTGTACGACTCCTGCAGTTCCTTCAGGCGGGTGCCGTGCACGATGAAGGTCGGCGGGTTGGCGCCAGCCGGGTGCACGTAACGCAGCTTGGAAACGTGGCCGCGGATGGTCGGCGGCGGGTTGGTCTCGTAGGCCACTTCCAGCGCCTTGTTCACTTCGCTGGTGGTGAAGGTCTTGTTCGCCGATTCGTGCGCGCGGTGCACCGCACGGAACAGCTCACGCAGGCCCGAGCCATGCTTGGCCGAGATGCGCACCGATTCGGCCCACGGCACGAAGCCCAGGCGCAGCGACAGCATCGTTTCGGCCTGCTCACGCTGGTAGTCGGTCAGGCCGTCCCACTTGTTGATCGCGATCACCAGCGCGCGGCCGGCATCCAGCACGGCGCCGAGCACGGTGGCGTCCTGGTCGGTCACGCCTTCGGTGGCATCGAGCATCAGCACGGCCACCTGGCACTGCTCGATCGACTGCATGGTCTTGACCACCGAGAACTTCTCGACGACCTCGTCCACGCGCGAACGGCGACGCAGGCCGGCGGTGTCGATCAGGCGGTACTCGCGGCCGTCACGCTCCAGGTCCACCGAGATCGAATCGCGGGTGGTGCCCGGCACGTCCGAGGCGATCATGCGCTCTTCGCCGAGGATGCGGTTGACCAGGGTCGACTTGCCCACGTTGGGGCGGCCGACGAAGGCGATGCGCACGCGGTTCGGATCGTTGTCCAGCTCTTCGCCGCTGCCCTCTTCCGGCAGGCGCTGGATGACCTCGTCAAGCAGGTCGTCCAGGCCCTGGCGGTGGGCAGCCGACACGGTCAGCATCTCGCTGAAGCCGTAGCGGGCGAACTCCGAACGCACGGTGTCCTCGTCGGTACCGTCGATCTTGTTGATCAGCAGCAGCGTCGGGCGCGACAGCTTGCGCAGCCAGGCCAGGATCTCATCGTCCATCGCCGAGGTGCCCTCGCGGGCATCGACGACAAAAAGGATCAGGTCAGCTTCGCCAGCGGCAGCGCGGGCCTGGCGCGTGGTAGCACCAGCCAGGCCTTCTTCTTCCTCTGCGATGCCGCCGGTATCGACGACGAGGAAATGGTTGTCCTCGTCAAGCCGGCAGACGCCATAGTTGCGGTCCCGGGTGACGCCGGGCTGGTCATGGACCAGGGCGTCACGTGTACGGGTCAGTGCATTGAATATGGTCGACTTGCCGACATTCGGCCGTCCAACCAGGGCGACCAAAGGCAGCATCGCGATTACTCCGTATTAATTTGCCAACCGGAATGCGGTCAGCTTGCCATCAACGTTCTGCACCAGCAGCACTCCATCGACGACGATTGGCTGGGCCAGAAGCGCATCACCGCCGCTTTTCGCCCGCGCCGCCATCGCGCCATCGGAGGCCTGCAGCCAATGCAGGTATCCCTTGTAGTCACCGACCACCACGTAGTCGCCGTGCAGCGCCGGACCGGTCAGCGAGCGCCGGGCCAGTGCGGTCTGCGACCACATCGCCGCGCCGCTGGCCTTGTCCAGGCCGAACACGCCGCCCTTGTTGTCGGTAACGAAAACATTGCCCGAAGACACCGCCACACCGCCGGCACCGCCGTGGTCACGCGCCCACAGCGGGCGACCGGTCGGGCCTTCGATGGCCATGGTCTGGTTCTTGAAGCTGCTCACGAACAGCGTGTTGCCGTCGAGCACCGGGGCGCCATCGACGTCGGCCATGCGGTCCAGCTCGGTACGGCCTTCGCCGGTACCCACGTTCTGGTCCCACAGCGTGCGGCCGTCCTGCATGGCCAGCGCAGCAACGCTGCCCTCGTCCTTGCCGATGAACAGCACGCCCGGACCGGCCACCACCGCCGCGTTGCCACGCACGGTCAGCGCCGGCAGCTCGCTGGGGTTGAACCACTTCTGGGTGCCGTTGCCGGCGTCGAACGCGGTGACGCGACCGTCATTGCTGCGCACGAAGACCATGCCCTGGGCAATGGCCGGTGCAGCGATGACTTCGTTGGGCACGCGTGCGCGCCACTTCTCGCTGCCATCGTTGATGTCCAGCGCGATCACCTGGCCATCGAGGGTACCGATGACCACCAGGTTCTCGCCGACGCCCGGACCACCGGACAGCCGCAGCTTGGCCTTCTTCTTTTCCTTCTTCGGCTCCCAGGTCCAGACCTTCTTGCCGGTCTGCAGGTCGATGGCGTGCACGCCACCGGTGATCGCCGCGGCGAACACGTGGCCATTGGCCACTGCCGGGCCCTGGCGCACGCCGATGCGGCGCTCGCCCTTGCCCAGGTTGACCGACCAGGCCTTGTTGACCTTCAGGGTCGGCTCGAACTTCACCAGTTCCGCCGGTTCCTGTGCCTTCTTCGCTGCTGCGTCCTTGCCGGCGAACCAGCCCTTCATGGTGCTGCAACCGGACAGCGCCATACCGAGCAGGAGTACGGTGGCGACGCGCGTGATCATGACCTTCTGACTCATCAAACCGACTCCGCAGGGGCGGCGACGGTGCCGCCGGCGTCCATAACCTTGGTTTCCAGCAGTCGCCGCTGCGGCGCTGCCACGTCCAGCGTCTTCAGCGCCTTCTCATACTGTTCGCGGGCCGCGTCACGCTTGCCCTGCGCCATCAGCGCATCGCCATGGATTTCCAGGCTGCTGCTGTCGGTGGCGCTGCCCAGCAGCTTGATCGCTTCATCGCTCTTGCCGGTAGCCACCAGCAGGCGTGCCACGCGCTGGTCGACCACGCGCTGCAGGTCGCCTTCGACCTTCACCGCGCGCAGGGTGGCCAGCGCTTCTTCATTCTTGCCGGCATCGACCTGGGCCTTGGCCAGCTGCAGCGCAGCCAGGTCGCCGTAGATGCTGGACGGGCCAGCCTCCAGCGCCTTGACCGCCTTCGCAGCGTCATCGAGCTTGTTCTGCTGCAGGCCCACCAGGGCCTTCTGGTACTCGACATTGGCCGAGGCCAGCTTGCCGCCCTGATCCTTCTGGTACCACTGCCAGCCGGCAATGGCACCGATGGCGATGACTACGCCACCGAGGATGCTGGCACCATTCTTCCGCAGCCAGCTGCGGACGCGTTCACTTTGTTCGTGCTCGTCGAGCAGGTCGTCGATCGCCATGCGTACTCTCGCCCCGCCCATCGGGAGGGACCATTGGGATTATCGAAGGTGGTGAAACCGCGCCTCAGTGTGAAACCGGGACAACGGAGCCTTCAGAGGATACCTGAAAGCGTGCCACGTTGGCTCGCTGATAGGGCGTCAGATCGACGATAGCGCCATTCTGCTGAATCTGGACCGCCGAGGCGTTGCCCAGGGTGACCCGGGCCACCTGGCCGGGGGTGAAGCTGCGGGTCTCGCCCGCCTTGATCAACGCCTTCTCGACGCTGCCGCCATCCGGACCGGCAATATCGACCCAGCTGTCGCCACTGAACTGCATGTCCAGGTTGGCGGCAGCAGCCGGCGCAGCGCGTGGCACCGGGGCCAGCGAGGCAACGTAGGGGGTAGCAGTCGGCTTGGTGACAGGTGCGGCCGCCACTTCGGCGGGCGCCGCGGCGGCGGACCCGGGACCGGCCGGGGTAACCGGTACGGCGGCCGGGATCACATCCAGCGAGGCGGTGTTCGGCGAAGGTGCGGTGCCATCGAAGTGGCCGCGGGTGGCGAACCAGACCGGGACCGCCAGTACGGCGGTAATACCGACATACAGCGCACGGCGGCCGAGATTCTCGGCGATCCGGCGCGCACGCGGGGTATGGGTGTGGCTGACCAGGGTGGGCGGAACCACCGGGCCAACCTGCGCCTGTTCCAGCAGTTCGCTGACATCGACGCCCAGCAGGCGGGCGTAGCTGCGCAGCTGGCCGCGCACGAACACCGGCGCCCCCAGCTTCTCCCACTGCTCCTGCTCGAGCGACCTCACCACTTGAACCGGCATGCGCAGGCGCTGGCCGACATCTTCGAGGGTCAGTCCGGCGGCCTCGCGGGCCTGGCGCAGGCGGGTGCCGCAGCCGGCCACGGTCTCGAGATCGCTCACAGTCTGGTCATCAATCACAATGCATCAACCCTGGAGTTAGGAGCCCGCGTCCTGCGGAAATTCCTGTCGAATCCGCTGAAGATAGCGATCAGATGCTGCCTGATCACCCAGCCGCGCCTCGATTTGAGACGCAAGTTGTAACACGGAACGCGTGGCCGGTGCAGCCGCAATCCTACGTTCGGCGAAGGCGCGGGCCTCCATGAACTGGCCGCGACGGAAGCTCAGCTGGGCCATCGCCTCCAGCGCGACCGGGTTGCCAGGCACCTGGGACAGGGCGGCACGCAGGTTGCGTTCGGCGCGATCAAGCTGCCCGGCATCCAACGCACAGCTGCCGCCGTTGGCCTGCGCCTCGGCCGGCGTGGTGTAGCTGCGCGCCTGCAGCGCACGATCGAACCAGGCCAGCGACTCGGCAGCCTGTCCGTTCTGGCACAGCCAGGCACCATAATTGTTGAGCACGTCCCCCCGCTGCGGCGCCAGTTCGGCGGCCCTGCGGAAACCTTCCCCGGCCTGTCGGGTGCGGCCACGCTGATCATCGATGCCGGCCAGCAGCACCAGTGCATCGGGGTCGGCAGGCGCCAGCTTGATCGCATCGCGCGTCTTGCGCTCGGCCGCATCGAGGTTGCCGCTCTGCATGTCGCGGGCGGCCAAGGCGAGCAGATCCGCGGCGCGGACCTGCCGACGAACACCTTCAGGGTCGCGGACCGAATAGACCGTCGCCTGGCTGGGGCCCAGCTTGGCCTTGGGTTGCGACTTGCAAGCGGTGACCGAGAGGGCCAGCACGGCTGCAAGCAGCGCCAGCCAGAAGCGGTCAGGCCGCGGCATCGCTCCCCTTCCCCGCCTGCAGCGTCTTGTTGAACTCGGCCTGGCGGCGCGTGCGATCCATCACCTGGCCCTTGAGCTGGCCACAGGCGGCGTCGATATCGTCGCCACGGGTCCGGCGCACCATGGTCAGCACGTTGCTGTCGAGCAGGATCTTCTGGAAGGCGCGGATATGCGCTTCTTCGGAACGCTCGTAGCGGGTACCCGGGAACGGGTTGAACGGGATCAGGTTGACCTTGCCCGAGTCCCTGGCCTGCACCGCGTTGTCGAACTGGTGCATCAGCCGCGCCAACTGGCGGGCGTGCTCGGGCTGGTCGTTGATGCCCTTCATCAGGGTGTATTCGAAGGTGACCGATTCGCGGCGCTTGTTGGCGCGCAGGTAGCGTGCGCACGAAGCCATCAGCTCGGCGATCGGGTACTTCTTGTTGAGCGGCACGAGGGTCTCGCGCAGCTCGTCGTTCGGCGCATGCAGCGACACCGCCAGCGACACGTCGCTTTCAGTGGACAGGCGGTCGATCTGCGGCACCAGGCCGGAGGTCGACAGGGTCACGCGCTTGTTGGCCAGGCCGTAGCCCAGATCGTCGCGCATCACGCTCATGGCACGCACGACGTTGTCGAAATTCATCAACGGCTCGCCCATGCCCATCATCACCACGTTGGTGAGGCGGCGCATCTGGTGCGGGACGTTGCCCAGGTGGCGCGCCGCGATCCACACCTGGCCGATGATCTCGGCGGTGGTCAGGTTGCGGTTGAAGCCCTGGGTGGCGGTGGAGCAGAACGTGCAGTTCAGGCCACAACCGACCTGCGAGGACACGCACAGCGTGCCGCGGGTCTTGTCGGGGATGTACACGGTCTCGATGGCGTTCTTGCCATCCACGCCCATCGCCAGCAGCCACTTGTGGGTGCCGTCGGCGGAGGGCTTGTCGAAGATGATGTTCGGGACGAGGACCTCGGCATGCTCCTGCAGCTTGGCGCGCAGAACCTTGCCGAGGTCGGTCATCTCATCGAACTCGGTGACGTAGCGATGGTGGATCCACTTCATCACCTGATGGGCGCGGAACTTCTTCTCGCCGAGAACCTCGACGAAAAACTTCTCCAGGCCCGCGCGATCGAGGTCGAGCAGGTTCTGCTTGCCAGCCGTGGGTGCCGACTTCGGCAGCGGCTGGATGGCGATTTTCTGTACGACCTCGTTCACGGCATTACTCTCAGCGCGAGACGACTTCGGTGGCGGCGAAGAAGTACGCGATTTCAATCGCGGCATTCTCGACCGAGTCCGAGCCGTGGGCGGCATTGGCATCGATGGATTCGGCGAAGTCGGCGCGGATGGTGCCCGCAGCGGCTTCCTTCGGGTTGGTGGCGCCCAGCAGGTCGCGGTGGGCCAGGACGGCGTTCTCGCCTTCCAGGGCCTGGATCATCACCGGGCCGGAGATCATGAACTCGACCAGTGCGTTGAAGAACGGACGCTCGCGGTGCACGGCGTAGAAGCCTTCGGCTTCACGACGCGACAGCTGCTTGTACTTGGCGGCCACGACCTTCAGGCCAGCCTTTTCGAAGCGGGCGTAGATTTCGCCGATGACGTTCTTGGCAACGGCGTCCGGCTTGATGATCGAAAGGGTGCGCTCCAGCGCCATGGGATGTCTCCAATGGAATCGGGCCGCTGATGGCCCGAAGGGTAACAAAAAAAAAGCCGCGTCGAAACGCGGGCTTAGCCTGATAAACGTGCGCGGATTGTAAAAGATAACGCGGCAGGGTGGTAGTGCCGGCCGCTGGCCGGCATTGGGCGCAGGGGTCGGATCCCCGCAGGGGCTCTGACCCCATTACGGGGCCAGCACCGGGGTCCGAGCCTCAGGGGGGATCCGACCCCAGCCACCACCCCATTCACCCACCTGAGCGGATTCTGACCAGCCAAGGCATTTTTGCTGCACTGCAAAATGCCATACGGTACCGTCTGGTTCTAGTATCAAACAATCGTTTGATTAAGGTCCGCCCGCCCGATGGCCAAGCCCGCCCACTTCTCGACCAAGGACCGGATCCTCGGCGCCGCCGAGGAGCTGTTCGCCCAGCACGGCTTTGCCGGCACCTCGCTGCGCCAAGTCACCAGCCAGGCAGACGTCAACATCGCTGCGGTCAACTACCACTTCGGCTCCAAGGAAAACCTGGTCAACGAGGTGTTCCGCCGCCGCATGGACGAGATGACCGGCGCCCGCCTGGCCCAGCTCGAGCGTGCCCGCAACGAACACCCCGGGCAACTGCGGCCGGTGCTCGCCGCCTTCGTCGAGCCGGCCCTGGCGCTGGCCCAGGACCGCCAGAACGGCGGCGCCTTCGTCCGCGTGATCGCCCGTGCCTACGCTGAAAAGAACGACAACCTGCGCAAGTTCCTGTCCGACCACTACGGCCACGTGCTGCGTGAGTTCGGAAAGGCGATCGCCACCTGCGTGCCCGGCCTGAGCAAGGAAGAGCTCTATTGGCGCCTGGATTTCCTCGCTGGCTCGCTGACCTATGCCATGGCCGATTTCGGGCTGATCAAGCGACCTGCCGGTGTCACCGAAACGGCGCATCGTGCCCATGCCGCCCATGAACTGATCCATTTCGCCGAGGCCGGATTCCGCGCCGCCGCCCGCAGCGGCAGCGCCCTGCCCGCCTCCATTGATTCCACCCAGTAACTGCTGACCAACAAAGGCCCTACACCATGTCCAATTCCCTGCTAGTCCGCCGCGCCGCCGTGCTGGGTGCCGGCGTCATGGGTGCCCAGATCGCCGCCCACCTCACCAATGCCGGCGTCGACACCGTGCTGTTCGACCTGCCTGCCAAGGAAGGTCCGGCCGATGGCATCGTGCTGAAGTCGATCGCCAACCTCGGCAAGCTGAGCCCGGCGCCGCTGGCCAGCAAGTCGCTGGCCGAAGCCATCACCCCGGCCAACTACGAGACCGGCCTGGAACAGCTGAAGGACTGCGACCTGATCATCGAGGCCATCGCCGAACGCATGGACTGGAAGCAGGACCTGTACAAGAAGATCGCCCCGTTCGTGGCCGACCACGCCGTGCTGGCCTCCAACACCTCGGGCCTGGGCATCAACAAGCTGGCCGACGTGCTGCCCGAACAGCTGCGCCACCGCTTCTGCGGCGTGCATTTCTTCAACCCGCCGCGCTACATGCACCTGGCCGAGCTGATCCCGGCCACCACCACCGACGCAAGCGTGCTGGAAGGCCTGGAAGCGTTCCTGGTCACCACCCTGGGCAAGGGCGTGGTGTACGCCAAGGACACCCCTAACTTCATCGGCAACCGCATCGGCGTGTTCTCGATCCTGTCCACCATCCACCACACCCAGGAATTCGGCCTGGGCTTCGACGAAGTGGACGGCCTGACCGGCCCGCTGGTCGGCCGCCCGAAGTCGGCCACCTACCGCACCTCCGACGTGGTCGGCCTGGACACCATGGCCCACGTCATCAAGACCATGGGCGATACCCTGCCCAACGACCCGTGGCATGAGTTCTTCAAGTCGCCGACGTGGCTGGATGCGCTGATTGCCAAGGGCGCACTGGGCCAGAAGACCGGCGCCGGCATCTTCCGCAAGGTCGGCAAGGACATCGTGGTGCTGGACCTGGAAAAGCAGGACTACCGTCCGGCTGACCGCGCCGCCGCACCGGAAGTGGTCGAGATCCTGAAGATCAAGAACCCGGCCGAGAAGTTCGCCAAGCTGCGCGAGAGCCAGCACCCGCAGGCGCAGTTCCTGTGGGCGACCTTCCGCGACCTGTTCCACTACAGCGCCTACCACCTGGCCGACATCGCCGAGACCGCGCGCGACGTCGATCTGGCCATCCGCTGGGGCTACGGCTGGTCGCTGGGCCCGTTCGAAACCTGGCAGGCTGCCGGCTGGAAGCAGGTCGCGCAGTGGATTGCCGATGACATCGTCGCCGGCAAGAGCATGAGCAACGCGCCGCTGCCGGATTGGGTATTTGACGGCCGGGATGGCGTTCATGCCGCCGAGGGCAGCTACAGCCCGTCGCGCAACGCCAAGCTGCCGCGTTCGTCGCTGCCGGTATACCAGCGCCAGCGCTTCCCCGATCCGCTGCTGGGCGAGAAGTTCGCGCCGGGCGAGACTGTGTTCGAGAACGACGGCCTGCGCATGTGGCACGACGGCGATGGCATCGCCGTGGTCAGCTTCAAGACCAAGATGAACACCGTGTCCGACCACGTGCTGGATGGCCTGCAGGAATGCGTCACCCGCGCCGAGAAGGATTTCCAGGGCCTGGTGATCTGGCAGCAGAAGGAGCCCTTCTCCGCCGGTGCCGACCTGGCTGGCGCCCTCGGCCTGCTGCAGGCCGGCAAGGTCGACCAGTTCGAAGCGATGGTGCACAACTTCCAGCGCACCAGCCAGCGCATCAAGTACTCGCTGGTGCCGGTGGTGGCTGCCGTGCGCGGCCTGGCACTGGGTGGCGGCTGCGAGTTCCAGATGCACAGCGCCAAGACCGTGGCCTTCCTGGAAAGCTACATCGGCCTGGTCGAGGCCGGCGTCGGCCTGCTGCCAGCCGGTGGCGGCCTGAAGGAACTGGCGGTGCGTGCCTCGCAGGCCGCTGGCCCGGGCGGTGACGTGTTCGCCGAACTGAAGAAGACCTTCGAGACCGTGGCGATGGCCAAGGTGTCCAACTCGGCGGTCAACGCCCAGGAACTGGGCCTGCTGCGCAGCACCGACAAGGTGGTGTTCAACAGCTACGAGGCCCTGTACATCGCCAAGGCCGAAGCACGCGCCCTGGCCGAAGCGGGCTACCGTCCGCCGCTGCCGGCACGCCGTATCCAGGTGGCCGGCGACGTCGGCATCGCCACCTTCAAGATGATGCTGGTCAACATGCTGGAAGGCCGCTTCATCAGCCCGTACGACTACGAGATCGCCGAGCGCATCGCCACCGTGCTGTGCGGCGGCAAGGTCGACCGCGGCACCCTGGTCGACGAAGAGTGGCTGCTGACCCTGGAGCGCAAGCACTTCGTCGAACTGGCCCAGCAGGAAAAGACCCAGGCCCGCATCGCGCACATGCTCAAGACCGGCAAGCCGCTGCGGAACTGACGGAAGACATCGGTAGTGCCGGCCGCTGGCCGGCAACCTCTTCCAACCCCTATTCAAGAGATCACTGCAATGACCAAGCAAATCCAGGACGCCTACATCGTCGCCGCCACCCGTACCCCAGTTGGCAAGGCGCCCAAGGGCATGTTCCGCAACACCCGCCCCGACGACATGCTCGCCCACGTGCTGCGCAGCGTCGTGGCGCAGGCGCCGGGCGTGGACGTCAACCGCATCGATGACGCGATCATCGGCTGCGCGATGCCCGAAGCCGAGCAGGGCATGAACGTAGCCCGCATCGGCGTGCTGCTGGCCGGCCTGCCGAACACGATTGCCGCGCAGACCGTGAACCGCTTCTGCTCCTCCGGCCTGCAGGCCGTGGCCCAGGCGGCCGACGCAATCCGACTTGGCAACGCCGACCTGATGCTGGCCGGCGGCACCGAATCGATGTCGATGGTGCCGATGATGGGCAACAAGATCGCGATGGCCCCGAGCGTGTTCGACAACGACCACGTCGCCATCGCCTACGGCATGGGCATCACCGCCGAGAAGGTCGCTGAAGAGTGGAAGGTCTCGCGCGAAGAACAGGACGCGTTCGCCCTGGCCTCGCACCAGAAGGCCATGGCCGCCATCCAGAATGGTGACTTCAAGGACGAGATCAGCCCGTACGAGATCGTCTCGCACCAGCCCGATCTGGCCGACGGCACGCGCATCATCACCCGCAACAAGGTGGCCGACACCGACGAAGGCCCGCGTCCGGATTCCTCCGCTGAAGGCCTGGCCAAGCTGCGCCCGGTGTTCCGCAACGGCCAGTTCGGCGGCACCGTCACTGCCGGCAACTCCTCGCAGATGAGCGATGGCGCCGGCGCAGTGCTGCTGGCGTCGGAACAGGCGATCAAGGATTACGGCCTGACCCCGCTGGCCCGCTTCGTCAGCTTCTCGGTGGCTGGTGTGCGCCCGGAAGTGATGGGCATCGGCCCGATCGCCGCGATTCCGAAGGCACTGAAGCAGGCCGGCCTGACCCAGGATCAGCTGGACTGGATCGAGCTCAACGAAGCCTTCGCCGCGCAGTCGCTGGCCGTGATCCGCGATTGCGGCCTGGACCCGAGCAAGGTCAATCCGCTGGGCGGCGCGATTGCGCTGGGCCATCCGCTGGGTGCGACCGGCGCGATCCGTACCGCGACCCTGCTGCACGGCCTGCGCCGTCGCCAGCAGAAGTACGGCATGGTGACGATGTGCATCGGCACCGGCATGGGTGCGGCGGGCATTTTCGAGGCGCTGTAAGGTTCAAGGCGTTGCCTCGTTGGGCTTCAAGGCGTGGGCCGGGTTGGCAGGGCTGCCCGGGACACGCCGTGAACCCATCCATGGGGGCTCGATGGCGCCATCCATGGCGCCAACGGTCCCGGGCAGCCCTGCCAACCCGGCCCTTCCAGCCTCCCCGCGGCGGTGGGATAAGAAGAGGCAAGAGCAGTAGTTCCACGCCATGCGTGGATGCTCCGAAAACGAAAAAAGGCAGCCATCGGCTGCCTTTTTCGTTTCTGCCCTGCTCTTGATTCCGCCCTTCCCGTCCGCGCCCGCAGGAAACCAGGCTGGCGGGATGGGTGGGCCTTTGCAGGACCGTTGGCGCCATGGATGGCGCCATCGAGCCCCCATGGACGGGTTTACAGCGTGTCCTGCGAATGCCCACCCATCCCGCCCATCACGTATCAATCAAGGCGCCGCGAACGGAGCGCTTGAAAACCCTTACTCCGCCAGCATCGCCGCCAGCTTCTCGCGCGCCGGGCCGGCCAGCTTCGGGTTGTCCAGCGCGAAGCGGATCGTCGCCTCGACCAGCCCCAGATGGGTGCCGCAGTCGAAACGGGTGCCCTCGAAACGATAGGCATCGACCTCGTCGGTCTTCAGCAGTTCGGCGATCGCATCGGTCAACTGGATCTCGCCACCGGCACCGGTGCGGGTCTGCTCGAGCAGCTCGAAAATCTTCGGGCTCAGCACGTAGCGCCCCACCACCGCCAGGTCACTCGGTGCGTCTTCCGGCTTGGGCTTCTCCACGATCTGCGAGATACGCCCCTTGCGGCCGTCGAACGCCTCGGTGGCGACGATGCCGTAACTGGCCGTCTTGTTGTGGGGCACGTCCTCCACGGCGATGACGCTGGCACCGCTGGCCTCGTTGAGGTCGGCCATCTGCTTCAGCGCACCCGCGCCGCGGTTCCAGATCAGATCGTCGGGCAGCAGCACGGCGAACGGCTCGTCACCGATGACCGCCTTGGCGCACAGCACCGCATGGCCCAGGCCCAGAGCCTCGGCCTGGGTGACGAAGATCGCGCGCACGCCTTCCGGCAGCACATGGCGGATCAATTCGAGCTGCTCGTGCTTGCCCGCGCGCTCGAGCTTCTGCTCCAGCTCGTAGGCCTTGTCGAAATAGTCGGCGACGGCGTGCTTGTAACGGTTGGTGATGAACACCAGGGTGTCACAGCCTGCTTCGATCGCCTCATCCACGGCGTACTGGATCAGCGGCCGATCGATGATCGGCAGCATCTCCTTCGGCACCGTCTTGGTCGCCGGAAGAAAACGCGTGCCCAGACCCGCTACCGGGAATACCGCCTTGCGAATGCGCTTGCTCATTGGTGCCTGTTGGCCTCACGTGCCGGAAAGGGCACAACCTTAGCGGATGAAATGTAAGCATCCTGTTCGATTGGCGAGAATTCCGGCATGGTCGCAAACAGGATTTCCTGGATCGTATCGATGTCGTACCGGGCAATGGCCTCGCGCAGCTTCGGCACGTTGCCCAGCACGATGTCCCGCGAGAACGAACGTACGCCGGCCTCGAGGATCTTCGGGTGCGCGGTCGGCCGGTAGTCCTCGTCGGAATAGAACAGCGTCTCGTGCAGCTTCTCGCCCTGGCGCAGGCCGGTATAGATGATCGGAATTTCCTTGTAGGGCTGCTTGCCCGCCAGGCGGATCATCTGCTCGGCCAACACCCGGATCGGCACGGGCTCGCCCATGTCCAGGGTGTAGATCGCGCCGTGCGACGCCGACGCGGCCGCCTGCAGGATCAGCTGGCACGCCTCGGGAATGGTCATGAAATAGCGGCTGACCTCCGGGTCTGTCACCGTGACCGGGCCGCCCTTGAGGATCTGCTCGCGGAACAGCGGCACCACGCTGCCGGCCGACGCCAGCACGTTGCCGAAACGCACGGTCACGAAACGGGTGTGCGTGGACTTCTGGTCCAGGCTCTGGCAGATCATCTCCGCATAGCGCTTGCTGGCGCCCAGCGCATTGACCGGGTCCACCGCCTTGTCGGTCGAGATGAACACAAAGTGCTCGACGTGGGCTTCCAGGCAGGCGCGGGCCACGTTTTCCGTAGCCAGGATGTTGTTGCGCACGGCTTCACGCAGCTGACGCTCCAGCACCGGCACGTGCTTGTAGGCAGCCGCATGGAAGGCGGTGTCGACCGGGTGCAGCGACAGCGCGTGGCGGATCACCGCGGGATCGCCACAGTCACCGAGCACCGCTTCGATCTCGACATCGGGGAAGCTGCGGCGCAGCTCGCCCTCGATGGTCAACAGCAGCAGCTCACTGATCTCCAGCAGCACGATACGACCAGCACCATGGCGCGCGCACTGGCGGCACAACTCGGACCCGATCGAGCCACCGGCACCGGTCACCATCACCGTGCGCCCGCCCAACCAGCCACGGATGAGGTTCCAGTCCGGCATGATCGGCTTGCGGCCGAGCAGATCTTCGATCGCCACTTCCTTCAGCTGCCCCGGCAGCGACTGCCCCTGCAGGATGTCGCTGAGCTTGGGCACCGTGCGGAACGGAATGCCGGTGCTCTCGCAGATGGCCACCACGCGCTGCATGCCGACGGCATCGAGCGAAGGCATGGCAATCACCAGCAGCTTGGCTGCGGTCTCGCGGGCCACTGCCGGTGCATCGTCCAGCGTGCCCAGGATTGGCAGGCTCTGCAGCTTGGCGCCACGCAGGTGCGGTGCATCATCGAGCAGGCCGACCGGCTCGAAGTTACCGGACCGGCGCAGGTCGCGCACCAGGGTCTCGGCGGCCTGGCCGGCGCCGAGAATCAGCACGCGGCGCGCGCTCGAGTCGGACTGCAGCGACTGATAGTCCTTCCATGCCCGGTACAGCAGGCGTGGGGCGCCCAGCAGTGCCGACAGCGCGAACGGATAGATCACCAGCACCGACATCGGCACGCCGTTGAAGCGCTTCCAGGCCAGTACCAGAACAATGGCGATCAGGCCGATGAAGCTGGCCTTGAAGATGTTCAGCAAGTCGCTGACGCTGGCAAAGCGCCACAGACCGCGATAGAGGCCGATACGCCAGAACACCAGCCCCTGCAGCGCCAGTACCAGCGTGGTGTCTACGTTCCACAACGGCAATGCGGGAGCGTCGGCAAGGATCGAGTATCGACCCGCATGCAACAGCTGCCAACAGGCCCATACCATGAACAAGTCGTGGCAGACGATGGCCGTACGCGGCATCAGGCCGAGGATTCTGTCCCGCCAAGGTGAAGACATAGATCGAGTAATTCCTTATCGGTGGCGCAATCCATTGCGCAGGAGGAGCCACAGCAGGGTCAGCGCGGCAAACCACGCGACCGCTACGGCAGCCTCCCACCTCGGCTGCAAATTGGTGCAGATATTGAACACTGTAATACTGAACAGGCCCAAAACAAAGTACATCCCTGTCACCAGGGCATGGCTGGCTCCTGCCTGCACCGCGCGCTGGTAGACATGCTGGGTGTGGGGTTCCATCCAGCGTTGGCCTGAAAGCATGCGCGCCAACAGCGTGAAGCCCGCGTCCACAAGAAATGCAGACAACGGCAGCAGCAGCAGGATCCAGTTGATATCGGTATGTACTGCAGCGACAGCCAGCACGACGGCCACGGCGTAGCCCAGCGCGCCACTGCCGACATCACCCATGAAGATCCGCGCCTGCGGGAAATTGAACGGCAGAAAACCCAGGCAGGCCAGGCCGAGAACAACGGCCACCAGCGAATAAGGCCAGGGCAGCACGGTGGCAAAGCCCAGCGCAACGATGACTGCCTGGCTGCTGGCAATCCCGTTGATGCCATCCATGAAGTTCCAGATGTTGATCAGCGAGGCGGTGAAGAACAGCACCAGCAGGCTCAACAGCCAGCTGCCGCCGTGCATCTTGACCAGCCCTGCCAGCAACAGGGCGGCAAGGAAATGCACCAGCAGACGGCGCATGGCTGGCAGCGGCCGATGGTCATCCCACCAGCCGATGCCGGCAACCAGCAGCAGGCCAAGGCTGGCAACAGCCAGGCTGGGCGCGGCGTCCGGCCAGAAAAAAGCGGCGACGGCCGCAGCAACCAGCAGACTGATCACGATGGCGATGCCGCCACCGCGAGGGGTGGCGACACTATGACTGCGGCGCTCGCCGGGCTGATCCAACAGCTGCCTGCGCAGCGCATACACGCGCGCCGCCCAGGTCAATGCTGCGCTGAGCAAGACCAGGCCCAGCAGCGCGGCCATCACAAGCCACGGCATGGTTCAGAGCACCGCGTAATTCAACAGTGGCTTGACCGTGCCCCATTCCTTGCAGCTGGGGCATTGCCAATGGTGGGTGCGGGCGCCGAACCCGCAGCGGGTGCAGCGGTAAGCGGGGTTACGCACCAGCAGCTGGTCGGTGATGTGCTTGAGGTCATGCAGGGTCGCTGTGGAATCTGCGCCCTCGGCCAGGGTGAGGTCGATCAGCGCCGATTCGCCACGCACCGACGGGCGATCCTTGAGCTGGCGGCCGAGGTAGGCGCGGGCAGGTGCAACACCCTCCTGCTCTTCCATCAGGCGGGTCAGCGCCAGCACCGGGGCGATGCCGCGGTAATGCTCGGTCATCTCGGACAGGAACGCGCGCGCGCCGCCGAGGTCGCCGACCTTGCGGTAGTTGTCCATCAGCGCCGGCAGCACTTCCGGCAGGTACTCCGGATCGTTGCGGGCGGCACGCTCGAAGGCGCGCACGGCCGCCTCGGCGTTGCCTGCATCGGTTTCCAGGCGGCCCTCGATGATGCCGGCACGGACCGACATGGCATCAGCCTGGTAGGCGCGGGCAATGGCCGCCCTCGCCTCTTCCAGCTTGCCAGCGCCACGGAAGCGCTCGGCGAGCTCGCATTCAAACTGCCCGATCAGCTTGCCCATCGGCTCGCCGGTGACATCCTCGAAGCGGGTGGCGTTGTCGATCGCCTTTTCCCAGTCGCGCTCGGCCTGGTAGATGCCGATCAGGTGCTTGAGCGCCTGCGGTGCCCGCTGGTCCAGCTGTGCCAGTTCGGTGAACACGGTTTCGGCACGGTCCAGCAGGCCGGACTTCATGTAGTCCTCGCCCAGTGCCAGCAGGGCCTGCACGCGCTGCGCGTCGCTCAGGTCCTGCCGGTTGACCAGGCCCTGGTGCAGACGAATCGCGCGGTCCACTTCGCCACGGCGACGGAACAGATGGCCCAGCGCGACCTGGGTCTCGAAGGTTTCCTTGTCCAGCTCGGCGATGTGCAGGAACAGTTCAATGGCCTTGTCCGGCTGCTCGTTGAGCAGGTAGTTCAGGCCACGGAAATAGGTGCTGGACAGGTGGCTGACCTGGTTGTCACCGTGGCGCTGACCGCCGCGGCGTCCGATCACCCAGCCGGCAAGGGCCGCCAACGGCAGGCACAGGAAGAACCAGAACCACTCGGAAACGAATTCCATCGTCGATCAACGTCCATCAAAAGATTGGGAGGGGGCAACCGGCGCCGACGGTGCGGCCGCCGACTTGTTGGCTCGGCGCAGCTGGCTGTAGAGCGGAATGACCACGCTTACCAGCACCAGGCCAGCGCCGACCACGACACCAATCAGCAGGGCGGCGATCAGCGCCACACCGACGGACGTGTTCAACTGGGTAAACAGCAGGTTGATCGACATGGCCGTCATGTTGACCGCACCGATGATCAGACCAAGGATCAGAACCGCCAGCAGGACCAGCAGACGAAAAACTTTCATGCGACAGCTCCATTGGCAGGAGGCCGTAGCTTATCCGACTCGTGGTGGGATTCGCACGAAGTCGCGCGACGGATGACTCAGGCCGGATCTGCGTCCAGCGGCAGCACACTGCTGACCCGCTCGCGCAATTCCTTGCCTGGCTTGAAATGAGGGACATGCTTGCCCGGCAGGGCAACCGATTCGCCGGTCTTCGGGTTGCGACCCAGGCGCGGCGGACGGTAGTGCAGCGAAAAGCTGCCGAAGCCGCGGATCTCGATGCGATCGCCGGCCGACAGTGAGCCCCCCATCATTTCCAGCAATGACTTGACCGCCAGATCGACATCATCGGCCTTCAGGTGCGCCTGCCGGCGCGCAAGGATTTCGATCAGTTCGGATTTGGTCATTACCGGCTCACATCAGGGGCATCTCAGCCTGAAACGGCCCGGGCATTGCCCGGGCCGTCCAGGAAACAACGAACAGCGTAAGGCCGATATTACTCGGACTTGTTGCCGTTCAGCTGTGCACGCAGCAGCGCGCCCAGCTGGGTGGTGCCGCTGGAAGCCGAAGAGGACTGGTATTCCTCCAGCACTTCGCGCATTTCCGCGTCGTCCTTGGCCTTGATCGACAGCTGCAGGGTACGACCCTTGCGATCCATGCCCACGAACTTGGCTTCAACCTTGTCGCCGACCTTCAGGTGCTGGGTCGCGTCGTCAACACGCTCGTTGGCGATGTCGCGAGCTGCAACATAGCCTTCGATGCCGTCGGACAGCTCGATGATCGCGCCCTTGGCGTCGACTTCCTTCACCACGCCTTCGACCTTGGAGCCCTTCGGATTGGTCGCCATGTACTGGCCGAACGGATCCTGCTCCAGCTGCTTGACGCCCAGCGAAATGCGCTCGCGCTCCGGATCGACGGCCAGGACGACTGCGTCCAGGTTGTCGCCCTTCTTGAAGTTGCGAACGATGTCTTCGCCAGTGGTCGCCCAGCTGATGTCGGACAGGTGAACCAGGCCGTCGATGCCGCCGTCCAGACCGATGAAGATGCCGAAGTCGGTGATCGACTTGATCTGGCCCGACACCTTGTCACCCTTCTTGTGGGTGGCAGCGAAGGTTTCCCACGGATTGGCGGCAACCTGCTTCATGCCCAGCGAGATGCGGCGACGCTCCTCGTCGACGTCCAGGACCATGACTTCAACTTCGTCACCGACCTGCACAACCTTGGACGGGTTGACGTTCTTGTTGGTCCAATCCATCTCGGAAACGTGCACCAGACCTTCGACGCCCGGCTCGATTTCGACGAATGCGCCGTAATCGGTGACGTTGGAGACCTTGCCGAACACGCGGCTGTTGGCCGGGTAACGACGGGCGATGTTATCCCACGGATCTTCGCCCAGCTGCTTCAGGCCCAGCGAAACGCGGTTGCGCTCGCGGTCGAACTTCAGCACGCGCACGTCCAGCTCGTCGCCGACATTGACGACTTCGGACGGATGGCGCACGCGCTTCCATGCCATGTCGGTGATGTGCAGCAGGCCGTCGATGCCGCCCAGGTCCACGAATGCGCCGTAATCGGTCAGGTTCTTGACGACACCCTTCAGGATCGCGCCTTCCTGCAGCTTGTCCATCAGCTGCTCGCGCTCTTCCGAGTGCTCGCTTTCGACGACAGCGCGGCGCGAGACCACGACGTTGTTGCGCTTGCGGTCAAGCTTGATGAGCTTGAATTCCAGCTCCTTGCCTTCCAGGTAGGCCGGATCGCGCACGGGGCGCACATCGACCAGGGAACCCGGCAGGAAGGCGCGGACATCCTTGATGTCCACGGTGAAACCACCCTTGACCTTGCCGCTGATGCGACCGGTGATGGTTTCGTTCTTTTCCAACGCTTCTTCCAGCTCGTCCCACACCATCGCGCGCTTGGCCTTCTCGCGCGACAGGACGGTTTCACCGAAGCCGTTCTCGATCGAGTCGAGGGCGACCTTGACGATGTCGCCTTCGGCAACATCGATTTCGCCAGCGTCGTTACGGAACTGTTCGATCGGCACGATGCCTTCCGACTTCAGCCCGGCGTTGATCACCACGACGTCGCCGCGGACTTCAACAACGGTACCGCTGACGATGGCGCCCGGCTTCAGCTTGGCCAGGTTGGCCTGGCTGGCTTCAAACAGTTCGGCAAATGATTCGGTCATTAGATTTACTCTGTTGGACACATGGGTCGGTTGGCTTCCCTTCAGGGAATGGCTACCGCCCGCCTGTTGGTCGACCCCGGAAATGCAGGTCGTGTGTGGAAGTAGGAAAACCGCCACGCATCATTGCGCGACGGAGCTTTTACAGCACTGCAGATGCGCGACCTCCACCGATGCTGCTGGCAGAGCCCCCGCGCGAACGGATCAGGCAGCCGGAACCGGAAGCAGATCCATCACTCTGGCAACGACATCTTCGATGCCGATGCCTGTGGTGTCGATGAGGACAGCATCGTCTGCCGGCTTCAGGGGCGCCACGGTACGCTGAGCATCACGGGCGTCGCGGGCCATGATCTCGCGCAGGAGGTCTTCAAAGTTAACAGAAACCCCCTTGTCTTTCAACTGCTTATGCCGGCGCTCGGCGCGCTCCTCGGCACTGGCGGTCAGGAAGACCTTGTAGGGGGCGTCCGGGAAGATCACCGTACCCATGTCGCGGCCGTCGGCAACCAGCCCCGGCTCCATCCTGAATGCGCGCTGGCGCTCCTTCAGGGCGGCCCGGACCTCGGGGATGGCGGCAATCGCCGACGCCAGCGCCCCGGTGGTCTCCAGCCGCAGCTCGTCGGTGGCGTCGGTGCCATTGACCAGCACCCGCATGGCATCGCCCTGCTCGACGAACTGGACATGCGTATCAAAGGTGCAGCGCACCAGCGCGGAAGCATCGGAGGTGTCGATGTCGGCCCAGCTGGCCGCCACGCCGACCGCGCGGTACAGAGCACCCGAATCCAGGTAGTGCCAGCCCAACCGGCGCGCCACGATGCGGCTGATGGTACCCTTGCCGGCCCCTGACGGGCCGTCGATGGTCAGGACGGGAACGAGTGGATTCATGGGGGTCCTTGCGCGTGTGAAGGGGGCATTCTAGCCCCTGCCGGACACCCCGCAACGGGCCTTTTGTGCAACCACTTGAAACCATGGGGAAAAGCCCGGTAGAATGGCGGGCTTGAACGAGCGTCCACTGCCGATTGTCTTTCGCATATCGCGGCCACGCTCCACCCGAACAACTACTGTTTACGCCGAGGTATGCCATGAAAGTTCTGTCCTCCCTGAAGTCGGCGAAGGCCCGTCACCGTGACTGCAAGGTCGTGCGTCGTCGTGGCAAGATCTTCGTCATCTGCAAGTCGAACCCGCGTTTCAAGGCGCGTCAGCGCTAAGCCCAACGGTCCTTGTGACCGCGGCTGGCCCCACGCGGGGCCGACCCGATGCAAAAAGCCGCCTTCGGGCGGTTTTTTGTTTATGCGGTTTTTTCCTGCCGTTTTTGCTGTAATCGCTGTTCTTGACCACTGGGGAGTAGATCGAGATGACGCGTTACCTGTGCACCCTGGCCGTACTGGCCACCCTGGCTGCCGCCACCCCGGCGATGGCCGATACCCTGCTTGTCGACCGCGCCCGCGAAAAGCCGGCCGGCGCCCTGCCCGTCCGCGGCCAGAGCATGCAGCAGGTGCAGTCGCAGTTCGGCGCGCCGGCAGAGCAGCTGCAGCCGCGCGGCGGGCAGAAACGGCAATGGCCGACCATCCACCGCTGGGTGTACCCGCAGTTCACCGCCTACTTCGAGAAGCAGAAGGTGATCGACGTGGTGGCAAACCAGGCGGATCCGAACGAAATCGGCCCCAAGCCGCCGATCCGTTGACCCCCATGCCCGCCACCGGCGGGCGCGTGTAGCGAGACCATGAACCAGACCCTTCGTTTTCCTGCCGAATGGGAAGCCCAGAGCGGCGTCCTGATTGCCTGGCCCACCGCCGACACCGACTGGGCCGACCGCCTGGGCCAGGTGGAAGAGACCTACATCGCCCTGGTTGCAGCGATCACCCGCTTCCAGCCGGTGCTGATCTGCGTGGCCGACGATGACGTGGAGACCTACGCCGAAATGCGGTTGCGCTCCAACCGCATCGACATGGACAAGGTCCACTTCACCACCGCCGCCTACGACGACACCTGGCTGCGTGATTCGGGCCCGATCACCCTGCGCCGTGCCGACGGCAGCTTCCAGCTGCTGGACTTCCGCTTCACCGGCTGGGGCGGCAAGTTCGACGCAACCCTGGATGACCAGCTGGTCGGCGCGCTCGACCAGGCCGGCGTGTTCAACGACGCGACGGTGCGCAGCATTCCGTTCGCGCTGGAGGGCGGCGGCATCGAGACCGATGGCGAAGGCACCCTGCTGACCACCTGGAAGTGCCTGCACGAGCGCCATCCCGACCGTGACCGCGACAGCCTGAGCGCCGACCTGGCCGACTGGCTGCAGCAGAAGCGCGTGCTGTGGCTGGATCATGGCTATCTGGAAGGCGACGACACCGACGCCCATATCGACACCCTCGCCCGCTTCGCCTCGGCCGACAGCATCGTCTACCAGGCCTGCGACGACGCCAGCGACTCGCATTACGCCGAGCTGCAGGCGATGGGCACCGAGCTGGCCGCGTTGCGCACCGCTGACGGAAAGCCGTACCGCCTGTTCCCGCTGCCGTGGGCACAGCCGGTGATCGATGAAGGCCGTCGCCTGGCTGCTTCGTATGCCAATTACCTGATCGTCAACGGCGCGGTGCTGATGCCGGCCTATGGCGACCCGGCCGATGACCTGGCCCGCGACGTGCTGGCACAGGCCCACCCGGGCCGCGAGATCGTGCAGGTGCCGTGCCGCTCGCTGATCTGGCAGAACGGCAGCCTGCACTGCATCACCATGCAGCTGCCGGCTGGGCTGTTGAAGGCATAAACCACGCGGTAGCGCCGGGCCATGCCCGGCGAGCGCGGCGGCATCTGGAAAATCCGCCGGGCATGGCCCGGCGCTACCGGTTGCGTGCACCATTCAGCAGCCAACACGCTGTCGTGGCGCATCCGCGTTAACATGCGGGTTTTCCCCCGCAGGATCGCCCCGCATGAACTCGCGCAGCCCCCTTACCGTCGCCCTGATCCAGGAGCGCAACCACGGTGATGCCGCCGCCAACCTGGCGGTGATCGAAGCGCGTGTTGCCGACGCCGCGGCGCAGGGCGCGAAGCTGGTGCTGCTGCAGGAACTGCACAACGGTCCCTACTTCTGCCAGCACGAATCGGTCGATGAATTCGACCTGGCCGAGCCGATTCCGGGCCCGAGCACCGAGCGCCTGGGCGCGCTGGCCAAGAAGCATGGCGTGGTGCTGGTCGGCTCGCTGTTCGAGCGCCGCGCTGCCGGCCTGTACCACAACACCGCCGTGGTCTTCGAGAAGGACGGCACCTTGCTGGGCAAGTACCGCAAGATGCACATTCCCGATGACCCGGGCTTCTACGAGAAGTTCTACTTCACCCCGGGCGATATCGGCTTCAAGCCGATCGACACCTCGGTCGGCCGCCTTGGCGTGCTGGTGTGCTGGGACCAGTGGTACCCGGAAGCAGCGCGCCTGATGGCGCTGGCCGGTGCTGAGCTGCTGCTGTACCCCACCGCGATTGGCTGGGACCCGGATGATGTGCAGGACGAAAAGACCCGCCAGCGCGACGCCTGGGTACTGAGCCACCGTGGCCATGCCGTAGCCAACGGCGTGCCGGTGCTCAGCTGCAACCGCGTCGGTCATGAGGCTTCGCCGCTGGGCGCCTCAGGCATCCAGTTCTGGGGCAACAGCCACGTGCTGGGCCCGCAGGGCGAGTTCCTGGCCGAAGCCGGCACCGACGCGACCATCCTGATGTGCGAGGTCGACCTGCAGCGCAGCGAACACGTGCGCCGCATCTGGCCGTTCCTGCGTGATCGTCGCATCGACGCCTACGGCGACCTGCTCAAGCGCTACATCGACTGACCCGGAGCCCGCGCATGGCCGTACTCATCCGTGATGCCGGCCCTGCCGACATCGCTGCGATCACCGCGATCTACGCGGTGGAAGTGACCGACTTCGTCAATACCTACGAGTACGAGATCCCCGACCAGGCCGAGATGCTGCGCCGCATGCGCGACATCATCGACCGCAGCTTCCCCTACCTGGTGGCCGAGGTAGACGGCGAGGTTGCCGGCTATGCGTATGCCAATACCTACCGCACGCGTATCGCCTACCAGTGGACCGTTGAGAACTCGGTCTACGTCGATGCCCGTTTCCAGGGCCGTGGCGTCGGCACCAGCCTGCTGCAGGCACTGATCGATGCCTGCACCGCGCGCGGCCATCGACAGATGGTGGCGGTGATCGGCGAGCCGACCAACACGGCCTCCATCAAGCTGCACGAACGCTTCGGTTTCCAGCTGGTGGGCGTGTTCCGCGGCCTCGGCCGCAAGCACGGCCGCTGGCTGGACACCGTACAGATGCAGCGCGCGCTCGGCGATGGCGCCGATTCCGCTCCTTCCAATGAATGATTCCATGACCGAAACCCTTCCCGAAACCGGCGATGATCTGTTCGCCGGCCAGCCAGTGCGCGTCGTCGAGCGCGATGGCGTGCGCTACACCCTGCTGGGCACTGCCCACGTCTCCCATGCCAGCGTCGAGGCGGTGGAGAAAGCCATCGACAGCGGACGATTCGATGCGGTGGCCGTCGAGCTGGACCCGCAGCGCTTGCAGGCGCTGAGCGACCCGGACACGCTGGCCAAACTGGACCTGGTGGAAGTGATCCGCAAGGGTCGCGTCGCGTTGTTCGCGGCCAACCTCGCGCTGTCGGCCTACCAGCGCCGACTGGCCGAACAGCTCGGCATCGAGCCGGGCGCGGAACTCAAGCGTGCAGTGGACCTGGCGCGCGAGCGCAACCTGCCGGTGCACCTGATCGACCGCGAAGTCGGCCTGACATTCCGCCGTGCTTCGCAGCGACTGGGCTTCTTCGGCAAGCTGAAGCTGGTCGCCGGGCTTGGCGCCGGCCTGTTCTCGTCCGAAGATGTCGGCGAAGACGAGATCGAGAAGCTGAAGCAGGGCGACATGCTGGAATCGAGCTTCGGCGAGTTCGCCAGCGAGAACCCGGCGTTGTACGAAACGATCATCGGCGAGCGCGACCGCTACATGGCCACGCGCCTGCGCGAAGCGCATGATCCGCAGCAGCGCGAAGTGCTGGCGGTGGTCGGCGCCGGCCATCTGGCCGGCCTGGCGCGTTACCTGGAAACCGATACCGAGGCGCCTGCGCCGTTGCGCGAGCAGCTGGAAGCGGTGCCGAAGAAGCGCAACATCCCGTGGCTCACCCTGGCGATCCTCGCCATCGTGGCCACCGGCATCGGTGTCGGCTTCTATCGTGGTGGACTGGGCGTGGGCACCGAACTGCTGGCGACCTGGGCGATGTATACCGGCGGCCTGGCTGGCCTGGGCTGCCTGGTGGCCGGCAGCCACCCGCTGAGCATCCTCACCGCGATCGTGGTGGCGCCGTTCAAGCCGTTCCGCCTGAGCATACCCACCGGCGCATTCGCGGCACTGGTGGAAGCGCGCCTGCGCAAGCCCACCTACGAGGATTTCCTCAAGCTGCGTGACGATGCACAGTCGTTGAAGGGCTGGTACCGCAACCGAGTCACCCGCGTGGTGCTGACCTTCATGCTGACCAACCTGGGCAGCATGCTGGGCCTGTGGCTGACTGCAGGCAAGGTGTGGAGCAAGGTGGCGAGCTGATCGGATTCTGCAGAGCCGAGCATGGCTATACTCGCGATTTAAGGAAGGAGCACGCCGATGGATGCATACGATGCGCTGATGCGCGATGGTTTCGTGGTGGTCCGCCAGGCCATCGCGCCCGCACTGGTGGAAGACATCAACGAGCGCATCGCGCGCTTCAAGCAGCGCAATCCCAAGTCGGTGTCGCGCAACCTTGACGATCACAAGCGCTTGTATCGAGTTGTCAACCTGCACCTGGTGGTGGATGCGATGACCCGTCTGCTCACCGACAACCCGGCCATCGATGTCTGTGACCGCTTCCTCGGCGAACCCACCACGCTCTACACCAGCCTTTACTACGAGCGCGGCTCGGAACAGTCGTTGCACCGCGATACACCGGTGTTCTGCACCTCCCCGGGTGAGCGTTACATGGGTGTGTGGACGGCACTGGACGCGGTTGATGACAGCAATGGCCCGCTGCGCGTCGTTCCGCGCAGCCATCTGTTACCGCCCATCGATGTGCAGGCACTGCGCCGCAAGGTCTTCGGCGACGGGCCGGTCAGCGCGATGTCGCCGGAAGGCTGGACGGCTTATCAGGACGCGGTAGCACGCCAGTGCGAGGAGGCAGGCCTGCAACCGCAGGCAGTCCACGTGCAGCCGGGTGACGTGATCGTCTGGCACCCGCAGCTGTTCCATGGTGGTGCCCCGCACCCGTCGGCCGGCACTCGCCGCAGCGTGGTCATGCACGTGACGCCGAAGTCGATGCCCGTGGGCCACATGGATGTCTTCTATGGCCAGACCCCTTCGGCAGAGAAGGCGCCTTGGCGCTACTACCGGCGTGGCCGGCGTGAGATCGCGCGATTCGGACAGGTCGATTTCGGCCACGAGTACACGCGTCGCACCTGGTTCCTTCGCAAGGCTTGACCCAGCCAGCGAACGAAAAAAAGGGGAGACCGCCCCACTACGACCGGTCTCCCCCACCACAACACGTTTCCGTCCCTACGGTCGAGCAAGCTCGACCGCTACACCTACACCGGGGTTCCCGCCACGACCTCGCGGCCGCGAGCGCGCTGGATCAGCCGCACCACCGCATTGCGCAGGTCATCAAGCACCGCGTAGATCGTCGGCAGGAACAGCAGGCTGACCACGGTAGAGAACGCCAGGCCACCGGCAATCGCACGCGCCATCGGCGAGTACTCCGGCCCGTTGCCGAACATCTGCGTATCGGTCAGCGAGATCGGCACCATCGCCAGGATCGCCGTGCCCATGGTCATCATGATCGGGCGCAGACGCTCGCGTGAGCCCTCCACCAGCGCCTGGGTACGGCCCATCCCGCCCCGGCGCAGATTGTTGATGTGCTCGATCATCACGATGCCGTTGTTCACCACCACGCCCATCAGCACCAGGATGCCGATGAAGGACATGATCCCGAACGAGGTGCCGGTGATCCAGAACAGCCAGAACACGCCGAAGATCGAGAACAGCACGCCGCTCATGATCGCCGCCGGGAACAGCAGCGATTCGAACACCGCAGCCATCACCACGTAGATCATCACCAGCGCGATCAGCAGGTTGAACACCATCTGCTGCATCGCCTCGTTGTCATCGCCGTAGTCGCCGCCATCGAAGGTGAAGCCGTAGCCGGCCGGGAAGTTCATCGGCTTGAGCACGGCTTCCATGGCCTTGCGGCCGTCCGGTGCGGTGATCTTCTCGGCCAGGTTGGCCTTGATGGTCAACGTGGTCTGGCGGTTGGTGCGACCGATCTGGGTCGCCGAGGAACCCACATCGACACTGACCAGGCTCAACAGCGGTACGCTGCGGCCATCGCCGGTGCGCACGCTGAAACCGGCCAGGTCTTCAGGGCTGCTCTGTTCGGCACCGGCGAAGCGCACCCATACCGGCACTTCGTTGTCGCCACGACGGAACTCGCGCATCGGCGCGCCACGCAGCGCCAGGCCGACGAAACTGGCAACCTGCTCGGCATTGAATCCGAAGGCCGCTGCGCGCTCGCGGTCGACGTGCACTTTCAGCTCACCGCCCTTCTCGCCGTTGTCGATGCGCACATCGCGCAGCTCGGCGCGCTGTGCCAGCAGCGGCAGCACTTCCTGGCCGATCTCCTGCAGCATCGCGCTGGAGTCGCCGACCAGCTGCACCTGCACGCCCTGGTTGCCGCCACCGCCGCCATCACCGCCCTGGTTGCCGACGAAGTAATCGGTACGCGCGGATTTCGGCAGCCCTTTGCGCAGTTCTTCCTGCAGCGCCTTGATGTCCTTTGCGTACTTCTCGTCCAGGGTGACCACGGTGGAACTGCCTTCCTGTTCGCTGTACCAGGAATAGACCTGCTGCACGTGCAGGCGCTCGCGGTTCTGCTCGATCCAGCCTTCGACACGGGCCACTTCCTCGGACATCTGCCGGTAGGTGTAGGCGCCCTTCCACATGTAGCCGATGAAGATGTCCTTGCCGCCGTCGCCGCCGAACATGTCGATCTTGGTCAGCTTCATCGGCACCAGGCTGACCAGCACCACCAGCAGGATGCCCAGCAGGCTCCAGCCACGATGGTGCAGTGACCAGTCCAGCAGCTGCGCGTATCGACGCTGCAGGCGCGCGATCACGCCGGTCTGCGAATGCACCAGCTTCGGCGTGGCCATGCGCGCGGACAGCATCGGGATCAGGCTGACCGCCACCAGCCACGAGGCCAGCAGCGAGACCGAGATGGTGATCGCGATCTGCGCCATGAAGATGCTGATGTTGTTGGTTTCGCCGAACAGGTTGGGCACGAACACGATGCAGTGGCACAAGGTGCCGGCGCTGAGCGCGATGGCAACGTTGCGGGTGCCGATGATCGAGGCCAGGCGTGGCTGGTCCGGCAGCCGCTCACGTTCCTGGTAGATGCTCTCGACCACCACCACTGCATTGTCGACCAGCATGCCCACGGCCAGCAGCAGGCCCATCATGGTCAGGATGTTGAGCGTGACGCCGGCGAAATACATGAAGCCCAGGGTGATGGTGAAGCAGATCGGGATGGCCAGGGTCACCATCAACGTGGACGGCCAGTGGCGCAGGAAGAAGAACAGCACCGTCACCGACAGGATCAGGCCGACACCGCCGGCCTCGGCCAGCTCCAGCAGGGACGAGGTCACCGCCTTGCCCTGGTTGTCGATCACCTTGATCTGCACGTCGCGCATCGATGCCTGCGCGCGGATCGCCTCAACCTCGGCAAGCGCGCCGCGCGAGACGTCCACCAGGTTGGCGCTGCGTTCCTTGTAGATGTCCAGGCCGACGGCAGGATTGCCATCCAGGCGGCGGCCATAGCTCATCCGCGCCGGCTTCAGCCGCACATCGGCAATGTCACCCAGGCGCAGTCCCTTGGCATTGATCACCAAGTCACGCATTTCCTGCAGGTCGGTGATCTCGCCCACCGGCTGCACGCGCACGCGCTGGCCGTTGTCGTCGATCTGCCCGGCCGAGATCGAGAAGTTCAGCGTGCGCAGGCGATCGCTCAGCTCGTTGATGCTCAGGCCGTGGGCGTTCAGGCGGTTCGGATCGATCGCGATCTCCACCTCGTTCGGTGGCGCGCCGGTGATCTCGACCCGGGCCACGCCCGGAATCCGCTCGATACGCCGCTTGAATTCGCGGTCGAGCATGTCATAGGCGGTGGTCAGGTCGGTGGTACTGGCCAGGCGCACTTTCAGCACCGGCTGGTCGCTGCTGGACCACTTGAACACGTTGTAGCGCTGCACATCGTCAGGCAAGTCGCTGCGGATCGCGTCGATGCGCTCGCGCGCATCTGAAGCGGCGATGGCGATATCACGATCCCAGTCACTGAACTCAATGAAGATCGACGCAGCTTCGGAGGTCGCCGACGACCGCATGCGCTTGATGCCGGTCATCGTCGCCAGCGACTCCTCCACCGGCCGGATGATGGTCCGCTCGACTTCTTCCGGGGTGGAGCCGGTATAGGGAATCTGCACGAACAGGAACGGTGCGGAGATGTCCGGCAGCGCTTCCAGTGGCAGCCGGAACGAGGCGATCAGGCCGACCACCACCAGCGACACGAAACACATGATGGTGGTGACCGGGCGGCGGATGGAGAACTCGGCAACGCTCATGCCGGTTCCTCCGCACCCGACGCACTGCCCTCGGCACCGTGCAGGCCCTCACCGGCATGCTTGCGACCGCGTTCGCGGTAGTAGGCATCGCCGCGGCGGTCCATCAGGTCGTACACCACCGGGATCACCAGCAGGGTCAACAGGGTCGACACCAGCAGGCCACCGATCACGGTGATCGCCATCGGTGCGCGCACTTCGGCGCCCTCGCCCATCGCCACCGCCAGCGGCAGGAAGCCGAACAGCGTGCACAGGGTGGTCATGATGATCGGCCGCAGGCGCGAACGCGCACCTTCCACCAGTGCCTCGTGCTTGGCCACGCCGGCCTCGCGCAGCTGGTTGACCTTGTCGATCAGGATGATCGCGTTCTTGGTGACCAGGCCGACCAGCAGGATCAGGCCGATGAACACCACCACCGAAATCGGCTTGCCGGTCAGCATCAACGCCAGGATCGCGCCGACCAGTGCCAGCGGGATGGTGAACAGGATCACGAACGGATGCAGCAGCGATTCGAACTGCGAGGCCATCACCAGGTAGACCAGGAAGATCGCCAGGCCGAAGGCGAAGATCAGCGACTTCGCCGCCTGTGCCAGTTCCTCGCCCTGGCCGCCGATGTGCAGGCCCACGCCAGCGCCCAGCGGCTGTTCGGACACCATCTGCTGTACTTCGCGCATGGCCGCACCCAGGTCGATGTCGCGCAGGTTGGCCGAGACCACGGCCACCCGGGTCTGGTCGGCACGATGGATCTCGCTGGGGCCGGTGGTGGCCACCACGTCGGCAACCGCATCCAGGGTGACCGGACGGGTGCTGCCGGGATTGACGATCAACCGGCGGATGCTCTCCACGCTGGCACGATCGGTTTCCTGCGCGCGTACCAGCACGTCGATCTTGCGGTCGCGGAAGCTGTAGCGGGTGGCGACATCGCCGCGCACCTTCTTCACCACCACATCGGCGATCTGCCGCGTGGTCAGGCCCAGTGCACCGGCTCGCTCCTGGTCGAAGCGGATCTGGATTTCCGGGAAGCCCTCTTCCACGGTGGATTTGACGTCCGCGTAGTGCGCATTGCCGCGCAGCAGCGCCGCCAGGCGCTGGCCCGCCACTTCCAGGGTCGCCATGTCCTGCCCACGCAGTTCGATTTCCAGCGGCGTGGAGAAGCTGAACAGTGCCGGCCGCGCGAAGTCGACCTGCGCACCCGGATGCTGGCCCATGGTGTCGCGCAGGCGCTCGGTGATCTCTGCTTCGGTCTGCGGGTTGCCGCCGCCTTCCATCACGATGGTCAGCTTGCCGATGTTCTCGCCACTCTCGGTCGGGCTGGCATCCAGGCGGGTACCGCTGCCGCTGACACCGTACAGCGATGCCACGCCTTCGCCCTTGCCATGCGCCAACTGCAGCTCACGCACCAGCGCATCGGTCTGCTTCAGCGGCGTACCGGCCGGCAGCTTGACCGTCATTTCGAAACGGTCCTGCGCCAGCTGCGGGATCAGGTCGGCGCCGAGCATCGGCACCAGCGCCATCGTGCCGACAAACGCTAGCGCAGCCAGGCCCAGCACCTTGCCAGGGTGGGCCAACGCACCCGGCAGCAGCCGCAGGTAGCCACGTTCGGCACCGGCATACGGCTTCATGGCGATGTCACTGGCCTTGCGCATCACCGGGCCGATCACTGCAGCCACGCCACGGCAGAGGCGCACCACCAGCCATGCCAGCGCGTAGAAACTCCAGCGCATCGTCGCCACCACACCACGACGGCCGAGTGCGACCGGCTTCTGCCAGCGGCTCTGCGGTTGCCACGGCTCGGCTGCGGCTTCTTCCGGGAAGGCCAGCGGCGGCCGGCCCTTCAGCGAGCTCAGCATCGGAATCAGGGTCATCGACACCAGCAGCGAAATCGCGATGGCGATAGCCACGGTCAATGCCTGGTCGCGGAACAGCTGGCCGGCGATGCCGTCGACGAACACCAGCGGCAGGAACACCGCGATGGTGGTCAGGGTCGAGGCGACCACGGCCATGCTCACTTCACGGGTACCGGCGATCGCCGCCTGCAGGATGCCCAGGCCGCGTTCGCGCGCCTTGGCGATGCTCTCCAGCACCACGATGGAGTCATCCACCACCAGGCCGGTGGCCAGTGCCAGGCCGCCCAGCGACATCACGTTCAGGCTCAGGCCAAGCTGGCCCATGAAGAAGAACGTGGCGATGATCGAGACCGGCAACGACAGGCTGATCACGAACGTGCTCCAGCCGTCGCGCAGGAACAGGAAGATGATCAGGATCGCCAGCAGGCCACCGATCACCGCATCCTTCTTGACGTCGGCGATGGCGTGCTCGATGAAGCGCGACTGGTCTTCGATGGTGGTCAGTTCGGCATCGGCCGGGAACGTTGCCTTGATCTGCTCCAGACGCTTGCGCAGCGCTTCGGCGGTGGCCACGGTATTGGCGTCGCCTTCCTTGTAGATCGCCAGTTCGACCGATTCCTTGCCGCCCAGGCGGATGACCGCTTCGCGTTCCTTGTAGCCCTGGCGCACGGTGGCCACGTCCTTCAGGCGCACCGGCACGCCGTTGGCGACCACGCTGGAGGCGCCGCCAGAGGAAGCGCTCTGTGCAGCGGAAGCGGCGGCGACGGCTGCAGCCGAGCCCGTAGAGGCAGCGATGTTGAACATCTGCTGCAGCGCCGAGTCGGCCGCGCTGCCGTTGGCGGACTGGGTGGTGACCAGCAGGTTGCGGATTTCTTCCAGGTCGGCGAACTGGTTGACGGTGCGCACCAGGAAGCGCTGCGAGCCCTCCTCCAGGCGGCCGCCGGAAATGTTGATGTTCTCTTCCTTCAACCGCTTGATGACGGTGTCGATCGGCAGGTTGAGCTGGGCCAGTTTCTGCTGGTCGATGTCGACCTGGATCTCGTCTTCCAGGCCACCGCCAACCTTCACCGCCGCCACGCCGGTAACCGGCTCCAGCTTCTTCTTCAGGTCTTCGTCGGCATAGCGACGCAGGCCGGTCAGTTCACGGATCGCTTCTTCGTCGGTCGCAGGCGCGGCCTTGGTCGACAGCACCAGGCGCATGATCGGCTCAGTGGAGGGATTGAAGCGCAGCAGCACCGGCGCCTTGGCTTCCAGGGGCAGGTTCAGCGCTTCCATCTTGTCGCGCACTTCCAGGCTGGCCTGGTCCATGTTGGTGCCCCAGGCGAACTCGAGCACCACATCACTCTGGCCGGTGCGCGAGACCGACTTCAGCTTGCGCAGGTTCTTGACCACGCCCACGGCTTCTTCGACCGGCTGGGTGATCAGGGTTTCCATTTCCGTCGGCGCCGCACCGGTGTACTCGGTGCGCACGGTCAGCGTCGGGTAGCTCAGGTCGGGCAGCAGGTTGACCTTGAGGTTGCCCAGTGCGATCAGGCCGAACAGCAGCAGGGTAACCGTGCACATGGCGATGGTGACGCGGCGGCGGGTTGCGAACTCCACCAGGCCGCCACGCATGCCTGCGGCGGCGCCATCGCTCCCGGGCGAGGCACCGTGATCGTGGCCGGGCGCGGTCATTGCGTGCTCCCGGCCTTCTCTGCCGGCTTGGCCGAGGCGGTTACGGTCTTCGCCTTGGCCTTCGGATCGGCGATCACCTGCACCGCGGTGCCGTCGCGCAGGGCGACCTTGCCGGCGGTGACGATCTGGTCACCCGCCGCCAGTCCCTCACGGATTTCCACCCACGGCCCTTCGGCGTAGCCAAGCTTGACCGGCACCCGCGCGACCTTGCCCTCGCGCACGCGGAACACTGCCGGCTCACCATCGTCCAGCAGTGCCAGGCGCGGCACGACCAGTGCATCGGCACGCTGGTCGTAGTCGATGCGGATACGACCGAACATGCCCGGCTGCAGCGACTGCGCGGCACCGTCGAAAGCACTGACCACACGGAAGGTACCGCTGCCCGAATCCACCACCGGCGCGATACGGTCCACCACACCAGTGAAGGTCTGGCCCGGCAGCGCATCGGCCGACAGCGTGACCGGCTGGCCTGCGCGCAAGGTCGCCAGCTCGCGCTCGGGCACGTTGAGGGTGGCTTCCAGCCGCGAGTTGTCGACGATGCGGAAGATCGGCGTGTTGATCTGCACGAAGTTGCCGGTCTTGATCGATCGCGAGGCGATCACGCCGGAAATCGGTGCGACCACGGTGGTGTAGGACAGTTCCAGCGTGGCCAGGCGGTACTGTGCGCGCACGTTTTCCAGGTCGTAGCGCAGCTGGTCGACATCGGCAGCGCTGACCATCTGCTGGCCGACCAGCTTCTGTGCGCGCTGGTAGTTGTTCTCCAGCTTGCGCATCTGCGCCTCGCTCTGGGCAACGGCCAGGCGTGCGCGGTCCGGATCCAGCCGCACCAGAGGCTGCCCGGCGCTGACCCGCTGCCCTTCCTCGACCAGTACCGCCAGCGCGACGCCCGAGGTCTTGGCGACCACCTGCGATTCGGCGCGCGGCTCCAGCGCCGCCGTTCCGGTGTAGCTGGCGGCCACCGCGCGGTGGCTGGCCACGGCCACTTCCACCGGCACCGCGTCGACCTTCTTCTCGTCCTTGGTCTCGGCCGCCTTGGCCTCGTTGTTGGGCCCAGCGGCGCAACCGCTCAGCAGCAGGGAGGTGGAGAGCAGCAGCGCGGCAGCGCAGAGTCCGCTGCGGGGGCCGGGCAGGAAGGTTTGGTGCGACATCGTCAGATCCCTGGAGGATGCGTGGGCAGGTGTGGTAGCAAAGTAATGCACCACTTCACGGCAACACCATATCCCAAAGGTCATGGTGTCTTCACGCCGCCGGTCGGGCCGACCCCATTTCAGCTAGATGAAACCTGAGGCTATACTCGGGTCGTTCCGTACCCCACGCCGGAACGACCAGACCCGAATCCCCGGAAAAGACACCATGCGCCCGCAGCCGCTCGCCGCTTGTCTCGCTCTGGCCGTCCTCCTGCCCCTCGGGGCCGCCGCACAGCCCGCACCTGCTCCTGCAGCACCACCTGCCCCGGCACCGGCTCCGGCCCCTGTGCCGGCGGCTGCCACGCCCACCGGCAGTTTCGACAATGGCCGTGTGCTGGCCTACACCTGCCAGGGTTGCCACGGCATCACCGGTTACAAGAACGCCTACCCCAGTTACCGGGTACCGAAGATCGGTGGCCAGACGCAGCAGTACCTGACCCAGGCCCTGACCGAGTACCGCCAGGGCAAGCGCCGGCATCCGACGATGCAGGCGCAGTCGATGAGTTTCAGCGAACAGGAGATCGCCGATCTCGCTGTTTACCTGTCCACCGTCAAGTAAGGCCCGCCCATGTCGAAAGCCGCGCATCCACTGCGTCACGCCATCGCCCTGTCCGTCGCCCTGCTGCTGGCGGCCTGCTCGCAGTCACAGGTGGAGAACAGCGAGAAATCCGCCGGCGATCCCGGCCATGCCAGCGGCGAGCACGGATCGTCTTCCTCCGCGGGCCTGCCTGCCGGGCGTGAAGCCGCCGGCGAGGCCCGCGCCAAGGTCAAGAGCAAGGCCACCAGCCAGAGCTGCATCGATTGCCACGGTGCCGACGGCAATGCGCCGATCGATCCGACCTATCCGAAGCTGGGTGGTCAATACGGCGATTACCTCGCGCATGCGCTGCAGGCCTACCGTGCCGGTGATCGCCAGCATGCGCTGATGACACCGCAGGCGAAGGACCTGAGCGATCAGGACATTGCCGATCTGGCCGCGTATTTCGGCAGCCGACCGAGCCAGCTGCGGGATCTGCACGGGGTCAAATGACCGCCGGCCCGCCCCAGTGGGTGCGGACCGTTGGCCGGTGGGTGCGGACCGTTGGCCGGTGGGTGCGGACCGTTGGTTGGTGGGTGCGGACCGTTGGTCCGCACGTATCCGGATATCCACGCATGGCGTGGATCTACTGAATCCGACCGGCGCTCAGCCTTCCAGCTCTTCCCAGCGTGCGTACGCGGCATCCAGTTCAGCCTGCACCTTGGCCAGCTGCTGGGTGTGCGCGGTCACTTCGGCGCTGCTGCGCGTGTAGAACGACGGATCGTTCATTGCCGAGGTAAGCCCTTCGACATCGCCTTCCAGCTTTTCGATGGTCTTCGGCAGCTGTTCCAGCTCACGCGCTTCCTTGTAGGCGAGCTTGCGCTTGGGCGCTGCCGGTTCCGCAGCAGCCGCCGGGGCAGCGACCACCGGCTTGGCGGCAGCAACCACCGCAGGCGCAGCGGCCACGCTGGCCGCGTAACGCTGCCAGTCGCTGTAGCCGCCCACGTACTCGCCGATCACGCCATCGCCTTCCATCACCAGCGTGGAGGTCACCACGTTGTCGATGAAGTCACGATCATGGCTGACCAGCAGCAACGTGCCGTTGTATTCGCCCAGCAACTCTTCCAGCAGCTCCAGGGTTTCCACGTCCAGATCGTTGGTCGGTTCGTCCATCACCAGCAGGTTGGACGGCTGCGCGAACAGCTTGGCCAGCAGCAGGCGGTTGCGCTCGCCACCGGACAGGCGGGTGATCGGCGCGCGCGCGCGCTCGGGGGTGAACATGAAGTCCTGCAGGTAGGCGTGCACGTGCTTGCGCTTGCCGTTGAACTCGAGGAAATCGCGGCCTTCGGCCACGTTCTCGATCGCGCTCCAGTCTTCGCGCAGCACTGCACGGTACTGGTCGAAGTACGCGACCTGCAGATTCGTGCCGGCGTTGACCTCACCCTGCTGCGGCTGCAGTTCGCCCAGCAGCAGCTTCAACAGCGTGGTCTTGCCACTGCCGTTGGGGCCGATCAGGCCGATGCGGTCGCCACGCAGGATGGTGGTGGAGAAATCGCGGACCATCGTGCGATCGCCGAAGGCGAACGAAATGTCCTTGATGTCGATGACCTTCTTGCCCGAGCTTACGCCCTGGGCCGCTTCCATCTTGACGTTGCCGCTGAGGTCGCGGCGGGCGGAACGCTCGTTGCGCATCGCCTTCAAGCGGCGTACGCGGCCTTCGTCGCGGGTGCGGCGTGCCTTGATGCCCTGGCGGATCCACACTTCTTCCTGCGCCAGCAGCTTGTCGAACCGTGCGTTTTCCTGGGCCTGCGCGTTGAGGCGTTCTTCGCGACGGCGCTCGTAGTTGGCCCAGTCGCCCGGCCAGCTGGTGACCTGGCCGCGGTCGATCTCGACGATGCGGGTGGCCAGCGCACGCAGGAAGCGGCGGTCATGGGTGACGAACACCACGCTGCCGTTCCAGTTCTTGAGGAACATTTCGAGCCAGTCGATGGCTTCGATGTCGAGGTGGTTGGTCGGCTCGTCCAGCAGCAGCAGGTCGGGGCTGGAGACCAGCGCGCGGCCGAGCAGCACGCGGCGCTTCATGCCGCCGGACAGGCGCGCAAACTCCGCGTCGCCATCGAGGTCGAGCTTGGTCAGGGTCTCGCTGACGCGCTGGTCCAGGCCCCAGCCGTTGGCGGCATCGATCTTGGCCTGGACGTTGCCCAGCGCTTCGCCATCGAACACGTCGGCGTGGCTGAGGTGATGGAATTCGGCGAGCCATTGGCCCAGTTCGCCCAGGCCGTCGGCGACGACGTCGAACACGCTGCCAGCGGCGCCATGCGGCACCTCCTGCTCCAGGCGAGTCACGCGCACGCCCTGCTGCACGCGCACTTCACCGTCATCGGGCTTGTGGTCGCCGGACAGCAGCTTGAGCAGGGTCGATTTGCCGGCGCCGTTGCGGCCGATCAGGGCGATACGCTCGCCCGGCTCGATCGACAGTTCGGCTTTTTCCAGCAACAGCGGGCCGCCGACGCTGAAGTCGACGTTTTGCAGAGTAATCAGAGGCATCCGGCCATTGTAGCGGGTTGCGGGGCCTGGCCGGGCGGCGCCCGCAGAGGCCACGTCAACCGCCGAGGCAACAGCCAAAGCCGGCTTCCTGTGGGATGGCGGGGTGGGTCCGGTTGCGGGGGACGCTGCAAGTACGTCCATGTAAGCTCGGTCGCGCCATCCATGGCGCTCACGCCCCGCAACCGGACCCACCCCGCCTTCGACAGTTTCCCGCTGCTGTTGGTGGGTGCCGACCGTTGGTCGGCACGGGGTCGGATCCTGTTGCTGCGCAATAGGCTCTGACCCCTACGTGGAATTCACGCTGTGGAAGATGGATCCCGGCTACTGCACTTCCCCCAGCAACGCCTGCAACCCCGGCAACCATCGCTTGCCGGGGTGGCGTACCAGCCACAGCGTGCGGTGCAGGGCCGGCAATGGCGTTTCAAGGATGCGCAGGCGGCCGAGGGCCAAGGGTTCTTCCAGGGCGTGGCGCGAGAGGCAGGCCAGGCCGAGGCCGGCGATGGCGGCTTGCTTGATGGCTTCGGTATTGCCCAGCTGCAGGGTCTGGGCGAAGCCACGCAGATGCGGCAGCAATGCCTGTTCGACAGCCTCGCGGGTGCCTGAGCCGGGTTCGCGCAGCAGCCAGCGCGCTGCGCGCAGTTCATGCAGCGACCAGCGCGGGGGCGCATCCGCGGCGGCGACGATCACCAGCGGGTCCTGCTGCCAGGCGGTCACCTGCAGCCCGCGTTCGTGGCACGGGCCTTCGATCAATCCTGCATCCACGTCCAACCGTTGAACGGCCGCCACCACGCCTGCGCTGTTGTCGATGCGCAGATCGACCTCGGCCTGCGGTGCCTGCCGCAGCAGCTCGGCGATGCGCGGCGGCAGCAGGTAGTTGCCGATGGTGGTGCTGGCGGCCAACACCAGCCGCAGCGGCGCGCCTTGGGACGGGTCACCGCCCGCCGCCAATTGCCGCTCCAGATCGGCGGCATTGACCAACAGCGCGCGCGCCGGTTCCAGCAAGGCCCGGCCGTGGCCGTTCAGCGCCAGGCGACGGCCGATGCGGTCGAACAGCGGCGTGCCGAAGTGCGCTTCCAGCTCCTGCAGGGCGGCGCTGCTGGCGGACTGGGAAAGCGCGATGGCCTGGCCTGCGGCGGTGGTGCTGCCGTGGTCGGCGATGGCAACGAAGACCTGCAGCTGGCGGAGCGTCAGGCGCATGTCCATTACCTGTGCTATGGGTAGATTTCACCGATATTATTCGTTTTACGGGTCAATCGCATGGATGCAGGCTGTACGCCTCTCTCCCGCATCCCACCCGCCATGAACGCGCCTGCCCTGTCCCCCTGGTCCCTGCCCGCCCTGCGCCAGCGCTGGCAACTGCGCCTGCCCGGCCTGCTGCTGGTCGGCCTGGTGGCGGCGGCGTCGCTGTACCTGGCCGAGCTGCCCTGGCTGCAGGCGCATGGCCTGAGTGCGCTGACCGTCGCCATCGTCGCCGGCATCGTGGTCGGCAACACCTTGTACCCGCGACTGGCCCCCGCCAGCGCGGCGGGCGTGGGCTTCTCCAAGCATTGGCTGCTGCGTGCGGGCATCGTGCTGTACGGCCTGCGGCTGACCTTCCAGGACATCGGCCACGTCGGCGTCGCCGGCGTGCTGATGGACGTGCTGGTGGTGGCGAGCACCTTCGGCCTGGCGTGCTGGCTGGGTGTACGGGTGTTCAGGATGGAGCGCGAGGCCGCCATGCTGATCGGTGCCGGCAGCGCGATCTGCGGTGCAGCGGCGGTGATGGCCGCAGAGCCGGTGGTGCGCGGCCGCGCTGCGCAGGTGACGGTGGCGGTATCGACGGTGGTGGTGTTCGGCACGCTGGCCATGTTCCTGTACCCGGCGCTGTATGCGCTGGTGCAGTCGCACGGCTGGCTGGCAATGGACGCGCGGCAGTACGGCCTGTTCACCGGCGCCACCGTGCATGAAGTGGCACAGGTGGTGGCTGCCGGACGTGCGGTGGGCGAGTCAGCCGCCGATACCGCGGTCATCACCAAGATGGTGCGGGTGATGCTTCTGGCACCGTTCCTGATCGCACTGTCGCTGTGGCTGGCCCGTGGTGGCAAGGCGGCGGCGGACGGTGGCAAGGCCCGGATCGTGGTGCCGTGGTTCGCGTTCGGTTTCGTGGCGGTTGCCGGGCTCAACTCGCTGCATCTGCTGCCGGTGGGTGTGCAGGCCGGGCTGGTGCAGCTGGATACCGTGCTGCTGGCCATGGCGATGGCCGCGCTGGGCCTGACCACCCATGTGTCTGCGCTGCGCCAGGCCGGGTTGAAGCCGCTGCTGCTGGCATCGATCCTGTTCGCCTGGTTGCTGCTGGGTGGCCTGGCGATCCACCAGGGTGTGCTGGCGGTGCTGGGCTGAGGGCAACGTGGATCGTTAGACTTGAGGCATGCCAGTCTCCCCCGCCCTGCTGCAGATCCCGCTGCGCCTGCTGGATGATCGATATGGGCGGGGCAATGTCGATGAAGCCGAAGACACGCTGGTCGAGATCGTTCAGGCGGTGATGGGCGTGCAGGCGACCTGTTCGTTCGACGTCGACACGCGGCACGCCAACCCGTGGTTCCACCAGCTGCTGCTGGAGCCCCGGGTCGCTGGAAAACCGGCCACCCCGGAGCAGTTGCAGGCGATGGCTGCGCGGCTGGTGGTCATCGGGCTGGGTTGAGGGAACGTTCGGCCAAGGTGCCGACCAAGGTCGCCCGCTACCGGGCGCCCCCACAATCGTGAACGACGGCGGGACCGGGCGCGCGCGCAGGTACAATGCGCCATGACTGATTTCTCGACCCTGCCGCTGAGCCCGGCCCTGCAGCCCGGCCTGGATGCCCTCGGCTACACCACCCTCACGCCGATCCAGGCGCAGAGCCTGCCCGCCATCCTTGATGGCCGCGATGTGATCGCCCAGGCCCCGACCGGCAGCGGCAAGACCGCCGCCTTCGGTCTTGGCCTGCTGCAATCCATCGACCCCAGCCTGATCCGCGTACAGGCGCTGGTGCTGTGCCCCACCCGCGAGCTGGCCGACCAGGTGGCCAAGCAGATCCGCAAGCTGGCCACCGGCATCCCCAACCTGAAGCTGCTGCTGCTGACCGGCGGCACGCCGCTGGGCCCGCAGCTGGCGTCGCTGGAAAGCCACGACCCGCACGTGGTGGTCGGCACGCCCGGCCGCGTGCAGGAACTGGCGCGCAAGCGCGCACTGAATCTGGGCGCCGTGCGCACCCTGGTGCTGGATGAAGCCGACCGCATGCTCGATATGGGCTTCGAGGAACCGATCCGTGAGATCGCCGGCCGTACCCACCGCGATCGCCAGAGCCTGCTGTTCTCGGCAACCTTCCCCGACACCATCCGCGCCATGGCCCGCGACCTGCTGCGCGATGCCGTGGAAGTGACTGTGGAAGGCGCCGACCAGGCCCCGGCCATCCGCCACCTGTTCTGCGAAGTCGAACCGGCACACCGGCAGAAGGCACTGGCCGGCCTGCTGCTGAAGTACACGCCCGAATCGGCCGTGGTGTTCTGCAACACCCGCAAGGACGTGGACGAAGTGGCCAACTCGCTGCAGCAGTTCGGCTTCTCCGCGCTCGCCCTGCATGGCGACATGGAACAGCGCGACCGCGAGGAAGTGCTGCTGCGCCTGGCCAACCGCAGCTGCAACGTGCTGGTTGCCAGCGACGTCGCCGCACGCGGGCTGGATGTGGAAGAACTGGCGGCGGTGATCAACTACGAGCTGCCGACCGACGTCGAGAGCTACCAGCACCGTGTCGGCCGTACCGGTCGTGCCGGCGCCAGTGGCTTGGCGATCAGCCTGGTGGCGGGCCGCGAAAAGAACCGCGCCGACGCCATCGAAGCACAGCGCGGCGAGCCGCTGGATTGGCAGAAGACGCCGCTGGCGACGTCGCGCCCGGCCGAGCTGCCGCAGGCAGCGATGCGCACCCTGCGCATCGATGGCGGCAAGACCGACAAGCTGCGCGCAGGCGACATCCTCGGCGCCCTCACCGGCGATGCCGGCCTGTCGGCCAAGTTCATCGGCAAGATCGCGATCTTCCCGACCCGTTCCTACGTGGCGATCGCCCGCGAGCAGGTCAACAAGGCGGTGGCGAAGCTGGAAGCGGGCAAGATCAAGGGCCGTCGTTTCCGCGTGCGGATGATGTAACGGGCAGGACATCCGCCGGGCATGGCCCGGCGCTACCTGCTTGCCGTGGGTAGCGCCGGGCCATGCCCGGCGACGCAATCAGAACACCAGTTCGGTGTGCAGCGGCAGATCCGCTTCCCAGCGGCCACGGCCGCCCAGGCCATCCAGTTCGACCAGCACGCCGGCGCCGACCACGTCCACGCCCAGGCGGCGCACCAGCGACAACGCAGCAACCAGCGTACCGCCGGTTGCCAGCACGTCGTCGATGATCGCCACACGCGCACCGGCGGGCAGCGCGTCGGCATGCACTTCAATGCAGTCGCTGCGGTATTCCAGCGTGTATTCCTCGCGCAGCACCTTGCCCGGCAGCTTGCCCGGCTTGCGCACCGGCACGAAGCCCACGCCCAGTTCCAGCGCCATGGCCGCACCGAGGATGAAGCCGCGCGATTCGATGCCGACCACCGCGTCCAGCTTCTGATCGCGCCAGCGATCGGCCATCGCCACGATCGCGCCACGGAAGTCCTCGCTGTGAGCGAGCAGCGGCATGATGTCCTTGAACAGGATGCCCGGCTTCGGGAAATCAGCGATGTCGCGCAGGCGTGAGGCCCAGGCGGGGACGGCCACGGTGGCGTCGGTCATTGCAGCTACCAGCATGTATGGCGGCATAGGGTAACCGGTTCGCCCCTGCCCTGCCCGTTCCAGGCACCACTGCGCCGCTGCGTTCCACCGATGGCGCCATGGGGCATCACGCCAAAATCGCACACGCGTGCGATAATCGCCCTAACCGGTCATTCACCCAGCCTGCGTCATAAGCAGGCCGACGCCTGCCCGCCGTCACGGCCCGCAGCCGCCCGGGATGCCGTTGGCCCCCGCCACGCCTGGCGCGCGCGGGGCTTTCCCCGCCTCCGCGCGGGTTTTTCGCAATGAGGTTCATGCAACGTGGACGAGACGACGAGAGTTCCGGCCCTGTGCCGTGTGCTGGTGGTCCTGCTCGGCATCCTGGTGACCCTGTTCGGCCTGGCTCTGCTGGTCGGCGGTGTACGCCTGGTGCAGCTGGGGGGCAGTTGGTATTTCCTGCTGATGGGTGCGGTGTCGGCGGTAGCCGGCGTACTGCTGGCGATGCGCCGGCCGAACGGTGCGCTGCTGTACGGCCTGGCCTTCCTGGCCACGCTGCCGTGGGCGCTGGTGGATGCCGGCTGGAATTTCTGGCCGCTGGTGTCGCGGCTGGTGATGCCCGCGGTGCTGGCCCTGCTGGTCGCCCTGGCGTGGCCGGTGCTGCGCCGCAGCCGAGGCCAGGTTGCCGGTCGCGGCGCCTATGGCGTGGCCGCCGTGCTGCTGGTTGGCCTGCTGGGCACTGCGGTGTCGGCGTTCCAGCCGCGCCCGGTACAGACCGCGCAGGGCACCACGCCGCCGGTGGTGCCGGTGGCCAAGGGCGCTGAACAGCGCGACTGGATGCACTGGGGCAACACCACCGCCGGCACCCGCTTTGCCGCGCTGGACCAGATCACCCCGGCCAACGTGAAGGAACTGCAGGTTGCCTGGACGGCGCGCACCGGCGATGTGCCGGAAAGCAACGGTTTCGGTGCCGAGGACCAGAACACCCCGCTGCAGATCGGCGACACCCTGTTCCTGTGCACCCCGCACAACCAGGTGATCGCCATCGATGCCGATTCCGGCAAGCAGCGCTGGGCCTTCGACCCCAAGGCCACCGCGCCGAACTGGCAGCGCTGCCGCGGTCTGGGCTATTTCGACGCAACCACGGCACCGTCTGCGGCAGATGCAGCCGCTCCGGCGCCCGCGCCGCTGCCGGCCACCGAAACGGCCAGCACGGGCCCGGCGCTGTGCGAGAAGCGCATCCTGATGACCTCCATCGATGCGCGCTTGTTCGCGCTGGATGCGAAGACCGGCGCGCTGTGCCCGGAATTCGGCAGCAACGGCGTGGTCGACTTGAAGGCCGGCATGGGCGAGATCAAGCCGGGCTTCTACACCCTCACCGCCGCACCGTTGGTGGCGGGCGAACTGATCGTGGTCGGTGGCCGCGTGGCCGACAACATCGAAGTGGGTGAGCCGTCCGGCGTGGTGCGTGCCTACAACGTGCGCACCGGCGCGCTGGCCTGGGTCTGGGATCTTTCCAGGGAAACCCCTGACGTGCCGCTGGATCCGTCGATCCACTACACGCGCGCCACGCCGAACGTGTGGACCTCGATGGCCTACGACCCGCAGCTGGGCCTGGTCTACCTGCCCACCGGCAACACCACCCCTGACCAGTGGGCCGGCGAGCGCACCCCGCAGGATGACAAGTACAGTTCGGCGGTGGTTGCGCTGGACGTGGCCACCGGCAAGGAGCGCTGGGTCTACCAGACCGTGCACCACGATCTGTGGGACTACGACCTGCCCGCGCAGCCGACCCTGACCGACGTGCCCGACGGCAAGGGCGGCACGCTGCCGGCCCTGCTGCAGATCACCAAGGCCGGGCAGATCTTCATGCTCAATCGCCAGACCGGCGTGCCGATCAGCGAAGTGCGCAACATCCCCGCGCCGCAGGGCAATGCGCAGGGCGAACGCTATGCCGCCACCCAGCCGCTGTCGGTTGGCCTGCCGCAGATCGGCGCGCAGACGCTGACCGAGTCGGACATGTGGGGCGCCACCCCGATCGACCAGATGCTGTGCCGCATCCAGTTCAAGCAGTTCCGCTACGACGGCATGTACACGCCGCCGGGCGAAGACCTCGCGCTGCAGTGGCCCGGTTCGCTGGGTGGCATGAACTGGGGCAGCGCCTCGGTCGACCCCACCACCGGCTACCTGTTCGTCAATGACATGCGCCTGGGCCTGTGGACCAAGCTGATCCCGCGCGCGCAGATGACCAGCGGCGACGGTGGCGTGGAAATGGGTGCGGCCTCGCAGACCGGCACGCCGTACGGCTCGCTGCGCGACCGCTTCCTGTCCAAGCTGGGCATTCCCTGCCAGAAACCGCCGTTCGGCACGATGTCGGCGATCAACCTGGCCACCCGCCAGCTGGTCTGGCAGGTGCCGGTGGGCACGGTGAAGGACACCGGGCCGATGGGCATCAAGATGGGCCTGCCGATTCCGATCGGCATGCCGACCCTGGGCGGTTCGCTGGCCACGCAGTCGGGCCTGCTGTTCTTCGCCGGTACGCAGGATTACTACCTTCGCGCCTATGACAGCCGCACCGGCGAGGAAGTGTGGAAGGCCCGCATGCCGGTTGGCAGCCAGGGCACGCCGATGACCTACGTCTCGCCGAAGACCGGTCGCCAGTACGTGGTGATTTCCGCCGGTGGCGCACGCCAGTCACCGGACCGTGGCGACTACGTGATCGCCTACGCGCTGCCCGAGCGCAAGTGACCGGCGCCACGCGGCGCAGCCTCGCAGGCTGCGCCGCGTGGGTACCGGTTGCTGGTTCGAGCCCTTACCATGCGAGGTCGAACCCGATGAAAGCTGCTGCCATGCCTGCCGTTCCTCCCAGCCGTCGACCCAAGCGCCCCCCTGCCCCACCGCAGGATCGTGGCCTGGCCCATGAGCTGATGCAGCAGATCCAGGACAACCAGGGCGATCCGGACTTCATGACGTCGCTCGGCCGCGGCCTGGCCGTGCTGAGCGTGTTCTCGCAGCACCCGCGCGAAGTGACGATGTCACAGATCAGCAGCGATACCGGCATTTCCCGCGCAGCGGTACGGCGCGTGCTGTACACGCTGGAGAAGCTCGGCTACGTAGGTGAACAGGGCCGCGGCTTCGTGCTGCTGCCCCGCGTGCTGGGCATGGGCGGCGCCTATGTCGCGTCGTCGTCGATGACCGCTGCTGCGCAACCGGTGTTGGATGCCCTGCGCGATGCCGTGCACGAATCCTGCTCGCTGGGCGTGCTCGATGGCGATGACATCCTGTACGTAGCGCGCGCGGAAACCGTACGCATCATGTCGATCGGCCTGCGCGCAGGCAGCCGCTTGCCGGCCTACTGCACCTCGATGGGCCGCGTGCTGCTGGCCTCGTTGCCGCGCGACACGCTGGAAGGCTACCTGGAACGCAACCCGCTGCGGCCGCGCACTGAACGCACGGTCACCCGCATGGATGACTTCCTCGACCTGCTGGAAAAGGTGCGCCGCGAAGGCGCGTCCCTGGTCGACCAGGAACTGGAGATCGGCCTGCGCTCGATCGCCGTGCCAGTGCGTTCGCGCAGCGGCGATGTCGTGGCCGCGCTGAACATCGGCACCCAGGCGGGCCGTATCGGCCTGGGCGTGATGCAGACCCAGCTGTTGCCGCGCCTGCGCGAGGCCGCACAGCGGCTGGGCACGTTGTTGAATTGAGGTGCATCCGCCGGGCATGGCCCGGCGCTACCGGGGCCGCGCGCTGGTAGCGCCGGGCCATGCTCGGCGGATGTTCGGCGTCAGCGCTCGGCGGCCTGCTCTTCCAGGATCGGCTTGGCCAGCGCGAACGCGTGGTTGGCCGCGGGCACGCCACAGTAGATCGCGGCCTGCAGCAGCGCTTCCTTGATCTCCTCCGGCGTCACGCCGTTGTTGCGGGCGGCACGGATATGCAGCTTGAACTCCTCGTCGTGGCCCAGCGCCACCATCATCACGATGGTCAGCAGCGAGCGCGTATGCCGCGGCAGGCCCTCGCGCGTCCACACCGTGCCCCACGCCGTGCGCGTGATGAATTCCTGGAATTCGGTGGTGAACTCGGTGCGCGCCTGCAGCGAGCGTTCGACGTGTGCCTCACCCAGTACCTGGCGGCGCACCGCAAGGCCGGCTTCGTAGCGTTCCTGTTCGTCCATCGTGGTCTACCTGTTGTGCGGGATCAGTGCTGCGCCGAAAGATGCGCGGCCAGTGCGGAGGTGAACGCCTGCGGTGATTCCAGGTTGCAGATGTGGCGGCCCGGCACGGCGGCATGGTGGCCATGGGCCACGCCGTCGGCGATTGCCTGCAGCTCGGCCGGGGCGCATACCGGGTCGTCATTTCCGGCAATGGCCAGCAGCGGCACGCCAATGCGGCCCAGCGCATCACGGAAGTCGGCCGTGCCCACGGCGTTGCAGCAGCCGGCATAGCCAGCCACGCTGGTGGCGAGGAAGCGCTGCAGGATGTCTTCCACCTGGCTGGCATGGGTCTGCGCGAAAGCGGCGGTGAACCAGCGTTCGCGGGTGCCATCGACCAGCGGCAACAGACCATCGTGCTGGACCTGGGCGATGCGCGCCTGCCAGCCGTCCAGCGTGCCGATCTTCGCTGCGGTGGCAGCCACCGTGAGCGTGCGCAGGCGATTGCCAGCATGCACGCCCAGCCACTGCCCGGTCAGGCCACCGATCGACAGCCCGCAGAAATGGCTGCGCGCGATGCCGAGGTGGTCCCACAGGGCCAGCACATCAGCGCCCAGTTCGGCCACGCTGTACAGCCCCGGCGGCGTGCTGGACTGGCCATGGCCGCGACGGTCATAGCGCAGGATGCGGTACTGCGAGGCGAGTGCATCCACCTGCGGCTGCCACATGCCCAGGTCGGTACCCAGCGAATTGCAGAAGGTCAGCCACTGCCCGTCGGCGCGGCCCTCGGTCTGGTAGTGCAGGCGATGCTGCGGAAGGTCGAGGAATGGCATGCGTGCTCCAGCGTTGAACGTAGGATCAGCCGCGCGCGAGCACGCGGTCGATCCAGGTATCGGCCATGCCGCGCCAGCTGTCTGCGGCGAACAGGGCATCCAGTTGTGCGGCGGAAAGCTGCGCGGTGACTTCGGGCATCTGCCCCAGCACCACGCGCAGGTGCTGCGATTGCGCAAGCGCCTGCCTGGCCGCTTGTTCAACCAAGGCATGCGCGGCGGGCTTGCCGATGCGCTCGCCCAGGGTGACCGCAACGGCTTCGGCGTAAAGCAGGCCGCCGTGACTGTCCAGGTGCTGGCGCATGCGCTCGCGGTCCAGCTGCAGGCCCTGCACCACCACATCCACCTGGGCCAGGCTGCCCGCACACAGGCGCACGATCTCCGGCACGGTGTCCCATTCGGCGTGCCATTGGCCTGCTGCGCGCTCGTGCGGCTGCGGCATGGCAGTGAACAGCGTGGACAGCAGGCCCGGTACACGCGTGGCGGCGGCAGTGGCGGCCACGCAGCCCACCGGATTGCGCTTGTGCGGCATTGCCGAGGAACCGCCCTTGCCCTCGCCCGCCGGCTCGAAGGCTTCGGCCACCTCGGACTGCATCAGCAGCACGATGTCGGTGGCGATCTTGCCGAGGCTGCCGGTCAGCAGTGCGAACACGCTGCCGAGCTCGGCAATGCGGTCACGCGCGGTGTGCCAGGGCAACGCCGGCAGCGGCAACTGCAGCTCGGCAGCCAGGGCTTCTGCCACGTCCAGCCCGCGCGTCTGCAGCGAGGCCAGGGTGCCGGCGGCACCGCCGAACTGCAGCACCAGGGTGTCTGCGGCCAACGCATCCAGCCTGCGCTGGCTGCGCTGCAGGGCGTCGAGCCAACCGGCCGCCTTCAGGCCGAAGGTCACCGGCACTGCTTGTTGCAGCAGCGTGCGTCCGGGCAGCCCGGTGCCGCGCTCGGCCTCGGCCAGCCGCGCCAGCGCCATGCACAGCACGCGCAGGCGCGCCTGCACCTGGCTGACTGCCGCGCGCAGCTGCAGCACCGCGCCGGTATCGATGATGTCCTGGCTGGTGGCGCCCCAGTGCACCCAGCGCGCGGCCTCGGCATCGTTCGCCTTGACCTGCGAGGTGAGTGCCTTGACCAGTGGAATGGCCGGATTGCCAGCCAGTGCGGTGGCTGCCGACAGCGCCGGCAACGAATACAGATCGGCGCTGCAGGCCGCTTCGATCGGTGCCAGCGCGGCTGCGGGAATCACCCCGCACTGCACCTGCGCGCGCGCCAGAGCGCGTTCGACATCGAGCATCGCCTGCAGGCGTGTTTCATCGCGGAACACGGCGTCGACGGCGGGGTCGCCGAACAGACCGCCCAGCAGCGTTGGGAAGTGGCTCATCGGTGCAGTCCATCCTGGGTAATCACAGCTTACCCGCGCCCGCCGCACGCGGGCGTGGAGTGGCCGGAAGGCGCGTCGGGCGCGCCGCGATCAGTATGCGAAGAACACCGTCTCGTCCGGGCCCTGCATGCGCACGTCCCAGTGGTACAGGCCCTTGCCCTGCGCCTGTGCGACCAGGGTGTGGCGGCGTTCGGCCGGCACCAGCGCGAGGATGCCGTCCTCGGCGTTGCTGGCTTCGTCACTGAAGTAGATGCGTGCACGGGTGGCCTGCAGCAGGCCGCGCATGAACACCAGCACCACCAGGTGCGGCGCCTGCGGCTCGCCACGCAGGCCCGGCACGCGGCCCGGCTTGACGGTGGTGAAGGCGAAGCGGCCCTGGTCGTCGGTGGGCACGCGGCCCCAGCCGTCGAAGGCCGGGTCGTGGTCGTCCCGGCGCGGGTCTTCGCCATGGGCATAGATGCCCTGCGCGTCGGCCTGCCAGATTTCCAGCACGGCATCGGACACCGGCACGCCATTGCCATCGAACACCTGGCCCTGCACTTCCACGCGCTCACCCTGCGCGGTGGCCGGGGCGATGTCGGTGCGGTACAGCGGTTCCAGGCCCAGGCGGTAGTACGGGCCCACGGTCTGCCATGGAGTGGATTGGAAACTCATGGTGTTACTCCCAGACGGTCATCTTGCGACCGCGCAGCACGATGTCGAAACGGTAGCCCAGTGCGAATTCGTTGGCGGTGTTTTCCCAATCGAACGAGGACACCATGCGCTCCCGCGCCTTGGCGTCGTCCACGCAGTTGTAGATCGGATCGAACGCCAGCAGCGGATCATTGGGGAAATACATCTGCGTGACCAGGCGCTGGCCGATGCCTTCGCCATGCAGCGAGAAGTGGATGTGTGCCGGGCGCCAGGCGTTGTAGTGATTGCGCCACGGGTACGCGCCCGGTTTGATGGTGGTGAAGCGGTAGTGGCCTTCGCTGTCGGTCAGCACCTGGCCGGTGCCCTTGAAGTTCGGATCCAGCGGCGCGTCGTGCTGGTCGCCCTCGTGCAGGTAACGGCCGGCGGCGTTGCACTGCCACACCTCCACCACGGTGTTGCGCACCGGGCGGCCGTTCTCGTCCAGCACGCGGCCGCTGACGATGATGCGCTCACCCTGCGGCTGGCCGGGGAAGCCGGCAGTCAGGTCGGCGGCATGCTCACCGAGGGTGATGCGGTTGATGCTCGGGCCGGTCACTTCCGAGAGCGTCACCGGGATCGCGATCGGGTCGGTTCCCGGGCCGCGCAGCGCAGTGGAGGCGTACGGCAGGTGGATGCGCGGCGGCTGGCTGCCGGGGTACGGCTTGCGGTAGCCGCGCAGTGGGGTGGGATCGCTCATGGCGTACTCCTGTTGGCGAGCGGCCCGGAAGCCGCAGCTGTCTTGAGATTACGGAATCAGGGGATGGTTCACACGCGCTCGATGGCCAGGGCCACGCCCTGCCCCACGCCGATGCACATCGTGGCCAGGCCACGGCGGCCACCGCTGGCCTCCAGCTGGCGCAGCAGGGTCAGCGCCAGGCGCGCGCCGCTCATGCCCAGCGGGTGGCCCAGCGCGATGGCACCGCCGTTGGGGTTCACGTGCGCGGCATCATCGGCCAGGCCCAGCTGGCGCATGCAGGCCAGCCCCTGCGAGGCGAAGGCCTCGTTCAGTTCGATGGCATCGAAATCGTCGATGGCCAGGCCCAGCCGTGCCATCAGCTTCTGGCTGGCCGGCACCGGGCCCATGCCCATGATCGCCGGCTCCACGCCGGCACTGGCAAAGCCGAGGATGCGCGCGCGCGGGGTCAGGCCCAGCGCCTGCACCTGCGCACCGGAGGCCAGCAGCAGCGCGGCCGCACCATCGTTGATGCCCGAGGCGTTGCCGGCGGTCACCGTGCCCGGCTGGCGGAACAGCGGCTTCAGCTTGGCCAGTGCTTCGGCGGTGGTATCGCCGCGCGGGTGTTCATCGCGCTCGACGGTCACGGTTTCGCCGCGTTTGCGGCCCGGTACGTCCACCGCCACGATCTCGCCGTCGAAGAAGCCGCGCGCCTGCGCGGCGGCCGTTCGCTGCTGGCTGCGCAGGGCGAACGCATCCTGGTCCTCGCGGCTGACGCCGTAGCGCTCAGCCACGTTCTCGGCGGTCTGGCCCATGGTCTCCACGCCGTGCAGTTCACGCAGGTGCGGGTTGATGAAACGCCAGCCCATGGTGGTGTCTTCGATCTGCTGGTCACGGGCAAACGGCGAGGTTGCCTTGCCCATCACGAACGGCGCGCGCGACATCGATTCGACGCCGCCGGCAATGGCCAGGCCGAGCTCGCCGGCAGCAATACCACGGGCCACGGTGCCGATCGCATCCAGGCCCGAACCGCACAGGCGGTTGATCGTGCTGCCGGGCACGCTCACCGGCAGGCCGGCCAGCAGCAGGCTCATGCGGGCGACGTTGCGGTTGTCCTCACCGGCTTGGTTGGCACAGCCCAGGTAGACATCCTCCACCAGCCCCGGGTCCAGCTGCGGGTGGCGCGCCAGCAGTGCCTTCAGCGGAATCGCGCCGAGGTCGTCGGCGCGCACACCGGACAACGCGCCGCCGTAGCGGCCGATCGGGGTGCGGATGCCATCGACGATATAGGTCTCGTGCAGGGGCATATCAGGCTCCCTCGGCCAGTGCCAGCGGCAGGCCGGTCAGTTCACGCAGTTGATCGATGTCCACGCCCTCGACCATTTCCAGCACGGTCGCGCCGTCGGCGCCGAGGTCGAACACCGCCACATCGGTATACACGCGCGACACGCAGCGCAGGCCGGTCAGCGGATAGCTGCATTCGGCCACCAACTTGCTTTCACCCTGCTTGGTGAACAGGTCCATCATCACGAACACCTGCTTGGCCCCGATGGCCAGGTCCATTGCACCGCCCACGGCGGGAATCGCATCGGAGGCGCCGGTGCTCCAGTTGGCCAGGTCACCGTGCGCCGAGACCTGGAAGGCACCGAGCACGCAGATGTCGAGGTGGCCGCCACGCATCATCGCGAACGAATCGGCGTGGTGGAAATAGCAGCCACCGGTCAGCAGGGTAACCGGCTGCTTGCCGGCATTGATCAGGTCCGGGTCTTCCTGGCCGGGCGCCGGTGCCGGGCCCATGCCCAGCAGGCCGTTTTCCGACTGCAGCAGTATCTCCTTGTCCGCCGGCAGGAAGTTGGCCACTGTGGTCGGCAGGCCGATGCCCAGGTTGACGTAGGCCCCTTCGGGAATATCGCGCGCCACGCGCGCGGCCATCTGTTCGCGGCTGAGCTTGTTCATGCCTGCACTCCTTCTGCGGCCACCGGCACCACGCGCTGCACGAAGATGCCGGGGGTCACCACGGCCTCCGGGTCCAGTTCGCCCAGCGGCACCACCTCACGCACCTGCACGATGGTGCAGCGTGCGGCCATCGCCATCAGCGGGCCGAAGTTGCGTGCAGTCCGGCGGTACACCAGGTTGCCCCAGCGATCGCCGCGGTCGGCCTTGATCAGCGCGAAATCGGCATGCAGCGGGTACTCGAGCACGTAGTGGCGACCGTCGATCTCGCGCGTTTCCTTGCCCTGGGCCAGCTCGGTGCCATAACCGGTGGGCGTGAAGACCGCGCCCAGCCCGGAACCTGCCGCATGGATGCGCGCGGCCAGGTTGCCCTGCGGCACCAGCTCCAGTTCGATCTCGCCGGCGCGGTAGGCCGCGTCGAAGTGCTGCGAATCGGCCTGGCGCGGGAAGGAGCAGACGATGCGGCGCACGCGCTTGTGCTTGATCAGCGCAGCCAGGCCGGTATCGCCGTTGCCGGCGTTGTTGTTGATGATGGTCAGCTCGCGCGCACCCTGTGCAATGAGCGCATCGATCAGCTCGTCGGGCATGCCGGCAGTGCCAAAGCCGCCGATCATCACGGTCGCGCCATCATGGATATCGGCCACCGCTGCTTCCACGCTGGCTACGCTCTTGTCGATCACTGCATTGCTCCTTGCCCTGCCTGCCGGCGGTCATCGCCGCCACGCTGCAGGGCCACTGCGAAGGGAAAACATGACCCGGACATGGTCGCCATGGCACGTCGCCCGGTCAATGCGATATTCGGCCATTCGATTCGATAATCGCACATTGAGTGATGTGCTCCGGCCATCGGTTCAACGCCGGTTCTGACCCACGCCCACGCGCAGGCCGAGGCACGCCCATGCCGCCAGCAGCAGCGGCGCAGCGCACAGCACGTACAACGAGGACGGCTGCCAGCCACCATCGACCAGAACACCCACCGTGAGTGGTGAGAGGATCGCGCCGACCCGGCCGATGCCGATGGCCCAGCCCAGGCCGGTGGTCCGCACTTCGGCGGCGAACACCACCGGCGCGGCCGCATACAGGCCGGCCATCGCTGCGAACAGTGCCGCACCGATCACGAAGGCCAGCGGGAAGGCCACGCCCAGCTGCGTGCTGAAGGCCGCAAAGCCCAGCATCGAAACCATCGCCAGCAGCAGCGCGCCGGCCGTCAGCCTGGACAGCGACCAGCGCGAGGCCAGCCAGCCGAACAGGCTGCCGCCAACGATGCCTCCCAGGTTCAACAGCACGCCACCGGTGATGCCCTGCTGCGCCGACACGCCGGCCGAGACCAGCAGCTTCGGCGTCCAGCTCAGCACGAAATAGAACGCGAACATGTGCAGGAAGAACGCCAGTGCGATCAGCAGCGCGACGCGACGCAGGTCACCCACGAACAGCGCGGCATAGCCCTGGCGCTGGCCGTCGCGCACCGGCGCTGGCGGCAGCGCCTGCAGCTCTGGCATGCGCATGCGCGAGAGCAGCGCGTTCAGGCGTGGCAAGGCATTGGCCGGGCGACGCGCGACCAGGAAATCCAGCGATTCGGGCAGGCATTTGAGCACCAGCGGAATGCACAGCAGCGATGCCACTGCGCCGACCAGGAACACGCTGTGCCAGGCCCAGTGCTCCAGCATCCACGCAGCCAGCAGACCGCCAGCGGTCGCACCGATCGGGTAGCCGGTGGCCTGCAGCGCGACTGCGGTGCTGCGCCACTTGGCGTTGGCGTACTCGGCGGTGATCACCCCCACACCGGCCAGCATGCCGCCGATGCCGATGCCGGTGTACACGCGCAGCGCACCCAGCTGCCAGGCGTCGGCGGCCAGCGCGGACAGCGCCATCCCACTGGTGAGGATCAGCAGGCAGCAGACGATCATCGGCCGCCGCCCCCAGCGGTCGGCCAGCGGTGCCAGCAGGAACGAACCCAGCGCCATGCCGACCAGCCCGGCACTGAGCATCAGCCCCAGTACCTTGCCCGACAGCGCCCAGTCCGCCGAAACATGCGGCGCGGTGAAGGCCATGACCATCACATCGAAGCCATCAAGCATGTTCAACAGCACGCAGATGGCGATGGCGGTCCACTGGAAGGGACTCATCCGTTCAAGGACAAGCGACGGTGCGGCGGCGGAGGCGTGGCTCATGGTGCGGTTTCCTGCAACAGCGTGGTGCGGTGGAACGTCCGGCGGGGAAGGTCTCAGTGACCGGCCTGGCTGGATGCATGGATGACCTGCAGGACGTCCTGGAGGCGCTCAACCTCGACCTGGCCTGGCGCCGACGGGGTGCCGATCATGCCGAAGGTCAGGGCTTGGCCGAAGGTTTCGCCGGCCAGGCGCGAAACCACGCCGGTGCCGCCCATCGACATGGTCAGCAGCGGCTTGTCGCTCTGCTGGCGCACCTGCCAGGTGGCATCGAGCAATGCCAGCACATCGCCAGCGTCGCGCGGCATCACCGCGATCTTCAGCACGTCCGCGCCAAGGGCCTGCTGCTTGAGCAGGCGTGCGACGATTTCCTCGCGCGGTGGCGTGGCGTGGAAGTCATGGCTGGACATCACCACTTTCACGCCGGCCTTGTGGGCCTGCGCCACCAGCGCCTGCACCACCTTCGGATCGCGGAACATCTCCACGTCGATCAGCTGGGCGACACCACCGCGCAGCAGCGCAGCGTAGAGCTTGCCGTAGTCGGCATCGCTGATCGGCTTGGCGCCCCCTTCGGCCTTCGTGCGGAAGGTCACGATGGCCGGCTTGCCCCCCAGCGTGGCCTGGATGCGCTTGCCCAGCGCGACCAGCGCCTTGCCATCGGTGGCGATGTCCAGGTAGTCGATGCGCCACTCGGCGATGTCGGTGGATCTGCTGGCGGCGATCGCCGCGGCCTGCTGCAGAGCGACATCCGCGGTGGCACCGGTAATCGGTACGATGGTGCGCGGGCTGCCCTCGCCGATGCGTAGTTGGCCGACCTGCAGCACCGCCGGTGGCGGCGCGGCCAGGGCCAGCAAGGGGGAGGAGGCGAGCACGCCGGCGAGGACAATGGAAGCGAGCGGAGTTTTCATCGCAGTCACCACAGCATGGAAGGAGCGCGCGGCCATCAGAAGGTCACCTTGGCCTGGACACCCACGGCCCAGGCGTTGTCGGTACCGCTGTAATTGAACGTGCCCGGGTTGACGATGTACTGCACGTCCGGGCGGATCATCAGCCAGGGGTTCACCTGGAAGCTGTAGGACAGCTCGAACTGCTCCTCGGCCTGGCTGAGGTTGTACAGCGGCGAATCGGTGGGCACGCCCCCGGCGGCCAACGTGGCGCGCCGCGCATCGACCAGGCGGTCATTGATGTCAGCGCCGACGTAGCCCAGCGCGATGCTGTCCTGCGCACGGGCGCCGATGCCCTGGTAGACGCCGCCCAGCGCGTACCAGCGCTTGATCTGCGCGGTATCGGTGTCGGACACCATGTACTGCGCGAAGGCGGTCAGGCCGCGGCTCGGGTCGGCCGATTCCTGGGTCAGACGCTGTTCGGCCAGCACGTAGGCGCCGTGGCGCCCGGTGGTCGGCGAGGTATCGAGGCCGCGCTTGTCCACGCGCGACGTGTCGTAGTAGCCACCGAACTTGTAGACGCCGGCGTAGCGGCTGCCCTTGGCCGGCGTCCAGGTCACCTCCACCGGAAACAGCGAGCCGGTGGTGCCCGAAACGAACGGACGGAATGCGTTGCGTTCGATGTTGCCGCCCAGGTTCGGGTTGACCTGGAACCAACCCGTGCGCACGTTCACCGCCGGGCTGATCTGCTGGGCGAACTCACCGCCCCAGCGTGCCATCGGATAGTTGTACCAGCCGCTGTTGCCGGACATCGCCAGCGGGTGGGCGCAGAATGCGGCGTTGACGAAGTGGGTCAGCAGGCTGTGCAGGCCGAACTGGTTGCCCATCGCGTAGTACCCCAGCTTGTAGTACGACCGGCCCGCATTGAAGGTCTGGTCGTAGCTCAGCTCGGTCAGCCGCGTGTACTGGCCGCCATACGCCTCCTGGATCGGGAAGCGGTTGCCGACGAAGTCCACCGAGGTGCTGCGGCCACGACGATCGTTGAGGGTGAAGTGGAACGCACCGCCGTCCCAGCCGGCCAGCGTGCCCATGTCCAGGTCCACGCCCACCCGCACCTGCTGCGCATAGCGCGCGCCGGTTTCGCCGTAGCCACCATCGACCACGCCCATGGCCTCGCCCACGTAGTCGCCGCGGAAGGCAACGCCGCGCTCGAACAGATCGGTGCGGCTACCGCCCCAGTCGCCGGTAAGCGTCTTGCCTTCGTAGCGGTTGCTGGACTGCGCGCTGGCCACGGCTGGCAGCAGCAGGGCGGCCAGCAGGCCCAGGGAAACAGGTTTCGCAGGATTCATGATCGCGGTCTCGTGGAGGTGATCAGCGCAGCGACAGCGGCGCACTCAGCGGGGAGGTGGCGCCCTGCGCCGAGGTAACCGTGGCGGTCAGGCTGCCGGCAGCGGCAGCGTCGGTCCCTGCACCGAGCGGGAAGGTGAAGCTGCCCTGCCCCTGCGCGTCGGTACGTGCTTCCACACTGCCCAGCACCCACTCGGCCTCGCTGCCGGTGGCGGCGCGGTTGCCGAACACTTCCACCTGGTAGCGGGTATCAGGCACGCCCTGGAAACGACCCGTCAGCTGGCGCTGCGCACCCTTGCCCTGCACTGCGGTCAGCTGCGGCGCGGCCTGGCCGAGATTCGGCAGTGGCTGGCAGCCAGCCTGGCCGGCAGCGGTGCAGATGCGCGCACGCTTGGACGCATCGTTGTCCACGCCACGGCCACGGGAGCCGACGAAGCTGGCGTGCTCCAGGCCCGGCACACCGAACACGATGGCGCCACGCGGCTGGCCCTTCACACAGGCGCCGCCGGCTTCGCAGCGCTCGATCGGCAGACCGTTGCCGTAGATGCGGTTGCCGGTGAAGCGGTTCGGCGCACTGACCGGCTGCGGGCGCACGCCGATGCCGATGCCATTGCCGGTGATGGTGTTGCCGTCGACCACGTTGCCGCTGCCGGTGATGCTCAGGCCCAGCGAATTGCCGGTGAAGGTATTTGCTGCGATGTAGTTGCGGTTACCCCAGTTGATCTGCAGGCCATCGGAGTAATCGACGAAGCGGTTGTGGACCACGCTGTTGTCGTTGCCCCACAGGATCTCGATGCCCTGCGAAGGTTCCGGGTTGGCCCTGGTGGATTGGAACAGGTTGTCGGCCACCAGGTTCCAGGCCGCGCCGCGGGTCAACTCCAGGCCGTCGCCGTTATCGAGGAATACGTTGCGCACGATGCGGTTGTGCACGGTGGTGGTGGCGGTGGACTGGCCCTTGCCGTCATCACCGGTGAGCATGATGCCGGCACCGCCCTTGTTGGCGACGATGCGGTTGTCATGGATCTCGTTGTGGCTGGAGCGGTTGACCAGCACGCCGATGCAGAAATTGCGGATCTCCAGGCCGGCCAGCTCCACGCCCTGGGTATCGCGCAGGACCAGGCCCGGCAGCGTGGTGGTGCGCACGTTGGTGCCGGACTGGCCCGGCTCGGCGCCTGGGCAGGCATCGGTTCCGGTGCCGGTGACGTAGGCCGAGCCATCGATGGCGACGTACTGGCCATCGCGTTCCCAGGACGTGCCGATGATCTGCACCGGCCCCTTGATCTCCGGCAGCGGCGTGGCCGGCGTGATGACGTAAGGCGCAGCGCCAACGGCCGCGATCTCGATGCGGTAGCGACCCGGCGCCGCATTGGCAGTGGTGATCGCCCAGCGCAGCGAGCCGGCGTTGGCGTCGTCGGCGTAGCGGTCCACGCGCAGCACCTGCAGTGCTTCGCGCGGCGGTTCGGCCTGGTAGGCCAGCGCCAGCGACGGCAGCACGGCAAGCAGGGACAGGGAAACAATGGACAGACGACGGCGCATGCGATCACTCCGCGCAGAGGAAGGAAAATCCGGCGGCCTTCCCCCTGCACCTGGCATCAGCACCGGACCGGCTGCTGCCCTCGCCCCGCCAGGGGTGGATCGCTTGGACTGCTATGAAACTGCGGAAATGAAAGTAGGTTTATCGCACTGCACCATTCAAGTGCGGTAATCGACTGCGCGTGCGAATATCGCACTGAATGGGTACTACCATCGTTGTAGGCGAGGTGTTTGCAGGGCTTGCAGCCCTGCACCTGCCTGGGCCCAGAGCAGCGTCGAGGTCAAGGGAGGCTCGGGTTTTCTGCTGGCTGGGCGGGGCGGTGCGGGTGGGCAGGACACGCCGTCAACCCATCCTTGGGGGCTCGTAGGCGCCATCCATGGCGCCTGCGGTCCTGCCCACCCACACCGCCCCACCCCTCGACAATTTCCGGATGACGGCTGGTCCATCCACGCTTCGCGTGGATCACATCTGGTTGAAATCGAATATTTCGAATTGAAATCGAAAACATCCGCGCATGGCGTGGCTCTACTGGCCACCGGGGGTTTACGGCGTCCCCGCATACACACAGTGCCCCGCCATCCCACAGGATGCCCGCTGTTGCTGTTGCTCCGGCCTCGGCGGGTGCAGGGCGCAGCCCTGCAAAAGAAAACCCTACGAACTGCAGGAAAGCATCGAACAGCCTGCGCGGTCGTCAGCCCACGCCGGCCGCTTGCCGGCGTAATGCTCCAGCCCCGGGCGTTCGGTGTACGGATCACGCAGTACGTCCTGCAGGGCATGCACACCGCCCAGGTCGCCCTGCTCGGCGCGGTCGATCGCTTCCTGTGCCAGCCAGTTGCGCAGCACATACAGTGGATTGGCCGCACCCATCTTGGCGACACGCTCGGCTGCCGGCAGCGGATCGGCACGCAGCCGCGCCGCGTACTCCTGCAGCCACTGCTGCAGAGGTTCCTGCACAGCGTGCTGGCGCTCGGCGTCGTAGAAGACCTCGGCCAATACGCTTGCATCGGGTGCGTTGGCATCGATGCGCATCAACGCACGCCATGCCAGGGTCATGTCCATGCCGCCGTCCTGCATCAGCTGCTGCCAGCGCTGGTAAAGCTGCAGATCGGCATCGTCGGCCGCGGCCAGCCCCAGCTTGGCCGCAACATCGCGACGGGTGCAGGCGACAAAGGTCGCCTGGTAAGCGGCCAGCCCTGCCTGCAGCGGCTGCACGTCGGCGAACAACGGCGACAGCGCCTGCGCAAGCCGGTTGAGATTCCAGTACGCCACCTGCGGCTGGGTGCCGAAACGATAGCGGCGTCCCTGCGCATCGGTGGTGTTCGGGGTCCAGTCCGGGTCGAAGTCTTCGACCCAGCCATAGGGGCCATAGTCCAGCGTCACGCCGAGCACGGAGAGGTTGTCGGTATTCATCACCCCATGCACGAAGCCCACGCGCATCCAGTGCGCGATCATCTCTGCGGTGCGCACGGCGATCTGTGCGAACCAGTCGCCATACAGCGCTTCGCCCTGCCCCGTCAGTTCCGGGAAATCGCGGGCGATGCACGCCTCGACCAGTTGCTTCAGCAGTGCGGTCTCGCCACGTGAAGCAGGCAGTTCAAACGAACCAAAGCGCAGGAACGAGGGCGATACCCGGCAGACGATCGCGCCGGGCTCCGCGCGCGGATGACCGTCGTAGAACATGTCGCGCACCACGTCTTCGCCGGTGCCGACCAGCGACAGGGCGCGCGTGGTCGGCACAGCCAGGTGATGCATCGCCTCGCTGCACAGGAATTCACGGATCGACGAGCGCAGCACCGCGCGGCCGTCGGCGCCGCGCGAGTACGGCGTCGGCCCGGCACCCTTCAGCTGAAGCTCCCAGTGCCGGCCATCGGGGGCGATCACCTCGCCCAGCGAGATGGCGCGGCCATCACCGAGCTGACCGGCCCAATGGCCGAACTGATGGCCCCCATAGTTGGCCGCCCACGGCTGCATGCCCGCATACAACGCGTTGCCGCCGAACACCTCGGCGAAGCCTTCGTCATCGACCTGCGCAGGATCGAACCCCAGCATCCCGGCAACCTCCGGCGACCACGCCAGCAGCACCGGCGCTGCGACAGGCGTCGGCATCACCGACGACCAGGCCGCACCCAGCACTTCACGCCGGCGCGGACCGGACTCGGGATCGCCCGGCAGCAGATTCAGCAGGCGGTTGTCGAACTGGGGGGCAGTGGTATCCATGGGCAAAGCATGGGGGCGGCGACGGCCATCCTCAATCGCCGCGCAAGGCCTGCAATGCTCCGCCGTGCGCCTCGGCGCGCCGGTAGGCCGGACGCTCACCGATGCGCTTGAGGAAGCCACGCAACGCCGGCTTGTCGTCCAGCCCGCCGCCGCGTGCGGCCGCCGCCTGGATCGGGAAGCTCATCTGGATGTCCGCAGCGGTGAAGCGTTCGCCTGCAAACCACGGGCTTTCGGCCAGGCGCCGTTCCATCCAGTCCAGATGCAGGCGTCGCTGCGGGCCGATGAAACCGCGCTCGGCCTTGTCGGCGATGCTGCGGGCGATCGGCCGCGCGAAGAACGGCATCGGCGCGCTGCGGATGCGGCTGATCACCAGGGTCAGCAGCATCGGCGGCATGGCCGAACCTTCGGCATAGTGCAGCCAGTAGCGGTAATCGATGCGCTCTTTGCCTTCGGCCGGTACCGGCGACGGCGACAGCTGGCGATGCACGTCGTAGCGGTCAACCAGGTAGTCGAGGATGGCGCCGGATTCGGCCAGGATGAGGTCGCCATCCTGCAGCACCGGCGCCTTGCCCAGCGGATGCACCTGGCGCAGTTCCGGCGGCGCCAGCAGGGTCTTCGGGTCGCGCGGATAGCGGCGCAGTTCGTAGTCCAGCCCCAGCTCTTCCAGCATCCACAGCACGCGAAGCGAACGGGAATTTTCCAGATGATGGACGATGCGCATGGGCGGCTTCCGCAGAAAGGTGCCCGATGGTAGCGCGGCCTGGTGCACGCAGGTGTCTGCTACCCTGCCCGGCCGTGGAAGGCCTGCCAGCATGGACACCCCGCCCTTCGATGCACTGCTTGGTTACCTCGGGCAATCCGAGGACCACAACTGGACGCAGTACATCTGCGAGCACGTTGCCAAGGGCGTCCTGCGCAGATTCGAAGCGCACGATTGGCAGCGCCTGCAGAAGATGATCGCAGCGCAACCCGCGTTCTGGCAGCAACGCTGCACCGACGCGCTGGGTGAATGCATGAAGCCCGAAGCCTTGCCGCTGCTGTTCAGTCAGCTCCATTCCAGCGATGACGACAGCCGGATACTGGCGGCCTATCACCTGCAATGGATGGAAGTGCCGGTGGGTCCGGAGGTGGTTGATGTCCTGCGCGAGATCCTGTCGCGCATTCCGGCAGCCGAACGCGCCGAGTACCAGGAAATAACCCAGCTGCTGGAGCGGGCGCTGGCTGCGGGTTGAACCCGTCGTGCGACGCAAACGAAAAACGCCGGGAGCTTTCGCTCCCGGCGTTCTGGCTACCAAACGGTAGCAGACGGATTAGACCGCCTGCACCTGGTCAGCCTGCATACCCTTCTGGCCCTGGACGGCGACGAAGGTAACCTTCTGGCCTTCCTGCAGGGTCTTGAAGCCGGTGCCCTGGATCGCGCGGAAATGCACGAACAGGTCCGGGCCGCTTTCCGGGGTGATGAAGCCGAAGCCCTTGGCGTCGTTGAACCACTTGACAGTGCCGGTCTGACGATCAGACATATTTACTAACTCCTGAAACACATGTTGAAAAAAATCGCAGCCACCGGGTATCGGGGCCGAGACTGAGTTGCAGGCGTTGGTAAAGCGGATCGATGAGCGGATCGTGAGATCAACTGCACCAGGCCACGATTCACGGTGACCCTAGCAAACACAGTGGGCCAGACGATACGCGTGTTTTGAGCAAAAAGCGATAGCCATGATATTCAGCGTCAAACGGCCCGCCCCTAGACAGGGCAAGGGGTTGCACCAGATCGAGGCTAAACCCGGGTCCCCATTCAGGTTTTTCCTACCCTACACTGGGTAAATGACTGAAGCTGAAACCCGAGCTGAACCCCTGCTCCCCCGCATCTGGGTGGACGCAGACGCCTGCCCTGTTGTCATCCGCGACATCCTGTTTCGCGCAGCTGAACGGGTCGGCGTGGAGCTGACCCTGGTCGCCAACCAGTGGATCCGCACCCCGCCTTCGCGCTGGCTGCGCTCCATCCAGGTCCCGCAGGGACTGGATGTGGCTGACAGCGCCATTGTCGAGCGGGTGGCCGCCGGCGATCTGGTGGTCACCCAGGACATCCCCCTGGCGGCCTTGGTGCTGGAGAAGAAGGGCGTGGCCCTGAACCCGCGCGGCCAGCTGTACACCCCCAACAACATGGCCGAGCGGCTGTCGATGCGCAATTTCATGGAAGAACTGCGTGGCGCCGGCGTCCAGACCGGCGGGCCACCGCCGCTCGGCGCGCGCGACCGCCAGTTGTTCGCTGCCGAGCTGGACCGCTGGCTGGCGCGACGACCGGGCAGGTGAATCCGGCTGTGCGTCAGCCGGGAACGCACAAGGTGCGCGTGCTGCGGAAGCTGCGTCGCTGGCCGGTCAACGGATCATCGAAGGCCAACGCCTGCGCCAGCAGCTGCAACGGCGGCTCGGCCGCACCCTCTGGCCGCACGTGCAGTTGCGGATAGAGCTCGTCCCCCAGGATCGGCGCCCCGAGCGCGGCCATATGGACGCGCAGCTGATGCTTGCGCCCGGACTCGGGCGCAAGCCGGTAGCGCCAGACCGGGCCGTGCGCATCAATGACCTCGACACGGGTCAGCGCATTCGGCTCGCCGGGAACTTCAGCCATACGGAAGAACGGTTCCCCCGGCTGCAGCCGGCTATGCCGCTCCAGCGGAAACCGCAGGTCCGGCAAGGCCGGCGCCAGCGCCTCGTAGGTCTTCTCGATGCGGCGCTCACGAAACAGCCTCTGGTACGCGTCGCGCGTTTGCGGCTGGGTGGAAAACAGCACCAGGCCGGCCGTCAGCCGGTCCAGCCGGTGCAATGGCACCAGGTCGGCGTTACCGGTGCGCTCGACCATGCGCGCCAGCAGGGTCTGGCGCACAAATGCGCCGGCCGGCGCAGTCGGCAGGAAGTGCGGCTTGTCGGCCACCAGCAGGTGCGCGTCGTGATGAAGGATGTTCTCTTCGAAGGGAATCACCGGCTCATCGGCCACTTCACGGAAGTAGCGGATCTCCAGCCCCACCTGCCACGGCATGTCCGGTGCCAGCGCCCTGCCCTGTGCGTCCTGTATCCGCCCGCGTGCGAAGCGACTCTCCCATTGCAGCCGGTCGATGCGCGGGAAGCGCGCGCACAGACCGTCCAGCAGGGAATTCCAGTCACCGGGCGGCAGCTGCAGTCGGCTGGGCGTGGTCATGGCGCGATCGGGGCGCCATCGCTCTGCAGACGGCGGGGACGTGAAAGGGACATACGACAGGACACGCCAGAAGCATCAGGGCGGCCAGCGTGCCACCGATCAGGCCCTGCCGACACCCCCATACCGGACACCCCCGGGGCAAACCTCTATCATTGACGGTCTTTACCCCTCTGGATCTTCATGGCCCTCACCGCCACCATCCGCAAGGCCGAACTGCAGATCAGCGACATGGATCGCGGCTACTACGCGACCCACAACCTGACCCTGGCCCAGCATCCGTCCGAAACCGACGAACGCCTGATGGTGCGCCTGCTCGCCTTCGCGCTGAACGCTGGCGACCGCCTGGAATTCGGCCGGGGCCTGAGCACCGACGACGAGCCGGACCTGTGGGAACACGACTACACCGGCGACATCCTGCAGTGGATCGACCTCGGCCATCCGGACGAGTCGCGCATCCGCAAGGCCAGCAACCGCAGCCGACAGGTACAGGTGGTCAACTACGGCGGCAATGCATCGGACATCTGGTGGCAGAAGCAGGGCAAGGGCCTGGCCCGCTTCGACAACCTGTCGGTGGTCGACCTGGACGGCGGCTTCGTCGATCTGTGGGGCCAGCAGATCCAGCGTGCGATGCGCTGGAGCGTGCTGATCCAGGATGCCGAAGTGCAGCTGCTCAACGATCAGATGCAGCTGGACGTGATCCCCAACTGGCGAAAGCGCGCCAAGGCATGAGCACGATCCGCTGCGACGTGCTGGTGATCGGTGCCGGCGCTGCCGGGCTGATGACCGCGATCACGGCGGGCCAGCGAGGCCGACATGTGCAGGTGATCGACCACGCCAACAAGATCGGCAAGAAGATCCTGATGTCCGGCGGTGGCCGCTGCAACTTCACCAACACCGGCACCACCCCGGCCAACTTCCTGTCGGCCAATCCGCATTTCTGCAAGTCGGCGCTGGCGCGTTACTCGCCCTACCACTTCATCGAGATGGTCGAGCGCCACGGCATCGCCTATCACGAGAAGGAACTGGGCCAGCTGTTCTGCGATGTCTCGTCCAAGCAGATCGTGAAGATGCTGCTGGACGAATGCCAGCAGGCCGGCGTGCAGATCCGCACGCAGTGCAGCGTGGAGCGCATCGAGCACGGCACTGACGGCTTCCGCGTGCACACCACGCACGGCCTGTTCCATTGCGCCTCGCTGGTGGTCGCCACCGGCGGCCTGTCCATTCCCAGCCTGGGTGCAACCGGGTTCGGCTATGAGATCGCGCGCCAGTTCGGCCACCAGGTGCTGCCCACCCGCGCCGGCCTGGTGCCGTTGACCCTCAGCGGCACCCACCAGGAGCGCCTGGCCGAGCTCAGCGGCGTCGCGCTGCCGGTCGAGGCCAGCAGCAACGGCGCCCGCTTCCGCAACTTCATGCTGCTGACCCATCGCGGCGTCAGTGGCCCGGCCATCCTGCAGATTTCCTCGTTCTGGCAGCCCGGCGACGCGCTGTCGCTGGATCTGCTGCCCGGCCAGGATGCCGCCGAATGGCTGCGCCAGATGAAACGCGAACGCCCCGCTGCGGAACTGCGCACGGTGCTGGGCGATGTGCTGCCCAAGCGGCTGGCGCAGCGCCTGTGCGAGCACTGGCTGCCCGACCGCCCGGTACGCCAGCTGGACGAGCCGGACCTGCGCAAGGCCGCACAGGTGCTTTCAGCGTTCCCACTGGTGGCCAGCGGCACCGAGGGCTACCGCACCGCCGAAGTCACCCTGGGCGGCGTCGATACCAACGAGGTCTCTTCCTCGACGCTGGAATCCAAGCGCGTACCCGGCCTGCATTTCGTCGGCGAGGTGCTGGACGTGACCGGCTGGCTGGGCGGCTACAACTTCCAGTGGGCCTGGGCCAGCGGGCACGCGGCCGGCGGCGTGGTGTGAACCGCATCGCCGTTCCATGCACGCAACCGTTGCGCGCATGGACGCGCCGCCACGCATCGTGTATCTAGATTTGCAGATTGGGGAGCAGTGCATGCAGAACGCGAACGACATCACCATCCGCCTGCTGATCGTCGATGACAGCGGCGAGAACGCCGAAGCCATCGTCAGCACCCTGCGCAACAGCGGCATCGCCGTGCGCCCATGGCGCCCGCAGGACTCGGCCGAGCTGTCGCAGGTGCTGGCCAGCCAGGCGATCGACCTGGTGCTGGCTGCGCCCTCGCAGAGCATTCCGCTGCCACTGGTGGCCCAGCACATCGCCGCCAGCGGCAAGGACATCCCGCTGGTGCTGCTGGCCGAACGCATCGACGAGGACGAACTGGTACAGGCCAGCAGCAACGGGGTTCGCGCCCTCGCCCTGCGCCAGCGCGCCGAACACCTGCTGGCGGTGGTCCGCGACCAGTGGGTCGACCTGCAGGCGCGCCGCGGCCTGCGCCGGATCGAAGCGCAGATGCGCGAGACCGAGCGTCGCTGCGACGCGCTGATCGCCTCTTCGCGCGAGCCGATTGCCTATGTCCACGAAGGCATGCATATCCGCGCCAACGATGCCTACCTGGAAATGTTCGGTTACGAGGATTTCGAGGAGGTCGAAGGCATCTCGCTGCTGGACATGGTTGCCGCCCAGCACGTGGATGATTTCAAGCAGCTGCTGAAGTCGCTCAGCCGCGGCGAAGCACCGCCGCCGCAGTACCAGCTGGATGCCCGCCACCAGGACGGCAGCGCCTTCCCGGCGACGATGGAATTCACCGCAGCCACCTACGAGGGCGAATCCTGCCTGCAGGTGGTGTTCCGCCGGCGCATGGAATTCGACCCGGAGCTGGCGCGCGAGGTCGAGGACCTGCGCCAGCGCGACCAGGTCACCGGCCTGCTCAACCGCCCCACCTTCATGCTGCAGGTCGAGGACGCGGTTGCCCAGGCCGGGCGCAGCGAAGGCCAGTTCGGCCTGCTGATGGTCGAGCCGGACCATTACGCGCGCCTGCTCCCGGATATCGGACTGGCCTCGGCCGACGCCCTGATCGGCGCCCTCGCCGGCCTGCTGGCCGACGTCGTTGGCGACGATGCGCAGCTGGCCCGATTCGGCGAACACAGTTTCGCCGTACTGCAGTCCGGCCCCTATGCGCAGACCGTGGCACTGGCCGAGCGCATCCGCGAGGCCTACGCCGCACACGTCTTCAGCATCGGCGCGCGCTCGGCCACGGTGACCGTCAGCATTGGCGGGGTGCAGGTGGGCGAGAAGATCGCCAGCATCGGCCAGGTGCTGGCGCGCGCCAGTGAATGCACGCAGGCCGCAGCCGCCCTCGGCAATACCTGCCGCATCTTCGACCCGGCCGCTGTTGATCGCGTGGAGGAAGAGCGCGTGCAGCGCTGGGTCGCACGTATCCGCGAAGCCCTGGCAGGCGATGGCTTCCAGTTGCATTACCAGCCGGTGCTGAACCTGCAGGGCGAATCGCTGGAGCTGTATGAAGCCTACCTGCGGCTGGAACACAACGGAGAGCTGCTGAGCCCGACCGCCTTCCTCGGCATTGCCGAAGAACATGGCCTGCTGGCGGACATCAACCGCTGGGTCGTGTCGCAGGCAATCGCGGTGCTGGGCGCGCGTGCCCGCGAGGGTCATCCCACCCAGGTGCTGGTGAAGGTCACGCCGGAATCGTTCGATGATCCGAAGATGATCGCCACGCTGCGCCAGCAGCTGCAGGCGCACGGCGTGCCGGGCGAACGCCTGTGGCTGCATGCACCGGAATCGAAGGTGTTCACCCACCTGCGCAGTGCCCAGCAGTTCCTGGCGGAAGTGGCACCGCTCGGCTGCCGGATCGGCCTGGAGCAGTTCGGCTCGGGCCTGGACTCGTTCCAGCTGCTGGCCCACTTCCAGCCGCAGTTCCTCAAGCTTGATCGCGGCTTCACCAGCGACCTGGCCGCCACCCGCGAGAACATCGACCGGGTCAGCCAGATAACCGCACGCGCGCAGGAAGCGGGCATCCGCACCATCGCCGAGTTCGTCAGCGACGCCAACTCGATGACACTGCTGTTCAGTGCCGGCGTGGACTACGTGCAGGGCGATTTCGTCGGCCCGGCAGCGCCGGCGATGAACTTCGAGTTCGGCTGACACCTCACCGGTAGCGCCGGGCCATGCCCGGCGGATGGCCTGCAGACCGCTGCGCTCGCCGGGCATGGCCCGGCGCTACCCATGAAGAAGGCCGGCTTGCGCCGGCCTTTTCCGCTGATCAGGTCAGATCGACCAGGTTGTCGATCTTCACGTCCGGGTTGACGTCGGCTTCGTAGTCGACGCCTTCGACACCGAAACCGAACAGGCGCAGGAAATCGGCCTTGTAGCCGGCCAGGTCACTGATCTCGTACAGGTTCTCGTTGGTCACCTGCGGCCACAGCGCCAGCACCTTGCCCTGCACGTCAGCGGCCATTTCCTTGTAGTCGGCGCGCAGGCGGCCTTCCTCATCGATCAGCGCAACGGTATGGCCATCGCCATCGACCAGGTCGTGGCGCAGGCGATCGACCGCCACGCCATCGGCCTTGGCGCCGTACAGGATGTCGTACAGCACGTCGAGCTGCTCGATGCAGCCTTCGTGGGTGCCCTTTTCCTTCATCACCTTGAACAGCAGCGACAGGTACAGCGGCATGGTCGGAATGGCCGAGCTGGCCTGGGTCACGACCGCCTTCAACACCGACACGCGCGCATCCCCGCCGATCCTGGCCAGCTTCTCGCGCAGCCCCAGAACCTTGTCGTCCAGATCCTTCTTGGCAGCACCGATGGAGCCGTTCCAGTAGATCGCCTGGGTGATCTCTTCGCCCACATAGGTGAAGGCCGTGGTGGTGCAGCCGTTGGCCAGCACGCCGGCATCGGCCAGCGCGTCGATCCACATCTGCCAGTCCTCGCCGCCCATCACCGCGACGGTGCCGGCGATTTCTTCCGGGGTAGCCGGCTGCAGGTGGGTTTCGGTCAGCACTTCCTTGTCGGTATCCAGGCCGCGCAGGGTGATCGGCTCGCCGATCGGCTTCAGCGTGGAGCTGATGATCTCGCCGGTCTTGGGATGCTTGCGGCGCGGTGCAGCCAGGCTGTAGACCACCTGGTCGACCTGGCCGAGATCGGCCTTGATCATCTCGATGGTCTTGGCCTTCACCTCATCGGAGAACGCATCGCCGTTGATGCTCTTGGCATACAGACCCGCTTCGTCGGCGTACTTGTGGAACGCCGCCGAGTTGTACCAGCCCGCCGTGCCCGGCTTGGTTTCACTGCCCGGGCGCTCGAAGAAGATGCCCAGGGTTGCCGCGCCACTGCCGAAGGCGGCAGTGATGCGCGCGGCCAGGCCGTAGCCGGTCGAGGCGCCGATCACCAGCACGCGCTTGGGGCCGTTCTGGATCGGCGGGCGCGCACGGATGTAGTCGATCTGCTGCTTGACGGCGGCGTCGCAGCCGGTCGGGTGGGTGGTGACGCAGATGAAGCCGCGGACGCGCGGTTTGATGACCATGAAGACCTCGGGTTGGCAGGTGCGGCGCGCGGGGCGCTCAGCAGGAATACGTGGCGCGCGCGTGCGCGCGAACCGCAGGATCGTAGTGCGCGGGGGAAGATTGCACAACCGACGGCGGCGTAGGGTGGAGTTTGTTCTGCAGGGTTGCACCCTGCACCCGCAGAAGCTGAAGCCGAAGCCGAAGCCGAAGCCGAAGCAACAGCATACGCCGGCTATCCTTGGGTTGGCGGGGTGGGTCCGGTTGAGGGGGACGCTGCAAGTACGTCCATGTAAGCTCGGTCGCCGCATCCATGCGGCTCACGCCCCCTCAACCGGACCCACCCCGCCTTCGACAGTATCCCGCGATCTGTTGGAACAGCGTCCGGCCCTGGTAGGTGTCGACCTTGGTCGACACGGATGAGTTCATTCGATATCTGACAGATGCGTCGACCAAGGCCGACACCTACCAGCAGCCGCAGGAATCTGTCGGGGGTGGGGCCATGTGGGTTGGCAGGACCGTTGGCGCCATGGATGGCGCCATCGAGCCCCCATGGACGGGTTTACGGCGTGTCCTGCCAAGCCACATGGCCCCGCCCAGCCAGCAGAAAGCCAGCTCCGCTTTGGACGCTGACGTTGCTCTTGCCTCTGCGGGTGCAGGGCGCAGCCCTGCCAACAAAAAACCCCGCTTGCGCGGGGTTCTCTGTGTACTGCGTGCAGCAGAGGCTTACGGACGGCGCGCCAGGGCCTCGACGTCCTTGGCCTTGGGCAGCAGGTCCTGCTTGGTCACGCGCAGCGCGCCGACCGTCAGCATCGGCACCGCCACCAGGATCGAGGACAGCACCACGATCACCGCACCGATCATGTGCGTCTCGGCCAGGCCTTCCATCGAGCTGCCGCCGTACAGGTACAGGGCCAGTGCGGACAGGAAGAACATCACCGCGGTGATCACCGTACGCGACAGCGTCTGGTTGATCGAACGGTTCAGCACTTCCATCGGCTCCACGCGCAGGCTGCGGAAGTTTTCGCGGACGCGGTCGAACACCACGATGATGTCGTTGATCGCAAAGCCCATCACCGACAGCAGGCCGGCCAGCACGGTCAGGTCGAACTCACGGCCCAGCAGCGACACGTAGGCCACCGTCACGATCAGGTCGAACATCGCCACGATGCTCGCGGTGACCGCGAACTTCCATTCGAAACGCACCGCGATGTAGATCAGGAAGCCGGCCAGCATGAAGATGGTGGCATACAGGCCATTCATCGCCAGGTCCTTGCCGATCTGCGGGCCAACGAACTCGTTGCGCAGCACGGTGGCCTGGTTGTCAGCCGAAGAGACCGCCTTGACCACGGCCGCGGCAGTCGCCTTGTCCTCGGCCGAAGCGCCGCCGGTACCCGGAGCGTGCTCACCGTGCGGGGCCAGGCGGATCAGCAGGTCGGTGTTGCCACCGACGCTCTGTACCTGGGCGCCGTCGAAGCCGTTCTGCTCAAGTTTGCTGCGGACGTCCTCGACATCCACCGCGTGTTCGAAGCGGGCTTCGATCAGGGTGCCGCCGGTGAAGTCCAGAGCGTAGTTGAAGCCCTTGAAGCCGATGATGCCGATCGAGGCCAGGAACACGATGATCGTGACGACCATCGCGACATGGCGCCAGCGCATGAAGTCGATCTTGGTATCGTTCGGGAGGATGTGCAGCGGAAACAGTTTCATGTGCGTGTCGTCCCGTCAGATGGCCACGTTCTGGAGCTTCTTGCGACGGCCGTAGATCAGCGTCGCCAGTGCACGCGATACGGTGATCGCGGTGAACATGGAAGCGAAAATACCGATGATCATGGTCAGCGCGAAGCCCTTCAGCGGACCGGTACCGAATGCGAACAGCGCCACACCGACGATCAGGCCGGTCAGGTTGGCGTCGAGGATGGTGCCCGACGCGCGCTCGTAACCGGTCACGATCGCGGTCTTGCCCGGCACGCCGGCACGCAGTTCTTCACGGATACGCTCGTTGATCAGCACGTTGGCGTCGACCGACAGACCGACCGACAACGCCAGGCCGGCGAAGCCCGGCAGGGTCATGGTCGCGCCGAACAGCGACATCACCGCCACCACGATCAGCAGGTTGAACAGCATCGCGATCGAAGTAATGAGGCCGAACATGCGGTAGTAGATGGTGAAGAACACCAAGGTGAACATGAACGCGTAGACCACCGCGGTGATGCCGTTCTTGACGTTCTCCGCGCCCAGGCTCGGGCCGACCACGCGCTCTTCGACGAAGTCCATCGGCGCAGCCAGCGAGCCCGACTTCAGCAGCTTGGCCAGGTCCTCGGCTTCCTTCTTCTGCAGACCGGTGGTCTGGAAGTTCTTGCCGAACACGCCGTTGATGTTGGCCACCGAGATCACTTCCTCGTTGACCTTGAAGCCACGCACTTCCTCACCGTCGACGACGGTCACGGTCGGCACGCGCTCGGTGTAGACCACCGCCATCGGCTTGTTCACGTTCGCGCTGGTGAAGTCGAACATGCGCTGGCCACCGACGTTGTTCAGCGTCACGCTGACTGCCGGGGTGCCACTGGTGGAGTCGGTCACCGCCTGCGCGGCCACCATCTGGTCACCGGTGACGATCACGCGCTTGTTCAGCAGCACCGGGCCGCCGTTGTCACGGCGCTGGTAGACCTTGGCTTCCGGCGGAATACGACCCGACGCGATGGCGTCCTGCGCGTTGCCTTCCACCACGGCCCGGTATTCCAGGGTGGCGGTGGCACCGATCATGCGCTTGGCTTCGGCCGTGTCCTGCACGCCCGGCAGCTGCACGACCACGCGATCAGCACCCTGGCGCTGGATGATCGGCTCGGACACGCCGAGCTGGTTCACGCGGTTGCGCAGGGTGTTGATGTTCTGCTCGATGGCGCCGTTGGCGATCTGCGTGATTTCCGCTTCCGGAATGGAGACCGTGATGCGGTTGCCACTGACGTCATAGCCGAGGGTCGGCTGCGCCTTGGCCAGCGCGGCGCGGGCACGGGTACCGGCGTCTTCGCCGGCCGAGGGGCTCAGGTTGGCGACGATGGTGTTGTCGGCACGACGCTCGACCGACTGGTAGGCGATGCGCGCATCACGCAGGGTGCTGCGCACGTCCTCGGTGTAGGCGTCCAGGCGCTTGTCCAGCGCGGCTTTCTGGTCGACCTGCAGCACGAAGTGCACGCCGCCCTGCAGGTCCAGGCCCAGCACCATCGGGCGGCCGCCGAGCTTGGCCAGCCAGTCCGGCACGGTCGAGGCCAGGTTCAGGGCAACCGTGTAGTTCTCGCCCACGCTGTCACGCAGCGCATCGCTGGCGGCAGACTGCGACTTCAGGTCCGACAGGCGGACGATCAGGCTGTCCCCTTCCTTCTCTGCACCGATCGTGGTGACACCGGCCTTTTTCAGGTCGGTCAGCACACGGTCGCGCAGCGCATCGTCGATCTGCCCGCCACGGTTGGCGGTGATCTGGATGGCCGGGTCCTTCTGGTACATGTTGGGCAGTGCGTACAGCGTGCTGAGCGCCAGTACGATCACGATGACGACGTACTTCCAGCGTGGAAATTCGAGCATTGCTTGGGTCCCGCGCGGCGCCATCCCCGGCGCCGCGGTTGTGCTTCAAAAAGGGAGTGGCTTACTTGGCCGAATCCAGGGTGCCGGTCGGCAGCACGCTGCCGACAGCGCCCTTCTGCACGCGGATGCGCACGTTCTCGGCCACTTCGACGGTGACGAAGTTGTCGCCGATATCGGTGACCTTGCCGGCGATGCCGCCGTTGGTCAGCACTTCGTCGCCGCGCTTGATCTTCTCCAGCATGGCCTTGTGCTCCTTCTGCCGCTTCATCTGCGGGCGGATCATCAGGAAGTACATGATGGCGATCAGGATGATCGGGAACAGCAGCGTGGTCAGGCCCATGCCCTGCGGTTGGCCGCCAGCGGCCTGGGCGTGGGCGGCGGGAATCAGGAAGGCAAGCAGGTTCATCGTTGGTCCTTTGGTTGGGCGGCGCTTCGGCCGTTTCACGGGCACGAGGTGTCGACCGCGGATCTGGGTCAGCCTTGAAGTATGCCACGGCCCCGGGCGTTCGTCCTTGGGCCGTTTGGCAGGGGGTGCTGCGGGTTTACAGGGGCGGCGCTACCGCCCCGCGTGCTGCGTAGAAGGACTCGCGGAAGGCCAGGAAGGTTCCCGCCTCGATGGCTGCCCGGATGTCGGCCATCAGTTTTTCGTAATAGAAAAGGTTGTGCTGGGTGCCCAGCATCGGCGCCAGCATCTCGTTGCAGCGGTCCAGATGGCGCAGGTACGAGCGCGTATAGCCGCCGGCACAGGCCACGCAGCCACAGCCCGGCTCGATCGGGTCCATGTCCCGCGCGTACTGCGAATTGCGGATGCGGACGGTGCCAAACGAGGTGAAATAGTGGCCGTTGCGCGCATTGCGGGTCGGCATCACGCAATCGAACATGTCCACGCCACGGGCGACACCCTCGACCAGGTCTTCAGGGCGGCCAACGCCCATCAGGTAGCGCGGACGGTCGGCCGGCAGCTCCGGATCCAGATGGTCGAGCATGGCGTTGCGCTCGTCTTCCGGTTCGCCCACGGCCAGGCCGCCAATGGCATAGCCGTCGAAGCCGATCCCCTGCAGGGCCTCGGCCGAACGGCTGCGCAGGTCGGTATGCACCCCGCCCTGGACAATACCGAACAGGGCCGCATCGTTGCCCAGCTCGTCATGCGCGTTGCGGCTGCGCTGGGCCCAGCGCAGGCTCAGTTCCATCGACCGGCGGGCGACGTCCTCGGTCGCCGGGTACGGCGTGCACTCGTCGAAGATCATCACCACGTCCGAATCGAGCACCTTCTGGATCTTCATGCTCTCCTCCGGGCCCAGGAACACCCGGGCACCGTCGGTCGGCGAGGCGAAGGTCACGCCCTGCTCGGTGATCTTGCGGCGGTGGGCCAGCGAGAACACCTGGAAGCCGCCGGAGTCGGTCAGGATCGGGCCATCCCAGCGGCAGAAACCGTGCAGGCCGCCGTGGTCGGCGATGATGTCCAGGCCCGGCCGCAGGTACAGGTGGAAGGTGTTGCCGAGGATGATCTCGGCGCCCAGCGCACGCACCTGGTCCGGCAGGATGCCCTTGACCGAGCCATAGGTCCCCACCGGCATGAAGGCCGGCGTTTCCACCGTGCCACGCGGGAAGGTCAGGCGGCCACGGCGGGCGCGGCCATCACGGGTCTGGAGCTGGAACTGCAATCGGGACATGGAGCGGTCGTTCGGGCAAATAGTCGCCCATTGTCTCCCAAAACCGCCTTTCCTGCTCCGGTAGCGCCGGGCCATGCCCTGCGGATGACCCGCAACTGCTGCCCGCCGGGCATGGCCCGGCGCTACCCACCTCGGCCCTACCCCGCCTGCGGGAAAAGCAGCATCGCGTCGCCGTAGCTGAAGAACCGGTAGCGCTGCTCAATCGCGTGCTGGTAAGCCTCGAACACGCGCTCCTTGCCAGCAAACGCCGAGATCATCATCAGCAGGGTGCTCTCGGGCAGATGGAAATTGGTCACCATCGCGTCGACGCTGCGGATCCGGTAGCCGGGGGTGATGAAGATCTGCGTTTCGCCCGCGAACGGCAGCAATTCCCCCTCACGCATCGCACTTTCCAGCGCGCGCACCACGGTCGTGCCGACGCCGATCACCCGGCCACCGGCCGCACGCGTGCGTCGTACCTGCTGCACCAGCTCGGCACCGACGTTCAGCCACTCGCGGTGCATGACGTGGTCCTTCAGGTCATCGGCGCGTACCGGCTGGAAGGTGCCCGCGCCCACGTGCAGGGTGACGTGGCCGAAGTCCACGCCCTTCTCTTTCAGCGCGGCCAGCAGCGGCTCGTCGAAATGCAGGCCGGCGGTCGGTGCCGCCACGGCGCCCACTTCGCGCGCGAACACGGTCTGATAGCGCTCGCGGTCGTCCACACCGGGCTCGCGCTGGATGTAGGGCGGCAACGGCAAGCGGCCAGCATGCAGCAGCCACTGTTCCAGTGATTCCGGCACATGGAACTGCAGCACGTAGAACTCGCCGTCGCGGCCCATTACTTCAGCTTCGCCACCGGCATCCAGGGCGATGCGGCTGCCGGCCTTCGGCGACTTGCTGGCACCGACCTGGGCCCGGGCCTGCTGGCCGCCGAGCAGCCGCTCGATCAGGATCTCCACCCGGCCACCGCTGGCCTTCTGCCCGAACAGGCGCGCCGGAATCACCCGGGTGTCGTTGAACACCAGCAGGTCGCCCGGTTGCAGCAGAGATGGCAGGTCGCGCACCTGCAGGTCGGTGAAGGCAGCCGGCGCCGGCGGCACCAGCAGCAGGCGGCTCGCAGAGCGTTCGGCCAAGGGGGCTTGGGCGATCAGTTCGGCCGGCAGTTCGTAATGGAAATCGGACTTCTTCAAGGCAGTGGACGGCAACAGGTCGACAATGGCGCGCATTGTACGTCCAGCGTCTGCGAGCCGGCACGAGCGAGGCCGAACGTCGCGCAAAATGCTGCTATGCAGCAGTCTTTTGCGGGGTTATCGCGCAAAAAAACAAGTGCTAGCATCGACGAGGAAGTCCGCTGCACGAGCCCGCCCCAAGCGCGCGTGAAGACGCGCGTTTTGCTTTTGAAGGCCCGTGCGACCCAACGTTTCAGGAGATCTGCAATGAGCTTCATCGAACGCCTCGCCCCCCTCCGCACCCAGCCCGGCACCCGCCTCACCAACGGCCTGGATGACGCAACCCTGACCGCCCTCGCCGCCAACCACCCGCAGCTGGTCGCCGCAGTCGATGCCGCTGCTGCCGAATTCGCGCGCGTGCAGGCTGAGCTGGGGCCGCTGCTGGCACAGGATGAGCAGGCGCAGATCGATGCCATGCAGGACGGCTTCGTCAATTTCTACGCCGATGATGCGGTGACCCCGTACGTGGCGCTGGCCGCGCGCGGTCCGTGGGTGGTCACCCTGAAAGGCGCGGTGCTGTACGACGCCGGCGGCTACGGCATGCTGGGCTTCGGCCACACCCCGGACGCCGTCATGGAAGCGATGTCACGGCCGCAGGTGATGGCCAACATCATGACCCCCAGCCTGTCCCAGCAGCGCTTCATCACCGCGCTGCGGGCCGAGATCGGCCACCGTCGTGGCGGCTGCCCGTTCACGCGCTTCATGTGCCTGAATTCCGGCTCTGAAGCGGTTGGCCTGGCCGCGCGCATCGCCGATGTCAACGCCAAGCTGCAGACCGACCCGGGTGCCCGCCATGCCGGTGCGGCAATCAAGCGCGTAGTCATCAAGGGCAGCTTCCACGGCCGCACCGACCGACCCGCGCTGTATTCCGATTCCAGCCGCAAGACCTACATGCAGCACCTGGCCAGCTACCGTGGCGAAGAGTCGGTGATCACCGTCGCCCCGTACGACGAGGCCGGCCTGCGCAAGGTGTTCGAGGATGCCGCGCACAACAACTGGTTCATCGAAGCGGTGTTCCTGGAGCCGGTGATGGGCGAAGGTGACCCGGGCCGCTCCGTGCCGCCGGCGTTCTATGCACTGGCCCGCGAACTGACCCGCGCCCACGGCAGCCTGCTGCTGCTGGACTCGATCCAGGCCGGCCTGCGCGCCCATGGCGTGCTGTCGGTGGTCGACTATCCGGGCTTCGAAGGCCTGGACGCGCCGGACATGGAAACCTACTCCAAGGCACTGAACGCCGCGCAGTATCCGCTGTCGGTGCTGGCCGTGACCGAGCACGCCGCGCAGCTGTACCGCAAGGGCATCTACGGCAACACCATGACCAGCAATCCGCGTGCGCTGGACGTGGCCTGCGCCACCCTGGCCCAGTTGACCCCGCAGGTCCGCGCCAACATCGCCGAGCGCGGTGCCGAGGCCGTGCGCAAGCTGGAGCAGCTGAAGAACGAACTGGGCGGCCTGATCACCAAGGTGCAGGGCACCGGCCTGCTGTTCTCCTGCGAACTGGCCCCGCAGTTCAAGTGCTATGGCGCCAATTCCACCGAGGAATGGCTGCGCCAGCACGGCATCAACGTGATCCATGGTGGCGAGAACTCGCTGCGCTTCACCCCGCACTTCGGCATGGACAGCAGCGAGCTGGACCTGCTGGTGGGCATGGTGGGCCGTGCGCTGCGTGAAGGGCCGCGCCGCGAACAGGCTGCCGCCGCGTAATCCCAGACCCTCGTAGAGCCGGGTGCTGCCCGGTTGAAGGGCTGGCCCTGATCTGAACGAAATATCGCCGGGCAAAGCCCGGCGCTGCAGAGAACAACGGCGAGGCCTCATAATTGCCCGGACACCCCGCCCTGCGACCGGCTTCACTGGTTGACCGCGGGGCGTTTTCGTTTCCGGCCAAGACAGGAAGATCCATGAAGTCGATCTGTGTGTACTGCGGTTCCAACGCTGGCAGCAAGCCGGTCTACACCGAACGCGCCATCGCGCTGGGCGATCGCATCGCCCGCGACGGCATGCGCCTGGTGTACGGCGGCGGCAATGTCGGTCTGATGGGTACCGTGGCCAATGCCGTGCTCGCCGCCGGCGGTGAGGTCACCGGCGTGATTCCGCGCCAGCTGGCCGACTGGGAAGTGGCCCATCGCGGCCTGACCGAACTGGAGATCGTCGGTTCGATGCATGAGCGCAAGTCGCGCATGTTCGATCTGTCCGATGGCTTCGTCGCCCTGCCCGGCGGCTTCGGCACCATGGAAGAGATCTTCGAGATGCTGACCTGGCGCCAGCTCGGCATCGGCAACAAGCCCTGCGCGTTCCTTGATGTGGACGGCTTCTATGCGCCGCTGATCGGCATGATCGATCGCATGGTGGAAGAGCGCTTCCTGCACCCCGAGCAGCGCCAGGACCTGTGGTACGGCTCGGACATCGAGGAGATGCTGGCTTGGATGAAGAACTACCAACCGGCCCAGGCCTCGAAGTGGATCGACGAGAAGCGCCGCGCGGCGCTGCGCTGAAGACTACGTGCGCGGTGGCTCAGGCTGCCGCGCGCGTCCACGGTGCCGGCCGGCCCAGCAGGTAGCCCTGGCCGTAGTCGCAGCCGAGCTCGAACAGCGTGTCACGCTGCGCCTCGGTCTCGATGCCTTCGCCGATCGTCTCGATGCCCAGCGTGCGTGCCAGCGACAGCACGCCTTCGACCAGCGCGCGCGTGCTCTGCGCCTCCGGGCCGTGCAGGCCGGCAATGAAGCTCTGGTCGATCTTCAGCGTGCTGATCGGGAAACGGTGCAGGTAGGACAGCGCCGAGAAGCCCGTACCGAAATCATCCAGCTGCACCTGGATGCCACGTTCACGCAGGCCCTTCAGGATGCGCAGCGTGTGTGGACCGTCGTCGAGCAGCGCCACCTCGGTGATTTCCAGGCGCAACCGCCGCGGGTCCGCGTTGCTCGCCTCCAGCAGGCCATACAGGCGCCCGCTGAACTCGGCGGAGCGGAAATGCCGTGGCGACACGTTGACCGACACATAGCCACGCCCGCCGTCGGCAAGGCCGGCAATGACCTGCTCATAGATCAGCCAGTCGACCTGTTCGATCAGGCCACTTTCCTCGCCCAGTTCCAGGAACGCGCCCGGCAGCAGCAGGCCACGGCGCTCGTGCTTCCAGCGCAGCAGGGCCTCGTGGCCGACCACCTCGCCGTCGGAGAGGCGCACGATCGGCTGGTAGAACGGCACGAAATCACGGTTGTTGATCGCCCGCCGCAGGTCGGCCTCGAGATCCAGGCTGCGCAGCGCCTGCTCGCGCATCTCCTCATCGAAAATCGAGCAGCGGTCGTGGCCCTGGGCCTTGGCCCGGTACATCGCCGCATCGGCGTCGCGCAGCAGTTCCTCGCCGGTGCGATAGCGCGGGTTCCACAAGGCGATGCCCAGGCTGCCGGAGGGGAACAGCTCGCGACCGGCGATCCACATCGATTCCTGCAGCGCCAGCAACAGCCGCTGGCCGAAATCCAGCGCCTGCGCCAGGCCCTCCGGACAGTGCAGCAGCACGGCGAACTCATCCCCGCCCAGGCGCGCCACCACATCGTTGTCACCGGCCATGGACACGATGCGCTTGGCCACTTCCACCAGCAGGCGATCGCCGGCGGCGTGACCGATGCTGTCGTTGACCAGCTTGAAGCGGTCAAGGTCCAGGAACAGCACCGCGAACACCGGGCCACCTTCGCGCCGGGCCAGCGCCAGCGCATCCTGCAGCCTGTCCAGCAGGTGCAGGCGATTGGGCAGTCCGGTCAGCGCGTCGTGCATCGCCTGGTGGGTCAGCCGCTGCTCGGCGCGCAGGCGCTCGGCGATCTGGCCCAGCAGCTTTTCGTTCACCTCGCCCAGCTCGCGGGTGCGCTCCTCCACCCGCTTTTCCAGCTCGGCATGCGCCGAGCGCAGTCGTTGCTGGTCGCGCTGGCGCGCAAGACCGGTGCCGATGTTCTGCGCAACGAAGATCAGCAGGCGCTGGTCATGCACGCTGAAGGCGATCTGCTCGGTGTAACTCTGCACCACGATCGCACCGACCACTTCGTCGTCGCGCAGCAACGGCACGCCGAGCCAGCACTGCGAACGTGCGCCGGATTCACGCACCTCGCCGGTTTCCAGCAGCGCATCGATCTGCGCACGCGAGGCCAGCAATGGCCGACGATGGCGGACCACATACTCGGTCAGGCCGCGGCTGAACGCGCGCGGTGCACGACTCGCGTTGTGCTCGTCGACCGAATAGACGAAATCCAGCCCATCGCCCTCGGCATTGACCAGCGCGATATAGAAATTGCGCGCATCCAGCAGGCGCCCGACCACGCCGTGCACCTGCCCGTAGAACTGCGCCAGGCTGTCGGCCGACATCGCCATTTCGGCGATGTTGTACAGCGCGGTCTGCAACTGCTCGGCGCGGCGGCGCTCGGCCACTTCATCCTGCAGGCTGAGATTGGCGCGCTGCAGTTCCTGCGTGCGGCGTTCCACCTGCTGCTCCAGCCGCACCTGCGCCTGGCGGCGGTCCATGGCGGTCTGCACGTGCTGGGCGACAAAACCCAGCAGGGCCCGTTCGGCCTCGCCGTAGCGGTCGGCATGCTCGTAGCTCTGCACCACGATCGCACCACACACCCGGCCATCGCGCAGCATCGGCACGCCCAGCCAGTCCAGGCTCTCCGGGCCGCGCTGCGGGTCGTGCTCCTGGTCTACCCGCGCCAGCAGTTCGCGCGAAGGCCCGCTCAACGGCCGGCCATGCCGCAGCAGCGCCACTGTCAGGCTGCGCGGCATCTGGTCGATGTCGTAGCCCTGCGCCGGATCGGCGACGAAGTCATCGACCTGGTCGGCGAAGTACAGGAAGCGGATCTGCCGGCGGGCATCGTCATACTCGACGATGTAGCAGTTCTGCGCATACATCAGCGTGCCCAGCACGCCATGCACGTGGCGCAGCATCTCGCTCATTTCCAGGTCGGCACCGGCCAGGTCGGCAATCTGGAACAGGGCCTGCTGCAACCGCTCAGCTTCTTCCAGCGCCTTGATCTGCCCCGCCTGGCGGCCCCGCTGCAGGGCCAGCTCCATGGCCTGCCGGGCCAGCCCCCACCAGGCCGGGGAAGGCGTCGCGCCGCGTACCGACAGCAGCAGCCGGGCGCCGTCGTATTCCCAGCCGTGGCGGCCTTCAGCATGGTCGGCCAGCGGCTGCCAGATGTCCTCCTCGCCACCGCCGATCGGCCAACCGCCCTGCCCGCTGCCGAGCTGCGGATCGTCCCAGCCGACGCGCACGATCGCCGTTTCCGGCAGCAGCGCATGCAGCGCGCGCACCAGCGCTGCGCTCAGCACAGGCTCGTTGTTTGACGCTTCCAGCGCGCGGTCGGCTTCGGTGGACAAATGACGTTCTCTTGGCGCCGCCTGAGCGCCGCCTCCCCTGAATTACCGAGCATAACGCGCCACCCGGGGGGCAATGGAAGCCCGGCAACCCCGAAACGTGCCCTCGGGCGTTTTTCCTGTTGATCCCCTCCCGGTTCCTGCCGTGACTGTCGCCCTGTCCCACCCCATCGCTGGCTATGCGCCACCGCCTGCAGGGCTTACCCTGTACGGCGTGGATGCCAGCGCCCTGCCAACCGATGAAGCCTTGATGCTGGCCTGGGCCGCCGGTGAAGTGCACGCGTTCGAAAGCCTGTATGCCCGTCATCGCAAGCGCCTGTTCGGCTTCCTGCTGCGGCAGCTGCGCGACACCGCGCTGGCCGAGGAGATGTTCCAGGACGTCTGGCAGCGGGTGATCAGCGCGCGTGCAGGCTGGCAGGCCGATGCCGCCTTCAGCACTTGGCTGTTCCGCATCGCCCACAACCGCCTGAACGACCACTGGCGCGCCGCCCGCCATCGCCCCCCTGCACCGGCCGATGCCGATCTGCGCTTGGCCGCGCTGGAAGATGGGCAGACACCGGAAGCGGAACTGTCCGAATTCGAGCAACGTCGCCGCATCCAGCTGGCGATGGAAGAACTGCCCGCAGAACAGCGCGAAGTGCTGCAGCTGCGGCTGGAACAGGAACTGAGCCTGGAGGAGATCGGCCAGATCACCGGCGTTGGCCGGGAAACCGTGAAATCGCGGCTGCGCTATGCGATGGACAAGCTGCGTGCGGGACTGAACGCATGAACCGAAACGATGCACTGACGCCGGAAGAACGCGAACTGGCACGCCTGCTTGGGCGCCGCACCGAACAGGGCCCTCCGCCGGCACTGGATGCGGCGATCCTCGCCGCTGCGCGTGCGGCCGTGGAGACGCCAGCACGCGAGGCGGCACCAGCGCCGGTGGCACCGCGCACGCTGCGCCCGCGCCGCCGCTGGCCGGCCGTATTCGGCGTGGCCGCATCGATGGTGTTCGCCGTTGGCATCGCCTGGCAGATGCGTCCAGAGCCGCCCTCGGCCCCTGCCGAGGCAGTTGCCACCGCGCCGGCTGCACAGGAAATGGCGGCCGATGCGAGCGCCGAAGGCACGGCCTACGACAGCGCGGCCGCCGACGTCGCGGCCACCGAAGCCGCACCGGTACCTGCACCGGCCGCAGCACCGGCACCTGCGGCAGCCAAGGCAGCACCGGCTCCGGCACCAGCCATCGCGGAGGCGGTGAAACCCGCGCCTGCCGCACCCCGGCAGGCACCTGCTCCGATGATGGCGCCGGCACCGCCACCTGCGCCTGCAGCCGACACAGCGTTTGCGCCGCCTCCGATGCCGGCGGCGGCGCCCCCCGCAGCCGAAGCCTATTCGGCGCCTGCGCCTGCGGCTCCTGCCGCGACGATGAGAGCCCGCAAGGCCACTGCGGCGACGGCCGAATCCATGCCCTCCGCACAGGCCACGGCCGAAGACCGCGTCGCGCTCACCGCGGCCAAGCAGGACGCGGCCGGCAGAACCGCGCCTGGCGTCATGCGCCGCGCAAGCGACGCGAACCTCAGCGCGGACGCGGTACAGGCCGAAGTGCAGGCCGATGCCGGGCTGCCACGCCGGCAATGGCTGCAGAAGATCCGCGAGCGCCGCGACGCCGGCCAGCGCGACCTGGCCCGGGCGAGCCTGGAGCGTTATCTGCAGACCTATCCAGAGGCGCGCCTGCCAAAGGATGTGCGACCGTTGCTGGACGACTGAGGCACGTCGGCGGCAAGCCCGTAGAATGAAGGGAATGCCCGACACCCTCGCCCAACCGGTCAACCACACCCTGGACGTCAAGCACAGCCGCTTCATCGCGCATGCCGCGCCGATCGAGAGCGCGTCTGCGGCGATGGCATTTCTGCAGGACGTATCGGTAGCCGATGCGACCCACAACTGCTGGGCCTACCGGCACGGCCAGGACTATCGCTCCAGCGATGACGGCGAGCCCGCCGGCACCGCAGGCCGCCCGATCCTGGCCGCCATCGATGGCCAGGGATTCGACCGGGTGATGGTGGTGGTCACCCGCTGGTTCGGCGGCATCAAGCTGGGCGCCGGTGGCCTGGTCCGGGCTTACGGCGGCGCCGCTGCCGAATGCCTGCGCACCGCGCCGCGCCTGCCACTGGTGGCGATGGCGCGGCTGCAGCTGGTGGCTGGATTCGAGGACCTGGGCGCGCTGCATGCGGCCCTGCCGGCCCACGCGGCCGAAAAGCGCGATGAACAGTTCGATGCCAATGGCGTGAGATTGCGGGTGGAATTGCCCGCAGAGCAGGTCGACGCATTGAAAATCCGCCTGCGCGACGCCACCCGTGATCGTATCCGTATCCAAGATGACCCCCTCGATGACTGACAAGGACGCACCGGCGACCGACCAGGCCTCCCCGCCGCTGCGCCGCCTCGGCAGCCTGCGCACACTGTGGCCGTTCGTGCGCCGCCACAGCGGATTGTTCAGCGCCTGGCTGCTGGCCCTGGCCGTTTCTTCAGCGGCGACCCTGAGCCTGCCGCCGGCGGTGAAGCAGATGATCGACCACGGCTTCAGCAGCGGTGGCCAGATCAACCGTGCCTTTGCGCTGCTGATGCTGGTCGCTGTGGTGCTGGCGTTGGCGACGGCGGCGCGCTTCTACTTTGTTTCGCTGCTCGGCGAGAAGGTCGTGGCGGATCTGCGCAGCCGGCTGTACGCGCACCTGATCCAGCTCGGCGCCGGCTTCCACGACCGCAGCCGCAGCGGCGAGCTGGTTTCGCGCCTGACCGCCGACAGCGAACTGCTGCGCAGCGTGGTCGGCTCGACCATGTCCGTGGCGCTGCGCAGCAGTGTCACCGTGGTCGGCAGCCTGGCGATGCTGTTTGTCACCAGTCCGCGGCTGGCCGCCTGGTCGCTGCTCGGCATCCCGCTGGCAGTGCTGCCGATCATCATCGGCGCGCGCAAGCTGCGTACCATCGCGCGCAGCAGCCAGGACCGCATTGCCGATGCCAACAGCCTGGCCAGCGAAACGCTGGGCGCGGTGCGCACCGTGCAAGCGCATGCGCGCGAGCCCTATGAACGCGGCCGTTTCGACCATGCGCTGGGCGATGCGATCCGTGCCGCGCGCCGGCGCATCGGCGCGCAGTCGCTGGTGACCGCCAGCGCCATCCTGCTGGTGTTCGGTGCGATTGTCGGGGTGTTGTGGCTGGGCGCGCACGACGTCATCGACGGGCGGCTCAGCGCCGGTACGTTGGGCCAGTTCGTGCTGTACGCACTGATCGGTGGTGGTTCGGTCGGTGCGCTGGCCGAAGTGTGGAACGAACTGCAGCGCGCATCCGGCGGCATGGGCCGCATCGGCGAGCTGCTGCAGGAAGACATCGAGATCCGTGCGCCGGCCAAGCCGCGTGCGCTGCCACAGCCGCTGCGTGGCGAGATCCATTTCGACGACGTGGTGTTCAACTACCCACAGCGACCGGACCAGGCCGCGCTGGACCATTTCAACCTGCACGTGCGGCCGGGTGAAACCGTCGCCCTGGTCGGCCCATCAGGCGCCGGCAAGAGCACGGTGCTGTCGATGCTGCTGCGCTTCCATGATCCGGCAAGCGGCCGCATCTGCGTGGACGGCATCGATGTGCGCGAGGTCGATCCGGCCGAGCTTCGCGCGCAGCTGGCGCTGGTGCCGCAGCAGCCGACATTGTTCGCCGCCAGCGCACGCGACAACATCCGCTATGGTCGGCTGGAGGCCAGTGACGCCGAGGTGGAGGACGCAGCCCGCGCCGCCGAGGCCGACGCCTTCCTGCGTGCGCTGCCAGAGGGCTACGACAGCGAACTGGGCGAGCGCGGTGCCCGCCTGTCCGGTGGCCAGCAGCAGCGCGTGGCGATCGCCCGTGCCTTGTTGAAGGACGCACCGATCCTGCTGCTCGACGAAGCCACCAGCGCGCTGGATGCACAGAGCGAGCATGGCGTGCAGCAGGCGCTGGAACGCTTGATGGCGGGGCGCACCACGCTGGTCATCGCCCATCGGCTGGCGACCGTGCTAAAGGCCGACCGCATCGTGGTGATGGACCATGGCCGTATCGTGGCCGAAGGCACGCATACGCAGCTGCTGGCTGAAGGCGGCCTGTATGCGGAGCTTGCACGCCTGCAGTTCATCGATTGATGACGGCCGGCTAACACCGGCCGGATCACTCTGGTGGCGTAGCGAAGAACCACTGAAGGAGGCTAGGCATGTCGTTCCGTCAGTTCCCTGCTGTCGACAGCAATGGCGAAAGCCACATCATCATCGAGTTCAAGCCAGAGGCCAGCGGCAGTGGGCATGGCTCCGAAGCGACGCCGCGTTATGAGCTTGATGACGGACGCCAGCTGGTACGCAACGGCCGCGAGTTCACCACCAGCGGCGGCGAGGTCAGGTTGTCGATCTAGCGATCCACCGCAGAGCCGGGCATGCCCCGGCTCTACTGCTGTTCCGGACAGAAAAAAGGATGGTCATTTTTTGACCAACCATCTTGACAGCCTTGCACGCCAAGGCCTGCCGCCGGTTATCCACATGTTTGCGCAGAAGCCATCCACACGCCCTGTGGATGAATGGCGTTACGCCAGCACCCGGCCGATCCCGCTGGCATCCACTTCGGCCGCGGCTGCCGCGATAGCCCCTGGCTCACTGCCGGCCACGAAACCGATGCGGAAATGCACTTCGCCGGCGGGCGTGCGCGAGGAGTGGATCGAGGCGAGGCTGATGCCATGCTGCTCGAACACGTTCAGCAGCTCACGCAACGAACCGGCGCGGTCTTCAGGCAGATGCACCGACAGTGCATTGCGCTCCGTCAGGTCGGCCAGCAGATAGCCGACGCGCTCGAAGGTGTAGTTGCCCGCAGCCAGGGCCTGATCGCCGAAGGCACTCCTGTTGGCCTCCAGCAGGTGATCGCGGAACGCGCCCCGCGCAGCATCGTCGCCCTGCCCGACCTGCACCTGCAGCGTCTGCAGCTGGCCGATCAGGCGTTGCAGCATCGGCGCCACATAGGGATTGCCGAACTGGATGTCTTCGTAGATCGCCGGATTCAACGACAGGATGCGCGAGATGATCGCGGTATCCAGTTCGAACGAGGCCGATCGATACGGCAGCATCGCCGCCAGCGTGCCCAGCTGCGGCTGGTACTCGCGCAGCACACCCGCCTGGGCCAGGTGGGTCGCATGCACCATCGCCTGCACCAGCGCCATCATCTGGTCATGGTGCTGCGGGGTGGCGCGCACGCATTCGGCCTGCAGTGCCAGGCACAACGCGTCCACCCAGGGCCGCCAGTGCTGCAGTCGCGCCTCGCAGACCACCATCACGCGGCCCTTCAGGGTCGGCGCCTTGGGCGGCGCCGTCATCGGATGCAGGCCCACCACTTCGGCGCACGAGGCCAGCATCGCCTGCACCGGCGCTTCCTTCACCGAGGTCACATCCAGCCACAAGCGTTCCTGTTCGCGGCCCGCCGACAGGCGCGCGTACTCGGCGATCAACGTGGACGTGTGCCGGATCGGTGCGGAGAACACCAACACGTCGGCCTGTTCCAGCAACTGCTCCGGCGCATGCGAACCCGGATCGGCCGGATCGTGGCCGATCACGCGCACCTGCATGTGCTGTTCGAAGAACCGGGTCAGCCAGCGTCCATAGGCGCCGGCACTGCCGACGATGCCGACCGTGCGCGGCGTGCGTTCGTGCAGATCGCTCATGCCAGCCGTTCGGCGCGGAAGCGCATGCCGTCGGCCAGTGCCGCCGGTGCGGCCGCGATCACGTCGAACTCTTCGAAGCCGTGGGCCAGGGTCGCCTCCAGCGCCGCATGGGTGCCGGCGATGGCCCGCGAGATGGCCATCTGCATCGGCTCACCACGCAGCAGGAAGGACACCATCAGCGACATCAGCACATCGCCGGTGCCTGCCACATCCACAGGCAGCAGCGGCGAGGTCCAGCGCCAGGTTTCCTCGCGCCCCACAGCCAGCGTCACCAGCTCGCCCGGATTGCCGCCGACGCTGTGTGCCAGCACCCACTGCGGCCCCCGTGCCAGCAGCGCGCGCGAAGCAGCAATGGCATCGGCTTCGGCCAGCGCCGGCATGCCGGTCAGGCGACCGAGTTCGAAGGCATTCGGGGTAACCAGCCATGCATGCGGCAGCAGGCGCTCAGCGAAGATCGCTTCCAGTCCCGGCTCCACGTAGGGACCGGTGTGGGTATCGCCGATCACCGGGTCCAGGCAGTAGCGCAGCTGCGGACATGCCGGCAGGATCTCGTCCAGCCAATCAGCAAAGGCCGCACCGTTGGCAGCGCTGCCGAAGTAACCGGAGACCAGCATCTTCGCCCGCTGCGGAAGACCCCGTTCATGCGTGCCGAGCAGCAGATCGGCGAACCAGTCGCTGGGCAGCACACGGCCACGGGTGGTCTCGTAGAACGGCGCATTGCTCAGCAGCGTGGTCGGGATCGAGGCCACGCGCACGCCGAGCGCACGCATCGGGGGCAGCGCGGCGCTGTTGCCGGCATGGCCGTAGACCAGTTGTGATTGGACCGAAATGACATCGATCGGCGAAGGGCCGTCGGGCCGCTGGCGGCGGCCGTGGACCAGGTGGTTGTCGAGGGATTCGCTCATGCCCGCATTCTACGCCCAAGGGGGTTTTCGGCAGGGCTGCGCCCTGCACCTGCAGAGGCAACAGCCACAGCCAAAGCCGAGGCAACAGCAACAGCCGGCTCTGGCTTTTCTCTGGTTTGGCGGGGCGGCATGGGGCTGCAGGACACGCCGTAAACCCATCCATGGGGGCTCGATGGCGCCATCCATGGCGCCAACGGTCCTGCAGCCCCATACCGCCCCGCCCTCGACAGTTTCCCGGTGACGGATGGTGATGGAGCCACGACATGCGTGGATGAATCTCCATCGGAATCGAATATTTCGAATTCGAATCGAAGAGCATCCACGACGTGTCGACCAAGGTCGACACCCACCAACAGCAAGTCATGCCATCCCGACAGATTGCAGAAATCTGTCGAAGGCGGGGTGGGTCCGGTTGCGGGGGCGTGAGCGCCATGGATGGCGCGACCGAGCTTACAGGGACGTACTTGCAGCGTCCCCCGCAACCGGACCCACCCCGCCTACCCACAGGGAACCTGCTTTTGCTTCGGCCGTTGCCTTGGCTTGAAGCATCTGCAGGTGCAGGGCGCAGCCCTGCCGAAGAACACCCCTCAGTGCGCAGTAGGCCTGGACGGCGGCAGCCAGGCCGCGACGATGCCCAGCAACGGCAGGAACGCGGTCAGCTGGTAGACGAATTCGATGCTGGTCTTGTCAGCCAGCAGACCGAGCACCGCTGCGCCGAGGCCGCCCATGCCGAAGGCAAAGCCAAAGAACAACCCAGACACCATGCCAATGCGGTGCGGCATCATTTCCTGCGCATAGACCACGATCGCGGAGAAGGCCGAAGACAGCACGAAGCCGATCAGCACCGCCAGCACCGTCGTCCACAGCAGGTCGGCATGCGGCAGCATCAGCGCGAACGGTGCCACGCCCAGGATCGAGGCCCAGATGATCGGCTTGCGACCGATACGATCGCCCAGCGGACCGCCGAAGAATCCACCCGCGGCGGACGCCACCAGGAAGGCGAACAGATGCAGCTGCGCCTGCGCCACCGGAATGCCGAAATGATGCATCAGGTAGAAGGTGAAGTAGCTACCGATGCTGGCCATGTAGAAGTACTTGCTGAAGATCAGCACCAGCAGGATGGCCAGCACCCGGGCGATCGTGCGCGGCGGATGGCGCGCGGCAGTCACACCGTGTGCTGCTGGCCGGGGGACGCCCAGATGCAGCGAGTACCAGCGACCGACATAGGTCAGCAGGGCAATGCCGATCAACGCTGCACCGGCAAACCACGATGCGGAATGCTGGCCATAGGGCACGATCACCGCTGCGGCGATCAGCGGCCCCAGCGCCGTGCCGAAGTTGCCTCCCACCTGGAATACCGACTGCGCCAGGCCATGACGGCCGCCGGAGGCGAGGCGTGCGATGCGCGAGGCTTCCGGATGGAAGATGGCCGAACCGATACCGACCAGCGCGGCGGCCAGCAGCACCATCGCGTAGTTGGGCGCAAAGCCGAGCAGCAGCATGCCGCACAAGGTCGAGGCCATGCCGATCGGCAGCGAGTACGGGGCCGGCCGCCGGTCGGTGGCAAGGCCGACCAGCGGCTGGAAGATCGAGGCGGTGAGCTGGTAGGTCAGCGTGATCAGGCCGATCTGGGTGAAGCTGAGATTGAAGCCGCCCTTGATCACCGGATAGATGGCCAGGATCAGCGACTGCATCATGTCGTTGACCATGTGCGAGCTGGAGATTGCCGCCAGCACTCCGGGCGATACGGGGCGGGCGGATACGGCGGGAGAAGCCAGAGTCGACATTGCGCACGGTCAGGATGGGGGCGAGCCGTGCATGCTACGGTGGGCATCCGCTCCCTTCTGCCGCGTTCTGGTCATGGCCTATCGCAAAAAGGACACCCCCTGCCCCATCCGCGAAACCGCGCCGTGGAACGAGGTGCCGGTGCATCGCCCGGTCACCTGCCGCGCACGCGACTACCGCGCCGGCACCCACATCGCGGCGCACAAGCACCGGCGGCACCAGCTGGTCTATTCCATGTCCGGGCTGATGGTGGTGCGCTCGGAGGTCGGCCGCTGGGTGGTGCCCTCCACCCGCGCCATCTGGATGCCGGCGGGCATGGCGCATGCGGTGGACTGCATCGCCGAGGTGCACATGCGCAGCCTGTACATCGAACCGTCATTCGCCCCGCAGCTGCCCGCCGAGCCCTTTGCCGTGCAGGTGGCACCCCTGCTGCGCGAACTGCTGCAGGCAGCCATCCTGATCAACGGGCCGCATGAGGAAGACAGTCGCGATGGCCGCGTGGTGCGGCTGATGCTCGACGAACTGCGCCGCATGGACGTACTGCCGTTGCACCTGCCCGAGCCCGTCGACCCGCGCCTGCACAGGATCTGCCAGCACATCCAGAAACATCCCGGCGACGAGGCGACCCTGCAGGACTGGGCGCAGGCGTTGGCGATCGACGTGAAAACCATCCAGCGCCACTTCGCCAGCGAACTGGGCATGACCTTCGGCCAGTGGCGGCAGCAGGCGCGCCTGCTGGCCGCGATGGAACGGCTGGCCCGCGGCGAGAAGGTGATCGATGTGGCGCTGGCGATGGGCTACGACAGCCCCAGTGCATTCACCAGCATGTTCAAGCGCCAACTGGGGCAGACGCCGGCGGCATTCTTCCGTTGATCCGTCGCACCGCGTCCACGCATGGCGTGGATCTGCTGCGCCGGAAACGAAAACGCCGGGCATGGCCCGGCGCTGTCGTTCAACATTTCCCTCAAGGGATCAGGACGTCATCCGATCCCAGAAGCCCTTGACGCCGTCGATGAAGGTCGCCGACTTCGGCGAATGCTTGCGCGCATCCTCGCCGTTGAAGGTGGCTTCAAACTGCTCCAGCAGCTTGCGCTGGTCGCTGGTGAGGTTGACCGGCGTCTCCACTACCACGCGGCAGTACAGGTCACCCTCGCTGCGGCTGCGCACCGAACGCACGCCCTTGCCGCGCAGGCGGAACAGCTTGCCGGTCTGGGTCTCGGCCGGGATACGGATTTCCGCTTCGCCACCGAGGGTGGCCACGCGCACGGTATCGCCCAGTGCGGCCTGCGAAATGCGGATCGGCACTTCGCAGTGCAGGTCGTCGCCGTCGCGCTGGAAGATGTGGTGCTCGCGCACGCGCACTTCCACGTACAGATCGCCCGGTGGCGTCCCCGCAGGGCCGGCCTCGCCCTCACCCGCCAGGCGGATGCGGTCGCCGGTATCCACGCCCGCCGGCACCTTCACCGACAGCACCTTGTCTTCTTCGACACGGCCGTTGCCGTGGCAGGTCTTGCAGGGCTTGGCGATGATCTGGCCTCGGCCACCACAGTTGTGGCAGGCCTGCTGCATGGCGAAGATGCCGCGCTGGATGCGCACCTGGCCACGACCATGGCAGACGTTGCAGGTCTCGACCTTGCCGTCTTCCGAGCCGCTGCCATCGCAGTCGCCGCATTCGGCCAGGGTCGGAATCTCGATGCGGCGCTCGACGCCACGCACCGCTTCTTCCAGGTCCAGCTCCATCACGTAACCGATGTCGGCGCCGCGACGCGCCTGGCGCGGGCCACCACCGCCGGCACCACCAAAGATGTTGCCGAAGATGTCGCCGAAAATATCGTTCATGTCCGGGCCGCCCGGACCACCGCCACCACCGCCCATGCCGTGTTCGAACGCGGCATGGCCATGGCTGTCGTACATGCGGCGCTTGTTGCCGTCGGACAGGACTTCGTAGGCTTCCTTGCACTCCTTGAAGGAGGCTTCGGCCGCCGCATCACCCGGGTTTCGGTCCGGGTGGAACTTCATCGCGCAACGGCGGTAGGACTTCTTCAGTTCTTCGTCGGTGGCGGTGCGGGCAACGCCCAGCACTTCGTAGTAATCGCGCTTGCTCATATCGTGGATCGCATTCCGGAAAGTCGGGATTCGTCAAAGCGGAAGAGCGGAACCAGGTCCGCTCTTGCGTCGGGCGCCCCGACACGCCAGAGGGCGGTCAGGACCCTGGTACGACAACGGGACGCTGGCAACCAGCGTCCCGTGTCGGTCCGGATCAGGACTTCTTGTCGTCCTTGACTTCGGTGAACTCGGCGTCCACCACGTCATCCTGCGCCTTGCCCGCATTGCCGGCGTCGGCACCCGGGGCTGCACCGCCCTGGTCGGCCGAAGCCGCAGCGAACAGCGACTGGCCAGCTTCTTCCAGCACCTTCGACTTGGCTTCGATCTGCGCCTTATCGTCACCCTTCATCGCGGTTTCCAGATCGGCCAGGGCCGCTTCCACCTTGCCGATCACTTCGCCACCAACCTTGCTGCCGTGCTCGGTGATCGCGCTGCGGGTGCCGTGGATCAGGGCATCGGCCTGGTTGCGGGCCTGCACCAGCTCCTGGAACTTCTTGTCTTCTTCGCGGTTGGCTTCCGCGTCGGCGACCATGCGTGCGATCTCTTCCTCGGACAGACCCGAACCAGCCTTGATCTCGACCTTCTGTTCCTTGTTGGTCTTCTTGTCCTTGGCCGACACGTGCAGGATGCCGTTGGCGTCGATGTCGAAGGACACTTCCACCTGCGGCAGGCCGCGCGGGGCCGGCTCGATGCCGGACAGGTCGAACTTGGCCAGCGACTTGTTGAAGCGGGCCTGTTCGCGCTCACCCTGCAGCACGTGCACGGTCACGGCCGACTGGTTGTCCTCGGCGGTGGAGAACACCTGCGAGGCCTTGGTCGGGATGGTGGTGTTCTTTTCGATGATCTTGGTGAACACACCGCCCATGGTTTCGATGCCCAGCGACAGCGGGGTCACGTCCAGCAGCAGCACGTCCTTGACGTCGCCGCCCAGCACGCCGCCTTGGATCGCAGCACCCAGTGCCACGGCTTCGTCCGGGTTGACGTCCTTGCGCGGTTCCTTGCCGAAGAACTCGGTGACAGCCTGCTGCACCTTCGGCATGCGGGTCTGGCCGCCGACCAGGATCACTTCGCTGATGTCGCTCGAACGCAGGCCGGCGTCATTCAACGCAACGCGGCACGGCTCGATCGACTTCCTGATCAGCTCTTCCACCAGCGACTCCAGCTTGGCGCGGGTCAGCTTGATGTTCAGGTGCTTCGGACCCGACGCGTCAGCGGTGACGTACGGCAGGTTCACTTCGGTCTGCTGGGCGCTGGACAGCTCGATCTTCGCGCGCTCGGCAGCATCCTTCAGGCGCTGCAGGGCCAGCGGATCCTTGCGCAGGTCGATGCCCTGGTCCTTGTTGAACTCTTCAACCAGGTACTCGATGACGCGGTTGTCGAAGTCTTCGCCACCCAGGAAGGTGTCGCCGTTGGTGGCCAGCACTTCGAACTGCTTCTCGCCGTCGACATTGGCGATCTCGATCACCGAGACGTCAAAGGTGCCGCCGCCCAGGTCGTAGACAACGATCTTGCGATCCTTGTTGTCGCCCTTGTCCAGGCCATAGGCCAGCGCGGCCGCGGTCGGCTCGTTGATGATGCGCTTGACGTCCAGGCCGGCGATGCGGCCAGCGTCCTTGGTTGCCTGGCGCTGGCTGTCGTTGAAGTAGGCCGGCACGGTGATGACCGCTTCGGTGACCTTCTCACCGAGGAAGTCCTCGGCGGTCTTCTTCATCTTCTCCAGCACCTTGGCCGAGATTTCCTGCGGTGCCATCTTCTTGGCATCGCTGGTGGCCACCCAGGCATCGCCATTGTCATGGGCCAGGATGCTGTACGGGACGTGCGCGATGTCCTTCTGCACTTCGGCGTCGGTGAACTTGCGGCCGATCAGGCGCTTCACCGCGTAGAAGGTGTTCTTCGGGTTGGTCACGGCCTGGCGCTTGGCCGAGGCACCGACCAGGACTTCGCCGTCCTTGGTGTAGGCGACGATCGACGGGGTGGTGCGATCGCCTTCCGAATTTTCGATGACGCGGGCCTTGCCGCCGTCCATGATCGCCACGCACGAGTTGGTGGTGCCGAGGTCGATACCAATGATCTTGCCCATGGGGGAGACTCCTTGAAGGATGTTGTTTTTGTCAGTCCGGCCGTTCGGCCGGTGGATGAATGGGATGTGGGGGAGGCTCGTGGAACATTCAAGCCATCCCCCGAACGCTGTGTTTCCGTTCGCCCAACACGTTCAGCGTCGGTCGTGCCGATGCCCCGGTCGCGGCGGGAAAACCCGCGCCAGGCCAGGCCCGGCGCCCGCGGTCAATCGGCGGCAACCACCACCAGCGCCGGCCGCAGCAGGCGCTCGTTGAGCAGGTAGCCCTTCTGGAACACGGTCACCACGCTGCCCGGGGCGGCGCCGGGGGCAGCGACCTGGCTGATCGCCTGGTGGTGTTCCGGGTTGAACGGCTGCCCGGTCGGGTCCAGCAGCACCAGGCCGTTGTCACCAGCGACCTTCAGCAGCTGCTTGTAGGTCAGCTCCAGGCCCTCGCGAAGCGGATGGGCATCGTCGCCGGCGGCCTTGAGGCCGGCATCGAGGCTGTCGAATACCGGCAGCAGTTCGCCCAGCAGCTTCTCGTTGGCGAACTTGCGCGCCTGTTCGATGTCGCGGGCCACGCGCTTGCGCTGGTTGTCGAGGTCGGCGCGCTCACGCAGCGCTTCGGCCTTGACCTGCTCCACTTCGGCACGGAGCTGTTCGATCTGTTCGTTGACGCCCTCGGCGGCAGCTGCGTCGGCGGCGGCCTGCTGGGCGGCGATGTCTGGCTGATCTTGATTCATGTCTGGGTCCCTGGCGGTCACTCTCCGCCTCCACCCACCCTAGTGTGGGCGGGATGCTGCGTTTCAAGCGTCCGATGCACCCGGAGTTCGCCCGCCCGGCGAAAAGGCCGCGCCGAGCACATCGGCGGTGGCCTGGACCAGCGGAATCATGCGGTCGTAAGCCATCCGCTTCGGCCCGATCACGCCCAGCACGCCCAGTACCTGGCCGTTGGCGGTGTACGGCGCGGTGACCAGCGAGACGCCCTGCAGGGGTACCACGCCGGTTTCCTCGCCGATGAAGATGCGCACGCCGGGGGCCTGGATGGTCCGCTCCAGCAGCTGCAGGATCTCGCGCTTGCTGGAAAACAGCTCGAACAGCTCGCGCAGGCGCTCCAGGTCGGACAGGTCCTGCACCCCCATCAGACGCGTCTGGCCGGCCACCAGCATGTCGTCGGCCGGCGGCTGCAAGGCCTGCTCGGCCAGCTCGACGCTGTGCGCCAGCACCTGTTCCAGCTCGGAACGGGCGTCGCGCAGCTCCAGCAGCAGGCGGGTACGGATCTCGGCCAGGGGCAGCCCGGCAAAGTGGGCATTGAGGTAGTTGGCCACCTGCTCCAGCTGCCCCGGTGCGAAGTCCTGGCGGGTCTCGATCACCCGGTTCTGCACTTCATTGTCGGCAAACACCAGGATCGCCAGCACCCGGCGCCCGTCCAGCGCCACGAAATCGATCTGGCGGAAGGCGAACTGCTCGCGGCGCGGCGCGCTGACCACGCCAACGAAGTGGCTCATCGCCGACAGCAGCTCCGACGCACTGCCGAGCAGCGCCTGGGTACTGCCGCCTCCGGCCAGCTCCTGACGCAGTCGGGCCAGCTCCCCTTCGCCCGGCGGCTGCATCTGCAACAGGCTGTCGACGAACACCCGGTAGCCATGCGCGGTCGGAATCCGGCCCGCCGACGTATGCGGCGAGGCCAGCAGGCCCAGGTCTTCCAGGTCACCGAGGATGTTGCGGATGGTGGCCGGACTGACCTCCAGGCCGGCCACGCGCGCCAGCGTCTGCGAACCCACGGGCTCGCCATCCTGGATGTAGCGCGCGATCAGCGTGCGCAGCAGGTGCCGCGCGCGCGGGGCAAGTTGGTCGGGAGAACCGTGCATGGAATCAACCTGTGAGACAGGGACATTAGATAATGGCGACGCATCCCCTTGGCAAGTCATTGGACGACCCCGCCGCGCGTGCTAGCGTTGCGCGGCTGCAGACACCCCCTTACCCATGCTCAGACATCTTTCAATCAAGGATTTCGCCGTCGTCCGCGCCACCGAACTGGAGTTCGGGCCGGGCATGACCGTGGTTTCAGGCGAGACCGGCGCGGGCAAATCGCTGATCGTCGACGCCTTGGGCTTCCTGTCCGGCCTGCGCGCCGACAGCGGCGTGGTCCGCCATGGCGCGGCCCGGGCCGAACTGTCGGCCGAATTCGCGCTGGACCAGCTGCAGGCCGCCCGCCAGTGGCTGGCCAGCAATGAGCTGGACGATGAAGACCAATGCCAGCTGCGCCGCGTGATCCGCGCCGACGGCGGCTCGCGCTCGTGGATCAACGGCCGCCCGGTCACCCTGGCGCAGCTGGCCGACCTCGCCGGCCTGCTGGTGGAAATCCATGGCCAGCATGAGCAGCAGGCCCTGCTGACGCGCCCGTCGCAGCTGGCCCTGCTGGACGCCTATGCCCGCAACGAAAGCGAACGCCGCCAGGTGCGCCGCGCTGCCGCCACCTGGCAGGCGCTGGTCGATGAATCCCTGGCACTGTCGCAACAGGGCGACGTGAGTGACCGCATCGGCTTCCTCGAACACCAGCTGCGCGAACTGGACCGTGAGGATCTGGAGCCGGAGTCGATCACCGCGCTCGGCGCCAGCCATCGCCGTCAGGCGCATGCCAGCGCCCTGTTGGCCGCCTGCCAGGCAGCTTCGGACCAGCTCAACGGCGACGAAGGCCACTCGGCGCTGGATCAGCTGCAGCAGGTGCGGCATGAACTGGCCAGGGTGGCCGAACATGACCCGCGCCTGGGCGACGTCGATGCCCTGATCGACAGCGCCTCCATCCAGCTGCACGAGGCGCTGGCCCTGCTTGACCGGGTGCATGACGACCTGGACGCCGATCCGGACCAGTTCGAGGAGAACGAGCGCCGCCTCGGCCGCCTGCACGACCTGGCCCGCAAGCACCGCGTGCCGATGGATGAGCTGGGTGCACAACGTGAGCGCATGCACGCCGAAGTGGAACAGCTGCGCGGCGCCGACGAGCGCCTGCAGCGTCTGGCCGGCGAAATTGAAAAGGCCGCAGCGGCCTGGCGTGTCGAGGCTGCAGCACTGACCACCAGCCGCCGCACCGCCGCTGCCGAGCTGTCGGCCACCACCACCGGCATCATTGCCGAGCTGGGCATGGGCGGCGGCCAGTTCCTGATCGAGCTGGAGCCGCAGGACAACGGCAAGCCGGACCCGCAGGGCGCCGAGCGCGTCGAGTTCCTGGTGGCTGCCAATGCCGGCCAGCCACCGCGTGCGCTGCGCAAGGTCGCTTCCGGTGGCGAGCTGTCACGTATTTCGCTGGCCATCGAAGTAGCCGCGCTCGACCTGGATGCAGTGCCGACCATGGTGTTCGATGAAGTCGACTCCGGCATCGGTGGCGCGGTGGCCGATATCGTCGGCCAGAAGCTGCGTGCCCTCGGCGAAAAGCGCCAGGTGCTGTGCGTGACCCATCTGCCGCAGGTTGCCTCCAAGGGCCACGCACATTACCGGGTCAGCAAGGCACCGGTGGAAGGCATGACCCAGAGCGCGGTGGAAAAGCTCGACGCAAAGGCCCGCGAGGAAGAGCTGGCGCGCATGCTGGGTGGCGTGGAAGTGAGCAAGGAAGCCCGCGCCGCCGCGCGCAAGCTGCTGCAGGTGTAGGCCCCTGCATGCCTGTTGGCGCGCGTGAATCGCGGGCATTCATCCACGCATGGCGTGGATCTACTGCAGGCCTGACGCCTGGTAGTGCCGGCCGCTGGCCGGCAACCCGACGCACGTGGACGAAGTCATGACGCTGCCGGCCAGCGGCCGGCACTACCCCCGCGGCTGCGTCAGATCGACGTTCTCCACCAGGAAATCAAGGAACGCGCGCACCCGCAGCGGCAGGTAGCCCCCCTGCCCCAGGAACACCGCGTGCACCTCTTCCAGGTCGCCCGGGTTGGCGTCCTCCAGCACGGGCAGCAACCGGCCTGCCGCAATATCGGCCTGCACCTGGAACGCCGCCAGCCGGGCCAGGCCCAGCCCACCCAGCACCAGCTGACGCAGCGCGTCGCCATTGCTGGCGCGCGCATTCCCGCTCGGCAGCACCCGCTGCTGCTGGCCATCCTGAAGCAGCGGCCAGCCCTGCACCGACCGTGCATGGCCGATATCCAACCGGTTGTGCGCCAGCAGCGCATCGGCATTGGCCGGCAATCCGTGTCGTGCCGCATAGGCCGGTGCCGCCACGATCATCATCCGCGTTGCACCCAGCCGGCGCGCGACCAGGCTGGAACTCTTCAACGGACCGGCCCGCACCGCCACGTCCGTGCGCTGCTCCAGCAGATCGATCACCTCGTCGGTCAGCGTCAGGTCCACACCGACCTGCGGATGACGCTGCAGGAATTCCGGTAGCAGCGGCAGCAGGAAATGCTGGCCGAACGGCACGTTGGCATTGACCCGCAGCCGCCCGCGCGGCTCGGCGTGGGCGCTGGCACAGCGTTCGGCCTCTTCCAGATCGGCAAGCACCCGCAGGCCGCGCTCATAGAACGCGCAGCCCTCCGGGGTCAGCTGCAACTGGCGGGTGGAGCGCTGCAGCAGGCGCGTACCCAGTCGCTGTTCCAGCCGCGCAACCAGCTTGCTGACCGCCGACGGCGTCATCTCCAGGCTGCGGGCGGCGGCGGAAAAGCCGCCGGTTTCGATCACCCGCACGAACACTTCCAGTTCGCCGGATCGGTTGATGTCGGTGCGTGCCATGCCAATGAATTCGATTCACAGATGATTGTCCATGCGCAGTCTAGTTCACAGATAACCCTGGACGCACCATGACCGTCCCTCCCACCGGGTCATCCCGATGAATCGCCTGAGCCAACTGACCGCTACCGCCCTGCTTGCCCTGTCCGGCGCCGCCGCCGCGTCACCTGCCCCGCACTGGGTGGCCAGCTGGCAAGCCAGCCCGCAGCCGGTGTGGGGCAGCGATTTCCTGTTTCCTACCCTCATTCCCGGCCAACTGCAGGACCAGACCTTTCGCCAGAGCGCTCGCGTCAGCCTGGGCGGGTCGCGCCTGCGGGTCCGGCTGAGCAATGCCTACGGCACCCAACCTTTGCGGATCGGCGCTGCCAGCATCGCCGCTCATACGGGGGACACGCCGCAGCCGCTGCGCTTCGACGGCCAGCCCGGGGTCGTGATTGCGCCCGGGCAGGACCGCCTGAGCGATCCGCTCCCCCTTCCCACCGCTGATCGGCAAGCGGTGCAGGTCAGCGTTTACCTGCCCGACCGCACGCCGCTGCAGACCTTCCACTGGGAAGGGCGGCAGACCAGTTGGATTGCGCCGGGCGATCAGCATCAACGGCCCGCGCTGCGGGACGCCAGCAGCACCACGGCCCGCCTGCTCCTGTCGGCTATCGACGTCGAGGCCCCGGCCATCGCGCGCAGCGTGGTGGTGATCGGCGATTCAATCACCGATGGCGCCACCGCCAGCCTCGACCAGGACCAGCGCTGGACCGATCACCTCGCCGCGCGGCTGGCACCAGAAGGTGTAGCGGTGGTCAATGCCGGCATATCCGGCGGTCGCCTGCTGCGCGATGGCATGGGCGAATCGGCCCGCAAGCGTTTCCAGCGTGACGTGCTCGACCAGCCCGGTGTCGCCAGCGTGATCGTGCTGATCGGCATCAACGACATCAGCTGGCCGGGCACAGCCTTTGCCCGCGCGCAGGCCCGGCCCAGCCTGGCTGAGCTGCAGGCCGGCTACCGCGATCTGGCCCAGCGCGCCCACGCACGCGGCCTGCGCATCCTCGGCACGACCCTGACCCCGTTTGCCGGCGCCCTGCCCGGTACCCCGCTGGACGACTACTACGCCGCGGACAAGGACGCCCTGCGCCAGCAGCTCAACGCCTGGCTGCGCACGGACAGCCCGTTCGACGCGGTGATCGACCTCGACGCGGCCCTGCGCGATCCGGCCGATCCGTCACGGATGGCGGCTGCCTACGACTCCGGCGACCACCTGCACCCGGGCGATGCGGGGAACCGGGCGATGGCCGAGGCGGTGGATCCTGACGTCCTGATGGGGCCATCCACGCAGGGCGTGGATCTACCGCGACGCTGAGGCCAGACAAACAAAAACCCCGGGCATGCCCGGGGTTTCGTCGCAATCAGCTGGCTGCGGGGCTTACTTGCGCTTCTTGCGCACGTACAGCACCAGCGAGTGTTCCTCCAGCTCGTAGCCATGATCGGCAGCGATCTTGCGCTGCAGGTCTTCGATCTCGGTGCTTTCGAACTCGATGATCTTGCCGCTGTCCACATCGACCATATGGTCGTGGTGGCCGCCGCGGTCGAGTTCGTAGACGGCCTGGCCGCCTTCGAAATTGTGCTTGAGCACGAGGCCGGCGGCCTCGAACTGGGTCAGCACCCGGTACACCGTGGCCAGGCCGATCTCGTCGCCATGCTCCAGCAGCTGGCGGTAGATGTCTTCGGCGGTCATGTGGTGCTGGGCATTGCGCTGCTCGAGCAGCGCCAGGATCCGCATCCGCGGATGGGTCACCTTCAGGCCGACTTTACGCAGGTCGTGGGTTTCCATAGGTCTCCGTTCATTGGCGATTTAGCGCCAGCTGCCTCGGATTGGGTCGCGGTGGCACGCCGGGAGTGTATCATCGGATTGAATTTCCCCAACCGCCAGTCCCGATGCGCAATCTCCTGTTGGTCGCCGCCGTCGCCTTGTCCACCACCGGGTGCGGCATCATCTACAAGCAACCCATCTACCAGGGCAACCTGATCCGCGAAGATGCCGTTGCCAAACTGCAGGTCGGGCAGAGCAAGCAGCAGGTCACTGCCCTGCTGGGCACCCCGTCGGTGCCGGATCCGTTCCACGCCCAGCGTTGGGACTACACCTCGACCGAGCGCGTGAACCGCCTGGGCCGTACCGACGTGAAGAATTTCGTCGTGTACTTCGAAAATGATGTGGTCACCCGTTGGGATGGCGATTACTTCCCGGCCAACGACAAGGCCCTTGCCCAGCAGACCGTGCGCCAGTTCGGCCGCAATCTGCCGAAGGACAAGAAGAAGAAGGGCGGCCGCTGAGCCACCCTGCCCGTCCTCCGGGACGGGCCTGGGAATCACCCGCCGCGCGCGCGACGCCGGCGGTTGTCCTTGGGGTCGGCCTGCAGCACGCGCAGCAGCTCGACACGATCGCCATCCAGCAGCACCTGCTGCGGTCGCGCCAGTACGCCATGCACGGCGGCGGCCGGACAGTCGGCACTGCCTTCGAGCCCGGCCGTTGCTATCGCATCAGCCACGGTCGTCCCTTCGTCCAGCTGCAACCGGCGCGACAGCACCCGCTGTGGCCAAGCCAGCACGACCTCGACCTCGATCATCGTTCAGTCCTCGTCGGCGACGCGGACGAAATCGTTGACCATGCGATCGGCCAATCCCTGGAAGCCGATGGCCAGCGCCGGACCCAGCAGGCGTGAACTCGGCTCGAAGTCCAGGGTGAGGGTGACCTTGCAGGCATCTTCCGCCAGGGCGTGGAATTCCCAGCGGCCGTGCAGTTGCTTGAACGGGCCCTCGCGCAGCTGCATGTCGATGCTGTGCGGGCGTTGCAGGGTGTTTTCGGTCTGGAACCAGGTGCTGAACGAACCCAGGCCCAGGTCCAGGCGAGCGACCAGCCGGTCTTCGCCCTGCTCGAGGATGCGGGCGTCGGAGCACCAGCGGAAGCGGCGCGGATAGGCCTGGACGTCGTTGACCAGATCGAACATGCGCGCGGCCGAATGTTCGACCAGGGCACTGCGGCGGATAGTAGGCATGAATACAGGACGCTTCGGCAATCGACCGGGCGGGCCCGAATCGGAGACAATACGGAAATGAGCAAGAACACCGGCAAGGATAAAGCAAAGAGCGCGACGGCCAACAAGACCATCGCGTTGAACAAGCGTGCCCGTCACGAGTACCACATCGAAGACCGCTTCGAAGCCGGCCTGGCCCTGCAGGGCTGGGAAGTGAAGTCGATCCGCGCTGGCCGCGGCAACATCGTCGACGCCTACGCCTATGTGAAGGACGGCGAGATCTTCCTGATCGGCGCGCAGATCACCCCGCTGATCCAGGCCTCCACCCACGTGGTGGCCAACGACCGGCGCGAGCGCAAGCTTCTGCTTCACCGGAGCGAGATCGACAAGCTGGTTGGCAAGGTCGAGCGTGATGGCTACACGATCGTGCCCACCGCCATGTACTGGAGCAAGAACAAGATCAAGCTGGAAGTGGCGCTGGCCAAGGGCAAGCAGACCCACGACAAGCGCGATGCCGCCAAGGATCGTGACTGGGCGATCGAGAAGCAGCGGGTAATGCGTCGCGGCAACCGCGACGCCTGATGGAGCGCGCCGACGCTCCTGCGGCGGCCAATGCTGAAGACGCGCGCGAGCTGTGCGCGCGGTTGTCTGCGTTCAACCGCGCCAGCAGCGGTTTCAACTTCGAAGACGTGCCGGTCCGGCTGGCTTGGCGCGATGAACAAGGTGAACTGCGGGGAGGACTGCTTGCCGATGTCTGCGCAGGTTGGCTGCAGGTGCATGTCCTGTGGGTCGACCCGGAACTTCGCGGGCGCGGCATCGGCCAGCGCCTGTTGGCGGATGCCGAGACCCAGGCCCGTGACGTTGGTGCGTGCGGGGTGATGCTCGACACCTTCGACTGGCAGGCCGAACACTTCTACCTGCGACAGGGCTATGAAGTGTTCGGGCGGCTCCCCGACTGCCCGCCGGGCCACGAGCGGATCTATCTGCGCAAGGTGCTGCCAGGCCTTTAGCCCACGGCACCTCCGTCGGCTTTCGAAGGACTGCGCCTGACTGCCCCAGCGCGGGGCGTCGCCCACCGTTTCGGGCAACGACTCAACCCGCCAGCATGCCCTGCCCGCGCAGACGCGGTGACAGCGCCGCGTGCATCACCGCCAGGTGCATCACCACCGACAGCTCCGGGGCATGGCGATCATCACCGGCACGCCACTGCTGCGCCAGCCGTGCGGCGTCGACGGGCAGCAGGGCCAGCAACTGGGCGTCGTCCAGCGCGTCGGCTGAGGCCTGCAGCTGCCGCGCCAGTTGCCGCGACTGCCACACGTGCACGCCAATACTGAGACTGGCCAGCGACATCAGGGTCAAGGCCAGGCCATGTTCGAACCACTGTGACAGCACATCCGGACCCCACAGGAGTGCGGCCAGTACAGCCAGGGCCGGCAGCCGCCAGCCCAGCCAATGGAAGCGGCCACGCCGAGGCCAATGCACCACCACCGCACTGGCGATCAGCGCGGCTGCAGCCGTGGCCGGCAACTCGGTTGCCCAGGTTGCAGCCAACAACACCGCCAGCACCGCCCAGACCCAGCCGGGCGGCAGTGCCCGCCGCTGGTAATCGGCCCCTACCGGGCCAACCAGCTGACGCAGGCTGCGCTGTTGCATTGCTTCGGTCACCGGCCGTCTCCGTCTCTGTTCTGGCTGGAATGGTCGTAGCCAGTGTGTCGCAAATTCGTGCCCACGACGTTAGCAATCCGCTATGACGGACGCTCTACAACATGTTGCGGATTGGCGTGACGACCGGCCGACGCCTGCCATTCACGCCGCGCGGAGATCCTTGCTGAGGAACACGCGACTGGTCCCCGGTGGATCGCACGGGACCTGGCCGAATACGGTCCAGCCATGCTTCACATAGAAGTCCGGCGCCTGGAAGCTGATGGTGTAGAGCACGGCGGAACGGCAGCCGCGCCGGCGCGCTTCCTCTTCGGCAGCGGCAAGCATCTGTGACCCCAGGCCATTACCCCGCTGTGCGGGCGGCAGGTAGAACAGGTCGATGAACAACAGGCCCAGCGAGGTGCGCCCGCTCAAGCCACCCACCACTTCGCCGCTGGCCGGATCGGTGGCCAGCACGGCCAAGGTGCGTCGATCGGCATGGCCGGCCGCCTGCAGATTGAACTGATCCAGGCCATCGGCAATCAGCTCCAGTGCTTGCGGGCTGGGGGCGTCGGTCACGGCGATTTCGAGCTGCATGCGTTCCATTCCCTGGGCGACTATCGGAACCGCCGATGCTAGCAAGCGACCTGCGGAAGCGGGTGACTGTTCAGGTTTTTTGGCGTAGCATGCGCAGCGTTGGGCAGGTACTGACCGTGGCGACACGGAACAGGCCTCGTACCTTGCAGAACTTGAAGAAACCGGGGGTGCATTGGTTTCGACGGGGGTTGTGAAGTCGCCTGGCGCATGCCGAGGGGGTAGCTTTCCTCGTAAATCCAGCTGCAAAACTCTAGTTGCCAACGACGACAACTACGCTCCGGTCGCTCTCGCAGCCTAAAAACTGCGGTGCGTGACCTTCTGCCGACTTAGGCGGAGCCTCGAAACTGCTTGTGTCCATGCTCGCAGCGTAGAGTCATTATCATGGAATCGCGCTGGGCGGCTGCCTGTCAGTCCGGCACAAGAACACAACAGGCTGGTTCCCGGGTGCGCTTTGCACACCGTGCTGCTCGGGGATGAGATTCAACGGTGAGCTAAGCATGTAGTGCTGGGGATGGAGTGCCTTCGGACGGCGGTTCAATTCCGCCCACCTCCACCATTTGTACCGCCCTTCGGGGCACGAAAAGCCAGATCTCCCGTCGATTGGGGTCTGGCTTTTTTGTTGGCCGCATCAGGTCCAGAACCGCTGCCTCGACAAGGAGAAGCACCGTGGCGTTGATGAACAGCTCCGAATGCAACTGCAAGGCACGCAGCGATACGGCGCTCTGCCCGACCTGCGATGCAGCTGCCCCACCGGCCACTCAGCAGCCAATCGACGCTGTCTATGCGGCACCGGTATCGCAATCCATGCCTATCGCCAGGAACCGGGCCATCTACATCCTGCTCGCCCTGTTCCTGGGCATTTTCGGCGTCCACAACTTCTATGCCGGTTACCACGGACGCGCGGTCTGCCAACTACTGATCACGCTGTTGTTGGGCTGGCTCTTGATCGGCGTGCTGTTCACCGGCCTATGGGCACTGGTGGAAATGATCACAGTGGAAACCGACGCCTCTGGCGTGCAGATGGTGTAATCCCTGGCTACGGGAGGGGCCGCCATGGATCTCGACAGAATCGACGTTGTCTCCTGGCTCGACCAGATCCTGGATCAGGATCCGGCAACCTTCGAAGACGCCTACTGGGGTCTTCGCCCGGCCGCGGCCATGGCGGTGCCGCACCTGCTTGCCCGGCTGCCGGCGGTGGATGATGGTTACTCGCGCGGAAAGCTGCTGGAACTGCTCGGCGAATCAGGCGACAGCACGGTCGGCCCGACCCTGCGGGCTGAGCTGCAGCATCCGTTGGAAGAGGTACGCCAATGGGCGCAACTGGCCTTGGATGCCCTTGATCGGGGAATCCCTTGGCAGCCCAGCGAGGGGGCCTAGCCGACAACGCTGCCCTGCCCCACACTTCAGCCTGTCTTCCCGGACTTGGTGCCGGCGCCTACGCTGCTCCGCGACATACAGAAGGATCTGCAATGAACAAGCCGCTTATCGCCCTGATGCTGGGCCTGGCCTTAACAACCGCCGCTGTTGCCGCACCTCCGGCAACCAGCACCGCCGCACTGGAAGCCCTGCTGGCCTGCAAGGCGGGTTCCGATTTCACCGAAGCGCAGGTGGAGCAGGCATTCCATGCCGCCGGCCTGAGCCGCGACCCCGGCAGCGTGTTCGAGCCCAAGGGCAAGCCGGTGGCGCTGTTCGGAGGCACCGTAGCCAGCGCGGATGTGAGCATTTCCAAGCCCTACAAGAGCCTGCACGTGTATCTGCAGGGCGTCGATCACCAGCGTTTGGCCCGATCCTGGGGAGTGACGACGGTCAACGACGCGGCCGAAACTGAAGCGCCTTCCTACCTCAAGAAGATTGATGCCACGCACACGCTGCATGTGGGTGCCGGTGACGACTACGAAGGTTATTCGGCTGCGGTGACCTGCCTGATCGAGGGATGATCTGCGGGGAGACCGGCTGACAGGCGGGGTTCGCCGGGCACGGTCCGGCGCTGCCGCAGGCCTGCTTCCGCGTTGACACGCCTGCCGCTAGAGTGGCGCCAGCGCAGGGAGTTCACATGGAAAGAACAGGCATCGGCGTCATCCGCTCCACCTTCGTCCTCATTGCCCTGCTCGCCCTGAGCGGGTGCGCGACGCTGCGCCAGTTCGGCCCATCGGTGCAGGTGGGCACGGTCACGCCAGGACAGTACATCGCGCTCAAGCGCGGTGACATTCTCACCAGCGGCAAGCTCAGCGCGGCCACCATGGAGACCCTGCGCGTGGCTGGCCTGGACGAGGGCGCCTGTGCCAAGCCCGGCCTGCCCTGCATCGAGGCGATGGAGGGCAGCATCGTCGTCCGCGAGGAAGACAAGCGCTCGGCGCTGGCCGAACTGTGGGTGCAGTACGCGATGACGATGCCGGCGCCGAAGCGCGAGTCGGCGTCGGTGGCCCGCAGCAAGGCCGCGACCGCCCCGCCTGACCCGACCTTCCAGCCGCGCCTGGATGCGTGGATGCAGATCGCGCGGCAATCCTATGCATATCTGTTCTTCACCGAACGCACCGCCAACCAGCGTGGCTTCGAAGACCGCCAGACCCAGGTGCGCGACTACTACAACCTGGCTGTGCAGGAATCAGCCGTGCTGCTGTTCGAAGCCTATTCGAGCAAGCAGGTGCGCAACGACAACGGGCGGTTCCAGCTGGGACGCTGGACCTTCGTGCTCGCGCCTGCCGACGATGGCCCGGCAGCGGACACCCGCGAGCCGCTGGAACTGGTACCGGCCGCATCGATGTCCTTCACCGGCACCCTGCGCAGCGTGCATCGCCGCGATGGCTTCGGCGCCGAACTGGTGGCGGTGATGGCAGACCCGGCCAGCACCGGCCTGGCGGCCGCCGCCGCTGGTAACGCAACGACGGCCGAGCGCGACTGGAGCGAGATGCCGTCGCCGTCGATGACCGTGCTGTTGCGTTTTTCCGGCAACAACCTGTGGGAAGTGCTGCACGACGACGAACCGGAACTGGAGATCCACGACCCCTACCAGGTGGCGGTGGTGGAACTGCACGGCGAGCAGGTGCCACTGGCGGCGAACTTCACCGCCGGTTACGCGCTGTGGCTGGCCCGCTCCAACTTCAGCCGGCAATCGCTGCGTACGCTGTTCGGCGGCAAGGGCGGCATCGACAAGCCGCATCTGTTCATGATGCAGCCGTACGATCCGGACCGCCGCGTGCTGCTGATGATCCATGGCCTGGCCAGCAGCCCGGAGGCGTGGGTCAACGTGGCCAACGAACTGATGCGTGACGATGAGATCCGCGGCGACTTCCAGATCTGGCAGTTCTACTACCCGACCAACATGCCGATCGCCCTCAGCCACGATGAGATCCGGCGGATCCTGCACGAAGCACTGCAGCACTTCGACCCAACCGGCAAGGCGCTGGCATCGCGCGACATGGTGGTGGTCGCGCACAGCATGGGCGGGGTGATTTCGCGGCTGATGGTGTCCTCCTCCGGCGACCATCTGGTCGACACCCTGCTGGCGACTGCGCAGATGACCCCGGCGCAGCGCGAACTGCTGCGTACGAAGGGCGCGCCAGTGCTCACATTCCAGCCGGAACCGGAAATCTCACGGGTGGTGTTCATCGCTACCCCCCATCGCGGCACCGATGTTGCCGGCACGCGCCTGGGGCGCTGGCTCGGCCGCTTCGTGCGCCTGCCGCTGACGGTGCTGGAGGATGTCGCGACATTGGCAAACGACGGCAAGGTCGAGCGCAACGACGACAAGCACGGCTACCAGATGAACAGCATCCAGAACCTGGACAAGGACGATGCCTTCGTCAAGGCCGTGGCCGATCTGCCGATATCGCCGAAGGTGCGTTACCACTCGATCATCGCGCGGACCCAGGCCGAAGGCCCGCTGGAAAAGACCGACGATGGACTGGTTCCCTACTGGAGCTCGCATCTGCCGAAGGCCGTCTCGGAAAAAGTGATCGTGTCCGGTCACAGCGTGCAGGAAGCCACGCCGGCCATCGTCGAACTTCGCCGCATCCTGCATGAGGATATGGAGGCTCATTCTCTGCCGGCGAAGTAGCGCACGACTTACAGCAACCACGGCCCGCGCTTTCCCGTCCGGGCCACCGACAACGAGGCAATGGAATGCATATCTCAACACTGGTCGAACTGCTCGGCAGCAAGGGCTCGGATGCTCATCTGCAGTCATGGTTCGCGCAGCACGGCATCGGCAAGCCCCCGACCACGATCAGCGCGAACCAGGGGCAGAAATCGGTCAAGGACAAGCTCCACGACATAGAGTTCTACTTTGCCTTCGACATCATCAATGATCGCTTCTATCCGCCCACCGTCGGAGCGCGTGGCAGCCTGCTGAGCCACTTCAAGTCCGCCACCCTGTTCAGTCGCCGGCCAAAGGGCAACCCGCCAAAGCCCGAAGGCTTCTGGGACGGATACGTGCAGCCATCAGCCACATTCCAGGACTGCCTGGCGTACTTCAACGGCCGGTTGGAAGAATTCGGCGACACCGCCTACTTTGAAAAGCCGCTTACCGGGGACGTCGACATCAAGCTCTGGTTCTGCAAGCGCAGGCAGCGCGTGGACACCATCCAGCTCAATCTGCATGAGGACCGCGAGTTCATCGGCCATCATGATTTCGACCCTGGCAATGAACACAACACCACCCCGCAGGCGGCAACGCTGGTACTGAAGTGGCTGTTCGATCGCCGGCACCTGCGGGTGCCGCAGGCACTCTACGAGGCCGGGCTGGAGGATGATCACCAGGCGATCCTGCGCTTTGCCGAGCAACATCTTGGCAACCACGTCTGGGCAGGCCAGCTTCACGATTCACCTGCGCTGCGCAGCGTGCTGGCCCACACCAGGACCACCCGACCCCTGCAACTGGACAACGGCAGCCCGCTGCACCTGTTCGACAAGTGGCTGTACCTGAAGGCAGGCGGAGCATGGGAACGGCATCAGGCCCTCTACAACGACGACACACTGGCGGACTGGAGTGCGAGCGTGGATGCGTTCGAACGCGCGGTGGTGCTTGATGCCGCGCAGCGACAGGCTTTCCTGGCAATGCTGGACGACGCCTACCAGCGGGTTCAGCAAGCGCACCCTGCCTGATCGCATTGGGGGAAATCCCTCATCGTGCGTACGCATCGCTCTGGCTAAGGTGACCACTCTCTTCCGCAGGAGGTCCGCATGAACACGTCAGAACCCAGCCGTCAGCCCAGCCCCGATCCGGCCGAGCGGGATGCGTTTTTCCCGTCGCCGTACTCGCTGTCCCAGTTCACTTCGGCAACCACCGATCTGTCCGGCGCGGACTATCCCGATGCCCGCCGTGACGGACGCTGGAAAGTGCTGATGATCGCCGCCGACGAACGCTATCTGCCGACCGCCAACGGCCACCTGTTCTCGACCGGCAACCATCCGGTGGAGACGCTGCTGCCGATGTATCACCTGCACAAGGCCGGCTTCGGGATCGACGTGGCGACGCTGTCGGGCAACCCGGTGAAGTTTGAATGGTGGGCGTTCCCACGCGAAGACCGCGAGATCGGCGGCCTGTACGAACGCTACGAATCCCGCTTCCGCCAGCCTCTGCACCTGGACGACGTGGCGGCCGCCCTCGATGCCGGTTCGGACTATGCCGCGGTGTTCATTCCAGGCGGTCACGGTGCGTTGATCGGCCTGCCGGAAAGCCGCGCGGTGAAGGCCACCCTGCAGTGGGCGGTGGACAATCAACGTCACATCATCACCCTCTGTCACGGCCCTGCCGCGCTGCTGGCGGCTGGCGTGGATGAAGCCGGTGGCGGTTCATTGTTCCGCGGTCATCGGATCTGCGCCTTCCCCGATGCGATGGACCGGCAGACCCCGGATATCGGCTACATGCCTGGTCAACTGCCGTGGTTCTTCGGTGAGCGCCTGGCCCAGCAGGGCGTGCAGATCGTCAACGAGGGCATCGATGGCAGCGTGATGCAGGACCGCCTGCTGTTGACCGGCGACAGCCCGCTGGCGGGCAATGCGCTGGGCAAGCTGGCTGCGCGCACCCTGCTGGATGCGTTGGCCGCACGCTGACCGGCATGGATACCGTCGTGCAGTCATTGCTGGTGCTGGAACGTGCACGTTCGCTGGCAGCCATCGGTACCGTACTGCGCGGCGTCGGCGCGCCGCTGGGTTATGACCGCACGCTGATGTTCGCTACCGGCACCGATCTGGACCGAGGCGCGCAGCGCCTGTACTGGATCGATGGCGATTGGTTCGGCGAGGGCGCCAGCAGTGGCGTGGCGCACTACCTGCATGCGTGCCCGGTCAATCGCCATGTGCTGGACAGCGATGCGCCGTTCTTCTGGAGCAAGCAGCAGGGCGTGCACGGCGAGCGCTACCAGGTCGTGCGGCAACCGCGCGGCGAAGGACTGCACGGCCTGCAGGTGCCGGTGTTCGGTGCGACCGGCCTGGAAGGGGCAGTCAGCTGGGGAGGACGCACGATCGACGCATCTCCATCGGCACGGTTGCTGTTGGAGCTGATTGGCACCGCCGCCTTCCGTATGGCGCATCGGCTGTCTGTCGCCCCGGCGGTTGTGCCTGCCGGCACCCTCAGCGCCCGCGAGCGTGAGGTCCTGCGCTGGGTTGCCGCTGGTCGTCGCCAGGCCGATATTGCTGCGACTTTGGGGCTGTCCACACGCACGGTGGAAAACCACCTGCGCAGAGCACGCCAGCGGCTGGGCGTGGCGACCACGGCGCAGGCAGTGCGCGCGGCAAGCCGGCGCGGTGAGATCGGGGACTGAGCGCAGGCGCGGCACTTCCGGCTACTGCGGTCGCATGTTAAACAGGCCAGGCGCATGTGCGCGATTGCAGAAAGCAAGGATGATGCTTATGAAACTGCAACTGGCCTCGATGGCCGCATTGATGTTGGCAGTGGGCAGTGTGGTACCGGCGAGCAGCCACGCGGCCGGGTCTCCCGGATCGACGACCGATTGCGTGCCCGTAAGACTGGGGCCAAACCTTGTGCATCAACGCTGCACAGTTACCCGCACGCTGGCAGATGGCACCGTTTTCACGTCGGTGTACTGGATCGACCAGAACGGCCAGTGGTACCTCCCGGCGGACTGATCTGGATTGAACACCGACTACGACTACAAGGAGTGTGATCGATGATGCTGCACAAGAAACTGTTCGCGTGTTCATTCGGTGCCGTGCTGGCGCTTGCCGCGCTGGTGCCTTCAGCGCCGGCAAATGCCGCCGAAGAAGTCGGGCTGCAGGAAGAGTGCGTGCCCTTCCGGGCTGGCTTCGGCATCCACCAGCGTTGCACGCTGTACGTGGTCTATGACGATGGCACCCGCGTGGCCAGCGACCACTACAACCGCGACGAGAACGGGATGATGTACGACCCCTGATCGCCCAGCGGCATCAGCCGGGCGGTCGCACGCCGTCCGCCCGGCCCTTGCAGCCGCCCATCCCGGCATACCGCTGCCCTTGCCTTCCATGGCATCCTCCATGAAACCGCTTTCATGGAATGGAGGGATTCCACGATGTTGTATCGCTTCCGCACGTCCGCGCTCTGCGCACTCCTGGCTTTTGCACTGCCCGCCGCCACCTGGGCAGCATCGCCCGCGCCGTTGAAGGTGATGTCCTTCAACGTGCGCACCCCTGCCGACACCGACCCTGGCAAGCGCTGGGAAGACCGCCGCGATGCCATGGTCAAGGTGATCCAGCAGGCGCATCCGGCGGTGATCGGCACCCAGGAGCTGGTGCTGGAGCAGGCCAATTACCTGGCCGAACACCTGCCCGACTATCGCTGGTTCGGCGAAGGCCGCCGCGGTGGCAGTGGCGACGAACACATGGGCGTGTTCTACGACAGCAAGGTGCTGGCGGTGGAAGAGTCAGGCAACTTCTGGCTGTCCGATACGCCCGAGGTCGCAGGCAGCATCAGCTGGGGCAACCTGTTCCCGCGCATGGTCACCTGGGCCGTGTTCCGCCGCCTGGATGATGGCCGCCGCTTCTACTTCATGAACACCCACCTGCCCTACCGCGACGAGGACGAACCGCGCCGGATCAAGGGAGCCGAACTGATTGCCACGCGCGTGGCCGCGCTGCCTTCCGACCTGCCGGTGGTGCTGACCGGTGATTTCAACAGCGAGCCCGGCGGCGGCACCTATCAGGCCTTCACCCGGGTGCTTCAGGACACCCGTCGCCAGGTCAAGTCGCCGCAGGGTCCGCGCCTGACCTTCCACAACTTCACAGGAACGGCGACCGCCGAGCTGGACTGGGTGCTGGTACGTGGCTTTCACGCGCGCAGCTTCCTGACCGATGATCGCCGCATCGACGGCGTACTGCCCTCCGACCACTTCCCGCTGGTCGTTGAGCTGGACTGGCCGAAGCACTGAACAATGCAGCGACCCTCGCTACGGCGACGGTCGCTTGCCCAGCAGGCGGTACAGCGCCTGGTGCTGGTCGCGCGCCTGGCAGATGCGTGCGCCGACGGCAAGGAACACCGCAATGCCGACAAGGCCAACACCCAGCATTGAATCGGGCAGGCGCACGAAGCCGATCACCGCGGCCATCGCTGCCAGTACCAGCAACGCCACCACGCCGACCGACAGCCCGGCCCCCGGCAGGCCGGGATCACCGAGCAGCGTCCGTTGCGCCGATTGCTTCTGTTCGCCCATGTCCTGTCCTCCCGTGGTTTTCTCCACTAGTTACACGGCGGGCGGCACTTCCGGCAGAGTCAGAAACGTCACAGCGGCGAGAACGTCCACGGCGGCCCACGCGCTACCCTGCCAGCATCCTCGTTGAGCGGAGACAACGCATGACGCATCGCAGCCGACTGGCCGGGTTCATCATCGATTGCCAGGACACACCCGCCGCAGACAGCGCGCGCTTCTGGGCCGCAGCGCTGGGCCTGCAGGCCGAGCCCGCCCGTGCTGAAGGCGACGCAGAGTATGCCGATCTGACGGGCGCGCCGGCGGGATTGAACGTGGAGGTGCAGCGGGTCGATCACCCGTCGCGGGTGCATCTGGATATCGAAAGCGACGACATCGACGCCGAAGCCGAAAGGCTGGAAAAACTCGGTGCCCGCCGGGTCGGTTTCGTCAAACGCTGGTGGGTGATGGAAGCGCCCACCGGTCATCGATTCTGCATCGTGCGCATGCGTGATCACGATGCTCCGGCCAACCACTGGCCATGATGAAAAAAGGGACGGAAGCAGATGCTTCCGTCCCCTGTCGATCAGCGCGCCTGCGCCACGCTCGGCGCCTGCGGTGACTGGCCCCAGCCACCAAGTGCCTTGTACACACCCACGACACTGACATTGACCTCTGATTCGGCGGCCGCCAGTGCATCATCGGCCACCAGCTGCGTGCGCTGCGCGTCCAGCAGGGTCAGGAAGTCCTCCGACCCTTCGCGGTAGCGGATCTGCGCCAGCGATTCGGCACGCCGCGCCGCCTGCGCCTGCTCGACCACGATGGCCAACCGTGCCTGCTGCTTGGAGTAGCGGGTCAACGCGTTTTCGGTGTCTTCCAACGCCAGCAGCACCGCCTGTTCGTACTGCGCGGCCACGCCTTCGGCCTCGGCCTTGCTGGCACGCAGGCGTGCCTTGACCGTACCGAAGTCGAATGCCGCCCAGCTCAACGACGGGGTCAGCGACCATGCCTTGTTGTTGCCGTTGACCAGGCCACTGGCATCGCCGCCGAGGAAGCCGACGAAACCGGACAGCGACAGCCGCGGGAACAGATCGGCCGTGGCCACGCCGACACGCGCGGTGGCGGCGGCCAGGCGACGCTCGGCCACGCGCACGTCGGCACGCTGGCGCAGCAGTTCGCGGGTATCACCCAGCGGCAGTGCCTTGGCAAACGCCGGCACTTCGTGCGGTGCCAGCATGGCGGTCAGCACCTCCGGACGCTGACCAAGCAGGACAGCCAACCGGTTGCGCGACTGCGTCTCGGCCACTTCCAGCAGCGGGATGTCGGCCTCGATGGCCTTCAACCGTGCGCGGCTGCTCTGCACGTCCAGTTCGCTGCCGGCACCCAGTTCCCAGCGCGCCTCGGTCAGCCGCTGCGTATCGCGCAGGTTGACCAGGGTGCGCTGGGCCACCGCGATGCGCTTCTGGGTGCCACGCAGTTCGAAGTAGTTGCGTGCCACTTCGGCAGCGATCAGCACCTGCGCGTCGGCAAGGTTGGCCTGCTCGGCGTCCAGGTCGGCACGCGCGGCCTCTGCAGCACGGCGCTTGCGGCCGAACAGATCCAGCTCCCAGCCCGCATCGAAGCCGAGCTGGTAGCTTTCACTGAACACCCGCTGCCCACCCAGCTGCGGATCGGGTTGCTTGCGGCGGTCGTAGCTGCCGCCAGCGGTAATGTGTGGCGCCTGGTCGAAGCGGCTCTCGACAAACACGGCACGGGCCTGGCTGACACGGGCGACAGCCACGCGCAGGTCCAGGTTGTCCGACAGCGCGCCGTGCACCAGTTCTTCAAGCACCGGGTCATCGAACTGCGCCCACCAGCTGGCCACCGGCGAGGTGGTGCTGAAGACCGGCTGCTGTGCACCCTGCAGGACGACGGGCTCCTGCACCGGTGCCTTGTAGTTGGGGCCGACGCTGACACAGCCCGCCAGCACCAGGCTGGAGACGGCCATCGCCAGGGTGCGGATCACCATGGCAGCACCTCGCCCAGGTAGGTGAAGCTGCCGCTGGCGCCGGACTCGCCGATCAGCGCCATCTGCACGCTGGAACGCGCGCCCTCGGCGATTTCGATCTCGCCGTTGCCACCGTTCATATCGGTTTTCACGTAACCGGGGTGCACGGTGTTGACCTTGATTGGGGTACTGCGCAGTTCATGGGCCAGGGCCAGGGTCCAGCTGTTCACCGCGGCCTTGGACGCGTTGTAGGCCGGGATCTTGAAGTCGTAGATGCCCGAGGTCGGATCGGCATGCAGGGTCTGCGAGCCGAGCATGCTGGAGACGTTGACGATGCGGCCGGACTTGGCCTGCTTGATCAGCGGCAGGAAGGCCTGGGTCACCGCCACCAGCGCATACACGTTGGTCTCGAACGTGCGACGCCAGGTGTCCAGCGACTGCTCCGACGGCAGTTGCGCTGGGTTCTCGATCATGATGCCGGCGTTGTTGACGAGGATGTCCAGACGACCATGGCGCTGACGCACCTGCTCGACCGCCTCGGCGATGCTGGCGCCATCATTGACGTCCAGCTGCAGCGCTTCCACCGGCAGGCCCTCGGCCTGCAGCTTCAACGCCAGTTCCACTGCGGTTTCGCGCTTGCGCCCGGCCAGCAGCGTGTGCACGCCGGCCTGTGCCAGCTGTCGCACGGTTTCCAGGCCAATGCCGCGGGTTGCGCCGGTGACCAGCGCGATCTTGTTCTGATGGGTGTTCATGGATTCGTTGCCTTGGTAGGGGGAAGCGGGCGCCGGTGATTGCCGGCGCCGCTGTTTTCCATGTCAGTGGTGGATGGTCGGCTCGCCGTGCTGCACCAGCTGGCCACCACCGTTGCGGGTGACGAACTTGCGCAGTGCCACGTAGAACACCGGGGTCAGGAACAGGCCGAACAGGGTCACGCCCAGCATGCCGGCGAACACGGTGATACCGGTCACCGAGCGCACTTCGGCGCCAGCGCCATGCGACAGCACCAGCGGCACGGTGCCGGCGATGAAGGCGATGGAGGTCATCACGATCGGGCGCAGACGCAGGCGGCAGGCTTCCAGTGCCGCTTCGACGATGCCCTTGCCGCCCATTTCCAGCTCTCTGGCGAACTCGACGATCAGGATCGCGTTCTTGCACGCCAGGCCCATCAGCACCACCAGGCCGACCTGCACGAACACGTTGTTGTCGCCGCCGGTCATCCACACGCCGAACAGCGCGGACAGCAGGGTCATCGGCACGATCAGGATCACCGCCAGCGGCAGCGACCAGCTTTCGTACAGCGCGGCCAGTACCAGGAACGCCAGCATGATCGCCACCGGGAACACGATGAAGGCCGCCTTGCCCTGGGTCGCCTGCTGGTAGCTCAGGTCGGTCCATTCGGTAGCCATGCCCACCGGCAGCACCTTGGCGGCGATGGCGGTGAGGTTGTTCATCGCTTCGGCCGAGGACAGCACACGCGGGTCGGCTTCACCGGCCAGGTCAGCGGCCGGGTAGCCGTTGAAGCGCAACACCGGGTCCGGACCGTAGGTTTCCTTGACGGTGACCATCGAGCCGATCGGCACCATCTCGCCACGGTCGTTGCGGGTCCGCAGCTTGCCGATGTCCTCGACGCTGTCACGGAACTGGCCATCGGCCTGTGCGATCACCTGCCAGGTACGTCCGAACTGGTTGAAGTCGTTGACGTAGGCCGAACCCAGGTAGGTCTGCAGCGTGTCGAACAACTCGGTCAGCTGTACGCCCTGGGCCTTCGCCTTGACCCGGTCCACCTCGGCATCCAGCTGCGGCACGTTGGCCTGGTAGCTGGTGATCGGGAAGGCCATGCCCGGGGTCTGCGCAACCGCGCCCTGCATCGACTGCACCGCGTTCTGCAACGCGCCATAGCCGAGGTTGCCACGGTCCTGGATGAACATCTGGTAGCCGTTGCCGTTACCGAGGCCGAGGATCGGCGGCGGCATCATGGCGAAGGCGAACCCTTCCTGCAGGCCTGCGATCTTCTGGTTGATCTCCGCATTGATCTGCGCCGCGGTGCGGCCATGGCGCTCACTGAACGGCTTGAGCGGAATGAACGCAACACCGGTGTTGGGCGTGTTGGTGAACTGCAGAGCATTCAGACCGGGGAACGAGATGGTGTGAGCCACACCGTCGGTTTCCTGGGCGATCTTGGCGACCTTGCGCAGCATTTCATCGGTACGCGCGATCGACGAGCCCTCCGGCAGCTTCACGCCGGCGATCAGGTACAGCTTGTCCTGGGTCGGAATGAAGCCCGGCGGCACCAGCTTGAAGATGAAACCGGTACCGACCAGCAGCACCGCATACACCACGAACACCGCACCACGACGACCGAGGATCTTCGACACGCCACGCTCGTACTTTTCCGAGCTGGACTTGAAGAAGCGGTTGAACGGACGGAACACCCAGCCGAACAGACGGTCGATGATGCGGGTCGGGGCATCCTTCGGCGCGCCATGCGGCTTGAGCAGGCGGGCCGCCAGGGCCGGCGACAGGGTCAGCGAGTTGATCGCCGAGATCACCGTGGAGATGGCGATGGTGACCGCGAACTGCTTGTAGAACTGACCGGTGACGCCCGACAGGAACGCCATCGGCACGAACACCGCACACAGCACCAGCGCGATGGCGATGATCGGCCCGGACACTTCGCGCATCGCCTGATGCGCAGCGGCCAGCGGGGTCAGGCCTTCTTCGATGTTGCGCTCAACGTTTTCCACCACCACGATCGCGTCATCGACCACGATGCCGATCGCCAGCACCAGTCCGAACAGGCTCAGCGTGTTGATCGAGAAGCCCAGCAGGTACAGCGCGCCGAACGTACCGACGATCGACACCGGCACCGCGATGAGCGGGATGATCGAAGCACGCCAGGTCTGCAGGAACAGGATCACCACCAGCACCACCAGCGCGATGGCTTCCAGCAGGGTGGAGACCACGGCCTTGATCGAGTCGCGCACGAAGATGGTGGTGTCATACACCGCTTCGTACTTCACGTCGGCCGGCATGGTCTTCTGCATCTCGTCCATGCTGGCCATCACCGCATCGCGGATCTCCAGCGCATTGGCGCCGGGGGCCTGGAAGATACCGATACCCACCGCGTTCTTGCCGTCCAGCTGCGAGCGCAGCGTGTAGTCACCGGCACCCAGTTCGACCCGGGCCACGTCCGCCAGCCGCACCACTTCACCGTCGGTGCCGCTCTTGAGCACGATGTCGCCGAACTCCTGCTCGCTGCGCAGGCGGCCCTGGGCATTGATCAGGGTCAGGAACTGGCTGTTGGGCATCGGCTCGGCGCCGAGCTGGCCGGCCGAGACCTGCACGTTCTGCTCGCGCATGGCGCGCACCACATCGCTGGCGGTCAGGCCGCGCGCGGCAACCTTGTCCGGGTCCAGCCAGGCGCGCATGGCATAGTCACCACCGCCGAAGATCTGTGCGTCGCCGACGCCCTGGATACGTGCCAGCGCGTCCTTGACGTGCAGGCGGGCGTAGTTGCGCAGGTACAGGGTGTCGTACTTGCCGTTGGGCGAGGTCAGGTGCACCACCATCAGGAAGGTGGGTGACTGCTTCTGGGTGGTCACGCCTTGCCGGCGCACGTCCTCGGGCAGTCGCGCCTGGGCCTGGGCAACGCGGTTCTGTACCTTCACCGCCGCTTCGTCCGGGTCGGTGCCCGGGCGGAAGGTGATGGTCATCTGCAGCACGCCGTCGGAACCGGCCACCGACTTGAGGTAGATCATGCCCTCAACGCCGTTGATGGCCTCCTCCAGCGGGGTGGCCACGGTTTCGGCGATCACCTTCGGGTTGGCGCCCGGGTAGACCGTGCGTACGACCACCGACGGCGGCACCACTTCGGGGTACTCACCGATGGGCAGCATCGGAATCGAGATCAGGCCTGCGGCGAAGATCACGATCGACAGCACCGCCGCGAAGATCGGCCTGTCGATGAAGAAACGGGAAAAGTCCATGGAAGAATTCCTGGAAAAGGCCGTCGGCGGACAACAGCCGCCCTGCCCCTCGCCAATCTGGCGAAGGCAGTGACGGCTGCCGCTGGCACCGGCAGCTAAGCGGGGACGCGGATCAGGAGCCGGCGGATCAGTGGTTCAGTGCGGCAGTTGCATCGCGACCCGGCGCCGGCGCAGCGGTGGGCTGCATCGCCACCGCCTTCGCCTGCACCGGCATACCGGGCATGAAGACCTTCTGCACGCCATCGATGATCACCTTGTCACCGGCGGCCAGGCCCTGCTCGACGATGCGCAGGCCTTCGGCGGTGCGGCCGAGGCGGATGTCACGGCGCTGGGCCTTGCCATCCTTGTCGACCACATAGACGTACTTGCGGTCCTGGTCGGTCAGCACGGCCTTGTCGTCGATCAGCATGGCCTGGAACTGGCCGCTGCCGAGCAGCTGCACGCGGGCGAACAGGCCCGGGGTGAACTGGCGATCGGCGTTGTCCAGCAGTGCGCGGACGCGGATGGTGCCGGTGCTGCGGGTCACCTGGTTGTCGAGGAAGTCGACCTTGCCCGAGTGCGGGTAGCCTTCTTCACCGGACAGGCCGATCTTCACCGGCAGCTCGCTGTCGCGCTCGCTCGGGCGCTCGCCCTTGCGTGCCATCTGCGCGTAGCGGAGGAAGGTGCTTTCGTCGGCATCGAAGTACACGAACACCGTATCCAGCGAGACCAGCGTGGTCAGCACGCTGGCGCTGTCGCCGGCGGTGACCAGGTTGCCGGCGGTGACCATCGCCCGGCCGGCACGGCCGTCGATCGGCGCACGCACCTTGGTGAACTCCAGGTTGAGGCGGGCGGCATCCACCGCGGCCTGCGCAGCCTGCACCGCCGCACCGGACTGGTCGGCGGCCGCACGACGCTGTTCGGCGGTCTCGGTGGAAATCGCCTGCTGTTCGGCCAGGCGCTTGGCACGCTCGGATTCGCTGCGGGCCAGCACCGCCTGGGTACGCGCACGGGCCAGTTCGGCGTTGGCGCGGTCGTACTCGGCCTGGTAGCTGCGGGCATCGATGGTGAACAGGACGGCGCCCTTCTTCACTTCTTCGCCTTCAACGTAGTTGACCTTGTCGATGTAGCCGGACACGCGCGGGCGCAGCTCGACGCTCTGCACGGCCTCGACGCGACCGCTGAACTCGTCCCACTGGCTGACCTGCTTGAGCAGCACGGGGGCAGCTGAGACCTGCGGCGGGGGCGGCGCGCCGGCTTCTTCGGCATGGCCACCGCTGCAGGCCGCCAGGACGGCGGCGGCGAGGATCGACACGCCAGCCATCGCGATGCGATGACCGAAACGATGTGGAGTGGTATTGGGGGAAGTCATGGCATGCATCCGTACGGAGGGGTGGTACAGCTATTTGAGAATTGCTATCAACTTTCGGCGGCGTATCCTGCGACCTCAACCAAAGTCGAGGTCAAGCAACGCCTGCGGTGTCGCGCCATAGCGGCGGTATTTCTAGGTGCAGCAGGCCGCGTGGCAGTTCGGCATCACTGCTGTCGCAACGGACGATTGCGCGGTTGTCGCGGCACCCGTCGAGCAGGGACACCACGCGGCGACCGACCAGCAGTGAACTCGGCCATTCAATACAGGCGTTGGCAGCGTTGGCCGGCGTGCAGACCGGACTGCACACTTCCAGCATCTGCGCGCGTACGCCTACGGCCTGCGCTTCCTGGTGCACCACCTGCGCGTACATGCGCAGCGCGGCGGTGGTGATCGAGGTCTCGCCATAGCCTGCCCAGGGCTTGAGCCCGGCCGGGCTGCCGATCATCACGTAGCGGCGGGCGTGCACGTTGTCCTGCAGCAGCGGCAGCAGGTGGTGCACTGCGTGCACATGCGGCATCAGGTCCGCCTGCAATGCCGCCGACAGGGCGTCACCGCCACGCTCGACCACGCGGCCACGGTTGTACGGGCCGCCCATCGCGGCAACCACCGCTGCCAGCGGGCGCGGCCGCTGCGCTACGCGCTCGGCCAGCGCACGTGCCGAACTGTCGTCGCTGAGCGAGCCCAGCATCGTCTGCAGGCCCGGCTCATCAGCGAACTGCTCGTGCAACGCCGCCAGGCGGCCGGGATCGCGGCCGACCACCAGCACGGGGCTGCCGGCCTCCAGCAATGCACCGACCACACCCTGGCCCACGGCACCGGTGCCGCCGAGAACCAGGACCTCGGGCGTCAGAATCCCATTCACGGGACATTTCCTCCCAAATCCGGGATAGTCCCGATTCGGCGCAGTCGGTCACCCTTGTGCGAGGCAAGGTGCAAGGCACCGCCACGCTGCTGACGCATGGGTGCGGTAAACTCCCGAAAATCCTTGTTAACCAAGGAGCTGGGACGGGATTCAACGGTCATTGCCAGGTCCAGGGCGTTCTGGCCGGCAATCCGGAAGCGGGCAAGAATGTTGCGCAGGCTCATGGCGGACGGGCTCCAATTAGCGAATGGCGCCACGATAGACCTCAAACCCCTACTTGATTAGTCCTGATTAAGGGGAATAATCATCCCGTCCCCGGTCCAATCGTTCTGTCACGATTGCCCCATCCCCGACGTCCAGGATCCCTGACCATGTCCCACGATCTCAACGAGACGCTGATCTTCGTCAAAGTGGTCGAGCAAGGCAGCTTCATCGCGGCTGCCAAATCGCTCGGCCTGCCCAAGACCACGGTCAGCCGCAAAGTGCAGGAACTGGAAACGCGCCTCGGTGCGCGCCTGCTGCACCGGACCACGCGCCGCCTCGGCCTCACCGAAGCCGGCTCGATCTATCACGAGCATTGCCAGCGCATCGCGCGCGAACTTGAAGAAGCCGAAAGCGCGGTCAGCCAGCTGCAGTCTGGTCCACGCGGATGGTTGCGCTTCACCGTGCCCTATTCGATCGGCATCACCTGGATCGCACCGCTGCTGGGCCAGTTCCATGCGCAGTACCCGGAAATCCGCCTGGACATGCACATGGGCAACGAGAAGCTGGACCTGATCGCCGGTGAGGCCGATCTTGCCCTGCGCGTGGGTGCCCTGCCCGATTCCAACCTGGTGGCGCGCAAGCTCGGCAGCCTGCGCACGCAGGTGTTCGCCAGCCCGGCCTACATCGAGCGCTACGGCGAGCCGCTGCATCCGGAAGAGCTGCAGTTCCACCGCATCCTGGCCATGCGCAAGCCGTACCACACCGGCAATTCGCCACGCTTCACCTGGCAGCTGGGCGAGAACGGTGGTGAGCTGCGCGACTTCCCGGTGACGCCGCTGATGACGGCCAACGACATGTCTGCGCTGAATGGCGCGCTGGTGTGTGGCGAAGGTCTGCTGCTGACCGGCGACGTGATGGCCAAGCCGTTCGTCGAGTCGGGCATGGTGCGCCGGGTTCTGGCCGGCTGGACCGGCCCGGAAGTGGATTTCAACGCGGTGTTCGCCGGTGGCCGGCTGGTCTCGCCGAAGGTGCGCGCGTTCGTCGATTTCCTGGTGGAGAAGCTCAACTTCGATGCCAACTACATGCTGGCGCAGTGCCCCGGTGCGAAGCTGGCGCGGCAGCAGCAGGAACAGGAAGAAGCGGCGCTGGCGAGCAGCGGCAAGCGGATCCTGGAGAAGGTAGCTGCTTCGGCGGCGTAAGCTGCAGCGATGCCGCCTGTACCCTGCTCCTGGATCGCCTCCGGTAGATGCCGACCTTGGTCGGCACGGCTCTCCACATGGGCTATCGGCGTGCCGAGCACACTCGGCACCTACAGAAAATGCCGCCTGCTAGGGCGGCATTTTCGTTCCGGCTGCGCCGGAACAGCGATAACGCTGCGCGTTATTGTTTGAGAGGAATCACGCGGATCTCGACGCGGCGGTTCTTGGCACGGCCGGCATCGGTACTGTTGTCAGCGATCGGGTAGGCCTTGCCAGCGCCCAGGGTTTCGATGCGCACGCTCTGTACGCCCTGGCCGATCAGGTACTGCGCCACCGAATCAGCACGCTCCTTGGACAGGCGGTTGTTGACCGCGTCGCTGCCGATGCTGTCGGTGTGGCCGACCACTTCGATCATGGTCTGGTTGTAGTCACGCAGGGTGCCGGCAACGCCATTGAGCGAGCCGTAGAACTGCGGCTTCAGTGCCGACTTGCCGAAGTCGAAGGTGATCCCGTCGGGCAGGTTCAGCATGATGTTGTCGCCCTGGCGCTCGACGTCGATGCCGGTGTTGGCGGTGCGCTCGCGCAGCGCGCGCTCCTGGCGATCCTGGTACTGGCCCACCGCGGCGCCACTCAGTGCACCGATGCCCGCGCCGATCAGCGCATGCTGGCGACGCTCGGTCGCGCTGTCGCCGGACAGCAGGCCCGCGGCCACGCCGATGGCGGTACCTATCAGGGCATTGCGGCCGGTGCGGTTCTGCTGCTCGGTCGGGTTGCCGTACGGATCACTCTGCACATAGGAGCCGCCGGTGGCGCAGGCCGACAGGACGGCCGCACTCATCAGGGCCAGTGCGACGTTGCGGGTGGTGTTGCGGATCATGGTGTTCTCCTTGGTTTCCGGTCGGGCCGGCGGCTTGCGGGCGGCAACGAGGATAAACAGCCGGACGCGATGTCGGGATGATGATCACGCCGGCCGACAGGGGCGTGTTCAGCTAGCTGTCTGGACCGCTCAGCCAGCGCTTTACCCCGCCGCCGACTGACGGTAGGCGGCCAGAGCGGCATCCCGGCCAGCGGCGAGGTCCACCAGCGGCGTGCGTGGGTAGCCCGGCGCGCGTTCGGCCAGCAGGTGCGGATGCTGCCATGGAGCGAACCGCGCCTTTACCGGCAGCGCCGCCAGCTCAGGCACCCAGCGGCTGATGTAGCGCGCCTGCGGATCGAACTTCTCGGCCTGTGTGACGGGATTGAACACGCGGAAATACGGAGCCGCGTCGGCACCGGTGCCGGCCACCCACTGCCAGCCCATCGTGTTGTTGGCCAGGTCGGCATCCACCAGCGTGTCCCAGAACCAGCGCGCACCGTGCAGCCAATGCGCGCGCAGGTGCTTGCACAGGTAGCTGGCAACGATCATCCGCACCCGGTTGTGCATGTAGCCGGTATGCCAGAGCTCGCGCAGGCCAGCATCGACGATGGGGACGCCGGTATTGCCGCGCTGCCAGTCGTGCAGCTGGGCGGCACTGGGGCTGGCCCACGGGAAGCGATCGAAGCGTGGATTGAGGTTGTCGGTGGGCGTCTTCGGGAAGTGGTGCAGCAGGTGATGGGCAAAGTCACGCCAGCCAAGCTGGCGCAGGTAGCCATCGATGTCAGCATCGGTACCGGCACTGCGCAGGCCTTCCAGCGCGTGGGCGATGCGCCACGGCGCGATTTCGCCGAAATGCAGGTGCGGCGACAGCCGCGAGGTACCGACCCGGTCCGGCAGGTCGCGCTGCTCGCGATAGCCGCGCAGCGCACCATCCTCGAACACGGACAACGCCTCGAGCGCACCGGTCTCGCCCGGCTGCCAGTGTTCCCAGAACCCGGTATCCCAGTGAAGCGTGGGCGCCAGCTGCAGCGTATCCAGCGCGAGGGTGTCGACCGTATGCGCCGGCAGCGTCTCCGGTGCGGCCCGCAAGGCGGGCAAACGCCAGTGGCTGAGTACGTTGCGCCAGTACGGAGTGAATACCTTGTAGGGCTGCCCCTGCTGGGTGGCGATGTCCCAAGGCTCGAACAGCAGGCTGCCGTTGCAGCTCTGCGCATCGATGCCCTGCTCGCGCAGCGTGCGTTTGATGGCGGCATCGCGCGGTTGCGTGGCCGGTTCGTACTTGCGGTTCCAGTACACCGCTTCAGCGCCGGTCTGCTCGATCAACGCCTGCAGGGCAGGCAGGCTGTCACCGGCACGCAGCACCAGCGATGAACCCCGTGCACGCAGGCCGGCATCCAGTGCCGCCAGCGAACGATGGCGCCACGCATTGGAGGCCGCGCCCGGCGCCCACTCGCCCTCTTCGTGCGGCGCGTGGATGTACACCGGCACCACATCGTGACCCGCTTCCAGCGCCGCCTGCAGCGCCGGATTGTCCTGCAACCGCAGGTCCCGACGGAACCATACCAACGCTACCGACACGTGCACTGCCTCTCAGTTGCTGGGCGGCCATGATAGCCAGTGACGGTGAAGGCGATGCGTGCGACCGGCTCTGCTAGGCTGCGCGCTCTTCCGCTTCCGCCCGGCCCTCGTCATGGATGATCTTCGCGCCACGTTTGCCCGATTCGGCGCCCTGCAGCCGCAATCCGCCGACGCGTGGCAGGGGCCGTTCCCGCTGCCGGACGTGCTGGCCGGATTCTACGCACACGTCGGCCCGTTCGGCGAGGTATTCAATCCTGCAAAAGGCCCCTGCGGCATCACCATTCCAGGCCTTGAGGTGTGGATACCGCCCTTGCAGCGCCTGTGGGCCTACCAGGCAGGCTATCGCTGGAACGGCAACGATGGCGAACCGATCAGCGATTGGCCGGCGCAGTGGCTGGTGATCGCCGACCGTGGCGCCGATCCCCTCATCCTCGACATCGACGACGGCCGCGTACTGTTCGCCCGTCATGGTGCGGGCCACTGGGACGCCGGCGGGTTCGCCGCCGACGTGCCGACCCTGATGGCCGCGTTGGCTGCGGCCGGCAGCGTTTACCTCGATGCCGATGAGGATCTGTACAGCGATGACGATGATGGCGGGATCCGTCCGGTTCATCGCGAAGCGGCGCTGCGCGCTGTCGCTGTGGTGCTGGGCAGCACGGATGAAGCAGAACTGTTCCTGGACGCGATGCAGTAGAGCCACGCCATGCGCGGATGGTGCACGGAAAGGTTCAATCCACGCGTGGCATGGATCCACTTCTGGACTGCTGCATCGCTTCGCTGATCACCCGTCCGTCGTTCTTTCCTGCGGCACCTGCTCCGGCTGAGCGGCCAGGAACGGGTGCAGTACGGTATCGGCAGCAGCCACCGCGCCCACCACCAGCAGCAGGGCAACGGCAATGGCGGCCATCGGAACGAGGCGCGGGCGCGTGCTCATCGGTCGTTCCTCACTCCCAGCACCGGTCGGTGCGGCCCTTGGCGGTCTGGGCACGCGCGCAGTCACGCGGCGTGATCCGTCCCTCTCGCTGCTCCACCCGTTGCTTGCCGCCATTGTCATCGCGCTTCAGCTCGAAGGCGTCGTACAGGCGCCCGGTCACCGTGCGGGCCTCGTAGCGAAGGCGCTGCGGATCGATGCGCAACACCTGGAACAGCTGGGTGTCTTCGCCCACGGGGTCCATCGTCCTGCGTGCCTCGTCCGACAGGCGGTACTGCTTCGGTCCAGCCACTGTCACAACGTACTGCGGTGTTGCCGCCTGCCCTTCGCCGCGACGGCCGTAGGTATGGTCATGCCCCTGCAGTACCAGATCCACCTTGTGACGGCGCACCACCGGCAGCAGCACCTTGCGCAGGGCAGCATTCTCGCGGCCCTCGCGCGGCGAATAGAACGGCTGGTGCAGCAGCACGATCGTCCACGGCTGCCGGTTGCCGGACAGCACCTTGTCCAACCACTGTGCCTGCGCCTTGGCGGTACCGAGATCCAGCGCCGACGTGCCATCGACCACGGCCACGCGCACGCCCTGTGCGTCGAACCAGTAGCTGGTACCCGCCGCCGCGCTGGCACCGTTGCCCGGCAGGGCGAAGGTCACCGGCCAATGGCGGCCCAGCACACGGCGCTCCTGTGGCGTGTCCTCGAATTCCTCGAAGTACTCGTGGTTGCCGATCGCCGGCGCCACCAGCGTCTCCTGTGCCAGCCAGCTGGTGGCGGCAAACCATTCGCCCCATTCGCTGTCGTCCATGTTGTCGCCACCGCTGACCAGGTCGCCGGCAAACAGACTGATCCGCGCATCCGGCGCGGCCTTCTGTGCAGCCCGCACCACGCGGCTTACATGGCTGACGTTCTTGTTCTGGGTATCGCCGAAATACAGCAGGGTCAGCGGCTGGTCGGCAGCGGCAAGCGTACGCAGCTGGTTCCACGCGCTCCAGCTGCCATTGCCCTGTACGCGGTAGACATACAGGGTGTCCGGCTGCAAACCATCGATGTCGGCGCGATGATGATGCGACAGGCCGTTCTCGGTCTGCAGCACCTGGGTCTTCGCGCGCACCTGGACGATGCCCTCGATGGCCGGCGAATCGTCGGCCCGTGCGATTTCCAGCAGCGGCGACTGCACGCTGCCATCGGTGCGCCAGGCCACTGCAAAGCCGTGGCTGGGGTCGACCGATGGAGAGGCAACGATGCGGTCCGGCACCGGTGTGGCCGCGTAGTAGCGGCTGCCCGACGGCACCTGCGTATTGGGCTCGGCCGCAGCCGTCGCCATCGATGGCAATGCCAGCAGCAGCCCGATCGCAAGCAGGCGCACCAAGCGCGCGCTCACGAGCCACACTCCAGCGGCAGGGCCAACTGCTTGGCGATGCTCTCCCAGTCGAAGGCCACCACACCCTGGTCATCGTGCACCGCATACAGGGCACCGTGCGGGAAGCGTGGCGTCGGCTGCTGCATCATCCAGATGCCATCGGTGTTGGCCACGGTATTGCCCTGGAACGCACCCACCGGCTTCAGCGTATGGCGGTCGAACAGATGGAACACGCTGCGCTGCTTGCCCTGCTCGGTGGTGATCCACCAGCCGTCCTTGCCGCAGGTGCGCAGCATCACGCCTTCGGCCTGCGCCTTGAACACGTCGCGACCGAAGGTGGTGCCGGTGAAGCGCCCCGCCAGGGTGTAGACCTTGAATTCGCTGGCGTAGCTTTCGTCCTCTTCGGCGATCAGCAGGCGATCATTGGCCGGATCTCCCCAGATCGATTCGACCACACGCAACGCGCCGGCTTCGCTGGTATCACCGATGCTGGCCGACAGTGTTGCCTGCACCTTCGTGCCATCGCGGGACACGTGGTACTGGCGCACGCGCTTGTCCAGCTCAGCCAGCGGCGGCAGGATGTCCTTGCCCTGTGCGTCCTCGCCGTTGTCCCAGGAGTCGGTGACGTAGACGCTGTAGCCATCGGCACGGCGGTCCACCCACAGGCCGTAGGGCTTGCGCAGGTCGTCGGCACCGAAGGTGGCCAACGGAGTGAAGTCCGGCAGCGAAAGCACCTGCACACGGTGGTTGTCGCGCTCGACGATCCACAGCAGGTCATCGATCACCGCGATGCCGTTGGGACGATCGAACTGGCCCAGGCCGGTGCCGGTGCTGCCGACGTCGCGCAGGTGCTGGCCGTTGCTGCCGTCGTAGACCACCAGCTTGTCGGTGGTCTTGGCCGTGGCGATCAGCCAGGTCTTGCCATCCGGCGCCTGCCAGGACGCGGGCGAATCGATGTTGTCGGCCGGGGTCATCGGGGTCAGGAAGGCCTCGGCGATGGTCGCCACGTTGCGCTCGACCGGTGCCACAGCGCCGGTCGCTGCAGCCGCTGCCGGCGCCTTGTCCGCGGCCGGCGTGCAGCCGGCGGCAAGAACGGCTGCCAGCGAGGCCGCCATCAGGATCATGCAACGCGCCATCACAGGGCCACCTTCAGGCCCACGGCGTAGGTGCGGCCATATTCCTCCATCTGCAGGGTGCGCGAGCGCGTGCCCTGGTAGAGCTCCAGGGGCTTGTCCAGCAGGTTCTGCGCTTCAAAGTACACGCTTACGTTCGCGTTGAACTTGTAGTCCAGCGAGAAGTCGAGCTGGGTGTTGGGCGCGACGTAGATGTCGAACGCACGGCCCTTGCCGATGCTGTCCAGGTACTCGCTGCGGTACACCGCCGCCAGACGGGTGCTCAGGCCGTACTTTTCATAGCCGATGTGGGCGCTGTAAACGTGCTTGGAGGCACGCGGCAGGGTGAAATCCTCACCGGCGCGATCCTCGATGCCAGCGTCGAATCCGGTATCCAGCCAGGTGCCGCTGGCGCCCACCAGCAGGCCGTCCAGGCCGGCGGGCAGGAAGGCCAGCTGCTGCTGCCAGTTCAGCTCCGCACCACGCACTGTGGCTTTGCGGCCATTGATCGGCTGGGTCACGTCGAAACCACCATAGGCCGGATCATTGGTGCGCACCGTCTCGACGATATAGCCGTCGATGGACTTGTGGAACAGACCGAGCGAAACGATGCCGGTGCTGCCGAGGTACTTCTCCACCGACAGGTCGATGTTCTTCGACTCGTACGGGTCCAGCTCAGGATTGCCCAGGCGCACTTCCTCGTCGCCGCGGCTGTAGCCGACGCGCGGCGAGATATCGCCGAAGGACGGGCGCGAAACGGTCTTGTTGGCCGAGGCGCGCAGCACCCAGTCATCAGCCGCGTCATAGCGCAGGTGCAGGCCCGGCAGTACGTTGGTATAGCTGCTGTTGGCCACGCGCGGGGTTACGGTGTAGCTGCGGCCGTTGGCCGCCACATCGACCTGGTTGCCTTCGGCCCTGAAGCGCGTGTTCTCCACACGCACGCCACCGATGATGCGCAGCGCACCGACATCCCAGGTCCCCATGGCGTAGCTGGCGAAGATGTCTTCACTGGCGGTGTAGTCCTCTTCCAGCGAGGTCATCGCGTTGGCGCCGACATCCTGCGGACGGGCACTGAACTGGCCACGGTTGGCCGCCCAGTACGCGCGCATCGCGTCCGAATCCATGCCGTCACCCAGGGTGCCGTGGCGGTGATCCGGGGAGCCGGTGGTCCAGCTGGACAGGGCAACCTTCGGGCCGACGCGCAGTTCGCTTTCGTCGACGTTGACGTCGCGGTCGCGCCAGCGCCCCAGCAGGCCGAACTTGATGCTGCTGCTGTCGCCGTCGAAGCGGACGTTGACCTGTGCGCTGTGCTCCTTGTCGTTCACCTGCTTGGGTGAAATCACGAAGCGGTCGAACGCGTAGTTCGCGTTGTCCAGCCACTGCGGATTGTCGAAGCTGTAGCTGGGCATTCGACTGCTCTGGTCCAGCGTACCGTTGAAGGCCTTGCCGTTGAGCTTGAAGCGCGCCTCCATTTCATCGTTCACCCGCTCTTCGGTGCGGGTGAAACCAACCTTGTAATCGACCGCGGCGTTGGTCAGCGTGTTCTCGCCGCCCAGGCTGGCCGCAAAGGTGTTCTCTTCCTTGGTGCGGTAGCGCATGCGCTTGTCGATGGAATCCTTCGGCATGCCGTCCAACCGGTACTGGTCGGTACCGGTCTTCACCATCTTCGCGTCATCGAAGTTGAAGATCACCCGCTGGCGGGTTTCGGCATCATCGAACTGGCTGTACAGCGCACGCAGGTAGTACTTGCTGTCCTCGTTCGGGCGCCAGTCCAGGTTGAGGTTGGCGCCGATGCGCTTGCGCTCGATTTCGTACTTGCGGTGCTGCAGGTTGATCGCGGTGACGTCGCCCGGTGCGGCATCGTCTTCGCCGTCGTACTCCACTTCGGTGTTGTCCGATTCGAACGTGCGCTTCTGGTAGTTCACGCCCAGCGCGACGCCGAAGGTGTCGTTGAACACTTCGCTGTAGTTGAAGGCCGCCTTCGGGCTGGTTTCGCCGGACAGCTGCTGGTGGCTGGCTTCGATCTTGCCACGCAGGCTGCGGCCGTCACGATCGAAGGCCGAGGCCGATTCAACCAGGATCGCGCCACCGATGGCGTCGCCCGGCATGTCCGGGGTGGGCGACTTGACCACGCGCAGGCGCTCGGTCGAATCGGACGGAATCACATCCAGCGGCGCCGCGCGGCTGGAATCTTCCGGGGTGCCGATGGCGATGCCGTCGACGCTGACGCTGTTGAGGTTGGCATCCAGGCCACGCACCACCACGAACCGGCCTTCACCCTGGTCGCGGGTCACGCTGATGCCCGGCAGGCGCTGCAGCGACTCGGCCACGTTCTTGTCCGGGTACTGGCCCAGTGCGTCTGAAGACACGGCGTCTTCGATGGCATCGCTGCTGCGCTTCAGGTCGACGGCGCGTACCTGCGATTCCAGCTGTGCACGCACTTCGATGCGCTCCAGATCGGTCGCTGCGGCGGCACCCCCTGCCACGGCAGCGGCAGCGTTTTCGGCCGCCAGCACCGACGGGCTGGCCGTCACCAGCAGCGAGAGGCTGATTGCCAGGCCCAACGTATTCTTCTTCTGCACAGCTATCCCCAACGGTGTAAAGATTGGGTCAGCACGGTATGTCCGGCAGGTTGCATGGGCATGACACCGGTGAAGCCTGGCCTGCCGGACCCGGCTCGGCACCACCGCGCATTCCGCTTAAAATGGGGGCCTCCCCTTCTGCCAGACCCTCCCATGAAGATCGTCGAAGTGCGCCACCCGCTGGTGCAGCACAAGATCGGCCTGATGCGCAACGCCGCGCTCAGCACCAAGGATTTCCGCGAACTGGCCAACGAACTGGGCACGCTGCTGGCCTACGAGGCCACCGCCGACCTGGAAACCGAGCCGCACACCCTGCCGGGCTGGTCCGGCCCGGTCACCGTGCAGCGCATCGCCGGCGCCAAGATCACCGTGGTGCCGATCCTGCGCGCCGGCCTGGGCATGCTCAGCGGCGTGCTGTCGCTGATCCCGGCCGCCCGTGTCAGCGTAGTCGGCCTGCAGCGCGATGAGGAAACCCTGCAGCCGGTGCCCTACTTCGAGCGCCTGACCGGCCGCCTGGAAGAGCGCGACGCGCTGATCCTCGACCCGATGCTGGCCACCGGCGGCACCCTGATCGCCACCATCGACATGCTCAAGCGCGCCGGCGCCCGCCGGATCAAGGGCATCTTCCTGGTTGCCGCGCCGGAGGGCATCGAAGCGGTGAAGGCCGTGCACCCGGACGTGGAGATCTACACCGCCGCGATCGACGCGCAGCTCAATGACAAGGGCTACATCCTGCCGGGCCTGGGTGATGCCGGCGACCGCATCTTCGGTACCCGCGTGGGCTGAGATCGACCGGGTCGGAGCGCTTTCGAAAGGAAGTGCTCCACCTGCTCCAGGCACCTTCACGCCGGCTTTGCGGCAACGGGCGAATGCTCCGCGCACCCGCCCTGCCCTGGAGCCACCATGAAAGCCTCTTTGCTGCTCGCCGCCGCCCTGCTGGTCGGCCTACCGTTTGCCGCCAACGCAGCCACCCCACAGCAGCAGCGCATGGCCGACTGTTCGGCAAAGAACAAAGGGCTGAAAGGCGACGCCTACAAGTCCGCGCAGAGCGCATGCCTGAGTTCGCACGCAGCCGCACCGGCAACCCCTGCCACGCCGCAGGAGCGCATGAAGAAGTGCAACGCAGACGCCGCCACCCAAAAGCTCGCCGGCGACGCCCGCAAGACCTTCATGAGCAGCTGCCTCAAGGCTTCGTAAAAACAGCGAAGAAAGGCCCCATCCACGCATGGCGTGGATCTACTGACCGTCACTTGGAACCTGTCCGTCGAATGGGGTCAGAGCCCGTTGCCCAGCAACGGGATCGGACCCCGAAAGACTCACCGGGTGTCCCATCCGTCACCGGAAAACTGTCGAAGGCGGGGCGGTGTCGGATTGCGGGGTGTCAGCCGCATGGATGCGGCTGCCAAGCCTACAAGGACGTACTTGCGGCGTCCCCGCCATCCGACACCGCCCCGCCAACCCACGGATAGCCCGCTGTTGCTGTTGCTGTTGCTGTTGCTGTTGCCGTTGATTCGGCAGGTGCAGGGCGCAGCCCTGCCGGCCAACCTCACCCCAGCGCGCGCGCCTTCAGTTCGCCCTGCTCATGCAGCGTCACGAAACGTCCCTTCTCATCCCGCCCGACCTGCGCCAGCGCCACCTGCGGATCATGGGTGAAGAACAGATGCACGTTGCGCGCCAGCTTGTCTTCCAGGAACTGTCGCTTCTCGTCGATCAGCAGCTCGGCGTTGCGGTCGTACCCCATGGTGATCGGCACGTGCACCCACGAGCGACCCGGAATCAGATCGGCGCAGAACACCACGCCGCCGTGCGCCCCCTCGCCTGCGCGTGCCTGCCCGACGATCTCGGCCAGCATCAGCCCCGGCGTGTGCCCGTCGCTGTAACTGAAACGCACGCTGTGGCCGAGCACCTTCGAATACTCGCCGTCCACCACTTCCAGGCGGCCACTGGCCTGCAGCAGGCCCGGCAGTTCTGGAATGAAGCTGGCGCGATCGCGCGGGTGCGGCTGCAGCGCGCGCTGCCAGTGCTGCGCCCCGACCACGTACGTCGCATTGGGGAACAGCAGTTCCGGTTCACGGCCTTCGTGCCACGCGGCCAACAGGCCGCCGGCGTGGTCGAAGTGCAGATGGCTGAGCACCACCACGTCGATGTCTTCGTGCTCGAAGCCGGCTTCGCGCAGCGAATCGATCAGCACATGCTGGCTTTCCTGCACGCCATAGCGCTCGCGCATGCGCGGCTCGAAGAACGCACCGATGCCGGTTTCGAACAGCACCGTCTTGCCTTCCAGCGGGCTCGCCAACAACGCACGACAGGCCAGCTCGATGCGGTTGAGCTCATCCGGTGCTGCCCACTTTTCCCACAACGCGCGCGGCGCGTTGCCGAACATTGCACCGCCATCCAAGCGTTGGGTATTACCGCGGATCGACCATAGTTTCATGACGCAATTATCGGTGGCCGCTCGTTAAATAATCGCTAGTGGGAAAATGAAAAACCCCGCCGTTGCGGGCGGGGTTCTCAGGTTTGCGTCCGCCGGGCATGGCCCGGCGCTGCCGCCGGATCAGGGAGCCGGCACGACCTGGGCACTGCCGACCGGGTTGCGCGGGTCACTGCCGCCAAACAGTTTGTTGGCCTTGCGGTCCCACTCCACCGTCTGCAGGTTGCCCCACACGTGGCTGGAGCCGCGGCCGCCGGCAGCGACCTCGCCTGGCAGGTCGATCTTGTGGCCCATCGCCTGCAGCTGCTTGATGGTGCCAGCGTCGAAAGCATTGCTTTCCGCTTCGATCAGGTCCGGCAGCCACTGGTGGTGGTAGCGCGGCAGCGCGGCGACCTGCTGCGCATCCAGGCCAGCGTCGTAGCCCAGGATACCCAGCAGCACCATGGTGATGATGCGGCTGCCACCGGGCGTGCCCAGCACGATCACCTTGTCGTCGTTTTCCATGAAGGTGGGCGTCATCGAGCTGAGCATGCGCTTGCCCGGCTTCGGCGCGTTGGCCGCGTAGCCCATCACGCCAAAGGCATTGGGCGTTCCCGGCTTCAGCGCGAAGTCGTCCATCTCGTTGTTCAGCAGCACGCCGGTGCCCTTCGGAATCAGGCCCGAGCCGTACAGCAGGTTGACGGTCTGGGTGGCACCGACACGGTTGCCATCACGGTCGATGATCGAGAAATGGGTGGTCTCGTCATCCTCCAGCGGCGTCGGGTTGCCCGACAGCAGGTCGCTGGGGGTCGCCTTTTCCGGGTGGATGGTTGCGCGCAGGCCCTGCGCGTAATCCTTGCTGGCCAGCACCTTCTGCGGGATCTGCACGAAATCCGGATCGCCGAGGAAGAAGGTGCGGTCACGGTAGGCACGACGCATCGACTCGACCACCAGATGGGTGCGGTGCGCGGCATCCATCTGCTTGATGTCCCAGCCTTCCAGGATCTGCAGCATGCTGGCCAGGGCGATGCCACCGGAGGACGGCGGCGGTGCGGTGGTGATCTTCCAGCCGTTGTAGTTGAAGACGATCGGCGCGCGCTGCTTGACACGGTAGCCGGCAAGTTCTTCGGCGGTCCACTTGCCACCGGCCTGCTTCACGCCGGCCAGCAGCAGCTTGCCGGTCTGGCCCTTGTAGAAGCCGTCGAAGCCACCGGCCGCCAGGCGCTCCAGGGTCTGCGCCAGTTCCGGCTGCTTGAACAGGTCACCGGTGGCGATCGGCTTGCCATTGCGCAGGTAGACCTCGCGCGTACCGGGATAACGCTCCATCACTTCACGGCGCGAGGCATAGCCCTTGGCCATGCGGTCGTACACCGGGAAGCCTTCACGCGCGATGCGGATCGCCGGCTGCAACGATGCCGCCAGCGGCAGCTTGCCGTGCTTGGCCGACAGTTCGACCAGCGCCGCCGGCAGGCCCGGAATGCCGGCCGACCACGGGCCGTTGACCGAGCGGTCGCGGTCCAGGTCACCCTTCTTGTCGAGGAAGGCCTGCGGCGTGGCCGCGGCCGGCGCGGTCTCGCGCGCGTCCAGCATCACGTCCTTGCCGGTAGCCGCATCATGCAGCAGGAAGAAGCCGCCGCCACCAAGACCGGAGCTGATCGGCTCGACCACTGCCAGGGTGGAGGACACCGCCACCGCCGCGTCGAAGGCGTTGCCGCCCTGGGCCAGGATGTCGACACCGGCCTGGGTGGCCAGGGCGTGACCGCTGGCGATGGCCGCGCCATCGGGGCGCTCGGCACGGACCGGGGCATCAGCCCAGGCGACGGAACTCAGCAGCAGGCCGAGCAGCAACAGGGGGCGGGCGAACGACTTCATTCGGATGGGGGCTCCGCATAGAGTTCGGGATGATCGTGCTGCAGTTGGCGCAACTTGGCCAGCAGCTCGATTTCGGTTTCGACGATGTCCGGATCGGGGTCGATGCATTCGACCGGGCAGACGACCACGCACTGCGGTTCGTCGAAATGGCCCACGCACTCGGTACAGCGGGCGGGGTCGATCACGTAGATGGTTTCACCCATCGTGATGGCCTGGTTCGGGCAGGCCGGCTCGCATACGTCGCAGTTGACGCAGAGCTCATTGATTTTCAGCGACATGGCGATACTCCACGCCCGCGCCTTGGGACAAGGACCGGCCTGCGCGGGCGCGCGGGCCGGTCAGGTCATCAGCGGCGCCCATCGCAGGGCGCCGCCCGGGCCGTGCCGAAGCACGACCGCCTCGGCTCGGTCTTACTTGGCTTCGACGAAAATGTACTCGGCACCGGTCGGCTGGACCACGGCCTGCACGCGGGCGTTGTCGGCGGACTGGCCGATGAAGACGACGCGCACGCCCTTCATCGAATCCGGCGAGACATCCTTGAACACGGTCTGGATCATGTCAGCCATCTTGCCCGAGGCCGACGAACCGAAGGCCAGCATGTTGCCCGGCTGCACGCCACGGGCCACGGCCTGGGTCGCGCTTTCGGTCTGGCGCTCGTACTTGGCCTGGAAGTCCGGATCCGATTCCGGCGACAGGTAGTACAGGAACGGGCTGTTGGTGATGTTGCCCATGTTCTGGATGGCCACTTCCTGCAGGTACTTCTTCCAGCCTGCGTCGTCTTCCTTGGCCGGCGCGACCAGCGCCTGCTTGGCTTCGTCGACCGGAGCGGCTTCTTCCTTCTTGCAGGCGGTGAAAGCCAGGGCAAACGAAGCGATCAGCATCGCGCGCATGGTGTTGTTCATGGGTTTCCTCCCGGAATGTTGCGTGTTGGTGTGCGTAATGGAATGCGTGGTGCTACAGGATCTACTGCTGGCCAGGGCTTACGACTGCGCCGACTTCGCTTCGCGGACCTTGCGCAGCGCCTCGAGCACGGCGGCCGGCACGAAGCCGGACACATCGCCACCCAGGCGTGCGATCTCGCGGACCAGCGAGGACGAGATGAAGCTGTGCTGCTCGGCGGGGGTCAGGAACAGGGTCTCGACCTCCGGAATCAGGTGGCGGTTCATGCTCGCCATCTGGAATTCGTACTCGAAGTCGGACACCGCGCGCAGCCCGCGCAGCAGCACACCGCCCTGCACCGAACGCACAAAATGGGCCAGCAGCGTATCGAAGCCGATGACCTCGACGTTGCTGTGGTGGCCCAGGGCGCCACGCGCCAGCTGCACGCGCTGTTCCAGCGGCAGGGCCGGTCCCTTCGAGGGGCTCTGCGCCACGCCCACCACGACCTTTTCAAACAGCGGCGCGGCCCGGCTCACCAGGTCGATATGACCATTGGTGATGGGGTCGAACGTGCCGGGATAGACGGCGATGCGGCGGTTGGCCACGGTCATGGGCGGTAGCAGATGTTCAGATGAGGTCAAAGTGTAGCAGCGGCGCGGCGGTACAGGGCAAAGCGCACCTCGCGGGTGCCGCCATCGCGGTGCAGCAGCCATTCCGGGGGCAGCACCGGCACGTGGCTGGCCGGCGATTCCAGGTACAGCCAGGCATCGGCGGCCAGGTGCCGCGGCAGCTGGGCCAGCACGTCCTGCCACAGGCCATCGGCGAACGGCGGGTCGATGAACACCAGATCCGCCTGCTGTGCCGGCGCGGCCTGCAGCCAGCGCAGCGCATCGGCCTGGGCGACCGTCACGACGTCAACCGCCTGCAGTCTGGCCACGGCCGCCGACAGGTTGCGCGCCAGCTGCGGGTCGCGCTCGACCAGGGTGGCATGCGCGGCCCCCCGCGAGACCGCCTCCAGCCCCAGCGCGCCGCTGCCGGCGAACAGGTCCAGCACGCGCGCCCCGCCCAGCTTGGGCATCAACCAGTTGAACAGGGTCTCACGCACGCGGTCGCTGCTGGGCCGCAGGCCCGGCAGGGTCGGAACCGGCAGTCGGGTATTGCGCCAGCGCCCACCGATGATGCGCACCTGGCCTTCGTTGCCACCGCGGCCGCTCACAGGCGCCCCTGGCGAGGTTCATTCGAGAATTTCAGCATGAGCGGGATTGTAGTTCGGCCGGGCTGCGCCCGGCACCCGCAGAGGCCGAAGCAACGGCCGAAGCAACGTCAAAAGCTGGCTTCCTGCGGGTTGGCGGGGTGGGTCCGGTTGCGGGGGCCGCCGTAAATCCGTCCATGGAGGCTCGGTCGCGCCATCCATGGCGCTCACGCCCCCGCAACCGGACCCACCCCGCCTTCGACAGTTTCCTGCGACCTGTCAAACGGCTCTTGGGGGATTTTGATATCTGAGAGATTTCATCCACGCATGGCGTGGATCTACTGCAGGTCGCGACGATCTGTCGAAGGCGGGGCACTGTGGGTTTGCGGGGTGTGAGCGGCATGGATGCCGCGACCAAGCCCCCATGGACGGATTTACGGCGTCCCCGCAAACCCACAGTGCCCCGCCATCCCACGGAATGCCCGCTGTTGCTGTTGCTGTCGCTTTGGCCTCGGCGGGTGCCGGGCGCAGCCCGGCCGACCAACCCCTTGATTTCGGGACAATCACCCCTACCCCTTGGCGAGGCCGCACGCGCTTGCGCGGCACCGCACATGGAGCCCTACCCGATGACCGAGACGACCCAGACCGAAACCCTTGGCTTCCAGACCGAAGTCAAGCAGCTGCTGCAGCTGATGATCCACTCGCTGTACTCCAACAAGGAGATCTTCCTCCGCGAGCTGGTCTCCAATGCCGCCGACGCCGCCGACAAGCTGCGCTTCGAAGCCCTGACCCAGCCTGAGCTGCTGGAAGGCGACAGCGAGCTGCGCGTGCGCGTCAGCTTCGATCCGGCCGCCCACACCATCACCATCGAAGACAACGGCATCGGCATGAGCCGCGCCGATGCCATCACCCACCTCGGCACCATCGCCAAGTCCGGCACCGGCGACTTCCTGCGCCAGCTGTCCGGCGACCAGAAGAAGGACTCGCAGCTGATCGGCCAGTTCGGCGTCGGCTTCTACAGCGCCTTCATCGTCGCCGACGAAGTGGAAGTCACTTCGCGCCGCGCAGGCCTGGCCGCCAATGAAGGCGTGCGCTGGACCTCGCGTGGCGAAGGCGATTTCGATGTCGCTACCATCGACAAGGCCGAGCGCGGCACCCGCATCGTCCTGCACCTGAAGGACGGCGAGCACGACTTCGCCGACGGCTGGCGCCTGCGCAGCATCCTCAAGAAGTACTCCGACCACATCGGCCTGCCGATCCAGATGCCCAAGGAAGGCGGCGAAGAAGGCGCCGCGATCGAGTGGGAAACCGTCAACCGCGCCAGCGCGCTGTGGACCCGCCCGCGCACCGAGATCAGCGATGCGGAGTACACCGAGTTCTACAAGCACGTCGCCCACGACCACAGCGACCCGCTGGCGTGGAGCCACAACAAGGTCGAAGGCAAGCTGGAGTACACCTCGCTGCTGTACGTGCCGGGCCGCGCGCCGTTCGACCTGTACCACCGCGATGCGCCCAAGGGCCTGAAGCTGTACGTGCAGCGCGTGTTCGTGATGGACCAGGCCGAGCAGTTCCTGCCGCTGTACCTGCGTTTCATCAAGGGCGTGGTCGATTCCAACGACCTGTCGCTGAATGTCTCGCGCGAGATCCTGCAGTCCGGCCCGGTCATCGATTCGATGAAGGCCGCGCTGACCAAGCGTTCGCTGGACATGCTGGAGAAGCTGTCCAGCGACAAGCCCGAGCAGTACGCCACGTTCTGGAAGGAATTCGGCCAGGTGCTGAAGGAAGGCCCGGCCGAGGACTACAACAACCGTGAGAAGGTCGCCGGCCTGCTGCGCTTCGCTTCCACCCGTGGCGAGGCCGATGCGCAGACCGTCTCGTTGGCCGACTACATCGGCCGCATGGCCGAAGGCCAGGACAAGATCTATTACCTGACCGGCGAGAGCTACAGCCAGGTGCGCAACAGCCCGCACCTGGAAGTGTTCCGCAAGAAGGGCATCGAAGTCCTGCTGCTGACCGATCGCATCGACGAGTGGCTGATGGGCTACCTGACCGATTTCGACGGCAAGGGCTTCGTCGACATCGCCCGCGGCGACCTCGACCTGGGCGCGCTGGAGAGCGAAGCGGACAAGCAGGAGCAGGAAGCCGCAGCCAAGGACAAGCAGGGCCTGGTCGAGCGCCTGAAGAACGTGCTCGGCGATGACGTGGCCGAAGTGCGCGTGTCGCACCGCCTGACCGATTCGCCGGCGGTGCTGGCCATCGGCGAACAGGACCTGGGCCTGCAGATGCGCCAGATCCTGGAAGCCAGCGGCCAGAAGGTACCCGACAGCAAGCCGGTGCTGGAGATCAACCCGGGTCATCCGCTGATCGCCAAGCTGGATGCCGAAGCCGATGGCGCACGTTTCGACGACCTGGGCCGGGTGCTGTTCGACCAGGCCGCACTGGCCGCCGGCGACAGCCTGAAGGACCCGGGTGCCTACGTGGCCCGTCTGAACAAGCTGCTGCTGGAGCTGTCGGCCTGACCGATGCCGGGATCGCCCGGCCTGGTGGTGCCAACCTCGGTTGGCACCGCCATTGCCCTGGTAGATGCCAACCTTGGTTGGCGCTGCTGTTGCCCCGGTAGATGCCAACCTTGGTTGGCGCTTAAAAAGCTGCCGAGCAGGGCTTGACTGCAAAAGCGTGCCAACCAAGGTTGGCACCTACCAGAACGGGTCGGATCAGGCACGCACCAGAGCCGGTCGGAACAGGTCCGTCCCGGAGCTGCTCGGATCAGACCCATCCCAGATGCGGTCGGATCAGGCCTGCCGATCCAGCAGCGAGCCCAGCATCTGGTCCTCGCGGCGGATCAGCGCGGCATTGGCAGCGAAGGCCACCACCTCGGCCTTGGCAGCCAACAGATCGCCCAGCGGTGCGGTCGGATCGGTGTCGCCATGGGACGTCACGCGGGTGTCCACCCCGCCCTGCGCTGCGGCATCGCGCTGCAGTTGCAGTCGTGGCGCATCCGGGGTCGCCAGGTTGGCCACATTGTGCGCTGCCACCTGCACGCCCTGCTGGGCCGCACGCATCCCGCTGAGCGCAACACCTGTCACATCGTTCATCGGCGGTCTCCCAGGCCACCCAACGCAGCCCTCCGGACCGGTTAACGGCCGCGTAGCTGCGACCTTGAGTCCACGCCGGCCATACAGGCCCGGGTGGTAGCATATCCCTCTGATTTCAGCGCCTTTTGCCAATGCTCAGTTTTTTCCGCCGCAAGAAGCCCCAGGACGCCGCCACACCGGACGCGCCCAAGACCCAGCACTACTCGGCTGAAGAGCTGGCGGCGGCCTTCCCGTCGGCCGCGCCACCCGAGCAGGCCCCGGCCGCACCGGTAGCCCCGCCGATGGTGGAAGCGCCTGCGCCAGCTGCCACGCCCGAGGTCGTTGCGCCCGCAACGTCAATCGCGCCGGCCCCGCAAGCACCACTGCAGACGGCGCAGGAAACCATCCCCGAAACCGCGCCCGTCCGCGTGCTGGCGCCGGAGAACTTCGAAGCCGAAGCGGCCGCCGCCGCCGCGGTGCTCGCCCCGCTGGCCCCGGTCATCCCGGCGCAGGAACCAGCCGCCCCCGCCGCCGACCTGCCGGTACTGGTCGATGCCCCGGCTGCTGCGGCGGGCAAGCCCGGCTGGCGCGAGCGCCTGCGCAACAGTGCGTTCGCCCGCAGTTTCGGCGGCCTGTTCTCGCGCAACCCCAAGCTCGATGACGACCTGCTGGACGAGATCGAGACCGCGCTGCTGACCGCCGACGTTGGCGTTGCCGCCACCACCGACCTGATCGCCGACCTGCGCAAGCGCATGAAGGCGCGCGAGTTCATCGATGCCAATGCCCTGCTGGCGGCACTGCGCGCGGACCTGATCGCGATCCTGCAGCCGGTATCCAAGCCGCTGATCATCGACCGCAACGCCAAGCCCTTCGTGGTGCTGACCGTGGGCGTCAACGGCGTCGGCAAGACCACCACCATCGGCAAGCTGGCCAAGCGTTTCAAGGACGAGGGCCACAGCCTGATGCTGGCCGCTGGCGATACCTTCCGCGCCGCCGCCGTCGCCCAGCTGCAGATCTGGGGCGAGCGCAACGGCGTGGCCGTGGTCGCGCAGGGGCAGAACGCTGATGCCGCCTCGGTGGCCTACGATGCGCTGCAGGCCGGCAAGGCCCGCGGCACCTCGGTGCTGATTGCCGATACCGCAGGCCGCCTGCACACCCAGTCCGGGCTGATGAACGAGCTGGGCAAGATCCGCCGCGTGCTCGGCAAGATCGACGAGAACGCGCCGCACGAAGTGCTGATGGTGATCGACGGCACCACCGGCCAGAACGCGCTTTCGCAGCTGCGCCAGTTCAATGCCGCGGTCAAGGTAACCGGCCTGGTGGTGACCAAACTGGACGGTACCGCCAAGGGCGGCGTGGTGTTCGCGCTGGCCCGCGAGTTCGGCATTCCGATCCGTTTCGCTGGCATCGGCGAGCGCCCGGAGGACCTGCGCGTGTTCGATCCGGAAGCCTTCGTCGACGCCCTGTTGCCCGAAGCATTGGGCACTGCCTGACGCGCCCGCATCCACGCATGGCGTGGCTCTACTGCAGCCCGGTAGAGCCACCCCATGGGTGACCGGCCGCTGCCGTAGTAGAGCCACCCCATGGGTGGCTGCCCCCTGGAGTACCGATGCCCCGCCAGCCGAACGCCAGCGCCACGTCCGCCCCTGAGCACGGCTTCGTTGCCCGCCTGCTGCACTGGTTCGACGGCCACGGCCGCCACGACCTGCCCTGGCAGCATCCGCGCAGCCCGTACCGGGTGTGGTTGTCGGAGATCATGCTGCAGCAGACCCAGGTGGCCACGGTCATTCCGTACTTCCATCGGTTCCTGCAGCACTTCCCCACCCTGCCCGACCTTGCCGCCGCCAGCAACGACGCGGTGATGGCGCAGTGGGCCGGCTTGGGCTACTACGCACGTGCACGCAATCTGCACGCGGCCGCCAAGCGCTGCGTCGCCGAGCACGGCGGCGACCTGCCGCGTGATTTCGATGCCCTGCACGACCTGCCCGGCATCGGCCGCAGCACCGCCGGCGCGATCCTCAGCCAGGCCTGGAACGACCCGTTCGCGATCCTCGATGGCAACGTCAAGCGCGTGCTCAGCCGCTATCACGGCGTCGAAGGCTTCCCTGGCCTGCCCGCCATCGAGAAGCATCTGTGGGCCATCGCCGAAGCGCAGGTCGCCCATGTGCCGGCTGGACGCATGGCCGACTACACCCAGGCGCAGATGGACCTCGGTGCCACGGTCTGCAGCCGGTCCAGACCGGCCTGCGTGATCTGTCCGCTGCAGGCCGATTGCGTGGCACGTCGCGAAGGCCGCACCGCCGAGCTGCCAACCGCAAAGCCAAGCAAGGCGCTGCCCGAACGCGAGGCGGTGGCTTTGCTGCTGCGCGACAAGCAGCAGCGCGTACTGCTGCAGAAGCGGCCGGACACCGGCATCTGGGCACAGTTGTGGACGCTTCCGCAGGCCGAAGCGGGCAGCGAGCTGCAGGACTGGTTCGACGTCCACGTCGATGGTTCGCTGGAAGATGCCGAGGAACTGCCAGTGCTGCAGCACACCTTCAGCCACTACAAACTGCACCTGCAGGTATTGTCACGGCAGGTGCGCGGCCTGCGCGTGAAAGAACCCACGCTGCGCTGGGTTGGCGCCGCCGAACTGCCTGCACTGGGCTTGCCTGCCCCCATCCGCAAACTGCTTGAGGGCGCGCCCATCAAGAGCCCGAAGCGAACTTCCGCAAAATCCCGCAACCACGAGTGAGTGCCATGCCCCGAACCGTCTTCTGCCAGTACGAACAACGCGATGCCGAGGGCCTGGACTTCGTGCCTTACCCGGGGGAACTGGGCCAGCGTGTGTTCAACCACATCGGCAAGCCGGCGTGGACCGCATGGCTGGCACACCAGACCATGCTGATCAACGAGAACCGCCTTTCCCCGCGAAAGCCGGAGCATCGCGCCTTCCTGGAGACGGAACTGGTGAAGTTCCTGTTCGAGAAGGACGCGGAGAAGCCCGCCGGGTTCACCCCGGAAGCCTGACCTGCCGGTAGCGCCGGGCATGGCCCGGAGCTACCGCCCTACTTCGCGGATTCCTCGCGCTCCTGCACCTGCGCCTGGCGCAGCTCCTGCTCGGAGGCGCGTAGCGCCTTCACGTCGAGCTTGCGTATGGTCTTGATGAAGCACGGCATGCGCGGGCCAGCGGTCGGGTCACGTACCAGCACCTTGTCGAACGGCGCCGAGACGCGGTTCATCCGGCTGGTCAGGCCGATGGCGGTCGCATACGGCAGATCCTGGCAGGGACCATTCAATTCCAGCAGGTAGGCCTCGCTCGGACGCGTCCAGACCGCCAGCGCACTGTCGCCCAGCTCGGTCCAGCCATTGAGGCTGCCGAAGAACTGCATGTCCTTCTGCGGTGCGCCGGCGTGGGCACGATACAGCTCCAGCTTCTCGGCACTGCCCAGGCGGCCGGTGGTGGCACAGCCAGCCAGGGCCAGGCACAGCCCGGCGATCAACAGTGGGGTCTTCATGGCCATCTCCACGGGGGAACTGTGCCGATCATGCACCCGCCGGGGTGGTGCCGGCGCAACGGCCGGCAGCCTGGTTCAGGCCCTGCATCGAATCCGGTAGTCGCCAACCTTGGTTGGCGCTTGGCCAGCCGCTCAGACGTCGGCGTGGGCCAGCGCGTGCAGGCGCCCTTCGCGCAGCTCCAGCACCCGGTCCAGACGCCGTGCCAGCGAGCGGTCATGGGTCACCAGCACCAGGCTGGTATGCCGCGCACGGTTGAGCTCCAGCATCAGCTCGAACACAGTCGCAGCCGTGCGGTCATCCAGGTTTCCGGTCGGCTCGTCGCCCAGCACGCAGGCCGGGTGATTGACCAACGCGCGCGCCACCGCAGCACGCTGGCGTTCGCCACCGGACAGTTCGCCGGGCTTGTGGTCCAGGCGATGGCCGAGGCCGACCGATTCCAGCAGCGCAGTCGCACGCGTGCTGGCCTCGGCCACCGCGGTACCGGCCAGCATCACCGGCATCATCACGTTTTCCAGCGCGGTGAATTCCGGCAGCAGGTGGTGGAACTGATAGACGAAACCCAGCGCCTGGTTGCGCAGCAGGCCGCGCGAGGTGTCCGACAGCGCCGACATGCGCTGGCCGGTGACATAGACCTCGCCAGCGGTGGGCGTATCCAGCCCGCCCAGCAGGTGCAGCAGCGTGCTCTTGCCGGCACCGGAGGCACCGATGATCGCAACCGTCTCACCTGCAGTCACCGTCAGGTCCAGCCCGTCGAACACCGGTGTCTGCATGCGCCCTTCGGCGTAGGTCTTGCCCAGCCCTTCGGCACGGATCACTTCATCGCCGCGGTTGAAGACCTTATTCATAGCGCAGGGCCTCCGCCGGCTGGGTGCGTGCTGCCCGCCAGGCGGGATACAGAGTGGCCAGGAAGCTCATCAGCAGCGCGACCAGGGTGATCACCACGATGTCGCTGGTCTGCATGTCGGTCGGCAGGCCGGTGATGTAGTACACATCCTCCGGCAGCAGCTTGACGTTGAACACCGACTCGATGGCGCCGAGGATGCGTTCCAGGTTCAGGGTCAGGGTGATGCCGCCGATCAGGCCGGCAAGGGTGCCGAAGATGCCGATCAGCGAGCCCTGCACCATGAACACCTGCATCACCCCGCCCGGGGTCAGGCCGAGGGTGCGCAGGATCGCGATGTCGGCCTGCTTGTCGGTCACCAGCATCACCTGCGAGGACACCAGGTTGAACGCGCCCATGGCGATGATCAGCGAGAGCAGGATGCCCATCACCACTTTTTCCATGCGCAGCGAGTGGTACAGGTTGGCGTTCTGCTGGGTCCAGTCGCTGACCCGATAGGCACCGCCGAGGTTCTGCGCCAGGTCCACGCCCACCTCCAGCGAGCGGTCCATGTCATGCAGTTTCAGGCGCACGCCGGTGGCGCCATCGGAACGCAGTACGCGCTCCAGGTCTTTCATGTTGGCAAAACCCACACCGCGATCGACCTCGTTGTAACCGGCCTCGAAGATGCCGCTGACGGTGAAGCGCTTCATCCGCGGCACCGCGCCCGCTGGCGTGCCCTGCACTTCCGCGAAGGTCACCAGCACCTGGTCACCGACGTCCACGCCCAGCCAGACGGCCAGTTCCTTGCCCAGCAACAGGTTGAAGCTGCCCGGGGTCAGGCTGCCGTAGCTGCCCTTGGTGACCTTCTTGTCGATCACCGACACCTTCGGCTCCAGTGCCGGGTCGATGCCCTGGATGATCGCACCCTGCACGCGCGAGCCGCTGATCATCGACTGGATCTCGATATACGGCGCAGCACCGGCCACGCGCGGATCCTTGTTGGCCACATCGACCACGCGCATCCAGTCCGGCATCGGTTCGCCGTCGCGGCTGATGGTGGTGTGCGCGGTCATCTGCAGCAGGCGGCTGCGGATTTCCTTCTGGAAACCGCTCATGACCGCCAATGTGGTGATCAGCACCGTCACCCCGAGCGCGATGCCCAGGATCGATGCCATCGAAATGAAGGAGATGAAGCCGTTGCGGCGCTTGGCGCGCAGGTAGCGCAGGCCAATGGCCACGGGAATGGGTTTGAACATGCAGGCACGCCAGTCGATTCAGCCTATGGTGCCACCGACCGGGGCCGACGGGAAACGCTTCGTGCGGCCACGGCCAGTCGCAGTTCACGTCGTTGTGCGCGATCAAGCACGTCCGGCCAGAACAACAGGCGCCTGCGACGCCAGCCCTCGCGCCAGTGCAGCAGCAGCCAGGGCCCGCGCACCACCAGCCGCGGCTCGGCAATATCGCCCCCGTCCAGCCGCAGCAGCGCTGGCAGGGGCGACAGCTGCAGCACGACAGGGCGCCGCCGCAGGCGCCAGGCCAGCTCAGCCAGGCCAAGCGCCCAGACCCCGATCAACGCCGGAAGCAGATGCGCGGATGGCAGATCCGAAGCATGCAACAGCCACGGCGCGGCCAGCAGTACCGCCAGCTGGGCGCCGGCCTGCAGCCGCGACGGGCGCCACTCAAGGCTTGAGGGCGAGGATCCTGTGCATGAGGGGGACGGCGTGTGCATGCGGGCAGGCCTCGTAGCCCATGAACCAGCGCCACAACTTATCGTCCTCGCAATCGAGCAGGAACAGGAAAACCTCGCGGTCTTCGGTCGGCGCACTGCTCCATTCGCGATCCAGGTAGCGACCGAACAACTGGTCCAGTTCGCGCATGCCGCGACGGCAGCGCCAGCGCAGCTTCTTCAGCAGGATTTCTTCATCCATTGAGTTTCTCCAGATACAGCAAAGCCACGCATGGCGTGGCTCTGCTGGGGTCATGCAACTACCCGGCACCGTATCAGGCGCGGCGTTCCATCATCAGCTTCTTGATCTCGGCGATCGCCAGGGCCGGGTTCAGGCCCTTCGGACAGGTCCGGGCGCAGTTCATGATGGTGTGGCAGCGGTACAGCTTGAACGGATCTTCCAGATCGTCCAGGCGCGCACCGGTGTCCTCGTCGCGCGAATCGATGATCCAGCGGTAGGCCTGCAGCAGGATCGCCGGGCCCAGGTAACGCTCGCCGTTCCACCAGTAGCTCGGGCAGCTGGTCGAGCAGCACGCGCACAGGATGCACTCGTACAGGCCATCGAGCTTCTTGCGGTCTTCCGGCGACTGCAGGCGCTCACGGTCCGGCGGTGCCGGGGTCTGGGTGCGGATCCACGGCTTGATCGAGGCGTACTGCGCGTAGAAGTGGGTCAGGTCCGGAACCAGATCCTTGACCACGTTCATATGCGGCAGCGGGTAGATCGGCACTTCCTTCTTGCCGCAGTCCGAGATGGCTCGGGTGCAGGCCAGGGTGTTGGTGCCGTCGATGTTCATCGCGCACGAACCGCAGATGCCTTCGCGGCACGAGCGGCGGAAGGTCAGGGTCGGGTCGATCTCGTTCTTGATCTTGATCAGCGCGTCCAGGACCATCGGGCCGCAGGCGTCCAGATCGACGTCATAGGTGTCGGTGCGCGGATTGCTGTCGTCGTCCGGACTCCAGCGGTAGATCTTGAAGGTGCGCACGTTCTTGCCGCCGGTCTTGGCGGGGAAGTGCTTGCCCTTCGTGATCTTGGAATTCTTGGGGAGTGAAAACTCGGCCATGGCTGCTCTCGTTGGCTCAGGCGGCCCGCGCCCGAGGGCGCGGATTGCATGTTAGGCGGGGTCGGATCAGTACACGCGCGGCTTCGGCGGCACCACGGACACGTCATCAGTCAACGTGTACATGTGCACCGGACGGTAGTCGAAGCTGCACTTGCCCTTCTCGTCCACGCTGACCAGGGTGTGCTTCTGCCAATTGACGTCGTCGCGGTCCGGGAAGTCCTCGTGCGCGTGTGCGCCGCGGCTTTCCTTGCGCTGCTCGGCCGAGTTGATCGTCGCCACTGCATTCAGCAGCAGGTTGTTCAGCTCGTAGGTCTCGATCAGGTCCGAGTTCCAGACCAGCGAACGGTCGGAGACCTTCACGTCCTGGAACGAATCGAAGATCTTGTCCATCTTCTCGCAGCCTTCCTTCAGCGTCTGGCTGGTACGGAAGACCGCCGCGTCGGCCTGCATGGTGCGCTGCATGCGATCGCGGATGACCGAAGTCGGGGTATCGCCGTTGGCGTGACGCAGCTTGTCCAGCAGGCCCAGCGCCTTGTCGCAGGCGTCGGCCGGCAGGGTCTTGTGCGCCGCGCCCGGGGTGATCGTCGCCGCGCAACGGTTGGCCACCGCACGCCCGAACACCACCAGGTCCAGCAGCGAATTCGAACCGAGGCGGTTGGCACCGTGCACCGAAACGCAGGCCGCTTCGCCGATGGCGTACAGGCCCGGCACGACCGCATCGGGGTTCTCGCCGTCCTTGCGCACCACTTCACCGTGGTAGTTGGTCGGGATGCCGCCCATGTTGTAGTGCACGGTCGGAATCACCGGGATCGGCTGCTTGTGCACGTCGACGCCGGCGAAGATGCGCGCGCTCTCGGCGATGCCCGGCAGCTTGTCGTCGATCACGCCCGGGCCGAGGTGGGTCAGGTCGAGCAGGATGTGGTCCTTGTGCTCGCCCACGCCACGGCCTTCGCGGATCTCGATGGTCATCGAACGGCTGACCACGTCGCGCGAAGCCAGGTCCTTGTAGTGCGGTGCGTAACGCTCCATGAAGCGCTCGCCGCTGCTGTTGCGCAGGATGCCGCCTTCACCGCGGACGCCCTCGGTGATCAGGCAGCCGGCGCCGTAGATGCCGGTCGGATGGAACTGCACGAACTCCATGTCCTGCATGGCGATGCCGGCGCGCATGGCCAGGCCGCCACCGTCGCCGGTGCAGGTGTGCGCCGAGGTGGCACTGAAGTAGGCGCGGCCGTAGCCGCCGGTGGCCAGCACCACGCCCTGGGCGCGGAACAGGTGCAGCGTGCCGTCGGACATGTCCAGCGCCAGCACACCACGGCAGGCGCCTTCGTCATCGAAGATCAGGTCGAGTGCGAAGTACTCGATCATGAAGCGTGCGTCGTGCTTCAGCGACTGCTGGTACAGCGTGTGCAGCATCGCGTGGCCGGTACGGTCGGCCGCCGCGCAGGTACGCTGCGCCGCCGGGCCTTCGCCGTACTGGGTGGTCATGCCACCGAACGGACGCTGGTAGATCTTGCCTTCGGCGGTGCGGCTGAACGGCACGCCGTAGTGCTCGAGCTCGATGATCGCCGGAATCGCTTCACGGCACATGTACTCGATGGCGTCCTGGTCGCCCAGCCAGTCCGAACCCTTGATGGTGTCGAAGAAGTGGTAACGCCAGTCGTCCTCGCCCATGTTGCCGAGCGCAGCGGAGATACCGCCCTGGGCGGCAACGGTGTGCGAACGGGTCGGGAAGACCTTGGTCAGGCACACGGTCTGCAGGCCCTTGGCGGCCAGGCCGAACGTGGCACGCAGGCCGGCGCCGCCGGCGCCCACCACGACCATGTCGTACTTGTGTTCGGTAATCTTGTAAGCGGACATCTAGTCTGGATTCCTGTCTTGGCGCCTGGGCTCAGGCAACGCCGAGGGCGATGCGGCCCACCGCAAACACACTGACGATCATGCCGAGCACGGCAACGAACTTCACCGCGGTCTGCAGCACCAGGGCCAGCAGTGATTCGTGGATGTAGTCCTCCAGCACGACCTGCAGGCCGAGCTGGGCATGCCAGAACATGGCGATCAGCAGGCCGATCAGCGGAACGGCGTTCCACGGCTTGGCGATCGCGGCGGTGGCGGTCACGTAATCCGAGCCCAGCAGGCCCAGCACGAACACCAGGAACCAGATGCCCAGCACCACCAGCGCGGCGGCGGTCAGCCGCTGATGCACGAAGTGCTCGGTGCCGGTCTTGGCCGAACCGAGACCGCGCACGCCCTTCAACGGGGTACGGAACTTGCTCATGCGGCACCTCCGAACAGCACATAGGCCCACACCGCCAGGGTGATCAGCAGGCTGCCGATCACCGACATCCAGCTGCTGCGGATGAAGGTGGCAATGCGGAATCCGATCGCGAAGTCCTGCACGATATGGCGGATGCCATTGCACAGGTGATAGGCGAACGACCATGTCCACGCGAACAGGAACACGCGGCCATACCAGGCCCCGGCATGGCCGGTGAAGCAGTTCCAGGATTCGGGCCCCATCATCAGAGCCAACAGGCCTCCGGCGATGATGAGGGCACCAACAGACAGAAAGACGCCAGTGGCTCGATGCAGGATCGAGGTGGCCATCTGAATCTGCCAGCGATACACCTGAAGGTGCGGAGAAAGGGGACGTTGTCTGGTCGCCATTCGCTGGGCTCGTTGTCTCGGCTGGGCGGCATAAGGCCGCGTTGGCTCAATGCTGATCAAAAATCGATGCAGCGTCCGTTTTTTTCCCAATCGCCATACCGCACCGGATCAAGTCCGCCGCGGCCACCGAATTCTTCTTCCACCTCTGGTTGTTCCACGGGCACAAGGACCGGGGGAACCAGCGGGGCTTCAGCTTCGGCGTCGGGAGTGGGGGTTGTTTGGCCTATCATGATGGGTCTCGCAACGCACAAATTTTAGACCTCGTTCACGTGCCTGACAACCTTCCCCCTGCTTTCGTCGCATATCCGCGCCTGCCCGGCCATCAATTGCTGAGCCTGCAGGGCGTGGATGCAGTGGCTTTTGCCCATGCCCAGTTCAGCAGCGACGTGACCGCCCTGCCCCTGCTGCACTGGCAGTGGAGCGCGTGGCTGAGCGCCAAAGGCCGCACCCTGGCGGTGTTCCAGCTGCTGCGGCTGGCCGATGACCATGTGCTGCTGGTGCTCGCCGACGGTGATGCCGATGCGATTGCGTCGCAACTGCAGCGCTTCGTGTTCCGCCGCAAAGTGAAACTGCAGGTGCATGCAGACCTGGCCGTGGCCGGTGCCTTTACTGCGCCGGAAGCCGCCGCTGGCGCCGCCATCGCGCTGGTCGGCAGTCAGGGTTGGGAGCTGGATCTGGGCAGCGACGCACTTCCCCGTACGCTGCGCATCGGCCCGGTCGAGGCCTTCCCGGCCAGCGACGAAGCCGAAGATGCCGCCTTCGCCCTGGCCTGGCGCCAGGCCGACCTGCGCTTTGGCCTGCCGCGCTTGGCAGAGAGCCAGCGCGAGGTGTGGACCCCGCAGCAGCTGGGCCTGGACCGCCTCAACGGCTACAGCGTGAAGAAGGGCTGCTACCCCGGCCAGGAAATCGTCGCGCGCACCCATTTCCTCGGCAAGGCCAAGCGCGCGGTGCAGCTGCTGCATACCGCTGCACCTGCGCAGGCAGGCGATGGCGTGCAGCAGGACGGGGTCGCGCTCGGCACCCTGGCCAGCGTGGCCGGCGATCTGGCACTGGCTGTGCTGCCGCTGGAGACCGGCGAAAGCGAACTGCAGGTGGGCAACGCGGTCGCGCAGCGGATGCCGCTGCTGGACGGCCTGGCGCGCTGAGGCGCCGATCCGGCATTTCATCCACGCATGTCATCCACGCATGGCGTGGATCTACTGGGGATCACGGTGGGTGCGGACCGTTGGTCCGCACGCCTTCGGCGAAGGAAGGTAGTGCCGGCCACTGGCCGGCAACCACGCCGGGTTGAGGTTGCCGGCCAGCGGCCGGCACTACCGGTTACAGGCGCTCGCCGGTTTCCGGGTTGAAGAAATGCAGGCCCTGCGGGTGGATCGCCACCCGGATGTCCTCGCCCACGCCCGGCAGCGACTGCGGCGCCACGCGCATGGTCAGCGCGTGCTGGCCGCTGCTCATGTTGACGAAGATCTCGTTGCCGACCGGCTCGATGCCTTCGATGCGCGCGGTGAACGCATGCGTGTCTTCACTGCCTGCCGGCTGCAGGTGCTCGGGACGCACGCCCACGGCGATCGGCTTCTGCAGCCACGCCGGATCGATCGTCGCCTGCCCCAACGGGGCACGCCACTGGCCATCGACCACGGTCACGCCACCGGCGTCGCCCTGCAGCGTGCCGCGCAGCACGTTCATCGCCGGGCTGCCGAGGAAGCCGGCCACGAACAGGTTGGCCGGGCGGTCGTACAGCGCCATCGGCGTATCGATCTGCTGGATGATGCCGTCCTTCAGCACCACGATGCGCTGGCCCAGGGTCATCGCCTCGACCTGATCGTGGGTCACGTAGATCATGGTGGTGCCCAGCTTGCGGTGCAGCTGCGCGATCTCGGTGCGCACGCTGTGGCGCAGCTTGGCATCCAGGTTGGACAGCGGCTCGTCCAGCAGGAACACCGCCGGCTCACGCACCAGCGCACGGCCCAATGCAACGCGCTGGCGCTGGCCACCGGACATCGCCTTGGGCAACTTGTCCATCATGTCGGTCAGCCCCAGCGTCTGCGCGGCTTCGCTGATGCGCTTGTCGATGGTCGCCTTGTCGTGCCCGCGCAGCTTCAGGCCAAAGGCCAGGTTCTCGGCCACGGTCATGTGCGGATACAGCGCGTAACTCTGGAACACCATCGCGATGTCGCGATCCTTCGGCGCCACGTCGTTGACCACGCGATCACCGATGGTCAACGTGCCGCCGCTGATCTCTTCCAGCCCGGCCACCATCCGCAACAGGGTCGACTTGCCACACCCCGACGGACCGACCAGCACCATCAACTCGCCGTCGGCGACCTCGAAGGTGGCGTCCTTCACTGCAACCTGGCCGTTGTCGTAGACCTTGCGCACACCCTGCAACTGCACTTTTGCCATTTCACTCATCCAGTCCGCCCGACGCCGGGCTGTCTTTTGGGACTGCCTCGGCCCTCCCGATGGCAGTGATGATTGCGCGGTTGCCGCATGACGGCGACCACTGCAATCGAATACAGTTGCCCATTCTGCCATGTAAACGTTTTCACGTGGCACTATCCGACAGTCGGTGCGCGCCGACCTGCATCGTCGACCGAACGAAGGGTTGCCGCTGTAGTGGTTTCGATTGGAACGGTGCTCCGGCAAGCCGGAAAACCGATCCAGATGAGCCTCGGACAGGCAGTTGCGCGGATGTCCCCCGAACCCAGCCATGAAGCGATTGACAACGATGTCACCCGGATCTGAAACTCGAGCGATGCACGACACACTCTTCCTGTTTGGTGCCACAGGTGATCTGGCCCAGCGCTACCTGTTCCCTTCGCTGCTGCGCCTGCTCGGCGACGGCCTGCTGCCGGAGGATTTCCGCATCCGTGCGCTGGCCCTGTCGGGCCACGACACCGAAGCCTTCCATGACATCCTGCGCCCGCGCCTGCAGCAGGCCATGCCGATGGCCAGCCAGGAGGACATCGCCTCCCTGCTGCGCCGCATCGACTACCGCTCGGTGGACCTGCGCGACGTCGACTCGGTCGCCGCTGCCGTGTCCGACCTGGTCGACCGCCGCTGCGTGAGCTACCTGGCGATCCCGCCGGGCCTGTACATCTCCACCTGCGAGGGCCTGGCCAAGGGCGGCGCGCTGGCCGCACCCGCGCGCCTGATGCTGGAGAAGCCGATCGGCAGCGACAGCGAAAGCGCCGAGGAGATCATCACCACCATCGGCCAGTGGATCGACGAAGACCGCGTGTTCCGCCTCGATCACTACCTGGGCAAGGCAGCGGTACAGAACCTGATCGCGCTGCGCTTCGGCAACACGCTGCTGGAAGCGGTGTGGAACCGCAATTACATCGAATCGGTGCACATCCTGGTCGCCGAAAGCGAAGGCGTGGATGGCCGCGATGCCTACTACGCGCGCTCAGGCGCCCTGCGCGACATGGTGCAGAGCCACATCCTGCAGCTGCTGTGCATGGTGGCGATGGAGCCGCCGGCGTCGCTGGAAGCCGACCGCATCCGCGATGAGAAGGTCAAGGTGCTGCGCGCACTGCGCCCGCTGGATGCCAAGCACGCCGCGCGTGACAGCGTGCGCGGCCGCTATACCGCCGGCAGCATCAACGGCCAGCCCGCACAGGCCTACCAGCCGCCGGAAGGCAGCGACGTGGAGACCTTCGCCGGTGTCACCGCGCACATCGACAACTGGCGCTGGAGCGGCGTGCCGTTCCACCTGGTCACCGGCAAGCGCCTGCCCGAGCGCACCACCCGCGTGGTGGTGACCCTCAAGCCGGTCACGCATTGGTTGTTCGAGCGTCCGCAGCGTGCGCAGGCCGCACCGAACCGCCTGGTGTTCCAGCTGCAGCCGCAGGAGAACATCGAACTGGGCCTGATGAGCAGCCTGGCCGGGCCGGAATGGGGCGCGCTGGAACTGCAGCCGCTGGAGCTGGAGCTGTCGGTGCCGACCGGCCTGCATCGCCGTATCGCCTACGAGCGCCTGTTCCTGGACGCCTTCAACGGCAACCACACCCTGTTCGTGCGCGATGACGAAGTGCGTGCCGCCTGGGCCTGGATCGACAGCGTTGCCGATGCCTGGAAGGCGGCCAACCTGCCGCTGGAACCCTACCCTGCCGGCCAGTGGGGCCCGGCCAACGCGGTCGACTTCCTGCCGCAGGGCGTGGATGCGCCAGATAGCGGAGCGTCGGAATGAGTGCCAGCTCGCAGCCCGTGCTGGTCGCCGACATCGGTGGTACCAATGCCCGCTTCGCCCTTGCCGACACCTCGCAGGACGCCCCGCTGCTGAAAGAGAGCATCCGCGAGTACGCCGTGGCGGAGTTCCCGTCGCTGGGTGATGCCGCGCGCCACCATCTGGAGCAGATCGGCGCCACCGCAAGCCGTGGCGTGTTCGCAGTCGCCGGTCGTGTCGATGGTGACGAAGCCCGCATCACCAACCATCCGTGGGTGATCTCGCGCAGCCGCACGGCCGCGATGCTTGGTTTCAACGAGCTGCACCTGATCAACGACTTCGCCGCGCAGGCGATGGCGATTTCGCTGCTGCAACCCGATGACGTGGTCCAGGTCGGCGGTGCCGCCTGGGTTCCGGGCAAGCCGGGTCAGCCGCGCAACTACGCAGTGATCGGTCCAGGTACCGGCCTCGGCGTCGGCGGCCTGATCCTTCGCCACGGCCGCTGTTACCCGCTGGAAACCGAGGGCGGCCATGTCAGCTTCCCGCCGGGAACGCCGGAAGAGATCCGCATCCTGGAGATCCTGTCCGAGCAGTTCGGGCGCGTCTCCAACGAGCGGCTGATCTGCGGCCCCGGCCTGGTCAACATCCATCGCGCAATCTGCGAGATGGCGGGTATCGACCCGGGCCAACTGCAACCGGTGGACGTGACCGCCCGCGCCCTGCACGGCGATCCACAGGCGATGCGTACCGTGGATGTGTTCTGCGCGGTGTTCGGCGCCATTGCCGGTGATCTGGTGCTGACCCAGGGCGCCTGGGATGGTGTGTTCCTGACCGGTGGGCTGACTCCGAAGATGCTCGATTCATTGCAGCACTCCGGTTTCCGCCAGCGCTTCGAACACAAGGGCCGGTTCTCTTCGATCATGGCGCGGGTGCCGTCGCTGGCCGTGATGCATCCCCACGCCGGTCTGCTGGGCGCTGCTGCCTATGCTGCCGACGCCGAACGTGACGCACCAGGAGTTGCCGCATGACCCCCATCTTCCAGGACGACCGTATCGACTTCATCAACCACGGCGATGCCGATGGCTGGATCGAAGCGGTTGCAGCCGAAATGGCCCAGGCGATCAACCACGACATCACCGAACTGGGCCGCGCACGCATCCTGCTGTCCGGCGGTACTACGCCGGCACCGGTGTACCAGGCGCTGGCCGAGCTGGACGTGCATTGGGACCGCGTTGAAGTGAGCCTGGCCGACGAGCGCTGGTTGTCGCCGCAGGATCGCGACAGCAATGCATGGCTGGTGCGCGAGAACCTGCTCACGCGTGCCGAAGGTGCGCACTTCGATCCGCTGGTGCGGATCGGCAAGCCGCTGCCCGAATGCGTGTACACCGCCAACCTGCAGGCCCAGCACAGCCAGGCGCCAAGCCTGGTCGCACTGGGCATGGGCAACGACGGCCATACCGCCTCGCTGTTCCCGGGCTCGAAGGACCTGACCCGCGCGCTGGAAAGCACCCTGCCGTACGCCGCACTGGATGCCACCGGATGCCCCGGTGCCAACCAGTGGCCGCTGCGCATCACCCTGACCCCGCGCGGCCTGGCCCAGTGCCGCCAGCGCCTGCTGCTGCTGCGCGGCAAGCAGAAGCTGCAGGTGCTGCGCCAGGCATTGGACAGCAACGACCCGCAGCAGTATCCGATCCTCAACGCGATCAACCTGGAAGGCGCGCGCCTGCGCGTCCACTGGGCTGATTGATGTCGGCGGCGGCGCCTTGCCGCCGCTTGCCTCTCGCCACCTCGAACGCCGGTAGCCAATGAGCCTCCATCCGCAACTGCAAGCCATCACTGAGCGCGTCATCCGCCGCAGCGCCGCTTCGCGCGCCGCCTATCTGGCAGCGATCGACGCCTCCCTGCGCGATGGCCCGTTCCGCAGCCGCCTCAGCTGCGGCAACCTCGCCCACGGTTTCGCCGCCTGTGGCGGCACCGACAAGAGCCGCCTGCGCGGCGGCGTGACGGCCAACCTGGGCATCATCACCGCCTACAACGACATGCTGTCGGCGCACCAGCCGTTCGAGACCTATCCCGAACAGATCCGTGCGGTGGCCCGCGAACTGGGCGCGACGGCACAGGTTGCCGGCGCTGTGCCGGCGATGTGCGACGGCGTCACCCAGGGCCGTGGCGGCATGGAGCTGTCGCTGTTCTCGCGCGATGTCATTGCCCAGGCCACCGCGATCGGGCTCAGCCACGACATGTTCGATACCACCGTGTACCTCGGTGTGTGCGACAAGATCGTGCCGGGCCTGCTGATCGGCGCCCTCGCCTTCGGCCACCTTCCGGCGGTGTTCGTGCCGGCAGGCCCGATGACGCCGGGCATTCCCAACAAGCAGAAGGCCGAAGTGCGCGAGCGCTACGCCGCCGGCGAAGCCACCCGCGAAGAACTGCTGGAAGCCGAATCGGCGTCCTACCACGGCGCGGGCACCTGCACCTTCTACGGCACCGCCAATTCCAACCAGGTGCTGCTGGAAGCGATGGGCGTGCAGCTGCCGGGCGCATCGTTCGTCAATCCGGACACGGCGCTGCGCGATGCACTGACCCGCGAAGCCACCGAGCGCGCACTGGACATCACCGCGCTGGGCGACGACTTCCGTCCGCTGGGCCGGATCATCGACGAGCGCGCGATCATCAACGCGATCATCGCGCTGATGGCCACCGGCGGCTCGACCAACCACACCATCCACTGGATCGCGGTGGCACGTGCGGCCGGCATCGTGCTGACCTGGGACGACTTCGACGAGCTGTCGCAGCTGATCCCGCTGCTGGCGCGCGTCTATCCGAACGGCGAGGCCGACGTGAACCGCTTCGCTGCAGCGGGTGGCCCGGCGTTCGTGTTCGGTGAACTGATCAAGGCCGGCCTGATGCATGGTGACCTGGTCAGCGTGGCCCGTGGCGGCATGGCCGACTACGCGCGCGAGCCGCAGCTGCGTGATGGCAAGCTGGTGTACCTGCCGGGCCTGGAACGCAGCGCCGATGAAGAAGTGGTGCGCGGTGTCGACAACCCGTTCGAGAGCCAGGGCGGCCTGCGCCTGCTGCGCGGCAACCTCGGCAAGTCGCTGATCAAACTGTCGGCAGTGAAGCCGCAGTACCGCACCATCGAAGCGCCGGCCGTGGTGGTTGATGCGCCGCAGGTGCTGAACAAGCTGCACGCCGGCGGCCTGCTGCCCGAGCATTTCGTGGCGGTGGTGCGTTACCAGGGTCCGCGCGCGAACGGCATGCCGGAACTGCATTCGCTGGCGCCGTTGCTGGGTCTGCTGCAGAACCAGGGTCGGCGCGTGGCGCTGGTCACCGACGGTCGCCTGTCCGGTGCGTCGGGCAAGATTCCCGCCGCCATCCACGTGACGCCGGAAGCTGCACGCGGTGGTCCGCTGGGCAAGGTGCGCGAGGGCGACATCATCCGCCTGGATGGTGAGGCCGGCACGCTTGAAGTGCTGGTGGACGCAGCCGAATGGGCCGCGCGTACACATGCGCCGAATACGGCGCCGGCCGCCAATGACCTGGGCCGCAACCTGTTCGCGATCAACCGGCGCGTGGTGGGTCCGGCCGATCAGGGCGCGATCTCGATTTCGTGCGGTCCGGCGGCGGCTGACGGTGGGCCGTGGGACTACGACGCGGAGTATGAGCTGGGGCACGATGCTGCTGCGGCGGCGGCGCCGCATGAGGCGAAGGACGCCTGAGGGATTGAAGCGCGTTGCGGGTATGTGGCGGCGGTTGGTTTCCAGGGGGCGGCGAAGGGCAGGCCGTCGCCAGGACACGCCGTAAATACATCCCTGTAGGCTCGATCGCGCCATCCATGGCGCGAACGGTCCTGGCGACGCCCTGCCCTCCGCCGCATCACAGTTTCCGGCGCCGATACGCCGCGAAGTGATCATTGAAAGCACAACTAGAGCGAAAGCAAAGGCAGAAGCAGAGCTATGGGTATCGAACAACATCAGGTGCGGGCGGCGGAGCTGTTGCATGCGGCCGGCATCCTGCCGGTGGTGACGATTCATACGCTGGACCAGGCACGTGCGGTCAGCGCGGCGCTGCTGGAAGGCGGATTGCCGGCGATCGAGCTGACGCTGCGTACGCCGGTGGCGATGGAAGCGCTGGCGATGCTCAAGCGTGAGCTGCCGGATGTGGTGGTCGGCGCCGGTACGGTGCTGACGGTGGAGCAGATGCAGCAGTCGATCGATGCGGGCGCCGATTTCCTGGTGACCCCGGGCACGCCGCCGGCGCTGGCCGATGCGTTGGCTGCGGCACCGCTGCCGGTGGTACCGGGTGCGGCGACGCCGACCGAACTGCTGGCGCTCTACGCGCGCGGTTTCCGCGTGTGCAAGCTGTTCCCGGCCACGGCCGTGGGCGGCCTGGCGATGATCAAGGGCGTAGCCGGCCCGATCGCCGACCTCAAGCTGTGCCCGACCGGTGGCATCACCGAGAACACCGCCGCCGAGTACCTGGAGCAGAAGAACGTGGTCTGCATCGGTGGCTCGTGGATGGTGCCGGGCAACTGGATCGACGCCGGCCAGTGGGACAAGGTGCGCGAAAGCGCCGCGCAGGCCGCGAAGATCGTCAAGCGCGTACGCGGTCACTGACGCACTGCGGGGTCAGAGCCCTTTCCCGCCGGGAAAGGGATCCGCCCCCAAGCGCGCAAAGCGCGCGACCCGCTCCTTCCGTTCCCTTCTTCATTCCGCGGTGGCAGCGCACGGAACCTGTCCGTGGCCCTGCGGAGGGATCGCGCAGGGGCGTAAGCGCCATGGATGGCGCGCCCGAGCCTCCAGGGATGGATTCACGGCGTCCCCTGCGCGATCCCTCCGCAGGGCCAACCCCACGAACTCCGTCCCACCACCGCGAGGGGCTCAGCCGTTGGCCGAAACCCTTACAGCGGCCGTGCCGGATCCACCAGCCCGTACTGGCTTGCCATCCGCGCCAACGCGATGTTGTCGTGGATTCCCATCTTCTCGAACAACCGCGCCTTGTGCGTATTGACCGTCTTCGCGCTCAGGCTCAGACGACGGGCGATGTCTTCCTGGCGCAGGCCCTGGGTCAGCAGCAATGCCACTTCCAGCTCACGCGGCGACAGGTTGTCGAACGGCGAGCCGTTGCCTTCCACGGTGGACAACGCCAGGTTCTGCGCGATGCTCGTGCCCAGGTAACGTCGTCCGGCGGCCACGTCGCGCACCGCACGCAGCAGTTCCTGCGCATCGCAGCCCTTGCCGATGTAACCGGCGGCGCCGGCCTCGAGCAAGCGCTTGGGCAGCGGACCGTCTTCCAGCACCGACACGATCACCACCCGCGTGCTGCGGTGGCCACGGACGATGCGCTCGGTTACTTCCATCCCGCTCACGCCGGGCAGGTGCAGATCACACAGCACCACGTCCGGTTGCAGCTGGCGGATCGCGGGCAGCGCGTCTTCGCCCGTTTCGGCCTCGCCCACCACTTCAATGTCGGTTTCACTCGACAGTATCATTTTCATCCCGGTGCGGACCAACGCATGGTCATCCACCAGGTAGACTCGAATCGTCATTCACGTACCTCTTCGAATGCGGCCAATACGGGTCAACCTAGGCAGGAGCACCTGACCACTGCAAGCGCGGATGTTGCGCAATTCCGGCGTTCTGCCTTGCGCATCACATTCTTCACGCACTGATCGTGCCCCTTGCCCTGCAGAACCCGTTACAACGAAACAACCCGTCCCTCAGGTAGACGCCCTTGGGAGGGCATCCACGTCACTCCCCTTGCGTGATCGCTTCGCTGGCCGTCGCTGGCGGCGAACCGTACCGTCGCCATGGATGACGGCGGCTGAACATGACCAGATAGCACCCTACCACCCAAACCAGCGCGGCACACCACCCGGCGAGGATGTCCGAGGGGTAATGCACCCCCAGATAGACCCGGGAAACGCTTACCAGCAGGCTGAACGACGGCGCCAGCAGCAGTACCGGCCAGCGCCAGCGGGTATTCCAGGCCAGCAGCACCAGGGTGACCGCCAGGGTCATCGAGCCCATCGCGTGGCCACTGGGAAAACTGAACGTGGATTCCGGCGCGATCGATTCCCACAGGCTGGGCCGGTCACGCTGGAAGAAGTGCTTGCTGCCCATGTTGAGCAGCGCCGACCCTACGAAGCTCACGGCCACGAAGGTCGCTTCACGCCAACGCCGGTGCCAGGCCAGTGCACCGACAATCAGCACATCGGCCGGGATCAGGAACCACTCGTAGCCCAGCTTCGACAGCAGCACGAACACATGGTCCAGCCACGGCGAATGCAGGCCGTGCATCTGCCACAGCAGCGGCGCATCGAAATGGAAGGATTCGAACTCGTGCACCTCGTCGGCCAGGGCGACGAATCCGGCCAGCGGCAGCAGCACGCCGGCAAACAGCAGCAGCAGCCGCCAGGCATTGCGCGCCATCCAGTGGCGGAAGCCGGAGGCGGGCTCCGGTGCAGCGAGGATCGTCGGCTTACCCGGCGCTTCGGACATAGGTGCGTTCAACGTAATCATCGATCAGGGCGACGAATTCCTGGGCGATGTTCTCGCCACGCAGGGTCACCTTCTTCTCGCCATCGACGAACACCGGTGCCGACGGTGCTTCACCGGTGCCCGGCAGCGAGATGCCGATGTTGGCATGCCGCGACTCACCCGGCCCGTTGACCACGCAGCCCATCACCGCCAGGGTCATGTTCTCCGCACCCGGGTGCTGGATCTTCCACAGCGGCATCTTTTCGCGCACGTGGTTCTGCACCACCTTGGCCAGCTCCTGGAAGAATTCGGAGGTGGTACGGCCGCAGCCCGGACACGCCGTGACCAGCGGAGTGAAGGCGCGCTGGCCGGTGGTCTGCAGCAGTTCCTGGGCGACGATCACTTCCTGCGTGCGCGACTGGCCCGGTTCGGGCGTCAGCGAAATGCGGATGGTGTCGCCGATGCCTTCCTGCAGCAGCACGCTGAGCGCCGCCGCCGAGGCGACGATGCCCTTGCTGCCGATACCGGCTTCGGTCAGGCCCAGATGCAGGGCGAAGTCCGAACGCTGGGCCAGGTCGCGGTAGACCGCGATCAGCTCCTGCACGCCGCTGACCTTGGCCGACAGGATGATGCGATCGCGCGGCAGGCCGATGTCCACGGCCTGCTCGGCCGAATCCAGCGCCGAACGGATCAGCGCCTCGCGCAGCACGCGGCCGGCGTCCCAGGGCTGTTCGCGATGGTTGTTCTCGTCCATCAGCTTCGCCGCCAGGGCCTGGTCCAGCGAGCCCCAGTTGGCGCCGATGCGCACCGGCTTGTTGTAGCGGATGGCGAACTCGATCAGCTGCGCGAACTGCAGGTCCTTCTTCTTGCCGAAGCCTACGTTGCCCGGGTTGATGCGGTACTTGGCCAGTGCTTCGGCGCAGGCCGGCTCGGCCGTCAGCAGCTGGTGGCCGTTGTAGTGGAAGTCGCCGATCAGCGGCACGTCGATGCCCATCATCGCCAGCTTGTCGACGATGCGCGGGATCGCCGCGGCCGCTTCGACCGTGTTGACGGTCAGGCGCACCATTTCCGAGCCGGCACGCCAGAGCTCAGCGACCTGCTTGACGCTGGACGCCACATCGGACGTGTCGGTATTGGTCATCGACTGCACCACGACCGGCTTGCCACCGCCCACGGTGACTCCACCGATCTGGACCGCTTGGGTCAGGCGACGGGGCCAGGAAGTGGCATCGGAGGGGGCTGTAGGGCGGGTGACGGCGTCATGCATGCGGGCATTCTAACGCCCGCCCCGACCTTCCGGGTGTGTCGCATTCAGGCGACAGTCCGGCTGCGGCCGATTGTCGCAGGCAGCCGCCCCCGCGAACGCATACGATGGGCGCGAATGACCGGTCCCGACGCCCCGTTTCTCCGAACCCTGTGCAGCCTGCGCTGGTTGGCCGTGGCTGGCCAGGCGGCCACCATCCTGGTTGCGACCTGGGTGCTGGGACTGCCCTTGCCGCAACTGCCGCTGTGGTCGGGCGTGGCCGTGCTCGCCGTATTCAACCTGTATACGCAGCTGCGCCCGGAGCCGGCCGATACCGCACCGCTGACCGCCTTCGGCCACATCCTGGTGGACGTGATCATCCTCACCTGGATGGTCAGCTGGAGCGGTGGCATCGCCAATCCGTTCGGCTCGCTGTTCCTGATCCTGATCGCCCTGGCGGCCTTCGCCCTGCCCCTGCGCTGGGCACTGGCCGTGGCCAGCGCCTGCCTGCTGGGCTACGCCGCCAGCGGACTGTTCGGGCAACCGCTGCCGGCGGGCTATTTCAACGCACTGGACCTCAATCGCTGGGGCGTGATCGCCACCTTCCTGCTGTCCGCTGCGGTCGTACTGATCTTCTCTACCCGGCTGGCGATCGCGCTGCGCGAGCGCGAGCTGGAACTGTCGGCACTGCGCGAACGCTTCGCGCGCAACGAGGGCATCGTCGCCCTGGCCACGCATGCAGCCTCGGTGGCGCACGAACTGAACACGCCGCTGGCGACGATGACCCTGCTCGCCGACGACGTGGCCGAACGCAGCGAAGAACCGGAAGTGCGCGAGGACATGGAAACCCTGCGCGAACTGCTGGTGCAGTGCCGGGAGCGCGTGCTGGCCCTGGCCGCGCCGGCCTCCAATGACGGCCCCGGGCGCGCCCACTCCACGGCCCAGCAGGTGCTGGAGCAATGGCGGCTGGTGCGCCCGACCATCGACCTGCATCGCAACGACGACGCACCGCTGCGCCTGCCGCTGGACCCGGGCGTCGGCCACCTGCTGATGGTGCTGCTGAACAACGCGGCCGATGCCGGCGAGCAGGCCGGCCGACCGCGCGTCGATCTCAGCCTGCGCATCGAAGGCGACGACCTGATCGGCGAAGTGCGCGACTACGGCCATGGCTTCAACGCCCGCGCCGCCGTGCTGCCGGGCAAGCTGTTCGGCAGCAGCAAGAGTGAAGGCATGGGCGTCGGTCTTGCCCTGTCCCATGCCACCATCGAACGCCTGGACGGCGAGATGTGGATGCGCCCGGCCCAAGGGGCCGGTAGCCGCGTCGGCTTCCGCCTGCCGTTGGCCCCCCGCGAGGAATGACCATGACTGCTTCCACCCTTGGCCTGCTGGTCGACGACGACGAACTCTACCTGCGCACCCTGCAGCGCAGCCTGGCCCGCAAAGGGCTGGAGACGCAGACCGCACAGGATGCCGCCAGCGCGCTGGCACTGGCCCGCCAGCATCCGCCGGCGTTCGCGCTGATCGATCTGAAGCTGGGCAGCGATTCCGGCCTGGCCCTGATACAGCCGTTGCGCGCGCTGCGCGCGGATATGCGGATCCTGCTGGTGACCGGCTATGCCAGCATCGCCACCGCAGTGGAGGCGATCAAGCTGGGCGCCGACGACTACCTGCCGAAACCATCGACGGTGCCGATGATCCTGCGTGCGCTGGGCGAGGAAGACGATGGCCCGGCCGATGACGGCGAGATGGAAGTGCCCGATGCGATGACCCCGATCAGCCGCCTGCAGTGGGAACACATCCAGCAGGCGATGCATGAAACCGGCGGCAATGTGTCGGCGGCCGCGCGGCTGCTCGGCATGCACCGGCGTTCGCTGCAGCGCAAGCTGGCCAAGCGGCCGAGCCCGGAACGCGATCCGAGCCGGTGATGCGTCGTCGTATTCGCCGGGCATGGCCCGGCGCTACCGGCATGACGAAGGGTAGCGCCGGGCCATGCCCGGCGGCATTCCCCGCCCGCGTCAGCCCTTCAGCTGCGCCAGCAGCTCACGGGTCAGCGGATCATTGATCTGGACATCCTCGCCCTGCAGGGCCGGCAGCAGGCCACTGGCCAGCTGCTTGCCCAGTTCGACACCGAACTGGTCGAAAGCGTTGATGTTCCAGATCACCGACTGCACGTACACCGCGTGCTCGTACATCGCGATCAACGCGCCCAGCGCCTGCGGGGTGAGCGCGTCGAGCAGGATCATCGTGCTCGGGCGGCCGCCCGGGTAATCGCGGTGCGGATCGTCGCTGCCCTGGCCGTTGGCCAGTGCTTCGGTCTGCGCCAGCAGGTTGGCCATCAGCGCCTGGTGGTTGACCGTATACGGATCATCGTTGTGCACGCAGCCGATGAAATCGGCCGGGATGATGCTGGTGCCCTGGTGCAGCGCCTGGAAGAAGCTGTGCTGCACATCGGTGCCGGCACCGCCCCACCACACCGGCACGGTGTCGGTGGTGACCGGCTGGCCATCGCGCTGCACGCGCTTGCCCAGGCTTTCCATCACCAGCTGCTGCAGGTAGGCCGGCAGCAGCGCCAGGCGCTGGTCGTAGGTCATCACCGCATGCGTGGCGTGGCCCAGCAGATTGCGGTTCCAGATGTCGGTCAGGCCGTGCAGCACCGGCAGGTTGCGCTCCAACGGCGCGTCCAGTGCATGCGCATCCATCTGCGCGGCACCTTCCAGCAGCTGCTCGAAGCGCTCGAAGCCGATGGCCAGTGCGATCGGGAAACCGACGGCCGACCACAGCGAATAGCGGCCACCCACCCAGTCCCACATCGGCAGCACACGATCGGCGGCGATGGCGAAGGCCTTGGCGGCGCGTTCCGGATTGGCGCTGACCGCGTACAGACGGTCGCTGCCGCCCAGCCAGTCATGCAGGATCTGGCCGTTGAGCAGGGTTTCCTGGGTACCAAAGGTCTTGGAAATGAGGATGCCGGCGGTCTTCGCCGGATCCAGCGTGGCCAGCGTGCGCTGCATGGCGGCGCCGTCCACGTTGGACACGAAATGCACGCGCAGGCGTGCGCCTGTGACCGGGCGCAGCGCATCGGCGACCAGTCGTGGGCCGAGATCGGAACCGCCAATGCCGACGCTGACCACATCGGTCACGCCGCTGTCTTCCAGCGCGCGCACCAGCACGCCCATGCGCTGGCGGATGCCGCGCGCGGTGGCATAGGCCTCGGCCGCCACCGGCGCATCGACTACATCACCGCGCAATGCGGTATGCAGCGCAGCGCGGCCTTCGGTCAGGTTGACCTGCTCGCCACGGAACAGGCGCGTGATGGCGCCGCCGACATCACGTTCGGCAGCCAGCGCCAACAGCGCCTGCAACGCTGCGGCATCGTATTTCTGCCGGGCGAAGTTGACATACAACGGACCGACCCGCAGCGCCAGGTCCTGTACACGGCCGGGTTCGGCGGCGAGCAGGCCGGGAATGCTTGCGCCCTTCAGGCGCTGGGCGTGGGAATGCAGCGAGTCGAATCCGTTGTTCGTTGTCATGCGGCCTGGGTCGGGATCGTGTCGTTGGTGTGGGAAATCTGGTTGTTGCCATCCACGTACACCAGCTTCGGCTTGAAGCTGTCGGCTTCCTGCTCGGTCATGCTGGCGAAGGCGGCAATGATGATGATGTCACCGACCTGCACGTGGCGCGCGGCGCCACCATTGAGCGAGACGACGCCGCTGCCGGCTTCGGCGCGGATCGCATAGGTCGAGAAGCGCGCACCGTTGGTCACGTCCCAGATGTGCACCTGCTCGAACTCACGGATGCCGGTGGCAGCCAGCAGGTTGTCATCGATGGCGATGGAGCCTTCGTAGTTCAGCTCGGAATGGGTGACGGTGGCGCGGTGGATCTTGGTCTTGAGCAGGGACAGGTGCATGGGGGCGCTGCAACGGCAAAGGAAAGAGCGGATTCTAGCACCCACGCGGCAACCGTCAGGTAGCGGCCGCAGGATGCTGAAGACCGTTCAGCCGGTGCGCTGCTGCGCGCCCGGCGATGGCGCCGCGGCGCCGGCCAGCACGGCCCGGAACACGGCATGGAACGCCAGTCCGGCCATCATGCCGAATCCGGCCGCCACCAGTACCGAGAAGGCATAGCTGGCCCAGTCGAAGTTGCCCGCAGAGGACAGCTGGCTCATAAGAGCACCGCCGGAGCCGTCGGGCCAGGCACAGGTGGCCATGGCCAGCGCGCCCAGCCCTGCCCCGACCAGCGCGAACCACACCCAGCGCAGGCGGCCGGAAGACAGCAGGATCAGGCCCATCGGCAGCAGCACCGCCACGGCGTGGGCGAAGGCCAGCACGAACATCAATGCGGCCGCCAGCGCGGCCGTGGCCACTTCCTGGCCGAGACTGAGACCGGCAATCAGGCCACCGATCACCAGCGAAGGCAGCAGCGCGGCGGCGAACACCGCCAGGATCGCCGCCACGGCGCGGCGGCCGGGGCTGGCTGGAAACGAGGTCATATCGGCAGGTCATCCTTGTCCGGCGAACACGGGCGCCCACTGCGGGCGCCCTGCACAACCGCGCGGGGCGGTTCAGAACTCCAGGTTGTCGATCAACCGGGTGGTGCCCAGGCGCGCGGCGATCAGGGCCACGCGGCCGCCGCCATCGAAACTCGGCTCGGCCAGCTCCGGAGTGCGCAGTACCGCGTAATCCACCTGGAAGCCCGCTGCCTGCAGCGCAGCGACGGCGTCGGCCTCGATGCGTTCACGCGCGTGCCCGGCCACATAGCCTTCGCGCATGCCCAGCAGGGTGCGGTGAAGGGTGGTCGCCAAGGGGCGCTGCTCGGCGCTGAGGTACTGGTTGCGCGAGCTCTTGGCCAGGCCATCCTCATCACGCACGATCTCGGCACCGACGATCTGGATCGGGAACGACAGCTCGGCCACCATCTGCTTGATGACCGCCAGCTGCTGGTAGTCCTTGCGGCCGAACACGGCCACATCCGGCTGCACCTGCAGGAACAGCCGCGCCACCACCGTGCACACGCCATCGAAATGGCCCGGGCGGCTGGCGCCTTCCAGCACCTCGCTGACGCCAGGCGCATGCATCTGCGTGGTCTTGTCCACGCCCAGCGGGTACATCGCTTCGACGCTGGGCAGCCACACCGCATCGCAGCCCACCTGCTCCAGCCCGGCCACATCGGCTTCGGGGGTGCGCGGATAGCGACTGAAATCCTCGTTCGGCCCGAACTGTGTCGGGTTGACGAAGATGCTGGCCACCACCTTGTCGGCGTACTGCTTTGCCAGGGTGACCAGCGCGTGGTGCCCGCCGTGCAGGTTGCCCATGGTCGGCACCAGCGCCACGCGCAGGCCCTCGCCCTTCCACTGCGCGATCTGCGCGCGCAGCGCACCGAGTTCGTTGAAGGTCTGGATCATTGGGCGTACGCGTGTTCTTCGTCGGGGAAGCTGCCATCGCGCACGGCATCGGCGTAGGCACGGGTGGCGCCGGCCACCGAACCGCCTTCAGCCAGGAAGTCCTTTACGAACTTCGGGCGACGGTGGCCGCTGTCCAGACCGAGGAAATCGTGCAGCACCAGCACCTGGCCGTCGCACTGCGGACCGGCACCGATACCGATGGTCGGCACCGGCACCGCGGCGGTGACGGCGGCGGCAACCGGGCTCGGCACGCATTCGAGCACCATGATGCTGGCACCGGCTTCAGCCACGGCCTTGGCATCGTCCACCAGCTGACGCGCGGCATCGCCACGGCCCTGGATCTTGAAGCCACCCAGGCGCAGCACCGACTGCGGGGTCAGGCCCAGGTGCGAACACACCGGGATCTCGCGCTCGACCAGGTAGCGGATGATGTCGACCTTGAAGCCGGCGCCTTCGATCTTGACCATCTCCGCACCCGCCTGCAGCAGCTGCAGCGAAGCATCCAGCGCGCGTTCCGGGGTGGCATCGGCGCCGAACGGCAGGTCGGCGATCAGCAGCGCACGCTGCAGCACGCGGGCGACTGCGCGGGTGTGATAGACCATGTCGGCGACGGTCACCGGCAGGGTCGAATCGTGCCCCTGCACGACCATGCCCAGCGAATCGCCGATCAGGATCAGGTCGACGCCATTGGCATCGAAGGTGCGGGCGAAGCCTGCGTCGTAGGCGGTCAACATGACCAGCTTCTGGCCATTGCGCTTGGCCTCGGCCAGGGCGGGAACGGTCCAGGGCTTGCTGTCTGCGTGGGTGCTCATGTGCTGATAACCGGGGGAGATAACCCGGGCATTATCACCCTAACGGCGCGATCCCGCAGGCATCCACCCGCATCACTGCATCCCGTACGCGACCGTGGCCGGGAATGGCCAGATCGGCGGCGATTTCGGCCAATGGCACCAACACGAACGCACGCTCGTGCAGGTAGGGATGCGGCACCTTCAGCTCGGGCAGGTCCAGCACCTGCTCGCCGAACAGCAGCAGGTCCAGATCCAGCGCACGCGGCCCCCAGTGCACGGCGGGGTCGCGTACGCGGCCGAAGCGCTGCTCCAGCGCGAGCATGGCCTGCAGCAGCTCGACGGCGGGCAGATCGGTGTCGACCGAGGCCACTGCGTTGACGAACGGTGGCTGGTCCTCGTTGCCCCATGCCGGCGTCGCGTACAACCGCGAGGCCTGCGTCAGCCGGGTTCCGGGCAGCTCGTCCAGCGCGGCAATGGCCGCGCGGACGGTGTTGGCTGCGTCGCCAAGATTGGCGCCCAGCCCGATCCAGGCACCGGTCATGGATTACTCGGCAGCACCGGCAGCTGCGCCATCGGGACGACGACGGCGACGACGACGCTTGCGCGGCGCTCCACCCTCCTCATCGCCGGCATCGCTGTGCAGGGAATCCAGCGACGAATCCAGTTCATGCCCGGACTGCGCCTGCGCTTCGCGCCAGAACGCGACGTCGGCTTCGTGCTCTGCCGATGCCACCTGGCGCAGGGCCAGGAAATCGAAGGCGGCACGGAAACGGGGGTGGCTGAGCGTGCGCATCACGCGCTTGCGCTGGCGCGAACTGAAGCGCGCCTGCAGCAGCCAGATCTCCTGCATCGGCAGCGAGAAACGGCGCGGCAATGCAATGGTGCTCAGCTGCTGCACGGTGACACGGTCGGCGGCACGACGCTGTGCCTCTTCCGGTGCGACGCCCTGCTTGAGCAGCGTTGCCTGTGCGCGGCAGTAAGCCGGCCACAGCAACAGCGCGAACAGGAACGCCGGCGACACGGGCTCGTCATTGGCCACGCGTGCATCGGTGTTGGCCAGGCCCTCGACCAGCATGCGACGCAGCGCGCCGGTGCGGTTCGACTTCAGCGCCTTGGCGCTTTCCGGGAACAGCACGTCGAACAGGCCGTAGCGTTCCAGTCCTTCGAAGCTGGCAACGCCATGCCCGGACAGGAACAGCTTCAGGACTTCCTCGAACAGGCGCGCCGGTGCGGCCTCGTTGAGCAGGCCGGCCAGCTGCGGGATTGGTGCGGCAGTGCCCTCTTCGATCTGGAAGCCGAGCTTGGCCGCCAGGCGGACCGCACGCAGCATGCGCACCGGGTCTTCCTGGTAACGCTGCACCGGGTCGCCGATGAGCTTCATCAGGCGTGCCTGCACGTCTTCGAAGCCGCCGGTGTAGTCACGCACCGAGAAGTCCTCGATGGCGTAATACAGGGCATTGCAGGTGAAGTCGCGGCGGATGGCGTCGTCTTCGATGCTGCCGTACACGTTGTCGCGCACGAGCATGCCGTTTTCCATCTCGCGGTCGCCGCTGCCGTCATCGATGTTGGCACGGAAGGTGGCGACTTCGATGATCTCGCGGCCGAACACAACATGGGCCAGGCGGAAACGGCGGCCGATCAGGCGGCAGTTGCGGAACAACTGCTTGACCTGTTCGGGCGTGGCATCGGTGGCCACGTCGAAATCCTTGGGTTGGCCATTGACCAGCAGATCGCGCACCGCGCCGCCGACAAGGTAGGCGCCGAAGCCGGCATCGCGCAGTCGATAAAGCACGCGCAAAGCGTTCGGGCTGATGTCCTTGCGGGAGATCGTGTGCTGGTCGCGCGGGATGACGCGCAGGCTGAACGGTGATGTAGCAGAGGAAATGATGTTGGCGCTTCCGGTTGAAGTTTCGGGATTGCCCAATGGCATCGAGGTGCATATACTAGCGCTCCTGCACCGGCAGCGACACACTGCTCCCTTCGTCTAGTGGTTAGGACGTGGCCCTCTCAAGGCTAAAACAGGGGTTCGAGTCCCCTAGGGAGCACCAGTCGCCGCAGCAGGAACCGAAAAAGCCCGCCTTGTGCGGGCTTTTCTGTTTTCCGGAATCGTGTCGCCGACTGGGCTGGTCGCTTGAGCGCCTCCTTGTTCCTGCGAGGGAGGGGGCGGGCCACCCTGTCCTGGACACGCAAAAGCCCATCCATGGTGCTCGATGGCGCCATCCATGGCGCCAACGGTCCAGGACAGGGTGGCCCGCCCCCTCCTGACAATTCCCGCGCCGGCGGCAAGATCAAGAACAGCCTCGCTCCTCCGAAGCAGATCAGCCCGGACGCGCTTGCGTGTGTCCGCCACCCGCGATCTGTCGAGAGGCGGCAGGCCAGCCGCTCCAGGACCGTTGGCGCCATGGATGGCGCCATCGAGCCCCCATGGATGGGTATACGGCGTGTCCTGGAGCGGCTGGCCTGCCGCCTCCCCTCGGAACAGGGAGGCGCTGAAAACTCAGGCCAAGCCATCAGCCTTCCATCTGCTCCAGCTCTTTGCCCTTGGTCTCGCGCACGTAGCGGATGACGAAGATGATCGAGAGGATCGCGGCCACGGTGTAGATGCCGTACGCACCGGCCAGGCCGATGCCGGCCAGCAGCATCGGGAAGGTCACGGTGATCGCGAAATTCGAGGTCCACTGCGCCGCACCGGCCACGGCCAACGCCGGGCCGCGGATCTGGTTCGGGAACATCTCGCCCAGCATCACCCACATCACCGGGCCCCACGACATGTTGAAGAACACCACATAGACGTTGGCCGCTACCAGCGCCAACCGGCCCATGCCGTCGGACAGCTGCAGGCGCCCCTCGGCCAGGCTGCCGCTGGCGAAGGCCACCACCATCAGCACCAGGGCCACCGACATGCCGACCGAACCGACCCACAGCAGCGGCTTGCGGCCGATGCGATCGATCAGCACCACCGTCAGCAGGCAGGCGCCGATGCTCAGCGCACCGGACAGGACGTTGATCAGCAGCGCATCGCTTTCCGAGAAACCCACCGCCTGCCACAGCACCGCGCCGTAATAGAACACCACATTGATGCCGACCAGCTGCTGGAACATCGCCAGGCCGATGCCGACCCAGACGATGGGGCGCAGCTTGCCGGTGGCCTTGTTGATCAGGTCGCCGAATCGCGGCTTGTGCTGGTCCTGGGACAGGCTGGCTTCGATCTCGGCCTGCTTGTTCACCGCGGCACGTTCGCCGTACAACCGGCCAAGCACCGCCCTCGCCTGCGCCTGCCGGCCCTTCATCACCAGGAAGCGCGGGCTTTCCGGGATCACCAGCAACAACAGCAGGAACAGCAGCGACGGCAGTGCCTGCATCCAGAACATCCAGCGCCAGGCTTCCTGCCCCAGCCAGAGCGGCTCGGTCGACGCACCCGCCGCCCGGGCCAGCAGATAGTTGCTGAGGAACGCTGCGAACAGGCCGCAGATGATCGCCATCTGCTGCACGGTCGCCAGCCGGCCGCGATAGCGCGCAGAGGCGACTTCGGCGATGTAGGCCGGCGACATCACGCTGGCCGCACCGACAGCGAACCCGCCGAGCACGCGTGCGCAGACGAACAACCAGGAGGCATGTGCAGCGCCGGCGCCCAGCGCCGACACCAGGAACATCACGGCCGCCACGATCAGCACGCCGCGACGTCCCAGCCGATCGCCAAGCCAACCGGCCACGAACGCGCCGACCGCGCACCCCAGCAGCATCGAGGCGACCTCGAAGCCGAGCGCGGCCTCGCTGGAGTTGAAGGCCTGGCGCAGGCCATCGACGGTGCCATTGATGACGCCACTATCGAAGCCGAACAGGAACCCGCCGAGGGTGGCGGCGCAACTGATCAGGACGATGAAGGCAGTGTTCTCACCGCCGTTGGAGGCGGCACCGGGCTGGACTGGCGACATGAAGGATCCTGCAGGGAAGGGGGCCGACCGAAGCGGGCCGGCGGCCCTGGCAGCGTCGCACAGGGCGGGCACGCCGCCAAATGGGCCTTTGGGCCGCCCATCCGCCCCACTTTCACACGGCAACCGACACCGGGGGCCAACCTGTTCTAGAATTGGCAGGTTCAGAAAGCGATTCGCCCTCTACCCATGCCATTTGTCGTCACCGAAAACTGCATCAAGTGCAAACACACCGATTGCGTGGAAGTGTGTCCCGTGGATTGCTTCCACGAAGGCCCGAACTTCCTGGTGATCGACCCGGACGAGTGCATTGACTGCACCCTCTGCGAACCCGAGTGCCCGGTCAACGCGATCTTCCCGGAAGACGATGTTCCCGCAGGCCAGGAAGGTTTCGTCGCCCTCAATGCAGAACTGGCGAAGGAATGGCCGGTGCTGACCGTGCGCAAGGACCCGCCGGCCGACGCCGGTGAGTGGGATGGCAAGCCGGACAAGCTGAAGCTGCTGGAGCGCTGAGGCGCAGGCACCATGGCTCTGGTAGCTGCCAACCTTGGTTGGCACAAAAGCGCCGGCCAAGGTCGGCCTCTACCACGGCAGGTACGAACCAGCAGGCAATGAAAAGGGCGCCCAGGGCGCCCTTTTCTGTTCTGGCCTTGGTAGCTGCCAACCTTGGTTGGCACAAAGGCGCCGACCCGGGCCGGCCTCTACCACGGCAGGTGCGAACCCGCAGGCAATGAAAAGGGCGCCCAGGGCGCCCTTTTCCGTTCCGGCCTTGGTAGCTGCCAACCTTGGTTGGCACAAAGGCGCCGACCAAGGTCGCCCCCCACCACGGCAGATACCAACCAGCAGGCAATGAAAAGGGCGCCCAGGGCGCCCTTTTCCGTTCTGGCCTTGGTAGCTGCCAACCTTGGTTGGCACAAAGGCGCCGACCAGGGTCGGCGTCTACCACGGCAGGTGCGAACCCGCAGGCTCCGCCCCCGCCCAACCGGCCATCACGGGGCCAGCTTGGCCTTCAGCGCGGCAATCAGCTTCACCGGGGCTTCGGCGGTGGCCGGCAGGCCACGCGGGTCGACCGCGGAGATGTAGGCACCGGCGTCGACGGCGACCACGCGGACCAGGAAGTTGCTGCCTTCATAGGCCACGTCGTACGAACCCAGCAGCTGCGCGCGGGTAGCGATGGTCAGGCCTTCCACGCCTTCCAGCGCGGTACCGACCTTGGCGAAGGCTTCATCCTTGCTGCCGGCAATGGTGAAACCGGTGGCGCTGACGGCGGGGGCAGCGGCGGCCGGGGTGGCCGGCTTGGTCGCCGAGCTCAGGGTCGGCACCTGGTTGTTGCCGGCGCCTGCCGGCAGGTTCAGGTCCGGCGGCACTTCCAGCGGACGCACTTCCGGGGCCAGAGCGTAGTCGCCCTTGACGCCACGCTTGAAGCAACCGGTGGTGCCGGCTGCGGTGGCCACGGCAAGGAGCGCGAAGGACAGCACGCGGACGGCGGAAACGGATTGGCGCATGTGAATCTCCTGGATCAGACCAAGACGGAAGGTCAGTGGCTGGAAAGGGCTTCGAGGGCGGCGATATCGCCGGCGAGATGGTCGGCGGCAGGCGCGTGTGCGGCAGAAAGCGGCAGCAGCGGCAGGCGCAGATCGTGACCGATGCCGATCCGACGCAACAGCGCCTTGACCGGAATCGGGTTGGATTCGACACCGCAGAAGTCATGGAACGGCTGCAGGCGAGCGTCCCAGGATTCAACGGCTTCGTGGTCGCGGGCAGCGGCCAGGTCGCACATCCGGCGATAGGCGCCGGGCAGCACGTTGGAACCGACCGAGATCAGACCGTCCATGCCGGCCTGGATCGAACGTGCGGCCGTGCCGTCATCGCCGGTGAGCACAGCAAAGGTCGGGCTGCGCAGGTCCAGCAGTGCCCGCACGCGGCCGGTGTCGCCCACCGCTTCCTTGATGCCGACGATGTTCGGATGGCTGGCGAGCTCGGCCACGGTCTCCGGCAGCATGTCGCAGCCGGTGCGGCCAGGCACGTTGTACAGCACCACCGGCACTCCGGCCTGGTCGGCGACCGCGCGGTAATGCGCGATCAGGCCAGCCTGGGTCGGCCGCACGTACGGCGGGGTGACCACCAGCGCGTGGGTGGCGCCAAGCGCGGCAGCACGGCGGGTCTGTTCGATGGTTTTGGCGGTGCCGGACAGGCCGGTACCGGCCAGGACCGGAACGCGGCCGGCGATGCGTTCGACCGCGCTGGCCAGCAGCTGGTCGTACTCCGCATCGGACAGGGTGGCTGCCTCGCCGGTGGAGCCGGCAACGACAACGCCTTGGACGCCGCCCTCCAGCTGCAGGTGCAGCAGGCGCTGCCAACCGTCGGGGTCGAGTGCGCCGTCGGCCCGGAAGGGGGTCGCCAGCGCGGTGATGAGGCCGGAAAGGGACAAGGACGTGCTGCTCTTGGCTGGGGAGGGAAAACGTCCGCCACGGAAGGGCGCGGGCGTTCTGAATGTTACTTGCGGCGCGAAAGCACGGGCAAGTATGCTGGACACCGGTGGATCCCCGCCTCTGGCGGGCATTCAGACTAACGCATGCATTACCCGGAATCGCCTTGACCGACACCACCCCGCGCCCAGCGCCGAGCGAAAACCACCTCCTGATCAACGCCTATACGACGCATCCGGAGTCCCCCCTGTTGTCCGTCACCCGCCGCATCGCCGACAGCGGGTGCAATCTGGTGGATGCACGCCTGGCCACCGTGGGCCGCGATGTCTCGGTGACCGCGCTGGCCACCGGCTCCTGGGATTCGGTCGCCAAGCTGGAAGCGATGCTGACCCGGCTCGAGCGCGAGGAAGGCCTGAAGCTGGTGTGGTATCGCACCGAAGCCAAGCAGGCGCAGTCCAACCTGCTGCCGTACATCGTCGAGGTGATCGCCGCCGACAAGCCGGGCATCCTGTTCCAGCTGGCCGATTTCTTCGACCGCCAGGGCATCACCATCGAGACCCTGCAGAGCACGCGCTACCGCGCCATGCAGACCGGTGCGGAAATGTTCAGCGCACAGGTCACCATCGGCGTGCCGGCCAACATGCATATCGCCGCCCTGCGCGATGATTTCCTCGAGTTCTGCGACCACTTGAACCTGGACGCGATCATGGACCCGATGAAGTTCTGATTGAAACCCTGATTCTTCGCGCGCTCCTCACGGGCGCGTGGCGTTTCATGCAATTGTCGTAGAAAGAACCCAGGCTCGACAGAAGGACCTCATGAACAACGGCGATACCCTGGACAGCACCACCCTTTCCCTGCCGCTGGCGCTGTCCGGCGGCGCCCAGGCCACCCTCGGCGATTACGCCGGCCAGTGGCTGGTGCTGTACTTCTACCCCAAGGACAGCACCCCGGGCTGCACCACCGAGGGCATCGACTTCAACGCACTGCTGCCCGACTTCCAGAAGGCGGGCGCGGTCGTGCTTGGCGTCTCCCGCGACTCGGTGAAGTCCCACGACAACTTCTGTGCCAAGCAGGGCTTCGCGTTCCCGCTGGTCAGTGATGCCGACGAAGCGCTGTGCAGCGCCTTCGACGTGATCAAGATGAAGAACATGTACGGCAAGCAGGTACGTGGCATCGAGCGCAGCACCTTCCTGATTTCCCCCGACAGCCGCATCGTGCAGTCATGGCGCAAGGTCAAGGTCGCCGGCCATGCCGACGCCGTCCTCGCCGAACTGAAGGCCAATCAGTCCAAGTGAGTCCCATCGCCCACTTTGTCCGCCACCACCCTGCCCTGCAGCAGGCCGTGGTGGTTTTTCCCTGTCCGTAACCAGGAACCGATGATGACCCGAGGCAAGCGCATCTACGTGCTGGATACCAACGTGCTGATGCACGATCCCACCGCGCTGTTCAAATTCGAGGAGCACGATGTCTACCTGCCCATGCAGGTGATCGAGGAGCTGGACAACGGCAAGAAGGGCACGACCGAAGCGAGCCGCAATGCCCGCCAGGTCAGCCGCTTCCTCAACGAACTGGTGCAGGCTTCGGGCCTGGACAACCTGGCCGAGGGCATTCCGCTGCAGCGGCCGCAGGGCCTGCAGCTGCGCGGCAAGCAGAGCGTGGGCCTGCTGCGCTTCCAGACCAGCCATTTCGACGCGGGCAAGAGCTTTGGCAAGGTCATCCCGGACAACGCCATCCTCGGCGCGATCCTGGCGCTGAAGGAAGAAACGCCGGAGATCCCGGTGGTTTTCGTCTCCAAGGACATCAACCTGCGCATCAAGGCGGCCATCGCCGGCATCGTCTCGGAAGACTACGAGAACGACCGCGCGCTGGACGATTTCAGCCTGCTCTACACCGGCGCCACCGAGCTGCCGGAAGACTTCTGGAAGCGCCACGGCGAGGATCTGCGCAGCTGGAGCGACAAGGGCCGCACGCACTACGAAATCCTCGCCCAGGACGGCGAAGAGTGGTACCCGAACCAGTACGTGTACCTGCCGGGCGAAGACGAAGTCGAGCTGCGCGTCAGCAGGATCGTCGGCGATGGCAAGGTGGTGTTGTCGCTGGTCGATGACTTCCGCCACGGCAGCCATGCCGTGTGGGGCATCAGCGCGCGCAACCGCGAGCAGAACTTCGCACTCAACGCACTGATGGATCCGGAGATCGACTTCGTCACCCTGCTCGGTACCGCCGGCACCGGCAAGACCCTGCTGGCACTGGCCGCCGGCCTGGCGCAGACGATGGACCAGCAGCGCTACCGCGAGATCATCATGACCCGCGCCACGGTCAGCGTCGGCGAGGACATCGGCTTCCTGCCCGGTACCGAGGAAGAGAAGATGACGCCGTGGATGGGCGCGCTGACCGACAACCTGGAAGTGCTGACGCACAACCAGGAAGGCGGCACCTGGGGCCGCCAGGCCACCAACGACCTGCTCGCCAGCCGCATCAAGATCCGCTCGATGAACTTCATGCGCGGCCGTACGTTCCTGTCGCGTTACCTGATCCTGGACGAGGCGCAGAACCTGACCCCCAAGCAGATGAAGACGCTGATCACCCGTGCCGGCCCCGGCACCAAGATCGTCTGCCTGGGCAACGTCGAACAGATCGACACCCCGTACCTGACCGAAACCACGTCGGGCCTGACCTACGCCGTGGACCGCTTCAAGAACTGGCCGCACAGCGCGCACATCACGCTGCGTCGCGGTGAACGCTCGCGGCTGGCCGATTACGCCTCGGAGGTGTTGTGAACCGCTGCACCCGTCTGCTGCTGCCATCGCTGGCGGTCGCCATTGCCACGCTGCTCGGTGCCTGCGCGACCACGCAGGGACCGGCCAGCGTGCCGACCACAGAACGCATTGGCCAGTCCTGGGTGGTCACCCGCCCGATCATCGCCGCGCAGGTGCTCGACACCTGCTCGCGCCCCAGCCCCGGCCGCGAGGCCGGGCGGGTCAGCGGCTACTGGGCACCGAGCCGGCAGCAGGTGGACCAGCTGGAAGCGAAGCTGGCATCGCTGGAAGCGCAGGTGCCACACGTGCTGGATTTCGATCGCCAGTACGTCGGCATCGAGCTGGACGGAAAGCAGGTGATCTACATAAACGCGTTCCATCTGCCTGAAGACAACAGCCTGCGGCCCGCCCGCGAGGCGGTGCGGGTCTGCGATGGCGGCGCGCAGTTCTGGGGCGCGGTCTTCGACCCGGCCAGCGGGACCTTCAGCGAGCTGCAGTTCAACGGCGGCTTCGGCGGGCCCTGAGGGGCCTGCCATGGGAATCCGCCTGCCCACCTGGGTCTGGATCGGCGCGGTCGCCCTGTCGTGCGTGGCCGGCATGGTCAATGTGGTTGGCTTCCTCGGTTTTGAACACCAGGCGGTCAGCCACATGACCGGCAGCACCAGTCAGCTCGGCATGGCACTGGCGCAAGGTGACTGGCGCGCGGTCGGCCATTTGTGGGGTCTGCTGATCGCGTTTTCGCTGGGCGCGATGGTCAGCGGACTGCTGATCCAGGACAGCGCACTGCAGCTCGGCCGGCGCTACGGCGTGGCGCTGGCATTGGAATCGCTGTTGCTGCTGGCGGCCATTCCGCTGTTCAAGCAGCATCAGATATGGGGCGCATTGGCGGCCGCGATGGCCTGCGGACTGCAGAATGCGATGGCCACCACCTTCAGTGGTGCCGTCGTACGCACCACTCATCTCAGCGGCATGTTCACCGACCTCGGCATCGGCCTGGGCCACCTGCTGCGCGGACTGCCGCTGCAGATACGACGCCTGACCCTGAGCGGCCTGATCATCAGCGGCTTCCTTGCTGGCGGCGTGATCGGCGCCTGGCTGTTCGTGCGCTGGCAGTACGACGCCCTGCTGGCCCCTGCCCTGCTGACCGGCCTGACCGGGCTGGGCTATGTGTCCTACCAGCAGTGGGCGCGCTGGCGGCGTTGAGCATGGCGTCATCCACGCATGGCGTGGATCTACGTTGTCCATCCGATCTTTTCCGCGATATCCACGCATGGCGTGGATCTACTGCGCAGGAAGCCGTCAGATGCGGGGCGGTGTGGGGCTGCAGGACCGTTGGCGCCATGGATGGCGCCATCGAGCCCCCACGGACGGGTCTACGGCGTGTCCTGCAGGCCCACACCACCCCGCATCCCACCACATGCCGCCGTTGCTCCAGGTGTTGCTGTTGCTTGTGCCGGTGCCGGGCGCAGCCCGGCCGGCACTACCCCCTGGCAAGGCAGCACGGCACAATCGCTGCATGAGCCCGACCACCCCCGTTTCCGCCCTGACCATCGCCGGCTCCGACTCCGGCGGCGGCGCCGGCATCCAGGCTGACCTGAAGGCCTTCGCCGCGCATCGCGTGCATGGGCTGTCGGTGATTGCCGCACTGACCGCGCAGAACACCCGCGGTGTCCGCGCCGTGCACGTGCCACCGATCGACTTCCTGCGCGCGCAGATCGAAGCCTGCTTCGACGACTTCGACATCCACGCGGTGAAGCTGGGCATGCTGGCCAACGCCGAGGTGATCCACGCGGTGGCCGATGCACTGGAACGCCATCGACCACCGCACGTGGTGCTCGACCCGGTGATGGTGGCCACCAGCGGTGCGCGCCTGCTGGAGGACAGCGCGCTGCAAGCAATGCGTCAACGGCTGCTGCCACTGGCCACCCTGGTCACCCCCAATGCACCCGAAGCGGAGCTGCTGGTCGGCCGCAGCATCGCCGATGGCAACGATGCAGAGCGGGCCGCCGCCTCGCTCCTTGATCTGGGCGCCGGTGCAGTGCTGTTGAAGGGGGGGCACCTGCACGAAGGCAACCGCGTGGTCGACCGCTACTTCGACGGCGTCAGCAGCGAAGAATTCATCCATGCCCGCCTGCCACTGGATGCGCATGGCACCGGCTGCACGCTGGCCTCGGCCATCGCCGCGCAGCTCTGCAACGGGCTGAGCCTGGCCAATGCCTGCGAAGCCGGCATCGACTACGTAGCGCGCGGATTGCAGCAGGGCTATGCGCCCGGCCGCAGCGAGGTGCTGGTACTGGACCACTTCGGCGCGGCGCCCCACGCATGAGCGATTCGCCACGCGCGCTCACCGTGAACAGCGGCGATGGCCACCGTTTCGACGTGATCGCCTGCGTGCCCGCACAGCCGCTGGCACGGCTGTTGTGGCTGCCGGCGCTGGGCGTGGCCGCGCGCCACTACGTACCACTGGCGCAGGCACTTGCAGCCAGGGGCGTGGCGGTCTACCTGCACGAATGGCGTGGCAATGGCAGCAGCTCGCTTCGCCCGTCGCGCAGCCAGGATTGGGGCTACCGGCAGATTCTCGACCACGATCTGCCGGCCAGCCAGGCCCTGCTCGCCGATGCCGATGACGCGCAGGAGGTACTGCCATGGATCATCGGTGGCCACAGCCTGGGCGGGCAGCTGGCCTGCGTGCACGCCGGACGACGGCCACAGGCGTTCGATCGATTGTGGCTGGCCGCCAGCGGCACACCGTTCTGGCGCACGTTCCCGCCACCACGCGGTTGGCTGCTGCCACTGTTCTATCGCTTCCTGCCGTGGATCGCGCGGCGCCAGGGCGTGCTGCACGGGCGCCGGCTCGGTTTCGGCGGCACCGAAGCACGCGGACTGATCGCCGACTGGGCACGCGTAGGGCTGAGCAATCACTACGCCGCCGCAGGCATGGACGAGGACCTGGATGCGCAGATGGCGCGCGTGCATGGCAATGCGCAGGCGGTGCTGATGGAAGACGATTGGCTGGCGCCAAGCGGATCAATGCAGGCGCTGCTGGCGAAACTGCCGAATGTCGCCTCGGAATTACGCGTGCTTTCTGCGCAGGAGCTGGGTACGCAGGCCGATCACTTCGCGTGGATGAAACACCCGGAGGCTGTCGCAGAGGCGTTTTTCATTCAGTTGGGTGAAAATTTTCACAAAAGCGTTGACGACTCGCGCCGACATCCGCATAATTCCGCTCCTGTCGCAGGGCGCCCGTAGCTCAGTTGGATAGAGTACCTGGCTACGAACCAGGCGGTCGGGAGTTCGAATCTCTCCGGGCGCACCACTCGACAGACCTTCAGCATCCGCCGCTGGAAGTGCAGTAAAATTTGATTGTGTACCGCGCGCCCGTAGCTCAGTTGGATAGAGTACCTGGCTACGAACCAGGCGGTCGGGAGTTCGAATCTCTCCGGGCGCACCACACACGATCAACACAACAAGTTTATGTAATTGGCGCCCGTAGCTCAGTTGGATAGAGTACCTGGCTACGAACCAGGCGGTCGGGAGTTCGAATCTCTCCGGGCGCACCATTACACCGAAACAGCAGGCCTCGGCCTGCTGTTTTTTTATGTGTGTTCGGCAGGGCTGCGCCCTGCACCTGCAGAAGCCACTGCGCAAGCGACAGCAACAGCTGGCATTCCGTGGGATGGCGGGGCGGTATGGATAGGCAGGACACGCCGTAAACCCATCCATGGGGGCTCGATGGCGCCATCCATGGCGCCAACGGTCCTGCCTACCCATACCGCCCCACCTCTGACAGATTTCCGCGATCTGGTAGATCCACGCCATGCGTCGATGACTCCATCGAATTCGAATATTTCGATAATTGAACGAAGAGCATCCACGCATGGCGTGGATCTACGTGTCGACCAAGGTCGACACCCTCCAAGAGCAGGCCATTCCATTCCGGCAGATCGCGAAAATCTGTCGAAGGCGGGGTGGGTCCGGTTGCGGGAGTGTCCGCGGCATGGATGCCGCGGCCAAGCCCCCATGGACGGGTTTACGGCGTCTCCCGCAACCGGACCCACCCCGCCTCCCCACAGGAAACCAGCTTCTGCTGTTGCTGTTGCTGTTGCTGTTGCTGTTGCTGTTGCTGTTGCTGTTGCTGTTGCTGTTGCTGTTGCTGTTGAGGTTGCCGGCCAGCGGCCGGCACTACTGCAGGTGCAGGGCGCAGCCCTGCCGAACCCTACCCCTCTGCCATCGCCTGCCACCATTGCGCCAGCAGTTCCGGCCGCCGCAGGCGCTCGCGCCACCAGCGCAGGGCCGCGCCATCTTCACCGGTGCGCCAGGCTAGCCAGAAGGTCTCTTCCGGCTTGTGCTCCTCGACCTCGCGGATCACCAGCTGGCCGCGCGCCACCGCCGCGCGCGCGCAGGGCTCGGGCAGGAAGCCGAATCCCAGCCCCTGGCACTGCAGCTTCAACTTGCTGGCCATGTCCGGCACGGTCAACGTCTCCTGGCCCATCAACAGCCCCACCGTTCGTGGCAGCAGCCGCCGCGCCGAGTCGGACACGGCGATCGCGCAATACGGCGCCAACTGCTCGCGGCCCAGCACACCCGGTACGGACGCCAGCGGATGCCCGGGCGCCACCGCAAACACAAAATCAACGCTGCCCAGCGGCTCGACCACGTAGCCCCCGCCACTGGGACCCTCACCGGGAGCCGCGACCAACAGGTCGGCGCGCCGGTCCAGCAGCGCTTCCCAGGTACCGGACAGTGCTTCGCCAAACAGGCGCAGCCGAGTGGGCGCCGCCACCTCGCGGAACGCGGCGATATCCGGCCCCAGCAGCCAGGTCGGAAACACCGAATCCACCGCCAGGGTCAATTCCGCCTCCCAGCCCGAGGCCACCCGCCGCACCCGCAGCTCGAGCTCCCGGGCCGCACGCAGCAGGTGCCTGCCCTCCTCCAGCAGCGCGCGCCCGGCCTCGGTCGGCTCTGCCCGCGGGCCGATCCGGTCGAACAGCTGCACCCCCAGATCCTCTTCCAGCTTGGCCACGGTGTAGGAAATGGTCGAAGGCACCTTGTGCAGGGCCTTGCCGGCGCCGGCAAAGGAGCCTCGGCGGTCGATCGCGTCCAGGATCTGCAGGGCATCGAGGCTGAGCTTGAGCATTCGAAATTTTCGATGATGGCTGTCAAAACTATCCGTTTTTCAAACCCAAGGTGCAAGCGGATACTTCTCTTCAACGGGGAAACACAGCGGCTACCCGCCCACCCCGCCCCATCGAAACCATCGAAACCATCGAACAAGGAGATTCCATCATGCTGCAGATCCGCAAGAGCGCTACCCGTGGCCTGGCCGAGCATGGCTGGCTGTCCTCGCGCCATACCTTCTCGTTCGCCAGCTACTACGACCCCCGCTATGTGAGCTTCGGCCCGCTGCGGGTCATCAACGAAGACAAGGTGATCGGCGGCCAGGGTTTCGGCACCCACAGCCACAGCAACATGGAGATCGTCTCCTACGTGCTGGGCGGCGCGCTGGAACACAAGGACTCGATGGGCACCGGTTCGGTGCTGCGCTACGGCGACGTGCAGCGCATGAGCGCAGGCAGCGGCGTCAGCCACAGCGAGTTCAATCATTCGGCCAGCGATCCGGTGCATTTCCTGCAGATCTGGATCTTCCCGGAGGCCGAGAACATCGCGCCGTCGTATGAGGAGACCCACTTCACGCCGGAGAGCAAGCGCGGCCAGCTGCGCCTGATCGCCTCGCCGGATGGCGCCGATGGTTCGCTGCACATCCATCAGGATGCGCGCATCTTCGCCACCATCCTCGATGGCGAGCAGAAGCTGCACCACGCCCTGGCTGCCGGCCGCGGCGCGTATGTGCAGGTGGCGCGTGGCCAGCTGCAGGTCAACGGCATCACCCTGGAAGCGGGTGACGCACTGCAGGTCAGCGACGAGGCACAGCTGACCCTGGAAAACGGCAACGACGCCGAAGTGCTGGTGTTCGACCTGAAGCTGTAACCAGCATGCCCGCGATGCCATCCGGCATCGCGGGCATGTCCTGTTGCAACGCGATCAGAACTTGTACGTCACTGCCAGCCGCACGTTGCGCGGCTCGCCCCAGGTGTAGGTGCTGTACCAGCTGAAGATCGTGTAATAGCGCTTGTCCAGCAGGTTGTTGACGTTGACCGTGGCCGACAGGCGATCGTTGAACTGGTACCGGGCCATGGCATCCAGCAGCCAGTACGGCTGGGTGCGATGAACCACCGACGTGCCACTGGCCGGGTTGGTGATGTCGCCGAACGTGGAGTCCTGCCAGCGCGCACCGCCACCGACAGTCAGGCCCTGCCAGTCGCCGCGCAGGCGGTAGCTGGTGTGCAGGCTGAACTGGTTTTCCGGCTCCAGCGTGGTCACCTTGCTGCCGGCCTGGCGGGCGATCTTGTGCGCAAAGCCACCCTGCACCTGCCAGCCCTCGGCCAACTGCCCGGACATCTCCAGTTCGTAGCCCTTGGTGCGTACGCCCATCAGTGCGCGATAGGCGTCTTCTCCGTTGGGCGTTTTGCCGCCTGTAGGCTGGGCGAAATTGTCCTGGTCGAGCTGGAACAGTGCCGCGCTGGCATTGAAGCGGCCGTCGAGGAACTCCGCCTTCAGGCCCATTTCATAGCTGCGGCCTTCCAGCGGATCCAGTGCCTTGCCCTGTTCATCGCGTTCGCTGTGCGGCTTGAAGATGGTGCTGTAGCTGGCATACACCGAATAGTGCTGGCCAAGGTCGTAGACCACGCCGGCATAAGGCACGAACACGCCGGTCTCGCGCGTCTGCGGCGAACGGTAGCTGGCCAGGCGGCTGCCGACGATCACCTTCAACGGGTCGGCCACGTCGAAGCGACCGACCACGTACAGGCCGTTCTCGCGGGTCACCTCATTGTTGCCATAACCGCGCTGCCATTCCGGTTCCGGGATGTCACCCTTCCAGCTGTTGTAGTCGGCAACGGCGGTCGGGTACCCGGGCTGCGGCGAATAGCCGGTGTTGGTCCAGCGCTTGCGCGAGGCACTGCCGCCGACCACCAGTTCATGCTGGCGACCGAACAGGCCGAAATTGCCGCTCAGATAGAAGTCGGCCGCGTTGCTGACCGTCTTGCCGACGTACTTGCCCAGCCACAACGAGACGCCTTCGCCGGTGACCGGATCGGGATTGCCACCGGCCGCACCGGCCAGTGCCGCATCGTAGCCGTTGACCTGATGGTTGAGCTGCAGCTTGGCTACCCAGTCGTTGTCGAACGTATGTTCCAGCGTGGCAAAGCCGGTGCGCACGTACTGGCGCCAACCGCTCCAGTGGGTGCCGTTGTTGAACGAGCGCGGCATGTCGTTGAAATTGCCCTGGCTGTCCAGCAGCGGAATACCGCCCCAGGTCGAGCCCTTGGGATCGCTCTCCAGCACGTCGCCACCGACTGTCAGCAGCGTGCGTTCGCCCAGATCGGCTTCCAGCACGGCATAGCCGACCTTGCTGGTGCGCTGGTAGAAATCCAGATTGGAATGCTTGTCCTGCCAGGCACCTACCGCGCGCCCGCGCACGCGGCCATCGGCGGTCAACGGTCCGCCGACATCGACTTCGGCACGGTAGTCGTCCCAGCGGCCGACGCCCAGCGTCGCACTGCCAGCAAATTCCTTGCCCGGCTTCTTGCGCACCAGGTTGATGGTCGCGCCGGGGTCGCCCATGCCGGTCAGCAGGCCGGTGGCGCCCTTGAGCACTTCGATGCGGTCGTAGATCGCGGTATCGCTGAGCGTATTGCCGGCCGAGTACGCCGAGTCGCGTGACATCGGAATGCCGTCGTACTGGAAGTTCTGCACGGCAAAACCACGTGCGTAGTACTCGGTGCGCTCACTGTCGTAGGTGACGATGCTGATGCCCGGGGTCACCCGCATCACGTCATCGATGCCATCCAGACCGAAGTCGTCCATCTGCGCACGGGTGATCACGCTGATGGTCTGCGGGGTCTGCCGCGGGGTCAGCACCAGGCGGGTGGCGGTGGCGATGGTACCCGGCGTGTACGCGCCGCTGCCCTCGGTGATGGTGCCCAGCTGGTTGGCGGTGACCTGTACGGTCTGCAGCGTCTGCGAGGGCGTCTTGCCCTCTTCTTCAGCCGGCGCCGATTGCGCCGAGGCGGCGCCTGCAGTGGCCAGTGTGGTCAGCAGAAGACCATTGGCAAGGGCCTTCGCCAATGGGCGGCGACGCAGGGACAGCACGGAAAAACGAACAGGCACAGACGACACGACGGGACCTCCACGAAGGGGTGGGATCCTCTGGCGGCGGCTCGAGGGGAAGGGGGGAATGCGGCCAAGGGCCGCCGGCGCAGGAGTTTACTCTCCTCCGCCCCCGCTGTCGTGGGGTGGCGCCAGTGCCTGACCAGGGACTTCTGCCTGGCGCTAGTCAGCCGTCGACGGCAGCCACGGCCTCCAGGATCAGTGCTGCCACTTCGGAGGGATGCGAGGCCAGCGAGGCATGGCTTGCCTCCAGCTGCAGCAGGCGCTTGGGCTGCATGCGTTCGGCCATGGCCTTCTGGTTCTGTGGCGCGATCATCCGGTCCTGGCTGGAAAGCTGGTACCAGCTCGGCTTGTGCTTCCACGCGGGATCGCTGATCGCATCGCCGAAGGTACTGGCCAGCGGCGCCTTCTGGGTCACCGCCATCACCCAGCCTTCGTCGGCACTGAGGTCCTGGCAGAAGCTCTCATGGAACTTGTCGGCACGCAGCCACAGATAGCCATCGCTGTCCGGGGCGAGGTTCGGTGCTGCTTCGGGCAGGTGTTGCTGGGTGATGCCACCGGGGCTCTCACCACTGTCCGGCGCGAATGCGGCGATGTAGACCAGCGCCTGCACATTCGGCTGGTTGCCGGCTTCGGTGATCACCGCGCCTCCGTAGGAGTGCCCGACCAGTACGACCGGGCCATCGATCTGGCGGATCATCCTGCGCGTCCGCTCGGCGTCGTTGACCAGCGAGGTCAGCGGCAGTTCGACCGCCTTCACCTGGTCGTGGCCCTTGCGGTGCAGCTCCAGGATGACCTTGCCCCAGTGTGCGGCCCCGCCCCAGAACCCATGGACGAGGAGGATGGTCGGTGTGGTGCTCATGCGCTGATCTCCGGCGGCGGCCGGGCGGAATGCCGACCGTCGGGCTACTCTCCACTGATGGCGTTAATCAACGGTGACGCATCCGGACCACTGCATTCGTATGCGTCGCCCGATGTCATCCATGGCACTTGCCGATGGCTTCTGAAAACGTTTTCATGAAGAGGATCTTCTGGAGCCTTCCTCGCGCATGACGCCCTCTTCTCCCCGCGCCCAGCAGCACGCGACCCGCGCTGCGTTCTTCATTCCTGGCTTTGCCACCGCTGCCTGGGCACCGATGGTGCCCTTCGCCAAGGCCAAGGCCGGGTTGTCCGACGCCAGCCTGGGCGGGCTGCTGCTGTGCCTTGGCCTCGGCTCGCTGCTGGCGATGCCACTGGCCGGTGCGTTGACCGCGCGCCTGGGCTCGCGCCGGTTGATGATCGCGACCACGGCCTTGATCCTGCTCGCCCTGCCACTGCTGACGCTCGCCCCCACGCCGCTGGCACTGGGAGCAACGCTATTCGTGTTCGGCGCGGGTGTGGGGGCGATGGACTGCACGATGAACATGCAGGCGGTGGCCGTCGAGCGCGATGCAGGGCGGCCGATGATGTCCGGCTTCCACGCGTTCTACAGCATCGGCGGCTTCATCGGCGCCGGCTGCATGACCGGCCTGCTGGTTCTCGGCACGCCCCTGTGGCTGGCGTCATTGGTTGCCGTGGCGGCGATGCTGCTGGTGGCCCTGTTGTCGGCACCGCACTGGCGCCCGCAGCGCATTCTGCATGACGGCCCGATGCTGGCCCTGCCGCACGGCGTGGTGCTGTTCATCAGCGTGCTCGCCTTCGTGGTGTTCCTGGCCGAGGGTTCGATGCTGGACTGGAGCGCGGTGTTCCTGGCCGAAATACGCCACGTGCCGCGCGACCAGGCCGGCGCCGGTTTTGCCGTGTTCACGCTGGCGATGACGGCGATGCGCCTGTTCGGCGATGGCATCGTCGAGCGCCTTGGCCGCACCCGTACCATCGTCATCGGCGGCATCACCGCTGCGGCCGGTTTCGCGCTGGCCACGCTGGTGCCCTCCTTCGCCATGGCGCTGGTCGGCTACGTGCTGGTGGGCCTGGGCTGCGCCAACATCGTGCCCGCCCTGTTCTCGATGGCGGGCCAGCAGCGCGCGATGCCGGAGAGCATTGCGATCACCGCAGTCACCACGCTGGGCTATGCCGGCATTCTTGCAGGCCCCGCAGCGATCGGCGCGCTCGCCCATGCCACCAGCCTGGGCTTTGCCTTCCTGTGCGTGGCAGCGATGCTGCTGGGTGTAGCGGCATCTGCACGTTCGCTGGCCCGCCGCCTGCCCTGAAGCTCAGCCGCGTGCTGGGGTTTTTGCGGGTGTGTCGACGCCATGCACCAGCCATTCGGCCTGGGCCGGCAACTGCGGTGCCGGACACGCGGCTTTCGGATGGTGCTCGTCGCGCGCCATCCAGTCATCGACCACCCCGGCCAGCAGGTCCAGCCGCAGCGGCAGGGTGATGTGATCTTCGCCGCGCATCTCGATGTAGTGCGCACGCGGATTGGCCTGCGCCAACGCGCGGCCTTGGCTGACCGGAATGTGCTGGTCGCCCTGCCCGTGCAGCAGCAGCACGCAGGCGCGGGTATCGGCCAGCGCGCGGGCAACATCCACCTTGTCCAGATCCACGTCGATGCGGCGGCTGGCGGCGGCCACCACCTGGTTGATGTCCTGGCTGCCGTAGCGCCAGCGTGCATACGAAGCGATGGCCTGTGCCTTCAACCCTTCCGGCTGCAGGGCCATCAGATGCGGAATCATGGTGCGGATCGCAACCCCGGCATTGGCGAACGATTCCATCGCCACCACGCCGGCGACCTGGTCGCCCAGCTTGTCGGCGGTGAACAATGCGGTGGCAGCGCCGTAGGAAACACCGAACAGGTACAGCGGGCCGGTCACTTCGCCGCGCGCGCGCAGTTCGGCGATGACATCCACAACATCGTCCGACTCGTAGGTGCCGTAGCCGGAGGGACCGGCGCCGGACTGGCCATGGTTGCGCAGGTCCAGGGTGATCACGCGGTAGCCCGACTCGGCCAGCTGCAGCGACCATGGCAGCATCGAATCACCGTTCATCATCCAGCCGTGCAGCAGCACCACAGTGCCGCGCGGCGCCTGCGCGCGGAACGGCTGCGGTACGGACAGGCTCAACCCGGTATCCAGCGGCAGGCCGTTCTGGTGCTGCTGCGGCAGGTAGTGGTAGCGCGCACCGTAGTCGCCCGCATCGAAAGCACGCCAGAAGATCGGCACGCCATCACGGCCCGGGGCGAAGCCATGCCGGTTCGGCAGCGCGGCCACAGCTGCGGCGATACGCGGTTGATCAAGCAGGGTCGAGACGCCACCGGGCGCGATCAGACGATCGCTGAGCGAGGTGGACGAGGCCGTCATCGAGGAAGAGCATGCAGCCAGCCACAGGCCGGCGCACGCCAGCAAAAGCAGCAGCAGGCGCTTCATGGGCAGTCAAGGGAAAAGTGCGACAGCGTGGCAGGTTAGCGGCCACGCCCGGCGCCATCTATCGCAGCTGGATGACGGGTTGATGACAGCGCAGGATCGATTCAGCTTGTCACAATGTCGCGACCGGCGAAAGCATTGATCCGGATCAATGAACGCCATCGCACGAATGGCCACAGTGCCGGCATGCGCACCCCGTTCAAGCTCGCCATTGCCCTGGCCGCCACCTTGGCCGCCGCTTACGGCATCGCCCGCAGTACACCGTACTGGTTCGCCCCACCGCAACAGGCCGAGGTCGACATCCACGACCCGGCCCTGATCGAGCAGGGCCGGTACCTGTCGCGTGCTGCCGACTGCGCCGCCTGCCATACCGCACCGGGCGGCAGGCCGTTCGCCGGTGGCCTTGGCATGCAGACCCCGATGGGCACGCTGTACTCGACCAACATCACACCGGACACGGAGACCGGCATCGGCGCATACGACTACGCCGATTTCGAGCGCGCGGTGCGGCGTGGCATCCGCCATGACGGCCAGCCGCTGTATCCGGCCATGCCCTACGCCTCGTACGTGATCGCCAGCGATGCCGAGATCAAGGCGCTGTATGCCTACTTCATGGGTGCGGTGCAGCCGGTCCGGCAGGACAACGCCGACAGCACGATTCCGTGGCCGGCAAACATGCGCTGGCCGCTTGCCTGGTGGCAGCTGCTGTTCGCACGCCCGCGCAGCTTCAGCCCTGATCCCACCCTGGATGCCGGCCAGCAGCGCGGCGCCGAACTGGTTGAAGGCCTGGCCCATTGCGGCGCGTGCCATACCCCGCGCGGGCTGGCCTTCCAGGAAAAGGCGATGGCCGACGATGGCAGCCGCCAGTTCCTGTCCGGCTCGGTGCTGGAAGGCTGGTACGCGAAGAACCTGCGCAATGAACAGACCGGCCTGGCCAGCTGGAGCGAAGCCGAAATCGTCGAGTTCCTGCGCACCGGCCGCACCGATCGCTCCGCGGCTTTTGGCGGCATGGCCGATGTGGTCGAGCACAGCACGCAGTACCTGTCCGACGCCGATCTGCTGGCGATGGCGCGGTACCTGAAGCAGCTGCCGGCCCGCGAAGGGCGCAGCGCGCAGTGGACGCCGGGCACCGACACCACTACCGCCGCACTGCGCGGCGGCGACTACCGGGTGGCCGGTTCGCTGGCCTACGCCGAACACTGCCAGGCCTGCCATCGCGCAGATGGCCGCGGCATGCCACGGGTCTACCCAGCCCTGGCGGGCAACTCCATCGTGTTCGCCGATGATCCCAGCTCGCTGGTGCAGGTAACCCTGACCGGCGGGCGCACGCCACATACCGCGCATGACCGCATGGCATTCACCATGCCGGGCTTCGAGCAGCTGCCCAATGCGCAGCTCGCCGACATCCTCACCTTCATCCGCAACAGCTGGGGCAACCAGGCCAGCGCGGTCACTGAACTGGACGTAGCGCGCATGCGCCGGGTGGTGCGTGACAAGCCGGCGCATGTGGTCCCGCAGGAGACGGCGCAATGAGGCGTTTGAAGAAGCGTTCGACAGTGTTGATCGCCAGCGCGGTCGTTGCGGTGCTGCTGGCCGGTGCTGGCACGCTGCTGTACCAGCACCTGTACCCGGACCTGGACGCGGAAGTCGCGAGGACTCTGGACATCCTCGACAGCCACGGCCAGGTGGTGGGCCAGTACCACGTGCCCAGTGCCGAGGAGATCGCCAGCCTCGGCAACGCCGACGCGGTGATGTTCGGCCGTCGCCTGCTCAACGAGACCGCACGCCTTCTGCCGGACAACGTCGGCAACGATCTGAACTGCAATTCGTGCCACATGGCCGAGGGCAAGCGACCGTTCGGCAACCACTACTTGAACACCGGAGGCGGCAGCTACCCGCGCTACATGCCGCGACCGGGCAGGGAAATCGGCCTGGCCGAGCGCATCAACGGTTGCCTGCAGCGTTCGATGAACGGCAAACCGCTGGCCAAGGACGCGCCGGAGATGCGTGCGATGCTGGAATACATGGCGTGGCTGAGCCGCCCGGTACCGGAGGGTGCGCGCGTGGCCGCGCCCAGCGAAGGGCCGATCGACAGCACGCTGACACCGGACCCGATACGTGGACAGGCGCTGTATGCCGCGCAGTGCGCCGCCTGCCACGGCGACAACGGCGAAGGCCGGCGCGACGCCAGCGGCGATATCGCGTTCCCGCCGTTGTGGGGCGAGCGCAGCTTCAACATCGGTGCCGGCATGGCGCGGCTGTACAAGGCCGCAGGCTTCGTCAAGCACAACATGCCGCCGGCAACGACCCGTGAACCGCCACTGGGCCAGCAGGTGATGCCCGACCAGGACGCGGTGGATATCGCCAGCTACTTCATCAACCAGCCGCGCCCGGACTTCGCCGGCAAGGCCAAGGACTGGCCGCGCGATCCGAAACCGAAGGACGCGCGCTACTGAGCAATGCCCCGGTCTTGCCGGCCGTCACACAACACACTCCCTGCATCTGCGCGTCACCGCCATGTCATCGGCGCTGCCGACACTCCCGGACTTTCCTCCCTTGAAGGTCCGGTTTCGATGCGAACGATTGCGCGCTTTCCCCGTATCTCGCTGCTTGCCCTGCTGATTGCTCCCGCACTGAATGCCCTGGCTGAAGCACCGCAGGGCGATGTGGCCGATACGCGAAGCGCCGACGCGCGGACCCTGGACCAGGTACAGGTGATCGGCCAGGCCACCAGTTATGCCAAGACCTCGGTGCGCCAGGAAACGTTGAACCGGCAGACCGTGTTGAGCAGCGTCAATGGCGCGCTCAACGAAGTGCCCGGCGTGGTCGTCAGCGAAGCCGATGCCACCGGCTCCTCGGTGTGGGGCACGCAGATCAGCATGCGCGGCTTTGTCACCAACCGCGACACCCAGCAGATCGGCACCACCATCGATGGCCTGCCCAATGGTGGTTCCGGTTATGGCGGCGGCTCGCTGGCCAACCGCTACATCGACACGCTCGACCTGGAAACGGTGGAAGTGAGCCAGGGTACGGCCGATATCTCCTCGCGCTCGAACGAAGCACTCGGTGGCACCCTGAACTTCCTCACCAGCGACCCGCTGCACGAACAGCGACTGCGCATGGTGGTGGGTGCCGGTGACAATGAAGCGCGCAAGTACTACGTGCGCTACGACACCGGCCTGCTTGCAGGACACACCCGCGCGTGGATCAGCGCATCGTCGGCGCGCGTGCATGACTGGATCGACGGCACCGGCCACACCAGCAACGACAACATCGCCGGCAAGTTCATCACCGAGCTGGACCGCTGGACCCTGACCGGCTACCTGTCCTACAACGATGCCGACGAGCCGGAGTACACCAGCGTTTCGCCGAAAGGGTTCGCCACCAACCCCGACCGCGACGGACTGGTCGGCACCCTGACCGGCATTCCGTATCTGGACCAGAACTACCGTTCCGGTTCGCGCGCACTGCGCGAGAACACGTTCGGCTACCTGCGCGCAGCCTTCGATGGCGGCAACGGTTTCAAGGCCTCGATGGCCGCCTACGGGCACCGCATGCAGGGTCGCGGTGACTGGCTGCCGCCGTACCTGGCCGACGTCAACGACGACGGTGCCGGTCGCCCGCAATCGGAGTACCTCGGCGGCAGGACGGTCTACGGTGGCAGCAACCGCGGCCAGATCTACTTCGTGAACCCCGACGGCAGTTCCGCCCAGCGCCTGGCCAGCTGCACGCCGCGACTCGGCTTCAGCGCCGAGTACGACCCCAACTGCTACGCCGGCAACGTGCAGGGCGCGCAGTCCTACCGCCATTCCCACTACGACAACGATCGCGTGGGCGTGACCGCCGACGTCGAATGGCGGCAGACCTTTGGTGCCATCGACAACACCGTACGCGGCGGGCTGTGGGTGGAGAAGCTGGACCGTTCCGTGCGCCGCGATTGGCACCGCCTGCTCAACGTCGGCCAGGACATCGCCTTCGACCACCAGCCCTACTGGGTGCAGTTCGAGGACAAGTACAAGGTCGATGAGCAGATGTACTACGTCGAGGACGTGGCCCGCTTCGGCCCGTTCAGCGCGCGCCTGGGCGTAAAGCAGTTCTTCGTCGACCAGTCCCGCCGCCGCGTGATCGGCGCCGCCGAGAATGTGAAGTCCGACTCGAAGTCCGATCCGCTGCTGTCCACCGGCTTCACCTGGGCCCCGGGCGTGGAGGGCTTGGAACTGTTCGCCGGCTACTCGCAGAACTTCGCCGCGATCCCATCCGGCGTGCTGGGTGAAACCGATCCCCAGCGCTTCCGCAACGTCGAACCGGAGACCGCCGACAACATCGAACTGGGCATGCGCATCAGCCGCTGGCCGCTGACCGCCTCGGTCACCCTGTACAACATCAAGTTCGACAACCGCATCGTCTACCTGCCGGCCGGCCTGGTCAGCGGCATCGACTACCTCGGCGAGACCGATGGCGTCTACGAGAACTTCGGCGGCGTGGAGAGCAACGGCCTGGAAGCGGCCTTCGGCTACGGCTGGGACAATGGCTGGCGCATCAATGCGGCCTACACCTACAACCGTTCCAAGTACCTGGGCAGCGGCAACGACGCGCGCGACACGCAGCTGGGCATCGTCGATGGCGCCAAGGTGATCGGCCAGCCGGAGCAGATCCTGGTGGTGTCGGCCGACTGGCAGGGTGAGAACTGGAACTTCGGCCTGTCCGGCCGCTACCTGGGCGAACGCTACCTGGATGCGGCCAACGTCAACAAGCTGCCCTCGGCCACCGTGTTCAGCGCCAACATCGGCTTCGACCTGCAGGGCCTGTCGCCGCGCCTGAAGGGCATGGGCGCCAACCTGGTGGTGAGCAACCTGACCGACAAGCGTTATCTTGCAGGGGTGGACGGCCGCGACAACGCCTTCATCGGCGCCCCGCGCACCGTCGGCATCTCCTTCCGCGTGGACCTGTGAGTGTGACCCTGTGACTGATACCGGCCGACGCCGACTGTTGCAGGCCGGCGTCGCCGCCGGCCTTTCGCCGCTGCTGCCCAGCATCGCCCGGGCAGCAGCGATCGCCCCTGCTTCGCGCACGCGCAGCCTGCAGGACCTGCAGCACATCGTGGTGTTCATGCAGGAGAACCGCTCGTTCGACCACTACTTCGGCACGTTGCCGGGCGTGCGTGGCTTCGGTGACCGTTTCGTTGCCCCGGCATCGCCGCTGCCCGGTGGCGACCGCCCGCGCAGCCTGTGGCTGCAGCCCGACGCCAGCGGACAACGCGCCATCGCCCCCTTCCCGTTGGATACCGCTGCGCACTTCGGCTACATGCGGGTGGAAGGCACGCCCCACACCTGGCCTGATGCACAGCAGGCGTGGGACCACGGGCGCATGGCGCACTGGCCCAAGGCCAAGCAGAACCATTCGATGGGCTACTTCCAGCGCAGCGACATGCCGTTCCAGTTCGCCCTGGCCGATGCGTTCACGCTGTGCGATGCCTACCACTGCGCGATGCAGGCCGGCACCAACCCGAACCGCGTGTTCCTGTGGACCGGCCACAACGACGCCCAGGGCCAGGCAGGCGGCCCGGTGATCGCCAATTCGCACGACAATTTCCCCGAGCTGGGCGGCCATCCGGACTCGTACCGCTGGGCCAGCTATGTCGAGCGGCTGCAGCAGGCCGGCGTGTCCTGGCAGATCTACCAGGACATGGCCGACAACTTCACCGACAACCCGCTTGCCGGGTTCGAGACCTTCCGCCAGGCGTACCGCGGCGCCCCGGGGCATGACCCGGAGCTGCGCGCGCGCGGCGTCAGTACCCGTGGCTTGGCGCAGCTGCGCGAGGACGCGATCAGCGGCCGCCTGCCGCAGGTCAGTTTCATCATTGCCGACGCAGCCGGCAGCGAGCACCCCGGTCCGTCCAGCCCCGCGCAGGGCGCCGCCTATACCGCGCGCCTGCTGGATGCACTGACCGCCGATCCAGAGGTGTGGAGCCGTACCGCCCTGCTGCTGATGTTCGATGAGAACGATGGCTTCTTCGACCATGTGCCGCCACCGGCACCGCCTTCCCCGCTTGGTGCCGGCTGGGCCGGTGCGTCGGCGGTCAGCACCGAGGGCGAATACCACCGCCACCCGGCACCAGGCGACGAGAAATACGATGCCGCCGAGCTGCGTGGGCGCCCCTATGGGCTTGGCCCGCGCGTACCGTTGTATGTGATTTCACCGTGGAGCCGCGGCGGCTGGGTCGACTCGCAGGTGTACGACCACACGTCGGTGTTGCGTCTGATCGAGCGCCGCTTCGGCGTCGCCGCGCCGGACATCTCGCCGTGGCGGCGTGCGGTCTGCGGTGATCTGAGCAACGCCTTCGACTTCGCCCAGCGCGACACCCGCCCCTTCGCCAAGGCGCTGCCCGATGTCACCGCTGTCGCCGCGCGCGCCGCCGCCCTGCCCGGCCGTACCGTGCCCGCGCTGCCCGATGGCCTGCATCCGGCCCGCCAGGAGCCAGGCGTACGTCCTGCACGGGCACTACCCTATCGGCCGCAGGTACAGGCCACATCGGTGGATGGCGCTGGTCTTACCCTGCAGCTGGCCAGCGATGGCGCCGCGGCCGTGCTGCATGTCTACGACCGCCTGCGCCTGGACGCCGTTCCGCGCCGTTACACCGTGGTACCGGGTGCCCCGCTGCAGGATCGCTGGCCGCTGGATGCGCAGGGTCGTTACGATCTCTGGCTGCTGGGACCGAGTGGATTCCATCGCCATTATCGCGGCGATGGCACGCTCGCGCCGCTGCACGCGCACGTGGAGCGCGCGGACGGCCAGATGCGCCTGACACTGCGCAATCCATCGCCTTCAGCGCGGAAGGTCCAGGTGCAGGCCGGCGCCTACGCCGGCCACATGCCCACCCGCGAACTGCAGCTGGTGGCCGGCGCGGAAACCGTACTGGCCTGGGATCCCGCACCAACCGCAGGCTGGTACGACCTGATCGTGCGCTCGCAGGGCGTCGAGCAACGCCTCGCCGGACGTGCCGAAGACGGCCGGCCTGGCACCAGCGACCCTGCCATGGGCAGCGAACCGCTGCGCTTCGATCACGGCTGAAAGTGATTCTGTGGAGCCGGGCGCGTGCTCGGCTCCACAGGGTGGGACATCCCGCTCAGGCCTCCTGCAACCCCGGCCGGCCATGCTCCACGGCATAGCGCTTCCAGCTCTGCAGCGCGCCGTTCGGCTGCATGACCGTATCGAGCGTCTTCATGTCACCGATCCAGGCATCACGGGTGACGTCGCACAGCACATAACCACGCTTGTCCGTCGTCGCCTTCAGGTGCGGACTGTGCCGCAACTGGTTCTCTGCATAGGCATCCACGCCCTGCCCGTCCGCGCCCGACGTGATCGAAGTGGCCAGGAACTCACTGGAAATCACCCCGGAATCGGCATTGTCCTGCACCAGGTCGCTGGCATAGTGGCGGTGCGCATCGCCACAGGCGGTTACCACGTTGCCGAAGCCCACCTTCTGGATGTGATCGAGCAGGCGGCGACGGCTGGACAGATAACCGGACCACTGGTCGTCGGAGGCCTGCACCACGCCGTCCTTCTCGCGCAGGTAGTTGCCCAGCGAAACCTGGTGGGCGATGGTGTGCCAGCGCGGCGCGGCGTCGGCCAGGCCGTCGAACAGCCATTGCTCCTGCCTTGCGCCAACAATGCTGCGTTCGGGAGATTCCACCTGCCCGCGCTGCGCGATGTCCACCTGCTTGCTGCGGTACTGGCGGGTATCGAGCAGGTGCAGGTCCAGCAGCGTGCCATAGCGCGCGCGCCGGTACATCTGCATATGGCCGTCGCGCGGGAACGACGAAGCACGCAGCGGCATGTTCTCGTAGTACGCCTGGAATGCCTGTGCGCGGCGCAGCAGGAACAATTCACTGGGCGTGCCGTCCTGGTCCTCGGCGCCGGCCCAGTTGTTGTCCACTTCATGGTCATCGAACGTGACGAACCACGGCGACGCGGCGTGCGCGGCCTGCAGGTCCGTATCGGTCCTGTACTGCGCGTAGCGCCGGCGATAGTCGTCGAGCGTGTAGGTCTGCGGGCCAACATGGTTGCGCAGGTTGGTGAACGGCTGGCCGTTCATCCTGCGCACGCCAGGCTGGCTTTCGCCCTCGTAGATGTAATCGCCGTAATGGAACACGAAGTCGAGCGGCTCCTCGGCAATGTGCCGCCATGCACTGTAGTGCCCCTCCTCGTAGTGCTGGCAACCGGCCACCGCGAAGCGCACGCGGTCGACCCGTGCGTTGGCCGCAGGCAGGGTGCGGGTGCGGCCAATCGCACTGGCATGGCCTCCCACGGTGAAGCGGTACCAGTACGGCCGCCCCGGCAGCAGGCCGTCCAGTTCCACGTGCAGCGCATGGCCAAGCTCGGGGTGGGCCAGCGCGGTGCCCTGCCGCACCACGGTGCGCATGCTCTCGTCGGCGGCCAGCTGCCATGCCACCGCCATCGGCCGGGTTGGCATGCCGCCACCGAACACCAGTGGCTCGGTGGCCAGCCGCGTCCACAGCACCACGCCGTCGGCCGACGGATCACCCGACGCCACGCCGAGAGTGAACGGCGTACTGGCAAAGCGCGGCGATGCGAGCAGGTTGCGCGGATTCAGCGCTGCCACATCGTTCTGCGCGGCCAGCGCGCGGGCCGTTCCCGCCCACGCACCCAATGCGGAAAGTCCGGACAGGGCAAGGAAACGCCTGCGATTGATCGTATCCAAGACGGTCGCCTTCAGTTGTAGATGATGTGGAAGTAGAAGAAGCGGCCGTAGTCATCGATCTCGGTGCGGAAGCGCCCGTTCGGACCGGTGCTGTAGGTCGGCTGGGTGTTGAACAGGTTCTTGGCCTCGTACTTCAGCGTCACGTGCTTGCTGACCTTGTGGCTGAAGGCCAGGTTGAAGGTCATGTACGGGTCGTAGTACGAATCCAGCCACTGGGTATCGCCGAAGTCGACCAGCATCCGGCTGCGGTAGGTGCCGGATACGCGCAGCTGCGAGCTCTTCCATGGCATGCGCCAGATCACCGAGCCGTTCACCGACCAGTCCGGCTGGTACAGCAGGCGGTCCAGGCGGCGCTCGCTGCCGTCGCTGATGCGGTAGTTGGTCTGCCCGTCCAGGCGGGTGGCATTGAGGTACATGTCGAAGCGGTGGCGGCCCCACTGCAGGTTGCGGTTGGCTACCGCGAACTCGACACCGCGCAGCGTCGACTCATCGGTGTTCATCGGCTGGGTGATCCGGTAGCGGATGTCGCCGACGTTCTCGAACGTGGTCAGGGTATAGATGTCGTCCTTGATGACCTTGTCGAACAACGCCACCGAGACCAGGCCGTTGTTGCCGTTGAAGTACAGGTCCCAGGCAAGATCGAGGTTGGTCGAGCGGCGCGGCTGCAGCGAGGCATTGCCCTGCTTGATGGTGCAGAAGCCTCCGCCCAGCTCGTCGTCGCCGCAGCTGGTGCTGGTGGCCTGGGCGATGTTGCTGGGCGTCGGCCGGCCCAGCGTGCGGCTGGCGGAGAACCTCAGGCGCTGGTCTTCGCTCAGCTTGAAGGTGGCGTTCAGCGACGGCAGCAGGTTGTTGTAGCCGCCACTGCTCTTGCGGAATGCCGATGTGTAGGTGGTGCCACCATCCTCACTGAACGGGCTGAACGCATCGAAGGTGGTGTGGTCGTAGCGCAGGCCGCCGATCAGCAGCAGCCGGTCCCAGGCGTAATGCGCCGACACGTAGGCGTTGGCAATGTCTTCCACGTACTTGTAATCGCTGGTGAAGTCGGCATTCGGGTACGCCGCATCGTTATTGCCCAGCTTCGGGTACAGCGCGTCATGCCACTTGCGGTTGTCGATCAACGGGAAACCGGGAACGCTGCCAAGCAGGGTCGAACCCGGGTACAGATAGTCATTCAAGGTCGCGCTGGTCTTGTAGTAATCGAAATCGATGTCCTGCCAGATCTTCAGGTGGCGATACTCGGCACCGGCAGCCAGACCGAAACCGCGTGCATCGGCATCGATGTTGTAGCTGAAGTCGGCGCGCAGGTTGTCGATGCTTTCCTTGGCGTCGCGCGGCGAGATATAGGCCTGCGCCGGATTGAGCTTGAACGCCGAGCTGGTCAGCAGGCTGGAATCGGAAACACCCACGGCGTTCGGAAAACCATGGCTGTCGTTGGCATAGTCAACGAACAGGTTGCTCGGGTAGGCGCGCACGCCCCAGTAGACCTGGTTGTTGTGGAAGGTCTCTTCGGTGTGGCCGGCACGCAGGGTCAGCCGCGAGAGGTCACCGATATCCCAGTTGAAACTGGCGATCGCACCGCGGTTGCTGCGGTCCCAGCGGTCGTGGCGGTTCTTGATGTAGATGCTGTTGATCTGGGTGGTGCCGCCGTCCTCGCTCTGGTTGCGTACCGGGAACTTGGCGTTGCCATACAGATCGGTCTTGTTCATCGTCGAGTTCTCGTAGAACCGGTACGAGTACAGCAGCAGCGAGGCATAGAACGGGTCGTCCGATGGCTTCCATTCCAGCTTGGCCGAGCCACCGAAGTTGGTGATGTAGTTGGTGTAGGTGCCGGTGCTGAAGTTGCCCGGCGCGCGCAGGCCGTTCCAGCCTTTCGCCTCTTCGGGGCCGGTGGTTCCATCGGTGAGGTACTTGCCGGCATCGTTGTAGTAGTAGTTCGATTCCACCCAGCGCTTGACGCTGTTGCGCGAGCGCTGTTCGTAGCGCGCGACCGCGACGATGCCGAACTGATCATCGCCGCCGAACTGATTGGAGAACACCGCTTTGGCGCTCTTGCCGAAGTGACCCAGGGTCTTGTGGTCGCCCCCCGCGCTGCGCCCCACATTGGTCTCGGCCGTGGAATGGATGCCGGCCACGTCGGCGAACACGTACTTGCCGGAGCGGTCAAAGGCGCTGCGGCTGATGATGTCGATCACACCACCGATGGCATCCGGTGCCTGCTCGGCGCTGAAGCTCTTGTAGATGTCGGTGCGGGTGCCGATGTCGCTGGGAATCAGCTGCAGGTTGTTCATGCGCTCGCCGGAGCCACTGCCGCCCACGCTTGCGATCGCGATGCCGTCGATGGTCGTGTAGTTGAGATTGGCCTGCACGCCGCGCACGGTCACGTAACGCGGCTCGCCCGCATCTTCCACCGCACTCAGGCCGGGCGCGGCCATCAGGCTCTCGGCCAGCGTCTCATCGCCATAGCTGTCCATCTCGTCGTAGATCACCGAATCCTTGATCACCGGCGAGGTCTTCTTCTGGTCGATGACCTCATGGGCGGCGATCACCTTGACCGTGCCCAGGGTCGGGGCCACCACCGCTTCCGGTGGGCGCGATGCCGGTGCGGCCTGCCGGCTTTCCCGCGAGACCGGTGCCGCGTCGATGGCGATCACGTTGCCGTCCACCACCGTGTAGCGCAGGCCGGTGCCGGCCAGAAGCGTGTCCAGCGCCTGCTTGACGGTGGCTCCTCGCGGTACCGCGCCCGCCATGGGTGCAGCACCCGCGCCGGCATACAGGAACTGCACGCCCGAACTGCGTGACAGCTGCTCCAATGCCTGGCTCAGCGGCTGCGCGGCGATCGCTGCGGTGACCCGGGTCTCAAGCCCATTGGCCGACGCCGCCTGTGCATGCGCACCCAGACAGGGAGACAAGGCCAGTACCACCGACAGATAGAGCTTCTTGCGCATCACGGTTCCTTGGAGGAGAGAGGACTGCTGGTACCGCGTCGGCATGCGACGGCGGCTTCTCCCAAGTAAGAGCCGGCATCGGCGGAGGTGGAGAACGCCGATTCGATGAATTTTTTCTGACAACCCTTCGCCGAACCGCGATCAACGGCTGGACACCCACACCGTGTCCGCTTCGCGGCGGATGACGAAGCGTGCGTCCCGCTGCAGGAATGCCTGCAGCGCTGCGACCCGGTGCGCCTCCAGGCTGCCTGACAGGCGCGCCGCGCGCGCCGCGTCATCGGTCAGCCGCACCTGTACCTGGTTGTGGCGGTTGAAGGCAGCCGCCACCTCGTCCAGCCGCTCATCGCGGAACGACACCCGGCGCTGCTGCCAGTCCAGCAGCATGGACATCGGTATTTCCAATGGCTGCACCGCATGGCTGCGGTGATCGACCTGGACCACCTTCCCGGCAGGCAGCTGCGCCAGCCGTCGTTGCCCGCTGCCGGCGGTCCAGACCTCCACTTCGCCGGACACCACACCGATGCGCGTGCTCTGCAAACGACGCGAGACATCGAACACGGTGCCGATGTCGCGGATCCGCAGATCGCCAACCTGCACCTCGAACGGCCGGCGATCCGCTGCGATATCGAACGTGGCCTCGCCGCTCAGCAGTTCCACCCGACGGCTGAACCAGCCGATGTTCACCCGCAGACGGCTGTCTGCGTTCAGGCGCACCTGCGTCCGGTCAGCCAGCATCACCTCACGCAGTTGCCCGTGGCCGGCGATCAGCATCTGTTCGCGAGGCATCAGCCACGGCACCAGTCCGGCCACCAGCAACAGGCAGCAGGCCACCGCAGCCACCCGCCTCCAGAGTGGTCGGCGTGATCGCGATGCGACCACGGCGCGCGGCACGGGCACCGGTACGGCAAACAACGGCACGACTTTCGCCGTTGCCGGCAGCTCCGGCAACGCGGCCCTGTCCCCCTGCTCCTGTCCGTACGCCACCATCACCGCGCCTACCTGCCGGTGCACGTGCAGGACATGCAGGTACGCGCGTATGTGTTCGGGAGAGCGCTTCATCCATGCCATGAACTCGATGCGCTGAGCGGCGCTCAGGTCACCCTCGCGGTTGCACAGGAACCAGTGCGCGGCCTGCTCGGCCACCTCGTCATCCATCGCTGCAGGCTCCTGCCGGTTCATCCATCCTTCCCGGCGCCAAGCGCCTTCCTGCAGGCATCCAGTCCCTTGCCGATGTGCTTGCGCACCATGTGCACCGACACATCCAGCTGTGCTCCCACCTGCCGGCAATCCAGCCCATCGCGATAGTGCAGCTCCATCACCCGCCGCGTTGTCGGCGGCAGTTGCGCGATGGCGCCGCGGATTCCGCTCCAGCGCTGCGCCCGCTCGAAATCAGCTTCGATGTCCTCCTCGCTGCGCAGTACCTCGGCCAGCAGGTCGACGTCCTCGATCTGTGGCAGGCCGGAGCGCGAGCGTGCCTGTTCACGCGCCAGGTTGGCCGCCACCGCGAACAGATAGGCTTCGGGGTTCTCGATCGCCTGGGCATCTTCTCCGGTACTGCGCAGCAGCCGCAGGTAGACCTCCTGGGCCAGGTCCTCGGCATCGGCAGCCTGTGAACCACGCCGAAGGAAGAAGCCACGCAGCAGGCGGCGCCGCAAGGCGTAGCTCTTCTCCCAGATCCTGACGCTGTTCACAACCGACCAACCACCCCGAGGCTGGAAAACCCAGCAGGGTGCACACCAACGATGACATCCGCATTGCAACGCCGCATGGCCAAGCGAAGGTTCGCGCAGATCCAATCGTCGCCCGTCTACCGGTCAGCCGATACGGCGCCTACGCTTGTCTCCTCGGCAGCCACCACGGCCGCCCCCGCGCCACGGACCTGCCGGCGCGACTCCGCTCCAGAGCTGTCGCCCTGCCGGCGGTGCCGTGCAGGTGCAGAACCGGCGCTCTCTGGAGACGCAGCATGAACCAGGCACACTTCCCTCTCGACGCCGATCCGCAGGAAACCCGCGAATGGCGCGAGTCCCTGCAGGCGGTGATCGAGGCCGGCGGCCGCCCCCGCGCGCACTATCTGCTGGACCAGCTCGATGCACTCGATGTGCAGCAGCATGGCGACCTGCACACCCGCGCGTGGACCGCCTACACCAACACGATTCCCCCCGAACGCCAGCCCGCCTACCCGGGTGACCTGGCCATTGAGCGGCGGTTGAACGCGATGATCCGCTGGAACGCCATGGTGATGGTGCTGCGTGCCGGCAGGCATTCCAATGTCGGTGGCCACATCGCCACCTACCAGTCCGCAGCAGTAATGTATGACGTGGGCTTCGATCACTTCTTCCGTGGACGGACCGAAACCTTCGACGGCGACATGATCTACATCCAGGGTCATTCGGCCCCGGGCATCTACGGCCGGGCGTACGTGGAAGGCCGCATCAGTGCCGAGCAGATGGACAACTTCCGCCGCGAAGCCGGACGCGAGGGCCTGTCCTCGTATCCGCACCCGCGGCTGATGCCCGGGTTCTGGCAGTTTCCCACTGTGTCGATGGGCCTGGGCCCGCTGACGGCGGCCTATCAAGCCCGCTACATGCGCTACCTGGAATACCGGGGGCTGAAGCAGCACCAGGGCCGCAAGGTCTGGGCCTTCCTTGGTGACGGCGAAATGGACCAGCCCGAATCGCTGGCGGCCATTTCGCTGGCCGGGCGCGAGCGCCTGGACAACCTGGTGTTCGTGGTCAACTGCAACCTGCAACGTCTGGACGGACCGGTGCGTGGCAACGCCAAGGTGATCCAGGAACTGGAAGGCACCTTCCGCGCCGCCGGCTGGAACGTGATCAAGGTGATCTGGGGCAGCGGTTGGGACGAGCTGCTGGCACGCGATCACAGCGGGCTGCTGCGCCAGCGCATGATGGAGTGCGTGGATGGTGACTATCAGACCTTCAAGTCGCAGAGCGGCGCCTACGTGCGCGAGCACTTCTTCGGGCGCTACCCGGAACTGCTGGCGCTGGTGGCGGACATGAGCGACGACGAGATCTGGGCACTGGCACGCGGCGGCCACGATCCGCAGAAGGTATTCGCCGCCTACCAGCAGGCGGTGAACACCAGCGGTCGCCCGAGCGTGGTGCTGGCCAAGACGGTGAAGGGCTTCGGCATGGGCGAGGCCGGCGAAGGCCAGAACATCAACCACCAGCTGAAGAAGATGAGCGCCGACGCGGTGCGTGCGTTCCGTGACCGCTTCGACCTGCCGGTCAGCGACGGGCAGCTGGAAGAGATGCCCTACCTGCGCCCGCAACCGGGCAGCGCCGAGGCGCTCTACTTCGCGCAGCGTCGCCAGGCGCAGGGCGGCCAGCTGCCGGCACGGCTGACCCAGGTCGATCCGTTGCCGCTGCCGCCGCTGTCCACGTTCAACGTGCAGTTGCAGGGCAGCGGTGATCGTGGCCAATCCACCACCATGGGCTTCGTACGCATCCTCACCACCCTGCTCAAGGATCCCGAACTGGGCAGGCTGGTGATCCCGATCGTGCCCGATGAATCGCGTACCTTCGGCATGGAAGGGCTGTTCCGCCAGATCGGCATCCATTCCTTCCTGGGCCAGCTGTACACCCCGCAGGACGCCGGCCAGCTGAGCTATTACAAGGAGTCCAAGGACGGCCAGATCCTGCAGGAAGGCATCAACGAATCCGGCGCTATCTGTTCGTGGATCGCAGCGGGCACCGCGTACAGCAACCACGGCCTGGCCACGATTCCGTTCTACATCTTCTATTCGATGTTCGGCCTGCAGCGCGTCGGTGACCTGGCCTGGGCAGCGGCCGACGCGCGCACCCGTGGCTTCCTGCTTGGCGCCACCTCCGGCCGCACTACCCTGATGGGCGAAGGCCTGCAGCACGACGATGGCCACAGCCACGTGCTGTCCTCGGTGATTCCAAGCTGCGTGTCCTACGACCCGACCTACAACTTCGAACTGGCAGTGATCATCCACGACGGCCTACGCCGCATGTATGTGGACCAGGAAGACATCTACTACTACATCACCCTGCTCAACGAGAACTACCCGCACCCTGCCCTGCCTGACGGCGCCGAAGCCGGCATCCTGAAGGGGCTCCATATGCTGCGTCCCGCTGCTGCCGACAGCACGGCACAGCCTCGCGTGCAGCTGATGGGCAGTGGCTCGATCCTGCGCGAGGTGCTGGCAGCCGCCGATCTGCTGCAGCAGGATTTCGCCATCGCAAGCGATGTCTGGAGTGCCACCAGCCTGACCGAACTGCGCCGTGATGGCCTGGCTGCCGAGCGCTGGAACCTGCTGCATCCGGCCGACGAGCCGCGCGTTCCCTACGTGCAGCAGTGCCTGCAGGACCATGCCGGCCCGGTGGTGGTGGCGACCGACTACATGAAGATCGTCGGCGACCAGATCCGCCCCTTCATCAACGACCGGCGCTTCATCGCACTCGGCACCGATGGCTTTGGCCGCTCGGATACTCGCGAATCGCTGCGCACGTTCTTCGAAGTCGATCGTCACTTCATCGTACTGGCGGCACTGAAGGCCCTGGCCGATGACGGGCATGTGGAACGGGGCCTGCTGCAGCAGGCGATCGACCGGTACGGCATCGACACCGGCAAGCGCGATCCCGCCGCAGCATGACAGAACAGCAACGGCACCCGCAGAGCACGCTTCTGTGGGTGCCGCTGCATCACATCACTACGGCAACCGCTTGAACAGGTTGGTCTGCAGGATCGGCGTGCCGTCATGGCCGAAGAAGGCCTTGGTCTCGGTCATCGTTGAACGATCGGCGGCCACCGTGTACACGCGGGTGGACGCCGGCGCGCCATGATCGACCAGCTGCATCACCAGCGTGTTCGGCGCCGGCAGTTTCAGCGTTGCCTGGTTGGCGCCGTAGCTGCCGGTCAGCGCCGCAGGCGTGCCATCCAGCGCCAGCGTACCGTCGGATTTCATGGTCTTGCCGTCATGCAGGACGATATCCACGTGCGAGCTCCACCTGCCCGCACCGGCATCCTTGAATTCCAGCACGACCTGTTGCGGCCGCTGCGCCTCAGGAAGAGCGGAAGTGGCGATCTCCAGCGACCAGCGGCCGAGCAGGGGCGAAGGCAGAGCGTCGGCCGCCTGCGCCGTCGATGCCTGCAGCGAAAGAAGGGACAGCAGCACAGCAGAAAACAGCTTCATGTGAGTCTCCTGTCGAGTGAAGAACCGTCTGCGCAACGTGCACGATGGCCACACTACCCGGACTCTGCAGCCACCGGGGCAGGCGCGTAACGAACTGCATCACAGTCCGGCAGTCCGATCCGGGGCCAGGCCCCACGGGGTGAGCATTCATCGAGGTGATTCCACCGCGCTCAGCCGTTCCATCCCAGCCCGCGCGGCTCGTTGCTGAAGCCTGCGGCCCGCAGCGCGTCCACCAGCGCGCCGCGATGCACCGGCACATCATTGATCCGTTCCAGGGTGAAGGACAGGCGCCGCCCCCGGCGCAATGCCACCGCCAGGGCCTGTGCAGCGGCAACCAGAGTATTGGCCGCATCCTCTGCCCCGCCCTCGATCCAGCTGGACAGTTGCCGCCCGCCCTGCGCCAGGTACAGCAGCAACCGGCCGTTGCCGATCACCACCATCGCGCCGGAACGCCGCAGCGGACGTGCACCGGCCACTGGCTGCGGCCACGGCAGCAGGCTGCCGAAGGGATTGGCCGGATCCAGCGCTGACAGCGCGACGACCGACAGCTCCCGCGGCACACGCTCGGACAGCTCGCGCAGATGGTCGATGGTGCCGCGCTCTGCAAACTGTGCTCCGCCCAGCCCCGCCACGAAGCGGCCGCGCAGGACCTGCCCGGCATCTTCCATGCCTCGATAGACAGGCTGCAGTGCAGGGAACCCACCGGTTACCGCTTCGGTCATTGCCGCCGCCCGGGTCACCACCCGGTAGCGATCAAGCAGGCTTTCGCCCAGCGCCAGCGCCCGCACGGTGTCGTTGCTGCGCTCGCGGGGCAGCAACGACCATCGCCCCGCCAGGGTCGGCCCGCTGGCAATGGCCGGGTCCAGCGCCGTGGCCCGCGCGTCCAGCATCGGCATGAAGCGGAAACCCCGCGTGTGCCGCGAGGCCGACGCAACGCGCGCCCGCTGCTGGCGTACACCGGCCAGGGCCCGTAACGGCGACCACAGGTCGCTGCTCACTTCGCCCCTCCAGGCCAGCTGCCATAGCGCCAGCTGGAAGTCCTCGGCCGCCGCTGCACTGCCGGCCAGGCGTGACTGCACCTGTGTGGCCAGCTGCCGCGCGAAGTAGGCACCGCCATCGGCCAGGACCTGCACGATGGCGTCCTGCATCGGTGTACGCAGCGCCGGATCCGCTTCCGGCAGCAGCGGCAACGTTTCAGCGGCATGGTCCTGCAGGTGCAGCGATACCAGGCCGTCGTCGTCACCCAGCCGCCCGTGCCCGGCCCACAGCACCATGCCGGTCGCCAGCACCTCATCAAGCAGGGCCGGTGCGTAGTCGCGCACCCGGGCCGGCAGGACCTGGTGTTCCCAGACCGAAACCGGCAGCGGCAACCCCGCCAGCTGCTCGACCACACGGGCAACGCCGTCGCTGCCCTCAAGCATGGCCGCAACGGCACCATTGCGGGCATGCCCGGCGCCGCCCTCCAGCAACACCCCCTGCCCCTCCAGCAGCAGGCGCACATAGGCTGCCGGTGGCACCGGCCGGGTGGCTTCACGTGCGGCCTGCAGCGAACGCAGGCGCAGACGCTGCAACACATCTTCGCTGACCCATTCGTGCACTACGTCCGGCGACGGATGCACCCGCTCATTTCCCTGCTGTCGCCGCGCTGCGCCGAAATTGCCACGCAGCACCCGCCCCTGCTCCTGCAGCCTTTCCAGCGCGCCGTCGACCACCGCCACACCCAGCCCGAACCGCTTGGCCAGCGCGCTGCTGGTGAAGGGCGCATGCGTACGTGCGTGGCGGGCCAGCAGATCGCCGAGGGGATCGGGCATGCCTGCAAGAAACACCCCGGGCAGCCCGCCCGGCAGCGCCGTACCCAACGCATCGCGCACACGTGCGGCGTCCTCCACGGCGACCCACTGCGTGTGGCCGGCAATTGAAGCCGGGATGGCGCGCTGCTGCGCCTGCAGCGCTGCCAGGTGCACTTCCACGAATTCCGGATCGGACAGGCGCAGCGCCAGGTCCGATGCAGGCAACGGTCCCAGCTCGCGCAGCAGGTCGGACACGCCTTCCATGCCATGGGCCCTGCGCGCAGGTTCCAACCGCTGCAGTTCACGTTCAACCTGATCGACCACCCCCGCATCCAGCAGTTCGCCCAGGTCTACCTGGCCCAGCAGCTCGGCGAGCAGGCCACTGTCCAGTGACAGCACCGAGGCGCGGCGCTCGGCCAGCGGCACGTCCGCCTCATACATGAACTCGGCGACATAGCCGAACAGCAGATTGGCCGCGAACGGCGAAGGCACCTCGGTCGCGACGTCCAGCAACTGCACCTGGCCGCGTTGAACGCGTTGCATCAGCGCGTCCAGCGCATCCAGGTCGTAGACATCCTGCAGGCACTCGCGGGCGGTCTCGATCAGGATCGGGAACTCCGCATGGGCCTGCGCGATTTCCAGCAACTGGCCGGCGCGCAGGCGCTGCTGCCACAGCGGCGATCGACGCCCCGGCGTGCGACGCGGCAACAGCAGTGCGCGCGAGGCACACTCGCGGAAGCGCGCCGCGAACAGTGCCGAATGGCCGACCGCCGCGGTGATCGTGCGGCGCAACCGTTCCGGTTCGAACACGAACATGTCCGCCCCCGGAACGCGCCCGGTACTGTCGGGAATCCGCGCGATGATGCCATCGTCGCTGGCGACCACGGCCGGGTCGATGCCCCAGCGCTCGCGCAATCGTGCTGCCACCGCCAATGCCCACGGATCATGCACGCGGCGGCCATACGGCGAATGCAGCATCACCCGCCAGTCGCCCAGCTCGTCGCGGCAGCGTTCCACCACCAGGCGCAGATCGGTGGGCAGCACGCCCGTGGCCTGCCGCTGCTCGGCGACCAGGCCGAGCATGTTGCTGATCGCGTTGGCGTCCAGGCCACTGGCCTGCAGGCGTGCGTGCAGCGCCTTCGCCGGGGTGTCACTGCTGTCGATGTGCGCCTCCAACGCGGCGAGAAACGCGCCGATGGCCTGTCCCAGTTCGGCAGGGCGGCCGACACCTTCGCCACGCCAGAACGGCAGGCGCGCCGAACGTCCGGGTGCAGGCGTCACCACCACCTGATCGTGGGTGATCTGGTCGATCCGCCATGAGGTCGCGCCCAGCGTGATCACATCATTCACCCGCGACTCGTGGACCATCTCCTCGTCCAGCTCACCGACGCGGCGCGATCCGGCCCGCTCTTCTCCTTCAGGCAGCACCACGCTGTACATGCCACGGTCGGGAATGGTGCCGCCGCTGGTAACTGCCAGTTGCTTCGCACCAGGGCGAGCGCTGAGCTCACCGCTCTGCCGGTTCCATACCAGCCGCGGCCGGAAGCCGGCGAAATCCTCGGACGGATAGCGGCCGGTAAGCATGTCCAGCACGGCGTCGAAGGCACTGCGCGGGAGTGAGCGGTACGGCGCGGCACGGCGTACCCGCGCATACCAGGCATCGGCCTGCCACGGCTCCATCGCCACCGCCGCCACCGTCTGCTGGGCCAGCACATCAAGCGGGTTGCGCGGCGGAGCGATGGCCTCGATGCGTCCGGCCAGCATGCTGTCCACCACCACGGCGGCATCGATCAAGTCGCGCCGCGTACGCGGATACACCAGACCGCGGGACATGCCGCCCACCTGGTGGCCGGCGCGACCGACGCGCTGCAGGGCGCTGGCCACCGACGGCGGCGCGGCCACCTGGATCACCAGGTCGACCAGCCCCATGTCGATCCCCAGCTCCAGGCTGGACGTGGCCACCACGCAGCGCAGTGCACCCGATTTCAGCGCCTGCTCGATCTCGCCGCGCTGCTCCTTGGAGACCGATCCGTGATGCGCGCGTGCAATCAGTGCCGGCGCAGCGGAGACCCGGTTGACCGTACTGCCGGTGAAAGAGCCATAGGCCAACCCGCTACCCGAATCGCCACGGATTGCGCCGTCTTCGCCACTGCGTCCGGCGTGCAGCTCGTTCAGGCGTGCGGTCAGCTTTTCGGCTACGCCACGCGAATTGGCAAAGACAATCGTCGAGCGATGGCGCAGCACGTTGTCGAGAATGCTTGCCTCCACGTGCGGCCAGATCGAGCCGATCCGCGCGCCGCCGTCGCGCTCCCCGGGCGTGCCCTGCGTAGCCAGGCTGGACATGTCTTCCACCGGCACAACGATGCGCATCTGCAGCTGCCGCGCCGAGCCGGGTTGGACCACGCTCACCGGGCGGTCGCCGCCCAGGAACGCCGCCACCTCGTCGACCGGCCGCACCGTGGCCGACAGGCCGATGCGCTGCGCCGGTTCGTGCAGCAGCGCATCCAGCCGTTCCAGGCTCAGCGAAAGATGCGAACCGCGTTTGCTACCGGCCACTGCATGGATTTCATCGAGGATGACGGTCTGCACATCGCGCAGGATCTCGCGTGCCTGCGAGGTCAGCATCAGGTACAGCGACTCGGGCGTAGTGATCAGGATGTCCGGCGGCCGCCGCACCAGGCCTGCACGTTCACTGCTGGAGGTATCGCCGGTACGCAATGCGACGGTCAGCTGCACCGCCGGCTCGCCGCGTCGGGCGCGCTCGTCGGTGATGCCCTGCAGCGGCACCTGCAGGTTGCGCTGCACGTCGCTGCCCAGCGCCTTGATCGGCGACAGGTAAAGCACGCGGGTTCGCCGCACCGGCTTGGCCAACGGCGCTGCGCGCGCTTGCCGATCACGCTCGGCGAACAGCTGGTCGATGGCATGCAGGAATGCGGCAAGTGTCTTGCCCGATCCGGTTGGCGCGATGACCAGGGTATGTTGCCCGGCACCGATCGACGACCAGGCCTGGTCCTGCACCGGCGTGGAGGCGTCGAACGCGGCACGGAACCAGGTCTGCGTCGCGGGATGGAAGCGCTGCAGCGGGTCCTGCGGGGAATCAGGCGGCGTCATGGTGCGTCGATCATACCCAGCTGCGGCCCGTTGGCCGGGCCTTGGCTGGCGCTGGCTGCATCAGGCAGCTGATCCGGGGTCGACAACAAAGGCCCGGAGCGTAGCCATCCTGCCGTCACCGAAACGCCAGACGTCGCTGCAGGAAGGTGGCCTTCTTCGCACTGGTCATCGGCGGGGTCCGCTCGGCGGTCATGGTGCGAACCTGGCACCGCGATCGTGGGCCGCGGGTCAACGCGACGCACAAAGAAAACGCCCGCAGATCCAGGATCTGCGGGCGTTCTTTTGCATCTGGCGGAGCGAGAGGGATTCGAACCCTCGATAGAGCTTTTGACCCTATACTCCCTTAGCAGGGGAGCCCCTTCAGCCGCTCGGGCATCGCTCCGGGGTTTTCTCCGCGTCTGGTGCGTTGCACCTCAGCGGGGCGTGAATCATAACGTTAATCACGCGCGAAGGTAAAGCCTTATTCCGCAGAATTTTCACCACCGGTGCTGCCGGCTTCGTCACCACGCTGGATGCGCTGGTAGATCTCTTCGCGATGCACGGCGACGTCCTTCGGCGCAGTGATGCCGATACGCACCTGGTTACCCTTGACGCCAAGCACGGTGACGCTCACCGAGTCACCGATCATCAGGGTTTCGCCGACGCGGCGAGTCAGGATCAACATTTTTTTAAGTCTCCATGGAACCGTGTGGAAGGGTATCCCCCACCGGCTTGACGCTCCGTCAAGAAGCGCGCCCACGACAAAGGGAAAAGATTCGCAATGGTACCGTCAGCCGTCCCGCTCCTACAAGGAGGGGGACGGCAGGGATTCATCACAGGCGGGGGCTGACCCATTCGACGACCGCAGCCAGCGCGGTAGCAAGGGCGGGCCCGTCCTCGCCACCACCCTGGGCGAGGTCCGGGCGTCCGCCGCCCTTGCCCCCGATCTGACCGGCGATATGGGACAACAGTTCCCCGGCCTTGACCTTGCCCATTGCACTGCCGTTCACGCCCGCGACCAGGGCCGCCTTGCCGTCCTGGGCACCGGCCAGCACGATCACCGCGTCGCCCAGCTGCTGCTTCAGGCGGTCCATGGCATCGCGCAGGGCCTTGGCGTCGAAGCCTTCCAGGCGGACAGCCAGAACCTTCACACCGGCGACCTCGACGGCCTGGCCGGACAGGTCGGCGGTGGCGCCGGCGGCGACCTTGGCCTTCACGGCCTCCAGCTCGCGCTCCAGCTGCTTCTGGCGCAGGCCCAGCGCACGGATCTTTTCGACCACGTCGGCAGCACTGCCACCCAGCAGCTCGGCGGCCTCGGCCAGACGGGCCTCCTCGGCATCCACGTAGTCCAGCGCGCCCTGGCCGGTGACGGCCTCGATACGACGCACACCGGCCGAGACACCGCCTTCGGAGGTGATCTTGAACAGACCGATGTCACCGGTCCGGTTGACGTGGGTGCCACCACACAGCTCGGTGGAGTAGTCGCCCATCTTCAGCACGCGCACGTTCTCGCCGTACTTCTCGCCGAACAGGGCCATCGCGCCGAAGTCCAGCGCTTCCTGCATGCCCATGTTGTGTACTTCGGCGGCGTTGTTGGCGCGCACCTGCTGGTTGACCTTGCGCTCGATGATCGCCAGTTCCTCGGCGCTGATCGGCTGGAAATGCGAGAAGTCGAAGCGCAGGCGGTCCGGCGCCACCAGCGAGCCCTTCTGCTGCACGTGGGTGCCCAGCACTTCGCGCAGGGCAGCATGCAGAAGGTGGGTCGCCGAGTGGTTGAGGATGGTGGCGCCACGGCGCTCGCCATCGACCTGGCCGGACAGCACGTCACCGATCTTCAGGCTGCCCTGGGTGAGCTTGCCGACGTGGCCATGGAACTGGCCCGCGAACTTCTGGGTGTCACTCACCTGCAGCTGTACGCCGGCAGCGGACAAGGTGCCGGTGTCGCCGACCTGGCCGCCGGACTCGGCGTAGAACGGGGTCTGGTTGGTCAGCACGATGACCTCGTCACCGGCCTGGGCAGCGTCCACCGGGCGGCCATCCTTGAGGATCGCGACCACGCCGAGGCCGTCGGCCTGCAGGCGGTCATAGCCCAGGAAGACAGTCGGCTTGAGCGTGGCGACCAGATCGGCCGACAGCGTCACGCCACCGCCGAACTTGCCGGCGGCACGCGCGGTCTCGCGCTGCGTCTCCATCGCGGCGTTGAAGCCGTCAATGTCCACGGTCAGGTCACGCTCGCGGGCGATGTCCTGGGTCAGGTCGAGCGGGAAGCCGTAGGTGTCGTACAGGCGGAACGCGTCCACGCCCGGGATCACGCCATTGCTGACCTTGGCCGCAACGTCGTCGAAGATCTTCATGCCCGAGTCCAGCGTCTCGGCGAAACGCTCTTCTTCTGCCTGCAGGGCACGCACCACGGTATCGGCCTGTGCCGGCAGTTCCGGGTAGGCCTCGCCCATCTGCTCGACCAGGGTCGGCACCAGCTTGCTGAAGAACGGCTGGCGCACGCCCAGCATCCAGCCGTGTCGCAGTGCGCGGCGGATGATCCGGCGCAGTACGTAGCCGCGGCCTTCGTTGGACGGCAGCACGCCATCGACGATCAGGAACGAACAGGCGCGGATGTGGTCGGCGATCACGCGCAGCGACTTGTTTTCCAGATCAGCGGTTCCGGTCAGCTCCGATGCCTTGCGGATCAGCGCCTGGAACAGGTCGATCTCGTAGTTGGTATGCACGTGCTGCAGGATCGCAGCCAGGCGTTCCAGGCCCATGCCGGTGTCCACGCATGGTGCCGGCAGCGGCATCAGCGTGCCGTCCTGCTGGCGATCGAACTGCATGAAGACCAGGTTCCAGATCTCGATGAAACGGTCACCGTCCTCGTCCGGCGAGCCCGGCGGGCCACCGGCGATATGGTCACCGTGATCGTAGAAGATCTCGGTGCACGGACCGCACGGACCGGTATCGGCCATCTGCCAGAAGTTGTCCGAGGCGAACGGCGCGCCCTTGTTGTCGCCGATGCGGACGATCCGGTCTTCCGGAATGCCGATCATGTCGCGCCACAGTTCGTAGGCCTCGTCATCGGTCTGGTAGACCGTGACCAGCAGGCGCTCGGCGGGCAGCTTCCAGACCTGGGTCAGCAGCTCCCAGGCCCAGGCGATCGCATCCTTCTTGAAGTAATCGCCGAAGGACCAGTTGCCCAGCATTTCGAAGAAGGTGTGATGGCGGGCGGTGTAGCCCACCTGGTCGAGATCGTTGTGCTTGCCACCGGCACGCAGGCAGCGCTGGACGTCGGCCGCGCGCACGTAGCTGCGCTTTTCCGCGCCCAGGAACACGTCCTTGAACTGCACCATGCCGGAGTTGGTGAACAGCAGGGTCGGATCGTTGCCCGGCACCAGCGGCGCCGACGGCACGATGGTGTGGCCTTTGCCCTTGAAGAATTCAAGGAAGTCGCTGCGGATCTGGGATGTCGTGAATTTGGCGGATGCGTTCATGGGGGCTGGCAGTCTGCGGGCCGGGGCCCGTGCCGCCGGCCGCAGTGGCCAGGGTCGAACGGACCGCCGAAACCCCAAAGGGTATCAGGCCCGGCGCCATCAGTCTCAGTCGTCCGGATCGTAGCGGGTCGCGCGGCGGATGCTGTCGCCATCGAAGCCCCGGCGGGCCAGCAGATCGGCGGCCTTGCGGCGCTGCGCGAGGTCCTGCGGACCGGCCTCACCAAAGCGGCGACGGACCAGATCCCGGGCATTCTCCGTCCAGTCGCCCTCGAAGGTATCCATCGCAGCAGTAATCTGCTCGCTGTCCAGCCCGTGGGTTCCCAGCTCGGCACGTACATGGATGGGGCCATAACCCGTATTGGCGCGCATGCGCACCAGATTCTCGGCAAACCGGGTGTCGTCCTGCCAGCCGGCCTCGGTCAGCTTGTCGACCGCCGCCTGCGCGGCCTCGTCCTCGATGCCCCGGGACGTCAGCTTGCGGGTCAGCTCCTTGCGCGAGTGCTCACGACGGACCAGCAGGCCCAAGGCGCGCTGGACAGGCGTCTGTTCGCGTACGCGGCGCTTGCGGCCAGGTGCCGGGGCGTCGGAATCGTTCATTCTCGCCTTCAATCAAATGCGCCGTCCCTGGCGCGTCCCCCGTCGGGGAAACCGAATCTGCAGGACAGGGCGACGTCACTGACGGCGCCGCCCTGCCCCACAGCAAGCCTTTACTCGTCGTCGCCTTCGTCTTCGCCTTCCTCACGGACGGCTTCGGTCGGCTGGAACTTCTCGCGCAGCTCAGCCTCAAGCTTGGCGGCAACCTGCGGGTTGTCGCGCAGATAGCCACGGGCGTTGTCCTTGCCCTGGCCGATGCGCTCTTCACCGTAGCTGTACCAGGCACCGGCCTTCTCGACCAGCTTGGCTTCGACACCCATATCGATCAGCTCGCCTTCGCGGCTGATGCCTTCGCCGTACAGGATCTCGGTGATGACCTGCTTGAACGGGGGCGCCAGCTTGTTCTTGACGACCTTGATCTTGGTCTGGTTGCCGATGATCTCGTCGCCCTTCTTGATCGCGCCGATACGGCGGATGTCCAGGCGCACCGAGGCATAGAACTTCAGCGCGTTGCCGCCGGTGGTCACTTCCGGGCTCTGGCCCGGCATCATCACGCCGATCTTCATGCGCAGCTGGTTGATGAACACCACCAGGGTGTTCGAGCGCTTGATGTTGCCGGTCAGCTTGCGCAGCGCCTGGCTCATCAGACGCGCCTGCAGACCCGGCAACTGGTCGCCCATCTCACCTTCGATTTCAGCCTTGGGGGTCAACGCGGCGACCGAGTCGACCACCAGGATGTCCACCGAACCGGAGCGCACCAGCATGTCGGCGATTTCAAGCGCCTGCTCACCGGTATCCGGCTGCGACAGCAGCAGATCGTCGACATTGACGCCCAGCTTGCCTGCGTAGATCGGGTCCAGCGCGTGCTCGGCATCGATGAAGGCGGCGGTGCCACCCAGCTTCTGGCACTCGGCGATGGCCTGCAGGGTCAACGTGGTCTTGCCGGAGGATTCCGGACCGTAGATTTCCACCACGCGGCCCTTGGGCAGGCCACCAATGCCCAATGCGATATCCAGCATCAGAGAACCGGTCGGGATCGCCTCGACGGGCTCGACCACGCGGTCGCCCATGCGCATCACCGAGCCCTTGCCGAACTGCTTTTCGATCTGGCCCAGAGCTGCAGCGAGGGCGCGCTTCTTGTTCTCGTCCATCGGATTGGTCCTTGCAGAGGTCACGTCGTTGGAGGTGCTGTCTTTGGAAGTCTTCTTGGCCATGGGTTCACTTTAAGGCTGGCGTATCGCACAGGCTGAGATTCTGCCCGGCGTTCGGAAAAAAATTATCGGACATCCGTACCAACCTCAGCAGAACCAGAGAATCGCCACAAAAGACCGCGGGAATTGCAGGATGAATCGTCAACGGTTCGGTCGCAGCAGCCCGCAGTACAGGCCCTCGATCGAGAAATCCTGGTCCGGAAGCACGTCAATCGGCTTGTAATCGGGATTGCGCGGCAGCAGGCGGATGCGATCCTTGGCGATCTTCAGCAGCTTGACGGTGATCTCGTCATCGATGCGGGCCACCACGATCTGCCCGGAATGGGCATCGCGGGTCCGGTGCACACCGATCAGGTCGCCATCGAAGATGCCTTCGTCGATCATCGAATCGCCCTGCACTTTCAGCAGGTAGTCCGGTGCCGGCGAGAAGAACACCCGGTCCAGCACCACGAAATCATCCGAGCCGATGTCGGCGCCGATCGGCAGACCCGCAGCAACCCGACCCAGGATCGGCAGACGCAGGACGCTGTCGGGCAGGCCTGGCTCGGCCAGCTTCTCCACCGGCGGTGCCTGCACCAGACGGATGCCGCGGGCCTGGCCCGGCACGCGACGGATCGCCCCGGCCTGCTCCAGCGCCTCCAGGTGATACTGCGCTGCGCGTACGCCCTTGAAGCCGAAGGCACGCGCGATTTCAGTCTGCGAAGGGGGTGCGCCTTCGCTCTCGATACGCTCGGCGATCAACTGCAGGATCGCCTGCTGGGTGTCGGTCAGGTCCATGGTTAGTAGTATTACTACTAATACCCAAGACTGCAAGTGCCGAGGGCGATTCCGGCAGGAGCGAAAGCCGCCGGGCATGGCCCGGCGCTACCGGGAATGCGGCGTGGCTGGTTGGGGGCGGCAAAGGCAGAAGCAGCCGACCCGCGGTCGGCGCTACAGGAATCGCTGCGCGATGCCACGGTTCCCGGCGGGAACCACCGCGGTAATCACACTACGTGTGCTTGCCGCTTCTCCAGATCGAGAACAGGATCCACACCCCGCAGAACCCTGCGCCGATGAAACCGCACACGCCCAGCGCCAGCAGCCAACGGCTGGAAACGCCTCCTACGCTGTGCATCACGATCGAGGAGCCGATGATCAAGGCTGCCGTGACGATCCCCATCACCAGCCGGTTCGCGGCGCGGTTGACCTGGTCGCCGAAGCCCTGCAGCGCGTTGGTCTCGACCTTCAGCTGCAGCCGGCCACGGCGCGCCGCCTGGACCAGCTTGCGCAGGTCCCGCGGCAAATCACCGGCGAAGTCGATCATGCCGAGCAGGCTGCGTCGGCCACGCTTGAACAGCGCCCGCGGCGCATAGCGCTGCAGTACCACCCGCTCCAGGAACGGGCGCGCGGCGCTGGCCATGTCGAAATCCGGGTCGAGCTGGCGGCCCATGCCCTCCAGCGTCAGGAAGGCCTTGATCATCAGCGCCAAGTCTGCCGGCAGGGTCAGGTTGTAGCTGCGCAGCAGCTGGGTGATGTCGCCCAGCATCTGGCCGATGCGCAGGTCCTTCAGCGGCACGCCGCGGTACTGGTCGACGAACAGGCTGATGTCGTGCTGCAACCGGTTCTCGTCCACTTCCACGCCACCGGCCCAGTCCAGCAACACATCGGCCACGCCCTGCGGATCCTGTTCGACCAGACCATGCAGCAGCTGCGCGACCTGGAAGCGACGCACCTCCGACAACGCGCCGACCATGCCGAAATCGATCACGCCGATGCGGCCGTCGCGCAGGTAGATGATGTTGCCCGGGTGCGGATCGGCATGGAAACTGCCGTCCTCCAGCACCATCTTCAATACGATGTCGGCGCCACGCCGGGCCAGTTCACGGCGGTCGATGCCGGCCGCATCGACACCGGCCAGATCACGTCCGGCAATGCCGTCGACGAAATCCTGGACATTCAGGCTTTCGCAGGTCCATTGCCAGTGCACCGCCGGAATCAGGATGTCGTCACGGCCCTCGAAGTTGCGCGCGATGCGCTCGGCGTTGCGGCACTCCGCGGCAAAATCCAGCTCGCGGCGCAGCGACACGGTGAACTGCTGCACCACCTCGGCGGGCCGGTAGCGGCGCAGATCCGGCAGCCGTGCCTCAACGATTTCGGCCAGCCGTGCCAGCAAACGCAGATCGGCTTCAACCACGTCACGGATACCAGGGCGACGCACCTTCAGCACCACTTCGCGGCCATCACGCAACCGCGCCCGATGGGCCTGGGCCAACGAAGCTGCGGCCATCGGGGTTTCATCAAGGAAGGCAAACACCTGCGACGGAGACGCACCGAGGTCGGCCTCGAGCTGTTCGCGGATCTTCTCGTAGGGCAATGCCGGGACGGCGTTCTGCAACTCGGAGAGTTCGGCGATCCAGTCCGGCGGCAGCAGGTCGACGCGGGTGGCGAGCACCTGGCCCAGCTTCACGAACGTCGGCCCGAGATCCTGCAGGGCGCTGCGCACGCGTACCGGCGCGGTCATCCGCAGCATTTCCTGCCGCTCCTCGTTCCAGTGCAGCAGGCGGCCGGCACGTTCCAGTACCGTGGCCAGGCCGATGCGCCGCACGACGTCGCCGAAGCCGTAGCGGATCAGGACGGCGGCAATTTCCTGCAGCCGGCCAAGGTCACGGACGGTGCCCAGCGTCTCCCACATCGTTGCCTACTCCGGTTGATTGCCGGAGCAGCATGTCACAGCTGGGCGTCGATGCCGTGCAATGCCGCCGCTACGGTCTGCCGGCGGATGGCTTCACGGTCACCATCGAACTGGAACAGTTCGGCCCGGGCATAGCCGCCACGGCGCTTCCAGCCGATCCAGACACTGCCGACCGGCTTGTCCGGGCTGCCACCGCCCGGCCCTGCGATACCGGTCACCGCCACCGCGATGCCGGCACCGGAATTGACCAGCGCCCCGGACACCATCTCCAGCACGGCTTCGCGGCTGACCGCACCGAACTGCTCCAGCGTCTGCGCGCGCACGCCGAGCAGGCGCTGCTTGGCTTCGTAGCTGTAGACCACCATGCCGCAGTCGAAGAACGCCGAGGATCCGGCGATGTCGGTCATGCACTTGGCGATCCAGCCGCCGCTGCAGCTTTCAGCAGTCACCAGCTGCAGCGAAGCCTGCTGCAGGCGCTGGCCCAGCGCAGCGGCCTGGGCATTGAGTTCGGCGTCGGTCGGGAAGGACATCGGGGTAGCTGAAAAGTGAAGAACCTGCACGTTGTACCGCAGATGGCAGGGTGGTGTCGCGGCCGCAGGACATGCCGGCCAACGGCCGGCACTGCCTCACCATTCGGGCAGCTTCTCCGGCAGCAGGGCCCGGATCGGCTCGCCATCGGCGCTGGCCGCCAGCTTCTCGGCCTCGGCGATGGGAAGATCGACCTGCAACAGCCAGCCTTCTTCATCAGCCTCTTCACTGCGGACCACTTCCAACTGGTGCAGGCGCGCGCGAAGGCGGCCGGCACTGGGTGGCAGGCGCAACTCGCCGGTGACGTGCTGCAGACCCAACCGCTTGCCGAGCACGGCCTGCAACAGCTCGATGCCCTGCCCGTCGCGTGCGGAAATCCACACCCGCTCACGCCGCGATTCATCCGGCACGCCGTCCTGGCCGTCGTGGCGCACGTCGGCACCCTCGATGCGGTCGATCTTGTTGAACACCAGCAACTGCGGAAGGTCGCCGGCACCGACGGCGGTCAGTACTTCGTCGACCTGGGCGATGCGCTCCTCGCGGTGCGGATCGGCGGCATCGACAAGGTGCAGCAGGAAATCCGCTTCCCGCGCTTCAGACAGGGTCGAACGGAAGGCCGCCACCAGGTCATGCGGCAGGTCGCGTACGAAACCAACCGTATCGGCCAGCACGACGTTGCCACCGGGCACGGCGATCCGGCGTACGGTCGGATCCAGGGTGGCGAACAACTGGTCGGCCGCATAGGCCTCGGCGCCGGTCATCGCATTGAACAAGGTTGATTTGCCGGCATTGGTGTAGCCCACCAGGGCCACGCGCGGCAGTTCGCTGCGCACACGCGCACGACGCATCTGGGTGCGCTGTACTTCGACTTTTTCCAGCCGCTTCTGCAGCTGTTCAACCCGCTTCTGCAGCAGGCGACGATCGGTTTCCAGCTGGGTTTCACCCGGGCCGCGCAGGCCGATCGAACCACCACGCTGGCGCTCCAGATGGGTCCAGCCGCGCACCAGCCGTGTCGACATATGCCGCAGCTGGGCCAGCTCGACCTGCAGTTTGCCTTCATGGCTGCGCGCACGCTGGGCAAAGATGTCCAGGATCAGACCGGTACGGTCGATCACCCGGCGCTCGAGGAAACGCTCCAGATTGCGCTCCTGGCCCGGGCTCAACGCGTGGTTGACCAGGATCAGGTCTGCGCCGGTGGCTTCGGCGGCGGCCTTGATCTCATCCAGCTTGCCGCTGCCGATCAGGGTCGACGGGTTGGGGCGATCCAGCCGCGCGGTGATGGTCACCGCGATGCTGGCCCCGGCCGAGCGGGCCAGATCACCGAATTCTTCCAGCACATCGTCTTCCAGCTTGCCGAAATGCGGCTGGATCAACAGGGCGTGTTCGCCCTTTTTCGAGCGGTCAAACATTCACCGCTCCAACATCATTCGTCTGCTTCATCACCCGCCTGACCATCCTCACCTGATTGCACGTACCCACCACCCGGGCCGACCTTGACGTTGCGCGCCGGCACCACGGTGGAAATGGCGTGCTTGTAGACCATCTGGCTGACGGTGTTGCGCAGCAGGACCACGAACTGATCGAACGATTCGATCGTGCCCTGCAGCTTGATGCCGTTGACCAGGTACACCGAAACCGGCACGCGCTCGCGCCGCAGTGCATTCAAGAAAGGATCCTGCAGCGATTGCCCCTTGGACATTGCACACTCCTGATTATTGTTCTTATTGGTAGCCGGCGGTTGCCGCGGCCCCCGAGCCGCTTGCCGGCCCATGATGGTACACGGCCAGCGTCGGTTCAGCGTGCAACGAAGGTCGACACCGCGCCTGCGAGGCGCTCCCCATCCATATGGGGGTCGAACCAGCGCGCATCAAGCTCGCCGCGCAGCCAGGTAAGCTGGCGCTTGGCCAGTTGCCGGGTGGCGAAAATGGACTTGTCCCGGAAGCGGGCCGCGTCCCCGTCCCCGTCCAGGTACTCCCAGGCCTGGCGATACCCCACCGCGCGGACGGCGGGCAGGTCCAGCGGTGCGGCCACCGCCCGCATTTCCGGCAATGCACGCAGGGCGCGCACTTCGTCGAGGAAGCCCTGCGCGAGCATGGCGTCGAAGCGGGCCTCGATGCGCTGGTGCAGGACGGCGCGGTCGCGCGGCGCCAGAATCAGCTTCAACGTGCGCACCGGCAACGGGGTCACCCCGGGGCGGCGCTGCCATTCACTGATCGGCGTGCCGGTCAGCCGGTAGACCTCCAGCGCCCGCTGGATGCGTTGCGGGTCGGTGGCATGGATGCGTGCTGCGGCGGCGGGGTCAACGGCGGCCAGTTCGGCGTGCAGCGCCGCCCAGCCTCGCTCGGCGGCCTCGGCGCTCAGCACGGCACGCATCGCCGGGTCGGCCTCCGGCATCGGCGACAGACCCTGCAACAGCGCCCGGAAGTACAGGCCCGTGCCGCCGGCCAGGATCGGAGTCTTGCCACGGGCGACGATGTCGGCCACCACGCGGGCGGCGTCGGCGGCGAACTCGGCGGCGGAATAAGTCTGCCAGGGATCGCGCAGGTCCAGCAGGTGGTGCGGTGCCTGCGCGCGCTCGGCCGCATCCGGCTTGGCCGACCCGATATCCAGTCCGCGATAGACCAGCGCCGAATCAACGCTGACGATTTCACCGTCCAGCTGCTGCGCCAACGCGATCGCGGTCGCGGTCTTGCCGCTGGCGGTCGGCCCCATCACGGCGATCGCCAGCGGCCGCTGATCCACTGCCATCAGTCTTCGTCCGGCCAGCGGAGTGTCGGCTTGGCGTCCACCCGCACGGCAGGTACCGCCTCGACCGCCTGCCAGACCTTCAATGCATCGACCGTCGCTGCCACATCGTGCACGCGCACGATACGGGCGCCGCGCTGCACGGCGATCAGGTGTGCGGCCACCGACGCAGCGACACGCTCTGCCGGCGACTGACGACCGGTCAGCTCGCCCAGGCTGCGCTTGCGCGACAGCCCGGCCAGCATCGGCACGCCCAGTTCAAGGAAACGCTCCGAGCGGGCCAGCAGCGTCATGTTGTGGGCCGTGGTCTTGCCGAAGCCGAAGCCGAGGTCGATCACCAGATTCTTCTTGGCGATGCCGGCCATCTCCGCGGCGAACAGCCGCTGCACCAGGAAGCCATGGACCTCGGCGACCACATCGTCGTACTGCGGGTCGGCCTGCATGTGACCCGGTTCGCCTTGCATGTGCATCAGCACCACCGGCACGCCTGCGTCCGCCGCCGCCTGCAGCGCACCGTCCTGGCGCAGGCCGAAGATGTCGTTGATCATCCCGGCGCCTGCAGCAACCGCGGCACGCATCACCTCCGGCTTGAAGGTATCGATGCTGATCGGCACCGCCGTGCGCGCTGCCAGCTGCTCGATGACCGGCACGACACGACGCAGTTCCTCGTCGATCGACACCGGCGCCGCGCCCGGACGGGTCGATTCGCCGCCGATGTCGAGCAGGTCGGCGCCCTCCTCCACCAGCTTCAGGCCATGCGCGACCGCCGCCTCGGTGGTGTCATGGGCACCACCATCGGAGAACGAATCCGGGGTGACGTTGACGATACCCATGACCCGGGCACGGTCCAGGCGCAGGATGCGGCCGGCGCAATCGAGCTGGGGCGAGATGTCGAACATGGCAGATCCTGCGGGCAACGAAGGTTAGTTTAAGGCGGCGGGGCTGCGCCCTGCACCCGCAGAGGCGGTCGTGCCGGCCGCTGGCCGGCAAGCTCAACAACAGCAACAGCGGCAACAGCGGGCTATCCGTGGGATGGCGGGACGGTGTCGGATTGCGGGGACGCCGCAAGTACGTCCGTGTAGGCTTGGCCGCGGCATCCATGCCGCGGACACCCCGCAATCCGACACCGACCCGCCTCCGACAATTTCCCGCTGCTGCTGGGCTGCTGTTGGTAGGTGTCGACCTTGGTCGACACGTAGATCCACGCCGTGCGTGGATGCTCTTCGTTCAATTGTCGAGATATTCGATTCCGATGGAGATTCATCCACGCATGGCGTGGATCTACCGGCCACCGGGAAACTGTCGAAGGCGGGGTGGGTCCGATTGCGGGGGCGTGAGCCGCATGGATGCGGCGACCGAGCTTAGATGGACGTACTTGCAGCGCCCCCCGCAACCGGACCCGCCCCGCCATCCCACAGAATGCCGCAGTTGCTTTTGCTGTTGAGGTTGCCGGCCAGCGGCCGGCACTACCGCTTCGGCGGGTGCAGGGCGCCGCCCTGCCGGCAAACCTCACCGCTGCCGGCGACGCTTCCGGTCCACGTACAGCGTCTTGATGATGCTCAGCAGGATACCCACCGCGATACCCACGCCACAGCCCAGCAGCAGATTGTCCACGGTCAGGCCGACAGCGACGCCGACTACGGTGGCGATCACCATCTCGGCGGTGTGGGAAATCGGTTCAGGCTTGGGGGCGGACATGCGGACTCCAGCGGACTGTCAGGATCGGATGGGCCGGGGCCCGGAAACAACAAGGCCGGGTTGCCCCGGCCTCGTCTTGCATTGCGTACGGCAGGCCGTCAGATCGATTCGGCCGGACCGGCGATCGGCGGCAACGGACGGGCATCGCCGCCCTTGTCGTTGTTGCCGCCATCCTTGTTGGACTTGTTCCAGCCCATCGGCGGCGGCGGATCACGACCTTCCATGATCGCGTCGATCTGCGGCGCATCGATGGTTTCGTACTGCAGCAGCAGCTGCGACATCGTGTGCAGCTTGTCGATGTTCTCGGTCAGCAGCTCGGTGGTGCGGGCGTACGCCTTGTCGAGGATGTTGCGCACTTCCTCGTCGATGCGACGGGCAGTGTCGTTGGACACGCTCTTGTGCTGGGTCACCGAACGGCCCAGGAACACCTCATCGTCCTCTTCGCCATAGGCGATCGGGCCGAGCTGCTCGGACAGGCCCCACTTGGTGACCATGTTGCGGGCCATCTTGGTGGCACGCTCGATGTCATTGGACGCACCGGTGGTGACCTTGTCGGTACCGAAGATCAGTTCTTCCGCCACGCGGCCACCGTACAGCGAGCACAGCTGCGACTGGATCGCCACGCGGTTCATCGAGTACTTGTCGCCTTCCGGCAGGTACATGGTCACGCCCAGCGCACGGCCGCGCGGAATGATCGTGACCTTGTAGACCGGGTCATGTTCCGGCACCAGGCGGCCCACGATGGCATGGCCGGCTTCATGGTAGGCGGTGAGGGTCTTCTCCTCCTCGCTCATGGCCATCGAGCGGCGCTCGGCACCCATCAGGATCTTGTCGCGGGCACGATCGAAGTGGTCCATGCGGACCTCCTTCTCGTTGCCACGTGCGGCGAACAGGGCGGCCTCGTTGCAGAGGTTGGCCAGGTCGGCACCGGAGAAGCCCGGGGTACCACGCGCGATCACCATCGGCACGACGTCGTCGGCCAGCGGCAGCTTGCGCATGTGCACCTTGAGGATGTGCTCGCGGCCCTTCACGTCCGGCAGACCGACCACCACCTGGCGGTCGAAGCGGCCCGGACGCAGCAGCGCCGGGTCCAGCACGTCAGGACGGTTGGTGGCGGCGATCACGATCACGCCTTCGCCGCCTTCGAAACCGTCCATCTCGACCAGCAGCTGGTTCAGGGTCTGCTCGCGCTCGTCATGACCGCCGCCCAGGCCGGCACCACGGTGGCGACCGACGGCGTCGATTTCATCGATGAAGATGATGCACGGCGCGTGCTTCTTGGCCTGCTCGAACATGTCGCGCACTCGGCTGGCGCCGACGCCGACGAACATTTCCACGAAATCCGAACCGGAGATCGAGAAGAACGGCACCTTGGCTTCACCGGCGATGGCCTTGGCCAGCAGCGTCTTGCCGGTACCCGGAGGGCCGACCATCAGCACGCCGCGCGGGATCTTGCCGCCGAGCTTGGTGAACTTGGACGGGTCACGCAGGAAGTCGACCAGTTCGCCGACCTCTTCCTTGGCCTCGTCGCAACCGGCAACGTCGGCGAAGGTGACCTTGATCTGGTCTTCGCCCTGCAGCTTGGCGCGCGACTTGCCGAAGGACATTGCGCCCTTGGCACCGCCGCCACCGCCCTGCATCTGCCGCATGATGAACAGCCAGAAGCCGATGATCAGGATGACCGGCAGGAAATTCATCAGGATCGCGCCGAGGGAGATACCGCTGGACGGCTCTTCCTGCACGATCTCGACGTTCTTGGTGCGCAGCACGTTGATCAGGTCGCGATCGAACGGCGCGGTGATGGTGGACGACTGTCCACCACGGGTGGTGTAGGTGATCTGGCTGGTACCGCCGCGCGTATCGCCGCCGAAGGCGACCTTCTGCACGTTGCCGGTGTCCACCTGGTCCAGGAACTGCGAGTACGAAGCGCCCTGCGCCCCGGCCCCCGAGGTCTTGGGCGAGAAGCTCTGGAAGACCACCATCAGCACGACGGCGACGACCACCCATAGCAGGAGGTTCTTGGTCAAGTCGTTCATCCTCATTGGCTCCGGTGTTCCTCTTAGTGCTGGCGTTGCGTTGGGGTCGAACTTACGGGGTCGAGCTTACTTCATGTGGGCGCGTTTTCCCTGACCCAAGGCATACACCTCGGGAGAGCGCTTGCGCGAGGCTTCCGGCTTGCGGATGGAGACCTTGTCGTACCGGCGGCGCATGTCGCGCACGTAGTCGTCAAAGCCTTCGCCCTGGAACAGCTTGATCAGGAACGCCCCACCAGTCTTGAGGTGGTTGTCGGCAAAATCCATGGCCAGCTCCGCCAGGTGCATCATCCGCGGCTGGTCGACCGCGTCCACACCACTCTTATTGGGGGCCATGTCCGACAGCACAAGGTCTACCGGCTGATCCCCGAGCATGGCTTCAAACTGCGATAGGACGGTTTCTTCCCTGAAGTCACCGTGAAGGAACTCCACGCCGGCCAGCGGCGGCATGTCCAGGATGTCCAGGGCCAGCACGCGGCCGGTATCGCCGATCTGTCTCCGCACCTGCTGAGACCAGCCACCTGGGGCCGCGCCGAGGTCGACCACCACCATGTGCGGCTTCAGCAGGCGGTCACGTTCGAGCAGTTCTTCAAGCTTGTAGGCCGCACGGGAGCGCATGCCTTCGGCCTGGGCCTTCTTCACGAAGGGATCGGAGAAGTGTTCCTTGAGCCAGCGCTGGCTGCTTTTGCTGCGGGTAGCCATTGGAAATAGGGGCTGATGGGGTCGCCATGATACCCTGATCGTCCCATTCAACCGTGTTTTCTGCATGCCCACTGCCTTGACCCCTTCCCAGACCCGTTTCCTGCGCGGCCAAGCCCACGACCTGAAGGCCCTGCTGCAGACCGGCGGCAAGGGCGTCACTCCGGCCTTCCTGACCGAGCTGAACGAAGTGCTGGAACGCCACGAACTGGTCAAGGTGAAGGTTGCCGCCGAAGACCGTGACGCCCGCGACGTGATGATCGGCGAGATCGTGCAGGCCACCGACAGTGCGCTGGTGCAGCGTATCGGCCATGTGGCCGTGCTGTATCGCCCGAGCAAGGAACACCGCCAGATCGTGCTGCCGCGCGGCTGATCGGACCCTGCCATGCAGCTGAACCACGAACTGCCCGACTACGCCTACAGCCTGCGCGCCGCTGACGGTCGCTCGGCACGGGTGAATGATCGCGTTCTGGGCAACAGCTTCTTCCTGACCCCGGACCAGCTGGTCGAACAGTGGCCGGTGACCGATGTCGCGGCGCTGCAGGTGGCTGACCTGGAGCCGATCCTGGCACTGAAGCCGGCGCTGATACTGCTCGGCACCGGAGAGCGCCAGGCGTTCCCGCCGGCGGTTGTCATGGCCGCCTGCCTGTCGCGCGGCATCGGACTGGAAGTGATGAACAATCCGGCTGCCGCACGCACCTTCAACATCCTTGCCGGCGAAGGCCGCAAGGTGGCGGCCGCCTTCATCCTGGAAGGCTGAGGCCCGAGGTCGCCGGGCATGGCCCGGCGCTACCTGAAACACACGTTGCGCATATGTAAGCGTCCGAGCCCATGCTCGGGCAGTGCTCCATTGCGGCGTACAGCCGCCGGGCATGGCCCGGCGCTACCCGTATCTGCCCGCGCTAGCGCGCAGGCAGATACTGCTGCGGGTCGACCCGCTTGCCGTTGTAGCGGGTGAGCCGAGGGCGCTTGCGGCCCATGGGACGCGCCCTTGGCGAACGCCCGGCGCGCTGCGCCGGGCCGGGGATCCGCCCGGAGAAAGAGCGGCCGGTTACTTCGCCGGCAGATACTGCTGCGGGTCGACCGGCTTGCCGTTGTAGCGGATCTCGAAGTGCAGCATGTCCCGGTTGGCGCCGGTACGGCCCATCTCGGCGATCTGCTCGCCGGCCTTCACGCTCTGCCCTTCATTGACCAGGCGCTTGCGGTTGTGGCCATAGGCCGACAGCCACTGGTCGCTGTGCTTGATGATGATCAGCTCGCCATAGCCGACCAGGCCGGCGCCGGAATACACCACCACGCCATTGGCCGTGGCCTTCACCGGAGCGCCGCTGGTGCCGGCGATGTCCACGCCCTGCTTGGTTGCATCGCCGGCCACGTAGCGGCCCACGACTGCGCCATCGGCCGGCCAGCGCCAGGCGATGTTGCTCTTGACCGGACCGGCCGGACCCGGCGTCGGCGCGGTACTGCCGCCAGACGTGCTGCCAGCCGGACGCGGCGCGGTGACCACGGTGGTCGGCGCACGACCGCCACCGGAACCGGCCGGATACAGGCGGATCACCTGCCCCGGGTAAATGGTCGACGGGTTGTCCAGGTTGTTCCAGGCGATCAGGTCGGCCGGCGTGATGTCGTGGATGCGGGCCAGCGCATAGATGGTGTCGCCCTTGCGCACGACCACCGTCTGCCCCGGCTTGGGCACCGACGTCTTCGGCGTGCTGACGCCACTGCTGCCGCCGCCACTGGGCCGGACCACGGTGGCGGTGCCACAGGCGGCCAGGGTGGATACCAGCAACGCCAGCGCGCCGATGCGCACTCCCTTGCTCAGACGATCTGCACTCATGCGAACTTCGACCTCCATACAAGCCAGGCGATCAGCACCACCACCAACGCGGTGGCGATCCAGCCCAGCGGTTCAATCCATCGGCGCAGCGCTGCTTCGGCGCGCGCACCACCGATACGGATGACCGCAGCCAGCACGAACACGCGCTTGCCACGACCGATCAACATGCTCAACAGGTACTGCGGCATCGGCACGCCGACGATACCCGATGCCCACGTGAAGACCTTCATCGGAATCGGCATGAAGCCGCCCAGCACCAGGAAAGTGAACACCGCCCAGGGCGACTCCACCATCTTGGCCTGCACGGTAGCAATGCCCTGCTCGATCGCCGGCAGCATGCCCAGCGCCTCGAACACCGGCTTGACCGCTTCGAATGCATAGTGGCCCAGCGCGTAGCCGATCAGCGCGCCGACCATCGAGCCGGCCAGGCTGAGGGTGGCGAACCACCAGCCGCGCTTGGGCTGGGCCACGCACATCGGCGCCAGCATCACTTCCGGCATCACCGGGAAGATGATGGCTTCGAAAAAACTCAGCACCATCAGATAGGTCGGCGCGCGCTCATGCGCAGCCCACTTCATTGCCCGCTCGTACAGCGGCCCGAAAATCTTCATGCAACCCTGCTCCGTGGATTCAATCGAGCATGCCAGACAGCAGCGGCACGAAGGTGACCGGCGCCAGCACGCGTTGTTCGATGCTGCCGTCGCCCTTGCGGTCGAGCTGCACCAGCGACTGTGCGCCGGCGCCACCGACCGGGGCGACCAGACGGCCACCTGCAGCCAGCTGCTCAACCAGCGCATCGACCAGTGCCGGTGCGGCGGCGGTAACCACGATGGCGTCGAACGGGCCATGCTCGGCCCAGCCCACGCGGCCGTCGTCGTGCTTGGTGCGGATGTTCATGCCCAGCGCGCGGAACCGCTTGCGCGCCTGCCGCAGCAGGTCACCGATGCGCTCGACGGTATAGACCTCCAGCCCCAGCGCACCAAGCACGGCGGCCTGATAGCCGGAGCCGGTACCCACTTCGAGCACCTTCTTCGGCGCCACCTGCAGAACGGCCTCGGTCATCCGCGCCACCACCCACGGCTGGGAAATGGTCTGGCCGTGGCCGATCGGCAGCGCGGTGTCTTCATATGCGCGCGAGGCCAGGGCCTCATCGATGAACAGATGGCGCGGCACCACCCGGATCGCGTTCAGCGTCGACTCGTCGACGATGCCGGCTTCGCGCAGGCGGTCGACCAGGCGGTCGCGCACGCGCTGCGATGTCATGCCGATGCCGACTGCTTCCGGCTGCAGGCGCAGGCGTGGGCTCATGCCGGCTGGTCCAGCGCGGCGCTGAGGCCGCCGACCCAGCTGGCGACCTTTTCCAGCGCCTGGTAGCGGGTCAGGTCAACCTGGATCGGGGTGATCGAAATGTGGCCGGTGCGCACCGCATGGAAATCGGTGCCCGGGCCGGAGTCCTGCTCGCGGCCGGCCGGACCGATCCAGTACACCTCGTTGCCGCGCGGGTCTTTCTGCGCGATGCAGCCTTCGGCGCGATGACGGTTGCCCAGGCGGGTGACTTCGAAGCCCTTGACCTCGCTCCACGGCAGGTCCGGCACATTGACGTTGAGGATGGTGTCGGCCGGCAGCGGATCGGCCTTGAGGCGGGCAACAATCTCCACCGCAGCACGCGCCGCCGTCTCGAAATGCCTGGGGTCGTGGTTACGGGTCACCAGTGACACCGCCACTGCAGGCAGGCCGAGGAAACGACCTTCCATCGCCGCCGAGACGGTGCCGGAATAGATCACGTCGTCGCCGAGGTTGGCGGCATTGTTGATACCGGACACGACAATGTCAGGCTCGAATTCGAGCAGGCCGGTCAGTGCAAGGTGCACGCAGTCGGTGGGCGTGCCGGCCACCGACACGGTGTAGTGGTCGATGCGCTTGAGCCGGATCGGCAGATCCAGGGTCAGCGAATTGCTGGCACCGGAGCGGTCGCGGTCGGGTGCGACCACCGTGACTTCGTGCCCGGCCTCGCGCAGCACGGATGCAAGCATCCGGATGCCCGCCGCGTCGACACCGTCATCATTGCTGACCAGGATGCGCATCTTCGATTTAACCGCTTGATTTTCCAAGAATTCGATCCCGTCACCTTGCAACGTGGGCGAAGCCGGCCCGTCTCCTCCGGGGAGGCGGCAGCTCCGCAAGTGCGCCGACTATTGTGCCGCAAGCGGGCGCTGGGTCCTACCCTGTCTGCGGTCACGGCCGACATCCAACGGTCATAGGCAGACCCGCGCAGGCGGTTTAACCTGTGCGCATGTCGCACCCTGAAGACGAAGATCCGGCTGCATTGTTCCGGGCAGCCATCGGCGAAGTGACGCCGCTGCGCAAGGAAGTGGAGCCCGCGCCTGCTGCGCCGCGGCCCAGGCCGCGTGCGCGCATGGCCGAGCGCGACGACGCAGAAGCCGCCGGTGAGTTCGCCCGGCTGCTGCGCGACAACGCCCCGCTGGAAGCGGGCGACGTTGCCAGCTACCGGCGCGACAACCTGCCGCCACGCCTGTTCCAGCGCTTGAAGCGCGGACAGTACTCGGTGCAGGACGAACTGGACCTGCACGGCGCCACCGCCGCGCAGGCCGAGATGATGCTTCGCCAGTTCCTGCTGGAGGCGCACGCCCACGAGTACGGCTGCGTGCGCATCATCCACGGCAAGGGCCTGCAGTCCGATGGCAGTGCGCCGGTGCTGAAGAACCTGGTGGACCGCCTGCTGCGCCTGCGCAACGACGTGCTGGCGTTCCATTCCGCCCCGACCGGGCAAGGCGGGACCGGCGCCATGCTGGTGCTGCTGGCGCGGCGCTGACGTTCTGCCGGTGGGATTCATCCACGCTTGGCGTGGATCTACTGACGGCCCGTCCACGCATGGCGTGGATCTACTGACAGCCCATCCACGCATGGCGTGGATCTACTGACGGCCCGTCCACGCATGGCGTGGATCTACTGACCGCCCATCCACGCATGGCGTGGATCTACTGACGGCCCATCCACGCATGGCGTGGATCTACTGTGGCGGGCGGAGGAAAGTGGATCCACGCCATGCGTGGATGCTCTTCGCCTCCGCCACCATTTCCGTCAGGCCTGCGACGCGTCCTCGACTGGCCCGAGCTCGTGCAGGACCGCGGTGGCATAGCAGCCTGGCGGCAGCGCAAAGGACAACTCCAGTACGTCAGCGGCCAGCCACTGGTGCTGCAGCAGCGCTGGACGCAGCCGCAGCGCGCGCCGCTCCTGCTTCAGCCGCGCCTCTTCCAGGCCGGCGCGCAGCGCCTTTGATTCGTCATCATCCAGCGCTGCCAGTTCCAGCTCACGGGCGGCGTCGCTGCTGCGCAGCTCACCCTCGCCCCACAACGGAGCACTGGGGTGGATGTCGAAACGTGCCAGGCGCTCGGCCAGCACGTCGCTGTAGGGCTCGGGGCCGAACACGCTGCGGCTGCCATCAAGCATCCACACTTCGCCCTGCAGCGGCTGGTCCCAGCTGCCCTGCTCCACGCGTGCAGCGAGCACGCGGTTGAACAAGGCCGAACGCGCCGCCGACAACAGCAGCGAACGCTGGTCCTTGCGCATGCGCCGGCCACCGAACATCGCCAACGCGGCCGGCACATTGCCGCCATCACGACCGAAGCGCTGCTCGCCGAACCAGTTCGGCAGGCCACGCGCGGCGATCTGCTGCAGGCGCTCGTCGATTGCCGCCGCGTCACCCTGCACATCGCGTAGCACCAGCCTGAAGCGGTTGCCCGCCAGCGCACCGCGCTGCAGCTTGCGGTTGTGCCAGGTGGAGTCGATCACCTCGATCTCGTCACTGGCCAGCTCGGCCAGATCGGGCGCGACGCGCTTGGGCAGATGTACGCTGAAACGCTGGGTGGTGACCGCGTTGCGGTCCTTCATGCCGGCATAGCTGACCGCCATTTCCGGCAGGCCTGCCCACTTGGCCAGTACCTTGGCCACATGCACCGTATTGGCGCCACGCTTGCGGATATGCAGCAGCAGATGCTCGCCTTCACCGGTCGCCTCGAAAGCGGGCAACTCATCGACCTGGAAATCTTCCGGCGTGGTGCGGATGCGCGCCTGCAGCAGCGGCGCACCGAACGCGAGCGGCAACGGGATCATGCGGCCACCAGCAGCACGATCGCCTGCGCAGCGATGCCTTCGCCACGGCCGGTGAAGCCCAGCTTCTCGGACGTGGTGGCCTTGACGCTCACCGCATCCAACGGCAGCTGCAACAGTTCACCGATACGCTCGCGCATGGCCAGCGCATGCGGGCCGACCTTGGGCCGTTCGCAGATCACGGTGATGTCGGTGTTGCCGACACGCCAGCCGCGCTCGCGCAGCAGGCCATCGCAATGGCGCACGAACTCGCTGCTGTCCGCGCCCTTCCAGCGGTCGTCAGTGGGCGGGAAGTGCTGGCCGATGTCGCCCAGCGCGATCGCACCGAGCATGGCGTCGCACAGCGCGTGCAGGATGACGTCGCCGTCGCTGTGCGCAAGCACGCCGCAGCTGTGCGGCACCGCGATGCCACCGAGCATGATGTGGTCGCCTTCACCGAAGGCATGGACGTCGTAGCCCTGGCCGATACGGACGGGCGGGAACGGGGAGGTGCTCATGGATGCAGCCCTTGCAGCAGGGCCGCGCGGGCGGTCAGCCGGCGCGGCGGGAGAGTACGAATTCGAAACGATCGAGATCGGCCGGCGTGGTGACCTTGAAGTTGTCCTCGCTGCCTTCCACCAGCAGCGGGCGCTGGCCCTGGCGCTCCATGGCCATGGCATCGTCGGTCACATCGACACCGGCGGTAGCGGCCTCGGACAGTGCGCGGATCAGCTGGTGGCGGCGGAACAGCTGCGGCGTCAGTGCGCGCCACAGGCGCTCACGTGGCTCGGTGCCGTCGATGCCACCATCATCACCAGCACGCTTGAGCGTGTCGCGTACCGGCGCGGCCAGGATGGCGCCGACCGGATCGGTGCGGCCCACTTCCAGCAGGCGGCCAAGATCGGCCTGCGACAGGTTCGGACGCGCCGCGTCATGCACCAGCACGAATTCATCGGCACGCACGCTGTCCGGCAGGGCCTGCAGCCCCGCCAGCACCGAGGCGGCGCGGGTGGCGCCACCGGTGCAGGTCAGCACCGGCTTTCCGGCCCATTCGCTCCAGCCCGGCCAGTCGGCATCGTCCGCACCGATCACCACCATCGCCCCGGCCACCGCCGGGTGTGCCAGCAGTGCGTCCAGGGTGTGGGCGAGCAGGGTCTGCCCGCCCGCCTGCAGGTACTGCTTGGGCAACGGCGCACCAAAACGCGTGCCGCGCCCTGCGGCCGGGACAACCACCCAGATCGCCGCGCTCATGGCACGTCCGCCGGATGGTCACCGGCCGGGGCCGCAACCGGCGCAGGCTGCGCCGGGCGCGTCGGTGCATCTTCCACGACGCGATAGAACTTCTCGCCGGGCTTGATCATGCCCAGCTCGCTGCGCGCGCGTTCTTCGATGGCGGACTGGCCTTCCTTGAGGTCCTTCACTTCGGCAGCAAGCGCATCGTTGCGCTGCTGCAGACCGTCATTGTCCCGCTCCTGGTTGGCGACCTGGGCTTCGAGCATCATCACTTCACCCGAATTGCCCGGGCCGAACCAGAAACGGTACTGCAGCCATGCCAGCAGCAGGGCCAGCAACAACAGCAGCCAGCGCCAGTCGCGCATCGGCTCAGCGCTTCAGCGACACGAACGCGTCACGACCAGCGTAACGCGCGCCGGCGCCGAGGGCTTCCTCGATGCGCAGCAGCTGGTTGTACTTGGCCACGCGATCGCTGCGGCACAGCGAGCCGGTCTTGATCTGGGTGGCGGTGGTCGCCACCGCAATGTCGGCGATGGTGGTGTCCTCGGTTTCACCCGAACGGTGCGAGACCACGGCGGCGTAACCGGCACGGTCGGCCATGGCGATCGCTTCCAGCGTTTCGCTGAGGGTACCGATCTGGTTGACCTTGATCAGGATCGCGTTGGCGGTGCCCGAATCGATGCCTTCCTGGAAGATCTTCGGATTGGTGACGAACAGATCGTCGCCGACCAGCTGCACCTTCTTGCCGATGCGATCGGTCAGCAGCTTCCAGCCCGCCCAGTCGTTCTCGGCCAGGCCGTCTTCGATGGTGATGATCGGGTACTGCGCGGCCCAGTCAGCCAGGAAGTCGACGAACTGTTCGGAGGTCAGTCGCTTGTTCTCGCCGACCAGGTTGTACTTGCCGTTCTCGAAGAATTCGCTGGAGGCCACGTCCAGGCCCAGCAGCACGTCTTCACCGGCGGTGTAGCCGGCCTTGCCGATGGCTTCGAGGATGGTGTCCAGCGCTTCGACGTTGCTGCGGAAGTCCGGCGCGAAGCCGCCTTCGTCGCCCACCGCCGTGCTCAGGCCGTGGCCCTTCAGCACCGACTTCAGCGAATGGAAGATTTCGGTACCGGCACGCAGCGCTTCGGAGAACGAGGTGAAGCCGACCGGCAGCACCATGAACTCCTGGAAATCGACGTTGTTGTCGGCGTGTGCGCCGCCGTTGATGATGTTCATCATCGGCACCGGCAGCGACGGGGTCGCGCCGGTCTTGGCGGCCAGGTACTGCCACAGTGCCTGCTTGCTGGAGGCAGCGGCGGCGTGCGCGGCGGCCATGGAAACACCCAGCAGTGCGTTGGCACCCAGGCGGCCCTTGTTCTCGGTGCCATCCAGATCGATCAGGCGACGGTCCAGGCCGGCCTGGTCGGTAGCCTCGAAGCCCTTCAGTGCGTTGGCGATGGCGCCGTTGACGTTGTCGACGGCCTTGCGCACGCCCTTGCCGAGGTAACGGGTCTTGTCGCCGTCACGCAGCTCCACCGCTTCCTTGGTGCCGGTCGATGCGCCGGAGGGAACCGCGGCGCGACCGAACGAACCGTCCTCCAGGGTGACTTCGGCTTCCAGCGTGGGGTTGCCACGGCTGTCGAGGATTTCACGGGCATGGATGCTGCGGATCGTACTCATGGTCGGGCCGGTTACCTGTATGGAGAGGGGGCGACAAAAACGAATGCCGCGTGATTATCCCCGGCTACCCCTCACTTGCCAAATGGCGCGATGGGCATCAGCCCCAGCTGGACCCGATCACGATCAGCAGCAGCGACACCAGCATCACCAGCAGGGCACCGGCAATGGTCGCGCACACCGGCCCGCGCCGACGTCGCCAGGCCATCACCATCGCCACCAGGCTGCCCACGAAGGACAGCACCAGCGTGACCAGCGCGCCCAGCATCCAGTACTGCATGGCCTGCACGCCGTTGTTGCCATCCCCCGGCGGACGGAAGCTGGCGGCGAAGGCCAGCACGCCCACGAGCAAGCCGCCCCAGGCGAGCACCGACAGCAACAGGGCGATCAGGCCCCACGGCCAGCTGCGCGAGGGTTCAGGGATCGTATTCATCAAAGAAGATCGTGCAGCAGGATGCCCGCCCACAGCGACAGCACGACCATGGCCAGCGCAGCGGTAACCCTGCCCCGGTTCAGGCGCCAGCCGAGCACCGCGGCGAAAAACCCTGCGGAAATGGTCAGCACTTCGGCCACCGCCAGGGCGATGACGAAGGGCATCAGGTTCACTACTGCACCGCCGGCACTCGACGGGCGCATGCCGGCACCGAACAGCATGCCGATGGCGAATACACCGGACACCGACAGCAATGCCAGGCCGAGTGCGATCGGGCCCCACGGCCACTGCCGCCAGCGCCGGCGACGACGCTGGATCTCCAGCGCCGCCTGCGGGTGCTGGCTCACGCGAAGCGCGAGAAGCCGTGCTTCTTGGTCACCGCGTCGAGCTCCATCAGGGTCTCGAGCAGGGCTTCCATCTGGTCCAGCGGCCACGCGTTGGGGCCGTCGGACAGCGCCTTGGACGGGTCCGGATGGGTTTCGGCGAACAGGCCGGAGATGCCCACGGCAACCGCGGCACGCGCCAGCACCGGCACATGCTCGCGCTGGCCGCCGGAACTGGTGCCCTGCCCGCCCGGCAACTGCACCGAATGGGTGGCATCGAACACCACCGGGCAGCCGGTATCGCGCATCACCGCCAGCGAACGCATGTCGCTGACCAGGTTGTTGTAGCCGAAGCTGGCGCCACGCTCGCAGACCATGATCTGCTCGTTGCCGGTGGCCTTGGCCTTCTCGACGACGGGCTTCATGTCCCACGGCGCCAGGAACTGGCCCTTCTTGATGTTGACCGGCTTGCCGGCCGAGCACACCTTGCGGATGAAGTCGGTCTGGCGGACCAGGAACGCCGGGGTCTGCAGCACGTCCACCACCGAGGCTACTTCATCCATCGGGGTGTATTCGTGCACATCGGTCAGCACCGGCACGCCGATCTGCTTCTTGACCTCGGCCAGCACCTTCAGGCCCTCTTCCATGCCCGGGCCACGGAAGGCCGTGCCGGAGGTGCGGTTGGCCTTGTCGAAGCTGGACTTGAAGATGAAGTTCACACCGAGCCTGTCGGTCACTTCCTTCAGCTTGCCGGCGGTATCCAGCTGCAGCTGCATCGACTCGATCACGCAGGGGCCGGCGATCAGGAACAGGGGCTGGTCCAGCCCGACCTCGAATCCACACAGTTTCATGGCGTTTCCTTGTTGTCCGCTACACCGGCAGTGCCGGTGCGCTGGGGTTGAAGCGAGCAAGATGGGGGCCGGCGGCCCCCATGACAAGTCAGGCGCGCACTTCCTGCAGCAGCTTGCCACCGGCCTTGCGCTCGCGCGCGGCACGGATGAAGCCAATGAACAGCGGGTGGCCGTCACGCGGGGTGGACAGGAATTCCGGGTGCGCCTGGCAGGCCAGGAACCACGGGTGCTGGTCGCGCGGCAGTTCAACCACTTCCACCAGGGTGTCGTCCATCGACTTGCCGGCGATCACCAGGCCGGCGTCTTCCAGCTGGGTGCGGTAGCGGTTGTTGAACTCGTAACGGTGGCGGTGGCGCTCGGCGACCACGTCCTTGCCGTACAGTTCGCGGGCCAGCGTGCCCGGCTTCAGGCGCTGCTCCTGCAGGCCCAGGCGCATGGTGCCGCCCAGGTCACTCTTGTCGTCACGCTTTTCCACGTCGCCGGTGGCCGTGCGCCATTCGGTGATCAGGCCGATCACCGGGTTCGGCGACTGGCGATCGTTCTCGGTGCTGTTGGCGTCTTCCAGGCCCACCACGTGGCGCGCGTAGTCGACCACCGCAGCCTGCATGCCGTAGCAGATGCCGAAGTACGGCACCTTGTGCTCACGGGCGTACTGCGAGGTGAGCACCTTGCCTTCGAAGCCACGGTCGCCGAAACCACCCGGCACCAGGATGCCGTCGACATCGGCCAGCGCGGACATGTCGCTGCCTTCCAGGTCCTGCGCTTCCAGCCACTTCAGGGTGACCTTGGTGCGCTGGCGCAGGCCACCGTGCTTGAGCGCTTCGCCGACCGACTTGTAGGCGTCCTGGTGGTCGATGTACTTGCCGACCACCGCGATGGTCACCGCATCCAGCGGATGCAGGGTGGCATCGACGGCGTCTTCCCACATCGACAGGTCGGCCGGGCCGGCCTTGTCGGCCAGCTTCAGCTGGTTGATGACGATCTCGTCCAGGCCCTGTGCGTGCAGGCCCATCGGAATGCGGTACAGCACATCGACGTCGGGCACGCTGATCACCGCGCGCTCGGAGACGTTGGTGAACTGGGCGATCTTGCGACGCTCCGAATCCGGTACCGGCTGTTCCGAACGGCACAGCAGCACGTCCGGCTGGATGCCGATCGAGCGCAGTTCCTTCACCGAGTGCTGGGTCGGCTTGGTCTTCAGCTCACCCGCCGCAGCGATGTACGGCACCAGGGTGAGGTGCATGAACAGCGCCTTTTCCGGGCCGCGCTCGGTGCGTACCTGGCGGATCGCCTCCAGGAACGGCAGCGACTCGATGTCGCCGACGGTGCCGCCGATCTCCACCAGGGCCACGTCGAAGCCCTCGGTGGCTTCGTCCATGCAGCGACGGATCTCGTCGGTGATGTGCGGAATGACCTGCACGGTCGCGCCCAGGTAGTCGCCGCGGCGCTCCTTGCGGATCACTTCCTCATAGATGCGGCCGGTGGTGACCGAGTTCTTGCGGCTCAGGCGGGTGCGCACGAAGCGCTCGTAGTGGCCCAGGTCGAGATCGGTTTCGGCGCCGTCGTCGGTGACATACACCTCACCGTGCTGGAACGGGCTCATGGTGCCCGGGTCGACGTTGATGTACGGATCGAGCTTCATCATCGTGACCTTCAGGCCACGCGCTTCGAGAATGGCGGCCAGTGACGCGGCGGCAATACCTTTGCCGAGCGAGGACACCACGCCGCCGGTTACGAAAATCAAGGGAGTCATGGCTGCAAGCATCCTGTCTGGAAATGGAAAACGGCAGCGCCACGCCTGCCCGGGGGGCGGGCGTGGAGCAGAAAGGGGGTTTTCCGGTTCGCTGGAGCAGCGAGGGAGGTGCGGGCCCGGCCAGCGCAATGCGCCAGCGGGGAACCACCCTGCGAGGTCGGGGCGGCCGTGCCGGTCACTTCGACCGTCACCTGCGACCCGCTTTGCTGGAGGCCACGCTTGGCCGTGCCAGCCCATTCGCAAATGGTGGACACGCACTTACTCCCGGAAAGCCATAGTTTACAGATAGATGGCCGCCAACCCAAGGGGCAGATGGCGCCATCGGCAAAAAGAAACGCCCCGCTGGGCGGGGCGTTCGAGGGGGAAACCCTTGTGGCAAGGGCCTCGGAGGGGCAGAAGAATTACTTCTTCTTGCGTGCCTCTTCCTCTTCTTCCTGCTGCGGCACCGGCTGGCCCTTGGCCTTCATCTCGGCATTGGCCTGTGCGCGGCGCTTGGCCTTGGCCTCGGCTTCGGACTGCGCCTTGTCGGCCTGGTCACCCTGCTGCGGAGCAGGCTGGCCGGCGTTCTGCGCCAGCACCATCGGCACTGCAACAGCGGCGGCAGCCAGGATCGCAATGGTCAGCAACTTCTTCATGGACTCCTCCTCGCGGTATGGCTCGGATGTGGGGGGCGCCGGTGTTCGGTTCCAGCGGTTGCCATTTTACCCCCTCCCCGCCAACGAGGCTGAACCGCAGGCGTGCAAATTCCCGGTCCAGACCGCACACTTGCCCGTCGCTCCACGCTTTCGAAGACAGATGAACGCCCGCTATAACGCCGCCGATATTGAAGTCCTGTCCGGCCTTGACCCGGTCAAGCGCCGCCCCGGCATGTATACCGACACCGCGCGCCCGAACCACCTGGCGCAGGAAGTGATCGACAACTCGGTGGACGAGGCCCTCGCCGGCCATGCCCGCTCGATCGAGATCACCCTGTTCAAGGACGGCAGCGTGGAGGTCAGCGATGACGGCCGCGGCATGCCGGTGGACATCCATCCGGAAGAGAAGATCCCGGGCGTCGAGCTGATCCTTACCCGCCTGCATGCCGGCGGCAAGTTCAACAACAACAACTACACCTTCTCCGGCGGCCTGCATGGCGTCGGCGTCAGCGTGGTCAATGCGCTGTCGACCCTGGTGGAAATCCACATCAAGCGCGAAGGTGCCGAACACCGCATCACCTTCCGCAACGGCGACCGCGCCTCGCCGCTGGAAGTGGTCGGCACCGTCGGCAAGAAGAACACCGGTACCCGCCTGCGCTTCTGGCCGGACCCGAAGTACTTCGATACGCCCAAGTTCGCCGTGCGCGCGCTCAAGCACCTGCTGCGCGCCAAGGCCGTGCTGTGCCCGGGCCTGACCGTCAAGCTGACCGACGAAGCCACCGGCGAGGTCGACACCTGGTACTACGAAGACGGTCTGCGCGATTACCTGAAGCTGGAGCTGGGGGATCGCGAGTCGCTGCCGGCCGACCTGTTCGTGGGCAACCTGAAGAAAGACACCGAGATCGTGGACTGGGCCGTGGCCTGGCTGCCGGAAGGCGAGCTGGTGCAGGAAAGCTACGTCAACCTGATTCCCACCGCACAGCACGGCACCCACGCCAACGGCCTGCGCACCGGCCTGACCGAAGCGCTGCGCGAGTTCTGCGACTTCCGCAACCTGCTGCCGCGCGGCGTCAAGCTGGCCCCGGAAGACGTGTGGGACCGCGTGTCGTTCGTGCTGTCGCTGAAGATGACCGACCCGCAGTTCAGCGGCCAGACCAAGGAACGCCTGTCCTCGCGCCAGGCCGCCGGTTTTGTCGAAGGCGCCGCGCACGATGCGTTCAGCCTGCTGCTGAACCAGAACGTGGAGCTGGGCGAGAAGATCGCGCAGATCGCCATCGAGCGCGCCAGTGCGCGCCTGAAGACCGAGAAGCTGGTCGTCCGCAAGAAGGTCACCCAGGGCCCTGCCCTGCCCGGCAAGCTGGCCGACTGCATCAGCCAGGACCTGTCGCGCACCGAACTGTTCCTGGTCGAGGGCGACTCGGCAGGCGGCAGCGCCAAGCAGGCCCGCGACAAGGATTTCCAGGCGATCCTGCCGCTGCGCGGCAAGATCCTCAACACCTGGGAAGTGTCCTCCAACAGCGTGCTGGCCTCGGAGGAAGTGCACAACCTGGCAGTGGCCATCGGCTGTGACCCGGGCAAGGAAGACATCAGCGGCCTGCGCTACGGCAAGGTGATCATCCTGGCCGACGCCGACTCCGACGGCCTGCATATCGCAACGCTGCTGACCGCACTGTTCCTGAAGCACTTCCCGGCGCTGGTCGATGCCGGCCACGTGTTCGTGGCGATGCCGCCGCTGTTCCGCATCGACGTGGGCAAGCAGGTGTTCTACGCCCTGGATGAGGAAGAAAAGCGCTCGATGCTGGACAAGATCGAACGCGAGAAGATCAAGGGCGCGATCAACGTGACCCGCTTCAAGGGCTTGGGCGAGATGAATCCGCCGCAGCTGCGTGAATCCACCATCCATCCGGACACCCGTCGCCTGGTGCAGTTGACCATTGACGATGGCGAGCAGACCCATTCACTGATGGACATGCTGCTGGCCAAGAAGCGCGCGTCGGACCGCAAGGGCTGGCTGGAGAGCAAGGGCGATCTGGCTTCGCTGGAAGTCTGATTCCCGGACCCGTGGTAGTGCCGGCCGCTGGCCGGCTGCTTTTCGTGAACCAGCGGGATACCTGGGTTGCCGGCCAGCGGCCGGCACTACCGGACCTCTTCGTGCTGCCGGCCAGCGGCCGGCACTACCGGACCTCTTCGTGCTGCCGGCCAGCGGCCGGCATTACCGGGCCGTTGGATCGGCCGCCATCGGCAAACCCTGCGGGTCCATAATGCGCGTTCATCCGCGTGGACGACCCCATTGCCCGCCAACTCACTGCTGTTCCCCGGGCTGCCGCTGCACAGCGCGCGCCTGGTGCTGAGCCCCATTCGCCGCGATGACGCCGCGGCCCTGTTCGCCCTGCAGTCCGACCCGGACGTGATGCACTGGTGGAACCACCCGGCGTGGACGCGTCCGGCCGAAGCACGCGCGCAGATCGACGACGACCTGGCTGCACAGGCCACCGGTACGCAGTTGAAGCTGGCCCTGCGCGAATCGGTGGACGGCCCCCTGCTGGGCATCTGCGTGGTGTTTGCCCTGGATCGGGATGCGGCGCGCGCGGAAATCGGCTATCTGCTGGCACCTGGCAGGCAGGGCCACGGCTACATGCATGAAGCGCTGCAGCAGGTGCTGGCCTATCTGTTCAACACCCTGCAACTGCACCGGGTGGAAGCGGAGATCGATCCACGCAACCACGCCTCGGCACACGTGCTCGAACGCCTGGGCTTCCACCGCGAAGGCCTGCTGCGGCAGCGTTGGCGTATCCAGGGTGAACTGGCCGACTCGGCCGTGTACGGACTGCTGGCCGACGACGCGGTGCGCTCAGCCACCGTCGCTTGACCGGATCAGGCCACAACGCCGGCCCATGCCTTTGGACACATACGGTGCGCGGCACCCCGCCCTAGCATCGGGGTCCCTTCCGCTGCCGTTCCGGTGCCATGAAGTTCCTGCTGCACTCTGCCGCGCTCTGCGTCGGCCTGCTGATCGCCCCTGCCTGCGTGCTGGCCGCGCCTGCTGCTGACGGCGCCTCCGAATCGAAAGAAGAAAAGACCGAAGCCGCGCCCCTGCCGGCCGATGCGTCGGCTCGCCAGAGCATGCGTTTGGCGGGCCGCACCCTCGACTACACCGCCACCGTCGGCACCCTGCCGGTACGCGATGCGAAGGGCAAGGTGATCGCCGATGTGGTGTTCACCGCCTACACGATGCCGGGCAAGGACCGGCCGGTGACCTTCGCGCTCAATGGCGGCCCCGGCGCATCTTCTGTGTACCTCAACCTGGGCGCCATCGGCCCGAAGGTGGTGACCTTCGGTTCGGAAGGCGACAGCGCATCGGCGCCGGCGAAGCTGCACGACAATCCCGGCACCTGGCTGGACTTCACCGACCTGGTGTTCATCGATCCGGTCGGAACCGGCTTCAGCCGTGCCCGCATCGGCGATGAGGAGGCGAAGAAGCAGCTGTATACGCCCAGTGCCGATGTCGAGTACCTCTCGCGCACGATCTACGACTGGCTGCTGCGCAACCAGCGCATGGCCTCGCGCAAGTACCTGACCGGCGAGAGCTATGGCGGCTATCGCGGCCCGCGCATCACCCACTTCCTGCAGACGCGCCTGGGCGTGGCGATGAACGGCCTGGTGCTGGTGTCGCCTTACCTGAGCCCGACCCTGGAAGACAACGCCGATGTCTCGCCGATGGCGTGGATGCAGACCCTGCCGTCGATCGCTGCCGCGCACCTGGAACGCCAGGGCAAGCTGACCGACGCGGCGATGCGCGAGGTGGTCGAGTACACCCGCGGCGACTACGCCACCGCGCTGATGAAGGGCCGCAGCGATCCGCAGGCGACCGAGGCGATGCTGCGCCGGGTGGCCGAGTTGACCGGCCTGGACCCGCAGTTCGTGCGCCGCGCCGGCGGTCGCCTGGAAACCCAGGCCTACCTGCGTGAGGTGTTCCGCGACAAGGGCACGCTGGGCAGCCGCTACGATTCCAACGTCACTGCGTTCGATCCGTTCCCGAACGATCCGGAGCAGCGCGCCAACGATCCGCTGCTGGACAGCATCATCGCCCCGACCACCACCGCGATGGTCGACTTCGTTACCCGCGAGGTCGGCTGGAAGGTGGATGCGCGCTACCAGGCACTGAACTACGACGTGAACCGTCTGTGGGATCGCAATGGTGACCTGCGCGAGGGCGCGGTGACCCAGCTGCGCCAGGCCGTGGCGATCGACCCGCATCTGCAGGTGCTGATCGTGCACGGCTGGAATGACCTGTCCTGCCCGTTCATGGGCTCGATCCTGACGGTGGACCAGATGCCGACGATGGGCAGCAACCCGGACCGCGTGCAGGTGCGCAGCTATCCGGGCGGGCACATGTTCTACAGCAGGGCTGACAGCCAGGCGGCGTTCCGCAGGGATGTGCAGGCGTTGTTCCAGCGCAATTGAGGGGTTGTCGGCCGGGCCTGCGGCCCGGCACCCGCGGACAGCAGCGGCAGCTGCAACGTCAAAAGCGGGCTTTCCGTGGGTTGGCGGGGTGGGCCCGGTTGCGGGGGACGCCGTAAACCCCCAGACCGGCCCAGCCGCTGGCGGCTGTGCGTTCGGGCGCTTGCGAAGCAGTGCTTCGCAAGCAAAGCGCCCTCACCCTTGGGGGCTTGGCCGCGGCATCCATGCCGCGGACACCCCCGCAACCGGACCCCCCCCGCCTTCGACAGGTTCCGGCTGCTGTTGGTGGGTGTCGACTTCCTGCTGCTGTTGGTAGGTGTCGACCTTGGTCGACACGGTAGATCCACGCCATGCGTGGATAACGGAAACCGGATGCTTCATGAAATGAAAAAGCCCGCCGGAATCCGGCGGGCTTTTTGTTTCCAGCGTTGGCGTGGAACTCAGGTCCAGCCGAGCAGCTCGAACAGCTTCAGGATCAGGTAGGCGCAGCCGCCTGCCGCCGGGATGGTCAGGATCCAGGCCCAGACGATGCGTTCGATCACGCCCAGGCGCAGCGAACGCGGGTTCTTGGCGAAGCCTACGCCCATGATCGCGGTGGAGATGCTGTGGGTGGTCGATACCGGCATGCCGAAGTGCGCCGCCAGGGTCAGCACGGTGGCCGAGCTGGTTTCCGCGGCGAAGCCGTGGATCGGGTGCAGCTTGACCATCTTGTGGCCCAGGGTCTTGATGATCTTCCAGCCGCCCGAGGCGGTACCGGCGGCCATCACCACCGCACAGGTCAGCACGATCCACATGGCAATGCCGTCGCCGGCGTGCGCGTCCGGATGCATGAAGGCCAGCCACGACGGCAGGTCGTTCAACGCGCCGGTCGCCTCGGCACCGATCAGGGTCATCGCGATGATGCCCATGGTCTTCTGCGCATCGTTGTGGCCGTGGGCAAAGCCCATGTAGGCCGCCGAAGCGATCTGTGCCTTGCCGAAGAACGCATTGACGATGCGCGGACGTGCCAGCCGGCCGATCGCGCCGCCGATCTTGGCCAGGCCTGCGATCAGTGCCCACAACAGCACCATCACTGCGATGCCAAGCAGGAAGCCGGCGATCGGCGAGGTGATCATCGGCACGAACACCTTCCACAGCAGGCCCTTGTTCTGCGCCCAGCTGCCAAGCCGTTCGGACCAGATCAGCGCGTCCCAGTTGTTGTGGGCCGCAGCCAGGCCGGCGCCGCACAGGCCACCGATCAACGCGTGCGAGGACGAGGACGGCAGGCCCTTCCACCAGGTGATCAGGTTCCAGATGATGCCGCCGAGCAGCGCGCACAGGATCACCTGCGGGGTCACGTCGACCACGTTGGTGTTGAGCAGGCCCGACGCGATGGTCAGTGCGACCGCGGTGCCGGTCAGGGCACCGATGAGGTTCATGAAGGCGGCAAGCATCACCGCCCAACCGGGCGACAGTACTTTGGTTGCCACCACGGTAGCGATGGAGTTGGCGGTATCGTGGAAGCCGTTGATGAACTCGAAGACGAGCGCGGCCAGGATCACCACCAGGACTAGGGTGAGCATCGGTACCGGCCCGTCAGCTGTTCTTCAACACGATCTGGTACGCCACCACACCGGCCTCGCGGCAGCGGTCGATGGCCTTTTCCAGGATCTCGAAGAATTCCTTGAGCAGGAACATCTGCAGGTTGTCCAGGCGACCGGAGTAGATGTCGCGGTACAGCTCGAGCATCAGACGGTCGGCCTCGTTTTCCAGCGAGCGCAGGCGCTCGTTGAGCGCGGTCATCCGGTCCAGGTTCATGTGGCGCAGGTCGGCGACCATCTCCACCACTACGCCAGCGGCCTGCTCCAGCATCGCCGCGCGCGGCGCGAAGTCGATGTGTTCCAGGTGGGTGGTGGCCAGCGAATAGCGATCGGCGAACTTCTCGATCTGCTTGGGAATCTTGTACAGGGCCGAGCCCAGCGCTTCGATGTCTTCGCGCTCGATCGGGGTCATGAAGCTGTCCACCAGCGCCTGGCTGATCTTGTCCGAGGCCGCGCGTTCGCGCAGACGCGCCAGCTTGAAGGCATCCAGGGCGGGCTGGCGATCGGCGTCGCGCAGCATCGAATGCAGTGCCTTGGCGGCATCGGAAGCCGCGACGGCAGCCTCATCGAGCAGGGTGTAGAACTGTTTGCCGGAACCGAAAATGGTCTGCAGAGAGAACATTGAGAAACCTGTCAGCCGTCGCGGGAAGGACGGCACCAGTGCGAATTATGACGGCTAGATGACCATCACGGGTATCCCTGCCCCTTTCCGGGGGTCGGGACGCCCAAAACTGAACAGGCATTTGCCACCCAGCCACGGCCCTTTGCTAAGATGCCAGCGCGCCTTCGGGCGCACCTTATGGACGACGACCCTTATCCCCCAGCGCCGCGCCGGACCCCGTTCCTGAGCGCCTGCCGCCATCGCAAGCACCCGCCCTCCCTGCCACCAACCGGGGACGATGCCCGTGTTTGAAATGATCCTGATTGTTTTCGCGCTTGTTCTGCTGAACGGCTTCTTTGCCATGTCCGAGATGTCGGTCATGACCTCGCGCAAGAGCCGGCTGAAGCAGCTGGCCGGCACCTCCAAGCGCGCGGCCAAGGCCCTGGAGCTGTCGGAGAAGCCGGAAGCCTTCCTGTCCACCGTCCAGATCGGCATCACCGTGATCGGCGTGCTGACCGGCTTCCTCGGCGGCGAGGCACTGGGTGAAGCCATCGGCGGCTGGATCCAGGGGCTGATGCCGGGCTTCGCCTACGCCGGCGGCATCGGCAAGGCCCTTGCAGTCACCTTCATCACCTTCATCACGCTGATCTTCGGCGAACTGGTGCCCAAGCGACTGGCCTTGACCCGCTCGGAGGACATCGCCGGCCTGGTGGCGCTGCCGATGAGCTGGCTGGCCAAGCTGGCCTTCCCCTTCGTCTGGCTGCTGTCCAAGACCACCCAGCTGGTGCTGCGCCTGTTCGGCCTGGGCAAGGACGAGGTCGCGTCGGTGACCGAAGAGGAGATCCGCATGCTGGTGGCCGAGAGCCACGAGGCCGGCGTGATCGACAGCCACGAGCGCGACATGATGAACCGCGTGATGCGCCTGGGCGACCGTACCGCCGACAGCCTGATGACCCCGCGCAACCGGATCGCCTGGCTGGATACGCTGGGTGGCCTGGACAAGAATCTGGAGATCATGGCCGAGCACGAGTTCTCGCGGTACCCGGTGTACCGCGACAACGACATGGACGTGGTCGGCGTGCTTGAGCTGAAATCGCTGGCCACGCGGATGGCACGCGGCGACAACGCGCTGTTCCAGACGTTGCGCGAACCGCTGTACGTCTCCGAATCCACCCATGCGATGAAGCTGCTGGAGATCTTCCGCGAAGAACAGCAGTCGATGGCGCTGGTGGTGGACGAGTACGGCGAGATCCAGGGCCTGGTAACCATCAGCGATTTGATGGGCGCGGTGGTCGGCCGCCTGCAGGCAACGGAAAATGCCGACGAGGACGCGCTGGTGGTGACCCGTGAGGACGGCTCGCTGCTGGTGGACGGCTCGCTGCCGATCGAGGACCTGCGCGAGCTGATCGGCAGCAACGACCTGCCCGACGCCGAGGATGGCGATTACTACACCCTGGCCGGCATGTGCATCCACTTCTTCGGCCGCATCCCGCACGCGGGCGAGTACTTCGACTGGGCCGGCTGGCGCTTCGAGGTGGTCGATCTGGACGGTGCGCGCGTGGACAAACTGCTGCTTCGCACCCTGTCCGACGAGCAGGCCGATGAGCTCACCGCCTGACGCCGGCCCCGGCGCTGCATCGCCGGAGTACCGCAACGAGGGCATCCGGACCCTGCTGGCGATGTTCGCCTTCGGTGACCCGGCCCAGCACATGAAGCTGGGGCAGATCCTGCAGGATCTGCAGCAGAGTGCCTTTGGTGTATTCCTGTTCGTCGCCATCCTGCCGGCCTTCATCCCCATCCCGGGGCTGGGCGGCGCAGTCAGCGGTCCGTTGGTGATCCTGATCGGCCTGCAGATGCTGTTCTGCATGCGCCGGCCCTGGCTGCCCGGCTTCATTGCCCGTCGCGGGCCGAAGCGCGGCACCATGCACCGGTTCCTGGATCGCATCGATGGTGCCCTGCGCCGCCTCGACCGCATGCTCAAGCCGCGCATGCCGCAACTGCTGACCCCGGCTCCCGCCCACGCCTTCAGCGGCCTGCTGCTGGTGCTGCTGGGCCTGCTGCTGTCGCTGCCGATTCCGTTCACCAACTATCTGTTCGGCTTCCAGTTGCTGCTGTTCGCGCTGGCCCTGCTTGAACGCGACGGCGCGCTGATGTTGTTCAACTGGGTGGCTGCGCTGGTGGCGATCGCTTTCTTCGGCTTCAGTTCCGGGCAGCTGGTGGGCTACACCGTCGACCTGTTCCAGCGCTGGTTCTGAGCGCCTGCCGCTGCGCTCGCCGGGCATGGCCCGGCGCTACCCTGAGCCCCGCCCGGTAGCGCCGGGCCATGCCCGGCGGGCTACTGCAATCAACGCAGATCGATGAATCCGTTGTCGCCCAACCGTGCCGGCTCATCCTGCACCGCCGACAACACGAAACTCAACGCCGAGCCGAGCAGGGTGCCCGGTCCGTCCCAGTACTCGGCGGTCTCTGCACGCACGTGGATCAAGCGCAGGCTTGGGTCATCCGGGCCGCCCGGGAAGAACAGCTTCATCGCCGGCGACCACAGCTCTTCGACCTTCGCGCGGTCATCGATGATCCGTGCCACGCCGGCTACCGACACATACGTATTCTTCGATGGCGAGGCATAGGCCACGTTGACCCGCGGGTCGAGCGCGATCTCGGCCACCTTCGGGCTGTCGGCCGCAGTGGCGAACCACAGGTCGCCATCGAAGGCGACCTGCTGGGTGCCGAGCGGACGGCTGTAGAGGCGTCCATCGACACCACGGGTGGTGAACATCGCCACCTCCACGTCCTTGATCAGTTCAGCCAGCTGGGCAATGTGCTCGGTACGCGATTCGTCCATGGGGGACTCCGGAAGTGGGAGTCCCCATCAGACGCGTCCGCACCGCAAATTGCCGTGACGCAATTGTTCAGCCCGCGTGGCGGGCATGCCAGGCGTGCATTGCCAGCTCGAACGAGCGAAGGCGCGCGCGGTGGTCGTACAGGTTGGCGGTAAGCATCAGTTCGTCGGGCTGATGGCGTTCGACGAACGCCGCAATGCCATCGGCGACCTGCTGCGGATCACCCAGCACGGTGCACGCCAGCGCCCGCTCCACGCCGAGCTTCTCGTGGGGTTCCCAGAACGCTTCGATGTCATCGATCGGCGCCGGAATCTTGCCCGGACGGCCGCGACGCAGGTTGACGAAGCTCTGCTGCTGGCTGGTGAACAACCGCCGCGATTCGGCCTCGCTGTCACTGGCCACCACGTTCAACGCCAGCATCGCGTGCGGCTGCTTGAGCGTGGCCGAAGGGCGGAATTCGCGGCGATACACCGCAAGCGCTTCATCCATGGAATCGGGGGCGAAGTGCGAGGCGAATGCATACGGCAGGCCCATCGAGGCGGCCATGCGTGCGCCGAACAGGCTGGAACCGAGGATCCAGGTCGGCACCCGCAGGCCGCCACCCGGTACGGCCTGCACCGCCTGCCCAGGCTGCACCGGTTCGAAGTAGTGCAGCAGCTCGCGTACGTCCTGCGGAAACTGGTCGGCGCTGTCGAAATAGCGGCGCAGGGCGCGCGCGGTCGGCTGGTCGGTACCCGGTGCGCGGCCCAGGCCGAGGTCGATGCGATCGGGGTACAGCGAGGCCAGGGTGCCGAACTGCTCGGCCACCTGCAGCGGCGCATGGTTGGGCAGCATGATGCCGCCGGCGCCGACGCGGATGCGTTGGGTGCCACCGGCCACATGGCCGATCAGCACCGCCGTGGCGGCACTGGCGATGCCAGGCATGTTGTGGTGTTCGGCCAGCCAGTAGCGGCGGTAGCCCAGCGCATCGGCATGCTGGGCGAGCTCAAGCATGTTGGCAAAGGCGGCAGTGGTGTCGCTGCCCTCGCAGACCGGGGCCAGGTCGAGAATCGACAACGGGATCATCAGGCGGTTTTCCGTCACAAGATCCCCGTTTGATGGGGTCGCCCTGCCCCCACGGCCAGTGCCGGTGGCGGGACGCTGATTCCTGCCTGGCCGGTTCAGGCCCGCAGGCCGTTGTGGAAGGGTCAGAACGCGCTGGGGCGTGGCTCGGGCAACGGCTCGTCCACCAACGGCTTCAGTTCGGCATCCAGCGCCACCCGCTCGTCGAACACGAAACAACGACCTTCGTAGCCCTCACCGCCGACTTCCTCGAAGTAGCCGAGGATGCCGCCATCGAGCTGCAGCACGTTGTCCATGCCGTCGTTGAGCATCCACAGCGCCGCCTTCTCGCAGCGGATGCCACCGGTGCAGAAACTGACCACGGTGCTGTCCTTCAGCGCTTCACGATGGGGCGCCAGCGCCTCGGGCAGATCGGTGAACTTGTGGATGGGCAGTACCAGCGCATCCTTGAAGGTGCCGTACTCGATCTCCTGCAGGTTGCGCGTATCGAGCATCACCACGCGCTTGCCAGCATCATCATGCCCCTGCCGCAGCCAACGCTGCACGGTGGCAGGATCGATGGCCGGCGCGCGCGGGTAGTCCAGCGGCTGGCCATCGTCACGACGGAAGCTGATGATCTCGTCCTTGACCTTGGCCTTCAGCCGCGCGAACGGCTGGTGCTCGCTGAAGCTGGTCTTGACCCGCATATCGGCGAAGCGCGCATCAGCACGCAGTTCCGCGTAGAAGCCATCGATCGCGGACGGCGCACCCGCCAGGAACAGGTTCAGCCCCTCGCCCGCCACCAGGATCGTCCCCTGCAGGCCGGACGCCTCGGCACGCGCCTGCAGCTGGTCGCACAGGGCCCGGGGGGCGTCGATGACGGCGAAATGATAGGCAGCGGTATTGGCGATCATCCCGCCATTTTAGCGCCTCCCGGCCCCGTCGACAGATTCACGGGGCGGAGCCCGTTGCGCAGCAGAGGGGTCGACCCAGCAGATCACGGGAAACTGTCAGAGGCGGGGCGGTGTGGGCAGGCGGGGGCGCAGAGCGCCATGGATGGCGCTCTACGAGGCACGCAGGAGCAGCTTTTGCCGTCCCCCGCCTGCCCACACCGCCCCCCCACGACGGAACGCCCGCTGTTGCTGTTGCCGTTGCCTCTGCGGGTGCCGGGTGCAACCCGGCCGAACCCCCTACCCCCGCAGCAGCATGAACGGCAGCAGCACCAGTGCCGCCGCCACCGCCATGCCCAGCAGCACCAGCACCACGAACACAGGGCGGCGGCGCAATAGGCTGCCAAAGGTCTCGGCAGTGCCGTCGCGCAGGGCCTGTTCGCGCTCGGCACGGACCCGCACGCCGCGGGCCGCCTGGTAGTCGGCCATCAGCGCCTTGGCACGCGGCTGGTCGGCATCCTCGCGCAGCCACAGGCCACCATTGGAGATGCCCCACGGACTGGGTTCGGTGCGGTACCAAGCGATGCCGTGCTGGTCCAGCAGCGTGCAGACATCGGCATATTCGTCGTTGCCGACATTGCGCAGATTGAGCAGGAGTTTTGCCATGACACCATGATACCCGGCGCCGATGCGCTAACCTTGCCGCCCTCGACTCATCGCCCCTGGAGACGCCTGATGCGCCGCCTGCTGCTTCCCCTGCTGCTGTCCCTCGCCGCCGTTGGTTGCTCGTCGGAGCCGTCCGGCCCGCCGCCGGGAGGCACCATTGCCACGTTCGAGCGCATCGACACCCAGCCGGGCAGTGGTGCCGAGGCCGTGCCGGGCCAGAAGGTCAGCGTGCATTACACCGGCTGGATCTACGACGAGCGCGCCGACAACAAGCACGGCAAGACCTTCGACAGTTCGGTCGAGCGCGGCGAGCCGTTCACCTTCACACTGGGCGCAGGCCAGGTCATCCGCGGTTGGGATGAAGGCGTCGCCGGCATGAAGGTCGGCGGCAAGCGCACGCTGATGATTCCGCCGGAATTCGGCTATGGCGACCGCCAGGTCGGCCCGATTCCGGCAGGTTCGTCGCTGGTGTTCGACGTCGAGCTGCTCAATGTCCAACAGTGACGTCCGCCCGCCGCGCCGCATCGCCGTCATCGGCGGCGGCCCGGCCGGGTTGTTTGCCGCCGAGCGGCTGCGCGCGGCAGGCCTGGATGTCGATCTGTACGAGGCCAAGGGCTCGCCGGGCCGCAAATTCCTGATCGCCGGCAAGGGTGGGCTCAACCTCACCCATTCTGACGCACGTCCACTGTTTGACAGCCGCTACCGCGAGCAGGCCAGCCGCGTCGGCCGCTGGCTGGATGGTTTCGACGCGCAGGCGCTGCGCGACTGGGCCGCAGGCTTCGGTGTGGAAACCTACGTCGGCAGTTCCGGCCGGGTGTTCCCGGTCGACCGCAAGGCGGCACCGTTGCTGCGCGGCTGGGTCCGCCGGCTGAAGGAACAGAGCGTGCGCCTGCACGTCAACCATCGCTGGCTGGGCTGGAGCGACGACGGCGCACTGCGTTTTGCCACCGACAACGGCGAACTGGAGGTGCGCGCCGATGCGACCGTACTGGCACTGGGCGGCGGAAGCTGGCCACAGCTGGGCAGTGACGGTGCATGGGTTCCGACGTTGCAGGCCCGCGCCGTGGACATCGCGCCGCTGCAATCGGCCAACTGTGGATTCGATATTGCGTGGACACCGTTCTTCGCGCAACGCCATGCGGGCGCACCACTGAAGCCGGTCGTCGCACATTGGCATGGCCTCGACGGTGAGCCGCACACCCTGCAAGGGGAGTGCGTGGCCAGCGAGTACGGGATCGAAGGCAGCCTGATCTACGCCCTGTCGGCCGATCTGCGCGAAACCCTCAACCACGACGGCCACGCCACGCTGTGGCTGGACCTGGTTCCGGGCCGCGACGAGGCACGGCTGCTGGCCGACCTTTCGCAGCCGCGCAAGGGGCGAAGCTTCGGCGAGCACCTGCGTCGCCAGGCTGGACTGGACCCAGTGAAGACCGCGCTGGTGTTCGAAACACTGGGCAAGGATGCTGGCAACGATCTGGCCGCGGTGATCGCCACGTTGAAGCGCCTGCCACTGCGCCTGCTGCGCCCGCGGCCGATGGCCGAGGTGATCAGCACGGCCGGCGGCGTGCGCCTGGACGCGCTGGACGAGGGCCTGATGCTGCGTGCCTTGCCCGGCGTGTTCTGCGCCGGAGAGATGCTGGACTGGGAAGCACCGACCGGCGGCTACCTGTTGACGGCGTGCTATGCCAGCGGACTGCGTGCGGCAGAGGGCGTGACCGCGTGGTTGGCCACGCGTTGATCAACGCGCGATAGCGCCGGAAATTTCACCCCGGCCGGCGCATCTTCACCGACGCCAATGCCACGCCACTGGGATGCGGATACAGCTCCTCGCGCTCGGCGACGAAGCCCTGCCGCTGGTAGAACGGCACGGCGTTGAGCGAGGCCGACAGCACCACCTCCCGCGTCGGGTCGGCCAGGGCCAGCAACCGCTGCATCAGCGCCTGGCCGATACCCTGCCCGCCCCGATCCGGATCGACGAACAGCGCGTCGATCTCGTTGCCCTCGGTATCGAACACACCGAACCCCAGCACATTGCCCCGGTCATCCTCGGCTACGACGCAGCCGCCCTGCCCCAGCAGCCGCGAATACTGCACCGGCGGCGGCGATGCCGACCAGGGTGCAATCACCTCCGGCGGATAGTGGCTGCTGCACAGCTCACGCACGCAGCGCGTTCGCAGGGCCCACAGCGTGCCCACATCATCGTCGGTACCCGTCCTGAACTGCATGCAGCCTCCTTGCATGGATGGTTCTCGTGCAGTCGAGCATGGGCTCGGTCCTGCAACGCGGGTCATCGCGACTTGCTGGCACGCAGCGCCTGGATCTTCGGTGGCGGCTGGAACGAATCGCTGCGTGCGTCCGCCCAGAACGAATGGAACACCGCGTGGTCGGGCACCTTGTGCAGCAGCTCGCCCGGTTCCAGGTAGCGATACAGCGAAGCCAGCGAACGGATCTCGACCGGCGACACCCGCCGCAGAATATGTTCCGGGCCGAGCTCGGCCGGATCGTTCAAGCCCGCCGCGCACAGCAACTCCTTCAGCGCGTGCAGGGTGTGCTCGTGGAAGCTGTACACGCGCGTGGCCTTGTCCGGTGCATCCAGATGCTTCCAGCGTGCCGGATCCTGGGTCGCGATGCCGGTCGGGCACTTGTCGGTATGGCAGCTGAGCGACTGGATGCAGCCCAGCGCGAACATGAAACCGCGCCCGGCATTGCACCAGTCGGCGCCCATCGCAATGGTGCGGGCGATATCGAACGCGCTGGCGATCTTGCCGGCAGCGCCGATACGGATGTGCTCGCGCAGGTCCAGGCCGACCAGGGTGTTGTGCACCAGCAGCAACGCTTCGTGCATCGGCACCCCCACGTGATCGACGAATTCGGCCGGTGCCGCGCCGGTACCGCCTTCGGCGCCATCGACGACGATGAAATCAGGCAGCAGACCGGTCTCGTGCATCGCCTTGGCAATGCCGAACCATTCCCACGGGTGGCCGATGGCCAGCTTGAAACCAACCGGCTTGCCACCGGACAGTTCACGCAGGCGGGCCACGAACTGCAGCAGTTCAACCGGCGTGGAGAAGGCCGAATGGCGCGATGGCGACACGCAGTCCACGCCCATCGGCACGCCACGCGTCACCGAGATCTCGGCGGTGACCTTCGGCGCCGGCAGCACCCCGCCATGGCCGGGCTTGGCGCCCTGCGACAGCTTGATCTCGATCATCTTCACCTGATCGTGGTTGGCATTGGCAACGAAGCGTTCCTCGCTGAAGCCGCCCTTTTCGTCACGGCACCCGAAGTAGCCCGAGCCGATCTCCCAGACCAGGTCACCGCCCATCTCCCGGTGATACGGCGAAATCGAGCCTTCGCCGGTATCGTGGTAGAAACCCCCCAGGCGTGCGCCTTCGTTCAATGCGCGGATCGCATTGGCCGACAGCGAACCGAAACTCATCGCCGAGATGTTGAACACGCTGGCCGAATAGGGCTTGGCACAGTTCGGACCGATCAGCACGCGGAAATCATGCTTGGCGATGGTGGTCGGCGCCAGCGAATGGTTGATCCATTCGTAGTCCACCGCATATGTGCTGCGCAGGGTGCCGAAGGGCACCGTGTCCATCTGGTTCTTGGCGCGCTGGTAGATCAGCGCACGCTGCTGCCGCGAGAACGGCACATCCTCCAGATCGCTCTGCACGAAGTACTGGCGGATCTCCGGGCCGATCGATTCCAGGCCATAACGGAAGTGCGCCATCACCGGATAGTTGCGGCGCAGGGTGCTGCGCTTCTGCAGCAGGTCCCAGGTCCCCAGCGCCACCATCGCAGCTGTAATGCCGACGCCCCAGTACCAGGCCGGCCAGATCGTGGCCAGCCACAGGCAGATCGGAAACATCAGGATGGCGAGCAGGTAGACGATATACCGGTGCATGGCGTTCCTCGGTTGCAACTGCCCCGAGTCTACCGCGCAAGCACCTACAGGCGATCGTCGACCACGCTGCGCGGCCAGGCGGACTTCACGTCATAGACCAGCCCACCGGGCGCCAACAGGCTGCGGATATGGGCATCGTCCATCGCCTTGAAGCTCTCATGCGCCACCGCCAGCACCACCGCGTCGTAGCTGCCGGGCACCGGCTCGGCCAGCCAGTTCACGCCCTCGTCCGCCATGGCAGCTGGCCCCACCCACGGATCGCTGACGTCCACCTGCGCGCCGCTGCCGGCCAGCCGCTGGGCCAGTTCCAGCGCGCGGCTGTTGCGCAGGTCCGGGCAGTCCTCCTTGAAGGTCACGCCCAGCACCAGGATGCGCGAGTGCGCTGGCATGCGGCCACGCTCGGCGAGCATCGCCAGCACGCGTTTGGCCACATGTTCGCCCACCCGGTTGTTGACCTGCCGGGCGGTGTGGATGAGGTCGGGGTGGTAGCCCATGCTTTCGGACTTGTGCAGCAGGTAGTACGGGTCCACGCCGATGCAGTGGCCTCCCACCAGCCCCGGCCGGAACGGCAGGAAGTTCCATTTGCTGCCTGCGGCGTCGAGCACATCCTGGGTGTCGATGCCGAGGCGATCGAAGATCAGGGCCAACTCGTTCACCAGCGCGATGTTGACGTCGCGCTGGATGTTCTCCACCACCTTGGCCGCTTCGGCGACCCGCATCGACGGCACCGGGAACGTACCGGCGGTGATGATCCGCTGGTACAGGCCATCGACCACCGCAGCCACGTCCGGCGTTGAGCCGGAGGTGATCTTGCGGATGTCGGCCAGGCGCCGCTGGCGGTCACCCGGGCTGACCCGCTCGGGACTGTAGCCGCAGTAGAAATCCTCGTTGAAGCGCAGCCCCGAGCCCTGTTCCAGCAGCGGCACGCAGACTTCTTCGGTGGTACCCGGGTAGACGGTGGATTCGTAGATCACCAGATCACCGACGCGCAGATGGCTGGCGATCAGTCGCGTCGCCGAGCGCAAAGGCTCAAGATCAGGCTGCTCGTAGGCATCGATCGGCGTGGGCACGGTGACGATGTAGACGTTGCAGGCGTCGAGCTGCGCCGGATCGCTGCTGTAACGCAGCAGCGACGCGCTGGCCAGTTCGTCCGGCTCCATTTCCAGCGTATGGTCCTGCCCACCGGCCAGTTCAGCGATGCGCGCAGCGTCGATGTCGTACCCCAGGGTGGGCAGCTGGTGGCCGAACGCCACTGCCAACGGCAGCCCGACATATCCCAGGCCGATGATGGCCGGGGACGGGCTCTGTGCTGCGCCGATCGGCGCACTCATGCGCGGCGTCCAACAGGCGGCGATGGTGTCCACTGGGTCATGCGAGGATCCGGGAGCAGGCAAACGTGCCGACAAGGTTAACCGCGGCAGCGGCGCCAGACCACGCCCGGATCAGGATCCGAGGCTGACGGCAGCCGGCTCGAGTTCGCCGTGCCGCCCCGTCCAGGCCCGCAACAACAGGCAGAAGCCATGATCCGGGGGCTCCTGCCCCAGACTGAAACCATGCCACGGGGCCGCCACGATGCTGCCCAGCGTCGCCGCATCCACGTGCCGGTTGGCCATCGTCCAGCGCGGGAACCAGCGGCTCGGGATCGGGCCTGCGGCAAGCTGGATGATGCTGCCGTGGCGACGCGCGTTGCCGATCCGCGCGTGCACCGAAGCCAGCCCATCCCGTGGGCCTTCGATGTACTGCAGGAAACGGCTGCCATCGAACATCAACGCCCCGGTCACCCCGGCCATGCGGTTGAACGCGGTCGCATCGGCCAGCAATGCATCGAGCTCGGGCACGTCCAGTCCCTCCCTGGCCGTGCTGACATAAGCGTACGCATGCAACGGCATGTCCATCACTCCCCTCCTGAGTGCAGAGGAATATGACAGGAAGCACGAGGACTTCAAGCGTTGGCTATTCCGGCGGCGACTCGACCTGATAACCGCGTTGCACCAGCGCATCCAGATAGCCCTCGCCCAGCAGCAGGCTGACCGGCACCGTCGCGAAGGTGCCTGGATGACGGCTCAGCGCGGCATCCACGCCCTGCAGCCAGCGCGTGCGTACCTGCTGCGGCATATCGCTCCAGCCGCGCCGACGCACGAAGGCCGAATCCTGCAGCAGTTCGCGGCAGGTCTGGGCCATCGCCGAACCCGACAGCCGGCGCAGTGCCGCGACATCCCCCAGCGCCCAGGCGTTGGCGCGCTCGCGCAGCACCGGTGCCTGGAATTCCACCGTGTCGAGCGTGCGTTCGAAACACGCGCGGTCATCGACTTCGGTGGCCTGTAGCTCCTTCAACGTGCCACGGATGTCGTCGACCTTCAGCTTGACCTGCACGTCTTCCGGCTTCAGATCGTGCGCCTTGTACGCGCGCCCGAGTGCTTCCTTGACCTGCTTGCCATCGCGCAGGCCGTTGCGCTTGAGGAAGGCCTGGTACAAGCGGCCGGAGGCCACCAGCGGACGGTCCTTTTCCACGCCACGGTCATTGCCCAGGTAGGTCTGTTTCAGGCCGAGCCAGCGCGCGTGCGTTGCCGGCGGCAGGATCTGGTCAAGCGTGCGCCCCTGCGGATCGCGCGCGGTCTTCAATGCCAGTGGCAGCAGGGTCAGGCCCTTGAACACACCGATCTTCGCATCGAGGGCGAAACCCGGATCGCCCAGCACATGGTCGACGCTGGCAATGGTCCGCTCGACTTCGTCGGAGCGCCATTGCACACCGCTCGGCAACGGCGAGACCGTGCCCAGGATCCACAACACATTCCCCTGTGGAGCGGTGACCTTCCAGAGGCCGGGGCCGGGTTGTTCGCCGGTCACCTGCACCGTCGCCATGTCCACCACCGCCCCGGTGGGCGCAGGCCCCTGCTGCGCGGCGACCGGGCCGATCGCCAGCATCAGCCCCAGCACGGCACTGCATCCGATCCATCGCCTGCCACGTGCACGCATATCGCCATTCCCGGGAACGTTGGCGGACTGTACCCAGCGCCGCGCCCGGTTGCGTAAAAGCCGCGTTAGCCGGCGGCAGCGGCGGCGATTCCGTTACAATCGGCGCGCGCTGCAGGCCCGGATGGCGAAACTGGTAGACGCATCGGACTTAAAATCCGCCGACCGCAAGGTCATGCCGGTTCGATTCCGGCTCCGGGCACCACCCAATCAAGCATCGACGCCCCCGCAATGGGCCAACGCACCGCTGGTTCAACAGCGGCCCGTTGAAAGCGATGCGGCCATTCGGCTGACGTCGCTGCGATCAAGACGGCTCCAAGCCGGCATGGCAGAATCGAACGCCCCGGCCGCCGAACCGCGCACAAGGAGATCAGCCATGAAGTGGATAGGGATCGCGTCATCGCTGGCGCTGGTCGCGATGCTCGCCCAGGCCACCGCACCGGCATCGGCGCAGAGTCGTTCGGACAGTCATCGCAACCTCGACGGAAGCCTGGATATCCGCAACAGTGACGGATCGTCCAGCCGCATCAAGCGCGACTTGTCCGGCCGGGTGACCGCCGAGCACAGCAACGGCAGCCGTTCGACCACCACCACCGACCTGAGTGGCCGCAAGCGCACCACCCACAGCGATGGCAGCTACTCCAACAGCAGCACTGACCTGAGCGGCAACATCCGCACCCAGTACAGTGACGGCAGCTACTCGGTCAGCAAGCGTGACCTGAGCGGCAGGTGGCGCACCGAGTACAGCGACGGCTCCTACTCCACCAGCGTGCGCGATCTGAGCGGCAACTGGAGCACCACCTCCAGTGGTGGCATGGCCGCGCGCCACCCCGAACGCGGCGTCGGCAAGCGCTGAGGCCTGCGCTCAGATCGCCCGCGAATAACGCGGCTGCTCCTGCGCAGCGCGCAGATAGGGATCGAAGCACATCGCCAGCAGGCGCAGCAACGGCCGCCCGGGCTCGCTGGCACGCACCACGCCATCGCGGTACTCGGCCAGGCCATCCTGCTGCAGGCGCTGCACGGCCTGCAGGTCTTCGGCGAAGTAGGTCTCGAAATCAATGCCGTGGCGCTGGGCCAGTGACATTCCATCCACCTCACCCTGGCACATCAACTGCTGGATCAGCTCGGCGCGCAGCTGGTCGTCGGCACTGAGTGCGACGCCGCGCCAGACCGGCAGCTGTCCCTGGTCCACCGCGCTCTCCCACGACGGCAGGTCACGCGGATTCTGGCTGTAGGTGGCACCGATGTGACTGATCGCACTTACGCCAAGGCCGAGCAGATCGGTGTCTGCGTGGGTGGTGTAGCCCATGAAGTTGCGATGCAGCTGGCCGGCGCGCTGGGCACGGGACAGATCTTCTTCCGGCAATGCGAAGTGGTCCATGCCGATGTACTGGTAGCCGGCTGCGGACAGGCGCTCCACCGCCAGGCCCAGCAGCGCCAGCTTGTCTTCCGGCGAAGGCATCCGGCTTTCGTCGATCTGCCGCTGCGCGCGGAACAGGTGCGGAAGATGCGCATAGCCATACACCGCCAGTCGATCCGGACGCAGCGCCAGCACCAGTTCCAAGGTGCGGCCGAAGCCCTGCAGACTCTGCCCTGGCAGGCCGTAGATCAGATCGACGTTGACCGAACGCATGCCGCTGTCGCGGCACGCACGCAGGATATCCAGCGTCTGCCGTACGCCCTGCACCCGGTTGATCGATTCCTGCACCTGCGGGTCGAAATCCTGCACGCCCAGGCTGGCGCGGTTGAAGCCCAGCCGGGCCAGCATCGCCACATCGCTGGTGTCGATGAAACGCGGGTCCAGTTCGATGGAAAAATCACGCTGCGACGAACCGCTGAAATCGAAGCGGCGGCGCAGGCCCTCGACGAGTGCGGTCATCGCATCGGCATCGAGGAAATTCGGCGTACCACCGCCGAGGTGCAGCTGGATCACTTCACGACCATCGGCGAACTGCGGTGCCAGCAGGTCCGCCTCGGCCAGCACGCGTGACACGTAACTGTGGCCACGCCCGCGGTCGCGGGTGATCACCCGGTTGCAGCCACAGTAGAAGCAGGGGCTGGAGCAGAATGGCACGTGGACGTACAACGACAACGCGCGCGCCAACGGGTTGCTGTCGGCGATCGCCTGGCGCAGCGCGGGTGCATCGAAGCCGTCATGGAAGTGCGGCGCGGTGGGATAGGAGGTGTAGCGCGGGCCGGGACGGTCATGCCGTCGCAGCAGATCGGGATCGAAGGTCCAGGCCAGGCCACCGGCAGCGGGAGAGAACGTGTCCATGGCGCCAGCATCGCCCTAAGCCTGCCGGTGCGCCTTGACCCAGATCAATCCTTGGTGGACACGCCCAGCACCGGCAGCATGACCTGCGGCCAGCGCAGCATCTGGTAGCGGCGCCAGAAGGTGTCGGCGATGCGGGCGGCCACATCGTCGGCCAGCGCCTGCATGGGCGGGTTGTTGCATTCGGCCGTGGTGATGTGGAACAGCACCAGCCAGCGGTCGAACAGATCCTTTTCCAGATCGATGGCCATGTGCTTGGACATCGGCGAGCCCTTGAACCTGCGGGTCCCGCGCAGCATCGCCGACCAGAAATCGACGAGCTGGGCCAGGTGTTCCGGCCAGTCGCGCACATGCCCTTCGAATACCGGCCCCAGACGCTCCTCTTCACGCACGCGCGCATAGAAATCGTGGACCAACCGGGTCACTTCCTCCTCGCTGCACAACTCTGGCGAAGCAATGGGAAGGGCAGTCGTGGGCGTTGCATTCATCAGGGCACCAAGTGCGGATCGGCAGTGTGCCGCATGCCGCCACCACCGCTGTTGATCCAGATCAATGTCAGCGCACTGCGGCGCACCTAGGCTGGCACGCTTGCAGGAAGCATGCCCTGCGGATGCTGCGCCAACCACGGCGAAGTATACGCGCCGCCCTCTTCTTCAACCCGAACCCGCATGAACACACCGACTTCCAGCCGCCAGCGGCGTATCCAGCATTGGGGTGCAGTCCTGTGGCCCAGCTTCATCGCCGCCGGCCTGGCCTGCGTGGTGTTCTTCGCCTTCGTCGATCCACTGCGGCTGCAGGCGATCAGCTTCCCGGGTACGGCCATCAGCCGTGAGCTGGGCTACACCGCAGGTTTCTTCATGTTCTGGGCGGTCACCGCACTTTCCAGCGCGGTGACCGGCTACCTGCTGCGGCCGATGCCGAACGAAGAGGATGAGGAGCTGCCACTGGGATGAGCATCACCGCATCCTCGCCCCTGCGCGCATGGCGTTGGCGCCGCACCCTGGGCCTTGCGTTGCTGGTCCTGTTCCATGCGCTGCCGTGGCTGCAGTGGGATGGACGCCAGGCCCTGCTGCTGGACCTCAACGCGCGCCGCTTCGACCTGTTCGCCTGGACCCTGTGGCCGGATGACATCGGTGTGTTGCTGGGGCTGCTGGCGGTGATGGCGGTGGGTCTGGCCCTGCTCACCCACTTGGCTGGTCGCGTGTGGTGCGGACATGCCTGCCCGCAGACGCTATGGACACGAGCGTTCGACGGAATCGCGCAGGCATTGGCCCGCGTGCTGCCGGCGAAGCTGGCGCGGGCGGCCACCCAGCTGGCCTGGTTGCTGCTGTCGCTGTGGACCGGGATCACGTTCGTCGGGCTGTTCAGCCCGATCCGCGAACTGGTCACCGGCGCGTTCGATGGCGCATGGAGTGGCTGGGAGACCTTCTGGGTGCTGTTCTATGCCGGCGCCACGTGGGGCAATGCCGGGTTCCTGCGCGAGCAGGTGTGCCGATCACTTTGTCCGTTCGCGCGCATGCAGCCGTTGCTGACCGACCCGCACACCCCGCGCATGTTGTATGACCCACGCCGCGGCGAGCCGCGCGGCGCCCGCCCGCCGGCATTGGGCGGCGTGCTCGGCCGCGGTCGCGGCCTGCTCGACCCCACCACCGCGCAGGACTATGTCTTCCGTGCCGCGCATCCGCTGCTGGCCGGACCGATGCCCACCTTCAGCGCGGATCGGCTGGGCGACTGCCTCGATTGCATGGCCTGCGTGCGCGCGTGCCCGATGCAGCTGGACATCCGCCATGGCCCACAGGCCGACTGCCTGGCCTGCGGTGCCTGCCTGGAAGCGTGCACGCAGCAGCAGCATCAGGCCGGTTTCGGCCCAAGCCTGGTGCGCTACTGCAGCCCGCAGGTGATGGCAGGCCAGCCGCGCCGGTGGTGGCGTCCCCGCACCACGGCCCTGGCTTCGTTGCTGCTGGCGCTGCTGGTGTGCGGCGCTTGGCGCCTGCTCTGAATCAGCCCGGGTCGCCCGGGCGCGGCGGTACCAGCTGGGCGCGGCGGACGATGCCCAGTTGTTCGATGATCAGCGCCATTTCATTGGTGACATCGGTTCGCCCGGTCCCCTGCGGAACCAGACGATCAAGCACCTGCTGGTAGGTATCCCAGAACGCCGGACCGCATCCGTGTTTGTGATAACTGGCTTCCAGTTCGCGGCGTACCCGTTCAGCCAAGCCATGCATGCCGTATTCCATACGACCTCCGTTGGACTTGTTCTGCATCGTTGACGGTCGACCGATTCACTTGCGAGCTACTGAAAGACTCCCGGCCTTCACAGCCGGTTGATGCCAATTAGTCATAGATTTCACGACACGTCAATTACAGGCCGCGACTTTCGCGATTGAAATTATTAATCGTTCATGAAAGGCCGTAGCGACCGGGATCAGAAACGTCCGTGCCGATGTCGACAAAGACAGCCGGCGAACCCGGGTAGCCATCACAGATCGGACCATCGCTGGGGACACGTCGATCGATTCTGTCTATGTTGCTAAGCATACTTAGCAAATCGATCTTGGCGGCTTGTCTGCGACAACCATCGACGCATCTCATGCGGTTTCGTCGTGCGAGTCGTCATCCATCGGGAACAACGCAGGGTATCGCTGCTGCAGGATGTAGCGCCTGAGCGGCGGGATGGGAAAGCCTCTGGGCCATTGCGAGACAGCGGATCTGCTGATTCCAAATAACCTGGCGAGCTCTGCGTCGGTGGAAAAGCCCAGCCGCGTGCGGACCTGCCGCTTGCTCCAGAATTCGTCCATTTTCGATCCCTTTCATCATCAAACTTATTCTTGCGCCAAGGCCTCTTTCGCTTCCACGCGTTAAGCTGGCTTGCATAGATGAATACTCTTGGACAACGACTCGCGGTCGCCATGAAGGACGCCGGGCATGCACGCCCGGCCGACCTGGCGCGTGCCGCCGAAACGACGACGGCGACGGTCAGCAACTGGCTCAACGACCACGTCAAGGCCAACCACGTGAAAGCCGAACAGCTGTTCCGCATTGCCGATGCGGTGAAGCTGGACCCACGGGAGCTGCTGTTCGGCCCGCTGGGACGGGGAGTCGGCGAGCGCGGCACGGCCTACATGCACATGCCCAGCGAAGCCCATCTGGATGTCTGGCAAGCGGCCTATGAGCTGGTCGCCCACATCCTTGACGAGCGCGGACTTGAGGTGGGCTACCGTCGCGAGGCCACGCTGGGGTTGATGGCCCATGACCTGCTGATGGAGGGCGTCAGCCGCGGCAAGGTCGCACGCGTGGTGATGACTGCCCTGCCCTGACCCATCGCGGGCTGGTAGCATGGCCGTCGATGGGGATGGGGCTCCCCCGATAACCGCCTGAGATGGCTGATGGCTCCTGCTGAGACGAACCCGGCGTTCGTCGATGGCAGGCCGTGCCCGCCATTGCGTCCGCCGTCGAACCTGCGAACACGCACTCGAGGCAAGCAATGCAGACGTTCAACAACTATGTGCTGGTATTCCTGGGCGGCGGTGTCGGCGCCTGCCTGCGCCATGCCTGCAATCTGATCGGCGCCCGCGTGGCCGCCGGCAGCACCTGGCCCTGGTCGACGTTCCTGGTCAACATCAGCGGCGCCGTGCTGATGGGCGTGGTGGTGGAGGCGTTTGCGCTGCGCAACGGCGCGTCGCCGCAACTGCGCCTGCTGCTGGCCACCGGCATTCTTGGTGGCTACACCACGTTCTCCACCTTCTCGCTGGAAACCGGCCTGCTGCTGCAGCGGGGCCAGCATGGCCTGGCCGCACTGTACGCCGGCGGCTCGGTAGCCCTGGGCCTGGCCGGGCTGTTCGCCGGCATGAAGCTGACCCGGCTCGCGCTGGGGTAACAGTCAGCCGGCAGCAGCGCGCGCCTGTCCGCGCCACTGCCGTGGCGATTGCCCGGTGTGTGCCTTGAACGCCCGCGACAACGCGGCCTCGCTGCCATAGCCAACCTCGTCGGCGATCCGTTTCAACGGTCGCCCCTGCCGCAACGCCTGCTGCGCCAGGCCTACCCGCCAGCCCTGCAGATACTGCCCGGGCGTGGTTCCCATGGCCTCGCGGAAACTGGCGGCGAACACGCTGCGCGACATGCCCGCAACGTCGGCCAGATCTTCCAGTGTCCAGGCCTGGGCGGGTGCCTCGTGCATGGCCACCAGCGCCAACCGCAGCCGTGGATGGCCAAGCCCGGCGAACAGGCCGCCGCGCATCTCGCCCCCCTCCATCAACTGCCGCAGCACCTGGATCATCACCACCTCGAAAAGGCGGTTGACCATCACCGTGCGACCGCAGCGCTGCTCGAATGCCTCCTCGAACAACAGCTCCAGGGCGGCATGGCCGCCATACAGTTCGGCCAACGGCAGGCAGATGAAATCGGGCAGCGCGGCACTGATCGGGTTGAGCCTGCCGCCCTCGAAATGGAGATTGGCGCAGGCCATGTCGGCGCCGTGCTGAGGATCGGTGTGGAAGCGATGCGGCAGCGGGCGCGGATACAGCAGCAGGCTGGGAACGTCGACCTGCACCGTCTGCGTGCCATGACTGACCTGCAACGGACCGCGCCGCACCAGGTGCAGCTGGCCGGCGTCGCCTTCGGCCTCCAGGCTGTTGATGCCGCACAGCGCGCCGGCATGGAACACCGAGGCGGTGACCGCGAAGCGTTCGAGCAGGATGGCGAGGCGATCGACCATGGCTGGACCCCAAATCAAATGGAAGGGAGAAGATGCGGCAGATCGTATCGAATTCGATTGCATTGCGTCAGGGGCTAGCCACCGTGCAGGGGCAGCGCTATACAGGCGGCACCTTCCGCGCAGACCGCACCGGCCAGGGCAAAGACCATGATGCGAACCTTCCACCGGCTGGTCCTGGCACTGGTCCTGCTGCTTCCGCACGTGTCGCAGGCCGCCGCGCCGCCCGCCCCGCCACGCACCTCCAGCGGTGAGCTGCAGGGCGCGCGCTGGCGCCTGGACGTGCCCGCCGGCTGGAACGGCGAACTGGTGATGCTGGCGCATGGCTATGAACCGGTCGGCGTGCCGCAGCCATCACCGATGCCGGCCAACGACAGCACCGCCAGCCTGCTTGCAGCGGGCTATGCCGTGGCGCAGAGCGCCTATGCCAGCCAGGGCTGGGCGGTGGCAGATGCGATCGTGGACATGGAACGCCTGCGCGCCCACGCCGTGTCCGAATTGAAGGACGTGCGTCGCACCTGGATTCTCGGCTTTTCGATGGGCGGTGCGGTGGCCATCGCCACCCTCGAACGCCTGCCACGGCACTACGCCGGTGGCGTGTCGCTTTGCGGGGCCAACCTGCCTGGCGAACAACTGGCCAATGACCTGCTGACCACCCTGGTGGCGTTCGACTATTTCTTCCCCGAAGCCAAGGGACTGCCCCGGCAGGGCTTGGCATCGGCGGAAGCTGCGGCACTGCCGCAGATGGAGCTCTATCAAGGCATCGCCGCCGCGCTTCAGACCCGGCCGGCTGTGGCTGCGCAACTGGCTGCACGGCTGCAGGTAAGCGTGGAGGCATTGCCGGGCACGATCAGCCTGCACGCGATGATCCTGCACGAACTGGCCACGCGCGCCGGCGGCATGCCGGTCGGCAACGTTACGACCGTCTACCGCGGATTCGGTGACGACAAGGCGTTCAACGCGGGCGTGCAGCGGCTGGCACCTGCTGCGCCGGCACAGCGATACGTGCGCGAAAAGCTGGCGTTGACCGGCGCGCTCAAGCGACCGCTGGTGATCCAGTTCAACAACAACGACCCGAGCATCGTGCCGCGCATGCAGACGGTGTATCCGCAGCTGGCCGAGCACGCTGGCGCCACGCCATTGCCGCGCGTACTGCCTGCGGTGGGCGAAGGCCACTGCGGCTTTGCGGATTCACAGGTGGTCGAGGCGTTGAAGGCAGCCGCGGCTCCCTTCTGAGCAGCCGACCGCATCAGTGGCCGAGCGTACCCATGGTGAAGGTATAGCCGGAGCGCATGAGGAAGTCGCGCATGCGCAGTTCGGCGCGGCGCGGAGACGGAAGATCCGGCGGACCATACAGGGCATAGACCACGCCAGCGCCCTCGATACTCTCCCGGCGCACATCACAATGACGGCTCTCCGAGGCGACGACCCAGCCATCCTTCAGTTGATCGGGGCCGATGGACTGCCCGTTCTTCAGCCGGAATGTAAGCCAGCGCACATCTGCGGTTGACCTGCTCATTGCCGACCAGCCGCATCGTGCATGCGGCCCCTCATGTCCTTGCCTGCCATTGCTGCTCCCGAAGACCAGGACTCCGACCATACCCCGTCGCAATGTCGTGGCCGGCTGAGACTGCCGGCGGCGCGCGGCGGGCCTCAGGCGTGTACGTCGAACAGCCTGCGGAATGCCTCCTGCCCGGCAGGTGTGACCTGCAGGTCGCGCCGCCCCGCGAGGCGACGCAGCCAGTGGTTCTGCAGGAAACTCTCCAGCAGTGCTTCACCCACCATGCCGGCCATGTGCGGGCGCCGCTCGGTGCAGTCCAGGCAGCCGCGGCAGTATCGCGCGGGCGTCACCTGTGGCGATCGCGCGATCAACGCTTCCAGCGGCTGACCCACCGCGCGCAGGATGGCGGCGCCATGGGACGTCATCTGCCAATGGTCTGCAGCCGTGGAGATCGCCCCGATGGTCAGCAGGTGGTCGCAGATGGCGACTGCGTATTCACCCGCCAGGTGCCGGTAGCAGGTGCGCGCCCGGCGGAAGCCGGCATCGACCCGTACGGTTCGTGGAGAAAGCGGTGGCCGTTGATCGCTGAAACGCAGGATGCCTTCCAGCATGTCGGCGACCTCGGTCGAGGCAATCCGGTGATAGCGGTGGCGTCCCTGCACCTCCACGGCCAGGATGCCGCCGTCGAGCAACCGCCGTAGATGACTGCTTGCCGTCTGCGGCGAGATGCCAGCCACGCCGGCCAGCTCGGACGCCGTGTGCGCCCGGCCATCCATCAACGTCAACAGCATGGCCGCGCGTGCGTGGTCACCGACCAGCGTGCCGACATGGATGAAGGAGCGGGACGTCTGGACCATGGCCGCATTGTGGCATGCCGCTTTCCGCGCATCGTTCGACCCGGATCGAAGCATGCGCGCCCCTGCACAGGGCACAGTCATCGCCCGCACCCCACGAGCTCAGGCATGCCACCGGAAGACTTCCAGCGCCGCTGCATCACCCCCTCCGTGCTCTACCCGGGAACACCGGTGGTGCTGATGACCACGTTGAATGAAGACGGCAGTGCGAACATCAGTCCGCTTTCATCATTCTGGGCGCTGGGCGACCGCGTGGTGCTCGGTATCGGCGAACAGGGCCAAGGCTGCAGCAACCTTCTGGCACGCGGCGAATGCGTACTGAACTTCGCAGATGCCACGCAGGCGGCGCAGGTTGAAGCCATCGCCCGCGCCACTGCTCGTAACCCCGTGCCGGAGTCGAAGCGCGCCATGGGGTACGTGCATGTGCCTGACAAGTTCGCACTGGGCGGCTTCAGCCGCGTCGATTCGGTGCAGGTGGCACCGCCGGCGATTGCCGAATGCCCGCTGCAGGTGGAGGTCACGCTGCTCGCCTCGCATCGGCCCAGCGGAACGCAGGATCAGGGCTTCATGATCGCCGAAGGACGGATCTGCCGGGTGCATGCGCACGAGGCGATCACCGTTGCCGGAACCCAGCACATCGACGTGCAGCGCTGGGCACCGTTGATCTACCTGTTCCGCCACTATGTGGGCACCACCACGCCGGTGGCGCGCAATTTCCGCGCTGACGATCCTTTGCCATTGCCTGCCTGAACCCTTGGCTGCGCACTGCGAACCAGGGGTTGAAGAAGCCGCTGATTCAGACGCGGGATCGACGCAGCTCCAGCGCAGCGAAGGTGTACCAGCCGAACGCCGGCAGCAGCGCGATGCGCTGGGTGAGGCCGCGATAGGGCTCCGGGTCGAATCCGGAAAGCATCAGCCACAGATAGGCCATCCCCAGCAGCGAGATGGCACGCGCAATCCAGGCCATCCGCGTCGACGCAGCAGGGCCCAGCTCAGCCAGGAACAGCAGCGGGGTCAGGATCGAGAAGATGCCGATGCCATAGAGGCCATGCAGCGGGCTGCCCGTGGTGAAGACGCCATTGCTGACCATGGACACCCCGAACAGGGTGGAGGTGAGCACCGTGAGCGCGAAACGGCGGCTTTGTGCGAGCAACGCAAGGCTGAAGACGATGATTGCCGAGCCACTGACCACCGCGCCGACCTGCACCGCCTTGGCTGGCAGCCCCGGCATCAGGCCCAGCTCGCTGAGATGCTGGGAGAGCGGGTGGTAGCCGGGCACGGTGAATGCAAAAGCGATCAGCGCCAGCATGGCGCCGAGGGGAACGTACACCGCCTGCTGGATGGCCAGGTTCCGCACTGCAGTCACCACCGCTGAAGAGAAGTGCGGCGACGTTAGCAGCCGGTCCCGCCGGGTCGCATGTGCAGTTTGGTACCCCTGCTGGCGCCAGGGGTCCGCACAAAGAAAAAAGCCCTGACCGGAGTCAGGGCTTTTCAATTGGAGGCCTCAAGCGGAATCGAACCGCTGTAAACGGATTTGCAATCCGGTGCATAGCCACTCTGCCATGAGGCCAACGTACTGCGATCAGGAACGACGCCCCTGACATGACAAAACCCCGCGATGGGGCCTGTCGGAACATGGAGCGGGAAACGAGACTCGAACTCGCGACCTCAACCTTGGCAAGGTTGCGCTCTACCAACTGAGCTATTCCCGCATAAGCCGTATGGTACCGGAAGCCCGGGACACACACCAGCCATTTCACAACAGTTTTCACTTTTCTGACTGCGCGAAGAGCCTTGTGGCTCAACGTGCCCCGCCTTGCCGTGGCGGGAGAAAAACAAGGCCCCAACCGGGGCCCTGTGCAATCTGGAGCGGGAAACGAGACTCGAACTCGCGACCTCAACCTTGGCAAGGTTGCGCTCTACCAACTGAGCTATTCCCGCAGAATCTCCGACCTGCGTCGAAGGAGCGCTATTGTGTCCAAATTCCTTCACGCCGTCAACAGTCCGCAGCACCGATGAACCCGCCCACGAGACCTCGTTTCGCCCGCCTGTGCTGGAGCCTTGTCGCCCTGGCCTGGCTTGCGGTGATTGCTGCACTGATCAATGCAGGCTTCACCCCGGACTACTGGATGCTGCGCCACTTCGAAGGCGCAACCCTGCCCTACCCCACCGGCGCGGTCATCCAGTTCGCTGTACTGGCCGGAGCGGAACTGGTGGTCACCGTGCTGATCGTGCGTCCCTGGAAACCAGGGCGCGTGTGGTTGCGGCTGCTGATCGCCCTGGTGCTGCTGCTGGCCTGGTCGTTCCCGTGGCTGGCCGCCGCCCTGCACCAGGCGCCGGTGCAGGGAATGCACCTGCTGTGGCTGCTGCTTCTGGATGTGGGATTGCTGCTGGCGCTGTGTATGTTGTCGCTGGCCAGTACGTGGCGGGCGTTGACCGGGAAACAGACCCGACGCGCACACCCCTAGCGAAGCACGCCCCTACCTGTGGAACTCCACCCGCACATGCTGGCCGACGCGCGCCTTGGCGGCGCTCTCGAATTCCAGCACGCACTCCACCACCTTGGCCACGCCGCGCCCTGCGTCTTCGGGCAATCGTGCCTGCGCGAACACCGGGCTGATGCGGACCACACGTGCCACCGGCAGTGGCTTGCCCTCTGCACCATCGCTATCGATCACCACCGTCGCACGCATGCCAACCTGCACGGCATCGGCGTAGGCCGCACTCAGCTCGGCACGCACCTGCAACGGTCGAGCCGGCAACAGTGACATCGCCGGCTTGCCGGCCTGCACGAACGCACCCACGCCCGGTACCTGGCCGACCACGGTGCCGGCGTCCGGTGCGGTCAGCGACATCTGTCGCAGCTTGAGCCTGGCGTGCTCCAGCTTGTGCTGGGCCAGGTCGACCTGCGCTCCGGCCACATCCACATCGGCGCGGACGCCGGCCAGCTGCTGCCTGGCTGCGTCGGCCTGCTGGCTGGACGACACGCCTTCACTGGCGCCGGTGGCGAGGCGGGTGGCGTTGCGCTCCAGTTCGCGCAGCTGCGCCTGGCTGCCCTTCAGCCGATCGGTGGCCAGCGCGAGATCGGCATTGGCCATGCCCACCTCCTGTTCAAGCAGTGCGCCATCCAGGGTGAGCAGGACATCGCCCTTGCGCACCACCGCTCCTTCCTTCACCGGCGCGGTGCTGACGGCGCCATCCATCGCTGGCACCAGTGCAATCAGCCCGCCTTCCACATCGATGATGCCGCGCGCGACGGCGACGTTGTCCGCGCTGGCGGCCGTGGCAGCGGTCGGCTGCGCGGGTACGGGTGCATCCTTGCTGCAGGCACCCAGCAGCAATGCCGCGCCCAAGGAGAAGCTGAGGGAGAACAACGGCGGCATTCTGGTCATGGGCTGGGCTCTACGGTTTCGTTCTGGCGGCGGTCATCGCGGACCGTGCCGTCTTCCATGGCGATCACCCGATCCGCGTGGCGGATCAGGCGTGGATCGTGGCTTACACACAACACCGTGGCCTGATGCGCGCGTGCATAGCGGTGCAGGATGTCGATCACGCGCTGGCCGTTCTCGGCGTCCAGTGCGCTGGTGGGTTCGTCGGCGAAGATCAGCGTTGGTGACTTGGCGAACGCACGGGCGACGGCTACGCGCTGCTTCTCGCCGCCGGACAGCTGTGCCGGGCGCATGTGGCTGCGGTGCGAGAGGCCGACTTCGTCCAGCGCCTGCCGCGCCAACGGTTCGCTGTCGCGGTTGCGCATGCCGCGATAGCCCAACGGCAGCTGCACCTGCTCCAGCGCCGTCAGCGCCGGGAACAGGTTGAAGCCCTGGAACACGAAACCGACGTGGTGCAGACGGAAGCGCTCCACCTCGCTGCGGGTCATGTGGCTGACGTCCTGGCCAAGCGCATGCACGCGACCGCCATCAGGCGTTGAGAGCCCGGACATCAGCGACAGCAGCGTGCTCTTGCCGCACCCGGAGGGGCCCGATACCAAGGTCAATTCGCCGGGATAGATGTCCAGCGACAGGCCACGCAGCACGGGCACATGCACATCGCCGGACACGAAGCCCTTTTCGAGCGCGTCGGCACGCAGGGTCGGGATTGCGATGGGAGCATTCGTCATCGGTGGCCCCTCAACGCAACAGCAGCGATGGATCGGAACGGACGACGCTGCGCACCGCCATGATGCTCGACAGCATGGCCATCACCGCGACCAGCGCCACGCAGCCAAGAACCACCATCGGCGTGAGCTGTACCGGTACGCGCTGGGTCTGCGCGGCCATCAGCACCACCGCGCTGAAGGCTGCGGCCAGCAGCATGCCGACACCACCGATCAGCACGGCCTGTTCGAACACCACACGGGCCAGCGCGTAGCGACCTGCGCCGAGCGCATTGAGGGTGGCGTACTCGCGAACCGACCCGGCCACCACTGCGGCAAATGACTGGTTGGTGATCACCGCGCCGACGAAGCAGACAATGACCGCCATGAACAGCACTGCGATGCCGGCGCCGGTATCGAACAGCCAGTACTGCTGCGAACGACTGGCGAACTCCGGCGCTGTCCAGAACTCGACGGGTGTGGCGCGGCCCGTCGATGCACTGAGGCGATCGCGCACGCGCGCGGCCAGCTCCGGTGAGCGCGTGCCCGCCACGAAATAGGTGCTGCCTTCATGCGGATCGGTTCCGGCGATGGCACGCGCGGTATCCAAAGACGCCAGCACGTTGACGCCGCCAAGGCCACGCAGGCCGGGTTGCGCGGCAACCACACGCACGGCCTTGCCATTGATCCACGCGCGGTTGCGGTGCAGATCGACGCCCAGCGTATCGAGGTCCGCGCTGTCGACGATCACCGCACCGGGTTCGCGCAACCGGGCACGCAGATCGGGCGACAGGATGCGCGAGAACATCATCGCGTCGCCTGCCGTGGAGATGCCGGACAGATACACCGACACGTTGCCGGCACCCTGTGCGCTGGAGCGCCACTCGCCATCGACCCACTCGTAGGGTTCGACGCGGGTGACATCCGGGTCCATCCGCAGGCGATTCTCTACATCCGCACTGATCGCATGACCGTAGTTCACGCTCTGCGTGCCGGCAAAGCCCGCCCAGACATCGGCGCTGGATGCCTTCACGTAGATCGCGGCGGTGCCGAAGATGCCCAGCACCAGCGCCGCCTGCACGATCAGCAGCACGCCGGCGAAACACATGGCCAGCACCACCGGCAGGAAACGCCGCCACTCGTAAACCAGGGTCTTGCGGGCAAGCGCGATCATTGCGCGTCGCCTTCAGGCTCGGCTGGCAAGGGAGCACCGCCCACTGCGCGATAGAGCGATGCGAATGCAAGTACGCGAGCCCCCTGCGCGCCGATCAGGTCGGCCTGCGCGGACAGCGCGGCACGCTGGGTTTCCAGCCCGTCGAACTCACTGGAAAGACCAAGCTGCACCTGCCGGGCCTGTCGTACGACCTGCTGCCGGGCAGCTTCGTCGGCCACCTGCAGCGACTGGATGCTGCTGTCCTGGCGGGCCAGGCTGCCCAGTGCACCCTCCACTTCCGCCACGCCCTGCAGCACTGCCTTGCGATACCCCAGCAAGGCTGCATCCAGCTGCTTGTCGTCGGATTGATAGCGCGCGCGACGTTGGCCCCAATCCCACAGAGGGATATCGATGTAGGGACCGATCGATGGGCTGGAATCAGAATTGGAGCGAGCATTCTGGGTCAGGTTGTAGGCGTACAGGATGGAACCGCCCAGGCTCAGTTTCGGGAACATCGACGCGCGTGCACTGCCCTTTTCGGCAGCAGCCTGCAGCACATCAGCCTCGGCCAGCAGGATCTGCGGGCGATGGCGCAGCAGGTCGGCCGGCACCTGCTGCAGGGTGAAGGCGCTCAACTGCGGTGGCGTGCGGTAGGCATTCCAGGCCGGATCCGGACCATCGCGACCCAGCAGCAGCGCCAACGCGCGCGAGGCGTTGCCCGCGCTTTCATTCGCCTGTGCAATGGCCGCGCGCGTGGCCGCCCGCCGCGCGCGCAGGCGATCCAGTTCACCGGGCTCGTCCAGATGCAGGCGCTGCCGAACCAGGCCCAGTTGCTCGCCACGTGCGTCAACGGCCTGCTGCCTGCCCAGCAGATCCACCTGCGCCTGCGCGACGGAAAGATCCAAGTAGCTGCGCACCACATCAGCGATGACCGCCACCTGTGCCGCATCGCGCAGTGCTTCGGCATTTCCGTTGGCCGCCTGCGCGCCCAGACGGGCACTCTCCGCTGCGCCAAACAGGCCAAGATCCCAGATCGCTTCGACGCCTGCGTGGAAATACGTGTCGACCGCTGCGGCGTCCTGCACCTGCTTGGCACTGGCGGAGATTTCCGGACGGAAGCGCGCATCTGAGGTGCCCGACAGCAGGCGTACCGCCTGCAACCGCAGGGAGGCCTGGCGCAGGTCCAGATTGCCGGCGACGGCCTCGTCCACCAGCGCGTTCAAGCGCGCATCGGCCAGCACCTTCCACCACTGCCGCGCGTCGACCGCTACGCCCTGCCCTGCCGCGGTCTGACTCCAGACTGCTGGTACGCGATCAGGCAGATCGGGAACCGGCACCGACATGCAGCCCACCAGCATCATGCTGGTCAGCAGCGCCCCGGTACCCAGGACGATGCGTGGGACGACGGCATTCCGTTGCGCGAACGCTGCCGGGAAAGTGATGCGACTGGCCACCCGCCCGCCTTCGTGGAGAGAGAAGCCGAGGAGGCTACGCCGCGATTGTGGAGTGGACATGGAGAATCGGTCGGAGGTGCGTTACAGCGCGTGTGCGGTGCATGCATTGCGAACCCTCGGCCTTTCCACAGCCTTTCATCGGCGCCGCCAAGCTGAACGCTGGACTGTCCGCGGGCGCTGCGGCACATTGTCCTGAACGCTTCCACCGGCAGGCAATACGCTTGAGATCCGCCCTTCGCCGCACGCTCGGCATCTTCGCGACCGTACTCATCGTGGGCACGACGGCGATCTGCCTGACCACTCCGTTGGCGTCGAACGCGGCCATGCTGCTGATGGACCGCAGCAACTTCATTCCCGCGCAGTCGTCGATCTTTTCCTTCGAGCCCTACGTGATCAACGAGGGCTCGTCGAACTACTGGTTGTACGGCCAGGACCGGAACTACTACTACCACTTCACCTACCAGGCCGACGCCCCGTATCTGTACATCACGCGGAAGAACGCCTGCGCCGGCTTCGATCGTGCGGACGTGCGAACCTGGTGCGGTGCGGGCCGAGGCAGCCCGCGCTAGCGTGATCGCAATCCCTTGCCGGCGCGCAAACGAAAAACGCCCCCTTGCGGGAGCGTTTTTCTGAATCTGGAGCGGGAAACGAGACTCGAACTCGCGACCTCAACCTTGGCAAGGTTGCGCTCTACCAACTGAGCTATTCCCGCAGATTCCGTTCGACCTGCGTCGAAGGAGCGCTATTGTGTCGGGATTGCTGCACGGCGTCAACAGGATTCTGCTGCCCCCTCATGAAGCAGCGTTCAGCTTCAGGATCACATCCGCACGCCCCGCCGATGGAAGTAGATCTGTTCGGCCAGCCGGCGCATCGGGCCGGTACGCAGCAGCGCATTGACCGGCCAGTCCCGCTGCAGGTGGTCCATTGCCCAGCGCAGCATGCGCTTGGGGTGAAAGGTGGGGGCGGCCTGACGCGCCACCTGCTCTGCGGCTGGCCCCTTGCCGCGCCGGTGCAACCCGATCGCATCACCGATCGCCCAGCCATGCCGCCATGACGAGTGGATGCCGCCGGCCGACAGCGGCGAGACGACACCTGCCGCATCACCGGTCAGGATCACGCCCGGCGCAGTGATCGGGCCATCCGGCAACCCGCAGGGCACCAGGCCCGCGCGGGTGCCGGCAACCTGGGCCGAGTGCGGAAGTCCCACAACGTCGCGCACGTGTTCAAGGAATCCCTCGATATCCGGCGGGCGTGCATGTGCGGGATCATGCCGCAGCGCCAATCCCACCTGCACGCCGGTGGGATTCTGCGCGGCCCAGCCGATGTAGCCGGGTGCGAACCGGCGGCTGACAAAGCAGTGCAAGGCATCGCCTTCCGGCAGCTGCACGCCGGCAAACTCGCGCTCGACGCCATACAGGTTGTCGCGCACCTGGCCCAGGCCGGTGCGCTGGGCAACACGTGATCGTGCGCCATCAGCGCCGACCAGATAGGCCGTGCGCCCCACCCCTTCAACCTGCCACGCGTCGCCATCGCGGCAGGCGTCGGTGAACGACTGCTGCAGCCGCAGGTCCACGCCACTGGCACGCAGTTCGCTGGCCAGCCAGCGCATCAGGTTCGGCGTATCGGTGGTGAGGAAGTAGTAACCCGGTGCGGTCAGCAGCACGTTGTGCAGGTTCGGCGCATACAGGCGCACGCGTGCGACGCGTTGCACGAGATGATCGGGCATGCGCCCCAGCCAGGTCTGTTCCATCGCCTCCTTCACCACGATGCCGGTGGTGTGCAGGCGTTCGCCAGGGTCGGCCTTGCGCTCGAGCACGCAGACGCGCAGGCCGTACTGAGCGGCGGCAAGTGCACAGGCGGCACCGCCAAAGCTGGCGCCGACAATGACCACGTCGTAGTCGTTGGCAGGGGGAGTGTGAGGCATCGCGGCATCACCTTGCTGGATCCGGGAGTACAGCGTGGGATCGGCAGATGGTGAGGCGATGGAGTGGCGGTGAAGTGGGGATGAAGCCGCTCCGGCCGAACGAAAAACGCCCCCTTTCGGGAGCGCTCTTCTTGAATCTGGAGCGGGAAACGAGACTCGAACTCGCGACCTCAACCTTGGCAAGGTTGCGCTCTACCAACTGAGCTATTCCCGCTTGGGAGGCGAAATTCTACCTGTTCTGCGCAACGCGTCAAGGCCTTTTTTTCAGGCAGTTCGAGAGGTCATGGAATGCGTCATCCACGCATGGCGTGGATCTACCGCAGGCCACATTCCAGGCGATCCACGCCATGCGTGGATGAGGCATCCCGCGAAGCCCCACACAGTGCATGCATGCCCAGTAGATCCACGCCATGCGTGGATGATGGCAGCGATGGGGTCAGAGCCCTTTCCTCCGGAAAGGGATCCGACCCCGGTGCTCAGTTGCCCAGCTTCTTCTGCCGCGAACGCTCGCGCGCGGCGCGCTCGTCGTCACGCAGGCTGGGCCAGGCGGCGTGCAGGTACTGCAGGCCCGACCACAGGGTCAGCACCGCGGCAATGGCCAGGGTCCAGTCACCGATATGGAATACCGGCGGGCCCATCCAGATGTCGTCGACCGGAACGTTCGGCGCCACCGAATACAGCAGGCACAGCAGCGCGACCATCTGCGCGGTGGTCTTGACCTTGCCGATCATCGCCACCCGCACCTTGGCACGCTGGCCGAGTTCGGCCATCCACTCGCGCAGCGCCGACACCGCGATCTCGCGGCCGACGATCACCGCCGCCCAGAACGCCATCCACGGGGTCGGATGACCCTGCACGATGAGGAACAGGGCCACCGCCACCATCAGCTTGTCCGCCACCGGGTCGAGGAAGGCGCCGAACGCCGACTCCAGGCCGTAACGGCGCGCGATCCAGCCATCGAGCCAGTCGGTGATCGCGGCCAGGCCGAAGATCGCCGCCGATGCGAAGTTGGTCCAGGTGTAGGGCAGGTAGAACACCAGCACCAGCACCGGGATCATCACGATCCGCAACAGGGTCAGCCAGGTGGGCAGGGTCAACGTCATGCGGCTTTATTCTCTCTCTACTCGGCCGGATCCGGCGCGGCCAACCCGTGCAGGTTAGCGTAGATGCGCGCTGCGAGGGCGTCATTGATGCCTTCGACCTTGGCAATTTCCGCTTCTCCGGCTGCTTTCAGGCCGACCAGACCGCCAAAATGCTTCAGCAGGCTGGCGCGCCGTCGCGGCCCGATGCCGGGGATGTCTTCCAGTTTGCTGGTCATCCGGGCCTTCTGCCGGCGCCCGCGATGGCCAGTGATGGCGAAGCGGTGTGCTTCATCGCGCACCTGCTGGATGAACTGCAGAGCGGGATCGGCCGCACCCGGGCGCAGTTCGCGGCCATCGGGCATCACCAGCGCTTCGTGGCCGGCACGACGTTCCACGCCTTTGGCCACGCCCACCAGCAGCACGTCTTCCACGCCCAGATCAGCCAGCGCCGCCTGGGCCTGAGCCAGCTGGCCGGCGCCACCGTCGATCAGCAGCACATCCGGCAGCACGCCCTGCTCTTCCACTGCACGGCGGAAGCGGCGATCGATCGCCTGGCGCATCGCGGCGTAGTCATCGCCCGGCTCAATGCCACTGATGTTGAAGCGGCGGTACTGCGCACGCACCGGGCCGGCAGCATCGAACACCACACAGGAGGCCACGGTGGCTTCGCCCATGGTGTGGCTGATGTCGAAGCACTCCACCCGCTTTACCGGTTCGGCCAGCCCCAGCATCACCCGCAGCGCTTCGCTGCGCGCGTGCTGCGCGGTGCGGCTGTTGATCTCGGTGGCCAGGGTCAACTGTGCGTTGCGGCTGGCCAGTTCCAGGTAGCCGGCGCGCTCGCCGCGGACGTTCCATTTCAACTGCACCTTGCGCTCGGCCGAGGCCGACAGCGCAGAACCGATCAGATCGGCATCGGGAATTTCGCGGTCAAGCAGGATCTCGCGCGGCGGCTCGAATTCGATGTAGTACTGCGAGACAAAGGCCGCCAGCACTTCATCCGGGCTTTCCTCGCCATTGGTGCGGGGAAAGAACGGGCGGGTGCCCAGGTTGCGGCCATCACGGAAGGCCAGCAGCATCACGCAGGCCTGCGAGCCCTGCATGGCCACCGCCAGCACGTCGAGGTCGGCCGCGCGGCCGTCCACGTACTGGCGGGTCTGCATGCTGCGCAATGAAGTAATCAGATCGCGCAGTCGCGCGGCCTGCTCGAATTCCAGCGCTTCGCTGGCCGCCTGCATCTGCTCGCCGAGCTCCCGGGTCAGCTCATCGCTCTTGCCTTCCAGGAACATCGCCGCGCGGCGCACCGACTCGGCGTAGTCCGCTGCTGGCACCAGTTCCACGCACGGCGCGCTGCAGCGTCCGATCTGATACTGCAGGCAGGGCCGCGAGCGGTTGCGGAACACGCTGTCTTCGCAGCTGCGCAGCTTGAACAGCTTGTGCATCAGGTTCAGCGTCTCGCGCACCGCGGTGACGCCGGGATAAGGCCCGAAATAGCGCCCGGGAATGGCACGTGGACCACGATGCAGGGCGATGCGCGGCCAGTCTTCGCGGGTCAGCAGCACATGCGGATAGGTCTTGTCGTCGCGCAGGGACACGTTGTAGCGCGGCGACAGCGACTTGATCAGCTGGTTTTCCAGCAGCAACGCTTCGGCTTCCGAGCGCGTTACGGTCACATCCATGCGCACGATCTGCGAGAGCATCGACATGATGCGCGCGTTCTTCGGACTGCCGTTAAAATAGCTGCCCACGCGGTTGCGCAGCGCGCGGGCCTTGCCGACGTACAACAGCGTGTCGTCGGCCGCGTACATGCGGTACACGCCCGGGGCGGTACTCAGCTGGGCCGCGAATGCCTTGCCATCGAAGGTCGGGACAGGAACAACGGTCATTCGCTGATCGGCACTTCGCTGAGCACGCCGCTGTCAGGGTCCAGGCGCAGTACGGTGTGGGAATCGGTTTCGGCGATCCACACCGCGCCGGCACCGACGGCCAGGCCGGCCGGGCCATGCAGGCGCCGCGGCAAGGGCTGGGTGGTCAGTTCGCCGCCGCCCAGGCGCAACGTACGCAGGCGGCCATTGCCGGTATCGGCGATCCACAACAACGGGGCATCCGGGCTCAATGCGATCGCCTGCGGGAACTGCAGGCTGGCCTGCGCACGCGGGCCATCGTCCTCGCCGAAACGCCAGGTGCCCTGCCCGACCAGGGTCTGCACCAGGTCACCGCGCAGCTGCAATGAACGGATCGAAGACCCCAGCGCATCGGCCACGTACAGCACCTGCTGGACCACGGCCACGGCGGTGGGCTGGGCGAACGCGGCCAGATGGCCACTACCGTCGCGCTCGTCGATGGCGCCGCTGCCGGCGCGCCACTGCAGGCTGCGCTGGCCGAGGTGGTAGCTCCAGATGCGGTTGTCGCCGGCCATGGCAATGTGCAGCTGGTTTTCGGCGATGGCCAGGCCCACCGGATGATCCAGCGACACCTGCCGTGGCTGCGCCACCGGCCCTTCCTCTGGAGCGCCCGGACGGCCGTTGCCGCACAGGGTGTCGACCAGGCCGGTCAGCAGGTTGATGCGGCGCACGGCATGGTTGCCGGTGTCCGCCACGTACAGCGACTCGCGCTCCAAGGCCAGCGCCTGCGGCCGGTGGAAAGCGGCTTCGGCGAGGTTGCCGTCCATGAAGTCGGCGGTACCCAAGCCGAACTGACGCAGCACGCGGCCGCCATGACTGCATTCCAGGATGCGGTGGTGGCCGCTGTCGGCGATGTACAACCGTTCCTGGTTCACCGCCAGACCCATCGGGAATCGCAGCGCCTGGCGGGGTTCGGGGTGCAGCTCGCTGCCGCCACGCGAAGGGGCCGACGGCGCACCCTCGCAGAGGGCATTCAGGGCCCGCTCCAGCTCGCCGGGCACGCCCTGGCCGATCAAGCGCTGCTGTTCGCGACCCTGCGCGTCCAGCAGCACCATGGTCGGCCAGGCGCTGACGCCGAAGCGGCGCCAGCCATCCCAATCGGCATCAAGCAGCACCGGCATGGTCAGGCCCTGGCGGCGCAGCAGTTTCAGCGCAGCCGTGGCATCACGCTCGAAGTCGAAGCGCGGCACCTGCAGCACCAGAGGTTGCAGCTTGCCGGGGTGGCGTGACAGCCACTGGCTGAACTCGGCCAGCCGTTGCGCGCTCCATGCGGAAGCCGCGTTGACGAACAACAGCGCGACCGGCCGGCCACGCAGTTCGGTCAGGGTGCAGGGCGCGGCATTGAGCCAGGCGGCGAACTCGGGCAGGTCCGGGACGGGCTGGATGTTCATGACCCGATTATGCCGGAGTCGGCGTGATGCAACAGGCGTGCCACGGTGCGTTCGGCAGCAGCGTCGACCAGCGACCAGACCTGTTCGAAATGATCGCTGCCACCGGTATAGGGATCGGGAATCGCACGTTCGCCCTGTCCGCCCGACCACGGCAGGTACAGCGCCAGGCGCTCGCGCTGGGTGGCAGTGGCGAGGCGTGCGGCGTCACGCAGGTTGGCCTCGTCGGCGCACAGGATCCAGTCGAAAGCGTCGAAGTCCTGCCGCTGCAACTGCCGCGCGCGCAGGCCGCCAAGGTCCACCCCGTGTCCGGCCGCGCATGCAATGGCACGCCGGTCGGGTGGCTGGCCCACGTGCCAGTCGCCGGTACCGGCCGAATCGACCTGTACCCGCCCAGCCAGCGCCGAGGCATCCAGGCGGGCACGCAGCGCGCCTTCGGCCATCGGCGAGCGGCAGATGTTGCCGAGGCAGACGACCAGCAGCCTCATCGCGCGGCCATCGCCTGCAGCAGTGTTTCGGCGCGCTGCAGGTCTTCAGGGGTGTCGATGCCCGGCGGGAAGGGTTCGGGCGAGATCGCCACGGCAATCGGGTAGCCCGCTTCCAGCACGCGCAACTGCTCCAGCGATTCCACCTGTTCCAGCGTGCCCGGCCGCATCGAGGCGAACTGCTGCAGGAAACCGGCACGGTAGCCATAGATGCCGATGTGGCGCAGCCACTGATGGCCTTCGGGCAGGGTGTCGCGGCTGCGGGCGAAGCCATCGCGATGCCAGGCGATGGGCGCACGGCTGAAGTACAGGGCCTCGTTGCGCACGTTGCGCACCAGCTTGACCACGTTGGGGTCGAACAACGTGTGGGCATCCTCGACCGGCGTGGCCAGAGTCGACATCGGTGCGCTGCCCGCCACCAGTGCCTCGGCCACGGCGCGGATGCCGGCAGCCGGCGCGAACGGTTCATCGCCCTGCAGGTTGACCACCACGGTGTCATCGGACCAGCCCGCAATGCGCGCGCACTCGGCCAGGCGATCGGTACCCGAGGCATGCGAGGCAGCGGTCATCGCCACTTTCACTTCCGCCAGGCCGGACAATGCGTCGGCAATGCGCTGGTCGTCGGTCGCGACCCATACCTCACCTGCGCCGGCCTGCAGCGCGCGGCGCGCCACATGCAGCACCATGGGTTCTCCGCCCAGCAGGCGCAGCGGCTTGCCCGGCAGCCGCGAAGCGGCATAGCGGGCCGGGATGGCAACAACGAAGTCGGTCATGCGGGCGGTACTCGGCAGGCGCGATACAGCAGGAATGCGGCCGGCGGCGTGCATTTGCAAGCGCCGCACGGCCCCTCAGTTCGGTCGCAGCTTGTCCAGGCGATCGGTCAACGCGATCCAGAAAGCAGCAGGCATCTCGGCACGCAGCGGCACCGCGTACTGCCAGTCATTGGCGAACGCGCGGCACTTCACGGCATCCTTTTCGGTCATCAGCACCGGCAACTGGCTGCCAAAGGACAGATCCTGCGGCTGGTAGGCATGATGGTCGGCGAAGGCGTGCGGCACCACGCCGATCGCACGCGCGCGCAGCATGTCGAAGAAGCGTTGCGGATGGGCGATGCCGGCCACGGCATGCACGCGCTGGCCCGCGAAGTACGAAAGGGGACGTGCGCGCCCGCCGGCCAGCGGCTGTGCACTGTCGATGTGCAGGGCCATCGGCCATTGGCCGAAGCCACAGGCCTGGGCAGCCGTCGCTCCATCTGCCTGGCCCAGGTTGACCACCCGGAAATCGCATTCCGCTGCGCGGCTGACCGGCTCGCGCAGCGGGCCGGCGGGAATCATCCGACCATTGCCATAGCGGCGCTGGGCATCAACCACCTCGATCTCGATGTCGCGCGCCAGCCGGTAGTGCTGCAGGCCGTCATCGCAGACGATCACGTCGCAGCCGGCGGCGATCAACGCCTTGCCCGCTGCCACGCGGTCACTGTCCACGCGTACCGGCACGCCGGTTTTCCAGGCGATCAGCACCGGCTCGTCGCCCCCCAGGGCGGTCGGCGTATCGGCTTCCACCCAACGTGCCTTGTCCGCTTGCTCACGGCCGTAGCCGCGGCTGGCGACACCGGGCTTCCAGCCTGCGGCCCGCAGGCGCTCGACCAGGGCGATGGTCAGCGGCGTCTTGCCGGTGCCGCCGGCGGTGATGTTGCCAACCACGATGACCGGCACCGCCAGCGCATGGCGCTTGCGCCAGCCACGCCGGTACAGGCGCCGGCGCAGCGCGGTGACACCGGCATACAGCGGCGCCAGCAGTCGCATCGGCCACGGAGCCGGGCTGCCGTCGTACCAGTACGGCGGGGTCTGGGTACCTTTGCCCGCCATCAGTCCTGCCTTTCGCGGAACTGCATGTTGTGCAGGTGCTGGTACAGGCCGCCCATCGACAGCAGCTCCTGGTGGGTGCCGCGTTCAACGATGCGGCCATGGTCCATCACCAGCACCTGGTCGGCATGCTCGATGGTCGACAGGCGATGCGCGATCACCAGCGTGGTGCGCTCGGGCATCAAGCGCTGCAGCGCATCCTGCACCAGGCGCTCGGATTCGTTGTCCAGCGCCGCGGTGGCCTCGTCCAGGATCAGGATCGGTGCGTCGCGCAGGATCGCGCGGGCGATCGCCAGGCGCTGGCGCTGGCCGCCGGACAACAGCGCGCCATTCTCGCCTACCGGCGTCTGCAACTGCTGCGGCATGCGTGCGATGAACTCCCAGGCATTGGCCGCCTCGGCAGCTGCACGGATCTGCTCGTCGGTGGCATCCATGCCGTAGGCGATGTTGGCCGCGATGGTGTCGTCGAACAGCATGACCTTCTGGCCGACGATGGCCACCTGCCGGCGCAGATCGGCCAACGGGTACTCATCCAGGGCAACGCCGTCGAGCAGGATGCGGCCACCGTTGGGTTCGTAGAAGCGCGGCACCAGCCGGATCAGGCTGGTCTTGCCGCTGCCGGAACGACCGACGATGGCGGTGACCGTGCCCGGCCTGGCAACGAAGCTGATGTCGTCCAGGGCGATGCCACTGTCTTCACGGTAACGCAGCATGACGTGCTCGAAGGCCAGTTCGCCGCGTACGCGCTGCACCGCGTGCTTGCCCTCGTCGCGCTCGACCGGCATGTCGATGATGCCGAACAGGCGCTCGGCCGCAGCCACACCGCGCGAGATCGAAGTCTGCACGCTGGTCAGCCGCCGCAGCGACGGAATGATGGCCATCATCGACGTCATCAGGCCCATGAACTGGCCCGCATTGAGCTTGCCGGCCAGTGCCTCGCGGGTGGACACCCAGACGATGACTGCCAGCGCCAGCGCCGCCAGGAACTGGACCACGCTGGAGGCCGCCGCGCGGGTCACTTCCACCTTCATGTTCAGCGCCAGCATGCGGTTGGCCAGGCGCGAGTAGCGCGAGATCTCGTGCTGCTGGGTGCCATGCACCTTCACTTCCTGCTGCGCGGCCAGCGACTGCTCGGCGGTCTGCGCCATGGTGCCCATGCCGTCCTGGATGCCGCGGCTGATGCGCCGGTAGCGCTTGCCCACGTAGGACACGATCACGCCGATCAGCGGCACCACCACCAGCATCGCCAGGGTCACCTTGACGCTCATCTGCAGCATCACCGCCAGCATGGCGATGATGGTCAGGGTATCGGCCACCACGGTCTTCAGCGCGTCGGCACTGGCCTGGGTGACCTGTTCGGTGTCGAAGTTCAGGCGGCTGACCATCACCGGCGTCGCCTCGGCATCGAAATGCGAGGACGGCAGGTGCAGGTACTTCTGCAGCACCTGTTCACGCAGGTCGCGGACCACGCTGCGGCCGGTCTTGGCCAGCGTGTAGTCGCTGACCCAGGTGGCCACGCTGCGCATCAGGAACAGGCCGAGAATGGTCAGCGGCAGGATCACCGCCATGCGCGGCTCGGGGTTGACGAACCCGCGGTTGACCAGCGGCTCCATCAGCTTGGTGAAGTGATAGCCGGCCAGGGCTTCGACCACCATCGCGATGACCGCGCCGATCATGAACACCCAGTAGGTGCGGGTATAGCCCAGCAGTCGTTTGTAGATCGGCCACACTGGCGCGTGATGGGAACTCATGGACGCACCTCTGGCGCTGTTGCAATGGCGATACGACGGAAGCCGAGCTGGCCCAGCGCGTCCTGCGCGGTGACCACGGCCTGGTAGGGAGTGCGCGCGTCGGCACGCAGCAGCACGGTCTGTTCGCGGTCGCTGCCGGCGACGGCCGCAATGGTCTGCTTGACCGACTCGACGTCGCTGCGCAGCACTTCCTGATCGTTGACGAAGTAGCGGCCGTCAGCGTTGATCAGCACGCTCAGCGAGCGCGGCGGCTCGTTGGTCTGCTGCTGGCTGGCGGTCGGCAGCTGCACCTGCAGGGTCGATCGCGCGTCGAAGGTGGTGGTGACCACGAAGAAGATGATCAGCACCAGGATGACGTCGATCAGCGGCACCAGGTCGATATGCGGCTCATCCTGGGACCGGTCGTTGCCGATACGCATCGATCAGGCCTTTGCCGTAGCGGCGGAAGACGCGCGCGCAGCGGGGGCCGGGGTCATCACCCCGGGGCGACCGTCCAGCGTATCCAGCAGCGCGCTGGCTTCCTGCTCCATCTCCACCACGTAGCCGTGGATGCGGCCCTTGAAGAAGCGGTGGAACATCAGCGCCGGGATCGCCACGATCATGCCGGTGGCGGTGCACACCAGTGCCTTGCCGATACCGCCGGCAAGCTGGTTCACATCACCCACGCCGTGGTCGAGGATGCCCAGGAACATCTGGATCATGCCGACCACGGTGCCCAGCAGGCCCAGCAACGGGCCAGCCGAGGCGATGGTGCCCAGCGCGTTGAGGAAACGCTCCATGCGGTGCACCAGATGGCGACCGGTGTCCTCGATGCGCTCGCGGATCTGGTCGCGCGGGCGGTTGCGCGCTTCCAGCGCGGCGGCCAGCAGGGCACCCAACGGTGAATTGGCACGCAGGGTCTGCAGGTGCGCCGGGTCCAGCTTGCCGCGCGCGGCCCAGTTGCGCACCTCCTGGCCCAGGCCAGGCGGCAGCACCTCGTTACGCCGCAAGGACCAGAAACGCTCCAGGACGATCGCCAAAGCCAGTACGCCCAACAGCAGCAGCGGCACCATCGGCCAGCCACCGGCCTTGACCAGTTCCCACACGTTTCAACCCTCCGGCCCAGCGGCCGCTTGTTCGATCGGCGATAGGATAGCAGCCGACCGCGCTCGCCCAGCGGCATCCCACCACCGGGCGGCGTGGATACGCTGTTCACGCAGCTGCAGGCCTTGTGCGCCAAGCCATACGCGGATCGCGCCGGACTCGGCGGTGGACAGCACTTCGGCGCCCTCCGCCTGCCAGCGCCGCACCACGTCACGTTTCGGGTGGCCAAAGTGGTTCCGGTGCCCGGCCGAGACCAGCGCCAGCCGCGGCGCCACCGCCTTCACCCAGTCCGGCGTGGAACTGCCTCCGCTGCCGTGATGGGGCACCAGCACCACGTCCGCACGCAGCATATCGGCAGCGCCCGCCAGCAGCGCCTGTTCGCCTTGCCGGCCGATGTCACCGGGCAGCAGCACTACCCCGTGCGCGCCAGCAACCCGCAGCACGCAACTGGCTTCGTTGTCGGCGCCCTTCCCGCCAACGGCAAGGAACGCGGCGGGCGGATGCAGCACCTGGAAATCGACCCCGTCCCATTGCCAGCGCAGGCCCTGTTGGCAGCTGCCGGCCGTGGCAATCGCACTGCCCGGTGGAGCCAGGACGTCCAGTCCCGGCAGTTGCTGGCGCAACGCGACGAGGTTGCCGCTGTGGTCCAGGTGGTCGTGACTGATCATCAGCTGTGCCGGCGGCTCCTGTCCCAACGCCCGCAACGTCGGCAGCAGCATCCGCTCCTCGCCCCCGCTGCCGGCTGGCGGGCCGACGTCATACCAGAGTGCGTGCCGGGCGGTCCGCAGCAGCACCGCCGCGCCCTGGCCGACATCGTGCATCACCAGTTCCAGCTCACCCTGCTGCGGCCCCGACCGTGCCGGCCACAGCAACGGCAGGCACAGCAGAGAACCGGCAAGCCCGGCCCCGGCACCGCGTGGCAACAGCCACCAGAACACCCCCAGCAAGGCCGCCGGCAACGCCCAGGCCGGCCCCTGCGCCAGCCACCACATCGCCTGCGGGTGCTCGGCCAAGGGTTGCAGCAGCTGCCAACTGGCCTCGAACACCCAGGCAGCCGTGCGCCAAGGCCACTGCCCTGCCCCGGTGCGCAGGGCCTCCAGAGCGGTTCCCAGCAGAGCCAGAGGCACCACCAGCAGGCTCCACAGTGGAATGATAGGCAGGTTCACCAGCGGCCCCAGCCGTGCGCTGCCACCGAACAGTGCCACCGCCAGCGGCAGCAGAGCGACGCTGGCCACCCCCTGCCCTGCCAGAGCGCCGCGCAGCATCGCGGCGAACCCCTTCGGCCGCCCCTGCGGCAGGCACCACAGCAACCACAGCACCCCACCGAAACTGAGCCAGAAGCCCGCAGACAGCACCGACAGCGGTGCCGGCAGCAGCATCGCCAGCGCGGCCAGCGCCAGCCCCTGCGCTACCGTCACAGGACGGCGGGCAACGCGCGCCAGGGCCAGCACCGCGATCATCAGCGCAGTACGCACGGTCGGCAGCTCGCTGCCTGCAACAACTGCATAGCCGGCTGCTGCCGCCGCCGCCGCACAGGCCGCCGCCTGCGGTCGTGGCCAGAACCGGGCAAGCCCCGGCCAGGATCGCCAGAGCGCAGAACACAGCAATGCGGCGAAGCCCGCGACCAGGCCGACATGGAAGCCGGAGATGGCGATCAGATGGGTCAGGCCCAGCGCGCGCAACTGTGCCCAATCGACGTCGGACAGGCCGCGCGTATCGCCCAGTGCCAAGGCCTGGATGAACCGCGCCGACGGGTGTGCGATCTGCCCGGCAATGGCGGCACTGGTGCGCTCGCGCCACGCAGGTAGACCATGCGCAGGGCGCAGCTGTCGCGTGGAATTCGACTCGCGCACGCTGGCGTTCCCTGCCAGCCCACGCAGCAGCGCTTGCCGCTCGCCATCGAAGCCCCCCGGATTGATGCGTGAACGTGGTGGTCGCACGCGCAGCGACAACTGCCAATCCGCACCGGCGTGCAGGAGACGTCTCTGATCAAGCCCGGCGTCGGTCGGCCCACCCCGTGGCGCGTGCCAGAGCACCTGCAGCCGCTTTCCACGCAGCGTCGGCATCGCATCGGACGCATCCACCCGGAATTCGAAGCGGGTGTGTGCAGGCGTTTCCTTCGGCAGATCGATGACCTGCCCCCGGACGAGCACATCCTGCGCAGCAGAACCAGCCGGCAGCTGCGCCTGCATTGCCCAATACCCGTGGCAGCAAGTCCAGGCCAAGCCGAACAGCAGCGCAGCCGCCGCGCGTCCGCACCAGCGCAACACCCAGCCCAACGCGGCCACGGCGGTCGCCGCAACAGAAGCCCACAGCGGTGGCAACACTGGCAACAACACGCAGGCCAACGCGCCGACGACCACAGCGGCGGCGCACGCGGGGCCAAACAAGGGCGACAAGGTCCGATCGGCAGCCATCGACACAGCGTGCCGAGGCGCGGCCTCACCCAGCCATCAGGCAACGCCGTGTGGCGTTGTCAGCGCCCGGCTAGCGACGCACGCTGCCGCGGTGGAAGTTGACCCGGAAGCTCGCGCCGCCCCCAACGGCCTCGCCCACGCTCACCGTGCCGCCGTGGTGCTGCACGATCTCCTTGACCAGATGCAGGCCGAGGCCGCTGCCACTGCCAGCAGCACGCAGGCGGTGGAACGGCTCGAAGATCGCCTCGCGGTCACCGACCGGCACGCCGGCGCCCTGGTCGCTGACTTCCAGCAGGCCCTGCAGGTCCAGACGCACGCAGATGGTGCCGCGCCCGCCGCCATGGACGATGGCGTTGTGCACCAGGTTGGCGATCACCCGCCCCAGGGCGAGGCCATCGCCATGGATCCATACTGGCGTCTCCGGCGCATCCACTTCAAAGCCGTAGCCGGCGCCAACCACCAGAGGCGCAAGGTCGGCGGCCGCTTCGCGCACGACATGCGCAAGGTCCAGGCGCTGCAGCGCTGCGACGTTCCGGTCCAGGCGCTGCAGGTCGAGCAGGTGCTCGGCGACGTTGCCGAGACGGGCGACATCGGTCAACAGCTGCGATTTGAGCTCCCCCTGCGGCAACTGCGACAAGCGCGCCTGTACCACCGCAATCGGTACCCGCAGCTCATGTGCGGCGTCGGCCAGGAATTTATCGCGTGCTGCGTAGCCCTGCTGCACCTTGTCGATCGCATCGTTGAACGCTTCGACCAGAGGCGCGACCTCGGTCGATACCAGCTGCGCGTCCAGGCGCGCACCGGGCTGGCCGATATCCAACTCCTTGGCCTGCTGCGCGGACCGGCGCACGCCACGCATGGCGCGATGGATCACCGTCGGCATCACCAGCAGCGTGACCACGATCAACGGCAGGAAGAACCACAGGCCGATCAGCCGCAGCACCATCAATGCGCCATCCAGCAGGCCGCCCTTCGGCGCCCCGCCCACCATCACCGTGATGCGGCGGCCGTCTTCGTTGCGGATCATCACGCGCGCCACATCCAGGTACGGCGGTACCAGCGAACCCAGCTCGGTGGCACCCAGTGTCGGCAGGCGGGCCAGCAGCGGCGCGTGGATGGCAGGCAGCGTGCCCCGCTGCAGCCATGCACCGCGATCGTCCACCGCCGCGAACCACAGGTTGCCACCGGCACGCGCATCGAGCTTCTGCCAGCGTGCTTCGTCCAGCACCAGACGGCCGCCTTCGCTGTGCACCGCATTGGCTGCGCTCTCGGCCATGAACATGTCCATGCCCCAGGTGTCCTTGTCGCCCCAGGTCAGGATCAGCGCGACGACGGCGAACAACACCGTGAAGGCCTGCGCCAGGAACAGCCGCCACGCCAGTCCAAGGGTGATCGAACGGATCGGTCGTGCCATCTCAGGCCTCCGCCAGCAGATAGCCGACGCCGCGGATCACGTGGATTTCCACGCCTGCCCCGGCCTGCTGCAGCGCCTTGCGCAGCTTTGAAATATGCGCATCGAGCGCATTGGACTGGATCTCATCATCGAATCCGTACACCGCCGCTTCCAGCGCGCTGCGGGTGACCGTGCGCCCCTGCCGCATCGCCAGCGCCTGCAGCACCAGCACCTGCCGCCGCGGCAGCGCAACCGGCTGGCCGTCCACCTGCGCCTGCAGCGATTCGAAATCGAACTCCAGCCGGCCCAGCCGCAACCGGGGGGTCACCATCGCCGACGGTCGACGCGAGACGGCGCGGATGCGCGCCATCAGCTCTTCGATCGCCACCGGCTTGACCAGGTAGTCATCGGCACCGACATCCAGCCCCTCCACCTTGTCCGACAGCCCACCCTTGGCAGTGAGCATGATCACCGCCAGGTTCGGCCGCAGCGCACGGGCAGTCGCCACGAAGCCCACGCCATCACCATCGGGCAGCTGCCGATCGAGCAGCATCAGCTGATGCACCGGCTCACGCAGGGCGAGCGCAGCCTCGGCCAGGCTGCCGACCACGTCGGCGACCACACCCTGGCGCTCAAGCCCGGACTGCAGGGCTCGCGAGAGATCGGGGTCATCTTCGACCAGGAGAATGCGCATCGGGGGCTCGGCAACCGGAAACGGTGCCGATCATAGTGCCTTCGGCGTGCAGGTGGCGGCGATGCCAGCAGATTGCGCCTGCGCAATGTTCCGACAATGTTGCGCGCGCAGCATGCATCGCCATCCCTGCAACGCACTACTTCGATGACCTCACTGTCCCCCGCCCTGCTGCGCCCCCTGCTGTGCACCGTCGCTCTCTCCACGCCGCTGCTGGCCACCGCGCAGGAACAGGCTCCGGGGGTACAGGCCGGCATCACCTTCGGCGCGACCACTGGCGCCTACGCGCACTATGACGACAAGCCGCTGGTGCTGCCGGCGCTGTCCTGGCAGGGCAAGCGATTCTTTGCCAGCCCCGGTTCGCTTGGCATGAACCTCTACAAGGCCGACGGCCTGCGCCTGTCGGCGGTGGCGACGCCCTACACGTTGCGCTTCAAGACCGACGACGTGAACGATCCGCAGCTGCGCCGCCTGCACAGCCGGCAGATGTCGGCGATGGTCGGCATCAATGCCGACTACAGCGCCGACTGGGGCGCGGTGGCGGCCAGCGTGAAGCGCGAGGTGAGCGGACACGGCGGCGGCGTTGAATCCAGCCTGCATTACAGCTATCCGATCCAGGCCGGCCGCTTCACCTGGGTGCCGCGCGTGGGCGTGGTGCATTCCAGCGCCCGCCTGCTCGACTACTACTACGGCATCAGCGACGAGGAAGCACTGCGCTCCGGGCTGGCGGCCTACAAGCCCGGCAGTGCCACCTCGCCGAGCCTGCAGATCGCGGTCAGCACGCCCCTGGGTACGAAATGGCGCGCAACTGGCGTCGTCGCCAACCAGTGGTTCGGTGATGCCGTCGAAGACAGCCCGATGGCACGGCGCAGCAGCCAGACCTCCGCTTTCATCTCGCTGATGCGCGCGTTCTGACCGAACCTGCATCCGCCCCACGGACAACAAGGATCCCGCATGGCCGCTGTCACCCCCACCGCCGATGCCAACGCGATCCTGCGCGCGCCGGATCTGGACAGCGCCGAGCGCGCCTACCTGGGCCTGCTGCCGGACATGGATCATGTGGACGCGTTGACCCGACGTGCACTTGGCCTGTCACGCGCTGCCGATGCTGCGCGCGGATACGCACTGTCGATGACCCTGGTCGGCCTGCGCCTGCAGGAGCTGGAAATGGGCGAGCCGTGTGCGGCCGAATATCGCCAGGCGACGCTGCGCAGCCTGCGCCAGGCCTTCACTGCGGCCTGAGCGTCCCGTCAGCGGAAGGTCGTCCAGGCCAGCACCGCAGACAGCAGTGCGACCCAGATCACGGCCTTGAAGGTGCCTTCCAGCATGTTGCCGCCGAACAGCAGTTCGATGATCGGGTTAGGCCGGGAAACGGGAGCATGGTCACTCATGGTGGCGTCCTGAGGTTTGGGAACTGCGTCACCGATGATACAAAAGCTTGACATTCCTGTTGCTGTTTCCGGTATGGTCGATGCAACGCGGCGTTCAAGGATGATCGATGCTCAAGCGTGCACTGTTTCCCGTAGTCGCCCTGCTGCTGGCCGCACTGGTCATCATGCTCTCCTGGCAGAACCGCCAGTTGCGGCAGGTCAACGAACAGATGGCGGCGCAGCTGCAGCAGACGCAGCTGGACGCGCATGGTCTTGCCACCGGCACCCGGCCTGAACTGTTGACCCTGCGGACGACGCAGCAGACCCATGTCGATATCGGTGGCGCGCGCGGCGTGCCGCAGATCCTCTACTTCTTCTCTACCGCCTGCCGTTACTGCCTGGCCTCGGTGCCACAACTGCAGCAGATCGCGGCTGCGCGAGGCAGTGCCGAGCTGGTGGGCGTGGGCCTGCCACCGTACGACCAGCTTGCCGACTACGCAGGCAAGCACGCGCTGGCGTTTCCGATCGCCGTCGACGATCAGGGCGAAGTCTCCAAGCGCTACCGCGCCACGCTGACACCGATGCTGATGGTGCTGGCCGCAGATGGCAGCATCGCCTACAAGCATGTCGGCCAGCTCGACACCGGGACGGTGCAGGCCGTCGCCAACGCAATGAATCCGGGAAGCCACACCAACTGAAGGAGATACACATGATCGGGAAGAAAACGCTGTTCTCGTCCGTCGCCGGTATCGTCATCGTTGCTGCAATGTCATTCGGGGCCGCACAGGCCTTCGCCACACCGGTGAAGACCGGCTTTGCACCGGGTTGCGTGGATACCCCCGGATGCATGTTCGGCGGCAATGGCCGCGCCGGCGGCACGCGCATCTGCTGCGTCGCCAACTGATCCCGCTTTGACACCGCCCCGCACGCGGTGACTTCATGTTCCATCGCCATTCCAAGGAGATACACATGATCGGAAAGAAGAAGCTGTTCTCGTCCATTGCCGGCATCGTCGTCGTGGCCGCCATGTCATTCGGTGCCGCGCAGGCCTTCGCCACTCCGGTGAAGACTGGCTTCGCGCCGGGCTGCAAGGAACATCCGAGCTGCCCCTATGGCAACGCAGGCTCCCACGGCCTGCTGGTCTGCTGCGACCCCATGTAACCCGCCTCGAAGCGCTGCAAAGGAGATACAGATGATCGGAAAGAAGAAGCTGTTCTCGTCCATTGCCGGCCTCGTCGTGGTGGCCGCCATGTCATTCGGTGCCGCGCAGGCCTTCGCGACCACCCCGGCCAAGGCCGGGTTCGCACCGGGCTGTGAGTACACGCCGGGCTGTCCTTACGGCGGCAACGGCCGCTGGAGCGGCGGACGCGTCTGCTGCCAGGTTCCCTGATCCACCCCATCCAGCGCAGGACCTGACTTCGGCTTCCCGGCCACAGTTCCTGCATGGATGAGGCGCCCCATCTGCACTGGGCGTTGCACCGGGCCGTCCGATTGGGCGGCCCTTTTTTCTGCGGCCCGGATTCATCCTTGCAGACGGCACTTGGCACGCGCTTTTCCGGTCTTCGTCGCATGCCGATTTCACAGCGCAGGCCACAGTGCAACGCTGGGCTCCCTTCTCCGGAGCACCGTGCCATGCCGATGCTTGCCCTGCTGCTGTTGATGGCCGGTCTGTGCAACCGCGACGGCGGTACCGGAAGCGATTCGCTGCGGATGCAGATCCTGCAGGCCGACGCCCAACGTGCCGCCCGCGCGCCTGCCAGCTACGGCCAGACGGACAGCCAGAGCGTGCAGATCCTGCGCCTGAGTGCGGATCGCGTACTGCAGGTGGCCCACGCTCGCGTGCACGGTGATGCCGACGGTAAACAGCGCGGGCAATCGCACGCCCGGGGAATGCTGCAACTGTGGCAGCGTGTGAATGGTCATTGGCAGCTGCAGCGCAGCGCCAGTGTCGAGCAACGCGGTTGACGCTGGCAGCAGCCGGCCAGGCTGGAACGAGCGCGGATCGCAGGCACAAAAAAACCGGCCCAGGGCCGGCTTTCATCGTTTCCACCGCTGCTCCGGCCATGCCGGGAACCGGTGGTGGGCGGTACAGGGTTCGAACCTGTGACCCCTACCATGTCAAGGTAGTGCTCTACCGCTGAGCTAACCGCCCAAATATTCCGTGCAGCCCGCAGGCTGGTGCTTCTACGTAAAAACCCGGCGCCAGGGCCGGGCTTTTCATGCTCACGACAGCCCCCTGGGGGACTTCGTGGTGGGCGGTACAGGGTTCGAACCTGTGACCCCTACCATGTCAAGGTAGTGCTCTACCGCTGAGCTAACCGCCCGTTTGTTGCTTCTGCAGCGCCGCGATTGCGTCGGTGCAGGCCGCGTATATTACGGACGACGACCGGCAAGCGCAATACTTTTGTGAAGAAAAGCCGCTTTACCGCGTTCAGCCCAGGCTGGCTTCCTTCAGCTGCCTGATCTGGTCGCGCACCCGGGCGGCATCCTCGAATTCCAGGTCCTTGGCATGCTGGTACATCCGCTGCTCCAGGGCCTTGAGGCGAGCGGCCAGCTGCGCCGGACTGAGCGAACGGTAGTCGACCGTGTCCTCTGCCACCCCGGAACGGCCTTTGCCCTTGCCCTTGCGGGACTCCTTCTCGGCGGCGTCCGAGCGTGCGCCCTCCAGCACGTCGACGATCGGCCGCGCCACGGAGCGCGGAGTGATGCCGTGCTCCAGGTTGTACTCGACCTGCTTGGTGCGGCGGCGGTCGGTCTCATCGATCGCTGCCTGCATCGAACGGGTGATCTTGTCCGCATACAGGATCGCCTTGCCGCGCACGTTGCGCGCCGCACGGCCGATGGTCTGGATCAACGAGCCGGTCGAGCGCAGGAAGCCCTCCTTGTCCGCATCCAGGATCGCCACCAGCGAGACCTCGGGCATGTCCAGCCCCTCGCGCAGCAGGTTGATGCCGACCAGCACATCGAACTTGCCCAGACGCAGGTCACGGATGATCTCCACGCGTTCAACGGTATCGATGTCCGAGTGCAGGTAGCGCACGCGGATGCCGTGCTCGGTCAGGTACTCGGTGAGGTTTTCGGCCATGCGCTTGGTCAGGGTGGTGACCAGCACGCGGTCACCGGCCTTGATCCGCTCGTTGGCCTCGCTCATCAGGTCATCGACCTGGGTGCCGACCGGGCGGATCTCCACCACGGGGTCGATCAGCCCGGTCGGGCGCACGACCAGCTCGGCCATGTCCTCTCCGGCCTCGCGAAATTCATACGGACCCGGTGTCGCCGACACATAGATGCTGCGCGGGCAGCGCGCCTCCCACTCCTCGAAGCGCAGCGGACGGTTGTCCAGCGCCGACGGCAGGCGGAAGCCGAACTCGACCAGGGTTTCCTTGCGCGACCGGTCACCCTTGAACATGGCACCGATCTGCGGAATGGTCACGTGCGATTCGTCGATCACCAGCAGCGCATCAGCCGGCAGGTAATCGAACAGGGTCGGCGGCGGCTCGCCCGCGTTCTTGCCGGTCAAATGCCGCGAGTAGTTCTCGATGCCGTTGCAGAAACCGACTTCGGCCATCATTTCGAGGTCGAACTGGGTGCGCTGGGCCAGGCGCTGCGCCTCGACCAGCTTGTTCTGCGCGTACAGCTGCTCCAACCGCTCCTTCAGCTCGACCTTGATGGTCTCCACCGCCGCCAGCACCCGTTCACGCGTGGTCGCGTAGTGGGTCTTCGGGTACACGGTGAAGCGCATGAGGTTGCGCATGGTCTCGCCGGTGAGCGGATCGAACATCGTGATCTTTTCCACCTCGCCATCGAACAGTTCGATGCGCAGGGCCTCACTGTCCGACTCCGCCGGGAACACGTCGATCACTTCACCACGCACGCGGAAGGTACCGCGCTGCAGCTCGTATTCGTTGCGCGTGTACTGCAGCTGGGTCAGGTGATTGATCAGGTCGCGCTGGTCGATGCGCTCGCCCTTGGACAGGATCAGGCGCAGCGACAGGTAGTCTTCCGGCGCACCCAGGCCGTAGATGGCCGACACGGTCGCCACCACGATCGCATCCGGCCGTGACAGCAGGGTCTTGGTCGCCGCCAGCCGCATCTGTTCGATGTGCTCGTTGATCGAACTGTCCTTCTCGATGAAGGTGTCCGACGACGGCACGTAGGCTTCCGGCTGGTAGTAATCGTAATAGCTGACGAAGTACTCCACCGCGTTGTGCGGGAAGAACGCCTTGAACTCACCGTACAGCTGCGCTGCCAGGGTCTTGTTCGGCGCCATGATCAGCGTCGGCTTCTGCACCTGCTGGATGACGTTGGCGATGGTGTAGGTCTTGCCCGAGCCGGTGACGCCCAGCAGGGTCTGCTTGGCGACGCCGGCCTCGAAATTGCTGGTCAGCTTGGCGATGGCATCGGGCTGGTCTCCCGCCGGCGAATACGGCGAGACAAGTTGAAAACTGTCGCTCATGGTGTTGCCAGGTCTCGGGGAAGGTAAGTATAGGGGGCGTCCGGTGACGGTCGGCTGAGGGGAAGCCGGGGAGACCGGCAGGGGGATGCCCGATGGCGCCCCCCATTGAAAGGGGCGACGCTCGCTCCATGACCCCGCCCTTGAAACGCCCCCCTATCCCCGGCCCCGCCCTTGGCATGCAACTGATTGAACTGGTGACGATTATTGCCGTCCTTTCCGTGTTGCTGGTGGCAGGATGGCCGACGCTGCAGTCAACACTGCTGCGCCACCGCGCCGACGCACTGCAGCTGACGCTGCATGCCAGTCTCTCCAGCGCGCGCAGCCAAGCGCTGATCCGGCGTGAACTGATCGGCGTGTGCGCCAGCGAAGACGGGCATCAGTGCACGGACGACTGGAGTGCCGGCTGGATCATCTATCGCAGTGGCCTGCGGCGGGGGCCACCAGCAACGCCGGAAGCCATCCTGGCCCATCACCGTGGCCGCGACGATGTCTCGATCCTGGCACACGCCAGCAGCGGACGGCCGCTCCTGTTTTTCCAGGCGGATGGGCGAAGCCCCGGCGCCAATCTGACCCTGCGCATCTGCGCTGGCAGACACCTGCACGGCAAGCTGGTGGTCAACAATGGCGGGCGTACCCGCAGTGAACGCAGCAACCGCGATCTGCCGTGCTGAACAGAGCAAAGAAAAGCAAAAAGCCGCGATTTCTCGCGGCTTCTGCAGTATCTGGCGCCCGAAGTTGGACTCGAACCAACGACCCCCTGATTAACAGTCAAGTGCTCTAACCGGCTGAGCTATTCGGGCGGGGAGGCGCATTGTACTGGTCGAATCCTGGAAGATCAACACCCACTACCAACAATCGGAAACCGCTCCTTCCGAGGTCTTCCGGTTGGCCTGGTCGAGGGTCAGCTTGCCGCAGCTGTCCTTGACCTGCGTACCCGAAGGAGACGCCGTGATCGTGAACGTGGAACCATCGCCCTTGTAACTCAGGTCGTATCGCGTGGCCCCGCCCTCGCGTGGCGAGACCTTGCTGGGCAGGGTGTAGCCCGAGTAGGAATTGTTGCTGGAGTGATAGCGCTCCGCACGTTGCGCGTACTCGGCCAGGTCCGCTTTGGCTACTGCACGGTGTGATCGAAGTACGTACTGCTGGTACGAAGGAATGGCGATGGCCGCCAGGATGCCGATGACGATCACCACGATCATCAATTCGATCAACGTAAAGCCCGCTGAGCGATGAGGCGCACGGAAAGACTGCATGGATGTGGATCCTCGCACAGGGGTCACTGGAGCTGCCGCCAGGACTGGCGACCGCAGGGATAAGGCAGATACAGCGACTGGCTGCCGGCGGCGCCTACCACCATCCAGCAAGAGCTGCCCCCGGGCGGACCTTCCTTGCCACTACCCAGACGCGGTATGACCGACAGTGATACGTCCTTGACCGGCGCGGTTCCCTCGGTCTTCAACGACAGGCCCGCTGTACCCGACGCCGGCTTGACACCCGTGGGTGAACCGGTCCGGACATTCTCCAGGGCAGGCGCACCGGTCAGCGAGGAAAGACCAAACAGCCAGTTCGAACCACTCGTCGAACAGCCAACGGTTTCCAGATTGGGGACATAGGTCGGCATGAACATGATGCCGCTGACCAGCAGTGGATTACCAACGAACCGTTCACCGTTGCTCGCAGGCAGGTTGATCATCCACCCTCGCGCATTGGCCGGCGCAGTCCCTGCCACAATCCTGCGCGCCTCGGCGCCCGTCGCCGGAGCATCCGCGGTATAGGGCGCCAGATTGGCCGAGGTCAAGGTCGATGTGACCCTCTTCCCGCCAATGTCATTGACCGCATACAACGCCTGTCGCGAGGTGTCGTCCTTGTCACTGTAGAACGAGAAGCTGCCCGTACCGAAATACAGCATCACACCACCCGATGGACCGGTCGCAGCGGTCATGCCACCCGTGATCGGCTGGCGGAAGTTCCGCGCGCTGCTGTCCTGGCTGACCTGGGTGGTGAATACGGGAACGGTCAGCGCCGTGTCGGAGCTATCGGTGAGGTCGAATTTCCAGATGGCGCCACGTTGATCGGCGGCGTAGACGGTATCGGCAAGACCATCGCGACCGCGCAGGTCCTGGCTGTCGCCACGCCAGCGATCCACCACCACCACGTTGCCCAACCCATTGTCTCCAGAGATATTGGCTCCCGAGGCATTGCTCTCTACCGCCTCGATCATCCGCGTGGCGCCAGACGCCATATCCACGACGAACAGAACGGCCTTACGGCTGGCACTGTTATAGCCGTTGCCGAAGATCGCCTTCCATGCAACCGTCTTGCCTTCCTTCACCGGCACGATCACCGGCTTGCCCAGCACGAAGCCGATGTTGTTGCGCACCCCCTCGGCCAACGACATGTTCAGATCGCTGATCTCCCAGAGCGCTTGACGCGTGGTAAACGCTGCCGGGTCACTCACGTCCAGCGCAAATACCGAACGACCACCAGCGCCAGCCGTACCGACCAGTCCCGTCTGCCATTTGCTGCCGACGAGCATGTCCGAGATGGTGATTGCACCGTCGACGAAATAGCGATGGCGGAAGGTCTGATCAGCGGTATCCGGTTTGTACGGGAACAGCAGGTTGGCCATATGGCCCAGCGAGGTTGAGGGAATGTACGCAAAGCGCTCGGTCCCTCCCGTACTGTCCATCTCACCCGATGCCCCCATGCCACCATCGAAGGCATGCAGCATGCCGTCATTGGCACCGACGTACACCGTGTAACGACCACTCTTCGCCTTGGTGTCCAGGTACTTGGCATAGCTGACGGCATAATCTTCGCCGAGCTGGCGATAGCCGTAGTCATCGGTAGGCGAACTGACCACCGGCGCCGAATTGACGATATCGCCCAGCGGCGTGGTGCGGTCGCGGTACTTGCCGCCGCTGCGCTTTTCCATCGTCGTATCCGCTTTCAGATAGCGGATGGCCGTGTCGATATCAGCATCAATGGACTTCAGCTTGTCAGTAGAGCACACCAGCATCTCTGCGTACTTGCCATCCGGCTTGCTGCACAGATCGGCCAGGCTGATGTCGGCCGAACCGAAGTCAACCAGCGTACCCGCTTTGTTGGCCACGATGCGGCGACCCGTTGAAGCGAGTTTCGTTGACGCCTCCCAGGCCTCGCTGAACACAGCGACCTGGTCACTGTTGATCTTCACGGTCGACGCCTTCAGCTTGCTCGACCAGTCGGTCGCACCATTGCGGATGTCATAGCTTGGCGTCACCGACAGCGAACCTGCGCCAATGCGGGCGCCGGTCATGCCAATGGTTCCCGACGACGACTTGCCGCCGGAAATCGAGGCCAACACACGTCGCATCGCCTCGGTTACATCGGCAGGCGTCTGCGCATTGATGAATTCACCACGGCTGTTGAGCGCGGCGTGCCAGATCTCATCGATGACCGTTCCATCGTCCACTGTCGACGGATCAGGGCTGCCGTTCCAGTTCGGCGGATTCTTGTACGGATCCGCCGTGGCGGCAGCATTCACGCCGTAAATCCGCCCCTGAGCACCAAGCGTGACACCGTAGAAATTCATGTGCAGATCGGCCTGGCAGTCCAGTCGCTTCCACTCCGCGCTGCCTTGGGACAACGTGCCGCAGCGCTCGTCCACCGGCACCTGCCCCTTGGGGAAGCCGGTATCGGAACGAAGCGGCGTCTTGCTGCCCGAGTAATAGGCCGCAGTGATGTCGGCCATCGTATTGCTGTAATTGTCGGCGAAGGGCAGTGTCGGCAGATTCACGGTATTGACCGCGTCCGCGTTGGCGAACGAGCCATTCGGATAGTTCTTGGAATTCGTGTAGCCATCCGTGAACAACATGCCGCCATTGCGCTGGCAGGCGCGGATGACGGGCGCGCCGTCATCGGTACGGCGGAACTGTTCGGCCAGATACTCCACAGCACGACGGTTGGGCGTGCCGCTGATCGGCTTCAATCCGTAGATCTGCTGATAGAGATCGGCGCGGTTGGTCACCAGATCATGCATCTTCACGTTCTTCAGGTCATTGATCGTGAAGTAACCCACCCGCATGTTGTCGACGCCGTACAACGCCTCGGTGGACGCACCGACAATGGCCAGCGTGCGGCTGCGGTGATACTGGAACCAATTGGCGAAGTTCTGCACCGCAGTATCGTAGGCACCATCGATGCTGTAGTTGTCCTTCTTGATCTGATAGCGGCGCAGATTGCACTTGGGCCCACAGGCCCCCTGGATCACCGGTCGATTCGCATCGTCCGACTTGTATCCGTACGGCGCCGGGGAATTCTCCGGCAGGTAGAAGGTCGCCGGGAAGTACTGCACGCCATATTGCACCGCAGAGCCGATGTCACGCGAAGCGGTGCGCCAGGCGTTGTTGCGGTAATACGCATTGTCGGTTCCCGTGAGATCGGGAATCTTCATCCCGTCGACGAACTGGAATCCCTCACCGCTGCTTGAACGGACACTGGTCATGTTGTACGTGATGTCATACCCCGCAAATCCGGAGCGCGGGTCGACACGCGCCGCCGTGGTACTGGCAGGGTTCCAGCGGGTTCCATCGGCCCTCAGCCACGGCTTGTAGCTGACTGACGGGTTGTAGTAGCTGGCGTTGTAGACGTGCGAGCGGGCGAAGCCGAAGATATCCAGCGGCGGGATCGCACGACCATACGAATAGCGCTCGTTGTAGTTGTTGTGCGCGTAAAGGTAAAGATAGCAATCGACTGAACCGGAGTTGCAGTCCTGCCCAACGCTGTAGAAGCTGCCATTGTTGTTGAAGAAGCTGCCAGTCGACGTGCTGAAGATCAACCGCCCGTCACCGCCTGGGAACATGCGCTCGAAGGTCATCGAATTCGAGTCATCCACGGCCATGATGAACGCAGGCGGTGTCTGCACCTGCACGTTCAAGGGCTCCTGCGCCAACACACCCTGCGCCTGCGCGGCCATCAGGGTATGCACCAGGTAGCCGCCAGCGGCGACAACGGCAAGGCCTACGCCCGCCAGGATCCTGCGATTTCGCGTGTTCATGGGTTCCCCACCCTCACAGCTTGAATACGGTGTCGACCGCCGAGCGCGATGTCGCGTCGGTGGCCGTGTCGCCGGCGTACGTCGTGATCTGGTAGACCGGTGTTGCGGCCTCCAACGGCTTGCCCATGTCCAGCGCCCCTTCTCCCTGGATGCAGCCCTGGATCTGCCGGACCTTCACTGCCGGCTTGCTGCCCAGCTTGGTCTTGGCGACCCAGTCCGATGGATCGAAGCCATCGTCGCAGCGTTGATCGATGTCGGCCGAGGTAACCGTCGGGCTGTCACCCGGCGACTGGCGATTGGCAATCTTCTCCACGGCATTCTCGGCACTGCGGGCGGCGCCCTCGGCACTCTGGAAGGCTACGTTGCCGGCACGGTAGCCCGATGCCATGCGCTCCTGCATGCCGGCCACCTGCATGCCTATCACGCCCAGCAGCGCCAGCATGATCAGCAGAATCAGCGCGACGTAGAGCACGGCACCACGCTGCCGCACAGGGGCAGAGAAGGTGCGGCGCGAAGACAGCTTGATGGAGCGCATGGTCGTCAATTCCCGAACAGGCGGTTGCGCAACGCAACGGAAACTTCATAGGCGCCACGGTGGCGCTGGTCATAGGGATCGCCCGGCGCGATTGTCACACCAAGCACCCCCAGGTAGGTGGCTGCCGAACCCGGAGCCTGCGCCGACGCCCGCTGCGGGCTGCGCGCAAGCAGCCCCACCTGCACCATGCCGACGCGGCGCCATGCGCCAACAGCGGTCGCATCCGTCGCGGTGCTGACGGCACTGGCAACACGCTGGTCGACGATGCGGCCACTGGGCGGAGTGGAAAGCGAAATATCCGGCGTTGCGTCAAGGCCGTACAGGAGCTGCATGCTCTCGATGCCCTCCACCAGCTCCTCACCGTCACCGTAGCCACCGGCTCCGTTGGCACGGGCGCGGTACAGGGCAGGCTCATTGTTGCCGTTGCTCGCGATGTAATACACCAGGCCATCGGCGCGATACAGCATCGTCATCGCGTTGTTGACCGAATAGCCGGTCAGATCCAGCTTCTCGATCTTGACGGTGGATCCACTGATGGTGGCCGGGAACACATCGGCGCGGGTGCAATCGGCCAGCGCGAACACCGTCGGAGTGCCGGCAGCACCCGCCTTCAGGCGCGCCATGCCGCCACTGGACACCGTCACCGTGGTTGTAGTGCCATTCACACCGACGCCTGTCACAACCGCCCCTTCCGGGCTCAACAGGCGGAGCACAAGCACATCACTGCCGGGCAGTGGCGCCGGCTTCAGGTTGATGATGCTCTTGGGCACGGATATCGCCGCGCTCCACGTGCGCCCCAGGGTCAGTGTATTGGTCGGGGCGGTGCCTGCGGCCTCATACCCTTGCACCGGCACCGAGAAATCCAGCGGATCTCCACTGCCGGCGGCGATACCGAGGTTGTAGCGGACATCGCCGGTGTTCTTGATCACATGCGCCTGGTCGTTCACGCAGCCAAAGTGACCCGCCATGCGCAGGTCACGCTGCAGGAAGTCCAATGCGAAACGTGCATTCTCCTGGGTCCGGGCAGCCCCCTCGGACAGGCGTGAAGCCGCGCGGGACGCGATGAAGATCTGCGTGATGCCCAGCAGAAGGACCAGACCGATGACCATGGCGATCATCAGTTCGATCAGCGACAGGCCGCGGGCTCGTGAAGACGGACTCATGGACGCGCTCACAGGAAAGTGGTCAGGCCGAAGGTGGTGAGGCTGTCGGGCTCCTTCGGATCCCAACGCTGATCACCCCAGGTAATGGCCACGCTGACCCGGCCGGTGCTCTGGGTAAACTGGACCTCTGCGCTGGCCTTTTCACCGAGTGTCTTCACAACCTCACATTGCCAGCGTGCCACGTTGGTCTTCGGCGTCACCGCCGCGCCGGTCGGCCAGGCACAAGCACCATTGGCCGTCACCGCTCCGGCAGCGAACGAGGCCGAAGAGTAGGCCCCGCCGGCAAGCGTATCGGTGCGCTGGGCGCGCATCAGTTCGATCAGGTCGTTGGCCAGGTTGGTCGCCTGGGTCCGGTAATTGGCACTCTGTACGAAGCGCACGCTCGTGGTCTGCAGCAAGGCAAAGCCGAGCAGCCCGAACGCCAGGATCAACAACGCCACCATCACTTCGATCAGGCTGAAGCCACCTTGGGACGAACGCGGAGAGGCAAGGTTGCGGCGATTCATGAGCAGGTTCCCTTGGTCACCCGGACCTGGCCGGACTTGTTGATCGTCAATGTGCTGCGCTGTTCGCCGGCCTTGCAGGACGCCGGAGACAGGACCACCGTCTGATCGTCCGCGGCCTTGCGACGGCCACGACCGTCAAAGGCGATGGTCGCTCCCGGGGGACCAACCACGCTCAATTGCGGGTTGCCCAGGGAAAAACGCAGCACGCTGTCATTGCTGCCCAGCACGCCATCAGCGTCGAGATCGGACCAGGCCAGCAGCCCCTTGGACCATTCACCGTCACACGCCTGGCCATCGGTACTGCCACAGAGGCCACCACCACGGTTGTTGCGGATGGCCTCGCTGCGCGCAAGGTTGGTCAACGCGATCACTTCGTTGTTGGCAGTTGCCAGCCGGTTCGAACGAATCATGCTGCGGAAGCTCGGATAGGCGATCGACGCCAGGATCACGAAGACGGTCAGGGTGACCATCAACTCAATCAGCGTGAAGCCGTTTTGCCGGCGCAAAGACATTGGACGCTCCCCAGCGTGTTGGTGGCCACGATGGCGCACCGGCCTGCCGCCGGCAAGCGGCGGCAGGATGAACGGTCAGATCCGGGCGACGGGCGTCAAACCCTTGACATCCCGCCCTCCCCCACCGGTCCGGCGCGGTCCCCGCCGCGCCGTCCAGCTACCCTCGCCTCGCTTACGCCAGCACCTGGTAGCAGGGCTGGTATTCGCCGGAGATCTTCATCCGGCGCTGCTCGACGAAGGCACGCAGCAGCGCGTCCAGGGCCTGCATCATGTCGGGGTCGCCATGGATCTGGAACGGCCCGAACTCCTCGATGCGGCGCATGCCGTCTTCCTTCACGTTGCCGGCGACGATGCCCGAGAAGGCCCGGCGCAGATCGGCTGCCAGCGCGTGCGGCGCACGCCCGTGGTGCAGGTCCAGCGCCGCCATCGCCTCGTGGGTCGGCACGAACGGCTGCTGGTATTCCCACGGAATCTCGATGGACCAGTTGAAGAAGAACGAATCCTTCTGCGCCAGGCGATGCTCACGCACGCGCTTGATGCCGGCCGACATCTTCTTGGCCACCGCCACCGGGTCACCGATGACGATTTCGTAGCGCTCGGCCGCGGCGTCGCCCAGGGTCAGGCGGATGAAACGGTCGATCTGCTCGAAGTACGGCGCAGCGACGGTCGGGCCGGTCAGGATCAGCGGGAACGGCAGGTCCTTGTTCTCCTCGCGCAGCAGGATGCCGAGCAGGTACAGGATCTCTTCGGCGGTACCCACGCCACCGGCGAACACGATGATGCCGTGGCCGATGCGGACGAAGGCCTCAAGGCGCTTCTCGATGTCCGGCATGATCACCAGGTGGTTGACGATCGGGTTCGGCGACTCGGCGGCGATGATGCCCGGCTCGGTCAGGCCGATGTAGCGCGTCACGGTCCGGCGCTGCTTGGCGTGGGCGATGGTGGCGCCCTTCATCGGGCCCTTCATCGCGCCCGGGCCGCAGCCGGTACAGATGTCCAGGCCGCGCAGGCCCAGCTCGTAACCGACCTGCTTGGTATACAGGTACTCGTCGCGCGAAATCGAGTGGCCGCCCCAGCAGACCACCAGGTTCGGGTCACCCGGGTTGAGGATGCGTGCGTTGCGCAGCAGCCCGAACACCGCATTGGTGATGCCCTCGGACGACTCCAGCTCGGCCGCGTAGGCCGGGCCCATCTCGATCGCCATGTACGCCAGGTCACGGACCACCGCGAACAGCAGCTCGGCCACGCCGCGGATGATCTCGCCATCGACGAACGCCATCGCCGGCGCATTGGCCAGGTCGATGCGCACGCCGCGATCCTGCTGTGCGACCTGGATGTCAAAATCGGGGTAAAGATCGCGCGCGGCGCGCGGATCATCGGAGGCACTTCCACTGGTCAGCACGGCCAGCGCGCAGCGGCGCAGCAGCTCGTGCATGCCACCACTGGAGGCGTCGCGCAGGCGCGCAACCTCGGCCCGCGACAGCACATCCAGGCCACCACGCGGGTAGATCCGCGCGTCCTGCACCGGCAGCGTCCGCGCTGCCTTTTCATTCGTTGTCATATCCACTTTTCTGCTTCCTTTAAGGTGTCCGACTGTACTGCCGCCCCCTTAAAAAGCAAAACGGCCGGGAAGCCCGACCGTTGGATAGGTGCGTCCCGCGTTCGCCGCTCCGGGACCGCTTCGGCGGCATCTGCGCCGCGCACGTGTCTGGATGCTACGCCGATGCACAACCTCCCGCAAGGACTTTCGCCTGAACGGAAAACGGCCGGGTTTCCCCGGCCGTTTCCCTTTACTGCATCAGGCTCTGACGGATCAGAACTTGTACTTCAGGGTCAGCTGCATCGACCAGCGCGACACACCGGTGTTGCCCTTGTCGTTGTTGTTTTCCTGGATGGTCGGGGTATCGGTGGCGCCGGTGAAGTTGTAGATGTACTTGCCGGTTGCCGGATCGATACCTGCGTAGCTGGCCACGCGGGAGGTGGAGTTGAAACCGTAATCTTCAATACGGCCCCACTTCTTGTTGAGCAGGTTGCCGACATTCATGATGTCCAGCGCCAGCTCACCCTTGTGCTCCTTCACGAAGCCCGGGAATTCCTGGGCGATGTGCAGGTCGAAGCTGTTGACCCACTTGGTACGGAAGGCGTTTGCCGGAGCAATCTCGCCGCGGTACTTCTCCAGCTGCGGGTTGGCGGCAAGCCAGTCGAAGAAGGCCTTCTCCATCGCCGCACCGCCGGTGAACTTGACGTCGCCCGGGCCATTCGGCACGTAGAACAGGTCGTTGAAGTAACCGGCGCCAGTGGTGGCGGCGGCATCGCCGTTCATGTCGTTGTAGTAGATGTAGCTGAACGGACGGCCCGAACGACCTTCGTAGAACAGGCCCACGGTGGTGTTGTAGTTGCCGAAGAACGCCTTCTTCCAGTTGATCGAACCGGTCACGCGGTCCTTGATCGCGTAGCGCGAATCATAGGCCACGTTCTCGTTGGCGGTACCGATCAGGGTGCTGCCCCAGTTGGAGGTGTTCTGCGAGCTGGTCAGCGGGCTGACTTCCTTCGCGGCGGTGTAGGTGTAGGCCAGCGACCAGCCCCAGTTCTCGGTCAGCGGCTTGTTCAGACCGGCGGTGAACTGGCGGCTGCTGCCCTTGTCGGTGTTCTTCATGAGCAGCACGTCGCCCATGTCAGAGGGACGATTGAACTTGCCGCCCGCACCGTTGCTGCCTTCACGGATGGAGCAGTTGGCGCCGGCGCACGGCGTGTAGCCCGCCGGATTCCAGTACAGCTCGCGACCATCCTGGCCGATGCGGGTCGCTGCAACGCCCGAAGCGTTGTACAGGTCCAGGCGCTCGAAGTAGATCGCGCTCTTGACCTTGGTGTACAGGAACTCAGCCGACGCAACGATGCCATACCACGGCAGCTCGTGATCGAAGGCGATGTTGGACTTCCACACCGACGGCAGCTTCAGGTCAGGCGCAGCGATGTCCACGTTCTGACGAGCACCGGCACCCGCAGCCGGGATGTACGGCGGATTGGTGTTCGGGGTGAAAATGCCGGTCTGGTTACGAACGGTGTACTCGGTGTAGTTCAGGCCGGTGTTCTGGTAGGCACCTGCCAGCCACACGTTCGGAGCAGCGCCACCGAACAGGCCCACACCACCGCGCAGCTGGGTCGGACGATCGCTGTCGAAGGTGTAGTTGAAGCCGAAGCGCGGCTGCACCAGCTTGCTGTCAGGCAGCTGGGTGTTGTCGTAGCCGTACAGTTCCATGATGCGCGGGTTGTACAGCTTCTGCGTGCCGAAGTCCGGCATGTCGACGCGGACGCCGGCCTGCACGGTCAGGTTGCTGTTGATGGCCCAGCTGTCCTGGATGAACAGGCCGGTGTTCTTCAGCGTGTACTTGGCCGGGATGTCGTCGTAGCTGCCGCCGGCGCGCGGCGCACGCACAACGTACTGGTTGACGCGACCTGCAGCGAAATCGCTGAGGTTGTTGAACACATACGCGCCGTTGACGTTACGACCGTAGTAGTTCAGCAGGTCGTTGTCGGAGTAGTCGAAGCCGAACTTGACGGTGTGGTCGCCGACGTACCAGGTGGCGGCACCGAAGGCGCTCAGCTCCTTGCTCTCGACCGCGTTGACGTGCGAGTTCTGCTCGGTACCGAAGTACAGCGAGTCATTGCCGCTGGCGCCAAAACCACGGATCTGGATCTGCGGCAGGCTCGACGGCGTGGTACGGACCGAGGTGTATTCCTTGTGCGAGATCTTGAACTCGGTCGAGAAATTCTCGGACCAGTCGCTGAACAGCTCGCCCATCCAGGATTCATAGGTCTTCGGCTGCTGGTACCAGAAGCTGCTCAGCGAAACCGCGCTGTTGCTGATCTGCGGGAAGCGGACAACATTCTGCTCGAGCTTGTTGTAACGCACCGCGGCACGGTGGTTCTCGTTGATGTTCCAGTCGATCTTCAGCGCGTACTCTTCGACCTCGGTCTTGTTGGCCGGGGCGTTGAGCGAACCTGCGTCGAAGCCGTAACCGGTCGCGATCTGCTGCGCGCGGGTGATGTCGGCATCGGTGATGGTGCCCTTGCCATACGGCGAATCGGTCAGGCTGACGCCCGGGGCCGAACGCTCCATCTTTTCGTAGTTGGCGAAGAAGAACAGCTTGTCCTTGACGATCGGGCCGCCGAAGGTCATGCCGTAGGTCTTTTCGTCATCAAAACCGTTGAAGCGGACATCGTCCAGGTTCTTGCGGACCATGTCCTTGTCGCGGTACGCGTAATACACGGTGCCGCCGAAGTTGTTGGTACCCGACTTGGTCACCGCATTGATCACCGCGCCCGTACCGCCGGCAATGGTGGTGTCGTAGTTGGCGATGTCGATGTTGATTTCCTGGATCGCATCCATCGACACCGGCTGACGCTCGGTCGGCAGGTTGTTGGATTCCAGGCCGAACGGATCGCCGGCACCGATGCCATCGATGCGGATCGCGTTGTAACGGGTGTTCTGACCACCGACCGAGATCGCACCGTCGGCCTTGCTGACCTGCGAGATGCGCGGATCGAGGCGGATGTAATCCTGGATGTTGCGGTTCACCGACGGCAGCGACTCCAGCGTTTCGCGGTTGACGTTGGTGCCGGTGCCCATCTTGTAGGCGCTGAACAGGTCGCTGCCCACTGCGGCAGCCACGACCTGGACGGCATCCAGATTGGTGGCCGCAACATCGCCGGCCAGGTTGGCGTTGACCGTGTTGACCTGGTTCAGGTTGAGGTACACGCCCTCTTCGGTCTTGGTGCCCTCACCCGGCTTGGTGATGGTGATGGTGTACGGACCACCCACGCGCAGGCCGCGCGCGTTGTAACGACCCGACGCATCGGTGGTCGCACGCGAAACGGTGCCCGATTCGGTGTGGGTGATGGTGACTTCAGCACCAGCAACAGGCGCGCCCGCATTGGACACGACCTGGCCGCCGACACCGGCAGAGGTGCTCTGGGCGAAGGCGGGAGCGGCGGCGAGCGCAGCCACGAGACCAAGGGTGAGCTTGGACATCCGGAATGGGTGAGTCATTGTTCGGTAGCCTCGATGCGAGTTGGCGATGGCGGAAAAAAAGCGCATCCAAGCAGCCTTGCGGGCGGCTGTTCGGACATTTATCTGGGGTTCCCTACCGTGAACGGCAGCTGCCGCAACGGTTAACACTAGATTAACACGCTACGCTTTCAATGTGACGGTTGTGCGACAAACGGCACCGGATCGCAACGCTATCGTGACGGAATCTTCATTCCGCTTTACGAACGTCTTCACTCGTCGATGGCGGATTGCCCGCATCGAGCACCTGCCCGCGCCACGCCAGTCCGGCGGCGGACAACAGGGTCACGGCCGCTGCAGCGGCGGCCTCGGGGCCGCATGCGGCCGGGTCCTGGTCGATCGAATAGGCCCGCGCACGCAGGGCGGTACGCAAGGGGCCGGGATACAGGCCACTCACCCGCACCGGGCTGCGGGCCAGCTCGTCATGCAGGCTGCCGATCAGCCCGCGCAGGCCGTGCTGGGCGACACCGTAGCCGCCCCAGTACGCCTGCCCCACCCGCTCAGGGGCATCCACGGTGAATACCAGCGCCGCGTCTTCACGCTGGCGCAGCAACGGCAGGCAGGCCTGGGCCAGCCAGGCCGGAGCGGTCAGGGTGACGTGCACGGCGCGGGCGAAGCTGGCCGGGTCGGCCAGCTCGAACGGGGTCAGGCCGGGAAAGTGGGCCGCGCAGACCAGCAGGCCATCAAGGCGCCCCAGCTCCTGCGCCACCGCCTGGGCCAGTTCGGCATAGTCGTCGGGACCGGCACCTTCCAGGTCCAACGGGTACAACAGGGGCTCCGGCCCAACCGCCTGCACCTGGGCGTAGACCCGGTCCAGCCTTCGTGGCTTGCGCCCCAGCAGGACCACGGTCGCCCCCGCCTCAGCGGCTGCAACAGCGGCAGCGCTGCCGAGCCCGCCGCCCGCACCGGCAATGAGCACCACACGGTCCTGCAACGGGCGGCCATCGAGCGCCCCGTCTGCCGGTGACGTCGATGGCCAGGCGCTCATCCCTGCGCAGCCTCTTCGACGATGCGCTTGAGCTCGCCGGCTTCGAACAGTTCCATGACGATGTCACAGCCGCCGATCAACTCGCCGTTGATGAACAGCTGCGGGAAAGTAGGCAGATTGGAGAAGCGCGGCAGGTTGGCGCGGATCTCCGGCTCTTCCAGCACATTGACCGTGCGCAGTGCGACGGCGCCTGCGGCCATCAGCGCCTGCACGGCGCGGCTGGAATAGCCGCACATGGGGTACTGCGGGGTGCCCTTCATGAACAGCACGAGCGGGTAACGATCCACCTCGGCCTGGATTTGCTGCATTACCGCCACACCTCACTCCTTGCTTCGCCGGACGAACCAACCGCGATGGTCGGCTAGACTGCCCACGGTAGCCGCCATTGTAAGCCGATGGTACCGGCTGCCGCCGCCCCCTGGCCACGAACCTGTCCATGCCCGTCGAACTGCCCGCCCTGCCCTACCTGCCCTCGTCCCTGCAGCCGCACCTGTCGGCACAGACCGTGGAACTGCATCACGGTCGCCACCATCGCGCCTACATCGAGGCGGTCAATGCCGCCATTGTCGGCACCGAATGGGAAGAAGCCACGCTGGAGGACATCGTCCGCCACGCCCAGGGCGCGCTGTTCGATGCCGCCGCCCAGGCGTGGAACCACGGCTTCTACTGGCAGTGCCTGCGCCCGCGCGGCGGTGGCGAGCCGCAGGGCCGCCTGGGCGAACTGGTCAAGCGCCAGTTCGGCGACGGCCAGCGTCTGCGCGAAGAGTTCAATCGAACCGCGCTTGGCCTGTTCGGCTCCGGCTGGGTGTGGCTGGTGCAGCACCCCGGCGGGCAGCTCGGCCTGCAGGCCACCCGCAATGCGGGTACGCCGCTGACCGGCGACAGCACGCCGCTGCTCTGCTGCGATGTCTGGGAGCACGCGTACTACACCGACTACCAGAATGATCGTGCACGCTATCTGGAAGCATTCTGGCAACTGGTGAACTGGGAATTCGCCGAGAGCCAGCTGCGCTGAGACCGACGGGCATCCGCATCCGCCGGGCATGGCCCGGCGCTACCGGCATCACGCCTGGCCGTGGTGGATGCCCATCCTGGTCGGCCCCGCTCTGGTAGATGCACACCTTGGTGGGCGTTGCTCTGGTAGATGCCCACCTTGGTGGGCGTCGCCGGCCAGCGGCCGGCACTACCGGGTTCAGCGGCGCCTTCCGGCCGACGGCCGGCATCACCTTGGTCAGCCGTTACGCAACGCGCGTACCGCAGGGGCCACCTGGGCCTGGCGGTCGAGCTCCAGGCCTACCTGCTCCAGCGCATCAGCCAGTGCATCGGCATCATCATCACGCAGGGTGGCGTGACCCACCTTGCGGCCGTCACGCGATTCCTTGCCGTAATCGTGCCAATGGCCACTGGCCTGCTGCAGCACCGGCGTCGGGTCAGGCATTACCCCCAGCCAGTTCAGCATGCAGGCATGGCCGAGCATGCGGGTACTGCCCAGCGGCAGGCCGAGCACCGCACGCAGGTGGTTCTCGAACTGGGAGGTTTCGCTGCCTTCGATGGTCCAGTGCCCGGAATTGTGCACGCGCGGCGCCATCTCGTTGGCCAGCAGTTCACCGTCGCGGCAGAACAGTTCCAGCGCGAACACACCCACGTACTGCAGGTGTTCGGAAACACGACGGGCATAGCCGATCGCTGCTTCGTGCTCGACAGCGGACAGCACCGCCGGTGCCACGCTGGCCGACAGCACGCCGTCGACATGCCAGTTGCCGGTGACCGGCCAAGCCTGGAAGCTGCCATCGCGGCCGCGCACGGCCACCACGCTGACTTCGCGCTGGAAGGCAACAAAGCCCTCGAGGATCAGGCCGGTGCGCTCGACCTGCGCCCCCAGGGCCTGCCATGCCGCATCGATGTCCGCTTCGCTGCGCAGGCGGAACTGGCCCTTGCCGTCGTAGCCCAGGCGGCGGGTCTTGAGGATGCACGGCAGGCCGAATTCGGCGGCCCTGGCAGCCAGCTCATCGCGGCTGCGGATATCGGCGAAGGCCGGCAGCGGAATGCCCAGCTGCTGGAACAGGGTCTTCTCGCTCAACCGGTCCTGGGCCACCGCCAGCGCCGACGGCGGCGGGTAGACCGGCACACGGTCGGCCAGCCATTGCGCGCTGTCCGCCGGCACGTTCTCGAAATCGAAGGTGATCACATCGACTTTGGCGGCGAAGTCAGCCAGTGCCTGGCGATCATCGAAGGCACCCACGGTGAGCGGTGCCAGCGGGCCACTGCAGGCGTCGGCTGCCGGATCATACAGTTCGAAGCGCAGTCCCAGCGGCGCACCGGCCAGGACCATCATGCGGGCGAGCTGGCCGCCGCCGAGGATGCCGACGGTCAGGCTCATTGGCGCGGATCGTCGTGGGCCATCACGTCTTCGGTCTGGCGCGCGCGGAAGCTGTCCAGCGCCTGGCCGATGGCCGGCTGGTCGCTGGCCAGCATCGCGGCGGCGAACAGTGCGGCATTGGACGCGCCGGCATTGCCGATGGCGAAGGTGGCGACCGGGATGCCGGCCGGCATCTGCACGATCGACAGCAGCGAATCCATGCCGTTGAGGGCCTTGGACTGCACCGGCACGCCCAGCACCGGCACCGCGGTCTTGGCCGCGATCATGCCCGGCAGATGCGCGGCACCGCCGGCGCCGGCGATGATCGCGCGCAGCCCGCGCGAACCGGCCTGCTCGGCATAACTGAACAACACATCCGGCGTCCGATGCGCGGACACCACCTTCACTTCGAACGGAACACCCAGAGCTTCAAGCTTCTGGGCGGCGTGCTGCATGGTTTCCCAGTCGGAGCGGGAACCCATGACGATGCCGACAAGCGGCGCGATCGGGTTGGGGGTCATTGGCCGTCACCTGCCTTAAAGACGTATTCTAGCCATCTTCCACGCAAGACGAAGAACCATGGATCGCAAGCTGCTCGACCTGCTGGTGTCGCCCGACACCCGCCAGCCCCTGTCCCTGCTGGATGGCAAGGGCCTGGAAGCCCTCAACCGGGCGATCGCCGCCGGTTCCGTCAACCGCGCCGATGGCAACCCGCTGGCGCAGCCGCTGCGCGAAGCCCTGGTCACCCGCGACCGCAAGCAGGTGTTCCGCGTCGACGACGGCATCCCGGTGCTGCTGGCCGAAGAAGCCATCCCGACCGCACAGATCGCCGACTTCCCGGCCGCATGAGCGCGCTGCCGACGCCGGATCCAGCCGTCGTCGCGGCCGATGTCGCCCGCGCGTTGGCCGAGGACCTGGGCAGCGGTGACGTCACCGCCGCCCTGCTGCCCGATCAGCCCGACAGCGCCTACCTGCTGTGCAAGCAGGATGCGGTGATCGCGGGCCGTGCGTGGTTCGATGCCACCCATCGCGCGCTCGATGCGGACGTGCAGATCGAGTGGCGGGTGGCCGAAGGCGACAGCGTCAGCGCCGGCACCGTGCTGGCCCTGCTGCATGGGCGCAGCCGCAGCCTGGTCAGCGCCGAACGCACCTCGCTGAATTTCCTGCAGACCCTGTCCGGCACCGCCACCACCACGGCCCGCTACGTGGCTGCGGTGGAAGGTACAGGCACGCGCATCCTTGATACCCGCAAGACCCTGCCCGGCCTGCGCCTGGCGCAGAAATACGCGGTGCGGTGCGGTGGTGGCGACAACCACCGCTTCGGCCTGTACGACACGGTGATGCTGAAGGAGAACCACATCCGCGCGGCCGGTTCACTGGCTGCCGCTGTGTCGGCCGCCCGCCAGCAATGGCCACAGCTGCCGCTGGTGGTCGAGGTCGAGGACCTGGAACAGCTGCGGCAGGCGCTGGAAGCCGGCTGTGAACGCATCCTCCTGGACGACTTCAGTCCGGAACTGCGGCGCGAAGCGGTGCGCATCACCGAAGGCCGCATTCCACTGGAGGTGTCCGGCAGCGTCGGCCTCGGCGGCCTGCGCTCGATCGCCGAAGATGGGGTGGACTGCATTTCCATCGGCGGCCTGACCAAGCACGTGCAGGCAATCGACCTGTCGTTGAAACTGGGTCCGCCACCGGGTTGAGGGTGGATTCGCGGATCGTGATGTTGCCGGCCAGCGGCCGGCACTACCGTTCTCACACCCGGCGTTCACAACGGCGCTGCGACGCTGCGACCATCCCCCACAGGAGCCGCGCATGCGCCGGATGCTCTTGCCTGCCTGCCTGCTGCTGGCCGCGACGCCTTTCTCGGCCGCCGCTGTCGAAGCCTGCGATGTCCCACCGCGTTTCGGCCTGAGCCCATTGGCGGTCGCCATCCGCAACACCGCCTGCAACGAGCATCGGCTCTGGTATCGCCCCTTCATCGACCGTGACGGCCGCGCCGCCAGCCTCAGTGTCACCGAGGCCGAAGGCGATCATCTGGCCGACAACGGCCTGATCGCCTGGCAACGGGTCACCGGCTACTGGCGCGAAAGCGGCACGCTCAACGCGCTGGGCAGCCAGCCCGGCGCCAGCAGCTGCCTGGCGCCGCTGGGCACGCGTTACACCGACAGCGATTGCCGCGCCTTCCTGATCGACAATCCGTGGTCGGCGGCCTTCATTTCCTGGGTGATGGTGCGTGCCGGCGTGCCCGGCTTCAATACTTCCCCACGCCATATCGACTACATCCGCGCCGCCTACCAGGCAGGCCCTTCCGGCGTGCCCTACCGCCTGGTGGACCCGGCCACCGCCAAGCCTGCGCCGGGCGATCTGCTGTGCTTCCTGCGCGACCGCAGCAGCACGCTCAGTTACAGCGGATTGGTGCAGGCCCTGGGCAACGGCTCGGTCGGCCATTGGAAATCGCATTGCGAAGTGGTGGTGGCAGCCAACCTCGGTGGCGACCAGACGCTTTACCTGGTGGGCGGCAATGTCATGAACACCGTGGCGATGCGCCTGCTGCAACTGGATCGCACCGGCACGATCAAGCTGCCGCCGCCGCGCGAGCGCGACACCACCGGCATCGACCCGACCTGCACACCGGGCCGTGAGGACGAATGCAGCTTCAACCGGCAGGATTGGGCCGCGCTGCTGCAGTTGAATGCCACTGCGCCGCGGGTCGCACCGCTTCCGCCGGCGATACCCGCTGCGCCGACACCGGTGCCGCTGCAGCCGACAACGGAGCCTGGCAACAATCGCTGAGCAGATGCCGCTTGATCCGGTCGCCATTCGTCGCCATCTTTGGCGGATCGACACCTGACGGCTGATGCCATGCCCACCCTGCTGTTCCTGCTCATTGCCGGCGGTATCGTCTACTTCTTCTGGAACGCAGCGCGTTCGGCCGCCGAACGTGCGATCGAGCTGGGCCGCAACGCCTGCCGTGCCGCCGATGTGCAGTGGCTGGACCAGGCGGTGCACGCCACGGGCCTGCGCTTGTCGCGCGGGGAAGACGGACGCCTCGGCTTCGAACGCACCTTCAAGTTCGAGTATTCCTACGACGGCATCGATCGCCATGTCGGCCGCATGGTGCTGCGCGGCGACCAGCTGGTTTCATTTACCGGCCCGGGCGCGGCACGGATCAGCCAGATCCGTGCGGACAACGAAGAGGCCGAGGATGTGTAGGGGCTGAAGGTGTGCCGACCAACGGTCGGCCCCACCATTACTTGACCACGCGCAGCGTCGGACGGCCTTTCGGCGGCGGACCAGCGGGCGGCGTGTCGTCCGGCGGCGTCTGCTCATCGTCGTGCAGCAGCTCATCACTGGCCGGCGCCGGCTCGCCACCGGGAATGTCATCCGGCAGGGCCATGCCCTGCCCGGTTTCGCGGGCATATACCGCCAGTACGGCGCTGATCGGCACCTGCACCGGATAGCTGGTGCCGGAGAAGCGCGCCGAGAAGCTCACCGACTCGTTGTCGATCACCAGCCGTACCACCGCGCGTTCGGCGATGTTGAGCACCACCCGGCCATCCTTGATGGCTGAAGGCGGAACCTGCACGCCGGGAACGCCGGCGTCGACCAGGATGTGCGGCGTCAGCTGGTTGTCATTGATCCATTCCACCAGGGCCCGCAACAGGTACGGTCGGTGGCTGGTCATGTGGAAGAAGTCTTCGGTCATGCGTGAAGTGTAGCGCCCGACGCCCCGGCCGGGGCGGATCGCCTGCACGCCGGTCGGCGTGCAGACGGGAAAGCGGATGGCGGATCAGCCCGGCAGATCGCGCAGTTTCTTTTCCTGATCGGTCAGGCTGCGGACGAACCCGGGGTGGCGGAAGATCCGGTTGCCATAGTCCTCGATCGCCTTGCCGTCCTTCGGCAACGGCACATCCAGCGACTGCAGGCGCCAGATGATCGGCGCCATCGCGCAGTCGGCCAGGCTCATTTCCGGGTTGAGGAAGAACTTGCTGGCCTTGAACAACGGCAGCGAGGCCGTCAACAGTTCCTTCAGCCGCTTGCGCCCTGCCTCAGCCTGGGTCTTGTTGCCCAGCTGGATCGCCTGCACCTGCGGCACCCAGTCGTGCTCGATACGCAGCATGGCCAGGCGGATGCGCGCGCGCGACAGCGGGTCGACCGGCATCAGCGGCGGATGCGGATAGCGCTCGTCCAGATACTCGCTGACCACCGACGCGGCATACAGCACCAGCTCGCGCTCGACCAGGGTCGGCACCGAGTGATACGGATTGAGATCGATCAGATCTTCTGGCGGGTTCTGTGGATCCACCGGTACGAAGTCGAAACTCACGCCCTTGGCCGCCAGCACCAGGCGCACACGGTGGCACAGTACATCGTCGTTCGAGGAAAACAGCGTCAGTGTATTGCGCATGCGTACGCTCGCCGCCATCAAAGGCTCTCCTACGACAGGAGACCGCCTGCCGTATCGGCGCCGCCAGCACCGTGCTGACGGTCGACTCCTCCCCGAGTGTGCAACCGACCATCACAAAAGCCAATAGGCCCGTTGCGATGGCCGGCCCTGGATCAGTGCACGTCCTTCCAGTATTCCTTCTTCAACAGGTACACCAGGAAGGTCAGCAGGGCCAGGAACAGGATCACCCAGACACCGAGCTGCTGCCGCTTCAGCGCGGCCGGCTCGCCGGCGTATTCAAGGAAGTTGGTGATGTCGCGCACGGCCTGGTCGTACTGCGCCGCATCGACCGAACCCGGGCTTTCGATGCGCAGGCCCGTCACCGGCGGGTCCATGCCCGCTGCTTCGGCCTTGCCATGTACCGCATGCTGCAGGCCCTGCATCTCCCACAACGGATTGGGCATGGATGCGTTGGCGAACAGCGCATTGTTCCAGCCCAGCGGGCGGCTGCTGTCCAGGTAGAACGACTTCAGGTAGGTGTAGATCCAGTCGCTGCCGCGCACCCGGGAAATCAGGCTCAGGTCCGGCGGCATCTTGCCGAACCACTTTTCGGCCTGCTCCTTGGGCATCGCCACCGGCACCGGATCGCCGATCGCCGAGCCGGTGAAGTTGAGGTTGTTCATCACCTCTTCCTCGCTCAGCCCCAGGTCCTCGCCCATCCGCGAATAGCGCAGGTACTTCAGTGCATGACAGCCACTGCAGTAGTTCATGTACAACTGGGCGCCGCGCTGCAGCGACGCCCGGTCACCCAGGTCGTTACCGGCCTGCAGGAGCTTGGTGCCGCCCTCGGCGGCCATGGCCAGGGTACTGCCCAGCATCAGGGCGGCCGCCAGGGCCAGCCGGACCATCCAGCGCTCAGTCATGCGTGGTCACCCTTTCCGGTACCGGCTTGGTCTTGTCCAGCCTTGTCCATATCGGCATGGTGATGAAGAAGGCGAAGTACAGGAAGGTCAGCACCCGCCCGACATAGGTCTCGTGTGCATCGGTACCAGGACCGGAACCGATCACCATCAGCCACGCAAAGCACACCACGAACATGCCCAGCAGGCCGCGCGACAGCCAGCCGCGGTAGCGGTAGGACTTGACCTTGGCCCGGTCCAGCCAGGGCACCAGGAACAGGATGGCGATGGCCGAGAACATCACGATCACGCCACCCAGTTTGTTCGGCACCACCCGCAACATCGCGTAGTACGGCGTGTAGTACCAGACCGGCTTGATGTGCTCGGGGGTGACCAGGCGATTGGCTTCGGTGAAGTTGTCGTGTTCCAGGAACAGGCCACCGAAGGCCGGTGCGAAGAAGATGATGAAGGCCGCGATGATCAGCAGGAAGCCCGCACCGACGCCATCCTTGAGCGTGTAGTAGGGATGGAACGGGATGCCGTCGGTCGGCGCGTTCGGCGACCAGCGGTTGCCCTTCGGGCCCTTCTTGATCTCCACGCCATCGGGATTGTTCGATCCCACTTCATGCAGCGCGCCCAGGTGCAGCACCACCAGCAGCAGCAGGACCAGCGGCAGCGCGATCACGTGCAGTGCGAAGAACCGGTTGAGCGTGGCGTCGCTGGGCAGGTAATCGCCCATGATCCATTCGGTCAGGCCGTTGCCGATCACCGGAATGGCGCCGAACAGCGAGATGATCACCTTGGCGCCCCAGAACGACATCTGGCCCCACGGCAGCACGTAACCCATGAAGGCTTCGGCCATCAACACCAGGTAGATCAGCATGCCCAGGATCCACACCAGTTCGCGTGGCTTCTGGTAGCTGCCATACAGCAGCCCGCGGAACATGTGCAGGTAGACCACGATGAAGAACAGCGAGGCACCGGTGGAGTGCATGTAGCGGATCAGCCAGCCCCACTCCACGTCACGCATGATGTATTCGATGGAGGCGAATGCTTCGGCGGCATTCGTCTTGTAGTGCATGGTCAGGAAGATGCCGGTGACGATCTGGTTGACCAGCACCAGCAGCGCCAGCGAGCCGAAGTAGTACCAGATGTTGAAGTTCTTCGGCGCGTAGTACTCGCTGACGTGCTTGCGGTAGATCGGCATCAACCCCGGCGCGCGGGCATTGACCCAGTCGGCCACGCCGGTGGCGGTACGGCTGAGGATGTTGGACATCAGGCAGCCCCCTGCGGATCGACACCGATGATGATGGTGTTGTCGTCCTGGTAGTGGTGCGCGGGCACCTTCAGGTTGATGGGTGCGGGCACGTCCTTGAAGACGCGGCCGGACATGTCGAAGCGCGACTTGTGGCAGGGGCAGAAATAGCCGCCCTTCCACTGGGGGTCGTAGGGCTCGGGGCGGATTTCACCCACCATTTCCGGCGAACAGCCCAGGTGCGTGCAGAGACCGACCAGCACCGAGATCTCGGGCTTGATCGAGCGCAGCTCCGGGTTCTGCTTGAGCACGTACTCCGGCTGCTGGTCCTTCTCGCCGGACTCGGGGTCCTTCAAGCGGCCATCCAGCCCATGCAGCGCGTCAAGGATCGCCTTGGACCGTTTGACGATCCAGATCGGCTGGCCACGCCATTCCACGATCAGGCGTTGGCCTTCCTGCAGGGCGCTGATGTCGGCCACCACCGGTGCGCCGGCAAGCTTGGCGCGGGCACTGGGGTTCCAGGATTTGATGAAAGGAACTGCGGTGAATCCGACGCCGACGGCGCCCACCACGGCTGTGGTGGCAGTAAGAAAACGCCGACGTCCGGTGTTGACTGGATCGTGTACCCCATCGTTGGCCATCCGGCACTCCGATATTGATTAGGTAGCTTTAAGGCTGCCAGCGGTTCCGGTGGGGGCCAGAGCCGCATTGAATCTCGGTCGAGTGTAGCGGAACCGTTGCGCGCCACACAACGCATTGCAACAACATAGTTTGCGGGGTTGCCGGCCAGCGGCCGGCACTACCTGTTCAAAGGTGTGCCGACTGACAGTCGGCACCTACCTGTTAACGGTGGGCCGACCAACGATCGGCACCTACTGCTTGCTCAGCACAGTGCGATAGCGCTCGGCCAGCTGGCCGACCCGGCGCACGTAATACTGGGTCTCGCTGTAGGGCGGCACGCCGCGATGGCGATCAACCGCGCCCTCGCCCGCGTTGTAGCCGGCAGCGGCCAGGGTCAGGTCTCCATTGAAACGCTTCAACAGCCACGCCAGATACTGCACACCGCCACGGATGTTCTGCCCCGCGTCGTAGGAATCGCTGACGCCGAAGCGCGCGGCGGTGGGCGGCATCAGCTGCATCAGGCCCTGGGCGCCGGCACGGCTGAGTGCGGTCGGGTTGTAGGCCGACTCGGCATGGATGATCGCGCGTACCACGGCCTCTTCCACCCCGAATTCGCGTGCCGCCGAGGTGATCTCGCTCTGGAAGGCCGTGGTGTTCAGGCGCACGCTGCCGAAATCGACGCGCGGATTGACCCCGCAGGCGTAACAGCGCTCCATGAAGCTGTAGCGGATGGTCCGCACCGGGCCGAGGTTGGCGACCTGGGTCGGGCGTGCGCTGGTGTAGTGGCGCACCCCGTCCTGCATGTACGAATAGACCTGTCCGCTGACCATCCTGCCGCCGCGTGGACTGGCCGGCGTAGAGGTCGTTGCGGGTGCCGGGGTCGCTGCGACAGCAGGACTGGCCGCAGCGGCGGCAACCGCGACCGGATTACGCTCGGCGCTGGTCACCACTGCAGCAGGTGCCGCAGGTGCTGGTAGCGGCGCCGGCGCCGGTGTGGCAACGGGAGCACGCGCTGCCCTGCCCGCGCTGCGGGTGTAGCTGATGGTGCTGCATTGGGCACCGGCCACCCGCTTGCTGACATAGCTGGTGACACCGTCGGCGCCGAGGCACTTGTACAGGGTACCGGCGCTGGCCGGCGCAGCGGTCAGCGCAGCGATGATGATCGCCGTTATCCCCAGTCTCCCCTTCATGGCCGCGAGTGTCCCAGCTTCGCTGCGGCTTGCCAAGGGCGCCGGCTCAGACCGTGACGGCGGGCACGGCCAGGACCTGGCCAAGCCCGGCCAGGCGCTGGGCCAGCTCCTCGCGCAGCTCGGCCGGCGTGGCCCACACCGCCACCGGCAGGCGATCCAGGCTGAGGATCTGCGCCAGCATCATGCCGTGGCTCTCCGCGCCCATCCGCAACAGGCAATGTTCTGGCCCGTCGGCCTCCAGCACACCGCACCAGGGCGGAATGCGCCCGGTCAGCTCCGCTTCGCTGCCGGCCAGGCGCAGGACGGCCTGCAGCGCGAACGGCGCCTGGCTGACCGCCTGCCGCACCATCACATCCGGCGGCGCCGGAGTGCGCCGATGCAGGCCGGGCTCTGGCAGCGGGCGCACTGCGCCCATCCGGTCGACGCGCAGCGTGCGCCAATCCTGCCGCCCCAGGTCCCAGGCCAGCAGATACCAGCGCCGTCCGTAGTTGACCAGGTGCTGGGCCTCGACTTCGCGTTGCGTCACCGCGTCCTGCGCGCTGCGGTATTCGAAGGCCAGCCGCGCGGCCTGCCGGCAATGCTGGGCCAGCCGCCCGAGCAGGCGCGCGTCGGTGGATGGCAGGTCGGAGAGGGTTGCGGTGGCGGCATGTACTTCGCCGGCCTGCTGGCGGCGACGCGCCGGCACCAGCGGGTCGAGCTTGGACAGCAGGCCGCGTGCGGTGTCGTCGATGCCGGACACCGTGGCCGACGCCGCGCGCAGGGCAATCGCCAGTGTGGTGGCCTCCTCCTCATCCAGCAGCATCGGCAGCACCGGCGCACCGGCGCCCAGCCGGTAGCCACCACCTACACCGGCCGAGGCCTGTACCGGATACCCCAGCTCACGCAGGCGCTCGACATCGCGACGGATGCTGCGCCGGTCCACGCCCATGCGCTCGGCCAGCTCGGCGCCGGACCAGTGACGGCGGGCCTGCAGCAGGGAAATCAGGCGAAGCAGGCGATGGGCGGTATGGCGCATGACGGATCGCGGACAGAAGTCGTCCGCAATTGTGCCCCAGCATGGGCCCCACTTCACCACCACCTGCAGGGAGCAATGCCATGACGTCACGCCAGATCACCCTCTACCACGCCGCCCGTTCACGCTCGAGCGGCGCTGTCGCCCTGCTCGAAGCGCTGGGCGCCGACTACCGCATGCAGGTGCTGGACCTGAAGGCCGGTGCCAACCTGGCCCCGGCCTATCTGGCTATCAACCCGATGGGCAAGGTGCCGGCCATCGTCCACAACGGCGCCCTGGTGACCGAGCAGGTGGCGATCTATCTGTACCTGGCCGACCTGTACCCGGAAGCCGGGCTGGCACCGCCGATCGGCGACGCCCTGCGCGGCCCTTACCTGCGCTGGATGGCCTTCTATGGCGCCTGTTTCGAGCCGGCGATGATCGACAAGGCCATGCATCGCGAGCCGCCGCCGCGCCTGATGTCGCCCTACAACGATGCCGATACGGTGCTGCAGGTGATCGAAGCGCAGCTCGCGCAGGGACCGTACCTGCTGGGCGAGGTGATGAGTGCGGCCGACGTGCTGTGGGGCAATGCGCTGGCATGGACCAGTGCGTTCGGCCTGGTGCAGCCAGCACCGGCGACGGCCGCCTACATCGATCGGATGAGCGCGATGACCGCGTTTGATCGTTCGCGGCAGATCGATGCGGAGCTGATCGCGGCGTGAGGGCAGCCGGCCCGGCCCGGCGCCGCCGAACGGGACGGCGGGGCCATGCCCCGCGAGCGCCCAGCGCGGCGCCGCTGGCGTTGCGCCGGGCGCACGCCCTGGGATGCGGGTAGAATCGCCCCCTTTCCCGCCACCCGAATGGATTAAGCGCCATGACCGGGACGCCAGACGTCTTTCCGCCCGCCGCCCAGGGCGGCACTCCGCTCGTTGCCCTGCCCTCTGGTCCGCGCAAGCCTGACCAGGTGAAGGGCAAGCTGTACATCAAGACCCACGGTTGCCAGATGAACGAGTACGACTCGGCCAAGATGGCCGACGTGCTCGCCGCCAGCGATGGCCTCGAACTGACTGATCGCCCGGAGGACGCCGACGTCATCCTGGTCAATACCTGCTCGATCCGCGAAAAGGCGCAGGAGAAAGTGTTCAGCCAGCTGGGCATCTGGAAGAGCCTGAAGAACCAGGGCCGCGAGGTCATCATCGGCGTAGGCGGTTGCGTGGCGTCGCAGGAAGGCGAGGCGATCATCAAGCGTGCGCCGTTCGTCGACCTGGTGTTCGGCCCGCAGACGCTGCACCGCCTGCCGGAACTGATCCGCGCCCGTCGCGAGCAGCAGCGCCCGCAGGTGGACATCAGCTTCCCGGAAATCGAGAAGTTCGATCGCATGCCCGAACCGCGTGCTGATGGCGCGTCGGCGTTCGTGTCGATCATGGAAGGCTGCTCCAAGTACTGTTCGTTCTGCGTGGTGCCCTACACGCGTGGTACCGAAGTCAGCCGTCCGTTCGAGGACGTGGTGGTGGAAGTGGCACAGCTTGCGGCACAGGGCGTGCGCGAAATCAATCTGCTCGGCCAGAACGTCAACGCCTACCGTGGCCCCTATGGTGATGGCGAGCTCGCCGACCTCGGCCTGCTGATCCGCACCATCGCCGAGATCGACGGCATCGGTCGCATCCGTTTCACCACCTCGCACCCGCTGGAGTTCAGCGATTCGTTGATCGACGCGTTCCGCGACGTGCCGCAGCTGGCCAACTTCCTGCACCTGCCGGTGCAGGCAGGCAGCGACCGCGTGCTGTCGGCGATGAAGCGCGGTTACACCGCACTGGAATTCAAGTCGAAGATCCGCAAGCTGCGTGCGGTGCGCCCCGATATCTCGATCAGTTCGGACTTCATCGTCGGTTTTCCCGGCGAGACCGATGCTGATTTCGAGAAGACCATGAAGCTGATCGAGGATATCGGCTTCGACCACAGCTTCTCCTTCATCTATTCGCGTCGCCCGGGCACGCCGGCTGCAGACCTGGAAGACACGATCAGCGACGCGGAAAAGCATGCGCGCCTGTCGCGGCTGCAGGAACGGATCAACGCGCACGCCGCGCAGATCTCCGAAAAGATGGTCGGCAGCGTACAGACCGTGCTGGTGGAAGGCCCTTCGCGCAAGAACCCCAACGAACTGACCGGCAAGACCGAGAACATGCGTTCGGTCAACTTCCCGGCGCACCCGCGCCTGATCGGCCAGTTCGTGGACGTGGTGATCACCGAAGCGATGACCAACTCGCTGCGCGGGCGCGTCGTGACGGAATAAGGTGTGCCGACCAACGGTCGGCACCCACCGAGGAATTGAGGTGTGCCGGCCAGCGGTCCGCACCTACCGGGGTTGATGCCGACCGTTGGTCGGCATGCTTCAATCCAGGCGCTTGCGGAAGCGCAGGATGGCCAGGGTCATCATCGCCACGATGAACACCAGCAGTGCCAGCGCGTCCGGCCACAGCTCCCACAGCGAAGCCCCGCGCAGCATGATGCCGCGTACCAGGCGCAGGAAATGGGTCAGCGGCAATACTTCAGCCAGCCACTGCACCGGCCGGGGCATGCCGGCGAACGGGAACATGAAGCCCGACAGCAGGATGGAGGGCAGGAACAGGAACAGGGTCATCTGCATGGCCTGGAACTGCGAACGCGCCCGGGTTGAAATCAACAGGCCCAGCGCCAGGTTGGCCAGCACCAGCAGCACGGCGGCAAGATAGACATCCAGCAGGCTGCCGCGGATCGGGACCTCGAACAACCACGTACCCAGCAGCAGCACCAGGGTGGTCTGCAGCAGACCGATCGCTGCGTATGGCAATACCTTGCCGACCATCAGTTCGCTGCGCGATACCGGCGTGGCGATCAGCAGCTCCATGTTGCCGCGTTCGCGCTCGCGTACCACCGCCACTGCAGTGAACATCACCAGGGTCATGGTCAGGATCACCCCGATCAGGCCGGGCACGATGTTCACCGCTGACCGTCGTTGCGGATTGTAGAAGCTGATGACGCTTAACGGCCCGCTGGCAATATTGCCCTCGCGCAGCGGCCGTGTGTTGCTGGTCGGGCGCGTGTCCAGCGGTACCTGCGCCAACTGGATCGCCGCACTTTGCACCACCGTGTCGCTGCCATCGACCAGTACCTGCACCGCTTCGCGGCCTTCGTAGCGGCGTCGTTCGAAATCGGCGGGAATCACGATGCCCACGCTGATCCGGCCCCGTCGCAACGCCTCCATCAGCTGGTCGGGCGTATAGGCCTGTGCGCGCGGGGCGATCACACCGGTGGCGACCATGTCCTGCACCAGCGCGCGAGAAGCCGCACTGTTGGCCTGGTCGGCGATGCCGGCATCCAGGTGCCGCAGGTTGAGGTTGATCGCATAGCCGAACAGCAGCAGCTGCATCACCGGGATGCCGATGATCATCGCCAGGGTGATCCGGTCGCGGCGCAGCTGGCGCAGCTCCTTGAGCATGATCGCCCACAGCCGTCGCAGGCTCATGCCGCCGGCTCCCGGCCGCGGCCACGGGTAGCGGAAACGAAGACGTCTTCCAGGTTGGGCGCCACCGGTTCGATGCTGGCCTGCGGATCGGCGGTGGCAAGGGCCTGCGCCAGCACGGCGGTATCGGCCGCGCCCTCACTGCACAGCACACGCAGCTCGGTGCCGATCTGCGCCACGCTGAGCACGCCCGGCAGCGCCGCCAGCGCGCGGCTGGCCTGCCGGGGTTGCGCGGTGGTGACGGCCAGGGTGCGACCCTGCAGCTGCGCGCACAGTTCGGCCGGCGTGCCATCGGCTACCAGGGCACCGCGATCAAGGATCGCCAGCCGGTGGCAGCGTTCGGCCTCGTCCATGTAATGGGTGGACACCAGCACCGTGGTGCCGGCATCGGCGAGTTCGAACAGCGCCTCCCAGAAATCGCGACGCGACTCGGGATCGACCGCACTGGTCGGCTCATCCAGGAACAGCAGTTCCGGCGCATGGATCACCGCACCGGCCAGCGCCAGCCGCTGCTTCTGCCCACCACTGAGGGTGCCGGCCAACTGCACCTGGCGGTCCTGCAGGCGATACTGCAGCAGCAGCGCATCGACCCGTTGCCGCGCCTGCGCGCGTGGCAGATCCTGGATGGCGGCAAGAAATTCCAGGTTCTCCCGCACCGACAGGTCTTCGTACAACGAAAAACGCTGGGTCATGTAGCCGATGCGGCGGCGCAACGCCTCGGCCTGCGCCGGGATCGCCAGGCCCAGCACGTCGATCTCGCCCGCGCTCGGCTCAAGCAGCCCGCACAGCATGCGGATGGTGGTCGATTTGCCCGAGCCGTTCGGGCCGAGGAAGCCGTATACCTGCCCACGCGGCACCTGCAGATCGACGTTGTCCACCGCCAGCAGGTCGCCGAAACGGCGGCTCAGGCCCCGCGCACGCACGGCGATGTCATCGACCGGGTTCAGAAGCGCACCTGCACCGGCAGCCCGGCGGGCAGCGCCTGCATGTCGGCACTGTCGTCGATCTCGATCTCGGCCAGGTAGCTCAACCGCGAGACGTCATCACCAGTCAACGCGTAATAGGGGGTAAAGGAAGGTTCGCTGCGGATCGACCGCACATGCGCTTTCAGTACGGTGTTGGCGCCGTCCAGCTGCACCTGCGCGGCCTGCCCGACCTTCACCTGCAGGCGCAACGGCTGCGGCAGGTACACGCGCGCATGCGGCCGTTCGCCCACCAGCATCACCACCAACGGTGCACCGATCGGTGCCTGGTCGCCTTGCCTGTAGGGCAACGCATCGACCACGCCATCGCGCGGCGCGCGCAGCTGCAGCTTCTGCAGGTTGACGGCCTGCACGACCTCCTGTGCCTGTGTCGCCCTGGAGGCGGCCTGGCCCTGGGCGATGTCCTCACGACGGTTGCCGCGCTGCAGCTGCAGCCACGCCTGTTCGGCAGCACGCACGCTGGCCACGGCGTTGTCGGCGGCCGCGCGGGCCCGGTCCAGATCAGCGGCAGCCACCAACCGCTGACGGGCCAGCGGTTGCACCCGGCGGTAGTAAGCGGTGGCTTCCGCCGCCTGCGCGCGCAGCGCGGTGAGCTGTGCCTGCGCCTGGGCGATCTGCTCCGGACGCGGGCCCACCTGCAGTTCCTCGAGCTGTGCCTGCGCGCGGGCCGTTTCGGCCTGTGCGGCGTCGAGCTGGGCTGCGCCACGGACAGGGTCCAGGCGCATCAGCAGCGCGCCCGCCTTGACCGCCTGCCCCTCGCGCACGTCAACGGTACTGATCACTTCAGCCGCCGGTGCGGGCACGCTGATCCGGTCCCATTCAAGCGTACCCAGTGCTGCTGGTGGTGCTTCGCCGCACCCCGCCAGCAGGCTGCTGCCCAGCAACCCCATCCTGCGCACCCACGTGCCCACGGCCATGCGCCACCTCCTGCCATGGCGCCACGGTGCCATGCTCCCTGTGCACCCGCAATGATCCAGATCAGCGCTGGCCAATAATTGATCAGCCGCTGCCAACGCCACTGCCGCAAGGCTCGCTGCCACCTATCCACAGGTTCGTGGCAACACCGTCCACACCGCATGTGGAAAACCCTGCAGGCACTGGCACAATTTTCACCACGGCATCATCTTCCTTGTGGCACAAGCCCTGCGAAGGTCTATCCACAGGTTTCTTCGGCGCCGGTCCACACCCGGTGTGGAGAACTGTCGTCATGCCGGCTTGCGCGTTACCCTTGTCGTCCCTGACTCCATCGCGGTGGACGGCGACCCCGCCCCACCCCAAGCAATGAAAAGCATCGAGCATCGAGACTTCACCCTGTCGCCGGAAGACAACGCGCAGCTGGCCAACCTGTGCGGCCCGTTCGACGGCCACCTTCGCCAGATCGAACTGAAGCTTGGCGTGGAAATCGCCAACCGCGGCTTCGTGTTCCGCATCAGCGGCCCGGCCGAGGCCAGCGCCGAGGCGCAGAAACTGATCGAAGCGCTGTACGAAGAAGCCGCCGAGACCACCTTCGACAACCACGCCATTCACCTGCGGCTGAACGCGGCCAACATCGAACAGATCGCCGACCGCTCCTACGAAGCGCAGGACGTGGCGATCAAGGTCAAGCGCGGAACCGTGCGCGGCCGGGGTTCCAACCAGAGCCGCTACCTGCACCAGATCGTCAGCCACGACATCAACTTCGGCATCGGCCCGGCCGGTACCGGCAAGACCTTCCTGGCCGTGGCCAGCGCGGTGGAAGCACTGAACGAATCGCGCGTACAGCGCCTGATCCTGGTGCGTCCGGCGGTCGAGGCCGGCGAGAAGCTGGGCTTCCTGCCCGGCGACCTGAGCCAGAAGGTCGACCCGTACCTGCGCCCACTGTACGACGCCCTGTATGAAATGCTGGGCGTGGAAAAGGTGCTCAAGCTGCTGGAAAAGAACGTCATCGAGATCGCGCCGCTGGCCTACATGCGCGGCCGCACGCTCAACGATGCGTTCGTGATCCTGGACGAAGCGCAGAACACCACCATCGAACAGATGAAGATGTTCCTGACCCGTCTGGGCTTCGGTTCCACCGCCGTGGTCACCGGCGACCTGACCCAGACCGACCTGCCCAAGCATGTGAAGTCCGGCCTGCGCGATGCGATCGACGTGCTGCGCGACGTGGAGGGCGTCAGCTTCACCTTCTTCGAAGCCCGCGACGTGGTCCGCCACCCGCTGGTGGCGCGCATCGTCAGTGCCTACGACCGCCGCGACCTGCATGAGATCCAACCTGGAGCGACTCCATGACCCGTGGTCCCGTACGACTGGATGTCGCCGTCAGCTACGCCCTGCCCCGTGCCGGGCTGCCCTCGGCCGTCAGCTTCCGCAAGTGGGTGGCGGCTGCGCTGAAGGGCCGCATCCGCGAGGCCGACCTGGCCATCCGCGTGGTCGACAGCAAGGAAGGGCAGTCGCTGAACCGGCATTACCGGGGCAAGGACTACGCCACCAACGTGCTGAGCTTCCCGGCCGACGTGCCGGAGGGCCTGCCCAAGGGCGTCAAGTTCCCGCTGCTGGGCGACCTGGTGATCTGCGCACCGGTGGTGGCGCGTGAAGCCGAGGAGCAGGGCAAAGTGCTCAACGCCCACTACGCGCACCTGACCGTGCACGGCGTGCTGCACCTGCTCGGCTGGGACCACGAGGACGACAAGGAAGCCGAGGCGATGGAACAGCTGGAGCGCGAGATCCTGGCCGAGCTTGGCATAGACGACCCGTACGCGGGCGAGCGCTGAGCCGGGGACAGCGCTATCCTGCGCCTGCAACCTTCCCGGAGACATGGATGATGATGGGCGACATGGGGCCGCTGCTGGCCGGAAGTGCAATCTTCTCCCTGCTGCTGGTCGTGACCGCCAACGTGGTGCGCCGCGTCAGCGCCAACCATCCCGACGGCCGGCACTGGCTGCTGGGCACGCTGGCCCTGTTGTCGCCCACCAGCCTGCTGGCAGGCGTAGCCGTGGGCGTGGTCGGTCCGCACCTGCTCAGCGGCAATGGGCCGGTGAGCAGTACGTCGGCGATCTGGATGACCGCGATGGTGCTGATCCTGATCGGCGCGCTCTCCGCACCGGTGAGCTGGCGCGTGGTCCTGCAGCAGCGCCTCGGGCGCGCAAGCGGCAGCCAGCCGTTCTTTTACGCAACGCGTGCGCAGCTGTGGGCGCTGTTCCTGCTCGCAGTGGTGTACATGAGCACTATCCACCTGGCGAGCACGAACCTGCCGGACTGGCTGCTGGAACCGGGTGCACTGCCGGTTGCGGTCCGCGCAGTGATGCAACTGGTCCACGTGGCACTGCTCTCGGCGATGCTGACCCTGCCGGCGATGGCGTTGCGCACTGTGGCCAATCGTTCGGTACGACGTGTGCGGGCGCTGCTGCACCGGACACCGCAGGGCTGACACCGCCCTTTGCAACGGGTGATGCTGCCTCGGGAGCACCAATGACCTTGATGTCCGCACTATTGCTCTCCACCCTGCTGCAGTCCGGGGCAGGCCTGATGCCCGATCCTGACCGGCCCTCACCGTTTCCCGCCAGTGACAGTGAGGCCGACATCAGTGCCAAGGTCGCCGAGCTGCGCGCTTTTTTCGGCAGCAGCGAGCAGGACACCCGCAACACCGTCGCCACCGCCCAGCAACGGGCGCTGATCGAGCGCGTGGAAGCCAGGCACGCGGCGCGGCTGGCGGGTATCTGGGTGGACAACGATCCGGGCTGGCACGTCGTGGTGCGACTGACCGGTGATGAACCGGTAGCAGATGAGGTACATGGCGGCGCAGATGGCCCGCAGTACGTGCACTTCCGCACCGGCGCCGCGCTGACGGAGGCGGAGATGCAGCGCCGCCTGGGCAGCCATCGCGATTGGCTGATGCAGCAGTTTCCGGACACCTTGGGCTTCCACCTGGATGTCCGTACCGGCGAGCTGAACCTGATGCTGAAAGACACCGCGACCCACCGCGCAACCGCCGCCGCCAGCCTCGATCACCTGCAGCTGATGCTGGGGTTCCCGGTCAGAATCCAATGGCTGCCACCCGACACGCACTCGTTCCCGCCCTGAACAGCCCGGTCGCTGGACGTCGCGGCGGCCGTTACCATGGTCCAGCTTTCTCCATCGCGGACCTTCTGCCTGTGCTGCTGCGTACTGCCCTGCCCCTGCTGCTCGTTGCCTCCACCGCTTCCGCCGCGCCGCTGGACCTGCCTGCGCTGATCGAATGCCGCCAGGGCGTGGCCGAGCACGCCGCGCTGGCACCGCTGCTGGCCGATCCGCTGAAGGCCGTGGCGCATGGCCTGCAGCCGCTGCCGCAGGGCAACCAGTTCATGAGCGAGTACCGCCTGGCCAGCCCGATCACCGTGTTCGGCCAGCAGACCGAGCGTGTGGCCGTGGCCGGCGCCAGCATCATGGCCGTGCTCGACCAGGCCGATCCGCGGCCGCTGGCCAGGCAGCTGGCCCTGGAGATCGGCTACGACCAGGACGGCAAGTTCATGGCCGGGCGCGAGCTGGTCAGCCGCGATGTGACCGACCCGAAGACCGGGGAGGCGCAGATCGAGTCGATCATCCTCAGCGTATCCACCGTCGCCAGTCACCCGGGCAGGACCCTGGCCGGCTGCACCTACAGCCTGGACCTGCCGGCCGAGGACGAGGGCCCGGCCGCCACCGCCCCGGCGGCCGACGGTCACTGACAGGCCCCCACATCCTGCTAGACTTGGGTCATCGCCCGGCCTGCCGGGTGCCTTTTTTCCAGAGATGTCAGAAGACGACAGTAGTAGCTCCTCCGTGGAGCACAGTGAAAAGAAGCGCGGCTGGCTTGAACGCCTGACGTCTGCTTTTTCCGGCGAACCCCACACCCGCGACGAGCTGGTCGCTGTCCTGCACACCGCGCAGGAAGAAGGGTTGATCGCCGCAGATACCCTGAAGATGATGGAAGGTGCCATTTCGGTGGCCGAGCTGACCGTGGGCGACGTGATGATCTCGCGTTCGCAGATGGTCTCGCTGCCGGTGGAGGCGCCCTTCCTGGAGCTGATGAAGCAGGTGGTCGAGTCCGGCCATTCGCGCTTTCCGGTGCATGGCGAGAACAAGGACGACATCCTTGGCGTGTTGCTGGCCAAGGACCTGCTGCGCGGCGTGGTTGCCGACAACGGTCCGGGCAACGTGCGTGAGCTGCTGCGCCCGGCGGTGCTGATTCCGGAAGCGAAGAAGCTCAACGTGCTGCTGAAGGAATTCCGCTTGTCGCGCAACCACATGGCGATCGTGGTGGACGAGTACGGCGGTGTCGCCGGCCTGGTCACCATCGAGGACGTGCTGGAGCAGATCGTCGGCGAGATCGACGACGAGCACGACGAAGCCGAGGATTTCTCGGCGCAGATCGCCATCCAGGCCGATGGCCAGTACGTGGTGGATGCACTGACGCCGATCGGCGATTTCAACGAGCGCTTCGGTGCCACCTTCTCCGATGAGGACTACGACACCATCGGTGGCCTGGTGACCGAAGCGGTGGGCCATCTGCCGGAAGTCGGTGACGAACTGGCGCTGGACCGTTTCATGTTCCGCGTAGCCCGCGCCGATGCGCGCCGGGTCCAGGCCTTCCATGTAACGGTGCTGGCACCGGACGCGCAGGACGACGCTTGAAGCACCGTGGCCTGATCCTGACGGTGTGGCTGGCACTTTGCGTGCTGGCCACGACCCTGCCACTGACCGCGTTCGCGCAGGCGGCGCCACCGGCCGTTTCGACGGCCAGTGATGCCCCTGCCCCGCGCGTCGGTGTGGTCACCATGCAGCCCGGCACCGTGTTCTTCGAGCGCTTCGGCCACGATGCCATCGTCGTGCTGGACCCGGTGAGCGGCGAGGCGATCTCGTACAACTTCGGCTACTTCGATCCGTCCGAACAGGATTTCATCGGCCGCTTCGTGCGTGGCGACATGATGTACTACCTGGTGGCGCTGCCACTGCAGCAGGACCTGTCGTACTACGACGAGACCGGCCGCGGTGCCAGCGTGCAGTGGCTGGATATCACCCCTGACCAGGCGCGCTCGCTGGCCGCCGACCTGGCCGAACGGGCCAAGCCGGAAAACGCGCGCTACCACTACGATTACTACACCGCCAACTGCGCGACGATGGTGCGCGACACGCTGGACAAGGCGCTGGGCGGCGGCCTGCACTCGCAGCTTTCGGGCCGTTCGCGTGGCAACACCTATCGCAGCGAGTCGGTACGGCTGGCGTCCCCGGCCCCGTGGATGTGGCTGGGCTTCGATATCGGCCTGGGCCCGTTTGCCGACCAGCCGCTGTCGCGCTGGCAGGAAGCCTTCGTGCCGATGCGCCTGGCCGATGCCCTGCGGCAGGCCCGCAACAGCGACGGCCGCCCGCTGGTGCAGTCCGAGCAGGAACTGCTGCCGCACCGCATCGATCCCGAACCGAAGGAATTCGCGCGCCACTGGTGGCCGTGGCTGCTGTGTGGCCTGGTGATTGCGGTGGGCGTGCTGGCGCTGCGCAGGCGTACGCGCCTGCTGGCCGGCCTGGCCTTGCCGCTATGGCTGCTGTGCACCATCGCCGGTGGCCTGCTGGTGTTCCTGTGGGGTTTCAGCACGCACTACGCTGCCTGGGCCAACCGCAACCTGCTGCTGCTGTCGCCGCTGTGCGTGCTGCTGTTGCCGGGGGCGATCAGCCTGCTGCGGCGGCGCGTGCCCGGCCGCATGTTCAGGATCGTGCTGTGGCTGGTAGCGGTGCAGGCGGTGGCTGCGCTGGTGCTGCACTGGCTGAGCCTGCAGGCGCAGTACAACGTGCAGTGGATCGTGCTGCTGCTGCCGGTCCACGCGGCGCTGGCCTGGGTGCTGGGGCGCCGTCCTCACTTGTCGGAAACGCAGCACTGACGCACGATGGCGGGCATGTCATTGCCCGCCCCACTGCCCGCCCCTGCTGCCGCCTCCGCCGCAGCCAATCCCACCTGCGTCATCAACTGCGTCCACTACGATGACGACGGCAAACGCCACGACATCAGCCTGGATGCCATCAGCGATGTCATCGCCAGCAACAATGGTTTCGTCTGGGTCGGCCTGTACGATCCGAACGAAGACGTGCTGCTGAAGCTGCAGGAAGAATTCTGCCTGCACGACCTGGCCGTCGAAGATGCGCGCAACGCGCACCAGCGCCCCAAGGTGGAGGCCTACGGCAACTCGTTGTTCGTGGTGGTGACCACCGCGCAGATGGTTGACGAGCGCATCCAGTACGGCGAGACCCACGCCTTCCTCGGCCCACGGTTCCTGGTGACCGTTCGCCATGGCGCCTCGCTCTCGTACGCACCGGTGCGCGCGCGCGTGGAGCGCGAACCACAGCTGCTGAAAATGGGCCCCTCGTACTGCCTGTACGCCGTGGCCGACTTCGTGGTCGACAATTACCTGCCCATCACCAACCGCTTCCGCGACACCCTGGAACTGCTGGAGAAGGACATCTTTGCCGACAGCTACAAGCGCAGCACGGTGGTGCGCCTGTATGAGCTCAAGCGCGAGTTGAACAAGATGCGGATGGCGGTGGCGCCTCTGCAGGATGTACTGGCACAGCTGCGCCGCTACCAGGGCGAGCTGTTCCCGGACGAAGTGAAGCTGTATATCCGCGACGTGCACGACCACGCGGTACGCATCAGCGATGTCATCGACACGCTGCGCGAGATGCTGGGCACGGCCCTGAGCGTGAACCTGTCACTGGTGACGCTGGCCCAGGGGGAGACGGTGAAGCGGCTGGGTGCATGGGCCGCGCTGCTGGCCGCACCGACGCTGATCACCAGCTGGTATGGCATGAATTTCAGCCACATGCCGGAATTGAACCAGCCGTGGGCCTACCCGCTGATGATCGTCGCTGTCGGTGGCATCTGCGTTGGCCTGTACCGGCTGTTCAAGCGGGTGAAGTGGCTGTAGGGCGTATCGACCAACGGTCGATACCCACCGGACCGGTAGGCCACCAACGGCCGATACCCACTGGACCGGTAGGCCACCAACGGTCGATACCCACCGGACCGGCAGGCCACGACGGTCGACACCTAGCGTACCTGTCGTGGCGCATTGGGTGAACATCAAGCCACGTAGATGGTCTTGATGTTCATGAACTCATGGATGCCGTGGTCGGCCAGTTCACGGCCAAAACCTGATTCCTTGCTGCCGCCGAACGGCAACCGCGCATCGCTCTTGACGATGGCGTTGACGAAGGCCGCGCCGCATTCCATGCGCTGGGCGAAGGACTCGCCACGCACCGGGTCACGCGTCCACACGCTGCCGCCGAGGCCGAAGCGGGTGTCGTTGGCCACACGCAGCGCTTCGGCTTCATCCTTGACCCGGATGACGGCAGCGACCGGCCCGAACAGTTCTTCGTCATAGGCCGGCATGCCCGGCCCCACCTGGTCGAGCACGCTGGCCGGGTAGCCCGCATGCGAACCGGCGATCGGTTCGCCGCCGATCAGCACCCGCGCGCCTTTGGTGACGCTGGCCTGCACCTGCTTGTGCAGTTCGTCGCGCAGGTCGGCACGGGCCATCGGCGCCAGCGTGGTGCCGCGCTCGTTCGGGTCGCCGTACTGACGCTCGCCCGCGGCCTCGACAAAGCGCCGGGTGAATTCATCGGCCACCGCTTCAACCACGATGAAGCGCTTGGCGGCAATGCAGGTCTGGCCACTGTTGTCGAAGCGCGACTTCACCGCGGCGGCAACCGCCTTGTCCAGGTCGGCATCATCGAGCACCACGAAGGCGTCGCTGCCGCCCAGCTCCATCACCGACTTCTTCAACTGGCTGCCAGCGTTGGACGCGATGGAGCGCCCTGCCCGCTCGCTGCCGGTCAGGGTGACTGCCTTCACCCGTGCATCGCGCAGTACGTCGGCAGCCTGGTCGTTGTCGATGTGCAGCACGTCGAACACACCGTCCGGCAGGCCGCCATCGCGGCACACCGCCAGGATCAGGTCGGCGCACTGCGGCACGTTGCTGGCATGCTTGAGCAGCGCCACGTTGCCGGCCATGAACGCCGGGGCCAGGAAGCGGAACACCTGCCAGATCGGGAAATTCCACGGCATCACCGCGAACACGCAGCCGATCGGTTCATAGCGCACGTAGCTGCGCTGGGCCTCGGTATCGATCAGCTGCGGCTTCAGATAGTCGGCGGCATGGTCGGCATAGAACTCACAGGTGGTCGCGCACTTTTCCACTTCGGCCAAGGCCTCGGCCTTCAGCTTGCCCATCTCGCTGGTCATGGCCTGCTGCAGGTCATCGCGGCGCGCACGCAGCTGGCCGGCAATCTGCTTGAGGATCGCCCCGCGATCCTGCAGCGAGCGCTCGGCCCAGCGTGGGAATGCCTCGGCTGCGGCCTGCAGGCGCTGCTCGATGGCAGCGGCATCCATCAGCTCATGGCGGTAGGTCACCTGGCCGGTGGCCGGGTTGATGATCTCGACGGTCATGGGGGGTCTCCATCAGGTAGACCCCCATTGTGCGCCGGCCGCCGTGAGCCGGATGTTGCCGGCTCAGCCGTTGTCCTGGCGGGCCAGCTGCAGGTCGCGCTGGCGTCGCTTCTCCGCACGCGCATTGATGTACCAGCCGATCACCGCAGCAATGGACACTGCAGACACCAGCAGCGTGGCCAGCGCATTGATCTTCGGGCTGATGCCCATGCGAACCGAGGCGAACACCTTCATCGGCAGCGTGGTCGAGCCCGGCGTGGCAACGAAGCTGGCCACCACCACGTCATCCAGCGACAGGGTGAACGCCAGCAGCCAACCGGCCACCAGCGCCGGGGCGATGATCGGCAGAGTGATGCGGGTGAACACGGTCAGCCGGCTCGCGCCGAGATCCATCGCCGCTTCTTCCAGCGACAGGTCCATCTCCTGCAGGCGCGAGGACACCACCACGGTGACGAAGCACAGAGTGAAGGTGACGTGGGCGATCCAGATGGTGGCCAGGCCGCGCGCCGGGAAGCCCGGTATCGCGCCCATCGAGGCCAGCAGCGCCATCAGCGAGAAGCCGAGGATCACGTCCGGCATCACCAGCGGCGCGGTCACCAGCGCACCGAAGAACGGCTTGCCGCGGAAACGCTTGAAGCGGGTCATCACCATTGCCGCCAGCGTGCCGAGCACGGTGGCGGTACAGGCGGTCCAGAACGCGACCACCAGGCTGGTCCACATCGCATCCATCAGCGCGCGGTCGGCAAACAGGTCGCTGTAGGCACGGGTGGAGAACCCGGCCCAGACCATGGCCAACCGCGAGCTGTTGAACGAATAGAACATCAACAGCAGGATCGGCAGGTACAGGAAAGCGAAGCCGAGCAGCAGCACGCCCAGGCCCAGGCCCTTGGCAGAACGCGGGCTCATGCCTGCTTCCCTTCCAGCAACCGCTGCTGGGATCGGTTGAACAGCAGGATCGGCACCAGCAGCAACAGGATCATCGCCACTGCCATCGCCGAGGCGCCCGGCCAGTTGCGGTTGTTGAAGAACTCGTTCCACAGCTGGCGACCGACCATCAGGGTTTCCGAGCCACCCAGCATTTCCGGGATCACGAATTCGCCGATCGCCGGGATCATCACCAGCATGCAGCCAGCGATGATGCCCGCCTTCGACAGCGGCAGGGTGATGCGCAGGAACGCCTGCCACGGCTTGGCGCCGAGGTCGTAGGCTGCTTCCAGCAGTCGGTGGTCATGCTTGACCAGGTTGGCGTACAGCGGCAGCACCATGAACGGCAGATAGCAGTACACGATGCCGATGTAGGCCGCGGTCGGGGTGTCGATCAGCTGCAGTTTCGGCAGGCCCATCGAGGTCATCAGCGACTGCAGGCCGGTGTACTGCAGGAACTGGTCGAGCAGGCCGTTGCGGTCCAGGATCGCTTTCCATGCATAGACGCGGATCAGGAACGAGGTCCAGGACGGCAGCACCACCAGCATCATCGCCACGTTGCGCGCGGGCGGCGACAGGCGGGCGATGGCATAGGCCATCGGATAGCCGATCAGCAGGGTGAGGAAGGTCGAGATGGCGGCGATCTTGATCGAGCTCAGGAATGCCTGCGCATAGATCGAATCGCGGAACAGCGTCAGGTAGTTCTCGAGGTTGAGCTTGAGCGAGAGCCCGCCATCGACGTACTGCAGCAGCCAGGTGTACGGGGGCGAGCCGACCCGGCTGTGCGAGAAACTGATCATCAGCACGATCAGGAACGGCACGGCGAAGAACAGCAGCAGCCACAGGTACGGAATGCCGATCACCGTGGCACGCAGCCCCGGCAGCCAGCGCTTCAGGCCGGCGGCGCTCATGAGGTCAGCACCACGCCGTCGTTGTCGCGCCAGTGCACCCACACCTCGTCACCCCAGGTCAGGCCATCGCTGGCCCAGCGCTGCGAGTTGGCGAAGTTGGCCAGCACCTTGGCGCCGCTGGGCAGGCGCACGTGGTAGACCGAATGGCTGCCGAAGTAGGCAATGTCCTCGATCACGCCCTGCGCCTTGTTGGTGTGCCCTTCCGGCTCGTCCTTGCCGATCATCACCTTCTCCGGGCGCAGCGCGAACGCGACCGGCTGCCCTTCGTAGCAGGTGATGCCGTGGGCGATGTAGACCGGCGCCGGGAACAGCGGGGAACGCACGGTCACGTATTCGGGCAGGTCCTCGTCGATCACCCCGTCGAACAGATTGACCGAACCGATGAACTCGGCGACGAAGCGATTGGCCGGCTGCTCGTAGACCTCGTCGGGCTTGCCGACCTGCTGGATCCAGCCGGCGTCCATCACCGCGATGCGGGTAGCCATGGTCATCGCCTCTTCCTGGTCGTGGGTGACCATCACGCAGGTCACGCCCGACGACTCGATGATGCTGACCAGCTCCAGCTGCATCTGCGAGCGCAGCTTCTTGTCCAGCGCGCCCATCGGTTCGTCCAGCAGCAGCAGCTTGGGGCCCTTGGCCAGCGACCGCGCCAGCGCCACGCGCTGCTGCTGGCCGCCGGACAGCTGGTGCGGCTTGCGCTTGCCAAGATGGCCCATCTGCACCAGGTCGAGCATCTCGCCCACGCGCTTGGCGATGGCCTCGCGGCCGAGTCCGTCCTGCTTCAGGCCGAAGGCGATGTTCTGCTCCACGGTCATGTGCGGGAACAGCGCATAGGACTGGAACATCATGTTGACCGGCCGCTGGTACGGCGGCAGCGCATCCATCCGCTGGCCATCGACGGTGATGCTGCCCTTGGTGGGTGTCTCGAAGCCGCCCAGGCAGCGCAGCAGGGTCGACTTGCCGCTGCCAGAGCCACCGAGCAGCGCGAATATCTCGCCCTTGCGGACGTCCAGGTTGACGTCGTCGACGGCGACGAAGCCATCGAATTCCTTGCGCAGATCACGAATGGAGAGATAGCCGGGCACACCGGTCGCTTCGACGACGGCGGCTTCCGGCTGGGCTTCAACGGGCATGGGGGCTCCGGGAGCGGGCGGTGGACAGCGGCCGCCATTCTACCGGCCGGGGGCCGATGGGGATATGACGACGGCGGGCGGGAAGGCGCCGCTGGCCGTCCTGGAGTACCGGACCGGTGTCGGGTTTGGCCCGCAAATGGCGCACTCCAGGCGCAACACGCGCCCCCCTGCGTGGCCGTTGCCTGGTGTTTCCGCCTTGGCCTGCGGGTGCCGCGCCGAATCTGCAACGTTTTTCAGAACCGGGAGCCTTGATCGCCCGCCACTACCCCGTCGCAATCCCCAGGATCGAGGCCGACCATGGACGAACACGCGTGACATCCGCAGACACTTCTGTCTTCGCCCCACCCGCCCCCCAGCCCTCGTCGGCTGATCGGCTGGAGGTGGCCATCATCGGCGCCGGCCAGGCCGGGCTGTCACTCAGCGCGGTCCTGCAGGAGGCCAGCGTCGCGCATCGCGTAATGGAGGCGGAAACCGTGGGCGCCAGCTGGCGGCGGCGCTGGGATTCCTTCCAGACCAACACCGCCAACGCGACGATGGCCCTGCATGGCCACGCCTATGCGGGCGACGACCCGGAGGGCTTCATGGCCGCACCGGAAGTGATCCAGCGGCTGTGCGACTACGCCAGCGAAAGGTCACTGCCGATCCACGAAGGCTGCGCGGTCCTGCGTGTCACGCCCAAGGCGGGCGGCTACGCCATCGAATCCAGCCGCGGGCCGATCCAGGCCGCTGCGGTGGTGGTGGCCACCGGTGAATACGGCCGTCCCCGGATGCCCCGCGTTCCCTTTGCGCCCGGGCCGGCGCTGGCGGTGCTGCACTCCAGCAACTACCGCAATTGCCGGCAGCTTCCCGACGGCGCGGTGCTGGTCATCGGCGGCGGCCAGTCCGGCGCGCAGATCGCCCAGGACCTCCGCGCCAGCGGCCGCAACGTGTATTGGTCGCTGGCCGAGCGCCATTCGCATACGCGCCGGCTGCGCGGCAAGGATTCGATGACCTGGTGGGACATGGCCGGACGCATCCACCAGCATGTGAGTGAATCGGCCGGGGTGCTCGCCGGGGAGCCGGACGCGCTGCGCAAGGCCCGGACCGCAGAGTTCCCGCTGATTTCCGGCAAGGGACGCGCAGGCCTGGGCAGCTCGATCAGCCTGCTGTCGATGCATCGCGAGGGCATCACACTGCTGGGCCGCCTGCAGGGCTTCGACGCGGACATCGCCCGCTTCGCCGATGTCCGCCCACAGCTGCGCACTGCGGTCGAAGCAACGCGGGCCGAGTACGCCTATCTCGATTCACTGGCAAGCGGGTACTACGCCACGCGGCCCGAACCGCGCACCGATGATGCCCGCTACATTCCCGAAGAGGTGTACCTGCACTGGGAGCCGGACGCCTCGCCGCGCGAACTGGATCTGAAGGCTGCCGGCATCCGCTCGGTTGTCCTCGCTACGGGCTTCGTCGCCGAATGGCCGTGGCTGGATGTGGATGGCGTGCTGGACGAACACGGTTATCCGCTCGGCGAGTTCGGCGTCTCCCCGCAGCCCGGGCTGTTCTTCATCGGCATGCACAACCTGCAGCGGATGAGCTCATCATTCCTGTGCAACGGCGGTCGCGATGCGCGCGACCTGTTGCCCGCCATCCTGCGGCACCTTGGCCGGGCCGGTGGTGCAGCTTCCGGGAAGGGCTGAGGCCATCCGCCGGGCATGGCCCGGCGCTACCACTTTCTTCCAGCGGGCAGGACCGCTTACCTGCCGGTCTTCACCTCGGTCCACAGCCGGGTGTAGAGCTTGTCGGTCTCCGGCGTGTTGATCGAATAGGTGAACATCTTCGCGGCCACGTCGGCCGGCGGGTAGATGGTCGGGTCGTTGCGGATCGCCTCGTCCACCAGCGGGGTCGCGGTCGGCACCGGGTTGCCGTAGTGGATGAAGTTGGTGTTGGCCGCGGCCACCTTCGGTTCCAGCAGATAGTTGATGAACGCGTAGGCCGCTTCCGGATGCTTGGCATCCTTCGGGATGGCCAGCATGTCGAACCACTGCGGCGCGCCTTCCTTCGGGATCGAATAGGCCACGTGCACGCCATTGCTGGCCTCGGCCGCACGGTCGCGGGCCTGGATGATGTCACCCGACCAGCCCACCACCAGGCAGGTGCCGCCGTTGGCCAGCGAGCCCACGTACTGCGAGGAGTGGAAGTTCTGCACGTACGGGCGGATCGACTTCAGCAGGTCCGCCGCCTTCTGCAGGTCGGCCGGATCGCCGCTGTGCGGGTCCAGGCCCAGGTAGTGCAGCGCGATCGGAATCATGTCCGCCGGCGTGTCCAGGATGGTCACGCCGCAGTCCTTCATCTTGCTGATGTTTTCCGGCTTGAACACCAGGTCCCAGCTGTTGGCGATGTCGGCGCTGCCACCGAAACGCTCCTTCAGCATGTCCACGTTGTAGCCGATGCCGGTGGTGCCGATCATGTACGGCACACCGTACTGGTTGCCCGGATCCTGGGTGGCGATGCGCTTCATCACCGCCGGGTCGAGGTTGGCCAGGTTCGGGATCTTCGACTTGTCCAGCGGCAGGAACACGCCGGCCTGGATCTGCCGGCCGAAGAAGTTCAGCGTCGGCACCACCACGTCGTAGCCGCTGTTGCCGGCCAGCAGCTTGGTCTCGACCATCTCGTCACTGTCGAACACATCGTAGGTGACCTTGATCCCGCTCTGCTTCTCGAAGTTGGGGATGGTGTCTTCGGCGATGTAGTCGCTGTAGTTGTAGACGTTCAGGACCTGGCTGTCCTGTCCGCCGCCGTTGCCGCCGCCACAGGCGGAAAGCATGGCGGAGGCCAGGCCGAGCGTGAGGATACGCAGCTTCATCGGGTGCTCCAGAATGCGGAAAGGGGGGCCGGCCGGGCCGGCGACGGGTGCCAGCCTACCCCCCGGCGAGGGATTTTTCTATTCGCGGCCTTCACACGTTCAGCAGCAGGAACTCGCGCTCCCACGAACTGATCACGCGGAAGAAGGTCTCGTATTCCTTGCGCTTGACCGAGGTGTAGGCGCGGCAGAAGCGCTCGCCGAGCAGCGCCTGCAGCTCGCTGCACTGCTCCAGCCCGTCCAGCGCTTCACCCAGCGAACGCGGCAGGTCGTAGCCCAGTTCCTTGGCGCTGCCGGTCACCGGCGCATCCGGCGCCAGGCGCTCACGGATGCCGAGCAGGCCACAGGCCAGGGTCGCGGCCATCGCCAGGTAAGGGTTGGCATCGGAGCCGGCAAAGCGGCTTTCCACCCGCATGTTCTCCGGCGTATCCAGCGGCACCCGCAGGCCGCAGGTGCGGTTGTCGAAGCCCCAGTGCACGTTGCTAGGCGAGACCTCACCGAACACCAGGCGCCGGTAGGAATTCACGTTCGGCGCGAAGAACGCCATGGCCATCGGCACATATTTCTGCAGGCCGGCCAGGTAATGGGCGAACAGCGGACTGAAATCCTCACCACCGTGCTCGCCGGTGAACACGTTCTGGCCATCGCTGATGCGCAGCAGGCTCTGGTGGATGTGCATCGCACTGCCCGGCTCGTTCTCCATCGGCTTGGCCAGGAAGGTGGCATACACCCCATGGCGCATCGCCGATTCGCGCATGGTGCGCTTGAACAGGAACACCTGGTCGGCCAGATCCATCGCATTGGCGTGGGTGAAGTTGACCTCCAGCTGCGCTGCGCCGGATTCGTGGATCAGCGTATCCACGTCCAGCTTCATCGCATCGCAGTAGTCGTACATCAGGTCGAGGATCGGATCGAACTCGTTGACCGCGTCGATCGAGTACGACTGCCGTGCCGTTTCCGGGCGGCCGGAGCGGCCCGCCGGTGGCAGCAGCGGAAAATCCGGATCGGTGTTCTTCTGCACCAGGAAGAATTCCAGCTCGGGCGCGACCACTGGCCGCAGGCCGAGCTCGGTATAGGCATCCAGCACCCGGCGCAGCACGTTGCGCGGCGCCAGCTCATGCGGCTCGCCGTTCTTGGTGTAGCAGTCGTGGATGACCTGCGCGGTCGGGTCGGTTGCCCACGGCACCATGCGCACGGTGTCCGGGTCCGGGCGCAGGATCATGTCCGAGTCCGACGGCGAGGTCAGGTCGTAGTAATCGTCCGGAAATTCACCGGTGACGGTGGTCGCGAAGATGCCTTCGGGCAGGCGCGTGCCGTAATCGTGCGAGAACTTGTCGGCCGGGATGATCTTGCCGCGCGCATTGCCGGTGATGTCCGGAACCAGGCATTCGACCTCGGTGATGCGCCGCTCCTTCAGCCAGCGCAGCAGGCTGCTTTCCTGCGGGGGCGGGGGCGTGGCCGTCTTGCGCGGGCGCGTTCGGGAACTCATGGGGATTCCAGTCGATTCTGTTGGTGCTGCCGGCAAGCTTGGCCGAACGCACGGAAAATAGCGTGATAGAACGGCGTCTGCATGACACGCCACTCCGGGTGCCACTGTACGCCGAGCACGAATCGATGGCGCGGGCTGCGTGCTGCTTCGACCAGGCCATCATCGGCCCAGGCCTCGATCTGCAGGCCTTCGGCCACCTGCGCGATGCCCTGCCCGTGCACGGAATTGACCTGCACCCGATCGGCGGCACACCACTGCGCCAGCCAACCCCCATCGGCCAAGGTGATCGCATGGGCCGGCCCATACTGCACCTCCACCGGCGCCTGCGGGTCTTCGCGATGGTCGGCCAGGCCAGGCACTGCATGCACCTGCGGATGCAGCGTGCCACCGAGCGCCACATTCAACTCCTGGAATCCGCGGCAGATCGCCAGCACGGGAAGATCCATCGCCAGCGCCTCGCGCAGCAGCGCGAACGCAGTGGCGTCGCGCGCCGGGTCATGCCGGTTGCCGTTCCAGGTGCGGCCCCCTTCGTAATGCTGCGGCTCGATGTTGCTGACCGCGCCGGTCAGCAGCAGGCCATCGAGGCCCTGCAGCCAATCGCGCGCCGGCAGCGGCGGCTGCAGACTCGGCAGCACCAGCGGTGTTGCCTGCGCAGCGTCAACCAACGCACGCACATATTTTTCCCCGGCCACCGCGAAACGATGATGGCCGAGCACGGTGCTGTCGGTGGGCAGGCCCACCCAGGGCAGGCGGCGCATGGGGAAACTCCTTGGCGTGGCATCAAGGTACGCGCCCGGCATCGGCATCGGCAAGCCGCTGCCCTCACACCACGGGCGCCCGGCTTGGGCCAAACTATCGGCGTGAAGCCCGACCGTCCTCCCCCGCTCCGACGCCCATTCCCGCTTCTGCGAGGCCGCCGGTGAGCGCCGCCTTCCCGCCCAGCTGGTACGCCAGCAGCCTGCCCGAACCGCCCGCATTGCCGCCGTTGCGCGGTGAACTGCATGCCGATGTGGCGATACTGGGCGCCGGCTATACCGGCCTCACCGCCGCACTGGAACTGGCCCTGCGCGGCCAGCGGGTGGTGGTGCTGGAAGCGCAGCGGATCGGCTGGGGAGCCTCGGGCCGCAATGGTGGCCAGGCGCTGGTCGGCTACGGCTGCGAAGTGGACGAGCTGGAACGCCAGCTCGGCCACGAGGATGCGCGCCGCCTGTTCGACTGGTCGCGCGAGGCGGTACAGGCGATGCGTGCGCGCATCGACCGGCATGGCATCGATTGCCATTGGGTGGAGGGCCACGCCAGCGTTGCCATCCGCGCACGCCACGAGCGCGACCTGCGCGCCAACTGCGAACACCTGCAGCGACATTACGATTACCCGATGCAGTGGTGGGAGCGCGATACCCTGCGTGGGCAACTGGACAGCCCGCGCTACCGCGCGGCGATGTTCGACCCGCTCAGCGCCCACCTGCATCCGCTGGCCTACGCCCGCGGGCTGGCCGATGCCGCGCGCGCAGCCGGGGTGGTCATCCACGAACAATCGCCGGTGACGCGCATTCAACGCGGCGCACATGCGGTGCTGCATACCGACCACGGCAGCGTGCGCGCGCCGCAGCTGGTGGTGGCCGGCAACGCCCTGCTGCAGGGGCTGGTGCCTGAGCTCGAGCGGCGCATCATGCCGGTCGGTACGTATATCGGCGCCAGCGCACCGCTGGGGGCCGAGCGCGCCCGTGCCCTGATCGGCAACAACATGGCGGTCTCCGATACGGCCTGGGCGCTGGACTATTTCCGGCTCAGCCATGACCACCGCCTGCTGTTCGGTGGCCGCGCCAGCTATTCCGCGCTGCCGCCGCCGGGCCTGCACCGGGTGATGCAGCGGCGCATGCACGAGGTGTTCCCGCAACTGGCCGACATCCCGCTGCAGCAGGTCTGGGGCGGTTATGTGGACATCACCCGCAACCGTGCCCCGCACTGGGGCCGGCTGGATGGAAATGTGTACTTCGCGCAGGGCTTCTCCGGCCACGGCGTGGCAGCGGCCGGGCTGGCCGGTGAAGTGATCGCCGAAGCCATCGTTGGCCAGAGCGAGCGGCTGGACGTGTTCCAGCGGCTGCGCCATGGCCCCTTCCCCGGCGGACGCCTGCTGCGCATGCCGCTGCTGGTGGCGGCCATGTCCTGGTACAAGCTGCGGGATGCGTTGTGGTGAGCTGATCAGGAAGCGAGCTGAATCTACCGCCCGCCGAAAACTGTGAAACTCGTCGCCGCCGGTATTCCTGTGATGACTTTCTCACTTGCGGGCCGAGCGCTGAGGCGATTGCATAATCGAACGCGTGTCGATACCGTCGCTAAGAACCGGGTCCCGCGGCGAATGGATGCTGACAGGGAACGTACTGTGAAGGGGTAGTGCGATTGAACTGGTGGAATGAAGGCCTGCAGCTGAAGTTGCGTATCCGCCCGGCGGGGCTGGTCCTTGCGCTGCTGTACGCCATTGCATGCTGGGCGTCGCGCCAGTTGTCGCTCGACCAGTTCTATCTGCCGGCCGGCGTCCGCGTCGCTGCAGTGCTGTTGTTCCCCCCGCGTTGGTGGCCATACCTGCTGCTGGGCGAATACGCCTACTTTGCGCAGATGCGCGTGCCAATGATCGAGAAGTATGGGCTGGCCTGGATCGTACTTGGTTCGGCACTGCTGATGCCTGCCGTGATGCTGATCGTGCATCTCCACCGGAAGATGATGGTGACCACGAAGAATGCGTGGCTGATTTCAGTCGCGGCGGCTTCGGCGCTGGTGGTCACCGCGCTCAATCTGATGCTGGCACACCTTCTCTGGCCGACACCACCCGAGATGCCGGTGATTGCCAGCATCGCACGCTTGGTGGTTGGCGACTTCATCGGCATTCTGACCCTTGCGCCGCTCGCGTTGCTGTGGACACGACGGACCAGCAACGCCCGGTGGACGTCAGGCTTTGCCCCGCCTGCACTCGCCGCCCTGACGATGATGGCGATGATTGGTCTGTATGCCGCACAGCTGCCCTTGGACGAAGTCAATGCCAAGACGTCGATGCAGCTGCTGATGGCGCTGCCAGTCGTCGTGCTTACCTGCCTGTACGGCTGGCGAGGTGCGGCGATCGGAGTGCCCTCGCTCAACCTGATCATCGGCCTCACCACGCCCAGTCCCTACACGGGAGCATTCGATCCAGCCGCCTTCGCGACCCAGCAGATAATGGCGGTCACCGGCGCTGCACTGCTGGTGCTGGGGTCGCGCATTACCCACTACTACCACCGTTCGCGATTGGGCGAAGTGGGTGAAAGGGATGCGCTCAAGCATGCGCGAAATTCACTGGTGGCAAGCGAGCTAGATCTCCGCGAGCGCGCGCGGCACCTGAGGAAACTGGGGGACGGTATCGACACCTCGCTCAGCGAGGTGGTGAACTGGCTCAATGCTCAGGGCCATCCCACTATAGCGAACAGCCTTCTGCACATGGCTTCGGTCCATTCGCGACAGTTCAGGGAACAGACCAGCATGGTCTATCCGGCCGCGTTGGAACATCTCGGGCTCTATGTCGCCCTCCAGGCCGGCGGCGTACGTGAAAGCTGGGACCTGAGCCATCGGGTGATGCGCCCTCGCCTGCTCGGCGATCCCTGCCAGCTCAGCGTCGGCCTGCAGCTAGCCGCCTATCGCGCACTCACCGATGCTGTTTCGCTGTTGATCAACAGTGAATCAGGCCAGATCCGCATCCGCGTACGTTGCGGCCAGACAGGCGGACGCCGCGGCATCCTGATGACGGTCGCACTACTGGATTCATACCGCAACCTGTCACCGTCCACCGTTACCGCCACGGTCGAGCGCTTGGCTGGCCGGACGATTGCGTATGGCGGGACAGTGCAGTGCCATCGGAACCGGATACGGATGGCGATGGTGGAAACGGATGATTCCGCCGCCCTCGGCATGGCATCGTTCAACGCGATGGATCACGTAACGGCCTTCGGGCAGGGAAACTCGCAGACCCAGACCTGACGCCCGGGGTCTGCTCGGCCGCGTCCATCGTGGCAATCGCAGCGGCGCGGAGACCCCGACGCCGCTGCGCTCCTCACTGTCTTTAAGGTGTTTCGACCGACCAGATAACGTCGCTGCCGCTGCGGTAACGCACCAGCGAGAAATCACTGGCGCTGTAGATCTGCGAGCGGGTGGCACCTGCCGGTATCTGGATCTGCTGCTGGGGCAGCGAAACCCGGGCCGCGTTGTTGCCTGCCGGCAGCACCCAGTATGTGCCTCCAGCATTGCCGATGATCAACTGCACGTTTCCGAGCAGGTCATTCACCTGTAGATAGGTGATCCCATCGCGCTGGAATCCAAACAGCTGCCAGCTGGGGTCTTGACTTAGATTGATCGCGGCAGGACTTGCCTGACCCAGTCCAGCAGTTGCCAACGGCTTTCCATGGAAGTCCGACGGACCGCCCGCGAATGCCGGGGCAGCGGCGAGAATCAAAAATGCAGTGGTCGCACCAAAACATGAAAATCGCACAGTGACCTCCAGGTCGAAGTTAACGTCAGGAACCTCCAGCAGATACTAACCGCTTCCCCTCCAATCAATGTGCCAGGCGGCGGGTACGGACGTTTTTGTCCTAAAGTTGCACCTGAAACCGCCGCTATCGGTGCCGAGCCCTCCCACGTGAGCCACCGCATCATGCCCGTCCTGCCGCAGGCCGCTGTCGATGGCGACCTGGCCGATCCGCTGCCGCAGCGCATCCTGCTGGTGGAAAATTCCCGTGCCTTCACCGGCATGCTGCGCGAAGCCATCGAACAGCGCCTGGAGCTGCCGGTGGTGGTGGCCAGCTCGCTGGCCGAAGCTGATCGCCTGCTCAGTGAAGAAGGCGGCTGGTTCCTGGTGCTGACCGGGCTGGTGCTGGCCGATGGCGACCGCGACGCGGTGGTCGAGTTCTTCCTCAAGCGCAACCTGCCGACCGTGGTGGTCAGCGGCGTGTACGACGAGGATCTGCGCAAGCGCGTGCTGCAGCAGCAGATCATCGATTACGTGCTGAAGAACACTCCGGGCAGCATCGACTATCTGGTCTGGCTGGTGCAGCGCCTGGAACGCAACCGGCGCATCGCCGCGCTGGTGGTGGACGACTCGCCGTCCGCACGCGGCTATGCCGCCGCCCTGCTGCGCATGTACGGTCATGAGGTGTACGAGGCTGCCGATGGCAGCGAAGGCCTGGCAGCGATCGAGGCGCACCCGGCGATCCGCCTGGCCGTGGTCGACCAGGAGATGCCGGGCATGCAGGGCGTGGAGTTCACCCGTCGCCTGCGTACCCTGCGCTCGCGCGACAAGGTGGCGGTGATCGGCATTTCCGGCAATACCGATGCGTCGCTGATTCCGCGCTTCCTGAAGAACGGCGCCAATGACTTCCTGCGCAAACCCTTCTCGCGTGAAGAGTTCTTCTGCCGTGTCTCGCAGAATGTGGACCAGCTGGAACTGATCGGCACGCTGCAGGACCTCGCCACCCGCGATTTCCTCACCGGCCTGCCCAACCGCCGCTGCTTCCTGGAACAGAGCCAGCGCCAGCTGCCGCAACTGCAGCTGCATGGCCAGTGCGTGGCGGTGGCGATGATCGACATCGACCATTTCAAGCACATCAACGACACCCACGGCCATGAGGCCGGTGACGATGCACTGCGCGCGGTCGCCCGTGCTGTCGGCGACCACGCGCGAAGCCAGGACCTGATCGCGCGCTTCGGCGGCGAGGAATTCTGCCTGCTGGTGCCGGACATGGAACAGGACGAAGCCCTGCTCTATTTCGAGGAGCTGCGCCAGCGCATCGCCGCGCTGGAAGTGGACATCGGCAGTGCCACGCTGCGCATGACGGTCAGCATCGGCCTGTGCTGCCTGCGGCCGCAGCGTGATGCGCTGCACCGGCTGATTTCCGAGGCCGATCGCCAGCTGTACCTGGCCAAGGCCGGAGGCCGCAACCGGGTCAGCTGCACCACGGTGGCCAGCCCGCTGCGCCCGCGCGAGGCTGCGCTGTCCTGACAGGCATGCCTTGATCCAGATCAACGCCGCCCGTGGGCGGCGCCTCTACAGTCGGCCCCGACATCAGCATGAAGGGGAGCCGGGGATGGCACTACTGGTCTGGCAGGACGATCTGAACATCGGCATCGATGTGATCGATCAGCAACACCGCCGCATCATCGAGATGCTCAACCACCTGCACGTGGCGCAGACCAGCCTGCAGCGGGCAGCGGTGGGCGAAGTGATCGACGAGGTGGTGGACTACACCATGTCGCACTTCGCATTCGAAGAAGAGCTGATGGAGGAGGCCGGCTACCCGTTCTGTGCCGCGCACAAGCGTGTGCATGAGGTCTTCATCAAGCGGGTATCGGAATACCGCATGCGCTTCCAGGCCGGTGAGGACATCAGTGACGAGTTGCGCACCATGCTCTCGCGCTGGTTGTTCAACCACATCCGCGGCGACGACCAGGCCTATGCCGAACAGGTCAAGCAGCACCTGAACCAGTTTGCCCGCGAGCACCAGAGCGGCGGCTGGCTGGGCCGCACGCTCAAGCGCTTCTTCGGCTGATCAGCGCTGGCGGCGCTGCAGGGCGAGCAGCGCGCACAGGGTGATCACTGCGGTCAGGCACAGGTAGTAGCCGACCGCGACCAGCCCATAACGCTCGGCCAGCCAGGTCGCCAGGTACGGCGCCGGGGCTGCGCCCAGAATGCCGGCCAGGTTGAACGACAGCGAGGCACCGGTGTAGCGCACTTCCACCGGATAGATTTCGGCCAGGAACGTGCCGCACGGGCCGTAGGTCAGCCCCATCAGGAACAGGCCCAGGCACAGGAACGTCAGTACCAGCCACGGGCTGCCGGCCTGGAACAACGGCGCGAACAGCACACCGAAGCCGATGATCAGCAGGCTGGCGATGGCCATCGTGCGGCGCGTTCCCCAGCGATCACCGTAGCGTGCCGACAGTGGAATGCCGGCGGCGAAGAAAAGCATCGCCACCATCTGCATCAGCAGGAACTGCTCGCGGCTGTAGCCGAGCACGGCGGTGCCATGGCCGAGGCTGAATACCGTCATCAGGTAGAACAGCACGAAGGTGGCGAACGCACCCAGCGTGCCCAGCAGCATCGGCAGCGGATGGTCGCGCAGCACCGTCCACATCGGCAGGCGCACCGGCGCCTTGCGCTCCAGCGCGCGCTTGAAATCCGGTGTCTCGTGGATGTTCAGCCGCACCCACAGGCCAAGGCCGACCAGCAGCGCGCTGGCAACGAACGGAATGCGCCAGCCCCATTGCAGGAAATCGTCCTGGCCCAGAAAGCGACCGAGCAGCAGAAAGATGCCGGCTGACAGCAGGAAGCCGATCGGTGCACCCAGCTGCGGGAACATGCCGTACCAGGCGCGCTTGCCCGGCGGCGCATTCTCGGTGGCCAGCAGCACCGCCCCACCCCATTCGCCGCCCAGGCCCAGGCCTTGGCCGAAGCGGCACAGCGCCAGCAGTGCCGGCGCCCACAGGCCGATCTGCGCATGGGTGGGCAGCAGGCCGATGGCGACCGTGGACAGGCCCATGGTCAGCAGCGCGGCCACCAGGGTGGCCTTGCGGCCGATACGGTCCCCGAAGTGACCAAACACCGCCGAGCCCACCGGGCGTGCGATGAACGCCACCGCGAAGGTGGCCAGGGACTGCAGCAAGGCGGCCTGGTCGCTGCTTTCCGGGAAGAACAGGTGCGGGAACACCAGCACCGCGGCGGTGGCGTAGATGTAGAAGTCGAAGAACTCGATGGTAGTGCCGATCAGGCTGGCCAGCAGGACACGGCGGGGAGAATTCACGGGTGGCGCGGCAGCGGTGATCGTCGACATCGGCAAGGCGGGTAACGGCGGATCGACCGATTCTGCCACGCTTGGCCGCCCCGCCGGGGCAATGGTTTCAGGCGACACCGACGCCAACGAATTCTTTCCCGGGGGCCGCTACGCTGCACCACCGGTCCCTGCATGGATGCTTCACCGATGGGTTCTGCCGCCCCGCAGTCGTGCTCCGATTCCCCGCTGCTGCCTCGCCTGGCTGCATGGCTGGTGGTGCTGCTGGTGCATCTGCTGATGCTGTGGTGGCTGTTGCATGCGGGGCGCATCGCCTTGATCGCACACGACAATTCGCGGATCAGCCTGCGTTGGCTGCCGCCGGAAGCGCCGCCGATGAGCCGTCTGGTTGTCGATGCATCACGGCCGGCGGCTGCGCCGCACCAGGTTCCGCACGCCCCCGCGCTTCCTACTGCGCAGGCCGAGCAGCGCTCAGCGCATGTCGATCGGCAACGCAGCGCGGCTGCGCGCAACCAACCACTGAATCTGAGGCTGCCGGCTGGCAGCATCGATGGTGGCGATGGCATCACTGCCGAGGGTGTGGCCGCAAAGCTGATCGGCCGCCGTGAGGTGCATGCGGCGTTCGCGCCCCGTCGCCCACCTTTCCGGATCCACCGGCAAATGACGCCCGAGCAGATCCTGCAGGGTGTTGCCCAGATGCTCGGCACCTGGCCACCGGGCTACATGGTTGACCCGTGCACGCTGGGCCAGCAGGACATGCACTACTTCCAGAACGCAGTGGAGGAAGTGGACCGGCAGTTGCTGCGCGAGGCGGTGCTGCAGGTCAGTGCAAGCTGCCGGTAGCGCGGTCTACAGCTGGATCCAGGTGGCCTTGATCTCGCTGTACTTGTCGAAGGCGTGCAGCGACTTGTCGCGGCCGTTGCCGGACTGCTTGTAGCCACCGAACGGTGCCGTCATGTCACCGCCGTCCCAGCCGTTCACCCACACGCTGCCCGCGCGCAGTTGGCGGGCTACGCGATGGGCGCGTCCAAGATCCCGCGTCCACAGGCCGGCGGCCAGTCCATAGCGACTGTCGTTGGCCAAGCGCACAGCCTCGGCTTCGTCATCGAAGCCGAGCACGGCCAGCACCGGGCCGAACACTTCCTCGCGGGCCAATGCCTGTTCCGGGCGTACCTGGTCGAACACCGTCGGCTGCACATAGCAACCGCCCGCCTCTACTTCGGCCCTCTGGCCGCCCAGCAGCAGGCGCGCGCCATCGGCTTCGGCCCGGGCGATATCGGCCAGTACCTTGTCCACGTGCGCGGCATCGACCAGCGCGCCCATCGGTGCATCGGCCTCCAGCGGATGGCGGGGCTGCATGCGCTGGCCGTAGGCGATCACCTGGTGCACGAAGTCATCGCGGATCGAACGCTGCACCAGCAACCGCGAACCGGCGGTGCAGACTTCGCCCTGGTTGAAGAAGATGCCCTGCGCCACGCCCTTGGCGGCCGCATCCAGGTCCGGCGCGTCGGCGAACACCACGTTCGGGCTCTTGCCACCACATTCCAGCCAGACCCGCTTGAGGTTGGAACGCCCCGCGTACTCCAGCAGCCTGGCGCCGGTAGCGGTGGAGCCGGTGAAGGCCAGCACGTCCACGTCCATGTGCAGGGCCAGCGGCTCGCCCACGAGTGAGCCGTGACCGGGCAGCACGTTGAGCACGCCGTCCGGCAATCCCGCTTCGGCCGCCAGTGCGGCCAGCCGCAACGCACTCAGTGGCGAGCGCTCGGAGGGTTTCAGCACTACTGAATTTCCCATCGCCAATGCCGGCGCGATCTTCCAGCACGCCATCAGCAGCGGAAAATTCCACGGCACGATGGCCGCCACCACGCCTGCGGCCTCGCGCGTGACCAGACCCAGCTCGTGCGGACCGGTGGGGGCGATTTCACCGTACAGCTTGTCCACCGCTTCAGCGGTCCAGGTCAGGCAGCGCACCACGCCGGGAAGATCGATGCGACGCGCATCGCGGATCGGCTTGCCCATGTCCAGCGTTTCCAGCAGGGCCAGCTCATCGGCGTGCGTCTCCACCAGCGCGGCCAGCGCCAGCAGCACGCGCTTGCGATGGGCGGGGCTGGCCTGCGACCAGTGGCCTGCGTCGAACGTGCGGCGCGCCGAGGCCACTGCACGCTCGACGTCCTGCGCATCACAGTCGGCCACCGCACCCAGTACGCGCCCGTCGATCGGGCTGATGCAATCAAAGCGCGCGCCGCTGGCGGCATCCACGTAGCGGCCATCGATGAACGCTTGCGCAGGAATCGCCACGCGGCTGCGCAGGGCCTGCCAGTGGCTGCGGTCGGGGAAGTCGGCCATGGGTCGCTCCAGCAATCAACGTTCCTTGTTTATACCGGCGCGGCCGCGACCCCACCGTGATCGACCGCGCTGCGCGCTCGCCGGGCATGGCCCGGCGCTACCACAAGGTCGAGGCCCGAACGGTAGCGCCGGGCCATGCCTGCCGACAGAACCGTGACGCGGCTGCGCTAGAGTCGCACCCATCGGACCCGACGGAGCCGGCATGAAAACCCCTGCAAGCGACCTGCACGACCTGGCCACCCAGCGCCCCGATTCACTGGACGCGTACTGGATGCCGTTCACTGCCAACCGCCAGTACAAGGGCGCGCCGCGCATGCTGGTACGTGCCGAGGGCATGCACTACGAGGACGTCGATGGGCGCGCCATCCTCGATGGCACCGCTGGCCTGTGGTGTTGCAATGCAGGGCACGCGCGCCGACGCATCGTCGACGCGATCGCCGAGCAGGCCGCCACCCTCGATTACTCGCCGGCCTTCCAGATGGGTTCGCCGCCGGCCTTCGCCCTGGCGCAGCGATTGGCGGCACTGGCCCCGGCCGGGCTGAACCACGTGTTCTTCACCAGCTCGGGTTCGGAGGCAGTGGATTCAGCGATGAAGATCGTGCTGGCCCACCACCGCCTGCGCGGCGAGGGACAGCGCACGCGTTTCATCAGCCGTGAGAAGGCCTACCACGGGGTCGGCTTCGGCGGCATGGCACTGGGCGGGCTGCCCAACAACCGCCGCCAGTTCGGCCTGCAGCTCGGCGGCGTGGACTACCTGCGGCATACCCTGGACCTGTCACGCAATGCGTTCAGCAAGGGCCTGCCACGCCAGGGCGCCGAGCTGGCCGACGATCTGGAACGGCTGATAGCCCTGCACGATCCGTCCACCATTGCCGCGGTGTTCGTTGAACCCATCGCCGGCTCGGCCGGGGTGATCCTGCCGGCGCCGGGCTATCTGCAACGACTGCGCGAGATCTGCGACCAGCACGGCATCCTGCTGGTGTTCGATGAGGTCATCACCGGCTTCGGCCGGGTTGGCATGGCGTTCGCCGCACAGCGTTTCGGGGTCACGCCGGACCTGTTGACCTTCGCCAAGGGAGCCAGCAACGGCGCGGTGCCGCTGGGAGGCGTGCTGGTCGGCGACAGCGTGCATGCCAGCTTCATGCAGGGTCCGCCACAGGCCATCGAGCTGTTCCATGGCTATACCTATTCGGGCCACCCCTTGGCCTGCGCGGCGGCGTTGGCCACGCTGGACATCTACGCCGAGGAACGGTTGTTCGAGCGCGCGATCGAGCTGGGCGAATACTGGCAGGAGCGCCTGCACGCCCTGCAGGGGTTGCCGAACGTGATCGACATCCGCAACTTCGGCCTGGTCGGTGCGGTGGAGCTGGCACCGCGCAAGGATGCCCCCGGTAGCCGTGGCTACGAGGTGTTCCGCCGCTGCTTCCACGACGGGCGCCTGCTGGTGCGCTGCACCGGCGACATCATCGCGCTGTCACCGCCGCTGATCGTGGACAAGGCACAGATCGACCAGATCACCGGCACCCTGGGCGAGATGATCCGGGCCACCGCCTGAGGCCAGGGCGGTGCTGGCGAGCAGGTACAATGGGCAGTTCCGCTCCTGCCTGTTGCCGTGCCCATGAACATCGTCGTCAAAGAAGAACTCAAGGCCTACATCGACCCGCTCACCGCCGACGAACACGAGGCGCTGGAGCGCAGCATCCTCGCCGAAGGCTGCCGCGATGCGCTTGTACTGTGGGGCGACGTGCTGGTGGATGGACACAACCGCTTCGGCATCTGCCAGAAGCATGGACTGCCGTTCAACACCGTGCAGAACACCCGCTTCCAGAGCATGGAAGACGTGCACCTGTGGATGATCGAGCAGCACCTGGGCCGGCGCAGCGTTTCCGATTTCCAGCGCGGCGTGCTGGCCCTGCGCAAGCGCGACATCCTGTCCGCGCGCAAGCAGGTCGAACAGGCGCAGCTGCAGCGCGAAAGCGACGGCACCGCCGAGCCTGCCGACGAGGCCGGCGAAGACAGCCCGCCGTGGGAACCGGCGCCGAAGATCAGCCGCGCCGAACTGGCCCGCGAAGCCAAGCTGAGCACCAGCCAGGTGGGCATGATCGAGCGCATCCACGCCCAGGCTGCGGCCGAGGTGGTGGAAGCGGTGAAGGCCGGCATGATCTCGATCAGCGCCGCCGCCGCCGTGGCCGACCTGCCGGAAGAAGAGCAGCGCGCGGCGGCTGCCGGTGGCAAGGATGAACTGAAGCAGGCTGCAAAGCGCGTGCGTGAGTCCAAGCGCAAGCCGCGTGCGCCGAAACCGGAACCGGAGTCGGCGGAAATGGACTTCGAAGAGGCCAACGAGGATGAGATCGCCAGCCGCGACGCCGAGGTGCTGGCCGCGCTGGAGCAGCTTGGCGAGGATGCCCCGGCCCTGCGCCGCCGCGTGGTTGCCCTGACCCGCGAGAACGACACCCTGCGCGCACAGCTGGCCCACCTGCGCAGGCAGCTGGAAACGCTCTGAGCATCCCCGGTAGTGCCGGCCGCTGGCCGGCAGCTGCAAGATGCTTCCAACGTCCATGGGTTGCCGGCCAGCGGCCGGCACTACCGGGTACTCACCGGCCTGCGGGTAGACTTCGGGCATGACGTCTGCCATCGATCCGCGCCGCGCCCAGCTGCGGCGCCTGAAAACCCTCGCCCTTGGCCTGCTGCTGCTGATGCTGGCCGGTTTCGCGGTCAGCCACTGGCAGGGCGAGCGTGGCATCTGGGCCTGGGTCTCGGCCTTCTGCGAGGCCGCCGCGGTTGGCGCGCTCGCCGATTGGTTCGCGGTGGTTGCCCTGTTCCGGCGGCCGATGGGCCTGCCGATTCCACATACGGCGATCATTCCGCGTAGCAAGGAACGCATCGGCGACAGCCTGGCCCTGTTCGTGCGCGACCAGTTCCTGGAACCGACGGTGCTGCTGGCCAAGCTGCAGGTATTCGATCCAGCCAGCCGCCTCGGCAGCTGGCTGGCCGATCCCGCGCGTTCACGGATGCTGGCCGACATGGCCCGTGGCTGGGCGCTGCAGGCGCTGGACTTCTTCGATGAAGCTGCGGTGCGGCGGCAGCTGCACAGCTTCGTGGTGCAGCAGCTGCGGCAGTGGAACGCCGCAGCCACCGCCGGCGAACTGCTGGGCCTGCTGACCGCCGATGGCCGCCACCAGCGCGTGCTGGACGAAGGCCTGCAACGGCTGGGGCGTTGGCTGGAGCAACCGGAAGTGAAGGAGCGCGCCTCGCAGCTGATCGTGCGCTACATCCAGCGCGAATGGCCGACGCTGTCGAGCACGGTGAACTGGGTCAAGCCGATCGATGAGATCGGCGACAGCCTTGCCGAACGCCTGGCGCGCGCGGTGCTTGAGGAACTGCAGCAGGTGCTGGCCGAGCCGCAGCACCCGCTGCGCCAGGACTACGAACAATGGCTGGGCAACTACGTGCAGCGCCTGCGCGAGGACCCGGCACTGGCCGAGCGCATCGAGCAGCTCAAGCAGGAAATGATCGACCACCCTGCCCTGCAGGACTACGTGCAGGGCCTGTGGTCGCGCATCCATGCCAGCCTGCGCGGCGATCTGCAGCGCGAGGATTCGGCACTGGTCGGTCATCTGCAGCGCAGCCTGGCCTCGCTGGGTGACAGCCTGCAATCGGACCCGGCGTTGCGCGAGGCATTGAACCAGCACCTGCTGGAAGGCGCGCAGCGGCTCACCGGGCGCCTGCGCGAGGGCGTCACCACCCATATCGCGCAGACGGTGAAGAGCTGGGACGAGCGTCATCTGGTCGAGCAGCTGGAACTGAGCGTGGGCCGCGACCTGCAGTTCATCCGCTTCAACGGCACCCTGGTGGGTGGGCTGATAGGGCTGCTGCTGCATGCGGCTACGGTGCTGTTCCGGTTCTGAGGGGGTTCCCGGCCGGGCTGCGCCCGGCACCCGCAGAGGCGGGAGCCAGAGCAACAGCCACAGCTGGTTTCCTGCGGGATGGCAGGGCGCTGTGGGTTTGCGGGGCCGCCGTGTACCCATCCTTGGGGGCTTGGTCGCCGCATCCATGCGGCTCACACCCCGCAAACCCACAGCGCCCCGCCTTCGACCGTTTCCCTCGATCTGCCTGGATCCACATGTTCGGGGGACGAATGGGGCTGTCACACTTGCTTAACGAAATGCGAATGCCTATCATTTACTGATCGGTTGTACGCTTAGCCAAGCGGGGCACGGAAGCAAGCGCCCACCCGCCCCTTCGCCCGTGTACATCCCCCGACCACTGGGTCGCCTGCCAGCCGCAGGTGGCGCGCCGTCGATGGGAATCACGCTGGGTGACGTGCGCGGAGCGCATGGCTGCCATGGGTGCGTTTGCCATCGCCTGTTTTTTGTCCTGCATGGAATCGCACCGATGGCTTCTCCCCTGAATACTCCCCGCCCAACCCTGCTGGCCCTGGCCCTGACCGCTGTGATGATCGCTCCGCTGGCCCACGCCGATGCACCGCTCGCTGCCGATGCGCGCACGCTGGACACGGTGAAGGTGACCGCTGACGGCGAGATCGCAAACGGCTACACGGTGAAGAACACCCGCAGCGCGACCAAGCTGGATCTGTCGCTGCGCGAGACGCCGCAGTCGGTCACCGTCATCACCCGGCAACGGCTGGATGACATGGGGCTGTTCTCGTTGTCCGACGTGATGGGCCAGGTCACCGGGGTCAGCGTGTCGGTCACCGACAGCGAGCGCATCAGCTATGTTTCGCGTGGCTACACGATCGAGAACTTCCAGATCGACGGGATGCTCAACACCTTCGGTGGGTCGATCAAGACCAACACCGACAACGTCATCTACGAACGCATCGAAGTGATCCGCGGCGCCACCGGCCTGACCACGGGCGCCGGTGATCCGTCCGGCACCATCAGCATGGTGCGCAAGCGCCCCACCGACACCTTCCAGATGAGCAGCAATCTGACCGTGGGGCGCTGGGGCAACCAGCGCCTGGAAGCCGACCTGGGCGGTCCCGTGGCGTGGGACGGGCGCATCCGCGCACGCGTGGTCGCGGCCAAGCAGCAGAGCGATTCGTTCCGCGATGTCTACAAGCTCGACAAGGACGTGTTCTACGGCATCGTCCAGGCCGACCTGACCGACAGCACCCTGTTCGAGCTGGGCTATGAATACCAGTCACCACACACCACGGGCGTGACCTGGGGCGTGGTGCCTTACTGGGGTGCTGACGGCAACCCGGCCAACCTGCCGCGCTCGACCAATCTGTCGGCGTCGTGGAGCGAATGGCCGATCATTGAAAAGACCACCTTCGCCCGCCTCGAACAGCAGCTGGGCAGCGGCTGGTCGCTGAAGGGCAACGTCAGCCATGCCGTGCGTGATACCGATGGCAGCGTCTGGTACGGCGCAGCCGGCTACCCGCGCGCGGACGGCACCGGCGTCACCGCCTACGTCTCGCACTTCAACGAACACAGCACGATGGACGTGTTCGACGTCAACGTCGGCGGCCCGTTCCAGCTGTTCGGCCGCGAGCATGAACTGGTGTTCGGGCTGGGCCAGTCCGTGCGCAAGGGCGAATCCGAAGCGACCAGCTTCGACACCAGCGCACCGGGCTACATGCAGGTTCCCGACTGGCGCAACTGGACCGGCAAGGTGCCGGTCCTGCCGGTGACACGCTACGGCCGTCTTTCCTCGGAAAACGAGCTGCGCCAGCGCGCCGCCTACATCGCCGCGCGCCTGCGTCTGGCCGACCCGCTGCTGGCCGTGGTCGGCGCCCGCTATGGCAGCTGGGAAACCCGCCAGTGGGGCTACGGCTACGACACCAACGGCAACCGCAACCGCACCACCCGCACCGGCTACAAGCCCGACGACACGCTGACCCCGTATGCCGGCCTGGTCTACGACTTCAATTCGATGTTAAGCGGTTATGTCAGCTACACCGACATCTTCAAGCCGCAGAACTACCGCGACCGCAACGGCAACTACCTTGAGCCGGTGGTCGGCGACATGTACGAGGCTGGCGTCAAGGCTGAATTCTTCGGTGGCCTGCTGAACGCCTCGGCCGCCGTGTTTGAAGGCAAGCAGGACAACGTGGCCGAGATCGATGATTCGGTGCCGCTGAACTCGCTGCCCGATGGCGGCCAGGCCTATCGCTCGACCGGCAAGGGCAACAAGGTGAAGGGTTGGGAACTGGAAACCCAGGGCAGCATCGGCGAGCAGTGGAACATCTCGGCCGGTTTCGCCCGTACCCGGATCCGCAACGCCGCGGGTGTGCTGCAACGGACCACCACCCCGCAGGAAACCTTCCGCCTCAACACCAGCTGGCGGCCGGGCGGCATCGAAGGCCGCTTCTGGCTGGGCGGTGGCGTGACCTGGCAGAGCCGCATCTGGAACAACAGCACCAAGCCGACGGCCGACTACCTGACCACCGGCCGCACCGAAAGTGCGCGCATCACCCAGGACGCGTTCTACCTGCTGAACCTGGCCGGTGGCTACCGTTTCAACGAGAACTTCAGCGCCCAGCTCAACATCAGCAACCTGCTGGACAAGAAGTACTACAACAACGTCGGCTTCTACCAGGGCGTGTACTGGGGCGAACCCCGCAACGTCAGCGTGACGCTGCGCTGGAAACTCTGATGACCTGATGGATGGTGCCGGTTCTGCGACCGGCATCCGGCCACGGATGGCCAACCCCGGCGCGCTTCGGTGCGCCAGCCTTCTCTTCATTCAACCTGCAGGACCGCCGTGGACCGCTCGCCCGCAACCGCCAGCCCCCGCCTCAGCACCTTCTTCGCCAACCCGCGATGGGGCGTGCTGTCCCGATCCCTTGCCGCCATCTTCGGCGGCTACGCGCTTGCCTCGATGACCACGGTGTTCTGTGCGCTGGCGCTGCCGGGCGCGCGCGGCCAGGCCGTGCTGACCGGCATGCTGCTGGCGATCCTGGTCGCCGCCTGCGCCGCGCTGTGGGCGTTCGCCACGCGCAGTGCGCTGCGTGCCTGGGTCGGCATTCTCGCCCCCACCCTGCTGTTGGCCGGCATTTCGCGCCTGCTGGGAGCGTGGGCATGAAGAATGGATTCCGCCAATCCATGGCCTGGCTGCATACCTGGACCGGCCTGCTGGTCGGCTGGCTGCTGCTGCTGATCTTCATGGCCGGCACCGCCAGCTACTACCGCGAGGAAATCAGCCGCTGGATGCGCCCGGAGCTGCCGCGCAGCACGGTCAGCACCGACGAAGCGGCGCAGCGCGCGGCCGACTACCTGCTGGCCAACGCACCACAGGCCGAGAGCTGGTTCGTCACCCTGCCGCAGCCACGCAATCCGGCCATGCAGATGTTCTGGCGGTTGCCGGCCGAGCTGGCCGACCCCAGTAAGGGCCGACGCGGCGCCTTCGGTGATGCCACCCTGGACCCGAACACCGGCACCGAGCTGAAGGCCCGCGAGACCCGTGGCGGCGACTTCTTCTACCGCCTGCATTTCGACCTGCACTACATTCCCGTGCTGTGGGCGCGCTACCTGGTGGGCTTCTGCGCGATGTTCATGCTGGTGGCCATCATCACCGGCGTGATCACCCACAAGAAGATCTTCAAGGACTTCTTCACTTTCCGGAAGGACAAGGGCCTGCGTTCCTGGCTGGACTTCCACAACGTCAGCGCGGTGATGGCCCTGCCTTACCACGCGATGATCACCTACACCGGCATCGTCACGTTGATGATCATGTACCTGCCGTGGGGAGTGAACGTGGCCTACGGCACCGACCAGGATGCGTTCTATGCGGAGGCCTTTGGTGGCCTGCCCGAGGTCACCGCGCCCGCCGAAGGCAAGGCTGCCCCCCTGCCGCTGCGGCAGCTGCTGGACAGTGCCCGCACGCATTGGCACGGCACCGAGGTCGCCGGTTTCAGCGTTGCCAATCCCGGTGCCGCCAATGCAGTGATCGACATCCGCCAGCGCGATGGCAAACGCCTGTCCATCGATACCCCGGCGCTGCGCTATGACATGGTCACTGGCGCGCTGCTGCAGGAAACGCCGCCCTCCGGTGGCGCCACCGCCACCCGTGGCGTGCTGTATGGCCTGCACCTGGCCCGCTTTGCCGATTGGGGCCTGCGCGCGTTGTTCTTCCTGTCCGGCCTGACCGGCTGCCTGATGGTGGCCAGCGGCGTGGTGCTGTGGGCGGTGAAGGAGCGGCCGAAGCATGCCAAGAGCGGTCGCACCGGCTTCGGCCTGCGCCTGGTCGATGCACTGAACATCGGCGCCGTGGCCGGTCTGCCGATCGCCTTTGCCGCCTATTTCTGGGGCAACCGGCTGCTGCCGCTGGGCCTGGCCGAGCGCTCCAACGCCGAAGCGAACGTGTTCTTCTACGCGTGGGGCGCCTCGCTGCTGGCAGCCTTCATCTGGCCCAAGCGGATGATGTGGGTGTGGCAGCTGTACATCGGCGCGGCCGCGTTCGCGCTGATTCCGGTAGTGAACGCGCTGACCACCCACGCGCACCTGGGCGTGACGCTGTTCAACGGTGACTGGGCATTGGCCGGTTTCGACCTGTCGATGATCGCCTTCGGCGCCATGCTGGCCCTATGCGGCTGGCGCATGCAACGCTGGACGCCGCCGCTGACTGCCGCCGAGAAGAAGAAACGCGCGGCGGCCGCTGCAGCGACGAGGGCACCGGCCGATGCAGTGGAAGCGGAGGCCAGCGCATGATGCTGCTGGTACTGGGGTTGTCGTTCACGGCGTTCACCGCGCTGTCGCTGGCGATGGAAAAGCACCAGCAGGAACTGCACGGCAAATCCGCGGCATCACCGGCACGGCGCACGCAATGGCGGGTGCTGGGCTGGGTGCTGCTGACGGTGGCTTTCGCACTGTGCGTGGTCGACCACGGCTGGGCGATGGGCCCGGTGCTGTGGCTAGGCGCGCTCACCCTGGGTGGAATCGTGCTGGCGTTCGCGCTGTACCCGTACCGGCCGAAATGGATCGCGCCGCTGGCGATCGCGTTGCCGGTGATCGGGCTGGTGGTGGCGCTGTTGTAACCCGTGCGGTGGACCGCATCCACGCATGGCGTGGATCTACCGGACCCACGCTCGCCGGGCATGGCCCGGCGCTACCGTTCTGCGCGCACGTGGGTAGCGCCGGGCCATGCCCGGCGACGCGTCACGCCAGGCGCTTCAGCTCCCACGCACGATGGATGCGCGCGTTGCGCTCGAAATCCGGGCCGATGGTGCTGGCGCTGATCTCGCGGCACTGGGCGAATTCGGCGATGGCGTTCTCTTCCAGCTTGAAGCGGCGGAAGTTGTTGGAGAAGTACAGCACGCCACCCGGCGCCAGTCGCGCGACGGCCGCACGCAGCATCTTCACCTGCTCGCGCTGTACGTCGAAGTCCTCGGCGCGGGCCGAGTTGGAGAACGTCGGCGGGTCGCAGAAGATCACGTCGTACTGGCCGCGATCACCTTCCAGCCAGGCCATCGCATCGGCCTGCACCAGCAGGTGCTGATTGCCGCCCTGCCCGTTCAGGGCCAGGTTGTCGTAGCACCACTGCAGGTAGGTGGCCGACAGGTCGACGCTGGTGGTGCTGGCCGCACCGGCCACCGCCGCCTGCACGCTGGCCACGCCGGTGTAGCAGAACAGGTTGAGGAAGCGCTTGCCACGCGCCTGCTCGGCCATCAGCCGGCGCAGCGGGCGATGGTCGAGGAACAGGCCGGTATCCAGGTAATCGAACAGGTTCACCTGCAGCAGCGCGTTGTTCTCGCGTACCACGAGGAACTCATCGCGCTGCTCGAAACGGCCGTACTTGCTGCCGCCCTTGCCACGTTCACGCGATTTCATCGATACCTGTTCCGGCGGCACGCCGAACACCTCGCGCGCAGCGGCCAGCAGTTCATTGCGGCGGCGGCGCACGTCGTTCTCGGGAATCGCGGCCGGTGCAGCGTATTCCTGCACATGCAGGAATGTGCGGCGCTGGCCGCCATCTTCCTCGTACACGTCGATGGCCGCTGCGTATTCCGGCAGATCGGCATCGTAGGCACGGAAACAGGTGATGCCTTCGCGCGCGCGCCAGCTCTTGAACTTCTTCAGGTTCTTGCGCAGGCGGTTGGCCACCATCTGCGCGCCTTCGCTCAGCTCGCGCACCTGTGCCGGGTCGCGGCCCGGCACCGCGATCGGATCGCAGACGATCAGTGCGCATTCCAGCGCACCATTGAACATCTGGTACTTCTTGCCCGCACGCAGGCCGGTGGCGAAGGCCAGTTCGTCATTGCCGCACAGCAGGCTGGCGCGCCACTGCGGCACGGCCTTCTGCAGGGCATTGCCCAGCTTGCGGTACAGCGCCGGATCGGCGGCCAGGCGCTCGTCATACGGCGGGTTGCAGACCACCGCGCCGATCTCCTGCTCCGGGGTGGGCAGGTCAGCCACATCGGCGCGGGTGAAGCGGATGGCATGGGCGACGCCGGCAACTTCGGCGTTCTCGCGCGCGGCCTGGATCGCCACCGGGTCGATGTCGCTGCCGTGGATGACCGGCTTCAGCGCGGCAAGGCCGGCCGCTTCGCGATCACGCGCTTCACTCTGGATGGTTTTCCAGGCGGCCTTGTCGAAGCCCAGCCAGCGGCTCGGCGGCAGGCTGCCATGGCGCATCAGGCCGGGGGCGACATCGGCCGCCATCAGCGCGCCTTCGATCAGCAGGGTGCCGCTGCCGCACATCGGGTCCAGCAGGCCGCCACCGGCAGCGTGCAGGCGCGGCCACTGCGCGCGCATCAGCAGCGCGGCAGCCAGGTTTTCCTTCAACGGCGCGTCATGCGCCGCACCGCGCCAGCCGCGGCGATGCAGCGGGCCGCCGCCGAGGTCGATCGACAGCGAGGCGCGGCCCTTGCGCAGCGACAGGTTGACGCGCACGTCCGGCAGGTCGGTGTTGACCGAAGGGCGCTCCAGCCCTTCGTCACGCATGCGGTCGACGATGGCGTCCTTGATCCGCTGCGCGGCGAAACGGGCATGGGTGATCTTGTCGCCGGACACATGTGCATCCACCGCCAGGGTCATCTCCGGCTTGATGTGTTCGTGCCACGGCAGCGCACGCACGCCGTCGTACAGCGCCTGCTCGTCCGGGCATTCGAATTCGTCGATCGGCCACAGCACGCGGCTGGCCAGCCGCGACCACATCACGATCCGCAGCGCCTGCTCCAGTTCGCCATCGGCGTTGACGCCGGCGATGGTGGCAGTGGCCTTTTCCAGGCCCAGGGCCGACAGCTCATCGGCAAGCAGGTATTCCAGGCCCTTGGCGCAGGAGACAAAAAATTTCACGGGATCGGTTCGCAGGTGGTCAGGCACGGCAGGGGGCCGGGCCATTCGGAAGGGAGGGCCGTGGACACGGCCGGCAGGCCCGCGCCGGGGGCGGCGGGGCTGCCATTGTAGTCAAAGCGGGCGGGCGCGCCGTGCGCCCGGGCTTCACAGCTGCCGCAGCAGGCGCTCGAAGGCCTGCGCAGAGGCTTCCACGTGGTGCTCCAGGCGATGGCCATCGTCCACCAGCAGCAGCTGCGCCGAGCGCGCCTGCGCCCAGGCGATGACTCCGGCGGCCGGCACCACCTCGTCATGCCAGGCCTGCACCACCGTGGTCGGCACCGGCGCGGCATCCAGCGCCGGCATCGGGCCCATGGTGGTGGGCGGCACCATCAGGAACAGGCCGGCCACCGGCACCTGCAGCGAGGCGATGGCAGAGATGTAGGCGCCCAGGCTGGAGCCGGCCAGCACCACCGGCCCCTGCGCAGCGGCAGCGGCCGTGCGCTCGATCAGGCGTTGCAGGCGGGTGCGCACATCGCCAACGCGGCTGACCTGGCTCATCGCGTCCAGGTCGGTGTAATCGGGGCGCTCATGGGTCCAGCCCAGTCGCTCGGCGACTTCGGCCAGCGCGGTGACCTTGGTCGCCTCCGGGCCGCTCTCGAAGCCGTGGGACAGGATGCAGTGACCGCGGCTCATGCGTGCGCTCCCACGGAGCGGATCGACAGCAGAAGGGAAGGCAGTTTCATCCGGCAATGCTAGCATCGCCGCATGCCCAAACCGCTCCTGCCCGGCCTGCAGCTGCAGCCGTTGCCCTACCACGACCGCCTGCCACTGCGCGATCCATCCAGCCTGACGATGGTGGTGATCCACTGCACCGAACTGCCCGATCTGGCGACCGCCCGGGAGTACGGCGAGCGCGTGCTGTACGACAGCGGCGCAGGCAACAGCGGGCATTTCTACATCGACCGCGACGGCAGCGTGGTGCAGTACGTGGCGCCGGAGCGCATCGCCCACCACGTGCGCGGCATGAATGCCGATACCGTGGGCATCGAACTGGTCAATTCGGGGCGCTACCCGCACTGGCTCGACAGCCGCCACCAGGCGATGGACGAGCCGTACACCGAAGCGCAGCTGCTGGCGCTGGAACAGCTGCTGCAGGCACTGGTGGCTCGTTACCCGTCGCTGCGGCGGATTGCCGGACATGACCAGTTGGACCTGGAGCAGGTGCCGGCCAGTGACGACCCGGCGGTGACCGTGGCGCGCAAGCGTGATCCGGGCCCGTTGTTCCCGTGGGCGCGGGTGCTGGCGAAGGTGCCGTTGCAGGGGTTGGAGTAAGCGTCGGCAGGGCTGCGCCCTGGGTACACGCCATCGCATACGCGCTGTCGCTCCCACGCTTCGCTGCGCGAACCGCAGGCCCCACTTACCAGCTCCCACACCCCCGCCGCTTCGCGGCCGCCCCCTGACTCAGGGGGCTCTGCCCCAGAGATGAACCGGTGGCCAGTAGATCCACGCCATGCGTGGATGAACGACAAATCGACCAACCCGCTTTGCTCAGGCGCCGGTGGCGACCGGGCGGCTGCTGTCGCTGACCCAGCCACTCCATGAGTCCGCGTAGATGCGTGCGCCGGACAGGCCCGCGCTTTCCATCGCCAGCAGCAGGTGGCAGGCGGTCACGCCCGAGCCGCACATCAGCACCACGCGTTGCGGGTCCTGGTTGCCGATCACGCCCTGCAGTTCGGCACGCAGTTCCTGTGCATCGCGCAGGCGGCCGTCCAGCACGTTCAATGCAAACGGGCGATTGACCGCGCCCGGCACATGGCCGGCGACCGGGTCCAGCGGCTCCACCTCACCGCGGAACCGCTCGCCCGCGCGGGCATCGACCAGCCAGCCCGGTGCATGCTTGAGGCGTGATTCGATCTCGTCCGCGCTGGCAACCTGGCTGCCATCGAAGCGCCCCGGATACGCGGGCAACGCGGTGATCTGGCTGCTGCCGGTCGCCAGCGGCTGGCCGGCGACCTGCCAGGCGGCGATGCCGCCATCGAGTACGGCCACGTTCGCATGCCCGATCAGGCGCAGCAGCCACCACAGGCGCGCGGCGGCCATGCTGCCATCGCTGCCGTCATACACCACCACCTGCGTGTCGGTGCCGATGCCCCATTGCCCCACTCGTGCGGCGAACGCATCGCTGTCGGGCAACGGGTGGCGGCCATGGCCCACCCGCGTCAGATCGGACAGGTCGCGGTTGAGATCGGCATGCACTGCGCCGGGAATGTGTCCCTGCGCGTAGAGGCTGTTGCCCGCCTGCGGGTCGGCCAGCGATGCACGCGCGTCGACCACGCGCACGGTACTGGCGGTCGCGCGGGCATCGACCACGCGTACCCCATTGCCCAAGGCCGCAGCCAGGGTCGCAACATCGACAAGGGTGGTCCACGGTGGGTCGATCGGCTTCATTGCACTTGCTCCAGGCGGCGACGCAGGTTGTACAGGATGGCCGCGGTGGCGCCCCAGATGCGCTGGCCGGGCCAGCCATATTCAAGGACATGGCGGACGCGGCCGCGATGGTTGATTTCGACCTGGCGCAGGTTGTCGGCGGCCATCAGATAGTCCAGCGGCACTTCGAACACCTCGGCCACTTCGCTGGGCTGCGGGACCGCCACGAAATCCGGATCGATCACTGCCACCACCGGGGTCACCCGGTAGCCGGTGATGGTCACGAACGGATCGAGATATCCCAGTGCCTGCACCTGTGTCGGCGCCAACGCGATTTCTTCCTGGCTTTCGCGCAGTGCGGCAGCCAGCGCATCGCGATCATCGGGCTCGGTACGGCCACCGGGGAAGCCAACCTGGCCACCATGTTGCCGCAGGGTTTCGGTACGCCGGGTCAGGATCACCTGCGCACCGTTGGCGCGCGGCACGATGCCAGCCAACACCGCCGCCTCGACCGGTGGGCCCGGAGGCAGCAGGTCATCCAGTTCACTGCGGTTCCATCCGTCACCTGCCGGCGGCTCGGCCAGCGGATGCAGCGCGCGCAGCAGCCGCTCATGATCGGCCAACGAACCTCGCAGCGACTGCTGCAGCTGTTGGCGCAGGGGCAGCACACGCTGCAGGATGTGGCTGCGTTCACTGTCGCTCATCGACGACCACCGTGCGATTTCGTCGATATGCCGCCCGCACCCGGCGCAGAGCCGGTTGCGATCCAGCTTGCAGACGTTGATGCAGGGGCTTGCGACAGCACGCGCCGTTTCTTCCATTATTTGCACCGGTCAACAGTAGCGCGAATGGGCTGAATTTGGGATGGGCCCCGCACGGCTGCAGCGTGGTGCAGAAACAAAAACGCGCCGGTGGATTCACCGGCGCGTTGATGTTGACGCTGTTTCTTCTTACTTGACGCTGATCAGCTTGATCTCGAACTGCACAGCCACGTTCGGCGGGAACGGGGTGCGCGGGTCGGCGCCGTAGGCCTGATCCGGCGGCAGCGAGACTTCCCACTTCGAGCCTGCCGGCATCTGCAGCAGGGTCTCACGCATGGCCTTCATTTCGACTTCGCTGACCTTGATCGACGGAATCTGCTGGGCCGGGCGGGCTTCGGTCGGGCGCTGGCCGTACGGGAACGGACCGGCCACTTCCAGCTGCACGGTGCTGGCCTGGGTCGGCTTGGCACCCTTGCCGGCTTCGATCACACGGTACTGAACGCCGCTCGGCAGGGTCTGCACGCCCGCCTTTGCCTTGTTCTGCGCCATGAACTGATCGCTCTTGGTCTTGTTTTCGGCAGCAGCCTTTTCGTACTCGGCCTTGGCGGCCTGGGCACGGCCCTGCTCGCGCTTCTGGAACGCTTCAACGGCCGGCTTCAGCTGCTCGGCGGTAATGGCCGGCTGCTTCTTGGCGTAGGCGTCCTGCAGGCCCTTCACCACCGAGTTGATGTCCAGCTGCTCACCGCGACCGGTCAGCTCCGCCAGGTTGTTGCCGTAGTCGTAACCGAAGTAGTAGCTCAGCTTGCCCTTCTCGGACGCGATGTCCTGGGCGAAGGCATTGCCCGTCAGGGCCAGGGCCGCGACGGCGACCGCGATAGAACGCAACTTCATCAAACAGTTCTCCAGGGGTGGTAACTCAGGGACGTTCTGCGCCGCCCTGAGGCGACGGGTTAGGATAACGGCCACAACGTGTAACCGCTACTCACCACGCAGGCTATGACCTGTCTGCGTTTACAGAGTTCAATCTCACTTTTTTTTAACGTTCCAGGAGTTTCCCGTGGTCGAGGCCCCCGCTCCCCACCCGGTCGACGTCAGCGATGATGGCGCCGTCCGCACCATTACCGTGCAACGCCCGGACAAGCTCAACGCCCTCAATGCCGCCACCCTGCTGGCCTTGGCCGAGGCGTTTGGCGACGCCGCCGCCGCCCCGGCGGTACGGGTGGTGGTGCTGACCGGGGCTGGCCCCAAGGCGTTCGTGGCCGGGGCCGACATCGCGGAAATGAACACCTTGAGCGCGGTTCAGGGACGTGATTTCTCCCTGCTCGGCCAGGCCCTGATGCGCCGCATCGAACGCATGCCCAAGCCGGTGATCGCCCGGGTGAACGGATTTGCGCTGGGCGGCGGGCTGGAACTGGCCATGGCCTGCCATCTGCGCATCGCCGCCGATTCGGCCAAAGTCGGCCAGCCGGAGATCAACCTCGGCCTGATTCCCGGCTTCGGCGGCAGCCAGCGCCTGCTGCGCCTGTGTGGCCGTGCGGCCACGCTGGAACTGTGCCTGCTGGGCACCCCGATCGACGCCGCACGCGCACTGGCCCTGGGCATCGTCAACGAAGTGGTGCCCGCCGCCGAGCTCGACGCCCGCGTGCAGGCCCTGGCCCGGCAGCTGGCACAGTCGGCGCCGCTGGCGCTGCGTGGCCTGCTCGACGCGGTACACGTGGGCGGCGAATGCAGCCTGGAAGCCGGCCTGGAATACGAAAGTGCGCAGTTCGGCCTGCTGTTTGCCACCGAGGACATGCGCGAAGGCACCAGCGCCTTCCTGCAGCGCCGCCCCCCCGCCTTCCAGAACCGCTGACGCCATGGCATCCCGACCCAACCCCGTGCTGCTGTTCGCCCGGGTCCAGGCAGACGATCCCGATGGTGCGCTGCAGGCTGGACTGATGGACTACGTGCTGCGGCCTGGCGATGAGCGGCTGCTGCCCGATCATCCGGACCTGCCCGACCGCCTGTGCCAGATGCAGTTGCAACTGCAGCGTGCATGGGCGGCGCGCGAACGTTTCCGCGCACGCGCCGTGCGCCTTGCCCGCCGCGAGGCCGAGCGTGATGCGCGGCGGACGCCCGCGCCGGCACCGGACGTCAAACCCGCCCTGCCTGCCGCCGCGGCCGCCATCCTCGCCCGGGCCAAGGCCCGCGCCGCCGGCAAGGAGCAGTAATGGCGACCGCGAAGAAGACCGCGCGCGCACCTGCGCGCCGCGGCGGTACGATGCCGCATGCCGACGTGGTGGAAATGTTCACCCGCCTGCGCGAGCTCAACCCGCATCCGAAGACCGAGCTGGAATACAGCTCGCCGTTCGAACTGCTGGTGGCGGTCGCGCTGTCGGCACAGGCCACCGACGTCGGCGTCAACAAGGCCACCCGACGCCTGTTCCCCGTTGCCAACACGCCGGCGAAGATCCTCGCCCTGGGCGAAGAGGGACTGAAGAAGTACATCGCCACCATCGGTCTGTTCAACGCCAAGGCGAAGAACGTGATCGCCACCTGCGCGCTGCTTCTTGAGAAGCACGGTGGCGAAGTGCCACGCGATCGCGACGCACTGGAAGCCCTGCCCGGTGTCGGCCGCAAGACCGCCAACGTGGTGCTAAACACCGCCTTCGGCGAACCGGTGATGGCGGTGGACACGCACATCTTCCGTGTCGCCAACCGCACTGGACTTGCGCCCGGAAAGAACGTGCGCGAGGTTGAAGATCGACTGGTCAAAGCGATTCCCGCCGAGTTCCTGCTCGACGCGCACCACTGGCTGATCCTGCACGGCCGGTACGTGTGCAAAGCGCGCAAACCGGATTGCCCGGGCTGCGTGATTGCCGACCTGTGCCGGTTCAAGGACAAGACCCCCGCGAAGTGACGGCGCCATCCACGCATGGCGTGGATCGGCTGGAAAATCCATCCACGCATGGCGTGGCTCTACTGCAACCGGGGCGCAATCCGCGCGTCATACGTAACCGGTTTCAATGGCAGGCCCAGCCGTGACGGGGCCTGCGGCGGATCGCCGCCGTGCGCGAACTGTCACATTTACGCAATCTTCACGTTTTAGCCTGCGCGCATCTTCCCACCTGCCTGCAAGGCTCCTCTCCATGAAACTGCATCACCAGCTCCTGACGATCGCCGTGGCTGCTGCGCTGTACGTGCCGGCCGCCCACGCCGAAGTCGCCATCGATGTGATCGGCGGTTCGGAAATCACCTTCGAAGGCCTGGTCCAGGCCGACGGCAACTGGTACGACAATGACGTCGTGGACCTCAACGGCGGTGACGCCGGCAACGGCAAGAACAGCGAATTCGAACTGCGTCGCGCCGAGCTGGTGCTGAAGGGCAAGGGCCCGGGCAACGTGGAATGGGTCGTGGGCTACGACGCCAAGGCCGACAAGTTCCTCGACACCAACGTGAAGTACAAGCTGCTGGGCAACGCCAACCACTTCATCCAGGTCGGCCAGTTCAAGCAGCCCAACAGCCTGGAAGAACTGTCCAGCACCAAGAACAACGACTTCATCTCCAAGGCTGCGGTCACCAACACCTACGCTGTCGCCCGTCGCCTGGGCGGTGCCTACAGCTACGGCCAGGACAACTGGTCGGTCACCGCCAGCGCCTTCGGCCGCGAACTGACCCGCAACCTGGCCCACGGCAGCGGCTACGGCGCGCGTGGCACCTGGGCCCCGATCAACGAGAAGGGCCAGGTCCTGCACTTCGGCCTGAGCTACGTCGACTACGACACCGACGCAGACACCCTGCGCGTGCGTGCCCGCCCGAACGCCGACCTGGCCACCGCGCGCCTGGTCGATGGCGGCAACATGACCGACACCGACCGCGTCAGCACCATCGGCGCCGAAGCGATGTACTTCCAGGGCCCGTTCAAGGCCCAGGCCGAGTACTACACCAGCAAGGCCAAGCGTTACGCCCATGACAACTACACCACCGACGGCTACTACGTCAGCGGCGTGTGGAATGTCACCGGCGAAAGCTGGAGCTACAAGGGCGGCACCCCGGGCACCGGCCTGCCGAACAACCCGGCCGGCGGCCAGTGGCAGCTGGGCGTGCGCTATGACCACATGGATCTGAACGACGGCAACCTCGCCGCCAATCCGGTGGCCGGCCGTCCGCCGATCGTCGATGGCGTGCTCGGCGGCAAGATGGACATCTGGACCGTCGGCGCGAACTGGTACTGGCGCTCGAACTTCAAGCTGATGCTCAACTACGTGATGGTCGACAGCAAGAAGTACAGCTCGACCGCCCGCGGCTTCGTCAACGACGATCCGAACATCCTGGAAGCCCGCGCGCAGTTCTTCTGGTAATACCGGAAGCACGCGTTCGAACGAAGGCACGGCCCAGGCCGTGCCTTCGTCGTTGTGGGCAGGCGGTGGCCGCGCGATGATGCTCTGCCCTGTCGACAAGGACCTTCGGGATGCCTTCTTCGCTCCGCCTGCGCCGCCTGCTTTGCGGTGTCCTGCTCGCTGCCCTGCCCGCAACTGCGTTCGCCTGTGACGATGCGGATGCCGTGCGCGAGGCCGCGTATCGGCAGTTGCCGGCCGGCGCGCTGCCGGTCACGGCACGTTTCACCGATGCGGACAGCACGGCCTGCCTCGCGTGGCCCGCACAGCCCGGCACGACCCTGCTGGCCGTCGCCCAATGGACCGCCCCCGCCTCGGAAGACGTGCGCGGTGGCGACCTGGACCTGTTGCTGATCGATACCGCCAGTGGCAGGCCACTGGCCTGGACCCGCGTGGCCGACGCGGTCAGCAGTGATGCGCTGCGTTTTACCGGCCTGCGCCTGGACACGGCACGCTGGCAGCTGGATCCGGCCACCCGCGCGTTCGGCGTGCGCATGGACTACAACGGCAGCTCAGGCCCCAACCCGTTCGCGCAGAGCGAGCTGCAGTTGTTCGTACGCGAAGGCCGGCAGCTGCGCCGGGTGCTTGCCCCGCTGGCCGTCAGCGGCAGTCGCGGCGAATGGGATACGCGGTGCGCCGGCGAGTTCAGCCGCTTCGAGCGCACGCTGGAAATGGGCAATGCCAATGCCGCTGGCCTGGCGCCGATCGTGGTGCGCGAAAAACGCACCGATACGATCAGCGTCGCCGCCGGTGACGACTGCCACGCCACCGACACGACGGCACCCGCACAGCGCTGGACACTGCAGCCCCGCGACGGTCGCTATGCCGTTCCGGAGGCGCTGCGCGGGCTCTGAAGGGCGGGCTTGGGCACCGCCATGACGGCTGTCACGTTCGCGTCATATGACAGACGCGGGCGTGTCATGGAACCGTTATGGAATGTGCACCGAAACGTCGGGCAGCCGCCCCTCGACCACCCCAGGAGTCTCTCCCGTGATCCACGCCTTCAAGTCGCGCGCCGCCGTCGCCATTCTGGCCGCGTCGTCCGTGTTCGCCGCCAACGCCGCCGATGTCACCGGCGCGGGCGCCTCGTTCATCTACCCGGTGATGTCCAAGTGGTCGGCCGACTACAGCACCGCTACCGGCAAGAAGGTCAACTACCAGTCGATCGGTTCCGGCGGTGGTATCGCCCAGATCAAGGCAGCGACCGTGGACTTCGGTTCATCCGACGCGCCGCTGAAGCCGGAAGAGCTGGCTGCCGCCGGCCTGGCCCAGTTCCCGTCGGTGATCGGTGGCGTGGTGCCGGTGATCAACGTTGCTGGCGTCGCCCCCGGCGCGCTGAAGCTGGACGGCCCGACCCTGGCCAACATTTTCCTGGGCAAGATCACCACCTGGAACGACCCGGCCATCGCCGCCCTCAACAGTGGCCTGACCCTGCCCAGCGGCAAGATCACGATCGTTCATCGTTCGGACGGCTCGGGCACCACCTTCAACTTCGTCAACTACCTGTCCAAGGTCAGCCCGGAGTGGAAGAGCAAGGTCGGTGAAGGCACTTCGGTACAGTGGCCGGCCGGCATCGGCGGCAAGGGCAACGAAGGCGTTGCTGCCTACGTGAAGCAGATCAAGGGCGGCATCGGCTACGTCGAACTGTCCTACGCGCTGCAGAACAAGATGTCCTACGCGGCGATGAAGAACGCGGCCGGCAAGATCGTGCAGCCGTCGGACGCCTCGTTCTCGGCCGCTGCGGCCAGCGCCGACTGGGCCAACGCCCGTGACTTCTACCTGGTGATGACCAACGCCCCGGGCGCTGATGCATGGCCGATCACTGCCACCAACTTCATCCTGGTGCGCAAGCAGCCGAAGAACGTGGCGGGCGCCAAGGCCACGCAGGAGTTCTTCCGCTGGGTCTACAAGAATGGCGATGCGCAGGCCAAGCAGCTGGACTACGTGCCGCTGCCGGACGCGCTGGTGCGCCAGATCGAGACCTACTGGACGCAGAACCTGAAGTACTGAGTTCGTTGCAAGGCGTTCCCCCGCAGGAACGGGGCCGGCGGGTCCTCTCTCCCCCGCCGGCCCCACCGGGCGCTGGATCCTTCGGGGTCCGGCGCTCTTCTTTTTTGCAGGGTTGTCTGTTGCGGTTGGTCGTGAAAGGCGCTGCGCTTCCGTTGATGAGTTGCTGCGGCGATGGGCCGGGCTGCGCAGGACACGCCGCAAGTACGTCCTTGTAGGCTCGGCCACGGCATCCATGCCGTGGACGGTCCTGCGCAGCCCGGCCCACCGCCGCCTGATGGTTCATCGGGGCGCGGTGGGGTCATGGAAGGCAGGAGCGGGGGCAACGGTTACCCGGCCCTCCGCCACGCTGGGGATCGCGCAGAAGCGCAGTTGGGGCTGTCAGCCGACCCGGCAGCCAACCGTGAATCCCGCGAAACCCTTGCCAGAACGTGATCCAGGACACCTCTGTCATGGACGTCATACGGCTGTAACAAAAACATCATTTCATAGCCGCATCCGCCGACACCGTCGGCTCTACCCCGCTATGGAGTGACCATGAAACTGCACTCGGCCAGCCTTGCCGCCCTTTCCCTGGCCATCGCCCTGGGCCTGTCTGCCTGCGGTGGCGACAAGCAGGCCGCACAGCAGCCGGCCGCTGACGGCGCCGCTGCTCCGGCCGCTGCCGGCGACAAGGTGACCGCTGAGGTCTCCGGTGCCGGCGCCTCCTTCATCTTCCCGCTGGTGTCCAAGTGGTCGGCCGACTACAACACCGCCACCGGCGCGAAGATCAACTACCAGTCGATCGGTTCCGGTGGTGGCATCGCCCAGATCAAGGCCGGCACCGTCGATTTCGGTTCCTCCGACAAGCCGCTGAGCAGCGACGAGCTGGCCCAGGCCGGCCTGGCCCAGTTCCCGTCGGCCATCGGCGGCGTGGTGCCGGTGGTCAACATCGACGGCCTGGAAGCCGGCAAGCTGCGCCTCAGTGGCGCCCTGCTCGCCGACATCTTCCTGGGCAAGGTCAAGACCTGGAACGACCCGGCCATTGTCGCCGCCAACCCGGGCGTGACCCTGCCGGACGGCAAGATCACCATCGTCCACCGTTCGGATGGTTCGGGCACCACCTTCAACTTCTCCAACTACCTGTCCAAGGTCAGCCCGGAGTGGAAGAGCAAGGTCGGCGAAGGCACCTCGGTGCAGTGGCCGGACGGCGTGGGTGGCAAGGGCAATGAAGGCGTTGCTTCCTACGTGAAGCAGATCAAGGGCTCGATCGGCTACGTCGAACTGGCCTATGCCCTGCAGAACGCGATGCCGTACACCTCGCTGCAGAACGCCGCCGGCACCTGGGTGCAGCCGAACGCTGAAACCTTCGCCGCCGCTGCCGCCAGCGCCGACTGGGCCAGCGCCAAGGACTTCAACCTGGTCATCACCAACGCCCCGGGCGAGCAGGCGTGGCCGATCACCGCCACCAACTTCATGCTGATGCAGAAGAAGCCGAAGGATGCCAAGCGCAACCAGGATGCGCTGGCCTTCTTCAAGTGGGCCTTCGAAAGCGGCCAGACCCAGGCCAACGAACTGCACTACGTGCCGCTGCCGGCCGAGCTGGTCAAGCAGATCGAAGCCTACTGGGCGACCGAACTGAAGTGATGGACCCGACGGTGCCCGCCACGTGCGGGCACCGTCTCCTGCACATCGTGCTGCCCCGCCCCTTCCTGGCCCTGCCGTCCCCATGAATGCCATCGCCCAGCCTGTAGCCGCCCCGTCCACGCGTGACACGCGTGATGCCCGCAACGACAAACTGTTCCGATGGGTGCTGGTCGGCACCGTCATCTTCGTCCTGATCGCGCTGGCCTGCGCCGCACTGTCGATGCTGTGGGGTGGTCGCCACGCCCTGCAGGTGCAGGGCCTGAGCTTCTTCTTCTCCTCCGACTGGAATCCGGTCGAAAACAAGTTCGGCGCCCTCGCCCCGATCTACGGCACCCTGGTCACCGCGCTGATCGCGATGGTCATCGCCGTACCGGTCAGCTTCGGCATCGCCTTCTTCCTCACCGAAGTGGCACCGCGCTGGCTGCGTGGTCCGGTCGGCACCGCCATCGAACTGCTGGCGGGCATTCCCTCGATCATTTACGGCATGTGGGGCCTGTTCGTGCTGGTGCCGGTGATGACCGAGTACGTCACCCCGTTCCTCAACGAAACCCTGGGCGAATGGCCGATCATCGGCCCGGTGTTCCAGGGCCCGCCGCTGGGCATCGGCATGCTCACCGCCGGCTTCGTGCTGGCGATCATGGTCATCCCGTTCATCTCCTCGGTGATGCGCGAAGTGTTCCTGACCGTGCCGACCCGCCTGAAGGAATCGGCCTACGCGCTGGGCTCCACCAAATGGGAAGTGAGCTGGGACATCGTGCTGCCCTACACCCGCTCGGCGGTGATCGGTGGCGTGTTCCTCGGCCTCGGCCGCGCACTGGGCGAGACGATGGCGGTGGCCTTCGTGATCGGCAACAGCGTGCGCCTGTCGCCGTCGCTGCTGGAACCGGGCACCACCATCGCCGCACTGATCGCCAACGACTTCGGCGAAGCCACTGAAACCTACCGCTCGGCGTTGCTGCTGCTCGGCTTCGTCCTCTTCATCGTCACCTTCGTGGTGCTCGCCATCGCCCGCCTGATGCTGATGCGCCTGTCCCGCAAGGAGGGCAACTGATGTCCAGCACCGCTGACTCCCTGTACCTGCGCCGCCGCATCGGCAATGTCATCGCCATCGCGATGTCCTGCGCCACCGCGCTGTTCGGCCTGTTCTTCCTCGGCTGGATCCTGTTCACCCTGGCCTCCAAGGGCCTGGCCGGCATCAACCTGGATCTGTTCACCAAGATGACACCGCCGCCGATGCAGGAAGGCGGCCTGGCCAACGCCTTCTTCGGCAGTGCGGTGATGTGCGCGCTGGCGATCGGCATCGGCACCCCGCTGGGTGTGTTGGCCGGCACCTGGCTGGCCGAGTACGGCAACGCCCGCAAGGCCGGCACCGTGGTCCGCTTCGTCAACGACATCCTGCTGTCGGCCCCGTCCATCGTGCTGGGCCTGTTCGTCTACACCCTGTACGTGATGCAGACCGGCGGCAGCTTCTCCGCCTTCGCCGGTGCACTGTCGCTGGCCTTCATCGTGCTGCCGGTGGTGGTGCGTACCACCGACGAGATGCTGCGCCTGGTGCCTTCGCAGATGCGCGAAGCCGCGCTTTCGCTGGGCATTCCGCAGTGGAAGGTGATCGTGCAGGTGCTGTACCGCAGTGCCTCGGCCGGCATCATCACCGGCATCCTGCTGGCGCTGGCCCGCATTTCCGGCGAGACCGCACCGCTGCTGTTCACCGCCTTCGGCAACCAGTACTGGAACAGCAACGTGTTCCAGCCGATGGCCTCGGTGCCGGTGGTGATGAACCAGTTCGCCGGCAGCCCGTACGAATCCTGGCAGGTGCTGGCCTGGGCCGGCGCGCTGGTGCTGACCGTGTTCGTGCTGCTGGTCAGCCTCTCTGCGCGCGGCATCCTGCTGCGCAACCGTATCTCCCATGACTGACCTTTCCGTGGATACCGCCATGAACGACCTTTCCAACGCCGTGCCGATGCAGCGCATCGTCGTGCCGGCCTCGCACGAGAACCTGCACGCTCCGGCCCCGGTCAAGCTCGCCGCGCGTGGACTGGACTTCTACTACGACAAGTTCCACGCCCTGAAGGGCATCAACCTGGAGATCCCGGAAAAGCGCGTGACCGCGCTGATCGGTCCCTCCGGTTGCGGCAAGTCGACCCTGCTGCGCATCTTCAACCGCATCTACGCGCTGTATCCGAAGCTGGAAGCGCGCGGTGAGGTGATCCTCGACGGCGAGAACATCCTGTCGCCGAAGTACCCGATGAACCGCCTGCGCAGCAAGGTCGGCATGGTGTTCCAGAAGCCGGTGCCGTTCCCGATGACCATCTTCGAGAACGTGGCCTACGGCATCCGCCACCACGAGAAGCTGTCCAAGGCGGACATGGCCGACCGTGTCGAGCACGCGCTGCGCCAGGGCGCGCTGTGGGACGAAGTGAAGGACAAGCTCAACCAGAGCGCGCTGGGCCTGTCCGGTGGCCAGCAGCAGCGCCTGTGCATCGCCCGTGCCGTGGCCCTGCGCCCGTCGGTGCTGCTGCTGGACGAGCCGACCTCGGCGCTGGACCCGATTTCCACCAGCCGCATCGAGCAGCTGGTGGAAGAGCTCAAGCACGAGTACACCATCGTGATCGTCACCCACAACATGCAGCAGGCCGCGCGCGTGTCCGATTACACCGCCTTCATGTACCTGGGCGACCTGATCGAGCACGACCGCACCGAAGTGATCTTCTCGCAGCCATCCAAGCAGCAGACCGAGGATTACATCACCGGCCGGTTCGGCTGATCGGCGCTGACGCTTCGCCACCTGTCCCAGCCAGGCGCGCCTGGCTCTACCTGGATTGCAGAACATGAATCTTCCCAACGACCACATCGTCAAAAGCTACGACGAAGAGCAGCAGCGCCTGGTGGCCGAGATCGTGCGCATGGGCGAGATGGCCGTCGCCCAGCTGGAGGCGTCGATGGACGTCATCGAGAAGCGCGATGAGAACGCCGCCCATCGCATCATCGCCAACGACGAAGCGATCGATTCGCTGGAACAGCAGATCAGCCACGACGTGATGCGCCTGGCGCTGCGTGGCCCGATGGCCCGCGACCTGCGCGAGATCCTCGCCGGCCTGCGCATTCCGGCCGATATCGAACGCATCGGCGACTACGCGGCCAACGTCGCCAAGCGCTCGATCGCGCTGGGCAAGGTGCCGCCGCTGCCGCAGATCCAGGGCCTGCGCGCCCTCGGCCGCCTGGCCGCACAGCAGGTCCGCCGCGCCATCGCCGCCTACCGCGACAACGACGCCGATGCCGCGCTGGAACTGCGCGAGGACGACGCCCGCCTGGATGCGCAGTACACCGCGCTGTTCCGCGAGCTGCTGACCTACATGATGGAAGACCCGCGCAACATCACCCCGTGCACCCACCTGCTGTTCATGGCCAAGAACCTGGAGCGCGTGGGCGACCATGCCACCAACATCGCCGAGAACGTGTGGTTCCTGGTGCACGGCGAACAGCCGCTGCCGCCGCGCCAGAAGCGCGACGAGACCTCCAGCGCGGGCGATATCTGATACTGCACTGCAACACCGGATTCGACTCCAGGGTGGCCGCTGTCCTCGTGACAGCGGCCTTTTTGTTGGCGCTGCAATACTTCTCACGAAAATTTGAATTCCCGGCGAGGATTCGTTGAGTAGGATCGCTGCACCATCGCTTCACCACGGGCACCCGCCCACCACCCAGGAGCACGACCGATGAGCACCTCCAACAAGACGCTGTCCCTGCTGACCGCCACCGCCCTGGCCGCAGGCCTCGGCATGACCGCCTCCGCCTCGGCACTGAGCATGACCGACCTCGCCCAGGGCTACCTGGTGGCCGGCCAGGCGGCCAAGGCCACCGACGCGAAGGCGACCGATGCAAAATCCGCCGATGCGGCCAAGCATGCCGAAGGCAAGTGTGGCGCCGACGGCAAGAGTGCTGAAGGCAAGTGCGGCGGCGACAAGGGCAAGGCAGCGGCCGGTGCGGACACCAAGGCCAAGACCGGCGGTGACAAGAAGTCGGCCGAAGGCAAGTGCGGCGAAGGCAAGTGCGGTGGCAAGCACTGACGTCCGCGCCGGCCTCGTCCACCCGCGGTCGCCGCTTCCTGCGGCGGCCGTGGGCCTGGGCCTGCGCCGTGCCCTGCTGCAGGACCTGCGCGATGCACCGGCCGGCGATTTCGATTTCCTCGAATGCGCGCCGGAGAACTGGATCGGTGTCGGTGGTCCCGCGGGTGACGCGTTGGCCGAACTGGCGGCGCGCCATACGTTGAGCTGCCACGGCCTGTCGTTGTCGCTGGGCGGCAGTGCCCCCCTGGATACCCAGCTGCTGGCGCAGGTGGGTGCGTTTCTGCACCAGCATCAAGTGCCGCTGTACAGCGAACACCTGAGCTACTGCAGCGACGAGGGCCACCTCTACGACCTGCTGCCGATTCCATTCACCGATGAAGCGGTACGCCACACCGCTGCCCGCATCGCCCGGGTGCAGGACATTCTCGGTCGCCGCATCGCCGTGGAAAACGTGTCGTACTACCTGGCGCCGGACCCGACGATGGACGAACTGGCCTTCACCACTGCCGTGCTGGCCGAGGCCGACTGCGATCTGCTGCTGGACGTCAACAACGTCTACGTCAATGCCTGCAACCATGGCTACGACGCCGATGCCTTCATCGCCGGCCTGCCCGCACAACGCATCGTCTGCCTGCACGTGGCCGGGCACCTGGACGAGGCGCCGGACCTGAAGATCGACACCCACGGCAGCCCGGTGATCGACCCGGTGTGGGACCTGCTGGCACGCACCTACGCCCGCATCGGCCCACGCCCTACCCTGCTCGAACGCGACTTCAATTTCCCGCCCTACGCCGAGCTGCGGGGCGAACTGCAGACCATCCACCGCCTGCAGGCCGCGCATGCCGGAGCCGCCCATGGCTGACGCCCCCGAACGCCTGCGTGCGCAGCAGCACGCGTTCACCGCGCACCTGCGCGACCCGGCGCAGGTACCGGCGCCGCCCGGCATGGACCCGCGTCGGGTGGCCGTGTACGAACGCCTGCTGTTCAATAATCTGCTGGGATTGTTGAGCAATGGCTTCCCGGTCTGCGTGCGCCTGCTGGGCGAACCGGACTGGCGTGCACTGGTGCGCCACTATTTCGCCAGCCACCATTGCCACACCCCGTTGTTCACCGAACTGGCTGCCGAGTTAGTGCAGTGGCTGCAGGTGCAGCCGGAGCTGCCGCATCCGGCGCTTGCCGAACTGGCCCACTACGAGTGGGTGGAGACCGCGCTGTACCAGCTGCAGGCCGATCCGCTGCCGGAACCGGGCAACATCGATCCGCTGCAGGTGCCGCTGCGCCGCTCACCGCTGGCCTGGCCGCTGCTGTACCGCTGGCCGGTGCATCAGCTGGGTAGCGACGATGCACCGTCGCAACCACCGGCAGAGCCCACCGGCCTGCTGGTACGGCGCGATGCCGATGGCGCGGTGCGCTTTGCCACCCTGACCAGCCTGGCGGTGCATCTGCTGACCCTGATCGGCGAGTCCCCCGGGGCCACCGGGCAACAACAGCTGCAGCAACTGGCCGCCCTGCACCACCTCGATCCTGGGACGTTGGCCGCCCCTGGCGCGCACCTGCTGCAGCAGTTCCTGCGTGCTGGCGTGATCGGTCCGCTCCCCGCTTCACCCTGACGCCCCTTCCAGGAGATACACCGATGAAGACCCCGACCCTGGCCGCCGCACGCGACCAGCTGGACCGTTTCGCCCCGTGGTTGGCCCCGCTTGGCCTGCGCCTGCTGCTTGCCTGGGAATTCTTCGAATCCGGGCGCGAGAAGCTGCACGGGCAGAACTGGTTCGCCGATCTGCAGGATGCCTTCCCGTTTCCGTTCGACCAGCTGCCCGCTGCGCTGAACTGGCAATTGGCCACCTGGTTCGAACTGGTGGGCGCAGCGTGCCTGCTGTTGGGCTTCGGCACCCGCTTTGCGGCCGCCAGCCTGCTGGTGCTGACGGCTGTGGCAACGTACGCGGTGCACTGGCCGGCCGAATGGAGCTCGCTGGGCGATCTGGCGATGGGCTATGCGATCAGCGATCAGGGCTTTGGCAACTTCAAACTGCCGGTGCTGTTCATGGCGATGCTGTTGCCGCTGCTGTTCACCGGTGCTGGGCGCCTGAGCGTGGATGCGGTGCTGGCGCGCTGGTATCCGTCGGGCCCCACGGCGCGGCCTGTGCTCCGGTAGACGCCGACCCTGGTCGGCGCGCAGTGTGCCAACCAAGGTTGGCACCTACCAGGATCCCGTGCGCCCTGGTCGGTGCACGTCGCGCGGTCCGGTAGATGCCGACCTTGGTCGGCGCGCAGGGTGCCAACCAAGGCTGGCACCTACCGCGATCCCGGGCGCTCAGGGTCGCTCTGCTAGAATCCGTACATGACCGACCCCACTTCCGCACCTGCCGCCCTCCCTGTTTCCGACGTACCCCAGGCGCAGCGCGCGATGTCACAACGCTTCCGCGGCTTCCTGCCGGTGGTGGTGGATGTTGAAACCGGCGGCTTCGACAGCCAGCGCAACGCGCTGCTGGAAATCGCCGCCGTGCCGATCGAGATGGACGAGAACGGCCTGCTCTACCCCGGCCAGACCGCCAGCGCCCACGTGGTGCCGGCCGAGGGACTGGAGATCGACCCGAAGTCGCTGGAAGTGACCGGCATCATCCTCGACCACCCGTTCCGGCTGGCCAAGGAAGAGAAGGCGGCGTTGGACCACGTCTTCACTCCGGTGCGTGCAGCGATGAAGAAGTACGGCTGCCAGCGCGCGATCCTGGTCGGCCACAACGCGCATTTCGATCTCGGCTTCGTCAACGCCGCGGTGGCCCGTACCGGGCACAAGCGCAACCCGTTCCACCCCTTCAGCGTGTTCGACACGGTCACCCTGGCGGGCATTGCCTATGGCCAGACGGTGCTGGCGCGCGCGGCCACGGCGGCCGGGCTGGGCTGGGACGCCAACGAGGCGCACAGCGCGGTGTATGACACCGAGCAGACGGCGCGGTTGTTCTGCACGATCGCCAACGCCTGGCCGCGGTGAAGCAGCCAACGGCGGAGCCCCTCGTGGCGAATCGGCATTGCGGGTGAGGCCGGGCAGGATGGATTCGCGGGGGACGCCGTAAACCCATCCTTGGGGGCTTAGCCGCGCCATCCATGGCGCGGATACCCCCGCGAACCCACCCTGCCCGGCCTTTGACAGTTTCCCGGGCGCCACGGGAAGATCAGAAAAGCGGGAGCAACAGCGGGTCGCTGCGCTCGATGGATGCCGACTGTTGGTACGGCAATGCCAGTAGATCCACGCCATGCGTGGATGTTTTGCATTGGATCAACCGATGCTCGTGCGATCCCTGCCGTCACTCTTCGCACGGTACAACGCGCGGTCGGCGCGCTGGTACAGCAGTGCCGGGGTGCGGTCGTCGCCGTCCAGTTCCACCAGGCCGGCGCTGAAGGTCACCCGCAGGCCGGGGATGCCGGCCCAGTCCGGGTGGTCATGGAACAAGCCACGCAGGCGCGCGCACAGCTGCGCCGCTTCCTCCAGCCGGGTGTCATTGAGCAGCAGCGCGAATTCTTCGCCGCCGGTGCGTGCCGGCAGGTCCGAATCGCGGCTGGCGGCAGCGATCACCTGGGCCACTTCCACCAGTACCGCATCACCGATGCTGTGGCTGTGCTGGTCGTTGACGTCCTTGAAGTGGTCGATGTCCAGCACCACCAGGCACAGCGGATGGCCGCTGCGCTGGGCGCGGGCGAAGTCGCGGGCCAGCGCCTCGTCGAAGCCGCGACGGTTGGCCAGCCGGGTCAGCGCGTCTTCGCGGGCCTGCCGTTCGAACGCCTCGGCCTGCCGCGCCAGGCGCTCGGCCAGCTCGGTCTTCTCCTGGTTCAGCGCCTGCAGGTGCACGGTCTGCGCCTGCAGGTCGAAGGTGGCCTCGTCCACGCGCCGTGCCAGGCGCAGGTTGCTGGCCTTGTACTGCTGCAGCAGGAAGCGGTACAGCGCCACCAGCGCGGACAGCAGCACCAGCCCGATCAGCGCCTGCACGCTGTGCCGCTGCCACCAGAACGGCTCGACAGTAAAGCTCCACACCGCTTCCTGATGACCCCAACTGCCCCCCGGGTGCGCGGCGGCCACGTGCAGCGTGTAATCACCCGGCGGCAGGCCGACGAATTCCACGCTGCGCTGCGGGCCACGTTCCACCCAGCCGTTGTCCAGCCCCTCCAGCCGTGTGCGGTAGCGGATGCGGTCGGACATCAGGTAGCTCAGGCCCACGTAGCTCACCGCAAGCCGTCGCCCACCGGGAATCAGGTTGCGCTCGGGGCCTTCCCAGTGCACCGGCGCACCGTCGACCTGTACGTTCTCGATTGCCGCAGGCGGTGCGGGACGTTCACGGAAACGCTGCAGCCGCTGCGGATCGACCGTGCTCAAGCCGCCGGCGGTCACCACCCAGAAGGTGCCGTCCTGGCGCAGGATCGCCGAGGGACCGGAGCTTCCGTTGGCCTGCGCATTGGCCATGCCGTCGATCTCGTTGTAACGCTCCACCGTGACCCGCGGCGCGCGTCCGTCGGCCACGGCGTTGAGCGTGGCCATGTCGGTGCGCAGTACTCCGCGGTTGCTGCTGATCCACACGTTGCCCAGTCGGTCGGGCACCAGCTGGAACACCGCGTCCACCGGCATGCCCTGCTCCAGGCCCACCCGTGCCAGCGTCCCCGCCTGCCAGCGGTACAGCCCACGGTCACTGCTGATCCACATCGCATCGCCGATCTGGTGGAAGCCGAACACGCTGCGGCCACCGCCCAGCGGCGCCAGGTCGATCGACTGCACCTGGTCACCGCGCAGCACGCGGACGCCTTCAATGGTGCCGATCCACAGATTTCCCTGGTGATCGTGTTCCAGCGCGGTGGTCAGGCCTCCCGGCATGCCAGGAACGGTGGGCACGGTTACCTGGTCACCCTCGATGCGGACCACGCCCTTCTGCGTCCCCGCCCAGACCACGCCGTCAGGCGCGATGCTGATCGCACGGATGTTGCCGCCAGGCAGGCCATCGGCCGCCGCGTAGTTGTGGCGAAGCCGTCCATCGGCGTGCAAGCGGTAGATGCCGTCGCCGAAGGTGCCCACCCACAGATCGCCGCCGGCATCCTGCGCCAGGCTCAGCACCGAAGGCGCCTTGCCACCGCGGTTGTGCAGCGGTATCGCACGGAATCTACCGTCGGCGGTCTGCAGGTCCAGGCCGCTGGCGCTGCCCACCCACAGGTGGCGGTCCCGGTCTTCGAGCACCGTGCGCACGTAGTCGCCGCTGAGGCCGTCGCGTTCGGTGTAACTGCTGAACAGGGTTTCGCGCAGGCGGTACAGACCGCCATTGGCACCCACCCAGATGCTGCCCTCGGCGTCTTCACGCAGGCTGACCACGCGCCCGCCGGGCAGGTTCAGGCCCGCTGGCAGGCGCTCCAGGCCATGTGCCGAGATGCGCAGCAGCCCTTGGTTCTCGGTGCCCAGCCACAGGTCGCCATGGCGGTCCTGCAGCATGGCGGTCAAGTGCAGCTGGCCAGGCAGCCGGTGCACCAGCACCAGGCGATCATCCTCCACCCGGTACAGGCGCTCGCCCGCGACGATCCACAGCGTGCCATCGGGGGCGCGATAGGGCCACGACAGGCCCTTGTCCACGCCCCACGCTGCTGGCGCGCGCTGCAGTACGCCGGCGGTGTCGCGCAGCACCAGGCCGTCGAGGGTGCCGATCCAGACCCGGTCCTGCGCATCGACCGCCATCTTGGTGAAACTCATCGCCAGCGGCAGGTCCGGCGGCGGGCGCTGGTAGACGATGCCCTTGTCCGGGGTCAGATAGCCAATGCCCTTGCCCTCGTACAACAGCCACAGGCGCCCTTGGCTGTCCATCTGCATGGACTGGATCAGCACCTGCGGCGTATCCGGTTGATGTTCCCAGACCCGCCACTGGCCGTCGCTGCCGCGGTGGCTGACATTGCCGCGCGAATCGCTGATCCACAGACCGCCCTGCGGATCGACCAGCAGCGCGCCGATGCCGTTGTCGCGCAGCCCCGGCCGGGTGCTGCGGTCGAACACGGTGAAATCCAGGCCGTTGTAGCGCACCAGGCCTTCCCAGGTGGCGAACCACAGGTGGCCTTCCGGGGTCTGCGCGATGTCCCGCAGCGAGTTGTGCGGCAGACCATTGCGCGAGGTCCACACGTCGATGGCGTAGTCGCGCAACGGCGGCGCGCCACTCTGCGCGGCCAGTGGCGTGGCAATCGCCAGCAGCAGCCACAGCACACCCACCCGCAGCAGGCGACCGATGTTCTCCGCGTGGCGCCCCGCCCGGCGCCTGCCCGCCCCCTGCCCGCCCATCAGCGCAGCGGCGGCGGCCAGCTGCGGATGCCGGTGGCGGCAGCAGACGCGAACAGGGACAGCCGCACCGCGCAGGGCGGCATGCCGGCAGGAACAGGCAGGCTCATCGGACGAAGAATGGGGAAGTACGCAGATGATAGGGCAAACCCTGTCACCGGCGTCACCGCGCCCGGGCCGCCCGGCGCAACCGGGCCGGGTCCGGGATCGGTGCCGCTACCGCGCCTCGGCGCTGGTCGACCACTGCACCACCGCTTCCAGCCCACCTTCGGGGCGGTTGCGCAACCACAGTCGGCCCCCGTCCTTCTCGGCCAGCGCGCGGGCGATGGTCAGGCCCAGGCCGGCACCGCCGGTCTCGCGCGAACGGGATGTCTCCACCCGCACGAACGGGTCGAACACCGCTTCCAGCTGGTCATCGGCCAGCCCGGGGCCATCATCGGCGATGACCACCGTGATCGTGCCCTCGCCGCGCTCGACACGTACCCGGGCGCGTTGCGCATACATCACCGCGTTGTCCACCAGGTTGGAGAACAAGCGATGCATCGCCAGCGGGCGCAGCATCAGCACCGCGCCGCTGCGGCCTTCAAAGACGACGTCGGCGCCGTCCTCGGCAGTGTCCTCGACGATGCTCTCCAGCAGCGAATCCAGGTCCAGCGCGGCGCGCTGTTCGGCACTCTCCGCACTCCGGGCCAGTTCCAGCCCCTCGCGTACCAGTGCCTGCATCGCAGCCAGGTCGCCGATCAGGCGCTCGCGCAGCGTCTCGTCGGTCACGTTTTCCAGGCGCAGGCGCAGCCGGGTCAGCGGCGTCTGCAGGTCGTGGGTGATCGCCGCCAGCATCTGCGTACGTTCGGCCAGGTGGCGCTGCAGCCGATGCTGCATGGCATTGAAGGCTTCGGCGGCGCGCTGCACTTCACGCGGCCCGCGCAGCGGCAAGGGTGCCCGCTGCAGGTCATCGCCCAGGTCCTCGGCGGCGGCCGCCAGCTCCTGCAGGGGCGCGCTGGCCATGCGTGCCACCACGTACGCCAGCACGGCAATGGCCAGCACCAGCAGGGTCAGGAACAGCGGGTCCACGGCGAGGATGCCGTTGTGCGCGATCGCCGGCGAATCCAGGGCGAGCTTCAGCAACGTGCCGTCGTTGAGCACCACGTCCACCGCCCGGCACTTGGGCGGAATGAAGGTGGGATCGCGTTCGTGTGGCGGCTTGCGGTGGCCCGGCGGCGGTGGCGGCAGCAGGTCCTGCAGCTTGGGAATGCACGAACGGAACGAGGCGAAGTGCACATGCGCCCGCGACACCGGGCCCGGGCGGTCTTCCAGTACTTCCATCAGCGCCTTGTCGGCCCGCCCGAGGCGCGCGCCGGGCTGCAGTGCCCGCACGCTGGGGCCACCGATCTCCAGCAGGCGCTCGCGCAGCTCCGGGTTGCCGTCGAGCAGGTTGATGTAGCCCTGCAGGCGGTCGGCGATGCGGTTCAGGTTCTGCCGCTCGAATTCCTGCTGCCGCTTGGAACTGGCCAGCATGGTCGCGCCGATCGCGGCCACGCTCATGCCCAGCAGCAGGATCACGAACAGCCGTCCGACCATCGAGGACAGGAAGTGGCGCAGGCGCTTCATCGCGGCTTATTCCAGGTTGACGGCCGAGGCCAGCACGTAGCCTTCGTTGCGCACGGTCTTGATCAGGCCATCGGGGCCACCATCATCGGCCAGCTTGTTGCGCAGCCGGCTGACCTGCAGGTCGATCGCCCGGTCCTGCGCTTCGTAGTTGCGGCCGCTGCTGAGGGCCACCAGCTGCTCGCGCGAGAGCACCTTGTTGGCATGGGCGATGAACACCCGCAGCAAGCGGAATTCGGCGCCGGACAGCACCACCACGCGCCCGTCCGGATCGACCAGGTGGCGATGCTCCAGATCGAAGATCCAGCGTGAGAAACGCGCACGGCGCACCGCCAGCGGTTCCAGGTTGGCCGGCAGCGCTTCGGTACGGCGCAGCACGTTGCGGATGCGCGCCAGCAGTTCACGCGGCTCGAACGGCTTGGCCAGGTAGTCGTCGGCGCCCATTTCCAGGCCGAGTACGCGGTCGATCGGCTCGGCGCGCGCGGTGAGCATGATCACCGGCGTGTTCGAGCGCGCGCGAAGGTCGCGACACAGGGTCAGGCCATCCTCGCGCGGCAGGTTGAGGTCGAGCACGATCAGGTCCACGTGTTCGCGTTCCAGCAGCTGGCGCATGCTGGTGCCATCGGCGGCGGTGCTGACCTGGTAGCCAGCACGACCGAGCTGCTCGGCCAGCAGGGTGCGGATATCGTTGTCGTCATCGACGATCAGCAAACGGTGCATCGGGTTTTCAGTCTCCATGTCGCGAATCATCCCGTGTCGGCAGCTGAACCGCATCCAGGCCAATGCGTACCACTGTATCCCCCGCAGTGCGGGATACCTGCCGATACGCAGTCTCGCAGACAGTGTTACATAGAGACACACCCCGAGGATTGAGCACAGCGTCGCTCGATCTTCACAATGCCCACCAACGCCGCCGCTGCGGCCCCCAGAGTGAAGCCGCCACGTGATCTCCCGCCTGTTGCCCGCGACCCGCAAGGGTCGCCTGATGTTGATCGCCCTGATTGTCCTGATCGCCGCTGTATCCGCCTGGTGGCTGCTGCGCAAGCCTGCCGCACCGGGGCTGGCGACCACCCCGGTCAGCCGCGGCGACATCGAGCAGACGGTGGAAGCTACCGGCGTGATCGACGCCTACAAGCTGGTCAGCGTCGGCGCGCAGGCCTCCGGCCAGATCAAGTCGCTGAAGGTGCAGCTGGGCGATACGGTGAAGGAAGGCGACCTGATCGCCGAGATCGACGCCACCACCCAGCAGAACCAGGTGCTCAACGCGCAGGCCTCGCTGGACCAGGTGACCGCGCAGCGCGCAGTGCAGCAGGCCACCCTGCGCCAAGCCGAACTGGAGTTCGCACGCCAGCAGCAGATGCTGGCTGCCGAAGCCACTTCGCGCCAGGAATACGACGCCGCCGAGGCCCAGCTGAAGACCGCGCGTGCGCAGCTGCAGTCCTACGAGGCGCAGATCAAGGGCCGCGAAACCGAACTGGGCACTGCCCGTGCCAACCTGGCCTATACCCGCATCGTCGCGCCGATGGACGGCACCGTGGTGGCGGTAGTGGCCGAGGAAGGCCGCACGGTGAACGCCAACCAGACCGCGCCGACCATCGTGATGCTGGCACGGCTGGACGTGGTGACCGTCAATGCCGAGGTGTCTGAGGCCGACGTGGTCAAGATCAAGGCCGGCATGCCGGTGTACTTCACCACGCTGGGTGACCCGGACCGCAAGTACCACGCCACGCTGCGGCAGATCAATCCGGCACCGGCGTCGATCGCCAACGAAAGCTCGTCCAGTTCCAGCAGCTCGTCCAGTTCCAGCTCCAGCAGCGCGGTCTACTACAACGCGTTGTTCGACGTCGAAAACCCCGATGGCACCCTGCGCATCGACATGACCGCACAGGTATCGGTGCTGCTCAAGCAGGCCAAGGGCGTGCTGATGGTGCCGGCCGTTGCACTGGGACCGAAGTCGCGCGATGGCGAGCGCATCGTGCGGGTGGTCGACGAAAAGGGCCAGCCGCAGCCGCGCAAGATCAAGGTCGGCATCAACAACGGCGCCAACGTCGAGGTCCTGTCCGGCCTGAAGGAAGGCGAGCGCGTGGTGGTCGGCGAAGGCGGCGCTGCGGCAGCCGCTGGCGGCGGCAACCGTGGCGGCATGCAGATGCGGGTCGGCGGCCCGGGCATGGGGCGCCGATGAGCATGACGGCGCCACTGCTGCGCCTGCGCGACCTGCGACGCGAATTCCCGGCCGGCGAGGATGTCATCGCCGTGCTGCGCGACGTCAACCTGGACATCCATGCCGGCGAGATGGTGGCGATCGTCGGCCAGTCCGGATCGGGCAAGTCCACGTTGATGAACATCCTCGGCTGCCTGGACCGCCCGACCCGTGGCAGCTACCAGGTGGCGGGCCGCGAGACCGGGAAAATGGCGCCCGACGAGCTGGCCGAGCTGCGCCGCGAGCACTTCGGTTTCATCTTCCAGCGCTACCACCTGCTGGGTGATCTCGACGCACGCGGCAATGTGGCCGTGCCGGCGGTGTATGCCGGCAGCCCCGGCCCGGTGCGCACCGCCCGTGCCGAGCAGCTGCTGCAACGGCTGGGCCTGGCCGACCGCATGCACCACAAACCCGGGCAGCTGTCCGGTGGCCAGCAGCAGCGCGTGTCGATCGCGCGCGCGTTGATGAACGGTGGCGAGGTGATCCTGGCCGACGAACCGACCGGCGCCCTGGACACGAAATCCGGCGAAGAGGTGATGGCCATCCTCGGCGAACTGCATGCCGAAGGCCACACCATCATCATCGTCACCCACGACATGAGCGTGGCCGAGCACGCACAGCGCATCATCGAGATCCGCGACGGCGAGATCATCGCCGACCGTGCCAATCCGGCCGCGCCCAGCTACCGTGCGCAACGCGAGCCGAGCGCTGGCGTGGCCCATGGCAGCAGCTGGCAGGCCGCCCGCGACCGCTTCACCGAAGCGTTCCGGATGGCCCTGCTGGCGATGAACGCCCATCGCCTGCGCACCTTCCTGACCATGCTCGGCATCATCATCGGCATCGCTTCGGTGGTCTCGGTGGTGGCACTGGGCAACGGTTCGCAGCAGCAGATCCTGCAGAACATCAGCGCGCTGGGTACCAACACCATCGACGTCTACCCCGGTCGCGGCTTCGGCGACATGCGTTCGGCGCGGGTGCAGACCCTCAAGGCCAGCGATGCCGATGCCCTGTCACGGCAGAGCTACGTCGACAGCGCCACCCCCAGCGTGTCCAGTTCGGTCACCGCGCGCTACCGCAACCAGTCGGCCACCGCGCAGATCAGCGGCGTCGGCGAGCAGTACTTCCGGGTGAAGGGCGTGAGCCTGCTCAGCGGCAGCTTCTTCGACACCGACGCGGTGAAGGGGCTGGGCCAGGTGGCGGTGATCGATGAGAACACCCGGACCCAGTTCTTCCCCGACAGCGATCCGATCGGCCAGGTGATCCTGCTTGGCAACGTGCCGGTGCGGGTGGTCGGCGTGGCCAAGAAGCAGAGCTTCGGTTTCGGCGGCAGCACCAGCCTGAGCGTGTTCGTGCCCTACACCACGGTGATGTCGCGCATGCTCGGGCAGAGCCACGTTTCCAGCATCACCGTGCGGGTGAACGATGAAACGCCGATGGATGCGGCGCAGGAAGCGATCACCCGGCTGCTGACCATGCGCCACGGCACCGAGGACTTCTTCCTCAGCAACAGTGCCGAGATCCGCGACACCATCGAACAGACCACGCGCACGATGACCCTGCTGATCGGCGCCATTGCCGCCATCGCGCTGCTGGTCGGTGGCATCGGCGTGATGAACATCATGCTGGTTTCGGTGACCGAGCGTACCCGCGAGATCGGCGTGCGCATGGCGGTGGGGGCGCGGCAGAGCGACATCCGCCAGCAGTTCCTGATCGAAGCGGTGCTGGTGTGCCTGCTCGGCGGATTGCTCGGCATCGGCCTGGCACTGCTGATGGGCGTGTTGATCGGCCGGTTCGCCAGTGATTTCCAGGTGCTGTTCTCCACCGCTTCCATCATTGCCGCCTTCGCCTGCTCGACCCTGATCGGCGTGGCGTTCGGCTTCCTGCCGGCACGCAGTGCCGCCCAGCTCGACCCGGTGGAGGCCCTGGCCCGCGAATGAAGATGATGACCCGACTGCCCTTCCCCGCTCCCTCGCGCCTGCTGCTGTCCGGCGCCGTGCTGCTTGCACTCTCCGCCTGCGCTTCCGTGGGCCGCTATCCGGTCGAAGACCCCAGCGTTGCCGCCACCTATGGTCGTGGCGATGCGACCCTCAACGCACCGGCAGACGACCCACGCAGTGGCCTGGACACCCCGGCCCGTGACGTCCGCCAGGACAACTGGTGGACCGGCTTCGGCGACGAGCGCCTCGACCGCCTCGTCGCGCAGGCGCTTGCCGCCAACAGCGACCTCGGTGCGGCCGGGCTGGCGGTGCAGCGTGCACGCCTGCAGGCCGGGCTGGCCAGCAACGCGCTGTGGCCGCAGCCTTCGTCGTCCGGCGTGAGCGGAAGCGGCAGCCGCGCCACCGACCAGGCCGACGACTGGCGCCGCAGCTATTCCACCGGCGTGTCGCTGGGGTGGGAGATCGATCTGTGGGGCCGCCTGCGCACCCAGCGCGACATCGCCCGCTGGGAGGCCGACGCCAGCGAAGAAGACCGGCAGAACACCGCCCTGCTGGTGATCGGCGATGTCATCAACCAGTACTGGGCACTGGCCTACCTCAACCAGTCCATCGCCACCGGCCAGGCCAACCTTGAGCGGCTGCAGCGCACGCACGAACTGGTACAGGCGCGCTTCGATGCCGGTGCGGTTTCGCGCCTGGAAGTACGCCAGGCACTGCAGAACCTGCAGTCGCAGCGTTCGGCGCAGAGTGCGCTGGAACAACAGCGGGTGGAGGTGCGCAACGCGCTGACCGTGCTGCTGGATGGCACGCCGTGGCCGCAGCAGGACGAACCGCAGAACCTGCTGGAGGCGCAGAGCCCGAGCATTGCCGAAGGCCTGCCCGCCGACCTGCTCGGGCGCCGGCCCGACCTGCGCGCGGCCGAACTGCGGCTGCGCAACAGCCTGAAGACGATCCGGGTGACCGCCACCCAGTACTACCCGGCACTGAGTCTTACCGGCAGCCTGGGTTCCAGCGCCACCTCGCTGGGCGATGTGCTGCGCAATCCGGTGGCGACGCTGGGGGCTGGGCTGTCGCTGCCCTTCCTCAACCTGCAGCGCGCGCAGCTGGATACGGACGTGGCCGGCACCAACTACCAGATCGCCGCCACCAACTTCCGCAAGACGCTGTACACCGCGCTGTCGGAGGTGGACAACGCCTTGTCCGCACGCGAGCAGCTGCTGCGCCAGGTAACTGCGTCGCAGGCGTCCTACGATGAAGCGGTGGAAGTGGAACGTGCGCAGGAAGTGCGCTATCGCGTGGGCGCCACCGATCTGCGCACCTGGCTGGAAGCACAGCAGACCCGGCGCGACGCGGAACTGTCACTGGCACGGGTGCGGCAGAGCCAGTTGAACAACGACGTGACGCTGTTCAAGGCGCTGGGAGGCAGTGCGGGGTAAGCGCGATGCGGGGCTGCGCCCCGCACCCGCAGAGGCAACGACAACAGCGCGGTTTCTGCAGGATCGCCGGGGTGCCGTGGATGTGCGGGGACGCCGTGAACCCATCCCTGGGGGCTTGGTCGCCGCATCCATGCGGCTCACACCCCGCACACCCACGGCACCCCGGCTCATACAGTTCCGCGAGAGCTGATAGTAGATCCACGCCATGCGTGGATTGGGGTCCGGCAGAAAATAGGGTCAGATCCCTTTCCCAAGGGAAAGGAATCTGACCCGGATCACGCTGCGGCGATGCCGATCAACCGCGCTGGCGCACGGCCTCGAACAGGCTGACGCCGGCAGCAACCGAGACGTTCAGGCTCTCGATCTCGCCCGGCATCGGAATCTTGACCAGGCCATCGCAGTTTTCGCGGGTCAGGCGGCGCAGGCCGTCGGCTTCGCCGCCCAGCACCAGGGCGATGTTGCCCTTCAGGTCCAGCTGGTACAGCGACGCAGTCGCCTCACCGGCCAGGCCGTAGATCCACACGCCCTGCTTCTGCAGGTCCTTCAGGCAGCGCGACAGGTTGGTCACCGCCACCACCGGAATAAGGTCGGCAGCGCCGGCCGAGGTCTTGCGCACGGTGGCGTTGACCGTGGCCGACTTGTCCTTGGGAATGATCACGGCGGTAGCGCCGGCAGCGGCGGCCGAACGCAGGCAGGCGCCGAGATTGTGCGGGTCCTGCACCTCGTCCAGCACCAGCAGCAGGGCCTTGCCTTCCGCAGCCGTGACCAGGCCTTCCAGCTCGTTCTCGTTGTAGGTGCGGGCGGCGGCATAGCGTGCGGCCACGCCCTGGTGGCGCACCGAACCGCCCACGCCGTCCAGCGCCTGGCTGTTGACCTTGCGCACGTCGATGCCCTTGCGGCGGGCGTTTTCCTCGATTTCGACCAGGCGCGGGTTCTTCGCACCGGCCTCGACCAGCACTTCGCGGACGTTCTCGGCGTCGTTCTCGATGGAGGAGGCGACGGCGTTGACGCCGACGATCCACTGGCTGTTCTTGCTCATGCGGGCAGGACCGGAAAGGGGGTGGCTATGGTAGAGCATCGGCGGACGCGGCGCTGCGGCGGCTGGCCGGCAGCGCCGGGCCATGCCCGGCGACCGTTGTCCGTCGCGCCCGCCGGGCAAGGCCCGGCGCTACCCGCGCGTGCGCGGCGGCCAGTGCGGGGTGTCGTGGTCGGGATGCTGGTGGGAAACGACCGTGGCCAAGAATTCCAGCGCGGCCATGTCCTGTTCCGTACGGCGTGCCGGCAGCCGGCCCAGCCCATCGACGAAGGGCAGCTTGCGCTCGACGCCGTACTGAAGGGTCGGCGGCAGTCGTTCAGGCTGGTCGAACGCACCGGCGGCCACCGCCACGCCATCGGGGGCTTCATAGGTCAACGGCGTGCCGCAGTCGGCGCAGAAGCCGCGCCGCACTACGTTGGACGACTGGAAATAGCGCGGTTGGCCACGGGTCCAGCTGAACTGCACACCGCGCACCGACACCAGCGGCGCGTAGTAGGCGCCGAAGGCCTTCTGGCACATCCGGCAGTGGCAGATCGAGCTGTCGGTCAGCTCGCCCCGCGCCTGGAAGCGGATCGCGCCGCACTGGCAGCCGCCGCTGTATTCGGGTTGGCCCTGCATTGCTGCTTTCCTCCGAAACGTCGTGCCAACCAACGGTTGGCACCTACCGGGCGAGGTGGGTGCCGACCGTTGGTCGGCACACCTTTCAGTACTTCTTCTTCGTGCGCTTGGCCGGCTTGCCGCGCTCGGGCAGCGGGGCCGGGCCTGCTTCCTCTTCCTCGCCCTTGTGCTCGACCAGGCGGAAGTCGATCTTGCGTTCTTCCATGCTGGCCTTCAGCACCAGGATGCGCACCTGGTCACCCAGCCGGTAACTGCTGCCGCGGCGCTCGCCGGTCAGCGTCTTGCGGGTCGCGTCGAACTTGTAATAGTCCTGCGGCAACTGGGTCACGTGCACCAGGCCCTGCACCTTCGAGTCGGCCAACTCCACGAACAGGCCGAAGCTGGTCACGCCGCTGATCACGCCGTCGAACTGGCCACCGACGTGTTTTTCCATCCACGCCGCGCGGTAACGCTCATCCACTTCACGCTCGGCCTCATCGGCGCGACGCTCTCGCTCGGAACATTGCAGTGCCAGTGCTGCCATCTCGCGGGCGGTGTAGGTGAACTTGTCCAGCGGCTTGCCCGACAGCGCATGCTTGATCGCCCGGTGCACCAGCAGATCCGGGTAACGACGGATCGGCGAGGTGAAGTGCGCATACGCTTCCAGCGCCAGGCCGAAGTGGCCATTGTTGTCGGGGCTGTACACGGCCAGGCTCTGGCTGCGCAGCAGCACCGATTCCAGCAGCGTGGCATCGGGACGGTCGCGGATCTTCTTCAGCAGCTTGGTGTAATCGCCAGGGCGCACCTTCGACCACGGCGGCAGGCTCAGCTTGAACTCCTTGAGGAATTCCAGCAGATCGGCGTACTTGGTCTCCGGCGGCTTCTCATGCACGCGGTAAGGCGCCGGCACATGGCGCGACAGCAGGTACTTGGCCGCTTCCACGTTGGCCGCGATCATGCATTCCTCGATCAGCTTGTGCGCATCGTTGCGCACCAGCATGCCGGCCTGGGTGACTTCACCGCGGTTGTCGAGCACGAAGCGGACTTCGCTGCTTTCAAACTCGATCGCGCCACGCTTGCTGCGCGCCTTCGACAGCACCTTGTACAGCTGGTGCAGGCGCTGCACCTGCGGCAGCAGGTCGCCGATGAAGGCCTTCGCACCGGCATCGTCCTCGCCCACCGCCTGCCACACCTGGGTGTAGGTCAGGCGCGCATGCGAATTCATCACCGCTTCGTAGAAGCGCGAGCCGGTCACCTGGCCCTCGCGGTCGATCTGCATGTCGCAGACGAAACACATGCGGTCGACCTTCGGCATCAGCGAGCAGATGCCGTTGGACAGCGTTTCCGGCAGCATCGGCACCACGAAGCCCGGGAAGTACACCGAGGTGGCGCGCTTCTGTGCTTCATCGTCCAGCGGAGTGCCGGGACGAACGTAGTTGGAGACGTCGGCAATGGCGACCACCAAACGGAAGCCATCGGCGTTCGGCTCGCAGTACACCGCGTCGTCGAAGTCCTTGGCGTCCTCGCCATCGATGGTCACCAGCGGCGTGCTGCGCAGGTCGACGCGGCCGCCGATCATCGCCGGCTCGACCACCAGCGGTACCGAGGCGGCTTCGTCCAGCACCTCCTGCGGGAACTCGAACGGCAGCTCGTGGCCGTGGATCGCGGTTTCCACCACCAGCGAGGCAGTCAGCTTGTCGCCGAGCACGGCGATGATGCGACCGATCGGCGGACGGCGGCTGTCCGGTGCCTGGGTCAGTTCGCAGACGACCAGCTGGCCATCGTTCGCGCCGCCGGTCTGGTCCGGCGGTACCTGCACGTTGCGCTGGATGCGCTTGTCATCGGGCACCACGTAGTTGATGCCCATCTCGACGCTGAAGCGGCCGATCAGGCGCGTCATGCCGCGCTCGAGCACGCGGGCGATGCTGCCTTCGCGACGGCCGCGGTGGTCAATGCCGGTGACACGTGCCAGCACCTTGTCGCCGTGCATCACCTTGCGCATTTCATAGGGCGGCAGGAACAGATCGTCACCGCCCTCGACCGGGCGCAGGAAGCCGAACCCTTCCGGATTGGCGATCACCACGCCGGTGACCAGGTTCAACGTCTGGATGGGCGCGAAGCCGCCGCGGCGGTTCTGCACCAGCTGGCCGTCGCGGACCATGGCGCCGAGCCGGCGCGACAGCGCTTCGGCACGGTCCGGTGCGGTCAGGCCCAGGCGTGCGCCGAGTTCCTCAGCCGTCTGCGGCCCTTCGCAGCGTTCCAGCAGGGCCAGGATGGCCTCGCGGCTGGCAATGGGTTGTTCGTACTTTTCCGCTTCGCGGGAAGCGTAGGGATCATCGATCACCTTGCCCGCCGGTGGCAGCTTGCGACCCGTTGCCGGGCCCGGCGGCTCCGCGTTGCGGCGGCCACGCCCCGGAGGCGTTGCACCGCCTTCGGCCAGTGCGGGGAGCCAGCCCGGCAACGGCTTGCCCGGCTTGTTGTTGCGGGCAGTGCCCTGCTTGGTGCCCTTGTTGGGGGCTTCACTGCGGGACTTGCTCCCGCCCTTGCTTGGTTTTTTGGTAGTCATCGCCCTCCATGGTAGCCGCTGTGGGCGTGCAGAACGGGTCAGCGCCCGTCTTTGAACAATCGGGTGAAAAACGTTCACAAAATCGTTGACAGCCTGCGTGTTCATCTTCACAATTGCGCCTCTGGAACGCCCAGATGGCGGAATTGGTAGACGCACTAGTTTCAGGTACTAGCGGGTAAAACCGTGGAGGTTCGAGTCCTCTTCTGGGCACCAACGAAAAAACTCCTCGCTTCGGCGGGGATTTTTTTTGCCTGAAATCGGGGGACGGGCCGGCAGTGGGGTCGGATCCCTTTCCACGGGAAAGGGCTCTGACCCCAGCGCGAGACCCATGGGGTCAGAGCCCGTTTCGCATGCGAAACAGGATCCGACCCCGGATCCGCAAAGGGTGTTGACACCTCCGTCACGGCACCCCATAATTCTCCTCCTCGACGCCCAGGTGGCGGAATTGGTAGACGCACTAGCTTCAGGTGCTAGCGGGGGCAACTTCGTGGAGGTTCGAGTCCTCTCCTGGGCACCATGTCGAGAATGAAAAACACCCGCGAAAGCGGGTTTTTTCTTGTCTGGCGTCCGGCCGGCATCACCACCACGAACGCAGCATCAGCTCCAGGCCCAGCAACAGCAGGAAGCCGAGGAAGCAGGCACGGAACACGCGCGCACTGATGCGCTGGCGGATCACCTGCCCCAGCCACATGCCCAGCAGCGCCGGCAGCACCGCCAGCGCGCTCAACCCCAGCTGCTGCACGCCAAACGCACCGTTGAGCACCAGCCCGGTGGTCAGCGAGATCGTCGAGACGGTGAACGCCAGGCCCAGTGCCTGCACCAGCTCCTCGCGCTGCAGGCCCAGCGACTGCAGGTACGGCACCGCCGGCATGACGAACACGCCGGTGGCGCCGGTGACCACGCCGGACACCGCCCCGACCAGCGGCCCCAGCCAGCGCTCGCGCCGCTGCGGTACGCGGAACACCGGCGCCACCAGTGCGTACAGCGCATACACCACCAGCGCCACGCCCAACGCGGCGCGCGAGGCATCACGATCCACCCGTACCAGCAGCGCGGCCGAGCCCAGCGTCACCACCACCACGGCCAGCATCATCGGCCACAGCCGCCGCAGGGTGCGGCCCAGTGATGGCCCGGACAGCAACTGCCAAGCATTGGTGACGAAGGTGGGAATGAACAGCATCGAGGCCGCCGCCACCGGCGACAACGCGCCGCCCAGCAATCCCATCGCCACCGTCGGCAGGCCCATGCCGGTCACGCCCTTGACCACCCCGGCCAGCACGAACACCACCACCAGCAACCCATAGAAGTATGTCGTATCGTTCATGCCGCCATTGGAGCCGGCGCCGCAGGCGCGCACAATGCGGTCTTCCCGCCTGCGCCTTCGGACCAGCCGAAGGCAGGGCCGAGCGGAGCAAACGACATGCGCTTGGACATTGCCGATCTGCGCCTGTTCCTGGCGGTGGCCGAAGCCGGCAGCATCACCGCCGGCGCGGTGGAGGCGAATCTGGCACTGGGATCGGCCAGCGAACGCCTGCGCGCCATCGAAACCGACGCTGGCACCGCGCTGTTGACCCGTCACCCGCGCGGCATCAGCCTCACCGAAGCGGGTGCCGCTCTGGCCCATCACGCGCGGCTGATCCTGCAGCAGCAGGCGCAGCTGCGCGGCGAACTGCAGGCGTTCGCCCACGGTGCGCGCGGCACGCTGCACCTGTACGCCAACACCGCCGCATTGACCAACTACCTGCCCGCGCGGCTGGCCCCATGGCTGGCAGAGCGCCCTCGCCTGCGCGTGGAACTGCACGAACGCACCAGCAATGAAGTCGTGCGCGCGATCCGTGCCGGCCAGGCAGAGGCCGGCATCATCAGTGATGCCGTTCCCGCCGATGGACTGCACCGACATGTCGTTGCCGAAGACCCGCTGATGATGCTGCTGCCGGCCGGCCACCGCTTCGCCGCGCGGCGCTCGCTCGACTTCAGCGATGTGCTGGGCGAGACCTTCGTTGCCCTGGCCGACGGCAATGCGCTGCAGACCTATATCGAAGAGCTGGCGGCAGAGGCCGGACGCACGCTCGACGTGCGCATCCGCATGAAGACCTTTGAAGGCCTGTGCACGATGGTGGGCCATGGCATCGGCGTGGGCATCGCGCCGCGCACGATCGCGCGGCAACATCGGCGGGCCACCGGCATCGTCGCCGTTGCACTCGGCAACGCATGGGCACAACGCCGGCTGTGCGCCGCGTTCGCCGACTGGAAATCGCTCTCGCCACCGATGCGCAGCCTGCTGCTGCATCTGGATGTGGACGCGCAAGCCGGTGCAGAAAAAAATGTGTGAAATAGTGTTGACACATATCCAGCCTTCCTGCAAAATTCTCCTCCTGAGTCGCCCAGGTGGCGGAATTGGTAGACGCACTAGCTTCAGGTGCTAGCGGGGGCAACTTCGTGGAGGTTCGAGTCCTCTCCTGGGCACCATGACTCAGACAATGATCAAACCCGCGCAAGCGGGTTTTTTCATGTCCAGCGTTTGCCGGGATCACGCGCGTCCATCCACGCATGGCGTGGATCTACTGGAATTCGCATGCATGCGTGGATGCACTGCAAACAAAAACCCCGCCTTCCGGCGGGGTTTTGTTTTTCAGCGACAGCGATCGATCAGTGCCCGCCACCGGCGGCAGCACCCGCGCCCGCACCGAAGGGCGGCTTGGCCAGCCACAGGAACGAGATGATCGCCAGGAAGATCCAGCCCAGCAGGAAGAAGATGTCGTTGAAGCCCATCTGCGATGCCTGGTGGTTGATCATGTTGTTCAGCACCGCCGCGCCATGTTGCAGGTCGCCCTGCCCCATCGCCGCCACCTGGTCCTGCATGCCCGGCTGATAGGCCGAAATGTGCTCGGTCAGGTCCGCGTGATGCACCTGCGTGCGACGTGCCCACAGCCAGGTGGTCAGCGACGCCGCGAAGCTGCCGCCCAGCGTACGCAGGAAGGTGGCCAGGCCCGAGCCGGCCGCGATCTCACGACCGTCCAGGTCCGACAGCAGGATCTGCAGCACCGGCATGAAGAACAGTGCCACGCCGATGCCCATGATCAGCTGCACGCCGGCCACATGGTGGAAGTCCACCTGCAGGTTGAAACCCGAGCGCAGGAAGCTGGTCATCGACAGCACCACGAACGCGATGGTGGCCAGCATGCGCATGTCGAAACGCGATGCGTACTTGCCCACGAACGGGGTCATGATCACCGGCAGTACACCGATCGGGGCTGTTGCCAGACCGGCCCAGATCGCGGTGTAGCCCATGTCGCGCTGCAGCCACTGCGGAATCAGCAGGGCCACGCTGAAGAACGCCGCGTAGGCCACCACCATCGCCAGCGTACCGGCACGGAAGTTGCGGTGCCGGAACAGCTTCAGGTCGACGATCGGGTCCTTGTCGGTCAGCTCCCAGATCAGGAACACGGTCAGCGCCACCACGGCCACGCAGGCCAGTACCACGATCTTCATCGACGAGAACCAGTCTTCGTCGTTGCCCAGGTCGAGTACCAGCTGCAATGCGCCCACGCCGATCACCAGGGTGACCAGGCCGACGTAGTCCATCTTCGGCTTCTCGACGTGCTCGGGGCGACCCTTCAACTGGTTGCCCACCACCAGCGCAGCGAAGATGCCCAGCGGCACGTTGATCAGGAAGATCCATTCCCAGCTGTAGTTGTCGGTGATCCAGCCACCGAGGATCGGCCCGCAGATCGGCGCCACCACGGTGATCATCGCCAGCAGCGCCAGCGCCTGCCCGCGTTTCTCCCGTGGATAGATCGAGACCAGCAGCGACTGGGTGATCGGGTACATCGGGCCGGCGACGAAGCCCTGCAGCGCACGCGACAGCACCAGCATGCCCATGCTCTGGGCCAGGCCGCACAGCAGCGAGGTGATCACGAAGGCCAGCGTGGCCCACACGAACAGCTTGCGCTCGCCGAAGCGACGGCTGAGCCAGCCGGTCAGCGGCAGCGCGATCGCGGTGCTGACCGCGAACGAGGTGATGACCCACGTCGCCTGCTGCGAACTGGCGCCAAGATTACCGGCGATGGTCGGCAGCGAGACGTTGGCGATGGTGGTGTCGAGCACCTGCATGAACGAGGCCATCGCCAGGCCCACGGTGCACAGGGCCACACTGGGTGGCAGGAATCCAGCGGCCGCACCCGGCGCCGCCGGTGCGCCCGGAGAGCCGGGCGCAGCTGGAGCTTGTGCGGACATGGCCGACCTCAGCTCGCCTTGGACTGCTGCGGCAGGTTGCCCTGGATGATCGTGTGGATCACCTCATCGGCATCGTGCAGCTGCTTGGCGTACACGTCGGTGTCAAACACCGTGCCCTTGGCGGCTGCGCTCGGCAGCACTTCGCCCTTCTGGTCGCGCAGGCTCACCTCGGCCTTCATCGACAGGCCGATGCGCAGCGGGTGTTCGGCCAGCTGCTTGGCATCGATGGCGATGCGCACCGGCACGCGCTGCACGATCTTGATCCAGTTGCCGCTGGCGTTCTGCGCCGGCAGCAGCGAGAACGCCGAGCCGGTGCCCAGGCCCAGGCTGTCGATGCGGCCCTTGTACTTGACGTCGCCGGCATACAGGTCCGACTTCAGCTCCACTTCCTGGCCCAGGCGCATGTGCCGCAGCTGGGTTTCCTTGAAGTTGGCTTCGACCCACATCTGCTCGGTCGGCACCACCGCCATCAGCGCATTGCCCGGCTGCACGCGCTGGCCGACCTGCACCGAACGACGGGCGACATAGCCGGTGACCGGCGCGACGATGCCCGAACGTGCATTGTTGAGGAAGGCCTGGCGCAGCTGCGCGGCGGCAGCCTGCACATCCGGCTGGGTGGCGATCACGGTGTCATCGACCAGTGCGCGGTTGCGCTCGACGGTCTCGCGCGAACCGGCCACGGCCGCTTCGGCAGCTGCCAGCTCGTCGCGGGCGTGGGCCAGTTCTTCGTTGGAGATGGCGCCGGTGGCGGCCAGGCCCTTGCGGCGTGCGAAGTCGTCGCGCACGCGCTTCAGGGTCACCTGGCGTGCGTTCAAGTCCGCCTGCGCACCTTCGACGCTGCGGTACAGGCCGCGGGTCTGGCGCACGGTCTTGGCCAGGTTGGCTTCGGCCTGCTGCAGGGCCACCGAGGTATCGGCCGGGTCCAGCTGCACCAGCAGCTGGCCGCGCTCCACGCGCATGCCGTCATCGGCGTTGATGGCGACCACGGTACCGGCCACCAGCGGGGTGATCTGCACCTGGTTGCCCTGCACGTAGGCATCGTCGGTCTCTTCGAACCAACGGCCGAACATGAAGTACCACAGCGCCAGTGCCGCCAGCAGCAGCACGACGATCACGAACAGGCCGCGCAACAGCTTGCCGCGGCGGTTGGGGGCGGCGGGGGCCGCAGTGTCTTGGGTCTGGCTCATGGCAGGCGTCTTCAGGAATGCGAGGAATCGGAATGGGAAGCAAGCGGTGCGGCATCAGCGTCACTGGGCTGGAAACCACCGCCGAGCGCCTTGCTCAGGCGCACCGAGGTCTGCAGCTGCTGCGACTGCAGGCCGGCCAGCTGCTGCTGCGACTGCAGCAGGGTGGACTGCGCGGTCAACACGTCCAGGTAGCTGCCGATGCCAGCGCGATAGCGCTGCTGGGCCAGGTCGAACGCAGCGCGTGCGGTATCCACCGCCTGCTGCTGCGACTGCGCCTGCTGCGCCAGTGAGCGCACCGCGTTGACCTGGTCGGCCACGTCGCGCAGTGCATCGAGCACCGCCTGGTTGTAGTTCGCCACGGCCAGGTCGTACTGCGCATCGGTGTTGGCCAGGTTGGCCCGCAGCTTGCCGCCTTCGAAGATCGGCAGGCTCAGCGCCGGGCCGATGTAGGCGAAGCTGGAACTGCTCTGCAGCAGGTCGCCGACATTCGGTGCGACCACGCCGGCCAGCGCGGTCAGGTTGAGGCTCGGGTAGAACCGGGTCTTGGCGACCTTGATCTGCTTGTCGGCCGCTTCCACCCGCCAGCGCGCGGCGACGATGTCGGGGCGACGGCCGAGCAGTTCACTGGGCACTACGCCCGGCAGCTGCAGGGCCAGCGGGTTCATCGCCCGCGGGCGTTCGATCGACAGGCCGCGGTCCGGGCCCTTGCCGACCAGCGCGGCCAGCGCCGTGCGCCCGGCATCGATGCGCTGCTGCGCCGCCAGCAACTGCTGCTGTGCGGCCGGCACGCGGGCTTCGGCCTGGCGCACCTGCAGATCGCTGTCGATGCCGGCACTACGACGCTGCCGGGTCAGCTGCAGCGACTTCTGCGAGCGCGCCAGTTCTTCTTCGGCCACGTCGTTGAGCTGCCAGGCGTAGGCCAGGTCGGTATAGGCCTGGGCGATGCCGGTGGACAGGTTCAGGCGCGCGGCCTGGGCCTCGACGGTAGCGGCATGGGCGCCATCCACGGCAGCCTCCCAGGCGGCGCGCTTGCCGCCCCACAGGTCGATGCCGTAGCTGAAGTCGAACGCGATCTGGCTGCTGCCAGCGTAGTGGCCGCCGATTTCATCGCCAGCCATCGATTCGGGCAGGCGCAGGCCGGTGTAGCCACCGGACACGGAGAGGCTGGGCAGGCGATCGGCGCGCGCGGTGCCGACCTGCGACTGTGCCTGGCGCAGGCGCGCGTCGGCGGCGTCCAGGCTCGGATGGCCGGCCAGGCCTTCGGCGATCAGCGCATCCAGTTGCGCATCGCCCAGTGCCTTCCACCAGTCCTGGGCAGGAAAACCGGCTGCGCTCAGGTCGCTGTCGGCCAAGGTACGTTCGCTGTGCAGGCTGTCCACGTCGAGCACGTGGCCCTGCGGGTCAAGGCCACGGCTGCTTGCGCAGGCGGCCAAGGCCAGGGCCAGCGCTGAAACCAGCAGCGCGCGCCCGGAGCGGCGGAGAGTGGGATGCGGGATCGGGTTCATGGGGTTGTCAGGGAATCGCGGATTCGGGTCAGGAGGGACAGCAGCTGCGTGCGTTCGTCGGCGGACAGATCGCGCAGGGCGTAATCCATCACCGCGTCGCCGCGCAGCTTCAACCGCGCCCACAGCGCGCGGCCTTCATCGGTCAATACGATCTGCAGTGCACGCCGGTCCTGCGCATGCGGCTCACGGCGCACGCAACCGAGCGCTTCCAGCTTGTCCAGCAGGCGGGTGACCGCGCTGGGCACCTGGTCGATGGCTTGGGCCAGCTCGTTGGCCGTGCACGGCGCCATGTTCGAGAGCACCTTCAGCCCGATGTAGTGGGTGAAGCCGATGCCGAGGTCTTCTTCGGCCATGGACGCGTCGAGCTGGCGGACCAGGCCGTCGCGCACCTGGCGCAGCAGCAGGCCGAAGCTGGGGGGAGTGGTTGCAGGACAGATCATGGGGGAGCATTCTCTTCCAAAAAAAATATTTCTCAATGGAAATATTCGATCTGGCATCAAATGCTGTGTTGCAGCAGTGGGCTGGATCAGGTGAAGGCGCCACCTTAATGGCGCTCCCAACTGGCCCGGTAGTACAATCCAGCCAATGAATGTCACATTCAAGCCACCCCCGGCCCACGTGAAGGCGGGCGAGCCCGGCCCTGCCACCCTGCTGCGCGAAGAAGCACTGGATTGGTTCGAGCGCAATGACGGCCCACCGGTCATCGCCTTCCGCTTCGACAGCCCGCAGGGGCTGGCCCGCGAAGTGGACTGGCATCACCACGTCCGCGCGCAGCTGATCTGCGTCGAACGCGGCCTGCTGACCACCCGCACCTCGCATGGCACCTGGTCGCTGGCGCCAGGCTCGGCGGGCTGGATGCCGCCGGCCGAGCCGCATACGGTCCACATCGATGGCCCCCTGCGCGGCTGGGGCATGGTGCTGGCCGCACCGCTGTGCGCCGAACTGCCCGCCGACCCGTGCGTGCTGGGCATCTCGCGGTTGGCGCAGGCAGTGGCCGAACGCATCTGTGACTGGCCGCAGGACTACGAAAGCACCAGCGAACGGCAGCACATCATCAACGTGCTGCTGGACGAGATACGCACCGCGCCGCGCCAGCGCATGCACCTGCCGATGCCACGTGACCGGCGCCTGCTGAAGATCGCCTCGCAGCTGCTGGCCGACCCGGCCGATGAGCGCGGCCTGGCGCAGTGGGCGCATTGGGCCGGCCTGTCGCCGCGCAGCCTGACCCGCCATTTCCGCGACGAGACCACCCTCAGCTTCGCGCAATGGCGCCAGCAGGCGCGGTTGGCCGAGGCGCTGCGGCAGCTCAGCGAGGGCCGCAGCGTGGCCGATATCGCCCACGCACTGGGCTTCAGCAGCGCCAGCGCCTTCGTCACCGTGTTCCGGCGACACTTCGGGCTACCGCCCGGACGCTACCTGGCACGGGCCGGCCACGGCCTGGAACCGGGCCTTGACCCTGCACGCGGCTTGGCATCCCCCGCCGCATCCGGATAATCACTGGATTGAGAGCGGCGACCGCCGTCACCGCCTCCCGACATAGGTAACAACGCCGCATGACCGATCTTGCCCGCCCCGTGTTCCACGGTTTCGAACAACTGCCGCTGCGCGAGTACGCCGAACGCGCCTACCTCGACTACTCGATGTACGTGGTCCTGGATCGCGCCCTGCCGTTCATTGGCGACGGCCTGAAGCCCGTGCAGCGCCGCATCATCTATTCGATGAGCGAGCTGGGCCTGAATGCCGCGTCCAAGCCGAAGAAGTCCGCGCGCACCGTCGGTGACGTCATCGGTAAATACCACCCGCATGGCGACAGCGCGTGCTACGAAGCGCTGGTGCTGATGGCACAGCCGTTCTCGTACCGTTATCCGCTGATCGAAGGCCAGGGCAACTTCGGTTCCAGCGACGATCCGAAGTCGTTCGCGGCGATGCGTTATACCGAATCCAAGCTGACCCCGATCGCCGAAGTACTGCTGGGCGAACTGGGCCAAGGCACCACCGACTGGGCACCGAACTTCGACGGCACCCTGCAGGAACCGACCTGGATGCCGGCACGCCTGCCGCATCTGCTGCTGAACGGCACCACCGGCATCGCCGTGGGCATGGCCACCGATGTGCCGCCGCACAACCTCAACGAGATCGTCAGCGCGCTGCTGCACCTGCTGGACGAACCGGATGCCAGCGTGCGCGACCTGTGCGAGCACGTGAAGGGTCCGGATTATCCGTCCAACGCCGAGATCATCACCCCGGCCAACGATCTGCGGAACATGTACGAGACCGGCAACGGCAGCGTGCGTGCGCGTGCCACCTACATCAAGGAAGCGCACAACGTGGTGGTCACCGCGTTGCCGTTCCAGGTGTCGCCGTCGAAGGTGATCGAGCAGATCGCCGCACAGATGCGCGCCAAGAAGCTGCCGTGGCTGGAAGACATCCGCGATGAGTCCGACCACGCCAACCCGGTGCGCGTGGTGCTGGTGCCGCGCTCGAACCGCGTCGACGCCGAGCAGTTGATGGGGCACCTGTTCGCCACCACCGACATGGAGCGCAGCTACCGCGTCAACCTCAACGTGATCGGGCTGGACGGCCGTCCGCAGGTGAAGAACCTGAAGACGCTGCTCAGCGAATGGCTGGCATTCCGCAGCAGCACCGTCACCCGCCGCCTGCAGCACCGCCTGCAGAAGGTCGAGCGTCGCCTGCACCTGTTGGAAGGCCTGCTGGTGGCGTTCCTCAACCTGGACGAGGTGATCCACATCATCCGTACCGAGGACGAACCGAAGGCGGCGCTGATCGCACGCTTCGGCCTGTCCGAAGACCAGGCCGAGTACATCCTGGAAACCAAGCTGAAGCAGCTGGCCCGCCTGGAAGAAATGAAGATCCGCGGCGAGCAGGACGAACTGGCCAAGGAGCGCGACAAGATCCTCAGCATCCTCGACAGCAAGGCCAAGCTGAAGAAGCTGATCCGCGACGAGCTGCAGGCCGATGCGAAGAAGTTCGGCGACGAGCGCCGCTCGCCGCTGGTGCAGCGCCAGGCCGCCCAAGCCATCGACGAGACCGAGCTGGTGCCGAGCGAGCCGATGACGGTGGTGATGTCCGAGAAGGGCTGGATCCGCGCCGCCAAGGGCCACGACATCGATGCCTCGACCCTCTCCTACCGCGATGGCGATGCGCTGCAGGGTGCAGTGCGTGCGCGCAGCACCCAGCAGGTCGCGTTCCTGGACAGCGAAGGCCGCGCCTACTCCACGCCGGTGCATACCCTGCCCTCGGCACGCGGCAACGGTGAGCCGCTGACCGGCCGCTTCTCGCCGGCCGCAGGCACCAGCTTCGTGACCCTGGCCAGCGCCGAACCGGATACCCGCTTCGTGCTGGCCTCGACCCACGGCTATGGTTTCGTCACCCGTTTCGAGAACCTGATCGGTCGCAACAAGGCCGGCAAGGCGATGCTGAACCTGTCGGCGGGCTCGTCGGTACTGACCCCATCGGTGGTGGCCAACGTCGCTACCGACCGCATCGTCGCGGTGACCAGTTCGGGCAACCTGCTGGCGATCGCCGCCAACGACCTGCCGGAACTGGACAAGGGCAAGGGCAACAAGATCATCGAGATCCCCAAGGCCAAGCTCGCCACCGAACGCGTGGTCGCCATCGTGGCAATCAGCCCCGGCCAGACCCTGCAGGTCCGCAGCGGCCAGCGCACCATGGGCCTGAAGTTCAACGAGCTCGACGCCTATCTGGGCGCCCGCGCCACCCGTGGCCATCTGCTGCCGCGTGGCTGGCAGAAGGTGGAAGGGTTGTCGGTCGAATGACGGTAGGTGTCAACCTTGGTTGACACGCCTTGCCCGGCAACCGGGAACCCGCCGGGCATGGCCCGGCGCTACCGGGAACGGAGCATCAGACACAAAAAAGCCGGGGCATTCCCCGGCTTCTTTGTTTGTCGGCTGGCGGGCGGTGGAGCAGCTGGCGGGCGAAGGCTGGCTGGCGGTGCTCCGGTGCTGGCGGGCGACGTTGCTTTGCGCTCCTGGTAGAGCCGGGCATGACCCGGCGCTACGACAATCGGGGTCAGTGCGCCGGGGCGCCGCTGCCGTCGATCTTGCTCAGCTGGTACAGCTCCAGGCCGATGCGCTTGATCAGGCCCAGCTGCTGCTCCAGCCACCAGGCGTGGTCTTCCTCGGTGTCCTTCAACTGCGCCAGCAGCATGTCGCGGCTCACGTAGTCGCCCTTCTCCTCGCACAGCTTCATGCCGGCGGCGAGGTTGTTGCGCACCGCGTATTCGGTGTCCAGGTCCTTGCGCAGCATCTCCTCCACGGTCTTGCCGGGCTCGGTGGCATGCGGGCGCATGTCCGGGTCGCCGCCCAGGAACAGGATCCGGCGCAACAGCGCGTCGGCATGCTGGGTCTCTTCCTCCATCTCGTGGTTCAGGCGTTCGTACAGCGCGAACAGGCCCTGGTCCTCGTAGCGGCGGGAGTGGATGAAGTACTGGTCGCGGGCGGCGAGTTCGCCGCGCAGCAGTTCCTTCAGGCAGGCGATGACGTCCGGGTTGCCTTTCATGGGGGGGAGCTCCTGTGAATCGATGGCGCCCATGGTGCCCCATCTGGAAATACGGTGATCTAATCGGAATCAGTCGCAGTTGCGCCTGCGGCTACAATCGGCCGACCTGCTCGGAAAGGACCTGCAATGCGTCGTACGTGGCGGTGGATTCTGGGTGTGCTGGTGGCAATCGTGCTGCTCGCGGTGCTGGTCCTGTGGTTGCTGCTGCGCGGCAGCCTGGCCGAACTGGACGGCGAGCGCCCGTTGCCCGGGCTGGCCACCAAGGTCACCGTGGAGCGCGATGCGCTGGGGGTGGTCACCATCACCGCCGGCAACAAGACTGATGCCCTGCGGGCGCTCGGCCGTGTTCACGCGCAGGAACGTTATTTCGAAATGGACCTGATGCGGCGCAGTGCCGCGGGTGAACTGTCCGCCCTGTTCGGAGCGAAGGCGATCGAAGCCGACAAGCGCATGCGCGTACACCGCCTGCGCGCGCGCACCGAGACCCATCTGCAGGACGCACTGGGCAGCGACCCTGCGGCCGTGCGCGCCTATGTGGACGGGGTCAACCAGGGCCTGGGCAGCCTGGCGGTACGGCCATGGGCCTACCTGCTGCTGCGGCAGGCGCCCCGACCGTGGCAGGCCAGCGACAGCGTGCTGGCGGGCCTGGCCATGTACGCCGACCTGCAGGACCCCAGCAACCAGTCCGAACTGGCCCTGGAGCGCATCCGCGCGGTGGTGCCACCGGCACTGTATGCGCTGCTGGCAAACGACGGCAGCGAGTGGGATGCGCCGCTGGCCGGCGCTGCCCGTGGCAACGCCCCCCTGCCTGATGCCAGCCAGCTGGACCTGCGCACGCTGAAGGCCGCGACCGGCGCGGCTGCCGAGGATGCCGACGCGGTCGGCAGCAACAATTTCGCCGTGGCCGGCGCGCTGACCGCCGATGGCCGTGCGATCGTCGCCGACGACATGCACCTGGGCCTGCGCGCTCCCAGCCTGTGGTTCCGTGTGCGCCTGCGCTACCCCGATCCACAGGCCGCGGGTGGCCAGGTCGACGTCAGCGGATTCTCGCTGCCGGGCGTGCCGGCGGTGATTGTCGGCAGCAACGGCCACGTGGCCTGGGGCTTCACCAACAGCTACATCGACACTGCCGACTTCCGCACCGAGCCAGCAGACGCTGCAGTGACCGTGCACGAGGAACGGATCGTCGTGGCCGGCGGTGCCGACGTGCGTTTCCCGGTACGCGAGACCGCGTGGGGACCGATCCTGCACACCCACGCCGATGGCAGCGGCGACGCCCTTCGCTGGGTCGCGCAGTTGCCGGGCGCGGTGCGCATGGACTTCGCCGACATGGCACGGGCCGCCGATCTGGACCAGGCCCTGCAGATTGCCGACCATGCCGGCATTCCCGCGCAGAACCTGGTGATCGGCGACCGCAGCGGGCGCATCGCGTGGCGCCTGATCGGCGCGCGGCCTGACCGTGGCCCGGGCTGTACACCGCTGGGCTTCAATGACAATCACCGCAACCCGGGCTGCGCGCCGTGGCCGATCCGCAGCGACGCCGCGCCGAGCCTGGTCGACCCCGCCTCGCATCGGCTGTGGACGGCCAACAGCCGCGTGGTGGACGAGGCGACGCTGGCCACGGTCGGCAATGGCGGCTACGACCTCGGCGCGCGCGGACGGCAGATCCGCGACCTGCTGGCCACGCAGGAGCATTTCGACGAGCACGACCTGCTGGCGATCCAGCTCGACGACCGCGCGGTGTTCCTGCAGCGCTGGTGGGTGCTGCTGCACCAGGTGGTCGAGCACAGCGACGATCCGGCACTGAAGCGGTTGGGCACGGCCAGCAGCCATTGGGACGGTCGCGCCGCGATCGATTCGGTCAGCTACCGGGTGGTGCGCGAGTTCCGCACACAGGTACTCGACACGTTGACCGATGCGCTGCTGGCACCGGCCCGGGCACCGCTGGGCGAGGATTTCCTGGCACCGCGCCTGGCGCAGCTGGAAGGCGTGGCCTGGCCGATGCTGCAACAGCGCCCGGCCAACCTGCTGCCCCCCGCGTACACGAGCTGGGATGCGCTGCTGGCCGATGCGGCGCGCCGTACCGAAGCGGAGTTGTCCGCGCAGGGGCCGCTGGCGCACCGCAGCTGGGGCGAGCGCAATACCGCAGCGATCTGCCATCCGGTCGCGCGCGCCCTGCCCGCCTTCGCCAGCCGCTGGTTGTGCATGCCGGCCGATCCCCTGCCCGGCGACCGTGACATGCCGCGTGTACAGACGCCGGCGTTCGGCGCCTCGCAGCGCATGGTGGTCTCACCCGGCCACGAGGCCGATGGCATCGTGCACATGCCGGGTGGGCAGAGCGGCCATCCGCTGTCGCCGTACTGGGGCGCCGGACATGAGGACTGGGTGCATGGCCGCCCCACCCCGTTCCTTCCCGGCAAGGCGCAGCACACGTTGACACTGCTACCGGCGCGATAGCGCTGGCCGGCCACGGCATGATGCCCGGGGTCAGATCCCTTTTCCTGTGGAAAAGGGATCTGACCCCATTAACGACCCCATTAACGGAGGTGGCGGCGCTCGATCAGGTTCAACAGCGGCCCGGTCATCGCGGTCGTCACCAGTGCCATGATCACCAGCACCGCAAACAGGCGGTCGCCCAGCAGGCCCAGCTCGTAGCCGAGGTTGAGCACGATCAGCTCCATCAACCCGCGGGTATTCATCAGTGCACCCAGTCGCCACGCTTCGCGCGAGGCCATGCCGGTACTGCGCGCCGCGCTCCAGGTGCCCAACAGCTTGCCCACCGTGGCCACGGCGATCACCACCACGCACAACGCGATGTCACTGGTCTGCAACGCGTCGGCGCGCATGCGCAGGCCGGTCATGGCGAAGAACAGCGGCAACAGCAGCGTCACCGCGAACGGTTCGACCCTGGCCACCAGCAGGTGCCGCAGCTGCGCGTTGGACGACACCGCCACGCCTGCAGCGAAGGCGCCGAACAGCGCATGGATGCCGAGCACTTCGGTGACCAGCGCACTGGCCAGCGACAGCAGCAGGATGCCCAGCAGCCAGCGCCCTTCGCGACCCGGCGCGATGGTCTGGCGGGCGAACCACGGCTTCACCAGTCCCAGCATCAGCGCGATGAACGCCACCACGCACAGCAGGTTGAGGCTGGCCGGCAACCAGCCGGTGGCCTGCGCTGCCGCCACGATCAGCGCCAGCAGGCACCATGCGGTCGCATCGCCCAGCGCCGCGCAGGCGATGGCGGTCTGCCCCAGCGGGGTGTGGGTGATGCCGCGATCAGCGAGGATGCGCAGCAGTACCGGGAAAGCGGTGATGCTCATCGAAATGCCGACGAACAGCGCGAACGCGGTGAAGCTCACGCCCTGCGGTCCATGCTGCGGATACAGCCAGATGGCCAGGACCACACCAAGCACGAACGGCACCGCGATGCCTGCGTGGCTGACGGTAAACGCGAAGCGACGACGCCCACGCAGCGCGCCCAGATCAAGCTCGGCGCCGGCTACCAGCAGGAACATCAGCACACCCAGCTGGCTGAGCATGCCCAGCGGCCCGAGCGAAGCGGCCGGGAACAGTGCACCGTGCACCTGCGGCAGCAGGCTGCCCAGCAACAGCGGCCCCATCATCAGGCCGGCGGCCATTTCGCCGATCACGGCCGGCTGGCCGAAACGCTTCAACAGCGCGCCGGCGCCCTTGGCGACCAGCAGCAGCACCAGCAGCTGCAGCAGGAACAGGCCGAGCGGCGAGGCCAGGTGATGTGCCCAGTCACTGCCGACCACGTCTTCGGCCTTGCTGGCCACCGTCGGTAGCCCGGGGCCCGCATAGCGGGCCAGCAGCAGGCCGACCAGCAGCGGCACGCCGGCCCACACCAGGTAGCGCCAAGCCCACTTCGTCGGCCTCACGGGACCTCCGGTCTGTACGTCCATGAACATTCCCCAATGTGCAGGGGGCTGATGATACGTCCCTCGCCGCCCATGCGCTGCAGGGCTCGCCGGGCATGGCCCGGCGCTACCCGTGTGGCTGCCGCTCGGCGCGGCCGATCAGGCCAACGCCTGCTCGTGCACGCCGGCGATGGCGCGGCCCGATGGGTCGGCGGCGGCGGCGAAGCTGGCATCCCAGGCGATCGCTGCCGGCGAGGAACAGGCGATCGACTTGCCGCCCGGCACGGTTTCAGCCGCCGCATGGCTGGGGAAGAACTGCTCGAACAGGTGACGGTAGTAGTACGCCTCCTTGGTCTGCGGCGGGTTGTGCGGGAAGCGCTTGTCGGCCGCAGCCAACACGCGGTCGCTGACCTGTGCTTCGGCGTGCGCCTTCAGGCCATCGATCCAGCCGTAGCCGACGCCATCGCTGAACTGCTCTTTCTGCCGCCACAGGATGCTGTCCGGCAGGTAGCCCTGGAAGGCTTCGCGCAATACCGCCTTCTCGATGCGGCGACCACCAAAACCGGCGCCGACCATCTTGTGCGCGGCATCGAATCGCATCGCCACGTCGAGGAACTCGCGGTCCAGGAACGGCACGCGCGGCTCCACGCCCCAGGCCATCATCGACTTGTTGGCGCGCAGGCAATCGTAGTTGTGCAGGGCATCGAGCTTGCGCACCAGTTCCTGATGGAATTCGCGCGCGTCCGGCGCCTTGTGGAAGTACAGATAGCCGCCGAAGATCTCGTCGCTGCCTTCGCCGGACAGCACCATCTTCACCCCCATCGCCTTGATCCGGCGCGCCAGCAGGAACATCGGCGTGGAGGCGCGGATGGTGGTGACGTCGTAGGTTTCAATATGGCGGATCACCTCCGGCAGCACATCCAGGCCTTCTTCGAAGGTGTATTCGAAGCCGTGGTGGACCGTGCCCAGTGCTTCGGCGGCCACCGCAGCAGCGGCCAGATCCGGCGAGCCCTTCAGGCCGATGGCGAACGAATGCAGGCGCGGCCACCACGCTTCGCTCTGCCCGCCATCTTCGATGCGACGACGCGCATAACGTGCTGCAACGGCGGCAACCAGCGACGAATCCAGCCCGCCCGACAGCAGCACGCCGTACGGCACGTCACTCATCAACTGGCGTTCGACCGCATGTTCGAAAGCCTGGCGCAGCTCGGCGAGATCGGCCGGGCGGCCCTGCACGTCGTCGTACTCGCGCCACGGCTGCTGGTAGTAGCGCACCAGCTCACCGCTGGCGCTGTCGTAGTAATGGCCCGGCGGGAACTGGGCAACGTCGGCGCAGGTATCGACCAACGCCTTCATTTCAGAGGCGACGCGCAACCGCCCCTGCGCATCATGGCCCCAGTACAGCGGCACCACGCCGACCGGGTCGCGCGCGATCAGTACACGGCCCGCACTGCGATCCCACAAAGCGAAAGCAAAGATGCCGTTGAGCTGCTCCAGCCACTGCGCCGGCGACCCGCCCTGGCAGTACAGCGCGTTGATCACCTCGCAGTCCGAGCCGGTCTGGAAGGCATAGGCCTGGGCAAGTCCGCCCTTGAGCTGCTGGTGGTTGTAGATCTCACCGTTGACCGCCAGCGCCAGCTGCCCGTCTTCGGACAGCAGCGGCTGCGAGCCGCCTGCCGGATCGACGATGGCCAGGCGCTCGTGCACCAGCAGCGCGCCCTCGTCCAGGTACACACCGCTCCAGTCCGGGCCACGATGACGCTGGCGCTGCGACAGCTCCAGCGCATGGCGGCGCAGGGAAGGAAGATCGTCACCGGCCTGCAGGCCGAAAATACCGAAGATCGAACACATGGGTGGAACTCCTGTTGTGGGGAAGTACACGGGGGGAAGGTGTTCGACCGGCCATCCAGGCCCGGGTGGGGCTGCGCCCGGGCACAAAAAAACCCGCATCGGCCGATGCGGGTTTTCTGGTGTCCGGGCGTATGTTGCTGTCTATCTACCCAGGGCGCAGTCCCGCATCGGCCGCGCACGATTATTCGCACGCAGATTATTGCGGTTGGTGTTGTTGACGGCGGTGGCCAGGCGGATCGACATGGCACCGACCCTACCCCGCTTTCCGGCACGGCGCAACCGTTGCGTTGGCAACCACTCCGCAGAGCGCATAATGGCCCGCCGTGAAACGTGCAATGGAAATGCAACACCGCAACGGACGCAACGCGGCTCTGGCCGCGCTGATCTGCCTGGGCCTGGCCGCCTGCCAGACCCTGCCCCCACCCTCGCCCCTTCCGCCGGCTCAGCAGCAGAGCTTGGAACAACGCGGAACCGACGGCAGCTTCGAGGGGGCCTTTGATACCGCGGAAACCTTCGAGCGCTTCAACGATCCGCGCGCCATCGCCTATTACGAGCGTGCCGCAGCGGTCACCCCCTGGACCTTCCACAACACCAAGGCGGAAAAAGCCCTGGGCCGGATCTGGATCTCCGGCACGCTGCAGTATGCCGACAGCCCCCACATCAATCCTGCGCCGGTGCTGCGCGCGTCCTGGCGGCGTGGCGAACGCGCCTATCTGGCGGCGGCCTATCACGGCAATCCCTATGCGTTCTACGAACTCGCCAAGGCCTATCGCCAGCGTGGCGACGCGCAACAGGCGCTGCGCTGGGACCTGCGCGGAATGATCTACCAGCGCTACCCGAGTTCATCGTCGCGACTGCCGGATGCGGTGGCCGCGCAGGGCGACAGCGTGCATCCGCTGGTTGCGCAGATCCAGCGTCGCGCCGAGCGCGGCGATGCCGAAGCGCAGGTAGACCTGGGCGCGCTGCTGGAGAAGGGCGTGGGACTGCCGCGCGATCCGGCGCGTGCGCTGCAGCTGTACCAGCGCGCCGGCGAGAAGGGCAATGTGTTCGGCCAGTACTTCGCCGGGCTGCTGCTGGGCCGCGGTGCGCCGGGCCTGGACAAGAACCCTGACGCTGCTGCCGCCTGGTTTGCCAAGGCGGAAGCACAGCAGTTCTACATGGCGGCGCCGAGCTACTGGAAGAAAGCGGTCGAACCGCCGTTCTTCAGTTTTTCGGAGTAACGCGCGCCGCTGCGCTCGCCGGGCATGGCCCGGCGCTACCCACGATCATCCGCACGCTCACCCCGGTGGCGCCGGGCCATGCCCGGCGACGCAGATCACACCAGCAACCGCACGCTCACCCCGGTAGCGCCGGGCCATGCCCGGCGACGCGGATCACACCAGCAACCGCACGCTCACCCCGGTAGCGCCGGGCCATGCCCGGCGACGCGGATCACACCAGCATCCGCACGCTCACCCCGGTAGCGCCGGGCCATGCCCGGCGACGCGGATCACACCAGCAACCGCACGCTCACCCGGTAGCGCCGGGCCATGCCCGGCGACGCGGATCACACCAGCAACCGCTCCACCAGTCGCTGGTACAGCCCCGGCAGTGCTTCCAGCTCGTCCACGCGCACGTTCTCATCCACCTGGTGGATGCTGGCGTTGACCGGGCCGACTTCGATGCACTGCGCGCCCAGAGGTGCGATGAAGCGCGCATCGGAGGTGCCACCACCGGTGCTCTCTTCCGGTGCGCGACCGGTGTGCTCGGCCAGCACCGCGCGCGCCGCTGCACGCAACGTACCTTCCGGGGTGTAGAACGGCTCGCCACTGCGGTGCCACGTCAGCGTGTACTGCAGGCCATGGCGGTCCAGCAGCGCGGTGATGTCCGCTTCCAGCTTCGCTGCATCCCAGTGCGGGTTGTAGCGGATGTTGAAATCCACCTCCAGCTCACCGGGAATCACGTTGTTGGCACCGGTGCCGGCATGGATGTTGGAGATCTGCAGGCTGGTCGACGGGAAGCTCTCATAGCCCTCGTCCCAGCGCCGTGCGCTCAGTTCGGCCAGCATCGGCGCGGCAAGATGAATCGGATTGCGCGCCTTGTCCGGGTAGGCCACGTGGCCCTGCACGCCCTGCACGCGCAGCTTGGCCGACAGGCTGCCGCGACGTCCCACGCGCAGCAGGTCACCCAGCGTGGCGGTGGAGGACGGCTCGCCGGTGATGCACCAGTCGATGCGCTGGCCACGCTCGGCGAACAGCCGCGCGACATGGCGCACGCCATCGATCGCATCGCCTTCCTCATCGCTGGTCAGCAGCACCGCCAGCGTGCCGGTGTGCTGCGGATGGGCCGCAACGAACTGTTCGGCAGCGATCACGAACGCGGCCACGCTGCCCTTCATGTCGGCGGTGCCGCGACCGTACAGCACGCCATCGCGGATCTGTGGCGCGAACGGATCGCTCTGCCACGCCTCGCGCGGGCCCGGCGGCACCACGTCGGTATGGCCCAGCAGAACCAGCACCGGCGCGCCGCTGCCGTGCGTGGCCCACAGGTTGTCGACCTCGCCCAGCCGCAGGTGCTCACAGGTGAAGCCGGCCGCCTGCAGACGTTCACCAATCAGCGCCTGGCAACCGGCATCGTCCGGGGTCACCGACGGCCGTGCAATCAGATCGCAGGCCAGGTCGAGGACGGCGCTCACGCGCCGCCCACGCCGAAGCGCGCCTTGAAACCGTTGTCGCTGAAACCCTGGCTGACCTTGCCGTCGGCAGTCACCACCAGCGGCCGCTTGATCAACTGCGGGTACTCGCGCAGCAGCAGCTTCCATTCCGCCTCCGAATCGGCGGCCTTGCGGTTGTCCGGCAGCTGCCGCCAGGTGGTGGAGGACCGGTTGACCATCGCCGCCAGGCCACCCAGCTGGGCGGCCCATTCCAGCAGCGTTTCCGGGCTGGGTTTGTTGTCGCGGTAGTCGACGAAGGTGTACGGCACGCCGAAGCGGTCCAGCCACTTGGTCGCCTTCTTGCAGGTATCGCAGTTCTTCAGACCGTAGACGGTGGTGCTCATGCGTGCGGCCCCGTCAGTCGGCCAGGCCGCGCAGCAGGTCGTTGACGCTGGTCTTGCTGCGGGTGCGGGCATCGACCTGCTTGACGATCACCGCGCAGTACAGCGAGTGGGTACCGTCCTTGCTCGGCAGCGAGCCGGACACCACCACGCTGTACGGCGGAATGTAGCCGTAGCTGATTTCGCCGGTGGCGCGGTTGTAGATGCGGGTGCTCTGGCTGAGGAACACGCCCATGCCGATCACGCTGTGATGGCCGACGACCACGCCTTCCACCACTTCCGAACGCGCGCCGATGAAGCAATGGTCTTCGATGATGGTCGGGCTGGCCTGCAGCGGCTCGAGCACGCCACCGATGCCGGCACCACCGGACAGGTGGCAGTGCTGGCCGATCTGCGCGCAGGAACCGACGGTGGCCCAGGTGTCGACCATGGTGCCTTCGCCGACGTAGGCACCGATGTTGGTGAAGCTCGGCATCAGCACCACGTCCTTGCCGAAATACGTGCCGCGACGGGCGATCGCACCCGGCACCACGCGCACGCCGCCACGGCGGAACTTCGCCTCGTCATAGCCGGCAAAGCGCGATTCGACCTTGTCCCAGAACGGTGCCGGGCGTGCATCGACCACGGCCATGTCGTTGACGCGGAAATACAGCAGCACCGCCTTCTTCAGCCATTCGTTGACCTTCCAGCCACCATGGCCATCGGGTTCGGCGACGCGGAACTCGCCGCTTTCCAGGCCATCGATCACGCGGTTGACCAGCGGCCGGGTCGAGCCTTCCAGTTCGTGCAGGGTCAGCGTGGCGCGGCGCTCGAAGGCGCTTTCGATGCCGAACTTCAGTTCTTCCACGCCCGGCCCGGCCGGCTTGCGCAGCGACTTGCGTGCGATGTTCTCGGCGCGCGCAGCTTCGGCGGTCTTGGCCGGGACCTTCTTTGCCGGCGCCTTCTTCGCTGCAGCCTGTTTCGGCACGGCGGCCTTCTTCACCGCTGCGGTCTGGCCCGCCTTCGGCTGTTGTGCAGCTTTCTTCGCAGCCGGGGCAGCGGCAGTAGTCTTTCTGGCCGCGGCGCTCTTGGCAGTCGCGGCAGTCTTCTTTGCAGGCTTGGTGGCCATCAGGCGGGGTCTCCGGCGTTTCGATCGGGGTCCAGGCAGGCCAGCATTGCGTCATGCAGCTGCTGCCGGGCGGATTCAGTCAGGGGGAGGTCGTGTTCGTCACTGATCACGAAGGTGTCTTCGGCGCGTTCGCCGAATGTGGCAATGCGCGCGTCCTGCACGCGCAGTCCCTGGTTGCGCAGCACGAACGCCACGTCGGCCAGCAGGCCGGGGCGGTCGGGCGCGACCAGGGCAAAGCGGGTCGCGCCGGGTTCATCGCGGAACTCGATGCGTGGGGCGAAACGGAAGTGGCGCAGCTGGCGTGGCACCACCCGGCGCGAGGGACGCAGCCGCGCAAGGTCGCCACTGAGCGCCTCGCGCAGTGCAGCTTCCAGGTTGGCGCTGCTGCCATCGGCAAACGTATCGGCCGGGCTGACTTCAAAATTATCGAAAATCGTCTCCGACGGACCATCCAGCACGCGTGCGCGGTGGATGCCGTAACCCTTGCGGTCCAGGGTCATCACGATCGCGGCAAACAGGCCATCACGGTCCGGCGAGTGCACGAACACTTCCAGCGCCGGGTCGTCGACGCTGATCCGGCGTACCTTCACCAGCGTCTGGCCCTGCTTGATCGGCACCAGTGCGGCAGCCTGCCAGGCCAACTGTTCCGGGCGCAGGCGGATGAAACCTTCGTCAGGCATCACCGCGAACTGGCGGTCGATGGTGGCATCGTCGTAGCCCTGCTCGCGCACCAGCGCACGCACGCTGTCGCGCGCTTCGGCCACGCGCTCGGCGGCCGGCACCGGATGCTCCAGGCCCTCGCGCAGCGCGCGGCGGGTAGCGAAATACAGATCGGCCAGCAGCCGGTCCTTCCACGCGTTCCACAACTTCGGGCTGGTGCCGGCGATGTCGGCGCAGGTCAGCAGATAGAGGTAATCCAGGCGGTCGCGGCTGCCGACCAGGGTCGCGAAGCGATGGATCACGTCCGCATCGGCGATGTCCTGCTTCTGCGCGGTCACCGACATCCGCAGGTGCTGTTCGACCAGCCAGGCCACCAGTTCGGTATCCGAACCACTCAGCCCCTGCGCGTGGCAGAACGCCCGTGCATCGACCGCGCCCAGTTCGGAATGATCGCCGCCGCGCCCCTTGGCGATGTCGTGGAACAGGCCGGCCAGCAGCAGCAGTTCGGGCTTGCGCAGGCGCGGCCAGACTTCGTGGGCGATGGAGAAACGTTCATCGGCGCGACTGCTGGCAAACAGCCCCATGTTGCGCAGGACCATCAGCGTGTGCTGGTCGACGGTGTAGACATGGAACAGGTCGAACTGCATGCGCCCGCTGACCTGGGCGAATGCGGGAATCCACTGCCCGAGCACGCCCAGCCGCGCCATGCGCGAAAGCGTGTCGACCGGGCGCTGGCCACGCAGCAGGGCCATGAACTGTTCGCGCGCATCAGGGTCTGCCTGGTCATAGGCAGGCAGCAACGGCAGCGATTCGGCCAGCGCGCGCGCGGTCAACGAATGCAGGCCACGGATCTGCGGATTGTTCGCCCAGCTGGCGAACAGCGCGAAGACCTGGCCGATGTCAGCATTCGGCCAGTCGGCATCGTTGGCCGCCAGATAGCCACGGCGCAGCGCGAACCCCACGGTCAGCGGCTCAGGCTGTGCCTCGCCATCGAACTGTTCCTCGAAACGTTGCAGGAGACGATCACTGATCCGCCGCACCACCGAAGCGGCGCGGTAGAAGCCCTGCATCATCTTCTCGACGCCCAGGCTCTCGGCATCGTCCTCAAAGCCCAGGCGCGCGGCCAGGGTCTTCTGGTAATCGAAGCGCAGGCGCTCTTCCGGGCGTCGCGCCACCAGGTGCAGGCCGAAGCGCAGTCGCGCCAGCACCGCACGTTCGCGCTTCAGCGCCGCGGCCTCGTCAGCGCCCAGGTGGCCCAGGCCGACCAGCGCTTCCAGATCGCGCACGCCAAACGCACGCAGCGCCATCCAGCCCAGCGTGTTGAGATCGCGCAGGCCGCCGGGGCCATCCTTCAGGTCCGGCTCCAGGTTGTCGGCGGTGTCGCCGAAACGCTGGTGGCGGTTGCGCAGTTCCTCCAGCTTGGCCAGGAAGAACGCACGCGGCGGCCACAGTTCGCGGTCATCCACTGCCGCACGCAGCGCACGCCGCGCCGCCTCATCGGCCATCAGCGGGCGCGCTTCGATCAACGCCGTCAGCACGGTCTGGTCGGCTGCAGCCTCGCTGCACTGCCCGCCCGAACGTACCGCGTGGCTGACCGCCAGGCCGCAATCCCACAGCAGCGCGAACAGGCGCGCGAGCGCTTCCTCATGGGCCAGCTGCGCCTGCGGATCGCCGAACACCAGCAGGTCGATGTCCGAGCGCGGGAACAGTTCACCGCGCCCATAGCCACCGACCGCAAACAGCGACAGGCCACTGTCGGCCGGCAGGCAGCGCTGCCACGCATGGCGGATCAGGTGATCGGCCGCGCGCGCGCGCAATGCCAGCAGGCGCTCGATGTTGTCGCCCTGGTCGAAGCGGCGGTACAGGCGCGTATCGGCCTGCTGCAGCGCGTCGCGCGCGGCAGCAGCCCAGTCCGGGTCGTTGAGCGACGCGGCCGGCGTGTCCAGCAGCGAACTCGCCGGCAGCATCGTCAGGAGACCTGCGACTCGCCCGGCGACAGGGTCAGCACGTCCACGCCGGTCTCGGTGACGGCGATCATGTGCTCCCACTGTGCCGACAGCTTGCGGTCCTTGGTCACCACGGTCCAGCCATCGGGCAGCACCTTGTTGTAGCGGGTGCCCTCGTTGATCATCGGCTCGATGGTGAAGGTCATGCCCGGCTGCAGCACCAGGCCCTGGCCCGGACGGCCGTAATGCACCACCTGCGGCTCATCGTGGTAGACCTTGCCGATGCCGTGGCCGCAGTACTCGCGCACCACGCTGAAACGCTCGCCTTCGGCGTAGCTCTGGATCGCATGGCCGACGTCGCCCAGGGTTGCGCCCGGACGCACCGCGCGGATGCCGCGCCACATCGCTTCATAGGTGGCGTCGACCAGGCGCTTGGCCATCACCGACGGGGTGCCGACGAAGTACATGCGGCTGGTGTCGCCATGCCAACCGTCCTTGATGACGGTGACGTCGATATTGATGATGTCGCCATCCTTGAGGACCTTCCCTTCGCTGGGAATGCCGTGGCAGATGACATTGTTGACCGAGGTGCACACGGTCTTGGGGAAGCCGCGGTAGCCGACGTTGGCCGGAATGGCGCCCTGCACGTTCACGATGTGGTCGTGGCAGATGCGGTCCAGTTCCTCGGTCGTGACACCGGGCTTGACGTGGGGGGTGACGATGTCGAGCACTTCGCTGGCCAGGCGGCCGGCGATGCGCATCATCTCGATTTCCTGCGGGGTTTTGATATTCACGCTCATGGCTCCCATTATCGCCGATCCGGCCGCAATCTGAACGAACGCCACCCAACTGGCGATCCGGGGCATGCACGGATCCGGCAAGGAACGTGAAAGCGTGATGGGCCACACCCTTTCGATCGCCTGTTTCTCACGGAATACAGACACTTGCGGTGCCTACGCTGGCCCCACTGTCGTCAAATCGGCGCCGAACGTGCCGACTTCGCGCTGTTCAACGGACCTTCGGGTCAGGGAGGTTGTCCATGCGATCCACCGTTCGTTCCCCCTGGGCTTGGGCCTTGGCCCTGCTGGTGGCTGGCCCGGCCGCCGCCGCCGACACCACTACGTTCAACGTCACCCTGGTGGTCACCAAGGCCTGCACCATCACTGCGGCCGCCGCCACCAACGTCGACTTCGGTACCGCCGCCTCCACCACCGCCACCCCGACCCTGGGCCAGGGCACCGTAACCGCACAGTGTTCGGCGCTGACCCCGTACACCATCTCGCTCAACGCCGGTGCCAATGCCGGTACGGCCAATGACGTCACCACGCGGCGGATGAAGAACACCAACGCAGCAGTGACGGCCAACAACTACGTGGGCTACCAGCTCTACCAGGATGCCGCGCATACCCTGGTGTGGGGCGCCACCACGGGCACCAACACCCAGGCCGGTATCGGCACCGGCCTGGCGGTGCCCTACATCGTCTACGGCCAGATCCTCAACCTGAGCACGGCCAACGCTGCGACCGGCAACTACCTGGATACCGTTACCGCCACGATCACCTATTGATGGAGCACGCCCGCATGGCCGGATCCCGCCCGTGGCGCGCCACCGGCGTGGCGCTGCTCGTTCTCAGCCTGCTTCTTTGGGTCTCCGCGGCCTCGGCGACCAGCCTGCAGGTCGCGCCCACCAGCCTGCAGCTGGAGGCACGCCAGCGCGCCGGCGAACTGTGGTTGACCAACAGCGGCACCTCGCCGGTGAAGCTGCAGGTCCGGGTATTCCGTTGGGTGCAGCAGGACGGCAACGAACAGCTGCTGCCCACCGAAGACCTGCTGGCCACGCCACCGATGCAGGAGTTGGCCGCCGGCCAGCAGCAGCTGGTACGGGTCATGCGCGCCGTGGCCGACGCACCAGCTGCGCAGCAGTACTACCGGTTGATCGTCGACGAGGTGCCCGATCTGGCCACGCGCATCGAAGGCATGCAGTTCGTGCTGCGCTATTCCATCCCGGTATTCGTGCAACCCGGCGCTGGCAGCCGGCTGGCACCGCAGCTGCACGCCCGCCTGGTCCGGCTGGACGACGGTCGCAACGGCGTGGAAGTAGGCAATACCGGCAACAGCTATGCGCAGATCGCCGACCTCGCCCTGGGCAGCCCGGAGCGGCCGCGCATCGTCCATCCCGGCCTGCTGGGCTATGTGCTGCCCGGCCAGGTCATGCGCTGGCCGCTGGAGCGCACGGCGATCGACCGCGACAACGACCAGATCACGGCCAAGCTCAATGGCGAGTCGGAACAGACGTCGCTGCCGCCACCACCGGCTCGCTGAGGCGCTGATGAGCGCAGCGCTCGGTGCGGCCCTGTCCCCGGCGGCTCATGCAGCCGATGTCTCCGGGGTCTCCGCCGATGCCCTGCTGCCGCCACCAACCCCACTCACGGCCAACCAGACGCTGTACCTGGACGTGACCCTCAACAGCACGCCGCGCGGCCTGCTGCCCTTCACCGACAACCGTGGCCGCCTGCAGGCCAGCCCCGAAATCCTGCGCCAGCTTGGCTTCAACGCCAGCGGCGATGCCCCGGTGTACCTCGACCAGATCAGCGGTGCGGTGGTGCGCTATGACGCGCACCTGCAGACCCTCGCGCTGGACGTGCCGCTGGACCAGTTGACCCTGCCCACGACCGTGCTCAGCCGCCCGCAGGTCCGCGCTTCCCGCGGCAGCGCCTCGCCCGGCGTCCTGCTCAATTACGACCTGTACGGCAGCCGTGTCGACAGCCTCGGCAACCTTACCCTGAGCTCTGAACTGCGAGTGTTCGGCATCGGTACCGGCACCTTCGAGAACACCGCCGTCAGCCGTCGCTACCAGACCGGAGACCGCCACTGGCGCAGCGAAAGCGTACGCCTTGATACGCGCTGGACACTGGATTTCCCGGACAAAGCGCTGACCCTGGAGGTTGGCGACTTCTACAGCGGGTTTGTCGACTGGAGCCGGCCGGTACGCCTGGGCGGCCTGCAGATCGGGCGCAATTACGGGCTGCAGCCGTATCGCGTCCTCACCCCCACCCCGGCCTTCCTCGGCCAGGCGGTGGTGCCATCGACGGTCGAGCTGTATGTCGATGGCCTGCGCCAATACAGCGGCCAGGTACCGGTCGGGCCGTTCCAGCTGGCGGCGCAGCCGGGCATCAGCGGTACCGGCAGCGCGCAGGTGGTGGTTACCGATGCCTTCGGCCGCATGCAGACCCTGGATTTCAGCTTCTACGGCACCCAGCAGCTGCTGGCCAAGGGTCTGTCGGACTGGTCGCTCGGCGTCGGCCAGCTGCGCGAGCAGTTCGGCGAACGCTCCTTCGCCTACGACGACCGTACCGTGGCAAGCGCCAGCTGGCGCGGCGGCGTCAGCGACACATTCACCGGCGAAGCACATGCCGAGGGCGGCGGCGGCCTGGCCCAGGCCGGCGTGGGTGGCTGGTGGCTGCTGGGCGGCGCCGGCGTGCTCAATGCCGCCTATGCCCACAGCCGCTACCAGGGCCTGCAGGGCGGACAGTGGGCGCTGGGGTACAGCTGGAACAACCGGCGCTTCAATTTCAACCTGCGCAGCGTGCGCAGCCACGGCGACTACCGCGACCTGGGCGCGCTGCAGGCCAACCTGCCGCCCAGCATCAGCGAGCAGGCCACGGTCGGCCTGGACCTGTTGCACCTGGGCACCCTCAGCGCCAGTTACCTTCGCCTGCGCTACCCCGATGGCGATGACAACCGTTATGCCAGCCTGTTCTGGTCACGCAGCTGGAGCCCGCGCTGGTCGGCCTACCTGTCGGTCAACCAGAACCTGGACGACAGTGATGACCGCAGCGTCTACCTGTCGCTGACCGCAAGCCTGGGCAACAACCGCCAGGCCAGCCTGTCCAGCCAGCGCAATGGCGACCGCCAGAGCTGGGTCGCCGATGTCACCCAGCCGGTCCCGGGCGACGGCAGCGCAGGCGGTATCGGTTGGCGCGCGCAGGTCCGCCACGGCGACGGCGGCAGCGGCGGCTTGGCCGAAGTCGGCATCCTCAACGATGTCGGCCGCTACGCCTTCGGTGCCTCCCGCCAGGCGGGCCTCAACTACGCCTATGGCAGCGCCAGCGGCAGCCTGGTGTGGATGGCCGGGCACACCTTCGCCGCCCGCGAAGTCGCCGATGCCTTCGCCGTGGTCAGCACGAATGGCGTTGGCGGTGTGCCGGTGCGGCTTGAGAACCGCCTGATCGGTGCCACCGACGAGCGTGGCCTGCTGCTGATCAGCCCGCTGCTGTCCTGGCAGCGCAACCGCGTCTCCATCGACACCCTGGACCTGCCGGCGGACATGCGCGCTGATCGCATCGAGGACTGGGTGACACCCCGCCAGCGCGCCGGCACCGGCCTGACCTTCAACCTGCGTTCGCGCGCGTCATTGCGGCTGATCCTGCAGGACATGCGGGGGCAACCGCTGGAGGTGGGCAGCGAAGTGCAGCTGCCCGATGGCCGCCAGGCCACCGTCGGCTACGACGGCCTGCTGTACCTGGAGGACGTTGCACCCGGCAGCGTGCTGTACATCACCAGCAGCGGTGGCCAGTGCCGGGTCCGCGTGCCGGCATCGCAGGTGGTCGCCGTCGGGGCCAGCGCGCGCCCGGTCCCGCTGCAATGCGTGCCGGAGGTGGCGCCATGAGGATGCTGCTGCTCGGCCTGCTGCTTCTGGCCGGCCTGATCGCCAGTGCACCGACACGCGCGGCCGCGACCTGCACCGCCACCGCCGACGCGCTGCTGCCCTTCGGCAACGTCAGCAGCGGCGCGGCAGGTGCCACCCCCGGCACCTTGAACATCACCGTGAACTGCTCCACCGCCGCACTCAGCCTGATCGCCACCACCGGCATCCGCGTCTGCATCGGCCTGGGCAATGGCACCGGCGGCACCAGTACTTCGCCGTGGCGGACAATGGTCAACGGCAGCAGTGATCCGCTCAATTTCCAGATCTACAACGTCGCCAACTACAGCGAAGTCACCGGCCTGGCACCGCGCGGCACACCTCCCGCACAGGAACTGACGATGACCTACAACGTGCCGCTGATCGGCGGCTCCGGAAGCCGTACCACGCAGTTGTTCGCACAGATTCCGGCCAACCAGGTGCTGGCCTCCGGCAACTACAGCAGCACCTTCACCGGTGCCAACGTGGTGCTCACCTGGGCCTGGAACGAGGTGCTGCTGGGCACCGCCACCGTGCCGGCCACCTGCAATGGCGGTGCTACCGGCACCAACACCGCCAGCAATGCCTTCACCTTCAATGCCACTGCCACCGTGCTGCCGCAATGCGGCAGCTACCTCACCACCACCATGAATTTCGGCAACGTCACCGGCGGCATTCCCGCCAACATCGACCAGACCGCCACCCTCACCCTGACCTGCCTCAAGCGCACCGCCTACCAGGTCGGCCTGAACAACGGTCAGAACAACCCGGCCCTTACCACCACCCGGCGCATGCGCACCACCATCGGCGGCAACAGCTATTACCTGACCTACGAGCTGTACCGGGACGCTGCGCGCAGCCAGCGCTGGGGCAATACGCTCACCGTGGACACCTTCAGCGGCGTCGGCACTGGCAGCGCGCAGACACTGAACATATTCGGGCGTGTGCCTCCCGTTGCCGGACAGCCTCCGGCGGGCACCTACAACGACCTGGTGCAGGTGACGATCACCTACTGAGGGGAGCCCGCTCTACAGAATTCCCCCTGTCGGCCGATACCGCGCATCAAGTCGACAACACGGTGGATCGCAGGTGGTTCGGGCAGTACTGATCGGAGTGATGTCCATCGCCAGCACGACAGCGTGGGCCGACCCGGCGCCCGTCCCAATGCAGATCCGCCTGACCGTGGTTGAAGGCTGCGTCGGCACGGAGGGCGGCCCACGTTGCCCGGTGCCACAGCAGCACAGCGACGGCGGTCACCTGCCGCCCCAGGTCCGTGAACTGGCCCCGCCAGCGCAGGACGAACAGGGGCATTCGCTGCCCGAACCGCCCACCACTTACTACTGATGCGCCGGCTGCTGCCCCTGTTGATGGCACTGCTGCCCATGCCCTTGCAGGCGCTGGACCTGATGCCGACCACGCTGCACCTGCCTGCTGCACAGGGGCGGTCCGAGCTGTGGCTGCACAATCCTGGCCCCGGGCATTGGCGCGGCCAGGTGCAGATCTGGGCGTGGGACCAGCAACCGGGCGCCGAACACCTGCAGCGCAGCGGGCAGGTGCTGGCCAGTCCGACCCTGCTGGACCTGCCGGCCGGCGCCCGCCAGCGCGTGTGGTTGCTGCCGGCGTCGTCCGCGCCTGTGGCCGCTGAACAGGCATTCCGTATCATCCTGGCACCGGCAGAACCGGCCATGCCGCGCTATTCACTGCCCCTGTTCCGCAGCGAACCGGTCGGCCCAGCGTCCCCCTGCCTGCAGGCAGAGCTGGCGGTCAACGGGTCGCAATTCATGCTGAGACTGTTGAACAGTGGCACCCGGCACGCGCGCTTGAGCGACCTTGCCTATGAGACGGCTGGCGGCCAGCGCAGCCTGCTGTTGCCCGGTCTTGCCGGCTACGTACTGGCGGCGCGCCAGCGCCAGTGGCAGCTGCCGCCGCGCGCCGATGGCTACGCAGGCGGCAGGTTCCATGCCCGCCTGCAGGACGGAACGGAGGTCATCCTGGCGGCGCGGGCACCCGCAATTGCAGCGAGCCAGTCAAGCGGGCTATAATTGCCGGGATGTCCTGCCGCCCCGTGCGCGGGACACCGTCCACACCGGACGTCACCGGTGAATCCACACCTGCTGCCCCCATCCGTGCCGGGGTGCTCCGCAAGGAGTTCGGCCACGGAGGCAACAGGGAAGCCCAACCCCGGAACCTTCAGCGCTTCCACGCGTCCCGCATACCTATCCCGCGGGCGGAATCGCAGGTTCCCCATCAGGAGTTCTGCAATGCCTCAGGTCACCATGCGTCAGATGCTGGAAGCCGGCGTCCACTTCGGCCACCAGACCCGCTACTGGAACCCGAAAATGGCTCCGTACATCTTCGGCGCCCGCGGCAAGATCCACATCATCAACCTGGAAAAGACCGTCCCGCTGTTCAACGACGCGATGAACTTCATCTCGTCGGTTGCCCAGAAGCGCGGCACCATCCTGTTCCTGGGCACCAAGCGCAGCGCGCGTGAGTCGATCCGCGAAGAAGCCGAGCGTTGCGGCATGCCGTTCATGAACCAGCGTTGGCTGGGCGGCACCCTGACCAACTTCCGTACCGTCAAGCAGTCGGTTGCCCGCCTGAAGGAACTGGAAGCCGGTGAATCCGACGGCACCTTCGAGAAGCTGGTCAAGCACGAAGTGCTGGGCCTGCGTCGCGAGCGCGACAAGCTGGAAGCCTCGCTGGGCGGCATCAAGGACATGAACCGTCTGCCGGACGCGATCTTCGTCATCGATATCGGCCACGAAGACATCGCCATCAAGGAAGCCAAGAAGCTCGGCATCCCGGTGATCGCCGTCGTCGATACCAACTACAACCCGGAGCTGGTGGATTACGCGATCCCGGGCAACGACGACGCCATCCGTGCCGTGCAGCTGTACGCACGCGCCGCTGCTGACGCCGTGCTGGAAGGCAAGGCTGCTGCACCGCACGCTGCCACCGTCCGTGAAGAAGAGTTCGCCGACGCTCCGGCCGAAGAAGGCAAGCCGGCTCGCCGCGCTCCGGCCAAGAAGGCTGCTGCCGACAAGGGCGAAGCCCAGGCCTGATCCAGGCCCCGGTGGGCGCCACGCGCCCACCTTTCCTGTCCGCTGCCGATGGCGCGACGACAGGAAACTGTCACACGGGCCGGCCACCATGCCGGCCCAACCCCTTTCTTTCGTGAGGTAATCCCGTGGAAATCACTGCTTCCCTGGTCAAGGAACTGCGCGAGCGCACTGGCGCCGGCATGATGGAATGCAAGAAGGCGCTCACCGAGGCCGGCGGCAACATCGACGCCGCTGCTGAAGCGCTGCGCAAGTCCGGCGCTGCCAAGGCCGACAAGAAGGCTGACCGCGTGGCCGCCGAAGGTCGTCTGGGCCTGGCCCAGGACGGCGGCAAGGCCGTGCTGGTCGAGATCAACTCGGAAACCGACTTCGTCGCCAACGACATCAACTTCAAGAACTTCGTCGATTCCGTCGCTGCCGCTGCACTGGCATCGGGCGCCGCCGACGTGGAAGCCCTGAAGTCGGCCACCCTGCCGACCGGCCAGACCGTCGAAGAAACCCGCGCGACCGCCGTGCAGACCCTGGGTGAGAACATCCAGATCCGTCGCCTGGTCAAGCTGGACACCACTGGCAACGTCGGTTCCTACGTCCACACCAACGGCAAGGTCGGCGTGCTGGTCGACCTGATCGGCGGCGACGCCGAACTGGCTCGCGGCCTGGCCATGCACGTGGCCGCGCTGAAGCCGCCGCACAACAAGGCTGCCGATGTGCCGGCCGAGTTCGTGGAAAAGGAAAAGGAAATCGAACTGGCCAAGATGTCCGAGAAGGACAAGTCCAAGCCGGCCGACATCCTGGAAAAGATCATCAGCGGCAAGATCAACAAGATCGTCAGCGAAGTGACCCTGTACGGCCAGAGCTACGTCCTGGACGGCGACAAGACCGTCGAGCAGGTGGTCAAGGCCGCCGGCGCCGACGTAGCTGGCTTCCAGCTGCTGGTCGTTGGCGAAGGCATCGAGAAGGTGGTGGAAGACTACGCCGCCGAAGTTGCCAAGGCGATGCAGGTCTGATTCCAGCCTCACGGCTGTAATGAAACCAGAAGGAGCCGCGGGAAACCGCGGCTCTTTTTTTATGCCGGTGGGCCTGTGGGTGCCTTTCACCTGTGGGTGGCCGAATCGGTGGGTGCGCACCGCTGGTGCGCACACCGACACCTTTGCGTTGCACGCGAATCAAGCCGATACTCGGCAAAGGGAACCTGCAGTCACATAACAGGAACGAAATTCGCAGACTGTGATGCATTCCTAGGTATTCTTGTCCTAATGGAATTGAACGACCCGACATGCCTCCCGAGCTGACAGCTGCACTGGCGCTTTGCCGCAACCTCCCCTCGCCGCCCGGTATTGCCCTGCGCATCATCGAACTGGCCCAGGACCCGGAGGCGGACATCGCTACCGCTGCGGACATCATCGCCATCGACATGGCGCTGAGTGCGCGCATGCTGCGTATCGCCAATTCACCGCTGTATGCCAGCCGGCGCCGGATCGAGAACCTCGGCCAGGCGCTGACCATGCTCGGGCTCAACGCTACGATCAGCCTCGCCCTGGGCTTCACTGTCACCCAGGGCCTGACCGGCAAAGGCGGCGCCGACCACGACCTGCGCCAACGCGCCTGGAAGCGCAGCATCCTCAGCGCGCTGGCGGCCAGCCAGCTCGGCCAAGCGCGCGGCCTGCGCAGGCTGGAGGAGCTGATGCTGGCCGGACTGCTGCAGGACATGGGCGTGCTGTGCCTGGCCCAGGCCGAATCCGAACGCTACCTGCCCATGCTGCGCGAAGCGCGCGACAACCCCGACCTGATCGCGCGCGAGCGCCAGGAACTCGGCTGCAGCCACGCCGACGTCGGTGCATGGGTGGCCGAGGAGTGGGGCCTGCCGCGCTACCTGGTGGACAGCATCCGCCACAGCGAAGACGAAGGCACCGCCGAAAATCCGTTCCAGGCCTGCGTACAGCTGTCTGGCGCGGTCGCCGACATCTGGCTGGATGAAGACGCCGATGGCGCACGCGAACGCGCCCTGCAGCAGGTCCACGACCGCCTGCAGATGGACAGCGCCCGCTTCGACCAGGTGCTGGCGCGGATCAGCGAAGCGCTGCCGGACATCGCCAGCCTGTTCGAAAACGGCCTGAACTCGCCGGCACGCGTGCGTGAACTGATCGACCACGCCCAGGAACTGGCCACCCTGCGCAACCTGCGCGAACTGCAGGATGCCGACCAGGCCCGCCGCCGCGCCGATGAATTCGAGGCCCGCGCCAAGCGCCTGGCCGACCAGGCCCATCGCGACGCGTTGACCGGCGTCCTCAACCGCCGCCAGCTCGAAGCCGTGCTGGAACAGGAATTCCTGCGCGCCGGCCGCCATGGCTGGCCGTTGTCGGTGGCCTTCATCGACCTGGACGATTTCAAGAAGATCAACGATGCGCACGGCCACCTGACCGGCGACGAGGTGCTGCGCGCCTTTGCCGGCAAGCTGCAGGGGCAGCTGCGCAACAGCGACACCGTGGCCCGCTTCGGCGGCGAGGAGTTCGTCGCGCTGCTGCCCAATACCAGTGAATCGGTGGCCCTGGACGTGATCCGCCGGGTACTGGCGAACATCGTCGCCACCCCGATGGCGGAACTGGAAGGTGGCCCGCTGTTCATCACCTTCTCGGCCGGCGTGGCCACCCAGGGCGGCTACGAGCGCTTTGCCGGCGTGCAGGACCTGCTGCGCGCCGCCGATGACGTGCTCTACCGCTCCAAGAACCTGGGTCGCAACCGGGTCATCGCACGCTCTCCCGGCGAACTGGGGCATGATGAACTGTCTGCCACCGCTGGCGCCGAGCTGGGCTGAATGGTGCGCCCCGGATGCACGGGGCACACCGGTATTTTGCGCCGCAGTGCACAAAACGCTTTGGCCGCGCGCCGCTTGCGCGTAGAATCGCCCGCGATTTCCACGCACCCGAGGTCCCTATGTCCAAGCTCGCCTATCGCCGCATCCTGTTGAAACTTTCCGGGGAGGCGCTGATGGGAGATGAGGACTACGGCATCGACCCCAAGATCATCAACCGCCTGGCCCGTGAAGTCGTCGAGGCCCAGCAGGCCGGCGCCGAAGTCGCCCTGGTCATCGGCGGTGGCAACATCTTCCGCGGTGCAGGCCTGGCCGCTGGCGGCATGGACCGCGTCACCGGCGACCAGATGGGCATGCTGGCCACGGTCATCAACGCGCTGGCCATGCAGGATGCGCTGGAGAAAGTGGGCGCAAAGGCCCGCGTGATGAGCGCGATCAAGATCAACGACGTGTGCGAGGACTACATCCGCCGCCGCGCCATCCGCCACCTGGAAAAGGGCCGCCTGGTGATCTTCGCCGCTGGCGTCGGCAGCCCGTTCTTCACCACCGACTCGGGCGCCGCCCTGCGCGCGATCGAGATCGGCGCCGACCTGCTGCTGAAGGCAACCAAGGTCGATGGCGTGTACGACAAGGATCCGAACAAGTACAGCGACGCTGTCCGCTTCGACAGCCTGAGCTACGACGAAGTGATCCGCCGTGGCCTGGAAGTGATGGATACCGCCGCCTTCGCCCTGGCCCGTGACAGCGACCTACCGATGCGCGTGTTCGACATGGGCCAGCCGGGCGAGCTGCTGAAGATCCTGCACGGCGAGAACATCGGCACCCTCGTCCAGGGCCGCGATCCGGCCTGAGGCTGAGCGCAAGGCGACCTCCGGGCCGATTCAGGCCCGGCGGCGTCCCGTATTCGCCTATAATCGCCCGATTCCAGTTACATCCAGGACCCTGGCGATGCTCAACGACATCAAGAACAACGCGCAGACGCGCATGGCCAAGAGCATCGACGCTCTTAAGCACACCCTCACTTCGATCCGCACCGGCCGCGCAACGCCGGCCCTGCTGGACCGTGTCACGGTCAATGCTTACGGCAACGCCAGCACGCCGCTGAACCAGGTAGCGTCCGTCTCCAACGCCGACGCCCACTCCCTGCTGGTCACGCCCTTCGACAAGAGCATGATCAAGGAGATCGAAAAGGGCCTGTACAACATCGAGCTGACCCCGAACACCATCGGCACCTCGATCCGCGTCAACCTGCCGCCGCCGACCGAAGAGCGCCGCAAGGAACTGGCCAAGCAGGTACAGAAGGAAGGCGAAGGCGCCAAGATCGCCGTGCGCAACATCCGCCAGGATGCGAACAAGGAAATCGCCAAGCTGCTGAAGGACAAGGCGATCAGCGAAGACGACAAGAAGCGCGGCGAAGACGATATCCAGAAGTTGACCGATGCCAACATCAAGGATATCGACAAGGTCGTCGCCGACAAGGAAAAGGAACTGATGTCGGTCTGAAGTCGATGCCTTCAGTCCCGCCTCCCCTGCCGTCCGCCCTCCCGCGCCACGTCGCCATCATCATGGATGGCAACGGGCGTTGGGCACAGCAGCGCCGTCGCCCCCGCGTGATCGGCCATCGAGCCGGCGCGCGCGCGGTAAACCGCACCATCGAGCGCTGCCTGGAACTGGGCATTCCGGCGCTGACCCTGTTCGCGTTCTCCAGCGAGAACTGGGGCCGGCCGCAGGAAGAAGTCGATGCGTTGATGAAGCTGTTCCTCGGCGCGCTCGACCGCGAAGTGGACGAGCTGCATCGGCGCGGCGTGCGCGTGCGCTTCATCGGCGAACGCGAGCGCTTCGGTGCTGCCCTGGTCAGCCGCATGCAGCTGGCCGAACAGCGCACCGCTGACAACCGCGCCCTGACCCTGTCGATCGCCGCCAGCTATGGTGGCCGTCAGGACATCGCCCGTGCCGCACGCGCACTGGCTGTTGAAGTTGCAGCCGGCCGCCTGCTTCCCGAGCAGATCGACGAATCCCTGCTGGGGCGACAGGTGGCCCTGGCCGACCTGCCGCCACCGGACCTGTTCATCCGCACCGGCGGCGATACCCGCATCAGCAATTTCCTGCTGTGGCAGCTGGCGTATACCGAGCTGTGGTTCACCGAAGCGCTGTGGCCGGATTTCGATGCCGCGCAGCTGCAGCTGGCGCTGGATGCCTACGCCAGCCGTGAGCGCCGCTTCGGCCTGACCAGCGCCCAGATCGCCGCCCTGGCCACCGAGACGTCCAGCCCATGACCAAGACCCGAGTCCTCGCCGCGCTGATCATGGCGCCGGTCGCCATTGCGGCGATCCTGTTGCTGCCGACGCAGTGGCTGGCCGCCGCCGCCGCTGCCGTGCTGCTGATCGGCCTGTGGGAATGGCTGAAGCTGGCCGACGTCGAAGACACCCTCGCCCGCACCGTGCTGCTGGTCCTCAACCTGGTGCTGATGGTGCTGCTGGTGTGGGCCGATGCCGGCACCCTGGTGCTGTTCCAGATCGCGACCCTGGTGGGCGTGGCGTGGTGGCTGGGCGCGCTGGTGTGGCTGCGCTTCTTCAACTTCGGCGCGCAGCCTGGCAGTCCGGCGCGCATCCTCAAGCTGCTGGCCGGCACCTTGGCCATCGTGCCGGCGTGGGCTGCGCTGGTGCTGATCCATGCCGGCGGCGACCCGCCCGGCCATCAGGGCCACCTGTGGCTGCTGGCCGCGCTGGCACTGGTCTGGGCCGCTGATTCGGGCGCCTACTTCGCTGGCCGTCACTTCGGCAAGCACAAGCTGGCACCGCGGATCAGCCCGAACAAGACCTGGGAAGGCCTCGTCGGCGGGCTGATCGCCGGCGTTGCGGTGGCCGTCGGCCTGGGCTGGCTGGCCGGCATCGATGCCGCGCACCTGCCCGGCCTGCTGGTTACCTCGGTGGTGGCCGTATTCGCCTCGGTACTGGGCGACCTGTTCGAAAGCCTGATCAAGCGCCATGCCGGCGCCAAGGATTCAGGCCACCTGATCCCCGGCCACGGCGGCGTGCTCGACCGCGTCGACGGCGTGCTGGCGGCCATCCCGGTGTTCGCACTGGGCAAGGAAATCTTCGGGTTCTGACCATGGAAGCTGCTGCAGACCTGCGCCGGGTCGCCGTATTCGGCGCCACCGGCTCGATTGGTGCCTCCACGCTTGACGTGATCGCCCGCCATCCGCTGCGGTACCAGGCCACCGTGCTTGCCGCCGGCCGCCAGGTACAGGCGCTGCTGGCCCTGTGCCGGCAGCACCGGCCCGCGCATGCGGTGATCGCCGATGAAACCCTGTATGCCGAACTGCGCGACGGCCTGCGCGAAGCCGGCCTGGCCACCCAGGCCCATGCCGGCCATGCCGCGCTGGACCAGCTGGCGGCCAGCGACGCCTGCGACACCGTGGTTGCCGCGATCGTCGGCGCCGCCGGCCTGTCCTCGACCCTGGCCGCCGCCGCGGCCGGCAAACGCATCCTGCTGGCCAACAAGGAATCGCTGGTACTGGCCGGCGAACTGCTGACCCGTACCGCCGAACGTGCCGGCGCCGAGATCATCCCGATCGACAGCGAGCACAGTGCGATCTTCCAGTGCCTGCGTTCACGGGATGCCAGCCTCGACGGTGCCGGCGTGCGCCGCATTCTGCTGACCGCCTCGGGTGGCCCATTCCGCGGGCGCAGCCGCGCCGAACTGCAGCAGGTCACCCCGGCCCAGGCCGTGGCGCATCCGAAGTGGTCGATGGGGCCGAAGATCTCGGTCGATTCGGCGACGTTGATGAACAAAGGCCTGGAGGTCATCGAGGCCCACCACCTGTTCGGCATCCCCGGCGAGCGCATCGAGGTGCTGGTGCATCCACAGAGCCTGGTGCATTCGCTGGTGGAGTTCGTTGACGGCTCCACGCTGGCGCAGATGGGCCTGCCGGACATGCGCACCACCCTGGCCGTAGGCCTGGGCTGGCCGCAACGGATCGAATCGGGCGTGTCCGGGCTGGACCTGCTCGCCCAGGGCCGGCTGGATTTCGAGGCCCCCGACACCGACGCCTTCCCCTGCTTGGCCCTGGCGTGGCAAGCGATGCGCGCCGGCGGCACCGCCCCGGCCGTGCTGAACGCTGCCAACGAAGAGGCTGTTTCAGCGTTTCTTCAGGGCCGCATAGGCTTCCTGACCATTCCGGCGCTGGTTGCTAACGCTCTTTCAACACTGCCGACCGAACCAGCCGATACACTTGAGGTTCTGTTGTCCGCCGACCAGCGGGCCCGCCAGCTGACCCTGAACGCCATCGCCGCCACCTGAACAGCGCACCCATCCCGTATGACGCCGCCGCCCGTGTCCGCCAATGTGAACCTGCATGACTGACTTCATCGGATCGGTCTGGTGGATGATCGTCAGCCTTGGGCTGCTGGTCACCTTCCACGAATTCGGGCATTACTGGGTCGGGCGCCTGTGCGGGGTCAAGGTGCTGCGCTTCTCGGTGGGCTTCGGCCGTCCGCTGTGGTCGCGCCGCGACCGCCATGGCACCGAGTTCGCCATTGCCGCCATCCCGCTGGGCGGCTATGTGAAATTCCTCGACGAACGCGAAGTCGAGGTCCATCCGCACGAGCGCGGCCAGGCCTTCAACCACAAGACCGTGTGGCAGCGCATCGCCATCGTCGCGGCCGGCCCGATCGCCAACCTGCTGCTGTGCATCCTGCTGCTGTGGGCGATGTTCGTGATCGGCAAGCAGGACTATTCGGCAACCGTCGGCCGCGCTACCGGCATGGCCGCCACGGCCGGGCTCGGCAGTGGTGACCGCCTGCTGCGCGTGGACGGCCGCGATGTGATCACCCTGGGTGAGGCCAGCATGGCCCTGACCGCGGCGGCGATGGACCGTCGCGATGTGACCCTGGAGGTGCTCGACCCCGCAGACCAGCTGCGCTCGCGCACCCTGCCGCTGTCGCAGCTGCCGGCCGGTTTCGATGAACGCCGGGTTCCGATCCTGGCCGGCGTGTACTGGCGTGCGTGGCTGCAGCCGCCGCTGGTGGACAACATCGTGAAGGGTTCGGCTGCAGAGGGTCACCTGCAGGCCGGCGATCTGATCGTGGCGATCGACGGCCAGCGCATCGACAGCGTCGAGCAGGCCATCAGCGAAGTGGGCAGCCTCGGCCGCCGCGGTGGCCCGGCGATGATCGAGGTGCTGCGTGGTGGCGAGCGCCTGGCGCTGGAGATCACCCCGCGCCAGGGCAAGGACGGCAAGGGCCAGCCCATCTGGCAGATCGGCGCCGGCTTTGCCCAGAGCTACAGCCCCGCCTACGACACCCTGCTCAAGTTCGGCCCACTGCAATCGGTCACGGTCGCGGTGCGCGAAACCGGCAGGATGGCCACCGATTCATTGGCCATGATGGGCCGGATCGTGACCGGCAAAGCCTCGCTGCAGAACGTTTCCGGCCCGGTCACCATTGCCCGGGTCGCCAATATTTCGGCCAAACGTGGCGTGGACTGGTTCATCCAGTTCCTCGCCCTGCTGTCGCTGAGCCTGTGCATCATCAACCTGCTGCCGATCCCCATCTTGGACGGCGGCCACCTGCTGTATTACCTTATCGAGTTGGTCAAGGGCAGCCCGCTGAGCGAGCGTGCCGTCGCCGCCGGCCAATACATCGGCCTGGCGTTGCTGGCCGGGCTGATGGGATTGGCGTTCTACAACGACATCCTCGGCCTGGTCCCGCGATGAACTTTTCCATGTTTTTGCCGTCTACAGCGTCGGCATCCCTTACCAATGAAATCGACCTTCCTACCGGACGTGACATGACGCGACTCCCCAATCGCCGCCTGCTGGCCCTCGCCCTCGCCGCCGTCACCGGCGCTCCCGCCCTGGCCCAGGCAGCCGAGCCCTTCACTGTCAGCGACATCCGCGTCGACGGCCTGCAGCGCATCAGCTCCGGTACGGTGTTCACCTACCTGCCGGTCGAGCGTGGCGAGACGGTCACCGACAGCAAGGTCGGCGAGACCATCCGCGCCCTGTACAAGACCGGCTTCTTCGAAGACGTGCAGCTGGATCGCCAGGGCAGCATCCTGGTGGTGACCGTCAAGGAACGTCCGGCGATCAACAAGCTGACCGTCACCGGCAACAAGGACATCAAGTCCGACCAGCTGCTCAAGGGTCTGTCCGACATCGGCCTGACCGAAGGCGGCACCTTCGATCGCCTGAGCCTGGATCGCGTGACCCAGGAACTTCGCCGCCAGTACAACGATCGTGGCAAATACACCGTCGACATCACCCCGACCGTGAGCCCGCTGGACCGCAACCGTGTCGACATCGCCATCGCGATCAAGGAAGGCAAGGCGGCCAAGATCCGCCATGTCAACATCGTCGGCACCGAGAAGTACGACAGCAAGGACATCCTGGAGTACTGGGAGTCCAAGGAGCACAACTGGGCGTCGTGGTACCGCCGTGACGACCAGTACTCCAAGGAAAAGCTGTCCGGCGACCTGGAGAAGCTCAACTCCTGGTACCTGGACCGCGGCTATGTCGACTTCAGCATCGACTCGACGCAGGTGTCGATCAGCCCCGACAAGCGCGACATGTTCATCACCGCCGGCGTGACCGAAGGCGACCAGTACAAGATCTCCGAGATCAAGGTCAGCGGCGATACGATCCTGCCGCAGGAAGACGTCGAGCGCATGGTCGTGCAGAAGTCCGGCGACACGTTCTCGCGTGCCCTGCTGGAATTCAGCTCCGACTCGATCACCAACTCGCTGTCCAACATCGGTTATGCCTTCGCCAAGGTGAACCCGATTCCGACCACCAACCGCGCCGAGCAGACCGTGGCGGTCAACATGCAGGTCGTGCCCGGCCCGCGCGTGACCGTCCGCCGCATCATCTTCAAGGGCAACACCCGCACCTCCGACGAGGTGATGCGCCGCGAAATGCGCCAGTTCGAGAACAGCTGGTACTCGCAGGCCGCGATCGACCGTTCCAAGATCCGCCTGCAGCGCCTGGGTTACTTCGAGGCGGTGGAAGTGGAAACCCCGCCCGTCAGCGGCAGCAACGACCAGGTCGACGTCGTCTACAACGTCAAGGAAACCACCTCGGGCAGCTTCGTGTTCGGCCTGGGCTATTCGCAGTCCTACGGCATGACCACCTCGGTGCAGCTGTCGCAGAACAACTTCCTGGGCGGCGGCAACCGCGTGTCGGTCGAAGCTTCGCGTAGCAGCTACCTGCAGCGCTACGGCTTCAGCTACACCAACCCGTACTTCACCGATGACGGCGTCTCGCTGGGTTACAACCTGTCCTGGCGCGAACTGGACTACTCCGACTTCAACACCGCGCAGTACAACAGCACCAACGGTTCGGCACAGGTGGTATTCGGCGTGCCGATCACCGAGACCGACACCGTCTCGCTGATGTTCGGCATCGACAGCAACCAGATCACCACGTACGCGGGCTCGACCCCGCAGTCCATCATCGACTACATCAATGTGATCGGGCGCCGCACGTTCCACTCCTGGCGCACCGAGCTGGGCTGGGCCCGCGACTCGCGCAACGACTACTTCATGCCGACCCGCGGTACCTACCAGCGCGTGGGCCTGGAAACCACGCTGCCCGGCTCGACCGTCGAGTACTACAAGCTCAACTACCAGATCAGCAAATACTGGCCGATCATCCCCTCGCTGGTCATCAACACCCGCGCGGAAGTTGGCTACGGCGACAGCTATGGCAATGACAAGACCGCGATGGTGCCAGACAAGGATGGCAACCTGCGCTCGGTGACCGCGTCGGGCCTGCCGTTCTACGAGAACTTCTACGCCGGTGGTACCAACTCGGTTCGTGGCTTCGAGGACAACACCCTCGGCCCGCGCGAAGTCACCAACGGCTACCCGAACGGCCAGCCGCTGGGTGGTTCGCTGAAGACCGTCGGCTCGGTCGAAGCCTACTTCCCGCGCCTGTTCGACAGCCCGTCGGCCCGTGTGTCGGCCTTCGTCGACTTCGGCAACGTCTACAACGGCACCGACAACTTCAAGGCCAACGAGCTGCGCGTCTCCACCGGTGTAGCCCTGCTGTGGCGCGCCCCGGTCGGCCCGATCTCGATCAGCTACGCGTTCCCGCTGAAGAAGAAGGACGGCGACGAGATCGAACGTCTGCAATTTACGTTTGGTGGCCAGTTCTAACTGGCCCCCAAACGTTCCCACGGTTTGCGATGCAAACCGCGGGGCCTATCCTGCTCCCTATCCCCCGCGCCGTTGGCGCGCCCCCCTTAACAAAGGGGGGCTCTCCACCAGACGGGTCTTGAATCGCCGGGCATTGCCCGGCGTTTTCGTTATTGAAGCTCGCGCTGACGCCCGGTGAGCCGAGTATGGCTCGGTGCTGCAGCCGACTGTGGACGTTGGATCCGCTCGCGCGCGGAAGACTATCCGGCGATGGCGCAGGGGGCTGACCAGGACCGTTGGCGCCATGGATGGCGCCATCGAGCCCCCAGGGATGGGTTTACGGCGTGTCCTGGGCAGCCCCCTGCGCCATCGCCCCACGGATCAGCCAGGCGCCGGCTTTTGCTCCCGCATGACCGCAATGGCGTCACACGTTAAACTCCCGCCGTGAATACTCCTACCTACACCGCCCAGCAACTCGCCGATCAGTTCGGCCTGCAGGTCCATGGCGACCCAGGCACCGCCATCCATGGCGTGGCCACCCTCGCCCATGCCGGTGCCGGCCAGCTGACCTTCCTTGCCAATCCGCGCTACCGCGCCCAGCTGGCCGACAGCCAGGCCGGCATCGTGGTGCTGCGCGCCGAGGATGCCGACGCGGCTCCCGGCACCGCGCTGGTTGCCAAGGACCCTTACACCACCTTTGCCAAGATCGGCGCGCTGTTCGACATCGCCCCGACCCGCCCGCCGGGCATCCATCCCAGCGCAGTGATCGACCCGCAGGCGCAGGTCGCCGCCAGCGCCCACGTCGGTCCGTTCGTCACCATCGGCGCACGCAGCGTCATCGGCGAGAACTGCATCATCGGCGCCGGCAGCATCATCGGCGAAGACTGCACCCTCGACAGCGGCTGTGAACTGATCGCCCGCGTCACCCTGGTCACCCGCGTCAAGCTGGGCAAGCGCGTGCGCATCCATCCCGGCGCCGTGCTGGGCGCCGATGGCTTCGGCCTGGCCATGGACGCTGGCAAATGGATCAAGGTGCCGCAGCTTGGCGGCGTGCGCATCGGCGACGACTGCGAGATCGGCGCCAACACCTGTGTCGACCGTGGCGCGCTGGAAGACACCGTGCTGGCCGAGGACGTCCGCCTGGACAACCTGGTACAGATCGCACACAACGTGCAGATCGGCGCGCACTCGGCCATCGCCGGCTGCACCGGCATTGCCGGCAGCGCCAAGATCGGCCGTTACTGCCTGCTCGGCGGCGCCGTTGGCGTCGTCGGTCATCTTGAAATCTGCGACAAGGTCGTGATCACCGGCAAATCGGTGGTCCGCAACTCCATCACCGAGCCGGGCGAGTATTCCTCCGGCACGCCCCTGACCGACAACCGCACGTGGCGCAAGAATGCCGCGCGCTTCAAGCAGCTCGATGCCCTGGCCCGTCGCATCCTGTCTGTGAGCAAGGAGAAAGAATGAGCCACACCCAGACCCTGCCGGACATGGCGCAGATCCAGACGCTGCTTCCGCACCGCTACCCGTTCCTGCTGGTGGACAAGGTGGTGTCGATCGACTACGAGAAGCGCACGATCGTCGCGACCAAGAACGTCAGCATCAACGAGCCGTTCTTCCAGGGCCACTTCCCGGGCCAGCCGATCATGCCCGGCGTGCTGATCATCGAAGCCATGGCCCAGGCCGGCGGCGTGCTGACCCAGTTGACGCTGGGCCGCGATGCGCAGTCCAAGCTGTTCTACATGGTCAAGGTCGACAAGGCCCGCTTCACCAAGCAGGTGGTGCCCGGTGACGTGCTGGAGATGCACGTGGAGATCAAGCGCGTGATCCGCAACATGGCCGTGTACGACTGTGTGGCCAAGGTCGACGGCGAAGTCGTCGCCTGCGCCGAGGTGCTGTGCGCCGGCACCCGCGAATGACCCTGGCTGGAGGTCCGAGATGAGCGACAACGCCCCCCTGATCCACCCCACTGCCGTGATCGATCCGTCGGCGCGCCTGGCCGACGATGTCCGCGTGGGCGCGTTCACGATCATCGGGCCGGACGTCGAGATCGGTGCCGGCACCGAGGTCGGTCCGCACTGCAGCATCCATGGCCCGACCCGGATCGGCCGCGACAACCGTTTCATCGGCCATGTCGCGGTCGGCGGCGAACCGCAGGACAAGAAGTACGGCGGTGAACGCACCGAACTGGTGATCGGCGACCGCAACGTGTTCCGCGAGTTCGTCACCCTCAACCGTGGCACTGGCGGCGGCGGTGGCATCACCACCATCGGCGATGACAACTGGATGCTGGCCTACACGCACGTGGCCCACGATTGCCACGTCGGCAACTTCTGCGTGTTCTCCAACAACACCACCCTGGCCGGGCACGTGACCGTGGGTGACTACGTGATCATCAGCGGCTTCGCCGGTGCGCACCAGTTCTGCCGCATCGGTGCACATGCCTTCCTCGGCATGGGCGCGCTGACCAATGGCGACGTCCCGCCGTTCACCATGGTCGGCACCGACTCGCTGGGCCGCCCGCGCGGCATCAACAGCGAGGGCCTGAAGCGTCGCGGCTTCGATCCCGAGCGCATCACCGCCATCAAGCGTGCCTACCGCACGCTGTACGTGGCGGGCCTGCCGCTGGCCGAAGCCAAGGCACAGCTGGCCGAGCAGGCGCGCGACAGTGACGACGTCAAGTCGATGCTGGACTTCATCGAGCATACCGAGAGGCACCTGCTGCGATGAGCAGCGCGACCGGCCAGGCGCCGGCCGGCGCCGAGGTGATTTCGCTGGCCTCGATGGCCGGCAGCGTGCCTGCACACCGGGTGCTCAGCGAGCGCCCGTTGCGGATCGCCCTCGTCGCCGGTGAAGCCTCCGGCGACCTGCTCGGCGCAGGCCTGGTGCGCGAACTGAAGGCCCGCTTCCCGCATGCCGAATTCGCCGGCATCGGCGGCGATGCCATGCGCAGCGCCGGCTGCCAGACCTGGCACGATGCCAGCGAACTGGCGGTGATGGGCCTGACCGAAGTCCTGCGCCATCTGCCGCGACTGCTCAAGCTGCGTTCGGCCTTCCGCCAGCGTGCGCTGGAGTGGCAACCGGATGTGTTCATCGGCATCGACGCTCCGGACTTCAATCTGGGCATAGAACGCTGGCTGAAACAGCGTGGCGTGCGCACCGTGCACTACGTCAGCCCTTCGGTGTGGGCATGGCGCGAGAAGCGTGCCGAGAAGATCGGCAGCAGCGCCGACCTGGTGCTGTGCCTGTTCCCGATGGAACCGCCGATCTACGCCAAGCACGGCATCGACGCGCGCTTCGTCGGCCATCCGATGGCCGATGACATCCCGCTGCACGTCGACCGGGAAGCGGCCCGGATCGAGCTCGGCCTGCCCGCCTCGGCCAAGGTGCTGGCCGTGCTTCCCGGCAGCCGCCTGGGCGAGATATCCAAGCTCGGCGAAGCCTTCTTCGAGGCCGCCTGGCAGGTATCCGAGCGCATTCCCGGCCTGCACGTGGTGGTGCCGGCGGCCAATGCGGCCTGCCGGCGCCTGATCGAAGAGCAGCTGTCACGCTCGGCGCTGCCGGTGGCCTATTCGCATGTACTGGACGGCCAGGCACGCAACGCGATGATCGCCGCCGACGTGGTGGTGCTGGCCTCCGGTACCGCCACCCTGGAGGCGATGCTGGTGAAGCGCCCGATGGTGGTCGGCTACCGGGTCAACGAACTGACGTACCGCCTGGTGAAGGCGCTGGGGTTGATCAAGGTCGACCGCTTCGCCCTGCCCAACATCCTGGCCGGCCAGGACCTGGCGCCAGAGCTGATGCAGCACGACTGCACGCCGGAAAAACTGGCCGCCGCCATCCAGCAGTGGTTCGACCATCCGCAGCGGATCGCCGACCTGCAGGGCACCTACGCGCGCCTGCATGAACGCCTGCGCCGCAATGCATCGGCGCGCGCAGCCGATGCCGTTGGCGAGCTGCTGGTGCGCGGCCAGGAAAAGGCATGAGCCGCCGCCACGCCGCAGCCGCCAGCCTGGCCCTGTTCGATGGTGCCGCGGTGATCGACCCCGGCCACCGCATCGCCGGTGTCGACGAAGCCGGACGCGGACCGCTGGCCGGCCCCGTCGCGGTGGCAGCGGTGGTGTTCGACCCGCAGCGGCCACGACTGAACGGCCTGGATGATTCCAAGCAGCTGACCGCGGCCCGCCGCGAGCAGCTGCATGACCGCATCCTCGACCGCGCCCTGGCCTGGCACGTGGTGCTGGTGGACGTGGAAGCCATCGACCGCCTGAACATCTATCAGGCCACCCTGCAGGGCATGCGCGATGTCGTCGCGGCGGTGGCCCACGTGGCCGGCTTCGCCCGCATCGACGGCAACGTGGTGCCCAAGGGGCTGGTGCTGCCGGCGCAGGCGCTGGTCGGCGGCGATGGCATCGACCGCGCGATCATGGCGGCCTCGATCCTGGCCAAGGTCTCGCGCGACCGCTACATGCTGGACCTGCACGCACGCCACCCGCAGTACGGCTTCGACCAGCACAAGGGCTACGGCACCCCGGCGCATCTGGCCGCCCTGCGTGAACACGGCCCGTGCGCGGAGCACCGGCGCAGCTTCGCCCCGGTGCGCGAGTGCCTGGAGGCGCCGCCGGCTGGGGCGGCCGCCATCGCGATCGCCTGAACGTTCGCCGGGCATGGCCCGGCGCTACCACGGCAACATGAACGCCCCCGGTAGCACCGTGCCATGCCCGGCGGCATTGGCGATATCGCGCACCGTCAAGTCCTTGTCGCAACCCCCTGCCCTCGCTACCCTGACCGGGCACTCCAGCGCTTCCCGACCCCGGCGACGATTCCCGCGTCTGCACCCGGGGCCTGCGCGCTCCAACCTGGTCCGGCATGTCCAACTCCCGCTTCGTACATCTCCACGTCCACACCGAGTTCTCGCTGGCGGACTCCACCATCCGCGTGCCGGCCAAGCCGGACCAGGCTGACCCGAAGAATGCCAAGCAGGCCAACCTGCTATCGCGCTCGGTCGAACTCGGCCTGCCTGCGCTGGCGGTGACCGACCTCAACAACCTGTTCGCCCTGGTCAAGTTCTACAAGGCCGCCGAAGGCGTGGGCATCAAGCCCATCGCCGGCGCCGACGTGATGATCGCCGAAGAAGGCCAGGACCCGTGGCGGATGACCCTGCTGTGCCGCGACCGCGAGGGCTACCTGAGCCTGTCGCGTCTGCTGACCCGGGCATGGATGGAAGGCCATCGCCCCGAGGGCGGCGTGGCGGTGCATCCGGACTGGCTGAAGGCCGGCAACGCCAACCTGTTCGCCCTGGCCGGCCGTGAGAGTCTGGCCGGGCGCCTGGCGCTGGATGGCAAGCACGATCTGGCCGAGCAGCAGCTGGCCGACTGGCAGCGCGTGTTCGGCGACGGCCTGCACCTGGAGCTGACCCGCACCGGCCGCGATGGCGAAGAGAGCTTCAACCAGTTCGCGCTGATGGCCGCCGGCCAGCGTGGCCTGCCGGTGATCGCCAGCAACGACGTACGCTTCCTGTCACCGTCCGATTTCAGCGCGCACGAAGCCCGCGTGTGCATCTCCACCGGCCGCGTACTGGATGACCCCAAGCGCCCACGCGAGTACAGCGACCAGCAGTACCTGAAGTCGGCCGAAGAGATGTGTGCGCTGTTCGCCGACATCCCCGATGCGATCGACAACACGCTGGCGCTGGCCGAGCGCTGCAACATCGAGATGCGCCTGGGCACCTACTTCCTGCCCGACTATCCGGTGCCCGACGAGGAGACGCTGGACAGCTGGATCCGCAGCGAGTCGCGCAAGGGCCTGGCCGCACGCCTGGAAAAGAATCCCATCGCGCCCGGCATGACCGCGCAGGATTACAGCGACCGCCTCGAGTTCGAGCTGGACACCATCATCAAGATGGGCTTCCCCGGCTACTTCCTGATCGTGGCCGACTTCATCCAGTGGGGCAAGGCGCAGGGCATTCCGATCGGCCCGGGCCGTGGTTCGGGTGCGGGTTCGCTGGTGGCATGGGCGCTGCAGATCACCGATCTGGACCCGCTGCCGTACAACCTGCTGTTCGAGCGCTTCCTCAACCCCGAACGCGTGTCGATGCCCGACTTCGACATCGACTTCTGCATGGACCGCCGCGACGAAGTCATCGACTACGTTGCGCGCAAGTATGGCCGCGAGCGGGTCAGCCAGATCATCACCTACGGCACGATGGCGGCCAAGGCGGTGGTGCGCGACTCCGGCCGCGTGCTCGGCTTCCCCTACGGCCTGGTCGACGGCGTCGCCAAGCTGATCCCGAACATCCTCGGCATCTCGCTGAAGGATGCGATGGGTGAGGGCAAGGACAGCGAGATGGCTTCGCCCGAGCTGATCCAGCGCTATCAGAGCGAGGACGACGTCCGCGACCTGATCGACCTGGCACGGCAGCTGGAGGACCTGACCCGCAACGCCGGCAAGCACGCCGGTGGCGTGGTGATCGCGCCCGAGCCGTTGAGCGAGTTCTGCCCGCTGTTTGCCGAACACGATGAAGACGGCCGCGGCAAGAATCCAGTCACCCAGTTCGACAAGAACGACGTTGAAGAAGTCGGCCTGGTGAAGTTCGACTTCCTCGGCCTGCGCACGCTGACGATCATCGACTGGGCGGTGAAGGCGATCAACAAGCGCCATGAGCGCGCCGGCATTCCGCCGGTGGACATCACCCAGCTGCCGCTGGACGATGCGCCCACCTATAAGGACATCTTCGCCTCGGGCAATACCGGCGCGGTGTTCCAGTTCGAATCCTCGGGCATGCGCCGCCTGCTGAAGGACGCCAAGCCCGACCGTTTCGAAGACCTGATCGCGCTGGTGTCGCTGTATCGACCCGGCCCGATGGACCTGATTCCCTCCTTCGTCGACCGCAAGCACGGGCGCGAAGACGTGGAGTATCCCGATCCGCGCACCGAGCGCATCCTGCGCGACACCTACGGCATCATGGTGTACCAGGAGCAGGTGATGCAGATGGCGCAGATCGTCGGCGGCTACTCGCTGGGCGGCGCCGACCTGCTGCGCCGTGCGATGGGCAAGAAGGTGCCGGCGGAAATGGCCAAGCACCGCGAGATCTTCCGCGAAGGTGCGGCCAAGGACGGCGTCGGCGAAGCCAAGGCCGATGCGATCTTCGACCTGATGGAGAAGTTCGCCGGCTACGGCTTCAACAAGTCGCACGCCGCCGCCTACGCGCTGGTGAGTTACCAGACGGCCTGGCTCAAGCGCCATTATCCGGCCGAGTTCATGGCCGCGACGCTGTCTTCGGACATGGACAACACCGAAAAGGTGGTCGGCTTCCTGGACGAAGTACGCAACCTCGGCCTGACCGTGCTGCCGCCGAAGGTGAACCAGTCCGCCTTCATGTTTGAAGCGTCCACGCCGGACACGATCCAATACGGCCTGGGGGCGATCAAGGGCGTCGGCCAGGGTGCCTGCGAAGCGGTGGTGGACGAACGCCTTCGCGGCGGCGACTACACCGACCTGCTCGACTTCTGCACCCGCATCGGTTCGGCCAAGCTCAACCGGCGCACGCTGGAAGCAATGATCAACTGCGGTGCGCTGGATGAGTTGGGCCACAACCGTGCCTCGCTGATGCTGCAGCTGCCGGAAGTGATCAAGGCCACCGAACAGATGGCGCGCGAGCGTGCGTCCGGCCAGAACTCGCTGTTCGGCGGCCCCGAGCCGGGCGTGCAGGCCATCCACCTGGAGCTGCAGGAAACCGACGAGTGGCCGTTGCTGCAGCGCCTCAACGGCGAGCGCGACACGCTGGGCTTCTACCTCAGCGGCCACCCGTTCGACCCGTGGCGCGATGACGTGCGCGATCTGGTCGGTACCGACCTCGGCTCGGTGGAAAAGATCTGGAGTGCCAACAGCAACAGTGGTGGCGGCGAGAAGCGCTGGCGTCCGGAAGTGCAGACCGTGCTGGCCGGCCAGGTGGTCGGCGTGCGCCGCAAGGGCGAGAGCCAGATCTTCATCCAGCTGGAAGATGGCCGTGGCCGCGTCGAATGCAGCGCGTTCTCCGATGCCATGGCCGAGTTCGGCCACCTGATGACCAAGGACCGTATCCTGGTGGTCAAGGGCGGCCTGCGCGAAGACGAATTCAATGGCGGCTTCGCACTGCGCATCCGCCAGTGCTGGGACTTCGACGAGGTCTGTGCGAACTACGCCACGCGCCTGTCGCTGCGGCTGGACCTGCGCCATCAGCGGCCGGTGTGGGAGCGCATCGACGCCCTGCTCGACCGCCATCGCCCCGGCCGCACGCCCCTGCGCCTGGACCTGCTGCTGAAGGGCCCCGATGGCGGCATCGCCGGCATGCTCGATGTTTCCGGGCAGAGCGCGGTGCGCGTCGATTCCAAGCTGATGGAGGCGCTGCGCGCCGAACCGGCAGTGCGCACGCTGAAGGTGCGCTACAGCCCGCCATGGGCCAGCTGAGGCTGGCCCCACCCCGTTTCCGCTTTCCCGCTGCATACGTCAAGGACGATTGCCCGTAATGAAGAACCTGCTGTTGCCGATGATGGCCGCGCTCGCGCTGGCCGGCTGTTCCTCCAAGGTCGATTTCGAGATCGACAACCCGACCGATGCGCCGCTGGCGATCAGCATCGATGGCAAGGACCTGCCGGTGGCCGCGCACGCGTCGCGACCGATCAGCCTGGCTGCCGGTGAGCATCACCTGCATACCGACCGCCTGGGCGATGTGCGCTTCATCGTCTACGCCGACGGCCGCGGCGGCCTGATCAATCCCAGCCTCAGCGAGTACGTGACGGCGCGCGAGATCTATGTGACCGGCGAGGACAAGCTGAAGAACTTCGGCGTCAGCGGCCTGGGCATCGAGCTGGGCGGTGTCGAGTTCAAGGGACCGTTCGAAAAGCACCACGGCCTGTTCATCGACAAGACCTGGAACTTCGGCGTGCGCGAGCCGTTCCCCGAGGAGCAGGTGGTTGCGCACGTGGACTCGACCGGCGGCCGGATCAGCACCAAGATCTTCACCGCGCCGGAATTCATCACCTACATCGAGGCCAGCATGGGCGAACCCGGTGCCTACAAGCGCGAGCAGCCCGCCGGCTATGTGGCCCCGGCCTATACGCTGGAACCGGCGCCGGCGCTGCCCGCGCTGGACCCGGCCTTCGAGGCCCATGCCGGTCCGGTGCGCGACATCTATGCCCGCTGGCTGAAGGCCAGCACGGCCAGCGAGCAGAAGGCCCTGCGCAAGGAAGACTTCCAGGCGCAGATGGCCTTCACCCAGGCCACCATGACGCTGGGCGCGAAGCTGCCGGTGGCAGCCAACCAGGCCTACAACGACTTTGTGACGATCCGCAGTACCGAAATGGCCCGCAGCGCGCTGGTCCTGCCCTGAACCGGCGGCCGGCGGACCGACTGGCGCCGCCGGCCCCCACTGCGCTACCGTCGGCTTCCAGACGAAGGCGTACGGGCCGTTCCTGCGCATTCGGCTAGAATTCCCCTCTTCTTTACACGACGGCTTCCGATGAATCCGAACTACCTCGACTTCGAGCAACCCATCGCCGACCTGGAAGCCAAGATCCAGGAACTGCGCAACGCCAGTGCCGGGCCGGCGGTCAATGTCGAGGCCGAAGTGCATGCGCTGCAGGACAAGCTGCGCGTGCGCACCGCACAGATCTTCCGCAACCTGACCTCGTGGCAGGTGCTGCAGCTGGCCCGCCATCCGTCGCGCCCGTACACCGCCGACTACATCCGCATCATCTGCGATGAGTTCCAGGAACTGGCCGGCGACCGTGCCTTCGCCGACGACAAGGCGATCATGGGCGGCCTGGCCCGCATCAATGGCCGCTCGGTGATGGTCATCGGCCACCAGAAGGGCCGCGACACCAAGGAAAAGATCAAACGCAACTTCGGCATGCCCAAGCCCGAGGGCTACCGCAAGGCGCTGCGACTGATGAAGATGGCCGAGCGTTTCGGCCTGCCGGTGCTGACCCTGATCGATACCGCCGGCGCCTGGCCGGGCATCGATGCCGAGTCGCGCGGCCAGTCCGAAGCGATCGCGCGCAACCTGATCGAGATGGCCGAACTGAAGGTGCCGATCATCTGCACCGTGATCGGTGAAGGCGGCTCGGGCGGCGCACTGGCGCTGGGCGTGGGCGACCGTACCGTGATGCTGGAATACGCGGTGTACTCGACCATCACCCCGGAAGGCTGTGCTTCGATCCTGTGGAAGGATGCCGGCAAGGCCAAGGATGCTGCCGAGCAGCTGGGCCTGACCGCGCCGCGCCTGAAGGGCCTGGGCCTGGTCGACAAGGTCGTGCGCGAGCCGACCGGCGGCGCCCACCGCAACCCGACGCAGATGGCCAAGCGGCTGAAGGCCGTGCTGCTGAACGAGCTGGACGCACTGGATGCACTGTCCACCGAAGAGCTGCTGGACCAGCGCTACAAGCGCCTGCGCAGCTACGGTACTTACGAAGCGGCGTAAGCCCCGTGCTGCCAGCTGCTAGACAAGCTTGGTAGTGCCGGCCGCTGGCCGGCAACATGCAGGGGATTACAGAAACGAAAGAGCCGGGCAGATGCCCGGCTCTTTTTGTTTGTGCCTCGCGCGGCATCCACGCATGGCGTGGATCTACCAGAGGTAAATGACGCCCCCTCAGAACGGCTTGGCCAGCACCAGCCAGACGATCGGGATGAAGGCCAGCAGCGGGATCTCGTTGATCCAGCGCAGCGCGCGCGACGACGGCAGCGCCCTGCCCTTGGCCACGCCCTTCAGCAGCCGCCCGATCCAGATGAAGTACGCCAGCAGCACCACCACCAGGCCCAGCTTGGCGTGCAGCCATCCCGCGCCACCCGGGGCGACCATGGTCGGGAAATCCGGAATCACCTTGTAGCCCAGCCACAGCACCAGGCCGAGCACGAACGCCAGGCCGAACATCGAATGGCCGAAGCGATACAGGCGCATGCCCATCAGCTGCAGGCGCTCGACCACCGCCGGCTGCCCCGCGGTCTCGGACAGGTTCACCAGGATGCGCGGCAGGTAGAACACCGTGGCCATCCATGCCACCACGAACACGATGTGGAAGGTCTTGACCCAGTAGTAGCTCTGCATGCGCTCGCTCCGGCGGCTGGCGTGGATGTCCGCCATTCTCGCATGTGCTGACGAGGCCACCTCACGTGCAACCGCCGCGACACATCGACGCATGGCGTGCTGCAACGCCGTACGATAGACGCCGATTTCACGACTGCACCCGAACGCCATGGACAAGACCTACGACGCCGCCTACTTCCAGCGCTGGTACCGGCACGCCGACATCGGCGGCAGCGCGCGCCTGGCGCGCAAGGTCGCCCTCGCCGTGGCCACGGCCGAGTACTACCTGGAACGACCGATCCGCAGCGTGCTGGACATCGGCTGCGGCGAAGGCGCCTGGCGCGCGCCGCTGCTGAAACTGCGTCCGAAGGTCGAATACCTCGGTTTCGACAGCAGCGAGTACGCTGTGCGCCGCTACGGCCGGACCCGCAACCTGCACCTGGCCAGCTTCGGCGATTTCGCCTGGCTGCGACCCTGCGCCCCGGTCGACCTGCTGATCTGTTCGGACGTGATGCATTACGTGCCCAACCGCGAACTGCGCGCGGGCCTGGCCGGGCTGGCCGAACTGACCGCAGGGCTGGCCTTCCTGGAGACCTTTGCCGCCGAAGATGAATTCGAGGGCGACCATGACGGCTTCCAGTCGCGTCCGGCCCGCTGGTACCGGCGCGAGCTGACGCGCCAAGGCCTGCACGCAGTCGGGTCCCACCTCTGGCTGGGGCCAGCACTGGCCGGTGAAGCGGCCGCACTGGAGCAGGCGACCCGCTGAATACGATCAGTGCGTCTGCTTAACGTCCGGGACAGTCGGATGCGCTATGCTGCGCGGCAACATAAGACCATACATATTCGGTCGGCATGCTCTATCAACTGCACGAACTGACCCGCAACCTGCTCGCCCCCTGGGTGCACCAGGCCCAGGCCAACGCCAAGTTCTTCGCCAACCAGGGGCACTGGTGGTCGCAGATGCCCGGCGCTGATCGCCTGGCGGCGGTCAATGAGCTGTTCCATCGCATCGGCAAGGATTACGAGAAGCCCGAATGGGGCATCAACGAAATCGAGGTCGAGGGCGAGCGCGTGCCGATCGTGGTGCACGAGGAACTCAGCAAGCCGTTCTGCAAGCTGCTGCGCTTCAAGCGCCACAGCAATGAAGCCGACCAGCTGCACACCATGCTCAACCAGCCGTTCGTGCTGGTGGTGGCGCCATTGTCGGGCCATCACGCCACGCTGCTGCGCGATACCGTGCGCACGCTGCTGCGCGACCACCGCGTGTACGTGACCGACTGGGTCGACGCGCGCATGGTGCCCGGCAGCGAGGGCGAGTTCGGGCTGGACGACTACATCGCCTACATCCAGGAGTTCATCCGCCATCTTGGCGTGGAGCGGCTGCACGTGGTGAGTGTCTGCCAGCCGACCGTGCCGGTGCTGGCCGCGGTTTCATTGATGGCCAGCCGCGGCGAACCGACGCCGCGCACGCTGGTGATGATGGGTGGCCCGATCGATGCGCGCTGCAGCCCGACCGCAGTCAACAACCTGGCCACGCAGAACCCGTTGTCGTGGTTCGAGAACAACGTCATCCACACCGTACCGGCCAGCTATCCCGGTGCCGGCCGCCGCGTGTATCCCGGTTTCCTGCAGCACGCCGGCTTCCTGTCGATGAATCCGAGCCGCCACTTCAGCTCGCACTGGGATTTCTACACCGACCTGGTGAAGGGCGACTTGGAAGATGCCGACGCGCACCGTCGCTTCTACGACGAGTACAACGCGGTGCTGGACATGCCGGCCAAGTACTACCTGGACACCATCTCCGTGGTGTTCCAGGACTTCCTGCTGCCGCGTGGCGAGTGGGTGGTCAATGGCGAAAAGGTCGACCCGTCGGCAATCCGCGATACCGCGCTGCTGAGCATCGAAGGCGAGCTGGACGATATCGCCGGCCTCGGCCAGACCGAAGCGGCGCAGGCACTGTGCAGCGGTATACCGGCCGAACGCCGTGAACACTTCATCGTGGATGGTGCAGGCCATTACGGCATCTTCAGCGGCCGCCGCTGGCGCGAGGTGGTCTACCCGAAGGTGCGTGACTTCTTCGCCGCGCATGCTGAAGCCCCGGCAGCGAAGGCCACGAAGAAGAAGAGCAACGTCACCCCGCTGCGGCGAAAGGCGGGGTAGCACGTCCCTGGTGGATGCCAACCTTGGTTGGCGCTTTCGGTAGATGCCAACCTTGGTTGGCGCTCTTTCAAGCGTACTGACACCTGATGGTTCGTGCCAACCAAGGTTGGCACCTACCATGGCGAAGTGCCGACCGAGGTCGGCACCCACCAGAGAAAAAATCGCTGCCTTACAGGCGCACCAGCAGGTTCTTGGCCAGCATGCCGTGCAGCTTGCCGATGCCGCGTGCCAGGTGCATCGTCAGCAGCAGCAGCAACACACCCACCGCTGCTACCACGATCGCCACCAGCGGCGAGGCTGCCATCGGCAGCACGTTCACGTCGTTGATGTAGATGCCGGGAATGTCGCCGCTGAAGATCGCCGCCACCGGTGCCCAGATCAAGCCCAGCGACAGCGACAGCAGGGTCACCGCGATGGTGAAGTAGATGATGCCCAGCGGCAGCATCAGCACGAAGTACAGCAGGGTCAGCCAGGTGCGGCCATCGGTGAACATGTCGCCGATACGCTGCAGCCAGCTGCGGCTGCGGTCGGTGTACTGCGGCCGGCGCGGCATGCGCTCGCCCAGCAGCGCTTCCACCAGCCGCCCTTCCAGCAACGCCAGTCCACGCACCGAGCCGAAGAACAGCACCGTCAGCGGGACGCCGATGATCAGGATCAGCAGGCCCAGCGACAGCGACAGGCCGGTGACCACCCAGGTGAAGAAGAAGATGCCGGTGGCCAGCGACAACAGCATGTAGAACAGCGCGCCGTAGGTGTGCGGGTCCGTCACTACGCCGAAGAAGCGCGCCAGCAGCGAGCGTTGCACGGGCGCTGCGGGCTGTGCCGCCGGTGCAGCACCGCTGGCCTCGGCCGCTGCACGCAGCACCGGGCCCGTGTCAGCCCGCGGCGTGCGCAGCGCGCGGTTCACCGTGAGCTCGGTTTCGCGGTAGATCTCCGCCACCTCGTCCGGTGCGCCGTAGCTGCCGGCGACGTCGGCGATGACCTCGGCTTCGCTGCGGCCGGGTTGCGCCGCCAGTTCAGAGCGCAGGTATTCCTCGGCGTCGTACAGGGCGTCCTGCACCATCGCCGGATCGGCACCGTCCAGCGCCGCACGCAGCTGCGCCAGGTACTGCGGGATGGTGCTGGGCAGACGGTTGCCTGCCAGGTCCAGGTCGTTCATTGCGGTACCCCCTCCAACACGGAATCGACGGAATCACGGGTGTCGCGCCAGGCCTGGCGCCATTGCTGCAGCACCTCCCGGCCACGCGCGTTGATGCGGTAGTAGCGGCGCGGCGGCCCGCTGCTGGACGGCTCCACATGGCTCTCCAGCAGGCCGGCGCCCTCCAGGTTGCGCAGCACCGGGTACAGCGCGCTCTGCTTGCCACTGAGCACGCCCTCGCCCACCCGTTCCAGCTCCTTGGCGATCAGGTAGCCATACAGCGGCTCACCGGCGCGGGCCAGCACTGCGAGCAGGGCCAGCGACACGGTGCCGGCGCTGAGCTCCTTCTGGAACTTCTTCAGGTGGACATCGTCCTCGGACATGACCGGCCCTCCACTACGTTGAAGTCCACAGTAGTGCGAAGTTCGGTATAGCGAATGTGTCGTTAGTCATCCCGCCGTGCGGAAAGGGGCCTTCAGGCATGATGGACGGCCGCCCGCACTTGGGCCGCAACGTTCTGCGGCAAAGCGTGCCTGCCCTCTTCAAGCCGGCTGAGCAGGGCCTGCCGACGGTCGGCCCCGAGCGGCGAGTACTGCCCGCTCACCCGAAGCCAGCCATGCACGAGCCGCAGGTGCCAGGCACGTTCATCCTCGCGCTGCGGTACCGCATCCAGCAGCAGGTCGAGGTGTTGCCACAAGGGCAGCCGGGTCAGCTGCCCGAGCAGGCCAGCCTGTGCCACCGGCGAAGGACCGTCGTGGCAGAAGGCGAGCAGGCGCGGCGGGTCCAGCTCTGCCGCCCATAGCACGGTGGCGCTGGCCAGCAACGCATTCACGGTCCGCCCCGGCTTTTCCAGTGCCTCGCGCAGCAATGCCAGACGGGCACCGCCCTCGGCCCGCACCCAGCCGCGCAGGCAGTTGCGCTGATGGCGCGCCGATACCTGGGGCAACAAGGCGCGCAATGCAGGCATATCCTCTGCCTCGGCGTGATCGGCCAGCGCTTCCAATGCTTCGCGCCATCGCGCGCGTCGACGGTGCTTGAGCTCGTCTCGCCACAACGCGATGGCCGGCGTGGCCTGCCGCTGCTGGAGCAGCCACATCGCCAACCGGCGCACGCCTCTCGAACGGTCGAATGCCGCGGTTTCGATGTGCGCATCCAAGCCGGCCACCTCGCGCTCGACCAGCGCACGTAACGCGGCACTACGTACCCCGCTCGCAGGCGCGGACAATGCCAGCGTGCACTTCGCCTCGACATCCGCAGGCTCACCGTGGTGCAGAAGATCGGCAAGTGCCAAGTGCGAGATGTGCGGATCACTGTCCAGAATCGCGCGCACGCGCAACGCTGCCCGATCCGGATGACTGTGCAGGGCAACGGCGTACGCCATCAGCCGGGTGCGTGCGTCGGGATGGCCCAGCAGTCCTTCAAGCACTATGCGGCTGGAGGGCGATGACAACCAGGCGAACAGGGTGCCCTCGAGCCACGCCCGGTCAACGCGCTGGGAATGGCGCAGGCGCACGGCGACCGGCCAGGCCGCCAGTACGTGCTGCACCGCGCACTGCCCGAGCAGGGACATCACGCAATCCTGCGCCGCCGCACGCACTTCAGCCACCCAGTCATTGCAGCGGAGCAAGGCACAGGACAACGTCAAATGGCTGGGCACCGAGCGCATCATCTGCAACGCGGCCTCACGCGTGCGGCCATTGCCATCCGAGCCCGCAAGGAACAGTGCCGCCGTCTGCACAGTAACCGGCGCCGCTGCACAGGCTTTCAGGCAGGCGAGCAGGCCATCATCGTTGGCAGCCCACCAACTGCGCCGACGCTCATCAAGATCGAACAGCCCACGTGGCGACAACGTCTGCAACCAATGCACACGATTCCCCCCTTCATCGACGAACGCCTTCAGGATCTGGTCGATTCTGGCGCTCAGTGCGGCTTCGGGGGCCTCCGGATGCGGTATCAACATCATCTGCTTCCATTAAGGAGAATGACCATCGTGCCGCACGTACATGGACACGGCCAGCACGCGACCGTGGCGCAGGCACGCACTCTCGCGCAGAATCGAGATCTCGTTCATGTTCCGGGGATCCCATGCCGCACCGTCGACGCCTTGCCCTGACCGCCCTTGCCCTGGCCTGCCTGCTGCCCGCAATGGCCAGCGCAGCCACGCCCTACCGCAGCCCGCAGCAGATCCTTGATGCCTCCGCGGCCAGCGACTGGCGCACGCCGGACCCGGCCAACCTGCTGTACATGGACCTGCCGGCCGGGCGGGTGATCATCGAGCTGGCGCCGCAGTTTGCCCCGCGCCATGTCGCCAACATCCAGACCTTCGCCCACGAGCACTTCTGGGACGGCACCAGCATCTACCGCTCGCAGGACAACTTCGTGGTGCAGTTCGGCGATGCCGACGCCGACGATGCCGCCAAGGCCAAGCCGTTCGGCAGCGCCCAGCGCAAGCTGCCGGCCGAGTTCGAGCGCGCCAGCGCTGGCCTGAAGGTGAGCGTGCTGCCCGACCGCGATGGATGGGCAGCACAGACCGGCTTCGTCGACGGCTTCCCGGTCGGCCAGGACCCGCAGGCCGGCAAGGCCTGGCTGGCGCACTGCTACGGCATGCTCGGTGCCGGCCGCAGCAACGAGGAAGACAGCAGCATCGGTGCCGAACTGTATGTGGTGACCGGCCAGTCGCCGCGCCAGCTGGACCGCAACATCACCCTGGTCGGCCGCGTGCTGAAGGGCATGGAACTGCTCAGCGCGATCCCGCGCGGACCGGCACCGATGGGCTTCTACGCCGACCCGAAGCTGCGCACACCGATCGTGTCGATCCGTCGCGCCAGTGACGTGCCCGCGGCCGAGCGCACGCCGATCCAGGTGCTGCGCACGGATTCAAAGACCTTCACCGATACGGTGGAAGCGCGGCGCAACCGCGTGGATGATTTCTACAAGCGCCCGGCGGGGCATATCGACCTGTGCAATATTCCGGTGCCGGTGCGGTGATGCTTTCCTCGCGTGACGCGTGCTGAAGGTGCTTCATTGTTCATGGGCGTTACTTTTCTTTGTACGCAAAGAAAAGTAACCAAAAGAAACGCTCCGCCGGTCGCGAGCCGCCGTGCTTCGCACGTCGGTCCCCTGCGATGCTCAGCTCGCTCAAGGCGGACCCAGATCAAAGGCCGCAGCTGCACCCAGTAGATCCACGCCATGCGTGGATGCTCTTGCTGTTGGTCTTGACCTTCCCGTCCGCCTTGAGCGAGCCGAGCACCGCAGGTCCGGCGAGGGCGAAGAGGCGCCGATGTCCTGTAGAGCCGACTGTTAGTCGGCTGACTTCTGCGCGCCGTCCCTCGACGGACCGAGGAGCGCAGGGCACCGGTGCGCAGCACCGGCTCGCGACCTGGCGGCGTGCTTCTTTGGTTACTTTCTTTGCACGAGCAAAGAAAGTGACGCCTCCCCGCAGGCGCGGGAAAAGGCTGCCGGGCAGCGCCCGGCACTACCAGTGTGTCGGACGACGCTGCGTCGGCGCCGTCAGCCCTTCTGACTCACCGCCACGCTACCGAGAATCAACGCACCCGCAATCAGCATCTGCAGCGTCACCGGCTCGCCCAGGAACAACCAGGCGAACGCAGCGCCGAACAGCGGAACCAGATAGGTCACCGTTGACGCACGCGACGGGCCGATGCGGCCGATCAGGCGATAGAACATCAGGAAGGCTAATCCGGTGCAGACCACGCCCAGCGCGATCGCCGCGCCCCATGCCTTGCCCGGAATCGGACCCTGCGGCAGATGCGTGAGCGCCATCGGCAACAACCACAATGAGGCGCACGACAACGTGGCAGCGGCGGCAGCAGCCGAAGGCAGACCGGTCATGTGCCGCTTCACCAGGTTCACGCCCAAGCCGTACAGCAGCGAGGCGGCGGCACCGGCAAGTACGGCCGTGCCGATGCTCAGCCCCGAGATCTTGGCCGTGGCCAGCACCACCACGCCGGCAAAACCGACCAGCAGCGCGCCGGCACGGCGTACACCGATCTTCTCGCCGAAGAACAGGAAGGCGATCAGTGCGGCAAACAGCACCGTCATCGCATTACAGATCGCACCGATGGCCGCCGGCGCACGCTCTGCGGCGTAAGCGAACAGCACGAACGGCAATGCCGAATTGACCAGGCCGATCGGCGCCAACCACAACCAGCGGCGCGGTGGGAACTGCGCGCGTGCGCGCCACAGGAACGGCAGCAACACCAGTGCGCCCAGCACCAGCCGTACCTCGACCAGGGCGAACGGCCCGAATGAAGGCACCGCCACCCGCATGAACAGGAACGAGCAGCCCCAGATCGCGCCGAGCAGGGTCAATTCCAGCGGTGTGCGCCAATCACGCTCGGTCGCTTGGGGTATCGCATTCATGTGCTGTGTCCGTTCGTCATCGTGGCGCTGTTCCGGCCACACAGGATCAGCCGCAGACGCCCGCTGCACAAGCGCGTAGTATCGCTGCCAGCCACAAATATGGTTTGAGGCTGGACATGCTGCTACGCCCTTCCCTGCTGCCCGCCCTGGCCGTTTTCGCGGTCGCTGCGCGCCATCAGAACTTCGCCCAGGCCGCGCAGGAACTGCATCTGACCGCCAGCGCGGTCAGCCATCATGTGCGACGCTTGGAAGAGGTGCTGGCCACGCGCCTGTTCCTGCGCCATGCACGCGGGGTACGCCTGACCGCCGAAGGCCGGCAGTTGGCCGACGCCGCCAGCGCGGCGTTCACCGATGTCGCTGCCGTCGCCCACCATCTGCAGCCGGACGCGGACAGCGTGCCGCTACGGATCGCGACGCTGCGCTCGCTGTCGTACTGCTGGCTGCTGCCACGGCTACCGCGTTTCACCCAGGCCCATCCACACATCCGCATCGAGCTGCACACCGGCAGTGGCCTGGACCGTTACGACGAGAACGGCCCGGAGGTCGGCATCCGCTACGGACTGGGCCAATGGCCCGGACTGCACGCGCAGCACCTGATGGACGACAACCTGTTTCCCGTCGCGTCCCCAGCGCTGCCGGGAGTCGAAGCACTGCAGGACCCGGCACGCATCGCCGAGCTGCCGCTGCTGAGCGATCTGTCACCACAAGGCTGGCGCGATTGGTTCCGCCATGCCGGCGTGCGTCCGCCGTCACCGTTGCCGGCAATGCACACCTTTGCCGACAGTACCGATGCGATGCGCGCGGCGGTGTACGGCATGGGCGCGGTGCTGGCGCGCACCCACGTCGCCCAGCCGTACCTGCAGCGCTATGAGCTGGTACGCCTGCCTGGCCCTGCACTGAAGGCACGCTATGCCTATTACGTGGTGCATGCCGAAGGGCGACCGCCCAGCCCCGCCGCACGACTGTTCATCGACTGGCTGCTGGGCCAGGCAGCGGATGAGCGCACGCCGGTGCCTGCGTTGCCGGACAGCCTGCTGGGCCGCCCGAGCACATCCGGCTGACTGCGCCCTCACCCGATCTTTGCCCAGCGCTGGCTAGGCTGCAGGCGAACCCCACAACGTGCTTCCGCCATGGCCCTGCTGCGACTGAGAATTACCGGAACCGAAGATGATGCCCGCGCGATCAGCGACCTGCTGCTCGGCCTGGAAGGCATCGAACACGTCGAAGAGACCGACGACCTGATGCCGCACATGGATGACGATGATTCCAGCTCGGCCGGCCTGTCCGACGACATCGGCCCGGGCACCCACGAACTGGAAGTGGAAGTAGGCAACGAGAGCACCGCGCAGAAAGTGCGCGATGCGGTGCAGGAACTGGCGCTGGAACTGGATGTGTTCGTCGAATACGAGACCGACGAAGGCTGAGCGTCCGCCGGGCATGGCCCGGCGCTACCCGATGCTCGAGGCACGTCGGTAGCGTCGGCCATGCGCCGTCTGTTCCGGTAGCGCCGGGCCATGCCCGGCGAATACGCGGCGCGGTTCGATCAGGGCTTGCGGCGTCGGCGACGGATCAGCGCACGGACGATCCAGGCCATCACCAGCGCCACCACGCCCACCGGCAGCAAAGCGGCGGCGGCACGGATCAGGAATGCCACGCTGGTGCTGAGAATGCTGCCCGACTCGCTCAACGCTTCGCCGATCTCGCTGCGGCTGCGCTGGCCGGACGTCGTGTCGAAGTGCAGGGTCACCAGCTGGGTATCGATGCGCCTGCGCTGCTGGGCGGCGTCCTTGTTGGCCTGCTCCACACCCGCCTCGATCTCCGACAGGCGCGTGGTGATCGCCATCAGATCCTCGATCTTCAGATCGCCGCGGTCCTGGTAGGACAGCAGCCGCGCGTGCTCCTTCTCCAGCCGAGCCTTGGTCAGCGCGGTGTCGGCCACCTGCTGGGCCAGGTCCTCGGCACGCGTGTTGCGCGCCTGCAGCGTGCCGCCCTCGCCGGCCAGGCCGATCAGCGATTCCACGCCCTTCGGCGCGATGCGTACCTTGACTTCGCCACTGGGCTGTTCGCCACTGCGCTGATCCACCTGCAGCACCGCGCACTCACCGAACTTCGCGTTCTGGCACGCCTGTGCGACCTGCTGGATGCGCGGGGCGATCTGCGCTGCTTCCAGCTGCACCTGCACATCGTGCTCGTAGGCCAGGAAAGCGCCTTCCGGCGAAGCGACAGCGGCATCGGCAGCGACTGCGCCGGCCTCCTGCGCTCGCTCACCGTTCTTGGCACAGGCCGCCAGCGCCAGCAGCAATGCCAGCACGATAACCACGCGCGTCCACACGCGAGGCGCCGTCATCGCGAGGCTCCGTCGAACGAGGTGATCGACAATCCACCCAGCTCCACCTGTGGCAGGCAGCGCACGTTGATCGCCACCATCGGCAGGCCGCTGCGCGGATCCACCGCCTCGCTGTACGGCGCGGTGCCGCACTCGCGGCAGTGATGGTGATCGATGTTATGGGTGTTGAACTGGTAGGTCGCCACGTCGGCGATATCGGTGCCCAGCTGGAACGCCTCGCGCGGGGCGAACCAGAGCAGGCTGCCGCGGCGGCGGCACATCGAGCAGTTGCAGTCGATGACGTCCTTGATGGGGGCGTCGGCCTGCACGGTGAATGCGATCCTGCCGCAATGGCAGCTTCCCTGGTATTCCATGTCCCGCGCTCCGCTGGAGAGTCCTTGTATGCGCCCATGGTAATCCTATGGCACGGGGACAAAGCAGCCCTGGGGGCCTATGCTCGAGGATTGACCCCGTACAGGAATGCCGATGCGCCCGCATCTTCTTGCCCTCGCCCTCGTCGCCGCCCTCGCCGGTTGCCAGCCGGCCGATGCCCCGACCAACGGTTCCACCCCGGCCGCCAGCCAACAGGCCGGAGATGCGGCGGTCGACGCCGCCTTCGCCGACCTGTCCAAGCGTGCCCTGGATACCTGGATGCAGCTGTCCCCGGTCAGCGCCACCCAGATCGGCGACCACCGCTATGACAGCGAGATCGACGACCTGAGCGCGGCCGGCCAGCAGAAGACCGTGGACGCCTACAAGGGCCTGCTGGGCGAGCTGGACAAGATCGAGGTGGCCAAGCTGGGCCGCGAAAACCAGGTGGATGCAGCGATCCTGCGCAACCAGCTGCAGTCGGAAATCTGGAATGCCGAGGTCATGCAGTCCGGCAAGTGGGATCCGCAGCTGTACAACGGCGTTGCCGGCAGCGCTATCTACGGCCTGATGGCACGCGAGTTCGCGCCGTTGCCCGAGCGCCTGAAGGCCGCCACCGCGCGCATGGAGAAACTGCCGGCGATCTTCGCCCAGGCCCGCGAAAACCTGGATCCGGCACGCGTGCCGAAGATCCATGCCGAGACCGTGGCCAAGCAGAACAAGGGCATCCTCAGCATCGTCGATACCTTCATCACCCCGCACATCGGCGAGCTGCCGCAGGCCGACCAGCAGCGCCTGCAGGCCGCCATCGACGGCCTGAAGAAGGCCGTGGACGAACAGCAGACCTGGCTGGACAAGACCCTGGTGCCGAACGCCAAGGGTGACTTCCGCATCGGTGCGGAAAAGTACGACCAGAAGCTCAAGTTCGCGCTGAATTCCTCGCTGTCGCGGCAGGAGATCGGTGAACGTGCACGCGCCGAACTCAAGCGCGTGCGCGAGGACATGTATGGCATCGCGCAGACCGTGCTGAAGGACAAGCCGGGCGCACCGGAAATGCCGGCGCAGCCGACCGACGAACAGCAGCAGAAGGCGATCGAGGCCGCGCTGGAGCTGGCCTACGCTGACAAGCCGGCGCGCGACAAGGTGGTCGACGACGCCAAGGCCGCACTGGAGCAGTCCACTGCGTTCGTCCGCGAGCACGACCTGATGACCCTGCCCGACGCGCCGGTGGACATCATCCTGATGCCGGAATTCCAGCGTGGCGTGGCCGTGGCCTATTGCGATTCGCCGGGCCCGCTGGACAAGAACCTGAAGACCTTCTACGCGGTTTCGCCGATTCCGGACGACTGGAACGACAAGCAGGTTGATTCGTTCCTGCGCGAATACAACTCGCGCATGATCCACCTGCTGAGCATCCACGAGGGCACCCCGGGACACTATCTGGAAGGCTGGCATTCGGCCAAGTTCCCCTCCACCCTGCGCGCGGTGCTGCGCTCGGGCCTGTTCGCCGAAGGCTGGGCGGTCTACACCGAGCGCATGATGCAGGAGCAGGGGTACCTCAACAACGACCCGCTGTTCCACCTGGTGCAGCTGAAGTTCTACCTGCGCACGATTTCCAACGCGATCCTCGACCAGGGCGTGCACGTGGACAACTGGGATCGCGAAAAGGCGATGCACCTGATGACCCACGACGCGTTCCAGCAGGAAAGCGAAGCATCAGGCAAGTGGGTGCGTGCGCAGTTGACCTCGGCTCAGCTGCCGACCTACTTCGTCGGTGCGCAGGAACACTTCGACACCCGCAAGGCGATGCAGGACAAGCTGGGTGACAAGTTCAACCTGAAGGCCTACCACGACCAGATGCTGTCCTACGGCGCACCGCCGGTGCGCTTCGCACGCCAGCTGATGCTGGACCAGCCGATCGAGTGAGGGATCGGGTGTGAGTTGAATGAAAACGGCCCGGGGAAACCCGGGCCGTTTCTTTATCCGTGTGGCACAGCATCCACACATGGCGTGGATCTACTGTTGCGCATCCACCGTGCGGTGTTGGTCATTGCTCCGCGGCGACAAAACCACCGGTCTGCCGTGCCCACAACCGCGCGTACAGTCCACCGGCCTCGATCAGCTCGGCATGGCTACCGGTCTCGACGATGCGGCCCTGGTCCATCACCACCAGCCGGTCCATGCGCGCGATGGTCGACAGGCGATGGGCGATCGCGATCACCGTCTTGCCGCCCATCAGCTCGTCCAGGTTGTCCTGGATGGCCGCTTCCACTTCCGAGTCCAGTGCCGAGGTCGCCTCGTCCAGCACCAGGATCGGGGCGTCCTTCAGCAGCACACGGGCAATGGCGATGCGCTGGCGCTGGCCACCGGACAGCTTCACCCCGCGCTCGCCGACATGCGCGTCGTAGCCACGACGCCCTTCCCCGTCGACCAGCGTGTCGATGAAGGCCTCCGCGCGCGCCTTGGCCACGGCCGCGCGCAGCTGCGCGTCGGTCGCATCGGGACGGCCGTACAGCAGGTTGTCGCGGATCGAACGGTGCAGCAGCGAGGTGTCCTGGGTGACCACGCCGATCTGCTGGCGCAGGCTTTCCTGGGTGACGTAGGCGATGTCCTGATCATCGATCAGGATGCGACCGCTTTCCAGGTCATACAGCCGCAGCAGTACGTTCACCAGCGTCGACTTGCCGGCACCGGAGGGGCCGACCAGGCCGATCTTCTCGCCCGGCTTCACCACCAGGTCCAGGCCGGCGATCACGCCGCCCTTCTTGCCGTAATGGAAATGGACATCCTGGAAGTGCACACCGCCACGAGTCACCTGCAGCGGCACCGCATCCTCGCGGTCCTGCACGGTCAGCGGCTGGGCGATGGTGGTGATGCCATCCTGCACGGTACCGATGTCTTCGAAGATGCCGTTGATGGTCCACATGATCCAGCCGGACATGTTGTGGATGCGGATCACCAGGCCGGTTGCCAGGGTGATCGCGCCGACGGTGATGTGTCCGCCGTTCCACAGCCACAGTGCCAGGCCACAGGTGCCGGCGATGAGGAAACCATTGACGATGGCGATGGTCAGGTCCATGCCGGTGGTGATCCGGGTCTGCGCGCGGTGCTTGACCGCCAGCTCCTGGATCGAATCGGCGACATAGGCCTGCTCGCGGCCGCCGTGGGCGAACAGCTTCAGGGTGGGAATGTTGGTGTAGCCATCAACGATGCGTCCCATCGCCTTGGAGCGCGCCTCCGAGGCGATCCAGGCCCGTTCCTTCGCGCGCGGCACGAAGTAGATCATGATCACCACGTAGGCCAGCAGCCACAGGATCAGCGGCACCATCAACCGCCAGTCGGCCTGCGCGAACAGGTACAGCGCGGTGCCGGTATAGACCACGATGTACCACAGCGAATCGACCATCTGCACCGCCGACTCGCGCAGCGAGGTACCGGTCTGCATCACCCGGTTGGCCATGCTGCCGGCGAAGTCGTTCTGGAAGAAGCTCAGGCTCTGCCGCACCACGTAGTTGTGCATCAGCCAGCGCGATCGATTGCTCAGCCCCGGCACGATGGCCTGGTTGACCAGCAGGTTGTGCAGGCCGACCAGGATCGGGCGCGCGATGACGGTGATGAACAGCATCCAGCCGAGGGTATCGGCATGGCGCTGGAAGAAGTCCGCGCCGGGCTGCTCGGCAACCATGTCGACGATGCGACCGAGGAAATCGAACATCGCCACTTCCACCAGCGCCAGCAGCAGGCCGGCGACCAGGGTGGCCAGCAGCACCGGCCACACCGGCCGCAGGTAGTGCAGGTAGAACGGCACCACGGTGCGCGGCGGCATGCGCCCGTCAATGGGCGGAAACACCGGAATCAGGGATTCAAACCAACGGAACATCGCATTCCCTCGCCATCGATAGCCGGCGGAGTATCCCACGCCGCGTGTGTACGCCGGCCGACGATCATTACCGGTTCCGGGTAGCGCCGGGCCATGCCCGGCGGATCGCCTGCAACCGCGCTACGCGCTCGCCGGACGTGGTCCGGCGCTACCCGTCCGCTCGGTCAAACGGTAGCGCCGCGCCCGGCGGCGTCATTTCACCGGCGTGAACAGCAGGTCCTGGAAATCGAAGCTGAAATCGGTCAGGTCCGAGATCGGCTGCATGCGCACCTCGCGCACTTTTCCATCCGGGTCCAGGCTGAAATTGACGAACGCATCGGCATTGAGCGAGCGGTCGTCCCAGCGCACGATGAAGGTGTCGTGCTGCCAGTGCTCCAGGCGGCCGCTCAGCTGCGCGGTCTTTGCAAAGCGCAGGCGCAGGCCCTTGCCTTCCGCCGTCACCACCATGTCGCCATACCAGCGGTCGCGGTAGGTGGCCGCATACCCGGCCAGCGGCAACGACGGCCTGCTGCCCTTGTCACGCTCGGCCTGGTGCTTGGCCCACGCTTCGTCGGCCTTGTCCTGGCCCTTGGCCACGCCCTTGGCATAGGCATCCACCCAGTCGTGCTTTTCACCGCCAAGGTAGGCATCGAGCACGCTCAGCGTGATCGCATTGAAGGCCGCACCCACTTCCTGGTTGGTCAGCACCACCACGCCCAGCTTCTCGCCCGGCACCAGGGTCAGCCGCGAAACCATGCCCGGCCAGCCACCGGTGTGCCAGACCAGCTTCTGCCCGCGATAGTCGCTCAGGCTCCAGCCCTCGCCATAGCCGGCGAAGTTGGCCCGCGCCGGTGCCAGCTCCGGCACGCTCGGCGCCGGGATCGTCTGCGGCGTGATCATCTGCCACATCTGCTGCTGGCTCTTGGCGGTGAACAGCGCAGTGCCATCGGCCAGCTTGCCTTCGGCCAGCTGCACCTGCATCCAGCGCGCCATGTCGTGGGCACTGGAATAGATGCCACCGGCACCGGCATTGTTCGACCAGGTCAACGGTGCAACGGTGCGCAGGTCCTTGAAATCGTACTTGGCGTGGCCGACCGCAGCATTGTCGCCGGCCTTGAGGTGATCGGCGTTGTAGCGCGTGCCGGCCATGCCGACCTTGTCGAAGATGCGTGTCTGCAGGAACTGCTGGTAGCTCATGCCCGAGACGTGCTCGATCACCTGCTGGGCGACTGCATACAGGATGTTGTCGTAGGCATAGCGCTCGCGGAAACCGCCCTTCAGCGGCACCTGGCCGAGGCGCTGCACGACTTCGGCATTGCTGTAGGAGGTGGTCGGCCAGAACAGCAGGTCGCCTGCGCCCAGGCTCAGGCCACTGCGGTGGGAAAGCAGGTCTCGGATCGTCATCTGCCCGGTCACGAACGGATCGGACATGCGGAACGATGGCAGGTGGTCGATCACCTTGTCGTCCATCTTCAGCTTGCCGTCCTCGGCCAGCAGGTTCAGCGAGGTGGCAGTGAAGGCCTTGGTGTTGGAGGCGATGGCGAACAGGGTATCGGCCTCGACCGGCGCCGGCTTGCCCAGCTCACGCACGCCCCAGCCGCGTTCCAGCACCACCTGCCCGTCCTTGACCACGGCCACGGCGATGCCGGGCACGTCGAACTGCGCGCGCACGCGCTCCACGGTCGCATCCAGGTCCTGCAGCTGCTGCGGGGTCGCCGCATTGGCCATGGTCGTGCACGCAAGCAGCACGGCTCCTCCGATCCAGGTTTTCATCCAGCACCATCTCCGAACAGGGGTAGCGGCCATGTGCAGGCCGTCACCGGGGTTTCGCGCGATGGTAACGGCCCCGGGTGCAGCCTGCCCTGTGCCATAGGAGGGGTGCCATGGGTGCGAACGGCCAGAGCAACAACGGCTCCACCATCATTCCGTGCCTGCGCTACCGCGATGCGCTGGCGGCCATCGACTGGCTGCAGCGCGCGTTCGGTTTCCACGCGCAGGCCGTGCATGCCGACGGCGATACAGTGCATCACGCGCAGCTGGTGTTCGGCCAGGGCATGATCATGCTCGGATCTGCCAGCAACAGCGGCGAATGGGCCAAGCTGGCGGTGATGCCCGATGAAGTCGGCGGCCGACAGACCCAGAGTGCCTGCGTGATCGTCACCGATGTCGACGCCCACTATGCCCGGGCCAAGGCTGCCGGTGCGCGCATCGTCATCGACATTGCCGACCAGGCCTACGGTGGACGTGGCTATGCCTGCGCCGACCCGGAAGGCTACCTGTGGTGGTTCGGCAGTTACGATCCGTGGCGGGCGGAACACACGCAATGACGGCACGGCAAGCGTCTGCGGCGCCGGTCCGCTGCGGTATCGGCGGCTGGGTGTTCCCGCAATGGCGTGGGGGCGCCTTCTATCCGCCAGGACTGATCCAGCGCGAAGAGCTGGCCTATGCCAGTCGTGCGTTGCGCTGCATCGAGATCAACGGCACCTTCTACCGCACCCCGACAGCGGCCCAGTGCGCGCAATGGGCAGCGCAGACGCCGGAAGGTTTCCGGTTCTCGATGAAGGCCCCGCGTCATCTGGTGCAGCGTCGCGACCTGTCGTCCACGATCGAGGCGGCCAGCGCGTTCCTGCAGGCGGCCGTCGCGCTGGGCGACCGGCTGGGCCCGTTGCTCTGGCAGTTCGACCCGCAGCACCCGGCCGATGCCGCGGCGCTGGATGCCTTCATGGCACAGCTGCCCAAGCAGCTGGATGGAACGGGGTTGCAGCATGCGTTGGAGGTGCGCAACGCCAGCGTCCATGGGCCGGAACTGGTGCAAGCGGCGCGCCGGCATGGCGTGGCCCTGGTGATCGAAGACAGCGACGAATCGCCATTGCATGGCGACATCACCGCGGGCTTCGTCTATGCACGGATCAAACGCAGCCAGGCCAGACTGGCCGAAGGTCTTTCCCAGCCGATGCAGCAGCGCTGGGCCACGCGCGCGCGGTGCTGGGCCCGGGGTGAGGCGGTGGACGACCTGCCCTGCCTGGCCGCACCGGGCCCTGCCGCGCCGCGCGAGGTCTACCTGCTGTGCATCGGCGCCGGCAAGGTGCGCAATCCGGCGGCGGCGATGGCACTGCAGCGGGTCATCGACGGCGCCAGCGGTCCACTGCCCACAGCAGTGTCCAGCCCAGCACGAACACCCCGCCGACGCGCAGCACGCTGAGGCCGAATGCACGCGAACCGATCCGCTGTACTTCCAGGAACGGGTACGGTGCGCTGCCCAACCACGAGGCCGTGAGCATCGCCCAGCCCAGGTAGGCCAGTGGCACCAGCAGGACCACACCCAACGCACGCCAGCGCAGGCCACCATGTGGCAGCAGCCCCGCCCAACCGGCCAGATACAGCAGCGGCACCACGTAGTGCAATCCGGCATCGGCCCACCATTGCAGGCCAGTTGGCTGCCACAGCCCCTGCAGCGCCAGCAGATAGATCAGGCCGGTGACGCCGATGCACAGTGCCAGGGTGGCGGCTACCGTAGGTCGCAGTGCGCGGCCGCTGCAGAGCCAGAGGCAGCCCAGGCACACGGCCAGATTGCTGAGGATGGTGAAGTAGCTGAAGAAGCGCAGGCTCGCCACGCCGGGTCCCAGGCTGGCGCCGATGCCGCGCATCAGCAGGGCAAACTGCAGCAGCAGCGATGCTGCCGCGACCAGCGCGGTCAACAGCGCCCAGCCGCGCAGCAGAAGAAAACGGGCAGCAGGCATGCACGGCTCCCTCGTGGCAACGCCGCGAGCATGCCACAGGCATCGCCCGCCGATGCGGCTTGCCTCACAATACGCCGATGAGCACACCCGACACCCGCAAAGCGCTTTGGCAGATCCACTTCTGTGTCCTGCTGTGGGGCGTCACCGCCATCCTCGGCAAGTTGATCACCCTGCCGGCGCTGCCGCTGGTGTGGTGGCGGATGCTGCTGGTGGTGGCGATGCTGGCGTTGCTACCGCGGGTCTGGCGCGGGCTGCGCACGCTGCCGCTGCGGCTGGTCGCCGGCTATGCCGGTATCGGCGCGCTGGTGGCCCTGCATTGGCTGACCTTCTACGGCGCGGTGAAGCTGGCCAATGCCTCGGTTGCCGCCACCTGCATCGCCCTGGCACCGGTGTTCACCTCGATCATCGAGCCCTGGGTGGCCAAGCGTCCCTTCCAGCTGCGCGAACTGGCCTTCGGCCTGGCCGTGCTGCCCGGTGTGGCGCTGGTGGTGGGCGGCGTGCCCGACGGCATGCGTCTGGGCGTATTGATCGGTGCGCTCTCGGCCCTGCTGGTGGCAGTGTTCGGCTCGCTCAACAAGCGCATGGTCAGCCATGCCGATCCGCTGACGGTCACCGCGCTGGAGCTGGGCGCCGGCACCATCACCCTGACCCTGCTGGCACCGCTGATGCCGTACCTGCTGCCAGCGCTGGCCAGCCCGTTGTGGATCGTTCCCGACCTGCACGACGGCATCCTGCTGCTGGTGCTGGCCGGTGTCTGCACGCTGCTGCCGTTCGCCCTGGCCCTGGTCGCGCTGCGCCACCTAAGCGCCTACACCGTGCAGCTGGTCACCAACCTGGAACCGGTCTACGCCGTGTTGCTGGCCGTGGTGCTGCTGCGCGAGCAGCATGAAGTCACCCCGTGGTTCTACCTGGGCGTGGCGATCATCGTCGGTGCCGTGTTCCTGCATCCGCTGCTCAACCGCCGCAAGCGCGTGCAGCATCCGGAAATCCTCGGAACATCCGAAGCGCGCAACATCGCCGATTGAGCGCGTCCGCGCATTGCGTGGATCTTCCCGGCACCCGTCTCAGCGCTGCGGCCAATGCCAGGCCGGTGCATCCAGCAGGCCTTGCCCGCTCAGCAGCGTACGCCCGTGTTCCTTGTGCAGGTGCATTGAATGGCACTGCGGTGCCTGTTCCAGCGCGGCAATCAAGCGCGTGGCGTGCGATACCACCCAGACCTGGCTGCGTGCACTGGCGGCGATGATCAACCGTGCAAGCGCCGGCAGCAGGTCCGGATGCAGGCTGGTCTCCGGCTCGTTGAGCACCAGCAGCGGCGGCGGCCGTGGCGTGTGCAGGGCCGCGGCCAGCAACAGGAACCGCAGCGTGCCGTCGGACAGCTCGGCCATCGACAGTGGCCGCAGCAGACCGGGCTGGTGGAAGCGCAGCGCGAGTCGGCCATCCAGTTCCTCGAAGCTGACCGTCGCTCCCGGAAATGCATCCTCGATCGTCCGTGCCAGCGCCTGCTGATCGCCGATTTCGAGGATCGTCACCCAGGCGGCGGCGAGGTCGCGGCCGTCGTGGTGCAGCACCGGGGTGCGGGTCGCCATCGCCGGTTGTCGCGCCGGTGCATCGGCATCGCTGCGGAAGTGGTCGTAGAAGCGCCAACGGCGGATGTACTCGCGCAAGGTGATGGCTTCCGGCATGCGCTGCGGATCGCCCACCTGGGTGAACAGGCTGTCGAACAGTGAAAGACGATCATCCACTACATCCCAGCCATGCCCGTGCCGCTGGCGCACCAGCGCACCGCGGCGGTCGACCAGCAGATTGGCGCTGCGCAGGAACGGCCCTGCCCAGATCGCTTCAGCCTTGATCTGCGGGTCCAGCGCGAAAGCTGATCGGCTCGGTGGCGGATATCCGAGGTCGATGGCGTAGCCGAATTCATCAGTGGCGAAGCCCAGCTTGAGCCCCACCGATTCCTGGCGCGGCCCGCCCTGCAGCGGGATCTCACCGGCCAGCACGCGGCGGTCGATCTTTTCCGGACCGGCCCACAGCGCCGAGCCCAATCCACCCTCCCGCGCCAGTACCGCTGCAACACCGCCCTGCGCGGTTTCCGCCAGCAGGCGCAGCGCGCGGTACAGGCTGGATTTGCCACTGCCGTTGTCGCCGGTGACCACGTTGAGCCGCTGCATCGGCAGCACCAGCGCATGCAGCGATCGGTAATTGGCGATGGCCAGGGTCTGCAGCATGGTCGACGTCCTTGCGGTGAGACGTTGAGGGTGCCGTACGGGTATCGCAATGGCTGCGACTGCACGCAAAGGCCCGGGCCATCCACGCATGGCGTGGATCCACCGCAGCCGCGCGGGCGGTCAGGGCGCCACTTCCACCCGGTTGCGGCCGGCGCCCTTGGCCCGGTACAGCGCGGCATCGGCCCGGGCCAGGGTCTGGTCAGACGTTTCACCGGGCTGGTGCTGTGCCACACCGATGCTGATGGTCACCGGGAAGCCCAGCGGCAGGTTGGACACGGCTACCCGCAGGAACTCGCATTGCAGTTCGGCGGTACGCAGGTCCGCGTCCGGCATCAGTGCCACGAATTCCTCGCCGCCATAGCGCGCGGCCAGACCCCCACCGGCGAAGTGCGAGCGCAGCAGCGCCCCCAGTTCGGCCAGCACCCGGTCGCCGGTCGCGTGGCCCTGGAAATCATTGATGTGCTTGAAATGATCGATGTCCAGCAGGGCCACGCAGGTCTGCCGGTCGCGGCCATCGACGGCAATCACCGCCTCGTCCAGCGCTGCTGCCAGTGCCCGCCGGTTGGGCAGGCCGGTCAGGGCGTCGGTACGGCTCTGTTCGGCCAGGTCGGCATTCTGGGCCAGCAGCACATCGTGATACTCCGACAGCAGGCGTTCGTAATCGTTGCGCTCAAGCATGTGCCGCTGGATATCCAGGGCGAAACGGCGCAGCTCCATCACCACCATCACCTGCCGCGACAGCGCGGCCAGCGCTTCGGCCTTGTCGGTCGCCAGCTGCTGCGGCCGCGCGTCGAACACGCACAGGGTTCCCAGCGGCAGGCCGTCGCTGCTGATCAACGGCGCACCGGCATAGAAGCGCACATGCGGGTCGCCGGTCACCACCGGATTGTCGTGGAAGCGGACGTCCTGCAATGCATCCTCAACCACCATGATTTCCTGCGGTTGCAGGATCGCGTGGCCGCACATCGACTCGCTGCGCAGGTTCTCGGTCGCGGCGATGCCCTGCATCGACTTGAACCACTGGCGCTCAACGTCGATCAGGGTCACGGCCGCCATGGTCGTGCCACACACCGCCTTGGCGATGGCCACCAGGTCATCGAACGAGCGTTCGCGCTCGGAATCGAGGATCCGGTAGCGGTACAGCGCCTCCAGGCGCAGCGCTTCGTTGGCGGGCTTGTCGGGCTTGATCATGCAGCGTCACGTTCCGGCAGGGCGCCGCAAAGTCTAGCGGATGCGGGCGGCCAATCTGCATTGCGGTAGTGCCGGCCGTTGGTCGGCTCCCTGATGTTCATTGCCAGCACCGTGCAGTTGCCGGCCAGCGACCGGCACTACCGGCCGTTGCTTACCAGTCCTGCTGCTGCGGCAACAGGCCGTGAAGCTCCTGCTCGGTCAGGTTGCGCCACTGGCCCGGCTTCAGTGCACCGATCTTGATGTTGTCGATACGTACGCGGCGCAGCTGGGTCACGCGGTAGCCGAACTCGGCCGCCATCAGCCGGATCTGCCGGTTCAGGCCCTGCTGCAGGATGATGCGGAAACCGAACTTGGCGATCCGCGAGGTTTTGCACGGCAGCGTCATCTGGTCATGGATGCGCACGCCACGGGCCATCGCGCGCAGGAATTCGTCGGTGACCGGCTTGTTCACTGCCACCAGGTATTCCTTCTGGTGGCCGTTCTCGGCGCGCAGGATCTGGTTGACGATGTCGCCGTTGCTGGTCATCAGGATCAGGCCTTCGGACTCCTTGTCCAGGCGGCCGATCGGGAAGATGCGCTGTTCATGGCCGACGAAGTCGACGATGTTGCCCTTCACCGTGCTTTCGGTGGTGCAGGTCACGCCCACCGGCTTGTTCAGCACGATGTACACGTGGCGGCGGGCGCCGGGCTTGCGGGCAGTGCGCACGCGCAGGGGCTGGCCGTCGACCAGCACCTTGTCATCCTCACCGACCACCGCGCCGGTGCCGGCGGCATGGCCATTGACGGTGACCCGGCGGGCGGCGATCAGGCGATCGGCCTCGCGTCGGGAGCAGAAGCCGGTGTCGGCGATGTATTTGTTGAGTCGGCTGGTCATCGCCCCATTATCCGGCATCACCGCCCTTCCCGCCTCATGCCGTGGTCAACGGATCTTCGGTTTCGCCATCGAACACCCGGTTGCGGCCACTGCGCTTGGCTACGTACATGGCGTGGTCGGCGCGCCGCAGCAGCGCGGCCAGGTCATCTTCGGCCGGCCGCCACTGTGCCATGCCGATGCTCGCGGTCACCTCCAGAGCGGGCACCTGCAGGTCCCGGCAGGTCTCGGTGATGCGCTGGCGCAGGCGTTCCAGGCGGGTGGCCGCAACCTCACGCGGCATGCCCGGCAACAGCAGCAGGAACTCCTCGCCCCCCATCCGCACCACCTGGTCCTCGCTGCGGACAGCGGCGCGAAGCGCGCGGGCCACGGCCACCAGCACCTGGTCGCCGATCTCGTGGCCATGGCGATCATTGATGTCCTTGAACAGATCGATATCGAGGAAGCCGATCACCAGCGGCCCCCTCTCACGCTCGCCGCCCTGCAGATGCTGGGCCAGCTGCTGCAGGCCGGCACGGCGGTTGGGCAGGCCGGTCAGCATGTCGGTCTCGGCGAGCTGGCGCATCTCATCGCGCTGCTGGCGCAGCCGGCCCAGGCGCAGGTTGAGCGCATAGGCCGCCATCATCAGCAGCCAGGTGACCGCCAGCTGCAGGGCCTCCACCCGGTATTCCATCAACCAGTGCGCGCTGGCGGCGTCGGCCACGATCAGCACCAGCATCGGCGCCAGTGCGGCCAGTCCGGCCAGCGACCAGACATCGCCGCGCAACCGGGCCCAGATGCCCATCGCCAACGACAGCACGCAGCCGGCAATGAAGCTCCACTGCAGGACCTGTGCGACCACGACCAGTCCATCGCGCTGCAACCACGGCACCAGTGCCGCCAGCGTGAGCAGGGACCACAACACCAGCTGCTGGCCCGCGCGCGAACGTGGCAGCACGCGGTCACCGCCGTTCAGGCGCCACAGCGCCGGCAACACCAAGGCCTGGGTCGCTGCCGTCAGCGCCAGCAGCCACCAATCACCGCGCCCGCCGACCCGCAGCCACGGCTCGGGATAGCCGCTGAGACCGCCCAGGATCGACTGCCACAGCACCAGCACCAGGGTCGCGCCGATGTACATCAGGAAACTGCGGTCGCGGGTGGTCAGGTAGGCCATCAGCGCCGACAGCGCCAGCGCGATTGCCACGGCGATGCATGCGGCGCGCACCAGCAGCCGGGCAGTGTCGTTCTGCTGCACCGGGCTGGGCGCACCCAGCTGCAATGTGGGAACCCAGCGCGCCTTCAGCGGCGTCTGCCAGGAGACCAGGAAGGGCTCGTGGCTGCCGGCAGCGGGTACCGCCACCATGCCGATGCCCGCACGAAAGCGCGAATCGCGGGTGCGCGCATCCTGCATGTTGCCGCAGATCTCACGATCACCGTGCTGCAGCCGCACTTCGCCGGCAAAGATGTTGAAGACATCCAGCGCCTGCGGCTCGCCGGACCAGCCTTCTGGCGGGGCATTCACCCGTGTCTGCTGGCGCGGCCCGGCCAGCATCTCCGGCGTGCACGCGCGATGGGGCGTAGGTTCGGCTGTCGCGGTGCCGACCAGAAGGTAATCGCGGCCAGCGTCGACGCTGCGCGCATGGCCCAGCCACGGCAACGCCAACCACACCAGCAGCAGGACAAGCACCGCCCCTGTTTCCAAACGCACCTGCCTGCCGCCCACGCCACGTCCTGTTCCTGCTTACGTCCGCGCCCATTGCGCGTCGCCCCTGGCGGCATTATCGCAGCGGAATGCACCACCGATGTGTAGACCAAAGTGGCGGGGGTATTGGCCGGGCTGCCGCCCGGCACCCGCAGAGGCCGGAGCCGAAGCAACAGCGAAAGCGGCTACCGAGGTGGGCGGGGCGGTATGGGCAGGCAGGACACGCCGTAAACCCATCCATGGGGCTCGATGGCGCCTTGCTCGTGTGCGCCGTCCTGCGCACACGGCAAGACCGGGGTTGGGCGTCCTGCCCAACCCGCCCGAGGGCATGCCTCGGGCCCATGGCGCCAACGGTCCTGCCTGCCCATACCGCCCCACCCCTGACAGTGTCCCGCGCGTAGTAGATCCACGCCATGCGTGGATGGACGTTCCTACCGATTTCGAGATCATCGAATGGATTGGATTTCATCCACGCATGGCGTGGATCTACGTGTCGACCAAGGTCGACACCCACCAACAGCAGCCGGAATCTGTCGAAGGCGGGGTGGGTCCGGTTGCGGGGGCGTGAGCGCCATGGATGGCGCGACCGAGCCTACAGGGACGTACTTGCGGCGTCCCCCGCAACCGGACCCACCCCGCCATCCCACGGAATGCAGCTGTTGCTGTTGCTGTTGAGGTTGCCGGCCAGCGGCCGGCACTACACGGGTGCCGGGCGCCGCCCGGCCGCAGCACCTTCAGCCGACAGCCGATGGCCCCTGCGTACCGGCCAACCGCATCGGTCGCAGGTCAGCCAGGGTCAGCCGTTCCAGCGGCTGCGGCCGTTCGATGGCATAACCCTGCAGCCCCTGCACGCCCATCCCGGCCAGCGCCTCGGCAATTTCGGTGGTCTCCACCCACTCGGCCACCACCTCCATCTGCAGTTCGCGGCCCAGCTCGCTGATCGCGCGCACGCTGGCACGGCTGACCGGATCGGTGTCCATGTCGCGCACGAACGCCCCATCGATCTTCAGCATGTCCGCCGACAGCTGCCGCAGATAACCGAACGAGGACAGGCCCGAGCCGAAATCGTCCAGCGCCACCCGGCAGCCGCGCGCCTTGACCGCGTCGATGAAGGCACGCGCCTGGCTCAGGTTACCGATGGCCGCGGTTTCGGTGATCTCGAAACAGAGCTTGGACGCCAGCGCGCGGTTGCGCTCCAGCAGGTCACAGACGAAGGCAAGGAATCCCGGCTCGGCGATCGACTGGGCCGATACATTGACGTTGCACAGGCCCAGCTGCCGTACGTGCGCCGGGCACACCTGCAAGTGGCGGAAAAGCAGGCCGAGCACGTGCCGGTCCAGCACCACCGCCATGCCGTAGCGCTCCACCGCAGGCATGAACTGGCCCGGCAGGTGCAGCACGCCGTCACTGTCACGCATGCGCACCAGCACCTCGTAGTGCAGGTAGGACGGATCACCCACTTTGGCGATGCGCTGCGCATACAACAGCATCCGGTTCTCGGCCATGGCGCGACTGACGCCCTGCAGGCGTTCGGCCTCCAGCCGTCGCTCCTCCAGCGCCAGCCGGTTCTCGTTGAAGCAATGCACGCGGTTGCGACCGGCCTGCTTGGCCGCATAGCACGCGCTGTCGGCCGCGCTCATCAACCAGTTCACGTCCGGCGCCTCGGCTGTCACTTCGACCACGCCGACACTGCAGCTCAACTGGGGACTGCCCTCGCTGACCGGGAACGTGGCCTGGCCCAGGTTGCGGATCAACCGCTGCAGCACGCGCTTGGCTTCATCCTGGTTGGCGCGGGCAAGGAACACCGCGAACTCGTCCGCCCCCAGGCGGCCGACCCAGTCGCCATCGCGCACCGCGCCGACCAGGTACTCGGCGAAACTGCGCAGCATCTGGTCGCCGGCCGCGTGGCCGAAGCTGTCGTTGACCAGCTTGAAGTGGTCCAGGTTGATGTAGCCCAGGGCATGGGTCCCACCGTCGGAGCGGACCTGCAGCAGCGATTTTTCCAGCAGGCGCTCGATCTCCCGACGATTGATCAGGCCGGTCAGGGGGTCATGGCTGGCGTGGTGCTCTATCTCACGTGCCAGGGCATGGTTCTGGCTGACATCCTCGACGATGGCGAACACCGACAGGCGGCCGCTGGCAGTGCGCACGCCGGTACCACTCCAGCGCCCCCACACCAGGCTGCCATCGCGGCGCCGGAAGCGCAGCTCGCCCGGTCGCAGCTGGCGCTCCCAGTCGATGTGGCCACTCTCATCGATCACCAGCTCGCCCTCCATCAGCAGCTCGGCCAGCGACATCTGCAGCAGTACGTCCCGACGATGGTCGAGAATGTCGGCCATCGCCTGGTTGGCCTCCACCACCCGGCCGCCGGCATCCAGCTTGAGCATGCCGACGTTGGCTTGGTAGAAGGCAGCCCGGAAGCGGCTCTCATGCTCGGTCAGGTCCTTGCCGACCCGGCGCGCCAGAGCCACCGCCATCAGGCTGATCAGCAGGACCGACAGGCCGCCCACGGCCAGGGTCGCGATGCGCACCGCGCGGGCCATGCGCAGCAGTGCCTGCGAGAACGCCTGCGCCTGCCCGCGCAGCTGGTGGTCGATGCCACGCAGCCGATGCAGGTAGTCATCCACGGTCGCCTCGTCCAGCGGCCCCGAGCCATGGCGCCGTTGCAGTTCCTCCGCCAGCGCCTGCATGGCCAGCAGGTTTGCGTCGGTCTGCCGCCACAACCAGGTGGCTTCGCGGAAGGCTCCGACGTTGCGCGCATGGCGGAACGAGAAGATCAGCCGCGGAATGTCGGCGCGGGCATTGCCCCCACGCAGAAAACCGGCGCGGGCTGTCGCCTCGTCCGGTTCGGGTTGCTCCAGCGCCTTGCGGGCCTGCAGGTCACCCAACGGGACCTGCAGTGCCCTTTGGGCATCCTGCAGATCCTGCAGATGGCCACGCGCCAGGTAACGGCTGAGCGCTGCGGTGGCGTCCTGCTGCCCCCGCGACCAGTAGCCCTGCCCTGCGATCCATGCGGTCGATGCCGCCTGCAGCTCCTGGATCACAGCCGACAGCGCGACCAAGCCGATCGCCATGCCCGTCAACAGCGCAAATCGCAGTCCCAGCCCGCGGGTCATCGGTACCCGTCGACGCTGTTGGTCCATGCCACTTCTACCCATCCTGGATCCCCCGAATGTGCTGCGGTGACAATCTCCTACGGAACCGCGCCAGCCTAGAACCGCAGATGTGTGGGCCATGCGAAACCGGACCCGGCCGGTGATCGGCAGCGGCGGCCGGGCCGCCCTGGCGCCATGCAAACAACAACGCCAGCCCGGAGGCTGGCGTTGTTCGTCTACTTCAGCGCGGCTTAGAAGCTGCGCGGGCCACGTGGCTTGTTGAAGCCATCACGACGCGGCGGACGGCTGTCGCGGTCGCCGCCGGGGCCACCCGGACCGCTACGACGCGGAGCTCCCGGGCCACCCGGACCACGCTTGTCGAAGCGCGGCTTGAACGGACGCGGCGCCGGATTGACCTCTTCACCGGCCGCCAACGGGCGCATCTGCAGCTGCTGGCCGGACACCCAGACCTTCTGCAGGTGGGTCAGCACGTCCGACGGCATCTGTGCCGGCAGATCCAGCAGCGAGAAGTCGTCGTGGATGTCGATACGACCGATGAAGCGGCTTTCCAGGCCAGCTTCGTTGGCGATGGCGCCGACGATGTTGGCCGGCTTCACGCCATGCTGGTGGCCGACCGAAATGCGGTAGGTCTCCATGCCCTGCTCCGGTGCACCGCGCGGCGGCACGTCACGGCGCGGGCGCTGCTCGAAGCCACCCTCGGCATCGTCACGACGCGGGCCACGCTCGAAGCGCGGGCCGCGCTCGTTGCGGTCGCCACGTTCCGGGCGCTCGGTGCGCTCGAAACGCTCGCGCGGCGCACGCTCTTCGCGCGGTGCACGCACCGGCGGCTGCAGCAGGAACGGGGTATCGCCCTGCATCATCTTCGCCAGTGCGGCGGCCACCTCGATGGCCGGCACGTTCTGTTCGGACTCGAAACGCTCCAGCAGCTGGCGGTAGAAGTCCAGGCCGCCCTGGCCCAGCGTCTCGGTGATACGCGAGGTGAACTTGTTGATGCGGTTGTCGTTGACCGCTTCCACGCTCGGCAGCTGCATTTCTTCGATCGGCTGGCGGGTCGCACGCTCGATCTGGCGCAGCATGCCCTTTTCGCGCGGGGTGGCGAACAGGATTGCTTCACCGCTGCGGCCGGCACGGCCGGTACGGCCGATGCGGTGCACGTAGCTTTCGGTGTCGTACGGGATGTCGTAGTTCAGCACGTGGCTGATGCGTTCCACGTCCAGGCCACGAGCGGCCACGTCGGTGGCGACCAGGATGTCCAGCTTGCCTTCCTTCAGCATGGCGATGGTGCGCTCACGCTGGGCCTGCTGCATGTCACCGTTGATGGCGGCAGCGGCCAGGCCACGGGCCTGCAGCTTGCTGGCCAGCTCTTCGGTGCCGGCCTTGGTGCGCGCGAAGACGATCATCGCGTCGAACGGCTCGACTTCGAGGATGCGGGTCAGCGCGTCCAGCTTGTGCATGCCGCTCACCCACCAGTAGCGCTGGCGGATGTTGGCCGAGGTGGTGGTCTTGGTCGCGATGGTGACTTCGACCGGGTCCTTCAGGTAGGTCTGCGCGATACGACGGATGGCCGGCGGCATGGTGGCCGAGAACAGCGCCACCTGGCGCTTCTCCGGCAGCTTCTTCAGCACCGCTTCGACGTCGTCGATGAAGCCCATGCGCAGCATTTCATCGGCTTCGTCCAGCACCAGCGTCTTCAGCTCGGACAGGTCCAGCGTGCTGCGGTTCAGATGGTCGATGACGCGGCCGGGGGTACCGACCACGATGTGCACGCCGCGGCGCAGGGCCGTCAGCTGCTGGCCGTACGGCTGGCCGCCGTACACCGGCAGCACGCGGAAACCGGGGATCTTGGAGGAATAGGACTGGAACGCCTCGGCAACCTGGATGGCCAGCTCGCGGGTCGGGGCCAGCACCAGGGCCTGCGGCTTGATCTGCTGCAGGTCGATGTTGGACAGCACCGGCAGCGCGAAGGCCGCGGTCTTGCCGGTACCGGTCTGGGCCTGGCCCAGCACGTCGCGGCCTTCCAGCATCGCCGGGATGGTGGCAGCCTGGATCGGCGACGGCGTTTCGTAGCCGATGGCAGTGACAGCCTGCATGACAGAATCGGACAGGCCGAGCTGCGCGAACTGCAGCTGCGCTTGGGTTTCTTGGGACATGGGGAACTCCGAAGGCACTGCCACGAGCATGGCAGGCGAAAAAAAAGGGGGATTCCGCGCTTTGGGCGCCCTTCTTATCGCGTGCCCTGGCGCTGCTCGGTTGGAGCTGAGGTTTTACTCGCTCAGAGCGGAATGATACCGCACTGTGCCTGAACAAGGTGTACAGGAAGCCAACGGCATGCCGTTACGGCCCGCCGTGGCGCACAATAGGCGCCCATTTTACCGCCGCGGGCCCTGTCCTGCAGCGCCTGCCCCAGGAAACCCGTTCCATGCAGATCCTCGAATTCGACCTCGACGGCGATTACGTCGAACTCAAGCAGTTGCTGAAGCTGGCCGACCTGGTCACCAGCGGCGGCGAAGCCAAGATGGTCATCAGCGAAGGCCTGGTGCTGGTCGATGGCGAGGTCGAGCTGCGCAAGGCCTGCAAGATCCGCGCAGGCCAGGTGGTCGAGTTCAACGACAGCCAGATCCGCGTCCTGGCCGCCGCGTAAGTCACCGCGTGGCCGTCAGGCCACGCGCTGGGTCAGGTGGGCGGCAATCAACTGCCGGAACGGTGCCACCCCCTGCGCTACCCGCAACCCGGCCGCCCGCAACAGGCGCGCCGGACGACGGTCGTCGGTATACAGGCTGGCAATCGCATTGGTCGCTTCATACAGCGGCCGCGCCGCCAGCCGATGCCCGCGCTGGTAGCGGCCCAGCATGCCGGCCGCGGCGATGTCCGCTCCACGTCGCTGCTGCTCGGCGATGCCCTGCGCCAGCCGCTGCGCGCTGGCCAGGCCCAGGTTGAAACCATGTGCGGTGACCGGGTGCATGCCCACTGCGGCATCACCGATCAGTGCCGAACGTTCGCCGACAAAGCGGTGCGCATATACCCCGACCAGGGGATAGGCCTGTGGCGTGGCCACCGGCTGCATGCGTCCCAGGCGGTGTTCGAAGAAGCCGCTGATGGCCTCCCCGAACGCGATCTCATCCATCGCCAGCAGCGCTTCGATCTGCCGCGGCGGCAGGGTGATCACCGCCGATGCCTGGCCTTCGTTGAGCGGCAGCAACGCCATCGTGCGGCCATAGCCGAACCACTCCCACGCCGTGTGGTGGTGATCGCGCTCGACCTGCATCCTGCAGACCAGCATCGATTTGCCGAAGTCACGCATCTGCGCACCGATGCCGAGCATGCGGCGGGTGCCGGAGAAGCGACTGTCGGCACATACCAGCAGCCGCGCATGCAGCTCGCTGCCATCGTCCAGGCGCACCACGTGGCCCTGGCTGTCGGCGCGTACCGCCTGCACCTTGCGGCCATCAAACAGTTCCAGCCCGTCCTGGCCCTGCACCGCCTGCCAGGCCGCGCGGCGGATCAAATGGTTGGGCACCAGCCAGCCCAGCGGCTGGCCATCTACCTGGCTGCTGGCGAAGGTCAGCGCGAAGGGCGAACCTCCGTTCAGCACCCGCGCGTCGCGCAGTTCGGCAACCTCGGCTTCGGGCAGGCGCTGCCACAGGCCAAGCTGTTCCAGGCTTTGCCGCGAGGCATGGGTCAGGGCGATTTCGCGGCCGTCGAAGGCCGCCTCGGCCAGGGCCTGGCGCGGCTGTGCCTCGACCAGCCCCACCTGCAGGCCAGTGCTGGCCAGCGCGCGCGCAAAGCACAGCCCGGCCGGTCCGGCGCCGACCACCACCACGTCCATCCTGCGCATGCGCGCCTCCTGCCGTTGATCCAGTCGCGGCCAGCATAGCGCTGCGTGCCTGACCGGCCTTGATCTGGATCAGCTGCGCGTCACAGCAGCGCGAACACCATCGCCAGGATCGCCACGATCGACACCAGCCAGACCAGGCTGCGCACATAGGGTACGCCGGCTGCGTACAGCGGCAGGTAGACAACGCGTGCCCAGAAGTAGACCTGCGCCGCCAGCGCGGTGGTGTCGCTGCTACGCCCGGCCAGCACCACCGCAATCGCAGCGGCGGCGAAGAACGGGAAGGTCTCGAAGAAGTTGGATTGCGCCCGCTGCAGTCGTCCAGCCAGTGGACTCAGCGGCTTGGACGAGTCGTCACGTGCGGAGGCGTTCCATTTCATCCCGCGCTCGCGGGTGACCACGGTGGAGGCGGCAAAGATGTAGACGAAACCCAGCAGCATCGCCCACGCCAGCATCGTCAGTTCGGTGGCCATCGTCGATCTCCGTCAGGGGCTGGATGCGCGCAGGCTGTAGCCGGCCAAGCGCCAGGTCTGGTCTTCGTCGAAGCGGAACGACACCAGCTCGCGTACCGGCTGCGCGCTGTTGGCGAAACGGGTCGGGAAGCTGACGTTGATGTACAGGCCCTCGGGCACGGCAGCACCTGCAGCGTATTTCACGCGGGTGATGGTCGGCTGGCCACGCCCGGCCAGCGCGCCAAGACGCGTGCGGTCTGCCGTAAGCTGGCTGACGAAGGCCGCCTTGGGCACTGCGCGGCGGGCAACCGCCGAGGCGCCGTCCCACAACTCACCGGCCCGATTGGCGTCGACCAGTTGCGCGGCCTTCAATGCGGCACTGCCCATCTCCGCGTCCTGTTTCTGCACCTGCGCCTGCTGGGCCGGGCTCAGCGCCGGCGTGGCAGCGGTCGCCGGCTTCGCGGCCGTCGGTGCGCTCGGCGCGGGGCGAGCCGGGGCCGGTGCGGGCGTGGCCGGCGCCGGCGTTTGCGCCAGTGCAGCCAGGGGCAACAGGGACAGCAGCAGGAGCACGCGCTTCATGGACACCGCCGGTTCGATGGAAAGAACCGCAGTCTACGCCAGCGCAGTGAGTGGACCGTCAGCGCGCCTGGACGCTGCCTTCCACCGCGCCCGCCTCGGCCTGCGCCGCCGGTGCCGCCGATGCCGCGGGCAGCTGCTCGGCCACCGGCGGCTGCTCCGGCGGTGCCGGGGGCAGCGTAGCCACGTCGATCTCCGACAGCGGGCTTTCCTCCGGGCACACCGGGTCGGGGAAGCCGAAGCGCTGCTTCAGCGACTGGCCACAGCTGTTGATCGATTCCATGTCGGCACCGTCGCGCTTGCACTGCTGGTCGAACGCCACCAGGAACGCATCCTTGCGCTGCACGAAGTCGTCGCCGCAGGTACGCATCTGCTTGATCCGCTCCAGGTCGTCCTGCACGGCGTTGGTCCCGTCCAGGCCGTACTGGCGAAGCTCTTCGGCCGTCAGCAGGCGCAGGCTGCGGTTGGGCACGGTCATCATCAGGTCGGCCACACCCACCGCCACACCATTGCGCTGCAGGTAATCCTTCACGTTGTCATAGACCTCGTGCAGCTCGCGGTTGAGTTCCGCGCGCGAAGTGGCCTTGGAACTGATGCGCATCATGCGGTGGATGCCGACCTTGCCGGTCAACAGGCGGTTGTCGCCAGCAGCCAGCACGAACACGCAGGCGCTGTGGCAGATCGAGCCCTCGCGCACCCAGATGGTCCAGCCGGATTCGCCGATGCTGTCGCCGGCAACGATGGCCGATTCCACCTGGCCACCGCTGGAATCCAGATCCAGGATGCGCTTGTGGATCTGCAGCTCGTCGGCGACCACGGCCAGCCGCCACATCATCTCGGCAAACCCGGGGTTGATCTTGCCGTTGTAGCGCACGCGCAGCAGGCCACGCTCGGCGCACGGCGCCAGCGCCTGCTTCAGCTGTTCGCGCTGCAGGCCTTCCAGTTCAATGCCATCGCCGCCGTCGCCGGCGTAATCGGTGGTGCAGCTGACCCAGGCCTTGCCGTTTTCCAGCTGCGCCTGCGGCCAGGGCCGATCAGCCCGGCTGCGCGCCTGTGCCGGCGGTGGCGGCGCATCGGCGGCATTGATCGACACCATGTTTTCGCCATCGCTGGCCGGGGCCCGCGTGGCCTTGTCGGCAGCGGTGACGTTGCCGGGGTTCTCCAACTGGCTGCAGCCCGCCAGGGCCAGGAATAACAGGGGCAACCAGCGGAGTTTGGCGGACATCGGGCAACCGGATTCAGACAGGCAAGAACCACAGTCTACCCGTCCATGACGCGCATTCAGCGCCCGCCACTGAACCTGTTCTGACCCTCTGACCCTGTCATTTCCTGTCCCAGCGTCATCCGACATCCCCTCCCGCATTGCGTGGATCTACATGTCGACCAAGGTCGACACCCACCAAGAGCAGGCCATGCCATCTCGACAGTTCGCGGAAGTCTGTCGAAGGCGGGGTGGGTCCGGTTGCAGGGGCGTGAGCGCCATGGATGGCGCGACCGAGCTTACAGGGACGTACTTGCAGCGTCCCCTGCAACCGGACCCACCCCGCCATCCCACGGCTAGCCCGCTGTTGCCGTTGCCGTTGCCGTTGCCGTTGCCTCTGCGGGTGCCGGGCGCAGCCCGGCCAGGCCCCTCCAGCATCCATGTCCGAATATGGCGAGTACTACCGCCCGCAGGCGCCTAGACTGGCGCCATGGATACCGCACTCGCCCTCGACACTGCCGCCTGCGATCGCGCCCGCCTGGCCCGTGATGCACGCTTCGACGGCGTGTTCTTCACCGCCGTGCGCAGCACCGGCATCTACTGCCGGCCGGTGTGCCCGGCGCCACCACCGAAGCCGCGCAACATCACCTATTTCCCCACGGCAGCGGCCGCTGCGTCCGCCGGCTATCGCCCCTGCCTGCGCTGTCGCCCCGAGCTGGCCCCGCTGGCACAACAGGCGCTGGCCGGACAGGCCGTGCAGCGTGCCCTGGCGCTGATCCATGCCGGCTTCCTGCAGGACCAGCCGGTGGCCGAGCTGGCGGGAAAGATCGGCCTCAGCGCACGCCAGCTGCAACGCCTGTTCGTCGAACGGCTGGGCGCAACGCCAGGGCAGATCCACGCAACCCATCGCCTGCTGCTGGCCAAGCAGCTGCTGACCGAAACCACGCTGCCGGTGACCGACGTGGCACTGGCCGCTGGATACAACAGCCTGCGCCGCTTCAATACGGCATTCCTGCAGGGCTGCGGCATGGCGCCCACCGTACTGCGCCGCCAACACCATCCCCTGGCCGCCGACGATGGCGGGCTGGTGCTGCGCCTGGGCTATCGACCGCCGCTGGATTTCCCCCGCATGCTGGCCTTCCTGCGCAAGCGCAACCTGCCCGGCATCGAGCTGATCGGTGAAGACAGTTACCAGCGCGTGTTGGGCACAGCCGAGCGCCCCGCTCTGCTGCGCGTCACCGCCGACCCGAAGCGGCCCGAGCTGCGCCTGCAACTGGGCGCGGTCGACCCACGCCTGATTCCGGACATCGTGCGCCGCGTGCGTCGCGTGTTCGACCTGGACGCCGACCTGCAGCAGGTGCACGCCGCGCTGGGCGACGAACCTCTGTTGGCGCGCGGCATCGCCGAGCGCCCCGGCCTGCGCGTGCCAGGCGGATGGGACGGCTTCGAGGTGGGCGTGCGCGCGGTACTGGGCCAGCAGGTCAGCGTGGCCGCGGCCACCACGTTCGCGCGCCGGCTGGTCGATGCCTACGGTGCGCACCTGCCCGGCATGCCGTCCGAATTCGACCGTCAGTTTCCAGCGCCGGACGTACTGGCCGACGCGCCGCTGGAATCGATCGGCCTGCCACGCAGCCGCGCCGCCACCGTGCGCGCCCTCGCCGCAGCCTGCGCCAGCGGCCAGCTGGACTTCGGGCCGGGGCAGGCACTGGAGGAATTCGTCGCCCGCTGCGTGGCCCTGCCCGGCATCGGCCCGTGGACGGCGCAGTACATTGCCCTGCGCGGGCTGGGCCAGCCTGATGCCTTCCCCGCCGGTGACCTGGTGCTGCAGCAGGTGCTGGGCCATGCACAGGGCCAGCGCCTCAGCGAACGTGCCACCGAGGCCCGTTCGCAATCATGGCGACCATGGCGCGCCTATGCCGTGCTGCATCTGTGGCACCTGTCCGGCACTTTCGTTGGAGAACCCTCATGAACCTCTTGTTCGATCGCTTCGATACACCGATCGGTGAACTGACCATCGCCGGGGATGAGAATGGCCTGGCCCACGTTCTGTTCCCGGAAAACCGCCATCCTGCGCGCGGCCGCGAGCACTGGCATTACGCGCCCGGCGCATTGCCGGAGGCGCGCGAACAGTTGCTGCAGTACCTGCACGGTGAGCGCAGCGGTTTCGACCTGGCGCTGGCACCGCATGGCACGCCGTTCCAGCTGCGCGTCTGGCATGCGCTGGCGTTGATTCCCTTCGGCCAGACCTGGAGCTACCTGCAGCTGGCGCAGCAGCTGGGTCAGCCGACGGCGACCCGTGCGGTCGGCGCGGCCAATGGCCGCAATCCGTTGCCGATCGTGCTGCCGTGCCATCGCGTGATCGGCAGCAACGGTACGTTGACCGGCTTCGGTGGTGGCCTGGAAACCAAGGCAGCGTTGTTGCGGCTGGAGCAGCGACAGGCACCGCTGTTTGCATGAGGGTTGGAGGCAGGGCTGCGCCCTGCACCCGCTACAAGCCAGAGCAACATCAACGTCAACATCAACGTCCAAAGCGGGCTATCCGTGGGTGGTCGGGCGGTGACGGTTTGATTCGTTCCGGTAGATCCACGCCATGCGTGGATGGAAGCATCCGTAATCTGCCTGGAGAAGAGCCCCCTTGTTGTTCAAGGGCGCGGGGATACGGTGAAATGCGTGGACACGCCAGCGCGCCACAGGCGCGCTGGCGTGTCTTGGGTACGTCATTGCTGCGGATTATCATGGCGGGATGACTTCCGTACGCCTGACCTGCACGCTGGCGCTGCTGCTGCCCCTGGCCGCATGCACCACCACGCCTTCGCCTTCGACAACCATCGCTGCACCTGCTGCGGAGGCGAATACGCCGCCCGCCAGCCCGCCGAAGCTGCTGTTGATCTCCATCGACGGCCTGCGCGCCGATGCGTTGGATCGCGGCCTAACCCCGAACCTTCAGCGGATCATCGACGGTGGTGTGCGTGCGCGCTGGATGACGCCCTCCTATCCCTCGCTCACCTTCCCCAACCACTACACACTGGTCACCGGCCTGCGTCCGGACCACCACGGCATCATCAACAACAGCATGGACGATGCCGCGCTCGGTCGCTTCGCGCTGCACGACCGCGCTGCGGTGACCACCAGCGGATGGTGGGGCGGCGAACCGATCTGGGTCGGTGCCGAGAAGGTCGGTGTGCGCACCGCCACCACCTCATGGCCGGGCAGCGAAGCCGAGATCCAGGGTACACGGCCCAGCCAGTGGCGCATTTACGATGCCAAGGAACCGCTGGAGCAGCGTGCGCAGACAGTGCTCGACTGGCTGTCGCAGACCGATGCCGATGCGCCGCGCCTGACCACGCTGTACATGGAGCACGTGGACAAGGCCGGCCACAACTTTGGCCCCGAATCCAGGCAGTACACCGAGGCCATCGTGCATGCCGACCAGGTCATCGGCCAGGTGCTCGATGGCTTGCAGCAGCACGGCCTGGCCGACAGCACCAACGTGATCGTGGTCTCCGATCACGGCATGGCGCCGGTACCGGAGGGCCAGGTGATCGCCCTCGAATCGATGGTTGACCCTGCCATCGCGCGCAACGTCAGCGCAGGCCAGTCGGTCGGCTTCGCGCCGGTGGTGGGACGCGAAGCAGAGGCCGAGCGTGCCCTGCTCGGTCGCCACGCACACTACGAATGCTGGAAGAAGGAGAACCTGCCGGCGCGCTGGCATTACGGCACCCATCCGCGCGTGCCGGCCATCGTCTGCCAGATGGATGAAGGCTGGGACGCGCTGACGCGCGAGAAGATCGCCAAGCGCGAGCACGCCGATCGCGGCTCACATGGCTACGACAACGCGTTGCCGTCGATGCGCGCGGTGTTCGTCGCCCGTGGCCCTTCATTCCGGCAAGGCCTGGTGATCGACGGTTTCGACAATGTCGACGTCTACCCGCTGCTGGCACACCTGCTGCAGGTGCCGGAAGCGGCCAACGATGGCAACGCGCAGACGCTGCAGAAAACCCTGCGCTGATCGCGGCGCCATGCCTTGGCCATGGCCAAAAAAAACGCGGCGCCGAGCGCCGCGTTTTTCTTTGGAGCGGTCGGTCGGCGGATCAGCCGGCCTTGGCCACTGCCTTCTTGGCCACAGCCTTCTTCGCCGGAGCCTTGGCCACGGTCTTCTTGGCAACCGGGGCGGCGGCGCCTACGGCGACCTTGCTCGCGGTGTGCGAACGGGCGTTGCCGTAGCTGGCGTTGTAGCGCTTGCCCTTGGCGGTCTTGCGGTCACCCTTACCCATGTCTTCAACTCCTCAAATGTGAAATCTGGTTACCCCGTACTGACACGGGTTCGGCGGGGCCGCCTTGCTGGGCGCCCCCGCGCACGATCGGAAAGCCTACCACGGAGCGCCTAGTGCGCGCAGCTGGCGTCATGCACGTGGCCGTGGTTCAAGCGCAGGTTGACCAGGTGCGCGATGCCGACCAGCAGGCCGCCCAGGGTCATCACCACCGCGTGCGGCACCGCGTTGTGGTGCAGCGGGTCGTACAGCACGCCGGCCCACAACGCGACCAGGCCGGGAATCAGGAACGCCAGCGCACGCAGCGCACCGTGTCGCCGATAGCCCCAGACCAGGCTGAACAAGCCCAGCAGGGTCACGAACACCACCAGCGCCTTCTCCACGCCATCGCTGAGCCAGAAGGACAGGCCAAGCGAGGGGGCAGCGGCCAGCAGCAGCGGAATGACCGCGCAGTGCACCGCGCACAGCATCGAACCGGTGGCGCCGAAGCGATCGAGCAGGTGGCGCAGGCGTGAGGGCAAGGGCATGACTTCCAGCAGGGCGGCGAATCGTTATGGAATAATATAACATCGTTTCCCGACCCGCACGGTTCCCCTCCCCCTGTCCCGCCGACGGGATTCGTGCGCCACCCGATTGATACAATGTAACAAAGGACCGCCCATGCCCTCCCGTCACCCTCGCCTCAAGCCGCATTCCCTGGCCCTGGCGCTTGCTGCGCTGCTGCCCTCCGTCGCCTTTGCGGCCTCCGACGATGATTCGCATCGTGACCGCCACCTGACCGAGCTGTCCTCGGTGCAGGTCACGGCATCGCCGCTGCAGGGTGATGCCGAATCGCTGGCGCGCCCGGTTGAAGTGCTGGCCGGTGAGCGCCTGGATGAGCAGAAGGCCGGCACCCTCGGTGACACCGTCGCCAAGCTGCCCGGCGTGCAGAGCACCTTCTTCGGCCCCGGCGTCGGCCGCCCGATCATCCGTGGCCAGGAGGGCCCGCGCGTGGCCGTGCTGTCCAACGGCATGGGCAACATGGACGCCTCCACCGTCAGTGCCGACCATGCCACCAGCATCGAGCCGTTCCTGGCCGACCAGATCGAAGTGCTGAAAGGCCCGGCTACCCTGCTGTTCGGCAGCGGCGCGATCGGCGGTGCGGTGAACGTGGTCGATGGGCGCATTGCGCGCGAACTGCCGGATCGTCCGCTCAGCGGCCGTGCCGAGCTGCGTGGCAATTCGGTCAACGACGAACGCAGCGGCATGTTCCGCCTGGACGGCGTGAGCGGCAATGTCGTGCTGCACGTGGATGGCCTGGTGCGCAATGGCGATGATTTCCGCATTCCCGGCTACGCGGTGATCGACGGCCTGGAAGACCACCACGATGACCACGACCACGCGGGCGAGGAAGGCGAAGAGCCGCGTCGCGGCCGCCTGGACAACAGTTCCATCCGCACCCGCGCCGGTGGCGTCGGCGCCACCTGGCTGGGCGAAGGCGGCTACTTCGGCGCCTCGGCCAGCACCTACCGCACCAACTACGGCATCCCCAACGGCGCCCACGTGCATGCCGACGGCGATGGCCACGACCATGGTCACGACCACGACCATGGCGAGGAGGAGGAAGGTGAAGAGCACGACGTGCGCATCGACATGGTGCAGAACCGTTTCGAGACCAAGGCCGGCATCTACAACCCGGTATCGTTCCTGAAGAACGTCAACGCGCGCGTGGCCTACACCGATTACGAACACGTGGAGCTGGAAGCTGGCACGCCGTCCACCCGCTTCACCAACCGCGGCATCGAAGGCCGCCTGGAAGCGGTGCAGCAGCAGATCGGCGGCTGGGACGGCGCCTTCGGCCTGCAGTTCGGAAACAGCGATTTCGGCGCCAAGGGCGAAGAAGCGTTCGTGCCCGATACCGGAACCAAGAACATCGGCCTGTTCGTTCTGCAGGAAAAGCAGTTCGGCCCGTTCAAGCTGGAACTGGGCGGTCGCCACGACCAGGTCAAGCTGGACCCGACCGGCGACTACCGCCGCCGCAAGTTCGACGCCACCAACCTGTCGGCCGCCGGTATCTGGAAGCTCAACGATGCGGTCGACCTGCGCATCGGCGTGGACAGCTCCGAGCGTGCACCGACCAATGAGGAGCTGTACGCCGCCGGTGCGCACATCGCCACCCGTTCGCTGGAAATCGGTGATGCCAACCTGAAGACCGAGCGCGGCCAACGCATCGAACTGGGCATCCACACCCACAGCGAGCGCCTGGACTTCTCTGCCGCGATCTACCAGACCAGGTTCAAGGACTTCATCTACCTGGCCGACACCGGCATCACCGAGAGCCTGCCGGTGCGCACCTGGACCCAGCAGGACGCGGTGTTCAAGGGCGCCGAAGCCGAAGCGCTGGTGCACCTGTTCGAAGGCGGCGCCGGCGATTGGGACCTGCGCGTGTTCGGCGACTACGTGCAGGCCAAGCTGGACGGCAACGGCAGCCGCACCCTGGACATCGCCGTGCCGCACGGTGACCACAACCACAACTACAGCGTGGAACTGGCCAACACCGGTTACCTGCCGCGCATCGCCCCGGCCCGTGTCGGCGCCGACCTGCGCTGGGCGAAGGATGGCTGGCGTGCCTCGGTGGGCGCGGTGCGTTACAGCCGGCAGAAGGACGTTGCGCAGAACGAGGAGCCGAGCAACGGCTACACCCTGGTCGATGCGCACCTGGCCTACCGCTGGGACCGCAGCGACAGCAACAGCTACGAGTTGTTCCTGGATGGCAGCAACCTGACCAACCGCGAAGTGCGTCCGCATACCTCGCTGCTGAAGGATTACTCGCCGCTGCCGGGTCGTGGTGTCGCCTTCGGGATCCGTGCGTTCTTCTGATGAGGCATCCACGCATGGCGTGGATCTACTGAAGTGCATCCGCGCGTGGTGTGGATCTACTGAAGTGCATCCACGCATGGCGTGGATCTACTGACGTGCATCCACGCATGGCGTGGATCTACTGACGTGCATCCACGCATGGCGTGGATCTACTGACTTTGACGGCGGCATGCTGTCGTTCTCTCCCGGGGGGCCAGGTTGGCCCCCCCGTCTTTTTTGATGACCTCGATCGACCCTCACGCATCCGTCACAAAGATGTGCGTACGACAACAAGCGGACAATCCCGTCGCCATTCGTCTCTCGCCATCCGGACATTTGTGTCCGAAAATGAAGCCATGACCACCCAACGTGCCGATGCCGCTGCCCGCCGAGCTCTCATCCTCGATGCTGCCGACCATGTGTTCGGCCAACACGGCGTCACCGCGCCGCTGGACCTGGTGGTCGAGCGTGCCGAAGTCGGCCGCGCCACCCTGTATCGGAATTTCCCTGACCGCACCGCGCTGATCCAGGCGCTGCTGCAGCGCACGGTCGACCGCATCCGCCGCCAGGTCGAGCAGCTTGGCGACCGCGACGACGCCCTGTTCGAGGTGTTTGAAGGCATGGCCCAGCGCATCGTCGATTCGCCGGCACTGGCCGATTACTGGCGCGCGGTCGATTCGGACGTGCCAGCCATGCGCACCGCACGCGAGACCGTGCGCGACCTGCTGGAAGCCCCCATCGCCCGCGCCAAGGCCGCTGGCCTGTGCCGGCCCGACCTGGAGAAGACGGATATTTCACTGATCTCGGGCATGCTGGGCGCGGCCCTGCGCGGCAAGACCCGCGATGAGCGCGCCCAGCTGGCCGGGCGTGCCCTGCAGCTGCTGCGCGGGGGACTCCAGGGAGCAGCCAGCGGGGAACGCTGATGGTGCAGCCGTACCTCAAGCCGGTTCCGGATTGGGAGGAGCACGAGAAGCCGACCATGCCTGGTTCGGCGTCGATGCCCTGGCACCCGCCTTATCGGCGTGCAGCCTATGCACTGGTGTCGCTGCTGGTGGCCATCACCGGTGGCCTCGGCAATGCGCTGGTAACGGCCAACCTGCCCTTCCTGCAGGGGCAACTGGCGCTCACCCCCACCCAGGGCAGCTGGCTGGTGGCTGCCTACGCCATGGTCAACGTGACCGCCAACCTGCTGGCCTTCAAGTTCCGCCAGCAATACGGCATCCGCCTGTTCGCCGAGATCGGCCTGGGGCTGTACGCGGCGCTGGCGGTGCTGCACCTGTTCGTCGGCAGTTTCGAGACCACCATGCTGACCCGCGCCGCCAGCGGTTTCGCCGGCGCGGCCTGTTCAACGCTGGGGACGCTGTACATGCTGCAGGCGCTGCCGCGGCGATTCACCGGCAACCTGCTGGTGATCGGCGTCGGCCTGTCGCAGCTGGCGGTGCCGATTGCCTGGATCGTCTCGCCCGGCCTGGTCGATACCGGCCAATGGCACCAGCTGTATTCGTTCGAAGCAGGGCTGGCGCTGTGCGCGTTTGCCGCCGTGGTCGTGCTGAAGCTGCCGCCGGGCATCCAGGTCAAGGCCTTCGAACCGCTGGATTTCCTCACCTTTGCCCTGCTCGCGCCTGCCGTCGCCCTGCTGGTGGTGGTGCTGGCCCAGGGCTACACGCGCTGGTGGTTGAACACGCCGTGGCTGGGCTGGGCGCTGATCGCCTCCATCGTGCTGACCACCACCGCACTGATCATCGAACACTACCGGCGCAACCCGCTGCTGCAGATCCGTTGGCTGTCGACCCTGCCGGTGATGCACTTCATCGTCGGCGCCTTCCTGATCCGCTTCCTGACCACTGAACAGTCCTACGGCGTGGTCAACCTGATGCGCACGCTGGGCATGGGACCGGACCAGATGCGGCCGCTGTTCGTGGTGATCCTGGCCGGCGTGGTCACCGGCATCGCCGGTGCGTCACTGACCTTCGGCCCGAAGCGCCTGATTGCGCAGCTGCTGATGGCGATCCTGCTGCTGGGTGCCGCCGCGTTCTTCGACCAGCACCGCACCAGCCTGGATCGCCCGCACGACTTCTACATCAGCCAGTTCCTGGCGTCGGTGGGCGCCGGCATGTTCATGGGCCCGCTGATCATGCTCGGCATTTCCGCCGCGTTGAAACAGGGCGTGGACCACATGATCACCTTCCTGGTGACATTGTCGATCACGCAGACGCTGGGCGGACTGGCCGGCTCGGCCGTGCTGGGAACGTTCCAGCTGCATCGCGAGCAGCTGTATTCCAGCGCGCTGACCAGCCAGCTCGATCCAGCCGACCCGGTGGTGGCACAGCGCCTGCGCATCCAGCAGCAGTTGTACGCAGCGCAGATCACCGACCCGGTGCTGCGCAGTGCCCAGGGCAGCGCGCAGCTGGCGCAGACCACCCGCCGCGAAGCCAACGTGCGAGGCTTCAACGATGTGTTCACCCTGAGCGGCTGGCTGGCAATCGGTTTCCTGTGCTGGTTGCTGCTGCTGTCGCTGCGTACCGCCGTACGCAAACAATGGCGCAAGCGCCATCCTTCCTCCCCCGCTGCGGCTGCGACCGCGGCACCGCGCTGAGTCCACCGTCATGCCTCCCGTCCCGCCCCGTCCAGACGACACCGACGCTGCCGAGAACGTCACCCCGCCGCCGCCCACCGATGCGGCACCGGCGGCGACGCCTGCCGCGCCCGCCGCCGCGCCGAAGTACCTCAAGCCGAGTTCGCGCAGCGTGGTGGTGATGGTGGTGGTGGCCCTGCTGGGCATCGCGCTGATCCTGCGCGCTTGGCACCTGTGGCCGTTCACCAGCACCGTGATGGTGACCGACAACGCCTACGTGCGCGGTCAGATCACGGTGATGGCGCCGCAGGTGAACGGCTATGTGACCGACGTGCTGGTGAAGGACTTCCAGCACGTGAAGCAGGGCGAGCCGCTGCTGCGCATCGACGACCGCATCTACGCGCAGCGGGTGGCGCAGGCGCAGGCCACGTTGGACAGCGCGCGCGCGGCCCTGGCCAATTCGGACCAGTCGCAGGCGCAGAACCGCGCGCAGATTGCTGCGGCGCGGGCCACGCTGTCGGCCGGCCAGGCCGAGCTGCAGCGCTCCCGCAACGAGACCAAGCGCTACGAGGAACTGGCGGCGCAGCAGCTGGTGTCGATCAACGACCGCGACAAGTTCCGCACCAGCCAGGCCTCGGCGCAGGCCAGCGTGCAGCAGTCGCAGGCGCAGATCCGCATCGCCGAAGAAACCCTGGTCTCGACCCAGGTCTCGCGCAAGAGCCTGGAAGCGCAGGTGGAAAGCGCGCAGGCACAGCTTGAGCTGGCCCGCATCGACCTGGCCAATACGGTGATCCATGCGCCGCGCGATGGGCAGATCAGCGAAGCCAGCGTGCGCGTGGGACAGTACGTAGCCGCCGGTTCGCAGCTGCTGTTCCTGGTGCCCGACGCATTGTGGGTGGTGGCCAACTACAAGGAAGGCCAGACCTGGCAGATGAAGATCGGGCAGCCCGCCTCGTTCTCGGTGGATGCGTTCCAGGGCCAGGTGCTGCGCGGACGCGTGGAGCAGATCGCGCCGGCCACCGGATCGGAGTTCAGCGTGCTGCGCCCGGACAATGCCAGCGGCAATTTCACCAAGGTGGTGCAGCGGCTGCCGGTGCGTATCTCGATCAACGGGGACCAGGAACTGGCGGCGCGGTTGCGGCCGGGCATGTCGGTGATCGTGCGGGTGGATACCGCGACCAAGCCGATGGACTAGGGCGCCGGCCCGGTGGAGTCGAGCCATGCTCGGCTGCGTTGTTGTGACATGGGGTCAGATCCCTTTGCCACTGGCAAAGGGATCTGACCCCAATCCCGAGGAAGCCGGCCAGCGGCCGGCACTACCCTCGCATCAGCCTGCGCAACGGGCGCAGAGTCCGTGTACTTCCAATGTCTGAGCCTGCGGTTGGAAGCCGAGCTCCTTGGCCCGCTTTTCGAGCTGGGTCACGATCTCGCGGTCTTCCAGTTCCACCGCGCTGTGGCAGCTGTTGCAGATCAGGAACGGCACCGAATGGGCCGCACTGCTGGGGTGGTGGCAGGCCACGAAGGCATTGACCGATTCCAGCTTGTGCACGAAGCCATTGGCCATGAGGAAGTCGAGCGCGCGGTACACGGTGGGCGGGGCGTCAGCGCCCACACCCTTGCCGTTGCGCACCCACTCCAGCAGTTCGTAGGCCTTGACCGGCTTGCCGGCCTCGGCGATCAGCTTGAGCACGTTGGCGCGGATGGGGGTAAGGCGCAGCCCGCGCTCGCGCGAGACACGCTCGACCACCGCCACGAAATCCGAAGCGTCGTGGACATGGTGGTGCGGGGCCGTACAGGCGGTTTTGGCGGACATGCGCGTTCTCCAGTTCGGGCGTGGGCCGCAGGGCTCAGGCCGTTGCTACCTTGGTGATGGCCACATCGATGCGTTTCAAGGCCTGCTCGCGGCCGGCCAGGTACACGGTATGGGAAATGTCAGGGCTGACCTGGGTGCCGGTGATGGCCACGCGCAGCGGCTGGGCGACCTTGCCCATGCCCATTTCCAGCGCGGCGGCTGCATCGTGCAGGGCCACGCCAACGGCCTCGGCGGTCCACTCCGGCAGGGCCGCCAGCAGCTCGCGGGCCTTGCCCAGCGGCAGTTCCGCACCGGCCTTGAAGTGCTTGGCCACGGCCGCTTCATCGTATTCGTTCAGCGGCTGGTACCAGACCACGGCCTTCTCGGCCATTTCCTTCAGGGTCTGCACGCGCTCGCGCAGGGCGATCACCACGTCCACCGGCGCCGGGCCAGCGGCCACATCAAGGCCCAGCTTCTGCAGCTGGTAGACCAGGTGCGGCACGATCGCGGCCGGCTCCTCGGTCTTCAGGAAGTGCTGGTTGACCCAGCCGAGCTTGGCCATGTCCAGGCGCGAGGCCTTGGAATTGCAGTCCTTCACATCGAACAGGTCGATCAGTTCCTGGCGGCTGAACAGTTCCTGGTCACCGTGCGACCAGCCCAGACGGGCCAGATAGCTCAGCAGCGCATCAGGCAGGTAGCCGGCGTCCTTGTACTGCATCACGTCGGCCGCGCCGGTGCGCTTGGACAGCTTGGCGCCCTGCTCGTCCAGGATCATCGGCATGTGGCCGAACTTCGGCACCGGTGCGCCGATGCCTTCGTACAGGTTGATCTGGCGCGGGGTGTTGTTGATGTGGTCGTCGCCACGGATGACTTCGGAGATCTTCATGTCCCAGTCGTCCACCACCACCGCGAAGTTGTAGGTGGGGTAGCCGTCCGGACGGAAGATGACCATGTCATCCAGCTCGCTGTTGGCGATCTCGATGCGGCCCTTGATCAGATCATCGAACACCACCGTGCCTTCAAGCGGGTTCTTGAAGCGGATGACGCGGTTCGGGTCGTCCCTGTACGGCAGGCCCTGCTCGCGGGCAGCGCCGTTGTAACGCGGCTTTTCCTGCCTGGCCATCGCGGCCTCGCGCATGGCGTCCAGCTCTTCGCGGGTCTCGTAGGCGTAGTACGCCTTGCCGTCGGCGATCAGCTGCTCGGCCACTTCCTTGTACCGGGCGACGCGCTCGGTCTGGTAGAACGGGCCTTCGTCGTAGTCCAGGCCCAGCCACTCCATCGCCTCCAGGATCGCATCGATCGCGCCCTGGGTGCTGCGTTCACGGTCGGTGTCCTCGATGCGCAGCACGAACTCGCCGCCACGATGGCGGGCCTCCAGCCAGCAGTACAGCGCGGTGCGGGCGCCACCGATATGCAGGTAGCCGGTGGGACTGGGGGCGAAGCGGGTGCGGCAGGTCATGGAGGGCTCGAGGAACGGGTATCCCCCGATTTTACCAGCCCTCCGCCCCCTGCGGAAAAAGGGGACGGAGGGGATCAAGTCGCTATTGCCGCATCTGCGGAGACGCTCGGGCAATGGAGGGGAAACACGACTTGATCCCCTCCGTCCCTTCTTCAGGGCTCAGGCTTGCGCGGGAACGGCTGCTCGCGCATGGCAGCGTGGTAGGCGAAGGAGGCGACGATGGCGGCGGCCTGCTTCAGGTCTTCCGGTTCGGCGTGGTCCCAGGTGTCCAGGTGGCTGTGGTGGACGTTGCTGAAATAGTCCAGCTTGTCCTGGATGAACTGGAAGCCCGGCAGGCCGATGCGGTCGAAGCTGATGTGGTCGGTGCTGCCGGTGTTGCGGGTGGCCACGGTGGTTGCACCCACGTCATGGAACGGGGCGAGCCAGGCTTCGAAGATCGGCATCGCCGCCAGGTTTTCCTGTGCGTAGATGCCACGGAAGCGGCCCGAGCCGTTGTCCATGTTGAAGTAGACCTGGAACTTGCCGTAGTCGCGGGTCTTCTGCAGGGCACCGGTCGGTTCGCGCAGCGAGGCCGGCAGCGCCTTCTGCGCCGGGTCGGTGGGCTCGGGGAATCGACCGAAGTGCTTGGCCACGTACGCCTGCGAACCGATCAGTCCCTGTTCCTCGCCACTCCACAGCGCAACCCGGATGGTGCGCTTGGGCTTGGCGCCGCTGGCCTTGAGGATGCGCATGGCCTCCATCATCACCGCCACGCCGGCGGCGTTGTCGGCCGCGCCGGTGCCGCTGTGCCAGGAATCCAGGTGCGCGCCGATCATCACCACCTCGTCCGGCCTGCTGCTGCCACGGATCTCGGCCAGGGTGTTGTAGCCGGGCTGGTCGGCCTCGTCGGTGAAGCGTGCAGCCACATCCACGCGCAGGCGCACGCTCTGCTTGGCTTCCAGCGCGCGTACCAGCGGATTGAAGTGCTCGGCGATCATCGCCAGTTCGGGAATGCCGACCGCTTCACCGGCCTTGCGCGAGCCGCCACCGGCCACGCGGATGATGCCGTTGTCCCAGCTGCTGATGCTGATCGAGGCCAGCGCGCCTTCTTCAACGAAGAATGCGTTGACCTTCGCCGCCAGCGCCTGCTTCTCCTGGTATTCCTTGATCCGCTTGGCGCGGTCGGCGGCCACGTCCTTGTCCTTGGGCAGGGTGAATTCCTGCAGGCCTTCCAGCGAGGTGGCGTCGTGCCGGTGCGAATCGGCGTCGGTGCCGCGCTTGTATTCGCGTGCCTCGCCCAGCAGCAGGATCTTTCCACGCAGCTTGCCGCGATATTTCTCGATGTCCTCGGGCTTCTTGATGTCCACCTGCAGCAGGTCGCCCTCGACCGGGCCATTGGTGCCCGGCGTCCACGCCTTGGGCAGCGCATGCAGTGGCTGCACGCGATCGCCCAGCATCTCCACGCTGGCCGAGGTGAATTCCCAGCCACGGCCGAATTCGTCGAAGGCTTCGTCATGGACATTGTCCAGCTTCCATTCGCTGAACTTGCCGCGGGTCCAGGCGTTGGCACGCCCCATCGCCGGCGAATTGGTCAGGCGCGGCCCGATGCGTTCGGTGAGGTAGCTGAAGGTATCCATCACCTGCGACTTGTGGAACGCCTGCTGGCGGATCTTGCCGACCATGTCCAGGTCCACCGGCTCGCGCTGCTGCGCCACCGCATTGCCACCCATCGCCAGCGCTACTGCCAGCACTCCCCACTTCAGCCCGCTCCACGTCAACACGCCGCCCCCCTGCCCTTCGGCTCGATCATCATCCGCTCGAGTCTAGCCAGCCGGGGCGCCCGGCCCCCGTCCCATCGGTCATGGGCATCTGGTAGATCCACGCCATGCCTGGATGGCGCCTTCCCACCGAAGAGCGGTGCGGACCAAGGTCCGCACCCACCAGAGGCCCCGTAGAACCACGCCACGCATGGATGGGCCTTCCGCTGTCACCCCTTCCACCCCAGCCACAGCTGCGCGCGTTCGGGCAGCAGCAGCAGCCAGTGCCGCTGGTCGATGCTGCTGCAACCAAACACCGCCGCATGTTCCGGCCAGTCTGCTGGCAGCCCGTCGATGCCGATCTCCGACAATGCCCCCGCCCCGGCCTTCCATGGCCGGTAACGGGGCACCTTGCCGGCGAGCGCGCCGCGTCCGTGCCGCGCCTCCCGCAACCAGTCCAGCCCGCGCCGCTGCAATCCTTCGCAGGTGATGGCGGCCAGCTGGAAGCGGACCAGGCCGGGCGCGATCCGTGCCCCCGGCAAGGCCGCCAGTACCCCATGGGCCTGCAGCAGTGCATCCACCTCCAACAGCGCGGGAATGCCCTGTCGTGCCCGTTGCTGCAATCCTTGGCGCCAGCCCATGGCGTGCTCCTTACTTCTGCTCGGCCAGGGCGTACCAGTCAACCCGACGGGTCACCCACATCGCCAGCGCGAGGATCACGAACAGCAGCAGCGAGCCCATCAGCAGTGCATTGTTTTCCGAGACCAGCAGCCCATACAGCGCGCCGTACAGCACCGTCAGCATCGCGGCGAAGCCCAGGCCCCGCTTCCAGTGACCCAGCACATTGGCCAGGTACACCGCCTGCAGGCTGATGCAGGCCAGCGCGGAAACCAGGTAGGCCTGCCAGAAGGCGATGTGCTCGGACAGGCTGATCAGCAGCAGGAAGAAGATCGCCAGCGCCAAGCCGACCATCAGGTACTGCAGCGGGTGGATGCGCAGCGACTTGATCAGTTCGAACAGGATGAAACCAACGAAGGTCAGCACCACGAACAGCACGCCGTACTTGGACGCGCGGTCGGCCTGGGTATAGGTATCGACCGGGTCGACCAGCGAAACCTGCACCGCCTGCGCATCCAGGTCATCGCCCTCGCGCAGTCGCTGCTGTGCGTCCGATGCCAGCGAGGACACGGCCCAGCGTGCATCGAAGCCCTGCGCATCCACACGCCGCTCGTTCGGCAGGAATGCACCGGCAAACGACGGGTGCGGCCAGCTGGACCGCAGCGCGATCTGGTTGTCATCGCCCACCGGCACCACCGACAGCGAGCGGCTGCCATCGAGCTGCAGCTCCAGTTCCACGCTGCTGGCCGCCAGGGTGCCTCCGGTGCGGGCGATGCCGGCGATCGGTGCATGCAGCCCACGGCCCAGTGCGGATGCGCCGGCCACGCCCGGCAGCAGCTTGACCTGCTGTCCATCAACCCGCAGGTTCGGCGTACCAACCAGGCCACGTGCATCGGACACGCCCAACGCGATGTAGGCCTCGCCATAGGTCATGCCATCGTGCTCCGGGTAGTCGTCCTCGCTGAAGGTCGCCTTGAGCTGGCCATTCCAGCTGTACACCGGCACCTTGAACAGGCCGACCGAGCGCTGGCTGGGCAGTAGCTCGCCACTGATCTGCAGGGTGGCCGGCGGCTGCAACCAGTAGCCCTGGGTGGTCTGCAGCTCGGTCTTCTTGTTGCCCTGCGCATCGACCACTTCCACCTGCTCGCGCTTGGACCACGGCACCACGCGCACCGGCCCGACCACGCGCTGGGTACCGGCACGGCTTTCGGCCACCCGCGAGTAGGCCTCTTCGCGATAGGCGCTGCGCTCGGTGATGACGCTGCGGATCAGGAACAGCGGGATCAGCAGCAGCAGGATCAGGCCGCCGACAATGGCGAACCGCAGCAGCATCTTCAGGGATTTCATCGTCCGTCCTCGTTGGAGAGGACTGCAGGATGGACGGCTGCGGTGAGCAGGGTTTGTGGCGAATTTGAAGTGGGTGTGAAGTCAGCGCCGCAGACGCTGGCCCGGTATCGCCAGCGGCAGCCACAGGCTGGCCACGGTGCCGCCGCCTTCGCGCGGCTGCAGGCTGGCGCGGCCGTCATGCAGGCGCACCACTTCCTGCACGAAGGGCAGGCCGAGGCCGGAACTGCGGCGGCCGGTGCCGGGTCGGGCCAGCGAATAGAAGCGCTCGAACACGCGCTCGCGTGCGTAGTCGGGAATGCCCGCGCCACGGTCGGCAACCTGCAGGCGTACGCCCTGCCCGTCCAGTTGGGCATCCAGTTGCACCTGTGCCCCGGGCGGCGAGAACGCAATGGCGTTGTCGATCAGGTTGTGCAGCGCTTGCCGCAGCAGATAGCCATCGCCCTGCACGCGCAGGTCGGGCACCTGCTCGATATGCAGCTGGACACCTGCGGCCTGCGCGCGTACCTGCGCCGCCGCCGCGGCTTCCTGCAGCAGCACCGGCAAGGCGATCGGATCACGGGTCTGCAACCACCCGTGCTGCTCGACCTCGGCCAGCGCCAGCAGCTTGTCGATGGTTTCAGTCAGCCGTTCCTGCTGGTCGACGATGCTGCGTGCGAAATGCGCACGGTCGGCGTCGGCCATCGGCTCCTGCAGCAGTTCGGCGGCACCGCGGATCGCCGCCAGCGGGCTTTTCATCTCGTGGGTCAGCGATTGCACGTACTGCTCGACGTACGCCTTGCCTTCCAGCTTTCGCCGCATGGTCTCCAGCGCCTGGCCAAGATCGCCGATCTCGTCGCTGCGCCGCTTTGGCGGCGGCACCGGTTCACCGGCGCTGACCGCACGCGCATAGCGGCTGAGCTGGCCCAGGCCGTTGGTCAGCCACATCGTCACCAGCACGCCCACCAGCGCCGACAGGCCGATCAGCCACGCACCGCGTTCGATGATGGCGCGCTGGCTGGCGGCGATGAACGGATCGATGCTGCGGTTGGGCTGGGCCAGGCTGAGCACGCCGATCAGCGTGCTGCCATCAGCCGGGTCGTACACCGGCGCGGCCACGTGCATCACCGTGTTGCTGTCATCGCCCGGCGTTTCCGGGCTGGAGCGCGCACCGTATTCGCCGCGCAGGGTGCGGTAGACATCGTTCCAGCGCGAATTGTCGCGGCCCACGTCGCGGCCCAGCGAATCGTAGATCACGATGCCCTTGGCGTCGGTGATCGTCACCCGGTAGTCCAGCGCACGCTTGGGGAAGCGCCAGACCATCGCCTTCAGGTCGCGCTGCCGGGCCTTCGCCAGGTTGCGGGTGAAGGTGCCGTTGCGGATGGTGCCGGCCTTGACGTCGGCGGCGGCCATTTCCGCCAGCACGTTGGCCGCATCCACCAGGGTCGATTCCATCGCCTGGCGCACGCCCGGCTTCACTTCGTTGACGAACACGCGCATCACGAAGAACGCGGCGATGCCAACGATCAGGAAGAAGCCCAGGAACAGTTTCAGGACCAGACGCACGCGTCAGACCTCCAGGGCGTAGCCGAGGCCGCGATGGGTGCGGATCGGCTCACCGCTGGCGCCGGCCGCACGCAGCTTGGCGCGAAGCGTCTTGACGTGGGTGTCGACGGTGCGGTCGGCGCTGTCGGCGGCGCTGTCCCAGCCACGGTCCATCAACTGGGCACGGCTGAGGATCGCGCCGGGGCGCTGCAGCAACGCCTCCAGCAACGCATATTCGTAGCGGGTCAGGTCCAGCGGATGGCCCTGGAAGCGGATGCGGCGGCCATCGCGATCGATGGCGAAGGCACCGTGTTCCTGCCAGCCGCTCTCGACGGACGGCGCCACCGCAGCGGGCGTGGCACGCCGCAGCCGGGCACGCACCCGCGCCACCAGCTCGCGCGGCGAGAACGGCTTGGCCATGTAGTCGTCCGCCCCCAGCTCCAGGCCCAGTACGCGGTCGAGTTCGTCGTTGCGGGCGGTCAGGAAGATCACCGGCACCTGCGCCACCGGCCCCGGCAGGGCCCGCAGCCGGCGGCAGACCTCGAAACCACTGAGGTCCGGCAGGCCGACATCCAGCACCACCAGGTCGATATCGCCGGCCTGCAGCTGCTGCAGCGCCTGCCCGCCCAGCAGGCAATGGCTGGCAGCGTAGCCTTCGCTGCGCAGCGCATAGAGCACGGTTTCGGCGATGGCCGCTTCGTCTTCGACCACCAGGACATGGGTAACAGGGGCTGTCATGGCGCGCAGCATAGCCGCTGCGGCCCTTGCCCCGTACACTGCCGCCCATGAACTATCGCCACGCCTTCCACGCCGGCAACCACGCCGATGTCCTCAAGCACATCGTGCAGCTGGCCCTGATCGACAGCTTCAAGCGCAAGGACAGCCCGTTCTTCGTGCTCGACACCCACGGCGGTGCCGGCCGTTACCTGCTGGCCAGCGAAGAAAGCCGCAAGACCCTGGAAGTCGAATCCGGGGTCATGCGGCTGATGGCCCAGCCCAAGCTGCCCGAGGTGGTCGAGCGCTACCTCAAGGCGGTGCAGGCCGACAATCCGGTCGGCGCGATGATCGCCTACCCCGGCTCGCCGCTGCTCAGCGCGCAGGCCATGCGCCCGCAGGACCGCATGGCGGTGTGCGAGCTGCAGGAGGATGAGGCCGCTTCGCTGAAGACCCTGTTCGCCCATGACAGCCGCGTCGGCGTGCACCCCGGTGACGGCTACGCGCTGCTGCGCTCGCTGCTGCCGCCCAAGGCCAACGGTGCCAAGATCGGCCGCGGCCTGGTCCTGATCGACCCGCCCTACGAAGCCCAGGACGCCGAGTACCAGGCGATCCTTGCCGCCCTGGCCGAGACCCTGGCGCGCTGGCCGCAGGCCACCTGTGCGGTCTGGTTCCCGATCAAGCAGCGCCGCACCATCCTGCATTTCCTGCGCAAGGCCACCGCACTGCCGGTGAAGTCGGCGATGACCATCGAGTTCCTGGTCCGCCCGGACGACTCCCCGCTGCGCCTCAACGGCAGCGGCATGCTGGTGCTCAATGCCCCCTGGCAGTTCGACCGCGTGGTCGGCCCGGCCCTGCCGGCCCTGCGCCAGCATCTGGGCGAGCCCGGTGCCAGCACCCGCCTGGACTGGCTGAAGACGGCCGAATAGGGGCCTTCACGAGGCTGTACGACCGTGAGCCTTTCGTTCACGGAATGCAGCCCCGGTGATGACACAATCGATGGACCACCAAGGAATCACCCGGTATGGCCACTCGCAACCGCATGCCGCCCTGGCATGAGATCTTCAAGGCTCCCAGCGGCCACGAGCTGCTGATCCGCCCCATCCGCCCCGAAGATGGCGCGCCGCTGCAGGCCGCCTTCAGCCTGTTCGGGCCGGAAGAAATCCGCGACCGTTTCCTGCAATCGGTGACCGAGCTGTCACCGGAAACCACCCAGCGCCTGACCCATCCCAACCCGAAGACCGAGATCACCCTGGTCGCCGCCGAGTCGCTGCCGGCCGGTGAGGCCGTGGTCGGCGCGGTGGCCCGTGCCTCGATCATCCCCGGTACCCGCGAAGCCGAGTACGCGATCCTGATCAGCCGCTTCCTGATCGGCCAGGGCCTGGGCCGCCAGCTGATGCGCAAGCTGGTGAAATGGGGCCGCGGCAAGTACCTGGACCGCCTGTATGGCGATGTCGCCGCCGAGAACGAGCCGATGAAGCAGCTGGCCGCCTCGCTGGGCTTCAAGCCGGTCCCCCATCCGAACGGGGCCGAAGGCCTGGTGCGGATGGTGCTGGAACTGGACAACTGACGGCAGCGCCGGGCCCTGCCCGGCGATGTTGATCCGGCCGCTGCGCTCGCCGGGCATGGCCCGGCGCTACCCCGGTCACGTAACGATCATGGGCCAGGCGGGGGCTTCTGCTAAAATCCGCGGTTCATGTCGCGTACTCAATACCCCGCCCCGCCGCTGCCACGTGCCGGCCAGCTTCGCGCCTGGTGGCGCGCCCCCGCCTCGCCCACTGCCCTGGCCTGGTATCTGGCCCAGGCAGCGCGCACGCATGACGCACCGCTGCTGGTGATGGCCCGTGACAACCACGGTGCCAACCAGATCGAAGCGGATCTGCATACCCTGCTGGGAGGCGACCCGAGCCTGCCGGTGGTGGCGTTCCCGGACTGGGAGACGCTGCCCTACGATCGCTTCAGCCCGCACCCGGACATCATTTCGCAGCGCCTGTCGGCCCTGCACCGCCTGCCCACGCTGAAGCGCGGCCTGGTGGTGGTGCCGGTGCAGACCCTGCTGCAGCAGCTGGCTCCCCGCAGCTATGTCATCGGCGGCAGCTTCAATCTTGAAGTCGGCCAGCGCCTGGACCTGGAAGCGGAGAAGCGTCGCCTTGAAAGCGCCGGCTACCGCAACGTGCCGCAGGTGATGGACCCGGGTGATTTCGCCGTGCGTGGCGGCCTGCTTGACGTCTACCCGATGGGCGCCGACGAGCCGCTGCGGGTGGAACTGCTGGACGAGGACATCGATTCAATTCGTGCGTTCGATCCGGAAAGCCAGCGCTCGCTGGACAAGGTCGAGGCGGTGCACATGCTGCCCGGCCGCGAAGTACCGATGGACGACGCCAGCATCGCCCGGGTGCTGGCGACCCTGCGCGAGCGCTTCGACGTCGATACCCGACGCAGTTCGCTGTACCAGGACCTGAAATCGGGCCTGGCCCCGGCCGGCATCGAGTACTACCTGCCGCTGTTCTTCGAGCGCACCGCCACCCTGTTCGACTACCTGCCTGCCGGCAGCCTGCCGGTCGTCTGCGTGGGCGCCGCTGAAGCGGCAGAGACGTTCTGGACGCAGACCGGCGAGCGCTACGAGCAACGCCGCCATGATGTAGAACGACCGCTGCTGCCACCGTCGGCGCTGTACCTGTCGCCGGACCTGCTGCGCGAGCGTTTGAACGACGCACCGCGCATCGAGGTTTGGGCCGCCGATCACGCCCGCATCGCCGAGGCGCATGCGCTGGGCGACCAGCCGTTGCCGCCGCTGCCGGTGGCCGCGCGCGAGGCACCGGCCGGTGACGCGCTGAAATCCTTCCTCGGTCATTACCCTGGCCGGGTGCTGATCGCCGCCGATTCGCCGGGCCGTCGCGAGGCCCTGCTGGAAGTGCTGCAGGCCGCCGAGCTGAAGCCGCCGGTGGTGGCCGACCTGCTGTCCTTCCTGGCCAGCGACGAACGCTTCGCCATTGCCGTGGCGCCGCTGGAAGACGGCTTCGCCCTGGATGCGCCGCACATCGCGGTGCTGACCGAGCGCCAGCTGTTCCCCGAGCGCGCCGGCAGCACCCGTCGCACGCGCCGCGCCGGACGAGAGCCGGAAGCGATCATCCGCGATCTGGGCGAACTGACCGAAGGCGCGCCGATCGTGCACGAGGACCATGGCGTCGGCCGCTACCGCGGACTGATCGCGATGGACGTCGGCGGCATGCCCGGCGAGTTCCTCGAAATCGAGTACGCCAAGGGCGACCGCCTGTACGTGCCGGTCGCACAGCTGCACCTGATCAGCCGCTATTCCGGCGCCTCCGCCGAAACCGCGCCACTGCATTCACTGGGTGGCGAGCAGTGGAGCAAGGCCAAGCGCAAGGCCGCCGAGAAGGTGCGCGATGTGGCCGCCGAGCTGCTGGAGATCCAGGCCCGCCGCCAAGCGCGTGCCGGACTGGCACTGCAGGTGGACCGCGCGATGTACGAGCCGTTCGCCGCCGGTTTCCCGTTCGAGGAAACCCCGGACCAGCTGGCCGCCATCGACGCCACCCTGCGTGATCTGGCCAGCAGCCAGCCGATGGACCGCGTGGTCTGTGGCGACGTGGGCTTCGGCAAGACCGAAGTTGCCGTGCGTGCCGCATTTGCTGCCGCCAGCGCTGGCAAGCAGGTGGCGGTGCTGGTGCCGACCACGCTGCTGGCCGAACAGCATTACCGCAATTTCCGCGACCGCTTCGCCGACTATCCGATGAAGGTCGAGGTGCTGTCGCGCTTCAAGAGCACCAAGGAGATCAAGGCCGAGCTGGAGAAGGTCGCCGCCGGCACCATCGACGTCATCGTCGGTACCCATCGCCTGCTGCAGCCGGACGTGAAGTTCAAGGACCTGGGCATGGTCGTCGTCGACGAGGAGCAGCGCTTCGGCGTGCGCCAGAAGGAGGCGCTGAAGGCACTGCGCGCCAACGTGCACCTGCTGACCCTGACCGCTACGCCGATTCCGCGTACGCTGAACATGGCCATGGCCGGCCTGCGCGACCTGTCGATCATCGCCACCCCGCCGCCGAACCGGCTGGCGGTGCAGACCTTCATCACCCAATGGGACAACGCGCTGCTGCGCGAAGCCTTCCAGCGCGAGCTGGCACGCGGTGGCCAGCTGTATTTCCTGCACAACGACGTGGAGAGCATCGGCCGCATGCAGCGCGAGCTGTCCGAGCTGGTGCCCGAAGCGCGCATCGGCATCGCCCATGGGCAGATGCCCGAGCGCGAGCTGGAAAAGGTGATGCTGGACTTCCAGAAGCAGCGCTTCAACGTGCTGCTGTCGACCACGATCATCGAATCGGGCATCGACATCCCCAACGCCAACACCATCATCATCAACCGTGCCGACCGCTTCGGCCTGGCCCAGCTGCACCAGCTGCGTGGCCGCGTCGGTCGATCGCACCACCGCGCCTATGCCTACCTGGTCGTGCCCGACCGTCGCTCGATCACGCCGGATGCGGAAAAGCGCCTGGAAGCGATCGCCTCGATGGACGAACTGGGTGCCGGCTTCACCCTGGCCACCCACGATCTGGAAATCCGCGGCGCCGGCGAACTGCTGGGCGAGGACCAGAGCGGGCAGATGGCCGAAGTGGGCTTCAGCCTGTACACCGAGCTGCTGGAACGCGCAGTGCGCAGCATCAAGCAGGGCCATCTGCCCGACATCGATGCCGGCGAAGAAGCGCGGGGCGCCGAGGTCGAGCTGCACGTGCCGGCACTGATTCCGGACGACTACCTGCCGGACGTGCACACCCGCCTGACGCTGTACAAGCGCATTTCCAGCGCGCGCGACAGCGATGCGCTGCGCGAACTGCAGGTGGAGATGATCGACCGCTTCGGCCTGCTGCCGGATGCGGCCAAGAACCTGTTCGCCATTGCCGAGCTGAAGCTGCAGGCCAGCTCGCTGGGCATCCGCAAGCTGGACCTGGGCGAGAGCGGTGGCCGCATCGTGTTCGAATCCAAGCCGAACATCGATCCGATGGCGGTGATCCAGCTGATCCAGAAACAACCGAACCTCTATGCCATGGACGGTCCGGACAAGCTGCGCGTCAAGCATCCGCTGCCGCTGCCCGAAGACCGCTTCAATGCCGCGCGGGCACTGCTGTTGACCCTGGCCCTGCGCTGATCGATCTGCAGGGTGCCGGTCCGCCGCGGGCGGCAGACCGGCACCCTTTCCGTTTCCTGCGCCCGCGACAAGGAGTGTTGCCGTGAATCGTTTCGCCCCCCTTCTGCTCGCCACCAGCCTGGGCCTGCTTGCGGCCTGCCACAGCGGCATGAGCAACCGCGATTACCTGCATGAGAATGTCGCCAGCTGGAACGGCACGGTCAGCATGGTCGAGCAATGGACCAACGGCCCGAACGGCGAGTCCTTCCATGCGTCGCTGCAGGACGGCAAGAGCATGCAGCAGCATCGCTTCGGCCTGAAGAACGCGCACAAGGAAATCGCCGACCGGCTGGTCTTCGTCCAGCAGTTCACCCATGGCAAGGACGCCGACGCACTGCACCAGAACCTGCTCGATTCCCTGAAGAGCACCGAACACATGTTCGCCGTGATGGAACAGCTGGCCGCCCTGCCCGATGGCTACAGCGAAGAACAGGTCACCCCGCTGCTGCAGACGCTGGACGAGGCCGTGACCAGAATGGACGAAGACATGCAGACCCTGAGCGACGCGCAGGACGCCTTCGCCAAAGCCCATCGCATCCACCTGCAGACCACCGGCTGATCCGTGCAGCCCCGGTTGCGATGCGGCCGGGGCCAAATGCTGCATGCGACTGAACGCACAGCCCCACGCGGGACCGTCGATGCCCCCCGCGTGACACCGATGCGGGTACCCTATGCGCCGCCCCGGCCCGCTCTCGCGGGCCTTTCCGTTTTCTGCGCAGCTTCGCCGCGCCGCCAGTTCCGATGCCCCAGCCCAGACCTCCCGACCTCCTGCACGCGCAGGCCTGCCTGATCGACGCCCTGTCGATGTCGCTGCAGATGCGTGATGCCTATACCCGCCACCACTGTGACCGCGTGGGCCTTCTTGCGCAGCACCTTGCCCTGCACTGCGACCTGGATGAGGACGCCTGTGCGCAGGTCGGCCTGGCCGCGCGCTTCCACGACATCGGCAAGATCGGCATCCCCGACGAGGTACTGCTGAGCCCGCGCCGGCACAGCGACGAAGAGCGCGCGATCATGCGCGAGCACCCGGTGCGCGGCGAGCACATTTTCCTGGCCACCGGCCGCAGTGATGCCGCGCCGGTCGCGCGACTGATCCGTGCCCATCATGAAGCGTTCGATGGCAGCGGCTATCCCGATGGCCTGCACGGCGAGGCCATTCCGCTCGGCGCCCGCATCGTCACCATTGCCGATGCCTACGATGCAATGACCAGCGTGCGCCCTTACCGCGCGGCGATGGAGCACGAGAAGGTGCTGCGGATCCTCGATGAGCAGGCCGGTGGCCTGATCGATCCCTACGTGCTGCAGCGTTTCCACGGCATGCTCAGGAACGAGCCGGCGCTGGCCTGAGCCTTCACCGGCTGGACGGCACCTCGCTTGCGCAGCCGCGCCGATCCCCGCAAGCTGAGGGTCGGCCGCAGACGGCCCTGCTTACGAGGAGCATCACCCATGAAAGGAAACACCCGTATCGCCGCACCGCTGGGCCTGTTGCTGTTGGCCCTGGCGCCATTCGCGCAGGCCCAGCAGGATGGCACCGCGCCAGCCGCCGCATGCCTGTCGCGCAACCAGGTCACCGCTGGCACCTCACCTGCCACCCTGATGAATGCCCTGCCCCGCTGCGTGCAGGATGGACGCATGCAGGACGCCATCGATCTCTACAACATCGCCGGCGTGTTTGCCCATTTCGATCGCCAGCGCGTCGCAGACGAGACGGGACACGCTGCCTACAACGCGCTCAAGGCGATGGCCGGTTCGGCCATGGGCGAGGAGAATCTCGGCCGCTTCGACAGCGCATTGAAGGCGCAGCTGAGCCCCGACAAGGCGCCAGCCTACGTCGCTGGCATCTGCACCTTCAGCAAGCGCATGGGGCCGCCCTCGTACACCCCGACCTACATGCTGGCCCATGGCATGTCCAATTTCACCGGCAAGGGCGGTGGCCTGGTGCCAGGCTTCGACCCGGCCAGCGCATGGCAGGCCACATTGTCTCAGTACCTGAAATGCCCGGGCTGATCTGCCGCCTGTTCTAGCCGACTGCAACGAGAAGGCCCGGCATTCGCCGGGCCTTCTGCTTCACGCGTTACCGGCGATCGCTTACCAGATCACCACGCGCTTGTCGTCCGCACGCACCATCGCATCGCCGGCCTTGCACTGGAACGCGGCGGCATAGGACGGCATGTTCGACGGCGCGCCGTTGGCACGGAAGTTCGCCGGTGCATGCGGATCGGTGTTCAGGCGCACGCGCAGCTCACCGTCGGTGAAGTTGCGACGCCACACGGTGGCCCAGTTCATGAAGAAGCGCTGGTCCTGGCTGTGACCGTCCACCTCGACGTTCGCCTTCGGGTTCTCCTTCAGCGCCATCTGCAGGGCATCGTAGGCCACGGTCAGGCCACCCAGATCACCGATGTTCTCGCCCAGGGTCAGCTTGCCCTTCACGAACACGCCCGGCACCGATTCATAGCCGTCGAACTGTGCGACCAGCTGGTCGGTGCGTTCGGTGAAGGCCTTGCGGTCGCTGTCGGTCCACCAGTTGTCGAAGTTGCCGTTGGCGGCGAACTGGCTGCCCGAGTCGTCGTAGCCGTGCATCATCTCGTGGCCGATGACCGCACCGATGCCACCGTAGTTCAGCGCCGGATCGGCCTTGGCATCGAAGAAGGGTGCCTGCAGGATCGCCGCCGGGAACACGATCTCGTTCTTGGTGGCGTTGTAATAGGCATTGACGGTCTGCGGGGTCATGCCCCACTCGGTCTTGTCCACCGGCTTGCCGACCTTGTCCAGCATGTAGCGGTAGTTGAATGCACGCGCTGCCTGCATGTTGCCCAGGTAGCTGTCACCGTTGGTCTGCAGGCCCGTCCACTCACGCCACTTGTCCGGGTAACCGATCTTCGGGGTGAAGCTGGCCCACTTTTCCAGTGCCTTCTTCCTGGTTTCCTCGCCCATCCACGGCAGCTGCTCCAGGCGCGCCTTCAGCGCCACCGACAGGTTCTGCACCAGGTGCTGCATGGCCTCCTTCGATTCGGCCGGGAACACCGCGTCCACGTACAGCTGGCCGAGGGCTTCGCCCATGCCGCCGTTCACCGACTCCAGCACGCGCTTCCAGCGCGGCTGCATTTCCTGCTGGCCGCGCAGGGTCTTGCCGTAGAACTCGAAGTTGGCCTTCTCGAACTGGCTGCTCAGGTACGGCGAGGCGTCGTCGATGGTGTGGAAGCGCAGGTAGGACTGCCAGGTGGCGGCCGGCACGTCGGCCAGCATCTTGTCCATTTCGCTGAAGAAGCCCGGCTGGGCCAGCGAGAACTTCTGCGCGGCCGGCACCTTCAGGGTGTCAAACAGCGCGGTCCAGCTGAAGTTCGGGGTCAGCTTGTCCGCGTCGGCGGCGCTGAGCGGGTTGTAGCGCTTGGCCGGGTCACGCATTTCGATGCGCGACATCGAGGCCTTGGCCAGGCGGGTCTCGAACGCCATCACCGCCTTGGCCTGTTCGGCAGCCTGCGCCGCGTCCACGCCGGACAGCGTCAGCACCTGCGCGATGTAGGCCACGTAGGCGTCGCGGATCTTGGCCTGCGCGTCGTCGAAGTAATAGCCCTTCTCCGGCAGGCCCAGGCCGCCCTGGCCGACGTACGCAATGACGTTGGCCGAATCCTTGTAATCGGCATTGGCGAACAGCGAGAACAGCACGCCCTGGCCCTGCGCCTGGCTGTCGCGCAGGTACTGGGTGATGGCGGCGGTGTCGTTCAGCGCGCCGATCTTGTCCAGCGTCGGCTGCAGCGGCGCCAGGCCGGCGGCCTCGATCTTCGCTTCGTCGTTGCCGGTCTTCCAGATGTCGCCGATCTTGGCTTCCACCGAGCCGGCCTTGGCCTGGCTGGCGGCGGCCTGCTGCACCAGCGCGTGCTGCACTTCCAGCGAGCGCTCGCGCAGGATTTCGAAGCTGCCCCAGGTGGTCTGGTCGCCCGGCACCGGGTTGGCCTTCAGCCACTTGCTGTTGACGAAGCCGTTGAGGTCGGTACACGCGGCGATGGACGGATCCAGATCGGCGCTGTTGAGGCTGATCAGCGCGGTCTTGATCTGCGACTGGTCGAACGCCGGCTTGGCGGCGTCGGCGGCGGGCGCGGTCTCGTTATTGCCACAGGCGGCGAGCGAAGCGGCGATGGCGATGGTCAGGCCCAGCGGGACCAGATTGCGGACGTTCATGGCGTGTCTCCAACGGCGAATCGTCCAGCGTAGCCGCTGCGGCGATGGTGGGGACCGGCCAAAGGTCACAGGGGGAACGCCCGTGGTCGCAACCGGGTAGGTGCGGACCGTTGGTCCGCACACACCCAGCAGGGGAATACCCACCAACGGTGGGTATCTACCGCGCCTTGCCCTGGTTGGCCACGGCTTCGGCGGCCTTGCGTGCCGCTTCCGGATCACCCAGGTAACGGAACGACTTCACGGTGAGGTCGTCGTTCAACTCGAACAGCAGCGGAATGCCGGTCGGGATGTTCAGCTCGAGGATTTCCTCGCGCGAGACGTTGTTGAGGTACTTGTACAGCGCGCGCAGCGAGTTGCCGTGGGCGGTGACCAGCACGGTCTTGCCATCCTTCAACTGCGGCGCGATGGCGTCGTGCCAGTACGGCAGCACGCGGTCGAGCGTCGTGGCCAGCGATTCGGTGCCCGGCAGCGCGTTGCGATCCAGCCCGGCATAGCGGCGGTCGTGGATCGGGTGGCCCGGATCTTCCAGGTCCATCGCCGGCGGCGGGATGTCGTACGAACGGCGCCACACCTTGACCTGGTCCTCGCCATGCTTGGCGGCGGTCTCGGCCTTGTCCAGGCCCTGCAGGCCACCGTAGTGGCGCTCGTTGAGGCGCCAGGACTTGTTCACCGGCAGCCAGTCCTGCTCCAGCTCGGCCAACGCACCCTGCAGGGTGTGGATGGCGCGCTTGAGCACGGAGGTGTGGGCGACGTCGAACTGCAGGCCTTCCTCGCGCATCAGGCGGCCGGCGGCAGCCGCTTCCCGGCGCCCCTGCTCGGTCAGGTCGACATCGACCCAGCCGGTGAAGCGGTTGTCCAGGTTCCACTGGCTCTGGCCATGGCGCAACAGTACGAGTTTACGGGTCACTGCAGGGTCTCCAACGCGAGGAAAGGCAGGCGGCCATTGTAGCCCCGGCGCCCGCTCACCGCGCCGTGGCGGTGCGGATGTCATCCTGTGGCCGATGAATACACTGATCGACCCCGGGCGCTGGGAAGGCAGCGTCAGCGCCGCCCGCGAACAGCAGAAGCAGCTGGCGACCCGCGTGCAGCGGCAGGACCGGCTGCCCGCTACCGTGCGCTGGCTGGCCGGGCTGGATGTCGGCTTCGAGGAAGACGGCGCGATCACCCGCGCTGCGGCCGTGTTGCTCGACGCGGACACCCTGCAGCCGGTGGCGCAGGAAATCGCCCGCATCCCCACCGTGATGCCCTATATCCCGGGCCTGCTCAGCTTCCGCGAACTGCCGGCGCTGCTGGCTGCGTTGGCGTTGCTGCCGCGCGCACCGGACCTGGTGTTCGTCGATGGCCATGGCATCAGCCATCCGCGCCGGCTGGGCATTGCCGCACACCTGGGCGTGGTGACCGACCTGCCGAGCATCGGCGTGGCCAAATCGAAGCTGGTGGGCCGCTTCATCGAGCCCGACCCTGAGGCCGGCGCGCACACGCCGTTGCTGGACGGCGGCGAGCAGCTCGGCTGGGTACTGCGCAGCAAGCTGCGCTGCAAGCCGCTGTTCGTCGCCGGCGGGCATCGGGTCAGTGCGGATACCGCGCTGGCTTGGGTGCAGCGCACGCTGCGCGGCTATCGCCTGCCCGAGCCGACCCGGCTGGCGGATCGGCTGGCCTCGCGGCGCGACGAACAGAGGTAGCGCCGGGCACCGGCCGCCACACCCGCTTCAGCGATGCACGTGACCGCGATGGCCCTGCGCATCGGCAGCTGCATGATCGTGCCCGGCGTGATCGTCGTCCTTGCCCGCCGATGGCTGGCCACAGGCTTCGCCGCAGTGGTCGGCTTCGATCTGCAGGGTCACGTGTTCGATACCGAAATCATCGTGCAGGCGATCACCGAGTTCGCGCCGCAGGCGGTCGGCGTCGTCGCCTTCGCGCATCACGATGTGCGCGGTCAGTGCCGGCGTGCTGGACGCCAGCGCCCATACGTGCAGGTCATGCACGTCCAGCACTGCGTCGTGGTCGGACAGGCGGTCGCGGACCCTGGCCACGTCCATGCCCTTGGGCACGCCTTCCAGCAGCACGTTGATGGCCTCGCGCATCAGCACATACGTGCGCGGCAGCACCCACAAACCGATCAGAACGGCCAGGATCGGGTCGATCGGCTTCCAGCCGGTCCATTGGATCAACAGCGCGCCGGCGATCACCGCCACCGAGCCGAGCATGTCGGCCCACACTTCCAGGTAGGCGCCCTTCACGTTGAGGCTCTCGCCGCTGCCGGCCTGCAGCAGGCGCATGGAGATCATGTTGATCACCAGGCCGACCGCGGCAATCACCAGCATGCCGGTGGAGGCGATCTCCTGCGGTTGGCGGAAGCGACCGATGGCTTCCCACAGGATGTAGCCGGCAACCACGAACAGCATTGCGCCGTTGATCATCGCGCCCAGTGCTTCAAGACGTGCATAACCGTAGGTGCGGCGCGCATCCGGCGGGCGCCGGCTCAGCCGCACGGCCACCAGCGCGATCATCAGCGCCAGGGTGTCGGTAGCCATGTGCGCGGCATCGGACAGCAGTGCCAGACTGTTGGTCCAGAATGCACCGACCACCTCCACGACAAGGAAGGTGGAGGTCAGGCCGAGCGCCCACCACAAGGGTTTCTCGTGGCGGATCTCGGATGGCAGGTGATCGTGGTCGTGACCCATGGCAACAGCTCCTTAGCGATGGGAGTCAGGCTACGCCGGCGGGTGTCGGGAAACTATCACGGTGTTTATAACATTGCAGGCATGCACGGCTGGCGCGAAGCGGGAGGGTGCCGGCCAACGGCCGGCACCACCGCCTGATGATCAGAAGCCGAAACGCAGGCTGGCCCAATACGCCCGGCCGGGTTCGTTGTAGGTCGCCGCACCGGCGTCACTGCTGTTGGCCTCGCGGAACAGGCGCTTGTCGGCCAGGTTGTTGACGCCGAAGCCCACGCTGACCGTGTCGGTCACCTTGTAGCGCGCGCTCACGCCCCAGACGTTGTACGCGCTGCGGGTCTGCAGCACGGTGGACGCATCGCAGTTGGCGGTGCAGCGCGGATCGTTGTTGATGTTGGCCGTGGCCGGTTCCTGCTTGCCGTAGAAGGTGCCGGTCAGCAGCAGCGACAGCTGCTCGGTGGCCTGCCAGTCCAGCATGGTGTTGACGGTGTACTTGGGAATCACCGACAGCGGCTGGCCGGTGCTCTTGTTTTCGTTCTCCACCATGTAGGTGAAGTTGTTGCTCCACTTCAGGCGGTCACCCTGCTCGCCCAGCAGCGGGATCACCAGGTTGCCCTCGAGCCCCTGCACGATGGCCTTGGGTGCGTTCTCCCAGCGGAAGATGCGGCCCTTGCGGTCGGCTGTCAGGCCGATCTGGGTGTAGCCGGCCTGGATCTTGTCCTTGTAGTCATTGTGGAAATAGGTCAACGAGGCCTGCCAGCCGCTCTGCGGTGCCCACTCCACGCCCAGTTCCTTGTTCAGGCTGGTCTCTGCCTTGAGATCCGCATTGCCCTGCATGTAGCAGCCGGCGCCCAGGCTCGGCAACGCGTTCGGGCAGCCGTTGCCACGGGTGTAATACAGATAGTCCGGGTTGGACTGATACAGGTTCGGCGCCTTGAAGGCGCGTGCGATGCCGCCCTTGACCACCCAGTCACTGTTGAGCCGGAACTGCGCGTTGAGGCTCGGACTGGTGTTGTTGCCGAACTGGCTGTGATGGTCGAAACGCAGGCCCGGGGTCACGATCCAGCGCTCACCGAGGTAGATGTTGTCTTCCACGTAGACGGCGGTGGTCTGTGCATCGGACTTGCCGCGTGCACGATCGGCCGAAAGGCCCGGAATGCCGCCACCGCTGCTGCTGGACTGGCTCATCGAATAGGGATCGGTCAGCCGGCTGTCGAGGTACTCGAAGCCCAGCGTCCACACGTTCTCGGCACCGCCGAGAGTGGTCGGGAAGCTGACCTCGCCGTCCAGCTGGTAGTTGCGCAGGCGCGAGGTCGACCAGTCGGCGCCATTGAAGCTGCCTTCCGGGCCGCCGGCCAGGCCTTCGTTGATGCGCGAGTTGTTGACCCCTTCCACCGCTGCCGTCAGCCGCGAGCTGACATCGCCCCAGCGTCCGCGATGGGTGATCGCGCCGGTGGTGCGATACATGCGGTTGGTCTCGGCCTGCTGCTCGGCCAGCGCGGCCAGGTCGACACCGGTGGAGGTACCAGTGGTACTGACCGCACGATCGCCGGCATAGATGTTGCCTTGGCGGCTGGTACCGGCCTCGAACTCGACCACCTGGTTGGCGGTCACGTCCCAACGCAGCAGCGCGTTGACGTCGCGGTTCTTGACGCCTTCGCGGCCCGCCGGCGGTACCGCACTGGCACCGGTGGCGAAGTCGCGGTTGAGATCCAGCGAATCGGCATCGGTCTTGTTGAGGTTGCCGTACAACCGGAACGACAGCGTGTCGGTCATCGGCCCGCTCAGCTGCAGGCCGAGGCGTTCGCTGCCGCCCTCGGCACTGTGTTCGGGCACCAGGCCGTACAGGTCAACCGCACCGGTCAGGTCGCCGGTCGGGCGCTTGGTGATGATGTTGACCACGCCACCGGAGGCACCCGAGCCATAGCGTGCCGCTGCTGGGCCGCGCAGCACTTCGATGCGTTCGATCATTTCCGCCGGCACCCAATTGGTATCGCCGCGCGTGTTGCGCTCGCCACTGCGGCCCATGCGCACCGCGTCGCGTGCACCCACGCGCTTGCCGTCGATCAGGATCAGGGTGTTTTCCGGCCCCATGCCGCGCAGATCAATCTGCCGGTTGTTGCCGTACTGGCCCGATGCACTGTTGCCGGTCAGATTGACGCCGGGCATCGTCCGCAGCAGTTCGGCGATGTCGTTGACCGGCGGCCGCTTGGCGATGTCCTCGGCGGTGATGGTGGAAGTGCCCAGCGCCTGCCGCGCGATCTGCGAGGCAGTGACATGCACGGTGTCGATATCGGTGGCATCGGTTTCCGCATGGGCGGTGACGGCAGCGGTGGCCAGCAGTGCAGCGACGGCGAGCGCCAGCGGGCGCGGTGAAAGAGTGTTTGCAGGCATGTTCTGAACCTTCTGGCAGGGCAACGGAAGCCTCTGGCATAGGGCACGAGGCGGCGACGGGGGAGGCGGAACGATCACTGCGGGATGCCTGCAGGTCGGTTCCTGCCGTCATTTTTTCATAAATGCGAGTGATTCTCAAATGCGTCAACGCATTGCGGCATCGGCCGGCATGTGCTTCATCCGCGTTTTTCGGCCTGCATGGCGCTTAAACTGGCCGGCTTCCCTGCCATCAACCGTCGACAGCCGCGGCCGATACCGTGGTCTGTTGTGCGCCGTTAGAGATCGACGTGGATACACCCCAACTGGACGAAGCCAGCCAACCGCTGGCCCAGGCCTGGCAGCAGTGTCTGCTGCTGGCCGGCCCCGCCGCCGCCGCGCTGCTGCATGCCGTGGCAGCCGATGCACCGCCGACGCTGGCGCAGCGCTTCTACGAAGTGCTGCTGCAGGACACGCGTGCGCGCCGCTTCCTGTCCCACGACCAGGTCAAGCAGCGCCTGCAACCAGCGATGCAGCGTTGGCTGGCCCAGCTGCTGACCACCGATGCGGATGGCATTGCCGCTACCGTCGCCGCACAACGGGTGATCGGCGATGTGCACGCACGGGTCGGTATTCCGGTGGACCTGGTGGCCCGCGGTGCGCGCGTACTCAAGCACGAGCTGTTCATCCGCCTGCGCGCCGATGCCGCTGACAACGACACCGCCTTCGCCGCCATCGATTGCCTCAGCGCGATCATGGACATCGCCATGGAAGGCATGACGCTGGCCTATACGCACGCCCGTGAGCGCTCTTCGCGCACCGATGCGGCGTACCGGCTGTTCTCGCTGGTGCAGAACGTCAGCACCGAGCGCGAGCGCCAGCGCGCCCTGCTGCTGGATTGGGAAAACAGCCTGCTGTACACCCTCGCCGGCCATGCGACCGGTGCCGACAACGCCAGTCTGGCGAGCTCGGAATTCGGCCTGTGGTTCACCCACAAGGGCATTCCCAGCTTCGGCGAAAGCAGCGAGACGCAGCAGGTGGGCCAGCTGATGGCCCGCATCGACAGCGGCCTGCAGCGCGCCACCGATGAAGATCCGGCACGGCGGCTGACCGCCCTGCCGATGATCCGCGAAGACCTGGCCACCATCCGCAACCTGATGACCCTGTTGTTCGAACGCATCGGTGAACTGGATGCGGGCAGCGATGCGTTGACCAACCTGCTCAACCGACGCTTCCTGCCGACCGTGTTGCGCCGTGAGATCGAGTTGTCCACGCGCAACCACACGCCGTTCTCGTTGTTGCTGCTGGACCTGGACCATTTCAAGGCGATCAACGATGGCCACGGTCATGACGCCGGCGACCGCGCGCTGCAGCATGTCGCAGCCCTGCTCGGCCAGCAGACCCGAGGCAGCGACTACCTGTTCCGCTACGGCGGCGAGGAGTTCGTGGTGGTGCTGGTGGCGGCAAGCGAGTCACAGGCGGAGGTGATCGCCGAAAGCCTGCGCCGGCAGATCGCACAGTCGCCGATCACCCTGCCCAACGGACAGACGCTGGCGCTGACCGCGAGCATCGGCGTGGCCGGACACGATGGGCATCCCGATTACGAGCGGCTGATGGCGCGCGCCGACGCGGCGATGTATGCCGCCAAGCGACAGGGCCGCAACCGGGTGGTGGTGGCCGACGACGCATTGCCGGAAGCTCCGGGACGACGCGCGCTGCAACGTTGAGCCTGCAGCGCGCGTGACGTGGCGCCGGACGGTCTCGACGCTACGCAGCATCCTTGCGCGGTATGCGCCACGTCGCCCACCACGTCAGTGCGAGCAGCGCGATGCCCGCGCCCAGCGCGCACACCGCCGGCCACCCATAGCGCGCCTGCGTCCAGGTGCCTGCCGCAGCCCCCACACCGCTGCCCACGGCATAGAACAGCATGTACAGCGCCACCAGGCGTCCATGCTGTTCGGCCGGTGCACGCAGCAGCAGGGCCTGGTTGGACACATGCAACGCCTGCCCGCCCAGATCCAGCACCACTACGCCCAGCAGCAACAGGGCCAGCGAGTACGGCAGGCCCAGCAACGGCACCCAGGCGACCAGCATCAGCAGCAGTGCCCCCAAGCTCACCCGGTGGGCAAGGCCACGATCCATCCAGTGCCCGACCCGCGCTGCCAGTAGTGCGCCGATGATGCCGGCCAGGCCCAGCGCGCCGATGGCGGCGGTCGACCAGTTCAACGGCGGCGCCGACAACGGCAGTGGCACCGCGGCCCAGAACACGTTGAGACCGGCAAACAGGAACAATGCCAGCGGCCCGCGTTCGCGCAGCGCGCGATCCTGCCGCAGCATATCGGCCATCGAACGCAGCAGGTTGCGCCACGACGGCGGCATTGCGGGCACCGGCACGTGCGGCAGGCGCCGCCACAGCAGCAGTGCCAGCGCCGCCATCAGCAATGCCGACAGCAGGTACACCGCGCGCCATCCCGCTACGGCGGCTACCGCACCTGAGACCACGCGTGCCGACAGCAGGCCGATGAACACGCCGCCCTGGACCATGCCGACCACCCGCCCGCGTTGCTCCGGTGCAGCGAGGTTGGCGGCGTAGGCGATCAGTCCCTGGGTGAGCGCGGTACCCAGCAGACCCGCCAGCAGCATGCCCGACAGCAACCACGCGGTACTGCGGGCGGCGGCCAGCCATAGCAGCGCCACCACCAGCGCCAGCAGTTGCACCCGCAGCAGTCGACGGCGGTCGCCACGGTCGGCCAACGGCAGCAGCCCGAGCAGGGCCAGCACGCTGCCGGCCTGGGTGGCAGCCAGCACTGCACCGGCCACGGCGGCATCCAGGGCGAAATCATGGGCCAGGCGCTCCAGCAGCGGCTGCGCGAAATAGACATTGGCCACGCTGGCACCGGCAGCAATGGCGAGCAGGCCCAACACGGGGCGGGACAGCGAAGGCATCATCAGTGTGGTTGCATTTTGAAACCAGGTGCACGGTAGCGCCACTGGTTTTAAACTGCAACCACAATCGAGGGAGTCCGCCATGCACGCCAACAGCCCCTGCCCCGTGGCCCGCAGCGCCGATCTGCTCGGCGACCGCTGGGCGTTGCTGGTCATCCGCGATGCCTTCGATGGCGTCAGTCGCTTTGGCGATTTCCAGCGCAGCCTGGGCGCGGCGCGCAACATCCTCAGCGACCGCCTGCGGCGCCTGGTCGAGGCGGGGCTGCTGGTGCAGCAGCCCGCCGCCGATGGCAGCGCCTACCACGACTATGTGCTGACCGCGGCCGGCCAGGACCTGTTTCCACTGCTGGTGGCCCTGCGCCAATGGGGAGAACGGCATTGCTTCGCTGCTGGCGAAGCGCACTCGCAACTGATCGAATCCAGCAGCCGCCGGCCACTGCCCTACATGCAACCCCATGGCCGTGACGGCCAGCCCGTGCGCGCCGCCGATACCCGCGTGCGCAAGCTCAAGGGGGAAGGCGGCCGGGCCTGATCCGCCCGTTCGCGCACACCGGTGGCGTCCGTGGGCGGTTAGCATCGCTCGTCTCCTGCCGCTGGATGCCGCCGATGCCGAACCACGCCCGAACCCTGTCGATCCTGCTGCCACTGGTCCTGCTGCTGGCCGCACCACCGGCCTCTGCCCGCGACGTGGCAGCACCTGCAGAGCACGTGGACAGCGACGGCCCTTATCTGTTCCGTGAGGGCGCGCAGCTGAAAGCGCAGTGGATCTGCCAGGACCAGGTGGAAACCCACAGCGTGCAGGCCGGCACCGATGACACTGAGGTTGCCGCGCGCTGCGGCTACCCGCATGCGGTGCATGTGCTTCCGCCGAACGCGCCGTCGGCATCGGTACTGCCGGCCGTGCCGCGCATCGTCGCCGTGTCCGACATCCACGGCCAGTACGCGCTGCTGGTCCGCCTGCTGCGCGCCAACCGGGTGATCGACACGCAGGACCGCTGGGCACTGGGCACGGATACGCTGGTGATCGCCGGCGACGTGTTCGATCGCGGCCCGCAGGTGACCGAAGCGTTCTGGCTGCTGTATGGCCTGCAGCAGCAGGCGGCGGCCGCCGGTGGCGCGGTGCATTTCGTGCTCGGCAACCATGAGACCATGGTGCTGTACGACGACCTGCGTTACGTCAATCCGAAGTACCTGCGCAGCGCGCAGCTGCTCGGTCGCAGCTACCCGCAGCTGTATGCTGCCGACTCGGTGATCGGCCAGTGGCTGCGCACGCGGCCGGTGCTGCTGCAGATCGGCGATACCCTGTTCCTGCATGGCGGCATCTCGCCCGAAGCGGTGCAGATGGCATTGGACCCGGCCCACACCAATGCCGCCTACCAGGCCTCGCTGGGCATTCCCAAGGCCGAGGTGAAGGCAGACCCCGTCACCGCACCGTTGTACGACGGCAAGACCAGCCCGATCTGGTACCGCGGCTACTTCGACGGGCGCCTGGACAGCCAGGGCGTACAGGCGGTGCTCGACCGTCTCCAGCTCAAGCGCATCGTGGTCGGCCACACCTCGATGCCACACGTCAGCAGCTTCCACGACGGCCGCGTGATTGCCATCGACAGCAGCATCAAGAATGGCGAGAACGGCGAACTGCTGTTCATCGAGGACGGCAAGCTCAGCCGCGGCCTGCTGGACGGATCGCGGGTGCCGCTGGCCAAGGGCCAGCCTGGCCTGCAGGACTGAACGAAGGGCCAGCGCCGGGTGCGCCTGGCCCCCTCACGCCTGCCACCTCCACCCCGTTTGCCGCTACCCTCGGCAGCCGAGAGGCCCGCCCTGTCCAGCGGGCGGCCCATCCGCCCCCAGGAGCCCCGCGCATGCGCGTACTCATCGCAGAAGACGACCCGGACATCGCCTCTGGCCTGTGCGCCTCGATGCGCCGGCAGGGCCACGTGGTCGACCACGTGGACAACGGCGCGCATGCCGATGCCGCCCTGAACTCCACCCAGTACGCGCTGCTGGTGCTGGACCTTGGCCTGCCCCAGCTGGACGGCCGCGATGTGCTGCAGCGGTTGCGCCAGCGCGGCGATGGCCTGCCCGTGCTGGTGGTCACCGCACGCGATGGCCTGGCCGAGCGCGTGCGCGTGCTCGACCTGGGAGCCGACGACTACCTGGTCAAGCCCTTCGCCCTGGACGAATTCGAAGCACGCGTGCGCGCGCAGTTGCGCCGGGTCACCAGCAACGGCAACCCCGACCTGCGCATCGGCCGGCTGCGCCTGGACCTGACCGGGCACCGGGTGTGGATAGACGAGCAGACGCTGGAGCTGACCGCGCGCGAATTCGGCCTGCTGTCCGCCCTGGCGGTGCGTGCCGAGCGCATCGTCTCGCGTGCGCAGCTGGTGGAGGCCCTATGCGACTGGGGCCAGGACCTGACCGACAACGGCCTGGACATCGCCCTGCACCGCCTGCGCCGCAAGCTGCAGCCGGGCGGCATGGGCATCCGCACGGTGCGCGGGCTGGGCTACATGCTGGAAGACGCCAGCGCGTGATCAGCGGACCGCCCAGCCTGCGCCGGCGCCTGCTCGCCTTCCTGGCGTTGCCGATGCTGGGCCTGCTGACCTTCAACACGCTGCTGGCCTACTACGTGGCGCTGGACTACTCCAACCGCATCCACGACCGCAACCTGACCGATGACACCGTGTCGTTCGCACAGATGCTCAGCACGATGCCGGTCAGCAGCGACCTGTCTCCGCAGGCACGTTTTCTGATCGAGTACGACCCCGACGGTCATCGCTACTTCAACGTCGACAGCAGCCGCTTGGGCACCATCGCCGGCAACGCAGATTTCAGCGCCTATGCGCCCTCGCAGGACTGCAGCGGCACGCACCCGGCGCTGTACGAAGGTGAGTTGAACGGCCAGCAGGTGCGCATGTCGACGGTCTGCACCCAGGCGATGAACGATCCGCAGGACCAGCTGGCAGTGACCGTGGCCGAAAGCATGGCCGACCGTCGCCAGCGTGCGCGCGAAATCCTGATGATCGTCATTCCTCTGATGGCCATGCTGGCGCTGGGAATGGCCGCGCTGGTCTGGTTCGGCGTCACCCACGGCCTGCGTATCCTGACCCCGCTGACCTCGCGCCTGGCCCAGCGCCGCGGCGAGCTGGCACCGATTTCCGACGCGGACGTGCCCGAGGAAATCCAGCCCCTGATCAGCACCATCGACGGCCTGTTCGCGCGGCAGGCGGAAATGATCACGCTGCAGAACCGCTTCATTGCCGACGCCGCCCACCAGTTGCGCTCGCCGTTGGCGGGCATGGCACTGCATGTGGACCAGGCACTGGCGCACGGCGATCCAGAGACCGTGCGCGAAGCGCTGCAGAACATCCGCCGGCTCAACCAGCGCACCGCTCGCGTCAGCACCCAGCTGCTGGCGTTGAGCCGGGCACAGACCGTGCCGGAGACGGTGGAGGCGCTGGATGTGTCCGAGCTGGTGCCGCAATGGGTGGGCATGCGCGTGCCCGAAGCGATCCGCGATGGCATCGACCTGGGCTACCTGGGTCCGCAGCAGCCGGTGCGGATACTGGGCAACGGCGCACTGCTGCACGAGGCGCTGGACAATCTTATCGACAACGCCCTGCGCTACGCCGGCGCGGATACGACCGTCACCGTCGGCGTGCAGGCCCTGGACGACAACGATGTCGAGCTGTACGTCGAAGACAATGGCCCGGGCGTGCCCGAGGACGTGATGTCGCGGCTGGGGGAGCGCTTCTTCCGTGCGCCCGGCACTGCAGCCAGCGGCACCGGCCTGGGCCTGGCCATCGCCCATGAGGCCGTCGAGCACCTGGGCGGACGCCTGGGCTACCTCAACCGTCCCGGCGGTGGCCTGAAGGTGTCCATCACCATACCGTTGCTGAAGGGCCCTTGATCCAGACGAACCGTTGAAAGGTTGCCGAAAATCGCGCTTGCGATGCTGACCTTCCCGACTGCCGCGCTGGAGCCGACTGGTGCCTGCATCCCATGAGTTCTTTCTTCCCGGTGGCCCGCAGGGTGTCCTGCTGATCCATGGCCTGACCGGCACGCCCGCCGAAATGCGCATGCTGGGCAAAGGGCTGAACAACGCGGGCTTCAGCGTGCATGGCGTGCAGCTGCCGGGTCACTGCGGCAGCGTCGAAGACCTGCTGCAGACCCGCTGGGAACAGTGGTACCAGGGCGTGGAAGATGCGGCGGCGGACCTGCGTGGCAAGGTCGACCAGCTGTTCGTCGGCGGCCTGTCGATGGGGGCGGTACTGGCGCTGGCGCTGGCCGCGCGGCGGCCGGACTGGGTCTCCGGCGTGGGGGTGTACGGCGCCACCTTCCGCTACGACGGCTGGAACATTCCGGCGGTCGCACGCTTCTCGTTCCTGCTGCCGTGGTTCAAGCGCCTGGGCATCGGCCGCGACCGCATGTTCATGGAAGAGCCGCCGTACGGCCTGCGCGACCAGCGCCTGCGTGCGCAGGTCAGCGCCGCCATGCTCTCTGGTGACAGTGCCGCTGCCGGCCTGCCAGGCAACCCGTGGCATGCATTGGCCGAAATGCGTGCACTGAGCGCCTGGACGCGCCGTCACCTGCATCAGGTCACGGCACCATGCCTGGTGATGCATGCCCGCGAGGACGACGTGGCCAGCATGGGCAATGCCGAGCTGGTGATCTCGCGCGTCAGCGGACCGACCGAACTGGTGGTACTGGAAGACAGCTACCACATGATCACCATCGATCGCGAACGGCGCGAGGTGATCCGCCGCAGCGCGCGCTTCTTCAGCGACATCGGCGAACGTGCGGGCGTGCTGCAGGCGGTCGCCTGAGATGGGATCGCTTGCGACCCTGCTGTGGCTGGTCAACGTGGTGCTCGACACCGGCGGCCAGTTGGCCTTCAAGGCTGCCGCCAGCGACCCGCAGGATGGCGAAGGCCTGCAGCGCTGGAAACACATGTTCGGCCGTCCCTGGCTGTGGCTGGGCATCGCCTGCTACGTGCTTGAATTCGTCGCCTGGATCGCCTTCCTGTCGCTGGTGCCGTTGTCGCAGGGCGTGCTGCTCGGCTCGATCAACATCGTCGCGCTGATGGTGGCCGGCCGCATCCTGTTCCGCGAGCGGCTGACGCCGTTGCGGGTGACCGGCATGCTGCTGATCAGCGCCGGCGTTGCCGTGGTCGGAGCCGGAACATGAGGCGGCTGTACCTGGTCGGCTTCCCGCTGCTGATGGCCTTCGACACCCTGGCCCAGCTGTGCTTCAAGTATGCCGGCGACGCCGCGCTGCCGGTCGAGGCCAACAGCGCATGGCTGCTGCGCGTGCTGTCACAGCCTTGGGTATACGGCGCGATGCTCGGTTACGTCGGCGCGTTCTTCACCTGGATGAGCCTGCTGCGGCACGCGCCGATCGGCCCTGCGTTCGCGGCCTCGCACCTGGAAGTGATCAGCGTGCTGCTGCTGTCGGCGTGGCTGCTGCACGAACCGCTGACGCTGCATCACCTGATCGGTGCGGTGATGATCGTGGCCGGCATCATCTGCCTGGGCCGCGCCGAGGCGGATGATCCGCATGCAGTTACCGAAGCAGCCCCGTGAGCCTGCTGTCGCGCGAGTTGCCTCCCACCGCTGGGCTGCCCCTGCAGGCCAGCGATTTCCTTCCCGGCGGCGGCGACCTGTGCACGATTCTGGCCGGGCAGCTGGGCACGCCGCCGCTGCAGCTGACCTGCTCGGGTACCCATGCCCTGCTGATCGCCCTGCGCACCCTGCGCAGGCGCGCGCCGCAGCGCGATACGGTGATCCTGCCGGCCTATACCTGTCCGCTGGTACCGATTGCCGTGCACAGCCTCGGCCTGCGCATACACCTGTGCGATACACGCCGCGACCATTTCGATTTCGACCCGATCGCGCTGCACGCCGCAGCCGATGCACGCACGCTGGCGATCATTCCCACGCATCTGGGCGGGCGCATCGCCGATGTTGATCGCGCATGTGCCATTGCGCACCGCGTCGGTGCGTGGGTGATCGAGGACGCTGCACAGGCACTGGGTGCACGCGTGGCCGGCAACAGCGTCGGCCTGCGCGGCGACATCGGCTTCTTCAGCCTGGCCGCCGGCAAGGGCCTGAGCCTGCATGAGGGCGGCCTGCTGCTGGCACGTGATGAAGCACTGCGTGCGGCATTGATCGAGCAGGCCGCAGAACACACGCCCTTCAACCCGCGCTGGGAGCTGACGCGCAGCCTGCAGCTGCTGGGCCTGGCGGCCTGCTACCGCCCTTCCCTGCTGTCGCTGGTGTATGGAAATCCGCTGCGGCGTTCCCTGCGCCGTGGCGACCTGGAAGCTGCGGTGGGTGATGTGTTTCCGTTGGCTATTCCGCAGCATCGCGTCAGCCGCTGGCGGCAGAACGTCGGGGCACACGCTGCACAGCGCCTGCCCGCCTTCCTGCAGGCCGCCCGCCTGCGCGCGCTGCAGCTGCGCGTGCAGCTGGAATCGCTGCCTGCCGTTGAAGTGGTGGACGGGATGCCTGGCACTCTTGGCACCTGGCCGATGCTGATGCTGCTGCTGCCCAGCGAACGTGCGCGTGACAAAGCGCTTTCATCGCTGTGGCAGCGCGGCCTGGGTGTCAGCCGCATGTTCATCCACGCCCTGCCGGACTATGCCTATCTGCGAGGCGTCGTCGCAGACGCGGACGTACCCAATGCCCGCGACTTCGCCGCCCGCTCCCTGACCGTGGGCAACAGCCCCTGGCTGACCCACGAAGACAGCTGCGAGATCGTGAAGGTACTGGCTGGCCAGTAGAGGCTGAAGGCGAGCAAAGCCTGCTTCGCGCTCACTGGCTGAACGCTTCCCGAGTGCCTCCGTTCGTGCTTTCAGGTGGAAAGGAACGAGAAAGACGGCCTGCCTACATTGGCCCCGTCGCCGGCATCGTGCCAAGGCCTCTCTTCATCGACGGAGCTGCCCATGCAATGGAGCATCCTGTGTGACTTCGATGGCACCATCAGCCTCGAGGACGTCATCGATTCACTTCTGGAAAACTTCGGCCAGCCCGGTTGGCAGCAGCTGGAAGACCAGTGGCGCTCGGGCGAGATCGGTTCGCGTGAATGCATGCAGGGCCAGGTCCGCCTGCTGAAGCTTGATCCGGCCACCCTCGATGCACACCTGGACCAGGTACGGATCGATCCGGGCTTCGCCGCTTTCGTCAAACGCGCGCAGGCGTTGGGCCTGCCACTGCGCATCGTCAGCGACGGCCTGGACTACGCAATCCATCGCATCCTCGCCAACCACGGCCTGCCGCCGCTGCCTGTGGTGGCCAACCACCTGCGCTGGTGTAACGACCATTGGCAGCTTGAATCTCCGTACCAGGCCGAAGGCTGCCGCAGCGGCACCTGCAAGTGCACCTGCGCGGCGCAGGCGCGTGCTGACGAAGCTCCCCGCGTGCTGATGATCGGCGATGGCGCCTCCGATTTCTGCGTGTCCGAACACGCCGATTTCGTGTTCGCCAAGCGTCGCCTGATTGCCCATTGCACCGACGCCGGCATTCCCCACGCCGCCATCGACACCTTCCACGACGCTACTGCGCTGCTGCCGCGCCTGCTCGACGGCAGCCTGCTTCAGCCCTCGCTTCCGCGGCTGCTCGCCACCGCCTGATCGCTCCGCCCGTTGCTTCCTTTGAATGCCCTCTCCGGAACCGAACCGATGAATATTTTTGACAAGAACGCCGATGCCGCCATCACCGATGCACAGCTGCTGGCAGACGAAGCCCGCTACAGCTCCTTCGGCGACACCGTGCACTACGTTGATCCGCCGAAGATCTTCCAGCGCTGCGAAGGCAGCTACATGTTCGATGCCGCCGGCACCCCGTACCTCGATCTGCAGATGTGGTACTCGGCGTGCAACTTCGGTTACGCCAACCAGCGCCTGAACAATGCGCTGAAGGACCAGATCGACACCCTGCCGCAGGTCGCCAGCCAGTATCTGCACCCCACGCGCGTGCAGCTGGCCAAGACCATCGCGGTGGACATGCACGAGAAGTTCGGCCTCGATGGCCGGGTGCACTTCAACGTCGGTGGTGCGCAGGCGGTGGAGGATTCGCTGAAGATCGTCCGCAACGCGCGCAACGGCAAGAGCCTGATGTTCGCCTTCGAAGGCGGCTACCACGGCCGCACCCTCGGCGCCTCGTCGATCACCTCCAGCTACCGCTACCGCCGCCGCTACGGCCATTTCGGCGAACGCGCGATGTTCATCCCGTTCCCGTATCCGTTCCGTCGCCCGAAGGGCATGACCCCGGACGAGTACTCCGACCACTGCGTGCACCAGTTCGAGCGCCTGTTCGAAAGCGAGTACAACGGCGTGTGGGACCCCAAGGTCGGCCAGGCCGAGTACGCCGCGTTCTACGTCGAGCCGATCCAGGGCACCGGCGGCTACGTCATTCCGCCGCGCAACTTCTTCAAGGGCCTCAAGCGCGTGCTGGACAAGTACGGCATCCTGATGGTCGTCGACGAGATCCAGATGGGCTTCTGGCGCACCGGCAAGCTGTGGGCCATCGAACACTTCGATGTCACCCCGGACGTGCTGGTGTTCGGCAAGGCGCTGACCAATGGCCTCAACCCGTTGTCGGGCCTGTGGGCGCGCGAAGAGCTGATCAACCCGACCGTGTTCCCGCCGGGCTCCACCCACTCCACCTTCAACTCCAATCCGCTGGGCACGCGCCTGGGCCTGGAAGTGCTGAAGCTGGGCAAGGAGATGGACTACGAGCGCACCGTGCCGGAGAAGGGGGCCTACTTCCTCGACGGCCTGCGCGGCCTGCAGAAGCGCCATCCGGAAATCGGCGATGTCGATGGCCTCGGCCTGGCACTGCGTGCGGAAATCTGCGCCGCCGATGGCTTCACCCCGAACCGTGAACTGCTGGATCGCATGGTCGACATCGGCCTGGCCGGCGACCTGCTGCACGACGGCAAGCGCATGGGCCTCGTGCTCGATGTGGGTGGCTGGTACAAGAACGTGATCACCTTCGCGCCCTCGTTGAACATCAGCTACGAAGAGATCGACCTGGCGATCACCCTGCTGGACCAGCTGCTGACCAAGGCCAAGGGCTGAGCGGGAATGCGCTGCCGGTTCCCGTGCCCCGCATGGACATGATCCCGCGTGTATCCAGCACCGCGCTGGAACCGGCCGCGCTGCTGGAGGGCTTCCTGGCCCACCCTCCCCTGGGGTTCGATGCCAGCCGCCTGCCCAGCGGCCTGCCCAGTTTCCGTGCGCCATTGGATCTGACCACAACCCTGGACGATGCACTGCGCTCGCGCCTGCTGGGGCTGCCGCTGTCGCGCCTGTGGCGGCCGTGGCTGACCTGGCAGACGCGGTTCATCGGTGCCACCAGCACCGAGTACACACCGCTGCCGGCGCATGTGTCGGCGGCTGCACTGGCCGACGACGTGCTGCGCCATGGCGTCGGTGACAGCCGGCTGCTGGTGGTCAAGGATCTGGCGATCGATTCGCCCTTGCTGGACGATGCCGCCAACGCACACAGCCACGCCTTCCTGCAGGCGCTGGAAGCACGCGGTTTCATCCCGCTGGAAGGCATGCCGCTGGCATGGGTGGCGATCGATTTCGATTGCATCGACGCCTATCTGGCTCGCCTGTCCGCAGCGCGTCGCAAGAACATCCGGCGCAAGCTGCGCTCACGCAGCAACCTGCAGATCGACTGCATCGCCACCGGTGACCCTGCCCTTGCCGAACCGCGGCTGCAGGCCGAACTGCATGCGCTGTACCTGCAGGTGTATGCACAGAGCGCCGTGCATTTCGACCGGCTCGAGCTACCCTTCTTCCAGCACCTGCTGGCAGACACGCAGGGACAGGGGCGCTTGTTCCTTTACCGCCACAACGGCGAGCTGATCGGCTGGAACCTGTGCTACGTGCATGCCGGCAAGCTGGTGGACAAGTACATCGGCCTGTCCTATCCGCAGTCGCGCGACCACAACCTGTACTCGGTCAGCTGGATGCACAACCTGGAATACGCGTTGCAGCACGGCCTCAGCCACTACGTTGCCGGCTGGACCGATTCACGCATCAAGGCCGAACTGGGTGCCCGCTTCACCTCCACCGTACACGCGGTGCATGCGCGTTCGCCGCTGCTGCGCGCCGTCCTGCGCAGGCTGGCCCCGCACCTGCAGGCTGAGCCGGATGGAGGAGGCTGACCGATGCAACTGCGTCCGCCGCTGATCCTCGACCTCGATGGTGGCGTACTGCCATTGCCACAGGCACGCACGCTTGCGCTGCAGCACTGGCATGACCCGCTGCGCTTTGCCTGCCGCAACGCCACGCTGTCACGCTTTGCCGGTGAAGTTCTTCGGCCGCTGCCGGCACAGCTCGGCACGGTCATGCTCGGCAGCGGCGACTTCCACCATCTCAGCCTGCCGCTGCTGCAGCACCTGCACACGCGTGCCCCGTTCCAGCTGGTGGTGCTGGACAACCATCCGGACAACATGCGCTTTCCCTTCGGCATGCACTGCGGTTCCTGGGTCAATGCTGCCGCCGCATTGCCGCAGGTATCGCATGTGCATGTGCTGGGCATCACCTCCGCCGATATCGGCCTGGGCCATGCGTGGGAAAACCACTGGCGGCCGCTGCTGGGGCGGCGGCTGACCTACTGGTGCATGGATGTGGATGTGGGCTGGGCCAGCCGCGTGGGCATGGCAGCTGCCTTCCGCCGCTTCGACCATCCCGAGGCTCTGGTCGCCGCGTTCGCCGCCGAACAGGCGCAGGCCCCTCAACCGACCTACCTGTCGATCGACAAGGACGTGTTCGCTGAAGATGTTGCGCGCAGCAACTGGGACCAGGGCCGCTTCCAGCTTGAACACGCACTGATGGTGATCGAGGCCCTGCGCACCGGTGGACTGGTGGGCAGCGACATCACCGGCGAGGTGTCACTTGCCAACTACCAGAGCCGTTTCAAGCGTTGGTTGTCATCGCTGGATGGGCAACCCGACGTCAGCGCCGATGATCTTCCGGCATGGCAGCAGCAGCACCAGCAGGTGAACCGCGAACTGTTGGCGGCGATGGCCGCCGTTCCGACGGCCTGCTGAGCGGGGGTAGTGCCGGCCGCTGGCCGGTAGCTGTACCACGATGTGCCAACCAAGGTTGGCACCTGCCAGACCCAGGCAGAGTCGGTAGTGCCGGCCGCTGGCCGGCAACCTCATTGTTCCCGGGCTCACGAGGATGCCGGCCAGCGGCCGGCACTACACTGGACGTCTGCCCCCGGAGCCGCCGCCATGCCCCAGACCGTCATCCCGCAGCTGCGCATGCGCCATGCCGATACCAGCCTGCCCTTCTACGTGCAGGGCCTGGGCTTCCTCGTCGACTGGGAGCACCGCTTCGAACCCGGCTTCCCGCTGTTCGCCCAGCTCACCCGCGAAGGCCAGACGATCTTCCTGACCGAACACACCGGCGACTGCGAGGTGGGCGGTGCGGTGTATTTCATCGTCACCGACGTCGATGGCCTGCACCGCGCGTTCAGCGCTGCGGGAGTACCCATCGAGCAGCCGCCACACGATACCGACTGGGGAAGCCGCGAGATGCTGATCGTCGACCCGGATGGCAACCGCCTGCGCTTCGCCACCGACGCTGGCTGAATGCCACGCGCTTGAACGGGAATATACGCTTCGTATACGCTTCATATATTCCCAATCGAGAACGCCCATGGGCATCGTCAACATCGATGACACCCTGCACGACCAGCTGCGCCGTGCCTGCACCGTCTCCAACCGCTCGATCAACGCCCAGGCCACGTTCTGGATCCGGGTCGGTATGCTGTGCGAGATGAACCCGACCCTGAGCTTCCAGGACGTCGTCGCCAGTGAACTGCGCGCCGCCGGTGTGCAGCCGCAGCTGCTTGCCCCCGGGCGGGCCTGAGCCGATGGCCATGATCAAGCGCCCCGACGAGATCGACCGCCTGGCCGAGTCCGGGCGACTGCTGGCTCAGGTCTTCGCCATGCTCGACGCGCTGCCGCTGCAGGGCCGCAGCACGCTGGAGATCAACGACATCGTCGAACGCATGATCGTCGACGAGCTGCAGGCACGGCCCGCCAGCAAGGGGCAGTACGGGTTCCCGTACGTGCTCAACGCCTCGATCGACAACGTCATCTGCCACGGCATGCCGTCGGCCGATGACGTGCTGCGTAGTGGCCAGATCGTCAACCTCGACATCACACTGGAGAAGAACGGCTACATTGCCGATTCCAGCACCACGTATCTGGTGGGTGATGCCGACTACGCCGCGCGCAAGCTGGTGCAGGTGACCTATCAGGCGATGTGGAAAGGCATCGCCGCCGTGCGGCCCGGCGCGCGCCTGGGCGACATCGGTCACGCCATCGCCCGCCACGCCCGCAGCCACGGCTACAGCGTGGTCAAGGAGTACTGCGGCCACGGTATCGGCCAGGAGATGCACGAGGAACCGCAGATCCTGCATTACGGCCATGCCGGCACCGGCATGGAGCTGCAGGAAGGCATGGTGTTCACCATCGAGCCGATGCTCAACCAGGGCAAGCCTGCCATCCGCCAGCAGCCGGACGAATGGCCGGTGTATACCCGCGACGGCAAGCTGTCGGCGCAGTTCGAGCACACGGTGGCCGTGACCGGCAGCGGCGTGCGCGTGCTGACCCTGCGCCCTGGTGAAACCCCGTTGTGCGCGGTGGATGCGGCCTAGAGCGGGCGCAGCAGCAACAGCAGCGCAAGGCACAGCATGAAGGCCGCCACGCCTGCATCCAGCAACCGCCATGCTGCCGCGTTGCGGAACACCGGCTGCAGCAACCGTGCGCCGAACCCCAGCCCGCAGAACCAGAGCACGCTGGCCACGCAGGCGCCCGCTGCGAACACCCAGCGCAGGTCACCCGGGTAGCGCGTGGACAGGCTGCCCAGCAGCACCATCGTATCCAGGTACACGTGCGGGTTGAGCAGGGTGAACGCCAGGCAGGCCAGCAGCACCTGCCGCCGACTGCCACCACTGGCATCGGCCGCGGCCAGCGCGCTGCCACCGCGCCACGCGCGCAGCCCAGCCTGCAGCCCATAGCACAGCAGGAAGGCGGCCCCGCCGAAGCGCAGCACCTGCAACAGCAACGGCCACTGCAGCACCAGCGCCCCCATGCCGCCAACGCCGGCCAGGATCAGCGCGATGTCCGCGCCCATGCAGGCCAGTACCACCATGCCCACGTAGCGGCGCTGCAGCCCCTGGCGCAGCACGAAGGCGTTCTGCGCGCCGATGGCGATGATCAGGCCAGCACCTGCAAACAGACCGGCCAGGGCCGCAGCAATCCACATCCGACGCTCTCCACCTTGAAAAGAGGCGCAGGGTGCGACCAACGGGCTCGTTAAGGCCAGCTGGTTTTTCTTTATCCTGTGCAGAAAAACTGAAGAGGCACCGCGTGGACCTGGTACATCCGCAGTTGAGCGCCTTCACCGCCGTGCTCGAAGAAGGCAGCTTCGAGGCCGCCGCACGCCGCCTGTCGATCAGCCCGTCGGCGTTGTCGCAACGGATCAAGGCGCTTGAGGACCGGCTGGGCCAGGTGCTGGTGGTGCGCCAGGCCCCGCGCCGGCCTACCGCTGCCGGCGAAGTGCTGCTGCGGCGGGTGCGGCCGATGCAGGCACTGCAGGCCGAAGCGCTTGCCGAACTGCTGCCGGAACGCGGCAGCGATGCCACCCGTACGCCGATTCCGCTGGCGGTCAACGACGATTCGCTGGACACCTGGTTCGTCGCCGCCATCGCCGAGCTGCACCAGCGCCACGGCTACCTGTTCGACCTGCGCATGGACGACCAGGACCACACCCTGGAACTGCTGCGCACTGGCAGCGTGCTTGGCGCGGTCACCGCCGAACGCAGGCCGCTGAAGGGCTGCAACGTGCATTCGCTGGGCGCGATGCGCTACCGCGCCATCGCCTCACCGGCATTTGCGCGCCGCCACTTCAGCGCGGGCATGCAGGCCGAAGCATTGGCCTCGGCGCCGATGATCGTGTTCAACCGCAAGGATGAACTGCAATGGCGTTTCCTGCGCAGGCTCACCCGCGCGCGAATGCAACCGCCCGTACACTACCTGCCCTCCTCCACCGGCTTCGTCGATGCTGCCGCGCGTGGGCTGGGCTGGTGCCTGGCACCGGAGGCCCTGGTCACGCCAGCGGCAGAGGCCGGACAGATAGTGGTGCTGGAACCGCGTCGCTGGCTCGACGTACCCTTGTTCTGGCAGCATGCCGCCGTGCGTTCGAGCACGTTGCAACACATCACCCACGCGCTGCGTACCGCCGCGGGCAATACCCTACGTTGAAAAGAGCATGATCCAGACCACCGCAGACCCCGGCTTCACGCGCGGACCACTACCGTTTGCCCACTTCTTCACTACAGGAACGGCATGCGCCTGAGCTGCCCACGGACAAGGATGCATCGCGCGCTCGGTGCTGCCGGCCTGGCCTTGCTGGCCAGCCTGCCGCTGGCTGCAGCGGCACAGACCAGCGCGCCTCCTGCACTGGAATGGGAACAGGCGCGGCAGCGTCTGGAGCAGGTCTCCGACGCGCTGGCCGCTGCTGATGCCGGCGTGCGCAACAAGGAAGACCTGCACGAGGCCACCCGCCTGCTGCGCCTGCCGGAGATCACCGGCGAAGTGCGGCGGCTGCAGTTCCAGAAGACACTGACCCTGCCGCTGGGCTCGCTGGCGCCGGTGGCCGAAGCCTTTGGCATCGACTCACCGCTGTCGTTCACCGAGCGCGACTGGCGCACACGGCCGGTGGTCACTGCGGTGCTGCCGCTGTACACCGGCGGCCTGATCCCGGCCGCGCAGCGTGCTGCCGGCGCGGCCAGCGAACAGGCCAGCGCCGAGCGCGAAGCGCAGCGGCAGTCGCTGACCGTGCAACTGGCCCAGGCCTACTTCGGTCAGCGCTTGGCCGAACAGGCAGTGGTCGTGCGCCGCGACGTGCGCGATGGCTTGAACCGCCACCTGTCCGATGCCGAGAAACTGGAACGCGAAGGCTTCGCCACGCGTGCGCAGCGCCTGCAGGCCACCGTCGCCCGCGACAAGGCCGAGCGCGAGTATCAGAAGACGCTCAATGATCTGGCCACGCTGAAGGCTGCGCTGGCCACGCTGTTGCGCAGTGGCGGCGATGTGCAGCCGCTGTCGCCGCTGTTCGTGCAGCGCGCGCCGCTGGAACCGGTCGCCAGCTTCGAGCGTACCGCGCAGGCACGGCAGCCGCAGATCGCCCGCCTGCGGGCGATCGTGGCGCAGGCCGAACAGGGCGTGCGCGTGCAGCAGGCCAAGCTGAAGCCAACGGTATTCCTGTTCGGCCAGTACGACTTCCGGCGCCGCGACGAAATGCTGACCGATCCGGACTGGGCGTTCGGCATCGGCCTGAAGTACACGTTCCTGTCGCCGAACTCACGGCCGGCACAGATCAGTGCGGCACGCGCGCAGCAGGAACAGGCCGAGGCCGGCCTGCGCGAGGCCGAGAACCAGGTCGCGCTGGGTGTGCGCAAGGCCTGGAACGAGCTGGAAACCGCACGCCAGCAGTTCGTGCTGCTGGACAGCAGCATCGCCCAGGCCGACGAGAACCTGCGCCTGCAGGAGCTGGCCTTCCGCGAAGGCCAGGCCACCTCGCTGGACGTGATCGACGCACGGCTCGGTCTTGGCGGTGCCCGCGTCGAACGTGCGCAGGCCGCCTACCAATACGATATCGCCTTGGCGCAGTTGCTTGAGGTGAGTGGACAGATGGACCGCTTCGAAGACCATCGGCGGCGTGCAGACGAGGTAATTGATCATGAGTGATGTGTTGCACGACGAAGCAACGACGCCCCCGGGCAAGCGCCGGCTGGGGCCGATTCTGCTGGTGGTGCTGCTGGTGGCGGTGGTGCTGGGCCTGTGGCTGGCCTGGCGCAGCCCCGCCGACCAGATCCAGGGCATGGCCGACGCCGACACCCTCAACGTGTCGGCCAAGATCACCGCGCGCGTGGCCGAACTGAAGGTCCGCGAGGGCGATCGCGTGCAGGCCGGGCAGGTGCTGTTCCTGCTCGACAGCCCCGAAGTAGCAGCCAAGGAACAGCAGGCACATGGCGCACTGGCTGCGGCGCAGGCGGTGGCCGACAAGGCTGCCGAAGGCGCACGCAGCGAAGACATCCGCGCAGCCGAAGCCAACTGGAAGCGCGCCGAGGCCGGTGCGACCCTTGCCGATGCCACCTACCGGCGCGTGCAGAACCTGTTCAACGAAGGGGTGATGACCCGGCAGAAGCGCGATGAAGCGGCGGCCCAGGCCACCAGCTCGCGCGAACTGGCCCGCGCCGCACGCGCCCAGTACGACATGGCGTTGACCGGCGCGCGCGAACAGGACAAGCGTGCCGCGCAGGGCCAGGTGCAGCAGGCCCAGGGCGCGGTGGCGGAAGTCAACGCCGCGCGCGTTGAAGTGGAAGGCCGCGCGCCGGTGGCCGGCGAGATCAACAAGCGCATGGCCGACCCGGGCGAACTGGTACCAGCCGGCTACCCGGTGTTCACCCTGGTCGACATCGACCGCATGTGGGTGTCGATGAACCTGCGCGAATCGCAGATGCAGGGCCTGAAGGTCGGCAGCAAGCTGCAGGGCAGCGTGCCGGCACTCGGCAAGGACGGTGAGTTCGAGGTCTACTTCATCAATCCCGCAGGCGACTACGCCACCTGGCGCACCACCCGCCAGTCATCGGGCTATGACGTGCGCAGCTTCGAAGTGCGGGTGCGCCCGGTACGCCGCATCGAGGGCTTCCGCCCCGGCATGAGCGTGCTGTTCGCATGGCCGCAGCACTGAACACCAGCCGCAGCAGCTTCGGCAGCTCATGGCAGCGCGAACTGCGCCGGTTGCGCAGCAGCCGTGCGGACCTGGCGCTGGTCACCGTGCTGCCACTGTTGATGCTGGTGGTGATGGCCTGGATGTTCTCCGCATCGGTGATGCGCGATGTGCCGATTGCCGTGGTCGACCTTGACCACAGCAGCGACAGCCGCCTGCTGCTGCGCATGCTCGACGCCAGCCCCGGCGTGCGCATCGCCCGCCAACCGGTCGATATGGATGAGGCGCGCGCGCAGCTGCGTCGGCTGGAGGTGTTCGCGGTGGTACTGGTGCCGCGCGATGTGACCCGCCAGGCGCTGCGCGGCCGGCAGGGCACGGTGTTTTCCTATTACAACGCCACCTACATGACCACCGGCCAGTCCGCCGCGCGGGATATCGGCGACGCGGTCTCTGCGTGGAACGCGCGGTTGCTGCGCGAACGCATCGGCCTGCAGGTCGGGCCGGGCAAGCTGCGTGCCGCCCCCATCGCGGTGCAGTCGGACATCCTGTTCAATCCGGCGCGCAGCTACGAGCTGTTCCTGCTGCCACTGATCTTCCCGGCGGTACTGTCGCTGGTACTGGCGCTGGCCGTGGCCGGCAGCCTCGGCCGTGAGATCCGCGACGGTACCCTGCCCGCCTGGCTGGGCCATGCACCATGGTCGGCCATTGCCGGCAAGGTGCTGCCCTACGTGCTGCTGTTCTCGTTGTACGGCGCGCTGGGCGCGGCCTACCTGGCCTGGCTGCGTGGCGACGGCATCGCTGGCAGCGTGCTTCTGCTGCTGATCGCACAACCGCTGTTCTACCTGGCCACCGCGGCCTATGCCCTGTTCTTCGTTGGCGTTACCCGTGACATGGGCACGGCCCTGTCCGCCGTGGGCCTGAGCATCGGCACCGCGCTGGCGTTCTCCAGCGCCACGTTCCCGGTGATCGACGCACCGTTGTTCACCCGCGTCTGGCACCTGCTGCTGCCGCTCAGCGCCTACATCAAGCTGCAGACCCAGCAGCAGTTCATCGGCTCGCCGTTGGCGGTATCGCTATGGCCGCTGGCCACGCTGCTGCTGATGATCGCGGTTGCTGGCGGCATCGGCGGCTGGCGCCTGCTGGCGTTCGCGCGCACGCCGCAGGCCGCGCAACCGGCCGGGGCAGGCGCATGAGCCGGATCTGGCACAGCCTGCGACAGACCCTGTTGGCCGTGCTCTGCGATCGCTACGCGATCGTGGTGATGGTCGGCGCGGTGATTCTGTACTCGTTCTTCTACCCCGCCGCCTATCGCCATCAGGTGGCCGGCAACCTGCCCGTGCTGGTGGTCGATGAAGACCACAGCGCGACCAGCCGCGAGCTGCTGCGCAAGCTCGATTCGCTGCGCGTGGCCCATGTGGTCGGGCAACCGGCCGACCTGCAGGAAGCGCGCGCACAGCTGGAGGCCGGCCATGCCGAAGGTATCGTGCTTATCCCGGCCAACCTGGAACGCGACATCCTGCGCGGGCATCCGGCCAAACTGGTGCTGCTCGGCAACGGCGCCTATCTTGGCCGAGCCAGCTGGGTACTGGGCAGCGTGGCCGATGCGCTGGGAGCGTTCGGCCGTGAAGCGGCTGTCACCCAGGCCGCGTTCATGGGCGCGCCACAGGCACCACCGGTCACCCTCGTGCAACGACCCTTGTTCAACACGCAGGAAGGCTATGGCAGCGCGATCGTCCCCGGCGTGGCCGAACTGATCGTGCACCAGACGCTGCTGATGGGCATCGGCGTGCTGCTCGGTGGCCGCCGGCTGGTGCTGGGCCGGCGCCTGCAGTTCGACCTGCCCACCCTGACCGGCATGGCCCTCGGTTTCGGCCTGATCGGGCTGTTCGGGCTGTTCTGGTACGCCGGCTTCACCGCCTGGGTGCAGGACTATCCGCGTGGCGGCAACCCGCTCGGCCAGCTGCTCGGCGGCACCCTGTTCATCGCTGCCACGGTGGCGTTCGGCCTGTTCGTCGGCAGCTTCTTCCGCACGCGCGAACGCGCCTTCCAGTACATCATCGCCACCTCGATCCCGCTGTTCTTCCTGGCCAGCCTGTCCTGGCCGGCGGTGATGACCCCGCGCCCGCTGGTGTGGCTGGCGCAGCTGCTGCCGACCACCTCCGGCATCAACCTGATGGTGCGCCTGAACCAGATGGACGCCAGCCTGGCCGAGGTCAGCCACGAACTGATCACCCTGGCCGTGCTGCTGGCGCTGTACGGCGCCCTCGCCCTCTGGCGCCTGCACAGCCCAAAGGGGACGGAGGGGATTAAGTCGTAGCTGGCACGGAGAGGGAAAAAAGCGACTTAATCCCCTCCGTCCCCTTTTACGGGTCTGGCGCGTACCAGAACGGGATGCTGTACTCGCGACGACGGCTGGGGCCGCGTTCGCCGCCGCCCACGTTCCAGACCAGTCGCAGGTCATGCCGGCCCGGCTTCAGGTCCGCCATCGGGAGATAGCCCACCAGCCCGCGCATGTCCAGGTCGCGGCGTTCCATCGGCACGAAATCGTGCAGGTCGACCTTGCCGCCGTCGAGCTGCACCGTCCACAGCGTGGCCATGCAGTTCACCGCTGCTGTCGCGGCCAGTGCGCCCTGCGCTTCGTTGCGCGCACCACCGGCGCAGCGCTGTCGCGCCACCGGGTTGTCACGCTGCGGGCGATGGGGAATGAACAGGCGCAACCGCGATGCACTGATGGTATCGGCCGGAATCATCGGATAAGGCAGCAACTGGTCGTGCGCCGAGCGCAGCGATTCGTAGTGCGCGCCCAGCATGCCGTGGTTCACTGCCTCCTCGGTCAGCACGCTGTAGCGGTTGAACAGCGAGAACGTCATCGAGCCATAGACCTGCAGGGCGGCGAGCACCATCGCCAGCATCACCGCCGAAATATAGATCACCGTGAACGAGCGGCCGCGCAGGTTGCTCTGCAGGGTCCACTGCATGGTCTGCAGCAGGCGCAGCATGGGTACCCGCTGCAGGCCAGCCAGCACCGACTGCAGTCGCTTCTCCTGCCGTGCCGTGTCCAGGCCCCGCGCGCGACGCCGCGCGATCGACTTTTCCAGCAGCATCGGCACCATCGCCAGACCGAGCAGACAGAGCATCAACACCGCAACGATTCCCAGCGTGATGCGATCGACATCGCCGAAGGCGGCGCCGATGGCCATCGCCACGCCAAGCGAGACAATGGCTACCACCAGCGTGCCGGCCAGGGTCTGCACGCACAACAGCGTGGTCGAGAACAGCATGGTGGCAAGCCGGTCCGCGCGTTCAATGGTGCCGTCGAGGCCCCCGTCGCGCTGCTGCAGGAACGCGCGTGAGAACGGCCCCAGCATCGTCAACCGATCCCAGTCGATACCGTTGGGGAAGTGCGATTTCAGGCCGATCAGGCCGATCCAGTAGCCGCGCACGGCCAAGTGGATGATCAAGGCCACCGCCAGCACGTAGCACATGCCGACGCCGATGCTGAAGGCGAACCACAGCGCCTGGAAATAGACACCTTCGGTATGCAGGCTGCTGCGCGCCCACGCATCGAACAGGTAGCCCGGCACAGCGAGCAGTGCGAAGGCGAGCAGGCCGGAAATGAACAGCTCCAGCTCGTCGGTGCGGTCACGCACGCGGGAGTAGCTGGCTGTCGTGCGAGGCATTGCATCAGCAACATCGGTCGGTTCCCGGCGGTCTACAGCACTCGACTCGTTCACTGGCGATTCATCCCTGGAGGTCGGCGCAGTATAGGCATGGACCCTGCTTCACGGAACGGGACCGGAAACGGAGAACGCCGGCACAGGGCCGGCGTTCGGGGTACAGCAGTGTGGAAGGGGTTATCGCATGGGGGATCAGCGGTAGACGCGCTCACAACGGCGCTCGACCACACGATCGCCGGTCTTCTGCTGATGGTTGCCCTGGATCTGCCGTCCGGCTGCGCCGCCTGCCACGGCACCGGCAACCGTCGCCAGCTTCTTGCCGTTGCCGCCGCCTACCTGGTTGCCCAGCAGACCACCGACCACGGCGCCGGTAGCGGTGCCGGTGATGCGGTTGGGATCGCGGGTATTGCGCTGCACTTCCACGTTCTTGCAGACCACGCGGCTGCCATCGTTGAACTTGCGCCCTTCATCACGCGGGCCGTAATTCTGTGCGCCAGCGACGGACGAGGCCGCCAGCAAGGTGCCCAGCACCATCAATCGGGTCGAGGTCTTCATGGCCATCTCCTGTGCTCCGGTATGGCGCAAGTGTCTGCCTGCGGGTGGCAACTGCAGGTGAAATCCACGTCGCCGAGGGTTGAGCGGCCATCATCGGTTCAGGAAACAAAAATGCGCCCATCGCGACCAGCATCGCGATGGGCGCCGTCTCCCACCCGGCTTAGAACTCTTCCCACCCACCCGTGTTGGCAGCAAGCGACGGGGCGATGCGCGGCGGCACGCCGGTCACGCGACGCACCGGCGGCACGCTTGCGGCGACCGCGGCCAGCATCGGCCGGACCGCTGCCGCCGCCACCGAAGCCCCGGTGCGGAACACCGACACCGCCTCGGCCAGCAGGTTGGCCTGTTCTTCCATCGACCGCGCAGCGGCGCTGGCCTCTTCCACCAGCGCGGCGTTCTGCTGAGTGGTTTCGTCCATCTGCATCACCGTCTGGTTGACCTGCTCGATGCCCGAGCTCTGCTCCTGCGAGGCTGCAGAGATCTCCGCCATGATGTCGGTCACCCGCTGCACCGAGGCGACAATCTCGCCCATCGTCGTGCCGGCCTGACGCACCAGCGCCGAGCCGTCGGACACCTTGCCCACCGACTCCTCGATCAGGCCCTTGATCTCCTTGGCCGCACCCGCCGAGCGCTGTGCCAAGGTGCGCACCTCGCTGGCCACCACCGCAAAGCCCCTGCCCTGCTCACCCGCACGTGCCGCTTCCACGGCGGCATTGAGCGCCAGGATGTTGGTCTGGAAAGCGATGCCATCGATCACGCTGATGATCTCGGCGATCTTCTTCGACGACGCTTCGATGGCGCTCATGGTGGTCACCACCTGGCCGACCACCTCGCCGCCCTGCGAGGCCACCCCATGTGCACCGATCGCCAGCTGGTTGGCCTGGCGCGCGTGTTCGGCGTTCTGCTTCACCGTGGAGGTCAGCTCCTCCATCGACGCTGCCGTTTCTTCCAGGTTGGCCGCCTGCTGCTCGGTACGCCGCGACAGATCGGTATTGCCGGAGGCAATCTCCCCCGCTGCCAGATTGATGCTGGACGCACTGGCCTGGATACGGCCGACGATCTGGGTCAGCTGCTCGACGGTGGTGTTGCAGTCGTCGCGCATGCGGGCGAACACGCCGTGGAAGTCGCCCTGCATGCGTACGGTCAGATCGCCGCGCGAGATCGCCTGCAGCAGGCTCGACACCTGCTCCAGGTTCTCATCGGTGGTCTGCATCAGCCGGTTCAGCCCGGTCACCATCTCGCCGAAATCATGCTCGAAGCGTGCTTCGTCACCGCGCAGGCTGAAGTCGCCGGCAGCAGCGGCTGTGGCCAGCCGGCGGATCTCGCCGTTGATGGCCGACAGACTCGATTTGGTCTCGTCCATGGCCTGGGTGATCGCCGCCTTCTCGCCCGGCAGGCGATCCATGTCCACCGACAGGTCGCCGCGTGCGTAGTGCTTCATCACCTCGATCAAGCGGTTCTGCACCTGCACGTGCGAGCCCACCAGCGCGTTGGTGTCATGCACCATGCGCCCGTAGTCGCCGGGGAAGGCGCTCTCGTCCATGCGATAACCCAGGCTGCCATCATCGTGCTGCCGCGCCATCTCGCCCTGCGCGGCCATCACCGCCTGCAGCTGCCCCTGCATGCGCTGCATGGACTTCAGCAACTGGGTCACCTCGTCGTTGCCCGAGGCATCGATGACGTTGTCCAAGCGACCGTTGGCGATGCCATCGGCCAGCTTCACCGCGCCCGCCAAGGGGCGGGTCAGGCTGCGGGTGATCGCCCACGCGGCCAGTGCGCCGAGAATCAGGCTGAGCACACCGAAGGCGATGGACAGGGTTCCCGTCCACGCTTCCGTGGCGCGGTATTCCTCACGGCTGCGTTCGGTCAGAGTTTCCTGGTGCCGCAGCAGGCTGGAAATCGCTCCATTCCAGGCCGTGGCCAGACCGTGCTCGGCCAGCAGCTCGGTGGCTGCACCGTCGTAGTCGCCCGCCTTCATCCGCTCGTGCAATTGTTGAGTGGAGACGTCGGTGGCCTTGCGCGCCGCCGCGATCTGCGCAACCAGCGTATCGCCGGTGGCATCGCGGGGAATCTTGACGTACTTGTCCCAGATTCCATCGTAGGTGCGGCTCAGTTCCTGCGCCCGCTGGTAATCCTTGTCGAACTCCTCGCCGCGCTTGATCACCATCAGGCGACGATGCATCAGCACCGCGTTGTTGGTATCGAGCATGTCGTTCAACAACCGCATCTTGACCATGTTCACGCCCACCACTTTCTCGAACTGGGCGGACTTCAGATGGTTTCCGTACAACACCAGGCCGACAATGGCCAGGATGAACAGCAACAGCAGACCGAAGCCGGCGGAAAGCCGGGATCCCACACGGAGGTTGCGTAAGGCGAGCATCTCAATTCCCTTGATCGTGGCCCTATATCGGTGGCGGCACGACCCGGGGAAACTTTAAGGAAGCTTTGCGCCGGGAATCGTCATCAAGGTGAATCCGTTCAAAAGATCTTCAATGATCACAGACTAAACCACCCTTACGGCAGGGCAATCCTTAAAACTACCCACTAGGCCCAGTGACCGCGCGCGTCGAGAACAAACGCCGCTTTCCCTCAACGATAAAGTCTGTCTGCCTGGCCCCTTGCAGTAGAACCTCCCGCTGTGCGCCCTCCAGGGTGCAAGGCTTCATGACACTTGCATACACAACGCGGGCCGCACGGAATTAGGTGCAGCTCAATCATGCAAACGTCGTCGATAGACGAGTCCGCGGGCTACGTGTGCATCGCCAGGGCACCCAGCTCCTCCTGATTGGCTCCGTTCGGCCGCCTCGCGATCGGGTTCATGTGCGGCTCCTGCAGCGGTGTAGCTGCTGACGCCGCGGCCTTGCGCAACTCTAGATCGCGCCGATTCGTACCGGTATGCCGGGCACCAATTCGCGCGATGAGTTTCCGGCAATGACACAGGCACAGCGAGGTTGCAAGCAATGCGCTAAGCAGACGGCTCACCAGCGATGGCAACAGCGCCAACCACAGCGCCCGCATCAACGATGCTGCCATCATCAGCAGGGCCGCAGTCTGCACTAGCCATTTCCCGGTTCATTCCGGGACAGCATTGAGCGAACGTACTCAGCCGACCCCGGAGTTCTTTCTATATATTTGAAACATGCCATATCCAGGTATCGACCAAACTCTTCATCACTAACAATCACAACATCCGGGTCGTACATGAGTCCATATGAAAATTCCACCCCAGAAAAATGATCATCCACGTCGAAGCTATTATTGTCCGGGAACCTGCAATCAACATCATCGGTGCCAAAACCCCAGCGCTTCGATAGACATTCGAGCATCTGAATAAACATCCCCGACGAATAAATCCAATCAAAGTAAGCAAAAACCACCCAATCAGAATCCCTCTTGTCCATCCAAGATCCAAACAACTGGTCACTCATAACAGCCTCACTTAGGGTGGAAATTTTTAACTACACCAGTCTCATCGATGTACACAACGAAAGAGACGCCTCCCGCATTGGACTCGTATATCCTCTTCCCAGTAGCAACAGCGTCCTTGTAACCCCTCGCAGCAGCTTCCTGGCCGAGCGCCAAAACCTTCCTATCTGACATTATAGCCGGATCATAAACCGTCTTCGTCTGGACTTTATTTTTATAGCCCACAATTATTTTTCCAGTAGGATCCAACGCTGGTATCTGATAGGAAATAACGGAAACACCTGGAACATCCGTGGCAACCTCGCTTACGATTTTCACTCCACGAGCCGCGGCCTCCGACCTGAATTCCACTGAATTGTGCGCACCAGAAATTCCGTTCTTCTGAGAATAACCATCTGGACGAGCAATATGCGAATCAATATCAACCTTGAATGATATGCCATCCGGATAATTAACACCTCCCAAGTGAGCAATACTTCCATCCCCAGCAATGTTATCTGGCAGCAAATGCGGCGGCAACGAGCCATCCGGCTCCAATTTTACCGAGCGCGCCTTTCGAGCTCGTTCGAGTGCCTCTGAAGCAGCAGCCTCCAATGCGGTGCCCTTAGCCCCCTTTGCAAGGAATGCCCCCGGCCCGACCAAGGAAGTTCCGATGTCAAACGTGAACTTTCCACCAATGTCAGCCGCTTGATCTACGTCTTCAAAATTCCACGAGTTCCTACCACCAGTCAGGTAGTACGCAAGGCCTGCCGTCTTCTCCATGTACTCATTGATGCCCTGACTGATCGCGTTGTTGCGTTTTTCGGAGAAGGCTTGCAAGCCAAGCTTGTCCATCTCCTTGTAATCCGAGAAAAAGCCCAGTAGAACACTGATCTGGTTCATGCTTGCCGCACCAGCTACAAGGTCCTTCCCCCCGGTCCAGAGCCCGTTTACGAACGCAGCACCAGCGACCACTCGATTCGTCGACGACAGCCAGTCGGCTTCCGCACCGTAGCCTGCGCCACGCAATAGATCGACAGTGTTCGAACCACACTCACCAACCAGCGAACAGTACACCTTCCTTTGCAGATCTTCGGTGGAAGAGTGAATTGCCAATGTGTCAAGGTTGACCCCAGAACCGGCATTCTTGCTCGCAGCGATGAGCTTATCGGCGTTTTCCGCCATCCAGGCGTCATACTCCCCCTTATATATAGGAGAGTTATGCGATTCCAATGCAATCTTCGCAAGTGATCGCTGCTCACTGCACGCGATAGACCCTGGCACTTGGCATGCCATCATCAGCTTGTAATCGCGCTCAGCGGAGAGCCGCTCGAAGTTCTCCTTGATATCGCAGTCTTTACCTGCATCAGAACAGATAACAGTCGCCTGAAGGTACTCCATCCGCTCGTCGTGATTCAGGTAGTTGTTCTCAACGGAGTTTTTCGCGATACCCATGCCCAATGTCGCGCCAGAAATTCCTGCACCGGAAAGTCCTCCCGCCATTGCGCCGACCGCTTGTCCGAGCACCCTTACTTGCTCCGCCTGCTCGGGAGTCAACTGCCCGCCATTCTGTTTGGCGTAATAGTCGCCAAGGAACTTCGCTGCCAGCTCACCCCCACCCGCCGCCAGCGCCCCACTCCCCGCCGAGCCACCATTGGCCTCCGCCAACAACGCTCCCAGCAGTGCGTGCGACAGCATCTGCATGGCCTCACTGGGGACCGCGCTCTGCTTGTTCGGGTCGAACGTCTTGCCGATCAGTTCCGCCGCATACGGCGCCAACGCATTGGAGCCCAGCTGGCCCAAGCCCTGCCCGGCCACGCCACCGACCAACGCGGTGGTGACCGCACCCAGCGCGCGGCCATAGACGCCATCGGGGGCCCACTTCTGCTGGGTCACCAACGCTTCGGGATAGGTGGGATCGAACGCCACCAGACGATTGAACTGCTCGTCCCAAGGAAGGTCATCAAATATCCGGCGTTCTTCAACGCTCAGCCCTTCCCGATACTTGTCAGTGATCTTGTTCGCTCCAGCACTGCCAATGTCGTTGGCGATCTGCTGGCTCGTGGAAACCACCGTCCCTATCGCTCCCGCCATCGCCTGCTGGTCCGCCAGCAGCTTGGTGGCATCAGGCATCGCCTCCAGCGCACGATGCGCTGCACTGGCATCGGTATTGATACCCAGCTCCGCCGCCGTGGTCTGCTTGCCACCGATGGTGATGTTGCCTTCGGTCAGCGTCGCAAGCGTTGAACTGCTGTCGCTGCCGTTCTCCGTCATCGACATGCCTGGGCCACCGCGGGGGGCGGTAGTGCCTTCCTTCGGGTCCCAACCCTTCATCTGCCCGCCCGCACCACCGCTGATGCTGCCGGAGCTGGCCGAGTAGTCCATCTGGTTCTGCAGATCGCTGAAGGTCAGCGTCTGTGCGGTCAGTTCACTGTTGGCCGCGTTGGTGCTGGCAATCGCGCCGCCAATCAGGTTCACGTGTCCAGCATCCACGTGATAGCCACCGTTGCCGGCAAACAAGCCACTCTGCTGGCCCACGCCCTGGTAGCTGCCCTCTGCCTTGCCTGCGCTGGCGTAGCCATCGGCATTCCACGCATTACCGAAGGCCACCTGCACGCGCCCACCCACCTGGCTGTTCCTGGACATGCTCTCGGCAACGTCCTGCAGCGATTCGATCGTCAGCGTGCCGCCGGTCTTGACGTCGATGCGATCGGCCGTGGCGGTCGCGCCACGCAAGGTGGTGTCACCCTCGGCCTTCAGCGAGATGTTCTGGCCGGTCAGCGTGGTGTTCTGCCAGGTGTTGCTGTCCGAGTTCGACTTGCTGCTGCCCACGCTGGCTTCGGCATACACATACACGCCCGTCTGCGCGCCCACGACAACGCCAACGCCCACTTCGGCGCCGGCATTGCTGCTCTTGCTGCGGTCTGCCACGTGTGCCTTGCCCGCTTCCAGCAGGATGTCGCCGGCCGAATCCAGGCTGAGCGTGTTGCCCGCGCTCAGGTTGCCCTGCACCACGTGGATGTCGCCCGTGGTGCTGGTCAGGTTAACGTTGCCGCCGCCTTGGATGGTCGAGCCGCGCGAGACCGTGCTGCTGCCATCGGCGCTGCTGTTGGCCGTCTTGAAGCCGATGCCGGCTTCAGCACTGAACAGGTCGCCGCTGCCGGCACGGCCGGACAGCGCCGAGATCGCACTGGCCGCTTGATACGCGTTGGCGCCGGCGGCCATGCCCTGCATCTTCTGCAGGCGGTCATCGGACTGACGGGCCGCGTCCACGTTGTTGATCAGGTCGATCAGCGGCGACTTCACCCGCGCGAACACGCCGATCTTCAGGTCCTTGTCGCTCTGCGAGTAGTGACCGCTTTCGTCGGCGGTCAGCAGCTCGATCTCGGCGGCAGTGATGTTCACGTCCTTGGCGGCCACCACGTTGCTGGCCGTCTGCGTGTACTTGCCGCCAGCCGTCAGGTTCACGTTGCCGCCCAGGCTGCCGATGCTGCTGGCCACCTGTGACACCTGCGCGCTGTCGTCCTGGTGCTGCTCGCGGTGCCAGCCGGAGAACTTTTCGGTATCAGAAATCTGCACCGAGCCGATCGCCTTGCTGTCCGACGTATTGGCATTGCTGACCGTGTCCTGCCCACTGCGCACCAGCAGATCACCGGCAGCACGGATGTTCACGTCCTTCTCGGCGGCGATGTTGGCCGCGGTCAGGCTGATGTCGCCCTCGGTGGTGGCCATGCGCACGCCACCTCCCACCGACAACTGAGTGCCGGTGATGGTGTCGCTGCTGCCGCTGCCGTCGCTCTGCGAGTTGTTGGTGCCAAACGGCAGGCCACTGGTGTTGTTGGCCAGGCCCCAGCCCTTGCCCCGGCTGCTGCTGTCGCTGCGCTCGGTGTTGTGGGCAACGTCGAACACGATGTCCTTGGTGGCCAGCAGCACGGCATTGCCCTCGGCCGACATCTGCGTGCCCTGGCTGAGGATCGAGCCTCCGTTGGCAATCAGCGTAAGATCGCCTCCGGCAGCCAGCTGGCTGACACGCGCGTCACTGGTCGAATGGCTCTGCTCGCTGTTGGACCGCTGGCTGCCGGCGGTCACCACGGTCGACGTGGTGGCTGCACGCAGGCCGGAGGCCGCACCTTCAGCGGTGCGGGTGATCCGCCCCATCGCCGAGCCACTGTCGGCCATGCCGTCGGTGGTCGAGTCGCGGGCGCTGCGGTAGGCCTTGGTCGGGTCGTAGGTCACGCCCACCGAGAAGCCGCTGGACTTGCTCGCCTGGCTGGATTGGCTGTCCGTGGTGTCCTGCCGCGCCAGCAGCGCGATGTCCTTGCCCACCAGCGTCAGGTTCTCGCCAGCGGCGACGTCCGAAGCGGCAATGGTCAGCTGGTTGCCGGCATTGATCAGCACATTGCCTTCGCGTGAGGCGATGGCCGAGCCGACCTGGGTGGTGGACTGCTCGGCGCTGGTGCTGCTGTTCTTCGCGCTGCTGTAGCCCACCGACGCCACGCCGTTGCCAAAACCTCCGGTAATGCCGGATTTCTTTTTGCTCTCGCTGGACTCACTGCTGTGATGGTCCTCTGCGGCGGTGATCAGTACATTGTTGCCCGCTCCCAGAATCACGTTGCCAGTGGCATCGACCACCGCACCGACTGCGGTCAGATCGCGACCGGCAGTGATGTTGATGCTCTCGCCCTGGATCGCCGTGCCGATGGCATAGCTGTCGCTGTTGTCGACGCTGCGCGTGGTGGTGGTGCTGGAGAGCGTCTTCTTTTTCTTCTCGTAGCTGTCCAGGCTGTAGTCGTGCGTCTCGTTGGCCGAGAGCAGATTCACGTCGCGGCCAGCGACTACGCTGACTGCGCCATCGCTGCTGTCGACCAGTGCGGCGGTCAGGTTCACGTCGCGGCCAGCGCTCAGCAGCAGATTGTCCCCTGCCTGCAGCGTGCTGCCCCGCACCGTTTCATCACTCTGACTGACCTGTCGCGAGCTGCGTTTGCCCGCCGCGCTGGAGTCGTTGCTGACACTGTCCACCAGCGCCTGGCTGTTGATGTCCCCGCCGGCCTGCAATGCCAGGCCACCACCGGCCTTGATCTGCGCTGCAGCAAGGTTGATGTCCTTGCCGGCAGCCAGCACCACATCGCCGCCGCCCTGCACCGTGGTGGCTGCGTGAGTGGTCTGGCTGCTGCGCACATGATTGCGCTCGTCGTAGGTGGAGTCGTTGCGCTGGCCAAGCGTCAACGCGCCCAGATCAAGGCTGCCGCCTGCCGCCAACTGGGTAAGGCCATCAGCACCGGCATTGCGGATCTGCGCGGCCTGCAGGCTGATGTCACCGCCGGCCACCACCGACAACACGCCATCGCCGCTTGGGTTGGTCACATACAGTCCGGCGACACGATCAAGCTGGGTAATCTCGAACGCATGCGTTCCACCTGCGCCGAGGGTCTCCACGGTCGAGGCCACCGTGACATTGCCCGCCGCCTGCACCGACAGCGCATCGGTCGCCGTCACGGTCGCGCCGGCAATGCGGATGTCCTTGTCCGACGCCAACCCGACGTACTGTCCGGAAATGCTGCCGCCCAGGTGTTCGATGTTGCCGGCATCGATGGTCACCAGCTTGCGGCCAGCGATGTCACCGGTGTTGACCAGGCCATTGGCCAACTTGATATCGACGTTGGCGCCGGCAAGTAGCGTCCCCTGTCCATCCAGATCGCCCGGGCGCAGGCGCAGGTAGACCTGCGGCACCAGTGCGGTGGTGGTGCTGCCGTCGGCCAGCGTCACGGTCTGCTCGACGAGCCAGACAATGTCACTGGTCAGCTGCGCCATCTGCGCCTCGGTCAGCGCCACGCCGGGGCGCAGGCCCCATTCGCTGGCCACGGTAGCGCCGGCTTCCAGCAGCGCGCGGTACTGCGCCTCGTCGCTGGCGTAACCGTCCAGGAAGCGGCGGCCGGTCAGCTCGCCGATCTGCTCGCGCACCAGCTTCTGTTCGTAGTAGCCGTCACCCAGCCGCTTCTGCACGGTATCGGGCGAGTAGCCCATCTGCCCCAGCAGGTGGTCCGAGCTCAGCCACGTCTTGTGGTCGGTGAAGCGCGGATCGGTTTCAACCAGATAATTGCCACCGTTGCGGTTGACGTTGAACAGGCTGGCCGTGGGTGCGCGGGTGTCCGGCGCGCCCATCGCGATGCGGTCCGGCGAGCCGCCGGCGGCGGCGACCACACGCGCCCCGGATGCGGCGCCATTGCCGGCGATGCCCCCGACCGTGCCGCCCTGCTGCACGCCAGCGGCATCGGCCGCCTGTGCCAACGCGCGTTCCGCCCCCGTCCCTCCGCTGTGGCCCGGTCCCTGCGCACCGTTGTGGCCAGGGCCGTCCGGCAGCGTCTTCGGCCCCTGCACGTTGAGGTTGGCCATAGCCGCGCCATCCTGCACGTTGGGTGCGTTGCGCCCTTGGTTGAGGTTGCTCAGATCGCCGACGTCGATGCTGAGCGTACCGTTGGCAGTGATCTGCCCGCCCAGTTGACCGATCTTTTCGGAAATGGGTGCTGCTTCCCACTGCGTGCGGGTGCCGTTGTAGGCAATCGATGTGTTGTTGAACGTATGCGTTCGAAACAGCTCCACGCCTTCATTGCGCACACGGCTGTCCGCGCCGTGGCCAACGATCTGCATATTGCCGCCGGCAGCGATCTGCGCGTAGAGGTTGTTCAGCTCATCTACCGAAAGGCGCATGTTGCCACCCGATCGAATGACCGCATCGGCGCCGACGCCGGACTGCAGCTGGTCCTCGTAGGCGACATGGTGCGCCAGGCGGTTCTGCTCGTTGAGGCTGGTTTCCTGGGTGTGCTGGCGCCGCCCGAAGATGGTCGCGTCTGGGTTGTTGAAGCCGGCGGGGGTGATGAACTGGATGCACGTGGTACTGCAGGTTCCGTACGCGTTGGAGAACGTCAGACGGTCGGTCTGGTAGGTGAACTTCTCCTTGGACTTGAGCACATCGAAGGGATCGCCACCTGCCACCTGGTCCGGATTGGCGGCAGTACCCTTGCTTACGTAGTAGATCGTGACCGTCCCGTTCACCGGATCCATGCGCCAGCGCTCGCCACGCACGTCATAGCCCAAGCCGCCGGAGCCGAAGAAGAAGCGCGAGGTGTTCGCAGTCAGGCGGATCACCGCCTTGCCCAGCCGGGTGCCGTCGGCGGCAATGAAGGGTTCATCCTGCAGCACGTCTTCCGGCGCGATGTAGTAGAACTCCCATGCTTTGTAGTTGCTGGTGTCGCTGACCGTTCCCGCCGTGTTCTTGCTGTTCTTCTGCCACGACGCAACCGTCATGCTCGCGGTGGTGTCGATCGTCTTTGTCGAAACGACCGACACGTTCTCACGGATGTTGTTGATCACGCCCGCATCGATCGTCAGGTTGCCGCTTACATCAATGATCGAACCGATGTTGTCGATCCTGCCGGCCGTGCCCGCAGCAATGCGATCAGCCCCCAGCGATCCACCGATGGCCGCGTCACCGCCGCTGTAGATCAGGCCCTTGCCGGTGTTCTGCAGTTCGCGCACGCCCAGGTCCAGGCGCTCGCGCGCGGCCACGGTGCCGACGCGGGTGGCACCGTTGGCATCCTCGGCATGGTTCTTCAGCACGCCGGCCGAGATCGCCACGTGGTCGCCATAGATGCGGCCGGTGCCAAGGTTGTCCAGCACGTCGGCTTCGAGGTGGGTCACCTTGCCGTCGATCAGGCCGCGATTGGTCAGCTGGCCGCGTGCATTGAGATGGGTGATGCCTTCGCTGGAGATCTCGCCGTTGGCCGCGTTGGTGATGTTCTGCGCGTTGAGATCGAGGTTGCCGCCACGCAGTACGCCCTGGTTGTCCAGGTCGCCGGACAGATGCAGGGCCAGCGTGCCGTTGGCCACCCATTCGCCGCGGTTGCTCAGGCCCTGCTGCAGGGTCAGGCTCAAGTCGCGCTGGGCGTGTACCTGGCCGTCCTCGCTGAGCGCGCGTGCCACCAGGGTCTGGCTGCCATCGGCCCGCAGCAGGCCGCCACTGTTGGCAACGCTGTCGGCACTGCTGTCGAGGTTGCCGCCGGTGGTGATGACCCCCCCGTTGTTCTGCAGCTGGCCGTTGACCTGCAACCGCGCGCCGCCATCGGTGACGATCTGTCCCTGGCTGTTGTCCAGCCACTGCGTTCCGAACTGCAGCTGGCCTGCCTGCAGGCCGCGGGTGCCATCGCCGCCGCGGGTGTTGCGGTTGTCGACGCTGGCTGCGGTGAGGGTCAGCAACTGGCCGGCGGCGATCGCGCCGGCAGTGTTGTCCAGGTGCCCGCTCAGGGTCAGGTCGAGATTGCGCCCGGCCTGCACGCGCCCGGCGCCGTTGGCCAGCGTCGTCGCCTGCAGCGACAGGCCCGCCGCGCTGGCAAGCGTACCGCCGGCGCTGTTGTCGGCACTGGCCAGCACCAGCCGCGCATCGCCCTGTGCGTTCAGCGTGCCACCTCGGTTGTCCAGCGCACCAGCGTCCAGCTGCAGTGTGCCCGCCGCCAACAGGCCACCACTGCTGGCGGTGTCCCGGTTGTCGATGGCCTGCCCTGCGGTATCGATGCGCAGATCGGCGGCCGACTGCACCCGGCCACCCTGGTTGAGCAGCGCGCCACTGTGCACCGTCAGCGCACCCTTCTGCGTACCCAGCGTACCTGCGCTGTTGTCCAGCCGCTGGCCGCGGGTATCGACGGTCAGCTGCCCACCCAGCAGTGTGCCGCGCTGGTTGTCGAGGCCAGTGGCCTGCAGCTGCAGCAGCTCGCCGGCCTGCATCGCGCCATCGCTGTTGTCCACGCCTGCAACCGTGGTCAGCAGCAGGTCTTTACCTGCCACCACCGTGCCATGCCGGTTGTCGAGGCTGGCAGCGTCCAGCGTCATCGAACCAGTGCTGGACAGCAGGCCCTGGCTGCCGTTGTCGAGGCGACCGTCGATGCCCAGTACCAGCTCGCTGCCACCCGCGTGGACGGTACCGCCGAGGTTGTCGAGGCTGGCGGCATTGATCGTGCCCGCGCCACCCAGCAGGATGCGCCCGCTCTGGTTGTCCAGTGCCTCGCCGATGGCCAGGGTGGAACGGCCGCTGCCGGCGCCCTGCAGGGTGCCCTGCGCATTGATCAGCTGCCGCGCGGAAACGTCGAGCACACCATTGCTGGCCAGCGAGCCGCCGCGATTGTCCAGCAGCCCCTGCACCCGCAGGCGCAGTGCTTCTTCGCCGGTGGCAGTGAGCGCACCGCCGGCGGTGGTCAGGCTATCGGCGTCGATATCGATGCGGCGCGCCGAGGTGGTCGCCTTCGACAGATCGAGGGTCTTGCCCTCCAGCACCAACGTGCCATTGCTGAGCACGCTGCCACCCGACCCCAGCAGGGTCTGTGCGAGCACCTGCAACTGGCCGCTGCCGGCGTGCTGGATCTTGCCTGCGCTGTTGTCCAGCGTCTGCGCCTGCAGCGTCAGGTCACCATTGCTGGCCAGCGTACCGCCGGCATTGCCCAGCGTGGTGGCATGGATGCGGTTGGCACCCTCGCCACTTGCGATGATGCGGCCGCCGGTGTTATCCAGCGTTCCGGCCTCGAGGTCGAAGCGATCAGCCCCCAGCGTTGCGTCGCGATGGTCTACCTCATCCGCGCGCAGGGTCAGCGTAGCCGCAGAGACCAGCGTGCCCTTGCTGCCATCCAGGCGGGCCGTGGTGATATCCAGGCCCTGGTTGCCGGCCTGGCGGATGGCACCGGCGGTATTGTCCAGCTGTGCGGCAGTGAGGGTCAGCCGGTTGGCATTGCTGGCGATGGTGCCTTCATGGTTGTCCAGCGTACCGTTGACCTGCAACGTGCTGTCGGCTGCACCGGCAGCATTGAGCGTGCCCTTGCGGTTGAGCAGTTCACCGGCCTGCACATCCAGGGCGCCGTTGCCTGCGATCGTGCCGCCGCTGTTGTCCACGGCCTGCGCCACGCGCAGCTGCAGTGCGTCGCTGCCGGTGGCGCTGAGGTTGCCGCCGGCGTTGTCCAGGCGTTCGGCATTGATCGCGATGCGCTCGGCCTGGGTGGTGCTGCCGGCACCCAGTACCAACTCGCCCCCCCCAAGCGTCAGCGCCGACTGGCTGAGAATCCGGCCCCCCGCACCCTGCAGCGCATCGGCACGGATCTGCAGCGTGCCGCTGCCGGCGTGCTCGATTGCACCGCTGCGGTTGTCCAGCCGCGCCGCCTGCAGCAGCACGTCGCCCGTGCCGGCCAGGCGGCCGCCGTTGCTGTTGTCCAGCAGTTCGCGGGTCTGCACCTGCAACTGGCCGTTCCCCGCCGCAAGCACCTTGCCGCCCTGGTTGAGCAGGCTGCCGACGTGCAGCTGCAACTGGCCATTGCCAGAGATCGCACCGGCGCTGTTGTCCAGTTCGTCGCGCACGGTCAGTGTCGCGCCCTGGCTACCGGCCGACTGCAGCGTGCCCTTCTGGTTGTCGATGCGGCCCGCATCGATGCGCAGGCCCGCGTTGCCAAGCACCTGCCCGCCTTGGTTGTCGAAGGTGCCACGTACATCCAGCGCCAACTCGGAATTCCCGAGCGACACGATCTGGCCACCGGCGTTGCGCAGGCCGTCGGCCTGGATCTGCACGCTCTGCGCCGAGGTGGTGCCGCCACTCACATCCAGCTGGCCACCGGTCAGCGACAGGTCGCCGTTGCTGAGCAGGCGGCCTTCGCTGCCCCGCAGCGTATCGGCGTGTACACGCAACGCGCCGTTGCCGGCCTGCTGCAGCAGGCCCTTGCTGTTGTCCAGCGTCCCCGCCGAGACGGTCAGCTCGCCATTGCCGGCCACGGTGCCACCAGCACTGTTGTCCAGCGTACCGGCGCGCAGCATGCTGCCCTGATTGCCCAGCGACAGCAGGCTGCCGCCGCGGTTGTCCAGCGTGCCGGTGGCGATCTGGAACTGCGCTGCAGTGAGCGTGCCATTGCGCACGTCCGCATTGCCCACCGTCCAGTCCAGGCGACCGAGCGTGCTCAGGCGACCGCCGGCACCGCTCCAGTCGCCCGTGGTCAGCAACAGGCCGCCGTTACCGGCATGCTCGATGCGGCCACCGGCGTTGAAGACCCGACCTGCCCCCAGCGTCAGGCGCTCGGCATTGGTCGCCAGCAGGCCGCCCTCGTTGTTGAACGCGCCTTGCACTGTCCAGGCCGACTCGGCACTGCCGGCATGGCGCAGCTCGCCTGCCCGGTTGTCCAGCGACAGTGTCTGCAGCTGCAGCGCACCGGCCACACTCAGCGCGCCCTTCTGGTTGGACAGCGTGCCCAGCTGCAGCGCAGCGTCACCGTGCACCTGCAGTGTGCCGCCATCGTTGTTCAGATCGCCCGTGGCGCGCAGCGAGGCAACACCAAGGCGGCCTCCGCTGTTGTCCAGACCATTGCCCGCAACCAGCGATACGCGACCGCCGTTGCTGATGCTGCCGCCGTCGTTGTCGAGCGTGCCGGCGATGTCCAGCACACCGGCGGCCAACGGAACAGCCGGCGTCACCGGCGTACCGCCGCCAGTGCCGGTACCCGGTGTACCCGGAGTATCCGTACCGGGCGTGCCGGTTCCGGGCGCACCGGTACCTGGCGTTCCGCCGCTTCCCGGCGAGGTGCCACTGGGGGTACCGCCGGAGCCGCCCGACGCCACCGCATCCAGCGCACCGATCAGGCCTTCGCTGCGATTGCTCACGCTGCCTGCGGTGAGGCTCAACGCCTGCACGCCGGTCTGCTCGATGGCACCGCCACGGTTGCGCAGGGCCTGTGCCTGCAGCTGCAGGCGCTGTGCATTGAGCTTGCCGCCGCTGTTGTCCAGCGTGCCACCGGAGGTGATCGCAGCTTCATGCGTGGCAGCGATGGTGCCGGCATTGGCCAGATCGCCGCTCGCCTGCACGCGCACGTTCTGCAGTGACTGCAGCGCGCCGGTGTTCTCCAGCCGGCCATCCACCGTGACCACGAGTTCGCCGGCCTGGGCACCGATGCTGCCGGCATTGCGCACGCCCACGCCGTGTTCATTGCCGACCAGCCAGATCTTGTTGGCGAACATGCCGCCCAGCGCGCCCACGTCCAGCGCGAAGGTCGGCGCTTCACCGCTGGCCGCCGCAGCGTTGACCTGGCTGTGGTCGGCACTGACCACGTTGTTGCCGAGGGTCGCCTGCAGCTGGTTGGCCCAGATGCCGGCGTTGACCTTCAGCGATCGGGTGATCAGGTCGGTGTAGTCGGCGCGGCTGGCATCGAGGCCATCGCCGTTGACCTCGATTGCCCCACCACTGACCCGATAACCTTCCAGCGAACCGCTGCCGCTGAACACCGGCGTGCCGGTGGTGAGCGTGACGCGGCTGGCATTGAGGAAACCGCCACCGTTGACCTGGATGCCGGCAGGATTGGCGATGATCACCTCGGCGCGCTGTCCGGCCACTTCCACGTAGCCATTGAGCCGGCTGGCCGGGCCGTTGACCTCGTTGAGGATGACCCGGGCGCTGCCGGTGGCCAGCCACGGATTGCCCTGCACCCAGCCACCCAGCTGCGTCTGCACCTGGCCACGCGCGTTGTTGAGGATCACCCCCTCACGGCCGACATCGAACTGCGAGTAACGGTTGCGCGAAACACCACCGGCCGATGGCGTGGTGATGTTGACCATCGGCACACCGTTCGGCGCGGTGACCACGGTGGGGCGCTCACGGCCGGGCGCGTTGGGATCGGACACGATGTGGCCGACCGATTGCGCTGCAGCCACGGGCGCCAGGCTGACCCATCCCAACGCGCACATCAGCGCGAAGCCGAGCGGCGACACGGCTACCGTCTGCCGGCCGGCGACCTGGCCGACCAGGCCGCCACCGCCTTTCACCAGTTCCGAAGCGACCTGCCACACGCGCAGCGCGCGGTTGAAAACCAGGCGATAGATGCTGTTCATTTCACGAATCCTTGTGCCAGATCAGTAGCGCCACGCCAGGCTGAAGCCGAAGGTGGTGTAGTCAGTCGGGAAGTTGGAGGGCTTATGCAGGGCCGAGCCCACGAAGCCGTCCCAGGAAAGCTGCTGCCAGCCGCCGCGCAGGCCCAATGCCATGCCGGCCAGATCCCGGCCGGATTGCCATTGCGCCGATGGCCCGCCGATGCGGCCGTAGTCGGCGGCGACGTAGAACTCCTGGCCTCCGCCGATACCCAGCGACAGGTCGTTGCGCAGCGACCAGCCACGCTCGCCGCTGAGCGAGCTTTCGCCGTCGAAGCCACGCACCGTGTAGCGGCCGCCGATCGCAAAGCGATCCTGTGGCGACAACGGTGTGCGGTTCCACTGCGCGCGCCAGGCAGCGGTGTAGCGCAGGCGCTGCTTGCCCAGCTGGAACGGCACGCTGAACTGCGCGTCAGCCGTGATCAGCTTCATCCGCGAGGTGCCTTCCAACGGCAGGCTTGGATCCCACGCCCGGGCCATCTCTTCCGGGGAGCGCAGTGCATGGAAGGCACCGGTGCCGCGCCGGTATGCCAGCGTGGCATCAAGCGTGGCCGCACCGATGAACTGCTTGTGGGTCAGGCCGAGCTCCCAGCCCGAGGTACGGCGACGCTGCACCTCGATCTCGGTATCGTCGATGTAGTTCTTCGACGTGCGCTGCCAGCCGCGGCCGTAGATGCCCAGCTTGGTCTTGGCATTGCGCAGCAGCAGGCGATCCACGCGTGCCTCGGCGTTGCCGCTGCGGCCGCTGTAGTCATAGCTTTCGTACGCGCCCACCACGGTCTGGCTGTAGTCGTAGGCACTGGCCGTGGCGCCGAACAGCCAGTAGCCGTAGGGCACGTCGTAGTGCGCGGTCCAGCTGTTGGTGTCCTTGCCTTTGCCATTGAACACGCCGCGCCCCGCGCTGACGTAGAACAGCTCGTTCAGGCCCAGCGGGTTGTCCAACGACAGCGTGGCGTTGGCCTGCAGCTTGCCGGTGCCCTGGCTGCCTGCATCGTCCAGGGTCAGGCTGGCACGCACCGGCGAACGCTGTTTCCAGTCGATGTTCAGGTCGCTCTGCCCGGGCGCGGCGCCTTCGCCGTCTGCAGGTGCGATCTTGATGTCAGCAGTGACGGTGGGCACGCGCTGCAGGTTCTCCAGCCCCTGCTCGATGTCGCGCAGGTTCAACAGGCCGCCACTGCGGATCGGCAGCGCATTGGCGATGGCCGGATGCCGCCCATCCGCCTCGGTGAACACCGCCTCGCGGAATCGCCCGGGCACCACCGACAGTGTCAGCGTGCCGGTATTCAGATCCTGCGGAGCCGACAGCACGCGGGTGGTGACATAGCCACGCGCGATGATCGCGTTCTGTACGCGCTTCATCACCACGTTGATGCCTTCAGTGCCCAGGCAGCGGCCGCTGGCGGGATCTTCGCGCGGATCGGCTGCGGCCAATGCCCACTGGAAGCCCTTGGCACCCTCGCCGTCCAGCACGATGCGATCAATACGCACGCAGGGCTGCTCCTGCGTCGGCAGGCGCTCCCCCTGTTCACCCTGGCTGCTCTCCAGGCGTACATCGGGCCGGCTTTCCTGCTGCTCGCGCAGCACGCGTTCTCGTTCCTGCTGGCGCAGCAGCTCCTGCGCGCCCGGGTCACCCACCTGCTGGGCAGCAACACTGAAGGCCATGCCCAGAAGCACCAACCCTCCACCACTGCGGCGCGCACCGCGCACAGACATCTTCCTTGCTTGCACAATCAATTCCACGTGTTGATGCCACGCGTCAGCGGTCCTGCTCCCGGAAAGGAGAAGGGCCAACCCGATGGCTTGAATCGAGGTTCGCCGGGGGTATGCAACGGCATGCCACCGCGCCCGACGCGAAGTGGCGCATAGGCTATCGGCCGCCCGAAGGATTTCTATAGGAAAATTTTCAAATGCCCAGGACTACGGGACAGAACACCGCAGGCAGAGATCCAGAGTATGCGTACGCACGCGCCACGTCGCAAAGCAACGGCGTTCAGCACAACGCCTTTCGCCGGCCCACGCTACAGTCGGCGCATGACCGTATTCCTGCAGATCGAAGGCACCGCCATTGTTGATATCCCCAGCCTCTATGCGGAGATCAACCGGGTATTCATGGCCAGCGAAGCCTGGCAGCTCGGGCCCAGTCTCGATGGGCTGGACGATCTGCTGTACGGCGGTTACGGCGCGCTGGCCGGGCACGAAACCGCCACGCTGGTCTGGCGCGACATCGACCGCAGCCGAGAGGCACTGGGATTGGAGGCCACGCGCGCGTGGCTGGAAGACAAGCTGCGGCAGCCGGGTACGTTCAATGCCGAAACCATCGGCCGCCAGCTGGACGCCCTGCAACGTGGCGAGGGGCAGACCTACTTCGACATCGTGATGGATATCTTCGCCAGCCACCCGGACATCACCCTGGTACAGGCCTGAGGCTGCCACGCCTGCTGCCGACGCCCATCAAGGAACGTGGCAACAGGTACCACATGCACAGCAGGAGCTTGCACCACAGCACTTGAGCGACTGTCCGCTGCCATCCTGGCACTTCGCTGCACAACATCCCTTATCGCGAGCGGTTGCCATCGGCGAGGCGATGGCACAGGCAGTCTCCCTGCCATCTCCTCCCAAGGGCGACGCCTCCACCGAATAGTCCAGCACCTGGACGTCGACCTGTCCCCCGCCCAGCCCACGCTTGCGGACACCCAGCGGCCGCCCCTCCAGTGCCGCCGCCTGCACCATCGCCGGAGAGATCGTCAATGCGCCCTCCTGCAGCAGCGTCCCGTCCTGCCACAGGCTCCACTGCAGGTCTGCACCCGCTTCGCCGGCGATGGCCTCCGCTTCGGCAATGTCGACCACCAGGCTGTAGCGTTGCCCATGCCTGCCCTCCAGCGCGACGGTCGCCGTGCGCCCCTGCCGCACGCTCAGCCGGGGCGAGAACGCGGGGCCCCCGTCGTGCAGCACCCGCAACGCAAGGTGGTGCAGGTCATTCGACGGCGCCGCCTCTGCCGCCAGGGAAAGACCCGCGGTGCAGGCCAGAAATATCGCAAGCAACACCCGAAGGAACATGCATGACTCCGTTTGACCGCTCGATTGCGGCGATCCACCCTCCGCCGGACATCCCTCCGAAAGCTGTGACCCATAACGCGGATTCACCCAGCACCAGCAGGCTGGCGCCGGCAACGACCTTTTCACTCGCAATTGCCCATCGCCCGAGCCTCCCGCACAACCATTGAAAGTCGCACGCGCCACCGCAGCTGTTCACCTGCGACACGTGCCACGCCCCCGGCAAAAGCGTCCCCCCTGCCGCGACCAGTTACCATGGACAACCCTGTACCGGCTCCGCCCCGCTGCCCTCCGGCGCGAGCGGACGCCCCTGATCCACGAGTCCCATGTCCAAAGACAAGTCCGCCGAACACACCCCGCTGATGAAGCAGTTCTTCGCAGCCAAGTCCGACTATCCGGACCTGCTGCTGTTCTTCCGCATGGGCGACTTCTACGAGCTGTTCTACGACGACGCGCGCAAGGCCGCGCGCCTGCTCGACATCACCCTGACCCAGCGTGGCAGCTCCGGTGGTGCACCGATTCCGATGGCCGGCGTGCCGGTGCACGCCTACGAGGGCTACCTGGCACGACTGGTCGCGCTGGGCGAATCGGTGGCGATCTGCGAACAGATCGGCGACCCGGCACTGGCCAAGGGCCTGGTCGAACGCAAGGTGGTGCGCATCGTCACCCCCGGCACGGTCACCGACGAAGCGCTGCTGGACGAGCGTCGCGACACCCTGCTGATGGCCCTGTCGCGCAACAAGAACGGCTATGGCCTGGCCTGGGCCGACCTGGCCGGCGGCCGTTTCCTGGTCAACGAGGTGGACACCGATGACGCGCTGGAAGCCGAACTCGCGCGCCTGGAGCCGGCCGAACTGCTGGTGCCGGATGAGGAGAACTGGCCGGAGTTCCTGCGCCAGCGCAGCGGCGTGCGTCGCCGCGCACCATGGCTGTTCGACGCCGACAGTGGCCGCCGCCAGCTGCTGAACTTCTTCAAGCTGCATGACCTGAGCGGCTTCGGCATCGACGACAAGCCGCGCGCCACGGCCGCTGCCGGCGCCCTGCTCGGCTATGTCGAGGAAACCCAGAAGCAGCGCCTGCCGCACCTTACGTCCATCTCGATGGAAACCGCCGGCGAAGCGATCGCGATGAACGCGGCAACGCGGCGCCATCTGGAGCTGGACACCCGCGTCGACGGCGATACCCGCAATACCCTGCTCGGCGTGCTCGACAGCACGGTGACGCCGATGGGCGGCCGCCTGCTGCGCCGCTGGCTGCATCGGCCGCTGCGCCTGCGCGAGGTGCTGGTGCAGCGCCACCACGCGGTGGAAACACTGATCGACCGTGGTGCGGACGCAGATATCCGCGAACAGTTCCGCCGCCTCGGCGACCTTGAACGCATCCTCACCCGCGTTGCCCTGCGCTCGGCACGGCCGCGCGACTTCTCCACCCTGCGCGATGGCCTCGGCCTGCTGCCGGCCGTACGCGAGGTGCTGGCACCGCTGGATTCACCGCGCCTGCAGACCCTGCACGCCGCGCTCGGCGAACACGACGAATGCGCCCACCTGCTGGCCGGCGCGATCGCCGACATGCCGCCGCTCAAGCTCAGCGATGGTGGCGTGCTGGCCGATGGCTTCGACGCCGAGCTGGATGAGCTGCGCCGACTGTCGACCCACGCCGACCAGTTCCTGGTCGACCTGGAGCAGCGCGAGCGCGAGAGCAGCGGCATCGCCACCTTGAAGGTCGGCTACAACCGTGTGCACGGCTACTACATCGAAATCAGCAAGGGCCAGTCCGACCGTGCGCCGGTGCACTACACCCGCCGGCAGACACTGACCAACGCCGAGCGCTACATCACCGAAGAACTGAAGGCGTTCGAAGACAAGGTGCTGTCCGCCCGCGACCGTTCGTTGTCGCGCGAAAAGTACCTGTACGAGCAGCTGCTGGACACGCTGGGCACCCAGCTGGAGCCGCTCAAGCAGTGTGCTGCCGCACTCAGCGAACTGGACGTGCTGGCCGCCTTCGCCGAACGTGCGCAGGCGCTGGACTGGGCGCGCCCGGAGCTGCAGGCCGAGCCGTGCCTGAAGATCGAGCGCGGTCGCCATCCGGTGGTGGAAGCGGTGCGTGACCAGCCGTTCGAGCCCAACGACCTGGACCTGCACCCGGACCGTCGCATGCTGGTCATCACCGGCCCGAACATGGGCGGTAAATCGACCTACATGCGGCAGAACGCGCTGATCGTGCTGCTGGCCCACATCGGCAGCTTCGTGCCGGCCAGCCGTGCGCTGATCGGCCCGATCGACCGCATCCTGACCCGCATCGGCGCAGGCGATGACCTTGCCCGCGGGCAGTCGACCTTCATGGTCGAGATGGCCGAAACCAGCTACATCCTGCATCACGCCACCGCGCATTCGCTGGTGCTGATGGACGAGATCGGCCGCGGCACGTCCACCTACGACGGCCTGGCCCTGGCCGACGCGGTAGCGCGCCACCTCGCCTACGAAAACCGCTGTTACACGCTGTTTGCGACCCATTACTTCGAACTGACCGCGTTGGCCGACGAACAGCACGAAGGCGGCCGCAGCGGCATCGCCAACGTGCATCTGGATGCCGTCGAGCACGGCGAAGCACTGGTGTTCATGCATGCAGTGAAGGACGGTCCGGCCAACCGCAGCTTCGGCCTGCAGGTGGCTGCCCTGGCCGGCCTGCCGCGTGCCACCGTGGCACAGGCGCGCCGACGCCTGGCCGAACTGGAACAGCGCGGCGGCGAAAGCCATGCCGCCGAACTCGCCCCGCAGGCGCTGGATGCCCCGCAGCAGTTCGGGCTGTTTGCCGCTCCGCCGAACAAGGCGCAGGAGGCGCTGGCCGCGATCGACCCGGACGAGCTGACCCCGAAGCAGGCACTGGAAGCGCTGTACCGGTTGAAGGCGCTGCTGTAAGGCCGGCCGCAGGTTCCGCCGGCCCTGCCCGGCGGACGCCCGCCATGAAGCCTTCGCATTGCCGTCGTGTACACGGCGTTATGCTCGGGCGGTTCGTCCTTCACAGACCGGAGACCGCCATGAACACCGAATCCCTTGCTGCATCCCTCTTCCAGCAGCTGCAGCAGGGCCAAGGCCTGCAGCAGGTCTCGCAGCAGCTCGGCCTGGACAGCAGCCAGGCTACCCAGGCCGTCGGCAGCGCGCTGCCGCTGCTGCTCGGCGCGATGGGCAAGAACGCCAGCGAGCCGCAGGGTGCGCAGTCCCTGCTCAATGCCCTGCAGCGCGACCACCTTGGTTCGGGCGGCGGTGGCGGTGCTGGCGGCGGTTTCGACATCGGCAGCATCCTCGGTGCGGTGATGGGCGGTGGCGGCGGCAACGCCACCAACGGTGCCGGCATCCTCGGCCACGTGTTCGGTGGGCAGACCTCGCAGGCGGCCGAAGTGCTGGGCCAGAAGACCGGCCTGGACAGCGGCAGGTCCAGCCAGCTGTTGGCGATCCTGGCCCCCATCGTCATGTCGTTCCTGGCCCAGCGGTTTGCCCAGAGCGGCAACGCCGGCCAGCTCAGCCAGGCCCTGGGGCAGGAAGCACAGCAATCCGGCGGCGGCATCGGCAGCCTGCTCGGCGGTGCGCTCGATCAGGACGGCGATGGCCAGTTCGGCGCCAGCGATCTGTTCAAGCTCGGCGCGGGCCTGCTCAAGCGCTGATCGCGCACAACGATGCAAGCGCTGCCTGCCATAGACAGCCACTATCGCATCGGTTGAATCAATCGAATTTACCCATCATTAGGCGATGCCTATGGTGGGTAAGCGATCTGATTCCCTCATTCGCCAGCCCACAGGTAGAGACCCATGAAAAGCGAAGCGAAGTGCCCGTTCAACCATGCCGTCGTCGGTGATGCGACGACCAACCGCGACTGGTGGCCGAACCAGCTGCGCGTGGATCTGCTCAACCAGCACTCCACGCGCTCCAATCCCCTTGATGCGGGCTTCGACTACGCGAAGGCCTTCAACGGGCTGGACTACAGCGCCCTGAAGGCCGACCTGAAGGCGTTGATGACCGACTCGCAGGACTGGTGGCCAGCCGACTTCGGCCACTACGGCGGCCTGTTCATCCGCATGGCCTGGCACAGCGCCGGCACCTACCGCATCGATGACGGCCGTGGTGGTGGTGGCCGCGGCCAGCAGCGCTTCGCTCCGCTCAACAGCTGGCCCGACAACGTCAGCCTGGACAAGGCGCGACGCCTGCTGTGGCCGATCAAGCAGAAATATGGCCAGGCCATTTCCTGGGCCGACCTGCTGATCCTGACCGGCAACGTCGCACTGGAGTCGATGGGCTTCAAGACGCTCGGCTTTGCGGGTGGCCGTCCCGATACCTGGGAGCCGGACCAGGACGTGTACTGGGGCCGCGAGACCACCTGGCTCGGTGGCGACGTGCGTTACAAGCACGGCTCGGAGGGCGTGCAGGAGGACCACGGCGTGCTGGTGTCCGATGACGACGCTGATGGCGATGTGCACTCGCGCAAACTGGAAAACCCGCTGGCCGCGGTACAGATGGGCCTGATCTATGTGAACCCGGAAGGCCCGGATGGCAATCCCGATCCGGTGCTGGCCGCGCATGACATCCGCGACACCTTCGGCCGCATGGCGATGGACGATGAGGAAACCGTCGCCCTGATCGCCGGTGGCCACAGTTTCGGCAAGACCCATGGTGCCGGCCCGGCCGACAATGTCGGCAAGGAACCGGAAGCAGCGGGCCTGGAAAGCCAGGGCCTGGGCTGGGCCAACAGCTTCGGCAGTGGCAAGGGCGGCGACACCATCACCAGCGGCCTGGAAGTCACCTGGACCCGCACCCCGGCGCAGTGGAGCCACGACTTCTTCGAGATCCTGTTCGGCCACGAATGGGAGCTGAGCAAGAGCCCGGCCGGCGCGCACCAGTGGGTCGCCAAGAATGCGGACGCAGTGATTCCCGATGCGCACGATCCGTCGAAGAAGCACCGCCCGACCATGCTGACCACCGACCTGTCGCTGCGCATGGACCCGGCCTACGAAAAGATCTCGCGGAAATTCCTTGCTGATCCGCAGGCCTTCGCCGATGCCTTCGCCCGCGCCTGGTTCAAGCTGACCCATCGCGACATGGGCCCACGTGCGCGCTATCTCGGCCCGGAGATTCCGGCCGAGGAATTCATCTGGCAGGACCCGGTGCCGGAAGCCAAGCACCCGTTGATCGACGCCAAGGACATCGCCGCGCTGAAGCAGAAGATCGCAGCGACCGGCCTGAGCGTGGCCGAGCTGGTGTCCACGGCGTGGGCCTCGGCCTCGACCTTCCGCGGTTCGGACAAGCGCGGTGGCGCCAATGGTGCACGCGTGCGCCTCGCACCGCAGAAGGACTGGGCGGTGAACCAGCCGCAGCAGCTGGCCAAGGTGCTGGCCGCGCTGGAAAAGGTCCAGGCCGAGTTCAACGGCGCGGGCAGCAAGCAGGTGTCGCTGGCCGACCTGATCGTGCTGGCCGGTGGCGTCGGCATCGAGCAGGCAGCGAAGGCCGGCGGCCATGACCTGAGCGTGCCGTTCACCCCGGGCCGCACCGATGCCAGCCAGGAACAGACCGACGTCGAATCGTTCGCGGTGCTGGAACCGGCTGCCGATGGTTTCCGCAACTACCTCAAGGGCGCTTACAGCGTGCCGGGTGAGGCGCTGCTGATCGACAAGGCTCAGCTGCTGACCCTCACCGCACCGGAAATGACCGCCCTGGTCGGTGGCCTGCGCGTGCTCGGCGCCAATGCCGACGGTGGCAGGCACGGCGTGCTCACCAGCCGTCCCGGCACGCTGAGCAACGACTTCTTCGTCAACCTGCTGGACATGGGCACCACCTGGAAGGCGACCGGTCGCGAAAGCTATGAAGGCCGCGGCCGCAGCGATGGCGCTGCGCGCTGGACCGGCACCCGTGCCGACCTAGTGTTCGGCTCCAACGCCGTGCTGCGCGCCCTGGCCGAGGTCTACGCCAGCGCCGATGGCGAGAAGAAGTTCGTGCAGGATTTCATCGCCGCCTGGACCCGGGTGATGGAACTGGATCGCTACGACCTGCACGGTTGACCGGATATGGTAGGTGCCAACCTTGGTTGGCACATGGCACGGCGCCCACCAAGGTGGGCGACTACCAGACTCTGCTGCGGAGTCTTTACCCGGTGGATGCCGACCTTGGTCGGCACATGGCGCAACGCCCACCGAGGTGGGCGACTACCAGACTCTGCTGCGGGGCCTTTACCCGGTGGATGCCGACCTTGGTCGGCACATGGCACAGCGCCCACCGAGGTGGGCGACTACCAGACACTGCTGCGGGGTCTTTACCCGGTGGATGCCGACCCTGGTCGGCACATGGCACAGCGCCCACCGAGGTGGGCGACTACCAGACACTGCTGCGGGGTCTTTACCTGGTGGATGCCGACCTTGGTTGGCACATGGCACGGCGCCCACCAAGGTGGGCGACTACCAGGCACTGCTGCGGGGTCTTTACCCGGTGGATGCCGACCCTGGTCGGCACATGGCGCAACGCCCACCAAGGTGGGCGACTACCAGCGCCCGGGCGGCGCCGTCACAGGGCGTCGATATCACCCAATGCGCGGATCAACCGGCGTGCGCGCTTGTCCGGCTTGTGCTCCGGTGCCTGGTAGCCATCACGCGCGGCAATGCGCAGCGCACGCTGTTCGGCGCGGCGGGCCTTGGAGGCTTCGCTCTCGGCATACAACTGCTGCGCCACCGGCGCCGGACCGCGCTGGTCGCTCAGGCCCAGCACCTGGATCTCGAAGTGTTCTTCACCGCGATCGACCAGCAGCTGCTCTCCCACGCGCACTGCGCGCGAGGATTTCGGACGCTGCCCGGCCACGGATACCTTGCCGGTCTCGATCGCCTGTTTGGCCAGGCTGCGGGTCTTGAAGAAGCGGGCCGCCCACAGCCAGATGTCCAGACGGACGCTGGGCGCCAACGGGGAAAGCTCGGACATCGGTGGGGACTACTCCGTTCGCTTGTTCAGGGGGCGCGGATTGTCGGGGTCGGTGCGGCAGCCGCTGCCCCCGATCAATGCCGGCGTGCCGGCCGCCAGGTCCTGGCGCTGGCTGCCGACCAGGCACTCGGGGCGGTCGGTCGGCCGCACCTGGGTATCGCCCAGCCGGTCACCCGACGAACATGCGGCCAGTGCCGCTGCGATCAAGGCCGCCACGATCATCTGCATCGCCTGTTGTGGTTGATGCATTGCCACATCCTGCAAACCAGCTTGATGCTAGTGTGCGCCTCCCGGGAATCGATCACCACTCCATGGCCAAAGCGCCGCTTGACCTGACCTCCGGCCCGATCGGCCGCAACCTGCTGCTGTTCGCGCTGCCGATCCTGGCAGGCAACATCGCGCAGTCGCTGAACGGCTCGGTGAATGCGGTATGGGTGGGGCGCTTCCTTGGCGAAGCGGCACTGACCGCGACCGCGAACGCCAACAACATCATGTTCTTCCTGATCGGTTCGGTGTTCGGCTTCGGCATGGCCTCGACCATCCTGATCGGCCAGGCCATCGGTGCGCGCGACATCGCCCAGGCACGACGCGTGGTCGGCACCAGCGCCACGTTCTTCATCGGCCTGTCGGTGATCATCGCCATCGCCGGCTGGTTCCTGGCCCACCCGCTGCTGGCGGCGATGGGCACGCCTGCCGCCTCGCTGCCGTTGGCCGAGGCCTATCTGCGCATCATCTTCCTGGCGATGCCAACGCTGTACGCCTTCGCCTTCCTCAGTGCGGCGCTGCGCGGTGCCGGCGATTCGCGCACGCCCTTCCGCTTCCTGCTGGTCTCGGTGGTGCTGGACATCGCCCTGAACCCGGTGCTGATCTTTGGCATGGGGCCGTTCCCGGAACTGGGCATCGCCGGCTCGGCCTGGGCCACGCTGGTGTCGCAGACGCTGTCGCTGGCCGGCCTGCTGCTGTACATGCGGCACAAGCGGCACACGCTGTGGCTGGGCCGCGCCGACATGCACCTGTTCAAGCTGGACATGACCATCCTGCGCGCGCTGGTGGTCAAGGGCGTGCCGATGGGCCTGCAGATGGTGCTGATCTCGCTGTCGGTGATCATGCTGATGACCATGGTCAACCAGTACGGCACTGACACCGGCGCAGCCTACGGTGCATCGCTGCAGCTGTGGAACTACGTGCAGATGCCGGCGATGGCGATCGGTGCGGCGTGTTCGTCGATGGCCGCGCAGAATGTCGGTGCGCAGCGCTGGGATCGCGTGCGCGGTACCGCACGCCAGGGCATCGCGTTCAACTTCCTGCTGACCGGCGCGTTGATCCTGCCGCTGGTGCTGCTGGACCAGTATTCGCTGGCCTTGTTCCTGCCGCAGGGCAGCGAGTCGCTGCAGATCGCGCGGCACCTGAACCACATCGTGATCGGTTCGTTCCTGTTCTTCGGCGTCAGCTTCGTGATCTCCGGCGTGGTGCGCTCCACCGGCGCGGTACTGCCGCCGCTGCTGATCCTGGCCGCGTCGCTGTGGGGCGTGCGCGTGCCGTTCGCCGAATTCCTGCAGCCGTACTGGGGTGCCGATGCGATCTGGTGGAGTTTCCCGGCCGGTTCGCTGGTGTCGATGCTGCTGTCGCTGGCGTATTACCGCTGGGGTGGCTGGCGCAAGGCGAAGATGATCAGTACACCGGTGCATGCCGAAGAACTCGCCACGCCCTCGGAGATTCCCGCCTGTCCGCCTTCGCCGGTGGCCGACCCGGATGCGGCGCTGGAAACCATTCCACCGCGTTGAACACGCACCGGTAGTGCCGGCCGCTGGCCGGCAACTCCATGGACGTCGCAAACATCGCGCAATTGCCGGCCAGCGGCCGGCACTACCGCTTTTTCTCTTCCGCGTTGTGCCTGGCGGCGGCGCGCAGCAGTGCTTTCAGCGCCGCGGCGTTGGGCATGCCGCCTTCGTGGATGTCGATCGCGCGGCGTGTGCCGCCTTCCAGGCTGGCATTGAACAGACGCTTCGGGTCCGGCAACGCGGCGCCGTGGGCGAAGGTCAGCTTCACCGCCTGCTTGTAGGTTTCGCCGGTGCACAGGATGCCGTTGTGCTCCCACACCGGTGTGCCGCGCCATTTCCAGGTTTCCTCCACGTCCGGCAGCGCCTCGTGGATCAGCGCGCGCACGCGGGCGAGGATGTCGCCGCGCCAATCAGCGAGCTCGGCGATGCGGGCGTCAATCAGGGCGGCAGCGGGGAGAGCGGCATCTGCGGGATCGGACTTCTGCGTGGCCATCGCGTGGTCTCGTTCGGGGAAAGAACCTGGGGGATTACATGCGTTCGCCAGGCAGCTGGCTGGCCTGTCGCACCCAGTCGAGGAAGCCCGTCTCGTCCAGCGGCTCGTCCTCAAGGATGTGCAGGTAGCGCGTGTCGGCGCTCTTGGACGGTTCAGGCGGAACAGGCTGCAACAGCGCGCCGCGAAAGAACGCGACCTTGATGTAGCGGGCGAAGCAATGGAAGCTGAGGAACCAGCCCTCGCCGGCAGCAACGCCGTACATCGGCGAGTTCCATTTCACTGCCTTGTGCACACCGGGCACGGCCTGTTCGATCAGGGCATCCAGACGCTCACCAACGGCCCGTTTCCAGTCCGGCATGGCAGCGATATAAGCCTGCACGGGCGCATCCCCCTCACCCTTGGCGATCTGCGGGTTACCGCCGGACAGCAGCTTCGGCGCGGCACTGCTGGCAGGTCGCTTGGCGGGCATCGCAGGGGCCATGAGGGTCGAAGGCCCGAGCGTACGCCGCCGCCCGGCAGCGGTCACGGCGCACTGCGCCATGGTCTCAGAGGCTGCTGCGGAACTGCCGCCAGGTGGGCAGCTTGCGGGCCCCGCGCAGGAACCACATCAGGGTGGCCATCACCAGGCCGAACATCACGCCTGCCGCCACCCCGGCAAGCAACAGCAGTTCCAGCGCCGGGGCCCTGCCCTGCCACAACAGCAGCCACATCAGTACCGTCCAGAACACGCCAAACAGCAGGCCCTGCAGCAGCGTATTGGTCAGGAAACCGGCCAGTATCGGCGGCGGCAGCGCGACCCCCAGCCGCCACAGCATGCGGTGCAGCAAGGGGGCCGCTTCCCTCCGTGGCACCCCGGAACGGTCCAGGAAGCGCAACGCCACCTGGATGTCCGCCGGGTATCGATGGTCGCTCTCATCCATTCACTGAAACTAACGAGGCGGCAGCACAAACGCAAACGGCCGCCCGAAGGCGGCCGTCGCGGCAACAACCGAAGTTGTTTATCAGCCCTTGGTTGCCAGACGGGCAGCCTTGGCGGCAGCAGCAGCAGCCAGATCTTCCTTGATGCGGGCAGCCTTGCCTTCCAGGCCACGCAGGTAGTACAGCTTGCCGGCGCGGACCTTACCACGACGCTTCACTTCGACCGAGTCGATGATGGCGCTGTGGGTCTGGAACACGCGCTCGACGCCGTAGCCGTGCGAGATCTTGCGCACGGTGAACGAGGAGTTCAGGCCGCCGTTCTTGGTCGCGATGACAACGCCTTCATAGGCCTGCACGCGCTCGCGGGTACCTTCCTTCACCTTCACGTTGACGACAATGGTGTCGCCCTGGCTGAACTGCGGCAGTTCGCGGGTGATCTGGGCGGATTCGAATTCCGCGACGATGGACTTGTTCAGCTTGCTCATGGGTTACACCGATTCATTGTTCGGGTGGGCGTGTCATTCGACAGCGTGGGCTCATGCAGTCACCGGACTGTGCTGCACGTTTGTTTTGGGTACTGCGCACCGGCCGGGGCCGGCGTAATTGGCCATGATAGCCGATAAAGCAGGGCTGGCGCTAGACCTTGCCCTTTTCCGCCGAGACCTGGCGGGCCAGGGCCAGCAGCTTGCGGTCGGCCTTGCCCAGCGCCTGTTCATCCAGCAGGTCCGGGCGCCGCTGTGCGGTACGGATCAACGACTGCTGCCGGCGCCAGGCGGCGATGGCGGCATGGTTGCCCGAGCGCAGCACGTCCGGCACGTCCCCCAGCGGATGCTGGGCCGGCTGGCTGTAATGCGGGCAGTCGAGCAGGCCGAGGTCGCCTTCGAAACTGTCCTGCGCGGCCGATTCGGCGTCATTCAAGGCGCCTTCCTGCAGCCGGGCCACCGCGTCGATGATGACCGCCGCCCCCAGCTCGCCGCCGGACAGCACGTAGTCGCCGAGGGAAATCTCCTCATCGACATTGGCGGCCAGGAAGCGCTCGTCGATGCCTTCATAGCGGCCGCAGAGCAGGACCATGCGCGGCAATGCCGCCAGTTCCCGCACCTTGGCCTGGGTCAACGGCGCGCCCTGCGGGCTGAGATGGATCACCCGCGCAGGCGTCGGATCGGCCTCACGGATCGCCTGCAGGCACGCCTGCAGCGGCTCGATCAGCATCACCATGCCAGGGCCACCGCCGAACGGACGATCGTCCACCCGGCGGTAGTTGCCCTCGGCGTAATCACGGGGATTCCAGCCATGCAGGCTGAACAATCCCTTTTCCTGCGCACGGCCGACCACGCCCAGCCCAGCGGACTGGGCGAGGAAATCGGGGAACAGGGTGATGACGTCGAAACGCATGCTCACACTCAGAACTCGGGGTCCCAGTCGACCACGACCAGATTGGCCTCGAAGTCGACGGATTTGACGAACTCCGGCACGACGAACGGAATCATCCGCTCGCGATCACCGCGTACGACCACCACATCGTTGGCGCCGGTACTGAACAGGTGCGAGACCTGGCCGAGGGCAACGCCTTCGACGGTCTTCACATCCAGGCCTTCCAGATCGACCCAGTAATACTCGTCGGCATTGGGCGGCGGCAGCGCACTGCGGGCCACGAAGACCTCGGTGCCATGCATCGCCTCGACCGTGTCGCGATCCTCGATGCCCGGGAAACGGGCCACCAGGTGCTTGCCGGTATCCCGGCCACGGGCGCCTTCAAGCGTCGATTCCTGCCCGTTGGGGCTGCGCAGGATCCACGGTTGGTAACGGAAAATAGCGGAACGCGGCTCGGTCCAGGACTCGAGCTTTATTTCGCCGCGCACACCAAAAGCGCCGACAATCCTGCCAAGCAGGATGCGGCGCTCGTTATCTTTCATCTGCGTTCAATCAGATGGGCCGCACCAGGGCGCGGCCCGTCAGGATCAGGCCGCAGCGGCCTGGGACTTGCTCGCTTCCTTGATCAGGTTGCGAACTTTCTCGGTCGGCTGGGCGCCGTTCTTGACCCAATGGTCAACGCGGGCCAGGTCCAGCTCGATGCGCTTCTCGCCGCCCTGTGCAACCGGGTTGTAGAAGCCAACGCGCTCGATGTTGCGGCCGTCGCGGGCGCTGCGGACGTCGGTGACGATGATGTGGTAGAACGGACGCTTCTTGGCGCCGCCGCGGGTCAGTCGAATCTTGACCATGGTGGTTTTTTCCTATTGCCCAGTCGCCAGGATGGCGCGGTAAGCGGGCGATTATAGCGGCAGAGTCCGGCCGAGCCAACCCCGGGCGTCTACCCCGGGGTCAGATCCCTTTTACCGAGCAAAAGGGTTCTGACTCCAACGGTTCCATTCAGGAAAGCGACTGCCAGGGCACCCGGGCCAACACCGCCCTGCCCTGTTCGGCCAGGGCCTGCGAACCCGGCAGCGCCTGACCATTGATGGCATCCAGCGCCCACAACCCGCTGGCGTTGCAGGCGAAGGCCGCCCGCATGCCGGCCAGCTCATCCAGCCGCAACGGCCGGGTCTGCTGTGGGCCCACCCAGCCCGCCTGCAGCAGCGCTTCAGCGGTTCCCCGCAGCGCAGGCGCCTGTGGCCAGATCAGGTGTTCGCCGTCATGCACGGCCAGGTTCCAGGTGGTGCCCTCGCTGATCTGCCCGTCGGCAGTCACGAACAGCGCATCGTCGAAACCCGCTGCCAACGCGGCACGGCGCTGGGCGAACAGGCCAAACGTACCGACATGCTTGATCTGCGGCAGCTCTCGCTGCCATGTCGCGCTGCGTACGCGTTTCGGCGCGGTCAGCGCGACCGGCGCGGAGACGGCAACCAGTACATCCACCGGCACGCTTGCCAGCGGCGCGCGGAAATCGAAACGGCGCGAGAACACGGTGACCCGCATCGATGCGTCGACCTGGCCGGCCTGTTGCAGCGCCTGCGCCATCCACGCCTGCACCTGCGCGATATCGAGCCCGCTGCCGAACAGTTCCTGCGTTGCCCGCGCCAGCCGCTGCAGATGCAGATCAAGCCCCTGCACCGCGTTGCCGCGCACCTGCAACGAGGTGAAGTGGCCGTAGTTGGTCAGCGCCGGCAGCAGGTCTTCGGCCCGCGCCGTTGCGCCGTTGCAGGTCACCGTCATCGCAACAGTGCCTGCGCCTGTTCCCACATGCCACGCAGCACGTCGGCGGCCGGCGCTGCCGGTGCCATCCATGCCGACTGCCCGGCCCAGGCCTGCATCGCAGCAAGCCGGTTTTCCTGCGTGGCCTGCTTGCGCATCGGTCCGGTCAGGCCACGCTGCACCGGGTACGGGCGCGGCGCGGGTGCGCCCTCGGCAGCAGCTGCACGCACGTAGGCAGTCGCCAGGCCGCGGCCAAGGCGCCCACTGAACGCGCGCGTCGGCCAGGTGTCTTCCGGTTCGCTGCGGGCCAACGCATCGGCCCATGCCGGCGCCACCGCTGCTTCGGGTGTGCGCAGGAAGGCCGTGCCGATCTGCACGGCGCTGGCCCCGAGCATCAAGGCAGCAGCAATGCCGCGACCGTCGCCGATTCCGCCCGCAGCGATCACCGGAATATCCAGGTTGTCCGCCAGCCGCGGCAGCAGTGCGAACAGGCCGACCAGCTGCTGCTCTGCACGCATCGGATCGAAAGCGCCGCGATGGCCGCCGGCTTCGGCGCCCTGCGCGACCACCGCGTCAGCACCTGCGTCCTGCGCAGCACGCGCTTCGGCCAGCGTCGTAGCGCAGGCAATCCAGGCGATGCCCGCATCCTTCAACTGCTGCACATGACGCGGCGACAGCACGCCCATGATGGTCGAGGCCACCGCCGGCCGTGCCGCCAGCAGCGCACTGAACTGCTCCTCGAAATCGGCAGGCGTGGCATCCGCTGCGCTGGCCGCAACCTCCGGCCCCCACTGGCCCAGGAACGCACGCGTGGCGGCCTCGGCGGCCACATCGCGCACCGGCGCGGGATCGGGCAACCACAGGTTCACCTGCGCCGGCCCGCTGGACGCTGCACGGAAGTCCTGCATCCAGCGACCGATATCCGCCGCCGGCGACAACACGGCCCCCATCGCGCCCATGCTGCCGGCGTTGGCCAGCGCGGCGGAAAGCGGAACCGGACAGGCACCGGCCATCGGTGCCAGCAGGATCGGCAGCTGCAATGAAAAACGCCGACAGAAATCGTCGGCGCGTTCGAGAATCGGCGAAAGGCTCACGCGACGCACCTGTGGAAGGAGTCGCTGCCAGCATACGCCAGACACTGTGGACGGGAGCGTCGCCGCGGGCGATCCGCTCCCGCCCGGCTCAGCGTGCAGACACCGCGTAGGTGCGGACCAGCTGGCTGTCCATTTCTTCGTTGAACTTGAACGTCACATAGCGCGCGTCATCAGCGGCAAACTCTTCCTCGGCGCTGGCGCGACCGATCTCGGTGCCCTCGGCATCCAGCGCACGCGCCACCAGCTTGCCCTTGAAGGCCTTGTCGGCCACCACGTACACCGCCGCGTCCTTGGAGCCCATGCCACGGCTCTTGCCGAGGGTGACGGTGAGGCCCTGCGCGGCCAAGCCCGGATCGGCCTGCAGCGTCACGTTCATGCGCTTGTCCACGCCCTCGCCCAGCCCGGCGACGAAATCGGCAGCGGTACCACTGATGGCACTACCGGCCTTCTGCGACACGGAGGTGTCGTCCTTGCAGGCAACCAGGCCCAGGGCCAGCGCCATCACCACGATCGACTTGTTCATGCACATTCCTTTGATTGATTCCGTGGGTTGTTCAAGCGTCCGATACAGCGCGCGCTCAGCGGAACGGCATGCCACGGCCGCCCATGGCGCCCATCATGCCCTTCATGCTGCGCATCATGCCCTTCATGCCGCCACCGGCCATCTTGCTCATCATCTTTTCCATCTGCATGTACTGCTTCATGAGCTTGTTGACGTCGGCCGGGGTCACGCCCGAGCCCTTGGCGATGCGGGCGCGACGCGAGCCATTGAGCAGGTTCGGGTTGCGCCGTTCTTTCTTGGTCATCGAGCCGATGATGGCGATCATGCGCGGCACTTCCTTGCCCTGGCTGACCTGCTGCTTGAGGTGCTCGGGAATCTGGCCCAGGCCCGGCAGCTTGTCCATCAGGCCGCCGATGCCGCCCATGTTCTGCATCTGCTCGAGCTGGTCGCGCATGTCGTTCAGATCGAACTTCTTGCCCTTGGCGACCTTCTCGGCCAGCTTCTGCGCCTTGTCCTTGTCGACCTGCTGCTCGACCTGCTCGACCAGCGACAGCACGTCGCCCATGTCGAGGATGCGGCTGGCGATACGGTCCGGGTGGAACACGTCCAGGCCTTCCGGCTTTTCGCTGACACCGACGAACTTGATCGGCTTGCCGGTGATGTAGCGCACGCTCAGCGCGGCGCCGCCACGGGCGTCACCGTCGGTCTTGGTCAGGACCACGCCGGTCAGCGGCAGCGCATCACCGAAGGCCTTGGCGGTATTGGCCGCGTCCTGGCCGGTCATGGCATCGACCACGAACAGCGTTTCAGCCGGGTTGACCGCAGCGTGCAGGGCCTTGATCTCGGCCATCATCGCTTCGTCGATGGCCAGGCGGCCGGCGGTATCGACCAGCAGCACGTCGACGAACGACTTGCGCGCGTCATCGATGGCGGCGCGGACGATGGCCTCCGGTTTCTGCTCGGCGCTGGACGGGAAGAACAGCACGCCCACCTGGTCAGCCAGCGTCTTCAGCTGCTCGATCGCCGCCGGACGGTAGACGTCGGCCGAGACCACCATCACCTTCTTCTTGCGCTTTTCCTTCAGGTGCTTGGCCAGCTTGCCGACCGTGGTGGTCTTGCCGGCGCCCTGCAGGCCCGCCATCAGGATGATGGCCGGCGCGGGAACGTTGAGGTTCAGGTCGCTGGCTTCGGCGCCCATCACTGCGGTCAGCTCGTCGCGCACGACCTTGATCAGGGCCTGGCCCGGGGTCAGCGACTTCAGCACTTCCTGGCCGACCGCACGCACCTTGATGCGTTCGATCAGGGCCTGCACCACCGGCAGCGCGACGTCGGCTTCAAGCAGGGCGATGCGGACCTCGCGGGTCGCCTCGCGGATGTTCTCTTCGGTCAGGCGGCCACGGCCGCGCAGGCGCTCGATGGTGCCGGAAAGGCGCTGGGTCAGGGACTCGAACATGCGGCGCAACCTGTCTGAAAGCGGGGGACAATAAGGCCCACAGTATAACGGGTCCATCGCGCTCCCCGGACTGCGACGCCACGCCCGTCGCCAGCACCGCGGGGGTATGCGAAACTTCAACGATGACAATCGTTCTCATCGCCGTCCTGCTCTACCTGGCCGCCAGCGCCCTGCTGGTGCGCGCCCTTGGTCGCAACGACGGGGTGACCTCGCCCGCCTGGCTGTGGCCTGCGCTGCCGGCGATGCTGCTGCATGGCGGTTACCACGTGCTGGTGGCGATGCGCACGACCGGCGGCCCGGACATGCACTTCTTCGCCGCGTTGTCGCTGGTCGGCCTGGGAATGGCCTGGCTGACCTCGCTGGTGGGCGCGCGCGGGCGCATGTCCACCCTGGGCGTGGTGGTGTTCCCGCTGGCCGCGCTGCTGCTGGTGGTCTACCACGGCTATGGCCATGAACCGAGCAAGGTGCTGGGCTGGCGCTTGGCCAGCCACGCCTGGCTGGCACTGCTGGCCTACGCCACGCTGAGCATCGCCGCGCTGCTGGCGATCATGCTGTGGCTGCAGGAGCGTGCGCTGCGGCGCCGTGAATTCCGTCCGTGGCTGCGTGCGCTGCCGCCGATGGCCGATCTGGAATCGCTGCTGTTCAGGGTGATCACCGTCGGCTTCGCCCTGCTGACCCTGACCCTGGTTACCGGCGTGCTGTTCGTCGACGACCTGCTGGCGCAGAAGCTGGTGCACAAGACGGTGCTGAGCGTGCTGTCGTGGATCGTGTTCGGCGTGCTGCTGATCGGCCGCCGCCGCTATGGCTGGCGCGGCACGAAGGCAGTGCATTGGACGCTGACGGCGATGCTGTTGCTGCTGCTGGCGTTCTTCGGCAGCCAGTTCGTGATCGAGCTGGTGTTCGGGCATTCGCGCTAGAGGCGTGCCGACCAACGGTCGGCACCCACCCCAACATCACCTGGCCGTGCCGGCCGCCGGCCGGCAATCGGAGTACGGTAGATCCACGCCATGCGTGGATGCCCCGGAGGCTCAAGGCAGCGGTTGGGCCAGGATCCTGCGCACCGAGCGGCCACTGTTGGTGAGGATGTCGTCGACCTGCCAGCAGCCCTCTCCTTTGCGCACCATCGGCACGCGGGTCACGTAGGCCTTGCCCCAGACCGGATAGCGCATTTCGACCTGGCCGGCCGTGGCCGAGGCCTGCTTCCAGCTGTAGCGCACCGGGCTGTCGATCTCCCCATCCTGCGCGTCCAGCCACGGATCGGAATCGAGCGTGCAGATGCCCTCTTCGCGCACCTGGCAGGCACGCTCGCCGTGCAGCGCCTTGGCAAACGCCGCACTGACCAGTGCCTGCGGCGGCTCCAGCAGGTCGCCCTTGCCGGTGGTCGCTTCGAAGAAGGCGCGCACCACGTCAGCCGGTTGCTGGCAGGCCGGCGCGGCCTGCACGGTGGGGGCCAGCAGCAGGCCGATGATCACCCACATCCTTGTCTTTCGCATATCCAGTTCCTTGACGGTGGAAGGACGCCGGGCATGGCCCGGCGCTACCCATGCGTGTTGCCCGGTAGTGCCGGGCCATGCCCGGCGAACGCGCAGCGCGGCAGGGATTACAACCCGTACCGTTCGATCGCGTCCAGATGCGGCTGGCGGTCCTGGTCGCAGGCCTCGGCCAGGCGCAGCCAGCAGTGTGGATGTGCCCACTCCGCCGTGGCCTGCTGCAGGAAGCGGTGCAGCGCCAGCGGCGCATGGTCCTGCGGCTGGGCAACGGTGAACAACAGGCCCGGCAACGTCCCGTCTTCCACGTCCGGATCGGTCACGGTGTAGTCCGCACGGCTGTGCGCCCATACCTTCCAGCCCTGTGCCTCGGCCGCTTCGACGAAGTCATTCCATGCCTCCTCGCCCGGGTGCGCGCCGTCGACCAGCCAGCTGCGCGCGAAACCACCCCGCTCCAGCACATGCACCTGCGCATAGGTCGGAATGAAGTGCTCGCGCTCCGCTTCGTCCTCTGGTGCAGGGTGTACCAGGCCGGCGTCGAACACCACCCAGTCCCCCACCTGCTGCGCGCGGTTGGCCGGTGCGTTCTCGACGATGCGCGCGGTCACCGGGCCGCTGCGGCGGGCGTAGTACTCCATCGGCTCGCCGCCTTCTTCGCTGCGGATGATCACCCAGCCCCAGGGCTCTTCGACCACGCCCTGCTGGCTGGACAGTTCCATGCCGATCGCTGCCGCCGAGCGGCGCACCGCATCCCAGTCGCGCGCCGCACTGGCCGCACTCATATGGTCCCAATGCGCGGCACTGGGCTCTTCCAGCAGTTCCACCAGCTGCGCATAGCAGGCCTGCGCTTCACTGAAGCGGCCGGTCTCCATGTACATGCGGGCAAGCGTCCCGCGTGCGCCGTTCGAGCCTGGCGACAACGCCAGCAATGCCTGCGCGGCCTGTTCCAGTGCAGGCCAGTCGGACGCACGCCGTGCACGCTGCACCTCGCACCAGTGCGCGAACACCGGCACGCTGTCGCGGTAGGTCGCGGCCAGCCTGCGCAGGCCATCATCATCGCCCTGCTCGGCCAGCCAACGCATCAGCGTGTAGGCCGCCGCGCCGTCTTCCTGCGCGTGGCCGCGCACGAAGTCCCACAGCAGCGCCTGCGCTTCTGTCTTCGCGCCACACGCATGCAGCGCCGAGGCGGCAACTTCGGCCAGCGCGCCGTCGTCCGGCCGCTCGGCGTGCGCCTGCAGCAGCCACTGCGCTTCGCGCTCGGGATCGCGCGACTGGTTCTGTTCGCCCTGCGCTTCCAGCCACGCCAGCAGCTCATCGGCAGGCACCGGCAGCGGCGCCATCTGCGGCAGCGCTTCGATGCGTGCCGCCAGACCGGCCACCAGCGCGGCCGCGCCACGGTCCTGGCGCAGCTGCGCCAGATGGGTGCGGGCCAGACCCAGCTGGCGCTGCGCCACCCAGCGTGCACCGCGCTGCAGGGCCAGCTCCAGGCTCAACGCGGCGATCTCGATCACCAGGCGATGCGCGCCGACAGCGGCGAAGTGTTCGATGATCGTGTTGAAGCGCGTTCCCAGATCCCAGGTGTTGCGGGCGGCATCACGGCTGCACAGTGTCGAAGCGGTATTGGCCCACAACCGCCAGTGATTCGGCGTCAGCTCGCTCCAGGGCACCAGCTGCTGCAGCGCCTCTTCATCGCGCCCCAGCTGGGCCAGTGCCCAGGCCTTGGACAGCCGGCGCGGCACCGTGCAGTTGGCAGGCTCGTATTCGCCCGCAGCGGCCACTTCGGCTTCGCGCTTCTCGATCAGCGCCAGCGCTTCCTGCGCACGGCCGCTGGCCAGCAGGATCTTGATCTGCATTTCAGGGAAGCTGTCGAACACTTCCTTGCCGCGCGCCTGGATCGCCGCCGCCTGCACCTGCAGGTAATCCAGCGCGTCCTGACCGCGGCCGTCGTCCAGCAGCGCGTCAGCCTTCTCGCAGCTCAGGCACTGGAAGCAGGCCCAGCTCGGGTCGATGCGGCCCAGCGTCTCGTCGCAGACCTCGATGCGTTCGGGCACCCAGCCCGGACCATCGATGTTGCCGTAGCAGGCGGCAAGATCCTGGGTGACGCAGATCGACTGCGGGCAGTCCAGGGTATCGGCACGGTGTGCGCGCTCGAACAGCGCCACCGACTCGCCCAGCGCGCTTTCGCCTTCCACGCGGTTGCCGACGCGGTTGCGCAGCGCCCAATGGCCGACATAGACGTCGACCCAGGGGTTGTCCAGCGCCTTGCCCAGCGCGCGCGCTTCGGGCAGCAGTGCATCGACGCGGTCGACCTGCAGTTCACTGACTTCATCGGCAAGGCGGGTCAGCAGGTGGGCGTTCTGCGCCTGGCCTGCCTGGCGCAGGTCTTCCTGCAGTTTTTCGACCCAGTTCCAGATATCCATGGGGGTAATGCTCCTGTCTAGCGAAGGCTGGATGAGAGGGGGTAGCGGTGCTCAGCGCAGCATCTGCTGCAGGGCACCGGCAATGTCGGTAAATGCACCATTGAGATCGGGGCCCGGCGTCGCCGCGCTCTGCTGCAGCGGCCGGCCCTGTGCGGACACGATGATCTTCAGCGAGCGCAGCAGGCGCGCGGCCGCCCCGGCCTGCGGGTGGCCCTCGCGCTGGGCCTGCAGCAACGCCTGCACCGCTGGATTGTCCAGGTTGAGGTACAGCCGCGACGGCGCACGCGCCTCGATGCGCGCGGTGAACTGGCGCGCCAGCCGCAATGCCGCCATCGATACGCGCTTGTCGTTCTCGTCGTCTTCCAGGCGCTGCTTCAGTTCGGCCTCGCGGTCGGGCACCACCACCACCGGCAGCGCCTCGGGGCTGAACCGCGCCGGCAGCAACTGTTCGCCGTCGCCCAGGTGTTCGCGCAGCCAGGCCAGCTGCGTATCGTCAAGGCTGTCGTCGGTGCGGAACAGTGCGCGGTTGCCCTGCTCGGTACCCAGTTCGACCAGGCGCAGGCCCTTGGCCTGGGCCCAGCGCCGCAGGAACGGCACCACCGCGTAGCGATGACCATGCGCGACCGGCACGCCCATCGCGCGGAACAGCATTTCCTCGAAGCCACCACCGTTGTCGAGGATCACATGCACTGCGCCGCGCGCCGGCAACGCGCTGGCCGGCAGGTCACCCTGCGAAGTCGGCACGCGCACGTGTTCCAGCAGCAGGTCGAACAGGCGCTCATCGCACAGCGCCGCGCCCAGCAGGGCTTCATTGTGGCGGCTGAGTACGCGGCGCCAGGCTTCGGGCTGCTGCCGGGCGACGTCGGCCAGGCCATCGATCAGCGCTTCCAGCAGGGCGTGCTGCACGGCGCGATAGTGGTCATCGCGCTGCAGGTCCTCGCGGCTGGCGGTCGGGGTCAGCTTCGACGATTCGATCACCCCGCCGATGAAACCGGCCCAAGGCGGCAGCAGGTCGCGCGCATCGTCGTCCAGCAGCATGCCGCGCACGAACACCGACAGGTTGCGGTTGTCGCTGGTGCCGTAGGTGGCACCGTCCTGCACCCAGAGCATGCCGACGGCGTCGCTGCTGCCATCGGGCTGCAGCGGCATCGTCACGATGGGCTCGAAATCGTGCTCGAAACGGGCCGCGAACTGCTGCGCCTGGCGGCGTGCCTGCACCGGATGCAGGGCGACGTCACCCTGCCCGCGCCACGGCGGCGGTTCGGGATTGATCGCGGCGGCCGCCGCACCGATGAAGATCGGCTCGGACAGCAGCGCGCAGTAGCGGCCCAGCACCTCGTGCAGGCGCGCTTCGTTGGCCAGCGGCAGGAAGTCCGGATGCAGCTCCAGCTCGACCTCGGTGCCGATCGCGCGCGCCGGCACTTCGCTGACGGTGTACTGCTCGGCGTTGCTGGACACGTACAGGTGGCCCAGCTGCGGCGCCTGGTACGAGGTGGTGCGCACGCTGACACGGCGCGCCAATACGAAGGCCGACAGGAAACCCAGGCCGAACATGCCGATCAGGCCTTCATCGTCCTCGCCGTCCTGGCGCAGGCCCCGGGTGTAACCGACACCGACCGTGGCCAGGTAATCGTGGATTTCCTGCCGGGTCAGGCCGGCACCGGTATCGGTGATGCGCAGCACGCCGGCGGCGACATCGACCTGCACATCGATGCGCGACACACTCTGGATGCCGGGCTGCTCGATACGGCGACGGATGATCGAATCGTGCGCGTTCTGCACAAGCTCGCGCAGCGCCACCATCGGCGTGGAATACAGGTGCTTGCCCAGCACCGTCATCAGTCCATTGAGATCGACCCCGGCGCGGCGGATTTCGGCGGCGGGGGTGCTGAACATCGGGTCCTGCATGTAAACGATTACTCCTTGCCACGGAAAGGCGCCAGGGGGCGCCTTCGTCGAGCCGGGAAAACTAGCACAGGCTGGCTGACCGCTGCTGTGCCGTCGGCCGCATCTGCAGGTCCGAGCACGGACCCGACCCCGGTCACGCCGCGTCGATGGCCTCGGACAGGCGTTCGACCGCGATCACTTCCATGCCCTTCACCGAGCCGCCCTTGGGGGCATTGGCCTTGGGCACGATGGCGCGCTTGAAACCGTGGGTCGCCGCCTCCCGCAGGCGGTCCTCGCCGTTGGGCACCGGCCGGATCTCACCGGACAGGCCGACTTCGCCGAATGCGATGGTTTTCTCGGCCAACGGACGGTCCTGCAGCGAGGACAGCACCGCCAGCAGCACCGGCAGGTCGGCGGCGGTCTCCTGCACGCGGATGCCGCCGACCACGTTGACGAACACGTCCTGGTCGCCGACCAGCACGCCGCCATGCCGATGCAGTACCGCCAGCAGCATGGCCAGGCGGTTCTGCTCCAGCCCCACCGCCACGCGGCGCGGATTGGACAGCGGCGAGGCGTCGACCAGCGCCTGCACTTCCACCAGCAGCGGCCGGGTGCCCTCGCGGGTAACCATCACGCAGCTGCCCGGCTGGTGCGTGCTGGCACCGGAAAGGAAGATCGCCGACGGATTGGAGACCTCCTTCAGGCCCTTGTCGCCCATCGCGAACACGCCCAGCTCGTTGACCGCACCAAAGCGGTTCTTGAACGCGCGCAGCAGGCGGAAGCGGCTGCCGCTCTCGCCTTCGAAATACAGCACGGCATCGACCATGTGCTCCAGCACGCGCGGGCCGGCGATGCCGCCTTCCTTGGTCACATGGCCGACCAGGAACACGGCGGTTCCGGTTTCCTTGGCGAAGCGCACCAGCCGTGCGGCACTCTCGCGCACCTGGCTGACCGAACCGGGCGCGGCGGTCAGCGTCTCGGTCCAGAGCGTCTGTACCGAATCGGCCACGATCAGCCGCGGCCCACTCTTGGTGGCGTGCTGCAGGATGGACTCGACACCGGTCTCGGCCAGCGCGTTGACGCCCTCCAGCGGCAGCTCCAGCCGATGCGCGCGGCCGGCGACCTGGGCCAGTGATTCCTCACCGGTGACGTAGAGCACCGGCAGGACCGCAGCCATCTTCGCCACCGCCTGCAGCAGCAGGGTGGATTTGCCGATGCCCGGATCACCACCGACCAGCACCACCGCGCCCTCGACCAGGCCGCCGCCCAGCACGCGGTCGAATTCGCCGATGCCGGTGCTGACCCGGTTGTGTTCGGTCTGCGCCACGTCCTTCAGTGCGGTGATCTTCGGCGGGTCGATCTTGCCCGCCCAGCCGGCACGGCGCGACGCGGGCGCCTTGGCCGCCGCAGCGCTCTCAAGGACGATTTCCGACAGCGAGTTCCAGGCATTGCACTCGGTGCACTGGCCTTGCCACTTGCTGTATTCGGCGCCGCATTCATTGCAGACATACGCGGTGCGGGCTTTGGCCATCGGAGATTTCCTGCAGGGGCAACGAGCGTGGCAGGATAGCCGAGCCGGGTCGCAGCTGCTGCGACCACTCAAGTCCCACCCGTCGGTGCCGATAGCGGTGGCGGGCGTGCGCCTTGCGGGCGCCCCTCCCTCCTCCTCTGGATTCAACATGACTGGTAGTTACAGTCAGAGCCTGGTCGCCATCTCGTTGCTGGTGGCCATGCTGGCATCGTATACCGCGCTGGATATGGCCGGCCGCCTGGCCACGGCCCAGGGCCGGGTCGCCCGCTGGTGGCTGGCCGGCGGTGCCGCCGCGATGGGCCTGGGCATCTGGTCGATGCACTTCATCGCGATGCTGGCCTTCAAGCTGCCGGTTCCGGTCGGTTACGACCTGGCGATCACCCTGTATTCGCTGGCGGTGTCGATCGGCGCGTCGGCCTATGCGCTGTGGCTGGTGTCGCGCCGCAGCCTGCCGTTGCAGCGGCTGGCCGCGGGTGCGGTGCTGATGGGACTGGGTATCGCCGCCATGCACTACCTGGGCATGGCCGCCATGCGCATGCAGCCCGGTATCGATTACCACCCCGGCTGGTTTGCCGCGTCGATCGCAGTGGCCATCGCTGCCGCCGGTGCAGCGCTGTGGATTGCCTTCCGGCTGCGCGTGGAACAGCGCAACACGGTGCGCCTGCGGATGCTGGCGTCGCTGGTGATGGGCCTGGCCATCGTCGGCATGCACTACACCGGCATGGCCGCCGCGCGCTTCCCGGCAGGCAGCGTCTGCGGCGCCATCGGCAGCGGCGGCATCGATCCCCGCTGGCTGGCAGTGCTGGTGATCGTGACCACCTTGGCCACGCTCGGCATCGCCCTGGTGGCCTCGCTGTTCGACCGCCAGATGCGCGTGCGCACCGGCCTGCTGGCCGATTCCCTGGCGCACGCCAACGACAAGCTGATCCAGGCCGCACTGCACGATCCGCTGACCCAGCTGCCGAACCGCATGCTGCTGCAGGATCGCATCGAGCAGGCCATCGAGAAGGCGCAACGCCGCCAGCAGTCGGTGGCGGTGATGTTCTGCGACCTGGATGGCTTCAAGGCCGTCAACGATGCCTATGGCCACCAGCTGGGTGACCGCCTGCTGGTCGCGGTGGCCCAGCGCCTGGGCGCGCAGCTGCGCCCGCAGGACACCCTCGCCCGCCTCGGCGGCGACGAGTTCGTGATCGTGCTGGCCATCGATGCACCTGATGATGCGGCGGTGGTCGCCGAGCGGGTGATCGCCGCGGCCGGTGAACCGTTCGTGCTGGACGCGGCCGAGCTGCAGGTTACCGCCAGCCTGGGCATTGCCCTGTATCCGGACGATGCCAGCGACGAACGCGAGTTGATGGCACATGCCGATGCGGCGATGTACCACACCAAGGAAACCGGCCGGAACGGCTACACCTTCTTCATTCCCTCGATGCAGCTCAGTGCCAACCGCCAGCTGCGGCTGCTGCAGGACCTGCGCAAGGCGATCGCACGCAACGAGCTGCTGCTGCACTACCAGCCGAAATTCCCGGCGGCCGATGCACCGGCCACCGGCGCCGAGGCGCTGCTGCGCTGGCAGCACCCGGAACTGGGCCTGCTGGCGCCGGACGTGTTCATTCCCATCGCCGAGCGCAGCGGCCTGATCCTGCCGATCGGCGACTGGGTGCTGGACCAGGCGTGCGCGCAGCTGCGGGCCTGGCATGACGGCGGACACAGCCATTGGACGATGGCGGTGAACCTGTCGCCGCTGCAGTTCGCCTCGCCGGCCCTGCTTGAAAGCGTGCGTTCGGTCCTGCAGCGGCATCGCATCGACCCGGCGCGGCTGACCCTGGAGATCACCGAAACCACGGCGATGAAGGATGTCGAGGCCAGCCTGGCGATCCTCAACGACCTGACCGCGATGGGCGTGCACATCGCCATCGATGATTTCGGTACCGGCTATTCCAGCCTGCTGTACCTCAAGCGCATGCCGGCCACCGAGCTGAAGATCGACCGGGCGTTCGTGCATGACCTTGAACGCAATGACGAAGATTCCGCCATCGTGTCCTCGATCATCGCGCTGGGCCGTACCCTGCAGCTGCAGGTGGTGGCCGAGGGCGTGGAGACCCAGGCCCAGCGCGATTACCTGAGCGAGCTGGGCTGCGACCAGCTGCAGGGTTACCACCTGGGGCGGCCGATGGAGGCCGAGGAATTCCTGCGCAAGGTGGGTTAGAGGCAACCGCATCCACGCATGGCGTGGATCTACTGCATCCTCCGGGTGCATTGAACGGCAACTGCATCCACGCATGGCGTGGATCTACTGCATCCTCCGGGTGCATTGAACGGCAACTGCATCCACGCATGGCGTGGATCTACTGCATCCTCCGGGTGCATTGAACGGCAACTGCATCCACGCATGGCGTGGATCTACTGCATCTTCCGGGTGCATTGAACGGCAATCGCATCCACGCATGGCGTGGATCTACTGCATACCCCGGATGCATTGAGCGGCAACCGCATCCACGCATGGCGTGGATCTACTGTGCGGGGACTTCGCGGTGACTGGTAGATCCACGCCATGCGTGGATGCGTTCCCCGCGATCGCGCAACAAACAGAAAGGCCGCCCGGGGGCGGCCTTTCTGCGTGGCAACGTCGCGAAGACGTCAGTGCATCATGTGCACGTTCATGTTGTGCATGACCCACAGGGTACCGACCACGATGATGCCGATCACCACCACGGTGAAGGCCGCAGCGTTGACGTTCCAGCGGCTCTCCGACGAGCGGTCCAGGTGCAGGAAGAACACCAGGTGGACCAGCATCTGCAGCACCGCGGTGATGGCGATCACCACACCGTTGACGGTGCGCGAGAAATCACCCGACATCACCATGTAGAACGGGATGACGGTCAGCACCACCGCCAGCACGAAGCCGATCAGGTACGACTTCACGGTGCCGTGGCTTTCGCCGCCGGCGGCGTGGTCGTGTGCATGGTTGTCATGTGCCATTACAGCGCTCCATTGAGGTAGACGACGGAGAACACGCCGATCCAGATCAGGTCCAGGAAGTGCCAGAACAGGCTCAGGCACGCCATGCGGGTCTTGTTGGTCGGGGTCAGGCCGTACTTCTTCAGCTGCACGAACATCACCAGCAGCCACAGCAGGCCGGCGCTGACGTGCAGGCCGTGGGTACCGACCAGGGCGAAGAACGCCGACAGGAACGCACTGCGGTCCGGACCGTAGCCCTGATGGATCAGGTGCTGGAATTCATAGACTTCCATGCACATGAAGCCGAAGCCCAGCAGCCAGGTGATGCCCAGCCACAGGAACATCTGGCCGACCTGCTTGCGGTGCATGGAGATCATGCCCAGGCCGAAGGTCAGCGACGAGGTCAGCAGCAGCGCGGTTTCCCACGCCACGAACGGCAGCTCGAACAGGTCCTTCGCGCCGGGGCCGCCATCAGTGCCGCCGGCCAGCACCACGTAGGTGGCAAACAGCGAGGCGAAGATGAGGCAGTCGCTCATCAGGTACACCCAGAAACCGAAGACGGTGTTGCCGCCGGTGTCGTGGTGCTCGTGGTCGTCATGGCCATGGGCCGCCGCGTGTGCGGCGTGCCCGTGGCTCAGGGTCGAGGTATTGGTGCTCATGCCTTCAGCTCCGACTTCACCAGGCCCTGGGCTTCCAGGTGCTTGCGGTGTTCGTTCTCGATGCGTTCCACCTCGGCAGCCGGGACCCAGTAGTCCACGTCCTGGTCGAAGGTGCGGTAGATGAACGTGGCGATCATGCCGACGAAGCCGATGATGGCCAGCCACCAGATGTGCCAGATCATCGCAAAGCCGAACACCAGGCTGAAGGCGCCGATGACAACGCCGGTGCCGGTGTTGCGCGGCATGTGGATGTCGGTGTACTTGGCCGGCTTCGGCCAGGCTTCACCACGCTGCTTGCGCTCCCAGAAATCGTCCAGCTCGGTGACTTCCGGCAGGGTGCCGAAGTTGTAGAAGGCCGGCGGCGAAGAGGTTTCCCACTCCAGCGTACGGGCATCCCACGGGTCGCCGGTCAGGTCGGCGGTCTTCTTGCGGTCGCGGATCGACACGGCCACCTGGATGATCTGGCACAGGATGCCGGCACCCACGATGAAGGCGCCCACAGCGGCCACCAGCAGGAACGGCTCGTAGGCCGGGTTGACGGTGCTCTGCAGACGACGGGTCATGCCCATGAAGCCCAGCACGTACATCGGCATGAAGGTCACATAGAAGCCGATGAACCAGCACCAGAACGCGCACTTGCCCCAGAACTCGTTGAGGCGGAAGCCGAACATCTTCGGCCACCAGTAGGTGATGCCGGCGAACATGCCGAACACCACGCCGCCGATGATGACGTTGTGGAAGTGGGCGATCAGGAACAGGCTGTTGTGCAGCACGAAGTCGATGGCCGGGATCGCCAGCATCACGCCGGTCATGCCGCCGATGGTGAAGGTGACCATGAAGCCGATGGTCCACAGCACGGGCGTGGTGAACTGCACGCGACCGCGGAACATGGTGAACAGCCAGTTGAAGATCTTCACGCCGGTGGGGATGGAGATGATCATCGTCGTGATGCCGAAGAAGGCATTGACGTTGGCACCCGAGCCCATGGTGAAGAAGTGGTGCAGCCACACGATGAACGACAGCACGCCGATGCAGGCGGTGGCGTAGACCATGCCCTTGTAGCCGAACAGGGCCTTGCGCGAGAAGGTCGCGATGACCTCGGAGAACACGCCGAAGGCCGGTAGCACCAGGATATAGACTTCCGGGTGGCCCCAGATCCAGATCAGGTTGATGTACAGCATGGCGTTGCCGCCACCGTCATTGGTGAAGAAGTGCGTACCCAGGTAACGGTCCAGGGTCAGCAGCACCAGGGTGATGGTCAGCACCGGGAAGGCGGCGACGATCAGCACGTTGGTCACCAGAGCGGTCCAGGTGAAGACCGGCATCTGCATGAGCTTCATGCTCGGGGTGCGCATCTTGAGGATGGTGATGAAGAAGTTGATACCACTCAACGTGGTACCCAGACCCGCCACCTGTAGTCCCCATATGTAGTAGTCCATACCTACATTGTTGCTGTACTCGATGCCCGACAGTGGCGGGAACGCAAGCCAGCCGGTGGCGGCGAATTCACCGATCCACAGCGACAGCATGATCAGCACCGCACCGGACACGAACAGCCAGAAGCTGAGCGAGTTCACGAACGGGAACGCGACGTCGCGCGCACCGATCTGCAGCGGCACGGCCAGGTTCATCAGGCCGGTGATCAGCGGCATCGCCACGAAGAAGATCATGATCACGCCGTGGGCGGTGAAGATCTGGTCGTAGTGGTGCGGCGGCAGGTAACCCTCGGACCCGCCGACGGCGATGGCCTGCTGGGTACGCATCATGATCGCGTCGGAGAAACCGCGCAGCAGCATGACGAAGGCGACGATGATGTACATCACGCCGATCTTCTTGTGATCCACCGAGGTGAACCACTCCTTCCACAGATAGCCCCACAGCTTGAACTTGGTGATCAGGGCCATCACGCCCAGGCCACCCAGCACCGCACCGACCAGGGTGGTCAGCACGATTGGATCGTGGGGGATCGACTCAAGAGAGAGTTTTCCCAACATGTTCATTCTCCCGAACCCATGTGGCCTTCATGGCCAGCGTGTTCGTGTTCTTCGGTGGCATCCAGGTTCTTCCCGGATTCCTTGGCATCATGCGCGTCGCTCGGGGCGTGCCCCTCGTGCGCTTCATGGCTGGACGCATCGGCAGCAGCCGCACCCGCATGGGAATGCTTCATGCCGTAGTGCTTGTTGTCGCCCATGTGCTTGGCGATGACCCAGTCGAACAGGTTGTCTTCAACCTTGCCGAAGTAGGTGACCGGGTACCACTCGGAATTCTTCGCTTCACCCAGCGCCTTGAACGAGGCCTTGTCCAGGCTCTGCTCGCCGGCACGGACCTGGTCCAGCCACTGGCGGTACTGCGCATCGGTGACCGAGTAGGCAGTGAAATGCATCTTGGCGAAGCCTGCACCGCTGTAGTGCGAGGACATGCCCGGGAATTCACCGGTCTCGTTGGCGATCAGGTGGAGCTTGGTCTCCATCGCCGCCATCGAATAGATCATGCTGCCCAGGTGCGGGATGAAGAACGCATTCATCACCGTATCGGAGGTGATCTCGAAGTTCAGCGGGGTGTTGACCGGGAACTTGATCTCGTTGACGACCGCGACCTTCTCTTCCGGATAGATGAACAGCCACTTCCAGTCCAGCGAGATCGCCTGGATGGTGACCGGCTTGACGTCCGATTCCAGGGGCTTGTACGGATCCAGCGCGTGCGAGGACCGCCAGGTCAGCACCGCCAGGACCAGCACGATCATGCAGGGGATCGACCACACCACCACCTCGATCGCCGTCGAGTGGGACCACTTCGGCTCGTAGCGGGCCTTGGTGTTGGAGGCGCGATACTTCCACGCGAAGGTCAGGGTCATGATGATGACCGGGATGACGACCAGCAGCATGAGCACGGTGGCCGTGATCAGCAGTGTCTTTTCATCCTGGCCGATCTGGCCCTTCGGACTGAGGATGGCCACGGCATCGCAGCCGGTGAGCATCACCAGCAATGCGAGCAGCAGGCCCGGGCGCAACCAGCGCCCAAGGGTTTTCAACGGAATCATCGGTCGATCCAATTGCGAGGGAATGCCGTTCCCCGTCCTGCCCGCACCGGCCAAAGCCGGGCCCACCCGTCCAGAAGACAGGCAGGTGAGGTGGGGTCGAGTCAGCCTTTCAATTTTAGGCCGTCACCCACCATTTAAGAAAGGCATTGACAATGATCAGGCGCAGGAAAGGCCCGGATCTGGATGCGACACGTTGTCGCACCGCGCCATTGTGGCAGGCAGAACGCGCGGGGACGGCAGCGTAGCATCGGCCACGAGGACGACGAGGCCCCTCGTTCGGCAAAGTCGACTGAACAGGTTCAGCAAGTTGTGACTCCCCTTTCTTCGAGGAACCCGGCATGGACAGACCCTTCAGCGTTGAACGCATCGACCACCTGGTGCTGAGGGTGCGCGATCTGGCCCGCAGCGAAGCCTTCTATGGCCAGGTGCTGGGCTGCGCGGTGGTGCGGCGGCGCGAGCACCTGGGCCTGGTACACCTGCGCGCGGGCGCATCGATGATCGACCTGATCAGCCTGGACGGCACGCTCGGTCGCCACCGCGGCAGCGGACCGGGCAGCGAAGGGCGCAATGTCGACCACCTGTGCCTGCGCGTGCACCCCTTCGACGAAGCGGCGCTGGTCGCCCACCTGGCCGCCCACGGCGTACCGGTGCCGGGGCCGGCCGAAGTCAACTTCGGTGCCGAGGGCGACGGATTGTCGTTGTACTTCAAGGATCCGGACGGCAACACGGTGGAGCTGAAGGGGCCTGCCAACGGAGCCGCGCAATGACCCGGTCCGCCGCCACGCCAGCGAAGATCGACTTCAAGACGCAGGACAAGGCGCTGTACCGGCCACCGGTCGGCTCGTTCATACGGATCGAGGTGCCGCCGATGTCCTTCGTGATGGTCGATGGCCAGGGTGATCCGAACCAGGCGCCGGCCTATCGCGATGCGGTGGAGTGGCTGTACTCGGTCAGCTACGCACTGAAGTTCGCGATGAAGGCCGAAGGACGGGACTACGTGGTGCCACCGCTGGAGGGACTGTGGTGGGCCGACGACCCGTCCAGCTTCGTGGCACGGCGCAAGCACGCGTGGCGCTGGACGATGATGATCCGCACGCCGCTGGACGTCGGCGTTCCGCGTTTCAACGAAGCGGTGGCCAAGGCATCGGACAAGCGCGGTACCGCGCCGCAGAGCCTGCGCCTGGCGCTTTACGAGGAAGGCCTGTGCCTGCAGACGCTGCATGTAGGCGCCTACGATGACGAGGGCCCGACACTGGCCGAACTGCATGAACGGATCATGCCGGCACAGGGGCTGACCTTCGCCGGGCCGCATCATGAGATCTACCTGGGCGACCCACGCAAGGTAGAGCCTGCTCGCCTGAAAACGGTGCTGCGGCAACCGGTACGGGCGCGGTGACGGCCGCGTCCCGGGCTGATCCGTCAGCCGCCCTCGAACTGCACCGGGAGACGCAGGGTGATCTGCTTGACCGTGGTCACCGGCCGCCGGGGGGTGACGTGCCATTGCAGTGCAGCCTCACGGGCGGCGCGATCCAGCGCAGGATGTCCGCTGCTGCGGTCCACGGTCACATCGAGCACGCGCCCCTCGGCTGACATGGTGATCAGCAGCTCGACGCTGCCTTCCAGCACCGTCTCCCCGTCACCACGCGGATAACGCGGGGGATGACGGCGCGTCATCGCCGCCAACTGCGCGCCCAACGCCTGCTCGGGATCCAGCTGCGGCGGCGGCGGGTCCATGGCCGTCGGCGCTGGTGCGTCCACGGTCACCGCCGGCGGCGTGGCGGCGACAGGCGCTTTGAACACGACCGTCACCTGCCTGCGCTCGCCGCCTGTGGGCACCTTCGACGCGCTGAGCCAGGTGCGTGCGCCCCGGCGCGCGGCCTCATCCAGCTGGGCGCTGCCACTGCTGCCTTCCACCAGCACTGCCGTAACCACGCCGGTCTGCCAGACATCCACCTGCAGGGTCACCATGGTGTCGGCCTCCACAGGTGCGCGCAGCGGGATGCCATGGCGCAGGTCCTTGAAGCCGGCGGCGGGCAGGTCGACCAGCACCTGCCCATACTCTGCTGGTGGCGACGACGGCGGCAGAGAGGGTGACGTACGCAACGCCAAGCCCTTGCGATCGACCAGCATCCCCGCTGGCGGCATCGCGCGTTGCGCCTGTCTGGCGGTGTCCGCTTTCGGGACCGCCGGCGGCGAAGGCTCCGACACCGCCGGGCCAGCGGGGTCTGCGGCGGTGTCGGCGGCGTCCGGCGCATTGCCTTTGCCTGCCTTCGCCTGCCGATCGTCATCGCCCAGCAGCAGTGTCGCGCGCGCCGTCAGGATCTCCATGCGGTCTTCGGACGCACTGGCCAGCAGCGTCGAGAGCATGAACACGTCGCTGCCAAGCAGCAGCGTGTTCACGTCGAACCGGGCGGGATCGGACGAAGCGTTCTTGTCACTGCGGTCGATCAGTCCGGCAATCACCAGCGCGCCCAGCGCCAGCTCTTCGTCCGTGTCGACCATCGTCGAAGCGTAGGCATTCCACAGACGCTCCTCCAGCGGTGCATAGGCAAACAACACCTCCTGCGTGCCGTGGATGCGCCACAGGCGCTCTTCCAGTGCCGCGTCGCCCTCACGGTCGAACGGCTTGCGCGGCGACCACCGTGAGCGGATCGCCAGCTCCTGCAGATCCGTCGCCAGCAGGCGCATCGCAACCGAGCTGCTCGATGGCGAGAGCTTCCACATCTGCTGCAGCAGCTCGACCTGCTTCAGCTCCAGCTCGCGCGCTTCCTCCGCCGTCAGCCGGTCCACCATCGCGCCCGCATCGCTGGCCAGCCCCGCCGTCCTTTGCGTGCGGCGGCCGGACCGGGCGGCAAGGGTCTCGATGGTCTCGTTGTACGCCGCGCGCAGGCGCTCGTACTCGGTGCGGTCTTCGCGCAGCACGGGGCCATTGCGCGCCCACAGATCCAGCTCCTGCATCAGCGCCTGCGTACGCGGCAGATCGCCACGGGCAGCTGTGCGCGCGGTTTCGTGCACCTTGTTGAGCATTTCCCGCTCGAAATGACCGCGCGAGTACCAGCGCGGAACCGCAGTGCGATCCTCGCCGACCAGTACCGAGCTCGGCCCCTGTTGACCGCTTCCGGTGCCCGTAGCGCCATCCCCGGAAATGCCGGTAACGATGAAGACGACGAAAGAGAGGAAGCCGAACATCACCGACGCGATCAGATAGTCCACGGCCCGGTCCTGCACCGCTACGCGCAGGAATGACAGCACCGACACCGCTCCGCCGATCAGCAGCGCAGCACGCAACGCCGCCCTGCCATCACTCAACACGCCGCTCGACAGCACTCGTCCGAGCAAGCCGATCGAGCTGTAGACCAGCACGCCGAGGTCGCCCCAGAACGGCGCCATCCCGATCAGCGCCAGCAACAGCACGGCCAGTACACCCAGCAGCTTCATGGGCGCTTGCTCATGATCAGCATCGGCACGAACAGGATGAACAGCAGGATCGCGATCGCCAGCATGGCCATCTGCACGGCCAGCCCCACGCCATCCCAGATGCCCGGGTCCACCAGCGCGCTGTAGCGGCGGTAGGCCGGCATGCCCCAGCCCATCACCCAGCCCAGCAGCAGCGTGCCGATCACCGCCATCGTCACCCGCGACATCACCCCGGGAACGCCGCTGGCCGCCGACGCCTGCGCGGCGACCGGCTGCGCCTGGGCGACGCGCGCGGCGGTGCGTGCACGCTGCTTGCGGGCCTTGTTCGGTTTCTGCCGCGTACGGGTCTGCGCCGCGCGTGCGCTGCCGGCCAGCAGTTCGGCGCGGGCGCAGGCGGCACAGGGCATGCCGACAAAATGCTGGTGGGCCGCGTCCTTGCCGCACGCCACCAGCTGACCGGCGTTGCGCCGTGCGTAGTCCAGCAGCAGCGTGGCCCATTCCTGCGCCGAAGGCCTCCGCCGCGCCTGCGCCGAGAACGCACGATCAAACATGTCGCGCAGCGCCGGCGGAAACATCTCATGGCCGCTGACCGGCGAGGGCAGCATCCACGGATGCGGCTTGCCACGCGCGTAGGGGTAGAGGTTGGCGGCGATGCGCGCCGGCAGGTCACTGGGCACCGTCGCCCCCTGCGGCCGGCCCGCATACGGATGCAGGCCGGAATTGAGCAGCTGGAACACCATCACCGCCAGCGCGAAGCGATCCTGCGCCTCCTCCTGCCCCGGCTTCACCCCCGGCTGCTGGAACTCGGACGCCAGATAGTCGGTGGTGACCTGGCCGGCCGGAAAGCGCTCGCCCTTGCCCTGGATGCTGAAACCATCGCAATCGAGCATCGCGATGAACAAGGTGCTGCGATAGAACCGCACGTTCAGCGGCTTGAGGTCGACCACATAGTGCTGCCGCCGGTGCAGCGCGGCCAGCATCACCGCCAGGTTGGCGGCCAGGGTCATCTTCGCGCCCAATCCGGTGGGCAGGCCCTCGACGCGTGCCTGCCGCTCCTGCAGCACATGTTCCAGATCGCTGGTGGCCGACAGATCCAGGATCGGCATGGTGAAGCCGATGAAACGCCCACTGCGATCCCGCAGCAGGGTCATCGGCCAGGCAATCTGTACCTGGTCGGCCCCCTGCCCTTCCATCGGCGGCAGGTCCGGCTGCAGCTCCAGCATCGCCTGCAGCTTGCGCTCGTAGACGCGCGCGTCCTTGTCCGAATGGTAGAGCTTGGCCACTTCGCGCGGCCGCTCCTTGAGGGTGAACACGCTGCCCGCACCGCCACTCTTGAGCAGCCGCTCCAGGGTGAGCGGCCTGCGCTGCGCGTCGTAGACCTTTTCGCCGCTGCGCCCGGGCATGTGCTCAGGCCGGCAGCGCGACCAGCAACGTCTTGTCGTCGCCGGTGATCTGATCGGTGCGCGGGTCGGCCAGCGTCGCATGCAACGCCTGGCTGCCGTGGGTCTCGTCCACGCCGGCCAGATAACGGATCACCGGTGCGATGAACGGTTGGAACAGGCTGTCGCCCGCGCGCGACATCGCAAACGGCTGCACGCCGTCGGACATCAGCACCAGCGCATCGATGGCCCCTTCGAAGCGGGTCAACCGCAGCTGCTCGCGCCAGTTGCCACCGGTCACGAACCAGGTTTCGTTGGCGTACTCGCCATTGGCAGGCAGCGATACCGCATCGGGCGATTCATTGCTGAACGCACAGGCGGCCACGCCATCGCCCACATGGAAGAACCACCCTCCATCGCGTGTAGCGACCGTCCCTACCAGCGTGCAGGCATGGTCGGATAGCTTCAGGCCCTGGCTCAGCGCAAGCATCGCCAGCTGCCCGCGCGCATCGTCGACAGCGGTTTCGATGATGCTGCGCAGCGCGTCCACCGGCAGTGCCAGGGGATCGGCGCCGAGCTGCGCGGACCCGGTAACCGACGCCGCCACGCTGCTGGATACATGCCGGGCGCCCACATCGCTATGCGATGCAGAGCCTGCGCCATCGCAGACCACCGCGACCAATGTCTGCCCCACCTGCACCGACGCATAGGCGTCCTGGCAGGGCTGCCCGCGGTCCAGATGGGACCGTCCCGTGGCCGATGCGGCCATCACGCGCCAGGCCATGGTCAGACCGGCACTTGTGACCAGCTGTCGGTGGCCGGCAATTGCACCTGGCCACCGGGCGTCGAATTGGAGACCACCCGCATGCTCGCGCTCAGCCACAGGAACAGTTCCTTGAACTGCAGGCCCTGCAGGCGCTTCACGCCGCGCTCGCCATTGCGGCTGAACTGACCCAGCACGCTCATGTCAGCATTACCGACGGCGATCGGGAACACCGCCACCTTGTTCTGCTGCTCGGCCTCGCGGCACTGCTCGGCCACCGCTTCCCAGGCGTCCGTGGGCTGTCCATCGGACATCAGGAACAGCCACGGCCGGGTGTAGGCAACGCCGGCCTGGCGGAAGCGCGCCTTCTCGTCTTCAATCTCCTGCAGCGCCACTTCCACGGCCGCGCCAGTCGGCGTGGTGCCATTGGCCGACAGCGTGGGCGCGGCGAAATCCATCGCATCGCACCAGTCACCGCTGATGGCCGCGTTGTCCATGCCGCCGTACTCGACCAGCAGCACGCGCACACGCTTGGCCGCGATCACATCGGCCTTCAGCTCCTGCTCCAGCAGTTTCAGGCCCGCGTTCAACTGCTCGATGGGGCCACCGCTCATGCTGCCGGAACAGTCCAGCACCAGGATCAGCGGCGTGCGCTGCTCACTGTTGTCGACCAGCGAAACATCGGGGATTGCAGCAATGGACATGATGGGAAGCCTCCGTGCGGGTGAACCAGTGCAGGTGATCTGCGCGGCCGATTATAGGCAGAGCTGAAGGGCCAGGGGCGAGGGCCGACGGAGAACCGTGCCGCCCAAACAAAAAGCCCCGGCCAAGGCCGGGGCTTTTGCTGAAACTGGTGCCGGAAATAGGAATCGAACCTACGACCTACGCATTACGAATGCGCCGCTCTACCAACTGAGCTATTCCGGCGAAGCAGGCAATTTTACGGTCGCCCTGCCCCTGCGGTCAATCCGGTCGTGACGATTGCCGTCAAACGCCCACCCGCCCGGGCTCTCAACCCGCCGCCACCCGGTTGCCGCACTCCCGCCCCGCCGCGAAATCGGCCAGGTTGCCCAGCGTGATTGCCGAGATCTCCTGCAGCGCCTCCACGGTGAAGAAGCCCTGGTGGCCGGTCACCAGCACGTTGGGGAAGGTCATCAGGCGCTGGAACGCTTCATCGTCGATGATCTCGCCCGACAGGTCCTGGAAGAACAGCGCGCTTTCCTGCTCGTAGACGTCGATGGCCAGATGGCCCAGCCGGCGCGACTTCAGCGCGCGGATCACCGCATGGGTATCGACCAGGCCGCCACGCGAGGTGTTGACCAGCATCGCGCCGGGCTTCATCCGCGCCAGCGAGCCGTCGTCGATCAGGTGTTGGGTATCCAGGGTTAACGGGCAATGCAGCGAGACGATGTCCGAGCGCGAGAGCAGCTCGTCCAGTTCAACCATTGTGCCGATCCCGGTGAAAGCCGGCGAGGGATACGGATCGTGTCCCAGCACGATGCAGCCCATGCCACGGAAGATGCGCGCGGTGGCCAACCCGATCTTGCCAGTACCGACGATGCCCACGGTCTTGCCATGCAGGGTTCGGCCGAGCAGGCCATCCAGCATGAAGTTGCCCTCACGCACGCGGTTGTAGGCGCGATGGGTGTGCCGGTTGAGGGTCATCACCAGCGCCAGTGCGTGCTCGGCCACCGCTTCCGGCGAGTAGGCCGGCACGCGGGCGACGAACAGGCCGAGCGCATTCGCGCTGGCCAGGTCCACATTGTTGAAGCCGGCACAGCGCAGCAGCACCGCGCGTACACCCAGCGCATGGAGGGCCTGCAGCACCGGCGCATCGAGCCTGTCGTTGACGAACACGCAGACGGCGGCGCAGTCCTGTGCCAGCGCGGCGGTGTGCACGTCCAGCGCCGCGTCGAAATACACGAACTGGAAATCCTGCCCTGCCCCCTCGCGCTGGTTGGCTTCCTCGAGAAAGCGGCGGTCGTAGGGACGGGCACTGAAAACGGCGATCTGCATGGCAAGGCCTGCGCGGAAATCCGCCACGACCATAGCGCACCCGCACACCGATGGGGATGGCACCGGCGGCGCGACGGCCGCCGGTGCCGGTACTGCCTTAGAACGTATAGCCCAGGCCCAGCATCACGCCGTTCTGCAGCTGGCCGTCGCGGCGCTCGCCCACGTAGTCGACCATCACCGACAGGCGATCGGTAGCGCGGCTGGTCACACCCAGGTTCCAGGCCAGCACCTGCTCGCCCACGGTCTGGCTGCTGGCACCGAACACCAGGTCCGGCGCAGCGGCGAAGCCGGTGCTATAACGGGCCTGGGTGTCGCCCAGTTCCTTCTGCCAGACCACGCGCGCGCGCGGGGTGATGCGCTCGCCGTTGTTGCCTTCGAAGGTCTTGAACACCTGCAGGCCCGCACCGACGCGGATGCTTTCCAGGCTGTCACCACGCCCCACCAGTGCGCCGGCTCCCTGCCCTTCATTGAAACGGGTGGCCGAGGTGCGCGCGTAATCGACCACCGGCAGCAGCGGTTGGATCACCACGCCCTTGGCGGTGGTGAACGAGAAGCCGTGCTCCAGCCGGGCCGAGATCGCATCGTTGTTGTACTTGGCACGCAGCGGGCCCTGCAGGCCGTCGATGCCGTCGATGCTGCGGCGGGTGTCGTGGCGCAGGTCGGTATAGCGCACCGAGGCCGAGAGGTAGCCACGCGAGTAGGTGGCATCCAGGTAGCCGCCCACATCCAGCGCGCGCACATCACCGGTGAACCCGGAACCATCGCGGCCCTTGGTCGACATGTCCGCGGCGGCAACGCTGACGCCCAGCGTCACCCGGTCATCGGCCAGCTGCGTATCGGCACCGAGCACGATGCCGCCGACGGTATGGCTCAGGCCGGCCACGCCGCCCTCGCCATTGATGCGGCCATGGCTGCCAAAGCCCCGGCCCCAGAGGCCATGGCTGCGCGGCGCTTCGCCGCCGTAACTCGTGCCGCCAGCGCTCGCCGCCGGCTCCACCAGATGCATCGCCAACTGGTTGAACAGACTGCCATTGGCCATGCCCGGCTGAGCTGACGCCGCCTGCGCGGCCTGTGCGGCCAAGCCACCGGCATCACCGCTGCCGCTGCGCCGTGCGGCCTGGTGCTGCTGCACCACGCTGCCGATGCTGCCAACCAGCGCGTTGTCGGCCAGGCGCAGGCTGGCATGGCCATCACCACGCAGTGCACCGGCCTGCTGGGCGATCACATCGCGGTCAGCGAACTGCAGCGCCCCCAGCAGCGACTTCAACCCGGCATCCTGGCGCTGGCCGGCAGTGGCCAGCGCGCGACCGAGTCCATCGTTGCCATTGTTGCCGGTGAGCTGCGCGAGCTGGTCGAAGCCGGGGTTGGCGGTCAGCGACAGGCCCTCGGCGGTCTGGTTGATGTTGAAGCTCAGCAGCGAATTGTGGCGCGGCCGGAACACCTCGCCGTCGGTGATGCTGGCCGTATAGCCGGTGTCACCCAGGCGCACCGCATCGGTGAAACCGCCCTGGTAGATCGGGCCGCTCACCAGCTCACGCTGGTAGTTGCCGGCGTAGAAGCCCTGCGCCACGTTCAGTTCAAGGTGGGCGCCCGGCGAGATGACCAGCGCACCCTCGTTGGCGCCGCTGTCGTAGAAGTCGCCCACACGCAGGCGCCCGGCCTGGTAGCCGCCGGCTTCAGTCACGTCGAACAGCACCTTGCCGCCCGGCATGATGTTGACGTAGCCGTGGGTGACCAGATCACCACCACGCGGCATCAGGGTGCCGTACACGCGTAGGCGGTTGAAGCCATCCTCGCGGTACGAAGGACCAGTGCCATTGAGCAGTGCGCTCGAGTCGGTGGCAACCGAGGCGATGTCGCCGTGACCGACCACCATGCCGCCCGCCAGCACGCGCAGCTCCGGCGTGCGCAACGCGCCGCCTTCCAGGGCGATGGTGCCGTTCTCCACCAGCATGAAATCGGCGCCGGTGGTTTCGGCGGTGCGCCAGGTGCCGCCCTTGGCGACGCGTATCACGCCAGCCGAATTGCCCAGCGTGGAGGCGTCCAGTTCATCCAGGCGCAGCTGGCCCAGAAGGAGCTGCTGTGTACCCGGATCGTTGAGGTAATCCTGCACCGAAGCCGGGCCGATGCCGTTCGGGCCGGCGCTGGAGCGGTTGTAGATGTTCACCGCATAGTTGATGTACGTGGTGGCGAAGTCGGTATCGTTCCAGCGCGCGAAGTCGTCATCGACGAACGCCTGCAGCTGGCGCGCAGTGCGCAGGTAGCCTGGATTGATGTCGCCGCTGACATTGCCGGTGACCGTCAGGGTATCGCCCGGATCGCGGTAACCGGCGGCGGTGATGATGTTGTTGCTGTAGATGTCCTGGCCGGGGAAGGTCTCCAGCCTGCGGCCGCTGCCATCGGGATCGAAGCTGACGGAAGCGCCGGTGGTCCTGGCCGGGTCGCGGAACACCAGCAGGCCGTTGGGCTGCACCACCTCGTACATGGCCTTGTGCAGCAGGCCGGCATCCATGCCGCCGCCGTAGTTGCCGGTGTAGATCTCGGTCATCCGCGGCGACGGCGTGTAGATCACCTTGCCACTGTTGCTGGCAGCGTGGATCTGCACCGAGTCGACCAGCGGCAGGTCGCCGGCCAGGTAACGTTCGACGCCACCGGACTGCATGATCGAGCAGGACGAGATGCAGTGGCCGGACACGATGGTGTTCAGGCCGTTGGTGCGGATCACGCCCTGCAGCCACTCACCCGCGATCAGCGCGCCACCATTGGAGGTGCGCAGCACGACTTCGCGGATCGGGCGGCCTTCGGCCTGCGCTTTGGCCAGCAGCGCCGGCAGCGCGACGACGTCGGCGACGGTGACACCGCCACTCAGCACGACGCGATCGCCCTGCACGTGATAATTCATTGCCATGACGTCATCCATCTGGCCCAGGGTCGCGATACCCACCAGGCCTGCCAGGGCGATGCTCAACTTCGAATGCTTCATTGCGTTCTCTCTCTCCGCCCGCACCACGCGGGTCGAAAGCAGAACGCAGCAGCGGGCTCGACGCCCCCATTCGACGGCGAGAAAAAACATGAATGCATTCACAATGGAAATACGGAAGAAACGTGGGCTTCCCCATCCGGTCACCGTCGCGTAAAACTCGGTGACGCGTCCGTCATCGTCGTCCGAGGCCCTCCCCTGTCCGCGCCCTCCCCTTTGCTCCGTCCTGCGCCGGATCTGCCCGGGGTTCCGGATGCCTTCATCGCATTCGTGCGCGAGGAACGCGCGCCGCTGTGCGCCTTCCTGCGCGCCCGCGGTGTCGGCCCCGAGGATGCCGAGGACATCGCGCAGGACTGCATGGAGCGCCTGATCCGCTACCGCGCGCACGGCACCGAGGAGCTGCGGCTGCTGCTGTACCGCATCGCCCGCAACCGCTTGGCAGACCGCGGGCGCTCGCCACAATCGCGCAACCACCTGTCGCTGACCGAACGCGACGGCAACGAAGAAGCCGCCAGTGCTTCTCCTGATCCGCTGCGTCAGGCAGAATCCGGGCAGATGCTCGCCCTGCTGCGCCAGGCACTGTTCAAGCTGCCCGAACGTGCCCGCGAGGTGTATCTGCTCAACCGCATCACCGGGATGAGCTATACACAGATCGCCCGGCATTGCGGCATCACCGCCAAGACCGTGGAAAAACACATTGCCCGTGCATTGCAGGGCCTGCGCAAGGAGCTGGGCCCCGATCCTCTCCACAATGATGGAGATGCCGAATGATCCGCAACGACAACAGGGATGACACGTTGCTTTTTGAACACGCAAGCGCCTGGGTGGCCCGGCTGGACGCCCCCGACTGCAGCGCCGAAGAACGGCAGTCCTTCGAGGACTGGTTGGCCGAGGATCCGGCACATGTCAGCGCGTGGGTGCAGGCCGAGAAGCTGCACCAGCGCAGCGCCGGCCTGGCCAGCGACCCGTGGCTGCGCACCGCCGCCGCGCGTGCGGCACGCCGGCCGCAGCGGCGTTGGCTGCCCGGTGTCGCCGCCGCTGCAGGCGTGTGCCTGGCCGTTGGCCTGGGCTGGATGCTGTACACCGATGGCAACCCCACACCGCTGACCTACGCCAACGCCAGCCTGCTGCCGCAGCAGCGCACCCTGGCCGATGGCAGCATCGCCACGCTCGACGCCGGCACCACGCTGACCGCACGCTTCGGCTGGCGCAAGCGCGAACTGGCGCTGGAACACGGTCGCATCCAGCTGCAGGTCGAACCGTCATCGCGCTCGCTGCGGGTGCAGGCCGGCGGCAGCTCGATCCGCGATATCGGCACCACCTTCCAGGTTGAACGCCTGGCTGACGGCCGGGTCGAGGTCGCGCTGCTGGAAGGCGTGGTGGAAGTCACCAGTGGCAGCGCGCAGCACACGCTTTCGCCGGGCCAGCAGCTGCAGGTCCTGGCCTCCGGCAAGATCCAACCCGGCCCGCAGCTGTCCTCGACTGCTGCCGCCGAGGCTTGGCCGCAGGGCAGGCTGGTGTTCGACGGCACCCCCCTGGCCACCGTGGTCGAGCGCATGAACCGCTATGGCAGCACGCCACTGGTGGTCGCCGACCCGGATATCGCCGACCTCGCGGTCAGCGGCACCTTCCGCGCAGGCGATGCGCATGAACTGCTTTCCGCCCTGGAACTGGGGTGGTCCATTGCTGGCCAGCCGCGCTCGGATGGCGCGCTGGAACTGCGCCGCACCTACTGAGGCGGCGGCCGATGCCGGCGCCTGGTGTGCTTCGTTGGGACGTGCTTCGGTGGGACGTGCTGCGATGGGGTCTGCTGCAGGCCCTGTTGTGCGTTGTGCTGGTGCCCGGTGTGGCGGCAACGGCGGCGTCAGCAGAAGCCGTCAGACAGGTCGACTACCGTATCGCTCCCGGCGCCCTGCCGCCAGCCCTGCAGCAATGGGCGCGCCAGAGTGGCATTGCCTTGGTGTTCGACGCACGTGAACTGACCGGCCTGCGCACCGGCGGCGTCGCCGGCTCGCTGGCGCCGGCCGCCGCACTCAAGCAGCTCGTCGCCGGCATGCCGGTGAATATCCTGCAGACCCCCAGCGGCGGATTCGTGGTGCGCCGGCACGCTGCCCCTCCCGCAGTGGTCGCGCAGCCGGTACGGCGGCCACCGCCGCCCGCGCCAGCCAAGCCGGTGCAGGTGGAACTGGCGCCGATCCATGTCACCGGCAGCCGCTTGCCGCGCACCTCCGTGCAGACCACGCTGCCGGTAACGGTGATCGATCGCGAAGACATCCTGCGCAGCGGCTACGGCACGTTGTTCGACCTGCTGCGCCACCTGCCCGGCATGAACGGCCATCCGCCATTGAGCACCTCGCGCAGCGGCGACTCGCTGTACCTGCCGGTCGGCGCGGCCGCCACCACCAGCCTGGACGGCATGGGCCCGCGCGCCACCCTGTTCCTGGTCAACGGCCGGCGCCTGCCGCGGTATCCGATGGTGTCGCTGGAAGAAGGCGGGCTGACCGATCTGGGAGGCATTCCGCTCAGCTTCGTCGAGCGCATCGAGCTGGTGCGTGGCGGTGCTTCGGCCATCTACGGCGCCGATGCGATGTCCGGCGTGGTCAACATCATTCTGCGTGACCAGGCCGAGGGACCGGAAGCGACGCTGCAATCGGGTGTCAGCAGCCGTGGCGATGGCGATCAGTACCGGCTGCAGGCGGCCACGGGCGGCGTGCGCGAAGGCGGCGACCGCTGGTTCGCCGGCATCGATCTGCATCGCCTGCAGCATGTGGCCGGTGACCAGCGCGACTGGCATGCGGAAACCTCGCTGTACCCGATCGGGCTGATCATGCCCAACGGTGATTACTACCCGGCCACGCAGTGCCATCCGCCATTGCAGAGCGAAGACGACGGCTGCTGGTTCGACAACGCACGCCCGCGCTCGCTGCAACCGGCGTCGGAAACGCTGTCCGGCTACCTGCGTTATCGCCACGAGCGCGGTGACGGACGCTACGCCTACGTGGAAGCACGCGCCAGCCACAACCGCCAGCGCTTCGAGCTGGGCCCGACCGCCGTCGCCCTCAATTTCAGCCGTGGCGCGATCCTCAACGTGGTCCTGCAGGAAGGCGGCGAAGTGCGCCCGCGCGTGCATGCCACCGAAGGCGACATCAGTTTCGGCATGGGCCGTGAGCGCGCCGGCCGCAGTTGGGATGCTGGCCTCAGCGCGCAGCGCAGCCAAGTGGACCTGCGCACCGAAGGCACCGTGCGCAGCGAACGCCTGCTGGAAGCAGCACGCACGCTGGACTTCCTGCCCGGATTTTCCACCCTGCCGGCGGGGCTGGCAGAGGAGCTGTTCCCGGCCATCCACAACCGCGGACGTACCGAGCAGTGGCAGGGCTGGTGGGGCATGCAGCGCACCCTGATGACACTGCCCGGCGGAGCAGCACAACTGGCCACCGGTATCGATCTGCGCCGCGAGCGCTGGACCTCGCTGCCCGATCCGCTGCTGGGCAAGGGCGAGCTGGCGCTGGGACTGCCGATGGAGCAACGCCGGCTGTCGCGGCAGAGCAACGCCGCTTACGCCGAAGTGGGCCTGCCGTTGGCGCCGACACTGCGCCTGGACGTGGCCGCGCGACTGGACCGCGATGGCGGTGACACTGCGTTTTCGCCGCGTGCCGGCCTGCGCTGGAGCCCCAGCCCGCACTGGTCGTTCCTGCTGGCCAGTGGCCGCGGCTACCGCGCTCCCAGCATCTTCGAGCGCCGGCGGCCACCGGGCTACTTCGGCCTGTATGGCCTGCCCGCCTCGGAGTCCCTGCCGCCGTGCGCGCGCCCGCTGCGCGATGGCGGCTGCGCGGTGGAAGTGGAGGTGGCGGAGAACGATGGGCTGAAAGCCGAGACCTCGCGCAGCCACTCGCTGGCCGCCAGCTGGACACCCAACGATGCGTTCTCGCTGTCACTGACCCACAACATCGTCGAACTGCGCAACGAGATCCTCGCCCTGCAACCCAGCGATGCCCTGTGGAATCCCGGCACCTGGGAACTGGATGAGCAGGGTCGCCTGCGTGATCTTCGCTTGTCATTCGACAACATCGGCCGCACCACCTCGCGCAACTGGGTACTGCGCGGCGAGTACCGGGTGGATACCGGCCGCAACGGGCAGTGGCTGTTCTCGCTGGATGCGTTGAAACAGCAGGAGCTGCGTCGTGATCGCGGCCATGGCGAATCGGTGGACCTGCGCGGGCATGCCACGCCGGCGAACGCGGGCATCCTCAACGTGCAGTGGCAGAACCCGTCCTGGGACATCGCCCTGCGAGGCAACCGCGTCGGCCGCACCCGCGCATGGCTGGCCGGTGAAGCGTGCGCGCAGGAGCAGCATGACCAGGGCCGTTGCATGAACCCGGCGCAGCTGCGCTGGAACCTGCATCTGGCGCGGCGGCTGAGCCCGCGCGTGATTGCCGCACTGGACGTGCACAACCTGCTTGATACGCGGCCGGTAAACCACCTGGTGGGCAGCGGCGGGCAGATGCCCGGGCTGGACGATCCACTCGGGCGCTACTTCCTGCTGACCCTGCAATTCCGCTGAGCGTAGTACCCTACGCCGCCTGTTCCACGGCGTCGAAGGCGAGTCATGAAAGCCTACCTCTGGTTCCTGGGCGCGCTCATGCTGTTCTTCGCGCTGCCCTTCCCCTGCCTGCTCTACTTCGGCACCAGCTGGCCGCTGGAAGCGGGCGACCGCAGCGCGCCCTGGCTGGCACTGGCCCTGCTGGCGACGTCGCTGACGCTATGGCTGGTGCTGCTGTACGCCTTCCTGCATTACCTGCTGCTGGCGCCACCCCGTGCGTTGCAACGTGTGCGCGGCATCCTGGCCGACGGCACGCCACGCAGCGCACGCATCGAGCAGGCCGAACAGACCGGCATGCAGGTGCGCGGCTTCGCGCAGTGGCGGCTGCAGCTGGCCTTCGACAATCTGTCCGGCACCCCGATCACCGAAACGCTGGTCGTGGTCGACAGCAAGCCACAGCTGCAGCGCTTCACCGTGGGCAGCCAGCTGGAGGTGCTGCTCAGCCCCACACCCGGCCCCGCGCCCAACCTGATGCTGGCAGGATCGCAACCGGAACTGGACCGCGCCAGCCTGTGGCGCCGCGGCATCGGCGGCCTGATCGGCATTGTCGTGGTCGCTGCCGCGTACGTCATGGCCTATCGCCTGCAGAGCGATGGACTGGGCTGGACGTTCCTGGGCTTCGGCCATCCGCTGCTGGTCTGCCCGCTGGTGCTGTGCGGCTACCTGATCGGCCTGCGTCTGCTGGCGCGCCTGCTGGCCGGCACACTGCAGATCGACGCGCGCGGCGAAGCGCTCAAGTACCGTGGTATCGGCGCTGAAGCGCAGGTGCTCGACGTGCGCCAGACCGGCACCTACGTCAACGAACAACCGCAGGTCGAGTTCAAGCTGGAATATCTCGACCGCGAGGGCAACGTGCAGCAGGCCAGCGTGCGCCGCTTCGTTGCGCTGCTCGAACTGGCCAACATTCCACGCGGGCAGGTCGACATCCTCTACGACCCGGATGATCGCCGCAGCGTGCGCATGGAGCACGCGTGAAGCGGCCCGTGTCCACGCCGCTGGTGTTCGCCGGGGTGGTGCTGGTCCTGGCCGGTGCCGCCACGGCAGGCGGCGCATTGCAGACCGTCAACGCGACCCTGCGTGGCGCCGCATCGACCGTGCCTGCGGATGCGTTGCAACAAGACCCATGGGAACAACCGTTGCGAACGGCGGCCATCGCAACGCCACGGGCGGCGCCCGAACCGATGCCGCTGCCAAGGCGCGCGCGGCCGAACCTGCTGCTCGACAGCGAGCGCCTGCAGGCTGCACGGCAGGCGCTGGAAGCGATGCCCGGACTGGCCGGCGAACGCCTGGTCGTTTTCCACAGCATCCACTTCCATGACGACGGCCGCATCGACATCGACCTGGTCGATCCACAGCAGCCGGGCCACGTGGATAGTTACCACTACCAACGCGGACAATGGCGCAAGGGCGATGCGGTGAATCCGCAGCAGTTCGCGCCGACCATCACCCTGCGCCGCAGCAGCACTGCACTGGCCAACATCGATTTCGATGCCGTGCCACGGGTGACGCAGGCCCTGCAGCAACAGCGCAATGCACTGATGCGTACGCCCGCCGACGTCGGCCATGTGTATGTGGTCATCCGCAAGGGCGGCAAGCTGGCGTGGTTGCCGGATGAAGTAGCCGGCGACCGCCAGACCGTACGCCTGCGCTACGACGCCAAGGGCAACCTGCAGTAGAAAAAGGGCTATCTCACCGAGCGGGCGATGGCGTACTGCGCAGCGTAGTAGGTGGACAGCACCAGCAGGCTGGCCATCGGCAGGCCACCGCCGAAGCGATCCCACGCCAGCAATGAATCACTGGCCACGAACAGCAGTGCGCCAGCGGCAGCCCAACGCGTGCTGCCCGCTTCCAGTGCGTCGACGTGCGGCCGCTTCCAGTAGCGGGCCAGTGCCAGCACCGCCATGGCGGCAAGCACCACGACATAGGCCAGCACCGGAACGCGCATCGGCAGCGGTAGATGCGGCCACAGGCCGGTGACGTTGATCGAAGCGAATGCGGCAAGCAGCACGAAGGCAGCGAGCAATCCGCGGCCCGCGCGCAGGCCGGCACGGAACGCGGCGATGTAGCACAGGTGCGCCAGCAGGAAGGCCACCAGGCCTGGCACGAACGCGTCGATCGGCAGCATCAGCGCGATATCACCTGCACAGGACAACAGCATGCCGGCCAGCACCGCACGCCGGTAGAACGCATCGCCCGCCGGCCGCGCCTGCCAGGCGATGGCGGCGATCAGCAGCGTGGTCGCCGGCTTGGCCAACCAGTGCAGCCAGCGCCCGTCGCCGTCCAGGTAGGCGCCGATGATGGCCAGAACGGCCACCACCAGGATCAACCCATCGCGCGTGCGCAGCTTCATCGTGCCTTCCACAGCTCTGCAAGGCGATCCGGGCGGCCGGCGATGCGCTCCAGCACCGGATACTGCAGGCCACCGTGGTAGTCGATCTTCATCGTGTCGATGCGGTCGAACTGCTTGACCAGCAGCGTGACCGGCGCCTTGTCAGTGGCGGCCGCAGCCACCGCATCCTTCAAGCGCTGGCTGCTGTATTCGCGGCCACCAACGGCGATCACCTTCATGCCGGGTGCCAGGCCGGCATTGAACGCCGGGCTGTCCCAGACCACATCACCGACCACGCCACTGTCGAGCACCGTCGCTCCCAGCGAGTAGGCCAGCAGCGCTGCCTTCGCGCGCTTTTCCTGCGCCTTGTAGGCCTCGTTGGGCGCATCGCGGTAGACCAGCTTCCAGCCCGCCAGTTCCAGGCCACCGGTCAGCGATCCGTGCCCGTCCAGCCGCTGGCGCAGGAAGCTCGCCCAGTCGTACGGCGCGATGCCGTTGAGGGTCGCCACTACGTCATCGAAGGTGTACGGATTGACGTCCCAGTCGCCGTTGCCGACGCCGAAGAAGGCACGCGCGAAGTCATCCAGGCTGCGCCGGTTGCCGGTCAGCCCACGCAGCTTGCCCTCCACCTCCAGCCACAGCATCTGCCCGCCGGAGTAGTAGTCCTCGCTCATCTGGTAGTTGCGGTACGGCAGGGTGCGACGCTGGGCGATGGTCGGGTCGTTGGTGGTGTCCTGCAGCGGTCGCCAGGCCAGGCCCGGGCGACCACGATCATAGGTGGCCGCCACATTGGCGAGCATGTCGCGCGCCTGCTCGCTGGACCACAGCCCCGAACGTGCGGCCAGTACCTGGCCCCAGAACTGGGTCTGCCCTTCGTACACCCACAACAGGCTGTCGCCCATCGGCGTATTGAAGTTGGCCGTGGCCAGGTCGGCACCACGACGGTACTTGCCGTTCCACGAGTGGGTGTACTCATGCGGCAGCAGGTCGCGCATCCACGCGTTGCTGTCCCACTCGGTGAAGTAGCCCGGGTCGGCGCTGTTCTCGCTGGAACGATGGTGCTCCAGGCCGATGCCGCCGAGGCGATCGGTCAGCGCAAGCAGGAATTCGTAGTGGTCGTAGTGGCGCGCGCCGTACAGCTTGTCCGCCTGCTGCACCAGCGCACGGTGCGCCTTCAGCTGCGCGTCGGTCGGCTTCAGCGATTTGGCATCGTCGGCGAACACGTTCAGATGTACCGGCGCCTTCGCGCCCGGGTCGAGGTCGATGCGCTGGTGATGCTCACCGGCAAACAGCGGCGAATCGACCAGGTGGTCATAGGAAATCGGCTTGAACACCACGGTGTCGCCATCGCGGCGTGCGGTTTCCAGTGCGGTCGCGTAGGCCCAGCCCTTGGGCAGGGTCACGCTGGCCTGCGCCTGCAGGTTGCGCGCGTCCACGCCGGCCGGATACAGCGAGTTGGCGTTCCACTGCAGGTTGAGCATTTCCGGGGTCATCACCACCCGGCCCTGGCTGCCGCCCTGCGAAGACAGGAAATCGAAGTGGGCGACGATCTCGCTCACGCCCGCCGGCACGTCCACCTTGAACGCATACACGTTGAACTGGTCGCGCTGCCAGGCCAGCGGCTTGCCGTTGGCAGTCACACGCAGGCCGGCCAGCTTGTCGATCGGGCCGGTGGGCGAATGGTTGCCGGGAATCCACTGCGGGTACAGCAGGGTCAGCGGGCCGGGCTTGGCCGGCACGGTGGCGGTCACCTTGAAGATGCGCCGGGCCAGGTCGCGTGCATCGACGTCGATGCGCAGCAGGCCGGGGGCGGCGGCATTACCCGGTGGCTGAGTCTGCGCCAGTGCAGGCGTGGCCGCCAGCGCGAACAGCACGGACATCACCAGGGCACGGGTTTTCATCGGCAACTTCCAGCAGCGAAGGATTCCCCGATGCTAGGCCTGTGAGGTGCCGAGCCCCATGGCCGAAGGTCATGGTCAGTGGCGCATCGACCAGATGCGGCAAAGCCTCATCGGAGCGTTGGCGAAGACTGACAGCATCCACGCATGGCGTGGATCTACTCGAAAGCAGAGCAGTACCGGGTAGATCCACGCCATGCGTGGATGACGTACAGCCGACAATGCGAACCAGGGTTCGCACCACCGGCAGCGCTGCCGGTCAGTCGACCAGGCGCAGGCGCAGTTCCTTCGGCAGCGCGAACACCATCGATTCCGGCTCGCCGTCCAGCTCACCGATACCGGACGCGCCCAACTCGGCCAGACGCGCCAGCACGCCATCGACCAGCACCTGCGGTGCCGAGGCACCAGCGGTCACGCCGATATGCTGCTTGCCCACCACCCAGGCCGGGTCGATCTCGTGTGCACCGTCGATCAGGTAGCTCTCCACGCCTTCACGGCGGGCCAGCTCGCTCAAGCGGTTGGAATTGGAGCTGTTCGGCGAACCGACCACCAGCACCAGGTCACAGCGCTTGGCCAGGTCGCGCACGGCGTCCTGGCGGTTCTGCGTGGCGTAGCAGATGTCGTCGTTCTTCGGCCCCTGCATCGCCGGGTAGCGCTCGCGCAGCGCATCGATGATGCCGCGCGTGTCATCCACCGACAGCGTGGTCTGGGTGGTGTAGGCGAAGTTTTCCGGCTGGTTGATGTGCAACGTGGCCACCTGCTCCACGTCCTCGACCAGGTAGATCTGGCCGGTGCCCGCTTCGCGGTTCCACTGGCCCATGGTGCCTTCCACTTCCGGGTGACCGGCGTGGCCGATCAGCACCACGTCACGGCCGGCACGGCAGTGGCGGGCGACTTCGAAATGGACCTTGGTCACCAGCGGACAGGTCGCGTCGAACACTTTCAGGCCACGCCGCTCGGCTTCCTGGCGCACGGCCTGGGAAACGCCATGGGCGCTGAAGATGACGGTGTTGTTGTCCGGCACTTCGTCGAGCTCCTCGACGAAGATCGCGCCGCGCTGCTTCAGGTCGTCGACCACGAAGCGGTTGTGCACCACTTCATGGCGGACATAGATGGGCGCGCCCAGCGTTTCGATCGCGCGCTTGACGATCTCGATCGCACGATCGACACCGGCACAGAAACCACGCGGGTTGGCGAGCAGCACATCCATCAGTTCAGTCTCCCGGCAGCGGCCGGCTTACGGTTTCGGGTTGGCATTATCCGCCTTTTTGGCGGACTTGCCGTCGAACAGGCCAAAGAGGGCGATGCCTACGGCACCCACCACGATGGCCGAATCGGCGATGTTGAACGACGGCCAGACATGCTCGCCGACGTACCACTGGATGAAATCGACCACGTGGCCATGCACCTGGCGGTCGATGACGTTGCCGATCGCACCGCCGATGATCAGCGCGTACGGCACGGCGGCCTTCCAGTTGCCACGGGCGGTCGCGCGCAGCCACCAGGCCATCAGGCCGCTGATGGCGATCGCCAGCGCGGTGAAGAAATGCTTCTGCCAGCCACCGGCATCGCTCAGGAAGCTGAACGCTGCCCCGGTGTTGTAGGTGCGGTACCAGTTCCAGAAGCCGTCGATGACCACCACCGGCTGGAATTCCGGCAGGCTCGACAGCACCCAGGCCTTCGACCACTGGTCCAGGCCGATGATGACTGCCGACAGCAGCAGCCAGATCAGCGCATTGGGATGCGGGCGCGCGGCGGCCATCAGAACCAGCTCCGCACTTCGCCGGCACCGGCGACGTTGGTCACGCAGCGGCCGCACAGTTCCGGGTGGTCGGCATTGCTGCCAACGTCGGCACGGTGGTGCCAGCAGCGCACGCACTTGGCTTTCTGCGTCGGCTGCGCGCTGACGAACACCTCGTCGGTGGTCGCCGGACGCACCTGCACGTCACCGCTGATGAACAGGAAGCGCAGTTCATCGGCCAGCGGCTGCCAGCGGGTCGCCTGCTCTTCGCTGGCGGCGATGGTGATCTCCGCTTCCAGCGCGGCACCGATCGCACCATTGGCGCGCATCGGCTCCAGCACCTTGGCCACCTGCTCGCGCAGGGCCAGCAGCTGGTCGAAGTCGGCCGCGTTGAGCTGTGCGTCGGCCGGCAGCGGAGCCAGGCCCTCGTACCAGGTGGTGAACAGCACGTGGCCGGCACGGTCGCCCGGCAGATACCCCCACAGCTCATCGGCGGTGAAGGTCAGGATCGGCGCCACCCAGCGGGTGAACGCTTCGGCGATGTGGTACATCGCGCTCTGCGCCGAACGACGACCATCCGAATCGGTCGGCATCGTGTACAGGCGGTCCTTGGTCACGTCCAGGTACAGCGAGCCCAGGTCCACGCTGCAGAAGTTCAGCAGCAGCTGCACGATCTCGGCCATGTCGTAGTTGTCATACGCGGCCCTGATCTTCTCCTGCAGTTCCCAGGCGCGATGCACGATCCAGCGGTCCAGCGCGACCATCTCGTCGAGCGGGCGCAGGTGCTGGGCCGGATCGAAACCGTCCAGGTTGCCCAGCAGGAAGCGGGCGGTGTTGCGCAGGCGACGGTAGGCGTCGGCGGTGCGCTTGAGGATTTCCTGCGACAGCGACATCTCGTTGCTGTAGTCGGCCGAGGCGATCCACAGGCGCAGGATGTCCGCGCCCAGCTTGTTCATGATTTCCTGCGGCTCGATGCCGTTGCCCAGCGACTTGGACATCTTGCGGCCGTGCTCGTCCACGGTGAAACCGTGGGTGAGGCACTGCTTGTACGGCGCGCGCTTGTCGATGGCCACGCCGGTCAGCAGCGAGGACTGGAACCAGCCGCGATGCTGGTCCGAACCTTCCAGGTACAGGTCGGCCGGCTTGCCGAAGCCACGGGCAGCCAGCACCGCTTCGTGGGTCACGCCCGAGTCGAACCAGACATCGAGGATGTCGGTGACCTTCTCGTAGTCGGCCGCTTCAGCGCCCAGCAGTTCGGCCGCGTCCAGCGAATACCACACGTCGATGCCTTCGGCCTGCACGCGGTCGGCCACCTGCTGCATCAGCTCCACCGAACGCGGGTGGATCTCGCCGGTCTGGCGATGGGTGAACAGTGCGATCGGCACGCCCCACGTGCGCTGGCGCGAGATGGTCCAGTCCGGGCGGCCGTCGACCATGCTCTGGATGCGCGCCTTGCCCCACGTCGGGAACCAGCCGACGGTATCGATGGCGGCCAGCGCATCGCTGCGCAGGTTGGCCTTGTCCATCGAGATGAACCATTGCGGGGTGGCGCGGAACACCACCGGCGTCTTGTGCCGCCAGCAGTGCGGGTAGCTGTGGCGGATCTCGACGAAGGCCAGCAGCGCGCCGCTGTCGCGCAGCACCTGCACGATCGCCTCCTGCGCCTTCCACAGGTGCTGGCCCGCCAGCACCACCTCGCCTGCCGGCGGCGTCGATTCCAGGTAGACGCCACGGCCGTCGATCGGAGTGATCTGGCCGGCGTTGTACTTGTCCAGCAGGCCGTACTTCTGGCTGACCACGTAGTCTTCCTGGCCGTGGCCGGGGGCGGTATGCACCGCACCGGTACCGTCCTCGTCGGACACGTGTTCGCCGTTGAGCACGAGGATCTCGCGCTCCGGGTAGAACGGATGGATCAGCAGCTGGTTTTCCAGCGCCGAACCTTCGGCCTCACCGTGCAGCACCACCGCGTCCACGCCGTAGCGCTGCAGCGAGCGCTCGGCCAGTGCAGCGGCCAGCACCAGCCAACGGCGCTTGCCGTTGTGCGCCGGGCCTTCGGCCAGCACGTAGCGGATGTCCGCGCCCAGCGATACCGCCAGCGAGGCCGGCAGCGTCCACGGGGTGGTGGTCCAGATCGGCACGGCCACTTCCACGTCGGCCGGCACGCTTACGCCGAACGCCTGCGCCACGGCCTGCGCATCGCGCGCGGTGTAGGCCACGTCGATCGCCGGCGAGGTCTTTTCCTGGTATTCGATCTCGGCCTCGGCCAGCGCCGAACCGCAATCGAAGCACCAGTACACCGGCTTGGCGCCGCGCAGCAGGTGGCCGTTGGCGATGACCTTGGACAGCGCGCGGATCTCGTTGGCCTCGAAATCGAAGCTCAGGGTCTTGTACGGGTTGTCCCAGTCGCCGGTGACGCCCAGGCGCTTGAAGTCGGCGCGCTGGATGTCGATCTGCTCCTCGGCGAACTCGCGGCACTTCTGCCGGAACGCGACCGCATCGAGCTTCACCCCGACCTTGCCCCACTTCTTTTCCACCGCGATTTCGATCGGCAGGCCATGGCAGTCCCAGCCCGGCACATAGGGCGCATCGAAGCCGGCCAGGTAGCGCGACTTGACGATGATGTCCTTGAGGATCTTGTTGACCGCATGGCCCAGGTGGATGCGCGCATTGGCGTACGGCGGGCCGTCATGCAGCACGAACAGCGGGCGGCCGGCGGCGTTGTCGCGCAGCTGCTGGTAGAGCCCCTGCTCTTCCCAGCGCGCCAGAATGCCCGGCTCGCGCTTGGGCAGGTCGCCGCGCATCGGGAATTCGGTGGCCGGCAGGTTGAGGGTGGTCTTGTAGTCCTGGCTCACGCAGTGGCTCGCAATCTATGTTCGGAAAGGATGGCACGCGCCTGTTCGGCGTCGCGGTGCATCTGGTCGGTCAGCGCCGCCAGATCGTTGAATTTCTCTTCGTCACGCAGTTTGGCAACGAATTCGACTTCGATGTGGCGCCCGTACAGGTCGCCCTGGAAATCGAACAGGTGCGCTTCCAGCAGCGGCTCCACGCCGTCCACGGTCGGCCGGGTGCCGAAACTGGACACCGACGGCCACGGCTGGTCGAACACCCCGTGCACCCAGGTCGCGTAGATGCCCGACAGTGCCGGGGTCTTCGGGAAACGCAGGTTGGCGGTGGGGAAGCCCAGCGTACGGCCGAGCTGGCGCCCGCGCACGACCCGCCCGCTGATCGAGTACGGGCGACCGAGCAGGTCGCCGACGCGGGCGAAGTCGCCTTCCTGCAGCAGCTGGCGGATACGGGTGCTGGAGATGCGGTCACCATGCAGGTCGACCGCTTCGATCTCGCCGGCGCTGAAACCGAGCTCGGCGCCCAGCGCCTGCAGCAGGGCCAGATCGCCACGGCGACGGTTGCCGAAACAGAACTCCGGCCCGATCCACACCTCGCGGGCGTTCAGGCGCTGCGCCAGCAGCTGGCGCACGAAGGTTTCGGCGGGCATCGCCGCCATCGCCGCGTCGAAGCGCAGCAGGCCGATCGCATCAACGCCCAGTTCGTGCAGGATCTCGACCTTGCTGCGTGCCAGGGTCAACCGCGGCGGCGGCGTACCCTGGGCGAAGAACTCACGCGGCAAGGGCTCGAAGGCCACCGCCACCGCAGCCACACCCAAGGCGCGCGCACGCGCGACCGCGTGCCGCACCAGCGCACGATGGCCCAGGTGGAGGCCGTCGAATGCACCGATGCAGACCACGCTTCCGTTGGGGAACAGCTCCCCGCCCTCGACGCTTCTGAACAGCCTGCTCATCAACTCTCGTTCCGGCCGGCCGAAGCCCGCCCCTTCAATGGTGTAACCCTGAAGTATAGCCGCCGGGAGCCATGATCAATGCCCACGCAGGTCGCGCGGACGGAAGCCCATCGCCACCATCGCAAGCAGATAGGTCAGCCCGCCACCGCCGACCAGCAGGCCGAGCGCGCCGATCCGTTCCCACACGCCCATCGACGAGAAGCCCGGCAGCCAGTACAGCAGGGCCAGCAGCACGCCGACCATCGCCGTGCACGCCAGCAGCAGGCGCAGCAGGTAGCCACCCCAGCCCGGACGCCGCTGGTAGACATCGGTCTTGCCCAGCCAGTACCAGAGCAGCCCCAGGTTCAGGTAACTGGACAGCGCGCTGGCGATGCCCAGCGCCAGGTGCAGGCCGGGCTGCTTGCCCAGCGCCGCCATCACCCCCTGCGCCTTCAGCTCGTCGGGCACCATCACCTGGTACAGCACCGCCAGCAGGGCGAAGTTGAACACCATGTTGGCCACCAGCGCGGCGACGCCGGCGCGCACCGGCGTCCTGGTGTCCTGGCGCGCGTAGAACGCCGGCAGCACCACCTTCAGCAGCGCGAACGCCGGCAGGCCGAAGCTCAGGCCGTACACCGACAGCGCCGTCATGCGGGTGTCGAAGGCGGTGAACTGGCCGTGCTGGAAGATCGTGGAGATCAGCGGTTCGGCCAGCAGCAGCAGGCCCAGCATCGCCGGCACCGAGATCAGCAGGGTCATGCGCAGGCCCCAGTCCAGCGAGCGCGAGAAGCCTTCGCGGTCGGTGCTGACGTGGTGCCGGGCCAGCGCCGGCAGGATCACCGTGCCCAGGGCCACGCCGAACACGCCCAGCGGCAGTTCCAGGAAGCGATCGGCCAGCGACAGCCAGGACTGCGAGCCATCGGTCAGCTTGGCGGCGATGACGGTGTCCAGCAGCAGGTTGATCTGCGCCACCGACGAGCCGAACAGGGTCGGCACCATCAGCGTCATCACCTTGCGCACGCCCGGATGGTTCCAGCCCCAGCGCGGCAGGGTCAGCAGGTCGATGCCCTTCAACGAAGGCAGCTGGAACAGCAGCTGCAGCAGGCCGGCGGCGAGTACCGCCCAGCCCAGGGCGAGGATCTGCTTTTCCGGGGTGCCACCCAGCCGCGGCGCCAGCCACAGTGCGCCGGCGATCATGCACAGGTTGAGGATGACCGGGGTCAGCGCCGGCATCGCGAAGCGCTGGAAACTGTTCAACGCACCGCCGGCCAGGGCGGTCAGCGAGACGAACAGCAGGAACGGGAAGGTCAGGCGGAACAGGTCTATCAGCAGGCCCTGCTTGGCCGGGTCGGTGTCCACCCCACTGGAGAAGACCGAGGCCAGCTGCGGGGCGAAGATCAGCGCCAGCGCGGTGACCAGCATCAGCACGCCGCCCAGGGTGCCGGCGGTGCGGGCCATCAGTTCACGCAGCTCGGCGTGGCTGCGGGTTTCCTTCACCTCGGTGAACACCGGCACGAATGCGGTGGCAAAGGAACCCTCGGCGAACAGCCGGCGCAGGAAATTGGGTATCCTGAAGGCGACCCAGAAAGCATCGGTGATGGCGTTGGTGCCGAAGGTCGAGGTCACCACCTGGTCCCGGACCAGGCCGAGAACCCGCGAGACCATGGTCATGCTGCTGAACGACAGCAGGCCCCGCAACATCTTGGGTGAACTCACTCAACCTCCCTCTTGACAATCGACTTGACGTACATTTCTTACGCCATCATACTAGCTAGCTTGCTGTTCCCATAACACCGATTTTTCAGGAAACCACCACCGTGGCCAATATCAAGTCCGCCAAGAAGCGCGCCAAGCAGACCGTCGTGCGCAACGCGCGCAACGTGGCTCAGCGCTCGATGCTGCGCACCGCTGTCAAGAAAGTGATCAAGGCGCTGGACGCCAACGATGCCGCCGGCGCTCAAGCCGCCTTCGCCGTTGCCCAGCCGATCCTGGATCGTTTCAGCGCGCGTGGCCTGATCCACAAGAACAAGGCTGCTCGCCACAAGAGCCGCCTGAACGACCGCATCAAGGCCCTCCAGGCCGCCTGATCCGGTTGGTTGCTGGAGCCCCGGCTCCGGCAGCACGCAAAAGCCCGGCCTCGGCCGGGTTTTTTGTTGCCTGCAATCTTGCGATGCCCGGGGTCAGATCCCTTTTCCCGCAGAAAAGGGATCCGACCCCATTCGGCCGCCAACAAAAAACCCGGCCGAAGCCGGGTTTTTCGCGGGAACCACAACGGCATTACTGCGCGTTGCGTGCCGCCTCGAGCTCGTCTTCCTTCTGGCGATCGAAGAACGCCATGATCCGGCTCATGATCGGGAAGGTGCCTTCGCGACCCAGTGCGGACACCAGGAACCACGGCTCCTTCCAGCCCAGCTCGGCGACGATCTTCTCGGCAGCGGCCTTGGCCTCGTCCTCGAACATCAGGTCGGCCTTGTTCAGCACCAGCCAGCGCGGCTTGGCCAGCAGCTCCGGATCGTGCTTTTCCAGTTCGCGCTCGATGGCACGCACCTGCTCGACCGGCGACACACCTTCCACACCACCTTCCATCGGCGAAATGTCGACGAGATGCAGCAGCAGGCGGGTGCGCTGCAGGTGGCGCAGGAACTGCGCGCCCAGGCCGGCACCGTCGGCAGCACCTTCGATCAGGCCCGGAATATCGGCGATCACGAAGCTGCGGTAGTTTTCCACCTTCACCACACCCAGGTTCGGGTACAGCGTGGTGAACGGGTAATCGGCCACCTTCGGCGTTGCCGCAGAGACGGCGCGGATCAGGGTGCTCTTGCCGGCGTTGGGGAAGCCCAGCAGGCCGACATCGGCCAGCAGCTTCAGCTCCAGCTTCAGCGTGCGCTCCTCACCCGGCTCACCCGGCAGCGCCTGGCGCGGCGAGCGGTTGGTGGAGCTCTTGAAATGCATGTTGCCCAGGCCGCCGCGGCCGCCCTTGGCCACCAGCAGGCGATCACCATGCTGGGTCAGGTCGCCGATGATTTCATCGGTGGCCACGTTGATGATCACGGTGCCGACCGGCACGGTGATGACCATGTCTTCGCCACCCTTGCCATAAGCCTGGCGGCCCATGCCGTTCTCGCCGCGCTGCGCCTTGAAGATGCGGTCATGGCGGAAGTCGACCAAGGTGTTCAGGTTTTCGTCGGCGCGGATCCACACGCTGCCGCCCGCACCGCCGTCGCCGCCGTCCGGGCCGCCGAGCGGAATGAACTTCTCGCGACGGAAGCCAATGCAGCCGTTGCCGCCGTTGCCGGCGAACACTTCGATTTCTGCTTCGTCTACCAGTTTCATTGTTTCGATGCCTGCGATGGGCGCGGCATGCACGCCGCCACCTTGATGTAGTGCCGGCCGCTGGCCGACAACCGGGCGATGCCCGTTTTACCATTGATTCCAACGAAAAGCCCCGCCGAAGCGGGGCTCTTCATGCAGCGAGCTCTTCATCCAGCACGGCCATGCCGAGGCATGGGCGCCGGACGCAGCCTTATCAGGCTTCGACCGAGACGACGCTGACGGTGCGACGCTTCTTCGGGCCCTTCACGGTGAACTCCACCTTGCCGTCCGTCAGGGCGAACAGGGTGTGGTCACGGCCGAGGCCGACGCCGGTACCCGGGTGGAACTGGGTGCCGCGCTGACGCACGATGATGTTGCCTGCTTCGATGGCCTGGCCGCCGAAGATCTTGACGCCGAGGTACTTCGGGTTGGAGTCGCGACCGTTGCGCGAAGAGCCTACGCCTTTTTTATGTGCCATGACCTATCTCCTTACTTGCTGCCACCGGCAATGCCGGTGATCTCGATTTCGGTGTAGTACTGACGGTGACCCTGGCGCTTCATGTGGTGCTTACGGCGACGGAACTTGATGATCCGGACCTTGTCGGCACGACCCTGGGACAGGACGGTGGCGGTGACCGCAGCGCCGCTCAGGGCGTCGCCGATCTTGATGCCATCGCTGTCGCCGAGCAGCAGGATGTTGTCGAACTTGATCTCGCTGCCGACTTCGACTTCGAGCTTTTCAATGCGGAGCTTTTCGCCCTGCGCCACGCGGTATTGCTTACCGCCGGTGACCAGTACTGCGTACATGACCAGACTTCCTCTGTAGTTATTGTGGTCTATGGACTGCCGCCGTCGAGGGCGGACAGGAGCGGGATTGTACGTGGACCACCGTGGACGGGTCAAGTCAACCCCTGAACGGCTCTGGAGGCCGGGCCGGAACGGGGTCAGATCCCCTTTCACACGGTGAAAAGGGATCTGACCCCTGCCTGACAGGCGGTCTCACCGGGTGAGACACCGGGCTGGCATTGTCGCCCATTGCCCCCATCTGGTCACCTCGGTAGGCTGACCGATTGCCGCCCTATCGCTGGCCCGGCGGCCCAGCCACGCCCCCACAACCGGATTCCCCATGGCGATGGATTTCATCCGCATCCGCGGCGCGCGGACGCACAACCTCAAGAACATCGACCTCGACCTGCCCCGCGACAAACTGATCGTGATCACCGGCCTGTCCGGCTCGGGCAAGTCGTCGCTGGCGTTCGACACCATCTATGCCGAGGGTCAGCGGCGTTACGTCGAGTCCCTGTCGGCGTACGCGCGGCAGTTCCTGAGCGTGATGGAAAAGCCGGACCTGGACCACATCGAAGGCCTGTCGCCGGCGATCTCGATCGAGCAGAAGTCGACCTCGCACAACCCGCGCTCGACGGTCGGCACCATCACCGAGATCTACGACTACCTGCGCCTGCTGTATGCACGCGTCGGCACGCCGCGTTGCCCCGACCACGGCTATCCGCTGGAGGCGCAGACGGTCAGCCAGATGGTCGACCATATGCTGACGCTGGACCCGGAACAGCGCTACATGCTGCTGGCGCCGGTGATCCGCGACCGCAAGGGCGAGCACGCGCAGGTGTTCGACCAGCTGCGCGCACAGGGCTTCGTGCGTGTACGCGTGGATGGCGAACTGTACGAAATCGACGCGGTGCCGCCGCTGGCGCTGCGCCAGAAGCACACCATCGAAGCGGTGATCGATCGCTTCCGCCCGCGCGAAGACATCAAGCAGCGCCTGGCCGAGAGCTTCGAAACCGCCCTGAAGCTGGGTGATGGCATGGCGTCGGTGCAGTCGCTGGACGATGCCGCTGCGACCCCTACCCTGTTCTCGTCCAAGTATTCCTGCCCGGTCTGCGACTACTCGCTGCCGGAACTGGAGCCGCGCCTGTTCTCGTTCAACGCACCGATGGGCGCCTGCCCCGGCTGCGACGGGCTGGGCATGGCCGAGTTCTTCGATCCCTCACGCGTGGTGGTGCATCCGGAGCTGTCGCTGGCGGCCGGTGCCGTGCGTGGCTGGGATCGCCGCAACGCCTATTACTTCCAGCTGATCGCCTCGCTGGCCAAACACTACAAGTTCGACACCGACGCGGCGTGGAACTCGCTGCCGGCCAAGGTGCAGCAGGCCGTGCTGTACGGCAGCGGCGAGGACGCGATCACCTTCACCTACTTCACCGAGGCCGGTGGCCGCACCCAGCGCAAGCACCGCTTCGAAGGCATCATTCCCAACCTCGAACGCCGCTACAAGGAAACCGAATCGGCGGCGGTGCAGGAAGAGCTGGGCAAGTACATCAGCGAACATGCCTGCCCCGAGTGCAACGGCGCGCGCCTGAACAAGGCCGCACGCAACGTGTTCGTGGCCGACCGCCCGCTGCCGGAACTGGTGGTGCTGCCGATCGATGAAGCCCTGAAGTTCTTCAGCGAACTGAGCCTGCCGGGCTGGCGTGGCGAGATCGCTGCGAAGATCGTCAAGGAGATCGGCGAACGTCTCGGCTTCCTGGTCGACGTCGGCCTGGATTACCTGACCCTGGAGCGCAAGGCCGACACCCTGTCCGGTGGCGAGGCGCAGCGCATCCGTCTGGCCAGCCAGATCGGTGCTGGTCTGGTGGGCGTGATGTACGTGCTCGATGAGCCGTCCATCGGCCTGCACCAGCGCGACAACGAGCGCCTGCTGGGCACCCTCACCCGCCTGCGCGACCTTGGCAACACGGTGATCGTGGTCGAGCATGACGAAGACGCGATCCGACTGGCCGACTACGTGCTGGACATCGGTCCCGGCGCGGGCGTGCATGGCGGCGAGATCGTCGGCCAGGGCAGCCTGCAGGACCTCCTCGATGCACCGCGTTCGCTGACCGGCCAGTACCTGTCGGGCAAGCGCGCGATCAAGATCCCGGCGCGCCGGCACAAGCCGAACCCGAAGATGACGCTGCATCTGCGTGGCGCCACCGGCAACAACCTGAAAGGCGTGGACCTGGCCATCCCGGCGGGGCTGCTGACCTGCGTGACCGGCGTGTCCGGCTCGGGCAAGTCAACCCTGATCAACGACACCCTGTTCTCGCTGGCTGCCAACGAGATCAACGGCGCCTCGCACCCGATCGCGCCGTACAAGGAGATCGATGGCCTGGACCTGTTCGACAAGGTGGTGGACATCGACCAGTCGCCGATCGGCCGTACCCCGCGCTCGAACCCGGCCACCTACACCGGCTTGTTCACTCCGCTGCGCGAGCTGTTCGCACAGGTGCCCGAATCGCGTGCGCGCGGCTATTCGCCGGGGCGCTTCAGTTTCAACGTGCGTGGCGGCCGCTGCGAGGCCTGCCAGGGCGATGGCCTGATCAAGGTCGAGATGCACTTCCTGCCCGACGTGTACGTGCCCTGCGACGTCTGCCATGGCAAGCGCTACAACCGCGAAACGCTGGAGATCCTGTACAAGGGCTTCAACATCAACGACGTGCTGGAAATGACCGTCGAGGATGCACTGAAGCTGTTCGAACCGGTCCCGTCCATCGCCCGCAAGCTGGAGACCCTGGTTGATGTCGGCCTGAGCTACATCAAGCTGGGGCAGAGCGCGACCACGCTGTCCGGTGGTGAAGCGCAGCGCGTGAAGCTGTCCAAGGAACTGTCGCGCCGCGATACCGGCCGCACCCTGTACATCCTCGACGAGCCGACCACCGGCCTGCACTTCCACGACATCGAGGCGCTGCTCGGCGTGCTGCACAAGCTGCGCGACGAGGGCAACACGGTGGTGGTGATCGAGCACAACCTGGACGTCATCAAGACCGCGGACTGGATCGTTGACCTGGGTCCGGAAGGCGGTCATCGCGGCGGCACCATCCTGGTGACCGGTACGCCGGAAGACGTGGCCGCATGCCCGGATTCGTATACCGGGCAGTTCCTCGCCCGGATGCTGCCGTCCACTACTGCGCGACCGGACCAGCCCGCCGCCGTGGCCAACAAGCCCGATGCGCGCCCGCCGCGCAAGGTGAAGCCCGAGAAGCCGGCGAAGAAGGCAGCTGCCGCCAAGAGCACCGGCAAGGCCAGCAAGACCGCCACGGCCGGCACCAAGAAGAAGAAGGACGCCTGATGAGCAGCGAACACAAGATCCTGGCCCGCATTCCGATCAGCGTGCGCTGGCGTGACATGGACAGCATGGGCCACGTCAACAACGCCAAGTACATCTCCTACCTGGAAGAGGCGCGCGTGCGCTGGATGCTGGGCGTGGAAGGCGTGTCGATGACCGACCGCATCGCACCGGTGGTGGCTGCCACCAACGTCAACTACCGGTTGCCGATCGTGTGGCCCAACGACATCCTGGTCGAGCTGTTCGTCGAACGCCTGGGCAACAGCAGCGTGACCATCGGTCATCGCATCGTCGACCAGCAGGACGAGTCGAAGCTGTATTCGGACGGCAACGTGGTGGTGGTGTGGATGGACACGCAGACCGGCAAGAGCGCGCCGCTGCCGGACGCGATCCGCAGCGCGTCCACCTGAAGGTAGTGCCGGCCGCTGGCCGGCACTCTCCCCGCCGGGCATGGCCCGGCGCTACCGTTCCACATCAAAGGACTGACATGATCCACCAGACCGAACTGCGCGACCTGCTGCCCGGCATGGTCCCCTTCCCCGCCGACGTGTTCCCGGATGACCAGGCCTGGCTTGGCCAGCACCTGTTGCCGCTGCTGAAGATCGACCTGGGCGTGCTGCGCCCGGAACTGGCCGGCAGCGTGGCCACGATGCTGTGCCCGATCGAGCCCTACGACGGCTGCATCGGTGAAACCACCGAAGAACACCACAACGCGTTCACCGGCACCAACTGGATCGCTTTTGAATTGACCGCCGACAACCGTATGCGTTTCCTCGGTGAGGAGGGCTACTTCATCGGCGACCAGGTGCAGGACAAAGACGCGCTGGAGCACATCGCTGAGATGCGTGAGAGCTACAGCAAGGCACGTGCGTACTTCCAGCAGCATGGACGCCTGGCCAGCTATTCGCGCTATGGCGACGGCGAGCCCGGCGAGCAGGCGTACCTCGATGTGCTGGGCGGGCAGATCTCGACCGGCAACTGGATCGAAACCGCGGAGATTCCGGCCGCCTTCGCACTGGCGTTCACCGAGGCTGCCGACGACCGGCATGCGCCGGACGATGCCGAGCGCGCGATCATCACCCGCGATGGCCACAAGTTCTTCGCCGTGGCCGAAGTGGCCGGCTACAACTGGTGTGCAACCGGTGCCGATGCGATCGTGATGCTGTACGAGCCGGAAAGCCGCACGGTGCTGTTCTCTTACGACTGGTCGTAAGCCCCACCGCGCTGCGCGCTCGCCGGGCATGGCCCGGCGCTACCGATGTCGATTCGGTGGTGATGCCTGGGTAGCGCCGGGCCATGCCCGGCGGAACGAGCGCCGCGTTACGGCGCGGCCTTGCGCACTATCAGGGCCGTGCTGACTTCGGTGCCCCCCTCCAGTTGCACCTGCAGCCACACGGGCTGCCCCTCCTCCAATACGCGCCTGCCGTCCATCAACATCAGGTGCAGGCCACCGGGCTTGAGCACGGCGCGTTCGCCCGGCGCCAATGGCAGGCGCTCGACGGCACGCATGCGACTGACCCCGTCGACGATCCGGGTCTCGTGCAACGACACATCACCGAAGCTCGCACTGCGCGCACCGATGATGGTTACCGCGGTGGAGCAGCCGTTGCGGATCACGCCATAGCCAGCAGTCATGGGCGTCGCCGTCGAGCTGGGCGGCAGACGTACCCAGCCCTGCGAGACGGTGACGCACTCCGGCACCGCGGCCGCCGCCGATGCTGCGCCCGCACACATCATCAACAGTACGCCAACGAATGGTTTGGTTATCATCGCCCAGGTTCCTTCTTCGCAACGAGACCCGCAGCATGACGACGCTCATCGAGGTGATCAACCATGGCCCCATCCGCGAACTGCGGCTGGCGCGGCCGCCGGTCAATGCACTGGACACCGAGCTGTGCCGGCAGTTGATCCATGCCATCGAACTGGCGATGGCCGAGGACGCGCACGGCATCGTGCTGTCCGGCAGCGAGCGCATCTTCACCGGCGGCATGGACGTGCCGCACCTGCTCTCGCATGGCGATGACAAGCACAAGCTGCTGGACACCTGGAACGCGTTCTTCGGCGCGGTACGCACGCTGGCCGAGAGCCGCATCCCGGTGGTTGCGGCGATCACCGGCCATGCACCGGCGGGCGGCTGCGTGCTGGCCCTGTGCTGCGACTACCGGGTGATGGCACGCAGTGCCGATCCGGCGCGCCCGTATGCCATCGGCCTGAACGAAGTGCAGGTCGGCCTGATCGCACCGGAAGGCATCCAGCGCCTGTTGCGCCGTGCGGTGGGCGCGCACCGCTCCAGCGTGCTGCTGGCCACCGGCGCGCTGGTACCGGCCGAACAGGCGCTGCAGATCGGCCTGGTCGACGAACTGGTGGATGGCGAACTGGTGGCGGCCCGTGCGGTGGCCTGGCTGCAGGACCTGCTGAAGCAGCCGCGGCAGCCGATGCTGCTGACCCGTGCCATCGCCCGCGCCGAGCTGCACGACGCCCTGCATCCGGACCTGATCCAGCTCGAGCGCTTCGTCGAGGCCTGGTTCGCCCCGGATGCGCAGAACGCACTGCAGGCACTGGCGGCGCGTCTCGGCAAGTAAACGGTAGTGCCGGCCACTGCCGGCAGCCTGGCGATCCTGCCGGGACGCCTGCGGATGCCGGCCAGCGGCCGGCACTACCGAAGATGGGGCATCCGGCCTACACCGGTATAATCGACCCCTCTTTCATCGCTGTGGCCGCCCCCTTGAACGACATGCCCGAACCCGTCGTCTCCGAGCTGATCGATCTGCTCACCCTGGAGCGGCTGGAGGACAACCTGTTCCGCGGCCAGAGCCGCGACATCGGTACCAAGTACGTGTTCGGCGGGCAGGTGCTGGGCCAGGCCCTGGCGGCCGCGCAGGCCACGGTCGACAATGGTCGCCATGTGCACTCGCTGCACGCCTATTTCCTCCGCGCCGGCAACATCGACCATCCGATCGTCTACGACGTCGACCGTACCCGCGACGGCGGCAGCTTCTCGGTGCGCCGGGTGACCGCCATCCAGCATGGCAAGGTGATCTTCTTCTGCGCGGCCTCGTTCCAGCAGGCCGAATCCGGTGCCGAGCACCAGCACAAGATGCCCGAAGTGCCGCAACCGGAAGACATCGAACCGAACCGGCCGTTGCCGGCGGAGGTGCTTGAGCGCCTGCCGATCAAGGTGCAGCGCTGGCTCTCGCGCGGCGGTCCGTTCGAGTTCCGCCATGTGTATCCCCGCGATGAACTGAATCCGCCCAAGCGCCCGCCCTACCACCAGGTCTGGCTGCGCCTGAGCGAGCGCGTGGGCGATGCTCCCGAGCTGCACCAGGCACTGCTGGCCTACGCGTCGGACTTCCACCTGCTGGGCACGGCGACCTTCCCGCACGGCATCAGCTACTACCATCCGCACGTGCAGATGGCCTCGCTGGACCACGCGATCTGGTTCCACCGCCCGTTCCGCGCCGACGATTGGCTGCTGTACTCGCTGGACAGCCCCAGTGCGCAGGATTCGCGCGGCCTGGCCCGCGGCCAGTTCTTCACCCGTGATGGCGTGCTGGTTGCCAGCACCGCCCAGGAAGGCTTGATCCGCGTGGTTCCGGACCAGGCAGCAGCGGCCGCCGTGCCGGCCAAGGATTGACCGATGCGTCAGATTTTCAGCAGCCAGCGCGTGGAAACCGTGGAAGGCGTGGCCGAGCTCTTGCGCAGCCACGACATCCAGGTGAAGGTCACCAACGGACGCTCGTACAAGACCCGTCGCCGGGGTCAGTTCAGCTATACCGACCTGGGCAATGCAGGCGCCTACCCGGCGGTGTGGGTCGTGCGCGCCGACGACCAGCCGCGTGCGCGCGAAATCCTGCGCGACGCCCGCCTGCTCGACACCACCCGTCGTGACCACCCGACCGCCGAATTCGCCTTCCGCGATGATGTGCAGGAAAGCGCCGGTGGTCGTGGCTGGGCCTGGCGCATCCGCATCGCCCTGCTGGTGGTGATCGCCGGGGTGGCGCTGGTGATCGGCCTGCGCCATCGCGGTGCCCCTGCCCCGGCCGCGCCGGTGCCCGCCCCGCAGGCACAGCCGCAGCAAGCACAGCCGACCGCGCCGGCACCGCCGGAAGAAGAGGAAGTGCGGGTCCGCATCCAGCCGTCCACGTAACGCGCAGGTAGCGCCGGGCCATGCCCGGCGAGCGCAGCGGCCTGACAGAAACGCCGCCGGGCATGGCCCGGCGCTACCGGGACGCGAACCGGTCACATCGGGCGCGCGGCTCCGTCATGGGACACAATCCCTGCAGGAGCCCGCCGCCATGACGATCTTCGCCGCAAGCATCGACGAAACCCTGGAACGCGAACTGCCGGCCGCCAGCAGCGGTTGCCAGCATGCCTATGGCCGCATCGTGCTGGCCTGCCAGAACACGGTCACCGCCATCGCCCTGGCCATCACCGGCGACCGCCAGGCCAGCGAGGACATCGCCCAGGAAGCGTTCGTGAAGGGCTGGCAACAGCTGCACCAGCTGCGCAGCGCGAGCAGCTTCCTGCCTTGGCTGCGGCAGATCACCCGCAACCTCGCCCGCGACTGGCTGCGCGCACAACGTGGCCGACCGCTGAGCGGCGAGGCTGCCGAAGTGGCGCTGACCATGGCTGCGGATCCGACCCCGGGCGTGGCCGATCGCCTGCAGCGGCTGGAAGAGGAAATCGCTGCCGAAGACATCATCTCTGCCCTGCCCGCCGACAGCCGCGAAGTCCTGCTGTTGTATTACCGCGAGGGCCAGCATTCGCAGCAGGTGGCCGACCTGCTCGGGCTGAGCGACGCGGCGGTACGCAAGCGCCTGTCACGTGCCCGTGCGCAGGTGCGCGAGGGCCTGCTGCAGCGCTTCGGCGAATTCGCACGCAGCAGCGCACCGAGTGCAGCGTTCGCAACGGCGGTGGTGTCGATGGTGATGATCGCCGCGCCCGGCACCGCCAGCGCGGCGATCCTGCTGGGAACCGGCGTCGGCGTGGGTGGCAGCAAGCTCGGCCTCGGTGGCGCCAGCGCTGCCGGCGGCACCGCGCTCGGCTCGTTGACCGCCACGCTGGGCCAGCTGCAGATGCTGCCTGCGTCAAGCTGGGCCGCGATCATCGGTGGCGTCGTCGGTGGCGCGCTCGGCAGCTATCTCGGTGGGCGTTTCCTGCTGTCCTACGCACAGACCGGTGCCGAGCAGGTCCAGGTCCGCCGCTTCGTCAACCTCAGCACCGGCACCAGCCTGGGCTGGTGCCTGGCCATCCTGTTCACCGTGCTGCTGCAGGCGCCGATGTGGGCGCAGCTGCTGGTGCTGGCACTGGGCCTGGTGGTGGTCAACTACCAGTGCCTGGTGACGCTGCGGCGAATCATGGCGCCGCTGCTCGCGCGTGATGCAGCCCGGCGTGGGCGTAACGGGATCAACTGGAAGTACGAATCCATGTACGGCCTGACCGGCATGATGGCGGTGAACCTGATCGTCATCGGTGCCCTGGCCTACACGATGACGCTCAGCGGCCGCCTGTAACGGACAACGCCGGCAGTGCGCCGGCGTTGTCGTCGATCACTGCACTGAAAATCAGCGCTGCGGCTTCGGCGCGGCGCCGTCACGCGGGCCGCCGTGGCGCGGGCCACCGTGCATCGGGCCCTTGGCGGCGTCGAACTCCGCCTTGCTCAGCTGGCCATCCTTGTTGGTATCGGCCGCGGCGAACCAGGCGTCACGATGCTGCTTCATGCGCAGCTCGCGGTCGGCCTTGTCCAGGTAGCCATCCTTGTTGAGGTCGAGCTGGTCGAAACGCTCGGCCAGGCGCGGATCGGCCTTGGCTTCGTCACGGCTGATGCGGCCATCCTTGTTCGTGTCCAGCTTGGCCCAGCGCTCGCCGCCGCGACCACCGTGGCGGCCATGCTTCCAGCGCGGCAGCTCATCACGCGAGAGCTTGCCGTCCTTGTTCTTGTCCAGCTCGTCGAACTTTGCGGCCAGGCGCGGGTTGGCCGCCGCTTCGCTGCGGTCGATGACGCCGTCGCCATTGGCATCCAGCTTGGCCGAACGCTGCGCCGGTGCAGCCGGGGTGTCGGCAGCCAAGGCAATGCCGGTCGCGGAGGTGCCGAGCAGCAGGGCCAGCAGCAGGGGGGTACGGATCATGGGGTCACTCCTGGGAATGGGATTGGCATCGGGGTGAACACCTCACCCTCGGAGGACAACAACGCCTGACCACGACCTCGGTTGACGCAGCCGCCCATTCCATTCATCCGGCGGACAGTCGCCGCCATTGCGACAGGCTGGAGCTATGCTGTGCCCATGGCGAGACACGGCGACAGAGACGACGAACTGCGACTGTTCCAGACCGGCGAGCACCCCTGCGGGTACTGGCCGGACCGGGTCGCACGCGACCTGGTGCTGGACCCGCAGGACCGTCGCCTCGGCGGGCTGTACCCGCTGGCCCTGAGCTGGGGCTTCCGACGCAGCGGTGATCTGGTCTATCGCCCGCATTGTGCGAACTGCCACGCCTGCGTCGCTGTGCGCATTCCGGTGGCCCGCTTCGCCCCGGATCGCAGCCAGCGCCGCTGCGCCGCCCGCAATGCCGATCTGGAAGTGCGCATCACCGCGGCCATGCCACGCGAGGATCTGTTCGAGCTGTACCACCGCTACCTGGTGCATCGTCATGCCAAGGGCGGCATGGACGACCACGGCCCGCATGAGTTCGAACAGTTCCTGATCGGCAGCTGGTCGCACACGCGCTTCATGGAAATGCGCCTGCCCGGCCACGACGGGCAGCCCAGCCAGCTGCTGGGCGTGGCGGTAACCGATGTGACCGAGCACGGGCTGTCGGCGGTCTATACCTTCTTCGACCCCGCCCATGCCGCGCGCGGGCTGGGCACGTTCGCGATCCTGCAGCAGCTGGAGTGGGCCCGCCGCGAGGGCCTGCCCCACCTGTACCTGGGCTACTGGATACGTGAGCACCAGAAGATGGACTACAAGCGGCGCTATCGCCCGCTGGAGGCCTACGATGGCCGCCGCTGGCATGATTTCGATGACGAACTGGACGGACGCTGACAAACCACTGACACCGGGCCAGGTGCACAATATGGCCCATGAACGCCAAACCCCTGATTCTCGGCCTGGCCCTGCTCTGTGGCGCCGCCGCTCCCGCCTTCGCCACGTCCCCCGCGATGACCGAAAAACCGTCTGCAGCGCTGCGCCTGGCCACCTACAACACCTCGCTGTATTCGGACGAAGCCGGCGGCCTGATCGCCGAGCTGGAAGGCGACAGCGAACATGCGCGCAAGATCGCCGCGGTACTGCAGCAGGCGCGCCCTGACCTGGTGCTGCTGAACGAGTTCGACTTCGATGACGCCCATCGTGCCGCCGACCTGTTCCAGAAGCGCTACCTGGAAGTGGCCCAGCCCGGTGGCGGCAAGCCCCTGCACTTCGCCTACCGCTACCTGGCGCCGGTGAACACCGGCGTGCCCAGTGGCCTGGACCTGGACAACAACGGCGTGGTCGGCGGCGAAGGCCGCGGTCGCGGCAACGACGCCTGGGGCTACGGCCTGCACCCGGGCCAGTACGGCATGCTGGTGCTGTCGCGCTACCCGATCGACGAAGCCAAGGTGCGCAGCTTCCAGCTGCTGAAGTGGAGTGCGATGCCCGGCGCGATCCGCCCGGTCGATCCGCGCACCGGCAAGAGCTTCTACAACGACACCGTCTGGTCGCAGCTGCGGCTGTCGTCGAAGTCGCACTGGGATGTACCGGTGAAGACCCCGGCCGGCGTGGTCCACGCGCTGGTCTCGCACCCGACGCCGCCGGTGTTCGATGGCCCGGAAAAGCGCAACGCCGCGCGCAACCATGACGAACTGCGCCTGTGGCAGGAATACCTGACCCAGGGTGACAAGCCGTGGCTGTGCGACGACAAGGGCCAGTGCGGCGGCCTGGCCCAGGATGCGCGTTTTGTCATTCTTGGCGACCTCAACAATGATCCGGTCGATGGCGATGGCCGCCACGAGGCGATCGTCGAACTGATCGAGAACGCCCGCGTGCTGCGCTACCCCACCCCACGCAGCATCGGCGCCGAGCAGACCAGCCTGGCCTATGCGGCCAAGGGCATCACCCGCAAGGGTGCACCGTTCCATGCCACCGGCGATTTCGGCCCGAAGTCCGGCACCATGCGCCTGGACTACGTGCTGCCCTCGGTCGGTTTCGAGTACCTCGGCAGCGGCGTGTTCTGGCCGGCCAATGAGAGTGCCGAAGCGAAGATCGCCGATGGCAGCGACCACCACCTGGTATGGGTGGATGTGAAATAAACCGATAGCGCCGGGCCATGCCCGGCGGCTTTTCCGGCCGCGTCGCGCGCCCTATGGGAAGCCGCCGGGCATGGCCCGGCGCTACCGTTTTACGAGCGCAGCTCGACGCCGATCGCTTCGGCGGCGTCACGCGCGATGGCGCGTGCTTCGTCGATGGATTCCGCGCGCGCCAGGGTCACGCCCACGCGGCGGTGGCCATGCACGCTCGGCTTGCCGAACAGGCGCACGGCGGTGTCCGGCACCTGCAGCGCGGCGGCCACGTTGTTGAAGTACGGCACGCCTTCGCCATGCGCCAGCAGCGCGCACGAGGCCGATGGGCCACTCTGGCGGATCACCGGGATCGGCAGGCCGAGGATGGCCCGCGCATGCAGCGCGAACTCGCTCAGCTCCTGCGACACCAGCGTCACCAGGCCGGTATCGTGCGGACGCGGTGATACTTCGCTGAACCACACCTGGTCGCCCTTCACGAACAGTTCGACGCCGAACAGCCCCCAGCCACCGAGGTCATCGGTGATCGCGCGCGAGATCTCCTCGGCACGCGCCAGCGCCTTGTCCGACATCGGTTGCGGCTGCCAGCTTTCGCGATAGTCGCCCTCCTTCTGCAGGTGGCCGATCGGCGCGCAGAACGAAGTCCCGGCGGCGTGGCGTACGGTCAGCAGGGTGATCTCGTAATCGAAGTCGATGAAACCCTCGACGATGCAGCGGCCGGCGCCGGCACGGCCACCGGTCTGCGCGTATTCCCATGCGGGGGCGATGTCCGCCTCGCTGCGCAGCGTGCTCTGGCCCTTGCCCGAGGACGACATCACCGGCTTGACCACGCACGGCAGGCCGATCGCCGCCACGGCGGCGCGGTACTCGGCCTCGGTGTCGACAAAGCGGTACGGCGAGGTCGGCAGGCCCAGCGTCTCGGCGGCCAGGCGGCGGATGCCCTCACGGTCCATGGTCAGGCGCGCAGCACGCGCGGTCGGGATCACCCGCAGGCCCTGCTCCTGCTCCAGCTGCACCAGGGTCTCGGTATGGATCGCCTCGATCTCGGGCACCACCAGGTGCGGCTGCTCCTGGGCGATCAACTGGCGCAGGGCCATCGCGTCCAGCATGTCGATCACGTGCGAACGATGTGCCACCTGCATGGCCGGGGCATCGGCGTAACGGTCGGCAGCGATCACTTCCACGCCCAGTCGCTGCAGTTCGATGGCCACTTCCTTGCCAAGTTCGCCCGAGCCCAGCAGCAGCACACGGGTGGCGGAGGGGGACAACGGGGTTCCAAGCTTGGCCATGGCGGGTTCCAGCAGCGATGTGAAGGCGGGTGGGCATTCTAGCCGGTCCAGCCGCAGTGCCTGGGCACGCCCAGCCGACGAACGGTAGCCCGAATGTGATATCACTTTGATATCTTCAATTCGAACCCTCAAGGACGTACCGCCATGAAAGAGAAGTCGCTGTCCTCCCTCAACGGCCTGGGCGCGCTCGCCGGGTCCCTGGTCGTAGCCCTCGCCGGCGGCGCCCTGTTCGTGGCCGGGGTCGCGGCGAAGGCCAGCACCGGCTCGCCCAACGTGCTGCTGATCCTGGCCGGCCTGCTGATCGCTGCGCTGGCGCTGGTCGCGCTGGCTGGTCTGTATACCGTGCAGCCCAACCAGGCGGCGGTGGTCAGCCTGTTCGGCAAGTACGTAGGCACCGTCAAGGACAACGGCCTGCGCTGGAACAATCCCTTCTTCAGCAAGCGCCGCGTGAGCCAGCGCGTGCGCAATTTCGAGAGCGGCAAGCTGAAGGTCAACGAGCTGGACGGCAGCCCGATCGAGATCGCTGCGGTGATCGTCTGGCAGGTGGTCGACGCCTCCGAAGCGGTCTACAACGTGGACGACTACGAGAGCTTCGTGCACATCCAGTCCGAATCGGCGCTGCGCGCGATGGCTACCAGCTACCCCTATGACCAGCACGAGGACGGCCAGCTGGCGCTGCGCAGCCATGCCAGCGAGATCTCCCAGCACCTGAAGAACGAACTGGCCGAGCGCCTGGCCGATGCCGGCGTGCAGGTGATCGATGCGCGCATCAGCCACCTCGCCTACGCCGCTGAAATCGCCCAGGCGATGCTGCAGCGGCAGCAGGCCAATGCGGTCATCGCCGCACGCACGCGCATCGTCGCCGGTGCGGTCGGCATGGTCGAGATGGCGCTGGCCGAGCTGCAGAAAAACGGGGTGGTGCAGCTGGACGAGGAGCGCAAGGCGCACATGGTCAGCAACCTGTTGACCGTGCTGTGCTCGGACCGCGGCACGCAGCCGGTCGTCAACACCGGCTCGCTGTACTGAGCCACCCTCGCAACGGGGCGCCCCACCGCCCCGCCAGGAGTCTGCATGAGCGAGAAAAAAGCCTATCCGCTGCGCATCAACGCCGAGGTCCTGGCGGCCGCACAGCGCTGGGCGGACGATGAACTGCGCAGCCTCAACGCACAGATCGAATACGTGCTGCGCGACGCACTGCGCAAGGCAGGCCGCCTGCCGAAACCCAAGCCATCGCCGGAGGACAAGGAATGAGCAAGCGCTGGAGCTACCTGACCGTCGAGGTCAAGACATCCATGATGGGCCTGCAGAAGGCCGATGACATCCAGGCCGAACTCAGCCGCCAGGGCCAGCTGGGCTGGGAACTGGTCAACATCATCGTCCCCGCGCCAATGCGCCCGGCCCTGCTGGTCTTCAAGAAGGAGCTGTAACCATGAGCGCACGCCGCTCGTTGCTTGCTGTTTCCCTTGCCCTGTTGTCCGCCAGTGCATCCGCTGGCGAACCGCAGCAGGTCGCAGCACGCCTGCTCGATCACCTGCAGGCAGGGCGCACCGCCGATGCCGAAGCCATGCTGACCCCGCAGATGGCCGCGGCCGTGCCTGCCGACAAGCTGCAGGGCCTGTGGCAGTCGCTGGGTGAACTGAAGCAGCGCGGCCCGGCACACAGCAGTGAGCAGCAGGGCCTGCACCTGGTGGAAGTACCGTTGCAGTTCGCCAGTGGCGCGGTGATCGCGCAGGTGGCGGTGAACGGGCAGGACCAAGTGGCTGGCCTGCTGCTGCGCCCGGCCCCGGCCGCCAAGGCAGCGCCACCGCCGGCCGACGCGAACTACAGCGAAGCCGATTTCAGCGTGCCACAGGCACGCGGTGCGCTGCCCGGCACCTTGTCCCTGCCCAAGGGCAAAGGACCGTTCCCGGCCGTAGTGCTGGTGCACGGCTCCGGCCCACAGGATCGCGACGAAACCATCGGTGGCAACCGTCCGTTCCTGGACATCGCCCGCGGCTTGGCCGCCCAGGGCATCGCCGTGCTGCGCTACGACAAGCGCACCCATGCCCGCCCCCAGGACTTCCAGAGCGGCAGCTTCAACGTTGATGACGAGACCACCGACGATGCCATCGCCGCGTTGAGCGCGTTGGCGGCGGACCCACGCATCGACGGCAAGCGGATCTTCGTGCTCGGCCACAGCCAGGGCGGCATGCTCGCCCCGCGCATCGCCAGCCGCTGGCCACAGGCGCGCGGCGCGATCCTGTGGGCCGCGCCGGCGCGCACATTGCTTGAACTGCTGCCGGAGCAGAACCGCTACCTGCTGTCGCTGGACGGCTCGATCAGCGCCCCGGAGCAAGCGTTCCTGGACAAGCTCGACGCGCAGATCGCCGCGGCCCGCAGCGAAACTCTTGTGCCAGCCAGCGAACTGCCACTGGGCGTGCCGCAGACGTTCTGGAAAAGCATCGAAGCGGTGAACGCACGCGGCGACGCGGTTGCGCTGAAAAAACCACTGCTGATGCTGCACGGGGGCCGCGACTTCCAGATACCGGAAACGGATTGGGCACTGTGGAAAAAAGCCCTGGCCGATCGCCGGGACGTGCAATGGAAGGCCTACCCTGCCCTCAACCACATCGGCATCGCCGGCAGCGGCCCCAGTTCATTGAAGGAATACGCGCAGCCGGGCCACGTGGATGGGCAGCTGATCGATGACGTTGCGCGTTGGGTGGAGGCGCAGCGATGAGCGGCAGTGATGCACGCCCGTTCGAGGTTGCCGAGAGTTCTTCGCTGCGGGTGCTGTGGGTGCTGCTGCCACTGCTGGCGGTACTGGGCGTGGGCATGTGGGCACAGCTGCACGACAATCGCAGCGAGGCTCCCTGGATGGAGGTCACCCTGTCGCCGCCGTTCTTCCTGATGGGCGGCAGCGCGGCATGGAGCCTGGCGGTGATCGTGCTGATGGGCATCGGCCTGGGCTGGGCGTTCTTCCGTCGCCGGGTGGAGCTGGCAGGCAACGTGCTGGACGTGCGTTCAACCTTGTACCGTCGCCGCACGCCGGTGGCCGACCTGCTGCTGGACCAGGCCGAGGTGGTCGACCTGAGCCGTGATCGCCGCTATGGCATCCGTTTCAAGACCAACGGCTACAGCATGCCCGGCTTCTATTCCGGGCACTTCCGCCTGCAGGGCGGCGGCAAGGGCTTTGCCCTGGTCACCGACCGCGCACGCACGCTGGTGATTCCGGTGCGCGGCGGCAGCACCCTGCTGCTCAGCCTGGAGCGCCCGCAGGCCCTGCTCGAGGCGCTGCGCAAGGTGGCCGCCACGGCGCCACGGCAGTAAGCTGGATCGATGCACCGTAGCACTCCGCTGTTGATCAATACCGAGACCGTCGAACTGTGGCCTGCGCCGCTGCCGCGCGCGCGCAGCAATCTCGACGCCCGCCTGCTGGCCCGCGCGCAATGGGTACTGCGGCGCAAGCGCGATGGCCGCTACCTGGCGGCAGTACTGGCGCACGGTGTGCACTCGCTGGTGCCGCGCCTGCCACGCGAGCCCGGCGTGGAGGACGCGCTGGCCCTGCTGGATGGCGCACGGTCACGACCGTTCGGCGCTGCACTGGAAGACCAGTGGCTGCCGCTGGTTGGCCTGCAGCAGCGCCTGCAGCAGCTGGGCCTGGATGCACAGCGCTATGCGCACGACAGCGGGCTGGCACTGGAAGCCGAGCCGTGCGTGCTGCACTTGGCCGGACGTGATCGCTTTGCCCGCCCGTTGTGGCTGCGCCGCGGTGCCGCGCAGGGCTGGCGACGGATGCGCCTGCATGCCGCCCGGGATGGAATTGCACTGGACGCGATCTCCGGCTTCCGCAGCCATGCGTATCAGCTCGGCATTTTCGAACGCAAGCTGGCGCGCGGGCAGAGCGTGCCGCAGATCCTGAAGGTCAATGCCGCCCCTGGTTTCAGCGAACACCACAGTGGTCACGCCCTGGACATCGGCACACCGGGGGATGCGCCGGCAGAGGAGACCTTCGAGGCGACCGCTGCGTTTGCGTGGCTGCAGGCCAATGCCGCGGCGCACGGGTTCCATCTGAGCTATCCGCGCGACAACCCGCATGGGATCGTCTACGAACCGTGGCACTGGTGCTGGAAACCGGCCAACGGCTGAGCCCTTCGTGGCGGCTGCTCGACTGTGGTCCTCGGGCTGGCCGGGAGGGTGGGCGGCGCAGGGGCCGCTGCAAGTACGTCCATGTAAGCTCGGGCGCGCCATCCAGGGCGCTTACGCCCCTGCGCCGCCCACCCTCCCGGCCACGGACAGTTTCCGCGTGCGTCCGCCACGGAATTGAACAAACAAAAAGCAAAGGCAGACGTGGGTCGCTGCGCTCGACGCCGGGCATGGCCCGGCGCTACCAGTGCTTGGGCGTTGCGGCTAGCGCCGCAGCGCGTTGATCGCCAGCAGTACCCACCCGGCCATCAGCGTGGTGCCACCTACCGGCGCCAGCCGGGTCGGCCACTGCCACAGCGCACCGCCCACCAGGCTGCCGGAGAACAGCAGCACGCCCAGCAGCAACACGTACAACGCCAGATGCGCGATCGCGCCCTGCGCGCGCGGGCCGAGGGCGGCCAGTACCGCTCCGTGGGCAAAGGCGTACAACGCCGCCATGTTCAGGTGCTGCTGCGCCAGCGGATCGGACACGCCATGCGCGGCATAGGCCGAGAGACCGATCGAGGCCGCTGCCAGCAGCGCCCCCAGGCTGGCCAGCAACGACGGTTTACGCGCGCGTCGTTCGGAATTGAACATGACAGCTCCTTGCGCAATGCCCGACACCGGGCTCGGGATGAAAAAAAACGCGCCGCAGGAAGCGGCGCGTTTTCGTGTCCAGCACTACATGGGTCAGCCGAGGCTTACTTGACGGCCCAGTAGATGTCGTACGTCGCTTCCGGGGTGAACGACTTGTCCACGCCGTCCTTCCAGGTTTCGTACGGACGGTCGATGACTTCGTTACCCGAGGTCACGGCCCAGGCGCGCAGGGCGCTGCGGGCAACGTCCAGGCCTGCCATGTGACCGGTGTAGGCCGCATGCGCCGAACGGTGCGGAGCAACGCGGACGTACTTGACCGGAGCGCCACCGTCGATCTTGACGGTCAGCTGTTCGGCCGGCACGCCTTCGGCACCCTTCTTCTTCACCGGCTGGGCGATGTCGAAGGCGTACTTCTCAGCACCGAAATCGGTGGTGATGATACGCAGCGGACCGGCGGCTTCCAGGCCATTGGCCTCGATCACGCGCTTGATCCACTCCTGGTTGTCCTTGATGGACTTGGTGATGGAATCCTGGCCACGGTCGACATTACCGGCGGTGACGACCAGCAGGTCTTCGGCCGGGACATCGACGATGCCCAGATCGGTCAGCGGGGCTTCGGAAGTGCGGTAGTCGACATTCGGCACGGTGGCCAGCATGTTCGCCAGGCGCGACAGGCCCATCTTGATGTCATCGCCGATCTGGCGGCTGACATACAGGCCTGCGTAGCGGCCGAACAGGTCGAAGCCATACTTCACCGAGTAGTCCTGGGTGATCTTGACGTTGCGACCGCCCTTGCCGGTCGGCTCCAGGGTGAAGGTGCTGACCTTGTCGTGACCCTTGGAGGCGTCGTCGATGGCGATAACAACACGCTTGTTCTCTTCGGCTTCGGTCACCTTCCAGGAACCGGTGCCCAGGTCCTTGGAGGTGTAGTCGAGAGTGGCACCGACGCCGGAGGCCGGGCCGGACAGCTTCAGTTCAACGGCGGGATCGCGCAGTACCAGCGGGTTCCAGTCCTTGAAGCGGCGCAGACTGCTGACCGTGTCGTACACGATCGTCATCTTGCGGTTGGTCTCGATGCTTTCGGTGATGTGACGCTCGCCCGGCAGACAGACGCCAATGATGACGAACAGGCCAGCCACGATCCCCAAGGCGATCAGGAACTCGATAATACGGGTCATTCAGAGAGTCTCCGGGGCCGATCCCACGGCCGGGTTGATTGAAGCGAAGCGCCAATCCTAGCAGGCTTCGCGGGCATTGGTTATCGGGATTGGCGCACCGGTTTCCGTGCCGGCTGCGCATTTGTATGCACAAAGAATTCGAAGGGTAACGCATCCGCGTACCCGGCATGTAGGGGGCAAGTGGGGGGCAACCCTGAATCCGGGCCCAGACTGCGTGCCAAGTCTTTGTCGCTAAAGGATTTTCCTCACACCAACTGGAGTTCAAACGCTTTCAGGACTGCACGCGTACGGTCACGTACGCCCAGTTTGGAAAGGATATTGGACACATGGTTCTTGATCGTGCCCTCGGCGACCCCCAGCGAATTGGCGATCTCCTTGTTGGAGAAACCGCTGGCCATCAGCCGCAGGATCTCGGTCTCACGGTCGGTCAGCGGGTCGGGCCGGTCCAGGCTGACGAAGTCGTTGCGCATGTGCTCCAGCCCGGACAGCAGCCGCTGGGTCACCGCCGGCTGCACCAGTGAACCGCCATCGGCCACCGTGCGGATCGCCCCGACCAGCTGCGCCAGGGTCACGTCCTTGAGCAGGTAGCCCTTGGCACCGGCCTTGAGCCCGGCCAGCACCAGCTGGTCATCGTCGAACGTGGTCAGGATGATGGTCGGCGGCAGCTGTTCCTGCCGTGACAGCACCTGCAGCGCCTCCAGCCCGGACATCACCGGCATGCGCATGTCCATCAGGACCACGTCCGGGCGGATCTGCGGGATCAGCTCGACCGCCTGGCGGCCATCGGCGGCCTCGGCCACCACTTCGATGCCGTCGTCGAGCGCCAGCAGCGAGCGGATCCCCTGCCGCACCAGGGTTTGGTCGTCGACCAGGCAGACGCGAATCATCAACGCACTCCTTCAGGAACCTGGGTAAGGGCCGCCAGCACCGTTGCCGGTACCGTCGCCCGCAGCCGGAAGCCTTCGCCGGGGCGGGTTTCCACCTGCAGCTGGCCTCCACATTGTTGCAGGCGTTCGCGCATGCCGCGCAAACCATTGCCCACATTGACCGTTTCCGCCCCGACACCGTCGTCGCGGGCTTCCACCACAACCTGGTCCGGGACCTCACGGTACACCCGCAGCCACAGGTGGCGGGCGCCGGCATGGCGCACCGTGTTGGTGATGATCTCCTGGGTGCAGCGCAGCAGTACGTGGGCCCGCTGCGGGTCTTCCACATTCAGCGGCTCCTCGATCTCCAGCTGGATGTCCAGCGACGGCACGTGCTCGGTCAGCGGACGCAGCGCAGCGGCCAGGTCGATGGCGCCGGTCTCGCGCAGCTGGCTGACCACCTCGCGCACATTGCCCAGCAGGAGCTTGGCCAGGGCATGCGAGCGCTTCACGTGCTCCAGCGCCTGCCCTTCGGCGAGGTGGCCGGCCACTTCCAGATTCAGGGTCAACGCGGTCAGCTGGTGGCCCAGCAGATCATGCAGTTCGCGCGAAATGCGGGTGCGCTCGTTCACCCGCGCGCTTTCGGCCAGCAGCGCACGCGTGGCGCGCAGCTCGGCGTTCAGGCGGCGCTGCTCCTCACGCGCCTCGGCCTGGCGGCGGGCCACCAGCGCGATCACGAACACGAAGCTGGAAAAACCCATGTAGCCGACGGCCTGCAGCACGGCGATGACCGGCGGGAAGCCCAGCGGCTGGATGTAGACCGGCAGCACGGCCAGGTTGCTGGCCACCAGCCACACCACCCCGATGCGCGGGCCCAGCAGCCAGGGCAGCAGGCCGGCCACCACCATCAGCAGGATGCTGCCCAGTGCGGTGCCGGAGAAATAGCTCACGCCGATCGCGCAGGCCGTCAGCAGGATCAGCGCGGCATGGTCGAAGAAGCCGGGCCGGCTTTCGCCCAGCGAGCGCGTCAGCACCCAGTACACGAAGCCGAAGGCCAGGTAGGCCGAGGCCCAGGGAATGATCCGGAAGCCGGCCTCGCCGTCCAGGCTTTCCAGTGTCAGCGACACCGGATCGATCAGGTAGATCGCAAGCCAAAGGCCGACGGTGCCCCAGGTGAACAACCCGGAGTAGCGCAGCATCGCATTGTGGTTGAGTCGGGCCAGCATGGCCCATCGTAGCCTGTGCGCGTCAGGGCCCAAGGGCATAAAGTCATGTTCGGTGCGGTCCCCTGTTCATGCCGCAGCCCACCCCGGGCATGCAATAATCATGCGCAGGGTCCGTACATGGGACCAACCGCGTTACCCCACGGAGTCACAATGTCGATTGTCATCCGCGACGTGCGCGAGCACGAGCTCGATTCCGTCCTGGCTTTGAACAACAATGCTGGCCTGGCCATCCTTCCCCTGGATGCAGAGCGCCTGCGCCTGTTCTATGCAACCGCTGAATATTTCCGCGTCGCCGAGCGCGACGGCAACCTGGCCGGCTTCCTGATCGGCTTCGGCAGCGACAGCCAGCACGACAGCAGCAATTTCGCCTGGTTCAAGCAACACCTGGACACCCCCTTCTTCTATATCGACCGCATCGTGGTCGCCAGCCGCCGTCGCGGTGGTGGCGTCGGCCGTGCGTTCTATGCCGACGCCCAGAGCTTCGCCGAGCTGCGCTACCCGCAGATGACCTGTGAAGTGTTCCTGGACCATGGCGCCGATGCCGCCCTGCTGTTCCACGGCAGCTTCGGCTTCCGCGAGCTGGGCCAGAACACCATGCCGCAGGTGGACGTGCGCGCCAGCATGCTGGCCAAGGAACTGTGCAGCTTCCCGTGGGTGAATGAAACCTATGGCGGCAAGCTGCCTGATGTTGCATGGGCGCGCGACCGGCAGCTGCCGGCGCAGGCACAGCGGTCGACGGGGACCTGAGCGTGGCAGTGAATTTCGATTACGAACAGGCCGGTGAACTGAAGATCGGCCAGGTGGGCATCGCCAACCTGCGCATCCGCACCCTCGATGTTGAACGCCTCGTGCAGGAAATGCAGGAACGGGTAAGCCGTGCACCGAAGCTGTTCGGCCGTGCAGCGGTGATCCTGGACTTCGGCGGCCTCAGCCAGGTGCCCGACGTGGCAACGGCACAGGCCTTGGTCGATGGCCTGCGCGGTGCTGGCGTACTGCCGGTGGCATTGGCCTATGGCACCAGTGCGGTCGACCTGCTCTCGCAGCAGCTCGGCCTGCCGCTGCTGGCCAAGTTCCGCGCCCAGTACGAGCGCGCCGAGGCAGAACCTGCCCCGCCGCCGGCAGCCGCACCGGAACCGCGCCGTGCCGCACGCGCCGAAGCGAAGGCCGCGCCGGCTCCGGCGCCGGCCACGCCGATGGGCAAGGCTGCCGATGCCGCCGCGCCACAGCCGGGCCGCATGCAGCTGGGCAACGTGCGTTCGGGGCAGCAGCTGTATGCGGAAAACTGCGACCTGACCGTGATGGCCACCGTCGGCGCCGGCGCCGAGGTCATCGCCGATGGCAGCATCCATATCTACGGAACCCTGCGCGGCCGTGCGCTGGCAGGGGCCCAGGGCAACACCGCGGCACGCATTTTCTGCCGTGATTTCCATGCGGAACTGGTCGCCATTGCAGGCCACTACAAGGTACTGGACGATGTACCGGAAACCCTGCGCGGCAAGGCCGTGCAGGTGTGGCTGGAACAGGACCAGATCAAGATCGCTGCGCTGGACTGATGCAGCACCTCAAACAGAATCATCAGGAGAAGTCCTTTGGCTGAAATCATCGTAGTCACCTCCGGCAAGGGCGGCGTCGGCAAGACCACTTCCAGCGCAAGCCTGGCCTGCGGCCTGGCAAGGCGTGGCAAGAAGGTGGCGGTGATCGACTTCGACGTCGGCCTGCGCAACCTCGACCTGATCATGGGCTGCGAACGCCGCGTGGTGTACGACTTCGTGAATGTCGTGCACGGCGAAGCCACCCTCAAGCAGGCCCTGATCAAGGACAAGCGCTTCGACAACCTGTTCGTGCTGGCTGCCTCGCAGACCCGCGACAAGGATGCACTGACCCAGGAAGGCGTGGGCAAGGTCCTGAAGGACCTGGCTGCCGACGGCTTCGACTACATCATCTGCGACTCCCCGGCCGGCATCGAGAAGGGCGCCTTCCTGGCGATGTACTTCGCCGACCGCGCCGTGGTGGTGGTGAACCCGGAAGTGTCCTCGGTACGCGACTCGGACCGCATCATCGGCCTGCTCGATTCGAAGACCCACAAGGCCGAATCCGGCCAGGACGTGCCGGCCTTCCTGCTGCTGACCCGCTACACCCCGGTGCGCGTGGAAAGCGGCGAGATGCTCAGCATCGCCGACGTCGAGGAGGTCCTTGGCCTGAAGGCGATCGGCGTGATCCCCGAATCGGGCGACGTGCTCAATGCCTCCAACAAGGGCGAGCCGGTCATCCTGGATGGCGAATCCGCTGCCGGCCAGGCCTATGACGACGCCGTCGCACGCATCCTCGGCGAAGAACGCCCGATGCGCTTCACCAACGTCGAGAAGAAGGGCTTCTTCAGCAAGCTGTTCGGAGGGTAAGCATGGGCCTGTTTGATTTCCTCAAAGCGAAGAAGACCACCGCCGAAACCGCCAAGAACCGCCTGCAGATCATCATCGCGCAGGAGCGCAGCCACCGTGGCGGTCCCGACTACCTGCCGCTGCTGCAGCGCGAGCTGCTGGAAGTGATCAAGAAGTACGTCAACATCGACGTCGATGCAGTGAAGGTGGACCTGGTCAAGGATGGCCAGCACGACGTGCTGGACATCTCCGTGGCGCTGCCTGAAGGCCCGGACAAACCCTGACCCCCCAGCCCCGCCCGTGCCTGCATGGGCGGGGCTGCCTGACCCGCATGACTGATACCACGCCCGAACCGAACGTTACCCGCGTCGGCGACATCGCCTTCGCCGATGCCCAGCGCCTGCTCGCCGCGCATGAGCTGCGCCTGCATCGGGTTGCGGCCGGCGAGCCGATCCCGGGCAGTTACTGGGGCGAGCCCGAGGCGGGCATCATCGCCAGCGACGTCTACGTGCGCGATGACACGCCGGTGCATTCGATGCTGCACGAAGCCTGCCACCTGATCGTGCTGCCACCGGAGCGGCGCGCTCAGGTGCATACCGACGCCACCGATTCGGTGCCCGAAGAAGACGCCACCTGCTACCTGCAGATCGTGCTGGCCGGGTACCTGCCCGGTGTCGGCAGTGAGCGGCTGATGGCCGACATGGATGCGTGGGGGTATACGTATCGGTTGGGGTCGACGAAGGCGTGGTTTGAACAGGACGCCGAAGACGCAAAGGCTTGGCTGATCGAACGCGGCTTGCCGGTGGCGTAACGCATCGGTAGCGCCGGGCCATGCCCGGCGGCATGCACATCCGCCGCCGCGATGGGGTTCGCCGGGCATGGCCCGGCGCTACCGTGGGTCACGTGGCCAGCGCGCGCAGGGTGATGCCGACCACATACGCCAGATAGGTGCCGGTGGCATAGCCCATCGTGCCCAGCAGCACGCCTACCGGCGCCAACGCCGGATGGAACGCAGCGGCCACCACCGGTGCCGAGGCCGGGCCGCCGATGTTCGACTGCGAACCGATGGCGAAGTAGAAGAACGGCACCTTCAACAGCTTGCCCAGGCACCACAGCAGCGCGATGTGCACGCTGATCCAGATGATGCCGAGCAGGAACAGCCACGGGCGATCCAGCAACGCCAGCAGATCCATCTGCATGCCGATGCAGGCGATCAGGAAGTACAGCAACAGCGAGCCCAGGCGCGAGGCGCCCGCGCCTTCCAGCGTACGTGCACGGGTGAAGCTGAGGCCCAGGCCGAGCGTGGTCGACAGCACCACCACCCACACGAACGGCGCGTCCAGGCTGAACTGCGATGCCCAGCTGACGTGGACCTTGAACCACGCCGCCAGCGGCGCGCCGATGGCATGGGCCAGGCCGACGCCACCGAAGGCCACGGCCACGATCAGCATCAGATCGGTCAGGCTGGGAATGCGCTCATGCTCGGCCTGAAAGCGTGCGATGCGCTCCTTCAGCTCGTCGATGGCGGAGGTATCGGCACCGCTGCGTGCATCGATCTTCGCCGCGCGCCCAGCCATGAAGATCAACGCCGCCATCCACACGTAGCCAACACCCACATCGACCACCGCGAACTGTCCGAACGTGGTCGCGTTGACATCGAACACTTCGCGCATGGCCAGCATGTTGGCACCGCCGCCGATCCAGCTGCCGGCCAGTGCGGCCATGCCGGCCCAGGTATCACCGGCGACGGTATCGGGGTGGATCGCACGCATCACCAGGAACGCCACCACGGCACCCAGCATGATGCTGGCCGAGGCGCCCAGGTACATCAGCACCAGCTTCGGCCCCAGCCGCAGAATGCCCTTGATGTCCACGGCCAGGGTCAGCAGGATCAGCGCCGCCGGCAGCAGGATGTCACGCGCGACCGGGTTGTACAGCTTGGTGTTCTGCCCGTCGATCAGGCCGAACGTGTTGTAGATGCCCGGCAGCAGATAGCACAGCAGCAGCGCCGGCACGAAGGTATAGAAGCGCTTCCACAGGCCCTGCTCGCGCGAAGCGGTCCAGAACACGGCGCCAAGGGTGGCGGCGATCAGGCCGAAGACGACGATGTCGTTCTGGATCATGCAGGTGCTCTGGGTAGTGCCGGCCGCTGGCCGGCAATCTCGTTCAGGTGGGAAGCAGCAAGCGGTTGCCGGCCAGCGGCCGGCACTACCGGAAAGCCGCGCGCCGCCACAAGGGCGGCGCCGGTATCGCTTACTCGCCGATGTGCTGCTTCAGCCAGGCGTTGACGGTGTCATGCCACAGGATGCTGTTGTTCGGCTTCAGCACCCAGTGGTTCTCGTCCGGGAAGTACAGGAACTTCGACTCGATGCCCTGGCGCTGGGCCGCGGTGAATGCAGCCAGGCCCTGCTCGACCGGAATGCGGAAGTCCTGCTGGCCGTGGATCACCAGGATCGGCTTCTTCCAGTCAGCCACGTGGTTGACCGGGTTGAACTTCTCGTAGTTCGCCGCCTTCTGGTACGGGGTACCGCCCTGCTCCCACTCGGTGAACCACAGTTCTTCGGTGGCATAGCCCATCATGCGCTGGTCGAACACACCGTCATGGTTGACCAGGCACTTGAACGGGCTGTTCCAGTTGCCGGCGATCCAGTTGACCATGAAGCCGCCGTAGCTGGCGCCCAGTGCGCAGGCCTTGTCACCGTTGAGGAAGTCGTACTTCTTCAGCGCCGCGCTCCAGCCCTTCTGCAGGTCTTCCAGCGGACGGTCACCCCAGTGCTGGCTGATCGCATCGGTGAAGGCCTGGCCGTAACCGGTGGAGCCGTGGAAGTCGATCATCACCACAGCGTAGCCCTGGCCTGCGTAAGTCTGCGGGTTCCAGCGGTAGCTCCAGCCATTGCCGAAGCTGCCCTGCGGGCCGCCATGGATAAGGAACGCAACCGGGTAGGACTTGCCTTCCTGGTAGTTGTGCGGCTTGACCACATAGCCGTGCACGGTGTCGTTGTTCCAGCCCTTGAACTCGAACTGCTCGTAGTCGCCGAAGCTCACATCCTTCAGCACTTCGCCAGCGGCCGGGGTCAGTGCGCGCAGCGCGCCGATCGGCTCGCCAGCGGCCGGCAGCAGGCCGACCAGCACCTGGTCGTTGCTCTTCAGGCTGTTGCGGGTGATGGCCACGCTGTTGCCGGCCACGTCGACGGCGGTGACGCTGCCATCGCCGATCAGCTTGGTGGCCTTGCCGCTGGCCACGTCGATCTGGAACAGCGGGTGTTCGCCGAGGTCGTCGGCGGTGGTGTAGATGCTGGCGCCGTCGGCGGACAGGGTGATGCCGCCGGCCGAACGGTCCCACTGCGGCGCGATCTCGCGCGTCTTGCCGCTGGCCAGGTCCATCGCCATCAGGCCGAAGCGGTCCGCCTCGAAGCCCGGGCGCTTCATCGCGCGGTAGAACAGGGTCTTGCCGTCGCCGCTGAACACCGGGCCGGCATCCCAGGCCGGGTTGGACGCGGTCAGGTTGACCGGCGCCTGCTTGCCCGCAGCATCGAAGCGGTACAGGTCGAAGTTGGTCGACCACGGCTCCTGCTTGCCGGCCACGCGGATGCTGGCGACCACGCTGCTGCCATCCGGCGACCAGGCGAAATCGTCATTGCCACCGAACGGCTTGGACGGAGCGTCGCCGTCGATGGTCGCGCTCAGCGCCGAAGCGCCCTTGACCGCACCGGCCTTGGCTGCCGGCAACGGGGCGACGAACAGGGTGTTGCGGCGGCCGTCGTTCCAGGTATCCCAGTGGCGCACGAACAGCGAATCGAAGACCTTGCCGCTGGCCTTGGCGCCTTCCACGTCCTTCAGCTTCTTTTCGGTGCAGGCCAGGTCCGAGGCACAGGCCTGGAACACGCCGGCGCTGAACAGCACGCGGTCGTCCTGCGGCGACACGTGGTAGCTGTCCACGTCCACCGGGAAGTCGGTCAGCTGGCGCGGGGCGCCGCCACTGATCGGCTGTGCGTACAGCTGCTGGCTGCCGTTCCTGGCGCTGAGGAAGTACACGGTCTGGCCATCGGCCGACAGCGATGCAGAGTTGACGTTCCAGCCAGCCGGCGTGATCTGCTTCGGCGGTGCCGCGTCGCGGGTGCGCAGGTTGCGCGCGAACAGTGCGGTGCTGGCCTTGAGGTTGGCATCGGTGCTGCGCTTGGCGAACACCACGGTGCCGCCGTCGGCGGTCAATACCGGCGCGGAGACGCGGTCCATGGCCACCATGTCGCGGACTTCCAGGCCACGGGCAGCGGCGACGCTGGGCAGGGCAGCCAGCAGGCTCAGTGGCAACAGGGCATGAAGCAGTTTCATCGGGGTCTCCGCAGGACGGCAAAAAACCGATGGTAGGCCTGCGCGGCCGGGCCTGCCAAGGCCATCGGTCATGGCCGTGGCTGAGCTGCCGCCAGAAAAAGCAAACCGCGCCGTAGCGCGGTTTGTCGGAGGTCGGGGTCGGATCCGATTCCATGGGAATCGGCTCTGACCCCAGACGCTGCCAGCATGGGGTCAGAGCCCTTCCCTGCGGGAAGGGATCCGACCCCGTGGGCGTCATGCCACGGCGCGCTTGCCGGTGCGGTAGATCAGCCAGCCGACCAGGAACAGCACGGCCAGGCCGATCCACTGCGCGGCCGGCAGGTGGAACGGCACGGCCAGCACGTCGGCACGGCTGCTGACCACGATCGGCACGGCGATGGCGATACCCATCAGCGCCTCGCCGGTGATCAGGCCGGCAGCGAACAGCACGCCCGGCTTGTGCACGCGGTCGCGGCCCTCTTCGTCATCGGCGCGCACCTTGTGGAAGCGCTCGACCAGGTAGGAGATCAGACCACCGAGGAAGATCGGCACCATCAGTTCCAGCGGCAGGTAGATGCCGATCGCCGCGGCCAGCACCGGCACGCGGAAACGCGAGTTGCGCGACTTCAGCCAGCTGTCGAACGCGATGATGGCGGCACCGACCACGGCACCGATGCCGATGAAGGTCCACGGCAGCTCGCCACCGAACAGGCCCTTGGCCACCGACGCCATCAGGTTGGCCTGCGGTGCGGCCAGCGCATTCGGGTGCAGCTCGGACTTGACGCCGATGCCGTAGGCGGTGGCCAGCAGGTTCAGCACCGGGGCCATGATCAGCGCGCACGAGAACGCGCCGATGCCCAGCATCAGCTGCTGCTTCCACGGGGTGGCACCGACGATGTAGCCGGCCTTGAGGTCCTGCAGGTTGTCGCCACCGACGGCGGCGGCACAGCACACCACCGCGCCGATCATGATCGCGGCCACCGCACCCAGCGGCGCACCGAAGGCACCGACCGGCTGCAGGCCATCCTTGCCCAGCAGCAGCACCAGCACCGCCGAAGCGAACAGGATGGTGGAGATGGTGATGCCCGAGACCGGGTTGTTGGACGAACCGATCAGGCCGGCCAGGTAGGCCGACACCGAAACGAACAGGAAGCCGGCGACGATCATGATGAGGGTCATCGGGATCGACACGTGCCACTGGCCGACGATGGCCTGGTACAGCGCCAGCAGCGGCAGGGTGAACACCACCAAGGCCACCAGCATCCACTTCATCGGCAGGTCGCGCTCGGTGTGCGCCAGCACCGGGCCACCGCTCTTGCGCGCGGCCGCAAAGCCACTCTTGACGCCGTTGAGCAGCGACTTGCGCAGCGAGATCAGGGTCCAGATGCCGCCGATCAGCATCGCGCCGACACCGAGGTAGCGCATCTTCGCGCCCCAGATGGCGAACGCCGCTTCGGTGGACGAGGCGGTGGCGATCGAGGCGGCCAGCGCCGGATCGGTGTTCATGAAGAACGCCTGGTAGATCGGGATGGCGATGTGCCAGGTCAGGATCGAGCCGGACACCACCACGATGCCGACGTTGAGGCCGACGATGTACCCCACGCCCAGCAGTGCGGGCGACAGGTTGGTGCCGATGAAGGCGGTGACCTTGGAGCTGCCGACATAGGCCGAGGTGGCCCAGGCGTCCGGGATCAGGCGCATGCCGCTTTCCGCGGCCAGCTTCACGAACGCACCGATCACCGCCGACAGGCCGAGGATCTTCAGGCCCGGGCCGGGGTTCTCACCGGCCTTGAGCACTTCGGCCGCAGCCTTGCCTTCGGGGAACGGAAGCGGATCTTCGACGATCATCGAACGGCGCAGCGGCACCGAGAACAGCACGCCCAGCAGGCCACCGAGACCGGCGATGCCCAGCACCCACCAGTACTTGAAGTCCGGCCAGTAGCCCATGATCACCAGCGCGGGGATGGTGAAGATCACACCGGCGGCGATCGACGAACCGGCCGAGGCGCCGGTCTGCACGATGTTGTTCTCAAGGATCGAACCGCCACCCAACAGGCGCAGCACGCCCATGGAAATGACCGCGGCGGGAATCGCGGTGGCGATGGTCAGGCCTGCGAACAGACCGAGGTAGGCGTTTGCGGCCGACAGCACCACCGCCAGCACGATGGCCAGGACCACCGCGCGGAAAGTGAGCTGCTTGGGCGCAGCGTCATGGTTCATGAAAGCCCCTGCTGGCAAAAAATCCCTGTCACGCTAGCGTTCAGGGGGCAGCAAGTCCAGTGCGGTTCGGGAGGGGTGCGGTCGGGCGGCCAGTGAGATAGTCGCTTTTGGCCAAACTCGGCCAACGCATCAAGCGCATCAGGCACATTCCAGGGAGCTAGCGGGTCTCGCGGTTTCCTTGCCCTGCATGGGCCAGGCCAGCCGCCACCGCAGCGCTCCAGGCGACACAGTTTGAAGTGTCTCAACTGCCCATGCATCGTGTTCACGATCTGCAGCATGACGCTGAGCCGCCCTATGAACAATGCACTTCGGATCCGCCCGATCACATCGCCAGTCATGGCCATCGCGACCCTGTTCTGCCTGATGCCGCTTTGCGATCACGCATCTGCCTGGAGTCGCGTTGGCGCGATCGAGGTCACCGACCACGCTGGCAAACCCTGTTTCGGGCTTCCCAAGAAAGAGCGCAAGCGTATCGGTGAGACTCCGCAGGTGTTTGGTGTGGAGGTGTATGACGCGATTACTCCACCGCTGCGGCAGCAATGGTCTTTCGAGTTTGCCTATCCCGCGTCACTCCCGCTTCCACCCGGAGCCTGCGTGCTCTACGGAGAAGTACCAGCCAACGCCGTTGCAAGACAAACGTCCATGCCGCTGCAGCCTGGACGCCTGTACGACGTCTCGATGTCGGCCACCAGGACCGGCGCCACCCAGTTCTACAGCGCCCGATTCTGCCTGAAGGCGAACGCCGACGGCAGCCTGCACGCGATCCAGGTCCGCTACGACGACGCTCTAGGCTGGAGTCCTGCGGTCTGCCTGCCCTGAGCCGACGCGCGCGCTCGCCGACATCGGTCAGCACGTGCTGGAAACAGTTTATTGTTATGTTATATCCTGTCACGCCATTGACCTGAGCGCCCGTGGCCCCTCTCTCCTCCCGGCTGGCCTCCATCGACCAGCTGCGCGGCACCGTGATGCTGCTGATGCTGCTCGACCACGTGCGCGAGACGTTCTTCCTGCAGCATCAGGTCAGCGATCCGATGGACGCGGCGACCGTGTCCCCTGCCCTGTTCGCCTGCCGCCTGCTGGCCCACCTGTGCGCGCCGGTGTTCGTGCTGCTGACCGGGCTGTCGGCCTGGCTGTACGGCCAGCGCCATGCCGATCCGCGCCGTGCCATTGCGGCTTTCCTGCTCAAGCGCGGCCTGTTCCTGGTGGTGCTGGAACTGACCCTGGTCAACGTCGCCTGGACCTTCCAGTGGCCGCCGGAGACGGTGTACCTGCAGGTGATCTGGGCGATCGGCCTGAGCATGATCGCGCTGGCCGGCCTGCTGTGGCTGCCGCGGCCGCTGCTGGCCGTTCTGGCGGTGACGCTGGTGGTCGGCCACAACCTGCTGGACGGCGTACGGGTGCAGGGCGACGGCGCCCTGGCGGTGCTGTGGAAGGTGCTGCACCAGCGCGACTGGATCGAGGCTGGGCCGTTGAGCTTGCGTACCTCCTATCCCGTGCTGCCGTGGATCGGGGTGATCGCGCTGGGCTACCTGATGGCGCCGTGGTTCGCTGCCGGCAGCGACCCGCAGCAGCGCCGGCAGCGGCTGCTGTGGTCCGGGCTGGGCGCACTGGCCGCCTTCGCCCTGCTGCGCTTCGCCAACGGCTATGGCGACACGCAGTGGCAGTACCAGCAGACCACGCTGCGCACGTGGATGAGCGTGTTCAACATCACCAAGTACCCGCCCTCGCTGCAGTTCCTGCTGCTGACCCTGGGCGTGGGCCTGCTGCTGTTGCGGCTGTACGAGTGGCCGCCGCTGGCGCGTGCGCTGCAGCCGCTGGCCGATATCGGCGCAGCGCCGATGTTCTTCTATCTGCTGCACCTGTACGTGCTGAAGCTGCTGTACCTGGCGGCCCTGAAGACCTGGGGCCCGACCCACGGTTGCCTGTATGCACTGGACTCGGTGGCCGGCCTGCTGCTGGTGGCCTGTGCATTGGCGGTGGTGCTGTACCCGCCGACGCGGGCGTTCGCGCGGTTCAAGGCACGACGACGCGACCTGGCCTGGCTGCGGTACCTGTGAACGGTAGCGCCGGGCCATGCCCGGCGTTACGCAGGACCGCCGGGCATGGCCCGGTGCTGCCCGGCGCGCGCCTGCAGCGCACGCCTATAATTCCGCGATGAATTCCACTGCTATCGCTTCCGACGACTTCCTGGGCCATCCCAAGGGCGTCTACGTCTGCTTCTTCACCGAAATGTGGGAGCGCTTCTCCTTCTACGGCATGAAGGCGCTGCTGCTGCTGTACCTCACCAAGTACCACCTGTTCGGCGACAAGGCCGGGCTGGACCTGCTCGGCGCCTACGGCGGGCTGGTGTACTGCATCCCGGTGTTCGGCGGCATGTTGGCCGACCGCTGGCTGGGCATGCGCCGGGCGGTGCTGTTCGGCGGCATCCTGCTGGTGCTCGGCCACCTCGGCATGGCCTTCGAGGGCCACGCCGCATACCGGGTCAATGGCGAAGTAGTGCGCGACACCTCGGCATTGGCCGTGACCTACCTGTCGCTGGCGCTGATCATCATGGGCGTCGGCTTCCTCAAGCCGAACATCTCCACCATCGTCGGCAAGCTCTACCCGCAGGACGATCCGCGCCGCGATTCGGGCTTCTCGCTGTTCTATGCCGGCATCAACCTGGGCGCCCTGTTCTCTTCGCTGGTGTGCGGTTTCCTGGGCGAGGTCTACGGTTGGAAGTACGGCTTCGGTGCGGCCGGCATCGGCATGCTGGCCGGCCTGGCGATGTTCCTGTGGGGCCAGAAATACCTGCAGGGCCACGCCGAGCCGCCGCAACCGGCAACCTTGAAGCAGAAGGTGCTGGGCCTGCCGCGCGAATGGCTGATCTACCTGTGCGCGGTGATCGGCGTGCTGCCGGTGGCCTGGCTGATGTGGGCGGCCGGCAACGGTGCCTTCGCGCTTGGCGGTGAAATCAGCCTGGCACTGATGCTGATGCTGGTGGTGTTGGGCGGCGTGCTGGTCTGGTTCGCCTGGTTCACCGGCACCCAGTGCACGCCGGTGCAGCGCCAGCAGATGGTCGCGCTGATGGTGCTGATCTTCATGGCGCTGGTGTTCTTCACGATGTACGAGCAGTCGTATGGTTCGTGGGTGACCTTCACCGACCGCCTGCTGACCAAGGACATCGTGCCGGCGCTGGTGATCCGCGAAGGCTCACCGCTTCCGTGGTCGATCCTCTCGCTGCTGCTGGCACCGCTGGGCTTCGTGGTCAGCGCGCGCCTGTCCGAGCGTCGCCCCGGCTCGTCCGCCCCGCGTACGTTCTTCATCGCCATCGTTGCGTTGATGCTGGTGCTGCTGGTGCGCGACTGCCTGGTGATCCCGCAGACCGCCGGTTCGCTGACCTACCTCGGCGGTCTGTTCCTGGTGCTGCTGGCGCCGGCCTTCGCCGCGTTGTGGACCTGGATGGACCGCCGTGGCTGGGAACCGGGCAAGCCGGTGAAGTCGGCCTGGGGCCTGGTGATCGGTGCGTTGTCGTTCGTACCGCTGGCGCTGGCCGCGCAGCACGTTGGTGCCACCGGCGAGATGGCCAGCGTCTGGTGGCTGGTGCTGGCCTACTTCCTGCTGGCCAGCGGCGAGATGTGCCTGTCGCCGGTCGGCCTGTCGGCGGTCACCCAGCTGGCGGTGCCACGGGTGATGAGCCTGATGATGGGCACCTGGTTCCTGGCGACGGCCTTCTCCGAAACACTGGCCGCGCTGTTCGGCAAGCTGGCGGCGATCGACGTACCTGAAGGCGAAACGCTGGACATGGCCGCGGCCGCCGGTGCCTATGCGCACCTGTTCTGGCTGCTGATGTGGATCGGCCTGGGCTGCGCGTTGCTGGCCTTCATCGCTGCGCCGCTGTTGAAGCGGATGATGCATGGGGTGAAATAGGACCAATAGCGTCATCACCCAGCGTCAATCACTATTGCTACGACGGAAGCGACAGCACTTTCGTACAAATTGCATGTGCGGCAGGCGTAGGGGGAGGCAGGATGCGCCCTCCCTCGACTCCCCCTCCTCCCCACATGCGCTCTTCCCCTCTGGCCCGCACTCCGCTGGCCCTGCTGATCTCGACCTGTCTGCTCGCCCCGGTTCCGGCCATGGCGGACAGCGCGTCCGACACCTGCAAGGACACCGACCAGGTTCATTGCACTTCCGACACCGGCATTTCCGGCTGGTGGTGGGGCGGCCTGGCGGCCGTGGGCCTGGGTGCTGCGGCAGCCGGTGGCGGTGGCGGTGGCGGCAGTGAGGGTGGCAGCGGTGGCGGGGGCACGGCGCCGCCCGGCCAGGAAGGCGGCCAGTTCGGCAACAACCAGGTGCTGTCGGCTGCAGGCACCCAGGTGAACTGGCATCAGCCGGTCACCACCCGTATCGCCGGGCGCGCCCGCAACGAGGGGCAACTGCAGTTGCTGGCAGGCACGCTGCACCTGGTAGGCGAAGGCGAACTGCGCAATACCGGCAGCCTGACCGTCGGAAACACCAGCACCCTGCGCATCGATGGCGATGCGGACCTGGACAACCATGGCGCGCTGCGCATCGAGGGCGCCCTCGAGCTCGCCGGCGATGGAAGCCTGGAGAACTTCAGCCGGGCCGACTTCATCGGCGCGCGCGTGCAGGCAGCAGGTGAAGCCGAGATCGACAACAACAGTGTCCTGCACGTACAGGGGGGCCAATGGTCTTTCACACAGGATTCGGACCTGGACAACGGCCGCAATGGCGTGCTCGATATCAGTGGCACCAGCTTCGCCCTGCGCGACCGTGCCGAAGTGGAGAATGAAGGCCGCATCCTGGCGCGCGACCTGGCCGCCGGCAGTGCGCTGTTCGATGCAGTGACCGGTGCGTGGGGTACCGATCGCGATGCGATCGATGTGCTCGACAACCGCGGCTATATCCAGCTCGACGGCGACCATGGCAGCGTGCTTCGCCTGGTGGCGGACAGCCAAGCCAGCCACGCCGTCAACCGCAACGGCGCCAGCATCCAGAGTTCGGCACGCAACAGTGCCCTGCTGCACGTCGAAGGCGAGTACGCCACCTTGTTCAACCAGGGCACATTGACCGTCACCGGCGACGGCGCGGTGGCGATGCGCGGAGCGCGCGGCGCCACCCTTGTCAACGATGGCGTGATCAATCTGGGCACGGCCACCGACAACCAGGGCCGCGGCATGGTGGCCATGCAGTCCGATGGCAGCGCAACGCTGAACAACCGGCGCGGCGGCGTGATCAACATCCATGCCGCCGATTCGTTCGCCTTCCAGATCGCCGCAGGCGGCAGCGGGCGGCTGATCAACAATGGCGTGGTGAACGTGTACGGCCAGCGCAGTGGCCTGCATGCCGATGCTGATACGGCCGCCGCCGACCGCCCGGGCGATGATCTTGGCTGGCAGGCGCCCCGCGGCATCGGTGGCTACACGGTCGGTACCAACGCCGATGGCAGCACCGGCCGGCTGATGTTGCATGACGGTGGACAGCTGCAGGACGTTGCAGTGGATACCGGCTTCACCCGCGGCACCGATGCCTCGCACATCGTACTGCACGATGTGGTCAGCGGCGCCGAAGGCGGCGAGCAGAACATCCGCAGCACCAGCGTGGTCTGGCACGCGCACGCCGAACGCGATGCGCAGGGCAACGTGGATGTGACCATGCAGCGCCGAAACTACCGTGAGCTGGCCGGCGATGACCAGCAGCAGATCGCCTCGGCGCTGGAGAACGCATACCGCAACCACGCGCTTTTCCACAGCCTGGAAGTGGCCGATCAGCACACCTTCCAGAACGCGCTGCAGCAGCTGTCCGGTGCCAGTCTGGTAGGCAGTGCGCTGCGCGTGGCCAGCAACGCCGATGCGCTGTGGTCGCAGTTGGCGGCCCAACCGGCTGGGCAATCGCGCGCGTTGGCCTTTGGCGGCGGCAAGGCCAACGCACACGGCGTGCGCGGCGATGGCGGCGCGATGCAGGTGGCGCTGCAACTGCGTAGCGGCCAGATCCTGCAGTTGGCCACGGCGGCACTGTCGGGTGACCTGTCCGCAGGCGGCGGGCAGGATCGGCTGCACTCGCAGTTCGCCGGCATCGGTCTGGCCCAGCAGTGGGGAGCGCTGCAGCTGCGCCACCAGCTTGGCCATGAGCAACACCAGTTGCAGGGTCAGCGCCAGCTCGACTGGGGCCAGACCCGCGAGACCGCGCACAGCCAGCGCCGCATCGGCAGGACGATGCTGGCCACCACGCTCGACATGACGTCTGCACTGGGCAAGGTGCAGTGGCAACCACGCATCAAGGCCAGCGCCTTCGACCAGCGTGAAGGCGCCTTCCACGAACAGCACGCCAACGGCTTCGGCTTGGCGGTGGCCGCTGGCCGCCTGCAGGGCGTGCAGCTGGAAGTGGGCAGCGCGTTCCAGCGCTCGCTCGGCGCGCAGTGGCACCTTCAGGCCGACGTGGCAGCCAGCCGACCGATGGCACTGCGCGAGCAGGCGCGCTCTGCGTACCTGCTGGGCGCATCGGGCAATACCTTCTCCCTGCCCGGCGTACGCCGCAGCGGCGTCGACCACAGGCTGCAGCTGGGCCTGAACTACCAGGCATCGAACCTGGGCTTCGGCGCGCAGCTGTCCAGCCTGCGCCAGTGGGGTGAAAGCGATGTCCGCGCTGACCTTCAGTTCGGCTACCGCTTCCGCTGAAGTACTGGGCGACGGGCGCCTATGCGCCCGTCGCCGTCAGCTCAAGGCGCCTTGTCCTTGTCGGAAGACGTCGCGGCGGCAGCCGTGCTACCGCCCAGGCTGCGTGACAGGAAGGCAAGCAATCGGCTGTAGTAGTCGCGCTGGTTGGCCTCGGCGTACAGGCCATGGCCCTCGCGCGGGTAATACAGCGCTTCCACGGGCACGCCGGCCTGTTTCAATGCCGCTTCCATGCGTTCGGTGTGCTGCACCGGGGCACGCAGATCTTCGCGACCAGCGGCCAGCAGCACGGGCACCTTGATGCTCGCCGCAAGATTCACCGGCGACACCGCCGCCAGCGTGGCCGGATCACCCAGCCACTCCTGCAGATAGGTCACGCCGGAGGCGCGATCCTGGATGTCGCCGCGTTTGAACATCAACGGCAGGTCGTACACCCCCACATAGCCTGCCGCGCAGCGGTACAGCCCCGGCTCGCGCACAGCGCCCATCATGGCCGAGTACGCACCGTAGCTGGCACCGTAGATGCAGATGCGTGCGCTGTCGGCGATGCCTTGGCTGATCGCCCAGCGGGTGGCGTCGGTCACATCGTCCTGCATCGCGCGGCCCCATTGCCGGGCAGCGGCCTGGGTATGTGCACGGCCGTAGTTGCCCGAGCCGCGGAAGTTGACCTGCAGCACCGCGTAGCCGGCGTCGGCCAGCAACTGGTTCTCGCGCTCGAAACCACCGTCATCGAACACGCCGATCGGGCCACCATGCGGGACCACCACCATCGGCAGGTTGTGGCCATCACTGCCCCTGGGCAGGGTCAGGAAGCCATGCAGCGGCAGGCCGTCCCGTGCAGCCAGGGTGACCGGGCGAACGCTGGCACCGCCGTCACGATCGAACCAGCGATGGCGGCTGGTGAGGAACGCGGCGTTGCGGGTGGCGGTGGTGTACAGGAAATAGTCGCCGGGATTGGTCGCAGAGCTCACCTTCACCAGCAGGCGCGCGTTGTCGCGGGTACCGGTGAGCAGGCTCACGACCTGCCCGGGAAACGCCTTTTCAAGCCTGCGCTGGGTGCTGGCGGTCGGCGACTGCTCATCAAAAAAGGCGGTGCGCGTGACGGCGCCGACGAACTGGATACCCACCGGCACGCGCGTGCCGGGCTGGTAGACCACGCGGGTGGGGTCGACGGTGTCGTCCTGCAGCAGCGTACGCCGTTCTCCGCTGACCGGATCCCAGCTGACCACCGTATCGGGGCCGCGGGCCTGCTCCACCACCAGGTAGGCCAGCCGATTATCGGCGGAGAAGCCGATCGGGCGTTCGATGCGATGGCTGCTGCCTTCGTCGTTGACCAGGGTCCACTGATCGCGGTCCTGGCGATAGTAGAGCTTGTTGACGTTGTCGGCGGCGGCACCGTGGGCGAAGCGCAGTTCACCTTGATTGTCGGTGGTGAACGTTGCGCGCTGCACCGGCGAGCGCGAGACCAGGACGCGGCGCCCGGTGATGACATCCATCCGTTCCAACCGCGTATTGGTGTCGTTGGCAAATGGCCACAGCGAGATCAACACGTTGCGCTCGTCGGCAGCCATCGGATCGGCCAGGAATGCAGCCACCTGCTCGGCCACCCGTCCGGTCACGAAGCCGGGCTCGTCCGGGCGCGCACGGTAACCGACCAGCAGATCACCGCGCTTGCCATTGGCATCGATGGCATACAGTTCGCCGGTCGGCCGTGGCTGGTCCAGTGGCCCCCATTTCTCGGCCAGGCCGATGAGCAGGCGGGTGTCACTCACCCAGTCGACCTCGGCGGCGTGATTGTTGCGTGGCGGCCGGAAATTGCCGACCAGTTCCATCGTGTCGGTACGCAGCACCGCCACGGCAGTTGCGCCGTCCAGTGGCAAGGTCATGGCCAGGTACTCGCCGGTGGGCGAGAGCTGGATGTCATTGAACTCCGCGCGACGTACGTAGCCGTCCAGCGAAACCTCCGCAGCCTCCGCCCCACCCACGCCGCAGATGGCCATCAATGCGGCCAGCACCGTTGCATGTTTCATGACGTTCTCCTTGAAGCCGGGCATCCCCCTGCCCGGCACCGGGTCCGCGGCTCGCCTGCCTTACGGCGCCTTGTCCGCGCCTGCGGTCGCGCTGGTGCTGGCGGTGCTGCCGCCAAGGCTGCGTGACAGGAAGGCCAGCAGCCTGCTGTAGTACTCGCGCTGGTGCTCAGGCCGGTGGAAACCGTGCCCTTCGGTGCGGTAGTACAGGCTCTCCACCGGTGAGCCGGCCGCCTTCAGCGCTGCTTCCATGCGCTCGGTGTGCTTGATCGGCGCACGCGTGTCTTCGCCGCCAGCGGCCAGGAACACCGGCACTTTCAGCTGCGCGGCCAGGTTCACCGGCGAACGGGCTCCCAGGGTCTTCGGATCGCCTACCCATTCGCGCTGCCAGGCCATGGCCGAATCGCTCAACTGTGCCTCACCACTGAACATCAGCGGCAGGTCGTACACACCGACGTAGCCGGCCGCGCACTGGTACAGCCCGGGTTCGCGGATCGGCCCCATCATCGCGGCATACGCACCGTAGCTGGCCCCATAGATGCAGATGCGGTTGCTGTCGGCGATGCCCTCTGCGATGGCCCAGCGGGTGGCGTCGGTCACATCGTCCTGCATGGCCGCGCCCCACTGCTTCGCACCCGCTTGGGTGAACGCGCGGCCATAGTTGGCCGAACCACGGAAGTTGACCTGCAACACGGCATACCCTGCTGCTGCCAGCATCTGCGGCTCGTTGCTGTAGCTGCCCTCATCGAATACGCCGATGGGGCCACCGTGCGGCAGCACCACCAACGGCAGATTGCGCCCTTCGCTACCCGGCGGCAGGGTCAGGAAGCCGTGCAGCGGCAGCCCGTCACGCGCTTTCAGCGAGAACGGACGCACGGTGGCGGCCAGTTTCGGGTCGATCCATTCGCTGCGGCTGAGCAGATGCTCGGCCGCCTTTGCGCGGGTGTCGAACAGGTAGAAATCCCCGGGATTGCTGCCCGACCACGTCTGCACCACCACCTTGCCGCCATCACGGGTACTGGAGGTGATGAACACCGGGCCGCCGAACGCCGCTTCAAGGCTGCGGTACTGACGGGCATCGGCGCCCTTCTCATCGAAGAAGCGCGTACGCGGTGCATCGCCGGCAAACAGCGCGCCCACCGGCACGCGGGTGCCCGGGCGGAAGATGATCGCGTAGGGATCGACCACGCCATCGCGCAGCACCTCGCGCCGTTGGCCGGTCTGAGGGTTCCAGCTGACGATGGCATCGGGCCCGGTGGGCTGCTCGACCTGCAGATAGGCCAGCGCGCCATCTTCGGAGAAGCCGATTGCGGTTTCTATCCGGTGGCTCAGCGACTCGTCATTGACCAGCGACCACTGCGCATTGGTCCCGGCGCGGTAGTAGAGCTTGTTGACGTTGTCCGACGCTGCGCCGTGGGCGAAGCGCACTTCACCCTGATGATCGGTAGTGAAATCGGCACGCTGCACGGGTGAACCGGAAACGCGCACGCGACGCCCACTGACCACGTCAAGCCGCTCGACCCGGGTGTAGGGGTCCTCGGCGAAGGGCCATACCGCGATCAGCACATTGCGGTCGTCGCCCGCCAGTTCGTCGGTGAGGAAGGCCGCAACGTCCTCCACCTTCTTCGGCTGGATGCGCGTGCCCAACCCGCGCCCCTGCACGCGGTAGCCGACCAGCAGTTCCCCGCCCTTGCCATCGACGTTGACCCCGTACAGTTCACCGGTGGGCTGCGGCGTATCGAGTACTCCGAGCTTCTCGGCCAGGCCGACCATCAGGCGCTCGTTGCTCACCCATTCAAAGGTGTTGGCGTGGTTCTTGTCCTGCGGGCGGAACACGCCGGCAGGCTTGCGGTCGGACGTGCGCAGGATGACCAGCGCGGTGGAATCGTCCAGCGGTACGGTGCCGGCAACGTATTCGCCGCCGGGCGAGAGCTTGACGTTCGAAAACGACTCCGGTTTCAGGTACTTCTCCAGGTCCACCCCGCCGGTACCCGCCGACGTCCCACCCACCACCGCGCACAACAGCGCGGCAAGTACAGTCCTGCGCATCCTTCCCCCTCCCTGCCCGGACACCCTGTCCAGATTCGCCGATTCTAGGCAGGCCCGCGATGGCTCCGCCAGTGGCGAGGCGCCATCGCCGGACTCAGGGCGCCTTCTCCGCATTGCCAGCGGCCGTCACCTGTGCCGTTGCTCCGCCCAGGCTGCGCGACAGGAACGCCAGCAGGTGGCCGTAGTAGTCGCGCTGGTTGGCCAGGTTGTACAGCCCATGCCCTTCGTTCTTGTAGTACAGGGCCTGCACAGGCGTTCCGGCCTGCTTCAATGCCGCCTCCATCCGCTCGGTATGCACCACCGGTGCGCGCTGGTCTTCGCGGCCGGCGGCCAGCAGCACCGGCACGCCAACCTGCGCGGCCAGGTTGACCGGCGAGCGTTCGACAAGATCCTTGGGCCGTCCCAGCCACTCGCGCAGGTAGATCAACCCGGATTCGTCACTCTGGATATCCCCGCGCGCATACATCAAGGGCAGGTCGTAGATGCCAACGTAACCTGCCGCACAACGGTAAAGACCCGGCTCGCGCACCGTCCCCATCAGCGCCGCATAGGCGCCGTAGCTGGCCCCATAGATGCAGATGCGTTCACGGTCGGCAATTCCCTGCTCGATGGCCCAGCGCGTGGCATCGGTCACATCATCCTGCATCGCCGCGCCCCACTGTTTGCGCGCAGCCTGCGCATGTGCGCGCCCGTAACCGGCCGAGCCACGGAAATTCACCTGCAGCACGGCATAGCCGGCGGCCGCCAGCATCTGCGTCTCGGTGGAGTACGTGCCATCGTCCAGGACCCCGATCGGACCGCCATGCGGCACCACCACCATCGGTAGCGCGCGCATCGGCACCCCCGGTGGCACGGTAAGGAACCCATGCAGGGGGCGGCCGTCGCGGGCCTGCAAGGTGATGGCGCGTACGTCGGCACTCTGCGCCGGGTCGATCCAGTCGCTGCGGCTGATCAGGTGCCGGGCGCGCTTGCCCAGCGTGTCATATAGGTAGAAATCACCCGGATTGCGGCCCGACCAGGATTCCACCAGGACAGTGCTGCCGTTGCGGGTGCTGGAGGTGATGTATACCGGAGCACCCAGCGCGGTTTCCAGGCTGCGATAAAGCCGGGCATCCTCCGAGGTCTCATCGAAGAAGCGCGTGCGTGGGGTAGTGCCCATGAACAGCGCACCCACCGGCACCTGCGTACCGGGGCGGTGGATGATGCGTGCAGGGTCGGCGATCTCATCACGCAGAACCGTTCGCCGCTCGTTGCTCTGCGGGTCCCAGCTGACGATCACGTCGGGGCCTTCGGCCTGCTCCACCTGCAGATAGGCCAGGCGGCCGTCGGCCGAGAAGCCGATGGCCGCTTCGTTGCGCGGGTTCAAGGCCTCATCGTGCAGCAGTATCCATTCGCTGCTGGCACCGGCGCGGTAATACAGCTTCTTTTTCTGGTCAGGTCCGACGCCGTAAGCGAAGCGCACTTCGCCCCGGGCGTCGGTAGTGAAGGCGGCCTGCGCGATCGGCGCGCGCGCGACCGCGTTGCGGCGACCGGTGCTCACGTCCATGCGTTCGATCTGGGTGGCCGCGTTGTCGGTGAACGGAGTGACCGCCACCAGCACGTTGCGATCGTCGTCCTTCAACTCATCGGTGAGGAAAGCCGCCACCATTCCCGCAGGCTTGACCTTGATGTTGGTGCCCAGTCCGGTTTCAGCGGTGCGGTAGCCGACCAGCAGTTCTCCCCCCTTGCCGTTGGCGTTGATGCCGAACAGCTCGCCGGTGGGCGCTGGTCGATCCAGCACACCCAGCTTCTGCGCCATGCCCACAAGCAGGCGTTCATTGCTTACCCAGTCGAAGGTATGGGCGTGGTTGTTGCGGGGTGGGCGGAAGGTGCCGACCATCTTCATGTCGGCGATCCGGTAGATCGCCAGCGCCGTACCCGCCTCGATCGGAACCGTGGCAGCCACGTACTCGCCACCCGGCGAAATCTTGATGTCGGCGAACGCTTCCTGCCGCAGGTAGCGGTCCAGGTCCACCCCGCCGGTACCCGCCGACGTCCCGCCCACCACCGCGCACAGCAGCGCGGCAAGCACAATCCTGCGCATCCTTCCCCCTGAGAACGGGCCCCCTGCCCGCAGTCTCGATTCTAGGCAGGCAAGCGGGCGCGCCGCCAGTGGGCAGAAAAAACGACGGCACCGTTGCCGGTGCCGTCGTTGCCACTACCTTGGAGAGAGAGTAAGGACGTGGGTTCGGGGGGCGTGCGCCGGGTCAATGGACCCCGCGCACCGCCAGAGTGAGGGCCAGGATGCTGAGGATCACCGCGATGGTGCCGTCCAGCACGCGCCAGGTGCTGGGCTTGGTGAACAGCGGCGCCAGCAGGCGCGCGCCCAGGCCCTGCGCGGTCAGCCACAGGCAGCTGGCGGTGACCACGCCGGCCGCGAAGGCCATGCGCGCATTGCCGAAGTTCTCGGCGATGGAGCCGATCACCATCATGTCCAGCCAGAAGTGCGGATTGATCAGCGAGAAGCCGACTGCCGCCATCAGCACCGCACGACGGCTGCCGTCATCGCTGTCGGCTTCGCCCATGCCACCGCCACCGGCGATCGCACGGCGTGCCGACTTCATCGCATACCAGGCCAGGAAGGCCACACCGGTCCAGAGGACGGCGGTGGTCAGCCACGGCAGCGCGGTGGTGAGCGTGCGCAGGCCGGCCACGCTGGCGAAGATGAAGATTGCATCGATGGCCGCGCAGGTGGCGACCACCGGCACGATGTGCTTGCGCAGGATGCCCTGGCGCAGGATGAAGGCGCTCTGGGCGCCGACCACGGCAAACAGGCCGATGCCGGTAGCCGCACCACTGAACCAGGCACCAAGGCCGGTGCTGGCGGAGATGACCGAGAACATGGGATTCACTACCTTGTCTTGCTTGGGGGGAGCGGTGCCTCGCGAAGGCGGACAGCACCGGAACGGGCGCCATTGTCGCGCCGCAACATAGAAAAGACGAGCTAAACTTACTAAACCAACATTAGCGGAGCTTAATCGCCATGCGCATCGACCATGCCCAGCTGCGGGCCCTGGCTGCGGTGATCCGCGAAGGCAGCTTCGACCGTGCCGCGCAGTCGCTCAACGTCACCCCCTCGGCCATCTCGCAGCGGGTCAAAGCACTGGAAGACCGCATCGGCCGCCTGCTGGTCAAGCGCGGCACGCCTGCGACCGCGACTGCCGAGGGCCAGTTGCTGGTGCAGCTGGCCGAGCAGACCGCCCTGCTGGAGCACGACGCGCTGCACCGGATGGGCCTGGCCGACGAGGACCTGCCGCAGGCCAGCATCCCCGTAGCGGTGAACCACGACAGCCTGGAGACCTGGTTCCCACAAGCCGCCCAGCAGTTCGCGCAGGGCACCGGCACCACCCTGGACCTGCGGGTGGAGGACCAGGACCACACCGTCGAACTGCTGCGCCAGGGCACCGTGCTGGGGGCCGTGACCACCCTGGACGAGCCGGTGCAGGGTTGCCAGATCCACGCGCTGGGCAGCATCCGCTACGCCGCCACCTGTACGCCGGAGTTCCGCGAGCAGCACTTCGCCAAGGGCGTGACCGCACAGGCGCTGGCGCAGGCACCGGTGCTGGTATTCAACCGCAAGGACGACATGCAGTCGCGCTTTGCCCGGCGCATGGCCGGCGCCGACCTGCCCAGCACCGCGCCGACGTGGTGGATTCCTTCCACCCGCGCCTTCGTGCAGGCCAATCTGGGCGGGCTGGGCTGGACGATGAACCCGCTGCCGCTGGTCAAGCGCCATCTGGACGCCGGGCGCCTGGTCTACGTGCGGCAGCGCGCGTGGGAAGACGTGCCGCTGTACTGGCAGCACTGGAAAGGCGACGTTCAGACGATGGCGCTGCTGACCCGGGCAGTGCTGGACGCCGCCTCGGCACTGGTGCAGCGCAGGCGCTGAAGAGGGGACGGAGAGGATCAAGTCGCTTGTGCTACAAACGCCTTGATCCTCTCCGTCCCCTTTTCATGCAAGCATCGGTGCAACCGACGAGGGGGCTGACCGATGGAAACCGAACCGGTATTCCTGCATATCCGCGTGGTGATGGGGATCATCCTCGGCCTGTCCATCACCACCCTGCTGAAGGGGCTGGCGCAGGTCATCGAACACCCGCAGCGGCGTGGCTGTTCGGCGCTGCACCTGTGCTGGGTGGTGTGGACGCTGGTATCGCTGGTGACCTTCTGGTGGTGGGAATTCCGCCTGGTTGAAGTACACCGCTGGACGTTTGAAATCTATCTGTTCGTGGTCACCTACTGCGCGACCTGGTTCCTGCTGTGCGCGCTGCTGTTTCCCGAAGACCTGCGCGAGTACGGAAGTTACGGCAACTATCTGATGCAGCGTCGACGCTGGATCTTCGGGGTGGTCGCGATATTGACCCTTCTGGATCTTGTGGATACCGCGATCAAAGGGGGAAGCCGATGGCGGCTGCTGGGCGAAGCCTACCCCCTGCATACGGTGCTGATGCTCATCGTCGCCGCACTCGGCTGGCATCTGCGCAGTACGCGCGCGCAACTGGGGCTGGCCGCAGCGACGCTGGCCTATCAACTGGGCTACTTCGCGGCGGAGTACTTCACCATCGGCAGTGAGTGAGGAGCGCCGCCGGTCTCCATCCAATCTCCATAGGCGTCGGCCACAATCGCCCGGTTCCATTCGACCGCAGGTTTCCCAGATGACGATCCACTACCGCAATGCCCGTCCCGATGACGCCGCCGCCTGCATCGACCTGCGCGGGCGTACCCGCGAGAACGCCTTCAGTGCAGCGCAACTGGCCGAGCTGGGCATCACCGAAGAAAGCTGGGCCGCAGGTATCGCCGATGGCGATTCGATTGGCCGCGTCGCCTGGGAGGGCCAACGGATGGCCGGCTACTGCTTTGCCGACCGCGAAAGCGGCGAGGTGCTGGTGCTGGCCCTGCTGCCGGAATTCGAGAAGGGTGGCATCGGCCGGCAACTGCTGCAGGACGTGGTCAGCCTGAGCCGCGATGCCGGCCACAGCCGCCTGTTCCTGGCCTGCTCAGCCGACCCGCGCTCGCGTTCCCATGGCTTCTACCGGCACCTGGGCTGGAAGGCGACCGGCGAGATCGATGAGGCCGGTGACGAGATCCTTGAGCTGGCGTGATCGAGGGCATCGCCGGGCGTGGCCCGGCGCTACCGGGTGAGGCTGCCGCGAGCCGTCGGATGCTGCGTTGCATCAAAATCGGACCGGAAGCGGTTAAAATTGCCACAGGAATGCTGCAAGGCGTTGTTTCTTCACGCTCTTTCCCTGTTTCTTGCGCATTCTGACCCCCTTCCCCGCCAACGATCCCGCCCCCATGAAGAAATTTGGCAAGGCCCTGCTCGCCCTGCTCGTGCTGCTGTTGCTGGTGGCCGCGCTGTTCCTGTACTGGCCGCTGACCCAGCGCTCGGTGCCCGCCGCGAACAACGACAAGCCCGTCGATGTCGTGCTGGTCGGCGCCGGCATCATGAGCATCACCCTGGCCACCTACCTGCAGGAACTGCAGCCGGACTGGAACATCCAGGTCTATGAGCGTCTCGACGGCGTCGCCGGTGAAAGCTCGGACGGCTGGAACAACGCCGGCACCGGCCACTCGGCATTCGCCGAACTGAACTACACCCCGGAACTGCCCGATGGCAGCATCGAGACCAAGCGCGCGGTCGGCATCGCCGAATCGTTCGAGGTCTCGCGCCAGTTCTGGTCGCACCAGGTGAAGGAAGGCCGGTTGAGCCAGCCCAGCGACTTCATCAACCCGACCCCGCACATGAGCTTCGTCTGGGGCGATGACAACATCGCCTACCTGCACAAGCGCCAGCAGGCCCTGGTGAAGAACCCGCTGTTCTATGGCATGCAGTACTCCGAGGATCCGGCACAGATCAAGCAGTGGGCACCGCTGCTGATGGAAGGCCGTGATCCGAAGCAGAAGGTTGCCGCAACGTGGATGCCGCTGGGCACCGACGTCAACTTCGGTGTGATCACCCGCCAGCTGACCACCGGCCTGCAGCGCAGCCCGAACTTCAGCCTGCACCTCAACCACGAAGTGAGCGCGCTGCGGCAGAACGCTGACAAGAGCTGGAACGTGACGGTGAAGGACCTCAAGGCCGGCACCGAGTCCACCACCCACGCCCGCTTCGTGTTCATCGGTGCCGGTGGCGCCGCGCTGAAGCTGCTGCAGATGTCCGGCATTCCGGAATCGAAGGACTACGCCGGCTTCCCGGTGGGCGGCCAGTTCCTCGCCTTCCAGGGCCAGGACGTGACCTCGCGCCATGGCGTGAAGGCCTATGGCATGGCCGAGACCGGTTCGCCGCCGATGTCGGTGCCGCACCTGGATGCGCGCAAGCTGGATGGCAAGCCGGTGGTCCTGTTCGGGCCGTTCGCGCTGTACAGCACCAAGTTCCTCAAGCACGGCTCGTGGTGGGACCTGTATTCGTCGGTCAACCACAACAACGTCGGCCCGATGCTGGAAGTGGGCAAGGACAACCTGGACCTGGTGCAGTACCTGATGGGCCAGGCGCGCCTGAACGATGCCGATCGCCAGGCCGAACTGGTCAAGTACTTCCCCAATGCCAAGCCGGGCGACTGGAAGCTGGTCACCGCCGGCCAGCGCGTGCAGATCATCAAGCGTGATCCGCTGAAGGGCGCGGTGCTGCAGTTCGGTACCGAGATCGTGACCGACAAGGACCACACCCTCGCTGCGCTGCTGGGTGCCTCGCCGGGCGCTTCGACCTCGCCGCCGATCATGCTGGACCTGATGGCCAAGGCCTTCCCGGAACAGATGAAGGCCGGTTGGGAAGCCCGCCTGCGCGAGATCGTGCCGTCGTACGGCCGCAAGCTCAACGAGAGTGCCGCGCTGACCAACGAGATCCGCACGTTGACCAGCCAGACCCTGCACCTGCCCTACCTGGAGGTTCCGGTGGAAGCAGGTACGACGCCAGCACTGGCACCGACGGCCGCGCCTGCGCCGGCCCCGGCCAAGGAAAAGCGCAACGCCAACGAAGAGCTGCAGGCGCTGTAAGCCTGCGCTTGGCGGATGCCTGCGGACGGCCACCTTCGGGTGGCCGTCTGCGTTTGCGCGCGGCGACGGGGCGGATCCCTCCCGCACGGGAGGGCTCTGACCCGTTCCGGGAGACCCCTCGCAGGGTCAGAGCCCAGTGCCTGCGGCAATGGGATCCGACCCCGCCCTGACGCTTGCTGCGCGCCTGAAAGCCCCTGCGCAATGACGCGAATTGTAATGTTGTTAAGAATTATTTACATTTGCATCCTGCGCAGTGACCGCGCCCCTCCCAGATGGACCTGACGTGCCCGAAGCCGCCGCCCCGGGTGCTGGACGACTGTTGCCGCCCCTTCCCCGCCTCTACGTTCCGAGCCCGCCATGACCCAGATTTTCCCCAGCCGCCTGCCCCGCCGTGCGCTGCTGCCCGCTGCCCTGCTGTCCTGCCTCACCTTGGCTGCGCCGTCGGCATTGGCCGAGGTCGCTGCCGACGCCTCCGACGCCAAGACCCTGGACCGGGTGAGCGTGCGCGCCGAGCAGTCCGCGCCACCATCGAGCACCACCCGCCTGCCGATCACCCTGCAGGAAACGCCGCAGTCGTCCACGGTGATCGGCCTGCAGCGCCTGCAGGACGAATCGTTGTTCAGCCTCAACGACGTGATGCGCAATGTCACCGGCGTCAGCGTGTCCTTCTATGACACCCAGCGCCCGCTGTACTACGCGCGTGGTTTTGCCATCACCGATTTCCAGGTGGATGGCATTCCGACCTACAGCGGCTCGACCAACCAGGAATACGACACCGCCTTCTATGACCGGGTGGAAGTGATCCGCGGCGCCAACGGCCTGCTCAGCGGCGCGGGTGTGCCGTCGGCCACGGTGAACCTGCTGCGCAAGCGCCCGGGCAAGGAGTTCGACGCTTCGTTCTCGGTCAGCGCCGGCAGCTGGGACTACCGCCGCATGGAAGCTGACGTGACCGCGCCGCTGACCGCCGACGGCCGCTTCCGCAGCCGCGTGGTCGCCGCCTACACCGATCGCGATTTCTATTACGACCGCTACAAAGAGAACAAGATGGCCGGCATGGCCGTGCTGGAAGGCGATGTGACCGACAGCACCACGGTGACCGTCGGCTACCAGACCCAGGACAACAACCCGGTGGGCTCGACCTGGGGCACCGTGCCGTTCTTCGACAGCCAGGGCAACTTCGCCCATCTGCCGCGCTCGACCAACCTGGCACCGAAGTGGAGCTACTGGCAGCGCGAGACCAGCACGGTGTTCGCCAACCTGGAGCAGCGCTTCGGTGACAACTGGCTGCTGAAGATCAACACCGCCTACACGCGTGGCAACGTGCAGAACATGCGCCTGTACGGCACCGGCAATCCCGACCCGACGACCGGCGCGGGCATCTACCTGCGCACCGCCGCCGGCGATTCGGAAGACACCCGCCGCAACGTCGACGCCTACCTGACCGGCACCTTCAACCTGTGGGGCCAGCAGCACGACGTGACCGTGGGCGCGCAGTGGGCCGACCTGGAAGGCACCACCAACACCCTTGCGCTGAACTACCCGCGTGACTGGGCTCGTTGCGGCAGCGAGCGCTGCTACTACATTCCCAACGTGCACACCTGGGATGGCGACATCTCCGAAGTGACCTACACCCTGACCGGCGCACGCCGCGTGGCCAAGACCACGCAGAGCGGCTTCTACCTGGCCACCCGCCTGCGCCTGGCTGATCCGCTGGCGCTGATCGCCGGCGCACGCCTGAGCCGCTGGCAGACCCAGACCCGCGCCTACAACGCGGCCGGCGCCTACACCGCCACCAGCGGCGCGTACAAGGTGAGCGATGAAATCACCCCGTACGTGGGCCTGGTGTACGACATCACCCCGAACGTGGCGGCCTATGCCAGCTACACCGAGATCTTCAATCCGCAGAACTACAAGGACCGCAACGAGAACCTGCTGGCGCCGGTGCAGGGCTCCAACCTGGAAGCGGGCCTGAAGACGCAGTGGTTCGACGGTCGCCTGACCGCCAACGCGGCGGTGTTCGAAGCCAAGCAGGACAACTACGCGGTGCGCGACATGAGCGTGCCGGAGGGCTCGTTGAGCGACGGCAGCTCGGCCTACATCGGCGTCAACGGCACCAAGGCGCGCGGCTGGGAGGTGGACGTCAACGGCGAGATCCTGCCGGGCTGGACGGTCAATGCCGGCTATACCCACGTCAAGGTGACCCGCGCGGCCACCGACCTGCTGTACGCCAATCCGGCCGAAAACCTGCTGCAGCTCAACACCCAGCTGCAGCTGCGCGGCGCGCTGGAACGCCTGAGCATCGGCGGTGGCGTGCAGTGGCAGAGCAAGGTGCAGGGCTACAACATCCCCTACCCGCTCGGCGGCACGGTGACGGTGAACCAGCCGGCGTATGCGCTGGTGCAGTTCAACGCCAACTACCGCATCAGCGACAACTGGACGGCGACGCTGAGCGTGCGCAACGCTCTGGACAAGACCTACTGGGCCAACCTGGACTACAACAACTACGGCGAACCGCGCTTCGTGGCGGCCAGCCTGCGCTGGAAGTTCTGAGCAACCCGGAAATGGTGGGTGCCGACCGTTGGGGGTGGGTGCCCACTGTTGGGGGTGGGTGCCGACCGTTGGTCGGCACGCTTCTGACGCTCCGCCACGACCCACGGTCGTGGCCCACCTGAATGGGCCCGCCTTCGCGCGGGCCTTTTCTTTGCTGCACTGCGGGTTGCACACCCCTCCGTAATTATGGCGTAATTATTCCAACGCCATTCGGAAGTCCGTCGATGAACCCGAGTTGGGACACGCTGGAGCGGGGCCGCCAGGCGCGGCTGGAACGCGCCGCGCCATGGGCCAGGGGTCACGAGGTGGCGGCTGGCGATGTCGCCGAGCTGCTGCACGCGCTGCTGGAGCCGGGTGACAAGGTTTGCCTGGAAGGCAACAACCAGAAGCAGGCCGACTTCCTCGCCCAGACGCTGGCCGACCTCGACCCGGCACGGGTGCATGACCTGCACATGGTGCAGTCGGTGCTGTCCCTGCCTTCGCACCTGGATGTGTTCGAACGCGGCATCGCCTCCAGGCTGGACTTCTCCTTCTCCGGGCCGCAGTCGGTGCGGCTGGCCAACCTGGTGGCCGAAGGACGCATCCAGATCGGTGCCATCCACACCTACCTGGAACTGTTCGGCCGCTACTTCATCGACCTCACGCCGCGTGTGGCACTGGTCGCGGCGCAGGCTGCCGACCGCCACGGCAATCTCTACACCGGCCCCAACACCGAAGACACGCCGGTGATCGTGGAGGCCACCGCATTCGGTGGCGGCATCGTCATCGCCCAGGTCAACGAGATCGTCGACACCCTCCCCCGCGTCGATATTCCTGCCGACTGGGTCAACTTCGTGGTGCAGGCGCCGCGCCCGAACCATATCGAACCGCTGTTCACCCGCGATCCGGCGCAGATCTCCGAGATCCAGGTGCTGATGGCGATGATGGCGATCAAGGGCATCTACGCCGAGTACGGGGTGAACCGGCTCAACCATGGCATCGGTTTCGATACAGCAGCAATCGAACTGCTGCTGCCGACCTACGCCGAGTCGCTGGGGCTGAAGGGAAAGATCTGCCAGCACTGGGCGCTCAACCCGCACCCGGCGCTGATTCCAGCCATCGAATCGGGTTTCGTCAAATCCGTGCACTCGTTTGGTTCGGAACTGGGCATGGAGAAGTACATCGCCGCGCGCGGGGATGTGTTCTTCACCGGCGCCGATGGTTCGATGCGCTCCAACCGCGCGTTCTCGCAGACTGCAGGGCTGTATGCCTGCGACATGTTCATCGGCTCCACCCTGCAGATCGACCTGCAGGGCAACAGCTCCACCGCAACGCGCGACCGCATCGCCGGCTTTGGTGGTGCACCCAACATGGGTTCGGATGCACGCGGCCGCCGCCACGCCAGCGACGCCTGGATCAAGGCGGGCCAGCAGGCCGCGCGGCCCGGCGAGATGCCACGCGGGCGCAAACTGGTGGTGCAGATGGTGGAAACCTTCCGCGAGCACATGGCGCCGGCCTTCGTCGACCGCCTCGATGCCTGGGACCTGGCCGAGCGCGCGAGCATGCCGCTGCCGCCGGTGATGATCTACGGCGACGACGTCAGCCATGTGCTGACCGAGGAAGGCATCGCCAACCTGCTGCTGTGCCGCAGCCCGGAAGAACGCGAGCAGGCGATCCGCGGCGTGGCCGGCTATACCGCCGTGGGCAGGGGACGCGACCGCGCCATGGTGGAAAACCTGCGCGACCGCGGAGTGATCCGCCGCCCGGACGATCTCGGCATCAACGTGCGCGATGCCAGCCGCGATCTTCTTGCCGCGCGTTCGGTGAAAGACCTGGTGCGCTGGTCCGGCGGTCTGTACGACCCGCCCAAGCGCTTCCGCAACTGGTAAGGGCCACGCCATGGAAACCCTCGACTATCGATTCGCTGGCACGACGCCCGTGCGCTTCCCCACCGATGCGGTGCTGGTGGGCGTACTGGCATCGGGCAACCTGGAAATCCTGCTGGAACCGGCCGACCTGGACGGTGCGATGACCGTGCGCATCATCACCGCTGCACGTGGCTTCGGCACGGTCTGGCAGGCGGTGATCGCCGACTTCGCCCAACGTCACCCCCTGCGCGATGTACGCGTGTCGATCAACGATGCTGGCGCTACACCGGCGGTGGTCAGCCTGCGCCTGGACCAGGCCGTCGAGACCCTGCTTGCCGGAGGCCAGCCATGACGCTCGCACAGCGCACCAGCTATTACGAAGCCGATGCCCGCGCGCGCATCGCCGCGCTGCTTGATGCAGGATCGTTCCGCGAATTTCTCGGCCCAGCCCAGCGCGCCATCAGCCCGCATCTGGCGCAGCTGGACCAGCCGGCCGCCTTCGACGATGGCATCGTCGTCGGTGAGGGACACCTGCACGGCAAGCACGTGCTGGTGGCCGCACAGCAGGGTGAATTCATGGGCGGCGGCGTGGGTGAGGTGCATGGCGCCAAGTTGACCGGCCTGCTGCGCCGCGCGGCGGACACCCATCCCGATGGCGTGCTGTTGCTGCTCGATACCGGCGGTGTGCGCCTGCATGAAGCCAATGCGGGATTGATCGCCATTTCCGAAATCATGCGCGCCACGCTCGACGCGCGGGCCGCCGGGGTGCCAGTGGTGGCGCTGATCGGCAGCGGCAACGGCGCCTTCGGTGGCATGGGCATCGTCGCCCGCTGCTGCAGTACGGTGATCATGTCCGAGGAAGGACGGCTGTCGCTGTCCGGCCCCGAAGTGATCGAGACCGTGCGCGGCGTGGAGGAATTCGATTCGCGCGACCGCGCATTGGTGTGGCGGGTGACCGGTGGCAAGCACCGCTACCTGATCGACCAGGCGCAGGTGCTGGTGCCCGATGCGATCAGCGCATTCGCCGAGGCCGCCTTTGATGCGCTGCAACCAGACACCACCAGTGCCGACCCCGACGCGGCACTGGACGCGCTGCAGGCACGCCACGCCGCGTTGAAGGCGCGCGTACAGGCGTGGGGCGACTGCAACGATGGCCTGCAGATCTGGGCACGCCAGGGCATTGCCGACCCGGAACGTCTGGCGCTGCTGGAAACCGATGCCTTCCTCGCTGCGACTGCGCACCGGAGCCTGCCATGAGCCTGCCATTGAATTCGCTGCTGGACGCACTGTTCCCGCGTGGCCATACGATCGCGGTGAACGATTCGGTACTGACCGGCACAGCGACCACCGACGACGGTGAAGTGACGGTGATCGGCACCACCGACAGGATCGAAGTCGGTGTGGACCACGCGCTGGTGCTGGCCGACACCGTGCTGGCCAGCACCGCTGCACATCCGCAGCGTCCCATCGTGATGCTGGTCGATACCGCCGGCCAGCGGCTGGCGCGCCGCGATGAACTGCTGGGGATCAACGGCTACTTCGCCCACCTCGCACAGACCCTGGACCTGGCCCGCCGCCGTGGCGCGCGCCTGGCCACGCTGGTCTACGGCGAATCGGTCAGCGGCGGCTTCCTGTCGTTCGGGCTGATGGCCGACCTCATCCATGCCCTGCCCGATGCGCAGGTGCGGGTGATGGATCTGCGCGCGATGGCACGGGTGACCAAGCAACCGTTGGAAAAACTGCAGGCGCTCAGCCTGACCTCGCCGGTGTTCGCACCGGGCGTGGAGAACTACGTGGCGATGGGCGCAGTGCAATCGCTGTGGGATGGCGATCTGGCGCATCACCTGCTTGAAGCACTGCGTGCACCCGTCGACGGTGACCATCGCGCTGCACTGGGCGCCGAACGGGGTGGCCGTACGCTGGCTGCGCAGGTAGCCACTGCTGTGAGCCAGGGCAATGCCTGAGCGGCCGGCCCGGCACACGCTGGTCTGGCTGTCGGCCGATGCCGATTGGCGGGCCGACCTGCCCGCGCACGAGCCGCGTCTTGCCGCCTGGTTCGCGCAGGGCTTCCCTGCAGTGGTGGCGCGTCGTGCCGCGGATGATGCCGATACGCGCCTGCGATTGGGCGTTCCGTTGCCACCGGCCGAAGGCAAGCAGCGCGTGTCGTTGCGCGTACCGCTGTGCGACGTCGCGCACATGCGGGCTCCGCCGGCGTTGAGCGAGCTGCTGGCAGCAGGCGACGCAGGTGTTCCACAGCCGTGGCAGGAATCACTCCACGACCTGCAGGCACTGGCCCCGGCCCGTGTGTTCGGCGCCTTCGCCTGGCAATGGCTGACCGCCCTGCCCTATGTACATGAGCGTTCGGACATCGACCTGCTGTGGCAGGTGACCGATGCCGCGCAGGCCGAGGCGCTGATCGCGCAGTTGCTGGCATGGCAGACCCGCCATCCGCATCGCCTTGATGGCGAGCTGTGCCTGCCCGATGGTGGCGCGGTGAACTGGCGCGAACTTGCCGGCCGCAGTCGCCAGGTACTGGTGAAACGCCTTGATGGAGCCGCATTGGAAGCGCGTGATGCACTGTTCGCCACGCGCGAGGCGATCGCATGACCGCCGCCCTCAAGCCGTCGCCGGCCCGCGACGCGGTGGTCGACAGCGCACGCCTGGGACGGCTGGCCATTGCCAGCCTGCACGCCGAGCTGGCGTGCGCCCCGAAGCCGGGCCTGGTCACACCGTTCGACAGCGGCAGCCATGACGACATGGATGCCGGCACCTTCCTGCGCAGTCTTTTCGCCCTGCGCCACTACTTCACGGCGGTGGCCAGGGCCGGTGCCGCCGGCGCCCCCTTCACGGTGCTGCGCGATCACGGTATTGCCGCTGAAGCGGCCATGCTGGTCGCCACCGCCGGCATCAACACCCATCGCGGTGCGATCTTCAGCCTTGGCCTGCTGGTGGCCGCCGCCGCTGAGCGCAGGCGCGTGCATGGCCATGCCGTGTCGGGCGCGCAGGTGTGCCTGGCGGTTCAGCAGTGGAATGACGCACTCATCGCTGCGCCGCTGGACCCGCACAGCCCGGGACAGCGCGCACGTGCGCGTCATGGGGTCTGCGGCGTACGCGAACAGGCTGCCGCCGGCTACCCGGTGCTGCGCGAGCTGGCCCTGCCTGCCCTGCGCCATGCGCTGGACAGCGGCCTGCCGCGCGACGCCGCGTTGTGCCAGACGCTGATGCAGCTGGTGGCACAGGTGGACGATCTGAACCTGCTGCATCGCGGCGGTACCGAGGGCCTGCGCTGGGCGCAACAACAAGCGGCCACATTCCTTTCCGCCGGTGGCGCCTTCGCGCCGGACTGGCGCGTGCGCCTGCAGTCCATCGGCGATGCGTTCGTGAGGCGTCGGCTCAGCCCGGGTGGCAGTGCCGATCTGCTGGCCTGCGCCTGGTTCCTGCTGCAGCAGGAGGGCGCATGAGCCTGGCCCTGCTCTGCCCCGGACAGGGTGCGCAGCATCCGGCGATGTTCGACCATGTGCGCGGCATGGCCGCTGCACGCGCGGTACTGGATGCGGCGAGCGACGCGCTGGGGCGCGATGTGTTCGCGGCCGCGGCCGCCGACGACCGCTTCGACAACGCACAGGCGCAGCCGCTGCTGTGCGCCGCCAGCATCGCGCACTGGCATGCCCTGCGCGGCGCCGTGCCGGACCCGATCGTGGTGGCCGGGTACAGCATCGGCGAACTGGCGGCACATGCCATCGCCGATAGTTTCGACGTGACCACCTGCCTGTCCCTGTCGGCGCAGCGTGCACGATTCATGGACGCCGTCAGTCCGGTCGATGCCGGAATGCAGGCGATGCTGGGGCTGGATCGACAGACGGTGCAGACATTGTGCGAAATCCACGGCACGCACGTGGCGATTGCCAACGGCACAGATCATTTCATCGTTGGCGGCACGCTGCCGGCACTGCGTGCGCTGGCCGCTGCCGCGCACGCACAGGGTGCCGAGGTGCGCGTGCTGCCGGTACATGTGCCGGCGCATACGCCACTGCTGTCGGCGGCGGTCGCACCGTTCGCCGCCGCACTGCAGGCCACCACGTTGCACGCGCCGCGCCTGCCGCTGCTGGCCGGCATCGACGCACGGCCGGTGCGCGACACCGCAGCGGTGGTGCACACGCTGTCCGCGCAGCTGACACAGACCATCGAATGGGAACAGGTGATGCGCCAGGCCTTCGAGCGCGGCGCACGGGTGTTCCTGCAGCTGGGCCCGGGCAACGCACTGGCACGCATGATCGCGCCGGCCTATCCGTGCTGCGAGGTACGCGCGATCGAGGAATTCCAGAGCCTGGACGGCGCGGCGGCGTGGGTCCGCAGCGCGCTGCAGCGGCTTCAATAACGGGTTTGAGCAGTACGTAACGCGCAGTACGTAACAGGCCATACCCCGGGATGGCGGGCTTCCATCCGTGCAACACGCGAATCAGGTGTCTGGGAGGGCGCATGACTCCACAAATTGCAACGATCATCGGTCTGGTGATCATGTTCATCGTCGCCACCGCGATGCCGATCAACATGGGCGCCGTCGCCTTCGCACTGGCCTTCATCGTCGGCGGGCTCTGGGTCGACATGGGGGGCAAGGAGGTTCTCGCCGGCTTCCCGGGCGACCTGTTCCTGACCCTGGTCGGCATCACCTACCTGTTCGCGATCGCGCAGAAGAACGGCACCATCGACCTGCTGGTGCACTGGGCGGTGAAAGCGGTACGCGGCCATATCGTGGCCATCCCGTGGGTGATGTTCGTGATCACCGCCGTGCTGACCGCCTTCGGCGCGCTGGGCCCGGCCGCGGTTGCGATCATCGGCCCGGTCGCGCTGCGCTTTGCCAAGCAGTACAACATCAATCCGTTGATGATGGGCCTGCTGGTGATCCATGGCGCGCAGGCCGGTGGCTTCTCGCCGATCAGCGTGTACGGCAGCATCACCAATGGCGTGGTGCAGAAGGCCGGGCTGGAAGTCACCGAAATGGCGGTGTTCCTGACCAGCCTCGGCTTCAACTTCATGATGGCCACGATCTGCTTCTTCGCCTTCGGAGGCATCGCGCTGCTGCGTCGCGGTTCGATCACTGCTGCGGGCACGGTGGGCAACGCGGAGCTGGCGATGGCCGGTGGCCCGCAGGCTTCGTCGCGGCAGTTCGCCATCGAAGGCCACGGTGCGCTGGTCGCAGCCGGTGGTGGCACCCTGTCCAACGATCCGGTGGCACTGGATGCGGTGGGCCTGACCCGCGAGCGCTTGTTCACCCTGATCGGCCTGCTCGGCCTGGGTGTGGCCGCGCTGATCTACAACCTCAACGTCGGCCTGGTTTCGATCACCGTTGCAGTGGTGCTGGCCCTGCTGTCGCCGCAGAGCCAGAAGGGTGCGGTGGACGGCATCAGCTGGTCCACCGTGCTGCTGATCTGCGGCGTGGTTACCTACATCGGCGTGCTGGAACATGCCGGTGCCGTGGACTTCATCGGCCACGGCGTCTCCAGCATCGGCATCCCGCTGCTGGGCGCGCTGCTGGTCTGCTACGTGGGCGGCATCGTCTCCGCATTCGCCTCGTCGGCGGCGGTGCTGGGCGCCACCATTCCGCTGGCCGTGCCATTCCTGATGCAGGGTCATCTCAGTGCCGCTGGCGTGATCTGCGCGCTGGCGGTGTCCTCCACCATCGTCGATGTCAGTCCGTTCTCGACCAACGGCGCACTGGTGGTGGCCTCGGCCGCGAAGGAAGAACGCGAAACGCTGTTCCGCCGCTTCCTGGTCTACAGCGGCCTGGTGGTGGCATTCGGCCCGCTGCTGGCGTGGCTGGTGTTCGTGGTGCCGGGCTGGATGTAAATGCCTGCGGTAGTGCCGGTCGCTGGCCGGCAACCTCGTGGATCCGCCGAACGATCACGGGTTGCCGGCCAGCGGCCGGCACTACCTGGCGTTACACTTTCCGCATGGCCATCGCTCCCGCTCCGCGTCCTCCGAAGAAGCGCGCCCCTCTGTATGAGGAGGTGGCCGAACACGTGCGCGAGCGGATCTACGACTACCGCCTGCCGCCGGGCGAGTGGATCGACGAGCCGGCGCTGTGCGAGGAACTGGCCATCAGCCGTACGCCCCTGCGCGAAGCGTTGAAGCTGCTCGCTGCCGAAGGCCTGGTGCAGATCGATGCCGGCCGCGGCGCACGGGTTACCCGGCTGACCCTGGAAGACCTCAACCAGCTGTTCCCGGTGATGGCGATGCTGGAAGGCCGATGTGCGCATGAAGCGGTCAAGCACATCGACGACGCAGGCGTGCAGCAGCTGGAAGACCTGCACGCGGCGATGGAAGCGGCCGCCGCCGAGGGCAACATCGCCGAGTACTACCGCAACAACTACCTCATCCATGAGACGGTGCAGCATTACGCCGGCAACCCGTGGCTGATCCGCATCACCCACGACCTGCACCGCATCCTGAAGATGCATCGCGGCCGCCAGCTGCTGGCGCCGGGCCGCACCGCGCAGTCGCTGGCCGAACACCGCGAACTGATGGACTGCTTCCGCCAGCGCGATGCTGCAGCCGCCGAACGCACGATGGAACGCCACCTGCTCAGCCAGGGCCAGGCCTTGGCTGCGTATGTGGCCAACGGCGGATTGTTGAACGTGCCTGCGCCGTTGCCGACCGAAGGCGGAAGCTGAGCTCATGGGATTGCCGGCCAGCGGCCGGCACTACCCCGGCGAGGCCCGGTCACGGTAGTGCCGGCCGCTGGCCGGCAACCTCGATAGGTCACGTCCGGGTAGTGCCGGCCGCTGGCCGGCAACTTGGAATCTCTCCTCAATCGCCGCCGCCGCAGCCGCCTCCGTCACCACCCCCACCGCTGTCGCCACTGCTGCAGTCGGAACTGCTGTAGCTGTGGTGGCTGTTGCTGTCTCCGGAATAGCCCCCGGAGAAATCGGCCGGTCCACCGCCGCTGCCATCGGCGCGCGCGGGCGAACCATCGGCGGTGGCCATCGCCATGCACACGATCGCGCCGACCAGCGGCAGCAGCCACACCACCAGCAGCTGGCCGGCGCGGCTGCTGACGGGAAGGTCATCGCGGCCCAGCACCACGAAGCTGGCCACCAGGTTCAGCCCCAGCACCAGGGCAATCAGGACGAGGGTCACAGCCAGCATGGCGCAGCTCCTTGCGACGGGTTCGGGCCCGCAGACGATACCACCGCCGCCGGTTCGCCCTGCCTGTCATGAAGATGGGACAATGTGGGGCGCGCCGGCCTGCCCTCGGGGCCGCCGGCCCCCCTGCACCACACGGAAGAAGAAGAACAACAACATGCTGAAAGTCATTTTCGATACCGACCCGGGCGTCGACGACGCGCTGGCTCTGCTGTACCTGCACAAGCACCCGCAGATCGACCTGATCGGCGTCACCACCACCTTCGGCAATGCCTCGGTGGAGTCGACCACCCACAACGCGCTGTACCTGAAGCAAGCCTGGGGCCTGTCCGCGCCGGTCGCGCGCGGCGCCGACGGCCCGCTGCAGCCCGAAGCCACCCCGGAAGCCTGGCCGGTGCACATCCATGGCCACAACGGCCTGGGCAACCACCCGGTGCCGGAAGCGCTGGACGCAACCGCCGACAGCCGTCCTGCGCACCAGCTGATCATCGACCTGGTGCGCGCCCATCCGGGCGAAGTGACCCTGGTGGCGGTCGGCCGCATGACCAACCTGGCGCTGGCCCTGCAGCAGGCCCCGGACATCGCCGGCCTGGTGCGTGGCGTGGTACTGATGGGCGGTGCGTTCCACGTCAACGGCAACATCACCCCGGCGGCCGAGGCCAACATCTGGGGCGACGCGGAAGCGGCCGACATCGTGTTCACCGCCCACTGGCCGGTCACCGCGATCGGCCTGGACGTGACCACCCGCGTCGAGATGAACCGCGACGGCCTGGACAAGCTGGCCGCGATCGGCGGCGCCGATGCCGAACTGGTCCGCGCCCTGTCGCAGGACTACGTCGACTTCTATCTGCAGGCCGGCCACAAGGGCATGGTCGTGCACGACTGCTGCGCCTGCATCGCCCTGACCCGCCCGGAGCTGTTCCAGTTCGAGCGTGCCAGCGTGCGCGTGGCCACCGACGGCGTCGCCCGTGGCATGACCATTCCCAAGCCGGAAGGCATGGGCTTCGGCCCCAGCGTGTGGGACGGCCATGTCCTGCAGTCCATCGCCATCGGCGTGGATGCGACCGCGGTGCTGGCCGACATCGAGCAGACCCTGAAGGTCTAAGCGCTCACTGCCCGCCCCGGGACACGGGGCGGGTCTTCGGCACGGTCTCCGGCAGCGTCCACAGCACCGGCAGCACCAGCACCGCCACCAGCGCGATCATCGCCCCCGGCGCCGCCGCCCAACCGCTGCGTTCCACCCACCATTGCGCCAACCACGGCGTCGCCCCGCCGAACACTGCGGTGGCCATGGTCACCCCCAGCGCCAGCCCACTGACCCGGCCCTCGCCGGGGAACTGCTCGGCCGTAGCCGGTGCCGCCACCGCACTGATACCGCCGGCCACACAGGCCAGGCTCACCGCTGCCAGCACGATGCCCAACGGCGCAGCAGAGGCCATCCAACCGAACATCGACAGCGGCAGCAGCGCCGCCAGCACCGTCAGCCCCAGCAGCAGCGGACGCCGCCCGAAGCGATCGGACAGCGCCCCGCACAGCGGGGTGATCGCGATCACCGCCACCGCCGCAATCGTCGACAGCCACAGCGCATCACCTTCATCGTGCCCCTGCGCGTGCAGGAACGCCGGCACATACGTAATGCCCACGTAGTAGGTGATCGAACCCAGTGCGGAAATCGCGAACGTGCGCGCCACCGCACCAGGATGGTTGCGCAGCACGTGCCGCAGCGGCGTAGCCGGAATGCTGCCTTCGCGCCGCTGCCGTTCGAACTCCGGCGATTCGTGCATGCCCGAACGCGCGATCAGGATCACCAGTGCCAGCGCCGCGCCGAAGAAGAACGGGATCCGCCAGCCCCAGCTGTCCAGCTGCGGCGCAGGCAGCAGGGCCACGGTGAGCGCGGAGATCGCCACCGCCAGCAACGCGCCCACTTCGCTGGCCGCCGAGGCCAGCGAGGTGACCAGGCCACGTCGTCGCGCCGGCGCGCTTTCCAGAAGATAGGCGACCACGCCTGTGTATTCGCCGCCCACGGAGAAGGCCATCACGCAGCGCAGGATCAGCAACAGCACGCCAGCAGTCGCACCGGCAGTTGCCGCGGTCGGCAGCAACGCGGTGGCCAGCATGGCCGCGGCCATCAACGCCATCGAGGCCAGCAGCATCCAGCGCCGGCCGAGCCGGTCACCCAGGTGGCCGAAGCACAGCGCACCGAGCGGACGCATCAGGTAGGACACCGCGAACCCGGCCAGGGTGACCAGCATCGCCTCTTCGCCACCGCCGAAGAACACCCGCGACAGCACCGTGGCGAAGTACAGGTACAGGGTGAAGTCGTACCACTCCACCACCGTGGACAGGCCGGCCACCCACATCGAGCGCTGCCGTCCTGCGGTCATTGCGTGCTTTCCTTCATGGCCGCAGCGTGTCATGAAGGCGGTGACGATGCAGTAGATCCACGCCATGCGTGGATGGCCTGCCCCGCCAGACTTCAGGCCGGCAACTGCAACAGCGCCTGCAAACCGCCGCCCTCGCGATTGTGCAGCCGTAGAGAACCACCGAGCGATTGCGCCAGCTGCACGGCGATGGCCAGACCGAGCCCGGTACCGCCGGTATCCCGGTTGCGTGAGCTTTCCAGCCGATGGAAGGGCGCCAATACCGCCTGCAGCTGGTCTTCGGGAATACCGGGGCCACGATCGGAAATCCGAATCCACACCCTGCCCGCCTCGTCGCGACCGGCATCAATCTCCGCGCTCCCGGCATAGCGCAAAGCGTTGTCGACCAGATTGCCGACCACCCGCCGCAGTGGTTGCGGCCACGTCTGCACGATCAGGCCGCTCGGGGCGCCACCACTGACTGGCTTGCCCACGTCCTGGTAATCGCCGACCACGCTGGACAGGAATGCCGCCAGATCCATTGCCACCGGCTCACCACTGGCCACATGGCTGCTGCGCGCGTACGCCACGCCTTCGCGTACCAGCTGTCCCAGATGGTCCAGGTCGGCCAGCAGCCGTTGCTGGGTGGCGTCTTCAGGCAGCGTTTCCACCCGCAGCTTCATGCGCGTGATCGGCGTCTGCAGATCGTGCGAGATCGCCGCCAGGATCTGCAGGCGTTCACTGACATGACCCCGGATGCGGGCCTGCAGTGCGTTGAGTGCCGTTGCTGCGGTGCCTACCTCCGCGGGACCGTCTTCAGGCAGCGCCGGCCCGTCCTGGCCGGGCTGCAGGTGCTCCATCGCGTGCGACAGCTGTGCCAACGGCCGCATCGCCAGCCGCACCGCCAACCATGCGCACAGCAGCAGCAGCGCCAGCTGCGCCATCAGCACCAGCGGTAACCAGCGTGCCAGTGGCAGGCCGGACGGTGTGACCTCGATGGTCAGCGGCGTGCCGTCGTGCAGGCGCAGCTCCACTTCGAAGCGCTCGGGCATACGCGAGACCTGCCGCGCCTGGAGCGGATATCGATGCCGCAGACTGTCATCGATGATGCTGGTGACCTGCCGCGCACGATCAGTCTCCGGCGCAGGGCCGGCCGCGGCCGGGCGCAGCAGATAGCGGTAGGTTCGCCGTTCCAGACGCGGCACCCACGCTTCGCGCTCGCTGGCGGGCAAGCGCTCCAGCAAGGCCACGCTTACGGCCACGTCCTCGTCGAGGTTGCGCAGCATCATGCTGCGGGTGGACTGGTAGCGCTCGTAGAACAGCAGGCCGAACGACAGCGCATGGGCCAGAGTCAGCCCACCCAGCAGCAACAGCAGCAGCCGCGCCGACAGCGTGCGCGGCCACGGCAGGCGGCGCGCCGTGGCGTTCATTCCTCCGGCCCCAGCAACTGCACCGGCACGCTGAACACATAGCCTTCGCTGCGCACGGTCTTGATGTAGGTCGGCTCACGCGCATCGTCGCCCAGGCGCTGGCGCACGCGGCTGACCAGCAGGTCGATCGAGCGGTCGAACAGCTCCGCATCGCGGCCCTGGGTGAGGCTGAGCAGCTGGTCGCGGCTGAGCACACGGTTGGCGTGGTCAAGGAACACGCGCAGCAGCCGGAACTCGGCGCCGCTGAGCGGATAGGCGGTGTCCTGCGCGTCCAGCAGGTGGCGGGCGGTGGTATCCAGGCGCCATTCGCCGAAGGCCAGCTGGCGGCCGGCTTCGCTCACCTGCAGGTTCGGCGGCAGCATCTGCGTGCGGCGGATCACCGCGTTGATGCGTGCCAGCAGTTCGCGCGAGGAGAACGGTTTGGTCACGTAATCATCGGCGCCCATTTCCAGGCCGATGATGCGGTCGGTCTCATCATCGCGGGCGGTCAGCAGCACCACCGGCACGGCGCGGTGCTTGCCGGCCCGCAGGTTGCGGCACAGGCTCAAGCCATCCTCGCCGGGCATCATCACATCCAGCACCACCAGGTCCACCGCATGGGTGTCCATCAGCGCGCGCATCGCGCGGCCACCATCGGCCTGGCTGACGCGCAGGCCGTTGCGCTGCAGGTAGTCGGCCAGCATCTGGCGGATGTCGCTGTCATCGTCGACGACAAGGATGTGCGGTACGTGGTTCATCGTATTCTCTATCGAGGCAGGGGCGAAGCCGCGCGACGCGGCCATGGTAGCGCGGCTCAGGGGCTGGCCAGCAGGCGCTGGATCTCGCTTTCGGTACGCGCATAGTCGCCTTCACCGTAGTGCCGGTAGACCACCCGCCCCTGCCGGTCGATCAGGTACAGCGCGGGCCAGAAACGGTTACCCCACGCGTTCCAGATCCGGTACTGGTTGTCCTGCACCACCGGCCAGGTGATATCCAGCCGGTGGATCGCACGGCGCACGTTTCCCGGCAGCCCTTCATACGCGAATTCGGGGGTGTGCACGCCGATCACGTGCAGGCCCTGTTCCGCGTATCGGCGATGCCACTGGTGAACGTACGGCGCCACGTTGAGGCAGTTGCTGCAGGTGTAGGTCCAGAATTCGACCAGCACCACCTGCCCGCGCAGCTGCTGCAGGGTCAGCGGCGGGCTGTTGTGCCATGGCCCACCGCCGCTGAATCCCGCAGCGGGTGCGGCCTCGGCAGTCTGTGCACCGGCTTCGGGGCTTGGCCACGCAAGCAGCAGCGCAACGGCGCCGAGCAGGGACAGCAGCAGCGGCACGGTATAGGCACGAAGCGTGGCCATTGCTCAGCCCCCCTGCTCGGCCAGCGGCAGCTCGGCCGGCTTCACACCGGCAGCTTCCAGGATGCTGTCGGCCACCTGCGCGGGGTGCGAGAGCAGCGAGACATGGCTGCTGCCGATCGACTGCAGCTGCGCGCCAATGCGCTGCGCGGTGGCGACCTGCAGCTGCGGCGAGAGCATGCGGTCATCGCGGCTGACCACGTACCAGCTCGGCTTGCTGCGCCATGCCGCCGTGGTCACGGCCTCACCCAGCGCACTGGCCTTCAACGGCACCTGCGTGCTGTACAGCAGGGCGGCGGCCTTCTTCATCACGTCGGGTGCGAAATCCTGGGCGATGGCATCGGCCGGCAGGGTCAGGTAACCGTCTTTCTCCTGCAGGCGGGTCAGCCCGGGGCCGACCGGGAAGCCTTCGCCCTGCTGCGCGGAGGACTGGCCGACATCCGGTGCGAACGCGGCCACGTAGACCAGCGCCTGCACCTTGGGATCGTCGCCCGCTTCGGTGATGACCGTGCCGCCCCAGCTGTGGCCGACCAGCACCACCTTGCCGGGCGCGGCAGCGATCGCGCGACGGGTAGCGGCAACGTCATCGGCCAGCGAGGTGAGCGGATTCTGTACCGCCACCGCCGGCAGCTTCCAGGCATGCAGGGTGCCGATGACCTTGTTCCAGCTGGAGCCATCGGCGAAGGCGCCATGCACCAGGATGATGGTGGGCGGCGCGCCGGCATCGGCCTGCACGGCGAAGGCGGGGGTGGCGGCGCCGGCCAGGGCCAGGGCAGCGGCGAGCAGGGTGGTGCGGATCATGGGTGGCACTCCGGTGTTGGGAGTGGCCATTTCCGCGTGCCGGTGTATCGCTGCTGTTTCGCTGTGATGCCGAGTTGTACCGGACTGTAGGCCGGCGGCGGGTTCCTACAGTGGGATACATTCGGCCGCTGGGCATGCCCCGGCGCCATCGGGTGGATATCGTTCCCCGCACGCGGGCGCGCAACGCGCCGATGCGCCCCCGATGCGGCGTCTTTGTATCCAACTGTACGAAACCCCTGCCGCAGCCACAGTCGCTGACAAAACCCCGGGCATCGGCACACGTTGCCGATACCTGCGTGGCCCGAAATGGCCTCCATCGACCACCGGCCCGCAGGACACACCCATGATCAGCACCGCCTCCTCCCTCTACACCCCACGCCTGGATGCCGTCGGCCGCTGGCTTTCGCCGCTGGCCCTGCGCGCCCTGCTCGCCTGGGAATTCTTTGAATCCGGCCGCGAGAAGCTGGGCGGCCAGAACTGGTTCGCCGATCTGGAAGGCCGGTTCCCGTTCCCCTTCTCCACCCTGCCCGCCTCGCTCAACTGGCAGCTGGCCACCTGGCTGGAACTGGTGGGCGCGGTGATGCTGCTGCTGGGCCTGGCCACGCGCTCGGTGGCGTACATCTTCTGGGTGCTCACCATCGTGGCCATCGCCGCCGTGCACTGGCCGGACCAGTGGAACGGCCTGGATGAACTCTGGCGAGGCTATGCGATCACCGACCAGGGCTACGGCAACTTCAAGCTGCCGCTGCTGTTCCTGGCCATGCTGCTGCCGCTGATCCTCAACGGTGCTGGATCACTCAGCCTGGACCGTCTGCTTGCCAGCCCGCAACACGCCGCCGCAGACGATGACGGCCTCGGCTGGGGCAGCAGCCTGATCGCGCTGCTGCTGCCGGTCGCCGCACTACTGCCCGGCGTCGGCTTCGGCGGTGCCCTGCTCGGCGCCGCGTTGTTGCTGGCCCATGTACTGCGCCGTCGCCGCAGCGCCTGATCCGCTTCCGCCCTCTCCCACCCTTCCTCGCATCGCATTCCGTCGCCTTCCAGCGGCGTCCATCCCGCACGCCCTGCGTGCACATCCCAAGGAGTCATCACCATGTCCGTCTCGACCAATAACACCTCTGCTTCCCGTCTGCCGCGCATCGGCGCCATCGGCATCGCCCTGGCCGGCGGCCTGCTGCTGGCCGGCCAGGCTGCCGCGATCCAGCCGCTGGCGATCAGTGCCGTGGCCATGAGCGCCGCCGCCGAAGGCAAGTGCGGTGAAGGCAAGTGCGGCGCCAACAAGGCCACCACCAGCAAGCCCGCCGGCAAGGCCAAGGTAGCCGAGGGCCAGTGCGGCGAAGGCAAGTGCGGCGACGCCTCATTTGCCCGGACCGACCGTGACCACGACGGAAAGGTGTCGCGTGCCGAGTTCAATGCCGTGGCCGCCAAACGTGCCGCCGAATTCGACCGCATCGACACCGACCACGACGGTTACATCAGCGAGCAGGAAGCGCACGACTACCTGCGCAGCGTCTATACCGCCAATGGCAAGCCGATGCCGAAGGGCCTGTTCTCGCGCGTTGCCGACTGATTGCCCGCACCCGGTGCCGCCCTTGTGGCGGCACCTCATCCCGGAGTACCCACCATGTCCCTGCCTTTGCCTACCGCCAGTGCGGGCCTCGGCCTGCGCCGAGGCCTGATCGATGAACTGCTGGCGATGCCGGCCGATGCCATCGACTTCCTCGAATGCTCGCCGGACAACTGGATCGGCGTCGGCGGTGCACACGGTGCCGCGCTGCGCCAGCTGAGCGAGCGCCACCGCCTGACCTGCCACGGTCTTTCGCTGTCGCTGGGCGGCCCGGACCCACTGGACCGCACGCTGCTGCAACAGACCCGCGCTTTTCTCGACCTGCACCAGGTACAGCTGTACAGCGAACACCTGAGTTACTGCGCCGCCGGGGGCCACCTCTATGACCTGCTGCCGCTGCCGTTCACCGCCGAGGCCGTACGCCACGTTGCCGGTCGCATCGCCCAGGTGCAGGACAGCCTGGGGCGTCGTATCGCGGTGGAGAACATCTCCTACTACGCAGTGCCCGCTGCCGACATGAGCGAGATCGAGTTCATCACTGCCGTGCTTGCCGAAGCCGACTGCGACCTGCTGCTGGACGTCAACAATGTCTTCGTCAACGCCTGCAACAATGGCTACGACGCCTTCGATTTCCTGCGCCGCGTGCCGGCCCACCGCGTGGCCTCCCTGCATGTGGCTGGCCACTTCGACGAGGACGACGGCTTCAAGATCGACACCCACGGCGCGCCGGTGAAGGGTGTGGTCTGGGCCCTGCTACGCCAGGCCTATGCGCACGTAGGCGTGCGCCCCACCCTGCTGGAGCGCGACTTCAATTTCCCGCCGCTGGCCGAACTGCTGGCTGAAGTGCAACAGATCCGCAGGGCGCAGGCCGACGCCGAGTTGCCGGAGGTGGCCCATGGCTGAGTCCCTGGCCACGTTGCAGCGGCGCTGGGCCGACCATGTGCGCGATCCCTCGATGCCAGCACCCGATGGCATCGCGGCATGGCGGCTGGCGATCTACCGCCGCCTGTGCATCGACAGCCTGGACAACCTGCTGGCCGGCAGCCTGCCGCGCCTGCATCAACAACTGGGCGAAGCGCGCTGGCGTGGCCTGGTCGAGCACTACTACGCGTACCACGACTGCCACACCCCGCTGTTCCCGCAGATCGCCAGCGAGTTCGCTGCCTGGCTGGCGGCGCAGGACACGTTCGCGCTGCCCGGCTGGGCGGCGGAACTGGCGCACTACGAGAGCACGCAGCAGGCACTGCACATCGAAGCGCGTGATGCCGGGCATTCGTTGCACTCCATGCCTGCGGGCAGCGACGTGCTGGCGCTGTCGCCGCTGGTGCGGGTACTGGGCTACCAGTGGCCGGTGCATGAGGACGCCGGACTGGACGATGCGCCCGCCAGCGAGCCGACACTTCTGCTGCTGCGTCGCCTGGCGGACGACCGCCTGCAGGTCGAGGAACTGGCACCGCTTGCATATGCGCTGTTGTCGTCATTTGGCAACGAGGGTGCGCGCGTGGACGACGCCCGGCAGGCGCTGGCTGAGGCGCATGGCGTGGCCACCGATGCACTGCGCGTGGTGGCCGCGCCCTTGCTGGGCGAACTGTGCGCGGCCGGCGTGCTGGTCGCGCTGACCGGGTTCTGAGATTGCCGGCCAGCGGCCGGCACTACCCCTATCTGATTCGAGGTCTGACCATGGCTGTTTCCAACACTTCCTTGCTGCATGGCTGGCGCCTGTTCATGGCCATCGCCGCAGTCCTGATCGCCTTTGCGCTGGCAGCCTTCGCTCTGCAACCGGATCTGGCCGAGGGCAGCCGCGCAGCGATCAGGGTCACTGCCCGCACGTCGTTCCTGCTGTTCCTGGCCGCGTTTACGGCATCGTCATTTGCCACCCTGCTGCCCGGGCCGACCACCCGCTTCCTGATGCGCGAACGCCGCATCATCGGCCTGTCGTTTGCGTTCTCGCATCTGCTGCATGCCTTCGCCATCACCGCGTTCGGCATCCTCAATCCGGCGTTCTGGCCAGCGCGCTCCGCCCTTGCCAATCTTCCCGGAACGATGGGTTACGTGGCCATCCTGGCGCTGGCCATCACCTCGCACCGGAGCATCGCCAGGCGCATGGGTCCAACCGCCTGGCGGCGACTGCACGTCACCGGCATGTGGGTCATCGCGGCGGTGTTCACCTATTCGTACTTCAAACGTGTACCCACGAACTTCTGGTATGCGGTGCCTTCGGCACTGCTGTTCACCGCCTTCGTGGTCCGCTGGATCGCCAAACGTGCTCAGTCGCTGCGCCGCAGCGCCCACGCCCGTCCTTCCCTGCCAGCGGCCTGATCATCCCCAACCGGAGTTTGAACATGACAGTCTCTTCCTCTCGCCGCCGTGCACTGGTCATCGGCGGCTCACGCGGCATCGGTGCGGCCATTGCGCAACGCTTGGCCGTTGATGGCCATGACGTCGCCATCACCCACGTCTCGCGCCCCGATGGGGCGCAGGCATCGCTTGATGCCATCCGCGCGCACGGTGGCCGCGCGCTCGCCTTCCAGGCTGACAGCAGCGATGCCGATGCGTTGCGCCGGGCCGTGGCCGCCGCTGCGCAGGCCTTCGGTGGGTTGGATGTGCTGGTGGTCAATGCCGGCCTGTACCGGCATACACCGATCGACAGCGTGGATCTGCCTACGCTGGACCAGCTGCTGGCGGTGAACATACGTGGCGTGGTGCTGGCCATCCAGGCGGCCCTGCCGCATCTGTCCGGCGGTGGCCGCATCATCACCATCGGCAGCAACACTGCCGTGCGCAGTGGTTCGCCCGGCAGCAGCCTGTATGCGATGAGCAAGGCGGCGGTGGCCGCTCTGGTGCGCGAGCTGGCGCTGGAGCTGGCCCCCAGCGGCATCACCATCAACAACCTGCAACCCGGCCCGACTGCGACCGACATCACCGCCGGGCTGGATGAAAAGCTTGCTGCGCGGGTACCCCTGGGCCGCATTGCCCAGCCTGCCGAGATCGCGTCATTGGCCAGTTGGGTAGCGGGGCCGGAAGCGGGCTACATGACAGGCAGCAGCCTGACCATCGATGGAGGCTTCATCCTCTGAGCCGTTGCACGATCCCCCATCCCACACCCCACCGCATCACGGCGCCCGGCGCAGGGTGATCATCGTAATCTCCGACGGGACGCCGATGCGGGCCGGGAACCCGGCCCACAGGCCAGCACCGTTGCTCACGTACAGCGTCATGCCATCCACCGCGTAGCGACCGGAGACGAAGCCGCCGTTGGCGCGCTTCACCAGCTGGTCCATGCCGATGATCTGTCCGCCATGGGTGTGCCCGGACAGCTGCAGCTTCACCCCGCGTGCAGCGGCCTCGCGTGCATTGCGTGGCCGATGGTCGAGCAGGATCACCGGTGCGCTGGGGTCGGCACCGGTCAGGGCGGCCTCCAGGTCGGGCAGCGGCAGGCCATAGCGTGCGGCGACCGGGTCGGTGACGCCGGCGATGGTCAGTGCTGCCCCGCCACGGCGCACCTGGGTGTGGCTGTTTTCCAGCACCTGCATGTGCAGTGCACGGAAGGCCTGCATCCATTCGCTGTACTGCGCGTAGTACTCGTGATTGCCGGTAATGGCGATCACCCCGTCCGGCGCACGCAGGTCCGCCAGTGGCGTGTAATCGTTGCGGCGCGCCTGCACGCTGCCGTCGATCAGGTCGCCGGTGATCACCACCAGATCCGGTTGCAGTGCATTGCTTGCAGCCACGACCTGGTGCACCCAGTCGCCGGTCAGCAGGCGGCTGGCGTGGATGTCGGTGAGCTGCAGCACACGGTAGCCATCGAAGGACTGCGGCAGTCCGCTGATGGCCACCTCGATCTGCCGTGGCTTGGGTACGGCCATGCCCTGGCTGACACCGAAGGCACTGAGCAGCAGCGCCAGCACCGCGGCAGACGGGCGCAGCGCCTTGCTGCGCAGTACGCAAAGGACGCGCGGTGCGCGCAGCAGGCGCGCGGCCAACAGGCCGGCGTCCAGCACCAGCAACGCCAGGGCCAGCAGCAGCACGGCGGTGGAACCGGTGGCCAGCGTGGCAATGGCCATCTTCGGAATTTCCGCGGAGGCCATCGTGCCCCAGAAGCTGGCGACGATGCGCAGCTGCACGGCAATGCCCACCAGCAGCACCGACAGCACCACCTTCGACCAGACAGGCAGGCGCAGCGGCCAGAACAGGCGCCAGGCCACATACAGGCCCATCAGAAAACCAATCGTACTCAGCACTACGACAATCCAGAACGGCGAACAGGCCCGCCATGGTGACGGCAGAAGATGGCAATGGATAGAGCCGGGCATGGGCCCAGCCCCGACATCGTCACGCTTCTGGCAGGCGTTCCACCCGCAACCGCGTGATGCGCCGCTTCTCCATCGCCAGCACGGTGATTCGGATACCGGCCACCTCCAGCGTGTCGCCGATGTCGGGCAGGCGCCCCAGTTGCTCCAGCACCAGCCCGGAAATGGTCATGTAGTCCGCGCTGCGCGGCAGCGACACGCCGGCCAGCCGCTGCAGGTCGTCCAGGGTCAGCGCGCCGTCGGCGTCCCAGCAGTCCTCGCCCTGTGCAACCACGCCATAGCGCTCGTCCTGGGTATCGGCCAGATCACCGGCGATCGCCGCCAGCAGGTCGTTGGCCGTCACCAGGCCTTCCACGCTGCCGTACTCGTCCACCGCCACTGCCAACGGCACCGGGTGCTGGCGGATCAGCTCCAGCGCCTGCAACGCACTGGCGCTGGACAGCACGTACTGCGGCTCGCGCAGGTTGCCTTCCAGTTGCAGTGGCTTGCCCTGCAGCAGGTCGGCCAGCAGGTCACGGCTCTGCACCACGCCACGCAGGCTGTCCAGGTCGCCCTCGCCCACCAGCATCCGCGTATGCGGCGACGCCACCAGGCGTGCGACCACATCGTCGTGACCACGCGCCATGTCGATCCACTGTACGTCGGCACGCACCGTCATCACGCTCGATACCGGACGGTCGGCCAGGCCCAGCACACTGCGGATCATCTCGTGCTCGGCGGGCTGCAGGCGTTCTTCGGTGCTGCCGCGCTCATCGGCTTCATCTTCATCGTGGCCATTGGCCTGGCGCGCACCCAGCAGCCGCAGCACGGCATCGGCAGTACGCTGGCGGAACGGCTGGCGCTGCTCGTTGCGCTCGCGGTTGAAACGTATCCACTGGTTGAACGCTTCCACCAGGATCGAGAACGCGATGGCCGCGTACAGGTACCCCTTCGGAATCTTGTAGCCCAGGCCCTCGGCCACCAGGCTGAAACCGATCATCAGCAGGAAGCCCAGGCACAGCACCACCACGGTCGGGTGCTTGTTGACGAAGCGGGTCAGCGGCTTGCTGGCCAGCAGCATCAGCGCCATCGCGATGGTCACCGCCGCATACATCACGCCGAGGTTGTCGACCATGCCGACCGCAGTGATCACCGAATCCAGCGAGAACACCGCATCGAGCACCACGATCTGCGCCACCACCATCGCAAAGCTGGCATAGACCTTCTTGCCGTCCTCGTGATGCTCGCGGCCTTCAAGCCGCTCGTGCAGCTCCATCGTGCCCTTGAACAGCAGGAACAGGCCGCCGCCGAGCAGGATCAGATCGCGGCCGGAGAAGCTGTGCTCCAGCAGCGTGACCAGTGGTTCGGTCAGTTTCATGATCCAGGCCAACGCAGCCAGCAGCACCAGCCGCATCAGCAGCGCCAATGCCAGGCCGATCACCCGCGCGCGGTCGCGCTGGTGCGGCGGCAGCTTGTCGGCCAGGATCGCGATGAACACCAGGTTGTCGATGCCGAGAACGATCTCCAGCACGACCAGGGTTGCAAGGCCCATCCATATCGAGGGGTCAGCCAACCATTCCATTTCAGGTCCGTTTCGTCAGTAGGGGAAAAGTGGTGCGGTGCAGGCGTGCGGCGCAGCCAGGCTCAATCCGCATCCTGCGCCTGCACAGGGTCATGCCCGAGCAGGTCGCCAGGGCTGCATTGCAGTTCGCGGCAGATCGCATCGAGGGTGGAAAAGCGGATCGCGCGTGCCTTGCCGGTCTTCAGGATCGACAGGTTGGCCAGGGTGATGTCAATGCGCCCGGCCAGCTCGGACAAGGTCATGCCGCGCTGCTGCAGCATGCGGTCGAGGGTGATGACGATCGCCATCAGATCATGCCCATCAGATCACACCGTCCAGATCGTCGCGCATCGCTGCGCCAACGGTGAACACCCGCGCCAGCACGAACAGCATCAGCACGGCCACCAGGCCGGTGATCGACATGCCACCGCCAACTTCCATCCACGCAAAGTCCGGCCCCATCCAGCTGGCATACAGACCGATCACGATGGACAGCACCTCCATCGCCAGCATCAGCCAGGCCATGCGTTGCAGGCGTACGGCATTGGCATGGGTGAAGGGGCGTTCGTTGGCCGCAGAACGCAGCAGCCGCGCCAGGTGGCGCAGGAACACCAGGCACAGCACCAGCAGCGCGACGATGGCGGCCAGGCCCGCGCAGAAATGCAGGAACAGATGCGAACCGTGCATGGCCGCGGCCTGCGCGTCGTGCACGCTGTCCAGCAGCCAGCTGCGGTCGTAGGCCACCAGCGGCACCGCCAGCAGCGCGGCCAGGATGCCCAGCCAGCACATCGCGCGCACCGCCTGCACGGCGGTCTGGGCCAGGGTGAACAAGCCGCGCGCAGGAAGGACGCGGGCGGGACGAGCGGTCAAGCAGCCTCCGATGTGGAGCGGCCCTGCCGCCCCGGGGTGGATTTATCGATAAACGATATATCACATCCCCGGGCTGTTGGCTGAATCGCGTGTACTCCGGCAGCGCTACCGGGCGGGTGCCGGTGCAGGCGGCGCGGCCTGTTCGCGCATAGCCTCGCCCGGCGAGGCCGAGGCCATCGCCTGCACCCCCGCCTCGGCGGCCTGCCGGGTGACCAGCCGGAAGCGCACGCGCAGCTTGCTTTCGCCCGGCGTTGCCCAACCGTACTGGATCGCCACCTGGTCGCCGGACAATGGACCGCGCGAGGGCAGCGAGCGGATCTGCAGCGGCTTCGGTGCGGCCTGCATCAGCCGCGCGAAGCCCTTCTGCACCACCGCCGGGTCGGCCTTCTCGGCATACACGGTGCAGGTGCCATCGTCGGCCCAGCTGACCGCGTAGCGGCCACTGGCCAACGGCACCATCCATGCCATGCCCGGCTGGCCCTGCAGCAGCGTAGCGGCCTCGGCCGGCTGCAGCGGCGTCAGGCCATTGGCATCCATCAGCGACTGCAGCCGCGCCGGCGCGCCGATGTGCTGCATGCAGGCAGTGTCGAACAGTTCGCTGAAGGGATCCTGCGCCGGTGCCTTCGGCGCACGCGCAGGCTGGGCCATCACCACGATCGGCAGCAGCAGGCCAGCGATCAGCCAGGGCGCAGGGCGCATCGGAACTCCACGGAACGGAAAACAGCGGGGAGGATGACAAAGCCGGGAGGCAGTACGCAACGGGCACGCCTGCGCTTGACATCACCTGCCGCCAGGGGGAACATCAGTTAACGAATTAGTTAACTGCAACCATGGACCGCATCTTCGAAGCCCTGGCCTCCACCGCACGCCGGCAGATCCTGGCCTACCTCAGCGCCGGCGAACTCAGCGCCGGCGAGCTGGCCGAGCGCTTCGATTTCAGCAAGCCGGCACTCTCCAGCCACCTGCGCATCCTGGAAGACGCTGGCCTGATCGAACGCGAGAAGCGCGGCCAGTTCGTGTACTTCCGGCAGGTGCCCGACCGCCTGGCCAACACGCTGTTTTCCTGGGCTGCCGAAGTCTGTCCGGTCGGCGGCCCGCTGAAGCGCGAAGCGCGCGCACGCCGCAAGACACCCGCCCGCTGAGGAGCACTGCGATGCCCGGTTCGACCCGCACCAGCCGTTCGTTCCCGAGTATCCAGCTTCCGGCACACGACGGTGGTGGCCCGGTGGAAGTCACCCTGATCGCGCAGCTTGGCATTGGTGCCGGCGATGCGCTGGTAAGCGATGCCAGCCAGCGCCAACGCCACCACCCGGCCTTCATCGATGCGCTGGACGAGCCCTCGGCACGGCTGGGTGGCATGCACCTGCAGCACGGCGATCCGTCATCGCTGTACAGCTTCGTGGTGGGTGCCGGCGGCCATCCCTTCCACCGCCATGCCGGGCCGCGCATGTTCACCGCCATCGCCGGCAGTGCCGGTGCCGAGCTGCGGTTTGCCAGCGCATCCGATCAGCAGCTGGCGGAAGATCCCTCGCACTTCCTGCGGTCGCTGCGTCGTGTCCGCATCCCGCCCGATTGCCTGTTCACCGTGCGCTTTGGTGGTGGCACCTGGCACCAGTTCGCCTCGAACAGTCCGGCCCACCCTGCCCTGTTCGCGCTCTCGTGCCACAGCAATGAACTGGCCGGGGCAATGAGCGCGCAGGCGCGCGCACTGGCACAGGCAAACGCCGCAGACATTCCCAGCCTGACCGACGTGCTGCCAGCAGCGCACTGGCCCAGCGCAACCACACTTGCCGCCACGCCGTTGCTGCAACTGTCACTGCAGGCGGCAGCGCCCAGCCTGCGCGCACGCCTGTGCGTGCAGACGCGCACGTTGCTGGGGCCGCTGCGTCGCTTCAGCCTGGAGCCACTGCGCGGATTCGTGGAGCGGGCGACGCCGGCGTACCCGGTCTGCAGCAGCGCGTCGTCGCCTTCAGCGGGAATGCTCGCCAGCGCCCTGCCGCACGGTCACTACAACGACACGACCACGCTGACCCTGCACGGCGGGCAGACCCGCCATCGATCGGCCTCCGCCCTGCTGGCCGACATACTGGACGGGTTCCTGCGCAACCCGCCGGCGGGCGTCGGCCGCTTGATGGCCCTGCGCAATCGTCTGGTTGCACCACTGCGTCTGCGCACCTCGCCGCTGGGCTGCCCGGTGTCGTCGCTGCTGTCCACCGACCGCAGCCGCGTGTTCGGCGGACGTTTCCCGGTGCTGGATGCCCGAGTAGATGCGGAAGACCGGTGTGCCGAAGTGCTGCTCGGCGCAGACGACCGCCATCTCCGCTTCCGCAGCAGCGTGCGCGTGCAGTTCTGCGAGGACGGCCAGGTCCAGATCAGCCTGGGCTCGCGCGTGCAGACGCTCAATGCGTTTGGCCGCTTCTACATGGCCATGATCGACAGCGCCCATCGCCATTACGTGGCCCCGGCACTGCTGCGCCGCGCCGTTGAACATGCGCTGGCACCGGAACTGGCCGCGTGGTCCGGCACGCCTGCACATTCCTGAGCTGCGGCAGCAATGTGCAGGGGCCCTGTGCGGCCCCCGCGATCAGACCACGATCTCGCCTTCGTCCTCGCCATCCCAGTAATGGATGCGGCTGGCGTGTACGTGGATCAGCACCAGACCCGGCGTATCCACGCCCTGCTCGAACCACCGCTCCAGGTCCTTCACCCAATGCTGGGCCATCGTGGCGCGATCGCGGACCAGCGCCGCCCTGCCCTGCACGTGCACGAACAGCGGTGGCTTGCCCAGCAGCGACTTGCTGCCGGTCAGGCCCAGCGCCACGTTCGGGTCGGCGCTGATCTCGCGCACCATGTCGGTGTTTTCCATGGTGAAGAACCAGCTGTCGCCGTCGTAGTCCACATCGCCGTTGTTGCTCATCGGGCGGCCAGCGATCTGGCCGCCGGCATGGGTCTGCAGCATGGTGAAATCGATGCCGGCCATTTTCTTGGCCAGTTCGGGAAGGGTGAGCGTGGTCATGGGCAGTTCCTTCAACAGATGGGTGTCCAGCGTCTGCCCGACGCGGTGACCGATGCGTGGATGGCTGCTGGCGCCTTCTTCACGCAGTGGCCGCAGTTGGCATTCCCGCGTGCAGCGCGCCCGCGCCGCGGTGACCGTCACTCATCAGCGCGGATAGCGGAACACCAGGTCATCCGGATCGCTGCGCACCGCCTGCTCATCCAACACGCCGCCGAGGCGGACCGCCACTGCCTGCGAGGCGTGGTTGTCCGCTGCCATGTAGCTCACCAGCGTCGGCAATCCGCGCACCACGAACGCCCAATCACGCAGCGCCGCCGCCGCCTCGCTGGCGAAACCCTGCCCTTCCTGCCCGGCATACAGCAACCAGCCCAGTTCCTGTTCCGGAAACAGCGGGCCATGGTTGATGCCGACCTGACCGATGCACTCGCCCGTGTCGCGGCGCTCGATCATCAACGCGCCGTGGCCGAACAGATGCCAGCTGGCCAGGTCGTGGCAGAACTGCCCCCACGCGGCGACCTCAGCGAACGGCCCGCCCATGCCGCGCGCACGGGGCGAGGCCAGGAACGCGGCATACACCGGGAAGTCATCCAGGCATTGCGCGCGCAGGCGCAGGCGCGGTGTCTCCAGCACTGGGATGTGGATCATGCGTGTGCCAGTCAGTACACGGCCAGGAAGCCGCAGCCGCGGCGTTGTGGTTGGCCCTCGACAGTCACCTGCACGCTGGCCGATGTATCCACGCCTTCGGCGTTGCGGCAGGGCTCACGCTTGATCTCGACGATGGTGGGCTGCTTGCCCAGCTCACCGTGGAGTACCGTCAACGAACTGGGCGCACCGGCCGGCTGGCCGAGGTAGCGCAGCGTTCCAGCGCTGCTGCGACTAGCAACGGTAAGCGTGGCATCGTGGTTGCCCTTGCCGGTGGAGGCGATCTCGATGGACCAGCCGGCGCCGCCGCCGGTGAAGGCAGGCACCGGGCTGGCATCAGCGGCGATCGACGGATGACGTGGCGCATCGGCGCCCGGATCGGGCCGTGGTGTGCTGCTGGCGCAGCCAGCGAACAGGCCCGCCAGCAGCGTGGCAGTCACAACGGAACGCAGGGTCATGGCGTACTCCTGGGACGGGCGAGTGGCCAGTCTAGGCAGCAGCGCGTGCGCTGGCGATGAACGAGGCTGCCCTCAGCGTGCCGCACGTCCAGCAGGGGACACCTGCACCCGGTCGCGGCCCAGCGCCTTGGCCTCGTACATGGCGGCGTCGGCGGCACGCACCAGCGCGTGCCAGCCGATCGGGTCAAGCGCGCCCTGGGCAACACCGAAGCTGGCCGTGACCCGCAGGATGTCACGGCTGCCCAGCACGATGTCGTGCGCACGCAATGCCACCCGCAGCGACTCGGCCAACCGCCGGCCACTGGCCAGATCACCATCGGCCAGCAGCACCAGGAATTCCTCGCCGCCGTAACGGGCGATGCTGTCGTTGCGGCGCAGATGGCTGCGCAGCAACTGCGCCACCTGCACCAGCACGTCATCGCCGGCCGCATGCCCCTGGCCATCGTTGATCGCCTTGAAATGGTCCACGTCCAGCAGAATCACCACCGCCTGCGTGCTTCCCTCGGCACGCCGCTGTCGTACCCTTTCCTCCAGCGAGCGCCGGTTCAACAGGCCGGTCAGCTGATCGGTATCGGCCAGCTCGCGCAGCTCACGGGTCAATGCCGAGCGCTGGTGCGACTTCGCCCGCAGTACCTCGATGGCATCGAACAGGCGCTGCATTTCCGCCATCGGGTGGGTGGCATGCTGCTCTGCACCCGGCGTGTCCGAGGCGATCTGGATCACCTGCGCCTGCGCCTGCAGCAACGGCCGCAGGATCTGCACGTGGGCGATGCGCAGTGCCAGCGCAAGCAGCAGCAGCGTACCCAGCACGGTGGCGCCCAGCACGGCCAGGCGTACCGCTTCCTTGTTGCGGGTGTGCTGGAAGCGCGCGATCGAAACGCCGAGGTAGCCATCACGCAGCGCTTCCAGCGATTGCAGGGTGGGCACGTAGCGCGCGGTGAACTCGGCCGCCGTCCAGTGTGGCGGTACGCCGCGCCGGCCATCGTCGATCAGCTGTTCCACCATCGGCAGCGACTGGCCGAAGAACTGCCGGCGCGCCATGTCCCAGTGCAGGGACAGCGCCGGCTCGCTGCGGAACACCGATTCATGGCTGGCGGCCAACCGCCACAGCTCCAGCAGGCGGCCCTCGGTCTGCTGCGCAGCGCGTACCTGCGACTCCCGCCAGGCGCCGGGCACGGCCAGCGGCGCCATCACGTTGGATGCCAAGCGGCCACCGTGCTCGCGCAGGTCGATCAGGATCTGCCCCTGCATGGCAGGAATCGCGGCTTCGCGATCAGCCGCGACCAGATCGCTGATCTGCACCGAGGTCAGCGCCTGCAGCCGGTCGTACACCGCGAACATGTTGTTGATCGCGTGCTCCACCTCCTCTGCCGAGCGCTCGCCTCTTGGCAGCGCGGCCACCCGGTCGACCGCGGCGCGCGCAGTCTGCAACCGGCGCCGCGCTTCGTGCAGGCGCGGTGTTTCGTCCACCACCCGCGGGTCGTTCTGGAACACGCTCTGCAGGTGCTGCGTCGCTGCGTCCACCCGCTGCCGTGCGACCGCCAACTGCGCGGCCAGTCGGCGCTGCTCCTGCACATCGGTGCTGTCGGCGCCGAGCAGGCTGTTGGCCGGTCCACGCTCGGCCGACACCAGATTGGCCAGTTCGAAGGTCTGCCGCAGTTGCTGCAGGCTGACCAGGTTGGCCTCGGCTTCGGTGTAGCGCTGCGTGCCCTGCACCAGCGCGATGGCCATCAGCGGCAGCGTGCACAGCACGAACAGGCCACCGAGGATCCAGAGCCAGGTCTGCAGTCCGTTTGGCGATGCCCTGCGGCCCATCGATGTATCCCCTGGCGTGCGGATCAGTGTAGCGCTCTGCCCGGGTGAAGGCGGGTCAGATCCAGCGTTGGTCCACCAGCTCGCGCTTCACGTAGGCGTAGAACACCGGCGCGGCTACCAGCCCGGGCAGGCCGAAGGCCGCCTCCATCACCAGCATGGCCAGCAGCAGCTCCCAGGCGCGCGCCTGGATCTCGCCGCCGACGATACGCGCGTTGAGGAAGTACTCCAGTTTGTGGATCACCACCAGGTACAGCAGCGCAGCCACGGCCACGTAGAACGACACCGACAGCGCGACGATGGCGATGATGGTGTTGGAGATGATGTTGCCCACCACCGGCAGCAGGCCCGCCAGGAAGGTGATCAGCACCAGCGTCTTCGACAACGGCAGGTGCACGCCGAACAGCGGCAGCACGCCCAGCAGGAAGATGGCGGTGAACACGGTGTTGAGCAGCGAGATCTTCACCTGCGCGAACACCACCTGGCGGAACGCGGTGGCCAGGCGGCTGGTGCGGCCGATCAGTTCCTGCGCCAGCGGGCCCATCTTCGGCAGCGGCAGTTCGTCATACAGCGCGATCATCGCGCCCAGCACCATGCCGATCAGCACCCGCACGCCCACCTGCACCACCGATGTGCCGGCAACGCCCAGCTGGCGCTGGTGCTCGGCGGCCCATTCGTTCACGGCGGCGCGCAGCGCCGTCAGATCCTCGGGAATGTAGGGCTGCAGCAGGGCCGGCACCTGGTGGCGCGAGGTGTTGAGGATGTCCATCAACCGCGCCAGCAGCACGTCCGGGCCACCGGTCTCGTTGCGGAAGAACGAGGCCACGCCGATACCGGCCAGCACCAGCACGCTGATGATCACCGCCGACAGCACGATCACCGCGATCGCCCGCGCCCGGCCGGGACGCAGCTTGCCTTCCACGGTGGAGGCCAGCACATGGGTCAGCTGGAACACCAGCAGGCCCGACAGCAGGGTCACCACCAGGCCAAGCTTCAGTGCCAGCCACATGCCCAGCAGCATCATCAGCCAGGCGGCGATGCGTGCGGCGGGAGGCCTGGGCAGGGTCGGGATGACGAGGGACATCGGGGCACATCCTGGTGGGGTGGCCCATGGTAGTGGATTGAGGTGATGCGCCCGCGCATGCGCGCGTCCCTGCGGCCGCCGCGTGACGTCAGCGTGCGACCACCGCCCCTGCCGCACGTGCCAATGCGGCCGCCTCCTGATCACCCTTGCGCTCGCTGTAGCGATCGACCAGGTAGTCCGCACGATCCCGCGTGAGCAGGGTGAACTTGACCAGTTCCTCCATCACATCCACCACCCGGTCGTAGTACGCCGAGGGTTTCATCCGCCCGTTCTCGTCGAACTCCTGCCATGCCTTGGCCACCGAAGACTGGTTGGGGATGGTCAGCATGCGCATCCACCGCCCCAGCACGCGCAGCGTGTTGACCGTGTTGAACGACTGCGAACCGCCACTGACCTGCATCACCGCCAGCGCCCTGCCCTGCGTCGGGCGCACGCTGCCGTCTTCCAGCGGCAGCCAGTCGATCTGGTTCTTGAACACGCCGGTGACCGTGCCGTGGCGCTCCGGGCTGATCCAGACCTGGCCTTCGGACCAGTGCGACCACGCGCGCAGGCGCTGCACTTCAGGGTGATCGGCGCCGACGCTGTCGAGCATGGGCAACGCATGCGGATCGAATACCCGGGTCTCGCAGCCGAGGTGGCGCAGCAGGCGCTCGGCCTCCAGCGCCAGCTTGCGGCTGAACGACTGCGGGCGCAGCGAGCCATACAGCAGCAGGATCCGCGGCGGGTGTGCGCGGCCGGCGCCCAGCAGGCTCGGGTCGGGCTGGGGAAGCGAGGCTTCGACCAGATTCGGAAGGGTGGCGCTTGCGATGGATTCATTCATTCGACTATTCTAGAAATATGGAAACGAAGAATGCAATCACCGCCCTTACCGCCCTCGGCCATGCCACCCGCCTGGCCGCGTTCCGGCTGCTGGTCGAAGCCGGCCCGGCCGGACGCATGGCCGGTGACATCGCCGCCGCCCTGCAGGTGCCGCCGGCCACGCTCAGCTTCCACCTGAAGGAGCTGCTGCAGGCCGGGCTGGTCGAGAGCGAGAGCCAGGGCCGCAATGTCTGCTACCGCGCCAACTTCAGCGCGATGACCGGCCTGATCGACTACCTCACCCACAACTGCTGCGCAGGCTCGCCCGATCCGGCCTGCAGCCCCACCTCCCCTGATTGCGCCTGCTGACCGGAGATCTGCTTCGTGACCACCCAACGCGTCCTGTTCCTGTGCACGGGCAATTCCGCCCGCAGCGTCCTTGCCGAAGCCACGCTGCGGGCGTGGGCCGGTCATCGCTTCGAGGTCTTCAGCGCCGGCAGCCAGCCCACCGGCGAGGTCAATCCGTTCGCACTTGCGCAATTGCAGGCCGAGGGCATTGCAACGGCAGGCCTGCGCAGCAAATCGTGGGACGAGTTCGCCGACGGCGCGCCGATGGACCTGGTGATCACGGTGTGCGATGCCGCGGCCGCCGAGGCATGCCCGGTGGTGTTCGGCGATTTCGTGCGCGCGCACTGGGGCCTGCCTGATCCGGCCGCCGTGGATGGCAGCGCGGAGGACAAGGCGGCTGCATTCGCGCAGGCCCATGCCATCGTCAAGGCACGGTTGCTGGCCCTGCTGGCATTGCCCGCAGACACATGGTCCGACCGCGGGCCGTTGAAAGACGCGCTGGATCGCATTGGTTTCGTGCAGCCCGGGGACGGCCAGGCGTGAGCGCACCGGCACCGATGGGATTGTTCGAGCGTTACCTGACCCTGTGGGTGGCGCTGTGCATCGTGGCCGGCACCCTGCTTGGCCACGCGCTGCCGCAGCCATTCGCTGCGCTGGCGTCGGCGGAGGTGGCCAAGGTCAACCTGCCCATCGCGGTGCTGATCTGGCTGATGATCATCCCGATGCTGCTGCGGGTCGATTTCAGTGCGATGCGCCAGCTCGGCCAGAACTGGAAAGGCATCGGCGTAACGCTGTTCATCAACTGGGCAGTCAAGCCTTTCTCGATGGCGTTGCTGGGTTGGTTCTTCCTGCGCCACGTGTTCGCCGACGCGCTGCCTGCCGCGCAGATCGACAGCTACATCGCCGGGCTGATCCTGCTGGCAGCAGCGCCCTGCACCGCGATGGTCTTCGTGTGGAGCAACCTGTGCCGCGGCGATGCCAATTTCACCCTCAGCCAGGTGGCGTTGAACGACGCGATCATGGTGGTGGCCTATGCACCGGTGGTGGCGCTGCTGCTGGGCCTGTCGGCGATCAGCGTGCCATGGGACACGCTGCTGCTGTCGGTGTCGCTGTACATCATCGCGCCGGTGCTGGTGGCCGCACTGCTGCGGCGCTGGATGCTGGCCCGTCGCGGTCAGGCTGGCCTGCAGTCCGCGCTGCGCACGCTGGGCCCGGTCTCGCTGCTGGCCCTGCTGCTGACGCTGGTGCTGCTGTTCGGTTTCCAGGGCGAGCAGATCGTGCAGCAGCCGCTGGTCATCGCCATCCTGGCGGTGCCGATCCTGATCCAGGTCTACTTCAACTCCGGGCTGGCCTACCTGCTCAACCGGCGCCTGGGGGTTGCCCACTGCGTGGCCGGTCCCTCGGCGCTGATCGGCGCCAGCAACTTCTTCGAACTGGCCGTGGCCACCGCCGTGGGCCTGTTCGGCGTGCATTCCGGCGCGGCGTTGGCGACCGTGGTCGGCGTGCTGATCGAAGTACCGGTGATGCTGTCGGTGGTGCGCATCGTCAATGCATCGCGCGGTTGGTACGAGCGGCGCTGAGGCAAGGACGCACCGCGCAGGTCGCCCAAGCTGCCGACGCCATCGCTCTCAACATCCACTTCACCCGTGATGGGATTCGATGGCCGGACAGGAGCTCCTGCTGCAGCGCCCGGTCGGTTGGGCAAGGGCATACCGCCCTGCATGGTTGTTGATCATCCTCCGCCCTGCCCACCCTGAGGACGTTGCCGTGGACACATCACTTCACTCCCTTGCGAAGCTGGCCGCCCGCGTGCTGCTGATGCTGCTGTTCCTGGTATCGGGCCTGGGCAAGCTGTCCGACCCGGCGGCAACACAGGGCTACATGGCGGCGATGGGTCTTCCCGGCATCTTGTTGTGGCCCACCATCCTGTTCGAGATCGGCACGGCCCTGTGCATCCTGCTCGGTTTCCAGACCCGGGCAGTGGCCGCAGTGCTGGCCGCCTTCAGCCTGGTCACGGCCTTCATCTTCCACCACCAGCTCGCCGACCCGGTGCAGCAGATCATGTTCCTGAAAAATCTGGCCATCGCCGGCGGCTTCCTGCTGCTGGCCTGCAGCGGGCCTGGCCGCTTCAGCGTGGACGCCAGGCGCGGCAAGCCCTGAGCCGGGCAAAGCGCGGAATCCCGCCGCCCTGCCCTTGCCTCAGCGACCCTTGGGCGGGGCCGTCGAACCCCGCAGCATCACGCTGAAATCCAGCGTCTGCTGAAGCGGTACATCGACCTGTTCGATGATGGCGAGCAGCAGGTTGACCGCGCGCTCACCGATCTCGCGCATCGGTTGCCTGATGGTCGTCAACGGAGGCGTGAGGTAACGCGATGACGCCAGGTCGTCGAAGCCGACGATGGAGACGTCATCCGGCACGCGGATGCCAAGATCCCGGCAGGCTGCCAACGCACCCAGCGCCATCTGGTCGCTGAAGCAGAAGATCGCGGTGGGTGCGGTTGCGGGCGGCAGCAGCGCCATCGCGGCCGCATGGCCGGACTCCACGGAAAAGTCACCCGGCACGACGCTGAGGTGGCGCAGGCGGCCACGCGCCCTGCCGGCGGCGCGCACGCCTTCCAGCCGTTGCGTGTGCAGGGGATTGTCGGGCGGTCCGCCCACCACAGCGATCCGCTCGTGCCCCAGTCCGTACAGGTGCTCCATCACAGCGCGCGCGGCGGCCGCGTTGTCGATGTGGACGCTGGGGATGCCCAGCGCGGGATCGAACTCGCAGCCATTGACCACCGGTGCAGCGGTACCTCGTTGCTGGACAATCTCGCGCGCCGTCGGCGGCAGGCGATGCCCCAGCACGATCAGACCATCGGCCTCGTTGCGCCGGAGCATCTGCGCGTAGCGCTCCTCGCGCTCGGGCAGGTTCTGGGTGTCGCCCAGCAGGACGGCATAGCCAACGGCCTGCGCCGCATCCTCCGCGCCCTGCAGGATCTGCGCGAAGAACGGGTTGGCGATGTCCGGCACGGTGACCAGGATCTTGCCGCTGCGCTGGGTCTTGAGGGTCCTGGCCACCGTGTTGGGCACGTAGCCCAGCGCAGCAGCGGCCTGCTCGATGCGCGCGCGAGTAGCCGGCAGCACTTTGTCCGGCCGGGAAAGCGCTCGCGACACCGTGCCTGCGGAGACGCCGACGTGCCTTGCGATGTCGTAGATGGTGGCCATGGCGTTACCTCTTCCTTCCGCTGTGCAGTGCACAACGGGTCTTTCGAATGCCCCTGCTAGGATAATGCAATCGATTGCATCGAGGGCGAATCAACGTGAAGACGCTCAAGGGTCCAGCGCTGTTCCTGGCGCAGTTCATCGGCGACACACCTCCCTTTGATCGGCTGGACACCCTGGCCGGATGGGCCGCGGGGCTGGGCTATTCTGGCGTACAAGTGCCGACCAGCGCGCCCCACCTGTTCGATCTGGCCGAGGCGGCGCGCAGCCAGGCGTACTGCGACGACGTCAGCGGCATGCTGGGCGGACATGGCCTGCAGATCACCGAGCTGTCCACCCACCTGCAGGGGCAGCTGGTTGCCGTCCATCCGGCCTATGACAGCCTGTTCGACGGATTCGCGCCGCCGGACAAGCGTGGCGATCCGGCCGCCCGCCAGGCCTGGGCGGTGCAGCAGCTGCTGCTGGCGGCCAAGGCCAGCCAACGCCTGGGGCTGACCGCGCATGCCACGTTCTCCGGCGCACTGGCCTGGCCTTACTTCTATCCCTGGCCGCAGCGGCCACCCGGGCTGGTGGACGAAGCCTTCGCCGAACTCGGCCGACGCTGGCGCCCGATCCTGGATGCCTTTGACGCCTGCGGCGTGGACCTGTGCTTCGAGATCCATCCCGGCGAGGACCTGCATGACGGCGCGACCTTCGAGCGCTTCCTCGACGTGGTGGACCACCATCCCCGCGCGAAAATCCTGTACGACCCCAGCCACCTGCTGCTGCAGCAGATGGACTACCTCGGCTTCATCGACCGTTACCACGATCGCATCGGCATCTTCCACGTCAAGGACGCGGAATATCACCCCAGTGCCAGCAGTGGCGTGTATGGCGGCTACCAGGACTGGATCGATCGTCCGGGCCGATTCCGATCACTCGGCGATGGGCAGATCGACTTCAAGGCGATCTTCTCGAAATTCGCCCAGTACGACTTTCCCGGCTGGGCAGTGCTGGAATGGGAGTGCTGCCTGAAGCACCCGGAAGACGGTGCACGGGAAGGAGCCGCCTTCATCCGCGACCACATCATCCGCGTGACCGAACGCGCCTTCGACGACTTTGCCGACAGCGGCACCGATCCCGGATCACTGCGCCGCATGCTCGGGATCTGAGACATCACTGCCTGGGAGGGCAAGCCATGACGCACACCATGTCGCGCTTGGGCGCGATGATGTTTCTGCAGTTCTTCATCTGGGGGGCATGGTTCGTCACCCTCGGAACCTATCTGGTGCAGGGCCCGCTGCAGGCCAGCGCAAGCCAGGTGGCGACGGCCTTCCTCAGCCAGTCCATCGGTGCCATCGTCGCGCCTTTCCTGGTCGGTTTGATCGCTGACCGCTACTTCGCGGCGCAGCGCATCCTTGCGGTCCTGCACCTGGCTGGCGCAGTGCTGATGTGGCTGGCGTCCACCGCAACCAGCTTCAGCATGTTCTCCGCCTGCGTCATGGGCTACATGCTGCTGTTCATGCCGACGCTGGCATTGGCCAACAGCGTGGCGATGCGGCACATGCAGTCGCCCGAGAAACAGTTCCCGCTGGTGCGGGTGGCCGGCAGCGTCGGCTGGATCGTGGCAGGCGTGCTGATCGGCTGGCTGGGCTGGGAACAGGCGCATCGGCTCGAGCTGACCTTCCGGATGGCGGCGATGGCGTCGCTGGCGCTGGGCCTGTATGCGTTCACCCTGCCGCACACCCCGCCGCTGGCACGGCAGCGCGACGCCGGCCTGGGACAGATCCTGGGGCTGGATTCGCTGCGCCTGCTGAAGTCACGCTCGTACCTGGTGTTCTTCCTGGCGTCCATCGCGATCTGCATCCCGCTGGCGTTCTACTACAACTTCACCAACCCGTATCTCAACGATCTGGGCGTGCGCGGCGCGGCGGGCCTGCAGTCGCTGGGACAGGTCTCCGAAGTCCTGCTGATGCTGGCCATGCCGTTCCTGTTCGTGCGCCTGGGGGTGAAGACGATGCTGGCGGTGGGCATGGCCGCATGGGTCGTGCGTTACGTCATGTTCGCCTTTGGCGATGCGGGCGGCGGCTTCTCGCTGCTGGTGATCGGCATCGTGCTGCACGGCATCTGCTACGACTTCTTCTTCGTCACCGGCCAGATCTACACCGATACGCATGCCGGCCCGGCCGCGCGCAGCAGCGCGCAGGGATTCATCACCCTGGCCACGTATGGCGTGGGCATGCTGATCGGCACGTTCCTGTCCGGCGCGGTGGTGGAGCACTTCACCACTGCAGCCGGTCCGGACTGGCAGCAGATCTGGCTGTTCCCGGCAGGGGTCGCGCTGCTCGTGCTGATCGCCTTCCTGCTGCTTTTCCGCGACCGGCCAGTGGTTGCGGCCGCACCTTCCACGCCCTGAGGACCCTACCTGATGCCAAAGCCTGGAATCGCCATCGTCGGCACGGGAATGATCGGTGCCGTGCACCGTCGCGCGGCGCTGCTGGCGGGCGCCGACATCCGTGGCGTGGCCGCCTCTTCTCCGCAGCGCGCACGCGACGTGGCGCAGGCGTGGGGTGTCCCGCGTGCCTATCGGGACATCGAGGAGGTGGTCGCCGATCCACAGGTGCAGGTCGTGCACGTATGCACGCCCAACCACCTGCACCGCCCCATGGCACAGGCCGCACTGGAAGCCGGCAAGCACGTGGTCTGCGAGAAGCCGCTGGCCACCACGCTGGAGGACGCCCGGGCGCTGGCGGCGTTGGCTACCGCCAACGCGCTGGTCGCCACGGTGCCCTTCGTCTACCGCTACCACCCGGTGGTCCGCGAGGCGCGCGCACGCATCGCCCATGGCGAACTGGGGCCGCTGCACCTGATTCATGGCAGCTACCTGCAGGACTGGCTGCTGGACCCGGCCAGCAACAACTGGCGCGTGGACCCGGCGCTGGGCGGCGCGTCGCGCGTGTTCGCCGACATCGGCTCGCACTGGTGCGACCTGGTGGAATGGGTCAGCGGCGAGCGCTTCGCCGAGGTCAGCGCGGCATTCGACACGGTGATCGCCGAACGCAGCACCGACACCGGGCAGAGCTTCACCACAGCAGCGGCCGGTGGCGCGATGCAGGCGGTCACCAGCGAGGACGTGGCCGCAGCGATGTTCCGTACCGGCGCCGGGACGCTGGCATCGTTGATGGTCAGCCAGGTATCGGCCGGACGCCACAACCGCCTCTGGTTCGAGATTGATGGTGCCAGGGCCAGCGTGGCGTTCAACCAGGAAGATGCCGAGCGCCTGTGGATCGGCAAGCCCGACCAGCGCGAGGAAGTATTCGTGCGCGGGCCGGGCGCCGGCAGTGCCGAACAGCGCCGGCTATCGCTGTTGCCGGCCGGGCACGCGCAGGGCTACGGCCACTGCTTCGAGGCATTCGTCGCCGACACCTACCGCGCCATCGAAGGCGAGCGACCGGATGGCCTGCCCACCTTCGAAGACGGCGTGCGCTCGGCGCTGATCGTCGACCGCGTCATCACCTCGGCCAGGACCCGTGCCTGGACCGCCATCGGTTGAACCCCGGGAGCATCTCATGATGAACACGCCTGCCCGCAGAACTGCCACCCTCGCCCTGCTGCTGTTCGCTGCCCTGCCCGTCCTGGCACACGAAGCCGCCAGCCCGCACAAGCCCATCGCCGTGCAGATGTACACACTGCGCAACGCCGGCCCGCTCGACCAGCAGTTGAAGATCGTCCACGACGCCGGCGTGGATGCGGTGGAAACGGTGGGCACGCAGGGCGTCAGCGCCAGCGAACTCAAGCAGTTGCTGGACCGATATTCGATCAGGGCGATTTCCTCCCACGTGCAACTGGCCGAGCTGCGCGAGGACCTGGACGGCGTGGTGGCCTTCAACCGGTCGATCGGCAACACCACCCTGGTGGTGCCTTACCTGGACGCGAAGGATCGGCCGACCGATGCCGCAGGCTGGACCGCGCTGGGCAAGGAACTGGGCGCGATCGCCAAGCAGGTACGGGCCAAGGGCATGCGCCTGGCCTACCACAACCATGACTTCGAACTGGTCGACTTCAATGGCCGGACCGGCCTGGAACTGCTGTTCGCAGCGGCCGGGCCGGACCTGCAGACCGAGCTGGACCTGGCCTGGGTCGCGCGTGCGGGCCTGGACCCGGCGGTGATGCTCGGCAAGTTCCGCGGCCACCTGTTCGCGGTACACGCCAAGGACAATGCAGCCAAGGGCCAGGCCGAAGACGAGGGCGGCTTCGCTGCCGTCGGCCAGGGTGTGCTGGACTGGCGCGCGATCCTGCCAGCCGCCGCAGCGGCCGGCGTGCACTGGTACATCCTCGAGCACGACCAGCCACGCGATCCGGCCAAGGTCATCCAGACCGGCGCGGACTACCTGCGTGAACACCTGTCCCCCCGCCTGCCAGCCAGCGCGCAGCGCTAGTACGCGAAGGAGTCCTGATTGAAAACGATGCTGAAAGTGGCTGTGATTCTCTGTGCGGCGATGCTGGCAACCACGGCATGGTCCAAGGACGACCCTGCAGCCGGCGCAAAGCTCTACACAGCGAACTGCACGGCCTGCCATGGTGCCGATCGCGCCGGCATGCCGGGCGCATTCCCCGCGCTCACCGACATCGGCAAGCGCCTGGATGCCGCGCAGATCAAGGACAAGATCAGGAAGGGCGGCGGACTGATGCCGCCGTTCTCCCAGCTGTCGCAACAGGAGATCGACGACATCACCAGTTATCTGGCGAAATAGGCCGCCAGCGTTACAGCTCGCGCACCCAGATGTTGCGGTAGCTGACCTTGGAATCATGTTCCTGCAGGTAGAGCGGCGCGCACGCATGCGGTGAATACGAGGGCGGGCCGATGTACTCGGTCCTGCCCGCCAGCACGGTGTCGTCCTGCACCAGCACGCCGTTGTGCAGCACGGTGATGCGCGCGGGCGAGATGAGCCCGCCGCCCGGCGAGAAGCGCGGCGCCTTCCAGAGGATGTCGTAGGCCTGCCACTGCCCCGGTGCACGCGAGGCGTTCACCAGCGGCATGGCCTGCTTGTAGATGGAGCCGGCCTGACCGTTGGCATAGGTCGGGTTGTTGTAGCTGTCCAGCACCTGCAGCTCATAGAGTTCCTGCAGGAAGATGCCGCTGTTGCCCCGGTTCTGGCCGTCGAAACCCTTGGTCTCGACAGGTGTGCGCCACTCGACATGCAGCTGGATATCGCAGAAGCGCTGCTTGGTGCGGATGCCCTTGCTGCCCGGCACGATGGTCATGGCGCCGTCGGCGACGGTCCAGGGCACACGCCCGCCCTGCTCCGACTCCCAGGCGGAGGCATCCTTGCCATCGAACAGCACGATGGCGTCTGAAGGAGCCTTGCCCGGCGGCGTGGCCACGGTTGCAGGCACGGGCGTCCACACCTCGGTCTTTGCCGGGTCGCGCGTGGGCTCGGTGTTGGCCTGCGCGAACGTCGGTGCCGCGGCGAGCACGCCGGCGGCGATCAATAGCGGCGCGATCTTCAAGGCGTGATCCATCAGCTGGTCCCCCATGCGGGCGTGCCGGGAACATAGGCCAGGTCGCCGTCGTAGCGGCCCGGCACGGCGACGTAACGCAGCACTTCGGTCGCGCCAACCTTGGAGGTAAAGAAACCGAAGATGGTGAGCTGCTTGAACATCGTGAAGTAATGCGGCATCGGCTCTCCTGCTTCGGCGGTGCCGGTTTCGGTCACCTCGACCGCGTGCTTCCTGGCCTCTGCATCCAGCGCGCGCAGCAGTTCAGTGCGGGCCTGCGGCGCAAGTGAAACGAAGCGGCCGCCGGCGCGTTTGTCGATATCGGCCAGGCCAGCACGGAATGTCGCCTGCTGCCGGGCGGTGTAGCAGTCGCTGACGAACGTCGCCATGAACGCACCGGCGCCTGCGTCTTTCGCCCCCGGCGTTTTCGTCCGCGGCAGGATGGTCTCGGCGATCTCGTCCAGCGTGCCGACCTCCGCGTCGGAGAAGAGCGTCTTCGCCCCTGCGGCGGGAGCCTTTGCCTGACCGAGCGCAGGCAGGCCGATCATCGCCGCGCCGGTGGCGGCGACGATCATCTTCAGCAGTTCGCGGCGGTCCATCAGAGGTTCCCCGCTTTCAGTTCGCGCACGGCATGGTCAGCAGCCCGCGCGGTCAGTGCCATGTAGGTCAACGACGGATTCACGCACGCGCTGGAGGTCATGCAGGCACCGTCGGTCACATAGACGTTGGGCGCATCCCAGACCTGGTTGTGCTGGTTCAGCACGGACGTCCTGCGGTCACGGCCCATGCGCGCGGTCCCCATCTCATGGATGCCCTTGCCCGGGGCGTAGTCGTTGTCGTGCATCTCCACGTCCTTGACGCCGGCGGCCTCGAGCATCTCGGCGGCATCGGCGGCCATGTCCTTGCGCATGGCCAGTTCGTTGGCGCGCATGGACACATCCATCGCCAGCACCGGCAGTCCCCACTTGTCCTTGCGGTCCCGGTCCAGGCGGATCGTGTTGTCGTGGTGCGGCAGCATTTCGCCGAAGCCGGTCATGCCGATGCGCCAGTCACCGGGCACGGTCAGCGCCTCCTTCAGGTCGGCACCGATGTTCAGCTCGGCAATCTCGCGCGACCACCCCGTGCGGCTGGCACCGCCCTGGTAGCCGAAGCCGCGCAGGTAGCCGCGCTTGTCAGCGGCCACGTTGCGGAAGCGTGGAATGTAGAAGCCGCAGGGACGACGGCCGAAGTAGTACTTGTCCTCGAAGCCTTCGACCCGGCCGGAGGCACCCGCGCCGAAATGATGGTCCATCACGTTATGTCCCAGCTCACCCGACGATGAGCCCAGCCCACCCTCCCACACATCGGTGGCCGAGTTCATCAGCAGCCAGGTCGAGTTGAAGGAGGAGGCGTTGAGGAAGATGACCTTGGCCGTGTACTGGTAGGTCTGGCCGGTCTCTGCGTCGATGATCTCCACGCCCCGCGCCCGCTTGCGGTCCTTGTCGTAGAGCACTTCCTTGACGATGGAGAACGGCCGCAAGGTCAGGTTGCCGGTCTTCATCGCCGCTGGCAGTGTCGCCGCCTGGGTGGAGAAATAGGCACCGAAGGGACAGCCGAGGATGCACTTGTTGCGGTACTGGCAGTTGACGCGGCCCTGCTCGGGCATCGGCTTGGTGATGTTCGCCGTGCGCGAGTGGATCATGTGCCGGGTTCCGCCGAAGGCCTTCCTGATCCGCGCGGCCACGTCCTTTTCGACGATGTTCAACGGGATCGGCGGCAGGAACTCGCCGTCCGGCAGCACGTCCAGCCCTTCGCGCGTACCGGCGATGCCGGCGAACTTCTCCACATGGTCGTACCAGGGTGCGATGTCGGCGTAGCGGATCGGCCAGTCGGTGGCGATGCCGTCCTTCAGGTTCGCCTCAAAATCCAGGTCGGAGAAGCGATAGCTCTGACGGCCCCACATCAGCGAACGGCCACCCACGTGGTAGCCGCGGAACCAGTCGAATCGTTTGGTCTCGATGTACGGCGATTCCTGTTCGTCGGCCCACATGCCCTGCAGGTTCTCGGCCAGCGCGTAGTCGCGCATCAGCACCGGGAAGGCGGCCTTCATCGCCTGTGTAGGCCGGTTGCGATGCGGGAAATCCCACGGCTCCTTCATCGCGTTGACGTAGTCCTTGACGTGCTCGATGTTGCGTCCGCGTTCCAGCATCAGGACCTTCAGGCCCTTCTCGGTCAGTTCCTTCGCCGCCCAACCGCCACTGATTCCCGAGCCAACAACAATGGCGTCGTAATGATTGTCTGCCATGGATCTCTCACCTGGTGGATATCGTTTCAGACGTCGCAGAGGCGGATGGCCTCGCGCAGCGAACCGACGGGATCCGGTGCCGCAGGCATGAATTCCTGCGCCAGATACCCATCGAAACCGGTGTCGCGGATCGCGCGACAGATGGCGGGGTAATTGAGTTCCTGCTGGTCCCCGATCTCGTGCCGGCCCGGCACGCCCGCGGTGTGGTAATGCTTGAAACAGGCGTGGTGCCTGCCGATGGTGGCGATGATGTCGCCCTCCATGATCTGCATGTGATAGATGTCGTACAGCAGGCCGAAGTTGTCCGAGCCGAGCCGCTGGCACAGTTCCACGCCCCAGGCGGAGTGGTCGCACAGGTAGTCGCGATGATCGACCCTGGAGTTCAGCAGCTCCATCACCAGCACCACGCCACGTTTCTCGGCATGCCCGAGGATGCGCTTGAGGCCGGCCTCGGCATTGGCCATGCCCTCCTGCGGGTCCATCCCGTTGCGGTTGCCGGAAAAGCAGATGAGGTTGCGGTAACCGGCATCGGCCACCAGGTCGATATGCCGCGTGTAGCGCTCCACCAGCTGATCGTGGAACTCACGGCCGGCAAAGCCCTTGGTAAGGCCCAGCTCCGCGCCGTTGCACATCGAGCTGTATACGCCGAGGGCCTTCAGGGTGGGCCAGTCTTCCGGGCCGACCAGGTCGATCGCGGCAAAACCGATGTCCTTCACCGTCGCGCAGAGCTGGGCGACCGACAGCTGCGGGAAGGTCCAGCGGGCCACGGCGTGCTTCAGGTTGCCCTTGAGCGGCGCCGCGGCGGCAAACGCAGGCAGAACGCCCGCCGCCCCCAAGCCAAGGCTCGCAGCGGCCGCCATGCGCAGCGCATCGCGCCGCGTGAGGCCCGGGGCCGGTCTGATCGAATGGATGGACATCCACCTGCCGGCCTCCCAACCGGTATCAAACGCAACGATTCACGGCAATGCAATCGATTGCACCATAGGGGAGGAAATTGTCTGTTTGCAAGTCGCGGTGCACGAAAATCAATGCTGCGAGGCACAACTCCGCAGGAATCGCAGAAAAAGAAAGCCCCGCATGAGCGGGGCTTTCTTTTCTGCTGCGAACGAGCGTTCGATCAGAACGGAATATCGTCGTCAGCGAAGTCATCCATCGGCGGCGCCGACTGCTGCGGCTGCTGCTGCGGACGCTGCTGGCCGTAGCCGCCGCCCTGGTTGCCGCCCTGGTTGTAACCACCGCCCTGGCCGCCACGCTGGTTGCCACCACCGCCGCCGTATTCCTGGCGCGGGGCCTGCTGGCGCTGCGGGCGCTCGCCGCCAGCGAAGTTGCCGCCGCCGCCACCGCCGCCTTCACCACGACCGCCCAGCATCTGCATTTCATCGGCGACGATGTCGGTGGAGTACTTCTCCACGCCGTCCTGGCCGGTGTACTTGTCGTAACGCAGGCTGCCTTCGACGTACACCGAGCTGCCCTTGCGCAGGTACTCGCCGGCGATCTCGCCGAGCTTGCCGAAGAACACCACGCGGTGCCATTCGGTACGTTCCTGCTGGTTGCCATCCTTGTCCTTGCGGACGCTGGTGGTAGCCAGGCTGATGCGGGTGATCGCCATGCCGCTCTGGGTGTACTTCACGTCCGGGTCGTTGCCGAGGTTGCCGACCAGGATGACTTTGTTGATGCCGCGCGCCATAGGTACCTTCGTCCGTTGTCCAGGGGCAGGCCGCCAGTGATAGCACGTCCCCGGGCGGGGGTGCAGAGCGCTGGGGTCGCCCCCGGGAAATTTGGGGGAATACGAGAACGGGTCATCTTACCATCCCCTCGGCCGACACCTGGGTCGGGAAAGCCCCCGGCCATGGCCGGAATCCGGCCTGCAGCCCCTTGGGCAGGGCACTGCGCGCGCCCTGCCCCGGCGCGCGGCGCCAGCCCATCGGCGCCCCATGGCATCATTCCCCGATCATTTCCCTGCCGGCCCCCATGACCATCAAAGGCAAAGCCACCTCCCTGGACATCGCCCACCTGGCCGGGGTCTCCCAGCCCACGGTGTCGCGGGCCCTGCGCGGCAGCCCGATGGTCAACGCCGAGACCCGCGAGCGCATCCTGCGCATCGCCCGCGAGCTGAACTACAAGGTCGACAAGAATGCCTCCAGCCTGCGCCTGCGCAATGCCGGCACGCTGGCCCTGCTGTTCTTCGAGGACCCGACCAACGACGACTCGCTGATCAACCCGTTCTTCCACTCGATGCTGGGGTCGATCACCCGCGCCTGCGCGCTGCATGGGCAGGACCTGCTGGTGTCCTTCCAGCAGCTGTCCACCGACTGGCAGGCCGATTACGAAGACAGCAACAAGGCCGATGGCATCATCCTGCTGGGCTATGGCGACTACCACCAGTCGCGCGACCGCCTGCAGCGGCTGGTGGAACAAGGCACCCACTTCGTGCGCTGGGGCGCGGCCCTGCCCGGCCAGCCGGGGGTGTCGATCGGCAGCGACAACTTCCAGGGCGGGCATGACATCACCGCCCACCTGCTGGAACAGGGCTGCCGCCGCATCGCCTTCCTCGGCCATGCCTCCAGCCATTACCCGGAATTCCAGGAGCGCTATCGCGGCCACGTCGAGGCGTTGCGTGCGCATGGCCTGACCGCCGACCCGGCGCTGCAGCACGATGCGATCACCACCGAGGCGTCCGGGCATGAGGCGTGCCTGTCACTGCTGGCCCAGGATCGTTCCATCGATGCGGTCTGCGCGGCCAGCGACCTTATCGCCATCGGCGCGGTGCGCGCGCTGCGCGAGCAGGGCCTGCGGGTGCCGCAGGACGTGGCGGTGACCGGCTTCGATGACATCCCGCTGGCAGCCTCGGTGTCGCCGCCGCTGACCACCGTGCAGCAGGACACCAAGCAGGCCGGCCAGCTGCTGGTGGAGAAGCTGCTGGCGCTGATCGGCCGGCAGCCGGTGGAAGGCCAGAGCATTCCGGTGAAGCTGGTGGTGCGCGAGTCCTCGCTGCGCGCGTAGCCCTTCGGTGGCGCCAAGCCATGCTCGGCATGCATGCGTGGGACGCAAGGCCGACGACAGCCGGGCATGGCCCGGCTCTACAGGACCTGCATCGCTACGCGCCGCCCGGCATGGCCGTGCGTACCGCCATGCTGAATTCATCCAGCAGGAAGGGCTTGGCGATCATCGCCATGCCTTCGTCGAGGAAGGCCGCGCGCTCCTGTGCCTTTTCCGCATAGCCGGTCATGAACAGGATCGGCAGCGCCGGCCGCGTTTGCCGCGCGATCTCCGCCAGCTGTCGCCCGTTGAGCCCCGGCAGCCCGACATCGGTGACCAGCAGATCGATGCTCTGCGCCGAAGTGAGGATGGGAATCGCCGCATCGGCATCACCCACCACCTGCGCGTGGTAGCCCAGGTCCTCCAGCACCACCGTCACCAGCATCCGTACCTGCTCGTCATCCTCCACCACCAGGATGGACTGGCCGGCGCCGCGCCGGATCGGCTGCGAAGGTGCAGGCGCGTCTTCCACAACGGCCTCCGACAACGGAATGAACAGCAGCACCGTCGTCCCTTCGCCGACATTGGACTGGATGGCGATGTGGCCACCGGACTGCTGCATGAAGCCGTACACCATCGACATGCCCAGCCCCGTTCCCTTGCCGATGGGCTTGGTGGTGAAGAAGGGCTCGAAGGCGCGCTCGACCACTTCCGGCGCCATGCCGGCACCGGTGTCGGCCACCTCCACCAGTGCGTAGTCACCGGCAGGCACGGCCGTGTACTGGCCTTCCCTTACGCTTACCGACGAGGCACGCAGAGTCAGATCGCCGCCGTCCGGCATCGCATCACGCGCGTTGATGGCCAGGTTCAGCAGCGCGCTCTCGAACTGGTTGGCATCCAGCGTGGCGTGCAAGGGCAGCGGCGAGGGTTCGGCGTGGATGCGCACCGCCTCGCCCAGGGTGCTGTGCAGCAGGTGCTGCACCGAAACCAGCAGCGTGTTGAGCTCCACCGGACGCGCATCCAGCGACTGCCGCCGGGAGAACGCCAGCAGGCGCTGGGTCAGTGCCGCGGCACGCTGGGCCGAGGCGGTGGCGGTGTCGAGAAAACGTTCGAGGTCGTCGACCCGGCCCATGTCCAGGCGCAGCCGGACGATGTCCAACGCGGACAGGATGCCGGTCAGCATGTTGTTGAAATCGTGGGCGATGCCGCCGGTCAGCTGGCCGATCGCCTCCATCTTCTGTGACTGCCGCAATGCAGCGTCGCTGGCCTCGCGCGCCGCCATCTGCGCTTCCAGTTCACGGGTGCGCTCGGCCACCATCGCCTCCAGCGCGTGCGCGTGCTGTTGGCTGCTGGCAAGGGCCAGCTTGGCCGCGGTGATATCGGTGACGAATACGTGGAAGCCGTCGATGCGCCCCTCGCCATTGCGGCGCGGCGAGTAACGCACTTCGCAGTCCCGGCGCCCATACACGCGATGTGGCCAGACGATCTCGAACATGGCCTCGCGACCGGCCAACGCGGCTTCCATCGCCGGGCGACGCTGCTGCCATACGGTCTCGCCGATAACCTCGCGCACATGCGTGCCGATCACTTCGCCGGTAGCCAGTTCGAACCAGTTTTCATAGGCCTTGTTGGCGAAGCGGAAGCACAGCGAGCGGTCCACGAATGCGATCAGCACCGGCATTGCATCGGCGATCAAGCGCAGCTCGGACTCGCTGCGCGCCAGCGCCGCACGGCCATCGGCCAAGGCGGCGACCTGGTCGCGCACCACGAACTGCTTGCCACGCGCGCGCAGCGCGCCCTGCACAGCGCTGAGCAACGACATGCTGCCCAATGGCCGGTCCATCTCCACTACGTTGATCGAGCCGGGCAACAACGGTTCACGGGTGGAACGCCGGTAGGAACGCGCCGAGCGCAGCAGGATGAACGGAATGTCCGACCAGGCCGGCTGCTGCTGCAGCGCCTGCAGCAGTACCTCGCTGCCGCGTGCCACCGCTTCCTGGGTCACCACCACCAGCCCGGTGCAGTCATCGAGTTGCTCAGCCAGCACTTCCAGGCTTGGCGCGATGCCTGTCCTCAACCCTGCGCCGGCCAGCACCGCCGCGATGCTGTCGGCATCACGGCCGAAGGGAGCGACGATACGGACAACGGTGCCGCCCTCATCGCTATCGGACATCGGACTGGCCCAGCAGCGCTGCGCTGTCGCCGACGAACTCCGGCGTGCCGGTGAGGATGCCCTGGAAATCGGCCAATGCGGCACTGACCGTGATGCCGCGCCCGTCGATCTTCAGTTCGCGGATGGTGTCTTCATGCGCACCGCCGCGGTTCTTGATCACCGAGATCGCCTTGCGGATGCGTCCCTTCGCTTCGAAGAATCGGAACAGCACCACCGCATCAGCGATGTAGGACACATTGAGGCTGCCGGTGGACATGGTGCCGACCAGCCCATGCTGTGGGTTGATCATGAAGGTCGCCACACCCTTCTGGTTGAGGTAGGACAGCATCTCGTGCAGCTGCAGCATCAGCTGTTTTTCCTGCGGCATGGCGGTCACGTAGCCGTTGAGGCTGTCGATCACCAGCACACGGCAGTTGCGCTCCTCCACGGACTTGCGCAGGTTCCAGGAGAACTCCCCGGGCGACACTTCGGCCGGGTCGATCTGCAGAATCTCCAGCATGCCGGAGCGCAGATGCTTGTCCAGATCGATATCCAGCGCCGAAGCGCGTGCCAGCAGCGTGCCCACGCGCTCGTCGAACTCGAAGATGCAGCTGCGCTCGCCGCGCTCGCAGGCCGCCCACACATACTGCAGCGCCACGTTGGTCTTGCCGCTGCCGGCCGGGCCGGTCAACAGGGTGGAGGTACCGCGCAGCGGACCGCCGCCCAGCAGCCGGTCGATCTCGGCCACGCCGCTGCTGATGGGCGTTCCGACGAACCGTCCGTGATGTTCCGAGGCGATCAGGCGGGGGAAGATCTGCACGCCACCGCGACGGATCACCATGTCGTGGTAGCCGGCAACGAAATCGACGCCCCGCAGCTTCTGCACCTGCATGCGGCGCCGGGCAGGGCCGAAGTCCAGGGTCAGGCGTTCCAGCGAGACCACGCCGTGGCACAGGCTGTGCAGCTGGCCGTCGCGCTCATCGCCGGTGGACGTCAGGTCGTCCACCAGGAAAACCGTCGCACTCTTGGGCGCGAAGAACTGCTTGAGTGCGAGGATCTGCCGACGATAGCGCAGCGAATCCTGCGCCAGCAGGCGCAGTTCCGACAACGAATCGAACACCACCCGGGTCGGCCCGATGCTGTCCACCTTGGACATGATCAGGTTGACCGTCTCGTCCAGCTCCATTTCCCACGAATGCAGCACCGACTGCAGGCGGCCATTGCCCATCGCCCCTTCGGCCGAACCCAGCTCGAACAGGTGCAGACCGTCCAGCGACCAGCCGTGCGCCAACGCGACTTCGCGCAGCTCCTCGGCCGTCTCGGACAGGGTGATGTAGAGGCAGCGCTCGCCGCGCCGCAGGCCTTCCAGCAGGAACTGCAGGGACAGCGTGGTCTTGCCGGAGCCCGGCGGCCCCTCAAGCAGGTACAGCCGCGCCTGCGGCAACCCGCCGCCAATGATGCTGTCCAGTCCTTCAATTCCGGTTGTGATCCGCATGCGTGCCTGCATCGACGTCGACGTTTGAGGGGGAAAGCCTATCGGCGCCCCTGTCGACGCATTGTGTGATCCAGCGCAAGTCCAGATCCGCATTCAGAATGCCTTCACGGCGTTGGCGCCGGTTCCGGCCCTGGGCCCGCACGCCAGTGCCGACGGGCGTGCGATGCGCTAGATTGGCGCCACGACGCACCAATCCACCCTTCCGGGAGAAGGCCTTTGTCCTCCGCCAGCATTTCCCACACCGCACCGGTGACGGCGGCGGACGGCGCGTTGCACCTGGGCTGAGGCCCACGCTCCTGCCCTCGTACCGGCAATGCCCTTCCGGGCAGTTCCCTGTCGAGGTTCCCATGCTCATTCCCGCGTCCGCGCACGACGTGCGCGCTCTGCTGTCCTGCACCGATCCCGCTGACGAAGCGGTCGCCCCGCCCGATGTGATCGCCATGCTGGCCGACCTCACCGCCTCCATCGAGCCCCGCTTTGCTCCAGCCGCATGGCGGATCGTCGAGGCCGGCCACACGGTTGGCCTGCTGTCCCTGACCTGCGCGCCGCGCGCCGGCGTACTCACCCTCGGCTATGGCGTCGCCCCGGCCCACCAGGGACGCGGGCTTGCCGGCGCCGCACTGGCCGCGTTCGTGCAATGGGCGTGGACCGACCCGCGCGTACACATGCTGAAGGCGGAAACCGCCGTGGCCAACCTGCCCTCGCAGGCTGTGCTGCGCCGGAACGGTTTCTGCGTGGCCGGCCAGCGCATGGATGCCGAGGACGGTGCGCTGCTGTGCTGGCAGCTGCGCCGCCCGCCAACGGCACCATGACCAAAGGGGCATGACGCCGCCCCCGTTCAGCGCGATAAACAGCAGATCAACACACGGAAAGGTGTACGTCGCATGCTGAAGATCGATTCGCTGTCCAAGACGTACGCCAACGGCGTACACGCGTTGAACGGGGTCACACTGGATATTCCCCGCGGCATGTTTGGCCTGCTCGGGCCCAACGGCGCGGGGAAATCCTCGCTGATGCGCACGCTGGCCACCCTGCAGGAAGCCGACAGCGGCAGTGCCACCCTGAGCATTCCGGGTGAAGCGCCGATCGACGTGCTGCGCGACAAGGATGCCGTGCGCCGCCGGCTGGGCTACCTGCCGCAGGATTTCGGGGTGTACCCGAAGGTCAGCGCACTGGACCTGCTGGAGCACTTTGCCGTACTGAAGGGCTTGACCCAGCGCGGTCAGCGCCGCGAGGTGGTCGATGGCCTGCTGCAGCAGGTGAACCTGTGGGATGCGCGCAAGCGCAAGCTGGGCACCTACTCCGGCGGCATGCGCCAGCGCTTCGGTATCGCCCAGGCGCTGTTGGGCGACCCGCGCCTGGTGATCGTCGACGAACCCACCGCCGGCCTTGATCCGGAAGAGCGCAACCGCTTCCTCAACCTGCTGGCGGCCATCGGCGAGAACGTGGCGGTGATCCTGTCCACCCACATCGTCGAGGACGTGACCGACCTGTGCCCCACCATGGCGATCATGAACAAGGGCCAGGTGCTGCTGACCGGTCGCCCCACCGATGCGATCGAGGCGTTGCAGCAGCAGGTCTGGCGCAAGCAGGTGGAGCCTTCCGAACTGGCCGACCACGAGGCGCGCTACACGGTGCTGTCCTCGCGCCTGGTGGGCGGCCGCCCGGTGATCCACGTGCACAGCGCCAGCGACCCCGGTGATGGCTTCACTGCAGTGGCCCCCGATCTCGAGGATGTGTACTTCCAGCGCCTGCGCCTGCAGGCGCGTGCCCGTGCAGCCTGAGCGGAGCACACCATGATCCTCACCTTCTTCCGCTTCGAGCTGCGCGAGCAGCTACGTTCGCCGCTGCTGTGGCTGCTGGCGTTCCTGTTCGCCGCGCTGGCCTTCGCCGCCGCCTCCTCCGAAGCCGTACAGATCGGCGGCGGCGTCAACAACGTGCACAGCAATGCGCCGATCGTCATCGCGCGCTTCATGGGCATCTTCACCATGATGGGCATGCTGGTGTCCACGCTGTTCATCAGCAATGCACTGCTGCGCGACTTCGAGCTGGGCACCTCGGAGCTGATCTTCGCAAGCCCGATCAAGCGCCGCGACTACCTGGCCGGACGCATCCTGGCAGCGATCTGCGCCAGCCTGGTGGTCTACCTGATCATCGCGCTGGGCATCTTCCTGGGGCCGTTCATGCCCTGGGTGGACAAGGCCCGCGTCGGCCCGGTTTCGCTGGCCAGCTATGCCTGGACCTTCACCTGGATCGTGCTGCCCAACGTGTTGTTCACCACCGCACTGCTGTCGCTGCTGGCGGCGCTGACGCGCTCGATCCTGTGGGTCTACATCGGCCTGGTCGGCTACTTCGTGCTGTATGGCGTGAGTGCCTCGCTGCTGAGCGATATCGACAACGTCTGGGTCGCCACGCTGACCGAGCCACTGGGCATGCGCGCGCTCGGCCGCACGGTCCGCTACTGGGCCGCCGAGCAGAGCAACACCCGCCTGCCCGAGGTGGCGGGCTACCTGCTGGCCAACCGTGCCCTGTGGCTGGGCGTGGCCGCCGTACTGTTCGCCGCCACCTTCGCTCTGTTCCGCACCGAGCGTACCGGCAGTGGGCGCAGGCGTTGGGGCCGTCGCCAGGCCGTGGCCAGCGCCGATGCGCCGCGACCTGCGGCGATCACCGCGCCGCGCGTGCGCCCCCGCTTCAGCGCGGCAACCGGCTGGCACCAGTTCGTGCGCCAGGTGCGCTTTGACACCCTCGGCGTCCTGCGCGGGGTGCCGTTCATCGTGCTGCTGGTGCTGGGCCTGGCAAATTTCATCCCCGCCGCCCTGCACCAGAGCGCGGTCTATGGCACGCCGATCTGGCCGGTCACCACCGAAATGCTGTCGGCCCTGCAGGGCGCCTACAGCTGGCTGCTGGTGATCATCGTGCTGTTCTATTCCGGCGAACTGGTCTGGAAGGAGCGCACGGTCCGCTTGAACGAAGTCAACGACGCCATGCCCGTACCCAACTGGGTACCGCTGCTGGCCCGGCTGACCACCCTGGTGGTGATCGTCGCCTGCTTCCAGGCCATCGGTGCGGTGGTGTCGATGGCGATGCAGCTGGTGCAGGGCTATACCCACCTGGAGCCGCTGCTGTACCTGAAGGTGCTGGCCCTCGGTTCGGTGTTCTATGTGCTGATGGGCGGCATGGCGCTGGTCCTGCAGGTCCTGACCAACAACAAGTTCTTCGGCTACGCGCTGTTGATCGTGGTGATGATCGCGCAGGTCGCGCTGGGCCTGCTGGACTACACCCAGAACCTGTACAACTTCGGCAACTGGCCCAACGCCCCGTACTCGGACATGAACGGCTACGGCCACTTCCTGCCTGGGCAGCTGGTCTTCCAGGCCTATTGGGGCCTGCTGCTGGCCGCGCTGCTGTTCCTTGCCTCCGCGTTCTGGGTGCGCGGCGTCGGCGCCAGTGCGCGTGACCGGCTGAAGCTGGCGGCACGCCGCCTGCGCGGTCCTACCGGCGCGGGCTTTGCCGTATCCCTGCTCGGCTTTGTCGCGCTCGGCGGATGGTTGTACTGGAGCACCAACATCCGCAATGAATTCCTGTCTCCCGACCAGCAGCGCGACCTGCAGGTGCGCTACGAGCGCGAGCTGTCCAAGTACAGGAACCTGCCGCAACCGCGCATCGTCGCCGTCGACAACCGCGTGGACCTGCATCCGGAAACCCAGTCGATGGTCATCGATGCCGACTGGACGGTGCGCAACACCCACGCTGCCCCGATCAGTGACATCCACATCGCGATGGGCGATGACCGCAATCTGGTCAAGGTCGACCTGGGCGGGCAGACCCTGGCCTTCCATGATGTCGACCTGGGTTACCGCATCTACCGCCTGGCCACGCCATTGCAACCCGGCGAGCAGCGGCAGGTGCACTTCCGCGTCGAACAACGACCCAAGGGCATCACCGCCGGCCAGGCACCCAGCAACATCGTGGACAACGGCACGTTCTTCAACAGCACCCTGCTGCCGTCATTCGGCTACGACCCGCGCGGCGAGCTGGATGACCGCAACGAACGGCGCAAGCGCGGGCTGGGTGAGCCGACCCGCATGCCGAAGCTGGAGGATGAAGCAGCACGTGCCAACACCTACATCTCCGACGACGCCGACTGGCTGGACTTCCGTACCACCATCTGCACCGCACCGGACCAGGTCGCGCTGGCCCCGGGCTACCTGCAGCACGAGACCACCGTGAACGGCCGCCGCTGCTTCAGCTATGCGATGGACCGGCCCATGCTCAACTTCTACGCCTATCTGTCGGCGCGCTGGCAGGTGAAGAAGGGCATGTACAAGGACATTCCGATCGAGGTGTACTTCGACCCGGCCCATGCCTACAACGTGGACCGCATGATCGAGGCGGTGCAGAAGTCGCTGGCCTACTACGAGGCGAACTTCACGCCCTACCAGCACCGCCAGGTGCGCATCATCGAGTTCCCGGGCTACCAGAGCTTTGCCCAGTCCTTCGCCAACACCATCCCCTACTCCGAGTCGATCGGCTTCATCGCCGACCTGCGTGACCCGGACAAGGTGGACTACGTGTTCTACGTCACCGCGCATGAGATCGCACACCAGTGGTGGGCGCACCAGGTGATCGGTGCCAACGTGCAGGGCGCCACGGTACTGTCCGAATCGCTGTCGCAGTACTCGGCGCTGATGGTGATGGAAAAGGAGTACGGCCGCGCGCACATGCGCCAGTTCCTGAAGACCGAACTGGACCGCTATCTGGCCGGCCGTGGCGGCGAGCGCATCGAGGAACTGCCGCTGGAACGGGTGGAGAACCAGCAGTACATCCACTATCGCAAGGGTTCGCTGGTGTTCTACCGCCTGCGTGAGGAAATCGGCGAACAGGCGCTGAACCGCGCCCTGCAGCGCTTCCTGCAGGACAAGGGCTACCAGCAGCCGCCGTACACCACCTCGCGGGAGCTGCTGGACTACCTGCGTGCGGAGACCCCGGCCGACCGCCAGCAGCTGCTGACCGATCTGTTCGAGAAGATCACGCTGTACGACAACCGCCTGGAGACCGCCAGCGCGCGCAAGCGTGCCGATGGCCGCTACGACGTCACCCTGAAGCTGCACGCCGCCAAGGTCCATGCCGATGGCCAGGGCAAGGAAACGCCGGCCACGCTGGACGACTGGGTCGAGATCGGCGTGTTCGCCAATGGCCCCTCGGGCAAGGAACGCGACCAGAAGGTGCTGTACCTGCAGCGCCATCACATCACCACGGCAGCGCCGACGATCACGGTGACGGTGGATGCCAAGCCGGACGAGGCCGGTTTCGATCCGTACAACAAGCTGATCGACCGGGTGAGCGAAGACAACCGGCGCAAGGTGACGATGTGATGTGAGTGGCGGTGCCGGCCTTCGGGCCGGCACCGATCTCCTACGGCATCCACGCATGGCGTGGATCTACTGGAATGCATCCATGCGCGGCGTGGATGCCGTACTGACCGGTTGACGCCCTGGGCTACGCTGCGGGGCCCTGCGAACCGGCCTTCGGCCCCAGCACCGCCAGCAGCACGTAGATCACGATCGACGCCACGGTGCCGAGTGCAGCCAGCAACATGAAGGCAAACTCCGAACGGCCCTGCAGCCCTGCCCAAACGCCCAGATGCCAGGCCGCGCCAAGATTGATCAGCCAGGCGATGACGAACACCGGCCACTGCACGATGCCGACCACGCTCAGCAATGGCGCGGCGATGAGGGCTGCGACGATGGCGCCGATCAGGAAGACCAGGGCAAGACGGGAATGGCGGGCCGAGGCGGTGCTCATGCGCTCAACCCGCGGACCATCACCAGCACCGGGAAGCCACGCGTGTCGGACTCGACAACGGGCTTCCACCCCAATCGCGCATACAGACCACCGTCCAGCGACTCGGTCTGCAGGTAGAGCTGCGATATGCCCATCGACCGGGCCTGCTTCACTGCGTGTTCGACAAGCGTGCTGGCCAACCCTCGCCCGCGTTGGCTGTCGGCCACATACACGCTTCCCAGCCAGTGCTCATACTCGGGAAAACCGGGCATCTCACCGCGCTTGAGCTGCACGGCACCGACCACCTGCCCATCGTCGATTGCCGCCAGCAGATGCGGGAATCCCTGCGCGTCCTTGGGCTTGCGCAGCCGCAGACGCTCATCTTCCAGAGTGAAGCCTGCATCCTTTCCCCACTGCGCGTGATACCACTGCGCCAGCTGCTCGCACTCCGGCGCTGCCGGCGCCAGCATCCTGAACTCCATGGGTAACCTCACTGTCCTGATCGTCCTTCAGGAAAGCATGCTTCACCCCTGCAGTCACTGCAAATCGTTGCAATCAATCCAACCGTGCATGGGATCGGCTCCCCGGCGATATGCACCTCAGCCCTGCGAGAAGTCCTTCAGGATCTCACCGACGCCGCTGGGCGAGATCTCGAAGCCCAGCGTAGTGCCCGGGTTGATCACCACGCCGTAGCCGCCCGGCACGCGGCGCAGCACGTCCAGCATCAGCCAGCGGACCTGATGCTCGGCCTGCTGGCTGTAGATGCCCACCCGCGCCGGATCGGTGAACACGGCCACGTGCAGGGTGCCCTGCTTGTCGAACAGCAGCGGATCGAAGCCACTCCCATCGGGCGTGACCAGGCTGCCCGTCAGCAGCACCACCTGGGAAGCAACGAAGGCCTCCATGAATGCCCGGATCGGCACTGTTCCGTCCATCGCAGCCTTGAGCAGGGTTTCGATGGGAGTCTGCGGGGCAAGGTCGGTCATGGCAGTACGAGCGCGGCATCAGGGGGTGCCTATTGTGCCGGATGCCGCCACACCAGGTAGTGCCGGCCGCTGGCCGGCAACTGCACTGGGTCCAACGACGAAGAGGCTGCCGGCCAGCGGCCGGCACTACCGTTTCCGCTGGTCACTGCGCGGTCAGCGCTTCAGTCGCTGGTCGCGCGCCAGCTGGTCTGCCATGGCCTTGTCCAGTTCGGCCTGCAGGGCCGGCTGCTGCACGTCCGCATCCAGCACAAACACCTTCACCCCGTGCGCCGGCACCTCCGCCTTCAGGCTGCCCTTCACCGTCACCTGGCCACCGTCCAGCGCGTCGCGCCAGAGGCCGGGCTGCAGGTAGCGGTCGACGCTGAAGGTCTTCGTGGCATCGCCCTTGTTCAGCAGCACCAGCGCGGTCTGCGCCACGTCGCCATGCTGCAGCACACGGAAGAACACCGCTTCATCGCCCTGCAGACGTTCGTTCACCTGCAGGCCGCGCTGCAACGCCGGCGTACTCTCGCGCAGCTTGGCGATGCGCTGCAGCGGGGCGAAGATCGGGCTCTGCGGGGCTGCATCCACCCGCGGCTGGCCGAAGTAGGCACGGTTGCCGGCGTGCTCCGCACGGCCGCGCATGAAGCCGGTTTCCGATCCGTAATAGACCACCGGAATGCCGCGCGCGGTGAACAACCAGTTGTGCGCGTCGATGAAGCCGCTGTCGCTGGCCTGCAGGCGCGGCATGTCGTGGTTGTCGTAGAAGCTCATCAGCTCGTACGGGTTGGCGTACGGGCCACCGGTCAGGTGCAGCGGCTCAGCCAGCGTTTCAAAGCCCTTGCCGGCGCTGCCGAAGGCCTGCTCCAGCGCGCCGCGCAGCGGGAAGTCGAGCACGCTGACATTGGCGTTGGCCGGCCAGGTGTGTTCGGCGATGCTGGCGGCGTTGTAGTCGAACGCTTCGCCGAACATGAACATGCCCGGATGCTGCGCGCGGATGCGGTTGACGAACTCGTGCCACCACGGATGCGGCAGCCAGCCGATGGTATCGATGCGCAGCGCATCCACGCCCTGCGCGGTCCACTGCAGGTACGCCCCCACGAGGTAGTCCATCACTGCCGGGTTGTCCTGGTTGAAGTCGCCCAGCTCGGCCAGGTTGCCATCGAAGATCGAGCCGTCCTTGCTGTCGACCGGGCCGATGTTGTTGTAGAACGCGTGCAGCGGATTGTGCTTCGGGTCCAGCTTCTGTGGCGGCAGGTTCTGGTGGTCGGCAATCAACCTGCCGTCCTTGTCGAAGATCTGGCCGAACTGCGGCTGCCGCTTGGGCATGGTCCAGGCCGGCGAACCGTGGTTGCCGACGATGTCCAGCACCACCTTCAGGCCGGCGCCGTGCAGGCCCTTGGTCAACCCGGCAAAATCCAGGTCCCTGCTCGGCAGGTGCTCGTCAAGCGTGTAGAAGTTGATGCCCCAGTAGCCGTGGTAGCCGGTCTTGCCACGGTCGGTCAGGGTGCTGGTACAGCTGATCGGCTTGCTGCCGGTGAAGGCTTCATCCGGGTTGTCGACGATGGGGGTGATCCACACCGCGCCGAAACCGAGGTTGCGGATGTAGTCGGCATTGTCGAGCACACCACGGAAATCGCCACCGAGATAGCCGATGTTGCCGTCCACCTTGTCCGGGCATGGCACCGGAATATCGAAGGTACGGTGCTTGCCGCCCTGGTCGCGATGGTCGTTGGACGGATCGCCGTTGACGAAGCGGTCGGTGACCACGAAGTACACCGCGTCACTGGCGAACGGCTCGGTGGTACCAACATAGGCCGGGCGTGGCGCAGCCGACGCATGGCCAGCGAACAGCACAAGGGATACAGCAGCAGACAGGGCACCACGCATCACACCACCTCCGGACGGGACGGAACCCGCAACACGCACAGACCGGCAATCAACAGACTGCAGCCACCCAGCACCAGGACATGCATCGGCTGGCCCCCAAGCCATGCACGCAGGGCAAAACCGAGCGCGCTGGCCGCGACCAGCTGCGGGATCACGATGAAGAAATTGAAGATGCCCATGTACACGCCCATCTTCGCTGCCGGGACGCTGTCCGACAGCAGCGCATAGGGCAGCGACAGGATCGAGGCCCAGGCGAAGCCGACGCCGACCATCGACAGCAGCAGCCACTGCGGATCGTCGATGAACATCATCGAGATCAACCCTGCCCCACCCAGCCACAGGTTGACCAGATGGCTCCAGCGCAGACCGATCGCCCGCACCATCGGCGGGATCAGCAGCGCGGCCAGTGCGGCGAAACCGTTGTAGGCACCGAACAGCACGCCCACCCAGTTGGCACCTTCGTTGTAGGCCGCCGATTCGACATCGGTGGAACCGAAATGCATGCCGGCCACCGCACGCGTGGTGAAGATCCACATCGCGAACAGGGCGAACCAGGAAAAGAACTGCACCCAGGCCAGCCGGCGCATGGTGATCGGCATCGCGCGCAGGTCGCCGACGATGGCGGCCAGCATGTGCGTACCCGGTAGTACCCGCGCCGCCGCCAGCAGTGCGCCGTAACCTGCGCACAGGCCTGCCAGCACGTACAGCATCTTGTCGCCCTGGCGCCACGCGATCAGTGCCGCCAGCAGCACGCCGAGACCGAGCCACAGCGCAACCTGCGTCCACGGTGCGGGCCCGGTGACCGCGGCCCCGGCGTGATGTGCCGGTGGTTCGGCATCATCGAAGCTGGCCAGCTCGTCGGGCGAATACTCACGGGTGCTGACCACCGTCCAGGTGATCGCCGCCAGCAGCACCACCGCGCCGAAGTAGAACGCATAGCGCACGGTATCGGGCACCTCCCCCGCCGCTGCCGTGTTGGCAACGCCGAAGTGGGCCAGAATGAAAGGCAGGAAGCTGGCAACGATCGCGCCGACGCCGATGAAGAAGCTCTGCATCGCATAGCCCGCCGGGCGCTGCCGTGGTGCCAGCTGGTCGCCAACAAAGGCCCGGAACGGCTCCATCGACACATTGATCGAGGCGTCCAGCACCCACAGCGTGCCGGCCGCGATCCACAGCGTCGGCGAGTTCGGCATCACCAGCAGGGCCAGCGTGGTCAGCACCGCGCCGATCATGAAGAACGGGCGGCGCCGTCCCCAGCGTGTCCACGTGCGGTCGGACAGGTAGCCGATCACCGGCTGCACCAGCAGGCCGGTCAGCGGTGCGGCGATCCACAGTCCGGGCACCGCGTCCATGTCCGCACCCAGTGTTTCGAAGATGCGGCTGGCGTTGGCGTTCTGCAGGGCAAAGCCGAACTGGATGCCAAGGAAGCCAAAGCACATGTTCCAGATCTGCCAGAACGACAACTGCGGCTTTGCAGGACGGCTCATCGTGCGTCCTCTGCTGCCGCCACCGGCGCAATCTTCAGCGCCTGCACCTGGGCCTGGTTCAGCACGCCATCACGCCCGCCCTTGCCGCCGGTGTAGTGCGCGAAGTGCTGCAGCGCGCTCATGTTGAAGCCCTCTTCCAGCGTCACCGTGCAGCGGCCTTTGGGTACCGCGAAGGTTGCCGCGGTCGAGTCCTGCGCCGCCACGCTGTGCGGCAGCGTTACCGTGTGCCGCTGCGGAGGCTGGCCCTTGCACTGCACGGCCAGCTGCTTCACCGCCGCGGTCACACCGGTGTTGATCGGGCCGTTCGGGTTGCTGTACTGCAGGCGCAGGCGCACGTGGCCCGCCCTTGCTGCATTGAACTGCCATTGCCGGCTGCCCCGCAGCACCTGCTGCGGGCCGACGCAGACCATCGGGCTGTGCAGGGATTCCAGCGCACCTTCGCGCCGGGTCAGGCTCAGGCAGTGCTGCAGGCCATCATCGCCGACGCGCACCTGGCCCTTGCTGGCCGTGGCCGCGACACCGTCCTGCCAGAGGACCTGGCCGGCAGCCACCGCGACCGACCAGCCCTTGCCACTGCGCTTTGCCTGCGGTGCCAGCGGCGTGGCCGGTGCTCGTGCATTGGCATCGGCACGCGGCACATCACGGCTCACGGCTGCCGGCGCAGCGACCAGCTGCACGGTGGTCGTGGTGCCGCGCGTACGCGTTTTTCCCGCGATCAACAAGCCAGCGCCCACCTGCTTCGGGCGCTCCAGCACATAGCGCTTGCCGCCCGCCTCCAGACTGATCCGCTTCTGCTTTCCGAACAGCTCCGGCACCAGCTCGGCCGGCAGCTTGGGCTGCACGCGACCGTCGTCCTGCACGCCGAACACGCCTTCGGTGACCATCGACAGATAGCCGGCCACCGACCACAGCTGGCGCTCGGAGTTGACCACCGGCCCGCTCAACGCGCCTTCGTCCACGTGCACGGCCTGGCTGACCAGCTCGTAGTTTTCCATGTTGGAACCTGCCAGCGCCGCCCCTTGCATCAGCGAGCGGATCTCGGCAGCAATGCGCGGCGCATCGTCCACCTTGCGCGCCGCGCGCAGCGAGTACGCGCTGACGAACGGCCAGATCGCACGGTTGTGGTAGATCGGCTGCTGCGCTTCCTGCGGCCACACCACCGGGCTGCCGGCAGCGCCCATCGGATAGCCCGCCAGCGCCCGACGCGCACGCTCAGCAGGCAGCACGTCGGCGAGGATGCCCAGCGACAGGCCGAGCAGATCGATCTTGGCGTACGGCACCGGGTGCGCCGCCTCGCCGATGTAGCTCATGTACTGGCCCATGTCTTCGCGCCAGAAGCGCGCGTCGATCTGCACCGCCAGTGCATCGGCCCAGGCTCTGTACTGCTCGCTGCGCTCGTCGCCCAGCTGCGCGGCCATCTGCTGCGCCAGGCGCAGCGCCTGGTAATGCAGCACGTTGGTGGACAGCGCGTAGGAATCACCGATGAAGCGCACGTCCTCGCGCGTCCAGTCCGGATAGGTCTGCTCACGCCAGTCAAGGAACGAGGTCTCGCCGCGATACAGGCCCATCTGCGCGTCGAACACCATCACCCGGTCCTGCGCCAATGTGCCCTGCAGGGCCTGCCAGACCTGCTCGGCAAACGCAGGATCATCCAGCAGGTGTCGGGCAGCGAGGAACCACACCACGCGGTCGCTGCTGATCGGCCAGCTGCCACCGGAGCCGGTGTCCTGGGCCACGAACAGGCCGGGCGTATGCCCGTCGCGCGCAGCCGACAACTTGAACTGCAGCGACTGACGGGTGCGCTTCGGGTCCAGCTTCGCCAGCGCCAGATCGGCTGCAAAGCTGACGTCACGCGTCCACACATACGGCCAGCGCGCGCCGGTCTGGAAGCACTCGCACGGTACCGGACGGCCTTCGTCGAAGGCCGGATCGCGGATGGCATCCACCCGGTCCTGGTCCATTTCCTGCTGGGCCAGCGCGAACAGCGCGTCGAACATCACGCTGCCGGTCTGGCTGCGCATGGGCGCGGCGGCGATGCGCACCTCACCCTTCGGCGCATGCAGCACGAAGCTGCCCTTGGCAGCGGATTCGGCGCGCGCCTGGCGGCCGTCGAATGTCAGGTCGGCCGCGTGCGCGGTCGTCCCCAGCGCTGCCCCCAGGGCAGCGGTCAGGCAAATGATCTTCAGCATCGAAGCGGCAGACCGGCTTGCGCCCGTCGACCTCCCTCCCTCTCTGCACCGTTGTGGGTCCGCACTGCCGTTGCCGGCGTGCGGGCGCGGCACCTCCCTCAAGGTGCCCTGGCCCCATGGTAGACGCGGGGCTGTCGACTGCGTCCAGCTGCATACGTATTCATGGCGTGCAGTACCGGCAGGCCTGTCGGGCTGGCTTATGGTCCGGGTCTGTCAACGGCGCCTTGGGAGGGGAAATGCCGACGTCACCCACAACGGTACGCGCAGTGTTCGCGCACGCTTTCGGCCTGGCCCTGCTGGGATGGGCCGCGCTGGTACAGGCGGCGGCACCGCAGATCGCCAGCGTCGAATCACCGGACAAGGTGCTGAAGGTCAGCCTGGTGCTGGACGGCGGTACCGCGCGCTACCGCGTCGAGCGCCTCGGCCAGACCGTGGTGGCCGATTCGAAGCTGGGTTTTGAACTGCGCGATGGTCGCCTCGACCGCGACTTCAGCCTGCTGGCGCAGGAACGGCGCAGTGTCGATGACAGCTGGGAACAGCCCTGGGGCGAGCGCCGGCTCACCCGCAACCACTTCAACGAACTGACCGTGCACCTGGCCGAAAGCACCGGCAGCAAGCGCCGGCTGGACCTGGTGTTCCGCGTCTACGACGACGGCCTGGGCTTCCGTTACGTATTCCCCGAGCAACCGAACCTGCGCGAAGCGATCATCGATGACGAACTGACCGAGTTCGCCATCGCGCCGGAGTCCACCGCATGGTGGATACCTGCGGGCGAGCCGATCCATTACGAATACCTGTACCAGCGCACCCCGCTGCGCGAAGTGCCGCTGGTGCACACGCCGATGACCCTGCGCAGCCACGACGGCCTGCACGTGGCCATCCATGAGGCGGCACTGGTCGACTACGCGGGCATGTGGCTGCGCCGCACCGAGGGCCAGCGCCTGCGCGCCCAGCTTTCGCCTTCGGCCGAAGGCTGGAAGGTGCGCCGCGCCCTGCCCTTCGCCACGCCATGGCGCACCCTGCAGATCGCCGACCGTGCCGGCGGCCTGGTCGAGTCCGACCTGATCCTCAACCTCAACGAGCCCAATGCGCTGGGCGATGTGAGCTGGGTGAAACCGGCCAAGTATCTGGGCGTGTGGTGGTCGATGCACCTGGATGAGGAGAGCTGGGCCACCGGACCGAAGCATGCGGCCACCACTGCAAAGACGCGGAAGGTGATCGATTTCGCCGCCGCGCACGGTTTCCGTGGTGTGCTGGTGGAAGGCTGGAATCCAGGCTGGGACGGCAACTGGGTCGGCAACGGTTACGACTTCGACTTCACCCGCGCCACGCCGGATTTCGACATCGAATCATTGTCGGCGTACGGGCTGAAGAAGGGCGTGCACCTGATCGGCCATCATGAAACCGGCTGTGCGATCGAACACTACGAAGACCAGCTGGGTGCTGCGCTGGATCTGTATACGCGGCTGGGCGTGGACCAGTTCAAGACCGGCTACGTCTGCGACGACGGCCAGGTTGATCGCCGCAATCCGGCCGGCGGCCCGCTGTGGCGCGAGTGGCACGACGGGCAGTTCATGGCCCGCCATCACCTAAAGGTGGTGCAGGAAGCCGCCCGTCGGCACCTGTCGGTGAACCCGCACGAGCCGATCAAGGACACCGGCCTGCGCCGCACCTACCCGAACTGGATTTCCCGCGAGGGCGCACGTGGCATGGAATACAACGCCTGGGGCCAGCCACCGAACCCGCCCGAGCATGAGGTCAACCTGGTGTTCACCCGCATGCTGGCCGGGCCGATGGATTACACGCCCGGCATCCTCAGCCTGAAGGGCCGCCACGGCCAGGCCATTCCCAGCACGCTGGCCCGCCAGCTGGCCCTGTATGTGGTGCTGTACAGCCCGATCCAGATGGCTGCCGACCTGCCCGAGCACTACCTGCAGCACCGCGAAGCGTTCCGCTTCATCGAGGACGTGGCGGTGGACTGGGAGCAGAGCCGCGTGCTCGATGGCGAGGTCGGCGACTACGTGACGATCGTGCGCCGCGACCGCAACAGCCGCGACTGGTTCCTGGGCAGCATCACCGACGAGAACGGCCGCGTGCTGCCGGTGTCGCTGGGTTTCCTGGAGCCGGGCGTGCGCTACCGCGCCGAGGTCTACCGCGATGGCGATGGCGCGGATTTCCGCACCAGTCCCTTCGCCTTCAAGCGCGAAACACGCGAGGTCAGCAGCACCGATTCACTCACGCTGGTGCTGGCGCCGGGCGGCGGACAGGCCATCCGCTTCACCCCGCTGTGAATGCGCAGGTAGTGCCGGCCGCTGGCCGGCATCGTTGCGACGTGGATGGTTGCCGGCCAGTGGCCGGCACTACCGGAATGATGATCTGGAAGCGATTACAACCCTGCAAACGCCATTGAATACGTATGCAGGGTGATTCCCACGAAGAACGCGCTGCCTACCATAGCGGCGACGACAGCGGCCACCGCGTCGCACGTCCTCGACACCATCGGGACGACCACGAATCGCACTACAACATTGCCTGGGAGGGGAAAATGTTGAACCACAAGCGCAGTGCGCTGAGCATCGCGTTGGCCGTCGTACTGACGCCATCGCTGGCAGCAGCGCAGTCCACGCAGAGCACGGCAACCCCGCCAACCGGCACCGCCGCCACCAACCTGGACACCGTGCAGGTCACCGGCATCCGTCGCGGCATCGAAAGCGCCATCGCCACCAAGCAGGACGCCACCTCGGTGGTCGAAGCCATCTCCGCCGAGGACATCGGCAAGCTGCCCGACGTCAGCATCGCCGAATCGATCTCGCGCCTGCCTGGCCTTGCCGCACAGCGTGTGGCCGGTCGTGCGCAGGTGATCAGCGTGCGCGGCCTGTCGCCGGATTTCGCCACCACCCTGCTCAACGGGCGTGAAGTGGTCAGCACCGGCGACAACCGCGGCGTCGAGTTCGACCAGTATCCGTCCGAGCTGGTCAACGGCGTGACCGTGTACAAGACCCCCGATGCAGCGCTGGTCGGCCAAGGCCTGTCGGGCACCATCGACATGCAGACCGCACGTCCGCTCAGCTTCCCCGACCGCGTCATCGCCGTCAGCGGCCGCTACCAGAAGAGCTCGCTCGGCCGCGCCGCCGACACCGACCCGTACGGCAACCGCTTCAGCGCCAGCTACATCGACCAGTTCCTGGACAAGACCCTCGGCATCGCCATCGGCTACGCGCACAGCGACATGCCGATCCAGGAAAACCAGGTGGGCCTGTACGAGCCGTGGACCACCGAGCACACCACCAACGGCAACCGCCCCGGTGTTGCCGCTGGCACCTACTTCACCGACGGCATCAAGGCGCTGCGCCGCACCGGCAACAACAAGCGCGACGGTGTGATGGCCACGATCCAGTTCCGGCCGAACAACAGCTGGACCAGCACCTTCGACGCGTTCCACACCGAAGCAGAGCAGATCGACACCGCCAACCAGTTCGAGCTCAACCTCAGCAACTACAACGGCAACTACACCCCGGGCCTGCTGGTCAGCAACCCGCAGGTCAATGCCAATGGCACCTTCACCGGTGGCACCGCCAGTGGCGTGTACCCGCTGGTGCGCGGCATGTACAACAAGCGCAAGGACAAGATCGATGCGTTCGGCTGGAACAACGAGTTCACCTTCGGCAGCGTCAAGCTGGTTGCCGACCTGAACTATTCCAAGGCCACCCGCGACGAACTGAACCTGGAAAACAACCTGCAGCTGACCCCGATGCCGCAACTGGATACGGTCGGTGTGCAGTTCCGCCAGGATGGCTTCTCGCAGATCAGCCCGGGCCTGAACTACTCCAACCCGGACGCGCTGTTCCTGACCAACACCATCTACGGTTCTGGTTACGGCAAGGTGCCGAAGGTGGAAGACCGCCTGAAGGGTGGCAAGCTGGCCGCGACCATCGCCCTGCCCGAAGCAATGGCGTCGTGGGCACCGGATCTGGATATCGGCGTGAACTATGCCGACCGCCGCAAGGTGAAGACCCAGTCCGAAGGCAACATCCTGCTGGGCGCGCAGGGCGATGCCAACATCGCATCGGATCTGCAGTACCGCCCGGTCAACCTCGGCTTCGCCGGCCTGGGCACCATCCCGGCCTGGAACGTGCCTGGCGCGGTCGGTCGCTACATGACCTTCAATCCGGTCGACAACCTGGACTACCTGATTCCCAAGTCGTGGACAGTGCAGGAAAAGATCACCACCGCCTGGGCGCGCCTGAACATCAACACCGACATCGGCGTGGTGGGCGTACGCGGCAATATCGGCGTGCAGATGCAGCACACCGACCAGAGCTCGGACTCGCGCTACTGGGACAGCTCGCAGGCGGCCGGCAACAACATCCAGCCCTACTCGGACGGCCGCAAGTACAACGACTGGCTGCCCAGCTTGAACCTGGCCTTCATGTTCCCGCATGAGCAGACCCTGCGTTTTGCCGCAGCCAAGCAGGTCGCGCGCCCGCGCGTGGACCAGATGCGCGCGGGCCTGGAGTTCGGCGTGGATACCGGTACCGGTCGCCCCGGCGGCAGTGGCGGCAACCCGTTGCTGGACCCGTGGCGCGCCACCGCACTGGACCTGTCCTACGAGAAGTACTTCGGCGAGAAGGCCTACGTGGCCGCCGCGATCTTCTACAAGGACCTGAAGAGCTACGTCTACACCCAATCGGTGGACAACTACGACTTCACCGGCCTGCTGGGCGACTATGTGCCGCCGCCGGGCATGGTGGTGCCGGTGCTGCCGACCGGCACCTTCTCGACCCCGGTGAACGGCAAGGGCGGCACCCTGAAGGGCCTGGAGCTGACCGCGTCGTTCCCGCTGGAAATGCTGACCGACAGCCTGCGTGGCTTCGGCGTGCAGGCCAGCGCGACCTTCAACAAGAGCGACATCCAGATCCTGGATCCGGAAAGCGCGTCCAGCGTGGGCACCGACCCGATCAGCCTGCCCGGCCTGTCCAAGCGCGTGTACAACTTCACTGCCTACTACGAGCGTAGTGGCTTTGAAGCACGCGTGAGCCAGCGCCGCCGTTCGGACTTCATCGGCGAGATCGGCAACTTCAACGGCAACCGCACCCTGCGCTATGTCGTGGGCGAGAACGTGACCGATGCGCAAGTCAGCTATACCTTCAGCGACAGCAGCAGCCTGCGTGGGCTGACCCTGCTGCTGCAGGGAAGCAACCTGACCAACGAGCCGTACCGCACCTACGCCGGCACCAAGGATCGCCCTCTGGAGTACATCGAGTGGGGCCGCACCTACATGCTGGGCGTGAACTACAAGTTCTGAGGTAGCGCCGGGCCATGCCCGGCGACCCGGACTCGGTAGTGCCGGCCGCTGGCCGGTACCCCCATCGGTAGCGCCGGGCCATGCCCGGCGACAGGACACGGGGAACAGGACCGGAAACCCGCTGCGCAGGCAGCGGGTTTTCCTTTGTGCGCACAACGCGATGTCCAGTGAAGAGCGTGATCGGTACGGCCCCATCCACGCATGGCGTGGATCTACCGTCGCATCACCCATCCACGCATGCCGTGGTTCTCCCCCGCCGCATCGCAATCGATGCGTGACGGGCATCCATTCGCCCCCCCTGGTGCATCCACGCCATGCGTGGATGTCCTGCACCCGAACCGCGCCCACAAAAAAGGGACGGGGCGCTTCGGCCCCGTCCCCGCAAGTACCGCCACCGGAGAAATCGGTCAGCTGCGTCGTGCGCAATACACCGCACGCGGCGGCAGCTGCAGTTCATTGCCCTGCACCGTCCCCGCATCCGGACCCGGCACAGCCACCTGTTGCCAGTTGCCCGCCGGCAGCGGATGGCTCACCGCTTCGGCCGACAGGTTGAAGGCCAGCAGGAGAGTTTCATCTGCAAGCATACGCTCGAACAGCAGCACTGGCTCGGCACTGTCCAGGAACCGGATGTCACCGTGCAGCAGGGCCGGCTGGGTACGGCGCCAGGCCAGGAAGCTGCGGAAGGCCGACAGCACCGAATGCGGATCCTGCGCCTGCACCGCCACGGCCGCCGCCTGGTGCTCGGCCGGGATCGGCAACCACGGCTTGCCGGTGGTGAAGCCGGCCAGCGGCGCGTCGATCCACGGCAGCGGCGTGCGGCAGCCGTCGCGCCCCTTGAAGTTGGGCCAGAAGGTGATCCCATACGGGTCCTGCAGCGCCTCGAACGGCACTTCGGCCTCGGCCAGGCCCAGTTCCTCGCCCTGGTACAGGCAGACCGAACCGCGCAGTGAACACAGCAGCGCCACCAGCATCCGCGCCAGACGGGGGTCGGCCGGATGACCACCCCAGCGGCTGACCGCCCGCTCCACATCGTGGTTGGACACTGCCCAGCACGGCCAACCCTGGGTCATCGCCGCTTCCAGGCGCGAAACGGTGTCGCGGATGTAGGCCGCGCTGTAATCGTTGACCAGCAGCTCGAAGCTGTAGCCCATGTGCAGGCGGCCATCCTGGGTGTATTCGGCGGTGGTCGCCAGCGAATCCTCCGAGGAGATCTCGCCCAGGCTCACCGCCCCCGGGTACTCGTCCAGCAGGGCGCGCAGCTGCTCCAGGAACGGTAGGTTCTCCGGCTGGGTGTTGTTGTAATAGTGGTACTGGTAGGCGTACGGGTTGTCCGCGCTGAAGCCGCGGCCGACGCGCTTGTCGGCCGGCTTGGGCGGGTTGTCGCGCAGCTGCGCGTCATGGAAGCAGAAGTTGATCGCATCCAGGCGGAAGCCATCCACACCCCGGTCCAGCCAGAAGCGCACGTTGTCCAGGGTCGCCTGCTGCACCTCCGGGTGGTGGAAATTCAGGTCCGGCTGGTCCACCAGGAAGTTGTGCAGGTAGTACTGCTCGCGGCGCGGCTCCCACTGCCAGGCACCGCCGCCGAACAGCGACAGCCAGTTGTTGGGGGGCGTGCCGTCTTCGCGCGGATCCACCCACACATACCAGTCCGCCTTCGGGTTGCTGCGGTCCTGGCGGCTCTCGCGGAACCAGGCGTGCTCGATCGAGGTGTGGCTGAGCACCTGGTCGATCATCACCTTCAGGCCCAGGCCGTGGGCCTTGGCCAGCAGCCGGTCGAAGTCGTCCAGGCTGCCGAACAGCGGATCGACATCGCGGTAGTCGGCGATGTCATAGCCGAAATCGGCCATCGGCGATCGGAAGAACGGCGAGATCCAGATCGCATCCACGCCCAGCGCGGCGATATGGTCCAGGCGCTGGATGATGCCGGGCAGGTCGCCTACCCCGTCGCCGTTGGCGTCGAGGAAACTGCGCGGGTAGATCTGGTAGATGACGGCTCCGCGCCACCATGGATAGTGCGACATCGACAGCCCCCCTCCGGGCATGCGGGACCCGCTGGAAGCGGGCCGAAAACCAACTCCCGCAAGCTTAGCGGCGGCCCACGACGATGGCGCTGCCTGCATACGTATTCACGCCAGACGCCACGCCCGGTGGCGCGCGGCGGTGGCCTGGCCCCCGGTTTCCTCCCCAATTCACAGGCAACGCCTATAATCAGGGATGAGCCTGAAAGCCTGATCGCATGACCATCACTGAAGACACCCGTCCCGCCCTGGGCCTGTCCCAGATCCAGTCGCTTGCCGCAGCCGACATGGCTGCCGTCGATGCCCTGATCCGCCGCCGGCTGTCCTCGGATGTGGTGCTGATCAACCAGATCGCCGACCACATCATCTCCGCTGGCGGCAAACGCCTGCGGCCGATGCTGGTGATGCTGGCCGGCCATGCGGTCGGCGGCTCCGGCCCCGAGCACCACCAGCTGGCAGCGATCATCGAGTTCATCCACACCTCCACCCTGCTGCACGACGACGTGGTGGACGAATCCAGCCTGCGCCGCGGCCGCAGCACCGCCAATGCACTGTGGGGCAACGCGCCCAGCGTGCTGGTGGGCGACTTCCTGTACTCGCGCAGCTTCCAGCTGATGGTCGAGCTGGACCGGATGCCGGTGATGCAGATCCTGGCCGACACCACCAACCGCATTGCCGAAGGCGAAGTGCTGCAGCTGCTGCACGTGCACAACCCGGATACCGACGAAGCCGCCTACCTGCGCGTGATCGAGCGCAAGACCGCGGTGCTGTTCGCCGCCGGCACGCGCCTGGGTGCACTGGCCAGTGGTGTCGATGAAGCCACCCAGCAGGCCCTGTACGACTACGGCATGCACCTGGGCTACGCCTTCCAGATCGCCGATGACGTGCTGGATTATTCAGCCAACGCCGACGAGCTGGGCAAGAACCTGGGTGACGACCTGGCCGAAGGCAAGGCGACGCTGCCGCTGATCCATGCCATGGCCCATTCCGATGAGGCCACCCGCCAGCGCCTGCGCGCGATCGTGCAGAACGGTGACGCCTCGGCGATGCCGGAAGTGCTCGCGGCGATCCACGCCACGGGAGGTCTGGAATACAGCCGCCGTCGTGCCGAGGAATATGCAGAGGCCGCCGAACGGGCGCTTGACGGCCTGGGCGACAACGATGCCGTCGCCGCCCTGCGCGGCCTGGCCCGCTACGCGGTACAGCGTTCGCATTGATGGAGGAGTGCCGACCAACGGTCGGCACCAACCAGGGCAGATGAGTGCCGACCAACGGTCGGCACCTGCAAGGACGGGTGGGTGCCGACCGTTGGTCGGCACACCTTTTCAACGCCTCTCGAACCGCTCCTCGAAGAACTCATCCAGTGCCTTCCAGGCACGCTTGGCGGCGCGTTCGTTGTACTGGCAGCCCGGCGGGCTGTTGGCATCGCGCTCGGCAAAGCAGTGCACCGCACCGCTGTAGTTGGTGAACTCCCAGTCCACCTTGGCCGCATCCATTTCCTTCTGGAAACTGCCAATATCCTCGGCGGTCACACTCTTGTCGTCGGCGCCGTTCAGCACCAGCACCGACGGGTGGCTGCCGCCGGCCTGCGCCGGCAAGGGGGAGCCGAGCCCGCCATGCAGGCTGACCACGCCCGCCAGCGGCGCGCCGGCGCGGGCCAGTTCCAGCACCGTGGTGCCGCCAAAGCAGAAGCCCACTGCGCCGATCCGGCTGGCGTCCAGCGGTGCCTTGCCCGCCTGCGCCTTCAGTACGTTGACCGCCTCCAGCGCCCGCGCCCGCAGCAGCGGCCGGTCATTGCGCAGCTTGGTCGCCACCGGTCCGGCCTCGGCATCGGTCTTCGGCCGCACGCCCTTGCCGTACACATCGGCCACCAGCACCACGTAGTCATCGCCCGCCAGCTGCTTGGCCTTCTCGATGGCCGATTCGTTCACGCCCTTCCAGTTCGGCACCATCACCAGGCCGGGACGCTTGTCAGCATCTCCCTCGTCATAGACCAGCACGCCACTGAAGGTCGTGCCCTGGTGCTTCCACTCCACCGGCTGGGTCTTCATCGCCGCCCACGCTGGCATCGCTGCCAGCCCCAGTACCATCGCCACGCCGCAACGCCAACGGTTCATGCGCCTGCTCCAGAAAAAGGGACGGAGGGGATTAAGCCGTAATCGCCCCTCCCGCGTCGCATTCTGCATTGGCGGCGTGACGCAGGTGTGGTTGGATACGACTTGATCCCCTCCGTCCCCTTTTCTGCATGAACCTTGTTGATCGCTTTCTGTCTGGATTGATCCCGCGGCTGCCCGAGGAAGATGCCCCGCAATGGGCGTGGACCGAAGGCGCCAGCGAGGCCGACCTGCAACGGCTGCGCGCGCAGTGGCCGCAGGTGCCCGACAGCCTGGTCGAGCTGCTTTCGCGCGTGGACGGCACGCACTTCCGCGACTATCCGAAGGGCGAGGTCTGCGTGCTGATGCTGGGCTCGGACGTGGGCGACTACCCGTACTACCTGCGCTCCATCGCGCAGATTTTCGAAGACCAGCAGCAATGGGACGACAGCATCCGTTCCATCTACGAGGAATGGCTGGAAGAAGAACCGGAGATCCTCGGTGCCGGCATCGATGCCGACCTGCCGATGAGCCGCCGCCTGTGCTTCTCGCACTGCATGAACAACGGCGGCACCTCGATGCTGTATCTGGATTTCGATCCCGCACCCGGCGGCAGCGTTGGACAGGTGGTGCGCTACCTGCACGACCCGGACAGCTACGCGGTCATCGCCCCCAGCTTCGATGCCTACCTGCAGCAGCTGATCGACCGCGACTACAGCTTCCTCGACGAGGAACGTTGACCGCGTCGTGGTGACGGCAGCCGGCGTGGGCTCGGCTCTCCAGTAGATCCACGCCATGCGTGGATGAAATCCCCGGGTTGCCGGCCACCGGCCGGCACGACCGTCAGGCGATCCCGATACCCGAAATCGCGCTGATGGTGTCCGGGTCGAACCCGGCCAGCTCGGCGAAATGCCGCCCGCGTGCAACGTAATCGCGGTAGGCGCCATAGCTCGGCGCGCCCGGCGACAGCAGCACCACCCCACCCTGTTCGCCCAGTGCGCGACGCGCCAGCGACATCGCGTCGGGCAGATCGGCAGCGGCATGCAGGCCGAAACGGCCGGCGTCGGCCAGCGGCTGCAGCACCGCGTGGATGCGCGGGCCGTTGCTGCCCATGGTCACGATCTCCACCGGCGGCACGTCGTGCGCCATGTGCTGCATGAAATCAGTCCAGTCCAGGCCACGATCATGCCCACCCACCAGCAACGCGATGCGCTGGCCGGCAAAGCACTCCAGCGCCGCCAGGCTGGCATGCGGCGTGGTGCTGATCGAATCGTTGACGTAGGTCAGGCCATAGGCCTGGCCGATGCGTTGCAGGCGGTTCGGCAGCGGCCGGAAATCCTGCACCGCCGGCGCCAGCGCCACGGCATCCAGGCCCAGTGCCTCCAGCGCGGCCAGCACCGCGCACAGGTTGCCGCGGTTGTGGCGGCCCGGCAGTGGCGTATTGCGGGTATCGAATACCGCCTGCCCGCCGCGATGCACGATGTCACCGCGCATGTGCCAGCCCTGCGGCTGGTTGAACCAGACCACCTCGCTGCCGGGCAGCGACAGCGCCGCCAGATGCGGGTCTGCGGCATTGAGCACGGCAACGCGCGGCGCGGCCCCGGTCACCAGCTGCAGCTTGTCTTCGATGTAGCGCTGTTCGCTGCCGTGCCAGTCCAGGTGTTCCGGGAACAGGTTCAGCACCACCGCCACCTGCGGGTGCGCACCACTGCGCGCGACCTCGCCGGTCTGGTAGCTGGACAGCTCCACCGCCCAGTACGCAGGCGCCGGTTGCGGGTCCAGCACTTCCAGCAGTGGCAGGCCGATGTTGCCGACCAGGCCGGTGCGATGTCCCGCTGCGCGCAGCAGGTGCGCGACCAGCGCGGTGGTGGTGCTTTTGCCCTTGGTGCCGGTCACGCAGATCGTGTCGCGCACGGTGCCATCGGCATCGGCATGTTCGGCAAACCACAACGCCGTGCCGCCGATGAAGCGGGTGCCCTGCTCCGCCGCCGCCAACGCGATCGGCAGGTACGGGCTGATCCCCGGCGACTTGATCACCACCTCGAATGCCGCCAAGGCCTCGGCCGACGGTTCACCACGCACGTCCAGCACGCCCTGCGTTTCCGCACGCGCGGCCGCGACCTCGCTGGCCGGGCAGAACAGGCTCAGGCCAAGCGATGGCAGGCGCGCGCGCAGCACCGCATACGCAGCACGCCCCTCACGTCCCCAGCCCCACAGCGCTACGCGCTTGCCTTCAAGCTGCGAAATCTTCACGCACCCGTTCCCACAGCGTCGCCGGAATACGATGTTCGCCCTGCAGCTGCATCAGCGGTGCCAGCTCCAGCTCGGCCGCATCCAGCTGCGGCTGGATTTCATTGCAGAAGCGCTTCACCAGCACGTCTTCCTTCCACTCCGGGCGCTGCGCCAGGGTGGCCATCGCCGCACGCGATTCGCGGCCTTCGCCCACGCATTCGAACGGCTTGTGGTCCTGGAATTCCAGCAGCGCATCGAAGCCACCAGCCTGCTCGATGTCGTCCAGCAGGTTGCGGCCGAAGATGCGCACCAGGCGGGTCTTGGGCATGAACGGGGCCAGCGCCAGGAACACGAAGTGGCACTTCGGGCAGACGCCGCACCAACGGTTCACCGGGCGCTCGCCAAGGATGTGGAAGTTGCGGTTGCAGCTGGAGAAATGCGCGTCGTAGAAATCGCTCTTGGCGAACTGGCGGGCCACCGCCAGCTCCGACATCGGCCGCAGCAGCGAGTAGTACTGCAGATCAGCGGCCACCTGTTTCTGCACGTACATGCCGAAGGCCTGCTCGAACGCCCAGCCCTTCGACCACTGGTGGTTGACCTCGCCGGTGCCCGGAATCTGGCTGCCGTAGCTGGCCGAACGTTCGTTGGAGAACACCACCTGGTCAACGCCCTGCAGCAGCGCAGCCAGCACCATGATCGCCGAGTTCACCGCAGTGACCGGGATGTGCCCGTTCCATGCGCCCTGGCGGTTGAGTTCGAACAACTCCGGCGCCAGCGCGCGGCCAAGGTTCAACGTCGGCAGCCCGGTGCGCTCGGCACAGGCACGGATCAACTGCGAACCCCCGATCCAGGTCACCGTCTCGTCCACGCCGGCGCGGCGCAGCGCTTCGATGCTGACCAGCGAATCCTTGCCACCGCCGATGGCCACCAGCGCATGCGCCTGCAGGCCCAGCACCGGTGCCTGCACCGTTTCGCCCTGCACCGGCAGGCGGAAGCGCCCACGCAGGTTCAGGCCGTTGCGGTAGGCGAATTCGCCCAGGCCGTTGAGGTAGATGGTCTCCACCAGCGCTGCGGTATCGGCATCGATGCTGTAGCTGTCGATGATGACCGTATCGGGCACGCCGGCCTTGTAGTAGCTCACACCAGCAATCAGGTGCAGCAGCCGCAGCGCGCGCTGCACGGCATCGGCACGGGCCGGTTCCAGCACGAACGGGGCGCCGGGCACGGTAACGGTTTCCACCATTTCCGGGCCGTCATCGAAGGCGTAGACCAGCTTGGCCACGCCGGTGTCCGCGGCGAATTCGCAGCGGACGAAACGGAAGCGGGAAACCTGGTGTTTATCGAAAGCAGTCATGGTGAATCCAGTTCAAGCACGGTCAGGCACGTGCCCGCGCGCAGGCGCGGGACGTGTCGGTGGGCGGGTGCAGGGCGCGGAAGGCGGCGATCATTCGATCACGTCTTCGCGCGGCATCGCCCGCTGGTTGTAGGTGTTGGACATCACATAGCCGTAGGCACCGGCGTCGGCGATCAGCATCACATCGTCCGGCGCGGTCGACACCGGCAGCTTGCGGCGCTTGCCGAACACATCGCTGGATTCGCAGATCGGGCCGACCACATCGAACGCCGCTTCGGCGTAACCGCCCTGGCGGCTGAGGTTCTCGATGTCGTGCCAGGCGTCGTACAGGGCCGGGCGCATCAGCGTGTTCATGCCGGCATCCAGGCCGACGCGGCGCACGCCATCCTTCTCCACCACCTGGGTGGCGTGGGTCAGCAGCACGCCCGACTCGGCCACCAGGAAGCGGCCCGGCTCGATCGCCAGGCGGAACGCCGGATGCAGCGCCTTGACCTCGGCCAGGCCCTCGGCCCAAGCATCCAGGTCGAACGGCTCGTCTTCCTCGCTGTACGGGATCGGCAGGCCACCACCGATGTCGATGGTGTGCACGCTGCCGATGCGGCGCGCGAAGCCAGCCAGCTCATCGCACATCAGGCGCCAGTGCTGGGCGGTTTCCACGCCGCTGCCAAGGTGCGCATGCAGGCCGACCACGCGGGTGCCCAGTTCGGTGGCCGCGCGCACGAACTCGTCCACGCGCGCGATCGGCAGGCCGAACTTGGATTCCTTGCCACCGGTGCGGACCTTGGCGTGATGGCCTTCGCCACGGCCCAGGTCCACGCGCAGCCACAGTTCGCGGTTGCGGAACAGGTCCGGCCAGCGTTGCAGGGCTTCGACGTTGTCGACAGTGACGGTCACGCCCAGCGCGAACGCCGCTTCGTACTCGCTGCGCGGGCAGAAGCTGGGGGTGAACAGCACGCGCTTGGGCGACAGTTCCGGAATGGCCTGGAACACATGCTTCAGCTCACCGTGCGACACGCACTCCAGGCCGAAACCTTCGGCCTCCAGCAACTGCAGGATGGCCGGATGGCTGTTGGCCTTGATCGCGTAATAACGCTGGTCGATCGGCTTGATCGCCGCCAGCGCGCGGGCACGCGCCCGCACCGTCGGCAGGTGGTAGACGTAGCGCGGGGTGCCGGCATCGGCCAGCTGCAGCAGGTGCGCACGCTGGCCACGCCACCACGGCGTACCACGCGGGCGCACGGTGCCGGCGATTTCGCGCCAGCGCGGGCCGAACACTTCGGTCTCTTCCACCGGCATCGCGCCGCTGTCGATCAGTTCGGCGTGCAGGATCGGCAGCAGGCCATCGGCATCGGCTTCGTCGATGACGAAGGTCAGGTTCAGGTCGTTGGACGACTGCGAGATCATGTGCACGCGCTCACGACCGAAGGTCGCCCACACGTCCGACAGCTTGTGCAGCAGCGAGCGCATGCCCAGGCCGACCAGGGTGATCGCCGCGCACGGCACGATCACCTTGACCTTGCAGATCTGCGACAGGTCGGCCGACAGCGCGGCCAGCACATCGGTGTTGACCAGGTTCTCGGACGGATCCAGCGATACGGTGACGTTGGTCTCGGCCGAACCGATCAGGTCCACCGACAGGCCGTGCTTCTTGAACAGGCCGAATACATCGGCGAGGAAGCCGACCTGCTGCCACATGCCGATGCCTTCCATCGACACCAGCACGATGCCGTTGCGACGGCTGATTGCCTTCACTCCGGGCACCGGCGCGGCATTGCCGTCGATGCTGGTGCCCGGCAGCTCCGGACGCTCGGTATCGAGGATCGCCATCGGCACACCCGCATCGCGGCACGGCTTGATCGAGCGCGGGTGCAGCACCTTGGCACCGGTGGTGGCGATTTCCTGCGCTTCGTAATAGTCCAGGCGGGTCAACAGGCGCGCGTCCGGCACGTCCTTGGGATTGGCGCTGAACATGCCTGGCACATCGGTCCAGATCTCCACGCGGCTGGCGCCGAGCAGCGCACCGAAGTACGCCGCGGAGGTATCCGAGCCGCCGCGGCCGAGGATGGCAGTGCCACCGTCGGCGTGACGCGAGATGAATCCCTGGGTGATCAGCAGGCGCGTGGGCTGAGCGCGGAAGCGCTGCGCCCATTCCGCATCGGCACGCCACTGGCAGTTCACCGACAGGCGCTGCGACCAGTCGCTCTGGTTCGGCTGCGGCGGCAGCGCGTCCAGCCACTGGCGCGCATCCATCCAGCCGAAATCCAGGCCGCTGGCACGCAGATAGGCCGCGCCCAGGCTGGAAGACAGCAGTTCACCCTGGCCGAGCACTTCGGCCTGCCAGTCCAGAGGACGGCTGGGCGCACGCGGGTCGTCCAGCAGGCCCTGCAGCGCGGCCAGCCGCTCGGCCAGCACCTCCGCGCCCAGCCCCAGCTCGTCCAGGAAGGCCTGGTGGCGTTCGACCAGCGCCGCCACGCGATCGCGGCTGTCCGGCGCGCCATCGGCAATCGCGGTCAGTTCATTGGTGACCCCGGACAGCGCCGAAACCACCACCAGAACGCGCGAACCGGTCTCTTCGGCCCGTTTTTTCGCCAGCTTCCCGATCGTGTCCCAGCGGTGGCGACGCGACACCGAGGTGCCGCCGAACTTCAGTACGATCCAACGATCGACAAGGGGGGAAGCTGACATGGATAGGCTATGTGTAATGTGGGGAAGCCGCCCGAGGGGGCGGAACCTTCGATTCTAAGCCCAATACACCCGTCAATGACCGCCTACCGCTACCTGCAGCTCGATGTCTTCGCCCACCAGCCCGGTACCGGCAACCCGCTCGGTGTCGTGTTCGACGCGGATGGACTGTCCACCGACCGCATGCAGGCCCTGGCCGCCTGGCTGAACCTGTCCGAGACCGTGTTCTTCCTTCGCCCCACCGCTGCCGGCGCCGACTACCACGTGCGCATCTTCACCCCTGCCAGCGAGCTGCCCTTCGCCGGGCACCCCAGCGTGGGCGCCGCCTGGGCTGCGGTCACCTGCGGCCTGGTGCAGCCACGCGACGGGGCCCTGGTGCAGCAGTGCGCGGCCGGCCTGCTGCCGGTGCAGGTCACCGGGCCGGCCAACGCGCCCACCATCCGCCTGGCGAGCCCAGCGGCACGGCCGCTGCCGGCTCTGCCAGGCGACATTCCTGACGCCCTGCGCGCTGCTGCCGCCGAGGGCCAGCGCGCCGAGCTGTGGGACAACGGCCCGCGCTGGTGGCTGCTGCCGCTGCGCGACGCCGAGGCCGTACGCACGCTGGTACCGGACATAGCGGCCCTGCGCGACTGGAGCATTGCCACCGACGCGCTCGGCATCGCCGTGTTCGCGCTCGAAGCCGATACCGGGCACGACCTGGTGGTGCGCGCGTTCTGCCCCGCCGATGCGCCCAACGTGCCGGAAGACCCGGTGACCGGCAGCGCCAACGCGCTGATCGGCGCCTGGCTTCGGCAGCGTAATGCCCTGCCCGGCGAGAACCGGACCTATGTGGCCAGCCAGGGCCGCGAGGTCGGCCGCGACGGCCGCGTCCAGGTCACTGTGGACGCGCAGGACACGGTGTGGATCGGCGGCCAGGTGCAGCTGGTGATAGACGGCAACATCACCTGGTAGCGCCGGGCCAAGCCCGGCGGGCTGCCGCGCTGCGCGCTCGCGGGGCATGGCCCCGCGCTACCCTATGCCGCCTGTTTCCTGGAGTTCCTGCCCGATGACCACCCGCCGTTTCCTGCAGCTGGATGTGTTTTCCCCGCGCCCGGGCGCCGGCAATCCGCTGGCCGTCGTGCTCGATGCCGAAGGCCTGGACGATGCAGCGATGCAGGCCATCGCCCGCTGGACCCGCCTGCCCGAAACGACGTTTGTGTTCCCGGCACAGACGGCCGGCACCAGCTATCGGCTGCGCATGTTCAGCCCGCAGAAGGAAGTGCCGTTCGCCGGCCATCCCAGCGTCGGCACCGCCCACGCGGTGCTGCAGGCGGGACTGGCCATGCCGGTCGACGGGGTACTGGTTCAGGACGGCATCGCCGGTGCGCTGCCACTGCGCGTGACCGGCGAAGGCGCGCAGCAGCGCATCGCCATCCGCACGCCCCGCGCGCAGCTGGCCGAGATCGCCGCCACCGATGATCCACGCCTGCAGGCCGCATTGCGCACCTGGCCGCTGGGTTCGCTGCCGCCGGCCCGCATGCAGGGTGGCCGCAGCTGGTGGGTCGTAGAGGTCGCGGATGAGGCCGCGTTGCGCGCCCTGCACCCGGAATGGGATGCGATCGCCACGCTGGCTGAATCGACCGACAGCATGGGCGTGTTCGCCTATGCCTTTGCCGATGGCAGCGAAGGTTACGACCTGGCCGTGCGCGCTTTCGTCGGCAATGGGCGCCGCTTCGAGGATGCTGCTTCTGGCGCGGCCAACGCTGTGCTGGCGGCCTGGCTGGACCTGCGCGACGCCCTTCCGCGCGGCCGCCAGCCCTTCGACGTCAGCCAGGGACGCGAAGTCGGCCACGATGCGCGGCTGACGCTGCTGGTCGATGAAGAGGGCGAGGTCTGGTCCGGCGGCCAGGTGCAGACGGTGATTTCCGGCACCATCGATTGGTGAACGCAAAGCGGTAGAGCCGGCCGCTGGCCGGCTGCCACCTTATACCCGGTTTCATGTGGTTGCCGGCCAGCGGCCGGCACTACCTTCTCAGCCCAGTTCGGCTTCCAGGCTGATCGGCACCGCGCTCAGCGCCTTGGAAACCGGGCAGTTCTGCTTGGCGTCATCAGCGATCGCGCGGAACTGCGTCGCCTCGATTCCCGGCACAACCGCCTTCACTTTCAGCCGGATCTGCGACAGCTGCGGGCCGCCTTCCATCGACAGATCGACCTTGGCTTCGGTATCCAGCGAGGTCGGGGTAAAGCCTGCCTCGCCGAGCTTGGCCGACAGCGCCATGGTGAAACATCCGGCGTGCGCGGCGGCGATCAGTTCTTCGGGATTGGTGCCCTTTTCATCACCGAAACGGCTGTTGAAGCCGTAGCGGGTCTTGTCCAGAAGACCACTCTGCGGCGTGCTCAACTGGCCCTTGCCCGACTTCAGGTCGCCTTCCCAATGCGCGGCAGCGTGTCGCGAGATTCCCATGTCCTGCTCCGTTGTGGCTGTGATGAACCAATACCCTGGCACGCGCCGCGTTAGCCCTGCGTCGCCCCGCCGCATGCGGCGCGCCTGTCCCGAGCCAACGACTGGACACTTCTTCGCCAGCAATCTGGCGATTTTCCCCTTGTTTTCAGTCATTTCGCCCATCCAGTCGAAATCACCGACACTGCGGTGCAGCGCACCACCGCACCCGCTCCCCCTACTGCCGGCCATGTACTGAATCGGCCTGGATATGAAAAAACATGCACTTTCAGCGCTCCAGGCTATTGGCGGCGCCCAAGAGTTGCCCTACATTGCGCTTGCCGACGGGGTTCGGCGCCGACCAAACAACCAACCGTTCACGGAACAGGAAACCATGGCAAAGACCGCTAAGAAGGCTGCCCCGAAGAAGGCAGTGAAGAAAGTCGCGACGAAGGCAGCCGCCAAGCCGGCCGCTCCGAAGCCGATCAAGGAAGTGCTGACCAAGTCGGGCCTGGTTGCACACATCGCTGAAGTCTCCGGCGTTGTCGCCAAGGACGTCCGCGCTGTGCTGGCCTCGCTGGAAGGCGCTGTCGCTTCCTCGGTGCACAAGAAGGGTGCCGGCTCGTTCACCCTGCCGGGCCTGCTGAAGATCACCACCGTCAATGTGCCGGCCAAGCCGAAGCGCAAGGGCATCAACCCGTTCACCAAGGAAGAGCAGTGGTTCGCCGCCAAGCCGGCCACCACCAAGCTCAAGGTTCGCCCGCTCAAGAAGCTCAAGGACGCTGCGCTCTAAGCGCGCGCCCTGCAGCGGATACCTGACGGGACGGCTTTGGCCGTCCCGTTTTTTTTGCCCCGCATCCGCGCTCGCTCTGCCGTAGATCCACGCCATGCGTGGATGCCGTCCACTGCGCCCCCGCAACACAGCGTTTCCCGCGCCCACGCAATTTCCCGCACAGGCCCGCCGCCCATGGCCGCGCCGCTGTTTTTCCAGCGCAGGAACGAACCGGGTGGAACACTGCGTGCAGCGCCGGCCATCGCCGCCGGCCGACGCCTTGCCTATGGTGGTGCCATTCCTCCCCACCAGCGCGAGCACCCCCATGGCCAGCCCTTCCACCCGCTACCGGATCTCGGTGACCCCGATCGAAAAGGACGGGCACCAGTGCACCGGGCGCTGCACCATCGAACTGGAGCACCGCGCCAGCCGCGACCTGATGCGCCTGCTGGAATCGGCCCCGCGCACGGCAGGCCTGAGCGGTGACGAACGTGCCACCCTGGTGGTGGCCACCCAGCTGCTGCGTGACATCGTGCAGCGTCATGCCGACACCGACGGCCATGCACTGGCAGCGGTCGCCGCGCAGGTCCTGCCGGCGCTGGACGCGCTGGAACAGCTTCCCTCTTCGCGCTGACCACTTCGCGCTGAGCAGTCCCCGGCCGCTACACTGCCGCCTTCCAGGCTGCCTCGGGGAGGAGGCAGACATGCGCGGTTTTATTTCCCTGTTGATCCCGCTGCTTGTGGCGGGGTGTTCCAACCCGGCGCCCCCGGTCGATGCCACCGGGCGCGACGCGAGCGCCGCCACAACCGCCCCGTCGGTGCCAACGACGAAAGCGGCACCGCAGGCCGCTACCGTTGACGCGATCGCCATCGATCCGCTGTATGGCGCCGTTGCCAACGGCAGCGAAACGCCCGCAGCGATGCTCAACCGCTACGTGCTGGATCTGCTCAACCGCAACACATCGCGCAGCGATGCGGCCTGGGCCTATGCCCCCGCCGACCCGCGTCATGCCGACGATGCCGTGCTGCGCCTGCTGCCCGACGTGCGCAACCTGCGCCTGGACAGTGACGTGGCGTTGCCCCGCGACGATGGGCAGCCGCCACGCCTGCTGGAGGTGCCAGTGAAGATCCGCGCGGTGACCGCCAACGGCACCTTCCGCTACCACGGCTGGTACCGCGTGCAGCCCAGCGCCGATGGCCGCAGCTGGCAGATCCAGTCGGCCAGCCTGCAACCAACGCTGGACTGAACCGTTGCAACCGTGTGTACCCGCGATTCAGCGGGCAAAGCTACTCTGTAGGCCTCTTGGATCCTTCTTCCGGTCACCGCCATGCGCCTGCGTTCCCTGATGACCCGCCTAGCCGCCTCGACCGTGCTGATTGCTGCTGCGATCGGTGCGCAGGCCGCCCCTTCGATCTCCGGTCGCGAACTGGCGGTTGGCGCCAGCGACGTGCAGCAGTATCTGGACGGCAGCTTCCCGCGCACGCAGGACGCGCTGGGCGGCCTGATCGCGCTGACCATGAGCCACCCGCAGCTGAGCCTGCCGGCAGGTGAGCGCTTGAACCTGGGCATGGACGTGGCGCTGGCCACCGCCGGCGGCAATCCGGCCAAGCTGGGTACGGTGAAGCTCAGCAGTGGCCTGCGCTATGACGCGCAGACCCAAGGCTTCCACCTGCAGCAGCCGAGCGTGGATGACTTCACTCCGGCGAGCCAGGGTGGCGGTCTCGATTCACGGACCCGTGGCCTGCTGAACGCATGGCTGAGCGACTACGCCCAGCGCGAACCGATCTACAAGCTGGACCCGGCCGTGGCCGGCCTGCTCGGTGCCCTGCAGGTGCAGTCGGCGCAGGTGAAGAACGGCAAGCTGGTGGTGACCTTCAACCAGAACCTGGGTGACCTGGTGCCGGCGGGCATCCTCGGCAAATAAGGTAGTGCCGGCCGCTGGCCGGCAATCCTTTTACGCACGTGCCGGCCAGCGGCCGGCACTACCAGCGCCGCATCACGCCGCCAGCGCTTTCACCACCGCCTCGCTGAAGGCTGGAATGTCATCGGGCTTGCGGCTGGTGATCAGGTTGCCGTCCACCACCACTTCCGCGTCGCGCCAGCGCGCGCCGGCATTGGCCAGGTCCTGCTGCAGCGACGGCCACGAGGTGACCTCGTGGCCCTCCGCCAGCCCGCTGTTGATCAGCAGCCAGGGGCCGTGGCAGATCGCCGCCACCGGCTTGCCGGCACCCGCCATGCTGCGGATGAAATCCAGTACTGCTTCGTTGGTGCGCAGGGTATCCGGATTGATCACGCCACCGGGCAGCACCAGCGCATCGAAACGGCCGGCATCGGCGCCATCCAGTGGTTGATCCACGGCGACCGAATCACCCCAGTCCTTGTCCTTCCAGCCCTTGATGCTCGCCTCCTTGGCCGGCGACACCACGCTCACGCGCGCGCCCTCGGCTTCCAGCAGGTGCTTGGGCTCGATCAGTTCGGACTGCTCGAAACCATGCGTGGCGAGAATGGCGATCTGTTTGCCGCGTAGACGCTGTGCCATGTCGTGCTCCAGATAGGGGGAGCGCACAGGGTGGCCGAGTGGCCCTTGAACGGCGGTGACCCTCACGTGCACGGCAGGTGGAGAATCGCCCGGGTAGCGCCGGGCCGTGCCCGGCGGCTTCTGGTTCCGCCCGCGCTTCGCGCTCGCCGGGCATGGCCCGGCGCTACCGGATCAGCGCTTGGGCTGCAGCATCGTGCCGGTGCACTTGGGCGAGCCACAGCGGCACTCCCAGATCTTCTTCAGCTTGGCCGTGTGGCGCTCGGCCAGGGTGATGCCGTAGTTGTACGTCAGCTCTTCGCCCGCCTTGATATCGCGCAGCGCCTCGATGAAGACCTTGTCGCCGCGGCTGTCACCGTCTTCGTCTTCCTCGATCACCGCCTCGCAGTTCGGGTCGCAGCTGTGGTTGATCCAGCGCGCGTCGTTGCCCTTGTAGTTGGCATCGATCACCCAGTCGTCGTTGAGGGTGAACAGGAAGGTATGGCCGCTTTCCACGTCGCCACTGTCATCGGCATCGACATCGCCGTGGCTGCGCAGCAGGCCCTTGTACTGGATCACGCGCTCGCCCTGCTTGATCGGGGCCACGGAAAACACACCGTTGCCGTGGATGGCGGACTTGCGGGCTTGGATCTTCTTGGGCATCGGCAAGAGACGTTTGCAGCGGAAGGAACGTTGATTCTCGCCCATTCCGGGTGATTGCGAAAATCACCCCCATGCCGCAGCATGTCGCCCCGATGGCGGCCCTTGGCGACGGCCCTCCGGCCGGGCCCAAGCGCCCGCTGAATGGCCGGGTTGGATGCCGGCGAATAAAAGCGTACAATTTCAGTCCGCTTTAAGAACCACTCGCATCCCATGTTGCGCGTCACCAAGCTCACCGATTACGCCACCGTCGTACTGACCGTACTCGCCGCCCGTCCGGGCGAGGTGCTCAGTGCCACCGAGCTGGCCGAATTCACCGGTCTGGAGCCGCCCACCGTCAGCAAGGTGCTCAAGCCACTGGCCCAGGCCGGCCTGGTCGAAGGCCTGCGCGGCGTCCGTGGCGGCTACCGGCTGACCCGCCCATCGATTGAGATCTCGCTGTTTGAAGTGGTTGAAGCCATGGAAGGGCCATTGGCCCTGACCGAGTGCAGCCACGACCACCACCAGTGCGGCATGGCGCCCAAGTGCGGCGCGCGCAGCAGCTGGCGGCTGATCAACGACGTGGTCTCCGAGGCCCTGCGTGATGTCAGCCTGGCGCAGATCCTGCCCCCTCTTCCCCTTGTCGACGAAGAACAGCGCCGCACCATCGCTGTCGACGTCGTCTCCTGATCCGTAGGCAGCCCCCCATGGCCACCGAAACCATCGAAACCGTCGAAACCGTCGCCAGCGACGACACCCCCAACCGCGAGATCCATGAGCAGCTCGGCCGCAAGTATTCGGCCGGCTTCATCACGGACATCGAGTCGGACTCCCTTCCCGCCGGCCTGGACGAGGACACCATCCGCGCCCTGTCGGCCAAGAAGGAAGAACCGGAATGGATGACGCAGTGGCGCCTGGACGCCTACCGCCACTTCCTGACCATGCCGATGCCGAACTGGGCCAAGCTGCAGATCGCCCCGATCGACCTGCAGGCGCTCAGCTACTACTCCGCGCCGAAGGGCCCGAAGTACGCCTCGCTGGATGACGTGCCCAAGGAACTGCTGGACACCTACGACAAGCTGGGCGTGCCGCTGCACGAGCGCGCCAAGCTGGCCGGCGTAGCGGTGGACGCGGTGTTCGACTCGGTGTCCGTCGGTACCACCTTCCGCAAGGAACTGGCCGAAAAGGGCATCGTGTTCTGCTCGATGTCCGAAGCCATCAAGGAGCACCCGGAACTGGTCAAACAGTACCTGGGCACCGTGGTGCCGGTGGGCGACAACTACTTCGCCGCGCTCAATTCTGCGGTGTTCTCCGATGGCAGCTTCGTGTTCATTCCCAAGGGCGTGCGTTGCCCGATGGAACTGAGCACCTACTTCCGCATCAACGCCGGCCACACCGGCCAGTTCGAGCGCACGCTGATCATCTGCGAAGAGAAGGCGTACGTGTCCTACCTGGAAGGCTGCACCGCGCCGATGCGCGATGAGAACCAGCTGCATGCGGCGGTGGTCGAGCTGGTGACGCTGGACGATGCGGAGATCAAGTACTCCACCGTGCAGAACTGGTACCCGGGCGATGAGAACGGCGTCGGCGGCATCTACAACTTCGTCACCAAGCGTGCCGAATGCCGTGGCGCGCGCAGCAAGGTCACCTGGACCCAGGTCGAGACCGGCTCGGCGATCACCTGGAAGTACCCGTCCTGCGTGCTGCTGGGCGACGACTCGGTCGGTGAGTTCCACTCGGTGGCACTGACCCACCATCGCCAGCAGGCCGACACCGGCACCAAGATGATCCACGTCGGCAAGCGCACCAAGAGCAAGATCATCAGCAAGGGCATCAGCGCCGGCCGCGGCCAGAACACCTATCGTGGCCTGGTCAAGGTGGACCGCAACGCAGACGGCGCGCGCAACTACACCCAGTGCGATTCGCTGCTGATCGGCAAGCAGTGCGGCGCCCACACCTTCCCCTACATCGAGGTGAAGAACCCGGGTGCCACCGTCGAGCACGAGGCCACCACCTCGAAGATCTCCGACGACCAGCTGTTCTACTGCCGCGCCCGTGGCATCAGCCAGGAAGACGCGGTGTCGATGATCGTCGACGGCTTCTGCAAGCAGGTGTTCCGCGAACTGCCGATGGAATTCGCGGTGGAAGCCAAGAAGCTGCTGGAAGTCTCGCTGGAAGGTTCGGTGGGCTGATCGCCCGCCCTGCCCTCGCACAACGCATTCTCTTTACCGGCGGGCCCCGGCCCGCACCACGGAAACCCCCACCATGCTGAAGATCGAAAACCTCCACGCCCGCATCGGCGACAAGGAAATCCTCAAGGGCCTGTCCCTGGAAGTGAAGCCCGGCCAGGTGCACGCCATCATGGGCCCCAACGGCGCCGGCAAGTCCACCCTGGGCAATGTCCTGGCTGGCCGCGACGGCTATGAGGTCAGCGAAGGCAGCGTGCAGTTCGAAGGCGTCGACCTGCTCGACCAGGACCCGGAAGCGCGCGCCGCTGCCGGCCTGTTCCTGGCATTCCAGTACCCGGTGGAAATCCCCGGCGTGAACAACACCTACTTCCTGCGCGCCGCGCTGAATGCACAGCGCAAGGCGCGCGGCGAGGAAGAGCTCGATTCCATGCAGTTCCTCAAGCTGGTGCGGCAGAAGCTGGCCGTGCTGCACCTGAAGGACGAACTGCTGCACCGTGGCGTCAACGAAGGCTTCTCCGGTGGCGAGAAGAAGCGCAACGAGATCTTCCAGCTGGCCGTGCTCGAGCCGAAGCTGGCGATCCTGGACGAAACCGATTCGGGCCTGGACATCGATGCGCTGAAGAGCGTGGCCGACGGCGTCAACGCGCTGCGCAGCGCCGACCGCTCGTTCCTGGTCATCACCCACTACCAGCGCCTGCTGGACTACATCAAGCCGGACGTCGTGCACGTGCTGGCCGATGGCCGCATCGTCAAGAGCGGCGGCCCGGAACTGGCGCTGGAACTGGAAGCGCACGGCTATGACTTCCTGAAGGACCGGGTCGTGCCCGAGGCGGCGGTCTGATGAGCGCCCTGCTCGATTCCATGGCCCAGGCCTTCTGCGGCAGCGATGCGCGCCGCGAAGTGCTCGACAGCGTGCTGCGCGACGGCCTGCCCGGCGCACGCAGCGAAACCTGGAAGTACACCTCGCTGCGCCAGCTGGAGCGTCGCAGCTTCGCGGCCGCACCGTTGGCCCCGGCGCTGCTGGATGCCGCCGCGCTGGAGGACATCCCCGCACCGCGCCTGGTGTTCGTCAATGGCCGCCTCAACGACGCGCTGAGCGATGTGCAGGGCCTGCCGGCCGGCGTGCAGCTGGAGACGTTGTCTTCTGCACTGGCCGCTGGTGAGGACGCCGTGCGCTTCCTCGGCCGCCGCTACGATCGCAGCGACGATGTGTTCGCCCGCCTCAACGCCGCCCTCGCCGATGAAGGCGTGGTGCTGCGCGTGGACGACGGCGTGCAGGTCGAGGTGCCGCTGCAGCTGGTATTCGCCAGCGTGGCCGGCGACACCGACCTGGCCTGGCACCACCGCCACCTGATCGAACTGCGTGCCGGCGCCAGCCTGGGCGTGGTCGAGCACCGCTTCAGCGTCGGTGATTCGGCGCATCTGGACAACACGGTGCTGCACGCCCACGTCGCCCGCGATGCGGTGCTCAAGCACGCCCGCGTGCAGGCCGGCAGCGCGCGCCAGACCAGCTTCCTGCGTACCGACGCGGTGCTGGCCAAGGACGCGCAGTACCACCGCGTGGACCTGGAGCTGGGTGCCGCGCTCAGCCGCCATGAGCTGAACGTGCGCCTGGAAGGCGACAACGCCCAGCTGACCGCCAATGGCGTGCTGCTCGGCAACGGTCGCCGCCACGTCGATACCCGCCTGGGCATCGACCACATCGCCCGCGACACCAGCGCCGAGCTGCAGTGGCGTGGCGTGGCGGCCAACCGCAGCCGCGTGGTGTTCCATGGCGGCATCCAGATCCGTGCCGGTGCCGATGGCACCGACGCCAACCTGTCCAACAAGAACCTGCTGCTGTCGGCCGACGCCGAGATCGATACCCAGCCGACGCTGGTGATCGACGCCGACGAAGTGAAGGCCGCACACGGTGCCACCGTCGGCCAGCTCGACGCCAACGCGCTGTTCTACCTGCGCTCGCGCGGCCTGCCGCAGGCCCAGGCGCAGGCGCTGCTGAGCGCCGCGTTCTGCCACGAGCCGCTGAGGGTGCTGCCCGAAGCGCTGCGCGAACAGCTGGCACGCCGGCTGGACAAGGCGCTGGCTGAGGCGGGCGTGGCATGAACCTGTCCACCCCGCGACCGATCGAAGCACCCGCCGACGCCCCCGACTGGGCGCGCGTGCGCCTGGACTTCCCGCTGCTGATGCGCGAAGTGCACGGCAAGCCGCTGGTCTATTTCGACAACGCCAACACCGGCCAGAAGCCGGTGCAGGTGATCGGCGCGGTGGACGAGTTCTACCGTCGCTACAACGCCAACGTCAGCCGTGCCGTGCATGCGCTGGGTACCGAGGCCACCGACGCCTACGAAGGCGCACGCAACAAGCTGGCCCGTTTCCTCAATGTGCGCAGCAACGACCTGGTGCTGTGCAGCGGCACCACCTTCGCGATCAATCTGGTTGCCTACTCCTGGGCCCTGCCCCGGCTGAAGGCCGGCGACGTGATCCTGGTGTCGCGCATGGAACACCACGCCAACATCGTGCCGTGGCAGCTGGTCGCCCAGCGCACCGGCGCGACCATCCGCGTGGCCGAGATCACCCCCGACGGCGCGCTGGACCTGGACGCGCTGCGCGCGGCGATGACCGCCGAGGTCAAGCTGCTGGCCGTGGCCCATGTCTCCAACGTACTCGGCACCATCAACCCGGTGCGCGAGATCTGCCGCGAAGCGCGCAAACGCGGCATCGTCACCGTGGTCGACGGCTCGCAGGCCGCCCCGCACCGCAAGGTCGACGTCACCGCGATCGGCTGCGACTTCTACGCCATCACCGGCCACAAGATGTGCGGCCCGACCGGCACCGGTGCGCTGTGGGCGCGTCGCGAGCATCTGGACGCGATGCCGCCGTTCCTGGGCGGCGGCGAGATGATCAAGGAAGTCAGCTTCGACGGCACCGTATTCAACGACGCCCCGCACAAGTTTGAAGCCGGCACCCCCAACATCGCCGGTTTCATCGGCCTCGGCGTGGCGGCGGACTATCTGCAGAACGTCGGCCTGGACCACGTGGAAGCGCGCGAAGCCGAGCTGCTGGCGCACTTCACCGAAGAGCTGCGCCGGGTTGACGGCCTGCGCATCATCGGCGAAGCGCCGGAAAAGGCCGCGGTGGTGTCATTCCTGATCGACGGCGCCCATGCGCACGATCTGGCTACCCTGCTGGATCTGGAAGGTGTGGCCGTGCGCTCGGGCCAGCACTGCGCGCATCCGCTGCTGCAGTACTACGGCGTGGCGGCGACCTGCCGTGCGTCGCTGGCGTTCTACAACACGCATGAAGAGATCGAGCGGTTCATGACTGCGTTGACGAAGGTGCGGAAGTTGCTGGGGTGAGTTTCCAGCAGCAGCGGGGAAAGACGAGAACGCCGCGGGAGACCGCGGCGTTTTTTTTCCGTGGTTGCACATGCTGCGCCATTGCACGACGACCCTAATCGTCATCTGCAGAGGCATGTAATGACCTATCGGCGCCCGCCTCGGACACCAGAAGAATCATTCCTGTTATCACAAACTGCTTCATCGCAGGCGCGCTTGATACCTGGAATTCACTTCAGATCTTCGAGATCAACGGACACGTCTCCGAAAGTCGCTTTTGGAATCGGACCTGGGACCCTCAAAGATTGAACGTCAAGTGGGCCATGCATTTCGCCGAGAAGAAGATCATCCGTCGACCCGTCCATCCTCCTAAGCCTGAACACCCCAGTCATTGATACCCACGAATAGGCATACCGATCAAACACGCCACGCTGGAGATCTATTGGGCCCCTGATGCGAACTTCGGTCTCATCGGTCACTCCAGCCTCGAACAGCTCCTTGCTGGAGCTCAATACAAAGAGCCCCCGACTAACTCCGAGATAGCCCTCCATGCGTATCGATTTCCCATCGAATAGCCGAGGAGACGCAGCCAGTGCCCGGAAGCTGACTCGGCAAACTGGATTCTGGCCGATCCCACAGGCCTTTGGGGGCGGTGTCTGCCCCCCTTCCTGAAGACCGCAACCGACCACGGAAATCACCAAGAAGAAGGCCACGCAAAGTTGATAATTTAGTTTCATTTCACAACCTCCGACGCACCATCTTTATTCAGCCTGTAGACACCCGACGGATCTGAAACGTAATTGATCGAATTTGTCGTCTTGTACGTTTCAATATCCCAATAAGAGAATGGCGAGTAGGCACGCTTGTATCCGTCCAACGCTGGATGCGTGTGGATATTAATTCCCCCTACGAGAGGCCTACCGGCAGTTGCACCCAGCCAGTCCCCCTCCCGAACCCGACTGGTTATCCCAATATCGGAAAGATGAAAAGCTCCGCTATTCTTCATCACGATTTCCGCACTCACTTCCCATCCGAATCTAATAGAGTATTTCTGGTAAATATTTGAAAAGAGCTTGGCGGCATTGTCTGAACTTGCGTTCGGAATTGACTCCATCCTATCCTTCGTAGCATCAACAACGCCCTTCATAGCATCATACCGAGCCTGTGCATTTTCCTTTGTAAAGCCAGACGGAAGAGCCCCTCCAATTGCCGCCACTCTTACCCCAGCCGCAATACCATTGTTTTTTATTTTACTCCCAGTAATAGCCTGCCGAGCTTCCTTGGGCTGCCTTCCATCCGGATCAAGGAACCGATACGGGTTCCCCAGCGCGTACGCGTAGCGTCCAAAAGCAGCCACTGATGAGGCTATTGGATCGACTGATAGAAATGCCCCAGTCTCCACATCATAGTACCGCTGCTGCATGTAGCTCAGACCTGTGCCCGAGTCCACCACGTGCCCGGTGTACCCAGGTCCGTCCTTCAACGGCCGATTGACCACCGCACCATACGGTTCATACACCGTACGCTCGATGACATTGCCGCTGGCATCGGTGATCGCCACCGGCGAGCCCAGTGCGTCGGTGTGGATGTATTCCACCACTTCCTGGGCCGCAGCCGGTGCAGCACCGGCCAGTGTCGTCACTACAAGAAGCGCTGCGCGAATTAGTAAAGAAGTGATTCCATTCATGGCTCAGTCCCAGCTCAGTACACCGCGGGTGACGGGATGGTCGGCTGACCACGACGAGCAACCGCCTGCATTGCAGGCCCGCACACGATAGTTGCCGGCACAATACGCATTGCCGTTCGCACTCACATAGGCGTTGGGCCCGGTATACAGACGCTTGCCACCGCCACCACTCTCAAGCTGGTACTCAGTGGCGTCGGCCATTTGGCTCCACCCCACCGAGCACTGCACCTGATAGGGCGCCTTGCGCGTGGTCAGCCATTCGGCCAGATAGAAATGGGGCGTCCCTGGAGGAAGTGCCACCGTTACCGTCACGATGCCCGAGTAAGGGCTGCACCCCACGAAGTTGCAGGCACGCACGCGATAGGCATAGCTGCCCTTGGCGCGGTCCGCGCCGAAGCTGTTCGCACCGCCGTTATGCACCACGGTCCATCCACCGCCGTTGGCGCTCTCCTCCAGGATGAAGCTTTCGCTGTTGGCAGGCACAGACCAACTGAGACTGTACTGCGGCACATTCACCAGCCCTGGGGCGTTGATCACCGGCTCGATCGTCGGCGCACCGATCACTGCAACCGTCGCAGATCCTGACCAAGGCCCGCATCCCGCGCCGTTGCAGGCGGCGACGCGGTACGCATAAGTACCCACTCCGCGTGCGGGCGTTGCAAAGGACACCACGTGTGCATCCACCAGCGTCACCCAGCCACCGCCATTGGTGCTTTCCTGCAGCATGTAGCGGTCGGCACCACCAATCCCGTTCCAACCGATGCCAATGCTGCCGGGTGCCGATCGAGCCGGCGCTGATACTCCAGGAGCACCGACAGGCGGGTAGACCACCGTCACCGCGGCGCCATTGCTGTATTCGGTACACCCCACCGGATTACATGCACGGACACGATAGTTGAAAGTGCCTGCCGGCTTGCCACTGAATGCCTTGGATTGGCCCGCCGTATTGTGAACCTGCGTCCAGGCTCCGCCATTGGCACTCTCCTCCAGTTCAAAGCGTTCTGCGCCGGCAGAGGCCGACCAGCTGATGCTGTAGCTGCCGTTGAATGCAGTTGCCGGTACGCTCAGCGCAGGCACTGCAGCCGGCGGCAGCTCGACGGCGACCGTGGCGGTGTTGCTCCACTCGCCACAGACCACGCGGCACCCGCGCACACGGAACTGATAGGTGCCGGTGACCAGACCGCTACTGGTGAATGCCTGCGCCGCGCCGTCGAAAATCGTGCTCCAGTTACCTGCCTGGGCGCGCTGCAGTTCGTAGCGGTTGGCGCCACCGGCCGGGCTCCACGTCAGGTTGACGCTGCCCTGGGTGATGTAGCCTGGGGCGCTCAGCGCAGGAACACTGGGTGCAGCCTCGCCGTGCACCTGCGCCACCAGACTGCCGGACAGGTACAGATAGTCCGTCTGCTTTCCCGTGCGCTCATTGCGCTGGAAGCGCAGCACGCCGCCATTGTCATAGAACGAGTAGATGACGCCCGACTCGCTATTCCAGGCTTTCAACCGGCGTCCATGCGCGTCATACAGATAGGCCTCCGTCGTTCCCACCGTACGCAGGCGGTTGCCGTAGTCGAAACCAAACGTCTGGCCATTGCGGATCGAAAGATTGCCCTGCACGTCATAGCCGAGACCGACAACGGTCGCGCTGCTGCCAGTATCGACAACGTTGACCAGACGATTGGTCGGATCGAAATAATGCGTGCGATCCCGGTTGCCGACCTTGGCCCGGCGCAGGTTGTCCAGTGCGTCGTACTCATACAGCGCGTTGCCAAAGCCCGGCGCGGTAACCGAGCGCAGTCGATCCAGCCCGTCATAGGCCATGTCACGATTGCCTGGCGCACCCGGCAAGCCATCAGAGATGGCCATCACGTTGCCACCCGCATCGTAGTCGTAGCTGTCATCGAGCACTGCGGCCGCAGCGGTGGCATCGCGACTTCGGTCAGGAAGACCGCGAGCATTCTGGCTCATCGTATGGACAATGCCGTTGCCATATACGAAGCGCGCCAAGGCGCCGTTGGCAAAATAGTTGGCCTCCTTCGCGTAGCCCCCCACCGATGTGGCGCGGCCGAGGGCGTCCGGGGCATAGCTGACGATGCGCCCGCCCGGGTAGGTGTTGCTGGCAAGCGCGCCGTTGCCATCGTAGCCATAGGCCAGGCTCAGATTGCCGAAGTCTGGATGTTGCAGCGTCTCGCTGCTGAGCAGACGACGATGGTTGTACTGGTAGCGATTGATCACCGGCGGACGGCCGGCATCATTCTGCGTACTGATTTCTGCGGGAAGGCCATCTGGCGTATATGACCAGACCTGGTTGCCGCGGCCATCGGGGAAGGTCAGCGCCAGCAGTCGATTGGCAGCGTCATAGCTGCGCTGCACGGCGCGGCCAGTGGCGAGTGCTTCGCTGCGGTTGCAGTCTGCGGCGCTGGTCAGGCCCGTGCCGGCAGCCGACCACAGTACATTGCCGGCAGCGTCATAGTCCTGCACGGTCGCCCCGGTTTCCGGCTCGATGGTCTTGCAGAGTTGCTGGTAACCGTCATAGACATAACGGCGGGTCAGCGCCTGGCTGCCGTCGGCGCTGCGACGGGTAATCGCCAGCGGCTTGCCGAGAGCGTCGCGCTGGATCTCGGTCACTACCCCTTCTGGATGCTGCAGTATCAACGGCATCTCATAGGTGGGCTGGTCATAGGCCAGGTGCCGTGTTGTGGTCGACTGTCCGCGTGGATTGGTTACCTTCACCGACAGGTTGCCCACGAACTCAGTGCGAGTTACCAAGGCACCCAGTTCGGACGACTGGCTGACCACGACCGGTCGACCCAGCGCGTCGTACTGCGTGGTGGTGCCGTCAAACGCCGCATTGATGTCGGAAAGCTGGCGAACCGGATAGGACGCGAACACCGTCTTGCCGCTGGTGTCGTAGCGGGTCACGACTGCGCTATCGAGAGCGTTGTCTGCATTTTCAGTGACCAGCACCGGGCGGAACATGGCATCCAGATAGGTATCGGTCCGTCGCCCGCCCTGGGTTCGTGAATGCTTCCAGGCGCCGGCCGGCACGCCGAACTGCGGCCCGCCCAACCGCTGCAGGTCCATGGTGACCGCATTCCAGCTCACGGTGTCGCCACCGGGGAACTGCTGGCTGCGCAGGCGCCCCATGCTGTCGTAGCTGAAGCTGGTGGTTGCTCCGATTTCATCGGTCAACGAGGTGATCCAGCCGTTGTCGTCCACCACAACGGTGCGCATCGCCCCATTGGGAGATTCAGCCGTGGCCGGCATCCGCAACTGCTGCGGGACACCGCGCTTCCACGCGGACAGGTGGCTGGTGTTGCCACGGGCATCGGCAACCGATGCCACCGTACCATCAGCCGCGTAGGTCACCTGCTGCGCCAACCGGCCGAAGGCATAAGCGCGCAGCGGCAACGCATTGGTCGTGTCGAACTCGGTGCGTGACTGCTCGACACCATTGACTACGCTGCGCGCTGACTGGCCATTCACCCATAGCGCCAGGTTGTCGTAGTAGGTGGTTGTGCTGGCGCGGCTCTGTCCGGCTGAATTGCCCTCGACGACGCTCACCTCGCGTGCAAAGGCATCGAAAGCCTGGACCGTGCGGGTGAACTGCACGCCATCCTGTTCCACCACGGTGGACTGTACGGGCCTGTTGTAGTGTGCCTTGAGGTCGTTCGCACCGTACTTGAAGTCCTTGCCGGCTTCTTTCGGAAATGGCGCCGAGTCAAGCTGGGCGTCGGGATAGTAGTTGTTGCGGTCGATGCGCACGACGGTGCCGCCCGAGCGCGTGGTGGTCGACAGCAGCAGACCGTCGTTGTACGCCACCTCCTTGCCGAATTCATACACACGTACAACGCCGTCAGGCAGAGTCTCGGTGGTGATTTTCGGTTCGGCCTGGCCCGGAGGTATGTCTGGACCGCCCAGATCCTTCGCGTAGGCACCATTCAGATTGGTGTATTGATAGGTCCACTGCGCCGTGGGCATGCCCGGACCACTGATGGTCTTGGCCACCAGAGATTGGGCGTCGCGATAGATGGGCGTGTAGTTCCAACCTTCTGCAATGAGTTGATTGTCGCCGGAAGTCTGGCAATCCAGCTTGACGTTCTTGCGTCCATGACGGAACGGCCGGAACAGGAACGTCCCCAAGGCACCCGAAGGATGCTGGACCGTCGCCGTGATTTCGGTTGGCACAATCTTGTTCATGCGTGAACACGTCGCCGGGTAATCCAGGTACTCCCATATGTTCTGACCTGTGTACTCGGGGTACTTGTGCGTGACCCACAGCGGCGGCAGGTTGTAGATCCACTGGGTCCCATCCGGGAGTGTCACCGTACGCAGAATGTTTGCTTCGGTGTAACCGTAGGTCCATGTCCGACCTGCCGCGGTGGCCGAAGCAATCAACCCGTTCGCGGTGTAGGCCAGGCTGATCTCGCGCCCATCACTGGCGACCATGCGCTGCAGCCGGTTGCCGCTCCACTCATAGCGCACCCAGTTGCCAAAGCGATCCACAATCTGCGATGGGTACAGGAACACGCGTTTGCGATTCAGCATCGCATTGCTTTCCGGGCCATACGGTTGCAGGGTTGCTTCGGTGTTGTAGCGGGCCACCATCCAATCGAAGTAGTACTTTGTGCCATCTGGTGCGTGGCCAAGGAATCCCTCACCCGGCTGACCGCTCTTCAATGCGGTCAAGCAGCTGAAGGTCCATCCGCCTTTCGTGTTCCAAGGTGCCGGCTGACCAAACTGCGGCTGCGGCTGGCGCGGGTCGCCGTTGCCGCCGAGCACCGGCTCTCCACCGCCCCCCGGCAGGGAGAGGCGCACGCCGTCCCAGAACGTATGGGTACTGAATGTAACGATCTGGGTGTTGCGGCGATTCCAGACATCGAGCGCCGGCGGCGCGCCTACCGTCGAACAGCGTGCTGCCGGCGCCCAATAGCCGGCAGCAGCAGTTTCCGGCAGGTCGCCGTAAACACCAGACAATGACGGAATATCCAGGCCCCAATCGGAGAACGGGCTCTCGCTACTGCCGTCACCGTCGCTGTAGCTTCGGCTCAGCGTCATCGGCAAGCTGCCATTGCCCGGTATCGAAATATCCGTGGCCTTGAAGCTGATCGAACCGTCATACAGGTTGACCTGCTCGCCAAAGATCTCGCCCTTCAAGGGCTCGACCAGGTCGCCGTACTTCAAGCGCTTGTCGTACTCCTGGCGCCAGGTAGGCACGATCTGGGCGGAGGCGGGAACCGGTGCCAGTACGCAGAAGGCCAGTGCTGTCAGAAGCAGGCCTTTGATGGCGTTTGCCGCGCGCGGATGAGCAATGAGCCGTGACTGCATGAAGATCCTCCCTGGATCGACCTTCCTTGAGAGCCCCGCCCACATCGCGCCACTGTCGATGATCAGATCGGACGGTACCCACTCCGGCAGACAACCACACGCGTGAACGCGGTGGGCGGGCATTGACCCATTTATGAATGAAAAATGAAGACTGTGTCAACATGGCGTGTCCGCCATACCCGGCAAAGCCGGCCGACGCAGCACTCTCCCCGCCCGCCCCCGCCCCACCTAGAATGCCCCCATGAGCACCCTGACCTTCCGCGCCGCCACGTCGGCCGACATCCCCGCCCTGATCACCCTGGTCACCTCGGCCTACCGCGGCGACGCCAGCCGCGTCGGCTGGACCACCGAAGCCGACCTGCTGGACGGCGCCCGCGTCGATGCCGAAGGCATCCAGGGCGACCTGGACCGCCCGCGCTCGACCATCCTGCTGGCTGAACGCGACGGCCAGCTCGTGGCCTGCGCCCATGTCGCCGACGTCGACGGCAAGGGCTACTTCGGGATGTTCTCGGTCGACCCGGCCCAGCAGGGCGGCGGCGTCGGCAAGCAGTTGATGGACGCGGCCGAAGCCCACGCCGCGCGCGAATGGAACGTGCCGGTGATGCAGATGACCGTGATCGACATCCGCGACGAACTGATCGCCTTCTATGAGCGCCGCGGTTACCAGCGCACCGGCATCAAGAAGCCGTTCCCGTATGGCGACGAACGTTTCGGCATCCCCAAGCGCGACGATCTGCGCTTCGAGATCCTGGAAAAGCCGCTGGCCGGGGCCACCGCGTGAGCGAGGCCTGGACCTTTGTCTGCGCCGGCGCCGAACTGCTGCCGGGCGAAATGAAGAGCGTGTTCGACGAAGTCACCGGTACGCCGATCGTGGTGTTCAACCTCGACGGCGAACTGTACGCGCTGGAAGACCAGTGCACGCACGAGGAGTTCGAGCTGTCCTCGGGTGAGTTCAACACCGCAGAAGGCAGCGTTGAATGCGTACTGCATGGCGCGCGCTTCGACGTGCGTGATGGCCGCGCCCTGTGTGCGCCGGCGTATACCGCGGTGCCGAAGTTTCCGGTGAAGCGCGAACACGACGCCATCTGGACCCGCGACGACCGCGATTGAAGTTCAAGGCATCCACCCATGGGGTGGATCTACTGGAACAGCCTGAGGGCCCCGCCAGGGCCTTTCGGGCCCGTTCCGGGTGGCCTGCCACGCCCGTACATGCGAATCATTATCGTTGATGTTATCCTACGTAACATCTTCGTAACGCCTCCGCCTGCGCCATGGCTTCGTCCGCGCCCACTGCCACGCTGTGCAAGCTCGCCCGTCAGGGGTGGCCGCTGCTTGTGGCCGCGCTGCTGACGCTGCTGCTGGGCTGGTCGGCGTTGCACGAAGGGCGCGGCGGCCACGCCACCCACGCCGGCTGGCAGGCGCATCTGGACAATATGGACCAGGCCGCTCCGCTGCCGGCTCCTTCCAGCGACGAATGCCCCCACCACGCTGCGCCGGCCCCGGAGCCTCCGCTGGACGGTGAGGGCAGCACGCCCTGTGCCGGCGCTGCGCCGCCGCGCGCTGCGCTGGTGGCCCACATCCCGCTGTGGCACTCCGATGCCCTGCGCTGGCAGCTGCACGACCCCTCGCTGCGCCTGAATCCCGGCCACGCACCTCCGGCACCGCACGCCATCTGAGGCGCCCTGCGGCCATTGCCGTGCGCCTCGCCTCGTCTGAACTACCGCCGGGCATGGCCTGGCACTACCCGAACCTCGCCGCCGCCATCGCGCCATTGAGTCGTGCTGGCCAGCTCTCGCTCATTCCCGATCCAAGCCATCGCCAACCTACCCATGACCCACATCAAGACCCGCAAGTACGCACCTCGCGTTTCCGTACTGGCCACCGCCACCCTCGCCGCCGGCTTCGCGCCGCTTGCCGCACAGGCCGCCGACGACGCCGGCTCAAGCAAGGCCACCGAGCTGGACAAGGTCCAGGTGCGCGGCAGCTGGTTCAACCCGTCCTCGCCGAAGTTCACCGCCGCGCTGCTGGACACCCCGAAGTCGGTCTCGATCGTCTCGGAGAAGCTGATCGCCGAAACCGGTGCGACCAACCTGCAGGATGCGCTGCGCATGGTCCCGGGCATCACCTTCGGCGCCGGCGAAGGCGGCAACCCGACCGGTGACCGCCCCTTCATCCGCGGCTTCGACTCGCAGAGCAACATGTTCGTCGATGGCCTGCGCGACGTCGGTTCACAGACCCGCGAAGTGTTCGACTTGGAGCAGGTGGAAGTGGTCAAGGGCCCGAGCTCGGCCTACGGCGGTCGTGACTCCGGTGGTGGCAGCCTCAACCTGGTCAGCAAGACCCCGAAGCTGAAGAACGAGACCACTGCCAGCATGGGCATCGGCACCGACAGCTACGCACGCGGCACCGTGGATGCCAACTACGTGCTGGGCGATGGCATCGCCGCACGCCTGAACCTGATGAAGCACGAGTCGGACATTGCCGGTCGTGACGCGGCCAACGTCAGCCGCTGGGGCATCGCGCCGTCGATCGCGTTCGGCCTGAACGGCCCGGCGCAGCTGATCGCCAGCCACTACCACATGCAGAGCGACGACCTGCCCGACGCAGGCGGCTTCCCGTATGGCAACCCGAACGGCGCGCCGGTGTCGAAGTGGGTCGACGGCCGCCCGATGGTGCCCGACCGCAACAACTACTACGGCCTGGTGGACCGCGATTTCCAGCGCACCCGCGCCGACATCAGCACGCTGGACGGCAGCTACGACTTCGGCAGCCACAAGCTGCGCAACATCGCGCGCCTGGGCAACACCAGCAACGATTACCTGTGGACCCAGCCGGACGACAGCCAGGGCAACCCGAACAACTACGGCACCTTGTGGCGCCGTACCAACAGCCGCGCCGTCGACGTCAAGAGCTTCGCCGACCAGCTGAGCCTGACCGGCAGCTTCCAGACCGGTGCACTGAAGCACAGCTACAGCGCCGGCGCGGAATACAGCGACGAGAAGATGACCCGTGGCAGCTACCTGATGACCCCGGGCACCAACAATCCGCTGACCAACAGCAGCAAGTGCCCGACCACCGGCGCGGCCACCGGCTACAACTGCACCAGCTTCGACAACCCGAACCCGAACGATCCGTGGGCGGCCACCCATGCGGTGTACCGCAGCGACAAGGCGCTGGACGTTGAGCAGCGCACCAAGACCAAGTCCGCTTACCTGTTCGACACCATCGAACTGAACGCGCAGTGGATGATCAACGTCGGCCTGCGTTACGACGACTTCTCCACCACCCTGACCACCCCGGTGGCCGGCAAGGCGCCGACCCGCGTGCGCAATGACAATGACTTCCTGAACTACCAGGCCGGCATTGTCTTCAAGCCGACCGCCAACGGCAGCATCTACCTGTCCTACGGCACCTCCTCCACCCCGCCTGGCATGGACGGTGGCGATGGTTCCGATGGCCTCAGCGCGGCCGTAGCCGACCTCAAGCCGCAGGACACCAAGAACCTCGAACTGGGTACCAAGTGGGACCTGTTCGACAATCGCCTGAACCTGACCGCGGCGATCTTCCACACCGTGATGGACAACGCGCGCGTGACCGTCGACAACGGCACCAGCCAGAACGCCGGCAAGAAGGAAATCAACGGCGTGGAACTGGGCTTCACCGGCCAGCTGACCGACGCCTGGAGCCTGTACGGCGGCTACAGCTACCTGGATTCGGAACTGAAGGACAACGGCTTCGTCTGCGCCGTGTCCGGCCGCACCTGCCCGTCCAACATCTACGTGCCCTCGCCGTACAACGGCAACGTGTTCCCGAACACCGCCAAGCACAGCGCCACCCTGTGGACCACCTACCGCTTCCCGTTCGGCCTGACCGTCGGCGCCGGCGCCAACTACTCCGACAAGCAGTACGGTGATGTGGCCAACACCAAGTGGATCCCCAGCTATACCCGCTTCGATGCGATGGCCAGCTACGCGATCCAGGACAACATCAGCCTGCAGTTGAACGTGCAGAACCTGACCGACAAGACCTACTTCACCAAGGCCTACGCGTCGCACTACGCGAGCATCGCCCCGGGTCGTTCGGCCACCCTGGCACTGAACGTGAAGTTCTGATGTAACCCGCAGCACCCACGCGGCGGCAGGATCTCCTGCCGCCGTTTTTGTTTCCGGCGATACTCCGCGCATGGCTTCCAACATCCCCTTTGATTCCGACGCCCTGACCGACCTGCTGCTGCACGACCCGCAGGCTGCCTTCGCGCGCGTGCGCGATGCAGCACAGGCCGGGCAGGTGGAGGCGCAACTGCTGCTGGCGCAGATGCACATGGAAGGCAAAGGCACGCTCCAGGACGCTGCTGCGGCCCTGCTCTGGTACGAGACTGCAGCCAACAACGGCGCGCCGATGGCGATGAACATGCTTGGCCGCTGCCATGAGCTGGGCCAGGGCACCACCGCCAATCCTTCGCTCGCAGCGGTCTGGTACCGGCGCGCCGCCGACACCGGCCTGGACTGGGGCCTGTACAACCTGGCCAACCTGCTGGCCACCGGCCGCGGCGTACCACAGGACCGTGCACAGGCACTGGCGCTGTACACCCGCGCGGCCCATCTGGGCCACGCCAAATCGATGAACCTGCTGGCCCGGCATCTGGAAGATGGATTGGACACCGGTCGCGATCCGCAGGCTGCACTGGGCTGGTATCGGCGCGCGGCCGAGGCCGGCGATTTCCGCGGCCAGGCCAACTACGCCTCCATCCTTCTGCAGGCCGGTGAGATCGAACAGGCCGTGCACTGGCTGCAGTTGGCGCTGCAGCACGGTAGTCCCGCGTTCATGGCACATATCGTGCCCGAGCTGGCCGCCTCACCCTACCCGCAGGTGCGCGCGCTGGTCGCACCGTCTGCTTGCTGAGGACTTCCGCATGCTGCTGCACATCCCCGACATCCTCAGCGCCGGACAGGTGGCTGACATCCGCCGCAGGCTCGACGCAGCCGACTGGACCGATGGCCGCGAGACCGTCGGCCACCTCGGCGCGCAGGCCAAGCACAACCAGCAGCTGCCTGAAGCTTCGCCGCTGCGCCGCGAACTGGGCGAAACCATTCTGGTGGCCCTGGCACGGCATCCGCTGTTCTTCAGCGCCGCGCTGCCCTTGAAGTACCTGCCACCGCGCTTCAACCGCTACAGCGGCGGCGGCACCTACGGCTTCCACGTCGATGGCGCGGTGATGAACCTGGCCAACGGCGAGCAGCTGCGCTCGGACATCTCCTGCACGCTGTTCCTGTCCGACCCGGACGAGTACGACGGCGGCGAGCTGATCATCAGTGATACCTACGGCGAGCACGAAGTGAAACTGCCTGCCGGTGATCTGATCGTGTATCCCTCCAGCAGCCTGCACAAGGTCAATCCGGTCACCCGCGGTGCGCGCGTGGCCTCGTTCTTCTGGGTGCAGAGCATGATCCGCGACGATGTGCAGCGTCGTCTGCTGTGGGAGATGGATACTTCCATCGAGCGCCTCCGGCAGACCAATGGCGATGCCGACGCGGTGTTGCAGCTGACCGGCGTGTACCACAACCTGCTGCGACACTGGAGCGAGGTCTGAACCGATCAGGCCACCCCTGCGGCAATTTGGCAATCATTCTCATTTGCAACGGCTAACGGGTCTCATTACAATCACGCCCCGTTGACGCCGGATGTTCCGGCCAGCCAGGGATCTCCGCTTGCGTCGCCCGTTCCGCCCTCGCCCGCTTCGGCTTGTACAGCTCGGCACTGCCATGCGCGGCCGTCGGCCTGCGCTGGCCAGCCTGCTGGCGTGGGTGGCGATGTTGACGCTGTTGCTGGGCACCCTGCCGCTGCTGCCGGTCGCCCATGCCGCCGCGCCGCAGGCGCTGCAGCAGCCGCTGGAAGAGCGCGGCGGCGAAAGCCCTTTGCAGGAAGAAGCGCCGGCCAAACTGCGGCGCTGCGCCTCGGCACCGGCCAAGTCCACGGACAAGCCGATCCCGCCGCTGTTGCTGGCCAGCCACTGGCTGCGCACCGAACTTGATCTGGTTCCCTCTGCGTCGGTTCCCTCCGGCGCGCGTCCGCACTGGCCGCTGGCCGTACCGGACATGCCCTGGGCCGATGCGCCCGGGCGCCGCCAGCAACGCGGCCAGGCGCCGCCGCTCGCCTGATCCACGGCACGCCGTGACCGCCTGCGCGGTTGCGACGGCTCGCCGCTGCCTGTTTCGCCCCTGCCGCCCCTGACCGGGCCATCCCTGCCCTGCCGTGCGCGTTCCGCGCCCTGCATCGCGCTGCCCTACATCCTTCGAGGTATCTGCCATGGCCCAGCGCCATCGTGTCCGTTCGTCCCTGTCCCGACATCTGTTGACCAGCGCTGTGCTGGCTGCGGTCGCGGCGCCCGCCTACGCCAATGGTGCCGCCAGCGGCGCGCCGCAGACGCTGGACAAGGTGGTGGTGACCGCCTCCGGTTTCGAGCAGAAGGTAGTCGATGCACCGGCCAGCATCAGCGTGGTCAGCCGCGAAGAGCTGAGCAAGCGCCCTTACACCAGCCTGGTCGACGCCCTGCGCGACGTCGAAGGCATCGACGTCGGCCTGGAAGCCACCGACAAGAACGGCCGCGCCACCATCTCCATGCGCGGCCTGCCGTCGGAGTACACCCTGGTGCTGATCGACGGTCGCCGCCAGAGCAACGCCGGCCAGCTGTATCCGAACAACTTCGGTGGTGGCCAGTTCGCCTACCTGCCGCCGCTGGATGCGATCGAGCGCATCGAAGTGGTGCGTGGCCCGATGTCCACGCTGTACGGCTCGGATGCAATGGGCGGCGTCATCAACATCATCACCCGCCGCAACCAGGACAGCTGGCATGGCGCGGTCACCCAGGGCTTCACCGTGCAGCAGGACGACCAGTTCGGCGACGCGCGCAGCACCGATCTGTACCTGAGCGGCCCGCTGGTCAAGGATCGCCTGGGCCTGGCCGTGCGCGGCAGTTACTACGACGCCAAGGCATCCAATCCCGAATGGGATGCACTGACCCTGCCCGACGGCACGCTGTGGGAACGCAGCATCGGTTTCGGTGGCGGCGGCAAGTCGGTGGCCAACACCAACTGGAACACCGGCGTGCGCCTGAACTTCCATGTCAACGACGACCACGAACTGTGGCTGGACTACGACGTCTCACGCCAGAAGTACGACAACAGCGAAGGCCAGACCGGCACCCTCGACAGCCTGGCCAGCCTGTGGCGCGTGGGCAACGCGGTGGTGCCGAACCCGAATGGCAGCGGCACCGTCACCCGCCGCGTGGTGCAGCCGCGCGTGGGCTACACCGCCTACCAGCGCTATGAGCGCGACCAGCTCTCGCTGACCCATCAAGGCCGCTACAGCTTCGGCACCTGGCAGACCTCGCTGACCCACAGCAAGAGCAACAACCTCGGCCGCTCGCTGCCGCTGACGCTGGACGAGCGCGCCGGCCTGCAGACTCTGTGGAACGACGTCTGCCGCCGCACCGGTGCCGCCAACAACTGTGCCGCCGGCCGCAACAACGGCCTGGCTGCACTCAACGCCAGCGAACAGGCACGCCTGCAGGCGTTCCTGCCGCGGCCGCTGCGCACCATGGAACTGGAAGGCTACGTGCTGGACACGATGCTCGACCTCGACTTCGGTGCGCACAAGCTGACCGTGGGCGGCCAGTACAACGACACCGACATGGTGGACGGCGTGTTCGGCATGGACGGTGCCGGCTACCGCAGCAACACCAAACAGAAGCACCGCATGTGGGCGCTGTTCGCCGAGGACAACTGGTCGCTGACCGACACCCTGACCGCCACCTTCGGCCTGCGCTACGACGACCACAACATCTTCGGCAGCCACCTCAGCCCGCGCGGCTACCTGGTCTGGAATGCCACCGATGCCTGGACCTTCAAGGGTGGCGTCAGCACCGGCTACAAGACCCCGCGTCCGGACCAGCTGTTCCCCGGCATCACCGGCTTTGGTGGCCAGGGCGTGCTGCCGCTGGTGGGCTCGCCGAACCTGAAGCCGGAAACCAGCACCAACTACGAGCTGGCCGCCTATTACGAGGGCCAGCGCTGGGGCTTCAACGTCACCGGTTTCATCAACAAGTTCGAAGACAAGATCGCCAGCGGCGGCACGTTCCCCAACTGTGAAGTCGCGCCGGCCGGCAGTGGCTACTGCGTGGACATCGGCCCGGGCTGGGCGTCGCTGGGCTACAGCACCTTCACCCAGAGCGTGAACATCGACAAGGCCGAGACACGTGGCGCAGAACTGGCCGGCCACGTCGACCTGCTGGACAACCTGCAGCTGCGCGGCAACTACACCTGGACCAAGAGCGAGCAGACCGCCGGTTCCGGCAAGGGCCTGCCGATCACCGGCACCATGCCGGCCAAGCACATGGCCAACGCCAGCCTCAACTGGCAGCTCAACGATGCCATCAGCCTGTCGCTGATCGGCGAAGGCCGCTACGACCGCTACCGCGACACGATCCTTGATGCCGCCGGTGCCAGTCACACCCGTTACTACGAGGACTACACCCTCTTCCACCTCGGTGGCAGCTGGAAGGCCACGCAGTGGCTGACGGTCAACGCGCGGGTCAACAACCTGTTCGACAAGAACTTCGTCTCGCAGTCGTGCCTGCTGACCAGCCCCAGCGAATACAACTGCGTGGACGACTACGCCACCAAGGACCAGCGCCGCAGCTACTGGATCTCGCTCAACGCGAAGTTCTGACCTTGCCCTGGTGGGTGCCGACCTTGGTCGGCACCTCTCCATCCACGCATGGCGTGGATCCACCGACCCGTGGTAGTGCCGGCCGCTGGCCGGCAACCACGCGATGCTCTCAGGTGGCATGGGATTGCCGGCCAGCGGCCGGCACTACCCCCTCAGAGATACACAACGACATCTAATTGCGAGCAATTCTCATCAATGATGTAATGGCCAGTATTCATCCGTCCCGAACCGTGCCGTGAGCCGTCCCGCATCTTCCACCGTGCAGCAGCAGCAGAGCCGCGGCTTCTGGCTGCGTACCCTGCACCAGTGGCACTGGATCAGCTCTGCGGTCTGCCTGATCGGCATGCTCCTGTTCGCGGTGACCGGTCTGACGCTGAACCATGCCGCGAAGATCGAGGCCAAGCCACAGGTGCAGAACCAGCACCTGGAACTGCCGGCCGAACTGCTCGGCGGTCTGGGCTCCCGCGAGGACGGCAATGCACCGCTGCCACGCCCGGCCCGGCAATGGCTCGACGATCAGCTGGGCATCTCCATCGGCGGTCGACCCGCCGAATGGTCGGCCGAGGAAATCTATCTGTCACTGCCACGCCCCGGCGGCGACGCCTGGTTGAGCATCGACCGCGAAACCGGCGCGGTGGAGTACGAATCCACCTCGCGCGGCGCGGTGTCCTATCTCAACGACCTGCACAAGGGCCGCAATGCCGGCCCCGCATGGGGCTGGTTCCTGGACGTGTTCGCCGTCGCCTGCCTGGTGTTCTGCATCACCGGCCTGTTCCTGCTGCACCTGCATGCGCGGCAGCGACGCATGACCTGGCCACTGGTCGGCCTGGGCTTGATGATCCCACTGCTGATCGCCCTGCTGCTGATCCACTGACTTCCACCGTGACTTCCATCCGTTCTTCCGGAGCCGCCCCATGCGCGTCACCCTGACCATCGCCCTCAGCGGCCTGCTGGCCACCTCGCCGGCTTACGCCACCACCCTCGACATCAACGTCGAAGTGCCCAAGCTCAACGTGGCCGAGTACCACCGCCCGTATGTGGCGGTGTGGCTGGAAGGCGCCGACCAGAAGGTCGCCGCCAATCTGTCGGTCTGGTACCAGCAGACCAGCAACAGCGAAGGCCATGGCACCAAGTGGCTGCCCGACCTGCGCCAGTGGTGGCGCAAGAGTGGCCGCACCCTGCAGGTGCCGGTGGACGGCGTGACCGGCCCGACCCGCCCGGCCGGCAAGCACGCGCTGTCGTTCAACGACAAGCAGCCCGCACTGAAGCAGCTGGCCCCGGGCAACTACACCCTGGTGGTGGAAGCGGTGCGCGAAGTCGGCGGCCGTGAACTGCTGAAGATTCCCTTCACCTGGCCGGCCACCGCCGCACAGAACGGCCGCGCGCAGGGCGCCACCGAACTGGGCCAGGTCACCCTCGCCGTCAAACCGTAATTGCCTGAGCCGGGGTCAGAGCCCTTTCCGCTGGAAAGGGATCCGACCCCATCGCAGCACCCCAGGGGTCGGATCACTTCCGCAGGAACGGCTCTGACCCCATCAATCATCCTGGAGTCTTCCGCATGAAGCGCACGCTCGTCCTCGCCGCCGCTCTGGCCGCTGCCCTTCCCTTCTCTGCCCTGGCCCACAAGGCCTGGCTGCTGCCCTCGCAGACCGTGATCGCCGGCAACGCGCCGTGGATCACCGTCGACGGTGCGGTCTCCAACGACCTGTTCTACTTCAATCACGTGCCGCTGCGCCTGGAATCGGTGGTGATCACCGCCCCGGACGGCAGCACCGTGCAGGCGCAGAACGCGGCCACCGGCAAGTACCGCAGCGTGTTCGACGTCGAGCTGAAGCAGCAGGGCACCTACCGCATCGCCTCGGTCAACGACGGCCTGTCGGCCACCTATGAACTGAACGGCGAGCGCAAGCGCTGGCGCGGTACCGCCGCTACCTTCGGCGAACTGCCCAAGGATGCGAAGAAGCTGGAAGTGAGCCAGTCGGTCGGCCGCGTGGAGACCTTCGTCACCAACGGGGCGCCGAACGACACCGCGCTGAAGCCGACCAACCGCGGCATCGAACTGGTGGCCGTCGGTCACCCGAACGACCTGTTCGCCGGCGAGGAAGCCACCTTCCGCGTACTGGTCGACGGCAAGCCGACCGCAGGCCTGGAGTTCGAGATCGTGCGCGGCGGCACCCGCTACCGCAACGCGCAGGACGAGCAGAAGCTGACCAGCGACGCCAAGGGCGAGATCAAGGTGACCTGGCCGGAAGCCGGCATGTACTGGCTGGAAACCGGCACCGAGGACAAGAAGACCTCGGTCAAGCAGGCCGCCAAGCGCCGCCTCAGCTACGTCGCCACGCTGGAAGTGCTGCCGCAGTAAAGACAGCTGCGATACCCGGCGCGCCCTGGTATCGCAGCCTGCCACGCATGCCCATGACCTCTACCGCACTCGACATCGCCCGGCTGGGCGGCACCACCATGGGCACCACCTGGAGTGTGTCACTGGTCGTACCGCGCCAGCGCGACCTGCATCCACTGCATGCTGGCATCCAGGCACGTCTGGATGAAGTGGTCGCGCAGATGAGCACCTGGGAAGCGGGTTCCGACCTGAGCCGCTACAACCGTGCCGACGCAGGTCAGTACCTCGTGCTTCCCATCGAAACACGCCATGTATTGGCCTGCGCGCAGGCCATCGCTGCAGCCAGCGGCGGTGCGTTCGACCCCACCGTCGGCCCGCTGGTGGCGCTGTGGGGCTTCGGCGCCCATGCCGGCGCACGGCGCGCACCCGATGCCGCCACGTTGCAGGCAACCCGTGCACGCTGCGGCTGGCAGCGCCTGCACTGGCAGGACGATGCGCTGCTGCAGCCCGGTGGCCTGGAGCTGGATCTTTCGGCGATCGCCAAGGGCTTCGGCGTCGACCACGTCGCCGCCTGGCTGCGCGGCCAGGGTGTCGATGCCGCACTGATTGAAGTCGGTGGGGAACTGGCCGGTTACGGCCGCAAGCCCGACGGCCAGCCGTGGCGCGTGCTGGTGGAGTCGGCGCCGGAAGAAGATGCCCACACCGATACGCCACCGCGTGTCCTGGCGCTGGACGGCAAGGCGGTGGCCACCTCCGGCGATCGCTGGCACCACTATCACGACGATGACGTGGCCTACAGCCACAGCCTCGACCCGAGCAGCGGCACGCCGGTACGGCAGGTCGCAGCCGCCGTCACCGTGGTCGCCAGCGACGCGATGCACGCTGACGCGTGGGCCACCGCGCTGACCGTGCTCGGCCGCGACGCAGGCATCGCGCTGGCAGAGCGCGAGGGGCTGGCCGCGCGCTATCTGGAACGCACCACCACCGGCCCACACGAAACCCTCAGCAGCGCCTTCCAGCAGCTGCTGGATGAGCAGGCTGGATGAGCATGCGTTTCCCGCGCGCGACCGTTGGCAACGTCATGGTGCTGGCCCTGCTGGCCGTGATCGGCGGGGCACTGCTGCGTCTGCACCTTGGCGAAGCGTGGTGGCAGGGTGCACCGCCGGCCCGGCAATGGGGCATCGCGCTGGCCGCCTCCGCGCTGTATCTGCTGGCGTGTGGCGTGTTGTGGTGGCGCAGCCGTCCGCGCGACGACACGCCCGAAGGCGGCAACCCACCGATGCTGCTGGTCTGGTCCAGCCAGACCGGCTTCGCCCGCGAACTGGCCGAGCGCAGTGCGCAGGCTCTGCGCTCGGCCGGCATGCCGGTGCGCCTGCGCGGTCTGCATGAGGTCGATGCCACCCTGCTGGCGGGCAGCGCGCGTGTACTGTTCATCGTCAGCACCACCGGCGAAGGCGATGCACCCGACCACGCCCTGCCCTTCCTGCGCAAGGTAATGAGCACGCCGCCGCCGCTGCAGCACGTGCAGTACGGGGTGCTCGCACTGGGTGATCGCAGCTACGGGCATTTCTGCGCGTTCGGCCACCAGCTGCACGACTGGCTGCGCCAGCACGGAGCACATCCGCTGTTCGATGCCATTGAAGTCGACAACGCCGATCCAGCTGCCCTGCGCCACTGGCAGCAACTGCTTGGCCAGCTCGCCGGCGGCGCGAGCGAACTTCCCGATTGGACACCGGCCGAGTACCAGCCGTGGACGCTGCTGCAGCGTACCCACCTCAACCCCGGCAGTGCCGGTGGTCCGGTCTATTGGCTGCGCCTGCAGCCCCCGACCGGCAGCGGCACGCAGTGGCAGGCCGGTGACATCGCCGAGGTCGGTCCGCAGCATGCCGAACAGAGCACGCGCGACTGGCTGCAGACGCAGGGCTTCGATGCGGACACCGTGTTGGACGACGGCACTACGCTGCTCGCCCGCGTTGCGCGCTCGCACCTGCCGTCATTGGTTGCAGCAGGCGATCTGCCTGGGCTGTTGGCGGCACTACAGCCCCTGCCACATCGCGAATACTCCATCGCCTCGGTAATGGACGACGGCGCGGTGGAACTGCTGCTGCGCCGGCAGCTGCGTGCCGATGGCACGCCGGGCATCGGCAGTGGCTGGCTGTGCGACCACGCCGCCATCGGCGGGCCGGTACAGATGCGCCTGCGCCGCAACGAGAATTTCCATGGCGTCGCCGCTGATGTTCCACTGCTGCTGATCGGCAACGGCACTGGTATCGCCGGCCTGCGCGCGCACCTGCACGAACGCGCACGCATTGGCGGTGCCCGCACCTGGCTGTTGTTCGGCGAACGCTCGGCCGCGCATGACTTCCACTTCGGCGATGAACTGCAGGCGATGCTCGGCAACGGCAGGCTGACCCGCCTGGATACGGTGTTCAGCCGTGATGGCGGCGCACATCGCTACGTGCAGGATCGCCTGCTGGCCGAAGCATCCACGCTGCGGCAGTGGGTCGATGACGGCGCGACGATCCTGGTCTGCGGCAGCCTGCAGGGCATGGCCCCGGCAGTGGATGCGGTGATCGAGCAGGTGCTCGGTGCCGACGGCAAGGAAGCGCTGCTGCTGGCCGGTCGTTACCGGCGCGACGTGTATTGAGCGAACGTTTGGGGCGAATTGCCTCCTGGTGGGTGCGAACCTTGGTTGGCACCATGCTGCGGCATCGGCTGCTGCATCCACGCATGGCGTGGATCTACTGAACGGCTGGCGGCGATCCCTTGTCCGCACCCTGCTGCGATATCGGCTGCCACATCCACGCATGGCGTGGATCTACTGAGCGGCTGGCGGCGATCCCTTGTTCGCACCCTGCTGCGATATCGGCTGCTGCATCCACGCATGGCGTGGATCTACTGAACGGCTGGCGGCGATCCCTTGTCCGCACCTGCGATATCGGTTGCCGCATCCACGCATGGCGTGGATCTACTGAACGGCTGGCGGCGATCCCTTGTTGGCACCCTGCTGCGGCATCGGCTGCTGCATCCACGCATGGCGTGGATCTACTGAACGGCTGGCGGCGATCCCTTGTTGGCACCCTTCTGCGGCATCGGCTGCTGCATCCACGCATGGCGTGGATCTACTGAACGGCTGGCGGCGATCCCTTGTTCGCACCCTTCTGCGGCATCGGCTGCTGCATCCACGCATGGCGTGGATCTACGCGGATCCAGGGTGACAACCATGCTGCAGTAGATCCACGCCATGCGTGGATGATTGCCTCCGGGCGCCGACGCTGGCTCAGCCGCCCGCCGCGCTCACCCGTATCGCCAACAACTCGCCGCCGCCCTGCAATGCATGCCGCTGACGCTCACCGGCGGCCAACCACGCGGTATCGCCGGTCTGCATCGCAGGCAATCCGCTGTCCGCGCCGAACGTGGCCTGCCCGCCCAACAGGTGCAGGGCCCAGGCCACGCCCGGCTCGCAGAAGAAGAACATCGGCCCGACCAGTGGACGATGCAGCAGCTCGGCCTGCAGCAGTCCGCGCTTCCACATCAGGTTGAAATCGTGGGTGGTGCCGTCCACCAGCTCGCCGTGCAGCGCAGCTTCACCGGCAAAACGCACGCGCCCATGCGGTGGCAGCACCTCGGCTACGCGGCCGTCCTCGAAACGCAGGCGCACGCCATTGCCCTGCAGCAGCACCAGTTCGCGCTCGACGCCCGGGAATGCGGAAAACGCGGCGTCCTGCTCGATCTCGGCCACCGACAGGCGCAACGCCCAATCATCGCCCTGCGCTGGCAACCGCAGGATCTCGCGGGTCCAGCCGAGGCCGTTGCGCCAGCGTTCGCGGCGGTAGTCCAGGCTGGAAATCACCTGGCTCGGGGTCTGCAACAGGGAGTCGATGTTCATGCGCGCATTGCATCATGCCGCGCGCCGCAACGCATCAACGCGTTGCAAGACCCGCAGCCGTACCGCAATCGCCGCCCAGCAGCTGTGAGTGCTTGAGCCAGTCCTTGTCGGGGTAGTACGCAAACACCATCGTGCCGCCTCGCAGCGCGTCGATCAGCGGCTTGGCCACCGACAACCGCACCGCCGGGCAGCCCAGACTGCGCCCCAACCGCCCCTGCAACTGCGCAGTGGACGGATTCACATACGGCGCACCGTGGATGACGATGGCGCGCTCGCGTGCACGATCGTTGAACCCCGGCTCCAACCCTGCCAGCCGCAGCGAATAGCCGTTGCCGCCCATGTAGGTTTCCTGCGCGGTGAACGCACCGATGCTGGACATGAAGCTGCCATCGCGGTTGGAGAAATGTTCGGTGCGGTTCTCGCCGCTGTTGCGGCCGTGCGCCACCCACTCCTCGAACAACAGCCGCTGGCGGGCGAGATCGAAGACCCACATCCGCGGCTCGGTGGACGGCCGCGAGTAATCGATCACGCTCAGGCGTTCACTGCTGACTCCCAGCTCCGGCCGCTGCAGTGCGCAGCGCATGGCGTGGGCAGCCAACTGCAGAACCCGACGGTCCGCCTTGGGCGCGGTGCGTGCCAGCTGCGCGGCGAGGTCGTCGGCGCTGATGGCGGCAATGGGCGTCTGTGCCCCGGCCGGGGCACTGGCAGTGGTTGCCAGCAGGCCAAGGGCGGCCAGCCGGCACAGGCGGGAAGCAGACATGGGCACGTAGGGAGGTCTCAGGATCCCTTGAGGGTGGACGCTGGCGGCTCTGATTCCAAGACCGGCTGCATTCCCGATTCAGCCGCGCTTGGGCGCACCGCCGGCAGCGACGTCACCAGCAGGGTCGTGCCCGGCACCAGCACCTGGTACAGCTGACGGGCGAAATCAGCCGGCAGTGCCATCGGCAACGACGGCGTGGCCAGCAGGTCCGGCGTGGCCTGGGCGCGGTCCTGGCCCAGCAGCGGATAGGCCGTCCACTGGTGCAGGCGCTGCTGCGCATCAAGCGGGCTGGGCGTATCGCTGAAGCCCTGGCCCATCACGAACAGGGTGGTGCCCTGGAACGCTGGCAGCGCGTCGGCCTTCAGCGGCGACTCACCGATCATCACGCCATCGCGCAGCACGTACAGGCGCTGGTCGTGCAGGCTGACCAGGATGCCGACCTGGCCACTGGGTGCGGCCGCATCATCCCACCAGGCCTTGTCGGGAGCACCGCCCTCGCCTTCCGGCAGGGCCTGGCCGCGTGCATTCACCGGCGCCAGCACCGCCGGATAGGCCAGCGTCATCGGCGCGCTCTTGGCATCGGCCACGACCACCGTATCGCCGCGCTTGGTTTCGCTGAACAGCTTCTGGGCGAAGGCCTGCGGCAGGCGCACGCAGCCATGCGAGGCCGGATGCCCGGGCAGGCTGCCGCCGTGAAGGGCGATGCCGTCCCAGGTCAGCCGCTGCATGTACGGCATGGGTGCGCTGTTGTAGAGGTTGGAGCGGTGGTCCTTGTCCTTCTGCAGGATGGTGAACACACCGGTCGGCGTCTCATGGCCGGTCTTGCCCGAGCTGATCGTGGTCAGGCCGATGGCAATGCCATTGCGGTACACGTAAGCCCGTTGCTCATCCAGGCTCACCACCAGCACGATCGGACCGGCCGGCGAGACTTCCGGATGCCACAGGTACTCGCCCGGCTTGAGGTCGGTCGGCCCGCGTACTTCGGAGGTCGTGGCCACGACAGGCTTGGAGGGTGCGGCCGCCTGTGCGGCGCACGGCAGTGCCAAGGCCACGGCGAGCATCAAGGTCAAACGGTGCAGGTGCATCCAGCAGGTTCCATTCCATGCGAAGACCCCACCGTACACCATGGGCACGTCGCAGCCGCGCCAAAAGAAATTGCCCGGCGACACAGCCATGTGTCGTACCGGGCAATCGTCACGTCCCTGTCGGCCTGCTGCCACCCCCTCGCATCCTGCGAAGCGGGGGCGGCGTTGCATCCTGCACGCGGCCGCGTCTGTCCTGTTTGTATCTCAGCCCCTTCCACAGGTCTGTGATGCCACCATCCTGGTGATTGGTGCCGCATCCCTGCGACGGTCGGCGGCTGCAGCCATCCTGTCCGCAGCCATTGAACCTGCATCCTGCAGATTCCGACGATTCCTGTTGTCAGCGCCTGGGTACGGTTCGCACCGGTACCGATCCGGGTACCGGATCCGCAGGCAACATCGTGTTGCCAACGGTGATCCGTCGTCGATTCCGTTCGACGATCGATGTCCCTATCCCCTTCACCTGCGTCAGGTCCTCGACGCGGTGAAACGGGCCGTGTCTGCGCCGGTGCTCGACGATCGCCGCAGCCTTGGTAGCCCCGACCATCGTCAATCCCTGCTGCAGCGCCTGGGCATCGGCCCGGTTGATGTCGATCGGCTCGGCAGCTTGCGCTCCCGCGATCCACATTCCCAGCACCAGCGCCCTTAACACGACAAACCAAGGCACGACGTGTATCTCCTTGTGGTTCTGACCGTCCCGACCGGCAATCCCGTCGGTCGAAACAGTGTCCGTCACCACATGCACACAGCGTATAGGGTTCACGGATTTCTAAAAGCCAGCCAAATACCCGACGTGATGTAGGGAAAACCCTACCCTTGGCCGAGGCGTAGAATGGGCGGATCAGCCATGCAACCGGAGTTTCAGATGGACAGCGCCAAGCTCGGCCAATTCGTCAATGACAAGTGGGACAGCGAAATCGTCCCGCAGTTGGTCGACTACATCCGCATTCCCAACAAGTCGCCGATGTTCGACGCCAACTGGGTGCAGAACGGCTACATGGAGCAGGCGGTCACCCTGATGGAAACCTGGGCCAAGGCCCAGGACCTGCCCGGCCTGAAGGTCGAAGTGGTGCGCCTGGAAGGCCGTACCCCGCTGATTCTGCTGGAAATTCCGGCTACCGGCGCCGAAACCGGCGACGACACCATCCTGCTCTACGGGCACCTGGACAAGCAGCCGGAGATGACCGGCTGGGACGACGACCTGGGCCCGTGGACCCCGGTCCTGCGCGGCGACAAGCTGTATGGCCGTGGCGGTGCCGATGACGGCTACGCCATCTTCGGCTCGCTGGCCGCCGTGCTGGCACTGCAGGCGCAGGGCCTGCCGCATGCCCGCTGCGTGGTTCTGATCGAAGCCTGTGAAGAGTCGGGCAGCTACGACCTGCCGGCCTACGTGGACCATCTGGCTGACCGCATCGGCAAGCCGTCGCTGGTGGTCTGCCTGGATTCGGGCTGTGCCAACTACGACCAGCTGTGGTGCACCACCTCGCTGCGCGGCCTGACCGGCGGCAACTTCTCGGTGAAGGTGCTCAACGAAGGCGTGCACTCCGGTGATGCCTCCGGCGTGGTACCGTCCAGCTTCCGCCTGCTGCGCCAGCTGCTGTCGCGCATCGAGGACCAGGACACCGGCCGCATCCTGATCGACGGCATGAACGTGGAGATCCCGGCCGAGCGCCTGGAACAGGCCAAGCGTGCCGCCGACGTGGTCGACACCGCGATCTTCGAGAAATTCCCGCTGGTCGATGGCCTCAAGCCGATGAACGACGACCTGACCGAGCTGGTGCTCAACCGCACCTGGCGCCCTGCCCTCTCGGTGACCGGCATCGGCGGCATGCCGCCGCTGGAATCGGCCGGCAACGTGCTGCGCCCGCATACCGCAGTGAAGCTGTCGCTGCGCCTGCCGCCCACTGCCGATGGCAAGACCTGCGGCGAGCTGCTGAAGGAAGCGCTGCTGCGCGATCCGCCGAACGGCGCGCAGGTCACCCTGGACCTGGAAAAGGCCTCCACCGGCTGGAACGCGCCGGCGATGGCACCGTGGCTGACCAAGGCCATCGACGATGCCAGCCAGACCTTCTTCGGCAAGCCGGCGATGTACATGGGTGAAGGCGGCTCGATCCCGTTCATGGGCATGCTGGGCGAGAAGTTCCCGGGCGCCCAGTTCATGATCACCGGCGTGCTCGGCCCGCACTCCAATGCCCACGGCCCGAACGAGTTCCTGCACATCCCGATGGGCAAGAAGGTCACCTCGTGCGTGTCCAAGGTGATCAGCGAGCACTACGCGGCCAGCCTGCGTGGCGAGACCAGCGGTTCGCCGGTGGCCGCCGACAGCGGCACCCGCCACGGCGACCACGGCTGCTGCTGATCCAGCACGCAATGACGGACGCAGCCCGGCCTTGCTAGGCTGCGTCCAACCTTCCAGAGCACTGATCGCATGAACGGTCTGTTTGGCAGCACCAGCTGGCTCTACATCATCCTGGTCGGCTTCTTCGTCGGCCTGCTGGGACGCTTCTTCATGCCCGGCAACAACCGCATGGGCTGCCTGCTGACCATCGTGCTGGGCATCATCGGCGCGCTGCTGGCCGGCTGGTTCGGCCAGTACATGGGCTGGTACGCGCCCGGTGAACCGGCCGGCTTCCTCGGCGCGGTGCTGGGTGCGGTCGTCGTGCTGGCGATCCTGCGCCTGTTCAGCGGCCGCCGCTGAGCCGCCCTCTCCTTTTCCATTCTGCCCCGACGTTGGCGCGCCCGGCGCGCCCGGATATGCCTGCATGACCGAACCCGCCTCTGATCCCCAGCGCAGCGCACAGCGCCTGCAATGGGCCCGTACCCAGCTTGACGACGGCAACACCGTGGTCGAACGCGCCTCGGTCGACGCTGGCATGCGCAGCTACTGGCGCACCACCAGCCAGCGCGGCAGCCACATCGTGATGGACGCCCCGCCGGGGCTGGAAGACCCCACGCCGTGGCTGCGCATGCGCGGCCTGCTGCACGATCACGGCCTGCGCGTGCCCGCCCTGCTTGCCCAGGACCTCGACGCCGGCTTCCTGCTGCTGGAAGACCTGGGCGGCCCGACGCTGGCGAAGATCCTCGACGAACGCAATGCCGACGAGTGGTTCAGCCGATCCATCGATCAGCTGCTGCGCCTGCAGGCCATTCCGGTGCCGGCCGATTTCGGCCAGTTCGGCGAAGCGCTGCTGCAGCGTGATGCCGGCCTGTTCGACGAGTGGTTCCTGCAACGCCATCTTGGCCTTGAACTGGACTGCGGCGAGATCGAAGGCCTGCAGCTGGTGCACCGTCGGCTGATGGACAACGCGCTGGGCCAGGCCCAGCTGATGACCCACCGCGACTACATGCCGCGCAACCTGATGCCGGTGGATGGCGGCCCGGCGGTGCTGGATTTCCAGGACCTGGTGCGTGGCCCGATCGCGTACGACGCGGTAAGTCTGTTCAAGGATGCCTTCCTGAGCTGGCCGCTGCAGCGCGTGGACGAATGGCTGGCGCAGTATCACCAGCGCGCACGCGATGCCGGCCTGCCGGTACCCGACCGTGCCACTTTCCTGCGCGATGCCGACTGGATGGGCATCCAGCGCCACGTGAAGATCCTCGGCCTGTTCTGCCGCCTGCGCTATCGCGACAACAAGGGCCACTACCTGGACGATGCGCCGCGCTTCATCGCCTACCTCGATGAAGTGCTGCCGCGCTATCGCGAACTGGCGCCCCTGCAGCAGTTGCTGGAAACGCGGATCAAACCGGCACTGGCCGAGTTGGCCGCGCCGATGCGCGTGCAGCGCTGAAGGCCGCATCGATGAAGGCACTGATTTTCGCCGCCGGCCTGGGTGAGCGCATGCGCCCCCTCACCCTGCACACGCCCAAGCCGCTGCTGGCAGTGGCCGGCAAACCCCTGATCGCGTGGCATCTGGAGCGGTTGGCTGCGCTCGGCATTCACGACGTGGTGATCAATACCGCGTGGCTCGCCGAGCAGTTCCCGGCCGCATTGGGCGATGGCAGCCAGTGGGGCCTGCGCCTGCATTTCATGCACGAAGGCGATACCCCGCTGGAAACCGGTGGCGGCATCCTCAATGCATTGCCGGCGCTGGGGGACGATCCGTTCCTGGTAGTGAACGGCGATATCTGGACCGATTTCGATTTCGCCACGCTGCCGCGTGAACCGGCCGGCCAAGCGCATCTGGTACTGGTCGACAACCCGGCGCAGCACCCCAATGGCGACTACCGGCTGGACGCGCACGGTGTGCTGCACCATGACCGCGAAGGCCCGTGCCTGACCTATGCGGGCATCGGCGTCTATCGTCCGTCGATCGTGGCCGATTGGCGTGCGGTGATCGGTGAGGCACCGGGCAGCGAGCGTGTGCCACCGAAGTTTTCGGTGGTGCCGTTGCAGAAGCATTTCATGGCACAGGGGTTGATGACGGGGCAGCACCATCGCGGGCGCTGGACCGATGTCGGGACCGTTGATCGCCTGCATGCGCTGGATGCGGAGTTGGCCGCGAACGGCTGAGCCCGTCGTGGTTGGTCGCTTGAATCAAAAGCCGTGCTTGGCCGGGCGGGTGGGCCATGCAGGGGACGCTGCAAGTACGTCCCTGTAAGCTCGATGGCGCCATCCATGGCGCCAACGCCCCTGCATGGCCCACCCGCCCGGCCTCTGACAAATTCCGTGCGCGTCCAGCCACGAAAAAGAAAAAAGAAAAGCAGAAGCGGGTCGCATCGCTGCGCTTGCTCTTGTGACGACCAACGGTCGTCACCCACCACAAGCAAGACACGTGTCGACCAAGGTCGACACCCACCAACAGCAGTGCAGAACGCCGACCCGACAGATCGCGGGAACCTGTCGAAGGCGGGGTGGCTCAGGTTGCGGGGGCGTGAGCGCCATGGATGGCGCGACCGAGGCTACAGGGACGTACTTGCGCCGTCCCCCGCAACCTGAGCCGCCCCGCCATCCCACGGATAGCCAGCTTCTGACGTTGACGTTGCTTCTGCGGGTGCAGGGCGGCAGCCCTGCAAACAAGCCCCACCCTCAGTAACGAGGACGGCCTTCTTCCAGCACCTGGCGCAGGAACGGCACGGTGATCCGCCGCTTCGCCGCCAGCGACTCGCGATCCAGCCAGTCCAGCAGCGTGATCAGCCCACCCAGCTCGCGCCCGGTGTGCGACAGCAGCCACTCGATGGCGGCCTCGTCGATCGCCAGCCCTCTGCGCAGCGCGCGCTCGCGCAACACCGCCGCGCGGCCTTCCTCGTCCAGCGGCTGCAACAGCACGCGCACGCATTGGCCCAGGCGCGAACGCAGGTCCGGCAGCACCAGGCCCAGTTCGCCCGGCGACTTCTGTGCGGTGTACAGCACCGTCACGTCGGCAGCGCGCGCGCGGTTGTGGAAATCGAACAGCGCGATTTCATCCTCACGATTGCCTGCCACCGCATCCAGGCCATCCAGCGCCACCAGCTCGCGCTGCTCAAGCCCTTCCAGCGCCACCCGCACCCGGCCGACCACGCTGGCCAGCGGCACATAGGTCGGCAGGCGCCCCGCCTGCTCGGCGCTGGAGCACATCGCCAGCGCCTGGTGGGTCTTGCCGGTGCCGGCCGCGCCTTCCAGGTACACCCAGTCGTGGCTGGCCCCTACCGCGATGGCATGCAGCTGCGCCAGCGCGCCGTCCGGCGCGCCGATGAAGCTTTCCAGCCGCTGGTCCCGCGGGTAATGCAGGGCCAGCGGAAGTTGCGGCACACCAATCACTTCAGTTCCGGACCCTTGTCATTGCCAGGCACGATGATATGGGGCTGGTCGATCACACCATCAAGCACGATCGCGGGCTTCTCGCCGGCGTACAGCTCACTCTGTCGATAACGCTGGTGCGCATAGCGCAACAGCACGTTGCTGACCGCCGCCACCGGCAGCGCCAGCAGCATGCCCAGGAACCCGAACAGCTGGCCACCGGCCATCACCGCGAAGATCACCGCCACCGGGTGCAGGCCGATCTTGTCGCCGACGATGCGCGGGGTCAGCACGTAGCTCTCCAGCAGCTGGCCAACGGTGAACACCACGCCCACCAGGATCAGCAGTTTCAGGTCGAACCCCTGCGCCTGTACCAGCGCAGCCACGATCGCCATCAGGATGCCGGTGGTCGCGCCCAGGTAGGGAATGAAGCTGATCAGGCCGGCGATCAGGCCGATCAGCAGGCCCAGCTTGAGCCCGACCAGCGACAGGCCACCGGCGTAGATCACGCCCAGCGCCAGCATCACCAGGAACTGCCCGCGGATGAACGCACCGAGCACCTCGTTGGATTCACGTGCCAGCGTGGTGATCGTGCCGATCTGGTTGCGCGGGATCACCGATGCCACGCGTTCGACCAGCTTGTCCCAGTCACGCAGGAAGTAGAACGCCAGGATCGGCAGCAGCAACAGGTTGACCACCCAGGTCACCACCGTGAAGCCCGAGCGCGATACGTAGCCCATGAAGGTCGTAGCGAACCCGCCGGCCTGCTGCCAATGGCTGCGTACCCATTCGATCACACGGTCCGGATCCATCCACTGCATCACTTCCAGCCCGGTCTTCTGCTCGAACCAGGGAATGCCCTTCTCCATCAGCCAGGCCTGCGCCTGCGGAGCCGCGGCGATCAGGGTGCTGATCTGGCGCTCGATCATCGGCACCAGCACCAGCAGCAGCGCGACGATCACCAGCACCATTGCCACGAACACCAGCACCACGCCGGTCATGCGCGAGCGGCCGGTGTCCTCGATGCGGTCCACCAGCGGATCGCCCAGCCAGGCCAGCGCCAGCGCCAGCACGAACGGCGTCAGGATCGGCGCCAGCAGCCACACGACCCAGCCGATCAGGCCGGCCAGCAGGATGAACTTCAGCCGCCGCAGGAACTGCGCGATTTCCGCTTCCGGGGACAGGATCATCGCAGGCGGTACTCATTGCTGACCGGCACCGGTGCCGGTGCACCGGTCGTATCGTCGATCGGCGTCGGCAGGGCCGGCAGTGTCGCCGACGGCACCAGCACGCCATTGTCGCCAAGCATGCGGTTGAAGCCGGCCAGGCCGGTGGTCATTTCCAGATTCAGTTCCAGATGGTCGGCGGTCGCGCGCAGCGGGGTGACGTTGCGTACCACGGCCACTTCACGCAGGCCGGCGGCCAGGCGCAGGTATTCGTCGGCGCTGTTGATGCCGGTCACCACCACGCGGTAGGTGCCCGCCTGGCCGGTGGCCGCACCGGCCTTGGCATAACGCTTGACCAGCGCGTCGGCAGCGCCATCGGCACCGGCGGCCATCGCGCGCATGGCGTTGGCGTCCTTGCTGGTCCACTTGTTCAGTTCCCGGCCGTTGTCGACGAACACCCAGTCCGCCTGCCAGCCGCCATTGGCGCGGTAAAGCTTGCCGATCAGCTGCATCGGCGGCGAATAGCGCGACGAGGCCCGCGCGACTGCGGCGCTGTCCTGGCGCCAGATGGCACCGGCCAGGGCCTGCTCGGCGGCGCCACCACTGGGCAGGCCGAGCTTGTAGCCGCGCTCGATGGCCCGGCTCAGCAGCGGCCGCGCAGCATTGGCCTGCTGCACGCTGACCAGGCGCGGACCACTGCCGTCGTCGACGGCCAGCCACAGCACCGGCTTCGGCCGGGGCTGAGGCCACAGCGGCAGGCCCAGGGCCGACACCAACCCGTCCACGTCATCCTCGCGGAAGCGCGCGACCAGCAGGGTACGGAAGCTCGGCGCACCGCTGGCGCCCACGCTCTGGTCCTGCTTGTAGTCGTAGCTGGCCACATAGTCCTTGGCATTGCGCAACGCCTGCGCCACGCCGGGGCGCGACATGACGCTGCGATCGCCGGACAATTTGCCCAGTACAACGCTCAACGCGCGGGCAAGTGCACCGTTGCGGTCAGCCTCGGCTTGGCTGTTGACGGGCACTTCGGCCTCGTACGCACCACTGGCAGTGGCAACATCCCCCTCGGTTCGCATGCCGCTCTGGGCCATCGTGGCCACCGGCAGGCACAGCGCAAGGAGCAGGGTCAAAAACAGGCTGCGGCGCATCAGGACATCCATTGGCTCGACGTATCCGGGGGGAATTGTTGCCCGAATACGGCCTTTGCGCCAATGCGGCCTGTTAAAATCGGCGATTCAACCCCTGCCAGCGCCGACGCCCGTGACCAACAGCCCGTCTTCCGCCCCTTCTCCCCTCACCTACCGTGACGCGGGTGTCGACATCGACGCCGGCAACGAACTGGTCGAGCGGATCAAGCCCCTGGTCAAGCGCAGCTTCCGTCCGGAGGTGATGGGCGGCCTGGGTGGCTTTGGCGCCCTGTTCGACCTGTCCAACAAGTACCGCGAGCCGGTGCTGGTGTCGGGCACCGACGGCGTCGGCACCAAGCTGAAGCTGGCCCACCAGCTGAACCGCCACGATACGATCGGCATCGACCTGGTCGCCATGTGCGTGAACGACGTGCTGGTGCAGGGCGCCGAGCCGTTGTTCTTCCTGGACTACTTCGCCACCGGCAAGCTGGACATCGACACCGCCGCCGCGGTCGTGGGCGGCATCGCCAATGGCTGTACCGAGGCCGGCTGCGCCCTGATCGGCGGCGAAACCGCCGAGATGCCCGACATGTACGCGCCGGGCGAGTACGACCTGGCCGGCTTCACCGTCGCGGCCGTCGAAAAGAGCGAACTGAAGGACGGCGCCAATGTCGCCGCCGGCGACGTGCTGATCGGCATCGCCTCGTCCGGCCCGCACTCCAACGGCTATTCGCTGGTCCGTCGCATCTATGACCGCGCCGGCCGCCCGGCCGAGCTGGAACTGGAAGGCGGGGTCAAGCTGGTCGATGCGCTGATGGCCCCCACCCGCCTGTACGTCAAGCCGATCCTGTCGCTGCTGAAGTCGCACGGCGATGCCATCCACGGCATGGCCCACATCACCGGTGGCGGCCTGACCGAGAACATCATCCGCGTGGTACCCGAAGGCCTCGGCCTGGACATCCAGGCCTCGTCGTGGACCCTGCCGCCGGTGTTCCAGTGGCTGCAGAAGGAAGGCGCGGTGGCAGACAGCGAGATGTGGCGCACCTTCAACTGCGGCATCGGCTTCGTGCTGATCGTCGCTGCGGACCAGCTCGAGGCCGTATCCGCTGCGGTCAAGGCGGAAGGCCTGGAGCACTGGACGATCGGCCAGGTGGTCACCGCCCAGGGCGGCGAACGCGTCCACATCGCCTGATCCACTGGACAAAGGAACCCGCATGGACGCACCTCCTCCCTTGTCGACGCCGCCGGCTCCGCCGGTGCTGCCGCCGAACCCGGCCGTGCCGGTGTTCGGCCCGCAGGACGCCACCCAGCTGCGCCAGCTGGCGATCGGCCACTATGTGGTCGCTGGCCTGATGGCGGTGTTCTCGCTGGTCTTCGTGCTGCACATCGTGCTGGGCATCGCCATGCTGTCCGGCTCGCTGCCGATGAAATCCGGCGGTGAACCGTCATCGCCGGAAGAGCAGCAGTTCGTCGGCTGGCTGTTCACCGTGATGGGCGTCTGCATCGTGCTCGGCGGGCTGACCCTGGCAGGCTTCGTGGCCTATGCCGGCCGCTGCCTGTCACAGCAGCGCCGCTACCTGCTGTGCATGATCGTGGCGGGGCTGGCGTGCCTGTTCACCCCCATCGGCACCATCCTCGGCGTGTTCACCCTGGTCGTGCTGCTGCGCCCGCAGGTGAAGGCCGCCTTCGCTGGCCAGGCGGGTGTGGCATGAGCGATGGCATGAACCCACCGCCGCTGCCACGGCAGGCCCTGGCCGACCTGCAGACCGCAAGCCACCTGCACAACCTGAAGATCCTGTTCTACGCGCTGGCCGGCTTCCATTGGCTGGCAGCGCTGGTCTTCCTCGGCTTTGTCGGCATCGTCGCCTTCGAACGCGGAATGGACGACGGCGCGGTGCTGGCGACGGTGTACGCCGCGGTGTCGCTGCTGGCCATCGGCTTGGGTTTCCTGCAGCTGCGCACCGCGCGGCTGCTTGGCCAGCGCAGCCACCTGGCCTGGTGTCGCGGCGCGGCCTGGGCAGCGGTGATGGCCGGCCCACTGGGCATGGCCCTGACCGCCTACGCGGTGTATTTCCTGCGCAAGCCGGAGATCGCCGCCCTGTTCGACCGCGGCGACCACGTCAGCGTCTGAGCTGGCAAGCGCATGTTCCGTCTCTTCTGCTGATCGCCCCGACATGTCCACGCCCGCTGCCTTTACGCTCGCCCGCAACCGCGCCACCCACTCCCTGTCGGCACCGAAGAAGGCCGCACTGGTCGCGGTGCTGGGCATCTTCGCCGCCACCTGGATCCATCCGCTGTGGCCGCTCGAGCAGACCCTGCACAGTTCGCTGACGGTGATCGGCCTGCTGGCCCTGTGGTGGGTGGACCGGCGCTGGCAGCTGGGCAACGGCGCGTTCATCGCCATCTGCGGCTTCATCGCCATCCACTGCGTGGCCGCGCGCTGGCTGTACTCCAACGTGCCGTATGACGCATGGCTGCAGTCGCTGCTCGGGTGGTCGCCGGACGCAGCCTTTGGCTGGCAGCGCAACCACTTCGATCGCCTGATCCACTTCCTCTATGGCGTCTGCTTCACCCCGGCATTGCTGCAGCTGGCGCGACATTCCTGGCCTGCGCTGCGCATCGGCCAGGCATTCACCCTGGCGGTGATGGCGGTGATGTGTTCCAGCCTGGTGTATGAGTGGCTGGAATGGGGCATCGCCCTTGCCCTGTCGCCGGAAGCGGCCGAGGCCTACAACGGCCAGCAGGGCGACATGTGGGACGCGCATGCGGACATGCTGCTGGCGACCTTGGGCAGCCTGTTGCTGTGGCCGCTGGTACGCCGGAGCGTGGTGCGATGAGCATCCGCCGAATCGCGGTGCTGGCATCCGGGCGCGGCAGCAACCTGCAGGCCATTGTCGACGCCATCGCGGCAGGGCGACTGCCGGCCGAGATTGTCGGCGTGTTCTCCGATCGTCCCGATGCGACCGCCCTGGAGCGGGTGGCAACGGATCGGCGCTGGGGGCATGCGCCGAAGGAATTCAGCAACCGCGCCGCCTACGAGCAGGCGCTGGGTGATGCGCTGGCAGCATCCACGCCGGACTGGATCGTCTGCGCCGGCTACATGCGCATTCTGGGCGCCGATTTCGTACAGCGGTTCACTGGCCGCCTGGTCAACATCCACCCCTCGCTGCTGCCGTTGCACAAGGGCCTGCACACCCATGCACGGGCGCTTGAGGCCGGCGATAGCGAGCACGGCGCCAGCGTGCACCTGGTGGTGCCGGAACTGGATGCCGGCGCGGTGCTGGCGCAGGCCCGGGTTCCGGTGCTTGCCGGCGACGATGCGCAGACCCTGGCCGAACGCGTGCTTGCGGTGGAGCATCCGCTGCTGATCGCCACCCTGGAACTGCTCTGTGCAGGCCGCCTGGCTGAACGGGAAGGCCAGCCAATGTTCGACGGTCACCCCCTGTTTAGCCCCTTGGCTCTAGATTCCGCCGGAAACCTGAACCGGTAACGCCCGTGCACACGCCCCGCTGACTGCGGGGCTGGCATCCTGCTCCCCTCCTGCGGTTCCTGTCGGCCATGAAGACCACGTCCCTGCTGCGTACAACTCTGCTGCTGCCGCTTGCCGTCCTCGCCTGTGCGGGCTGGGGCCAGGCAACAGCGCCCGCTGCGCCGGCACCTGCGGAGGTGGCGCCGCCGGTGTTGCCTGCACTGGCCTGGGAGCCGCCGCCGCTGCAGCCGTTCAGCGCGACCTACCAGGCGTTCTTCAAGGGCAAGGAAGCAGGCGATGCGACCATGCAGGTCACCCACACCGGCGGCAGCCAGTGGCGGGTGGACATGCAGGTGGTCGGCCGCCGCGGCTTTGCCAGCGTGCTCGGCCTGAACATCGAGCAGAGCACGGTGTTCGAGGAGCGCAGCGGTGTGTATGCGCCGCTCAGCCAGAGCACGGTGCGCAAGGGCCTGTTCCTGGGCAAGAAGGCGGTCGGCACCTACAACTGGCAGGCCGGTACCGCGCAATGGAGCGGCGACGTGGAAAAGAAGCGCGCCCAGCCGATTCCACTGCAGGCCGGCGACCAGAGCGCGTTGCTGATCAACCTGGCGATCATGCGCGACGCCCGTCCCGGCGCGGCCATGCACTATCGCTACGTCGACATGGGCAAGGTGCGCCAGCACGATTACCAGGCCGCGCCGCAGACCGAGAACGTCGAGGTTGGCGACCTGTCCTACAACGCGCTGCGGGTGTATCGCACCAACGGCGGCAACAATGAAACCATTCTCTGGATCGCCAACGGTGTCCCCACCCCGGTGCGCATCCTGCAACGTGAAGACGGCGAAGATCGCGTCGATCTGCGCCTGATCGAATACCAAGGAGTCTGAGCATGAACACCCTGACCCGCCCCCTGACCTGGATCGCCGCTGCCGCACTGGCGGTGGCCAGCCTGCCGGCCATGGCCCTGCAGCCGTTCAAGGCCGACTACCTCGCCAGCTACATGGGCATGCAGGCCAATGGCAGCATGACCCTGGCCAGCGAAGGCACCAACAAGTGGCGTTACAGCCTGCAGGTCAAGAACCAGCTGGCGGACCTGAGCCAGACCACGGTGTTCGAGGAAGTGCGTGGGCAGTTGCGCCCGCTCAGCAGCCAGGACCGCTCTGCGCTGCTGGTGAAGAAGCGCAATGTGCAGGCCAACTACAACTGGACCAGCAACCAGGCCACCTGGACCGGCGACATCAAGCCGGACCGCGCCGGACCGATCGCCCTGAAGGCCGGCGACATGGACGCGCTGCTGATCAACCTGGCCATCGCCCGCGACCTGGCCGCAGGCAAGCCGCTGACCTATCGCATGGTCGACGAGGGCCGTATCAAGAACATGACCTACCGCGTGGTGGGCAAGGAATCGGTCACCGTCGGCGGCAAGAGCTACGAGGCCACCAAGGTCTCTCGCGTCGACGGCAACAAGGAGCTGATCGCCTGGATCGTGCCGGAGTTCCCGGTGCCGGCGCGCATGCTGCAGCGTGAGAGCGGCCGCGATGCGCTGGACCTGACCATCAAGGCGATGAACTGACCAACCGCGCTGCGCGCTCGCCGGGCATGGCCCGGCGCTACCGCCCAACGTCGATCCACGCCAAGCGTGGATTCACGCCCCGCAGACAAAAACGCCCGCTTTCGCGGGCGTTTTTTCATTTCTTCGTTTCTTCCGCCGGCTTGAACTCGGTGCGGCAGTCGACCCGGATCTGCTCGCCCGTGGATCGGCGCACGAACGTGCGGCAATGGCGGTTGCCGTCCTGGCTGTCGTTCACCGCAACCGCGTAGAACGACTGGATGATCTCGTCACGGGTTACCGTGCCATCGCCATTCCAGTCCATGTCCTTCTGCTCGATGCCCTTGGTGATGGCGATGTTGGCGTACCAGGCATAGCCCAGCCACGCCAGCACGATCAGCACCAGCACCAGAAGCGCCTTGCGGCGACGGCTGAACCTGCCTCGCAGGATCATGCGGCTACGCGCCGGATGGTGGCGCCGAGCGAAGACAGCTTTTCTTCGATGTTTTCGTAGCCGCGATCAAGGTGGTAGATGCGATCGATGGTGGTATCGCCATCGGCCATCAAGCCGGCCAGGATCAGCGACGCTGACGCGCGCAGGTCGGTTGCCATCACCGGTGCACCGCTCAGGCGCTCGTGACCACGCACGATGGCCGTGTGGCCTTCCACCTGCACATCCGCGCCAAGGCGCAGCAGCTCGTTGACGTGCATGAAACGGTTCTCGAAGATCGTTTCATTGATCACGCCCACGCCGTCGGCCACGCAGTTGAGCGCCATGAACTGCGCCTGCATGTCGGTCGGGAACGCCGGATACGGCGCGGTGGTCAGGTTGACTGCCTTCGGCCGCTTGCCGTGCATGTCCAGGGTGATGCTGTCTTCGGTGGTCTCGATGGTCGCGCCGGCTTCCACCAGCTTGGCCAGCACCGCGTCCATGGTGTTCGGGCGCGCGCGGTTGACGGTGACCTTGCCACCGGTCATCGCTGCAGCCACCAGGAAGGTGCCGGTTTCGATGCGGTCGGGCAGCACTTCATGGCGGCCACCGGACAGGCGTTCGACGCCTTCGATGACCAGGCGGGCGGTGCCCAGGCCTTCGATCTTCGCGCCGAGAGCGATCAGGCAATGCGCCAGGTCGGTGACTTCCGGTTCCATCGCCGCGTTGTCGAGGATGGTGGTGCCTTCGGCCAGCACTGCGGCCATCAGCACGTTCTCGGTACCGGTCACGCTGACCATGTCGAAGGTGAAGTGGCCACCCTTCAGGCGCTTGGCGGTGGCCTTGATGAAGCCGTTCTCGACCACGATGTCGGCACCGAGCGCCTGCAGGCCCTTGATATGCTGGTCGACCGGTCGCGAACCGATCGCGCAGCCGCCGGGCAGCGATACTTCGGCGGCGCCGAAGCGGGCCAGCAGCGGGCCCAGCACCAGGATCGAGGCGCGCATGGTCCTGACCAGCTCATACGGAGCCACATGCTGGTTGACCGGACGCGGGTCGACCACGATCGCGCTGCCACGCGACAGCGTGCCCTGGTCGATGGTCACGTTCGCGCCCAGTTCGCCCAGCAGCTTCACCGTGGTGACCACATCGTGCAGATGCGGCACGTTGGTGATCTCCACCGGCGCATCGGCCAGCAGGGTCGCGCACAGGATGGGAAGGACGGCGTTCTTGGCGCCGGAGATGCTTACTTCACCGTGCAGCGCAGCGCCGCCGGTCACAACGATCTTGGCCATGTATTGGGGATCTTCTGCGGTTCAGCCGGCTTCGGCCGGGGTCACGGTTTTCAGTGCGAGCGCGTGGATCGCGCCGCCCATCAGGTCACCCAGAGTGGCATACACCATCCGGTGGCGGGCCAGCGGCAGCTTGCCGGCAAAGGCCTCGCTGACCACGGTCGCTTCGAAATGCACGCCATCGTCACCCTGCACGTCGGCGCGGGCGCCGGGCAGGCCGGTTTCGATCAGATTGCGGATGGTGTCGGCGTCCAACGGGCTTTCCTAATAAAATGTGCGTCCATTCTACTTCCGCTGCGTGGCGTCCGCATGGCCGAATCCCTGTTGCCCCCCCGTTCCGCCGACCCTGCCGCCCTGGTCGCCAGTGGCCGGCGCGTGTTCGAGATCGAACGGCAGGCGCTGGACGCCGTGGCCGACCGCCTCGGCGATGCCTTCCAGCAGGCCTGCCGGGCGATCCTGGGCAGCCGCGGCCGGGTAGTCGCCACCGGCATGGGCAAGTCCGGCCATGTGGCACGCAAGATCGCCGCCACCCTGGCCTCCACCGGCACCCCGGCGTTCTACGTGCACCCGGGCGAGGCCGGCCATGGTGACCTGGGCATGATCACCGAGGACGACGTGGTGCTGGCCTTGTCCTATTCGGGGGAATCGGATGAGCTGCTGATGCTGCTGCCGGTGCTCAAGCGCCAGGGCAATGTGCTGATCGCCATGACCGGCCGCCCGCAGTCGAGCCTGGCCAGCGCCGCCGATTTCCACCTGGATGTGAGCGTGCCGGCCGAAGCCTGCCCGCTGGCGCTGGCGCCCACCTCCAGCACCACCGCCTCGCTGGCGATGGGTGACGCGCTGGCGGTGGCCCTGCTGGATGCACGCGGCTTCACCGCCGACGATTTCGCCCGTTCGCACCCGGCCGGCAGCCTCGGCCGCCGCCTGCTGCTGCACATCACCGACGTCATGCACACCGGCGAGGACCTGCCCAAGGTCGATGTCGGCGCCAGCCTCAGCGAAGCGCTGATGGAGATGAGCCGCAAGCGGCTGGGCATGACCGCCGTGGTCGACGACCAGGGCATGCTGATCGGGCTGTTCACCGACGGCGACCTGCGCCGCGCCCTGGACACCGACCTGGACGTGCGCACCGCCAGGATCGCCGATGTGATGACCCGGCAACCGCGCACCATCAGCGCCGACAAGCTGGCGGTGGAGGCTGCGCGGCTGATGGAAACCCACAAGATCACCGGCCTGATCGTGGTCGACAGCCAGGGCCGCGCGGTCGGCGCCCTGAACATTCATGACCTGTTGCGGGCGCGGGTGGTTTAACCGACAGTCCGTAGACCCCATTCAGTCTGTACCAACGAGCCCGCAACCACCGAGTCCGATGCCCTGATGCCCTGGTCCCCCCTGCCCGCCTTCCCCACCCACCTGCATGCCGTTGCGGCCGGTATCCGCCTGGCCTGCTTCGACGTGGACGGCACCCTCACCGACGGTCGGCTGTACTACGACAAGGATGGCAACGAGAGCAAGGCGTACTTCGTGCAGGATGGTCTGGGCCTGAAACTGCTGCAGCAGCACGGCATCCACCCCGTGCTGATCACCGCGCGCAACAGCCAGTCCGCGCTCAAGCGCGGCGCCGACCTGGGCATCGACACCCAGATCGCCGTCGGCGACAAGCTGGCCAGCGTGCAGGCGCTGTGCGCCCAGCACGGCATCGGCCTGGAGCAGGTGGCCTTCATGGGTGACGACCTGCCCGACCTTGCTCCGCTGGGCGCGGTTGGCCTGGCCGTGGCTCCGGCCAATGCCCACCCGTGGATCGCCGAGCGCGTGCACTGGATTACCCGTGCCGACGGAGGCCGTGGAGCCGCGCGCGAGCTGTGCGACGTGCTGCTGGCCGCGCAGGGCCGCGTGGACGCCGTGCTGGCGAGGTTCGGCGCATGAATGCCCCCACCCTGAACTGGCGGATGATCCTCGGCGTCGGCCTGCTGCTGGCAGCCCTGCTGAGCAGCTGGGCGGCGCTGCGCAACCGCGAAAAGGCACCTGCCGCCGAAGGCCAGGACGCTGGCGTGGACTACATCCTGCACGATTTCCAGATCGTCGCCCTGGACGAACATGGCAAGGAATCGACCACCCTGCGCGCGCCCCTGCTGGAACGCCAGCGTGGTGACCAGACGCTCAACATCACCACGCCGCTGTTCGAAATGCCCGACAAGGATGGCAAGCACTGGACGCTGCGCGCCCAGACCGGCTGGCTCAGTGCCAAGGGCGACGAGATGAAGCTGCGTGGCAACGTCGCCGGCGACAGCCCGGCCGGCCCGGGCGTGGTCCCGACCACCTTCCGCACCGACCACCTGGATGTATTCCCGAAGGACAACCGCGCCCGCACCGATGCCCTGGTGACCATGACCCGGCCCGGCATGGAGCAGTCCGGCGTCGGGTTCGAGGTGGATTCGAAGAACAACACGTATCATTTCCTCAGCCAGTCCAAGGGCCGTTACACGCCCAAGCGCTGATTCCGCCGCCCGCCCGCGACGTCTTCCCGACAGGCGCGAAGCCGGCAGCCCCCACCCGCCGCCCCCGGTCCCGCCGGAGGGCCACCACCGGTAGAACGGACCCCGATGAAGATTCCCTTTGCAGCAGTGCTCGCACTCAGTCTTCTTGTCCCCGCTGTCGCCTTTGCCAAGTCGACGGACCGCAACGAAGCGATGAACATTGATTCCGGTGCGCAGTCCGGCACCCTCACCGGTGATGGCAAGACCGTGCTGTCCGGTGGCGTGATCATCACCCAGGGCACCCTGGACCTGCGCTCGTCCGAAGCGGAGATCTACCTCAAGGGCGGCGAAGCCGTGCGTGCGGTGTTCACCGGCAAGCAGGCCAAGATGAAGCAGCAGCTCGACGATGGCACCTGGATGGATGCGGTGGCCGACCGGATCGACTACGACATCACCACCGAGATCATCACCCTGACCGGCAACTACAAGGTCACCAGCGCGCGCGGCACCAATGCGGGCCAGCGCATGGTCTACAACACCCGCAGCGGTGAAATGAACTCCGGCGGTGATGGCAGCCGCGTGCGCACCGTGATTCCGCCGAAGAACAAGACGCCTGCTGCCGCTCCGGCTCCGGCTGGAGGCAAGAAGTAATGCTCGTCGCAACTGGCCTGCGCAAACGCTACAAGCAGCGCGAAGTCGTCAAGGACTTCGGGCTGACCCTGGACGCCGGTGAAGTGGTTGGCCTGCTCGGTCCCAACGGTGCCGGCAAGACCACCTGCTTCTACATGATCGTCGGCCTGGTCGGTGCCGATGCCGGCAGCATCGTGCTGGACGGCAAGGACATCACCGGCGACCCGATGTACACCCGCGCCAAGCAGGGCGTGGGCTACCTGCCGCAGGAACCGTCGGTGTTCCGCAAGCTGACCGTGGCCGACAACCTGCGCCTGGTGCTGGAACTGCGCGAGGACCTGGATTCGGCGGGCCGCGAGCGCGAACTGAACAGCCTGCTCGACGAACTGCAGCTTGGGCATGTTTCCGAACAGCTCGGCGCCAGCCTGTCCGGTGGTGAGCGCCGTCGCTGCGAGATCGCGCGTGCACTGGCCGCCAAACCGCGCCTGATCCTGCTCGACGAACCCTTCGCCGGTGTCGACCCGATCTCGGTCGGCGAAATCCAGCGCATCGTCACCCATCTCAAGCAACGCGGCATCGGTGTGCTGATCACCGACCACAACGTGCGCGAGACCTTGGGAATCTGCGACCGCGCGTATATCCTCGCAGAGGGCACCGTACTGGCCCAGGGCTCGCCCGAGGCGATCCTGGACAATGCCGACGTGCGTCGCGTCTACCTTGGGGATTCCTTCAAGCTGTAACCGCGGCCGCCGGGCCCTCTCCCTTCCGTTCGGCACAGGCATGAAGACTCGGCTGCAGACATCGTTGGGACAGCAGCTGGTGCTTACGCCCCAGCTGCAGCAGGCGATCAAGCTGCTGCAGATGTCCACGACCGAGCTGGAGCTGGAAATCGCCCAGGCGGTGGAGAGCAATCCGCTGCTGGACTGGTCGGACAGCAGCGACGAAGGCGCCGGTGTCGACAAGGACGGCAGCAGCGAGGACGCGGGCGGCGACAATGACGCCCCACCCGACAACGCTGAAAGCAGCGGCGACGACTGGGCGCCTGCCGAGCTGGACTGGAGCAGTGGCGGCAGCGGCGGTAGTTTCGATGACGACGACGACAACGGCAGTGCCGCCGAACGCGTTGCCGAAACCGAAACCCTGGCCGACCACCTGCTGTGGCAGCTGCACCTGACCCACCTGTCCAAGCGCGACCGCAGCATCGGCGCCGCGCTGATCGATTCATTGGAAGACGACGGCTATCTGCGCGAGCCGCTCTCGGCCATCGCCGAAGCGCTGTTGCCGGCAATCCACGCCGGTGAAGACGAAATCCTGACCGTGCTGCACCAGATCCAGCGCTTCGACCCCGTAGGCGTGGCCGCACGCAGCCTTGGCGAATGCCTGCAACTGCAGCTGGACGTGCTTCCTGCTGATACCCCGTGCCTGGCCCTGGCCCGGCAGGTTGCCGCCGGCCCACTGGAACAACTGCCGCGCTCGGGCGTGACCGGCCTGGCCCAGCAGCTGAAACAGCCGCTGGCCGAGGTCGAGACCGCCGTGGCCCTGCTGCGCTCGCTGGACCCGCGCCCCGGCACCCAGATCGCCCCGCTCGCCCAGGACACCTACGTGGTGCCCGACGTCGTCGTATGGCGGCAGAACGGCATCTGGCGCGCCGCGCTGGCCGCCCATGCCGGCCCCAAGCTGGTGATCCACCGCGGTTACGAGCAGATGATCCGCCGCTGCGGTGACGCCGATGCCGGTTATCTGCGCGGCCAGCTGCAGGAGGCGCGCTGGCTGCTGAAGGGCCTGCAGGCGCGAGGCGAGACGCTGTTGCGGGTAGTGCGAAGCCTGATCCAGCAGCAGGCGGGCTTCCTTGAATTCGGCGAACAGGCACTGCGCCCGTTGACCCTGCGCGAGATCGCCGGCGAACTGGGCCTGCACGAATCCACCGTGTCGCGCGCGATCGCCCGCAAACATGTGCGTACGCCACGCGGCACCCTGCCGCTGCGCGCCTTCTTCGCTTCGGGCATCGACACCGACGGCGGCGGCGAAGCGTCCAGCACCGCCATCCAGGCCATGATCCGGCGCCTGATCGATGACGAGAACCCACGCAAGCCGCTTTCTGACGCCAAGCTGGCTGACCTGCTCAAATCGTCGGGAATCCCAGTAGCGCGCCGCACCGTGGCGAAGTATCGTGAGGCCATGAACATCTCCGCCTCGCACGAAAGAGTCAGAATCGTTTGACGCGCCGCCGCGCCCGGCGGAGAGGTTCATTGGCACATCCGATCAAAGGAGAAACCCGATGCGCATCGAAACGTTTGGCAAAGATGTCGAAGTCACCCCGGCCCTGCAGTCCTATGTAGAGGAGAAGCTGGCCCGGATCGGCAAACACTTCGACCAGCACTGCGAAGCGCGGGTGACGCTCAAGCTGCAGAAGACTGAACACCACGTCGATGCCAGCCTCAATATTCCGGGTCAGACCCTGCACGCTGAAGCCAATGCGCAGACCATGTATGCGGCGATCGACCTGCTGGCGGACAAGCTTGACCGCCTGGTGATCAAGCACAAGGAGAAAAAACAGCAGCACGCACCGCTGCCGGTGGGCGACAATGGTGGCTGATCGCCACCGCTCCCCGCAGACATGCCCCTGACTGACCTCCTGGCGGCCGTGCAGACCCAGCTCTGCACGGCCACCGACCGCGACAGCGTCCTGCAGGCCGCGGCCGGATTGCTGGCCTGCCGCCAGGCCAACGCCGAACAGATCTATCTCAACCTGTGCCAGCGCGAGGCGTTGGGCAGTACCGCGATCGGCTACGGCATCGCCATCCCACATGGTCGTGCGCCGACCTTGGATCGTCCCCGTGGTGCGCTGCTGCGTCTGCAGACCCCGGTCGATTTCGGTGGTGACGAGCCGGTGGACCTGGTGTTCGCCATGGCCGTTCCCGCCCACTACACCCATCAACACCTGATGCTGCTGTCCGAGCTGGCCGAGCTGTTTTCCGCGCCCTGCATCCGCCAGGCGTTGCGCGAGGCCGGTGATGCACGGGAGCTGCGCCAGGCCCTGGACCTGACCCCACCGGCGAGCGCCGCATGAATACCAGCATCACTGCCCGCGAACTGTTCGAACAGCAGCGAGAGCGGCTCGGCCTGCGTTGGGCAGCGGGCAAATCCGGCGAGAAGCGCGAGCTGGAGGCCGGCAATACGGTCTCGCGACGCCCTTCGCTGGCCGGCTATCTCAATGCGATCTATCCCAACAAGGTACAGATCCTCGGTACCGAGGAACTGTCCTGGCTGGACGCGCTGGAACCACGCCAGCGCTGGGAAACCATCGAAAAGATCATGCAGTCGCATCCGCTGGCGCTGGTGCTGACCCGCAACCAGCCGTGCCCGGAAGACCTGCGCGCGGCCGCCGATGAATCCGGCACGCCGCTGTGGTTGTCACCCAAGCGCGGCCACGAACTGCTCAACCATCTGTCCTACCACCTGGCCCGGACGCTGGCGCCGCGGGTGATCCTGCATGGCGTGTTCATGGAGATCTACTCCATCGGCGTGCTGATCACCGGTGAAGCGGGATCAGGCAAGAGCGAGCTGGCCCTGGAACTGCTCAGCCGCGGTCACCGCCTGGTGGCCGACGACGCCCCCGAGTTCACCCAGATCGCCCCCGACGTGCTGGATGGCACCTGCCCGGAACTGCTGCAGGACCTGCTGGAAGTGCGCGGCCTGGGTGTGCTGAACGTGCGCGAGATGTTTGGCGACACCGCTGTAAAGAAGAACAAGTACCTTCGGCTGATCGTCCACCTGACCAAGCCGATGACCGAGCCCACCCCCCATGGTTACGAGCGCCTGACCGGCGACTCGGGCACGCGCCACGTGCTGGACCTGGACGTGCCGCTGATTACCCTGCCGGTGATGCCCGGCCGCAACCTGGCCGTCCTGACCGAGGCGGCCACCCGCCTGCACATTCTGCGTACCAAGGGTATCGACCCGGCGGCGATGTTCATCGCCCGCCACAGCAACCTGCTGGAACGGCGAACGCCCTGACCCCCCTGTCCTTCGAAGAGCCCGTCCATGAGCACCGTCATTCCCACCGCCCCGACCCTGATCATCGTCAGTGGCCTGTCCGGCTCGGGTAAATCCGTCGCCCTGAAGACCTTCGAGGACCAGGACTACTACTGTTCGGACAACCTGCCGATCCAGCTGCTGCCGGATTTCGTGCGCAATGTGCTGAGTCACCATGACGGCGCGGCATCGCGCCGGTTGGCGGTGGGCATCGACGTGCGTGGGCAGAGCGACCTGACCCAGTTGTCCAGCTGGCGGCAGCTGGCTACCGATGCCGGCGTCGACGCCAAGGTGCTGTTTTTCGAGGCCAGCGATGAAACGGTGCTCAAGCGCTATGCCGACACCCGCCGCCGGCACCCGCTGAGCCAGCTGGGCCTGTCGCTGCCCGAAGCGATTGCCCGTGAGCGCGAGCTGATCGCGCCGCTGCGCCGCGAAGCCGATGCGGTGATCGATACCAGTGCGTTGAACGTGCATCAGCTGCGGCGCCGGATCATCACTGAATTTGCGATGGGCCATGCCAGCCGCCTGTCGCTGCTGTTCGAATCGTTCGCCTACAAGCGTGGCGTACCGGCCGAGGCCGACTTCGTGTTCGACGCGCGCGTGCTGCCCAACCCGCATTGGGATCCGGAACTGCGTGCGTTGAGCGGCCGCGAGCCGGGCGTGCGCGACTACCTGGAGGCGCAGCCGGATGTGCAGCGCTACCTGGCGCAGCTGATGGATTTCCTGGATACCTGGCTGCCCAAGCTGGGCGATGGCACCCGCAGCTATGTGACGGTGGCCTTCGGTTGCACCGGCGGCAAGCACCGCTCGGTGTTCCTGGCCGAACGTCTGGCCCGCCATGCGCGTGAGATGGGCTGGGAAGACGTGGCGACGTACCACCGCGAACAGGATTGAGGGGGTCGGCCGGGCTGCGCCCGGCACCCGCAGAAACCACGGCAACGTCAACGGCAAGAGCCGGATTACGTGGGACGGCGGGGTGGGTCCGGTGGCGGGGGACGCCGTAAACCCATCCTTGGGGGCTTGGCCGCGGCATCCATGCCGCGGACACCCCCGCCACCGGACCCACCCCGCCTTCGACAGATAGCGGCGCATCGTCGTTTGGCTGTTGGTGGGTGTCGACCTTGGTCGACACGGTAGATCCACGCCATGCGTGGATGAATCTCTGTCAGGCATCGAAAAAACGGATGGGGTCGGATCCCTTTTTCAACGAAAAAGGGCTCTGACCCGAACAACGCTGAATACGGGACACAGTGCCCCTCTCCTGCTGCTATCGCCAATTCACCTTGACCTGTTAACGTGCAGTAATGACCTGTGGCATTCTCCTCGTAACACATCCTGGGGTCGGGATCGCCCTGCTCGACGTGGCGACCCGGCTTCTGCGGCAGTTGCCGCTGAAGACCGAAGCTTTCGAAGTACCGTTCGACGCAGACCTGGATGCTCTGCTCCCGCTCGCCTCGGCCGCTCTGCGGCGGGTCGATGGGGGTGATGGCGTGCTGATCCTGACCGACCTGTACGGCGCCAGCCCTGCCAACCTTGCCGGGCAGCTGGCCCGGTTGGGGACCCCGGTTCGCCGGGTGTCGGCGCTGAGTCTGCCGATGTTGCTGCGGGTGATGAATTATCCGGAACAGGGACTGGATCAACTGCCCGCCACTGCGGCGGCGGGCACCCGTAATGGAGCGATAGTCGACGATGCTTGAACGAGAACTCACTGTGAGCAACCGCCTGGGCCTGCATGCCCGGGCCACCGCCAAGCTGGTGCAGACCCTGGCGCCGTTCCGCTGCAACGTGACCATGGCCGCCAAGGGCCGTGAGATCAACGCCAAGAGCATCATGGGCGTGATGCTGCTGGCGGCCGGGCAAGGCACGCCGGTCACCATCCGCATCAACGGCGAAGACGAAGTCGCCGCGATGGATGCGGTGGTCGACCTGTTCGAGCGTCGCTTCGACGAGGACAACTGAGCGTGCCGCGCGCGCGCGCCGGCCAAACCCCTACCGGCCAACGGCCGGTACAGCTGCTGGCCGGCCACGGCGCCGCCCGCGGCACGGCAATGGGCCGCGCCCGCGTGCGCCTGCCGCATGCACTGGAAGTGGCCGAACAGCGCGTCGCCCCCTCCCAGGTTGAATCCGAGCTGGCACGCCTGCACCGCGCCGTGGACGCGGCGCGCACGGAGATGCACGAGCTGCGCCAGCGCCTGCATGGCGCGCTGAACCAGGAAGTGGGCGAGTTCCTCGACCTGCATGCGCTGCTGCTGGACGATCCCGAACTGCTGTTCGGCCTGGACGAACTGATCCGCAGCGGCCCCTACAGTGCCGGCTACGCACTGCGCCTGCAGCGCGACCGCCTGGCCAAAGTCTTCGACGGCATGGACGATGCCTACCTGAAGAGCCGCATGGACGACCTCGACCATGTGATCGGGCGCATCCATGCCTTCCTGCAGCCCGAGCGGCCCGCAGCGGTGAAGGGCCTGGCCGGCGAAATCCTGGTCTGCGACAACATCGCCCCTTCCGAGCTGGCCCAGCTGCAATCGCACGGCGTGGTCGGCATCGTCACCAGCGCTGGCAGCGCGCTTTCGCACAGTGCGATCCTTGCCCGCAGCCTGCACCTGCCGTTGATCGTCAGCGTGCCGCAGCTGCTGAACAAGGTGATCGACGGCGACGTGCTGATCATCGATGGCGCCGACGGCAGCATCACCGTCAACCCGCAGGCCGACAACCTGCGTGATTACCGGGCGCGCCTGAAGGAGCACGCACGCGAGCAGCGCGAGCTTGGCCGCCTGCGCAGCAAGCCCAGCCGCACCCGCGACCAGGTCGACATCGCACTGCTGGCCAACGCCGAATCGCTGGAAGATGTGACCCAGGCGCATGCGCTGGGCGCCCACGGCCTGGGCCTGTACCGCACCGAATTCCTGTTCCTGCAGCGCAACGAGCTGCCGGACGAAGAAGAACAGTTCCAGACCTACCGCGATGCGGCGCTGGGCATGAGTGGCCGGCCGGTGACCATCCGCACCCTCGACCTGGGTGCAGACAAGGCCGACCGCACCGGCCTGACCCTGAGCAACGAGGAAAACCCGGCGCTGGGCCTGCGCGGCGTGCGCCTGTCGCTGGCCCGGCCCAAGGTGGCCGACACCCAGATGCGCGCGATCCTGCGTGCCTCGGCCTACGGCAAGCTGCGCGTGCTGGTGCCCATGGTCAGCACCCGCGACGAACTGCTGGCGGTACGGCGGCGCATGCTGAAACTGGGCGAGCAACTGCGCGCCGAGGGCCACATGGTGGCCGAGCACGTGCCACTGGGCGCGATGATCGAAGTACCTGCCGCCGCGCTGGCGCTGGAGAGCTTCATCGATCTGGTCGACTTCCTGTCGATCGGCACCAACGATCTGGTGCAGTACCTGCTGGCCGCCGACCGCAACAACGAAGCACTGGGCGAACTGTATTCGCCGCTGCATCCGGCCGTGCTGCGCCTGCTGCAGATGGTGATCGAGACCGGCGCACGCCATCGCATCCCGGTGGCGGTATGCGGCGAAATCGCGGGCGACGCACGGATGACCCCGCTGCTGCTGGCACTGGGCCTGACCGAGTTCAGCCTGCACCCGGGCACCCTGCTGGAAGTACGCCGTGCTGTCCGTGATGCCGATCTGGGAGCCCTGCGCGCCCGCGCACCGAAGCTGCTGGGCATGCGTGACCGCCGCGGCATCGAGCGCTGGCTGGCGCTTGTGGCGGACGCGTCCTGACCCCCGCGCTACGCGCTCGCCGGGCACGGCCCGGCGCTACCGCCGCGTGTCACCTTTGGTAGCGCCGGGCCATGCCCGGCGGATTCGATCTGGGGCAGCAGCCCCTTGTTGTTCAAGGAGCGCACCGACAGGCGGGGGATGAGGTGGCATGCGTGGACCCCAGTGGCCTGTGGCCAGCGGGGTATGCGCTGAAACATCCCCTTGCGATAATGACGCGCTGAACACCCCTGTTGCCGCATCCTTGCTGGGATCGCGGCTTTTCTTATCCCGCGGGAGCTGCGATGGCTGAGGCCGTACGCCACGACAAGACTGCGCGCCAGTTGCGGATGCTGTCCGATGCACTGGACAGCGGTCGGCTGGGCCCGGTACGCCGTCTGGTCAATACCCTGGCGCCGGCCGAGATCGGCAACCTGCTCGAATCGCTGCCGCCGGGCAAGCGCGAGATCGTCTGGGGCCTGGTCGATCCGGAAGATGACGGCGAGGTACTGGTCCACGTCGGCGACGACGTGCGCGAAAGCCTGCTGGCGGACATGGACCCGGACGAAATCATCGCCGCGGTCGAAGACCTCGACATCGACGATCTGGCCGACCTGGTTGAAGACCTGCCGGACACGGTCATCGACGAAGTCCTCAAGTCGATGGATCGCGAGAACCGCGAGCGCCTGGAGCAGGTGCTGTCCTACCCCGAGGACAGCGCCGGCCGCCTGATGAACCCGGACGTGGTGACGGTACGCGCCGACGTCAACGTCGATGTGGTGCTGCGCTACCTGCGCCTGCGCGGCGAACTGCCGGACCACACCGATCACCTGTTCGTGGTCAGCCGCCGCCACCAGTACCTGGGCCGCGTGTCTCTGGCCTCGCTGGTGACCCACGAAGACACCACCCCGATCAACCGCCTGATCGACGATGAGCAGCCTGCCATCGATGTCGGCGAGAGCGACCAGGAAGTGGCGCGGCAGTTCTCCGACCATGACTGGATCTCCGCGCCGGTGGTGGATGACAACAACATCCTGATCGGCCGCATCACCATCGATGACGTGGTCGACATCATCCGTGGCCAGGCCGAGCACCAGGCGCTGGGCGCTGCCGGCCTGGACGAGGACGAGGACCTGTTCAGCCCGGTCTGGCGCGCGATGCGCCGCCGCTTGATGTGGCTGTCGGTGAATCTGTGCACGGCCTTCCTGGCCTCCAGCGTGGTCGGCCACTTCGAGGGCACCATCGACAAGCTGGTCGCCCTGGCGGTGTTGATGCCGATCGTCGCTGGCCTCGGCGGCAACGCCGGCACCCAGGTGCTGGCGCTGATGGTGCGCGGCCTGGCACTGGGCCAGGTCGGCAGTTCCAACGCACGCACGCTGCTGTGGAAGGAAGTGCGGGTGGCCCTGCTCAATGGCGTGGTGCTCGGTTCGGTGCTGGGCCTGATCGTGCTCGCCTGGTTCCACTCGCCCGGACTCTCGGCCGTGATCGCCATCGCGCTGACCTGCAACCTGTTGTTCGCGGCACTGGCCGGCGTGCTGGTGCCCCTGGGCCTGAAGCGCTTCGGCTTCGATCCGGCGCTGGCCAGCGGCATCTTCCTGACAGCGGTGACCGACTCGATGGGCTTCTTTACTTTCCTCGGCCTGGCCACCATGGTCCTGCTGCACTGACTGGAACTGCCATGGCAACGACGATCGAAAACTACTTTGCACCGGGTTGGCGCGACCAGCTTCACACCTGTGCCGCCTGCGAGTGGAAAGGCAGTTCGCGGGCAATGGTGATGGAACTGGACGAGGACGCCACCGAGTATGTGTGCCCGGTGTGCGAGAACCCGTTGCTGGTGGTGCTGCACCCGGACATGGCGCAGGTGCAGGCCGCGGCCGCAGGCGGCAATGCCGAAGCACAGGAGCAGCTGGAGATCATCGCCAGCTTCCCGCGCCCGCAGTGATGCGGCGCACGATGCCGGGCCGGTCGCGGCGCACTACCATCGAGGCGACATCGCCCTCATGGGAACCGCCATGCTTCGATCGCTTCTGCGCTGGCTGCCGCTGCTGGCCCTGCTGATGTTGACCGGGTGTGCCAGTACGCCGCCCGGTGCCCGCGGCCACTTCGAGGCACGTGCGGTGAAGGTGGACGGCGACACCGCCTACTACCAGGTGTTCATACCGGCCGCCGCCGCGCGCGCGGCTGGTCCGCTGCCGGTGGTGCTGTTCCTGCACGGCTCCGGCGAGCGCGGCGGCGATGGCGTGAAGCAGACCCACGCAGGCCTGGGCCCGTACCTGCGTCGGCACGCGGCCGACTTCCCCGCGCTGGCGGTGTTTCCGCAGGTTCCCGGCGACGAGGAATGGAGCGGCCGCAACAACCGGGTGGCGATCGCGGCACTGGATGCCACGATTGCCGAATTCGACGCTGACCCGGCAAGGCAGTACCTGACCGGAATGTCGATGGGCGGCTATGGCAGCTGGAACATCGCGCTGGACGATCCGAAGCGCTTTGCCGCGATCGTACCGGTCTGCGGTGCGGTGCTGGCACCACGTGCGGTACGCCCTACCCTGTTCGTCGAGCAGGTGGCGAACGAAGCGGATCCCTATGCGGTGATCGCGCAACGGTTGCAGCGCACCCCGATCTGGATCTTCCACGGCGCGCTGGATGATGTGGTGCCACCGGATGATGATCGCCGGCTGCATGCCGCGTTCCAGACCGCCGGCGCGCGCGACGTGCGCTATACCGAGTACGCGGAAGGCAACCACAATGCCTGGGATGCCACCTACGCCGACGCGGCGATGTGGGCGTGGCTGTTCGCCCAGAAGCGCTGAGTCACGGTCCCTGCTGGAAAACGTATGTCGGTGGGTGCCGACCGTTGGTCGGCACTATCTCTCCAATCCAATGTGTTCAATTGCCTGGAACCTCCCTTCGATCTCCCATCGACACCACGCATGGGGATATTCACCAAGCTGTGCGGTCAGCCCTGCCCTGATCGGATTCCCCAACACGTACATCGCATGCCGGTACAGTGATTCATCGGAGCGGATCGCGTGATCGTGATAGCTCGATTGCCAGAATCGCCCTGATCGGCCGAACATGCGGTTGATCCGCAATGCACTGCTCGATTTGAAGCGTTGCATGATGTAATCCAGCGAGAACGCGCGGAGTTCCACAAGCCAATGGATGTGGTTCGGCATGACCACATAGGCAAGTGAGTGTGTCAGGCCTTCAGCATCGATGCGGCGGACCACGTCCATCACCACCTGCGCGGCAGTGGCATCGTCGAAGTAGCGTCGACGCCCCTGAGTGACGGTGGTCAGGATGTAGGATTGCCCGATCCGGGAATGGCGGCCAAGGCATAGACGTGCACGGTTCATGGGCACAAGCGTGTGCCTACCGGCAGTGCCCTTCTATCGGGCAACTACTCCGATGCAGGTAGGCCTGTAGCCAATCAATGGTTGCGCCCAGCGCTTCACGGGACTGATTGCTCTGTGCCGACCAACGGTCGGCACCTACCGAGGCAGTTCGAGGTGATTCCCCTATGTGCCGACCAACGGTCGGCACCCACCAAGGCAGTTCGAGGTGATTCCCCTATGTGCCGACCAACGGTCGGCACCTACCGAGGCAGTTCGAGGTGATTCCCCTATGTGCCGACCGACGGTCGGCACCCACCAAGCCAGTTCAAGGTGATTCCCCTATGTGCCGACCAACGGTCGGTACCCACCAAGGCAGTTCAAGGTGAATTCCCACCCAACCGGGACGCGGGGTATCAACCCAGCAGGGTTTCCAGCACGGCCATGCGCACGGCAACGCCGTTGGCGACCTGGCGCAGCACCCACGACTGCGGGCCGTCGGCCACTTCGTCGGTCACTTCCACGCCGCGGTTGATCGGCCCCGGGTGCAGCACGGCTGCGTCCTTGCCGGCGCGGGCCAGGCGTGTGGTGTTCAGGCCGTACTGTGCGTGGTACTGCTCCAGCGACGGCACCAGGCCTTCTTCCATGCGCTCGCGCTGCAGGCGCAACATCATCAGCGCGTCGACGCCTTCCAGCATCGCGTCGAAATCATCACCGACCACGCAGCCCTTGAGGGTGTCGTCGTCAGGCAGCAGCGACTGCGGGCCACATACGCGGATCTCGCCCACGCCCAGCGTGCGCAGGGCATGCAGGTCGGTGCGGGCCACGCGCGAGTGCTTGACGTCACCGACGATCACCACCTTCATCTTCGAGAAGTCCGGGCCCTTGGCCTGGCGCAGGGTCAGCATGTCCAGCAGGCCCTGGGTCGGGTGCGAGCTGCGGCCGTCGCCGGCATTGACCAGCGCGGTGCCCTCGCCCGCCACCGCAGCCAGCGCCGCCACGGCGCCGTCATCGGGGTGGCGCACGACGAAACCACGCACGCCCATCGCTTCCAGGTTCTTCAGCGTGTCGCAGGCGGTTTCGCCCTTGCGCGTGGACGAGGTGGAGGCGTCGAAGTTCAGCACGTCCGCACCCAGCCGCTGCGCCGCCAGATGGAACGAGCTGCGGGTACGGGTGGAAGGTTCGAAGAACAACGTGCACACCGCCGATCCGCCCAGCACGTGGCGCTTGTTGCCGACACGGCCGACCGCGGCATCGCGGATCTGGCCAGCGCGGTCGAGCAGTTGCACCAGGGTGTCGCGGGGAAGACCTTCAAGCGTCAACAGGTGGCGCAGGCGGCCGGAGTCATCGAGTTGCTGGGCGGTCATGGCGGGGTTCGTATCGTCAGGGAATGGGAATGGCGTCGTCCGGCGACGACAACCAGCGGTCGATGATCACCGCCGCAGCCACGGCATCGAGCGCAGCCGCGTCGCGGCGACGCTTGCGCCCTTCGGCGCGCTCGACGGCGAAGCGGCGGGCGGCCTCGACCGAGCTGGAACGCTCGTCGATCATCACCACCGGCAGCTTGAAACGTTCCCGCAGCTGGCGGGCAAAGCCCTGCGCGCGCTTGCGGTTGGGCTGGTCCTGGCCGTCCAGGGTCAGCGGATCGCCGACCACCAGGCCATCGGGCTTCCATTCCTTGAGCAGGCGTTCGATCGCCGCCCAGTCGGGGCCATTGCCGTGCACATCGACCACGGCCACCGCGCGTGCATGCGCGGCGAAGGCACTGCCGATCGCCACGCCGATCCGGCGCGAGCCGACATCGAAACCGAGTACGGTGCCATCGCGACGGATGAGGGCCGGCTCAGACATGGCCGCTGTAATCGGTCAGCCGGAACAGATCGACGCCAATGCGCGACGCGGCGCCCTGCCAGCGCTGTTCCAGCGGCAGCTGGAACACCAGTTCGGCATCGGCCGGCACGGTCAGCCAGCTGTTTTCGGACAGTTCGCTTTCCAGCTGGCCGGCACTCCAGCCCGCGCAGCCCAGGGTGACCACGGCATTGGCCGGGCCTTCGCCACGCGCCATCGCCTCGAGGATGTCACGCGAGGTGGTCAGGTACAGGCCCTCACCGACGACGAGGCTGGAATCCCACGCGCGCGCGTCGTCATGGATGACGAAGCCACGCTCGGGATGCACCGGTCCGCCATTGAGCACCGGACGCGCCTGCAGGACGCCATCGCCGGTAGCGATCTCCATCTGCGCAAGCACTTCGCCCAGGGTGTACTCGGACGGCTGGTTGACCAGCACCCCCATTGCCCCGTTCTCGTCGTGCTGGCAGATCAGCGCGACGGTGCGGGCGAAGGTGGCGTCGATCAGCGACGGCAGCGCCACGAGCAGGTGATTGGCGAGGGAAGTCGGCGTTACTGGCATGGGCGCCATTCTAACCGCTGCGACCGGATGCGGGCGCGAAGGGATGGGCTAGGATGGCGCTCTTGCAAGGAGGACGACCCGATGCAGCAGGATGCAACGCTGTCATGGCCCACCCGCAGCATGATCGTGTTGATCGCGCTGCTGCAGGGGCTGATGCTTTTCGCGGCCCAGGAACTGGCGGATCAATGGCCGTTCCGGGACATCGGCTGGCGCTACTGCTGGTATGCCTGGGTATTGACCGTGCCCACCGCAGTGGCATTGACGCTGGTCGATCTGAAGGCCTGGCGCCTGTGGCTGCACGCCGGGTTGGCCTCGTTGCTGGTCCTCGCGCTGGCCGCCTGGACCGCCTCGAACCTGAGCGGAGAAACCGCGCTGTATGCGGCCGTGCTGCAGGTTCCGCTCTCGATCTGCCTGGCCGTTGCCACGTTCATTGCCCTGCCGTGGTGGCAGTTCCGCCTGCATGCCGGACATTGGCGGGCCGACTATGGCGCGTTGTTCGAACGCGCCTGGCAGAACGGGCTGACCCTGGTGCTGGCGGCGGTGTTCACCGGCTTGACCTGGCTGCTGCTGTGGCTGTGGGCGGCGCTGTTCCGGATGGTCAAGGTCGACTTTTTCCACGTCCTGTTCGGCAGCGATGCCTTCATCGCCTTGGCCACCGGCATGCTGGCAGGCTTCGGCGTGCTGATCGGGCGCACCCAGCATCGCGCGATGCAGATCACCCGCCAGGTGCTCTTCGCGATCTGCCGCGGCCTGCTGCCATTGCTGTCGTTCATCGCGGTGCTGTTCGTGCTGTCGCTGCCGTTCACCGGGCTGGCGCCGCTGTGGGCCACGCGTTCGGCCGCCAGCCTGCTGCTGGTGCTGGCGGTGCTGCTGATCAGCCTGGCCAACGCGGTCTACCAGCACGACGACGGCACCCCGCCCTACCCGGCATGGCTGCGCCGGCTGGTCGAGGCCAGCCTGCTGGCACTGCCGATCTACGCCGGCCTGGCGCTGTATGCGATGTCCCTGCGGGTCAGCCAGTACGGCTGGACCCTCTCGCGCTTCTGGGGCGTGGCGGTGGCAGTGCTGATTGCCGGCTATGCCATCGGCTACGCCTTCGCCGCACTGCGCCGGCAGGGGCGTTGGCTGCATCGGCTTGAGCCGGTCAACCGCTGGATGTGCTGGGCCGTGCTGGCAACCGCACTGCTGGCCATCTCGCCGGTGATCGACCCGGTGCGCATCACCCTGGCCAGCCAGATGAAGCGCCTGCGCGCCGATCCGGCGTTGATGACTGCGGACGCCGCAAATCAGCTGCGTTTCGAGCTGGGCCGTCGAGGTGTGCAGGCGCTGCGCACGCTGCAGAAAGCACCGTCATTGGCGGCCGACACGCGCGCCTCCAGCATCATCGTGCAGGCCCTGGCCCGGCAGAAGCGCGAGTCACGCTGGGATAACGACATCGACGATGGCGTGCGCGACCTCGCCAGCCTGAAGTCACGGATCGTGCAGGCCAAGGGCACCGCCTCGCCAGCCGATGACTGGTGGCAGGCGATACTGGACCGTCGCTTGCACGCGGGCGATTGCCTGGACGACGACAAGACCGGCGACAACCGCTGCGTCACCCTGCGCCGTGACCTGGACGGCGATGGAGAAGACGACGTGCTGCTGTGCATGACCAGTCTGTACAGCGGTCCGCGCTGCCAGCTGCACGTGCGTGAACCGGCTGGCTGGAGAAAGGAGGGTGATGTTTCCTTCCAGGACGTTGACCAGCGCACCCCGGACGGGGCCCCACAGGCCCTGCGCGACGGCCGCCTGACCATGCAGCCGCCGCGCTGGCCGACGCTGCTGCTTGACGGCGCGGCGGGCCAGCTGGAGATTGATCGCAGCAACGACCGCGCGGAGGCGGCCACACCATGAGCGGATACTGCCGCATCGCCCCGGGCCATCCGGTGCACGAGTACTACCACGCCAATGAATATGGCTTCCCGCAGCGCGATGAGCGTGAACTGTTCGAGCGCCTGCTGCTGGAGATCAACCAGGCCGGCCTGAGCTGGGAAACCATCCTGAAGAAGCGCGAGGGATTCCGCGCAGCCTATGACGCGTTCGACGTTGATCGCGTCGCCGCCTACGCCGAGCAGGACATCGAGCGCCTGCTGTCGGACCCGGGCATCATCCGCAACCGCTTGAAGGTGCTGGCGGCGATCCACAACGCGCAGGTGATCCAGCAGCTGCGCCAGAGCCACGGCAGTTTCGCCGCCTGGCTGGACGCACACCATCCGCGCAGCAAGGCCGACTGGGTGAAGCTGTTCAAGAAGACGTTCCGCTTCACCGGTGGCGAGATCACCGGCGAGTTCCTGATGAGCCTGGGCTACCTGCCGGGCGCGCATGCCGAGGACTGCCCGGTGCATGCAACGCTGCTGAAGCTGGCACCGCCGTGGGTACAGGCAGCGCGCGGCTGATGCGCATCCACCGGGCATGGTCCGGCGCTACCGGGGCGCGTGGCGCCTGGGCAGGCGATCCGCCGAATGCGGAATCAGACGCCCATGTAGCGGCCCGGGCGGTGGTTGAACATCAGCACCAGGCTGAGCACCACCGCACCGATGGCCGAGTACATCACTTTCGACGGCGACAGCACGAAGAACGCGGCCACCATCAGGCACGCATCGAAGGACATCTGCACCTTGCCGGCGCTCCAGCCGCGGGTGCGCTGCAGGTACACCGCCAGGATGCCGATGCCGCCGAGGCTGGCGCGATGGCGGATGAAGAACAGGATGCCCAGGCCGGACAGCGCGCCCCCGACCAGCGCCGAGTACAGCGGCGCGATATGCGAAAAGTCCGCCCAGCGCGGCAGGATGTCGGTGAGCAGGCCGCAGGCGGTGACCGCTGCGAACGTCTTCAGGGTGAATTCCCAGCCCATGCGGCGCACGGCCACCCAGTAGAACGGCAGGTTGACCAGCACGAACACCAGGCCGAAGTTCCAGCCCATCGAATAGTGCAGCAGGAAGGCCGTGCCGGCCATGCCGCCGATCATCAGCCCGCCCTTGGCGAAGATCGCCAGACCCAGTGAGGCCACGAGCATGGCCAGCACCATGCCCTGCACGTCCTCGGCGACCGAGTGGCGCAGCGCCTTCTCATCGGCGGGGGTGCCGGCAACATCGGGCGGCGGGGTCAGCGGGCCAGCGGTGACCAGGTGGCCGTCAGCGTCGTCGCACGGCGCCGGGCCATGGGATTGGAGGGACATACAGGTGGGGGCACTACGGGTGGGGAGCGGTATTAGACACGATCTGCATGACAGTTGCAGATGAAATCGTTCAGTTGGGAGTTGCGGCGAACGGCGCAGCCCCTCGTGGCTGGGCGGCGTAATGCAGTTCAGTGGCTTGGCCGGGCGGGGTGAGGCTGCGGGGGACGCCGTTAATCCGTCCCTGGAGGCTTGGCCGCGTCTTGCTCGTGTGCGCTGTCCTGCGCACACGGCAAGACCGGGGTTGGGCGTCCTGCCCAACCCGCCCGAGGCATGCCTCGGGCCCATGCCGCGGACACCCCCGCAGCCTCACCCCACCCGGCCTTGGACAGGTTCCGTGCGCGTCCAGCCACGTAGAGAGAAAAGAAGAGCAGAAGCGGGTCGCTTCGCTAGGTGGAGCGGTTGTCTCAGCGCTGGGTGGCCAGGTGGTGGGCGACCAGGGCGTTTGCGTGGCCATGGCCCAGCCCGTGCTCGGATTTCAGGAAGCTGACCAGTTCCATGTGCTTCAGCCCCGGCCGTTTGGCCAGCAGCGCCAGCCAATGCGCCACCGGCTGCCCGTAGGTCTTTTCGATGGAAGGAAAATAGGACGCCGGGCCCTTGGGTTTGCTGTCGGTGCTCATGTGCTGCTCCCTGTTGTTTGGAAAGTACCCATTCGACGAACCACAGAACCACAAATCGACATGGCGCATTAACCGAACAACCCCGGCAGCACCTGGCACGCATCCACGCATGGCGCGGATCTACGTGTCGACCAAGGTCGACACCCACCAAGAGCAGGCCATGCCGCTCCACAGGAAGCCCGCTGTTGCTGTTGCTGTTGCGGTTGCCGGCTCGCGGCCGGCATTACCGCAGGCGCCGGGCGCAGCCCGGCCGTATCATCCCCTCATGCCGCGTGAAAACCTCAACGACCTGCAAGCCTTCGTCCACGTTGCCCGCGAAGGCAGCTTCACCAAAGCCGCTGCCCAGCTGGGTGTCTCCCAGTCCGCCCTCAGCCACGCCATGCGCGGGCTGGAAGAGCGACTGGGCGTGCGCCTGCTGACCCGCACCACCCGCAGCGTCGCCACCACCGAGGCCGGTGCCCGCCTGCTGGAAACCCTGGCCCCGCGCCTGGCAGAGATCGAAGACGAACTGGCCGCGCTGGCCGAGTACCGCGAGCGCCCCGCAGGCACCATCCGCATCAACGCCACCGGCCACGCCGCCGAATACCTGGCCTGGCCCAGGCTCGCGCCGCTGCTGCAGCAGTACCCGGACCTGAAGGTCGAGCTGACCACCGATTACGGCCTGGCCGACATCGTCGCCGAGCGCTACGACATCGGCATCCGTCTCGGTGAGCGCCTGGCACGCGACATGGTGGCGCTGCCGATCAGTCCGCCGCTGCGCATGCGCGTGGTGGGGGCACCGTCGTACTTCCGCCAGCACGTGGCGCCGGTGCATCCGCACGATCTGGCCGCGCACAACTGCATCACCCTGCGCCTGCCCACCCATGGCGGCCTGATGCCGTGGGATTTCGGTCAGGATGGCAACGAGCTGAGCATCCGCGTCTCTGGTCAGTGGACCTTCAACACCATGGGCATGACGCGGGCTGCGGCGCTGGCCGGCAGCGGATTGGCCTGGCTGCCCGAGGACCAGGTGCAGGCGGCCCTGCTGGAAGGCCGCCTGCAATCAACACTGGATGACTGGTGCCCGCACTTCGATGGCTACTACGCGTATTACCCGTCACGCCGGCACGTCACCGTGGCGATGCGTACGGTGCTTGATGCGCTGCGCGGACCGATGGTGGGGTGAGGCGTGCGGACCAACGGTCCGCACCCACCACAGGACGAGAGTCCGCACCCACCACAGATCGAAAGACCGCGCCCACCAAAGATCGAAAGACCACACCCAGCACAGGACGAAAGTCCGCGCCCACTGCGATCAGCCCTTGGCCTGCGCTGCGCGCTGCGCGTTGTAGCGCTCGCCGACGATGGCGATCTCCTGCAGCGTCTGCGCGATGCGCTCCAGCTCGGCGGGAGACAGCTGCAGGTCGGCGGCGGCAAGGTTCTCTTCCAGGCGATGGATCTTGGTCGTACCCGGAATCGGCACGATCCACGGTGCCTGCGCCAGCAGCCAGGCCAGCGCGACCTGTGCCGGGGTGGCGCCCCGCGCCGCCGCGATCGTGGTGATGCGGTCAACCAGCGCTTGATTGGCGCGACGCGCTTGCACTTCGAAGCGTGGCACGGTGTTGCGGAAATCGTTGTCGGCGAAGGTGGTGTCGGCGTTGATCGCGCCAGTCAGGAAGCCGCGACCGAGCGGGCTGAACGGCACGAAGCCGATGCCGAGTTCCTGCAGCGCCGGCAGCAATTCGCGTTCCGGTTCGCGCCACCACAGCGAGTACTCGCTCTGCACTGCGGCCACCGGTTGCACGGCATGCGCGCGACGCACCGTGGCGGCGCTGGCTTCGGACAAGCCGAAGTGGCGCACCTTGCCCTCGGCGATCAGGTCACGCACGGTGCCGGCCACATCCTCGATCGGCACGTTCGGATCCACGCGGTGCTGGTAGAACAGGTCGATGTAGTCGGTGCGCAGGCGCTTGAGGCTGGCTTCGGCCACCGCACGGATGTTCTGCGGACGACTGTCCAGGCCGGTGTCGACCTGTGCGTCCTTGAAGCCGAACTTGGTAGCGATCACCAGCTTGTCGCGGTGCGGTGCCAGCGCCCTGCCGAGCAGGTCTTCGTTGGTATATGGACCATAGACTTCGGCGGTGTCGAAGAAGGTCACGCCGCGTTCGACCGCGGCGTGCAGCAGGGCGATGCCCTGGCTCTGCTCGACGGCGGGACCGTAGCCGTGGCTCAGGCCCATGCAGCCCAGGCCCAGGGCGGAGACTTTCAGGCCGCTGCGGCCGAGTTCACGTGTCTGCATCGTCGTGCTCCAGTAAGGGAGCGATGACGATACGCCTGCAGGGGCAGCGGATTGAACGACCTGGATGGCAGTCGGTCATGACTGGATTTCATGAATGCCGTCCTGCCATCCATCGCACTGCCGACGGCAGCGGCACCTTCGTTACCGGACCTCTGAAATCTCCACGCCATCCAACCCCTGCGACAGGGTGCGGGCATCGCCGCCCTGGCTGAGCTTGATGCGCAGGCGCACTTCGTTCTGCGAATCGGCGTAGCGCAGCGCGTCCTCGTAGCTGATCTCACCGGCCTGGTACAGCTCGAACAGGCTCTGGTCGAAGGTCTTCATGCCCAGCTGGACCGATTCCTTCATCAGCTCCTTCAGCTTGTGGATCTCGCCGTCGCGGATGTAGTCCTGCACCAGCGGCGTGCCCAGCAGGATCTCCATCGCCACCTTGCGCGAGCGGCCATCCGGCGAAGGAATCAACTGCTGCGCGACCACGCCCTTGAGGTTCAGCGACAGATCCATCAACAGCTGGTTGCGGCGATCTTCCGGGAAGAAGTTGACGATGCGGTCCATCGCCTGGTTGGCGTTGTTGGCGTGCAGCGTGCACAGCACCAGGTGACCGGTTTCAGCGAAGGCGATGGCGTGGTCCATGCCCTCGCGGGTACGCACCTCACCGATCATGATCACATCCGGCGCCTGGCGCAGGGTGTTCTTCAGCGCGGCTTCCCAGCTGTCGGTATCGATGCCGACTTCGCGCTGGGTGATGATGCAGCCCTCGTGCTTGTGCACGAATTCGATCGGATCTTCGATGGTGATGATGTGCCCGGTCGAATTCTGGTTGCGGTAACCGATCATCGCTGCCAGCGAGGTTGATTTACCGGTACCGGTAGCGCCGACGAACAGGATGATGCCGCGCTTGGTCATCGCCAGCGTCTTGATGATCGGCGGCAGGCTCAGCTCTTCCACGGTGGGAATGCGCGTCTCGATGCGACGCAGCACCATGCCGACCTGGTTGCGCTGGTAGAAGCAGCTCACGCGGAAGCGGCCGACGCCGGACAGGCCGATGGCGAAGTTGCATTCGTGGGTCTTTTCGAATTCTTCGCGCTGCGCCGGCGTCATCACATTCAGCACCAGGTCGCGGCTCTGCTGCGGCGTCAGTGGCGTCTGGGTGATCGGCGAAATCTTGCCGTTGACCTTGATCGCCGGCGGCATGCCGGCGGTGATGAACAGGTCCGAGGCGCGCTGGTGCGCCATCAGCTTGAGGAACGAGGTGAAATCGATGGTGGTCGCGGTGGTGTTCACGGCGGGCTCCCAATGGGGCATGTACCAGGAATCGGTCGGTGGAGGAAACAGCGCGGGGCCGGCGACGTATTCGCGCGCCCTGCCCCGCCATTGCCTCGCCTTACTCGAACAGACGCTTGTCCTTGGCGTATTCGCGGGCCTGGTTGCGGGTGATCAGGCTGCGCTTGACCAGGTCCTGCAGGTGCTGGTCCAGGGTCATCATGCCGTACTGCTGGCCGGTCTGGATGGCCGAATACATCTGCGCCACCTTGTCCTCGCGGATCAGGTTGCGGATGGCCGGGGTGCCCACCATGATTTCCCACGCAGCGGTACGACCGCCACCGACCTTCTTCAGCAGCGCCTGCGAAATGACCGCGCGCAGCGATTCGGACAGCATCGAGCGCACCATCGGCTTCTCGCCGGCCGGGAACACGTCGATGATGCGGTCGATGGTCTTGGCCGCCGAACTGGTGTGCAGGGTGCCGAACACCAGGTGGCCGGTTTCCGCGGCGGTCAGCGCCAGGCGGATGGTTTCCAGGTCACGCAGTTCGCCGACCAGGATGATGTCCGGGTCCTCACGCAGTGCCGAACGCAGCGCTTCATTGAAGCCGTGCGTATCGCGGTGCACTTCGCGCTGGTTGATCAGGCACTTCTGCGAGGTGTGCACGAATTCGATCGGATCCTCGACGGTGAGGATGTGGCCGTATTCGTTCTTGTTGATGTAGTCGATCATCGCCGCCAGCGTGGTCGACTTGCCCGAACCGGTCGGGCCGGTCACCAGGATCAGGCCCTGCGGCTGCTGGATCACCTCGCGGAACAGCGGCGGGCAGGCCAGGTCTTCCAGGGTCAGCACTTCGGACGGAATGGTACGGAACACCGCACCGGCGCCACGGTTCTGGTTGAACGCGTTGACACGGAAGCGCGCCAGCGACGGGATCTCGAAGGAGAAATCGACTTCGAGGAATTCCTCGTAATCGCGGCGCTGCTTGTCGGACATGATGTCGTACACCAGCGCGTGGACCTGCTTGTGGTCCAGGGCTGGAATGTTGATCCGGCGAACATCACCGTCCACGCGGATCATCGGCGGCAGGCCTGCGGACAGATGCAGGTCGGACGCTTTGTTCTTTACGGAAAACGCCAACAGCTCGGCGATATCCATGAGCGGCTACTCCCCAATAACGGCTTCGACTGGAAGGATCTTTCCCCGGGCGGCAGTATAGCCTCCTGATTGAACGGAACGCGTTACGTGGCCACTCCCCTGCCCCAGATCCTGAGCAACCTGCACAACGCCGCCGCTGCCGCCGGGCGGCCACCGCCGCGCCTGCTGGCGGTGTCCAAGACCCAGCCGGCCGAGGCCGTGGCTGCGCTTGCCGCGCAGGGCCAGACCGCGTTCGGCGAAAACTACGTGCAGGAAGCGCTGGCCAAGATGCAGGAACTGCGGCCGCTGGGCCTGGAATGGCACCTGATCGGCCACCTGCAGTCGAACAAGGCCGAACCGGTGGCCACGCACTTCGACTGGGTGCAGAGCGTGGACCGGCCCAAGCTGGTCGCCGCGCTGGCCCGCTACCGCCCCGCTGAACGCGGCCCGCTGAACGTACTCATCCAGGTCAACATCGATGACGAGTCGAGCAAGCACGGCTGCGCGCCGGACGACGTGGACGCGCTGGCGGCAACCATCGCCGCCGAGCCGAACCTGCGCCTGCGCGGCCTGATGGCGATTCCTGCGCCGTGGCCCGACGCCGAGCGCCGGCGCGACGCGTTCGTGCGCATGCGCACACTTTTCGAGGCGCTGGCTGCCGCTCATGCCCAGGTGGACACCCTGTCGATGGGCATGAGCAGCGACTACGCTGAAGCGATCGCCGAAGGTGCCACCCTGGTGCGCATCGGTACCGCCCTGTTCGGCGCGCGTCCGCGCCCGGCCTGATTCCAAGGAGATTCCCATGGCAGCTGATTCCATCACCTTCATCGGCGGCGGCAACATGGCCCGCAGCCTGATTGCCGGCCTGATCCGGCAGGGCGTGCCGGCCGCGCACATCCACGTGGCCGAACCGGTGGCCGAACTGCGCGAAAAGCTGGCTGCCGATTTTGGCGTGCAGACCCACGACAACGCGGCCGCTGCGGCGGCGCAGGGCAACACGTGGCTGCTGGCGGTGAAACCGCAGGTGCTGCGCGAGGTCTGCCAGTCACTGCAGGTGTTGGCGCAGGCACAGGAGCCGTTGGTGATCTCGATCGCCGCCGGCATCACCAGCCCGCAGCTGCAGCGCTGGTTGGGTGGCACGCTGCCGGTGGTGCGCGCGATGCCCAACACCCCGGCCCTGCTCGGCGCCGGGGTCACCGGCCTGTATGCCACGCCAGCGGTGGATGCGCAGCAGCATGCGCAGGCCGAACGCGTGCTGGCCAGCGCGGGACGCACGGTGTGGATCGACGACGAAGCGCAGATGGATTCGGTCACCGCCGTATCCGGCAGTGGCCCGGCCTATGTGTTCCTGCTGGCCGAAGCAATGGAAGCGGCCGGCATCGCACAAGGCCTGCCTGCAGAAGCGGCGCGCACGCTGGTGGTGCAGACACTGCTGGGCGCCTCGCGCATGCTGGACGAAGCCGGTGAAAGCCCAGCCGAACTGCGGCGCCGGGTGACCTCACCCAACGGCACAACCCAGGCGGCGATCGAAAGCTTCCAGGCAGGTGGGTTTGAAGCGTTGGTGGAAAAGGCACTGCGTGCCGCGCAGGTGCGTGGGCAGGAACTGTCTGCCGCCAATGATTGAAACAAGTGTGCCGACCAACGGTCGGCACCCACCGCCATCCACGCATGCGTGGATCTACGTGCCCAGCCTGGCCATGACGAAATCAACGAAACACTGCAGCCGCGGTCGGGGGCGACGGTCGGGCAGGTAGATCAGGTGCATCGGCCGTGGCTCGGGCAGATAGTCGCGCAGCAGTGGCTTCAATCGTCCCGCTGCGATTTCACCGGCAAGCAGCGCGGTCGGCTGCAGCACCAGGCCTGCGCCCGCCACGGCTGCTTCGCGGAGCGCGTAACCGTCATTGCTGGTCAACCGCGCTTCCCAATCGACCTGTTCGCCATTGGCCAGCTGCCAACCGTGACCGCCGCGCCAGGCCAGGTGGCTCAGGCAATCATGTCCTTCAAGATCGGCGGGCGTGCGCGGCGTACCACGGCGGCGCAGGTACGACGGTGATGCACACAGACTCATCGCATACGGCGGCAGCGGCCGCGCCACCAGTTCCTGCGACGGCAGCGGACCGACGCGGATGGCTGCATCGAAGCCATCCTCGATCAGGTCGATGCGGCGATTGCTCAGGTCCAGCTCGATGTTCAGCAGCGGCTGTGCCCGCAGCAGATCGCTCAACACGGGAGCCAGCACGCAGCTGCCCCAGGTGGTCGGCGCACTGACCCGCAACAGCCCGCGTGGCTGCACCTGCAGCCCGGCCACGTCCGCCTCGGCCTGCTGCACCTGTTCCAGCACCTGCCGGCAACCGGCCAGGTAGGCAGTGCCGGCTTCGGTCAGGCGTTGGCGACGGGTGTTCCGCTGCAGCAGCGCGGTGCCCAGGTGCGCTTCCAGCTGCTGGATGTACTTGCCGACCATCACCGCCGACACCTGCAGGTGGCTGGCGGCAGCGGAAAAACTACCGTGCTCGGCCACGGCGACGAAGGCCTGCATGCAGCGCAAGGTATCCATTGCAAATCCATGGTTAGGAATATGCGAATCATAAGCCACTTACCAAACCAACCGGTGACAGCGCAGACTGCATCCATCCCCTCTCGCAAGGAGCTGTCATGAAGATTCTTCTCGTCGGTGCCAGCGGCACCCTCGGCCAGGCGGTCGCCCGCCACCTGGGCCAGCAGCACGACATCCTCGCTGCCGGCCGCCACAGCGGCAGCCTGCGCGTGGACCTCACCGACGACGCCAGCGTGCGCGAACTGTTCGCGCAGACCGGCCCGGTCGATGCGGTGATATCCACCACCGGCAAGCTGCATTTCGGCCCGTTGCAGCAGATGACACCCGAACAGTTCAACGTCGGCCTGCAGGACAAGCTGCTCGGCCAGGTACGCCTTGCACTGGCCGCGCAGCACCATCTCAACGCTGGCGGCTCGATCACCCTGACCAGCGGCATCGTCAGCGCGCAGCCGATCCGCGATGGCGCCAACGCCACCGCCGTCAACCATGCGCTGGAAGGTTTCGTGCGGGCGGCGGCGCTGGAACTGCTGCCGCGCGGGCTGCGCATCAACGTGGTCAGCCCGAACGTGCTGGTGGAATCGATGGAAGCCTATGGCCCCTACTTCCCCGGCTTCGAAGCGGTGACCGCACAGCGCGCGGCGCTCGCCTTCCAGCGCGCGGTGGAAGGCATCCAGAGCGGCGAAACCATCACCGTCTGGTAACGAGCGTGCCGACCAGGGTCGGCACCCACCAGCACGGTCAGCCCCAGCGCATCGGGCCGTCGCCGCGCTCGCCGAGCACGTCATCCGGGTTGGCCAGGCGGCAGCGCTTCAGTGACAGGCAACCGCAGCCGATGCAGCCGGTCAGCTCGTCGCGCAGCAGCTGCAGCATGTGGATGCGTTCCTCCAGCTCCACCTGCCAGCGTGCCGACAGCTTGGCCCAGTCGGCCTTGGTCGGCGCCCGCCCCTGCGGCAGGCTCTCGAACGCACGTGCCACCGCTTCCAGCGGCATGCCTACGCGTTGCGCCACGCGGATCACCGCCAGCCGGCGCAGCACGTCGCGGGCGTAGCGGCGCTGGTTACCCGACGTGCGCAGGCTGCTGATCAATCCCTTGCGCTCGTAGAAATGCAGCGCAGAGACGGCCACGCCGCTGCGACGGGCGACATCGCCGACGCTCATGTCCTGTGCCAGCATCGATTGACCTCAACTTTGGTTGAGGTGGCATGCTGCTACCATCGCCGCCAGATGACAAGCGCGGCCCGTCCGCCCCCGCAGGAACCCGATGCCCTCCCCCGCTGCCACGGCCGATCCGGTCGATTCCTCCATCCTGTCCGCGCGCTACCGCGCCACCACCCTGGGCATGGTCGCCCTGGTCTCCCTGCATGCCTTCGAGGCACTGGCGGTGGCCGCAGCAATGCCGACCGTGGCCGAGGCCTTGGACGGCCTGCGGTTGTATGCGTTGGCCTTCGGCGGCACCTTGGCCACCAGCGTGATCGGCATGACCCTGGCCGGCCGCTGGGCCGACCGCCACGGCCCCGCACGCCCGCTATGGTGGGGCCTGGCCTGCTTCGTGCTGGGCCTGCTGCTGGCGGGCTTCGCCCTGCGCATGGGCATGCTGGTGGCCGGACGCCTGCTGCAGGGCCTGGGCGCAGGCGCCATTTCGGTGTCGCTGTATGTGATGGTCGGCCGGACCTATCCCGAGCATCTGCGGCCGAAGGTCTTCGCCGCGTTCTCTGCCGGTTGGGTGGTGCCGTCGATGATCGGCCCGGCGCTGAGCGGTGTGATCGTGCAGCATCTTGGCTGGCGCTGGGTGTTCCTGGCGGTGCCGCTGCTGGCGATACCGGCCGGCCTGCTGCTGCGACCGGCGCTGGCGCGCATGCAGGCTGCAGCCATGGATGTTGCCGATGATGGCCGCGGCAACATCGTGCGCTGGGCCAGCGGCGCCTCCCTGGCTGCCCTGCTGCTGTATCTGGGCGGGCAACAACAGGGCGTACCTGCACTGCTGTGCATCAGCGTGGCGATGCTGGCGCTGCTGTTCTGCGTGCATCGCCTGTTGCCCGCCGGCACCCTGCGCCTGCGCCGTGGCCTGCCCAGTGTGATCGCATTGCGTGGTGTGGCCGCTGCCGCGTTCTTCGCCTGCGAGGCCTACCTGCCCCTGCTGCTGCAGCGCGAGCGTGGGCTGTCACCCAGCTGGGCCGGTGCCGTGCTGAGCCTGGGCGCGCTGGGCTGGTTCACCGGCTCGTGGCTGCAGGGTCACCAGCAGCGCGGCTGGTCGCGGCAGCAACTGCTGCGCGTGGGCACACCGCTGATGACCGTGGGCATCGCCGCGACGCTGGCGGTGCTGTTCACTGCGGTGCCACTGCCGGTCGCCCTGGTCGGCTGGACGCTGACCGGCTTCGGCATGGGCATGATCTACGCCAGCCTGTCGGTGCTGACGCTGTCACTGTCACCACCACACGAACAGGGTGCGAACACCTCGGCCCTGCAGTTGAGCGAAGCATTGTCGGTGACCACCGCACTGGCGGTATCCGGCGCGCTGTTCGCACTGTTCGTGGAAAGCGCCCCGCATACCGGTTACATCCTGTGCCTGGCCATCACCCTGGGCCTGGCGGTGTTCGCCACGGTGATCGCACGTCGCGTGTAGACGCCCCGGAGAGCGTCCCGTTACGGCCTCGCCACCGTACCCACTTCATCGATGTCCTGGTGCAGGATGCGGCGCACTTCCAGCACTGCCTGCGGCGTCTCCTGCACGCTGTGGCCGGAGATGATCACCTTCTCCGACAACGCGCCCGGCAGGTGCGAGCTCCAGTAAGGCACCAGCCCATCGTCGGATTTCTCCACCGGCAGTTCCGGTTTGCGCTGGGCGATGATGGAGTGGTACTTCAGGCCCGGCGTGATCGGCAGCTGCGCAGCGGCTTTCACGAACGGGTCGCTGGCCTTGAGGTTGTCGATACTGTTGGGAATCTTCGGCTTGGCCGTGCCATCCGCCTGCTGCTCGGCCTGTGCCAGTGCCAGGAACACATCCTCGAACTTGCCGAGGATGGTCAGCGGCAGGCGCACCAGGCGGCCGATCAGGCGGCCGACCTTGTTGCCGGCGATGTCCGTGCCCTGGTGCGGGGCGGCGATGAAGATCGCACGCTCCACGTTCGGTTCGGCCTTGAAGTGCAGCAGCGGACCCAGCTTGGACTGCACCCGCTTCAGGCGTTCGCCCTTCAGGTTGTAGTTGGCGAGCAGATCGTTCCACAGCACGTCGCCCGAGTCGCTGACCAGCAGGCGCGCCAGCACGCCACCCATGCTGTGGCCGATGTAGACCATGTCCTTCGAGGCGCGCGTGCTGCCGTTGGGGTCGAAGTGCTGCAACGTGTCGTTGAATGCGTTGGCGATCTCGTAGCGGTTCAGCGCGATCGGCGCGTTGGTCGGGTAGTACACCTGCCACACCTGGAACTGCTGGCGCAGTTCGGGGTCACCCATGATCTCGTTGGCCAGGTTCACCCACGCTTCCGGGCTGCTGCCCAGGCCATGCAGCATGAAGATGATGCGGCGGTTCGGATCCCACGGCTGCATGAGGTAGATGTGCGGCTCGCCGATGCCCTCGCTCATGCCGAACAGGGTACGCAGCGACTGCGTGGCGAACCCGCTCTGCGCCAGCCACAGACCGTAGGCGGCGGTGAAGTTGCCCGCCAGCGGCACCTCTTCGCCATGCAGGGTGATGCGCTCGGTGGCCTCGGGCGAATAGCCATCCAGCAGCACCTGGCGGGTGCGCATCACGTCTTCCAGCGTGTTGCCTTCAAAACGCAGCAATGCCGTGACGTTGATCGAGGACATCTCGCTGTACTCGGGCACCGAATCATCGTGCTGGTGGCGGCGTCCGCGGCGGACGCCCTCCTCCTGCTCGTCCTTGGTGGCCTGCGCCTGTGCCGTTTCGGCCTTGGCCCCTTCCGCGGCGACGGCAGGCACCACCAGCTTCGGCGGGTCCATCACCATCACCAGCTCGGCGCCGAAACCATCGCGGCGATAGGTGCTGCGCATGCCGACGAAGCTGACGGTACCGGCCGGCACCAGCTGCTTGGGGATGCTCTTCAATGAAAGGCGCTGGAAATCGGAAGCCAGCGTCCAGCTGCCCGCCGACACCGGCTTGGTGTAGTCCTCGCCGGCCAATGCCGCGGCACGGGCACGCGCGAACAACACCACGGCGGCCTTCTCGGCAGCATAGTTGTAGTAATCGCGTACCTGCGTCTGCCGATCCTCGAACGCGCGATCGGAGGGCGAGCGCCCGCTGTAGAACAGATAGGCATAGCCATAGCGCGCCGCCTCCAGCCATGCATCCAGCGCTGCATCGCTCATCGGCGGTTCGTTGGCCGCCTGCTTCTTCGGCGTCAATGCCAGAGCGGCCTTCACCCACAGCTCGGACAGCGTCGACAACCGCTGCTCGACGTTGAGGTCATCGGTCATCAACAGCGTGCTGCGGCAGACCAGGAAGTCCTTCTCGCACTGTGATTCGTCCAGCCCGGCCGCACTCAGTGTCTCGCGCGAGGCGGGGCTGAGCTTGCCGGTGTTGAGCACATCGGCGCGCTTGTTGACCAGGTAATCGCTGGACGCCACCTGTTTGACGGTGACCATCGCGCAGCCGCTGCCGCCCAGCAGCAGGAAAGCAGCCAACAACGCCGGCAGCGCGCGCTGCCAGCGGAACAGGATCATCGGGGTCATTGCTGCGGGTCCTGCTCGGTGCCAGGGATGCCCTGGCGGATCACGGTGGAGAAATCATCGTCGGGGGCCATCTTCAGCGCGCGCTCGGTGATGCGGCCCTTGGCATGCAGTTCGGCGTACGGCACGCCAGGCGTGAGCGCGCCCACCTCCTGCGCGTACTCGGCCAGGTAGCCCGAGGCCAGCAACCGGTAGTCCAGCGGCAGGCGCGGGGCGATATGCCGCGCCAGGTCGAAGACAATCGTGGTGCAGTTGCTGGTCAGCGTGTTGTAGAAGCCGGGCGTGGCATCAAGCTGGCGCGCCTGGTCGATGTAGGCAGCAAACAGGGTCTTGAGCTGGTTGCGGTCCATGCCGTGCAGGCGGTACAGGTAGACATCCTCGCCGCGCGCGTTGGTGCGGGTGCGGATGATGTCGGTTTCTTCGGACGCGACCAGCGTCATCTCGAACTTGCGGAAGAAGCCGCCCAGTGCGGAGAACGATTCACCACGCTCCTTGCGGATTTCCAGCGAGAACACCAGATGGCGCCCGTCCTCGAATCCGAACGAGACCAGGGTGTGGGCGATCGCCGGGCCCATCCAGTACGACAGCACCAGATCGGCCGAACGCAGCTGGTCCAGGTCGTAGCTGCGGCGCACCCAGCGCGCGTCGTAGTCGGTCTCGGTGCGCCAGGTGAAATCGCGCACGTTGTCCAGCACCACGTGGCGGCCGTCGAAGGATTCCACGTGCAGGCGCTGCGCCACGTCATCGGCCCAGTCGCGGTCCTGGCGTGGGGTCAGCAGCAGCCACCACAGCCCCGCCAGCGCCAGAGCGCCGGCAAAGGCCGCCCACAGCCGGCGCGTGCCACGGCCGCGCGCCACCTGCCACGCCGCCCAGGCGGCGGCCAGCAGCCACAGCATCGCCGCGGTCACGCCCAGCCAGCCTGGCCCGGGCATCTGGTAGGTCAGCAGACCGGCCACCCACAGCGCCAGCAGCACCATCACACATCCTGTCATCCATCGTCCTGCGGCTTTCACTGGCATCCTGTCGGGGTCCCGGGGCGGCATAGTTAGCCACAAGCCGCCTCACGGCGACATCTACGACGGTTCAGGCTGGCGCCGGCGGGCGCATACTGGCGTCCACCAAGGTGTACAGGGAGCGAGGATGGGCATTACCACCGTGGCCGGCGTCGCCGTGCAGGCGCAGCACCGGGCCAGTTGTCATTGCGGCACCGTCGAGCTGCTGCTGGACCTGCCCGAGGGCATCGTCGACCCGCGCCGCTGCGACTGTTCGATGTGCCGGCGCCGCGGCGCCATCGCCGCCAGCGTGGCCGAAGACGGGCTGCATATTGTCCGTGGCCAGGCCCATCTGCGCCTGTACCAGTTCAACACCCACGTGGCCGAGCACTACTTCTGCGACGTCTGTGGCATCTACACGCACCATCGCCGCCGCTCCAACCCGGACCAGTACGGCTACAACGTGGCCTGCCTGGAAGGCATCGATCCGTTCGCGCTGGGAACCGTTCCGGTCAGCGACGGGGTGAACCACCCCGCCGATCGCACCGGTTAGTGGCGGCTGCGCCGGGGCGGCGGCGCGATCTTCTGCCAGGGTGCCATGCTGGCCCGACCGACGCGCAACGGACGCTTCAACGGCGTTCGACGCGCGGGCAGGTCTGCTGCAGGCGGCAGCGTCGCGGCGGGCAGCGCAGGGCGTGAGGGCCAGAGTCGGTCAAGCAACCACATGGCAGGTCTCCGTGGGGGACGGGGACGATCAACCCTACCGACGCCCGGGCCAAGACCGGGTGATGGCGTTGCGGCAGGCCGATGACAACCGACGGCCCTGGCCTCCTCAGTGCACCGGCCGCGCCCTGCCCATCCGCCGTACCAGCACGAAGAAGAGCGGCACCAGCACCACCGCCAGCACCGTTCCGGAGAGCATGCCGCCGATCACGCTCATGCCGATTTCACGCCGGCTGACCGCGCCTGCGCCGGTGGCCAGCGCCAGCGGGATGACGCCTGCCACGAAGGCCAGCGAGGTCATCACGATCGGCCGCAGGCGCAGGCGCGCGCCCTGCAGTGCCGCTTCCACCGCTGAACTGCCGGCGCGGTAGCGTGCTTCGGCGAACTCCACGATCAGGATCGCGTTCTTTGCCGACAATCCAATCGTGGTCAGCAATCCCACCTGGAAGTAGATGTCATTGACGAAGCCCGCAGCCGTGGTCGCCAGCACCGTACCGATCACGCCCAGCGGAATCACCAGCACCACCGCTACCGGCACCGTCCAGCTCTCGTAGAGCGCGGCCAGGCACAGGAAGATGAAGGCAATCGAAGCGGCGTACAGGTAGAGCGTCTGGTTGCTGGCCAGTTGTTCCTGATAGGACAGCCCGCTCCATTGCAGATCGAACCCGGGTTGATCGGCCACCAGCGCCTGCATGCGCTGCATCGCTTCACCCGAGCTGCGCCCCTCGGCCGCGCTGCCCTGGATCTGCATCGCCGGCAGGCCGTTGAAACGCTGCTGAAGCTGCGGCCCACGCGCCCAGTGGCTGCTGGCAAAGCTGGCGAACGAGGCCATCTGACCGTTGCCACCGCGCACGTACCACTGGCCGATGTCGTCGGGCACGCTGCGGTAAGGCTGGTCGCCCTGCATGTAGACACGCTTGACCCGGCCGCGATCCAGGAAATCATTGATGTAGCTGCCACCCCAGGCCGCAGACAGCGTGGAATTGATGTCGGCCTGTGCCAGGCCCAGCGCGCTGGCCTGGGCGTGGTCGATGTCCAGCCGCAGCTCGGCCTTGTCGCCCAGCCCGTTCAATCGCACGGAGGTCAGTCCGTCGTCTTCGCCGGCCGCGCGTACCACCTGCTCCTGCGCGGCCTGCAACGCCACGCGTCCGGCCGCGCTGGTGTCCTGCAGCCACAGTTCGAAACCGCTGGACTGCCCGAGGCCGCGCACTGCCGGCGGCGCCAGCACGTTGACCTTGGCATCGGGCAGTTTGCGGAAATAGGCATTGGCGCGCGCGATGATCGCCGCTGCGGTGTTGTCGCCCTTGCGCTCGTCCCAGGGCTTGAGTGCCAGGAAGCCCTGCCCCGCATTCTGGCCGGTACCGGCGTTGTTGCGACCGACCACCACGAACACCACGTCCAGGTTCTGCTTCTCGTGCTCCATGAAGTAACGGCTGATCTGCTCGCCCAGCGCCTCGGTGCGCGCCATCGGCGTGCCTTCCGGCGTGGAGAACTGGAAGGTCACCTGGCCCTGGTCCTCCACCGGCAGGAAGCCGGTGGGCATGCGTGCGTACAAGGCAATCATGGCGATCACCAGCAGCAGGTAGAACGCCATCCAGCGCCGCGGGCGTGACACCACGCCACCGAGCTTGCCCTGGTAGGCCGACTGGCTGCGTTCGACGCCACGGTTGAACGCGGCGAAGAAGCGCCCCGGTGGCTTCTGCGCCGACGAGGGCTTGAGCAGGGTCGCGCACAGTGCTGGTGTCAGGGTCAGCGCGACCAGCGCCGACAACGCCATGGCCGATGCAATCGTGATCGAGAACTGCCGGTAGATGATGCCGGTGGAACCGCCGAACAGCGCCATCGGCAGGAACACCGCCCCGAGCACCACGGTGATGCCGATCAGCGCACCGGTGATCTCGCCCATCGACTTCTCGGTTGCCTCGCGTGGCGGCAGATGCTCTTCGTGGATGATGCGTTCCACGTTCTCCACCACCACGATCGCGTCATCGACCAGCAGGCCGATGGCCAGCACCATCGCAAACAGCGTCAGGGTGTTGATGGTGAAACCGGCCACCGCAAGGACGCCGAAGGTACCCAGCAGCACCACCGGCACCGTGATCGCAGGAATCAGGGTGGCGCGCAGGTTCTGCAGGAACAGGAACATCACCACCACGACCAGTACGATCGCCTCGATCAGGGTGTGGATGACCCCTTCGATGGAGACCCGTACGAACGGCGTGCTGTCGCGTGGATAGGCCACCTGCAGCCCGGGCGGGAACGTAGGCCGCAGCCGTTCAAGCTCCGCGCGTACCGCATCGGCAGTGGCCAGCGCGTTGGCGCCGGAGGCCAGCGTCACCGAGAATCCCGCAGCCGGATAGCCGTTGAGGAAGCTGCTGGTCTGGTAATTCTCCGCGCCGATCTCGACCCGCGCCACGTCGCCCAGGTGCACCGCCGCGCCGCTGGGCAGCGTGCGCAGGATGATCGCGCGGAACTGTTCCGGAGTCTGCAGGCGCGACTGCGCGGTGACGGTGGCATTGAGGCTCTGCGTCGCACTGGACGGCAACGCCCCCAGCTCGCCGGCAGTGACCTGGGTGTTCTGTGCCTGGATCGCGCTGCGCACATCCGACGGCATCAGGTCGTAGGCACGCAGCTTGTGCGGATCCAGCCACACCCGCATCGCATAGGCCGAACCGAACACATTGATCTCGCCGACGCCGGCAATGCGGCTGATCGGATCCTGCACGTTGCTGACCAGGAAATCGGAAACGTCCACCCGCTCCATGCGCCGGCTGGTGTCGTACAGCGAAACCACCATCAGCGAGTCGCCCTGCGACTTGGCCACGGTCACGCCCTGCTGCTGCACTTCCTGCGGCAGGCGGTTGATGGCCTGGTTGACGCTGTTCTGCACCTGTACCTGGGCGATATCGGGGTTGGCGCTCTGGTCGAAGGTGACCGTGATCCGCGCCTGTCCCGAAGACGAACTGGTGGAGGAAAAATACAGCAGGTGGTCGATGCCCTTGATCTGCTGTTCGATCACCTGGGTGACGCTGTCTTCCACCGTCTGTGCAGACGCGCCGGTGTAGTTGGCGGTGATGTTGACCTGCGGCGGTGCGATGTCCGGATACTGCTCGACCGGCAACTGGGTCACCGCAATCGTGCCGAACGCCATGATGCAGATCGCCAGTACCCAGGCGAATACGGGGCGGTGGATGAAGAAGCGCGGCAGCATGCGCTCAGTCCTTTCCGGCCGGCGCAGCCACGGGCGCCGTCTTCATCCGCACCGGCATGCCGTCGGCAAGGCCCTGCGCCCCCGCCACCACCACCTGATCGCCAGCGCTGATGCCATCAAGCACCAGCCACTGGTTGCCGACCGCGCGGGCGGTGCGGAAGGTACGCAGCCGCGCCTTGCCCTCCTTGTCGACCAGCCAGGCCTGCGCCTCGCCCTTGGCACTGCGGTCCACCGCCGACTGCGGTACCAGCAGCGCCTGCTGCTGCGTGCCCTGGCCCACCTGCGCGCGCACGTACATGCCCGGCAACAGCTGTCCCTCGGGGTTGGGGAACTGCGCGCGCAGGGTGATGCTGCCGGTCTCCTGCTGCACATCGATGTCGGCAAATTCCAGCGTGCCCGGCAGCGGGTAGTCGGTGCCATCGGACAGGCGCAGCCGCACCGGCGCGCTGTTGGCCTGCACGCCCCCCTCGGCAATGGCGCGACGCAGCGCCAGGTACTCGTTGCTGGACTGGGTGATGTCCACGTTCATCGGGTCGACCTGCTGGATCCGCGCCAGCGGATCGGCCTGGGCGGATGTCACCAGCGCCCCCGGGGTGAACAGCGCGCGCCCGATGCGACCGGCAATCGGTGCGGTGACCGTGGCAAAACCCAGCCGCGTACTGGCGGTATCGCGCGCTGCCTGCGCAGCCTGCACGGCCGCAGCCGCCTGCTGGCCACTGGCGATGGCATCGTCCACGTCCTGGCGCGCGGCCAGCTGGTCCTTGCCCAGCGCCTGCATCCGCTGCGCCCGCAGGCGAGCGGTCACGGCGGCCGCTTCGGCGGTCTTCAGATTGGCCTGCGCCTCGTTCAGGGCGGCCTGGTACAGCGCCGGCTCGATCTGGAACAGGGGCTGCCCGGCCTTCACCAGCTGCCCCTGCTCGAACAGGCGCTTCACCAGCACCCCGTCCACCTGCGGGCGTACATCCGATTCCTGCGAGGCAATGGTGCGTCCCGGCAGTTCCTGCTGCAGCGCCAGCGTCTGGTTCTGCAGCGTCAGCACGGTCACTTCCGGCGTCGCCTTGCCTGGTTTGGGTGCGTCCTTGCCGCAGCCGGCCAGCAGGGTAGCCAGGGCAAGCACCAGCAGCGGCCGGCGCCAGCCCGCGGCAGGCAGGGAGAAGTACGGAAGGGTCATCGGCAGCAGGTTCCACGCGCGGGGGGAGCGTTCGGCGCCGAATATAGAAGACAGCGCGCTGCGATCCAGCGAAAAACGCATGAAACATTTTTCATTTGCAGTGCACACCCGTGGTTGCGAGGATGCGCAGGTCCCAATCTGCAAAGTGGCCCATGCCGCGCGTACTCACCATCGAGGACGACCTTGTCACCGCGGAGGAAATCGCCACCGAGCTGCGCAGCCACGGCTTCGAGGTGGACTTGGCCAGCGACGGCAGCAGTGGCCTGGCGCTGGCACGTTCAGGCGACTACGCGGTGATCACCCTGGACCGCATGCTGCCCGGCATCGACGGGCTGGCCCTGGTCACCACGCTGCGCCATGAAGGCATCGCCACGCCGGTGTTGATGATCAGTGCGCTGTCGGACGTGGATGAACGCGTGCGCGGCCTGCGCGCAGGTGGCGACGACTACCTGACCAAGCCGTTCGCCTCCGATGAAATGGCCGCGCGCGTGGAAGTGCTGATCCGGCGCCAGGGCCAGGCCGCTGCCAGCGACAAGGTGCTGCGCGCCGGCGACCTGGAACTGGACCTGATGAGCCGCTCGGTGCGCCGTGGCGGCCAGGAGATCAACCTGCTGCCGACCGAGTTCAAGCTGCTGGAATTCCTGGTCCGCAATGCCGGCCAGGTGGTCACCCGCACCATGTTGTTCCAGGAAGTCTGGGGCTACCACTTCGACCCGGGCACCAACCTGATCGACGTGCATATCGGCCGGGTGCGCAAACGCATCGAACAACCCGGCCGGCCGCAGCCGATCTTGACCGTACGTGGAACCGGTTATGTCTTCGACGCGCAGTCCTGACCATTGGCGCTCATCCAGCAGCCGCCTGCTGGGCCTGTACTGCATCCTGTTCGTGGCCTGGTCCAGCCTGCTGCTGGGCGTGATGTACTGGCGCATCTCGGACTACCTGAACGACCTGACCGAATCGGGTCTGCAGCAGCGCGCCCATCTGTTCATGAGTTTCGACGGCCCGGCGCTGGATGACGCGCTGCGCGACAGCCAGCGCTTCGACCTGCACCAGGTGTATACGTATGGGCTGTTCGACAAGGCCGGCGTGGCGATGGCGGGCCCGCTGACGGCCATCCCCGAAGGACTGCCGCTGGATGGCAACTCGCATCAGGTAGCGGGTTGGACGCTGGTCGATGGCCGCCACGAGAGCGGTGGCAGCGCGCTCGGCGTGGTGACCCGGGATGGCCGGACACTGGTGTTCGTGCGCCAGAACGGCAAGCTGATGGCGGTCAACAGCATCATCCTCGATGCATTGCTGTGGGGCGTGTCACTGACCGTCATCCCCGGGCTGGTGGGCTGGCATCTGCTGCGCCGGCGCCCACTGAAGCGGATCCAGCAGATCGAAGCGGCCACCAACCGCATCATTGCCGGCGACCTCGGGCAACGCCTGCCGGTATCCAACCGACGCGATGAGATCGATCGGCTGTCGAGCATCGTCAATGCCATGCTGGAACGCATCGAACAGCTGATGACCGAGGTCAAAGGCGTGTGCGACAGCATCGCGCATGACCTGCGCACACCGCTCACGCGCCTGCGTGCACACCTCTACCGCATGCGCGTGGGCCTGGACGAGCACGACCCGCATGCGGACCCGCTGGACAAGGCGCTGGCGGAGACCGACATGCTGATGGCGCGCTTCGCCGCCCTGCTGCGCGTGTCCGAGCTGGAAAGCCACCAGCGCCGTTCGGCCTTCGACGAGGTCGACATCGCCGACCTGCTGCAGGAGCTGCACCAGTTCTACCTGCCATTGGCCGAAGAGAAACAACAGGATCTGCAACTGCAGGTCGCGCCGCAGATCGGCATGCTGCGCGGCGACCGCGAACTGCTGTTCGAAGCGGTGGCCAACCTGCTGTCCAACGCCCTGCAGTTCACGCCTGCGCACGGGCGCATCCTGCTGCGCGCGGTGGAGGACCACGGCGCGCCCCGGATCGATGTGATCGACAACGGGCCGGGCATCCCGCCGCAGGACCGCACCTTGATCTACCAGCGCTTCTTCCGCGGCAGCAGCAGCGCCGGGCAAGGGCCCGGCTTTGGCCTGGGGCTGTCGATCGTGGCCGCCATTGCCGGGCTGCACGGCTTCCGTGTCCGCGCCGGCAGCGCGCCCGGCGGCGGCGCCTGGATGAGCATCCGCGGCGCCGCAGACGTCCTGCCCTGAAGCCGGACTCATCACCGGCAAGTGCATTTGGGAATCATTTGTATTTGGAAGCGGGCATCCGGATAATCCGCCGTCACCGCCCTTCCCGGATTCCCCACGATGCCCGCCCTGCCGTCGCGCCGCCCGCTGCTGTACGCGCTGTTCCTGCCCACCCTGCTGGCGTCGGCCATCGCCCAGGCCCAGGACGGCACTGCGGCCCGGACCCTGGACAAGGTGACCGTGGTGGCCGAGCGCGCCAGCACCGCGACCAAGACCGACACCGCCCTGACCGAGACGCCGCAGGCGATCAGCGTGGTCACCCAGCAGCTGTTCACCGATCGCGGCGCACACAACCTGCAGGAAGTGCTGCGCTACAGCGCCGGTGTCACCGCCGACGCCTGGGGCCTGGACACCCGCAATGACGCCAGTTCGGTACGCGGCCTGGACCCGGTGCAGTACCAGGATGGCCTGCGCCGCAGCTACGGCTTCAGCCCGCTGGCACGCCCGGAGGTATACGGCCTGGAACGGGTGGAAGTGCTGCGCGGCCCGTCATCGGTGCTGTACGGAGCGGGCGCCACCGGCGGCATCATCAACGCCATGAGCAAGCGCCCGGCCTTCGGCGCCGCCAGCGGTGAGGTCGGCCTGCAGCTGGGCAGCTTCGATCGTCGGCAGCTGCAGGGCGACATCGGTGGTGCGCTGAATGACGACGGCACGGTTGCCGGGCGTTTCGTCGGTCTGGTCCGCGAATCGAACATGCAGACCGATGTCCTCAAGGACGACCGCGTGTATCTGGCACCCTCGATCAGCTGGCGCGGTGAACGCGGTACGTTGACCCTGCTGGCCAGCTACCAGCACGACAAGACCGGCTCCAGCCAGCAGTTCCTGCCGCTGGCCGCCACCCTGCACGCAGCGCCCGGTCGCCGCCTCGATCCGACCACCTTCATCGGCGATGCCGGTTTCGACCGCATTGATTCGCGCGTGTACAGCCTGACCGCCCTGTTCGATCATCGCTTCAACGATGCGGTCAGCCTGCGCTCGGCGGTGCGCTACATCGACGGCAAGACCACCCTGCAGCAGTTGTATGTGGACAGCTACAGCAACCCGGAAAACCCCTTCATCGATGCCGACCGGCGCGTGGTCAACCGCACCGCCTACGGCACGCAGCCGGACATCCAGGTGATCAGCGCCGACAACGCGGTGCAGTTCGACTTCGCCACGGGCGCCTTCCAGCACCTGCTGCTGGCCGGCGTGGACTACAGCCAGTACAAGGAGCAGCTGCAGCGGCTGAATGCCACCGGCACGCCCATCGACGTCTACGCGCCGGTATCGACCGCCCCGACGGTACGTGGCTGGGAGCGCCAGCCGGACCAGGAGTCTTCCCAGCTGGGCGTGTATGTGCAGGACCAGATCCGCTGGGCTGATCGCGTGTCGCTGGTGCTGGGTGCGCGTCGCGACCATGCTCGTTCGAAGACCGAAGGCCAGCCCAGCCAGACCGACGATGCCACTACCTACCGTGCCGGACTGATCGGCGACGTCGGCGGCGGCGTATCGCCGTACCTGAGCTACAGCGAATCGTTCCTGCCGGTGTCCGGCCAGGATCTGTTCGGCAATGCCTTCAGGCCGATGCGCGGACGCCAGGCCGAAGGTGGCATCAAGTGGCAACCGGCCCGCAACATGCTGTTGACCCTGGCCGCCTACCGCATCACCGAGACCAACCGCCAGACCAACGATCCGGACAACGTGCTGAACGTGGTCCAGACCGGCCAGATCCGTTCCAAGGGCGTGGAGCTGGAGGGCCAGTTCCAGTTCGCCAACGACCTTACGGTCACTGCGGCTTACGCGCGCAACGAAGCCGAAGTCAGCCGCAGCAACTTCGCACTGGAAGTGGGCGAACGCCTGAACGACACCCCGCAGGACCTGGGCTCGGCCTGGGTGTCCAAGGGCTTCCAGCTGGATGACGCCGCACGAATGAAACTCGGCCTGGGTGTCCGCCATGTCGGCAACACGGTGTCGCTGGGCAACGGCGGCCGCGTCATCACCCCCAGCTACACCCTGGCCGATGCGCTGGTGGAAGTGCAGGTGACCAACTGGACCTGGGCCTTGAACATCACCAACCTCACCGACAAGCGTTACTACGCGCCGTGCCGCACCTTCGGCGATTGTTTCGCCGGCTACCCGCGCGTGGTCACCGGCACCATCAGCTATCGGTTCTGAGCACGGCAACGGCCGGCGACCGCCGCAGCAGCACATGCAGCAGCAGGGAGCTGCCGGCGGTCAGCGCCGACAACACGTGCAGCAGCTGCGCCAGCGCTTCGCCGCTGGCGCGCTGCAACTGCAGCGACGTTGACCCAGGCAGCAGCGGCTGGGCCGAATGCAGCGCACCGGTAGCCAGATAAACCGCGGCCTTGCCCACTGCCGGAGCGGATGCGCCCGGCAGGCGTTGACCGATGAGCGTCGCCAGCAATGCAGTCACCGCAGCAAGTGCGATGCCCTCGCCCGCTACCCGCACCGTGCCGAAGATTCCCGCCGCCATGCCCGCGCGTTGCACCGGCACTACGCTGACCGACAACCCGTCCATCAAGCCCCATGGCAATGCGGTGCCTGTACCGATCAGCACCAGCAGCGGGATCCATTGCGCCGGCAATGGATGTGCCGCCTGCCGCGACAGCAGATACAGCCCCAGCGCGCAGAGCAGCAACCCAGCCACACACAGGCGCGTGCTTCCCAGCCGGACGGCCCAGCGCGCAGCCAGCAGTGGCAGCACCAGCATCGGCGCGGACAGCGCCAGCATCTGCACGCCAACGGTGGCGACGCTCTGGCCATGCACGCCCAGCAACTGCAACGGCAGGACCACCAGCAGCACCACGTAGCCGAAGCAGGTTGCCACCGGCAGCAGCTGCACACCGACGAATGCCCGCTGTGCGAACAGCGAAAGATCGAGCAACGGCGCCGGCTGCCTGCGCTCGATCAGCACGAACGATGCCGCCAGCAACACGGTCGCCAGCAATGCCCATCGCACCCGCGCTGCGTACAGGCCGAATTCGCCCAGCCACAACAGCGCCAATGTCAGCATGCTCAGTGTCAGGCTGAAAGCCAGCATGCCCGATACGTCCAGCTGCGCAGCCTGCCCGCGGCTCTCCGGCAGCACGCGGGCTGCCAGCGTGCACGCCAGCAGAGCCAGTACACCTCCGGCGGCAAACACGCTTCGCCAGCCCAGCGCCTCAAGCAGTACGCCTGCAAGTAGTGGCCCCAGCGCCAGGCCGGCACCGAAGGTCGTGCCCAGCAGGGCAAACACGCGCGTGCGGGCCTGGCCGTGCCACGCCTGCGCCAACGCGGCGCTGCCCGACGCCAATGCCGCCGCAGCGCCCACTCCTTGCAACCCGCGCGCCAGGTCCAGCCAGAACAGATCCGGCGCAAGGCAGACGAACATCGTCGCCAATGCGAAGCCGCCGCTGCCCAGCAGGAACAGGCGGCGCCGCCCATAGCGGTCCGCCAGCCCACCTGCCGCCAACAGCAGGCTGCCGAATCCGAGCATGAAGGCGTTGGTCACCCAAGCCAGCGAAGCGGGCGAACTGGCCAACTGGATGGCCAACACCGGCACCGCGACAGCGCCGGCCGAGAACGACAATGGCAACGCGAGCGCGGCCAGACACACCGACAACAGGGCCCAGCGCCGTTGCGCGGAGTGGGAATCGGTCAGAAAACGGGCCATCGCGGCCTCCTGCAAACGGGGCCATTGATGATGAACACGCCGCGATCCGGGAAAAACAGTCCCGCAGGCGTTTGATTACAGCCAGATGTTCCGCAATCATTCCGCCATGGACTCCATTTCCGCACTGCTGGCCTTCGTCCGCACCGCCGAGGCCGGCAGCATTGTCGGTGCCGCCCGGGTGCTGGGCCTGTCCGCTTCCGCAGTGGGCAAGCGGATCGCCCGCCTGGAGCAGGACCTGGGTACGCGACTGTTCCACCGCACCACGCGCCGCATGCACCTCACCGACGAAGGCGACCTGCTGCTGCAGCGCTGCCGCCGGGCATTGGATGAACTATCCGAGGCCCAGGCTGATCTTGCGCAACGCCAATTCGCTCCGCGCGGCCTGCTGCGGATTGGCCTGCCCACCATCGGCTACCGTTTTCTGCTGCCGGTGCTGCCCGGCTTCCAGCAGCGCTACCCGCAGGTGCAGTTGGAACTTGATTTCAATGACCGCCTCGTGGATGTAGTCAGCGAAGGGCTGGATGCGGTGATACGCAGCGGTGAACTGGCCGATTCCAGCCTGATGTCGCGTCGCCTCGGCAGCTTCCACTTCGTGCTGTGCGCAGCGCCGGTGTATCTGCGAACACACGGCTGGCCACAGTCGCTGCCGGAACTGCGTTCACTGCAGGCGGTGCGTTTCCGCTTCCCGACCACCGGCACGCTGCAGCCCTGGAGCCTGCCCGGCGTGAATGGCGATGCCGGCGCTGCTCTGGCTACGGCAATGACCTGCAACAACATGGAAGCGCTGCTGGCCGCGGCGATCGGTGCCATGGGCGTGGCCTGGATGCCTGATTTCCTGGCGGCCGAAGCACTGGCCGATGGCCGGCTGCAGCAGGTGCTGCCGATGCTGGAACGGCAGCACGGACAATTCTCACTGCTGTGGCCGGGCAATCGCCACCCCAGCGCGCGCTTGCGGGTGTTCATCGATTACACGGCCGAACATCTGTTCGCCCGTCCCCGCTGAGCAGACAGATGCACCGCCCGCCGCCGCTCCCCATGCACGACGCGCATTGCCACCCCCGAGGCAAGCGCCATCAGCGCACTCGTGGCTGACCACGAACGGGCGGCGGGCGATGCGGGTTGGCGTACCGGACAACTCTGGGACTGACCGGCGGATCATTGTGATCCCCACACATCGCCCACCACGGACAGCGGGTCACGAGATCCGCAGGCGCCATCCGTGCGCCTGCCGATCACGTGCCAGAGTTGATTGTGGGACGCCAATCCCAGCCGGCCGATGATGGCCGACGGGGACATGCTGAGTGCTGTCGCCGAGGCGGTATGTAGGGGTTGTCCGCGCCCGCGCCTCAGGCTTGCCGCAGGTGCGATTTCCAAGGGCAGAACTGCAGGACGAGTCACACTCCGCAGGCATGCACGACGCCGATCAGCGTCGCACCACTGCACGCAGCACAGATGCTCAGCTGGCAATCACGACACTACCGGTTGCGCTGCCATCGCCAGGAAATTCTGCAGCACCGGCGCAGGCGATTCCGGGCGCATGCAGAACTGCAACTCGAACGCAGCGTTGCCGCCATCCAGTGGTCGATAGACGATTTCTTCGGGACGGAACCCGGCCATGCTGGCCGGCACGATCGCCACGCCCGCTTCCACGGCCACCAGCGACAGCACTGCGTGCATGCCCTGTGCTTCCTGCACGACCCGCGGCGTGAAGCCGGCAGCGGTACACAGGCCCAGCACCTGCGCGTGGAAGCCGATGCCTTCGGCCGACGGCCATGAAACGAACGGCTCGTCCACCAGCGCGGCGACATCCAGCCGTGGCCGTGCGGCCAGCCGATGCGCGCGCGGCAGGGCAATGGCCAGTCGATCATGGTCGAACGCCTGCAGATGCAGCTCTGCGGAAATGATCGGCGGAATCAGGATGCCCAGGTCGATGCGTCCCTCGCGCAGCCACTGTTGCTGCTGCCGCGAGGTGGCTTCGTGCAGATGCAGCTGCACCTGCGCAAACGCATGGCGGAACTGGCGGATCAGTGCCGGCAGGCGCCCATAGAGTGCGCTGCCGACGTAGCCGACACGCAGGCTGCCGGTCTGCCCTGCCGCCGCTTCCCGCGTGCGCTGCAGCGCCTGTTCGGCGTGCTGCAGGGTTGCACGCGCCTCCACCAGCAGCGTCTGCCCCGCTGCGGTCAGGCCCAGCGTGCGGTTGCCGCGTACGATCAGCCCGGTACCCACCTCGTCTTCCAGGCGCCGCATCGCCGCCGTCAATGGCGGCTGCGACATGTGCAGGCGTGCAGCAGCGCGATGGAAGTGCAGTTCTTCGGCCACCGCCACGAACTGGCGGAGCAGGCGCAGATCGATCATTTCATCGCAGGCAGGGGGAGACCTGCCTAGGGTACGCGTTCAACCGCGCGCGTCGACACTCGGCCGTGCAATGACCGGCCACTGCAGGGCCACCGATTCGATGCTGTCCGCTGCCACCGCACGCAGGTCGCGCGGATAGGCCACGTGTTCGGCTTCCTGCAATCGCAATGCATGGAACTGGCCGTTGCTGGCCCGCAGGGTCCAGCCACCCTGCCGGCACCGCGTAGAGGCAAGGAAGGCGACCCCGGGTGCCACTGCCTCTGGATGCAGTTCATCCGGTTCCCCGTCGATGCCCCACATGCGGGTCTTGGCCACCGGCGACACCGCGTTCACGACGATGCCGTGCTCGGCGCCTTCCAGGGCCAGCACATTGACCAGCCCCTGCGCAGCCAGCTTGGCCATCGCGTAGCCGCACAGGCCGCGCTGCGCATACTGCGGGTACAGCGCGCGATCGGAGGTGGTCAGCACGATGCGGCCGCCGCCGGCAGCACGCATCGCAGGCCATGCCGCCTGTGCCAGCCACAGCGGTGTCTTCGCCGCCAGGCACAGCATCTGCTCCAGCGCATCGTCTTCCACCACTTCAATACCGGCGTAGGCCACCCAGCCGGCGTTGTGGATGATGAAGTCCAGGCGACCATGCCGCTGCAGGATGTCCTGCACGAGCGCGTGGCAGCCACTGCGCTGGTTGATGGGGCCGCTGGCGGCTTCGACCGGCAGGCCCTGGGCATGCAGTGCTGCCACCGCGTGGGCGATGCGCTGTGGATCGGTACCCGTGCCGTCCGTCGCGGCGCCCACGTCATGCATCACCACGTGCGCGCCACGCTGGGCCAGCAGGCGGCTGTAGGCCAGGCCGAGACCACCGGCGGCACCGGTCACCAGGCCCACCTGCCCTTCGAACGAGATACTGGAATTGGGTTTCATCGGTACAGCTTCAACCAAGCGCTCCGGCCCCGGCCAATACTGTTGGCGGCACGCCACGATACGCCGACGCTATCGCGCGTCATCGGCTGAAGCGGCGGGCACCGGCCACGCAGATCACCGCTGCCACGGTCACCAGCAACATGCCGGCGCTGACGGTCTCGTGCAGCAGCAGCGCCGCCAGCGCCAGACCGAAGAACGGCTGCAGCAGCTGCAGCTGGCCGACCGCAGCGATACCGCCCTGGGCCAGGCCGCGATACCAGAACAGGAAACCGACCAGCATGCTGAACACCGCCACGTACCCCAGCGCCCACCAGGCCGACGCGGCGACCGCCGTGAACGAGGACGGGCGCATCGCCACCATCAGCGGCAGCATCACCGGCAATGCCAGCAGCAGTGCCCAACTGATTACCTGCCAGCCACCCAGATGCCGGGCCAGGCGGCCGCCCTCGGCATAGCCAAGTCCGCACACCACGATCGCTGCCAGCATCAACAGGTCGGCCTGCAGTGAGGCTTCGATGCCGTTGCGCGCGGCGTAGCCGACCACACAGGCGCTGCCCAGCAGCGAGAACACCCAGAATGCCGGGCGTGGCCGGTCACCGCCGCGCAGGACGCCGAATACCGCCGTGCTCAGCGGCAACAGGCCCAGGAACACGATGGTATGTGCCGAGGAGGCGTGGCGCAGGGCAAGCGCGGTCAGCAACGGGAAGCCCACCACCACGCCCAGGCTGACCAGCACCAGACCGGGCAGATCGCTTCTGACCGGGCGCGGCTGGCGCAATGCCAGCAGCAGCACCAGCCCCAGCAACGCGGCGATGCTGGCGCGTGCGGCGGTGACGAAGCTGGCGTCCAGCTCCATCACTGCCAGGCGGGTGGCCGGCAAAGAGCCGGCGAAGATCACCACACCGATGAAGCCATTGATCCACCCGCTTGCCGACCGTTCCACACCCTGCTCCAGAAATGCCGGGCAATGGCCGGCCGTGCCCGTCATTGGGCCACCGGGCACGGGCGATACACAGCTACAATCCAGTACAGTCACAAGTAACTGTACTGCCCACAATCCCCTTACAGTCACGCGCATGTCCCGACCGCCCAGCCGCATCGACAGCGTCATCCACGCCGTCCGCTCCCGCATCAGTTCGCGCCTGGATGGCCCGGGCAGCCGCCTGCCCTCGGTGCGCGCGCAGGCCACGGCGATGGGCGTTTCCGTGTCCACCGTGGTCGAGGCCTACGAACGCTTGGCCGCCGAAGGCGTGATCGCCGCGCGCGCCGGCTCCGGCTTCTACGTGGCTGGCCCGGCGGCACCACTGGCGCTGGCGGAAATGGAACCGCGGCTGGATCGCGCGGTGGACCCGCTGTGGGTATCACGGCAATCGCTGGAAACCCCGCCGGGACACCTCAAGCCTGGCTGCGGCTGGATGCCCAGCGACTGGCTGTACCACGATGGCCTGCGCCGCGGCCTGCGCCGCATGGCCCGCGCCGACTCCGCGCAGCTGGTGGACTATGCAGGACCGCTGGGCCTGCCGGCATTGCGGCAGACACTGCAGCGACGCGCGGCCACGCTGGGCATCGACGCGTCGATGGAGCAGTTGCTGCTGGCCGAATCGGGGACGCACGCGGTCGACCTGATCTGCCGCTTCCTGCTGAAGCCCGGTGACTGCGTGCTGGTCGACGACCCGAGCTATTTCAATTACCACGCGATGTTGAAGGCCCATCAGGTGCAGGCCATCGGCATACCGTACACGCACACCGGGCCGGACCTGCAGGTGTTTGCCAGCGCGCTGCAGGAACACGCGCCACGCCTGTACATCACCAACGCCGGACTGCACAACCCGACCGGCGCGGTGCTGTCGGCGACCACGGCACACCGCCTGCTGGGCCTGGCCGAACACAGCGAACTGATCATCATCGAAGATGACATCTTCGCCGACTTCGAGCTGCGCCCGGCGCCGCGGCTGGCGGCGCTGGATGGATTGTCGCGGGTGATCCATGTCGGCAGTTTCTCAAAGACCATTTCCGCGGCATCGCGCTGCGGCTACATCGCCGCGCGCCCGGACTGGATCGAGGCACTGACCGATCTGAAGCTGGCCACCAGCTTCGGCGGTGGGCACCTGGCTGCGCACCTGATGCAGATCGCACTGACCGACAGTGGCTACCGCCGCCACATGCAGGCGGTGCGCACGCGCCTGGCCGATGCGCGCAAGCACACGCTGCGGCAGGTGCAGAAGCTGGGCATCACGCCATGGCTGCAACCCGATGCAGGGCTGTTCCTGTGGTGCCAGCTGCCCGATGGTCGTGATGCATCGGCGGTGGCCAGGCAGTGCCTGCGCGAAGGCGTGGTGGTAGCGCCGGGCAATGCCTTCAGCCAGTCGCAGCGGGCTGCCGACTACGTGCGCTTCAATGTGTCGCAGTGCCAGGACCCGAAGATCTGGCAGGTGCTTGGGAAGGCGTTGCAGACGCGTACACGATGACTGGCGATTGACCGGCCTGTATCGCCTGGAAGCAGACGGGATGAAGCCCGCGCTCTGAAAGCCCCGGGCTCAATGGGCGAGGTAGGTCTCTGCCGGGATGTCCAGAAGCTCCGGACCCGAAAGCGCGGCGCCCCGCAGATCGGCGCCGGTATTCAAGGCGTTGTCGATCGCATTGAGCGACGAACTGCGCTGGCAGATCGCCCGGAACGCGGCGCGTGGCCCTTCGTGGTACATGGCCAGGGCGCGCTGGAGACCGGCAGCGAATACAGGCTCACGGTCGAGCGGTAGTTCATGCAGCTCGCCTTGTGCGTCGGAGGCGGTGAATGTACCGGGCAGCTGCACGCCCAGCTCCATATGACCGATCAGGGCCATGGCGAAGGCTTCAGGCAACCACACCAGCAGGCGTCGCATCTGCCAGTGTTCGCTGCCGAGCGCGAGCAGCGCCCGCTCGGCCTTCTCCTCATCCACGCCCTCCCGTCCCAGCATTGTCAGCGCCAGTTCAAAGGCTTCCGCCGATGGCATCGCGGGGCTGCGAGGGTCCATTCCCGATCTCTTGAATGCATGCAGGCGCAGACCTTAAGCAAAGGCGGGCCACTGTGCAATCGACACTTGCCGAGCACGGTAAAGTGGATGTTCGCCATTGCCGCAGGAATCCTTCCGATGTCCTTCTCCGATCCCCACGCCGTGGCCCGCTACGCGGAGGGCCCGCTGCGGCAGGTACCCGGTTTCCTCGGACTGCAGCAGATGAGCCACCTGCTGCTGGCCGAACACGTACCCGATGATGGCCAGGTGCTGGTGCTCGGCGCAGGCGGCGGCCTGGAACTCAAGGCCTTCGCAGAAGCGCACCCGCAATGGCGGATGCTCGGCGTCGATCCTGCCGCGCCAATGCTCGCGCTGGCCGAACAGACCCTGGGGCCGTTGATGGCCCAGGTGACGCTGCTGGAAGGCTACATCGACGATGCCCCGCGCACCGTCTTCGACGGCGCCACCTGCCTGCTGACCCTGCACTTCCTCACCGTTGAACAGCGCCTGCACACCCTGCGCGAACTGCGGCAACGGCTGCGCGCAGGTGCGCCGTTGGTGGTGGCGCACCACAGCGTGCCGCAGGACGCGGCCGGCAAGCATCGCTGGCTCCAGCGCTACGCCGCGTTCGCCGAGGCTTCCGGCATTCCACGTGCCGATACACAGCGCGCGATCGAGGCGATCGCCGAGCGCCTGCCGCTGCTCTCACCCGAACAGGAAGTGGCGCTGCTGCAGGAGGCCGGCTTCGAGAGCGTGGAACTGTTCTACGCCGGCTTCAGCTTCAGGGGCTGGGTGGCACATGCGCCGGCCACACCGGTATAGCGCCGCGACGCACGCTCATGGCACCACGGTGATGCCGATCCGCTGCATCAGCAGCGCGACCTGCTGCACATCGAGCGTGGCGCCACGCAGGTTGGTGCTGCGCAGGTCCAGTTCGCCCAGTTCGGAGTTGGTCAGGTCGCAATCGGTGAAGTTGGCGGAATTCCAGTCGACGCCATCGAACTGGCCGCCGGACAGGTCCGACCCTGCAAAACTGGCGCCGCTCACGTTGGCACCGTCCCAGCGGTTCTCCCACAGCTCGCACTTCTCCAGCGTCACCCGCGAAAAGTTGGCATAGCGCAGGTTGCTCTTCTTGATGAAGGCACTGCAGAACCAGCTGCGCGTGGTGATCTGGTTCATGAAACTGGCGTTGCTGAAATCGGCACCCTGTGCGCGGCATTCGCTGATTTCCAGCCCCAGCGCCTTGATGAAGTTGAAGTTGCACATGCTGATGTCGCACTGGCGGAAGCTGGCTTCCTTCAACGTGGCACCACTGAAACGGCACCCGGTGCGCGTGTCGGCATCGTAGAAAACGCAGTTCACGAACTCGGTGGCGGTGAGGTCAGCGCCGGAGAAATCGCATTCCAGGAACTGCTGGTCGACCACCTTCTGGCCGGTGAACTGATCGGCGCCGATGCGCAGCTTGTGGTGAACAGTGGAGGACATGCAGGGTTCCGTGCCGGGTGCCTTGCCATGATGCCGCGCTGGAAAGGCGATGGACAGGACGCGCTCGCGTGGGATTCACCAGCGCTGCAGCCGCAGTGTGTACAGGCGTCCCTACGAGCCGCCACCAACGCCAGATACTGCACATTAACGCACAGACAACCTGGTAGAGCGCATCGGCCGGCAGAGGGCGATCTTGACCGGTGCGCTGCTGGCCTGCGCCGGCGTGCTGGTGCTCACCCTGGTCACGCCATGGCAGGTGTCGTTGGTCGGCTATGTGCTGGCCGGCCTGGGCTGCGCCACCATCGCACCGGCGCTGTTCTCGCTGGCTGGCAGCCAGAACCGGATGCCGCGGGCGATCGCCATCACCGCCGTGTCCACCCTCGGCTTTGCCGGCATTCTTGCCGGCCCGGCGCTGATCGGTTTCGCCGCCAATCACTTCGGCCTCATCGCCGCCTTTGTCGGTGTGGCGATGGCGCTGTTGCTGGTGGCGGTGTCGACGCGCTGGCTGCGGGCGTGATGCGCATGGCGGCGCTTGTGCCGGAATGTCATGCGCAACCGCCGGTAGCCGATGACGGTTGCCGTTGCACATAACGCGGTGCCTGCCAGGCTGAGCAGCAGCAGCACGACCAGCCGCGCACTGTGCTGCCGCAGCATTGCCGGCAAGTCCCAGCTGTGCAGGAAGGAGAACAGCCAGCGACCTGCGCGCTCGCGCTTGCCCAGCGTCAACAGCGGATCGCCGGTGGCCAGGTCGACATAGACGCGGGTTGCCTCAGCGTCATCGAAATCAGCCATCGCCACCGGAAAGCGACGTACCGCGGCGCCGTTCATCGCCTCTGCAGCGCGTGGGTAGAAGTAGGCATCGGGCGCCTGCAGAATGGTGAATCCGCGCAGCCGCGCCTCGGACATCGCCGCGACCCTGCCCCGCAACCATTCTGCACCGAACGCAGCGGACACCTGCAGTGCGCCGCCCCGCTCTCTGACCACGCGCGAATCGGCGTTGCCATCCAGCACCACCGCGAAAAGTTCACCACCGATGCGTCGCCACTGGATCTCGACCGGCACGAACCGCGGCGTGTGCACTGCAGCCAATAGCGCAGCCGGCTGCGCAATGACACCTGTATCCACCGGCACCACGCCCTGATAGCGCGCAACGTCAAGCGAGGCACGAGAGCTGCTGAACACTCCCAGCGGATTCATCGACATCAATCCACTGAAGATCCAGGTGAACACGAATGCACTCGCCATCAAGCCGATCAGGTGATGCCAGCGCATCCACGGCTCCTGGTACGGCGTCTTCGACCCCGACCGGTATTGTCCGCGAAACCGCCAGCGCCAGATGCCGACCACGACCCCGCTGATCGCGGCCACCGTGCACAGCGCCGACAGCACGATCACCGTCCAGGTCCATACCGGGTCCACCGACTGCATGCGCAGGAAGTACAGCCAGTGCAACCACGCACCCACATAGTTCCAGCGCTGCTGCAGGCGCGGTGCATCCAGCACGACTTCGCCGGTACGCGAGGACACATAGACATCACCCGGCTGTGCGCCGCCGACGCCGACGCGGTACAGCGGTCGATGCGGGTCCAGCGCGCGCGAATGCGTCCAGCGGTCTTCATCCAGCGGCATGGCGCCAACGAAGGTAGGGCCGCCGGCGAACTGCGCGGCGGAAACCTCGGCCAACTGAGCCGATACCGGCGGCAATGCCTGTCCGGTAAGCGCCGACCACGCGCCCACGTTCGCGCCGGAGCGCACCACGTAGGCGGGCTCGCCACGCAGCGTCGTCAACACGACCCGCTCAGGCGCCTGTCGAACGGCTTCCGGCAACACGGAAAGTGCCTGCCAGCCGCGCGCGTCGACCAATGCGGGCAGCGCGGCCAACCGCTCCGCTGGCGTCAGCTTCGGGTAGCCGACGAACAGCATCACCATGCCGCTGACGAACCACAGCAACATCAGCAGGCACCCGCCGATGCCCACCCAGCGATGCGTCAGGTAGGTCCAGCGTTTGGCGGTGGATCGCAACGACATGACGTGCGTCCTCAGAAGCGATGGTCGACGCTGAACTCGACGCGCCGGTCTGCGCCCAGCAACCACTGCGTGCTGGTGTAGTACGCCGTGCCGTAGTACGCCTTGTCGAACACGTTGAACACGCGCGCGGTCAGCCGTGTGCGCGGCGCGGCCTGCCAGGTCAGGGCCAGATCGGTGGTGGCGTAACCCGGAAGCTGCAGCATGTTGGCGTTGTCGGCATAGCGCTTGCCCACGTAACGCACGCCACTGGCCACGCTCCAGTCGGGCTGGAACTGCCAGCTCAACCAGACGTTGGCCAGGCGCTCGGCCACGTTCGGCGGCACGTTGCCATCACGCGAGACGATCACCGCCGGCGTGCCGGTGGCTTCCAGGAAATCCTTGAACCCGGCCTTGAGCACGGTCGCGTTGGCATCCAGCGACCACTGTGGAGCGAAGTTCCAGTTCAACGAAGCTTCGATTCCCTTTGAGGTCTGTGCCCCCACCTGCACCCGCCGGTCGGGCTGCAACGGGTCACGGCTGAGCAGGCCGGTCTTGCGGATGCGATAGGCCGCCAGCGTCCACTCGCCTCCGTCAAAGGCCTGCTTCATGCCAACCTCGACCTGCTTGCCCGTGGCCAGATCAAACACGCCATTGGCCGGGCTGATCATCAACAGGCCACTGACCGGGTCGGCCGCCTGCGAGTACTGCGCATAGAGGGTCAATGTTGGTTGCAGCGCGAAGACCGTGCCCGCGCGCCAGCCGGTGCTGTTGTAGGTCCTGGAGAACGCACGCTGGCCGCTGACCAGGTCATTGCGGTCGATCGTGGCGCGATCGTGGCGCAAGCCCGCGAGCACCGACCAGCGCTCGCTCAGTTCCAGCCGGTCTTCCACGAACAACGCGACCTGTTCGGCGCTGTTGCGGTAGCGCGGCAGGTTGGGAGCATCGCTGCTGAACCCACCGGGCACCGGGTTGAAGGGATCCACCGGCCCCGAGCTGCCCGCATAGGTGTTGTTGGTGTGCTTGAAATGCGCACGGTTGGCATCGAAGCCGACGGCGAAACTGTTCGGCAGCCCACCCGCATTGCCCAGCAGGCGCAGCGTGGAGGTCAGTCCGGTCTGGTCCTGGTTGTGGGTGATCTGGGTGTTGCCGGAGCGGTCGATCAGGCCCGTGCGCCCGTTGTAGACATAGGCCTCGGCATTGCGCCAGTCGCGCTGGCTGTCGATCTGGTAGACGCGTGTGCGCCACTCCACGTTGTCGTTCGGCGTCCAGGCCGCATCGAGCTGGGTCCAGCGGTCGCGGAAGCGGATCACGCTGTCGGCCACGTTGTAGTTCTCGTGGCGCAGCGCGCCCAGCTGCCGCCCATCGATCAATGGCGTACCGAAGTAGCGCATCGGCTTCTGGTAGCCCTGCGCATGGGTCAGCGTGAACTGCAGATCCGTTCGTGGCTGCCATAGCAGCGCAGCAGAGAACGTGGCATCGCCGTTCTGGCCGCGATCGACCCACCCGCTGCTGTAGTTGCCGCTGACATCCACGCGGTAGGCCAACACGGGCGTAAGTGCGCCACCGCTGCCGAAGCCCAGGCGCGCAGTGTCCTCACTGCCCAGGGTTACGCTGACCTCGTTCTCGATGGCGCCGCGCGAAGGCTTCTTCGGCACGATGTTGACCACGCCGCCGATGGCGCCATCGCCGTGGATGACCGAGGCCGGCCCGCGCAGCACCTCGATGCGCTCGATAGACCAGGTATCGAACGGAAAGGTGATGCCCACACCACCATACTGGCGCAGGCCGTCGTACAGGCGCATCACCGAAGCGCCATCGGTGAAGCCACGACTGGACAGCGCACTCAGGCCGTTGCCCGGATGGGGCATGGCACTGATCGCGCCAGCGCGGGTGATCGCGTCGTTGAGATTGGAATCGCCGCGCTGCTCCAGCTGCTCGCGTGAAATCACCGTCAGGCTGGCCGGCGTCTGCAGCACGCTCAGCCCGAGCGCCGAACCGGTATTGGCGGTGGAGGACAGCGAACCGCTGCGGGTATCGACCACGCGGACGGTATCCAGGGTTGTCGGCAGCACGGCATCTGCAGCAAGCGCAGGCGTCGCCTGCAGGAAGGATGCGCACAACGCAGGCAGCATCGTCCAGCGCAGCGGGGCGAAGTTGGGGGTGGTTTTCATGTGTTCACGGCATGCAAGGCCGCCCCGCACTGCGAGGCAGCAGAAAGAAAGGCGCACGCGGTAGTGCCAGGCCACGCCTGGCAACCCGGGAAAATCAATCAGCGCGTGCGCAAAGCGCTCAGACGGCCAGCAGCACCGGCGGCCCGCGCGCACCCAACGTGCCGCAGATCTGCTGCGGCAACGTCTGCACCGAACCGCGCAGCGCGCGGCACACCGGTGCCAGCAGAATCATCAACAGCAGCGCCGCCACCAGCAGGGTGATCAGTCGTGCGGCAATCAGGCAGTAATCGCAGTCCACGCCCATCTCGTGGTCGGCGTGTGGATCGGCCGGCGGCTTCGGTGTCGCTTCGCCATGCTGCATTGCCATCGCGTGGTGGTCGTGATGCCCTTCCATCGCGTGCTGGGTGTGTGCGGCGTGGTCCATGGCCGCCACCGGTGCGGCAGACGCAACAACGTGCCCATGTACCAGCCAGCGGCTCACCAGAGGCGCGAACAGCACCAACAGCATGGCAAGCCATGCCAGGGTCTGGAACCGGCGGTGGAGAACGGAGCGGCGCACCCAGCCATTCTACGAGCCCGGGGCCAACCTTGGACCACGTTCAGGGTTTGGTCCCTGCGACACGGTGACGCAGGGTTCTGGCACCGCCCACATCACGGATCCCCCAGTAGATCCACACCATGCGGGGATGCTCTTCGTGCATCAACTCACGTACTGCGCTTGGCCATTACCGAACGACCAGTTCTCCTTCTTCACTTCCACCAGGTTGATGAACACATCCTCGCGGCGAATACCCACCGCCGCGTGCAGTCCATCGGCAATACCGGCATACAGCGCCTTCTTCTGCTCCAGCGTGCGCCCTTCGTTCCAGGTGATCTGGATGCAGATGAAATCATCGGTGCGGGCGATGCCCAGGTAACCCGGGTCGTACACCAGCGTGCCGGCGTCGTGCTCCTGGAAGATCTGGAAGCGATCGTTTTCCGGCACGCCGACGGCGCGCATGGCCTGGTAGATCGCTTCGCCGACACGCTGGCGATACTCGACGGATTTACCTTTGCGAAGATCGATACGGGCGAGCGGCATGGTGGCACTCCAGGGATGGGAGGGGGCGCGGCAATGGGCCGAGATTACGCCCGCCGAGGGCGGCGGGACAGCGCACGGATGGAACCCTCTGCTTCCATCGATGGCATGCGCCGCGCGGAGTGACGTGATCGCCACGTTCGTGCATGCAGGGTGCCCCCAGGCGCAGGGTCAGCGCGGTCGGTGGATGACGCCATCAGTGATGCGCTGCACGGCGTGCGGGTGCTGTCCCGCACAGATCGGGGAACACGCGCTACGCCCGGGTGCTGTTGCGAAATTTCCTTACAGACCAGTGTGATTGTTCGACTCGATGATCGCCGGGCCGAGGCAGGTTGCCTTGGCCGGGATTGGCGTCTCGAATAAACGAACAGGCTCACTGGATGCTGCGATTTCTATCGCAGCAATGAGAATGCACCGATTGCCTTCAATGGCGGGCGGTGTGTGGGGATCGCAAGATCCGCCAGGCCTTTTCTCCCAGTGAGCTTTTCTGCCTTGGCACGCCAACCCGCACCGTCCGCCACCTTCTCTTTGGAAGGTGGCCCTATGCCAGTGAGGGTTCCACCATGACCAACAACACCGTCCTCATTCCGCGCCTGCACGCTCTGATCGGCGAAATGGCCAGCAACGTTCCCGAAGACCTCGCACGCGAGATCGAGTGCGCACTGAAGGAGCAGCAGTTCCCTCCCGCGCAGCCGATGTTCTTCACCTTCCTGGATGCGATCCGCAGGGGAGATGGCGAAGACGGCCAGCCGTGCACCACGCAGATGCTCAACGCACAGACCCTCGCCTCCCTCGGCCGTTCACTGTCCGCACTGACCGCCGTACTCGATCTTCTGCACGCGGCAGAGCGCGCACGCGTGGACGGAAATACCGACGGGCAGATCGGCGACTTCCATCGAAATGGTCTGCTGCTGGCCGCGCGCCAGATCGCGCATGCCGCGCAGACTGGTCTGGGCGATGCGATCACAGCGGTGGCAAACAAGCCCGGGTAAATCGCAGGCAACAAAAAAGCCCCCATCGCTGGAGGCTTTTTTCGTTCTGCAACATGGTGGGCGGTACAGGGATCGAACCTGTGACCCTTGCCGTGTGAAGGCAATGCTCTACCGCTGAGCTAACCGCCCGGTGTGTTGCTGAGCCGCTCATTATAGGGGCTTTTCAGAGACCGTCAACAGTTTTCACATTCGTGTTCACGCGCGTTTCCAGGGGCCGCCGGGCATGGCCCGGCGCTACCGGAATCACATCGTATGCGTCGGCTTGTCCGAACCGGTCAGGCCGGCCAGGATCGTTTCGATCTTGTGGCGCACCGTCTCGCCTTCCTGGCCATCTGCCAGCTGCACGCCGATGCCGGCGGTGCGGTTGCCCTGCGCACCGGCCGGGGTCACCCAGATCACCTTGCCGGCCACCGGCAGGCGCTCGCTGGAATCGGGCAGGGTCAGCAGCAGGAATACCTCATCGCCCAGGAAATAACGCTTGGGCGTGGGCACGAAGATGCCGCCATTCTTCACGAACGGCATGTACGCGCTGTACAGCGCGGCCTTGTCCTTCACTGCCAGGGACAGGATGCCCTGGCGGGCGTTGCTGGCACTCATCGATTTCCCCTTGCGGCAGGCCGCTCGTTCACCTTGTTCCAGGCCAGCAGCAACTCGACCACCGCAAGGTCTGCGCGCACGGTGGTGCGCAGCAGGTCTCGGGTGCGGTTGGCCGCATCGAACCAGGCTGCAAGCTTGTGCAATCGCTCCGGCGTGGTCAAGGCATCGGTGCTGGCCTGGGCCAGCGCCAGGTCGGCGGCGAAGCGCAGGCGCAGCGCCGCGTTGTCATCGGCGCACCACTTCTGCGCCAGCTCCACTGCGCCGGTCTTGCCGGCGGACAGCTGTTCCAGCTCACGGCCGACCTCGCGACGCAGGCTCAGGCCATCTTCGCGCAGCCAGTTGTCGGCCTGCCCGGGATGGCCGCGTGCTGCATCCAGTGCCTCGCGCGCGGCCGCTTCGCTGTGGCCCTGCTGCTGCAGCCAGGCCAGCGCTTCCTCGCGCGGCGGCAGCTTGAATTCCAGGCGCTGGCAGCGGCTGCGCACGGTCTGCGGCAGGCGCGCCGGGTCACTGCTGATCAACCATAGGTAACGCCCGGGTTGCGGTTCTTCCAGGGTCTTCAGCAGCGCATTGGCGGCCGAACGGTTGATGGCATCGGCCGGGTCGACGATCACCACCTGCGCCACGCCGTACTGCGGGGTCAGCGCCAGCTTGTTGCTGATCTCGCGCATCTGCTCGATCACGATCTCGGTGCGCAGCTTGTCGCCGCTCTTGTTGGGAATGAAGCTGATCAGCTGCAGGTCGGGATGCGTGCCGGCAGCAATCAGCTGCCGGGTGCGGGTGGCATGCGTGGCATCCCCGCGTGCCAGCACGTGGTCGGCCAGCGCCAGGGCCACCTCCCGCTTGCCCAGCCCGGCCGGGCCACAGATCAGCAGGCCATGGCCCAGCCGATCCGCATCCAGTGCAGCCACGGTCTGGTCGAACGCGCGCTGCTGCCAGGGCGAGAACGTACTCATGCGCCCTCCCCTTGCTGCAGCCAGCGCTCGACACGTGCAACCACATCGGCGGCCACGCGCTCCTGCACCTGGCCTGCATCAACCAGCGCGAAACGCTGCGGGTCCTGCTGTGCGCGGCCGCGGAACACTTCGCGCACGCGCTGGAAGAAATCGTCCTGTTCGCTTTCGATGCGGTCCGGCCACAGGTCGCGGCCGTTGGCACGCGCGCGGCCGACGGCCACGTCCACGTCCAGCAGCAGGGTCAAACCGGGCAGCAGGCCAACGGCGCGGCGCTCCAGGTCGGCGATCCACTGCGGGTCGAGGCCGCGGCCGCCGCCCTGGTAGGCATAGCTGGAATCGGTGAAACGATCGCTGAGCACGTAGGCGCCGCGCTGCAGCGCCGGCTGGATCACCTGGCGCACATGCTGCGCGCGCGCGGCGAACACCAGCAGCAGCTCAGCCTCGGCACTGAGCGGCTCGGCAGCAATCTCGGCATCGGGCTTCAGCACCAGGCCGCGGATGCGCTCGGCCAGCGGCGTGCCACCGGGCTCGCGAGTCAACACGACCTCATGGCCGTGGCGGCGCAGGCACTCGCGGATGGCGTTGATGGCGGTGGTCTTGCCCGCGCCCTCGCCGCCTTCCAGGCTGACGAAACGGGGATGGCGAAGCAGCGCGGAACTCATTGCGCCGGAGTCTCCTGGGTGCGTTGCTGGCGCAGCTGCTGCAGGTAGCGGGCTACGGCGGCGTTGTGTTTGTCCAGGCTGGGCGAGAACACGTGTGCGCCACTGCCATCGCCCACCGCGACGAAGTACAGCGCATCGCCCGGTGCCGGTTGTGCAGCGGCCATCAGCGCATCGCGGCTGGGCATGGCGATCGGGGTCGGGGTCAGGCCAGAGCGGGTGTAGGTGTTGTAGGGCGTATCGGTGGTCAGATCGCGGCGGCGGATGTTGCCGTCGTACGCCGCGCCGATGCCGTAGATCACGGTCGGATCGGTCTGCAGGCGCATGCCGATCTTCAGGCGGCGCATGAACACGCCGGCAATCTGCGGTCGCTCGCTGGCCAGCGCGGTTTCCTTTTCGATGATCGACGCCAGCGTCAGCAGCTCGTAGGGCGTGTTGATCGGCAGGTCCGGCGCACGGCTTTCCCAGGCTTCGTCCAGCGCCTTCTCCATCGCGCCGTGGGCACGCTTGAGCACGTCCAGGTCGCTGTCGCCGCGCTGGTAGACGTAGGTTTCCGGCAGGAACCGGCCTTCCGGATGCTGGCCGGCGAAACCGAGGCGATCCATCAGCGCTGCGTCATCGAGGTTGTCGGTGGTGTGCAGCAGCGGATCGGCGCGTTTGAGCGCGGCACGCAGCTGGCGGATGTTCCAGCCTTCGATGATGGTGACGCGGTGCTGCAGCACCTTGCCCGCGCGCATGCGCAGCAGCAGCTCGCGCGGGGTCAGGTCCTTGCTCAGCGCGTACTCGCCCACCTTCAGCTTGCCGGCGGCGTCCAGCTGGCGGGCCAGCAGCTGCCATTGGGTGTCCTGGCCCTCGTCCACGCCGGCCTCGCGCAGCTTGCGCAGCACGCTGTTCATGCCATCGCCGCTGGCGATGACCACGCTGTCCGCACTGGGAGTCAACGGCACGTCGGCAAACTGGCTCTGCTTGTAGAAGAACCACGCGCCCGCGCCGGCCACGATGGCGGCCAGCACCAGCAGCAGCGTTACCACCAACAGACACCCGCGCTTGGCTCCCGCCATGGACTACCTCTGAACTCGATTCCGTCGTGCAGGATACCGTGCCCGGTGGGGCGGGGTCATGACCGGGGGCACGCGTCCGTGCCGAGCAACGGTCGGCACCCCCCCGTCATCTCCAGTAGATCCACGCCATGCGTGGATGAACGGCCATGGGGGCATCCGTGCCGACCAACGGTCGGCACCCACAAGCCATGCCCGGCGGCGGCAATCGATCAGCCCTGCTGCCCCAGCGCCCGCAGCAGGCCGCGGGCCTTGGCCCGGGTTTCGTCCAGCTCCTTGTCCGGATCCGAATCAACCACGATGCCGGCTCCGGTGCGGAAGCTGACCTCGTTGCCGTCCACCTCGGCGGTGCGGATCAGGATGTTCAGGTCCAGGTCGCCATCGCGGTTCAGCCAGCCGAACGCACCGGTGTACGCGCCGCGTGGCACCTGCTCCAGTTCGCTGATGATCTGCATGCAGCGCACCTTCGGGCAGCCGGTGATGGTGCCGCCGGGGAAGGTCGCGGCGATCACCTCGCCCGGGGTGACGTCCGCGCGCAGCTGGCCGCTGACGTTGCTGACGATGTGGTGCACGTGGGCGTAGCTTTCCACGGTCATCAGCTCGTCCACCACGACCGTGCCGGGCAGGCAGATGCGGCCCAGATCGTTGCGCTCCAGGTCGATCAGCATCACGTGCTCGGCGCGCTCCTTGGGATGGCCGACCAGTTCCTGGATGCGCGCTGCATCGTCGTCGCCCTCGAAGCGCGGACGGGTGCCGGCGATCGGGCGGGTCTGCGCGTGGCCGCCATGCACCGACACCAGCCGTTCCGGCGACGAGCTGACTACATGCCGGCCGTGCGCACTGAACAGGCCGGCAAACGGCGCCGGATTGGCCCGCCGCAACTGCGCGTACAGCGCCTGCGGGCTGACCGGCGCTGCGAAGTGCGCGCTCCAGCGCCGCGACAGGTTCACCTGGAACACGTCGCCGGCGCGCAGGTAGTCGATCACCCGGCGCACACCCTCGGTGAAGCGCTGTGGCTCGTCTTCGCGGACCGACTGCGGCGGCTGCCAGCCCTGCCCGGCCGGCGGCAGTTCACCCGCTACCAGCGTGACCAGCGAGTCCAGCAGTGCTTGCTCGCCCGCTTCGGCAATGAGGAAGCTGGCGTCGGCCTGGTGGTCATGCAGCACGGCGGCCGGGCAGCGCAGGGCAAGTGCGGTCGGCCGGCCGTCATCGCGCGCGCGCGCCGGCAGCACCGGTTCGACCTGGCTGGCCACTTCGTAATCGAGCATCAGCGCCCAGCCACCGCGGAACGGCAGCGCGTGGCCGCCGTCGTGCGGCAACCGCTGTGCCTGCCATGCGCGGTCCAGCGCCTGCAGGAAGCTGCCGGGCTGCACCGCGCCGTGCTGGTCGCGCACCATGCCATCGGCGTCCAGCTGCAGGGTGTCGCCCTGCGCGGCCAGCAGCAGGCTCCAGCGGCCCTGCGCAGTGCCCGAGGCGGTGGACTCCATCAGCAGCGGGAAACGCGCCGGGTCGCGCTGCTGCAGGGCCAGCAGGTCGATCGGGTGCGGCAGCGGGTGGATCAGCGGGGCGTGGGTCATGGCAGCCAGTTCGGGAGACGGATACACGGAAGCCGCCTTGCGGCGGCCTCGTGGTTGGCGGAGCCGAGCATGGCTCGACCCTACCGGTGCGATCAGACGCGCTTGAAGATCAGCGTGCCGTTGGTGCCGCCGAAACCAAAACCATTCGACATCACCACGTCGACCTTGGCCTGGCGTGCTTCGTTGGGCACGTAGTCCAGGTCGCAGCCTTCGCCCGGCTGCTGCAGGTTGATGGTCGGCGGAATCACGTTGTCGCGCATTGCCAGCACCGAGAAGATCGCTTCCACGCCGCCGGCAGCGCCGAGCAGGTGGCCGGTCATCGACTTGGTGGAGCTGACCATCATCTTGTAGGCGTGGTCGCCGAAGGCGGTCTTCATCGCCATGGTCTCGCCGAGGTCGCCCAGCGGGGTCGAGGTGCCATGTGCGTTGAGGTAGCCGACCTGTTCCGGGGTGACACCGGCGTCCTTCATGGCCATGGTCATGCAGCGCGCAGCGCCTTCGCCGTTCTCGCTCGGCGCGGTCATGTGGTACGCGTCGGAGCTGGCGCCGAAACCGGCCAGCTCGCAATAGATCTTCGCGCCACGCGCCTTGGCGTGCTCGTACTCTTCCAGGATCAGGATGCCGGCGCCGTCGCCCAGCACGAAGCCGTCACGGTCCTTGTCCCACGGGCGCGAGGCCTGTTCCGGAGCATCGTTGCGGGTGCTCATCGCCTTCATCGCGCAGAAGCCGCCCAGCGCCGTCGGCGAGGAGCCGCGCTCTGCACCGCCGGCCACCATCACGTCCGCATCGCCGTACTGGATCATGCGCATGGCGGTGCCGATGGAATGGTTGGAGGTGGCGCACGCCGAGACCGCCGAGAACGACGGGCCCTTCAGGCCGCTGATGATGCTCAGCTGGCCCGGCAGCATGTTGATGATGGTCTTGGGCACGTAGAAGGGAGAGATCTTCTTCCCTTCGTGGAATTCGATGGTCTGCTCTTCGATGCCGAGCAGGCCGCCGATGCCAGCGCCAACGATGGCGCCGATGCGGTCGGCATTGGCGTCGGTGATCTCCAGGCCCGAATCATGCAGGGCCATGAAGGCGGCACCGAGGCCGTAATGGATGAACGGGTCCATCTTCTTGGCATCCTTGCCACTGACCCGGTACTTGCCGAACAGTTCGTTGTCGGCGGTGATGTCAAAGCCTTTGACCTCACCTGCGATCTTGGTGGTGAACCGTTCCAGGTAGGCATCAGAAACGTTGGTCAGCGGACCGATGCCCGAACGACCGTGGGTGATGCCTTCCCAGCTGCTGGCCAGATCATTGCCCAACGGCGAGACCATACCCAGGCCGGTTACGACGACGCGACGCTTCATTGCTGATTCTCCTGACCCGAACGTTCTTTGCGGGTAACGCGGTTTACTTCGGTGTGGTGCGCAAACACACGGGGCCGCAAACAGCGGCCCCATGGGGTGTCGTGCGCGCCGGACTCAACGCCCGCACGCGCACTGACGTCCTGCATCAGGCCTTGACGTGGGCCGTGATGTAGGTGATCGCAGCCTGCACGGTGCTGATCTTCTCGGCTTCTTCGTCCGGGATCTCGCACTCGAATTCTTCTTCCAGCGCCATCACCAGCTCGACGGTGTCCAGCGAGTCAGCGCCCAGGTCATCGACGAACGATGCGCTGTTGGTGACTTCTTCTTCCTTGACGCCAAGCTGTTCGATGACGATTTTCTTGACGCGTTCTTCGATGGTGCTCATGGGATATCGCTCCAGATGGAGTAGTGGTTCAAAAGTGGTCGCCATCAAAGGCGATGGCCGTGGGATAGTGTAGTGGAAACCGGCGTGACCTTGCATTGCAGCAAAAATCCTCGCAGATCAACCACTTGCGGCGCGATCCCTGCGCCCCTTGCTTACGGCATGTACATGCCGCCGTTCACATGGAGAGTTTCGCCGGTGATGTAGCCGGCAGCCGGGCTGGCCAGGAAGGCCACCGCATGGGCGATGTCCTCCGGCGAACCCAGGCGTTCGAGGGCGATGTCGCCGATCAGCGCGGTACGCGCTTCTTCCGGCAGCGCCTTGGTCATGTCGGTGTCGATGAAGCCCGGCGCGACCACGTTGACGGTGACCCCGCGCGAGCCGATTTCCTTGGCCAGCGACTTGGAGAAACCGATGATGCCGGCCTTGGCGGCGGCATAGTTGGCCTGGCCGGCGTTGCCGGTCACCCCCACCACCGAGGCGATGTTGATGATGCGGCCCTTGCGCGCCTTCATCATGCCGCGCATGACGGCCTTGCTGGTACGGAACACGCTGGTCAGGTTGGTGTCGATGATCGACGCCCAATCGTCTTCCTTCATGCGCATCAGCAGGTTGTCGCGGGTGATGCCGGCGTTGTTGACCAGGATCGAGATCGGGCCGAATTCCTTGGCGATACCGTCAAGCACGGCATCGAGCGCAGCGGCGTCGGTGACGTTCAGCGCGCGGCCGTGACCGCCGTGGGCAGCCAGGCGCTCGCCGATCGCGGCGGCGCCGGAATCGGTGGTGGCGGTGCCGATGACGGTGGCGCCCTGGGCGGCCAGCAGATCGGCGATGGCGGCACCAATGCCACGGCTGGCACCGGTAACCAGTGCGATTTCACCCTGCAGGGGCTTGCTCATGATGTTTTCCTCAGGCTGGGGCGGCCGCCGCACCCGCGCCGCTTGCAGCGGCCACCGGCACGGTCGGCAGGAACAGGGGCAATCAGGCCGACCACGTCTCGCGGGCGGTTTCGAAGTCGCCCGGGGTGGCCAGGGAACGGCCGTCGATGGCCTTGTCGATGCGCTTGACCAGACCGGTCAGCACCTTGCCCGGGCCGCATTCGGCGATCCGGGTGACGCCACGGGCGGCCAGCGCCTGCACGCAGCCGGTCCACTGCACGGGCTGGTACAGCTGCTGCACCAGCGCGGCGCGGATCGCGTCCACACCGTCGTGCACCTTGGCGTCGACGTTCTGCACCACCGGCAGCTGCGGCAGCTGCCAGGACAGGCCGGCCATCACTTCGGCCAGACGGTTGGCGGCTTCGCGCATCAGCGGGGTGTGCGAGGGCACGCTGACGGCCAGCTTGACCGCCTTGCGCACGCCCTTCTCGGCCAGCAGCGCCAGCGCCCGGTCGACCGCGGCAGCGTCGCCGCCGATCACGATCTGGCCCGGCGAGTTGAAGTTGGCCGGAACGACCACCTGGCTGCCGGCAGCTTCCGCGCAGACGTCCAGCACCAGCTGGTCTTCGGCACCGAGCACGGCGGCCATCGCGCCGACACCTGCGGGAGCCGCGTCCTGCATCAGCTGGCCGCGCAGGCGCACCAGGTGCGCACCGTCGTGCAGGCTGAGGGCGCCAGCGGCGACCAGGGCGGTGTACTCACCCAGGCTGTGGCCCGCCAGAACCGACGGACGCGGACCGCCCACGGCGTTCCAGGCGCGCCACGCGCCGATGCTGGCGGCCAGCAGGGCCGGCTGGGTGTATTCGGTACGGTTGAGCATTTCCTCCGGGCCGCCCTGGGACAACGCCCACAGGTCGACGCCGGCACCATCGGATGCCTCGGTGAAGGCCTCACGCACCTGCGGGTGCAGTTCGGCCAGCTCGGCCAGCATGCCCACAGACTGTGAGCCCTGACCGGGGAAGACAAAAGCGAGGGTGGATACGGTCACGCGGTCATCCGCTTGTTGCAATCGAAGCGGGCCATGATAAGGGGGAACATGCCGTGTCGTCTGTACGTGCGCGTATGCACGGCGTATGGACAGTGCCGCGATACGGGGTCCGCCGGGCATGGCCCGGCGCTACCGGTAGCGCCGGGCCACGCCCGGCGGACCGCGATCAGCAGAGCAGCTGCAGGATGTCCAGCTCGCCGTCGGCAAACCAGTCCATGCACAGGCCGACCACCATCAGCAGGCCCAGCGTGGTGGCGCCATGGGTGATGAAGATGGAGTGGGCCAGCGCACGCGCCGAGCGCCCCAGCTTCATGCACACCCGCGCCAAGCGCTGCAGACGGCCGCTGACGGCGTGCACATGCGCGCGTACCGGTGCCTGCACCCCGTTCATCGCCTCGGCCATCATCGCCTGCAGGCTTTCGGGGCGGTCAGCGTAGTACTTGGCCACGCCGTAGCCGAACATCAGCCAGTCACGCGCCTGCGCTTCAGCCAGGTCCATGACTTCCAGCGGATCTTCTTCGAAGTCGATGAAACCGACGTTCTGGCCATCCCAGGTGAGGTTGCGCGGCAACGGCTGGCCGAAATAGGCGCCACGTGCGTGTGCTTCGGCAATGGACTGCATTGCCGCGGCCACGAGGCGATCGCGGCCTGCATCGTCGGCTTCGCGCAGGCAGGTATTGAACGAGCTGCCGTTGTCGCCGATCACCAGCGCGGCATGGCCGCTGCCGATCACCGCGGGCACGTTCACGCCCTGCGCCTGCAGTTCCGCCAGCCGGCGGGCCTCGGTTTCGCGCGCGGCGTCGCCACCGCGGTGCGGCGGCGGGCGCAGGGCATCGAGATGGAACCGGCGGGCAACAAAATTGAGCAGGCCCAGGGCCACTGCTCGGCTTCCTTCGCCGTACTGCTTCAGCCAGGCGCGCTGCCCTTCGATGACGATGGGCTCAACCATGACAGTCTCCTTTAACGCATTACGGCCCCAGAGGGGCCGTAACGACGGTTTCACGTTGTCGTAACTGGCACTATCAATAGCGCAGCAGTGCCGAACCCCACGTGAAGCCACCACCGAAGGCTTCCAGCAGCAACAGCTGGCCGCGCTCGACCCTGCCGGAACGAACAGCAGCATCCAGGGCCAGCGGCACCGAGGCAGACGAGGTGTTGCCATGCTTGTCGACGGTGACCACGACCTGGTCCATCGACATCTCCAGCCGCTTGGCGGTGGCTTCGATGATCCGCAGGTTGGCCTGGTGCGGAATCAGCCAGTCCAGGTCGGACTTGGTCAGGCCGTTGGCATCCAGGGTTTCGTCCACGACCGAGTCCAGCGCCTTGACGGCGTACTTGAACACGTCGTTGCCCTTCATGTTGATGGTGCCGCCACCGTTGTTGCCTTCACCGAAACCGACCGAGACGCCGACCGGATTCCACAGCAGCTCTTTCTTGCTGCCATCCGAATGCAGGTGGGTGCTGAGGATGCCGGTTTCTTCGTCGGCCTTGAGCACGACGGCGCCCGCGCCATCACCGAACAGCACGCAGGTGGTGCGGTCTTCCCAATCGACGATGCGGGTCAGGGTTTCCGTGCCGATCACCAGCACATGGCGGGCATCACCGGAGCGGATGAATTTGTCAGCCACGCTGAGCGCGAACACGAAGCCCGAACAGGCCGCGTTGACGTCGAAAGCGGGACAGCCGCTCACACCGAGCTTGGCCTGGATCAGGCACGCGGTGGAGGGAAAGATCAGATCAGGAGTGGTCGTACCGACCACGATCATGTCGAGCTGCGAAGCGTCGATACCAGCGGCTTCGATCGCACGCAGCGCGGCCTGGTAGCCGAGATCGCTGGTGGTTTCGCCTTCGGCAGCGATGTGCCGTTCACGGATACCGGTGCGCGTCTGGATCCACTCGTCCGAGGTCTCGACCATTTTTTCCAGGTCGGCGTTGGTCAGGACTTTTTCCGGCAAATAGCTGCCGGTGCCCGCGATCCTCGAGTAGATCCGCTTGCTCATCATGTTTCCTGTTGCACGAGCCGCCGTTCACCGGCGTGCCCGGGAAAGAAGGCGAAGGCCGCTGCCCAGCGGGCAGCGACCTTCCGGCACATCAGTCTTCCTGGACAGCAGAAGACTTGGTCTGGATGACCTTCTTGCCGCGGTAGAAACCGTCAGCAGTGATGTGGTGACGCAGATGCACTTCGCCGGTGGTCGGGTCGGTCGACAGCTGCTTGGCGCTCAGGGCGTCATGCGAACGACGCTGGCCGCGACGGGACGGGGTAACACGGGATTTCTGGACAGCCATGGGATTGCTCCAAACTCGGTTCGTTTTGCTTCGTCGTTTCGTCGCACAGGACGCCAGCGTCCAGCACACTTTTCGCTTTCGCCGCAGCCGCCGACGACAACCGGCTGCTATTGTTTCTTCAATGCCGCCAACGCCGCGAACGGATTGGCCTTTTCAATTTCTTCTTCGGTCGGCGCCCAGTCCTTGTCGACTGCCTCACCGTACGGCGACAGGGGTACCACCGGCACCGCCAGCACCAACTCGTCCTCGACCAGGTCCAACGGACGCAGCTGGCCATCTTCCGGCACCAGCAACGGCTCGTATTCCTCCGGCAAAGACGATTCCTCGTCTTCCTCGCGGATCAGGCCAAGCCTCTGGGTCATCTTCACCGGCAGCAGGAAACGCTGCATGCTGCGCTGACAGGTCAGCGGCAACGCGGTATCGATGGTCAGTTCCACATAGGATACCCGCAAGATCTCGTCGCGACCGAATTCGAGCGAGTAATTACACTCACCTTCGGTATCTGCGACAAGCCCCTGCAGGCGAGTCAATTCAGCCAGGGGAACCTGACCGTCGAAGCGCCTTCGCGCTACGACCATCCGCCAGGCATCCAGCGTTTCGGGTACGTTCGCGGACATAAGCCGCCGAATATTAAGGATCGGCAGGTCGCGTGTCAAATGACTGCCATGAAAGGCTTGCTGTGGCTGGCGGTACCGGGCCAGACTGCCGCCCCCCGCCCCCGGAATTCCCGCATGCCTGCCTTGGTCCTGGCCTCCACCTCCCGCTACCGCCGCGACCTGCTGGAACGGCTGGGCCTGCCCTTCGACTGCGCACGCCCGCAGGTGGATGAGACTGCGGAGGCCGACGAGGCACCGCTGGCGCTGGCGGCGCGCCTGGCCAGCGCGAAGGCGGCCGAGGTGGCCGCCCGCCACCCCGGCAGCTGGGTGATCGGCTCGGACCAGGTGGCGGACCTGAACGGTCAGCCGCTGGGCAAGCCGGGCACGGTCGAGGCGGCCTGCGCGCAGCTGGCGGCAATGTCCGGGCAGACGGTGCGCTTCCACACGGCCATCAGTCTCATCCGAGACGGAGAATCACTTTCGGCAATGGATACGACCCAGGTGCGCTTCCGCGCGCTGCAGGCGGCCGAGATCGCCCGCTACGTGGCCATCGAACAGCCGCTGGACTGCGCCGGCAGCTTCAAGTGCGAAGGCCTGGGCATCAGCCTGTTCGAGGCCATCGACAACCGAGACCCGACCGCACTGATCGGGTTGCCGCTGATCGCGCTGTGCAGCTTGCTGCGCCGGGCCGGATTCGCGGTGCCCTAACCCCGGCACGAAGCACGCTGCCTCAGCGCTTGCCCACCACGAATGGCTGCTCCTGCCACTGCTCCACGCTGCCATCGCGACCGTGCAGGCGCAGGCCCAGCCAGTGCTTTCCCGGTGCCAGCGTCGTGGTATCGAGTGTTGCGTCGAAGCCGACAGCCGGATGTTGCGGATCGGTGCTGTCCGGCCAGGCGTGGCGGATATCGAACACCCGTCCATAGGTGGCGTCGCCGATCGAACGACCATCCACCAGCACTTCAACCCGCGACAGGCCAACGCCCTCCTTGAACGCCCAGCCCTTGATCGCCAGCGTCCCGTTCACCGCGTCTCCATTGGCCGGCGAGTCCAGGTAGGCCAGCGCAGGCGTCACGCACGCGCCCTGCGCGCGCTGCACCGGCAGGCGGAACAGCAGGAAGCGCTGGAATCCGTGATCGTTGCTGACCACGCGCGGTGGCGGCAGCGGCCCGACCTGTTCGCAGATGGCGTGATAGCGGGCGAGCAGATCGCGGAAACGCTGATCGCTGGGCGACAGCACCAGCAGCATCGGCACCTCGCGCGCACCTTCATGCACCTGGCCCCATTGCGCCAACTGCGCGGTGCGGCCGTGCTTGTCGTTGAGCGGATGCGGCAGCACGTCGATGTCACCGCGGCCCAACTGGAAGCCCAGTTCGGCGCCCACCTTGAAGTTGCCGGCCAGCACGCGGGTGCCTTCCGGCATCTGCTGGAGTTCTTCGCGGACCGCAGCAGCCAGCGGCTGCCAGCCGGCGAAGTTGCGCGGGTAGTACTTGTCGCCGGCCAACTGCTCGCGCAGCGATGACGAGGACGCCATCAGGTAATAGCCGAAGGCCAGCACCATGCCCAGCCCGGCCAGCCACCAGCCGGTACGCCGCAACCAGCGTGGCCAGCCGTTGAGGATCACCGGCACCGCCACCAGCAGGGCCAGGTAACCCGGCAGCGGCCAATGGAAGCTGATGCGTTCGACATCGGTGAAGAAGCCCAGGGCGAAGATGCCCAGCGTCGATACGCCACCGACCAGGCCGAAATAGCGCCACTGCACGCGTGCACCGCCGCCGTTGCGGGTGCCGGCCAGCGCAACTTTCCACATCGCGATGCACAGGACGGGCGTCACCAGCATCGGCTGGATCACCAGGAACCACAGGCCGCGCCACTCGAATGCCCACGGGTGGCGCTCGACTACCTGGAACTTCAGACCCGCATCGTGATTGTCGGCATTCCAGGCCAACAGCGGCAGCCATGCCAGTACGCCAACGGCCAGGGCCACCCAGACGCGCGGATCGGCCAGCATGCGCCGGCCCTGCGGCAGCGCCAGCAGAGCAATGAAGCCGACGCCGATCACACCGATGAAGCGATAGTGGCTGAGCGCACCGATCAGCAGGCCCAGCGCCAGCTTCACCGCCGAGGAAGCGTCGACGCTGCGCAGCAGGCGTGCGCCGGCGTCCAGGCACAGCACGGCTGCCAGTGCCATCGGCACATCAGGTACGGCCAGCAGGCCCAGCGTGGCCGACAACGGCATCAGCAGCGTCAAGCTGCCGGCCTGCCAACCGGCAACATTGCCGAACCAGCGCGCCGAAATGCGCGATACCAGCAGCGGCAGCAGTGCACCGATGGCCAGGAACGGCAGGCGCAGCGCAAGCACATGCTGGCCGCCAAGCTCCACACCCAACCGGGTCAACCAGGCCGTCAGCCCCGGCAGATCCGAATAGGCCGCAGCCAGATGCTGGCCTTCCTGCCAGTAGAACGCCTCATCGACGAACAACGGCAGGCGTGCGGCCACGACCAGTTTGGCCGCTGTGACGAGCGTCCATAACCAGAGAAAAATCGTACGTGCGCGCTGTTCGCCCTGCATTGATGTATGGATAGAATCGACCGGTTACCGAACTTGAGACGACCATGACAGCTTCGTCCCCCATGCCCAGCATGCTAACCGATCAACTGCGTCAGTCCCTGCGCAATGCGCAGGACCAGGTCAACGCGCTGGTGCTGGGCAAGGTGCATGAGGTGCGGTTGGCCTTCGTGGCCCTGCTCTCTGGCGGCCATCTGCTGATCGAAGACCTGCCTGGTCTCGGCAAGACCACATTGGCCCACGCCTTGGCCAGCAGCCTGGGGCTGAGCTTCCAGCGCGTGCAGTTCACCTCCGACCTGCTGCCTGCCGACGTGCTCGGTGTATCGGTGTACGACGCCGGCAGCCGCCAGTTCCAGTTCCATCCCGGGCCGGTGTTCACCCACGTGCTGCTGGCCGACGAGATCAACCGGGCGCCGCCGCGCACGCAGAGCGCCCTGCTGGAAGCGATGGCCGAGCAGCAGGTCACCCTCGACGGTCAGACACATGCCCTGCCCGATCCGTTCTTCGTGATCGCTACGCAGAACCCGGTGGATCTGTCGGGCACCTTCCCGTTGCCCGACTCGCAACTGGATCGATTCCTGCTGCGGCTGGCGATGGGCTATCCCAGCGCGCAGGCCGAGCGTGAACTGCTGCGCGGCAGCGATCGTCGCGACCTGATCGCCCGCGCGCTGCCGCAGCTGGACGACAACCAGGTACGCGCCCTGCGCGAAGCGGTCGGCCAGGTGCATGTCAGCGACGCACTGGTGGACTACGTGCAGGCCCTGCTGACCCGCAGCCGCCAGCATGCCGGCGTACGCGTGGGATTGTCGCCGCGCGCCGGCCTGGCCCTGCTGCGTGCCGCCAGGGCACATGCGCTGCTGCTCGGCCGTGGCCACGTCGTGCCCGAAGACGTGCAGACCCTGTTCGTGGCGGTGGCGGGCCATCGCCTGGTGGGCGAAGCCGAGTCCAGCACAGGGCCGGCGCTGGCACGGGCGATCCTGCAGACCGTCGCGGTCGATTGAAGATGGCATCGCATGCCCGGCGACTGCTGCAGATGGCACGCCCGCGTACGCCCGAGTCGTTGCCGCAGCGGCTGGACCGTCGGCGCATCTATGTGCTGCCCACCCGCTTCGGCCTGTTTGTGGCCTGCCTGCTGGTCGCGATGCTGCTGGGCGCGCTCAACTACAACAACAATCCGGCTCTGTTGCTGGCGCTGCTGCTGACCGCAGCCGCGATCGCCAGCACCATCGCCGCACACCTGCAGCTGTCGGGCCTACAGATCGATGCGATCTCCGCCGAGCCGGTGCCGGCCGGGCAACCGCTGCGCCTGCGCGTGGACCTGTCGCTGCGCGACCCACGGGCGCGCCACGGCCTGCACCTGCAATTGGGGAACAGCGAAGCGTGGCTCGACCTGCCCGCGCACGGCCGCGGCGAAGCCGCGCTGGAAGTGCCCAGCGAACGCCGTGGCTGGCTGGAGCTGCCTCGCATCCGCCTGTCCAGCACCCAGCCGCTTGGCTTGGTCAGGGCGTGGTCATGGGTGTGGCCGGAAGAACCCCTGCTGGTCTACCCGCAGGCCGAAGCGAAGGCACCGCCGCTGCCGCAGCAGGGCAGCGATCCGCTGCACACCCGCGCCCATGCCAACGGCGAGGAACTGCACCAGCTGCGCCCGTATCGCGCCGGGGATCCACCCCGCAGCATTGCCTGGAAACACTCGGCGCGCCGCGACACGCTGCTGGTACGCGAGTATGAAAAACCGATAGGCATCGAGGTCGTGCTGGACTGGCGCGCGCTGGCCCCCTTGGGCCAGGAGGCCCGCATCGCGCGGCTGGCACGCTGGGTGGACAGCGCCGAGCGCGAAGGCCGTCGCTATACGCTGCTGCTGCCGATGCAGCCACCGCTCGGCCCCGGCCAGGGCGCCGGCCACCACCATCTGTGCCTGCGCGCGCTGGCATTGCTTCCCCATGACTGAGCCTGCCCTGCTGCTGGACCGCAACACCCGCACGTGGACGCTGGCCAGCGCCGCACTGGCCTTGTTGCCGCTGCTGCTGCTGCTGCCCACCGCATTGGCCGCGTTGATCGCCGTGGCGGCGCTCGTCACCGCAGCACTGTCACAGCGCGGCGTGCTGCCGATGCCGGTGCGGGTACTGCTGGTGCTGGGCATGCTTGCTGCCATCGTCTGGCAGATGGGGGCGGTGCGCCCCGGCCGGGATACCGGTTGCGCGCTGCTGGCGGCGATGCTGGCGATCAAGTCCAGCGAGCTGCGTACCCTGCGCGATGCACGCAGCCTGCTCGGCTTTGCCCTGTTTTCACCGTTTGCTGCCTTCCTGCTCGACCAGGGGCCGCTGACCACCGTGCTCGCGGTGCTGGCCGGCGTCAGCGCCCTGATTGCGCTGCAGCGCCTGGCGCAGGGTGAAGGCCGCAGTGCGCCGCCGCCGCTGACCACGCAGCTGCGTGGTGTCGGTCGCCTGCTGCTGATCGGCCTGCCGCTGGCGCTGGCCTGCTTCTGGCTGTTCCCGCGGTTGGCCACGCCGCTGTGGGGCATTCCCGAACGCGCCGTCGGCACACCGGGGCTGTCGGACACGATGGAGCCGGACAAGTGGCTGGACCTGATGGCCGACGACACCCCGGCCCTGCGGGCGCAGTTCTTCGGCGCGGTTCCAGCGCCGGCACAGCGCTACTGGCGCGGGCCGGTACTGACCCAGTTCGATGGGCATGTCTGGCGACGCGACCGCCGTACTGAAGGTCTGCCGCCAGCCATCGTGGAACACGGCACGGAGGGCTGGGACTATCAGATCGATTACGAACCCACCGACCGTCGCCAGCTGGTCGCGCTGGATCTCCCTACTGCCGCACCAGAGGGCAGCCGGCTGGATGCAGCCCTGAGCCTGAGCAGCGACCGCGCATTGTCCGCACTGAGCCGGTGGCGCCTGCACTCGGCTCCGCCGCAGCGCTTCGATGCCACGCTGTCGTCGTACCAGCGTCGCGCTGCGCTGCAGTTGCCGGAAGGCTTCAACCCACGCACGGCAAGCCTGGCCCGACAGTGGCGGCAGGAAGCGGGCACCGACGACGACGCCGTGGTCCGTCGCGCCCTGGCGTGGATCACCGCGGACTTTTCGTACACGCTGGCAACACCGGCCCCCGGGCGCGATCCGGTCGATGCATTCCTGTTCGACTACAAGGCCGGCTACTGCCAGCATTTCAGCTCTGCCTTCGTGGTGCTGATGCGCAATGCCGGCATTCCCGCGCGGGTGGTCACCGGGTTCGCCGGCGGCACGCGCAACCGGATCGGCGACTACTGGGTGCTGCGGCGGATGGACGCCCACGCCTGGGCTGAGGTGTGGCTGCCGCAACGCGGCTGGGTACGCATCGATCCGACAGCGGCAGTAGCACCCGAGCGTATCCTGGACACGCTCGACGATCGCCTGCAGGCCGGGGCCGATACCGGCCTGCAGCACCGCTGGCTGCAGCTGGGCCAGGTCGGCGACTGGATGCGCAGGGGCTGGAACGAACTGGTGCTGTCGTTCGACGCGCGCCGCCAGCAGCAGTTGCTGCAACCGTTCGGGCTGGACGACCTCGGCTCTGGACAGCTGCTGGCCGGCTTCGTGATGGCCGCGTTGCTGGCGCTGGCGTGGATGGCATGGCTGCTGGCCCGTGGCGAACGCGAGCGTGACCCGCTGCTGCGCGCCTGGCACCGTCTGGGGCAGCGCTATGTGCGGCTGGGTCTGGGCCGCGAACCGCACGAACCGGCCCTGCACTGGGCCCGCCGGGTCCACGCACTGCGCCCCGACCCGGCTCTCATCACACTCAGCCAGCGTTTCGCTGATGCACGCTACGCTGGCACTTGTACCGAGCTCGCCCCATTATTGCGGGACCTGCGCAGGCATCGCCCGACTTCCGGAGCCTCCCCATGAATACCAAGTTCCTCCTCACCGCCGTGGCCGCCCTGGCCTTGTCGGCCTGCGCCACGGCCCCCAAGCCGCTGCAGGGACAGTTCAGCCTGGTTTCCCCGCGCGACTCGGTTGCCACCCAGCAGGTCGGCACGCCGGTGCGCTGGGGTGGCCGGATCATCGAAACCAAGCCCGGCCAGGGCGAGACCTGTTTCCAGATCATCTCGCGCCCGCTCAACGGCAGTGGCCGCCCGAACACCACCTCTTCCGATGCCAGCGACGGCCGCTTCATCGCCTGCCGCGCCGGCTTCTACGATCCGGCCGTGTTCGAAGCCGGCCGCGACGTGACCTTCATCGGCAAGATCGATGGCTACGCCAACACCCGAATCGGCGATTACGACTACCGGCTGCCGAAGCTGTCTGCCGACGTGATCTACCTGTGGCCGGAGCAGCGCCAGGTCGATGTGGTGCCCTACCCCTACGGGCCTTGGGGCCCGGGCCCGTATGGCCCGTACTGGGGCGGTTACCGCGGCTGGGGCTGGTGGTAGTCCAGGCCCGGTAAGCATGATGCACAAGGCCGCCCATCGGGCGGCCTTTTTTCATCCACGCATGGCGTGGATCGACAGCGCACCAACAACAGTAGATCCACGCCATGCGTGGATGGCCGCCTCAACGCCCTGGCGTACCGAAGTGACCCAGCGGCGCGCCAGCCAGCAGATGCATGTGGATATGGAACACGGTCTGCCCGGCATCTTCGCGGCAGTTCATCACGATGCGGTAGCCGTCCTGCGCGAAACCTTCCCGACGCGCGTACTCGGCGGCGGCCAGCGCCAGCTTGCCGATCAGGTGCGCCTGCGACGGCTGCAGGTCATCCAGGGTCGGAATGATCTCGTTCTTCGGAATGAACAGCACGTGCACCGGCGCCTGCGGCGCGATGTCCTTGAACGCCAGCACGTCGTCGTCTTCATAGACGATGGTGGCCGGGATCTCGCGACGGATGATCTTGCTGAAGAGGGTTTCGCTGCTCATGGTCGGCCTCGGCGGGGTGATTTCCGCATTGTAGGCCGGTAACGCCGGGGCATGCCCGGCATCGACTCAATCGCGCACTTCGCTGCGGGTGCCGAACGCGTGCGACAGCGTGCCGCGATCGACATACTCCAGCTCACCACCGAGGGGCAGGCCCTGCGCCAGTCGACTCGGCCGCACCTGGCGGGCACGCGCCAGCTGCGCGAGATAGTGCGCAGTAGCTTCGCCTTCGACGGTGGCGCTGGTGGCAATGATCAGTTCCTGCACCTCCGCCTCGGCCAGGCGCTGTTCCAGCTGCTCCAGACCCAGCTCGCGCGGGCCGATGCCATCCAGCGGCGACAGGCGCCCCTGCAGCACGAAGTAAACGCCGCGATAGCCGGTAGCGTTCTCGATCGCCAGGCGGTCAGCCGGCGATTCCACCACGCACAGCTGGCTGCGCTCGCGGCTGCCATTGGCGCAGGTCGGGCACAGCTCGGTTTCGCTGAAGTCGCGGCACTGCGCACAGTGACCGATGCGTTCAACCGCCTGCGCCAGGGTCTCGGCAAGGCGTTTGCCACCTTCGCGCTCGCGTTCGAGCAGGTGGTAAGCCATGCGCTGCGCCGTCTTCTGGCCTACGCCAGGCAACACCCGCAGTGCATCGATCAGTTGTTCAAGCAGGGGTGCGGACACGGCGGCGTGTTCTGTGGAGCCGAGCGTGCTCGACTGGAAATTGCGGGCAATCGAGCACGCTCGACGCTACACAGTGCATGGCACCCGGCAGTGCGGGTGCCAGGCCGGACATCAGAACGGCATCTTCATGCCCGGCGGCAGCTGCATGCCGGCAGTGGCCGAACCCATCTTCGACTTCGACTCGGCGTCGATCTTGTTCGATGCGTCGTTGAAGGCGGCGGCGATCAGGTCTTCCAGCATTTCCGGATCACTGGCCAGCGACGGATCGATGCGTACCTTGCGGCACTCCTTGGCGCCGGTCAGGGTAACGCTGACCATGCCGCCACCGGCGCTGCCGGTCACTTCGATCTTGGCGATTTCTTCCTGGGCCTTCTGCAGGTTTTCCTGCATCTTCTGGGCCTGCTGCATCAGTTGGGCGATATTGCCGCGCATGTCGTCTTACTCGTCAAAAGAACGGATGGAATCGGAAACAACCCGGGCGCCGTGCTGCTGGATTAGCAGCTGGACTTCCGGGTCGTCCATGAAAATGGCCTCGGCAGCCTGCTGCCGCTCGCCACGCTGGCGGTCGGCGCGCTGGTGCAGGGTCTCGGCCGGGACCTGCTCGGTTTCCACGGTTTCGACCACGATCTTCAGCGCGTGACCAAGGGACTTTTCCAGCACCTCGCCCAACGCTGCCAGCGCGCGCTCGGAGCGCAGGTATTCAAATCCGGGCGAAAGGCCCAGTTTCAAGACCCCATGCTGGCAACTGATGAAGGCCGCATTGGCCGCAAGCTGTCGCGACGGACCGCTGAGGCCACTGTTGGCGATCAGGTCGAGCCAGTCTTCGGCACAGGCCAGGTCACTGACACTGCCTGCCGGCGAAGCTTTTTCCTTTGCCGCAACCGGCGCCGGGGCGATGTCGATACCCTCGGCACGGAACGAACGCTCCGGCGCGGCAACAGCCTCTGCAACCGGCGGTGAAGCCGGCGCCGGCGGCTCGTGCCACGGCGCGACCATGGCCGCGTCGGGCGTTGCCATCTCGGCCGCCAGCGCTTCATCGCGCGCGCCAGCCTCATCGGTCGCCCACGGCGGCAGGTCATCTGCCTCGGCAGGTGCCTTGGGCGTGGCCGCCTCGGGAGCCAACTGCGCCTTCATCGGCAGCGGGGATCCGGGTTCCTCGACCGGAGCCGGTTCAGGTTCCGGGGTCGGATCTGGTTCCGGGGTCGGCTCGGGCTCCGGCTCGGGTTCGCGCTGTGGCGCCGGGTTCGGCGTCTGCGCGGTCGCCTCCGCCAACACGGGTGCCGCAATTGCCTGGGTGACCGCTGCGGCTTCTGGCGCCGCAGCAGCGGCCGGTGCAGCTCCTTCGTGGCTGCCAGCAAGGCCGCCCCCGGTCTGGCCCGTACCGGTCGGTGCGCTACCACCCGAGGATTCCGGAGTACGCGGCACCGACGGCACGGCAGCCGCAGGGCGGAACGCCAGCATGCGCAGCACGGCCATTTCAAAGCCGGCGCGCGGGCTGGGCGCCAATGGCAGATCGCGACGACCATTCAGAGCCATCTGATACCAGAGCTGGACCACTTCCGGGCGCAGGCGTTCAGCAAACACGCTGGCATCCAGTCCCTCGGCAGCGGCGGACGCGCCCGGCACCAGTTGCTGCACCTGGATGCGGTGCAGGCCCTCGGCCAGCGCATCGAGCACCCCGCTCCAGTCCGGCGAGAACTCGGCCAGTGCCGCGACCACCTGCAGCAGGCGCGGGCCATCGCCCTCGGCCAGGGCATCGAGCATGGCCGCCACCTGGGTGCGGTCGACCGTGCCCAGCATGGTGCGCACCACGTCCTCACGCAGCGCACCGCCGGCATAGGCAATTGCCTGGTCGAGCAGCGACAGGCCATCACGCAGGCTGCCGTCGGCGGCCTTGGCCAGCTGCACGATGGCGGTCGGGTCCGACTCGATCTCCTCGGCGGCGAGGATTCGGGTCATCTGCCCCTGGATCTGATCTTCATCCAGGCGCTTGAGGTTGAACTGCAGGCAGCGGCTGAGCACGGTGACCGGCAGCTTCTGCGGATCGGTGGTGGCCAGCAGGAACTTCACATGTTCCGGCGGTTCTTCCAGCGTCTTCAGCAGCGCATTGAACGCGGCCTTGGACAGCATGTGCACTTCGTCGATCAGGTACACCTTGTACTTGCCACGCGAGGGCATGTACTGGGCGTTCTCGATCACCTCGCGCACATCGTCCACGCCGGTATTGGACGCGGCATCGATTTCCAGCAGGTCGATGTAGCGACCGGCGTCGATGTCCAGGCAGGCCGCACACTGGCCGCAGGGATCGGCACTGGTGCCCTGCTCGCAGTTCAGCGACTTGGCGAAGATGCGCGCGATCGTGGTCTTGCCCACGCCGCGGGTACCGGTGAACAGGAACGCATGGTGGACCCGGCCGCTGTCGAGCGCATTGCTGAGCGCACGGACCACGTGTTCCTGGCCCACCAGCTCGGCAAAACGCTTCGGACGCCACTTGCGGGCAAGGACGAGATAGGACATCAGGCCACCGTCTTCCATCGGATGTTCCATTGTGCCACGCCTGTCCAGCCCTCTCGCCCTGCAAACCAGTGCTTGTGTCCTGCCGCTGCGCCCGCTAGAATCTGCGCCCCTGCTGAGGCGTTTGCCGATGGCAGGGATCCGGAGAGGTGTCCGAGTGGTTGAAGGAGCACGCCTGGAAAGTGTGTAAGCGTCTAAACCGCGCTTCGGGGGTTCGAATCCCCCTCTCTCCGCCAGATAAATAAAAAAGGCTGCCCTTCGGGCGGCCTTTTTTATTTATCTGGCTGGGAACGCGAAGTGCGCTGCGCGCGCTTCGCCCCAAACGTTGCTGCGCAACGTTCGGGCCCCTCCCCTCGCCGGCCTCTCCCCGCCCCTGTCGGGGCAGCCCCTCAACAGAGGGGCTTGTTCCTCCAGCTACGGCAGTAGATCCACGCCATGCGTGGATGACCGAAGGAACCGCGTCCGCCCAGGTTCGACGGCCTGCAGGGGTAGAGCCGGACAGCAGCCCTTTTTTATTTATCTGGCTGGGGACGCGAAGTGCGCTGCGCGCGCTTCGCCCCAAACGTTGCTGCGCAACGTTCGGGCCCCTCCCTTCGCCGGCCTCTCCCCGCCCCTGTCGGGGCAGCCCCTCAACAGAGGGGCTTGTTCCCCCAGATACAGCAGTAGATCCACGCCATGCGTGGATGACCGAAGGAACCGCGTCCGCCCAGGTTCGACGGCCTGCAGGGGTAGAGCCGGACAGCAGCCCTTTTTATTTATCTGGCTGGGGACGCGACGCGCGTTCCGCACGCTTGCCCTTCCTCTCCCCGCCCCTGTCGGGGCAGCCCCTCAACAAAGGGGCTTGTTCCTCCAGCTACGGCAGTAGATCCACGCCATGCGTGGATGCCTCGGCCCGGTCGCATCGACTACCCGCCCGTGGTCGAGCCTGTCGGCGCGTACCGCCTTGGCGCCCTCACCTTTCGCTGAACAGCTGGTTCAAGGCCGCATAGCCCGGTGCGCCCTCGGGCATCGCCATCACACCGCCGAGAAAATCCGTGGTCGCCGCAGCCATCGCTGTCCATGCGTGCATGAACAAGGCCGGACCAGCGCTGAGCCGCCGCACACCGGCCTGCGACAGCGCAGCAAACGGCGCCATCCCCGGCAGCCACATCAGGTTGAGAGGCAGCGACACGCCGCTGGCAACTGCAGCAGCCTCGTCCAGCGCGTGAAGCCCGGGCACGAAGCCGCCGTCGGCACCGGCACGTGCATAGGCCTGCAGCCGATCGATGCTCATCCTGACCGCCTCGTCCCGTTCGGCCAGGCCGCGCAGATACACATCGGTGCGCGCATTGATGAACAGCGATCGTCCGCCCAGCGCCGAACGGATGGCGGTGATCTTGCCCACCAGCGCCGCAGGGCTGCCGGCACCGTCTTCGATGTTGATCCCTACCGCACCCGCCTCCACCAGGCGCAGCACCCGCTCAGCGACCGCATCGGGGACATCGCTGTAACCGTCCTCGATATCGACCGTGACCGGCAGCGAGGTCACACCAACAATTTCTGAAACCCGCTGCAGCAGCGCGGTATCCGGCAGCGCACCGCCATCGGCATAACCGCAGGACCACGCCATGGCAGCACTCGATGTTCCCACCGCGACAGCTCCCAGCTGCTGGACCAGGCGGGCGCCACCGGCATCCCATACGTTCGGCAGCACATAAAGACCAGCGCGTTGATGGAGTTGAACGAAGTTCTGGTGAACGTTGGACATGGAACCTCCTGATGACGGGGACCCGCAGTCTGCGTCCGGACCGGTTTCCGGGCTCGCCATATCCGGACATCAATGGTCCGGACCTCGCGCACAATGTGCCCGCCACCACGATGACAGTCATTCATGACACCCCGCCCCTACCGCTGCACCGACATCACCGCCTGCCTGTCGATCTTCGACAGCAACGTGCCCACCTACTTCGCACCCGCAGAGCGGGGTGACTTCGAGCGCTTCCTGCACGAACATGCCGTGCAGCGCGCCTTCCAGGTGATCGAGGTCGAGAGCCAGGTGGTGGCCTGCGGCGGCCTCTGGCACTGCGGCGATGGCAGCGCCAGCTTGTGCTGGGGCATGGTCGAACGAAGTCGCCACAGACAGGGGCTGGGACGCGCGCTGGCAGTGGCCCGCCTGCATCAGGCTGAAGCAGACCCATCGGTCCAGCGCATTACGCTCAGCACCAGCCAGCACACGCAGGGCTTCTATGCCGGCCTCGGCTTCCAGGTGGTACGCGTGGTAGCCGATGGCCACGGCGCCGGAATCGACGCCGTGGAGATGCAGCGGGTGCTGTAACCCGGCTCTCGACGGATCCACGCATGGCGTGGATCCGTCGAAGACACGCGCTGGCTCAGAACCCGACGCGCAGGTTCAACTGGCCACCGATATCGTTGCGACCGTCGCCATGCTGGCCCTGCACGAACAGCGACAGCTGGCTGCTGCGTCCCAGGCCGACGGCCACACCGACCTGGCTGACCAGTGCGTTGCGCGCCATCACGGCACTGTAGGCATCGAACGCAGTGCCACCGACGGCGAAGCTCTGCCGGCTGGCCACGTCGGTGTCACCGGACGCATGCTGCCAGCCCAGCCCGACCGTCAGCTGTGCCGGATAGCGCTCGCCGCTGCCCACATCCCAGCGGCCGCGTACGCCGACGGTGCTGACATTGAGCGTGTCCTTGCCGCCCTCCAGCACCAGCGCCGCGCTGCCGCCCTGCTCCACCGCGCGATCGCTGTCCACCCAGTGTTTGGTGAACTGCACATACGGTTGCAGTTGCGTCCTGCCATGGGTCCAGGTCCAGCTGCCTTCGATCTGGGCGATGGTGACATCCGAATCCTGGCGGCTGTGCAGCGTCTGTGCCAGCAGCGGCACTTCACGCGTGGTGCGCGTGCGGTAATCGCCGCGCGACACACTGCCACCGACCGCAAATCCGTTGTTCCACTCGCCCTGCGCATACAGTCCATAGGTGTTGCCACGCAGGCGTGCACGCGACTGGCGATCGTACAGCCGCGTGTCCAGCCGCTCGCTGCCCGCCGCCGCACCCAGCACCACATGCTCGCCGAGCTTCCAATCGACGCCGGCCATCAGTGCATTGCGGTTGGCACGGATCTCGTCACCGTTGCCATCGCCGTCCTGCTTGAACACCTTGCCGCTACCCGCCAGCCATGCCGAAGCACGCTCGCCACGCACCGTCGGCAACTCGCTGCCAAGACGCTGGCGGATGCCCTCTTCCAGGTAGTTGTCGTACAGCAGCACTGCACGGCTGGCTGCATGCACTTCACCGGAGAGCTGGTTGAACGCGTTGCGCGCGGTGGCGGTGTCGTAGGCCAGCAGCGTGTTGTACAGGCCCAGCGCCGCGCCGGTCTGCGGCAGGCTGTCCAGCGCCGATGCCACGCCCAGCTGGTTGCGGGTCTGCGCAGCCGTGACGAAGGCCGCTGTCTGCTTCACATCGATCTTCAGCTGCGCGGCATTCGCTGTGTAGACCGGGCTCAGTGAGAGGAACGCCGAGGTGGTGGTGGGAGGCACGAACTGCCCGCTGACGCCGCCGCCTGCGTTGATGATCGTGTACTGCTGGCCCTGCTGGTAGCTGGTGTTCGGGTCGATGGCATTGACCACCACCGATGCACCACCGATGTTCGCGCTGCCGCCCACCTGCACCACGTCACTGCCGGCAGCGCCCAGGTCGACCGACAGCGTGCTGCCCGGTGCCAGGGTCAGGTTGCCGCCCACGGTGATCGCGCCCGTACCGTTGCCGCCACTGCTGCCATTGCCCGGGCCGTTGCCCGGCGACAGCACACCGCCGCTGCTCACGGTGACGCCGCCAGCGCTGCCGCCGATGGTGCCGGTACCCGACAACGTGGTGCCGCTGCCGATGGTCCATTGGCCACCGACGGTGCCGGTGACATTCAGGCCACCACCGGTGACCTGACCGGTACCGGTGAACCCGCCACTGTCGCCGCCCAGGTTGAGCAGGCCAGGGCCGGCCTGCACGATGCTGCCCGCGCCACTGATGCTGCCACCCAGCGTGGTGGTGCTGCCGGTGTTGACCACCAGGCCACCGTTGTTGGTGATGTTGCCGGTGACCGCGCCGCTGGCGCCGCCGTTGCCGATCTGCACGGTACCGCCGGTGTTGATCGTGGTGCCACCGGTATAGGTGTTGTTGCCGGTAAGGACCAGCGTGCCGCTGCCGGCCTGGGTCAACCCGCCGCTGCCACTGACCACGCCACCAAGCGTGGTATTGCCGCCGACGTTGAACACCAGGCTGCCGTTGTTGCTGACGTTGCCGGTGATCGCACCCGTGGCGCCACCATTGCCCACCTGCAACGTACCGCCGGTGTTGATGGTGGTACCGCCGGTGTAGGTGTTGTTGCCGGTCAGGGTCAGCGTACCGGCACCGGCCTGGGTCAGACCGCCGCTGCCGCTGACCGCGCCCGCGAGCGTAGTGTTGCCACCCACGTTGAACACCAAGCTGCCGTTGTTGCCGACGTCGCCGATGATCGACCCCGTTGCACCACCATTGCCCACCTGCAGGGTGCCACCGGTATTGATGGTGGTGCCGCCGGTATAGGTATTGTTGCCGGTCAGCGTCAGCGTGCCGCTGCCGGCCTGGGTCAGGCCACCGCTGCCGCTGACGGTGCCACCGAGTGTCGTGTTGCCCGACAGGTTGACCACCAGTGCGCCGTTGTTGGTCACGTCGCCGACGATCGCACCGGTCGCGCCGCCATTGCCGATCTGCAAGGTGCTGCCACCGTTGATGGTGGTTCCACCGGTGTAGGTGTTGTTGCCGGTCAGGGTCAACGTGCCGGTGCCGGTCTGCACCAGGCCACCGCTGCCACCGATGGTGCCACCGAAGGTGGTGCTGGCATTGCTGCCGCCGGTGGTCAGGGTGGAACCGCCGAGCACCACGTTGCCGCTGGCAACACCGGCCAGGCCACCAATGGCCTGGTTGCCGGCCGCACTGATGTCCAGCGTTCCGGCGCCGGCCAGGTTCACCGTGCTGGCCGAGGACAGGCTGCCACCGGCGGCGACCGCCAGGGTGCCGCTGTTGATCGTCGTGGTGCCGGTGTAGCTGCTGGCGCCGCCCAGGGTCACCGTCGCCGCACCATCCTTGAGCAGGCTGCCACTGCCGGCGATGTCACCGTCCAGCGTCAGCGGCGTGCCCCCCAGCAGGGTCAACGTGCCGCTTGCCAGCTGCACGTTGTTGGCCAGGGTCAGCGGCACACTGCCGTCCAGCGTGGCGTCACCGCCTACGGTCAGCGTGCCGGTGCCCAGGGCACCACTGCTGCCCAGCGACAGACCACCGGCATTGAGCGCCACTCCGCCACCGAAGGTGTTGTTGCCGGTGAGGCCGAGCACGCCGGCACCGTTCTTGACCAGGCCACCGCTGCCGCTGATGTCGCCGGCAAAGGTGCTGTTGCCCGCTGCGTTGGTGGTCAGTGTGTTGCCGCCAAGGCTGATCGTGCTGCCGGCGACGCCGGACAATGTACCGATGGCCTGGTTGCCACCGCTGGAGATGTCAAAACCGGTACCGGCGTTGGCCAGGTTCACTGCACCGGTTGCGGCCAGGCTGCCACCGGCGCCGATCGCCAGCGTGCCGGCGTTGATGGTGGTGCCGCCCGTGAAAGTGTTGGTGCCGGTCAATGTTTCGGTACCGGTGCCCTCCTTGATCAGTCCACCGGTGCCGCCGATCGAACCACTGAACACACCATTGGTGGCATCGCCGATGGTCAACGTGTTCGCGCCGAGGTTGACCGTGCCATTGCCGATCAGCGTGCCGAATACCTGCGTGCCGCTGCCGGCCGAAAGATCGAAGGTGGCACCCGTGGCCAGATTGACGATACCGCCTGCGCTGAGGCTGGCACCGGCACCGAGCGCGAGCGTGCCCGCGTTGATGTAGGTGCCGCCGGTATAGGTGTTGGTGCCGTTCAACGTGAGGGTAGCAACGCCGTCCTTGGTCAAGCTGCCGGCCCCCGACAGATTGCCGTTGAGGGTGAGATCGTTGCTGCCAAGTACGGTCAGGCCCGCGTTGAGCACCACGTTGTTGGCCAAGGTCACCGCACTGCTGGAATCAAGCGTGGAAGCGCCCCCCACCGTCAACGTGCCGGTTCCCAGCGCAGCATTGTTGCCCACCACCAGGCCACCCGCATTGAGGGTGACGCCGCCACCGAACGTGCTGGCACCGTTGAGGGTCTGCACGCCGCTGCCATTCTTGACCAGCCCACCGCTGCCGGTCAGGGCACCGTTGAAGGTCGCGTCGGTGGTCCCTCCCAGCGTCAGGCTGTTGCCCCCCAACGAAACCGTGCTGCCGGCCACGCCCGCCAGCGAACCGACGCTCTGGTTGCCGCCGGCGGAGATGTCGAAGGTGCCGGTACCGGCCAGGTTCACCGCGCCGGTCGGCGACAGGCTGCCGCCCACCCCGATCGCCAGCGTGCCGCTGTTGATGACCGTGCCGCCGGTGAAGGTGTTGCTGCCGGTCAGGGTGACCGTCGCCGCGCCGTTCTTGATCAGGCCACCATCGCCGGTGACCGCCCCGCCCAGCGTCAATGCATTGCTGCCAAGCAGGTTGAGCGTGGCACCGGCCAGCAGGCCGATGTCGTTGCCGAGGTTCGCAGCGATGCTGCTGTCCAGCGATGCGTTGGCGCCCACGGTCAGCGCGCCGGTACCCAGCGCGGCATTGTTGCCCACCACCAGGCCGCCACCGTTGAGTGCCACCCCGCCGCCGAAGACGTTGGCGCCGCCCAACGTCTGGATGCCCGTACCGTTCTTGACCAGCCCGCCGGTCCCACCGATCACGCCATCGAAGGTCCCGTTGCCAACGCCGCCGAAGGTCAGCGTATTTCCGCCCAGCGCCACGGTGCTGCCAGCGACGCCGTTGAGCGCGCCGATGGTCTGGTTGCCGGCCGCGGAGATGTCGAAGGCGGTGCCCGGCGCGGAAAGCGTGACTGCACCGGTTGCCGCCAGGCTGCCACCTGCACCGATCGCCAGCGTTCCCGCATTGATCAGGGTGCCACCGGTGAAGGTGTTGGTACCGGTCAGCGTTTCAGTACCGGTCCCCTCCTTGATCAGGCCGCCGGTGCCGGCGATGGATCCGCTGAAGACACCGTTGGTCGGTCCGCCGACAGTGATCGAGTTTGCGCCCAGGTTGACCGTGCCACTACCGGTCAGGGTGCCGAAGGTCTGGGCACCGTTGCCCGCGGAGAGATCCAGCGTAGCGCCGGTTGCCAGGTTGACGATGCCGCTGGCGGCCAGGCTTGCACCTGCTCCCAGGGCCAGCGTGCCGGCGTTGACGTTGGTGCCGCCGGTATAAGTGTTCACGCCGTTCAAGGTCAGCGTGGCAGCACCATTCTTGGTCAGGCTGCCGGTGCCGGAGATCACCCCGTTGAGCGTCAGCGCGTTGCTGCCCAGCACGGTCAGGCCGGCATTGAGGGCGATGTTGTTGACCAGTGTTGCCGCCAGGCTGGTGTCGAGGGTGGCCGCGCCACCCACGGTCAGCGCACCACTGCCCAGTGCCGCGTCATTGCCGAGCAGCAGGCCACCGGCATTGAGGCTGACGCCGCCGCCGAAGGTGTTGGCAGCGGACAGCGTCTGCACGCCCGCGCCCACCTTGACCAGGCCACCGCCTCCGCTGATCACGCCATCGAACACCGCATCGGCTGCCGTACCAAAGGTCAGCGAGTTTCCTCCCAGCGCGACCGTCGAACCGACCACGCCATTCAGCGCGCCGATGGTCTGGTTGCCGGTTGCCGCCGATATATCGAAGCCCGCGCCAGCGCCGCCGAGGGTGACGTCACCCCCGACAGCCAGGCTGCCGCCCGCGCCAAGCGCCAGGGTTCCGGCATTGATCGTGGTGCTGCCGGCGTAGGTGTTCGCATTGGCCAGGGTCAGTGTGGCTGCACCGTTCTTGACCAGTTCACCATTGCCGGACACCACGCCGCCGAGCGTCAGCGCATTGCTGCCCTGCAGCGCAAGCGTCGTGCCCGAGGCCAGGTTGATCGCGTTGCCCACGGTGTAGGCGGCGGCAGTATCCAGCGTTGCATTGCCGCCGACGTTGAGCGCACCCGTTCCCAGAGCGCCAGCGTTGCCCAACTGCAGGTTGCCGCCATTCAACGCCAGGCCGCCACTGAAGCCGTTGGCGTTGCCGAGGGTCAACGTACCAGCGCCGTTCTTGACCAGACTGCCGGTGCCGGAAATCACGCCATCGAGCGTGAGTGCGTTGCTGCCGATCAGCGTCAGTGCCGAGCCGGCGCCAAGGTTGACCGCATTGGTCAGGTCAAGCGCAATGCTGTTATCCAGGCTGGCGTTCGCAGCCACGTTCAGCGCGCCGGTTCCCAGCGCTCCACTGTTGCCCAGCAACAGGCCGCCGCCCGCCAGGTTCAGGCCGCCACCGAAGGTATTGGCACCGTTGAGCGTCAACACCGTGGCGCCGTTCTTCGCCAGGCCACCGTCGCCGGACACCACGCCGCCCAGCGTGATGTTCTGGCTGCCGGGGAGCGTAAGAATCGCACCGGTACCCAAGGCCACGTTGTTGCTCAGGTTCAGCGCAACCGCCGCGTCCAGCGACACGTTGCCGCCGATGTTCAGCGCGCCGGTGCCGGCCGCCGCACTGCTGCCCAGCAGCACGCTGCCGGCATTGAGGTTGAGGCCACCACTGAAGCCATTGGTGCCGTTCAAGGTCAACAGCGAGGCGCCGTTCTTGGTCAGGCTGCCGACGCCGGAGATGTCGCCGGTCAGGGTGATGTTGTTGCTGCCGCCCAGGGTCAGTGCGGCACCGAGGTTGACCGCGTTGCCCAGGGTCAGCGCAGAGCTGCCGTCCAACGTCGCGGCACCGTTGACGCTGAGCGCGCCGGTGCCCAGTGCACCGCTGTTGCCCAGCAGCAGACCGCCAGCATTGAGCGCGACGCCGCCGGTGAAGGTGTTTGCGCCGGTCAACGTCTGTACGCCACTTCCGTTCTTTACCAGGCCTCCGCCGACGCCACTGATCACACCGGCGAAGACCTGGTCGGCCGCACTGCCAAAGGTGAGCGTATTGCCGCCCAATGCCACGGTGGAACCTGCCACGCCGGACAGTGCACCGATGGTCTGGTTACCACCCAGGGAAAGATCCAGCGCCGCCCCAGCCCCCGACAGGCTGACCGCGCCAGTCGCGGCCAAGCTGCCACCACTGCCCAGCGCCACCGTGCCGGCAGCAACGTTCAAGCCACCGGTGAAGGTATTGGCGCCGTTGAGCGTCAGTGTCGAAGGCCCGCTCTTTATCAGGCCGCCACCACCGGAAATCGCACCGCCCAGTGTCAGCGCGTTGCCACCCAGCACGTTCAACGAACCTGCCGCGCCGATGATCACGTCATTGCCCAGGGTCAGGGCTGAAGAGGTATCCAGCGTCGCAGCGTTGTTGATGTCCAGCAGGCCGGTACCGAGCGCACTGCTGTTGCCCAGCAGCAGGCCGCCACCGTTGACGACGAGGCCGCCACTGAACGTGTTGGTGCCGTTCAACGTGAGCAGAGATGCGCCGTTCTTGCCAATGTTGCCGACGCCGGAGATCACCCCGTTCAACACCACGGGCTGGCCGCCCTGCAGCGCGAGCGAACCGCCGGCGCCGAGCGTGATGTCGTTGGCCAGGGTGAGCGCTGCGGTGGTGCCATCCAGCGTGACCTCGCCGCCCACGCTCAGCACACCCGTTCCCAATGCACCGTTGTTGCCGAGCAGCAGGCCGCCGCCATTCAGGGCAAAACCACCGGTCAAGCTGTTGCTGCCGGACAGTGTCTGCACTCCGGTACCGACCTTGACCAGGCCACCGGTAGTGCCAGTGAAGTTGCCGGCGAAGGAGGTATTGCCGAGACCGCCTAGAGTAAGTGTGCGAGTGCCCAGGCTGACCGTTCCACCAAGCCCGGACAGCGAGCCGACGGTCTGGTTGGCTGCGGCAGTGAGGTCCAGCGACGTGCCTGCCGTGAGCGAGATCGCAGCGGTCGGTGACAGGCTGCCGCCTGCACCGAGCGCCAACGCGCCGCCCGCGATCGAGACATTGCCGGTAAGCGTGTTTGCACCGCCCAGGGTGAGCGTGCCGGCGCCGTTCTTCACCAGGTTGCCTGCACCGGAAAGCGAGCCATTGAGGGTGACCGCATTACTGCCGAGCAGATTGAGGTTGCCACCACCGTTGACGACGATGTTGTTGGCCAGGTTGAAGGCCCCGCTGGTATCCAGCGATGCGTTGCCTCCCACGGTCAGCGCACCGCTGCCCAGCGCACCTGCGTTGCCCAGCAGCAAGCCGCCAGCATTGAGGTTGACGCCACCACCGAACAGGTTCGCGCCGCCCAGCGTGACCACACCGGTGTTGGTCACGGTCAGGCCGCCAGCACCGGACAGCACACCACTCAAGCTGAAGGGGTTGGTGCCGCCCAACGTCAGTCTGCCAGTGTTGAGCGCAAAGGAATTTGCAAGCGTGAGCCCGCCCGCCGATGCTGCGATGGCGCCGCCGTTGACGTTGAAGGTACCGGTACCGAATGACGCCGCGTTGTTGAAGTTGACCAAGCCATCGTTGATCGTGGCACTGGTTCCGGTCCAGGCACCTTGCAGATTCCAGGTACCACTGTTGACGGTCAGGTTCTCGAATCCAGTGTAATTGCCCCAAACGAGGTTGGTCACCGTCCCGCCGGTACCCGCGCCCGGGCCCGAAGCGCTGTTCTGCAGCAGCAGGCGATCGCTGGCACCGGTACCGCCATCGACAATGCCGGCAGCGGCCAGATTCACGCCTACGGTGCCCAGAACGCCCGCAATGCCCGTTGCCAGCACGCCGCGGTTGACGCTTGAACCGGACACGGCGGTGAACGTGTTTCCCGTCGTCGTGGAGTTGCCCAGGTGCACGCTGCCGGTGATGCTGCCGGCGTTGATCACATTATTGCCCGCTGTTGATCCGCCCAGACCTATGCGGCCGGTGATGCTGCCGCTGTTGGTGAGGTTGGTCTGCGCACCGCCGTAGCTGACGATGGCAGCGGCGTCGGCAGTGGTGAACAGCCCCGCCCCGAGGATGGACATGTCCACGGTGCCGTCATTGGTGATGTTGGTGACACCACCGGCAGCGTTCTGCGTGACCAGTGCCTGTCCACCAAACCCAAGAATCGAACCGATGTTGACCAGGCCCTTGATGCTGCCGCCCGCCTGGTTGTTGACGTTGATGGTATTGCCACCGGCAGTGTTGTTGCCCAGCACCATGCCTGCCGCCGCAAGGCTCAAGCCGCCGTTGATGGTGGGATCGATCGTGCCCTGGTTGTTCACCGTGATGCCGTTGCCGGACAGCGTCACCGCAGTGCCCCCCAACACCGGCGGCACGCTCAGCACCGCGCCGGTGGCGATGTTCAGGGTCACGCCATTGGCGGTACTGGAAAGAGTGTTCTGGTCCGTCGCGCCATCGCAGGTAATCACCGCACCGGCCGTGGTGCATGCCGCAAACGCCGACCCACTGGCCAAAGTAGCGGTCAATGCCAGCGCCAGCCGATGCGCCTTCAGGCCCGGCAGGTGTCGTCCTGCCGATTTGCCGCCTCCCGTCGGATTCTGGGTGATTTCCGAGGCCACCTGCATCACACCCAGGGCACGGTTGAAAACCAGACGGTAAATGCGGTTCATCGGTAAATCTCCATGAAATGACCGGTGGCACAGCAGGCAGGTTTTTTGGAGGTGATGTCGTCCTGCCCTGCTCCACCCGGGAACAAGACCTGCGGTATCAACCTTGAAAAACAGTCACACTTTCACGTGCAAGCGCTGCAGGAACTGCGCGCGCCTGCCTGTCCGTCAGCGCGAAAACTCCCCGGTTTCGCTTGACGAATGGGCGCACTGTGCGGCCGCCAACGCCAGCACCACGTGAATCCGGCACGTTATTTTCATGATGGCCGTCAAATAATCACGGCAGTCGTCACGACTTTGCCGAAAATGCATATTCTCTTGTTTCTGCAGAACGGGAATATCCATATTCCCGCCGCATTCATAACCGGCCTCAGCTGCTGGAGAGTTTCATCAGCACCAAGCCGGCGACGATCAGTACCGCCGCGCCAATCCGCATCGGGCTGACCTGCTCGCCCAGGAACACGATGCCGACCACGAAAGCACCGACCGCGCCGATACCGGTCCAGATCGTATAGGCGGTGCCCAGCGGCAGGCTGCGCATGGCGACGGCCAGCAGCCAGAAGCTGGCGATCATGCCGACGATGGTGATGACGGTGGGGGTGAGTTTGGTGAAGCCTTCAGACTGCTTCATCGACACGGCCCAGACGATTTCCAGCAGGCCGGCAAACAACAGATAGATCCAGGCCATGACAGCCCTCCTTTGGTAGGGCCAGGCCGTCCTGGTCATTGAATCCCGATGTGGGGGAGGTCGTTCCTCCTGGGACCGGATTCTAGCAACGGCGGCAGCCACCGGCCGACGCTGGGGGCACAGGGTTACATCGGATTCAGTGCATGAAGCTGGCATCAACGCACCTGCCTGCGCTAGAATGCACGCCTGCCATCGGTAAGCCGATGTGCAGTCCGGCTGTGGTCTCCGGCGCACAACGCGCTGCTTCCCCTGATCCGTGAATCGGCCGCCTCCGGGCGGCCAACGTCTCTATGGTGGCCCCGTCGGCCCCTCGCGACGCTAGGTCGAAAACTCCGCCAGGGCCGGAAGGCAGCAACGGTATCGATCGACGCGGGCGCCGAGGTCAGCCGGCGGGGCCACCGCCTTTTCGGCGGAGCCCCGCATCCGGTAGATGCCAGCCTTGGTTGGCGCCCTTCGCCGGGCATGCCCCGGCGCTACCGCGCCTCAGGCGTACCCTGATGGAACACCATCCGCCAGCCCGTTGAATGCTGACGCCACAGCGAGCTGCGCAGCACACAGCGCTGCGGCTGGTCATCGACGTGATAGCGACTGCGGTAACGCACCTGGGCCAAGCCCTCTGCCAGCATCCACACGGCGTACCGGTCCGACTCGATCACCACCTGCGCACGCTCCAGCGGGATCTCTTCCAGCGCGGCCTCACGGCCGTAACACTGGCCGGAGCTGCCGATCTCACTGAAATCCTCATCCAGCAATGCCGCCAGACGCTCATGGTCTGCGCGCACCTGCGGGCAATGCAGTGCGCGTTCCAGCCCCTCCAGTTCTGCGGCCAGCGCCGGTGAAGCGGCGGCGCCAGCGCTCTCACGGCGGATCCTGCGCCAGCACGTGCGGCGCCGTCGGTGCGGCCAGCACAACGCACTGGCCCGGCTGTGCCACCCGGTGCCCGCGCGCGGCCAGGGCCTGGCCATCGGCCACGCTGGCGTAGTGGTACAGCATCATCCGTGCCTGCAGCTCGGCGCTGTACTCGCGCTCCAGGTCATCCACCCCGGTATGCGAAGGATTGCCGTGCAACCCGCAGTCGTGGGCGATCAGTTCGTTGTCACTGGCATAGCGCGCCAGCATTTCCGGAATCGGCCTGGTGTCGCCGCTCCAGGTCAGCGCGCCCTGCAGGCGCAGGCCATAGGCCGTCTCCGGCCAGTGGTGCCGCACCGGGAACACCTCCAGCCGCACACCCTCGTGCCAGAACGCATCGCCCACCACGATCAGCTGGAAGGCATCCCAGAAGTTGGCGCCGCCCTCGGCCAGCACGTTCGGGTAATCGCCGATGCGCTTGTGCAACAGCGGCACCACCGTGGCCGGCACGTACAGGCGCACCTTGCCGCGCCGCTGCGCGCTGAAGAAGGCATCCACGAACAGCCGTTCGAAACCGGCCACGTGATCCAGGTGCACATGGGTAACGAACAGCGCCTGCGGCATATGCCCGTAATGGGCCTTGAAGGCAGTCAGGCCTTCGCCGCCGCAGTCGATGGTCAGCCAGGGCCGGCCATCGCGCTCGATCACCGACATCGGCGAACCCAGCTCGACCGCCGACGCATTGCCGACGCCGAGGAAACGCAACGACCAGTCCATCAGGTGCCCCGGTTCCAGGCCATGTCATAGGCGCGGCGCAGGCGCGCGTAGTCTTTTTCCACGTCTTCCACGCTGCGCTCACCGCGCAGCTTGATCAGCGAGCGCAGCAGGCGCTTGAGATTGCGCTCGCGCCAGGCCGTGGCCGGGATGCGGATCACCCCGCGATCGAAGTCGATCAGCCAGCCATGGCCGTTGCCATCGAACAGGATGTTGTGCGCATTGAGATCGGCATGGTCCAGCCCGGCACGGTGGAAGCGCGCGATCATCCGCCCGGTTTCTTCCCACGGCGCCCCGCGCCCGGCCACCAGTGCGCGGTCGGCCAGCGAGCGCACCCCTTCGATCCGTTCCATCAGGATCGCGGCGCGGTAGCGCAGGCCTTCACGCATGTAGAAGGCGGCAATCGGCCTGGGCACCGGCAGCTTCTTCTCGCGCAGCGCGCGCATCAACCGGAATTCGGCAAAGCTGCGGGTCCGGTCCGCCCCCCGCCAGATGTACTGGTCGTGGCTGATCCGGGCCGCCAGCCCCCCGCGCAGGTAGTGCCGCAGTACGCTGGCGCCGAACGGCGCATCCACGAACCAGGCGCTGCCACGGCCGCCCTCACCCACCGGCCGGGCCTTGCCGGCCCAGTGCTGTGGCGAGAACAGACCGATGTCGGCTTGCCGCAGCCGCTCGCGGTCGAACAGAATGGCCCCGATGCCGCGACCCTCGCGGCATGGCGTCAGCGCTTCATTGGCGTCGAATGCGACCATTCCTTTGAGTCTAACAACACATGGCATCAGCGTCCTCCTCCTTGTGTCTTCTGCGCCTGTCCGCTCTTGGCGATGTGACCCACGTAGTGCCGCTGGTGCGCACCCTGCAGGCCGCGCGCCCGGACACGCCGATCCACTGGATCATCGACAAGGTCGGGCAGAAGCTGCTCGATGGCCTGCCGGGCGTCACCTTCCACGCCTACGACAAGAAGACCGGCATGGCCGGAGTGAAGGAGCTGCGCAAGCAGTTGCCGCCCGGGCGTTTCGAGGCCCTGCTGCAGATGCAGGTGGCGTTCCGCGCCAACGTGCTGTCCGCCTTCATTCCTGCCGAGCGCCGCATCGGTTACGACCGCAGCCGCTCCAAGGACCTGCACGGCCTCTTCATCAACGAACGCATCCCCGATCGCCCGGGCATCCATGTGCTTGATGCCATCGGCAGCTTCTGCGAGCCGCTGGGCCTGCGCCAGACCGATGTCAGCTGGGACCTGGCCGTGCCGCAGGCAGCCTATGACTGGGCCGCTGCGCAATGGCAGGACGATGGCCGGCCGGTGCTGATGATCTCGCCCTGCTCCAGCCACGTGCGCCGCAACTGGTACGCCGACCGCTATGCCGAGGTCGCCAACCATGCCGTCACGCGCGGTTGGCGGATCGTACTGTGCGGCGGCCGCAGCGAACTGGAGCGCAGCATGGCCGACGCCATCCAGGCCCAGCTGGATGTTCCGGCACTGGACCTGGTCGGCAAGGACACGCTCAAGCAGTTGCCGGCCCTGCTGGCCCGCGCCAATCTGGTGATGACACCGGACTCTGGCCCGATGCACATTGCCAACGCAATGGGTACCAAGGTGCTGGGCCTGCATGCGGCCAGCAACCCGAACCGCAGCGGCCCGTATTCGGACCGCCGCTACTGCGCGGACCGCTACGACGACGCGGCGCGCAAGTATCTGGGCAAGCAGGCAGCCGACCTCAAGTGGGGCACCAAGATCGAATTCGATGATGTGATGGAACTGATCACCGTCGAGGACGGCATTGCCGCGTTCGAGCGTTACGTCGCCGACCATCTGGTATGAGTGGCACGCCGGGCAGCTGAGCACTGTCTACTGGGTGCGGACCTTGGTCCGCACCGTCCCGCAACCCGGGAGATCCATCCACGCATGGCGTGGATCTACTGCGTCGGGCCGCCCGGGATTACGCGCGCTGCGTGTAATCCTGGTAGGACTTCTCTTCCACGTACGCCGAACCCAGCGCCAGGTTGATCGCCTTCTTGATGCGTGCGCGTTCGTCGTTGCGCAGGTACACGCTGCGCGCCAGGTCGATGAACCCCTGATCGAACGCCTGCGCCTTGTCCTTCAGGCGGATGTCGTCCTCGATCTCCCACAGCTGCTCGTTGACCGCCTTCAGCTCGGCGCGCAGCTTGGCGATGTCCTTCACTGCCGCAGGGTGCGCCATCCACGTGGTTTCCAGCGCGGACAGCTCCTTGCGTACGTTGGCCAGCTTGCCTTCGTCACTGATGCGCTCGGACTTGATCTGCAGGATCGAGATCTTGTCCAGCAGCTCGCCGAATGAAACGGGGACGAGGATTTCAGCGGTCATCGTGGCGGCTCCAGCAGGTGATGACGTACATGGTAACCCGCCGCACGCGAACAGCATCCACGCATGGCGTGGATCTACTCAAGCATCCGCAGGAAGGTCGGCAAAGGGAGGGGCCCGAACGTTGCATCGCAACGTTTGGGGCGACGCGCGAAGCGTCGTCGCATCCCCGCGCCAGATTAAAAAAGAAGGGCTGCCTTTCGGCAGCCCTTCTTTTTTAATCTGGCGGAGAGGGGGGGATTCGAACCCCCGAGGCGCTATAAACGCCTGCCTGATTTCGAGTCAGGTACATTCAACCGCTCTGCCACCTCTCCAGATGTTCCCCGGCGAACCGGGGACGCGCATCATACGAGGAAGCGCGGCTGACGACAAGTCATTGCGCCCAATGAAGTGAAATTTTCCTGACTGCATGGCTTGCCGGATGTCCGCTTGGCCGTGATGATGCCGTTCTCCCCGGCATTACCCCCTCGCCCAGCACCCACCATGATCGAATTCGGACATCTCACCCACCCCGGCCTGCGCCGCGAGCTCAATGAGGACACCTATTACGGTGACGGCGAGCTGGCCCTGTGGCTGGTAGCCGACGGCATGGGCGGGCACGCCTGCGGCGAGGTGGCCAGCGCACTGGCGCGCGAGACCATCGTGCGTGAGATCCGCCGTGGCGCGCCGTTGGCGCAGGCGATCCGCACCGCCGACGAAGAGATCATCCGCGCCTCGCGCCGGCGCAACGACAGCCTGCCGATGGGCACCACCGTGGTCGCTGCACGGGTGCAGGGCAACCGTTACGAAGTGGCCTGGGTCGGCGACAGCCGCGCCTATCTGTGGCGCGATGGCCAGCTTGCCCAGCTCAGCCAGGACCACAGCGTGGTGCAGGAACTGGTCGCGCAGGGCAACCTGACCGCCGAGCAGGCGCGCGCCCATCCCCACCGGAACGTGGTCACCCAGGCACTGGGCGTCACCGACCCGGCACACCTGAACGTGGCGACCACCAGCGGCGAGCTGCGCCCGGGCATGCAGTTGCTGCTGTGCAGTGATGGCCTGACCGAGGAAGTGGATGACCGCGGCATCGCCCGCACCCTCGCCTTCGACGACGCCAGCGCGCAGGAATGCGTGGACAGCCTGGTCGCCTCCGCCCTCGACGGCGGCGGCTCGGACAACATCACCGTGATCCTGGTGCGCTGCCACTGATGCCGGCTGGAGGCAAGCCCCCTGAGTCAGGGGGCGGCCGCGAAGCGGCGGGGGTCTGGGTGCTGGTGAGACGGGGCCCACGATTTGCAGCGCAAATTGTGGGGCGCCAGCGCGATTGCGCTGGCGCGTCATCGGACAACATCACCGTGATCCTGGTGCGCTGCCACTGATCCACGCCATCCACGCATGGCGTGGATCTACAGTAGAGCCACGCCATGCGTGGCTGCATTTCACACGCATCACCACGCCATGCGTGGCTGCATTTCGCACGCCACCGCTGCGCCTACGCGCTCGCGGCCTCTTCCACCTTCGGGCCGTCCCACAACGCGTGGCCGGCCTTCTTGCGCAGCCGTTCCAGACGCGCCGCATGCGCTTCCTGCTCCGACGGCGTGGCCACCACGCGCGGCCGCGGCAGCAGCTTGGACGCATCGAACGCCTGCAACGCCGCAGCGCCACCGGCATCGTCATCGCCCAGCCCGAAGCCGATCTCCTCCTGGCCCGAGGTCAACGCGATGTACACATCACCTAGGATCTGCGCATCCAGCAGACCGCCATGCAGGGCGCGGTGCGAGTTGTCCACGCCCAGCCGCTTGCACAGGGCGTCGAGCGAGTTGCGCTGGCCCGGGAAGCGCTCGCGCGCCAGCGCCAGGGTATCGATCACCGTGCAGCGGTCGGTGATCTTCCCGTACTGCTCTCCCAACAGGGAAAGCTCATTGTCGAGAAAGCCCAGGTCGAACGCGGCGTTGTGGATGATCAACTCGGCGCCATCGATGAAGGCCAGGAACTCCTCCACGACCTGCGCGAACTCCGGCTTGTCGGCGAGGAATTCCAGGGTCAGGCCGGTCACTTCCTGCGCACCCTGTTCGAATTCGCAGTCCGGCTTCAGGTACTGGTGATAGGTATTGCCGGTCGGGCGGCGCTTGAACAACTCGACGCAGCCGATTTCGACGACGCGGTTGCCCTTCTTCCACTCCAGGCCGGTGGTTTCGGTATCAAGGATGATCTGACGCATGGGCTCAGTTTACCGGGCTGCCGTCGCGGATCTGGATCGCGGCGTTGCGGGCCAGGGTATCCACGCGTTCATTGTCCGGGTCGCCGGAATGGCCTTTCACCCAGCGCCAGTCGATCTGGTGCCGCAGCGTGGCGGCCTGCAGGCGCTCCCACAGTTCACGGTTCTTCACCGGGTCACCGCCGGCGGTCTTCCAGTTCTTGCGGATCCAGCCCGGCAGCCACTGGGTCAGGCCCTGCCGTACGTACTGCGAATCGGTATAGAGGACGATCTCACAGGGCTCGGTCAACGACTCCAGCCCGGAAATGGCCGCCATCAGCTCCATCCGATTGTTGGTGGTATGCGCTTCACCACCGCTCAGTTCGCGCTCGTGCCCCTTGTAGCGCAGCAGCGCCGCCCAGCCACCGGGGCCGGGATTGCCGAGGCAGGAACCGTCGGTGTGGATTTCGATGGTTTTCAATACAACTCCAGATCAGGTAGCAACGGTGCCGTGCCAGCGCACGGGCAACGGGGTCGGCCCGGGCAGGGCCAGCGTGCGTTTTTCAGCGTGGAACAGGCAGGCCGCGCGCAGGGGGGCCCATCCGCCGCGACGGCGGCTGCCGGCACCCTGCCACATCGGCCCCAGGTAACGCATGTCCTCGCATTCCAGCCCATGGCGCTCAAGCAGCTGGCGGATCCGCTGCGGCGTGCGTACCACCAGCCCGTGCTGGCGCCAGCGCGTGCGGAACGGGCTGAACGGGTTGAGGCTGGTCAGCCACAGATGGCCGCCGGGCATCAGCACGCGCTCGCATTCGTCCAGCAGATGGTCGGCATCGCCGACGGTCACATGCTGCAGCACGATGGCGTTGACGCTCTCGTTGGGCAGCGGCAACGGCAGGGCACAGCGGGTATCGCCGGCGTAACCACTGCCCTGGCGATGCAGGCGCAGGCCCCGACCGCCCAGCTGCGCATCCGCCAGCCAGGCGGCGCTGGGGGCGATCCACAACCAGGGCCGGGTCGGCAGCAGCGACAGCTGCGGCAGCAGCAGCTGCCGTTCGAGCACGCGCAGGGCCTCCGCCGGTTCACTGTCGAACCACGGGGCCTGGCTCGCTTGACGGGTGCTCTGCAGCGCGGGCATGGTCCAATTCTATGCGACTGACTGCCCTGCCCGCATTTGCGGACAATTACATCTGGATGCTGATCGCCGACGACGGTGCTGCCGTGGTCGTCGATCCCGGCGACGCTGCGCCAGTACTGGCGCTGGCTGCCCAAGGCGTGCGCGTGGACACCATCCTGCTCACCCATCACCACGACGATCACATCGGCGGGGTACCAGCGCTGCAGGCGCGTTTCCCCGGCGTGCGCGTGGTCGCACCGGTCGACGAGCGCATCCCGATGGCCACCGAGCGGGTCGGTGAAGGTGAACGTGTTCAGGCACTGGGCCGGATGTTCCACGTACTATCCGTCCCCGGGCACACCCGCAGCCACATCGCGTTTCACACCGCTGAACAGCTTTTCAGCGGAGATTCGTTGTTCAGCCTGGGCTGTGGACGCCTGTTCGAAGGTACGCCGTCCCAGCTGCTGGCATCGATGCGCAAGCTGGGTGCCCTGCCCGCGCAACTGCTGCTGTGTTGCGCTCACGAGTACACCGTGTCAAATGCCGTCTTCGCGCGGCATGTCGACCCCGCCAACGCTGCCTTGTTGCAGCGCCAAGAGGAGGCTTTGGCCATGCGCCGCGATGACCGTTCCACCCTGCCAGTATCCCTGGCCGATGAAATTGCCTGCAATCCGTTCCTGCGTACCCACACGGCGCCCATCCGCGCGGCCGTGTCGGCGCACCTGGGGCGCGAAGTCGTGGACGACGTCGACGTCATGGCCGGTCTCCGGCACTGGAAAGACGGCTTCCGCGCATGAGTCGCCGAAGTCTGCCGCTGGCCCTGGGTCTCGTCCTGGGGTTGGCCGGAACTGCCGGCGCACAATCGCTGGGCGCCGGCATCAGCCAGAACCTGACCGCCGCCTCGGCCCTGCCGCTGGATCCGTCAACGCTGCCGGCCGCATCGGTACGTAACGGCCAGGAGATCTTCTCCAGCTTCCGCGACGGCCTTGCAGAACCTACCTGCGACGCCGAAGCCACCAGCCCGCGCTGGCAGAAGCAGTTCGCCCATGCGCCTTCGCGGTTGGCCAACCAGGATGACGACGCGCTGGTGCTGTTCGGCTATGTGGTCGAAGAGCTGCGCAAAGCCAACCTGCCCACCGAATTCGCCCTGATTCCCTTCGTCGAAAGTGGCTACCGGCCCAATGCCCGCAACGGCAGCGGCCCGACCGGCCTGTGGCAGTTCATCGCCACCACGGCACGCAACCATCGCGTACCGATGAGCAACAACTACGACGGCCGACTGTCGGCAGTGGAGTCCACCCAGGCCGCCGTGCGCTACCTGAAGACCCTGCATGGCATGTTCGGCGGTGACTGGCGCCTGGCCACGATGGCCTACAACGCCGGTGAATACCGCGTGCTGCAGTCCATGCGCAAGGCCGGCATGAATGCGCAGAACGCCAAGCCGGCCGGCCTGCCCGGGCTGTCGCCGGTCACCCATGCCTACGTCGAGAAGCTGCATGCCCTGGCCTGCGTGCTGGAAGACGTGGAAGACCAGCCTGGCGTGATGGCCTCGCTGGACCGCACCGTGCCGGTGCTGAAGGACCACACCCTGCCGGCGGGCACCAGCGTCCAGCAGTGGGCCGCTCAGCGCGCGCTGGACCCGGCGAAGATCGCCCGCCTGAATCCGGCACTGGCCGCCGGCAACCGCCCATCGGGCACCGCCCGCGTACTGGCCCCGGTTTCGGCGTCCAACGCGGACGTTGCCGACATCACCAGCACGGCCGTTGCCACCGCAGTGGCCAGCACCGCCAGCGCCGCGCCGAGCCCGCAGGTGGCCAAGGTGGTCGCCTCGGCCGCCGATCGCCCGCGCAACCGTCGCCACACCGTTCGCAATGGCGAATCGGCATGGACCATCGCCCGCCGCTACGGCATGCCGGTGAAGGCGCTGTTGTCGCTGAACGGCTTGAGCGGCAGCAGCGTGCTGAAGCCAGGCGCGGTACTGCGCGTCGAAGACTGAGGTGGGTGCGGCGCTGACGCGCGTTTTCCGGCCAACGGCGAAGCCCCTCGCGGGTGGCGGCAGCAGCATTCATGAGTTGGGACGAGCGAGGTGGACCCACGGGGGACGCCGTGAACCCATCCTTGGGGGCTTGGCCGCGGCATCCATGCCGCGGACACCCCCGCGCGCCCACCCCGCCCGTCCCCTGATGGTTTCCGGTGGCACCCACGGATTGAAGGATGAAGAGCAGGAGCAGGTCGCTTCGCTTCTGGTAGCGGCCGACCTTGGTCGGCACTCATCGCGCAGGTCACGGATCGATCAGGGTTGCGACAACAAAAAAGGCCCGGCAATGCCGGGCCTTTTCGTTCCTGCCCGCCGGAGGGCTTACAGGTTCGCTTCGGTGGTCTGGATCAAGAACTTCTTGCGCATCGCCTCGATGTAGGCCTTGGCAGCAGCCATGCCGTCGATCTGGCTCAGCTGGTCCTTCAGCTGCTTCTGCTGTTCGGCGGTCACTTCCTTGATGTCGCCCGGGTTGACCTTGTTCACCGCGAAGACCAGCGCATGGCCGTTGACGTCGACCTTGCCGTAGCTCGGCTTGCCTTCGGCAGGCAGCGGCGCACTGAAGATCGCACGGTTGATCTCCGGGGTCGGCACCGGCTGGCTGCGCGGCAGGCCCGGCATCGGGCTCAGCTGCAGCTTCTCGCTGGCAGCCAGCGACTGCAGGGTCGCGCCGGCCTTCAGCTTGGCCAGCAGGGCATCGGCGGCCTTGTCACCGGCCTGGCGCTGACGGTCGGCACGGATCGCGGCGATCACCTGCTCACGCGCCTTGTCCAGCGGCAGCGCCTGCTCCGGGGTATGCGCGGCAACGCGGATCACCACGCTGTGGTTGCTGCTGCCGCCCAGGGCGATCGGATCGCTGGCGGTACCGTCCTGCACCAGGACGTCGGAGAAGGCGGCACGCAGCACGGCCGGATCAGCGGCAATACCGGTGGCGGTCGTGCGCGTGATCGGGCCCAGCGTCTGCATCGACAGGCCGACCGCCTTGGCGGCCGCGGACAGGTCGCTCGGGCTCTTGTTGATGGCATCGACCAGGCGGCCCGCCAGATCGTTGAAGCCGCGCTCGCCGTCGGCCTTCAACTGCTCGGCAGCCAAGGTGTCGCGTACTTCTTCGAAGGACTTGCCCTGGCCGCCACGAACCGCTGCGACCTTGATGATGTGGTAACCGAAGTCGGTCTTGACCGGGCCGATCACCTCACCCGCCTTGGCACCAAACAGTGCATCTTCGAACGGCTTGACCATCGCGCCCCGCTCCACCCAGCCCAGGTCACCGCCCTGCGCCTTGGAGCCGGGATCTTCCGAGTTCGCCTTGGCCAGCGCGGCAAAGTCGGCACCTGCCGCCTTTGCTTCGACAGCCAGCTTGGCGGCCTTGGCTTCAGCACCGTCGCCGGTGATCAGGATGTGCGCCGCCTGGCGCTGTTCCGGCGTGGTGAACTTGGCCTTCTCGTCTTCATAGCGCTTGCGCAGGGTCGCTTCGTCGGCCGCAGTCGGCGCCGGCAGGTTGGCACCATTGAGCTCGACATATTCCAGCGACACCGATTCGGCCTGGCGGAAATCCTTGCCATGGCTGTCGTACCACTGCTTGATCTGCGCGTCGGTCACCGGCGCGGTATCCACCGGAACTTCCGGCAGCGCGGCCAGTTCCACATCGCGGGTCTCGCCCAGCAGCTTCAACAGACGCTCGGTCTCGGCCTGGGTGACAAAGCCGGAATTCTGCAGGCCCGACGGGATCACCGACTGCTGCAGGCTCTCACGCACCAGTTCCTGGAACTGGGTCGGCGTGCGCGGCGGATTGCCACCGGCCAGGGCCAGACGGTAATTGCTTTCGCTGAACTTGCCATCGGCGCCCAGGAAGCCCGGAATGGTGGTGATGTATTCGCGCACAGCGCCGTCGCCAATCACGACACCGGCCTGCTCACCGACCAAGCGCACGACCTGCTCGTCGATCAACTGGTCGAGCACGGCCAGCTTGTTCTCGGTGCTCTCGAACGCGCGCGGGTCGAAGTTCTCACCCTGCTGCTGGCGTTCGCGCATGCGTTCCTGCTCGAAACGGGTGCGGAAGTCCTGTGCACTGATCTCATGGTGCTGCCACATCATGCGCACCGGCCACCAGGACGGTGCCGAGCGCCACCAGGTCGGCGGTGCCGAAACCTTGGCGACGTTCTGTGCGCCGACGCCACCGAGGTAGCTGTTGTCGATCACGAACAGGAACGGAATCATCAGCAGCCCCAGGATCACGGTGACGATCCAGCCTGAGGTCTTGTCGCGGAGTTTCTGCAGCATGGTGAGGAATCACAAGGCTTGATTGGCGAGCCCGGCAGTGTAACCCGCTTCGCGGCGTGGACCAAAAGCAGTGGCAGCAGGGCCTGGCGCCATCCCGCCCAGGCGATCTACAGGTTCGCGCGCATCGAATGATGGAAACGGCGCAAAGAAAAAGCCCCCGACTTGCGTCGAGGGCTCTTAGAGTTGGCGGAGCGGACGGGACTCGAACCCGCGACCTCCGGCGTGACAGGCCAGCATTCTAACCAGCTGAACTACCGCTCCGCGCTTGAAACTTTGCAGGCGCTCAGTATATCCGAAGACTTCCTGAAAACCTACCCCGCTGAACACTTTTTTCAAAGTTTTTTCACGAGGATTTAAGAGTTTTGCAATGGCGGAGCGGACGGGACTCGAACCCGCGACCTCCGGCGTGACAGGCCAGCATTCTAACCAGCTGAACTACCGCTCCGTATTGCAGACCTCTTTGTTTTCTCTACAACCGGTTGGTTGGAGAGAAAACAAGGCCCCCAGCTTTTCGGCCGGGGGCCTCGTTGAAAATGGCGGAGCGGACGGGACTCGAACCCGCGACCTCCGGCGTGACAGGCCAGCATTCTAACCAGCTGAACTACCGCTCCACATTTCAAACTTACCGCGGTGCTGTGGTGGGTGCTGAGGGTTTCGAACCCCCGACCCTCTCCGTGTAAAGGAGACGCTCTACCGCTGAGCTAAGCACCCCAGCGAGCCGCTTAGTTTACAGCATCCTTCAGGGCCTTACCAGCCTTGAACGACGGATTCTTCGAAGCAGCGATCTTGATGGTGTCGCCGGTCTTCGGGTTGCGGCCGGTGCGGGCAGCACGGTCGCGGACCTGGAAGGTACCGAAGCCAACCAGGGTGACCGCATCGCCGTCCTTCAGCGCCTTGGTGACGGCAGCAACGACGGCATCGACAGCGCGGCTGGACTCGGCCTTGGTCAGGTCGGCAGCTTCAGCAACGGCATCGATCAATTCGGTCTTGTTCATTCTTTACAACTCCTTTGGCGGTGGGTTCCGCGTATTCGACAGGGAAGCAACCGCACGACGTCTGCATGCGGTTGCCATGTGGAAACGGTTCGCCGAATTCAGTGAGCGCTGACTGCGATCACTCATTCGCGAGTGCTGCTTTTATACCAGCGGCCCTACCCCCACGCAAGCTGGAAAGCCAGCAACGACGCGGGTTTCAAGCATTTCGACAGGACGCATCAATGCTTGACGCGCGCGTTTCCACTCGGTTTGGCCTTGCTGCGCACCGTGACGCGCTGCGCACTCTTGCGCGTCTTCTTCGGTGCCAGCGGACGTTCCAGGGCCAGATCGAGCACTTCCTCGATGTACTTCACCGGCACGATCTCCAGGTCGCGGGTGACGTTGGCCGGAATGTCGGCAAGATCCTTGCGGTTCTCATCGGGGATGATCACCGTGCGGATTCCGCCGCGCAGGGCCGCCAGCAGTTTCTCCTTGAGGCCGCCGATCGCGGTGACGCGACCACGCAGGGTGATTTCGCCGGTCATCGCCACATCGGCGCGCACGGCGACCTTGGTCAGCATCGACACCAGCGAGGTCACCATTGCCGCACCGGCACTGGGGCCATCCTTCGGCGTCGCACCATCGGGTACATGCAGGTGCACGTCGTGCTTCTGCAGGAAGTCCGCATCGATGCCGAAGCGCTCGGCACGCGAACGCACCACCGACAACGCCGCCGACGCTGATTCCTTCATCACGTTGCCGAGCTGGCCGGTCAGGATCAGCTGGCCCTTGCCCGGTACCAGCGTCGATTCGATCTGCAGCAGATCGCCACCGACTTCGGTCCAGGCCAGGCCCGTGACCAGGCCGATCTCGTTCTCTTCTTCGGCACGGCCGAAGTCGAAGCGACGCACGCCCAGGTACTTGTCCAGGTTCTTGCTCGACACGCTCACCAGCGCCTTGGACTTGCGCGCGCCCTTCTTCGCCTTCGCCACCGGCTGCGGCCCACCCAGCGCGATTTCCTTCACCACCTTGCGGCAGATCTTGGCGATCTCGCGTTCCAGGTTGCGCACGCCGGATTCGCGCGTGTAGTAGCGCACGATGTCCTGGATGGCATCGCTGCCGATCTCCAGCTCTTCCGGCTTCAGGCCGTTGGCCTTGATCTGCTTGGGCGACAGGTAACGGGTGGCGATGTTGAGCTTCTCATCCTCGGTGTAACCGGGGATGCGGATCACTTCCATGCGGTCCAGCAGCGGGCCGGGGATGTTGAGCGAGTTGGAGGTCGCCACGAACATCACTTCGGACAGGTCCAGGTCCACTTCCAGGTAGTGGTCGTTGAACGCGTTGTTCTGCTCGGGGTCCAGCACTTCCAGCAGCGCCGAGGACGGATCGCCACGGAAGTCCATCGACATCTTGTCGATCTCGTCCAGCACGAACAGCGGGTTCTTGCTGCCGACCTTGTTGAGGTTCTGCACGATGCGGCCCGGCATCGAGCCGACATAGGTACGACGGTGGCCACGGATCTCGGCTTCATCGCGCACGCCGCCGAGCGACATGCGCACGAACTTGCGGTTGGTTGCCTTGGCGATGGACTGGCCCAGCGAGGTCTTGCCCACGCCCGGCGGCCCGACCAGGCACAGGATCGGACCCTTCATCTGCTTCACCCGCGACTGCACCGCCAGGTATTCAAGGATGCGCTCCTTGACCTTCTCCAGGCCGTAGTGATCGGCATCGAGGGTGTCCTGCGCGGCCTTCAGGTCCTTGCGCACCTTGCTGCGCTTCTTCCACGGCACGCCCAGCAGCCACTCCAGGTAGTTGCGCACGACCGCTGCTTCGGCAGACATCGGCGACATCTGCTTGAGCTTGTTGAGCTCGTTGCGCGCCTTGGCTTCCACCGGCTTGGGCATGCCCGCTTCGGCGATCTTGCGCGCCAGCTCTTCCAGTTCGCCCGGCGCATCGTCCAGGTCACCCAGTTCCTTCTGGATGGCCTTCATCTGTTCGTTGAGGTAGTACTCGCGCTGGCTCTTTTCCATCTGCGACTTCACGCGGCCGCGGATGCGCTTTTCCATCTGCTGCACGTCGATCTCGCCGTCGACCAGGCCGACCAACATCTCCAGGCGTTCGCCCACCGCCAGCGTTTCCAGCAGGCGCTGCTTGTCCGACAACCGCACGCTGATATGGGCGGCGATGGTGTCGGCCAGGCGTGTCGGCTCATCGATGCCGGCCAAGGTCTGCAGCAGTTCCGGCGGCAGCTTGCGGTTGGTCTTGACGTACTGCTCGAACAGCGACATCAGCGAGCGGGCGATGGCCTCGATCTCGCGCGGCTCGCGTGCATCGGCGGCCTCGATTTCAACGGCCTGGCCGTGCAGCGATCCATCGCGTTCGCTGACGCTGGTCACCTGCACGCGGGACAGGCCTTCGACCAGCACCTTGATGGTGCCGTCAGGCAGCTTCAGCAGCTGCAGCACCTGCGCCAGGGTGCCGACCTGGTAGAGGTCGGCGGCCTGCGGGTCATCGGTCTCGGCCGACTTCTGCGCCAGCAGCAGGATGCGCTTGTCTGCTTCCATCGCCTGTTCCAGCGCGTGCATGGACTTGTCGCGGCCGACGAACAGCGGGATGACCATGTGCGGGAATACCACTACGTCGCGCAGCGGCAGGACCGGCAGGTCGAGGGTCTCACTTGGGGAACGGGCCATGGGGGCTCCAGGGAAGGGGAAAACCGTCTCCGGGAGGGCATCTTCCGGAGACAAAAAAAGCCGATGGCCCCGTTATGGGGCCATCGGCTTTCAGATGCAAGACGTTCCGAGAATATTCTTTCTATTCAACAAGTTGAAAGAATCATTCGGCGCCAGCGGCCTTCTGTTCAGGGACCGGCGGGGTCTGGTAGATCAGGTACGGCTCGGACTTGTGCTCGATCACCGATTCATCCACGACAACCTTGCTGACGTTTTCCTGCGACGGCAGGTCGTACATAGTGTCCAGCAGGACCGATTCGACGATGGTGCGCAGGCCACGGGCACCGGTCTTGCGCTTGAGCGCCTTCTTGGCGATGGCCGACAACGCGTCCGGACGGAACTCCAGCTCGACGTTCTCCATCTCGAACAGCTTCTTGAACTGCTTGGTGATGGCGTTCTTCGGCTCGGTCAGGATGCGGATCAGGGCCGGCTCGTCCAGCTCTTCCAGGGTCGCGACCACCGGCAGGCGGCCCACGAACTCGGGAATCAGGCCGAACTTGATCAGGTCTTCCGGCTCGACTTCAGCCAGCACCTTGCCCACTTCCTGCTTGCGCTCGCTGCTCTTCACCTTGGCGCCGAAACCGATGCCACCGGCGTCGTTGGAGCGCTGCTGGATCACCTTGTCCAGGCCGGCAAACGCACCGCCGCAGATGAACAGGATGTTCTTGGTGTCCACCTGCAGGAATTCCTGCTGCGGATGCTTGCGCCCACCCTGCGGCGGAACGCTGGCCACGGTGCCTTCGATCAGCTTCAACAGGGCCTGCTGCACGCCTTCGCCGGACACATCGCGGGTGATCGACGGGTTCTCGCTCTTGCGCGAGATCTTGTCGATTTCATCGATGTAGACGATACCCTGCTGTGCCTTCTCGACGTCGTAGTCGCACTTCTGCAGCAGCTTCTGGATGATGTTCTCCACGTCCTCGCCCACGTAACCGGCTTCGGTCAGCGTGGTGGCGTCGGCCATGGTGAACGGCACGTTGAGCAGGCGGGCCAAGGTCTCGGCCAGCAGGGTCTTGCCCGAACCGGTCGGACCGACCAGCAGGATGTTCGACTTCGCCAGCTCGACTTCATCGTTCTTCTGGCGGCTCTCGATGCGCTTGTAGTGGTTGTACACGGCCACGGCCAGGGTCCGCTTGGCGCGGTTCTGTCCGATCACGTACTGGTCGAGCACCTCGAGGATCTCGCGCGGCTTGGGCAGCGAACTGCGCGCCGACTGCGCCTTTTCCTCAAGCTCCTCTCGGATGATGTCGTTGCACAGCTCCACGCACTCATCGCAGATGAACACGCTCGGACCGGCAATCAGCTTGCGCACTTCATGCTGGCTCTTGCCGCAGAAAGAGCAGTAGAGGATCTTGCCGGTGTCCGTGGAACGACCTTGGCGGTCTTCGCTCATGCTTCGCTTACCCAGTTACCCCACCCGCTGAACGGGGGTTCGATTCGAGAATAACACAGGGCCGGAGGGACATCAGTCCACCCGACCCTGCAGGAACGGGGCCTGCCATGGCCCCGTGAGTGCCGGTCAGCCGGCCTGGATCGACTCTTCCGGACGACGCTCCAGGACCTGATCGACCAGGCCGTAGGCGACCGCATCGACCGCGCTCTTGAAGTTGTCGCGCTCGGTATCGCGCGCGATGGTCTCCAGCGACTGGCCGGTGTGCTTGGCCAGCACTTCGTTCAGGCGCGCACGCAGGGTCAGAATCTCGCGTGCGTGGATGTCGATGTCGGTGGCCTGGCCCTGGAAGCCACCCAGCGGCTGGTGGATCATCACCCGCGAGTTCGGCAGCGCATAGCGCTTGCCCGCCGCACCGGACGCCAGCAGCAGCGCGCCCATCGAGGCGGCCTGGCCAACGCAGATGGTGCTCACGTCCGGCTTGATGTACTGCATGGTGTCGTAGATCGCCATGCCGGCGGTGACCACGCCACCCGGCGAGTTGATGTAGATGCTGATGTCCTTTTCCGGGTTTTCCGCTTCCAGGAACAGCAGCTGCGCCACCACCACGTTGGCCATGTGATCGTCGATCGGGCCAACCAGGAAGATCAGGCGCTCCTTCAACAGGCGCGAATAGATGTCGTAGGCACGCTCGCCGCGGCTGGTCTGCTCGACCACCATGGGAACCATGTTCAGGGCTTTGGTTCGGTTGTCCATTTCGTGAGGTACCTATCTTGGGGGGAAACACCCCCGCGCCAAGGCTGGCGCGGGGTATCCGGCAATCCGCCAGGGATTACTGGCGGATCGCGTCCTGGAACGACAGCTTTTCTTCAGTGTGCTGGGCGCGCTCGGCGATCCAGTCGATCACCTGCTCTTCCATCACGCGGTTCTGCAGGCCAGACATCAGCTGGGGGTCGTTGCGGTACATCTCAATGACCTGTTCCGGCTCTTCGTAGGTCGAGGCGATCAGACGCATCGTTTCATTCAGACGCTTCGGCTCCAGGCGCAGGTCGTTGCTGCGGGCCACTTCGCCGACCACCAGGCCGACCAGCACGCGCTTGGCAGCAGCGTCCTTGAAGCCTTCGTGGGCGTCGGCCGGGATCTCGCCCGGGTTGCGGCCACTGCGGCGGATCTGCTCGACCTGCTGGGCCAGCATGGCACGGGCTTCGTTCTCGACCAGGCGCGGCGGCATTTCCACCGACGAATAGGCCGCGATCAGCTGCTCACCGACTTCACGACGCAGGCGGTTCATCAGTGCGCCCTTCAGCTCACGCTCGAGGTTGGCGCGGATGTCGCTGCGGAACTGCTCGACGTCGCCTCCCTTCACGCCGAAGCTCTTGATGAAGGCTTCATCGACGGCCGGCACGACCGGCTCGGAGACGTCGCTGACCTTCACGGTGACCTGCACGGTCTTGCCCGCCAGCGCCGGCACGCGCCAGTCAGCCGGGAACTCGACGTCCAGGGTCTTCTCTTCGTCCTTGGCCATGCCGACCAGGCCCTGCTCGATGGTCTCGAACATCATGCCCTGGCCGAGCACGATGCTGCCCTTCTCGGTGCCTTCGGCCGGCAGGCGCTCGTCACCGGCCTGCGACCAGGTTTCCAGTGCGACCAGGTCGCCGTCCTGCGCGGCACGGGTGACCGGCGACCAGCTGCGACGCTGCGTCTGCAGGTTTTCGATCATCTGGTCGATGTCGGCATCGGTGATTTCGGCGGTGTGGCGCACCACGGTCAGCTTGCTGACGTCGATGTCACCGAAGTCCGGCACCACTTCAACGGTGGCCACGAAGGAGAACTCACCCTCATCACCCTTGTCGATGCGCGGGCTGCCGACGATGCGCAGGTCGTGCTCACGCACGGCGGCGTCGAAGGTTTCGCGCAGCAGGCCGTCCAGCGCCTCGCCACGGACCTGCGCGCCGAAGCGCTGCTCGATCACCTTGGCCGGCACTTTGCCCGGACGGAAACCCTTGATGCGGGTGGTGCGGGCGATTTCGCCCAGGCGGCCGTTGATGTGGCTCTGCAGACGGTCTTCCGGCAGCGAGAAGCTCAGGCGGCGTTCCAGGTTGCCGATGGTTTCGATCGAAGCTTGCATGTTGACTCCTGCCACCGGTGGCGCCCTGGCCCCCGGCTCGATGATGGATGAAACGGTTGTAAGGACACGACGTCGATGACGCGCCTGCTTGCCGCAGCCCTTTAGTTTCGCCCAATTCGGGCGGCGCCGCCAGCACGGCCGGGCGCAGGGTTTGACGCGGAATGCCCGACTGGGCGGGGGACGGGCCGGCCTGGTGCGAAAGGGGGGACTCGAACCCCCACGCCTTGCGGCACTGGAACCTAAATCCAGGGCGTCTACCAATTCCGCCACTTTCGCGTGGCCGGCTCAGGTGTTCATTGTTGCAGGCGGGGGCGGAAAGCGGAAGGCCTCCACAAAACTGAACAGGGAAATTGCCCTTTGGAGTCGGCCTGGGCGCATCCCGCCCCAGGCCGATCCGGGTCAGCGGGCGGCCGGCGCGGGCTCGGGTGTTTCGCCCGCAGGGACGCCGGCCGCATCATCACTGGGCGTTTCCAGCGTGGCGCCATCGGCGGAGCGCGTCATTTCAACCGCGCCAGCAGGCAGCGCCTCCCCTGTCGCCCCGGTCGACTGCGCGGCGTCGCGCCCCTCCACCGGCTGTGCAGCGACGTGGTCGACATCCGCAGATCGCTCGACCGTCCGCGCGTAGTCCGGTGCAGCGGCGGTGGCCGCCTCGTCCGCCCTGCAGCCCGACAGCGCGATCACCACCAGGCCGGACAGCATCACGCCCGTGCTCTTGTTGAACGTCATCGAAGCACTCCTCATGCATGCGCCTTCGGCGCGGAACACCTATTGGGAGCGATGCCGGCAGCAACCGGTGAGAAGCAGCTCACAGCATTGAAGATGCTGATGACGCATGTGACGCTGATTTCAGCCACGCTTCAGTAGATCCACGCCATGCGTGGATGAACCCATCAATGCCTGCGATATCCACCCATGACGGGGATCTGCCGACGCTGCCGCAGGCAAGAAAAAAGCCACTTGGCGGACCAAGTGGCTTTCGTCTGGTGGGCTGTCAAGGATTCGAACCTTGGGGACGCGGCTGCGCATTCGCGCTGCCGCCCCACGCGCTGCTGCGCACCGCGCGGGCCCCTCTCACCAACGCCCACATCCCCCCGGCTTCGCCGCGCCCCCTTGACTCAAGGGGGCTATCCTCCAGCCGGCTCCACGCCAGCGGAGACATAAAGAAAAAAGCCACTTGGCGGACCAAGTGGCTTTCGTCTGGTGGGCTGTCAAGGATTCGAACCTTGGACCTATTGATTAAGAGTCAACTGCTCTACCAACTGAGCTAACAGCCCGAAATCGGGGGGCGAATTATGACCCGATCCGCGAGGGCGTTGCAAGCACTTTCTTCAACGTCATTGAAACAAGCACTGCAACCGGCGATCCATCGCGAAGGGTTACATCTTGAAGAGAAAAGCCACCGGGCGGACCCGATGGCTTCTGTCTTGGTGGGCTGTCAAGGATTCGAACCTTGGACCTATTGATTAAGAGTCAACTGCTCTACCAACTGAGCTAACAGCCCTTGAAACTCAGGCGCACATTATAGCCGGCGACCTGTTTATTGCAATACCGTTTCGGCGATGCCGATGCGGTTGAATCAGTGGGGTGGCTGAGGGGATTCGAACCCCCGACCACCGGAATCACAATCCGGTACTCTAACCAACTGAGCTACAGCCACCACTGAAACTTTCGCTTCACCGCCAATGCTGCCGACGCTGACGCTTGATACGTTGCCCGAGGACTGTCACCGAAGTTCAGGTCCGCCGAAGCGAGTCCGATATTCTGGTGGAGTCTGCATGCTTTTGCAAGCACTTCTTCACATCCGCCAGCTACGTTCCGGTGTCGCACCAATGGCGCGCCCGACAGGAATCGAACCTGTAACCGCCGGCTTAGAAGGCCGGTGCTCTATCCAGTTGAGCTACGGGCGCCCGAACCGGAACGGCGTCCAATCCGACGTGACGTGGGATTGGTCGGGGTAGAGGGATTCGAACCCCCGACATCCTGCTCCCAAAGCAGGCGCGCTACCAGACTGCGCTATACCCCGGTGTTGCAATCCCCTCGGGCATGGACCCGGGGAGCTGGCCATTGTGGCCAAGCGCCCTGCGAACTGTCAACGCGCAATCCCAGCCCTGCCCCGCCATGACCACGGCTTGCGCAGTCATCGGCTATGCTCGCAGCCAGCGGCCGGATGGCCCAATCGCCCCCTTTTCGCACGGAGACCTCGCATGCGCAGCGGCAACCCGGCTCTTTCCGAGTCGACCTTCCTCGATCTGGCCAGTGGCTCGGTGGTGACCAGCCCCGACCAGGCCATGACCCTCAATGGCACCGTCAACAAGACCGGCTTCCTGCTGCTGCTGACCGTGCTGACCGCGGCCTTCGCCTGGAACCAGTCCGTGGACGACTACGGCCAGGTGATGGCCGGCGCCAAGCTGTACGCCATGGGCGGGGCGATCGGTGGCCTGGTGCTGGCCCTGATCACCGTGTTCAAGAAGGAATGGTCGCCGGTCACCGCACCACTCTATGCGCTGGTGGAAGGCCTGTTCCTGGGTGCCATCTCGGCCGTGTTCAACATGAAGTTCCCGGGCATCGTGTTCCAGGCCGTGCTGCTGACCTTCGGCACCCTGTTCGCACTGCTGTTCGCCTACCGTAGCGGCCTGATCAAGGCCACCGAGAACTTCAAGCTCGGCGTGGTCGCCGCCACCGGCGGCATTGCCCTGCTGTACCTGGCCTCGTTCGTGCTGGGCTTCTTCAACATCAACGTGCCGGTGATCCATGACGCCAGCTGGCTGGGCATCGCCTTCAGCCTGTTCGTGGTGGTCGTGGCCGCGCTGAACCTGGTGCTGGATTTCGACTTCATCGAAACCGGCGTGGCCCAGCGCGCGCCGAAGTACATGGAATGGTATGGCGCATTCGGCCTGATGGTGACCCTGGTCTGGCTGTATGTGGAGTTCCTGCGCCTGCTGTCGAAGATCCAGCAGCGCTGATCCAGTCCATGCCGTAAACGACAAGGCCGCGGTCCGTCGGGATCGCGGCCTTTTTTGTAGCGTCGAGCACGCTCGACTCCCGCGGAAACACGCCCCATGGCAGACACCCTCCCTCGCCGCTTCCACAGCTATCGCCCGGCCGATGGCCATCGCCTGCCACATGATCCGTTCAACGCCATCATCGGCCCGCGCCCCATCGGCTGGATCTCCAGTCGTGATGCCGACAGCAATGTGAACCTGGCGCCCTACAGCTTCTTCAACGCGTTCAACTACACGCCGCCGATCATTGGTTTCAGCAGCCAGGGCCGCAAGGACTCGCTGCGCAACATCGAAGCCACCGGCGAGTTCGTCTGGAACCTCGCCACATTCGATCTGGCCCAGGCAATGAACGAAAGCTGCCGCGCAGTCGCGCCGGACGTGGACGAGTTCGTCCTGGCCGGGCTGACACCACTGGCCTCGGAGCAGGTTGCACCGCCGCGCGTGGCGCAGAGCCCGGTGAGCATGGAGTGCCGCTGCACGCAGATCGTGCGCCTGCGTGATGCGGCCGGCAATGACACCAATGGCTGGCTGGTACTGGGAGAAGTGGTCGCCGTGCATATCGATACGCGGCTGCTCGTCGACGGCATCTACGACACCGCAGCGAGCGACACCATCCTGCGCGGTGGCGGACCGGCCGACTACTTCCGGATCACCGCCGATCAACGCTTCCGCATGCTGCGACCCACCTGACCCCTCATCCCGCCGCCCCACGGGACAGCAGGATCGGCAGCGACGAGGCCAGCATGGCCACGCCGGAAGCGGTCAGCAGGCCGAGGACGATCTGCCGGAAACGCGCCTCACTGATACCGATATACAGCTTCGCCCCCAGCAGCGTGGGTACCAGCATCGCCGGCGCGACAATGGCGAAGTACGGCAGCATCTGCCGGGTGACCATGCCGGTACCGACATAGGTGGCCATGGTCACCGCCAGCATCGCCAGGTTGAAGTTCTGGATGACCGCGCGCTGCTCGTCCTTGCCGAAGCCCCGCAGCGTGCTCCACAGGGTCGGTATCGGCCCGGCGAAGCCACCGATGCCACTGAGCACACCACCGGCCATGCCGGCCAGCGCGTCGCCGAACCGGCCGCCAACGGTGACCGGTGGCAACGAACGCGCCATCAGCATCACCGGGCACCACAGCGCCAGGAAACCTCCCAGCAGCGCCTTGAACCAGGCCATGTCCAGCTGCGGCAGCACCAGCACGCCAAGCGGAATGCCCGCCAACCCACCGAGCACGAACGGCAGCAGCAGGCGCAGGTTGAAGCCACGGCGCACGGTGAATACCGCCAGCAACTGCCCGACCAGCGCGCCGAACACCGACAGCGTCGCCGCAAGCCGGGGATCCAACCCCCACGCCCAGAACGACATCGCGACCATGCCGAACGCGAATCCCGACAGGCCCTGCACGAACCCCGCGACGATCGCGCCCAGCGCGACCAGCAGATACACCGGCTCCATCCCCACTCCTCACCACTGCCGTGCGACTTACCCTGCCGCACCCGACGCTGCAGCGTAATGCGTGGCGAGATGATCGACCAGCGCGCGCACCTTCGGCGCCAGCGCACGCGCATGGGGATACAGCGCGAAATAGCAGCGCGTGCCACCGTGCCAGCTGGGAAGCACACGGATCAAGCGGCCGGCGCGAAGATCTTCCTGCACCGTAAGCGCGGTGAACAGACTGATGCCCATGCCGGCCAGCACGGCCGCATACAGTGCCGGCGTGGCGTCCACGCGCAGTCGTTGGCCTGCTTCCACGCTGGCGATGACACCGCGCGGTCCGTGCAGCTGCCACGGCGTCATCGCCGCAACAGGGTTGAACCCCAACAAGGTGTGGTTCTGCAGGTCGGCCACCTGTCGAGGCAGTCCCTGCCGGGCGAGGTACGCCGGTGCCGCAACCAGGATGCGCGGGCATCGCGCCAGTTCACGGGCGACCAGCTGACTGTCAGGCAGGGACGGTGCGATGCGCAGGGCGAGGTCGAAGCCACCGCCGACAACATCGACCAGCTGATCGTCGGCCGACAGTTCCAGCGCCACCTGGCGATAGCGCGCCAGGAAGCCAGGCAGCCAATGCGGCAGCTCCTGGCTGGCGACCACCTGCGGCACGCTGACCCGCACGCGCCCGCTGGGCTGGGCCTGGCCGGCCCGCGCACGGTCATCGGCGGCCTCCAGCCGGTCAAGCAGCGCAACCGCCTCGCGGTAGTAGTCGCGCCCGGCCTCGGTCAACGACAGCCGCCGGCTGTTGCGATCCAGCAGCCGCACCTGCAGGTGCTCTTCAAGTTGACGCAACTGCCGCGACATCGCCGAATGGGTGGTACCCAGCCGCTCGGCGGCGGCAGTGAAACTGCCGGCGTCGACGATCGCGCGCAGGGCTCGCAGGGCGGCGAAATGGTCCATCGGCAGCGCGCTCCAGTCGGCGGGGCCCGCAGGCTGCGGACCCCGCCAGCTTATCAAGTGCCGTTGCCTGCCTTGCGCACCGGCAGGGCCAGAATCGCCGAGGTGGTCATCACATCGCCAAAGGCATCCTCGATCTGCGCCAGCGACGCCTCATGCAATGCGCGATGGCCGATGGTCCCGCCATTGGCCAGGTCCAGATCACGGCTGGCAGAGGCATCGGAAGCCACGATCACCCGGTAGCCGCGCGGCGCCGCCGCAGCATCGCGTGCAGCACCGGCAACGCAGGCATGGGTCTGCAGCCCGGTGACGATGAGGGTGTCGATACCGGCATCCTCCAGCACCTTGTCCAGGGCCGCTGCCGAGGCACCGGCGAACACGCTGACGTTGTCCTTCTGCACCACGGTCTCGCCCTTGCGCGGTTGCATGTCACGGTGGAATGCCGCGTTGACACTGCCTTCTGCAAACAGCGGCGCGCCTGCCGGCAGTACGTGCTGCACATGGATCACGCGGATGCCGTTGGCATCAGCGAAGTCGACCACGCGACGCGTCTGCCGCAGGGCCGCTACACCATCGGGAATGACCATGCGACCACCGGCGAAACCGGGCGCGGCGCTGGCGTCGAAGTACTCGTTCTGGAAGTCGATCACCAGCACGGCCGTCTTCGCTGCGTCGAGCGAGGTGGCAGCCGCAGCGCCGGCCATATGGCGGATGGTGGGGTGGACCGGCTCGGCGGCGACAACCGGGGCGGTGGCAGCCATGCCGATCAGGCCGGCCAGGCCGAAAGCAGTGAGGTTCATGGTCAAGCTCCTGTGCGGTGGAAAGTGGGCACAGGATGAGGAGCATTGAATGCACGAACCAGCCGCCGTTGAGCACACAATCTGTGCGGTTTTCGCACAGATCATTTTCCTTGCAGATGATGCCGCCATCCACGCATGGCGTGGATCTACTGGCCGGTGAAACGCAGCGGGGCGCCCGAAGGCGCCCCGCTGTGGATCCAATCGGAGTCGAGCCGCCGCTTACAGGCGGCTGGCGATCGCCTTGGCGAAGCCCATCGTGTTGCCGGTGCCGCCGAGGTCGCCGGTCAGCGAATCCTTGGCTTCCATCGTGGCGACGATGGCCTTGCGCAGGCGCTCGGCGTTTTCCGGCTGGCCGACGTGGTCCAGCATCTGTGCCGCCGCCAGCAGCAGGGCGCACGGATTGGCCTTGCCCTGGCCGGCGATGTCCGGCGCGGTGCCGTGCACGGCTTCGAAGATCGCCGCGTCCTTGCCGATGTTGGCGCCCGGGGCCAGGCCCAGGCCACCGACCAGACCGGCGCACAGGTCGGAAATGATGTCACCGAACAGGTTGGTGGTGACGATCACATCGAACTGTTCCGGACGCATCACCAGCTGCATGCAGCAGTTGTCGACGATCATTTCCTGGAACTCGATGTCCGGGTACTGCGCGGCGACTTCGCGCGCCACGGCCAGGAACAGGCCCGAGGTCGACTTGATGATGTTGGCCTTGTGCACGGCGGTGACCTTCTTGCGGCCGGTGCTCTTGGCCAGCTCGAAGGCGTAACGCACGATGCGCTCGGAGCCCTTGCGGGTGATGCGGGTGCCGGAGAAAGCGGTCTCGCCGTCGGCCGACACTTCCTGGCCTTCGGCCAGGTACGCACCTTCGGTGTTCTCACGAACGGTGATCAGGTCGACGTTGTCGAAACGCGACTTGGTGTTCGGGAAGGTGTGGGCCGGACGCACGTTGGCGTACAGGTCGAAGTGGCGGCGCAGGCTGACGTTGATCGAGGTGAAGCCGCCACCAACCGGGGTGGTCAGCGGGCTCTTCAGCGCGACCTTGTTGCGCGCGATCGATTCCAGGGTCACCGCCGGCATCAGATCGCCGTGCTTCTCCAGGGCCACCAGGCCGGCGTCGGCGTCTTCGTACTCCAGGCCAGTGTTGAGCTGGTCGAGCACGAACAGGGTGGCGTCCATGATTTCCGGGCCAATGCCGTCGCCGCGGATGACCGTAATTTTCTGCGTCATTGATCGATGTTCCGAACAGGGGGAAAAACGCCGTCCGGACGTGCCCGGAAACGCCGGCGCAAAGGAAGTTTCACCCGCAATTATGCCTGAGCCGGGGCCGAGGTCCCAAATAGACCATGGTCCCAGTCCCCGGCTCAGGCAGAATTGCCCGCGCATTCCTCCTAATCCCCGCGCCTTCGGCGCGCCCCCTTGAACAACAAGGGGGCCCTGGGCTGGAAGATCGCGGAGAAGGCCCCGATGTACGTCATCGGTAGCGCCGGGCCATGCCCGGCGGCCTTTCGTTCAGGTGCCCGCCGGGCATGGCCCGGCGCTACCTGCGAACGAGCAAGGCTCCTGGGCTGGAAGATCGCGGGTAGTGCCGGCCGCTGGCCGGCAACCTCTGCCGATTTGGGTCCACCAGATGCCGGCCAGCGGCCGGCACTACCAGAGGGCCCGGTTCGCGGTAGCGGCCGGGCTCAGTGCTCGTGCGCTGCCGGGGCGGCGGCGCCACCTTCCAGCTGGTCGAGGAAGTCCACCGCGCGGCGCAGGTGCGGAATCACGATCGAGCCGCCGACCACCAGGCCTACCGAAAAGGTCTCGAAGAACTCCTCACGGGTGACGCCGGCGTCCTTGCACTGGGCCACGTGGTAGCTGATGCAGTCGTCGCAGCGCAGCACCATCGAGGCCACCAGGCCCAGCAGCTCCTTGGTCTTCACGTCAAGCGCGCCGGCCTGGTAGGTCTGCGTATCCAGCGCGAAGAAGCGGCGCACCACCTGGTTCGGCTCGCCCAGGATGCGTTCATTCATGCGCTTGCGGAAGTCGGTGAACTCGGCGATCCGGTCCTTGCTGCCGTCGTCGGCCGCGCTCATGCCTGGCCCTGCCCGGCCAGCAGCGGCTCGAGCTTGCCTTCACGATGCAGGGCCATCATGTCGTCGTAGCCGCCAACGTGGACGTCGCCCACGAAGATCTGCGGGACGCTGGTGCGGCGGGTCTTGGCCATCATCTTCTCGCGCTCGACCGGGTCCAGGTCGATGCGGACCTCGGTCCATTGCTGGCCCTTGCTCTTGAGGAAGTTCTTGGCGGCCACGCAGTACGGGCAGACGGCGGTGGAATAGATGGTGATGGCGGGGGTAGCGCCGGCGGACTGGGCTGTCACGGGAAACTCCACGATGGATCGACGGTCCATATATGGTACCGGTGCGCTGGAATTTCCACGCCACGCCCGCAACACTGTGGATTGATTAACGAATGGTTGCCCCCTGCCCTGCCACGCTGGGCCGACCCTGCCCGAGGACCGACCGCTTGCGACCCCTGCTGCTCACCGCTGCCCTGACCCTGGCCCTGGCCGCCCCGCTGGCGCAGGCCCAGGAGAAGCTGCCGGACATCGGCTCCTCGGCGGGCGAACTGCTGACCCCGGCCCGGCAGGCCGAGTACGGCGCGATGATGCTGCGCGAACTGCGCAACTATGGCTACCTGCTGGACGATCCCCTGGTCAACGACTGGCTGCAGACCATGGGCACCCGCCTCGGATCCAACAGTGACCAGCCACGCCAGCCCTACACGTTCTTTGTGATGAAAGACCGCCAGATCAATGCCTTCGCCACCCTCGGCGGCTATATCGGCGTCAATGCCGGCCTGGTGCTGACGGCCGAGCGCGAGGACGAGGTGGCGGCGGTGCTGTCGCACGAAATCGCTCACGTCACCCAGCAGCACGTGCTGCGCGGGGTCGAGCGCGCCCAGCGCGACCAGATCCCGATCCTGCTGGGGATGCTGGCGGCGGTGGTTGCCGCCCAGGCCAGCAACAGTTCGTCCTCGGGCAACGCGACCATGGCCGCGATCAGCTCGGGCATGGGCCTGATGCAGCAACGGCAGATCGACTACACCCGCTCCAACGAATCGGAGGCCGACCGGCTGGGCATCCGCACGCTGTCGCGCAGCGGCTACGACGTGGATGCGATGGCCGGCTTCTTCGAACGCATGTCCTCGGCGATGCGCGGTAACGATGGCGGCTACAGCGTTCCCGACTTCCTGCGCACCCACCCGGTCAACACCACCCGCATCAGCGAGGCCAAGGCCCGCGCCGAACAGATGAAGAAGGACACGGTGCTGCTGACCACGCGCACGCCCAGCGGCGAGCGCAAGGAGCGAGTGGATCCCGCCGACCCGACCCTGGGCGATCCGCTGCTGCGCGGCATCAACCCGCTGCTGCCCGGCAGCGTGCTGCGGGTTCCGATCGGCCAGCTCAGCCGCGGCGCCAGTGGCGATTTCAACTGGGCCCGTGAGCGCCTGCGCGTGCTCAGCGCCGACAGCCCGGCCGACCTGCAACGCGAGTACACCGATCTTGCGCGCAGGCAGAAGGACGGTCTGGATGACGCCCAGCGCTATGGCCAGGCGCTGGCCACGATGCGCGGTGGCCGCAGCGGTGCCAGCCAGGCCCGACAGACCCTCACCGACCTGCTGAAGACCCACCCGGACAGCCTGTGGGTCGCCCTGGCCCTGGCCGAAGCGGAGTCGCGCACCGGCCAATCCACCCAGGCCAATGCGCGCTTCGAGCAGCTGCTGCACGAACACCCCAACAGCCGGCCGGTGGCCCTGACCTACGCCGAGATCCTGAACGAGCAGGGAGGCCAGGCCGCGGGCCAGCGCGCGCAGGCGATGCTGCGCCCCCTGCTGTCGCAAAGCGGTAACGATCCGGTCTTCCAGCAGCGCTACGCCCGCGCCAGTGAACTGGCCGGCGACAGTGTCCGCGCCAGCGAGGCCTATGCCGAGGCGGCGTTCCTGGGCGGGCGCCCGGAACAGGCCCTGATGCAGCTGCAGGCACTCAAGCGCAACCCCGCGCTGGACTATGTCGGTCGGGCCCGGGTGGATGCGCGGATCGAGTCGATCACGCCCACCGTGCTCGAGCTGCGCCGGCAGGGCGTGCAGGACCCGGATCTGGACCGCCGCTGAGTGCGGCATGACCGGCAGATGGCAGCAAAGCCAGATGCCGGCCAGGCAGTCACAAACATGTCATCAAACCGTAGTCTACTGGCACCACTCCAGTAACTGAGCCCTACGGTGCCCTCGTGCAGAAACGCATCCTGATCGTCGATGACGAGCCCGCGATCCGCGAAATGGTCGCTTTCGCCCTTCGCAAGGGCGATTACGAACCTGTCCACGCCGGTGACGCCCGCGAGGCCCAGACCGCCATCGCCGACCGCGTCCCCGACCTGATCCTGCTCGACTGGATGCTGCCCGGCACCAGCGGCCTGGACCTGGCCCGGCGCTGGCGCAAGGAAACCCTCACCCGCGAAGTGCCGATCATCATGCTGACCGCGCGCGGCGAAGAGAACGACCGCGTCGGCGGCCTCGAAGCCGGTGTCGACGACTACGTGGTCAAGCCGTTCTCGGCGCGCGAACTGCTGGCGCGTATCCGCGCGGTCATGCGCCGCGCCCGCGACGATGACGAGGACGGCAGCGTGGCGGTGGGTGCGATCCGCATCGACGGTGCCGCCCATCGCGTGTTCGCCAACGACCAGCCGGTGCCGATCGGCCCGACCGAGTACCGCCTGCTGCACTTCTTCATGACCCACCCCGAGCGCGTGTATACCCGCGCGCAGTTGCTGGACCACGTGTGGGGCGGCAGCGTGTATGTGGAAGAACGCACCATCGACGTGCATATCCGCCGCCTGCGCAAGACGCTGGAACCGTTCAACGCCGAGAACATGGTGCAGACCGTGCGCGGCGCCGGTTACCGCTTCTCCACCGCAACCTGAGCCTCGTCGTGCCGGCGCCGTGCACCCCACGGTGCCGGCGTCGGCAACTCTGCTATAACTTCCGGTTCACCTGCGTGAACCGCCGCAACCCACGACGAGACCGCAATGCCCCGCCACATCCGCTCTGCCTGGTTGAAGACACTGGCCACCGTGGCCACCGTGTTGCTGTTGGCCGGTCTGGTCGGTTGGTTCACTGGCCACCTGTGGCTGTGCATCGCGCTGGCGGCACTGGCGACGCTGGTCTGGCACTACTGGCGGCTGCGCCGCGTGCTGCGCCGGCTGACCGCGCGCCAGCGCTGGGACACCGCCGCCGAAGGCACCGGCGTCTGGAACGAGCTGGACCGCCTGCTGTACCGCAACCAGGTCGAGATGCGCGTACGCAAGCGGCGACTGCTGGACATGCTGCGCAGCTATCGCGCTGCAGCGGCCGCGCTGCCCGACGCCGTGGTGGTGCTGGACCGCAACAGCCAGCGCGTGCAGTGGTTCAACGAAGCGGCCACGGCCCTGCTCGGCCTGCATCATCCGGGCGACCTGGGTGAGGCCTTGGTCGAACGCCTGCAGCCGATGCCGCTGGCCCACTGGCTGGCCGGTGGCCGCAATGCCGAACCGATCCTGGACGTGCCCTCGCCGGTCGATCCTGCGATCCGCCTGAACCTGCGCCTGATTCCCTATTCGTCCGACTACTGGCTGTTGATCGCCCGTGACGTCAGCAAGCTGCTGCGCCTGGAACAGGTACGCCGCGACTTCGTGGCCAACGTTTCACATGAGCTGCGCACCCCGCTCACCGTGGTCCACGGCTACCTGGACATGATGGACCCGGAGGACTTCCCGGGAACCGGACCGATGCTGGAGGAAATGCGCAAGCAGAGCCAGCGCATGGCCCAGCTGGTGGAGGACCTGCTGACCCTGTCGCGGCTGGAATCGCAGGAACACAGCGAGGCCGAGACGGTGGCGATGCAGCCCATGCTGGCCACCCTGCGCCGCGAAGCCGAAGCGCACAGCCAGGGCCGGCACCAGATCAGCATCGACGACCTGGCCGGCGTGGACCTGCAGGGCTCGACCAAGGAACTGCACAGCGCGTTCTCCAACCTGGTCACCAACGCGGTGCGCTACACCCCGGCCGGTGGCCGCATCGCGGTGGAGTTCCGTCGCGAGGGCGACGGCGTGGTGCTGGCGGTGCGTGACACCGGCTACGGTATTCCCGCCACACACCTGCCGCGCCTGACCGAACGCTTCTACCGCGTCTCCAGCAGCCGCTCGCGCGAAAGCGGCGGCACCGGCCTGGGCCTGTCGATCGTCAAGCACATCCTCGGTCTGCACCACGCACGCCTGGAAATCGACAGCGAGGTCGGCAAGGGCTCGGTGTTCGCCTGCCATTTCGATGCCGACCACGTGCGACCGCGTGAGTCCGCCCCCCTGACCTCCTTCGAAGAATGACGCCATGAGCAGCCTCGGATCCCTCCCCCTCCCCGTGAGCACGGACAGCGATCCGTTGCGCGACCCGGCGCTGTACATCAACCGCGAACTGTCGCAGCTGGATTTCAACTTCCGCGTGCTGGCGCAGGCGATGGATCCGCAGGTGCCGCTGCTGGAGCGCCTGCGCTTCATGTGCATCTCCTGCACCAACCTGGATGAATTCTTCGAGATCCGTGCCGCCGCGGTCCGTCATGCACAGGAGTTCGGCCTGCCGCCGGCACCGGACGGCATGAGTCCGCAGGCCATTCTCAATGCCATCCACGAGCGCGCCGCCGAGCTGGTGGACCAGCAGTACCGCTGCTGGAACCAGACGCTTCGCCCGGCGCTGATGGAGGCCGGCATCGGCGTGCTGGGCCGCAACTCCTGGACCCACCGCCAGAAGCGCTGGCTGCGTGCCTATTTCCGCAACGAGATCATGCCGGTGCTGTCGCCGCTGGGCCTGGATCCGGTGCATCCGTTCCCGAAGATCCTCAACAAGTCGCTGAACATCGTGGTGGTGCTGAAGGGCACCGATGCGTTCGGCCGCAGCGGCCACCTGGCCATCGTGCGCGCACCGCGTTCGCTGCCGCGGATCATCCAGTTGCCGGAAAAACTCGGAGGCCCGCAGAATTTCGTGTTCCTGTCCTCGGTGCTGTCCACCTTCGTGGACGAGTTGTTCCCGGGGCTGGAAGTGCTGGGCGCCTACCAGTTCCGTGTCACCCGCAACTCCGAGCTGGTGGTGGATGAAGAGGAAGTGGAAAACCTGGCGCTGGCCCTGCGCGATGAGCTGGTGGACCGCGGCTACCGGCCTGCAGTGCGGCTGGAGATCGCCCACGACATGCCGCGCGACATCGTACGCACCCTGCTGCAGAACTTCGGCCTGACCGAGAACGCGGTGTACCGCATCGACGGACCGGTCAACCTCAACCGCATCATCCAGCTGTACGACCTGATCGCCCAGCCGGACCTGAAGTATCCGCCGATGACCCCGCGCACCCTGCGCGACAGCGACGGCATCTTCGAGACCGTGGCCCGCCAGGACCTGCTGCTGCACCACCCCTTCGACGCGTTCGCGGCGGTGCTCGACCTGATCCGCCAGGCCGCGCTCGATCCGAACGTGCTGGCGATCAAGCAGACCCTGTACCGCACCGGCAAGGACTCATTGATCGTCGATGCACTGATCCAGGCGGCGCGCGCCGGCAAGGACGTGACCGTGGTGGTCGAGCTGCGCGCGCGCTTCGATGAAGAAGCCAACCTGGGCCTGGCCGATCGGCTGCAGGAAGCCGGCGTGCAGGTGGTGTACGGCGTGGTCGGCTACAAGACCCACGCCAAGATGCTGCTGATCGTGCGCCGCGAAGGCCGCAAGCTGCGCCGCTACGTGCACCTGGGCACCGGCAACTACCACAGCGGTACCGCGCGCGCGTACACCGACCTGAGCCTGATCACCGCCGATGCGGACATCGGCAACGACGTGCACCTGCTGTTCCAGCAGCTGTCCGGGCTGGCGTCGAAGATGAAGCTCAAGCGCCTGCTGCAGTCGCCCTTCACCCTGCACACCGGGATCCTGGCGAGGATCGAGCGCGAGACGCGCATCGCCGCCGCCGGGCGACCGGCGCGGATCATCGCCAAGATGAACGCCCTCAACGAAGCGCAGGTGATCCGTGCGCTGTACGCCGCCTCGCAGGCGGGTGTGCAGATCGACCTGATCATCCGTGGCGCCTGCACCCTGCGCCCGGGCGTACCGGGCGTGTCGGACAACATCCGCGTGCGCTCGATCGTCGGCCGTTTCCTGGAACACAGCCGGGTCTACTGGTTCGGCAACGACGGCGCACCGGAGCTGTACTGCGCCAGCGCCGACTGGCTGGAACGCAACCTGCTGCGCCGGGTGGAAACCTGCTTCCCGATCCTCGACCCGGCGCTGGCCAAGCGGGTGTACCGCGAGGTGCTGCAGAACTACCTGGACGACAACCTCAACGCCTGGGAGCTGGATGCCGAAGGCATCTACCACAAGCGCGCACCGGCCCACGACGAAGCCCCGCATTCGGCGCAGATGGCGTTGATGCAGGGCCTCTGACCCGGTAGGTGGCCAGGTAGGTGCCAACATTGCTTGGCACGTTTGGATTCATCCACGCATGGCGTGGATCTACCGTGTCGACCAAGGTCGACACCCACCAACAGCCGCGTGAACCTGTCAAAGGTCGACATATGCAAGCCCTTTGATCCGATAGATGCCAACCTTGGTTGGCACGTTTGGATTCATCCACGCATGGCGTGGATCCACCGTGTTGACCAAGGTCGACACCCACCATGCGCAGGCCATGCCATTCCGACAGATCGCGAAAAACTGTCAAAGGCGGGGTGGGTCCGGTTGCGGGGGTGTCCGCGGCATGGATGCCGCGGTCAAGCCCCCATGGACGGGTTTACGGCGTCCCCCGCAACCGGACCCACCCCGCCCTCGCACGGATACCCCGCTTTTGACGTTGACGTTGACGTTGATTCAGCGGGTGCAGGGCGCAGCCCTGCCGCACTCCCCCTCCAAAATGTGAAGGCCGCGCGGTGACGAGTTCACCGCCCCTTCGGCTAACATTCGCCCATGCCGCATACCACCACGACTCCGCCCGCATTGCAGGATGGCGACCTGCTGGCCGCCATCGACCTTGGCTCCAATAGTTTCCACATGGTCATCGCGCGTTACACGCTTGGCCAGCTGCGGGTGATCGACCGCCTGCGCGAAACCGTGCGCATGGCCGACGGCCTGGACGGCAAGGGCGGACTCTCCGCAGCAGCGCGACAGCGCGCGCTGGAGTGCCTGGCCCGCTTCGGCCAGCGCATCCGCAACGTCCCGCCGCATCGCGTGCGCGCTCTGGCCACCAACACCGTGCGCCAGCTGCGCTCGCCGCAGGCGTTCCTGATGCCGGCCGAAACCGCGCTCGGGCACGCCATCGAAGTGGTCAGTGGCCGCGAGGAAGCGCGCCTGATCTACCTGGGCGTGGCCCATGCGCAACCGCCCAAGCCCGACCAGCATCGCCTGGTGATCGACATCGGCGGCGGCTCGACCGAGTTCATCATTGGCAAGGGCATGCAGACCCTGGAGCGCGAGAGCCTGCAGGCTGGTTGCATCGCCAGCACCCGTCGCTTCTTCCCGGGCGGCAAACTCAGCAAGAAGCGCTGGAAGGACGCACTGGCCGAGATTGGCCGGGAGTTCCAGCCTTTCGCCAGCAAATACCGCGCGCTGGGCTGGCAGGAAGCACTGGGGTCGTCTGGTACCCACAAGGCCATCAGCGAAATCTGCGCGACGATGAAGCTGAGCAAGGGTGCGATCACCGCCCAGGCGTTGCCGCAGCTCCGCGATGAGCTGCTGAAGGCCAAGAAGATCGACGACATCGTGCTGCCTGGCCTGTCCAGCGATCGCCGCCCGATCATCGCCGGCGGCATCCTGGTGCTGGAGGCCGCCTTCCAGGCGCTGGGCCTGCAGAAGCTGCTGGTAAGCAAGGCCGCGATGCGCGAGGGCATCCTCTATGACATCCTCGGCCGTGCCGGCGACAACGACCCGCGCGATGAATCGGTGGCCGCCCTCACCCATCGCTATGGCATCGATACGGTGCAGGCCGGCCGCGTGCAGGACACCGCGCTGTCGTTGCTGGAGCAGGTGCAGGAGCGCTGGAAGCTGGATGCCGATGACGCACGCATGCTCGGCTGGGCCGCACGCCTGCATGAGCTGGGGTTGATGATCGCCCACAGCGGTTACCACGTGCATGGCAGCTACGTGCTGGAAAACTCGGACATCGCCGGCTTCTCGCGGCAGGAACAGCAGATGCTGGCGACGCTGGTGCGCAATCACCGCCGCGGCATCAGCAAGACCGCCTTCGATGCCATTCCCGAACGCCTGCTGCTGACCGCACGGCGCCTGGCTGCCCTGCTGCGCCTGGCGGTCCTGCTCAACCGCGCGCATGAGGACGCGCCGCTGCCGGTGCTGGAACTGACCGCCGACGACAGCCGCCTGTCGCTGATCGTGCCGCAGGACTTCATCGATGCGCGCCCGCTGCTGCGCGCCGACCTGATCGGCGAGACCGAGGGCATCGCTGGACTCGGCATCCAGTTCCGTCCGTTCGTGGTCTGAGCAGGGCGACGGGACGCCGTCCGATCGCCGGCCGGCGCCCGATTACATTTCGTTACAGTTCGCGCAATCGACCGCCAATTTCTGCTGCAACGCAGCAGCTGGCGATGGCCGTGCCTGCCGCGTCTTCGCGTAAATCCCTGCTTTTGTTCATGTTTTGTGAAAACGCGCGATGTGTAGCGACACAAACCGACATACGCCCTTTACATGGCATTAACCAACGAGACTACTATCGGGTCATCGGCTCGGTCCTGGACCTGTCGATTCCTTCGACGCCCACTTTGGCGTCCTTTGCACGACCCGAGAGAGAGAGCTCGTCATGACTTCACGCACCACCGCACTGGGGCAGGCCATCCGCTACGCCTTGGCAACCACTGCCACTCTGGCCGCCCTGCCGGCTTTCGCACAGAGCGGCAGCACTGCCTCGCCGACCAACCTGGACCGCATCGAGATCACCGGTTCGCGTATCCGCCAGGTCGACGTTGAAACCGCCCAGCCGGTGCTGGCGCTGAGCCGGATGGACATCGAGCGCCAGGGCTTCAGCTCGGTCTCGGACATCCTGCAGAACGTCACCGCGATGGGCACCCCGACCATCAGCCGCGCCAACGTGCTGACCGCCGGTGAGAATGCCGGTGGCACCTACGTGGACATGCGCGGCCTGGGCACCCAGCGCACGCTGGTACTGATCAACGGCAAGCGCCTGGGCATCAGCACCTCCGGCTACCAGGACCTGTCGGTCCTGCCGGTGTCGGCGATCGAGCGCGTGGAGATCCTGAAGGACGGCGCCTCGGCCATCTATGGTTCCGACGCCATGGCCGGCGTGGTCAACATCATCACCCGCAGCAATGTCAGCGGCGTGACCGCCAATGTCTACCACGGCCAGTTCAGCGAGGGGGACGGTGCCCGCGACCGCGTCGACGTGGTTGCCGGCTGGTCCAATGACCGCTTCTCGGCCACCCTGGCACTGGAGCACTCCGAGGAAAAGGCCGTCTGGGCACGTGACCGCGGCTTCAGCCGTTACAGCAACACCGACCGTCACCCGACCGAAGGTTGGACCACGACCAGCCAGTGGGGCCAGTTCACCGGCCTGCGTGGTCCCGGCTGTACGGTCGCGGCCGGTTGCGGCTACTCGCTCAACCGTGGCGCCGACCCGACCAAGCCCGGCAACTACCACCTGACCGATCCGGCCGCGTTCACCGGCGACACCAGCAACACCAACGAGCAGATGCACCTGAGCTATCCGATCAAGCGCGACTCGGTGTTCTTCTCCGGCCAGGCCAACATCACCGACAACGTCCGCTTCAAGACCGAGCTGGGCTACAACAAGCGCTCCTCGACCCGCGTCACCGCTGGTTACCCGCTGGCTTCCAACACGCTGGGCGCGACGGGTGCCGCAGGCAACATGTCCATCGACAGCTACTTCAACCCGTTCGGCAACAAGAACGGCTATGCGACGCCGACGTCGGTGGCGTGGAACCGCCGTACCTGGGAAATGCCGCGCGAAAGCACCAGCGAGCTGAAGACCTACCGCGCCGTCGCCGCTTTCGAAGGCACCTTCGACCTGGGCGAGCGCTACTTCGACTGGGAAGTGGGCTATCAGTACAGCAAGAACGAGCTGACCCAGCACACCACCGGCAACCTGCACAAGCAGCGTGTCATCGATGCAGTGGGCCCGTCCTACTTCAACAACGCCACCGGCAAGGTCGAGTGCGGCAGCGCTGCGGCTCCGAAGGCCAACTGCATGGTGTGGAACCCGCTGGTTCCCTACGGCGTGCAGAACCCGTATGGCCTGGACGGCAACCAGGCGCTGCAGGACTGGCTGTTCCCCGCCGAGAACGCCACGGGTGAAACCACGACCAAGAACTGGTTCGCCAACCTGAGTGGCAGCCTGCTCACCCTGCCGGCAGGCGACCTGGGCTTCGCATTCGGCCTGGAAAACCGCGAAGAGAACGGCAAGTTCATCCCTGATGCCCTGGCCCAGACCGGCGCGACCACCAACCTGGCCGCTGGCCCGACCGGCGGCTCGTACAAGGTGAAGGAAGCCTACCTGGAGTTGAACGTGCCGGTGCTGGCCGACCTGCCCGGCGCGCGTGAGCTGAGCTTCAACGCAGCTACCCGCTACTCCGACTACAACACCTTCGGCGACACCCTCAACAGCAAGTTCGGCTTCAAGTGGAAGCCGATCGACCAGCTGCTGGTGCGTGGCACCTGGGCGGAGGGCTTCCGCTCGCCGACCATCAACGATCTGTACGGCGGCGGCTCGCAGACCTTCCCGACCTTCAGCGATCCCTGCGACAGCGTGTACGGCTCGGCCCGATCCAACAGCGCCGTGCGTGCACGCTGCGCCCAGGACATTGCCAACATCGATGCGTACCGCCAGCTGGACAGCACCAACAGGCCGACCAGCGGTTCGAGCGCGGCCAGCCCGGTGGCGTTCACCTCAGGCTCCAACCCGGATCTGCTGCCGGAAACCTCGACCAGCCGCACGCTGGGCGTGGTGTGGAGCCCCACCTTCATCAGCAACTTCAACGTGTCGCTGGACTGGTGGAAGATCCGCATCGACAACACCATCGTGTCCGACAGCTCGAACCAGATCCTGATCGACTGCTACGAGCAGAACATCGAGTCGCGTTGCGCGCGCTTCTCGCGTGATCCGGTCACCGGCATCGTCACCGGCCTGAAGTTCGGCAACCGCAATGCGGGCTTCGCCGAGACCGAAGGCTACGACATGGACGTCAGCTACCGTCTGGATACCGACTACGGCAAGCTGAGCACCTCGTGGTCGACCACCTACGTCAGCTCGAACATCTACCGTTCGTCCAATGACGTTGCCACCGTGCCGACCACCACCAACGGCATCGCGGTCAATACTGGCATCGGCTTCCGCGTCCGTTCCAACGCCACCATCGGTTGGGACTTCGAGAACTTCGGTGTGAGCTGGACCGCCCGCTACTACTCCGGTGTCAAGGAGCAGTGCCTGAGCCTGCCGAACCATCCGGACGAGTGCTCCGATCCTGGCGTGTACGCGCCTTGGTACAAGGGCGCCCGCAACTACAACGAACGTGGTTCGGTGACCTTCAACGACGTGCAGGTGCGCTACAAGCTGCCGTGGAACGCCACCGTCTCGGTGGGTGCCAACAACGTGTTCAACCGCCTCGGCCCGGTGATGTACACCAAGCCGAACTCGGTGTACTCCTACTCGGGCAGCTTCGACATCGGCCGCTTCGTGTACATGCAGTACAAGCAGAGCTTCTGATCCTCGCGCTGTCGCAACACCACGACCACGGCCCTTCGGGGCCGTGGTTTTTTTGTGCCGCTGAACTGCGCAGGCACCGCCTTGCCCGGTCGTCATCGCGTTGTCGCAAAGCGGTCATGTCGGCTACATCGCCAGGCCCGAGCATGCGTAAAACCGGAGGCCCGCCATGCGCTATGCCATCGTCACCGAAACCTACCCGCCGGAGATCAACGGCGTCGCACTGACCGTGCAGGGCCTGGAGCAGGGATTGCGCGCCGCCGGCCACGAGGTCGACCTGATCCGTCCGCGCCAGGTCAGCGAAGCACTGGATGCGGCGCCGGGCACCCTGCTGGTACCGGGCGCGGCCTTGCCGCGCTACCCTGGCCTGCGCTTCGGCCTGCCGGCACCGATCCGGCTGGGCCGGCACTGGCGACAGCAGCGCCCCGATGCGGTCTACGTGGCGACCGAAGGTCCGCTGGGCTGGTCGGCACTGCGCACCGCGCGCCGCCTCGGCATTCCGGTGGCTACCGGATTCCACACCCGCTTCGACGAATACCTGCCCGACTATGGCGTGGCGTGGCTGCAGTCGGCGGCAATGCGCTGGATGCGCCGTTTCCACAACCAGGCCGACGCGACCCTGGTGCCCACCCGCGAACTGCAGGAATTCCTGAGCGACCAGGGCTTCGAGCGCGTGCGCCTGCTCGCCCGTGCGGTCGACAGCCAGCAGTTCGACCCGTCACGCCGCGACCCGGCGCTGCGCGAGGAATGGGGTATCGATGGCACGGGCCTGGCGGCGATCTACGTTGGCCGCATCGCCGCCGAAAAGAACCTCGGCCTGGCGGTGAAGGCCTTCCGCAAGCTGCAGCAGGTGCGCCCGAAAGCGCGTTTCATCTGGGTCGGCGATGGCCCGGCGCGCGAGAAACTGGCGCATGAGAATCCCGATTTCATCTTCTGCGGCATCCAGCGCGGCGATGCCCTGGCCCGACACTTCGCCAGTGGCGATCTGTTCCTGTTCCCCAGCCGCAGCGAGACCTTCGGCAACGTGACCCTGGAAAGCATGGCAAGCGGCCTGGCCACGGTTGCTTTCGACTACGGCGCGGCCCGCGAGTACCTGCGCAACGGCGAGAACGGTGCCGCAGTGGATGACGACGAGCAGTTCGTGCAGGCAGCGGTGCAACTGGCTGCCGATGATGCCCAGCGCCGCGGGTTGGGTGGCAACGCGGCACGGGCGATGAAGCGGCTGCACCCGCAGCAGGTGGTGGCGGAGTTCGAAAGCCTGCTGGCGGAACTGGCCAGCGCGCGGAGGAGCGGACATGCGCACCACGCCGCTTGAGCTGCTGGCCGGTCGCGAAGCCCGGTTGTGCCGCCGCGCCAACCACTACTGCCGACGTCGCCGCGTGCGGCGCGTCTTTTCGATCATCAGCCGGCTCGGCGATGGCGTGTTCTGGTATGTGCTGATGGGCGCGCTGGTGCTCATCGATGGCTTCGACGGCCTGCGCGCATCAGTGCACATGGCCGCCACCGGCCTGGCCGCGCTGCTGCTGTACAAGGGCCTGAAACGCTGGACCCGGCGGCCACGGCCGTACGCGGCCGACCTGCGTATCCGTGCCTGGGTGGCGCCGCTGGATGAGTTCAGTTTCCCGTCCGGCCATACCCTGCACGCGGTGTCGTTCACCATCGTCGCGCTGGCCTACTACCCTTGGCTGGCGCCGCTGCTGGTGCCGTTCACCTTCGGCGTGGGCCTGTCGCGCGTAGTGCTGGGCCTGCACTACCCAAGCGACGTTCTGGCTGCCACCGGCATCGCTGCACTGCTGGCCTCGGCCAGCCTGGCCTGGCTGCCGTTGCCGGTGTGATGCCCTAGAATGTCCGCATGACCACGCTGTTCATCTCCGATCTGCATCTGGACCCCAGCCGTCCGGCCATCACCGACCTGTTCCTGCGCTTCCTGCGCGAGGAAGCGCCTGGCGCCGATGCGCTGTACATCCTCGGCGATCTGTTCGAAGCCTGGATCGGCGATGACACCCCCTCGGCCGCAGCCGACGCGGTGGCCGATGCGCTGAAGGTACTGTCCGACAGCGGCGTGCCGGTCTTCTTCATCCGCGGCAACCGTGACTTCCTGCTGGGCGAAGACTATGCCCGCCGCGCCGGCCTGCGCATCCTGCCGGACCCGTGCATGATCGAGCTGTACGGCCGCCCGGTGCTGCTGCAGCACGGTGACCTGCTGTGCACCGATGACATCCCCTACCAGCAGTTCCGTGCCCAGACCCGCGACCCGGTCTTCCAGGCGCAGTTCCTGTCGCAGCCGCTGGAAGCGCGTATCGCCTTCGCGCAGAAGGCGCGTGATGCCAGCCAGGCGCGCCAGTCGGAAATGAAGCAGGGCGACCGTGCGCAGTTCGAAACAGTCACCGACGTGGCCCCGGCCGAAGTGGAAGCCACTTACGTGCGCCACGGCGTGGACACGATGATCCATGGCCACACCCATCGCCCGGCGATCCACACCCTGCAGGCCGGCGGACGCAGCTGCACCCGCATCGTGCTGGGCGACTGGTACGAACAGGGTTCGGTGCTGCGCGTGGATGCCAACGGCTGGACCCTGGATACGCTCAGCCGCGCATGATGGATCGCAGGATGCCAACCAAGGTTGGCATCTACCAGAGCAGGTGCACGCGCCCTGGTAGACGCCGGCCTTGGTCGGCCCTTGGACTCAGCGGAAGGCCGCGATGGTGGCCTTGGTATTGACCAGCACGCGCTGGTTGTCGGCACTGCTGGCGATGCCCATCGGCACGCCGTTGTAGCTGATGTTCGGATTGGACCAGTAGTTCAGCCGCGGGCAGCCGGCCGAGCAGTCATAGGCCATGATCGTGCGCCAGCGCGATCCGCTGGCCGGCTCATAACGATAGCCATGGCCGTAGGCATACGGCGACGTGCTCGGATCACTGGCGATGTCGTGCCGTGCGCTCTGCAGGTGGCCGATTTCATGGGCGAACGAGTAGTAGCCGGTGGCGCAATCCCAGTACACCGCAGCAAACGCGGTCGATGCGGTGGAACCGATGCCCGACGCCAGTCCGCAGTAACTGGTGTTGTTGATCAGCAGTACGCCGACGTCGGCGGCGGTGTTGTTGCGGCTGGTGTGGATGCTGTCCATGTAGCCGTCGCTGGTGCCACGGAAGCGCGACAGGTCGGTGGTGAAATTGCCGGACTCGGTGTAGTTGGTGGTTTCATAACCGGCCAGCTGCAGGGTGAGGCCTACGTTGCTGTTGGTGTAACCCTGGTTGGATTCGGCAACCGCCAACTGCACCAGCGACTGCATGTTGCCACCGTAGGCGGTCACTGCAGCGTTGGTTGCCACCACCAGCACGCGGATGGTCGCCGGGCTGCCTGAGGAGGCCTGCGCAGTGCCGAGGCGATCATTGGCAGGCATGGCGATCTTCGGCAACTGGTTGTAGTCGGCCGGATGATCGGCCGGCATCCGCGATTCATCCACCTCGACCAGCACGTGGCGATTGCCCAGCGGACGCAGACGATAGAGTTTGCCGTCCTTGCGGATCGAGCCGGTGAGGGTATTGCCCGAGCGCACCAGGATCAGCGAATTGCCCGGATCGTCCTGGCCATTGGACGTGGCCGCCTGCAGGCGATCGGACGGCGCGCGCAACTGGCCGTACCAGATGCTGCCACCATCGGGCAGCGCCTCGACCTTGCTGCGAACGGCCTGCACCTTCTGCCCGAGCAGCTCGAATTCCAGCTGCGGCTGCGCGGTGGCGGCAGCATCGACACGCACTTCCTGTACGGCGGCGGTGGACGGGGTGGCCAGCAATCGCCCCAGTGCCGGCTCGCTGGTGGCCGATGCACGGCTGAGCACGGTGACCGGCTCGAACAGCGGCGCCGCATGGGCGGCCGCCGCTACCGACAATCCCAACAACAGACCACCTGTCGCTTTACCTATCGATCTGGACATCATCTTGTCGCTCCTTGAAGTGAAGTGGACAGCGTTGATGCAGCACGACCCGGGGTGCCGGGTCCGGCCATCAGGCCTGCGCAGGGCGTGTGAATTCAATAGACGAGAGGAATGGAAATCGCGATCTGTGATCGACCGCATCTGCGTTCAGTCAGGTCAAAAGCGTCAGTACACTTCGCCAACACACGGCTTTCGCGCTACCGTGACGTGGCCACGACAGGGGATGCACATGGCGCCAGCGCAGCACAGCGGTGACACGACGGCTGATCCGGGCCTGCTGCGGATCGGCCTGTTCTTCGATGGCACCCGCAACAACGCCCACAACCTGGCGCAGGGCCACCGGCAGGTGCCGCGACCGCGCCCCGCCCTGCTCCGTGCTGACGATGATTCGACCTACCAGAGCCGGTTGACCAGCAGCTACGACAACGGCGCCACCAACATCGCGCGCCTGCATCAGTTGTATCCGGACAGCCGGCGCACGCCCGGCAGTACACCTTCGCTGGCGATCTACGTGGAAGGCGTCGGCACCCGCGATGATGCCGAAGACGACCTGATCGGCCTGGCCTTCGGTATCGGCGCCAGTGGCGTGCAGGCGAAGGTGCAGCGTGCGTTGCAGGTGCTGCTGCCGGCGGCACTGACGGCTCTTGCGACGCAGTGGCGCGCGCCCCTGCACAGCGTGCAGCTGGATCTGTTCGGCTACTCGCGCGGCGCGGCCTCCGCGCGTGATGTGGCCAACCATCTGCGCGGATGGGACGGCGCGCACTGGCGGCAGCTGCTGCAGCAGGCGGGGTTTTCATGCAGCGCCGATTTCGCCCTGCCGCGGCCGATATTGCGCTTCATCGGCCTGTTCGACACGGTGGTCGCCGTCAACGGCGGCCGCGCCGACGAACACCCCCGCATCGCCCTGCCCGCAGGCATCGCCGAGGCCGTGCTGCAGCTCAGTGCGCGCGACGAGCATCGCCAGCACTATGCGCTGACCACGGTGGCACCAGCCCATCGCGAAATCGCACTGCCCGGCGTGCACGCCAACATCGGTGGTGGCTACGACCAGGTGGAAGAAGGGCCCAAGCTGCTCAGCCGGCCGCGGCGGCAGCAACTGCGCCGGCCTGGCGTGGAGGACTACCAGACACCGCCCCTGGCACTGCTGCAGGCGACCACCGCGTACGCTGAAGCACAGGCCGACGCCGAACGCTGGCGGCAGCAGCTGGGGTTGAACCCGAAGGAAGTGTGGGTCGATGTCTGGCACCAGTGGCAGCAGCAGCGACGCGCGGGCAGCCGCAGCGTGCTGATGTCGCCGGTGCTGTACGTCACCGCTGCGGTGGTGCTGCACCGGCGCATCGATTGGCGCTACCAGCTGGTTGCGCTGCAGGTGATGCAGCAGCACGCCATCGCTGCCGGCGTGACCTGGACCGCAGACGCCGCCGAGGTGGCGGGCTGGCAGCTGCCAGGCGCGCTGCAGCCGATCGCGCGCCGCCTGATTGCCGGCCAGCCGTTGACCCCGACGCAGGAAGCATTGCTGCGCCGCCGTTACCTGATGCAGTCCGCACACTGGAATTTCGATGCGCTGGGCGATACCGCCCTGACCTACACTGCCGACGCCGGTGTCAGCGAGCTGCCGTATCGCCCCGGGCCGGGGCTGTTCTACATCAACCGGCCGACGGTGGATGGCAGACGCGTGGTGTTGCCGAACGCATGAGAACCAAAAAGGGGACGGAGGGAATCAAGACGTCTGTGGCACAAACGACTTGATTCCCTCCGTCCCCTTTTCCTTCAACCCGCCTGTTCGACCAGGTTGGCGAGCTCATCTGCATCGAACCCAGCCAGCAGGCGTGCCTCGATATTGAACGGCCCATGCAGGTAGCCACCGGCATACTCGACCAGCAGTTCCTTGAAACGCGCTCGTGGCTCGATGCCGGCGCGCTCGCAGTACCAGCGGAACCAGCGCGATCCGGCGGCAACATGTGCAACCTCCTCGCGCAGGATCACCTCCAGCACGTCGGCGGTTTCGCCATCGCCGACGTTGCGCAGCTTGTCGATCATGCCCGGGGTCACGTCCAGCCCGCGCGCTTCCAGCACGCGCGGCACCAGCGCCATGCGCGCCAGGCCGTGGTGCGCGGTCTTCTCGCACATTTCCCACAGGCCGTTGTGCGCCGGGAAATCGGCGTACTCATGGCCATGTGCCAGCAGGCGCTCGCGCAGCAGCATGAAGTGGCGCGATTCGTCGTCGGCGCAGCTCACCCAGTCGGCATGGAACGCCGCCGGAAGACCGCGGAAGCGGTACACCGCGTCCCAGGCCAGGTCGATCGCATTGAGCTCGATATGGGCGATGGCATGGATGAACGCCGCACGCCCTTCCACCCCGCCCAGGCCGCGCCGGGGCACTTCACGCGGATGCACCATCACCAGCTGCGCCGGCCGGCCCGGCATGCGGATCGGATCGGCCGGCGGAGCATCGGCCGGTACGTTCAAGCGGCCGGCGCGGAACGCGGCAGCGTAGGCCTGGGTCAGCGCGACCTTGCGCAGCGGATCGGCTTCGGCCAGGCAGTGCTGCGCGGCGCGCAGCAGATTGCCGCCGACGTCAGGCACGTCGATCACCGCATGGACCTCAGGCGCGGCGCTTGTGCTTGGCGTCGTCCGAACGCAGCTGCTGGATGCGTTCGAAGTAGCCCGGCTCGATGCCCGTCGGGTAATGGCCGTTGAAGCACGAGGAATCGAAGTTGCGCAGCGCCGGATTGCCCTCGCTCACCGCCGCTTCCATGTCTTCGATGTCCTGGTAGATCAGCCAGTCGCAGCCCAGGTGCGCTTCGATTTCCTCGATGCTGCGGTTGTGCGCGACCAGCTCTTCAGCGGCCGGCATGTCGATGCCGTAGATGTTCGGGTAACGCACCGGCGGCGCGGCGCTGGCCAGGTAGACCTTGCGTGCGCCGGCGTCACGCGCCATCTGCACGATCTGCTGGCTGGTGGTGCCGCGCACGATCGAGTCGTCCACCAGCAGCACCACGCGGTTGCGGAATTCCAGGTGGATCGGGTTGAGCTTGCGGCGCACCGACTTCACCCGTTCGCCCTGGCCCGGCATGATGAACGTGCGGCCGATGTAACGGTTCTTGATGAAGCCTTCGCGGTACTTCACCCCGAGCACGTTGGAGATCTCCAGCGCGGCATCGCGCGAGGTGTCCGGGATCGGGATGATGGTGTCGATGTCGTGGTCCGGGCGCAGGCGCAGGATCTTCTCGCCCAGCTTGATGCCCATGCGCATGCGCGCCTTGTGCACCGACACGTTGTCGATCATCGAATCGGGGCGTGCGAAATACACGTACTCGAAGATGCACGGCGTGTGTTCGGCCGGCTCGGCGCAGATTTCCGAGAACAACTCGCCGCGCGCGGTGATCACCAGTGCTTCGCCCGGCTGCACGTCGCGCACGCGCTGGAAGCCCAGCACGTCCAGCGCGGCCGACTCGGAGGCAACAATGTATTCGTCACCCTCGGCATGGCTGCGCTTGCCCAGCACCAGCGGGCGGATGCCATGCGGATCGCGGAAAGCGACCAGGCCCAGGCCCAGCACCACGCTCACCACCGCATAGCCGCCCTTGCAGCGGCGGTGCACGCCGGCAACCGCGCGGATGGCGGCTTCCGGGCTGAGCTGGCGCTGCTGTTCCAGTTCGTAGGCGAACACGTTCAACAGCACTTCGCTGTCCGAATCGGTATTGACGTTGCGGCGGTCCTGCTCGAACACCTGCTGGCGCAGGTCCTCGGTGTTGATCAGGTTGCCGTTGTGGGCCAGCGCGATGCCGTACGGCGAATTGACGTAGAACGGCTGTGCCTCGTCCATGCCTTCCGAACCGGCGGTCGGATAGCGCACATGGGCGATGCCGACGCTGCCTTCCAGGGTGGACATGGTGCGTGCATCGAACACATCGCGGACCAGGCCGGTGGCCTTCTGCACCCGCAGGCGGCTGCCGTTGACGGTGGCGATGCCCGCCGCGTCCTGGCCGCGATGCTGGAGGACGGTCAAGCCGTCATACAACTGCCCGGCGACGTTCTGGTTGCCGACGATTCCGACGATGCCACACATGATGCGAGGTCTCCGCTGGGCTGTGCCCAGTTACAAGGAAGGTGGCCGTGCCTGGCCAGAGTTGTCGCCGCGTCTGCGGTCGACATTGGCCGGGTCGTCCGGCTCGATGCTGCCCGGTAGTGCTGGGGCGTCCGGGCGCACTTCGGCCGGATCGTATGCCTCGCCCTGTTCCGCCTTCGCAGGCCGCAGCCATCCGCTGCCCGCCACTATCTGACCGAGTACGCCATTATCGCCTGTCGCCCCCGGCTTGCCCACTCCGGCGCCGGCGCTCTTGCCCAGCTCCATCAACGCAGATGGGGACAGCGCGTCCATCGGCAAGGCCTTGGGCAGCAGGTCGGTGCCCGGCACCTGCCACTGCGGCAGCTTGCTGTTCATCCAGGCCACGGCCGGGTTCAGCACCGGGCGCAGCGCCGAGCCGCGCCAGGAGGGTTCGGCGGTAAGCGGAGTGAAGCCGGCCAGCAACAGCAGCACGGCCGCGATCAGCCCGCCACGCACGGCACCGAGGACCCCGCCCAGCAGGCGGTCCAGGCTGCCCAGCATGTTGCGGTGGACGATGGCCTTGATGACCATGCCGATCACGGCGACCACGACCATCACGCCGATGCCGACGCTGAGGTAGCCGCCGATGAAATGCTCGCCGCCGGGCGCAGCCGGTGCGGCCCACCAGCGTGCGGCGTCATTGCCGAAGGCGAAGGCCGCCCAGGCGGCCACCAGCCACGATACGGTGCCGATGACGATGCCCACGAAGCCGCGCAGCAACCCAAGCAGGGTGGAGGCGGCGATCACGATCAGCAGCACCACGTCGATCATGGCGCCCCGCTCCTTCGGCGGCGCTGGCAACGGGGCTGCGTACAGGTCATGGGTGCGGTCGCACCATGCCGGCCACGCCGACCTTGGCGGCGACCTGCGCCTTCAACTGTTCAGCATCGGCTCGGTTGGCGACCGGTCCGACACGGACACGGTGCAGGCTGCCCTTTTCGGTACGCACCTGCTCGACGAAGGCGCTGAAGCCTGCCGCGCGCACCTTGTCGCGCAGGGCGTTGGCATCGTTGGCCTGGCCGAAGGCGCCGAGCTGTACGGCAAAACCCACTCCGCTGGCGGCCGGTGCGGCCGGCGTGCTCGGCGGCGTGGCCGGCTTGCTGGCGGTCGCTTCGGGCTTGGGCTCGGGCTTCGGTTCCGGCTTGGCCACCGGCTTGACCGGCTCCGGCTTGGCGGCCGGCGGCGCTGCTGCGGTCGGCGTACTCGGCGGCAGGCTTTCACTGCGCACCGGGTTGCCGGTCGCCGACGGCGTGGCCGCCGCGACGGGAGTACTGGCGCTCGGCGCGGGCGTCGGCGTGCTTGCCACCGGTGCGCTGGTGGAGGGTTTCGCATCGAGCGTGATGACTTCTGCCTTCACGTCGGCACGCACCTTCACCGCCTGCAGCCGGGCCGCTTCGGCCTGGGCACGGTCGGCATACGGCCCAACGCGAACGCGCCAGGCCGGGCGACCGTTGATCGATGCGGTCTCGATGAAGCCCGGAAGCTGCGAACGCTTGAGGTAGGCGATCACTGCATCGGCGTCGGCCTGGCTGCCGTAGGCGCCGAAGGTCACCGCGTAATTACCTGCGGCGACGGCTGGCGAGGTGTCCACGGTCGGCGGTGCCGCCGGGGCGGCGGCCTCCTCGACGGGGCGGGCCTGGCCACTCTGCAACCCGGTGGCGCCACCGGCCGGTGCGACCAGCGGCAGTTCACGGGTTTCAAACTGGCCATCGGCCGGCGCATCGGGCGCGGCGATCGGCACAGAAGCGACACCGCTGTCCGGGGCCGGGCCCTTGACGAGCATCGGCAGGAAAATGACGGCCAAGGCCACCAGGACGATGGCACCAATCAGACGCTGTTTCAGGGGCGTATCCACGTAGGGCAGGCGGCAGGCTGGACGTTGCGGTCGATTATACGGGTGCGCGACCGCACGGCGTCGGTAATGGCTGAACGGCGGTCAGGCGTGGACCTGCAGCCATTGCAGCGCAGCGGCGGCGGTATGGAAGGAACCGAATACCAGCACCCGGTCGCCGCGCTCGGCGCGGGCCAGCACCTGCGCCATCGCCTGTTCGACCGTGCCGGCCAGCGCCGCAGTGGCTGCCGCGGTATCTGCCAGCCGTGCCTGCAGTTCCGCCGCACTCTGCCCACGCGCGCCATCCAGCCCGGCCAGGGTCCAGTCGCTCACCACCTCCTGCAGGGCCTGCACCACGCCCACGGCGTCCTTGTCCTGCAGCGCGGCGTATACCGCCAGGGTGCGCCCGGGGGATGCCTCGGCCTTCAGCGCGCGCGCCAGCTGGCCGGCTGCCTGCGGGTTGTGGCCGACATCGACGCGAACCTGCACGCCATCGCGCTCGAACGCCTGCAGGCGCCCGGCGATGCGCGCCGCTGCCACGCCTGCGGCCCATGCCGCGCGCGGCACCGGCCTGTCCAGCGCGCGCAGCGCCGCGATCGCCGCACCGGCGTTGGCCAGCTGGATCGGCCCGGCCAGCGTCGGCGTCGGCAGCTCCAGGCGGGTGCCGACATCGCGCCAGCGCCAACGCTGCGCGTCGATCGGTTCGTAGAAATAGTCGCTGCCGCCGCGGATCGCATTGGCACCCACCAGGTAGGCGCGCGCCAGCACGCTCGACGGCGGATCGGTCTCGCCCAGGATCACCGGCTTCCAGCCGCGGATGATGCCGGCCTTCTCGGCACCGATGGCCTCGCGGTCCTCGCCCAGCCATTCGGCGTGATCGATGTCAACGGTGGTGATCACCGCCACGTCGGCGTCGACGATGTTGACCGCATCCAGGCGGCCACCGAGGCCCACTTCCAGCACGGCCAGATCAAGATCGGCATCGGCGAACAACTGCAGCGCGGCCAGCGTTCCGTACTCGAAGTAGGTCAGCGTCACATCACCGCGCGCTGCCTCGACCGTGTTGAACGCGGCCACCAGTGCGGCGTCATCGACATCCTGGCCATCGATGCGCACGCGCTCGTTGTAGCGCAGCAGGTGCGGCGAGGTGTACGCGCCGACCTTCCAGCCCGCAGCACGCGCGATGGCCTCGATGAAGGCGACGGTGGAACCCTTGCCGTTGGTACCACCGACCACGATGGTGTGCCTGGCCGGCGTGCCCAGGCCCATCGCGGTGGCCACGGTGCGCACGCGCTCCAGTCCCATGTCGATGCTGGCTGGATGCTGGCGTTCAATGTAGTCCAGCCATTCGGCCAGAGTGGTCGGGGTGTTCTTCACGGCAAGGCTTCCAACAGGTGCAGGTGGTTCAGGGCAGAAGATTCAGAGTGCGCGGTGCTTGGCTTCACCGAAGAACGGCGTGTGGTGGGCGCAGTCGTTCAGGCGCACCACTTCCAGGCTGTCCAGGTCGGCGCCTTCAAGCAGGTTGAGCGTGGTCGGTGCCTGGCGGAAGGTCCACAGCCGCGACAACGGCAGGCCCAGCACCTTGCACAGGATCACCCGGTTGACTGCATCGTGGGCGACCACCAGCAGGGTGTCGTGTTCGCCAAGGCCTTCGGCGGCGCGGGCCAGGCCGCGCCAGCTGCGCTCCAGCACCAGGCGCAGCGATTCGCCACCGGGCATCAGCACGGTGTCCGGTTCATTGCGCCACGCCTGCAGGCGCGACGGGTCTTTTTCGTTGATTTCGCTGGCCAGCAGGCCTTCCCACTCACCGTGGGCGATTTCCTGCAGCTCCGGCTCGGTCAGCAGCATGTCGGCGCGTGCAGCACCCAGGGCCAGTTGCGCGGTGCGTTGGGCGCGTGACAGCGGCGAGGCCACCGCGCGGGTGATGTCCACCGAAGCCAGGCGGGCGCCAAGCGCCTGGGCCTGGGCCTCACCGATGGGCGAAAGCGGGATGTCGATCTGGCCCTGGTAGCGGCCTTCGGCGTTCCACGGCGTTTCGCCGTGACGGGCAAGCAGGATGCGCATGCGAACAAGGGGTCCTTGGGGGAGGAGTTCCGGCGCATTGTTCACATCCTGTGAAGTGCGCGGAACAGGGATGATACCTGTTCGGCGGACCCGGCCGATCGGGGCATGAAAAAACCCCGCGACAGACGTCGCGGGGTTTCAGAAACTCCGACTATCTGGTCGAGGTTGCCGGCCAGCGGCCGGCACTACCGCAACCGGTTCATTTCGCCAGGTTCAGTTCCTTCAGCAGCTGCGGCGCCGGCGCCACTTCCTGCATGATCCACTGCATGTAGCGGCTGTCGACGGCGATCATCCGGGTCATCACCGGGTCGAACACCCAGTTGGAACTGACCGATTCCCAGTTGCCGTCGAAGGCCAGGCCGACCAGCTTGCCGTTGGCATCGAGCACCGGCGAACCGGAGTTGCCGCCGGTGATGTCCAGGTTGGACAGGAAGTTCACCGGTACCGAACCGATCCGCTTGTCTTCCAGACCGCCGTAACGCTTGGCCTTGACCGCATCGAGCAGGGCCTTCGGCGAGTCGAACGGATCCTCACCGGTTTCCTTCGCCGCCACACCTTCCAGGGTGGTGAACGGGGTGTACTTCACGCCGTCCTTGCCATAGCCCATCACGTTGCCGAAGGTGATGCGCAGCGACAGGTTGGCATCGGGATAGACGAACTCGCCCTGGCTCTTCTTGTAGTCGGCCACGGCCTGCAGGTACAGCGGACGAGCGGTCAGCGATTCGCCCTCGCGGATCTTCTTCTGCTCTTCCTGCTTCAGCAGCGCCGGCATGACGGCCACCGCGTACTGGATGGCCGGATCATTGCTGGCTTCAAACGCAGCGCGATCGGCCTTGAACCACTTCAGGCGGTTGTCCAGGCTGCCCAGTCCGGTGCCGCCCAGCTTGGTCACCAGCGACTTCACCGCAGTGGCATCGCTGCCGGCCAACCACGTGTTCAGCACCTCGTTGTCGCGCTGGGCGGCTGGCAGGGCCACGTACTGGTCCAGCCAGTAGGTCTGCAGCTGCTGGTCCATCTTCGCCACGTAGCGGCGATCCATCTGCTTCAGGCTGCCCTCGATGGTGGTCAGGTCGCGGTCCTGGTAACCCGCTTCGCGCTCGGCGTCGGGCTTGCTGCGCTCGATCGACAGGCGGTACAGGGTGATGGCCGCGCCCACCGCGGAGGTGTTGTTGAACTGGCCGACGAACAGGTCGCGCTCGCGCGTCGACTTGCTGGTATCCAGGTGCTGCAGCAGCTGCGCGTGCGCAGCCAGTGCCGGCTTGCCGGCAGCGCCCTGCTTCTTCAGCCAGGCCAGCACCGCCGCTTCTTCGGCCTGCTTCTGGCCGGCGGCATCGATGCGCTTGAAGCCTTCCAGCTGGCCCAGGTAGTTCTTGGCCACGTTGTTCATGCTGGCTGCGGTGGCGGCGTACTTCACCTTGACGTCTGCGTCGGCCTTGCCGGCGTCGGCGATCATCTTCAGCACCGCGTTGTAGTGGCGGGCGATGGTCGGGTAGGTGAAGCTGGCGGTCTCGTTGAACTCACCGGCCAGCGCGTAGCGGTTGGTGCGGCCCGGGTAGCCGGCCACCATCACGAAGTCGTCGGCGCCCAGCGGCGTATCGGCGAACTTCAGGAAGTGCTTGGGCTGGTAGGGCACGTTGTCGGCCGAGAACGCCGCCGGCTTGCCGTCCTTGCCGACGTAGGCACGGTAGAACGAGAAATCACCGGTGTGGCGCGGCCACATCCAGTTGTCGACGTCACCGCCGAACTTGCCGACGCTGCCCGGAGGTGCATAGACCAGGCGCACGTCCTTGATTTCCAGGTTGCGGAACAGACGGTAGGTGTTGCCGCCGGAGAACGAGTACAGGCGGCAGCGGAAGCCGGCATCGGCTTCACACGCGGCGACCTGGGCCTTGTCGAAAGCGTCCAGCGCACGGCTGCGGGCCAGCGGGTCCTTGCCGGCGCCGGCGATGGCCGCCTTGGCCTGGGCGGTGACGTCGGTGATCTGGTCGAGCACGAACACGCGGGCGTTCGGGCCGGCACTCAGTTCATCGCTGAGCTTGGGCGCGTTGAAGCCGTCCTTGATCAGGTTCTTCTGTGCGGTCGAGTTCAGCTGGATCGCACCATAGGCACAGTGGTGGTTGGTGACCACCAGGCCCTGCGGGGAGACGAAGCTGGCGGTGCAGCCGCCCAGCGCGACCACCGCGCCCATCGGGTCGCCGGTCAGGTTGGCCAGCTGTTCCGGGGACAGCTTGAGGCCGGCCTTCTGCAGCGGGCCGGCGATTTCCGGCAGCTGCTGCGGCACCCACATGCCTTCAGCGGCATGGGCGACCTGGACCAGCCCAAGGCTGGCGACGACGGAGAATGCAAGCAGGTTCGAGCGCATGGAGCGGCCCCTGGTAGTGGAACCCTCGATTGTAGCCCGCCGCCCTGCCCCGGCCCGAACCCCGGAAGTCATGGCCCCCGGCCCGCCGGGCATGGCCCGGCGCTACCCGCGCGATTTGCCGGTAGCGCCGGGCCATGCCCGGCGAACGCAGTGGCGCTGTTCGAAACGCCCGCCTGCGCACAGCTTTCGTTCCACCACTGCACCCGCAGCGCAACATGGGAAATCCGCGTGGCGCCCTATAATCCGCGCTTTCCCCCTGATGAGTTCCACCCCGATGGCGCAGCAAACGATGAAGGCCCTGGTCAAGCGCGAAGCGGCCAAGGGCATCTGGATGGAAGAGGTTCCGGTGCCGACCCCGGGCCCCAACCAGGTCCTGATCAAGCTGGAAAAGACCGCGATCTGCGGCACCGACCTGCATATCTACCTGTGGGACGAATGGAGCCAGCGCACGATCAAGCCGGGCCTGACCATCGGCCATGAGTTCGTCGGCCGCATCGCAGAGATCGGCCCGGGCGTAACCGGCTACGAGATCGGCCAGCGCGTGTCGGCCGAAGGCCACATCGTCTGCGGCCACTGCCGCAACTGCCGCGGCGGTCGTCCGCACCTGTGCCCGAACACCGTCGGCATCGGCGTCAACGTCAACGGCGCGTTCGCCGAATACATGGTGATGCCGGCCAGCAACCTGTGGCCGATTCCCGACCAGATCCCGTCCGAACTGGCCGCCTTCTTCGACCCGTACGGCAATGCCGCGCACTGCGCGCTGGAATTCAACGTCATCGGCGAAGACGTGCTGATCACCGGCGCCGGCCCGATCGGCATCATCGCGGCGGGCATCTGCAAGCACATCGGTGCACGCAACGTGGTGGTGACCGACGTCAACGACTTCCGCCTGAAGCTGGCCGCCGACATGGGCGCCACCCGCGTGGTCAACGTCGCCAACACGTCGCTGAAGGACGTGATGAAGGAACTGCACATGGAGGGCTTCGACGTGGGCCTGGAAATGAGCGGCAACCCGCGCGCGTTCAACGACATGCTCGACTGCATGTACCACGGCGGCAAGATCGCCATGCTCGGCATCATGCCCAAGGGTGCCGGCTGCGACTGGGACAAGATCATCTTCAAGGGCCTGACCGTGCAGGGCATCTACGGCCGCAAGATGTACGAGACCTGGTACAAGATGACCCAGCTGGTGCTGTCCGGCTTCCCGCTCGGCAAGGTGATGACCCACCAGCTGCCGATCGACGACTTCCAGAAGGGCTTCGACCTGATGGAAGAAGGCAAGGCCGGCAAGGTGGTCCTCAGCTGGAATTGACCCTTCGGGTCAATTCCCCCGCAGGTTTCCTTATCCCCGCGCCGTCGGCGCGCCCCCTTGAACAACAAGGGGGCTCTCCCCCAGATGGGATCAAGAACGCTGCGGAATCGAAAAAGGCGCCCATTGGGCGCCTTTTTCGTGAAGCGTGCCAGGCAAGCCAGGCACCTACCGTAACGCTGCGGCGTTACTTGCCTACGGCCACGCTCAGCATCACCCGGCTGTGGGCCAGCTTGCCGGAGTTGTCGCGGCCGTTGCCATCGGTGCCGTAGTAACCCAGGCCGACATTGAACAGGCCGAACTGGCGGGCGACGCCGACGTTCCAGTCGGTGTAGTCCTTGGCGATACCGTCCTCGAAGGTGCTGCGGCCGACGTTGGCGTTGAGCGTGAAGTCCTTCGGCAGGCCCCAGCTGCCACCCAGGCCGAAGTACCAGCCGTCGGTGCTGCTGTTCCACACATCGTTGCTGTAGGCCACCGTCAGCTTGTAGGTGTCGTCCAGCGTGGTGGTGGTGATCAGCTCGTTGTAGTTCTGGTGGCTGGCCTTGAGGTAGGTGTAACGGTTCAACAGCACGTCGAAGTTGACGCGCTCGGTCACGTCCACGCCGTAGCCGATAAGGTAGTCGACCTCGGTCTTCGGATCGCCCGGACCGAAGTCCACGCCCGAACCCCAGACACCGGCATACAGGCCAACCGGGCTGGTGTAGGTGAAGCCGGCCTGCAGGGTCGGATCCTCATCGGTCTGCGACACACCACGGAACAGGTAGTCCGAGACGGCGGTGACGTTCCAGCTGTACGGAGATTCGTTGTCCTGGGCGCTGGCGGCGAACGGCGCGAGGGTCAGGGCGGCGGCAATGGCGAGGCAGGCACGGGCGTGCTTCATGAGCGTCTCCGGTGGGGTCGGTGGCGTGGAAGGCGGGGATCTGCAGCGGGCGCAGCAACCGGAGCCAGACAAGCCCGGTTCACGAATTTTTAACCCGTTTGCTATTGCGATGCAACATGTGCCGGGCATGGCGGCGCCCCATCCGGCCCGGTCCGCAGCCGTCGATGCCCGGTAGAATCAGCGGTTTCCCCGTGCTGAGCCGTGCCCACGCCATGACCGACTCCTCCGCCCTGACCCGCCACTATGCTGAGGAACTGGACGCCATCCGCGCCCAGGGCCTGTTCAAGTCCGAGCGGATCATCACCAGCCCGCAGTCCGCCGAGATCACCCTGGAGGACGGCCGCAAGGTGCTGAACTTCTGTGCCAACAACTACCTTGGCCTGGCCGACCATCCTGACCTGATCCAGGCCGCGAAGGACGCGCTGGACAGCCACGGTTTCGGCATGGCATCGGTGCGCTTCATCTGCGGCACCCAGGACCTGCACAAGCAGCTGGAGAAGCAGATCGCCGACTTCTTCGGCAAGCAGGACACCATCCTGTACGCGGCCTGCTTCGACGCCAACGGCGGCCTGTTCGAACCGCTGCTGGGCGAGAACGACGCGATCATTTCCGATGCACTGAACCATGCCTCGATCATCGACGGCGTGCGCCTGTGCAAGGCCAAGCGCTTCCGCTACGCCAACTGCGACATGGCCGACCTGGAAGCGCAGCTGCAGGCCGCCGATGCGGCCGGCTGCAAGACCAAGCTGATCACCACCGACGGCGTGTTCTCGATGGACGGCTTCATCGCGCCGCTGGACGAGATCACCGCGCTGGCGAAGAAGTACAACGCGCTGGTCCACATCGACGAATGCCATGCCACCGGCTTCCTCGGCGCGACGGGCCGCGGCTCGGCCGAGGTCAAGGGCGTGCTGGAGAAGATCGACATCATCACCGGCACCCTGGGCAAGGCCATGGGCGGCGCGCTGGGTGGCTTCACCTGCGCCAGCGCCGAAGTGATCGAGCTGCTGCGCCAGCGCTCGCGCCCGTACCTGTTCTCCAACTCGCTGCCGCCGCACGTGGTCGCCGCCGGCATCAAGGCGTTCGAGATGCTGGCCGCGGCCGATGACCTGCGCAGCACCCTGGCCGCCAACACCACCTACTTCCGCGAGAAGATGACCGCTGCCGGCTTTGACGTGAAGCCCGGCGTGCATCCGATCAGCCCGGTGATGCTGTACGACGCACCGCTGGCGCAGAAATTCGCCGAGCGGCTGCTGGAAGAAGGCATCTATGCGATCGGCTTCTTCTTCCCGGTGGTGCCCAAGGGCCAGGCCCGCATCCGCACCCAGATCAGCGCCGCGCACAGCCGCGAGCACCTGGACCGCGCGATCGATGCATTCACCCGCATCGGTGTCGAGCTGGGCGTGATCAAGGGCTGATCATTCACGGATAACGCCGGGCCATGCCTGGCGGTTTCCCGATAGCCGCGCCATGCGCTCGCCGGGCACGGGCCCGGCGCTACCCATCAGGGCGTGCCGACCAAGGTCGGCACCTGCCAGGCCTTATTTCTTCTTTTTCTTCTTGTCCTTGGGCTCGTCCTTGCTGGCGACCACCACCGGCTTGGCGACAGCATCCTGCCCGTTGCCCTTGGCAACGCGGATGCCATTGGCCTTCATCCAGGCATCGAACTGGTCGGCGGTCATCTTCTGGTCGCCGTTGCTCATCATGAAGCGATAGCTGCCGCGGCCATCCAGCTCCGGGGTCTTCACTTCAACCACCGGGGTTTCGGCGGGGCGATCGGCCTTGGCCGTCTTCTTGTGGCCGCCGCAGGCCGTCAACAGCACGATCGGCAACAACAGGCTGGCACAGCGCAGGGTTTGCTTGAGGGTCGGGTGATACATGGCAGGCTCCGTTCTGGACATTCGACAACCAGGCGCCCCCTACGCCTGGAACGGTGGCCGGCAAGCGCCGGCCGTGGGCATCACTCAGCCCGGTGCAGCGGCCCCCAGCCGCTGCTGGTCGCTGACCTCCAGCGCCCGCCACTGGCCCTTGCCGAGATCGCCGAGCGTGAGCTCTCCGATCGCAACGCGGACCAGGCGCAGCACCTGCAGGTCGAAGGCCGCCAGCAGGCGACGGATATGGCGGTTGCGGCCCTCCTCGAGGACCACCTCCAGCCAGGCGGTCTTGTCGCCGCTGCGCAGCACGCGCACGGCCAGGGCAAGCAGGAACTCGCCCTCGTCTTCGACACCGGCGCGCAGCGCGGCCAGGGTGTCCTCGTCGGGCAGGCGATCCACCTGCACGTGGTAGGTCTTGTGCGGGCCGGTCTCCGGATCAGTCAGGCGCGCAGCCCACTGCGGATCATTGCTGAACAGCAACAGGCCTTCACTGGCCTTGTCCAGGCGACCGACCGGCGCGATCCACGGCAGGCCGGCACCGTCGAAGCAGCGGTACACGGTGTCGCGGCCACGCTCATCCTGCACGGTGGTGACAACCCCGCGCGGTTTGTTGAGCATCAGGTACAGACGTTGCGGTGCGCCCATCGGCTGGCCGTCGACCTCGATCGGCGGCGCCGGGCTGGCAATCGGGAATTCCGGATCACGGACGATGCGCCCGGCGACACGAACGCGGCCATCAGCGATCCAGCGCGCGGCCTCGCTGCGCGAGCACACACCCGCCTTGGACAGCACGCGCGCCAGGCCATGGCGCACGCCAGCGGAAACCGCAGGGGGATTCGCACGCCCACGCGCAGCGTGGGAGCGGGCAGCGGGGGCAGCAGGTGGGCGGCGCGTGCGCAAGCCTCTGCTCCCCGCCGCGCTTACTTCTTGTCGACCGGCTTGGTCTCAGCCGGCACTTCGGCTGCGGCCGGGGTGGCTGCCGGAACCGGACGCGCCTTGACCACGCGTACGCCGCGCGCCTTCATCCAGGCGTCGAACTCTTCGGCGGTCATGCGCTTGCCGTTCTGGCTCATGTCGAAGCGCCACGGCGTGTTGTCGAACTCGGTCTGCGGCTTGTACGCGGCCGGATCATTCGGCTTCACCGCCGGCGCGCTCGGAATCGCCTTGGCGATGTTCTGGCAGCCATCGATGCGCAAGCGCTGCAGCACCTGGTCCAGCGACTGCGACGGATCGTAGCTGCTGCCCAGCACGCCGCTGGACATGCCCAGCTGGCTGCTGCGGATGTACAGCTCGTCGGCCACCGGGGCGACGGCCGTGGCCGGCAACGGCAGCGGCGAGGCGCTGGTGTTGACCGAGCAATCGACCGCAGCGTGAGCAGCAGGAACCAGGGCCAGCGCCAGAACGGCAGCCGATGCAGAGCGCAGCATGAGGGCATCCACGAAAGGAAGTGACGCGGCGAGTTTAGCAATGCCGCGTCATCTTTCAAGCGCCACTTTCAATGAATACGGCAACTCATTGGTTTAATAAGCAAATTACCGACGAACGGTCACCATTCCAGCGCTGATTCATCATTGCGGACCGCACAAACAACAAGACCCGGCCGAAGCCGGGTCCTGCTGTGTCTTACTGGCAGAGCGTCAGAACTTAGTTCTGGACGTTCAGCTCGGTACGACGGTTCTTGGCGCGACCTTCCGGATTGTCCGAACCATCCGGGTTGGTGTTCGGCGCAATCGGACGGCTCTCGCCGTAGCCGATCGGACCGGCCAGACGGCCAGCGTCGACGCCGTTCTTGGTCAGGTAGTTGTACACCGCGGTAGCACGACGCTCCGACAGCTTCTGGTTGTAAGCGTCGGTACCCTTCGAGTCGGTGTGACCGGCAACTTCAACGCGCAGATCCGGGTAACGCTTCAGGATCTCGGTGGCTTCGCTCAGGATGGCCACAGCGTCCGGACGCAGGTTCGACTTGTCGAAGTCGAAGTTCACGCCCTTCAGGTCGATCGAGACCGGCACCGGGCAACCGTCCGGACCGATGGTCTGACCCGGCTGCGAGTTCGGGCACTTGTCGTCGCAGTTGTTGACGCCGTCACCGTCGTCATCCAGGTCGGCGCAGCTCGGGGCAACCGGAGCCGGAGCCGGAGCAGCAGCCACCGGGGCCGGGCCCAGCGGGATCACGACGCCGACCGAAGCCAGCACGTCGCCGAACCAGCTTTCGTCGCGCGCGGCGATGCTCTGGTCGTCGAAGTCAGCGCGGTAGGCCACTTCGGCGCGGACAGCAACGCGCTTGTCGAAGGTGGTCTGCAGGCCGACGCCGAGCTTGGCAGCCAGGTTGCCGTCCTTGCGCTCACGCGGACCGTTGGTGTCCAGAGCCGGGTACTCTTCTTCCGACTTCTGGTAGCCCAGGCCGCCCACGATGTAGGGGTTCCAGCCGCGGCCTTCCTTGATGAAGTGGCGACGCAGATCGAACGACACGCCGTACTGCGACCAGTTCTGATCCTGGTTGGCGTCGAAGTTCGGGTTCTGGTAGTTCAGCTCACCATCCAGCGACCAGTTCGGGCTGATGAACTTGCCCAGACCCAGGGTCACGAACGGAGCGTCGTTGGTCAGGCGGTCGTTGTCCTGGAAGTTGAAGCCGGCCGAACCGGTCAGGTACCAGCGGTCATCGAACTCCTGCGCCGACGCAGCCTGGGCGAAAGCCAGACCGCCCAGCAGCGCGGCAGTAAGGATCTTCTTGTTCATTGAGTACAGCTCCTATTTCGGGGGTATGAAACCGGTAGAGGCATGGGCCAGCACTACTGCGTCGATGTTCAGACAGCCGATTCAGCACGCCACCGCCGCGAACATTATGCTCAGGCGGGTGAAGGTCATGTTAACAGTCCCGTAACATGTGAAGCGCCGCGCACGACCGGCCACCGGTCCGACGTTGAAACCCTATACAGGATGATGAAAATCCGCAAGACCCACGCACCACAAGGGTTTGGAAGGGTTTAACGGCCAGATGCGTCAGATTTGGCGCGGGTTATCCCAAAGCGGTTCAGCGCGCGCCCATCGAGGTGAGGAACCTTATGATGCAGACAGGAACCGAGCTGGAGCTGCAATGAAAGCCGTCGCCCTGTGCCGTGACTCCGCCCCTGCCCTGCGCGACCTGGTGTTGCCACCGCCGCAGCCGCCGCGTGGCCGTGACCTGCTGATCCGTGTCGAAGCACTTTCCGTCAATCCCGTCGACGGGAAGCTGCGTGCAGCTACACCGGCCGCGTCGCTGGATACCCCGCGCATTCTCGGCTGGGACGCGGCAGGGGTGGTCGAAGCGATGGGCGAGGAGGCCAGCCTGTTCGCCTCCGGTGACGAGGTCTACTACGCAGGAGATGTCACCCGCCCTGGCTGCAATGCGCAGTACCAGCTGGTGGATGAGCGGCTGGTGGCACGCAAACCGACCACCCTCGATTTCGCCGAAGCGGCCGCGCTGCCGCTGACCACCCTTACTGCCTGGGAACTGCTGTTCCAGCGCATGCCCCTGCAGCTAGATGATCGCCGCCACGCCGGCCAGCGCCTGCTGGTGATCGGTGGTGCCGGCGGCGTCGGCTCGATGGCGATCCAGCTGGCCCACCACGCGGGGTTTGAGGTCATTGCCACCGCCTCGCGTGAAGCCTCGATCGACTGGTGCCGGCGGATGGGCGCCCAGCATGTCATCGACCATCGCCAGCCCCTGTTGCCGCAGCTGCAGGCGCTTGGCGTCGACGAAGTGCAGGTGGCACTCAACCTGGCCGACACCGATCACTACTGGGACGAACTGGGCCAGCTGCTGGCACCACAGGGACATGTAGGCCTGATCGTGGAACCCCGCGGCCCGCTGCGCATCGGCGATCCCTACAAGGCCAAGTGCATCGGCATCCATTGGGAATTCATGTTCGCCCGCGCGCGCTTTGCCACCGCCGACCGCATTGAGCAGCACCGCATCCTCAACCGCGCCGCCAGCATGATCGACGCGGGCCAGTTGCGCGGCACGCTGAGCGAAGTGCTGGGCCCGATCAATGCGGCCAACCTGGATGCCGCGCATCAGCGTCTGGCCGGCGGCCGCACCATCGGCAAGCTGGCGCTGGCCGGCTGGGACGACTGATTCACCGCCCACAGCCTGTCGCAGTGGATTGGCCGGCATCTGTATCTATTGAACGGCCTGTTTCGGGGATAGGGTGGAAACAGATCCCCCTCCCCCGAGCCCGTCATGCCCTCCGCCCTGCCCCTGCGCCTGCTGCAACTGATCATCGGCCTGTTCCTCTACGGCTTCGGCGCCTCGCTGATGATCCGCGCCGCGATCGGTGTCGCGCCGTGGGATGTGCTGTCGCAGGGCATTGCTGCACAGACGCCGTTGTCGTTCGGCCTGGCCACCAACGTGATCGGCGCGCTGGTGCTGCTGCTGTGGTGGCCGCTGCGGCAGAAGCCAGGTGTCGGTACCGTGCTCAACGTGATGCTGATCGGCCCTTCGGCCCAGTTCGGACTGTGGCTGCTGCCCCCGGCCGTCGGCCTCGGCTGGCAGGTGGCGATGTTCTGCGCCGGCATGCTGCTGGTGGCGCTGGCCACCGGCCTGTACATCGGCGCCAAGCTCGGCCCTGGGCCGCGCGATGGCCTGATGACCGGACTGCACGCGCGCACCGGCTGGCCGATCTGGAAGGTGCGCAGCCTGATTGAAGGCAGCGTGCTGCTGCTGGGGTGGTGGCTGGGCGGCAATGTCGGCGTCGGCACGCTCGCCTTCGCGTTGCTGATCGGACCGTTGTGCGGGGTCACACTTGGCTGGTTCGGGATCGGCCGCGCACCGGTAGTGCCGGCCGCTGGCCGGCAACCGCAATCGCCCTGAGCTGACCGGTAGGCCGGGCATGGTCCGGCGCCACCGAGCGAGGCAGCCCTTGCCCCGGGAGCCGTTTCGCGGCACCCTTCGCGCTTCCGTACGCAAGCGTATCGACATGTCGCCAGCCAACGAAAGCGCCTACCCCCACCTGTTCTCCCCGCTGGACCTGGGCTTCACCCAGCTGCGCAACCGGGTGCTGATGGGCTCGATGCACACCGGCCTGGAGGACCGCGCACGCGACTTCCCGCGCCTGGCCGCCTACTTCGCAGAGCGCGCCGAGGGTGGCGTCGGCCTGATCGTCACCGGTGGTTTCGCGCCGAACGTGGTCGGCTGGCTCAAGCCGTTCGGCGGCAAGCTGTCCTGGCCTTGGGAAGTGCGCCCGCATCGGCAGTTGACCGCCGCCGCGCACCAGCACGGCGCGAAGATCTGCCTGCAGCTGCTGCATGCCGGGCGCTACGCCTATCACCCGCTGTCGGTAGCGCCGTCGAAGCTGAAGGCGCCGATCAATCCGTTCACCCCGCGCGCCTTGTCGGCCAGCGGCGTCGAGCGGCACATCGCCGACTATGCACGCAGCGCGAAGCTGGCCCGCGAAGCCGGCTACGACGGCGTGGAAGTGATGGGCTCGGAGGGTTACCTCATCAACGAGTTCATCGCCCCGCGCACCAACAAGCGCGATGACCGCTGGGGCGGTGATGCCGCACAGCGCATGCGCTTCGCGGTGGAGATCGTGCGCCGCATCCGCGAGGCCTGCGGCCCGGACTTCATCATCATCTACCGCCTGTCGCTGGTCGACCTGGTCGAAGACGGCAGCAACTGGGAAGAGATCGTGCAGCAGGCCCAGGCCATCGAGGCCGCCGGTGCGACGATCCTCAATTCCGGCATCGGCTGGCATGAAGCGCGCATTCCGACCATTGCCACCTCGGTACCGCGTGGCGCATTCGCCGCGGTCACCGCCAAGCTCAAGCCGCACGTGTCGTTGCCGCTGGTGGCGACCAACCGCATCAACATGCCCGAGGTCGCCGAACGCATCCTCGCCGATGGCGGTGCCGACATGGTGTCCTTGGCACGCCCGCTGCTGGCCGACCCGCAGTGGCCGAACAAGGCCCGCGCCGGCCGCGCCGAAGCCATCAACACCTGCATCGCCTGCAACCAGGCCTGCCTGGACCACGTGTTCGAAAACAAGCTGGCCAGTTGCCTGGTCAACCCGCGTGCCGCCCACGAGACCGAGCTGGTCTACACCCCGACCACCGCACCGAAGCGGGTGGCCGTGGTCGGCGCCGGCCCGGCCGGCCTGGCCTGCGCGACGGTCGCTGCCGAACGCGGCCACCAGGTCACCCTGTTCGACGCCAGCGAGGAGATCGGTGGCCAGTTCAACGTGGCCAAGCGCATTCCCGGCAAGGAAGAGTTCCACGAGACCCTGCGCTACTTCCGCCACAAGCTGGGCGAGACCGGCGTGCAGCTGCGCCTGGGCACCCGTGCCGACGCGGCCAGCCTGGCCGGCTTCGACGAGGTCGTACTGGCCACCGGCATCCTGCCGCGCAAGGTCGACTTCCCCGGTGCCGACCACGCCAAGGTGGTCAACTACCTGGATGTGCTGCTGGGCCGGGTCGAGGTGGGTGCCAGCGCCGCCATCATCGGCGCCGGTGGCATCGGCTTCGATGTCGGCGAGTTCCTTGCCCATGACGGCCCCTCGCCATCGCTGGACCCGCAACGCTGGATGGCCGAATGGGGCGTGGATGCCACCTTCGAGGCCCGCGGTGCACTGGCCCGCCCGGCCGTGGAGGCGTCGCCGCGCAGGCTGTGGCTGCTGCAGCGCAGTGCCGGAAAGCCCGGTGCACGCCTGGGCAAGACGACCGGCTGGATCCACCGCGCCACGCTGAAGGCCAAGGGCGTGCGCATGCTGGGTGGTGTCGAGTACCTGGGCGTGGACGATGCGGGCCTGCGCATCCGCGTGGACGGCAGCGAACAGCTGCTGCCGGTCGACCACGTGGTGATCTGTGCCGGCCAGGAACCGCAGCGCGCGCTGCAGGCCGAACTGCAGGCAGCAGGCATCGCCCCACACCTGATCGGTGGTGCAGATGTGGCCGCCGAACTCGATGCAAAACGTGCGATCGATCAGGGCAGCCGGCTCGCCGCCGCGCTCTGATGAACACCTGAATGGGGGCCGGAATGTGATTTCCGTCACCGGCCCCCAAGCTGAATGTCAAGCCGGACGATTCAGGATGCGTTCGGCAATCCCCCCCTACCTTGCGCCGACTTTCTGCTCACCAGCCAGTTTCCGGTGAGCCGGTGCGGACCCCGCCGATCGATCCACGATCGTGTTCTTGGGGCCGCCCACGGGGCAGCCCCGATGGCCGCCTCCCCATGACGCCAAGTCGTACCCCGCCTCCAGCAGCCTGCGCTGCCGGAACCGCTAGGTGCGTCCCACACGGAGCAAGGAGTTATATGAAACTGGCCTGGATTCTCTGGCTGTCGCAGTTGCTGCCGCAGCCGGCCGCTGATTCATTGTGTTTGAGCACCACCGTTTACCTGGAAGCCCGCGACCAGACCCTGCGTGGCCAGCAGGCCGTGGCCGAAGTCGCCCTGCGTCGCCTCGACAGTGGCCTGTGGGGCGACTCGATGTGCCAGGTGGTGACCGCGCGCAAGCAGTTCGCCCCCACCATCGTCTCCCCCGGCACCCAGTTGGGCAACGATGCGGCGTGGAGTGAGGCGATGGACGTGGCCTTCGACGCCGAGCGCAACTGGGCGCTGCCAGCCGGCGAGCGCCGCGAGATCGTGCCTGGCGCCAGCCACTTCGCTGCGCTGGCCATCGCCAGCCCGAACTGGCGCAACGCCTACCAGGTGGCCACCATCGGCGATCACACCTTCTACAAAGTGCAGAACCTCAAGCCCCGGCAGTCGTAACGATCCGTTGCCGGTGGCAGCGTTGCCGCGTGTGGCTGGGCTCTGGGATAGTGGTGGTTTCCCGCCACACCCCGCCTGGAGTTCCCATGAAGCTGTACAGCAAGCCCGGTGCCTGTTCCACCGCCGACCACATCGCCCTGCAGTGGACCGGCCAGCCGTTCGAGGTCGAACTGCTGAACAAGGACACCCTGAAGGGTCCGGAATTCCTCAAGATCAATCCGGCCGGCGCGGTACCGGCGATCGTCGATGGCGACTTCGTGCTGGTGCAGAACGCGGCGATCATGGGCTACATCGCCGACAGCTACCCGCAGGCCGGTCTCGGCGGCGATGGCAGCCCGCGCCAGCGCGCTGAAGCCACCCGCTGGCTGGCCTTCGTCAACTCCGACGTGCACCCGGCGTTCTCGCCGCTGTTCGCGCCGGGCAAGTTCATCGCCGATGAAGGCCAGTACGACGCGATCCGCGCCGCCGCGCACAAGCGCCTGCGCGCCCTGTTCGAGACCGCCGACAGGCAGCTGGCCGACAAGCCGTGGCTGGCCGGCTTCCGCAGCTTCGCCGATCCCTACTTCTACATCACCCTGCGCTGGGCGGCCGGCACCAAGGTCGACCTGTCGGGCCTGGACAACCTGGCCGCCTACAAGGCGCGCATGGACGCCGATCCGGGCGTGCAGGCGGTGCTGAAGGCCGAAGGCCTGGCCTGATGGAACCGGGGTCGGATCCGTCTGCGCAGCAGGCGGCTCCGACCCCATTGGTGCGACCCCATTGGTGCCATCGGCGCGGTCAGCCGATTTCGCGGATCACTTCGCCCTTCGCATCGCGCAGGAACGTCGGCACCACTTCAACCTGCAACGTACTCGACACCGGGTAGGTCCCGCGTTGCGGCCGCACGCCATGCCAGGCCTGCAACGCCGCCTCATCCAGTATCCAGCGCACGTTGTCGTCCTCGACCGCGACCGCGCCATCGGTGGCCGGCATGAACTCCCATTTCCGTTCGCGGCTGACCAGCGTCAGTGCCTTGCCGTGGCGCAGGCGCAGTGGCAGCAGCTCACCCACACTGCCGACCTGCCCGGCCCCCAGCACCAGCGTGGTGATACCCGCCGTCTGCCGCCAGTCCAGCGTCTCGATGAACAACATGCCGGTACTGGATCCCTCACGCTCGCTGCCGGCCTCCACCCGCGCGGCCAGCGCCGGATCGTCCAGCAGATTGCCGCGATGCAGATCGGTGATCCACAGCGGCATCGCGTCCTCAAGCACCTGCAGGACACCGCGCGTGGACCAGCGCTTGATCGCGTCCATTTCCTCGTCGGTCAGCCCCACCACCTGCAGGAACTGCAAATGTCCATTGGCGGTGTCGCGCGGTGGCAACTGCGGATCGGCAACGAATGCCAGATGGCAGAGACGGGTGTCGGTCTCCAGCGCGATCGGGCCATTGGCGTTGAGGTGGTGGCCATCCTCGAACACATTGCCGCTGCTGAACACATAGCGCGCCAGATTCTGCAGCAGGTTCATCGGCCACGCAGGCGGCGTGCTGCCTGCATCCTCCCCCTTGTCCGCAGCCAGACGGAACGTCAGCTCGAAACCATAGCCACTGGTGGCCGCATCACTGCTCTCTTTTGCATACAGTTCTGACAGGCCGTAGGTGACGTAGTGCCAATGCGGAACCGGTGATTCCGCCCAGTACACGCTGATGCCGTCGAGCGGATCCTGGCCACCCAGCGTGTACGGCAGCGCGGTACCGAAGTGACGCGGCTCCTGGCCGGCGTACAGCGGTGCCAGCGCGGCATTGATCGCATCCCAACCGGGGGTATCGGTGTCGTCCTGCATGCGGGGCTCCTGGGCGGGAAAAGAGCGGACCACTTTACCCCGCGCGTCAGCCGGGCACGACCTCGGCAGTGACCGGTGTCATCGAGATCTGGATCTCCTGCCACCAACGCTGGGCCAGCGCCGGGCTGCGTGCCTTGCCGATCGCGGCGATCATTTCCGGGCACAGTTTTTCCAGGGCGACCGCGTCGGTACAGCGCTCGATCTTCAACTGCATGAAGTAGCCTTTCAGGCCCAGATGGCGGCGCACGGCATCGCTCATCGCGTCGTACAACTGCTGGTACAGCGCCGGATCCTGCTCACGGCCGCTGCACAGCCCGCGCTGCGGTACAGGTTCGGCCCTGCCGCCGACCACCTCGATCAGGCCCAGTGCAGCCAGCTGCTGCAGCGCATCCGGCGGCGCGCGCAGTCCTTCGAACAAGCCGCGCAGTTCGCTTTCATCACGCTGGCCGTCAACCATCAACAGGATCGAACGCAGCGCCGCCGGCAGGCGCCGGGCACGATCTTCGATTTCCTGGCGGCCAGCGGCCGTCTTGGCATGCAGCAGTGCCATAGCTCCCCCTTCCCACGATGCGATACGCATGCGCGCCCTTGCGGGCACGCCCCCTGTTCGCCATCCCCGGGTGGCACGCGCGTTCCCCGGCGCGTGACGCGTGTTGCAGGTCGATGACAGGCGGAGCTTAGCGCATGTCCTGGCAGGCCTGGGTAGCGCCAGGCCATGCCTGGCGGCTTTTCCGCGCTTTGCGCTCGCCGGGCATGGCCCGGCGCTACCACCCCGATCAGCGTCCCAGCGCGCGGCGGATCTCTTCCAGCGCGCCCGGGTCGTCCAGCGTCGACAGGTCGCCGGGGTCGCGCTGCTCGGCCAATGCCTGCAGCGAGCGACGCAGCAGCTTGCCTGAACGGGTCTTGGGCAGCGCGTTGACCACATGGATGTGCGCCGGTCGCGCCACCGCCCCCAGCGAGGTGGTCACCGTGGCCATCATCTCGGCCACCACTGCGGCCGGGTCTTCGCCATCGAGCCCCTGCTTGAGGGTGACGAACACCAGCGGCACCTGCCCCTTCAATTCGTCCTTCACCCCGATCACCGCTGCCTCGGCCACGCGCGGGTGACTGGAGATGGCCTCTTCGATCTCACGCGTGCCCAGACGGTGCCCGGCCACGTTGATCACATCGTCGGTGCGGCCGAGGATGAAGGTATAGCCATCGTCATCGCGGATGGCCCAGTCCAGCGAGCTGTACAGCAGTTCCTTGAAGTGGCTGAAGTAGCTCTGCAGGAAGCGGCTGTCGTCATTCCAGACCGTGCTCATGCAGCCCGGCGGCAACGGCGGCGTCATCACCAGCACACCCTTCTGCCCGGCAGCCACCTCTTCACCGGTGTTCTCGTCGATCACCTTCATCCGGTAGCCGAGATTGGGGAACCCGGGCGAGCCGAACCGCACTGGCTTCATGTCCAGCCCAGGCAGCAGGGTCAATGCCGGCCAACCGGTTTCGGTCTGCCAGTAGTTGTCGATGATCGGCTTGCCCAGCGCGTCGCTGATCCAGTGTGCGGTCGGTTCATCCAGCGGCTCGCCGGCCAGGAACAGATACTTCAGCGCATCCAGGTCGTGGCGGTGGATGAAATCGGCATCGTGCTTCTTCAGCACGCGGATCGCCGTCGGCGAAGAGAACATCGTGCGCACGTTGTACTGCTCGCACAGCGCCCACCAGATGCCCGGATCGGGGTTGGTCGGCAGCCCTTCGTACAGCAGCGAGGTGCAGCCGCCGATCAACGGGCCATACACGTTGTAGGAGTGGCCCACGGCCCAGCCGACATCGGAGGTGGAGAACATCACCTGTCCCGGCTTGCAGTCGAACACGGTCTGCATCGACTGCGCCATCGCCACCGCATAGCCACCGACATCGCGCTGCACGCCCTTCGGCTTGCCGGTGGTGCCGGAGGTGTACAGCAGGTAGCTGGGCTCGCTCGATTCCAGCCATTGCACCGGCACATCGGTCTGCCCGATCTGCGCACGCAGGGTGGCGTACTCGACGTCGCGCCCTTCGATGCGTGGCTCGGCCGGGTCCAGCCCGCGCGAAACGATCAGCACGTGCGGCGGCGGACTGCTGGCTTCGGCGCAGGCGGCATCGACCATCGCCTTGTACGGAATGAGCTTGCCGCCACGCATGCCGGCATCGGCAGCGATCAGCAGCTTCGGCTTGGCATCGTCGATGCGCAGCGCGAGGTTGTGCGCAGCGAAGCCACCGAACACCACCGAGTGCACCGCACCGATACGTGCACAGGCAAGCATGGCGAACACGGCCTCGGCCATGTTCGGCATGTAGATCACCACGCGGTCGCCGTGGCCGACGCCAAGGTGCTTCAGCACGGCGGCGAAGTCGTTCACTTCGCGATACAGCTGGCGATAGGTGATTTCGCGGGTGCTGTTGGTTTCGGTGGAGATGGCGACCAGTGCGAGCTGGTCCGCGCGGTCGGCCAGATGCCGGTCGACGGCGTTGTAGCAGAGGTTGGTTTCACCACCCACGAACCAGCGCCGGAACGGCGGGTTGCTGTAGTCGAGCACCTGTTGCGGCGGCGTGTGCCAATGGATGCGCTTGGCTTCCTCGCCCCAGAATGCCTCCGGCTCGTCGATCGAGCGGCGGTAGGTTTCCTCGTAGTTCATGACGCAGCCCTCCCAGACAAAGTCATGGCTTCGAGCATAGTCCGGCGCTGGCGCGTGGGCCGCCCTACCTTGGTAGGGGGTGTGTTGCCGGCAGGGCTGCGCCCTGCACCCGCAGAAGCAACGGCAACGGCAACAGCAACGGCAACAGCAACAGCAACAGCAAGCATTCCTTGGGATGGCGGGGAGGGGGCACATGGCGGGGGACGCTGCAAGTACGTCCCTGTAAGCTCGGTCGCGCCATCCATGGCGCTCACGCCCCCGCCATCTGCCCCCTCCCCGCCTCCGACAATTTCCCGCTGCTGTTGGTGGGTGTCGACCTTGGTCGACACGTAGATCCACGCCATGCGTGGATGCTCTTCGTTCAATTGTCGAAATATTCGATTCCGATGGATTTGATCCATCGCAAAGCGTGGATAGACCATTCGTCACCGAAGATCTGTCGAAGGCGGGGTGGGTCCGGTTGCGGGGGTGTCCGCGGCATGGATGCCGCGGCCAAGCCCCCATGGTGAAGTGACCCCCTAAAGTTGGACAGTTGGGGGATCAGGCGGCCAGCGCGACCTGTTCCCGGTACTTTACCGGGCTCAGGCCCTTTAGTTTCAGTCGGATACGGTCTTCGTTGTAGTACCGGATGTA